>Ga0209963_1000006_pt1 | contig 2006048 bp, 1876 predicted proteins | sample ThiBio_1000_biof_2_FD_183957 | JGI IMG/M metagenome (GOLD analysis project Ga0209963, IMG submission 183957) | Wastewater bioreactor microbial communities from Cape Town, South Africa - Thiocy_cont_1000_biof (SPAdes) | ecosystem: Engineered > Bioreactor > Thiocyanate-remediating >...
CCGCGTCAAGCGTTGTCCTCGCTTACGCTGCGGGAACGCTTGACCCGGACGTCTGAAGAGCCTCACCGGGCCGCCGATGATGCCTCCCCATGCCTGATTCTGAGACAGGATCACAGAGTCAGGATAAGGCGACCAGTTCTTCGAACGCGTATTTCTTCGTGCCATACGAGCCGGACAGGTCGCGGCCGACTCGCGAGGCGTGACCTGTGGCATGCCCCAGTTCGTGCAGGGCCGTGCGATGCCAGTTGATGGGTTCGAAATAGGCCTGCGGCGGCGGGACCATGACGAAATCGGGCCCCGGCGCGTAGAAGGCGCGGTTGCCGCCGATACGGAAGTCGATGCCGGTTGCGCGGATGAGCGCCTCGACTCTGGGCTCGATCAATCCGGGCGGCGGAGGCGGCGCAGCAACGGCAACGTCATCGGCGAGGTTTTCGCACTGGGCGGCGTTGAACACCGTGAACCGCTTCAGGAACGGGATCGCCTGGGCTTCCTCGCCGGTTTCACGTGCGCGGCGTTTTTCATCGTCGGGCACGAAGCGGTCAGCGTAGACGACGGTCGTGCCGTGCTCGCCCTTGCGGACATTGCCGCCTAGTGCGAGCGCCTGGCGGAAGGTGAGCCAGGTCTGTGCGGCATAACCGTGTTCGATCACGGCGCCCCAAAGGATCAGCACATTGATGCCTGAGTATTGCCGGCCGGTGGCGGCATTCCTCGGCATGGCGAGCGGCGCCTTTACCGCCGCCGTCCCCCAAGGCTGCACCCATGGGACGCGGCCGGCTTCTAGCTCGGCGACGATTTTGTCGGTGATCTCGTCATAGAGGTTCGCCCGGTCTGAGCCGGCGCGAGCGCTTGCGGTCTTTCTGGACATCGCGGGTCTCCGCGACGGGCGCCGGAGGCCTCTCCTCCAGCCCTCAACCCGTCACGGCAAACCTGTCCGCACTCTTACTCTAAAGGGGGCGTTGCGGGGATCTCCCCGCAGAAGGGGGTGTGCCGGCGACCAAGGCGCCGGCCGGGGGGAAGGCATTCCCCCTCAACCCGTCTTTCCGTATTGCCGCAATTGAGACTTTCCGGCTGAGCACAGAGCCGCTGAGCTAGAATCAACCCGCGTGAGATCCGCGTGGATCAGATTTGGCGAACGGCGCGATCACTACAGGAGGGCTCGTGGCGGAGCTCGGCACTTCGTTTTTGCCACCCCTGATACTGGCGATGGCCACCACGCATCCATCGGGGATCGCGCAGCCAGATTCCCACCGAATGGGTGGAAGATCGATTTGAGCATCTTCAACAATCACCGCGCCAAGGCGCCGCGCCCAGCCGTCCGAAGCGGAGGGCGGCGAGGCGAGGCGACCTATGCCGTGGCCGCCGAATAGCGGCCCCGGACTTCCTGCATCCCGAGAATTTGGCCGCGCACAAGCGCGCGGAAATCGGACGCCGAATGAGTTTAACCGCAGGAAACGGGTGGCCGAGATATCTGGCGAATGTCTATGCTAGAATTATGGATGCACAAACACCGGCACTTCGCGCTCTGATGCGTTTCTATGAGGCGGAAGCCCGTTACTCTGCTTCGGGATTGCCAGCCGATAGAGCTGCACTGCTCGAAACGTTGCATCCCGACATCGTTCTACACCAGCCGGATTCCCTGCCCTATGGAGGCCAATGGAGAGGCCGCGAAGAGTTCGGGCGCTGGATCGACTCGTTCGTCGAGACTTGGGTCGATATCAAACCGACAGACCCCGTCTTCCACACATGCGGCGACGATATCGTCGTCTGCACCGTAACAATGCGGGCCACCGCAAGATCGACCGGAGCGCTGATTGACATGCCGATGTGTCAGGTGATCCGGATCGCGGCAGACCAACCCGTTGAGTGGCGAAACTTCGCCTGGGATACCGCAATAATGCTGAAGGCGCTGGGCGGTTCGGTGTAGGCGATCACTTCTACACGCGCGCGGCGACGCCCGACATTCCCTTGCACACCGATCGATATCGACCGGCTTGGCGAGAAGCATAATTATGCGGCTTTCTCCTGCCGGGCCCGGATATCTGCAATCCACTTCTCCAGTGCATCAATCTCAGCTTCGATGGCCGTCGGTTCGGGTAGCCGCGGATTGAGCTCTCCCGGCTGGCTGTGAAGAAGGGCGGAACAACGCCCAAACGCTAACCGCATCGCGGTGCAGTCGCCATCCGTTAGTACGGTGAGTTTGATCAGTCCCGTGGTGTCGACCTTGCGTGACAAGCGGCGGATCACCGGCCCGACGGCCTCCTCGACGGCGCGCTCCCACGTGGTTCGAAGTTGATCCTGGAACGACGTGACCTCGCGCAGCCATCTCGCCTGGTCGCCGCGTTCATGGTGGATCTTGACGTTTGCGAGGTGCGCTCTCATGCCGTCAATGACCTTGTCGAGCGGCATGACGTTGGCCGGGGGATCCTGATGGCAGTAACCAGCATTTTCGGTGCCGCGGCTGATCAGGCGATACGCCACAGGCGTCGCTTCTCGATCCTTTGTCGTCCGGCAGGCTTCGTCGAGCAAGAGCAGAAACGCCATGTCGTGGGTGAAGACGATCACCTGGCGAGTCTGGCCAGCTTCTGCCAGACGGGCGGCGACCTTGTCTCGATGCAAGTGATCGAGTGACGACACCGGATCGTCGAACACGATCGCCGATTGCGCATCGATGGTCGATAGCTCGGCGAGAAAGGCGGCGAGCGCGACGCAGCGATGCTCGCCTTCGCTGAGGACCTTTCCCACTGGTTCGTTCGGCTTGTTGATCAGCCTGACCTGGAAGAAGGGAACGCCGGCGGTGGTCTTGGCTTGCTGAAGCTCGATCGCGAGGCCGGCGACGCCGAGCTTGTCGACTTCGATTGCGAACCGTCCGCGCAGGCGGTTGGTAACGAGCGCCTGGGCAATACGGGCGCTCTGGGTGGTGATCTTGTTCGTCGCCGTGTCCTTGCTGGCCTTGTCGATCGCTTCGATGGCTTTGAGGCGATCGATTTGGGCGAGCACATCGGTCTTCACAACGCCGAGCCATTTGCGGTCGCTGAGGCCGTCACGTTCAGTGATGAGCATGGCGCGCTCCGGTGAACTGGCGTCGGATTGCAGGGCCTGAATGCGCCCGGCGATGCCGGCCAGCACTGCGCGTAGCGGATCAAGAGAGAGGGCGGCAGCAGGAGGAAGGGCCGGCGGTGTCGCGAGAACGTGGGTGCGCAGGACTGCTCGCAACCGCCATGCGAGGTGGAGCATGTCGCGGCGCAAAGCGCTTGCGAGATCCTCGCGACCGATATCGTCTCGTATCAATGAGACGATTGCAGCGAGATCTTTCATCGAGACTGCCGCGGCCGAGACGCCCTGCAGGGCGTCGTCATAGGAGTCCGCCGCCTCCTGCTCGCGACGTTTGCTTTCGTCCTGCACAAAGGCCTCGAAGCTGCTGAGCCGTCTCGAGGCCTCCTCGCTGAGCGGCTGTTGACATAGGACGCAGTGCGCTTTGCTACCGGTCACCGGGAAAGGCTGTTTGGGATAGGCCGCCGCGCGCGAATAGTCGCGGGCGGCTTCCCACAGGATCTTCCAGACATCCGAGCCGATGTCCGGCAACGGTTCCTTGGAGAACAGGTTGGCGGACGCTGCGGCGGCGGCCATGCGCGCATTCGCAAGGTTCGTGTGGGCATCGCGAAGGGCCGTGCGATTGTCATCCGTGGCGGATGCGGCCAGGCGCTCGAGCTGCGTTATGATGCCGGTGATGCGCGTCTCTTGGCCCTGAAGCTGGCGGATTGTGCGAGCCGGATCGCTCGACAAATCGGCGGTGAGCGTTTGAAGGCGCGTCTCGTCCTCGGCGGTGAGGCCGGCGAGTTTCTCGACGGTTTCTGGCTTCGTCTTGCCCGAGAGACCGGCGATCAGCTTGCCGACCGGAGTGTTCTGCTTGCAGTCCGGCGTCGTCAGGATGGTGGGCGTTTGCTCCTGGAGGGCCTTGATTTCGGCGGCCAGCTTGCTCTTCACGTCCTGGCAGACTTGCGCGAGGCCCGCGAGGATGCGTAGCGGCAGCGGCGTATACGCGAGGTCGTTGGTGTTCTCGACATGGATATTGGCCGTGCGCGAGTCGAAGACGCTGACGGCGGACAGCATGGCGTCTGGCGAGCTGCCCTGCGTCCAAGCGGCATTGCGTTTTTGGGCGCCGATGAAGAACTCGACGCTGGCGGCTGGCGCGCCGCTCGTGGCGGCGTAGATGTTTGGCAGGATCGCGTCGCCCTTTGGCGAGCGCGCCCGGCAGAGCTGCTTCAGGACGCGGGCATAGCCGGATTTGCCGGCTCCGTTGTCGCCGTAGATGATGGTGAGGCCCGCTTTGCCGAAGGACAGCCGTTCGCCGGGAGCGAGGGCGTTGACGTTGGACAGACCGTAAAGGGCGCCGAGCGTCACCACGGCATGGCTCGCGGCGGGATCGCGGATATGGCTGGCGTCGAGTGGGGTGCCCTGATCGAGGCCCTTGCAGATCGCGGCCAACTCCACGACATCCGTGGCTTCCAGTTTAGGTTGGTTACAGAGGCGGCGCAGCGTGTCGCGCTGCCAGGCTGGCAGATCCGCGGACCACTTCAGGATGTCTGCGAGCGCCGTTGCTTCATTCGAAAGATCATCTTCTTGCTTATTCATTTGTGTCCCCCACTTGCCACCCGTCCTAGCGTCATAGGATCAACGCCCGCTTGAGGTCGTCGTGCTCGAAGGCGCTGGCCATACGGGTGATCTCGGTGGCGCGGGCGCACACCGCCTTGGCGGTGTCCCGCCATGTCGCGGTCACGGTCGCAACCTCTTTGATGATCGCGCGCGCCTGCGGCAGTGTGAGCGCGAAATACTCGGAGGCGGCCTCCAGCAGTTCGAGCGAGCACGTGCCTTCGTCGAGATCGATGTTCGTCGTCAGCACCCGCGCCTTGAGATCGGTCGGGACGGGATTGAGATCGTAGGCCGGTGAGAGCGACCAGCCTGCCTTGCCCAGCCACAGGAAGCCGTGATTGCGAAGGTGATCGTCGACATTGGAGATCAGGACGTTGAAGACCACGCGCCGATAAAGGGCATGGGCATCCGTCTTGCCCTGGGCGCCATGTTCGGCAAGAGCGTCGACAATCTCCGGGTAGCTGCCGCGCTCGCCATCCTTCGCGCCCATCATCGCCATTGCCGAAAGGAACGGAATTCGGATGGCGCCCTCGCGATCAAAGCGTCGCGAAAGCATGACGGCCTTACCGGCTACGCTGATCAGCTCGTGTTGAGGAGTCGTGATGCCGGCACGGCCAGCCAGCCGCAGAGCAATCTCCTCCCAGGTCTCCATGCTATAATCGTCCGTCTCCTTCGGGAATTTGGCGATGGAGAGGTGACCGTGCTGGTCGATTACTGATGCTTTGGGGCGTGCGCCGCCGAGGGAGGAGCCGGGAGCGAAGATGAGCTGGAGATCTTCGTCCGTCTCCTCGTCGCGCAGGATGCGCTCGGTGATCTGGAGAAGTCGGCCAAGTTCGATCAAAGCTGGAACGCCGGCGCGGATTGGCGCCTGGAACGCGTCTTCGCCGACCCAGCGGAAGCGAAGCGCGCCGAGCCGGGTTTCGTCGGCGACACCGAGCAAATAATCGCTTTCGACAAGAGTGCGGACGGCACGGCCTTCGCGATCAGCAAGGCGGCGCTCAGCGCGCTGCATGAGGCGGCGTCCCCATGTGTCGGGTGCGGAATCGCCTATCGAGCCGAAGGTGGCAAGGCCGGCTGGCGGCGCGAAGGCGCCGCGGGTCAGCGCCAGAGCGGGCTCCAACGAGAAGCGCTCCGGGTCTTCCAGCCAAGCACCTTCATACTCAAAGAGGATGGTCTCGGCGCCTCGCACACGATTGCTTCTCGCCAATCCGATCAGGCGGGTGCGGCCGTTAAGGTCGATATGAACCTCGAAGTCAGCCATCGCGGGACGATCCCGCCGACCGCTTCAAGTGGATGTGCTTGGGCAGCTCGGCGCTGGCGAGCGCCTGGCCGACGCTGTCGTTGCTGATGTCGGCGATCCGGGTCAGACCGTCGAGCAGGCCGAGGGCTTGAAGCACGCCGGCATAAATGCCGACGCTAACGTTGGTGTCGCCTGCCTCGACCTTCTGCAGGGTCGAGCGCGACGTGAAAGCCCGCTCGGCCACGACCGCCATGGGCAGCTTGCGGCGACGGCGAGCGTCATGGATGTCCGCGCCGAGCTTGCGCAGGGCGCGCCGCACGGCTGCTGGAGGGTTATGGGGAGTGGGCATTTGACACCTTCACACTACATATTGAGCAGATATGTAGCAGGAAGATTACAATTTTCCTAGCTCCCAGCCGCAGGATGCGGCAGTCATCCTACCAGACCGCTTGGAGGCGGGCCGTCCGAAGCCTGAAGACCAAGGCTCCACCTGCAAATGAGTATTATAAGCGCAAGTATCTGATGGGTATCGACTTTTAGATTTTGACTTTGCCGATGTCGCTTCCTATCTCTTCCGCATCGGGGAGTAGCCACCGCTCAGACAGCGGGATCACGCCAACAGGCTCGCGCCATGCGCGTGGTGTGATCAGCCGGTTTTTCACCGGCCCGGCAAGACCGTGGTGAAACTCGCCTTTGTCGGACAGGTGAGGGCCACCCGGTTCAATGTCCGTTTGGTTATCCTGCTATGTCCCCTTTTGCAGTCGTCCTGCTTGCTTTCAGCATGTCCGTCGATGCCTTTGCGGTTTCCGTGGGTAGAGGCGCAGCCCTTGGCCGCCCGCGATATTCAGAAGCGCTACGCAGCGGTGCGGTCTTTGGTGTAGTCGAGGCGATCACGCCTGTTATCGGTTGGGTTGCCGGCGTTGCCGCGAGCAGCTTCGTCCAGGCTGTTGATCACTGGCTCGCCTTTGGCCTGCTCGCTGCGGTTGGTCTTCATATGCTCTATGCGGCCGTATGGAAGAAAGCCGACGCCAAGCCAGTGGGCCGATCGTTTACAGTCTTGATGGCAACCGCAATCGGCACGAGCCTCGATGCAATGGCCGTCGGCGTCTCTTTGGCCTTTCTGAACGTCAACATTGTTGTGGTTGCGACCGCGATTGGCCTTGCGACGTTCCTCATGTCGTCGGGGGGCATGCTTATCGGTCGGCTGATCGGCGAGCACTTCGGCCGCATTGCGGAGGCTGTCGCTGGGATCGCGCTTTTCGGTCTGGGATTGTCAATCCTTATAGAGCACCTGACGGCTTAGAGCGATTTTGCGGACGCCTCTCAGGCTGCATGTTGGGTGGCGCCTTCAACGCCCGAACGGATATTCGGTCTAGATGTCTCTCTTGCCGGCTTGGGGCGCTTCTTGGTTAGCATCGCTCGGACGAATGCATTCCACTTCTTCATGGCTGCCCGCTTCTCGGGCATGTAACTCCAACGATCGTAGCTCTTCGAACTGACATCCTGGAGCGTGTGGTTCTGTATGCGGTCGCGAATTTCTTTGGAGAGGCCGGCCTGACCTGCGAGCGTCTTCCAGGTTCTGCGCAGATCGCGGTTGGTCACGACAGGGATCACCTCGCGCTCGCGCTGACGCCACATGAAAGAGTACAGCGTGCCGTGGCTGACGGGCTTGGTTGGGTCGGTCGCGGAGGGGAAAAACCAGCCGTGTGCGTTGGGCTTGATCGATTCGATTAACTCCGCCGCCACTTCCGGGACCGGAATGGCGTGTGGCTTGCCATTCTTGGTCTTTGACCAGTCGATGATCCGCTCCTTCGCGTCCCACTGATCGACATGCAGGCGGGCGATTTCCTCCACGCGCTGCCCCGTGAGCATGAGAATGCGAACGGCCCGTGTGTAAGGCGGATGCACGGGCGCGTCCGGACATTCAAGCCAACGGTACAGGCGTAGGAATTCTTCTTCATCAAGCCAGCGAGTGCCGACTTTCTTGGGCTCTGTGGGGATGCCGGCGGCGGGATTGTAGACCAGCCGGAAACGCCGCTGCGACGCGTTGCGGTAGTCGTGTTCCGATTTCAGACCCCAGCTATATGCGGATCGGATGTAACTGCGGACGTGATCTGCCATGGAGCGCTTACCGCGGTCATAGATCGGTCGGATGAGATCGGTGATTTCGTCGGGCTCGATGTCGCGAGCGGGCCGATTGCGGCCGAGGGTGTCGGCGATCTTGTTGAGGCCTTTCTCAGCCTCTTTCCAAGATGACTTTTCGGATGCCTTCAGGTGAGCGACATAGGCTTCGAAGAGATCGGCCACGGTGCCGGGACGCGTGTCGCCGGCGATCTTGATGCTGCGGCCCTTCTGGATCATGTCGGCGAAATCGCGTGTGAAAACTTCGCGCGCTTTGCTGAGCGACATGGATGGGTATGAGCCCAGTTTCTTCTTGAAGCGCTTCTGATCGCGCCACTGCTGCGCCATCCAATCGGCGGTGACGCGCGTGGGCATGGGCTTCATGACCAGGACAAGGCGACCGGTGCCATGTCCTTCGCCATCGACCAGGCTTAGCTGTTTGCCGGTCTGCTCCACCTGCTTCAGCGCGCGGCGAATTTCTCCATCGGTAAGGCTTGGCACTGGGCTCTCCCATTGGCTTTCAAGTGGGGTCGCCAGACGGCTAGCAGGGGTCGGCGACTGGGGTCACAAGGGCGATCGATCCCCCTCAAAACCGACCCCAATATGCCACAACGTCCTGCGCTACGACAAGCCTAAAAGTTCAAGTGATTCAACGGTTAGGAGCGTGATCGAGCGTGATGGAAATAGGTTGAGTGGGATGGTTGTGGACGAGGATGATGGCCGTGGCCGACAGTTCGAGCGCGCGCTTGATCACCTCGCGCGGATAGACCGGCGTGTGGTCGACCGTTCCCGTCTGTTGCACCTCGTCGGCGATCAAACCGTTCTTCTTGTCCAGGAACAGGATGCGGAACTGCTCGCGCGCCTCGAAGGCCATCGCCGCACGGCAATAGTCGAGCACATTGTTCCAGGACGAGAGGACCTCCCGGCCGCGCACCGCGGAACGCGCCATGCGCTGTGCCGTCGCCGCGACGATCTTCAGGTCCAGCGCCACGGAGGGGCCTACGCCCTTGACCTCGCGCAGCAGTTCAGCCGGCGCGCCCAGCACTTCGGCAAGCGTGCCGAAACGGGCGAGCAAGGCCTTGGCGACCGGCTTCGTATCGCTTCGGGGGATCAGCCGGAACAGCAGCAACTCCAGCAATTCGTAGTCGGGCAGGGCATCAGCGCCTCCCGCGACGAAACGTTCGCGCAGACGGTCACGATGCCCGAGATAATGCGGCTTTTCTTCCGCGGCCTTCGCTAGGGGAGGAGAGACCGGCATCTCGCCGAAGAAGGTCCGTTCGTCGTCGCTGGTCCCCATGTGCCCGCCTGACTTGCGCCCCATGGCATTCTTCCGGCCGGAAGGCACGCCAGGAGCAGATTAGTGCATGATGCCGAAAACTGTGAAGCGGTTTTCGATCGGCTTTCGGGGCCACTTTCGAGAGGCGTTCTCTAGAGCCGGATGATTTCAGGTCTGTTCGACCTGAAATCTGAATCCGCCTCTAAATCAAAGAGATAGAGCATGATGTCGCCCGAAAACCGCTTCGCACTTTTCGGCATCATGCTCTAGGCCGGCAGGCCGGGCCGATCGAGGTTCTTCGGCGACAGGGTGAAGATCTCGCAACCGGTGTCGGTGACGCCGACAGTGTGCTCGTACTGGGCCGAGAGCGAACGGTCGCGCGTCACCGCCGTCCATCCATCGGACAGCACCTTCACGTGCGGCCGGCCGAGATTGATCATCGGCTCGACGGTGAAGATCATGCCAGGCCGCATTTCGACGCCTTCATGCGCGCTGCCGTAATGCAGGATGTTCGGCGCGTCATGGAAGAGCTGGCCGACGCCGTGACCGCAGAAATCGCGCACCACCGAGCAGCGCTCGCCCTCGGCGTAGGTCTGGATGGCGGCGCCGATGGCTCCGGTGCGAGCGCCGGGGCGGATGGCGGCAATGCCGCGCATCAGGCATTCATAGGTCACCTCGAGCAGGCGCTCGGCGGCACGCTTGATGGTTCCCACCGGATACATGCGAGAGGAATCGCCATGCCAGCCATCGAGGATGTAGGTGACGTCGATGTTGACGATGTCTCCGTCCTTGAGCGGCTTGTTGTCCGGGATGCCATGGCAGACGACGTGGTTGATCGAGGTGCAGCACGACTTGGTGTAACCGCGATAGTTCAGCGTCGCGGGCAGGGCGCCGTGGTCCATGCCGAATTCGAACACGAAGCGATCGATGGCCTCGGTGGTGACGCCGGGGCGCACCATCGGCGCAAGTTCATCGAGGCAACGCGCGGTCAGGTCGCAGGCCTTGCGCATGCCGGCGAAGCCCTCCTCGCCATAGAGGCGGATCTGGCCGGTGTTCCTGAGCGGTGCGGTGGCGGCGTCGAGATAGGTGACCATTGTTTCTTGTGGTTCTTTGCCGGTGAGGGCTCCTCGGAGCCAATATGAGAATTCTTCCATGATTTGGCACCGGAAAGCAAAAGGTTCAAGGAAGAACCGACGTCTTGCGCCCGGCGCCTGAACCATCAGGCCCGATCGAAGGGTGTCTGGGCGCCTGACAACCGTTGCTTTCCTTTGCCTCCGCTCTGCGGTAGGGCACTTGCTGAACGTTGGAGATCATTCTTGACGACAGTCAAGCGCGCCAGACCGATCGATCGGCCTATAGCGGCGGCCTGCTCATTGCTGATGGGCCTGGCGCTGCTGGCGCTTCTGTGCCTGGCGCGTCCGGACCTGCCAGATCTCGCTGGCGCCGACGCCGGCGCCAGCGTCAGGCTTGAACAACGCGGCGAAGTCGCGGCCCTGCTGCGCTTCGCCGGCAAGCCGCAGGCCGTCGAGGTCCGCTCCAATCGGCCGCTTCCGGCGAAGCCGGCAAGCGGCGAACCCGCGATCGTTCCGCCGGCCGTTCTCCTTGCTGGCCTCCATCTTACGCCATCGCCCGCCGAAGCGGCGGGCGGCGAATCCGCGCCGGCTTCCCGCGCGGGTGCCCACAGGCCACGCGCGCCGCCGCTCGCCTGACCCGGCGGCCGCGAGCCGCGCTCCAACCCTCATCGCTGTTTTTCCGCGCGATCCGTGTGGCGGTCCTGGACCGCCCGCGGACGCGTGGCGTGCCTTTCGAAAGCATCTCCAAATGCAACGCATCAAATCATTCAAGACATTGTCGCGCGCGGCGGCCGCGGCGCTGTTCCTGTCCGTGCAGGCTGTCATCTGCATCGGCACCGTCTACTGGGTAACCGCCGAAACGCTCGGGCTTGGCGCCATTCCGGCGCTCATCCTCGGCGGCGTCTTCCTCGTGCCGTCGCTCTATCTGCTGATGATCGTTTCACGCATGTGCTACGAGGCCGAGACCGATCCCGCGAACCAGTAGCCGAGGATCGCGTCGCGGCGCGTCAACACCCGCGACATTCCCGGCGGCAGCCGCCGCCGGGGCCGTTTGACGCGGTGGCCGCGCGTCATCGCACTGACGACACATTCCCGAGGCAAAAAGGCGTCACGCAACCTTTCATGGCTGGTGGCGTTGTTCGGCCGGCCGACAGGGAACGATCCGATGGACAGACTGCAGTTCGAAGTGCCGGTGCGCATAGCGCCCGAACCGGGCATGCCGGTGGAGGAAATCTATGGTGTCGAACAGGCGCTCGATTTTCTGAACGCCTGGCCTGGCCGCCGACGGGGTCCGATTTATCAGAAGGCGTTCAACGCCTGTTTCGGCGCAACCGTCGACGTGGTGGGCACCGAGGAAGCGTGCCGTGCTTTCATGACCTTCTGTCGGGTAAGCGGACTGCTTGCCAGGGACATGATGCTGCCGCGCAAGCGCGGCGCGCGGGCAGGGGATGCGAGGATTTCTGTCGCCCGCTGATCAAGACTTCGCGAACAGGCGCATTCCATGAAGGGGCGGATAGTCTGTTCCACGCCGATTTCACGCGGATTGTCCTTGGAATTCAGATGGATCGTATTGCGATAGATCTGGTGGCGGGCCGCAGTCCGCCTGGCGAGATACACCCAAAAATCGCCAAGCGCTAAAACAGCAAACTGTTATCCTTCGGTAAATGTCGAGATTCGCGTGTCGGGGCGCGAGTGGGGTGGGGCATGAGCCGTCGGGGGGCTAACGACGCCGTGGCTGGTTCCGTGATGGGCCGGCCAAGGCGAGGATTTGTCGGCAGCTCGGTTGTCGCTGTTCTATCCGTTCTGGGGACACTGTTCCTCGCGGGTCTGCTGTTTCCGATCTGGTCGACTCCAGCCTTGGCGGGATGCTCCGGACCGTCCGGTGGTGTCGAAACCTGTACGGGCAACGTGCCGTCCGCAGTCTTCAACAATACGCCCGGCGTCACCACCCTCAATGTCAACACGCTGACCAGCAATCCGAGCCAGATCTCATTGATCGGCACGGGGGCTGACCCGCTGCCCGCGACCGAAGTCCAACACTATACGTGCAGCAGCGGCGCGGCCAATTGCACGATCACGCCTGGTACGCCCGCCAGCCAGGGGCACCCGGCGACCGCCGAGACCTGCTCCGTCAACAATGGTGCGCCCAACGGCACGACCTGCGTCGCGCCGCCGGCCAAGGCGGCGAACGGGCCGTCGGGCCATGCCGGTCCTGAGATCACGGTCAACTACAACCAGCCCGGCGCCGATGCCAATGCCCCCAACAGCGGGGCAGTGATCGCCAGCGGCACCACGGGCGTCCTCGGCACCTCGCAGGGCAGCCGTGGCGGCAATGGTTCCAACGGCTATGTCTTTTCCAACGGCGGCGACGGAGACAACGGCGCCGATGGCGGCCTCGCGACCGTCAACGTCAATGGCGCGGTGCAGACGACCGGCGACCACGCGACCGGCATCGCCGCCACGAGCATCGGCGGCGATGGCGGCGACGGCGGCGACGCCAAGGGCATTTCGGGCAATGCCGGTAATGGTGGTTTGGGCGGCATCGGCGGCACGGCCGTCGTCAATTTCAACGGCGGCAAAGTCGAGACCTTTGGCAACTACTCCGTCGGCGTCGCGGCCGTCAGCCAGGGCGGTCATGGCGGCAATGGTGGCGGTGGCGGCGGCCTCGTCTTCAACCCGGGCGGCGGCAGCGCTGCTGGCGGTGGCGGCAACGCGACCGTCTTCACCGCCGTCGGCACGACGATCGTCACGCACGGCATCTATTCGCATGGCATCGTTGCGCAATCGATCGGCGGCGGTGGCGGCGGCAGTGCCGGCGGCTTCGGCCTGTTCTCATCCTCCGGTGGCAGCGGCGGCAATGGCGGCAATGGCGGCATCGTTCAGGTCACCAACAACGCCGCGATCACCACCTGGGGCAACAACTCGCAAGGCATCCTCGCGCAAACCATCGGCGGCGGTGGCGGCGACGGCGGGTCGAACTTCGGGCTTTTCGCATCGGGCGGCAGCGGTGCCCTCGGCGGAAATGGCGGCCCGGCGGGTGTCGTTACCGTCGGAGTGACCAATTCCGGCGCCATCGTCACGCATGGCCAGCAGTCCAACGGCATCCTCGCCCAGTCGATCGGCGGCGGCGGTGGTAATGGCGGCAACTCCGGCGGCCTCGTTTCCCTGGGCGGCAACGGCTCCTCGACCACCAATGGCGGCATCGTCCAGGTGACAAACACCGCGGCCGGTTCGATCAGTACCGACGGCAAGCAGTCGGCCGGCATCTTCGCCCAATCGATCGGCGGCGGCGGCGGCAATGGCGGCACCTCGGGCGGCCTCTTCTCCGCTGGCGGCAAGGGCGGCGCCGGTGGCAATGGCGCCAGCGTGACGGTCATCAACGCCGGCAACATCGAAACCGGCAAGATCGCCACCCAGCTCGGCTACACGTCGGCGGACGCCGTCGGCTCGGCCGGCATCTTCGCGCAATCGGTGGGCGGCGGCGGTGGCAATGGCGGCGGCGCGTTCTCCGGCGGCGTTGGCTTTGCCGTCGCCCTCGGGGGCAGCGGTGGCGGCGGCGGCATGGCCGGTGCCGTCGAGGTGCTGCGCGACAACAACAACACCGCCTATTCGATCATAACCCATGGCGACCAGTCCGACGCTGTATTCGCGCAGTCGATCGGCGGCGGCGGCGGCAATGGCGGCTTTGCCGTTTCCGGCGCCGTAGGCCCCTTGGCGCTGTCGATGGGCGGCGCCGCCGGCCCAGGCAGCAACGGTAACACGGTGACGGTGGAGACGGCCGGCACGCTCACCACCTATGGCGACGGATCGCGCGGCATCTTCGCGCAGTCGATCGGCGGCAGCGGTGGCAATGGCGGCGCGGCGATCTCGGTGGCGTTCAACGCCACGGGCACGTTCGCCGCGGCGATCGGCATCGGCGGCAATGGCGGCAGCGGCGGCGCGGCCGACGTCGTTACCGTATCGAGCCTCAGCGATATCTCGACATCCGGCAAGAACGCCGGCGGCATCGTCGCGCAATCGGTCGGCGGTGGCGGCGGCAATGGCGGTTATTCGATCGGCGGCGCCATTGGCGGTGCGGTCGGCATTGCCGTCAATGTCGGTGGCGCGGGGTCAGCCGGCGGCGCCAGCAAGGACGTGACCGTTACGAGTTCCGGCTCGATCCACACCAGGGGTGACAATTCCACCGGTATCCTGGCGCAGTCGATCGGCGGCGGCGGCGGCAATGGCGGCTTCACGCTGTCGGCCGCCTTGGGCGCGGGCGCCGTCAGCGTCGGCCTCGGCGGGCATGGCTCCGGCGGCGGCGGCGCCGGCGACGTCGTGGTCAACGCCGACGGCGCGAATCATGCGATCACCATGGCCGACTATGCCGGCACGTGGAACCTCGTCACGGAAGGCAAGAACGCGGCCGGCATCCAGGCCGAGAGCATCGGCGGCGGCGGCGGCAATGGCGGCTTTTCCGGCAGCCTCTCGGCCGGCGGCTTCGTCGGCATCGGCGTCAATCTAGGCGGCTCCAGCGGCACCGGCGGCGATGCCGGCACCGTGACGGTCAACAACGGCAAGAAGGACAGCGGCACCGGCGTCGTCACCCAGAACAACATCTTGACCATCGATGACGGTTCGGCCGGCATCCTCGCGCAGTCGATCGGCGGCGGTGGTGGCAATGGCGGTTTCGCCGTGACCCTGAGCGGCTCCGGCTCCTACGAGGGTGCCGGCGGCGCGGCGGCTGTGTCGGTGGGCGGCAACGGCGCCGTTGGCGGTGTCGGCATGGACGTCACCGTCACCAGCTACGGCAACATCACCACCTACGGCAAGCAGTCCGACGGCATCCTGGCGCAGTCGATTGGCGGTGGCGGTGGCAATGGCGGCTTCAGCGTCGCCGGTACGTTCACCACGGGCGCGCTCGGCGCGTCGGTCGCCATCGGCGGTGGTGGTGGCACCGGGCGCGATGCCGGCCCCGTCACGGTGACCTCGACCGGCAACATCGAAACCCATGGCGACCAGTCGATCGGCATCATGGCGCAGTCGGTGGGCGGTGGCGGCGGCAATGGCGGTTTTGCCGGCTCCGCCGCGATCACGCTGCAGGGCGTCAGCGCCGCTGTCGGCCTTGGCGGCAACGGCGCCGGCGGCGGCAGCGCCAAGGCGGTCGGCGTTACGTCGACCGGCAACATCACCACCTATGGCGACCAGGCCATCGGCATACTGGCGCAGTCGGTCGGCGGCGGCGGCGGTAATGGCGGCTCGACCGTCGCGCTGGCCCTCGGCAAGGACGCTGGCATTGCCGTCGGCCTTGGCGGGAAGGGCGGCGCCGCCGGCGACGCGCTTGGCGTGACCGTGGTGTCGACCGGCAATATCTCCACTGGCGCAGGCTTCACCGCTGGTGACGTGCGTGGCACGGGCGCCGCCGGCATCCTTGCCCAGTCGATCGGCGGTGGCGGCGGCAATGGCGGGTTCAGCGGCTCGCTGGGCGGGGGCATGTCCATGGCGGTCGGCGTTTCGCTCGGCGGCAACGGAGCCGGCGGCGGCAGCGCCGACATCGTCCAGGTCACCAGCACCGGCAACATCTCGACCAACTTCGACAACTCCTCCGGCATCGTCGCCCAGTCGATCGGCGGCGGCGGCGGCAATGGCGGCTTCGCGGTGGCGATCGCGGGCGCGATCGGCGATCCGGACGCGGCGACCGGCGCCGTTGCAATCGGCGGCAAGGGCGGCGTGGGTGGCGTCGGCAAGGATGTCACGGTGACAAGCACCGGCACGATCATCACCACCGGCAAGTTCTCCTATGGCATCCTGGCGCAATCGATTGGCGGCGGCGGCGGCAATGGCGGCTTCGCGGTTTCGGGATCAGCTACCACCGGCAATGCCGGCATCAGCGTGGGCATTGGCGGCTCTGGCGCCGGCGGCTCAACGGCTGGCAATGTGACCGTCAAGAGCTATGGCGTCGTCGGCACTGACGGCAAGCCGGTGCTGCAGGCTCCGGCGGCGGGCACAACGACGATCTGGACCCAGGGCGACAATTCGTCCGGCATCTTCGCGCAGTCGGTCGGCGGCGGTGGCGGATCCGGCGGCTTCGCCGGCAGCCTCGGCATCGGGGTCAACGGCGGTGGGCTGGGCGTCAGCGTCGGCGGTGGCGCGGGTTCCGGCTCGACGGCCGGTACGGTCGACGTCACCAGCTACAACAACATTCTGACCGGAGGGAAGGATTCTTTCGGCATCCTGGCGCAGTCGATCGGTGGCGGCGGCGGCAATGGCGGCTTTGCCATCGCGCTTTCCGCCAGCAAGGACATGGCCGGCAGCGTCGGCGTCGGCGGTTCCGGTTCGAGCGGCGGCGATGCCGACACCGTTACCGTCCACAGCTATGGCAACATCAAGACCACCGGCGACGGGTCGCACGGCATCTTCGCGCAATCGGTCGGTGGCGGTGGCGGCAATGGTGGCTTCGCGGTTTCCGCCAGCCTGTCCGGCCAGGCCAGCCTGGGCGTTGGTGTCGGCGGCAGCGGCGACAATGGCGGCGACGGCAAGGCGGTCACCGTCGTCAGCAATGGCGATATCAGGACCGAGGGCGTCAAGGCCGACGGCATCCTGGCGCAATCGGTGGGCGGCGGCGGCGGCAATGGCGGCTTCGCGGGCACGCTGGCCATCTCCACGGAAGGCGGCGCGGTCGGCGTCGGCGTCGGCGGCAGCGGCAAAGGTGGTGGTGATGCCGGTACGGTGACGGTGACCTCGGTCGGCAACATCGTCACCCTCAAGGACGGCTCCAACGGCATCCTTGCGCAGTCGGTGGGCGGCGGCGGCGGCAATGGCGGCGCGGCGGTGACCATCAGTGGCGCCGGCAAGCAGGCCAGCGCCGCGGTTTCGGTCGGCGGCAAGGGCGGTGGCGGTGGTACGTCGCAGCTGGTGACGGTCAACAACACCGGAACCATCGATACTTCGGGAAATCAGGCCAACGGCATCCTCGCGCAGTCGATCGGCGGCGGCGGCGGCACGGGCGGCTTCTCGATCTCCGGCAATATGACCGTGGATGGCGCCGGCGGCGCCAGCGTCAGCGTCGGTGGCGGCGGCGGAGCCGGCCAGGATGGCGGCCAGGTCATCGTCAACAGCAATGTCGGCACTACGCTCGCCAACAACCTCGCCACGATCCACACGGTCGGCGGGGATTCGAACGGCATCTTCGCTCAGTCGGTGGGCGGCGGCGGTGGCAGTGGCGGCTTCTCCGGCGCGGTTTCGGTCACCGGGCCGAACGCGAAAGCGGCCATCGGCGTTTCCGTTGGCGGTTCCGGCGCCGGGGCGGGCGACGGCAAGACGGTCACCGTCACCTCGGTCGACAACATCCTGACCGCGGGCGACGGGTCGAACGGCATTCTTGCGCAGTCGGTGGGCGGCGGCGGTGGCAGTGGCGGCTTTTCCTTCGCCGCCGCGATCAACGGCACGCTCGGCAAGAGCCAGGGCACGAAGGGCGCGGTCTCGGTGTCGCTGGGTGGCGACGGGGGCTCAGCCGGCAATGCCGAGAAAGTCACGGTCGACTCGACCGGCATCATCCAGACTGGCGGCGACAAGGCCTATGGCGTGCTGGCGCAGTCGATTGGCGGCGGCGGCGGCACAGGCGGCCTCAGCGTTTCGGCGAGCCTGAGCCTCGGCGAGAACGGCAACCAGATCACCGCTTCCGTTGGCGGCAAGGGCGGCGGCGGCGGCACTGGCGGCGAGGTCCAGGTGACCCGCCACGGGTCCACCATCACGACCGGCGACCAGTCCGTGGGCATTTTCGCGCAGTCGGTGGGCGGCAGTGGCGGCAATGGCGGCATGGCGATTTCCGGCGTGATCGCCGGCACCGACTCCAAGAGCCTCGCGGCCAGCGTCGGCGGCTTTGGCGGCGACGGCACCAACAGCAGCAAGGTGACGGTTGACAATACGGGCGCGATCTCGACCTATGGGCTGGAATCGCACGCCATCCAGGCGCAGTCGATCGGCGGCGGCGGCGGCAATGGCGGCATGGCCGTGTCGGCGGTTATCGGCTCGCTCGGCACAGGAACCAATTTCAACGCCGGCCTCACCGTCGGCGGCTTCGGCGGCGACGGCGGCTATGCCGGCGACGTGTTCGTGACCAACCATGGCCTGTTGCAGACCGGATTGCTCCAGGCCGGCCAGACGGTGACGAATGGCGATGGCGCCTACGGCATCTTCGCGCAGTCCATCGGCGGCGGTGGCGGTTCCGGCGGCAACGCCATTACCGGCGTGCTCGGCCTCAACGGCAATAATGAGGGCACGCAGGTCAATGTCAGTGTCGCCGTCGGCGGTTCGGGCGGTACAGGCAACAAGGGCGGCAACGTCACCATCCGACAGTATGGCGGCATTGAAACGTCCGGCGTGGGCTCGATCGGTATCCTGGCGCAGTCGATCGGCGGCGGCGGAGGCACCGGCGGACGCGCCAATTCGATCTCGCTGCAGCTCGGCGCCAAATGCACGCTGCCGGGCGTCTGCGAAGCCGCCGGCGGCAAGCCGAACTGGAACCTGCAGGCGACGGTGGGTGGCGCTGGCGGAAGCGGCAACGATGGCGAAACCGTTGACGTCGCCAACTATGATTTCATCACCACGCATGGCGATAAGTCGTCCGGCATCGTGGCGCAGTCGATCGGCGGCGGTGGCGGCATTGGCGGCGACGCCTATATCGGCACCGGCGGCCTGCTGGCCATACCCTATGTGCCGGTCGATCCGACGCTCCTGCTGAAGCCGCTCGGCACGTCCAGCCTGACGCGCTCTGGCGCGGTCGCCATTGGCGGCAACGGCGCCGGCGGTGGCAATGGCGGCACGGTCATCGTCACCAACGAAGGCATCATCACCACCCACGGCACCAAGTCGGACGGCATCCACGCACAGTCTATCGGCGGCGGCGGCGGCGATGGTGGCGACGGTCAGGCCGGCGTGCTCGGCACCGTCGGCATCGGCGGCAGGTCGCACGCGGCCGGCAATGGCGGCAGCGTCACGGTCACCAACGGCAAGACCGACCTCAGCCAGGTCAGCGTGGCGACGATCGAGACCTTCGGCACGACGCCGACAGCGCCTGGCGACGACAACCCGAGCGCCGACCCCGAAGAAGGCCACGCGGCCGGCATCTTCGCCCAGTCGGTTGGCGGCGGTGGCGGTTCGGGCGGCGGCGCGGGCGGTCTCCTGTCGCTCGGCGGTTCCGGCGGCGCGTCCGGCTCGGGCGGCCTCGTCACCGTCAACAACTATGGCGGCATCCTCACCCACGCCGACGATTCGGTCGGCATCTTCGCGCAGTCGATCGGCGGCGGCGGCGGCGCCGGTGGCTCGCTCGGCATCACCGCCATTGGCGTCGGCGGCGCCGGTGGTTCCAGTGGCGACGGCGGTGAGGTCGACGTCACCAACTATGCGATGATCGAGACGCACGGCATCGATTCCTACGCCATCCAGGCGCAGTCGGTGGGCGGTGGCGGTGGTTCGGGCGGCGGTAAGAACGGTGGCGTCACGGGCTCGATCCCGGCGCTCGTTGCCATCGGCGGCAATGGTGGCGCTTCCGGCGCCGGCGGTGTCGTCACTGTCACAAACAACAACATCCTGCACACCTACGGCGCCGGTGCCGATGCCATCAACGCCCAGTCCATCGGTGGCGGCGGCGGTTCCGGCGGCCGCGCGATCGGCTTCATTGCCGTTGGCGGCAAGGGCGGCGACGTCGGCGACGGCACCGAGGACGGCAGCCATGGCAAGGGCGGCGACGTCACCGTCACCAACAACGCTGCCGGCACGATCACTGTCGAAGGCTATGGCGCCCACGGCATCTTCGCCCAATCGGTGGGTGGCGGTGGCGGCAGTGGCGGCGGCGCCTTCGCCGCCAGCCTGTTGCCTGTGTCGATCGGCGTCGGCGGTAGCGGTGGCAGCTCGGGCGACGGCGGTGCCGTGAAGGTCTACAATTCCGGCCAGATCACCACGGTCGCTGCGGCCTCGGTGGCGATCTTCGCCGAATCCGTCGGCGGCGGCGGCGGCACCGGAGGCATGAGCGTCGCGGCGGCGCTTTCGGGCGCCGGATCGTTCGATTTCGGCATCGGCGGCGACGGCGGCGCCAATGGCAAGGGCGGCGATGTCACGGTCACCAACTACAGCACCGGCATCATCCATACCAAGGGCTATGGATCCACTGGCATCATGGCGCAGTCGGTCGGCGGCGGTGGTGGCGCCGGCGGCGCTGCCTACGCGGCGGGCGCGGGCCTGACGCCAAGCGTCGCGATCGCGCTCGGCGGCACGGGCGCGGCCGGCGGCGATGGCGGCAAGGTCACTGTCACCAACAACGGCGCCATGCAGCTCGACGGCGACAATTCGGTGGCGATCTTCGCCCAGTCGGTCGGCGGCGGCGGCGGTTCCGGTGGCGCGGCGCTGGCGGTGCCTCTCGGCGTTCCCGCCTTCATCGGCGGCAAGGACGGCGCCACCGGCAAGGGCGGCGACGTCACCGTCACCAACACCGGCCAGATCGTGCTCACCGGCAGGGGATCGGTCGGCATCTTCGCTCAATCGGTCGGCGGCGGCGGCGGTGTCGTCACGGCCGGCACCGCGGGCATCGTCGAGGCCACCAGCGGCGGCACTGGCAATGGCGGTGTCGTGACGATCAACAGCAATGTGGCGATGACGATCACCGGCGACAATTCTGTGGGCGTCTTCGGGCAAAGCGTCGGCGGCGGCGGTGGTGTCGGAGGCTATGACGGCAACTTCCTTGGCCTCAGCCAGGCGCCGACGCCGAGCCCGATGATGATGAGCCTGCTCTCCACGCCGACGCCGCAGGGCTTCTCCGGAACGGATGGCGGCGACGGCACTGGTGGCGACATCAACCTCACCCAGACCGCGGACCTCTCGGTGACGGGCAAGAACTCCTTCGCCATGCTCGAACAGAGCGTGGGCGGCAGCGGCAATGGCGACATCAATGTCACCATCGCCAAGGGCGTGACGATCACCGGCGGGTCCGGCAATGGCGGAGGCATCGGCTTCCTCGACGGCAAGGACAACACGCTGACCAACTACGGCGTTGTCCGCTCCGTGCAGCTCATCGATGGCTATGCCATGCGCGCGAGCGGCGCCGGCAACGACACCTACGACAATTACTACGGCACGATCGGCTCGATTGCGCTCGGCGATGGCCTCAACACGTTTAACAACAAGGCCAAAGCCATCTACCTGATGGGCAATACGGTCGATCTCGGCTCGAAGGGCCAGTTCAACAATGACGGCTATGTCGCACCGGGCGGCCTCGACCGGGTGATGACGACCGACGTCACCGGCAGCCTGACGCAGTCGGCGACCAGCACTTACCTTCTCGACCTCGACCTCGATCCTCAGGCTGATCGCATCAACGTGTCCGGCAGCGCGATCGTCAACGGTATCGTCGACATCAACATCATGAACCCGGGCTCGGCCAAGCCGGGCAATGAGGACTACATCATCCTCCATGCCGATGACGGCGTCACCGACGAGGGGCTGGCGCTGAACTACATCCCGACGGCTGTCGCGAAGTACAAGCTGCAATACCCGAACCCGGACGATGTCGTGCTCAACGTCGACATCAACTACGCCCGCATCGGCCTGACGCAGAACCAGACGGCGGTCGGCACGGCGATCAACGCCATCCAGACCGACCAGACCTCGCCCAACTTCACCAAGATCGCGGCGGCGCTGTTCTATGTGCCGACGCTTGGGCAACTCGGCGCTGTCTACGACTCGCTCTCGGGCGAGGGCGTGAGCGGCTTCCAGCAGCCGCAGTTCGACATCTACGACAGCTTCCTGGCGACCATGAACCGTCAGGCCGACGCCTGGCGCACCGGCGTGCGGATGGATCCGTTCAGCCAGTCGACCGCCGCGGCGCCGGAAGCCTATGGAGAGACGAAGAGGAAGCCGGTCGATCCGTTCGCCGAGATGACCAGGAAGGTGCCGGACGAACGGCGCTGGAGCTATTGGGCGACCGCCGGCGGCAATTCCGGTCAGGTGTCCGGTCAGCCGGTGGTGGGCAGCGCCAACCTCGCTTATAGCGGCGGCAGCTTCGCCGCGGGCATGGATTCGCAGGGCGATCCCGACATTCTGATGGGCTTCGCCGTCGGTGGCGCCGCGGCATCCTTCGCCGTACCGGATCGTGCGACCACCGGCCATTTCATCGGTGGCCAGGCGGGCGCCTATCTCTCGCGCAAATGGGGCCAGTTCTATATCAACGGTGCACTGGGCTTCGGTCTCTATGACAACAAGACCTCGCGCGACACGGCGGTTCCCGGAACCAACGCGCCGCTCGATCCGGTACCGCCTGTAGCGCCCGAGAACTGGACCGGACATTTCATGAGCGGCGGCTTCAGCACAAATGTCGAGGCCGGCTGGCGCGAGACCGTCGGTGCCGGCGCCATCACCGGCTTCGCCGGATTGCAGTTCACCGGGCTGGACATGGCCGGCTTCACGGAGAGCTCGCTTAATGGCAACGCGCTGGGACTGAGCTTCGACGATCGAACGATCTACTCGCTGCCAGTGTCGCTCGGCCTGCAACTCGATACGACCATCGCGCTTGGCGATACGACGTCTCTCCAGGCATGGGGTCGTGCCGCCTGGGTGCATGAGTTCAAGCCGGACCGTTCGGTGGAGCCGACCTTCCTCTCGGCGCCGGGTTATCCATTCGTCGTGCAGGGCGCCGCCGCGCCCGAGGACGCGGTTGCCGTAAACGCCGGCGTCAGGCTTGATTTCGACAGCAGCACGTCGATGTTCGCTGCCTTCAACGGCAAGTTCGGCGACAGGACCCAAGCCTACGGCGGCAATGTTGGCTTCCGGCTGAACTGGTAGGGCAGGGAGCCGCTTCGGTGGCGCCGCAGCCGGCGCCACCTGTCCATCGCGTGCAGTGGTGACGCGGATGCACGCCGCTACGTCGCAACCCTGGGACGGTAATGCCAAACCTCATCACGCGTTCCGGAATACGCCGCCATGCCTGTGAGGTACCATGTGGACGAACTCCATCGAGTGTTGCGATGGTGAAAATGACAGTCACGGCAAGATCATTGAACATCTCCTAAATATATCCTCCGCTCGTAACCTCGTATGGACAGGCCGGCGCCCGGCACCCATCATCAGCCAGATGATTCGAATTCGTTTGGTCCGCCGAGAGCGAGGTCGCCCTGTCCCGACAGACCTTTTCCATTTGCAACAACGGGCTCCGGCTGGGGACCATGCTTGTTGCCATTGCGGCCTCGGGACTTAGCTCTTCGGCGCAGGAGGCGCCTTTCGCGATAACGCCGAGCGACGTCGCCCAGGCGCCTGGGACCGACACCGCGGAACCGTTTTCGATCACGTCTTCCGATGTCGCCGCGACCAGCGGGCGACAACTCGTCTACCAGGGCACGGAGTCCGCGGGCGACGCCGCCATAACGAACAACGAAGGCGACAGCGTCGATTTCGTCGACCACAGCACCGCGGCACAGGCCACCATCGTCAACAACTCCGGCGGCACGGCGAGCTTCTCCGACCACGCCTCGGCCGGCAGCGCCTTCATGACCAACAATTCCGGAAGCAGCATCAGCTTCAGCGGAGAAGCGACAGCGGCGGGCGCCAACATTACCAACAATGGAGGAGGGACGATCACCTTCTCCGACACGTCCGATGCGGGCAATGCGGCCGTGGCCAACAATGGTGACATCAGCTTCCGGGACAGCACCAGCGCCAATCAGGCCAACATCGTCAACAATGCCGGCGCCAACGTGACCTTCACGGACCAGGCGAACGGCGGCACCGGCCAGATAACCAACAACGGCGCCGTCGCCTTCTCCGGCGATGCCAGCGCCGGACAGATGCTGCTCATCAACAATGAGGGCGCGACGCTGGACTTTTCAGGCAACAGCACGGCCGACGCGGCGGCGGTCACCAATAACGGTCAACTTGGCTTCGCCGACAGCGCCACGGCGGGCACATCCAGCATTGTCAACAACGAGAGCGGCGTCGTGGTTTTTTCCGGCACGTCCACCGCCGGCTCTTCCTTCATCGCCAACAGCGGCAAGACAAGTTTCGAAGGCAACAGCACCGCCGGTTCGGCCGAGATCGTCAACAACGCGACGGGTACCGTCGCGCTTTCGGGCAACGCCACGCTGGGCAGCGCCAGCGTGAACAATGGCGGCGATGTCGTCTTCTCGGGAAATGCCTCCGCGGGATCGGCCAGCATCGTCACCGGGCCGGAAGGGCGAACCATCTTCACCGGAAACAGCGATGGCGGGACGGCGGCTCTCGAAGCGGATGCCGGCGCCGTCGTCGATTTTTCCGGCGTCACCGACGGCGCCATCAGCATCGGCTCCATCAAAGGTCCCGGTACGTTCTACCTGGGGGGCGTCGTTCTCAGTGTCGGCGGCAACAACCTTTCCACCACTGTCGATGGCGCGATCGTCGATGGCGGAATCTCTGGCGGCAAGGGCGGCGCGCTGACGAAGGTCGGAACGGGAACGCTGACCCTTTCAGGAGCGAACACCTACACAGGCGCGACGACGGTAAAGAACGGCGTGCTGCAGGCCGGCGCCGCGAACACGTTTTCCGCCGCGTCGGCCGTCACGATCGACAGCGGCGCCAAACTCGATCTCGCCGGTTTCGATCAGAGCATCGGATCGCTGTCGGGCGCAGGCACTGTGGACCTTGCGACGGCCCGGCTGACCACGGGCGTCAACGGCAAGGACAGCAGCTTTTCGGGCAGCATTGGCGGTACCGGCGGCCTGACCAAGACCGGCGCGGGAACGCAGGAACTGACGGGCGTCAGCACATATTCCGGCCTGACAGAGATCGAGGCCGGCATTCTCAAGGTGAACGGCTCGATCGCGCAATCGTCGGTTCTCGTCGACAGCGACGGAACGTTGAGTGGGCACGGCACGGTAGGATCGACGACTGTGGCCGGAACGCTCTCCCGCCAGAACGACGGCGGCACGCTGGCGGTGCAAGGCGACCTTTCCTTCTCGCAGGGCGGCGTCTACTCGGTGAAGGTGGATTCCACGCCGTCCGCCGCCCTGGTGACGGTCGCCGGAACGGCGACGCTGACCGGCGGCTCGCTGATTGTCTCGCCGATTGGCGGCTTCAGCCTGGAAGGAACCACCTTCCACATCCTCAGCGCGACCGAGGTCGTCGGCACGTTCGACACTGTGACGACGTCGATGCCGTTCATCGACCTTGGTGTCATCTATTCCGGCACGGGCGTCGACCTCAACGTCGCGCGCAACGGCAAGGCTTTCGCCTCGAGCGCGCGCACGGACAATCAGCGCGCCGTGGCCGACGCCGTGGAAGGGCTGGGCAGCGGCATGATCTACGACGCCGTCGTGGCTTCGGCCAGCGATGCGGCGGCACGCGCGTCATTCGACTCGCTTTCCGGCGAGATCTATCCCTCCCTGGCGACGGCGGGCATCGAAACCGACACCATGCTGCGCGGCATACTCATCGAACGCGCGCTGGAGCAACCTGCCGACGTCGGGGGCAACGGTCTGTGGGGCAGGCCGTACAGGCTGAACGCGACGCTTCTTTCGAATGGCAATGCGGCCGATGTGAACCAGCGCACATGGGGCGTGATCGGCGGCGCCGACGGCGACATCGACGACATCTGGAAGCTCGGCGTGGCCGCCGGCTATGGCCGCTCGAACATTGATGTTCCGGACCGCGCGTCGAGCGCCAAGATCGACACCCTCAGCCTCGCCGCATACGCTTCCTGGGAGGCTGCGCGATGGAGAGGGGCGTTTGGCGCCCTGTATTCCTGGCATGACATCAGCGCCAACCGCTTTGTCACGGCCGGCACTTTCGAAGACGCCACCGACGTCAATTATCGGGCAAGGTCTGGGCAGATCTTCGGCCAGGTCGACTACCGGGTCGCTATCTCGAACTGGATTCTCGATCCTTTCCTCAACGTGGCCTACGCACGCTGGGACGCTGACGGTTTTTCCGAACATGGCGGCGACGCGGCCCTGACGGCTCGATCGAGTTCGGTCGATGGCCTCGTCGGAACGGCCGGACTGCGTGTCGGCACGGAGGTTGCGCTTGATCACGGCGTTGCTGCCCGGCTCGGGGCCACAGCGGGTTGGCGCCTGTCTTCCATCGGCGACAGCGAGACCTTGATGAGCATCGCCGGCAGCGATCCGTTCTTCATCGGAGGAGTGCCGGTCGAGCGCAGCGTTGCCGTTCTGGGTCTCGAAGCGGGCCTGGTCTATCGCAACACGTCCTTCGGCCTCGCCTACACCGGCCTTCTCGGCTCCAGGACGCGCCAGCACACGATCCAGGGCGCTCTAAGCATTCGCTTCTAGACAATAGTTGGGACTGGAACCGCACGGCTTCAGGAACATGGGAAAAACTGCGCGATGGATAGATTAACCCTTCGTCAATCTCACCGAATCTCTTAGCGTCATCTCATGATGTTTGCCGATGTAGCCCGATTGCGGAGCCGCCGTCAGGATCGGATACAGCGTGTTCGGTCCGGAAAGGCCGTTATGGCGTCTCGCGCAACCTGGCTGGCCGCGGGGCTTCTGCTGGCCGGCTGCGCCCAGCCGATCACCGATATCGGCTCGAGCTCGACGACGCGCATGGTCCCCACCGAAACGGCCTTCGCCATGCCGGATCCCGGCGGGCCGGCGGTCACGGCCGTGCTGGAACAGCATTTCGCCAATGCCACACAACAGGACATCATGCTCGGCACCTCGGCGCACACGCCGGGACAGAACCTTCTGAGGGTCCAGCTCTACGGACCGGTCAACACCGCCCAGGCGGGAGAGTCGCGGCTGCGCGACGGCTTCCTGCCGATCCGCGATGTCGGTTCGGAGATGCGGACGCTGCTGCCGGGCATTCGCATGGAGCGCTCCGCCTTCTATGTCCAGAACAGGTACGGACCGTTCGGCTATGCCGTGGGACGCGCGCCGTCGGGCGACCTGTGCCTCTACGGGTGGCAGCGCATAACGTCGACCGGCGCGACGCAGACGCTGATCGGCAACAAGGGCTCGGTCCAGATCCGGCTTCGCCTGTGCGACCAGCATGCGAGCGAAGCGCAATTGCTGCAGACGATGTACGGCTACACCATCACCGCCTCCTTCAAGAGCCGCAACTGGAACCCATACGGTTCGGTGATGGCGCCGGAAAAGGGCATAGGTCAGGCGGGCAATCCGATCTATCCGGTCGGCGTCTCCAAGTTCGAGACGGTGGTTCCACAGGCAGCCCCGCAGTCGAGACCGCGAGAGGTGCGCCGGCCGGTTCAGCAGCCGAGAAGCGTGGAGGTCGCGCCGCCGCGCCTGCCCGAGCCGATTGGCCCAACCGTGCCGCCGCCGCCGGGCAAGGCCGGCCTGAGTGCGCAGCCGGTCGTCCCGCTTGCGCCAACCGTTTCTGTTCCTTCGCCAGCGACAGTCCAGAAAGCCCCGGCGAAGCAGGTGGTGGTACCGCCTCCGCCATGTCTCACGACCGGCGAGGCCAAAGGCTGCAACCAGGGAGTAACGGTACAATAACCATGTCCCAAGAACCCTGGAAACCTCGTCAGTCATTTCGTGTTGCCATGCCGGTCATGAGTCTCCGGCGCATGACCGCGATTTTGCGTTGAGCGACCTGATCCGGCCCGCGCCGGACCTTTCCGTCGAGGTGCTTTGAGATGCGAAAGTTTCTGACGGTCATTCTCTGGGCCTTGGGCTCGATGGCGGTGCTGGGCCTTGTGACTCTGCCGATCAGCCTGGACACCCAGCTGATAGCGGGCCTGTCCGTATTGATCGCCATGATGATCCTTAAGCTCGTCAGGCCGGACGGAATCTGGCGACTGATCGCGCTCGCTTTCGGTACGGCGATCGTGATGCGCTACGTCTATTGGCGCACCACCAGCACGCTGCCGCCGTTGAACCAGCCCGAGAATTTCATACCCGGGTTCCTGCTCTACCTGGCGGAGCTGTACAGCGTCATGATGCTGGCGCTCAGCCTTTTCGTCGTCGCCCAGCCGCTGCCGCCACGGCCTTCCCGCGCGAATTCCAATGACAGGCATCCGACGGTGGACGTCTTCATTCCGACCTACAATGAAGAGCCCGAACTGCTTGCCAACACCATGGCCGCCGCGAAGGGCATGGACTATCCGCAAGACCGCGTAACGATTTGGCTGCTGGACGATGGCGGCACGGTTCAGAAGCGCAATTCGGAGAAGATAGCCGATGCGAACAAAGCCGAGCGCCGCCATGCCGAACTGCGGAAGCTGGCGGAGGATCTGGGCGTCCGCTACCTGACGCGCGAGCGCAACGAACATGCCAAGGCCGGCAACATGAACAACGGCCTTCAGCATTCAACGGGCGAGTTGATTGCCGTGTTCGATGCTGACCACGCGCCGGCGCGCGATTTCCTCAAGGAAACCGTTGGCTATTTCGATGAGGATCCACGGCTGTTCCTGGTGCAGACGCCGCACTTCTTCCTCAATCCCGATCCGGTGGAGCGCAATCTGCGCACCTTCGAGAAGATGCCCTCGGAGAACGAGATGTTCTACGGCATCATCCAGCGCGGGCTGGACAAGTGGAACGCTTCCTTCTTCTGCGGCTCGGCGGCCGTCCTGCGGCGCCAGGCGTTGCTCGAGACGAACGGCTTCAGCGGTGTTTCCATCACCGAGGACTGCGAGACGGCGGTCGAACTGCATTCGCGCGGGTGGAACAGCGTCTACGTCGACAAGCCGCTGATCGCAGGCCTGCAGCCGGCGACCTTCGCCAGCTTCATCGGCCAGCGCAGTCGGTGGGCGCAGGGCATGATGCAGATTCTGCGGTTCCGCTTTCCCCCGCTGAAGCGCGGCCTCTCGTTCCCGCAGCGCCTCTGCTACATGTCCTCGACGCTGTTCTGGCTGTTTCCGTTTCCGCGCACGATCTTTCTCTTCGCGCCGCTCTTCTACCTTTTCTTCGACCTGCAGATATTCACCGCCTCCGGCGGCGAGTTCATGGCCTACACGCTCGCCTACATGATCGTGAACCTGATGATGCAGAACTACCTTTACGGCGCATTCCGCTGGCCGTGGGTATCCGAGCTTTACGAGTATGTGCAGACGGTCCACCTGCTGCCGGCCGTGGTGTCCGTCATCCTCAATCCCAGCAAGCCCACCTTCAAGGTCACGGCCAAGGATGAATCGATAGACAAGAGCAGGCTCTCGGAGATCAGCCGGCCTTTCTTCGTCATCTTCGCGCTGCTTCTGGTGGGGGTGGCGATGACCGTCTACAAGGTCTACGCCGAGCCTTACAAGGCCGACGTCACGCTGGTGGTTGGCGGCTGGAACCTCCTCAACCTGATCATGGCGGGCTGTGCGCTCGGCGTCGTTTCCGAGCGTGGCGAGAAGGCCGCGACGCGGCGCGTGAAGGTCAGTCGTCGCTGTGATTTCGAATTGAACGGCAAATGGCTTCAGGCGACCATCGAAAACGTCTCCGCCAACGGCGCGCGCGTACAGGTGATCGACGCGGAGCTTGAGGATCTTGCGAAGGATGCCCGCGCGGGCATCCGGTTCAAAACCTTTGCTGTCGGCGCGGAAGGAATCCTTCCCGTCACCATCCGCAACTTCGAGCGTACCAGCGATGGCATCGCGGTGGGCTGTCTCTACATGCCCGAGAAAGCGGAGCATCATCGGCTGGTGGCGGACCTCATCTTCGCCAACTCCAAGCAATGGGAGCAGTTCCAGCTCTCGCGACGCGGCAATCCGGGGCTGCTTCGCGGAACGGCGTGGTTCCTGCGGCTCGCGATCTTTCAGACCTACCGTGGACTTGTCTATCTGTTGCGGGATTGGCGCGGTACCGGGCGGATCGCACCCGTAGCCCAAACCACGGGGCAGCGCTCATGATCGTCCGTGGGGTGCTCGCCGTTCTTCTGCTGGCGACGTCGTCGGCCTTCGCGGATGCACCGTCTCCCTTCAATATGTCCACCGAGAAGCCGGCCGCGGCGCCCGCGCAACCCGAACCCGGGTCTGCGACGGTCCAGCCCGCGCCGGCTCCTGGAGCGACCAAGCCCGCGCCGGCCCCCGCCGCTCAGCCCGCGCAAACCCCTGCCGCGCCAGCGCCGGCGAGTGCGCAGCCGGCGGTGGTTGCCGCGCAACCAACGCCGACCCAGGCAATCAGCAGGCGATACCTTCTGCCTTTTGAGAACATGGTGTTCTCGGGAGAGTCTACCCAGCGCGCCTGGACGCTCTATCTGACCCCCGAGCAGGCTTCGTCACGGGCGTCGCTCAACCTAGGCTACCAGAACGCTGTGATCGTCGCCCCTGAATCCTCACGGCTTCGGCTGACGATCAACGGCAAGGCGGTAGTCGATATTCCTATTGCGTCTTCCGACAACCCTTCAGCTCTCAAGTTTCCGGTTCCCGCCGGCCTGCTTCATGCGGGAATGAATGAAGTCGCCGTGAGCGCGGTCCAGCGGCACCGAACCGACTGCACCATCGAATCGACGTACGAGTTGTGGACGCAGATCGATTCGGCCTCGACGTATCTTTCCTTCGAGGACCCCGAGGCCGGCCGGTGGAGGCGGATAGAGGACGTCCGCGCGATCGGGGCCGACGCCAAGGGCTCGACGACGTTCAACCTGATCGTGCCGGCGATGGAGCAGACGGGCTCGGCCGCCCCATTGGTGCGGCTCGCCGAGGCGCTGGCTCTCATGGCCAACATGCCGAACCAGTCCTTCGAAATTTCGGAGCAGGCACGCGGCATGCCCCGCCCGGGCGCGGTGAATGTCGTTGTCGGCTCGGCTTCGGAAATCGCCGAAAAGCTGGAAAAGCTGCCAGAGGGCGCGCAGGTGTCTCCGACATCCGCCATCGTGGACGATCCGAAGCTCGGCCCCTCCACGGTCGTCATCACGGGTCCGAATTGGCAGGCTGTCGAGCAGGCGATCGAGGATATAGCGCGGCCGGTCGATCGACCGGTGGCCAGCCAGCGGGTTGTGCTTGCCACGCGCAACTGGCGATTGCCCGAGACGCCGATGGTCCTCGCCGCAAGGCATTTGAAGTTCTCTGACCTCGGCGTCAGCACGCAGGAGTTTTCCGGCCGCCGATTGCGGACGGAGTTCAACGTGGGAATCCCTTCTGATTTCTACGCCAACGCCTATGGCCAGGCGATGATCCTGCTCGACGCGGCCTACTCGCAGGACGTCCTGCCGGGCAGCCACATAGACATATACGTCAACGACAACATCGCCGCGACAGTGCCGATCACCACATCGGGCGGCGAGATATTGCGGCACCTGCCGATCAAAGTGACCATGCGCCACTTCCGGCCTGGCGATAACAGCGTTGCCATCGAGGCAGTCCTGCTTACGCAGGCGGATGCGACCTGCGCGCCGGGCGCAACCGGACTGCAGGACAAGCGCTTCGTGCTTTTCGACAGCTCGGAGCTGGTGATGCCCGACTTCGCGCGGATCGGCCGTACGCCAAACCTGTCGGCCGTCAGCGGTACCGGCTTCCCCTATAATCGTGCGGACTATTCCTTGCCCCTGATCTTCGAGCGCACCCAGCCGGAAGCAATGTCGGCGGCAACGACCCTGATGGCGCAGATGTCGGTGGCGGCGGGAAGGCTGATCCCGGTGGACACGGCGGTTTCGCCAGCGGCGGTGATGGACAGGAACGCCGTATTCGTCGGAGCGATCCCCACCGTACCATCCGCTGTGCTCGCCGAACTCGGCATCACGTCGAACGTTGCTTCGAAGTGGGGCGAGGCGGTCGCGTCAAATCAACCCAATACGGACACCACCTTCGATGAATGGCGGCAAAAACTCCGGGGTTCCGGCTGGCGAGGGCAGGTCAGTTCCTTCGAGGACTGGATGAACCGGACGTTCAACATCTCGATGAACAGCTTCCGCCTGCTGCCGGGTCGCGATCCGGACTTCACGCCGAGCAATGGCTCGACGCTGCTCGTCGCGCAGAAGAAGAGCCCGACCGGGGAAGGAAGCTGGACCCTGGTGACGGCGCCGAGCCCGGCGACGCTGCAGCAAGGCATGCGCACCCTTGCCCAGCAGGATGTCTGGCGTCAGTTGGGAGGACGAATCGCGACGATTGACGGCGCGAGCAGCAAGGTCGCGCAGGTTCCGGTCTCCTCGTTCGAGTTCGTGGAGACCGAACCGTTCTCGCTGCAGAATTACCGCCTCATCATCGCAAACTGGCTATCGGCGAATGCGTTGGCCTATGCGCTGGTGCTGATCTGCCTTTCCATCGCCCTCGGGCTGGCCACCGCGCGCCTGCTCGGATCGTTGGGGCGCAAACAGTGAGACGCTTCGCGGCGATACTGTTCTGGCTGTGCAGCGCGGTCCTCGCGGCGACCGCCGCGTCGACGCCGGCGGGGGCGGAGGCGACGGTGCAGCCGTCCGAATGGAACCTCTACAAGGCAAGGTTCCTCGACCCGGCCGGGCGAATCGTCGACAATGCGAACGGAAATATCAGTCATAGCGAGGGCCAGGGGTACGGACTGCTGCTTTCGTATCTTGCCGATGATCGCGGCGACTTCGACCGCATCTGGTCGTTTACGCGCACCGAGATGCTCGTGCGCAACGATGGTCTGGCGGCGTGGAAATGGGACCCTTTGGCAAAGCCGCATGTCAGCGACACCAACAATGCGACGGATGGCGATCTGCTCATGGCCTACAGCCTGTCGCTCGCCGGTGCCGCATGGCACCGCCCCGACCTGACCTCGGCGGCATCGGCCATGGCGATCGCCATATTGGCATCCGACGTCGAACGGGCAGGGGGCCTCCTGCTGCTTAAGCCTGGAAGCGTCGGCTTTGGCGCGAAGGACAGGAAAGACGGTCCTGTCGTCAATCCCTCCTATTGGGTATTCGAGGCATTCCCGGTGCTTGCCGCGCAGGTCCCCGATCAGACCTGGTCGCGCCTCGACGAGGATGGCCGCAAGCTGATCGCGACTGCGATGGGTATCGGCAAGGCCGGCCTGCCGCCTGACTGGGTGTCGCTGAGGGCCAAGCCCAGCACCGCGGGAGACCTCTCGAACGACTTCGGCTACAACGCCCTGCGCGTGCCGCTGTATCTTCTTCGCTCAGGCAACGCCGATGGGTCGTTGCTGCGGACCCTGCGCCAGCGCATGGCCGACGAGGACGGGAACCTGCTGGTCGTGGATATTTCCAGCGGCGAGAAGCGAGAGGCGCTGTCCGACCCCGGTTACAGGATCATCCCCGCCCTGATTGCCTGCGCCCTGGATGGCCGCAAGCTCGCCGACGACCTGAAGAGTTTTTCGCCGACGGACTATTACCCTTCGACGTTGCACCTGCTGGCATTGTCATACGCCCGCCGTCGGCACGCGGAGTGCCTATGAGAGCGACAGTGTTCATCGGAGCTGGCACCTTGCTGCTTGGCGGGTTCGCGGCGAGCCAGGCGGGCTATCTCGATTGGGTGTGGCCGCAGGGTTCCGGCACCAGGCTGGTCGCGGACAACATGACGGCGCAGTTGCAGGATACGGCGCCAAGCCAACCAGCCGCAGGCACGCCATCCTCCGCCGGTCCGGCGTCCCAGCCCGTGCCGTCCGCCGCCACCGCGCTGCCTCGGAACACCGTGAAGGTCGATGAGAGCGCGCTACGCTACTTCGCGGCCAAGGGCGACACAAAGCGCCTGGATGCTGAAATCGCCAGGCTGCGCGCGCTCTATCCGCAATGGACGCCGCCGGCCAATCCGCTGGCAGTCGAAAACACCGACGACCCGCAGCTGGACGCGATGTGGAAGCTCTACTCGGACGGGAAACTCACCGAGCTGCGCAAGGCCATAGCGGATCGCCAGACCGCTGAACCAGGATGGCAGGCGCCAGCGGACCTGCTGGACCGGCTGGCGGTCGCGGAATCGCGCGAGCAGCTCGTCAACGCATCGAACCTCAAGCAATACGACGCCGTCATCCGCATCGGTTCGGTGACGCCGAGCCTGCTGACCTGCGGCGATGTGGATGTCCTATGGCGCGTGGCCGAGGCATTCGCCAGGACGCAGAGACCCGATCGCGCGAAGGATGCCTACGGCTACATCCTGAAGAACTGCGACAATCCCCAGGAGCGGGTGGCTACGCTGCAGAAAGCGCTGCCGCTGCTGGCGCGGGCACCCATTGACGACCTTCTGGCGATGGAGCGCAAAGGCGCCGACGGCAAGGGAGAGTTCGATTCCATACGGGGTGATATCGCGCGCCAAAGCATGGCGAACGCCGATGCCGATTCCAAGCTGACGGTCGCGGACGGTGACATTGCCCGCGTGCAGAAGCTTGCCAGCGACGGTGGCCTGGTGTCCGACGACCTGCTGCTGGGATGGTACTATGTCCGTCGTGACAAGGCGCAGGACGCCGAAACCTGGTTCCGCAAGGCGCATGACAAGGAAGACACGGCCGACACGGCCGAGGGGCTTGCCCTTGCGCTGGTCAACCTCGGCCGACCCGCCGATGCTGAGGATGTGCTCTACAAATGGCGCGAGACCAGTGATGATGTCCGCAAGGTCTATCTCGCCGCGGTGGCGAACCTGCTCGCGATCACGCCGCCGCCACCACTCGACCCCGTGGTGCTCCAGCGCATGTCGCAGGAGGTTGCCGGCGCCAAGGATGCCGCATCGGCGCAGCAGTTCGGCTGGTACGCGGACTCGCTGAACCAGGTCCAGACGGCGGCGCAGTGGTTCCAGCTCGCGCTCGACTGGAAGCCGGACGACGAGCCGTCCGCCTACGGCCTTGCCCTGGCGCTGTGGAAGCTCGGCGACAAGGCCGGGGTGAAGCAGATCCAGACTGCATGGGCAGGCCGGTCGGAACGGATTCCCACCGTCGGCCTGCCGAGTGTCGAAACGTCGGCGCTGGGCAACCGTATGGTCATTCGGCAGCCGCCGACCCGCGATGCCGCTCCCCAATCGCAGACATACGTCTCACCCCAGCCGCAAACCTATGTCGCGCCCCAGCCGCAGATATATGCCGAGCCGGCGCCCGCCGCCGGTCCCGCGCAGGCCGAGCGGCAAGCGGAGCGGCCGGCCGCGCGACCGCGTCGCGCTGCGGCGCCAAGCGGCTGTTCCTCGACGCTCGATCCCGCGGGCCTTGCGCCGGAACAGGCCCTTACCCGCGGCTGGTGCCTGATGCAGGCCAATCGCCCGATCGAGGCTGCCGCTGCCTTCGATGTCGCCTTGCGGGGGACCGGCAAGACACAGTCCGACGCGGCCTATGGGCAAAGCCTGGCCTATATGCGAGCGGGCCTCACCGACATGGCTGCCGTCTCCGCGACCAAGGCGCCGCTGGACTCCAATCGCCGGATCGAGATCAAGACGGCTCTGCTGGAGTCGCAGGCGACGACGGCTTATAATCGCGGGCGCTACAACGAGGCGATCCTTGCCTTGGACGAGCGCTCGCGCATTGCACCGGAACGCACCGGGCTGATGGTGTTGCGCGCCTACGCCTATCTGCGACTGAAACGATACGACGACGCCGAGCAGTTGTTCAGGGCGGCAGCCGCTACCGGCAGCCACGATGCCCTCGTCGGCCTCAATTCGGTCCTGGAGGCCAAGCGTTAGCCTTGGCCGGCTCTGGCTTCAGGAAACCGCCAGGCAAGTCGCAACGACTGGAATACGCCAATAGCGCGTCATGCTTGCACCGAACACGCAACTGACGCGGAGGCGATCACGCTTAGGTGTGGCCGCTTTCCATTGACCTTGCTTCCGATGAAGATGGCCTATGGCGATTGGAGGGAGACATCATGATCATTCGCTTCTGGCGGGCCTTCGCCGGCTCCGATGACGTGCTGGACGCCTATGCGGATCATCTGCGGCGCACCACCTTTGTCGAGATGGCCGAGCTTCCCGGCCATCTCGGCGCGACCATGGCGCGCAAGGTGAGGGGAACCGACAACGAGCTGGTCGTGATGAGCTTCTGGGAGGACATGGGTTCCGCGGGGCATTTCGTCAAAGGCGATTTCGACGACGCCGTCGTCAAGCCGAGCACCCAGAAGCTGCTCAAATCCTTCGATCTGAAGGTAGAGTATTTCGAAACGCTGGTCTCGACCGGTGTCGTCGGCGGTCATGATCGGCCGGCACCTTCGCGGAAAGAGATCTGAAGATCACGCACTTTCGGCGAAGCACCTCGTTGGTTCCCACGATCTCCTGTCGGCGCGGTTGCCATTGCAATTCCGCATACGCCTGTAGCGCGCTGGTTCGCTTTCGTACCGCTGCCGCTTCTCGGATTGCTCGCCATAACCGTGTGCTACGTGCTTGTTTCCGAGATCACCAAACATTGGCTCTTCGACCCGGGGAAAGGCTGACAGGACTGGCGGCGGGCAAGCACCTGGGTCGGAACCCGCCAGCAGCCAAATCGCCGGAGATTGCACGTTGATGAGATGGTAAGGGGGGCATGGAGTGGCCAGTTCGCTGAACCCAGGCCGGTTTTCTGATAGAGGACGTGGCTGGTGCCTTCCGGACGTTACTGACAGCGGACTGACAGCCTCTGTGTGCGAGATGCCTGGTCGATGAGAGTAGATATCCTGCGCCCCGTTGTGGCTGGCCTTGTCGTGCTTGCCGTCTTGCAGCCGCTCGCGACGCGTGCGGGCGAGGACGATGACGGCGATCACGATCGGGCAAGGGACCTTTACGAGCATGGCCAGATCAAGGGTCTAGCCAGAATACTGGATATGGTGCGCGCCAAGAGTCCGGGCGACGTTGTCGGTGTCGACCTTGTGCGCCTGGAAGACAGGTGGATCTATCGCTTGCAGGTGATCGGCGGCGACGGCCGCCGCAGGATTGTCGATGTCGATGCCGGAGCCGGCGTCATCGTCAGCGGCGGAGGCGCCAACGAATGAGAATCCTCCTGGCCGAGGATGAGCTTCGGATAGCGACGGATGTCGCTACCGCGCTCAAGACGTCAGGAATGGCCGTCGATGTCGTGCGTGACGGTGAGCAAGCCTGGTTCGCAGGCGACGTCGAGAACTATGACGCGGCAATATTGGATCTCGGCTTGCCCAAGCTCGATGGCCTCACCGTCCTGAAACGCTGGCGTGCCAACGGCCGGCGGTTTCCGGTCCTCATCCTGACGGCCAGGGGAATGTGGACGGAACGGGTCGAAGGCATCAATGCCGGCGCCGACGATTATCTGCCCAAGCCCTTCGAGATGGAAGAACTGTTGGCGCGCCTTCGCGCTCTGCTGCGGCGCTCGACGGGGCAAGCGGCACCGGTTCTGAGATCCGGGCCGCTGCTTCTCGACACGCTGCAAATGCGTGTTTCGCTCCGCGGCGCTCCCGTTTCGCTGTCGCCGCTCGAGTATCGGCTTTTGGCATACCTGATGCACCATGGCGGGCGTGTCGTGGCCCCGACTGAACTGGCGGAACATCTGTACGATGCCGGCAATGACCGTGATCCCAATGCGATCGAGGTCATTGTCGCCCGTTTGCGCAGAAAGCTCGGTAACGACATCATCGAGACCAGACGGGGCTTTGGTTATGTCGTGGCGGACGATGGCCGCTGATGGGGAACTCGATCCGATTCAGGCTTTGGCTGGCGGCCACCGTTTCAATTCTGGTAGCCCTTGCCATCGCGGGAGTTGGATTGCGCTACCTGTTCGAGCTCAATGTCGAACGCCGTATCGTCAGCGAGCTCACTGTCGATCTGAACGAACTTATCGGTGCCACTGCCTACAGCGCCAACGGTCAGCTTTACGTCCAGGCGCCGCTGACCGATCCCCGTTTTTCCATCCCCTTGTCCGGCCATTATTGGCAGGTTGAGGACATCGCTTCCGGCAATCTCGTCCGCTCACGCTCGTTGTGGGATGCGACCCTGGCATTGCACAGCGGCGAAACCGGTAATGGCGAACTCAAGGAAATCAAGGAATTCACCGGACCGCAAGGGGAACTCGCAATCGCTGTCGCGCGTACGGTGATCGATTCGGGCGGGCGATCATTTCGAGCCATCGTTGCCGAGAACCACCGCAGCGTGGAAGTGGCTGTCAGAGAGTATGTTCGCGATTTGGCGCCTGCCTTGGTTGTCCTTGCCCTGGCCCTTATGGCCACCTTCTTCATCCAAATCACTGTCGGTCTCGCTCCATTGGAGAGCCTGCGGGTCGCGGTTCGAAACGTGGTTGCCCAGCGTGCCTCGTGGCTCGACGTCGCCGCGCCTCGTGAGGTGCAACCACTCGCCGACGAGATAAATCGCCTGCTGGAAGCGCAGGACAAGGCGCTCGTGCGCGCTCGCTCGCGTGCAACAGACCTGGCGCATGGGCTCAAGACGCCATTGCAGGTGCTGTCCGCCGATATCCGGGCGCTGCGTGGAAAGGGCGAGACGGAGTTGGCTGACGAAATCGAAAAGAGCGCGGGCACGATCCGGCGGCACATCGAGAGGGAATTGGCCCGGGCCCGTCTCGCCCCCGGCTTCTTCAGCAGGGCGACGTGCCGCGTATCCGAGACCGTGGCCGGTGTGGTCAGCGTTGTGGAACGCACGCCCGGCGGCAAACGTCTTTCTTTCGATATCGATGTCGATGACAGTCTTGTCGCGCCGATCGATGAAGGCGACCTGTCGGAGATACTCGGCAACCTCGTTGAGAACGCAGCGCGCTTTGCACGCTCGTCCGTGCGTATCGTGGCCTCCGAGACAGCGGATGTCGTTGTCATGGACGTTGCAGACGATGGGCCGGGGATCCCTGACGCGGACCGAAAATCCGCCTTGTCTCGCGGCGTCCAGTTGGACAGCAAGGGCGGCAGCAGTGGACTTGGCCTGGCGATTGTTGCCGACATCGTGGAGGCCTACGGTGGGAGCCTGGCCATGACCAATGCCAATCCCGGGCTCATCGTGACGATCTCGTTTCCACGCCACGGCTGACCGTTCTCAGGCAAAGCCGGGGAAGTAGTCGACCTTTATCCTCGATCGACGCACGCCCATGGCGCGAAGCTGACGTCCCAGAAGCTTGACCATGGCCTGAGGGCCAGAGATGTAGAATGTCCGTTCGAGGTAGTCGGGGACGGCGATTTCTATCAGGCGCCTGTCGATGTAGCCGGGATACTGGCCGCGTTCCGCGCCCTGAGCCACCGCATGGATGGTCCTGATTTCGAGCTCGCGCCTGGCTGCGTCCAGCACGTCACGATAGGCGATATCCTTCTGATGTTCAGTTCCGTACAGAACGATGATCGGTCGTTTCTCGCCACGGTCCAGCAGGTACTGCAACATCGACCGGAAAGGGGTAATGCCGATCCCCCCGGCCAGGAAGGCGACCTTGGTTTCACGCCTCGCGGGAAGGGTGAAGTTGCCTGCCAGTTGCGCGGCATGGATCCTGCTGCCGGGTTTCATGGCGATCAGTTCGCGTTTGAAGGCACTCGATCGCGAATAGAATTTCACACCCAGGCGGACAGCTTCCTCGGTCGGCGCCGAGGCGATGGTGAAATAGCGCCGATTGCCCCGGTTATCGGAACGGTTGAGTCCGAGAGTCCATTCCAGGTACTGACCTGCCTCGAATGCCAGCTTTCGAGGCGATCTGAAGATGAAATCATAGCTGTCGCTGGCGGAACGCTCCACGCGCTCCAGCGTCAGCACGAGCCGCCCCTTCGGGCCTGCCGCGTAGGCAAACAGATTGCCGGCCAGCAGCGCCAACTCAGGTGTGAGGTAGAACGAGCCGATATGCACGTTCGGGGCGAACAGGAAGCCGACTATGGCGGCAAAAGCCAGGCGCGGCCAACGCGTGGTCGGTGCCGTCAAGGGCTCGGTCAACATCACGAAGGCGAAGAACAGCAACGGCGACGAAGTAAGCGTCTCGTTGAGCGTCGCGCCGTAGAGAGACGGCTCGGTGGTCGCCAGGATGGTGAGCAGAGCTACGGTCACGAACGTCGCCACGAGATCCAGGCGACGCAGCTTTCGCACGACGAGAATGCCGCCGAGCAGCACGAAAGGCAGCAGCCACAGATTACCGCCGACCCACCATGTGGCGGGCTTGTCCAGAAGCAGCGCTGACAGCGCCACACCCAGCGCCGCTGGATTGAACAGATGTTTTCTGCCGATGGCGAGGATGAACTTGGACGCGATCGCCCAGACGGACGCGAATGCTACCGCGCCAATGCCCTTGAGATCCGTGGCGGCTACAGGATCGAGAATGAGCGCAAGAATGAGCGCCGTGATGTAGACGGACTCGCTGTTTGCGGGAACCTCGAAGACCAACTCGAAGACTTTGTTGGTGACCCAGCAAGCTGCGAGCGTCAGCACGCTCGTAAAGGCGAGCGCGAGTGGATCGTATGGCACAAGTTTGACGAGGCTGAAGGCGAGGGCAGTGGCCAGCAGGGACGTCAGGTAGTAGAGGACCAGCCTGTACATCGTCAGGTGGTCGAGAAACCGATCGATGGCCTTGATCATGGCGCGCAAAGATCTCCAAAGCCTGTCGTAAGGGTGGCGCGGCCGTTGATATCCACGACATAGCCTTCCAGTCCGGCTAGTCCTTCGATGAAGTAGATGCCGTCGCGTCCCATTGCGAAGGCGGCGGTGGCGAAACGATCGGCCTCGAGCACGTCGGGTCCAACCACCGTCAAGCTGACGATCTCGGTGATCGGCTCGTCGAATCCGTAGGGATTGTAGATATGCTGTCCACGCGCATACGTTCCTGAGGTCGCAACGCCGCGACCGCGCGGGTAGATGATCTTGATGATCTGATCCATATCGAAGGGATCGCGAATGCCAACGCTCCAATCCGCGCCGGAGGCGTTCTTGCCAGCCGACTGGATGTCGCCCCCCGCCTCGATAAGGAAATCCTTGGCTCCGGCCGCGTGAAGGAGACCCGCAGCATTATGAATGGCCCATCCCTTCACAATCCCCGAGGGATCGAGGTAGCCATCCGGCCTGCGCATGTCGAAATAGCCGCCCGTTTCGTCTTTTGTCCGCTCTGCGAGTGCCAGCACCTCGATCATCTCATCGCTCCAGCCGCTGGACGGGAGGTCGCCACGGTTGATGGCGGAAATCTCGCTGTCGGTCTTGTAGGTACTGAAGCGCCTGTCGATCCTGTCCAGATAGCCGAAGACATCCTCGATCAAAGCGCCGGACGCTCCGCAAATATCCACCGTGATGGGCATTCCCATCAGAATGCGGGTTTCGCGCATCGAATTATGACGACGCCTTCCTCAAGGCGCCGTTGAGGGACTGGATGAACGCCCTGCTGCTCAGCGTTGCGCCTGAAATGATGTCCACATCGGCACTTTGCGCGCTGATTGCTTCGTCACGCAACATGGGCAGCGCCTCTCTGTTGATGCGTACGGACGTGCGGCGGTCAGACGGATATTTCAGCACTTTGAGCGAGGTCAGGCGTCCGCCCTGGATGGAAACCTGGATTTGCATGGGTCCGTAATAGGCGTCCGTAACCGGGCCAGAATACGTTCCGTCATTAAAGCGCTGCGTAGCAGAGTTTGCCGCCGCGGCCTTCATGCCCGTTCGGACGACTCGCGCCGGCGCTTGCGGATAGTCGGGCCGGGGTTGCGGGATAGGGATGTACACGGCGGGAGTTACGGCGAACGATGATATCTCTTGCCTGTCGACGGCTGCGCTCGGTTGGACGGTGGCTATTGTCGGCGCCGACTCCGCGGGCTTGGGGGAAGCCTGCGGGAAGCGAGGCACCCCGACCTTCTGTCGATCAGGCTTCGGCGGGGTTATGGAAGCGGTGGTTTCCTTGCCTATCGCGGCTGGCATGACACGCGGTTCCAGCCTTGGACGAAGGTCGGGCAAGGCCGCCGCCGGAGAAGCAGCGGGGTCGGCGGATGTCGCTGGAATGGCAAGAGGTCCGGAATGTCGATCCGCCATATCGCTTGGCACCGCCGGACCAAGGACGTCATCAACGGGCATCGAAGTGGATTGTTGCCAGACGTAAGCGCCGGAACCGGCGATCACGACGAGCGACAGCGCAATTTGTTTCATCGGCACTACAATCCTTGCTGATTCTTGCAACAGCGGATCCTGTCCGGATCGCTTGAGGTGCAATATCCCACGGCAGACCTGACAATTGGCTGTCAGCCCGCTCCGGACCGTCAGGATCGGTAATAAGCAGCAACCTTGGGGCCCCTCGCCACGCCGCCTGGGCCTCGTCTCGCGCTCCCTGCTGAAGATACTGGCGTCGGGGGCACCAGGAGCCTGCACTGGTCTCCGACTGCGTTGCGACCATGAAGGGCGTCGTGAGGGGGCTGTTACTGTCAAATGCCGCATTGGCGTCGACAAGTAGGATCCAGAGCCCGCGCTCGATACGATCGCCGAAGGCCTGTTCGCAGCCGGCTGCGAACGAATTCATCGGGATCAACGGCGGCATTCAAACGCTGGAAGAGGCTAGGCTTGGAGCACGCCAACGGTGCCATGCTCGGCAGGCGGCCTGCCACACGCCGGGCATCCTGGTCGGAGTCGACGCGAGGCTCCTGCCGACGGCCTTACCTATGTGTTCAAAGCCACCCAATCACGCTATCCCCCTCAACGAGCGTCGATGAAGCGATCGATAGCGCAGCGTTGTCAACGCGCTGTTCGCCTGAGTCCGTGGGTGTATATTCGATGCGTATTCGACGCATCGCCTCAACAATTAGCCAAGTGCTTGAAAAGAACTGGTACGCCCAAGGGGAATCGAACCCCTGTTACCGCCGTGAAAGGGCGGTGTCCTAACCGCTAGACGATGGGCGCGCTCAGACGAGGCGGCTTATAATTGCGTTGTGTCGAACCGGCAACCCATCTCGAGCGGTCTCGACGATTTTTTTCACTATCTTTATTCCGGCCGATCCGAGAGGCGGGGATGCGGGCGCCGTACTGGCGTCAGCCTTCGCCGCCACCGCCACCGCGCCGACGGCAGCGCCAGTTCCAGTCGCGCTCCGGACCGACGTCGACGTGCACTGCTTCGGTGTGGCAATAGGTGCCGACGCCGCCGCGACCGGGCATCGAGCGGAGATAGCTCGCCAGTTCCCATTTCGAGACGCCAGGCACGACAATGTCGGCGGCCGCGCAGTACATGTGCAGCGAATTCCGGGCGCCGTTGGCGCGGCGGTTGCGGGCGGGGTCGCGATAGCCGGAGGTGACGATCATCTTCTTGCCGTAGTGGCCTTCGATCGTCTTCAACACGCGCACCAGCGACGGCTTCAGGCAGGCGACGTCGACGCTCTCGTTCTGCTTCAGCAGTCCGTTCGGCGCCAGCCGGGCCATGCCGGCGGCGGACGCAACCTGATAGGAGCCTGGGCCCTCATCTTCGTGCAGATCTACGTCGCTCTCGTCGTCGAGGCCGGATTTGCGCTTGATCTCGAACAGAGCGGTCTGGCGCACGCCAGGCAGGGCGTCGCTACTGAAGTTGCTGCTGTCGCCACCCACGGATGCCAGTTGCACCGGCTTCTGCGCAGGTTCCGTCGAGGCCAGGGTGACGATCGGCTTCGGCGCGGGCGTCGGTACCATCTTGGCCTGCGCGACCGCCGGCTGTTCGCCCGAACGGGTGCTGATGATCGGCTTGGGCGCGGCGGCGTTGGAGGGGCCACCAAAGAGCGAGGCGAGGAAACCCTTCTTCGGCGCGGGCTCACGCGACGGCATTTCCCCGGCCGTCACATAGACCTCGTTGGAGGGCGCCGGAGTGATCGCGGCGCTGGCGGCAGGCTTGGATGTCGTGACGCTGGCATCGGCCGCCGCGATCTTCGCCGCGACTGCTTCCGTCTCCTGCGCCGTCTGCGCGGGTTGCTCCAGCGTCTGCGGCGTGTGCCCGGCAATGGCGTCGGCGCCCGCGGGGACATTCACCGGAAAAGCGTTTTCGGGCTTGGGCACCGGTACGTAGGCGACCTGCTCGGGAAGGGGGAAGTCGGCAGTCTCCGTGACCGCCACCGCCTGCTGCTGGGGAATCGTCGAGGCCGCCGAATTCACAACGGCAGGTTGCTGTGGCGCTGCCGAAGATTCGGCGGAAGACACGTTGTAGCCGGGCATGCCGACCTGCAGGGCAGGGTCGCTGGTGGAGGTGCAGGACGCCAGAAGCACGGAGAAAAGTGCCGCCACGATAGCGTGGCTTTCTCCCTTCGCGAGGCGCGATCCTGCTGATTTCAAAGCTAAATTCCCCCTCGCTGTCCGGCCGGTGAGTCTTCGGCGCGACTTTGAGACGTCAACGCCGAAACCTGCCAAGTCCCCGACCCGGAAACGATACCTGTGTCAAATCCGCAAGCCCGGAAGGAATTCTGCAGTCGCGGATGAATTAAGGCTGCTTCGTGGTTGACGACACCATTTCGCCCGCTTTTCACGGGGCGTCAACTCACCAGACGTTACAGTCCGTTACACTCGGACCTTCACATAGCTGCCGGGCGCATCTCCCAAGGTTTTCATATGGTTGCCCGGGATGCGAGCGGGCACGCGGGTGTTGTCCTTGGCCTCGATCCAGCCTTGCCAGTGCGGCCACCAGGAGCCCGGATGCTCGGTTGCCTTGCTGACCCATTCGGCGAAGTCGCCGACCGGCCTGGCGCCTGTCCAGTACTGGTATTTCCGTGCCGCGGGCGGATTGACGACGCCAGCGATATGGCCGGAGCCGGCCATCACGTATTCGACCTCGCCGCCGAAATATTTCGAACCGAGGAACACCGAAAGCGCCGGCGCGATGTGGTCCTCCCGCGAGGCCAGGTTGTAGATTGGTATAGTGACATCGCCGAGCGACACGGTGTGGCCAGCCAGTTCCATCAGGCCGCGCGACAGATTGTTCTCGAGATAGCAGTTGCGCAGGTAGAAGGAATGGTTGGCGGCCGCCATGCGGGTCGAATCTGCATTCCAGTAGAGAAGGTCGAAGGGTAGGGGATCCTTGCCGCGCATGTAGTTGTTGACGACATAGGGCCAGATCAGGTCGCCCGAGCGCAGCATGTTGAAGGCGGTCGCCATCTTGGTGCCTTCGAGGTAGCCCTTCTCGTTCATCGATTTCTCGACAGCGGCAACCTGGTCCTCGTCGACGAAGACCTTGAGGTCGCCGGCATAGGTGAAGTCGACCTGCGTGGTGAAGAAGGTGGCGGACTTGATGCGGTCGTCGCCCTCCTGCGCCATCAGCGCCAAAGCCGCCGCCAGGAGCGTGCCGCCGACGCAATAGCCGATCGCGTTGACCTCCCTCTCGCCGGTCGCCTTCTCGATCGTGTCGAGGCCATATTGCAGACCCTCGCGGATATAGGCCTCCCAGCTTTTCAGCCCGTGCCGTTCATCGGGATTGATCCATGAGATGACGAACACGGTATGGCCCTGTTCGATCGCCCAGCGGATGAAGGATTTCTGCGGGTTGAGGTCGAGGATGTAGAACTTGTTGATCCAGGGCGGGCAAACCAGCAGCGGCCGCTTCAGCGCCGTCTCCGTCGACGGAGCATACTGGATGATCTCCGCCACATCGCTACGGCCGACCACCTTGCCCGGCGTCACGGCGAGGTTCTTGCCGATCTCGAAGGGGGAGGCATCGACCTGCCTCAGCCTGAGGTCGCCCTTGCCCGCCGAGATGTCCTCGGCCAGCATCTTCATGCCGCGCACCAGGTTTTCGCCATTGGTGGCGACCGTCTCGCGAAACAGCTCCGGATTGGTCAGGATGAAGTTCGACGGCGAAATGGCGTTGGACACCTGCTTGACGTAGAAGCTTGCCTTGTGGCGGGTGTGCTCATCTAGCCCCTCGGCATGGTCGACCAGATCGGTCGCCCAGCGGGCGGTGACGAGGTAAGCCTGTTTCAGGAAATCGAAGAAAGCGTTGCGGCCCCATTCAGGATCCTGGAAACGCTTGTCGCCACGCTCTGGCTTGACGATGTCCTCGTAGCTCTCCTTGTTGGGGCCGACGCGCTGGATGGCATTCGCCCACACGCTCATATAGCCGGCGAACAGTCGCGTCTGCGCCTCCAGCGCGCGCTGTGGGTCGGCTAGCCAGTATTCGCTGAGTTTGGAGAAGGTCTTGACCATGTCGACGACGGGCTCGGCGACGGAGTCGCGGATCTCGCCCTTTTCGCGCGGCTCGGCCCAGGCGGAGGCGGCCTTGCCGGCCTGCTCCACCATGCGAGCCATGTTCAGCGCGAAACGCTCGGGATCCTTGACGAGATATTGCTCGACGGACGAAGGGCCGTCATCTTTCGTTTCGCCCGAATCGGCTGTTTTGGACATGGTTCGCGGGGTTCCTCCCGAAGCGTTTTCTTGACATATTATCATGGGACATTCGCCCGGGTCCAATGCGCTCTAACCCGGCTGCCAGGGAAGCAATATGACGATCAACAGCGGTGGGACGGTTTTTTTGCGCGCGGGACTTCTGTGTTGCATCGGCGCCGCGGTCGCGCTCGCGGCCTTGAGCGGCTGCTCCAGTACGGGCAATAGCGCCGGTCCGAGCACCGGTGCCAAGGACACCGCGACATTCCCGAACCTCAACGTGCCGGCGCCTGTTGCCGCGCAGCAACTCACCGACCAGGAGGCGGCGACGAAGCTGGCGCAGCTCAAGGCGGCCAAGCAAGGGCAGGGCGCGAAGGGCGGCGCGGTCAAGGTCGCCAATCAGGCCTCGCTCACGACGCTGGCCAAGAAGCACGGCGGCGATACGCTGAAGCAGATCGAGGGCAAATGTGACCCCGCCCTCGACCCCACCTGCAAATGAGAGTATATCGCGCGCCCGAGCTCCCCGTTGATGTCTGGAACTGACATGGAAGAATTTCACAAGGTCCGCCGCCTTCCGCCATACGTGTTCGAGCAGGTCAATCGGCTGAAGGCCAGCGCCCGGTCGCGCGGCGCCGACATCATCGACCTTGGCATGGGCAATCCGGACCTGCCGACGCCCAAGGCGATCGTCGACAAGCTGTGCGAGGTCGTGCGTGATCCTCGCACCCATCGCTACTCGTCCTCGCGCGGTATTCCGGGCCTGCGTCGCGCCCAGGCCAACTACTACGCCCGCCGCTTCGGCGTGAAGCTCAACCCCGACACGCAGGTTGTGGCGACGCTGGGATCCAAGGAAGGCTTCGCCAACATGGCGCAGGCCATCACCGCCCCGGGCGATGTGGTGCTATGCCCCAACCCGACCTATCCGATCCACGCGTTCGGCTTCATCATGTCGGGCGGCGTCATCCGCTCCCTGCAGGTCGAACCCGACGATGGGTTCATCCCTGCCGTCGAGCGCGGCATCCGCCACTCGATACCGAAGCCGCTGGCGCTGATCCTCAACTATCCGTCGAACCCGACGGCGCTGGTCGCCTCTCTCGATTTCTACAAGGACGTGGTGGCATTCGCCAAGAAGAACGACATCATCATCCTGTCGGACCTCGCCTATTCCGAGATCTATTTCGACGGCAATCCGCCGCCTTCGGTGCTGCAGGTGCCGGGCGCGATCGACGTTTGCGTCGAGTTCACCTCGATGTCGAAGACATTCTCCATGCCCGGCTGGCGCATGGGCTTCGCTGTCGGCAATGAGCGGCTGATCGCGGCGCTGACCCGCGTCAAGTCCTACCTCGATTACGGCGCGTTCACGCCGATCCAGGTGGCGGCGACACATGCGCTGAACGGAGACGGCGCCGACATCGCCGAGGTGCGCGAGGTCTATCGCAAGCGCCGCGACGTAATGGTCGATTCCTTCAGCCGCGCCGGTTGGGACATTCCTCCGCCCGCCGCGTCGATGTTCGCCTGGGCGCCGATCCCCGAGCCGTTCCGTCATCTCGGCTCGCTCGAATATTCCAAGTTGCTGATCGAGCATGCCGACGTGGCTGTGGCGCCTGGCATCGGCTTTGGCGAGCATGGCGACAACTTCGTGCGCGTGGCGCTGGTGGAGAACGAGCATCGCATCCGCCAGGCGGCGCGCAACATCAAGCGGTTCCTGACGTCCAGCGCCAAGCAGCCGAACAACGTCGTGCCGCTTTCGGCCCGTCGCTGAATTAAGCAGGTATTCGTGGGAGGCCTCACGAATATCTGCTTGGATTTGCTTGTGTTTCGCGGGTTCCAATCGCAAAACCATGGGACATTTTGCGGGGCCTGTCTGGTCGCTCGCAACATCGTAACGAATTTCTGAGGGGCATCGTCGGGATATGGCCGAAGCATTGCGTGTTGGAATTGCCGGGCTCGGCACGGTCGGCGCGTCGGTGGCGCGCGTACTGCGCGACAAGGCGGCGGAACTGACCCGTCAGTGCGGCCGCGATATCGTCGTCTCGGCCGTTTCCGCCCGTGATCGCAGCCGCGATCGGGGCATTGATCTCGGCGGCGCCGAATGGTTCGACGATCCGGTCAAGATGGCGCAGACCGCGGCGATCGACGTCTTCGTCGAACTGATCGGCGGCGACGAAGGCCCGGCGCGCTCGGCCGTCAAGGCCGCCCTCGAAGCCGGTCGCCATGTCGTGACCGCCAACAAGGCGCTGCTCGCCAAGCACGGCGTGCAGATTGCCGAGGTCGCCGAGAAGAAGGGCGTGCTGCTCAACTACGAGGCGGCCGTGGCCGGCGGTATTCCCGTCATCAAGACGATGCGCGAGGCGATGGCCGGCAATTCGGTCAGCCGTGTGTTCGGCATCCTCAACGGCACCTGCAACTACATACTGACGCGCATGGAGGCCGAGGGTATCTCGTTCGATGCCTGCCTGAAGGACGCGCAGCGGCTCGGCTATGCCGAGGCAGACCCGACCTTCGACATCGAGGGCCACGACACGGCGCACAAGCTGTCGATCCTGACCAGCCTTGCCTTCGGGACGAAGATCGCGGCCAACGACATCTACATGGAAGGCATTTCCAACATCAGCCAGGCCGACATACGCGCCGCTGGCGATCTCGGCTATCGCATCAAGCTGCTGGGCGTCGCGCAGCGCACCGAGAGCGGCATCGAACAGCGCGTTCATCCGACCATGGTGCCGACGGCGTCGGTCATCGCGCAGGTGCACGGCGTTACCAACGCCGTGGCGATCGAGACGGACATACTGGGCGAACTGCTGCTCTCCGGCCCCGGCGCCGGTGGCAACGCCACCGCCTCGGCAGTGATCGGCGACATCGCCGACATCGCCAAGAGCCGTCCAGGTTTCCAGCACGGCCCCGTGTTCGGCCGGCCGGCCAAGGAGCTGCGGCCCTACAAGAAGGCGCAGATGCGCAGCCACGCCGGCGGTTATTTCATCCGCCTCACCGTGCATGACCGCATCGGCGTCTTCGCAGCGATCGCCAAGCGCATGGCCGACAACGACATTTCGCTGGAATCGATCGTCCAGCACGCGGCCGGCCCCGAGACCGAAGCCCAGAAGACTGTGATCCTCGTCACGCACGAGACGACGGAAGCCGCCGTGCGCAAGGCCGTCGAGGGCGTCACCAAGGATGGCCATCTCACCGACAAGCCACAGGTCATCCGCATCGAGCGGGCAGGCTAGGCCAAGCCCCACATCCGGCGCGCCGTTCTAATTTAGAGCCGGCGTAGGCTGTGCATAACTCGCTGTCGATAATTGCCAGCGAGGGGGCCGCCGCCACACTTGTGCCATGGCGGCGGTGGTTGAACTGGATTCGGTGATTTTCGAGATGGCGGTGCGGGCGAGCCTGTCGCTCCCGGTCAGCTTCACCGAAAAAGCCGTCGATGTCGCGCAGCGGATCGCGGGCGAACTGATGTTCGACGTGCGGGTCGACGGCGATCTCAGCTACCAGCGGGTTGCCGGCATTCAGCTCACAAGCGGCGATGTCGGCGTGCTGGCGCTGGAGAAGAGCGGTCTTGCCGTTGATAGCTGCACGGTCAACGGCGCGCTTGCAAGCTTCATAGAACCCCTCGCGAACTGGTCCAGCCTGCCGCTACAGCTTCAGGCCAAGACCTACATACTCGGTCATTCAAGTCTCCTCGTGGCGGCATTGCGTACCGGCGGTTTCCTGCCGCCACGGGGGCGACCATCCCAGGCTTAGCGGGCGTTCGAGCGGGGCAGCCGGCTCAGCTGTTTCGATCTGAGGCTCTGTGTCCGCGAGCGCCAGGAGGCGCCACAAGGCGGTTTCTCTATCGGCCCCGCCGAGACAACCGCCGCCGGTTCGCCCGAACCTTACCCCGGTAGCCGCGAATGACGCTCTTGGCGCCGGCACCCGCGGCGATTTTCAGGCCGGCTTCGGCGGCAGCTGCCGCCTTTTCCGTGACCATGCGCCTGGCTTCATGCTCCGCCGCCTTGCCGCCAGCGGCGAGCTTCATCGCGCGCAGCCAGATCACCTGCTGCGCCTCGACCCCAAGCAGAAATGTATCGAACCAAAGCTTGAACATATTCGAGCCCCTCATCGCAGCCGGTTCGCAACGCTTGTGTTGACGCCCGGTTCCCTTGCGGCAGGGCCCAGCCGGGCATGTGGAGGCGGAACGAATTTCGGCTCGCGCCGTTCTCCTGACGTCATCCAACCGAGGAAAGCACACATGGCCGACGCAACCAAATCGGATCTCAACGTCGACGATATCCAGAAGGCGCTCGAGAAGCAGATCGCCGATCTGCGCAAGGAGATCACGCGGATCAACAAGACCGTTTCGGCGCGGGGCGCCGAATTGGTCGAGGACGCCAGGGAACACGCATCCGACATGTACGACACGGCGTCGACCCGCGCGACGCGCGCGGCGCAGCAGCTGCGCAGCCAGGCGCAGGCCGTATCGGAGGTGGCGCGCGACAATCCGGGCACCGCGACTGCCGTCGTCGGTGTCATCGGCCTGCTTGGTTTCGTCGCCGGCCTGGTGGTCGGGCAGGCGCTAAGCGATACGCCTCGCCGCTGGTACGAACGCTAAGACCAATCTTGCCGGGCGAGCCGGATCGGCGGCCGCCCGGCCCGGATTTAGGAGGACATTTTGGCTCTATCCATGCTTGCCAGCATTCTTATTACGTTCCTGGTCATCATCCTGGTTCTCTACCTTGTCCAGCGGCTTCCGCTCGACGCCCGCGCGCGCCAGATCGCGCAGTTTGTCATCATCATCATCGGCATCATCTCGCTGCTGAAATATCTTGCGGTGTTCTAGGCGGAGCCGTCACCGGCGACGGTGTCCGGCCAGGGCGAACTGCCGTGCCAACCCGTTCACAAGACAGGAGCCGCCCGATGCAATTGCTGTTTAATCGATTGATATTTCTGCTTTTTCGATAAATGCGTCGTCAGGTCTTGCCGTTGTCATGCACGTTTGACAAAAGAGGCCCGCCTCCGGCGGGAGGCAACCTGTCAACGAGGATTCCCACCGATGAATGTCGCTCATAACCCGGCCGCCGGTCTCGACCGGATCCTGACGATGGAACTGGTGCGCGTCACCGAACGCGCCGCCGTGGCCGCCGCCAGGCTGCGCGGGCGCGGCGACGAGAAGGCGGCGGACCAGGTTGCCGTCGACGCCATGCGCCAGGAGCTCAACCGGCTCGCCATCAAGGGCACCGTGGTCATCGGCGAGGGGGAGCGCGACGAGGCGCCGATGCTCTACATCGGCGAGGAAGTCGGCACCGGCAGGGGCCCGGGCGTGGATATCGCGCTCGATCCTCTCGAAGGCACCACGATCTGCGCCAAGAACCTGCCCAACGCGCTCGCCGTCATTGCCATCGCGGAAAAGGGCAGCCTGCTGTTCGCGCCTGACGTCTACATGGACAAGATCGCCGTCGGTCCCGGCTATGCCGAAGATGTCATCGACATTGACGCGTCGCCGGCCGAGAACATCGCCAGGCTTGCCAAGGCCAAGGGCGTCGCCTTGTCCGACATCACCGCCTGCATTCTCGACAGGCCGCGCCATGCCAAGCTGATCGAGGCGGTGCGCGCGACCGGCGCGGCGATCCGGCTGATCGGCGACGGCGACGTCGCCGGCGTCATCCACACCACGGACCCGGAAGAGACCGGCATCGACATCTATCTCGGCACGGGCGGCGCGCCGGAAGGCGTGCTCGCGGCGGCGGCGTTGCGCTGCACCGGTGGCCAGATGCAGGGACGCCTGATCCTCGATACGCCGGAGAAGGTCGAGCGCGCCGCGACGATGGGCATCACCGATCCGAACCGCGTCTACCGGGCACAGGACATGGCGCGCGGCGACGTGCTGTTCGCCGCCACGGGCGTGACCGATGGCAACATGCTGGCCGGCGTGAAGTTCGGCCGCAACTACATCACCACGCACACGATCGTGCTGCGTTCCTCGTCGCGAACCGTGCGCGAGATCAAGGCCAGGCACCAGGATCTGGAAAAGTTTTGATTTCGACTCTATCTGCCGTCGCATATTGTGAGAGATGACAATTTGCGAACGGCGCCTCGCATGACGGGCGATAGACGTCTTTTCCTCGATGTCCGGCAATCCGCCAGCGGTGTCTCCTGGGAGCATCGGCTGACGGAGCGGCAGGACATGACGGCGCTCGCCATCGCGCAGGGCCACGGCGTTCCCGATATCGTCGCGCGCGTGCTTGCCGGGCGCGGGGTCACCGCCGAACAGACGGCGCGCTTCCTGGACCCGACCATTCGAGAACTGCTGCCCGACCCAGCCTCGCTGACCGACATGGAGAAGGCGGCCGCGCGGCTCGCCGACGCCGTGCTGGCGCGGGAGAAAGTCGCGATCTTCGGCGACTACGATGTCGACGGCGCCGCGTCCTCGGCACTGCTCAAGCGTTTCCTGACGCACTATTCCGTGCCGTCCGAGATCTACATTCCGGATCGCATCTTCGAGGGCTACGGTCCTAACCCGGACGCCATGCGCGAACTGGTGTCTCGCGGCGCCAGGCTGATCGTCACCGTCGACTGCGGCACGAACAGCGCCGCGTCCGTCGACGCGGCGAAGGAGGCCGGCGCCGATGTCGTGGTGCTCGACCACCATCAGGTCGGCGGCGCGCTGCCCGCGGCCACGGCCGTGGTCAATCCAAATCGCGAGGACGACCTTTCCGGCCAGGGGCATCTCTGTGCGGCCGGCGTCGTCTTCCTGGCGCTGGTACAGACCGCCAAGGTCCTGCGTGGGCATCTGCCGGGTACGCCGCAGCCGGACCTGCTGTCGCTGCTCGATCTCGTCGCGCTGGCGACCGTCTGCGACGTGGTGCCGCTGACGGGTGTCAACCGCGCCTTCGTGGTCAAGGGCCTGCAGGTGGCGCGTCAGCAGAAGAACGAGGGGCTGGCCGCGTTGGCACGCGTTTCGCGTATCGGCGAGCCGATCAGCACGTTTCACCTGTCTTTTCTGATCGGCCCGCGGATCAATGCGGGCGGCCGGATCGGCGATGCCGCGCTCGGCAGCAGGCTGCTCGCCACCGATGATCCGGTCGAGGCCCGCACCATTGCCGAGACGCTCGACCGATTGAACCAGGAACGGCAGCAGATGGAGCAGGAGATGCTTGCCGCCGCACGGGCCGAGGCCGACGCCGAGCTCGCCGGCGGCAATGGCCCTGCCGTCGTCGTCACCGCCAGCACGAGCTGGCATCCGGGCATTGTCGGCCTGCTCGCCTCGCGGCTCAAGGATCATGCGCGTCGGCCGGCCTTCGCCATTGCCTTCAACGCCAATGGCATCGGCACAGGTTCGGGGCGCTCGGTATCCGGCTTCGATCTCGGACGGCTTGTGCGCGAGGCTGCGAGCGCCGGATTGATCGTCAAGGGCGGCGGCCACGGCATGGCGGCGGGCATCACCGTCGAACGCGCCAAGCTGGGCGCGCTGCGGGCCTTTTTCGAGGAACGCGCGGCCGCCGATGTGTTTCGCCTCCAGGACGAGGAAAGCCTGGCGATCGACGGCGCGCTGGCCGCTGAAGGCGCCACGCTCGCTCTGGTAGACGCGTTGGAGAAGGCCGGACCGTTCGGGGCCGGACACGTCGCTCCGGTCTTTGCTCTGCCGAGGCACCGGATCGCCGATGCCCGGCCGGTCGGTACCAACCACATCCGCGTCGAGCTGCAGTCGCAAAGCGGTGGTCGTGTCCAGGGAATAGCGTTTCGCGCCGCGGACACGGCGCTTGGCGAGTTCCTGCTCAGGAATCGCGGCAAGACGGTGCATGTCGCGGGGTCGCTCGCCGGCAATCATTTCAACGGTAACCGGACGGTGCAGTTCCGCATCACCGACGCCGCGCCGGCGTCCTGAGGGATATCAGGCGAGGACGGATTGCAGCCGGGTCAGCTCGCCAATCTGCGCCATCGTCGTCTGGTAGCCGATGCGGATCGCCTCGTCGGCGCGATGGAATTCGGTGAGGCCGATGTGGCTCAGCTTGGGCTGCAACGACATGTCGGGCGGATCTCCAGCCAGGCGCGCGCGTGAGATTCGATCCTGGATGATGTTGAAGGCCTCGACCATCACGCCGGTAATGCCAAGGCGCATATCCGTGGATTGCCGTTCCGCATCGCTCCGGGCCGGCTTTTCCGGCGCCAGTTCGCCAGCGTCGTGCTTGATGACGGCGGCGCGGCCGAACAGGTCGTAGTGAAGGTTGACCGCCACCACGAGCTGCTGCTCGTGGGCGCGGCACACTGAAACGGGCACGGGATTGACGAGCGCGCCGTCGACCAGAACGCGGCCATTGCAGGTGACGGGCTCGAACACGCCGGGCAGCGCATAGGATGCGCGCATGGCGGTGACCAGGGAGCCACTGGACAGCCAGATCTCGTGCCCGGTGCGGATCTCTGCGGCGACGCAGACGAACGGCTTCGGCAGATCCTGGAAGCGCATGCCGTCAATGTGTTCGCGCAACCGGGCGTCGAGCTTCATGCCGCCGAACAGGCCGCTGCCGCGCAGGTTGAAATCCAGCAATCCGAAGATACGGCGTTTGGTCAGGCTGCGGGCGAACTCCTCGAGTTCGTCAAGCTTGCCCGCCAGATAGCATCCGCCGACCAGGGCTCCGATGGAGGTGCCGGCGATCATCGATATCTCGATGCCGGCTTCGTCGAGGGCGCGCAGGACGCCGATATGGGCCCAGCCACGGGCGCATCCACCCCCAAGCGCAAGCGAGATACCGGTTTTCCTGGTCGGCCTGGGATCGGGCGCGCCACCTGGAGAGGAGAGGCCATTGGCCTCTCGGACATCCGGTCTGCCGCGCAATGACGCCCATTCGAGCATCATGATCTCCCTTGTCCCATGGCCAATCTAAAGGCTGGCCGTATCGAAATCGTGAATCTATGTGGCGGGAATCCGGCGAAAGGTTCAGGCTGATGGTTTCACGAGGTCTTCTGGTAAGTCTTTTTGGCATCGAAGAGCGGGCTGCTGCCATCGCCAGCCAATCCTGGCTTGCCGTCGATCAGCTCCACCGTCCGATAAAAGCAGGAACGTCTGCCGGTGTGACAAGTTGCATCGTGGCCCAACACCTTGACGCGCAGCCACAACGCATCCTGGTCGCAATCGGTGCGCATCTCCACGACATGTTGGAAATTGCCCGAGGTTTCGCCCTTCTTCCAGAGCGACTTGCGAGACCGTGACCAATAGTGCGCTATGCCGGTTTCCAGCGTCAGCGCCAGGGCCTCGGCGTTCATGTGCGCGACCATGAGAAGCATGCCGTCATCGGCATCGGTGACGACGACGGTAACGAGGCCTGCCGCGTCGAAGCGCGGCGAAAAGTCGCTTCCTTCCTCCAGCAATTTCTTGTCGAAGGAAGGTTTTGGGAAGTCGACAGCCGACATGAGCCGGTCCTTTGCCAGAAGAGCCGGCGAGGCTCGCTCAGAGCCCGCCGCCCCGCACCATGGTGACGAAACGGACCTGTTCCTCCGGCGTATCCTTGAAGACGCCGGTGAAGGTGGAGGTCAGCGTGGTTGAGCCTTGCTTGCGGATGCCGCGCATGGCCATGCACATATGCTCGGCCTCGATCATCACGGCGACGCCGCGCGGATTGAGAACCTCCTGGATGACGCCGGCGATCTGCGCGGTCATCGCCTCCTGGGTCTGCAGGCGATGGGCGAAGATGTCGACCACGCGCGCGATCTTGGACAGGCCGACGACCTTGCCGTCCGGCAGGTAGCCGACATGCGCCTTGCCGATGATCGGCACCATGTGATGCTCGCAATGCGAATGGAACTTGATGTCCTTGACGAGGACGAGGTCGTCGTAGCCGGCGACCTCCTCGAAGGTCCGGCCCAGTTCCTCAGCCGGGCACATGTCGTAGCCGCCGAACATTTCGCGATAGGCCTTGGCGACACGCGTCGGCGTATCGACCAGGCCTTCGCGATCGGGATTGTCGCCGGTCCAGCGCAACAGCGTGCGCACAGCGGCTTCGACCTCGGCTTGGCTAGGGCGGTCGGTGACCGGCTTTTCCATGTAGGCTGACTGGGGCATGATCTTCTTGATGACGGCATCCATAAAGGCGTCTCCCGTAGTTCCTCTCGCCGGAGGAACGAGTTGAACGGACCACGACTTTTGGGTGTCGGAAACTCGCCCAGTTTCCAGCCCCGCAAGCGGCGTGAACAGATAGGCAAAGACAGCGGCTCGCGGTCGCCTTGTCGATACCGGACTGCCAGCATTATATATGGTTGTGACGAGCGAAAGGAAGACGCGTCAGCGGCAATCGCTGTTCGCTCGGCGGCGACGGACCGAAAAAATATGATAGATGACGTCTACAACGCGAAAATTCTTGGCTTCGCCGGAAACATCGCCCGCATCGGTCGGCTCGACCAGCCGGATGCGACGGCGAAGGCGCATTCCAAGCTGTGCGGCTCGACCGTCACCGTCGACCTGAAGATGGATGGTGATGTCGTCACCGATTTCGCTCATGACGTGAAGGCGTGCGCGCTCGGGCAGGCCTCGTCCTCGATCATGGCGCAGCATGTGGTCGGCGCCACGGCGGACGAACTGCGTTCGGTCCGCGAGACGATGCTGAAGATGCTGAAGGAGAATGGCGCGCCGCCGGAAGGCCGCTTCTCCGACCTCAGATATCTGGAGCCGGTGCGCGACTACAAGGCACGCCATGCCTCGACCATGCTGACCTTCGACGCGGTCGTCGACGCGATCGGCCAGATCGAGAAGAAGAGTGCCGGCCAGGCGGCCTGAGAGCGCCCGCCCGACGTCATCGCGTCATTTTCCCGAATCGGGCTCAGGTACGGGCCATCAGGCCATTATCGACATAAAGCGTTTCGCCATTGACGAAGCTGGCATCGTCGCTAGCAAGGAAGAGGGCGGCGCGCGCGATCTCGACCGGCTCGCAGATCCGGCCCTGCAACTCGGCGATCGCCGCCTCTGTCACATCGACGCCGTAGGCTTTCAGGGCATCGATCTCGCGCAGGCCATGCGCGGTACGGATGAAACCTGGGCAGACGGCGTTGCAGCGTATGTTCTGGTCGCGATACTCGGTGGCGATCGAGCGGGTGAACATCTGGCAGGCGCCCTTGCTGGTGCAATAGAGGACCTCCATGGGCGTGGCGAGGACGGCCGAGACCGAGGAGGTGTTGACGATCACGCCCTTTCCCTTGGCGAGCATGCCCGGAAGCACGCCGTGCGTCATGAAATACATGGAGTCGACGTTGATGGCGAACAGGCGCCGCCACTCCTCGTAGCTGGTGTCGAGGAACGGCTTCACGATCGTGGAACCGGCATGGTTGTAGAGGATATCGACGGTTCCGAATCGTTCGTTGGCGACGCCCAGGGCATGGCTCACCTCCTGGCCGCTGGAAACGTCGGCGCGCACGAAAATCGCCTCACCGCCCGCCTCCATCACCTCCTCGGACAGGGCCGTGCCCGCCGCATCCTGAATGTCGACGATGCTGACCCGGGCGCCCTCGGCGGCGAACAGCCGGACCGCCTCGGCGCCGACACCCGCGGCGCCGCCCGATACCAGGACATGTCGGTCCACGAACCGGCTGCGGTTCGGATGGATCATCGACGCTGGGTTGATGTTCATGAAATTCACTCCGTTTCTGGGCGGCGAGGAAAGAGGATGTCGTCGAATTCGCGTGTTCCCATGATCCCGGCCGGGCGCAGCACCATCCCCAGGATGATGACGGCGCCGAGCGCGAGGCCCGACAGTCCGTAGAGGGTAGGCAGCTCGATGCCGAACAGGACGGGTCCGTTCTCAAGATTGCGGATGAGCTCGATGCCGATCGAGATGATCAGCACGCCGACCACGGCGCCGGAGACCGAGTTCATGCCGCCGAGGATCAGCATCGCGACGGTCAGGAACACGTAGGGGAAGTAGAAGGACTGCGCGTTGATCGTGCCGATGTAGAAGGCGAAGATCATGCCGCCGATGCTGCAGGCGAGCGCCGACAGGATCCATGCCAGCAGTCGCAGCCGCGTGACGTTGACGGCGAAGCAGCGCGCGGCCAGCAGGTTCTCGCTGCTCGCGCGCAGTTGCACGCCCCAGGGGCTGTCCCTGAAAATCCGCGCGCCGATGATGACCGCCATCGCCACGGCAAGTGCGGCCGGCAGGGTCATGAATTGCGGAATCCCGAAGAAGGCCTGGCTGCCACGGAACAGGCTGGTCCAGTACATGAAGACCGAATGGGCGATGATCTGCAGGCACAGCGTCAGGATATCGGCGGCAATCCCCGACACGCGCACGATGACGAGCCCGGTGATCACCGCGAGCACGGCGACGATGAGGAGGGCGACGAGCACCGCCGCCGCCGGAGACAGGGATAGATCGGCGAGGCCGAAGGGCGCGTTGGGGATGATGAGCTTCTTCATCTGCACCGGCACCGACAGGATTGCGACAGCGTAGGCGCCGATCGCCACGAAGACCGTGTGCGAGAAGCTGACGCCGCCGGAATTGCCCATCTGGATCTGCAGGCCGACGACGACGACCACGGCCACCACGCCGGCATAGGCGAGGCGAACCATCCACTGCTCGCCCGTCGCGATGATGGCGATGCAGACGAGCAGCATCGGCAGTGCCGTCATCAGGCCGCCGAGGACGGCGCGCCGCAGGAATGGCCTGCGCCTGCTTTGATTGGTCGATGTCATCTTTCCTTGTCTCCCAGCTCGACATTGCGTCCCATCAGGCCCTGCGGGCGGGTCACCAGGATGAGCGCGATGAGGGCGAACACGATCGCGTCGGTCAGCCCGCCCCATTGCTGGGGAAGAAGCACCAGGATGCCGACCTCGATGAAGCCCAGCAGCAGGCCGCCCACCGCTGCGCCCGGCAGCGATCCGAAGCCGCCGATGACGCAGGCGACGAAGGCCTTGAGCACCGGCATGAAACCCATGTCCGGCTCGATCGAACCGCGCCTGGCGACGATGAAGACGGCCGCGATGCCGGCCAGCAGTCCCGATATGCCGAAGGCGGTGGCGATGACCCGGTTGGCCCGGATGCCAACCAGCCGCACCATGGCGAAGTCGCGCGCGGCGGCCCGCATGGCCAGGCCGAGGGTAGACCTGGTCAGGAACAGGATCAGCCCGAGCGTGACGACCAGCGAGACGCCGAGTTCGAGGATCTGCAGCAATTGCAGCCGCAGCGGGCCGACCCAGACCGTGACGTTGAGCCCGCCAAGCACCGAGACGGCGCGCGGACGCGCCGAGATGAAGAGAAGGAAGGCATTCTGCACCAGGATGGAGACGCCGAATGCCGTCAGCATGCCGGTCGAGGTCGGCGCATAGCGCACCGGCCGGAAGGCGACGCGTTCGAAGGCGAGGGCGCCGAGCACCGCGGCAAGCACGGCAAGCGGGATCACCAGGAGAGGGGAGCCCAGCCCCATGACGATCATGATGTACATGGTGTAGGCGCCGATGGTGATGATCTCGCCATGGGCGAAATTCACCAGGCCCATGATGGAAAAGACGATGGCAAGGCCCAGCGCCAGCAGTGCGTATTCGGAGCCGAATGCGAGCGCGTTGAGGATCTGCTGAAGAACGAAATCCATCTTTGGACTAGCCTCCCAGATAGGCGCTGATCGTTTCGGGATCGGCGGCGAGGTCGCTGGCCTTGCCGGTGGCGCGGAGGCTGCCGGAGGCCAGTACGTAGGCGCGGTCGGCGATGGCCAGCGCCTTGCCGACATTCTGCTCGACAAGGAGGATGGTCATGCCGGACGCCTTCAGCTTCGCGATGTGCTCGAAAATGACCTCGATGATGCGCGGGGCCAGCCCGAGGGACGGCTCGTCGAGGATGAGGAAGCGTGGCCTGCTCATCAGGGCGCGCGCGATGGCAAGCATCTGCTGCTCGCCGCCCGACAGGGTGCCTGCCACCTGGTCGCGCCGCTCGGCCAGGCGTGGGAACAGGTCGAAGCAATAGTCGATATCCTGCTTGCGCCGTGATCGGTCCGGCTGCGAGGCTGCCCCCAGCACGAGATTTTCCAGCACGGTCAGCCCGACGAAGACGCGCCGCCCCTCCGGACAGAGCGCGATGCCGAGACGCACGCGGTCCTCGGTCGAAAGGCTGTTGATCGGGGCGCTGTCGAACAGGATGTCGCCCCGCGCGGGGACGAGACCGGCGAGCGCCATGATCGTCGACGTCTTGCCGGCGCCGTTGGGGCCGATCAGGGCGACTGCCTCGCCCTTGAAGACCTCCAGCGACAGGCCGCGAACGGCCAGGACGGGGCCGTAGGCCACGACCAGATTCGAGATCGAAAGCATTGGTGTTCTCGTCGGCTGCGGGCACAGGCCCGCCGGGGATCGCCCGGCGGGCGGCCATGTCACTTCGAATGGGGGATGAAGTCCGGGAAGATGTTCTGGACCAGGACCCGCTTGCCGTCGGCGAAACCGATGACCGGGACGTTGCGCTCCGGCCAGGTCAATCGCTTCTTGAACGAGATCTTGCCGCCGGTGACCAGGTCGAAGGTGTCGCGCGCCTGGATGGCGGCCAGTATTTTGGCGCCGTCGGTCGTGGTGCCGGCGTCCTTGGCGCCGTCGACGAGGACCCGCAGCATGTCGGCGCCCAGGGCGTCGAAAATGCCGTTCACCTTGTAGCCGTCGGCCTTGCAGGATTCGATGAATTCGCCGGCCGGTGTCCCGACCATGGCGGCATGGGTGTTGAACATCATGCGCGACAGCACGTCGTTGTCACCAACGGTAGCCTCGAGCGAGGGATCGTCGAACCCGTCGCATCCGACCACCAGGCCCTTGTACCCGGCCGCCGTCAACTGACGGGCAAGGATCGCGACGTCGGGGACGACCGAGCAGATGTCCACCGCGTCGGGCTGCGGCGACATGGCCTGGATGTTGGCGACCTGCGGCGACCAGTCCGAGGTTCCGATCGTATGGTTGAGGCGGCCGACGACCTTGCCGCCGAGTTTCTCGAACGCTTCACCGAACCATTCTGGCGTCTTCGCCGACCAGGAGCCGGCGCTGTCCGACGTCATCAGCACGACCGAGCGCGCGCCCTTGGCGTAGACGGCGCTGGCCAGTGCCGAGGCGCCGACGTCGTCGGGCACGACATTGGCGAGGAAGTTGGTCAGGCCGCTTTCATGCATCTCGACCTGGGTGATCTGAGCGGAATAGACCAGGGCGTTGTAGCCTTCCGCCATCTTGGCCATGGGGATCAGGCTGTCGGGGAAGGGCGTGCCATGAACCACGACCGCCTTGTCGTCGAGGTACTTCTGCGCCAGCGACAGCGTGAGCTGCGGGTCGGAGCGGCTGTCCTCCATCAGGACTTTTACGGTGATGCCCTCATTGGCCTTGTTGATGCGGTCGGCCTCGCATTGGACGCCGCGCGCCTCGTTGTAAGGGGCATAGCTGCCGGTCAGCGGCGCCGCGAGGCCGATGACCAGTGTGTTCTCGGCACCGGCCGGCGTGGCGAGGGCGCAGAGGGCGAGCGCGGCCGCCGAAAGCAACCAATTGCGACTTTGCATGATCTTTTCTCCCATTATCGTTGTGCGTTGTTAGGGCCGGCCTAGGGCGTGGATCCGAGGTAGATCTCGATCACCTTGGGATCGCGGCGTATGGCGTCGACCGGTCCCTCGGCGATGACGGCGCCCATATCCATCACGGTGATGCGTTCGCTGAGCTTCATGATGAAGTGCAGGTCGTGGTCGATGACGATGATGGCGCAGCCGAAGCGGTCTCGGATGCCGCGGATCAGCTCGGCAAGGGCGGCCGATTCCACGTCGTTCATGCCGGCGGCCGGTTCGTCGAGAAGCAGGACGCTGGGGCCCAGCGCCAGGGCGCGCAGGATCTCCAGCCGTCGCTGGTCGCCATAGGACAATGTCCTGGCGGCATCCTCGGATCGCGCGATCAGCGAGAAGGCGACCATTTCGGCGTGAAGGTCGAAGCCCCTGACAGCGTCGGGGCGCAACGCCCTTGCGCTGGTCAGCGCGACCTCGATGTTCTGGGCGACCGACAGGTTGGCGAACAGGCGCAGGTTCTGGAAGGTGCGGGCAATTCCGGCGCGCGCGGCGACCTCGGGTCCCTTGCCGGCGACGTTGCGGCCGTCGAGAGCGACCGCGCCCTTGTCGGGGGTGAGCACGCCGGAGATGACGTTGATCAGGCTGGACTTGCCGGCGCCGTTCGGACCGATAAGGCCACGGATCTCGCCCTTGCGGCATTCCAGCGAAACGTCGCGCAGCGCGCTGACGCCGCCGAACTGCTTCCCGATCCCGCGTACCTCGAGCATCCCCACCCCATGTCCACCCGCGCCGAAACAAGCGCTTCTTTCAGGCTGGGCGACAGGATAGTGATGGCCACGCGCTCGCCCATCCCGCACAGAGCATGTGCCGAAAGGGCTATTGACAGCGAGCCTCGCGGCTCTGTCGGTAACGCCATTCAGATCGGGGGAAACGACCTTGGCTAAACCTTTGCCGTATCAGCAGATCGCCGATCTCATTGCCCGCGTCGGCCAGGATTCGTTTCCGCTCGCGCTCGATGGCCTCATGGAAACATGTTGCCCGTTCGATCTGTCGGCAATCGCTGCCTATCCGCCCGAGGGTAACCCGGCGCTGCTCTACAACGGCTTCAGGGGCCATGGCAGCCCACGCGCTCTGGAGCTGTACCTGCGCGGCACCTACCTTCTTGATTCCGTCTATCAGGCCTGCGTCGACCGGCGCCCGGAAGGGCTCTACCGGTTGCGGGATCTGGCGCCGGACGAGTTCTTCATTTCGGATTACAACAACTCACATCTCGTCCACCCCTGCATATCGCTGAACAGCGGGGCCCTGGCGGAGGAGCTCGTCTACCTGGCCTACCTGACGGACGGCATCATCGCCGCCTATTCCGTCATGCGGCAGAACGGCAATGTCGAATTCTCGGATGAGGAGTTCGGCGCCTTGCGCGCGCTGGCGCCGATCGTCTGCAGCGCGATCTCGCGCAACTGGGCCGGGCTGGTGATCAGCCAGCCGCCGCAGGGGCTGGCTGTCTGGTCGCGCCGTGGCGAACTGATGGAGCAGGGATTCGAGTCCTTCGCCGCCGACAAGCTGTCGCCGCGCGAGCGGATGATCGTCCGGCTGGTCCTCAAGGGCCACTCGACGCTGTCGATCAGTTCGACGCTGGGGATTGCCGAGGGGACGGTGAAGAACCACCGCAAGAACATTTACGCCAAGCTGCGCATCAGCGGTCAATCGGAGCTGTTCTCGACCTTTGTCGGGCACATCTGCCGCTAGGGGCGTCCGATACGGGATTGGGCCTGTCGCGGGAACCCTAGCGGAACTCTTCGAGGTAGCGCCTGCTTTCCGCGAATTCGGCGCGTATCCAGTCCGCGAATGCCAGCGCCGGCTCGCTGAGATCGGCCAGGCTGCGCGCCACCAACCAGTAGGCGCCGCATTCGACATTGGTGTCGAACGGCTTGATCATCCTGCCCGCCGTGAGCTCGTCCCTGACCAACAGCAGGTCGCCGAGCGCCACGCCGTGCCCCAGCATCGCAGCCTGCTTGGACAGCGCGGCGTCGGCGAGAAGCGGTCCGCGCACGGGGACGTCGTCGTCGACCCCGGCGGCTTCGAACCAGCGCGCCCAGCCCTGGCGGTTCTCCTCGTGCAGCAAGGTGTAGCGGCGCAGATCGGCAGGCTCCGAAAGCGCTTGCCCGGACCCAAGCAGGGCCGGCGACAGGATCGGCGAATCGATGACTGGTGCCAGCCATTCCGCCTCGGTGCGCGGCCAGGACGTGTCCCGGGCGCTGAAGCGCAAGGCGAGCTCCGGCTGGCCACCCCGGAATTCCACCAGTCGAGGATCGACGTCGAGGGAGATGTCTATGCCGGGCCATTTCTCCCGGAAGCCGTTCAGCCTCGGCACCAGCCAGCAAGCGGCGAGCGAAGGCTCGACGCTGACGCGCACGACGGACTGCGCCGGGGTCGCGATGAGATCGGCGAGCAGTCCGTCGATGGCATCGAAGCTCTGGACGAGCTGCGAGAGCAGACGTTCGCCGGCTTCGGTCAGCGCGACGCGGCGGTGATGGCGGATGAAAAGCGGCCGGTGCAGGAACGTCTCCAGCTCACGAATCTGACGGCTGATCGCGGCCTGCGAGACGAAGAGTTCTTCCGCCGCGCGGCTGAAGCTCAGGTGACGTCCGGCCGATTCAAAACTTCTCAAAGCTGTCAGGGGCAGGCGGCCACGCTTCATTCGTATAATCTCAAGTTATCCGACGGCGACATTATACTCGTTTGAAGGGCAGGGCCAGCGGCGCTCTAATCCAAAGGGAAAGGAGGTCCTGCCATGAGAAACTACCTCGCGATCTATTCCGACGTGCTGCGGCTCGTCACGTTCCAGCAGCTGCGCCATTATCCCGAGTTTCCACGCGACGAAGCCGTGTTCGGTGGCGATCGTCCGCCACGTCAGGCAGGCCGGCCGGGCTTGCGCCGTTGACGCAAGGCAGTCGCCGCATTGCGCAAACGGTGTCGAGTTGACATCTATGCAAAATGAGCGAACCGGGACGATCCCAAGCATGAATGACGGCCACAGGCATGCCGGGCCGCGTGCACGCGGCCGTAACTGGCCGGGGCCGTGGCGCAAGACGCCGGGCCGCGTGTTCGGCACGTCGCTCGTCCGGCTCTACCAGCTCACCCTGTCCGGCTTCGTCGGCAATTCCTGCCGGCACCTGCCGACCTGTTCGGAATACGCGCATGAGGCGATCGCCCGTCATGGCCTGTGGGCCGGCGGCTGGATGGGATTGTTCCGTGTCTTGCGCTGCGGGCCGTTCGGGACGCACGGCATCGACCTCGTGCCCAAGGTGCTCGATGATCGCTACCGCTGGTTCACACCCTGGCGCTACTGGCGGATTGGCCGGAAACGCGGCGATCCCGAGAACTGACTGTCGCTCTTCGTCCTGGTCGCGACCGGTCAGGAAACGGGTGGCGGTGGCTGCGGGTCGAAGCGACACTGGGCCTCCAGAACGGGAGGTCTTCTCATATGATTTCGCTGTTTCGCGCCATTCACCTCCATGCCGCCACACGGGGCGACGGGCTGCGGCCCGAATTTTTCGGAGCGGTATCGAAGCCTCTTGCCCCGCCGACCATCGCCGACGGGAAGCCGCGGGCACCCGGCGTGCATTCGAAAGACAGCCCGGAGCCTTGTCGGCAAACGCGTCATAGAGTTCGAAAGCCCGTCATTCTCTGAATTTTCCACGGGTCGCAGCAGTGGATATTTACGATCCGGTAGGGTTAACGGCAGCCTGCACAAAGACTGCGAATTTGAGACAAATTCGAGACAAGAGGTGCCTTTAAGCCGCTCGTGAATTCCCCTCCCGCAGCGAGCGTCCCATGCATCAGATCGACCGTCTTCCCTTCATCATCGCCGCAACGCTTTTCCTGCTGGCGTGGATGCTCGGTCTGCCGATGCGGGCGCAATCTGCGCCGCTCGCAGATATCCACTGCACGCTGATCCAGGATGCCGAGAGCGGCAAGACCCTGTACCAGGACGGAGTCTGCGATCAGCGTGTCAGTCCTGCCTCCACCTTCAAGGTGCCGCTGGCGCTGATCGGTTACGATTCCGGCATATTGACCGACGAGCACACGCCGAGCTGGGACTACAAGCCGGAGTTCAACGCGGTGAAGCGCGATCGCAAGACGGTGGACCCCACCATCTGGGAGCGGGATTCCATCATCTGGTACTCGCGCGAGATCACGCGCCGCCTCGGCGCCGATCGATTTGCCGGCTATGTGTCGAAGTTCGGCTACGGCAACAAGGACGTTTCGGGCAATCCCGGCAAGAATGACGGCCTGACGAACTCCTGGGTCGACTCCTCGCTCGAAATCTCGCCTGTCGAACAGACGGCGTTCCTGCGCCAATTGCTTGCCGGCAAAATGCCGGTTTCGGCGAAAGCGCATCAGATGACGCAGGCCATCCTGCCGAATTTCAAGGCAGGCGACTGGATGGTGCAGGGCAAGACCGGCAGCACCAGGATCGCCAAGGACAAGCGCTCGCTCGGCTGGTTCGTCGGTTGGGCACAAAAAGGTGGGCAGCGTATCGTGTTCGCGCGGCTGAACGTCGATGGCACGCGCAGCGACATGCCGAAGGGTCTCAAGACGCGGGCGCAGTTCCTGAGGGATCTTCCGCAACTCCTCAAATGAGCGCCTGACGCGAACATGCTTTACGGCGGCGGAAACTGGCCATAAAAGACAGCCCGCCGCCGGACGCCTCCGGCAATTCACCGTGCATGCGCCGCCTGGGACGCCGTCAACCCGCCTCCCGGCGGTATGCATTTTCACCACCCGCGTTCGTTTGCGGGACTGGATAGGAGAACTCTGATGTCCGTTTCCCTCACATTTCCCGATGGTTCGGTTCGCGACTACGACGCCGCGATGACCGGAGCTGGTCTTGCCGAGTCGATCTCGAAGTCGCTGGCCAAGAAGGCCGTCGCCTACAGCCTCGATGGTGTGCTGCGTGATCTGTCCGACCCGTTGGGCAAGTCCGGCAATGTCGAGATCGTCACCCGTGACGATCCGCGCGCGCTGGAACTGATCCGTCACGACACGGCCCATGTGCTGGCCGAGGCGGTGCAGGAATTGTGGCCGGGAACCCAGGTCACCATCGGACCGGTGATCGAGAACGGATTCTATTACGACTTTGCCCGCAACGAGCCGTTCACGCCCGAAGACTTCCCGGTGATCGAGAAGAAGATGCGCGAGATCATTTCGCGCAACAAGCCGTTCACCAAGGAAGTCTGGTCGCGCGAGAGGGCGCGCAAGGTGTTCGCGGACAAGGGCGAGCGCTACAAGCTCGAACTGATCGACGCGATCCCGGAAGACCAGGAGCTGAAGATCTACGCGCAGGGTGACTGGTTCGACCTCTGCCGCGGCCCGCACATGGCCTCGACTGGGCAGATCGGCAACGCCTTCAAGCTGATGAAGGTGGCTGGCGCCTACTGGCGCGGCGATTCCAACAACCCGATGCTGACGCGCATCTACGGCACGGCCTGGGCCGACCAGGCGCAGCTCGAGGCCTACCAGACCATGCTGGAGGAGGCCGAGAAGCGCGACCATCGCAAGCTTGGGCGCGAGATGGACCTGTTCCACTTCCAGGAAGAGGGACCGGGCGTCGTGTTCTGGCACGCCAAGGGCTGGAAGATGTTCCAGAACCTGGTCAACTACATGCGTCGCCGCCTCGACGAGCAGGGCTACCAGGAGGTCAACGCGCCGCAGGTCCTCGATAAGAGCCTGTGGGAGACGTCGGGCCACTGGGGCTGGTATCGCGACGCCATGTTCAAGGTGACGGTGGCCGGCGACGATACCGACGACGACCGCGTCTTCGCGCTGAAGCCGATGAACTGCCCGGGCCACGTGCAGATCTTCAAGCACGGGCTGAAGTCCTATCGCGACCTGCCGGTCAAGCTCGCCGAATTCGGCAACGTGCACCGCTACGAGCCGTCCGGCGCGTTGCACGGGCTGATGCGTGTGCGCGGTTTCACCCAGGATGACGCCCATATCTTCTGCACGGAAGAGCAACTGGCCGCCGAGTGCCTGCGCATCAACGACCTGATCCTGTCGACTTATGCCGATTTCGGCTTCGACGAAGTCAGCGTGAAGCTGTCGACGCGGCCGGACAAGCGCGTCGGCACCGACGAGGCCTGGGATCATGCCGAGGCGATCATGAGCAACGTGCTGGATACGATCCGCACGCGCTCCGGCAATCGCATCAAGACTTCGATCAATCCGGGCGAGGGCGCCTTCTACGGGCCGAAGTTCGAGTATGTGCTCAAGGATGCCATCGGCCGCGAATGGCAGTGCGGCACCACACAGGTGGACTTCAACCTGCCGGAGCGGTTCGGCGCCTTCTACATCGCCGCCGATTCGGAGAAGAAGCGTCCGGTCATGGTGCACCGCGCGATCTGCGGTTCGATGGAACGCTTCCTCGGCATCCTGATCGAGCACTATTCCGGCCACTTCCCGCTGTGGTTCGCGCCGCTGCAGGTGGTGGTGGCGACCATTACGTCCGACGCCGATGAATACGCAGCCAAGGTCGTCGAACGGCTGCGCGCAGCCGGCCTGCTGGCGGAAGCCGACCTGCGCAACGAGAAGATCAACTACAAGGTTCGCGAGCACTCGCTGGCCAAGGTTCCGGTGATCCTCGTCTGCGGCAAGCGCGAAGCCGAGGAGGAGACGGTCAACGTCCGCCGCCTCGGTTCGCGCGACCAGGAATCGCTTTCGCTGGTGGAAGCCGTCAAGCGGCTGGCCGACGAAGCGATGACGCCGGACCGCCGGCGCAAGGTCGCCTGATCGGCCGATCCTGCCTTCTCAAATGGCGGTGGTACTCCACCGCCATTTTCATGTCCCTGTCACGCAACGGGCCTAACAAGCTGCAATGCTCAAGCTCAAGCCGCGCGAAAGACCGTTTCCGGAACTTTCCTACGCCAATCCGCGCCAGCCGGCGTTGACGCGCTGGTTCATCCATTCGGTCGAGGGGCTGTCGGGGCGCGATCGCTTTGCCGCCCTCTACGATCTGTGGCGCCGCCAGGTGGTGCCGACGGGCGAGCGCGTCTTCAGCCGCATGCTCGATCTCATCGACGTCAGGGTCCGCTCGGCCGACCAGTGGCCGCCGGTCGGCCTGCCGGACACGCCGTTGGTGATCGTCGCCAACCATCCGTTCGGCATCGGCGACGGGATCGCCGCGCTGTCCCTCGCCGAGCAGCTCGGGCGGCCCTTCCGGGTGATGATCCACAAGGATCTGCTCAAGATCCGCGAGATGGAGCCCTATTCGCTGCCGATCGATTTTTCGGAGACGAAGGAAGCGCTGAAGAACAACATGGCGGTGCGCCACGAGGCGGTGCGGCTGCTGCGGGAAGGGGTGACCATCGTCGTGTTCCCCGCCGGCGGCGTTGCCACCGCTCCCAAGGGATTTGGCCGGGCGCGCGACCTGCCGTGGAAGATGTTTCCCGCGCGCCTGATCCAGGATGCAAAAGCCTCCGTCGTACCGGTCTATTTTTCCGGGCAGAACGGCCGTCTGTTCCATCTGGTCAGCGGCCCGATGAACATGGCCGAGCGCGACAACCGGGTGGCCAAGTTCGTCGGGAAAGCTTCGCTGACGCTGCGCATATCGCTGCTCATCCATGAATTCGCGCGGCTTTCCGGCAAGGCGATCGACGTGCGCGTCGGCAAGGTGCTGAGCTGGAGCGATCTGGAGCCGATGCGCGACCGCAAGGCGCTGCTGGACCGGCTCTATCGGGCTGTCTTCGACCTCGCGCCGCCGGCGTCACCGCGCAAGAAGCTGCCGTTCCTGCCGGGGCGCACGAAGCTCGCGGCTTAACTGCCGACCGGGCGACGTTTAGTCGGCGCCTTCCTCGGGATCCATCGCCGCCGCTTCCGAGGCCAGCACCTCGATCTCCTGGTTCTGGCCGGCGACGACGGTGAAATCCTTCTGGTAGATGCGGTCGCGGTTCTTGGCGATGATGGTGTAGTCGCCTTCGGCGAGCACCATGGAGGCGAAGGCGCCGACGGTTTCCTTGATCGGATCGCCGGACTCGTTGAGGAGCGACCAGGACGTGTCGGCGATGGCCTCGCCGCCGGCTTCGCGCACCAGCTTCATGGTGATCTCGGCGGCGTGGTGCTCGACGGTCGCTTCGGTGAGCTTGCCGGCCTCGACACGGATGTCGGAGCGGATGACCGCGTTCACCGCGCCATAGGTCGACACCACATGGTAGGTGCCGGCATTGAGCCGCACCACGCTGTTGGGCTCGACATCCGGAATGATCAGCGCGCGGTCGCCATTGGGCTCGGCGTGGCCCTCATAGATGGAAAAGCGCAGCTTCTTGGATGGAATGCGCGCGCCGCCTGACAGAACGGCGTCGAGCTTGAGGCCGCCGGCATCGAGGACGACACTCTCGCGCTTGGTGTCCTTGCTGACGGTAATGCGCTTGGTGGCGCCGGCGCGGCCGTAGGAGGCATGCACAAGGTAGCTGCCCGGCTCAAGCTGGAAGACCGCCGTCCCGCCATGGGAGGAGGCCACTAGCGGCAGCTTGCCGTCGCTGCCGGCCTCGGGCTTGAAGACGCGCCAGACGAGGCCTCGCGTTATGTCCGCGCCCTTGTCCGTCAGTTGCGCTGACAGCGTGATCGCGCCGCCATCGCCCTGCGCCAGCGACTTCTCGCCTCGCGGCGTGGCGTAGCTGGAAATTCCCGGCAGCTTGAGGTCGTTCACGCTATTGGCGTTCTGGGCGAGGGCATACGAGATCGGCACCGCGAAGATCGCGGCGATGAGCCAGATCGCGAAAAGGCGCCGAGTCCCCTCAAACATGCCTTGCGTTGAAGCCCATGGCGGTGGCAATTTCAAGGCTGAAGAGTCCATTCCGTCAGCCGGAAGGCCTCAACGGCGCGTTTTGCGTCGCTTGCCCGAGCCGCCCGATTTCCCGCTGGCGCGCTTCAGCTCAAAATCCAGGAGAATCGCGCCCATGACGTCGCCGATCATCGACTTTCTGCTGACCCGTAATTCAGCGCCCATCCCGGACCTGAAAGAGCCGGCGCCGAGCGATGCCGAGATCGCCACCATGATCGCCGCCGCGAGCCGCGTGCCGGATCATGGCCGGTTGGAGCCATGGCGCTTCATCGTCTATCGCGGCGAGGCGAGGGTCGAGATCGGCCGGAAACTGGCAGCGCTCGCCGAGCAGCGCGAAGGGCCGTTACCGGAAGGGCGACGCAACCAGGAACTGGCACGGTTTTCGCGCGCGCCCCTGGTCATCGGCGTTGTTTCCAGCCCGAAGGAAAGTCCCAAGATACCGCAATGGGAGATGTTCATTTCGGGTGGCATGGCGGCGATGAACCTGATCATCGCGGCCAACGCGCTGGGCTACGGCACCAATATGATCAGCAACTGGTATTCGGATGTGCCGGAGGGCAGGGCGCTTCTGGGACTTGCGCCGCAGGAGCGCGTCGTCGGCTTCGTGCATATCGGCACCGCCCAGGCACCCGCGCCGGAGCGGCCGCGCCCCGACCCGGCAAAGCTCTACACCGATTATTCCGGTCCTTTCGCAGGCTGAGCGTCCCCGCGGCGCCAGATCCAAGGGGACAGCTTACTTTTCCGCGGAATGCCCAGCCGTTCGATCGTCGATACCGGCGGAAAAGTCAGCTGCTCCCCGGGGATGCTTCTGCTCCAAGGCTCTGCGTCAGGCGAACACGCCAGCCGCGCGGGCTCGCGCCAGAAGCCGCTCGGCCAATCTGAGATGCGGCCGGTCATACATCTTGCCGTCGATGCCGACGACGCCGGGATTGCCGGCCGCCTCGAAGGCGGCGACCACCGCCGCCGAATGCTCGACAGCTTCCCGCGAGGGGGTGAAAGCGGCATTGATGACCGGAACCTGCGCTGGATGGATCGCCATCTTGCCGGTGAAGCCGTCGCGCTCCGCTTCGCGGCACTCGGCCTCGAAGGCGGCCATGTCGCGAAAATTCGGGAAGACGGTGTCGATCGCGGCGACCTCGGCCGCGCCGGATGCAAGGATGGTCATCGCGCGGGCAAGGCGGAACACATCCGTGTAGCGGCCATGCTCGTCACGCGCGGCGCGCGCGCCGATGGCGGCCGAAAGATCCTCGGCGCCCCAGGTGAGGCCGGCCAGCCGGCCGCTCGCGCCTGCATAGCTTGCCCCGGCCAGCACTCCCGCCGCCGTTTCGGAGATGATCGGCACGATCCGCGTCGTGCCGTCCGATATGCCGGCTTCGGCCTCCGCCACCCGGAGCTTGGCCGCGAGGCGCTGCACGTCCTGCCCGGAATTCGATTTCGGCAGCATGATGCCGTCCGGCCTGGCGGGAACCAGCGCCGCAAGATCATCGTCGGTCAAGCCGGTCGAAAGGTCGTTCACCCTGATATAGACGGCCGGGCCGGTTTCCTGCCTACGCGCGGCGATGAAGGCAGCGGCGATGGCGCGCGCCGCCTCCTTGTTATGTGGCGCGACGGAGTCCTCGAGGTCGACGATGACGACATCGGCTTCGGCGCCAAAACCCTTCTCCAGCTTCTTTTCCGAATCGCCTGGAACAAACAGCATTGAGCGCATGCGTCAGGCCGCCTTCTTCATCATCATCGCCTGCCTTGTGCACTTGGCGACGAGATCATCGTTCTGGTTGTAGGCCCTGTGTTCGAATTCGACGATGCCGCGATCCGGCTTCGACTTGGATTCGCGCACCGAAATCACTGTGGTTTCGACCCTGATCGTGTCGCCATGGAAGACCGGATGGGGAAAGACGGTTTCCTTCATGCCGAGATTGCCGATCGTGGTGCCGAGCGTCAGGTCGTGCACGGAAATGCCGATCATCAGGCCGAGCGTGAACAGCGAATTGACGAGGGGCTTGCCCCATTCGCTCCTGGCCGCGAAATCGAAATCGATATGCAGCGGTTGTGGGTTGAGCGTCATCACCGAGAACAGCATGTTGTCGCTCTCGGTCACGGTCTTGCGCAGCGCGTGGCTGTAGACCTTGCCGACAACGAATTCATCGAGATAAAGGCCGGCCATGGTCGATCTCCTCCTGATTGCCGCCTGCTTGATAGGCGGTGCGAGGGACGCCAGCAAGCCGGTTAAGGAACATGGTGAACGCTTCGTAAACCATTTCTGCCTACGGTCCTCGATGGGGCCGGGAATCTCCCGGGCAGGGGCTTGAAGCAGGCATGGTTGTCTCGCATTTCCTGAAGTGGATCTACACGGCGAAGGTGTCGGAGCGTGCCGCGGCGGCGAGCGCTCTCGCCCGCGCCTACATAAATGCCGATCTGCCGTTCGAGGATCGCTGCGCGGCGGAGGCGGCGCTGACGCTGCTGCTCGACGACGCGTCGTCGAAGGTGCGGCTGGCGCTGGCCGAAACCCTTTCGATGAGCCCTCACGCGCCGCCACAGATCATTAGCGTGCTGGCCTCGGATCAGCCTGAAGTCGCGGGCATGGTGCTGGCGCGCTCGCCGCTGCTCACCGATGCCGATCTGATCGACCGCGTCGCCTGCGGCCAGAAGGCCACGCAGAAGCTCATCGCCGATCGTCCCTCGATCTCCATGGCGCTGTCGGCGGCCATTGCCGAGATCGGCGAGCCTGAGGCTTGCGCCATCCTGCTCGCCAACAGCGGGGCCGAGATAGCCTCGCTGAGCTTCCGTCGCATGGCGGAGCGCCACGGGCACCTGCCTCTGGTGCGAGAGGCGCTGATCTCGGATGCCCGGCTGCCCGCCGACTGCCGTCACATGCTGCTGGTCAAGCTGGGTGAGACGCTGAAGGGCTCGCCGCTCGTGCTGGCGCTGATGGGCGCGGCGCGCGCCGAGCGCGTCACGCGCGACGCCTGCGTCAAGGCTTCGGTCACCCTCATCGAGGGCACCCGGCAGGACGAACACGCGGCGCTGATCGAGCATCTGCGCCTACGCGGCGACCTTACCGCCAGCTTCGTGATCCGCACCATCGCTCACGGCAAGGTCGACTTCTTCGGCTCGGCGCTGGTCGCGCTCAGCCAGCAGTCGGAGCAGCGGGTGAGGGCGCTGCTCGCCGGTGGCCATTATGTGGCGCTGCAGGCACTCTTCCGCAGCGCGGGCCTCGCTGCCTCCACCCATGCCATCATCCTGCGGGCGCTGAAGATCTGGCGCGACGTCGCCAACGGCAAGCGTGTCGCCGGCGTTCAGGAGGTCAGCTGGCTGATGCTCAAGGAATTGGGCGGACAGGCGGCGGAAGGCGATCTGGCGAGCCTCGTCAAGTCGATCCATCTCGACGCGCTGCGCGAGAATGCGCGTGGTCACGCGCTGGCGATCGCCGCCGCCTGACACGGACTGGAGCCAGCTCGGGCGGCAAGGCTGACCGACACAGGGGTGCCGAGTCCGCTAGCGACGCTCCTTGGCGAAGAAATCGGGATAATCCTCCATTGCCGCCGCGATGATGCGCAGCGAAACCGCGATCTGCAGCACTTCGGGGGAATCGTTGCGCTCGGTGAGGTTCGCCGCATATTGCCGGGCGACAGTGACGGTCGAGCTTGGCGGCTCGCCATGCGAACGGAAAAGCAGCTCGCGCGCCAACCCGCGAAGGAAGTTCGCGACCGATTGCGCTGTTTCCAGCGGGACGGCGGGATTCCGCCCAACGGTGCGCAAGCGCAGGATCTCGAGGCCGACAGTGACCGCGGCGACGGAGCCGCCAAGTACTGCGTCGCCTTTTCTGCCGGCCTGCTGGACCAGCGGCATCAACTGATTGACACGATCGTAGGCGAGGCTCTCGAACGCCGTTCGGCGCGGCACGCGCTCGTGCAGGCACAGACGTGCGAGATCCTCGCGCATGACCTGGACGATGCGGTTGACGGTGACCCAGGGGTCCGCCGGCAGTACGACGATGAAGACGCCGATCGCCAGCAATATGCCGACGAGGATGGACGCCGAGCCCGCCAGGAAGGGGATCGGGTCGTAGGTCATCGCCTGGTGCGGGCTGAGGAAAGCCAGGAAGTTGATGGCGAAGGCCGTGGCGACGCCGACATAGCGGGGATTGGCCATGGCCAGGGCCGCCGGCACCAGGATGGGGACGACGAAGACCATGAACCAGCCGAAGCCCGGCAATGCGGGCAGCGCGAACTGACCGACCAGGAAGGCGAAGGGAAGCGCCAGCAGCGTGCCCTTGAAGAAACCCCAGGCGACCTGAACCGGGTCCGGCCGGGAGGCGAACAGGCTGGACACGACCGCCACGAGGATGACGGTGCCCGCCGCCTCGGACCATTTGGTGGTCAGCCAGAAAGCCGCGACCAGCAGCGTGGCGAGCGTCGCGCGAACCGCGTTGCGGACAGCTGCCTGATGATCGCGATGCACGACCAGGGCCGGCTGCTGCCGGTCCCGTTTGCGGCCGGGTTTTGGCGAGCGCAAGGCATCCAGGCCGCGCAGCACCTGTTTCAGGGCCTCGGCGAAATCGGCGGCGATGGTCAGCCGGGTTACGGTGCCGACCTTGTCGCCATCCGGGCCTGGGGGCATCTCCGGCACCTGCCGCGCCTTGGCCGCGATGGCGTCGAGCCGTGCGATCCACGGGGCTGTGTCGTCGAGAGCCGATGGCTTGGCCACCAGCTCGGTCACCAGCGCATGAAGATCGGCGCGCACGGGAATGAGGGCGGCGTTCTTCGGCGCCGCATGCTGGTAAAGGGCACGTGCCGCCGACAGGGCGGAAAGGAACTGGCCGATGGTGCGGCGCACCGGATGGGCGCGCGTCGCGAAGCTCGGCGCCTCGAGGCGGGCATAAGAGCGCATCTCGGCCAGCGTCTGCGTTTCGCCGACCAGCTTGCGATGCAGGCTGGCCTGCGTGGCGGAATCGCCGCCCGAGAAGGCGCCGCCGGCATAGACCGCCAGATCCAGTATGCAGCGCTTGAGCCTCGCAATGATCGCGGTGCTGGCCAGCCTCGGCAGGATGAGCCGGCTGGTGAGGCCGGCGCAGACGATGCCGAGCACGATTTCCGCGCAGCGCGCGATCGCGAGATCGACGACGATGTGCGGCTGCCCGAAGGCTGGAAGGCTGATGATCATGGCCGTATAGCCGGCCAGCGCCGCGCCATAAGCCTCGGGATTGCGCAACAGCGACGAGACGAACGTGCAAAGGCCGATCCAGAGGGCCAGCGTGCAAACCATCATCCAGGGGTCGGAACCGAGCACTGTGGTGATGCCGATCGCGGCGACGCCGCCAACGAGTGTGCCGAGCAGCCTGTAGAAACCCTTGGCCAAGACCATGCCGGCCACCGGCTGGGCGACGATGAAGACGGTCATCATCGCCCATTGCGGATGATCGAGCTTGAGCGCGTAGGCGGTGAGAAGCGCGATCAGCCCGGCCGATACAGTGCGCAGGGCGAAAATCCAGTCCGAGCGCGTCGGGCGGGCAAAATCCCGGAATGCCGCGTCGAAACGATCCCTCATCCGCTCCCGGATCACGCGTTGGTCTCCGCCATACGGCGCCGCGCTTCCCCTCGGATGCGCAAGGGACGCCGTAGCTCTTTGATTTTGCGCATGATCCTGCTCGAAAATCGATTCCGATTTTCGAATTTATGCGCCCCGGTGGCGAAAGGATGTCGAAGCGGCCGCGCCATGGGCGGCGCGATCAGATATCGAGCCCCTCGGTCTCGGCGAATTCGGCGCGCTCCTGGATGAAGCGGAAACGGGCCTCGGGCTTGGTGCCCATCAGCGCGTCCACCGCGTCCTTGGTCGCGTCCTCCCGGTCGATCACGTCGACGCGCAGCAGCGTGCGCTTCCTCGGATCCATGGTGGTTTCCTTGAGCTGCGCGGCCATCATTTCGCCCAGGCCCTTGAAGCGGCCGATCTCGACCTTGCCGCGCCCGGTGAATTCGGTGCGCAGAAGCTCGTCCTTGTGGGCGTCGTCGCGCGCGTAAGCCACCTTGCCGCCCTGCCGGATCGAGTAGAGCGGCGGCACGGCCATGTAGAGATGGCCGCCGCGGATCAGGCTGGGCATCTCCTGGAAGAAGAAGGTGATCAGCAGCGAGGCGATGTGGGCGCCGTCGACGTCGGCGTCGGTCATGATGATGACGCGGTCGTAGCGGAGATCCTCGTCGCGATACTTCGAACGCGTGCCGCAGCCGAGCGCCTGGATCAGGTCGGAAATCTGCTGGTTTGCCGCCAGCTTGTCATTGCCGGCGCTGGCGACGTTGAGGATCTTGCCGCGCAGCGGCAGCACCGCCTGGCTGGCGCGGTCTCGCGCCTGCTTGGCCGAGCCGCCGGCCGAGTCGCCCTCGACGATGAAGAGCTCGGCGCCGGCGGCGGCGTTCTGCGTGCAGTCGGCGAGCTTGCCCGGCAGGCGCAGCTTGCGAACGGCGCTCTTGCGCGACACTTCCTTTTCCTGGCGCCGCCGCACGCGCTCGTCAGCGCGCGCGATCACCCAGTCCAGCAACTTGGAGGCTTCCTGCGGGTTGTCGGCCAGCCAATGGTCGAATGGATCGCGAATGGCGGTCTCGACGATGCGCATCGCCTCGATGGTCGCCAGCCTGTCCTTGGTCTGGCCGACGAATTCCGGTTCACGGATGAAGACCGAAAGCATGCCCGCGGCCGAGACCATGACGTCCTCGGAGGTGACGATCGAGGCGCGCTTGTTGCCGACCAGCTCGGCATAAGCGCGCAGGCCGCGCGTCAGCACGTTGCGGAAGCCGGCTTCGTGGGTGCCGCCCTCGGCCGTCGGGATGGTGTTGCAATAGGAATTGAGGAAGCCGTCGCCACCAAACCAGGTGACCGCCCATTCGAGGGAGCCGTGGCCGCTCTGCTTCTCGCTCTTGCCGGCGAAAACCTCGCGGGTGACCTGGAACTCGTCGCCGAGCGAGGCCTTGAGATAGTCCTTGAGGCCACCCGGAAAATGGAAGGTTGCCTTCGCGGGGGTCTCGTCCTTTTCCCTGATCAGCGACGGATCGCAGATCCAGCGGATCTCGACGCCGCCGAACAGGTAGGCTTTCGAGCGCGTCATGCGATAAAGGCGCGCCGGTTCGAACGCGGCGCCCTTGCCGAAAATCTGCTCGTCGGGGTGGAATCGGGTCCTCGTGCCCCGGCGGTTGTGGACCTCGCCGAGATGTTCGAGACCGCTGACCGGGATGCCGCGCGAGAAGCGCTGACGATAGAGCTGGCGGCCGCGCGCGACCTCGACCTCGAGATGGTCCGACAGCGCGTTGACGACGGAGACGCCGACGCCGTGCAGGCCGCCGGAGGTCTCGTAGACCTTGGAGTCGAACTTGCCGCCCGAATGCAGCGTCGTCATGATGACTTCAAGCGCCGGCTTCTTGAACTTCGGATGCATGTCGACCGGGATGCCGCGGCCGTTGTCGGTGACGGTCAGGAAACCGTCGGCCGACAGCTCGACCTCGATGAAGGTCGCATGGCCGGCCACCGCCTCGTCCATCGAATTGTCGATGACTTCGGCGAACAGGTGGTGCATCGCCTTGTCGTCGGTGCCGCCGATATACATGCCGGGCCGGCGCCGCACCGGCTCCAGCCCCTCCAGGACCTCGATGTCGGCCGCACTGTAATTGTCGCCATTGTCACGGGGGGCGGCCACGCGCTTGGCCGCCTGCACCAGCGGATCGGCAGGACGCGCCGGCGCCTTCACCGGCTGCGGCTGCTTTTCCAGGCTGCCGAAAAGATCGTTGTTGTCGTCCATGCTCGCCATACGTCCGATGCTGCGAATCACCCAAGGGATACTGCCACGCTTTTGCGGCGCGGGCGACTTGGGTTCCTGTTACGTTCAGGGGATGGCGCGCTTCTATCGCAAAACCGCGCCGGAACCAAGCCCGTCGGATCGGGCGGTTTCAAGGCCGGACGGTTCAGGCCGAGGCGACAGGGGCAGGCGCTTGCGCTCGCAAAAGGAAAAGCCGGCGCGTAGCGCGCCGGCTTTCCCGATTCATTCGGCGGCGCCGAGATACGCCGACAGAGGCGGGCAGGAGCAGACCAGATTGCGGTCGCCGGCGACGTTGTCGATGCGCGACACGGGCGGCCAGTACTTCGCCGCCAGGTCGGCGTCTCCAGCCGGATAGGCGGCCTCCAGGCGCGAGTAGGGATGGCTCCACTCGCTGGCCAAGGCCTCGGCGGCTGTGTGCGGCGCATTGACCAGCGGGTTGTCGGCCAGCGGCCACTGACCGCCGGCAACCTTCGCGGCCTCGCCGGAAATGGCGATCATGGCGTCGCAGAAGCGATCAAGCTCACGCTTGGGCTCCGACTCGGTCGGCTCCACCATCAGCGTGCCGGCGACCGGGAACGACATGGTCGGCGCATGGAAGCCGTAGTCGATCAGGCGCTTGGCGATGTCGTCGACGCTGATGCCAGTGCGCTCCTTCAGCACGCGCGTGTCGAGGATGCACTCATGCGCGACGCGGCCGTGGCTGCCCTTGTAGAGCACCGGGAAATGCGGCTCGAGCCTGGTCGCCACATAGTTGGCGGACAGGATCGCCGTTTCCGTCGCGTGCTTGAGGCCTGAAGCGCCCATCATGCGGATGTACATCCAGGTGATCGGCAGGATGGAGGCGCTGCCGAAAGGCGCGGCGGAGACCGCATGCGTCGAGCCCTCGACGACATGGCCCGGAAGGTGCGGCTCAAGATGCGCCTTGACGCCGATAGGGCCCACGCCCGGACCGCCGCCGCCATGCGGGATGCAGAAGGTCTTGTGCAGGTTCATGTGGCAGACGTCGGCGCCGATGTCGCCGGGACGGGCGAGCCCGACCAGCGCATTGAGATTGGCACCGTCGAAATAGACCTGGCCGCCATGCTCGTGGATGAGGGCGCAGAGCTCGCGCGCGCCCTCCTCGTAGACGCCGTGCGTCGAGGGGTAGGTGAACATCAGGGCCGCGAGATTGGCGCCATGCTCCGCAGCCTTGGCCCGCATGTCGTCCATGTCGATGTTGCCGTCGTCGGTGCAGCGCACCACCACGACACTCATGCCGGCCATGGCCGCGCTCGCCGGATTGGTGCCGTGCGCGGAGGAGGGGATGAGGCAGATCGTGCGATGGCCCTCGCCGCGCGCCCGATGATAGGCGCGGATGGCGAGCAGGCCGGCATATTCGCCCTGGCTGCCGGCGTTGGGCTGCAGGCTCACCGCGTCGAAGCCGGTGATTTCCGACAGCCAGCCTTCCAGTTCGCCGATCATGGCGCGGTAGCCGGCCGAGTGGGTCGCCGGCGCGAAAGGATGCAGGTTGGCCACGCTTGGCCAGCTTACCGGTGCCATTTCGGCGGCGGCATTGAGCTTCATTGTGCAGGAGCCGAGCGGGATCATGGCGCGGTCGAGCGCCAGGTCCTTGTCGGCCATCCTGCGCAGGAAGCGCATCATTTCGGTTTCCGACCGGTTTTCGTGGAACACCGGCTGGGTGAGGAATTCCTTGCCGCGCGGCTTGCCCGGAACGGTGCTTGCCGCTTCGGCTCCCGCCTTGGCGCCGAAGAGGGCGGCGATCGCCTCGAGATCGGCCTCGGTCGAGGTCTCGTCGAAGGCGATGCCGACGTGATCGGCGTCGACGACGCGCAGCAGCAATCCGCTCTTTTCCGCGGCGGCGGCAATTTTCGCCGCCTGGCCCTTCACCTCGGCCGTTACGGTATCGAAGCGGCTGGCGCCCAGCACCGTGACGCCGGCAGCCTTGAGGCCGGCCGCCAGCCGGTTGGCCAGCGCATGGATGCGTCCGGCGATCCCCTGCAGGCCGGCGGGGCCGTGCCAGATGGCGTAGGCGGTCGCCATGTTGGCGAGCAGGGCCTGCGCGGTGCAGATGTTGGAGGTCGCCTTGTCGCGACGGATGTGTTGCTCACGCGTCTGCAGCGCGAGGCGGAAACCCGGCCGCCCCTTGGTGTCGGTCGACTGGCCGACGAGACGGCCCGGCATCAGGCGGGTCAGCTTGTCGGAGACGGCGCAATAGGCGGCGTGCGGGCCGCCGAAGCCCATGGGTACGCCAAAGCGCTGCATCGGCCCGACGACGATGTCGGCGCCAAGTTTCGCCGGGGCGTCCGTCAGCGTCAGGCCGAGCGGATCGGCGATGAACACGACCAGCGCGCCGGCCGCGCGGGCCTTCTCGATCGCCGCCTTGTGATCGCCATAGACACCATGGGTGTCAGGCCAGGAAACGAGCAGCGCGGCCGTGTTGTCGTCGATGCTGTCGCCATCGACCTCGACGCCGAGCGGCTCGGCGCGGGTGCGGACTACGTCCAGCGTCTGCGGGTGCGGCGCGCCCGCGATCGCGACCTTGTTGCGCTTGTCGCGATGATGGCGCAGCGCGATGCCGACGGCCTCGGCAACGGCGGTCGCCTCGTCAAGCAGCGAGGCGGAGGCGACCGGCAGGCCGGTCAACTCGGTCACCAGCGTCTGGAAATTGAACAGCATCTCCAGGCGGCCCTGGCTGATCTCCGCCTGGTACGGTGTGTAGGCCGTGTACCAGGCCGGGTTCTCGAACAGGTTGCGCTGGATGACCGGGGGCACGTCGACCCCATGATAGCCGGTGCCGATAAAACTCTTCAGCACCTTGTTGCCGGCCATCTTCGCCGAAAGCTCGGCCAGCGCTTCGGCTTCGCTCGCGGCCGGCGGCAGGGCCAGTGGACGATCGAGGCGGATCGATTTCGGCACGGTCTGGCTGATCAGCGTCTCGACGGACGGAACGCCGATGGCGGCCAGCATAGCGCGGGTTTCCGGAAGGCCCGGACCGATATGGCGGGCGGCGAAGGGGTAGGGTGCTGCGGTCATCTCATGCGATCCTGTCTTCAGCCGATATGGGCTTTGTAGGCGGCCTCATCCATGAGACCGGCGAGTTGGCCCTCGTCGGCGAGCTTCATCTTCCAGAGCCAGCCGTCGCTGGTCGCCGCCGAATTGACGAGCGACGGATCGGCGGACAGCGCGCCGTTGGTGTCGGTGATCTCGCCGTCGACCGGCGCATAGACGTCGGACGCGGCCTTGACGGATTCGACCACGACGGCGGTGTCGCCCTTGGCGACCTTGCGGCCGCTCTCGGGCAATTCGACGAAGACGAGGTCGCCGAGTTGTTCCTGCGCATAGTCGGTGATGCCGACGGTGGCGACGCCGTTCTCGACGCGGAGCCATTCATGATCTGCGGTGAAGTAGGTCTTGGCCATAGGAACTTATCCTTTGCGGTAGCGGTGTGGCGTGAAGGGCAGGGACGCGACGTCGACGGGGATCTTCGTTCCGCGGACATCGGCGAACAGTTTGGTTCCGGGCTTGGCGAGCGCCGTGATGACGTAGCCCATGGCGACCGGATGGGCAGCCGACGGGCCGAAGCCTCCTGACGTGACGTGGCCGGCCGGCCGGCCATCGGCGTCGACGAGCACCGCGCCGGCGCGAACGGGCTGTCGGCCTTCGGGCTTGAGGCCAACGCGTTTTTGCGCCGGTCCCTTTTCGACGATGGCGCGCAGCGCATCGGCGCCGATGAAGCGGCCGGCGGCGCGCACCTCCTTGGGGATGGCCCACATCAATCCGGCGCTTGCCGGATCCGTTTGAGGCGTGATGTCCTGGCCATGCAGGCAGAGCCCGGCCTCGAGCCGCAGGCTGTCGCGGGCGGCAAGCCCGATCCATTGGGCGCGTTCGTCCTGCAGCAGCCTGGCGACGAGATCGCGTGCATCGGCTTCCGGGAGGCCGATTTCGAAACCGTCCTCGCCAGTGTAGCCGGATCGGCTCATGAACCAGTTCTCGCGCGGTTCGACCCCGTGCATGAACAGCAGGGTGCCGGTCTCGATGCCGGCACGCGACAGGATTGCCCACGCGTCCGGGCCCTGGATGGCTAGGAAAACGCGGTCGAGCGCGTCCACCTTGACATCGAAATCAGCCGCCAGGGCGCGAATGTGCTTTTCGTCGGCCGCCGCGTTGCCGGCATTGGCCACCACCATGAACCTGGCGTCGCCGAGCCGGGTGACGATCAGGTCGTCGAGGATGCCCGCATGATCGTCGAGGAAGAAGGTGTATTTGGACTGCGAGATTTCAAGCGCGCCGGCATCGAGCGGGCAGGCGCGGTCGAGCAACGCCACGGCTCCGGGACCGCTCACCTCGAACAGCTTCATGTGCGAGATGTCGAACAGGCCGGCATGTTCGCGACTGTGCAGATGCTCCTTCATGACGCCGGCCGGATAGGTCAGCGGCATGGACCAGCCGGCAAACGCTCCAAAGCGGGCGCCCGCGGCCAAATGCAGATCTTCAAGGGGGAGGTGTTTTCCGTCGTCGCCTGTCATGTCTTCTCCAGAGTCGCACGCAATCGGTCGCGAATGGCGACCAGTCCGTGCCCCTCTGTCTGAAGCCTGAGAGACTCGCGCCCCGTAACTCTGTCGGCAGCGCTTACACCTTCGGCGCGGGAACATTTCCCGACTTTCCAGAGTGTCTTTCCCGTCTACGGTTCTTTTGCCTGAGAGATTTCGGGCGATTTCCCCTTCGGCGGCAGCTCGCGCTGCTCTCTCCCGCAAACAGGTAGGGCTCGTGAAAGCCCTCGACGACTCAATCCATAGCCTGTGCGCGACGGCTTGTCACCTCTGAGCGACATGTTCCGACAAGTCTTCGCTAACCACGCCGCTTGCCGGTTTCTCAAGAGGTGGCTGATATGGTCCCTTCCACGATAGCCGCCGCGTAATGGGTCCTTGGGGCGCAACAGGACGCTGTGGCCTCTTCAGCCGGCAACGACCGGTGGTGGACGGGGAGAAAGATGGGCGAGTTAATCATGACCGCGCCGGTCGCGGGGCTGACGTCGAAGAATCGCATCACCGCCGAGGACGTCACGATGTTGCGCCGAGAAGTGTTCTCGGACGGCGTGGTGACGCGCGGCGAGGCCGAGGCGCTGTTCGCGCTCGACGCCACGGCGCGGGACAAGTGCCAGGAGTGGCCGGTGTTCTTCGTCGAGGCGGTGACGGACTACATCGTCCACCAGGAAAAGCCGTCCGGCTACATCTCGGAAGAGAACGCGGCATGGTTGATCCGCGCGATCTCGCGCGACGGCATGGTCGACAGCCGTACCGAACTCGAACTGCTGATCCACGGTCTGGAGGAGGCGAAATCGTCGCCCAACCGGCTTTCGGCCTACGCGCTGGAGCAGGTCGCCAATGCGGTTGTCGACGGCAAGGGGCCGCTGATGTCGGGCGGCAGGCTGGAGCCCGGCCGCGTCTCCAGGGCAGAGGTCGATCTGCTGCGCCGCATCCTCTACGCCTATGGCGGCGACGGCAACATCGCCATCACGCAGGCGGAAGCCGAGGTGCTCTTCCGGATCAACGAGGCGACCGCCAACGCCGACAACGATCCGTCCTGGAACGAACTGTTCGTCAAGGCGATCGCCAATTTCCTGATGTGCTCGACCGGATACGAAGCGCCGACGCGTGCGGTGGCGCTGCGCCAGGAGAATTTCGTCGAGCGGCCGGACGTGGATGTCGGCGGCTTCTTCGGCCGCATGGTGTCGGGCGGGCTGGCCGCCATACTGGAAGCCTATCGCTCGCCGGGCGACGTCGAGGCCGAGTGGGAATCGCGCAATCGGGCAACCGAGGCGCTTGCTCGTCGCGCGGAGACGATCGATGCCGGCGAGGCGAAATGGCTGGTCGAGCGCATCGGCAAGGACAGGCCGCTCAACGCCAACGAGCGCGCGCTGCTTGCCCTGATCAAGCATGCGTCGCCCGAGATCCATCCGGCGCTCAAGCCGTTGCTGGACAAGGTCGCCTGAGGTCTATTGTTTCGGCTTGGCGGCTTCCGGCTTGGAGGCATTATCGAGCCGAGACATCCATTTGAAACCGTCGAACCAGTAGCGGCGGAAGCCTGGGATCGTCCCATCGACCGTCCGCGCGACGATCCAGTTGTTGACATACTGGATCAGCCGGATGTCGTCCGGGCGCATGGCAAAGGCTTCAGGGGTGCGCAACAGCGGGCCGCCGATCATCCTCAGCTTCGCGTCATAGAGCCGGGCGGCCATCTGCGGCGTGGGGGAGGTGGCGACCATCGCCTGGGCATCGCCGCCAATGACCGCCGCAAGAACGCCGGCGGTGCTGTCGAACGTCATGATTGTCGCTTTGGGGAAGGCTTCGCGAGCCGCGGCTTCGTCGGTGGAGTTGGAAAGCACTGCGATCTTGTAGCCAGGCGCTTTCAGGACCTTGCCCGGCTTTTTGCCGAGGCCGGCGGTCGCCGCCACCATCCGGATGTCGGCCGTGCCGGTCGGGTTCGAGAACACCACGTCCCGGGCACGTTCCGGCGTGCTGGCATAGCCCGAGGCGATCAGGTCGAAATCTCCCTTGAGCAGCCTCGGCTTCAGGTCATTCCATGGAACCTCGACGACCTTCAGGTCGACCCCCAGATCGGACGCCATGGCGCTGGTGAGATCGATATCGTAGCCGGCAAACTTACCGTCCGCGTTCTTCAGGATCCATGGAGGGTTGAGTGCGACGCCGATCGTCAGTGTCTTCTGATCAATGACGCGCTTGAAACTATCATCGGCCCGAGCGGGCGCAAGCGCCATACATACAGACAGAAACAGTATAGCCGCTGCGATTAGCTTAGCGCGCATGAATATAACCTCGTCGCGGAATCCTCTGGTTGTCAGATTTACATAGAGGTGCCATTCTGTCGATAGGCAGGCCTTGAGGGAGATTGGCAATGTCGGTACGGACGGCGATGGCCGGTTCAATTGCGTTCCTGGCCTGCGCGCTCGGCAATCCGGCACAGCTCTCGTTACTGCCCGACGCGGCACAGGCGGCAGGCCCTATGCGTCTGGTCTGCTCGAGCAACAACTACCGCTACTCTTATTGCGGGATCGACACGCGCGGCGGCGTACAATTGACCAACCGGCTGTCAAAGGCACGTTGTCAACTCGGTACGAGCTGGGGCTACGATGGCGGCGGCATCTGGGTGGACAAGGGCTGCTCGGCGCAGTTCCTGATTGCCGGCACCGGCCGCAGGCCGTCTCCCGGCGACGCGGCGGCCGCGATCATCGTGGGCGGTATCGTCGGCGCAATCCTCGACAACAACGACAGGCACAATCGCCATTCGGACAATTACTACCCGAGGCCGAGGCCGCGCCGCGACGATCAATGGATCGATCCGACGCCGCAATTCGACAGGGACGGTAATCCCAATTTCGATACCCATGGCAACTATCAGGGGTGCCACGGCATGGGCTGCAGAGTGGACAATCCGGACGACATGCAGGACGCCCCGCCCGAGCCCGGTCAAACCACGTTCGAGAGTTCGGACGATTAGTCGCTCGGCGAGGCCGCATGCCGGACGCAAGATCTGTCCGGCCGCAACCGATCAAATGCCGCCGTACCAGTCGTAGCCATTGTCCTCCCAGTAGCCGCCACGGCCGCCGCCGATAGCGGCGAAGCTGTCGATCAGTTCGATCTTGTGGATGTATTTCGGCATCTTGTAGCCGAGCTGGCGCTCGACGCGCACGCGGAGCGGCGCTCCATTCTCGACCGGCAGCGGCTTGCCGTTGAGGCCATAGGCCAGGATCGTCTGCGGATGGCGGGCGTCGATCAGGTCGATCGTGCCGTAATATTTGACGTCGCCAGCCAGGCTCTTGTCGATCGTGTCCAGGCAATGGAACATGACGTAACGCGCCTGCGGCTTGACGACCGCCTGGTCGAGCACGAGCGACAGCGGCGTTCCCGTCCACTTGGCAATGCAACTCCAGCCCTCGACACAGTCGTGGCGCGTGATCTGGGTGCGGGAGGGCATGTTCATCAATTGCTCGCGCGACAGTGAAAGCGGCTTCTCGACCAGCCCGGTCACCTCCAGCCGCCAGTCGGCGAAGTTGTTTGCCAAAAGGTTCTTGTAGGTGTCGTCATCCGGGGCTGTGATGCCGTTCGGACGCTGCGGCTGGCGTATGTCGGCTTCGCTGAACTCCGGCGCCAGGGCGTCGCGTCCGGCGAGCAGGCGCTGGACGCGCCAGGTGAGGCCGTTGGCGTTCTCCAGGAAAGAGCGCAGGCCGTCGCCGATGCCGAGCTGGTTGTCGAAGGCATCGCAGCCCGACAGCATGATGCCTGAGGCCCCAAGGGTCGCCGAGGTCAGGAATTTGCGGCGGCTGATCTGGAATTTCGACATCTCAGGCATCCCTTCCGGTGTGGCTGTCGCCATCGGCCGGCGCGTCGGTGCGATACCAGCCGGTGATGATGGAGCGCAGCTCGTTGATCGGTCCGGCGGCAAGGATCATCAGCATGTGCACGATAAAGAACATGACGAGCAGCGCCATGACCGTGAAATGGATGGTGCGCGCCGTCTGGCGGCCGCCGAGCACCTCGTTGAGGAAGGGCAGGACCGAGTTCATGCTCGGCGACATGGCGAGCCCGGTCAGGATCATCAGCGGCAGCAGCACAAACAGCACGCCGCCATAAGCGAGCTTCTGCAGCGTGTTGTACTCGCGGGTGTGATGGAATTTGAGCCTGGCGTGGTTGGCGATATCGCCGGGTAGGCGCTTCAGGTCCTCAACACGTGGCGCGAGGTCCCTGCGGATATGGCCGTTGATCAGGCTGGCGAGCAGCCAGACGAGCAATGTGCCGCTGAGCAGCCAGGCGAAGAAGAAATGCACGACGCGGGCGGTGCCGAGGTCATAGTAGGACGGGATGGTCGCCCATGAGGGGAAGGCGCGCGCCGATTCCTCACCCGGCGGGCCCGACCAGCCGAGCACGCCTGTGGTGTCGAAGCGATGGCCGAAGATCTCGGTATAGCCGCGCGGGCCGTTCGCAGTGTCCTTGGCGCCGATCTGGAGGACGGTGTTGTTGAATTCGAAACCGGACTGCTTGCCGAGATAGAGCTGCGGACGGGCATTGAAGATCTGCAGGCCGGAAAGCAGCATGAAGAACAGGCAGACGGCCCAAAGCCAGTGCGTCAGCCGCGTCCACGCCGATTGCCGATAGACCAGCTCTTTTTGCGAAGGAGCTTCGCCCGGCTTGGCTTCGGACATGCTCCCGGCAACCGATTCCATCGTGTTCGTCTCCCGACCTGGCGCTGCCTCGCGCCGCTCATCATTGTCCTCCTGATACGTCGCGACCCAAACCGATGTTTCATCCGATCACGGAAATATTAGAACCCGTCACGGACCGCCGAGCGTCACCGCCAGATTGACCGCCGCGGCGACGATGACGGTGTTGAAGAAGAACGAAAGGATCGAGTGGACGAGCACCACGCGGCGCATATGCGCCGTGGTGATGCCGGTGTCGGCGGTCTGCGCCGTCATGCCGATGACCGTCGAGAAATAGAGGAAATCCGAGCCCTCCGGCCGCTTGCCGCCGGGAAATTCGAGGCCGCCGACGGGCATCTTCTTCTTGGTCTGGCTGTCCACGGCGTCGCCATCCATCCAGTAGACATGGGCATAGTGCAGCGCCGCCATGGCGTGGATGGTGAACCAGCCGAGTGGTATCGACATCAGCGCGAAGAGGAGTTCCGCCGGATGCGCGGCATCTTTCTTGGCGATCAACTGGAACAGGGAGGTGATGGCGACCCCGACCACGATCAAGGTGACGGCGAAGATGACCATCAGCGGCAGGTCGGCGGCACGCGCGTTCTTGCTGAGATAATGGCCGGTAAGCTTCGGCATCTGGGCGACGACAAGCACGATGAAGGTCGCGAAGAAGGCGTTGGCGCCGATGGAATAGGCCAGCGGGGCGCGCAGCAGCAGCGCGATCGCCAGGGCGGCCAGCCCGACGCAGGCGGCCGCCATGAACTGCTTGTGCCGCATTGGCTGCTTGAGGGGCGCCTCGGTCGTCATGGTTCGATCGCCGCCGTTTTCAGGGCGCGCCGCAGGATGCGGTCCAACTCGCCCAGGAAATTCGACCTGTCCCTGGGCGTAAAGGAGGCGTTGAAGCCGCGGCTTTCGCCTGTCTCGCGCAAATGCTGCTTCAGGTCGCGCATGGCCACCGCCATGCCTATGGTCTCGGGCGTGAAAGGGCGACCGGTAGGCCCGAGCACATGCGCGCCAAGCGCAACCGTGCGCGCCGCCAGCGGAATGTCGGCCGTGATCACCACGTCGTTGGCGTGGGCATTCTCGACGATCCAGTCATCGGCGGCGTCCGCGCCCTTGGAGACGACGACATTGCGGATCATCGGATCGCGCGACGGTCGCAGACCGCCATTGGAAACATAGGTGACGACCACGCCGTGGCGCTCGGCCACCTTTTCGACCTCGGCCTTGACCGGACAGGCATCGGCATCGACGTAGATGGCTGGCGCGGACATGGCTTCTCCAGAAAAATGAGGCCGGAACTTGCCCGGCCTCATGCACGAACCGGTGCTTTCTAGGCGGGCAGCGCGCCTGACTTTTTCGCCGTCCATGTGGCGATATAGTCCATCAGCGGCGGGTTCAGGCAGTCATAGGGTTCAAGGCCCGTGCTCTTCAACTGTCCGCGGATGCCGTCCATGCGCTTGGGGTCAACGCCCGATTCGATGATCGAGGACACGAAGGCGGCAAAGCCTGGCGGTGACCAGCCGTCTTCCTCGAACCGCTCGGGATGGATGAAGGTGAGCCCCTTGAACGGGTGGTCGCGCTCGACCGGGCCGTGCATGTGCACGCCGCAGCCGGTGCAGGCGTAGCGCTGAATCAGCGCTGCCGGGTCGACCACCTTCAGCTTGTCGCCGTTCTCGGCCACCGTGACGTCGCCGGTGCCGGCAACCGCGACCACCGAGAAGACGGCGCCTTGCGGCTTCCAGCATTTGGTGCAGCCGCAGGCGTGGTTGTGGGCGATCTGGCCCTTGACCTTAACCTTGACCGGCTTGCTCGCGCAGGCGCAGATCAGCGTGCCGCCGGCAAAGCCTGCCTTTTCCTTAGGCAGGCCATTGTCGATCTTTGGATGCAGTTTTTCCGCCATTCGTACTTCCTCCCTGTTTCGGTCATATCGACTCGGTGTCGATGACCACCTCACTCTCCATGAAGTGCACTCGCAGCAGGGCGATGCACTTCGCTCATACTCCTTTTCAAGAACCTGGGCCGAACGAGATAGGCGATTTCGCTGACCGCCCGGTCGATCTCCTCCAAATCGACTTCAACCCGCTTGTCCTCCCGAAAACTGTGCCACAGGTCTTCGCCGAAATTGCGTATCCGGTGGATCGTCGATCTTTCCCAGTCCACGAAGCGTATCCGGACACGGATCGACACATCAGTAAACCACGACACTCCTGATCGACTTGCCTTCATGCATGAGGTCGAAGCCCTTGTTGATGTCCTCGAGCTTCAGCGTATGCGTGATCATCGGATCGATCTGGATCTTGCCCTCCATGTACCAGTCGACGATGCGCGGCACGTCGGTGCGGCCGCGCGCGCCGCCGAAGGCAGTGCCCATCCAGCTGCGTCCGGTGACCAGCTGGAACGGCCGGGTCGAAATCTCCTGGCCGGCGCCGGCAACGCCGATGACGACCGACTTGCCCCAGCCGCGGTGAGACGATTCAAGGGCTTGGCGCATGACCTTCGTGTTGCCCGTGCAGTCGAACGTGTAGTCGGCGCCGCCGATCTGGTCAGCGCCACGCTTGGTCATGTTGACCAGGTGCGGGACGATGTCGCCGTCGATCTCCTTCGGATTGACGAAATGCGTCATGCCGAACTTCTCGCCCCACGCCTTCTTGTCGTTGTTGAGGTCGACACCGACGATCATGTCGGCGCCGGCGAGCTTGAGGCCCTGGATGACGTTGAGGCCGATGCCGCCGAGGCCGAAGACGACTGCGGTGGCGCCCTGTTCGACCTTGGCGGTGTTGATGACCGCCCCGATGCCGGTCGTGACGCCGCAGCCGATGTAGCAGATCTTGTCGAAGGGGGCGTCGGGGTTGACCTTGGCCACCGCTATCTCTGGCAGCACGGTGAAGTTGGAGAAGGTCGAGCAGCCCATATAGTGGAAGATCTTGTCCTTGCCGATCGAGAATCGGGACGAGCCATCGGGCATCAGGCCCTGTCCCTGCGTGGCGCGGATGGCGGTGCACAGGTTGGTCTTCCTGGACAGGCAGGACGGGCACTGGCGGCATTCCGGCGTGTAGAGCGGGATGACATGGTCGCCCTTCTTGACCGAGGTCACGCCCTTGCCGACGTCGACCACGACGCCAGCGCCTTCATGGCCGAGAATCGCCGGGAAGATTCCTTCCGGGTCGGCGCCCGACAGGGTGAATTCGTCGGTGTGGCAGATGCCGGTCGCCTTGATCTCGACCAGCACCTCCCCTTCGCGCGGGCCGTCGAGGTCGACTTCCATGATCTCCAGCGGCTTTCCGGCGGCAACGGCAACTGCGGCGCGGGTTTTCATAAGGCAATCCCTCCAATGCAATGATCGCCCTCACGTTTTCAGGTTTTGCCTTCACGATCAACTGCAAAGCTGCGTGACGGGCTTGGGCCAGCGAGGAGGGTCGCTGGCCCAAATCGATTGAAAACACGTCGGAAGCGCAGCCGGCTTGACCGCGCCCGCGCAGGCCATAAAAGGAAGGCCCGACTGGAGGGATCCGCGCTCGCATGTTCACGAAAATCCTGATCGCCAACCGTGGCGAAATCGCCTGCCGCGTCATCAAGACCGCGCGCAAGATGGGCATTGCAACGGTGGCCGTCTATTCCGACGCCGACCGCGACGCGGTGCATGTCGAGATGGCCGATGAGGCGGTGCATATCGGGCCGGCGCCCGCGGCGCAAAGCTACCTGCTGCCCGAGAAGATCATCGCCGCCTGCAAGACGACGGGCGCGCAAGCGGTGCATCCGGGCTACGGCTTCCTGTCCGAACGGGCCTCCTTCTGCGAGGCGCTGGAGAAGGAGGGCATCGTCTTCATCGGGCCGAAGCCCAAGGCCATCACGGCCATGGGCGACAAGATCGAATCGAAGAAGTTCGCCAACGCCGCCAAGGTCAGCACCGTGCCTGGCTGGCTGGGCGTCATCGAGAATGCCGATCATGCCGAGAAGATCGCCGACGAGATCGGCTATCCCGTCATGATCAAGGCCTCGGCCGGCGGCGGCGGCAAGGGCATGCGCATCGCCTGGGATCGCTCCGAGGTGCGCGACGGCTTCGACCGGGCGCGGTCGGAGGCGCGGAGTTCCTTCGGCGACGACCGTGTTTTCATCGAAAAATTCGTCGTCGATCCGCGCCATATCGAAATCCAGGTGCTGGCCGACGCGCACGGCAATGCGCTCTATCTCGGCGAGCGCGAATGCTCGATCCAGCGCCGCAACCAGAAGGTCGTGGAGGAGGCGCCATCGCCGTTCCTCGACGCCAACACCCGCAAGGCCATGGGTGAGCAGGCGGTGGCCCTGGCCAAGGCGGTCGACTACCAGAGCGCCGGCACGGTCGAGTTCATCGTCGACAAGGACAAGAACTTCTATTTCCTTGAAATGAATACGAGATTGCAGGTCGAGCATCCGGTGACGGAACTCATCACCGGCATCGATCTGGTCGAGCAGATGATCCGCGTCGCGGCGGGCGAGAAGCTGGCTTTCGGCCAAGACGACATCAAGCTCAACGGCTGGGCGGTGGAAAGCCGCCTCTACGCCGAAGATCCCTACCGCAATTTCCTGCCCTCGATCGGCCGCCTGACGCGGTACCGTCCGCCGGAGGAGGGTCGTTTCAACGACATCGTGATCCGCAACGACACCGGCGTCACCGAGGGATCGGAGATTTCGATGTTCTACGATCCGATGATCGCCAAGCTGTGCACCTGGGCGCCGACACGGTTGCAGGCGATCGATGCCATGTCGGACGCGCTGGACAGCTTCGTGGTCGACGGCATCGAACACAACATTCCGTTCCTCGCCGCGCTGATGCGGCACCCGCGCTGGCGCGAGGGGCGGCTGTCGACCGGGTTCATCGCCGAGGAATATCCGGACGGGTTCGCGCCGATCGCGCCCGAAGCGGGCGAGAAGGCCGTGCTGGCCTCGGTCGCCCTGGCGATAGAACTGCTGCGGCGTGACCGGCTCGACCGGCTGGCCGGAAGGCTTGCGCCGCATTCGGGCGCGCTCAAGCGGGACTGGGTGGTCAAGATTGGCGAGGACTACCTCTCCGCCTCGGTGATCGAAGGCATGGTGTCGATCCCGATCGAGGTCGACCTCTCGGTCGACGGTGGCGAGGCGATCACCGTTTCGTCCGACTGGCGGCCGGGCGATATCGTCTGGCGCGGCACCGTCGGCGATCGCGCGGTCACCGCGCAACTGCGTCCCGCGACGAACGGTATCCGCATCGCCTGGCAGGGCATGTCGGTGACGGCGCGCGCCATGCTGCCGCGCACGGCAGAGCTCGAAAAGCTGATGCCGGAGAAGGTCGCGCCGGACACGTCGAAACTCCTGCTGTGCCCGATGCCCGGCCTGGTCGTGTCGATCGCCGTCGTCGAAGGGCAGGAAGTCAAGGCAGGCGAGACGCTGGCAGTCGTCGAGGCCATGAAGATGGAGAACGTGCTGCGCGCCGAGCGCGACCTGACGGTCGCCAAGCTCAACGCCAAGCCGGGCGACAGCCTTGCGGTGGATGCGGTGATCATGGAATTCGCCTGAGGGATCGTCTGGCCCGATTCCTGGGTTCGCAAGGCTGGGGATGAGCTTTCGCTGGACTCGCATCGGCGCGTCTCGGACAATACATCTTGGCGATGCTGAGTCCTTTTGAACGGCGCGAGAACCATGGCCGATGACACTTTGTCCCGCGACCCGCTGAAGCGGGAGGTCGCGTCCAAGCCGGCGGCGCCCGAGCCGGTGGCGCGCACGTTCATCCACCTGCGCGTTCACTCGGCCTATTCGCTGCTCGAGGGCGCGCTGCAGCTCGGCAAGATCATCGGCCATGCGGTGAAGGACGAGGCCCCGGCCATCGCCGTCACCGACACCAACAATCTGTTTGGCGCGCTGGAGTTCGCCCAGAAGGCGGTGAAGGATGGCATACAGCCGATCGTCGGCTGCCAGCTCGCCGTCGCCTTTTCAGGCGAAAGCAACGACACGCCGCGCGATCGCCGGCGGCAGGGCCCAGAGATGCGGCCTCTGGTGCTGATCGCGGCGAACGAGACCGGCTATGCCAATCTGGTGCGGCTGGTCAGTCGCGCCTATCTCGAAACGCCTACCGGCGAGCTGGTGCACCTGACGACGGACATGCTGGCAGGCCTTTCCAAGGGGCTGATCTGCCTGAGCGGCGGACCGCGCGGTCCGATCGGCAGCGCACTCAAAGAGGATCGCCGCGACCTCGCCGAGGCGCGGCTGCTGACCCTGAAAGCCATGTACGGCGACCGGCTCTATGTCGAGCTCGAGCGTGTCGCGGGTTATGACCGGCTGGTCGAGCAATCGACGGTTTCGCTTGCCTATAGCCACGACCTGCCGCTGGTCGCCACCAACGAGGCGTTTTTCTTGGTGCGCGAGGACTACGAGGCGCACGATGCGCTGATCGCTATCGCCGAGGGCTCCGTGGTCGCCGCCGACAACCGGCGACGCCTCTCGGCGGACAATTTCCTGCGCGGCCAGGCGGAGATGTCGCGGCTGTTTTCAGACTTGCCGGAAGCGATCGACAACACTGTCGAGATCGCGATGCGCTGTTCCTACTATCCGAAGAACCGCAGTCCGATCCTGCCGCGCTTCACTGGCGCCGATGCCACCGACAAGGACGCGGCGGAAAAGGCCGAGGCAGCCGAACTCGCCCGGCAGGCGCGCGAAGGGCTGGAGGCGCGGCTGGCCGCGCACGGACCGACGCCCGGCTATACGGTGGAGCAATATCGCGAGCGGTTGGAGTTCGAGCTCGGCATCATCGAGCGGATGAAATTCCCCGGCTACTTCCTGATCGTTGCCGACTTCATCAAATGGGCGAAGTTGCAGGGCATCCCTGTTGGACCGGGGCGCGGTTCGGGCGCCGGCTCGCTGGTCGCCTATTCCACCACCATCACCGACATCGATCCGCTGCGCTTCTCGCTGCTGTTCGAGCGCTTCCTCAATCCCGACCGCGTGTCGATGCCTGACTTCGACATCGACTTCTGCCAGGACCGGCGCGAGGAGGTCATCCGCTACGTCCAGCAGAAATACGGCCGCGACCAGGTCGGCCAGATCATCACATTCGGTACGCTGCAGGCGCGCGCCGTGCTTCGCGACGTCGGCCGCGTGCTGCAGATGCCCTACGGCCAGGTCGACAAGCTCTCCAAGATGGTGCCGCAGAACCCGGCCAATCCGGTGAAGCTCGCCGACGCCATCGCCAACGAGCCGCGCTTTGCCGAGGAGGCGGAGAAGGAGCCGATCGTCCAGACGCTGCTCGACACGGCGCAGAAGCTCGAAGGCCTCTACCGCCACGCCTCGACGCACGCGGCCGGCATCGTCATCGGCGATCGCCCGTTGTCGGAGCTGGTGCCGATGTACCGCGATCCGCGCTCGGACATGCCGGTCACCCAGTTCAACATGAAATATGTCGAGCAGGCCGGCCTGGTGAAGTTCGACTTCCTCGGATTGAAGACGCTGACCGTCCTCGAGACGGCGGTGAAGCTCATCCGCCGGCGTGGCGTCGACATCGATCTCGCGACGATTCCGCTCGACGACAAGGAAACCTACTCGATGCTCTCGCGCGGCGAGGTGGTCGGTGTGTTCCAGGTTGAAAGTGCTGGCATGCGCAAGGCGCTGATCGGCATGCGGCCGGACTGCGTCGAGGACATCATCGCGCTGGTGGCGCTTTACCGACCGGGCCCGATGGAGAACATCCCGACCTACAACGCCAGAAAGCATGGCGAGGAGGAACTGGCGTCGATCCATCCTAAGATCGACTACTTGGTGAAGGAGACTCAAGGCGTCATCGTCTACCAGGAACAGGTCATGCAGATCGCGCAGGTGCTGTCCGGCTACTCGCTCGGCGAAGCCGACCTTCTGCGCCGCGCCATGGGCAAGAAGATCCGCGCCGAGATGGACAAGCAGCGCGAGCGCTTCGTCTCGGGCGCGGTCGAGCGCGGCGTCGGAAAGCCGCAGGCCGACTTCATCTTCGACCTGCTGGCGAAATTCGCCGACTACGGCTTCAACAAGTCGCATGCCGCCGCTTACGCCGTCGTCTCCTACCAGACGGCCTATCTGAAGGCGCATTATCCGGTCGAGTTCCTGGCGGCATCGATGACGCTCGACATGAGCAACACCGAGAAGCTCTCGGATTTCCGCCAGGACGCGATGCGGCTGGGCATCGAGGTGGTCGCGCCGTCGGTGATGACCAGCTTCCGCCCCTTCGAGGTCGGCGAGAACAAGATCTTCTACTCGCTGGCGGCGCTCAAGGGCGTCGGCGACGCGGCCGTCGAGCACATCGTCGAGAAGCGCGGCGAGAAGCCGTTCAAGAACCTTGCCGATTTCTGCGAGCGGGTCGATCCCAAGATCGTCGGCAAACGCGTCTTCGAAAGCCTGATCACGGCCGGGGCGCTGGATTGCTTCGGTCACGATCGCGCCCAGATGATGGCCGGCGTCGAGCGCATGATGGGGCTGGCCTCGCTGGCGCAGCAGAATGCCGTGTCCGGCCAGGCCGATATCTTCGGTGCTTCGCTTGGGAGCCAGTCGCAGGCGCTCAATCTGCCGCCGACCGATCCGTGGCTGGCCGCCGACAGGCTGCACCGTGAATTCCAGGTGGTTGGCTTCTATCTCTCGGCGCACCCGCTCGACGAATACAAGGTGGCGCTGCAGAAGATGCGCGTGCAGAACTGGGCGGAATTCTCCGCCGCGGTGAAGCGCGGCGCTTCCGCCGGTCGCCTGGCCGGAACGGTCTCAACCAAGCAGGAGCGCAAGACGCGCACTGGCAACAAGATGGGCGTGGTGCAATTCTCCGACACCACGGGCCAGTATGAGGCCGTGCTGTTTTCCGAGGGGCTGGCGCAGTTTCGCGACATGCTGGAGCCCGGTCGCTCGGTGGTGATCACCGTGTCGGCCGAAGACAGGCCGGAAGGCATCAACCTGCGCATCCAGACGGTGCAGTCGCTGGAGGACGAAGCCAGCCGCATCCAGAAGGCCCTGCGTGTCTTCGTGCGCGACGCTTCGCCGGTCAACACGCTCGCCAGCCAGCTTACGGTGAGGGGTGAGGGGCAAGTGAGTTTCGTGGTGATCAAGGGCGAGGGCGAAGGCGAGGTGGAGATCGAACTGCCCAGCCGCTACAGGATCTCCCCCCAGGTCGCCTCGGCCATGCGCGCGGTGCCGGGGGTGGTGGAAGTGGAGCTGGTCTAAAAATCTTCGCTGCTGTCGACCGCGCGAAAGCTCCACCCCGCTCGGCCTGGCGGAGGTATTTACCTGCGGCGGAAAACCTCTATAGCTCGGCGTGGGCACCGTCTCATCGTAACGACAACCGGGAACCGAAATGCTGGCATGGCACCGTCCATGCCGCAGGCAGGTTCCAGACCCAGAGGGTTTGCGATGAGCGATACCAAGACCATCCGTTTCGGCCGGATAGCGGCGATGTTGCCCGTCAAGGACATGCAGCGCGCCCGCGATTTCTATTGCGGTGTGCTCGGCTTCGACATCACGTTCGAGAACGGATCGCCCGTTGGCTTCATGATTCTCAGGCGTGACGACGCGGAACTGCATCTCACCTTGCAGAAGAACCATCGTGCCGTTCCCTTCAACATCGCCCACATGATGGTCGGCGATGTCGATGCGATGCACGCGCTTTGCCAGGCGCATGGGTTGCGCATCATCAAGGGGTTGAAGGACCAGGAATACGGGCTGCGTGCGTTCGTCTTCGAGGATCCGGACGGCAACCGTATCGACGTCGGTCAGGTCATCCGGCCCTGAAGGACGCGGGCGGTGGCGCATCGCCATGGCCCATCCCCGCGCTCGGTCGGATCATGACGTGGCGGCTTCCGCCGCCTGCGGCGCCTTGCGCTGCAGGTTCAGCAAATTGCCCGCTAGGATCAGAAGGGCGCCGCCAGCCGTGAACATATCGATCTGCTCCTTGTAGAGCAGCCAGCCGATCAGGGCAGAGAGCGGCACCCGCAGGAAATCCATCGGCGAAATGATGGTGGCGTCCGCATAGGCCAAGGCTCGCGCCAGGAAGAAATGCGACGACATGCCGGTGAAGGCAATCATCAGGATCCAGGGCCACAGCTCGAGCGGCGGATTGCGCCACACATAGATGGCCGGAACCAGGCCGAGCGTCGACTGGATGAGCAGCATCCAGAAGATGATGCGCACGACGCTGTCGGTGCGTGTCAGCGACTTGACCAGGACCAGAGAGACGCCGAAGCAGAAGGCGGCGCCGAGCACGACCATGTGGCCTACATCGGCGGAACCGACGCCGGGGCGAACGATGATCACCACCCCGATCAGGCCGAGCGCGATCGCTGCCAGCCGCGGCCGGTTCAGCTTCTCGCCGAGAAATGTGACGGCCAGGATCGCCGTCCAGATCGGTGTCGTGAACTCGATCGAGATCAGAACCGCCAGCGGGATGAGCGTCAGCGCATAGAGCCACGCGGCTTGGCCCGTATAGTGGACGACGTTGCGGACAAGATGCGCCAGTGGACGCCCGGTCCGCATGGCGGCGAAGCCGCCGCTGGTGAAGACCAGCGGCAAAAGGATGAAAAAGCCGATGACCGAGCGCAACTCCAGCACCTGGAAAACGTTGAGCACGCTCGTGGTGGCTCGCCCGGCAACCGACATCGCCAGGAAGGACGCGATCGAAAGCGCCATCCAGAACGCGGCCTTTGGGATGGAAGGTGTGGGTGCCATGGGCGCTATCTCGCAAGCCGCGAACCGTGCCGCAACCGTTAGTCGATGTATTCGACTGGGCCAGCGGGCGGGCTTTCGATTGCGTCGGTCGCCCCGGCGATGCGATCGAGGGGAGGCCGTGCTAGGAAGCTCCAGGGGCTATGATCCAGATTTCGGCTCGCCGGACGCGCTGAAGTCCATCGTCAAGGAGACCTGAGATGAAAGCACTTGCCCGCCTGATGATCGCCGCCGGCCTTCCGTTCTTGATAGGGGGCGTCGCGCACGCTGACGACAGCCGTTTCCTGGCGGGCTTTCAGGGAAAATTTGCAGGGAAGGGCATGGTCAAGATCTCCACGGATGCCCCGACCGTGAACGTCACCTGTGACTTCAACTCCAACGCAACGGCGAGTTCGCTGGCGCTTGACGGCCGCTGCCGGGGGTTTGTTCTGGTTACGCGGGACATCAGTGCGAACCTGAAGGTAAGCGGCGCCAAGTATAGCGGTACCTACATCGGTTCACGCACGGGGCCGGCACGGCTGAACGGCAGGCGCTCGGGCAATGCCATCGACCTCGTCATCTCCTGGGCCAAGCCGGTCAACGGCAACAACCAGTCGCAACTGATCGTGGAAAAGCGCGGCCAGGACGGCATGAGGCTGAAGGTGATCGATCTCGACCGGAAGACCGGCAAGAATGTCGTCACCAGCCAGATCGACCTGCGCCGGACGTGACGCCCCAGGGCGCCGCGTGTCCTCCCTGAAAATCGATTCCGATTTTCAGGGGTCATGCCCTAGTCGTCGAGTGGCTCGGGAGGCGGCGCCTCGCGACGCCTCCCGAACGTATAGCCGGTCTCGACCACGGCCTTGCCGCCGAACTTGTCGCGCAGCGCGTCGATGGCGCCCTCGGCGAGCGCTCGCTTGCGCGAATGGACGTCGACCAGATCGGGCGGATCGGCCTTGCCATCGTCGGAGAGGTCGCTGACGCCGATGCCGAGCAGCCTGAATTTTGTGCCGTCAGCCTCTTTGCGCAGAAGCTCGACCCCTGTCGAGAAGATGCGGTCGGCCAGGCGGGTCGGGTCGCCGAGCTGGCGGTTGCGGGTTCGTAACTTGAAATCCTGCGTCTTCAGCTTGAGCACGACAGTGCGCCCCGCGATGCCCGCTTTCTTCAATCGCGCCGACACCTTTTCCGACAGGCCGCGCAGGACCGGGACGAGATCATCCAGCGCGGCGATGTCGATATCGAAGGTGGTCTCGGCCGACACGCTCTTGCTGTCCTGGTCCGGGTCGACGCGGCGATCGTCCTGGCCGCGCGAGAGGCGGTGAAGCCGATCGCCCATCACGCCGTAACGGCGCATCAGGTCGCCGCGCTCCATGCGCTGGACCTGGCCTATGGTGCGGATGCCGTCGCGTTCGAGCGCGGCGGCGAAAGCCTTGCCGACACCCCAGATGAGGGTTACCGGCTGGCCGGCCAGAAAGCCCGGAGCCTCGGCCTCGCCGATCACGGAGAAGCCGCGCGGCTTGCGCATGTCGGAAGCGATCTTGGCGAGGAACTTGCAGTAGGAGAGGCCCGCGGAGACGGTGATGCCGATCTCCTTCTCCACGGCCTGCGCGAAACGTGCGAGCACAATTGCCGGCGGCAGGCCGTGCAGGCGTTCGGTGCCGGCAAGGTCCAGGAACGCCTCGTCGATCGACAGCGGCTCCACCAGCGGCGTCAGGGCCTGCATCATGGCGCGCACTTCGCGGCCGACGCGGGCGTATTTCTCCATGTTGGGCGGGATCACCACCGCTTCCGGGCAGGCTTCCAGTGCCTTGAACATCGGCATTGCCGAACGGACACCCTGGATTCGGGCGATATAGCAGGCCGTGGACACCACGCCGCGCCGGCCGCCACCGACGATCAGAGGCTTGTCCTTCAGGGCGGGGTTGTCGCGCTTTTCGATCGCTGCGTAGAAGGCGTCGCAATCGATATGGGCGACATGCAGCCGGTAAAGCTCCGCATGCCGGGCGAGGCGGGGGCTGCCGCAACGCTCGCAGCGACGCGTCTCGGCACGCTGAAGCGCGAGGCAGTCGCGGCAGAAACCGTGTTCGGGATTGTTGACAGGGGCCGCCATCACTGCGAACATAAAGAGAACGGACGCAATGGTACGTCAGGACGGAGGCCGCGACAAGCGGCGTGCCGGGAGAGAGCCTATGAGCACGACAATTGCACCGCTGGTGCCCGAGCTTTGGGCCGATTTCGAGGATTTGTTCGGCAAGCAGGGCGCCTGCTATGGCTGCTGGTGCACGCATTTCCGGTTGCCGCCGGCGGTGCGCCGTGAAAACGACCGGCAGCGCAACAAGGATCATATCCGGGAGCGAATCGAAGCCGGACCGCCGCCGGGCCTGCTGGCCTTCGACGACGGAACCGCGGTGGGCTGGATGCAGGTCGGCCCCCGGGCCGACGTGCCTGAATGGAACAACCAGGGCAGGGGCTCCGCGCCTCTCGACCCGGGCGACGCCACCGATCCGGGCGTCTGGGCGATCACCTGTTTCTTCATCCGCACCAAGGCGCGAGGCAGGGGCATCACGCATCGGCTCGTACAGGGCGGCATCGAGTTCGCCCGCGGCAGCGGGGCGCGGCTAATAGAGGCCTGCCCTATGGACCTGTCGAAGGATTCGCGCTCGATCGGGCTGTTCGTGGGATCGTCCCGGGTGTTCGAGCGGGCCGGCTTTCAGAGGGTCGTCGAGCGCAAGCCGGGAAGGCCCCTGATGCGGCTGGCGCTGTAGGCCTGCTTGAGGTCGCCGCGCAAAGGCAGGCGTCCCGTCTTGCGGCCGCAACGTTAATTCCTTACCAACCGACAGAACGCCTGTCGCATCTTCAAACGGAGAGTTCGCGTGAAACGTGTCCTTCCATTCGCCTTCCTGCTCGCGCTGGGCGTCCCTGCCTTCGGCCAGGCCGTCGACAGCCAGGGAGCCTCGAAACTGTCCGAGGATCTGTCCCGTTATGTCGGCAAGCAGGTGATCGAGAAGGGGCTGCTGAAGGTTTCGGCGGCGGGTGATGTCTATCAGATCACCATTGACGTCAGGACGCTTGCCAAGATGTTTCCCGACCAGAAGCTGCTGAAATTCGATATGCAGCCCTATGTGATCTCGGTAAAGCCGCGCGCCGACGGCACTTGGGATGTTGCCACGAACTTCTCCCAGGACGGATCTTTCGAGATCAACGGGCCGGAGGGACTGCAAAGCTCGCAGTTCTCGATCAAGGACGGCAAGGGATCCGGCGTTTTCGATCCGGCACTGGCCGCCTTCACCAGCGCTACAAGTTCCCTGGCCGGCATGACGATGACGTCCAAGGACGCCAAGCAGACGGTCGACGCCAGCGTCGGCGCGGCTACCGGCAATTTGACGGCGACCAAGGCCGCCAATGGCGGCGTCGATTTCACCGTGTCCCAGAAGATGTCGGATTTCCTGGAGGCTGTGAAGTTCGACGATGCGGAAAGCGGCTTGAAGTTTCCCGTCACCATCAAGTCGCCGGAGGTTTCCGTGAGCGCCAGCGGCAAGGGCGTCCAGTCGAAGCCGCTTCTCGATCTCCTGGCATTCGGGGTGGCGAACGAGGACGAAGCATCGCTGAAGGCGAACCAGGCGCAGTTCAAGTCGCTTCTGCTGGCGGCGCTTCCAGTGTGGGAGCGCATTGACGGAAACTATGGGTTCAAGGACTTCACGGTCGAAAGCCCGTTTGGTCCCTTCCGTGCTGCGCAGTTCGACGCCGCGTTCGGCATGGACGGCGTCGCCAAGAGCGGCACCGTCAGCTACGCGATCAAGGCTTCAGGGCTGACGGTGCCCATGCAGGCCTTGCCGAGCTGGAGCGCCGGGCTGCTGCCCACCGACATCGACCTGAATTTCGGCGGCGCCAACATCGATCTCGACAGCATGGCGAGGAAAGCCATCGAAGCCTTTGATCTTAATAAGGAACCGCCTTTGGCGCCTGACTTCGGTGACGCGCTGGTGGCCGATTTCATGGCCAAGACGCCGAAGCTCGTCATCAGCCACAGCACGGTCAAGAACGCCGGCACCGAAATCGCCATGGAAGGCGAGATGACCTTCCCCGGCGAGAAGCCGCAGGCCACAGTGACCTTCGACGTGGCGGGTTACGACAAGCTCGTCGAAGGCCTGCAGGAGGCCGCGAAGTCGGAGCCGGAGGTGGCGCAATACGTGCCCGTCGCCCTTGCCGTGAAGGGCTTCGGCAAGACGCTGCCGGACGGACGCCTCGAATGGATCGTCAATGCCGCGCCGGACGGTTCGGTTACCGTGAACGGCGTTATGCTGAAGCCGGCCGATCCGGTGGGCGGTGATGACGCCGACCAGAGCGACGGCGAGAACGATGGCGGCGAGAGCGACCAGACGCCCTGAGAGGTCTGCGAGCGAGCAGGGCGGCGACTCTGCCAGTTCAGCCTTGAGACCATACGGATAGATCTCGTGAAAATGCCGCGCGTCTCGACAGGGACTGCGCGGCATTCGACCGTGTGGAGGCGCCCGCAGGGGCGCCCGGCGCGTGCTATATGCCGAGCGCCCTGGCGATCCTGGGCGTCGCCTCCTGCCAGTCCTGAACCACCATGATGTCATCGGGAATGGGCGCCAGGTGGGCGCGCAGCGAATTGTCGGCCATCAGGTGAAAGAGATGAGCGTCCGCGACGGAGCCCCGCGCCGATACGAGGTTTTGCGGCTGGTCGTCGACAAAGGCGATCGGCCGGCTCTTCAGGCCGCGCAGCTTGGCGACGGCCGGGCCCTTGGCCATTTCCGTGGTCAGCAGCGGATAGTGAAGCCCCAGCGTATCGAGATGCGCGCGGCGGACGGCACGGTGCTTGTGCGGCATCGCCGTCAGCATGACGATCTCGGCATGGTCGCCAAGCGCCGCAAGCGCCTCGGCTGCCCCATCCGTCACGCTCTGCCACTCGGCCTGGGTGTGGAAAAACTCGTCGAGGAGAGCGGTCACCTCGGCCTGCTCGGCCAGACGGCCGCTGACCTGCTCGGCGATGTTGCCGGTCAGGCGGAAGGAGGCGAGCGTCAATCCGAAACCGCGTGCCCGCAGGAAATGTGGAAAAGGCCGAATGAACTCAAGCACAACGTCGTCAACGTCGAGCACCAGCAGCGGGCGGTCGTCGGCGGCCAGTTCCTCGATCTGGCGGGCTGTCTCTGGATCGTCGCTCATATGGATCGCTCGTGGTTGTCGTCGCCCAGGGGCAGGGCGCGCAATGCCCTGCCGACAGCGGCGGGCGGGGTGCCCGTCTCCTCGGCGAAGCGCATCAGCGTCGGCTCGTGGGCGAGGATGAATTGCAGAACACCCGCCAGGAAGCCGGGCTCGCCGGCGGCCTGGCGGATCGAGTGTGCCTCTATCCCGGTCAACGCGAGGAAGCGTGGCAGCAGTTCCGGGTCGGACGCGACGAAGGCCAGTGCCTTGACGGCAATGGTTTCCGCTTCCTCGCGCATTGACGCCGCGTTTGCCATCACTACCTTCCGGTTGTGGGAATGAGTCTCGTCTCGCAAGTAATGGCAAGCACCGCGCGCGGCAAGTCATTGGCTTTGCCAAAGCGACGGGCGGAGCGGAATCCGAACGATTTTCCCACGGCGGGTTTGCGTTTCGTCAATCATGTTGCCGTAGAGTGAGATCGGGTTTGGTGCGTTCGAACAGGACGCATGGCCGCATCCTTCGGGCAGGAGGACGGCCGGGACGGGAAATCGATGTCTAAGAAGGTCATGATCGTTGAGGACAATGAGCTCAATATGAAGCTCTTCCGGGACCTCATCGAAGCAAGTGGTTATGAGACGGTCCGCACGCGCAACGGACTGGAAGCACTCGACCTCGCGCGCAAGCACAGGCCGGATTTGATCCTGATGGATATCCAGTTGCCGGAAGTGTCGGGGTTGGAGGTGACGAAATGGCTGAAGGAGGATGACGACCTGCACGTCATCCCGGTGATCGCGGTTACCGCCTTCGCCATGAAGGGCGACGAGGAACGCATCCGGCAAGGCGGTTGCGAAGCCTATATCTCGAAGCCGATCTCGGTGCCGCGCTTCATCGAAACCATCAAGTCTTATCTGGGCGACGCCTGATGCGCCCGAAGCAGAGCCGGAGCCTTTCGAAATGACTGCGCGGATTCTCGTCGTCGACGACATCCCGGCCAATGTGAGGCTGCTGGAGGTCCGGCTGCTGGCGGAGTATTTCGAGGTGCTGACCGCCAGCAACGGAGCGGACGCGATCGAGACCTGTGAGAACAGCAAGGTCGACGTGGTGCTGCTCGATGTGATGATGCCGGAAATGGACGGTTTCGAGGTTTGCCGCCGTCTCAAGAGCGATCCGGCGACCTCGCATATCCCGATCATCATGATCACCGCGCTCGACCAGATCGCGGACCGGGTGCGTGGCCTGGAGGCCGGCGCCGACGATTTTCTCACCAAGCCGGTCAACGACTTGCAGTTGATGACCCGCGTGAAGAGCCTTGTCCGGCTCAAGACGCTGACCGACGAACTGCGTCTGCGCGCCTCGACGACGCGCAATATCGGCATAGAGGAACTGCTCAGCCGCAATCTCGCGGCGGATGATTTGAAGCCCAAGGTCCTTCTGATCGACGAGCGTCGTCCGTCGGTCGAGCGCGTCCAGAAGATGTTGCGCAACCGGGTCGACCTCGACGTCGCGACGGATCCGCATGCCGGCTTCTTCCAGGCGGCGGAAACGCCCTATGAATGCGTGCTGGTCTCGACCGGCTTTGCCGATTTCGATCCGCTTCGTCTGTGCTCGCAATTGCGCTCGCTCGACCGCACGCGCTTCCTGCCGATCATCCTGCTGGCGGAGGAGGGGGAGGAGGAGCGCATCATCCGCGGCCTCGAACTCGGCATCAACGACTATCTTATCCGCCCGGTCGACCAGCAGGAACTGACCGCGCGGCTGCGCACGCAGGTGCGGCGCAAGCGCTACAACGACCAGCTGCGCGCCAGTGTCACGCAGACGATCGAGATGGCGGTCACGGACGGGCTGACCGGCCTGCACAACCGCCGCTACCTCGACAGCCATCTGCAGACGCTGTTCGATCGCGCCGTGGCGCGCCGCCGCCCGCTGTCGGTCATGATCACCGACCTCGACCGCTTCAAGGCGATCAACGACACGCACGGCCATGACGGCGGCGACCAGGTGTTGCGGGAGTTCGCGCGCCGCCTGCGCAAGAATGTGCGCGGCATCGACCTGGCCTGCCGCTATGGCGGCGAGGAGTTCGTCGTGGTGATGCCCGATACGGAAGGGGCGGTGGCCGAGAAAGTCGCCGAGCGCGTCCGCGCCGAGATCGCCAGCCAGCCCTTCGTCATCGGGACCCAGACGGTGGAGGTGACGGTCAGCGTCGGCGTGTCATGCGTGCTGAAGGGGCAGGATTCGGTGGCGGCGCTGATGAAGCGAGCCGACCTCGCTCTCTATGAGGCCAAGAGCGGCGGCCGCAATCGCGTGGTTGCCAAGGCCGCTTGACGCGCTGCTGGGCGCGACGCCCGTCAAAGTCGACATCGTTAGCGGTTTACCTTAATCCAAGCGATTCGCTGCGCGTGGTTAAGAATTTGTTGATTTCCATCAGCTCTTGCGCAAGTGTGCTGGCCATGGACGAGGACAGACCCGGCGAAGAGCCAGCCGGGTCTAACCGAAATACCCCATGATCTCAGGTCCGCCGCATCTCCTGGGTCCGTGGGGTCGGCCGGCCGGCATTGGCACATAGTGGCCTCCTCGTACCGCTGCCAAACGCCGACCGGCCCCCTTTTTCCAGGATCCCTGCCACATTTCCTGCACCAAATCGACGCTTGAGCCGATAGCTGGCGGCGGTCACGCCAACGCGTGAGATCGTGGTGCCAATCCCCTGATAAGACGAACATTTCCCCCAATGTGACTAGTGCGCGGATCGCCGTGCCGGACCTCGGCTCTTTGCTGCGGTGCTCCTTCTCAGGGGCTTGCGATCAGCCTTCCCGAAAAGCTTTCTTGTCAGGAGCCCTTGACACTCGCCGGGCTTCCGTGCCGAAATTGGTTGGACCATTGGACCATTTGGAGGAGAAGTGGACCAACGCAGCCTGCCACCGATACAGACGACGGCCCGCGACGACGCCGTGCTGAAGGCGCTGGCGGAGTTCGTCGGCACCGAGGGGCTGAAGCCTGGCGGGCGGCTGCCGACCGAGCGCATCCTGGCCGAGCGGCTCAGGGTCAGCCGCAACACGGTGCGCGAGGCGCTGACGCGTTGGGAAGGGCTCGGCCTTGTCGAGCGTCGGCAGGGTAGCGGTACGTATCTCAAGGCCGCCGTTTCTCCCGACATGCTGCATCTGCCGCTGACATTGGCTGGCGGCAATGACTTCACCAGCCTGATGCAGACGCTGGAGATCCGCCGCGCGCTGGAGGCGGAAGCCGCTGCCCTTTGCGCGGAACGCGCCAGCGAGGCCGACATTGCCGAGATCGCGCGCAAGCTCGACATCATGGAACACGCCTTCCGAACGCGTGATGGCATGTCCTCGGAGGAGGACTGGGAGTTCCACCAGGCGATCTACAAGGTTTCGGGCAATCCGCTGTTCGAGCAGATCATCGCCGCCATGTACGAACTGTTCCACCGCTTCTGGGAGCATCCGCTCGGTGTGCGCGACTTCGGCCACGCCAGCTTTCCCTATCACCGCACCATCTACGAACGCATTGCCGCGCACGATCCGCAGGGCGCCCGCGACGAGGCGCTCAAGCTTATCGCCACGGTCGAGGACGACCTCAAGCGCGGCGTCGCCAAACTCAAACTCGCGGACCTGACATGAACGAGCATCCAACGGGGATCGACAGGGATTATCTGGCCGAGGCGGCGACGCTGCTTGCCCATGACGAGCCGTTTCCGGGCGGCGCCGTGGTCCCGCCGATCTACCAGACCTCGCTATTCACCTTTGCCAGCTATGCCGAAATGGCCGATACGTTCGCCGGCAAAAGACGGCAGCCGATCTACTCGCGCGGCGACAATCCGACCGTCATGGAGTTCGAGGCGAAGGTGGCCGCGCTCGAAGGCGCGCAAGCGGCGCGCGGTTTCTCCAGCGGCATGGCTGCGATCAGCGCCACGGTGCTCGCCTTCGTCGGCGCCGGCGAGCGGATCGTGGCGGTGCGCAACTGCTACGGCGATGCCTACAGGCTGTTCGAGCGGCTCCTGCCGCGCCTCAACGTCAGGGTCGACTATGTCGACGGTTCCGATCCCGACGCCGTGGCCGCCGCGCTTCCCGGCGCCAAGCTGCTCTACCTGGAAAGCCCGACATCGATGATGTTCGAGCTGCAGGACCTGACGCATCTCACGCGCCTTGCCAAGGAACATGGCGTCATCACCACCATCGACAATTCCTGGGCGACGCCGGTCTTCCAGAAGCCGATCTCGCACGGTGTCGATCTCGTGCTGCACTCCGCGTCGAAATACCTTGGCGGCCACAGCGATACGGTGGCCGGCGTGGTGGCGGGCTCGTCCACCCATATCAGGCACATCAACGAGCAGACCTATTCCTATCTCGGCGGCAAGCTGTCGCCCTTCGAGGCCTGGCTGCTGCTGCGCGGCCTGCGCACGCTGCCGCTGCGGCTGCCGCATCACATGAAGAGCGGCCTCGTCATCGCCGAGCGGCTCAAGGCGCACGCCCATGTCGAGCGGGTCAACCATCCCGTCTACTCCAACCATCCGGGCAAGGCGACGCTGGCGGGCTATGCGGGCCTGTTCTCGTTCGAGGTTGCGGACGACATCGACATCCCCGTCTTCGTCGACGCGCTGACCTATTTCCGCATCGGCGTGAGCTGGGGCGGCCACGAAAGCCTGGTCGTTCCGGCCAAGGCGTCGCTCGAGCAGACGCCTGGAGTGAATTCGATGGCACGCTTTGGCGTCAGCCCCCGAACCATCCGTTTGAACATCGGATTGGAGAGTGTCGAGGATCTTTGGGCCGATATCGCCCAGGCCTTCGAAAAAGCCAGAAAATAACAAGCAGGTTCAAAATGGGAGTCCTGAACATGAGAAAAATGAGCGTCTTGCTTGCCGCCGTGGCCGGGCTGGCAATTTCCGCCGGCAGCGCGCTGGCCGACACGACCATCAAGATGGTCGAGGTCATCACCAGCCCGCCGCGCACCGAATTCCTCAAAAAGCAGATCGCCGAGTTCGAATCGGCCAATCCCGGCATCAAGGTCGAGCTGGTTTCGCTGCCGTGGGGGCAGGCGTTCGAGAAGTTCCTCACCATGGTTCAGGCCGGCGATACGCCCGACGTGGTCGAGATGCCGGAACGCTGGATGGGCCTCTACGCCAACAACGCCCAGCTCGAGGATCTCGGCCCCTACATGGCCAAATGGGCCGACGCCAAGACCCTGGGCGACCGCGCGAAACAGTTCGGCTCGACCGTCAACAACACCCAGTTCATGATTCCCTACGGCTACTATGTGAACGCGCTGTTCTGGAACAAGAAGCTGTTCAAGGAAGCTGGTCTCGATCGCCCGCCGGCGAACCTCGATGAGTTCGTCGAGTTTTCCAAGAAGATCTCGGCGATACCCGGTAAATACGGCTACTGCCTGCGCGGCGGCCCCGGCGCCTTCAACGGCATGCACATGTTCATGAACATTGCCGCCGGCAAGGGTGGCTATTTCAACGAGGATGGCACATCGACCATCAATGACGAAGGTTCCGTCAAGGGCCTGCAGATGCTGGCCGACATGTACAAGAACGGCCTGGCGCCGAAGGACGCCGTGAGCTGGGGCTTCAACGAGACCGTGACCGGCTTCTATTCCGGCACCTGCGCCATGCTCAACCAGGATCCGGACGCGCTGCTCGGCATCGCCGACAAGATGAGCGCCGACGATTTCGCCGTCGCGCCGTTGCCGGTCGGGCCGAGCGGCAAGTCCTATCCGACCCTGGGCTACGCCGGCTGGGCGATGTTCGCCAACTCGCAGCACAAGGACGATGCCTGGAAGCTGATGGCGACCCTGCTGTCGCCGAAGGACAATCTGGAATGGGCCAAGGAAGTCGGTGTGATCCCGATCCACAATGGCGCCGACCAGGACGCGCACTTCAAGACCGAGCAGTTCAAAGGCTGGTTCACCGAGCTCAGCGACAGCTCCAAATATGAAATGGTGACACCGCCGACGCATCTGGAAAACCTCGGCAACTTCGTCGACCAGGTGGCGATCAAGAACTTCCAGGAGGTGCTTCTCGGCCAGAAGACCGCCAAGGATGTGGCGGACCAATGGGCCGCGTTCCTGACCAAGGAACAGCAGGACTGGCTGGCGAAGAACAAGAAGTAAGCGCAGGCTTTTCCTTCTCTCCGTTCCCGGGGGAAGGTGGTCCGAATGACCGGATGAGGGGCGGCGCCGAGCGCTGAAAAGCCGGCACCGCCCCCCATCTGCCTTCTCCCCGTAAACGGGGAGAAGGACGCCGTCGCTTACGCCAGCACCAACCCATCACCGTAGAGCCAAATTTATGACCTACGCAGTGTCCGAAATCCGATCCGCCGGCAGACCGCGAAAGAAGCGGCTGAGCAAGGCCGCGATCGAGCCGTGGCTTTATCTTTCGCCGGCTATCGTCCTGCTGGTTGTCGTGCTGCTTGTGCCGCTCGTGATCGGTATCAGCTACTCGTTCCGCAAATTCTCGGCGTTCAAGTCGGAATTCGTCGGGCTTGGGCAATATCAGGCGATGCTCTCCGACCAGGTGCTCGGCCAGGCGCTGATCAATACGCTGTGGTGGACGGCCGCCAGCCTGTTCTTCCAGTTCTTCCTCGGGCTCGGGCTTGCGCTGCTGCTCGACAAGCCGTTTGCAGGGCGAAAGATCGTGCAGGCCGTGGTCTTCCTGCCCTGGGCTGTGCCGTCCTTCCTGTCAGGCCTTACCTGGGCATGGCTGTTCAACCCGATCATCGGGCCGTTGCCGCACTGGCTCTACGCGCTCGGCCTGAAGGCGGAGCCGACCAACGTGCTCTCCGATCCCGCCATTGCCATGTGGGGGCCGATCGTCGCCAACATCTGGTTCGGAATTCCCTTCTTCGCCATCACGCTGCTGGCGGCGCTCAAATCCATTCCTTCCGAGCTTCACGAGGCGGCTGCGATCGACGGGGCGACGCCCTGGCAACGCTTCAGCAAGGTCACGCTGCCGTTCCTGGCGCCGACCATCGCCATCACGGTGATGCTGCGCACGATCTGGATCGCCACCTTCGCCGACCTGATCTTCGTCATGACCGAGGGTGGGCCGGCGGGCTCGACCAACACCGTGCCGGTCTACATCTATGTCAGCGCCTTCAAGTCGCTGGACAAGGGCTATGCGTCGGCCGTGGCCGTGCTGCTGCTGGTGCTGCTGATCGCCTATGCGATCGTGCTCATCGGCATCCGCCGCTCGCTCGTGAGGCATGTCTGATGATCGCCGGACGCTCCTCTTCCTCGCGCATCCTCGGCGGCATCGGCCTCTACGTGGCGGTCGGCGCCTATGTGGTCTTCGCGCTGTTCCCGATCTTCTGGACCCTGAAGATATCGGTGACGCCGCAGCGGCTGCTCTATTCCGAGGGCATCACCTTCTGGCCTTCGCAAACGACGTTCGAGAATTTCGTCACGGTGCTCAGGGCGACCGACTTTCCCCGCTACTTCCTCAACAGCGTCATCGTCTCGGTGGCGACCGCCGCGTTTGTCACGGTCATAGCCACCTTGGCCGGCTACGCCATGTCGCGCTTCACCTTCCGCGGCAAAGCGGCGCTCGCGCTGCTGCTCCTGCTCACCCAGACCTTTCCTCTGGTGATGGTCATTCCGCCGATCTACCGCATCATGGGGCAGATCGGCCTGATCAACAGCCTGACCGGGCTGGTCATCATCTACACCGCCTTCAACACGGCCTTCGCGACATTCCTGATGCAGTCCTTCTTCGACGGCATCCCGAAGGACCTCGAGGAGGCCGCGATGATCGACGGCTGCACGCGGGCCCAGGCGATGCGGCGGGTGATCGTGCCGCTGACGCTGCCGGGCATGGGCGCCACGCTCGGCTTCGTCTTCACCGCGGCATGGAGTGAACTGCTGTTCGCGCTGATGCTGATTTCGAGCGACGACAAGAAGACCTTCGCCGTTGGCCTGCTCACCTTCATCGGCAAGTTCGCGGTCGACTGGGGGCAGATGATGGCGGCGTCCATCCTTGCGCTCATTCCGGTCTGCGCCTTCTTCGCCTTCCTGCAACGCTATCTCGTCACCGGCCTCACCGCCGGCGCCGTCAAAGGTTAGATCGATGGCTTCCGTCACGCTTGAAAAAGTCCGCAAGGATTATGGCGCCGTGCGCGTCCTGCACGCCGTCGATCTCAGCATCGGCGATGGCGAGTTCGTCGTCCTCGTCGGCCCCTCGGGCTGCGGAAAGTCGACGCTGCTACGCATGATCGCCGGCCTGGAGGAGGTTTCCGGCGGTGAGATCCATATCGGTGAGCGGCTGGTCAACGATGTCGCGCCGAAGGATCGCGACATCGCCATGGTGTTCCAGTCCTACGCGCTTTATCCGCATATGGACGTGGCGCGGAACATGGGTTTCAGCCTCATGCTGCGCAAGGAGGAGAAGCCCGCGATCGAAGCGCGCGTCGACGGCGCTGCCAAGCGCCTCGGGCTCGACACCTACCTGCAGCGCCTGCCGCGCCAGCTCTCGGGCGGCCAGCGCCAGCGCGTGGCCATGGGACGCGCCATCGTGCGCGATCCGAAGGTATTCCTGTTCGACGAGCCATTGTCCAATCTGGACGCCAAGCTGCGGGTCCACATGCGGGCGGAAATAAAGGCGCTGCATCAGCAGCTCAAGACGACGTCGGTCTACGTCACCCACGACCAGATCGAGGCGATGACCATGGCCGACCGTATCGTCGTCATGCATGACGGCTTCGTCCAGCAGGTCGGCGCGCCGCTGGACCTCTATGATCGCCCGACCAATGTCTTCGTCGCCGGCTTCATCGGTTCGCCCGGGATGAATTTCCTGCCGGCGACGGTCAAGATGGATGTCGGCCCTGTCGCCGTGCTCGCTGATGGCCAGCAGCTCAAGCTGGCGGAGGGGCTGCCGCTCAAGGACGGAACGGCGGTCACCGTGGGGCTGCGACCCGAGCATATCCGGCTGGCCGAAGAAGGCGCGCTGGCGGGCGAGGTGGTCGTGGTGGAGCCGCTCGGTCTCTCGACGCAGTTCTACGTCAAGCTGGCGAACCAGCAGATCTGTGTTTTTGCCATGGGGCGCGCCGGCGTGCAGCCCGGCGAGACGGTGCGGCTCGCCGCCGATCCCGCTTCGCTGCATCTGTTCGACAAAGCGAGCGGCGAACGGATAGGGTAGGGCGAATCGGACGCTTCGCCCGAGCCTGGAAACGAAAACGCCGCCCCATGGGCGGCGTTTCGGCATTCCGGAGAAACCAGATTACTTGATCTTGGTTTCCTTGAACTCGACGTGCTTCTTGGCGATCGGGTCGTACTTGCGGAAGGACAGCTTGTCGGTCTTGGTGCGGCTGTTCTTGCTGGTCACGTAGAAGAAACCGGTGTCGGCGGTCGACAGAAGCTTGATCTTGATGTTTGCGGCTTTGGCCATGATATCAGTCCGTTAGTGTTCGTGGAGTTTTGGCCGCTGGAGCACGGGAAAACACCCGGACGCGGGAAACTTGCCGCGACACATAAAGAACGCGCCCGGAAAGTCAAGCCCGCGCGGCCCTTGCGTCAAGGCGCGGCGGCGGGATCCGCGTCCCGTGCCTGCGTCTTCCAGTCCCCGGTCGTATTCCACCAGCGGTTGGGATTGGCGCGATCGTCCAGGCCCTTGGAGCGGCTGGCGAGGATGCGCTGGATTCGGATGACCGGCTCCTCATAGCTATGAGCCTGGAAAATCGCCTCCACGACTCGGGCCGCAAGCTCCTCGTCGTCAGGCAGTTCAAATGAGATCTCGACCGTGCCCGGCCGCCGGCGCAGGTCCCTTTCGGCGCCCGCCGCCGCGCCTTCGAGAGGGCGGTAGCGCTCGATGCCCGAGGCCGACTGGTAGGCGTTGCTGTCGTATTTGCCCATGGGAAGCGGCGTGATCGCTGTCACCGCCTCCATGATGCGATCGACATCCGCGCCGGGTGCCTGGAAGGTGACCAGCAGCAGGGGTGTCATGCGCACCGATGTCGTCTCGAAGCCGCGCTCGATCATATCCGTCCCTCGCAACGATGCCGTGCCCGCGCCGGGGAAGGCGCCGGAAAAGGCTACAGCGCGCCAGCAAGGTCAGGAAGACGGAACGGCGGGTCGAACTCCAAGCCTGCTGACATCGTTGCGTCAGCAGGCCGAGCGGCGAATATCAGAGGATCTTGCGCAGCAGCCTGGCGCCGACCAGCAGGATATAGGCGGCGAAGAAGAATGCCAGCGACCAGCCGAAGCCGGAGGGGCCGAAAGCATCCATGCCGATGCCGATCGCCTGCGGTCCCAGAACCATGCCGACGCCGTAGCAAAGCACGAAGGCCGCGTTGGCGGACGCCAGCTCATGGCCGGAAAGCTGCGAGCCGAGATGGGCCAGGCCGATCGTGTACATGGCGGCGACCACGCCGCCCCAGACGAACAGCAGCGCCGCCATCAGGTGCCAGTTGGCGGCGAAGAAAGGCATGAAGACGGTGCCGACGAGGCCAACCGTCGAACAGGCCAGCAGCAGGTAGCGGCGATCCGAGACGCGATCGCTGATCATGCCGATCGGGATCTGCAGCAGCACGTTGCCGAGACCGATCATGGTGAGCAGCAGCGCGGCGTCGGCCTCGGAATAGCCGATGCGGCTGCCATAGACAGGAAACAGCGCGAAGCCGCCGGTCTCGACCGCGCCGAACACCAGCACCGCGGCGGTGGCGGTGGGCACCAGCCAGATGTAGCGCAGGAAGTTGCTGGTCTCGCCGTCGGCGACGATGGTGGGGCTCTCGTTGCGGGCTGCGACCACGGGAATGGCGGCCAGCGTCACCAGGCCGATGGTGACGCCAAAAGGCATGAAACCCGTGCTGCCGAGATGGGCAAACAGCCAGGGGCCGGCGGCAAAGCCAAGCGACAGGACCGTCGCATAAATGCCGAGCACGAGCCCGCGCCTGTGCGGTGGCGCCGAGGTGCTGATCCAGAATTCCGAGAGGATAAAGAGCACGGTCAGCGAAATGTGCAGCACGACGCGCAGCGGAAACCACATCCAGAAGTCGGGCGCGAAATGGAAGCCGACGAAGGCAAGGGCTCCGGCGATGATCATCGCGAACATCGTCCAGGCAACGCCGAATCGCGTGGCGAGCGGGGTGGCGAGCGGAGCGCCGGCGATCGAGGCGAGGCCGGCGACGGCGGTGTTGAGACCGATCATCGAGGCCGAGTGGCCGCGCGATTCGAGAATGACACTGAGCAGCGGCGTGCCGAGGCCTATGGCGATGCCGACGACGCTGATCGAGGAGATCGCCGCGATCATCGACAGCCAGTGTACGCCCTCTTCGGCTTTTGCCTGGGTATCAACCGTCATGAATGCCTGGCTCTGCGTCTTATAGGATTTCGCGGACGAAGCTTTTGCGGGCAAGCCGGTAGAAAGGCACCGCGCCGCCCGGACGCAACAGCGGATCCTCGGCGAGCCGCCCCTCCAGCTCGTCCAGCACCCTGCGCGTGATGTCGGGTATGTCGGCCTGCCTGGCCCTGGCGAGCGGGAGCCAGACCAGTTCTTCCAGTTCGTTGGTCGGCCCGCCCTGAGGCAGTTCGACAGCGACGTCATTGCGCCAGGCGCTGAAGAAGCGCGTATCAAAGCGGCGCACGCGGTTCGGCGGCGTGATGGCGCGCGCGATGAAGCGCAGCGGCTCCAGCGACGGCACCACGCCGTGCTCGACGAAACCCTGCCATTCCGACTTCTTCGTGGCGAACGCACCCTTGCGGCCGATGAGCAGGCCGGCTTCCTCGTAGGTCTCGCGGATCGCCGACAGGGCGATGGCGCGGGCGCGGGCAGGGCCGGTCCGGCCGATGCCGGCCATGAGCTTTGCCTCTACCTGCTCGTTCAACGGCGATGCCACCGGGATGCGGCTGTCCGCCGGGTCCGTGCGGCCGCCGGGAAAGACGAACTTGCCGGGCATGAAGGCGTGGCCGGCGTGGCGACGCCCCATCAGCACGACGATGTCGTTGCCGTGGCGATCGAGAAGAATGAGGGTCGCCGCGTCGCGCGGACGCTTGGGTCCGTCACGCGAGACCATCTTTTGCTCGAGCTTGTCGATTTCCACTTTGGTCATAACGTCCATGCGCACGACCTAGCGGAAACTTCCAGAATGCGAAAGTGGTCTCCGGGGCCGGCACGTTGCGCCAGCGGCGGCTCAGGTATCGGAATGAGGCTCGATTTCATCCTCCTGGCCACCGAAACCATGCATATAGAGCGCCCATTGCAGGCCGATGACGGCGCCCTTGACCGGCTGGAGCAGGACCACGGCCAGAATGATGGTCAGCGGAATCCAGATCAACATGTGTTGCAATGTCGACAGATTGGACACCGCCTCGATGCCCATGAAGGCGCCGACCACGATATGGCCGACGATCACCACCACGAGGTAGGCGGGCAGATCGTCAGCGCGATGGTGGTGCATTTCCTCACCGCAGACCGCGCATTTGTCGACGGTCTTGACGAAGGCCCGGAACAGCTTTCCCTCGCCGCAATGCGGGCAGCGGCCCAGCATGCCGCGCTTGATGGCGGTCCACAGCGGGCGGGCAACGCGGCCCGAATGATGCTCGCCACCAAAAACCTGCTGTTCCATCTGCTACCGTCTCCTGCCGCGCGGGCGCGGTTGCGACGCGCGGGCCCGACCCTTCTTTGACTTGTGGAACGACCGCTTCGAGCCGGGCAGCGGCTTCGGGTCGCTCAACATCTCGAAGCGCATGGCGCCGGCCATCGGTGCCACCTCGACGAGACGGACCTCGACGCGATCCGCCAACTGGTAGCCCTTGCCGGAGCGCTCGCCAAACAGCGAATGCGCAGCCTCGTCATATATGTAGTAGTCACCGCCCAGCGTCGACACCGGGATGAAACCATCGGCGCCGAATTGCGGCAATTGGACAAAGAGTCCCGATTTGGTGACGCCGGAAACGCGGGCATCGAATCGCTCGTCCACTCGCTCCGCGAGATAAGCGGCGACAAGGCGATCGACGGTGTCGCGTTCGGCCGCCATTGCGCGGCGCTCGGTCGCCGAGATCTGAACGGCGATCTCCTCCAGCCGGGCTTCCTCTTCCTGCGTGAGGCCACCTGGGCCGAGGCCGAGCGCGGCGATCAGCCCGCGATGCACGATCAGGTCGGCATAACGACGGATGGGCGAGGTGAAGTGCGCATAGCGCCTGAGGTTGAGGCCGAAATGGCCGATGTTCCTCGGCGAATATTCCGCCTGGCTCTGCGAGCGCAGGACCACCTCGTTGACGAGGGATTCGTTGTCGGCGCCGCGCACGCGCTCAAGGATGCCGTTGAACTGGCTCGGCCGCATCTGCGCCCCGCGCGCCAGCGACAAGCCGATCGTCTGTAAGAATTCGCGCAGCGATTCCTGCTTGGCGAGCGACGGCGCATCGTGAATGCGATAGACCAGCGACTGCTTCTTCGCTTCCAGCGTCTCGGCGGCGGCGACGTTGGCCTGGATCATGAACTCTTCGATGAGCTTGTGCGCGTCCAGTCGCTCCGGCACGACCACGCTGTCGACCGTGCCGTCCGCCTTCAGCAGGATCTTGCGTTCGGGCAGGTCGAGTTCGAGGGGCTGGCGTGAGTCGCGGCCGCGCCTGAGCACGGCATAGGCGTCCCATAGCGGCTTGAGCACCGCCTCGATGATGGGGCGGGTCTTGTCGTCCGGAGCGCCGTCGATCGCGGCCTGCGCCTGCTGGTAGGCAAGCTTGGCGGCGGATTTCATTATGACGCGGTGAAAGCTGTGCCTGATCTTTCGGCCTTCGGCCGAGAAGGTCATGCGCACGGCGAGCGCCGGCCGATCCTCGCCCTCGCGCAGCGAACAGAGATCGTTGGAGATGCGCTCCGGCAGCATCGGCACAACGCGGTCCGGGAAATAGACCGAATTGCCCCGCTTCAGCGCCTCGCGGTCGAGCGGGCTGCCGTAGCGGACATAGGCGGCGACGTCGGCGATGGCCACCGTGGCGATGACGCCGCCAGGGTTGCTCTCGTCCGGATCCGGCGTGGCGAAGACCGCGTCGTCATGATCCTTGGCATCCGCCGGGTCGATCGTGACCAGCGGCAGGTCACGCCAGTCCTCGCGGTTGGCCATTGTCGCCGGCTTCACCGCTTCGGCTTCGGCGATCACATCGGCCGGGAAGACATGCGGAATGTCGTGCGCATGGATGGCGATCATGGAGACCGCCTTCTCGCTCGTCAGCGAGCCGAGCACGCTCAGCACTTTCGCGCGGGGCAGGCCGTAGCGGGAGGCACGCTCGGGCTCCACCTCGACGAGATCGCCGTTCCTTGCGCCGTTCTGGAATTCCTTGTCGACGATAAGTTCGGGCTGCCGGCGCTCGACCGGCTCGATGCGGAAGCTGCCGTCCTTGAGAACGCGGAAGACACCGAGAACGGCATCGCCGCGCTTCTCGAATATCTTCATCACCCGGCCGGTATAGGCCGGGCCGGTGACGGCCTCGGTCGGGAAGGTCTTGGCCAGCACGCGATCGCCGATGCCGGGCGCCTGGCCGTTGCCGCGCGAAACGCGGATCGAGACGACCGGCGGCGGCTCATCGCTGTCATGTTCGACCGGGCGCGCGAGCAGCAGTCCGTCTGCGTCGCGCCCGAAAACCTCGAGCACCGCGACGTGCGGCAGCGTTCCGGCACGCGTGAGCCGCTTGCGTTGCTTGGTCAGCAGGCCGTCGTCCTGCAGGTCGCGCAGCATGTCCTTCAGCCACATCCGGTCCTCGCCGCGCAGGGCGAAGGCCTTGGCGATCTCCCGCTTGCCGGCGCGGTCAGGATTCTCGGCGATATAACGAAGAATCTCGTCACGCGAGGGCCGGTAGTCATCCTTGACCTTGGCCCTCGTGTCCCTTGTCCTGGTGTCGGCGCCGCGCGGATCGCCGTGGCTTCGTCCGGAGATCCTGCGCGCCACGCCGTCCTATCCCTTCTTCTTGGCGGCGGGCTTGGCCGCCGCCTTGCGGGCGGGCTTCTTGCCTCCGCCCTTGGCCTCCCGCTCGGCGATCAGCGCCAGCGCTTCCTCGAGCGTCACGGATTGCGGGTCCTTGCCCTTGGGCAGGGTCGCGTTGACCTTGCCGAAGTTCACATAGGGACCGTACTTGCCGTCGCGCACGACGATCTTGCCGCCGCCATCCGGATGGTCGCCGATTTCCTTGAGCGCTGCCGGCGTGCCGCCGTTGCGGCCGCCCTTGCCCTTGGCCTGCTTCTCCGCGATCACCGATACGGCGCGGTTGAGGCCGATGGAGAACACGTCCTCGATGCTCTCCAGATTGGCGTAGGTGCCGTCGTGCAGCACGAACGGGCCATAGCGACCGAGCCCGGCAGAGATCATCTTGCCGCTTTCGGGGTGCTTGCCGACATCGCGCGGCAGCGCCAGCAGGGCAAGCGCCTTCTCATGGTCCATGGAGTCCGCCGTCCAGCCTTTGGGCAGGCTGGAGCGCTTGGCCTCCTTGCCTTCACCGCGCTGGACATAGGGCCCGAAACGTCCGCTGCGCAGCGTGATCTCCTCGGCGGTGTAAGGATCCTTGCCGAGCTGCTTGACGCCATCCTCGCCGCCGCCGTTCTCGCCGTTCGGGTTGGCGGCATCGCCAAGCTGGCGGGTGTAGGAGCATTCCGGATAGTTCGAGCAGCCGACGAAGGCGCCGAACTTGCCGAGCTTGAGCGACAGGTTGCCGCTGCCGCATTTCGGACAGATGCGCGGGTTCGATCCATCCTCGCGCGCGGGGAAGACCAGCGGCGCGAGCTCTTCGTTGAGCGCGTCGAGCACGTCGGTGACGCGCAACTCCTTGATGTCGGCGACGGCGGCCGAAAAGTCGTTCCAGAAGTCGCGCAGCACGTCGCGCCAGGCGAGCTTGCCGTCGGAGATCTCGTCGAGCTTCTCCTCCAGCGAGGCGGTGAAGTCGTATTCGACGTAGCGCTCGAAGAAGCTTTCGAGGAACGCCGACAGGAGGCGGCCCTTGGCCTGCGGGATCAGGCGGCGCTTGTCGATGGTGACGTAATCGCGGTCCTCGAGCGTCTTGAGGATGGCGGTGTAGGTCGAAGGCCGGCCGATACCGAGCTCCTCGAGTTTCTTGATCAGCGACGCCTCGGAATAACGCGGTGGCGGCTCGGTGGTGTGCTGGGTGGCGTTGATGGCCTCGCGGCGCAGCTGCTCGCCGACGCGGATCTCGGGAAGACGACGGCTCTCCTCGTCCTCCGAATCCTCATCCTTCTGGTCGGTATAGGCGGCGATGAAACCGTCGAAGCGGATGACCGATCCGACCGCCCGCAGCTCGGCGCTGCGCGCGCCGTTGACGGCCTCGATCTCTACCGTGGTGCGCTCGATCTCCGCCGGCTGCATCTGGCTGGCGATCGCGCGCTTCCAGATCATGTCGTAGAGACGCGCCTGGTCGGCATCGAGATACTGGCGCACCGAAGCAGGGGTGCGCTTGAAATCGGTCGGCCGGATGGCCTCGTGCGCTTCCTGGGCGTTCTTGGCCTTCGCCGAATAGTAGCGCGGCTTCTCAGGCAGGTATTTCTCGCCGAACTCGCTGGCGATGGCATCGCGCGCCGCCGTAATGGCTTCCGGCGCCATCTGCACGCCGTCGGTACGCATATAGGTGATGAGACCGGCGGTCTCGCCGCCGATGTCCATGCCTTCATACAGCTTCTGCGCGACCTGCATGGTGCGGCTGGCCGAAAAGCCGAGACGCGACGAAGCGGCCTGCTGCAGCGTCGAGGTGGTGAAGGGCGGGGCCGGATTGCGCTTGGTGGGCTTGGCTTCCACCGAGAGCGCCTTGAAGGTCGCGCCCTCGAGCATGGCCTTGATGTCGTCGGCCTGCGCCTTGTTGGCGATGTCCAGCTTCTGCAGCTTCTTGCGTTCGAAGGCAGTGAGCCGCGCCTCGAAATTCTCGTTGCGCGGCGTGCCGAGGATCGCGGCGATCTGCCAGTATTCCTCGCGTACGAAGCGTTCGATCTCGGATTCCCGGTCGCAGACAAGGCGCAGCGCGACGGACTGCACGCGGCCGGCCGAACGCGCGCCGGGCAGCTTGCGCCACAGCACTGGCGACAGCGTGAAGCCGACGAGATAGTCGAGCGCGCGGCGGGCGAGATAAGCGTCGACCAGCGGCGCGTCGATCTGGCGCGGATTGGCCATGGCCTCCAGCACCGACGATTTGGTGATGGCGTTGAAGACGACGCGGCTGACCGGCTTGTCCTTCAGCGCGCGCTTCTGCTTAAGCACTTCCAGCACGTGCCAGGAGATAGCCTCGCCCTCGCGATCAGGGTCGGTGGCGAGGATCAGCCCGTCGGCGTCCTTGACCGCCTTGGCGATGTCGGCAAGCCGCTTGCCCGAGGCCGTGTCGACGGCCCAGGACATCGCGAAGTCCTCATCCGGGCGCACCGAACCGTCCTTGGCCGGCAAATCACGGACATGGCCGAACGACGCCAGAACCTTGTAGTTCTTGCCCAGATATTTGTTGATTGTCTTGGCCTTGGCCGGCGATTCGACGACGACGACGTCCATGAGGTCTCATACAGCTGCGATGCGGCAGAAGAATTCGCTGCGCGCGACGAAATCACATTCAGTTCGTCGCTCACATGGCCGCGCTTTTGCATCCGGTCAAGGGGATGTGCCCAAAATGCCGGTTCTGTGTAGCGCATCCGGCACGCGAATGCAGCCCACGAAAAAACGATCATGACGTGAGGGGAGGCGCCGTGGCAAAGGCAGCGGCGCCATTGGAAATCCGGGTGGAGCGCCAACGGATCCCGCCTTGCGTCACGGGATCGCGCGGCATAAATGCCGGCTCAGTCGGCCTTGGCTACGTGCCAGACGTCGGCCACGCCGTCTCCGGCCGTGTCACCGGCTTTCTTGTCCTTGACGAACGTGTAGAGCGGCTTGCCGTCATAGGCCCACATCTTGCTGCCGTCCGTGCGCTTGATGACGGTCCACTCGCCTTCGTCCTTCGCTCCCGCCTCGGCCTTGAGCGGCGGCCAGTTGGCGGCGCATTTGTCGTAGCAGTTGGATTTGCCCTTGGCATCCTTGTCGTAGGTATAGAGGGTCATGCCCTTGGCGTCGGTGAATATCTTGACGCCGCCGACCTCGGCTTCCTTCCAGGCCTCGGCGGCAAGAGCCGATGTGGTGCCCAAAGCGAGTACGGCGAACCCGATCGCGATCGATTTCATGAGAGTCTCCCTGCGTGGTGGAGGCGCGCGATATCGCTGCCTCCGGACAGGTCAACGCCGGCCAGCGGCCAGTTCTTCCCGAATAGTTGCGCCGACAAGCCGCATGGCCGCCACGCAATGGTGATTGGCAGAGGCGCCTGGGCGTCGCTATATCGACGCCGAAAACCTGGAGCTCGGATGATGGCACTTGATATCGGCTACGTCAGCGCGGTCGGGGCGGGAGCGATCTCGTTCCTGTCGCCCTGCGTGTTGCCGCTGGTGCCGCCCTATCTCTGCTACATGGCCGGTGTCTCGGTCGATGACTTTCGCGGCAATGCCGGCGCGGCGGCCAAGGCCGGCGCGCGTGGCGCGCTGCTCTATGCATCGCTCGCCTTCGTGCTTGGCTTCTCAACGGTGTTCGTCGCGCTCGGCGCGGGCGCCTCGACCATTGGAAGGCTGTTGCGTGTCTGGCAGGAACCGCTGGCGATGGCGGCCGGCGTGTTGATCATCCTGATGGGCCTCAACTTCCTCGGCATCCTGCGCATTCCGCTGTTGTCACGAGAGGCGCGCTTCCAGTCGCAAGGCAAGCCGGCCAGCGCCGTTGCCGCTTATGTCATGGGGCTGGCCTTCGCTTTCGGCTGGACGCCCTGCATCGGCCCGGTGCTCGGCCCGATCCTGACGCTCGCCGGCGGGCGCGAGACGGTGGGCGAGGGCGCCTTGCTGCTGGCCGCCTATTCGCTCGGCCTCGGCATACCATTCCTCGTGGCGGCTGTGTTTTCCGGCGCCTTCATGCGATTCCTCGGAAAGTTCCGCGTCCATCTCGGCCGTGTCGAGAAAGCGATCGGCGCCCTCTTGGTGGTGGCCGGCATCTTCTTCCTGACCGGCGGCGTCCAGACGGTATCCTACTGGCTGCTGGAGAATTTCCCCGTGCTCGGGCAACTGGGCTAGGGCTGTCAGCGGCGACTGATCAAAGTCGGTCGCCTGTCCGTGGCCCGTCTCACCGGAATTTAACCGCATTGGTGCAGCATTGCGCCACTGTTAGCATGTTTTGATTCCAACCCTTTTGAACGGTTGCCATTCCATGACCAAGAGATCCTGCCTGTCCGTCATCCTCGCCGCCGGCGAAGGCACGCGCATGAAGAGCGCCCTGCCGAAGGTGCTGCACCAGATTGCCGGCCTGCCGATGGTGGCGCATGTGGTGAAGGCGGCACAGGCGGCTGGCGCCGACGGACTGGCGCTGGTGATCGGCCATGGCGCCGAGGAGATGCGCAAGGCGGCGCAGAAATTCGCGCCGGGGACGGAATGTTACGTGCAGGAAAAGCGCCTCGGCACCGCGCATGCGGTTCTCGCCGCGCGCGATGGAATAGCAAAGGGTTACGACGACATCCTGGTGATGTTTGGCGATACGCCGTTGATCGATCCGGCCGCGCTGGCGGTGGCGCGCGGCAAGCTTGCCGAGGGCGCGGCTGTGGTGGTGATCGGCTTCCGCCCGCCGAGCCCGACAGGCTATGGGCGCCTGATCGAAAAGAACGGCCGTCTCGTCGCCATCCGCGAGGAAAAGGACTGTTCCGAGGACGAGAAGAAGATCGGCTTCTGCAATGCCGGCATGATGGCGGTGGCCGGCAAGCATGCGCTGGACCTGCTCGACACGGTGGGCAACCAGAACGCCAAGGGCGAATTCTACCTCACCGACATCGTCGAGATCGCCGGCGCGCGCGGCCTGGAGGTCGTGGCCACGGAAGCCAGCTTCGAGAGCGCTCTCGGCATCAACAACCGGGCTGAGCTTGCCGAGGCCGAAGGCATCTGGCAGCAGCGCCGCCGCCGCGAGGCGATGCTGTCGGGCGTGACGCTTATCGCGCCCGAGACGGTCTATTTCTCCCACGATACCGAGATCGGCGCCGATACGGTGGTGGAGCCGAATGTCTGGTTCGGTCCTGGCGTCAGGATCGCGTCGGGCGCCAAGATCCACGCCTTCAGCCATATCGAGGGCGCGACCGTTGCATCCAACTGCGACATCGGGCCGTTCGCGCGGCTGCGGCCGGGCGCCGACCTCAAGGTCAAGGCCAAGGTCGGCAATTTCTGCGAAGTGAAGCAGGCGACGATCGAGGAGGGCGCCAAGGTCAACCACCTGACCTATATCGGCGATGCGCGGGTCGGCGCGGGCGCCAACATCGGCGCGGGCACTATCACCTGCAACTATGACGGCTACTCGAAGTTCTTCACCGACATCGGCGAGGGCGCCTTCATCGGTTCGAACTCGTCGCTCGTGGCCCCCGTCACAATCGGCAAGGGGGGCTACATCGCCTCGGGCAGCGTCATCACCGAAAGCGTGCCAGAGGACGCGCTGGCCTTCGGCCGCGCCCGCCAGCGGACGCTGCCCGGCAAGGGCAAGGAATTGCGCGAACGCTTTGCCTCGGCGGCCGCAGCCAAGAAGAAGGCCGCCGGCTGACCTTCAGGCCGGGCGTTCGGCGGCCTCGCCGAATGCCGCCGTCACTTCGATAGCGCCGACGATCGCCTGGTTGAAGTCATCCAGGTCCTCGGCGGGTATCCAGTACTCGAGGTGCTGCCTGCTGCCGGCATGTTCGACGGGATAGCGATCGAGGAAGCTCCTGAGCACGCTGAAACGGGTCACGAAACCCGCGCCGCTGGCCGGGACGTTCCAGTCCCGCGCGATCTGCGTGGCATAGGCCTCCGTCAGAACGGGATAGAAGATCGGCTGGTCGGGCAGTCGCGGTGGAAACGCGCGCATGCCCGATGCCTCGATGAGCTTCAGCTCCGCCGGTCCGACCGGCCGCCATAGCGTGACGATGTCCTGCGCTTCGTTCATAGGTTCAATGCACTCAATGGAGATGGTTCAGGCAAGCCAGAGATAGACTATTCGGCCGAGCGCGCCAAAGAGCAGCAGGAAGGCCGCGATCGACTGGATGAAGAACCCCGGATACCGCTTCATCGGGTCGACCAGATATCCGACGAAATAGGCAATGCGACCGACGATCCATGCGACACCGAGCCCGGCTGCCCAGGCCGGGCTCCAGTAGATCGCGAACAGCCACAACGCCGGCAGGAAGATCGGCAGCCATTCGAGCGTATTGGCATGCGCGCGAGCGGCGCGCTCCAGTCGCGGATCACCGGTCATAGTCGGCGCCAGTATGCCGGTCGTGGAATGAGTCTTGGCAACCTTCAGCGCCATGCCGAATATCATAAAGCTGCAAAGAAGTGTGACTACAGCAACCGCATAGTAGCGTTCCATCGTGTAATCCTTTTACGCCCCGTCCCGGCATTCTGCATGAAACATCAGCCGCATAAACGGCGAGCGAGGAATATCATGTATGGGAGCGCCCCAACTACGCTTGCGCCTGGACGGTTGCGGTAACCGGATTGCAATGGCGATCCTTCATGGTGCAAAGGTTCTTCAACGTTCCGGCTGATACGGGACGAAATGCAATGTGACTTTCGCGGTGGACCGGCGATCCCTAAATAGCGCCAGGTTTTCCGTACGGAATCGGGGACTTTCTGCATGTGCGGTATCGTCGGAATCATCGGCAACTCGCAGGTCGCGCCGCTCATCGTCGATGCCCTGAAACGGCTCGAATACCGCGGCTATGACTCGGCCGGCGTCGCCACCATCGAAAACGGCGAACTCGGCCGCCGCCGCGCCGAAGGCAAGCTCGTCAACCTGGAGCGCCGGCTGAAGGAAGAGCCGCTCGACGGCACCATCGGCATCGGCCATACACGCTGGGCAACCCACGGGGTGCCGAATGAGACCAACGCGCATCCGCATTTCTCCCACGGCGTCGCCATCGTCCACAACGGGATCATCGAGAATTTCGCCGAGTTGCGCGCCGAACTCATCCGTGACGGCTATACCTTCACGTCGCAGACGGACACCGAGGTGGTGGCGCATCTGGTGGCGCGGGAGCTGGCCAGGGGCCTGAAGCCCGTCGAGGCCGCGCACAAGACGCTGCAGCGCCTCGAGGGAGCATTCGCGCTGGCCATCATGTTCAAGGGCGACGACGACCTGATCGTCGGTGCCCGCAACGGCCCGCCGCTGGCGGTTGGGCATGGCGACGGCGAGATGTATCTGGGCTCGGACGCGATCGCGCTGGCGCCCTTCACCAATTCCATCACCTATCTGGAAGACGGTGACTGGGCGGTCGTGCGCCGCAACGAGGTCAGCATCTTCGATATCGCCGGCAACAGGGTCAACCGCAAGCGCCAGCAGTCGCTCTCGACCAGCTTCATGGTCGACAAGGGCAACCGCCGTCACTTCATGGAGAAGGAAATCCATGAGCAGCCGGAGGTGATCTCGCACACGCTGGCGCACTATGTCGATTTCGTCGGCGGCGTCTCGAAGCCGCTCGACCTGCCGTTCGATTTCGCCAAGATCGATCGCCTGGCCATTTCGGCCTGCGGCACGGCCTATCTGGCGGGGCTGATCAGCAAATACTGGTTCGAGCGCATCGCGCGGCTGCCTGTCGACATCGATGTCGCCTCGGAGTTCCGTTATCGGGAGATGCCGCTGTCGGACAAGGACGCCGCTTTCTTCATCTCGCAGTCGGGCGAAACCGCCGACACGCTTGCCTCGCTGCGCTACTGCCGCAAGGCCGGCATGAAGATCGGTGCGGTGGTCAACGTTCGTGAATCGACCATGGCGCGCGAATCCGACGTCGTGCTGCCGACGCTCGCCGGCCCGGAGATCGGTGTCGCCTCGACAAAGGCTTTCACCTGCCAGTTGTCGGTTCTGGCATCGCTCGCCGTGCGCGCTGGCGTGGCGCGCGGCACGGTGTCGCCGGATGAGGAAAAGGCCCTGATCCGCGGGCTTTCCGAGGCGCCGCGGCTCGCCAACCAGGTGCTCAAGCTCGACCACCAGATCGAGAAGGTTGCGCGCGATCTCGCCCACTACCGGCACGTTCTCTATCTTGGCCGCGACACCAACTTCCCGCTCGCCATGGAAGGCGCGCTGAAGCTCAAGGAAATCTCCTACATCCACGCCGAGGGCTATGCCGCCGGCGAGCTCAAGCATGGGCCGATCGCGCTGATCGACGAGAACATGCCGGTCATCGTGATTGCCCCGCATGACCGCATTTTCGAGAAAACCGTCTCCAACATGCAGGAGGTGGCGGCGCGCGGCGGCAAGATCATCCTCATCACCGATGCCAAGGGCGCGGCCCAGTCGAGCGTCAAGACGATGGAGACGATCATCCTGCCCGACGTGCCGGAAATCATCTCGCCCATCATCTACGCCTTGCCGATCCAGATGCTGGCCTATTTCACCGCCGTCTTCATGGGCACCGACGTCGACCAGCCGCGCAACCTGGCGAAGTCGGTGACGGTGGAGTAGGGCCGCGGCGTCGCGCGTCGTTTAAAAACTTCGCAGTTCCAAACCGCCCTGCGCTTCACTAATGTTGCACCGCAACCCCGCCGCGGTGATCCATGTCCGATGCCCTGAAGACCTCCGGCATGACCCGCCTGAGGAACTATTTCCTGACCGGCTTTATCGTCTGCGCGCCGCTGGCGATCACCGCCTACATCGCATGGTCGGTGATCGGCTGGGTCGATTCCTGGGTGAAGCCCTATATCCCCGCGCGCTACAACCCCGACACTTATCTGCCGTTCCCGGTGCCAGGCTTCGGCCTCATCGTGGCGCTGGTGATGATCACGCTGATCGGCTTCCTGGCCGCCAACATCGTCGGCCGCGCCATTGTCGGCTTCGGCGAGCGCCTGCTCGGCCGCATGCCGCTGGTGCGCGGCATCTATGGCTCGTTGAAGCAGATCTTCGAGACGGTGCTTTCGAACAAGGGGGACATGTTCAGGCAGGTCGGGCTGGTCGAATATCCGCGAAAGGGGGTCTGGTCGCTGGTTTTCGTTGCTGGTGAAAAGGAAACCGAGATCAACCAGAAGCTCGACCAGGAAGGCGATCCGCTGATCGCGGTCTTCATGCCCTGTACGCCCAATCCGACGACCGGTTTCCTCATGTACGTGCCGAAATCGGACATCGTCATGCTCGACATGACGATCGAGGACGGCGCCAAGCTGATCGTCTCTGCCGGCCTCGTGGCGCCGGAAGTGAAGCCGAAGCTGCTCAACGGCGAGACGCTCGAGGGGCCGCTGCACAATCCTTCGTTTGGAGCGGTTCAGCCGGCTCGCAGGAGCCGCACCGCTTCGTCCCGGCCGAACAAGTAGAGCAGGAGCCGCAAGGCTTCGCCGCGCCCGGATTGCAGTTCCGGATCCCGTGCCAGGATCAGCCGGGCATCGTCGCGCGCGGCCTCCAGCAGGTCGGCGTGCGCCTCCATGCGGGCGACCTGGAAGCCCGGCGTGCCCGATTGCCTGGTACCCAGCAATTCGCCTTCGCCGCGCAATTTCAGATCCTCCTCGGCAATGAGGAAGCCATCCTCGGTCTCGCGCATGACGGACAGGCGCCGCTTCGCCGTCTCGCCGAGCGGATCCTTGTAGAGCAGGACGCAGGAGGAAGGTCGGTTGCCGCGCCCGACCCGGCCGCGCAACTGGTGCAACTGCGCCAGGCCGAAGCGCTCGGCGTGTTCGATCACCATGATCGTGGCGTCGGGAACGTCGACGCCGACCTCGATGACGGTGGTGGCGATCAGGATGCGCGTCTCGCCCTCCTTGAAGGCGCGCATCGCCTCGTCCTTCTCGGCGCCCTTCATGCGGCCGTGGACAAGGCCAATGCGATCGCCGAACAGCGGCTTCAGCGAGGCGAAGCGATCCTCGGCCGACATCAGCTTGATCTCTTCGGATTCCTCGACCAGCGGGCAGATCCAATAGATCTTCTGGCCTTCGGCGACGGCGTCGCGCATGCGCCCGACCAGTTCGTCCAGTCGTTCCAGCGGCAGGGTGACCGTACGGATCGGCTGGCGGCCAGCGGGCTTTTCGGTCAGTTTCGAGACATCCATGTCGCCGAAGGCGGTGAGCACCAGCGTGCGCGGGATGGGGGTCGCCGTCATCACCAGCATGTCAGGCGCATCGCCCTTGGCGGTGATGGCGAGACGCTGGTGGACGCCGAAGCGGTGCTGCTCGTCGACGACGGCAAGGACGAGGTCGTGAAAGGTGACGGCTTCCTGGAACAGCGCGTGCGTGCCGACGACGATATCGATTTCGCCGCTTGCCAGGCCAGCCAGAGTATCCTGCCGTTCGCGGCCCTTCTCCCGGCCGGTCAGGATGGCGAGGCGAAGGCCGACGCGTTCGGCCAGCGGCGCGATGGTCGCCAGATGCTGGCGCGCCAGGATTTCTGTGGGGGCCATCAGCGCGGCCTGGCCGCCGGCTTCCACTGCGCGAGCCATGGCGAGCAGCGCCACCACGGTCTTGCCGGAGCCGACATCGCCCTGCAATAGCCGCAGCATGCGGTCGGGGTCGGCGAGGTCGGCGTTGATTTCCGCGAGCGCGAATTCCTGGCTGCCGGTCAGCCGGTAGGGCAGGGCGGCCAACAGTTTCTCGACAATGCGGCCGTCTCCCACCAGTGGTCGGCCGGACAGCCGCTTCACCCTGGCCCGCATCAATGCCAGCGACACCTGCCCGGCGAGCAATTCGTCATAGGCGAGCCGGCGCCAGGCGACGCCGTCGACCGAAAGGTCGAGCGGATCGGCTGGATTGTGGATGCGGCCAAGAGCGTCCCCGAAGGCCGGGAAACTCTGGCGACGCATGAACTCGCCGTCCTGCCACTCGGGCAATGCCGGAAGCCGCTCCAGCGCCTGGCTGATGGCGCGTCGCAGGACCTTTGCCGAAAGCCCTGATGTCAGCGGGTAGACGGGCTCGACCAAAGGCAGGTTCCAGGCCTCGTCGGCCCGCGCGATATGGTCGGGATGAACCATGCTCGGGCGGCCGTTGAACCATTCCATGCGGCCGGAAACGACGACGAGTTCACCCTCCGGCAGTGCTTTTTCGAGGTATGCGGCGTGGGCATGGAAGAAGGTCAGCGTGATCTCACCCGTCTCGTCATGCGCATAAACCCGGTAGGGAACCGACCGATTGCCGCGCGGGGGCGGCTGGTGGCGGTCGACGCGCAGCTCAAGGGTGACGATCGCTCCCTCGGCCGCGCCCGCGATGCCTGGGCGGTTGCGGCGGTCGATGACGCTGTGGGGGAGCACGAACAGCAGGTCGCCGGCGCGCGCGGCGCGATCGCCGAGATCGGCGGGCACGATCTTCTCTATGAGGGCGCCGACCTTTGGCCCGACACCGGCGAGCGACGTGATCGGGACGAACAGCGGATCGAGGGCCGAGGGTCTCATGCTGGAAATCCCGGCTTCAGGAAGCGGACTGGAACAATCTTGTCAGGAGCGTTTGGCACACCGGGATGTTAGACGCCAAGGGGGCAGTTGCAAGGCTGACACCGGCCCCTATCCACGCTATATGCGCCGCTTGAAGCAAGGGTGCGACACGATGACCGGAACGACCAGATCAAGCGAAGGGCTGGATGCCCGCCGCCGCAAACTGCTGTTTCGCTCATGGCATCGCGGCATGCGCGAGATGGACCTCATTCTTGGCTCCTTCGCGGATGCGCAGATCGGCGCCTTGACCGGCGACGAAATCGACCAATATGAGATGCTTCTCGAAATTTCCGACACCGACTTCCTGCCGATGGTCACCGGCGAGCGCCCCGTGCCGCCGGATCTCGATTGCGCCGTGCTGCAAAAGATCCTCGCCTCGCGTCGGACCGTGACATCTTGAAAAACGAATATTCATGAGCCTCATACCCACCATCGGCCTGCCGAAGGATCGCGCCGGCCAGTTCATCGTCGACGGTGTCGCCGATGGCTACGAAGCCTTCGCGCTGATCCAGGCCGCGCATGAGATCGCGTCGGACCGCCCCGTGCTGTTCGTGGCCCGCGACGGTCAGCGCCTGCCGGCGATCATCGAGGCACTGTCATTCGCCTCACCCGGCCTGCCGGTGCTCGAACTGCCGGCCTGGGACTGCCTGCCCTACGACCGCGTCTCTCCAGGCGCCGATGCGGCCGCCCGGCGCCTGGACGCGCTGACCGCGATTATCGCGCTGGCCCGCAAACCGCACCGCGCGGTGATCCTGACGACCGCCAATGCCCTGTTGCAGCGCGTGCCGCCGGCCGCCCTGGTCGAGGCGCAGACGTTCCATGCCCGGCCCGGCAACCAGATCGACATGAACGCACTCATCGCGCGACTGGAGAATTCCGGCTTCGAGCGCGTGCCGACGGTGCGCGGCGTGGGCGAGTTCGCCGTTCGCGGCGGTATCCTCGATCTCTTCGCGCCGGGCTGGACGGAAGCGCTCCGGCTCGACTTCTTCGGCGATACGCTGGAATCGATCCGCGCGTTCGACATCGCTACCCAGCGCACCACCGGCCAGCGCAAATCCATGGCGCTGCAGGCGATGAGCGAGGTGGCGCTGACGCCGGAGACCATCAGCCGCTTTCGCCGGGCCTATATCGAGGCCTTCGGCGCGCCGTCGCGCGATGATGGGCTCTATACAGCGGTCAGCGAAGGCCGCCGCTTCGCCGGTATGGAACATTGGCTGCCGTTCTTCTACGAGCGGCTGGAGACCGTTTTCGACTATCTGCCGGACGCGCCTGTCGTCTTCGATCATCTGGCGCATGAGGCGCTGGCCGAACGCCATACGCTGATCCTCGACCACTATGAGGCGCGCCGGAAGCAGGCCGATGGCGCGCTCAAGGACGCGGTGCCCTACAAGCCGGTGGCGCCGGACCTGCTTTATCTCTCGCCGGAAAACCTGATTGCGTCGCTCGGGCCCCGCGAGGTGATCGACTTCACGCCGTTCGACCAGCCGGAAGGCGGTGGCCGGAAGGTCTACCATGCCTTGTCGCGGCAAGGCCGGGCCTTCGTCGAGGAGAGGGCCGACCCCAATATCAACGTCTTCGACGTCGTCGTCCGTCACATCGCAGACGAGCGCGCCGCCGGGCGGCGCGTGATCATTGCGGGATGGACGGAAGGATCGCTCGACCGGCTGGGCCAGATCCTGGCCGAGCACCATCTCGGCAATCTCAAGCCGACCGCGACCCTTGCCGATGTCGACAGGCTGGAGCCGGGGCAGGCGGCGCTTGCCGTGCTGCCGCTCGAATCCGGCTTCGAGACCGACAGGCTGGTGGTGGTCGCAGAGCAGGACATCCTTGGCGATCGCCTGATCCGGCGCTCCAAGCGCAAGAAGCGCGCGTCCGATTTCATCGCCGAGGCATCCGCCCTGTCGTCGGGCGACATCGTCGTCCACGCCGACCATGGCATCGGCCGTTTCATCGGCCTGCGCACCATCGAGGCGGTCGGCGCGCCGCATGACTGCCTGGAAATCCACTATGCTGGCGACGACCGGCTGTTCCTGCCGGTCGAGAACATCGAGCTTCTGTCTCGCTACGGCTCGGACTCGGCTGAAGCCACGCTCGACAAGCTCGGCGGCGGCGCCTGGCAGGCGCGCAAGGCGCGGCTCAAGCGCCGGCTGCTCGACATGGCGGGGCAACTGATCCGCATCGCCGCCGAGCGGCAGATGCGCGCGGCACCGGCGCTGGTGCCGGCCGATGGGCTCTACGACGAATTCGCCGCGCGTTTCCCCTATGAGGAGACGGACGACCAACAGACGGCGATCGACTCCGTGCGCGACGATCTCGGGGCGGGCAAACCGATGGACCGGCTGATCTGCGGTGACGTCGGCTTCGGCAAGACCGAAGTCGCGCTGCGCGCCGCCTTCATCGCCGCCATGGAGGGCTTCCAGGTGGCCGTCGTGGTGCCGACCACGCTCCTGTCGCGGCAGCACTTCAAGACTTTCTCGCAGCGCTTCTCAGGTCTGCCGATCCGTGTGGCCCAGGCCTCGCGGCTGGTCGGCGCGAAGGAACTGGCCGAGACTAAAAAGGCGCTGGCCGAAGGGCAGGTCGATATCGTCGTCGGCACCCACGCGCTGCTCGGCTCGTCGATTTCGTTCAAGAATCTCGGCCTGCTGATCATCGACGAGGAGCAGCATTTCGGCGTCAAGCACAAGGAACGCCTGAAGGAGCTGAAGAGCGACGTCCACGTGCTGACACTGTCAGCAACACCGATCCCGCGCACGTTGCAACTGGCTCTGACGGGCGTGCGCGAACTGTCGCTAATCGCGACGCCACCGGTCGACCGCATGGCCGTGCGCACCTTCATCTCGCCGTTCGATCCGCTGGTCATCCGCGAAACTCTGTTGCGCGAGCGCTATCGCGGCGGTCATTCCTTCTACGTCGTGCCACGGATAAGCGATCTCGCTGAAATCCATGATTTCCTCAGGGAATCCGTCCCTGAGCTGAAGGTCGCCGTAGCTCACGGCCAGATGCCGCCGGGCGAGCTCGACGACATCATGAATGCCTTCTACGACGGCCAATACGACGTGCTGCTGTCGACCACCATCGTGGAGTCCGGCCTCGACATCCCGACCGCCAACACGCTGATCATCCATCGCGCCGACATGTTCGGCCTGTCGCAGCTCTACCAGCTGCGCGGCCGCGTCGGTCGCTCGAAGGTGCGCGCCTACGCGCTCTTCACTCTGCCGGCCAATCGCAAGCTGACGGATACCGCCGAACGGCGACTGAAGGTGCTCCAGTCGCTCGACACGCTCGGAGCTGGCTTTCAGCTCGCCAGCCACGATCTCGACATCCGCGGCGCCGGCAATCTCCTTGGCGAGGAGCAGTCAGGCCACATCAAGGAGGTCGGCTTCGAGCTCTACCAGCAGATGCTGGAGGAGGCGGTGGCCGAGGTGAAGGATGCGGGCGAGGTTCAGGATGGCGGCTGGTCGCCGCAGATCTCCGTCGGTACGGCGGTGATGATCCCCGAAAGCTACGTGCCGGATCTGCAACTGCGCCTGGCGCTCTATCGCCGCCTCGGCGATCTCGAGGGCACCGAGGAAATCGACGCCTTCGGCGCGGAGCTTATCGACCGGTTCGGTCCGTTGCCGGAGGAGGTCAAGCACCTGCTCAAGATCGTCTTCATCAAGGCGCTCTGCCGCAAGGCCAATGTCGAGAAGCTCGACGCCGGGCCGAAGGGTGTGGTCATCCACTTCCGCAAGAAGGAATTCCCGGAACCGGCGGGGCTGGTGAGATTCATCGGCGAACAGGGTTCGCTGGCCAAGATCAGGCCCGACCACAGCATCGTCTTCATCCGTGAATGGCCAACACCCGAAAAGCGGCTGGCCGGCTCGGCGGTGGTGATGACGCAACTGGCCCGGCTGGTGGAGAAAGCCGCCTAACGGCTTTGCCAGCCGCGCCAGGGCGGCACAAGCCGTTCGCCAGTGCTGAAATTCCCGGCTAGAATAGGAAATCGGCTTCGTGTAAGGAGCCGCCACCTCCTGTTGGGGCGGAATGGCGGGCGAGGGCGCTCGACAGTTGTTTGAGGCAAGTCCGGATGGAGACCGTTGGGCGGTTTCCTGGACGTGCTCGGAAAGAGTTTTGGGTGCAACGATGACGAAATGGTCGCCGAATTCGTGGAGAGCAAAGCCGATCAAGCAGGTTCCGGCCTATCCGGATGCCGCCGCGCTCAAGAGCACCGAAGCCCAGCTCGCAACCTTTCCGCCCCTGGTTTTTGCCGGTGAGGCACGCAAGCTGAAGAAGCAGCTCGCGGCCGTTGCCGCCGGCGAGGCGTTCCTGCTTCAGGGCGGCGATTGCGCCGAGAGCTTTGCCGAACACGGCGCCGACAACATCCGCGACTTCTTCCGCGTCTTCCTGCAGATGTCCGTCGTGCTGACCTTCGCCGGCGCGCAGCCGGTGGTGAAGGTGGGCCGCGTCGCCGGCCAGTTCGCCAAGCCGCGTTCCTCCGATACGGAAACCAAGGGCGGCGTCAGCCTGCCCAGCTATCGCGGCGACATCATCAACGGCATCGAATTCGATACCAAGTCGCGCGTGCCGGACCCGGCCCGGCAGGAGATGGCCTATCGCCAGTCGGCGGCCACGCTCAACCTGCTGCGCGCCTTTGCCCAGGGCGGCTATGCCAGCCTTGAAAACGTGCACCGCTGGATGCTCGGCTTCGTGTCCGACAGCCCGCAGGCGGAGAAGTACGAGTCGCTGGCCAAGCGCATCACCGAGACGATGGATTTCATGAAAGCCATCGGCATCACATCGGAGAGCAATTTCGCGCTGCGCGAGACCGATTTCTACACCAGCCACGAGGCGCTGCTGCTGGGCTACGAGGAAGCGCTGACGCGCGTCGACTCGACGTCCGGCGACTGGTACGCAACCTCGGGCCACATGATCTGGATCGGCGATCGCACCCGCCAGCCCGACCATGCCCATGTCGAATACTGCCGCGGCATCAAGAACCCGCTCGGCCTGAAATGCGGGCCGTCGCTGACGCCGGACGGTCTGCTTGAGCTGATCGACCTGCTGAACCCCGAGAACGAACCGGGCCGGCTGACACTGATCGCGCGCTTCGGTTCCGACAAGGTTGCGGAGCACCTGCCGAAGCTTGCGCGCGCCGTCCAGAAGGAAGGCCGCAGCGTGGTGTGGTCGTGCGATCCGATGCACGGCAATACCATCGAGGCCGCCGGCTACAAGACGCGGCCGTTCGACCGCATCCTCAAGGAGGTGCAGACCTTCTTCGAGGTGCACCGCGCCGAGGGCACGCATCCGGGCGGCATCCATGTCGAGATGACGGGCAAGAACGTCACCGAATGCACCGGTGGCGCCCGCGCCATCACGGCCGAGGATCTGCAGGACCGCTACCACACCCATTGCGATCCGCGTCTCAACGCCGACCAGGCGATCGAGCTCGCTTTCCTCGTTTCGGACCTGCTCAAGAAGAGCCATCCGGTGCAGCACAAGCAGGCTGTCAACGGCTGATCCCAGCCCCGGCCGCAAGAAAAAGGAGCGCTGGAGAAATCCGGCGCTCCTTTTCGTTTGGGCGGGTATCGGCGGCGTCGAGCCGCTCAGTCCTTCTTGTAAAGCAGCCAGTTCTTGCCGGCGCGGCCGGCCATGGTCGAATGCCGCGTGACGCGGTTGCGGCCGCTCACCTTTGAGCGATAGAGCGCGCGGTCGGCCTTGGTGTAGAGATCTTCCGGGCCGTCAGCCTCGGAGGCCATGCAGATGCCCATGGAAACCGTCACCGTGCCGTAATTCGCGCCGGTCTGGCTGCTGCTGAACGGCGTCTGCTCGATCAGCATGCGGATGCGTTCGGCAATCTCGTAGGTCGCGTCCTCGCTGGCGCCTTCGACGATCAGCGCGAACTCCTCGCCGCCGGTGCGGGCGACGAACATGCCGCCGCGAACGCTGCTCTGGAAGATGTCGGCGATGATCTGGATGATCTTGTCGCCGACGGGGTGGCCATATCGATCGTTGATGTCCTTGAAACGGTCGATGTCGGCCAGGATCAGGGCGTTGAACAGGATACCCTTGTTCGAATTGTAGATCCGGGTGATTTCCTTGTCGAAGGCGCGCCGGTTCCAGATATGCGTCAGCGGATCGGTGTCCGCGAGGCGCTTGTATTCCTCGAGCTTCGTCTTGACGCTCTCGAGTTCCGCCGTCTTGTCGCTGAGCGTCGAGGCAACCTGCCGGCCGTGATCGATCGTCGAATTGGTCGCGGCGGACATGGCGCCGGCGATCTTCTGCAACAATTCCTGCGACAGCAGGCTGCGGGTCGCAAGGCCGCTTGAGGTCTCGTCGAGAATTCTGCCGTATTTCTCGATGTGGGTGCGCTCGCTTCTCAGGAGCGTGGCGATGTCCTCGAGTTCGCGCGCGATGACGTCGCGGGCATGTTCGACGATCCCCGGGCCATGGTTCTGGGCAAAGAAGCGACGGCCGATACGGTCGAGGTCGTCCTGGGTCGGCCGGTTGCTCAGCGAAACCACGGCAAGGCTGAGCTCTCGATTGGTGCCGCTCAAAGCCTCGTAGAAGATCTCATAGTTGCGCGGCAGGCCGAGCACGCCGAGCTGGCGCATGGTTGCCACCACCGTGGCCGCTATGTCGGCGTGTCGTTCGGTCTGCATGGCCGCCGGCTGCATGTTCGATCCACTCTCTCCCAGGGAGCCGTCGCCGATTTGCGTGTGCCATTTTCGTTGTCGGAAAGCCGTGTCTCTGCTTGTCCGTAACAGCGCGTCAGGAGAACGCGTCCCCACCGCGTCCTTCATTGCGCAACCATAAATGCGAGTGGGCTAAAGTTTAATTAATTTCGCCTGACCGCGCTGGTTTCTCTACCTCAGGGTGTGGCCGCGTTCAGCGTGCTGTTGTAAGCGTCGGAGCCTCGATCCAGGACAGAGCGTCCGGGCAAGTTCAGGCATGGCGCGTTATTCCATCCCGTCAGCCGATGCATTATCCCATGCGGGGATTTCGAAAGGGACGTTGGTATGCAGCGGTTGATCGATGCTTTCTTCAATTCGGTGCGGGCGTTTCGCAAACTGGCCGCCAGCGAGAAGGCCTTTCAGCAGGAACTGATGCTGCTGGCGCTGGCGCTGCCGGCGGGCTGGTTCGTTTCGACTTCCTGGAGCGGCTATGCGCTGTTGATCGGGGCCGTCCTGCTGCTGATCATCGTCGAGGTCCTGAATACCGGCATCGAGGCCGCCTGCGATGCGTTCAGCCGCGAGTTCAACGTCGACATCCAGCTTGCCAAGGACTGCGGTTCGCTGGCCGTGCTGATCTCCGTGGTCATCGTTGCAGGTGTCTGGGTGATCGCACTCATCCAGCGCGTCACCGGGCTTTCGGTCTGACCAGACGCTCTTGCGCGCCGGATTGGTGAGACTCACCCGGCTCTTGAACCGAGGCATGCCCGCAGGCGAGGCAAAGCCTGATCGCGATCCCGTCCATGCTGCCTCAAACTTGGGCAATCGCGCATCTCCAGCCGCCTAAGGCACCGCAAATCACCGATTGCGCTTGATTTTCTCCAGCGAGGCCAGTGAAATGGTCTTGCAGGGGAGTATGCGATTGGCAGCGTTCGACGAAATGCTTCCGGAAACCTCCGGATTGAGAAAGCCGTATTCGGCCTATGAACGCTGGCTCAAGGAGCAGGATCCCGCCCGACTTACCGAAAAGATGCAGGACGCCGAACGGGTCTTCCGCAAGACCGGCATCACCTTTGCCGTCTATGGCGAGCAGGAAGCCTCGGAACGTCTCATTCCCTTCGACATCGTCCCGCGCATCATCTCGGGCCAGGAGTGGCGGCGGCTGACACAGGGCATCGAGCAGCGCGTCCAGGCGCTGAATGCCTTCCTCGACGACATCTATCATCGCCAGGAGATCCTGCGCGCCGGCCGACTGCCCAGGGAGATCATCGCCGCGAACGAGGCCTTCCTGCCCGAGATGATCGGGATCCGGCCTCCAGCGGGCGTCTATACGCATATCATCGGCGTCGACATCGTGCGCATCAGCGAGAACGAATTCTACGTTCTCGAGGACAATGCGCGCACCCCTTCGGGCGTCTCCTACATGCTGGAGAACCGCGAGACGATGATGCAGCTCTTCCCGGAGCTGTTCCAGCAGATCAAGGTGCGTCCGGTCGAGAATTATCCGCAGCTCCTGCGGCAGTCGCTGGCGGCCGTGCGGCCGCAGGGCGTCAAGGGCGCGCCGACGATCGCCGTGCTGACGCCCGGCAGCTTCAACTCCGCCTATTTCGAACATGCCTTCCTCGCCGACCAGATGGGCGTGCAATTGGTCGAGGGGCAGGACCTTCGCGTCGTCGACGGCCACGTCGCCATGCGCACCACCGAGGGCTACAAGCAGATCGACGTGCTCTATCGGCGCGTCGACGACGCGTTTCTCGATCCGCTCAGCTTCAGGCCTGACTCCGTCCTTGGGGTGCCGGGCATCATGGACGTCTACCGGGCCGGTAACATCACCATCGCCAACGCGCCCGGCACCGGTATCGCCGACGACAAGGCGATCTATTCCTACATGCCCGAGATCGTCGAGTTCTACACCGGCCGCAAGGCGATCCTCGGCAACATCCCGACCTGGCGCTGCTCGGAGCCGGACAGTCTCAAATATGTGCTGGAGCACATTCATGAGCTGGTGGTGAAGGAAGTGCACGGTTCCGGTGGCTATGGCATGCTGGTCGGGCCGGCGGCGACCAAGAAGGAATGCCAGGACTTCGCCAAGAAACTGCAGGCCAAGCCTTCGAATTACATTGCTCAGCCGACCCTCGCGCTCTCGACCTGCCCGATCCTGACCGAGAAGGGCCTGTCGCCACGCCATGTGGACCTCAGGCCCTACGTGCTGGTCTCCGACCGCATCCAGATCGTTCCTGGCGGCTTGACGCGAGTGGCGCTGAAGGAGGGGTCGCTGGTCGTCAATTCCTCACAGGGCGGCGGCACCAAGGATACCTGGGTGCTGGACGACTAGCAGATACGAATGATCGGCAGAGAACAGAGGGGACACAACCATGCCGTATCCGATCGAAACTCAACGAACCGCCATATTCTGCGCGTTGCCCGAACTTCACTAGCCCAAGGCCTTTGACATGCTTCTCGGCCGCACCGCCAACGGGCTCTACTGGATGAACCGCTATATCGAGCGGGCGGAGAATATGGCGCGGCTGGTCGATGCCGGCTTGCGCATGGCGCTGACGCGCACGCAAAGCGCCTCCGAGGAATGGAACTCGGTGCTGCTGAGTGCCGGCTCCGATGTCGCCTTCACCCAGAAATACCAGGACTATACGGCCGCGAACGTCGCCGATTTCCTGTTGCGTGACGTCTCCAATCCGTCGAGCACGATGGCGTCGATCGAGACGGCCCGCAACAATGCCCGCATGGTGCGTACGGCGTTGACGCGCGAGACCTGGGAGAGCATCAACGAAGCCTGGATGTCGTTGAAGCGGATGCTGGCCAGGCCGATCGACGAGCGCGACCTGCCGAACGTGCTCGACGCCATCAAGCGCGAGACGGCACTGATCCGCGGTTCCTTCTACGGCACGATGCTGCGCAATGAGATCTTCGATTTTTCGCAGATAGGCACCTATGTCGAGCGCGCCGACAACACGGCGCGCATCCTGGATGTGAAATATTACGTGCTTCTGCCATCGATCTCATGGGTCGGCTCGACGCTCGACAACTATCAGTGGGAATCGATCCTGCGGTCGGTCTCGGCGCATCGCTCCTACCGGTGGGTCTATGACGCCGACTACAAGCCGACGAACATAGCCGACTATCTGATCCTCAACGTACGCATGCCGCGCTCGCTGACCTTCTGCTATCGCTTCCTGATGGAACACCTGAAATTCCTCGCAGACGATTATGGCGAGCGGCATGCCTGCCACGCGACGGCGGAACGGACGCAGGCTATGCTCAGGGCAGGTTCGATCAAGGATATATTCGACGCCGGGCTGCATGAATTCCTGGCCAATTTCATCCAGGACAACACCAGGCTCGGTGACGAGATCGCGCAGGACTATAAGTTCTATTGAGGGCCGATATGATGGAAGCCGGCTTTCAGAGGGGATTGCGCTCAAGGCGGAACGTGACATGCGACTGAAGATCGCCCACCGGACCGAATACCGCTACGACGCGCCGGTGCCGTATCTGCTGCAGCGGCTGCGGCTGTTTCCGGCGAGCGGACGGACGCAGACGGTGATGTCCTGGACGCTCGATGTCGAGGGCGCCCGCGAGGAAGTCCGCTTCGTCGATCATTTCGGCAACGACACCCGGCTGCTGAGCGTCGAGGGCGGGCCGGATTTCATCGCCGTCGAGGCGGCCGGCGAGGTGGTGACGCGCGACAATTCCGGCGTCTTCGGTCCGCATCAGGGTTTTACGCCGCTCTGGCTTTTCAGCCGAGGAACGGCGCTGACCGAGATCGGCGACGGGATACGCGACCTAGCCGCCGCCGCTGCCGGCGGCAGCGAGATCGAGCGGTTGCACAAGCTCATGGGCGCGATCGGCGAGCGGGTCGCCTACAAGCCCGGGGCCACCAGCACCGTGACGACCGCGGAGGAGGCGTTGGCCCTCAAGACCGGCGTCTGCCAGGATCACAGCCACATCTTCGTCGCGGCGGCGCGCGCCATGGGATTTCCAGCCCGTTATATAAGTGGCTACCTGATGATGGACGCGGCCGTCGAACAGGCCGCCAGCCACGCGTGGGCGGAAGCGCATGTTCCCGGCCTGGGTTGGGTCGCCTTCGATCCGGCCAACGGCATTTCGCCGGACGAGCGCTATGTGAGGGTGGCGGCCGGCCGCGACTATCGCGATGCCATGCCGGTGTCTGGCATCCGGCTGGGCCAGTCGCAGGAACAACTCGCGGTTACCGTGACGGTGGAGCAATAATTCCTCCTCACGGCCGGCGCGGCGCCTCGTCGAGGGATATTTCCCGGGAAAACATTCCGATTTTTGGAGCCATGCGCTAGAAGGGCAGCCATGACTTATTGCGTTGGGCTGAAGATCGATCGCGGACTGGTGTTCATGTCGGACACCCGAACCAATGCGGGCATGGATTCGATATCGACGTTCCGCAAGATGCATGTATGGGAGCAGCCGGGCGAACGCGTCATCGTGCTGATGTCGGCGGGAAATCTGGCGACGACGCAGGCCGTGGTGAGCCTTCTCGACGAACGCACCAAGGCTGTCTCCGATCGTCACACGACGTTGCTCGAGACGCCTTCCATGTACCAGACGGCGCGCATGGTCGGCGACACCGTCAAGGAAGTCATCGCCAACTCCTCACCGGTAGGCGAGAAGGCGGATTCCTATTTCAACGCGTCTTTCATCCTGGGCGGCCAGATCAAGGGCAGCGAGCCCCGGCTTTTCATGATCTATCCCGAGGGCAATTTCATCGAATCGACCGACGACACGCCCTTCTTTCAGATCGGCGAGACGAAGTATGGCAAGCCGATCATCATCAGAGCCTACGACCGCGCGATGAGTTTTGCCGAAACGGTGAAACTGCTGATGGTGTCCTTCGATTCGACGCTGAAATCCAACCTCTCGGTCGGGTTGCCGCTCGATCTGCTCTTCTACCAAAAGGACGCCTTCAAGGTCGAGCTGAAGAAGCGGATCGGCCAGGATGATCCCTATTACCGCAGGATTTCCGAGGGATGGTCGGATGCGCTCAAGGCCGCCTTTGCCAGCCTGCCGGATTTTCCGGAGTAGCAGTTCGACAGGCGTGGTCGGCTGGCGCACTCTCGCGATACGCCAGTGTTGCCGAAATCTATTTCACATGTTAAATAAAATCGCCTGGGATGCCGGATCCGGCAATGTCGGCGAAGCGGGAGGAACGCGATGGACAATGACGAATTCCGGCACTGGTCGCGGCGCGCCGCCGACTGGGGGGTGGATTACCGTGCCAACCTGCGCGACCGGCCGGTTCGGCCGCAACTGAACCCGGGCGCGATATTCAGAAGTGTCGAGGAGGCTCCGCCTGAGACGGCGGAGCCGATGGAGCGGATCTTCGCCGATTTCGAAGCCAAGATCCTGCCCGGCATGACGCACTGGCAGCATCCGCGTTTCTTCGCCTATTTCCCCGCCAACGCCGCGCCGGTTTCGGTGGTGGCCGAGTATCTGGTCTCGGCCATGGCCGCGCAATGCATGCTTTGGCAGACTTCGCCCGCCGCGACCGAGTTGGAGACGCGGGTGGTCGACTGGATGCGGCAGGCGCTTGGCCTGCCCGAAGGCTTTTCCGGGGTTATCCAGGATTCGGCATCCTCCGCCACGCTGGCGGCCGTGCTGACCATGCGCGAACGCGCGCTCGACTGGCAGGGCAACAAGAAGGGTTTGGCCGGGCAGGCGAAGCTGCGCGTCTATTCCTCCGATCAGGTCCATACCTCGATCGACCGCGCCATCTGGGTCGCCGGCATCGGCGAGGAAAACCTCGTGCGCATTCCCGTTGCCGGCCGTTACCGCGCCATGGATACGGCTGCTCTGGAAGCTGCGATCGTGGCCGATCGCGAAGCGGGGCTGCTGCCAGCCGGCATCATCGCCTGTGTTGGTGGCACCAGCACCGGCGGCACGGACGACATCGCGGCAGTAGCGGCTGTCGCGAAGCGGCATGGGCTCTATCTGCACGTCGACGCGGCCTGGGCAGGGTCGGCGATGATCTGCCCGGAGTACCGGCATTTCTGGACCGGTATCGAAGGCGCCGATTCCATCGTCTTCAATCCGCACAAATGGCTTGGCGCCCAGTTCGATTGCTCGATCCAGTTCATCCGCAGCCCGGACGATCTGGTGCGCACCTTGGCCATCAAGCCGGACTATCTGAAGACCCGCGGCCATGATGGAATCATCAACTATTCCGAATGGTCCGTACCGCTCGGCCGACGCTTCCGGGCGCTCAAGCTCTGGTTCCTGCTGCGCGCGCACGGGTTGGAGGGATTGCGCGCGATGATCCGCAACCACGTCACCTGGAGCGAGGGCCTTGCCGCTCGCCTCGGCCGGGAGGCGGACTTCGAGATCGTCACCACGCCGATGCTGTCACTGTTTTCGTTCCGGCATCGCGGCGCGGAAAACGCTGATCCGGATGAGCACAATCTGCGCCTGGTCGACGCCATCAATTCGGATGGCCGCATCTACCTGACCCAGACGCGCGTGGAGGGCAGGGTGGCCGTCCGTTTCCAGGCCGGTCAGTTCGAGGCGACGGCCGCCGACGTTGACGACGCCTTCGACGTGATCGTCGAGGTCGCGCGGAGCCTGTAGGCTGCCACGGGATTTCAGGTTCGGACGACCTGAAATCTGAAACGATCGTCTCAAACAGACAAAGAACCGATGCCGAAAGCCGCGCTCCGGCTTTCGGCATCGTTCTTTTGAGCAGCCTTGAATTTCGACATCGCTTCGGCGTGAAGCGATGTCCGACTGTTCTTCATTTTCGTTTTCAGCTATAGACAGGAAAAACGAAAGCAGGGACCCAGCATATGTATCTGTCGCCGCGCCACGCCGAAATCATCCAGATGGCCAAGGACAATGGCCGGGTGCTGGTCGATGACCTCGCGTCGCATTTCAATGTCACGCCACAGACCATCCGCAAGGACCTCAACGACCTCTGCGAGCAGCGCCTGTTGTCTCGCATCCATGGCGGGGCGTTGTTTCCCTCCGGCATCGAGAACATGGAGTACGAGGCGAGACGCAAGATCGCCGCCGATGAAAAGGATGCGATCGGGCGCGCGGCCGCGAAGCTGATCCCCGACAACGCCTCGCTGTTCATCAACATCGGCACCACTACCGAGGCCGTGAGCACGGCGCTGCTCGACCATGACGGCTTGATGGTCATCACCAATAACATAAATGTTGCCAATAGGATGCGCGTGTATCCTTCGATCGAGGTGGTGATCGCGGGCGGCGTCGTGCGCGGCTCCGACGGCGGCATCGTCGGAGAAGCCGCGGTCGATTTCATCCGGCAATTCAAGGTTGACTATGCCGTCATTGGCTCATCGGCGATCGACCATGACGGGGCGCTGCTGGATTTCGATTTTCGCGAGGTCAAGGTCGCGCAGGCGATCATCGCCAATGCGCGGCATGTCATCCTGGTTGCCGACCGCACGAAGTTCGAACGCACGGCCCCGGTGCGCATCGGTCATCTTTCCCAGGTCGATACCTTCATCACCGATATCTGCGACATCCCGTCCATTCGGCGAATTTGCCAGGAATCAGAGGTGCAGTTGATCGAAACGTCCCGCGACTAGCCATGCGTCCCGCGCATCACAGGCTTGTGATATTTCGTTTGACACGCGTTCTTATTTCGAAATAATTCCGCCATGGTTTCGTAAATAACCGGAATGGTGCAATGCGAAATCATTGGAGGGCTTTGTGGGCGCATCCGATATCCATGACATCTTCGTCATAGGCGGCGGCATCAACGGATGCGGCATCGCCCGTGACGCCGTGGGGCGCGGCTATTCGGTCTTTCTCGCCGAAATGGACGATCTGGCGAGCGGCACCTCGTCCGGCTCGACCAAGCTCATCCATGGCGGTCTTCGCTATCTCGAATACTACGAATTCCGCCTGGTGCGCGAAGCGCTGATGGAACGCGAGGTGCTGTGGCGCAACGCCCCGCACATCATCTGGCCGATGCGGTTCGTGCTGCCATACGCCAAGGGCCTGCGGCCGGCCTGGATGATCAGGCTTGGGCTGTTCCTTTATGACTACATCGGCGGTCGCAAGCTCTTGCCAGCGACGAAAACCCTCGACATGGCGAAAGATCCCGCCGGGAAGCCGCTGAAGCCGCTTTTCCGCAAGGCGTTCGAGTATTCCGACGGGTGGGTCAACGATGCCCGGCTGGTGGCGCTGAATGCGCGCGACGCCGCCGATCGGGGCGCGACGATCCGGACGCGCACCAAGGTGGTCGCGGCCCGCCGCGAGGAGGGGCTGTGGCGGGTCACGATCTCGGACCAGCGGACCGGCGCCAGCGAAGAGGTGAAGGCGCGCCTGCTGGTCAATGCGGCCGGCCCATGGGTCGACCATGTCCTGTCGGAAGCGCTTGGCGACAAGGGCGCGCACAATGTGCGCCTGGTGCAGGGCAGCCATATCGTCATCAGGAAGAAGTTCGATGATCCGCGTGCCTATTTCTTCCAGAACCGCGACGGGCGCATCATCTTCGCCATTCCCTACGAGGAAGAGTTCACGCTGATCGGCACCACGGATCGCGACTATCCCGGCGATCCGCACGACGTGAAGATCAGCGAGGTGGAGATCGACTATCTCTGCGCCGCGGCAAGCGAATATTTCGCGCAGCCGGTTCGCCGCGCCGACATCGTATGGACCTACTCCGCCGTGCGCCCGCTGTACGACGACGGTGCCTCCAAGGCGCAGGAAGCGACACGCGACTACGTCCTGAAGGCAGAGCGAGGGGAAGGCGCGCCCGCGCTCAACGCCTTTGGCGGCAAGATAACGACCTATCGGCGGCTGTCCGAATCCATGCTTGAAAAGATCGAGGGCTTCCTGGGCAAGCGTGGCAAGCCGTGGACAGCCAATGCGCCTTTGCCTGGCGGCGATTTCCCGGCAACGGGTTTCGATGCCCAGGTTGCCAAGCTCAAAAGCGCCTATCCCTTCCTGGAGCAGCGGCTGGCGCGCCGCCTGACCCGGCTTTACGGTACGCGTGCGCAAACGCTGCTGGGCAATGCGAAATCGATCGTTGATCTGGGCCGCAACTTCGGCGCCGACCTCTATGAAGCCGAGGTGCGCTATCTCGTTGCCAACGAGTGGGCGGTCACCGCTCAGGACGTGTTGTGGCGTCGGACCAAGCGTGGCCTGCATTTCAACGGCGAGCAGACCGCGGCGCTGGACGATTTCCTGCGCGGCCTGGATCACCAGCATATCGCCGCGGCTGAATAAATCTGCGTCCGTGGTATCGCGTGGGGAGCGCTGCCGTCTTGGAGCCGGATGATTTCACATCGCATCGACATCAAGTCCGAATCCGGCTCTAAATCAAAGGGATAGAACGTGCCGGCATTCGAAAGCCGCCACACGCCCTTGAGCGGGATCTTCCAGCGCGGCGCGGCACTGTGGGAGGAACAATGAGCGGTTTCGTTCTGGCGATCGACCAGGGTACGACATCGTCGCGTGCCATCGTCTTCGACGGGGCCATGCGCGTCGCCGGCATCGGCCAGCAGGAATTTCCCCAATACTATCCGGCATCGGGCTGGGTCGAGCATGATCCCGAAGAGATCTGGTCAAGTGTGCTCGCGACGGTGAAGGCAGCCCTTGCCCGGGCCGGCAGGCGCGGCGCGGAGATCGCAGCCCTCGGCATCACCAACCAGCGCGAGACGATCGTGATCTGGGAAAAGGCCACCGGCAAGCCGATCCACAACGCGATCGTGTGGCAGGACAGGCGCACGGCGCCGTTGTGCCGCAAGCTGAAGAAACAGGGCCTCGAGAAGACGTTCACGCACAAGACCGGCCTGCTGCTCGATCCCTATTTTTCGGGCACCAAGATCGCCTGGATCCTGGACAAGGTGAAGGGCGCCAGGAAGCGGGCGGAAAAGGGCGAGCTGCTCGCCGGCACGATCGACAGTTTCCTGATCTGGCGGCTGACGGGCGGCAAGGTTCACGCCACCGACGCCACCAATGCCTCCCGCACGCTGGTCTATAACATCCGGAAAAATGCCTGGGACGAGCAGTTGCTGCGCATCCTGCGCATACCGGCGCAGATGCTGCCTGTCGTGAAGAATTGCGCCGATGACTATGGAATCACGGATAAAAATCTGTTCGACGCGGAGATAAGGATCCTTGGCGTCGCCGGCGATCAGCATGCGGCCACCATCGGTCAGGCATGCTTCGAGCCTGGCATGATGAAGTCGACCTACGGCACCGGCTGCTTCGCGCTGCTCAATACGGGCGCGGAACCCGTCAACTCGAAGAGCCGGCTGCTGACGACCATCGCCTACCGGCTGAACGGCAAGACCACCTACGCGCTCGAAGGGTCGATCTTCGTTGCCGGCGCGGCGGTGCAATGGCTACGCGACGGGTTGGGCATCATCGGCAAGGCCGAGCATAGCGGCGCCCTGGCGGCCAAGGCCGATCCATCGCAGCACGTCTATCTCGTGCCGGCCTTCGTCGGGCTCGGCGCGCCGCACTGGGACGCCGACGCGCGCGGCGCGATGTTCGGGCTGACGCGCAATTCAGGGCCTGCCGAATTCGCCCGCGCCGCGCTTGAAACCGTCGCCTACCAGACCCGGGACCTGCTGGACGCCATGCGCCGGGACTGGAAGGGCGCCTCCGCGAAGACGGTACTCAGGGTCGACGGCGGCATGGTCGCCTCGGACTGGACGATGCAGCGGCTGGCCGACATTCTCGACGCTCCGGTCGACCGGCCGACCATTTTGGAGACCACGGCGCTCGGCGCGGCGTGGCTCGCCGGATCGCGAGCAGGGGTGTGGCCGAAATCCGCCGAATTTGCCAGAAGCTGGGCGCTTGAGCGTCGCTTCAAGCCGGAGATGGACGCTTCCACGCGAAAGGCCAAGCTGGCAGGCTGGCGCGATGCCGTGCGGCGCACGCTGAGCCAGCAATAAGCCCGCACCGTTTCCGGCGCGGGCTTCAGGTCGGGGCCGTGCGAGGCCCGCCGCTTCATGACATCAATAGGGCGAGCGACACTGCTGGCGCGGGCCGTTGTAAGGCTGGAACGTGTTGTCCGACGCGCGGTAGGATTTGTAGCGGTTGTAGCACCACCGCACATGGGCGTTGCCACCCTCGTAACGGTTCTGCTCGCTGTTGACGATCGCGCCGGAGATCAGCGCACCGGCCGCGAAAGCGGCGAGCGGGAACCAGTAGTCGCCATTGCGACGGTAGCCGGGGTGATAGTCCCGGTAGCCGCGATGGCCGTTCCAGTAGACACCGCCGTTACGACGGTCGAAATGCCGCCAGTCGCCACCCCTGCGCCAGTTGCCGCCACGGTTCTTCATCCACGGCTTGTAGTCAACGGTCTGAACGACCGGCCCGGGCGCCTGCGCCTGCGGGACATAGACGGTCGCGGCATCCGCCGGAACCGCCGCTGCGGCCGCGAACGACACCGATAAAACGGTGGCGAGCAAACCTGTTGCAATCCTGTTCATCATGTTCTCCTTGAGAGGGTGATTGACGTCCCTTGTCGGGCAACAACGGCCCGATCGTGCAAATAGTTCCGGCTGGGAATGCAACTTCTTGGTTTGCAACACTTCTTGGCGTTCCCGCCCAACTCCGGCCGATCGATGCCGTCGATTTATCTGGTCGGGCAGGAGGGCTTCGCGGCTATCCTGTCCCTTCGGCGCGGAAGGTTGTCCGTCGCCTGCTTTTTCCGGTTGACCGGCAAAGGCACTCTCCCTATGTTCCGCGCAATTTCGGGGGCGGTCTTCGCGAGCCCGCGGGAGCGCGTAGCTCAGCCGGTAGAGCAACTGACTTTTAATCAGTAGGTCCTGGGTTCGAATCCCAGCGCGCTCACCAACAAATCAAGAGTTTCACGTGTGCGAGGTTCGTGCGAGGTTTTACCGCGCGCGGTGTTCCTGTTTAGGCCAGCCTGGCCGAGCTTGTCGCCGGCGATGCAGAGCAGACCGATCCGCGCGCCGCGCGCGGTCGACCCTCTCGCGTCAGCTTGACGGCTAGTCAGCATGTGGTCATTGTCCGCAGCTATGCTGATTGAAAACCCTCAACCGAACCAACGCTTCTATCACAGTTTCGACTTTCCGGACCGCACTGTTTCCGGCGATTGGGACCTGCGGGGACGGTTCGATGAATATATTGGCCAAGTGCAGGTTCGCGGCCGGACGTTGCTCGATGTTGGCGCGGCCAGCGGCTTTCTCTCATTCGAGGCTGAAAAGCGGGGAGCACACGTCACCAGTTTCGACGCGGACAGCGCCGACCGTTGGCAGCTCGGCCCCGGCGAATGCATCGACTACGCCTATTACGAGGCGATGCGGAACAGCTATTCCTATGCCCATGCCGCGCTTCGCTCGGGAGCCCGAGCCATCTACGGGAATGTGTATTCAATGGCGGATGCTGTCGAGCCTCACGACATCGTCCTTATCGGCCAGATACTGGTTCATCTTCGCGATCCGATCGCCGCCATAGAGCAGTCGGCCAGATGCGCCAAGCAGACAATCATCATTGCCGAAGGCATGATGGATACCGAGGAGCCGACGGCAATCTTCACCGCGGGCCGCCCAGGTTATTCGTGGTGGTATATGTCGCGCGGTATCTACCGGCAGTGGCTTGCACGGCTCGGCTTCGAGGTGAAGGCATTCTCCGAGGCCAAGTACCGCTGCGTGGTCCGGGACGAAGACATAGCGATTTGTAGCCTCGTTGCCGAGCGTGTCGCGCCGACACCCCAACGGCCGACTCCATAACCACTCCGCAGGTCCTGGGTTCGAATCCCAGCGCTCACATCTACGACTTGCCAAACACCAGCGAGACATTGCCGCCGGCGTGGCGTTCGATCCTGCCGGCGAGGTCGAGTTCGAGCAGGACCATCGATATCTGAGCGGCGCCCAGGCCGGTGTGGCGGATGATCTCGTCGACGGCGATCGGCGTCGGGCCGAGTGTCTCCAGGACTTCGGCGCGTTCGTTTTCGTCGGGCGGAGGACTTGCGAACAGATCGGGCGGTTGCACCGGCGCGGCTGCTCTCGGCGCGCGTATCCCGGCGAGCGGCGCTAGCGCGGAGAATATGTCGGCTGCCTCGGTGACCAGCGTGGCGCCGTCCTTCAGCAGGCCGTTGCAGCCCGCCGCGCGCGGGTCGAGCGGCGAACCTGGCACCGCGAAAACCAGCCGGCCCATCTCGCCGGCAAGCCTGGCACTGATCAGCGAGCCCGAACGCAGCGCCGCCTCGACGACGACCAGTCCCAGCGCCATGCCGGCGACCAGACGGTTGCGGCGCGGAAAATCCTGCGCACGCGGCTGCCAGCCGAACGGCATTTCCGAGACGATGGCGCCGCCATGGTCGGCAATCTCATCGCAAAGGTCGGCGTTTTCGGGCGGGTAGGGCCGATCGAGGCCGCCGGCCAGCACCCCGATCGTGCCCGTCGCGAGGCTACCCTTGTGGGCCGACGTGTCGATGCCGCGCGCCAGGCCGGAGACGACGGCGTATCCGTCGCGACCGAGATCGGCGGCCAGCATGCGTGCCATCTTGATGCCGGCCAGCGAGGCGTTGCGGGCGCCGACAATGGCAACCGCGGGTAGCCGGAAGACGGCTCCTTCGCCCTTTATCGCCAGCAGAGGCGGCGGGTTGTCCATGCTCTTCAGCAGTGGGGGATAGTCGGCTTCGCCGATGCCGACAAAACGGGCGCCGGCTCGTCGGGCGGCCTCCATCTCCGCTTCGGCTTCGGCCATTGCGGGAACGCGGACGATACGGTTCGCACCGCCCGAGATCATCAGTTCGGGCAGCATCTCGAGTGCCACTTCCGCTGAACCGAACCGATTGATCAGATCGCGAAAGGAGGCAGGTCCGACATTGGGCGTACGGAGCAGGCGAAGCCAGCTCAGCCGCTGCCGGTCGCTGAGGCGCGGCCCGGCCGGTGGGGCTGTCACCCCTTCGCTCCGATCTTCGTCTCGGTGCCGGCAAGCAGCCGGGAAATGTTCGCCCGATGCTTGAAGAAGATCAGAATGCTCAGCACGACGAAGAGCAGCGCGGCCGCCGGCGTGCTCAGGAAATAGAGGGCGATCGGAATGATCACCGCTGCCGTCAGCGCGGCGAGCGACGAATAGCGGAACAGGAACGCCACGGCGAGCCAGACGATGGCGAAGACCACGGCAGCCTGCCAGGCGAGGCCGATGAGCACGCCGAGATAGGTGGCGACACCCTTGCCGCCCTTGAAGCCGAGCCAGACCGGAAAGAGATGGCCGAGAAAGGCGCCGAGGCCCGCCCACAACCCGAGATCCGGGCCGAACCTGGCGGCGATCAGAACGGCTGCCGTTCCCTTGAGCGCATCCAGCAGCAGCGTGGCCGCGGCGAGGCCCTTGTTGCCGGTGCGGAGCACATTGGTGGCGCCGATATTGCCGGAGCCGATCTTGCGAACGTCGCCGAGTCCTGCCGCGCGGGTGAGCAGGAGCCCAAACGGAATCGAGCCGAGCAGGTAGCCGAACACCAGCGCCAGGACGATGCCGTAGCTCATTGTTTTCCCCCTGTGATCGGCGCGAACCGCGCCGGCACGTTCAAGCCCGGAACACTGTGCGGCCCGCGACCATCGTTTGCAAGACCTTGCCCTGCAGCCGCGCGCCCTCGAAACAGGTGTTCTTGGAGCGGGACCGGATACCGGTCTCGCTGACGATCCAGGGTTCGTCTAGATCGACGAGGGCGAGGTCCGCGACGGCGCCAGGCTTCAGCGTGCCGCCCGGCAGGCCGAACAGCCTTGCCGGCGCGGTCGACACGGTTTCGATCAGCCGGAGCAGGGGCACGTCGCCATTGTGATACAGCCTGAGCGCGGCACCCAGAAGCGTTTCCAGCCCGATCGCGCCGGCCGCGGCGTCTGCGAACGGCAGGCGCTTGGTGTCGACGTCCTGCGGATCGTGCGAGGACACGATGATGTCGATGGCGCCGTCGCGGATTGCCTCGATCATGGCCAGCCGGTCCTCCTCGGCGCGCAGCGGCGGCGTCAGCCGGAAGAAGGTGCGGTACTCGCCAACGTCCAGTTCGTTGAGCGACAGGTTATGGATGGCGACCCCTGCTGTGACATTCGCGCCGTCGGCCTTCGCGCGGCGCATGGCCTGCGCGGCCATGGCGGTCGAGATCTTGGCGGCGTGGTAGGTGCCACGGGTCAGCCTGGCGAGCGCCAGGTCGCGTTCGAGGGGGATCGCTTCGGCCTCGCGCGGAATGCCGGAAAGGCCGAGCCAGCTCGCATAAAGCCCTTCGTTCATGACACCGGAGGAGGCGAGGTCGGCATCCTGCGTCTCATGCGCGACGACGGCGCCAAAATCGCGCGCGTAGGTCAGCGCGCGGCGCATCACCAGGGCATTGGCGATGGTGTGCCGCCCATCGGTGAAGGCGACCGCGCCCGCCTCGCGCAGGAGGCCGAACTCGGTCATCTCCTGGCCATCGAGGCCCTTGGTGATGGCGGCAGCGGGGAAAATGTTGACGCTGGCCGTGTCGCGCGCGGTGCGCAGCACGAACTCGACGAGTGCGACATTGTCGATCACCGGATTGGTGTCGGGCATCATCACGATCGAGGTGACGCCACCGGCCGCCGCCGCAACGCTCGCCGAGGCGATCGTCTCGCGATGCTCGCCGCCGGGTTCGCCGATGAACACGCGGCCGTCGACCAGGCCAGGGATGATCGCCTTGCCCGAACAGTCGACGACATCGGCGCCTTGCGGCGTCCCCTGGTTCAGCGCGGCTTTGCCGGCGGCGGCGATCTTGCCGTCGGTGACGATGACGGTGCCGATCTCGTCGATGCCGCGCGCGGGGTCGATGACGCGGGCGCGCTCGAAAACCGTGGTGCTCATGCGCCGCGACCCTCCTGGTTGCGGCGGGGGTCGAGCAGCGCCTCCATCACCGCCATGCGCACGGCGACGCCCATCTCGACCTGTTCCTGAATGACGCTTTGCGGCCCGTCGGCGATCGCCGAGGCGATCTCGACGCCGCGATTCATCGGGCCGGGGTGCATCACCAGCGCGTCGTCCTTGGCGGCCTTCAGCTTCTCGGCATCCAGGCCGTAGTAGCGGAAATACTCGCGCACCGAAGGCACGAAGGCGCCTTCCATGCGCTCGCGCTGCAGGCGCAGCATCATGACGACATCGGCGTCCTTCAACCCTTCCGCCATCGAGCGGGTGACGATGACGCCCATCGTCTCGATACCGGCGGGCAGGAGTGTCGAGGGCGCGACGACACGCACCTGCGCGCCCAGTGCGTTCAGCAACATGATGTTGGAGCGGGCGACTCGCGAGTGCAGGATGTCGCCGCAGATGGCGACGATCAGCTTCGACAGCGGCCCCTTGGCGCGTCGGATCGTTAGCGCGTCGAGCAAGGCCTGCGTCGGATGTTCATGCGCGCCGTCGCCGGCATTGACTACGGAGCAGCCGACCTTCTGCGCCAGAAGAGCCGCCGCGCCCGCCGACTGGTGTCGGATGATGAGGATATCCGGCCGCATGGCATTGAGCGTCATGGCGGTGTCGATGAGCGTCTCGCCCTTTTTCACCGAGGAGGACGCGACCGACATGTTCATGACGTCGGCGCCAAGCCGCTTGCCGGCCAGTTCGAAGGACGATTGGGTGCGCGTCGACGCCTCGTAGAACAGGTTGATCTGGGTGCGGCCCCGGAGCGTCGAGGTCTTTTTCTCCGGCTGCCGTGAAATCGCCACGGCCCGGTCAGCACGATCGAGCAAAAGCTCGATGTCGCCGGGGGAAAGATCGCGGATGCCCAGAAGATGGCGGTGAGGAAAGAGCGGCAGGGACGAAGCGTCGGTCATCTCAAGGCGCTGCTATAGGGTGCGGTTTTTCCGGCCGCAAGCGTCAGCTTTGGATTGCGGCCGTTCTCCCCGGTATTTTCGTCGCGCGCCTTGCTTGGCTTGGGCTATAAGGCCCAGATGGCCCGGATTCGAGACCGTGCCCCGCAAATGGTAAGGATCTTTCTTGCCAACAGAAGGATTGGGCGTGACCGACGACGTGATCAACCAGCCGCCGCCGCTGACGGGCGGCAACGCCTGGCGGGGCGATCCGTTGCTGATTCAGCTTGCCGAGCGCTTCTCCGATCCCGTCCGCAAGGATCTCGACGGCCTCGGCCGCTTCGTGATGACCCAGGAGGCGCAGGAACTGGCCCGCCTCGCCAACACTGAGACGCCGAAGCTCAAAACGCATGACCGGCAGGGCCGGCGCATCGACCTCGTGGAATTTCACCCCGCCTATCACGCGCTGATGCGCCGTTCCGTGGCGAGTGGCCTTCATTCCTCGGTCTGGGAAAATGGCGAGGCGGAGATCGGCCGCCGCCATCAGGTCAGGGCCGCCCGCTTCTATCTAACAGCCGAGCTGGAGACCGGGCATCTGTGCCCGATCACCATGACCAGCGCATCGCTCGCCGCGCTGATGGCGAGCCCGAAGCTGTTCCGCGAATGGGCGCCCCGGGTGACCACCCGCAAATATGACCAGAGCCAGAAGCCGCCGGTGGAGAAGACCGGATTGACGCTCGGCATGGGCATGACGGAGAAGCAGGGGGGCACGGATGTTCGTGCCAACATCACCAAGGCCGAGCGTGTCGGCAGCGGGTTTCACCGGCTGACCGGCCACAAATGGTTCATGTCGGCGCCGATGTCGGATGCGTTCCTGGTGCTCGGCCAGGCGCCCGAAGGCCTCTCTTGCTTTCTTGTGCCGCGCCTGCTGGGCGACGGCTCTGGAAATGGCTTTCGCTTCCAGCGTCTCAAGGACAAGCTCGGCAACCGCTCCAACGCCTCGTCGGAGGTGGAATTCGTCAACGCCATCGGTGAGATGGTCGGGGAGCCTGGAGCAGGCGTCAAGACAATCATGGACATGGTAACGCTGACCCGGCTCGACTGCGCGGTCGCGTCCTCGGCGATCATGCGGGCCGGCCTCGCGGAGGCTGTCCATCACTGCCGCCATCGCCAGGTGTTCGGCTCCAATCTGGTTGATCAGCCGCTGATGCAGCGCGTGCTCGCGGACATGGCGCTGGACGTTGCCGCGGCGACCGCCTTGTCCTTCCGCCTGGCACGCTCCTTCGACGAGGCGGCGAGCGATCGCGGAGAGGCCGCGTTTGCGCGGGCGATGACGCCGGTCGTGAAATACTGGGTCTGCAAGATCGCGCCGCCGCTGCTTTACGAGGCGATGGAGAGCCTGGGCGGCAATGGCTATGTCGAGGAGGCGCCGCTCGCCCGCTACTATCGCGAGGCACCGGTCAACGCCATCTGGGAAGGATCGGGCAATGTCATGGCGCTCGACGTGCTGCGTGTGCTCGGCCGCGCGCCGGGCCTGTTCGAGGAGGTCCTGGCCGGCATCGATCGCGACCTCGGCGCCGGCGGACGTGGCACGATAGGGGTGCTGAAGGCGGCGATGCAGGTCGCCGCCTCGGACGAAGGGTCGGCGCGGATCCTCACCGAACAACTGGCGCTGTCGGCGGCCGCCGCGGAGCTGCGGCGGCTCGGGGCAGGGCGCATCGCGGATGCCTTCGTCGAGACTAGGCTCGCCGGCCAGTGGCGCAATACCTATGGCATGCTCGATTCGCGGCACGACGCCCGCATGATCATCGACACGCTCTACCCGCCGACGACCTGATCCCTTCGCCAACCAATCCCGAACGCTCGCTGAGCCGGATTTTGAGGGCGCGGCCATCGCCATGCCGCGCTGTCGGCTGCCTGTGGATTGTCGTTAACCTTAACAAATAGTTTCCATTGCGGCGGGCGCCCGTAAAGCCCACTGTCCTGGGCGGATTAAGGATTGGTTAACCATGCCACTCCCTTGCCCCACGAAGCAGGAAAGCCATGCGGCACCTCTTGAGCTCCTTTCTGGCCTTGCACTGGGCGATCGTATTCGCCCTGCTGGCCTTCGTCTGCATTGACCGCAGCCGGGGTGTCGCGGCGGCGTTGAGCGTGCTTGGCGGATCGCTTCATGGCCAAGCCGCCGATGTCGACAATGTGATGATCGTCGCGCCGTTGGCCACGGCGCTGCTCGTCGTTTCCATGTTGTTCTGCTGGACTTTGGTCGAGACCATCGCCAATGGCGCTGGGACGTCCGCAGGCGTGGCGCGCCTCGCCTTCATCGGCGCGTGCGGTGTGCTGTCGCTCATGCTCGTAGGCGGCACCGTGCAGGGCGTGAAGGACCTTTTCCTGATCGTATCGGTGCAGTTGGCGGCGTTGCTGGCGTCCTACATGGCGATGCAGACCGAGCAACGCGCGGCTGAACCCGCCACGGTTGCCGCCAATCGAGATATCCGGAGCGTGGCGCGGGCGATGGCAAGAGGGGCGGCGCATACCTCCATGCTCTCGCGCATTTCCGGCCGCACCGACATGAACGGGAAGGATAGTCGCTGATGCGCTACATCTTCGCGCTCTGGGCGGCACCGATGCTCTTGTTCTGGGGGTGGTTCTTCCTGTCGCTCAACGACATCAATTTCGGCTCGATCATGCTGAGCCGGCAATTGCATGATCTCGTCTTCCAGCTTTACGGCCAGATGCTCGGTATCGACCCCGCGACGATCCCCGGTCTTGTGGCGAAGGCCTGCGTGTTCGACGGACTGCTGCTGATGGCGCTGTGGGCTTTCCGCCGACGCAAGGCAATCCTCGCATGGATCCGTGGCCTGCGCGGCGACGATTCCACTCAGGAACCGACGCCCAGCGCCTGAAGCCTGTCGAGAGCACCCTGCAGGATGAAGGCGGCGGCCGCCGAATCGATTTTGGTCGCACGCTTGCCGCGCGAAAAATCCATTTCGATCAGGGTGCGCTCCGCCGCCACCGTCGACAGCCTCTCGTCCCAAAGAATGAAGGGCAGGGCGGTCATCGCCGCCATGTTGCGGGCGAAGGCGCGGGATTTCTGAGCGCGTGGGCCTTCCGTGCCATCCATGTTGATCGGCAGGCCAAGAACCACGGCGCCGACATTCTCCTTGTCGAGCAGGGCCAGCAGCGTCGTCGCGTCGAGCGTGAATTTGCGGCGGATGATGACGGGCCGGGGGTGAGCGAAGGAAAGGCCCCTGTCGGAAACCGCCACGCCGATCGTCTTGTCGCCGAGATCGAGGCCGGCCAAGGTCTTGCCCGCATCGAGCCTGGCCGGCAGTTCCTCTATCGCTATGATGTTCAATGGCTGTCCTTTGATTTGGAGCGCAGCCGTTCTATCTTCTGGCCGAGCAAAAATCGAGGAACCAATCCATGAAGTTGACCTGGTACGGCCATTCCGCCTTTCGCATCGAAACGGCGGACGCGAAAATCCTCATCGATCCCTATCTGATCGGCAATCCGTCATGGACGGGTGGGTGGGAAGGGCCGGCCGAGGGCGTCACCCACGTTCTCCTGACCCATGGCCACAACGACCACGTCAGCGGCGCCGTGGAGGTGCTGCAGAAGAGCGGCGCCCAACTGGTCGCCAATTTCGAGATCTGCATGTTTCTTGTCGGCAAGGGCGTCAGCGACAAGAAGATCAACCCCGGCAATATCGGCGGTACGGTGGATTGCGGCGGCTTCACGACCACCTTCGTGCAGGCGCTGCATTCGTCGTCCTTCGCCGGCGATGGCGGACTCAACACCTATCTCGGCAATCCGGGCGGGCTGGTCCTGCATTTCCCCGAGGACAAGACGCTCTACCATATGGGCGACACCGACATCTTCTCCGACATGGCGCTGATCAACGAGCTGCACGAGCCCAGGATCGGCATCGTGCCGATCGGCGACCGCTTCACTATGGGCGGTGCGGTGGCGGCCCTCGCCTGCCGCCGCTTCTTCCAGTTCGAAACCGCGATCCCCTGCCATTTCGGCACGTTCCCGATGCTCGACGCGACCGCGGAGAAATTCGAGACTGGGATGGCCGGTTCGGGTGTGAAAGTGGCTCTGCCTCGCATCGGCGAAACGATCACCCTGTAAAAAGCGGAATCAAATCATGCATCTGGGGCGATCGCTTTGCATTTCAGTGCTGTTTGCCTCCTCGCCCGCGTTCGCGGGCGAGGATTTCATTGAAGGGGTCTATCTGCAGTCCGAGGACCTCTGCGCGCAGGCCAGGAAGGATTCGCTCCAGACGCTGATCGATGCCGGCAACATCATGCTGTCGTCGCGGGGGCTGCAGGGTGTCGAATACAATTGCGAGTTCGTCCAGGTGACGAAGGCCAAGACGGCGCCGAGCTGGGCGGTGACCGCAATCTGCCAGGAGCCCGGTTATGTCTTCCCCGACGTGCTTTCGGTCACGCGGGTCAACCAGACCCAGGTCGACCTGGTTTCGGTGCGACCTGCCGAGGACGAGGGCGAGAGCGTCAGCAACAGCGGCAGCTACTATCTGTGCGACGGGGTTGCGTTGCCATAAAGCACGACGGTCCCGGCATCATTCGTCGCTTCGCGGGCACGCGCATGTTGCACCGCGCGCCGGGCGCCGCTATAGCCCGCACTGGTTTTCCCGAGGCACGAACATGTCCGTTGATGTCAAGACCGTGAAGCGCGTCGCCCATCTTGCCCGCATTGCTGTGAGCGAGGAGGACGCCCAGCGCATGACCGGCGAATTGAATGCCATCCTGGGCTTTGTCGAGCAGCTCAACGAGGTGGATGTCGCCGGTGTCGAGCCGATGACGTCGGTCACCCCGATGGAGATGAAGAAGCGCCAGGACGTCGTCACCGACGGCAGCAAGGCCGCCGACATCGTCGCCAACGCGCCGGCCACCGAAGAGAACTTCTTCCTCGTTCCGAAGGTGGTGGAGTAGGGCGCGATGGCCATTGAGATCGCCGTCGAGACGCCGCTGCAGGACGACGTGCGCGCGCTGGTCGCCGAGCTCAACGCCACGCTGCTCGAACTGACGCCGCCCGAACATTGCTACCACCTGACGGTGGAGCAGATGGCTGGCGACGATACGACCGTTTTCATCGCTCGCGACAGTGGCCTTGCCGTCGGCTGCGGTGCGCTCAAGCGCCACGAAGGCGCCGTCGGCGAGGTCAAGCGCATGTATACGCGGCCGTCGCATCGCGGCCGGAAGATCGGCGTACGGATCGTCGAGCGGGTCGAGGCGCTGGCGCGGCAGGAAGGCTACAGGCGCCTGGTTCTCGAAACCGGTGATCGCCATCCCGCCGCATGGACCGTCTATGAACGCGCCGGATTCTCACGTTGCGGTCCGGTGCTGGATTATCCCGACTCCAAATGGTCGGTGTTTTACGAAAAGAGCCTTGCCTGATGAGCGACCTCACACACCTCACCATTTCGGCGGCGCGCGCCAAGCTGCGCGCCAAGGAAATCACCGCGACCGAGATCACCGAGGCGTATCTCGGCGCCATCGAGCGCGCCAACCCGGCGCTCAACGCCTATATCGCCGTCACGGATGACAAGGCGCGCGCCATGGCCAAGGCTTCCGACGCCAGGTTGGCGAAGGGCGAGGGCGGCTCCCTCGAGGGTATTCCGCTCGGCATCAAGGACCTGTTCGCGACTGAAGGCGTGCACACGCAGGCCTGCAGCCACGTGCTCGACGGCTTCAAGCCGCGCTACGAATCGACAGTCACAGCCAATCTCTGGGCCGATGGCGCGGTCATGCTGGGCAAGCTCAACATGGACGAGTTCGCCATGGGATCGTCCAACGAGACGTCCTATTACGGCCCCGTCATCAACCCATGGCGGCGTTCGAGTCTGCAGACGACCGTGAAGCCGACCATCCATGATGGCGGCGGCGGGTTTGTTACGCCCGGCGGTGTCGAGCAGAGCCGCAGCTATGACAACATGCAGCTTGTGCCGGGCGGCTCCTCGGGTGGATCGGCTTCCGCCGTCTCGGCCTTCCTGTGCGCCGGCGCCACCGCGACCGACACGGGCGGCTCGATCCGCCAGCCGGCGGCCTTCACCGGCACGGTCGGAATCAAGCCTACCTACGGACGCTGCTCTCGCTGGGGCATCGTTGCCTTCGCGTCCTCGCTCGACCAGGCCGGCCCGATCGCGCGCGACGTGCGCGACGCCGCGATCCTGCTGAAGTCGATGGCTTCGGTTGATCCGAAGGATACGACCTCGGTAGATCGCCCCGTGCCGGACTACGAAGCGGCGATCGGCAGATCCGTGAAGGGCATGAAGGTCGGCATTCCCCGGGAGTATCGCGTCGACGGCATGCCTGAGGACATCGAGGCGCTCTGGCAGCAGGGCATCGCCTGGCTGCGTGACGCCGGCGCCGAGATCGTGGACATCTCGCTTCCGCATACCAAATACGCGCTGCCGGCCTACTACATCGTCGCCCCGGCCGAAGCCTCGTCCAACCTCGCACGCTATGATGGCGTCCGCTACGGCCTGCGCGTGCCGGGCAAGGACATCGTCGATATGTATGAGAATACGCGCGCTGCCGGCTTCGGTCGCGAAGTCAAGCGTCGCATCATGATCGGCACCTATGTGCTGTCCGCCGGCTACTATGACGCCTACTATCTGCAGGCCCAGAAGGTGCGTACCCTCATCAAGCGGGACTTCGAGAACGTCTTCGCCGCCGGCGTCGACGTCATCCTGACCCCGGCGACGCCGTCGGCTGCCTTCGGCGTGGCGGACGAGGACATGGCGGCCGATCCGGTCAAGATGTATCTCAACGACATCTTCACCGTCACGGTGAACATGGCCGGCCTGCCCGGCATTTCGGTGCCGGCGGGGCTCGACGCCAAGGGGTTGCCGCTCGGGCTGCAGCTCATCGGCAGGCCGTTCGAGGAAGAAACGCTGTTCCAGACCGCAGAGGTCATCGAGCGCGCCGCTGGCACCTTCCAGCCGGAAAAGTGGTGGTAGGGGTATTCCCTAGCTGACAAGGATCTTGGACGGAGCTGAGGAGTGTTCTTCTATCTTTCCAAGATCTTCTGGCTTTTCATCCAGCCGCTCAACCTGACGATGATTCTGCTGCTGGCAGGCCTGCTGGCGGCGGCTTTCGGTCGTCGCCGGCTTGCTGCCGGCGGCTGCGGGCTGGGGCTGCTGGTCTTTGTGCTGTCTGCCTGGACCACGCTCGGCGCGGTCCTGCTCAATCCGCTCGAGGAGCGCTTTCCGCGGCCGCCATTGCCCGCGAAGGTTGACGGCATCCTTGTGCTGGGCGGCGGCCTCAACGGCGATATCAACAAGGTACGGGGCGGCTATGAGATGAATGCCGCCGGCGGCCGTTTCGTCGAAGCAGTGATTCTGGCCCGCCGCTTTCCCGAGGCGAAGGTCGCCGTATCCGGCGGCAGCGCCAGCCTGTACGGCAGTGACGAGGGTGACGCGACCACGGCGCCTCGTCTGTTGACGGCGCTCGGCGTGAGCGCCGATCGTCTCATTCTGGAGGACAGGTCGCGCAACACCTATGAGAATGCCGTCTTTAGCAAGCAGATCATCCAGCCAAAGCCGGGTGAGACGTGGCTGCTTGTGACCTCGGCCTTCCACATGCCGCGCGCCAAGGCGCTGTTCGACAAGGCAGGGTTCGAGACCATCCCCTGGCCGGTCGATTATCGCACCACCGGCAAGGAAGGTTTCGGTCTCGCCTACGACGACCAGCTCAACGCCCTATCGGTCACGAGCACGGCCGTACGCGAATGGATAGGGCTTCTTGCCTACTGGCTATCCGGTCGGATCGATCAGCCGTTTCCGGGACCGGGCGGCGGTTGACCGATCACCGCCTGGCGCGCGGCCGAAAAGAACTGGCGCCGCACGAGCACGGCCGTCAACACCAGCGTCGACAGGACGAACACCAGCGGATCGACGAACCAGCCGAGATAGCCAATCGAGAAGAACACGCCGCGAAGGCCGGAGTTGAAGTGCTTGCCGGCGAGCATGTTCATGCGGGTGGCGCGCCATATGGCGATTTCGCTGTCAGGGTTGCACGCCGCTTCGCCATGCGCGAGCGGCACGGCTCCGATCAGGATCGAGCAGTAGTTGAACAGCCGGTACGCCCAACCGAACTTGAAGAAGGAATAGGCCAGGATCAGCACCAGGCCGAGCACCTTCACCTGGAAGGCGGCCTGCGAGGAGGGCGCGCCGAAGGGCAGGTCGGCAAGGACCGGGAGCACTTTCTCCGAGGCGCCGAGCAGCGCGAAGCAGCCGCCGAGCGCGATCAGGGAAGAGGAGGCGAAGAAGGCGGTGCCCTGCTGCAGCCCGTTCATGATGGCGGTGTCGACGATGCGGATCTCACGCTCGGCCATGGTGCGCATCCACACCTGGCGCTGCGCGTTCATGGCCGTGTTCAGCGATACGCGCCTGACCAGCTTGCCGTCGGAGGCGAGCGTGTGCAGCACCCAGACGAGGATGAAAAAGCCCAGTGCGGCGAAGTCTGCCGCCGACAGGTGAAGGGAATCGCCCATGCCATGGTTTTACCACAGGCAAGGGCCTTTCCATTTGTCGCCGAGCGCCTTGCAGGCGTCGATGTCGCTGCCGGAGCAGGCGAAGTCGGCAGATGCCGCGCCGCGATCCGCAAAACAGCGGAAACATCGTGGCGGTTTTCCTATATATGCATCGAGCCAGGAGACAGCGGCGCGTGTTCCTTTCGGTTTTCGACCTGTTCAAGATCGGCATCGGCCCATCGAGCTCGCACACGATGGGGCCCATGACGGCGGCACGCCGTTTCCTCGACGAGGTGGCCGGCGGCGACTGGCCGCGTCCGGCGGGCGTCAATGTCGATCGCATTGGCGCCAGCCTGCATGGCTCGCTCGCCTACACCGGCATAGGCCATGGGTCCGACCGCGCGGTCGTCCTCGGCCTTGCCGGCGAGACGCCGCAGACGGTCGATCCTGACCTGGCAGATGGCATCGTTGCCAGTATCACGGCCGTGAAGCGCATTTCGCCGCCCGGTCACCCTTCCTATCGCTTTGACCCTGCAAGCGACCTCGTCCTCGACCGCAAGACGCCGCTCGCTGGTCACGCCAACGGCATGGCCTTTTACGCCTACGACGCGGCCGACCGGCTGTTGCTCAAGCGCATCTACTATTCGATCGGCGGCGGCTTCGTCGTTTCCGAAGAAGAGCTGCAGCGCATGAAATCCAAGGGCTCGGTAACGACCGAAGGCAAGAAGGTGCCGTATCCCTTCAAGAATGCCGTGGAGATGCTGAAGATGGCATCCCGGAGCGGATTGTCGATCGCCGAGATGAAGCGCGTCAATGAAGAGACGCACATGCCGCGCGCCGAACTCGACGCCGGCCTCGATGCGATCTGGGGCGCCATGAAGGGCTGCATCGATCGTGGCCTGTCGCAGGACGGGATCATGCCGGGCGGCCTGAAGGTGCGCCGGCGCGCAAGACAGCTGCACGACAAATTGCAGGAACAGTGGCAGCAGAACCGGCCCAACCCGCTGCTCGCCAATGACTGGCTGTCGATCTACGCCATGGCGGTGAACGAGGAGAACGCTGCCGGCGGCCGCGTGGTGACCGCGCCGACCAATGGTGCCGCCGGGACGCTGCCGGCGGTGTTGCGCTACTGGCTGCATTTCCATCCCGAAGCCGACCAGGCGAGCATCCGCGATTTTCTGCTGACGGCCGCGGCCGTCGGCGGCATCATCAAGTCGAACGCGTCGATCTCGGGCGCCGAGGTCGGCTGCCAGGGCGAGGTGGGGTCGGCCTCGGCGATGGCGGCGGCCGGGCTCTGCGCCGTCATGGGCGGCACGCCCGAGCAGGTCGAGAACGCCGCCGAGATAGCGCTGGAACATCATCTCGGCATGACCTGCGATCCCGTCGGCGGATTGGTTCAGGTGCCCTGCATCGAACGCAACGCGCTGGGCGCCGTCAAGGCGGTCACGGCTGCTTCGCTGGCCATCAAGGGCGATGGCACTCACTTCGTGCCGCTGGACGCGGCGATCGAGACGATGCGCCAGACCGGCCTCGACATGAACGAGAAGTACAAGGAAACCAGCCTCGGCGGCCTGGCCGTCAATGTCGTGGAGTGCTGAGCCCGCGTACCGGCTGGCACTGTGGAGAAGGTCGATCAGGCGATTGACGCCTCGTCCGGTCCGACTAATTCTTCGGCGATGTCTCTCAATCTCCTAAAACTCTGCGTCGGCTGCGACAGTGTCGAGGACCTCGAGGAGTGGATAGCCTTCCGTCTCGACGAGCGGCGTCGCGCCGGGGAGCCCGCCGAACACTGGCACACCACGCGCATGGTGCCGACGCGCGGCACCGAGATCACCGATGGCGGATCGCTGTACTGGGTGATCAAGGGCAACGTGCAGTGCCGCCAATTGATCACCGAGATCCGTCCATTCGTCGATGGTGAAGGCATCGGCCGCTGCCACTTGGTCCTCGATCCGGTCGTGGTGCGAACGGACTGGCAGCCACGCCGCGCCTTTCAGGGCTGGCGATATCTCAAGCCGTCGGACGCTCCAGCCGATATCGGCAAGGGAAATTCCGCGCTGTTCGAAATGCCGCCGAAGCTGAGGCGAGAGCTGGCGGACCTCGGTCTGCTTTAGAGCCCACGCGACAGGCTGTGCACGGCGCTGGTCCAAAGGCCGCCCGGCGGCCAGGACTTGCCAAGCTGGCCGTGACGCCACATCTTCAACCAACGGGCGGCAACGACGCCGCTCGCCAGGAGCCGGAGCTGAGACCGGCTGGCAGCCCTGCGGCCTGGGCTTCGCTGTGGCCATGATTCCGGCACAGATGCGGAATTTCATAAGGCAGGGTTTTTTGCCGGGCGGCGGACCATGATGGGCGTTCTGATCGTCGTCGCTTTTTTGCTGTTGGTGCTGCTTGGCGCGCTTGCGCTGTTCCTGCGCGCCGACCCGGCCGGGCTTGCCGACACGACAAGGTCGCTCGGCCCCGTGTTGCTGGGGCTTGCCGGTTTCAGTGTGCTTGCGGTGGGGCGTGTCGGGCTCGGCGGCGCCATGCTGGCCGGAGCGGCGGTCTGGTATGGCGTTTCACGCGCCGGGCGAAAGGCGACGGCCAGGCAACGCGGCATGCGTTCGATGGTCAGGACCGCCGCGCTGGAAATGGAACTCGACCACGATACCGGCGCCCTCGAGGGGCTGGTGCTGGCCGGTCGGGATGACGGCAGGGCGCTTGGCGCCATGGGCCTTGTCGAACTGCGCCGGCTTTACAGCGAACTCTCCAGTGATCCGGAGAGCCGCCAACTGCTAGAGACGTATCTTGACGGCCGGTTTCCCGTCTGGCGCAAAGACGCTGAGGCGAATGGCGGCATAGGGCTGCGTGTTGCGCCAAGTCCTGGCGCCATGACTAAGGAGGAGGCCTACAAGGTCCTTGGTCTTGAAGCGGGGGCCGCCGCGGCGGATGTCCGCAAGGCGCACCGCCGCCTGATTCAGCGCCTGCACCCCGGCGTCGGCAGCTCGTCTTTCCTGGCGGCGCGCATCAACGAAGCCAAGGACGTCTTGCTCTCCAATCACAACTAGTCTCCTTTGACGCAATATTTTTCCGGGAGATGAGGCTGCGCGCGTCCTATTGCTGGACGGCGTAACATTCGATCCGCTTCTTCTTCAAAGCCGTGCAGGCGCTCCAGGCGGCCGTCTTCGAGTCGAAGCCACCGAAGCGCGCGCGGTAGTAGGTGACGCCGCCCTTCTCGAAAGCGACGGTGAAGCCGGAGGCATCGGCCAGGGCGCCGGGCGCCTGCTTGCTCGTCTTGTCGAGGAAGGCCTGCGCCTCGGACTTACTGGGCGACGAGGCGACCTGGATCGCCCAGCCGGACGGAAGCGACGCGGTCTTGACCGGGTCGACGGTCTGCGCCGGCTCGGCATAGGCGGCCACCGCCTGGGTGCTGGCGGCCTGCGGCGCCGCGGCGACAGCAACGGTCTTCACCTTCTTGGTCTCGACGACGGGAGCGGTCTCCGCGACGACGGGCGACTGGTCGTCGGCAGCATCGGACTGATCGTCGTCCGCCGACGCGACCTGGGCCTCAGCCACAGGCTTTTCGTCAGGCGTTGGGGCGTCATGCTTGGGCAGGAGGACCTTGGCCAGGGCCGAGATCGGGTTGCCGCCCGTCGCCTTGGCGATCAGCACGCCACCACCACGGGTCGAAGCCTTCGGCATGTAGGTGGTGATCAGATGCGCCATCTGGTTGTCGCGGCTGCCGCCCGACGTGCCGCCCATGACGACGGCGACGATGCGGCGGTCGCCATCGGCCACCGAGGAGACGAGGTTGAAGCCGGAGAGGCGCGTGTAGCCGGTCTTGATGCCGTCGACACCCTTGATGCGTCCCAGCAGGCGGTTATGGCCGTTGATGCGCTGGCGTCCGTACAAGAACGAGCGCTGCGAGAAATAACCGTAATACTGCGGGAAGTGCTCGCGCAGCGCGATGCCGAGGGTGGCCATGTCGCGCGCGGTCGTGAACTGGCCGGTGTCGGGCAGGCCGTTGGCATTGCGGAAGACCGTGCCGTTCATGCCGAGCTGACGCGCCTTGGCGGTCATCATGCGGGCGAAGTTGGTTTCGTTGCCGCCGATGAATTCACCCAGCGCGGTAGCCGAGTCGTTCGCCGACTTGGTGACCATCGACAGGATGGCGGTCTCGACGGTGACCGAGCCACCCGGGCGGACACCGAGCTTCGTCGGCGGCTCGGCGGAGGCCTTGGCAGAGAACGGAACCTGGCTGTTCTTGCTGAACTTGCCTTTGGCGAGGGCTTCGAAGGTCAGGTAGAGCGTCATCATCTTGGTGAGGGACGCGGGATAACGGCGTCCGTCGGCTTCCGACGAATACAGAACCTTGCCGGTCTTAGCGTCGACGACGATGGCCGACTGCCGCGCCGCCCAGGAGGATGCGCCACCGGCGACGACAAACGTCATAGCCAGCGCAAGGATCATCATCTTTCTGAGAGGGGACACGGATCTGGAAATGATGCCCGACAACGCCTGACGCACTGGTATGTCCTTTGAGTTTCTTGTTGCGAGGGGGCGGCAAAGGGAGCCCCTGACCTCGCTTTCGGACAAGCTATCGGCCCAGCGTTACCAATCCGTTTATGGTAACCGCCGCGTTCACCAATTTCGTCGAGCTTGAGCCTTGCTTTATTCGAATCTTAGCGATTGACCGCCAGCGAAGGCCCGGAAAGGGCTGAAGATTGACTTTTGTGCATTGCACAATATATAAAGAGTGCATTGCACAACGGCGCCTCGACGGGGCGCAAGGAACGTTCAAGGGAAGGCGCAGGACATGACCCAGACCTATGAGGATTTCAGCAAGTACGGCAAGGAGTTCGCCGACACCGGCCTGAAGAGCTTCGCTTCGATCTCAAAAGGTGCGCAGGCGATCGCCACCGAGGCCAGCGACTACACCAAGAAGAGCTTCGAAGCCGGCGCCGCCGCTTTCGAGAAGCTGTTCGCCGCCAAGTCCTTCGACAAGGCGGTCGAGATTCAGACGGATTACGCCAAGCAGTCCTACGAGGCTTTCGTGGCCGAGGCGACCAAGATCGGTGACCTTTACGCCGAGCTCGCGAAGGAGGCCTACAAGCCGTTCGAATCGATCGTCGCCAAGGCGAAGTAATTTCGCCGGCATATTTCAGGATACGGCCAGTCGGTCGTCCTTCAGGACCCGGTCGCGGATGCGCGGCCGGGTTTTTTCATGTCCGCGCGACACCGGGCGCCTAAGCGCCTTCACGATTGCGAAAATCGGCAACCTTTGGCCACCTAGCCATATTGTCAGCTAAACAGAAGGGCTTAAAATCGTCCATCGAACACCTACATGTCGAGCTCGCATGGGGATTCGAAAGAGGCTGAAATAAGTGACGATCGGCTTGACTGCCACGAGGTCAGTGGCGCGGATGCAGAATGGCGGCGGTGACGGCAATGAGGCCGGCCGCGGGACAGCCGTCATCACGCGCACGAAAACCAAGACCAAGAAGCCCAGCCTCTACCGGGTTCTCATCCTCAACGACGACTACACGCCCATGGAATTCGTGGTCCATGTGCTGGAGCGTTTTTTCCAAAAAGACCGTGAAGCCGCCACACGCATAATGCTCCATGTCCACAATCATGGGGTAGGCGAGTGCGGGGTCTATACATTCGAGGTGGCCGAGACCAAAGTGTCCCAGGTCATGGATTTCGCCCGACAGAATCAGCATCCGCTGCAATGCGTGATGGAGAAGAAGTGAGGTAACATGCCGGCTTTCTCCCAAGGCCTGGAAAAGGCGCTTCATCAAGCGCTGACGTTCGCCAATGAGCGGCACCATGAATACGCAACCCTCGAGCACCTGCTGCTTGCGCTTATCGACGATACCGAGGCGGCCGCCGTCATGCGCGCCTGCAACGTCGATCTCGACGAGCTGAAGCATACGGTCCTCACCTACATCGACACCGAGCTGGACAATCTCGTCACCGGTTATGACGAGGATTCCAAGCCGACCGCCGGCTTCCAGCGCGTCATCCAGCGCGCGGTCATCCATGTGCAGTCATCCGGCCGCGAGGAAGTGTCCGGCGCCAACGTGCTCGTCGCTATCTTCGCCGAGCGCGAGAGCCACGCCGCCTATTTCCTGCAGGAACAGCAGATGACCCGCTACGACGCGGTCAACTACATCTCGCACGGCATCGCCAAGCGGCCCGGCGCCTCGGAGAATCGCACGCCGCGTGGCGCCGATGACGAGCAGAACGGCCAGGGCAGCGCCGAGCCGCAGGAAGACGGCGGCAAGAAGAAGCAGCAGGACGCGCTGACGGCCTATTGCGTCAACCTGAACAACAAGGCCCGGGCCGGCAAGATCGATCCGCTGATCGGCCGCGATTCCGAGATCAACCGCACCATCCAGGTGCTGTGCCGCCGTTCCAAGAACAACCCGCTCTATGTGGGTGATCCCGGCGTCGGCAAGACGGCGATTGCAGAAGGCCTGGCCAAGCGCATCGTCGAGGGCGACGTTCCCGAAGTGCTGCAGGATGCCACCATCTTCGCGCTCGACATGGGCACGCTGCTGGCCGGCACGCGTTATCGTGGCGACTTCGAGGAGCGGCTGAAGCAGGTCGTGAAGGAGCTCGAGGACTATCCGGGCGCGGTGTTGTTCATCGACGAGATCCACACCGTCATCGGAGCGGGCGCCACTTCGGGCGGCGCCATGGATGCGTCCAACCTGTTGAAGCCGGCGCTTTCGTCGGGTGCGATCCGCTGCATCGGCTCGACCACCTACAAGGAGTTCCGCCAGTTCTTCGAGAAGGACCGTGCCCTGGTGCGGCGCTTCCAGAAGATCGACGTCAACGAGCCGACCATCGAGGACGCCATCGAGATCATGAAGGGGTTGAAGCCCTATTTCGAGGAGTTCCACAAGGTCCGCTACACGACGGAGGCGATCAAGGCTTCGGTCGAGCTCTCGGCCCGCTACATCAACGACCGCAAGCTGCCCGACAAGGCGATCGACGTGATCGACGAGACCGGCGCCTCGCAGATGCTGGTGCCGGAGGCCAAGCGCAAGAAGACCATCGGCATCAAGGAGATCGAGGCGACGATCGCCACCATGGCGCGTATCCCGCCGAAGACGGTTTCGGCCGACGACGAGAAGGTTCTGGCCGGCCTCGAGGTCGAGCTGAAGCGCGTCGTCTATGGCCAGGATACCGCGATCACCGCGCTGACCTCGGCCATCAAGCTGGCGCGCGCCGGCCTGCGCGAACCGGAGAAGCCGATCGGCTCCTACCTGTTCTCGGGTCCGACCGGCGTCGGCAAGACGGAAGTGGCCAAGCAGCTCGCCGCCTCGCTCGGAGTGGAACTGATCCGCTTCGACATGTCGGAGTACATGGAACGTCACACCGTCTCGCGGCTGATCGGCGCGCCTCCCGGCTATGTCGGCTTCGACCAGGGCGGTCTCCTGACCGACGGCGTCGACCAGCATCCGCATTGCGTGCTGCTGCTCGATGAAGTCGAGAAGGCGCATCCGGACCTGTTCAACATCCTGTTGCAGGTGATGGATCACGGCAAGTTGACCGATCACAACGGCAAGCAGATCGACTTCCGCAATGTCATCCTGATCATGACGACGAATGCGGGCGCCTCGGATGCGCAGCGCGCGGCGATCGGCTTCGGGTCGACCAAGCGCGAAGGCGACGATGTCGAGGCGATCAACCGGTTGTTCACGCCGGAATTCCGCAACCGCCTCGATGCCATCATCCCGTTCGGCTCGCTGCCGGTGCCGGTCATCCACCAGGTGGTGCAGAAGTTCGTCATGCAACTGGAAGCGCAGCTTTCCGAGCGTGGCGTCACCTTCGACCTGGCGCCCGAGGCGATCGCCTGGCTGGCCGACAAGGGTTATGACGAGCGCATGGGCGCGCGTCCGCTCGGTCGCGTCATCCAGGAGCACATCAAGAAGCCGCTGGCCGATGAGGTGCTGTTTGGCAAGCTGAAGAAGGGCGGCACGGTGCGCGTCACCGTCGAGAAGAAGGAGACCGGCGAGACCGGCCTGAAGCTCGAGTCGCTCGCCGACGAAACGCCGGTGAAGCCCAAGAAGGAAGAGCCGGAAGACACGCCGAAGGCGCGCAAGGCGGCGGCCAAGAAGCCGGCGGCCAAGAAGGCAGTGGCGAAAAAGCCCGAGCCCAAGGGCAAGGATGGCGGCAAGCGCAGCCTGGTGCCGCAACTGCCTCGCAAGGGCTGACGCCCATCCATCGATCGAGAAGCCCCGGAAACGGGGCTTTTCTTTTTGGGGGCGGCTGAATTCGGTCGGACCGTCGAAGCCGTCCAACCTCCGTGGCCGGAACGCGAATTGTCCGGAGATGAACGCGGCCGGCCCAGGCCGGCGCCCCCTGAAGCGTGACTTTGTCCAGTATCAGCCAGCCAGCGCAGCACGTATCTTGCTGGCGTTTTCGGCCAGCACTTCGGGCTTTTCCATCTGCCCGGTGTGCGGCTTCAGCGGCACGCCCTCGAAGCGCGGGATGACGTGGACGTGGAGATGGTAGACCGTCTGCCCGGAAGCCGGCTCGTTGAACTGCATGATGGTGACGCCGTCGGCGGCGAAGGCGCGCTTGACCGCGCGCGCGACTTTCTGGACGGTCTGGAAGAGCGGGCCGAGCGTTGCCGCATCGGCATCGAGAAGATTGCGCGACGGCGCTTTGGGCACCACCAGAGTGTGTCCTTGTCCCTGTGGCATCACGTCCATGAAGACGACGACCGCGTCGTCCTCGTAGACGCGGTGCGAGGGGATCTCGTCGCGCAGGATTTTTGCGAAAATGTTGTTGGGGTCGTAGACGGTCATGGTACCTCGCTGATTTGATGGTCGGCGATGTTTGTCGCCTGGGGGAGCAGCGTCAAGATGGAGCGGCCATGAAGTGGGTTGTCGCTGGCTGGCTATTGTTCATAGTGTCGGCATTGTTCTTTATCGCTGCGGCGTGGCGCACCGGCGATCTGCTGGCGCTCGTCGGTGGGATATTCTTCCTTGTCGCCTGCTTCTCGTTCCTGGTGCCGATCGCGGCCCGAAAACCGCACTGAACAGGCGTAGGGCCCGGGCTATTCCGCCAGGTCCTTGCGGAACGGCGTGTGTTCCTCGAGATATTCGCCCATTCGCTCCACCTCCCGCCGTTCGCGCCTGAGATAGTCCGCGACGGCGTTGCGCAGGCCGGGATGGGCAATGTAGTGCGCCGAATGCATGGTCACCGGCCGGTAGCCGCGCGCCAGCTTGTGCTCGCCCTGCGCGCCGGCCTCGACCACCTTGAGCTTGCGCTCGATGGCGAAGTCGATTGCTTGGTGGTAGCAGACCTCGAAATGCAGAAAGGGATGATCCTCGATGCATCCCCAGTTGCGGCCGTAGAGGGCGTCGGAGCCGATGAAGTTGATGGCGCCCGCTATGTAGCGGCCGGCCCGCTTGGCCATGACCAGCAGGATGTCGTCGGACATGCGCTCGCCGATCAGCGAGAAGAACTCACGGTTGAGATAAGGCCGGCCCCATTTTCTGCCGCCGGTGTCCATGTAGAAGGCGAAGAAGTCATCCCAGACGCTTTCCGTGATGTCCTTGCCCGTCAACCAGTCGATGGAGATGCCGTCCGCCAGCGCCTCGCGGCGTTCCTTCTTCATCGCCTTGCGCTTGCGTGAAGCGAGCGTGGCGAGGAAATCGTCGTAGCTGGAAAAGCCTTCATTGAAGAAATGGAACTGCTGGTCGGTGCGATGCAGGAAATCGGCAGCCTCCAGCACTTCGACATCGTCCGGCGTCGCGAAAGTGACGTGCGCTGAGGACACGCCGAGCCTCTCGGTGACAAGCTTCAGGCCGGCGGCGAGGCCTGCCTTTACCTGGCTAGCGTTCTCGCCGCTGCCGACCAGAAGGCGAGGGCCCGTGACGGGGGAGAAGGGCACCGAGCATTGCAGTTTGGGATAATAGTGTCCCCCGGCGCGCTCGAACGCATCCGACCACCCGTGATCGAAGACATACTCGCCCTGGCTGTGCGACTTGAGATAACAGGGCAGGGCGCCGAGCAATCGGCCTTCGGGCGTTTCCAGCCTGAGATGATGCCCCTGCCATCCGGTGCGGCGAACGGCGCATCCCGAATCTTCCAGGGCTGTCAGGAAATCAAATGAAACCAGTGGGTTGTAGCTGGTTCCTGCCTCCTTGCGCGCGGTTCCCGCAAGGCTGTCCCATTCGTCCCTGGTGAAGGCGCCTATACCGGTGGCGACGCGGATCGCGAAATCCGCCGTCGCCATTTGCCCATCGCCGTCGTCGCCCTGATCCATGAGGCTTATTTAAGCTTCGGCAAAGCCGCTACAAGTCACGTTTGTTTCAGTGATCCGTGGTCAGGCAACCCTGACGAGATCGGGCTCGAAGCCCTCGAAGGTCATCTGGTCCGCATATCGGAAGGTCAGGTCCACCGCGGGCTGGTCGTGCACCGTCCAGGTGATGACGGGCATGCCCAGCCTGTCGCGTACGAAGCTGACGAATGGATTGGGCAGGTCGCCGGCGGCGTAGGAGGTGAAGGCTATGTCATGCGCCAGCATGGCGAAATGCGCCTCGATCAGGCTGTTGTCGCGGCCATAGGCCGTCAGGCCGCCGGGAATGCCGGGCGCGTCCTTGGCGAAGTCGCGAACCAGCCAGTGGTCGAACGACATGATCGCCGCCTTGCCCTTGTAGCGCTTGAGCATGGCGCCTACCCGCGCCACCAGGCCCTGGTCGCGGCCCGGTATGCCCTTCAATTCCACCACCAGCGGCACACGGCCGTCGACGAGGTCCAGCATTTCGCGCAACGTCGGCACGTGATCCGATGTGCCGCCGACCTTGAGCGCGCCGAGTTCGGCGGCCGTTCTCTGCCAGACAAAACCGTCATGGCCGGTCAACCGCTTGAGGTCGTCGTCGTGGACGACAACGGGGACGCCATCGGAGGACAGATGCACATCGCACTCGATGGCGTAGCCGCGCCTGGCGGCCGCTTCGAAGGCCGAGAGCGTGTTCTCCCAGCGCGTCTTGTTCATGTCGTGGAGGCCGCGATGGGCTATCGGGCGGGCGGTCAGCCAGGACAGATCGGTCATGCTCGCGGTCCGGCTCATGCGATTTCAAAGATCGCCTCGACCTCCACCGCCGCGTTGAGCGGCAGGGAAGCGGTTCCAACAGCGGAACGAGCGTGCTTGCCGCGTTCGCCGAGGGCCGCCACCAGGAAGTCGGAGGCGCCGTTGGCAACGAGGTGCTGTTCGACGAAATCGGGCGAGGAGGCGACGAAAACGGTGATCTTCACCAAGCGCCGAATCTTCTCGAGGTCGCCGAGCGCGGCCTTGGCCTGCGCCAGGATGTTGATCGCGCAGTACTTGGCGCCCTCCTTGCCGGTCGCCGTGTCGGCGTCGCGGCCGAGCAGTCCTGTCGCCTGCAGCTTGCCGTCCTTGAGCGGCAATTGCCCGGCGGTGAACAGCAGGTTGCCGCTGGTGCAGTACGGCACGTAGTTGGCGGCGGGCGCCGCCGCGACGGGGAGCACGACGCCCAAATCGCTTAGCCGCTTTTCGATTGTTTCGCTCATCGTATTTCCCTATTGCTTGGAGGCGCCGCGAGGGCGGGTCGAAATTGCTATTTTTGCCTCGCTTCCGCCACGACTTTTTTTAAGCTGGACCATCTTTCCCCGCGGCCTGCCATCAGCCGCCATGACCGGAGCACCTCATGCGCGCAACGCGCCTTGCACTTCACGCCGTCCTGTTGTCGGCGGCACTTCCGATGGCTCCGGCTTTCGCCGCACCCGCACTGCAGGCCCATCGCGCCGTCTACGACCTGACGCTGAACAAGGCTTCCGATCAGTCCGGCATCACTGGCATTTCCGGTCGCATGGTCTACGAATTCAACGGCTCGGCCTGTGAGGGCTATACGGTCAAATTCCGTTTTGTCACCCAGATCGTCACCAACGAGAGCACCCGGCTGACCGATCAGCAGACGACGACGTTCGAGGATCCCGAGGGCAAGACGTTTTCGTTCGTCACCAAGTCGTTTGTCGACCAGAACCTCAGCAAGGAGGTCAAGGGCATCGCGACGAAGCAGAGCAACGGCCTGAAAGTCGACATCGACAAGCCCGAGAAGAACAGCCTGGAGCTTGCCGCCACCCAATTCCCCACCCAGCATCTCGTGGAGCTGATCGGCAAGGCCGAGAAGGGGGAGAAGTTCTACGAGACCAATCTGTTCGATGGTTCGGAAGACGCCAACAAGGTGATGACGACCACGGTTATCGTCGGCAAGAAGACCGACGGGTCGTCGACCGATCCGGAGGCGCCGGCGCTGGCGAAGCTGGCGACCGATCAGTACTGGCCGGTCGACATCGCCTATTTCGACGACACCGCCAAGGGTGGCGAAGAGGTGCCGGAGTACAGGATCAGCTTCAAGCTGCACGAGAACGGCATCACGCGCGATCTGGTGATGGATTACGGCGACTTCTCGATGACCGGCAAGCTGGTCAACCTGTCGCTCTTCGATCAGACAAAGCCTTGCCCGGCGAAATAGCTCTCCCGCGCGAGGAAGCTGGCGCGCGACTCGGCGGCCGGCGGAGCCCGGGGCTTCTTTTCGCGAACGGTTTCCATATCTGTTGACCTGTCGGGCGTTCGGCGGATCGGCGCCGAATGGAGGGAGCAATGCACCCCATGGCAGTCTATGTGGATGCGGCGATATGGAAATGGGCCGGGCACCGCTGGTGCCACCTGATGGCCGACGACACCGCCGAGCTGCATCGCTTCGCGGCCCAGCTCGGCGTCAAGCTGTCGTCCTACCAGGGCCCTCCGAAGACGTCGGCGCCGCACTATGACATTACCGGCCTCGAACGCGACCGGGCGGTGCGCCTTGGCGCCGTCGAGTGCAGCCGCGAGGAGATCGTCGCGATCTTTCGCCGGGTGAGGGTGCCCAACGGCAAGGTGCCGCGCTCGCGCTGAAGACCCTTGCGGGCGCGATTGGCCGAACCGCTTGCGTTTTCCTTTCATCCCCTCTATATGGCCGCTCATTCCACACACGGACTTTGGTGTCTGCCCGGGAGAAATCCGGCTGGGACCTCCGGTGGCGTTCGAGGGCTTTGCCCGACGACGCCTGTGTCCGTGGAGGCTAACCGGAAAGGAAAATGAGAATGGCTCTGCCTGATTTCAGCATGCGCCAGCTTCTGGAAGCTGGTGTTCACTTCGGCCACCAGACCCACCGCTGGAACCCGAAGATGGCGCCCTACATCTATGGCGCCCGCAACAACATCCACATCATCGACCTCTCGCAGACGGTGCCGCTGCTGCACCAGGCGCTGAAGCAGGTTTCGGACACCGTTGCCCGTGGCGGCCGCGTGCTGTTCGTCGGCACGAAGCGCCAGGCTTCGGACATCGTCGCGGACGCTGCCCAGCGTTCGGCGCAGTACTATGTCAATTCGCGTTGGCTCGGCGGCATGCTGACCAACTGGAAGACGATCTCGAACTCGATCCAGCGTCTGCGCAAGCTCGATGAACTCCTGGCCGGCGAGGCCCAGGGTCTCACCAAGAAGGAGCGCCTCAACCTCGATCGCGAGCGCGAGAAGCTCGACAAGGCGCTGGGCGGCATCAAGGACATGGGCTCCACGCCCGACCTGATGTTCGTCATCGACACGAACAAGGAAGCGATCGCCATCCTGGAAGCCAAGCGTCTGGGCATCCCGGTCGTGGCCATCATCGATTCGAACTGCGATCCGGACAAGATCGACTTCCCGATCCCCGGCAACGACGACGCGGCCCGCGCCATCCAGCTCTATTGCGATCTGATCGCAAAGGCCGCCATCGACGGCATCGCCCGTCAGCAGGGCGCGCTGGGCATGGACATCGGCGCTTCGGCCGAAGCTCCGGTCGAGCCGGCGCTCGACGCCGCGTCGACGGATGAGGCTCCCGAGGCCTGATCGCGAAGGCCGGTCCCGGCCTTCATCTTTCTAATATTCTGGCGCGTTAAACGGACGCACCGTCGAGATTCGATGGTGCGTCGGCGCATTTTAAAACAAAGAGGCGACAATGAGCATTTCGGCTGCACAGGTCAAAGAACTCCGCGACTTGACCGGCGCGGGCATGATGGATTGCAAGGCGGCACTGAACGAGACCAACGGCAACATGGAAGAAGCCGTTGACTGGCTGCGCAAGAAGGGCATTTCGAAGGCCGACAAGAAGGCCGGCCGCACCGCGGCCGAAGGCCTGATCGGTATCGATGCCGGTCTTCGTGAAGCCGCCGTCGTCGAGGTGAATTCCGAGACCGACTTCGTTGCCCGCAATGCCGCCTTCCAGGAGATCGTCGCCAACGTCGCCAAGGTCGCGCTGGCCTATGGCACGACCGAGGCTGTGGCCGCCGCCAAGTATCCCGGGTCCGACAAGTCTGTCGCCGACACCATCAAGGACGCGGTCGGCACGATCGGCGAGAACATGGGCTTCCGTCGCTCGGCGAAGCTTGTCGTCCCGCACGGCGTCGTCGCCAACTACGTGCACAACAAGGTTACCGACGGTCTTGGCAAGCTCGGCGTGCTGGTGGCTATCGAGACCACGGGCAATGAGCACGCCGCCAATGCGTTCGGCCGCCAGGTTGCCATGCACGTCGCGAACTCCAATCCGGTCGCGCTGAATGCGAGTGAAGTCGATCCGGCGCTGGTCGAGCGCGAAAAGGCGATCTTCTCCGACCAGGCGCGGCAGTCCGGCAAGCCGGAAGCCATCATCGAGAAGATGGTTGAAGGCCGCCTGCGCAAGTTCTACGAAGAGGTCGTCCTGCTGAAGCAGGCTTTTGTGCTCAACCCCGACATCACCGTCGAGCAGGCACTGAAGGAAGCCGAGAAGGAAATCGGCGCTCCGGCCAAAATCACCGGCTATGTGCGTTTCGCGCTTGGCGAGGGCATCGAGAAGGAAGAGAGCGATTTCGCCGCCGAGGTCGCCGCGGCGGTCAAGAAGTAGCAATCCGGGGGCAGCTGATCTGTCCCGAAACGATCGTCGGCCGGATGTCCCAAAGGACGTCCGGCCGATTTCTTTTTTGCGGCTGCTCTGGCGCGGGACTTTGGCGCGACCGGCGCGATGTTCATTGGCAAAAGAAGGCGTTGGGATGCGCGAGAGCCGCGCTGCGTGACATCACAGCCGCCTTCGTGTATCGAATCTGCAAAGCGCGGCGAACGAAGACGGGCGGACGTCGACGTTGCGGCCAGGATCCTGGCATCTACGCGCTTGGGCGAGGGCATCGAGACGAGGCGACCGGGTTTGCCGCGCGGAGTGCGGCTGCGGTCTAATTCAACATCACGGACGACTCGCGTCGTCCGGAAATGCCCTGTGGCCGCTTAATGTTTGATACTTTTCAGGTCGATGATGCCGAGGCTCGCAGGGCGGGCAGCGCGAAGGAACGGACTCCTCCGCTGAAAAAGGTGTTTCGCGAGATCCAGCGCTTCTCCCGGCGCATTCGCGCGATGAGGCATGTGCGTTCCGTCAGAAAGACAATCCGGTCCCAGCGGCGAAATGGTCCTTGGCCAGAGGTTCGCGTTGCGGTCCGAATCGACGGAGGAATAGGCGACCACGTGGTCGCCGCCAGGTTCCTGAGGGACCTCCTGGCCGAGGTAGGTCCTTTGGCGCTCGACATCTACTCCCCGAAGAAGAACGTCGCCGCATGGGTTCTCGGCTCGCTCGACGCCTCGACCAGGTGGTTCGACGACGCGATGCTGTGGGACCGTGCGCGCAAGGCCTATCCATTATCCATTTACCTGACGCAGTTCGCCGACGTTTACGATGACACGGCCGACTGGCGGCTGCTCGCGGACAGGGCGCCACGGTTGCTTGAAATCTGCCAGAACATCCTGAAGTTTCGGCCTCGAATCGATGCGTGCATCACGCACCATCCCTATCTGGACGGGCACCTTGGCCGCATCGCCACGTTCATGGGGCTGGACAGGCGCACCTTCCTGCACGGAATGGCCAAGATCCAGTATGGGGGCGATCGCCTCCCGATCGAGGTGGATGTCGGCGCGTTGCGGAAATTTGGCCTGCTGGACCGACCCTTTGTTACGATTCACAATGGGTTTGATGCCGAATTCGACAAGTATCTGACCCAATCGACAAAGGTCTATCCACGCTTCGATGAGGTGGTAAGGCGCATAAAGAGCGAGTTCCCGGAGCTTGTCGTCGTCCAGGTCGGCACCGTGACGAGCACGCGTATCGATGGCGTCGACATTGACCTGGTTGGAATAACGGACCTGAGGGAGCTCGGCGCCATCGTTGGCCAGTCCGTTCTCAACATCGACAACGAGTCCGGTATCGTGCATCTCGCGCGGTGCTTCGATGTTCGTTCCTGCGTGGTCTTTGGGCCAACATCGATCGAGTACTATTCCTACCCCGGCAACATCAACGTTGCGCCGCCGGTTTGCGGCGGGTGCTGGTGGGTCAACGAGAGCTGGATGACGCAGTGCGCCAAGGGCCACGCGCAGGCGCCCTGCATGGCCCTCCAGCCGCCGGATGCCATCGTGGCCGCGCTCAGGAACTATCTGCGCTCCACGTCGCTGCGCCTTGTCGCCAGATCGAACCGGGCCTGAGCGGGCGCTCGGCGAGACATGACGGCATGATGTTCGATACTTTCCCCGCCAGCACCGAGGTTCGCAAGGTCGGTCGCACCGACGACTGGACCCATGCCTTGAAAAAGGCCTTTCGGGAGGCCGAACGCTCCGTCCAGCGCCTTCGTGCCTCCAGACAAGCGCGTGTGATCAGCAAGGCGATCCGATCGCAGTCCCGGTCCGATCTGCGCGTCGCGATCCGAATCGACGGCGGGATCGGCGATCATGTCGTCGCCGTCAGGTTCCTGAGGGACCTTCTGGCCGAAATCGGCCCCCTGGCGCTTGACATCTACTCCACAAAGAAAGGCGCCGCCGCGTGGCTCTTCGGTTCCCTGGACGCTTCGGTCAGGTGGTTCGACGAATGGATGCTCTGGGACCGTGTGTACAAGGCGTATCCGTTGTCTCTCTATCTCACGCAGTTCGTGGAGGTTCCCGACGACATCGCGGATTGGCGGCGTCTGGCGGATGCCTCGCCGAAGCTTTTTGAGATAAGCCAGAACATCGTGAAGTTCAGGCCACGGATCGATGCGTGCATTATCCAGCATCCGGACCTCGACGGGCAACTCGGTCGCATCGCGACATCCATGGGATTGGACCGACGGACCTTCCTGCAGGGGATGGCCAATATCCGCTATGGCGGCGATAGCCTGCCGATCGAGGTGGATGGCGGCGCCTTGCGGAAATTCGGTTTGCTGGATCGCCCCTTCGTCACGATTCACAACGGGTTCGATCCCGAGTTCAAGAAGCACTCCCAGGAATCGACGAAGGTCTATCCGCGCTTCGACGAGGTCGTCAGGGCCATAAAGAACGAATTTCCGGAATTTCTGGTTGTTCAGATCGGAACCGTGACCAGCAAGAGAATCGATGCCGCTGACATCGATCTGATCGGGGCGACGAACCTGAAGGAGCTCGCCGCCATCATCGCGAGATCGGTCCTCAACATCGACAACGAATCCGGGATTGTTCACCTGGCGCGGTGCTTCGATGTGCCTTCCTGTGTGGTCTTCGGTCCGACCTCTCTCGAGTACTTCTCATACCCGGGGAACATCAACGTCGCTCCGCCTGTCTGCGGGGGATGCTGGTGGGTCAACAAGACCTGGATGACGCAATGCGCCAAGGGGTACGCGCAGCCACCCTGCATGGCACTCCAGCCACCAGAAGCCGTTGTCGAGGCGCTCCGGGGGCATTTGCGGTTGGCCTCGCAGCGCCTGGCGGCGGGATCGAACCACGGCTGAGCGCGTGGTCGACCCAGGGCCTGCACGCAAGGCATTGATTGCAAAAAAGTCTTTTTGGAGCCTGGCTCCAATGACAAGCGGAAAATGGCTTTGGGCGCGGCGTGACATCGCCGCGCCCTTCGTGTATCGGAACCCTGAATTCCGGCCGCCGCGAGCTCATGGGCCGGGACACGCCATGCCAGTTGAAGAGGACCAGATGACGGCCAAGCCCCTCTACAGACGTGTCCTGTTGAAAGCGTCGGGCGAAGCCCTGATGGGCGAGCAGCATTTCGGCATCGATGTGTCCGTGGTCGACCGCATCGCCGCCGACATCGCCGAGGCGCGGGACCTCGGCATCGAGGTGGGCGTGGTCATCGGCGGTGGCAACATCTTCCGCGGCGTGGCCGTGGCGTCGAAGGGCGGCGACCGCGTCACCGGCGACCACATGGGGATGCTTGCGACCGTGATCAATTCGCTGGCGCTTCGCACCTCGCTGAACAAGATCGGGGTCGATGCCGTGGTGCTGTCGGCGATCGCCATGCCGGAACTCTGCGAGAGCTTCTCGCAGCGGCAGGCGACCGCCTACATGAACCAGGGCAAGGTCGTCATTTTCGCCGGTGGCACGGGGAATCCCTTCTTCACGACTGATTCGGCGGCCGCCCTTCGCGCCGCCGAGATCGGCGCCGACGCCTTGTTCAAGGGCACGCAGGTCGACGGAGTCTATTCTGCCGACCCCAAAAAGGATCCGAACGCCACCCGCTTCGAGCGCATCAGTCATGATGAAGTCATAAAACGAGGGCTTTCCATCATGGATACCGCCGCGATAGCACTTGCGCGCGAAAACAACATTCCGATAATCGTCTATTCAATCCACGAGAAAGGTGGATTTGGCGATATTCTGAGGGGCGGCGGCCACTGCACGGTGGTTGCGGACATCTGATCCGGGGCATCGCGGAGTTGCCGGGCAGCTCATGTTCGGCGCGCAGGCGTGAGCCACGGTAAAGAAGCAGTGAACCCGGCCAGACGGGTCGAGGAGACGATGATGAGTGGTGAGTACGAGGATCTCAAGCGGCGCATGGATGGTGCGATCGCATCGTTCAAGCATGATCTGGCCTCGCTTCGGACCGGCCGCGCCTCCAGCAACCTGCTCGACGCGGTCAATGTTCAGGCCTACGGCACGTCGATGCCGATCAACCAGGTGGCCAACATCACGGTGCCCGAGCCGCGCATGATCTCGGTTTCGGTGTGGGACAAGGGAATGGTCAGCGCTGTCGACCGCGCCATTCGCGAATCCAATCTGGGCTTCAACCCCATCGTCGATGGAACCACGCTCAGGATTCCATTGCCCGAGCTCAACGAGCAGCGCCGCAAGGAACTGGTCAAGATCTCGCATGGCTATGCCGAGAACGCCCGCGTGGCGATCCGGCACGTCCGCCGCGATGGCATGGATTTTCTGAAGAAGGCCGAGAAGGACGGAAGCATCAGCGAGGACGATCAGCGCAAGCGCTCCGACCAGGTTCAGAAGCTGACGGATGAGATGATCAGCACCATTGACCATCTGCTTTCCGACAAGGAAGCTGAAATCATGCAGGTCTAGGCTGCGAGCCTGGCCCGAAAGCAAGAACATGACCACGCCCGCGCATGTCGCGATCATCATGGATGGAAATGGACGCTGGGCCAAGGCGCGAGGTCTGCCCCGGCTCGCCGGTCACCGCGCGGGTGTCGAGGCGCTCCGCAAGACCGTACGCGCGGCGCCCGGCCTCGGCATTTCCTACCTGACCGTCTACGCGTTTTCGTCCGAAAACTGGTCGCGGCCGAAATCCGAGGTCAGCGACCTCATGGGCCTACTGAAGCTCTTCATTCGCCGCGACCTCGCCGAACTGCACCAGAATGGCGTCCGGGTGCGAATTATCGGCGACAAGGCCGGGCTGCAGCCCGACATCAGGGATCTGCTCGATGAGGCTGAGCAGCTTACCCTTCACAATCGCTCGCTGACGCTGGTCATAGCCTTCAATTACGGTGGGCGCGACGAGATCGTCCGCGCGGCACGCAAGCTCGCGGCCGCGGTCGCAAGCGGCGAGATCGATAGTGACGCCATCACCGCCGAACGATTTGCCGGCGCGCTCGACACGGCTGATATTCCCGACCCGGAGCTGGTCATCCGCACCAGCGGTGAGTTGCGGCTGTCCAATTTCCTGCTGTGGCAGGCAGCCTATGCCGAACTGGTCTTCCTGCCATGCTATTGGCCCGATTTCAGCCGCGAGCACCTCGCCGACGCCTTGCGTGACTTTGCCGGCCGCGAGCGCCGCTTCGGCGGCCTGGCGCCGCAGAACGTCGCCCTGTGAGCGACGGCGCGCGATGAGCAATCTGCAGCTTCGGATTGTCTCAGCCGTCATCCTGGCCGCTGTTACGCTGGTTCTTACGTGGCTCGGAGGCCTGCCGTTCCGTCTGCTCTGCGCGCTGATCGCTGGCGCAATCTTCTACGAGTGGACGCGCATGTGCCGGCCGTCACCGGCCAAGGCCTTCGGTCTTCTGCCGGAGGTGCTGATCCTGGTCTTTATCGGCGCGTTGATCGCCGGGCTTCCGGCGGCCTATCTGTTGTCCCTCGTGGCCGTCATCGTCGTCGTGGCCCTGGTGGCCGGGGCAGGGCGCTGGGAGGCCGCCGGGCTTGCCTATGCCGCGATTTCGGGTCTGGCGCTGGCCCTGCTGCGCGACGGCGATCGATCCGGGCTGATAGCCGTCTTGTTCCTGTTCGCCGTTGTCTGGGCAACCGACATAGCTGCCTATTTCGTCGGCCGCGCCGTCGGCGGCCCGAAGCTCGCGCCGTCGATATCGCCGGGCAAGACGCAGAGCGGCGCGCTTGGCGGCGCCGTTGGCGGCGTCGTGGCGGGTGTGTTGCTGGCGGCGACCGCGGGCGTCGTCGGGCTGTGGACGCTCGGCCTCGTGGCGCTGGTGCTGTCCATCGTCTCCCAGGCTGGAGATCTCTTCGAATCATGGGTCAAGCGCCGTCATGGCCGCAAAGATTCCGGCGCGCTGATTCCCGGGCATGGCGGCGTCATGGACCGTGTCGACGGGCTTGTCGCCGCGGCGCTTGCCCTGTACGTCATTGGCTGTATTTCGGCGGGCGCCGATCATCCGGCGCAAGGGCTGTTTCCAGGCTGAGCCGCATTCTTGCCCGGCTTGGCGCCAATGCCTTGGATTTGCCAGGATTGATGTCACAGTCGCGACGCGGCCTGCGCGCGGCGAGTATTTTGAGGGCGTGGTTTGAGCGAGATTATCCAGGCGACGTTCGGCGCTGAAGGCTTCATCCTTGGCACACTGGTGCCATTCCTGTTCGTGCTGACCGTTGTCGTGTTCGTCCACGAGATGGGGCACTATCTCGTCGGTCGCTGGTGCGGCATTGGCGTGCGCGCCTTCTCGATCGGCTTCGGACCGGAGCTCCTCGGCTTCAACGACAAGCACGGTACGCGCTGGAAGCTCTGCGCCATCCCGCTGGGTGGTTACGTCAAGTTCGTTGGCGACATGAACGCCACCTCGAGCCAGCCCACCGCGGACGAGATGGAAGAACTGACCGACGAAGAACGCAAGGTCGCCTTCCATACGCAACCGGTCTGGAAACGGGCGGCGACGGTGGTCGCAGGGCCGTTGTTCAATTTCCTGCTGACGATCGTCGTCTTCGCCGTGCTGTTTTCGGCATACGGCCGCTATGTCTCGGAGCCGATGGTGGCCGAGGTGACGGCCGGCAGTCCCGCAGCTCAGGCTGGTATCCAGCCAGGAGACCGATTCGTCAGCGTGGACGGCAGCAAGGTCGAAACTTTCGCCGATGTGCAGCGCCTGGTCTCCGGTCGCGCCGGCGACGCCATCAGCTTCGTGATGCTACGCGACGGCAAGGAGGTCACCGTTACGGCCACGCCGCAGCTGATGGAGCAGGAGGACGCGCTGGGCAACAAGGTCAAGGTTGCCGTGATCGGCGTCGTCAACAATCGCGAACTCGGCCAGCCGCGCCTTGTCACCTACAGCCCTGCGGGCGCGCTGACGGCGGCGGTCGAGGAGACCGGCCATATCATCGAGCGCACCGGCCAGTTCCTGAAGCGCTTCGTGGTCGGCCGCGAGGACAAGTGCCAACTCGGAGGCCCGGTGAAGATTGCCGACATGGCTGGAAAGGCCGCCAAGCTGGGATTCGAATGGCTCGTTCAACTGGTCGCGCTGCTTTCCGTCGGAATAGGAATCCTGAATCTTCTGCCGATTCCGCCTCTCGATGGCGGGCACCTCTTGTTCTACGGCGTGGAGGCGGTCATAAGGCGTCCGGTGTCGGAGCGGATGATGGAAATGGCCTATCGGGCTGGTCTGCTGCTGGTGCTCGGCTTCATGGGATTCGTTTTCTGGAACGACCTCTTTGGGTGCTGAAATCATGAAGGAATTTTACCTGGAGGCCGAGCGTGTTGAGACGTCGTTTACCATGCGTGGGGATATGCGTGACGCGAAAGCCACGCCAACAGGGTTAAGTAAATACAAATTAACCAGGAGCCTTGCGTGTAGGGAAAATCCGGTTAATACGGTATGGGAAATTCACCGCACGTCCGGTTTTCTCGCCGTGGGGACTTCGAGAAAAGGTTTTAAAGCCCGATGAAGGCAGCATCCAAGTTTATGAGCGCCGTTTCCGCGGCGGCCCTGTCCGCCGCTCTGGTCGTGCCGGGGGCGTTCGCAGTCCAGCTGGTCGCGATGTCTGCCGCCGAAGCGGCGGTCGTGAGCCGCGTCGAGGTCAGCGGTAACCAGCGTGTCGACGCCGACACCATCCGCAACTACATCTCGATCAAGCCGGGCAAGGCATTCTCCAGCTCCGATATCGACGCCGCGGTCAAGGCGCTGTTCGGCACGGGAATGTTCTCCGATGTGCAGATCAACCAGGTCGGCTCGACGCTGGTGGTCAAGGTTTCAGAGTACCAGGTGGTCAACCAGGTGCTGTTCCAGGGCAACAAGAAGCTGAAGGACAACGCGCTCTCTGCTGCGGTCCAGCTCAAGCCGCGCGGCACCTTCTCGCAGGCGACGCTCGATTCGGACGTCGAGGCGATCAAGGCTGCCTATCGCCGTATCGGTCGCGACGATGCGGCTGTCGCGACGCAGATCATGCAGCTCGGCGACAACCGGGTGAATGTGGTCTTCAACATCACCGAGGGTGGTCGTACCCAGATCACCGCTGTCAATTTCGTCGGCAACAGCGCTTATTCCAGTCGCCGGCTCTCGGACGTGATCAACACCAAGCGTTCGTCCTGGCTTTCGTTCGTCCTGCGCGACGACGTCTATGACGAAGACAAGCTGCGAGCCGACCAGGAATTGCTGCGGCGGTTCTACTACAATCACGGCTATGCCGACTTCCAGGTCGTGTCAGCGGTTGGTGAACTGGATAGCGCCACCAACAAGTACACCGTGACGATCACGGTGCAGGAAGGACCGCGCTACACGTTCGGCGACGTCAGCGTCGAAAGCACGATCCCCGAGGTCGATTCGAAGTCGCTGCAATCGGTCGTTCAGACCGACAAGGGTGATGTTTACAGCGCCAAGAAGGTTGAGGACTCGATTATCGCGCTCACCGAGAAGGTGGCGGGCTCCGGCTATGCCTTCGCGCAGGTGACGCCGCGCGGCGATCGTAATTTCGAGAATCACACCATTTCGGTGGTCTACACGATCGACCAAGGTGCCAAGGCCTATATCGAGCGCATCGAGATTCGCGGCAACGACCGCACGCGTGACTATGTCATCCGCCGCGAGTTCGATGTCAGTGAAGGTGACGCCTTCAATCAGGTTCTCATCCAGCGCGCCAAGAAGCGGCTGGAAGCTCTTGATTACTTCCAGAAGGTCGATATCTCGACCGTTCCTGGCTCGCAGCCTGATCAGGTCGTTCTGGTGGTCGACGTCGTCGAGAAGTCGACCGGCGAATTCTCGATCGGCGCTGGTTACTCGACTGGTGGCGACACGCCCGGCCCGTCGGTCGAGGGCTCGATCACGGAGCGCAACTTCCTCGGCCGCGGCCAGTTCATCCGCCTGTCCGCGGGTGGCGGCAAGAACTCCCGTGACTATGGGCTGTCCTTCACCGAGCCATATTTCCTCGGGCGGCGCATATCGGCCGGTTTCGATATCTACAACCAGACCAGAAACTACACGAACTACAACACCGAGACGCTGGGTGCCACGGTTCGCTTCGGCCTGCCGATCACCAACAGCATCACCACGCAGCTCGCCTACAACATCTCGCAGGAGAAGTACTCGTATCCGAGCAACTGCTTGGACAGCAACGGTAATCTTAATGGGACCTGCAATATTTCGCAGGCGATCCAGCAGGGTGTCGCGGAAAGCCCCTGGCTGAAGTCGTCGGTCAGCCTCGGTCTGGTCTACAACACCATCGACGACATGAAGAACCCGCACGAGGGCCTCTATGCCAACGTGTCCACGGAAGTCGCCGGCCTTGGCGGTGACGCCAAGTTCGTGAAGGTTACCGCTCGCGGCAGCGTCTACCAGACGATCTCCGAACAGTGGGATCTCGTCGGGGTCCTTTCCGGTGGTGCCGGTTACGTCCGTGGCTATTCCAATGACGGGCTGCGTATCTTCGACCAGTTCCAGAGCAGCGACCGCATGATCCGCGGCTTTGCTTTCAACGGCATCGGTCCGGTCGCTACCGGCACGAGCGGTGACCATCTGGGCGGCACGACCTACTTCAACGCGTCGGCGGAAGCTCAGTTCCCGCTTCCGGTCGTTCCGGAGAGCTTTGGCCTGCGTGGCGCAGTGTTCGCCGATGCGGCGACGCTGTACGGCACCTCGCTCGACTCGCCGCTGGTCCAGGCCGGTTCGGCTGACATGAAGCTGCGTGCCTCCGTCGGTGTTGGTCTGATGTGGGCGTCTCCCTTCGGCCCGATCCGCATCGACTATGCGATCCCGGTCAAGAAGGAAGCGACCGACGATGTGCAGCAGTTCAACTTCGGCATATCGACCCGCTTCTGATCGACGGGTGACCGGGCTTCCGGACCATACGGGTCCGGAAGGAAATGTTGCGATATAAGTGGATATTGTTTCGAGAATGACCGATCCGGTGTTCTTCGCGCCCTCACGCCGGTACACGGCGGGCGAAGTCGCGAATCTGACCGGTTCGACGCTCGTTGATTCCGCCCATTCGGATGTCTTGATCGACGCTCTCGCTCCCGCGAGCGAAGGGGGCGAGCGCGCGCTCGTCTTCGTCGACGGCAGCCGCAATGTTGCGCTGATGCCGTCGCTTCGCGCGGCTGCGGTGCTTTGCCCGGCCGACTTCGCCGCCAAGGCGCCGGCGGGCATAGCGGTGCTGACACACCCCAGGCCACAACAGGCCTTCGCCTATGTCGGCAGGCTGCTTTTCCCGACTGCGGCGATGCCGGGGCCAATGACCAGCGAGACCGGCGTGTCGGCGCGGGCCTATGTCGATCCCAGCGCACACGTCGAGGAGGGCGCCATCATCGAAGCTGGCGCCGTGATTGGTCCACGCGCCTCGATCGGCAGAGGAACCGTCGTTGCGCCCAACGCCGTCATCGGCCAATCCTGTCAGATCGGCCGCGACGGCTATATCGGTCCGGGCACAAGCATCCAGTACGCACTGATTGGAAATCGCGTCATCATCCATGGCGGTGCCAGGATCGGCCAGGACGGCTTCGGTTTCGTGGCCGGCGCAAAGGGCCCCGAGCGTGTTCCGCAGATCGGCCGCGTTATCATCCAGGACGACGTCGAGATCGGCTCGAACAGCACTGTCGACCGTGGCGCCATGTCCGACACGATCATCGGCCAGGGAACGAAGATCGACAACCTTGTGCAGATAGCCCACAACGTTCGCATCGGCCGCAATTGCATCGTGGCCGGCCTATCGGGTATCTCCGGCTCCGTGATCGTCGGCGACAATGTCACCATGGGTGGCGGTGTCGGCCTTGCCGATCATCTTACGATCGGTACGGGGGCCAAGCTTGCGGCGAGAAGTGGATTTATGAGCAACGTGCCGGCTGGTGAAATCTGGGGCGGCTATCCGGCGCAGCCGATGGCGGAAGCGATGCGCGAGATAGCGGCTTTGCGCAGGCTCGCCAGGACGCGAAAACAGGGCGATGGGAATGGCTGACATGGCGACGACGCTCGAGGCGGTCGACATATTGGGGTTGATGAAGCTCCTGCCGCATCGCTATCCCTTTTTGATGATTGACCGAATCGTCGATATCGATGGCGACGATTCGGCGGTCGGCATCAAGAATGTGACCATCAATGAACCGCATTTTCAGGGACATTTCCCGGACCAGCCGGTCATGCCCGGTGTGCTGATCGTGGAAGCGATGGCGCAGACTGCAGGCGCCATATGTATTCGCACGCTTAACGTAGACAAGCCGTCGCTTGTCTACTTCATGACCATCGACAATGCGAAGTTCCGCAGGCCGGTCGTTCCGGGCGACCAATTGAAGATCCACGTGAGGAAGATCAAGAAACGCGGCAACCTTCTTAAATTTGCCTGCGAGGCGATGGTGGATGGCGCGAAGGCCGCCGAAGCCGATATTTCGGCGATGATGGTGACCGGCGACTGACGATCGGATGCTTATGAAAACCGAGACATTCATCCACCCGATGGCAGTGGTCGAGGCCGGTGCCCAGATCGGGCAGGGCGCTCGCATCGGACCATTCTGCCACGTCTCCGCGGAAGCGGTTATCGGCGACAGAGTCGAACTGTTCAGCCATGTTTCGGTCATGGGAGCAACCAGCATCGGTGCGTCGACCAAGGTCTATCCCATGGCCGTTCTCGGAGCACCGCCGCAGAACAACAAGCACAAGGGCGGCCGCACGACGCTGATCATCGGCCAGAACTGCACCATCCGCGAAAGCGTGACCATGCATCTCGGCACGGATACAAGCCGTGGCGAGACGACGATCGGCGACAATGGCAATTTCCTCGCCTATGTTCACATCGCCCATGACTGCGTGGTCGGCAAGAACGCCACTTTCGCCAACGGGGCGACGCTCGGCGGCCACTGCGAGGTCGGCGACAATGTCTATATCGGTGGGCTGACAGCCCTTCACCAATTCGTGCGCGCCGGCGACAATGCCTTCATCGGCGGCTGTTCGGCCGTTGTGGGCGACGTCATTCCATATGCCATCGTCTCGGGGAACCACGCCAAGCTTCGCGGCCTCAACATCGTCGGCCTGAAGCGCGCCGGATTGCCGCGCGCTGACATCTACCTGCTGCGCAGCGCCTACAGGAAGCTCTTCGACAGTTCGCATACGCTTGCGGAGAATATCGAACTGGCCAAGGCGGAGTTCTCCTCCTCGCCGATCGCCATGAAGATCATCGACTTCATCGCCAGCCGCGGCAAGCGGCAGTACACCGTTCCGCCGCTCAAAGGCAGTGGCGCTGCCGATGACGAAGACTGAGGCAGCGACAGCGCTCGACCTTGGGCCGAATGCCAAGGTTGGCATCATTGCTGGCGGTGGAGTTCTTCCCGTGGAGGTGGCGACAGGCCTGGCAGCCCAGGGGCATCGGCCTTTTGTCGTGTTGGTGGAGGGAGAGGCCGATCGCTCCGCGGAACTCACGGCTTACGAGCATTGCCCCTTCAAGCTTGAGAACTTTGCATCGCTGATCCCGCTGCTGAAGCGCAACCATGTCACGCATCTCGTGCTTGCCGGCGAGATAAGGCGCCGGCCCAAGCTGCGGAATATGCAGCTCACTCCCGATTTTCTCCTCATGATACCTCGGGCGGTGGTGGCGCTCGCGCGAGGCGATGACGGCTTGCTGCGGATGATGACACAGCTGTTCGAAGCCCGTGGCATCAAGGTCGTGGGGGCTCATGAGGTGGTGCCCGAACTCGCCGCCGCAGAAGGGGTCTTGACCCGAACTGGCCCCGAGAAACGGGACTGGCTTGATATCCATGCGGCGCAGAGGGCCGCCAAGGCCATCGGCGCGCTGGACATCGGTCAGGCGGCGATTGCTGTTGGCGGCAGGGTCATAGCGCTCGAAGGGATCGAGGGAACGGCTGGCTTGCTCGATCGCGGCAGGCTTCTGCGTGGCCATGGCCGCCTTGCCGGCAAGACCCGTGGCGTCCTGGTCAAATGCGCCAAGCCCGGTCAGGAGTTGCGGGCGGACCTGCCATCGATCGGGCCACAGACCGTCGAGGCGGCACACGCGGCAGGGCTCGCGGGTATCGCCGTCGAAGCCGGACGTTCGCTGGTTCTCGACGGTCCCGCCACCATCGGACGCGCCGACGCGCTCGGCTTGTTCATCGTCGGATTGCGCGCGGGGGAGCACGCCGATGGTTGAGAAGCCGCTGAAGATCGCGATCGTTGCCGGCGAGGAGTCGGGCGACATCCTTGGCGCCGACATCGTGCGGGCACTGCGCAAGACAACGGGGCGCGACGTCAGGCTCGTCGGCGTCGGCGGTCGCCATCTGCAGGCGCTCGGGTTGACGTCACTCTTCGACGGCGGCGAGATTGCCTTGATGGGCTTTAGCGCCGTCCTGCGAGATTTGCCGCGCCTGATACGCCGGATCAGCCAGACGGCTAAGACGATTGCCGATGAAAGACCGGATTGCCTCGTTACGATCGACAGCCCGGACTTTTCACTGCGCGTGGCCAGGAAGGTGCGCGCCGCCAACCCGTCGATTCCGATCGTCCACTATGTCTGCCCAAGCGTCTGGGCGTGGCGGCCGGGTAGGGCGGCGGCGATGAAGCCCTATGTCGATCATATCCTTTGCATCCTGCCTTTCGAGGCCAAGGAACTGGCGCGCCTCGGTGGACCGCCCGGCACCTATGTCGGCCACCGCCTCGCGCATGACGCGGATGTGGCGGCCGCCGCGAGCGCGCAGGCCCAGCCGCGCGACCTGTCGCCGGACCGGGTCAAGACCTTGCTGGTGCTGCCCGGCTCCCGCCGTGGAGAGGTGCGCCGGCTTATCAATTCCTTTGCCAGGACGATTTCCGTCCTGCGTGCGCGCGGCAATCGCCTTCGGTTGCTTTTGCCGACTGTGCCGCATGTGGCCGACATGGTCAGGGCGTCGGTTGTCAGCTGGGACGAGAAACCCGAAATCATCGTCGATCCGGCGCGCAAATGGCAGGCCTTTGGCAAGGCGGATGCGGCGTTGATAGCATCCGGCACCGTATCGCTGGAATTGGCCCTCGCGGGCGTGCCGATGGTATCCTGCTACCCGCTCGACCCGATTGCGCGTGTGGCGATGCCGCACCTCGTCAAGGTGTGGTCGGCCCTGCTGCCGAACCTGATTGCCGACAGGGCGCTGGTGCCGGAATTCTACACCCCTTACATCGTGTCGGAAAATCTGGCCCGGCAATTGGAGGGATTGTGCGGCGACACGGGGCTAAGGGCCTGGCAGAAGGATGGTTTCGCCGAGATTGGCCGGCGCATGGCCACGGCGCGGCCTTCCGGCGAGATTGCCGCCGAGGTGGTCCTACGGTTGATCAGGAAGGCGTGAGCGAGTAGCGGCCGAAGCCGCTGTCCCGTCATGTCGATCGGCGGTCGCCATGCGGCGCCAGGTGTCTTTACCTGACGCCGCATGGCCACAGCGACTATCTCAGCGCTTGGCGATCGGCACGTAGTCGCGCTCGGGGGCACCGATGTAGAGCTGGCGCGGGCGGCCGATCTTCTGGCGCGGATCCTCGATCATTTCCTTCCACTGTGCGATCCAGCCGACGGTGCGGGCGACCGCGAACAGCACGGTGAACATGGTGGTGGGGAAGCCCAGCGCCTTCAGCGTGATGCCGGAGTAGAAGTCGACGTTCGGGTAGAGCTTCTTCTCGATGAAGTACTCGTCGGTGAGCGCGATCTTTTCCAGCTCCATGGCGATGTCGAGCAGCGGATCGTCCTTGATGCCGAGCTCGCCCAGCACCTCATGCGCGGTCTTCTGCATGATCTTGGCGCGCGGATCGTAGTTCTTGTAGACGCGGTGGCCGAAGCCCATGAGCCGGAACGGATCGTTCTTGTCCTTGGCGCGGGCAATGAACTCCGGAATATGGTCGACATGGCCGATCTCGCCCAGCATGTTGAGCGCTGCTTCGTTGGCGCCGCCATGCGCCGGGCCCCACAGGCAGGCGATGCCGGCGGCGATGCAGGCGAACGGGTTGGCGCCGGAGGAACCGGCAAGACGCACCGTCGAGGTCGAGGCATTCTGCTCGTGGTCGGCGTGCAGGATGAAGATGCGCTCCATGGCGCGCGCCAGCACCGGATTGATCTTGTATTCCTCGCACGGCACGGCGAAGCACATATGCAGGAAGTTGGCCGCGAAATTCAGCTCGTTCTTCGGATAAATGAAGGGCTGGCCGATGTGATACTTGTAGGCCATGGCCGCGATGGTTGGCATCTTGGCGATGAGGCGCATCGAGGCGACCATGCGCTGGTACGGATCCGAAATGTCGGTGGAGTCGTGGTAGAACGCCGACAGGGCGCCGACCACGCCGCACATGACCGCCATCGGATGGGCATCGCGACGGAAGCCGGTGAAGAAGCGCGACATCTGCTCATGCACCATGGTGTGGCGCGTCACGCGGTAATCGAAGTCGTCCTTCTGCGCCTTGGTCGGCAGTTCGCCGTAGAGCAGGAGGTAGCAAACCTCGAGAAAGTCGCCATGTTCGGCGAGCTGATCGATCGGGTAGCCGCGGTGCAGGAGGATGCCGGCATCGCCGTCGATGAAGGTGATTGCCGACTCGCAGCTCGCCGTCGAGGTGAAGCCCGGGTCGTAGGTGAAGGCGCCGGTCGTGCCGTAAAGCGTGGCAATGTCGATGACGTCAGGTCCGACCGTGCCACTTCGGATCTTGAACTCGTGAGCCTTGCCGCCGAACTCCAGCTTCGCCGTCTGGTTCTTGCCGCCCGACTCCAGTTTTGTCGCAGCTTCGGTCATAGCTAACTCCTTTTGTTTCCTCATGCCGGCAAGGCAAAAAAACGGCAACGCCTGATATCGGCGACAGCTGAATGGAAGCGTTGCGCCCGCAATGGGAATTGCGGCAAGATTGGGCCAAGACCCAATGTTGCACTGCGAAACGCGCCTTTCAATGCCAATCTTCTTGGGCCAGTTCTCCTAATCGATTTGATCGCCGATGCGTGCCAGGCTTTCCTCCCGGCCGAGCACAGCAAGTACGTCAAAGACGCCCGGAGACGTGCTTCGTCCGGTCAACGCCGCGCGCAAGGGCTGAGCCACGGCGCCGAGCTTGTGACCACCGGCCGTGGCGAAGGCGCGCACCGCCGCCTCCGCCGACTCAGCGGTCCAGTCGCCTGAGATTGTCAGCAGCGCCTCATGCGCGCCACGCAGGATCGAACGTGCTTCGCCACCAAGCAATCCGGCTGCCTTCTCGTCGAGCGCCAACGGTCGCTGCGCGAAGAGGAAGGATGCGCTGTCGACCAGCTCGACCAGGGTCTTGGCGCGCTCCTTGAGGCCGGGCATGGCGGCGAGCAGCTTGGCCTTGCCCTTGTCATCGAGGTGGGCGGCCAGCGCCGGCCCGCCTTCGAGATGGGGCAGGGTGGCGACGAAGATGTCGAGCAGCGCCTTGTCGTCCATCTGGCGCATGTGCACACCGTTCAGCGCCTCGAGCTTGGCGAAGTCGAACCGGGCGGCGCCCTTGTTCACGTCGCCAATGTCGAACCAGGAGATCATGTCCTTGATGGACATCACCTCGTCGTCGCCGTGGCTCCAGCCAAGCCGAGCCAGATAGTTGAGCAGGGCCTCGGGCAGGTAGCCCATGGCCCGGTAGGCCTCGACACCGAGCGCGCCATGGCGCTTCGACAACTTGGCGCCGTCGGCGCCATGGATCAGCGGGATGTGCGACATGGACGGCACCGCCCAGCCCATGGCGTTGTAGATGACGGTCTGGCGCGCCGCATTGGTCAGATGGTCGTCGCCACGGATGATGTGGGTAACGCCCATGTCGTGGTCGTCGACGACGACGGCATGCATATAGGTCGGGTTGCCGTCCGAACGCAGGATGATGAAGTCGTCGAGATCCTTGTTGGGAAAGCGCACTTCTCCCTGCACGCGGTCGTGCACGATCGTCTCGCCTTCGGTGGGCGCCTTGATGCGGATCGCGCCCTTGACGCCAGCGGGCGCTTCGGACGGATCGCGGTCGCGCCACTGGCCGTTGTAGCGCGGCGGCAGGCCCTTGGCGCGCGCCGCCTCGCGCATCGCCTCGAGCTCGGCCGGCGTCTCGTAGCTGTAGTAGGCCTTGCCCAGCAGAACGAGTTCCTCGGCGACCTCACGGTGGCGCGGCGCGCGCTCGAACTGCGAGACCGCATCGCCGTCCCATGACAGGCCGAGCCAGGTCAGCCCATCGAGGATCGCGGCCGTCGCCGCTTCGGTAGAGCGTTCGCGATCAGTGTCCTCGATGCGCAGCAGCATCGTGCCGGCGGTGTGCTTGGCATAGAGCCAGTTGAACAGCGCCGTGCGCGCGCCACCGATATGCAGGAAGCCGGTGGGCGATGGGGCGAAGCGGGTGACGACCTTGTCGGACATGGGACTCTCGGGAGGCGGAGAAAAAACGGCTGCGGCGACGCGGACTTTCGCGCGTCGCGCGTTCATGTAGCATAGGGGGTCAAGGGCGCAAGGGGCAGACCCAATGGCTGGACGAGGCCGGGGCTCGGACGTGAGCGCTGACGTCGCGGCCGGCGTCAGCGAACGGGAGCTTTTTCTCGGCGTCAGCCATGCCGAACCGGTGCCGCTTGCGCCTCCGCTGCCACAATCCGCCCCAGGACATCGCCTGCCTGAACAAGCCCGGCGAGACGCGATCGCCGTGGCTCCGATCGCCGGCGGTCTCAACCGTCTACGCCGTCGGGTCTCGCTGCCTGCCATCGGTCGGGAGATCGCGGCCACCGCGAGCCTGGAGCTCGACCGCGGCGTGGCGTTCCTGCTGGTGCCGGTGCTCCTGGCCACCGGCGCGATTGCCTATTTTTCCCTGACGACGGAGCCTGATTTCTACAGGCCCGCAGCCGTCGCGGCGCTGGCTGCCGTGTGCGCGGCCGCCACGCGGTCATGGCTGAAGACACATCTCGCCTGCATGGCACTGTTGTTCTGCGCGCTCGGCTTCCTCGCGGCCAAGGTGGAAACCTGGCGCGCCGGGACACAGATGCTCGGTTCGGAGATACAGACCCGGCTGACCGGCCGCGTCGTCACCGTCGAGGAGATGGCGAACGGCCGTGTCAGGCTGACGCTCGACGTGGTTTCAACCGCTTATCCCAAGTTGCGCTATGCGCCGGATCGGGTCAGGCTCTCGGCGCGCGCAATACCGGACGGCGTAACGGCCGGAACGCTGGTGACAGGCTACGCCCGGTTGCTGTCGCCGACAGGCCCCGTGCGGCCCGGCAGCTACGATTTTTCCTTCGACAGCTATTTTGCAGGCATTGGCGCCAGCGGCTTCTTCCTCGGCAATCCCAAGATCGCGGCGGATCAAGAAGGTGCGTCCCGGACAAGCCTTTCCGCCTGGATCGAAAACACGCGCGAGAGCATCGCCCGGCATATCCGCGACACGATCGGCGGACCCGAGGGGGCAATTGCCGCCGCCCTGATCGTCGGCGTGCGCGCCGGCATTCCCGACGAGATCAATGAGTCGATGCGGCGAACCGGCATCTATCACATCATCTCGATCTCCGGCCTGCACATGGCGCTTGTCGCCGGCACCATCATGCTCCTGATGCGCAGCGTCTTCGCCCTGTTCCCCGATTTTTCCTCGCGCCGTCCGGTGAAGAAATACACCGCCGCCATCGCGCTGGTTTCGATTGCGGCCTATCTCATCATCTCCGGCCTTGTGGTCGCCGCCGAGCGCAGCTTCATCATGCTGGCGGTGATGCTGATCGCCGTTCTGTTCGACCGCGCCGCGCTCACCATGCGCAATCTCGCCATATCCGCCATCGCGGTCATACTGGTGTCGCCGCATGAGGTGGTCGGGCCGAGTTTCCAGATGTCTTTCGCGGCAACCGCTGCCCTGGTCGGGGCCTATGCGGCGTGGACCGACCATCGTGCCCGCAAGATCCGCGCGCCACCGCCGCGCCGATCGCCGGTCGGCGTTGTGCTGCACACGATGTTGGGCACGACCGCCGGCGCGGCGATGACCTCGATCGTCGCCGGCAGCGCCACGACGCTGTTCGCGGTATGGCATTTCCAGCGTGTCGCGCCGCTCAGCCTGTTCGCCAATCTCGCGGTCATGCCGATCGTCTCGGCCGTCATGTTCCTGGCCGTCGCCAGCGCGCTGACGATGCCTTTCGGCGCCGACGCGCCTTTCCTCTACCTCATGGGCAAGGGGCTGACGGCGATGATCGAGATATCGCAATGGATTTCCGAGCGATCGCCGGTCGACGGGGTCGGACTGATCTCGCAGCATTCGGTGCTATTGGGCACCATCGCGCTCATCATTGCGACCATGGCGACCACCTGGTTCCGGCTGGCGGCGCTGCCTTTCGCGCTGGCCGGCCTCGTGGCGCTGCCGCAGGTGCGAACGCCCGACGTCCTGATTTCGGAAGACGCCCATCTGATCGTGATGCCGATCGGCGCCGGAGAACTCGCCATCAATCGTCCGCGCTGGAACGAATTCACCACAGACAACTGGAAGCGGGCACTGAAGGCCGAAACCATCGTCCCGCCGGAAATGTTCGACAGGGCCGACCAGGCTTTCGACATGTCGGACCCGGCCGCGGATCTGCCCGCGGGCGCGCCATTCTATTGCAAGGACGGACTTTGCCTTGCCAGGCATCCCGGCGGGGCGATCGTCGCACTGGCGCAGGACTGGAAAACCGCCCGCACGGCCTGTGCCTTCGCCGATCTGATCGTCATCGATGACGCCACCGCCCGCAATCCCTGCCGGGATCCGCTGGCGCTCGTCATCACGAAACGGCAATTGGCACGGCAAGGCAGTGCCGCCATTTTCTTCGATCCCGAAGCGGCAAGCAGCCAACCATCGGTAGCCTTCAGCGTCAGCCAACCCTACCGGCCCTGGCATGAGCAAAGGCAATTCTCACGGGAGGCGAGGGGGCTTCCGCCGGCGAGCAAGCCAGAACGCCCGCGCACCGCCAAGCCTGCGATCAGTAACGGCGAATCAGCCCAACAAGCCGACCCTGCACCTTGACCCGGTCCGGCCCGAAGATGCGGGTCTCATAGGCGGGGTTGGCAGCCTCGAGGGCGATCGACGCGCCCTTACGGCGGAAGCGCTTGAGGGTGGCTTCTTCCTCGTCGACGAGCGCGACAACGATCTCGCCGGGGCTCGCAGTGTTGGCGTTGCGGATGATCACGGTATCGCCGTCGAATATGCCGGCCTCGATCATCGAGTCGCCCTTGACCTCGAGCGCATAGTGTTCGCCACCCGCGATCATGTCCGGCGGCACCGAGATCGAGTGCGTCTGATGCTGGATCGCGTCGATCGGCACACCGGCAGCGATCCGCCCCATGACCGGTATCGACACGGCCGCCGCGACATCATCGTCATTGCCAGCCGTCATCGGGCGCGAGGGAGCAGCCGGCTTGGCCTGTCGGCCGAGATTGCCCTGACCAAGGCTCCCCTGAATGACGCTCGGGGAGAATTTCTTTGCCGCGTTGAGGCCTGGCGCGATCGAATCCGGCAGCCGCAGAACCTCGAGCGCGCGCGCCCGGTTCGGCAGTCGGCGAATGAAGCCGCGTTCCTCCAGCGCCGTGATCAGGCGATGGATACCGGACTTGGAGGCGAGATCGAGCGCCTCCTTCATTTCGTCGAATGACGGCGGGATGCCGCTTTCCTTCAGCCGTTCATGGATGAACATCAAAAGTTCATGTTGCTTACGCGTCAGCATGGCGGCCCCCAAAGGCTTCTGGACATGGGATTCGAACCAGAATCATAAAAACAAACCCAGAACAAACCCTATCTGTTCCAGTTGTGTTCCGCAACCGTTTAAAGTTTAGTGAAGACGTTAACGGGCCGGACACAAATCCGGCTGCCGGCATGGCGAAGCCGGGATGTCCATCGCGTAGCCGGCGTAGCTTGGCTCAGGCTTGCGCGAACTTGTCCTCGGCGCTGCTGTAGACATCCAGCGTATGGCCGGCATGGATGGTCATCAGGGCCTTCGTCCGCTCGATGTCGCGATCCAGCGCCGCCTCCATGAGCGCTGTGTGGTTTTCCAGCGCAACGGCCTGGCGCAGGGCATCCAGCGCCTTTTCCCTAGCAGCTCCCGCCACCGAACGCAGGGCCGGACCAAGCCCGAGGAAACGGTGATGGCGGCGCAACTGGTCGGCGATGGTGGCGTGGAAGCGCAGAAGCCAGACTGAGCTTGCGGCGGCGAGCAGCGCGGCATGGAAGGTCTCGTGTTTGTCGTACCATTCGTCGACGGCCTCGGTCGACGTGTCCTCGAGCGCGGTCTTGCAACGCGACAGCCTGTAATGCGCCGCGATCACGGCATCCTCCCACGCCTTGTCGCCTCGTTCGATCGATTCCACCAGGAGCGGGAGTTCTACAACCAGACGCGACCGGGCGAGGTCCTCCAACTCGGCGCGCGAGACGGGGGCGACGGCAAAGCCGCGATTGCTGATTGCAGTCACCAGCCGCTCCGCCTCCAGCCTCGAGAGCGCCTCGCGCAGCGGCGTCCAGCCGACTCCATAGGCATCGCGCAGTGCATTCAGCTTGAGCGGTGTTCCTGGCGAGAGCCTGGTGGAGAGAATGTCCCGGCGCAGCAGGCGGTAGGCTGCTTCCGTTTTCGTCGCGGTCTCGCGATCCGGCATAAGTGCTCCAACCATGGGATGTCGTGGTTCCAGTATATATCAAATGGGATATTTCCTGAAATTATATATAATGTTTGACAGCAATTGCCGAGCCCAGCATGATCGATCGGCACGTCAACCGCGCGGCCGTCCAGGGAGAACCGTCATGAAAGCACTGCCCGATCTTTCCGCTGTCGAGGCGATGGATGCGGCCGATCCCCTGCGCTCTATGCGCGAGCGCTTCGTTCTCCCGGAGGGCGTCATCTATCTCGACGGCAACTCCCTGGGCGCCGCCTCTCCGGCCGTCTTCGGCGAGCTGCAGAAGGCCGCCACCCAGGAGTGGGCCGAGGATCTCATCCGGGCATGGAACACGGCCGGCTGGTTCGACATGCCGGTTGTCCTTGGTGACCAGCTAGGACGGCTGATCGGCGCGACCGCCGGCCAGACGGTGGTTTGCGACACCACCTCGATCAACATCTACAAAGTTCTGCACGCCGCGCTCGCCATGCGGCCGGACAGGCATGTGATCGTTGCGGAAGGTGACAGCTTCCCGACCGACCTCTACATGGCCGAAGGCGTCGCCTCGACGCGCCCTGGCGCCGTACTGAGGTTGGAAGGCGTCGACGCGGCCAATGTCGAGGAGCTCATCGACGACCAGGTGGCGGTGATCCTGCTCAACCATGTCAACTACAAGTCGGGTGAGTTGCGTGACATGGCGGCTTTGACGCGCAAGGCGCATGACGCCGGCGCCCTGATCGTCTGGGATCTCTGCCACACGGCCGGCGCCATGCCGGTGGAACTCGACAAGGCGAATGCCGACTTCGCCGTCGGTTGCACCTACAAATATCTGAATGGCGGCCCGGGCGCGCCCGCCTTCCTCTATGTCGCGACCCGTCACCAGGGCGAGGCGCGGCAGCCGCTCAGCGGCTGGTGGGGGCACGCCCGCCCGTTCGCCTTCGAGCAGGGCTACGCGGCGGGCAGCGGCATTCGCCGCTTCCTGTGCGGCACCCAGCCGGTGTTGTCGATGCGTGCGCTGAAAGGAGCGCTCGACCTCTGGGACGATGTCGACCTCACCGTTCTTCGCGAGAAGAGCATCGCGCTGACCGACCTTTTCATTCAGCTCGTCGAGGCGAAATGCGCCGGCTACGGTCTCGAACTGGAGAGCCCGCGGGATGGTTCCAAACGCGGCAGCCAGGTTTCGTTCATGCACGAGCACGGCTACCGGATCATGCGTGCGCTGATCGAGCGCGGGGTGATCGGCGATTTCCGCGCGCCCTCGACGATCCGGTTCGGCTTCACGCCGCTTTATGTCGGCTACAAGGACGTCTGGGCGGCGGTTGCCGTGCTGGAAGATATCCTGCGCACGGAAGCCTGGAAGGACGAGCGCTTCGGTGTCCGGACCGCGGTTACCTGAAGGTCTTGGCGGCCTAAGGCCCAAAGGAGCCTGGCGCTACCGGTCGAATTCAAGGCGACGGTGCAATTCGTCGCCTTGAATGGCGAAGGACGGCGAGGGCCCGGCTCAAAGTTTCGTGCGGACCTGCCAGAGTTCGGGGAACAGCACGACCTCGAGCATCTTCTTGAGATAGGACGCGCCCGAAGTGCCGCCCGTGCCGCGCTTCATGCCGATGATCCGTTCGACTGTTGTCACGTGGTTGAAGCGCCAGCGACGGAAATAGTCCTCGAAATCGACCAGCTTCTCGGCCAGCTCGTACAGGGTCCAATAGCGTTGCGGGTCGCGATAGACGGTCTGCCATGCCGCGAGGACCTGCTCGTTCTCGGCGCGGGTTTCGCGCCAGTCGCTGCGCCGGGCATCCTCGCCGATGTCGAAGCCGTTGCGGGCAAGCAGCCGCAACGCCTCGTCATAGAGCGACGGTTCGGAGAGGATCGCTTCCAGCCTGTCGCTAAGGTCCGGTCGATGCTTGTGCGGACCAAGCATGGCAAGGTTGCGATTTCCGGCAAGGAACTCGATGGCGCGATACTGCCATGACTGGAAGCCCGAGGATTGGCCAAGGTCGTCGCGAAACTCGGTGTACTCGCTGGGTGTCATCGTGCGCAGCACATCCCAGGCATTGTTCAACTGCTCGAAGATGCGGGCGACGCGCGTCAGCATCTTGAAGCTGGGCTCGATCTGGTCGGCACGGATCGAGCGCATCGCCGCGCTGATCTCGTGCACGGCGAGCTTCATCCAGAGTTCCGAGGTCTGATGCTGGATGATGAACAGCATCTCGTCATGGGCGGTCGAGAGCGGCGCCTGGGCGTCGAGGATTTGATCCAGATGCAGATAGTCGCTGTAGGACATCCGCTCCTTGAACGACATCTGTGCCCCTTCCGAGGCCGGATCGTAGGGCTTGCCGCTCAATTGACCGCTCCCTGGCGCAACCGGAAACGCTGGATCTTGCCCGTCTGCGTCTTGGGCAGAGCGGCTATGAATTTCACCGATCGCGGATATTTGTAGGGCGCGATGGTCGCCTTGACGTGATCCTGCAGCCGCTTGACGGTGACGGCGTCGGGCGCCACGCCCTGCACCAGCACGATATGCGCCTCGACGATCTGGCCGCGCTCGACATCATCGGCGCCGATGACCGCGCATTCGGCGACATCGGGATGCGCCAGCAGCGCTGCTTCCACTTCCGGACCGGCGATGTTGTAGCCGGCGCTGACGATCATGTCGTCGGAGCGCGCGGCAAAGTGGAAAAAGCCGTCCTCGTCCTGGATGAAGGTGTCGCCGGTCAGGTTCCAGCCGTCTCGGACATAGTCCTTCTGCCTTTTGTCGGCCATGTAGCGGCAGCCGGTCGGGCCGCGCACGGCGAGTTTACCCGGCGTGCCGCGCGGCACCTCGCGCATCTCGTCGTCGACGATGCGCGCCACATAGCCGCCCACGGGGGTGCCGGTCGAGCCGGGCCTCATGTCCTCGAAGCGGTTCGAGATGAAGATGTGCAGCATCTCGGTGGCGCCGATGCCGTCGAGCATCGGCTTGCCGGTCTTGCGCCTCCATTCCTCGAAGACGGGCGCCGGCAAGGTCTCGCCGGCAGACACGGCGACGCGCAGCGACGACAGGTCGGCGCCCTCGTCCATTGCCTTCAGCATTGCGCGGTAGGCTGTCGGCGCTGTGAAGGAGATGGTCGCCTTGTAGGTCTCGATGATGTGGATCATGTTCGGGGGCGTCGCCTGTTCCAGCAGCGTCGCCGCGGCGCCGAAGCGCAGGGGAAAAATGGCGAGGCCGCCCAAGCCGAAGGTGAAGGCGAGGGGCGGGGAGCCGACGAAGACGTCATCCGGCGTCACGCCCAGTATTTCATTGGCGTAGCCGTCGGCGATGATCAGCAGATCGCGATGAAAATGCATCGTTGCCTTCGGCACGCCTGTCGTACCCGAGGTGAAGCCCAGCAACGCGACATCGTCCCGGCCAGTCTTGACGGCGGTGAAGGTAACAGGCTTGTCGAGGGCAACGCGATCGAGCTCGGCATCGTGATTGGCGGTCCCGTCGAAGCCGATGACCTGCTTGAGGAAGACGCTCTCCTTGGCGCAGGCGATCATCTCGTCCATCAGCCGCGTATCGCACAGGGCAACGGTGATCTCGGCCTTGTCGACGATCTTGGCCAATTCGCCGGCGCGCAGCATCGGCATGGTGTTGACCACCACGGCACCGGCCTTGGTGGCGGCCAGCCAGCAGGCAACCATGGCCGGGTTGTTGGCCGAGCGGATGAGGATGCGGTTGCCGGGCTTGACGCCGTAGTTCTCGACCAGCGCGTGGGCAAGCCGGTTGGTCCAGTCGGACAGTTCCTTGTAGGTGCGGCGGCGACCGTTGCCGATCAGCGCCGTGTGATCGCCGAAGCCCCGCTCGACGAGCCGATCGGTGAGCTCGACGCCGGCATTGAGATATTCGGGATAGTCGAAGTCCTCGAGCAGGAAGTCCGGCCACTGTTCGGGAGGAGGAAGGTTGTCGCGCGTGAACGTGTCGGTGTGCGCTGACGGCCCAAGCATCTCGGCTGTTCTCCCTGTTTGCGTCATGGCCGGCATTCAGCCCGGACCGGCCTGTCCGGCTGCGTCTGGAAAAGCGTCCTGGAAGGTCCTGCGGATTCGCGCGCGACACGCCGGCTGTGAGACACCCGGCGAGGGTCGGCAGGATATGAAGACGGCATGGCGAGACCTCCCATTCCCGGCTGCCAATGGTGTCAGCATCGCACCAGTCCAAATTTGTTTCAAGCCTAAAATATTCAGGCGGAAGCATTGACGCCGCTTCCGTCGGCGGCCATTGCTGCCAGCGACGAGATGCAACTTTCGGGAGGGAAAGCGGTGATCGAACGCCATGTCCTGGACTGGGACGGAGCCTACGCCAATGGCGTGAATATCGCCGGCAGCGATCGTTGGCCGTCGGCCTGGTCAGGGCCGGCCAAGGCTTACCGCGAAGCGCGCGCGGCCGAGGGCAGGGCGCGCCTTGACGTCCGATATGGTAACGGCGCCCGCAATGCGCTCGACCTCTTCCTGCCCGCCATTGCGCCGAAGGGGCTCGTGGTGTTCATCCATGGCGGTTACTGGATGGCTTTCGACAAAGGCACCTGGTCGCATCTCGCGGAGGGTGCCGTCGCAAGCGGCTACGCGGTCGCGATGCCGTCCTACACGCTCTGCCCCGAAATCCGTATCGGCGGCATCGTTGCCGAGATCGGCGCGGCGATCGAGAAGGCCGCGACGATGGTCGAGGGGCCTATCGTGCTGACGGGACATTCGGCCGGCGGCCATCTCGCGAGCTGCATGGTGACGGCCACGACGCCGCTGTCGCCGGCGGTGGCGAGGCGCGTGCGCCACGTCGTGTCCATTTCGGGCCTGCATGACCTGCGTGCGCTGATGCGGGCCGAAATGAACGCGACCTTGAGGATCGACGAAGCCGAGGCGCTGGCACACAGCCCGGCCTTGCTGCGGCCCATGGATGGGGCGCGCGTAACCTGTTGGGTTGGCGGTAGCGAGAGGGCCGAGTTCCTTCGCCAGAATGCGCTGCTCGCCAACATCTGGACGGGGCTCGGCGCCACGACCTGCGCGGTGGTCGAGCCGGACCGCCATCATTTCAGCATCGTGGACGGGCTCGCGGATCCGGCGCACCCGCTGACACGCCGCCTGCTCGCCGAATAGGTCGGCGCGTTCAGCGCAGCATCAGCACGTCGCAGGTGTCGCCGGCCGCCACGGCCGGTGCGAACGGCGCGCGCACGATCAGTCCATTAGCGTCGGCGAGCGTTCTCAGCATGGAAGAATCCTGGATGCCGAAGGGCATCGCAACCAGCGTACCATCCTCTTCGCGAACCGACGCCCGGACATAGTCCTGCCGGAGGTCGTTGGCCGACATCGCGGCGCCCAGTCTGGCCTTCCTGATATCCTGGCGGTGTTGGCGACCGCCCAGTCGGGCCAACAGCGGCTTCAGGAACAATTGCGAGCAGACCAGGCTTGCGACCGGGTTGCCCGGCAATCCGATGCAGCGCGTCTCGCCCATTCGGCCGAACATCAGTGGCTTGCCTGGACGCATGGCGATCTTCCAGAAGCCCAGCGTCATACCTTCGCCGGTCAGCACGTCATGGATGAGGTCATGGTCGCCGACCGAGGCGCCGCCCAATGTGACGATGACATTGGCCTCCGCCGCGACGGCTCTGCGAACCAGGGCGGCGATCGCCTCCTTGCGGTCCGCAGCGATGCCGAGATCGAGCACGCGCGCGCCGACCGACCTCGCCACAGCGGCAACGCCATAGGCGTTGGAGGAGATGATCTGGTCGGGGCCGAGTTCGCTGCCCGGCGGCAGCAATTCGTCTCCCGTCGCGATGATGGCGACGAGCGGCCGCCTGACCACGGTGACGCTCGGATGGTTGCCCGACGCGGTCAGCGAAAGAGCGGCGGGGTCGAGAAGACGGCCCTTTTCAAGAAGCGTGTCGCCCTTGGAGAAATCGAGGCCGACGCGGCGGATGTTGCGCTCGACCGGGGTCGGTTCGACGACCTCGATGGCGCCGTCGCCGAGCGTGCGGACATTCTCCTGGATGACGATGGTGTCGGCGCCCTTCGGCAAGGGCGCGCCGGTGAACACACGCACCGCCTGGCCCTTGCCGACCGTACCGTCAAAGCCGCGGCCGGCCGGCGCCATGCCGATCACCAACAATTTTGACGGTACCGACGCGACATCGGCGGCGCGGACGGCATAGCCGTCCATGGCCGATGCGTCGAATGGTGGCTGAGTGCGCAGGGCGATGACCGGCTCGGCCAGCACGCGCTCCATCGCCTCAAGCAACGGCACGTTTTCGCCGGCCAGGGGCGTCGCGCCCTCGAGCAGGCGTTCCAGCGCCTCGTTCACGGGAACCAGGGCCATCTAGACGGCCGCCTTGTAGTCGCCGGATTTGCCGCCGGTCTTCTCCACCAGGCGGACGCCGGAAATGGTCATGCCGCGATCGATCGCCTTGGCCATGTCGTAGATGGTGAGGCAGGCGACGGATGCGGCCGTCAGCGCCTCCATCTCGACGCCGGTCTTGCCCGTCACGCGGGCAAGGGCCGTCACCTTAAGACCCGGCAAGGCATGGTCCGGCTCGATCTCGACGGAAACCTTGGTGAGCAGGAGCGGATGGCAGAGCGGGATCAACTCATGCGTCTTCTTGGCCGCCATGATGCCGGCGATGCGGGCCGCGCCGAGGACGTCGCCCTTCTTGGCGTTGCCGGCAAGGATCGCGGCAAGTGTCTCCGGCAGCATCGACAAGAAACCCTCGGCGATGGCCGTACGCGTCGTCTCGGTCTTTTCGCCGACATCGACCATGTTGGCCTCGCCCTGGGCGCCGAGATGGGTGAGCGCCGGCACGGCTCAGCTCGCCTCGGCCGTGGCCGGGCCCATCAGCAGTTGCCGGGTCGCCGCGGTCACGTCGTGCTGGCGCATGAGGCTCTCACCGACCAGGAACGTGCCGATACCGCTGCGTTGCAGACGGCGGCAGTCCTCATGGGTGAAGATGCCGCTTTCGCCGACGAGCAGGCGGTCGGCGGGCACCATCGGCGCCAGCCGTTCCGACGTATCGAGGCTGGTCTCGAACGTCCGCAGGTTGCGGTTGTTGATGCCGATCATCCGGGACGACAGGGCGAGCGCCCGATCCATCTCCGCCTCGTCATGCACCTCGATCAGCGCGTCCATGCCAAGCTCGGACGCTGCCGCTTCGAGCTCCCGCGCCATGTCGTCATCGACGCTTGCCATGATGATCAGGATCGCGTCGGCGCCCCAGGCGCGCGCCTCGTAGACCTGGTAGGGGTCGTAGAGAAAGTCCTTGCGCAGCGCGGGCAGGGCGACCGCCTTGCGTGCATTGGTCAGGAACTCGGGCGCGCCCTGGAAGGAGGGGGCGTCGGTCAGCACCGACAGGCAGGCCGCGCCGCCCTCGGCATAGGCCTTGGCCAGCGCCGGTGGATCGAAGTCGGCGCGGATGAGACCCTTGGAGGGGCTTGCCTTCTTGATCTCGGCGATCAGCGCGAAAAGGCCCACCTTGCGCCTGGCCTCCAGCGCGGCGTGGAAGCCGCGCGGCGCGTCGGTATCCCTGGCGCGCGCCTTGAGGTCGGAGAGGGGCACACGGCTCTTCGCGGCGGCGATCTCGTCGCGCTTGTAGGCCTCGATCTTGCGAAGAATGTCTGACACGCTCTACTCGTTCGAAATGGCCACAACCCGGTCGAGCACCTGCAGCGCCTTGCCGCTGTCGATTGCCCGCGCGGCCTCGGCGATGCCTTCGGCAAGCGTCGATACCTTTCCGGCCACGACCAGGCCCGCGCCGGCATTCATCAGCACCGTATCGCGATAGGCGCCGGCCTCGCCGCCGAGCACCGCGCGCAGCGCTTTTGCATTGTACGCAGCGTCACCGCCGCGCAGTTCATCCTTGCGATGGCGTTTCAAGCCGACCGCTTCAGGGGTCAGCGTGAAGCTGCGGATCTCGCCGCCGACCAGTTCGGCGACCAGCGTCTCGCCCGTCGTGGTGATCTCGTCATAACCGTCGCCATGCGCGACCCAGGCATGGTCCGCGCCCAGCGCCTTCAATGTCTCGGCCACTGGCATGACCCATTCCGGCAGGAACACACCGATCATCTGGCGGCTGACACCGGCCGGATTGGAAAGCGGGCCGAGCAGGTTGAAGATGGTGCGTGTGCCAAGCTCGACGCGCGTCGGGCCGACATGCTTCATGGCCGGATGATGCGCGGGCGCGAACATGAAACCGACGCCGGCCTCGTTGATGCAGCGGCTGATCGCCTCCGGCGTCAGATCGATCTTGATCCCCAGGGCAATGAGCACGTCCGCCGAGCCGGTCTGCGAGGACAGGCCGCGATTGCCGTGCTTGGCAACCGGCACACCGCACGCGGCGATGACGAAAGCGGATGCCGTCGAGATGTTGACACTATGCGAATTGTCGCCGCCGGTGCCGACAATGTCGACCGCGCCAGCCGGCGCCTCCACGCGCAGCATCTTGGAGCGCATGGTGGCAACGGCACCGGAAATCTCGCTGACCGCTTCGCCGCGCACGCGCAACGCCATCAGGAAGCCGCCGATCTGCCCGGGCGTTGCGTCGCCCGACATGATGATGTCGAAAGCCTCGCGCGCTTCCTCGAAGGAAAGCGCGGTGCCCGTGGCGATCTTGGCGATATGGGTTTTCAGCGCGCTCATCTGGCCAGGGCCTGGGTTGCGGCGGCCTGATCGATACGGACATCGTACTGCGTCCGCAACTGCGCCACCAGTTCGTCGAGAAGGTCGTCGGACAGGCCGGCGTTGAAGCCCTTCTGTGCGTCTTCAGGCACGGAGCTGGCATCCGCGCCGGCCGGCTCGAACACTTCCGCCACCTTGAACAGGATCTGCCCGTCGCCAGTGGGCGAGGGGATCAGCCCGGTGCCGCCTTCGCCGACGCCGAACATCACGGCAGCGCCTTCCTTGCCGAAATCGGCGTCGTCGGTCTCACGCTTGAGGCCGCGCTTGGTCTGCTTGTCCAGCTTGAGCTCGCCGGCGATGACGTCGAGCGTCGTACCGGCCTTGAGCCGCTTCTCCAGATCCTCGGCCTTCGCGGTGAGGCGCTTGGACGTTTCGGCGGCCGTCCAGTCGGTGACCACCTTCTGGCGGACCTCGTCTAGCGTCCGGTCGCGGGCCGGCGTGATCGAATTCACCTCGTAGAAGATGTAGCCATTGTCGGCGGTCGTGATGCCGTCGTTCTCGGCCTGAGGCTCGGCCGTGAACACCGCCTTGATCAGCTCCGGCGATTCCGGCAGGTCCTTGACCACGCTGCCGTCCGGCCTGAGGCCCGTGCGGTCGACGGCGTCGATGGTGACCAGCTTCAGCTTCAGCTTTTCGGCCGCCTCTGCAAGGCTCGCGCCGGAAGCACGCGTGTCCTCGTACTTGTCATGCACGTCCAGCAGGATGCGGCTCGCCTCGCCGATCGCGAGATCCTTGCGGATCTCGTCGGAAACCTCGGCCAGCGACTTGATGACTTCCGGCTTGATCTCGGTGACGCGCAGCAGGACGGGGCCAAACGCACCCTGGACGACAGGGCTGACCTCGTTGGCGCTGAGCTTGAAGGCCTCTTCGGCAACCGCCTTGTCGGCGATCTTGTCCTTCGAAAGCGTGCCGAGCAGGATGTCAGCCTCGGTCTTGCCCTCGGCGGCGACGATCTTGTCGAACGTGGCGCCGGTCTTCAGCGAATCGAGCGCTGCCTTGGCGGCGTCCGGCGTCTTGAAGATGAGCTGTTCGATGGTGCGCGTCTCGGGCGTGGTGTAGCGCGCCTTGCTCTTGTTGTAGTCCTCGCTGACCTGGCTGTCGGTGATGGCAGTCGGGTCCATGATGTCCACCGGCTCGAGCCGGACGTAGGAGAACTTGCGGTATTCAGGAGCCGCGTAGGTCTTCTTGTTCTGCTCGAAATAGGCCTGCAGCGCGCTGTCCGAAGGCGCCTCGATCGGCTCGACCAGCGACTTGGGCAGGCTCACATAGTCAATGGTGCGGTCCTCGCCCCGGTACAGAGCGACAGCCTTGAGGAATGTGTTTGGCGCCTTGAGTCCGTCGGAGATCGCCTCGACGATCTGCTGGCGGACCGCCACGTTGGCGCGGTTCTTCAGATAGTCTTCCGGCCGCATGCCGACCTGCTGCAGCAGGTATTCGAACGTGCGTCGGTCGAAGGTGCCGCCAGGTCCCTTGAAGGCCGGGTCCTCGCGAGTCAGCTCGGCCAGCCGGTCCTTCGAGAGGCCGAGCCCGAGCTTGCGGGCCTGTTCGTCGAGAACGGCGCCGCCAACGAGCTGACCGAGCACCTGACCGTCAATGCCGAGCGCGGTCGCCTGCTCATGCGTCAGGCGCTGGCCGAACTGCTGCGACATCTGGTTGAGCTGACGGTCGTAGGCGAGCCGATACTCGTTGAGAGACACCTTGGTGCCTCCGGCCATGATGACCGCGTCGTGTCCGGCGAAGCCGCCCATCATCCGCCCGGAAATACCCCAGACCAGGAAGCTCAAAACCAGCAGTGAAAGCAGCGCCTTCGCGACCCAGGTGCCCGCCGCGCTTCTCAATATACCAAGCATCGTTACGTCCGATTTATGCGCATAGCCCGCATGCGCGGAGTCTGAAACATGCGCAATAGCGCCCTTCAGGTCCACTGTCGATTGCTTTGTGGGTTGATTTTGGTAGTGAGGTCGGGAGCCGACCACTGCCGGAGAAGCAAATCCCATGACACCTGGAATTCGTCCGCTGATCGCGGGCAACTGGAAGATGAACGGCACCAGTGCCTCCCTCAACGAACTCAGGATGATCGGCAATGGCTTCATGAGCGGCCTCGACGCCGAGGCCGAAGCGCTCGTCTGCGTTCCCGCGACGCTGCTCACCCGCGCGGCGGAAATCCTGTCGCGCACGCCGGTGCGAGTCGGCGGCGAGGATTGCCACGCCAACGAGAGCGGCGCGCACACAGGTTGCATCTCGGCCGAGATGCTCAGGGATGCCGGCGCAAGCTACGTCATCGTCGGTCATTCCGAACGGCGCGCCGACTGCGGCGAGGATGACGCCGCCGTCCAGGCAAAAGCCAAGGCCGCCTGGCGCGCCGGGCTCGTCGCGATCGTCTGCATCGGCGAGACCAAGGCTCAGCGGGAGGCGGGCGCCACGCTCGACGTGTTGTCGGGTCAGCTCGCGGGCTCCGTGCCGTCCAGCGCCACCGCTGCCAACACCGTCATTGCCTATGAGCCGGTCTGGGCGATCGGCACGGGCTTGACGCCGACGGTGGCTGATGTGGCCGAGGCGCATGCGCACATCCGCCAGAAGCTCTCCGAACTGCTCGGCGGCGCCGCCGCGAAGATGCGCATTCTCTATGGTGGCTCGGTCAAGCCATCCAACGCCGCCGAACTGCTGGGCGTCGCCAATGTGGATGGGGCGCTCGTCGGCGGCGCGAGCCTCAAGGCCGCGGACTTTTTCGGCATAGCGGAAGCGCTCCGCGCCGTCTGAGAGAGGCTTCGTCCCGTCGATGCATTGCGGCGGCCGCCGGTGGGAATGGCCGTTTCGTTGCAAATGACGCATCGATCCCCATATTCCGGCCACGGGCTTGGAAATACCGCCAAAGCATTGTATTGAGCCGCCTCCAAGTCACCGGTCGTGCCCGCGACCGCGCAAGGCATTGCCAGGATAAACAATGGAAACCGTACTTATCGTCATCCACCTCATGGTCGTGCTCGCCCTTGTCGGCGTGGTGCTGCTGCAGCGTTCCGAAGGCGGTGGCCTGGGCATTGGTGGCGGTTCCGGTTTCATGACCGCGCGCGGCGCCGCCAATGCGTTGACCCGGGCGACGGCGATACTGGCTGCCGCTTTCTTTGCCACCTCGCTGGTCCTGTCGATCGTCGCGCGCTATGGCGAGAAGCCGATCGATATTCTCGACCGCGCGCCGGCGAGCACGGCGCCTGCGGGCGGCAACAACGCCGGCAAGGGCGTTCTCGATCAGCTGCCCGGTTCCACGCCCGCCGCTCCGGCCGGCAACAGCACGGCGCCGACCCCACCCTCGGGCAATGGCGCGACGGCTACGCCGCCAGCGACGACGCCTGCTCCCGCATCCGGAACGACGACGCCTGCTCCCGCCTCGGGAACGGCGACGACTCCGCCGGCGACGAACACCGCTCCGGCCGCGCCGCAGGTCCCCAAACAGTAAATACGGGCTTATGGCCGAAATCCACGTGATTTCGGCGTCCGCAGCCAGGATGAGCCTTGAACGACACGGCGCCGGGAACCCGCAGTTCCCGGCGCCTGTTTTGCTTTTCCGGGCGGCATTCCGGCGTGTCGCCGGTTTCTGGGCCTCGGTTGCGCTACAACCTGTTGTTGTTTGAACACAGTTGAGACAAATGCTGTTTGATCACGTCGATTCGATCCAGCGTGACCGGACAGCCCGCTTGAGGCATCTCCGGCTAATCGATTATAGATTGCGTGCGGCATTTTCAGCGTCTTTCGAGGCGCGGGGCGACGCCGTGGGCAACAAGCATTGAACGATCGGATCTTCGCCATGCAGCTTCGCAGCTTCATCTTCATGGGACTCTGTGCCGTATTGGGCATGAGCTCCCAAGCCTTTGCCGGAATGCCGGCAAACATGGGGTCACCGCAGTCGGTCGAGCAGACCGATGTCATCAAGGTCGCCGCGAAAAGCGACGCCGCGCAGTTGAAGATACTCAAGAGGAAGAAGAGCCCGACCCCGGCGGACCTTGCCGAGATCAAGCAGCTCGAAGCCAAGATCGCCGCCGACAAGGAGGCCGCTCAGGCCAAGGCGCTCGAAGCTCGCAAGCTGGCCATGCGCGATGCCGCGAAGGCCAAGGCGGACGCCGAGCGGCAGGCATGGCTGGCCAAGAAAGGCCAGCCCGCCAAGCAGACCGAAGTGGCCGACGCCAAGCCCGCTAAGAAGACCGCCAAGATCATCGAACCCGCCGAGCCGATGGCTCCGGTGCAGCCGGCCGACCCGATTCCCGCGGAAGCCATGAACGTCACTCAGACGGGCAATAACGGTGAATTGCGCAGCGAGACGCCCGGCCAGAAGCAGACCAGCAGCAGCGGCGGCCTGTTCGCCGGCCTGTTCGGCGGCTCCTCGGCCACGTCGATCAGCTATCTGCCGGAAACGCGCGCGCTCGACGCGGCGCTTGCCAAGAAGGACGCCAAGCGGCCGTTCAAGGTGAAGCCGGAATTCGTTCCGCAGGACGTGAACTTCACCGGATACGAGCCGGGCACCATCGTCATCGACACCAGCGCCCGTCGCCTTTACCTCGTCGAGAGCTTTTCGACGGCGCGTCGCTACGCCATCGCGGTTGGCCGCGAAGGCCTGCAGTTCAAGGGCACGGTCGCTGTCGGCGACAAGCAAGAGTGGCCGCGCTGGATCCCGACGCTGGACATGCAGAAGCGCGAGCCGAAGCACTACGGCCAGTACAAGGACGGCATGCCCGGCGGCGGCGAGAACCCGCTCGGCGCGCGCGCCATCTACCTCTATGACGGCAAGAAGGACACGCATCTGCGTATCCACGGCACCATTGCGCCGCAGTCGATCGGAACCAGCGCCTCAAACGGCTGCTTCCGCATGATGAACGAGCATGTGATGGATCTCTACAGCCGGGTGAAGGTTGGCACCAAGGTCGTCATCATCTGACAGTTAGACACAGACTGCCGAAAGGGCCGGCACCGCCGGCCCTTTTGTTTTGACCAGACAACGCCCAGTGCGGGTATCGTGCCATTTCGGGAAAAAGCTCTCGCGGCGGTTTTTTCTCTGGCGGAATCAATTCGGCCGCGTTAAGCGATGACTCCCATGGCGCGATATGTATTCATCACTGGCGGCGTGGTTTCTTCCCTTGGAAAAGGCATTGCCGCAGCGGCCCTCGGGGCTCTCCTGCAGGCGCGCGGCTATCGCGTGCGCCTCAAAAAGCTTGATCCTTATCTCAACGTCGATCCCGGAACGATGTCGCCTTACCAGCACGGCGAGGTGTTCGTGACCGACGACGGGGCGGAAACCGACCTCGATCTCGGACATTACGAGCGGTTCACGGGCCGATCCGCGAACCAGCAGGACAACATCACCACCGGCCGCATCTACAAGAACATCATCGAGCGCGAGCGGCGCGGCGACTATCTCGGCGCGACCGTGCAGGTCATTCCGCACGTCACCGACGAGATCAAGAATTTCGTCCTCGAGGGCAATGACGACTACGACTTCGTGCTGTGCGAGATCGGCGGCACGGTCGGCGACATCGAGGCGATGCCGTTCCTGGAAGCGATTCGCCAGCTCGGCAACGATCTGCCGCGCAACAACGCGGTCTATGTGCATCTGACGCTGATGCCGTACATCCCGACGGCGGGTGAATTGAAGACCAAGCCGACGCAGCACTCGGTGAAGGAGCTGCGCGGCATCGGCATCGCGCCCGACATCCTCCTGGTGCGCGCCGACCGCGCCATTCCGAAGGAAGAGCGGCGCAAGCTCTCGCTGTTCTGCAACGTGCGCGAGAGCGCCGTGATCCAGGCGCTGGACGCGGGTCATATCTATGACGTGCCGATGGCCTATCACAAGGAAGGGCTGGACTCAGAGGTCCTGGCCGCCTTCGGTATCGATCCGGCCCCGAAGCCACGCATGGAGCCCTGGCAGGCGCTCTCCAACCGCATCCACAATCCGGAAGGCGAGGTGACCATTGCCGTCGTCGGCAAGTACACCGGCCTCAAGGACGCCTACAAGTCGCTGATCGAGGCGCTGTCCCATGGCGGTCTCGCCAATCGCGTCAAGGTCAAGCTGGACTGGATCGAAAGCGAAATCTTCGAAAAGGAAGATCCCGCGCCCTGGCTCGAAAAGGTGCATGGCATCCTCGTTCCCGGCGGGTTCGGAGAGCGCGGTTCGGAAGGCAAGATCCTCGCCGCCAAGTTCGCGCGCGAGCGCAAGGTGCCGTATTTCGGCATCTGCTTCGGCATGCAGATGGCCTGTATCGAGGCCGCGCGTTCACTGGCAGGCGTCGAGCACGCTTCCTCGACCGAGTTCGGGCCGACGAAGGAACCCGTGGTCGGCCTGATGACCGAATGGCTGAAGGGCAACATGCTGGAGAAGCGCAGGGCAACCGGCGATCTCGGCGGCACGATGCGCCTTGGGGCTTACCAGGCTGAACTCGCCAAGGGATCGAAGATCGCCGAGATTTACGGCGATACCGAGATTTCCGAGCGCCACAGGCACCGCTACGAGGTCAACATCGAGTACAAGCAGAAGCTCGAGGCATGCGGACTGGTGTTTGCCGGCATGTCGCCCGATGGCGTGTTGCCCGAGACGGTGGAATATCCAGACCATCCCTGGTTCATCGGCGTGCAATATCATCCGGAGTTGAAGAGCCGGCCGCTCGATCCGCACCCGCTGTTCGCCAGCTTCATCTCAGCCGCGGTGGACCAGTCGCGCCTCGTCTAGGGGCTCGGTATTCAGGTGATGTCGGCCTGCAAGGGCCGGCATCCCATGCTTCCGGTGCTCGCCTGAAAGCTGACCTTCCGGCTCTCCGTGTAGGGTCGGCTCCGCGGACCCGTGATGCAAACCTACGTCGCACTGCTCTACAGCATCATCCTGGGCGAGGGGCGGCGGGTGGTGATGGCCGACCTGAAGGCGATGGCCGAGGAGCTCGGGCTGAAGAACGTCCGCACTCTGGTCGCCACCGGCAATCTGGTGTTCGAGACGCGGGCAGGGAACATTCCAGAGCTCGAGCAACGGCTGGAAAAGGCCTTCGCGCGAACTTTCGGGCGCCATGTGGACATCATCGTGCGCGGCGGCGGGGATTGGCTGAAACTTGCCGCCGGCAATCCATTCCTGGCTGAATCCGCTGATACGGCCGATCAGGTTGCCGTCCGCGTCATGCGCGCGCCGGTGCCAGCGGATGCTGTCGACGCACTCCAGGCTCGTGCCGCGGGCGACGAGAAAGTGACCTGGGTCGACGGCGATATCTGGCTTTTCTTTTCGCGCGAGCGGCCGAGTTCGCGGTTGCTCGCGGCCGCCAATCACAAGCGCTTCGGCGTCGGTACCTCGCGCAACTGGAACACCGTGCGCCGGCTGGCCGAGATGGTCGGCGGATAGATGATGGAAGGGGGCGGCTTTCGCCGCCCCTTCTGTCTTCAGGCCTTTGCCGTATGTGCCCCGGCGCCGAGCGCCATGGTGCGCAGCACATAGTAGATGGTCCCAGCGATCGCGACGCCAAAAAACCAGCCGTAGACCCCCCACCATGACGGCAGCCAGTTGGTGAAGTTGGGCAGGATCGAGGAGAAGACCGCGCCGATGCCGGCGGCAATGAAGGCGTTGACGTGCCAGCCCTCCTGGAAGCGGAATTCGCCGTCTTCCCGGTAGAGCGCCTCGACGTCGACCGCGCCTTTGCGGATCAGATAGTAGTCGATCATCATCACGCCGAAGATCGGCCCCATCGTCGCGCCGATGACGTTGACGAAGGATGCAGCGCTGCCTTCCCACGGCGCGAAGGGATAGAGCACCAGAGCGATCAACGCCGCGATATAGCCGCCCTTCTTGAAGTCGATCTGGCGCGGGAAGACATTGGAGAAGTCGAAGGCCGGCGAGACGAAGTTCGCCACCACGTTGATGCCGAGTGTCGCCACCGCAAAAGTGAGCGCGGCGAGCGCCGCCAGGAACCAGTTGTCGAACTTGGCCGAGATCTGGTCGGGATGGAGCAGAACCTCATGATAGACGTCGTAAGCGGCGATCGTGGTGACGCCGGCGACCAGCGAGAACAGGATGAGGTTGATCGGCAGGCCCCAGATGTTGCCCTTGCGCACCGCCGCATAGTCCGGGGAGTAGCGGGCGAAGTCGCAGAAGTTGAGGTAGAGCGCCGAGAAATAGGTCACCCAGATCGCCGCTACAGCGAACAGCGCGGTCCACGAACCCGGCTCGCCCGGAACGCCGGCATCCTTGGTCTTTTCGAGCAGCACCTCCATCGGGATGTCGCTTGTGAAGGCGAAGGTGCCTGACTTCACGCAGAGATAGACGGCCAGCACCAGCATCATCACCCACACGGCAGGACCGGCCCAGTCCTGGAAGCGGCGCACCGTTTCCATGCCCTTCTGGATGATCAGCAATTGCAGCGCCCAGATCACCACGAAGCAGATCACCTCCAGGGTGGAGTGGCCAAGCATGTGCGAGGTCTTGTTGAACTCGTCGAACCATTGCAGGCGCGTCAGCAGCGCCACGATCGCGCCCGATGCCGCCGCGGTCTGGGCGCCGTACCAGAAGCAAGCAACGACGGCGCGCACCAGCGCCGGGATGTTCGCGCCCCAGATGCCGAACGAGGCGCGAGCGAGCACCGGATAAGGCACGCCGGTCTTCACCCCGGCATAACCGACGAGATTCATCAGGAAAAAGATGATCAGCGAGCCGATGCCGATGGCGATGATGAAGTTGACGAAGCCGCCGCAGAACAGAAACAGGCTGGCCGCGAGGTAGTAGCCCCAGAGGCTGTGGACGTCCGATGTCCAGACGTTGAAGATGGAGAACGGCCCCCAGTTCCGGACCGTTGCCGGGGCGAGGTCGTCATTATAGAGGCCGGGCGATGCACCTTGTATCGTCATTGCGATGTCCCCTTTTTTCGTGGCACGCACTCTCACGCGTGTGCCCCGGCAGGGTAGGCCTGACCTAGGGGAAGCGGCAATCGAGCTATTTGCCGGCTTTCGGCTTAAAGATATTCAATGAAAAGGACGGTTATCGTTGTGACTGCGGCCGTTCGGCCGATTCGCTGCCTTGTCGGTAGCTGCGATCCGCGCAGGTCTGAAAATTTTTTTAAAAAGCATCTTTTTCTCCGGAACCAATCGGCTGCTGGTCCGTTTCATGGAGTTCGATCGCGCCACGCGTGATCGACCGGGAGGAAATGATGGATCGCTTGCATTTCTTTACGCCCGTGCGGATTTCGCGCGGGCAGGGATATCCAGCGGAAGAAGTGGAAAGCGTCGCCGAGGCGATGGTTTTCCTGCGGAAATGGCCGATCGGAAGGCGCGGGCCGGTTTACCGTTGCGCGCTCAACTGCTGCTCGGCGGCCCTGTCCGGACAGATGTCGTCGGAGGAGGCACGTAAGGCGTTCATCGGCTTTGCGCGGATAACCCGCCTTCTCGACGACGAGCAGGCGCTGCCAGTGGTGCCCGAAAACATGCTCCACGTCTACGCGTTGCGACGCTAGACGTTCGGTCCCAGCCACATACTCGTGCCCCGCGCCGGCCCGACGCGGGGCAGAGTGGGCTTCGTCACTTGACATGGCCGTTGACGGTTTCATGAGCCACAGCTTCGTCAATCGCTACCGTCCCGGCCCCTGTTCACCGCCATTTGTCTGATTGCCGGGGAGATCTGCCTGCGCTTGGGTTTCCGATCCGTCGCCGATGGCGCGTCGTGGCCGGCATTGAAGAGGAAAAGCAGCGTTCGCGAGCCTCGGATCATCCGAAGTCCCACAATGGCGGCGACGACGGCAATGATCGGCAACGAGAAGAAGGTGATCGGAAACAGGTCCGACCCATAGTTGCCGAAGACGCGGCGGAGAGGGATGGCCGCGAAGTGGAACAAAATGGCGTGGCTACAGAACAGGAAGAAGGCGTGTGGCTCGAGCCGCATGCATAGGCTGGCAAGCACTGTATGTTGCATCATGCCCGTCAGCAGCCAGAAACCTCCGGCCATGGTGACCCGCAGCAAGGTGTCGAGCGCAAGCCGTAGCGTCTCCTCCATCTCTGTGAGCAGGACCCTTTCCAGACGGATCGTCACGAAGACGGCGATCATGATCGCGAGTCCTGCGGTCAGCAGCCGCGCCATGCGATCGATGGCCTGTAGGTCGGGGCCTGTGATCCGCAGCCACATGCCCAGCGCGAAGAACAGCAGGAGCTGCGGTCGCAACAGGATCAGCCAGTTCTCGCCGAAGACCATGTAGGCGGCCAGCACCAACATCACGATGACTGGAGCCCGCTTCAGGCCCATAAAGAGAAGCGGCGAGAGCAGGCAGCAGACGAAAAGATCGCGCAGGAACCATAGTGGCACGTCGAGCGGCCATTTGGTCAGCGCAAGCAGGGCGTCCGCCATGCCGACAAGGGTGAATTCCGGCATCTGCTGCCACTTGCCGGTCAACTGGCCATAGGCGGCCAGCAGCGCCAGCATCAACAGGTTCCAGGCGATCAGCGGCACGACCAGCGTGCGGGCCTTCGACAGGGCGAAGCGACCGAAACCGGCCTTGCCCAGGCTGGCGACGACGAAATACCCCGATACGACGCTGAGCAGCGAGACCGAACTCAATCCGAGCAGTCGCGCGAAGACGAAATAGATGAGGTCGAACCCCCCCGCGTCGCGATCGTAGACGTTTGTGGATATGCCCGGCTCCACATGCACGAACATCATCAGGAAGATGCACAGGAAGCGCGCTATGCGCACGCGGTCGGACAGATCGGGCGGGACGCGGGAAACGACAGGTTGCGACAGGGAATCGGTGAGGGCCTTCAAGCTTCGTCTCCTTGAAGATTGGGGTCGGTCCCGATTGTCCGGAACGGCGGCCTGTAGGCGTCTCCCAGGAGGCGAAGCACGGAGACGCGGCGTGGCCCTGCGTCTGGCAGGGCATATGGCGGAACCTATGGGATTCTGTTCTTGCTGACGATTCAACAAATGCGACCCGGCTTAACATGCGGCCGGCCGCCGGTGCCCTATGGCGCAGTATCACTCCATATCTGATCACATGCCGCCGGGCGGGAGCGGCGCGATGACAAAACGGCCCGATCGCAGCGCGGAACCAGATGTCGGCTGGCTCCGCGCCACGCGCGACCGGTCAGGCCGGTTCCATCCGGCCGGCCTTGCCGCCTGCGGCCGCATCCTCGACATAGTATGAATTGTAGCGGTCGAGATATTGTTCGGCGCCGCCGATCTGGCCATAGCGCGACAGATTGGCCATATCGGTCTTGTTGAGGACCATGCCGAGCGTCTTGGCGGCGATCTGGCGTTCCGTCTGCAGCAGCGAGCGCACCAGAACGCGCGGCGTCTCGCCCCATTTGGCCACCAGCACGAAGCCGTCCGCCAGCGGCGCGAACGCCTTGGCGTCGATGACGGGACCGAGCGGCGGCAGATCGACGATGATGTAGTCGAAGGCGTTGCGCATCTCTTCGAGCAGGGCGGCCATGCCGGGCCCAGAAATGAGCTCGCTGGTATGCGATAGCCGACGGCGCCCGACGGTGGGCAGAATGGCCAGGCGGGTCTTGCGATCGGTCAGGCAGGCATTCTGCCACGGCAGCTCGCCCATGATGACCTCGACCAGCCCCTTGTCCGGCAGCAGCGGCAGGTTGCGGCTCAGGCCCGGGTTGCGCAAATCCGCATCGATCAGCAGCGTCCTTGCGCCATTGGCGGCTAGCAGGCCAGCGAAATTCGCCGCCGCGGTCGTCTTGCCTTCCCGGGGAAGCGCCGAAACGAAACCGATCACCTTGGAGGGATTGCGGTGAAGGACGACGTCGCCGGCGAGCTTGATGTTGCGCAACGTCTCGGCGAAGGAGGAACTCGGCGCGTTGATCGCCACCCGGAGCATGCGCGGCGTCACCGTTTCGGATCCCGGATGGCCGTTGCCGTTTTCCCCATCCGCGCCGTTCTTCTTCCCTGCGCTGATGAGGCGGTTCCCGATCAGCGGCAGATAGCCGAGGAAATTGAGGTCGAGCGCGTCGCGAACGTCGTCGCCGGTGCGGAAGAACCGCTCACGGAACTCGCGCATCGCGGCGCCAGCCGCTCCGGCGAAGAGGCCGAGCACCAGCGAAAGCCCCAGCACCATGGTCTTGCGCGGGCTGGAGGGGGAGGTGGGATCGTCGGCCTGCGAGATCACGCGCGCCTGGGCGATCGGGAACGAGCGCTGCTGTGCTGCCTCCTCGTAGCGTGCGAGGAACGCCTGGTAGAGTGTGGCCAGCGCCTGGGATCGCTGTTCCAGGTCGCGCAGCTCGACCTGGTCCTTGCCGGTCTTGGAGTTGTCGCCGGCAAGCTGGTCGACATTGCCACGCAGCGAATCCTCGCGCGACTTGGCCACCTCGTATTCGTTGCGGTAGCTCTCGGTCAGGCGCTGAAGCTCGGCGAATATCTGCTTGGTGAGATCAGCCTCCTCGCGACGTAGCGCCACTGCTTGCGGATGATCCTCGCCGAAGCGGCTCGAAATGTCCTGCTCGCGCTTGGCGATGCCGAGATAGCGCGACTTCATGTCGTTGATGGCGTTGGTGTTGTTGCTGCTGGTGCCTTTCTCGGCCGGGATGGTGGCGTTCTTCACCGCATTGTCGGGCCCGCTGTCGACGATGGCTTTGAACTGGTTGTAGCGGGCATAGGCGTTGGCGGTATCGGCCTGCGCCAGGATGAGCTGGCTGTTGAGGTCGGAAAGCTGCTGTTCCGACATCAACTGGCCGCGCGCGGCGGTAAGGCCCGTCTTGGCCCGGAACTGTTCGACCGCCAGCGCCGCCTTCTGGGAGTTCTCGCGCAACTCGTCCAGCCGGCCCTGCAGCCAGATGGTGGCGCGCTGTGTCGCGTCGAAATTGGCGTCGAGATGATCGGAAAGATAGGCGTCCGCATAGGCGCGCGTGATCGCGCCGGCCAGTTTGGGATCGTGGTCCTCGAAGGACAGTTCGATGACAAGGCTGCGGCCCACGCGTTCTGCCGTGAGCCCGTCCTGGAGCCGGGCGACGGCTTTTCCGATCCTGGCGTCCTCGACCGATCCGCCAGATGACTGCGGGCGCGACGAGAAGAGACCGGCGAGAGATTTGATCCCTGCCTTCAGCCAGGCAACGGGAGACCGCGGCGGGTTCAGGAAAGCGTCGTTGTCCTGGAGCTTCTGGGCCAGCACGACCGACCGGGCAAGGCGGTTGGATTTCAGGATCTCGACTTCGCTGAGGACCATTGCGTCCGCCTGGGCGCCCGCCGCCGGGGGCTGTTTGTTGTCCTCCGCGAATTTGGTCAGGCTGTCGTCGAGCAGGATTTGGGTCGAGGCCGTGTAGAGCGACGGCGTGAAGACGAGATAGATGGCGCCCAGCACCAGCCCGAGCACTGCGAGCTGGCCGACAAACCTGAATTGGCGCCGGGTCGCGGCCAGCAGCATGTCGAGATCGATGAACTCGTCCGAGCGCGTGCCGGGCATGACGCCCTGGTTCTTCAATGGAAAACTACCGTGATTCATGAACCTGCCTGTCGGCCGTATCCTGGGAAAAGGGATTGGCCGCGGCGGCGTGCCGCGGCCGTTGCGCTGGACCGGGTGGGCTCAGGCCGCCTGGATGTGGCGCCTGCGCGACGCGATCAACTGCTCGATTGGATCGAGCACCATGTCGCGGATATCATCGCGGATCAGCGCGAAGGCGACGTTGGCCTGGATGAACCCGTCCTTGGAGCCGCAGTCGAACATGCGGCCCTCGAACGGCGAGGCATAGAATTTCTGGATATCCGACAGCCGCACCATGGCGTCCGTAAGCTGGATCTCGTTGCCAGCGCCGCGCCGCTGGTTGCTCAGGACGTCGAAGATGTCCGGCTGCAGCACATAACGGCCGTTGATGTAGTAGTTGGATGGCGCGGCCTCGGGAGCCGGTTTTTCGACCATGCCGGTGATGACGAAGCCAGATCCGGTGCTGTCACCCTTGCCGACGATGCCGTAGCTGCCGGTATCCATCGGATCGCATTGCTCGACGGCGATCACATTGCCGCCTGTCTCGCGGTAGAGATCCATCACGCCGGATAGGCAGCCGCGTTCGCCATAGGAAACCATGTCGGGCAGCAGCAAGGCGAAAGGCTCGTCGCCGACAATGTCGCGCGCGCACCAGACGGCATGGCCGAGTCCGTGCGGCGCCTGCTGGCGTGTGAAGCTGATGGTCCCGGGCTGCGGCTGCAGGCGGTTCAAGGATTGAAGCTGATCCGTCTTGCCGGAGCGGGTCAGCGTATCGAGCAGTTCCGGCTGGACGTCGAAATAGTCCTCGATGACATGCTTGTTGCGCCCGGTGACGAAGACGATGTGCTCGATGCCGGCTTCCAGCGCCTCGTCGACCGCATACTGCACGACCGGACGATCGACCACCGTCAGCATCTCCTTCGGCATGGCCTTGGTCGCCGGGAGAAACCGTGTGCCCAGCCCTGCGACCGGAATCACTGCTTTTCTGACCTTTTTCATCGCATCTTCCCTGTTTTCATCGGTGTCCCCGCCGATTCAAATGGTTCCTCATCCGGCCCGCGTGGCCGCGCCCGCCGGTTGCAGCAGGGATGCAAGCCTGCGCATGCGCGCTGCGATCGGCATCCTGAGATGTTTGAGCGCCGCCGGATCACGCAGTGCGGTGCCCGCCGCCTTGAGCGGCGCGCGCTCCTTCAACTGGCTGACCATGAGCAGGAAGGAGGCTGCCTGATGCAGGCTCCGGGTGCGCCGGGCCTGCGCGGCCAAGGCGCGTGGATCGAGTGCATGCGTGCGCAGGAAAGCGGCGTCTGCTTCCAACATCGCCTCCACATGACGCAGCTCCATCACCCGCGAGATCGAGCCGCCGCGGATATGGTAGATATAGCCCGGCCGCGGTTCGACAATGCAGCGGCCGCCCATGGCGAGGGCGCGGGCGAACAGCATGTAGTCCTCGCCGATGCGCAGCACCTCGTCATAGCGAAGCGCCGTGCTTTCGACGAAGGCCCTTTCGAAGATCGGCTTCAGGTAGCCGAAAGAGAACCTTCCCTCGAACATGATGTTGCCACCTATGAAGGTGGCGAGGTCGATTTCCGGCAGCTTGTCGAGGAAGTCGCGGTCGAACATGACCTGGCGCGCGCCGTCTTCCCCCTCCATCACCTCGATGTTGTCGACGGCGATGGAGGCTCCGGCTGCCTGCGCGCGATCGATCATCCGGCGCAGCCGGTCGGGACGGACCGTGTCGTCCGAGTCGAGCACCGAGATCCAGCGCCCGGTCGCCGCGTCCAGCCCGGCGTTGCGCGCGCCGCCCGGCCCGCGATTGCGATCCAGCGCGATGACCTTGACCTGTTCCGGCGGAAAGGCGCGCGCGACCTCGACCGTGCGGTCGCGCGAACAGTCGTCCACGACGATGACCTCGACGGATACGCCGTGCTGGGCGAGCGCGCTTTCGATCGCCCGCGTAATATCGCCTTCGGCATTGTAGGCGGCGATGACGAAGCTGACGTCAGGCTGCATGGGTTCGTCCTTTCGTCGCTTTGTCGCCATAGAGGTGGATCTCGCGCAGGCCGAGCAGGCCGCTGACCACGCCGACATGCATGAGCCCGCGCAGGAACTGCCGGTTGCGGCGGCCCGGCAGGGCAACGAAGCCAAGAGCCATGGCGAAACAGAGGCTGGCCTTTGCCGAGGCCAGGCAGGCCTGCGGCAACAGAGCATGCTGCGCGGCAAGCAGGCGGCCATGCGTCTGGCCGGAGCGGAACCGACGCTTCGCCAGCCATGAAAAGCGAGCGCGATCCCGCGTGACCGGCTCGAAGGCGACAGCCTCGGCCGCGTAGGCGATCCTGCCGCCCGATCCGTGGAGCTGCGAAAAATACTGGGTGTCCTCGCCACCGCTGCGCCCGAGTGACAGGTCGAAACGCAGACCCTTTACACGCGGTGACGAGCGGTCGAGCAGCACGTTGCCGCTGTAGCCGGTGCGGATCTCGCCCTCGACATGGACAGGTTCAGTGGAATGAAAGTCGCCCCGACGCATCCAGCCGGGCGCGGCCTCGGCATAAACGGCCTTGACCGGTCCCAGCACCACATCCGCTCCGGTCGAAAGGGCCGCCTCGACCAAAGCGGCCAGCCAATGCGGCGCGACGGTGGAATCATCATCGATGAAGGCGAGGAAATCGCCTTGCGCGGCGTCGAGGCAGGCGTTTCGGGCCAGCGAGATGTTGGAGACCGGGCAATGAACGTAACGAACCTCGAACGGCAGCGCCGCCGACACCGTCTCGACCAGCGCGCGCGCCGATGGCTGCGCGTCGTTGTCGGCCACTACCACCCGCGCCACCAACCAGGCCGGCAGGTCCAGCGTGGCGAGTGAGCGCAGCGTCTCTTCCAGATAGGGCCGGCGGTAGGTGCATACGCAGATGTCGACCCGCGTCGTATGGGCGGTTGCGGAGCTCATGAGGCCGGCGCTCCGCGCTGGTCCCAGGCCCGCTGCTTCAAGGCCTTCAGATATTCGAGCCAGAAACCAGTCGACCACGCCAGGTGCATGATCATGGCCGACACACCGGCCAGCGGCCCGTAGGGGTCGCGTTGCCTTATCCCCATCCACGCGCCGTAGCCGAGGCAGGCGATCACCCAAAGTGCTGCAGGAACGAGGGCGAGGGCGCTGAGCACGGCCAATGAAACGCCGGCCACCGCCGGCAGCACCAGCAGCGGCAGCGCCTGCCTTGGCTTCAGCAGCGTGCCGTGCTTGAGGACGTTCTTGGCGCGACCGCGGCCATAGCCGAGATATTGCCGGAACAGCGCCCGGGCCGTCGCGCGCGGATAGTAGGTCATGAAGGTCTTGTCGGTCATCCAGATCCGATAGCCGGCCGCCGTGAGCCGATGGTCGAGCTCGGCATCCTCATTATGGCTGAAGGTCTGGTCGTAACCGCCGACCGCCCGGAAGGCCTCGACGCGCATCAGGGCGTGGTGACCATGGTCCGTCCAGTGCCCCGGCGCGCCGTCGCGGTGCGGCGATCCGCCATTGCCGAGCTTCGAATTCTGCGCCGCCGCGGTAGCTTTCTGGAACGGGCCGAAGCCGGTGGTAATCATGGAGACGACGATGGAATCGGCGCTGGTCTCACGCGCTTCCTCCAGCAGCTTCTCGCAATAGTCGTCCGGATAGCCGCCATGGGCGTCGAGCCGGATGAGATAGTCGACCTCATGGCCGAATTCGGTAACGGCAAGATTCAGCGCGGCGCTCTGCAGGCGGCGCGGGTTCTCCAGGAGGACGACGCGCGGCTCGCGGGCCGAGATCTCGCGCACCGTCGCGCGGGTGCCGTCGGTGCTGCCGCCATCGGCAACGACGATCCGCATGCCGAGTTGCTCCGCGGGCTCGATAAGCTGGTCGATCAGGTCGCCTATGTGATCCACCTCGTTGAGGCAGGGGATGACCACCATGCATCGCCCGGCCGATACCAAGGGCCTGTGTGTGTCCGGTCTGTCGAGGATTTCCATGTTCATGCCGCGGCCTCCAGCAGGACTTCCCCGGATTTGCCGCTCGCCACGCGGCGCAACTTCTCGACCAGCCGGCGGCAGTCGGCCGGGCCGCAGATCCAGGTCTCGGGGGCCTGCGCCGTCATCGCGTCGCGCAAGGCGTCGTAGCCGCCCGGAGTGAGATTGCCGAAACGCGCGACGAGAGCCTCGACCGTTGCCTCTTCCAGCAGAAGCCCGAGCCGCCGTTCGGTGAGGAAACGGGCTGTCTCCGTACCATTCATCGCGATCGGCACGACGCCGAAGCGGCCGCCTTCGTAGAGCCGGTTGGGCAGCAGCCAGTTTGAATTCATGCCTTCCTCGAAGAAGTCGATGGCCCAGGAGAAATGCACTTCGCCATAGATGGAGGGCAGGTCGCCGGGGTTCCTGTAGGCGCCCTCGAAGCGCATATGCGGCTCGGCCTGGACGAAGCCGTCGAAATCATCGAACTCGACACGCGCCGGCCTGCCTCGCAACACCACCTCAAAGCGACCCTGCGTCGCGCGCGTGAACGCGGCGAGAAGCTCCAGCGATTTGGTGCAGCGCAACGCGCCGAACCAGCCGATGCGCCATGGTTCGTCCGGCCGCTTCGACGATGCCGGCGGCGTGGCTGTCGTCGACGCGCCGTCGAGTTCGAGCATCTTGTTCGGGAGCAGCATCACCGGCGCGCATGACTGGCCATAGGGTTCGAAATAGTCGCGGATGAAGGCCGGAGAGCTGGTCAGGAGAAGTACCGAATCGCGTCCGAAGAATCGTTCGGCGCCACGCATGGCCCGGGAAACATGGCCTTGCCCGAGCAGCAGACGGTGGATATCGAGGCATTCGTAGACGACGGGCATATCCGCGCCGAAGATCGTCCTGACCCGGTTGGAAAGCGCCAGCATTTCGAGGTTTCGGCCGATGATGACATCCGGCCGCGCGACGCCCTTCAGCCTGGCGCCAAGTGTCAGCGCCGCCCTTGCCACGGCGAGGAGGCGCTGGCCGAAAGCACGGTCGCTCGTCATGCCGAGATCGATCGGCACGATGCCGTCGAAATCGGGCACGACATCATGACGCCTGAAGCCTGCCAGTGTCACGCGCGCGCCACCGGCCTGCAGCATGGCGACACGCCGACCGGTCGCCGGGTCGCAGAGATCGTGGACCAGGTACAGAACGTGCAGCATTGAATCCCTCACCGGCAGTCGTTTCGCCGGTCCGGTGCGGATTGCAGGAGGGCCACGGTCTTCATTGCGTGCCCTGTTTCAGCTTGCAGACGATGGATTCGGGGAACTGGCAGGCGTCACCTGGAGCGGTGTAGGCGACGCGCTTCACCTCCGCCGCGATCGGCCGACCGGGATCGGCGAATGCGCCCATCCAGGATGTCAGCGTGTCGGTGCCCCAGACGCTCACGAATATCTTGGATGCGTGGCTGGGCAGCTTGGCCGGATCGGTGGCCTCGTCGACGAGCTTGCCGTCGACATACCAGGCGATGCGATCCTTCTGCCAGACAAAGGCATAGTCGTGAAAATCCTGGTCGGCGCCACCTGCCACCGGCGCCAGCTTGGCGCTGCCGACGCTCTTGCCGTTGACGTACTGGTTGATCTGCACCTTGGAGGGATCCTTACCCAGGACCTCGAAGTCGATCTCGTCATGCGGCTGTTTGTCGACGGGGCCGATGAAGCTGAAGAAACCGCTGTTCAGGCCGGAGCCGGACAGCGCTTTCATGCGCACCTCGAAGGCGCCATAGCCGAACCGCTCCTTGGTCTGGACCTCGGCGCAGACATAATGGCGCTGCTTGTAATCCTGCTTGGCGAAGCCGAGCTTGAGCCTGCCGCCCTCGACCGAAACCTGCTTGGCCGACCAGGTGCAGTTCTGGTGGTCGCCATTCGACCAGCCGTCGGAAATGTACCACCGCTTCGTGTCGAGGCGGTCGAACGTCTCGACGAAGGACTTTCCCGTCGCCCTGCCGGCGTCTTCCGCGTGCGCCGGCAGCATTGCTGCCGACAGGACGAAAGCCCCTGACAAAAGACACATCAGAGGGGTGCGCGTGTGCGTTACCAACATGGTCGCCTTCCTACTTTCTGTTCGGACCTCAAACCGGGGTCCGCTTCAATTTCGAGCGAATGCTGCAATGCACATAAAGCGGTCAGGGGATGGCAATGTGGCGCCCGCCGGGTTTTAGGGCGGCCGGACGGTCACTTTTTATGATCGCGAGTTAAGGCGACTGTTTCCAAGGGAAAGCTTCGGCATGCGCTATCGCCCCGTTTTCAAGGGAAGCCCGCTGTCACTTGCCGGGTGCCACGGTCACGAAACGCGACCGGGGGCCGAGCGCCGCCGGTCGCATTTCGTCGTGGATCATTGGACCGGCCGTCGCGGCCACACGCGATGCGGTGATGTCATTCGCCGGCCGTTTTCCGCCGTACAGCGAATCCCGATCAGCCGGCGCTCGCCGGGCGTGCCTTCCGCTGCCGCAGCAGTTCGAGCAGCTTCCTCAGCAGGTCGCGCTCGGTGAGCAGCAGCAGAAGGCAGTAGATGACCGTTCCGGCCGCCGCGCCCACGGCGACCTGCGATACGGCATTTCCCCACACGCCGCCAGGCAGGTCTGCCTTGACGTGATCGAGCAGCAGGCGGACCGCAACGGCCATGATGACGGAGGCTATCATGGGCCGCGTGGTGGCATAGAGGCCGGAAAGGAACGCTGTGCCGTTGGTGCGGAACACCGCCCACGAGTAGAAGATGAGTGTGATGGCGTTCGCGACGCAGAGCCAGACCATCGAGGCGACGAGCCCGCCGGTCATGACACCGTAGCTGACCAGCCCATAGACGAGCACAGCGCGCAGCATGGCCACCCACCACAGCACGCTGGAGCGCCCGGCGCCCTTGAGGAAAGGCACGTAGGTGCTGCAGGGCGACATGATGCCCTTGGATATTGCGAGCAAGCCAAGCACCGGCCAGGCATGAGCCCATTGCGGGCCGAAGATAAGGAACATGCCGGGCTCGGCCACGGCCCACAGGCCGAACATCATCGGCGCCAGCAGGACTGTCGTGACCTGGGTGCTGAGCATCAGCGCGTCCGTTCGGCGCCGCGTATCGCCGCTCATATGGCTGAAGACGGGGAAGAGCACCCCCATGAGCCCGGCCAGCAAGACCTGGTTCGGAATGCTGGAAAAGCGATTCGCGGCCGAATAGGCGCCGGCATCGGCGAGACCCAGTTGCCGGGACACGACCACCAGCGGAGACTGGAAGGTGATGAAATTGAAAAGCTCGGACCCCATGATGCCGAGGCTGTATCTGGTCAGGCCGACGACCTTCCCGAGCGAAAGCACGAATCTCGGCCGGTAGCCGGTGGCATAGAAAAGCCCGCCCAGCCGCACGATGGCCGACACGAAGAGCTGGGCGACCAGCGACCACACGCCAAATCCGGCCAGCGCGAATCCGACGGCGGTGACCGCGCCAATCGATTCGGAAAAGACGCTCCAGGCGGCGTCCTTGCGGAACGCCATACGCCGCGCCAGCAGCGAATAGGCGACGTCGCCGCACAGTTGCAGCGGCACCAGGAACGCCATTACCCGTAGGAGGTAGGCCGCGTCCACCGCACCCAGCCAGCCTGCGAAGGGCACGGCCCATATATAGATGCAGGCCGCCATGGCGACCGCGACGGCGAGATTGACCCAGAAGACCGAATGCACCGTCTCCTCGTCTTCCTCCTGCTCGAGCACGAGGGAGGCGGACAGGCCGGCGCTGCCGATCATGGTGAGAAACATCACCACGGTCTGCGCGACAGCCACGACGCCGAATTCCTGAGGCGTGAGGATACGAGCCAGGATCGGGACGGTGACAAATTTCAGCCCGAATGTGCTGGTCTTGGAGAGCACGCTCCAGCCGACACTGTTTGTCACGGTTTTCAGATTAACTGTTGTCGACATGGACGAGCGCCGTTCCTTTCCAGATCGGACTCAGTTCGTCAGCGAGCCCTGCGGGGGGCACCGAACGGATTTCATTGGGCCCAGGTGGCCCCTAGACTCCTGAAGGCGCGAAAAAATGACGAAGTGCTCTGTCATCATCCCCTACTACCAGCGTGAACCCGGAATCCTGACCCGAGCGCTGCGCTCGGTGTTCGCCCAAACCCACCCGGATTTCGAAATAATCGTCGTCGACGACAGCTCTCCGTTGTCCCCTGAAAACGACCTCCAGAATTTCTCCGCGGAGGAATGGTCCCGAATTACCGTTATTAAACAAGCGAATGCGGGGCCGGGTGGCGCGCGCAACACCGGCCTCGACCATGTGCAGGCCGACAGTGCCTATGCCGCGTTCCTCGATTCCGACGATGAGTGGACACCGGACCACCTCAGGAATGCCGTGACCGCCATGTCACTTTTTGATGCGGACTGTTACTGGGCGTCCATCCGGGGTGGCGAGGCGTTCTATTACCACTTCGGCGTCGCCGATCTCGCCGACCTCACGCAAACGGTGCGGCTGAGCGAAGAGCCACCCATCGTCGAGATACCCGATCTCGCCGGAACCATGCTGAGGAACTGGAGCTTCATGCACCTGTCCTGCATGGTCATCGGCGAGCGACTGTTTCGTGGTGTCCGCTTCGAAGCGGCCCTCAGGCTGGCGGCGGAGGATGTGCTCTTCTTCTACGATTGCGTGCGCAACGCGCATCGCACAGTGCTTTCCGAAGCCATCGGAGCCGAGCGTGGGGAAGGCATCAACATCTTCCACGGCATGGGCGCCGACTCGCCGCTGTTCCTCAAGCAGCAGTTCAACACCTGGGTGGCGCTCGACCATCTGGAAAGCCGCTTTCCGCACCCGGCCGAGGACCGCGCATCGATCGAGGCCTACAAGCAGACGGCGCGCAACCAGGCTTTGTGGGGGCAGGCGAGGCTGGTGAAATCGCGCAGGGCTCCGCAGTTCAGGCAGCTTGCGCAATGGGCGTGGCGCGATCCGAAGATATTGCGGAGCGCGGTGCAGCTCGCCGTTCGCAAGATAGCCGGATAGGAGGCCGACAATGCAGCCATTCCACTGGGAATCCGCGCGCGGGAATTTCGGCGACGACCTCAATCTCTGGCTCTGGGACTTTCTGCTGCCAGGCCTGCGGGACGTACATCCCGAAATCCTGCTGGTCGGCGTCGGCACGGTGCTGAACGACGTGCTTTTGCCCCCCGACGTGAGGAAGCTCGTGATCGGCAGCGGCTTCGGCTACGGCAGCCCGCCGGAGTTTACCGATCCCGCCGAATGGGACGTGCGAGCCGTCCGCGGTCCGCTGACCGCGCGCAAGCTTGGCCTCGACGAGGCCCTCGGCATCGTTGATCCGGCCGTGATGGTGGCGGACATGCCTGAATTCCGCGATCTGCCCCGAACGGGCGGGCCGATCTTCGTGCCGCATTGGGAATCGACCGTAGGTGGCCTCTGGCCGATGGTGTGCCAGGACGCGGGCCTCGGCTATGTCGATCCCTGCGGAGAGGCCAAGGCAGTGATCCGGGCAATTGCCCAGGCGGAACTGGTCGTGGCCGAATCGATGCACGCGGCCATCCTGGCCGATGCCTTTCGAGTTCCGTGGGTTGCAGTGACGACCTCGCGCAGCATCAACAGCTTCAAATGGCAGGATTGGGCAACATCGCTCGCCGTCCGCTACGAGCCGCGACAGGTCCCGATCTCATCGCGCGCCGAGGCCGTCACCAAGGGCGCCAGGTTCTGGGGCATAAGTTACGAGACGCGCACGGGCGCGGCAGAATCTCCTGGCATGGCCGGTCATGACGAGACGCTCGTCCTGGCCAGCGATGAGCCCGCGCAATCAGGGCTTCGCTCCATGGCAAAGAAGGTGCTGGCCGCGCCGGCCACGCTGGCGCTGCGCCAGGCGCGCAAGGCCAGCCCGCAACTCAGCGCGGATCATGTACTCGCCGAGAGGAAGGAACGGCTGCGCGCCGTGCTGGAGGGCGTGAAGCGGGATTATTTCCGTGCGCCGACCCGCGCGGGAAGCAGGTAACGCGGAGGCATCGCCTCCGGCTCCGCGATCGAAAGGCGTCGTGACCGGAACGTCTCGAGCTTGTCGGCGGCGATGCCGCCCACAATCGCCGGCACGGATGCCGGGCGCCGCGCCAGGGCGGACAGCCCGGCGGGGAGCAGCCCGCTCCGTTTCTTGTGGTCGAGGAAGTGGCGCAGTTCGTGGCGGCCGCGCAGGTGTCGCGCGTGTCTGTGCAGCGCGGCGCGGGCTTCGGTCGACAGCTCCTCCGATGACAGCATGGCGTGGTCGGCTTCGAAGAGACGCTTCAGGTCCTCCGTGCGATGGCGACCGCTGAGAGAGTTGGCGCGCACCACGGCGCCATAGCCGCAGCCATGCACGACCTTGTAGCGGGCGCCCCTTATCAGCGCCCTTGCGTAGAGATCGTAGTCCTCGCCCAGCCGAAGGCTCTCATCGTAGCGCAGGCGGTGGTGGTCGAGGAACGAACGCCGCATCACCGGCTTCAGGAAACCGATCTCGCCGCGGGAAGCGCCGCGCCGGGATATGTTGCCATCGATGAAGCCGGCTACATCCAGGAACCACGGCGAGGGGTCGAATCGAGGCACTGACGGCTCGGACAGGGAGACGCTGCGCTCGTCGATGAAGACGATGTTGTCGGCGACGAAATCCCAATCCTCGCCGTCGAGCATGGTGGCGAAGCGGCCGCGCAGGAAGAAGTCGTCGGCGTCCAGTATAGCGAGGAGCGGCGCACGCGAGTGCGCGATGGCGAGGTTTCGGGCATGCGCCGGTCCGCGATTCTCGTCGAGCCTGACGATGTCCAGTCGGCCGCTGCCGTCGTCGGCGGCGCGTGATGCCTGGGCGGTGGCGTCATCGGAGCCGTCGTCCACCACGACGACCTCGCTGACGCGTTCCTCACGCAGTGCCGACTCGATCGCCCTGGCAATCGTGGCCTGCGCATTCCTGGCCGCGATGACCACACAGAGGGTAGGGGATGTTGGCATGTCGAGGTCCTGTTCGCTTGATTGCGGACCGGCCGCGTTGCCGCGACCGCGAATCATTCCCCATGCCCAATGCACGGCCGACATTGTCGACCGGCGGGCCAAGCCTTCTCAGTTTCGCAAGGCGATTTGATGACGTACGGGGGGACCTGGCTGTTCAGCGCAGCGGTGAACGGCCGACGCCGGGCAGCGGCGCGGCTTTTCCTTTCGGCTTGCCATCTTCCGCGAGAGTCGATTCCTGATCTTTCGAATCGGCGCTGTTCTTGTTTGGCGCTCCAGAGCGCCAAACCATCAGGAGAATCACGGCAAAATAGCCGACCTGGACCAGCACCGCGCAGATCACGGTGTTGACGATCGTTGTGAAGAGCGAATGCGTGATCGCGTAGTTCGCGATGGCGAACACGACCAAGGTGATGACAAAGCCACGGAGAAAAAGCGGAAAGGGCATGTCAACCCTTCGCACTTCTGACGTGGCGCGCGATGAAAAGTCCTTTGCGCAAAATCCTACTCCCGCCGCCGCGGGCGTAGTTTCACGCTGCCACCACCGCATCCGGACCCTAAAATCCAGAGTCCGGACCTTCGATTTTCGCAATCGCCCGCACAACGCCAAGTATAGGAATTTCGGTAGCATTCCGCAACACGACGCCTGTCGGATCCGACGCAACACCAGGAGAAAGCTAGACCGAGAAGAACGGCGGGACGGTTAAACGGACACTTTTTGCTCGGCTTGCCGTCAGATGCTGTCTGTCGCTCTCGGCCAAAGGTCGAAATGGTTCTGCAATTTAGGAGTGACGAATGACGATAAAATTAGATCTTTATAAAATAGATGTGAGGTTTTATGCTATATTTTTCCGATTTAAATAAATGTATCTTTCGAGTGTATAAGTAAGTTTGTGCGTATTTATTATAATGATGCCAGAATTATTTCTGACTGTCATAAAATATGACCATCCGTCCGCTGCTGTGGCCGATTTTCATCACAGACATGCCATATCCAGCGCTCTAATGTTCGCACGCTGCAGTGCAGCATCAGCGACCTGACCATTTTGCGGAGCAACAATAAGATGCGGTATGCCGACAGACTGGCCAACAGGTTCTCGCCTCGAACCGAGGCTGGAACCCCACCCGTGACAGGAGGGCTATTCAAACGTGGCTTCGACATAGCGGGCGCTCTGGCGGGCATTGTGCTGCTCAGCCCCCTGCTGCTGATGCTGGCGGCATTGGTGAAGTTCTCCGACGGCGGCAGAATCTTCTATGGCCATCGTCGTATCGGCCGGAACGGCGCGGTGTTCCGATGCTGGAAATTCCGCACAATGGTCGAGAATGGCGACGAGGTCCTCATGGCTTATCTCGCCGCCAATCCCGCCGAGCGGGAAGAGTGGAGCGCCAGCCGGAAATTGCAGAACGATCCGCGCGTCACGCGAGTCGGCGTCGTGCTGCGCAAGCTTTCCCTGGATGAACTGCCTCAAGTGCTAAACATCCTGCGCGGCGAGATGAGCTTCGTCGGTCCGCGACCGGTGGTGAAGGACGAGCTCGAGCTCTACGGCACCGCCGCGCCGTACTATCTCAGCACCCGGCCTGGCCTCACCGGCCTGTGGCAGGTCAGCGGCCGCAATGACGTCTCCTACGGGGCTCGCGTCGCCTTCGATCGTCACTATGTCGAAAACTGGTCCTTCGTATCCGACCTCAAGATCCTGATCCGGACGGTGCCTGCGGTGTTCATGTCCCGCGGAAGCTATTGAACCGTCGATCGCGGGATCACTGCAAGACCGGGGCTGCAAGAAGGATGACAGACAGTTGAAGACCTTGTTCCATCGGCATTCCTCTTCCTCGCCGGCGCGCGCCCTTGTTGGCGCCGTGTTGCTGCTCATGGCGGCCGTCGGCGCAACCGCGGCCCAGACGAACGGTGACTATCAGCTCGATACGATGGATCGGCTTCGTATCCGTATTGCCGAATGGCAAAGCGCGGAAGGGGCGCTGCGGGACTGGTCGACGTTGAACGGAGACTATGTGGTCGGTCCCTCGGGGAACATCTCCATGCCTTTCGTCGGTCAGCTGAAGGCGCGCGGCAAGACGGTCGGGGAGCTCTCGGCGGCCATCGCCGGACAGCTCCAGCAGAAGCTCGGGCTGTCCGACAGCCCCGAAGCCTCCGTGGAGATCGCCGAGTTCCGTCCCGTCTTCATCGCCGGTGACGTGCAGACGCCCGGCAAATATCCGTTCGATCCCCAACTCACCGTGCTGAAGGCCCTGAGCCTTGCCGGCGGCCTGCGCCGCTCAGACTCCGCCGGCCTTGGTGGTCCGCGCGACTTCATCAACGCGCAGGGCAACTACGATCTGCTGGTGGCGCAGCGGAACGGCCTTCTGGCCCGGCGCGCGCGGCTGACCGCTGAGGCCGAGGGCAAGAACGCGATCGATTTTCCCGACGATCTCCGCAAGACCGATGCCGGACGCAAGCTGATGGGCGACGAAACCGCGCTGATGGAGGCACGGGCAAAGCGGCTGCGGCTGCAGCTTTCCGGGCTCGATGACTTGAAGAAGCTGCTGCAGTCCGAGATCGAATCGCTCACGCAGAAGATCGCCACCCAGAACCGGCAGCTCGACCTGGCTCGCCAGGAATTGAAGGGCCTCGGCAACCTGCAGGAGAAGGGGCTGGTGGCAAACCAGCGCGTCCTGACGCTGGAGCAGAGCAACGCCGAGCTGGAAGGCAAGATCCTCGACATGGAGACGGCGAGCCTGCGCGCCAAGCAGGACATTGCCAAGGCGACCCAGGATGGCACCACGCTGCAGAACGACCGCGACACCGAGATTGCGCAGGATCGACAGCAGACCGAGGCCGATCTCAATGAGATGGGCCTCAAGATGGGCATGTATTCCGGCCTGATGACGGAGGCTCTCAGCAGGGCGCCCGAAGCCGCCGCCAGCGCGACGCCGGGTTCCGAGCCGATGGTGCACTACAAGATCGTGCGCAGCACCAACGGCAAGTCCTCGGAGAGCGATGCCGCCGAGGATACGGCGGTTCTTCCGGGCGACGTCGTCAAGGTGGAGGTGACAGCGCCCCGCGTGAACTCGAACTGACGTTCGCCGGCCGGGACGCGGAAAGGCGAAATGAAGATACCGAAGGCCATCCTGGTCGATCCTCAGCGCAACCAGTTGTACGGTTGCGCGGCCGTCGCGCTATCCATTTTCGTCTTCGCCTATTCGACCCGGTTCGGGCAGGTTTCCATCCTTGCCTATTATGCGTGCTGGCTGCCGCTTCTGCTGGTCGACCACCGCCGCATCCTCGACGGGTACTGGCATTACCTGTGGGTGATCGCCTTCGCGGTCCTTGCCTGCCTGTCGGTGTTCTGGTCGGCCGCGCCGTCTGTCACGGCCCGTGCGTCGGTGCAGCTTCTGTCGCACGTGATCTGCGCGCTGATCGCGGCGCGCACCGTCAACACCCGTACGCTTACCCTCGGCGCCATGCTCGGCATCTGCGTGGTGCTGATGTTCTCCTTCGCGTTCGGGCAATACAGCTATGATCCGCTCGACGGTAATTACAGCTTCGTCGGCGCGTTCTCGTCGAAGAACCAGATCGGGTTGTTTTCCTCCCTCGGTATCCTTTTCGCCTTCGCCGCGCTCGTTATCCTGCGGGAGCGCGGCCTCTGGCGAATGCTGGCGCTCGCGTGTGCCGTCCTGTCGGCAGTGGCCCTCGTCAAGGCGCAATCGGCGACTTCGGTGCTTGCGATCATCGCGACTCTGGCCGTTCTTATCTGCCTGAAGATCACGACGTGGTTCTCCCCGACGGCTCGCAAGGGAGCTCTCATTGCCGGACTGATGGTGGCCCTGGTGGCGGTGTTTGCCGCCGCCAGCCTCGGCGCGTCCGACCTCGTTCTGGGCGCATTCGGCAAGGATTCGACGCTGACGGGGCGCACCTATCTGTGGAGCCAGGGGTGGGCGGCATCCTCGGACGCGCCGGTCTTCGGCGTCGGCTACCAGGCCTACTGGGTGCAGGGCTTCTCGGAAGCCGAAAGATTGTGGGCCGAGTTCTATATCGACACGCGCACCGGCTTTCATTTTCACAACACCTATATCGAGGTGTTGGTCGAACTGGGCGCCGTCGGCGTCCTGCTGATCGCCTTCCTGATGCTGCGCATCCCCTTCGGCCTGCTTCGGCGCCTGGCCAGCGCGCGCAACGATCCCGAAGCGCTCATTGCCTTTGGCATCGCCGTCATGTTCCTGGTGCGCTCCTTCGTCGAAGTGGACGTCCTCACGCCCTACGTCGTGGGCGGCTTCCTGTTCTACTACACGGCTGGGCTCCTTGCCTCGCCCCTGCGCTCACAGAACGCGACCGGTCGTGTCGATCACCACACCTTGGGCGGCTTCGTTCAGGCGGACGGGGCGGGATGAATCTGCTTCCTGGAATGCGGCATCCATCGGCCACAAACCGCTGTTAATGCAGGAAAAAGACGATTGAGGACGCCGTCGGTCGTCAGTTGAAGGCGGCGGCCATCAGCCTGCGATGCTCGTCGATCTCGGCGAAGAGCCAGTCGAGGAACTGGGTTATCCCCGGCTTGTTCGAGACGCCTGGCCGTTGATGCAGATAATAGCCGGCCGGATAGTCGTAGTAGATGTTGAAGGGCGCGACCAGCTTGCCCTGGTGCAGGAGATCCTGAGCCATGATGGTGTCGGCCAGCGCGATGCCGGTGCCGTTGGCCACCTCACGCATGATCAGCGTGCAGTCGTGCAGAACCGTGCCCGGCTTGCTGATGTCGCCGGCCACGGAGGCCTGCGCCAGCCACCGCTCCCATCTCCTTGTCTCGCATTCGTGGATAAGGTGATGGCCGAGCAGATCCTGCGGCGTCCCCAGTGGCCTCGGCCCGTCAAGAAGCGTTGGCGCGCAGACCGGGGTGAGCATTAGCGGAAGGACCAGCTTCAGTGCCGGGCTGGTCTTCTCGTTGAATTCGTCGACGATGGCGAGGTCGAAGTTCGAGCGCTTGCCCGACGCCGAAATTTCCAGATCGATCGAAGGATGCAACCGGCGGAAGGCCGGCAGGCGATCCGCGAGCCAGAGATTGAGGAAGGTGGGCTCGCACATCAGCCTGACGCGCCTTGCCTTCCGACTGCTCGCACCGTCGACAAGGCTGACATCCTCGGTAGCGCGTCGGATCGCCTCGAAGGCCTCCGACAGGCTGTGCGCGTAGTAGGAGCCCCTTGCTGTCAGGGTTATCTGCCGGAAGCTGCGCTCGAACAGTTCCTGGCCGAGGTTGGTTTCGAGCGAGCGGATATGACGGCTGACCGCCGAGGGCGTGAGATGCAGTTCTTCCGCGGCATCCTTTACGCTGCCGAGGCGCGCGGCGGCTTCGAAGGCGCGCATACCGTTGAGTGAGGGCAGGATCATGGATCGACCATGATCCATCGATTGAGTTTTTGTCAATCGAAGCGGACGAAATTGGCGTTTGAACAGACGCTCCCTTTTTTGAATATCGAAATCAGCAAAATGCGCGGCTCGGAAGCGGATTTCCGGGCCCGTCCCAGTAGTGGCAAGGGTAAAGGCTGTTCATGCCCCAGACTCCAGTGACCGTTTTCGAAACCATCGCCGATCTTCCCGATGACGCTCCGGTCATCGTGATCCTCAAGGCGGGTAGCCAGGGTTTTGGGGAAAGGGCACGGGCACTGGATACGAAGACGGCGGGCGCTCTGTCGCGTGCCTGCGCCGCTCCCGGCTTTTCCGGCAAGAGCGGCGAATGCCTCGACATCGTTGCTCCGCACGGGCTGGCGTCGCGCCGCGTCATCGTCCTGGGGCTCGGCGATCCGGCTGCCTTGACGTCGCTTTCAGCTGCGCGCGCCGGCGCCGATCTGGCTGCCTTCCTGGAAAAGAAGGGTGAGAGCGCCGCTGTCATCGCCTTCGACACGGTCGGCAGCGCGGCTGTCTCGGAGGAAGAGCTCGCCTGTCGGCTTGCGCTCGGCATACGCCTGAAGCGATACCGTTTCGATCTGCGCAACACGCGTCCCGGCGCCTCCTCCGAGGCTGGCTGGGTCATCGGGCTTGTCGGATTGCCGGAGACGGCGCGCGGTGCGGGGCTGACGCGCATCAACGCCATCGCCGACGGTGTCGAATTCGCCCGCACGCTGGTGAACCTGCCGCCAAACATCCTGCACCCCGACAGTTTCCTCGATCATCTCGCGCCCCTGCGCGAGGCCGGCATTGAGATCGAGACCCTGGATGAAGCGGAGTTGAAGCGGCTGGGCATGAACGCCTTGCTGGCGGTCGGGTCCGCGTCCATGCATCCGCCCCGTATCGTCGTGTTGCGCTATCGGGGAAAGAACGGCTCCGACGCGCCGCTTGCCTTCGTCGGCAAGGGTGTCTGCTTCGATGCTGGCGGCCTGTGCATCAAGACCGGGCCGCAGATGTTCGATATGAAGGGTGACATGGCCGGCGCGGCGGCCGTCGCCGGCCTGTTGCTGGCGCTCGCCCGGCAAGGCAGCAAGGTCGACGCCGTCGGCGTGCTCGGCATCGCCGAGAACATGCTGTCCGGCAAGTCGTACAAATCGGGCGACGTCATCACCACCCTGTCTGGGCAGACGGTCGAGGTGTTCGACACCGATTGCGAAGGCCGCATGCTGTTGGCCGATTGCCTCTACTACACGGCAACGCGCTTCAAGCCGTCCGCGATCGTGGACCTGGCGACGTTGACCTATTCGGTCATGCGTGGGCTGGGCAGCATCTTTGCCGGTCTGTTCAGCACCGATGACACCATCGCCTCCGGCATGATCGCCGCCGGCGAGGCGGTCGGCGAGCGGTTCTGGCGCATGCCGCTCGACCACGCCTATGACGAGGGGCTGCAATCGCCGTTGGCCGACCTGCGTCAGCACGCGCGCAATCTCGAGGATGGCGACGCGCCTTACGCGGCCGCGTTCCTGCGCCATTTCACGGACAACAGGCCTTGGGTGCATCTCGATATCGCCGGCAAGGAATTGTCCGAGACCGACGGTCCGATGGCGCGCCAGGGTGGCGTCGGCTTCGGTGTGCAGATGCTCGAAAGGTGGGTTGGCGCGGTGGAAGCGGGCAATCAGCGGATTGGTGAGGTGGGACGTTGACGTCGATCAGCAGCAGGGAAGGGCGCGCCGGCTTCGGCGCCTACGAAACCTGGTATCGGATTTCGGGAGACCTGGGAGCGGGCAAGCCGCCGGTGGTGATCCTGCATGGTGGCCCTGGCGTGGCGCACAACTATGTCGATTCCTACAAGTTGCTGGCGTTGCAGGGCCGCGCCGTCATCCACTACGATCAGATCGGCTGCGGCAATTCCACCTTGCTGCCGGAAAAGGGGGCGGATTTCTGGACGCCGCAGCTCTTCATCGACGAGCTTGAGAATCTCGTCGATCACCTTGGTATCCGCCCGGCCTTCCATGTTCTCGGGCAGAGTTGGGGCGGGATGCTGGGCGCCGAATACGGCGTGACGCGCCCGAAAGGGCTGAAATCGCTGACCATCGCCAATTCGCCGGCTTCGATGAAGTTGTGGGTCGAGGAAGCCAACCGGCTTCGCGCGGATATGCCCGTGGAGATACAGGACGCGTTGAACCGGCATGAGAAGGCCGGCACGACCAGCGACCCGGAATATCAGCAGGCGACGATGGCCTTCTACGAGCGGCATGTCTGCCGCGTCGTGCCGTTCCCGCCGGAGGTCACGGAGACCTTCGAACAGGTGGCGCGCAACCCCACCGTCTACAACGTGATGAACGGGCCGAACGAGTTCTTCGTCATCGGCACGCTGAAGACGTGGAGCATCATCGACCGTCTGCCTGCGATCGAGGTGCCGACCCTGATCATCTCCGGCCGCCATGACGAGGCGACGCCGGCGACCGTCCAACCCTACAAGGACGGCATCAAGGGCTCCCGCTGGGAGATATTCGAGCACTCCAGCCACATGCCGCATGTGGAGGAGAAGGAAAAATGCATGCAGGTCGTGGGCGCCTTCCTCGACCAGCACGATTTCTAGAAAAGGGGAACGATATGAAGAAGATACTCTTGGCGGCCGTCGCCGCATCCGTATTTACCTGGGCTGGACAGGCACCTGCCAGCGCTGAATATCTCAAGGAGCACAGGGGCGGCACAATGCGCCTGCTGGCACGCTCGGCGGCCGGAACGCTCGACCCGCACATCAACTACACCCTGCAGTACTGGCAGATCTTCCAGCCGCTCTATGACGGGCTCGTCGCCTTCCGCAAGGCCGACGGCAAGGACGGCTTCAAGATCGTCGCCGACCTCGCCGAGGACATGCCCCAGGTGAGCGACGACGGCAAAACCTTCACCTTCAAGCTGCGCAAGGACATCAAGTTCGCCAACGGGCAGGATGTGACCGTCAAGGACGTGGTGGCGTCGTTCCAGCGCATCTTCAAGGTGTCCGGTCCGACTTCCGGCACCTTCTATTCCGGCATCGTGGGCGCCGACAAATGTCTCGCCGACACCAAGAGCTGCACCCTGGAAGGCGGCGTGACCGGCGACGAAGCCGCCGGCACGGTAACGATCAAGATCACCAAGCCCGATGCCGAGTTCATCGACAAGCTTGCCATGCCGCATGCGGTGATCCTGCCGGCCGGCACGCCGACGGAAGATGTCGGCTCCAACCCGATTCCCGGCACCGGCGCCTACATGATTTCGGCCTACGACCCGAACAAGGGCATGACGATGGTGCGCAATCCTCATTTCAAGCAGTGGAGCGAGGAAGCCCAGCCGGACGGCTACCCGGACGTCGTGCAGTATGATTTCGGCCTTACCGAGGAAGCCGCCGTCACCGCCATCCAGAAGGGCGAGGCGGACTGGATGTTCGACCAGCCGCCGACCGACCGTCTCGTGGAGCTCGGCACCAAGTACATGGACCAGGTGCACATCTCGCCGCTGACGGCCTGGTGGTACGCGCCGCTCAACACGCGGCTGGCGCCGTTCGACAACGAGAAGGCGCGGCAGGCGGTGGCCTATGCGGTGGACCGCAACACGCTGGTCAACCTGTTCGGCGGCAAGGTGCTGGCCTCGCCGGTCTGCCAGGTGCTGCCGCCGGATTTCCCCGGCCATGTGGACTATTGCCCGTTCACCAAGAACCCCGGCGCCAAGTGGTCCGGGACCGACGTCGAGAAGGCCAAGCAGTTGGTCGAGGAATCCGGTACCAAGGGCCAGAAGGTCACGGTGATCGTCGAGGATACCGCCGTGTCGCGGGCCATCGGCGTCTACCTGCAGAGCGTGCTGACCACCATTGGCTACCAGGCCGACGTGAAGCCGATCTCGCCGAACCTGCAGTTCACCTACATCCAGAACACCAACAACAAGGTGCAGATGTCGGTCAGCCAGTGGTACCAGGACTATCCGGCTGCCTCGAACTTCCTCAACATCCTGTTCGGTTGCGACAGCTTCCGCGAGGGCTCCGACGCATCGGTCAACATCTCCGGCTTCTGCGACAAGGACATCGATGCCAAGATGAAGCAGGCGATGGACCTTGGCGTGACCGACCAGGAGGCCGCCAACAAGCTGTGGGCCGAGGTCGACAAGGAGGTCACCGACAAGGCAGGCGCCGTGGCGCTGTTCACGCCCAAGCATGTCGATTTCGTCAGCAAGCGTCTCGGCAACTTCAAGTTCAACGCCCAGTTCTACTGGATCGTCACCCAGGCCTGGGTGCAGTGATGACGCACTGACGGATCACGTTCGTGTCGACTGACGTCGTAGCCATGCCGCGCAAGACGCGAGGGCCCTGGGCTCTCGCTCTTGCGAAGCTGACGAGAAACAGGGCCGCCATGGCGGCCCTGATCCTCTTTCTCCTCATCGTTGCCGCCTGCCTCAGCGCGCCGCTCTACGCACGCTGGGCCGGCGTCGATCCCTTCACGTCGACGCTCGACGCCGTGATCCAGATCGACGGGCAGGACGTGCCCGTGATGGAGCAGTCGACGGAGGGGCTGGGGCTCGGTTACACGCCGCTCGGGCCGACGTGGCGGCTCGGCAACTATTTCCTGGGCGCGGACAATCAGGGCCGCGACGTCATGGCGCGACTGCTTTATGGCGGGCTCAACTCGCTGCTCATTTCTGCGGCGGCGACGGTGCTGACGCTGATCCTCGGCACGTCGGCGGGCCTGGTAGCCGGCTATTTCGGCGGCGTGACGGATACGGTCTTGTCACGCTTCCTCGACATTCTTTGGGCCTTCCCGATCTATCTCCTGGCGATCTCGCTTTCCATCGTGACGATTGCCCAAGGCATTTCCATAGGGCCGATAACAATCGAGTCCGGCAGCCTGTGGCTGCCCGTCATCATCATCGGCATCGTCTACGTGCCCTATGTGGCCAGGCCCATTCGCGGGCAGGTGCTGTCGCTGCGCAACAGCGAATTCGTCCTGGCCGCGATCAATCTCGGCGTGCCCGGCCATCGCATCCTGTGGCGCGATATCCTGCCCAACATCACCACCACGCTCATCGTCTTCGTGCCGCTGATGATGGCGCTGAACATGCTGACGGAATCGGCGCTGTCGTTCCTGTCCATCGGCGTGCAGCCGCCGGACGCGAGCTGGGGCACGATCATCCAGGACGGACAGGCGCTGCTTTACACCCGTCCGATAGTGGCACTGGCGCCCGGCATCGCGATTGCCATCTCGGTTATGGCGCTCAATGTCTTCGGCGACGGTCTGCGCGATGCGCTCGATCCGCGCTCCAAGGTACGGCTGGGGCGCGACTGATGATCTATCCCATCCTGCGCCGCCTCGGTCAGATGCTGTTCGTGATGTTCGGCATCTCGGTCATCGTCTTCCTGATCTTCTTTGCCACGCCTGGCTCCGACCCGGCTGCGCGCATTGCCGGCCGCAACGCTTCGCCCGAAGTCCTGGAGGCCGTGCGCCACAGCTTCGGCTTCGATCGGCCCCTCTACGTGCAGTATGTGCTGATGATGAAGAAGATCTTCGTCACCGGCGACCTGACCTCCTTCGTCAATCGCGGCTGGAAGGTGGTTCCGGCGGTGCTGGACTCCATTCCCGTCACGCTGTCGCTGGTGTTCGGCGCCGCGGTGCTGTGGGTGGTGGTTTCGATCATCATCGGCATCGTCGCTGCCGCCACGCGCGACAGCTGGCTGGACAAGCTGCTGATGGCGCTTGGCCTGCTCGGCATCTCCATGCCGGTCTACTGGCTGGGCGAGGTGATGAACCTGTTCACCCAGAGCCGGTACCACGATACTTGGCTGTTCTCCTGGGTTCCGCCGCTCGGCTACAAGAACTTTTCCGACGATCCGAAGGGCTGGTTCCTGACGCTTGTGATCCCGTGGGTCACGCTCGCCATCCTCTATATCGGCATCTACGGCCGTGTGCTGAGGGCGGCGATCATCGAATCGATGCAGGAGGATTACATCCGTACCGCCCGCGCCAAGGGCCTGTCGGAAACGCGCATCCTGTTGCGCCACGCGCTGCGCACCTCGCTGATCGCCTTCGTCACCCTGTTCGGGCTCGACTTCGGCGCCCTGGTCGGCGGCTCGGCCCTGCTGACCGAGGTCGTCTTCGGCCTCCAGGGCATAGGCAAGCTGACCTATGACGCGCTGCAGAGTCTCGACCTGCCTATGATCATGGCGACGGTGATGTACGCCTCGATGTTCGTCGTCATCGCCAACGCGGTGGTCGATTTCGTCTACATCCTTCTCGATCCGCGAGTGAAGACGTCATGATGCTCTCGGTTCGCGACCTGAAGGTATCCTTCCGCACCGACGACGGCCTGGTGCGGGCCATCGACGGCGTTTCCTTCGATCTGGAGGAAGGCGAAATCCTGGGCGTGGTCGGCGAGTCCGGCTCCGGCAAGACCGTGTCGCTGCTGGCGGTCATGGGTCTCATCACCGACCCCAACGCGGTGATCGAAGGTTCGATACGCTACAGGGGGCGTGAGCTGGTGGGCCTGCCAGCGCGCGAATTGCGACGCCTGCGCGGCAACGAGATCGCCATGATCTTCCAGGATCCGATGACGGCGCTGACGCCGGTCTACACCATCGGCTGGCAGATCGCCGAGCAGATCCAGGCGCATCGCAAGGTAAGCCGGTCAGTCGCGCTGGCGCGCGTCGAGGAATTGCTGGCCGAGGTGAATTTTCCGAACCCGCGCGAAGCCATGTCGCGCTATCCGCACCAGCTTTCGGGCGGCATGCGCCAGCGCGCGGTAATCGCGATGGCCCTGTCCTGCAACCCGGCGCTGCTTGTCGCCGACGAGCCTACGACGGCGCTCGACGTCACCGTGCAGGCGGGCATACTCGATCTCGTTCGCAAGCTCAGGGCGACGCATAACTCGGCGGTGGTTTTCATCACGCACGACATGGGCGTGGTCTCCGAGCTCGCCGACCGGGTGATGGTCATGTATGCCGGCCGCATCGTCGAGCGCGGCAGCCGGGCGGAGTTGTTCGGCGATCCATCGCATCCCTACACGCGAGCGCTGCTCGGCTCGATCCCGCCGTTGACCGGTGAAAAGCCGCGGCGCCTGCCGGCCATTCCCGGCTCGCCGCCGTCGCTCCTGCGGTTACCGAAGGGATGCGCCTTCGCGCCGCGCTGCCCGGCGCGCTATGAGCCCTGCGATGGCGCGAAACCGGTCCTGACCGGCGGCAGCCACGCCGCCGCCTGTTTCCGGGTGGCGCAGGCATGAGCGAAGAGATGAACACCGACCAGCCCATTCTCGAGACGCGCGCGCTGGGCAAGCGCTTTTCCATCGGCACCCGCTTTTCTTCCGAAGGTCGCAGGGTCGTGCACGCCGTCGACAATGTCTCGCTGACGGTTCGACGCGGCGAGACTCTCGGGCTTGTGGGGGAATCCGGCTGCGGCAAGTCGACCCTGGCGCGCTGCCTGGTCAGGCTCTACGACATCACCGACGGCCAGCTCCTGTTCGAGGGCAATGACGTCACCTCGAAATCGCTTGCCAGCCTGCGGCCGCTGCGCCGTCGATTGCAGATGGTGTTCCAGGACCCATCGGCGTCATTGAACCCGCGCCGCCGCGTCGGTGACCTCGTTGCCGAGCCGCTGCGTGTCCACACCAAGTTGAGCGGCGCCGGCATCCGCCAGCGCGTAGCGGAGCTGTTCGAGCTGGTCGGCCTGCTGCCGGATCACGTCGTGCGCTATCCGCATGAATTCTCCGGCGGCCAGCGCCAGCGTGTCGGCATCGCGCGCGCGATCGCGCTCAATCCCGACCTGGTCGTGCTGGACGAGCCGGTCTCGGCGCTGGACGTTTCGGTGCAGGCGCAGATCGTCAACCTGCTCGCCGACCTGCAGGACAAGCTGAAGCTGAGCTACATCTTCATCGCCCACGACTTGTCGGTCGTGCGCCAGGTGTCCAACCGGATCGCCGTCATGTATCTCGGATCGATCGTGGAGGAGGGCGCTTCGGAAGACGTCTTCGCCACGCCGGCCCATCCTTACAGCCAGGCGCTGATCTCGGCGGTTCCCGTGGTGGAGACGACGCCGAGCGGGCGTCGCAAGCGCATCATCCTGTCTGGTGATGTGCCAAGCCCGCTGAAGCCGCCTTCCGGTTGCCGCTTCCACCCGCGCTGCCCGGTGGCGCAGGACCGGTGCCGCACCGAACGGCCGGCGCTTCAGGAGCATAAGACCGGCCGGAAGGTCGCCTGTCATTTCCCGACGATATAAGCGCCGGGACCGCATCGGCTTCGCTATCGCGGGATGCCCGGGTTCGCGTGGCGTCACTTCGATACGTGAAACGAGTTGAGCCCTGAGTGGCGTGGGAGGAAATTGTCACGCGCGGCCTTCTGCGGCTGCCACTTCTCCCTTTGGCGAAAGATCGCGACCGCGCGTTCCTCGCGCTCGCGAGCGCTCTCGCCCTTCCTGTCACCACGAGCGAGTTCCTCGCTCATTTCCTTCAAGTCGCTGGGTGAAAAATAGCCCTTGTGCGCGTGACCCATCGCAGCCTCCTTTCGTGGAGGTGGGGCGAAAGCATGGTCTTCGCTGACAGCCGTCGGCGCCCGTATCAGATTGGCCGGCGATGGCGGGCAGTGTCGCACCATCGGCTGGCGGCTGCCAATCACTTTCCGGATTGCCAAGGAAAAAGCCCGCCGGCAAAGGCCGGCGGGTGACTGCAAGGGGAAGTTAGGACGACAGGTAACCCGCGTCGCGCAATATGGTTCCCTGGGGATGCCCTAGTTCCACATCGACCGCATCTTCGTCTTGATGTCGATGGCGGCCCGCGGCCTGGCGGCGCTGCCCTCGCGTTGGAGCTGGCTGGCCCAGGACGTCACGTGAAAATGCTGGAGCATCGAGGCGGAAATGAACCGGGTGCGGGAAGCGTAGACGTGTCTGTCGCCCCGCGCGGCCTGGCCGGAGGTGTAGAAGCGCTGCGGCGTGATGAGGTGGAGCGAGTCCTTGGCCCGCGTCATCGCGACGTAGAGAAGCCGACGTTCCTCCTCGAGTTCCTTGCGCTCGCCGGCGCTGAGGTCGATCGGCATGCAGCCGTCGACGGCGTTGAGCACGAAAACCTTCGACCACTCCTGTCCCTTCGCGGAATGAATGGTCGAAAGGACCAGATAGTCCTCGTCGAGATGCGGCGGACCGGCTTCGTCGCTGGTGGCGCTTGGCGGGTCGAGCGTAAGGTCGGTCAGGAACCGCTCCCGCGAGGGATAGGTCGAAGCAATCTGTTCGAGCTGCAGGAGGTCCGCGCGACGGACGGTGGCGTCCTCGTGCTTTCGCTCCATGTGCGGCTCATACCAGAGTCTTGCTCTTTCCATTTCGGCTGGCCAGCCGGCGCCGCGCCGCAAATCGCAAAACAGGTCGACGAAAAGCGGCCAGTCGGCGGCCGCCCGCCCGGGCGGGCTGAAGCGCGCTAGCCCCATTTCCAGGTCGAGCGACTGTTCCATGCTGTCGATCGCCTGCGTCGCGGTGGAGGGGCCAATGCCGGGCATGAGCTGCATGACACGAAAGCCCGCGATCCTGTCGCGCGGGTTCTGGACGAAACGCAGCGCCGCAAGCATGTCCTTGACGTGCGCCGCGTCCAGGAATTTCAGGCCGCCGAACTTGACGAAGGGTATGTTGCGGCGCGTCAACTCGACTTCGAGGGGACCGGAATGGTGAGCCGCCCTGAACAGCACCGCCTGTTGCTTGAGCAGGATGCCGGTTTCCCGCTCCTTGAGGATCTGGTCGCAGACGTAGCTCGCCTGCTCGTTCTCGTCCCGGACGGTGACGATCGCGGGTTTCTCCGCCGAGGCGCGGTCGGTCCACAGGTTCTTGGTGAATCGCTCCGAAGCCTCGGCGATGACGGCGTTGGCGGCATTCAGGATCGCATCGGTCGAGCGGTAGTTCCTGTCGAGCGTGACGACATCGGCCGGCACCGGAAACAGGGAAGGGAAGTCCAGTATGTTGCGGACCTCGGCGGCCCGGAACGAATAGATGGACTGGGCATCGTCGCCAACGACGGTCAGGCCGCGGCCGTCCGGCTTGATGGCCGTCAGGATCACCGCCTGCAGCCGGTTGGTGTCCTGGTACTCGTCGACGAGCACGTGATCGAACCGTGAGCCCAGATGCTCGGCGAATTCCGGTTCGGCGGCCATCTGCGACCAGTAGAGCAGCAGGTCGTCGTAATCGAGGATGTTGTGCCGCTGCTTGGCCTCGACATAGGCGTTGAAGAGCCGCTTCAGCTCGTCCACCCAGCCCGCGCACCAGGGAAAGGCGTCGCCGAGAACAAGCGCCAGATCCGCCTGCGCATTGACGACGCGCGAATAGATCGCAAGGCAGGTGCCCTTGGCCGGAAACCGGCTTTCCGTGGAGGAAAATCCCAGCTCGTGGCGGACGAGATTCATGAGGTCGGCCGAATCCTCGCGGTCGTGGATGGTGAAGGAAGGATCCAGTCCGATCTCGAGTGCGTAGTCTCGCAGCAACCGAGCGCCGATCGAATGGAAGGTGCCGGCCCATGTCAGGCCCTCCATGAGACTGGCGGCGCGTTCCTTCATCACCTCGGCGGCGATGCGTTCGACGCGTTTGCTCATTTCGGCCGCCGCGCGCCGCGAGAAGGTCATCAGCAGGATGCGGCGAGGGTCCGCTCCACGCACGATAAGGTGCGCCACCCGATGCGCCAGCGTGTTCGTCTTGCCGGAACCGGCGCCGGCGATGATGAGCAGCGGGCCGGCGACGGCGCCATCGCCGTGCAGGACGGCCGCGCGCTGCCCTTCGTTGAGCTTGGAGAGATAGCCAGCCTCGCTGGCCGAATCACGGAAGGCGACGTTCATGCCGGCATGAAGCATCGTTTCTGTTTCGTTCGCAATCGGCGTCTGGACGCGCACGGACCATCGGCCAATGACCTCATCCATTTGGTCACGGGCTGCCAAAGTGGCACGGAGACACGTCTTTTTGCTTTTTGACGGTCCGCGCCGTATATCCGGTCGAAAATCACTGCCGCGCCGCCAAGACGCCGAACCGCAATGACAAAATCAATCAGCGCTAACGAATTGAACATATACGAGAAAGCGCGGCTTCCCATCGTGGCCGTAGCGCCCATGATGGACTGGACCGACAGGCATTGCCGGTTCTTTCATCGCCGGCTGACACGCCGCGCGCTGCTCTATACAGAAATGGTGGTGGCCGATGCCGTCATCCACGGCGCGCGCGACCGGCTGCTCGGTTTCGACGACACGGAACATCCGGTCGCGCTGCAGCTCGGTGGGTCGGATCCGCGCAAGCTCGCCGAGGCCGCGCGCATCGGCGAAGATTTCGGCTACGACGAAATAAACCTGAATGTGGGCTGCCCGTCCGACCGTGTGCAATCCGGCACTTTCGGTGCCTGCCTGATGAAGGAGCCCGGCCTGGTCTCCGAATGCGTGGCGGCCATGAAGGGCGTCGTCAAGGCGCCCGTCACGGTCAAGTGCCGCATCGGGGTCGACGAGCAGGATCCGGAGCCGGCGCTCGATACGCTTGCCGAAGGCGTGTTCGCCGCGGGCTGCGACGCGCTGTGGGTACATGCCCGCAAGGCCTGGCTCCAGGGGCTCAGCCCCAAGGAGAACCGCGAGATTCCGCCGCTCGATTACGATCGCGTCTATCGCTTGAAGGCCAGGAAGCCGAGCGAATTCATCGGTATCAACGGCGGTGTTCAAACGCTGGAAGAGGCTCGGCTTCATATCGAGCACGTCGACGGCGCCATGCTTGGCAGGGCCGCCTATCACACGCCGGGCATCCTGACCGGTGTCGACGCGATGCTTGCCGGCAACGCGCCCGGACCGTTCGATTTCGAAGCGCTGATCGACGAGATGGCGCGTTATGCGGCCCGCCACATCGCAGAGGGCGGCAGGCTGATCCACGTGACGCGCCACATGGTGGGATTGTTCCACGGCCTGCCGGGCGCGCGGCGCTATAGGCAGATACTGTCCACCGACGCGACGCGGCACGACGCCGGACCCGAGGTGCTGAAGAGCGCGCTGGCCGCCGTCAATCTGGACGCGCTGGCTGAAGAGGCGGCCTAGCCCGCCATCGTCAGGATCGCTGCCTGGACTCGAGCCGTCAGTCTCGCAGGATCATGCGGTCGCCCCGCATGTCGAAGCCGGACAGCGAGCTGATGAAATTCATGCCGAGCAGGCTTTGGGAGAGTGCCCCGGGCGCCGCCACCATGACTGGCAGATCCTTGCGCACGATACCGCCGATGGCGATCTCGTTGGTCCTGGCCGCCGCAGTGCGCGCCATGCCGTTGGCGGTCGAGACGGGAATGGTGAAGTTGAGCGCGCCGAGATCGATCCCCGCCGCACGAGCATCCTCGGCGGTCAGCACGGTGCTGGTGGCGCCAGTGTCGACCACGGCGCGGATCGGAGACCCATTGACCAGCACCCGTGCTTCGAAATGACCGCTGTTGGCCTTGTCCAGCGTGACCGTGGCGCGACCGCCTTCAACGCTGAGACTGAGCGGGCTGCCCGGAACCAGCCCGGCAGTGATCCTGCTGGCGACATCCTGAAGTTCGTATCGGTACTGGTAGCCGCCGATCAGCGCCAGGGCGATCAGCGCCCACGCGCCAAGGTTGCTCGCCAGCGTGCCGAGCGACCGTCCAGACCTCAGCATCCCGACGGCGATGACGAGGCCGATCGTGCCCAGCCAGATCAAACGGCTGAAGTCGTAATTGTCGATGCCGGCCGTGGTGCCGGCGGAGTCGTTAAAGGCGAGAAGCGCCGCACCGATGCCAATGACCAGCAACACTATCCACAAGAGGCGGTTCATTGCGGGCGCGGCCTCACGAGAGTGCGCCGCGTTCGCGCGCCATACGGCTGCGGCGTGTTTCCCGGCGCGGGCGGCGCTCGACTGTTTCCAGTCTTGCAGGCAGTTCCGCCATGACGGCGCGGCGCATTTCCGACGTCATGCCGATCCAGCCGCCGATCTCGTCACGGGTGCGGCCGCAGCCGAAGCAGAAGCCGGTCTTCATGTCGATCGAGCAGACCAGGATGCATGGGGATTCGATGGCCGTCATGACATTCTCTTGGCAGTGCCTTCCGCAGCGTGCCACGAAAGCCACGCCCTTCTCCACATGGTGCAACGGCGGGGTCAATGCAAGCCCTTCGGATTCCGCGATGGGCAGACGCTTTGGCGTCCTGCCGCGCCGCATTGGGTTGTGCGGAGGAGGCAAGGCGGCTATGCCGCTGGCAAGTTTCACGGATGGCCACCGATCCCATGACCAGCGCCTTGCCCTTCGACGATTTCCGCAACCTGCTCGACAAGTTGCCGGCCGCCGACGCCGCCGCCAGGGCGCGGGTGGAGGCACTGTTCGCCAAGGCGGCCAAGCCGGCGCATTCGCTCGGTCGAATCGAGGATATTGCCGCCTGGCTCGCCGGATGGACCGGTCGCGCGCCGCCTGTGGTGACGAGGCCGCTGGTGGCGGTGTTCGCCGGCAATCACGGCGCGACCCGTCATGGCATTTCGCCGCGTCCCGTCGCGGCCACCGCCGAAGCGGTGGAATTGTGCGCGGCAGGCGGGGCGGCTGTGAACCAGGCCTGTGTCGCCTACGATCTCGGCCTCAAGGTCTTCGATCTCGCGCTGCATGTCCCAACCGCCGACATTGCCGAGGACGCAGCCCTCGACGAGCGCGGCTGCGCCGCCACCATGGCCTTCGGCATGGAGGCGATCGCCGGCGGCGCGGACCTTCTGTGCCTCGGCGATCTCGGCGTGGGCAACTCGACAATCGCGGCCGCGCTCTGCGCGGCGCTGTTCGGTGGCACGGGAGCGGATTGGGTCGGGCCGGGCTCGGGCGCTGACGAGGCCATGCGCGCGCGCAAGGCCGGTGTGGTCGATGCCGCCTTGACGCTGCACGGCCCGCATCTCGACAATCCACTGGAGGCCCTGCGGCGGGTCGGTGGGCGCGAGTTCGCGGCGATCGCCGGCGCGATACTGGCTGCCCGCATGCAGGGGATACCGGTGCTGATCGACGGCTTCGCCGCGACGGCGGCGGCGGCCGTGTTGCATTCCGTCAACGAACATGCGCTCGACCATTGCCTGCTCGCCAGCCTGTCGGCTGAACCGGGGCATGCCATGGTCGCGGAGAGGCTGGGCCTTCAGCCATTGCTGGAACTCGGCATCAATCACGGGGAAGGGGTGGGAGCAGCGCTCGCCGCCGGGCTGGTCAAGGCCGCGGCGCTCACCAGCTCCGGCATGGCCGTGGCGGTACGCGCCTAGCCGACCAATGGCTGCCGGATAGCAGCGATTTGTCAGCGGCGCCGGCCGGCGACGGCCTTGGTCGGCAACGCCGGCAACTCCTCCATCACCCGGCTCAGCGGGAAGATGGCGATCGCCTCGGTGCCCTCGCGCAGCTTGGAATGCAATTGGAACTCGCCGCCATGCATGGCGAGCAGGCCCTGTACGATCGGCAGGCCCAGTCCCGTGCCCTGTTCCGCGCTCTTGATGGCTATGGAGCCCTGGCCGAACGCCGAAAGCACGACCGGGATCTCGTCCTCCGGTATGCCGGGCCCGTTGTCCTTGACCGAGATGTACTGTCCGCCACCCGCTGTCCAGCCGACCCGCACCCGCACCTCGCCGCCGGTCGGGGTGAACTTGATGGCATTGGAGAGCAGGTTGAGCGTGATCTGCCGCACGGCGCGCTCGTCGGCGAACAGGCGCGGCAGGACGCTTTCGAAATCCTGGATGACGCGGATGTCCTTGTTGCGTGCCTTCAGCTCCATCATGTGGCAGCAATCCTCGACGATGGAGAGCAGCATCACCGGTTCTTCGTTGAGCTGGTAGCGGCCGGCCTCGATGCGGGAAAGGTCGAGGATCTCGTTGATGAGATCCAGCAGATGCTGTCCGGACTCATGCACGTCATGGGCATAGTCGCGATAGGTCGTGTTGTTGATCGGCCCGAGGACCTCGTTCGCCATCACTTCGGAGAAGCCGAGGATGGCATTGAGCGGCGTGCGTAGCTCGTGGCTCATGGAAGCCAGGAAACGCGACTTGGCCAGATTGGCGTCCTCGGCCCGCCTGCGCGCCTCGTCGGACATGGCCTTGGCCGTTTCCAGCTCCGCGATCAGCCCGTCCTTTTCCGAGCGGAACGAAAGCAGCATGAGGGACGAGCGATGAAGGTGGCGCGCCACGTATGCGAAGAAGGGCAGCGAGATGATCAGCAGCGCGACCATCGTCACCTCGACCGGCTTCCAGAGGCTGGCGCCGGCATAGGCGTAGATGGCGACCGGAATCGTGAAGGTGGCAAGCAGTGCCCCGCGCAGCGAGGAGGCCAGGACGGCGGTCGCGGCCATGGCGAACAGCAGCACCACGGCCTTGACCACCTGGAACTGGTCCACCTCGCAGACACTGCAACCTAGCCAGGCGAAATACGCCCAGCTTACGCCACACAGGAAATGGCCGACCAGGAATTCGCGGCGCGTCTGCACGGTGTTGAGTTCGGCGGCCTCGGTGCGCTCGACGCGGCGGGCCATGAAGGCAACGATGCTGTAGCAGATGAGGGCGAACAGCGCCCATACGCCGATCGCCTTGCCCATGCCGGCAAACAGGCCGAGCGCCGCCACCCCCAGCACCAGAAGCGGCACGGCGATCGCGCCACTCGTCATCGCGCGGGCATGCAGCTTCAGGAGTTCACGATCGAATTCGGGATTGCCGGCCTGCTGCGAAAGACGGTCACGGGTCTTACGCACCGCGCGGGCGACATCCGTGTTGCGGTGTCGCTTCCTGCGGTCCACTATAAACTTGTCCGCTGTGTTCGAGCGTTGCAAGGCCGTGAAACTTCAATCTATGCGAGCAGCGGGTTCAAGGTGTTAATCTACGGCCGAATGATTAACCAACGGTTTGCCATATGAGCCGTTCGTGGACCGGCGGGCCACGTCGGCGATATCCGGCGCCGCAGCCGGAGCGAGGGCTGTTGCGCAGGCTTGCCGACTACGGGTTGGCGGTCATCCTGCTCGGTCTTCTCATCCTGCTTGCCGCGCGTCTCGACCGTTTCGCGACACGGACGGCCGAGGGGGCTGCGATCATCAACGATGGCGATTCGATAACGCTTGGCGCCGAGCGCATCCGCATGCGCGGCATCGACGCGCCCGAGTATTCGCAGGTTTGCCGCAAGGATGGTGTCGACTATCCCTGCGGCAAGCTTTCCCGGCAGTATCTGGTCGGGCTGATCGCCGGACAGCCCGTTAGCTGCAGCGGCTGGCAGCGCGACCGCTATGGCAGGCTGCTGGGGGATTGCGTAGCGGGCGGCAAGGACCTCAACCGAGCGCAGGTCGTGGCCGGCTGGGCCGTCGCCTATGGCGACTTCGAAACGGAGGAGGCCGTCGCTCGCGCGGCCAAGGTAGGCATCTGGGGTGGCACCTTCGAAAGGCCGCAGGACTGGCGGGCGAACCATCGCGGCGCGCCTGTCGAGGCACGGCACAGTCCTCTTGCCGCTGTGGGCGACGCGCTGCGCGAGTTCTTCCGTTTCCAGTAGCAGGTGCTCTATTGTCCAAGGCTTGTTCGAACAGGGAGCGTGCAATGAAACTCTTCGACGGCAGACGGGCGCCGAATCCTAGGCGGGTCCGGGTCTTCCTCGCCGAAAAAGGTATCTTGGTTCCGCTTGTGCCGGTCGATATGGCGGCACTCGAGCATCGCGGGGGCGATGTCGGCGCGCGCAACCCGCTGCGGCGGCTGCCGGTGCTCGAGCTCGACGACGGCACCATCATCACCGAGTCGGTCGCCATATGCCGCTATTTCGAGGAATTGCAACCTGAACCCGCTCTGTTCGGCCGTGACGCGCTCGGCAAGGCACTGGTCGAGATGTGGCAGCGGCGCGTCGAACTCAACCTGCTCGCCAGCGTTGCCGCCGCCTTTCGCCACATACATCCGGCAATGAAGGAGTGGGAGGTGCCGCAGATCCCCGAATGGGGCGAGGCCAACAAGCCGAAGGCCGTGGAATTCCTAAGGTTTCTCGATGACGAACTGGCGCATCGACCCTTCATCGCCGGGGAGGCCTACTCGATCGCCGACATTACCGGGTTGATCGCCATAGATTTCATGAAGCCGGCGCGCATCAAGGTCCCCGAGGACTGCGCGAATGTCCTGCGCTGGTACGAACTTGTGTCGAGCAGGCCGAGCGCGGCTGCGTGAGCCGGGAACTGGATGACTTCGCGGCGATCGTTCGCAAATGCCGCATCTGCGTCGAGCATCCGCTCGGCCGACCGCTGCCGCACGAGCCGCGGCCTGTGCTGCGGCCGTCGTCGAAGGCCCGCATCCTGATCGCGAGCCAGGCGCCCGGCACCAAAGTCCATCTGTCCGGGATGCCGTTCACCGATGCCTCAGGCGATCGCTTGCGGGACTGGCTGGGCGTGACCAGTGAGGAGTTCTACGACATCGAGAAGTTCGCCATCGTTCCGATGGGCTTCTGCTTTCCTGGTCAGGATGCAAAGGGTGGCGACCTGCCGCCGCGCCGCGAATGCGCGCCGGCTTGGCGCGAGCAATTGATGGCGTTGATGCCGGGGATCGACCTCGTGCTGACCATCGGCATCTACGCGCAGGCCTGGCACATGGGCTCGACACGCCGCTCTTCGCTGACCGAAACCGTGATGAACTGGCGTGCCGCCTGGGACGCTTCGGTGATCCCACGGGTGCTGCCGCTGCCGCATCCGTCATGGCGCAATACGGGTTGGCTGAAGCGGAATCCATGGTTCGAAATGGATTTGCTGCCTTTCCTCAGGTCGGAAATCCGCTATCGCCTTGCCTGAGCGTAGAGCAAGCAATCACTCGTAATTCGTGCATTTTGCAGAATTTTTTTCTTGTGAAAGGGGATGGAAGGCCCGATTATAGGGAAACTATTCCTTAGGAGCTATTGATGGACCGCCTTGATCGCAAAATTCTCCGCCTGCTGCAGGAGGACGCGACGCTGGCCGTTGCCGACGTCGCCAAGAAAGTCGGCCTGTCGACGACGCCGTGCTGGCGCCGAATCCAGAAGCTTGAGGAAGAGGGTGTCATCAAGCGGCGCGTCGCCATTCTCGACCACGAGAAGGTCAATGTGCGCGTCACCGTCTTCGTTTCGATCCGCACCAATTCGCACAGTCACGAATGGCTGAGGCGGTTTTCGGAAGTCATCCAGGAATTTCCGGAGGTGGTCGAGTTCTATCGCATGAGCGGCGATGTCGATTATCTGTTGCGCGTGGTGGTGCCGGACATCGCCGCGTATGACGCCTTCTACAAGCGGCTGATCGCCAAGATCGAGATTCGTGACGTGTCGTCGTCCTTCGCGATGGAGCAGATCAAGTACACCACCGAAATGCCGCTGGATTACATGATCCTGGAGAAGGAGTCCGGCGCCAACGCTGCCTAGAGCATCTTGCGGCCAAATGGGAGCATCTGGCGTCGCGCAAATGCGGCAAAAACAAATAGATAGAGCGGATTTTGACGGTTCCGTTTCAACCGGAACCGGTCAGCTTTTCTTCTTGTTCAGGAAATTCCACGGCGAGTTGACCGGCAACGTGACCGTATCCGGCACGCTGTCGACGTTGACGACATCGGCCTTCCGCACGGTATAGCCCGACTGAATGATCGACACGCCGTCGAGAATGAAGAGCTGGCTTTTCTCCATGCCGGGCTGCAGCGTCCCAGTGACGGCGACCGGTTGATAGGCTTCCGGCATGCGGTAGGGGTGAGCCGGCGTGACCAGGACGATCTGGTTCGGCGGCGGCGTCGGCATATGGCTGCACGCGCCGGTCCATGGAACCAGCAGGAACTGGTAGACAAGGTCACCCTCGCGATCCACGGGCAATGCATAGCCGGCCAGCGTGATTGCCTTGCCCTGCAAGCCGGTCGACAGGGTTTCGCCGTGATCCGGCAACTTGGCGGCGATCATGGGCAGACCGACATTCTCGCCCGCTGCCTGCGTGGCGGGGCGCAGGTCCTTCCAGAGGATATGCGCGACGTCCTGCGCCGCCGCCGCTCCGGAAAATGCAAGCAGACTGGCGAACACCGCCGCTGATTTGAGAAGATCGTTCATGGCGACGCACTTTCGACCACCCCGACCGCCAGGTCGAGTAAAACCGTGGTGATTCCCGGCCGGTCTTTCGGCGCGGTTATCGCGGAGGGTTCTCCGCCGCCAGCCGCATTACCAGGCGACGCGAGCCGGCGACACCCGTCTCGACGAAGCCGCGCGCGACAAACATGTCCCGGAATCCCATGAACCGGTAGCTTGGCGATGCTTTCTCGACCGGATAGGCCTCGATGATGTGGGCGCCTTTGGCGAAGGCATGCTCGACAGCGGCATCCAGCAGCGCCGTCGCCAGTCCCGACCCGCGCAAGTCCCTGGGCTCGTAGAAGCAGACGATCGACCAGACGCCAGCTGCCCCTTGGTCCTGCCTGGGCGTCAGTTTCCTGTAAGTGTCGCGCGGCGCGACCGAACACCAGCCCACGGGGCGTCCTTCCGCTTCGGCGACGATGCCGACCGGCGTGCCCGCGTCGATCAGCGCCATCATCGAGCGTTTCTTATCGTCATTCTCTGCCTGCCCACGGTTCGGCAAGGGACGCCAGGCCATGCACCAGCAGTATTTCGGAGCGCCGGGCTGCTCGAACAGGCTTTCGAAAGCGCCGCGCGTCGACGGTGTCACGTCGACGAAGCGGATGTGGGCGAGATCAGGCTTTTCTGGCGGCGAGCCGCTCGAGCGTCCTGGCATCCGTCAACTCCTTCACCGCGTCCTTACCGATCCAGCGCGCCGACTTGTCGGCGGATGCGGCAAGTTTCCTGCTCAACGCAAGGGCGGGGACATGCAGCGATGTCGACCGCTTGCCGATCTGTCGCAGCGCCCAGTTCACCGCCTTGCGGACGAAATTGCGCTCGTCGTCGGCATGCGTTTCGATGAGCGAAAGATAGGATATGAAGGTGGCGTCCGGTTCCTTCTTGAGGTGAACCGCGGCCCAGGCCAGCATGGCGAAGGCCGTGCGGCGGACGAATTCCCGCTCGTCGGCGGCGAACACCGCGACCAGTTCGCGCCAGAATGGCGTCTCCGCGAAGAGGTCGGCAACGCCGTCGACAATCTCCCAGGAATCGAAATCACCCGACCATCGCCGGCACTGGTCGGGTGTGAGTTTCCTGGCATCGGCGGTGAAGGCCGCCAACAGGCGTGCCTCGCGGATGTTGCTTTCCCACAGCAGCAATGCGCGTTCGTGGTTCTTCCTGAGTTTGCGCGCCAGCGGTCGAAGGTCCGAATTGCCGACACCGAGGGCCGTTGCCGTGTTGATGCCGAAACGCGCCATGCCGGCACGGTTCGCTTCCGTGCCGATCGAGCGCAGATGAGCGATGATTTCCGCCGCGCTCCAGTCCGGACCGGGCAGGGACATGCCGTATTACTTTTCCAGCCGCGCCAGCAGCGAGGACGTGTCCCAGCGCCGGCCGCCCATTTCCTGCACATCCTTGTAGAACTGGTCGACGAGCGCGGTCACTGGCAGCTTGGCGCCGTTGCGATCAGCCTCGGCGAGGCAGATGCCAAGATCCTTGCGCATCCAGTCGATGGCGAAGCCGAAATCGTATTTTCCGACATTCATCGTCTTGTGGCGGTTCTCCATCTGCCAGGAGCCGGCGGCGCCCTTGGAGATCACCTCGACGACCTTCTCGATGTCGAGCCCGGCCTTCTTGCCGAAATGGATGCCTTCGGCCAGTCCCTGCACCAGTCCGGCAATGCAGATCTGGTTGATCATCTTGGTAAGTTGCCCGGCCCCTGCGGGGCCCATCAGCCCGACCATGCGGGCATAGGCGTCGATGACCGGTCTGGCCCTGTCGAATGCCTCCTGCTCGCCGCCGACCATCACCGTCAGCACGCCGTTTTCCGCGCCCGCCTGTCCGCCGGACACCGGTGCGTCGAGAAACGAGAAGCCGCGCGCCTGCGTGGCCTGGGAGAGTTCGCGCGCGACTTCAGCCGAGGCGGTGGTGTTGTCGATGAAGATCGCGCCCTTCTTCATCGACTGGAAGGCGCCGTTGGCGCCAGTCGTCACCGAGCGCAGATCATCGTCGTTGCCGACGCAGGAGAAGACGAAATCCTTGCCAGTCGCGGCCTCCGCCGGCGTTGCAGCGACATGGCCACCATGTTCGGCAGCCCATTTTTCAGCCTTGGCGCGGGTGCGGTTGTAGACGGTGACGTCGTGGCCGCCCTTGTTCTTCAGGTGCGCGGCCATCGGATAGCCCATCACGCCAAGACCGAGAAATGCCACCGATGCCATGTTTGAATGCTCCGCGAAAAATGAAATGCCGCGCAGGGTTTAGAGCATTTTACCGCCGAGTGGAATCACTCGGGGTCCCGGAATGCTGTGGGCCAAGCCAAGACAGGCGGACCAGAGGCCGCCTTGATCTCACCGCTTCAGATGCACGGTGATGCGGCGCTCGATCCATTCCACGCCGTTACGCAGGATCTCGACCATCACCAGATAGACGATCGCCACCCAGATATAGGCTTGGAAGTCGAAGGATTTGGCATAGGCGAGCTTGGCGTTGCCCATCAGGTCGTAGACGGTGATGATGGCCACGATCGCCGAGGCCTTGATCATCAGGACGAGTTCGTTGCCATAGGGGCGCAGCGCCACGACAAGCGCCTGCGGCAGGATCACCTTGCGCAGCGTGAGCAGCTTGTGCAGGCCGAGCGAGGCGGCGCCCTCCCATTGGCCCCGGGGAACGCTTTCGATTGCGCCGCGCAGGATTTCGGCCTGGTAGGCCGCGGTGTTGAGCGCGAAAGCGAAGACGCCGCAATTGAAGGCGTCACGGAAGAACCACCAGAGCCCGACACTTTCAAGCTCGACCCGGAACGAGCCCACCCCGTAGTAGACGAGGTAGACCTGAACCAGCAGGGGCGTGCCGCGGAAGAAGTAGACGTAGCAATAGGCGAGCCCGGACAAGATGCCGTTCTTCGACATGCGGCCATAGGTGACCGGCAGGGAGAGGATCGCGCCGGCGATCATGGAGACCACGACCAATGACAGCGTCGTCCCCAGCCCCTGGAGGTAGGCCGGCGCATAGCGGAAGAAGAAGTCGGTATTCCAGGCGGAGACGAGATAGGCGACGATGCCGAGGCCGAAGATAATCCACAGGCCGACAAGCGCGTATCCTAGAATACGGGCGCGCGACCAGCCGCGGGCCTGGGGCGGTGGCGGCTCGACGATGGTTTCAGTGACGCTCACCGTGTCGCCCCCTTGCGTGCGAGAGAGCGCACAATGAAGCCGGTGGCGATCGATGACAGGATGGCCAGCACGAGGAAGACCAGCGCCGCAAGGCTGTAGAAGAGGAAGGAATGCTTGGTCACACGGGCAGCCACGCCGGCGTTGCGCAACGTCTCCGCGAGGTTGACCACCGAGACCAGCGACGTGTCCTTGAGCAGGATCAGCCAGCAATTCTCCAGGCCCGGAAAGGCGATGCGCACCAGCTGCGGCAGGATCACCTTGCGCATGGTCTGCCATTTCGACAGGCCGATGGCGTAGCCGCCTTCATACTGGCCCTTCGGTATGGCGCGGAAGGCCGAAAGGAAAACCTCGCTGGCGTAGGAGGAAAAGATCAGCGACAGCACGATCATGCCGGCGATGAAGCTGTTCACGTCGATTGTCGCGTCCGGATTGAACCAACGGATGACGTGCTGCAGCAGCAAGGGCATGCCGAAGAAGAACAGGAAGAGCGTCACCAGCTCGGGCAGGCCGCGAAACACCGTGGTGTAGATGTTGGCGGCTAGCCGCAGCGACGGTTCTTCCTGCTGCTTGGCGAAGGCGACGAAGAAGCCGATGACGAGGCCGAAGGGAAGCGTGGCGAGCGCGAGCGCGATGGTGACCAGCGCGCCATAGGCGATATCGTCCGACCAGCCATCAGGTCCCCAGCTGAGAAGCGTCCAAATGGTTGGGCCTGGCATCCGTCCGACTTATCCCCCGATAGTCCTGAAACCAAAGCGGGGCGATGGGGAAGCCCACCGCCCCGACTGACCTTCATCAGGAAGAAGACTTACCGTAGACGTCGAACTTGAAGTACTTGTCGTTGATTTCCTTGTATTTTCCGTTTGCGCGGATGGCGTCGATCGCCGCGTTCAGCTTGTTGACGAGATCGGTCTCGCCCTTGCGCACGGCAATGCCGGCGCCGGGGCCGAAGATCTCGACAGGCTGCGGATCTGGCGTGCCGAGGATCTTGCAGCAGGCGCCATCCGGCGTGTCCAGCCACTGGCTGAGCACGACGATATCGTCCTCGATGGCGTCGAGACGGCCATTGGCGAGGTCGGCCTGCTCCTCGGGGCTGCTCGGATAGCCCTTGATGGTGCTGTCCGTGTAGGTCTTCGAGGCGTAGTTGAAGTGCGTGGTGGTGGTGGCGACGCCGATCGTCTTGCCGGCGAGGTCAGCCTTGGTCACGCCCTTGAGGGTAGAGTCCTTCGGCACTGCGAGCGCGGAAGGCGTGTTGTAGTATTTGTGCGTGAAGTCGACCTTCTGCTGCCGCTCCGGCGTGATCGACATGGAGGCGACGATGGCGTCGAACTTGCCAGCCTGAAGGGCGGGGATGATGCCGTCCCAGTCCTGCGCGACGAAGGTGCACTTGACCTTCATTTCATCGCAAAGCGCCTTGGCGATATCGATGTCGAAGCCGACGAGCTGGCCATCAGAGGTCAGGTTGTTGAACGGAGGGTAGGCGCCCTCGGTGCCGATCCTCAGGGTCTTTTCCTGAGCCTGGGCTACGCCGAGCGTCAGCAGCGCGGCCGAGGCGGCGAGCGCGATACGCAGTGCAATACGCATGATGTCCTCTCTTTAGGTCCCGGCCGTCGTTCCGAACGGCTCTTTGGGGCGGTGCTTTTAACCGCCCGCTGACCGGATACTCCCATTCTTTCCGAGAGAAAAGCAACTGCAAAACAACCAGACGCGGCGATCTCAATCTGCCGCAACGTCAAGTCCACCCGCGCGATTTCAACCGGAGAGGCCGGTTATGCGTTCAATGAAGTCTGCTATCGACTTGACGTCATCTAGGTCGAACACCGGTAGACTTTCGCCTTCGACCGCATGGTCGGCGGCGATGGCAACGATGTTCGGGTCCTGAGCCGACAGCGGCGCGCGATCCTTCGCCTCGATGCGCCTGGCTTCGATCTTCTTGTGCGCCTCGCGCTTGTAACCTTCGACCAGGACGATGTCGCAGTGCGCCAGCCGAGACAGGATCGCTTCGAGCGCCGGCTCCTCCTCGTCGCGCAATTCATGCATCAGCGCCCAGCGGTTGCCCGACACGACGGCCACCTCGGTGGCGCCTGCCTGCCGATGGCGGAAACTGTCGGCGCCGGGCTTGTCGATGTCGAACTCGTGGTGGGCGTGCTTGACCGTCGACACAACCCGGCCGCGTCGCACCAGCTCGCTCACCAGCTTTTCCGTCAGTGTCGTCTTGCCGGAGTTCTTCCAGCCAGTGATGCCGAAGACGCGCCCGTTCATGGTTCGATGTCCCGCAGATGATGTTCAGCCTGAACGAGGTCGTCCGGCACGTTGATGTTGAAAAAAGGATCGAGTGTTTCCCCGGCGGAGGTTGTCGACGCAAACTCGACTTCGACGCAGCCGATGCGGTCGATGAACGCCGAGACGCGGCGATTGTCCTCGTCGATCAGGAAATGCCGCAGCGCGTCGCGGCAGGCGAGCGGCCACAGCGCGAAGGTCGGATGTCGCCGGCCATCCGATCGTGCGACGGCAATCTTGCCGGGGTTGGCGCTCGCCGCGCGCGCCAGCAAGTCCACCAGATCCAACGGCAGAAATGGCGTGTCCGCCGCCGCCGTTGCGATTGCCCGGCACCCGGTGTTGGCGGCGGCCCATTCAAGGCCAGCCAGAATGCCGGCGAGAGGTCCTGCGAACCCCGCCACCGTATCGGCAATCACAGGCAACGCGAGACGGGAGAAACGTGCAGGGTCCCCATTGGCGCTGAGCGCAAGCGACCTGACCTGTGGGGTGAATCGCCGGAGAACGTGATCGAGCACCACGTCTCTTCCAAGCGGCAGCAGGGATTTGTCGCCGCCGCCCATCCTGCTTGAGCGACCACCGGCCAGAATGATCCCTGCAACGTCCTGTCTCATGCCAACGAGCCTGTACGCTGCCTGTCGGAAATCACAAGTGTATCCCGACCGCGCTACATGCCATCGGGCGCCATGGCCGGACTGGTGCTTTCGGCGGCGATCCTGCGGCGTCCGACGGTCCGTTCCCGATAGAGCGTGTAGAGGCCGGAGCCGACGATGATGGCGGAGCCGATCACCATCAGCAGGTCCGGGACGTCGCCGAAGATCAGGAAGCCGAGCAGGATGGCCCAGAGCAGCGACGTATAGCGGAATGGCGCGATGAAGGAGATGTCGCCGACACGCATGGCCATGATGACGAACTGGTAGCCGATCAGCACAAGAACCGCTGCCAGGGCGAGCAGCACCGTGCTCTCGACGCTCATCGGCGTCCAGCCTCCCATCGGGATAAGCAGTGCCGCGCCGAGGATCGTCATCGCGAACGTCGTGGCAGTCGAGACCAGCAAGGTGGGGATCGCTTGCGGGATCAGCTTTGTGGCGAGGTCGCGCACGGCGCAGCAGGTGACGTTCGCCAGCGCCAGCAGCGAATAGATGCTGAAACCCTGGAAGCCCGGGCGCACGATGATGAGCACGCCGGCGAAGCCGACGGCGATGGCTAGCCACCGTCTCCAGCCCACGCGGTCGCCGAAGACCATCGCTGCCCCCATGGTCACCGCCAGCGGAAGGGCCTGTCCCACGGCCGACACGTTGGCGATGGGCAGATGGGTGAGGGCGATGAGGAAGGTGACCGTTCCGCCGGCCTCCGCGGCGACGCGCACGGCTACCATCGGCTGCAGCATGGAGCGCGGCAGGGCAAGCGCGCCGCTGCGCCATGCGAGCAGGCCGACCATCAGCGTGGCGAACATGCCCCGCACGAGCATCACCTGAGCCATGTTCATCGATTCCGATGAGAGCTTGGTGATAGAGTCGTTGAGCGTGAAGCCGATCATGGCCACCACCATGAACAGCGCGCCACGAAGGTTGGGCGAAAGAGGCAAGGGCTTTCCCGTCTGGTGCTTGCCTGAAGCCTGTAACAGCCAAAGACGGGACAGCAACGGCAAAGAACTGAGCCAGGGCGTCCTTTGTCGTAGGGCTCGGTTCCGGTCTACTTCTTCGGCGTGAGCACCTCGGTGCCGGTGCCTTTCTTGCCGGCGATCGTCCAAAGCCCGTGCAGGGAGCCATCCTGCTCGATCTTGTAGAGGACCAGGCCGATGTCTTCGCCCATCACGTAGCCGGCGGAAAACGCGTCGCCGTTGCGCATGCAGATGCCGTCCGCGTTCGAACCGGTATCCCAGTGGATCGTGCAGGTCGTTCCGCCGGTCTCGGTGATCGTTGCCTCGCCACGATAGGGCGAGCCGTCGAAATTGGTGCCGGAAACGGTATAGGTACCGCCGATCGACTGGGCGGCGGCCGGCGCGACCGCAAGCACGAGCAGTGCGTATGAAAGAGCGATTTTGCGCATGATTTCCCCCTCGACGAAGATCGTCGCGGCAGAGAGTAGGCGGGAACGGTTCGCTCGTAAATCTGCTTGCGATCGTCGAGTGTCATCGGCCCCGGCCGGGTCGTCATGGCCCTTTCAGGCTCGCGGCGATGGCACCGACGAGCGGGTCGTATTTCGATTTGAGCGAGGAGGGATACTCGATCCACACGGTCCGGATGACGCCGTCCTTGCCGAAGAGCCGACGCTCGTAGAAGACATGGTCGCCCTTGAGCCCCGAAAGGATAGCCCAGTTCTTTCCGGTCTTGCTGTAGGTGACCTTGTAGTTGGGCTCCGTGCTGGCGTTCTCCGAGGCTACGAAACCCTTCGGTGTCTCGTCGTCGGCGTTGAAGATGCCGGAACAGATGAGCGAGGCACCGTCGGCCGTCAGCCATTTCTGCCCGTCACCGTTCTCGGGTTCGGGCTGTCGCTCCGTGAAAATCTCGTCGGGGAAGGTGCAGACCGTTCCAAAACGGTCATTGACATAGGTGGACGGGGCGGCAATCGCGGCCGTTGCCGTGATCATGGCGCAAAAAGCCAGACCCATGCGCAAGCAGTCCATTTTGTCCCCCGTGGACATCGGCGGATTGCCGCCGCCGGTGAATCATCCGCCGGTTACACTCATGTGCCGTGAGACGGACGGGCGCCTGGTGCGTCGGTCGATGATGAAGTCGTGCCCCTTCGGCTTGCGGCCGATCGCTTCGTCAATGGCGATGGCGACGAGTTCATTGCCTTCGGAGGCTCGCAGCGGCGTGCGCAGATCGGCTGCGTCCTCCTGGCCGAGGCACATATAGAGGGTGCCGGTGCAGGTCAGCCTGACGCGGTTGCAGCTTTCGCAGAAATTGTGCGTCATCGGTGTGATGAAGCCCAGCTTCCCACCGGTTTCGGCGACATGGGCATAGCGCGCCGGCCCACCGGTCTTGAACGGAATGTCGGTCAGGGTGAACTGGCGCTCGAGTGAGGCGCGCAGCAGGGATAGCGGCAGGTACTGGTCCGTGCGGTCGGCGTCGATCTCGCCCATCGGCATTGTCTCGATCACCGTCAGGTCCATGCCCCGGCCATGCGCCCAGCGCATCATGTCGGGCAGTTCAACGTCGTTGAAATCCTTGAGCGCCACGGCGTTCAGCTTAACCTTGAGGCCCGCCGCCTGTGCCGCGTCGATGCCATCCAGCACCTTGCCAAGATGGCCCCAGCGGGTGATGGCGTGGAACTTGTCGGCATCGAGCGTGTCCAGCGACACGTTGATGCGCTTAACGCCGCAATCGGCGAGTTCGGTCGCGAAGCGCGACAGTTGGGAACCGTTGGTGGTCAGTGTCAGCTCTTCCAGGGCGCCGCTTTCGAGGTGGCGCGAGAGCTGGCGCACCAGATGCATGATGTTCTTGCGCACCAGCGGCTCGCCGCCGGTGAGCCTCAACTTGCGGACGCCCTTTTCGATGAAGACGGTGCAGAGCCGGTCAAGTTCCTCGAGCGACAGCAGGTCCTTCTTGGGAAGGAACGTCATGTCCTCGGCCATGCAATAGGTACAGCGGAAATCGCAGCGGTCGGTGACCGACACGCGCAGGTAGCTGATCGCGCGACCGAATGGGTCGATCATGTCCATGCTTTGCGTTCCCGTGGCCGCGAACGGCATCGTTATATACTGCTATGTGATACGATCCGGCCCTGCATTCAAGATAGCCGGCCTTGATCTTTGGTAACATCTCCCGGCCGACATCCGATGTCGGTGGCCCGTCGCGATCTTTTCGCGCCGTCCGAAGCAGCGTAGGGAAGGGAAAACGACAAAGGACAACCCTGCATGACCGCCCCCAAGGAACTCCGTGTTTCAAAAGACCGCAGGCTGCTTACGGTGACGTTCCCCGGCCACCAGCCCTTCGAACTGCCGGCGGAGTTGCTGCGCGTCGCGTCTCCATCGGCCGAGGTCCAGGGGCATTCGCCGGAACAGCGGGTGACGGTTCCCGGCAAGCGCAACGTCGCCATCCTCAAGATAGAGCCGGTCGGCAACTACGCGGTCCGCATCACCTTCGACGATTTCCATGACACCGGCATCTTCACCTGGGCCTATCTGCACACGCTCGGCCATGAAAGGGAGCAGCGCTGGAGTGCCTATCTGGCCGAGCTCGCTGAAAAGGGGCTGAGCCGGGACCGCTAGTCGATCCCTGTCGTCAAAACGTCACGGATGTGGAGTAGCGCCGGCAAAGGTTCGGAGGCAGTAGCCATGTCCATCATCAGCACGATTGAGCAGCTCGAGGCGCTTTATGGCCTGCCCGGCGAGACGTCGCTGGTCAAGGAACTCGATCATGTGATTCCCGAATACGCCGCCTTCATCGAAGCTTCGCCCTTCGTGGCGCTGGCCACCAGTGGTCCAGAAGGCCTCGACTGCTCGCCGCGCGGCGACCTAGCGGGCTTCGTTCGGCTGCAGGATGCGAAGACGCTTCTGATGCCCGACCGCCGTGGCAACAACCGCGCGGATTCGCTCAAGAACATCATCCGCGATCCTCGTGTCGGTCTTCTCTTCCTCGTGCCCGGTTCCGGTACCACGCTGCGCGTCAACGGCCGGGCCCACATCACCACCGACCCTACGCTCTGCGCGTCCTTCACGGTCGACGGCAAGCCCGCGCGATCGGTCACTGTCATCGACGTGGAGGCTGTCTACTTCCAGTGCGCCCGCGCCATCGTCCGGTCGGAACTGTGGAACCCGGCCAGGCACGTCGATCCCAAGTCGCTGCCGACTCCCGGCCGCATCCTGGAGATCACCAGCCGCAAGACCATAGACGGCGAGGCCTATGACAAGGAGTGGCCGGAGCGGGCGAAGAAGTCGATGTGGTGATCGACCTCACATAGTATCCCTGCCTAACGGGCAATGAAGGCCGGCGAAAGCGGCACCGCTCATGCTTCCCTGAGAACGTCCGCGATCTTGCGCATCTGCTCGCCGATCAGGTCGCACTGTTCCGGTGTCGACTGGCTCATGGCTTTTTCGATCAGCGCCATGTGCACCTTCAGCGCCTGCATCAACAGGGCCTCACCGGCCTCCGTCAGGTTCAGCCGCAGCACGCGCTTGTCCTTCTCGTCGCCCTCGCGGCGCAGCAAGCCGCGCGTCTCGAGCTGCGGCAGAAGCATTGTGATGTTGGAGCGGCCGACGAGCAGCTTGCGCGCCAGATCATGCTGCGACATGCCGGGATGGCGGTAGAGGTTCATCAGCACGTCGAGCTGCGCCGGCTTCAGGTCGAGCGGCGCAAGCTTCGCAGCCAGGGTGCGCTCCAGCACATGGCAGGCGCGCGCGACCGCCACCCAGTTGCGAAAGCGCGGGTTATCCCAGGGTAACTCTTGTTTATTGTTCATCTTTGAACTATTATGTTCATGCTTGAACGTATGGATGGAATGTCAATATGGCATCATTCGGCATGAAGGTCATCCGGCGCGTCTTCGGCGCGGCGGAGCATATTTCGCCACGGCTTGGCGGGCGCGCGGCGTTCGAGCTGTTTTGCCGCACGCCGAGCCCCAGGTCGATGACCGATGGCGAACGGCGCGCCGTCGAACGCGCCACGGATTTCATGGCTGAAGCCAGGCATCACCGGTTGAAAACGACTGGCGGCTGCGTGGCCGTGCATGAATTTCGGCCACGGCCGGGCAGGGCGATCGGCAGCGTGCTCGTTATCCATGGCTGGCGCTCGCGCACCGAATACATGCGCGCGTTGATCGAAGGCTATCGTGATGCGGGCTACAAGGTGGTCTCGCTCGATCTTCCCGGCCATGGCCAGTCGCAAGGCCGCCGGCTGACGATGGTGAGCGCGGTGGACGCGGCAAGGATCGCTGGCGAGTGGTTCGGTCCGTTCGACGCTGTCGTTGGCCATTCCTTCGGCGGCGCGATCGCGACGAATGCCGTTGCCGGCTCCATTCGCAACATCCCGCCGCTCGCCGCGTCGCGCCTCGTGCTGATCGCCGCGCCGAGTTCACTGCCGGCGATCTTCGCCGATTTCAGCCGAGCGCTGAATGTGGGGCCGCGATCGCAATCGGTGATGGCGGATACGGTCGAACGAATCGCGGGCCGGCCGTTGCGTGATTTCACTGGCGATCGTCAACTCGTCGAGGCGACAGTGCCGACATTGGTCATACACGCGCCGGACGATCGCGAGGTGTCGGCCGACCACGCAAGGAGCTATGCCGGCGCCGGCGATCACGTCGAGTTGTTCTGGGCCGACGGCCTCGGACACCGAAGAATACTCGCCGACAAGGGCGTGGTGAAGCGCGCCGTGGGCTTCGTCGTCGGGCAGCCGGTCCCGGCGCTGCACTGATCCGTCGAGGTTATTTGCGCTTTTCGCCAGGCTCGACAGGCAGGCCGGCCGCCTTCCAGGCTGTGTAACCGCCAAGGATGTGCTTCACCGGTGCAAGCCCCATGTCCTGCGCCGTCTTGGTGGCAAGCGCCGAGCGCCAGCCGCCGGCGCAGAAGAACACGAAGCTCTTTCCCGAAGCGAAGAACGGTTTGTGGTAGGGGCTTTCGGGGTCGATCCAGAACTCCAGCATGCCGCGGGTCACGTGCTTCGCGCCTGGGATCCGGCCATCGCGCTCCACCTCGCGCGGGTCGCGCAGGTCGACGAAGATGGTGTTGTCGTCATCGAGCAACGCCGCCGCTTCCTCCGGTGAGACCACCTCGATCGCGGCATTGGCCTCGTCCAACAGTTCGCGATATCCCTTTTTCACCGTTGTTCCTTTCGGGCCCGACCAGATGCGGTCCGCTGAATTTCGAGCACAACGCCGTATCTTTGTCACGCTGGATCAGTGTCTGGCCTTCTAACTTGCCATCTGGCCGCACGATCACTTTGTCGTCAGGCAACGAAGCGCTTCCGAGCGTCACGATCTTGTGAAACCGTTCTGCAACAGCGCTGCCGAAATTTATGAAAGCTTAACGAAATCGGTATGAATCGGTATAGTTGCGCCTTACATCCGCCATGCGGCGGGCAAGACGGTCCAACTGGGCGGAACTGGAACCGGTTGTAGCCGGAGCGGGTGAATTGATGACTTTCCTTTGTAAGAAAACCACCGTGATGCCGCTTGCCGTGCTTGCGGCGACGTTGGCGCTCGGGGCGCCCCAGGCTGGCGCGCAGGGCCTGTTCGACATGCTCTTCGGTGGCGGTGTTAGGCACGCTCCGAAGGACGAGTTCCCGCCACCGCCGAAGCCGCGCAAGGTGAAGCCGAGCGTGTCCGCCGAAGGTGGTGGCGCCAGGATCAGCAGCCCGAGCTATTATACGTACAAGGCAGATCGCCTCGTCCGCATCGACTTCAAGCCGATGATGGCGACGCCGCAGCCGACAGCGACACCGCAGGATGCGGCCTTCACACCGACGGCGACGAGCAACGCCTTCCGGGACGCCGTTGCGAGCCTGGGCGACTACGAGCTTTTTGCCGAGGCGGACATCGCCAAGGCACTTGTCGCCTACTACTCGGCCAATCCCGATTTCATCTGGGTGAGCGGAACCGGCGCAAACAGCCGGGCTCAGGACGCGGTGCGCGTGCTCGGCGAGGCGGCGACCTATGGCCTTACGCCGACGGACTACACGGTCGATGTGCCCGGCGCTCCTGATGCGACGGCCGATTCGAGCGCTCGCTCGAAGCAGCTCATGCGTTTCGAGATGGCCCTGTCTGCGCGCGTACTGCGCTACGTCAGCGACGCCCAGCGTGGCCGGGTCGATCCGAACCGCATGACTGGCTACTACGACTTCCCGGCCAAGCCGCTCGACATGGAAGGCGTGCTGAAGACCCTGGCCCATACCCAGGAGGTACGGACCTATCTCGAATCACGGCATCCGCAGAACGCGGAATACCAGGCTTTGCGCGTCGAACTCGAATCGCTCCAGGCAAGCGCCGAGAACGAGATTGTCGTCGATCCGAAACTGCTGTTGAAGCCGGGCGAGAGCAGCCCGGAACTGCCGAAGCTGATGTCGCTGATCGCGCGCAATCTCGATGACGAGATGGGCGGAACCTATGGCGAAACGCTGGCCAGGCTCGGCACAAGCGAGGCTTACGTTCCCGAACTGGTGCCCGTCATCAAGGCTGTGCAGAAGCGTGCAGGTATGAAGGACGACGGCGTGATCGGGCCGCGCACCGTCGCCTCGCTGGCCGGCGTTTCCAAGGCTGACCGGATCCAGAAGGTGCAGGTTGCGCTCGAGGAACTGCGGTGGCTGCCCTCGGATCTCGGCAGTCCCCGTGTCTTCATCAACCAGCCGGCCTTCACCGCAAGCTATATCGACAATGGCGAGGAGAAGCTGAAGACTCGCGCGGTGATCGGCAGGACCACGAACCAGACTGCCTTCTTCTACGACCAGATCAAGCAGGTCGACTTCCATCCCTACTGGGGCGTGCCGCAGTCGATCATCGTCAACGAGATGTTGCCCAGGCTGCGTAGCGATCCCGGCTATCTGGATCGCGCCGGCTACGAAGTGACGGATGCCCGCGGCAAGCGGATTCCCTCGTCATCGATCGATTGGGGTTCCTATGGCTCCAAGATTCCCTATAGCGTGCGCCAGCAGCCAAGCGAGGCCAACGCACTGGGCGAACTGAAGATTCTGTTCCCCAACAAGCACGCCATCTACATGCACGATACACCGCAGAAGGCGTTCTTCCAGCGTGATATGCGTGCGTTGAGCCATGGCTGCGTCCGCCTGCAGGACCCGCGCGGCATGGCCGCGGCGGTGCTCGGAACGTCTGTCGACTACGTCGCCGACAAGCTCAAGAATGGCCACTCAACGGAAAACGTGACGCGCAAGATCCCGGTCTACGTCGCCTATTTCACGGCATGGCCCAATATGTCGGGGAATGTCGAGTATTTCGACGACGTCTACGGTCGCGACACCAAGCTGATGCAGGCTCTGGACGCAACGGAATCGGTGCGGTCGCCAGCAAGTTGACGACCGGCCATCCGGGCTGGTGCCCGGATGGCTCAGCTTCCCTTTCCAAAGTGCCGAATTACCTGGCGTGGGCGGCGAAATCCCGCCTCCCGCCCGGCGATCAGCCAATAGACAAATCCGGCGAAGAGGCCCGACACCGCAACGATGCCCATGTCGGCCCATCGGTCCGGATTGAGTTCCTCGGCGGTGTGCGGCCAAAAAAGGAAGAAGCCGAGCGCGGCGCATGCCGCGCCGATGATAGCGTGCAGCCAGGCCGAACGCAGCGACAAGGCTTCCGTGACCAGCGTCAGGCCAAGAGCCGGTGGTCCCGTCAGCACGATTGTCAGAAAATAGATGAACATGCCAAGTGGCGGCACCAGCAGGGCCTCGACCGGCGTCACGCTCATGACGCTGAAATAGTCAGGCGCGCGGGGCAGGGCGCCAAGGACCACATAGAGCGCCACGACGGCAAACAACCCGGCAAACGCGGCAACGAAGTAGCCAGCGAGCACCATCAGGACCCGTTTCAAGACGTGCCTTGTCGCAGACATGCCCACCGCGCCCCGCGTGCCTCGCCCGTGGCGCAGTCAGCCATCAAAGATGAATATGCGCAAGAGGTCGCCTGACCAGGAAACCCGTCCGCGTCAGGCGCCGCCGCACATGTGCTGCGAGTCGGGCAGGAACCATGTGCCTTTCGAGGCGAGGTTGACGCCGTAATAGACCCGGCCGCGATAGTCGCCGGCTGGGCAATCCCGGGGAATGGAGATGAGGCACAACATCACGGGGTCGCCGACCTTTGAGCTGACAAGACCGGCTTCGCGCTCATAGGACACTCCGGTGCCGCCATTGGTGAACGTTGCTGCGCTGCCCGCCTCTGGCGGGGCTGTTGCCAGCGAGGGGTCGTCGCCGATGCGCGCGGTCAGCGTGGCGATGCGTGTGGGCGCGCATTGGCCGAGCGCGGCAGGTAGCGGTTGATCGGCATCCCTGGGCGTATGCGCGGCGGCTTCGAGAGCCTTCTTTCCGATGAGGGCGAGATTATAATCCTGCACCCAGGTAGGGGCATCGCCATAGGTCTCCAGGGCATTGTTCTGGGCGCTGACGATACAGGCATCGTCCTCGCCGCAGGCATCCCTGTCTGTGATGAGCGCGCGCGCTATCGCGTGCTTGTCACCGCCGAAGGAGGGCTGGAAAGTCTTGAAGGCCTTTGCCACCAGAAGGTCGATGGCCGACAGTTTGGGATCGGCGCATATCGCAGTTTCCGTCGGCGTCGAGGCCTTGCGGCAATCGAAGGATGGGCCATTCGCCCAGGCCGCCGTGGGAAGGAATATGCCCGCTGTGCCAAGCATGCCCAGAGCCAGGACGGTCCGGCCGAGGAAAACCATTTTCTGCCCCCCATGTCACCCGTTTCGTCGACGTGGGCAGCTTAGGACATTTCAACTTCAGGAGAAATTGCCCGGCTACGTTTCAGCCACACCTGTTATTTCGGCTCGCCTGTTACAGGATCATAGGTGATTTCGACCTTTGCCTTGTCCGTCGTGTAATAGGTCACTGTGTAGCCGTCGCTGCTCCAGTCGACCTCCTTCACATAACGGAAGCCATCGCGCTTCTCGACCTTGGCCAGTATCTCGGACAGCAGCTTGGCATTGGGTGGAGGCAGCGCCTTCTCGTCCGCAGCGAAAGCCGAGGCGCCGAGGAACAGGATGGCGATACCGGTCGCCAACATAAGTCTGGACATGCGATTTCCCTCACGATCGTGGCGGCAGAAAAACTCGCTGATGTGCCGGTTTGTTCCGCCGCGGCGTGTGAACCCATCATAACTCGTACCAAAAATAGTCCAGCCGGCATCGCGTGACTCGAATAATGGCTGCGCTGCAGGGCTTCGACGCAAGCTAGGTTCGCCTGCGCCACACGGCACCAACCCATATGGCTGGTGCTCGCGGCCTTGTGAATCGACACGAACGGGGTCCGCCTGCGATTCCAAGGCAAGGCTGGCGCTGCTCCGGTCCGCAGGGCGGATCGACGGCTCGGCGGGGGTTACATTCTGATGAGGCGGCTCCTTTTCGTCGGCGGCACGTCCGATCCGGGCGGTCTGCACATCCATACGGCCGATGTGGCCCAGGCCGCAGCCGCGCTTGGCCATTCGGTCGCCATCGTGAGCGGAGAGGTCGATCTCTTCTCCAATCTCTTTCCTCGCGACCGCATTCCCTTCGCCGTCGACGAGCGGCTCTCCTGGTCGAGGTTGAGGCGTCGACGCCTGAAACATCTTGCGATCAGGACGGTCGCGTGGCTGTCAATCCTGTCGCGCTACCGCGGATACGATCTGGTGCTGTGCCGTGGGGCTTTCGCCGAGACGCCCGCCGTCGAATTGCTGATGGCAAGGGCGCTCGGCCGCAACATCTATACGATAGAGCACTCACAGTGGCTGAACGAGTGGCCGTTCAAGGCGTCGAAGCGCCGCTACGGCTCGATCATGAACGCTTGCGTTCGCCGGGTCGTGGCCGTGTCGGGGGAGATCGCGGATGCCGCGATAGCGGAGTTCGGCGTTTCGGCCGGCAAGATCAGGATCTGCTTCAATTGGCCGGATCCGATGTTTCTGCCCGCCGACACCGAGCGCCGGCGGCAGGCTCGCTCGCGCCTCGGCGTCGGGGCCGACGCGACAGTCATTGGCTTCGTGGGAAGGCACGGGCCGGAAAAGCGCGTGGAGGTGCTGATGGAGGCTTTTCATCGCCATATCCGGCCACGATATCCCGGTGCCGTCCTGGTCGTCGCGGGCGACGGCTGGTATCGGCGCAAGCTGGAAAGGCAGGCGGCCCTTTGCGGTGTGGAGGCAGACATCCGGTTCGTCGGCTGGCGCGCCGATCCGCGCGAGATATTCGATGCGCTGGATGTCTTCGTTCTTCCGAGCCTGATGGAGGGTTTTCCGCTGGCGCTCATGGAGGCGATGGCCAGCGGTGTTGCTTGCCTTGCCCACCCGATGTCTAGCACCCGCGCGCTTATCGAGGACGGGCGGAGCGGGGTGGTCGCCGATCTGTCCACGGTCGATCTGCTCGGCGAGGCGCTGGGAAGAATGCTGGCCGCGGGCAGGCGTTGCTGGTGGCAGATGGGCGACGCGGCGGCGAGCACGATCCAGCGGGCGTTTTCCCGCGAAACCAGGCTCAGAGCCGTGCTGGAGGCGCTCGATATTGATCCCGGCGCAGCCCTGCCTTCACCCTATGGCCGGATGCTCGAGTACCATCGTTGAACAGCGCGTCCGGCAAGCCTTGCAAGTGGTTGGCTCGATGCCGACAAGGCATGACCGAGCCACCGGTGCTTCTTTCCGGCGCGCCAGGCGGCGTTGGCGCACTCGCCCTGGAAGAAGTTGAGACGATCGTCGAGCAGCGCGCGCTGCGCCGGGGACAGGATATGGGTTCGGCCGATACGTTCCAGAAGCATCAGGTCGGCGGCCCACAGCATGTATTTCGTATGCAGTCGCGCCTGATCATGGCCGGCATAGCGCCCGCCGCTCGCGTCGTCGCGGCCCGTGACGTCGTATGTCGCCAGTTCGCGGTCGATGAACACCATGGACCCGCGAGCCATCATGCGCAGCCAAAGGTCGGTGTCTTCGTGCAGAAGGAGCCGCTCGTCGAATGCGCCGGCGTCGAGGGCCGCTTGCCGCTCCAGCATAGCCGACGATGTATGGATCCAGAGGAAACCGGCAATCGTCATGGAGAGCGCGATCCCGCTATCGGCAAGCAGCGAGACGTCTTCGCGCAGGCGCGCGCACGGAATGAGCCCGGTGGTGAACGCATATTCCTCCCACCATGGCAGCATGGTCTGGAAAACGGTGTCGCTCATCGTCCGGATGGTGCCGGCGGCAACGTCACGGATCTTGTAGTCGCTGCCGATGAGGACGGCTTCGGGATGGGCGTGAGCGGCCGCCATGAAATGCGACAGCTTGGAAGGCTCCCAGCGATCGTCGCTGTCGAGGAACGCCACATAGCGTCCACGCGCGTCCCGAAGCCCGATGTTGCGGGCCGCACCGGGTCCCTTCGCGCCGGAGTTGCGCAGCAGGCGGACGCGCGGATCGCGCCGTGCGATCTCAGTTACGAGCCGCGCCGTGTCGTCGGTCGTCGACGACCAACAGTTCCCAATCGGGGAATGTCTGGGCCTGCACGGAATCCAGGGCGTCGCGCAGATAAGCCGCCCGGTTGTAGGTTGGTATCACCACGCTGCAGGCGGCAGTGACCGACATGATGATGAGCCATCCGAAACGGAGCGCCGCGCGACGTAAATGCTCCCAGAAATAGTCAATATCGCGTTGCTCGAATTAACGCTAGTCAAGGGCGCCATGCAGGGCAATCGGCGGGTGCGCAGAACGACGCCGCAACGCGGGCAAGGGGGAACTGTCTGAAAAGCGTATCGGTGATAATTCCGGCGCACGACGCCGCGGGCACGATCGCCGCGACGATTGCGTCGCTGGCCTCCGAGGTGGACATCATCGCCGAGATTCTGGTCGTCGACGACGGTTCGTCGGACGATACCGCAGATTTCGCCGAAAAGGCCGGCCGTGATCATGGCTTGCCGGTGACGATCACGCGGATCGGCCGCCTCAATGCCGGAGCCGCGCGAAATGCCGGAATGGCGCTCGCCGCGGCGCCCTGGCTCTATTTCCTCGACGCGGACGACCTGCACCTGGAGGGTGGTTTGCGCTGCCTTCTGCGGCAGGCTCTCCAGGCAGGCAATACCGACCTGGTGCTCGGCGGCTATATCAGGAAGCTGGAGGGCACAGTTCGAACCATCGACGCCGCCGACGGGTACGGCATTTCCTGCATGGACAACGCCGAAAACTATCTGATCGATCGGCGCGAGACCATCAACATCGGCAGCGCCCTGATCCGCGCCTCGGCGGTTGCCGATAAGACCTTCGCCGAGACGCTGCCCTATGAGGAGGATACATTGTTCTGGGCGCGGCTCCTGACGAAGTCGCCGGTTGCAAAAGTCGGTCGCGCCGTGATGGCCTACAACATTTCGCGGGATCGGTCGGACGAACGCCTCATGGTCTCGCCGGTGAGCCGGTTCTTCGCCTGGCGCAGGGCGTTGCGGGAACTGGCGAAATTCGATATCCGCGAGACGATATTGCGGCGCCGCGAGGGGCTGGTGGCGATCAAGATCGCCCGCGTCCATTGCAGGCGGGGCGATTTCAGGATGGCGCGGAAATTCCTGCTGCTCGCGTGGCCCGCGCCCAAGGACCTGCGGACGCGCTGGCGCTATTGGCGCTACCGGATCAAGGTCTTCTGGAAATTCGCGTGATGGATGTCGTGGCACGGCGCCAGGATTGGCTTCAGGGAGGGCCGGCGATCCTGGCGAAAGCAGCCCCGGCCTGTTCCAACGTCGCGGGATCCTGGAACACGACCTTGCCGCTGCCCTTTAGCCTGCGAAGGAAAAGGTCGAAATGCTCGGCGGTGGTTGGGCGATCGTCATGCGCGAGGATGACGCAATCGGCCTTGTGCCTCATTTCACGCAGCGCGCGATCGATCCATGCCTTCGGCTGGTGCCGTGGATCCCAATCGTTCGGGTCGACATCCCACAGCACCGTACGATGACCGAGTTTCCGCGCCAAGCGGACAACCCTGTCGTCACAAGCTCCGAAGGGCGGTCTGAGCCACTTCTGGCCGCCGCCATGTTCCGCGATCAGCTGGTCAGTGGTCTCGATCTCACGCAGAACCTCGGCGTCGCTCAGCTCAGTCAGGCGGCGATGGGTGAGCGTGTGGTTGGCGACCAGGTGTCCGGCCTCGAAGGTACGGCGCAACGTGGCCGCATGAGCGGCGACCCTGTTGCCGATGACAAAGAACACGGCCTTGATCCCGTGGTGATCGAGAACGCGCAATATGCGTTCGCTGTGCACTGGGTCCGGCCCATCGTCCAAGGTGAGCCAGACATGCTTTGGCGGTTGCATGTCGGACGGTCTCTTTTTCAGAGGCGGAAGCGCTAGATTGGGCACGGTGCTCATCCTCACCGGGACAAATACGCAGGGCTGTGCGTGATGGTCGACATCAATACCGGTCGAAGACTGCATGCGCGGCCGCCGGCTTCCCGGCATCTCGCGGAAGCCGGTCTTGCCGGTAGATCTCGATGCGCCAGCCAAGCAACCGCAGCGTCCGCCCTGCATCCATGCCTGCTACGAAAACCAGCCGGCTCGCTGCCGTCTTATCCCTTGGCCAGAGAAAGGCCGCCAGGCCGAAAAGCCTCACCGCCCGCAAGATCGAGCGCGTGCCGAGCTTGAAGCGTTTGGTGAGCGAAAGGTGCAGCCATTCGACTTCCGTCCCGGTGCCGCCATATCTGAGTGAGCGCCAGAAAAGCCAGCGCAGATTCGCCCTGGACAAAGGGTGGAAGGAATGGACGAGCGCCCTGGTGGACCATACGAACCGTGATCCCTTGCGCAGCATGGCGCAGAACATGTGGGTGTCTTCGCCACCGGTCAGCCCGTACTTCACGTCGAATGGCGCGGCCTGATCCGGAAGTGCCGTCCGCCGGACGTACGCGTTTCCTGTCCGGGTCTGCCACCATCGCAGATCCGCCCCATCGGCGAGTTCCGTCGCGTCGAAGACTCCGCAACCGCGAATGTGCTGCGGAACATCCGTGGCGAATTGATTGGCAATGCCGCCGAAGACGCCATCCGCGCCGGATTCGACCGCTGCGTCGTGGAAATGCGCCAGCCATTCGGGGATAGGCCACTCGTCGTCATCGATGAAGGCCAGGAACTGGCCTCGGCTTGTCACGACAGCACGGTTGCGCACCGCGGCGACGCCCGGAACCGGCTCGTGGCAATAGGTGAGCGCGATCGCGGCGGAGAACCGTTCCGCTATGGCTTTGGCTGATTGTTGTGGATCGTTGTCGACGACGACGACCTCGAAATCCGGTGCGCCTCTTTGCGCGCAAAGAGCCTCGAGAAGCCTTTCAAGCTCCGTTGGTCGACGGAATGTCGCTATGCATACCGATGTGGTGATCATCGTGATGGTCGATCGACCGGCGACGTGCTTCACGCGTCCCGTTCATGCGCTCCCTACCAGAGGTTCCCGGCAATAAGGCTGGCGGCCTCGGCATGTCCGCTGGACAGGGCAGGATCCGCGCCGAAGCGGATGGCGGAGGATGACCATGAGGCCAGCCGGCTTGCAGATCGCGCCGCGTCGAGCGCATGGATCAACGCCCGCTGTTCGTATTCTCCCTCGATCACAATGCCTGCTTTTGCCTGCCGTACGAAGGAGCTGAAGCCGCATGTTTCACTGGCAATGACTGGGAGACCGTTGGCGATCGCTTCGATAATGACGGTTCCGGTCGTCTCGGTGCGTGCCGGGTGTACCAGCACGTCAGCCGCCGCCATCACCGCCGGAACGTCGCTGCGAATGCCGCCCAAGACAAGGCGAGACCGGTCTCGGGCCGGTATGAGCCTGCGCAACCAGCGCGCCATACCGCCATCCGGGCTCACGCCAAGAACAATCCACATGGCATCGGGATAGGCATGAAGCGCCGCGGCCACGCGGTCGAAACCCTTTACCCAGGGGGAGGAGCCGACCGACAGCCAGACCTTCGCGTCCCGCGCGATGCCAAGCTCCGAACGTATGCGCTCGCGCGTGCCGTCGTCGCGAAGGTCAGGCCGCCGTCGGGACGGATCCAGATTGGGTGGAACATGGCGAAAGCGACCGTCGGGAGTCTTCCACACCCTTTGATACTCGGACTGCTGATCGGCGGTCAGCATGATCAGCCGGGTCTGGCTCTTCGGCTCGAAGCAGGCTTGCTCGAGGCGCATCTGCGATCGATAACGCGGCGAGAATGGTCGCCAGAACTCCGTCTTTACCACGGAATAGGAACGGTCTCCGGAGTAGTAAACGTCAAGAAGCGGCAGCTTGTTGAAGCCGACGATCCGGTCGAACTCTCTCCGACGGGACATGAGCGCGCGTCCAAGCGCGGCCTCACGTCCGGGATTGGTCGGGATATGTCTTTTGACGATGTTGACGGACCATCCCGGATTGGTGATCGCGCCACGAACTTCTGTGGTCATAAGCGTAACCCGGTGGCCGGCACTAACGAGATGCTTGGCGATCGAGTAACAGTCCCGCTGCAATCCGCCATAGGCAGACAGGTTGCTTATGGCCATGCAGAAATGCATCTGACGCTTCAGTCCGAAGGGTTTGGCAAGTGCAGGAACGTGCTTTGACGCCACGGAATATAAGCGGACGCTCATGCAGTGGCAATCGGATTCCCTCTGGAGAATCGGCCGTACTTATTTTTTGATTAAAATGCTCTGGTTTAAGCGAATCTACGGCAGGCATACTCCCTGCAAGACGGGGCTGAACCGCCGGTCTATGGCCATGGAAGTGATTGACCACGATCAGGAGCGCACGGCAGAGCGTTCGGTTTGGCGCGGATTTTCAGGCGAGCGCGATGGTGGGCGATGTAGGGATTGAACCTACGACCCCACCCGTGTGAAGGGTGTGCTCTCCCGCTGAGCTAATCGCCCGCTCGTTGCCCGAAGGCCAAGCGCGCCGCGATATAAGGGAGGCCGTAGCGCGAAGTCAAGGCGATGTTCGAATGTCCGGCAAAGCTTTTCACAGCCCCCGCCGGACGGCCTTCGATCAGGATCCGGCGGCCGCGATCAGGCGCAGCGCCAGCCCTAGCGTGAGTTCGTCGAAATGCGAGATGATCGCCGACGGCTCGAATTCCCGGACGTGTCGATCCGTATAGCCGAAATCGACGGCGACGACGGGGATGCCGGCGGCCTTTGCGGTATCGATATCGGTTTGCGAATCGCCAACCATCAGCGCCCGGTGCGGATCCCCGCCGGCGCGGGCAATGGTCTCAGTCAGATGGCGCGGGTCCGGCTTGCGGTACGGAAACGTGTCCTGGCCGCAGATCGCGGCGAAATGCCCGGCAAGACCGAGCGCCTGGATGAGCGCGATCGAATTGGCCTCGTACTTGTTCGTGCAGACGGCCAGTAGGTATCCGGCCTGCTCGAAACGGGCGATCGCCTCGATGACGCCGGGGTAGGGGCGGGACTTGCCCGGAATGTTGTCGGTGTAGTGGTCGAGGAAGAGCTTCAGCAACCGGTCGTGTTCCTCGACGGCGAGCGATCGCTGCTGGGCGGCATGGGCGCGCTCGATCATCACGCGCCCGCCATGGCCGACAAAGCGCTTGAAGCCGGCTTCGTCGACCGCCGTCAGGGCGCTGGCGGCGAGACTGTGGTTGAGGCTGTCGAGCAGGTCCGGCGCCGTATCGATCAGGGTACCGTCGAGGTCGAACACGATGATCGGGCGAGGCATGGCCATCCTGCGGTGATTGCTTTGCCGGCAGGCGATAGCGGCTGCGGACCTTTCAGGCAAGCGTTCTTGATGATAGCCGCCGGGGCTTTGACCGGCTGGGCAAAAATGCTAGGAGCCGCAAAACAGTCGAATTCGGGACGACGCACGGCATGGATGCCAGGCAATTGAAGGTCGAGGCCGCACGGGCCGCACTTGCGCATGTGACTGACGGAATGCGGCTCGGCATTGGCACGGGTTCGACCGCGGAGGAGTTCGTCCGGTTGCTTGCTCAAAAAGTCGCCGCCGGCATGACGATCATCGGCGTGCCGACCTCCGAACGCACCGCGGCCCTGTGCGACGAACTTGGCGTGCCGCTGTCGACGCTGGAGGAAACACCGGAACTCGACCTGACGGTCGATGGCGCCGACGAGATCGACCCGGAGCTGACATTGATCAAGGGCGGCGGCGGCGCGCTGCTGCGAGAAAAGATCGTGGCAGCGGCGTCGGCGCGCATGATCGTGATCGCCGACCGCTCGAAGCTTGTCGAGACGCTTGGCCGCTTTCCATTGCCGATCGAGGTCAATCGCTTCGGCCTGCGCGCGACCGAAATCGCGGTCGGCAAGGCGGCGGCGGAGCTCGGTCTTTCCGGCCCCATTACATTGAGGATGACGGGAAGCCAGCCTTTTGTTACAGACGGCGGCCATTTTATCCTCGATGCATCTTTTGGCCGCATTCCGGATACAAGAGCGCTTTCGAATGCTCTCCATGCCATACCTGGCGTGGTCGAGCACGGTCTATTCATCGGGCTGGCCTCAGCGGCCATCGTCGCGGGAGACGATGGCATTCAGAGCGTCCATGCCGCCCGAAAACCAGGGAGTTCTACCGATCATGATGTTGCATAGCACGGTCCGCCGGCTTTCCGTTGTCCTCGCGGCCTCGGCCGTCTTTGCGTTTTCCTCTCCAGCGTTCTCCCAGGACGTGACGGAGTCGCATCTTAAGGCCGCGCGTGCCGCGGTGGCCGCGATCCATGCGACCGATTCGTTCGACAACATCCTGCCGCAGGCGGCCGCGGCGCTTGAGCAGCAGCTGATCCAGAAGAACCCGGACATGCAGGAGCTGATCGCCAAGACCGTCAGTGAAAAGGCGATGGCGCTGGCCGCGCGACGCTCCGACCTGGAGAAGGAAGCAGCGGTTGCCTATGCGAAGGTGTTCTCCGAGAAGGACCTCAACGACATCGCGACCTTCTACAGCTCCGATGCCGGCAAGAAGCTGCTCGAAAGCGGCCCGATCGTGACGCGCGAACTGGTGAAGGCCGCCGACATCTGGCAGAACGGCATTGCCCGCGACCTCGCGCAGCAAGTGGGTGAGACGCTGTTAGCTGCGGCGAAGGCCGCAGCGCCTGCCGCCCCGGCCGATGCCACGGCTCCCGCCGCCGGTAGCGACGCGGCACCGGCCGACGGCTCCGCCCCTGCTGACGGCTCCGCCCCTGCTGACGGTTCAGCCCCGGCGGACGACTCCCAGAACTGATCGTTCCGAAATGCTTCAAGCAGAAAAGCCCGGCCTAGCCGGGCTTTTCTTTTTCTGGTTCGCAGCCTACCTGTGGCGCAGCCATCATCGCCATTTCAGGAGACCGGAACCATGGCCAGCTATGACTACGATCTTTTCGTCATCGGCGGCGGTTCTGGTGGGGTGAGGGCCGCGCGCGTCGCGGCGGCGCTCGGCAAACGCGTCGGCATCGCGGAGGAGTTTCGTTTCGGCGGAACCTGCGTCATCCGCGGCTGCGTGCCGAAAAAGCTCTATGTCTATGCCTCACAGTTTCCGGAACATTTCGCAGATGCGGCCGGCTATGGCTGGACGGTGCCCAAGGCGGAATTCAACTGGCAGACGCTCGTCGCCAACAAGGAGCGCGAGATCAGCCGCCTGGAGGCAATCTACAAGAAGAACGTCCAGGGCGCCGGCGGCGAGACGTTCCAATCGCGCGCCGTGCTGGTGGAGCCGCATGTGGTGCGCCTCGTCGACCAAGATCGCACCGTCACCGCCGACCAGATTCTGATCGCCACCGGTGGTCGTCCTGCCTCACATCCGGCCTTGCCCGGGCATGAGCACTGCATCTTCTCCAACGAGGCCTTCGATCTGCCTGAACTGCCCAAGGCGATCATGATCGAGGGCGGCGGCTATATCGCGGTCGAGTTCGCCAATATCTTCCACGGGCTCGGCGTCGAAACGACGCTAGTCTATCGCGGCAAGGAGATCCTGTCCCGCTTCGACATGGACCTGCGAAGCATGCTGCACGAAACGATGGTGAAGAAGGGCATCAGGATCCTCTGCCGGTCGGTGTCCGAGCACATCAAGAAGCGTCCTGACGGGCGGCTCGACGCGCATGTGACGGGCGGCGTGGTCTTGACGGTCGATCAGGTCATGCTTGCGATCGGCCGGGTTCCCAATACGGAGAATCTTGGACTTGAGCAGGTCGGGGTCGAAATGAACACGGCCGGCGCCATCAATGTCGACAGGTATTCGCGCACCAATGTCGCCAACATCTGGGCAATCGGCGACGTCACGCATCGGGTGCAACTGACGCCCGTGGCGATCCATGAGGCCATGTGCTTCGTCGAGACAGCCTTCAGGAACAATCCGACCGCCCCTGATCACGAGACCATCGCCACGGCCGTCTTCTCGCAGCCCGAGATCGGAACCGTCGGCTTGTCGGAAGACGAGGCGGTTCAACGTTTCGCCGATGTCGAGATCTACCGCGCCGCCTTTCGCCCGATGCGCAACACCCTGGCCGGGCGCGACGAGAAGATGCTGACCAAGCTGGTGGTGGATGGCGCGTCGCGCAAGGTACTCGGTGCACACATTCTCGGCCCGGACGCCGGCGAGATGGCGCAGTTGCTCGGCATTCCTCTGAAGGCAGGCGTGAGCAAGGACGATTTCGACCGCACGATGGCGGTGCACCCTACTGCGGCGGAAGAACTCGTCACCATGTACAAGCCGACATACAGGGTACGCAACGGCCAACGCATCGACTAGGCGGCTCGCGGGCTTTCCATTCGCGCGGAAGCGCCTAGAGCGGTTCCGGTTAGGATGGAATCGTCGGAACCCCTCTATCTATTTGTTTTTGCTTCATTTATGCGGCGCTAATTGTTTCCATTGGCTGCAAAATGCCCTAGAGCAGCGTGCCACGCAGGATCACCAGCGCCACCGAGAAGTAGATCACAAGCCCCGTGACGTCGACCAGCGTCGCGACGAACGGCGCCGAGGCGCTGGCCGGATCGAAGCCTATCCGCTTGAGCGCGAACGGCAGCATCGAGCCGGCCAGCGATCCGAAAGTGACGATGCCAACCAGCGCGGCGCCGACAGTGGCGGCGATCAGGTGCCAATGTTCACCGTAATCGTAGAGCCCGAAATATTGCCACAGCGTGATGCGGATGACGCCGACCACGCCCAGGATGGATCCGAGCACGAGTCCCGTCGGCAGCTCTCGCAGCGCCACGCGCCACCAGTCGCCGAGGCTGATCTCGCGCAGCGCAAGGGCGCGGATAACCAGAGAGGTCGCCTGTGAGCCCGAATTGCCTCCCGAGCTCATGATCAGTGGAATGAAAAGCGTAAGCACGATGGCTCTTTCCAGTTCGCTCTCATAGCTCTGCATGGCGTTGGCGGTAAGCATTTCGCTGACGAACAGCGCGCAAAGCCAACCGGCGCGCTTCTGGATCATGGCGAGGAAACTGATCTTCATATAGGGTTCGTCGAGCGCCTCCATGCCGCCGAAGCGGTGCACGTCCTCCGTCGTTTCCTGGGTCATGATGTCGATGATGTCGTCGACGGTGACGATGCCGAGGATCTTGCCATGATCCACGACGGGAACGGCGAGAAGGTCATATTTGGAGATGAGTTGCGCCACTTTCTCGCTGTCGGTCAGGGGTGAGACCGTGACAGGCGTGCGATCGGGAGCGATGTCCATCACCAGATCGTCGCGCTCGCCGACGATCAAGCGCCGCAGGCCCGTGGCGCGCAGCAGCACGTTGGTCTTCGGGTCGACCACATAGATGGCGTAAACCGTCTCGCGTGTGCGCTCGACCTTGCGGATGTAGTCCAGCGTCTGGCCGACCGTCCAGCTCGAAGGCACGCTGACATACTCCGTTGTCATGATGGAGGCGGCGCTGCCTTCGGGATAGCCGAGAATGGAAAGAAGCGTCGCCCGCAGTGGCGTGGCAAGGTTGCCGAGCAGCTCGGAGCGCGCCGGTTCGTCGAGATCGCGCACAAGGTCGGCGGCCCGATCGACGGACATAGCGGCAAGCAGCTTGCTGGCCTTGTCGCGCGGCAGCGCCTCGATCAGTTCGGACGCGCCCTCGAGCTCCGGCTGGTCGAATATGTCGACAACCCGCTCGAAGGGGATCTCGCACAGAAGCTCCGACGCCGTCTCGCGAGGCTCCCTGTTCAGGGCCTCGACGATGTCGGCGACGTGGTCGTTCGCGAGAACGCGGGCAATGGCTACGGCATCGTCGCCCGCAACAGGGGAATTTTCATTCATGGCTCACTCCTCGCCGTCCGGCAGGATGTGAACCGGAGAGGTCACATCAAGGCGGACGGCTCTTGCGTTCGACTAAGACTGTCGCCAGGCATGGCGCGGTGACCTTTCGTTTGTGGACACGGCATGAAATGCCGCGAGCGGCCGCACCATAGGAATGCGCCGGGCCGAGTCAACCTCGATGCGCGCGCAAACATTCTGCGACCGGGTGAAATCGCGAGACTGTGATCGGGATCACGGAATTCCACCGCCCGCTAAAACGCGTCGGTGGACACCCGAGGCAGGAACGCTCGCGAAAACAGGGAGTTGCAAGAGCCGAGCGGTCAGCCGGCGCGTTCCGGCCGCGCTCCGCTATTTCTGCTTGATCCGGCGTGGAAAACGCAGCCAGCCTTCTTCCACCGGTCGCGGCTGCGAGAGAATGGTGGTGAGCTCGGCGGGCAGGGCGGGCAGCAACTGCGTCTTGGTGGCGACGCCGTCGGCAATCGTCAGCACGCTGTTGTAGAACTCGGCGCCGGTGCGCGAACGCGGCGGCGCGGTTTCATGCATGATGCTGATGACGGTGGCGTCGGGGCAATTGTCCTTGATGGCCTGGTGGAAGGCGATCTTTCCCTCGGGATCGAGTGCGCCTGTGGCCTCGTCGAGGAAAAGCAGCCCTGGCCGCTGCAGGATGATGCGGGCAACCACCAGCTTCTGCTTCTGGCCGCCGGACAGAACCTGATCCCAGGTTTTGCCTTCCCGGCTGTCTTCGGCGAGATGCTCGATGAAGTCGCCGAGATCAGCCTTGTGCAGGGCGGCCGCCACCTGCGTATCGCTGTGGTCGTCCTCCGACCCTGGCAGGCATACCAGTTGCTTCAACGAGACAAGTGGCAGCTTGACTTCCTGGGCGGCGTAGAAGCTGGTCACCCCCTCGGGGAATACGATCGTGCCGCGTCCATAGGGCCAAAGGCCGTTGATGGCTTTGACGAGCGAGGTCTTGCCGCTGCCTGACTCGCCCTTGAGGAAGGTCCACTCACCGCGCCGGAACCGCAGGTTCGCGGCGCTGAGGAAGGGGGTCGCGTCTTCGCCCTGATGCGCAAGTTCCAGCCTCTGGATGGTGAGGCCGAAGACCGGGTTCTGACGCTCGTAGCGGAAATCGGAACGACCGGTCTGGCTGTAGAATTCGCGCGGATGCTGGACGTCCTCGATAGCCTGCGCCAGCTGCGTGACACGCTGGCTGTTGGCGCGCAGCGTGGCGATGGCCGGCATGACGTGGATGAAATAGGAACAGCGCTGGATCAGCGCATTGACCTGCTCCGAACCGGTTATGTAGCCCTTCAGGTCGATGCCGTTATGAATGAACGGGACCAGCCCCGGGCCATAAGCGACTACGCGGGCACCGACGAAATTATAGACCAGCTCGAAGCCCATATAGATGCTGTTGAAGACATTGAAGCTCGACCATGTGCTGTCGATCTCGGAATAGAGCCGGCGGTGCATCGATCTTTGGACGCTTTCTCCGTTCGACGCCGCAACGTGGAAGCTTCGGCGCAGGAACGTTGTCAGCTCGCCGCGATAGCTGCCTTCGGCCTTCTGCATGCGGATGTTGAGGCGTTCCAGCATGCCGCCCAGCTTGACGGCGATCCAGGTGTTCAGTGGCACGTAAAGCGCCACAGCCAGCAGCGCCAGCACCACGGTGCCGTAGCTTCCGAGGAACTCAAGCCCTTTTACGGCGACCGAGTTTCTCAGCAGTTCTCCACCGAGGAAGTACAGGCCGGTTACAACGCCCCAGGCACCCATGGCCAGGCCGATCGCGCCACCGGTCATGTCCTTGATCGATTCCTGGACGCGCTGATCGATGTTGTCGGGCGGGGCCGCCACGGGCGATCCGTGCTGGGTGTGGAAGTGTGTATGGTTCGAATCGAGCAGCGCGTCGTTGAATCGACCATTCAACCAGCCGCGCCATTTCCGGTGCAGTGTCGTCGATACGAGATTGCGGATTCCCGTGATGCCAGCGTCCTTGAGGATGACCAGGAAGACCAGAAGGGCGGCATTCGTCAGAAGCGTCTGGACCGGGGTCACATTCGCCGCGTCGTGGAAAAAGCTGATTGAGTTGAACAGCTCGCCGGACGCCCGTGTGAACCATACGTCCGCCTTGCTGGACAGCGCGGTCATTGCCGCGATGATCAGCGTCAGTGCCCAAGCTTCCTTCCACCGGTCCGAGAACCAGTAGGCCCGCATCAGGCCCCAGAAGCTGCGCATCGAGGAAACCGGCGTCAGGAGCGGACGCTTGGTCGCGTCGCTGGATGTCCCTTCTTGTGCGGTTTCTCGCGGTGGTCTGCCGACCCGAATCACGATCCCGTCCAAACCTCTTCAGTTTTGTTACGGAGAGTAACACCAATTGATCATTTTCTATTAATTTTTAAACCGCGCAGGCCGATTGTACTGTCGGGCCGTTGCGATCAGGCAACAGAACCTGTGTAGCGCCACCTTCCATCCGCCTTGCATCGGCAATGAAAGACACTGCTATTTCAATCTGTTACGGGTGATGTTCGAAACTGTTGGCGGTTTCCCTTGGGGAAGTTTATCGCACGACTTTGTGAAGAGAGAAGCGCGCCTGCGGAACCCTGGGCGAGGGGGCAACTCGGCTCGAACGACTTGGCTCGCCGAGTTCAAGAAGCCTTCGGCAAGGTCCGACAGTTAAGTCGATTTTCCGGATTTTAGTTGGCCTGTTCCAACTCGCCGCGCGCCTTGGCGGCGGCCACCTGGCGGATGGCGTCGGCAAGCGCGTCCGCTTCCTGCGCGCCCATGACCGCGTATTTGCCCTCAAGCAGGAAGCACGGCACGCCGGTAATCCCCATGCGCGAGGCAGTGGCGATCTCGGTGCGCACGGCCTCGACATCGGCGTCGGTCGGCAACAGGGTCTCGACGACGGAGGCATCCATGCCGGCTTCGCGCGCTGCGCCGATCAGCACGGCATGATCGCCGATATTGGCGCCTTCCTCGAAATTCAGCTGGAACAGCCGCCGCGCGAGCCTGTTCTGGATGTCTTCGCCGGCCGCGCCCGCCCAGCGGATAACGCGGTGCGCATCGAGCGTATTGGGCGCCACCTTGATGGCGTCGAAGGCGAAGGAAATGCCCTCGGCGGCACCGAGGGGCTCGATGCGGGCATGGATTTCACGGATGCGCTGCTCACTGCCGAACTTGGCCAGCATGTACTGTCGCCGATCCATGCCTTGCGGTGGGATCGTGCCGTCCAACTGAAAGGGCCGCCAGCGGATATGCACGTCCACGTCGCCTACCGCTGCAACCGCCTTGTCCAGGCGTTTCTGGCCAATGAAGCACCAGGGACAGACGACGTCGGACACGACGTCGACGGTGATGGAGTTGTCTTGGCTCATTGCTGATCTCCTGTCGCGAACCGATAAAGCCAGCCCGCCCTGGGCGACACAGGGCGAATTGCCGGCCTGCTCAGTTCACCTTGCGCCACCAGGTCGGCAGTTGATACCCGAATATGGGCGTCTTTTTCGGATGTTCCAGATAATTCCAGTAAGCGACCCATTGCTGGGTATTGTACTGCATCGGGACCATGTAATTGCCGGAGATCAGCAGGCGGTCGAGGACGCGCACGGCTGCCACATAATTTTCCTTGGTACGGGCCTGCAGCATGGCTTCGATCGCGGCATCGACCGCGGGATCGGCCACTCCGGCGAGGTTGAAGGAGCCCTCTGTCCTGGCGGCCACGGATCCCCAGCGACCAAGCTGCTCGATCCCCGGTGAAAGCGAGTTGCTGAAGCCGCTCGAACCGATCAGCGCCTCGAAGTCATATCGTTGCTTGCGGGCCTGGATCTGGTCGGCCTCGAGGCCTCGTATCGTGACGGCGATGCCGATCTTTTCCAGTGTCCGCTGGTAGATGCTGGCCAGGCGCTCCTCGTCTTGAGACGCGGTCAGTATCTCGAAGCCGAAAGGTTTGCCTTCCGGGTCGAGCATCGATCCATTCTCGATTCTGTAGCCTGCACCCTTCAGCAGATCGAAGGCCGCCTTGAGCACCTTGCGGTCCTGGCCGGACCCATCCGTGACCGGAGGATGCCAGGTGCCATCCATGACATCTGGCGGAACGCGGCCAGGGTAGGGGGCGAGGAGAGCCTTCTCCCGGTCGTCGGCCGGATGGCCAAGGGCCGAGAGTTCGGAATTCTGCCAGTAGCTCATGGTGCGCGAGTACTTGCCGCCGAACAGGTTCTTGTTGGCCCATTCGAAGTCGTAGAGCATGCCGAGCGCGCGCCGCACCACGGGGTCGGCGAATTTCGGCAAGCGGGTGTTGAACAGGAAGCCCGTCACCACCGGCGGAATGCCAGTGTCGAAGGTCTCGGCGATCACCTCGCCCTTGTGGAAGGCCGGGAAGTCCAGGTCGCGCTCGCGCCTGACCGGATCGGTGTCATCATTGACGGCGCACAGGCCCTTCTTGAACGCTTCCAGCTTGGCGTTGGCGTTGAGGAAGTATTCGATGGTGATCTGGTCGTAATTGTCGAAGCCGCGCTTGACCGGAAGATCCCTGGCCCAATAGTCGGGGTTGCGTTTGAAGACGATGCGCTGGCCGGGCGATATCTGCGCGACCGTATAGGGCCCACTGCCGATCAAGGGCTTCAGCGTGGTCCGATCGAAGGTTTCCTTGTCGAAGGCATGCTTCGGAATGATCGGTGTCAGCGCGATGATCAGCGGGAATTCGCGATTGGCCTTGTCGTTGAAGGTGAACTTAACGCTGTGGTCGCCGGTCTTCTCCAGCTTGGCGATCATGCTCATGCGATCGCTGTAGGGCGGCCGTCCCTTCTCGGTGAAGACATCATAGGTGAACAGCACGTCCTCGGGCGTCACCGGCTGTCCATCGGACCATCTGGCATTGGGGTTGAGGTGGAATTCGATGCTCTTGCGTTCCGGGTCCATGTCGGCCGTTTCGGCGATCAGTCCGTACAGGCCGAAGGGCTCGTCATAGTTTCGCTGCATCAGCGGCTCGAAGACGAGGTTGCCGTAGTTCAGATCCATCATGCCGCGCGCGGTCGTGCGCAGGCTCTTCAGGATGAACGGGTTGAGATTGTCGAAACTGCCGACGACGCAATAGGTGATGCTTCCGCCCTTCGGCGCGTCGGGGTTCACGTAGTCGAAATGCTTATAGTCTGCCGGCAGTGCCGGCTCGCCTTGCATGGCGATCGCGTATCTCGGCTCCGACATCGCGGGCCGCGGCGCAAAGGTCAAAAGCGATGTCCCGGCGATCAGCCAAACAAAAACGCGGCCCATGACCGTCTCCATACCGGCTCGGCTCAATGATTCGACGCGCACACTAGCACGGGCCGGTCGGAGCCCGGTGAGCCAGGGTTTCAAGATTCGCGGGGAGCGGACTGGATTCGTCGTCGCCGTCAGTGTAACACGCCTTCCGAAGTCATTCTGTTGCCTCATTTGGGCAACAGGTAGCTGGACCACGCGGCGCGAATAAGCCGGTTCCCGGGATTTTTTGAGAGGAAATGCACGATATGACGAGCCTGAGCAGCAACGCGTACCGCCTTTCGGTCATTGCCGCGGGCGTGGCCGGCTTTCTGGGCGTCGGGGTTGCCGCTGCTTCCGCGCAGCAGCAGATCCCCCAGGGCTGGTTCAAGGCCTGTACCAAGCAGGAAGACGTCGACATCTGCAACGTCCAGAACATCACCACCGCCGGCAACGGCCAGCTCATCACCGGCGTCAGCCTGATCGAACTGAAGGGTAAGGTGAACCGCAAGGTGTTCCAGGTTACGGTTCCGAGCGGCCGTCTGATCGGCGCCGGCATCGGCCTCCAGATCGACACCGGCAAGACGCAGAAGCTTGAATATGTGGTCTGCTTCCCCGATCGCTGCGTGGCCGAAGTTCCGCTGACCGACCAGCTCGTGGGAGCCTTCAAGAAGGGGCAGGCGCTGACGCTGACCTCGATCAACTTCCAGAATCAGCCGAACCCGATCAAGGTTGCCCTGCAGGGCTTCAGCGGTGCCTATGACGGCCCGCCCCTCCAGCAGTCGGACCTTGAGGACCGGCAGAAGAAGGTCCAGGACTTCGTCGCCAAGAACAACCAGGATTTCGCCAAGAAGCTCAAGGAAGAGCAGGACAAGGCGAAGACCGCCAACTGATCGGCCGGCGATCGCGTCGGCCATCCGGTGGATTGACGGCTTAGGTACTTCAGAGCGTTTCACGGAACCCGTGAGACGCTCTATTTCTTTGGCAACACGCCGTGCTTTTTACCGGGAAAAGTGCGCGCAGTTTTCCTGAAATTATGCTCTGCAGATACGTGTGACCGGCAGGCCCAGTATGCGACTGTCGTTCGGTGCCTGCTGATGTTCACAGACCCACCCAAGGGTGGCGCGATTTTCGCTGTCTCGCGCCACCTTCAGGACGAAAGTCCCGTCGGCGGCAGTTGCCGCTTCGATGGGCACCATTTGCCCGTTCAGATAAAAAAGTGTCTCAACGGGCTTCATCAATATGTGCGCCAGCGTCCGGACCTGCACCAGATGTTCACCCGCGGGCAATTTCAGTTCGACCGACGCGACATTGCTCGACCAGCGAAAGGCTACGCCGTCATAGACTTCCGCAGCATAGATCCCGGCAGCGCGGCCGGCGTCTAATTCATCTGGCGTCCACAGCGAGCCGTCGGCAGCAACCTTTTCTACGTCAGATGAGGCATCGAGCCGCCTCTTGTGCACCAATGCGGCGATTGCTTCCCGAAACGCTCTGTCGAGTTGTGCGTCCGAAGCGAATGCCCGCGCCAGTATCAGCGCGACGTGCCGCCACAAAAGCGTTGCGCGCGCGCGGACGGTGTCCAGACGATCTCCCAGCAGGGCCGCGACCCAATGGCGGCGAAGCACCTGCATCATGTCTCCGCCATTCAAGCGCGGGCGCAATTTCCATCTCTTCTGGTGCCAGGCGATTTGCAGAATATGCCGCGCCAGATCTTTCCGGCGCTCGCCGCGACTGCTCCATTCGAGGGGAACTTCGATCATCGGCTCCTGGCGCGGTCCGCCGCACGCCAACCAGAGTGCCTCGCCATCGACAAAATCCTCGGTGAAGTCGCGTAGTTCCGGCCATTGCCCGATGTAATGATGCACGAGCTCGATTTCCGGCACGTAGCCGATGGACAATCCCAATTTGTGGTAGCGGGCAGCCAACAGCCATTCCGAAAAATGCCCGAAGCCAAGGTCAAACCCTGCAGCCTCCTCGTAGGCCTCGCGACGCGTTGCGAAACACTGGTCGAGGATTTTGCGCCATGAACTCTCTGTCATGCCGTGCTGGATATCAGCCTCGTACATCCTCGCTTCCGAACGGGCCAGCCTGTTGGGTGCGCTGGCATGGGTTCGGCACGAGAATCCCGCCCACTCGGGGTGCCTTTTGAAAACATCGAGGCATTGCTTAAGAACGGTGGGCGTCGGCCAGACATGACTTTCGGTGAAGAACAGCAGATCCGCCCGAGCGTGCCGCGCTGCTTCCGCAACCTGGGCGATGTCGTGTTTGGCTGCCGTCTGGATGAGGCGGTCCTGCGGTGCAAGCACATGGCGAATCTCATCCATGTCGGCGGCATTGGCATCGTGGGAGGCAACCAATATCAGCTCGAATGCCGAGCCCGGCAAGGTCTGCTCCTGCCGCCATTTGCGGATCGCGATGATTGCCTGATCGCGATGGAACTCAAGCGGCATCAGAACGGAAATCAGCGCATTTGAATCGGACGGATTCTGCTGCGAACTTTTCCCAGAAGAGCTGTGCATGAGATGCTTTGGTTTTCTGAAGGCTCTGCGTGTTCACGGAACACCACAGCAGTCCGGACGCGTCCGCGTCTGCGCACCTTCACGGTCAAGTCCCGACTTTGCAACATAGCCGTCGTCCGTGGCGCGGAAAATTTGTGGCAGACCAATTGCGGCACTGGCCACGTTGAAACGGGCTACGTGTTGTGTGCCGTGTGGCAACGCAATTGTCGAGGAATGAAGTGGTGGATGCCGCCGGAGCTACCCTGGCTTCGTCGCTTCTTGTCCTAGTGCCTGGATTGGCGTTTGGGCTCGTAACGCCCATCCGGCTTCTTGTCGAACATCTCGCCGATCTGAGGATGATGGACGGGTTCGCCTGACTGGTCCTCCAGCAGGTTCTGTTCGGACACGTAGGCGATGTACTCGGTCTCCGCGTTCTCCGCGAGCAGGTGGTAGAAGGGCTGATCCTTGCGTGGGCGCACATCCGCGGGAATGGCTTCATACCATTCGTCGGTGTTGGCGAATTGCGGATCAACGTCGAAGATGATGCCGCGGAACGGAAACAGCCGGTGGCGAACCACCTGTCCGATCGAAAATTTGGCCGTCTTCATCGTACTCACCACTGGGCGCCGTCTTGGCAAAACGCCCTAACATCTTGAAACTTAACACCACGCCACCAAAAATCGACCCCGACTTTAGGGCACATGCCTGTTCGGACCTATTTGGCGCAGAGTCCAAGTCAATTCAATCCCGCGCTGTCGGACGCGCCAGTCCAGTCAACCTCCGCGCCGCGCAACTGTTTCGCAAGCAGAATGGAACCTGCATGGCAGATTGGCCGATGCGCTGGAAAGACCGCGCTAACGGTTGACCTGTTTCCCAAGGCCGCCCGCGATGGCGGCGAAGCCGCTGCCAGGGCGCAGTCCCTCGCGCATGAAGAACGCGCGAAGCGGTGAGAAACCGCCCAGCATGCCAAGGCCGGCGCTGCGCGCCATTTGCGCCGGCAGCGCCGAAGAGAGGAGCGACATGTTCAACATGTTGACCGCCCCGCTGCGCGCAAGGATATCGGGGCGGCGCCGCCAGTCATACGCGGCCAGGGCTCTCTCCGACCCAGGGTCGGTACGATTTTCGCTCGCTATTCCAATGAGATCGTCGATGTCCCTGATGCCAAGGTTCAGGCCCTGTGCGCCGATCGGCGGAAACACGTGCGCCGCCTCGCCGACCAGTGCGATCCGATTGCGGGCGAAGCGGCGAGGCGTCACTGCCGACAGGGGATAGATCTGCCGGCCAGGCTCGACCGTTACCCGGCCGAGCATGGATTGCATTCGCTGTTCGACCCGGGTGGAAAGCGTCTCGTCGTCGAGGGCCGCCAATTCCTTCGCCATTTCCGGCTCCACCACCCAGACCAGGCTCGACCGCCTCCCAGGCAAGGGAACCTGCGTAAACGGGCCAGTCTCGGTATGGAATTCGGTAGACGTAAAGGCGTGATCGACGCGGTGGCCAAAGTTGAGGACAAGCGCAGCCTGCGGGTACGTTCGACTGGATGTTGCGATGCCGGCGGCCTCCCGGGCGGGAGAAAGGCGTCCATCGGCTGCCACGCCGAGCGACGCGTCGATCGTGTCGCCATCGGCCAGGACCGCCTTCACGCCGTCCGCTTCGGGACGCCAGCCGTCGACCATGGTCTTGCGCCATTCGATGGCTTCGTGGCCGGCGACGGCTTCCGCCAGGACAGGGACGAGCAGCCCATTCGGCACGTTCAGTCCGAATTGCGGTTCGCCAATCTCGCTGGCCCGAAAAGTCACCACGGGGCTGCGAATCAAACGCGCCGTGACGTCAACGATGCGCATCACCTTGAGCGGGGCGGCGCCGTCCCTGAGATTGTCCAGAACGCCCAGGCGACCGAGCACGGCGAGCGCCGGGTTCATAAGGGCGGTCGTGCGACCGTCCACTCCGGTGGCGGGAGGACCGGCCAGCGTCACCGGGAAGCCGGCCTCGGCGAACCCAAGCGCGGCGATGAGCCCGGCTGGGCCGGTACCCGCCACCAAGATCCGCGCTTCTTCCTGATGATCCAAGATCGATTCCATATTACGAGATTACGAGGCGCGTCGCGCCAATTGCGGCCACACGCGTTCAGTCCGTGTCCCGGCACACGTCTTCTCGCCAAATCGTTCGCATTATTGGGCGACGTGCACGAGGCTTGTCCAGCCTTGCGGCCGATAAGTGACCATATAGGTCTGGTCCCGCGGCTTGATCAACGCGGCGATTCAGCCCATTCGGTTACCATGACCGGGCAGCAGGACGATTTTCGCCATCTCGACCGCGCTGGACGTGCCACGGCCAATGTCGCGCGCAGTCCGCGCGCCACGGTCGTTCTGGTTCTCGGCTGCGCTTTCCTGCTGGCCTGGACAGTTCTCGGGGCGATGGCGCTCCGAGGCGCCGCGATCAACGGCGCTGGGATCGGCGGACCTGGCGACCGCTTGCTTCAACATCTGCCACAATTGCCTCTGCCGGCTTTCCTCGAAAGGTTCTTCGTTCTTTGCCTGTCACCGGTCTCCGCGAACGGAGACCTCGGGCAGATGGCGGCGCTGGTGCTGATGTGGTTCCTGATGGCTATCGCAACGATGCTGCCGTCGGCGGCGCCGATGATCCGAACTTACTGCGAGATTGCCGACACCGCCCGCCTCAAGCGGGAGCCCGTGGTGCACCCGTTGGTACTGGTTGCCGGTTATCTCGCGACATGGCTCGCGGCATCGGTCCTGTTTGCTTCGCTGACCATGGTCGTGCATCGGCTTGCCCCGACATCGGGAATACTCGAACCGGTCACAGGGGTTGCCGGCGCTATCGCGTTGCTGGTGGCTGGCCTTTATCAGTTCAGCGCTCTCAAGCAGGCCTGCCTGGAGAAATGCCGAAACCCTTTCTCGATCCTATTCGCCAACTGGAGCGCCCGCCCGGCTCGTATCTTCCGGCTTGGCCTCGAGCAGGGGCTTTGGTGCCTGGGCTGTTGCTGGGCGCTGATGCTGGTGATGTTCGCCGTCGGCATCATGAATGTGTTCTGGATGGCGCTCATCGGCCTGTTCACCCTGATCGAAAAACAGTGGGGCGTCGGGCTTCCAACCCGGCTCGCCGGTGCGATACTGCTTGTATGGGCGGCCGTGCTGATATTAGTCTTGGCTTGAGTGGGGAATTGCAAATGGCAGATCAAGGCTGGGCAATGAAGGGGGAGCTCGTGCTCTCCTGCAATTGCACGGTTTTTTGCCCGTGCGTGCTGTCGCTCGGCAATCATCCACCAACCGAGGGCTACTGCCAGACATGGGCCGGCTTTCGTATCGACGCCGGGCATTTCGGCGACGTCGACCTGTCAGGCCTCAACCTCGGGCTGGTGATGGAGATCCCCGGCTATATGAGCCGCGGCAACTGGACGGCGGGGCTGTTCATCGACAAGCGCGCGTCCGTCTATGCGGTCAAGGCGCTGACCAAGATCTTCACGGGTAAGGCGGGGGGAACCACCTCGCTGCTGTCAATCCTGGTTGGGAAGTTCCTCGGCGTTGAGCAGGTGCCGATCAGCTACGAGACGCGCGATACGACGCGGGTCTTCCAGATACCGAAGATCATCGACGGCGCCGTAACACCGATCCAGGGCAAGGATCGCGACAAACCCACAACCATCAGCAATTCGGAATACTGGATCGCGCCGGAAGTCATCGTCGCGCGAGCGGAGAAGAGCAAAATGCGCGCCTTCGGCCGCAACTGGAATTTTGCCGGCCGATCGGCCGAGATCTGCAAACTGGACTGGCGCGGACCGTGAGCAAGAAAACAACGGCCAAGAGGATTGCCGAACGGATTCCGAGGCCGAAGAAGAAAGTCACCTGGCCTCAGGCGAGGGCGTTTTCGGTCCATCTGCTGACGGCTTCAGGCTCGTTCCTGGCGTTCCTGTCGCTTGTGGCGGCGAGCGAACAGCGTTGGACGGCCATGTTCTGGTGGCTGGGCCTGGCGCTTTTCGTGGACGGCATCGACGGACCGATCGCCAGGAAGCTCGAGGTCAAGGAGATCCTGCCGACCTGGTCGGGCGAACTGCTCGACAACATCATAGACTATGTCACCTACGTGCTGATCCCGGCCTTCGCGCTCTACCAACGCGGCTTCATGGGCGAGAAGCTGTCGTTCCTGGCGGCGGCGATCATCGTCGTTTCAAGCGCCATCTATTACGCCGACACCGGCATGAAGACGAAGGAGAACTTCTTCAAGGGCTTTCCGGTGGTCTGGAATATGGTGGTGTTCACGCTGTTCGTCATCGAGCCGGGACAATGGGTTTCGTTCGGCGTGGTTGTGGCGGCGGGCATCCTCACCTTCCTGCCGATCAACTTCATCCATCCGGTCCGTGTGGTGCGGCTGCGGCCCATCAACCTCACGGTGACGCTGCTGTGGTGCGCGTTCGGAGCACTGGCGCTGGCGCAGGCGGCGCTGGCCGCCTTCTACGACCAGATCGGCGTGCTCGGCGAACAGGTCAGCGACTTTACCAAGATCGGGATCACCATCACCGGGCTCTACCTCGCCTGCATCGGCGGCATCATGCAGTTCTTCCCGAAGCTCGGCGCCAAGAAGACCTGACCCCAAACGTTCATCCGGGAATACCGACCATGTCCAAAGCGATCCGCATCTACGCCAATGGCGGCCCTGAGGTTCTGCGTTACGAGGAGACCGAGACGGAACAGCCCGGCGCCGGCCAGGTGCTGGTCAGGCACACGGCGATCGGCCTGAACTTCATCGATGTCTACTATCGCTCCGGGCTATACCCGCCGCCCGGCGGTTTTCCGCTGACGCCAGGCAGCGAGGCTGCGGGCGTTGTCGTCGAAGTGGGGCAGGGCGTCGACTGGCTGAAGCCGGGCGACCGGATAGCCTATGCCGTATCGACGGGCGCCTATGCCGAGCAGCGCCTGGTCGACGCCAGCCAGGTGGTCAAGGTGCCCGACGGCATCAGCGACGAGCAGGCTGCGGCGATGATGCTCAAGGGCATGACCGCCGAGTACCTCCTGCGCCGGACCTTCAAGGTGAAGGCAGGCGATACGATCCTCTATCACGCCGCCGCCGGAGGCGTGGGACTGATCCTCGGCCAGTGGGCCAAGCATCTGGGCGCCACCGTGATCGGCACGGCCAGCTCAAAGGAAAAGATCGAGCTCGCCAAGGCGCATGGCTTCGATCATGTGATCGACTATCGCGAGCAGGACTTCGTCGCAGGGGTGGCCGCCATCACTGGCGGCGCCAAATGCGACGTGGTCTACGATTCCGTCGGCAAGGACACCTTTCCGGCGTCGCTCGATTGCCTGAAGCCGCTGGGCATGTTCGTCAGCTTCGGCCAGTCCTCCGGGCCGATCCCGCCATTCTCCATGTCCCTGCTGGCGCAGAAAGGCTCGCTGTTCGCGACCCGGCCGACGCTCTTTGTCTACAATGCCAAGCGCGAGGCACTGGAAGCATCCGCGGCCGCGCTGTTCGACGTCGTGCTGAGCGGCGCTGTCGAGATCAAGATCAATCAGCGTTATGCGCTGAAGGATGCGAGCAGGGCCCATGCCGATCTCGAGGGACGCCGCACCACTGGCACCACCATTCTCATACCGTGAAGAATGCCACGGGAGATTTGGGTGGCATTTGCGCGCGTCAGCTGGCAAGCGAGCGAAAAGGCCAATGCCCTCTTGAGTTTCCGCTGAAATTCTTGAAGCTCTTTCAAGATGCGTGCCGCTTTCCGATGCGAGCAGGCCGCGCATACCATGCCTGCGGGAACACAGAACATATCTGGCAAGCCAGATGGGAGGCACTGTGACTGAAGATCAGGACGGCACGAATCTGCTCGAGGTTCGTGGCCTAACCAAGATATTCGGCACGTTGACGGCGTGCGATCATATCGACCTCAACATAGCCAAGGGTGAGATCCACGCGTTGCTCGGCGAAAATGGCGCCGGCAAATCGACGCTGGTCAAGATGCTCTTCGGTTCGCTGGAACCGCATTCCGGCGAAATCTTCTGGAACGGCCGGCCAGTCCGGATCACCAGTCCCGGTGTCGCGAAGAAGCTCGGCATCGGCATGGTTTTCCAGCATTTTTCGCTGTTCGAGGCGCTGACCGCGGCGGAGAACATCGCGCTCTCGCTGGATGACGGCTCGCCGATCGGCAGCATCGCCGCGAAGGCGAGGGCGCTCTCCTTCAGCTATGGACTGCCGCTCGATCCGGATTCCCTGGTGGGTGACCTGTCGGTCGGCGAGCGCCAGCGCATCGAGATCATCCGCTGCCTGCTGCAGACGCCGCAGCTGATCATCCTCGACGAGCCCACGTCGGTGCTCACGCCGCAGGAAGCCGACAAGCTGTTCGAGACGCTGGAGCGCCTGCGCTCGGAGGGCAAGTCCATCCTCTATATCTCGCATCGCCTGGAAGAGGTGAAGCGTATCTGCGACCGGGCAACCGTGCTTCGCCACGGCAAGGTGGTTGGCCATTGCAACCCGCGCGAGGAAACTGCCGCCTCGCTCGCCCGCATGATGGTCGGCAACGAGGTCAAGGCAGTGGTGCGCGCGCCCTCGGCCGGCATCGAGAGCGCCAAGCCGCTGCTCGAGATCCGCAATCTGAACCGGAAGCCGGCGACACCGTTTTCCATTCCGCTCAAGAACATCAATCTCAGCGTCCGGGCCGGCGAGGTGATCGGCATCGCCGGCGTCGCGGGCAATGGCCAGGGCGAGTTCTTCGAATCCGTCTCGGGCGAGGTGCTGCAGCAGGATGCCGGCTCGGTTCGCATTCGCGGCAAGGACGCCGGTGGTCTCACCATCACCGGACGCCGTCTGCTCGGCGCCGCTTTCGTGCCGGAAGAAAGGCTGGGCCATGGCGCCGCGCCGCGCATGAAGCTCTCGGAAAACCTGCTGCTGTCACGCCATGCCACCGACGGCAAGACCTTCGTCGGCTCGGGTGGAATGGTGAAGAACGCCGCGATCTACAGTGCCGCTCAGCGTATCATCCAGATGATGGACGTACGCAAAAGCGCGCCAGATCCCGAGGCGGCAGCGCTTTCCGGCGGCAATCTGCAGAAATTCATCGTCGGCCGCGAACTCGACCGCAAGCCTGACGTCATGGTCGTCAATCAGCCGACCTGGGGCGTCGACGCCGGCGCGGCCGCGCATATCCGGCAAGCACTGATCGAACTGTCGCGAGCAGGGTCCGCCGTCCTGGTCATCAGCCAGGATCTCGACGAGCTGTTCGAGATATCGGACGCAATTGCCGTGATGCACAATGGCGAGTTGTCGAAGCCGATGCCGATCGCGGAGGCTTCCTTCGAGAAGATCGGCTTGCTGATGGGCGGAGCGGAGCCCGGCCACGCAGACCATACGCTGGAGACGGCATGATGCGCCTGGAACTCGTCAAACGCCCGCAGCGTTCGCTGCTGTTTTCGATGCTGTCGCCGTTCATCGCCTTCGGGCTGACCATCATCGCCGGCGCCATCATGTTCGCGTTGCTCGGCGTCAATCCGCTCAACGCGTTTCGCATCTACTTCATCGAACCGATCAGCCAGGTCTGGCAGTTGCACGAACTGGCGATCAAGGCAGCGCCATTGATCCTGATCGCTGTCGGCCTGTCGGTCTGCTACAAGGCCAACATCTGGAACATCGGCGCCGAGGGCCAGTTCATCCTCGGCGGCATCGTCGGCTCCATCATCCCGGTGATGTTTCCGCAGTTCGAAGGGCCGCTGGTGCTGCCGCTGATGCTGCTGCTCGGCATGGTGGGCGGCGCGGCCTACGCGGCCATACCGGCGCTGCTCAAGACCCGTTTCAGCACCAATGAGATCCTCACCAGCCTGATGCTGGTCTATGTCGCCCAGCTCTTCCTCGACTGGATGGTACGCGGCCCCTGGCGCGATCCGCAGGGCCATGGCTTCCCGCAGACCATACAGTTTGGCGACTCGGCCGTTCTGCCGCAGCTGATGCCGGACGCCGGCCGGGCCAATCTGGGCTTCGTCTTCGCTCTGGTCGCCGCCGTGGCGGTGTGGCTGCTGATGAGCCGCATGCTGAAAGGCTTCGAGGTTCGCGTGCTGGGTTCCAGCCCACGCGCCGGACGGTTCGCTGGGTTTGGCCCGAACCGCATGGTGTTCTTCGCCTTCACACTGTCGGGCGCGCTCGCCGGCCTTGCAGGCATATCTGAGGTTTCCGGCACCATCGGCCAGTTGCAGCCGGTGATTTCGCCCGGCTACGGCTTCACCGCCATCATCGTGGCGTTCCTCGGCCGCCTCAATCCGCTCGGCATCATCGCGGCCGGCCTCGTGCTCGCCCTGACCTATCTCGGCGGCGAGGCCGTCCAGACCGCGCTCGGGATTTCCGACAAGGTGGCGCGCGTGTTCCAGGGAATGCTGCTGTTCTTTGTCCTGGGCTGCGACACGCTCATCCACTATCGCATCCGCCTCGTTGGCCTCGCGGCGCAGAAACCTGAGACCACGGCGAAGCTGGATGCCGCCGCGAAGCTGGGGGAGGCACGCTGATGGACATCACCGTCAACATCCTTTTGACGATCGCCACCGCGGCGACCCCGCTGCTGATCGCGGCGATCGGCGAGCTGGTCGTCGAACGCTCCGGCGTGCTCAATCTCGGCGTCGAGGGCATGATGATCATGGGCGCGGTGGGCGGCTTCGGCGCCGGCTATCTTACCGGCTCGCCCTGGATAGGGCTGATCGCGGCAATCGTCATCGGCGCGCTGTTCTCCCTGCTTTTCGCGATCATGACGTTGTCGCTGGCGACGAACCAGGTCGCGACCGGCCTGTCGCTGACGCTGCTCGGCCTCGGTCTTTCCGGCATGATGGGCACCAGTTTCGTCGGCTTGCCGGGCGAGAGGCTGCCCAACCTCAACATTCCTGGCCTGTCCTCGATCCCGATCGTCGGCAAGCTTCTCTTCGGTCAGGATCCGATCTTCTACATATCGATCGCGCTGACCATCGCCGTGACGTGGTTCCTGTTCCGGACCCGCACCGGATTGACCCTGCGCTCGATCGGCGACAGTCATACCTCGGCGCACGCGCTGGGCATCAAGGTGATCCGCTATCGCTACCTGGCCGTTCTCTTCGGCGGCGCCTGCGCCGGTCTTGCCGGCGGACATCTGTCGCTGGTCTACACCCCGCAATGGGTAGAGAATATGAGTGCGGGACGCGGCTGGATCGCACTGGCGCTGGTGGTGTTCGCCTCATGGCGGCCGTGGCGAGTACTGGCCGGGGCCTACATCTTCGGCGCGGTGTGGATCGGCCAGCTTCATGCACAGGCTTTTGGCATTCCGGTGCCTTCGCAGCTGCTTTCTTCGCTGCCCTATCTGGCAACCGTCGTCGTTCTTGTTCTAATCTCGCGCAACAAGCGTCTGACGATGATGAACACGCCGGCCTCGCTGGGGCAGCCATTCGTTCCGGATCGTTGACAACAAGAAACCATCGGGAAGCCCGAGGCTCAACACAGAGAGGTAACACAATGAAAAAACTGCTTATTGCGCTGATGACGACGACAGCCGCGCTGTCGCTGGCGGCAACCGCCGAGGCGGCCGACAAGCTGAAGGCGTGCTGGGTCTATGTCGGGCCGATCGGCGACTTCGGCTATTCCTACCAGCATGACCAGGGCCGCCTCGAGGCGCAGAAGGCGCTCGGCGACAAGATCGAGACCGCCTATCTGGAGAACGTCTCCGAAGGTCCGGACGCCGAGCGCGCTTTCGAGCGCCTGGCGCGTGAAGGCTGCAAGATCATCTTCGGCACCTCCTTTGGCTTCATGGACGCCGAAGTGAAGGTGGCTAAGAAGTTCCCGAAGGTGATGTTCGAGCACGCCACCGGCTTCAAGACGGGCGACAACCTCGGCGTCTACAATGCGCGCTTCTATGAGGGTCGCTACGTCCTGGGACAGATCGCCGCCAAGGAATCCAAGTCCGGCGTTGCCGGCTACATCGTCTCCTTCCCGATCCCCGAAGTCGTGATGGGCATCAACTCCTTCATGCTCGGCGCCCAGTCGATCAACCCGAACTTCAAGGCCAAGATCGTGTGGGTGAACTCCTGGTTCGATCCGGGCAAGGAAGCCGACGCCGCCAAAGCCCTGTTCGACCAGGGCGCCGACATCATCGTCCAGCACACCGATTCCACCGCGGCCCTGCAGGTCGCAGAGGAGCGCAAGCTGCACGGCTTTGGCCAGTCTTCGGACATGATCAAGTTCGCGCCGAACGCGCAGCTGACCTCGCTCACCGACGAATGGGGCCCGTACTACATCAGCCGCATCCAGGCTGCGCTCGACGGAACCTGGAAGCCGGACAATGTGTGGCTGGGCATCAAGGACGGCGCGGTCAAGCTCGCGCCGTACACCAACATGCCCGACGACGTGAAGGCGATGGCCGAAGCGACCGAGAAGAAGATCGCCGGAGGCTGGAACCCCTTCACCGGTCCGGTCGCCAAGCAGGACGGCACGCCGTGGCTGAAGGACGGCGAAGTCGCCGACGACGGCACGCTGCTCGGTATGAACTTCTACGTGAAGGGCATCGACGACAAGCTGCCGCAGTAAGGCTTGGGCCGGAACAAAAGGAAAGGGCGCCGCGAGGCGCCCTTTTTCTTTGCCGTAGCTCTCTTCGCGCCGTAGCGGCTCAGACGGCCGATCCATAAAGATCGTAGGCATCGGCGCGATCGATCTTGACGGTGACGATGTCGCCGGCGCGCAGCGGGCGGCGCGACTGGATGTGGACGGAGCCGTCGATCTCCGGCGCGTCGTATTTCGTGCGGCCTTTCGCCGACGTGCCATGGGCCTCGTCGATGAGCACGGGCAGGCGCTTGCCGACCTTCCTGGCGAGCTTGGCGGCCGAGATCTTCTGCTGGCGCTGCATGAAGCGATGCCAGCGCGCTTCCTTGATCTCCTGCGGCACTTCCTCGAGGCCGAGATCGTTGGAGCGGGCGCCCTTGACGGGCTCATATTTGAAACAGCCCGCGCGATCGATCTTGGCCTCGTCCAGCCAGTCGAGCAGCATCTCGAAATCCTCCTCGGTCTCACCAGGGAAGCCGACGATGAAGGTCGACCGGATAGCGAGATCCGGGCAGATTTCGCGCCAGCCACGAATGCGCTCCAGCGTCTTTTCGCCATGGGCCGGGCGACGCATGTTCTTCAGCACGCCCGGTGAAGCATGCTGGAAGGGGATGTCCAGATAGGGCAGGATCTTGCCCTCGGCCATCAGCGGAATGACGTCGGCGACGTGCGGGTAGGGGTAGACGTAGTGCATACGCACCCATACCCCGAGCTTGCCGAGTTCCTCGGAGAGATCGAGGAATTTGGCCCGCACTTCGCGATCGCCATACATGCTCGTCTGGTACTTGATGTCGATGCCGTAGGCGCTGGTATCCTGCGAGATGACGAGGATCTCCTTCACGCCTGCCTTGGCGAGTTTCTCGGCCTCGCGCAGCACGTCGGCCGCCGGCCTTGAGACGAGATCACCGCGCAAAGCGGGGATGATGCAGAAGGTGCAGCGGTTGTTGCAGCCTTCCGAGATCTTGAGATAGGCGTAGTGCCTCGGCGTGAGCTTGATGCCTTGCGGCGGCAACAGGTCGATGTAGGGATCATGGCTCGGCGGAGCTGCCTCGTGCACGGCGGCCATGACGCTTTCGTAGGCCTGCGGACCGGTAATGGCCAGCACGTTGGGATGCTTCTCGCGGATCACATCCGGCTCGGCGCCGAGACAGCCGGTGACGATGACGCGGCCGTTCTCCGAAAGTGCGGAACCGATCGCTCCCAACGATTCATCACGCGCCGAATCCAGGAAGCCGCAAGTGTTGACCACCACCAGGTCGGCTCCATCATGCTTGCGCGTGATTTCGTAGCCCTCGGCACGCAGCCGGGTGATGATGCGCTCGGAGTCGACGAGCGCCTTCGGGCATCCAAGGCTGACGAAACTGACGCGAGGGGCGGTCATGACGGATTTTCCGGATTTTTTTGAATAGGCGGCGCAGTAACACACTTATTGCGGCATTGATATGGGCGCGGCCGCACGAAAAGGGCACCCTTTCGGCCATCCGCAGACGGCCCGTCTCAAGGCAAGCGGCGCGAACCGCCTGCTCAGTTGATCTTAGTTGATGGCATCGTTGACGTGAGGCCAGACTTCCATGGCGCCGCGATAGATCATGTCGAGCGCGACGTAGAGGATGATCAGCAGGCCGATATAGGCGATCCAGCGATGGCGATGGAGCAGCTTGGCGATGAAGGAGGCGGCAAGCCCCATCAAGGCGACCGAAAGCACGAGGCCGATGACGAGGACGGGGAAATGGTCCCGCGCCGCTCCCGCCACCGCCAGCACGTTGTCGAGCGACATGGACACGTCCGCGACGACGATCTGCATAGCTGCCTGGCCAAGCGTCTTGCGTGCGCCGGGATCTCCGGCTTTGCGTTCCGCCGCCGTGTTCGAGAGGAGTTCGGTGGCTTCCCGTTCGTCGGCATGGTTGGTGCGCAGCTCGCGCCACATCTTCCAGCAGACCCACAGCAGCAGGATGCCGCCGGCCAGCACGAGGCCGACGATTTCAAGCAGGGTCACGGTTACGGTGGCGAACAGGATCCGCAGCGCGGTTGCCGCGAGGACGCCGATCAGGATCGCCTTCTTGCGCTGGTCGGAGGGCAGACCAGCGGCGGCCATGCCAATGACGATCGCGTTGTCGCCGGCCAGCACGAGGTCAATGGCGATGACCTGAAGCAAGGCTGAAAAGCCCGCGGCGGTGAAAATTTCCATCGACTGGAAGCCTCTTGGTCGCCGATCGTTCGCGTTGTCCGACGCCCTATCGTGGATGGTTCCCGCCCGTCAAGACACAGGACGGATTTGGCAAATAGCGCCGTCGCCACGGCGCGCGCCTTTCAGGAATTTACTGGCACAAATGGGACAAGGCGGGCGCCAATCAATCGTAGAGATTGTATTTCGCCCAGTCGGCTTCCGGAATCTCGTCGCCGATCCTGTAGCGGAACTGTAGCACCTGCATGTGGTCGGGTGCCGTCTGGCATTTGAACTTCAGACGGTACCACTGCCCGTTGCTACGGAAGGCAGCTCCGGTGCTCTTGATGGCGTCGGCGCTCATCTGCGGGGTGGCGAAGGCATAAGCCACGACGCGATCTGCCTTGTACTTGTGATCGTCGTGGCTGATGCGATCCAGGACTTCCGCGTCGCAGCGCTGTTCCAGCCGCGTCTGAGGGTCGAGCTTCAGCAGGCCGGCGCGCAGATGGCTGTCCATGGCGCCGGCGGGCCATGCGAGCGCGACAAATGCCAGCGATGAGAGGATGAGACGAATCCGCATAGGGGCAGAGACACACCATATTTTTGTTGAAAAATCAACCAAACGGTCGCCCGCGGCAAGCCATGCAAGCCGTTCGCTCACAGCCTTTGATGACACATTTGCGTCATCCTAATCCGGTGCGTTGATCTCTAAGAAGCTCTCGCGGAACCGGCGATGTCGCGCTGTTTATCCTTCGATATGACGAGTCGCCCGCTTCCACTCTGCCACCAATACGTTATGATCATCTAATATGCGAGGCGATGAGGAGGCAGCCAAGGTGATCGACGATGCCGTGACCGCAGTTGCGAACGACTGCGTGGCGGGCGTCGAAAGGGGCGAACGATGTTCTGGCTGGGGTTTGGGGTGGGTGTTTCGTTGATGCTCGTGCTTATAGGCATCGGTTATTTCTTCTGCAAGGAGAGGGGAGCGGTCGACTAGACGCGATGGAACGGCGACTGCCCGCGAGGCATTCGCCCGTGACCGCGTGATTGAACACCAGGAAACAGGGGCACGGAAGTGGCGGTTCATGACGCGACTGCCTTGGCTCGTCGAGGGACGAGAGAAGGTTTTGGGGGGATTGGGGATGAAATCAGCGTTCCTGGCCGCATGCTTGCTGGCCATTTTCTTATCGGGCTACCCGTACAATCTGATGGGAATGGCCTTGTTATGCGTTTCGGTCGTGGTCGAGTGCTTCGTCGCGCTCACAAGGCCTCCGCTTTGAAGGCAACCCTATCCGTGTTTGAAGCACCGGATGCCTTCCAGCGAACACGACCGAGCCAGGATTGCCGGCAGCCGCAGACTTCCCGGTTGAAGCGTTGCTCGCAATGGTACGAAGGCGGAAGACGCGGTTAGGACGCAGCCCGAGCTTCGGCGATGCGTTGCCTAGTCCGAACGCGACGTTCATGCCAAAGCCGAACCAGAGCGACCGGCAGCATGGCAAGCAATAAGAGCGAAAAGGCGATCAGGCCAAAAATAGCGTGCATATTCGAATTTCCGTACAAGCCGCGCGCAGTTCCGACGGGCTTACGCGCGCGGGATGCCCTGCGCCGTTCTCGGAAAAAGGTCAAGGCAACTTTTCGCCTTCCTGCGCGCACGCGTTACCCTGTTGCAAATCAGGGTGAGCTATCGGCCACCGAGAAGGGCGCCATCCACGTTGGCCTACTGGCGGCCTGACCGGCTCGCCTTCCTAGCGGAACGCGCTGCGGCCAGCCCGAGATCAGGGTACGTGCCGAGGGACAGCAATTTCTCCTTCCCGCCAAACTCGTAGCGGTAGCGCCAGAGCTTCCCGCCGGCAGGGCTTACGTACAGGTGCAGGCTGCCGCCGTCCGCCAGCTTGTATGGCTTATCGGTCGGCTTGGCGTTGCGTACTTGCGTGTCTGTGAGCTTGGGCATTGTCGGCTCCTCCCTTCGATACCCGGTTTCGCAGAGGAGAATAACCCGGCTTCTATCGGGTATGCAGGGTTACGGAGGATGATGGAGTAGCCGCGTTTTCAGCGACGAAAGCGCAAAAACCGAACGTATTTCAATGGCTTGTGTGACTAAGTATTGCTGGAAGTTACGAGGCCTTGGCGGAGGGAGTGGGATTCGAACCCACGGTGAACTTGCGCCCACGCCGGTTTTCAAGACCGGTGCCTTAAACCGCTCGGCCATCCCTCCAACGAGTTGCCTTTATTGCGCTTTCTTGTTTCGGCCAATTGGCTGAAACGGGCACTTTCCACGCAAATTGCAACTACTTGGCTTCCGTTGCTGCTTATAGCGGTCCGCACTGCCGCGTCAACGTGCCTGGCGCCGCCCGCGTCGTCCCGATCCACAAATGTGCCGTGTATGCGGCTATCGCTCCGAGCCGTCGAGGGCAGTAGTAGAGCGTTATCCTGATCGTTGAGTGACCGATCATGGGACGGACGCCCGCGGTGCGCTCAGCCGAGTTCCTGGGCGAGCCCGATCAGAAGCCCTTCAGGCCCCCGGATATAGCAGAGCCGGTAGGCGTTCTTGTACTCGACCACTTCGCCCACGAGCCGGGCGCCGCGCTTGCCTAGCCTTTCAAGCGTCTCATCCAGATCGTCCACCGCGAACATCACGCGCAGATAGCCCAGGGCGTTCACCGGGGCGTTTCGGTGATCCGCGACGACGGGCGGCATGAGGAAGCGGGATAGTTCGAGCCGGCCATGGCCGTCGGGCGTGCGCATCATGGCAATCTCGACTCGCTGGTCGCCCAGACCGGTGACGCGCCCGGCCCACTCGCCTTCGATCGTGGCCCGCCCTTCGAGCTCCAGGCCGAGCTCACGAAAGAAGTCGATTGTCGCTTCGAGGTCATCGACGACGATGCCTATATTGTCCATCCGTTTGAGCGCCATGTGCTCAATCTACAAGGTGTCGTCAGCCCGGCAAGGGGCTGGATCCGGGCCGAGGGAGAAGGTCTTCGGACGCTTCGCCATCTTGATATGGCGTATACCTAGTGGCTGCTCCGGATCGCCGCGTCACTACCCCGGTCTTCGCGGGCCTGCGGGCGTCCACCGCTCGCTGTGGCGGGCGTCACAATCTTGCCCGCTTTCGGACATAATCGGTTAACATCGTGCTAAACAATTCCTGCGCACAAGGGATCGGGGATCAGGGTGTAGCAGGCGCGGTAAGGTGAGCGACTTCCTGATGTTCACAGTGCCGCGTATTTGTTGAGACTAGGGGACAATCGAAAAATGCAGACTGCGACGCGACCGCGTCTTCGCCGTGCATCAGCCTTCGTGTTGTTCGCCATGTCGGCAACGATGCTTGCCGGTTGCGGGACCCCCGAGCCGAAGGCCATGGTCCTCAAGAAACCCCGCTCGAAGGAATATTTCGCCGAGACGGAATATGGCGTAAAGGCCAGTCCCTACGCGTCCTTCATGCGGCGCGGCGGCGGGCGCGACCAATTGGGCAAGCCCTATCAGGTTCGCGGCAAGTGGTATTATCCCAAGGAAGACAGGAAGTACTCGAAGGTAGGTCTTGCATCCTGGTATGGCGACGCCTTCCACGGTCGCTATACTGCCAACGGCGAAGTCTATGACACTGCGCACCTGACGGCGGCTCATCCGACCATGCCGTTGCCGAGCTACGCGCGCGTCACCAACATGAAGACCGGCAGCTCGATCATCGTGCGCGTCAACGATCGCGGTCCCTACCATGACGGCCGTATCATCGACCTGTCGAAGCGTGCCGCCCAGATGCTCGATTATGCCAATATCGGCACTGCGGAAGTGAAGGTAGACTATGTCGGCCGAGCGCCGCTCGACGGCGATGACGACCAGTACCTGATGGCATCATATCATCCCGGCAACCGGATCCCGGATCCTTCGGACGGCTTGCCGACGGGCGTGATGGTTGCCATGAATGGGGCATCGCCCAGCCAGCCTGTCGGCGCCGGAGCTGTGCCATTTCCGGGCAAGCTGACGACCGGCGCCCAGCCGGCCTTCGCGACGCAGGCGCCCGTTTTCGGTGATATTGCCCTGCCGGACCAGGGGCCGATCGTGCCGCAGCGCCCAGACATGGGGCTGCCGGCCCAGTCGCCGTTCGCCATGGCGTCGCTGTCGTATGCGGATGAGCGTGTCGAGAGGGCGTCCACAGCCTTCGCGGCGCTCGATGCGCGCCAGCAGTTGCAGGATTGGAAGCGGCCCTCCGCGCCTCAATCGCAAGGCGGCTCGGCCGGCTTTGTCGCCGCCGGTACGTTCGATCACGCTTCCGAAGCCAAGCGGGTGGCAGCCCAGCTTTCCGCGTTCGGCAAGATCGAGATCCAGCGTTCGGTGCAGGGCGGCAACGATTGGTATTCCGTCAACCTCTATCCGGACGGACGCCACAACCTCGACGACCTGCTGCAGGCGGCATGGTCGCATGGAGCGCCCGACGCGCTTGCCGTGCGCGACTGACGCCATCGCGCATTGCGGAGCCGGACCAGACGGTTTTCCTCAGATGAAACGGACTTCCAGCTAGGGCTAAGCGCGCCGGTCGGTCTCGGGGTTGAAACTGGCGCGGGCGGCATCATGTCGTTACGCGATTGACGTCTGTTATTCATGCGCGGGCGGGTTGCTTCCGCGCCGGAAAACCGGAATGATCCGGCTCATATCATCTTGCTCCAACGGGTCGTGCCGAATGGAATCACGCTGTCTCGCGCTTTTCCTGGGTCTGCTCAGCCTTGCCTTCGTATCGTCAGTCGAAACAGCCAGAGCGCAGCTTTTCGAGACCAAGGCCACGCAAGCCTTCATGATCGACGCCGATACCGGGACGGTGCTGTTTTCGAAGGACGCCGACCGCCTGATACGGCCGGCTTCGATGGCCAAGCTGATGACCATGGAAGTCGTCTTCAACGCCATCAAATCGAAGCGCCTGACGCTGGACGACACATTCGTGGTCAGCGAGAACGCGTGGCGCAAGGGCGGCGCGCCATCCCGAACCTCAACCATGTTCGCCAAGGTGAAGTCGGCGATCCGCGTCGAGGACCTGATACAGGGCGTGACGGTTCAGGCGGCCAATGATGGCTGCATGGTGCTCGCCGAGGGCATGGCCGGCTCCGAGGAGAACTTCGCCGCGCAGATGACCGATCGCGCGCGCCAGATCGGCCTGGAGAAATCGACCTTCGTGAATTCCACGGGCCTTCCTGCCGACGGACAGCAGACGACGGTGCGGGAACTGACGCTTCTTGCCCTGCATCTCTGGCGCGACTACCCCGACCTCTACCACTATTACGGCCTGAAGGATTTCAACTGGAACAACATCACCCAGGCGAACCGCAATCCGCTGCTGGCCATGGGTTTCGGTGCGGATGGGCTCGCCGTGGGCGCCAGCGAGGCAAACGGGTTCGGCATCGTCGGCTCCGTCAGTCGCGATGGCACAAGGGTGATCATGGCCATGAGCGGCCTGGCCAATGATCGAGAGCGCAGCGAGGAGGCGCGCAAGCTGCTCGAATGGGGTATTCGGTCGTTCCAGAAGACCGAGATATTCGGCAAGGACGAAGTGGTCGGCGAAGCCCAGGTTTTCGGCGGCGCGAAGCACGGCGTGGCGCTGAAGGCGAAAGGTCCGGTGGACATCTTCCTGCCCATTACCAATCGCGACAAGCTGACCGCCAAGATCGTCTACACCGGCCCGGTGGCAGCACCGGTGGAGCAAGGGCAGGCGATCGGCGCGTTGCGGGTCTGGATCGGCGACACGCTGAGCCAGGAGACGCCGTTGTTCGCGGCCGAGTCGGTCGCTGTGGGCACGCTGCCGCAGCGCGCGCTTGACGCCATCAAGGAACTTGCCGTCGGCTGGCTGCGTTAGAATTCCGCGGCGGGGTAGAAACACCTGGCGCTGCGTGGATGTGACGACGCTTGTCAGGCTTCGTCGAGAAAATTTGACTCGGGCTTCCGTCAAGGCGCGCGTCAGGACGACCACCATCATGGTGGACCTTTTTCCCGACCGGGACTAAGACGATCGTGCAGATGGACAAAGGTTTTCGATTGGCGCGCGGATTCTTCATCACCTTCGAGGGCGGGGAGGGCGCCGGCAAGTCAACGCAGATCGAGCGGCTTGCCCGAAAGATGCGTGCCAAGAAATACGACATCGTGGTGACGCGCGAGCCCGGCGGTTCGCCCGGCGCGGAAGCCGTGAGGCATGTGCTGCTTTCCGGCGCCGCCGAGCCTTTCGGAGCGAAGATGGAGGCGTTTCTTTTCGCGGCCGCGCGTTCGGACCATGTCGAACAGGTGATCCGGCCAGCGGTAGAGCGCGGCGCCATCGTGCTTTGCGACCGCTTCATGGATTCCTCACGCGTCTACCAGGGCGTCACCGGTGGCATCGACGTCGACTTCATGGATGCGCTGGAGCAGGTGGCGATCAACGGCATGGTGCCTGACATGACGCTGATCTTCGATATCGATCCCGCCGAAGGATTGCGGCGGGCAACGGTGCGGCGCGGCGGCGAGGCCGGCGCGGACCGTTTCGAGAAGGAGACGCTGGCCATTCACCGCAAGCGCCGGGAAGCCTTCCTTGCCATTGCCGCCGCCGAGCCGGACCGGTGCATCGTGATCGATGCGTCGGGCGACCCCGACATGGTTGAGAACGTCGTGACCGCGACTGTTTTCGCGGCGCTGGAGGCAAGGACGCCGACGCAGAACCGGCAGACGGCCCCCGCATGATCTTCGAACGCATCGCGCCCGAGCAGCACGATACGCTCGACGGCGTTCCCGAACCTTCCGAGACGCCGCGCCTGATCGGACATCAGCAGGCGGCAAACATGCTCGCCTCCGCCTATCGGGCCGGCAAGCTACCCCATGCGCTGATTTTCGCCGGCCCGGTCGGTATCGGCAAGGCGACCCTTGCCTTCCATCTCGCGCACCACCTGCTGAAACATCCGATTTCAGGGGAGGCGCCACTGGCATTGGCGACGCCCGATCCGACCTCCTCGCTGTTTCGCCAGATCGCAACGGGGGCGCACCCCTCGGTGCTGCATCTGACGCGCCCGCTCAACGACAAGACCAAGAGTTTCAAGACCGTCGTAACCGTCGACGAAATCCGCAAGGTGAGCCGCTTCCTGTCGCTGACCTCGCATGATGGCAGCTACCGCGTTGTCATTGTCGACCCGGCCGACGACATGAACACCAACGCCGCCAATGCTCTGCTCAAGAACCTCGAGGAGCCGCCGGCGCGCTCGCTGTTCATCCTGATCGTGCACGCGCCGGGCAGCCTGCTGCCGACAATCCGCTCACGCTGCCAGATGGTGCGTTTGACGCCGCTGGATGATGAAAGCCTGCTCACGGTGCTGGGGACCACCGAGCCGCCGCCGCCGGAGGATCCCGAAGCGCGAGCCGCGCTGGTGGCAAGGGCAGGGGGCAGCGTTCGCAATGCAATCCTGCTTACGCAATATGGTGGCCTGGAGATCGCCGAGGCGCTGGATGCGCTGGTGAAGGGAAGGCGGGACGTCGCCGGCGCCTACAAGCTGGCGGAGGCCGTCGCCGGCCGCGATCAGGCGATCCCCTTCGACATCTTCAACCGCCGTGCGCTTGACCTCTTGTCCGATGCGGCGAGCCGGGCAGCGATGACGGGCGACCTGGGACTGGCGAAAACCCTCTCCGACACTTGGCAGGAAGCGCTGGACGCTGTATCCGAGACCGAGACCTATAATCTCGACAAGAAGCAGCACGCCCTGACCATGATCGACCGCCTGAATTCTGCAATGCGAATGTGATGGCCCGCTGCGACGGGATGGCAATCGCCGTCCCGATGCGATATCCACCGCCTCACTTCATTCAGAGATTCATGACGGTCCGTCCATGTCACGCGACACTTTCTACATCACCACCGCTATTTCCTATCCGAACGGCAAGCCGCATATCGGCCACGCCTACGAGCTGATCGCCACCGACGCGCTCGCCCGCTTCCAGCGGCTCGACGGCAAGGAAGTCTTCTTCCTCACCGGCACCGACGAGCATGGCATCAAGATGCTGCAGACGGCCCGAAAGGAAGGCATCTCGGCACGCGAGCTCGCCGATCGGAACTCGGCCGAGTTCAAGCGCATGGCCGTCGCGCTCAACGCCTCCAACGATGATTTCATCCGCACCACCGAGGAGCGGCATTACGCGTCTTCGCAGGCGATCTGGAAGGCGATGGCCGCCAATGGCGACATCTACAAGGGCGGCTATGCCGGCTGGTACTCGGTGCGCGACGAAGCCTATTATGGCGAGGAAGAGACCGAGGTTCGGGCCGATAACGTCCGCTATGGGCCGCAGGGAACGCCTGTCGAATGGGTCGAGGAGGAAAGCTATTTCTTCCGCCTGTCCGCCTACCAGGACAGGCTGATCGCGCTTTACGAAAACCAGCCGGACTTCATCGGCCCGGCAGAGCGGCGCAACGAAGTCATGAGCTTCGTGAAGTCCGGCCTGAAGGACCTCTCGATCTCGCGCACCACTTTCGACTGGGGTGTACCAGTTCCCGGCGACGAAAAGCACGTGATGTACGTGTGGGTCGACGCATTGACCAACTACATCACCGGTGTCGGATATCCCGATGAAAACGCTGACAAATGGCGCTTCTGGCCTGCGGATGCGCACATCATCGGCAAGGACATCGTGCGCTTCCACACGGTCTACTGGCCGGCCTTCCTGATGTCGGCGGGAATCCCGCTGCCGAAGCGCGTCTTCGGCCACGGCTTCCTGTTCAACCGCGGCGAGAAGATGTCGAAGTCGGTCGGCAACGTCATCGACCCGTTCACCATGATCGAGCACTACGGCCTTGACCAGGTGCGCTACTTCTTCCTGCGCGAAGTGCCGTTTGGCCAGGATGGCAGCTACAGCCATGAGGCGATCGTCAATCGCACCAATGCCGACCTCGCCAACGGGCTTGGCAATCTGGCGCAGCGTTCGCTGTCAATGATCGCCAAGAACTGCGGCGGCACCGTGCCGAAGCGTGGCGACCTGACGGAGGCCGACACGGCGATCCTGGACCAGGCGGCGGCGGCCCTGGCAACCGCGCGCAAGGCCATGGCCGAGCAGGGCATCCATCTGGCGCTGGCGGCGATCTTCGGCGTCGTGGCGGAGGCCGACCGCTATTTCGCGGGGCAGGAGCCTTGGGCGCTGAAGAAGACCAATCCGGAGCGCATGGAGACGGTGCTGTGGACGACAGCTGAGGTGGTGCGGCGGGTGACGGTGCTTTGTCAGCCGTTTATTCCGGGATCAGCCGCGAAGCTGCTCGACCTGCTCGCCGTGCCGTCCGACAAGCGCGATTTCGCGCATGTCCATGCGGACCACGCCCTGGTGCCCGGCACGCCACTGCCGGCGCCTGAAGGCGTGTTTCCGCGTTACGTCGACCAGGATGGCAAGGCCTGATGCTGATCGACAGCCACTGCCATCTCGATTTTCCGGATTTCGCCGAGGAGCGGGCGGCCATCGTCGCCCGCGCCCAAGCGGCCGGAGTCGGCCGCATGGTCACGATCTCAACGCGCGTGAAACGTTTTCAGCAAATTATTGAAATTGCTGAAACTTTTAGCGACGTCTATTGCTCGGTCGGCACTCATCCGCATAATGCGGCCGAGGAACTCGACGTGACGACGGACGAGCTGGTGCAACTCGCCGCCCATCCCAAGGTGGTGGCGATCGGCGAAGCCGGTCTCGACTATTTCTACGACAAGGCGCCGCGCGACGCTCAGGCGCAGGGGTTTCGTACGCACATCGCCGCCGCGCGCCAGACCGGTCTGCCGCTGGTGATCCATTCCCGCGACGCCGATGACGACATGGCCTCTATCCTCGAGGACGAGACAGGGAAGGGCGCTTTCCCCTTCATCCTGCATTGTTTTTCCTCCGGACGACGGCTGGCTGAAATTGGCGTGGCGCTTGGCGGCTACGTCTCTTTTTCCGGCATCCTGACCTTCAAGAACTCCACCGACTTGCGGGCCATTGCCGCCGATGTGCCGCGCGATCGGTTGCTGGTCGAGACCGACGCGCCTTACCTTGCGCCGATACCGTTCCGCGGCAAGCGCAACGAACCAGCCTTGGTCGTCAACACGGCCAGGGTGCTGGCCGAGACGATCGGTGTCACGGAAGGCGAGATAGCGACCATCACCACGGACAATTGCCTGCGGTTGTTCTCCAGGATGCCTCCTCTGCCAGCCGGATCGCGTGGCGCATGAGCGACCGTCTGCGCCTGACGATCCTAGGCTGCGGCTCTTCGCCGGGTACGCCACGCATCACCGGCGACTGGGGAAATTGCGATCCGGCCAACCCGAAGAACCGCCGCATGCGCACAGCGGCGCTCGTCGAGCGCATTGCGGCCAATGGGGCCCGGACCACCGTGGTCATCGATACCGGGCCGGATTTTCGCCAGCAGATGCTGATGGCCGGCGTCAAACGCATCGATGCCGTCGTCTACACGCATCCGCATGCCGATCATATCCATGGCATAGACGACCTTCGCGGCTTCGTGCTCGACCAGCGGCGGCTGATCGACGTCCATGCCGACCAGTTCACCATGGCGCGCCTGCGCGATGCCTTCGGCTATTGCTTCGAGACGCCTCCGGGCAGCTCTTATCCGCCCATCGTTTTGCCGCATATGATCGACCATGGCCGGGCGATCCGGATCGAAGGCGAGGGGGGTCCCCTCACCTTGCAGCCACTGCCGCAGATCCACGGCGATATCGTATCGCTGGGTTTCCGCGTCGACGGCCTGGCCTATTGCCCCGATATCAGCGATTTTCCGGAAGCGACCGCCGCCCGGCTCACGGGCCTCGAAATGCTGGTGATCGACGCGCTGCAATACAAGACGCATCCCAGCCATCTGTCGCTCGACCAGGCGCTCGGCTGGATCGAGCGGCTGGCGCCGAAGTCAGCCGTTCTCACGCATATGCATATACCGCTGGACTACGCCACGGTAATGGCCGAGACGCCGGACCACGTGGTGCCAGCCTATGACGGCATGATCATAGAAATGGCTTACAATCCAGCCGCGTAGGCTCGTTTCCTTATAAACAATCGCATGGACGATCCATCGCTCGTCCGTCAAGTCGACCTGACGGTGGCCGAGGCGGCGTATTTCGAGCAAGGCAATGGCGAGTTCCTGCCGACCCCGCGAACAGAGAGCTGCCCGTAGTGAAGGCCGCTACAGCCACTCATCGTCAAGCGCGGGCGCGTCTTCAGCACATCGATCGGCTTCCGAACGAGAGCAACTGCGGCAGTCGTGGAAAGTGCCAAGCTCGTGATAAATATCGGGAAATCGCCGTAGCTGGCATCTGTGTAAGTTCCATAATCTATCTTATGCGACTTTTATGTGTGGCGCTGTGGGCGTGCCCCGGTCCTCTCGCCGCTTATTCAGACCGCTCCGCTGTCAGCGGGACAGCTCCGATAGTTCCGTATCGAGGATCAGAGCCTGCTGGGCCGTCGCGTCGAGCATGCAGCTTACGATGATGTTGCTCTGCCGATCGGTGTTTATGGTTTCGGCCGAACCTTCGGCCCCGCAGCGCGCTTTGCGATAGTCGATCCAGGCGCGTTGCATCTTGCGGTAGCCTTCTCGCGCTTCGGGCGCCGCCTTGGCCATGAGCGCCGCATAGGTCGCGTTGAGACGATCCTCCCACACGCTCACCTCGCGGTCGGCGCAATCGATCAGCCCGAGCTGCGATTGACCATCGTCGCTCTCGAACGAGCACAACTCGGTCACGTAGTCGATGCACGAGCCAGGCTCGTGGCCAGAGAGCTTGATCTTGTTGTCGATATGGGCGGCTGGCGTCGGCGTGTCATTTATTCCAGGAACATTGCCCGGAAAGTCGCTGACATATTTCAGGCATTCGGCCAGCGCCGCCTTGTCCGAGGCACGAGCGGGCTCGCCAGTGACGGCAGGCGACGCGAACGCCAGCAGGACAAGGCCACAACCCGCCAACATAAGAAAGCCCTTCATCGCAAGCTCTCCATGGGTGCCAAAATCGTCACGGTTGCCCGCTTCCGAGCGTGCTCCGCGCCTAATTTAGAAACGTTGCGGATTGTCACTTTTGCACCAAGGCGGGCGATGGGCAACAGGGCGCGCCCTGCCCCATTTCGGTATGGCGTCAAACCGGCCAAGCAAATAGCCTGTCTCGGAATGCTCCGCGTCGCAAGCATGGACAAGGCTATCAGGAATGACCAATTCAGCTTCCTTTCTCGGTTTTCCCGACAACCTTTGCGAAGGCAAGCCACGTGTGGTGATCTTCGGGGCTGGCCACGGCAGCACCTATCCCAGACAGGACAGCAGCGGTCATGCCTCGGCCGCCAACGCGATACGCGCGGCAAGCAAGGACGATGCGGCGTTTGTCGAGCACTGGGATTTTGATCTCGGCGGTCCGCTCTTCGCTGGCGGGCCAGCCTGCTGCGTCGACCTCGGCGATCTCCCCACCACCATGCATGACAATGTAGGCAATCGAGCACTGATCGAGGCCAGGACGCGCGCGATCCTGTCCATGCCAGCCGTTCCGATCCTGCTCGGCGGCGACTGCTCGGTGACTATTCCGTTCCTTGCCGGCTTCGCCGATCAGGAACCGATCTGGGTTCTGCAGATCGACGCCCATATCGACTGGCGCGATGAGGTGCATGGCGAACGCCATGGCTATTCGAGCCCGATGCGGCGGGCGAGCGAGATGCCGCACGTCGCTGGCATGGTGCAGGTGGGCCTCCGGAGCGTTGGCAGCGCGCGCCTGGCCGAAATCGAGGCCGCGCGCCGCTATGGCAGCCGCTTCGTCACCGCCCGCGAGATTCACGCGCAAGGCGTTGAAGCGGCTTTGCGCCATATTCCGGATGCGGCGCGCGTTGTCATCGCTCTCGACTGCGACAGCGTCGATCCCGGCATCATGCCGGGAGTGGCGGCGCGAACGCCGGGCGGCCTCACCTACACGCAGGTCATCGACCTCATTGCTGGCGTTAGCGAACGCGGCAAGATCGCCGGCTTCGATCTCACCGAACTTTACCCTCCGTCCGACATTGACGGACTGTCGGCCCTGACCGCCGCGCGGCTTCTCGTCAATGTGGTCGGCGCCGTCGTCCGGCAGGCTTGAAGCCGGCTTCCGGCATCGTCTTCGGTCGCCAAGCGCAGAGCGGCCGCGGCAGGATGCACGGCGTATCAGAAAATCGAAATTGCCCGCTGTCGATTGACCCGCAATGGTCTCGGCGGGCATTTATCGATGCGGTGCCGGCTTGCTCAGGGAGAGATCGGCCGGGCTCGCGCTTCCCGCGCGGAATTCCTTTGCCAACCATGGATCGGCGGCAGGCTATGGAACGATTGAAGATCAATCTGATCGGGCCGGGCAAGGTCGGGCTGACCATCCTGCGCCGGATCGCCATGACCGGTGCCTGTACCGTTCAGGACATAGCGGGGCGTTCAATCGAGAAGGCCGAGGCGGCCGTCGCCTTCGTCGGGGCGGGCGCCGCCGTTCGATCTGTCGCGGACATGCGACAGGCCGACCTGTGGTTGCTGACGGTACCCGACAGCCAGGTTGCGACAGCGGCCGCCGAGCTTGCGGCCACGCCTACCGCATCCGACACGCCGTCGGTGGCGGTACATTGCAGTGGTTTCCTGCCGGCCGACGAAATGAAGCCGCTGCGCGCCCTTGGCTGGCAGCTTGCAAGCCTGCATCCGGTCCTGACCTTTGCCGAGCCGGCCAAAGCCGTCTCGCATTTCGACGGCGTTTCCTGCGGCATGGAAGGCGATGCGGGCGCCCTCGCCCTTGTCGAGCCGCTTGTCACCGAGATCGGCGGAATGCCCTTCGGGATCAGGTCCGAGGCCAAGGCGATCTATCATGCGGCGGCGGTTTTCTCGAGCAATTTCAACGTCGTCTTGCAGGCGATCGCGCGGGAGGCATGGGCCAAGGCCGGCGTGCCGGACGACGTCGCGGCCGCGCTCAATGCCACGCTGATGTCGGCGTGCACCGACAACGTCATGGAGCTGGGCCCCGCACGCGCCCTCACCGGCCCGGCATCGCGCGGCGACCAGCGCGTGGTTGACGAGCAGGAGGCGGCTGTCCGGTCCTGGCATCCGGATGCGGGCGAGATCTACCGCGAGATGAGCGTGTTGGCACAGCGGCTGAAGCGCACCGGCGGCACTCTCGAATAGGCGCGGAAACGACATGAAACGGATGCTGGCCGCACACTCCGTCGAGGATTTTCGCGCGCTCGCACGCCGACGGTTGCCGAAGTCGATCTTCGAGTTCGTGGACGGTGGCGCGGGCGAGGAGTTGACGCTGCGCGATAACCGCCACGGCTTTGATCGGATCCGATTGCTGCCGCGCGTGCTGACCGATGTCTCTCGGCCCGACATCACGAGCTCGATCGGTTCGGAAACGCGCCCTACCCCCTTGGTCATCTGCCCGATGGGCTCCTGCTCGCTCGTCTGGCCTTCGGCGGACATCGCCATCGCACGGGCGGCGGCGGCACGCGGTATCCCCTATACGCTGTCGACCATGTCCACCACCGGCATGGAGACCATGGCGCGCTCGGTGTCGGGAGAACTGTGGTTCCAGCTCTATGTGCTGAAGGATTTCGATTTCAATCGGCAACTCGTACACCGGGCCGAGGAACTGGGCTATTCCACACTGGTTGTGACGGTGGACCTGCAGGCCGGAGGCAAACGCGAGAAGGACCTGAGAAACGGCGTCTCCATTCCAATGCGGCCGACATTGCGGCATCTGGTCGACGGCATCATGCACCCGCATTGGGCGATGCAGCTGGTACGAAGCGGAGGACCGCAGTTCGAGAACGTGCGAGGATTTCTCGGCGACACCAGTGCCGGGCTCACGATCGCCGCCCGCGTCGGGCGCAACCTCCACGCCGGCTTCAACTGGAGCGACTTCGACCGCATACGGGAATGGTGGAAGGGACGCCTGATGGTGAAGGGCGTCCTGCACGCCGGCGACGCGGCGCGGCTCGTCGCGGCCGGCGCCGATGGCATCTGGGTGTCCAACCATGGCGGGCGCCAACTGGATGGCGCCATCAGCAGCATCGACGCGCTCCCGGCAATACGACAAGCGGTTGGCAATGATGTGCCGCTGGTCATCGACTCCGGCATCAGGACGGGGATGGATGTGATCAAGGCCAAGGCGCGCGGCGTATCCGTGGCGGCCATTGGGCGCGCGGCGCTTTTCGGCGCGGCGGCGGGTGGAGAAGCGGGCGTCGCAAGGGTGCTGGACATCCTGTTGGATGAAGTGACCCTCGGCCTCACACTGGCGGGCGTGCCGCGTTTCCAACAGGTGGATTCCAGCCTGCTGGCATGATCGTTATCTGGGGGTGGAGAGGCCCAAGTCCCCCTCTCCCGCCATGTCACCTCAGAACGAAAGCGTCGCGGCCCCTTCCCTGATCTCGGCATGCATGACACTCGCGCCCGCGATGATGACGCCGTCGATAAGATCCTTCTGCTCGTAGGCGCGTGCCTTCACGCATGGCGGACAGGCCCAGATCGTCCCGCCACGCTTCTGGAAGTCTTCTATCTGCCGGGCGAGCGGGTCCAGGGGCGGCACATGCGTCATCTGCTGGCCGCCGCGGCGGACCAGATCGATCGCCGTGCTGGTGAGGAAGACGAACACCTTCAATCCGGCGGTAATGCCACCATTGGCAATGGTAAAGGCGACCGACGACAGTTCGGAATCGATCCCTCTCGTGACGAGGACGACCAGCTTGTCAGTTGAACCGGGCATTGTATTCTCCTTGGGTTTGCGTTGAACGCGTTCACCCTAGGAGCGCGCCGGTCGCGCGTCTTTGGCCGCAATGCTGGATGCTTTTTCCGAGAATCTGCGCCACCAGCGCGGCGTGGCCCGCGACGACGTGCTGTCGGCCGTCCTGGCCACAATACGCCTGTCGGGCTCGCTGCAATTCTGTTTCATGCCGACAGGCGAATGGCAGACTGACGGTGTTCCGCGCATGGCGGCCATGTCCGGGAGGCCGGGCGGGACCATGCCTTTCCATGTCCTGGCATCCGGCAGTTGTTGGCTGAGGATCGGCGGCGAGGAGTTGGAGCTTTCAGAGGGCGACATCGTCATGTTTCCCTTCGGCACCGGTCACCAACTTGGTGTCGGGCTCGGCGGCAGGCTGCTAACGCCGATCCTGGATCTGCCGCCGAGGCCATGGCGCGAAATCCCGGTGCTTCGCTACGGCGCGGCGTCCTCCGCCGTAACCCTGCTCTGCGGCTATCTCCAATGCGAAGGCGTTAGCTTCGCGCCGCTGAAGCAGGTTTTGCCCGAACTGATCCACATAAGAACATCAGCGGCAGCAGGCGACTGGCTGCGCACCACCGTTCGGCAAATGGCGGCGGAGGTCGTCACTCCGCGTGCCGGCGGGGTTTCGATGCTGCCGAGGCTCACGGAGATCATGTTCATCGAGATCCTGCGCCACCAGATCCTGGCGGCCGACCCGCGATCGACGGGCTGGCTCGCCGCCCTGGCCGATGCGTCGCTGTCGCGATGCCTTTCGCTTATCCACGACGATCCCGGGCGTGACTGGTCCCTGGAAGAACTGTCCACCGCCTGCGGCGTGTCCCGCAGCGTGTTGGCCGAGCGCTTCCAGAAGACGCTGGGCACCTCGCCGATCCGCTATGTACGCGACTGGCGGCTCTATCTGGCGAGTGTTGCCCTGACGACGACGGGCCGAACGATCGCTGCCATCGCCTTCGAAGCGGGTTACGCAACCGAAGCCGCCTTCAATCGCGCCTTCTCGCAAGCCTTCGGCGCGCCGCCGGCGACATGGCGGGCAAAGGCACAGAGCTAGAGCAATTCAGAAAAACCCTTCGAGGAATGTCGCGGCCTGATACGAAATGCCTACGATCTTGTTGGTAGCCTGGCGATAGAACTTGAAATTCAGCTCGGTTTCCGGCCGGCCGTCGTTCCAATCCCTGAAGTGTTTCAGTTCGGCCCTCCCCAGCGGCCTGGTCGCCAAGGTTGTCCGCTTTATAGCAACGCTGACGCGTGGGGTCTGGCGTTCCAGGTCGGGCCTTCTGGGGATTGCCGCCGACGATGTGACGAGACCGCGCGCGACGAGGCCCTGCCCGCCTTCGTTCTCGCTGGCGAAAAGGAAGATGATGTCGCCCACGGCTATTTGCTTGCCGCCATACATCGTCTTCTGTGCGACGAAGGAAAACAGCTCCGGCCGGGGATCGCGGATTTCGGCCTTGATTGCGAACGCCATGCCTGCCTCGCATCCTTTGTCCCCTGCTCTCAAGCGGAACGTGAAGCACGAGGATTCCGTCAAGCCTGGACGGCGTCAAGCCTAAGGCGCGATGCGCGGATGGCGGCGACGTTCAGGCCAACGCCCGCTCGGCGCGCGCCAGGCCATGCACGACCAGCCGGTCGATGATCTCGGGGTAGCTTACCCCGCTTGCCGCCATGGCCTTGGAATACATGCTGATGTCGGTGAAGCCGGGAATGGTGTTGAGCTCGTTGACGAGGATGCGCATCTCGGGCGTAACGAAGAAATCGACCCTGGCCATGCCGTCGCAGCCGAGGGCACGGAAGGCCCGCGCCGCGATGGAGCGCATCTCGCTTTCCACTTCGGCGGGCAGTTCCGCCGGCACCTTCAGAGCCGCGCCTTCGGCATCGACATATTTTGCGTCATAGCTGTAGAAACCATGCCTGTCCGCTGGCACGATCTCGCCGGGCCGCGAGACGAAGAGGCCGCCCTCGGTGTCCTCCAGGACACTGCATTCGATCTCCCGGCCGTTGATGAATTCCTCCGCCAGGAGCTTGCGGTCATGGCGGAAGGCTTCTGCCAGCGCCGCGCCGAATTCCTGGCTCGCCGACACCTTTCTGACACCCACGGACGAGCCCTGGCGCGTCGGCTTGATGAACAAGGGCAGGCCGAGTTCGCCTTCCAGCTTCGCAAGGGCTGGAGCGTTCCCTTCGTGGATCGTCACCGAACGCGCCACCGGGAGCCCTGCAGCCTTCAGCAACTGCTTGGCGATGTCCTTGTCGAGCGCCGTCGCTGATCCGAGAATGCCACAGCCCGCCAGCGGGACGCGGGCCACCTCGGCAAGCCCCTGCACCGACCCGTCCTCGCCATTGAGGCCGTGCAGGACGGGAAACAGGATGTCGAGGTTCGCGAGAGATTCAGACGAGCCATCGGTCCGGATCGCTATCATCCGCCCCCTGCCGCCAGGGACGAGACAAATCTCGACGCCTGCCGACGGTGTCGCCAGGCGGCCGTCGTCATAGCTGCTCAGAAACCATTGTCCTTCGCGGGTGATGTATATCGGCACGGCGTCATATCGGGCCGGGTCGAGTGCCCGCATCACATTGGTCGCGGACATAATCGAGACCTCGTGCTCGCTCGATCGGCCGCCAAACAGCACTGCAATGCGCAATCGGGTCGGCGATGCGGTCATGAAAGGCTCTCCGAAAGTCCGCCCGCAAGTCGATTCTTGCGTCTCATTCGTATACTCGTATACGAGATTGCTTTATCTGTTCAAGCCAAAGGGGCATGGAACAGGTCGACAATGGACCGGCTGACGGGACTGACGAACGCGATCGCCGGAAGGCCTGAAACAGTGGCCGATCGGATATCGGCGATCTTGCGGGAAGCGATCGCCACAGGCGCCCTGCCCGCTGGCGCGGCGTTGCGGCAGGATGAGCTCGCGGCCCGCTTCGGCTTCAGCCGCATGCCTGTGCGCGATGCCTTGCGACAACTGGAGACGGAAGGGCTGGTCAGCATCCATCCGACCAAGGGGGCTTTCGTCGCCTCGATGGACCCCGCCGAAATCAGGGAAATCTTTGCGCTGCGCGAATTGCTCGAGGTCGAGGCGCTTCGGCTCTCCTGCCCGCTGCTCGACGCCGGAGTTCTGCGCAAGGCCGCCGACATGCTGGATCAAATCGACGGAGAGGCGAACGTTGCGCGCTGGGGCGCCCTGAACGCGGCTTTTCATCTGGCGCTGTACAGTCGGTGCGGCAACAGCCGCCTGCTGGCGGCGATCGAGGCCTACCATGGGGCTGTCGATCGCTATGTCCGCGTTCTGCTGTCGAACCTGGACTATCAGAGCCGGTCCCAGGCCGAACACCGGGACCTGTTGGCTGCCTGCTCCAACGGGGACGAAAAGAGGGCTGCGTCTATCCTGCGTGGGCATCTGCGCACGGGTAGCGACATGCTGTTCGAGGCTGTCCGCGGGCGAATACGCTCTTGAGCCTGGCGGCGCGGATATCGCCGGCGATCCCGATGCAGGGGACCGCCGGCCGGCGCGAAACGTGTGGAGATGTTTGCGCGCCGTGGATCGCGATCAGAGTTCGACGAAAACCGTGCCGGCCTCGATCCTTGCCGGATAGGTCCTGAGGTTGACGCAGGGCGGCAGGCGCTTGGCGACGCCAGTGCGATAGTCGAAGGCGCCTGCGTGCTTCGGACATTCGACCTCATAGTCCATGACCAGCCCCTCCGCGATGTGAACGGCCTCATGCGTGCAGAGTCCGTCGGTGCAGAACACCTCGTCATCGGGCGAGCGGAAGATCGCGTAGGTCCGACCGGCGTGGTCGAAGCGGCGGGCGCCTTCCTGTTCGATGTCGTCGAGGTCGCATGCCTTGATCCAGTCGGTCATCTTCCGTTCCTTCGTTTGTGGCTCATGTGTATCGACCGGTTCGATTTGGGCGAGCCACCTCCCCCAAATCGAGGACGAGGAACCAGCAGGCGCCGGACGCCATCTGGCCTAGTTCTTGTTCAGGTACTCGGCCTCGTTCGCTGGCGTCACCAGTTCGAAGGGCACATAGACGACGCGGTCGACCTTTTCGCCCTTGGCGAGCGCGAGCGCCGCGTCGACACCGCCGCCGCCCTGCCCCTTGGCGTTCTGGAACACCGTCACCGAAAGCTCGCCGGCCTTCATCGCCTGCAGCCCGTCCTGCGTGGCGTCGATGCCGCCGACCACCACGTTCTTCATGTCGACGCCGCCGGCCTTGAGCGCCAGGATGGCGCCGATGGCGGATTCATCGTTGTTGGCGATGACGGCATCGGGGGTCGCGCCCGCCGTCAGCCAGTTGGTCATCAGGTTCTGTGCGTTGTCGCGCGACCATTCCGACGATTGCTTGTCGGTGACCTTGATGAAGTTGCACATGTCGGTCGAAAAGACCTGCTCGACATCCTTGGTGCGCTGCAGCGCGGCCTGATGCACCAGGCTGCCCATGACGATGTAGGCGGTGGCCTCTGAAGACTTGCCCCTCGCCCGCAACAGCTTGCAGACCTCGAAGGCCTGCAGCGTGCCTGACTCGACCTCGTTCGAGCCGACATAGGCCTGCTTGTCCGGCAGGCTCTTCATGTCGGACGGTTCGAGGTTGACGAAAACCAGCGGAATGCCGGCCCTGGCGGCTTCCTCGCTGATGGTCTTGGAGGCGTTGGTGTCGACCAGCGTGACGATGATGCCGTCGACGCCGCTGGCGATGAAGTTCTTCACCTGGTCGAGTTGCTTGGCGACGTCGTTATGGGCGTCCTCGATCTGGATGTCGGCGCCCTTTTCCTTGGCACGAGCCTGCATGCCGTGCATCAGTAGCGTCTGGAAATTGTTGTCGAAGTCGACGATCGAGACCCCGAGCCTGGCGGCGAAGGCGCTGGCCGGCATCGACATAAGAGCGGCAATCGCCGTCGAGATGAGACGTTTCTTCACGGATTCCTCCCTTTCGGATGGAGTGCCGGTTCACCCCGTTTTCTTTCCGGCCCTTTCGGGATGGCTGGATTGCTCGGCATGGGCCGAGCGACTGGCTGTCAGGATGGGGCTGGCGTCATTTCGCGGCGGCGTTGGCGCGCTCGCGCTTCTTCTCGTAGCGCGCCTCCATCAGCGCCTCGCCGTCCTTGCTGCCGTCGTGGAAAGTGCCGAACCACTTGTCGAACGGGATGAGGCCGTCGCCGTAATTCACCTCGAAATATTTGTGGTGGAGGTAGTGAATGTAGGCGTGGCTATCGACGCCGGCGTCCTCGGTCAGTTCCATCTTGTCGAAGCCGACATGGCCTGGAATGGCGCCGAATCCCGCATAGTGGAGCTGGTAGAGCGCCAGCAGCGGGTTCGACGGGATGATCAGGTGCCAGAAGGCGACGCCGAGGTAGCCGAGTTGCTCGACCGGGTGCATCGACAGCGACGACCAGGGCGACGGGTTGACCGAATTGTGGTGCACCGAATGCACCCATTTGTAGAGCGGGCCCCAATGGATGGCGCGATGCAGCAGGAAGAAATGCGTCTCGTGGATGATCGGCACCACCAGCGCCAGCAGGAAGAGATAGACCGGGTGCTCGGCAAAGGTCAGCCACGGCACGTAGCCATTGGCATAGAGATGGAGGATCACGACCTCGACTGCCGTCCAGATCGGCATGCCGGTGCCGAAGGTGCGCAGCATATTGTCGAGGTTCTGGTTCTCAAAGAAGAAGACTTTGTTCTTCTGCTCAGACGGCCATTTGCCATTGTATTTGAAGCGGTTGCCCTGTGCTTTAAAAGTATAGAGCCTGATCTCGAAAACCCCGAAGAAGACCAGCAGCGCGACGGAGTTGACGATGAAGAGGCGCAGGATCCAGCCGACGGAGAGCGTCTTCATCGTCTCGACGTCGGGCAGCACGTAGCGCCACCACACCACGGCGGTGAGCGCAAAGAGCAGATTGTAGGGCAGGAAATAGTGAGGCAGCCATTTCAGCAGCGCCAGCGGGCGCGGCGGAAAGACGAAGAGCGGCGCGGTGCCGGCCGGTTCGTTGGGAGCCCAGTCGCCCCTCTTGTTGCGCTTGCCGAATTGCAGGTCATCCATGGTGGCCTCACAGGGGCTGAGACAGGCTGAGGAAGCGTTCATAGGCGGCATCGTCCATGTCCACCTGGTGCTTCGCTTCCGGATAGGTCCCGCCGGCGACGTCGCGGCCAAAGGCGCGGAAGGCGGCGATGCGCTTCTCCTGCAATTCGGCTTCAAGCGTGACGAAGTCGGCATAGCGCTTGGCGTGGCGCGGGTAGTGGCCGGCGTGGGTGCCGAGCACGTCGCAGGAGAACAGATACTGCGTGTCGCAGGCCGCGCCGCAGCCCATGCCCATGGTGATCAACGGTGTCGAGCGCGTGATGTGCTCGGCCAACCTTACCGGCACGACCTCCACTTCGATGCATGCCGCACCTGCATTCTCCAGATCCTTGGCCGCGCGCAGCACCTTGAGAGCCTCTTCAGCCGTGCGTCCGATGGCGCGGAAATTCGTCCAGGTGGCCCTGTTGGGAACCAGGCCGACATGGCCTGTCACGGGAATTCCCTCGGCTGCCATGGCCTCAATGAAGCGCGGCGAATGCGACGAGTAGACCGCATCGGCGCCGCGCTTCATCATGGCGAAGCCCAGTCGCACCGCCTCGTCCGGCGAGGCGACCGCGCCATGCGGCATGCCGACCGAGAGGAACGCGTAGGGAGCCGCCTGGCGGATGGCTTCAAGGTTGTGATCGGGTTCGCAGGAGAGGATGGCGATGTCGCAGGCAACGGCCGCCGCCGCTTCGGCCGGCGTGTCGACATGCAGCTGCAGCCATTTGCGACTGCCCTTGGCGCTTTGCAGGTCGTAGGCCGTCAGCCGTCTCGCCACGTGTCATCCTCCCGTTTCACGAGGGGATAACACCGCCCCTTGCGGGGCGCCGCTTGTTCCTTGATCAAATCAGATCAAAGGTTCTCGGCGGTGAAGGTGATGAAGCGGATCGGCGGGTTTTCGACCGGCAGGTCGTGCAGGTTGAGCGCGGCGAGCACAAGGTCGATGGCGCGGCGCGCCTGTGCCTCCGGCGCCTGGTCGAGCACGACATCCATCGTGCCCTCCCGCAAGCCGCGCATGCTGCGCTCTGTAAGCTCATGGCCGATGAAGAAGATGTCGCTGCCTCTGGCGTGTTTGCGCAGCACCTCGTTGAGCGCCGTGTTGGCGCCGCCGGCATTGTAGAGCCCGGCAAGGTCGGGCCAGCGCTTCAGCGCTTCGTGCAACTGCTCGGCGTTGCGGTCGCCATCGTCGAAGCCGAACAGCGCGGCGATAGGCTCGAACTCCCGCCCCTCATCGATCAGGTAATCGAAAAAACCGCGCACGCGGTCGCGGTGGACACGGTAAATCTGGCTGTGGCAGAGTGCGACCACCTTGCCCGGCCGCCGCTGCATCTTCGCCATCAGCAGTCCCGCCATGCGGCCGGCGGCGTAATTGTCGATGCCGACATAGGCGCTTCTGGTGCCCGAGATCTGGGTGACGATCTGCACGGTCGGGATGTTTTCCGCTTCGAGCTTGCGAAGCGCGGCGCTCACCTGCGGATGGTCAGGCGCGGCGAGTATGAGTGCGGCGCGCCGCGGATCAGGTTCCAGGATACGCTTGGCGATCGCAGCGGGATTAGCCTCGTCGAGGAAGGTGCGGTGGACAGCGATCGAACGGTCGAGCGTCGCTGCTATGCGTTCGAAGGCGCGGGAAAGCCGCGCGAAGAAGGTCGCGTCCGGCCTGACCAGGATCACCTCGATGCGGATCACGCCGCGATGTGCCTCCGGCAGCCGGCGCGGATAGTCCAGCGAACGCGCCGCCGCCACCACTTTCTCGACGGTCGCCGGTCGCACCCCGCCCCTGCCGTTCAGCACGCGTTCGACGGTCGCCGTGCCAACGCCGGCGCGGCGGGCTATCTCGAGGAAGGTGGGCTTTGAAATGGGCGGCTCCCAGGCTGTCGGGCTGCAAGGGTAGCCAGAGGCTCGCCGGTTTCCAAGGTGGTGCCGGCCGCCGCCGGCACGGAATTCGTGACGGAGCCGCGTTGGCGTCGCCATCGGGAGGAAACAATCGCCTGCCAATCTCTCCTGGCACCGGATCCCGGCGGGGAGACAGCCATGCTTGAAACGGACAAGGTGTTTGCCGGCTCCATTCCGGAAAACTACGACCGCTACATGGTGCCGTTGATCTTCGAGCCATACGCCGCGGATCTCGCGCAACGCGCCATGGCATTGTCGCCGGGCGCCGTTCTGGAGGTCGCGGCCGGCACCGGCGTCGTGACGCGCGCGCTGGCGCCGAAACTATCGCGGGCTGCCAGCTATGTCGTGACCGACCTCAACCAGCCGATGCTGGACTACGCTGCCTCGCGACAGGCTCCGGATGGCCGCATCCAGTGGCGCCAGGCGGATGCCATGGCTCTGCCGTTCGAGGACGCCACCTTCGACCTGGTCTGCTGTCAGTTTGGCGCGATGTTCTTCCCCAATCGTCCGACAGCGTATCGCGAGGCCAGGCGTGTGCTGAAGCCGGGAGGACGTTTCCTGTTCAGCGTCTGGGATCGGATCGAGGAAAACGACTTCGCCGATGACGTGACCAACGCGCTCGCAAGGATTTTCCCGAACGATCCGCCGCGCTTCCTGGCGCGCACGCCGCACGGTTATCATGACAAGGATCTGATCCATGCCGACCTGGCAGAAGCCGGGTTCTCCGAGGTGGCGATCGATACGCTGGCGGAGCAGAGCCGCGCCCCCTCGCCTCGCATCCCCGCGGTCGCCTATTGCCAGGGAACGCTGCTTCGCAACGAGATCGAGGCACGGGAAGCCGGAAAGCTCGCCGTCGCGACAGATTACGCCACGTCCGCCATCGCGGAGAGGCACGGCACTGGCGAGGTTGTTGCCAAGATCCAGGCACATGTGGTCGCCGCTACGGCCTGACCTGTCGCACCCATCGTGGAGAGATCGTTGGCAGACCGGGCGCGTGGAGCGCGTCGGCGGAGGATACCCATGATCTGCCATGGTGCATCTCCGCCTACGTCGACACATCCACCCAGGCGAGCAGAAAGGCAGCGGTTTAGAACAGGAACGCGGCTGTCGCCGGATCAGGTCCTGTCCGGCCGTCGGCGGTGTCCATGTCGCGGATCGTCTGCATGTCGCCGGCATCCAGGTCGAAGTCAAAGACGTTGAAATTGCCGGCGATGCGCTCCCGGTGGATCGATTTCGGGATGACGATCAGCCCTTCCTTGAGATGCCAGCGGATAATGACCTGCGCCACCGATTTACCGTGCTTCTGGGCGATCTTTTCCAGTGTCGGGTCGGTCAGCAGACGGCCGCTGCCCAGCGGGCTCCAGCTTTCGATGTGGATGTCGTGCTTCCTGTGGAAGTCGCGCTTGTCGCGCTGCTGAAAGCGCGGGTGCAGTTCGATCTGGTTGACGACGGGTGTGACACCGGTTTCGCCGATGATCCGCTCCAGATGATCCTGGTTGAAGTTCGACACGCCGACCGAGGTGATGCGGCCTGCTTCCTTCAGTTCAACCAGCGTCTTCCAGGCTTCGACGTAATTGTTCTGGCCGGGTACGGGCCAGTGGATCAGGAACAGATCGATCCGGTCGATGCCGAGCTTTGCCATCGTGTCGTCGAAGGCCCGCAGCGCGTCGTCGCGACGGTGCGCGCCATTGCGCAGCTTCGAGGTGATGAACAGCTCTTTCCTCGGAACGCCGGCTGAGCGGATCGCCTCCCCCACGCCTTCCTCGTTGCGATAGCCCTCGGCTGTGTCGATCAGGCGATAGCCGGCCTCGATTCCCCACCGCACGACCTTGGCCGTGATATCCGGATCGACCTGCCATACGCCGAGTCCGATCCGCGGAATGGTGGCGCCGTCGTTCAATGTCAGCTGTTCAGGCATGCCTGGGTTTCCTTGCTGTGGTGGTGTTTGCCCTGCCCGCCTATGTAGTCGCCCGGTTTGAAATGACGAGTTCACACTCGGGAAATCAGGAATTTTTCGGCTCCCTATCAAAGATGCAGGCTTGAAACATACCGGACGGACGGTATTATTATCTGACCTTACTGGAATCGGAGCTTTCATGAAACCCCTCGTCCTCGGATACGGCGCCCTCGCCCTGGCCATCATCTGCGAGGTCACCGGGTCAGCCTTCCTGCTACGCTCGGAGCAATTCACGCGGCTGGTGCCAACGCTGGCGATGGGCGCGTTCTACGCGGTGGCGTTCTTTTTCCTGTCCCAGGCGCTCAGGATGATCCCGCTCGGCGTGGCCTACGCGATCTGGGCCGGTCTCGGCATCGTGCTGACCGCCGCCGTGGGCGTCGTGGTGTTCCGCCAGTCGCTCGACACGCCTGCCTTCCTCGGCATCGCGCTGATTGTCAGCGGCGTCGTGGTCATGCAAACCTTCTCCAGCAGCTCAGGGCATTGACGGTGTCGAACGCGCATACCCGCAAGAAGCAGCCGGAACTGGTGCGTCGTGCGCTTCTCGATTGCGCGGCCCGGCTTGCTCTCGACGAAGGCTTGACCGGGTTGAGTCTGCAGGCCGTGGCCAAGGCGGCCGGCGTCACCAAAGGCGGTTTGTTCCATCATTTCCCGAGCAAGGAAGCGCTGGTGGAAGGGGTGTTTGCCGACCTGCTTGGCCAGTTCGACGCCCAGATCGATGCCCTGATGGCGAAGGATCCGGAGCCGCGCGGCAGCTTCACGCGTGCCTATGTGGCATCGGGACTGGGGCCTGGCGTGCTTGGCATAGACGGGCGCTGGGCCGCGCTCTCCATCTCCATGGTGGCCGACCCCGGACTTCGGCGCGTCTGGACCGATTGGCTGTCGGCCCGATTGCAGCGTCACAACGCGACCGACAGCGATCCGGCCCTCGAACTGGCGCGGCTTGCAGCCGACGGCGCCTGGCTTTCGCAGGAGTTCTCCACGCCGGGCAAGATCAGCGACCTGCGGGACCGGCTGCTGGCCTTGTGCCGCTGAAGGTCCACGTCACACGCGGGCACCTGCCCCGGTGCGATGCGAACCTGCGCGGAGTGTCCAACGACCGCCGTCGCTGCGGAAATCAACCATGCTCAAGGGTTCGATGTCGATCTTGCGGTAGGATTGCCACGGCGCTCCCAGCACATGAAGCATGGCTGCCCGGATCATCGCCGCGTGGGTGACGGCGATTGTATGGCCAGGGAGTTGAACCAATTCGTTCATGAATGTCGCCGCACGAAGCAGAAGGCCGCTCAGGGGTTCGCCGCCGTGCGGAGCGGCATTGGGATCCGCCAACCAGACGGCCAAGGCATCACCCTCCTCCGCCTGCACGTCGGCGAAAGTCCTGCCGGCCCAATCGCCATGGTCGTGATCGGCCAGGAGCGGCTGGACGGTTGCCGGCAGAGCCAGGGCTCCGGCCGTCTGACGCGCCCGAAGCGCGGGGCTGGTCCAGGTCCGGTCTGCACGCCTCAGGCCCTGGCGCATCGATTCCGCCATGGCAACCGAACGTGGCTCCAGCGGTTCGTCGAGCGGAAACGCCCCATGGCGGGTGGCCCTGGTCGCTCCACTGCAGATCATGGTCAATCGTACGGACGTCAAGTATCTGGGGTCCTCTTCCCAAATGACGGATATCACTTTTCCCACCTAAACACGATTTGGCGGGGTCAGTCACATCCCGCCACTGATGGCGTAGCTGAATGGCGTGCATCTCGCCCTTATGGCGATGCCGCAAGGAAATCATATGCGCCGATACAGCCAATCAGGATGAACCGGCAAATCATCTTTCGCGTAAATTGGTTTTACTATTTAGAGTCGGAACCATTGCCGAAGCATTACGGTTTTTCACCGCGTCTGAGACGCCCCTCGATCAAGGCGATGACCGGCAGGAGATCGGCCACGCCGCTGACGACGTAGTGGGCACCTGCCCCGTTCAGGCGAGCCGCCGCCTCCGCCCGTTTCGTGCGAAAGGCATGTGGCGCCAGCGCCTGGGTTTCGGCGAGCGACAGGCCAAAGACGTTGCCGGTCACCGACACGCCAACCGTCCAGGCGCCGGCGTTGATGCCTTCGGCGATGCCAACTTCGGTGTCATCCACTTTCACGCATAGCCAGGGCGGGTAGACGCCGAGTTCGGTCAGCGCTTTCCACAGCATGAAGGGCGTTGGCCTGCCGTCCGGCGTGTCGCCCGTGCAGACCAGGCAATCCGGTGAGAACCCCTGCTCAGCCGCGACTGGCAGGATCTCGGCCATGATGTCGCGCGTGTAGCCGGTGGTCGAGCCGATCTTGTAGCCTCGCGCCCGCAATGCGGAGACGACATTGGCGACGCCGGGAATGACGTCCGAGAAGCTCGCCGCGACGGCGCGGTTCTTGGGCACGAAGACAGCGTAGACAGCATCGATGTCGGCTTCGGTCGGCGCCCGACCGTGTCGTTCCTCCCAGGCGCGGGCTATCCGTGGCTGCGATAGCAATGCGGCGATGTGTGGCCGCTTTGCCATGCCCATGGGCCCACGCGCCTCGTCGACGCTGATGGTAACGCCGAATTCGGCAAAGGCCTCGACGAAGACGCCCATCGGCGCCAGCGAACCGTGGTCGACCACCGTTCCGGCCCAGTCGAAGACAATGGCGCGGAGCAGGTTCGGATCGTTCGTCATGCAGTTTTCCTGACCTCGGAAGGAGCCATTCCGAAAAGCTCGCCGACAACCTCCTCGGCGATCGCGAATGACGTGCTGGCACCGGTACCGCTGGTGATCATTACCAGGCGCACGTCGTCCTGCGGCGCATCGACGAACATCGTTTTGTCGGGCGCCGAGGCGTAGGTGCCGGTCCAGCGCTCGATCACGGGCGGAGCGATGCCGCCGAAAATCGCGCGGAATTCGTCGAGGATGATCTCGTCGACATGATCCGAGCCGAACGGGTCCGGGGTCATCGCGTAGTGATGCGAGTCGCCGACCACGAGCGTTCCGTCGATGCCCTGAACGACGATGAGATGCACGCCATTGTCGAGCGCTTGCCGCTGATCGGCTTCCAGCCTGCTCCGCAGCGCTGCAGCCTCGGGCAGCGCCGCGTAGCCGGCATAGCGGGCCAGGCCGAGGTCGGACATCAGCGCGGCCGGCAGACGTATGCCCGGGTCGGCCAGCCGCATCATCTGCAGCTTGCAGCGTGTGACGCCCTGCAGGGCGATCCGTTCAGGGTAAAGCGTCGTCAGGTCGTCGCCCGGGCAGACGATCACCTTGTCGGCAAGTATATCGCCCCGGCTGGTTGTCACGACCGGCGGCGCGACTGAACGCACTGCGGTGTTGCGACGGAATTCAACGCCGTGCCTGTTGGCCAGGAGGGCAGCCACGCGCGGGATGGCGTCGCGGGATTCGACGCGCAGTTCATGAGGGCTCCACAGCCCACCGGAAAGGCCCTTTCCGGAAACGCGGGCATGCTTCTCCATGTCGGCCGGTTCGAACAACTGGCAACCCTCGCCCATTTCCGTGCGCAGGAATGCCTCGACCACGACGCGAGCCTCGGGCCGACGGGCCACCACCACCGTACCGCGTTGAAGGATCTCAATGCCGGCGGGACCGGCTATCTCCAGCCAGATGTCGCGGGAACGCATCGCCCTTCGCCAAACCTCGCCGCGCTCCTGGCCGCTGACGGTGATGAAACCGAAATTTCGGATCGAGGCGCCGTTGGCGCGGGCGTCGCGATCGATCACGACGGTGCGCAGGCCCTGACGCGCGGCGGCGAGCGCGTGGGCAAGCCCGACGATACCCGAGCCGACGATGGCGAGGTCGAACTGTTCCGGCGATTTCACGTGGTGCTTCCGATTCACATCCCCAGGCGCGCATTCAAACCACGCCATGTGACAGGAACGTGTAGGGTGAACGATGTACCCTCAAGCGGGTGAAATGTCTGGCGAAGCGCTGCCGATTTGCGTATCACTTCGCCGCCGTAGCAGCGCCTGACGTCCCGAAGGGCGGCAAAACAGGGACGCTGCAGCATTTTGATTTCGCGCGGGGTCCTTTCCGGAAGCGGTTCGGGGTCATCCGCCAGGAGCCGTTATCCACATGTTCGAGAACCTTCAGCCTGCCCCCGCCGACAAGATCCTTGCCCTGATCGGCCTCTATCGGGCCGATCCCCGTTCCGACAAGGTCGACCTGGGTGTCGGCGTCTACAAGGATCGCGAAGGCAGGACACCGGTGATGCGCGCCGTGCGCGAGGCCGAGACGCGCCTGTTCGCTGGCCAGGACACCAAGACCTACCTTGGCCTTGCCGGCGACACGGCTTTCAACACGGCGATGATCAAGCTTGCCTTCGGTGACAAGGCCGACCTGTCGTGTATCCGCGCCGCGCAGGCGCCTGGCGGCTCCGGCGCGCTCCGGCTGGTGGCGGAGCTCTTGCAGCGCACGCGCGCTGGCGCCACGGTCTGGCTGTCCAATCCGACCTGGCCGAACCACATGCCGGTCGTGCGCGCCGCCGGTCTCCAGGTTCGCGAGTATCCCTATTTCGACGCGGCGTCCGGCACCGTGCGCTTCGATGAAATGCTGGCGGCGCTGCGGACAGCGGCGAGCGGCGACGTGGTTCTGCTGCACGGTTGCTGCCATAACCCGACCGGCGCCAATCTCAACGCCAGTCAATGGGCAAAAGTCGCGGATGTGCTGGTGGAGCGCGGCCTGCTGCCCTTCATAGACATCGCCTACCAAGGCTTCGGCGAGGGTCTCGACGCCGATGCGGAGGGCTTGCGGCTGGTCGCCTCGAAGGTTCCCGAGATGGTGGTTGCGTCGAGCTGTTCGAAGAACTTCGCCGTCTATCGCGACCGCGTCGGCGCGGCGATGATCATGGCCCGGGATGGCGCCCAGGCGGATGTGGCGATGAGCCAGATGCTGTCAGCGGCGCGCGCCATCTACTCTATGCCGCCCGACCATGGCGCGGCTGCCGTGCGTATCGTGCTGGAGGACGCCGCGCTGCGCGCCGACTGGGAAGCCGAACTGGAAGAGATGCGGCTGCGCATGCTGAGGCTTCGGGTGGCGTTCGCCGACGCTCTGCGCAGGCAGACCAATTCCGATCGCTTCGACTTTGTCGCCAGCCATCGCGGCATGTTTTCCCGACTCGGATTGACGGAAGCGCAGGTCGAGCGGCTGCGCGTCGAGCACGGCGTCTACATGGTCGGCGACAGCCGCATCAACGTGGCCGGCCTGCCCGAGGACGGCATGGACCGGCTGGCCAAGGCGATCGTCTCGGTTCTCGACTGACGCGGAGCAAAGCCGGCGACGGCGCGATGCGGACAACCGCCGTGCGCGCTTTCTCCGGTTGCTGTGGACAATCCGCCGGCGCCGCATCCTCGCATGTGGCCGCGCATCGGGCCGAGGGATAGCATCGTCTCCATGAAGCCATCGAAGGACATTTCCCGCCTGATCGAGATCATGGCGGCGTTGCGCGAGCCTAAGACCGGCTGTCCGTGGGATATCGAGCAGAATTTCTCGACCATCGCTCCCTACACAATCGAGGAAGCCTACGAGGTGGCCGATGCCATATCGCGCGGCAATCCCGATGACCTGCGCGAGGAACTCGGCGACCTTCTGCTGCAGGTCGTCTACCATGCGCGGATGGCCGAGGAGGCCGGAGAGTTCGCCTTCGGCGACGTCGTGGAGGCCATTACCACCAAGATGATCCGCCGCCATCCGCATGTCTTCGGCGACGAGACGGCGCGCGGCGCTGGCATGGCCAAGGGCATGTGGGAGAAGATCAAGGCCGAGGAAAAAGCCGAGAAGCGGGAAGCGCGCCTGGCGCGTGGCCTCGACCCCGAGGACAACGGCAAGGGATTTCTCGACAGCGTGCCTGTGGCCATGCCCGCCCTGACCCGGGCGCTCAAGCTTCAGGAGAAGGCAGCCCGCGTCGGTTTCGACTGGAGCGAGGCAGCCCCGATCCTTGACAAGATCGAGGAGGAGATCGGCGAATTGCGCGAAGCGATGGCAAAGGGCGATACCGCGTCCATCAAGGACGAATTCGGCGACACGCTGTTCGCGCTGGTCAATCTCGGTCGTCACCTGAAGCTGGACTCGGAAGCCGCCTTGAGCGGCACCAACGACAAGTTCCGATCGCGATTCCATTATGTCGAACGAGCGCTGGACGCATCAGGCGGGACGCTCGAGACAGCGACGCTGGATGAGATGGAAAAGCTCTGGCAGGACGCGAAGAAGGCGAAATAGGGCTGGCCTCACCGGGGCAGCGCTATGCCCCGCTCCGTTTGTGAGCGGAACCGCCCTACTCGCTGTTTTTACGATGTAATCTGTTTTCGATCTCTTCGCGCGCGGCCTGTGTGGCCTGCAGAGATATGGTCGTGCTGCCGTCCTCGTTGTCGGTTCGCGACAGGACGTCACCATTGCGGTAAAGCCAGTCGACCATGCCGTAACGGGCGGGTTCGATGGTCACGGTCAGGGTTTTGAGTTCGCCGGAAACCCTGGTCTCGATCAGCGCCTTCAGCGTATAGATACCCTCGCCGGTCACGGCAGAGACGGCGATGGGGGGCGTCTTGCCGCCGTCAACGCCATCAGCCAGAAGCCTGGCGCGATTGCCTTCGTCGAGCCTGTCGATCTTGTTCCAGACCTCGATGACGCGCCTGGTGTCGGTGGCGTCGACACCAAGATCGCCGAGGATGCGCTCGACGTCTTCAGCCTGCGCGGCTGTGTCGGGGTCGGAAATGTCGCGCAGATGGATGACGAGATCGGCCTCGACCACCTCTTCCAGGGTCGCGCGGAAGGCGGCGATCAGGTGCGTCGGCAGGTCCGAGATGAAGCCCACCGTATCGGAAAGGATGATCGGCGTTCCATGCGGCAGGCGAACGCGGCGCAGGGTCGGGTCGAGCGTCGCGAACAACATGTCCTGCGCCAGTACCCCCGCCCCGGTCAGCCGGTTGAACAGGGTGGATTTGCCGGCGTTGGTATATCCGACGATCGCCACAACCGGGAACGGCACTTTCTTGCGCTTGGCACGGTGCAGGTCGCGCGTGCGCCGAACCGTCTCCAGCTCGTGCTTCAGCTTGGTGATCTTGTCCTGCAGGATGCGGCGATCGGACTCGATCTGGGTTTCGCCGGGACCGCCGAGGAAGCCGGCGCCGCCGCGCTGCCGCTCGAGGTGGGTCCAGCTCCGCACAAGGCGGCCCTTCTGGTAGTTGAGATGGGCGAGTTCGACCTGAAGCGTGCCTTCCTTGGTGCGGGCACGCTCGCCGAAGATCTCCAGGATGAGACCGGTACGGTCGACTACCTTGGTGTTCATCTCTTTTTCGAGATTGCGCTGCTGCACCGGCGTCAAGGGATGATCGACCACGACCAGCTCGGCATGGCCTTCCTTGACGATCTCGGCGAACTCCTCGACCTTGCCGCTGCCGAGCAGCGTTGCCGGACGCGGGTCGTTGATCACCACCACCGCTGTATGGATCGGATCGAGGTCAATGGCGCGGGCCAGCCCCACCGCCTCGTCGCGGCGGGCCTCGGCCGAGCGCGTCAGGCGCGGCCTGCCGGGATCCTCGTCGGTGCGCGGCAGCCGGGGAAGCACAGGCACGATGACGACAGCCCGGGTCGGGCCCTTGGCCTCGGTCCCAGGCTGTTTTGCCGGTTTGTCACGACCTGCGTGGGTCGTGTCCTTTTCACGTGCCAATCAGGCGCCCTGGCTTTCCTCGCCATCGAACATCTGAACCGGCTGGCTCGGCATGATCGTGGAAATGGCGTGCTTGTAGACGAGCTGGGAGTGGCCGTCTCGGCGCAGCAGGACGCAGAAATTGTCAAACGAAGTGACCACGCCGGTCAGCTTTACGCCGTTGATGAGAAAAATGGTGAGTGGGTTCTTGCTCTTGCGAACTGAATTCAGGAACAGGTCCTGAAGATTTTGCGATCGTTCCGCCATTGTTCTTGTCTTTCTTCGCCGATCCCTTTCGGTCCGCGAACCAATGCGTCAATGACCCGGCGCATCTCAAGCTCGCAAACACCGTCTTGCCGTCAGTAACGACAAGCAGAACGAGATGGATTGATGTTCATTCCACCTGTGCGGTTATCAGGCTGGACTTTTTTCCGCAACGTCAAAAAAGGCCTGCCGCAACGAAAGTGTCACGGAACCGGGATGTCCATTGGCCACGGGGTCGCCGTCGATCGCCACGACCGGCATGGCGATGGTGGTCGCCGAACTGATGAATGCCTCCCTGGCGGCCTTGGCCTCGGCGACTGAAAAATGACGTTCCTCGATTCTCAGGCCAAGCTTGGCCGCGACATCGAACAGGGTGGTCCGGGTGATGCCGCGCAAGATGCCGTGCTCGGCCGGGCGGGTTACCAGAACCCCGTCCATGGTGATGATCCAGGCATTGGACGAGCCGCCTTCCGTGACCATGCCGTCGGCATCGACGAACCAGGCCTCCTGGGCTCCGGCTTCCTTGGCCTTCTGCTTGGCGAGCACGTTCGGCAGCAGGCCGACGCTCTTGATGTCGACGCGATCCCAACGGTTCTCCGGTACGGTGATGATCCTGATGCCTGCCGCGGCGCGCTTGGCCTGGGCGGCCGGGTCGGCTTTGCGCGCGGTTATCACCAGCGAAGACGGTGTCCCCGCGGGAGGAAAAAGGAAGTCGCGGCTGGCCACGCCCCGAGTGACCTGCAGGTAGACGAGGCCGGTGGTGACGTGGTTGCGGCGTACCACCTCGCGCATCAGCAACGGCATGACGCCGCGCGAAACCGGCCAAGCGATGGACAATTCGCTGAGCGAGCGGCCCAACCGGCCGAGATGGCGCGGCATGTCGACGATGAAGCCGCGCGCCACCTCGCAAACCTCGTAGACGCCATCGGCGAACTGATAGCCACGGTCCTCAATGTGCACGGCGGCGTCGGCATGAGCGACATAGCGCCCGTTCACATAGGCAATGCGTGGCATCGGGGTTCCTCGGGAAAGTCGCTCTTTCTAATGCGATTCCACTGTTGCCGTAACCGGCAAACATTGGGTCGCCGTCCGCTCGGTCGCTGGATCGTCAGACGCCCAGCGACTTCAACTTGCGGTGCAGGGCGGAACGCTCCATGCCGATGAACTCGGCGGTCTTGGAGATATTGCCGCCGAAGCGGTTGATCTGGGCGATCAGATAGTCCTTTTCGAATTGTTCGCGCGCCTCGCGTAGCGGCAGGGCCATGATGTGCTGGTCCGACTGGTTCGGCGTGCGGGGCATGACGTCGCCGATCTCCGAAGGCAGCAGGTCCGCGGTGATCGGGGCATCGACGTCCTCGCCGCGCGCGAGGATCATCAGCCTTTCGACATTGTTGCGCAGCTGGCGCACGTTACCCGGCCAGTTGTGCGCCTGCAGGACGGCGAGCGCGTCGTCGCCGATACGACGCGGCTTGATGCCGGCCTGGCGAGCAATCTGCTTCATGAAGTTGTCGACCAGATAAGGGATATCCTCGCGCCGCTCGGCCAATCCCGGCACGTTGACCGGCACAACGGCAAGCCGGTGATAGAGATCCTCGCGGAAGCGTCCGTCGGCGATCATCGCCTCGAGATTCTGCGCCGTCGACGAGATGATGCGGACGTCGACCTTGACGCGCTTGGTTCCGCCCACCCGCTCGAACTGCTGCTCGACCAGAACACGCAGGATCTTGTTCTGTGTCTCGCGCGGCATGTCGGCCACCTCGTCGATATAGAGGATGCCGCGGTGCGCTTCTTCGAGCGCGCCGACCTTGCGCTCCGTGCCGTTCGATTCGGTGCCGAACAGCTCGATCTCCATGCGTTCAGGCGTGATATTGGCGGCGCTCAGCGTCACGAAAGGACCGCTCTTGCGGGCCGAAAGCGCGTGAATGGCGCGCGCCGCGAGTTCCTTGCCCGAACCCGACGGACCGATGATCATGACACGGCTGTTGGTCGGAGCGACACGCTCGATGGTCTGACGCAACTGGCTCATGGCCGACGACATGCCGATCAGGTCGAAGGTCTCGCCACTGCGCTGCTTCAGATCGGAAACCTCGCGCCGCAGTTTCGAGGTTTCCAGGGCGCGCTCGGCAACGAGGATGAGCCGATCGGCCTTGAAGGGTTTCTCGATGAAATCATACGCGCCACGGCGGATGGCCGAGACCGCGGTCTCGATGTTGCCGTGGCCCGAGATCATCACGACCGGCAGATTGGGATGCATCGTCTTGATCTCGTCGAGCAGCGCCAGCCCGTCGAGACGCGAGCCCTGCAGCCAGATGTCGAGAAAGATCAGCCTCGGGGCGCGATCGGCGATCGCCGCCAGCGCGCTGTCGGCATCGAACGCCGTGCGGGTTTCGTGACCCTCGTCGCTCAGGATACCGGCGACGAGTTCGCGGATGTCTTCCTCGTCGTCGACGATGAGAATATCAGACGCCATTACCGACCTTTTCAGTTTCTCGTTCGTGTTCCGCACGGCCTTCGTCGTCCTTCGGCGGTGCCGTGGTCGACGCCGCGGGCGGCATGATTATGCTGATCATCGCGCCTCGCCCGTTGTGGAAGTCGGCGGGCGCGTCGTGCAGTTCGAGCCGGCCGCCATGGTCCTCCACGATCTTCTTGACGATTGCGAGGCCAAGCCCCGTGCCCTTCTCTCGCGTCGTCATATAGGGCTCGAGCAAGCGTTGGCGATTCTCGCGCGGCAGGCCCTTGCCATTGTCGATGACATCGATTCGGATCGCGCCATTCTGACGCCCGGCTTGAATCCGGATTATGCCGTGCTCGCCGTCTTTCATTTCATCGAGACCGTCGATCGCCTCGGCCGCGTTCTTGATGATGTTGCCAAAAGCCTGCGCCATCAGGCGGCTGTCGAACGTGCCCTTCAGCGCCTCGGTGCCGAAGTCCCGCTCGAAGGTGATGTCGGGGCGGCTCACCTCGACAAGGAATGAAGCTTCGCGCAGCGATTCGCGCAGGTCGATGACTTTCATCTCCGGCTTCGGCATGCGCGCGAAGGCGGAGAACTCGTCGACCATTCGGCCGATGTCTCCCACCTGGCGGATGATTGTATCGGTGCACTGGTCGAAGACCTCGCGGTCCTCGGTGATGACCTTGCCGTAACGACGCTTGATGCGTTCGGCGGAAAGCTGGATCGGCGTCAGCGGATTCTTGATCTCGTGGGCGATGCGGCGCGCGACGTCCGCCCATGCCGAGGAGCGCTGCGCCTGGAGGAGATCGGTGATGTCGTCCACGGTCACAACGTAGGACTTGTCCTCGGTGCCGTTGTCGCCAGCCTCGATCGTGATCTGCACGTTGAAGGTGCGCTCCATGCCGGTACGATAGAAGGTGACCTGCTCGCGATAGACGGGCTTGCCCGACTTGCGACCGATCTCGAACACGCGTCCGACGTGCGGCAGCACGGCGGAGAGGTTCTGGCCAAGGGCCGCCTCGGCCGAAATGGCAAGCATCGTTTCGGCAGAACGGTTGACGATGGTGACGATGCCGTAGGGATCGACGCCGATGACACCCGCGGTGACGCCAGCCAGGACCGCTTCGGAGAAGCGCCGCCGCTCGTCGATGAGATCCTTGGCCGAAAGCAGTTCGTTGCGCTGCGACTTCAGCTCGAGAAGCATGTTGTTGAAGGTGTCGCCGAGCGAGGCGACATCCCCGTCGGAATGGCGGACCGGAACCGCCACGTCGAGATTGCCAGTGGCCACCTCGTCGGCGGCGCCGATCAGCTGGCGGATCGGCCGCACAAGGCGGTCGGCCACGGCAATGCCGGTCCATATGGCGGACAGGATGATGATCAGTGTCAGCGACAAATAGGGCAGCGCGAAGGCGATCTGCGAGGTGCGGCGGTTGTCTTCCAGGCCGCGATACTCGTCAGTGTTGGACTTGACGATCTGGCGCGCCTTGATCACCTCTGGGTCGACGAGGCGGATGGTGTAGAGATAGAGCCCCTCTATCTCGCGCAGCTTGACGATGGCGCCCATGATGTTGCGGGTGCGGGGTTCGATCAGAACCGGCTTGCCGTCGGACGCGCTGGTCACCGCCCCTTCCGGGGGCTCGGGCATTGAGAAGTCGGCCTCGGTCTTCGCGCTCATCACGAAGGAGCCGTCGGGCTTGATCAGAGCGGCGTGCGCGAGACCGCGTCCTACCGCCTCCTTGTTCATCAGATCCAGGAAGCCCGTGCGGTCGAGCCCGTAAAGCGTGCGCGACGCATCGAGATCATAGGCCATCGACAGTGTCGTGCCCTGAAGGTTGCGCGCGTTCTCCTGCACATAAGCGTCAGCGATCGACAGGGACGAGTTGACGATGGTCTTGGTGCGAATCTCGAACCAGCGGTCGAGACCGATGTCCAATGTGATCGAGGCGATGATCGCGACCATGATGGCGGGTATGGCCGCGACGAGGGCAAACATCGCCACGATGCGCACATGCAGCCGCGATGCCGCCCTGCCGTGCCGACGAGCCGTCAGGATGCGATGCACCTCGCGCCCGACAAGCGCGGCCAGGAACAGGACGAAGAAGGCGTTGAGGGCGATCAGGGCCTGGGTCGTCGTCGCATTTGGCGTGATCGGGGTCGCTCCGACCAGGATGGCGAAGGAGATGGCCGCCGTGACAAGCGCGCCCGCCACAGCGACGATGCCGGGCAACGCGAGAAGCCGACGACCCTCGCGGGTGCCGGTTGCGCTGAAAAGCGGTTTGTTGAGCGTCGTTGCCTGACTCGCCATAGTCCCGTCTTGAGCCGGTGAATGCGTCGGATCTATGCAACGCATTGTGGCGATTATGCAACAAGTGTGGCCGGGACGGAAATCTTTCCCTCGCCCGTCCCCTGGAAAAGGATCGCTTCCCGCCTACTGCCGCGACGATTTGTAGACGTTGACGCCGAGCTCGCGAATCTTCTTGCGCAGTGTGTTGCGATTGAGGCCCAGCAACTCGGCCGCCTTGATCTGATTGCCGCGCGTTGCGGTCATCGAGGCCAGCACCAGCGGGTACTCCACCTCGGCAAGAATGCGCTGGTAGAGGCCGGCCGGCGGCAGTTCCCCGGCAAAGGATGCGAAATAGCGTTGCAGGAAGTGCTCGACGGCCTGGCCAATGGACAGGTCGTCGGGAATGAGATTGCCGGCATCCGGCACGACCGGGCGCTCTCCGGTCTTCAGCTCGGTTTCGATGATCTCGGCTGAAATCTCGTCCTGCGAATAGAGGGCGGCCAGCCTGCGGATCAGGTTCTCGAGTTCGCGGACATTTCCCGGCCAGGCGTAGCGCTTCATCATCTCGATGCCGCCCGTTGCAATGCGCTTGGTCTGCAGGCCTTCCATCTCGCCGCGCTTGAAGAAGTGGCGCACGAGGTCGGGAATGTCCTCGGAGCGCTCGCGCAGCGCCGGCAGGCGCAGCGGCACGACATTCAACCGGTAGAAGAGATCCTCGCGGAAAAGCCCCTGGTTGATCAGGGTCCGCAGGTCCTTGTTGGTCGCGGCCACGATGCGCACATCGGTTTTGATCGGCGTGCGGCCGCCGACCGTGGTGTACTCGCCCTGCTGGAGGACACGCAGCAGGCGCGTCTGGGCCTCCATCGGCATGTCACCGATCTCGTCGAGGAACAGCGTGCCGCCCTCTGCCTGCTCGAAGCGACCGGTCGAACGGTTCTGCGCGCCGGTGAAGGCGCCTTTCTCATGGCCGAACAGCTCGGATTCGATCAGGTCGCGCGGGATTGCCGCCATGTTGATGGCGACGAACGGACCGCCGCGCCTGCGGCCATATTCGTGCAGCGCGCGAGCCACCAGTTCCTTGCCGGTGCCCGACTCGCCTGAAATCATGACCGTGAGGTCCGTCTGCATCATCCGCGCCAGCATGCGGTAGATGTCCTGCATGGCCGCCGAGCGGCCGACGAGCGGCATGGTCTCCGGCTGTTCCTCGGGACGCGTATCGATTGTCGGACGCCGCGGCTCCGAAAGCGCGCGATTGACGATGTTGAGCAGCTCGGTGAGGTCGAACGGTTTCGGCAGATACTCGTAGGCGCCGGTCTCCGAGGCACGGATGGCGGTCATGAAGGTGTTCTGCGCGCTCATGACAATGACCGGCAGTTCGGGCCGCGCTTTCTTGATGCGCGGCAGCATGTCGAACGCGTTCTCCTCGGGCATCACCACATCGGTGATGACCAGGTCGCCCTCTCCCGCCGCCACCCAGCGCCAGAGGGTCGATGCGTTTGACGTCACCCGCACGTCATGGCCGACACGGGAAAGCGCCTGGTTGAGCACGGTACGGATCGCCGCGTCGTCATCAGCGACGAGAATGTTGCCGCGTATGGTCATTTGCGGTCTCCTTCGCTGTCACCATCGCTGAACGATGTTTCCTTCCACGCTGGCATCAGAATACGGAAGGTGGTGCCGCGCGGCGTGGAATCGCATTCGATGATGCCGCCATGCTCGCCAACGATCTTGGCGACCAGGGCAAGGCCGAGGCCGGAGCCGTTCGGCTTGGTCGTGATGAAAGGATCGAACAGGATCGGCAGGATATCCTCGGAAACACCAGGCCCGTTGTCGCGCACGCAGAATTCCAGCGGCAGCGACACGCGGTCCTGTGTTCCCGGTACCGACACCCGGATGCCCGGCCGGAAAGCCGTCGACAACACGATCTCGCCCTGCGGGTCGGCACCGATCGCCTCTGCCGCGTTCTTGACCAGGTTCAGGAACACTTGGATGAGCTGGTCGCGATTGGCGAAGACCGGAGGCAGTGAAGGATCATAGTCCTCCAATATCCTGATTCTCTTGGCAAAACCGTTCTTGGCGATCGCCTTCACATGGTCGAGGACGACGTGGATGTTGACAGGGTAACGGTCGATCGGCCGCTCGTCAGAAAACACCTCCATGCGGTCGACGAGCGATACGATCCGGTCCGTCTCGTCCGTGATGAGGCGGGTCAGCGCGCGATCCTCGTCGGAGGCGGAGAGTTCGAGTAATTGCGCGGCGCCGCGTATGCCTGAGAGCGGGTTCTTGATCTCATGCGCCAGCATGGCGGCAAGGCCCGTCACTGAGCGAGCTGCCCCACGATGTGTCATCTGGCGGTCGATCTTGTCCGCCATCGAGCGCTCCTGGAACATCACCACGACGGAGCCCGGAAACTCCGGAACCGGCGCAACGTAGAGGTCCACCACCTTCTCGATGCCGAGCCGGGGCGAGGAAACGTCCACCCGGTATTCGTTGACGGGCGCATGCCGCTCGCGCACCTGGTCGACGAGCGTCAGCAGCGGACTGCCGAAAGGCACAAGCTTCGACAGCGTGTTGCGGGCAAGCATCGTCGCGCTGGAGCGGAAGAAGTCCTCGGCATCGGCGTTGGCGAAGGTGATGTAGCCGGCCGGATCGATCATGATCACCGGTCGGCGGATCGTGTTGAGCACGATCTGCGCGGCGTCCGTCATCTGTGTTCCGAGAGCGTTCATGCCGCACTCCGCAGGCTTGCTTCCGTCATCGCGGCGCTCAGCGCGTCGCGAAGCATGACCGTCACGCTTTCCGGCTCGCGAGACGTCAGGACGGCCTTTCTCCGGTCGCCGGCAATATGCGGCGCGTGCCGGTCGAGATACCAGCCGAGATGCTTTCGCGCCTGCCGCAGGCCGCTTTCCATGCCGTAGAATGCAAGCATGTCCTCGTAGTGGGCGACGACATAGTCGGCCAAATCCGCGGGGGTTGCCGGCCGGTTGCAATCGGCGCCCGCCGCTTCGGCCGCGATGCCGCCCGCCGTCCACGGCGCGCCGTAGTGGGCGCGGCCGATCATCACCGCGTCGGCTCCCGATTGGTCGAGGATCGTGGCGGCATCGGACGCGGAAGTCACGTCGCCATTGGCAACGACTGGAATGGAGACAGCCTCCTTGACGCGGGCGATGGCGCGCCAGTCGGCCTTGCCTTCATAGAATTGGCAGCGTGTGCGGCCATGGATCGTCACCATGGCGACGCCGGCCTGCTCGGCGCGTCGCGCGAGCATGGGCGCGTTGAGCGCGCTTTCATCCCAGCCGAGCCGCATCTTGACAGTCACCGGCACGCTGACCGCCCCCACCACGGCCTCGATCAGTGAGAGCGCATGGTCGAGGTCGCGCATGAGCGCCGACCCGGCATAGCCGCCCGTCACCTTCTTGGCCGGGCATCCCATGTTGATGTCGATGATGTCGGCGCCCTCGCCCGCGGCGATGCGCGCGCCCTCTGCCATATGCGCGGCTTCACGACCCGCCAGCTGCACCATGTGGACCGGGAGCCCCGAATGACGGACGCGCAGGCTGGAGCCAGCCCTGCCCTTGGCGAGCTCGCCACTCGCCACCATTTCGGATACGACGAGGCCCGCGCCGTGCGCATGGGCGCGCCGGCGGAATGGATCATCTGTGATCCCCGACATCGGCGCCAGAAACACGCGGTTACGAATAGCCACGCCGCCGACGTCGAGAGGCAGGGCCAGCTTGCTCAGATCGGGCATGCACAAAAACCAAGCATCTTCATACGTTGCACATTCTGTAACCAGAACAATGGCAATGTGCAACGCGCAATGACGCCACATTGCGGCGCAATTGGGAAAAATGCTGGCCTTCGGCTCTGGGCGCGACTAAGCCACACATCATGACTGACGCAAGTGCAAACCTGGGCGTGGCGGCATCCGAAAAAGTCGCCGTGGTAATCGTGGCCGCTGGCCGCGGCGCGCGCGCCGGCCAAGCCAACGGCCCCAAGCAGTATCAGCGCATCGGCGGCCGCGCGGTAATAACCCACACGCTGGACGTATTCCTGCGGCATCCACGAACCGGTCCCGTCGTCGTTGCCATCCATGCGGACGATGTCGAGCTTTTCCGCGAGGCGGCTGGTGGCCACGCCGAGCGCGTCACCGCGGTCGTCGGTGGCGCCACCCGGCAGGATTCCGTGCGCCTTGGGTTGCTGGCCCTCAAGGGATATGCGCCGGCGCGCGTCCTCATCCATGACGCCGTTCGCCCCTTCGTCGATGCGGAGGTGATAGATCGCACGATCATGGCCATTGGCGAGCGCCAGGGCGCGCTGCCCGCCCTCCCCGTCGCAGACACGCTGAAGCGCGAATCGACCACGGGGATGATCGACGAGACCGTTTCCCGCGCCGGCCTCCATGCCGCGCAGACGCCGCAGGGCTTCCCGTTCCTGGCTATTCTCGAAGCACATGAGAAGGCCCATCACATGGGCCGGTCCGACTTCACCGACGATGCCGCGATCGCCGAATGGGCACGAATTCCGGTGAAGATCGTTCCGGGGTCGGCCGACAACACCAAGCTTACCTGGGCGCGTGATATCGCCATGGCCGATCAGCGGCTGTCGGCGGAGCGGCCACGTTTCCCGGATATCAGGACGGGCAATGGCTACGACGTCCACGCCTTCGAGGCCGGCGACCACGTGACCCTGTGCGGCGTCGCCATCCCGCACAATCGAAAACTGTCCGGGCACTCGGATGCCGATGTCGGGCTCCACGCCTTGACCGACGCGCTGCTGGCGACCTGCGGCGCGGGCGATATCGGCACGCACTTCCCGCCATCCGATCCGCAGTGGAAGGGCGCGGCGTCGCATTTGTTCGTCGAACATGCCGCAAGGCTGGTGCGGGAGCGCGGTGGCCGCATTGCAAATGCCGACATCACGCTGATCTGCGAGGCGCCGCGCGTCGGGCCGCATCGCGAAACGATGACGGCGGCGCTCTCGCGAATGCTGGGCATCTCGCCGGATCGCATCTCGATCAAGGCCACGACCAATGAGCGGCTTGGCTTCGTCGGGCGGGAAGAAGGCATCGCCGCCATTGCGACGGCCAGCGTGGTTTTCCCCGGAGAGGTGCCTGAATGAGCTATGAAGGCCTGCCCAACCGCTTGCTTGAAGCCTGCCAGGCGCAAAACATCATGCTGGCAACGGCCGAGAGTTGCACCGGCGGGATGATCATCGCAGCGCTGACCGACATCGCCGGCTCATCCGCCGTGGTCGACCGCGGTTTCATCACCTATTCCAACGAAGCCAAGATGGACATGCTGGGCGTTTCCGCCGAGACGCTCCAGGCGCATGGCGCCGTCTCGCGGGAAACAGCGCTTGAGATGGCCGCGGGCGCCCTCGCCCGCTCTCGCGCGAGCCTCACGCTCGCCGTCACCGGCGTCGCCGGTCCGGGAGGCGGCTCGCCGGAAAAGCCAGTCGGGCTCGTCTGGTTCGGCGTTGCCGTGAACGGAAAGCCGGTTGCCGCCGAGCGCATGCTCTTTCCCGACAAGGGCCGCGACTTCATTCGCCACGAGACTGTCCGCCACGCCCTTGACCTCGGCCTGAAAGCGCTCGGCGTTTCCTGACGGCTGCGCCCGGCGCCTAGGCCGGCGAGACGCCATAGATCACGTCAGCCCGTTTCTCGAAGGCTTCCGAGAACATTCGGAAGGCCCGATCGAACATCGTGCCCATGACGGCGCCCAGGATGCGGCTCTTGAATTCGTAGTCGATGAAGAACCGCACCGAGCAGCCGCCATCGGCCGGCTCGAACCGCCAGAGATTGCTCAGATATTTGAACGGCCCATCAATGTACTTCACGTCGATGACATTCTCGTCGGGCTTGAGCAGGACCTGCGTTGTGAAGGTCTCGCGAATGGCCTTGTAGCCGATGCTCATGTCGGCGACGAGCACCGTGCGGCCGTCGCGCTCCTTGCGCGAGCGCACCGTCAGCGCTTCACACAGCGGCAGGAATTGCGGATAGGACTCCACATCGGCCACCAGCGCAAACATCTGCTGCGGCGTGTGCGATACGCGGCGGGTGGCTTCGAATTTGGGCATTAACGCGGAGCTAGCCGGCTTTTTTGAGCTGTGCTTCGCGCGCCGCGCGCAGCTTGGCGAAATCATCGCCGGCGTGGTGCGAGGAACGCGTGAGCGGGCTCGACGCCACCAGCAGGAAGCCCTTGGTCCTGCCGATCGTCTCGAAGGACTTGAACTCTTCGGGCGTGACGAAGCGGATCACCGGATGGTGCTTCTTCGACGGCTGCAGGTACTGGCCGATGGTCATGAAGTCGACATTGGCCGAACGCAGGTCGTCCATCAGTTGCAGCACTTCGTTACGCTCTTCGCCGAGACCGACCATGATGCCGGACTTGGTGAAGATCGACGGGTCGAGTTCCTTGACCCGCTGCAACAGCCTGATCGAATGGAAATAGCGGGCGCCGGGCCGAACCGTCAGGTAGTTGGAGGGCACCGTTTCGAGATTGTGGTTGAAGACGTCGGGCCGCGCGGCAACAACAATCTCCAGCGCGCCTTCCTTGCGCAGGAAGTCGGGCGTGAGGATCTCGATCGTCGTCAAAGGCGCCGCGGCGCGAATGGCGAGGATGACATCAGCAAAATGCTGCGCGCCGCCATCGGCGAGGTCGTCGCGGTCGACCGAGGTGATGACGACGTGGCTGAGCCTCATCTGCTTGACGGCGTGCGCGACACGCGCCGGCTCGTCGGCGTCCAGTGCCGTCGGAATGCCTGTCGCGACGTTGCAGAAGGCGCAGGCTCGGGTGCAGATCTCACCCATGATCATGAAGGTGGCGTGCTTCTTGTCCCAGCATTCGCCGATGTTGGGGCAGCCGGCTTCCTCGCAGACCGTCACCAGCTTGTGCGACTTGACGATCTCGCGCGTCTCGACATAGCCCTTCGACATGGGCGCCTTGACGCGTATCCATTCCGGTTTGCGCAGCACCTCCTGATCGGGCCGATGGGCCTTTTCGGGATGCCGCGGACGCGGCGCTTTGGTGATCGTATCGAGGACGGTGACCATGTCGGGAACCCATTCTTGGCCACCGCTTTCCGGCGGCGGCCCTGCAATGTCATCTAGGACTTTTCGCCGCAAAGAAAAAGGCCGACACGGCGCATGCCGCAACGGCCTTTTTTACATAGCTGGGCCTTTCAGGAGTCAGCGGCGTACCAGCCGTCCGACCCAGATCAGCAGGCAGGCGCCGACAAATCCGGTGATCAGATAAGCGATCCAGCCTATGCCGAAGATGCCGAGATTCAATGCCTGCAGGATGGCATTCAGAACGATCGCCCCGACGATGCCGAGGATAATGTTCATCAGGATGCCGGTATTGCTCTTCATGACCATCTCGGCCAGCCAGCCCGCGAGGCCGCCGATGATGATAGCTGCGATCCAGCCTACGCCATTCGTCATATTTTCTCTCCCTGGATGAGTGAAAACGCATTCTCAAACGAACTGTCTTGCCGTCGATCTCCGCTGAGTCTGGCATCTTCAATTTATCATGCATTCAGCGCGCGACCATAGGCGTCGAGCACGCTTTCCTTCATCATCTCCGACAGCGTCGGATGTGGGAAGATCGTGTGCATCAACTCTTCCTCGGTTGTCTCGAGGTTCATCGCCACGACGAAGCCCTGGATGAGCTCGGTCACCTCGGCGCCGACCATGTGCGCGCCCAGCAACTGTCCCGTCTTCTTGTCGAAGATGGTCTTGATGAAGCCCTGATCCTCGCCGAGCGCGATGGCCTTGCCGTTGGCGGCGAACTGGAAGCGGCCGACGCGTATGTCCTTGCCCTCGGCCTTGGCCTTGGCTTCGGTCAGGCCGACGGAGGCAACCTGTGGGCTGCAATAGGTGCAGCCGGGGATCTTCAGCTTGTCGATGGCGTGCACGCCCGGGAAATTGGCGATCTTCTCGACGCAGACGACGCCCTCGTGCTCGGCCTTGTGGGCGAGCATCGGCGGGCCCGCGACATCGCCGATAGCGTATATGCCCGGCACATTGGTCTTGCCGTAGCCATCGACGACGACACAGCCGCGTTCCGTCTTCACGCCGAGCGCCTCGAGACCGAGATTCTCGATATTGCCCTGCACGCCGACGGCCGAAATCATGCGGTCGGCGGTGATCTTCTCGACCTTGCCGTCCTTCATCTCGACATGCGCCGTGACCGAGTTGGCGCCCTTCTCGACCTTGGTGACCTTGGCCTCGAGGATGATCTTCATGCCCTGCTTCTCGAACTGCCGCTGCGCGAATTTCGAGACCTCGGCGTCCTCCACGGGCATGACCTGAGGCAGAAGCTCGACCACGGTCACCTCGGCGCCCATCGTGCGATAGAAGGAGGCGAACTCGATGCCGATGGCGCCGGAGCCCATCACGAGGAGCGATTTCGGCATCTCCTTCGGCACCATCGCCTCGAAATAGGTCCAGATCAGCTTGCCGTCGGGCTCGATGCCGGGCAGCGCGCGCGGGCGGGCGCCGGTGGCGAGAATGATGTGCTTGGCCGTGTAGGTGCCCTCACCCTTGACGCCCTTTGGCACGGGCGGCTGCGGCTCCATCGGCTTCTTGGCGGTCTTGGAGACGACGATCTCACCGGGCTTCGTCAGCTTGGCCTCGCCCCAGATCACGTCGACCTTGTTCTTCTTCATCAGGAAGGAGATGCCGGCGTTGAGACGCAGTGAGACCTTGCGCGAGCGGTCGACAACAGCGGCGGTGTCCGGGGTGACTTTGCCGTCGAGCTTCAGGCCGTAGTCCTTCAGATGATCGGAATAGTGCATGATCTCGGCCGAGCGCAGCAGTGCCTTGGTCGGAATGCAGCCCCAGTTGAGGCATATGCCCCCGAGATGCTCGCGTTCGACGATCGCGGTCTTGAAGCCGAGCTGGGCGGAGCGGACGGCCGTCACATAGCCGCCAGGGCCGGAGCCGATGATGATGACGTCGTAGTTCTCAGCCACGGTTTTCTCCTTGATTCACAATTCGAGCATTACGCGGACGACCGGCGCCAGCGCCTCACCAATGCGGCGCGTGTTCTCGGCGTCGAGATGGACGCCATCGAGCGGCGTGGTGACGGCAACGCCGCCGGCATCGAAGAAGCCGCAACCGGCCTCATCGGCAAGCGCGGCGTAAAGCGGCGCGAGCCGGCCCGAAGCCTTGTCGCCGCCGGCGAACATTTCCCGGAATTCGGCGTTATCGGTGCCGCTGAGCACAGGCGGCGAGACGATCAGGATTTCCGGCGCCTGCCAGTCGAACGGATAGTCATGTCCGCGCACGATATCGATGAGGCGCTGCATGCCCTGCTTGGCCGCGACGGGGCTGCCATGGATCCACGGCTTCATGTCGTTGGCGCCGAGCATGATGATCACGAGATCGATGGGCGCGTGGCTGGTCAGGATGGTCGGCAACAGCCGCGCGCCGTTGCGGTCGGCGCCGGCAAGATGATCGTCGAACGCAGTGGTGCGGCCGTTCAGCCCTTCGGCGATGACTTGCACGTCACCGCCGAGATGTTTCTCCAGCACGCTCGGCCAGCGGTCTTCCAGCCGATGGCGACCGCCTTCCGCGCTATAACCCCAGGTCAGGGAGTCGCCATAGCAGAGAACCGTCTTCATCCACTCGCCCTGTCCATGGGAGCTTGCCGCTGGCTGGCCATATGCGCTTTACCTGCGATGTGGCCGCCGCGCCAGAAACCTACACCAGCATGCCCATCGGGTTTTCGACGAGGCGCTTGAAGGCGCCGATGAGTTCGGCGCCGAGCGCGCCATCGACCGCGCGGTGATCCGTCGACAGCGTCACCGACATCACCGTCGCGATCTTGATCTCGCCGTTCTTCACCACCGCCCGCTCCTCGCCCGCGCCGACCGCAAGGATCGTCGCGTGCGGCGGGTTGATGACGGCCGCGAAATCCTTGATCCCGAACATGCCCAGGTTCGAAACAGCCGTCGTGCCGCCCTGGTATTCCTCGGGCTTCAGCTTGCGGCTGCGCGCCCGGCTCGCCAGATCCTTCATCTCGTTGGAGATCACCGACAGCGTCTTTTCGTCCGCATGGCGGATGATCGGCGTGATCAGGCCGCCGGGGATCGACACCGCGACACCGACATCGGCATGCTTGTGCCGCACCATCGCGCCCTCTGTCCACGACACATTGGCATCCGGAACCGCCTTCAACGCCATCGCCATCGCCTTGATGATCATGTCGTTGACGGAGAGCTTGTAGGCCGGAACCTCGCCCTTGTCGGTCTTGCGCATCGGAGCGGTGGCGTTGATCTGCGAGCGCAACGCCAGCAGCGCGTCGAGTTCGCAGTCGATGGTCAGGTAGAAATGCGGGATGGTGGACTTCGCCTCGACCAGGCGACGCGCGATGGTCTTACGCATGTTGTCGTGCAGGATGAGCTCGTAGGAGCCTTCCTCGAACAGCTTCAGCACCTGGTCGTCCGACATCGGCTTGGCCGCCGGAGCGGCAGCGGCAGGCGCGGGCGCGACGGCCGGAGCCTTGGCGGCGGGCGCCGCCTTGGCGCCACCGGCGATCGCCGCGTCGATGTCGGCCTTCACAACGCGGCCATGCGGCCCGGTGCCCGTCACGGCGGACACGTCGACGCCAGCTTCCCGGGCGATGCGGCGGGCAAGTGGCGAGGCGAACACGCGATCGCCACCGGCATGCCCGTTGGCGACCGGGGCGGCCTCGGCCTTTGCCGGCGTCGGCGCTGCGGCTGCAGCCTTCGGCGCTTCCTTGGCTGGCTCGGGCTTGGGTGCTTCTGCTTTCGGAGCTTCAGCCTTGGCGGCCGCGCCGGCATCCTCGCCCTCGCCTGCCAGGATGGCGATCACCGCATTGACCTTGACGCCTTCGGTGCCGGCCGGGACGACGAGCTTGGCGACCGTGCCTTCATCGACGGCCTCGACCTCCATCGTCGCCTTGTCGGTCTCGATCTCGGCTATGACGTCGCCCGGCGCGACCTTATCGCCTTCCTTGACCAGCCATTTGGCGAGATTGCCTTCCTCCATCGTTGGCGACAGGGCCGGCATGGTGATGTTGATTGGCATGTGTTCCTCCCGCCCGGTTCAGCGATAAGTGACGGCCTTCACCGCCTCGACGACCTCGCCGACATTCGGCAATGCCAGTTTCTCGAGGTTCGCGGCATAAGGCATAGGCACGTCCTTGCCGGCGATGGTGATGACCGGCGCATCGAGGAAGTCGAAGGCGCGCTGCGAAACCTGGCTGGCGATATGATCGCCGACCGAATTCTGCGGGAAGCCTTCCTCGACAACCACCAGGCGGTTGGTCTTCCTGACCGAGGCGATGACGGTGTCGAGATCGAGCGGGCGCAGCGTCCTGAGGTCTATGATCTCGGCATCGATGCCCATGCCGCGCAGTTCGGCCTCCGCCTTGACGGCGTAGGTCATGCCGATGCCGAAGGACACGATGGTGACGTCCTTGCCCTGCTTGTGGACGCGCGCCTTGCCGATCGGCAGCACGAAATCATCGAGCTTCGGCACGTCGAAGGACTGGCCGTAGAGGATCTCGTTCTCGAGGAAGACAACGGGGTTGGGATCGCGGATGGCGGCCTTGAGCAGGCCCTTGGCGTCGGCGGCGGTGTAAGGCATCACCACCTTCAGTCCGGGGACGTGGCTGTACCAGGCGGCATAGCACTGGGAGTGCTGCGCCGCGACTCGGGCGGCGGCGCCGTTCGGACCACGGAACACGATGGGCGCGCCCATCTGGCCACCGGACATATAGAGCGTCTTGGCGGCGGAATTGATGATCTGGTCGATCGCCTGCATGGCGAAGTTGAAGGTCATGAACTCGACGATCGGCTTGAGGCCGGCCATCGCCGCGCCGACGCCGACGCCGGCAAAGCCGTGTTCGGTGATGGGTGTGTCGACCACGCGGCGTGGTCCGAATTCCTGAAGCAGCCCCTGCGTGATCTTGTAGGCGCCCTGGTATTCGGCGACTTCCTCGCCCATGACGAAAACATCGCCATCGCGGCGCATTTCCTCGGCCATCGCGTCGCGCAATGCCTCGCGCACGGTGGTCGAGACCATCTCCGTGCCGGCCGGAATATCCGGGTCGGCCGCTGTTTCCGTCTTCGGCGCGGCGGGAACGGGCGCTGCCTGCGGCTTGGCTGCGGGCGCTTCCTGGGCGGCTGGCGCCTCGACTTTCGCCGGAGCCTCCGCCTTGGCGGGCGCGGCCGCCTTGCCGACATCCGAGGCGCTCTCTCCATCCTGAAGCAGCACTGCGATCGGCGTGTTGACCTTCACCCCCTCGGTTCCGGCGGCAACCAGGATCTTGCCCAGCGTGCCCTCGTCGACGGCTTCCACTTCCATGGTCGCCTTGTCCGTCTCGATTTCGGCGATCACGTCACCGGCGACGATCTTGTCGCCTTCGTTTTTCAGCCATTTGGAAAGATTGCCCTCCTCCATGGTCGGGGAGAGAGCGGGCATGAGAATTTCGATCGGCATGTCCTTGCCTCCCCTTAGAGCAGCACGTCGGTCCAGAGCTCGGACGCATCCGGCTCCGCGTCGTTCTGGGCAAATTCGGCGGCATCAGCGACGATATCCCGGACATCCTTGTCGATGGCCTTCAGGTCGTCCTCGCTTGCCCAGCCCTTCTCGATCAACCGCGCCCTGACCTGCTCGATCGGATCGTGCTCGGAGCGCATCTTCTGCACTTCTTCCTTGGAGCGGTACTTCGCCGGGTCGGACATGGAGTGGCCGCGGTAGCGATAGGTCTGCATCTCCAGGATCAGCGGACCATTGCCGGCACGACACCATTCCGTCGCGAGGTCGCCGGCCGCCTTAACGGCGCGTACGTCCATGCCGTCGACCTGGATGCCCGGGATCTTGAAGGACGCGCCGCGGTGCGAGAAATCGGTCTCGGCCGACGAGCGCGAGACCGAGGTGCCCATGGCGTAGCGGTTGTTCTCGATGATGTAGATGACCGGCAACTTCCACAACGAGGCCATGTTGAAGCTCTCGTAGACCTGGCCCTGGTTGGCGGCGCCATCGCCGAAATAGGTCAGCGAGACATTCTTGTTTTCGCGATACCGGTTGGCGAAGGCGATTCCGGTGCCGAGCGAAACCTGCGCGCCGACGATTCCGTGGCCACCATAGAAATGCTTCTCCTTGGAGAACATGTGCATGGAGCCGCCCTTGCCCTTCGACAGGCCGCCGCGGCGCCCCGTGAGCTCGGCCATGACGCCGCGCGGAGACAGGTCCATCGCCAGCATGTGGCCGTGGTCGCGGTAAGCGGTGATCATCTGGTCACCCTCGATCAGCGCCATCTTCATGCCGGTGACGACAGCTTCCTGGCCAATATAAAGGTGGCAGAAGCCGCCGATGAAACCCATGCCGTAGAGCTGGCCGGCCTTTTCCTCGAAACGGCGGATGAGCAGCATATGCCGATATGCGGAAAGCTCTTCTTCCTTGGTGAATTCGGCCGGCTTGGGGGCCGCGAGGGCCGAAGACTTGCCGTCCGATCTGGATTTGGCAGGCGCTTTTCTAGCAGCGGTGGCCATGCATCACTCCCTGTTGGCGTCTCTTGACGGACATGCGAGCAGGATGAACTGCTCCGGGGAGATCGAACCTCCCCTTCGATTTACGCAAGGCTAACACGCAAAAACGGGTTCCGCCATGCCGAAAATGCATGGCTGACATGCGTCTAAGCGATTAAAATCATTGGAAATATAAGCGATTAACCTGATTTAGGTTACTTCGCTGAGGCCGGAAGCATGATGGTGATCTCGTCGGCCTGGGAGAGGTTGAGCGCCCTGCGCGCCTGCTCGTCGAGCATATCCTTCTCCAGCGTGCCTTCATGCATCAGCTGGACGCGCCGCTCGAGTTCCATGCGACGCGCGCGGACACTGTCGAGACTCGCCTGCAGTTCGGCCGCTCTCGCCTCCATGCGGTACTTGGAATAGATGCCGAATTCGCCGTGATAGGCGTGAAAGCCGAAATAGGCCAGGAACACCACGCAGAGGGTGGGGATGATCAGCCGGCCGGTGTTTCTCTGCTTGTGCTGACGTGTCCACATGACGCAAATCCCCAGGGCTGGAACTCTGAAAGCCCTGCGACCTTTTTCGCCCGATTGTGCTTAATGGACAGTTACGCCACGGCGTGGTTCGCGGCTGGCGGAAACAAAAAGGGCGGGAGATTTCTCCCGCCCTTCGCATATCGGAACTGATCCTGATGCTATGCCTTGAGGATCGACTTGCCGGCGTAGGCAGCCTGACTGCCCAGTTCTTCCTCGATACGGATGAGCTGGTTGTACTTGGCCATGCGGTCGGAGCGCGACAGCGAGCCGGTCTTGATCTGCCCGCAATTGGTCGCGACGGCGAGATCGGCGATCGTCGAATCCTCGGTTTCGCCGGAGCGATGCGACATGACGGCGGTGTAGGCTGCCTTGTGCGCGGTCTCGACGGCGTCGAGCGTCTCGGTCAGCGAGCCGATCTGATTGACCTTGACCAGGATGGAGTTGGCGACACCCATGCGAATGCCGTCGCGCAGACGTGCCGTGTTGGTGACGAACAGGTCGTCGCCGACGAGCTGAACCTTCTTGCCGATCAGGTCGGTCAGATACTTCCAGCCTTCCCAGTCGTCCTCGGCGAGACCGTCCTCGATCGAGATGATCGGATAGTCGGCGGCAAGCTTGGCGAGATACTTGGCCTGTGCCTTCGGGTCGCGCGTCTTCTTCTCGCCTTCGTAGACGTAGTTGCCGTCCTTGAAGAACTCGGTGGCGGCGCAGTCGAGACCAAGGGCGACATCCTCGCCCGGCTTGAAGCCGGCCTTCTCGATCGATTCCATGATGAAGTCGAGCGCCGCCGGCGCACTCTTCAGATTCGGTGCGAAACCACCCTCGTCGCCCACATTGGTGTTATGGCCGGCATCCTTCAGCTTCTTGCGCAGCGTGTGGAAAATCTCCGAGCCCCAGCGCACGCCGTCGCGCAACGTCGGCGCGCCGACCGGCAGGATCATGAATTCCTGGAAATCGATCGGATTGTCGGCATGCGCGCCACCGTTGATGATGTTCATCATCGGGACAGGCAGCACATGCGCCTTGGCGCCGCCGACATAGCGGTAGAGCGGCAGGCCGGCGGCATCGGCGGCAGCCTTGGCGACCGCGAGGGATACGCCCAGAATGGCGTTGGCGCCGAGACGGCTCTTGTTGGGAGTGCCGTCGAGCTCGATCATGGTCCGATCGATATGGATCTGGTTCTCGGCTTCCATGCCGCCGAGCGCCTCGAACAGTTCACCGTTCACGGCTTCCACAGCCCGCAGGACGCCCTTGCCGAGGTAGCGCGGGCCGCCGTCGCGCAGTTCGACCGCTTCGTGCGCACCGGTGGAGGCGCCCGAAGGCACGGCGGCGCGGCCCATCGAGCCGTCTTCGAGCACAACGTCGACCTCAACGGTCGGATTTCCGCGACTATCCAGGATTTCACGCCCGACGATGTCGATGATGGCAGTCATTGCAATGTCCCCGATTGATCTGGCGAAGCGTCGCGCACGTCTTAGCCAAAGCGCCGCAAAAGGCAATCATGGCGCCTGCAATTTATCGTGTCGGCGGTTCGCGGACGGATTCACGAAACGCGAATTGCTGTCACCATATGTCATGCCCGAAACAGGAGCGAACGGGTTATGCCTGTTGTCGCGCGGGGCGAAACGGAAGGGAGTTTCGCCATGTCCGAGTTGAGCGGTATCGTGAGTCTGTTCCTGATCGCGGCTGCGTTTCTCACCTCCTGCAACAATCAGCAGCCGCCGAAGAGCCTCGAACTGACGGCTGTCGTGCAGGATGGAGGTGAATGACCACGGAAAAGGGCTGGCGACCAGCGCCAGCCCTGCCCGCATCTCCCGGTTCAAAAAATCAATGCCAGTACGGTTCGACCTTGTAGTAGTCATATGACGCGTTCCGCGCCACTTCGCCGTCGGCACCCGTAAGCTCGTTGATCGAATAGGCCGGTGCCGCCTTGAGCTGCTCCTTCGAGAACGGCACGACGTATCCGCCCCGATGCTTGTCGTAGTCGAGACTTGCCCACGGGACCGCGTGATACCTTTCACCTATGCCGAGAAATCCGCCGAAGCCGATGACGGCGAACATGATGCTGTTCGACGTCTTGTCGAGCATGATGTCCTCTATTGAACCGATGCTCTTGCCTTCGGTGTTGTAGACGGACGTGCCTATCACGCGCGACGCGGTGATGGCCTGGGTATGGCCGGTCGGGGTCGTCATACTGGTCTCCTCTTTACCGTTGAACACGGCTGGACAATGGAGGAGACAGACGGAAGGTTCCGATTTTTATTGTTACAGTCGATCACTCCGCGAGGATGAAGGTGACCTTCATATTGACGCGGTAGGCAGCGATCTTGCCGTCTTCCACGACGATCTTCTGATCCTGTATCCAGGCACCTTCGACATTCTTCAATGTCTTTGCGGCGCGCGCGATACCCTTCTCGATGGCGTCCTGAAAGCTTTTCTTCGACGAAGACGTGATTTCGGTGACGCGGGCAACGGACATGGCTTTTCTCCTGCCAGGGCGCTCATTTGCCGGCCAAGCCTACATCCGGCTCCGACCGACGACAAGCGAACTGCCGGAGGGCCCTTGCCGAGCCAATCTCGCGGGGACGAGCGGCTAGCGGGCCTTCGCCACGCGATCGAAGGCCATCAGCCGTTCGATCAGTGCCGGCATGTCCTTGAGCGGCACCATGTTGGGGCCATCGGACGAGATCGAATTGTCGGGATCGTGGTGGGTCTCGATGAAAATGCCGGCCACCCCTACCGCCGCGGCGGCGCGCGCAAGCGTTTCGACAAAGCGGCGTTCGCCGCCCGATGAGCCACCCTGCCCGCCGGGCTGCTGCACGGAATGGGTGGCATCGAAAATCACCGGCGCGCCGATCTCTGCCATGATCGGCAGGGCGCGCATGTCGGACACAAGCGTGTTGTAGCCGAAGGAAGCGCCGCGCTCCGTTACCAGCACGTTGGGATTGCCGGAGCCGGTGACCTTGGCAACGACGTTCTTCATGTCCCACGGCGCGAGGAACTGGCCCTTCTTCACGTTGACGATCTTGCCGGTCCTTGCGGCGGCGACCAGCATATCGGTCTGACGCGAGAGGAAAGCCGGTATCTGCAGCACGTCGACATGCGGAGCGACGATGGCGCACTGTTCCTCGGTGTGAACGTCTGTCAGGACCGGGATCGAGAAGGCCTTGCGCAGGTCGTCGAAGATCGGCATGGCGGCATCGAGCCCGGCGCCGCGCGTTGCCCCCAGAGAGGTACGGTTGGCCTTGTCGTAGCTGCTCTTGTAGACAAGCCCTATGCCGAGCTTGCTGGTCAGTTCCTTCAACGCGCCCGCCATGTCGAAGGCATGCTGGCGCGATTCCAACTGGCAGGGACCGGCGATCAGCGACAACGGCGCGTCATTGGCGAAGACGACGTCGCCCACGGTCACGGTTGGATTGGGCTTGTTCATGACATCTCCCGAAAGATGAAGGCTGCACCCTGACCAGGTGCTGGAGGCACGACGACGTCGTTGTCGCGTATGTCGTGTTCGATGGCCCCGGCCGCAAGCAGCTTTGCGACAGCTGCGGCACTGCGTACCGAAAAGACAATAGCGGCGAAACGCAATTTGGACGGCGCGCCCGCCGGCAGGCCAAAACGGGCCTCGAATGCCGCCGGCTCCAGAACACTCAATCTCGCATTGGCCAGATTGAAGTCGATGCAAGGCCGCCGCTCGTCGTCTGGCCTCGCTCGCGTCGCCGTGTGAATGAGCCGCTCCTGTCCGGAAGGCGCATCGGACACGGCGATGATCTCCACCATGCCCAGCGCGCCATTGCCATGCGCCTGCAGCGCGGTGCGATCAACATTCGGCGCGTTGACCCGCTCGCAGGCAAAGAGGAATGCGTCCGGATTCGCGTCGCCGGCAAAGGCAAGCCGAAAGGATGCCGTTTCGCTCTTGCCATCGGCGTCGGTGAAGGCGCGCGAAAAATCCAGCACCTGCCCAGCGGACAAGCCGGCTTCCACATAACGGGCATTGTCCGCCAGTGCGTCCGCCGTGCCGAGCACCACGGCCGAGAACCCGTCATCGCCGCGACTGTTGCGGTACAGCCGGTCACGCCCCACGAAGACGTTGCCCGAGGCAATCGCCAGGCTGGCATCGCCGGCGTTCCCCACCGCCAGGGGCTCGAGATAGGTTCCGTCGGCGAGAAAGACGCAGCAGTTCACGGTTCCAAAGGGATGAATGCCCGTGGGCGCGACGATGAAGCCCAATGCCGCCAGCCTGGCGCGTGCCTCGTCCAGGCTGCCAACCGGCAGCACGAGATGATCGAGGGGATGCGGGGCAAAGGATGGTGCGTCGCTCATGCTGGCGCGGTGTGCCCCATTCCGTGGACGGGTTCAAGGCCGGAGCGATCCGGGCCTGGTGATTCCGCTCCTGGAAAGACGCAACGGTGCCCCACGCGGGAGATCGATCAGGCGACGGCTACCACATCGGCGGAGTAGCGCAATTCCCGCAGGGGCTTCACCTTGCTCGTGGTCTGCGCGTAGAGCGGATGGGCCTTGTAGGCGGCAAGCGCCCCCTCGTCCTCGAACTCCGCGTAGACGACCACATCGATCTTGTCGCACAACGGATCGACCTTGGTGTTGAGCGTCACTTCGAAAAGCCGGGAATGGGGAATGTCGCCAAGCGTCATGAGGCCGGCGCGCACGGCCTCGACATCCTCGCCCTCACGCGCGCTGAAAAAGACGATGTGCCGGATCAATCCAGCCTCCCAATGCAAATGTCGGCGTTTTCTGTGTCAGGGAGGATTTCGCGTCAACCGTCAACGATGTCGCGCCCAACCCGATAGCCGGCATCAACCCTTGCGACCCGAGCCGGAAGCCGGCGTCAGAACGCGCGGAACGTGACGACCGTGAAAGTGTCCTTGATGCCGGGAAGGACCTGTACCCGCTCGTTGACGAAGTGGCCGATGTCTTCCTCGTCCTCGACGTAGAATTTGGCGAGAAGGTCATAGTTGCCGGCGGTCGAATAGATCTCCGAGGCGATCTCGGCGTCGGCAAGCGCGCTGGCAACCTCGTATGATTTGCCGAGATCGCATTTAATCTGCACGAAAAACGCCCTCATGGCCTCGTCCCGCTCAAGCACATATGCATAGTCGGCCCTTCTGGCAGACTGGAGGCGGGCTTTCAAGCACTGGAATCAAGGCTCAGCTCGCCCGAGCCCTGGCAACGGCCTGCCGGAGCTCGTCCAAATGCATGCCACGCTTGTAAAGTGTTCCCCCGATCACAAGTGCCGGCGTGCCCCGCAACTGGAAGGCAACAGCCAGTCCGTCATTGCGCGTGAGCACCGCGTCAACGTCCGCCGCGCGCGCATCCAGGCTGGCGCGCACCGCCATGACGTCGACCCCGGCGGAAGCCAGGACCTCGTTGGTGCGGCGCTCGGAAAGCGCGTGTTCATTGGCCATCAACGCCTCGACCGCCTGCGGGTAGAGCGGGCCGGCCGAGAGCGCCATTCGCGCCGCGTCACGCGATGCGTCGCCGAACACCGGCCAGTCCTTCATCACCAGCCGCACTTCGGCGTCCTCCGCCAGCAGCTTGGCGAGTTCCACGAAAGCGCGCTTGCAGATCGGGCATTGGTAGTCGACGAACTCGGCGATGGTCACATCTCCCTTGGGATTGCCAAGCGCGGGTATGGCCGGATCGAAGGCAACCGCGTTGACGGTCGGTGCGGTCGCCAAGGCGGGAAAAGGCATCATCGTTGCAGCAAGCGTCGCGGCGCCTTTCAGCAACAAACGCCGGTCGATCTGTCGTTCGAACATCGTTCGTTCCCTGGACAACATTCTTCGCCGTCCCGCCGGCGCATTAACGATGCGCGCTCCGCCTTAACGACCGCTTAAGCATGGCGGCTGCTGCCCGAATGGCGATTTTTGAGGATTGATGAAACCCCGAGCGGCCTGAACGCGTATCCTGGATCAGACACCCGACAACGGTTCGTGGGCAGGAGGATGGACAATGCGCCGCTCGCTACTAGCATTCGCAGTTGCCCAGCTCCTATTGGCATCCGCGGCGCTGGCCGGCGACGCGGAGATCAAGGCTGCCCAGACGGTGATCGACGGCCAGCTCAAGGCCTTCATCGCCAATGACGGCGTCGCCGCCTACAGTTTCGCGGCTCCCAATGTGAAGCGCATATTTCCGACCGTCGACACCTTCATGAGCATGGTCACAAATGGCTATGCGCCGGTACGAAAGCCGCAGAGTTATTCGTTCGGCAAGGTGGAGCAGACGGGGCCATCGTCGATCATCCAGCAAGTGCTCATCGTCGGTCCCGACGGCAAGGACTACGAGGCGGTCTACACTCTGGAGCTTCAGCCGGACGGCAGCTTCAAGATCACGGGATGCAGCCTGCGTGGGTCGAACTCGCTCGGCGCCTGACGCTCAGGTTCAATCGTATCGCTTGTAGAGTGTCCAGTTCACGCCGGAGAGCCCCCAATATGTCGAGGACTCCGTGCGCCCATAAATGAGGTTGCAGCCTTCGTCGACCTGCTCCGGCTGCCGATCCGGGTCACCTTCCATAATGAACCAAGCCGGCCGCCTGGCGCAGACTTGGTCCTGCGCGACGAAGGAAGCCCGATGGCCCGTCGGCGAAGCAAAATGATCGACCACCGTGGCGGTGCGAAACTGATGGTTGCTGGCGTAGGTGGCGTCGCCGTCGGCGGTCATTGTCTCGACCATCGCCGAATAAGAGCCGCGACCATATTGTAAGAATGGCAGCAGGGACGAGATGCTGCCTATGACTATCAGCGCGAGAACGATCACCGCGAGCGACTTCCTCGTGCCGTCCGCATCGAAGCCACGGCCAAGAGCCTCCGCTGCCCACAGCAGCAGCAGCGTGCCGCTGACGATGAAATAGCGTGGGAATTCGAGGTTGGGCAGACGGGCAACGACCATCAACAGCGGCAATCCGACAATGCCGATGACGTAGAGGCTCGCGCGCTGGTCACGCCAGATACAAGCCGAGACACAGACGAGGCCGCAGGCGGCAACGATGGCGGGCCAGTCGCCCACCCAAGACGAGGCGCCGAACAGCCACCTGACAAGCCCGCCGTAGCCGTGCGCGAAGGCGGACAGCGAAAATGGCGAGAAGCCGCCGACGGTGAATCCGAACAGCCGGTCACCGACAATCATGCAGAGGGCAAGCGGCAGTACTACCAGCGCCGCCGGCCAGAAAACCAGGATGACATCCAACGAAGAGCGGAGCAGACTTCCGGTACGCCGAAAGGAAAGCCAGGCAGTCCACGCCACCAGAACGGCGGCGGCCTCCACCATGACAAGATGCGACAACGTGCCGAGCAGGATCGTTGCCGCCAGCGCCACCCCGGCGCCACGCCGCCCCTCCAGCCGGCGCTCCAGGAAAATCACGCCAAGCAGGGTGAACAGAACCGATCCCGCATAGCCGCGTGCCTCTGAGCCGTAGTGGACCATCGGGTAGCTCACCGAAAACAGCAGGCTCGCGGCAACCATCGTCCAGCGTCCACGAGGCGCCATCGCCACGGCCGCGGCGAGAACCGTGGCCACCCCCAGAACTATGGACAGTGACCGCTGGGCCAGCGGTGAAGCGCCAGGGCCGAGCAGATACAGATAGACCGAATTCAGGAAGTGATTGTTGTCGTGGTTGATGCGCCAGAATATCTGGTCGATGGACGTCAAAGGCTTGAGGAGAACGAGGCTCCAGATCTCGTCCACCCAGAGATCGCCGCGCGCGCCGAGCAGCCGCAGCGCGAGGGCCAGAGCCGTGACCACCAGAACCGCGAGCGGCAGCTCCGCAATCCGCTGTTTGACCGTGCCCAGAAAAGACAACGGAAGCTGCGCGTCCGCGGTTCCATTTGCGGTGTCCGAAACTGAAGACGCCACCAAGACGGCCGCTTCCCTGCCCTTGCCAGTGTTGCTCGGGCGGAGCTTATCCGGCAGTCGTTTCGAAACCGTTCGCGAAGCCCGCGAGCCGCGTCACAACGCCGGGATGTCGCCGCGCGCCCATCCCTCGGAAATCTCGGCCGCGCGCGCTTCGAAGGCCTGGGCCTCGAGGGCGGCGCGAATGTCCTGCATCAGCCTCTGGTAGTAGGAAAGGTTGTTCCAGGTCAGCAGCATCGCGCCCAGCGCTTCCTGCGAGCGGACAAGGTGATGCAGATAGGCGCGCGAATAGTCACGCGCCGCCGGGCAGTCGCTTTCCTCGTCCAGCGGGCGCGGATCATCCGCGTGGCGGGCGTTGCGAAGGTTGACCTTGCCCCTGCGCGTATAGGCAAGCCCGTGTCGGCCGGCGCGGGTCGGCATCACGCAGTCGAACATGTCGATGCCGCGCGCCACCGACTTCAGGATGTCGTCCGGCGTGCCGACGCCCATCAGGTAGCGAGGCTTGTCAGCGGGCAATTCCGGACAGGTGATGTCGAGCATTTCGAGCATGATGGCCTGTGGTTCGCCCACCGCAAGCCCGCCAACGGCATAACCCTTGAGGTCCATGGCCTTCAGGGCCTGCGCCGATCGGATGCGCATCGCGGCGTTGTCGCCCCCCTGGACGATGCCGAACATGGCTTTGCCGGGCTGATCGCCGAATGCCGTCTTGCACCGATCCGCCCAGCGCAGCGACAGCTCCATGGCGCGCTCGATCTCCCTGGGCTTGGCCGGCAGCGCGGTGCATTCGTCCAGTTGCATCTGGATGTCGGAATCCAGCAGGCCCTGGATCTCGATCGATCGCTCCGGCGACATTTCGTAGGGCGACCCGTCGATGTGCGAGCGGAACGTCACGCCGTTCTCTGTCAGCTTCCTCAGCTTAGACAACGACATCACCTGGAAGCCGCCGCTGTCGGTGAGGATCGGCCACGGCCACCTTGCGAATTCATGCAGGCCACCCAACCTCGCGACGCGCTCGGCGCCGGGTCGCAGCATCAGATGGTAGGTGTTGCCCAGGATGATGTCGGCGCCGACGCCGCGCACCTGGTCCATGTACATGGCCTTCACCGTGCCACCGGTGCCGACCGGCATGAAGGCAGGCGTGCGGATTTCGCCGCGCGGCATTTCGATCAGCCCGCGCCTGGCCTTGCCCTCAGTGGCGAGGATCCTGAAGGAGAAAGCCTTAGTCATCGAGTTCCTTGTCGGGCTCGCCAGCCCGGTAGAGCAGGCTTGCGTCGCCATAGGAATAGAACCGGTAGCGATCGGTAATGGCGTGCGCGTAGGCAGCGCGCATGGTGTCCAGGCCGCAAAAGGCCGAGACCAGCATGAACAGGGTCGAGCGCGGCAGGTGGAAATTCGTCATCAGCATGTCTGCGGTGCGGAAACGGTAGCCCGGCGTGATGAAGATATCGGTTGGCCCCGACCAGGCGCCCACGCTCCCGTCTTCCCGCGCGGCGCTCTCCAGAAGCCGCAGCGAGGTGGTGCCGACGGCCACGATCCGCCCTCCCCGTGCCTTGGCCGCATTCAGCGCCCGCGCGGTCTCGGTGCTCACCGAACCCGTCTCGGCATGCATTTTGTGATCCGCGGTGTCGTCCGCCTTGACCGGCAGGAACGTGCCGGCGCCGACGTGCAGCGTCACGAAACGGCGCTCGACCCCGATTGCGTCCAGCGCGGCGAACAGTTCCGGCGTGAAATGCAGGCCAGCCGTGGGCGCGGCCACGGCACCCTCCTCGCGCGCATAGATGGTCTGGTAGTCGCTACGATCGCGTTCGTCGTCGTCGCGTTTCGAGGCGATGTACGGTGGCAGCGGAATGTGACCGACCGCGTGCAACGCCTCGTCGAGAAAGGGACCGGAAAGATCGAAGCCGAGCAGAACCTCGCCGGCTTCGCCCTTCTCGATCACCGTGGCGTCGAGCTGACCGAGGAAACAGGAATTGCCGTCATGGCCGAAATGGATGCGGTCGCCGGCAGCGACCCGCTTGGCCGGACGCATGAAGGCCTGCCAGCGATCGGGAGCCACGCGCATGTGCAAGGTAGCCTCGACCTGCGCCGCAGCCTCGCCACGGCGCCGGATGCCCTTCAACTGGGCGGGAATGACCTTGGTGTCGTTGAAGACCAGCACATCGCCCACCCGAAGCAGCGACGGCAGCTGATCCACCGTCCGATCCTCCAGGTCGTGGCCGGGCCTGACGACAAGCAGCCGCGCGCTGTCGCGAGGCTCGGCGGGCCGTAGCGCGATGCGCTCCTCGGGCAATTCGAAATCGAACAGGTCGACTTTCATTTTGATGTCAAATTCGTTCCACCGCAGCGGGATGTTTCGGGCGACATCCGGCTTTATCGGGCGAAGCCGCGTCTGCGCGCCACGCAGTCCACCGGGCGCGGAACGCCAAGGGCGGTCGCGGCAGGCGAAACCTGCCGCGCGCCGTGCTCGTCACTTTACGTCGGCGGCGACCTTCAGCGACACGATCTTGTCGGGATCCTGAACCGGCTCGCCGCGCTTGATCTTGTCGACATTCTCCATGCCTTCGATCACCTGGCCCCAGACCGTGTACTGGCGGTTGAGGAAGGCAGCGTCATCGAAGCAGATGAAAAACTGCGAGTTGGCGGAATTCGGGTTCTGAGCGCGGGCCATCGAGCAGGCGCCGCGGCCGTGATTGGCATTCGAGAACTCGGCCTTCAGGTCGGGCTTGTCGGAACCACCCATGCCGGCGCGGGACGGCGCAAAGGTCGGCTTGCTGGAGTTGCCGAACTTGACGTCGCCGGTCTGGGCCATGAAGCCGTCGATCACGCGGTGGAAGACGACGCCGTCATAGGCGCCTTCGCGGGCCAGCTCCTTGATGCGGGCAACGTGGCCCGGCGCCAGCTCGGGATACATCTCGATGACGACCTTACCCTTGGTCGTCTCCATGATAAGCGCGTTCTCGCGATCCTTGATATCAGCCATTTTCTCTACCCTTTTGAAAAATTGCGTTATTTCTTGTCCGCGGCGATGCGGACCTTGATCATGCGATCGGGGTCGGTGACGGTGCCATTCTGCGCCTCGTCGCCCTTCTTGATCTTGTCCACCAGATCCATACCGCTGACGACATTGCCGACGATTGTGTACTGGCCGTCGAGGTTCGGCGCCGGTGCGAACATGATGAAGAACTGCGAGTTGGCCGAATTCGGATCCTGCGAGCGCGCCATGCCGACGACGCCACGCAGATAGTGCTCGCTCTTGGAGAATTCAGCGGGAAGGTCCGGCAGGTCGGAACCGCCAGTGCCCACGGCGTCGGCGTTGAAGCCCTTCTTGGCGTTACCGAACTTGACGTCACCGGTCTGGGCCATGAAGCCGTCGATCACGCGGTGGAAGACGACGTTGTCATAGGCGCCCTGGCGCACCAACTTCTTGATCTGCGCCACATGCTTGGGCGCAAGGTCGGGTCGCAACGCGATGGTGACGTCGCCGTCCTTGAGCGTGATGATCATCGTGTTCTCGGCGTCCGCAGCGAAGGACGGGGCCGGCGTCATGAAGAGCGCCGCGAGCACGACGAGGAACGAGGCAAGCCTTTTGAGCTGCATGGGTCTTTCTCCAAAAATCTTTGCCTGACGCATGCCGCTGCCCGGGCGGGAATGCGACATGCGCTATTTCGCGAATTTGGCGGTGAGTGCCCCGGCGACCGCCGCCGGCACGAAGGGGCGGATGTCCCCTCCCATCGAAGCTATCTGGCGCACAAGTGTGGCGGTAATGGTTCGCACCGACGGGCTTGCCGGCAGGAAGACCGTCTGCAACTCCGGCGCCATGGTTTCGTTCATGCCGGCCATCTGCATTTCGTAGTCGAGGTCGGTGCCGTCACGCAGGCCACGGATCATGATCGAGGCGCCTTGCGCCCTGGCTGCGTCGATGACGAGCCCATCGAACGCCACGACCTTGATGCGCGCGCCGTCGTTGCCGAATTCCTCCTTGGTCGCGACCTCGATCAGCTTCACCCGCTCCTCGAAGGAAAACAGCGGCTTCTTGCCCGGATGGATGCCGATCGCGGCATAGACGACATCGGCCACGGCAAGCGAGGCCTTCAGCACGTCGAGATGGCCGTTGGTCAGCGGATCGAAGGAGCCGGCATAGAGTGCGATGCGTTCGGTCATGCCGGTGCTTCTAGCGAGCCTCTCCACCAAAGGCAAATCCGATTGGATCGCGCGACCGTGAACCTTTTCCGGCACATGAACGACAGATGAACGAGCCGATCACGAATGCTTCACGCAGCGTTCACTAGATTACGGCTTCATTAGAGGAAACCAAAACCCCACCTGACCGTTGTAAGGCGCAGGAGAACACGCAAATGCTGATCTACATGCTCGCCACCGCAATGACCGTCGCCATGCTGATCGCCACCGCATTCGGACTGCATCAGGAGGCTGCACGCGTTCGCGTCAAGGCCAATGCCAAGCGCTTCGAGGGTTTTGGCGTCCGCCGGTCGCACCGCGACTACTAACACCTTCCCGAGACTGCCTGACGTCCTTGACGCGCCGGCCCGTCGGGCCGGCGTTGTCATGTCGGGAACAGACTACTCGGCGGTACCGGGAGCGTCTGCATTCCCCTCGGAACCGCTGTCCGTCTCTTCCTCGTCGGACTGAGGCTCGGAGATGCGCTCCACCGAAACGACCTTTTCACCCTCAGCCGTGTTGAAGATCGTCACGCCCTTGGTGGCGCGGCTGGCGAAGCGGATGCCGTTCACCGGAACGCGGATGACGGTGCCGCCATCCGAGACCAGCATGATCTGATCGTCGTTGCCAACCGGGAACGTCGCAACCAGCCTGCCGATTTCGGCGACCTTCGAGACGTCGGTGGCGCGTATGCCCTTGCCGCCGCGCCCGATAAGGCGAAAATCATAGGACGAAGACCGCTTGCCATAGCCGAACTCGGTTACCGTCAGCACGAACTGTTCGTGCTCCCTGAGGAACGCGTAGCGCTCCTCGGAAAGCTCGGCGTCCTCGCCGACCTCCTCGTTGGTCAGGGCGATGTCTTCTTCCTCGCCGCCGGCACCAGCCGCAAGCCGCCTCTCCATCGCGGCCCGCTTGAGATAGGCGGAGCGCTCGGCGGGTGAAGCGTCGACATGTTCGATCACGGACATGGATATGACCCGATCGGTGTTACCCATGGTGATACCGCGCACGCCGACGGAATTGCGGCTCTGGAAGACGCGGACGTCACTCACCGAGAAGCGGATGCACTGACCGGAATTGGCCGTCAGCAGCACATCGTCATTGTCGGTACAGGTTTCGACGCCGAGGATCTCGTCGCCCTCCTCCTCCAGCTTCATGGCGATCTTGCCGTTGCGGTTGACCTGGACGAAGTCGGACAGCTTGTTGCGCCGCACCGTGCCGCGCGTGGTGGCGAACATGACGTCGAGCTCGCCCCAGCTCGCCTCATCCTCCGGCAGCGGCATGATCGTGGTGATGCGCTCGCCCTGCTCGAGCGGCAGCATATTGATCAGCGCCTTGCCGCGCGACTGCGGATTGCCGATCGGCAGCCGCCAGACCTTTTCCTTGTAGACGATGCCGCGCGAGGAGAAGAACAGCACAGGTGTGTGCGTGTTGGCCACGAACAGCCGAGTGACGAAATCCTCCTCCTTGGTCGACATGCCCGAGCGGCCCTTGCCGCCGCGGCGCTGCGCCCGGTAGAGCGAAAGCGGCACGCGCTTGATGTAGCCGGAATGGCTGACTGTGACGACCATATCCTCGCGCTGGATGAGGTCCTCGTCCTCCATGTCGGCGCCGCCATCGGTCAGCTCCGTGCGACGCGGCGTGCCGAACTCGTCGCGCACGGCGATGAGCTCGTCCTTGACGATCTGCTGGACGCGGGCGCGCGAGGACAGGATGTCCAGATAGTCGACGATCTCCGCGCCGATGGCGTTCAACTCGTCGGCGATTTCGTCGCGTCCGAGCGCCGTCAGGCGCTGCAGGCGCAGTTCGAGGATGGCGCGGGCCTGTTCCTCGGAAAGGTTATAGGTGCCGTCCTCGTTGATGCGATGGCGCGGATCGTCGATCAGCAGGATCAGCGACTCGACGTCGCCGGCCGCCCAGCGCCGCTCCATCAACTGTTCGCGCGCGGTCTGCGGATCCGGCGCGGTGCGGATCAGCTTGATGACCTCGTCGATGTTGGCCACCGCGATCGCAAGACCGACCAACACGTGGGCGCGGTCGCGAGCCTTGCGCAGCAGGTATTTGGTGCGCCGGGTGATCACTTCCTCGCGGAAGGTGACGAATGCCCTCAGGAGGTCGATGAGCGTCAGCACTTCCGGCTTGCCGCCGTTGAGGGCGACCATGTTGGCGCCGAACGACGTCTGCAGCGGGGTGAAGCGGTAGAGCTGGTTCAGGACGACGTCGGCGACAGCGTCGCGCTTCAGTTCGATCACGACGCGATAGCCCTGACGGTCGCTCTCGTCGCGGATATCGGAAATACCCTCGATGCGCTTGTCGCGCACCAGTTCGGCCATCTTCTCGATCATCGACGCCTTGTTCACCTGATAGGGTATCTCGGTGACGATGATGGATTCGCGGTCGTTGCCGCGCTGCTCGATGTTGACGCGGCCGCGCATGATCATCGAGCCGCGGCCTGTCGAGTAGGCGCTGTAGATGCCCGAGCGTCCAAGCACGATGCCGCCGGTCGGGAAATCCGGGCCGGGGATGATCTCCATCATCGCCGGCAGGTCGATCGCCGGATTGTCGATGAGGGCAATCGCGCCGTTGCATACCTCGCCCAGATTGTGCGGCGGAATGTTGGTGGCCATACCGACGGCGATACCGCCGGAACCGTTGACCAGAAGGTTCGGGAATCGTGCGGGCAGGACCTTGGGCTCGCTGCCCGAGGCGTCGTAGGTGTCCTGGAAGTCGACCGTGTCCTTGTCGATGTCTTCCAGCAATTCGTGCGCGACCTTCGTCAGCCGCGACTCAGTGTAACGCATCGCCGCCGGTGGATCGCCGTCGATCGAGCCGAAATTGCCCTGCCCGTCGATCAGCGGCACGCGCAGCGACCAATCCTGCGCCATGCGGACCAAGGCGTCGTAGATCGATGCGTCGCCGTGCGGATGGTATTTACCCATCACGTCGGCGACCGGCCTCGCCGACTTCACGTATTTGCGATTCCAGTGGTAACCGCTTTCGTGCGATGCAAAGAGGATGCGGCGATGCACGGGCTTCAGGCCATCGCGCGCATCGGGCAGCGCACGACTGACGATCACGCTCATTGCGTAGTCGAGATAGGAGCGCTGCATCTCCTCGATGATGGAGATCGGCTCGATGCCGTTGGGGCCGTCTTCGCCGCCGCGGGGTGTCTTCTGGTCGGTCAAATCAGATCACAATCTGTTCGGGAATCACTTACTGCTTATATAGGAAGCGGCTCGGAAACTCCAATGTCAGCGGCACTTTTCCAGTGTCAATTTTAGTGGTAAATTCAAAAGGATACCGCTGATTGCGACGATATGGCCGAGGTATTTCCATTGCCCCCGGACGGAGCGTCACCGTTCGCCCCGCCCTAGCGAAAGCCGACAGCCCATGACGAACTGGAGCCAATGGTTGCCCCTGCGGGCGCTGAGTGGCTGGACGCCCAAGGACCTCAACGGCGACCTCGTCGCGGGTGTCACCCTTGCCGCGATCACGATACCCGAGCAGATGGCGACGGCGAGGCTTGGTGGCTTCCAGCCCGAGATCGGCTTCTTCGCCTTCGTCGCGGCCTCGTTGGCTTTCGCTTTGTTCGGAGCCAACAGATATCTGTCGGCCGGTGCCGACTCGACGATCACGCCATTGTTTGCCGGCGGGCTGGCGCTTCTCGCCACGACCGGCTCGCCGCAGTATGTGACGCTGGCCGCGATGCTGGCGCTGATGGTCGGGCTGATCGTGGCGCTGAGCGGCATGCTTCGCCTCGGCTGGATCGCCGACCTGCTGTCGGTGCCCGTCACGACCGGCTTCCTCGCCGGTATCGCCGTGCACATCGTGGTCTCTCAGTTGCCCGGTCTGCTCGGCCTGCCGCACGAAACCGGCGAGACGCTGGCGCGCATCGGTGAGATCGCCGCCAATCTCCACCTCACCAACCCATATTGCCTTGCGCTTGGGCTGGGCGTCTTCCTCATCGTCCTGATCGGGGAGCGCATCAGTCCGCGCATCCCCGCAGCCCTGATCGGCGTCGTGCTGGCGACACTCGCGGTTTCGCTGTTCGGTCTCGCGGATCGCGGTGTGGACGTGCTCGGCGCACTGCCCAACGGCCTGCCCAGCCCAGGCATACCCGAGATCAGCCTCGACGATGCGCGCGGCCTGCTGCCCCTGGCATTGCTCATTGCCATCGTCGTCATGGTGCAGACAGCGGCCACCTCGCGCTCCTTTGCCTCGCAGGAGGCGCCTGACGTCAACCGCGATTTCGTCGGCGTCGGCGCGGGCAGCATTGCGTCCGGCCTGTTCGGCGCCTTCCCTGTCAATGCAAGCCCGCCGCGAACGGCGATCGTGGCCCATACGGGTGGCCGCTCGCAACTGGCCTGCCTGGTCGCGGCCGCGATCGTCCTGGCGTTGGGCGCCTTTGGTGGCGGCCTGCTGTCCAACGTCCCGCAAGCGGCGCTGGCCGGCATTTTGCTGTTCGTGGCGCAGCACATACTGCGCTGGCAGGTGTTCGTGAACGTCTATCGCCAGGCGCCTGTCGAGTTCGCGCTAATCCTCATTACCATGGCTGCGATCGTCGCGCTGCCGATCCAGGCCGGCGTTGCCATCGGCATAGGGTTGTCGCTGCTGCACGGTGTCTGGAGCGCGACCCGCACGCAGCCGATCGAACTGCAACAGGTTCCAGGCACGTCAGTCTGGTGGCCGCCGGTCACACCGGGTCCGGGCCAGCCCGGCGTGCTGGTCGCGGCCTTCCAGGCGCCGCTGTCCTTCGTCAATGCCGACCGCTTCAAGCGCGGGCTCGGCGCCCTGATCGACGCCAAGGGCAAGGGCCTGAAACTGGTCGTTCTCGAGGCGAGCAACATCGTCGAAATCGACTACACCGCCGCCCAGGCCCTTATCGAGACAATCGCCCATTGCCGCAAGGCGGGAGCTGTCTTTGCCATCGCGCGCCTGGAATCGCTGCGCGCCCAGGAAGCGCTGAGCCGCTTCGGCATTGCCGATCTGGTCGGCACCCAACGGATTTTTCACAGCGTCGACGCCGCCATCAAGGCGCTGCGGCCCGGACAGCCGGCGGCGGAACAGGAGAATGCGCCATGACGATCGAGAGAGAACCCTTGCTGACCCCCGTCGCGGTCAAGGACCTGCGGCCGACGCAGATCACCGTCGGCATGCGCGAAGTGACGCTCAAGCGGCAGATGATCCGCGCACAGAGCGCCAAGAAAACCGGCACATTCCTGGGCAATCACATGATTCCCGTCGTGCTCGGCCCCAAGAAAAAGAACTACGTCATCGACCATCATCATCTTGCCCGCGCACTGATCGAGGAAGAGGTCAAGGACGTGCTGGTAACCGTGATCAGCGACCTGTCGGCGCTCGAGAAGGACGCGTTCCTCTTCATGCTCGACAATCGTGGCTGGATGCACCCCTTCGACGAAAACGGCCGACGCCGCGACTACGCCGCGCTCCCCAAGACCATCGGCGAGCTCGTCGACGACCCTTATCGCAGCATGGCGGGAGAACTGCGGCGATTGGGCGGCTACGCCAAGGACACGACGCCGTTCAGCGAGTTCATCTGGGCCGATTTCCTGCGCAGACGCATCGGCAAGGACGCTGTGGCAAAGGACTTCGACAAAGCCATGAAGGACGCGCTGACCTTGGCCAAGAGCAAGGAAGCAGGATACCTGCCCGGTTGGTGCGGCCCCATAACGGACTGAACGGCGACTCGCGCAAGCTGCCGGCTTGCGCTACGTTTCCTGTCGGGCAGGCGGACAAGGCTAACTCGGGAACTGCCTGGACCGGATCGGTCAAGGGACGGAAGGCGGGGGGGGGAGATGCCGAGTTTCGACAGCCTGTTCAACGCCTTCGTCACCATACTGGTCACCATCGACCCACCCGGCCTGGCGCCGCTGTTCCTGGCGGTGACGCGCGGCATGAACCGCGAGGAGCGCCAGCAGGTGTCCGTGCGCGCTTCCGTAATCGGTTTCCTGGTCATGGCGCTGTTCGCCGTGGCCGGAGCCTCGATCCTGTCGGTCTTCGGCATCACACTGCCGGCGTTTCGCGTCGCCGGTGGGTTCCTGCTGTTCTTCATCGCCTTCGAAATGGTTTTCGAGCGACGCCAGGACCGCAAGGAGAAGATCGGCGACGTCGCCATCACCAAGGACATGATCCACAACATCGCCGCCTTTCCGCTGGCGATTCCGCTGATCGCCGGGCCGGGCGCCATTTCGGCAACCGTGCTGCTGTCGGGCTCATTCCAGGGCTTTGGCGCGCAGGCGGCACTGGTCGGCATCATCCTGCTGTGCCTGGTCATCACCTATCTGGTGTTCGTGCTGTCGGAGCGTATCGATCGCATTCTTGGCCAAACTGGCCGCTCGATCCTGACAAGGCTGCTCGGGGTCATTCTGGCCGCGCTCGCCGTCCAGTTCGTGGCGGATGGCGTCAAGGCGCTGATGGTCGGGTGACGCGGGAAATGGCGATCGGCCTATCCTTAAGGCGCGCTCCACAGAAGCCCGGCGCCTGCCGTCACCGTGGCGTCGTATCGATCACCTCGAAGTCATGCGTGATCGTAGCTGTCTTGGCCATCATGGCCGAGGCCGAGCAGTATTTTTCGATCGACAGGTCGATCGCCCGCTTGACCTTGTCACGCGAAAGGCCACGTCCCTTGACGATGAAATGCATGTGGATGCGGGTGAACACACGCGGCTCTGTCTCAGCCCGGTCAGCGTCCAGTTCGACAACGCAATCCTCGACCGCCTCGCGCCCCTTCTCGAGGATATGCACGACGTCATAGGCCGAGCAGCCGCCGGTTCCGATCAGCACCAGTTCCATCGGGCTTGGTCCCGGTGTCCTGCCTTCGGGGCCGTGAGCGGTTCCCAGCACAAGCTTGTGGCCGCTGCCGGACTCCCCGACAAAGGTGCGCTCCTCGACCCATTTGACCCGTGCTTCCACTGAACGCTTCCTTCCAACCGAGGCCTACCAACGGGGCATCATTGCCCGAAAACGACCGCGTGCATGATACGCCCGGGCAACAAGGTGAAGACACCGGCCCCGACCAGGGCGAAAATATAGAGCGCGATCATCATGCGGCGATGCCGCGCCACATGATGATTGTGCGCGTGCCAGACGGCAAGCGGCACTGCGATGAGAACCAGGATCGAAAGGAGATGTATCGGGCTGAATGGGCCGACGAGACGTATCTGTTGGATCCAGAAGCTGCTGACGGCAATGACGAGCATCAACGCCACCCAGGCATAGCCCATGATGCGATGACGCGTCGTACCCTTGGGCAACCCCAGTTGGGCTCCGCCTACCGCCAGCGCTGCGAAGGCATGCCATGGGATGGGAGGTGGCGCCGACAACAGTGGTCTAAGAGACATCGCCCCTCTCTCCATCCCCTGTTTCGGGCTTCAGCCTGCCGGAATCTATGGCCAGACACCGTGAAGCCCGAGACGGACAGTCGGCTCAGAACGGAATTTCGTCGTCCAGCTCGCGGGATGAACCGCCACCGCCGCCGCCCCTCGAGCTTCCGCCACCCCGGCTGAAGCCGCCGTCATTGGGGCCGGACTGGCCGAAATCGGAACCGCGGCTGCTGTTGCCGCCGCCGGCGTAGCTGCCGACCTGGCCGCCACCCTCGCCGCGTGCATCGAGCATCTGCAATTCACCACGGAACTTCTGCAGCACGACTTCGGTCGTATAACGGTCGTTGCCGGTCTGATCCTGCCATTTGCGGGTCTGCAACTGACCTTCGACGTAGACCTTCATGCCCTTTTTCAAATACTGCTCAGCCACCTTGGCGAGCTGGTCGTTGAAGATGACCACGTTGTGCCATTCGGTCTTCTCCTTGCGCTCACCGGAATTCTTGTCGCGCCAGCTCTCCGACGTGGCGACGCGGATGTTGACGACCGCATCACCCGAGTTGAGACGCCTGACCTCGGGATCCGCGCCAAGATTCCCGACCAGAATGACCTTGTTGACGCTACCCGCCATGACACTTCTCCGCGCTCATCCGAAACAAAATTTACGTCGCCGCACCTTACAGCCTCGCGACAGCCGCCGCCTGCGACGGCTGTCATTTCCCACAAGGTTTTTGTTCTCTTTTCGTTCCTAGGCCCATGATGCCTCGCTGTCAAGGAATGGCGGAAATCGTCCATCCGGGTCGTTTCAGTCACATGGGATCGAAGAAGACGCTTGCCAAATCGATAAGTATCCACTTATCTTTTTGACATGATCGAGTCAGAGATTTTCCGGGCGCTGGCCGACCCGACCCGACGCGCCGTCTATGAGCGCCTTTCCGGCGGGGAAATGACCGTGTCGGAATTGCGGGCCGGCACGAACGTGTCGCAGCCGGCGGTTTCGCAGCATCTCGCCGTGCTGCGCGGCGCCGGCCTGGTGACCGAGCGCCGGTCGGGCCGCAACGCCTATTACCGCGCCGCTCCGCAAGGGCTCGATCCCCTGCTCGGCTGGATCGAGCGCTACCGTGCCTTCTGGCCCGAACGCATCGAAAAACTGAAGACGGTTCTGAAGGAGATGGATCAATGACTGCCATCAAGCACCCGGCCATCGACCATGCGCCGCTCAGCTTCGAGTGCGAACTCCCGGATCCGCCGGAAAAGGTCTGGCGCGCGCTGACCGTGCCAGAGATTCTGGCGGCATGGATGATGCCGAACAATATCATGCCCGAAATCGGCAAGCGCTTCGCCTTCGCCACGCCGGACACGCCGATCGAATGCGAGGTGCTGGATGCCGAACCCGGCAAGCGACTGCGCTATTCCTGGCGCGAGAGGCCTGCGGCCGGCGAAGCCAACGGATCAGCAGGCTTCGACAGCACCGTAACCTTCACGCTCGCACGCACGCCGTCCGGCGGCACGCTGCTGCGCATCATCCATGGGGACTTCGCGGTGGCGCAGCCCGCCGTCGCGATGCGCGGCAGCGCCGGCTGCGGAATCTCGCTTGCCGCAAGCGGATATCCCCTCGCCGCCAACGCCCCCCGCATGATGCTGCGCGCAGCCTGATCGACCAAGGAGAGAAGCAATGAGCGGTTTTGCAAACCTTGTGCCGATGGTGATCGAGCAATCGAGCCGTGGCGAACGTGCCTTCGACATCTTTTCGCGGCTGCTGCGCGAACGCATCGTCTTCATCAACGGAGAGATCAACGATAGCGTTTCGGCCCTGGTCTGCGCGCAGCTTCTGTCGCTGGAATCGGACAATCCCGAGAAGGAGATCTCGCTCTACATCAATTCGCCCGGCGGCGTGGTGACCAGCGGCTTCGCCATCTACGACACGATGCAGTACATCTCCTGCCCGGTGTCGACGGTGTGCATGGGCTTTGCCGCGTCAATGGGATCGTTCCTCCTGATGGCGGGAGCGCCAGGGCGCCGCATCGCACTGCCCAACACCAGGATCGTGCTGCATCAGCCGCTTGGCGGCTTCCAGGGCCAGGCCTCCGACATCCAGCGGCATGCCGAGGATATATTGCGCACCAAGCGCCACATGACGGAACTCTACGCCCGCCATTGCGGCCGAAGCTATGAAGAGGTCGAGCGCACACTCGACCGCGACTATTTCATGACCGCCGAGGAAGCGAAGGCCTGGGGGCTCGTCGACCATGTCTACGATACCCGCAAGAAGGCAGCCTGATCGGGCTGCCTGCATCGGGCGATTTGATCGATGGTCTCTGGCACCGATCCGACTTGGCCCCTATAGTGTCGCGATGGGCAGAGACCATTCTTTCGGACGTATCGTGATCCTCGCACTTGCCGGCGCGCTCGCCGCGAGCAGCGCCGCGCACGCGGACAGCAGTTCGACGCAGAAGCTCCCGGGGGTGACGGGAGATTACCGCATCGCCAAGCCGGCGCCGCAACCGGAGCCGGACGATGCTTTGCCCGCGGGCCAGAACGGCCAATTCAAGATCGGCGACACCGACGTGCGGATATCCGGCACGATTACCGTCGACGTCGGGGCCGGCAACCTCAGGCCGCCCTCTCACTAGCCAGGCAAGCCGAGCCCGGGGCCGGATGTGGCTGACAGTCCACGGCGACAGGGAAACCCGACATCCACACCCGCGCCGGCGGCTCGTGGACGGGCGCAACCTGTCATCATGATCAATCGCCGATGGTTTTCGCCCGTGTTCTACCTCGGATTCCCGACGTTCATCTACCAAATGAGGTATGCATTCACGCCTAAGCTGCGGTAGAGTAGATTAGGTTGACCTCATGCAACGCCAAGAGGCCGACCGTCTAAGGTTCGCGGGCGGCCATGGGGAATGTCGCTACCAAGACCGGTATATCGCTGCTTATCCTTTGCCTGACATGCTCGGCGCATGGTCTGGCCCAGGATACCAGCGGCGCGAACAGTCCGTCGGCTGACCCTTCAGGCACCGTCTACCCGACAGGCCTCATCCCGGCATCACCAGAGGCCTATCGCTCCTTCAGGCACAAACCGGCCTATAGGGCGTTTCTCCCGGTACGTGTCGATCTCTCGAAGTACTTTCCCGCCCCCGCACATCAATACGGCCCGACATGCGCGTCGTGGGCTACCGGATATGCCGCCCGCTCCTACTATTCCGTAAGAACCGAGGGCCGCTCGAAGAACGACGAGAGCAGCATTCCAAGCCCCAACTATCTCTATGAAACGGTGGCCAGCTCGCGCAGCAATTGCGAAGGCGGCTACCTGCCGCTCGTCCTGAACGTGCTCAAGCAGGGAGCGCCGTCCCTCAAGGCCTATCCGGCGAGCCAGAACCCCGGTTGCGCCGCCCCCGCGGATATCGCCGCCAAGGCAACGGACTTCAAGATCAGCGACTGGACTGCGATCGACCTCGCCGACGGCAAGGGGATCGACAACCTGCGCGGGGAACTGGCGAAGGGCGACCCGGTCGTCATCGGCATGCGGATAAACCAGCAGTTCATGAACCTGCGTGGTCATGACATCTGGAGGGACATGTCCGGGGGAGACACAACGCAGCCAGGCCATGCTGTGGTGGTCACCGGCTATGACGACCAGCTCCAGGCATTTCGGATCATCAATTCCTGGGGACGCGGCTGGGGGGACGGCGGCTACGGTTGGATCGCCTACGACACCTTTCGCTATGACGCCCGGGAGGCCTACGTGATGGAGGTCGCGAAACCGCCGGCGCCGGCACCGGATCCCCTCGTCGATATCGCCGGCCTGCAGTGCGCGAAGATATCCGAGGACACCAGCGGCGGACAGTTGAAGGTCAACGGTTTCGTCGGCAATGCCGACGACCTCGCCAAGGTGACGGCAAGATACAAGGGCAGGAATGCGGCGATCGCCGTCGACGTGCGGCCGTGGCCCCAGTGCGAGGTGCTGCAAACGCTGGAAAAGCCGCTGAATGGCGCAAATCTGCCCGTGATAGCGACGAGCGCTGCCAGCGGCTCCGTCAAGAACGGCGCCACGCTCTCGATCAACGTGACCTCGCCCGACTGGCCAGCCTATTTGTATGCCAGCTACATACAGGCGGACGGGACCGTCGTTACCCTTTCCCAACCGAAACTGGTTCCCCCGACACCGCTCGACCGTCACACGAGACAGGTTTTCGGTGACGGCCTGGACGGGCGAAGCAAGTTTGTCGTGGGGCCGCCCTTTGGCCGGGAGATGGTCGTTGTTCTCGCGGCGCGAAGCCCGCTTTTCGATGAACCGTTGCCCGCCACCCTCAGCGAGCGCGACTACCTCACACGCCTGCGCAAGGCCATCATCTACAAACCCGACCCCAACCAGCCGGATCGCGAGATCAGCGCGGCGGTGGCGCCGGTTGTGACCGAGGAAAAATAGTCATGGGCAGGTTGCTTCTCGTGCTCATCGCGCTGTTCCTTGCGGCAAGCGTGCCGTTGGTTCGGGCGGACGATCTCAGCACCAAGGACATCGTCATATCGCTGGATCCCCATACCTCCAAGACCGTTGCGACACGTTCGTTCAAGCGAGGCATCACGGTCCAGCCAGGCACCGCGCAGGACGGGCCGCCGTCCGTCAATCTGTACGTCAACTTCGCCTTCGACTCCGCGCAACTGACATCGGATGGCGAGATCACCTTGGACAAGCTTGGCAAGGCTTTGCTGGACCCCAGACTCCAGCAGTTCTCGTTCCTGATCGCAGGTCATACCGACGCCAAGGGTACGGACCAATACAATCAGGGGCTGTCCGAGCGCAGGGCGACAGCGGTGCGCAATTACCTGATGGACAGGTACGGCATCGCGCCCGCCAGGCTGGAATCGAAAGGGTTCGGCAGGACCAGGCTTCTTGACCCGCAACATCCTGAAGACGGCATCAATCGGCGCGTCCAGATCGTCACTTTGAACGGAGACCCGTCCCAGACGAACAACTGAGCTCCTGATGGAAGGGACTGACGGAGAGGCAAGCGCATGAAGCGGTGGTATGCCTTTGTTGCTGTATTGGCGGTGGTTCTGAGGATCGGCTGCGAAGCCGCCCTCGCGAAGGAAGGAGCGTGCGGCAATGGCGGTGCCGGTGCCGACGACGTCATCGACGGCTGCACAGTGCTCATCGATCAGAAACGGGGAACAGTCACCGACCAGGAGCACGCCTACATAAATCGCGGCAATGCGTGGCTCAGGAAAGGAAACACCGACAAGGCGATCGCTGACTACACCCAGGCCATCAGCCTCGATCCGAACGACTCGCTCGCGGCCGCCAATCGCGGCAATGCCTGGCTCGACAAGGGCTATGCGGACAAGGCTATCGCTGATTACGACCAGGCGATCCTGCTGGAGCCCCGCGACGGCTACAACTACAACGGCCGTGGCGCTGCGTGGCTCGCCAAGGGCCGCCTCGACAAGGCGTTCGCAGACTACGACCAGGCCGTCGGGCTCTACCCGGCGGACGCGATCTCATTGTTCAATCGGGGGCGCGTGCATTTCTATCGCCAGGAATTTTCCCTCGCCAAGGTCGACTTCGACAGCGTGATGAACCTCCAGCCGCGAGACCCGTATGGAGCGCTATGGCGAGAACTGGCGGCGCGGCGCACAGGATCGCAAGGCGCCCTCGCCGCCGACGCCGCGAACCTCGATCTCGCCAGATGGCCGGGACCGATCGTAAAGCTCTTTCTCGAACAACTGACGCCGGAACAGGTGGTGCTTTCGGAGAGCCAACCGGACCGCATCCCGCGATCGATGGAGGACTGCGAATACAATTTCTACACGGGAGAACTCGCGCTGGCCCGAAAGAGCGCGCGCGACGCGCGCCCCCTTCTGCAGCGGGCCGCTCAGGATTGTACCGCGACGTCGGTCGAGGCGATGTCCGCCAAACTGGCCTTGGGCGGAGTGGGCGCCGCGGCGGAGGCCTTTCCGCAGTTGATGGGGGCATCGGACACGACCGTCTGCAAAGCCGCCTTGAACGCGGACATGGTGACCTTGAACCGAGGGGCGGTCGATGCGGTGGCGGAAGCAGCCGCCCGCCATCTGTCGATCGGCGACTGCAGGGTAGCGCTCGGACTGCCCCGGGCGACGTTCGCGGTCGAGGTCGTGAAGAATGCACGGGACCTGCTTGCAGCGGCGCAGCAATTTGGCGCCAGCGGCATCTCGGCCGACGACGTTATCCGCCTGGCTCCCCTGGTGCTGGCGCTCAACAAGGCCATGGCCGGCGAAAGTGAAGCCGATGTCGTGTCATCCACGAAAACCTTGCGGGACAAGCTGGCGGTCACTCCGGCCTACGCAAGCTTTGTTGCAGCGACCGCGGCGGAAAAGGAAAAGCAAGCAGCGCACGAGATCGCCGAGCAGCAGGGCGCGCTGGCGATCGTCAGAGCCTTCACCACGGACTACGTCGCCCGCAACATGCTGTCCGACAAGGTGCCGACATTGCTGAGCCTGCTCGCGGACATCGACGCGGCGACGGCCAGCAAGGACCCTGCCAGAATGACGGCCCAGGTCCAGGCTGCCAGGAACAGTCTTCAGACAGCATCGATCGCCGACGCCTATAACCGCTTCGTTGCGCAGAGATGTGGGGCCGAAAGCCTGCCTGGCTGCTCCCAGGATCTGGCTCTAGGCGTTCCCACGCAACCACCTCCGCCCCAGGAGCCGTCGACAGTCCCGTCGGCCGCCTCCGCCGACACTGGCAGCCGAATTGCCCTGGTCATCGGCAACTCGGCCTACCAGAACGCCAATCAGTTGCCCAACCCGCGCAACGACGCCAGGGCGATCGCCGCCAAGCTCAAAGGGCTTGGTTTTCAGGTGATCGAAGGCGAGGACCTGGACAAGCAGGCGATGGATCGCACCGTCCAGCAATTCGAGGACGCGGTCGTCGGCGCCAGGGTGGCGCTGCTGTTCTATGCCGGACACGGCATGCAGTATCAGGGCCACAATTACCTCATCCCCATCGACGCCAGGCTGGAGACAGCCTCTTCGGTCAATTTCGAGACGGTCGGCGTCGACCAGATCCTTGCGGCGATGTCCGATCCCGGCCGCGTTGGGATCGCCATGCTGGACTCCTGCCGTGACAATCCCCTTGCCCGCAAATTCTCGCGAAACTTGCCGCGCGCGTTCCTCGTGGGCAACGGCATGGCCATGACCGGGACGGATGCGGGTGGCTTGTTGATCGCCTTCGCCACCGCGCCAGATCAGAACGCCAGCGATGGCGACGGAGAGCACAGCCCGTTCACCCAGGCCCTCCTGGACAACATGGCTGCCAAGAGCACCGAGATCGGCTTGATGCTTAAGCGGGTACGTCAGGAGGTGATCCACCTCACCAACAACGAACAACAACCCTGGGAAAGCTCCTCCATCGGCGAGTTCTACCTCAATCCCTGACCAAACAATGCGCGGGGGCGCGTCACATGCATAGCGAGAGCCGGCCCGCCTGGGGCCGTACCATCTTCCTGATCAGCCTTCTCTGCTGGACGATTTGCCTGCCGGCGAACGCCTGGAGCGGGCCCAAAGGGCTTTCGGGCGGGTGTTTGCGTGGCTGGTATGCATGGAACCAGCGCGACGGCTACGGGACGTTTGCGGCGGGGAAAAAGGGCTGCTCGTACAACTGGGAGCAGTCGGACGCTTCGGCATCGGCGAGCCGGGCACTAAGCGAGTGCAACAGGACATATGGGCGCTGCAGCATCATCTCGCGAAAGCGCCCGTCCGCGCGCAAACTGGCGAAAGACAGTTGCCTGTACGATGCCACGATAGACTCCGACAAGAAAATCGATGCCTGCAGGTCGTTCCTGTCCATGAATGGCCTGGCCAAGGCGGATCAACTGTCGGCTCATTCCGAACTGGCCTACCTTCTCGGCATGAAGAACGATGGCGCGGGCGTCGTTGCTGAAGAAACGGAGTATCTGAAGATCGACCCAGACGACACATGGTCGATGCAGAAAGGCTCGCACTACTCACAACGCGGCAAAGGCTATCTGTATCTAGATCGATATGACGAGGCGATTGCTGATTTCGACAGGGCGATCGCCATCGGCGTGACGGATTCAACGGTCTATCGCGATCGAGGGATTGCCTGGAGCGCAAAGGGCGATTCCAACAAGGCGCGCAGCGACTACGATGAAGCAATCCGGCTCGATCCCAACAGCACACTGGCATACCTCCATCGTGCGGAGGCGTCGCGTGACCAAGGCGATTTCGACAAGGCCCTGGATGATTACAACCGGGTCATCGGCCTCGATCCAAAGCTTGCGGCCGCCTACAGTGAACGAGGTTTCGTGTTGATCGACAAGGGCGATCCGAGAAAGGCGATCGCCGATTACAATCAGGCCATTGACCTCAACGCCAAGTCCTGGAGCGCCTTTTTCGGGCTTGGGCGCGCGTATTTCGCGTTGCATGAATTCCCGCTCGCCGAGACCGCCCTGAGCAGCGCGCTGACCCTCCAGCCCAACGACGCCTACCTAGCGATATGGCGCGAGATGACGGCCCGACGGATGAACTCGCAAGGCACGCTTGCCTCGGACACGGCACAGCTCGATCTCGCCAAATGGCCTGGCCCGATCGTGCAACTCCTTTTGGGGCAGATCACGACCGAACAGGCCAGAGAAAAGACCGTTGATCCCGATCCGGTCAAGCAAAGGCAGCAAGCCTGCGAGTTGGATTTCTACTCCGGAGAACTCGCGCTCGCCCAGAACCGCCCACGCGAGGCACGCCCGCTGCTGCGATCGGCCGCCGGAGCCTGCCCGGTAGCGTTCCTGGAAACGCCGGCCGCGAAGATTGCGCTGGGGTCGCTGGGGACCTCGCCGGAAGCGTTCCCACCCCTGATGGATGCTTCCATCGCAACCGTCTGCAATGCCGCTCTCGATCCAAACAAAGCCGGGATGATGAACGGGGCGCCGGATGCCGTGGCCGAGGCGGAAGCGCGCCATCTTTCGGTTGGCGACTGCCGGGTCGCGCTTGGGCTGCCGCGCGCGACGTTTCCCATGGACGTCGTGACGGGCGCGCAAGATACGCTCGACACGGTGCAGAAATTCGGCGCCAGCGGCGCTTCGGCGGGCGATGTCGTCGCATTGGTTCCGCTGGTGCTGGCGCTGAACAAGGCCCTGGCAGGGAACAACGAAACCGATGTTGTCTCTTCCACCAGGGCCTTGCGGGAAAAGTTGAGCGCCACACCCGCCTATCAGACCTATCTGGCCGCAATGACCGCCGAAAAGCAGAAACAACGCGACATTGCACTTGCCGAGCAACAAGGCACGTTGGCGATCGTCAGATCCTTCGCGACCGATTATGTCGCCCGCAACATGCTTTCCGATCAGGTACCCAAGCTGCTTAGCCTGATTACGGACCTGGATGCGGCGACAGCCAGCAAGGATCCAGCCAGGATCGCGGCGCAGATCGAGGCGGCCAAGGCCGGCTTCCAGGCCGCTTCGATCGCGGATGCCTACAACAGCTTCATCGCGGGCAAATGTGGAGCAGCAGGCCAAGCCGGCTGCTCGCCGGCGTTGGCATTGAATGTGCCGGCGCAGCCCACCAAACCGCAATTGCCGGCGTCAGCGCCCGAGCCGGGCGCGAGAGCCGACGCTGGTCCTCGGATTGCGCTGGTGATTGGCAACTCGGCCTACAAGAATGCCAACCGGTTGCTCAATCCACGCAACGACTCGAAGGCCGTCGCGGCGAAGCTGAAAGGGCTAGGCTTTCAGGTGATCGAGGGCGAGGACCTCGACAAACCGGCGATGGACCGCACCGTCCAGCAATTCGAGGACGCGGTCGTCGGCGCCAGGGTGGCGCTGCTGTTCTATGCCGGACACGGCATGCAGTATGAGGGCCACAATTACCTTATCCCCATAGACGCCAAGCTCGAGACGGCCTCATCGATCAACTTCGAGACAATCAGCGTCGACCAGATCCTTGCGGCGATGTCCGATCCCGGCCGCATCGGGATTGCGATGCTGGATTCATGCCGGGACAATCCGCTCGCTCGTAATTTCTCTCGGCATTTGCCGCGCGCTTTCCTGGTCGGTAATGGCATGGCGGCGACCGGGACGGACGCGGGAGGCTTGCTGATCGCCTTCGCCACCGCGCCCGATCAGACCGCCAGCGATGGCGACGGAGAACACAGCCCGTTCACCCAGGCTCTCCTGGACAATATGGACGCCAAGAGCACCGAGATCGGATTGATGCTGAAGCGGGTGCGCCAGGAGGTGATCCACCTCACCAACAACGGGCAACAACCCTGGGAGAGCTCTTCCATCGGCGAGTTCTACCTCAACCCGTGACGTCCCTCGCCCTTACTTTGCCACCTATCGCAAAAGATAAGCCCCGTCGTTGCCTCAGCAAAACGGACGGGGCTTTTCTGGATGTCAAATCCAATTTCGCCGGGAGTGTTTAACCGGCTTTAGATTTCGGATGCCACGCGGCCATCAGCCGACGATCCGACGCGTAGTCTCTGATTGTGGGGAAGCGGCTGGTCACGATGGACGGGGGTCGACGCTCGCGCCTACCTCAAGGCATCCATGCCTGCCGTGGCTCCATCGATGCCGTGGAGCCTCTGGGAACTGTCCGGTGGCGTCATGCTCCACTCCCTGTTCCGTTTGCCTTGTCTTCCGAAGCTCAAATCGCAAATGCCTGCGGCGTCTCGCAGGCCGCCCCGTGGCGGCGAGGCCATCAACGGACGGCCGACTTCGTTGACAAGATGAGTCTGCCCCCGGGAACCTGGATGGTCAATCGAAAACAGCCGGCAAAAGGTCATTTGTGATTTAATCGATTAGGCCGCGCGGCTGCATGCAAGGCCCACCGCGACTGTATGGGGATGAGCCAGGCCGCGTAGCCAGGCTCGCTTGCCGGACCGAGGCCTACGACTTGTGACAGGTGATGCTGACGAAGCCGTCGCAAATGCCTTGCTTGCAGACCGCCTTGTCGCCCATGGAAACCGTCACGTTCAGCCCAGGATCCTTGGAGAAGGCGGTTGCTGTCTGAAAGCCCTTTGCCTTGCAGTAGAGGTCGGCGGCCGTCTTGCCGCACTGCCGCTGATGGCGCCAGCACCAGTCCAGCCGCGAGACGCCCGCGATGCCCATGTTGCCAGAAGACACTCCCGGCTTCTCGAATGTCTGGGCCTGCGCGGCAGCGGTGGTGGCAATGACCGTCGCTGCGGCCGAAACGGCTGCCGCCAACCAAAGGACGTCCGCAATTCCGTTTGTTCGCATGTCTTTCGCCCTCGATGGACTGGGAACCGCTTACTCGCAGACGATGCTGGTGAAGCTGTCGCATTTGCCGTCGCACACCTGCGAATTGCTGATGAGGCGCGTCATGCCACCGACATTCGCCGCCTTCTGGAACGACTTGACGCCGGCATGGCCCTTGCTCTGGCAGAAGGCTTCCGCGGCGGGCTTGCCGCACTGCTTCTGCCAGGCATAGCACCAGTCCAGGCGCAGGCCCTTGAAGGTCGGCGTGTAATAGCTCAACGCCGCCATGGCCGCGATCGGCGGCTTGAAACAGGTGATCTGGGAAAAGCTGTCGCAATGACTGTCGGCGCAGAGCGATGAATCGCCGATCGTTCGGGTCAGTCCGACATTGGCGGCCTTGGTAAAGCTCGTCGCGTTCTTATAGCCTTGATCTTGGCACCAGGCATTCGCCGCCTTTTCCCCGCACCCGTTCTGGAATTTGAAGCACCAGTCGAGACGATTGCCTCCGACCTTCGGGTGCTTGAACACCTCTTCCGAAGCCGACGCATGCGACACCGCCATCGGGAGTGCCACCGCAAGCAACCCGGCGATCCGAACCAAATTTCCAACCATCGTCCACCCCTCTCGAAACAGGCATGGACGCGCATCGCAAAGACAGGGCCGATCGTCGTCAACCGAACGGTGGACGTTTTCCTTTCATCCCCCTAAGGTCGCGCAAGATGAGCTTCGGGGGGAGCATGTCGAAAACCACCGAGAGCCCGGATGACGCCGAACTTCTGTCGCGGCTGATCGGCCTCGTTTACGACTGCGCCCTCGATCCGTCCGGCTGGGAGCGCACGCTCGACGAAATCCGTCGAGACCTGGGCTTCTGCAACGGCATGTTCACGATCTGGACGGCGCCGAAAGGCCAGCCGCTTCTTAACGTCACGAGCGGGATACCAGAGGAATACGCGCGACGCATTCCGGACCATGGAGCCGACATCATCGCGCAGTGGGGCGGCGCCGAGCGTATTGCGGGGTTTGCGGTCGGCGAGCCGAAGGTGCTGTCGTGGGAAAGACCGCGCAGCGAATGGGTTGACACAGCCTACTACCGGGACTGGATCGAGCCGCAGGGCATCGTCGACTTGATGGCGGTTGCCATAACGCGCGACAAGGACACGACCTGTTCCGTCGGCTTCGCGCGCCACCGGAGCGAAGGCGCGATCGGAGCTCGCCAATTGCATCTGGCGCGGCTCCTGGTGCCGCATATCCAAAGGACCGTGACGATCAGCAGGCTCCTCGATGTGAAGAGCATCGCCGCGGCGAATTTCTCCGCCGCTCTCGACGCGGTTGCAGCCGGTGTGGTCCTCGTCGACCGCACCCTTTGCATTGTATCCGCGAACAAGGCAGCCCGCGCGATGATGGTCGGCGACGGCGCCATGATCGACCGGCGAGGTTTTCTCGCTCTCGGCGGCACAGCCGCGACCACGGCGCTTCGCCAGGCGGTCGGCCAGGCAAACGCGGGAGACGTGGCACTCGGCCGCCGCGGGATCGGCATACCAACGGCGCGTTCAGACGGCTCTCCGGCTGTCGCCCATGTGCTTCCCCTGCGCCACGGAGAGTTGCGGTCCGGTCTTGCGACCGGCGCCGATGCCGCCGTTTTCGTGGCGCCGGCCGACGGCATGCCGCTGGCGCAGGGCGAGACAATAGCAGCGCTGTTCGACCTGACCCCGGCCGAAACACGGGTCTACACCGCAATCGCCGACGGCCGGACGCTCGGCGAAACCGCCAAAACGCTCGGCATAAGCCTTGCCACCGCCAAGACGCATCTGCTTCGCCTCTTCGCCAAGACCGGCACAAGGCGGCAGGCGGAGCTCGTCCGGCTGGCGGGATCCTTCGCAGCGCCGCTCTGACCGCCGATGTCAGGAGCGTGTTCGACCTTTGTTCTTTTCGCTTGCCCGTTCGCGCGAAAGACGGTTAAACGAATTGGTCGAGGATTGTGGCGTCTCGACGTTGCGGCAAAAACACCTACATAGGGAAATGGCCGGGAATCCCCCGCCACTTCCATGAATTCAAGCTTGAGGCGGCGACCGGCGATGGCCGAGCATAAATTCCTTTCCATTCGCGGGGCGCGCGAACACAATCTCAAGAATGTCGATCTCGACCTGCCACGCGACAGCCTGATCGTGATGACCGGCCTGTCCGGCTCGGGCAAGTCGTCGCTCGCGTTCGACACCATCTATGCCGAGGGCCAGCGCCGCTATGTCGAAAGCCTGTCGGCCTATGCCCGGCAGTTCCTGGAGATGATGCAGAAACCGGACGTCGACCAGATCGACGGCCTCTCGCCCGCCATCTCGATCGAGCAGAAGACCACCTCACGCAATCCGCGTTCGACGGTCGGCACAGTCACCGAGATCTACGACTACATGCGCCTTCTGTTCGCGCGCGTCGGCATCCCCTATTCGCCGGCCACAGGCCTGCCGATCGAAAGCCAGACGGTCAGCCAGATGGTCGACCGCGTGCTGGCGCTGGACGAAGGCACGCGCCTGTTCCTGCTGGCGCCCATCGTGCGCGGCCGCAAGGGCGAATATCGCAAGGAACTGCTGGAACTGCAGAAGAAGGGTTTTCAGCGCGTCAAGGTCGACGGCGTCTTCTACGAGATCGCAGACGTGCCGGCGCTGGACAAGAAGTACAAGCACGACATCGACGTGGTGGTCGACCGCATCGTCGTGCGCGGCGATCTCGCCACGCGCCTCGCGGATTCCATGGAGACCGCGCTGAAGCTGGCCGAGGGCCTCGCGGTGGCGGAGTTCGCCGACAAGCCGCTCGACGCCAGCCTGACGGGCGAGGACTCGGTCAACAAGTCAAAGAACGAGACGCATGAGCGCATCCTGTTCTCCGAGAAATTCGCCTGCCCAGTGTCCGGCTTTACCATTCCGGAGATCGAGCCGAGGCTGTTCTCGTTCAACAATCCGTTCGGCGCCTGCCCGACCTGCGACGGTCTCGGCAGCCAGCGCGCCATCGACGCCAACCTCGTCGTGCCGGACGACAACGTATCGCTTCGCGATGGCGCCATCAGCCCGTGGGCGAAGTCGACGTCGCCCTATTACGCGCAGACGCTGGAGGCTCTCGGCAAGGCCTACGGCTTCAAGCTCGGCGACAAGTTCAAGGATTTGAACACCGAAGCGCAGAAGGCGGTGCTGCATGGCACGGGCGAGCGCGAGATCACCTTCCAGTACGATGACGGCTTGCGGTCCTACAAGACGACCAAGACCTTCGAGGGCGTCATTCCCAACCTGGAGCGGCGCTGGAAGGAGACGGAGTCCGCCTGGATGCGCGAGGAGATCGAGCGCTTCATGTCGGCGACCCCCTGCCCCGCCTGCGGCGGCTACAGGCTGAAGCCGGAAGCACTGGCGGTGAAAATCGCGGGCAAGCACATCGGCGAGGTGACGGAACTGTCGATCCGCAAGGCCGACCAATGGTTCACCGACCTGCCGGCCCAGCTCAACGAGAAGCAGAATGAGATCGCTGTCCGGGTGTTGAAGGAAATCCGCGAAAGGCTGCGCTTCCTCAACGATGTTGGTCTCGACTATCTCACGCTGTCGCGCAATTCGGGAACGCTGTCGGGCGGCGAAAGCCAGCGCATCCGTCTGGCGTCGCAGATCGGCTCCGGCCTCACCGGCGTGCTCTACGTGCTGGACGAGCCGTCGATCGGCCTGCACCAGCGCGACAACGCCCGACTGCTCGACACGCTGAAGCACCTGCGCGACATCGGCAACACGGTGATCGTCGTCGAGCATGACGAGGACGCGATCCTTCACGCCGACTACGTCGTCGACATCGGTCCGGCCGCGGGCATCCATGGCGGGCAGATCATCGCGCAAGGTACGCCGCAGGAGATCATGGCGGCGCCTGCCTCGATCACCGGCAAATATCTATCTGGCGAGCTCGAAGTGGCGACTCCCAGCGTTCGCAGGGAAGCCAAGAAGAACCGCCGGATCAAGGTCGTCGGCGCGCGCGGAAACAATCTGAAGAACGTCACGGCGGAAATCCCGCTCGGCACGTTCACCGCCGTCACCGGCGTGTCGGGCGGCGGCAAGTCGACCTTCCTGATCGAGACGCTGTTCAAGGCGGCGTCACGCCGCATCATGGGCTCACGCGAGCATCCGGCCGAGCATGACCGCATCGAGGGGCTGGAATTCCTCGACAAGGTCATCGACATCGACCAGTCGCCGATCGGCCGCACGCCGCGTTCCAACCCGGCCACCTACACCGGCGCCTTCACGCCGATACGCGACTGGTTCGCCGGCCTGCCGGAAGCCAAGGCACGCGGCTACCAGCCGGGCCGCTTCTCCTTCAACGTCAAGGGCGGCCGCTGCGAAGCCTGCCAGGGCGACGGCGTCATCAAGATCGAGATGCACTTCCTGCCGGACGTCTATGTCACTTGCGACGTCTGTCACGGCAAGCGCTACAATCGCGAGACGCTCGACGTCCTGTTCAAGGGCAAGTCGATCGCCGACGTGCTCGACATGACCGTCGAGGAAGGCGTCGACTTCTTCTCGGCCGTGCCCGGCGTGCGCGACAAGCTGGAAACGTTGAAGCAGGTCGGCCTCGGCTACATCCATATCGGCCAGCAGGCGACGACGCTTTCGGGCGGCGAGGCGCAGCGCATCAAGCTCGCCAAGGAGTTGTCGCGCAAGGCCACGGGCAAGACGCTCTACATCCTCGACGAACCGACCACCGGCCTGCATTTCCACGATGTCGCCAAGCTGCTGGAAGTGCTGCACGAACTGGTCGACCAGGGCAACACGGTGGTGGTGATCGAGCACAATCTCGAAGTCATCAAGACCGCCGACTGGGTGCTCGACCTCGGACCCGAGGGCGGCGACGGCGGCGGCGAGCTCGTCGCATCCGGCACACCGGAAGCGATCGTACGCGAGAAGCGCAGCTATACCGGCCAGTTCCTGAAGGAGCTTCTGGAGCGTCGGCCCGGAGGCAAGCGCGAAGCGGCGGAGTGATGGCTTGCCCCTGGAACCCGGCAATATCGTGGAAGAGGCCGACGCTTTCGTCGAGATCGAGGGCGCGCAGGCACTGATCGACTGGTTGGGCTTCGTTCCAACCTTTCACGATGCAAGGCTGACGGAGATCGAACTGATATCAAGTCGCTCGGGACGACTTCGACTGGAGGCTTTCCGGCGCACGGACCAAACCGACGAGAAGGGACATTTCATCCTCGATCGGCACGCTTTCGTCACTCTTACCTTGAACGACATAAGCACGGTTCAGCTCGAACATTTTGCAAAAGTCGGCATCGTCAATCGCTTGCGGATCACGAATGCCGGTAAACGCTACCGTCTTCAGTGGGATTCTTCTTACGGGGCCGAGGGTTGCATAACTGCGGGAAACCTCAGCATCAACTTCGAACCAAGCCATTCGGACAGAGCAGGAGGCGATGCGGCGTGATGGCAAAGAGCGGTCTCATTTCTCTCGAGAGCAGGTTCGGTGTGTCCGAGACCATCGACCGGCTTGTCGACGTCGTCACCCATGCCGGAATGCGTGTGTTTGCGCGCATCGATCATGCCGCCGGCGCCCGTGAAATAGGCGCCGCGCTTCGCCCGACCGAACTGCTGATCTTCGGCCACCCGAAGGGCGGCACGCCACTCATGCAGGACCAGCAACTCGCCGGCATCGACCTGCCGATCAAGGCGCTTGCCTGGGAGGACGCGCAAGGCAAGGTCTGGCTGTCCTACAACGACGCGCACTGGCTGGCCGAGCGCCATGGCCTGGGCGATGCCAGCCGGGACGCGGTCGCGGCCATCGCCGCTGGCATGCAGAAAGTGGTTTCCGCCGCCGGCGGCGTGTCGGCCTCGCCGTGAGACCGCCGATCATGACCGACGGTATCTTTCGGTTCTACGCGGACGATCCCGAGTTCGTCTTCGGCCACCTGCGCAAGCACTCGCGCAAGGCGATCGTTCGCTGGGACGGACGCAAAGTGGGTGCCAGCAACATCTGGCTGATGGTCATCGTGCTGGACCAGAGCGTCGCCGCGGCGGCTTTCCGGCGCTGGTTGGGGAAGTACGGCACAGCTGGCGATTTGGTCATCCGGATGCGGTCCTCCCCGGCGATTACAGTTCCGAACACAATCATCGTCAGGAGGCGTTGGCGGATTTTCGATTGGCTCCGGAGTGCCTTGCGGACTGGAGAGCCTTCATGAGCCCGAGACTTGCCCGCCTCGACGATCTCTCCGCCATCGTGTCGCTGACCACGGTAGCCTACGCGCCCTATACCGCGCTGTTCGGTACGCCCCCGATCCCTGTGACCGAGGATTATGCGCCGCGCATCGAGCATGGCGAGGTCTGGCTGCTGGAGGATGGTTCCGAATTGGCCGGCCTGATCGTCATCGAACGACACGATGATCACGCCATGATCTTCAGCGTTGCTGTTTCGCCGGCCTTTCAAGGCAGAAAGCTCGGCATCAGGCTGCTCGACTTCGCCGATGAGCAGACGCGGTCGTGGGAGCTGCCGGAGGTGAGGCTCTACACCAATTCACGCATGGAGCGGAACATCGCGCTCTATACGGCCTATGGATATCGGGAAACGGGCCGCCGGCCTAATCCCTATCGGCCAGGATGGGTGCTGGTCGACATGGCAAAGCCGGTCGATGCGGCCACGACAGCCTGATCATTCGGCAAACCCGGGAGGACGACGATGAGCAATCAGGGAACAATCCGCTCCGGCATGGGCGGCTGGACGTTCGAGCCTTGGGACACTTCCTTCTATCCCGAGAAGCTCTCCAAGGCCAAGCAACTGCACTATGCGAGCCGGCAGGTGCCAAGCATCGAGGTCAACGGCACCTATTATTCCAGCTTCAAGGAGCCTACCTTCGTCAAATGGGCGAGCGAGGCTCCCGATGGCTTCGTCTATTCGCTGAAGGGCAATCGTTTCGTCACCAACCGGCGCGTGCTCGGCGAAGCCGGCGAATCGATGATGCGCTTCCTCGGCTCCGGCGTCGCGGCGCTCGGCGACAAGCTCGGGCCGATCCTGTGGCAGTTCGCGCCGACCAAGAAATTCGATGCCGACGATTTCGAGGCTTTTCTCAAGCTCCTTCCCGAAAAGCAGGATGGCGTGCCGCTGCGCCATGCGCTCGAGGTCCGGCATGACAGCTTTATCGTGCCTGAGTTTCCCGCGCTGGCGCGCAAGTACAAGGCCGCGATCGTCTACGCCGACCATCACAAATATCCCGCGATCGCCGACGTCACCGGCGATTTCGTCTACGCGCGGCTGCAGACCGGCAGCGACGACAATACCGACTGCTACACGCCCAAGGGTCTCGACGAATGGGCTGATCGGGTAAAGACCTGGGCGCAGGGCAAGCAGCCGGCGGATCTGCCGCGCGCCGATTCCAAGACCGATGCGCCGGTCGAGCCGCGCGACGTGTTCGTCTACTTCATCACCGAGGGCAAGGTGCGTGCGCCGTTCGGCGCCATGGCTTTGATGAAGCGTGTCGGATAACCCGCTGAATCTTCGTCCGCTTCGTAACCTTATCGACACTTCCTTGGTCCATTTAGGCAGTTGCGCCAAGTCAGGAAGCTGACCCGCCGGAGCAAGGGACTAGGGGCATGTCGCTGGACTACAATTCGTTGCTGCTGGCGGTCGGGTTTTCGGCCGCCTGCCTCAGCCTGACCCTGTTTGGCATCTGGCTGACGTCGCGGTCGGAGAAGTTCCTTCTGACATGGGCCTTCAGCGTGTTGCTGGTCGTGGGGGACGTCTTCACCTACGACGCCTACATCGAGACCCCGACCCGCGTGCTCGGGATCGGCTCTTTCATCCTGCTCCTGCTCGGATTCTCGGCGATGCTGGGGGCTGCGCGCCAGTTCAGGACTGGCGGTTCACCGCTGCCGCTTCTCTTGATCGGTGGCGGTGCGTCGCTTGCCCTCACCGTGCCACCCATGGCGCTCGGGTTCGATGGGCTGGGTTTCATGCTCGAGAACCTGCTTGCGGCCATATTGCTGTTCGCGACCGCCCGCGAGTATTGGAAGGGGCGCGCTGAAGCTCCGGCTCCGATCATCGGCGTGGCTGCTCTCTATCTCACTACCGCGATCTCGTTCCTGCTCTGTGCCGCGGTGCTCGCCTGGGATGGCAAGATCGTCCTTGGACACGCGCCGAGCAATTGGGCCGAAAGCCTGAGCCTCGTCGTCGTCATAGCCTGCATGACAGGCATCGGCGCGCTGTCGCTGGCGCTCAACCAGGGGCGCCTGGCCAGGCGGCACCGGTTTGAGGCAATGACCGATTCCCTCACGGGACTGTTGAACCGCAGGGCGCTGTTCGACATGCATGGCAAGGATCCGGTCGGGCCATTCACAGCCGTGGTTATCTTCGACCTCGACAGCTTCAAGGCCATCAACGACAGGTTCGGTCACGCCGCCGGCGACGAGGTACTGAAGCATTTTGCCGGGGAGTTGGCCGGCAGCCTCCGTTCCGGTGACGTCGCGGCACGCCTGGGTGGCGAGGAGTTCGCGCTGGTCCTGAAGCGAACCTTGCCCGAGGCGGTCGAAGCCACAGCCGAACGCATCCGCGCTGCCTTCGCGTCACGCAGGATCGAGATCGACGCTATCGCCCTGGAATGCACCGTCAGCGCCGGCTTTGCCTTCGGCAGCAAGGATGGCATCAGTTTCGACAAGGTGCTGAGTTCGGCCGACAAGGCCCTCTATGCCGCGAAACGTGGCGGTCGGAACCGCGTTACGGCATCGGAATTCCGTCGCGTGGGCTAAGCCATCGCCGCAAACGGCCGCGCGGCAAGCCCTCATCAGAAAATGCGGGCACCACCGCCATATATTCGCGAACGAACTTCCTCAGGCAGCCGCCATCACCTCATTGTACGCGTCGAGGTCAACATAGAAGGCCTTCGTGATCTCCTCGATCAGGTCATCCTGCTCGTACCCGCGGGATTTCAGGAGATCGATAGCCATCATGATGTCGACGCGATCCGTAAGGCGTCGCTTCTGCTCTTCCAAATGACGTCCCATGGTTGCTCCCTGCGAGAGTCCGTAGACTCTCGGACGGCGATTGCCCGAGAAGGCTAGGAACGCATCCTTGCGTGGAACTTGCTGGTTGCTGACCTGCACCTTATCGATCCTTCGCAGTCCAAACGAATATGGAACACGGCCGACTCTCGTACGACCATGGTTAACGCTATCATAACGACCGGAGCCATCCACTGGTGCGATCGCGCCATAGGCGAGGCGGCGGCCCGTTTTCTCGGTTCTGGGATGTTTGCTAGACGGTGAGGAGTTTGCGGATGTCGGCTCGATCGAGATCTTGAGCGGGGCCGGTATGCACGATTTTGCCCCTGTCCATGATGTTGATCACGTCAGCGAGCTCCCGGCAAAAGTCGAGATACTGCTCGACAAGGAGCACGGCGATGCCGGCCTGATCGCGCAGATAGCGAACGGCGCGCCCGATATCCTTGATGATCGACGGCTGGATGCCCTCGGTGGGCTCGTCAAGGACAAGCAGCTTCGGCCGCATGACCAGAGCCCGGCCGATGGCGAGTTGCTGCTGCTGCCCGCCGGACAAGTCGCCGCCACGTCGTGACAGCATCTGCTTCAGCACCGGAAACAGTTCGAATACATGCGGCGGAATATTCCGGTCAGCGCGCCTCAATGGCGCGAAACCCGTCTCAAGGTTTTCTCGCACCGTGAGCAGGGGAAAAATCTCCCTGCCCTGCGGCACGAATGCGATGCCCGACCGGGCGCGGTCGTATGCCGCGCTCCGGTCGAGCGCCTTCCCCTCGAAGGCAACGCTTCCGCTCGTCAGCCGATGATGGCCGACGATGGATCTCATCAAACTTGTCTTGCCTACGCCGTTGCGACCGAGAACGCAGGTGATCTTGCCGGCTTCGGCCTTGAGCGAAACGCCGCGTAGCGCCTGGGCGGCACCATAGTGAAGCGTGGCATTGGAGACTTCGAGCATCGTCAGCCCCTTCTCCAGCGCTTCAAAAAAGCGAAGTCGAAACGAAAAAATGGAACCCGCCAGACCATGCTCAGCGCCCCAGATAGACTTCGACGACACGCTCGTCGGAGGAAACGAAGTCGAGGGTTCCCTCGGACAACACGGAGCCCTCGTGCAGGCATGTGACCTTGACACCGAGTTCGCGCACGAAATGCATGTCGTGCTCGACGACGATCACCGAATGATCGCGGGCAATGTCTCGAAGAAGTCGCGCCGTTTCCTCGGTCTCGGCATCCGTCATGCCTGCGACCGGTTCGTCGACGAGCAGAAGCTTCGGGTCCTGCGCGAGAAGCATCCCGATCTCCAGCCACTGCTTCTGGCCATGGCTGAGATTGGCCGCCAGCTCGGCACGCTTGTCGCCGAGCCGGATGATGCCGAGTATGTCGTCGATACGGCGCCTCTCGACGACCGAGAGACGATGGACAAGCGCCCGAAGGATCGATCGAGGCCCCGCCAGCGCCAGCATGAGATTGTCTTCAACGCTGTGGCGCTCGAAAACCGTCGGCTTCTGGAATTTCCGGCCGATCCCCATGGTGGCGATCTCAGTCTCGTCATGCCGGGTCAGGTCGACCTTGCCGTCGAAGAAGACGTCGCCTTCGTCGGGCCGCGTCTTGCCGGTGACGATGTCCATCATCGTCGTCTTGCCCGCGCCGTTGGGCCCTATGATCGCCCGCATCTCACCCTTGTCGAGCACGAGCGAGAGGTTGTTGATGGCGCGAAAACCATCGAAGGAAACCGAAACGCCATCGAGATAGAGGATAGTGTTCGACTTGCTCATCCTCCTTCACTCCGCCGGCTGCGTATTTTGCGGGGTGACGGCCCACGCACCCGGCACTTTGGCCTGCGGGCGCACGATCCTCGCCTCCGACGCGCCCGGGTCCTCACCACCATCGGCCGTACGGCCGGCCGCGTTCCGTGCCCGGACTTTCTCTCGCCAGCCATCCCATGTACCCACCACCCCTCTGGGCAGGACAAGCGTCACCAACACAAAGAGACCACCCAGGGCAAACAACCAGAATTCCGGCAGAGCACCCGTAAACCAGGACTTGCCAGCGTTGACGAGGAGCGCTCCCACAATCGGGCCGATAATGGTGCCGCGCCCGCCAACCGCCGTCCAGATAACCACTTCGATGGAATTCGCGGGATCGAACTCACCTGGATTAATGATGCCGACCTGCGGCACGTAGAGTGCGCCGGCAACGCCCGCCATGACGGCCGATACCGTAAAGGCGAAGAGCTTGACGTTTTCCGCCCTCCAGCCGAGGAAGCGGGTGCGGCTTTCGGCATCGCGAACGGCCATCAGCAGTTTGCCGTATTTGGAGCGGACGATCGCCGCGGTCACGAAGACGGCCAGCGCAAGCATGGCGGCGCTCGCGGCGAACAGGGCCGAGCGCGTGGTGTCGGCCTGCACGTTGAAGCCGAGAATGTCCTTGAAATCCGTCAGCCCGTTGTTGCCGCCAAATCCCATGTCGTTGCGAAAGAAGGCAAGCAGCAAAGCATAGGTCATCGCCTGGGTGATGATCGACAGATAGACGCCGGTGACACGGCTGCGGAAGGCGAACCAGCCGAAGACGAAAGCCAGCAGTCCTGGAACAGCGAGGGCCATGAGCGCCGCAAACCAGAAGTGGTCGAACCCCAGCCAGAACCATGGCAGCTCCTTGTAGTTCAGGAACACCATGAAATCCGGAAGAACCGGATTGCCGTAGACGCCGCGCGAGCCGATCTGACGCATCAGATACATGCCCATCGCGTAGCCTCCGAGCGCGAAGAAGGCGCCGTGGCCGAGCGAGAGAATGCCGCAATAACCCCACACAAGGTCGAGAGCCAGGGCAAGCAGGGCGTAGCAGAGGTACTTGCCGAGCAGGGCCACGATGTAGGGCGGAATATGGAAGGCACTCGAAGGGGGAACCAACAGGTTGAGAATGGGCACAATCACCGCGGCTGCCAGCAGGATGACGATGGCAAGGGCGATCCGGCGGTCGGCGCTGAGGAGGCGTCCTGCGATCATGCTTCAACCGCCCTGCCCTTGAGCGCGAAAAGTCCGCGTGGACGCTTCTGGATGAACAGGATGATCATGACGAGCACGACGATCTTGCCGAGCACCGCGCCGGCATATGGCTCGAGGAACTTGTTGACGATGCCGAGCGAGAAAGCGCCGACGAGCGTTCCCCAGAGATTGCCCACGCCGCCGAAGACAACGACCATGAAGCTGTCGATTATGTAGCCGCGACCGAGATTGGGGGAGACATTGTCGATCTGGCTGAGAGCAACGCCCGCAATGCCGGCGATGCCGGACCCCAGGGCGAAGGTTAGCGCGTCGACCCAGGGCGTGCGTATGCCCATGGACGCGGCCATGCGGCGATTGGCGGTAACCGCGCGCATCCTCAGGCCCCAGGGCGTCCGCTTCATGACATAGAGAAGCACCACGAAGACGGCGAGCGCGAACACCAGGATCCACAGACGGTTCCAGGTAATGGCCACTTGGCCGACATCGAACGAACCGGACATCCAGGAGGGATTGCCCACCTCCTGGTTCGTTGGACCGAAAAGAGTGCGCACCGCCTGCTGCAGGATCAACGAGACGCCCCATGTCGCAAGCAGGGTCTCCAACGGGCGACCGTAGAGGAAGCGAATGATGCCACGTTCGATGACAAGACCGACCAGTGCCGCGACAAGGAAGGCGAGCGGCAAGGCGATTATCAGGGACCAGTCGAACAGGCCCGGAAACGAACCGCGGATCACCTGCTGGACGACGAAGGTGGTGTATGCCCCAAGCATCACCATCTCGCCATGAGCCATGTTGATGACCCCCATCACGCCGAAGGTGATGGCGAGGCCGATGGCCGCCAGCAGCAGCACCGACCCGAGCGATATGCCATACCAGATGTTCTGAATGGCATCCCACAGCGCAAGCGTGGAATCTATACGGGCTATCGCCGAAGCAGCCGCTCCCTTGACCGCTCCCTGCGAATTGGCCTCTGCCGATGCCAGCACGGAAAGGGCGTCGCGGTCTCCCCGCGCTGCTATAGTGGAAACCGCCGCCAGCTTGTCCGCCTCGGGCTTATCCGAGACCAGAATGGACGCTGCCCGCGCCTGTTCAAACGTCGCCTTGATGGCCGTGTCCGTCTCGGCCGCGATCGCGGCATCGAGCGCCTCAATGTTGCCGGCGTCCGGCGTCTTGAACATGGTGTTCGCGGCTGCGAGGCGCAGGTTTGCGTCCTTGGCGCGTAACGTCAACGCCCCCAGCGCGTCGCGCACAACACGGCGCAGGCTGTTGTTGATCTTGACCCGGGCGAGCTCCGCCTTGTCCGCTTCGGCGACTTTCTCGCCGCTCAGAGGATCGAGTAGTTCGGTGCGGCCGCCCGCATCCCTGCCGATGAAGAGTTGGGAGTCGCTCTTGCGAATGTAGAGATTGCCATCGGCAAGGGCGGAAAGCGCGCCTTCGACGGAAGGGTCGCCGCTGGCGGCCAGCTCGCGAACGACAGCTTCTGTGGCAGGGAAACTGGTCGCTGTGACGAATTTGGCGAGCGCCGCGCGAAGATCGGCCTCGGCGGCCTTGGACGGCAGCAAGCCCGCCATCATCAGCAGCACAACCACGCCTATCGCGCGCAAGCTGATCATTGCCTCAAGTATCTCCCTGCTTCGAGAACTTGCCTGGGCGGGTTGGAAGCCCGCCCAGGCGGCGGTCGCGGATCGCGCAGGCCACTGCGCGACCCTGCAGGCCGGGAGGATCACGGACCTACGTCCGGACCGGGGTCAGTTGGTGCCTTTGCCGCCACACTTGCCGGTCTTGACGTTGAAGTTGCCGCAGCTGAGCGGAGCACGCCAATCGGAGATCAGGTCCTTGGAGTCCGGGAGGTAGTCGGACCATTCGTCGCCCATCACAAGGCCAGGCGTCTGCCATACGGTATCGAACTGGCCATTGGCCTGGATCTCGCCGATCAGCACAGGCTTGGTGATGTGATGGTTAGGCATCATGGTCGAGTAGCCGCCACTGAGGTTCGGCACCGAGACGCCAACCATGGCGTCGATCACCTTGTCCGGATCGGTGGTGCCGGCCTTCTCGACCGCCTTCACCCACATGTTGAAGCCGATGTAGTGAGCCTCCATCGGATCGTTGGTGGTGCGCTTGTCGTTCTTGATGAATTTGTGCCAGTCATCGATGAACTTCTTGTTCTCCGGCGTATCGATGCTCTCGAAGTAGTTCCACGCGGCGAGATGGCCGACGAGCGGGCCGGTGTCGAGGCCTGCCAGTTCCTCCTCGCCGACCGAGAAGGCCATGACCGGAATGTCCTCGGCCTTGATGCCCTGGTTGCCGAGTTCCTTGTAGAACGGCACGTTGGCGTCGCCGTTGACGGTGGAGACAACGGCGGTCTTCTTGCCCGCCGAGCCGAATTTCTTGATTGCCGAGACTTCCGTCTGCCAGTCGGAGAAACCGAAAGGCGTGTAGTTCACCATGATGTCCTCGGCAGGCACGCCCTTCGACTTGAGATAAGCCTCGAGAATCTTGTTGGTGGTGCGCGGATAGACGTAGTCTGTGCCTTCCAGCACCCAGCGCTTCACCGAACCGCCGTCCGCGCTCATCAGGTAGTCGACCGCCGGAATGGCCTGCTGGTTGGGCGCGGCGCCTGTGTAAAACACGTTGCGCTCGCTCTCCTCGCCTTCGTACTGGACAGGATAGAAAAGGATGTTGTCGAGCTCGCTGAACACCGGCAGCACCGACTTGCGTGACACCGACGTCCAGCAGCCGAACACTGCCGCGACCTTGTCCTTGGAAATCAGCTCCCTCGCCTTCTCGGCAAACAGGGGCCAGTTGGAAGCGGGATCGACGACCACCGCCTCGAGTTTCCTACCAAGCAAGCCCCCCTTCGCGTTCTGCTCTTCAATGAGCATGAGCATGACGTCCTTCAACGTCGTTTCCGAGATCGCCATCGTCCCCGACAGCGAATGGAGGATGCCGACCTTGATGGTGTCATCGGCGGCCTTGGCTGAAGCCGTCATCAGCAGTCCGGCCGCGACGACGCCCGCGGAAAGCAGTTTTGTTATTTTCTGAAAATTGCCCCTCATATTGCAGACTCCCAAGCTGGTTGGTTTTGCACCGCAACAAAGCAATGCAACCGACATGCCAACTGACACGACGAGCTTGATCAGGTCGAAATATGAAAGACTTATCAGCTGGTTAGGACATGAACTACATCGCCAACGGGCCTGCATCGGACATCGGCATATGAGAAAACTTTGCGCATCATCGCCTAAATTTCATTCATATTTTCCACATGCCTAAATTATGATCTGCACTATCCGCATGGCGCATGTCGGCAGTTGCTAGGCGGCCGCAAAATGAGGCAAGGTCGGGTTGAAACGAGCGACATCATGGCCCTTCCGACCCGCGCTGTACTGAGTTTCCTGCTGCTGATGTCCGCCGCCGGCGAAGCGCGCGCCGACTTCAAGAACGGCACGCTTCCCGATGGGACTTACCATTGCGAGGTCTATCTGCTCGGCCTGTTCATCAGCCTTGGCGACATCACCATCAAGGGAAACGTCTACAGTGGCCCGGTCAGCTTCGGCGCTCCGCAACAGGGCTACAATTACCAGATGAACGCGAATGGCGAGATCGAATGGCTCGGACCGCTCGGCGGCTATACATCGGGCGGCAATTCGATCTCGCTGACGCAGGCGACGATCGACGGGCAGAATCCGCCGTCCTTCGACATCATCATGAAGCAGCCGGACGGCGCCTTTTCCGCGTCCACCTGCACCATGCAATGACGGGAAGACCGTCGCTCGAAACGCTGCAGGCGATGTCTCAAACGCAGCGCCCGGTCTCACCGGAATTGCGTTTTGAGTCATGATTTTATCTGAAGGCCCCGCGGCTTTTCGGGAACGCCGCGGGTGGCCGACAAAAAGCGTGGCCCCGAAGGGCCACGCGAGGGTGCGGTCGGGAGGATGATCAGATGGTCTTGGCCGACATCTGCTTGGCTATGTATTCGGCCTGGCGGATGGCGAGCGACACGATCGTCAGTGTCGGGTTCTCCGCACCGCCCGACGTGAACTGGCTGCCGTCCGAGACGAACAGGTTCTTGATGTCATGCGCCTGGCCATGCTTGTTGACGACGCCGTCCGCAGCCTTTTCGCTCATCCGGTTGGTGCCGAGATTGTGCGTCGAGGGATAGGGAGGCGTCGGGAAGGTCCGTGTCGCGCCGACCGCCGCGTAGAGTGCCGAGCCCTGCTTGTAGGCGTGGTCGCGCATGGCCGTGTCATTGGGATGGTCATCGAAATGGACATCCGCGACCGGCATGCCGTGCTCGTCCTTTTCGTCGCCATGCAGCGTGATGCGGTTCTCCGCGCGTGGCATGTCCTCGCCGACGATCCATAGGCCGGCCATGTGATCATAATGATCGAGCGCCGTGGTGAACGACCGGCCCCAGGCGCCCGGATCGAGGAACGCGGCCATGAACGGCAGGCCGAGCGACAGCGTCTCCATCTCGTAGCCGCCGACGAAGCCGCGCGCCGGATCGTGCCGCGCCTCATCGCGGATGATGCCCGCCATGGTGGTGCCGCGGTACATGTGCACCGGCTTGTCGAAGATCGCGTAGACCGAACCGGTGGTGTGGCGCATGTAGTTGCGGCCCACCTGCCCTGACGAATTGGCAAGGCCATGCGGAAATTTGCTCGACTCCGAGTTGAGCAACAGCCGTGGGCTTTCGATCGAGTTGCCGGCGACGGCGACAATGCGGGCCTTCTGCTCGTGCAGCTTGCCATCCTTGTCGGCGTAGACGACGCCCGTCACCTTTCCGCTGGCATCATGATTGATCTTGATCGCCATGGAGTTGGGCCGGACCTCGAGGTGGCCGGTGGCCTCGCCCTTGGGGATTTCGGTGTACAGCGTCGACCATTTCGCGCCCCATTTGCAGCCCTGGAAACAAAACCCGGTCTGCTGGCACGAGTTGCGATCATCGCGCTCGACCGAATTGATGGCCATGTTGCCGGTGTGGCATTCCTTGTAGCCTAGCTTGTCGGCACCGGCCTTGAGCACCTTGAAATTGTTGTTGCCGGGCAGCCTCGGCCACTCGTTGGTGCCGGTGACACCCATCTTGGCCTCGGCCTTGGTGTAGTACGGCTCCATTTCGGCGAGCGTGACGGGCCAGTCCAGCAGGTTGGCACCCTCGAGCTTGCCGTAGGTCGAAAGCGTCTTGAATTCATGCTCCTGGAAGCGCAAGGAGGCGCCGGCCCAATGCGTGGTCGACCCGCCGACCGACTTGACGATCCAGGCCGGCAGATTCGGAAAATCCCTGGCGACCCGCCAGTCGCCCGAGGTCGTGCGCTTGTCCTTCCAGGCGAGCTGGGCAAAGGAATCCCACTCGTCGTTGATAAAATCCTCGTATTCGTGGCGCGCTCCGGCCTCCAGGATGACGACGTCGATGCCCTTCTGCGCGAGTTCGTTGCCGAGCGTGCCACCGCCGGCGCCGGAGCCGATAATGACGACAACGCCGTCGTTCTTCAGATCAAATGGTGCTGCCATGGTTTCCTCCCATGAATTGATTTTCGGAGCGTGGGACGATCGGGCTCACAGCCACTCGATGTCGTTGAAGCCGCGGTGGATGTAACCGCCCTTCGAATAGGACTCCCCCTCGTAACCGAAGATCGGCCATATCTCCTTCTGGTTGTAGAGGCTGACGACGAGGCCGCCGCGGACGGTCTGGAAGAACGGCGTGCTCTCGATCTGCTTCAACGCGGCGACCCGCTGGTCTTCCCATCCCAGATTCCGGTAGCCGCCGGCGCCGGCCTTGCCGTCGAGCTCCGCGATACCCTTTTCGATCAACTCCTTGTGGGCAGGATCCTTGCCTGCCAGCTCGTCATGCGACTTGACGGCAATGGCGTAATATTTGTCGGCAAGCTGGTCGTGCGGGTAGATATCGCGCGCCATCTGGATCAGCGTTGCCATGGTTTCGGGCTTCAAGGCGGAGGTTTCGAGCCCCCAGGCGTGTTCCGGGCTGATAACGGCACTGCCCGAAATGACGAGCAACGCGCCGACACCGCCACGCTTCAAAAGCTCCCGACGTGAAAGCCCCGGCTTCCCGTCATAGATCGTGACCATCTTTTCCTCCCTGCTTGCTATGCGCACCGGAACCGGTGCCGTTGCTGGCGCCGCGCGGCCACGCGGCGGCAATTCTCCTATTTGAAGCGTCCGCCGCGCTGCAGGACCTCGATCTTGTAGCCATCGGGGTCTTCGATGAAGAAGAAGCGGGCGATCATCGACCCGTCATGGTTGAACTCGACGATCTTCTTCGGATTGAGCCCGATTGCTCCCAGGCGGTCATGTTCGCTGTCGAGATCCGCCACCGACACGGCAAGATGACCGTAGCCATCGCCAAGCGCGTAAGGCTCGGTGCGCCCCTTGTTGATGGTCAGTTCGACCTCGAAGGGGGTATCGGAATTGCTGAGGTAGATGAGCGTAAACGTCTCGAAATCCAGCTTCTGGGCTACCTCAAGTCCGAAAGCCTTGTTGTAGAAATCGATGGAACGGGCCTCGTCGAGAACCCGGATCATGCTGTGAATTGCCTTCGCCAAATCAAACTCCGCTGGCTGCATGCCCTGGAGAGGATTATGGGCGCCGGTGCGGAAAGGTGGTGGCAGCCGATTACCACGCATAGGATCCGGAAATGGATAAGGTCGCCCGCATTCACGAGGCTTCCGGCCGAATCGCCGCGCGACTTGCCGGTCGCTCTCGGGACGAAAGTCCGATTGCCGTTTTCATCCTGGCAGCCGAAGATGGCCCGGCAAAAGCAGCCAGCATGCAAAAGGTGTCGACGACTTCCGCCGACGCCCAAGATCACAAGAACGGGAGGTAACGATGTGCAGAGTCTTTGCCGCGCAGGATCCGGAAGGCTACCGCCAGATCAATCGCTCGATCCGGATCGACGGACATTCGACCAGCATCCAGCTCGAGGCGACCTTTTGGGCGCTGCTTGACGAGATCGCCGAAAGCCAGAACCTGACGACCCCGAAATTCATCTCGAAGCTCTATGACGAGGCGATCGAGATCAATGGCCAGATACCGAACTTCGCCTCGATGCTACGCACCACATGCGCTCTCTATCTGCGCGGTCATCGACCAACCGCGGACGAACTGTCGGCGCTGAAGCGGCAGGCTGCCTGACGGGCGAATATTTGGCGCGTTCCAGGCAGGCGTCTGGAGCACGCCGGATGAAGCCGAGCCGATCGGCGACAGCCGGCGCAGGCCCGCAAGCGGGCCTGGAAAGCGTCAGGATTCCAGCACGTCCTTGACCGTCGTTGCCAGTTGCTTGAGCGAGAACGGCTTCGGCAGGAAGCCGAAATGCGCGTCTGCCGGCAAATTCCTGGCGAAGGCATCCTCCGCATAGCCCGAAACGAAGACGAACTTGATGTCCGGCTGCCGCTTGCGCAACTCACCCAGCAGTGTCGGCCCGTCCATCTCCGGCATGACGACGTCGGAGACGACGATGTCGACCTTGCCGCCCAGCGATTCGTAGACTTCCAGGGCCTCGACGCCGGACGACGCCTCATGGACAGTATAGCCGCGCGACTTCAGGGCGCGCACGCCGCCCATGCGCACGGCATCCTCGTCCTCGACGAGCAGGACCGTGGCCGAACCGGAAAGGTCCTTGCTCGCGTCGGCGGTCTTGACCGGCACCGGCGCTTCGCCAGGCTCGGCGGCTTTCCTGACCTCGGCCATGTGACGCGGCAGGAAGATGCGGAAGACCGTGCCTTTGTCGACTTCCGATTCGCAGAAGATGAAACCACCGGTCTGCTTGATGATGCCGTAGACCATCGACAGGCCGAGGCCGGTGCCCTTGCCGACCTCCTTGGTGGTAAAGAACGGCTCGAATATTTTCTTCAGCACGTCGGGCGCGATGCCACTGCCCGTGTCCTCGACCTCGACCAGAACATAGTCGGCCGGCGTGAGCTCGCGATAGGAGAACGTCCGGCACTCCTCCGCCGTGACATTGCGGGTGCGCACGTTGAGATCGCCGCCCGCCGGCATGGCATCGCGCGCGTTGACCGCGAGGTTCACCACCACCTGCTCGAACTGGCCGATATCAACCCTGACCGGCCAGAGGTCGCGGCCGTGGTCGATCTTCAGCTTGATGTCGTTTCCGACGAGCCTTGCGAGCAGCATCCTGAGGTCGGCCAGCACGTCGGTGAGGTTCAGCACCTCGGGGCGCAGCGTCTGCTTGCGCGAGAAGGCCAGCAGTTGGCGCACCAGCGAGGCCGCGCGGTTGGCGTTCTGCTTGATGTTCATGATGTCCGGGAAGGACGGGTCGGACGGACGATGGTTGGTCAGCAACAGGTCCGAGGCCATGATAATGGCCGTCAGCACGTTGTTGAAGTCGTGGGCGATGCCGCCGGCGAGTTGTCCGACCGCCTGCATCTTCTGGCTCTGCGCCATCTGCCCTTCGAGCGCCTTCTGCTCCGTGGTCTCTACCGCGTAGACGATGGCGGATTCCTCGGCGCCCTCGCCTCCGGTGCCGTCGGCCACCGCATTGACGTAGAAGCGCACGTGCCGCTCCTCGTTGTCGGGCAGCACCGTGTCGATCGGTTCGATATCGGCCTGGCGCTGGCGCGCCTTCTCGAAAGCCGCGGCGAAAGCCGGACGGTCGCGCTCGTGGATCACAGAATCGAGACGCACGCGGCGATCCACGGCGTCGCGATCCACGACCGAGGAGAAGAGAGACAGGAATGGAGCGTTGGTGCGCAGGATCCGTCCGCTCTGGTCGACGCCGGCGATCGCCATTGGCGTCGAATTGAAGAAGCGGGTGAAGCGGATTTCGGCGGCGCGAAGGTCGGCGGAAGCATCCTCGCCCTGGGTCCGATTGAGCACGATCGTCCGGGTCGGACCGTTGAGACCCTCGCGGCTGGCGGAGACGCGGTGCATGAAACGCACCGGCAGCGCCTTGCCGGCCGTCGTCGTCAGGTCGAGATCGATGACGGCGTTGCGCGTCGTACCCGGATCGGCCTTGACGGAGCGCACGAGCGCCATGCCGTCCCCCGCCACGATCTCCGGCAAGGTGATGGCGCCAGGCGTGAAGCTGGCAAGGTCGATGCCAAGCCATTCCGCGAGCGTGGCGTTGATGTAGGTGACGCGCCCCTCCTGGTCGGCGGAGAAGAAGCCTGCCGGGGCATGATCGAGATGATCGATGGCCTTCTGAAGGTCGAGGAAGAAGCGTTCCTGCTCGGCGCGCTCCTGCGAGATGTCGGCCAGTTGCCAGGCGAGCATCGGCAACCTCTGCCCCGGCACGCTGAACGCGCGCGCCCTCGCCCGATACCAGCGCGCGCCGGGTTCAGCGCCGGGCTTGATGGATTGCGCCAGTCGAAATTCGCCATCGCCGGGCTGCCCGTCACGCAGGCCGGAGGCCAGTCGGTAGATCGTCGCGGCCGCTTCGGGCACGTCGGAAAGCAGCCCCTCGACCGTCTTCAGGTCGGCCGCCGAAGACGCTCCCGTCATGTCGGCATAGGCGCGGTTGGCGTAGACGACGCGTCCCTTGGTATCGGTAACGACGAGGCCTTGCGACATGGAATCCACGAACGCCTTCGACAATTCGTCGCTGGTGGAGCGTGGCGTGACCTGGATGAAGCCGATCGCGGTCGCAAACAGGAAGCCGACGCCGATCATGGCCAGGACGCCGAGCATCCCGAGCAGGAATGGATCTCCAAGGCGCTCGCGAAAAAGCCCGAACACGATTGCCGCGCCGGTCAGGACGACGATGAAGACGATGAGCCTCGCGACCGCTCCCGGGCGCGTGCTCTGGTCGACGATGGGCGCCGGGTAGAAATCGCCCCGCGTTTCCTTAGCCATGTGCCCCCTGCTCGTGAATTCCGGCGCTGCGCCCCCTCACGGGTTGAATCACATTCTCCTAGTCCGGAAAAGGCCTTGGCGGCAAATCCACTTCAAAAATGACATCGTGCGGCGCGCAGTTCAGCAAGTTCACGAAGCGTGAAAGGCAACTTGCGGTGGCCAGCCGCAACGGTCTAGTGTTCGTCAACTCAAGAAAGGCGACGTGGGGGAGCCGATGCTGCAGTGGCTGGATAGCGTGGCGGGCCCTGGTTACACAGCCGGGCTGCTGTGGACGTTCGCGGCTCTGATCCTGCTCATCGTCGTTCTCGTCGCCATCAAGCTTGTGCGCAGCCTGACATTCGGCACGTTCGTGGCCGGAGGGAGGAACCGCAAGACGCGGCTGGCCGTGATGGATGCCACCGCTGTCGACAGCCACCGGCGCCTGGTGCTGGTGCGGCGCGACGACATCGAACACCTGCTGCTTATCGGCGGCCCCACCGACGTCGTGGTCGAGCGCGATATCCGGCTCGCCGCGCCACGCCGGCCGGCGCTGACGGGCGAGGCGGTCGCACAGCCCGCACAGGCGCCGAGGCCACGCCCGCCTCAACCTGTCCAGCAGCCAGCCCTGGCGCCGACAAGACCAGCACCACCGCCGCAGCCGGCACCCTCAAGGCCGCGTCCGGTCGCGCCGGCGCCGAGACCGGCTGAGCCCGTCCATCAGCCTTCGCCGCTGCCGCCGTTGCCCGCCTATGGAGCGACCAACGGTTCCGCGACCCGGCATACGGTGCCGTCGAGGGATGATTCGATCGACGATACGCTGATGCGGGAGCTCGAAGTGTCGCTAGACGACCCGCACCCGCCCATTGCGCCGAGCAAGCCCGCACCGAAGGCCCCGGCTACTCCGGATGACGAGATGACGAAACTGCTGGGCGAGCTTTCAAGCCAGAAACGGTAATCGGCCAGAAACGGGGACGGACCGAAGACACGGAGGCCTTGCGTCAAGGCTAACAAAAAAGGCCGGAACACCGGCCACAAAAGCAGTTATTCGTTGTGCAGCGGAACGATCAATCGTCCCTGTAGACCTTTTCGCGGCGCTCGTGACGTTCCTGCGCCTCGATCGAAAGGGTCGCGATCGGACGGGCGTCCAGGCGCTTCAGCGCGATCGGCTCGCCGGTCTCCTCGCAATAGCCATAGGTGCCCTCGTCGATCCGCTGCAGAGCGGAATCGATCTTGGAGATCAACTTGCGCTGGCGGTCACGCGCCCGCAGTTCGATGGCACGGTCGGTTTCGGAAGAGGCGCGGTCGGCAAGATCAGGATGGTTGGCGTTTTCTTGCTGAAGGATTTCGAGAGTTTCGCGCGCTTCGCGCAGTATGTCGTTTTTCCAATTGACGAGCTTCAGGCGGAAGTAAGCTTTCTGCCGCTCGTTCATGAACGGCTCGTCTTCTGAGGGTACGTAATCGGCAGTAACGAGATCGTTCATTCGACTCACCCAGACAACCCCAAATTTGGCGCCTATATATTCGTCGCCACACGCCTGCACAAGCGCAATCGGTAATCGTCTCACGCAATTGTCACCGTCCCGCGCGAGGCTTTCCACAACATCCTAAAGCCGGGTGATGACGGCGAATTCTCGCACGATTCGGCATGGTTGGCCGGCATTGCCCATTGTGTCCGCCCGCGTTCTCATGGCTAATCCACGAACGCTCGCGACCGGTTTCGCGGGCGGGGGATGGAGGCTTCGTGAACCGGCTTTTCCTGTTGAGACACGCCAAGGCCGGATGGGCGCTTCCAGGCATGCGGGATTTCGACCGGGCGCTCGATGCCTCAGGCATCGCCGACGCCGAGTTGATGGGCGCGGTGATGCGCGTTCGCGACTTCGTTCCCGACCTGACGCTCTGTTCGAATGCGAAGCGGGCGCGACAGACGCTGGAAGGCCTGGCAGGCCACACCGATACTGGCCGCGTGCTGTTCCTGGACGCACTCTACAGCGAAGATGCCGCCGGATACCTGGACCTTATCCGGGCGAACGGCGCGCCGGGCTCGCTGCTGGTCATCGGCCACAACCCGATGATGGAGGACCTCGCCATCGCCGTCTCGGGCGCGGGGGAAGACGGAGCGCGGGAAATGCTGAACTACGGCTTTCCCACTTCCGGCCTGGCGGTCGTCCGGTTCGACACACCGCTGTCCTGCGCGGAGCAAGGTGCCGGCTATCTCGAAGCCTTCCTGACGCCGGCCGACCTATGACGCCATTTCAAAGCCGCGTGCGCGAACCTATATCGGAGCCTGTCTGAAGAACGCAGACCGCTATGGCGTTCTTGAAATCGCAGGCAATGCGTAAAAGAGCCCCGGGGAATCCGCATCTTGGCATCATCGCTGACCAGTTTGACCGACGAGGCGAGGATTGCCCTGGATACGCTTTCCGGACGGGCCGCGGGTCTGTTCTCGCCATCGCTGCGCCTGGGCGTCACCGGACTTTCCCGCGCCGGCAAGACGGTCTTCATCTCCTCGCTCGTCCATAACCTGATCCATGGCGGCCGCCTGCCCCTGTTCGAGGCACAGAAATCCGGGCGCATCTCCCGGGCCTTCCTGGAAGAGCAGCCCGACGACGCCGTGCCACGATTCCAGTACGAGGACCACGTCGCAGCCCTTGTCAACGACCGCATCTGGCCCGACTCGACCCGCGCCATCTCGGAACTGAGACTGACCATCGAATATGAATCGGCCTCGGGCTGGAACCGCATGTTCTCGGCTGGAAAACTGTCGGTCGACGTCGTCGACTATCCCGGCGAATGGCTGCTCGACCTGCCGCTTATGGGCAAATCCTACACCGATTTCTCGCGCGAGGCCTTCGAGCTGGCGGCGCTGCCGGTGCGCTCGGACCTGTCCGAAACCTGGCGCGGGCTGTCGGCCGCTGTCGACCCCAACGTCGATGCCGACGAGATGACCGCCAGGAAGCTGGCGGAAAGCTTCGCCGCCTATCTCAAGGCCTGCAAGCTCGACGACCGCGCGCTCTCGACCTTGCCGCCGGGGCGTTTCCTGATGCCCGGCGACCTCGAAGGATCCCCCGCGCTGACCTTTGCTCCCCTGCCCGGCATTGATGGCGGACGCGCGCGCGCCGGGTCTCTGCACGCGATGATGGAGCGCCGCTATGAGGCCTACAAGACGCATGTGGTGAAGCCGTTCTTTCGCGAGCACATAACGCGGCTCGACCGTCAGATCGTGCTGATCGACGCGCTGCAGGCGCTCAATGCCGGCCCCGCGGCCATGGCCGATCTCGAGCGCGCGGTGACCGAGATCCTGGCCTGCTTCCGCCCCGGCCGCGGCAACATCCTCACCGACCTATTCTCGCGGCGCATCGACCGCATACTGATCGCCGCCACCAAGGCGGACCATCTGCATCATGAAAGCCACGATCGCCTGCAGGCGATCGTTCGGCGGCTGGCCGACCGCGCCATGGCGCGCGCGAATTTCACCGGCGCGAAGGTCGACGTGGTGGCGATGGCTGCGGTGCGTGCTACCCGCGAAGGCACCGTCAAACAGGGCCGGGAATCACTGCCTGTCATCATCGGCACCCCACTGGCGGGCGAGAGAATCAACGGCGAGACTTTCGACGGAAAGACGGAAACCGCCATATTTCCCGGCGATTTACCCGAAAAGATTGATGCGGTTTTCGATGCGTCCGGATCGCATCGGCAGGATGCGACGGATGCCTCCATCCGCTTCGTCCGCTTTCGTCCGCCCAAGCTCGAACGCACCGCGGAGGGCGTCACGCTGTCCCTGCCGCATATCCGGCTCGACCGGGCGTTGCAGTTTCTGATCGGAGACCATCTGGCATGACAGCGACCCGCAAGCCGGCGGCATTCCGCCTCGAACCGGAAGCCAGGCCGATGACCCAACCGGCGGCGGATTCGGCGCGCGAGGACCACCCCATGCCGCATCGCAAGCCGCGCGCCCTTAAAAGTGAAATGGCGATCGTCGTGCCGGCGGAGGTCGATGTCTTCGACGAACCCGATATCGTGACGGCCGAACCGCCGCCGGTTGCCGCGCCGAAGAGCCGTTCCCTGCTCGGCGCCATGTTCTTCGGCGCCCTTGGCGTGCTGATTTCGCTCGCTGTCGGGCTTTGGATCGACGGGTTGATCCGCAGCCTTTTCGAGCGCGCTCCCTGGCTTGGCTGGCTCGCGGCTGGAATGGCAGCACTTGCGGCGCTGGCGCTGGCGGCGATCCTCGTGCGTGAGTTCCTCGCCATCGCCCGGCTGGCCGAGGTCGAGAAGCTTCAGAAAAGGGCACTCGACGCGGTGGCGCGTGACGACCCGGCCGCGGCCCGCTCCGTTGTGGACGAACTGTCGGCGTTTGTGGCGGCGAAACCGGAAACCGCCGCCGGCAGGCGCGCGCTCGCGGCGCTGCGCGGCGAGGTCATCGATGGCGGCGATCTGGTGCGGCTCGCCGAAGCGGAGATACTGGGGCCGCTGGACGCTAGGGCAAAGGTGATGATCCTGGAAGCCGCCAAGCGCGTGTCGCTGGTGACCGCCGTCAGCCCGCGCGCCCTGGTCGATGTCGCCTATGTGGTGTTCGAGGCAGGCAGGCTGATCCGCCGGCTTTCCGAACTCTACGGGGGACGACCAGGAACGCTGGGCTTCTTCCGTCTGGCGCGCAGCGTTCTGGCGCATCTGGCCGTAACGGGCTCTATCGCCGTCGGCGACAGTTTCGTGCAGCAGATCGTGGGGCATGGGCTCGCGGCGCGGCTTTCCGCGAAACTCGGAGAGGGCGTCGTCAACGGCATGATGACGGCGCGAATCGGAATCGCCGCGATGGAAACCACCAGACCCCTTCCCTTCAGCGCCTCAAAGCGCCCCGGCCTTGGCGATTTCCTGTCGGCCCTGACATCGTTCGCCACGAAGAAGGATACCGGGGCAACGCAGCCCGCCAAGTAGGAAACAAGCGCGCCAAAGACGTGTATCCAGGCCCTTGGGCGACGGCCCCGGTGACGAAGCATTAACCAATCTTGTTCATGGTCAGGATGGGTTCCAGAGAACAATCGTCCTTGCCGGGTGTCGTCGATGAAAAGCGTATTCCTGTCCTGCGTTCTGCCAGCGGCTATCGTCAGCGCCACGGTGGCAGGCTCCACAGGCTCGGCCTTCGCCGGAGACCCGGACAAGCAGTTCTTTCAGTCGGTCGAGGGCAAGTGGATCGGGCCAGGCGAGATCATCGCCGGCAAGTACAAGGGCACCAAGTTCACCTGCACCTTCACCGGCAGCACGCCGGACGGCAAGGTGGGCATGTCGCTCGATGGCGGCTGCCGGGTCGGGGTTTTCACGCAGCAGATGTCGGCAAAGGTCGAGCACAAGGGCAAGGAAGGCTACAAGGGCAGCTTCATGGGCGGCTCCTCGGGCGCCGGCCTCGACATTATCGGCGGCAATGTCGTCGATGCCCACAAAGTGGTCTTCACCATCAACCGCAACCAGTTGCGCGGGGTCATGCAGGCGCGCATCCCCGACGACAATTCCATGACCGTTACGGTTGCCGTTCGGGTCTCGGATCAGTTGGTCCCCGTCATCGGCATGAGCCTGAAGCGGGTCGATGGCGTTGAGGTCGGGGCCATCGCCCGCAACTGACGCGTATATCCACCTACGAATCAAAAAAAGGCGACAGCCAATGGCTGCCGCCCTTTGCTTTTTGCGGGCCAGATCAGCCCTTGATGGCGGCCAGCACCTCGTCATAGGCCTTGCAGGCGTCGGCCATCGTCGTGGCGTCCTTGTATTTCTCGGTCACGGCCTGAACCTTCGCCGTAAGATCGGCGGCCTTGGACGGGTCCTTCGTAACGGCTGCCTGCAACGCCGCGACCAGTTCCTGGGCCTTCTTGGACGCCGTCTCGGTGGTGCATTCAGGGGCCTTGGAACAAGCCGAACCGGCAAGCATCGCCAGACCAACGGCAACAAACAAAAACTTCTTCATATCAATTGTCTCCTCAAATGCAGGCGACCCATCGTTGCCTGCCCGCCAAATACCCAAGCCGATCGCTCATAGGCTGTGTTGCCGGCGACATGCAACCGCCCGCACTTAAAGCTCGACTTAAACTTGTGTAACGCCGCTGCAACAATGCCGACGCCGACGGTATTGGCACTGTTCTAGGCCGGGCGAAGCCCCTATCTTGCGGACTTGTCCGGCCGCGCGCGCGGTCTCCCACGTAGCAAGCGGAACGGCAGAATGGCGGCAGAGGCATCCGGCAGCGATCTCGTCCAGGTGGTGGCGCTGCTTGCCGCTGGCGTCGTTGCCGTACCGATCTTCCGGCGCATGGGGTTGGGTTCCATTCTCGGCTATCTCGCCGCCGGCGTGGTGATCGGCCCTTTCGGCATAAAGGTGTTCTCCGAATCGCAGGCCATCCTGCATGTCGCCGAGCTGGGCGTGGTCATGTTCCTGTTCATCATCGGCCTGGAGATGCAGCCATCGCGCCTGTGGGGACTGCGCCGCGAGATCTTCGGGCTCGGCGCGCTTCAGGTGGGCGTATGCGCACTGCTGCTCACCGGTGTCGGTCTCGCTGGAGGCTTTTCCATCGCGCAGTCCTTCGTTGCCGGGGCCGGCTTCGTCCTGACCTCGACCGCGATCGTGATGCAATTGCTGGAGGAGCGCGGCGATATCTCCTCGCCCAAGGGCCAGCGCATCGTGTCCATCCTGCTCCTGGAGGACCTGGCGATCGTGCCGTTGCTGGCGCTTATCGCTTTCCTCGCGCCCGGAGGCGCCGATACGAGCCTTGGTGAGCGGCTGACAGAGGTGGGGATCGGCCTGGCAGCCATCGTCGGGTTGGTCGTGGCCGGCCGCTACCTGCTCAACCCGTTCTTCCGCATCCTTGCCGACGCGCGCGCCCGGGAAGTCATGACGGCGGCGGCCCTGCTGGTTGTGCTCGGCTCGGCCCTCGCCATGCAGCTTTCGGGGCTCTCCATGGCGATGGGCGCATTCCTCGCCGGCGTCTTGCTCTCTGAATCGACCTTCCGGCACCAACTCGAGGCTGACATCGAGCCGTTTCGCGGCATCCTGCTCGGGCTTTTCTTCCTGGCCGTCGGCATGTCGCTCGACCTGCATGTGGTGGCGCAGAACTGGCGGCTCATCGCCATCTATGTCGTCGCCTACATGGTGATGAAGGCGCTCGGCATCTATCTCGTCGCGCGCATCCTCAAGACCGGTCACCGCGAGGCGCTGGAGCGAGCCGTCTTCATGGCACAGGGCGGCGAGTTCGCCTTCGTTCTCTATTCCTCGGCGGCGGCTGTAGGCATCATCGACGCAAACGCCAATGCCACCCTCACCGCCATCGTCATCATCTCCATGGTGCTGACGCCGCTCGCCATCGTGGCGCTGCGCCGCCTGACGCCGCGCGACCAGCAGTCGCTGGAGGGCGTCGATATCGCCGATGGGCTGACCGGCAGCGTGCTGATCATCGGCTTCGGCCGCTTCGGCCAGATCGCCAGCCAGCCGCTGCTGCTGCGCGGCATCGACGTATCGATCATCGACAACGACGTCGAGATGATCCAGGCGGCGGCCGACTTCGGATTCAAGGTTTACTACGGCGATGGCACAAGGCTTGATATCCTCCACGCCGCCGGCGCCGGCAGGGCGCGCGCCGTGCTCATCTGTGTCGACAAGGCGGATGCCGCTGTTCGCATAGCCGAACTGGTCAAGGCGGAGTTCCCGCTGCTCACCGTCCTGGCGCGAGCTTTCGACCGTGGTACGGCCCTGCAACTCATCCGTGCCGGTGTCGACTATCAGATCCGCGAGACTTTCGAATCGGCGCTTGTCTTCGGGGGCTCGACGCTCGAGGCACTGGGCGTCGATCCGGAAGAGGTCGCCGAGGTGATCGAGGATGTCCGGCGGCGCGACGCCGCCCGTTTCGAGATCCAGCTGGCCGAGGGCGTGCGGGCCGGCCAGCGCTTCCTGAAGGGCAATATCGGCACGCCGATCCCGACACCGCTGGCGCCGCCACGGCGGGCCGGCCAGGCCCTGAGCGACGAAACAGCCGATGTCCTGCACAAATCCGAGGCCCAGGACTAGGGCATGGCACTGAAAAGGTTTCGGAGGGCATCATGCGCCTTTGAGCTGGAGCCGAGGGCGCTCGTTCCGGAGCGGATATTTCATCAGGAAGGCAGCATATGACAACGGACGAACGAGCCCTTGCGGTCACCGGATTCTGGCGCGATGCCGGCAAGGATGCGTGGTTCAGCAAGAACGATGCATTCGACGCCGATTTTCGCGCTCGCTTCCTCGACCTGCACTACGCGGCGGCGCGCCGGGAGTGCGATGGCTGGCTGGACTCGGCGGAGGGCTCCCTCGCGCTGATGATCCTGCTCGACCAGTTTCCGCGAAACTGCTTTCGCGGCACCGGCCACATGTTCGCCACCGATCCGCTGGCGTTGCACCTGGCGACCAAGGCGATCGCCGCCGGCCAGGACATGAAGCTCGAAACCGATCTGCGGGTCTTCATCTACCTGCCCTACGAGCATTCCGAGCGACTGGCGGACCAGGACATTTCCGTTGACCTGACGGCCGCGAGAGCGACGGAATATCTGGAATATGCCGTCGAGCATCGAGACATCATCCGCCGCTTCGGGCGCTTTCCGCATCGCAATGCGGCGCTCGGGCGTGCGACGACCGCAGCCGAACAGGAATTCCTCGACGGTGGCGGATTTTCAGGCTGACTGCGCCAGCCACCATTGCTGGCCGGACGGCAGGCGCTCTATGCCGCTGATGTCAACATCGCCGAGACGTCCCGTGACGCTCCTGCCGCCGACCACCAGCGTAGGCGCGATCTCGGCCAGCGGCGCCAACACGAAGGCCCGTTCCAGCATGCGCGGATGCGGCACTTCCAGCCCGGTCTCGTGGATGACGCGCTCGCCAAACACCAGAATGTCGATGTCGATCAGGCGCGGTCCCCACCGCTCCTCGCGCACCCGCTTCAACCTGCGTTCGGCGTCGAGGCAGAGGTCGAGCAAGGCGCGCGGCGAAAGCGTGGTGGAGAGACCGGCGGCCGCGTTGAGAAAATCCGGTTGGTCGAGCTTGCCCCAGGGCGGCGTGCGATAGAGCGACGACACCGCCACGACATCGGTACCTTGGTCGGCATCGAGAATACGCAGCGCCGCGCCCATCGACGCGGCCGGGTCGCCCAGGTTCCCGCCGAGGCTGAGATAGACCGTGTTACTGCGGCCAGACAACGGTCACCTCAACATGGTCGAGAACGCCGGGCACCGGCGCGTTTGGCTTGCGCACCGTGATCTCGGCCCGCTTGATCTGCGGAAAGCGGCCGGTCAGAGCCTTCCCCACTTCCAGGGCCAGGGCTTCGATCAGGAATCGACGTTTCCCGGTGATGATCTCCTCGATCACCGTGAAGGCGACGCCGTAATTGACGGTTTCCTCGAGCGCGTCCTCGACCAGCGCCTTGCCGGCGTCAACGGTGAGCTCGGCGTCGACATAGAAGCGCTGCCCCAGCGTCTCCTCTTCGTCCAGCACGCCATGCCTGGCAAAGAAGGCGCAGTTCTTCATACGGATGACATACATGGCTCAGCGTTCCGCCGGATCGGGTTGACGCGCCAGCATAGCATCCGCCACGGCCAGCGCGTCCACGTTGATTGCGACATCGTGGACGCGAAACAGATGCGCGCCCTTCAATCTCAGGATCACGCTGGTGGCAGCGGTGCCGGCGGCCCGATCGGCCGGGTCGCGGCCGGTCACCGTACCGATGAAGCGTTTTCTCGATGTGCCGGCCATCAGCGGAAAGCCGAGCGCGTTGAGTTCACCGAAGCGCGCCATCAGGTCCAGATTCTCCTCCGCCGTCTCCTTGGCGAATCCGAAGCCGGCGTCGAGCACGATCTGGTCGTCGCCAACGCCATGCTGCCGCGCGATCTCCAGCGATTTCTCGAGAAACGCGAACTGGTCGGCGATCACGTCGGCGAGGCGTTCGCGCCCGCGGCCCGTATGCATGATGATCAGCCCTGCCCCGGTTTGCGCCGCGACGCCGGCGATGCCTGGCTCGCGCTGCAATCCCCAGACGTCGTTGACGATATGCGCGCCGGCGGCGACAGCCAGCCGCGCTGTTTCCGCCCGGTAGGTGTCGACGGAGATCAGGGGGCCGCCCGGCCCGGCAAGCGCTTCGATGACAGGCAGGATGCGCGCCTGCTCTTCCTCGGCGGAAACCGGAGCCGCGCCCGGGCGGGTCGATTCACCGCCGACGTCGACGACAAGCGCGCCCTCCTCGACCATGCGGCGCGCCTGGGCGACAGCTCGCTCGGGCGCCTCGAACAGCCCTCCGTCGGAGAAGCTGTCGGGAGTGACGTTGACGATGCCGACGACGACTGCCTTGCCGCCGAGGTCGAGATGGCGCCCGTGCGCCAACTGCCATCGCCTTGTCATCATTGCCTATCAACCATATCAGGTGCTGTATGCCGGCTGCGGATCAATTCCGTTGCGCCGCGAACGGCCGTAAAGCAAGGTGGGTAAAGAGGCAACACAATGAAACGATCCCTGCTTTGCGCATTCGCGTTTGCCTTGGCTGTTTTCCCCGCTGACGCTGCCAACCTGGTCAAGACCTATAGATATTTCCCGATTGGCGGCCGGACGCTCGAGGATATCGAGGCGCAGCTTTCCAAGCACGGCCCGGAAGTGAAGAGCACCGGCCTCAGGCATCCGGGCGCGACCCAGATGGCCTTCACAACGCGCATCGAATACGCGGAGACCGCGAATTCGTGTCGCATTTCCAATGCGGTGGTGACCGTCAAGGTAAAGGTCATCCTTCCCAAGTGGCGGCAGCCGCGTGGAACGGATGCCGATGTCAGGTTGTTCTGGGACACGCTATCGGCCGACATCAAGCGCCACGAGGAGCGCCATGTGGAGATCGCCAAGAACCACGCCCGCGAACTCGAGGATGCCCTGAAAGCCACCTATCCGCAGAAGGACTGCCAGATGGCGAAGGCGAAAGCGGCTGAAATCACCGCTGCCGCCCTTGCCCGACACGACCAGGACCAGGTGCGGTTCGATCGCGTCGAGGGCATCAATTTCGAGAGCCGCATATTGCGGCTGCTGCGCTATCGCATGGAGAGGATAGAGGCCGGCCAGTTGCCGCCCCCCTGAGACGGGCGCTCACGCGAGCCAACTCGGCCGAAGCATGGTGCCAGAATTGAAAAACTTTCGAGGGCCCGTCGAAATCGGCCTATAGGAAACGACATATGCCGGGCCCGCGATGATGACGGACCTTGATGAGCAGACGTAGCCGGACGCGAGCACCCCGGGTGGCACTCGGCGCCGGAAAGCGCAACAGGTAGAATGAATATGGACCAGGCTGTCGGCAAGCAAGCGATGGTGCAGTCCGCCTCGCCGGTCAGCGAGAGCGAGAAGAACGCCATCATCGGCGGCGTTCTCCTTTCGATGCTGCTGGCCGCCCTCGATCAGACCATTGTTGCTCCCGCCATGCCAACCATTGCGCGCGCGCTCGGGCACGCAGAATACCTGCCCTGGATCGTCACCGGCTATCTGCTGACAGCCACGGCCGTGGCGCCGCTCTACGGCAAGATCTCCGACGTCCTCGGCCGCCGGCCGACCATCTACGCCGCGATCCTCATCTTCCTTGCCGGCTCGCTGGTCAGCGCTCTGGCGCCCAACATGCTGGTTCTTGTGGTCGGGCGCGCGATTCAAGGCGCCGGCGGTGGAGGCCTGTTCGCACTCGCGCAGATCGTCATCGGCGACCTTGTCCCGCCGCGCGAGAGGGCAAAATACGCGGCCTGGATCTCGGGCACCTGGGCGGTCGCCAGCGTCGCAGGGCCGCTGCTTGGCGGCACATTCGCGGAGCACTTGCATTGGTCCCTGATCTTCTGGATCAACCTGCCTCTGGGCTTCCTGGCGATGGCGATCATCAACAACCCGCTGAAGAAGCTCCCGATCGTGGCCAAGCACCACCGTATCGATGGACTGGGCGCCGTCCTGCTGATCGTCGCCACGGCGCTTCTGCTGCTCGCGCTCAACTGGGGTGGAAGCACCTATGCCTGGATCTCGCCGGAGATCCTTGGCCTTGTAGCGTGTTCGGCTATCTTCTGGGCGGCGTTCGCGCTGCGGCTCATGCGCGCCGCCGAGCCACTGGTTTCGCTCGAGGTGCTGGGTAACCGGATCGTGCTCACCGGGACATTGTCCATGTTTCTCCTGCAGGCGGCGAGCGTCGGCCTCTCGGTGTACCTGCCGGTCTACCTGCAGTCGATCATCGGACTTTCGGTCAGCGAGTCCGGCACGGCGATGCTCGGCTTGCTGCTCGGCACCGTCGCCGGCGCCACCTTCAGCGGCCAGGCCATCCCACGCTTCGTCCACTACAAGCGCATCGCGCTGATCGGCGTGGGATTTTCGATCCTATGCGTCGGCCTGCTCAGCATGATCGCCGGCCATGCCACATTGTTGCAGGTGGAGATCCTGACGACGCTGATCGGCCTTGGCATGGGCACGACGTTTCCGGTCAGCACAATCGCGGTCCAGAACGCCGTCGACCAGACCCATCTCGGCGTGGCGACCGGTGTCCTGACGTTCCTGCGCTCGTTGGGCAGCGCCCTGGGCGTCGCCATGCTGGGCGCCGTCGCTCTCGGCTACGGCATGCCGCTCGCCGCCGAGGGCGGTGTCGGGCACATCGAAGTGTCTTCCGCGCTGCCGTTCGTGATGATCTTTATCGCCGCCGGCATCACGTTGATCCTGTCGTTGGCGATGCTTTCGCTGATGCCGGAAAAGCCTTTGCGCGGCCGCCAGGAGCATGCCGCGCCCGTGCTCGGCGATTAAAACCGCCCGGCCTCCCGTTTCAATCCGGGACACCGAGCTTCCGGTGAAGGCTCGTCGATGACGTCGTGTACTGGAAAACGATCCGCTCGCCCGGGCTGACAAGGCGCTTGGCGGCCTGGGCCATCAGTGCGGCTTCGTGGAATCCGGACAGGATGAGCTTGAGCTTGCCCGGATACCAGCTGATATCGCCGATGGCGAAGATGCCGGGCACCGACGTCTCGAACTTCTCTGTATCGACGGGGATGAGGTTTTCGTGAAGGTCCAGACCCCATTCGGCGATTGGCCCGAGTTTCATGGTCAGGCCGAAGAAAGGCAGCATACGGGTGCAAGGTATCTCGATCTCGCCATCAGGACCCTTGATGGTCGCGGAAGCCAGTCGACCGTCCCGGCCTGCCAGCCCGACCACCTGCCCGATCCGCAAATCCAGCAGGTTTGCATCGCGCAAGGCCTGCATCTTGTTGACGCTGTCCGGCGCCGCGCGGAATTCAGGCCGGCGATGTACCAGCGTCACGCGCTTCGCCAGGGGCTGCAGGTTCAAAGTCCAGTCGAGCGCGGAATCGCCGCCACCGACGACGAGCAGGTCATGGCCACGGAAATCCTCCATCCGGCGCACCGAATAGAAGACGCTGCCGCCTTCATAGGCTTCTATGCCTGGTATCGGCGGACGCTTCGGCTGGAAGGAGCCGCCGCCGGCGGCGATGACGACCGCCCTCGCCTCGAACACCTCGTCATCGTCGGTGACGATCCGGAAACCGCCATCACCGAGCCGTTCGAGACTTGAGACCATGCGCCCAAAGGTGAATTCGGGCCGGAACGGCGCGATCTGCTCGAGCAGCTTGTCAACAAGGCCCTGAGCCGAGATCGAAGGCCAGCCCGGAATGTCATAGATCGGCTTTTCCGGATAGAGTTCGGCGCACTGCCCGCCTGGCCGGTCGAGAATGTCGATCAGGTGGCATTTCAGGTCGAGAAGGCCGAGTTCGAACACGGCAAACAATCCGACGGGGCCAGCCCCGACGATGATCACGTCCGTTCTGGTGATGGTCATCGATGCGCCTCTACGCCGAAACCGGCTCGAGACTGCATGACCAACAGCCCGCTGCCAAGGCGCAGCGGGGAAAAAGGATCAGCCCTGGCGCTCGGGCACCCGCACGACCAGACCGTCCAGCGCGTCGCGCACCTTGATCTGGCACGACAGCCGGGAGTTCGGCTGCACGTCATAGGCGAAGTCCAGCATGTCTTCTTCCATCGCCTCCGGCTCGCCGACGACCGCCGTCCACTGCTCGTCGACATAGACATGGCACGTTGCGCAGGCGCAGGCGCCGCCGCACTCGGCCTCGATGCCCGGCACGGCATTGCGGATGGCGTTCTCCATCACGGTCGAGCCGTTTTCGGCATCCACGTCGAAATGTGTGCCGTCATGGGCAATGAAAGTCAGCTTGGTCATTGGTCACCTGAGGGATTTTCAGCCGAGATAATCACTCCGGCCGACAAGTCAACTGTCGCGCGAAAGCGCCGCCAGATGACGTTTTTTCGGAAATGGCTTCAGCGATTGATGGCGGCGACGAAATCGCGCACGTCCTCGATGAGCAGAGCGAGGCGTTTGACGACGCGATTGTCGTCCGGCCGATTCTCGATCTCGGTGGCGCAATCGGCAACGGCGAAGGCACCGATGCCGCGAGCCGACCCCTTCAGCCCATGGGCGAGCAACAGGCGTTCCTTGACGTCCGCGTCGGCCATCTTCTCGCGAACCGACAAGGCCTGCTGGACGAACATCCCGAGCACCTCCTGCTCGAGAGCGCGATCGCCCATCGTTTGCCGGGCAAGGTGTGCCATATCCACAGGCCTGGACCGTCCCAATCCCGCCACGTCGCCGCCAGGCATTGAAAAGGCTATACCGTTTTGGCCGCGCATATCTGGGGACTCCGCTTTGCACTACGCTGGAAAACTAAGGGTTTCCCGTGGAAAAGCGGTTAATGAATGGCCCGAAAAAATGTTTCGAGACGGGCTCCCGGATCACAAGCCTGTTAACCTTATATTTAAAGTTTTACGTATCCCGCCGAATGCATGTTTTCTTTACCCACCTGTGTCATTACGATACGAGGGTCCATTTTCAGCCTCCTGCGCGGGCTAAGACAGGCAGAACTATAAGCAGAATCAAGCCCGCGGCAGCTAGTACAGGGTAGCGAAGGCATGGCGAAGAAACCAAACACCACCAAGACTCTCGACAGCGACGTGGCCAAAGAGCTTGAAAAGGCTCTCGACCTCGATCTCGGCGGCGGCGATCTCGATATCGCGGCGTCGATGGAAGACCTGGAGGCACAAATCTCCCAGGCCGCTGACGAACTGGCGCGCGAAGGTCGGACGCAGTCCATCTTCGGCACAAGCCAGCCCGAGTCAACCTTCGCTCCAAGCCAGCCAGCCGTTGCCGCCAAGCCGGAAGTAAAGACCAAGCCGGCGGAACTGCGCCCGGTCGAGCCACGCGGCGCCGCGCAGCCAGCAGGCTTCTCCCCTGCCAATGACGATCGCCAGAAAGACTACAAGACGCTGGCGCACTCGCTCAACCGGCGCGCCTCGAACACCGTCTACTGGATTGTGGCCTTCGTTTCCCTGGCGTGGATCGCCGGCGCCGGCGGTCTTGCCAACCTGTTGTTCGGGCCGGACATCTGGCGGATCCGCACGCTCGACCAGTTCTTCGCCCGCCCCGAGTTGATCGGGATCGCGGTCGCGGCCATTCTGCCTGTCGTGCTGTTCTGGGCGTTCGCGGCGATGATCCGCCGCGCGCAGGAAATGCGCATCGCCGCGCAGTCGATGACGGAAGTGGCCTTCCGCCTCGCCGAGCCGGAGAACCTCGCCCAGGACCGCGTCATGATGATCGGCCAGGCCGTGCGCCGCGAGGTTGCCGCCATGGGTGAAGGCATCGAGCGCACGCTGGCTCGCGCCGTCGAGTTGGAGACCCTCGTCCATAGCGAGGTCAACCAGATCGAACGTTCCTATTCCGAGAATGAATCGCGCATCCGCTCCCTGGTCGACGGCCTCGGCAGCGAGCGCGAGGCCGTCGTCGCCCACGCGGAGCGCGTGCGCGCCTCGATAGCCGGCGCCCACGAGACGCTGCGCGACGAGATCGGCCAGGCGAGCGACATCATCCGCGACTCGATCCTCAACGCCTCCACCAAGCTGTCGATGACGATCAACAGCTCGGGCGATACGCTGATCGACCGGATCAACGAGAGCTCGATGTCGATCTTCGACTCGGTCGAGACCCGGCTGGACACGATCACCGACCGCCTGTCGACCTCGGGCGAGGCTTTCGCCAGCCTGCTCGACACCCGCATCGCCAAGCTCTCCGACACCACGGATGGGCTGACGCGTTCGCTGACCGACCTGCTCGACGACCGCACCACCGGAATGGTCTCGCTGCTCGGCGGCGCGGCGCGCACGCTGTCCTCCGAGTTCGAAGCCAGCCTCAACGGCATCGAACGCACGCTTGCCGAACGCGGCCAGGCTCTCATCAGCGAATTCCAGACCCGCGCCGAAGCGCTGGATACCGGCACGCAGAAGCTTAACGCCGCCCTGGAGGCCCGCGCCCGCCAGATCAACGAGACGCTGGTCGAGCGCGCTCGCGAGATCGCCCACACCTTCGCGGAAAGCAAGGACACGCTGTCGGCGATGATCGATCAGGGCAAGACCCAGATCGGCGCCGACATGGCCGACATCGTCACCTCGACATCGGCGATGCTCGAAGCCCGTGCCGTCGATTTCGCTGGCCGGCTGGAGAATTCCCGTCATGTCGTGTCGCGCTCGTTCGACACAGACATCCAGCGCCTCGCCGACGCCCGCGCCGGGATCGAGGAGGCCGTCGACAACCACAGCCGCAAACTCTCGGAAAGCCGCGAGCGCATGGCTGCCGCCATGCAGGCCGACCTGGACAAGTTCGCCGAGGGTCGCGCCAGCATCGATGCCGCCGTCACCAACCAGGTGCAGAAGCTGGCCGAGGGTCGCAACCTCATCTCGCGTGCGCTGGAAGAGGATCTGCGCAAGGTCAACGAGTCCCGCGCCGCCATCGACGCGTCGCTCGGTAGCCATCTCGAGCAGATCGAAGAGGGCCGCAACCGCCTCGCACAGGCCTTGACGGAAGACTCGACCAAACTTGTGCAAGCCCGTACGACCATTGATGAAATGGTCGCCGGTCACGTCGGTAAACTCGCTGAAGGCCGCAACATCCTGTCGCGCGCTCTCGAAGCCGATCTCGGCAAGCTGGCAGAGAGCCGAGCCGACATCGACGGACTGGTCGCCGGTCAGGTGGAGAAGATCGCCGAGGGTCGCGAAATCCTGTCCAAGGCGCTCGAAGCCGACATCCAGGGCATGAAGGGCCTGATGGAAACGCATTCCGCCAAGCTGGCGGATGACCGCACGCAGTTGAGCCGTTCGCTTGAGAACGACCTGACCGGCATTCAGGGCCTGATCGCGGACCATTCGAACCGCCTTGCGGGCGACCGCAGCCTGCTCTCTCAGACACTGGACGCCGATCTTGCCAAGCTGGCCGACAGCCGCGCCAGCATCGACGGGTTGGTGGCCGGCCAGGTCGAGAAGCTGGCCGAGGGCCGCGACATCCTCAGGCGCGCCCTGGAGGCCGACCTGCAGAACGTCAAGGGTGCCGTCTCCGAGCACATGGACCGGTTGGCCAGCGACCGCGCGACGCTATCCAAGGCCATCGAGGAGGATCTTGTCCGGCTGGCCGACAGCCGTGCCAGCATCGACGGACTGGTCGCCGGCCAGGTCGAGAAGCTCGCCGAGGGTCGCGATATCCTCAAGCGCGCCCTGGAGGCCGATCTCGGCACCATTCGCGGCACGATGGCCGAGCATTCGCAGAAGCTCACCGACGACCGCGCCCAGTTCGCCCAGGCGCTCGCCGCCGACCTCGACGGCATCAACAGCCAGATCGACGGCCACAGCCAGAAGCTGCTGCGCGACCGCTCGACCCTTTCCGGCGCGCTGGAAGAAGATCTGGCGAAGCTGGCCGAAAGCCGCGCCAGCATCGACGGCCTGGTCACCGGCCAGGTCGAGAAGCTCGCCGAGGGCCGCGATATCCTGAGGCGCGCCCTGGAGGCGGATCTCAGCACGATCCGCGGCACCATGGCCGACCATTCGCAGAAGCTCACCGACGACCGCGCCCAGTTCGCCCAGGCGCTCGCCGCCGACCTCGACGGCATCAACAGCCAGATCGACGGCCACAGCCAGAAGCTGCTGCGCGACCGTTCGACGCTTTCCGGCGCGCTGGAAGAAGACCTTGCCAAGTTGGCCGAAAGCCGCGCCAGCATCGATGGGCTGGTCGCCGGCCAGGTCGAAAAGCTGGCCGAGGGCCGCGACATCCTCAGGCGTGCGCTGGAAGCCGACATCGGCAGCGTTCGCGGCATGATGGCCGACCACTCGCAGAAGCTCACCGACGACCGCGCCCAGTTCGCTCAGGCGCTCGCCGCCGATCTGGAGGGCATCAACAGCCAGGTCAACAACCACAGCCAGAAGCTGCTGCAGGACCGCTCGACCCTGTCGAGCGCGCTGGAAGAGGACATCGCCAAGCTGGCCGAGAGCCGTGCCAGCATCGACGGTCTGGTTGCCGGCCAGGTGGAGAAGCTGGCCGAGGGCCGCGACATCCTCAGGCGCGCCCTGGAAACCGACCTGCAGAAGCTTGCCGCAAGCCGCTCCGAGATCGACGACATCATCGCCGGACATGTCGGCAAGCTGGCCGAAGGTCGCGGCATGCTGAGCCGCGCGCTGGAGGACGATCTCGCAAGGCTGGCGGAAACTCGACAGGACGTCGACAAGTCGCTCTCCGGCCACATCGATCAGATCGCCGCCCGGAGCGGGACCATCTCCGATGCGATCGCCTCGGAAGTCGACAAGATCGAGCAGGCGTTCAGCCGTCAGACCGGTGTCATCGAAGAGCGCGCCGGAACCATGGAACGCGCGCTGTCGACTGGCGTCGACAATGTCCGCAACGTGCTTGAGAAGAGCGCCGTGTTCGTCGCCGGCGCCCTGCGCGAAAAGGTCATGGAAGTGACCAGCGCCCTGCATGAACAGGCCGGTGTGGCTTTCACCGACGCCGATCGTCGGATCGCCGAACGTGCCGAGCAGACCTCCGCGGCGCTGCTTGCCAGGGCCGAGGACATTGCCCGTGCGTTCGAGGATGCCGACCAGCGCCTTCACGCCCGCGCCCAGGATACATCCAACGCGCTCGTTTCCCGCGCCGAGGACATCGCTCGTGCCTTCGAGGACGCAGACCATCGTCTCCATGCTCGCGCCCAGGACACGTCGAACGCGCTCATTTCGCGTGCCGACGACGCCTCGAACGCCATGCTTGCCCGTGCGCAGGAGACCGCCGACCAGATGGCGGCTCGCGCTCAGCAGAGCGCCGACCATCTGGCCACCCGTGCCGCCGAGATCGCAGGCACCTTCGATTCGGCCGACCAGCGGCTGGTGGCGCGCGCCGTCGAGACGGCGCAGTCCCTCGCGGCCCGTGCCGGCGACATCCTGCGCAACTTCGAGGGGGCCGACGAACGCCTGTCGATGCGCATCAGCGAATCGGCCGAGGCGCTCGCCGCGCGTGCATCGGACCTGGGCCGCATCTTCGATTCGGCCGACGAGCAACTGATGGCCCGCATCGCGGAAGGCTCGGAAGCCCTTTCGACGCGGGCCACGGCGATCGGTCGCATCTTCGACGACGCCGACCAGCGTCTGGTGTCGCGCATCGCCGAGGGTTCGGACACCCTGTCGTCGCGTGTCTCCGAAATCGGCCGCGTCTTCGACGATGCCGACCAGCGCATGGCGGCGCGCATTACGGATGGCTCGGACGCCCTGTCGTCACGTGTCTACGAAATCGGCCAGGTCTTCGAGAACGTCGACCAGCGCATGGCGGCACGTATCGCGGAGGGCTCCGATGCCCTCTCGACACGCGTCTCCGAAATCGGCCGTGTCTTCGAGGATGCCGACCAGCGCATGGTGGCACGCATCGCCGACAGCAGCGCGGCGATCGGCCAGCACGCTGACAACATCGTCGGCGCGTTCGCCGATACCGAGCAGCGTGTCGCCGACCGCGCACGTCGCGCCGGACAGGAACTGGCCGTGCATGCCCGCGAAATCGAGCAGGCTCTGGCAGGCGCCGATGAACGCCTGGCGGCCAGCGCGGCCGCCGCGGCGGCTCGCATGGAAGAGCAGGTGGCGGGCGCCGAAAACCGCCTCGCCTACTCCGCCGAGAGCATGGGCCAGCGGCTGAACGAGCAGGTTTCGAGCGCCGAAGCCCAGCTCGTCTCGCGTGCCAACGTCATCGCCGAGACCTTCACCGCGGTTGGCCAGCATATCGGCCAGAGCACCAACGATGCCGCCAAGACGATCGGCGCCAACACCCGCGAGCTCAACACCATGCTCGCGGCGCGTTCGGCCGAGATGTCGAAGATCCTGGACGAAACCGCGCGGCCGCTGGTCGAGCGCTTCGCCCAGGGCGGCTCCGAGTTGCAGAAGAGCATGCAGGAGGTCACCGAGCGCGCGACCGAGAAGCTGCGTAGCGAAAATGCCTCGCTCGTCAACGCGCTCGCCGCGCGCACGGCCGAGACGCTCTCGGCCGTTGAGGGGGCTCGCTCCACGCTCGCCGACAGCGTCGCCGACCTGATCGGCCGCATGAGCATGTCGAGCGCGCAGCTCGGTCAGTTGATCGACCAGGCCGCCATCAACCTCGGAGAGGTCGAGGAGCGGCTGACGGGCAGCACGCAGAGCTTCGCCGCGACCACCGACAAGGCCGCGCAGACTTTCGCAAGCTCGGCTCGCCTCGTCGATTCGAACACGACGCGTCTCACCGACCTGTCGTCCTCGACCCTGCGCGAGGTCGCGTCGATCGCGACGAAGTTCGACGAGCACAGCCGCCTGCTGGCGAGTGCCTCAGACCTGCTGGGCTCGGCCCAGAGCAACCTCGAGCACACGCTGGAGCGGCAGTCCTCGCTCGAGGACCTCGCCGTCGGGCTGGTCAAGAAGTCGGAGGATCTGGAAAAGGTCATGCGCTCGTTCGAGAGCCTGGTCGGCCAGACGCTGCAGAACGCCGAAGGCAAGACACTGGCGTCGGCCGACAAGATCCGCACCGCCATCTCCGAGGTGGTCGACTCGGCAACACGCCGCTTCGAGGATGCGACGGACGAGATGCGCCGCACCGCAAGCTCCATCAAGAGCGAGCTCGATCTGACCCGGGCCGAGCTGAAGAAGGGCGTCGTCGAGATGCCGGAGGAAGCCAAGGAATCGACCTCGGCCATCCGCCGCGCCGTGGCCGAGCAGATCAACGCGCTCAAGGAGCTGTCGGAGATCGTCGCGAAGTCCGGACGCAGCGGAGAAACGGGCGAGCAGCGCAACCTGCGCCCGGCGCCGCAGGCACCGGCGGCCCGCCTGTCCGAGCCTGCGCGTCGTCCGCCTGCCGCCCCGCAGCCGCAGAGCCCGGCGCCCCAGGCGCCGCTGGCTGGCGCCGGCCTGCGTGGCACGCTCGATATCGAGCGGCCGGCGGAAGCGGCTCCTCGCCTGCGCGACGCCAACGCCCGGACGCCGCAGGGCGGCTGGGTGCGTGATCTGCTGACCGGGGCTTCGCGCGAGGAAGAGGCCAAGCCGGCAAGCCCGGTGGCCGAGGCGCCTCGCCCGGCCCCCGCCCAGCGCTCGCCGCTGCATGTCGTGGAATCGCTGAACTCGCTGTCGGTCGATATCGCTCGCGCCATCGACCACGATGCGTCGATCGAACTGTGGAACCGCTATCGGCGTGGCGAGCGTGACGTCTTCACGCGCCGCCTCTACACGCTGAAGGGTCAGCAGACGTTCGACGAGATCCGCCGCAAGTATCAGGCGGAAGCCGAGTTCCGCGCCGCTGTCGACCGCTACTGCGACGACTTCGAGAAGCTGCTGAAGGACGTCTCGCGCAACGACCGCGACAACATGATGGCGCAGACCTATCTGACGTCGGACACCGGCAAGGTCTACACGATGCTGGCCCACGCCTCGGGCCGGCTGCGCTGACAGCCGGAGATAGGCAGATAGACTGAAAAAGGCGGGAAATTTCCCGCCTTTTTTCTTGTCTGCCGGCGGCCAGGCCTTCAGGGCCTCGCTCGGACTTCGAGTCAGGTCCGTTCCCGTTGCCCTATGGATCGAAACAACGCAAGAAGCCGGAACGAGGCGGCCTCAGTTCGACACACGCAGTCGTAGCGGCCGCGCTACCGCCTTGCGAGAAGGCTGCTTATGGATTGTTCGGGAGTTGCTGCGGCCAGCCGAGGTCCTGGACCGTCACCAAGCCTGCCAGCAGAGATCTCAGATCGCCGAATCCGTCCAGCGTACGATCTGCTTGGCGACGTCGCCAAAGGCCGCGTCGAGCGCCGCTACATAGGCCTGATTGCCGGCACCGGACACAGGAGCGGTGGCGGTAAAGCTCTTGGCGGCGCGTACCTCGCCGTTGCGATCGTTGAGCAGGCGCACATAGAGGTCGACATTGGCGTGCTGGCCACCATCGACCTGCACTTCGAAGGAGCGCACCTCGACGATGACCTGATAATCGATCGCCAGCCCCTCGCCCGGCTTGCCAACGCCGGCAAAGCTTCCGGAGCGCTGGAATGTTTCGGCGAGCCGCGCCTGCACGATCTGCGGCAGCCTGTCGGCCCATTGCGCGCCCTTGAGATACTGGATCGAGCGCGCCGAGGTCTTGATGACGATATTCTGGCTATCGAGCGCCTTGAGCGCTGACGGCGGCGCGATCAGGATCTGACGCCGGCTGTGCGAGCGTGCATCGACGGAGGGCGCCGAGAGTTCGAACGTGTCGAGGGGAGCCGGGCCGCCGCCCGGAAGGGCGGCACAGCCGGCAAGCGCTACGGCGAGCAAGGCGACGCCGGACGTCAATCTCATCTTCACAGGCGATCCCCGTTGTCCCCGGATCTGCTGTCCCCGGATTGAGGCGCCGCGCCAAGGCGCGATGCCGATTTTGTGCGGTGGAAGAAGGCGGGAGTCAACGCCGCGCCCTGCCATCGAACTGACGAACCTCGCCCTCGCCGCCGGACAGAATCCGCTGCGGGTTGCGGCTGAGGTCGGTTATCGCCTCCTCGATGCGGCTGATCGAGCGCCGGCTGTCCTGCACCAGTGCCTCGACATTGGAGAGACCCTGACCCGAGAAACGCGCCAGATTGTCGGTGATGGTGCCGAGGCGGGCGTTGAGCGTGTCGGCTACCTGCTTGAACGACTTCAGCGTGGCCCTGGCGTCGGCCATGACACCGTCGGCCTGCCCGGAGCCGAGCAGGGTGTCGACCTTGGCCAGAATGCCGTCGACGCGAACCGAGGCATCGTTGAGGCGCTGGGCAAGCTGCCTGGCGTCCTTGATCGTCTGGTCGATGTCGTCGGACCGATTGGCGAACTTCTCCGTCACCTTGGCGATGTCGGCCGCGGCCTTGTCGGCGCTCTCGCTCGCCTTCTGGATGTTGGCGAGCGCGGTACGCACCTGCGCCGGGTCGATGCCGTCCAGCACGCCATTGACCTTGGAAAGCGTGCCTTGCGTTTTCTGCGCGAAGTCGTTGATCGAGCCGACCGCCGTGTTCACATTGCTGATGACGGTGTCGAACTGCTTGCTGGTTTCCTTCAGATTGCCGGTGACCGTGTTGACGTTGGCGACGATGCTCTTGATCTGGTCCTTGTCGACCGAATTGAGCAGGCCCTCGGCCGCCTTGAGTGTGCCATCCAGCTTGCCCGAAACGCCCTTCAGTTCGTCGGAAAGCGCGCTCACGCTCGACAGGAACTTGTCGATGCCGTCCGAATTCTTGGCCAGCGCGTCCGAGAATGTCTGCACGTTCTGGACGGTCTGCGTCAGAGGCCCGCGAACATCCTTGGTGAAGCCCTCCAGGTCGGTGAGCACGTTGTTCGCACGGGTGAAGATATCCTGCGCGGTCTGCAGCAGGTTGGTCACAGCCGACGGGTTCGCGACGATCTCGGCGACCTTGCCCTCCTTCTCGGCCTGGTCGAGCAGCTTTACTTCCTTGGGATCGGCGCCCTTGAGCTCGATATTGGTCTGGCCGGTAAGATTGGCGAGGCCAAGATCGGCCTGCGTCGACTTGGTTATCGGCGTCAGGCGGTCGATTTCGGTATCGGCAATAGCGACCGTCGGGTTGTTGAGGTCGAGATAGACGCGCCGCACGTCGCCGACCTTGACACCGTTGAACAGGACGAAGCTACCCCGCCCGAGGCCGGACGCAGAGCCGGGGATGCGCACACGCAGCATCGCAGTCTCGCCCTTGTCGCCGATCGCCGCCGTCCAGTAGACGAAGGCAAAGGCCGCCAGGATCGCTACCAGCGTGAAAATCCCGACGATGACGTAGTTGGCCCTTGTTTCCATTGCTTCACTTATGGCTATGCGCGCGCCGCGAGATCAAGCTGGCGGGCGCGTTTTCCGCGGAAATAGGATTTTACCCACGGTTCCTCGCTTTTGAGCATGTCCTCGATGGTGCCTTCCACCAGCACCTTCTTTTTGCCCAGCACAGCAACGTGGTCGCAAGCGGTGAACAGCGTGTCGAGGTCGTGCGTGACCATGTAGACCGTGAGATCCATCGTATCGCGTAGCTTGACGACCAGTTCGTCGAACTCGGCCGCGCTGATCGGATCCAGGCCGGATGTCGGCTCGTCCAGGAAAACAATGTCGGGATCGAGCGCCAGGGCTCGCGCGAGAGCCGCGCGCTTGATCATGCCGCCTGAGAGTTCGGACGGGAACTTACGCGCCGCGTCCGGCGGCAGGCCGACCAGCTCGACCTTGAGCATGGCGAGCTCGTCCATGAGCTTCCTTGGCAGGTCGAGATATTCCCGCATGGGCACCTGGACGTTCTCCAGCACCGTCAGCGCCGAAAACAGCGCGCCGTGCTGGAACAGGACACCGAGGCGCATGTCGATGCGCAGCCTTTCCCTTTCGCTGGCCTTTTCGATATCGACACCGAACAACTTGATCGTGCCCGACTGCTTTTTGGTAAGGCCCAGTATCGTGCGCAAGAGAACCGATTTGCCGGCGCCAGAGGCGCCGACAAAGCCCAGGATCTCGCCACGCTTGATGTCCAGGGACAGGCGATCGAGGATCACCTTGTCGTCGAACGCGACGGTGATGTCATGCGCGGAAAGGACGATCTCGCCGCCTTCCTTGTCCAGCCCCGTATGTTCGGTCGTCTGCTCGATCACGGCCATGTCAGAAGCCGATCGAAGCGTAGAAGATGGCGAAAAGGCCATCAAGGATGATGACCACGAAGATCGACTTCACCACGGAAGCCGTCACCTGCCTGCCGAGCGACTCGGCGCTGCCGCCCACTTTCATGCCCTCGACAGAGGCGATGATGCCGATGATCATGGCCATGAAAGGCGCCTTGATCAGACCGGCGAAGATGGTGCTGAGGTCGATGGCAACACGTAGTCGGTCCAGGAAGGCGGCGGGCGCGATGCCCGAATAGAGCCAGGCGGCGAAGATGCCGCCGCCGAGCGCGGCGAAGTTGGCGATGATGGTGAGGCAGGGCAAGGCGATCACCAGCGCCACGAGCCTTGGGAAAACGAGCACGCCGATCGGGTTGAGGCCGATGACCTTCAGCGCGTCGACCTCCTCGCGCATCTTCATCGAGCCGATTTCGGCGGTGATGGCGCTGCCCGACCGCCCGGCGATCATGATCGCCGTCATCAGCACGCCGAGTTCGCGCAGGATCAGCACGCCCACCAGATCGACGACGAAGATGTCCGCGCCGAAGTAGCTCAGCTGGTATGCGCCCTGTTGGGCAACGATGGCGCCGACGATGGCCGACATCAGCACGACCACCGGTATCGCGCCGACGCCCATGCGATCGATCTGGTTGAAGATGGCGGCCAGGTTGACGCCGTGGCCACGCCCAAGCTTCATCTGCGAGCCGCGGATGGTGGCGCCGAGAATGTTCATCGAGGCCAGGAAGTCATCGCGCATCTCGTAGACGCGGCGACCTACCGCCTCGAGCATGCGCAGAACGATGTTCGGCGTCTGGTCGCGCCCGGAATCACGATCGCGCTGGACCGCGTCGCTGACCGCGTCGAGCAGAATTGCGGCAGCGTTGCTCTGTCCCTGCAAGGTGGTCTCGATGCCTTTTTTCCGGGAAGCCTCGATCAACCGGTCGATCAGCCAGGCGCCAGCCGTGTCGATCTTCTCGATATGTGAAAGATCAAGCGCCAACGTCTTGAAGCCACTACGTTTTTCGACATCCCGCATCTGGCCGTCAATCAGCGCGACAGTGCGCGTGGTCCAGACCCCGGAAAAGGCGCAGCCGAGAACATCCCCTTCCTCGCCGATCGCCACGCGCGGTTCGTGGTCAGCCTCCCTGGCGGTCGTGCCGCTTGCGTCGCGCTTGCCGATGGTCAACATGGCGTCCTGTTTAGCCTGACGGGGCGAAGCTGTCGATTTGCCGGCGCTCCCGATGTCGCATAGCCGGAGCAGAAAAATATGGCGCGTGTCATTTCGGTCGAGGCCGAGCGTTTCCCCATTGCCGGCACCTTCACCATATCGCGCGGCTCCAAGACCGAAGCCGAGGTCATCACCTGCACGATCACCGACGGCGGTCACGTCGGACGCGGCGAATGCGTCCCCTACAAGCGCTACGGCGAGACGATGGAGGGGGTGCACGCCGCGATCGAAGCCATGCGCGGGCAGATCGCCGGCGGAATCGATCGCGCCACGCTTCTGGCCGCCATGCCCGCCGGCGCCGCGCGCAATGCCATCGATTGCGCGCTGTGGGACCTGGAAGCGAAGATCGGCGGCCGGTCGGTGGCCGAACAACTCGGCATATCGCCGTCGCGCGACCTCGAAACCGCCTTCACCCTCTCGCTCGGCGAACCGGAGGCCATGGCCGCGCAGGCCGCGGCCAACGCGGCCCGCCCCCTGCTGAAGGTCAAGATCGGCGGAGAAAACGACCAGGCCCGGATCCGCGCCGTGACGGCTGCCGCGCCGCGAAGTCGCTTCATCCTCGATGCCAACGAAGGCTGGACCGAGAGCGATATTGTCGAAAACCTCGCCCTTGCGGCGGCGCATGGCATCGCGCTGGTCGAACAGCCCCTGCCCGCCGGCCAGGATGCGATCCTGCGCGACATAGCGCACCCCGTGCCGATCTGCGCCGACGAAAGCGTGCACGAAGCAAAGAACCTCGATGCGCTTGTCGGCCTCTATGACGCCGTCAACATCAAGCTCGACAAATCGGGCGGGCTGACCGAGGCGCTGGCTTTGCGTGACCGCGCCCGCGCGCTCGGCTTCGGCGTGATGGTCGGTTGCATGGTCGGAACGTCGCTGGCCATGGCGCCGGCTATCCTGCTGGCCCAGGACGCCGAGTTTGTCGACCTCGACGGCCCGCTGCTGCTCGCAAGGGACCGCGACCCCGGTCTCGTGTACAGGGGATCGCTCGTGTCACCCCCGGACAGGGCGCTGTGGGGCTGAACGCGCGGCCATCGCGATCAAGCCGATGCCGATGAGGGCGACCGGGATCATGGCGAAGAAGCCATCGACGCCGAAGCGGTCGTAGAGCGGGCCCGAGACCAGTGTCACGACCGCCATGAAGAAGCCGTTTGAGAAGTAGGCGATGCCCTGCGCGGCGCCGGTGCGCTCCTCGGCGACAGTCTCGCCGATCATCTTCTGCAGGCCGATCAGCACCAGCGCCACCGAGATCGCGTGCAGGGTCTGCACGCCGAAGAAGCCGGTCACGCCAAGGCCAAGTGGCCATATCAGCGGAAAGGCGATCCAGCGCACGATCGCGCCCGCGCCCGCCAGGACCATGACCGACACCACCGAGAAACGGCCAAACAGCCTGCTGAAGGTCAGGAACATGCAGACCTCGCACACGACACCCCAGGCCCAGAGCATCCCCATGACCGAGTCGCTGATGCCGATCGATTTCCAGTAAATCGACACGAAGCCGTAGAGAAAGGCGTGGCTGGCGGTGATGACGCCCACGCCGCACGAAAAATAGAGGAAATAGGCGTTGAACAGCCTCGTCGCGGCCTGCTGGATATCCGTCGCCGACAAGGGCGATGCGCGGCGCGGACGGCCGAGCCGCGGCGCGAAAAGGCCGGCCACCAGCGTCGCGGCGAGCGCCACGAAGATGATTACGGGTACCGCGCCCGGCCCCGTCGCCGAGAGAATGAGGCCGCCGCAGAAGTTTGCGCACAGATAGGAAATCGAGCCCCATTTGCGCATGCCGGCATAGTTCGATCCGAAGCGGCGCACGCCGGAAAGCGCCAGCGAATCGGCGATCGGCGTGTGCGGGGTCCAGAACACGGTGAGCGCCAGCGAAACCGCCAGCACGATGGCGTATGTCGCCGGCAGGAAATAACCGGCCGAAAGCGCCAGCGAGGCCGCCACCAGCGTGACATAGACATCGGCGCGATCCTTCGCCCGGTCGGCGAGCGCCGTCAGCAACGGCGTCGTCACGACCCGCAGGAACATAGGCGCGGCGAGGATGATGGCGATCTGCTCGGGATGAAAGCCCTTGGCCTGCAGCCACAGCGGGAAATAGGGCAGATGCGTGCCGAGCGGCACGAACAACGTCGCGTAGATCAGGCTCATGCGAAGCTCGAAATGACGCGGCTTGACGAGTTGTTCGGGCGAGAGCGGCGGCAGGGACATGTGAAGGCGATTCCGGCGGCGTCGCAGGGCCGGGAGGCCGGCAACGCGCGACGATCCCTTAACATGGGCGTAAACGCCGCGAAACCACTTGGACTAATCGATTAGCCCGGAACGAGCCTGCCGTCCTGTGTCAGGCCGCCTCGCCCACCCGGTCCTCGATCAGCATCGGGATGAAGGGTTCATCCGGCGCCTCGGCCAGGACATGCGCCCAGCGCAGGATCTCCATCGTGCCGTCGAAGTTCTCGGCAACCGCCGTGCAGCTTTCGACCCAGTCCCCGGTGTTGATGTACTGGACATCGCCGAAGCTCTCGATGGCGGCATGGTGGATGTGGCCGCAGATGACGCCGTCGACATGCGAACGGCGTGCTTCCTCGGCGAGCACGGTCTGGAAAGAACCGATGAAGTTGACCGCCTTCTTCACCTTGACCTTGGCCCATGACGAGAACGACCAGTACGGCAGGCCAAGCATCTGGCGAAGCCGCGTCACCACCCGGTTGACGACCATGGCGGCGTCGTAGGCGTGGTCGCCAAGATAGGCGAGCCAGCGCGCGTTGTGAACGACGGTGTCGAACTGGTCGCCATGGATGACGAGCAGCCGGCGGCCGTCGGCGGTCTCGTGGATCGCGCGGTCGGCAACGACGATGCCGCCGAAATGGGTGCCTTGGAACTGGCGGGCGAACTCGTCATGGTTGCCGGCGATGTAGGTTATCTGGGCACCCTTGCGCGCCTTGCGCAGCAGCTTCTGCACCACGTCGTTGTGGGCCTGCGGCCAGTGCCAACTGCGCTTGAGCCGCCAGCCGTCGACGATGTCGCCGACGAGATAGATGATATCGGCATCGTGATGGCGCAGGAAGTCGATCAGGAATTCCGCCTTGGCTGCCTTCGAGCCGAGATGGACGTCGGAGATGAACAAGCTGCGGAAAGTGCGGGGCCTTGAGCCGGACATGGTTTTCACCGTTGCTTTCGCGCAGCCTATGCCCCGATTCATGCAACAACCGTATGACGGTTGCGATTGTGCCAGCGCCGAGGGTAGCTTGCCGTCGATCAGAAAAATGGAGTCATCGTCATGGATCTCGGCATTCGCGGAAAGCAGGCCATCGTCTGCGCTTCGAGCAAGGGGCTCGGGCGCGGCTGCGCCACGGCACTGGCCGAGGCCGGTTGCGACCTCGTGGTCAACGGGCGCGACGCGGCCCTCCTTGCCGCGACGGCCGCCGATCTGCGCGCGCGCTTCGGCGTGAAGGTGACGGAAGTCGTCGGCGACGTCTCGAAGCCCGAGGTGCAGAAGGCGTTGCTTGCCGCCTGCCCGGCGCCGGACATCCTGGTCAACAACAATGGCGGGCCGCCCTTCCGGGACTTCCGCACGCTCGACCGGCAGAAGATTCTCGACGGCGTGACGCAGAACATGGTGACGCCGATCGAGCTCATCCAGTCCGTGGTCGACGGCATGGCCGAGCGTGGTTTTGGCCGCATCGTCAACATCACCTCGCTTTCGGTCTACGTCCCGATCCCCGGACTCGACCTGTCGTCCGGCGCTCGCGCCGGCCTGACATCGTTCCTTGCCGGCGTTGCCCGCACGGTCATCGACCGCAACGTGACCATCAACAACCTCCTGCCTGGCAAGCTCGATACCGACAGGCTGCGCGGTCCGCACGAGGCGGGCACAGTCGAGGACCCGGCGGCGGCGGCCGCGCGCAAGACGCGCATCAGCGCCGACGTGCCGGCCAAACGGCTGGGCACGCCTGAGGAATTCGGCCAGATCTGCGCCTTCCTGTGTTCGGTCCATGCCGGATACCTGACCGGCCAGAACATCCCGGTGGATGGTGGTCTCTACGTCAGCGCGTTCTGACAAAGCACTTTCGGAAAACTACACAACAAATTGATCTTGGCTGTACTTCATGCCGTCGCCGAACCAGTGGCGGTTGCGTCATTTGGCGTCGTGAAAAACCGCCGTCGCGTGCTACAACAAGCGCGACAACAGCAGATGGAGCGGCCGGATGGCGGGCGAGAGCAAGAAGACGGCACGGTCGGATCTCGACGAGGCCGCCCTCTTCTTCCACAAGAATCCCACCCCCGGAAAGCTCGAGATCCAGGCCACAAAGCCGCTCGGCAACCAGCGCGACCTTGCGCTCGCCTATTCGCCGGGTGTCGCCGCTCCCTGCCTCGAAATCCACGACAATCCGGCAGCGGCGGCCGACTACACGGCGCGGGCCAATCTGGTCGGCGTCGTCTCCAACGGTTCAGCGGTGCTGGGCCTCGGCAATATCGGGCCGCTCGCCTCCAAGCCGGTGATGGAAGGCAAGGCCGTCCTGTTCAAGAAGTTCGCCGGCATCGACGTCTTCGACATCGAGATCGACGCCCCAGGCATCGAGCGCATGGTGGAAACCATTTCCGCGCTCGAACCGACTTTCGGCGGCATCAACCTTGAGGACATCAAGGCTCCCGAGTGCTTCGAGGTCGAGGAGCGACTGAAGGCCCGCATGTCGATCCCGGTCTTCCATGACGACCAGCACGGGACCGCCATCATCGTGGCCGCGGCCGTGCTCAACGCCCTTGAATTCGCCGGCAAGACGATCGCCGACATCAAGATCGTCACGTCAGGCGCGGGCGCGGCGGCTCTTGCTTGTCTCAACCTGCTCGTCTCGCTCGGCGCGCGGGTGGAGAACATCTGGGTGACCGACCGCTTCGGCGTGGCCTACAAGGGCCGCGTCGACGAAATGGATCGCTGGAAGGATCCATACGTCAAGGATACCGACGCGCGCGCGCTCGCCGATGTATTGTCGGACGCCGACGTCTTTCTCGGCCTGTCGGCCGCCGGCGTGCTGAAGCCGGAACTGCTTCATCTGATGGCGCCGAAGCCGCTCATCCTGGCGCTTGCCAATCCCACGCCCGAGATCATGCCCGAGGTCGCGCGGGCCGCGCGTCCCGACGCGATGATCTGCACCGGCCGTTCCGACTTCCCCAACCAGGTCAACAACGTGCTGTGCTTCCCCTATATTTTCCGGGGGGCACTCGATTGTGGCGCCAGCGCGATCAACGAGGAAATGAAGATGGCTGCCGTGCGGGCCATCGCTGCGCTGGCGCGCGAGGAACCGTCCGATGTCGCCGCGCGCGCCTATTCGGGCGAAACGCCGGTGTTCGGGCCGGATTTCCTGATCCCCTCGCCCTTTGACCCTCGGCTCATTCTGCGCATTGCCCCGGCAGTTGCGAAAGCCGCTTGCGAGAGTGGCGTCGCCACCCGCCCGATCGGCGACTTCACGGCCTATGTCGACAAGCTGAACCGCTTCGTCTTCCGCTCCGGCCTGGTGATGAAGCCGGTGTTCTCCTCCGCCAAAGTGGCGAGCGCCAAGCGCGTCATCTACGCCGATGGCGAGGACGAACGCGTGCTCCGCGCCGCCCAGGTGGTGCTGGAGGAAGGCATCGCCGAGCCGATCCTGATCGGCCGACCACACGTCATTGACGTGCGATTGAAACGCTACGGGCTGCGCATCAAACCGGGCGTCGACTTCGGCCTGATCAACCCGGAAGACGATCCGCGTTACCGCAACTATGTCGACCTGCTCATCGAACTGGCCGGCCGGCGCGGCGTTACGCAGGAAGCGGCCCGAACCATGGTGCGCACCGACAACACCGTCATCGCGGCGCTGGCGCTGAAGCGCGGCGACGCCGACGCGATGATCTGCGGCCTCGAGGGCCGTTTCGCCCGCCACCTGCGCAATGTCAACCTGATCATCGGCCCCCGCGAAGGCATCACCGACCGCGACCTGTCAGCGCTTTCGATGCTGATCTCGCAGCGCGGCATCATCTTCCTGACCGACACCTATGTCACGATCGATCCCACCGCCGACGAGATCGCCGAGATGACCATACTGGCGGCCGAGGAGATCAGGCGCTTCGGCATGGAGCCCAAGGCAGCGCTCCTCTCCTTCTCGGATTTCGGCTCGCGAGACGCGCCCAGCGCGCTCAAGATGCGGCAGGCGGCGGCTATCCTGGCGCGCATCGCGCCAGACCTGCAGTGCGACGGCGAAATGCATGCGGATTCGGCGCTTTCGGAAACACTGCGCCAGCGCGTCTATCCGCATTCGCGCCTGAAGGGAGAAGCCAACCTGCTCGTGTTCCCCAATCTCGATGCCGCCAACATCACGCTGACCGCGTTGAGGACCATGATGGATGCGCTGCATGTCGGCCCGATCCTGCTCGGTACAGACAAGCCCGCGCACATACTGACGCCTTCGGTGACCTCGCGCGGCGTGGTCAACATGACGGCGCTGGCGGTGGTGGAAGCGGCGCACAAGGCCGTGGCGACGGTTAATCCGGCCTGATCCGCATCAGGCAGGCGCGAAGCGGAAATGCCCCGTGTGCCGGAAGGCGAACAGCGTATCCTCCTCGCGCGCGCCCTGCCCGATATTGTGGATGACCAGTGGTCGTTCGATCACATCCGGCGATCGGTTGGTCGAGATGATCGCGATATGCGGCAGATTGCCGGGCAGCATCTGCGCAACCAGGTCACCGGGCTGATAATCGGCAGGATTCTGGCTGACCGCCAAGGAACCGCCCTGCCGCGTGAAAAAGACGGCAAGATTGGGCACTCTCCGGTGATCAATGTTGCTGTCCGGCGATTTCAGGCCCCAGCCCTTGGGATAGGCCGCGAAATTGGCGAGCATGTCCTCGTGAACCAGCCTCTGCAGGTCCAGCCTGAAGGCGCGCCGATAGGCCCTGACGACGACATCGGTGCACACACCGCGATCTTGCGCGACGTCACCGCCGGGATAAGCCAGGCGCGTGTAGGTCGGATCGTAGAGAGTGGTGACGCCGATCTGCCGATGCGCGGCCTCGACCAGCCTGCTCCGCCAGTCCGGCGCGGCGTGCGCACTTCGCATGGCGACGGGCAGCGCCACGCTTGCGAGGCCTAGATGTAGCGCGGTTCGACGGGATATCGCGGTCATGCCTGGCCTCTCACGTTCAGGATTCGGGCATTGTTTCCGATTGAAAGCGTCTTCTTTTGGGCGGCCGCCGCTTCGACCTGGCGAAGCCTTTGCTCCTCGATCGCCCATGGGCGCGCCCGGCATACGCAGTTGGTTAACCATAACCGCCTAGGGTCGACCTCCAGGCAGGCGGGGATTCCGGACGAATGAAAGGCAGGATGCTGACCCATTTTGCGGCGCTGCTCGCGGCGCTTGCGGGTTCGGTCATTGCCTCGACGGAGGCGCCGGCGGCCTCGCAACTCTGCCGTCAACTCGAGGCCAGGCTTGCCTCGGCAAACGGCGGCGGTGGAGCAGCTCTGGTCCGAAAATATGACGACGCCATCTCACGGCAGATGGAGCAGCTTGGCAAAGCCCGTGGCCGGGCAAGCGATGCCGGCTGCGGCTTTACGCTGTTCAGCCGCAATGTCGGTCAGTGCGCGGCGATCAACGCCTCCATCGAGCGCATGAACACCAATCTGGACAGCTTGCAGCGCAAGCGCGCCGAGCTGTCCGGCGGTGGCTCCCGCAGGGACCGGGCCCGCATCCTGGCGGCGCTGGATGCCAATGGCTGCCGCGAGGAAACAGCGCCGGTGCGTCCAGCACCCGCGCAGCAGGTCCGCCTCAACGACGGCCAGACGGTCGAGCAGCTTTCCGGCAGTGCCGGACAGGTGGAGTTGCTGGGCGGTGATGAGAATGCGGGACGTCTTGTCCTCAACCGCCCCGGCGACGCGGCCGCCTCGCGCCCGCAAGGCGAGTTCCGCACCATCTGCGTGCGCACCTGCGATGGCTATTTCTTCCCGATGTCCAACGCGGCCTCCGCCGGCGATTTCGAACGCGACCAGAAGAACTGTGAATCGAGCTGTCCCGGCACGGAGATCCAGGTTTTCTATTCGCGCGGCCCAGGCGATGAGTCGGCGGAGATGGTCTCCTCAGTGACGGGAAGGCCCTACGGCGAACTGCCGACCGCCTATCTCTACAAAAAGGCAAACATCTCGCGCCCGCCGGCCTGTGGCTGTAATGCCGCGCGCAATTTCCAGGTGATCGCGGGAAATCCGCCACCACCCGGCCAGCCGCAGCCTGACATCGAGACGACACCGTTCATCCCGGTGCCTGCCGTGAAGCCCGATCCCGGCGCGGATCCGGAAACGCTCGCCAACCGCTCCGGTGGCCTCGACCGCGACGCCATCGGTCGACTTGCCGCGAAACCCGTGACGTCCCCCGTCTCTGCGCTGCCGCCCGAACAGCGCAAGGTCAGGGTCGTCGGGCCAGCGTTCCTTCCCGACCCATCAGGGGCAATAGATCTGCGAGCTCCGGCCCAGAAGGCAGTCCAGTAAGAGCCAGCCTCAGCGGCATGAACAGGGCTTTGCCCTTGCGGCCGCTCGCTTCCTTGATCTTGCCGGTCCATTCCTTCCAGACCGCGCCATTCCAAGGGTCTTCGGGCAGCAGGTCGAACGCCTCGCGCAGGAAGGCACGATCGTCGGTGGAAAAATCCTGAGGTTCCTGAGGCCCATCGCGCAGGATGCGCCACCAGCCGACGGCATCGGCCAGCTTGTCGAGATTGCCGCGCACCGCGAGCCAGAAAGGCTCCGCCTGGTCGCCCGATATGCCAAGCACCATCAGCCGGTCGCGAGCCTCTGAGAACGGCATGTGGTGCAGCAGCGCGCGGTTGAGCACGAACAGCTCGTCGGGATCGAATTTCGATGCCGATTTCGAGGTTGCGGCTGGATCGAAATGGCTGGCGAGTTCGACCATGTTCGGCACCGCGGCGACATTCTCGGACGTGCCGACCAGCACCGCCAGCGAAGCGACCGCCATGGGCTCGATGCCGGTCTCGCGCAGGCTTTCGATGGAAAGGGCTCCCGTGCGCTTCGACAGCCCCTCGCCCGACGCCGTTGTCAGCAAATTGTGGTGGCCGAAGACCGGCGGTTCGGCGCTCAGCGCCTTGAACAGGGCGATCTGCACGCCGGTGTTGGTGACGTGGTCGTCACCGCGAATGACATGGCTGACTCCCATGTCGATATCGTCAACGACGGAAGGCAGCGTATAGAGATAGGTACCGTCCTCACGCACCAGAACCGGGTCGGAAAGCGAGGCGAGGTCGACGGTCTCCTCGCCACGCACCAGATCCGTCCAGTGCACTTCCGTGCGCTCCGGCTGCAGAGGATCGGCGGTGAAGTTGGGCAGCAGGAAGCGCCAGTGCGGCCGGCGCCCGTCCGACTGGTATTCCGCCACCTGCTCGGGCGATAGCGTCAGCGCCTCGCGACCGTAGACCGGCGGCAGGCCGCGCGTGCGGCGCACCTTGCGCCTGAGGTCGAGTTCCTCCGGCGTTTCGTAGCAGGCGTAGAGCACCCCAGCCGATTTCAGCCGCTCGACCGCCGCGTCATAGACCTCGAAACGCCGCGACTGATACTCCGTCACATCGGGGAAAATGCCCAGCCAGTGCAGGTCGTAGAGGATCGAATCCGCGAATTCCTGCTTCGAGCGGGCAATGTCGGTGTCGTCGAAACGTTGAATGAAGCGTCCCTTGTTGTTCAAGGCGAAAAGCCAATTGAACAAGGCCGTGCGCGCATTGCCGATATGAATGCGGCCGGTCGGGGACGGAGCGAAGCGGACGGTTACTGTCATGGGCGCGGCGTACCGGATGCTTTCGGAGTTGACAAGACACGCCCCCGCGCTCCGCCGCACAGATAAGCCATGCAAGCCGGCTTGAAAAGACCATGGCGGCGCATCCGGTCGGATGCGCCGCCATGGTCCGTCACACGGCGAGGCCCTTGGTCAGCTCCAGCGCCTGACGCTCGAACAGGCGGCGATAGATACCGCCGGGCATGCGGACCAGCGCGTCGTGCGTGCCTTCCTCCACGATGCGGCCCTGGTCGAACACCAGCAGCCGGTCGAGCGCCCTCACCGTCGATAGCCGGTGCGCGATGACGAGCGTGGTGCGGCCGACCATGAGCCGCTCCATCGCCTGCTGGATCAGCACCTCTGACTCCGAATCCAGGCTCGAGGTCGCCTCGTCCAGGATCAGGATCGGCGCGTCGGCCAGGAAGGCGCGTGCGATCGCCACACGCTGCCGCTCGCCGCCGGACAGCTTCACGCCGCGCTCGCCGACCAGCGTGCCATAGCCCTTCGGCAGCCTGGTGATGAAGTCGTGCGCGCTGGCCAGGCGGGCAGCGTGCTCGATCTCGGCCTGGCTGGCGCTCGGCCTTGCATAGGCGATGTTCTCGGCCAGCGACCGGTGGAACAGGATCGGCTCCTGCTGGACGATGGCGATCTGCCCGCGCAGCGACGATTGCTCTACCCGGGAGATGTCCTGGCCATCGATCAGGATGCGACCGGCGTTCACGTCGTAGAGGCGCTGGATCAGCTTGACGAAGGTCGTCTTGCCCGAACCCGAGTGCCCAACGAGGCCGACTCTCTCGCCCGGCTCGATCTCGACAGAGAAGTCGCGATAGAGCGCGGTGCGATGGCTGCCATAGTGGAAGGTCACATCGTCGAAGCTGATGCGCCCCTGCGTGATGGCAATCGGCCCTGCGCCTGGACGATCCTCGATGCCAAGCGGCTGCGACTGGAAATCGACCAGTTCCTCCATGTCGTTGATCGAACGCTGCAGGTTGCGGATGTGCGTGCCGATGTCACGCAGATAGCCCTGCAGCACGAAGAACGACGTCAGCACGAAAGCCACGTCGCCGGCGCTCGCCTGGCCCCACGACCACAGGATCAGCACGAAACCGATGACAGCCGCCCGCAACAGGAGGAGCATCGTTCCTTGCGTGGTGCCGTTGACCGTGCCGCGCACCCAGGTGCGGCGGGTGCGGCCGCGCCACTTGGCTACAACCTTGGCCAGCCGCCGGTCCTCGCGATCCTCGGCGCCGAAACCCTTCACGACAGCATTGCAGCTCACCGCATCGGCAAGCGAACCGCCGAGGCGCGTATCCCACGCGTTGGCGAGCCGCGCCGCCGGCGCGACATAGCCGAGCGACAGCATCGCCGTCACCATGATGAAGATCACGGAGCCGGCGGCGACGATGGCGCCCATCAGCGGCCAGAACCAGCCGAGCAGCAGCGTCGAGCCGATCAGCATGACCAGCGACGGGAAGAGCGCGATCAGAATGGTGTCGTTGAGCAGGTCGAGCGCCCACATGCCGCGCGTCACCTTGCGCACCGTGGATCCGGCGAAGCTGTTGGCATGCCAGTCGGTCGAGAAGCGCTGGACACGGTGGAACGCATCGCCGGCGATGTCCGACATCATCCGCAAGGTCAGGTCGGTGATGCCCATGAAGGCGGTGTTGCGCAGCACCAGTGCCCCCAGCGCCAGCAGGACCAGCACAAGGAACGCGGTCGTTGCCGCGCCCCAGGCAGTGGCGTCAGTCGCCGCGCCGCTGGCGACGGCGTCGACCAGTCGGCCGGAGTAGAGCGGCGTCAGCACGTCGGCCAGCGTCGCCAGCAGGAAGGTGCCCATGATGCCGGTAAGGCGCCAGGGCTGCCGGCGCCAGTGGCCGAAGGTGAAACCCAGAACATTGCGAAAGGCGTCAGCGCGCAAATCGATTCGAAAACGAGGCATGATGTCATCCGGGCGCAATGCTGCCCGGTCCCGGTAAGATCGAAATTAAAGAAACCGCTGAGGCTTAGAGCGCCTGCAATTGCGGATGTTTGGCATATTTGGTGGCGCACCCGTGAAAGGGTGGCGACCGGCATCGACGAAAGCCCGGTTCAGATCTAGCCTCGGCGCATGGGTCACAACCCTGCCGAGCCCTGGCCTGGACCTAAGCCTCGCGGCCTCCAACAACGATGTTAAATACTGCCATTCGGTCCTCCCACACGGGAATCGCGGAACAGCCCTTATAGGGATGGCATGTCGGCTCGCCAAGACGGGCGAGGCGCAAAAGCGCCACTGGTCCAAGCACTGAGACGATTTTGCAACAAACCGGCCGGCGGTGCCGGCTCATTGCTCCGGCGTGCGGTCGAGCCGCATGTAGCGCCCGTCCGTCGAGGGCTTGAAACCGAGCTTCTCGTAGACGCCATGCGCGTCGCTGGTCGAAAGGCTCCAGTGGGCGACGGTCTTCACTTCCGGGTGCTCGATCAACGCCCGCACCAACCGCAGGCCGATCCCCTGCCCTCGACAGTCCGGCCAGACGATGATGTCGGCGAGATAGGCAAATACCGTGCGATCGGTGATCGCCCGCCCGAAGCCGACCTGCCTGCCGCCGATGTAGGCCGCGGCGCACAGCGAATTGGCGAAGGCGCGACGATGGGTTTCGTCTGTGCGCCCTACTCCCCAGTAGCTCGCCATCAGAAGATCGGAGGTCGCGCGAAAATCCATCCGGGACATGTCGAAACTGATTTCGCAATCGGCCATGGCGTCACCCCAATGAAAAAACGTCGAACGCCCGGCGCGGCATGCGAAAAGGCTCATGCCGTATACACGAACAGCTTTGGATGTGCTTCAAGCGAATCAGGATAATTTCCGGCAACATACGACGAGACGGCAGTTCATGAGCAACACGCACGCAGGCGCTGAACCCCTACACCACCATTCGCGCCGAATGGGCGGCCGCGATCCGCACGAAGCACATCGCGTGGCCACGCCGCTCGAACTGCTGTTCGACCTGACCTTCGTGACCGCTTTCGGCTTCGCGGCGGCGCAACTGGCGCATGCGCTGGCTGAAGGCCACTATTCCGTCGGCCTGCTCGGCTTCTCCCTCGCCAGCTTTGCCATCTGCTGGGCCTGGGTCAATTTCTCCTGGTTCTCCTCCGCATATGACATCGACGACTGGATCTTCCGCCTCGTCACAATGGTGCAGATGATCGGCGTGCTTGTTCTCGCCATCGGGTTGCCGCGCATGTTCGCCTCGATCGAGCACGGCGAGCATCTCGACAACTCGGTGATGGTGCTGGGCTATGTCATCATGCGCCTTGCCATGGTGTTCCAGTGGCTGCGCGCGGCAAGACAGGATCCCGCCCGGCGACGCGCCTGCATCACTTACGCCATAGCGATCTCAATCGCGCAGGTCGGCTGGGTGATGCAGATCGTTCTCGACTTCTCCGTCGCGACGAGCCTCTTGCTTGCCTGCATCCTCGGCCTCATCGAACTGGCTGGCCCCTTCCTCGCCGAGCGTAAGGATGGCGGCACCCCGTGGCATGCGCACCACATCGCCGAACGCTACAGCCTTTTCGCCATCATCGCGCTGGGTGAAGGAGTGGTCGGTACGCTCGCAACGCTGTCGGCGGTCGTCGAGGCGCAGGGCTGGACCGTCGACGTCGCGCTCGTCTGCATCGCGGGAATGGGTCTGACATTCGGCCTGTGGTGGCTCTACTACCTGCTTCCGTCGGCAACGGTGCTGCACAGCCATCGCGAGCGCTGCTTCGTCTGGGGCTACGGCCAGCTGATCACCGTCACCTCCATCGTCGCGACGGGGGCCGGCCTGCACGTGGCTGCCTACTTCATCGAACACAAGGCCGAGATCGGTCCGCTCGCCACGCTGCTGAGCATAGCGATCCCCATCAGCGTCTTCCTCGCTTCGATCTACGCGCTCTACTACTACCTCGTCCGGCGCTTCGAACTGCTGCACGCGTGGCTGCTCGTCGCCACGGCGGCGGTGATCGCCGCTGCCGTCATCGCGGCCATCATGGGCGTGGACATGGCGATCTGCCTCGTCATCCTGACGTTCGCGCCGGTGGTGACGGTTGTCGGTTATGAGGTGCTGGGCCACCGCCATCAGGAGCAGGCGCTGGCCGACATCGGCGCAAGGTAGCCGCCGCAATGGCCGGTGTCCCACAGGACCCCGGCCTTCAGATTGGATTTTGCCTCTTATTGCGCCGGCTGGGTCGCGGGTGTCGCCGTGGGCTGCTGCTGGGCGTTCTGCTGTTCTTGCTGCTTCAGCTTACGAGCCGCCTTCTGCTTCTTGTGTAGTTGGTGACCCACCACGCATCCACCCATGGCGCCAAGCACGGCATGGTGGCCGGCATAATGACCGGCCACACCGCCAGCGACAGCGCCTGAAATGCAGCCCACGGCGCCGGCCTGGGAGACCGGCAAGGCAAGCATGGCCATCAAGGTTCCAACAATCGTCAACGTCTTCATCACTACACCCACGGTTGCGTTAGGGCGCCTCGCGCCTGCGCAAGTGATGAGTTCGCGATTGTGGCGACGGCACGACTGACGGCGCCGCTCTCGCGGATGTGATCGCTGCATATGACGGAAGGAGGCGGCAACCCGGCCGCCTGACTGTCCCCGAGGCCGGACTCAGCCCGGCGCGCCATCCCGAAAACGATTGGTGATAGGGTAGCGGCGGTCGCGACCGAAGTTCTTCTTCGTGATCTTGACGCCAGGCGCCGCCTGCCGGCGCTTGTACTCGGCGATGTAGAGCAGATGCTCGATACGCCTCACTGTCGCCCGGTCATGGCCGCGCGCGACGATCTCGTCGACGCCCATCTCGTTCTCGACCAGGCATTCGAGGATGTCGTCCAGCACCGGATAGGGCGGCAGCGAATCCTGGTCTGTCTGGTTTTCGCGCAGTTCCGCCGACGGCGCCTTGTCGATGATGTTCTTCGGGATCACTTCCCCGGACGGCCCCAGCGCTCCGGGCGGAACGTGGTCGTTGCGCCAGCGTGAGAGCGCGTAGACCTGCATCTTGTAGAGGTCCTTGATCGGGTTGAAGCCACCGTTCATGTCGCCATAGAGGGTGGCGTAGCCGACCGACATTTCGCTCTTGTTGCCCGTGGTGACGACCATGGAGCCGAACTTGTTGGAAATGGCCATCAGGATCGTGCCGCGCGCGCGGCTCTGCAGGTTCTCCTCGGTGATGCCTTCCTTGGTTCCCTCGAAAAGTTGGGTCAGCGCATGCATGAAGCCCTCGACCGGTTCGAAGATCGGCACGATGTCGTAACGGCAGCCGAGCGCGCGGGCGCAGTCCTCGGCGTCCTTCAGGGAATCGCTCGACGTGTAGCGATAGGGCATCATCACCGTGCGCACGCGCTCCTCGCCCAAAGCGTCGACGGCAAGCGCGGTGCAGATCGCCGAATCGATGCCGCCGGACAGGCCGAGCACAACGTTCTTGAAGCCGTTCTTGTTGACGTAGTCGCGCAGGCCCAGCATGCAGGCGCGGTAGTCGGCTTCCTCGCGCTCCGGGATCTTCGACATCGGCCCTTCCGAGCAGGCCCAGCTATCGCCTTTCCGTCTCCAGGTGGTGACGTCGACCGCCTCCTCGAACTGGCTCATCTGGAAGGCGAGCATTCGATCGGCGCCGATGGCGAAGGACGCGCCGTCGAAGACCAGCTCGTCCTGGCCGCCGAGCTGGTTGGCATAGATCATCGGCAGCCCGCACTCGACGACCTGCTTGATGACGATCTGGTGGCGCACGTCGATCTTGGCGCGGTAATAGGGTGAGCCGTTCGGCACAAGCAGGATTTCCGCGCCGCTCTCGGCAAGCGTCTCACAGACGCCGATCTCGCCCCAGATGTCCTCGCAGATTGGAATCCCCAGCCGCACGCCGCGGAAATTGACCGGCCCCTGGACCTCAGGCCCGGCCTGGAAGACACGCTTCTCGTCGAATTCGCCGTAATTGGGCAGGTCGAGCTTGTAGCGTTCGGCGATGATCTTGCCGCCATCGGCGACGACGATCGAATTGTGCGTGCCGCTCTTGCGCTTCAGCGGCGTACCGATGATGACGCCCGGACCGCCGTCGGCGGTATCCCCGGCGAAGGCTTCGGCGGCTTGCTCGCATGCCTTCAGGAAGGCCGGCTTCAGCACCAGATCCTCCGGCGGATAGCCGGCCAGGAACAGTTCGGTGAAGAGCACGATATCCGCGCCCTGCCGGGCGGCATCCGACCGCGCCGCGCGGGCTTTGGCGAGATTGCCGGCGACATCGCCGACAGTCGGGTTGAGCTGGGCAACGGCGATGCGCAGGATGTCGGGCTTCTTGGTCATACCTGCGGTTTAGCGCGGCAGAATTCACCCGGCAATGGCGTTCGCTTGGACCACCCGAAAGCGCCGAGGATCACTCCTCTTCGCCGGTGTATTCGCGCAGCGCCTGCGGAGAATGGTTCTCGCCGATCGACATCGCCAGGATGCGCGAAATGTGCCGGCGCGGCAGGCCTGTATCCGCCACCCACTGGTTGATCTGGATCTGGATCTTTTCGAGGTCCTTTTTCGAGGTCGGATTTTCGCCGATGTCGAGGCCCGCATCGCGCAACGCGGCGACCATGTCACCGGAGAGAACGAAGGCGTCCCAGCCGAGCCAGCGCAGGAAATACTGGCCGGTGTGGCCGCCGAGCCGGCTGCCATGCTTGCCGAGATAGGCCATCAGCCCGACCTGGTCGCCGGCGGGCCAATCGGCGAGGAATTGGCCGAAGCCATGATGTTCCCCGGAGACGCGCTCGACGAAGGCTGCGTTTTCCCGGACGGACCTGATCTTCTGCGGGTTGCGCACGATGCGCTGGTCGGAAGCGAGCTCATGCCAGAAATCGTCGGGCTGGAAGAGCAACCGCTTGGGCTCGAAGCGCAGGAATGCCTCCTCGAATCCGGGCCACTTCTGCTCGATGACCCGCCAGACGAAACCGGCCGCGAAGACGCGCTCCGCCATGGTTGAGAGGATGCGATCGTCTGGAATATCGGCCACCGCCGCATTGTCCGGCAGCGGCCCCAAGAGGGAAGCCAGTTCCTTCTCGCCGCCCTTGCGCTGCGCGGCGCGGGCGCGAATTTTCTTGAAATCTGCCATGGCTCCCCCCTCCGGTTTCGCGGTCGCAGTTGCCGCCTTGCGCCCGGGCGCTCAATCTAGCACTTCCCGAGGCGGCCGATAGCCTTTACGTCTGTGCGGAACGCCTGGAGGAACCATGAGCGAGACCATCGGGGATACCGCGATGAACCGCATGTCGCGGATGGTCGCGTGACCGAGATCATACACCGCCTGATCGAGCATTACGGCCTGATCGCGGTTTTCCTGGGCTGCGTGGCGGAAGGCGAGAGCGCCGCCATTCTCGGCGGCTTCTTCGCACACCAGAATGTCTTCGCCCTCTGGCACGTCTTCCTCGCTGCATTCGCCGGCGCCTTCGCCGGTGACACCATGTTCTTCATCCTCGGCCGCAGCTTCGCCGATCACCCCTATGTCGTCCGGTTTCGGAGGCGCCCGGGTTTCCGCCGCGCCTACCGGTTGCTGCGCACCCATCCCAACATCTTTGTGCTGTCCAACCGTTACATCTACGGCCTGCGCCTGGTCGGCGGTGTCGCGGCAGGGCTGTCGAACATCGCCGCGCCGCGCTTTGTGATCCTGAATGCCATCTCGTCAGCAGTATGGGCGATCCTGTTCGCCACGCTCGGCTATGTCTTCGGACTGGGCGCCGAGCATATCGTTGGACAGACATTGGCTCGCCATGAGCGCCTGCTGATGGCGCTTGCCATCGGCGTCGCGGTGATCGTGGTGGCCGTGCTCGTCTCGCGACGTGGCGCCAAGAAGGAACGCGCCCGGGAAAACTAGAGACGTCAGCCCTTGCCGGTCACGTAGCGCACGACATGCGTCAGATCCCGGATCGCGATGTCGAGGTAGCGACCCTGGTTATAGAGCCCATCCCAGATCAGGAAGAAGGTGACGGTCAGGATGACGATTACATAACGCATGGCTAAAGCTAGCGCATAAGCCGCTGCCGCCATAGCCCTTTCAGCGCCGGCCGCCCCTTGCCCACAAGCTTTGCGCCAGCCTGGCTCAGCCTGGTATCCGGCATGCCTCTTGAAGTTCCGGCTGATGGCGTGGAAGATTGTGTCGGGGATTCACCAGGAGGCGCTCAATTCCGACTGACGGCGCGCGCTTCGTATCGAACCTGCCTGCCTTGGCGCGATCACAGGTCGCGAACGTGGAGCGGTGAGCGGTAGGCCTGGCGAATGAACCGCGAGAATCGACGCCGGCTAAGCCGGCGCCGACAGGTCCGGGGGTGTAGATGGTGGACAAATTGCACAATGGCGACGCGACGGGCGACGCCGTGAAGCTCGACGAGTTGAACTTCGCCGAGATCGTCAGGGGGCTGCCGGCGCGGGCGCGCATGGTGTTGTCGGCGGCGATGAACCTGCCGCGCGGAACGCTCAAGGTGCGCATGCCGGACGGTCGCGCGGTGCTGGTCGGCGGCAAAGGCCCAGGCCCGGATGCCGAACTGGTGCTGAAGAACTGGAACCTGCCCGGCCGCGCGTTCTCCGGCGGCACGATCGGCGTCGCCGAATCCTACATGGATGGGGACTGGGAAAGCCCTGACGTGACCAGTTTCCTCGAACTTTTCGTGGTCAATTCGGCGCTCGGCGAGCGTGTGGCCGGCGGCGCGAGCTGGCTGATCAACACCGTCCAGCGCATCCGTCACTGGTTCAATGAGAACACGCGAAAGGGCTCGAAGCGCAACATTTCCGCCCACTACGACCTCGGCAACGCCTTCTACAGGGAATGGCTCGATCCGAGCATGACCTATTCCTCGGGGCTGTTCGCGTCCGGAGCCAATGACCTCGAGGGCGCGCAGGCTGCGAAGTATCGGGCGCTCGCCAAGGACACGGGCATCGGCGCCGGCGATCACGTGCTGGAGATCGGCTGCGGCTGGGGTGGCTTCGCCGAATTCGCGGCGCGTGAGATCGGCTGCCGCGTCACCGGGTTGACGATCAGCCGGGAGCAGCACGACTTCGCCAGGGAACGCATCCACAAGGCCGGTCTCGCCGACAAGGTCGAGATCAAGCTGCAGGACTATCGCGACGAAACCGGGGTCTACGACCGCATCGCATCGATCGAGATGTTCGAGGCCGTCGGCGAGAAATACTGGCCGGTGTTCTTCAGCAAGATGAAGGACTGCCTGCGCCCCGGCGGCACGGCCGGCCTGCAGATCATCACCATCAACGAGGACGCCTACGACACCTATCGCGCACGGCCGGACTTCATCCAGCGCTACGTCTTCCCCGGCGGCATGCTGCCGACGCCGTCCATACTGAAGGCACTCGGCGCCAGCCATGGCCTCGCGCATGCGCGCGAACGCGTCTTCCCACAGGATTACGCCCGCACGCTGGCCGAGTGGCGGCAACGCTTCTGGGCGTCGTGGGAGCGGATCATGCCGCTCGGCTTCGACGACCGCTTCAAGAAGCTGTGGGAGTTCTACCTCCACTATTGCGAGGCCGGTTTCCGCGCCAGCTACATCGATGTCAGGCAGGTGGTCTACAAAGCTTGACGCGCCCGGCGTTCGGTCATGCGAACGTGATGAAACCGCGATCGCCGGGTGCCCGTTTGGCCGCATCGGGCGCCGTGACGCTCGCGACCCCTGCGGTCCATTCCGACGCGATCGCGCGGCGCCTCCATCCCAGGAGGCTTCGATGAAACGGATATTGTTCGCCATGGCCATGCTGGGCGCCGGCATGTCGGGCGCCGCCGCTCAGAACACGTCCGTGCCGACCGTCACCAACGATCCGCTCGGCGCGAGCACGGAAGCGACGACAACGCCTGGCTCCAGCGACCTGATCGACAACACGCCGACGTCATCCATTGAGGAGGTCAACCCGCCGATCGGCATGGCGCCGCTGATCGTTGCCAACGACCCGCTTGGCACGTCGGTGGAACCGCAGTTCCACTCCGACGTGTCGTCTCCGGCTGTGTCCTCGCCGTCGGTCGGCATCAAGTAGCCCGCCCTGTCCTCACAAGAGGATGCGGTACTTCGCGAAGCCTGCTTCGCCATTGCCGACCGGCTCGATCTTGAGCGACTTCACCTGCGCGATGAAGTCCTTTGCCTTGGGAGCGGTCTCGAAGACGACGCTCGTTCCGGGCAGTGGCTTGAATGACCAGTTGCCATCGGCGGTTGGATTGATGGTGCCCTGGCTGACGACATATCGCACGATGACGTCGCGATTGGTGTCGGGCGCCTCGTAAATGATCCTGGAGGCATTTATATCGGGGAAATTGCCACCGCCGCCGGCCCGGTAGTTGTTGGTGGCAACGACGAATTTCTGTTTCGGATCAATCGGCTTTGCCTGGAACATCAAGTCGATGATACGATTGGAGCCGGCATTGGCCACGCCGCCCTTGGCATCGTATTTCGGTGGCTGAGACAGGTCGATCTGGTAAGTGACCCCGTCAATGACGTCGAAATTGTAGGACGGGAATTCGGTGTTGATGAGCGGCTGGTCGGCCTTGCCCGGCTCGACCTTGTTGAAGATCCCGGCCGACATCTCCAGCCACTCCTTCACCTCGGCACCGGTGATTTCGACGGCCCGCACCGTGTTCGGATAGAGATAGAGGTCGGCGACGTTCTTGATGGCGATATCGCCGGCAGGCACGTCGGTGTAGTAGTCGGCGCCGTTGCGGCCGCCAGCCTTGAAGGGCGCCGCCGCCGACAGCAGCGGCACATCCTTCCACTGCGTGCTCTTCAATATGCCCTGAAGATACCAACTCTGCGCCTGGTTGACGACCTGCACCGAAGGATCGTCGGCGACAAGCGCGAAGTAGGAATAGAGGGGCGCAGCGGTCTTGCCGACAGGCCTGCGCACATAGGCAAGCGTCGCCTGGTGATCCTGCTCGAGTGCCGCGATGATGCGCTTGTCGTCCTCCACGGTTGGCTTGTTCTTGTTGTCGACGCGTTCGTAGATCGGCCGCGCCTCCGTCGTCGCCGAGATCACCCGCCATTTGGATCCGTCGCGCTCCAGCAACAGGTCGATCAGGCCCATATGGGAACCCCAGAAGCCGCCCATCACGGCGGGCTTGCCTTGCAGCGTTCCTTTCTGGGTATCGACGCCGTCCATGCCCTGAAAGTCTTTCTTGCCGGGGAAGACGAGATGCTGGTGGCCGGTGAAGACGGCGTCGATGCCGTCGACGCCGGCAACGAAGAAGGAGGCATTCTCCATCATGTCACCGTGCTTCACATCGATGCCGGAGTGCGACAGCGCGATCACGATGTCGGCCCCCTCCTCCTTCATCTGCGGCACCCAGGCTTTCGCGGCCTCGACGATGTCGCGCGTCTTGACGTTGCCTTCGAGGTTCTTGAGGTCCCAGACCATGATCTGCGGCGGCACGAAGCCGATGACGCCGATCCGGATCGGCTGTTCGGCGCCGGCGCCGTCCTTTATCTTCCGGTCGAGGATGACGTAGGGCTTGAGGTAGAGCTTATCGTCGCGCGGATTGGACGCCAGCACGGTGCCGCGCACCAGATTGGCGCAGACGAACGGGAAATTGGCCCCTGCCAGCACCTTGTCCATGAAGGACAGGCCGTAGTTGAATTCGTGGTTGCCGAGCGTCGAGCATGCGTAGTCGAGAAGATTCATGCCCTTCATGATCGGATGAACGTCGCCGTCCTTCATGCCTCGCTCATAGGCTACGAAATCGCCCATCGGATTGCCCTGCAGCAGGTCGCCATTGTCGATCAGCATCGAGTTCACCGCTTCCTTGCGCACGGCGTGGATGAGCGAGGCTGTGCGCGACAGGCCCATCGTGTCGTTGGCCTTGTCGGCATAGTAGTCGTAGGGCAGCAGGTTCACATGGATGTCCGTCGTCTCCATGATCCGCAGATGCGCCTGGTTGGCTTCGGCCCGCGCGGAAAAGGGATGAAGCATGATCAACGCCCCGGCGGCAGCGGATCCCGACAGGAAGACGCGGCGGGAGACAGGCGGCAATCGGGACATCGTTTTCTCCTTCTCGGACGCTGGACGGGCCCTGCCCGCGGCGACATTCGCGCCGAAGCCGGGATGAGTCCATTCAACTCATCGCGCTTCGCTGGGCCAGTCCACCAGCTACAGATGACGCGCGCATGAACGGCGACGGCGACGAGCTCACCCTCCGTCTTCACTGTCGTCATCGCCTTGGGTGATAAGCCGGGCGCTGCGCTGCCCGGTCGCGTAGATCCACAACCAGCTCAACGACACGGCGAGACGGTTGCGGAAGCCAATGAGAAAGTAGATGTGGGCGATGCCCCACAGCCACCAGGCCGGCCAGCCCGTCAGCCGTGTCCAGCCGAAATCGATGACAGCGGCGCGTTTGCCGATCGTGGCCAGGTCCCCGTCGTGCCTGTAGCGGAACGGTCGCCTTTCACTGTCGCCGGCAAGACGCGCCTTCAGCGTTGCCGCCACGTGCCGGCCCTGCTGCTTGGCGGCCGGCGCCACGCCCGGCACCGGCCTTTTATCCGGTCTCTCGACATGCGCGGTGTCGCCTATGACGAATATCTCGGGACTGCCGGGCACGGTGAGATCGGGCTCGACGACCACCCTGCCCGCCCGGTCGGCCGGCGCGCCCAGCCATTCGGCGACGGGTGATGCGGCGACGCCCGCCGCCCACAAAATGGTTCGCGTCGGCAGCCGCCTGTCGCCGAAGACGACACCCTCCGCATCGCAGCGCGTGACCGCTTGTCCAAGCTCAACCGTCACGCCCAAACGCTCCAGCGCACGCTTGGCGTAATGCGACAGTTCGGGCGCGAAGTTGGGGAGGATGCGGTCGCCGGCTTCGATCAGGATGACGCGCGTCTGGCGCGTGTCGATGTTGCGGAACTCGCCATGCAGCGTCTCGTGGGCGAGTTCGGCGATGGTGCCGGCGAGCTCCACGCCGGTCGGCCCGCCGCCGATGATCGCGAGCGTAAGGAGGGCCTGGCGCGCGACGGGATCGTCCTCGCGCTCGGCGCGCTCGAAGGCCAGCAGCACCTGACGCCGGATGGTGGTAGCGTCCTCGAGCGTTTTCAGCCCGGGCGCGAAAGGCTCCCATTCCGCGTGGCCGAAATATGCATGGCGCGCGCCGGTGGCCAGCACCAGAGTGTCGTAGCCGATGCCGCCGCCATCCTCGAACAGCACGCGCCTGGCCCCGCGCTCGACACCGACGACATTGGCCAGCAAGGTGGTCACGTCCTTACGCTTGCGAAGCAGGTGGCGGATCGGCCAGGCGATCTCCGATGTCGCCAGGGACGTGGTCGCCACCTGATAGAGCAGCGGCTGGAACAGATGATGGTTGCGGCGGTCGATCATGGTGATACGCACCGGCTGGCCGGCAAGCGCCCTGGTGAACTCCAGGCCGCCAAAGCCCGCGCCGACGACAACGACATGGTGGCTGGCTTCGTTCATCACGTTCCTCACGTCGAAGGATGGAGCCACCTTGCCCCGCCGGTCGTATTCACGCAACGCCGCGCGGACCGCCGTCCGGCCCCGCGCCGGACTCGTCGCGAAATGTCGCTTATCCGCATGTCGCCCATGGTGGCCGGGTATAGCTTCGAGGGACAGCACGACGAGGTGATGCATGGCCAGCGATCATGACGACCAAAGTCCGGCGCAGTACGCTTCGCCGCCCTGCTTCATGCACGAACTGGATCCTGAGTTTCGCGCGGCTCCCGCGGACTGGCCAGACGTGCGGCGATGGCGCAAAGCCGAACGAGAGCGACTGATCAACGCCCGTCTCGCTGTCTCCGCCGACGCTCGCGCCGCCATGTCCGAGCGTATCGCCGAGGGGCTGGACGCCGTGATCGGCGAGGTGACCGGCCGCATGGTCAGCCTCTATTGGCCGTTCCGCGGCGAGCCGGACCTGCGCCCGTGGATGGCCTCGGTCAACGCGCGCGGCGGGCGCACCGCCCTGCCGATCGTCGTGGAGAAGGGGCACCCGCTGATCTTTCGCGCCTATGCGCCGGGCGACAAGCTGGAGAAAGGTGTCTGGAACATACCCATCCCCGCCAACGGCGACCCGGTGCTGCCCGATGTCGTCATCTCGCCGATCGTCGGCATCGATCCGCGGCATTTCCGGCTCGGCTACGGCGGCGGCTTCTTTGACCGAACGCTCGCGGCGATGCCGTTCAAGCCCCTGGTGATCGGCGTTGGCTACGAACTCCAGCGAATCGCCACCATCTATCCGCAGACGCACGACATACCGATGGACAGGCTGGTAACCGAAGCGTCGGTTCAGTAGCCGATCGATCCCCGCCGAGCTAGGCGAGTTCCGGCCGCATGCCCATCGCTGTCCTGTCGACGATCTCGCGCAGCGCGAAGGACGAATTGATCTTCGTCACATGCGGCATGGCCGAAAGCCATTCCTTGTGGATTCGCTCATAATCGACGAGGTCCTTCGCCGCGATCCTCAGGATATAGTCGTATTCGCCCGACATCAGGTGACATGAGAGCACGTTGGGACACCGTTTGATCGCGGCCTCGAAGTCGGACAACGTTTTTTCGAACTGCCCTGACAGCGATATGTGGACGATCGCCGTCATCCGGTGGCCGAGCGCCGCGTTGGAAAGCCGTGCGTGATAGCCTCGGATCGTGCCCGATTTCTCCAGGTTGTCCAACCGCCTGGAGCAGGCCGATTGCGACAGGCCCACCTTTTCGGCAAGCGCCGCGTTCGGCATCCGGCCGTCCTTCTGCAAGGCCTCGAGAATGGCGATATCAATCCTATCCAGCGACATTTTCCGTGAATCCTGCGAAAAAGCGATTACACGGCGCAAAAATAGGCGAAGATGCGCCGGTTAAGCAAGCGCATTCGCAAACACATTCGCAGCGTTTCGTGGTTCACTCCTCATATACAGGGAACGTGCCCGAGAAGGCCGTAGCAGGAGAAGAAGAATGCGCGTCGGTTGCCCCAAGGAAATCAAGAACCACGAGTATCGCGTCGGCCTTACGCCCGGCTCGGTCCGCGAATATGTGGCGCATGGCCACGAGGTGCTGGTCGAGACCGGCGCCGGCGCGGGCATCGGCGCCGACGACAACGCCTACCGCGCCGCTGGCGCCACGATCGCCAAGACCGCCGCCGACGTGTTCGCCAAGTCGGACATGATCGTCAAGGTGAAAGAGCCGCAGCCCAACGAATGGGTCCAGCTCCGTGAAGGCCAGATCCTCTATACCTATCTCCACCTCGCGCCGGATCCGGAACAGACCAAGGGCCTGCTGGCCTCCGGCGTCACCGCCGTCGCCTATGAAACCGTGACGGACGACCGTGGCGGCCTGCCGCTGCTGGCGCCGATGTCGGAAGTGGCCGGACGCCTCTCGATCCAGGCCGGCGCGACCGCGCTGCAGAAGGCCAACGGCGGACGCGGCGTGCTGCTCGGCGGCGTGCCGGGCGTGCTGCCCGGCAAGGTCACCGTGCTCGGCGGCGGCGTCGTCGGCCTGCATGCTGCGCGCATGGCCGCCGGTCTCGGCGCCGATGTCACCATCATCGATCGTTCGATCCCGCGCCTGCGCCAGCTCGACGACCTCTTCGCCGGCCGCGTGCACACGCGCTACTCCACTGTCGAGGCGCTGGAAGAAGAGTGCTTCTCGGCCGACATCGTCGTCGGCGCCGTGCTGATCCCCGGCGCGGCCGCGCCGAAGCTCGTCACCCGCGAAATGCTCTCCGGCATGAAGAAGGGCTCGGTTCTCGTCGACGTCGCCATCGACCAGGGTGGTTGCTTCGAAACCTCGCACGCCACCACTCATGCCGACCCGACCTACGAGGTCGATGGCGTCATTCACTATTGCGTGGCCAACATGCCCGGCGCCGTGCCGGTCACGTCGGCGCACGCGCTGAACAACGCCACCCTGCACCATGGCCTGCAACTGGCCGACAAGGGCCTGAAGGCACTGGTCGACGACCATCACCTGCGCAACGGCCTCAACGTCCATAAGGGCAAGATAACGAATCGCGCCGTCGCCGAGGCGCTCGGCTACGAGCTCGTCGAACCGAAGGCAGTCCTGGCGGCCTGACATCTTTCGCCAGCGACGAACTTTTCGGGCCCGTCGGCATTGCCGGCGGGCCTTCGTTTTGGTGGCTATTTTTCACTCGCAGCCGCCAGAACGTTGTTTGAGTACTATTGTTGCATTTTTGTCATACCCAATCCGGCCGACTCCCTGTTAGAAGTTTCGCCGGGTTTATAAAGGGTTTGGGCAATGTCTATGCGCATCAACGCGAAATCTATTCTTCTGGGCGCCGTTTCCGTCGTAGCTTTGATGTCCGCTGCCCATGCAGCCGACGTGGTCGCGCCGGAGCAGCCAGCTTCCGGCTTCAACTGGAGCGGCATCTATATCGGCGTCGGTTTGGGTGCGGGTGCCAACGTTCACAAGCTCAGCAGCGACTTCATCCCGATCTCCCTGAACGGCATCGGCGGCGAAGGCGTGTATGGCGAGGCTACGGTCGGCTACGACTATCTGGTGTCGCCCCGTTTCCTGGTTGGCGGCCTGCTCGACGCCCATATCGGCAACATCGAGACCAAGCTTGACGTCGCCGGCTTGAGCGCGTCGGTCAAGGAAACCTACGGCTTCGACGCCGGCCTGCGCGTCGGTTACCTCTTCACGCCGAGCACGCTGGGCTACGTCCTGGGCGGCTATGCCTGGCAGAAGTACAAGCTCGACAGCAACGCCGGCTTCGGCATGGACTGGGATCAGAGCGGTTACTTCGTCGGCGCCGGCCTCGAGACCGCGATCAACAGCAACTGGACGATCAAGACCGAGTATCGCTACACCCGCTTTGGCACGAAGGACGATCTGCTCTCGCAGTTCAACGTGCCGAATGGTGCGCTCAACCTCGACACTTCTCGGCATACCTTCCAGATCGCCGCCAACTATCGCTTTGGCGCGCAGGAAGGTGGCCCGGCCGCCTTTGAAGGCCCCACCTACAACTGGACCGGCTTCTACGTCGGTGGCGGTCTGGGCGCAGGCGCCGCCGTCCACAAGGTCGAAGTGCCGCCGCTGGGTGGCCTGTCGTTCAACGGCCTCGGCAGCGAAGGTGGCTTCGGCGAACTCAATGCCGGCTACGATCAGGATTTCGGCAGCTGGGTCGCCGGCGTCAAGGTTGATGCCCGCTACTCCGGCATCGACTCGAAGCTCGACCTCTTCGGAACCGACGTGAAGCTCAAGGGCGACTACGGTTTCGACGTGCTGGCCCGCGTCGGTATGAAGGTGAACGAAACGACCCTCGCTTACGTTCTGGGCGGCTACAGCTGGCAGCACTTCAAGTTCGACGCCCCTGCTCCGCTTGATGCGAGCTGGAGCTCCAGCGGCTTCTCGGTCGGCGGCGGTCTCGAAACGGCTGTCACCAACAACGTGACCGTCGGGGTCGAATATCGTTATTCGCAGTTCTCGAAGAAGGACTTCTCCGACGTGTACCCGATCCCGTCGGGTCTCGTGACGGACACGCCGTCCTTCCACACGGTCCGGCTCGAAGCCAAGTACAAGTTCAACTAAGCCCTCCAGGCAACCCTCAAAGCCCGTCGGTAACCCCGGCGGGCTTTTTTCTTTGGTCCAAAGACCAAGTTGGGGCAGGAACTGGCTGTGGCCGGTGGTGCAGTCGCCCGCAGGCAACAAAAAAGCGGGGCTTTGGCCCCGCTTCCTCGACTGTCGTGACTTGCCGCCGGTTCATCCGCGGTCGGCAACTCCACCGACACTGACTGTCTAGCATCCCAATGCGACGGACATGCGACAATGCAAGCGCCCGCTGTCTTGCTCTCAAGCCCGCTCGATTCGGCACTGGTAGCAATTGTTGCGCGCCGAACGCACGTGGACATAGGCAATATCATTGCTATCGAACAGCGCCGAGGCCCGTGCGACGATGGCGTCGGTGGGAATGACGGCGCCACTGCCATAGACGATGCGGTCGTCGGCGCCATAGCCGCGCACGATATAGTCCGGGCTTGCCAGCATCTCCGGCAGGGTCTCGCCCTCGGTGGCGCGATCGCACTCCCGAGCATGCAGGAAGATGGGTCCTGTCTCGGCATAGGGCTGGAGCGCAGGGAATGGCCGGTACGCCAGGATGAGATAGGCGTCGCCGGCATCGACATTTCTCAGGCAGTGGCGGCAAGGCGTGCCGTCCCCATCGGAAATGCGCCGCTCCGGCTTGAGCCCATATGCGTCGACCCCGCCGCGCTGCAGGGCGCGGACGGCTTCGGTCGGCAAGGCCTTGAACAGGATCTGCATGATGAAAACTCCGGTTTGCTGACCGGAACTTACGGTCGGGCGGCTATCCCAGCCACCCGATTCACGCCAGGTTGCGGGCATCGCTCGCTGCGGCCGGGCGTAGCGCAGCGACGGACCAACCGTGCAAGAATCGAACGCCGGCAGGACGGCATGCGCTCGAGCTGTTTCACGGCTGGTTGCTTCGCGGACGGGCGGTTCTGGCCCGTCCCATGGCAACGGCGCTTTCCTGTCGGACACCTAGCGAATGAAGTCGTCGAAGCGGCGCAGAGTCACGCGGCGGTTGCGCCATTCCTCGTTCTGCGTCTGGACAAGCAGGAACTCCTCGCCATAGCCCACCGTTTCAAGCGCATAGGCTGGAACGCCGAACTCACGCACCAGCGTGCGCTTCAGCGAAGCGGCACGCTGCTCGGACAGGATCTGATTCGACTGGAACGAGCCGACCGCGTCGGTATGACCTTCGATCAGCACACGTGCGCCAGGATTACGGCGCAGTATGCGGTGGAGCGCGTCAGCGATGTTCTCGATCTTGCCGTATTGCGAGTTGGAAATCGCGGCCGAGCCGAAGGCGAAGTTGATCGACTGGATATCGATCGAGCGAGCCATGCGCCTGAGATCCGGCCGCCGCTTGAATTCGCGAATTGTGACGCGCTGATTGGGGCGGAGCTCGACCTGGGGTGCAGCTTCCAGCTGGCGCTCGATGGTGGCGGCCGAAGGCGTTGTAGCCTGCGCGGCGGCCAGGGTCGGCATGGCGACAATGGCGATCAACGCGGCGGCAAGTGTGCGACGGGTCATCATGTCTTTTCTCCTTCGGCATCGGCCCGTTTGATGGTGCCGGCAGATGGCAAAGACAAGCTGAAGCGCGGATGAACGGGGCCTTCAGGATTGCGAAGACGTCACGGCCGCATGACACTGGCCGATCGTTCGGCGAAGGGCAGCGGCCGCACCGTTTCCTTCTTCTGCGCCACGGGCGTGAAGCCCAGCTTCTGGTAAAGCGGCAGCGCCGCCGGATGGTCGAGCGTGCACGTCTGAACCGTCACGCGCTTCGGGCCATATGACCAGGCGGCGGCAATGGCGGCGCCGAGAAACCAGCGGCCGATCCCCTGCCCGGTGGCATGGTCCATCATGCCGAAATAAGCGAGTTCCACCTCGTTGGGCAGATGCGGCTTGAGGTCGAAAAAGCCGGCCGGCGCGCCGTCGAGATAGAGCACCCTGATATCACGGTCCTCGCGGTGGATCCCCGCCGCGAGTTCATCGTCATCCAGTCTCAGCACATTGACCCAGTGCCACTTCCGCCCCACCCGATCCATCAGGTAGCGGTAGAAATGCAGCGGAATGTCCCTCGTCCTCAGCAAGGCGATCTGACGGTTGTAGGGTGCAGGCGGTGTCACGGACGGCGGCACGTGCATTTCCAGGAAGGTGACGGTGACGTCGATATCGTCCAGCGTGCCGTTTTCCATCGTCTCACTCCTTGCCGGTCGCGACCGGGGTGTCGGACAGGCCGCCCCATTCGGTCCACGAGCCGTCGTAGAGCCTGTTGTCGCCATGGCCAAGGGATTCCAGCGCCAGGGTGATGACGGCAGCGGTGATTCCCGAACCGCAGGACGTGACGACTGGCCTGGACAAGTCGATGCCGGCGTCGTCGAACACCTTGCGCAACTCTTCCCTGGGCAGGAACTTGCCCTGCCTCGACAGTGCCGACGCCGGCACGTTGCGAGCACCGGGCATGTGACCGGATCGAACGCCAGTGCGCGGCTCAGGCTCCGTTCCGGCGAAACGCCCCGGCGAGCGCGCATCGGCGATCTGGCTCTCGCCGCTCCCGACGATGCGTCGCATTTCATCCAGGCCGACGACGCGCGATGCATCGAAGTCGGCATGGAATATGGAGGAGGCGATCCTGGTCGGCTGCGCCGTCACCGGGCGACCCTCGGCCTTCCATCCATCGAAGCCACCGTTCAGCACATAGGTCTGAAAGACGCCCATCACCCGGAACATCCACCACGCCCGCGGCGCCGAGAAAAAGCCCGGTCCGTCATAGACGACGATCGTATCGTCCGCCGAGATCCCCAGCGCACCGACATATTGCGCGAAGCGGCGTGGCGGCGCGAGCGTGTGCGGCAACGGAGAATCGGCATCGGAGACCGCATCTTGATCGAGAAAGCGCGCGCCCGGGATGTGGGCCGCCTCGTATTCGGCGCGGGCATCCCGCTTCTGCGCGGGCAGATACCAGGACGCGTCGACGATTGTCAGGCCGGGTTCACCGAGGCGTTTCTGCAGCCAGTCGGCGTCGACCGTGAAAGGACTGTCTTCAGCCATTGTTGTTTCTCCTGCTGCTGCGCCTTCGCCGGATCGAGCATCACGCGGCGGGCATCGGCCCGAAGCGGATGCGAAAGCGCCGGTTCTCGCGGCCCTTCTTCTCGATCTTGCCGATATGGATCTCGCCGACCTCACCGGTGCTCTTCACATGCGTGCCGCCGCAAGGTTGACTGTCGATGGACGCATCCTTGCCGATACAAACCAGCCTGATCTTGCCGGTCCCCACGGGTGGGCGCACGTTCTTGGATTTCACCAGCCCGGGATTTGCCGCCAGTTCCTCGTCAGTGATCAGGCGCGTAAAAATCGGATGATCGGCCCGCACCAGTTCCATCAACCCGGCAGTCACCTCTTCCTTGCTGAAGCTGGCGTCCGGAATGTCGAAGTCGACGCGGCTGTCATCTTCCGCCACCGCCGCCCCGGTGATCGGGAACGGGCATACGACCGTAAGCAGATGGCAGGCCGCATGCATGCGCATCAGCAGATGCCGCCGATCCCAGTTGATGACCAGCGTCAGTTGCTCGCCTACAGCCGGAACCGGCTGTTCCGGTGCCGGAACGTGGATGATTTCTTCCTTGGTCTCGCCCGTTATGGTGGCGGCGATGGCGATACGGCTGCCATCCGCGCGCTGGAAATAGCCGGTGTCGCCGGGCTGCCCGCCCGATGTGGCGTAGAAGATCGTCCGGTCGAGGATGATGCCGCCCCGTTCATTGATCGCGACGACCGTGGCGTCGGCCGTCTTCAGATAGGCATCGTCGCGAAACAGGGCCTGCGTCTTGTAGCTCATCACGCAACCTTCTCGAACGGTACCGCGATGCTGCTCTGATGCTCCATCCATGCCGGGATCGGCAGCTTCTTCTCACGCAGGAAGGCAGGATTGAACAGCTTGGACTGGTAGCGGGTGCCATAGTCGCAAAGGATGGTCACGATGGTGTGCCCCGGGCCGAGCTCCCGCGCCAGCCGGATGGCGCCGGCGATGTTGATGCCGGTCGAGCCGCCGACACACAGGCCCTCTTCCTGGATCAGGTCGAAGATGATCGGCAGCGCTTCCTCGTCCGGTATCTGGAATGAGAAGTCCGGCGCGAACCCTTCGAGATTGGCGGTGATGCGTCCCTGGCCGATACCCTCGGTGATGGAGCTGCCTTCGGACTTGAGCTCGCCGCTGGTGTAGAAGCTGTAGAGCGCGGCGCCTAGCGGGTCGGCCAAAGCGATCTTGACGTCCTGGCTCTTGCCCTTCAGACCGAGCCCCACACCGGCCAGCGTTCCGCCCGAACCGACCGCGGAGACAAAACCATCGACCTTGCCGCCGGTCTGGCTCCAGATCTCTTCCGCCGTCGTATGGATGTGGCCGTCGCGGTTGGCGACGTTGTCGAACTGGTTTGCCCAGATGGCGCCGTTTGGCTCGCTCCTTGCCATCTGCTCGGCCAGGCGGCCGGACAATTTCACGTAGTTGTTGGGATTCTTGTACGCCACCGCAGGCACTTCGATCAGTTCCGCTCCGAGTAGCCGGATCGTGTCCTTCTTCTCCTGACTCTGCGTTTCCGGGATGACGATGACCGTGCGATAGCCCAGAGCCTTGGCGACCAGCGTCAGGCCGATTCCGGTATTACCAGCCGTACCCTCAACGATGACGCCGCCGGGCTTCAGCAATCCGCGCCGTTCGGCATCGCGGATGATGAACAGGCCGGCGCGATCCTTGACGGACTGGCCGGGATTTATGAACTCGGCCTTGCCCAGGATCTCGCATCCGGTTTCCTCGGACGCCCTCTTGAGGCGGATCAGTGGTGTGTTGCCGATCGCGTCGATCACGGAGCGGTGCATCGGAATTCCTTCTTGCATGCGCGGACGCCCTGGCGTCGTGGTTTCAGGATCCACTTGATTCCGCTACCGGTTGTTGGCGAACTTCGAAGCCGAGAACGACACTATAAACAGTGAGTTGCCAGTGTCTCTTCGTTTCTGAAATCCGCTCCGGACGAGATACCGAGGCGTGCCGAGTTTCAGAGTTGGGACACTAGAAACCCGCAGCTTTCGTTTCAAGGCAAGAATCGACTGGCCCAGTCGCATTTGCGGCAATGTGCGTTCCGGGCGGCGTTGCATCACGGGATCGCAACGGATGTGACATAACCGCTCTCTTTTTTTGATCGCGGCTGTGTCGCGCCTGGTGATTCCACTTGGCCGAAAAATGCTCTAGAGCACGATAGCGGCACGTTTCCGGGATGCATCATGACCATCTATCGCGCCAACCCCAAGCATGGCGTCGCCTGGCTGACCGGCGGCAGCAGCGGCATCGGTCGCGCGCTTGCCAAGGACCTCGCGGCCGAAGGCTACGTCGTGGCGGTGACGGCGCTCCAGGACGATCCGATCGACACGCTGATCGTCGAGACCGCACAGATGCCGGGACGCGTCGTCGCCTATCCCTGCGACGTCACCGACGAGTCAGGAATGGTGGGCGTTGTCGCGGCGATCGAGAAGGATCTCGGCCCGATCGTCCTGGCCATCTTCAATGCCGGAAACTACATCCCCACTCCTGGAGAGCAGCTCACCGTCGGCGCCTTCCGCAAGTCGTTCGACGTCAACTACTTCGGCATCATCCACGGCCTGGTGCCCGTCGTCGAGCGCATGCGCATCCGTTCGCGCGGCCACATCGTGCTGGTCGGATCGGTCACAGCCTATTTCGGCTGGCCCACGACAGCCGCTTATGGCGGCACAAAGGCAGCAGCGAACATACTGGCGGAGTCGCTGAGATACGATTTCGACAAGATGAACATTCGCGTGCAGATCATGAACCTCGGTTTCGTCGACACCGCGATCACCGAGAAGAACATGCTGCCGATGCCAGGCCTGATGCCCGTCAGCCGGGCCTCGCGGCGCATGGCGCGCGGCATCAGGAAAGGCGGCTTCGAAGTCCACTTCCCCTACCGGCTGAGCTGGCCGCTCAAAGTGCTCAGCATCCTGCCACGACCGATCTGCAGATGGGTCATCTTGTTCATGACGCACTGGAAGGCGCGTCCGCTGCATTTCGAGCGCAAGCCGCCAGTCGAGAGATAGCGCCCGGCCCAATGCGCAACCCCTTCCGCGGTTCGCGACGCAAGAAATCGATTCCGGTTTTCGAGGTCATGCGCTACGTCCGGCCTGGGTCCCGATTCTGAATCCGCAAAAGTCCAAATCCCGACAGCGAAGCGGGTTTCGAATTCACGACACACGCGCGAGCGTTGGCTGCCTGGAGTCTGCAATGGGGCGAAGGATCATGTTTGCCGTGGTAGGCATACTGGCCGTTCTGGCGCTGCTCGTCGTGCTTGGTCCACGCGTGCCTGTCGACACCACGATCCATTTCGATCCTTCGGTGATAGGCGATGATCCGCAAGCGTACCTCGCGAAGGAAGAGGCCAGGGTTCCCGGCATTCGCGATGGCCTGGAGAAGGAGATCATCTGGGCCGACCCATTGGTCCACGCCAGGACGCGGCTTTCGATCGTCTATATCCATGGTTTCTCGGCCTCGAAGGGCGAGGTCCGCCCGCTGGCCGACGAAGTGGCCGATCAACTCGATGCCAACCTCTTCTACACGCGGCTGACCGGTCACGGCCAGGATGGCAACGCCATGGCCACCGGCAGCGTGAACGCCTGGATAAACGACTATGAGGAAGCGCTCGCCATCGGTCGGGCCATCGGCGACAAGGTGATCGTCATCGCGACCTCGACCGGCGGTTCACTCGCCGCCTGGGCCGCCTCGCAGCCAGGTGCCTCGGATGGCGTCGAGGCCATCGCGTTCATCTCGCCCAATTTCGGCGTGCGGGCAAAGGGCGCGGACATCGTGACCCTGCCGTGGGGCAGGCAGATCGCCGAGATGGTCAGCGGCAAGGAGCGCAGCTTCACGCCGCGCAACGCCCTGCACGAGAAATTCTGGACCACGCGCTATCCGATGGCCGCGACGCTGCCTTTGGTCGCCCTGACCCAGCTTGCCTATGGCGCCCCGGTGGAGAAGGCCAGGATCCCTGCCCTGTTCATCTTCTCGGACTCCGACAAGGTCGTGCTGCCGGACCGCACGCGTGAAATCGCGGGCCGTTGGGGGGCCGCGCACGAACTGGTGCCTGTCGACGATACGGGCGATCCCGACAACCACGTGCTGGCCGGCGACGCGTTGTCGCCGTCAACCACGGCCTTCCTCGCCGAGCGTATCGTCGTATGGGTGAAGGCGCTTACACAATAGGCGACAAAAAAGGCGGCTGGAGATAACCCCGGCCGCCTTTGCTTGGCTTGAAGCAGCTTCAGGAAATTACCTGAGGTCTCTGCCTGCGGATAGTTTTTCGTCAGGCGGCCCGCTTGGCCGGCCGCTTGCCGCCGAAGCGACGCTTGTTATTGCCCTTGAAGGGCTTGCGCCCTTCCGGACGCTCACCTTGTGGCTTCGCGGCGTGATGCCGCTCGCCGGCGGGCTTGCCCTGCGGCTTGCTCTTGCCGGCCCCGTTGTGGCCGCCCGCGGGGCGTCGGCCATCGCGACGGCCACCATGGTGCTCGCGATCATTGGCCGCGTCGACATGGCGTTCGGTCCGTTCGGCCGGGTTGCGTTGCGGATCGGGGCTGCCGAGATGGTCGGCAACAATCGGCAGCTTGGTGCGGATGATGCGCTCGACCTGGCGCAGCTTGCTGTTCTCCGAAGGATCGCAAAGCGTGATGGCGATGCCGTCACGACCGTTGCGGCCGGTGCGGCCGATGCGATGGACGTAGCTTTCGGCTTCGTCCGGCAGGTCGAAGTTGATGACATGGCTGATGCCGGGGACGTCGATGCCGCGCGCGGCGATGTCGGTCGCGACCAGGATGCGCACCGAACCGTCACGAAAATCGTTCAGTGCCTTCTGACGGGCGTTCTGCGACTTGTTGCCATGGATGACAGCGGCCTTGAAGCCGTCGCGTTCGAGATCCTTGGTCACCCTGTCGGCGCCATGCTTGGTGCGCGAAAAAATGATGACGGACTTCATCGCCTCGTCGGCGAGCATGGTCGACAGAACCTGGCGCTTCTGTTTGGTGCGAGCGAAGACGACGCTCTGCACGATCTCGGCCGCCGCGGTGCTTTGCGGCGAGACTTCGATGCGGACCGGGTTCTTCAACAGCCCCTTGGCCAATTCGGCGATTTCATCGGGCATGGTGGCCGAGAAAAGTGCTGTCTGGCGGTCGGGCGCGGTCGCCTTGGCGATGCGCTTGACGTCGTTGATGAAACCCATGTCCAGCATGCGGTCGCCTTCATCGAGAACGAGCCACTTGGTGTCGGCGAGGATCAGGTCGCCTTCGCGCACCAGGTCGGTCAGCCGGCCGGGCGTCGCGATGAGGATGTCGACCCCGGGGGCAATCTTCTTCACCTGGCTGAAGCGCGAAACGCCGCCCAGTACGAGGGCCGTCGAGACATGCGCGCCCTTGGCGAGCATCTTGATGGTCTCTTCGATCTGCACGGCGAGCTCCCTGGTGGGTGCCAGGATCAGCGCACGGGTCGTCTTCGCCCGACGCTTCGTGCCAAGCCCGATGATCTTCGACAGGATCGGCAGCGCGAAGGCCGCGGTCTTGCCGGAGCCGGTCTGGGCAATACCGAAAATATCGCGGCCTTCCAGCTGCGGCGGGATTGCCTGGCTTTGGATAGGCTTGGGATCGGTGAAGCCGGCGGCAAGAGTGGCCTTGAGCAGGGCGCCGGTGATTCCAAGTGCGGCGAAACCGTTCAGTTCCGCTGAGTTTTCGTTGGTCAAAATTCTTCTTCTTTCACGCGGCCTCAGGCCGCAAACACCGATTGCGGCAGGGCGCAACCTGCCGTCGGATCATATCGTCATGGAACGACAAGGCGGCGGACACCATCGTCCGCGCGGCTGCGCTGTCGTGCCCGCAGGCATTATGCCACGGGGCTTTTTCGCCACCTTGCCGATCAGCCGGAAAGAGGGAAAACAGACGCAACCAGTCTCATTCATCGAGAAGGCCGGACAATCCCGGCCCAAGCGCCTATGCCGCTGCATATGGCCTAGTTCCCCTGGAAATGCAAGGGGAGCCATGTTGCAGCGCAACAAAAGTGCATGAAAGCGACGCTTGCGCTCCCCCGCGGGCATCATTACCACGAGACGCAGCTTTTATCCTGGGGACCGATCGATGAAGGACGTGCTGAAGGAACTCGAGCGCCGGCGCGACATTGCCCGGATGGGGGGTGGTCAAGCCCGTATCGACGCGCAGCACCAGAAGGGCAAGCTCACCGCTCGCGAGCGGATCGAGATTTTCCTCGATGAAGGATCCTTCGAAGAGTTCGACATGTATGTCGAGCATCGCTCTACCGATTTCGGCATGGAGAAGACCAAGATCGCGGGCGACGGCGTCGTCACCGGCTGGGGCACGGTCAATGGCCGCCCGGTCTATATCTTTGCAAAGGACTTCACCGTGTTCGGCGGCTCGCTATCAGAGGCGCACGCCGAAAAGGTCATCAAGGTCCAGGAGATGGCGCTGCGCAATCGCGCGCCGATCATCGGCCTCTACGATGCCGGCGGCGCCCGCATCCAGGAAGGTGTCGCGGCGCTCGGCGGCTATGCCGAGATCTTCCAGCGCAACACGCTGGCCTCCGGCGTCATTCCGCAGATTTCGCTGATCATGGGCCCCTGCGCCGGCGGCGACGTCTATTCGCCTGCCATGACCGACTTCATCTTCATGGTGCGCGACACCTCCTACATGTTCGTGACCGGGCCGGATGTGGTGAAGACGGTGACCAACGAGACGGTTACCGCCGAAAGCCTCGGCGGCGCCTCCGTCCACACCACCAAATCCTCCATCGCCGACGGCGCTTACGACAATGATGTCGAAGCGCTCCTGCAGATGCGCCGGCTCATCGACCTGCTGCCCGCTTCCAACACGGCGGATATTCCGGAGATCGAGTGCTACCAGTCGGTGACCGAGCATGACATGTCGCTCGACAGGCTCATTCCCGACAACGCCAACAAGCCCTACGACATCAAGGAACTGATCCTGAAGACCGTCGACGAAGGCGACTTCTTCGAGATCCAGGAGAGCTTCGCCAAGAACATCGTCACCGGTTTCGGCCGCGTCGAGGGCCGCACCGTGGGCTTCGTGGCCAACCAGCCGATGGTGCTGGCGGGCGTGCTCGATTCCGACGCCAGCCGCAAGGCGGCGCGCTTCGTGCGCTTCTGCGACTGCTTCTCGATACCGATCGTCACCTTCGTCGACGTCCCCGGCTTCCTGCCCGGCACCGCGCAGGAATATGGCGGCCTGATCAAGCACGGCGCCAAGCTCCTGTTCGCCTATGCCGAGGCGACCGTGCCGAAGATCACCGTCATCACCCGCAAGGCCTATGGCGGCGCCTATGACGTCATGGCCTCCAAGCACTTGCGCGGCGACATGAACTACGCCTGGCCGACCGCTCAGATCGCGGTGATGGGCGCCCGCGGCGCGGTCGAGATCATCTATCGCAAGGACATCGGCGACCCCGAAAAGATCGCGGAGCACACCAAGGCCTACGAAGACCGTTTCCTGTCGCCGTTCGTGGCCGCCGAGCGCGGCTATGTCGACGAGGTGATCATGCCCCATTCGACGCGGCGCCGTATCGCGCGCGCGCTTCGCATGCTGCGCAACAAGGACATGCAGAACCCCTGGAAAAAGCACGACAACATCCCGCTGTGAAGCGGTGATGTCGCGGGCGGTGCTTTGGGCCGGCGAGCGGCTGGGCAGGTTTGCCATCCTGCTTTTCGCCTTGCCGCTCCTGCTGCCGCGGCGACGCATGGGCGCCGTCCAGACCGGGCGCGTGCAATCGTCTAGACGGTGTGAATCCGCCACCACTCCAGGGGCGTTCGCATGAGTTCGGCAAGCACCGGGACGATCGCCTGCGGCAGGTCTTCGGCGATCAGGCCTGGTCCAAAGCGGCTGCCGGCCTCGGCATGGAGCCATACTCCGGCGCAGGCGGCCTCGAAAGGCGGCGTCTCCTGCGCCAGCAAGCCTGCGATGATGCCCGACAAGACATCACCGGAGCCGGCCGTGGCGAGCCAGGGCGCGCCATTGCTGTTGATGGCCGCGCGACCGTCCGGCGCGGCGATCACGGTGTCGGCGCCCTTGTAGACGATGACGGCGTAGGCGCGGGCAGCCGCGGCGCGGGCCTTGGCGAGCTTCGACTGCTCTTTCGATTCGGCGATATCGGGGAAAAGGCGGGCAAACTCACCTTCGTGCGGCGTCATCACCAGGGATGGCGCCAGGGTGCGGCGCGCCGCGTCGAAAAGCGCATCCGGCACGTCGCGAAAGGATGTGATGCCGTCGGCGTCCAGCACAATCGCGCCGAGCTCGACATGGGTCCCAAGCCTGTAGCCGTTTTCCTTGTCTCGCCCAAGCAGTTGCAGAACGAAGTCGCGCGCCTTCCCGCCAACGCCGAAACCCGGTCCGAGGACGACCGCCAAAGGCCATCGCTCGCCGAGGAATTCGTCCAGATCCGGCTCGCTGTCGACCTTGCGCAGCATGACCGACGTCAGATGCGCGGCATTCACCTGCATGGCATTGGCTGGCGAGAGAACCGTCACGGCCCCTGCCCCGCTTCTGGCCGCTGCCATCGCCGACAGCCGTGCCGCGCCGGTGGCGCTCTGCCCGCCGGAGAAGACGCCGACGTGACCGCGCCGATACTTGTGGGTGTCGATCGCCGGCCTGCGCAGGTCACCCAGCCAAAGGCCTGGCGTATTTTCAAAGGTCTTCACCTTCAGCCGCTCGACGAGCGCATCCGGAATGCCGATGTCGGCGACAACGATTTCGCCGCACCGCTCGCGGCCCGGCAGAAGGAGATGTCCCGGCTTCTTCCTGACGAAGGTGACCGTCACGTCAGCTTGGAAACAGGCACCAGCGAACCCGCTCGCGCCCGACACGCCGGAGGGCAGGTCGATGGAGACGACCGGCACGCGCTCGGCAACACAGAGGCTGGCGACTTTTGTGGCATCGTGGGAAATCCCCTTCGAAAGCCCCGCGCCATAGAGCGCGTCAACGACGACATCACCCGCAACCGGATCGCACTCACCCAGTTGCTTTACTGGCAATCCGCAGGCGTCGGCCGCCAGCCCCGCGTCACTTCCGGGCTTTGGTTTGCCTTCCGCCCAGACGGATACGTCTACCCCTGCCCGCGCCAGCAGCGTCGCCACGACATAACCATCGCCGCCATTGTTGCCGGGACCGCACAGCACGTGAACGCGCTTTGCCTGGGGATAGCGCGACAGCACGACAGCGGCCACGGCAGCACCGGCGCGCCGCATCAGTCCGATTCCGTCATATGGCCCCTCTGCGACCGCCAGTTGGTCGGCCGCGGCCATCTCAGCCGGGGACAGGAGTTCGAGGGCCGATGTCTTGATCGTCGCGCTTGCCATGGCCGGACCATGTAGCGTTTCGCCATGCAACGCAAACGGGCTATGCCGAAGCTTGTTGGCGTGCGCGTTGGAGCGGTGATGATTTCGGCACCCACACTGCCCCTAAAATATGCGGCCTGCCCAATTATTGTGCGGACGCCCTGCCCGGCAATGTGTAGGCTTCGAACGGTGACGACGCTTTCAGGGCAGCGAACGACGAGAATTTGCGCTCAGATGCAGCCTGGCTTCGAAATCATGTGACGCCGTTTCAGGCTTCTCTATTTGGCACAATTCGTGCTTGATGGAGGCGCAAGCGGGGTTCACAACCCGTTTTTTGGCAGTGGAGGCCGCTATTTAGATGAAAAAGATCGAAGCGATCATCAAACCGTTCAAACTCGACGAAGTGAAGGAAGCGCTTCAGGAGGCCGGACTGCAAGGCATCACGGTCACCGAGGCCAAGGGTTTCGGCCGCCAGAAGGGCCATACCGAGCTCTATCGCGGCGCCGAATATGTCGTCGACTTCCTGCCCAAGGTGAAGGTCGAGGTCGTGCTCGGCGACGACGCCGTCGAGGGCGCCATAGAGGCGATCCGCAAGGCTGCGCAGACTGGCCGCATCGGCGACGGCAAGATCTTCGTCTCCAACATCGAGGAAGTCGTGCGTATCCGCACCGGCGAAACCGGCATGGACGCCGTCTAGGACTTTTGCCGCCAGGTGGAAATCGCCGGGCGCGCCACCGACAACCAAGCTATCAATTCAAAAAACGTCATCACATAGGGAAGATCCATATGACGACAGCCAAAGACATTCTGAAGCAGATCAAGGACAACGACGTGAAATTCGTCGACCTGCGCTTCACCGACCCGAAGGGCAAGCTGCAGCATGTGACGATGGATGTCGTCGAGGTCGAGGAAGACATGTTCGCCGACGGCGTCATGTTCGACGGCTCCTCGATCGCCGGCTGGAAAGCCATCAACGAGTCCGACATGGTCCTGATGCCCGATCCCGAGACCGTGCACATGGACCCGTTCTTCGCGCAGTCGACCATGGTGATCCTGTGCGACATCCTCGATCCGGTTTCGGGCGAAGCCTACAATCGTGACCCGCGCGGCACGGCCAAGAAGGCCGAGGCCTACATGAAGGCCGAAGGCATCGGCGACACCATCTATGTCGGCCCGGAAGCCGAGTTCTTCGTGTTCGACGACGTCAAGTACAAGGCCGACCCCTACAATACCGGCTTCAAGCTCGACTCCACCGAACTGCCGTCGAATGACGACACGGACTATGAGACCGGCAACCTCGGCCACCGGCCGCGCGTGAAGGGTGGCTATTTCCCGGTGCCGCCGATCGATTCGGCGCAGGACATGCGCTCGGAAATGTTGACGGTGCTGGCCGAGATGGGCGTGCGCGTCGAGAAGCATCACCACGAAGTGGCTGCCGCGCAGCACGAGCTCGGCATCAAGTTCGATGCGCTGGTGCGCAACGCCGACAAGATGCTGATCTACAAGTATGTCGTTCACCAGGTCGCCAACGCATACGGCAAGACGGCCACCTTCATGCCGAAGCCGATCTTCGGCGACAACGGCTCGGGCATGCACGTCCACATGTCGATCTGGAAGGGTGGCAAGCCGACTTTCGCCGGCAATGAATATGCCGGCCTTTCGGAAAACTGCCTGTTCTTCATCGGCGGCGTCATCAAGCACGCCAAGGCGATCAATGCCTTCACCAATCCGCTGACCAATTCCTACAAGCGTCTGGTGCCGGGCTACGAAGCGCCGGTGCTACTCGCTTATTCGGCGCGCAACCGCTCGGCCTCGTGCCGCATCCCGTTCGGCAGCTCGCCGAAGTCGAAGCGCGTCGAGGTTCGTTTCCCCGATCCGGGCGCGAACCCCTACCTTGCATTCGCCGCGCTGCTGATGGCCGGCCTCGACGGCATCAAGAACAAGATCCATCCGGGTCAGCCGATGGACAAGGATCTCTATGACCTGCCGCCGAAGGAGTTGAAGAAGATCCCGACCGTCTGCGGTTCGCTGCGCGAGGCGCTGCAGAGCCTCGACAAGGATCGCGGCTTCCTGAAGGCCGGCGGTGTCTTCGACGACGACCAGATCGACAGCTACATCGAGCTGAAGATGGCCGAGGTGATGCGGTTCGAAATGACCCCGCATCCGGTCGAATACGACATGTACTACTCGGTCTAAGCCGCGTTTCGGACCGTCAAACAGCCCTTGAAGGAGCCTGGCTTCTTCAAGGGCTTTTTTGTTGACGGCAAGACCGGAGATTACCGGGCACGCCAGCGCTGGAGATGACCGGCACGAGGGCGCATCAGGCTTGGCAGCCAGCGACCGCAAGCCACGCGAAAATCAATAGTTGCGCTGGATGAAACGGCGGTACTACGAAATGCCAGGAGCGAGCGGCGCTGCCTCAGGCTACAGCACCCGCTCGTCCGGCACCACGCCTATGCTGTAGCGTACGAAACCCCCGCCCCGTGCTAACAGTATTGTCATGGCGTAACCACTGGTTGCGAATAGGCATGGCGCGCCTCGATCTGTCAACGAGCGCAAGTGCCGCGGAAACGCGCGGATATGGGGTCCAGCGACCTGATCCTGCGCGGAAAATCATCTGCTAAAATGGCTGTAACAGACTGTTTTCAAAAGATTTCTGGACTTCATCCTTTTCATTCGGCCAATACAATGCGTGGGCCTGACTACCTCCTTGCGGCTGCTTGCAGGGCTGACTTTTTTTGGGTGTATCGCTGCCCTGTCAATGGAGGACACTAAACGAAAAGAGCCCCGGCCAGGCCGGGGCTCTCGTCGGGCAGATCGCAGGAGGAGGATACGGCCTGCCTTCGACGACTAGTCGGCCAACTCGTCCGGGCCATGCAGAGTCCAGTCCGCGCGCCGCGCCAGGACGAGGAGATAATAGACTGCCGCAACCGCCATGATCAGCAATGTCGCGATCAGACTCGGACGACCGAAGGAAGCGTCGAGCAGGTTTTGATAGGCCACATAGACCAGCGCCAGGAAGGCAAGCGCCGCCGGCACCGGGAACAACGGCATCCGATAATGTCCGCCCGAGGTCGAGCCATTGCGCCGGCCGACGAAGACCGCCACGCACAGCAAGGCATAGATCACCACCAGCGAGGTGCCGCTGACGACCAGGAGCAGATTGAGGTCGATGAAGCAGGCCAGAGCCGCCAGGATGGCGACGACGATCGTCGCGATCCAGGGCGAGGCGTAGCTGCCGTGGACCGATGCTACGGCCGCGTTGATAGGACCAAACCAGGTCTTGTCGCGTCCGGAGCTGAAAAGCAGGCGGGCGGCCTGCAGGATGATGGCAATAACGGCATTGAAGATGGCCACTGCGATGGCCAGGCTCATCATCACGGTCAGCACATGGCCGCCGCGAGCCTCGAGAAAGTACTCGATCTTCTGTGGAGCCGCGAGCAGGCCGACGAGATCCGGCGCGCCGAGCAGGACCGCCGTCAGCGGAATAAGTTCAGCGGCGACGGTGATGACCAGCGCCCACAGAACGATCTTGCCGATGTTGCGCTTGGCGTCGTGCGTCTCTTCACCGAAATATGCGGCGGCTCCATAGCCATTGTAGGCAAACAGCGACACGGCGGTGGAAGCCAGGATGATGCCGGCTGCAGCCGGAACCAATTGGTTGGTGGTGGCGTCGAGCAATTGCGGCGAGGTGAACAGGCTGGAAAGCGGCCGTTCCATATGGGCAAAGCCCAGTAGCGTCAGGATCAGAAGCGCCAGCATCTCGATGCCGAGGAAGATACCGGTGACGAAGGCGTTGACCTTGATGCGAAGCGCGGCCACGGCGCCCGCGAGGATGATCGTTATGACGCCTACCCATTGCGGGCTGAGATTGGGGATGAGGACCCCCAAATAGGTGCCGACGCCAAGCGCTATGACGGCCACGATCAGCACGATCGAGACGAAGACCAGCACCAGCGTGACGAACCCCCAGAAGCGGCCGAGCGTACGGCCGATCATGGTGTATTCGCCGCCGGCCATCGGATAGGCCGACGACAACTCGGCATACACGAAGGCCATGAACAGGCCGATGACGGCGGCCAGCACGAAGCTGAGAAACGAGCCGGTGCCGGCCAGCGCGATGACACCCGGAACGATGATGAAGACCGAGGATGCCGGCGTCACCGCCGACAGCACGATCATCAGTGTGCCGAGCGCATTGAGTGCTCGATCCAACCCCTTGGCGCCGGTCGCGGCGTCGACGCCCGTCGAGGCTTCGTTTGTGGACATGGTCCTCCCCTTTTTTTAATCTGATAAAAATTATCCTCCGTGACGGAACCTAGCCACACCGTATCGCTTCGTCAACGAATATGGTGTACACGCCTCTTGCGCGATCGCAGCACCTACACATAAATTGAATTCAATTCAGGAAATAACTCAATGGGCCGACCGACAACCCAAGCCGACCGTCGCCTGACTTTAGTGGCGGCGGCGGAATCGATGATCGCCAGGCATGGCCTTGCCGGGGTCACGCTGCGCGATGTCGCCAACGAGGCAGGCATGAGTTCCAGCGCGCTGCTCTACTACTATCCGGGACTGAAAGACCTGCTCGACGACGTGCAGAAGCAGGCCGTGGAGCGGTTCTGCACGCTGCGCGCCGCCTCGGTCACCCGCATCGAGGACCCGAAGCTGCGCCTCAAGGCAATGATCGAGAGCGGCCTGCCCACGGACAGGGACGACCAGCTTTGCCGGCTACTCTATGAGCTTGGTGCCTACTCCCGCTCCGATGCCAGCTATGCAGCCCGCCACATCGCCTTGTTCGAGCGCCAGGTGGCGATCTATGTCGGCATCCTCGAAGCTGGCGCGGCCACCGGAATATTCAAGTTGCAATCGGCCAGCGACGCGATCGCGCGCGCGTTGGTGATCCTGGAGGACGGCCTCGGGCTTCATCTGATCAACGTCGTGCCGGCTGTCGATCATCCCACCGCCGTGTCAATCCTGACCGACTACGGGGAGCTGGCGACCGGCTGCCGCCTTCGCTGAGCCGACTTACAAAAGGGAGAGCACAACAGCATGAACCAACGAGCTGATATTGACACCACGCCGACAGGTAGGGCCCGCGCCAGGGCGCTTGGCATCCCATTGCAGGGCAGCCCCGGCCCCGCCAATGCCATTACCGACGTCGACGGCGTTCTCGTTGGCTACTCGACGATCGTCGAGGGTGAAGGAAAGCTGTCAGTCGGCCACGGCCCCGTGCGCACAGGGGTCACAGCGATCCTGCCACTGGGCCGCGACGGAGTCGGCACGGCATGCGCAGCCGGCTATCATTCGTTCAATGGCAATGGCGAGATGACCGGCGCCTCGTGGCTGGAAGAAGCTGGCAGCCTCAGCATGCCAATCCTGATCACCAACACCCATGCCATCGGCCCCTGCCATCGCGGTGTCATCGACTGGGTGGCGCACAACAAGCCGGAGGTCGCGAACCAGTGGCTGCTGCCGGTCGTGGCGGAGACGTGGGACGGTTACCTCAACGACATCAACGGCTCTCACATCACCGTCGATCACGCCGTCGCGGCGATCGACAAGGCGGTGGGCGGCAGGATCGAGGAAGGCTCGGTCGGCGGCGGCACGGGCATGAACTGCTACGCCTTCAAGGGCGGGTCGGGCACAGCCTCGCGGATCGTCGACTACGGCCACCGTCAATATACGGTCGGCGTCTTCCTGCAGGCGAATTTCGGCTCGCGCAACGAGCTCAGCATCGCGGGCATTCCCATGGGCGACGAACTCGCCGACGACAATCCGATGGAAGCCTATTTCAGTGGCCGGCCGACGGGCGCGGGTTCCTGCATCGGCATCGTCGCCACCGACGCACCGCTGCTGCCAGGCCAATGCAAGGCACTGGCGCGCCGCGTGCCGCTCGGCCTCGCACGCACGGGAACGGCGGGCTCGCACTTTTCCGGCGACATCTTTCTTGCTTTCTCGACGGCAAACCCCGATGCGCTCAACGGTCGGTTTCCGCAAGGCGCGCCGAGCGAAGAGAGCTACGGTCATATGGACTTCGTCCCCTGGGGACGAATGGATGATTTCTATACGGCGGTCGTCCAGGCGACCGAGGAAGCGGTGCTGAACGCGCTGGTCGCCAACAGCGAAATGACAGGCCGTGACGGCAACCGGACCCCCGCCCTGCCCCATGCGAAGGTCGTCGCGGCGCTGCACGCGCGCGGAATCACCGCCCGCCGATAAATCCCTCTTCGGCCGCGGGCCGATATGAAAAAGCCCCGGCGTCTTGCGCCGGGGCTTTTTTGTCACCGGATCCTTCCAGCAATGTCGAGGCGGCCACAGGGGCCACGCGGCAGAGGATCAGGCGGCCGCGGACACCGAAGCGTCGGTCGCGACTTCCGAGATCGTCTTCAGGACCTGCGAAGCGATCTGGTAGGGGTCGCCCTGCGAGTTCGGGCGGCGATCTTCCAGATAGCCCTTGTAGTCATTCTTGACGAAGGAGTGCGGCACCCGGATCGACGCGCCACGATCGGCGACGCCATAGGAGAACTTGTTCCACGGCGCGGTCTCGTGCTTTCCGGTCAGGCGCTTGTCGTTGTCCGGGCCGTACACGGCGATGTGGTCCATCAGGTTCTTCTCGAACTGCGCCATCAGCGCCTCGAAATAGGCCTTGCCGCCCACTTCGCGCATGTATTTGGTCGAGAAGTTGCAGTGCATGCCCGAACCGTTCCAGTCGGTATCGCCGAGCGGCTTGCAGTGGAACTCGATGTCGATGCCGTACTTTTCCGTCAGGCGCAGGAGCAGGTAACGCGCCATCCAGATCTGGTCGGCGGCCTTCTTGGAACCCTTGCCGAAAATCTGGAATTCCCACTGGCCCTTCGCCACTTCGGCGTTGATGCCCTCGTGATTGAGGCCGGCGGCCAGGCAGAGGTCGAGATGCTCCTCGACGATCTGGCGCGCGACGTCGCCGACGTTCTTGTAGCCAACGCCGGTGTAGTAAGGGCCCTGTGGCGCAGGATAGCCGCTCTCGGGAAAGCCGAGCGGACGCCCGTCCTTGTAGAAGAAATACTCCTGCTCGAAACCGAACCAGGCATCCTCGTCGTCGAGAATGGTCGCGCGGCTGTTCGATTCATGCGGGGTGACGCCATCGGGCATCATGACTTCGCACATCACCAGGACACCGTTGGTGCGGGCAGGATCCGGATAGACCGCCACAGGCTTCAGCACGCAATCCGAACTGTGGCCCTTGGCCTGGTTCGTGGACGAGCCGTCGAAACCCCACAGCGGAAGCTGTTCGAGGGTGGGGAATTCGGCAAACTCCTTGACCTGGGTCTTGCCGCGCAGATTGGGGGTCGGGGTGTAGCCGTCGAGCCAGATATACTCGAGCTTATACTTGGTCATTCCAGTGCCTCTCGTTGCTCGGACGCCGCTTGGTGGCGGCATCAACGCATGGCCGGATCGAGCCGACCTGCCGCGCCATAAAATGCAAGCCGCGTGCCAGCCTCCCTCTCTCGGGTGCGACAAAATGGTCAGGGCATTGCGTTGATTTCGCTGAGCCGCCTCAGCAATGCGTCACGATCAGTCAGATATGTAATTTGCATAAATTATATGCACAATATGTTCTTTTTGTAAGCATATTGCCTAAAGGAGTCGCACAACCTATCTTGGTGGAAAGTTGAATCGACAATCTCCTGGAGAAGTAAGGAGGCCGCCCGTGGAAGCCACTCAAACGCGCCCGTCGGCAAAAATTCTGATGTTCCCGCTTGCAGCTCGTGCATCTGCCTCAAATTTAGGCGCCAAGGCGAAATTCGCGGCAGAGCTCGCTTCGCTGCGTAACACGCACGCCGATTTTGACGGCTGGTATCATGAGGCGGCGGTCGAAGAAGAGAACCGGCAGCACAACAGCTGATCGGCCTGAAATGTCATCCGAACGAAAAAGCCCGGCGCGATAACCGCGCCGGGCTTTTCTTTATTGATGCGGGATCCGCTACTGCTTGGCGTTCAGGTCGGTGCCAAGCGTATCCTTGACGAAGAGCGTGCCGATGATCAGCGACATGGCGGCGATGACGACCGGATACCAGAGGCCGTAGTAGATATCGCCCCTGTAGGCGCTGAGCGCGAACACGGTCGCGGGCAGCAGGCCGCCGAACCAGCCATTGCCGATGTGGTAGGGCAGCGACATGCCGGTGTAGCGGATGCGGGTCGGGAACATCTCCACCAGGATCGCCGCGATCGGCCCATAGACCATGGTCACGAACAGCACCAGGATGAACAGGATCGCGATCGTCATCGGCCAGTTGATCGCCGCCGGATCGGCGACCATGGCGAAGGCGCCGCCGCCGAGGATGTTGTAGGCGGTGATCTCAGGCGCGCCCGCCGCCTCTTCCTTGGTCAGAAGCTTGTCGGTGATGGCCTGGTCGGTCTTGACCGTCGCTTTCTCCCCGCCACGGATGGTCGCGGCGTCAAGCTTGAGCTCCGGATTGGCGGCGACGAAAGCGTCGAGCTTCTGATCCGCGACCTTGATGGCGGCGCGCTTCAGCGGATAGCCGCCATCCTGCAGCGACATGTTCACCGCCTTGACGAAGGCTGCGTCCTTCGTCTTCGCCTGATCGCCAGCCGCGACGGCATCATAAGACGTGACTGTCTCGTTGCCGATCTTGACCGTCGCCGGCGTTCCGGCCGCAGCCGTCGTCACGACCTCATACGGCACGGAGTTCTTGGTCAGGAACGAAGTCGCGATGTCACAGGACGTCGTGAATTTCGCGGTTCCGACCGGGTTGAACTGGAACTTGCAGTCGCCGGGCGCAGCCGTCACCGTTGCCCGCGTATTCTGCTGGGCGGTGGCGAGCGCCGGGTTGGCGGCCCAGGTCAACGCCTTGAACAGCGGGAAGGTGCAGACGATGGCAAGCGCCAGCCCTGCCATGATGATCGGCTTGCGGCCGATCTTGTCGGACAGCCAGCCGAAGACGACGAAGAAGATGGAGCCGATCGCAAGCGCGATCGCGATCATGATGTTGACCGACTGAGCATCGACCTTCAGCACGTTCTGCAAGAAGAACAGGGCGTAGAACTGGCCATTGTACCACACGACGGCCTGGCCGGCGGTGAGACCGAACAGGGCCAGGAGCGCGATCTTGGCGTTCTTCCACTGGCCGAAAGCTTCCGACAGCGGCGCCTTCGAGCCCTTGCCCTCCTCCTTCATGCGCTTGAAGGTCGGCGATTCCGACAACGACAGCCTTATCCAGACAGAAACGGCGAGCAGAATGAAGGAAACGATGAAGGGAATGCGCCAGCCCCAGGCGGCGTAGGTTTCCTTGCTCAGCGAGCCCTGTACGATCAGGATGACGATCAGCGACAGGAACAGGCCGAGTGTTGCCGTCGTCTGGATCCACGAGGTGTAGAAGCCACGACGATCATCAGGCGCATGTTCGGCGACATAGGTTGCCGCACCACCATATTCACCACCGAGCGCCAGGCCCTGCAGCATGCGCAGGAAGATCAGGATCACGGGCGCGGCAATGCCCAAGGTCGCATAGCCGGGAAGCAGGCCGACCAGGAAGGTCGACAGGCCCATGATCGTCATCGTAACGAGGAAAGTGTATTTGCGGCCGACGAGATCGCCGATGCGGCCGAAGACCAGCGCGCCGAACGGGCGCACCAGGAAGCCCGCCGCAAAGGCGAGCAGCGCGAAGATGTTGCGCGTCGCCTCAGGGATCGTGGGGCTGAAGAAGGTCGAGCCGATGAAGGCGGCCAGTGAACCGTAGAGATAGAAATCGTACCATTCGAATACGGTGCCGAGCGAGGAGGCGAAGATGACCTTCTTTTCCTCTCGCGTTATGCTGCGGCTGGTTTTGCCGGCGGTCGATGCCATTGCCATGAGTGCCGTCCTCCCGTGAGACCTTTTCGTCGAAGCCGTCAGATCGAATCCTCCTCAGGGACTCGAAAACGAGCGGTCATCACGGAAAAAATGACAGAAAGCCCCCCAAGGCGGCAGAGCGCCTTTGGGATTATGACTTTGGTCTAATGCTCGCTCCGGATGCCTGGATCGGATCAGGCGATTGCCCTGTTCGCATTCGGACGGAGACGCAACGCCGAACGCTCGGCGAAGGCAATAACGCTCAGGCCGCCAGAGCCTCGATCAGGCCGGCGGCGGCCATCATGTCGCGCTTGCGGGCGGATCGGCGCGCCACGGCTTCGGCGTCCTGCCCCCAGTGCTCGATCTGCCAGTCCTCGTCGACGTGGCCGGCATTCCAGGCGGCCTCGCTGTCGAGTTCACCCGCCTCCACCGCGATTGCCAGCAGCGCCGAACCGGTGAGCGAGGTCATGAGGTGCATGGCGGCGAGCCTGAGTGGTTCCGCGCGCCGCGCAAGATGCGCTCCGAGCACCGCAATCGTCTCGCGCGGCTGCTCGACATGGATTACACCCTCGGCGAGATTGAAGCGGGCTCCGAGGGTTGCCCTCGCCCAGTCGATGACCGGGTCCCAGTGCTCGTTCTGCCGGATGACCAGCCCTTGCGGGCCATCGGCCCGGTAGCACAGCAGATCCGACGAGGCGAAACGCAGAATGTCCTCCAGCACCGCCTGCGGATCGGTCGCGACACCGTCGATGGCCGTGTTGACCAGCCGCGTCACCGGCATGGAAACGGGATCTATGGTCTCGACCTGCGCGGCGAACTCATCAGCCACGAGCCTGGCCGCCTTTTCCGTCGGCAGCGCCAGCAGCGCCCTGCCGGGGGTGCGTACCGGCTTGCCGTCGAGATGGACGGCATGGCCTTCCGCGACCGGCACGACCGAAACCTCCTTGTAGAAGCGCTTCGGCAGCGGCGCCTTCATCTGGATCTGGGCGCGGCGCACCGGGTCCGGATCGGACAGTTGCTTGCCGGCTTCGAGGTCGTTGAGGATGTCGCGCATGGGAGTTCTTTCTCAGCCCAGTATCTGCTTGCGCCCGGGCCGGTTGACGATGATCAGGCCGGCGGCGATGAGACCGAGTGCCAGGAAAATACGAATGCTGAGCGGCTCGTTCAAGAACATCGCGCCACAAAGCACGCCGAAGACGGGCGACAGGAAGGCGAAGCTCGACAGGCTCGACGCCGGATAGCGCCTGAGCAACCAGAACCACAGCACATAGGTGAAAGCGACGACATAGATGGCCTGGAAAAGCAGCGCCAGCGTCGGCACGAGAGTGACGTCACGCAAGGCCGGCCCAGCGATGGGCTGCACCAGCAAGCCGACGACGGCGGCCCCGGCGAGCTGGTAGAGCAGCAGTTTCTCTGCACTCGCCTGAACCAGCGTGGAACGCTTGATGAGAATGCTGGTCATCGCCCACAGGATGCCGGCGCCAAGGCTGAGCAGATCGCCTGTCAGGGTCATGCTGTCCCCGCCGCCGATCCTGTCGGAAAACACGGCCAGCAGGCCGCAGAAGGCAAGCACAAGGCCGGCGAACTTGCGGGCGGTCATATGTTCGCCGAGCAGGAAATGGCCGCCGACCAGCACCCAGAACGGCATGGCATTGACCAGCAAGGTGTTGCGGGCGACGGTCGTATATTCCAGACCGATGTAGAGGAACAGGAATTCAACGCCGAAGAGCACGCCCACGGCAATGCCCGGCAGGAGCGTCTTGTCCGGCCTGAACAAGGGGATGCCGCGCAGCCAGCACCAGCCGAGCACGCAAAGCCCGCCGATGACCGAACGCGCGATCGAGACGAAGACGGGATCGTAGCCGGCATAGGAAATCTTGGCGGCGACGTAGTTGAGCCCCCAGGAGAATGTCAGCGCCACCATGGTGACGGCCGCAGCCACGTCGACGGCGTCGCGGCGGTCAAGCGTGTCGGCCGCGCCGCTCACGCTTAGTCCTCGGCGCTCTGCTCGTCGAAACCGAGCAGGTTCCAGCTCTGGCGCATGTGCGGCGGCATCGGCGCGGTTACGTCGATCACGCCGCCGTCGGGATGCGGGATCACGATGCGGCGCGCATGCAGATGCAGCCGGTTCTGGATGCCGCCCGGAAACGCCCAGTTGGTGTCGGCTTCAAAGTATTTGGGGTCGCCGATAATCGGGCAGCCGATATGGGCGGCGTGAACGCGAAGCTGATGCGTACGCCCGGTATAGGGTTCCATCTCCAGCCATGACAGCGACTGCGCGGCCTGCTCGACGACGCGATAGTAGGACACGGCGTGGTCGGCGCCCTTTTCGCCATGCTTGGCGATGCGCACGCGGTCACCATCAGCGGTCGGCTCCTTGATGAGCCAGGTCGAGATCTTGTCCTCGCGCTTTGGCGGCACGCCCTTGACCAACGCCCAGTAGGTCTTCTTCGTCTCGCGTGCCCGGAAGGCTTCCGAGAGCTTCATCGCGGCCAAGCGGGTGCGGGCAATGACCAGCACGCCCGACGTGTCGCGGTCAAGGCGATGGACGAGGCGCGGCTTCTCGCCCTTCTGGTTGCGCCAGGCCTCCAGCATGTCGTCGACGTTTCGGGTGACGCCCGAGCCGCCCTGGACGGCAAGACCGGCCGGCTTGTTGAAAACGAAGACCTTCGGATCCTCGTGCAACAGCATCTTGGCGAGCACGTCTGCATCGCCCTGGTTGCGGATCGAGTGGCCGGTGAGCTGGGTTTCGCCCTTCTTGTCGACCTCGAGCGGCGGGATGCGAACCGTCTGGCCCGGCTCGACGCGCGTATCGGCTTTTACTCTGCCACCATCGACGCGAACCTGGCCGGAGCGCAGGAGCTTCTGCAAATGGCCAAAGCCAAGGCCCGGGAAATGAACCTTGAACCAGCGGTCGAGCCGCATGCCCGCTTCGCCGGGCTCCACCACTATCTGTTCGACGCCTGCCATAATCTCGCTTCAACCATTTCAAACCGGGGCAATAGCATCAATGCCCTTCGCCCAAAAGGCGTGACGGGTTCGAAATAGGAGGCTTACGGCAGTGTTCTGACCAGCCACAGGCCCAAAAACAGCGCGACGATCGCGCCAACCACGCTAAACAGGGCGTAGCCGAGCGCCGGCAAGGTTGCTCCGCGCTCCCACAGCGTGGCGAAATCGAGCGAGAAAGCCGAGAAGGTCGTGAAGCCGCCGAGAATGCCGGTGGCGACGAACAGACGCAGCTCGGCCGACCCGCCGCGCCGGGCCATAAGCCCGATGAACAGGCCCATGACGAGGGAGCCCACGATGTTGATGAGCATCGTGCCCCACGGATAGTTCGGGCCGATGAGGCGCAGCGCGCCGAGATTGGAGAGGTGGCGAATTCCGGCGCCGATGGCGCCGCCCAGCGCGACGAGGACCAGATGGAGCATGGGCATTTTCTGCCCCTGCCGGAATGTCCGGTCAATCCCGGCGCCGTGCCGGCTCTTCCTGGGGAATGGCGCAGATGGTGGACCGGGTCAGGAAACGCTTCTCGCGTCCATTGTCGAGCGAGAACATCCCGCCCCGGCCTGGAACCACGTCGATCGTCAGATCGGTGTGCTTCCATGCTTCGTATTGCGAGGCGCTGATGTAGACCGGCGTCTCGCCGATTTCGCCCAGCAGAACGTCGTTGTCGCCGACGATGAAATCGCCCCGGGGATAGCACATGGGCGATGAACCGTCGCAGCAACCGCCCGACTGGTGGAACAAGACAGGCCCGTGATCGGCAATGATCTCCGCCAGGAACGCCTCGGCTTCGGGCGTCGCCGACACTTTGCCCAATGAAATCTTGTCCATCGTCTCCTCACTCAGCGGAAAGGCACGAACGCGTCGCGCCTTCCCCTTGCCCAGGCCTTGGGAGGTTCAGAAGAAGCCGAGCTTCTTCGGGCTATAGCTGACCAGCATGTTCTTGGTCTGCTGATAGTGGTCGAGCATCATCTTGTGGTTCTCGCGGCCGATGCCGGACTGCTTGTAGCCGCCGAAAGCCGCGTGGGCCGGATAGGCGTGATAGCAGTTCGTCCACACGCGCCCGGCCTGGATGGCACGGCCGAAGCGGTAGCAACGATTGGCGTCGCGGCTCCAGATGCCGGCTCCGAGGCCGTAGAGAGTGTCGTTGGCAATCGAGAGCGCCTCGTCATCGTCCTTGAAGGTGGTGACCGAAACCACCGGGCCAAAGATCTCCTCCTGGAAGATGCGCATCTTGTTGTTGCCCTTGAACACGGTCGGCTTGACGTAGTAGCCGCCGGCGAGGTCACCCGGCAGGTGGTTCTGCTCGCCGCCGGCCAGAACCTCGGCTCCTTCCTTCCTGCCGATGTCGAAGTAGGACAGGATCTTCTCGAGCTGCTCGCTCGATGCCTGGGCGCCGATCATGGTTGCCGGATCGAGCGGATCGCCCTGAACGATCGCTGCGACCCGCTTCAGCGCGCGCTCGATGAACTTGTCGTAGATCTTCTCGTGCACCAGCGCGCGGCTCGGGCATGTGCAGACCTCGCCCTGGTTGAGCGCGAACATGACGAAGCCTTCGATCGCCTTGTCGAAGAAGTCGTCGTCTTCCGCGGTGACATCGCTGAAGAAGATGTTAGGCGACTTGCCGCCAAGCTCGAGAGTGACCGGGATAAGATTCTGGCTGGCGTATTGCGAGATGAGGCGTCCGGTCGTGGTCTCGCCGGTGAAGGCGATCTTGGCGATACGGTTCGACGATGCCAGCGGCTTGCCCGCTTCCAGGCCAAAGCCGTTGACGATGTTGAGGACGCCGGGCGGCAGCAGGTCGCCGATGAGATCGGCCCAGAGCATGATGGTGGCGGGCGTCTGCTCCGCCGGCTTGATGACGACGCAATTGCCCGCGGCCAGCGCCGGCGCCAGCTTCCACACGGCCATCAGCAAGGGGAAATTCCACGGGATGATCTGCCCGACGACGCCGAGAGGCTCGTGGAAATGATAGGCGACCGTGTCGTGGTCGATCTCGGAGATGCCGCCTTCCTGCGCGCGCACGGCGCCGGCGAAATACCGGAAATGGTCGATGGCGAGCGGCAGATCGGCCGCGGTCGTCTCGCGGATCGGCTTGCCGTTGTCCCAGGTCTCGGCCAGCGCCAGCAGATCGAGATTTTCCTCCATGCGGTCGGCGATACGGTTGAGGATCAAGGCGCGGGCAGCGGCGCTCGTCTTGCCCCAGGCGTCTTTGGCCCTGTGGGCTGCGTCGAGCGCGGCCTCGATGTCGGCGGCGTCCGAACGGGCCACCTCGCCCAGCGGCCTGCCGGTGACCGGCGAGATGTTCTCGAAATACCGGCCGGCTTTCGGGGCGACCCACTGGCCGCCGATGTAGTTGTCGTAACGCTTGGCGAAGGGAACCTTCGCCGCGCGGGAAAATTCAACCTTGTTCATCGTCTTCCTCCCAACAGGCAGCGCCACGGGATGCGGCGCGCTTCATGGGCAAGAGTTGCGAACAGGACCGACGATGTCATCCCGGGCGAAGGCGATCCGCCCGTCCGACTGTCTCAGTTCTGCGACAGTCGGACGGGCAAAACTCAGTGCGGGCGGCGAATGCCGAAACGGGCGAGCTTGCGATGCAGCGTCGCCCGCGAAATGCCGAGGCTGCTGGCGGCCTGGGAGACATTGCCCTCGGCCCGCGCGATGGCGCGCTGGACGACGCCGCGCTCCGCTTCCTCAAGATCCTCGGTCGCCTTTGCGGCGCTGCCCAGTATGTCGGCCGCGGGCAGCCCCCTGGCCAGGAGCTGCTGCGTGATGCCCAGCGCCAGCCGCGCCGATCGGGTCGCCCCGATCACGAGGTCGTCGTTATCCACGGCGATCAGGGCGCCGGCACTCCGTTCGGCCACCGGCGCCAGCATGATGCGGGCGCCCGAGAACACCATGCGGAAATTCTCGGCTTCGATACGGCGCGCGGCATCTCCCACCGCGACCGAGATCAGGTTGACGAAGCTCTCCGTCAGGTCCGAACGGCAGGACGAGACATCGAGCGCCGCGGCCAGATTGCCTTCATGGTCATAGACCGGCGCCGTGGTGCAGCTGAGCAGCGTGTTGCGGGACAGGAAATGCTGGTCGCGATGGATGGTCAACGCGCGCTGGTCCGCGAGGCAGGTGCCAATTCCGTTGGTGCCTTCACTCTCCTCGCTCCAGACCGTGCCGGTCCACAGGCCCCATTCGTCGAACGTATCGTCATCGGCGACGGCGCCCCGGCGCTCCACCGGAATACCGTCCCGGTCGGCGAGCAGGACGCAGCAGCCGATGCCGCCGACGGCGAGGTAAAGCCGGTCCAGGCTCGCGTCGGCGGCACGGATCAGTTGCTCCATCCGCTGCCGCGCCTGTTTCAGCTCACTCTCGGTCAGCCGTCGTGGCGCAACGTGTACGGCCGGATCCAGGCCATGGACAGTGAGCGAGCGGCGCCAAGAGGCGACAAGCGCGGAACGCGCCGCGTCACTGCCGGCAATGGATGCCTGAACAAAATCCGCATGAAGACTGGTTGGCTGTCGTGCGCTCACCCCTTCCTCCCAAGGCGAATGTCGCTTCCAACTTCACGTTATATCCGTTGAGATATATCCGCTAGCCGCGTTTTTAGAGGATCAGGACAGGGCAGCGCTATACGACCATGGTGCAAGGACATGCCCACCATGGCCGCTCGGGCATGGTCCGGCCGCCGCCCGGAGCTGGCGACCGGAAACAGGCTATCAGGTGGTTTCGGCCTTCTTCGGCTTTGACGAGCCGATCATCTTCCAGTTCTTGTAGAAGACCGAGTTGATGCGTTCGACGCTGACCGAAACGACAGCCAGCAGGCCGGCGATCAGGCGGGGGAACGGAGACGGGCGGATGATGTCCACGAAGACGCAGTAGCGGCGTCCGTCATATTCGTTGACCGACCGGTGGAAGAGCGTGTCGTCGAAGATGAACAACGGGTTGTCGAACCAGTAGTTCTTCTTGCTGCCGCACTGGACGAAGATCTCGGCCTTCACCGGGACGAGATTGTAGAGGATGCGCAGGCTGAGCCGCAGCGGTCCGAAATGCCAGGAGGTCGACTCGCGCTTGCTGAACACCGAGACGGCGATGGTCTTGATGTATTTGAAATCCTTGTTGAATTCCGGAACGTTGTCGATCTTGTGCTTGCCATACCACTGGTAGACATACATGCCGCGCCGACCGGCGCCGAAATTGGCGTCTATGTCGGCGATGATCTCCTGCTTGCGCGCCTTGAAGACGTCGAGGATCTCATTGACCTCGCGCTGATAGTCAGGCGGGAACTGCTCGAGCTTCCACACGCCCGGATTCCGGTAGGACAACAGGTCGACCAGCAGGTTGAAAGGCGAAAGCAGCCAGGTGAACAAGCCGTTGCCGAGGAAATAGCTGCTGAACAGCGGCCAGTCCTTCTGGTCGTTGCGCATCACGTCGATGATGCCGCAGACGACGAGCAAAGTCGTCAAAATGGGAATGAAATAAAAACCGACCGCCAGCACCAGAACGGCGATGGCGACTTTGCGAATGGATTTGCGAAGGGTCTTTGTCATTTTTCCAGGCGCCTGAGCGCCATCCTGTTTCGATATGGCCGGCTATGGGCGTCTTCGGCCAGTACCCCCCTGGCCTCGCGCTGCTTCGGTAACGGATCGATTCCGAACGTCACCAGCCGTGCGCCTAGATACGGTCTTTTGGGTCGGCGCACAATGTCGTTCGCTCCGCGGCAACGATCGCGCCGGAGACCTCAGCGCCCCTGCGTTGAAACGAGCTACATCAATGGACGGCCGGCAGGCCCAAATCGTCCCATTTCTCGCGCGCTATCGGGTCACCGACCAGGAACTCGAAACCCTTGACGGTTCCGCCGTCCCGCGACAGCTCGCATTTGAATTGCAGCCCGAACCAGTTTCCCCGGCTGCGGAAGGCCGCGCCATTGGCCGAGACGACGCCGTCGGCGATCCTTTCCCTCGCTGTCGCATAGGGCACCACCCGATCCGGGTGGAAGTCCGCGCGCCAGGCATGGATCTGGTCCATGGCCTCGAGGTCGCACAGTTGCAGCATGCGCTCGTCCGAGGCGAATGTGGCGAGATCGGCCCTCGCCTGCCGACTGCGCGGATCGGCCAGGGTTCGGGCCGAGAGCATCCTGTTTGGCCGGATCATCTCCGGCGTCCTGGAAGGTGCCGGCGCGGCGACCTCTGGCAGGGGTGCCGTCGTCGGAGCCTGCGGAACTGGAGGCGCCACCGGCGCCGGCGGCGGACTTGTCTGTGCCCGAAACTGATCCGGCGAGAGTATGTCGACCGACACTGGCTCTTCGTGGGACGGCTCGGGCCGTCTCGGCACCGGCATCACGGCCAGCGCGGCGATCAGAAGCGCGTGGAGGCCCAGCGAGCTCGATATGCCCCAGGGCGAAATCTCATGCCGGGCGGCCACGAGACCGCGCAAGCCCCCTATCCCCGTTCCTTGCGCAGCTTCGCCCAGTAGTCGAGCCGCTTGCGTATGTCGCGCTCGAAGCCGCGTTCGGGTGGATCGTAAAAAGTGCGCCGTCCCATCTTTTCCGGAAAATAATCCTGGCCCGAGAAGGCGTCCGGCTCGTCGTGGTCGTAGCGATAGCCGGCGCCGTAGTCTTCTTCCTTCATGAGCTTGGTCGGCGCATTGAGGATGTGCTTGGGCGGCAGCAGCGAGCCGAATTCCTTGGCTGCCTGCGTCGCCGCCTTGAAGGCGGTGTAGACGGCGTTCGATTTCGGCGCGGTGGCGAGATAGACGGCGGCCTGCGCGAAGGCGAGCTCTCCCTCTGGCGAGCCCAGATAGTCATAGGCATCCTTGGCGGCGTTGGCGACGACCAGGGCCTGCGGGTCGGCAAGCCCGATATCCTCCACCGCCATGCGCACCAGCCGGCGCCCGAGATAGAGAGGATCCTCGCCGGCGTCGAACATGCGCGCGAGATAGTAAAGCGCTGCATCAGGATCGGAGCCGCGTACCGACTTGTGCAGCGCCGAGATCAGATTGTAGTGGCCGTCCTGACCCTTGTCATAGATCGGCGCGCGACGCTGGACGACGCGCTGGAGGCCTTCCGGTCCGAAAACCTCCCCCGGCTTGGCCGCGCGCCATACTTCCTCTGCCAGTGTGAGGGATGCCCGACCATCGCCATCCGCCATGCGGATGAGCATGGCGCGCGCATCCTCGTCGAGCGGCAGCGCCCTGCCCTCGGTCTCCTCGGCGCGCGCCAGGAGTTTCGTGATGCTCGCCTCGCCGAGCGACTGGAATACCAGCACCCGGGCCCGCGACAGAAGCGCGGCGTTGAGCTCGAAGGATGGATTCTCCGTGGTGGCGCCGACCAGCACGATCGTTCCGTCCTCCATCACCGGCAGGAATCCATCCTGCTGGGCCCGGTTGAAGCGATGGATCTCGTCGACGAAGAGCAGCGTCTGGCGGCCGTTGGCGCGGCGCAGCTTTGCCGCCTCGAACACTTTCTTCAGGTCGGCGACGCCGGAAAAGATCGCCGATATCTGTTCGAAGGCAAGCTCGGTTTCACCGGCCAGCAGCCGAGCCACGGTGGTTTTTCCGGTGCCGGGCGGCCCCCAGAAGATCATCGACCCCAGCGACCCGGAATTGATCAGCCGCGTCAGCGCGCCATCCGGGCCGGTCAAATGCTCCTGGCCGACGACCTCGCCGAGATTCCTCGGCCGTAGCCGATCGGCCAGGGGGCGGCCGGTTGAAGCCTTCTCCGGTTCCTCGACGCTGAACAGATCCGCCATGCACTTCTTCAGAGTTGGGGCATCGTCCGGGAAAAATCCCGTTCGTGCTCAGTAACGCAACACCTGACGCAGTATCTGCCCGCCGCGCTCGACGGTAAAGCGCCACCAGCGCGTATCCTGCTTGGAGGCCTGCTCCAGGGCCGTTGCGGTGTCGATGGTGACGCCGTTGACCTCGCGCACGATGTCGCCCGTCTGGAAGCCGAAATCGGCCGCCGGGGAATCGCGGTTGATGTCGACCACGGTGACGCCCTTGGCGTCGGTGCGCAGGCCGAGCCGCTGCGCGAGCCGCGGCGAAAGCTCAGCCACCTTGGCGCCGGCAAACGGGCTGCGGCCGCGTAAGGTGATCTCGGATGGCTTGGAACCCTCCGGTGGCCGCTCCAGGGCGATCTCCATCGTCGCCTGCTGGCCCTTGCTGAGCACAGCGAAATTCACCTTGGCGCCGATCGAGAGCGTCGCCATGCGGTAGTCCAGCGCTTCGATGGTGTCGACCGGCTTGCCGTTGAGCGAAAGAACGACGTCACCCGGCTTCAGGCCTGCCTTGGCGGCGGGGCCGTTCGGCTCGACGGAAGACACCAGCGCGCCGGCGGGCTTCTCCATGGCGAGCGATTCCGCGATCTGCGGCGTAACGGCCTCGAACTCGGCCCCGATATAGGGGCGTTCGAAGAAATCGAGCCCGGCCTTGGCGGCGTCCGCGAAGGCACGAACCATGTTGGACGGGATGGCGAAGCCAAGGCCGATGGAGCCGCCGCTGCGGCTGTAGATCGCCGTGTTGATGCCGATGAGCTGCCCGCCCATGTTGATCAGGGCGCCGCCGGAATTGCCCGGGTTGATGGCGGCGTCGGTCTGGATGAAGAAGCTCGAATCCGAAACACCGATGTGGCTGCGTGCAAGCGCCGACACGATGCCGCTGGTCGTCGTCTGGCCGACGCCGAACGGATTGCCGATGGCCAGTACCAGGTCGCCGACCTCCAGCGCATCGGAGTCGCCGATGGCGATGACGGGAAACGGCTTGTCGGACGAAATCTTGAGCACGGCGAGATCCAGCGTCTCGTCCTTCAGCATGATCTTGCTTTCGAACTCGCGCCCGTCGGCCATGGCCACCTTGACCTGGTCGGCGTTCTTCACGACGTGAAAATTGGTCACGACGATGCCGCTCGGATCGACGAGCACGCCGGAACCCAGCGAGGACTGCGCGCGCGGCTGAGAGCGGCCGAAGAACTCCTCGAAGAAGGGATCGCCCTCAAAGGGCGAAACCACCTTGGCGGTCTGCGAGGCATAGACGTTGACCACTGCCGGAGCTGTCTGCTTGACCAGCGGCGCAAAGGAAAGCTGCACCTCCTCGCGCCCGAACGGCACGCGCTTGTCGGGGCCGGAATTGCCATTCTCGCCCTCCACGCCATGCAGCAGGTCGGTCAGGACATCGGAGAGACCGGGTTCGCTCTTGTTCTCCTCGGCGGATGCATGCCTGACCGCCGGCACGGCCGCGCACGCCATCACGGCGCACAGCAGGGCTATGGACAGTCGTCTGAGAAGCATCGCGAATCCTCCAGGTCGGGTTCGGCGCCATTGTCCCGACGATTGTGCAAAATGAAAGGCTAAGGCGCTGAAATCCGTTTCTTTTCGTGAGGCTAACCGCGACCGAGGGAGGCGCCAGGGCTTATCCATCCCTGTCTTCCAGCCTCTCCTCCCCGACAGCGACCCCGCCCCTGTAGGCCACGGCTCACAGCGCCGTTCTTAACCTTTGTCAAGCCGAAGGAAACCATATCGGCGATTTTAAGGCATCCGGGCGATCGCGCGCCGCCGTTCCGCCTCAATGGAGTAGCAATTGAGCCGGAGGGACGTGTCTTTGGACTTGCGAGAGGACCACTATGTATCTGACCAAGACGACTGCCATTGCTGTCGCGCTTCTCACCGCCGCCCTTACCGGATGCGCGTCTGAACAGGAACAGAGAGCCGGAACGGGCGCGCTGATCGGCGGCGCCAGCGGCGCCTTGATCGGCCAGGCGCTCGGCCATGACACGGCCAGCACCGTGGTGGGTGCCGCGGGCGGCGCGATACTTGGCGCGGCGATCGGCCAGGCGACGACCCCTCAGCGCCGCGACGAGCAGCTTTGCCGCTACAGGGACCGCTACGGCCGCATCTACACCGCACCGTGCGACGACCGCTACTACAACCGCAACTACTGATCCTGAGGCCCGGCGGCTCCGAGCTGTCGGGGCCTCTCCCGTTGCCAATAGAAAAAGGGGCCGAAAGGCCCCTTTTTGTCTCCTGCAGTACCGGGCGTCTCCACCCGGTCGCGGCATGCCTAAGCGGCAGCTTCCTCGTTGTTGCCCTCGGCCTCGAGGCGAGCGCGGTCAGCGGCGCCCTTGGCGGAGGTGTCGCGATCCACGAACTCGATCACCGCCATCGCGGCGTTGTCGCCGTGACGGAAACCAGCCTTCATGATGCGCAGGTAGCCGCCGTTGCGGTTGGCGTAGCGCGGTGCGAGGGTCTCGAACAGGCGCTTGACGACGCCTTCATTGCCGATCTGCGCGATCACCTGACGGCGGGCGTGCAGGTCACCGCGCTTGCCGAGCGTCACCAGCTTCTCGACGATCGGACGCAGGTCCTTCGCCTTCGGCAAGGTGGTGACGATCTGTTCGTGCTCGATGAGAGACACGGCAAGGTTGGCGAACATCGACTTGCGGTGGCTTACGCTGCGGGCGAAGCGACGGCCTTTGAAACCGTGGCGCATGGCTCTTTTCCTTCTTCAGTTGTTCAAGAGGCCACGGCCTCTGATGGTTTTCCGCATGACCGTCGGATCGAGCGGCTTACGCCGCCGATCCTTGGAATTCATGCTCAATATTGGTCTTCGTAACGCTTGGCGAGGTCTTCGATATTTTCCGGCGGCCAGTCCGGCACTTCCATGCCGAGGTGCAACCCCATCGCCGCCAGAACTTCCTTGATCTCGTTCAGCGACTTGCGGCCGAAGTTCGGGGTGCGCAGCATCTCGGCTTCGGTCTTCTGGATCAGGTCGCCGATGTAGACGATATTGTCGTTCTTCAGGCAGTTGGCCGAACGCACCGAAAGCTCGAGTTCGTCGACCTTCTTGAGCAGCGCCGGATTAAAGGCGAGCTCGGTAACGGCTTCCGCCGCGACTTCTTTCTGCGGCTCGTCGAAGTTGACGAACAGGCCCAACTGGTCCTGCAGGATGCGAGCGGCGAAAGCCACGGCGTCCTCGCCCGAGATCGAACCGTCGGTCTCGATGGTCATGGTCAGCTTGTCGTAGTCGAGAACCTGGCCCTCGCGGGTGTTCTCGACCTTGTAGGAGACCTTCTTGACCGGCGAATAGAGGCTATCGACCGGGATCAGGCCGATCGGCGCGTCCTCGGCTCGATTGCGATCGGCCGGCACGTAACCCTTGCCGGTGTCGACCGTGAACTCCATGCGGATCTCGGCGCCCTCGTCCAGCGTGCAGATGACGTGGTCGGGGTTGAGGATCTCGACGTCGCCGACTGTCTGGATGTCGCCAGCCAGCACGGCGCCCGGGCCCTGCTTGCGAACGACCATGCGCTTGGGACCATCGCCTTCCATGCGGATGGCGATTTCCTTGATGTTGAGCACGATGTCCGTCACGTCCTCGCGCACGCCGGCGATGGACGAGAATTCGTGCAGGACGCCGTCGATCTGCACGGCGGTCACAGCCGCGCCACGCAGCGAGGACAGGAGCACGCGGCGCAGCGCGTTGCCGAGCGTCAGGCCGAAGCCGCGCTCGAGCGGCTCGGCGACCAGGGTGGTCAGCGTCTTCTTCTTCGACGAGAACTCGATCTTGTTCGGCTTGATCAGTTCCTGCCAGTTTTTCTGGATCATGATGTCTTCCTTCCGTTGCCCCGCCACCATCCAATCGTGGCGGGCGACCTGGAATACCGTGGAGGAACGCCGACGGCGTTCACGCGGCGTTCGAAATTAGACGCGGCGCTTCTTGCGCGGACGGCAGCCATTGTGCGGGATCGGCGTCACATCACGGATCGAGGTGATGGTGAAGCCGGCCGCCTGCAGGGCGCGCAGGGCCGATTCACGACCGGAGCCAGGTCCGCAGACCTCGACCTCAAGCATGCGCATGCCGTGTTCCTGGGCCTTCTTGGCGGCGTCCTCGGCAGCCATCTGGGCGGCGAACGGGGTCGACTTGCGCGAACCCTTGAAGCCCTGGGCGCCAGCCGACGACCAGGCAATCGAATTGCCCTGCGCGTCGGTGATGGTGATCATCGTGTTGTTGAAGGTCGAATTGACGTGGGCAACGCCCGACGAAATGTTCTTGCGTTCGCGACGGCGAACACGAGCGGCTTCCTTGGCCATGGTAGTCCTTTCAGTTGATCTCTACACCGCCGTAATGCCAGCGGCTCCACCTTGGTAAGGTAGTAGGGGAGCAAGGCGGTAAGGAAGTCGGGAAAAACGCGATCCCTTTGCCTTACCGCCCTGCCCTACTCCCCAAATTACTTCTTCTTGCCGGCGATTGCCTTTGCCGGGCCCTTGCGGGTGCGCGCATTGGTGTGCGTGCGCTGGCCGCGAACCGGCAGCGAACGGCGGTGACGCAGGCCGCGGTAGCAGCCCAGGTCCATGAGGCGCTTGATGTTCATCGACACTTCGCGGCGCAGGTCGCCCTCGACCTGGTAGTCGCGGTCGATCGTCTCGCGAATCGCCAGAACCTCGGCATCGGTGAGCTGGTTCACGCGACGCTCGGCCGGGATGCCGACCTTGTCGACGATCTCCTGGGCGAACTTCTTGCCAATGCCGTGAATGTACTGAAGCGCGATAACGACGCGCTTGTTGGTCGGAATGTTGACGCCGGCTATACGAGCCATGTTCTTCTCTTCTCCATTTGGGCCGACCGACCCTGAAAAACAGGGCAGCCTGGCGCGGTGAAAAATGACCCGCGTCCGGTGGAGGCCGGCCCATGCGGGTGTTTCCAGTTCAAAGCAATTGCCTTGTCCTTGCGGACAAGCAGAGTCCATGCCTGATAGGAAGACGGGCCGCCATAGCCTAGCGGCCCTTTCCAGTCAAGCGCAATCTTTACTTAGCCGTCGCGGCGACCTTCACCGTCGTGGCCAGGACCGCCTCGATCTCGGTGGTGACGGCATCGATGCTGGCCATGCCGTCGACGCCGCGCAGCTTGCCCTTGGCGTAGTAGTAGCCGATGAGCGGCGCGGTCTTCTTGTAGTACTCGCGCAGGCGCTCTTCGAATACAGCCGGATTGTCGTCCTTGCGCACCGGCTGGCCGGCGGCCTTGGCATCCTCGGCCCGCTTGACGATACGACCGACGAGCGCCTTGTCGTCGACGACAAGCTCGACAACCGTGTCGAGCGCAATGCCGCGCTCCTTCAGCATCGCTTCGACGGCGTCCGCTTGCACCAGGGTGCGCGGATATCCGTCGAGGATGAAACCGCGCGCGCAGTCGGGCTGGTCGATGCGTTCGGCCACGATCGCGTTGACGATCGCGTCGGAAACCAGTTCGCCGGCATCCATCACCGCCTTGGCGCGCTTGCCGACTTCGGTACCGGCCTGGACGGCCGCGCGCAACATATCGCCCGTGGAGAGCTGGGGAATGCCGTGCTTCTCGACCAGTCTCTGTGCTTGCGTCCCCTTGCCCGCCCCCGGCGGCCCAAGCAAAATCAGTCTCATCTGGCCTTCTTACCCCCGCGCAACTTCGACTTCTTGATCAGGCCCTCATACTGGTGCGCGATCAGGTGGCCTTGAATCTGGGCGACCGTGTCGAGCGTGACACTGACCACGATCAGAAGCGATGTGCCACCGAGGTAGAACGGTACGCCAGTGGCTGAAATCAGGAACTCCGGCAGCAGGCAGACCAGCACCAGGTAGATGGCGCCGACGACGGTGATGCGGGTGAGGACGTAGTCGATGTACTCGGCAGTGCGCTCGCCCGGGCGATAGCCGGGAATGAAGCCCGAGTGCTTCTTGAGCTGGTCCGCCGTGTCCTTCGGATTGAACACGATCGCCGTGTAGAAGAAGGCGAAGAAGACGATCATCGCGGCGTAGAACGCCATGTAGAGCGGCTGGCCATGACCGAGCGACGCGAGCACCGAACTGGCCCAGGTCGGGAGATTCGTGGCCTGCGAGAACCCGGCGACGGTAGCCGGCAGCAGGAGCAGCGAGGATGCGAAGATCGGCGGAATGACGCCCGAGGTGTTGAGCTTCAGCGGCAGGTGCGAGGTATCGCCCTGGAACATGCGGTTGCCGACCTGGCGCTTCGGATACTGGATCAGCAGGCGGCGTTGGGCGCGCTCGAAGAAGACGATCAGCGCGATCACGACGATGGCGAGCACGATGATCGCGAGGATCAGGCTGGTGGACAGCGCGCCGGTGCGGCCGAGCTCGAGCGTGCCGGAAATGGCGTGCGGCAGGCCGGCCACGATGCCGGAGAAGATGATCAGCGAAATGCCGTTGCCGATGCCGCGCGCGGTGATCTGCTCGCCGAGCCACATCAGGAACATGGTGCCGCCGACCAGGGTGATGACGGTCGAAGCCCGGAAGAACATGCCGGGATCGCTGACGATGCCGTTACCATTCTCAAGCCCGACGGAAATACCGTAAGCCTGGACCAGCGCGAGCAGCACGGTGCCGTAGCGGGTATACTGGTTGATGACCTTGCGGCCCTGTTCGCCTTCCTTCTTCAACGCTTCCAGCGACGGAATGACCGACGTCATGAGCTGCATGATGATGGAGGCGGAAATGTAGGGCATGATGCCGAGGGCGAAGATCGCCATGCGCTGCACGGCGCCGCCGGCGAACATGTTGAACATGCCAAGCACGCCCTTGCTCTGCGAGGAGAAGGCCTGGGCGAAGGCATCTGGGTTGATGCCGGGCATCGGGATGTAGGTGCCGAGTCGGTAGACGAGCAACGCGCCTATGGTGAACCAGATGCGTTTCTTCAGGTCCTCCGCCTTGGCGAAGGCCGAGAAATTCAGATTCGAGGCTAGTTGTTCAGCTGCCGAAGCCATGCCTGATTCTCCGCTTGGTCACGCTTGTTGGCCCTGAGGTCAGGCGGCGCGTGTCACCGAAGCTCACGAGATAAGCTCCGGACCGTAAACATGCAAGCGGCCGCGTTGACGCGGCCGCCCAATTGAACTGATCAAAGCGCGATCGGAAGCAAGACCCCACCTGCCGCGCTTCGGGTCGTCTTTATTCCGCGGCCGCCGCTTCCGGCAGCTTCACCGAGCCGCCGGCCTTCTCGATCTTCTCGATGGCGGCCTTGGAGGCGCCGGCCACGTCGAAGGCGAGCTTCGCCTTGAGTTCGCCGTCGGAGAGGACACGCACGCCGTCCTTGACGCGGCGGATCACGCCGGCGGCGACGAGCGCCTCGGCGGTCACGGTCTCTTTCGCGTCGAGCTTCTTGGCGTCGACGGCGGCCTGGATGCGGGCCAGCGACACGACGGCAAAGCTCTTGCCGAAGAGGTTGTTGAAGCCGCGCTTCGGCAGGCGCCGATAGAGCGGCATCTGGCCACCCTCGAAGCCGTTGATGGCGACACCCGAGCGGGCCTTCTGGCCCTTCACGCCACGGCCGGCGGTCTTGCCGGAACCGGAGCCGATGCCGCGGCCGAGACGCTTCCTGGAATGCGTCGCGCCGTCCATGTCACGCAGATCGTTGAGTTTCATCTGAGTTCTCCTGCGCTTCTGCTCAGCGCTCGTCGACGACGCGGACGAGGTGCTGAACGGCAGCGATCATACCGCGCACGGAAGGCGTATCCTCCAGGGTGCGCTGCTTGTGCATCTTGTTGAGGCCGAGGCCGACCAGCGTCGCGCGCTGTTCCTTCGGCCGACGGATCGGCGAACCGATCTGCTCAACGGTGATGGTCTTGGTAGCTTTCTTGGCCATGGTCGAAATCCCTGGTCAGAACAGACTATTCTTCAGCCGCTACGGCAGTGCCGCGGCGAGCCTGAAGGGTCGAATACTTGATGCCACGCGCCGCAGCCACATCCTTGGGATGCATCTGGCTCTTCAGCGCGTCGAAGGTGGCGCGAACCATGTTGTAGGGGTTCGACGATCCCATCGACTTGGCGACGACGTCGTGCATGCCGAGCGTCTCGAAGACGGCGCGCATCGGGCCGCCGGCGATGATGCCGGTACCCTGCTTGGCGGCGCGCAGCAGAACGCGGCCAGCGCCCCAGCGACCCTCGACGTCATGATGCAGCGTACGACCCGAGCGCAGCGGCACGAAGATCATGTCGCGCTTGGCAGACTCGGTCGCCTTGCGGATAGCCTCCGGCACTTCACGCGCCTTGCCGTGACCGAAGCCGACGCGGCCCTTCTGGTCGCCGACGACGACGAGAGCGGCGAAGCCGAAGCGACGGCCACCCTTCACCACCTTGGCGACGCGGTTGATGTGGACGAGCTTGTCCACCATGCCGTCGTCGCGTTCCTCGCGTTCACGCTCGCGGCCGCGGCCGCCTTCTCTACGTTCCTGTGCCATATCCTGTTCCTTGTTCTTTTCCGGAAGCACGGTTGCTGAAATGCCGACGCCTCATTCGAGGTCGCCGGCGGTGAGAATCGTCTCTCTGCATGATCCTGTCCGGAAAGTCTGCAACTTTCTGCGACATCCGGAGCAGAAATTACGCCTTGGAGCAGGATCCGCAGGAACTCCGCACCAAGGCCTTTCCTTCAAGCGTGACCTTTTCCGAAAAGCCTGCGACTTTTCGGGGCCATGCCTTAGAAGCTCAGGCCACCCTCGCGAGCGGCTTCGGCGAGCGCCTTGACGCGGCCGTGATAGATGTACGGGCCACGGTCGAACACCACTTCCTTGACGCCGGCCTTCGCCGCACGCTCGGCGATCAGCTTGCCGACGGCCGCGGCGGCACCGATGTCAGCGCCGGTCTTGAGCGACCCCTTGAGATCCTTCTCAAGCGTCGATGCGGCGGCGATGGTGTGGCCCTTGGCGTCGTCGATGACCTGGACATAGATATTCTTGGAGGTGCGATGCACCGAAAGACGCGGACGCTCGCCGGCGACCTTCTTGATCTGACGACGGACGCGCTGCGCGCGACGCTGGGTAGCTTCTTTGTTGGCCATTGTACTTGTTCCTTGCCTTCAAAAAACGGGGGCCGCCATGTGCGGTCGGCGACAAGCACCGCCCGCGGCCGCTCCCCGCGGCGTTGTAGCGAATTACTTCTTCTTGCCTTCCTTGCGCACGATACGCTCGCCGGCGTAACGCACGCCCTTGCCCTTGTAGGGCTCGGGACCGCGATATTCGCGGATCTCGGCGGCAACCTGACCAACCTGCTGCTTGTCGATGCCCGAGACCGTGATCTCGGTCGGCTTCGGCACGGTGATCGTGATGCCATTCGGCGTCTCGTAGACGACGTCGTGGCTGAAGCCAAGCGCGAGCTGCAGGTTCTTGCCCTGCAACGCGGCGCGATAGCCGACGCCGGTGATTTCCAGCTTCTTCTCGAAGCCATCCTTCACGCCATGCAGAATGTTGACGATCTGCGTGCGCGACATGCCCCACTTGGAGCGGGCGTTCTTGCTCTGGTCGCGCGGCTGAACGGAGATCTCGTTGTTCTCCATCTTGACCAGGACCTCGTCGTTGACGACGAACTTGAGCTCGCCCTTGGGGCCCTTCGCGGTCACGGTCTGGCCGTTGATGGTCGCGGTCACACCGGCCGGCAACGAAACGGGTTTCTTTCCGATACGAGACATTTTGTTGTCCTCGTCACTTCTCTTGTTTCAGGGTCCAGTTCCCGGGTGCGATCCCAGGAACCGAGACCCGCTGTTCAATCTCGTGCCAGATCAGAAGACCTGGCAGAGGATCTCGCCACCGACGTTCTGCTCGCGGGCCTCGTGGTCCGCCATCACACCCTTGGGCGTGGAAAGAATGGCGATGCCGAGACCGTTGGCCACGTGCGGGATCGACTTGGCCGAAACGTAGACACGGCGGCCAGGCTTGGAGACGCGCTCGATATCGCGCACGACGGGAGCGCCGTCGAAATACTTCAGCTCGATCTCGATTTCGGACTTACCGTTTTCGAAGTCGGTCTGGCTGTAGTCGCGGATGTAACCTTCCGACTTCAGCACGTCGAGGACGCGGGCGCGCAGCCGCGAGGCCGGGGTCGAGACGCTCGACTTCTTGCGGCCGTAGGCGTTGCGGATGCGGGTCAGCATATCGCCGAGAGGATCGCTCAATGACATCTCAGTGTCTCCTTACCAGCTCGACTTGACCAAGCCCGGGATCTGGCCGTTGTTGCCGAGATCGCGAAGCGCGATACGCGAAACCTTGAGCTTGCGATAGAAAGCGCGCGGGCGCCCGGTGACTTCGCAGCGGTTGCGGATGCGGATCTTTGCCGAGTTGCGCGGCAGCGCCGACAGCTTCAGCTGCGCACGGAAACGCTCTTCCATCGGCTTGGACTGATCCATGACGATGTCCTTGAGCGCCTTGCGCTTGGCGGCATACTGGCCGGCAAGCTTGCGGCGCCTGTTGTTCTTCTCGACTGAGCTGGTCTTTGCCATTTCAGGTTTTTCCTTTGCTCGCTGCCGTTACTGGCGGAAGGGGAAGTTGAAAGCCTTGAGCAGAGCCCTGGCTTCGTCGTCCGTCTTCGCAGTCGTACAAACGATGATGTCCATGCCCCAGACCTGATCAACCTTGTCGTAGTTGATCTCCGGGAACACGATGTGCTCTTTGATGCCCATGGCGTAGTTGCCACGGCCGTCAAAGCTCTTCGGATTCAGTCCGCGGAAGTCGCGAACGCGCGGCAGCGCGATGTTCACGAGGCGGTCGAGGAACTCGTACATGCGTTCCTTGCGCAGCGTGACCTTCGTGCCGATCGGCATGTTCTCGCGCACCTTGAAGCCGGCAATCGAATTGCGGGCGCGGGTGACGACAGCCTTCTGGCCGGCGATGAGGCTCAGGTCCTCGGCGGCGACCGAAGGCTTCTTCGAGTCGCCCGTGGCTTCGCCGACGCCCATGTTCAGAACGATCTTGTCCAGGCGCGGAACCTGCATGTCGTTGTCGTAGCCGAACTGCTCCAGCAGCGCCTTGCGGATGGTCTCGTTATAGACCTTCTTCAGGCGCGGCTCGTTCTTGGCGGCAGCCTGCTTGGTTTCAGCCTTAGCCATTGATGACTTCTCCCGAACGCTTGGCGACGCGCACCTTCTTGCCATCCTTCTGGACGGTGAAGCCGACGCGGGTCGGCTTGCCATCCTTGGGGTCGGCCAGCGCGATATTCGACAGGTGGATCGGCGCTTCCTTGGTGATGATCCCGCCCTCTTGGGCCTGGGTCTGCTTCTGGTGACGACGGATCATGTTGACGCCGCGCACCAGCGCGGTGTCGTCCTTCGGCTGTACCGACAGGACTTCGCCCGAACGGCCCTTGTCCTTGCCGGCCAGCACGACGACCTTGTCGCCTTTTCTAATCTTCTGCATTGGTCCGGTTCCTTACAGCACTTCAGGCGCGAGCGAGATGATCTTCATGTGGTTCTTGGCGCGCAGTTCGCGCGGAACCGGCCCGAAGATACGCGTGCCGATCGGCTCTTTCTTGTTGTCGACGAGAACGGCCGCGTTCTTGTCGAAACGGATCACGCTGCCGTCGGGACGGCGGATGTCCTTGGCCGTGCGAACCACGACCGCCTTCATCACATCGCCCTTCTTAACGCGGCCGCGCGGAATGGCTTCCTTGATCGACACCACGATGATGTCGCCGACGGAAGCGTATTTCCGCTTCGAGCCGCCCAGCACCTTGATGCACATGACACGACGGGCGCCGGAATTGTCCGCGACGTCGAGGTTTGTTTGCATCTGAATCATGACTGGCCGCCTTCTTCTTTTCTAACGGGACGGGTTCTTGGCCCCTCCCCGGTCTGTCCAAAATTCGTTCTGTAACGCCCGGCGGTCAGGCCTGGTCCGAAGACACGACGATCCAGCGCTTGTCCTTGGAAATCGGCTTCGATTCCTGGATGAACACTTCGTCGCCGACCTTGTGGGCGTTGCTCTCGTCGTGCGCCTTGTACTTCTTGGTCATGCGCACGGTCTTCTTCATCACGGGATGCGTGAAGCGCCGTTCGACCTTGACGACGACCGTCTTCTCGTTCTTGTCGCTGACGACGGTGCCCTGCAGAATGCGCTTTGGCATGGTTCTCGTCCTTAAGCCTTCTTGGCGGCGGATTTTTCCGCAGCAATGGTCTTGATGCGCGCGATGTCCTTGCGGACCTGCTTCACGCGTGCGGTCTTCTCGAGCTGACCCGTGGCCTTCTGGAAGCGCAGGTTGAACTGCTCCTTCTTCAGGCTGGCCAGATCGTCCGCCAGCTGGTCCTGGGTCTTGGTGCGGATGTCTTCGGCTTTCATGATCGGCCCGTCCTTATTCTGCGATGCGCTGCACGAAGCGCGTCCTGACCGAGAGCTTGGCCGCGCCGAGACGCAGCGCCTCACGCGCGGTCTCCTCGCTGACGCCGTCGATCTCGAACATGATGCGGCCAGGCTTCACGCGCGCCGCCCAATAATCGACACCGCCCTTGCCCTTACCCATGCGGACTTCGGTCGGCTTCGAGGTGACCGGCAGATCCGGGAAAATACGGATCCAGACGCGGCCGGCGCGCTTCATTTCGCGGGTGATCGCGCGGCGGGCCGCCTCGATCTCACGCGCAGTGACGCGGTTCGGCTCAAGCGCCTTCAGTCCGAAACCACCGAAATCCAGGTTCGTGCCGCCCTTGGCGGCACCGTGGATACGGCCCTTGAACTGCTTACGGAACTTTGTGCGCTTTGGCTGCAGCATCGTTCTAACTCCAAATTCCTAAATGTCTCAGGCGTTTTCGCGACGACGGCCACGCTCGCGCTCGCCGCTGGCGCCATGAGCGTGATCGCCTTCAGTGGCGCGACGCTCGGAAGCCATCGGGTCATGCTCGAGGATCTCGCCCTTGAACACCCAAACCTTGACGCCGCAGATGCCGTAGGCCGTATTCGCCTCGGCCGTGCCGTAGTCGACATCGGCGCGCAGCGTGTGCAACGGCACGCGACCTTCGCGATACCACTCCATGCGCGCGATTTCGGCGCCGCCGAGACGGCCGGAGCAGTTGATGCGGATGCCTTCGGCGCCGAGGCGCATGGCCGACTGCACGGCGCGCTTCATGGCGCGACGGAAAGCAATGCGGCGCTCGAGCTGCTGGGCGATCGACTGCGCGATCAGCGTCGCGTCGATTTCCGGCTTGCGCACTTCAACGATGTTGAGGTGCGTCTCGGACTGCGTCATCTCCATCAGCTTCTTGCGAAGCTTCTCGATGTCGGCGCCCTTCTTGCCGATGATCAGACCCGGGCGCGCGGCATGGATGGTGACGCGGCACTTCTTGTGCGGGCGCTCGATCACGACCTTCGAGATCGCGGCCTGCTTGAGCTCCTTCTCAAGATACTTGCGGATCTTGATGTCCTCGTGCAGCAGCTTGCCGTACTCGCCGGTGTTCGCGAACCAGCGCGAATCCCAGGTGCGGTTGATGCCGAGGCGCAGGCCAATCGGATTGATTTTCTGACCCATTATGCGGCCTCCACTTTGTCTTCCACTTCACGAACGACGATCGTGAGGTGAGCAAACGGCTTCTCGATGCGGCTGGCGCGACCGCGACCGCGAGCGTGGAACCGCTTCATGACGATCGACTTGCCGACATAGGCTTCCGCCACGATCAGCGAGTCGACATCCAGGTCGTGATTGTTTTCCGCGTTGGCGATCGCCGATTCCAGCGTCTTCTTGACCGTGCCGGAAATCCGCTTGGCCGAGAATTCGAGATCGGAAAGCGCTGTCGCGACCTTCTTGCCGCGGATGAGCGCGGCAACCAGGTTCAGCTTCTGCGGGCTGATACGGATCGTGCGCAGCACGGCGCGCGCCTCGTTATCAGCAAGCCTGCGCGGAGCTTTGGCCTTGCCCATGATTATTTCCTCTTCGCCTTCTTATCCGCGCCGTGACCGTAATAGGTCCGGGTAGGAGCGAATTCACCGAACTTGTGGCCGACCATGTCCTCGTTCACCGAAACGGGAACATGCTTCTGGCCGTTGTAGACACCGAAGGTGAGGCCGACGAACTGCGGCAGGATGGTGGAGCGACGGCTCCACATCTTGATCACCTCATTGCGACCACCTTCACGAACCTTGTCCACCTTCTTGAGAAGGTAGCCGTCGATGAAGGGGCCTTTCCAAATAGAACGAGTCACCTGGCGTTACCTCTTCTTAGCTCTTGCGCTGGTGGCGCGAGCGCACGATGAACTTGTCGGTCGCCTTGTTGGACCGCGTCTTCTTGCCCTTGGTCGGCTTGCCCCAGGGCGAAACCGGATGACGGCCACCCGAGGTGCGGCCTTCGCCACCGCCGTGCGGATGGTCGACCGGGTTCATGGCAACGCCGCGGTTGTGCGGGCGCTTGCCGCGCCAGACGGTGCGACCGGCCTTGCCGTCATTGATGTTGCCGTGGTCCGGGTTCGAAACGGCGCCGACGGTGGCCATGCAGGAACCGTGCACAACGCGCTGCTCGCCCGAATTGAGGCGCAGGATCGCCATGCCCTGGTCGCGACCGACCAGCTGGCCGTAGGCGCCGGCCGAACGGGCCACCTGGGCGCCCTTGCCCGGCTTCAGCTCGATATTGTGGACAATGGTGCCGACCGGCATCGAGGCCAGCGGCATCGCGTTGCCCGGCTTCACGTCGACCGCTTCGCCAGCCACGATCTTGTCGCCGGCAGCGAGACGCTGCGGAGCGATGATGTAGGACAGCTCACCGTCGTCATACTTGATCAGCGCGATGAAGGCGGTGCGGTTCGGATCGTATTCGATGCGTTCCACGGTGCCGACCACGTCGAACTTCTTACGCTTGAAGTCGATGATGCGGTACGAGCGCTTGTGACCGCCGCCGATGAAGCGGGCGGTGATGCGACCGTAGTTGTTGCGGCCGCCCGACTTGGTCAGGCCTTCGGTCAGGCCCTTGACGGGCTTGCCCTTGTAGAGGCCCGAGCGGTCGACGATGACCAGCTGGCGGGTGCTCGGCGTTACCGGGTTGAATTTCTTGAGTGCCATTGTCCTGTCCTCGCGGCCTTGCTCAGAGACCCGTCGCGACGTCGATCGACTGGCCATCGGCCAGCGTCACAACCGCCTTCTTGACGTCGCCCTGGCGGCCGATCGTGCCGCGGAAGCGCTTGATCTTGCCCTTGCGGACGAGCGTGTTCACAGCCGTCACCTTGACGCCGAAGAGAGCTTCGACGGCGGCCTTGATTTCCGGCTTCGACGCCTTCTTGGCGACGTTGAAGACGACCTGGTTCTGCTCGGAAGCCATGGTCGACTTTTCGGTGATCGCCGGCGAGACGATCACGTCATAATGACGAAGGTCGGTCATTTAAAGCGCTCCTCGAGAGCCTCGACGGCGGCCTTCGAAAGGACCAGCGTGCCGCGGCGCAGAATGTCGTAGACGTTGATGCCCTGAATGGGCAGCACGTCGATGTTCGGGATGTTGGTCGCCGCCAGCTTGAAGTTGTTGTCAAGCTCGGCGCCGCCGATCACCAGTGCGTTGGTCAGGCCCAGCGAGGCGAAGCTGGCCGCCAGGGCCTTGGTCTTGGCTTCGGCCAGCGTCAACTCGTCGACGATGATGATCGAAGCGCTCTTGGCCTTGGCCGAAAGGGCATGCTTGAGGCCCAGCGCACGCACCTTCTTGGGCAGCTCATGCTCATGGCTGCGCACGACCGGGCCGTGCGCCTTGCCACCGCCGCGGAACTGCGGGGCGCGAGCCGAGTGGTGACGAGCGCGGCCCGTACCCTTCTGCTTGTACATCTTGGCGCCGGTGCGCGCGATTTCGGCGCGGCCCTTCGCCTTGTGCGTGCCCTGCTGGCGCTTGGCAAGCTGCCAGCGCACGACGCGCTGCAGGATGTCCTCGCGCGGGTCAAGGCCGAAAATCTCCTCGGAGAGTTTCACCTTGCCGGCGTCCTTGCCGCCGAGCGTTGTGATCTTGAGGTCCATTATTCCGCTCCCTCAGTGGCCGGGGCATCGTTCTTGGCGGCACCTGCGCGGATCGCGGCAGGCTTCGGCGCGTTGGCAGGCAGAGCGACCTTGGCGGCGTCACGGACCAGGATCCAGGCGCCCTTGACGCCGGGAACGGCGCCGCGGATCAGGATCAGGCCGCGGTCGGCGTCGGTCGAGACGACCTCGACGTTCTGCGTGGTGACGCGGGTAGCGCCCATGTGGCCGGCCATCTTCTTGCCCTTGAACACCTTGCCGGGGTCCTGGCGCTGGCCGGTCGAACCGTGCGTACGGTGCGAGACCGAGTTACCGTGGGTCGCGCGGCCGCCACCCATGTTGTGACGCTTGATGACGCCCTGGAAACCCTTACCGGTCGAGGTGCCCGTCACGTCGACCTTCTGGCCGGCGACGAAGTGCTCGACGGTGAGCTCGGCGCCGACGTCGATCATGTTGTCGGCGGAGACGCGGAACTCGGCGACCTTCGCCTTCGGCTCGACGGAAGCGGCGGCGAAATGGCCGCGCATCGCCTTCGACGTGTTCTTCACCTTGGCAAGGCCAACGCCGAGCTGAACGGCGGTGTAGCCATTCTTCTCCTGCGTGCGCTGCGCCACGACCTGGCAGTTCTCCATCTGGAGAACGGTGACGGGAACGTGTTCCCCGGCATCGTTGTAGATGCGGGTCATTCCCACCTTCTTTGCAATCACACCTGAACGCATCGGTTCAATTCCTTTAGAGTTCCCTGTCGGGGCTAACGCCCCTCCACGCCTCTTTTTCCTTCAGAGTTCCGGGTCGCCCCGCGCCTCTCGTTCCTTAGAGCTTGATCTCGACGTCCACGCCGGCTGCCAGATCGAGCTTCATCAGAGCGTCGACGGTCTGCGGGGTCGGATCGACGATGTCGAGCAGACGCTTATGGGTGCGCATCTCGAACTGCTCGCGGCTCTTCTTGTCGACGTGAGGCGACCGGTTGACCGTGAACTTTTCGATCCGCGTCGGCAGCGGAATGGGGCCGCGAACGTTGGCGCCGGTGCGCTTTGCCGTCGACACGATTTCGCGCGTCGAGGCGTCGAGCACCCGGTGATCAAACGCCTTCAGGCGGATGCGGATATTCTGTCCGTTCATGCGTCACTTCCTTGTTCTGGCGCGGCGCGGGCAACTACCGCGCCCGCGACAGATCGGTTTACGTCCAAATTACTCTTTGATGGTGACGACGATGCCGGCACCGACGGTGCGGCCGCCTTCACGGATGGCGAAGCGCAGCTTCTCTTCCATCGCGATCGGAACGATCAGCTCGACGTCGACCGTGATGTTGTCGCCAGGCATCACCATCTCGGTGCCCGCCGGCAGCGTCACGATGCCCGTCACGTCCGTCGTGCGGAAGTAGAACTGCGGACGGTAGTTGGTGAAGAACGGCGTATGACGGCCGCCCTCGTCCTTGGTCAGGATGTAGGCTTCGGCAACGAACTTCTTGTGCGGTTTCACCGAGCCCGGCTTGGCCAGAACCTGGCCGCGCTCAACGCCCTCACGGTCAACGCCGCGCAGCAGCGCGCCGATGTTGTCGCCAGCCTGGCCCTGGTCCAGAAGCTTGCGGAACATCTCGACGCCCGTGCAGGTCGTCTTCGTCGTCGGACGGATGCCGACGATCTCCAGTTCCTCGCCGACCTTGACAACGCCGCGCTCGACGCGACCCGTCACAACCGTACCGCGACCCGAGATCGAGAACACGTCCTCGATCGGCATCAGGAACGGCTTGTCCAGCGGACGAACCGGCGTCGGGATGTAGGCGTCGACCTGAGCCATCAGCTCGCGGATCGCGTCCTCGCCGATCGTCTTGTTCGAATCTTCCAGCGCGGCAAGCGCCGAACCCTTGACGATCGGAATGTCGTCGCCGGGGAACTCGTTCTTCGACAGAAGCTCGCGAACCTCGAGCTCGACCAGTTCCAGAAGCTCGGCGTCGTCAACCTGGTCGACCTTGTTGAGGAACACCACGATCGAGGGAACGCCGACCTGGCGGGCCAGCAGGATGTGCTCGCGCGTCTGCGGCATCGGGCCGTCAGCGGCCGAAACAACCAGGATCGCGCCGTCCATCTGCGCCGCACCCGTGATCATGTTCTTCACATAGTCGGCGTGGCCGGGGCAGTCGACGTGCGCGTAGTGACGGTTTTCCGTCTCGTACTCGACGTGCGCGGTCGAGATCGTGATGCCGCGCGCCTTCTCCTCAGGGGCAGCGTCGATCTGGTCGTAGCGCTTGTACTCGCCAAAATACTTCGTGATCGCCGCCGTCAGCGACGTCTTGCCGTGGTCAACGTGGCCGATCGTGCCGATGTTAACATGCGGCTTAGTACGTTCGAATTTACCTTTTGCCACCGTAGTTCTCCGTCTTCACTCATCCCGCTCGGGGGAAATTGATATTTGCTCCAGCCGACCCGGAAACGCGCAAGGAAGGCGTTTCCGGTAGCGCGGGCATTCTCACGCGTACTTTTTCTGGACTTCCTGGGCCACTGCGGTCGGAACCGGCTCGTAGTGGTCGAACTGCATCGTGTACTGGGCGCGGCCCTGCGACATCGAACGCAGATTGTCGACATACTTGAACATGTTCGCGAGCGGCACCATCGCATTGATGACGACGGCAACGCCGCGCGCTTCCTGACCCTGGATCTGGCCACGGCGACCGTTCAGGTCACCGATGACGCCGCCGACATACTCTTCCGGCGTCACGACCTCGACCTTCATGATCGGCTCGAGCAACTGCACGCCAAGCTTCGGCGCAGCTTCCTTGAAGCAGGCGCGGGACGCGATTTCGAACGCCAGCACCGAGGAGTCGACGTCGTGGAAGGCGCCGTCGATCAGGGTGGCCTTCACGCCGATCATCGGGAAGCCAGCGAACGGGCCGGAACCCATGACGCTCTGGATGCCCTTCTCGACGCCCGGGACGTATTCCTTCGGAACCGCGCCGCCGACGATCTTGGACTCGAACACGAAATCCTCGCCCTCGGCATTCGGCTCGAACACGATCTTGACGCGAGCGAACTGACCGGTACCGCCGGTCTGCTTCTTGTGCGTGTAGTCCTGCTCGTGGGTACGGGTGATCGTCTCGCGATAGGCGACCTGCGGAGCACCGATATTGGCCTCGACCTTGAACTCGCGACGCATGCGGTCGACGATGATGTCGAGGTGCAACTCGCCCATGCCGGCGATGATGGTCTGGCCGCTTTCCTCGTCGGTCTTGACGCGGAAGGACGGATCCTCGGCAGCCAGGCGATGCAGCGCGAGACCCATCTTCTCCTGGTCGTTCTTGGTCTTCGGCTCGATGGCGATCTGGATGACCGGCTCGGGGAATTCCATGCGCTCGAGGATGACCGGGTGCAGCGGATCGCAGAGCGTGTCGCCGGTGGTCGTATCCTTGAGGCCGGCCAGCGCGACGATGTCGCCGGCGTAGGCTTCCTCGATGTCCTGGCGCGAGTTCGCATGCATCTGCAGCATGCGGCCGATGCGCTCCTTCTTGCCCTTCACGGTGTTGTCGACCGAGATGCCCTTGGCGAGCTTGCCCGAGTAGATGCGCGCGAAGGTCAGCGAACCGACGAAGGGGTCGTTCATGATCTTGAACGCCAGCATCGACAGCGGCTCGTTGTCATCGGCGTGACGCTCGATCTCGGCGTCCGTCTTGGCATCCACGCCCTTGATGGCCGGCACGTCGATCGGCGACGGCAGGTATTCCACCACGGCGTCGAGCAGCGGCTGCACGCCCTTGTTCTTGAAGGCCGAGCCACAGAACATCGGAAAGAACTTGACGGCGATCGTGCCCTTGCGGATGAGCGCGCGGATCTGGTCGTTCGACGGCATGTTGCCTTCGAGATAGGCGTTCATGGCATCGTCGTCCATTTCGACGGCTGCCTCGATCATCTTCTCGCGGTACTGAGCGGCCTTCTCCTTGAGGTCGGCCGGAATCTCGACGATGTCCCAGGCGGCGCCCAGCGACTCGTCGCGCCAGACGAGCGCGTTCATCTCGACGAGATCAACGACGCCCTTGAACTCGGTCTCGGCGCCGATCGGCAGCTGCATGACGACAGCCTGAGCGCCGAGGCGCGAGCCAACCATCTCGACCGAGCGATAGAAGTCAGCGCCGATCTTGTCCATCTTGTTACAGAAGATCATGCGCGGCACGTGGTACTTGTCGGCCTGGCGCCAGACGGTTTCCGTCTGCGGCTCGACACCGGCATTGGCGTCGAGGAGCGCGATCGCGCCGTCGAGAACGCGCAGCGAGCGCTCGACCTCAATGGTGAAGTCGACGTGGCCGGGGGTGTCGATGATGTTGAAGCGGCGCATCTTGCCGTCACGACCCTTCCAGAAGGTCGTGGTCGCGGCCGACGTGATCGTGATGCCGCGTTCCTGCTCCTGCTCCATCCAGTCCATGGTGGCAGCGCCGTCGTGCACTTCGCCGATCTTGTGCGACTTGCCCGTGTAATACAGGACGCGCTCAGTCGTCGTCGTCTTGCCGGCGTCGATATGCGCCATGATACCGAAATTACGGTAGTCTTCGATTTTGTATTCGCGGGCCATGGTAGGTGCCTCTCAGTCTCGTACGCGCTTTACCAGCGGTAGTGCGCGAAGGCGCGGTTGGCTTCTGCCATCTTGTGGGTGTCTTCACGCTTCTTGACGGCCGTGCCGCGGTTGTTGGCCGCGTCCATCAGCTCGCCGGAGAGGCGGTCGACCATGGTGGTCTCGTTGCGGTTGCGGGCAGCAGCGATCAGCCAGCGGATGGCCAGAGCCTGCCGGCGCTCGGGGCGCACGTCGACCGGAACCTGGTAGGTCGCGCCACCGACGCGGCGCGAACGCACTTCCACGTGCGGCGCGACGTTGTCGAGCGCCTGGTGGAAGACGGTGACCGGCTCCTGCTTGGTCTTGGCCTGCACCTGGTCGAGCGCGCCATAGACGATGGTCTCGGCGACCGACTTCTTGCCGTCGTACATGACGGCGTTCATGAACTTGGTGACAATGAGATCGCCGAACTTCGGATCCGGGTTGATCTCACGCTTCTCTGCACTGTGACGACGGGACATAGCTCTTGTCTCTCAATCTCGTAGCCCGGCGCACTAAGGAAAGCGCCGAAGCCGGAAAAACCTTACTTCGGACGCTTGGCACCGTATTTCGAACGGCGCTGCTTGCGGTTCTTCACACCCTGCGTGTCGAGCACGCCGCGGATGATGTGATAGCGAACGCCCGGCAGATCCTTGACGCGGCCGCCACGGATCATGACGACCGAGTGCTCCTGAAGGTTGTGGCCCTCACCCGGGATGTAGCCGATCACCTCGAAGCCGTTGGTCAGACGAATCTTGGCCACCTTGCGAAGCGCCGAGTTCGGCTTCTTCGGCGTCGTGGTATAGACGCGCGTGCAGACACCCCGCTTCTGCGGGTTCTGCTGCATGGCCGGGACCTTGTTGCGCTTCACCGGCGCAATGCGCGGCTTGCGGATCAGCTGGTTGACGGTAGGCATTAAACCCTCTTGTCTCTCAATTCCGTGTCTCGTGCCCGGTCAGGGCCGCTCTAAGCGCCTTTTCCATACGCAAATTCGGGCCACAAACCGCACCCTTGCGGTCTCGCCCGAACAAATGGCAGAGGAAGCGGAAGCCGCTTCATGCGCGCCGGAAAATGTTTTTCGCTCGTAAAACGAACCCTGTTTGAGGCAAACTCCAAAGCGCGTCGCTTCGGAAAGGCAAGCCTCACATCGGTTCTGACTGGGCGGCTTCTACTCGTAACCCCGCGAAGCGTCAACCCCGCGACCGCAAATATTGCAATGATGCCGGAGCTTGGCAGCCATGCGGGAAGCGCATGTAATTTTCTTTCGCGTTTTCGCAAAAGGAAGGAAGAAAGTGACCCGGCCGTGGCTGTCGCATCGGGACTCTTCGTGCGAAAAGACCGCCGAACGCCTTGTTTAGCCCCTCGCCCGAAGGAATCAGCCTGTGAACGACAACGAGGAACGCCCCGTCACCATCATTACCGGCCGGGTCTGGCGACGCAAAGGCGACAAAGCCGAAGGCGTTCATGTGATGCTGGTGGCGCCGGACGACGATTCGGCGGTCCGGCGCGCGCTCGAATCGCTGGCGGCCGAGGGATTCGCCGAAGCCGAGCTCGACCAGATCGGCGACATGGACGGCGAGCCGGATGAGGAGCCGCACATCTCGGCCTACCAGGGCGCACTGGAAGGCGAGGTCTCGATCGTCACCTTCGACGAGCCCCTCTAAAAGCGACGATCGCTCCCGGCTTGCCGGACCCTGCCCTCGCCAATAGAAACAGTCATCACTCGGACCCGCGGAGTTCCCATGGCCAGCAACCCCATCAAGCTTGGTATCGTCGGCGTGGGAAAGATCGTGCGCGATCAGCACCTGCCGGCGCTGGCGAAAGACAGCAATTACAAACTCGTCGCGGCCGCAAGCCGGCATGGCAAGGTGGATAGCATTCCCAACTATCCCAGCATCGAAGCGATGCTCGCCGCCGAGCCCGGCCTGGAGGCAGTCTCGCTGTGCATGCCGCCGCAGTTCCGTCACGACGCCGCACGCGCCGCGCTCGAGGCGAAGAAGCACGTGTTCCTGGAGAAACCGCCAGGAGCGACCGTCAGCGAGGTCGAGGGTCTCAAGAACCTCGCAAGGGAGAACGGCGTCTCTTTGTTTGCAAGCTGGCACTCCCGCTACGCGCCCGCGGTCGAGGCGGCGCGCGCCTTCCTGGCTTCGGCCCGCATAGAGACGGCCGCCATCATCTGGAAGGAGGACGTGCGGCGCTGGCACCCGAACCAGGAGTGGATCTGGGAACCCGGCGGTTTCGGTGTGTTCGATCCAGGCATCAACGCACTGTCGATCGCCACCTACATCCTGCCGCCAATGTTCATCACCTCGGCCGTACTCGACTTCCCGGAGAACCGCGCCTCGCCGGTTGCCGCGCATGTCGTGTTCCGCACATCGGCCGGCGTGCCGGTGACGATGGAACTCGACTGGCTGCAGACCGGCCCGCAGAGCTGGGACATCGTGGCGGAGACGGACAAAGGCAGGATGGAGCTTTCGAGCGGCGGCGCCAAACTGGCCATCGACGGCCGCCCGCTCCAGGACGAGCCGGAAGCGGAGTATCCGATGCTCTACAGGCGCTTCGCCGAGATCGTCCGGGCCGGCATCTCCGATGTCGACCTCGCGCCGCTCCAGCACGTCGCCGACGCTTTCATGCTGGGCAAGCGCAACGTGGTGGAGGCATTCTTCGATTGATCCGGAGCGGGCCGGCGTTGCGGTAATCCGGCAGCGCGCGCCAACTCGTCCATCATGTCTGAACAGGCGACAGGCGTTCGAGCCTTGCTTCCGATCTTTTCAATGCTAGCGTGCAGGAAGACGGGAGGAAAACATGGAACCGGATGCAATCGCGAAGCGCTCAGGCGGAAACTTCATCATCTTCGCGGCCTGCGCGTTCGTCCTGTGGTTCTGGGCGGCGCTGATCAATTGGGTCGCGCAGTTTCTGCGCCTGTCGACACCTGATCATCTGACCAATGTCGCGACGGCTATCGCCCAGTCCTCCACGCTCGAAGCCATCGTCAGCATCTGGCTGCTGACCGCCGCGATCGCCATCGCCTTCCCAGCACTGTGGCGACCGCTGTCCACCACGACGATGCTGATGTTCGACGTCGGCTACGGCGTGCTCGGCGCCCTCAGCGGTTTCGGACTTGCGATAGGGCTTTTCGGCGGCGGCTGGCGCATCTTCATCTGGGCGATCATCTACAGCGCCCTGATCGCCGCCGGATATGCGCTGGTCCGCAAATATCTGCCCTTGGCCGAAATGCAGAACTACGGAAAGAACCGGTGGATCCTGGCCGCGGTGCTGTTCGTCGCCTCCCCGCTCATCCTTCTGTGGGGCTAGGCCGGCGCCAGCCTCCAGCCGACCGGCCACTACCCTTATCCAGCAGATTAAAAGGCAGCACGTGGACCAGCGGGAAGCTTCACGCCGGCGGCCTGGATCGACGCAGTGGTCGCCTGGGTGTTGTCCAAGGTCTCCGCTCTCTGGGACATCATGGTAGAGACCGACAAGGGCAGGATGGAACTATCGAGCGGCGGCGCCAAACCCGCCGTAGATGGACACGCCCCTTAGGACGAACCGGAGGCGGAGTACCCGATGCTCTACAGGCGTCTCGCCGAGATCGTCCGCGTCGGCATGTCCGATGTCGATCTTGCGCTGCTCCAGCACATCACCGACGCCTTCATATTGGGCAAGTGCAGCGTGGTCGAGGTGCTTTTCGACTGAGTGGACTACTTCTCAGGTGGGCGAGGGTTTTGTGTCCACTTATCCGCCTCTTCCCATATTCGCTCGAGCATTTTGCGCTGCGAAGATTCCCGATAGGAGACTGTCGCAACGCAAAGGCGTTCACTGTATCCAAGTACAAGCTCTTTCATGGGTCTCTTTTGGACTTCAGCGATAGGACGCCGATCCAAATGAGCTATCAAGCCATCGAAATAAAAACGATAGAAGGGTACCTCATAATCTGACTCGCCGTTGACCCCGGAAATGACTTTCGTTCCAGAAATGGGGGTATGATTGTGCTCGAATCCAAGCGTTGAAAGTTGGACCAGCTGGATTTGAAAATAGTCGATCGGGTCTGGATTTTCTTCGACGATCATTTTTCGCAACCTTTCCCGATCTTCGTCCGCAAGGTGCACTTCTGAGAATTCTTCGCGTGTTGAGGCTGCTGCTCTCCAAAGTAGGCTGAGAAAAAACAGACGGAGGCGCCTCCAGTGCTTACTTTCGACGAAGCGATTCCCCCACTCAGTGCCGGGGATAAGGTCAACGTCAGTAAGTGTTTTCGTTGGCCCCCAACCACTCCATACCAGCTTGGTCCTCCGTAGCTCGCGAATGGCCCAGTCATCGAGCTTCGCGAGTATTGTCTCACCTTCCTGAGTAACGAGCTCTGGATCATACCAGCTGCTGTGCCTCGTAACCGGACGCCTGCCGACACCACCCTGGATGAGCGACGATCCTAGGCCGCCTGCCCTAGTCAACGCTTTCGGGATGAGGTGAGAATCCACGAACTTCCCTGTCGATCCGGTCAGCTTGCAAACGCCGTGAATTAATTTTCCCAACTATCCAGCCCTCACATCGACTACGCTCTGGCAAGCAGTTTAGCTCAGTCCACAATCGCGATCGCAAATCCATCATAGCCCTTGGCGCCAACCGTCTGGATCGCCGTTCCGTCCAGCCGCTTATGACCGCCGATGAACGAAAACGCCTCTCGTGCGCCTTCGACATTGGTGTCGCCGCTGCTCTTTTTCACGACCGCGCCCTCGCGGATGACATTGTCACAGACGATAACCGTGCCTGGGTGTGACAGTTTCATGACCCTGATCAGATAATTCGGGCTGTTCGGCTTGTCGGCGTCGATGAAGATCAGGTCGAATGGACCGGCACTTCGCCAGCCAGCGCAGCAAGGGACCGTAGCGGGAACCGACCCGCAGGTCGATTTTGTCGGAAACCCCTGCCTGCTCGAAATTCGGACGCGCGACCTAGGCGTGGTGCGGATCGAGCTTCAGCGTCTCAATCTCGCCGCCCGCCGGTATCGTCGCCGTGGTCGCCTGGGTCCTGGCCGAGGCTTCCGCGCTCGCTGAAGAAAACGCTCAATTCATCTGAGGATACGAAGATGCCCATAAGGGTCAGGCTCAACGTCGTCCTCGCGGAACGCAACGTGAAATCGAAGGATCTGGCGGAGTATGTCGGCATCACCGAAGCCAACCTCTCCCTGCTCAAGCAGGGAAAGGTCAAGGGCATCCGCTTCGACACGCTGGAGCGCATCTGCGCCTATCTCGAATGCCAACCGGGCGATCTGCTTCGCTACGAGCAACTGCCGGAATAGCCCAAAGAAAAAGCCGCCGGGTTTCCCCGACGGCTTCGTTGCCTGAGATTTCGTGCCGCCGCGCTTACTGCGCGGCGGTAACCATGTCGGTCAACATCGGCTCGGCGACCTCGACGCCCGACGCCTTGCGGCGCTCGTCGATGATCAGCTCGTCGCGCGACGTGGCGATGCGCCGGATCTGGCTCATCGTGCCGCCGGTGCCGGCCGGGATCAGACGGCCGACGATGACGTTTTCCTTCAGGCCCTGCAGCATGTCGGTCTTGCCGGCAACCGCCGCCTCGGTAAGCACCCTCGTCGTCTCCTGGAAGGAGGCGGCCGAGATGAAGGACGGCGTCTGCAGCGAGGCCTTGGTGATGCCGAGCAGCACAGGCTGACCTTCGGCAGGCTTCTTGCCTTCCTCGATCAGGCGTTCGTTGACCTCCTCCAGTTCGATCACGTCAACATGATCGCCAGGGATGTAGGTCGAGTCGCCCTGCGTGGTTATCTCGACCTTCTGCAGCATCTGGCGAACGATCACCTCGATGTGCTTGTCGTTGATCGACACGCCCTGCAGACGGTAGACCTCCTGGATTTCATTGACGAGGTAGGACGCAAGCGCCTCCACGCCCTTGATGGCCAGGATGTCGTGCGGCGCCGGATTGCCGTCGAGGATGTAGTCGCCCTTCTCGATGACGTCGCCGTCCTGGAGATGGAACGGCTTGCCCTTCGGGATCAGGTACTCGACCGGCTCCAGCGCGGAGTCATGCGGCTCGATGATGATGCGGCGCTTGTTCTTGTAGTCGCGGCCGAAGCGGACCGTGCCATCGATCTCGGCGATGATGGCGTGATCCTTCGGACGGCGAGCCTCGAACAATTCCGCGACGCGCGGCAGACCACCGGTGATGTCCTTGGTCTTGGCGCTTTCCATCGGGATACGCGCCAGCACGTCGCCCGGACGAACATGCGCGCCCGGCTCGACCGAGAGAATGGCCTCGACCGAGAGCAGGAAGCGTGCATCGCCGCCCTTCGACAGCTTGCCGACCTTGCCCTTGGCGTCCTGAACGACGATCGCCGGCTTCAGGTCGCTGCCGCGCGGCGTCGAACGCCAATCGATGACCTCACGCTTGGTGATGCCGGTCGACTCGTCGGCCGTTTCCTGAACGGAGATGCCGTCGACCAGATCCTCGAACGCCACCCTGCCCTCGATTTCGGTGAGGATCGGGCGGGTGTAGGGATCCCACTCGGCGATACGCTGGCCACGCTTCACCTTGTCGCCATCGTCCACGAAGATGCGCGAACCGTAGGTGACGCGATGGGTCGCGCGCTCCTTGCCGCTCTCGTCGAGGATCAGCACCGCCATGTTGCGGCCCATGACCATCAGCTGGCCGTCCGAGTTGCGCACCACGTTGCGGTTGCGGATCTCGACCTTGCCCTCGTAGGAGGCTTCAAGGAACGAAGAGTCCACCACCTGCGCGGTGCCGCCCATGTGGAACGTGCGCATGGTGAGCTGGGTGCCCGGCTCGCCGATCGACTGCGCCGCGATGACGCCGACAGCCTCGCCCTGGTTGACGGGCGTGCCGCGGGCCAGATCGCGTCCGTAGCAGACCGCGCAGACGCCGACCCTGACCTCGCAGGTCAGTGCCGAGCGGATGCGGACCGACTGGACGCCGGCCTTCTCGATCTGCTCCACGTCGCGCTCGTCCATCAGCTTGCCGGCCTTGACCAGCAGATCGCCGGAGACCGGATGGTTGATGTCGTCGAGTGCGGTGCGGCCCAGAACACGCTGGCCGATCGAGGCGACAACCTGGCCGGCGTCGACGATAGGCTGCATGGTCAGGCCCTTGTCGGTGCCGCAGTCCAGCGAGTTGACAATGCAATCCTGGGCAACGTCGACCAGACGGCGGGTCAGGTAACCCGAGTTCGCCGTCTTGAGCGCGGTGTCGGCCAGACCCTTGCGGGCGCCGTGGGTCGAGTTGAAGTACTCGAGCACGGTCAGGCCTTCCTTGAAGTTCGAGATGATCGGCGTCTCGATGATTTCGCCCGAAGGCTTGGCCATCAGGCCGCGCATGCCGGCGAGCTGGCGCATCTGGGTGGGCGAACCACGCGCACCCGAATGCGACATCATGTAGATCGAGTTCATCGGCTTCTGACGGCCGTTGTCCTCGAACTCCACCGCCTTGATGCGCGCCATCATCTCGTCGGCGACCTTCTCGGAGCACTTGGCCCAGGCGTCGACGACCTTGTTGTACTTCTCGCCCTGCGTGATCAGGCCGTCATTGTACTGCTGCTCGTATTCCTTGGCCAAAGCCTCGGTGTCCGTCACCAGCTTCAGCTTGGTGTCCGGGATCAGCATGTCGTCCTTGCCGAACGAAATGCCGGCGCGGCAGGCGTGGGCGAAGCCGAGAGCCATGATGCGATCGCAGAAAATGACCGTCTCCTTCTGACCGCAGTGGCGGTAGACGGTGTCGATCATCTTGGAGATGTTCTTCTTGGTCATCTCCTGGTTGGCGGTCTCGTACGGCACGTTGACGTTCTTCGGCAGCAACTCGCCGATGATCATGCGGCCAGGCGTGGTGTCGTAGATCTTCGACACGACCTTGCCTTCGGCGTCGACCGTGCGGAAGCGGCCCTTGATCTTGGCGTGCAGCGTGACGGCCTTGGTCTCCAGAGCGTGCTGGAGCTCGCCCATGTCGGCGAACACCATGCCCTCGCCCGGCTCGTTCTGATTGACGATCGAGAGATAGTAGAGACCGAGAACCATGTCCTGCGACGGCACGATGATCGGCGCGCCGGAGGCCGGGTGCAGGATGTTGTTGGTCGACATCATCAGCACGCGGGCTTCGAGCTGCGCTTCCAGCGACAGCGGCACGTGGACCGCCATCTGGTCGCCGTCGAAGTCGGCGTTGAAGGCCGTGCAGACCAGCGGATGCAGCTGGATCGCCTTGCCTTCGATCAGGATCGGCTCGAACGCCTGGATGCCGAGGCGGTGCAGCGTCGGCGCGCGGTTCAGCAGCACGGGATGCTCGCGGATGACCTCGTCGAGGATATCCCAGACCTCCGGACGCTCCTTCTCGACCAGCTTCTTTGCCTGCTTGACGGTCGAGGAGAAGCCCTTGGCGTCGAGACGGGCGTAGATGAAGGGCTTGAACAGTTCGAGCGCCATCTTCTTCGGCAGGCCGCACTGGTGCAGCTTGAGCTCCGGACCGGTCACGATGACCGAGCGGCCGGAATAGTCAACGCGCTTGCCGAGCAGGTTCTGACGGAACCGGCCCTGCTTGCCCTTGAGCATGTCGGACAGCGACTTCAGCGGACGCTTGTTGGCACCGGTGATGACGCGGCCGCGGCGCCCGTTGTCGAACAGCGCGTCGACGGCTTCCTGCAGCATGCGCTTTTCGTTGCGCACGATGATACCGGGCGCGCGCAGCTCGATGAGGCGCTTCAGACGGTTGTTACGGTTGATCACGCGACGGTAGAGGTCGTTGAGATCGGACGTGGCGAAGCGGCCGCCGTCCAGCGGGACGAGCGGGCGCAGATCCGGCGGGATCACCGGCACGACCTTCATGATCATCCATTCCGGACGGTTGCCGGATTCCATGAAGTTCTCGACGACCTTGAGCCGCTTCAGATACTTCTTCTGCTTCAGCTCGGACGTGGTCGAGGCCAGCTCGGTGCGCAGGTCGCCGGCGATCTTCTCGAGGTCCATGCCGGCAAGCAGGTCATGGATGGCCTCGGCGCCGATCATGGCGGTGAAGCTGTCCTCGCCATACTCGTCGACGGCCATCATGTACTCCTCCTCGCTGAGAAGCTGATGCTCCTTCAGCGCGGTGAGGCCCGGCTCGGTGACGATGTAGTTCTCGAAGTACAGGACGCGCTCGATGTCCTTCAGCGTCATGTCGAGCAGCGTGCCGATGCGCGACGGCAGCGACTTCAGGAACCAGATGTGAGCGACCGGAGCGGCGAGCTCGATGTGGCCCATGCGCTCGCGGCGGACGCGCGACAGCGTGACTTCGACGCCGCACTTCTCGCAGATGACGCCCTTGTACTTCATACGCTTGTACTTGCCGCACAGGCACTCGTAGTCCTTGATCGGCCCGAAGATGCGCGCGCAGAACAGGCCGTCGCGCTCCGGCTTGAAGGTGCGGTAGTTGATGGTCTCCGGCTTCTTGATCTCGCCGAACGACCAGGACAGAATCTTCTCAGGGCTGGCGAGCGAAATCCGGATGGAATCGAACACCTGCGCAGGCGCCTGCGGGTTGAAGAGATTCATGACCTCTTGGTTCATGCCGTTCTCCTTTCGGGGTCCTCGAAAACCCCTTGCATCTAACGCGGGCCAAACGCCCGCAGTCTTGTCGGCCGTCGGCCGAAGAATACTTCCCGGTTGGGCATGGTTCGGACCGAAAGCCGGTAGAGGCCCTTCGGGATCATGCCCGGATGCGCCGCGGCGTTCCGCGGCGCATCTTTTGCATTACTCGGCCGCGTCGGGCAGACGGGTCTGTGCGTCCTCGAACTTGGTGTTCTCCAGTTCGACGTTGAGGCCCAGGGAGCGCATTTCCTTGACGAGCACGTTGAAGCTCTCCGGAATGCCAGCCTCGAACGTGTCGTCGCCGCGCACGATCGCCTCGTAGACCTTGGTGCGGCCCGCCACGTCGTCCGACTTCACCGTCAGCATTTCCTGCAGCGTGTAGGCGGCGCCGTAGGCTTCCAGCGCCCAGACCTCCATTTCGCCGAAGCGCTGACCGCCGAACTGCGCCTTGCCGCCCAGCGGCTGCTGGGTGACGAGCGAGTACGGGCCGATCGAACGCGCGTGAATCTTGTCGTCCACGAGGTGATGGAGCTTCAGCATGTAGATGTAGCCCATCGTCACCTTGCGATCGAAAGGTTCGCCGGTGCGGCCGTCATAGAGCTGCGACTGCCCGCTGGTGTGCAGGCCAGCCTGCTCCAGCATGGTGTTGATGTCGACCTCGTGCGCGCCGTCGAACACCGGTGTCGCGATGGAGACGCCGCGACGCATCTGTTCGCTGAGGCGAATGATGCTCTCGTCGTCGTATTCGCGAATCGGCTCGTTGCGGTCGTTGGCCGGCATGAAGCTCTCCAGCGTCTTGCGCAGCGGCTTGATGTCGCCGCCCGCCTTGTAGGCGTCGATCAGCTCGCCGATCTTCCTGCCCATGCCGGCGCAGGCCCAGCCCAGATGCGTCTCCAGGATCTGGCCTACGTTCATGCGGCTCGGCACGCCCAGCGGGTTGAGCACGATGTCGGCATGCGTGCCGTCCTCGAGGAAAGGCATGTCCTCGACCGGAACGATGCGCGACACGACACCCTTGTTGCCGTGACGGCCGGCCATCTTGTCGCCCGGCTGCATCTTGCGCTTCACGGCCACGAAGACCTTGACCATCTTCATGACGCCCGGAGGCATTTCGTCGCCGCGCTGCACCTTCTCGACCTTGTCCATGAAGCGCTGCTCGAGCGCCTTCTTGGAGTCGTCGTACTGGCCACGCAGAGCTTCCAGTTCGCCCTGGAGCTTTTCGTCCTCGACGGCGAACTGCCACCACTGCGAACGCGGATACTCGTCGAGCAGTTCCTTGGAAAGCTTCGAACCCTTCTTGAAGCTCTTCGGCCCTGCAATCGCATCCTTGCCGACGAGCATGTCGGAAAGGCGCGAATAGACGTTGCGGTCGAGGATCGCCTGCTCGTCGTCACGGTCCTTGGCGAGACGCTCGATCTCCTCGCGCTCGATGGCCATGGCGCGCTCGTCCTTCTCAACGCCGTGGCGGTTGAAGACGCGCACTTCGACGACCGTGCCGAAGGTGCCCGGAGGCATGCGCATGGACGTGTCGCGCACGTCGGAGGCCTTCTCGCCGAAGATGGCGCGCAGAAGCTTCTCTTCCGGCGTCATCGGGCTCTCGCCCTTCGGCGTGATCTTGCCGACCAGGATGTCGCCCGGCTGCACTTCGGCGCCGATATAGACAATGCCGGCCTCGTCGAGGTTCTTCAGCGCCTCTTCCGAAACGTTCGGAATGTCGCGCGTGATTTCCTCCGGCCCGAGCTTGGTGTCGCGGGCCATGACCTCGAACTCCTCGATGTGGATCGAGGTGAAGACGTCGTCGGCCACGATGCGCTCGGAGAGCAGGATCGAGTCCTCGTAGTTGTAGCCGTTCCACGGCATGAACGCGACCAGCACGTTGCGGCCGAGCGCCAGATCGCCGAGCTCCGTCGACGGACCGTCGGCGATGATGTCGCCCTTGTTCACGCGATCACCCATACGCACCAGCGGACGCTGGTTGATGCAGGTGTTCTGGTTGGAACGCTGGAACTTCATCAGCCGGTAGATGTCGACGCCGGACTTGCCGGGATCGAGATCTTCCGTGGCGCGGATGACGATACGCGTCGCGTCCACCTGGTCGACGATGCCGCCGCGACGGGCGCCGATGGCGGCGCCGGAGTCACGAGCGACGACCGGCTCCATGCCGGTGCCGACGAACGGCGCCTCGGCGCGCACCAGCGGCACGGCCTGACGCTGCATGTTCGAGCCCATCAGCGCGCGGTTGGCGTCGTCGTTCTCGAGGAACGGGATCAGCGCCGCGGCGACCGAGACCATCTGCTTCGGCGACACGTCCATCAGGTCGACGTTCTCGCGCGGCGCCATCATCACTTCGCCGGCGCTGCGGCAGATGACGAACTCGTCGACGAAACGACCGTCCTTGTCGAGCTCGGCGTTGGCCTGCGCGACGTGGTGCTTGGCCTCTTCCATGGCCGACAGATACACGACTTCGTTGGTCAGCTTGCCGTCGACGATCTTGCGGTACGGGCTCTCGATGAAGCCGTACTTGTTGACGCGCGCGAAAGTGGCCAGCGAGTTGATCAGACCGATGTTCGGGCCTTCCGGCGTTTCGATCGGGCAGATACGGCCATAATGCGTCGGGTGAACGTCGCGCACCTCGAAGCCGGCGCGCTCACGCGTCAAACCGCCCGGGCCAAGCGCCGACAGGCGGCGCTTGTGGGTGATTTCCGACAGCGGGTTCGTCTGGTCCATGAACTGCGACAGCTGCGAGGAACCGAAGAACTCGCGCACGGCGGCGGCCGCCGGCTTGGCGTTGATCAGATCCTGCGGCATCACCGTGTCGATCTCGATCGAGGACATGCGTTCCTTGATCGCGCGCTCCATGCGCAGCAGGCCGACGCGGTACTGGTTCTCCATGAGCTCGCCGACCGAGCGCACGCGGCGGTTGCCGAGATTGTCGATGTCGTCGATCTCGCCCTTGCCGTCACGCAGCTCGACCAGCGTCTTGACCACGGCAAGGATGTCCTCCTTGCGCAGCACGCGCACGGTGTCCTCGGCCTTGAGCTCGAGGCGCATGTTCATCTTGACGCGGCCGACAGCCGACAGGTCATAGCGCTCGCTGTCGAAGAACAGCGAGTTGAACATGGCTTCGGCGGTCTCCAGCGTCGGCGGCTCGCCCGGGCGCATCACGCGGTAGATGTCGAACAGCGCGTCCTGGCGGCTCTCGTTCTTGTCGGCATTGAGCGTGTTGCGGATGTAGGCGCCGACATTGACGTGGTCGATGTCGAGAACGTTCACTTCCTGCTCGCCGGTACCGAGGAGCACCTTCAGCGTCTTCTCGTCGATCTCGTCGCCAGCCTCGAGGAAAATCTCGCCGGTGGCGTAGTTGACGATGTCCTCGGCGAGGTAGTTGCCGAGCAGGTCCTCGTCGGTCGCCTTGATCGCCTTGAGGCCCTTCTCGGCAAGCTGACGCGCCTGGCGGGCGGTGATCTTCTTGCCCGCCTCGACGACGATCTCGCCGGTGTCGGCATCAACGAGGTCGCCAACGGCCTTGAGGCCACGGAAGCGCTCGACGTTGAAGGGAATACGCCAGTGGTCGCCGGCGCGCTGGTAGGTGATCTTGTTGTAGAAGGTCGAGAGGATCTCCTCGCCGTCCATGCCCAGCGCCATCAGCAGCGACGTCACCGGAATCTTGCGGCGACGGTCGATGCGGGCGTGCACGACGTCCTTGGAATCGAACTCGATGTCGAGCCAGGAGCCGCGATAGGGGATGACGCGCGCGGCAAACAGCAGCTTGCCCGACGAATGCGACTTGCCCTTGTCATGATCGAAGAAGACGCCCGGCGAGCGGTGCATCTGCGAGACGATGACGCGCTCGGTGCCGTTGACGATGAAGGTGCCGTTCAGCGTCATGAGCGGCATGTCGCCCATGTACACGTCCTGCTCCTTGATGTCCTTGATCGACTTCGCGCCGGTATCCTCGTCGATATCGAACACGATAAGGCGCAGCGTCACCTTCAGCGGCGCGGCATAGGTCAGGTCGCGCTGACGGCATTCGTCGACGTCGAATTTCGGTCCTTCGAACTCGTACTTCACGAACTCCAGCATCGAGGAGCCGGAAAAATCGGAGATCGGGAAGACCGACTTGAAAACGGCCTGCAGCCCTTCGTCGGGACGGCCGCCCTCGGGCTCATCCACCATCAGGAACTGGTCGTAAGATGCCTTTTGAACCTCGATGAGGTTCGGCATTTCCGCAACTTCCGGAATCTTTCCGAAGAACTTGCGTACGCGTCTGCGGCCATTGAAAGTCTGGGTCTGGGCCATCGTCGCTCCTTAGCTCGCTTCTCGGGACGAGCCTCGCCTCGGCTCGCCTTGCATTCTGGACCGCATCGGACGGCCCTTTTGTCTTTTTTGCGCCACCGCATCGAGGCGGCGGGCCAGAAACGGGAGAAAACCCGTTTCCTGAGGGCCGGTCCGCGGCCCTCAGGAAAGAGGTTTCCACATTCCTCGCGTCATCCGACCTCCCAAAGCGCGAAGAGCACGAAGGGAGTGGCGGGCAGCGCGAGACTGCCCGCCAGCAACCAAAGTTACTTCAGCTCGACCTTGGCGCCGGCTGCTTCCAGCTGGGCCTTGAACTTGTCGGCATCAGCCTTCGAGACGCCTTCCTTGACCGGCTTCGGAGCCGCCTCGACCAGGTCCTTGGCTTCCTTGAGGCCAAGACCGGTGATCGCGCGGACTTCCTTGATCACGTTGATCTTCTGTGCGCCGGCGTCAGCCAGGACGACGTCGAATTCGGTCTTCTCTTCGACCGGAGCAGCGGCAGCGGCAGCGCCACCGGCAGCGGCAACAGCCACCGGAGCGGCGGCGGAAACGCCCCACTTTTCTTCCAGGAGCTTCGACAGCTCGGCCGCCTCGAGGACGGTCAGCTTCGAAAGGTCGTCTACGATCTTTGCCAGATCAGCCATTGTAGTATTCCTTTGTAAGGTTCGAACGTGTGTTTGTGATAGCGAGGAACGGCCTCATGCCGCCTCGTCCTTCCGGGCATAAGCGCCAATGACGCGAGCGACAGAAGCCGCCGGTGCATTGACGATCTGGGCGATCCGGGTTGCCGGCGTGGCGATCATGCCAACCAGCCTGCCGCGCAGCTCGTCGAGCGACGGGAGTGTGGCGAGAGCCTTCACACCGTCGGCGTTGAGCGAGGTGGTGCCCATTGCGCCACCGAGGATGACAAGCTTGTCATTTCCCTTGGCGAAATCGGACGCGACCTTCGGCGCTGCAATCGGATCCTCCGAATAAGCAATCAGCGTCTGTCCCTTGAACAGATCGATGATCGATGCGGAGTCCGTGCCCTGAAGAGCGATTTTGGCGAGACGGTTCTTCGCGACTTTAACGGTGCCACCGGCAGCGCGCATTTTCGACCGAAGGTCGTTCATTTGCGCGACGGTGATACCGGCATAGTGGGCCACGACGACTGAACCCGCGTTTCCGAACGCTTCGTTCAGGCCCGTGACGAGTTCGCGTTTTTCCGCTCTGTCCACTGCCTATCTCCAGTTGACCCCAATCCTGTCAATGAGAACATCTCATTTACGAGGACAGGCGTCGGGTTGCCTTTTGCCGGCCGGGCCATCCAGTAACGGATCTCCCGAACGACGCTCGAGGATCCTGCCCCCTTTCGCCACATCGACGGCCAAGCCGGCGATGCGCAGACAAAAGGCAAACACGGTTCGAACCTTTCATTGGAGCCGTCGGCTCCTTTGTCGGGTCTTCACCCGTCTCATGCAGGCCCACATGAATTAAGGCCCCCTTTTTCAAGGCTGGCCGCCTGCAATCTCGGACAGGATATCCGGAAGCCTTTCGACCCCCGGTTACCGGGTCGCCGACGAAAGCCGGCGATCCGGAATTCTTCATGGGCTGGCCGCAAAGCGGCCTGCCCCAACAAGCCAGGTCAGGACGCCGCGAGCGTCGAGACGTCGAGCTTCAGGCCAGGGCCCATCGTCGAGGTGATCGACACCTTCTTGACGTAGTTGCCCTTGGCGCCGGCGGGCTTGGCGCGGTTGACCGCATCGGCGAAGGCGCGGACGTTCTCTTCCAGCGCCTTGACGTCGAACGAAACCTTGCCAACGCCGGCATGGACGATACCGGCCTTCTCGACGCGGAACTCGACCGCGCCGCCCTTGGACGCCTTGACGGCGGCGGCGACATCGACGGTCACGGTGCCGACCTTCGGGTTCGGCATCATGCCGCGCGGGCCAAGCACCTTACCCAGGCGACCGACGAGCGGCATCATGTCCGGGGTGGCGATGCAGCGATCGAAGTCGATCGTGCCCTTCTGGACGATGTCGACCAGATCCTCGGCGCCAACGATATCGGCGCCGGCAGCCTTTGCTTCCTCGGCCTTGTCGCCACGGGCGAAAACCGCGACGCGCACGGTACGGCCAGTGCCGTTCGGCAGGTTGACCACGCCACGGACCATCTGGTCGGCATGACGGGGATCGACGCCCAGGTTCATCGCGACCTCGACGGTCTCGTCGAACTTCACCGAGGAACGATCCTTCAGGAGCTGCAGCGCTTCAGCGAGCGCATAAGCCTTGTTCGGATCGATGCCCTCGCGGGACTTCACAACGCGCTTTGCAATCTTTGCCATGGTATCAGCCCACCACTTCCAGGCCCATCGAGCGGGCGGAGCCCTCGACCATGCGCATGGCCGCCTCGACGTCGTTTGCGTTCAGGTCCTTCATCTTCTGCTCGGCGATCTGGCGCACCTTGTCGCGCGAGATCGTGCCAACCTTGGTCTTGCCCGGCTCCTTCGAGCCCGACTTCAGGTTGGCGGCCTTCTTCAGGAAATAGCTCACCGGCGGCGTCTTCATGACGAAGGTGAACGACTTGTCCTGATAGTAGGTGATGACGACCGGGATCGGCGATCCCTTCTCCAGCTCCTGGGTCTGCGCGTTGAACGCCTTGCAGAACTCCATGATGTTGATGCCGCGCTGACCAAGCGCAGGGCCGATCGGGGGCGACGGCGTGGCCGAACCCGCGGAAACCTGAAGCTTGAGCTGGCCTGCAACTTTCTTAGCCATCTCTTTCCTGCCTTTGTTTCTTGCCGGCCCAGCCAACTGGGAAATCCGGCGGTTGCAGTCTGGTGGTCCGGCTTGCGCGGCCGGCTAAAGCCGCGTTCGCCTTCCACCGTTCTCGGGCAACGCGACCCGCGCGCCGCCCACCCCGGATCGCCTGACCGGCGCCCGGGATTATCCGGATCAGCCCTTTTCGACCTGTCCGAATTCCAGATCGACGGGCACGGCGCGCCCGAAGATCGAAACTTCCACCTTGAGGCGCGCGCGCTCCTCGTCGACTTCCTGAACGAAGCCGTTGAAAGAGGCGAACGGTCCATCCGACACGCGCACCGCCTCGCCGATCTCGAAGGTGACAGACGGCTTCGGCCGCTCGACGCCTTCCTGCACCTGGTTCAGGATCCGCTGCGCCTCCGCCTCGGTGATCGGCACCGGCTTGGAGTCGCCAAGGAAGCCCGTCACCTTGGGCGTGTTCTTCACCAGCGAGAAAACCGCGTCAGTCAGATTGGCCTTGAGCAGCACATAGCCCGGGAAGAACTTGCGCTCGGCGTCAACCTTGCGGCCGCGCCGCACCTCGACGACCTTCTCGGTCGGCACCACGATCTGCTCGATATCGCCAGACAGACCCTTCTGCTTGGCCTTGTTTTCGATATCCTCGGCGACCTTCTTCTCGAAGTTCGAATAGGCGTGGACGATGTACCACCGCGCAGTCATCTCAAGACGTCTCCGTAATCGCCGGACTTAGCGTCCAATGCCCAGAATCCATTCGACCGCGAGGCCCATCAGCTGGTCCGCGGCGAAGAAGAACAACATCGCGATCACAGCAAAGACCAGAACCATGACCGTCGAGATCATCGTCTCGCGCCGCGAAGGCCAAGTCACCTTGGCCGTCTCCGTGCGAACCTGCTGGAGAAAGGTGAATGGGTTGGTGGTTTTCGAAGCCATGTGCCGCCTGTGTTCAAGGTCCGTTGGCCGGACCTCCTGGATGATCCCGCTGGCCGGGACGTGCCGCCTGGGCGAAGCTACGCCGAATCAGCGCAACCATTCCGCCCATGCAAATCAGACGCGCAAAGCCGGCTTCCCAGCTCCACGCGTCGCGTGTCTGTCCTGTCTACATAAAACCGATTCTTGATCCACGCAAGTGGCAAGTGTCCGCTTTATGACCAACCGCCGCCTCGGAACCATCCAGTCGTCCCGTCCCGGCTATGGCGTGCCTTATGCCTCAATCGCACCAATATGGCAAGTGATTGCCGGTTTTCAACGGCCAATGACGTAAAATCTCGTTGTCTGGTGCGTTCCTTCCCTTGGAGCACAGGAGCATGGACTCGACCCCGCGTTCCGGACAACGCCATGGATGGCCCTGCCGCGCCCGCCTTGCCGGGCAATCTGCCATGTCTCCGATGCGGCGCACACGGGTTCCGGGCAAACTGCTTCAACAGGATTGAGATGCCTTTGCCCTGATTCATGACGGATACAGTGGAAGTATCAGCTATGGTCGGCGTGACTCAGTTTGGCAAAAAGACTTCCAACGATCGGCCATGGCATATGCGCCGCGAAATGACAGTTCGACGATTTGATTTATCAAGTGCCCGCTTCCCATCGCTACAGCATCGACCGCCGCGGCGATGAGCACCGCGCCGGGGCACCGGAATGACGGCCTGCCTTAGCGTCGCTCTTTGCGTCGACGGCGGCAATATCGACCAGGCGGCGGTGACGATCGCTTCCGTGCTGGCCCATCTCTCGCTGGGGCCACCGCTGACGTTCCACGTGTTTTATGGTGAGCGGCCCAGCCGCCGGTCCCGGCGCATGGGAGCTCTGCGGGCCGCCCCGCACCGTGTGTTCCTGCATCACGTCGAGAACCGGTTTCGCGATATCGCGCTCTTCGACCACGTCACGCCGGCAGCCTTGCTCCGGCTGGACCTTGGTGAGCTCTTGCCCGACCTGGATCGCGTTCTCTATCTCGATGCCGATATCCTCGCCCTAGCGGATATCCGGCCGTTGCTCGCGACCGATCTCGGGGGCGCGGCGGCGGGTGCCGTGCAAGATTTCGGACTGCACGCGGCCCTGGCCGAAGAGGCGATCACCGGCCAGCCCGACTTTATTCTGCATGTCCGTGACGCACTCGGCTGGGATACGGGCAACTTCACCTATGTCAACTCGGGGGTGCTGCTGCTCGACCTTGCCGCCCTGCGGCGCGAAGGGTTTGGCGAGCAGGCGGGGCGGCTCGTCATGGAAAATCCGCACCGGTTCCGCTGGCGCGATCAGGATGCGCTAAATCTACTGCTGCGTGGCCGCATCGCGCTGCTCGATCCACGCTGGAACAGCATGGTCTGGTTCCTCGAGCGGGAGCCACGCCGCCATTTTGCTGACAGGACGGCAACGGCTCTGCAACGCGGCGATCCCTGGCTGCTCCACTTCTCCGGCCCCAGCAAGCCATGGGAATGCCTTGTCGATATTCCGGACTATCGTCTCTGGTGGCGCGCCGCCATCCGCACATCTCCCGTCTGGGGGCAGAGATGGCTCAGCCTGGTGCTCTCAACAGGAGGCACAGTCGTGCGGCGGTGGATCAGGCGGGGGAGCCGGCACCGGCGGGCAAATCCGCTCCCGCCAGCACAGCTGAATAGAGGCGCGAAACCGGACCACTCCGTAGCGTCGCGCGCTCACCGAGATCGGTGAAGACCCCGATGCGATGGATGTGTGAAGCAATTTTCGTCGTTCTCGCCTAGCAAGACGATTTACAAGTGCCTGATTTTCCCTGGAAAATGGCACGGGCAGCAGGGCTCGAACCTACGACCTGCGGTTTTGGAGACCGCCGCTCTACCAACTGAGCTATGCCCGTATGCCCGCTGCTATTTCACAAAGCGGATGAGAACTCAAGTACCGTTTTGCGGCGCCGCGGTTCGACGCGACAATTGTCGCAGCGCGAGCCACAGGGCCCAGGCGCAGATGAGGATTTCGAGCCCGAATGTCCAATGGAGCATGAAGCTCACGACCCAATTGCCATAGGCCGCGGGAACCGTCACGAGCTCGAAGGCGTGACGATCGAAGGGCACGAGCCACATGATCGGCGACGCCACCGTGTCCAACAGCATGTGCAGCATGGCGCCGGCGAAAAACAACCCGATGGCTGGCAGATTCGGCCAGCCCAGCAATCTGCCGACCACAAGACTGGTAAGCCCGGTGGCCAGCCAGAAGAGCGGCCAATGGGTGATGTAGTCGTGATGGTGCGTGTGCCCGCCATCGACGAAGTGGAAGTACAGCATGTCAATGTCGGGAACGACGCTGCCGACCATTGCCGCGACCATGGCATCCTGCCCCTGGCGCCCAGGTCCGCGCGCAAGGCTTCCGAGAACGTAGCCGGACGGGAGATGGGCAATCAGCATGCGTATGTCCCCCGGATCGCGGGCAAGCCCACGATGCCGGATCTTTGTGGCCCGACTTCTACCGGATTTCGCAGAAATGCTGCAGATCGGCCGGTATCGTTTCCCGACCCGATGACATCGGCATGGCGATGCTAGAGCTTGCGGGGCGCGTTGGCCGCCGCGTCGGCGGCCGGGAATCCCCGGCAGTTGGCCGGCTTGGGAGAGACCTTGCAGACCCCTGCCCCCGTCAGCGCGTCCGCCGACTGCGGTCCCGTCGTCAAACCCACTTTGAGCAACAGATCCGGCTCTATCTGGCGTTCCACCGGGTGCTGCTCAATCGCCGCGAAGAGCCCGGGGCCGATCGCCATCTCCTCGAGATAGGCTTTGACGATCTGCCCGTGCCCCATCAGATACATGCTGAGCCGCGCTTGCGAACCGACGAGCCTTCTGGCGCCGCCGGCAAGCATGATGCCACAAGCCGAATCGCATTCGGCACCAGAATCGACGCTCAGCCCGCTATAGGCGCCGTCCTCGGCGAGACAATTCCACTCTGAAGGGTCGCAGCCGACGAAATCAGTGTGGGCGACGGCGACATCCAGTTTCCTTTCGTGGATCAGCCGCCCCGCGATCAGGGCGCCGAACAGGTCACCTCCGCGTGAGTTGATCACCACGGGCAATCGACGGTCGCCAAGCGTGGCGAGCAGTTGGCGCAGCTTCTGCGGGGTCTGCGGCGTGATCGCGCCTTCCGCCGAGATCCACTCGGGGCAATCGGGATTGCAAAGCGGATTGCTGCCGCGAACCACGACGAAGCGCATTTCCGGCGGAACGCCAGCAGGCGGGGTCGCCGCGACCGCTGGTGGCTTGACATCCGTGGCGGCAGTCGTTGGCGCCACGGACGCTGTCATTGCCGGCTTGCCTGCGGGCTCCGGCACTTTCCGGCAGTTCTGCGCCGGCTCAACGGGATTGCACAGGCTGGCGCTGGTCAGCACGGCCACGGTGCTCTTGCTGGTGACCAGGTTCATCGCCAGCATGTCGTCGAGGTCGATCCGGTGGATGTCGCTGGCCGGCGTTGCCTTCATCGTCTTCAGCACACCCGCGCCTATGCCCATCTCCTTCAGATAGGCCGACAGCCGCTTCTCCGTCGACTTGCTCATCTCATAGGTCTTGTAGCTGCCGGCGTCCTTGCGGCTGACGACCTTGGTGCCGAGGACCTTCTTCCTGCCGTTCACGATCCTGTAGGTGGTGCGGTAATAGACCTGTTCGCGCCGGTAGGTCGTGGTGATCTGGTGGACTCCCAGGAAGGCCCAGTTGCCAACCATGCGGTGGACGCCACCGGCGAACATCAACGGACAGGCGGAGTTGCACATGGCGCCACCGTCGAAAGCGGAGCCGAAATAAGGCGCGGCCTTGCCGTCATTGTCCCGGCAATCCTTCATGCCCGGCCAGCAACCGGAAAAATCGGTGACGCCGACGGCGATGTCCAACCTGGCCTTGCGGATCATGCGGCCAAGCTGCAGCGCGGCCTCGACATTGCCGCCCGGCGAATTGACGATAACCGGCAGCTGACGGCGACCGAGCGCTTTCAACGTACGCTTGAGCTGAGCTGGCGCGCCGGCTTCGATGGTGCCTTCCGCCGATATCCATTCCGGGCAATTGGGCTCGCAACCTGGCGCGTTGCTGCGCACGACGACGAAGCGCATCTCCGGTATGTCGTTCGACCAGACCTTCGGATGGGACCCTGCTTTGGGAAAGACTTCCTCGGCGCGCGCGGCGGCGGCAAGGGCAGCAATCGCCATCGCGACCACCGGCACGAGGTGAAGCAGCCGGCGCCACCACCTTGCCACACTGTCCGAACGGCGTCCCGAAACCACGTCTGGCACCCCCTGATGCACCCCATACTAGTTGCGGTGAAAGTCCTTACAACAGATTTGAAAACCTACTTCCAATATGGCTCGAAAACAAAAAAGGGCGGTCCAAGGACCGCCCTTTCCTTCTCGAGCCGGACGATGCCGGCGTCGATTATTCCTTGATGGTGACGACGATGCCGGCACCGACGGTGCGGCCGCCTTCACGGATGGCGAAGCGCAGCTTCTCTTCCATCGCGATCGGAACGATCAGCTCGACGTCGACCGTGATGTTGTCGCCAGGCATCACCATCTCGGTGCCCGCCGGCAGCGTCACGATGCCCGTCACGTCCGTCGTGCGGAAGTAGAACTGCGGACGGTAGTTGGTGAAGAACGGCGTATGACGGCCGCCCTCGTCCTTGGTCAGGATGTAGGCTTCGGCAACGAACTTCTTGTGCGGTTTCACCGAGCCCGGCTTGGCCAGAACCTGGCCGCGCTCAACGCCCTCACGGTCAACGCCGCGCAGCAGCGCGCCGATGTTGTCGCCAGCCTGGCCCTGGTCCAGAAGCTTGCGGAACATCTCGACGCCCGTGCAGGTCGTCTTCGTCGTCGGACGGATGCCGACGATCTCCAGTTCCTCGCCGACCTTGACAACGCCGCGCTCGACGCGACCCGTCACAACCGTACCGCGACCCGAGATCGAGAACACGTCCTCGATCGGCATCAGGAACGGCTTGTCCAGCGGACGAACCGGCGTCGGGATGTAGGCGTCGACCTGAGCCATCAGCTCGCGGATCGCGTCCTCGCCGATCGTCTTGTTCGAATCTTCCAGCGCGGCAAGCGCCGAACCCTTGACGATCGGAATGTCGTCGCCGGGGAACTCGTTCTTCGACAGAAGCTCGCGAACCTCGAGCTCGACCAGTTCCAGAAGCTCGGCGTCGTCAACCTGGTCGACCTTGTTGAGGAACACCACGATCGAGGGAACGCCGACCTGGCGGGCCAGCAGGATGTGCTCGCGCGTCTGCGGCATCGGGCCGTCAGCGGCCGAAACAACCAGGATCGCGCCGTCCATCTGCGCCGCACCCGTGATCATGTTCTTCACATAGTCGGCGTGGCCGGGGCAGTCGACGTGCGCGTAGTGACGGTTTTCCGTCTCGTACTCGACGTGCGCGGTCGAGATCGTGATGCCGCGCGCCTTCTCCTCAGGGGCAGCGTCGATCTGGTCGTAGCGCTTGTACTCGCCAAAATACTTCGTGATCGCCGCCGTCAGCGACGTCTTGCCGTGGTCAACGTGGCCGATCGTGCCGATGTTAACATGCGGCTTTGTACGTTCGAATTTACCTTTTGCCATAGTCTCTTTCCTTGGACGGCCTGGACCCTAGTTCAGTCGGATGCGGGGCGATTAGCGACAAAGCCCAAAAAACACAAGGGATTTATGCCGCACGCCATTCCGAAGGACCGCATGGCCTCTCGCGATCCTTTTTGAGAGCCCGATGTATGGTGCGATCGGCGAAACTTCAAATCGGTCCGCCCGGTCGTGACGCGCCCCCGGGAAACAACGCTTTCACCGAGCCTTAACGGGCACGCGGACATGGTGTAGCCGGCGGGCAAGCCGGCGGATTCGAGCATGACGGCGATGGGGGCGATTATCGGTGGGCAACAGCCGCGGCGCGTGGCGTCGATGGGCATGTTCGCGCTGGTCTGCGCCTATGTCAGCCTGTTGTTCGCCTCATACCTGATCGGCGTATGGCTCATCGACCCTTCAGGCTACCCGATCCCGACGGATTTCCTCAACGTATGGGCTGCCGGCCGGCTGGTGCTTCAACATGCGCCGGCCGATGCGTATGACTGGACGATACACAAGGCCGTGGAGGTCCTCGGCGTCCGTCGCGAATTCGCCGATTATTTCGGATGGCACTATCCTCCACCCTTCCTGCTGGTCGCGGCGGCGCTGGCGTTGCTGCCCTACCCAGCGGCAATGGTAACCTGGATGGCGGTCAGCCTGCCGCTTTACCTCGCCAGCATGAGGCAGATCGCCGGCCGGCGCGACGTCGTTCTCGCGGCGCTTGCCTGGCCGGCCGTGTTCTGGAACACGGTCGTCGGGCAGAACGGTTTCCTGACCGCCGCGTTGCTGGGCAGCGGGTTGGCGCTGATCGAACGGCGACCCGCTCTTGCCGGAATTCTCATCGGCCTTCTCACCTACAAGCCGCAATTCGGCCTGCTCATCCCTATCGCCTTGATCGCGGGGCGGCATTGGCGGGTTCTCGGCTGGGCGAGCGCATCCGCCCTTGGCCTCGCCCTTCTCTCGGCCGTCGTCCTCGGGACGGAACCCTGGCTGGCTTTCCTTCATTCGACCGCCCATACAAACGAGGCCATACTGGTGAGCGGCCTGGCGCAGTTCTCGAAGCTGCAGAGTCTCTTCGGCCAGATGCGCGCGCTCGGCGCCAGTGTCGAGATGGCCTGGGCAGCACATGGCTTCCTTGTCCTGGCCCTCGCCGGCACCGTCGCATGGCTCTGGGCGCGCCGGGCGAATTTCGACACCCGGGCGTCCTTTCTCGCCACGGCCACATTGCTCGCATCGCCCTACATCTACCTCTACGATCTCGTCGCTCTCGCCATTCCCCTGGCGTTCCTGGGACGGCAAGGTTTTTCCAGGCACGAAACAGTGGTCGTCCTCATCGTCGGCGCCCTGGTCCTGTGGGGTCCGGACAAGCACGTTCCGACGGGATTCGTGGCGATGCTTCTGGTTCTGTGCCTGTCGTTGCTGCGCGCGCGGCAGGCCCGCGCCGACCATTGGCGCCCCGAAAACTCAGCGGCCCGGATATGACAGCCGTCGGATGTGAATGATCCAGCACCCGGGATCAGACTTGCAAAAGCCGATCAGGCACAGTGCTATCACCCGACCGCCACCAATGATGGCCCACGCGCCAGTCCTCACCAGCGATGAATTCGATGCCCAACGCCTTCCGTGGCCCCTTATCCATGATCCTCGCCACAGGATCCTATCTCGTGAACGACACGATGATGAAGCTGGCGACGTCAGGCCTGCCGACCTACGAGGTGCTTTTCCTGCGCGGCGCCGCCGCCACGCTGTGGGGCATCCCGCTCCTGCTGTTGCTCGGCTATGGCCGCCAGATCCCGCTGCTTTTCGACAGGCGGGTCCTGCAGCGCAACGTGTTCGAGCTGGCGGCGATCCTCTGCTACGTGGTGGCGCTCGCCAACATGCAGATCGCGGATTCGACCGCGCTCGGCCAGATCACGCCGCTGCTCATCCTCGTGGGCGCATCGTTTCTCTACGGCGAGCGGATTGGCGGGCTGCGCATCGCCCTGATCGGGCTCGGCTTCGTCGGCGCGATCATGGTCGCGCAGCCGACCATGGAGGGGATCTCCGTCTACGCGCTGCTGGCGCTCGGCAATGCCGCGCTCTCTGCCGCGCGCGACCTCGCCGGGCGGCGGGTCGGAGCTGAGGTGCTCGGCATGATCGTCGCAATCTCGGCCGTCCTCGTGGTCGTGGCCGGCGCCGGCGTCGCGCACCTGACTTCCGAACAATGGGTCGCGCCGGAAGGACGCCACCTGCTGCTGATGGCGGGGGCGGGCTTCTTCCTGATCTTCGGCCATTTCTTCATCTTCATGGCCTACCGCATCGGCCCCACCGGGGCGGTCGCGCCCTTCTACTATTGCTTCACGGTCTGGGCCGTCATCTCGGGCGTGATCGTGTTCAACCAGCTTCCCAATCCGCTGGCGATCGCCGGCATCCTTCTCGTCATCGCGAGCGGATTGACCATCGTCTCCCTCGACGAGCGCAAGCGCCGGCTCAGCGTCGTCGCCTAGCCTCTCTTCGCGACGGGGCAGCGCGGCTTGCAGCGTCGCAAGCCACGCGGTAGGACGCAATGATCAACCAGGGAGATCAGCCATGACGGATTCCGACCAGCAGAAGCGTTCCGACGCGGAGCACAAGGCCGCCATCCGCCAGTCGCTGGTCGGCTGGGCCGTGTTCATCGCGGGAACCGTAGCCTTCTTCGTGGCGGCCGATGCGCTGCTGATGCCTTGATGACCCGGAGTTCCGGTCTCCCGTAGGTGACAGGAACTCCAGTCCGGAAGGCACAGCCTGCAAGACGCAACGCGTCGCAGCCGCCCCTTGACGAATTGGCGGCTGCTTGGTCCTGCCTGAATGATGCGGCGGCTAGAGCGCGCGGTTGCCGGTAAACTGATGGTACGCCCACAGCACCACCACGGCGCCGACCACGGCGACGAGCAGGCTGTAAAGGTTGAGGCCTGTAACGCCGGCGGCGCCGAACGCGCTGAAGATCAGGCCACCGACGACAGCACCGACGATTCCCAGGACGATATCGAGCACGATGCCTTGGCCGCTCTTGTTGACGATCTTGCTGCCCAGGAAGCCGGCGACGACGCCGAGGATGATCCAGCTTATAATTGACATTTTCCTCTCCATTTGCCCCCGTCCAATCATGCTCACAGGATCAGGAAAAGCTCAAGGCAGCTTGAAATCCGGCCCGAATGCGCCATTGTGCAGTGACGGAGAGGGCACAGTTTCGATGGAGACCCACGATGGGACTGTTTGACAACGCCGTACCCGGCGGCAACATCGCCAAGCCGCTGCTGCTTGCGGTCGGCGCGCTGCTGGTCGGCAAGATGCTGAGCGGGAGCGGAACGAGCCAACCGCAAAGCCCCGCGCCCGACGCCGCGCCCGCCGATGGCGGACTGCTCGGCGGATTGGGCGGACTGCTCGACAAGCTGAAGGACGCCGGCCACGGCAACGTCGCCGACTCCTGGGTCGGCACCGGCCAGAACCAGCCGATCCACCCCAACGACCTCGGCAGCGCGCTCGGGCCGCAGGTCATCCGCGAGATCGCCCAACGGACCGGCATGGACGAGCAGGAGTTGCTGAAGCAATTATCGACCGCCCTGCCCGGCATCGTCGACAAGCTGACGCCGAACGGCCAAGTGCCGCAGCCGCACCAGGTGGCTTCCGCCTTCAACGGCTGACCGTTACCGGAATCAGCTGGGCGGAACATCCCCGCCGACCCGTTGTTTCGGCCGCGCACATCCCGTGACGCGGCCGAACTTTCGCGACCACGAAAAACCTGTGCGCATCGATCGAGGTGGCCGACACGCCTTGACCCGGGGCGGTAGCTCGACTACGGGTGATGTCTCCGCGGGCATGGTGAAATGGTATCACAAGAGCCTTCCAAGCTTTTAGCGCGGGTTCGATTCCCGCTGCCCGCTCCAAGCTTTCCCTGAGCATCGTCCACCGCCCCTCCGGGGCATGCGCGCATTCGTCTCGCCGGGCGACCAGCGCGGGCTGCTTTGCGGGATGGCGCATGTATGTTAAGGACCACGCGCAAGGTGGTTTGCGCCTGGAGACCTGATTTCACGACCATGCCCGACGAAGGCGACAGTACAGACTCCGAAAGTCGACACCGATCCGGGCTGGCCTCGCCAGCGCGACGCCAGCCACATCTCCTGAACACCATCACAAAAGATACCCACCCTGGATTTGCATCCGGGGCTTTTTGCGTTGTTTCAAACATAATTCGATAGGTCATTGCCATGGACTTTCTCGCGGATCCCAACATCTGGATCGGCCTCGTCACCCTCGTCGTTCTGGAAATCGTCCTGGGCATCGACAACCTGATCTTCATCGCCATCCTCGCCGACAAGCTGCCGCCGGCGCAGCGCCGCAGGGCCAGAACCCTTGGCCTCATGCTGGCGCTCGGCATGCGCGTCATCCTGCTTTTGTCGATGTCATGGATCGCGACGCTTACGCGGCCGCTGTTCACGCTCGCCAGTTTCTCGTTTTCGGGCCGCGACATCATCCTCATCGTCGGCGGCGCGTTCCTGCTCGCCAAGGGCACGCTGGAGCTGCATGAGCGCCTCGAAGGTGGCCACAAGCCGCGCAAGGGGCGCGTCGTACATGCGGTCTTCTGGCAGGTGATCGTTCAGATCGTCGTGCTGGATGCCGTGTTCTCGCTGGACAGCGTCATCACCGCCGTCGGCATGGTCGAGCATGTCTGGGTGATGATCGTGGCCGTCTGCGTCGCCATGGCCGCGATGATGGCGGCCTCGAACCCGCTGATGGCGTTCGTGTCGAGGCATCCGACCGTCGTCATCCTCTGCCTCGGCTTCCTGCTCATGATCGGCTTCAGCCTTGTGGTCGAGGGCTTCGGCTTCCACATCCCGAAGGGCTATCTCTACGCAGCAATCGGCTTCTCGGTGCTGATCGAGGCGGCGAACCAGATGGGCCGCCATAACCGGCGCAAGCAGATCACGACGGCGGACTTGCGCGAGCGGACCTCGGAAGCAGTGCTGCGCATGCTTGGCGGCCGTGTCGGAGACGAACCGCTCGGGGAGACCATCGACATCATCGCAGACCGCGCCGCCGAGGGCACGCTGTTCAAGCCGCAGGAAAAGGAAATGATCCGGGGCGTGCTCGACCTTGGCGAGCGGCCCGTGAAGTCGATCATGTCCCCGCGCCACGAGATCGAATGGCTGGACCTCGACGAGGACGAGGCGGATGTCAGAAGCGAAATCCGGCGGCTCATTCATGGCCGGGTGGTGCTGGCCCATGGCCGCGTCGACGAATTCGTCGGCGTCGCCATAACGAGGCAGCTTCTGGACACGCTGGTCGACGGCGGTTCCATCGACTGGGACAAGGCCACGCTTCAGCCGGTCGTCGTGCACGAGATGACCGATGTGCTTCGGGTGATGGAGCTTTTGCGCGGCTCGCCGGTGCGCATGGCGATGGTCGTCGACGAGCACGGCTCGCTCGAAGGCATCGTGACGCCGGCCGACCTGCTGGAGGCGATCGCTGGAGAATTTCCCGACACCGATGAGGCGTTGGCGCTGGAACGCCAGGATGACGGTTCCTGGCTGGCCGACGGTTCGATCGACGTGCGCCGTCTCAGCGGCGCGATCGGCAATGACCTCGTCGACGATGACGATCGTTATTCGACGCTGGCAGGCTACGTGCTCACCCGCCTCGGGCACCTCCCCGCGGTCGGCGAGACGGTCGAGGCCGACGGCCTGCGTTTCACGGTGCTGTCGCTTAACCGGCGCAGCGTCGGCAAGGTGCGGATCGGCCCCAACGAAAACTGAGCCATCGTCGTACCAGGCGAGGTGATAGGGATGATCGGGAGGCGCCATCGCAGCCCCGGTCATCCGGGGGCGCGCCGTGGCGGAATCAGGATCGTGACGAAGGCGGAAAGATCGGTCGCCGATTCCCTCGGAGCCTGCGATCATAGCCATCTTGTCGGGAAAAACGGCGCTTGCCGCTGGTGTTGCAGGGCCTCCGGGCCGGCAGTGGTGGAGAGGGTTGGATTCGAACCAACGTAGGCTAAGCCAACGGATTTACAGTCCGTCCCCTTTAACCACTCGGGCACCTCTCCAGTCTGCCGCCGGAGCCATGCAACGAGGCATTCACGCTGATCCCGTCCCGGATGCTCATCCTTTCCGAAATCAGCGATGCGCCTTATGGCGGCAAGGCTTATGGGTGTCAACCACGCAAGGCGTGTTTTTCACGCCTGTTCGACGCAGGCCGTCGCCGCCCATATCCAAAGCCGGCTTGCGCGGCTATATCAACCGGCCATGAGCACCAAATCAGGCACCCCGAAAGACACCCATTACGCCAAGCTGCGGCGCGCGCACCGCGACCAGAAGGCCGGAGGCGCGCCCGCGTTCCGGCCTCGCCAGCCCATGCCGCCGGGCGAAGGCCCGACCGATGGGCTGGTGCGGCTTTACGGCCTGCACACCGTGCGCGCGGCGCTCGACAATCCGCGGCGTAAGATCAGGAACATGCTGGTGACGCGCAACGCCGCCGAGCGGCTTTCGATCGCCGACATCGCCGCCCTGCCCTTCAAGGCCGAGATAGTCGAGCCCAAGGATATCGACAGGATCACAGGCTCGGATGCCGTGCACCAGGGGGTGCTGATCGAAGCCGAGCCGCTGAAGCCCAAGCGCCTTGACGCACTCGGCGACACCAACCTCGTGCTCGTGCTCGACCAGGTGACCGACCCGCACAATGTCGGCGCGATTCTGCGTTCGGCCGTCGCTTTCGGCGCTGGCGCTCTGATCACCACCGCCCGCCACAGCCCGCAGGAATCGGGCGTGCTGGCAAAATCGGCTTCCGGCGCACTGGAACATATCGACCAGATCGAGGTGAAGAACCTCGCTGACGCGCTGGGAGAGTTGCACGAAGCCGGTTTCCAGACCATCGGACTCGATTCGGACGGACCGGCGGAACTGGAGAAGACGTTCGCCGGCGACAAGATCGCGCTGGTGCTCGGCGCGGAGGGCAAGGGCCTGCGCCAGAAGACTCGCGAGACGGTGACGTCGCTTGCCCGCCTCGACATGCCCGGCGCGATTCGCTCGCTCAACGTGTCCAACGCGGCGGCGGTGAGCCTTTACGCGGCACGAAAATTTCTTTCGACGGACTGAACAGGCGATCGGAATGTTGGAGCCGTTCTCAAACCGGAACGAGTGGCTCGCCCTTCTCGCGAGTACAGTCGGCACATTGAGAACGCTCGCCCCGTCGGAGTTCTACGACGAGACAAATGACCGCTATCACGCCGTGATGGGCAACATATCGCGGCTTGTGCACGGCCTTGAGAATCCGGCCGATCTTGGAAAATTCCTCGACGTCAACGCCGGTCGGAAAAGTTGGCTGCCGGAGAACCCCGAAGCCTTGACCTCCATGGACGTCACAGAGATCCACTATCGGGTCGGCAGCAACTTGGCCGATGAACGGTGGGTTGACGGCGCTCTAAACGGGGCATTCGAGAACGGCACGCTTATCCCGGCTCTTGAGCGGATTGCCGCCGATATCGGCAAATTCAAATTGACGGGCGGCAGTCAGCACACCCCTTAATCGCCTTGCCGTTCGAGGCGCGCCATTCGACCTTTCTGAGGCGCGGCTGCGTGGACCGAACGCTCCACCAATGAAGGTGGGAAAACGGGTTCCCGCAAACGCCGCAGGAACCCGTTCTCTGACAGGAAAGGAGCAGACGGCGTGGGAACGTTGAGTCGCCTTTCTCCTGTCCTAAGCGGCTTTGCCCTTGGCTTGCGTTTCCGCCTCGCCAAGCTGATGCGCGGCCATTCTCTCCAACGCCCGCACCAGCGCCGAGTGATCTTCCCTGGCCCCGCCATTGGCGGCGCAGGAATTGAAAAGCTGCTGCGTTGTCGAGGTGTTGGGCAGCGAGACGCCGAGCGCCTTGGCGCCTTCCAGCGCCAGGTTGAGGTCCTTCTGGTGCAGTTCGATGCGGAAGCCCGGCGCGAAGGTGCGCTTGATCATGCGTTCGCCATGCACCTCGAGGATACGCGATGCGGCGAGCCCGCCCATGAGGGCCTGCCTGACCTTGGCCGGATCGGCGCCGGCCTTCGATGCGAAGACCAGGGCTTCGCCAACCGCCTCGATGGTCAGCGCCACCACGATCTGGTTGGCGACCTTTGTGGTCTGGCCGACGCCGTTCGGCCCGACCAAAGTGATGTTCTTGCCCATCTTCTCGAAGACCGGCTTGGCGCGTTCGAACGCCTTCTCCTCGCCACCGACCATGATGGTGAGCGAGGCCGCCCTGGCGCCGACCTCACCGCCCGATACCGGGGCATCGAGATAGTCACAGCCGAGATCGTTGATCTTTTGGGCGAACTCCTTGGTCGTGATCGGCGAGATCGAGCTCATGTCGATGACGAGCTTGCCCGTGGAAAGGCCCGAGGCGACGCCGTTGTCGCCGAACAGCACATCGGCGACCTGCGGGGTGTCGGGCACCATGGTGATGATGATATCGGCGGCCTTGGCCACTGCATTGTGGCCGGTGACGGTCTTCAGGCCCCTGGCAACAAGATCGGCCGGCGGCCGGGAGCGATGATCACTGGCAATCACGGCGTAACCGGCGTCGAGCAGATGCCCCGCCATCGGCGTGCCCATGATGCCGAGACCTATGAAGCCTATGGTTTCCATTGCGCAGTCTCCTGAAAGTCTTGTTCGAATAGATCAAAAAGGCTGGCACTACCCCTCATCCGCCTGCCGGCACCTTCTCCCCGTATAGGGACGGGGAGAAGGAAGAAGCTCCTGCGCTGTCGCTCCCCTCTTCCCGGTCTTAATGGGGAAAGGGTAAGGTGATGGGCAGCGCCAGCGCCGGCTGAAAATCTAGGCCGCCGCGCTCCCCTGCCCGGCAAACCCCGCGAACCAGTCGAGCCCAGCCTCGGTTCCGGCTTTCGGCTTGTACTCGGCGCCGATCCAGCCGGCGTAGCCGAGGCGGTCGATATGCTCGTAGAGGAAGGGATAGTTGATCTCGCCCGTCCCCGGCTCGTGGCGACCGGGATTGTCCGCAAGCTGGATATGCGCGATGCGGCTGAGGTTTGCCTCCATCGTACGGGCGAGATCCCCCTCCATGATCTGCATGTGATAAATGTCGTACTGCAAATAGAGGTTCTTCGAGCCGACGCGGTCGATCAGCGCCAGGGCCTGGTCCGAATAATTCAGGAAGAAGCCCGGAATGTCGCGCCTGTTGATCGGCTCGATCAGCAGCCTGACGCCGGCCTGCTCCAGCTTCTCCGCGGCGAAAGCGAGGTTCTCCACGAACACATCTTCCAGGACACGTCGCTCGACGCCGGCCGGCGCGATGCCGGCGAGGCAGTTGACCTGCTGGCAGCCAAGCGCCTGTGCATAGGTGATCGCCCTGGCGACGCCTTGCCTGAACTCCGGCACGCGATCGGGCAGCACGGCGATGCCGCGCTCGCCCTTGCCCCAGTCGCCGGCCGGCAGGTTGAACAGCACCTGCGTCAGGCCGTTCTTCTTGAGGCGCGCGGCGACCACCTCGGGAGCGTGATCATAAGGCCCGATATATTCGACGCCCTTGAAGCCGGCGCGAGCGGCGGCGTCGAAGCGATCGAGAAATTCATGCTCGCCGAAGAGCATGGAAAGATTGGCTGAAAACCGTGGCATGAGAGAATTTCCTCAATTAGAGCATCAGACCGAAAAGCAGTTTTCAGATCGCTCCGATGCTCAATCAAAATGTCCGGGCGTCCTTGTGCCTCCAATTGGGCGCGCGGCGCTCCAACGGATCAGTCGAGCATGACGATCGCCGTCGGCGCGTCCTCGTGGCTCTCGGCAAGTTCCTCGAATTCGGTGATCTTGTCGATTTCCGTGCCCATGGAAATATTAGTGACGCGCTCCAGGACAAACTCCAGCACCACCGGCACCCGATATTCCTTCATCAACCGTCGCGCCTCGCTGAAGGCATTGGCGAACTCCTCCGGCTTGCGCACGCGCACCGCCTTGCAGCCCATGGCCTCGGCGACAGCGACGTGATCGACGCCATATCCGGCCTCGGGATCATCGGCCCGGTTGACGTTCTCGAAGGCGAGGCTGACCTCGTAGTCCATCGAGAAGCCACGTTGCGCCTGGCGGATCAGACCCAGATAGGCGTTGTTCACGACGACGTGGATGTAGGGCAGCCTGTGCTGCGCGCCGACTGCCAGTTCCTCGATCATGAACTGGAAGTCATAGTCGCCCGAGAGCGCCACGATATCGCGCTCCGGATCGGCGGCGCGCACGCCGAGCGCCGCGGGCAAGGTCCAGCCGAGCGGGCCGGCCTGGCCGCAATTGATCCAGTTGCGCGGCCGGTAGACATGCAGGAACTGGGCTCCGGCGATCTGCGACAGGCCGATCGTGGTGACGTAGGTGGTGTCGCGGCCGAACGCCTTGTTCATCTCCTCGTAGACGCGCTGTGGCTTCAGCGGCACCTGGTCGAAATGCGTCTTGCGCTTCATCGTCTTCTTGCGCTGCTGGCATTCCTTCGCCCAGCCCGACCAGTCGCGCAGCTTGCCCGCCATCCGCCATTCGGTGGCGACGTCGAGCAGTATCTTCAGCGCGGCGCCGGCATCCGAGACGACGCCCAGATCCGGCGCGAAGACGCGGCCGATCTGCGTCGGCTCGATATCGACATGAATGAATTTCTTACCCCTGGTATAAACGTCGACGGAGCCGGTATGGCGATTGGCCCAGCGATTGCCGATGCCGAAGACGAAATCGGCCGCCAGCATCGTGGCGTTGCCATAGCGGTGCGAGGTCTGCAGCCCGCACATACCGGCCATCAACCGGTGATCGTCGGGGATCGCGCCCCAACCCATCAGCGTCGGTATGACCGGCACCCCGGTGACCTCGGCGAATTCGATCAGCAGGTCGGAAGCGTCGGCGTTGATGATGCCTCCGCCGGCGACGATCAGCGGTCTTTCCGCCGTGTTGAGCATCGCCAGCGCCTTCTCGGCCTGGGCGCGCGTCATCGCCGGCTTGTAGACCGGCAGCGGCTCATAGGCATCGATGTCGAACTCGATCTCCGCCAACTGGACGTCGACCGGCAGGTCGATCAGCACCGGGCCGGGCCGCGAGGAGCGCATGAGATGGAATGCCTTCTGCAGCGCCATCGGCACCAGATAGGGCTCCATGACGGTCACCGCCCATTTGGCGACCGGCGATGCGATCGCCGCGATGTCGACTGCCTGGAAATCCTCCTTGTTCAGGCGGGCGCGAGGCGCCTGGCCGGTAATGCAGAGGATCGGGATCGAATCGGCGGAGGCCGAATAGAGGCCGGTGATCATGTCGGTGCCGGCCGGTCCCGAGGTGCCGATGCAGACGCCGATGTTGCCGGCCCTGGCCCGCGTGTAGCCCTCGGCCATGTGCGAGGCACCCTCGACGTGACGGGCCAGCACATGACGGATGGTGCCTCTTGCCTTCAGAGCCGAATAAAGCGGGTTGATCGCCGCGCCCGGCACGCCAAAGGCATTGGTCGTGCCTTCCTTTTCGAGAACGAGAACCGCGGCATCGACAGCGCGCATCCTGGCCATTTTGCAGTCTCCAAGAGATCGTTGGTTGGCTTGACAATGCCCGCGCCATTCGGATTTTTCAATTTTTTCAGAATATTTTTTCATTTATAGAAAAATTCATCTAGCTACTGATTTAGCTGCATTTTCTGTTTTCCAAAAAATCAAGGCGCCCAATTGATGAAAAACTTTTTCATTGCGAGCAGCCGAAAATCGGCGACAATGACACAATGGAAACGACCGAGAAACGCCAGCGCGGCCGGCCGCGCTCCTTCAACGGGCCTTCGGATGCGGCCTCCGTGCAGTCGCTCGACCGCGCCTTGCGGATCCTGGCCATCGTCGCCGAGGGCAGCGGCCTGTCGCTGAGCGAAGTCGCGGCCAGGAGCGGCCTTGCCGCCTCAACCGCCTATCGCATGCTGACCACGCTGGAGAACCACGGCATGGTCGAGTTCGACAGCAGCGACCAGCTGTGGTCGATCGGCGTCGAGACCTACCGGATGGGCGCCGCTTTCCTGCGCCGCCGCAAGCTGGTCGACCGCGCCCGCGTCGTCATGCAGGAGTTGATGGAGAGGACCGGCGAGACCGCCAACCTCGGCGTTGCCGAGGACGATTGCGTGGTCTTCGTCAGCCAGGTCGAAACGCACCAGGCGATCCGCGCCTTCTTCCGGCCAGGCACGCGCAGCCCCTTCCACGCCTCGGGCATCGGCAAGGCGGTGCTCGCGCATCTGGAGCCCGAACGGGTCGGGACGATCCTGCGGCGTGCCGGCTTGGAGCGCTACACAGTCAGGACGCTTTCCGACATGGGCGCCCTCGCCCACGACCTGGCGACCATCAAGCAGCGCGGCTGGTCGGTCGACGACGAGGAGCGGCACCCCGGCATGCGCTGCGTGGCCGCGGCCATCTTCAACGAGTTCGGCGAACCGATCGGTGGTGTTTCGGTGTCGGGCCCGACGGTTCGGGTCACGCCGGAGCGACTGGCGGAGATCGGACCGCTGGTCCGGGACGCGGCGGCGGCCGTCACCAGGCTGATCGGCGGCATGGCGGGCGGCGGCTCCGCCGAACAGCGATAGCGTCGCGTGGCTTGACAGGGACATGACGAGCGCCAAGTCTGCGCCCGCAACCAAATCCGTGGGATTCCGGCGAACACGCATGAGCCTTCAGTCCGTCAAAGCCTTCTTCAGCGAGCATGCCCCCGATATCGAGGTGATCGAAACGCCTACCAGTTCGGCGACGGTGGCGCTTGCCGCCGAAGCGCATGGCGTCGAACCCGGGCAGATCGCCAAGACCATCTGCATGCGCGTCGGCGACCGCGTCTTGCTGGTGGTGGCGCGCGGCGACGCGCGCATCGACAACCGCAAATCCCGCGACGCTTTTGGCGGCAAGCCACGCATGCTGGATGCCGAGCAGGTCGTCGAGATCACCGGCCATCCTGTCGGCGGCGTCTGTCCGTTCGGTCTTGCCTCGCCGCTGCCGATCTATTGCGACACGTCGCTGCGCGCCTACGAGGAGGTGGTGCCCGCCGCCGGCGCGACCAACGCGGCCGTACGCATCGGCGTGGAGCGCATGGCGCAACTCACCGGAGCGGAATGGTGCGACATATGCGAGGAGCGGAAGGCGCCGCAATAGCGCCGACAGCAGGGCCCGCGGCTAACTACATTAATTACAGATAGATACAGGCTGAATTTCGAGTCGATTTGAAGATCGACGGTTGGACTGTGCGCACGAAAAAGGGGCCGTGAAGGCCCCTCTTCCGTCAAGACCGTGCCCTTCAGAGCCGGCAGTAATGGCGGAAGCCATCGTAGCCGATATAGGTGTCGGAACCCGGATCGTAGCTCGAATAGCGGGACAGGCAGCGGCGGACATGCCAGGAGCCTTCGTAATCGTCGACATAGACGGGCGCAGGCTGCTGCTGGGCGAGCAGGCTGCCGAGAACCAGGCCGCCGACGCCGGCGGCAATGCCGATGCCGATCTCGCGGTCGTGGGAATGGGCGGCAGAGGGCTGGATGGTGCCGACCAGCGAGCCGGCGGCGACGGTGGTGGCGATCAGGCCTGAAACGAGTGTGCGCTTGAACATGACGATCTCCTTGCTTCGTTGACCGAGGCGATCCATCCGCCTCTTGAACGTCTGTCGTCGCGCGAACAGAAAAGGTTCGAAGGTTTTTTGCGATTTTTCGAGAAAGACCGGAATCGGATCGAACAAGTCGTCGAAATGTCGGCAAACAAAAAGGGCGGCCGGGGCCGCCCTTTTGCCGGGATGGCTGCGTGCTGGTCACAGCACGATGACGACGCCACCGTGATGGTGGTGATGATGGTGGTGATACCACCAATAGTCGCCGTAATAGGCGTAGTCGTCATCGTGATGGTGATGGTGGTGATGATGCATGCCGTAGGCCAGCGACGACTGGACGGAACCGGCCATGGCGACGGTCGCGATGGCGATGGCGACGAAGGCGGAGGTGATGGTGCGCTTGAGCATGGAAGTCTCCTGATCTTTTGACCGAGGCGACCATTCGCCTCTGCGGATCAGTCGCGGGGACGAAGAGAAAGGTTCGGCCGCTCACGCGTCTGTGAGTATGCGTAGCACGAGACGCGCCCGGCCCAGCATCGGGAGGCCCCGGGAAGGCTTCCCGCCGCCCCCCGCTGGGATCGCGAGAACTCACCTTCGCTGAAAGGTGCCAGCTCATCCCATGCCGGTGATATGGCGCAGCCAGAAAGCGAGCGCGATGAAGCCGACAATGGTGGTGACGCCTGTCCAGTCGATGTTGGTGCGCTTCAGCCCGCGGACGAGCTTCAACAGGAGAAGCCAGGTCACCAGGATGATCGGCAGGATGAGGACGAATCTGATCATTCGACACCCCCTTCAAGGTGATTGCACCGCAACGGAAATGTAGGAAGCCGGCGAGCTGTTTTCAGCATGTCGCTCCCGCGTCGGACCAGCCGCCATCCGAAAAACGGAGTTTTGTCTTTACTGGCGCACCAAATATGCTACCGGAGCGCCGTGCCCTTGTAGCTCAGCTGGTAGAGCAGCGGTTTTGTAAACCGAAGGTCGCGGGTTCGATCCCTGCCGGGGGCACCAGTCATCCAAACCAGATCCAAAGCGTGAGAGACAGGCGACTTAGCGCGCTGCCGCCAGGAAGCGACACGATCCTAATTGTGTCGCTGGCGCAACGGGTTGGATAATTCAAGGGCGAGCAGGCAGAGCATAATGGCTTCGCTGCCGATGGCGCGGTAATCATGCGCCATTAGAGGCGGGATTGCGTTGGCGATGAAGTCGATTTTTCTTGCGGCGGCAGCCATCATCGGGTTCGCGGCCAGTGCCGCAGCCGCGGATGCCGTGACCGAACTGCCGGTAGCCTCGACCTACAACTGGACCGGCGGCTATGCCGGCGTGCAAGCCGCTTACATCTGGGGTGACGGCACGCAGACCTACGCCAATGGCGACTATTCCGCGCCGAAGCCTTCCGGCTTCCTTGGCGGTGCGTATCTTGGCGTCAACTATCAGCTCAGCAACAACGTAGTGATCGGGCTGGAGGGTGATTGGGCGTGGACCGATGCGAAGGACACGTCGCTCTATTTCCACTCGAATTCAGCTCCCTACGGGTCGAATTATCAGTCCGCCCTGGATGTCGATTGGACCGCTGGCCTGCGTGGCCGGATCGGCTACGCCACTGGCCGCTGGCTCCCTTATGTCGCCGGTGGTCTGGCAGTCGCCCGTGTCAACTATGTTGGCTACGACAGTGGCGCGGTGTTCGATCCCGGCGCCGCGAAGACCCTGGCGGGATGGACGATCGGCGCCGGTGCCGAATACGCCTTTACCGACAACTTGATTGGGCGCGCCGAGTATCGCTACAGCGACTTCGGCTCAGCGGACTTTTCAAACAGCTATGCGCCGTCCGAAAAGGTGGGCCTTACGTCGAGTGATGTCCGCATAGGCTTTGCCTACAAATTCTGACGGGCCATCGCCGACGGATTTCAGCCCGGCACGCCACAGTCTTCAAACCTTATCGAAGAACCTTCCGCCGGTGCCTGAAGGGCTTCATCGCCGGCGCCCTACGTCCCGATCGCGCCCACCAGTATCCGGTTCTGCCGTCGGATCGCCGCGCGCAGGTCCGGGATTTTCGCCTCGTCGCGCTTCACGAACTCGATGAACATCATGTTCATGTTGTTGAAGATGAGCTCGCCCACGGCCGGCCCGTCTATGTCGGCGCGCACCAGGCGAATCTCCTGCAACCGCGCGATCAGCGCGCGGATCTGCTCTGTCAGCGCGCGGTCGAGCGCGGTATAGGCCTGGCCGAACGGGCTGTCTGGCAGTTGCGTCGAGATCGCCATGGCCTGCCGCCACATCTCCTTGCTCAGATAATGGAGCGAGTGCTCGATATAGATGCCGATCAGCGTATCCAGGGCGTCGCCCACATTGGCCGGCGGGTTGGCGACCACCCCTCGCCCGGCATTCAGCACCTCGTTCACCTCCATCGAGACGATGGCGCCGAGAATGTCACCCTTGTTCTGGTAGTAGTTGTAGATCGTGCCGATCGAGACTTCCGCCTGCGTGGCGATGGCCTCGATCTTGGCGCCTTCATAGCCCGCCTCCCGAAACAGCGCCGCCGCCGCCTCGATGATGCGGCGGTGCCTGTCCGCCTTCTGTCGTTCGCGCAATCCGCTCATGCCGGTCTCATTGCCACAAAAACAGAATTGACTCAATTTTAGAATTGGTTCAACTTTTCTCCAACAAGCCAACAAGGCAGGGAGAACACTCGATGACCGACACGTCCGCCCGGAATCCGCTTTCCACCCTCCAGCGGCGCCTGCGCGCCGCATGCGCGGCCACTGCATTGCTTCTCGTCGCCGGATCGAGCCTCGCGCAGGCGGCCGACCTCAACGCGCTGATCTGGTGCGACCATTCCGACCCGGCGCTGCTCGAGCCCTTCGAGAAGGCCAACAACGTCAAGGTCAACGTCAAGGAGTTCGAAGGCACCGGTGCTGGCCTCGCCATCGTCGAGCAGTCGCAGCCCGGCGACTGGGACGTGATGGTGATCGATTCGATCGACGTGCCGCGCGGCGTCGAGAAGGGACTGTTCGAGCCGTTGCCGGAGGACAAGCTGCCCTTCGCCGACCTGTTTCCGGAAGTGAAGATGGACAAGTCGACCATCGTCGACGGCAAGCGCTACGGCATCACGGAGAAGTTCGGCTACAACACGATCGGCTTCAACAAGACCAAGGTCGACCCGACCGACATGCAGTCGCTGGCATCGCTCACCAACGACAAATACAAGAGCAAGATCGCCATCTATGACTACTACCTGCCCGTCATCGGCATGGCGGCGCTTGCCATTGGCAAGAAGACCGCGGATCTGACCGAGGCCGACCTGCCGGCGCTCAAGGAAGAGCTGCTCAAGATCAAGGCCAATGCCAAGCTGGTTGGCGAGGTGACAGCCAGCCAGACCGCGCTCGCGACCGGCGAAGTCGACATTCTGGTCGGCGGCGGCGAATGGGTCACGGCGGGCCTTGCCAAGGAGAACCCGGCGCTCGACTTCTCCATCCCGAAGGAGGGTGCCGTCCTGTGGTCGCAGTCGCTGGCCATGTTCAAGGATTCCAAGAACAAGGACATGGCGCTGAAGTTCATACAGTACATCCTGAGCCCGGAGGGCCAGGCACGGCTCGCCACCTCGTCCTGCTACTGGGGCATGCCGTCCAACACCAAGGCGGCGCTGACCGACGACCAGAAGAAGGTGCTGCGCTTCGACGAGCAGCCGGGCTTCCTGGCCCGCGCCCAGGCATATCCGGCGCCGAACGCCGACCTCGACAAGAAGATGCAGGATTTGTGGACCGAAATGCTGCAGGCAAAGTGAGTTGCCTGTGAATTCGAGCACGAGGGAGGGACGTGCCCTGCCCTGGGCGCTGGTCACGCCGGCGCTCGGCTGGACGCTGCTGTTCTTCGTGCTGCCTTTCGTCGCGATGGGCCTCTCCAGCCTGAGAGGCAGTGGCGACAGCTCTTTCTCCCTTGCCAACTACAGTCAGTTCTTCGCCAACCCGGCTTACTGGCAGGCGATGGTCAACTCGCTCGAGGTCACGGCGATCGTCACCGTCGTTTCGGTGCTGCTCGCCTATCCCTTCGCCTGGATCCTCGCCGAGCAGGTGCCCGAGCGCTGGCAGCGGGCGGCGCTCATGCTGGCCGTGCTGCCGTTCTGGACGTCCTATGTGGTGCGATCCTACTCATGGCTGCTCGTGCTGTCGCAGAACGGCGTGATCAATCGCGCCCTAGTGGGCTCGGGCCTGCTGAGCGAGCCGCTGCAGCTCGCCAACACACGGTTCGCCACGGTCACGGGCTTCGTGCATTTCTTCGTCATGCTGCTGACGCTGACGATCTTCGCCAATCTGAAGCAGCTCAGCCCCAGCTACCGCAAGGCCGCCGCCGATCTCGGCGCCGGCCCGGCGCGCACCTTCTGGCACGTCATCCTGCCGCTGACGCTGCCCGGCATCATGGTGGGCGCCTTCCTCACTTTCGTGCTGTGCATCGGCGACTACATCACGCCGCAGATCCTGGGCGGCAACAACGAGCTGGTCATGCCGCAGCTCGTCATGATGCAGATCGGCCGGCGCGGCGATTTTCCGCTCGCCTCGGCCCTGTCCATCATCCTGATGGCGGTCGTCACTGTCGCCTACCTCGCCTGCGCGCGCTGGCTGAAGATCGAGCGGACCTGACCATGCGGCTGGCGTTGCGCATCCTCGGCGGCCTCTACGCGATAGCGATCTACGGCTTCATCTTCCTGCCGGTCGTCGTGCTGGTGCTGTTCTCGCTGCAGGCGACGTCGTTTCCGATCCCGCCGTTCACCGGCCCTTCCCTGCGCTGGTACGAGGCGGTTCTCACCGACACGCGGCTGACCGCGGCACTCGTCAACTCACTGCTGGTCGCCAGCCTCTCCTCGCTGGTCGCCGTCACGCTCGGATTCCTGTCGGCCTGGGGCTTCGCGCGCTTCGTGCTGCCGGGCTCGGCGCTGCTGCGCGGGCTCATCACCCTGCCGCTCACCGTCAGCTACCTCATCATCGGCATGGGACTGCTGGTGCTGTTCAACTGGGTGGGCGTGCCCAAATCGCTGATCGCAGCCGGCATCGGCCATGTCGTGATCAACCTGCCGCTCTGCTTCGCCATCATCTACAGCCAGATGGGCGACCATCAGGTCAACATCGAGCGCGCCGCGCGTGACCTCGGGGCGCCGGAATGGAAGGTGCTGCTGCTGATAACCGTGCCGGTGCTTGCGCCTGCCATTTTCGCGGCCTTCTTCCTGTCGATGACCTTCTCATGGGATGAGTTCGTCATCTCCTTCCTGCTGACGCGCTTCGACACGACGCTGCCTGTGGAGATCTGGAACCTGCTGCGCTCCGGCCTCAACCCGAAGACCAATGCCGTCGGCTCTCTGGTCTTCGCCGTCTCCATCGTGCTCGTGCTGCTCTTCGAACTGACGCTGCTCCGGAGGAAGAAACCATGAGCGCGCCGCTCGTCGACATCCGCGCCGTCTCGCACCGTTTCGGCGAGCATCTCGCGCTGAAGGACGTATCGCTTCGCATCGAGCCGGGCAGCTACACGATCCTGCTTGGCCCATCCGGCTCCGGCAAGACGACGCTGCTGTCGATCCTGGGCGGGTTCGTCCGGCCAAGCGAAGGCAAGGTGTTCATTCGCGGCGAGGACTGCACGACCATGCCGCCGGCGCGGCGCCCGACGACCACCGTGTTCCAAGACTACGCGCTGTTCCCGCATATGAGCGTCGGCAACAATGTCGGCTTCGGACTGCGCATGCGCGGTGTCGATGGCACCACGCGGGCGGCCAAAGCCCGCGAGGCGCTCGCGCTGGTCGGACTGGCGTCGGCTTTCGACAAGAAGCCGCACCAGCTTTCGGGCGGCCAGCGGCAGCGCGTGGCGCTGGCGCGCGCCCTGGTCGTCGAGCCGGCGGTGCTTCTGCTCGACGAACCACTCGGCGCGCTCGACCTCAAGCTTCGCCGGCAGATGCAGGACGAGCTGAAGGCGATCCAGAAACGGGTCGGCACGGCCTTCGTCCACGTCACGCACGACCAGGAGGAGGCAATGGCGCTGGCCGACCATTGCGTCGTCATGAATGACGGCCGCATCGAGGACGAAGGCACGCCCGAACGCGTCTACTCCAGGCCGGCGACGCGCTTCTCGGCCACCTTCATGGGCGAAAGCACGATCCTGGCCGGCACCGTTGCCGAAGCCACCGGTGACACGCTCCTGATCCGGACACGCTGCGGGCCGGTGTCGCTGCCCGGCAGCAGCCTGCCCGCCGGCGCCGCCGTGGCCCTGGCGATCCGACCGGAACACATCGTCCTCGGCAGCGATGCGGGCGGCGTCAGGCTCGGCGACGCCAGGGTCAGCGATGTCGTCTTCCAAGGCAGCTTCAAGCGCGTGCTTGCCACCTCGGCGCTGGACCCCTCGCTCGGCTTCATCGCCAAGGCGCCCGCCGCAGCCGGCATACAGCCGGGCGACACTGTCGCGGTTTCGTGCGATAGCCAGGACATCATCATGCTTGCGGACTAGGCAATGACCGTGCTTCCCGTGATCGACGCTCCCGACTGGTACGAAACCATCCGCATGGGCGACGACGTCACGCTCATCCACGAGCCGTGGATCAAGCCGTTCTTCCGCTGCAACATCTGGCATGTGCGCGGCCGCGACCGCGACCTCCTGTTCGACACCGGGCTCGGCCATTTCAGCCTCCGGCGCCACGTGCCGCTGGTGAGCGAACGCAAGCTGGTCTGCGTGGCCAGCCACACGCATTTCGACCATATCGGCTGCCACCATGAGTTTCCCGACCGCTGCGTGCATTCCGCCGAAGCCGGGATCCTCGCCGATCCGCGCAACGAGTGGACCGCCGCCGGCACCTACGCGACCGACGAGATGTTCGACGGCATGCCGGTGGGCTGGGACACCGCCAGCTACGGCGTGAGGCCGGCGCCGGCCGGCCGCCTGCTGGAACATGGCGACGTCGTGGACCTGGGCGACCGCGTGTTCGAGGTCGTGCACACGCCCGGCCACTCCCCGGGCGGGATAGCTCTTTACGAGCAAAAGACCGGCATCCTTCTATCGGGCGATATCGTCTATGACGGACCGCTGATCGACGATGCGTACCATTCCGACATTCCCGACTATGTCGAGACGCTGCTCAGGATGCGCGAGATCGACGTCTCGGTCGTGCATGGCGGCCATTTTCCGAGCTTCGGCAAGGTACGCTATCGCCAGCTCATCGACGAGTATGTCGCCAGCAAGCGCAAGGCCGGCTGCCACCTGCGCGCCAGGTAGGCGGGAGGGCTATCCAGCCAGGGCCCGCGATATTTCCCGTGGACCCGGCTCAACCGCAACGCTCGGCGCCGCGAGCTGCTCGCGGAACCATTCGAAGGTCCGTCGGATGCCGTCCTGATAGGTCGTGCCGGCCCGCCAGCCCGGCATAAGCTGCCGGGCCATGGTCAGGTCGGGACAGCGATTGCTCGGATCGTGAGGCGCCGGCTCGCGATACTCGATGCGGCTGCCCGGAACGAGCGAGCGCACGTAGTTGGCGATCTCGATCACCGGGACTTCGATGTCGTTACCGATGTTGACCGGACCGGCGGGCGAAATACGGTCGCGCCAGAAGAACCGTTCCAGGCCTTCGATGACATCGTCGACATAGCCCCAGCTGCGCGACTGCGAACCGTCGCCATGGACAGTCAGCGCGCCGGTGGTCAACGCCTGAACGATGAAGTTGGAGACGGCGCGGCCATCATCGATGCGCATCCTCGGTCCGTAGGTGTTGAACAGGCGGGCGACGCGGACATCGAGCCCGCTGACGCGGCGGGTCTCGAACAGCAGCGCCTCGGTGCAGCGCTTGCTTTCGTCATAAGACGATCGGGGGCCGGTGCAGTCGACAGCGCCCCTGTAGCTCTCCGGCTGCGGCGAAACCGCCGGATCGCCATACACCTCCGACGTCGAGGCGAAACTGAAGCGGCCGCCCGGCTTCAGCAGGCCCAGGAGATTGAGAGCGCCGACGACATTGGCCCTGATGGTGCGCGCCGGGTCGCGCATGTACCAGGGCGGCGAGGCCGGCGAAGCGAGATGGATGATCTCGTCGAAGCGATGGGCCGACGTGAAGTTCTCGACGTCCTGCACCTCCACGCGCAACCGCGCGTCCTTGACATGCGCGAGATTGCTCCGCGAGCCGGTCCACAGATTGTCGACCACCACGAGTTCGGCAAGGTCGCCGCGCAGCAGCAAACGGTCGACGATATGCGAGCCGATAAAGCCACAGCCTCCCGAAACGAGCACACTGCGCGCCATGAACCTCATTCCCCTCTCCATTCGCCATCAGGCAGGCGAACGTATTGCCGGAAATCGGAACATAGCCGCAAGAGCGGAAATGGCCACCCCATCTCGGCCAACGCCTGAGGCCAGCGCTTGGCGGAAATGCGCACTCCCGGTCATCAATGCGGCGTCAGAGCGTCCTTTGTGGACAAGGCATCACCGCGGCGGTGCCGCAACCGGAAGCCGTCGGCTGTGGCCGGAGGCTCATCTCTTCGGACTGGTGGACGAGTTCAGCGAAGACGACCGCGAAGCTGCCCAGCATCAGAAAGACAATGATCATGCGTGTAACCGGCAATGGTCTGGCCTCTACTGGCTAGGCCCCCGCGCCAACCATCAATACCGGCTAGCATGACGGCAGCGGCTTTACGAGAGTTTAAGCCTCGTCTTAACCATCACATTCGTTACATCTCGGATATGATGCGCGAGCCATTCGCTGTCGCTCCGGCGACGGTCTTTGCAGACGTGCCTGCCCATGCTACGCCGACGCCGGCGACGCAGTCCAACCGGTCATCCTCCGGAAGCAATGAGCACCCCAGTCAGCAATTTCGCCTTCATCTCATCCGACACGTCAGACGCCCAGGCGGCGCTCCAGAGCCTGTCGGCGCGCTACGGCCAGCGCCCAGCCGAGGAAGCCGACATCGTCGTGGCGCTCGGCGGCGACGGCTTCCTGCTGCAGACCCTTCGCGACACGATGGGTACCGGCAAGAAAGTCTATGGCATGAACCGTGGCACCATAGGCTTCCTGATGAACGAATACCGCGTTGGCGGGCTGCCCGAGCGCATTGCATCCGCCGTAGCCGAGACGATTCGGCCGCTGGAGATGCAGGCCGTCACCTCCGAGGACGAGACGATCACCGCCCTCGCCATCAACGAGGTCGCGCTTTGGCGCCAGTCGTACCAGACGGCAAAGATCCAGATCACCGTCGACGCCCAGGTCCGCATGGAAGAGCTCAGTTGCGATGGCGTGATGATCGCCACGCCCGCGGGCTCCACGGCCTACAATCTGTCAGCGCATGGCCCCATCCTGCCGCTCGATGCGCCGCTGCTGGCGCTGACACCGGTCAGTCCCTTCCGCCCGCGCCGCTGGCGAGGCGCCCTGCTCTCCAACAAGGCCACCGTTCGCTTCGATATTCTGGAGCCTGAAAAGCGACCGGTGAACGCCGCCGCCGACCATACGGAGGTGAAGGCGGTGACGTCGGTCACCGTGCGGGAATCGCCGACGGCAACGGCAACATTGTTGTTCGATCCGAACCATTCCTGGAACGAACGCATCCTTGCCGAACAGTTCCGTTACTGAACCGACACATCGATATTGAGCGGGATCAGGCGTCTCGATTAAGGTTACATCGTCACAAAAGCGGCTGTCGTGCCGTTTCTGTTGACAAATCGCGGACTTGCGCCTAATCGCAATGCCGATCTTGCAAGCGCGCGGCGCTTGCCGCGGCGAATAGTGTCGCGCTCTCCAGAACCAGCCAAAGACACAGCACTTGTCCTCAGACACCCAGACCGCTCAAGAAGCGTCGACCTTCGCAGAACTCGGCCTGTCGCCGAAGGTTCTTTCCGCCGTCACCGACGCCGGCTACACCACCCCTACTCCGATCCAGGCCGGCGCCATTCCGCACGCCCTGCTCGGCAAGGACGTCCTGGGCATCGCCCAGACGGGAACGGGCAAGACGGCTTCGTTCGTCCTTCCCATGCTGACGCGCCTGGAAAAAGGCCGCGCCCGTGCCCGCATGCCGCGCACGCTGATCCTGGAGCCCACCCGCGAACTTGCAGCCCAGGTGGAAGAGAACTTCGTCAAGTACGGCAAGAACCACAAGCTCAACATCGCTCTGCTGATCGGCGGCGTCTCGTTCGACGAGCAGGATAAGAAGCTCGAGCGCGGCGCCGACGTATTGATCGCCACGCCCGGCCGCTTGCTCGACCACCGCGAGCGCGGCAAGCTGTTGCTCAATGCCGTCGAAATCCTCGTCATTGACGAGGCCGACCGCATGCTCGACATGGGCTTCATCCCAGACATCGAGCGCATCTGCGAGATGATCCCGTTCACACGGCAGACGCTGTTCTTCTCGGCGACCATGCCGCCGGAGATCACCAAGCTCACCGAGAAGTTCCTGCACGCCCCGGTGCGCGTCGAGGTGTCGAGGGCTGCCTCCACCAACACCAGCATCACCCAGCGCCTGGTCAAGTCCGGTTCCAAGCCGTGGGAGAAGCGCGAAACGCTGCGCGAACTGATGAAGGCCGAGGACGCGGACCTCAAGAACGCGATCATCTTCTGTAATCGCAAGGTGGAGGTTTCGGAGCTCTTCCGGTCGCTTCTGAAGCACGATTTCGACGCCGGCGCCCTGCACGGCGACATGGACCAGCGCGCCCGCATGCAGATGCTGGCCAACTTCCGCGATGGCAAGCTGCGCTATCTCGTGGCCTCGGACGTCGCGGCGCGCGGCCTCGACATTCCCGATGTCAGCCACGTCTTCAACTATGACGTACCGATCCATGCCGAGGACTATGTCCACCGCATCGGCCGCACCGGGCGCGCCGGTCGCTCCGGCAAATCCTTCACCATCGCCACGCGCGGCGACACCAAATATGTCGATGCGATCGAGAAGCTGATCGGCAACAAGATCGAGTGGCATGACGGCGACCTGTCGACCGTCACGGAAAGCGAGGGCGACGACAGCCCGCGCCGTGGCCGGGGCGCGCCGCGCCGCGCTGGACGCAAAGGCGACGAGCGCTCCGACAGGGGCGAGCGCAGGAAGGGCGACCGCCCGCGGCGCGACGAGGCCGAGGCCGCAAGCGTGGCCGAGGAACAACCGATTGCCGCCGAGGTCGCTGATATCGACGAGCGCAGGTCCCGCAAGGACGCCATCCGCTCCGCCAACACCGATCGCAAGGGTTCCGGCAATCAGCGTGACCATGGTCGCCGCCATCGCCACGAAGAGGACGACGCAACCGTCGGCTTCGGCGACGACGTGCCCGCCTTCATGCGGATCGTCGCCAAGGTCTGATCTTCAACGAAACGTCCACGTAAAAACGGCCCCGAACGGGGCCGTTTTCTTTTGCGCGATGGATCGCCCGATCAGGTGAGCGGCGAAAGCTGGATTTCGACGCGACGGTTCTGGGCGCGTCCCTCGGCCGTGGCGTTCGAGGCGACAGGGCGCGTCTTGCCGAAGCCGGTGACCGCAAAGCGGCGGGAATCGACCCCCTGCCCCGCGAGGTAGTTGGCGACAGCCAGCGCGCGGCGTTGCGACAGGTCGAAATTATGCTGCTCGCTGCCGGTCGAATCCGTATGGCCGAAGACATCGACGGTGGTCTGACGATACTTGTTCAGCACAATCGCCACGGAATTCAGCACGGAATAGAAGCCGGGCTTCACCGCATCCTGGTCGACGTTGAACGTGATGTCGGACGGCATGTTGAGGATGATCTGGTCGCCGTTGCGGGTGACGCTTACGCCGGTGCCCTGCAACTGCCGGCGGAGTTCGGCCTCGTTCCTGTCCATGGTGGCGCCGATGGCGCCGCCGGCGAGAGCGCCGATGCCCGCGCCGATCAGCGCGTTGCGGCGATCATTGCCGCCGGCCAGCAGGCCGATGCCCGCGCCGGCCAAGGCACCGAGGCCAGCGCCGGCAGCAGTGTTGGAAACCTTCTGCTCCCCGGTATATGGGTCCGTGGTGGTGCAGGCGCTCACGAGAACCGCCGTCGCCACAACGACGAGCAAAGTCTTTTTCATATCGAGGTCCCTCTCCAAATTCCGGCGGCGTCGTGACGCGCCAAATCAGCCCTTCCCGCGTCTTGTAACATGAATTGCGGCGAAAAACGGAACGGGAAAAGCGGAGAACGGGGGCTTTTCCCGGAAGTTCCAAGCCTTCTCTCGCCCACGCCTGATAGATCTGGACGGCGCTACCAGAGATTCCTGCCGTCGATGACGACCACCTCGACCTTCTCCAGATCGAAATCGTCGAACAGCCGCGCGTTTATGCTGATCTTCGGCCTGTCGAAATCCGGCTCTCCGGTCGACCAGTCCGGCGTCTCGGTAAAGGTGCCGCAACCGCAGGTGCCACAGAAACCATGCTTTATCGTTTTCGATCCCCAGCGGTAGAAAGAGACGCTTTCGGGCGGGCTGGTGAGCTTGAACTGGGAGGGGGTGTAGTAGGCCCATAGCGAACCGCGCTTCGAGCAGAAGGAGCAGGTGCATTGCGTCACCGTCTGCGGCGCTTCGGAAACCTCGAACGTGGTGGCCTTGCAGTGACAGCTTGCCTTTAATGCCATGAACGGATCCTTCTCCACTGCCCCCCGGACAGCAGGCCAGCACAAAGACGGCTTCGTGACAACTGCCGGCAAAGCCCTGATTGCAGGCAAAACGCCTGTTGGTTGTGGATCACGCCGAGGATTCGGCCGACGCCGCCAGCCAGGCCGCTTCGGCCGCACAGGCGGACGGCGACAAAAATGTCAAAGGAGGGATCGCCGTGGCGACAGCCCGGCCCCTAGCCGGAGACATGCTCGCTATACTGTGGCAGGTCGTCGGTGATCGTGAACCATTCCGCCTTCGAGCCGACGAAGATATGCGCGGTCGGGCGGATGCTCGGGCTGTCGACCAGCGTGCCCATGGCGACGTGGACGTAGGCAGCTTCGCGCACCAGCGAATAGAGCAACGAGCCGCATCGTCCGCAATGCGCATCGTGGCCGCTTGTATCGCCGAAGATCAGCAACCCGTTCTCGCCATCCGTCAGGCGGAACTTCTCACGCTCTATGCCTGCGAATGGCTTGTACGCAGCCCCTGTGGTGCGGCGGCAGTTCGAGCAATGGCAATTCGCCGCGTAGACGAATTCGTCCGCCACCTCGTAGCGGACCGCGCCGCAAAGGCACTTTCCGGCGAGCCTGCGCGCGCCCACGTCATCCGGATGATCCGCCAAGACAACCTTCCTGCCTACGCCAGAGGTCAGTCGAGCTGGAGCGCTTCAGTCCAGATCGGCCACCGCCTCGCCTGCCCCGCCTTCGATGCGGTGCGACAGCGAGGCTTCCATGAACTCGTCGAGATCGCCATCCAGCACGCTCGACGGGCTGGTGCTTTCGACGCCAGTGCGCAGATCCTTGACCAACTGATAGGGCTGCAGCACGTAGGAACGGATCTGGTGTCCCCAGCCGATGTCGCTCTTCGAGGCTTCGGTCGCGTTGGCGACCGCCTCGCGCTTCTTCAGCTCCTCCTCGTAGAGGCGCGAACGCAGCATCTCCCAGGCCTTGGCACGGTTCTTGTGCTGTGAGCGCTCCGCCTGGCAGGCGACCGCGATGCCGGTGGCAAGGTGGGTGATGCGCACGGCGGAGTCCGTCGTGTTGACGTGCTGGCCGCCCGAGCCCGAGGACCGATAGGTGTCGATGCGCACGTCGGATTCGGAAACGTTGATCTCGATCGAGTCATCGATGACGGGATAGACCCAGACGCTGGCGAAGGACGTATGGCGACGCGCGTTGCTGTCGTAGGGCGAGATGCGCACCAGGCGATGCACGCCGGATTCCGTCTTCAGCCAGCCATAGGCATTATGCCCCTTGATCAGCACGGTCGCGGACTTGATACCCGCTTCTTCGCCATCGTGGACTTCCAGCACCTCGACCTTGAAGCGGCGCCGCTCGGCCCAGCGCGTGTACATGCGCAGCAGCATCGAGGCCCAGTCCTGGCTTTCGGTGCCGCCGGCGCCGGCATGGATTTCGAGATAGGTGTCGTTGGCGTCGGCCTCACCCGACAGCAGCGTCTCGACCTGGCGGGCCTTCGCTTCGCCCTGCATCGAACGCAACGACGCCTCGGCCTCGGCGATGACGCTTTCGTCGCCTTCTTCCTCACCGAGCTCGATCAGGCCGATGTTGTCTTCGAGCGCCTGGGTCAGTCCCTTGACCGCCGCGATACCGTCTTCGAGTTCCTGGCGCTCGCGCATCATCTTCTGCGCTTCGATAGGGTCATTCCAAAGGCTGGCGTCCTCGGCCCTGACGTTGAGATACTCAAGCCGCTTTATGGCCTGATCCCAGTCAAAGATGCCTCCTCAGCAGGGTTATCGCCTGCCTGATCTCGTCGACAATATTCTGCGTTTCCGCGCGCATGGCTGCCAGTTCTGTCCTGTTGGAGAGTGATGCTTCGATCGGCGCGATACATAGGCACCGTGCCAGCGCCTGTAAAGCGAAATGGGCCGGTCGAACCGGCCCATCGAACGGTACCAGGCGTCAGTAGAGACCGCCGCCGCCGTCCTGGATGGCCTGATTGGCCTGCGGCGACAGCGCGCCGCCCGTGGTGTTGGAGCCATCGGCGCCCATGCCGATCACCCAATAGCTGTCGGCGGGACCAGTGCCGGGCTTGAAGGCCTCGATAATGGTGCCGGGATCGCCAGGATTGGCGCGCATGCCGGTCTTGTGGTTGATGGCGATCAGCTTCATGCCGTCCGGAACCTGGAAGTCGACATTGGGCGTGCCGTCGAGGGCCACGCGCATGAAGTCCTTGAAGATCGGCGCGGCAAGACCGCCGCCGGTCGCTCCCTTGCCGAGGCCGCGCGGGGTGTCGTAGCCCATATAGAGGCCGACCACGAGGTTCGGCGTGAAGCCGATGAACCAGGCGTCCTTCTCGTCATTCGTCGTACCGGTCTTGCCGGCTATATGACGGCCGAGCTCGGCGATGGTGGCGCCGGTGCCGCGCTGGACGACGCCTTCCATCATCGAAGTGATCTGGTAAGCGGTCATCGGGTCGAGAACCTGCTCGGAATTATCGACCAGTTCCGGCTCGGGCTGGTTCTTCCACTCGGGGGCGTTGCAGCCCTCGCAGCCACGCTCATCCTGCTTGAACACGGTCTTGCCGTAACGGTCCTGGATGCGATCGATCAACGACGGTTTGATCGATTTGCCGCCATTGGCCATGATCGAATAGGCCGAAACCATGCGCATCACGGTGGTTTCGCCGGAGCCGAGCGCCATCGGCAGATAAGGGGCGAGATGATCGTAGACGCCGAAACGCTCGGCGTACTCGACGACCAGCTTCATGCCCATGTCGTTGGCGAGCCGGACCGTCATCAGGTTGCGGGACTTCTCGATGCCGGAACGCAGTGTCGCCGGGCCGGCCACCGTGCCGTCATAGTTCTTCGGCGTCCAGGTGGTGTTGCCGCTCTGAATGGTGATCGGACCGTCCATGATGACCGAGGCCGGCGTGTAGCCATTGTCCAGCGCGGCTGAATAGACGATCGGCTTGAAGGAGGAGCCGGGCTGGCGCATCGCCTGGGTCGCGCGGTTGAACTCCGACTGCGAATAGGAGAAGCCGCCGACCATGGCCAGCACGCGGCCCGTATGCGGATCCATGGCGATCAGGCCACCCTGGACCTCCGGCACCTGGCGCAGGCTGTAGCTCGAATCGGAGCCGTCGTTTTTCTGCACGAACACCACGTCGCCGGGCTGCAGCACTTCCGCAGGCGATTTCGCCCTGACGGTCTTGCCCCCGACGAGATGGCGCATGGCGAAGCCCATGTCGTCCTTGCTGACGGTGCCGGTGATGCGATCCTTCGCCAGATCGCCCGACACCTGCCGCTTCGGCTGCAGGCCGATGGACAGACCGCGGGCCGAACTGTCGAGCACCACGGCAAGCTGCCATTCAGGCACGTCTTCCAGTCCCTTGACGTTCCCGAGCGTCACGCCCCAGTCGCCGGAGACGTCGATCTTGGTCACCGGGCCGCGATAGCCGCGCAGCGTGTCATACTTGATCAGACCGTTCTGCATGGCCCTGCGGGCGATGAGCTGGATCTTGGGATCAAGCGTCGTGCGGACGGAAAGCCCGCCCTCGTAAAGAGCATTCTCGCCGTAGCGCGAGATGATCTGGCGACGCACTTCCTCGGTGAAGTACTCGCCGGCGAACAGATAGGTGCCATTGCGCCTCGGCGTCACGCCGAGCGGCTCGGCCTTGGCCTTCTCGCCTTCGTCATGGCTGACGTAGCCGTTGACGACCATCTGGTCGATGACCCAGTTGCGGCGCTCCAACGCGCGGTCTGCATGCTTGAACGGATGGTAGTTGTTGGGGCCTTTCGGCAAGGAGGCCAGATACGCGGCTTCCGCGACCGTCAGCTCATTGACCGACTTGTCGAAATAGGTGAGCGCCGCGCCGGCAACGCCATAGGCGCCGAAGCCGAAGAAGATCTCGTTGAGGTAGAGTTCGAGGATACGGTCCTTCGAATAGGCCTGCTCGATGCGGAAGGCCAGGATCATCTCCTTGATCTTGCGCTCGTAGGTCTGGTCGGATGTGAGCAGGAAGTTCTTCGCCACCTGCTGGGTGATGGTCGAGGCGCCGACCTGGCGGCGGCCGGAACCGAAATTCTGCAGGTTGACGACGATGGCGCGGCCAAGACCGGTGATGTCGATACCGGGATGGGTATAGAAATTCTTGTCCTCGGCGGACATGAACGCCGCCTTGACGCGATCCGGGATCGCCTGGATGGGCAGATAAAGGCGCCGCTCGCGGGCATATTCGGCCATCAGCGAGCCGTCGGACGCGTGGATGCGAGTGGTCACCGGCGGCTCGTACTTGGCGAGCACCTCATAGTCCGGAAGGTCCTTCGACACATGGGCGATGTACAGCCCGACGCCCGCCGCGACCAGAAGGGCCAGCGTCGTGCCGATGCCGAAGAAATAACCAATAAGACGAATCATACCCGCTCCGGTCCTTGGTCCGGGATTTTCCTAAACGAAGCCGCACCCCGTGCAAGCTTTCGAGACAACCCCGATCCGCGATCGGAAATCCATGTCGCGACCATGTGGACAAAATACGGCAGCGTGGCGGCGGCTATCCGAATGCCGCCAATAAAAGCACAAGGTGTTGTGGTCAAGCAACGCCGCCTGCGGTTGCAGGCATTGCCCCCATTTATCCACCCGTCACCGTTCCGGACTTGGCGGCCGCGAACAGCGCCACCGCGTTGGAAATGCTCTGGGCCGCCTTGGCGCGCCAATCGGCGTTCACCAGCTGGGCCTCATCCTTCTCGTTCGAGAGATAGCCGAGCTCGACCAGAACGGACGGCACGTCAGGCGCCTTCAGCACCCGGAAGCCGGCGGAACGCTGTGGATTGTTGATGAGGCCGACGCTCGTCGACAACTCACCGACAAGCGTGTGGGCGAATGCCATCGAAAAGCCGTGCGTCTCGCGGCGGATGAGGTCGATCAGGATATCGGTGACCTCCTTGTCGTCCTTGATCTCCATGCCGGCGAACTGGTCGGAGAGGTTCTCGCGGTCGGCGAGCGCCTGGGCCTGCGGGTCCGAAGCCTTGTCGGAGACCGTGTAGACGGTCGCCCCGCGAATACCTTTCACGCTGATCGTGTCGGCGTGGATCGAGATGAGCAGGTCCGCCTCGTGCTGGCGGGCGATGCGGACGCGATCGTCAAGGCGCAGGAATTCGTCGTCGTCACGCGTCATGAACACATCGTACTTGCCGACGGCGACGAGCTTGTCGCGCAACTCCTGGGCGAAGGCGAGCGTGACGTTCTTCTCGACCGTGCCGTTGAGACCTTCCGCGCCGCCGTCGATGCCGCCGTGACCGGGATCGAGCACGATCGTGAACCGATGGTCGGGTTTCGCCGCCGCAACCTTCGGAACGGTCGCGACACGGTCACCCTTGTCGGTGGAAACGGTCGCGCCCGTCGTCTGCGCCTGTATGGCGAGCGCGGCCTCGAATTCGCGCGGCGAGGATGCCGACATGTCGATGGCTATACGGTAGCCCTGGCCATCGTCATTCTTGAGCACGTCGACCCTGTCGACCGCGAACGGGCCCTTGCCGGTGACGATCATGCGCGACACGCCCTCGCCGACGTCGCCATAGCGCACGGCGCGCACCAGTCCACGCGCCTTCAGATCCTTCGCGTCGACAGCGAATCGTGTTGCCGGCAGGTCGACCACCAGCCGGTTGGGGCCGCGCAGCAGGAACCACTTCACATCGGGCTCGCGGTCGAAATTCATGACGATGCGCATCTTCATCGCATCGCCGGCCATCTTGTAGCTGGTGAGCTCGAGAGGCGCCGCTGCCCGCGCGCCGGATGAAAGGACAAGGCCGAGGACGACGAACAACAGGGCGACAGCGGCACCGAAGACGGCATGCCCCGCACGACGCCCCTTGCCCGTGAAGCCTGCCACCACCATCTCTTCTCCAGTCGCTTCCGAATTAGGCGTCGAGCGCCCGGTCGTCTCTTCAGTGCCGGTTACGCCGTGAACTCGATTAACGATTGGTATCCAGAGAAGGTTAACCAAGCCTTTTCAACAAAGGCCGGAACCCAGGCTTACGCAACGGAACCGCTTTTTGCCGGCATCGGAAATCGGGGTTGCCTTCCACCACGCCAAATCATAAAAGCGACGTTGGATCATCGCAATCCTGGAACCGCCCTCCTCCGGAGTTTCCTGCTAAAGGTCAGACGAAAGGCGGCTCTTTCGCTTCCAGGCGAAACAGGCGATCGGTGATCGCGACGAATTTCGCAGGTACGCTCCCGTGGCGGGGGACTGGCCTGCGTCTATGAAAACGGCCGGGATGTCCCGCGCCGGCTCTGTGCGAGCAAACAAGCTGGTCCGGTTTTCCGGGCTTTGGTTCAAAAAGGTTCTGCCGGTCAGGATGGCTTCACACGCAATCATGGAAAGGTCCGCACAACACCGCGCCGTTTCGGCTGCGGGCGGCACCGCGATTGCGCTCAGTCAACGACCGGCGGACATTCAATTATCCGGCACCCATAATCAAACAGGCACGCAGCGGCGGGTTCTTTCCCGCGGCCTGCGGCCGACGGCTGCCGGGGGGAAACGAAATAATGCCCAACAAGATGCTGATAGACGCCTCCCACCCGGAGGAAACACGCGTTGTCGTCGTTCGCGGTAACCGCATCGAAGAATTCGACTTTGAATCTCAGGACAAGAAGCAGCTCAAAGGAAACATCTATCTCGCCCGCGTAACGCGCGTCGAACCCTCCCTTCAGGCAGCTTTCGTCGAGTATGGCGGCAACCGTCACGGTTTCCTCGCCTTCAGCGAAATCCATCCCGACTACTACCAAATCCCTGTCGCCGACCGGCAGGCCCTGCTGCGCGCCGAAGCGCAGGAGGCCGAGGACGAGGACGACGAGGAAGGCGATGGCGAGGAACGCCAGGGCCGGGATCGTGGACGGCGCGGACGCCGGCGCGGCGGCAAGGGCCGCGAGCGCGGCGAGAACAAGCGTGACACCTCGGCCGACGCAGCCGAGAGCGCCGAAGCCGGCGACAACGCCGGGACGAGCGAAAGCGGTGACGCTGGCGAAACGGTGATCGCGGCCGCAGACGAAGGCGTCGAGGCGCCGGAAATCACGGCGACCGAGAGCGAGCCGGCCGCCGAATCGTCCAGCGATGGCGACAACGTGGCCGAAGGCGAAAGCGGCGAGGACGGCGAAACTTCCACGGGCGGCACGTCCATCGCCGCAGCCGTGGATGCCGACGTGATTTCCGAGGCCATCGCCACGGAACCGCACGAGGAAGCGGCCTCTGGCGACAACGACCGTGGCATGCTGGAGGAAGTGCATTCCTCGCATCCCGACGATCATGAGATCGAATCGGTCGGCGCCGAGGACGCGCTCGAGGAAGTGCGCAATCGCCGCAAGCCGGTGCGCCGCCAGTACAAGATCCAGGAAGTCATCAAGCGCCGCCAGATCCTGCTGGTCCAGGTCGTCAAGGAAGAGCGTGGCAACAAGGGCGCCGCGCTCACCACCTACCTGTCGCTTGCCGGACGCTATTCCGTGCTGATGCCGAACACGGCACGCGGCGGCGGCATCTCGCGCAAGATCACCAACGCCCAGGACCGCAAGCGCCTCAAGGAAGTCGTCGCGGACCTCGAAGTGCCGCAGGGCATGGGCGTCATCCTGCGCACCGCCGGCGAAAGCCGCACCAAGGCGGAGATCAAGCGCGACTACGAATATCTGATGCGGCTGTGGGAAAATGTCCGCAGCCTGACCCTGCAATCCTCGGCCCCTGCCCTGGTCTATGAGGAAGGCAGCCTGATCAAGCGCTCGGTGCGTGACCTCTACAACAAGGACATCGACGAAATCCTGGTCTCCGGCGACGACGGCTACCGCGAGGCCAAGGACTTCATGCGCATGCTGATGCCCAGCCACGCCAAGGTGGTGCAGCCTTATCGCGACACGACGCCCATCTTCGTGCGCAACGGCATCGAGGCGCAGCTCGACCGCATGCTGCAGCCGCAGGTGACGCTGAAGAGCGGTGGCTACATCATCATCAACCAGACCGAGGCGCTGGTTTCCATCGACGTCAATTCGGGCCGCTCCACCAAGGAGCACTCGATCGAGGACACCGCGCTCCACACCAATCTCGAAGCCGCCGAGGAAGTCGCCCGGCAGTTGAGGCTGCGCGACCTCGCCGGCCTGATCGTCATCGACTTCATCGACATGGAGGAGAACCGCAACAATCGCGCGGTCGAGAAACGGCTCAAGGATCACCTCAAGAACGATCGCGCCCGCATCCAGGTCGGCCGCATCTCGCATTTCGGCCTGATGGAGATGTCGCGCCAGCGCATCCGCGCCAGCGTGCTGGAATCGACCATGAAGCCCTGCCCGCATTGCGGCGGCACCGGGCATGTGCGGTCGGATTCGTCCGTCGCGCTGATGGTCGTGCGCGCGATCGAGGAATTCCTGCTCAAGGATTCCCGCAGCCACATCACCGTGCGCACGCCGACGGCAACCGCGCTGTATGTGTTGAACCACAAGCGCGGCACGCTGGTGGAGCTGGAGGCGCGTTTCGGCCTGACCATCACGCTGGAGGCCGATGACGCTGTCGGGTCGCAGCACTACGCGATCTTCCGTGGCGCGCTCGCGGAAAAGCCGGAGGGCTTCGTCGAGGCGCGCAACCTGCCGACCTACGTCGAGCCGGAGCCGGAAGACGACGTCGTCTTCGAGGAGGAAGAGGACGCAACGGCGCAGGAAGAACAGCCGCGCCAGCAGCAGCAACAGCCACAGAAATCGGGCGAGGAAGGTGACGGCCGCGACCGCAAGCGGCGCAAGCGCCGGCGGCGGCGTGGCAGGGATCGCGACCGCGACCACGCGGACCATGAGGCGGCCCCGGGCGTGGCAGCCGATGCATCGGCGGACGAGTCGGTCGCCGCGGGCGAGGCCGACGAGACGGAAGTGGACGAAGCCGAAGCCGTCGCCGTCGAAACCGTCGAGAACGCGGACACCTCCGACGATAGCCAGGGCAAGAAGCGCCGGCGCGGCAAGCGCGGCGGCAAGCGCAACCGCCGCGAGGACGGCGATGCGGAGGCCGCCGGCGAAGAGGCGGGGGAACCCGCTGAAGACGCGCAGCCCGTGAATGCCGAAACGATCGAAGTCGTGACGAGCGAGACTGCGGTCACCGTCGAGGATGCGGCAACGCCGGCAGTGGCGGAAGAGGCCCCTGTCGCCGAAAAGCCGAAGAGGCGCCGGACAAGCAAGAAGGCAGCCGCGGCCGCCGTCGAGGAATCCCCGGTGGCGGAGGCCGCGCCTGTCGAGCAGGCCGCGCCCGCTGCCGTGGAGGAGCCTGCTTCACCGCCGCCGGCGGCGGCGGAGAGCCAGCCCGTCGCGGAAGAGACACCCGCTGCCCCCGCGCGTCCGTCCCGGCGCAAGCCGGCCGCCTCGGAAGCGCCGGCCGCGCCCGTGGTATCGTCGACCGTTAGCGACGAGGCAGCCCCGGCGCAGGAAGACAAGCCGAAGCGTGGCGGCTGGTGGCAGCGGAAGGGCTTTTTCTAAGCCATTCAATTGCTTGGACTGACTTTTGAAGAAAGGCCGCGCCATCCGATGGCGCGGCCTTTTTCTCTGGAGCGCCCTGCGACGGTTTCCTTTTTCGTCCATGGCTGAAGACGCTGCTAAGGCAGATGGGGGCTGAAAGTAAACTGTCCGCTATGTCCTATACTCGGTCCTACACTCGGGGGGCGGCGAGGCGCTTCCGTGCCGTCGGACCTCTGCCTGCGACACCCGCAAAAACGTCTAGGGCGCGAAGATGGACCAGTTCATCATCCGCGCCAGCCTTTCCAGCGCGATCGAGCCCAGTTTGGAATTGCCGTTGGCGTTGAGCCCGGGCGACCATACCGCCAGCGACGCTACGCCCGGCACAATCCCCAATATTCCGCCGCCCACACCGCTCTTGCCGGGGATGCCGACGCGAAAGGCGAAATCGCCCGAGCCGTCATAGTGGCCGCAGGTCAGCATGAGCGCGCAGATACGGCGCGCCCGCTCCGCCGAGACCACGGAATGGCCCGTCGCGGGGTTCTGGCCGCCATTGGCGAGGAAGCGTCCCGCAAGCGCGAGTTGCCGGCAGCTCATGGCGATGGCGCAATGGTGGAAATAGACGCCCAGCGCCAGATCCGGCTCGTGAACCAGGTTGCCGAAGGACTTCATGTAGTTGGCAAGCGCGAAGTTACGGTACCCGGTGGCGCGCTCTGAAGCCGCTACCCCGTGATCGATGATGATCGTGTCGTCATCGGCCAGGAACTGAATGAAACGCAGGATCTCGCCGATCGCCTCGCGCGGCTGGTGCCCGGCAAGCAGGATGTCGGAGATGACGATGGCGCCAGCGTTGATGAATGGATTGCGCGGAACGCCGTTCTCGTGCTCCAGCTGGATGATCGAATTGAAGGGATTGCCGGACGGCTCGCGACCGACGCGCTTCCACAGGGCATCGCCGACCTTGCCAAGCGCCAGCGTCAACGTGAAGACCTTGGAAACACTCTGGATCGAGAACGCCTCGTCGGCATCGCCCGCCAGCAGGGCCTGCCCGTCATTGGTGATTGCGGCGATACCGAATTTCCCCGGATCGACCTTGCCGAGCTGGGGAATATAGGTCGCGACGTCGCCGCGGTCGGTCCGCTGCGCCATTTCGGCGGCGACCTCGTTCAGTGCCTGTTCGAGTTCCGGCATCGCCTTCCCGTCACTTCAGCCAGCGTTCTATCCGGGCCAGCGCCTCGACCATGTCCTCATGGCTGCCGGCGTAGGAAAAGCGCATGCTGCGATGGCCCGCCGACGGATCGAAATCGCGACCCGGCGTGGCGGCGACATGCGCTTCGGCCAACATCCTGCGGGCAAACTCCATGCTGTCGTTGGTGTGCCGGCTCACATCGCAGAAGGCGTAGAAGGCGCCGTCCATGGGCGCCGCCAGCGGCAGGCCGAGTTCCGGCAGGCGTTTCATCAGCAGCTCGCGGTTCCATGCATAGCGCGCCTTGACCACTTCCAGCTCCGACGTCGCCTTGAACGCCTCGATGGCGGCCACCTGCGACAGTTCCGGCGGCGAAATGTAAAGGCTCTGGGCGATGCGCTCCACCGGCCGCACCAGTTCATCGGGCAGCACCATCCAGCCGATTCGCCAACCAGTCATGCAGTAGTATTTGGAAAACGAGTTTATCACGGTCACGCCGGAGCCCATTCCCAACGCCGTCACGTCAGGCGCGCCATAGGCAAGGCGGTGATAGATCTCGTCGGAAATCACGGTGATGCCGAGTTCTTCGGCGGTGCCGACGAGGGCGGCAAGCTCGACTTCCGGAATCACGGCGCCCGTCGGATTGGCAGGGCTGGCGAACAGTACCCCTTTCAGGGGTTTTTCGGCATGAGCTGCCCTGAGATGAGCCGAATCGAGATAGGCGGCAGTGCCCAATTCGATCTCGACCACTTCGATGCCGAGCGCGGCCATGATGTTGCGATAGGCGGGATAGCCCGGCGCGGCGATCGCAACGCGGTCACCCGGATCGAACATGGCAAGGAATGCCAGATTGAAGGCAGCCGAGGAGCCCGTCGTCACCGCCACACGCTCGGGCGAGACCTCGACGCCGTAATGGTCGGCATAGTGATGCGCTATCGCTTCGCGCAGCGCGGGGAGCCCCAGCGTATCCGTATAGTCGATCCGCCCGACGGCAAGTGCCCTGGCCGCCGCGTCGCGAACCCTGGCCGGCGCTGGATCCGATGGCTGTCCGACGGCCATCGAGACCACCTGGATGCCCTTCGCCTTGAGGCGGTTGGCCTCCGCAAGCACATCCATGGCATGGAACGGCTCGACTTCGCCGCGACGTGAAAGCGATACAACCATGCAGTACACCTGATCAGTCGAGACCGCCCGCTTGATTGGCGGCGCCGCACAAATGCCCGATTGATGTGAGGATCACAAGTTCACGAAGTTTCCGGCGCCGACTTTTCATCTTTCGCCCGCTCGTCTACCAGTGGACCCAACATGTTGAGCCGACCCAAATCGACGATTGCCGGAGCCGCGCGCTTCCTCGCGACCCTTTCGCTCGCGGCGGCGGTGGCCATTGCGGGTTCGGTCAGCGCCTTCGCCCAGGGCGTGCCGGTGGTGCGCGACGCGGAGATCGAGGCGCTGGTGCGCGACTACGCGCGACCGATCTTCAAGGCGGCGGGCCTCGCCAACGACGGCATCGACATCGTGCTCGTCAACGATCCAAGTTTCAATGCGTTCGTCACCGGCCGGCGCCTGTTCATCAACACCGGCGCGCTGATGGAGGCGGAAACGCCCAACGAGATTATCGGCGTCATCGCCCACGAGGCCGGCCATATCGCCGGCGGCCACCAGCAGAAGCTGCGCGACCAGCTCGAACGCGCCAAGACCATGGCCATCATCGCCACGTTGCTGGGCGCTGGCGCCATAGTGGCCGGCGCCACCACCAACAGCCGGGGGCTGGCGGGCGCCGGCATGGGCGTGGCGGCCGGCAGCGGCGAGATGGCCCAGCGCAGCATCCTTGCCTATCAGCGTACCGAGGAGATCACCGCCGATCGCTCGGCCATCACCTATCTCAATGCCACAGGCCAGTCCGGCATGGGCATGCTGAAGACGTTCCACCGCTTCCAGAGCGCGCTGTCGCTGTCCGGTGCACAGGTCGATCCCTACCGGATCAGCCATCCGATGCCGCAGGATCGCATCGGCAACCTCGAAGTGCTCGTCAAGCAGAGTCCGTATGTCGACAAGGTCGATCCGCCTGCCCTGCAGCAGCGGCACGACATGATGCGAATCAAGATCGCCGTCTACATGCAGGGCCAGGCGGCCGCGTCGCGGCTGATGCGCAAGAATCCCGGCAGCCTGGCGTCGCAGTACGGCGACGCCCAGTCGGCCTATCTCTATGGAAACCTCAACGCGGCGCTGACCAAGACCGTAGCCCTGATCAAGGCGCAGCCGAAGAATCCGTATTTCCAGGAATTGCGCGGCGATATCCTGATGAAGGCCAACAAGCCGAAGGATGCGGCCGAGGCCTACTCCAGGGCCGTCGGCCTCGACCCTGTCCGGTCGGGGCTGCTGCCGGTTTCCTATGGCCAGGCGCTTATGGCCATGGGCACGCCGGACGCGCTGAAGAAGGCGGTCGTCCAGCTCAGCAACGGACTGGGCCGCGACAAGGAAAACGCCGACGGCTACCGCTATCTCGCGCAGGCCTATGGCGAGCTCGGCGACATCCCGGCGGCGGACCTCGCCACCGCCGAAGGTCACTTCTATTCGGGCGACTATAAAAATGCGAAAATCTTCGCCATGCGCGCCCAACAGAAGTTGAAGCGCGGCGAGCCGGGATGGCTACGCGCGCAGGACATCATCAACTATGCCCCCGCGGGCAAGAGCAAGTGAACCGTCCGGCAGGACGCGGCGACACAGCCGAACCGGATATGAAGAAGGCAAGAGGATCGAGACCATGAACAAGGCAGTTTTGCTGGGAACCACCGGGGCGGCGATCGCGCTCGGCATGCTGGCTTTCGGGTTCGTGGCGGGAAGCCCCGAAATGGCGCGGGCCGGCACGGCGCAGGCGGTCCAGACGGCGACGGCCGATTCCAAGATCGACCGCAAGGAAGTCGAGGGCATCATCCGGGACTACCTGCTGAAGAACCCGGAAGTGCTGCTTGAGGTCCAGGACGCTCTGGAAGCAAAGCAGAAGGAGGAGCAGCGCCTCGCCTCCCTCGGCGTCATCAAGAGCGCCAAGGACGAGATCTTCAACTCGACCTTCGACGGCGTGGTCGGCAACCCGAAGGGCAAGGTCACCATCGTCGAGTTCTATGACTACAACTGCGGCTTCTGCAAGCGCGCCATCGATGACATGCAGGCGCTCACCAAGTCCGATCCGGACCTGCGCTTCGTGCTCAAGGAATTCCCGATCCTCAGCCCGGATTCGCAGAAGGCCAGCGTCGTCTCGATGGCTTTCCACCTGATGATGCCGGAGAAGTATGCCGAGTTCCACACCGCGCTTCTCGGCGGACAGGGCCGCGCGACCGAGTCAACCGCCATCAAGGTCGCGCTGTCGCTCGGCGCCGACGAGGCGACCCTGCGCGAGAAGATGAAGGATCCGCGCATCAACGAAGCCCTCGCCCGCACCTACGATCTCGCCAACAAGCTCGCCATCACCGGCACCCCGTCCTATGTAGTCGGCAACGAGGTGGTGTTCGGCGCTCTCGGGCAGCAGGTTCTGGCCGAGAAGATCGAGGCGGCGAAATCCGCCCTGTGATCGACGGCGGCATCCGCTCACGGGTTGATTTCCAACTGTTGTGGACAGTGAAAGAACGTATTTGCGCTCTTTTTTCTGACTGCCATGCTCGATATAGAGGTCCAGCGCGCCGGCTCGAGGCCGGCGCTGGAAAAGGTCGGTATTTTTGAAAACGATTTTCGTCCTGAACGGTCCGAACCTCAACGCGCTGGGCAAGCGCGAGCCGGGCATTTACGGCGGCAAGACGCTGGCAGCGATTGCCGACGATTGCAGGCAGGCCGGCGCCGCGCTCGGGCTGGAGATCGATTTCCGGCAATCCAACCATGAGGGCGATCTGGTTGACTGGATCCAGGAGGCTGGCGACAAGGCCGCCGGCATCGTCATCAATCCTGGCGCCTACAGCCACACGTCCATCGCCGTTCACGACGCCATCCGCTCCGTAGCACCGCTGCCCGTCGCCGAGGTGCATCTCTCCAACATCCACGCGCGGGAGCCGTTCCGCCACGTTTCCATGGTCGCCCCGGTCGCCGTCGGCATGATCTGCGGATTCGGGCCGCTCGGCTACACGCTGGCACTGCAGGCCCTGGCGGCACGCCTATGACCGGCCAACAAACAGAAGGCTCGAAAATGTCCATAAAGAAGACCGGTGTTGACCAGCAATTGATCCGCGACCTCGCGGGCATATTGAACGACACCAACCTCACCGAGATCGAGGTCGAGCTGGGTGACCTGAAGGTGCGCGTCTCGCGCCAGGCGCAGACCGTCCATGCCGTCGCCGCGCCGCAGCCGGTCTACGCGCCGGCTCCGGCCCAGGCCGCCGCGCCGGCCGCCAGTGCACCGGCGACCGCCGACATCTCCAAGAACGCCGTGCCTTCGCCGATGGTCGGCACCGCCTACCTGGCGCCCTCGCCGGACGCCAAGCCGTTCATCGAGGTCGGCCAGAAGGTCAAGGAAGGCCAGACTCTGCTGATCATCGAGGCCATGAAGACGATGAATCAGATCCCCTCGCCGCGTTCGGGCACGGTAACGGCAATCCTCTTCGAGGATGCCCAGCCGGTCGAATACGGCATGCCGCTCGTCGTGATCGAGTAGAGCAGGCAGGATGTTCCAGAAGATCCTCATCGCCAATCGCGGCGAAATCGCCCTCAGGGTGCTGCGTGCCTGCAAGGAACTCGGCATCCAGACGGTGGTGGTGCATTCGACCGCCGACGCCGACGCCATGCATGTTCGCCTTGCCGACGAGAGCGTCTGCATCGGGCCACCGCCGTCGCGCGACAGCTACCTCAACATCCACCAGATCGTCGCGGCCTGCGAGATCACCGGCGCCGACGCCGTGCATCCGGGCTACGGATTCCTGTCCGAGAACGCCAAGTTCGCCGACATTCTGGCGGCCCACAACATCACCTTCATCGGCCCGTCCGGCGACCATATCCGCATCATGGGCGACAAGATCGAGGCCAAGCGCACCGCCAAGCGCCTCGGCATCCCTGTCGTGCCCGGCTCCGACGGCGCGATCAGCGACGAGAAGGAAGCCAAGCGCGTTGCGGCCGAGATCGGCTATCCCGTGATCATCAAGGCTTCGGCCGGCGGCGGTGGTCGCGGCATGAAGGTGGCGCACACCGAGGAGGACCTCGAAGTCGCGCTACAGACGGCGAAGTCCGAAGCCGGCGCCGCCTTTGGCGACGATGCGGTCTATATCGAGAAGTACCTGCAGAAGCCGCGTCACATCGAGGTGCAGGTTTTCGGCGATGGCGCCGGTCGTGGCGTGCATTTCGGCGAGCGCGACTGCTCGCTGCAGCGGCGCCACCAGAAGGTCTGGGAAGAGGCCAATTCGCCGGCGCTGAATGCCGAGGAGCGGTCCCGTATCGGCGGCATCTGCGCCAAGGCTATCGCCGATCTGGGCTATTCGGGTGCAGGCACCATCGAATTCCTCTACGAGAATGGCGAATTCTATTTCATCGAGATGAACACCCGACTGCAGGTGGAACATCCGGTGACGGAGGCCATCACCGGCATCGATCTCGTGCACGAGCAGATCCGTGTCGCTTCCGGCGGCGGCCTTTCGGTGCGGCAGGAAGACATCAAGTTCAATGGCCACGCCATCGAATGCCGTATCAATGCCGAGGATCCGCGCACGTTCGCCCCCTCGCCCGGCACGATCACCCACTTCCATACGCCTGGCGGGCTCGGCATCCGCGTCGATTCCGGCGTCTATTCCGGCTACAAGATCCCGCCCTATTACGACAGCCTGATCGGCAAGCTGATCGTGCATGGCCGCAACCGCGTCGAATGCATGATGCGACTGCGCCGCGCGCTCGACGAATTCGTCGTCGACGGGATCAAGACCACCCTGCCGCTGTTCCGCGACCTCGTCGGCAATCCCGACATCGCCAATGGCGACTACGACATCCATTGGCTGGAAAAGTATCTGGCCAAGGGCGAATAGCCGGGGGCGCGATGACCCGTCCCTACGCGCCCGGCTATCGCATCCCCACCGATCTGCTGCTGAAAGCCTACGCTTCGGGCGTCTTTCCAATGGCGGAGAGCGCCACCGACCCGGAAGTCTTCTGGGTGCGGCCGGAAATGCGCGGCATCATCCCGCTCGACGGTTTTCACACCTCGAAGAGCCTGCTGAAGGCCGTTCGCAGGCACCCGTTCGACATCCGCTTCGATTTCGATTTCGAGGCCACGATCGACGCCTGCGCGGAGCGGCGGGACGAGCGCCCCTCGACCTGGATCAACGCCCCGATTCGCGAAGCCTATGTCCAGTTGCACAGGCTGAACCATTGCCATTCGGTCGAGGCGTGGCGCGGCGACAGGCTGGTGGGCGGGCTCTATGGCGTCTCGCTGGGACGCGTCTTCTTCGGCGAGAGCATGTTCTCGAAGGAAACGGACGCTTCCAAGATATGCCTCTATCACCTGGTCGAACGCTTGAAAGCGCGCGGCTTCGCGCTGCTCGACACGCAGTTCACCACCGAGCATCTCAAGCGCTTCGGCGCGGTGGACGTGCCGCGCGCCCGATACGAGAAGATGCTGGCCGAAGCCTTGAAAGGTGAAGCGGTTTTCTTTCCCTGAAGCCTAGTCCCGGTCCGCTTCGATCGGCGTCTGCGCGTGGAACATCATCTTCCAGCCATTGGCGCGATGAACGTAGCCGGTGCTGACGAGCGCGGCATAGGGCTCGCCGTCTTCCCGCGTCGCCCGCGCCTCATATGTCAGCATGACGATGTCGCTGCCGGGCTCGACTATGCCTTTGAGCTCGATGTCCAAATTGCGCCAACGGTTGGGCTTGCTCGCCGTGCCGGCCAGTTCGGCATTGCTCATCGTGCGCGCCATCTCCGGAAATGCCACCAGGCATTCCGTGTCGGCGTTCGTTGCGAAGAACGCCTCATCGCCCGTCCAGAAGCCCTTCTCGATGTCGAGAAGCTCCTGCTTGTTCGCGGTGATCGACTTGCTGGTGGCCATGCCTGATCCCTTCCCTGCGCGTTCGCCGATCTCCAACGGGAAACAGGCGCCGCGGGTTCCGAAGGATCAGTTGGTGTTGGTCTCGGTGTCGATGCCCGGATCATTACCCGGGTCCGCCGGCTCGGGCGTGGCCTCTGCCGGCTGGGTCGCCGCCGGCTTGGGTTTTGGAGCGGCGCTTGGCTTCGGCTTTGCCTGGTCAGCCTTGGCGGCGGTTGGCGCCGGCACATCCGACTTCTGCTTGCAAGCCTTCAGCCAGACGTCATAGACGGCATGCTCGACGGCATTGAGGCCGGGGCTCTCGGCGAACATCCAGCCGGTGAAGATGCGGCGGATCTTGCGATCGAGCGTGATCTCGTCGACCTCCACGAAAGAATCAGTCTTCGGTTCCTCCGTCTGCGGGCGGGAATAGCAGACACGCGGCGTCACCTGCAGGGCGCCGAACTGTACCGTCTCGTCGATGTAGACATCGAAAGTGATGATGCGCCCAGTGATCTTGTCGAGGCCGGCGAACTCGGCGACCGGATTGCTGATCCGCTCGGATGTCGCGGGTGGTGCCGGCGCAACGGGTGCCTGGCCGGCGGCCATCGCAACCCCGCCAGCGGCCCAGATGGCCGCAACGGTCGCCAATGCGATCCTCGAGGTTCGACGCAGAATGCTCATGAAAGACTACCGGTGGTTTGTGCCCGGATGATTCGCACCACCAAGGCTATTCGCCGCTGCCGTATCGGCAAGCAGCTAAACGCCAATTGTGGCGACAAAAGACCGGCTGCCGATCAAGAACCCGGCGTCCAGGCGTCGTAGTCGCCGGTAACCTGGGGACGATGGCTGTTGGTCAGCACCGAGCCGCTCGGGCGATACGCGGCGGGCGTGCCGGTGAGATTGGGCTTATGCGCCTTCTGCCATTCGCGCGGGCGGTAGTCGTCGCTCGGCGGAGCGACATCGACGCGGTGATGGATCCAGCCATGCCAGCCGGGCGGAATCTTCGAGGCTTCCGAATAGTCCTTATAGATGACCCAGCGCCGCGTGCGGCCTTCCGAATCGATTCCCCCCTCGTAATACACGTTGCCGGCCTCGTCCTGGCCGACGCGCTTGCCGTGTCGCCAAGTGTGGAAACGCGTTCCCAGCGTCTGGCTGTTCCACCACGTGAAAAACTGCAGAAGGAAAGTCTTCATCTCAGAACCCTCGCGCCGATGGCGCCTATTGCTGCTTATGGCGTCAGGGGCCGGCGATGGCAAGAGCCTTGCAACCCGGGCCGCGCAATTGGCACCGGGACGCAGCCGCTCATGCGACGATAAGGCCAGAAGATGGCAGCGCAACCATTCTTGCCAAGGTGGCCCGGTCTTTCTAATGCTCTGCCGCCGCGGCGCTTCCGCTGCGTCAAGCCAGATGAGGAGAAGAGTGGCAGAAACATCCGGCCAGCCCATCCGTATCGGTGTCGATGCCATCCGCGACCGCAAGGGCGGCACCCCCATCGTCTGCCTCACCGCCTATACCTATCCCTTTGCCCGCCTGCTGGACGACCATGTCGACCTGCTTCTGGTCGGCGACAGCGTTGCCATGGTGCTGCACGGCCATGCCACCACCCTGGGCGCCTCGCTGGACATGATGATCGCCCACGGCAAGGCCGTCATGCGCGGCTCGAGCAGAGCCTGCGTCGTCGTCGACATGCCGGCCGGCAGCTACGAGGATTCGGCGGCCCAAGCGGTCGCGTCAGCCCGGCGTATCGTCGCGGAGACCGGCTGCCAGGCGGTGAAGCTCGAGGGCGGCGTCGAGATGGCCGGTCAGATCGCGGCGATCGTCGCGGCCGACATCCCTGTGATGGGGCATATCGGCCTCCAGCCGCAGTCGGTTGAAAGCGACGGCGGCTATCGCATCAAGGGCAGGACCGAGGAGAACGTGGCCGCCCTGCTGCGCGATGCCGACGCCGTGGAACGGGCCGGCGCGTTCTCTCTGGTGATCGAGGGCACAGTCGAGAATGTCGCCGCCGACATCACGCGCCGCATCTCCATTCCCACCATCGGCATTGGCGCCAGCCGCGACTGCGACGGGCAGATCCTCGTGATCGACGACATGGTCGGGCTGACCGTCGACCGCGTGCCGAAATTCGTCAAGGAATATGCCGATCTGCGCGGCGTGATCTCGCATGCGGCGGCGCGCTACGCCGCCGAAGTGCGGGACCGGACCTTCCCTGGCCCGGAACACGTCTTTTCAGCGAAGAAGAAAGAACAGCCGTGACCAAGCCGCTCGTCGTCGATACCGTCGCGGCGCTGCGCGCGCAGGTCCAGGAATGGCGGCGCCAGGGCCTGCGCATAGCGCTCGTGCCGACGATGGGCGCCCTGCATGATGGCCACATATCCCTGGTGGATATCGCCCGCGAAAGGGCCGACCGCTGCGTCGTATCTATCTTCGTCAATCCCACCCAGTTCGCGCCGAGCGAGGACTTGGACAAATATCCACGCCAGCTTGCCCTCGACCTCGAAAGGCTGGCGCAGGCCGGCGCGGACCTGGCCTTCACGCCGACGGCCGGCGAGATGTATCCAGCCGGCTTTGCCATGAAAATAACCGTGGACGGCCCCTCCTCCGGCCTGGAAACGGATTTCCGCCCGACCTTCTTCCAGGGCGTCGCGACCGTCGTGGCCAAGCTTCTGCTGCAGACCACCCCCGATGTCGCCGTCTTCGGCGAGAAGGACTACCAGCAGCTCTGTGTCGTGCGCCGGCTCTGCCGCGACCTCGACCTGCCCGTCGACATCATCGGCGCCCCGACGGTGCGCGATGCGCATGGCCTGGCCATGTCGTCGCGCAACGCCTATCTCGGCGCGACGGAACTCGACATCGCGCGCCAGCTCAACACGATCCTTCGCGACGCGGCCCGCGCTCTGGTTGCCGGCGCGGACGCGCCCAGCGCGACCGCCACCGCCTGCGAGGCGCTGACCAGAGCGGGCTTTGCGAAGATCGACTATGTCGAGGCACGCGAAAGCGGGACGCTTGGCCCCTGGCAACGCGGACGGGGTGGGCGTCTGCTCGCCGCGGCCTGGCTCGGCAGCACGAGGCTGATCGACAATGTGGAGATTCCGGCCCCGTAGGCAGGTGCCGTCCCACCGGTGCGGAAACCGCACTGCCGCATCGCGGCCCGGAAGCGACTGACATCAACGCACGCCTCCTGAAACTGAAACAGTTCTCGGCCAAAGCGGCATCGTCGGGTTACACAACATCCTTAGTGTGCAACCTTGGGCGGGATTACTGTGGAACCTGACACTGCGTCACTCAAGGCGGCACGAGACGACACATGTCATTGCTTTCGAACACGGCCGATCGCGCCCTGCCGCGTATCGTCGAGGCGATCTACGATTCGATCGCCGATTTCAGCCTGTGGCAGGACACGCTGGATGCCATCCGCCGGCTTGTCGAGGGGCAGCTCGCGATGCTCGCTGTCGTCGACACGGTCGGCAATTCCGCGCGCTTCTCCGTATCCAGCGGCGACCCCGCCTTGCTGGGCCCGCTCGAGCAGAACTATGGCTCGGAGGTCCCCTTCTTTGCCGCCGTGCCGAAGATGGATATCGACGTGCCCTTCACCGTCGACACGATCTATGCGCTGCAAGGTCCGGATACGCGGCAGAAGTGGCTCGACAGCCGTATCGCCCGTGAATGGGTGATCCCCAACAGGCTCGACGACTTCTTCTGGGTCGCGCTGATGAAGCAGCCGACGCGGGTCGGTACGCTGATGGTCGTGACCGACAAGGACCGGCGGCAGATCTCCGACGAAGACCTTGAACTGGTGTCGTCGCTGGCGCCGCATGTGCGACGCGCGGTGACCATAGGCGACCTTTTCGAGGCCGAGCGGCGAAAGGTGGAGATTTTCCGCAGCATCATCGAAAGCCTCGACCATCCCGTGATGATCGTCGCCGACGACATGCATGTCATCTTCGCCAATCCCGCGGCTGAAGCGCTGATGGCCGACAATGAGGCGGTCTCCTGCGTGCGCGGGCAACTGTCCTTCGCCTACGCCCAGGCCAACGCGGCGATCGGCAACGCGGTTGAACTCGGCACCCGCGACGAGTTCGCGCTAGGGCCTGCCGGCATCAACATCCCGCTCGCCAAGGTCTGCGCGCCGGCCGTCGCCCATGTCATGCCGCTGGCGCGACGGACGATCTCGGCCCGGCTGACGCAGCGGGCCGCGGCCGCCATTTTCATAGCGGCGGCGGGTTCTGCGCCGACACCGGCCCTGGAAGCCATCGCGGCGCTGTTCGGCCTGACCGCGGCCGAGAAACGCGTCGCCGGCCACGTGGCGGCCGGCCTGACGCGCAAGGAGATCGCAGTCGCCGGAGGCGTGTCCGACGGCACGGTCAAATCGCAGCTCGCGACGATCTTCGACAAGACCGCCACCAGCGACCAGCGCGGGCTCGAACTGCTGATGCGGGAGCTGTCGCCGCCCCTGCGCTCGATCTGAAGGATCGGGTTTTTCGGCACGGCATCTTGCGATCCTTGTCGCGACACCCCATCATGATGGCGTGTTCAACAAATCGAAAGGAGGTGATCCGATGTCGAGTGATTTCGTTTTCCAGAACGTGGCCGCAGCGGATTGCACTTTCGGGAAGCAGTCTTCCCGCTAGGGCGCGAGACGCGCGGCTGGCGATCGAAAGATCTCAGCCAGGGCCGCGCCATGGACGGAAACACGGAAGGCCGCCACTTCGGATGAAGGGGCGGCCTTTTCCTTTTGCATGGCCGACTGCGCGGCGCGACGCGCTATCTGGTCAGCGCCAGATTGTCGATGTTGCGCACAATCGTCTGGAAGGCCGCGTCGAGCTCGGCGCCGCTGGCAGCCTGATAGAAATGCTTGGTGCTCGCCGTATCGGGACTGGCGCAAGCCTGAAGGGTCGACTTGGCGTTCGCCTCGGTGAGCGCAAAGCCGATCGTGAAGATTTCGATACCCTGGTCGCGCATGGCCGAACACAGCGTCGTCGCGGCCGTGCGAGTCTGAACCTTGCCGGCGCTGTTGTAGACCTGCCCGACACTGTTGGCGTCGAAATAGGACAGGTTGAACTCACCGTCGGTCATCAGGATCACATATTTCGAGACCTTCTTCGGATCCAACTTGGCTGGCCGCTCGGATGTCTTCAGCACGCTTCCCCAGTTTTCCGATAGCATGTACCAAGCCCATTGCACGCCGATGTGCCCGGCGGTGCCGCCGGAGGCGACAAGGTCCTTGATGACATTGTTCAGCGATGTCGCGTTCGCGGTCAGCGGCTGCAGCGTCGCGGCCGGACAGGCGGCCGTGCTGGTCTGGCGGGCGAAGTCCGACAGATAGAAATCGCGATTGACCATGCTGACGTCCGGACCGGCATCCGAATATTGATAGGTTCCCTTGCGCTCCGTGGCACAAGTGTCTGACGGGGTCGCGGAAGCGCTCCTCGCGGCGGTATTGCCTGGTGCCTGCTTGCGATCGCTGACCGTGGCCTCGGCGTAGACGCTGCTTGTGGAGAGCGAACCGACGTTCACCGAATTGGCATAGGGCACGATCGCTACTCGCACCCGCGGATTGGAGGCATCCTGGCCGGTAAGCAGCGAAGTCACGGCGTTGCTCGCCGCCGTCTTGAGATCCTTGATCTTCTGGCCGGCCATCGAGCCGGTGACATCAAGCATCATCGCCACTTCGACTGTCTTGTTGGAATAGAGCGCCGAGGTCGTGGCGGGCACGCGCTGTGTGGCACCCATGCTGAACAGCGGAAAATAGAAAGCCACATCGACGTGGACGTCGGCCTGGACCGTTTTCGCGGTCCTGTCGACCGTCAGTTTGTCGAGCACGATCTGGTTGGCCTGAAGGATGCCGGCCCCGCTGTTTGCATCGAGAAAAGCCTGCACGGATGTGTTCGCATCGGCCTCCTTGATGACGCCGAGAGTGAGATCGCGCGCCGTCGACGTCACGGCGGCGTCGACCACGCCCTGCAAGCTCGATTTGGCATTATAGATTTGCGATATGTTGACCGCGAAGCCAACGCCCAGCGCCAGGACGGACGCCACAGCGCCGAGCAGAATGGCGAAATTGCCGCCGCGATGGCCGACGAACTCGCCGGCGGTGCGATTTTTACCTACGAAGTGCCCCATTCGATCGCTCTCCTCGCGGCGGCAATTTCCCTGCGCCCACCAATGCCGGTGCAGGATTTCTGCCGATTCGGATTCGGGCGCAGCCCGAGCGCGATGAAATGGGTTTAGACCATTGTTTTTATTGAATTTCCGAGGAAAGAGCAGTAAACAAAAAGTAAACTCGAAAGCGATGTTTACGATATGCTCACCATAGGTTTCGAGACACCACTCCGGCCGCGTCCGGCACGTGTCGTTGCGGCACACGCGCGCTGTGCCGAATCGAACCAGATGTCTCGGCGTGGGAGCGTCTGAAAAAACGGACGATCGCTACTTTCAACTTGATCGTCAGGCCAGCATTGCTGCCGTCACCGTCCGGTCCACGCCGTGGTGGGGCGGGTTGAAGAGCCGGCCCTCCTGTTCGTATGTCCACACCTTGAAGAGGGTCAGCCGATGCTGCCCGAAACTGTGCAGCAGCGGGACGTCGGTGGCATCGCGGCCACGCGCGATCACGACACGGCCGATCCTGCGCGTATTGTGGCGGGCATCGAACGTGTACCATTTGCCGTCCAGGAACACCTCTAGCCAGGCCGAGAAGTCCATTGGCGCCGGGTCGATGGGCACACCGATGTCGCCGAGATAGCCGTTCACGTAGCGGGCGGGAATGTTCATGCAGCGGCAGAGCGTGATCGCAAGATGCGCGAAATCGCGGCAGACGCCGACCCGTTCCTCATGTGCCTGGGCAGCGGTGCGGGTTGCCCGCGCGTAGCCGTAACCAAAGGACAAACGGTTGTGGACGTAGTCGACGATCGCCTGCACCCTCGCCCAACCCGGCGGTATATGGCCGAAGAGCTGCCAGGCCAGATCGCTCAGATGGTCAGTCTCGCAGTAGCGGCTGCCGAGCAGGTAGCCGAGCACCTCGTCTGGGAGAGCCGCCACAGGCACCTCGCGGGCCATGGTGTTGACTTCGTCCGGCTCGCCACTGTCCTCGATCACGGCATCGTAGAGAATTCGAAAGGATCCCGCCGGCGCGGTGAAACGCCGGCAGGCGTTGCCGAACAGATCTTCATACAGGTGCGTCGGAGTCGACGGCGACGTCAGCACACGCGTCTGCCGTTTAATGTCGGTCTGCCTGTCCTTGTGAATTTCCAGCAACGATATGACCGGGGTGGCCAGAGCGCACTCGAATCCAACTTCATAGCCGAGCCGTATCAGCATTCGGGGCCCCCGTTCGTCGTCAGTGGAAGATGTCGTTCCAACGCGACAGAATGGCGGAGGTTCCGTGGCGATCCCGCTCGGGCGGTCTCCCGCCGGCGTCAGAAATCGCTTGTCAGGCCCTTGACCTCCCAATCGCCGTAGCGGCCAGGCTCCTTGCCGCCCCGACCGCCGATCTCCTTCGGCCTTTCGGCTTCCTCGGCCTGATATTTCTCGCGCCGGGTCTCGGCTTCCGCCAAGGCGCGACGAGCTGCCTCGGGAATTGTCTTTTCACGCGGGGCGCTCGCGGGCTCGGCGGGCGTTTTACTGGTCTCTTCGGTCATGCGATAGTTCCGGCGGATTGTCAGGGTCGGCCAATTGAAACGGGCTCGGGCGGCTCCCATCATATAGCGACGGAACCCAAGGTTCGAACTTTTTTCGACACCCGACGGAGCAGACGATGAACACACTTCGCACCGCCATGCTTCTTGCCGCCATGACCGCGCTGTTCATGGGCGTCGGCTTCCTCATTGGTGGGTCGGGCGGCATGGTGATCGCGCTGATCATCGCCGCGGGCACGAACCTGTTCAGCTACTGGAATGCCGACAAGATGGTTCTGTCGATGAACCATGCCGTCGAGGTCAGCGAGAAGAACGCGCCGGAATATTATGCGATCGTGCAGTCGCTGGCCAAGCAGGCCGGCCTGCCGATGCCAAGGACCTATCTTATCGACAGCCCTCAGCCGAACGCCTTCGCGACCGGTCGCAATCCGCAGAATGCAGCCGTGGCGGCGTCGACCGGCTTGCTGGAGCGGCTCACCCATGAAGAGGTCGCCGCCGTCATGGCGCACGAGCTTGCCCATGTGCAGCACCGCGACACGTTGACGATGACGATCGTGGCGACGTTCGCCGGCGCCATATCCATGCTCGGCAATTTCGCCTTCTTCCTGGGTGGCAGCCGCCAGAACAACAACCCGCTCGGCATCGTCGGAGTGCTGGCGGCGATGATCGTTGCACCCTTCGCCGCCATGATCGTGCAGATGGCGGTCAGCCGGACGCGCGAATATGAGGCAGACCGGCGCGGCGCGGAAATCTGTGGGCATCCGCTCTGGCTGGCCTCCGCGCTTGACAAGATCGCGCGGGGGGCCGAACGCATCCCCAACCCGGATGCCGAGCGCAACCCGGCAATGGCCCACCTCTTCATCATCAACCCGCTTTCCGGCGAGCGCATGGACAATCTGTTTTCCACCCATCCCAGCACGGAGAACCGCATCGCGGCCCTGCAGCAAATGGCGAGCGAGATGGCGCCGACCGGCGCCCGTACCGCCCGACCGGCAGCGCCAGCCGAGGAACCGCGCCAGCCAGGTCCGTGGGATCGTGCGCCGGACTCCTCGTCCGAACAGCCGCGTCAGCCCAAGTCCAATCCGTGGGGACGCAACCCGACCGGCCCGAGGGGGCCGTGGTCATGAACGTAACGAAGGGACGGCGACGCCCGCCTTCTGCTGACCAACGGCCGAACAGCGATGTCGCCGGCCTTGCCGCGCGCAAGGCGGCGGCGCGGCTGCTGGCCGCCGTCATCGACGCGCATACACCGCTCGACGGGCTGACCGACAATGAACATGGTCATCCGCAGTACAGGGCGCTCGACCCGCGCGACCGCGCGCTGGTGCGCGCCATACTGGTCACGGCGCTGCGCTACCGCCTGACGATAGCGGCGCTGCTTGCCCGCCGGCTGGAGAAGCCCCTGCCCGCCAACGCCACCGCCTTGTCGCACATTCTGCATGTGGCGGCGGCGCAGATATTGTTCCTCGACACACCCGACAGCGCAGCCGTCGACCTTGCCGTGACGCATGCCAAGTCCGATCCGCGCACGGTACGGTTTTCCGGGCTGGTCAACGGCGTGCTGCGCGCCATGGCGCGCGCCAAGGCCGAGGAGTTGCCGGCAACCCTCGCGAGCACGGAAGAGGCGCCGCAATGGTTTGCCACGCGGCTCAAGGCTGCCTATGGCGCGGAGAAGACGACGCAGATCCTGGCTGCGCATCGCCTCGAAGCGCCCGTCGACTTTTCCGTAAAGACCGCCCCGGAAGGATGGGCAAACCGCCTCGGCGGTATCGTGCTGCCGACCGGCTCGGTGCGGGTTGAACGGCTTCCCGGGCCGGTCACCGAACTGCCCGGCTTCGCGGAAGGCGAATGGTGGATCCAGGATGCCGCCGCCAGCCTGCCGGCCAAGTTGTTCGGTCCGGTGGCCGGCTTGCGTGTCGCTGATCTCTGCGCCGCCCCCGGCGGCAAGACCGCCCAACTCATCCTAGCCGGCGCCCATGTCACGGCGATCGACGCCTCCCGCAATCGTCTGGCACGGCTTGCGCAAAACCTGGAACGGCTCAGGCTTACCGCCGACATTGTGCAGGCCGATCTCTTGGAGTACGAGCCACCGGAGCTTTTCGACGCGGTGCTTCTCGATGCGCCATGCTCCTCCACCGGCACGGTGCGTCGTCACCCCGACGTGCCCTGGACGAAGAGCGCCGCCGATGTCGAGAAACTGGCCGCGTTGCAGCGCAGGCTGCTCGACCGGGCTGTCAGTCTGGTGAAACCCGGTGGGCGGATCGTCTTTTCCAATTGCTCGCTCGACCCGCTCGAGGGCGAGGATCTCCATCGCGCCTTCCTCGCTGAAATGGCAGGCGTGATCGACGATCCGATCCTGCCCGGCGAGATCGCCGGCATCGATGCCTTCCTTACGCCCCGGGGAACGCTGCGTACCACGCCCGCCGACATGCGGCTTGGAGCGCCCGGCATTTCGGGACTGGACGGCTTCTTCGCCGCGCGCATGCAGCGCGCGGGATAGGTCGCGCGCGACTATCCGCAGGAGGGCGCGGCACCTTGATTTCGCGCATGATCCATCCTGAATCGAAGGTCAGCGGAGAAAACCGTCTCCGCCTTCGGGACCACGCCATGGCTCGAAATGCCGCAATACTGTTGACCTTTTCTGGGATCACCCTGGACAAAACCAGGTGAAGACTACGACGGAGGGAGAATTTTGCCTTCGCACGACTTGTTGAATCACATAGTCTTCGCCGATTGAGAATGGGGCAGGAAGGGTTTGGCGATCGCAGCCGGCAACACCACGCGTCTGTGGACGCTTGTCGTGCGCGAGTTCTGGCGCAAGACGCGTCGGCGCTTGCGCGCCGGGCCGATCTATCGTTGGCGCTATTCGGGCCGCACGCCTGAACGTGTCCTTATCGCTCCGCCCGATCTGCGTCTGGCCGACACGCAGATTGCGCTCGAAATCTACTATGGCCGCTTCCCGCTTTCGGGACACATGGTCGAGACTGGCGGCAAATCGCCGTTCCAGCTCGACGTCCCCAACTATGGCTGGCAGCGGACGCTGCACGGTTTCCGCTGGCTGCGCCACATGCGCGCCGCCGGGACCGAGCTTGCCGCCGCGAACGCACGAGCCCTGGTTTCCGACTGGATCACCATGCACGGCAGCCATATTTCCGGCGTGGCCTGGGAGCCAGGCACGACCGCCAAGCGCATCATCGCCTGGCTGCAGCACTCGTCCGTGGTGCTGCAGGGCGCGGAGTTTCCGTTCTACCGCGCGTTCCTGAAGTCGCTCGCCATGCAGATCCGCTATCTCAAGTCGATGGCGCGGGAGATGCCGGACGGCAAGGACCGGCTGCGCGCGCGCATTGCGCTGGCCTTCGCGGCATTGTCGCTGCCGGCGCCCGCATCCGCGCTGCGCAACGCCACCCGCAATCTCGCCGAAGAGCTCGACCGGCAGATCCTGCCCGACGGCGGCCACATCTCGCGCAATCCGATGGCCGTCCTGGAAATCCTCGCCGACCTGCTGCCCTTGCGCCAGACCTATGCAAACCAGGCGGAGGCGCCGCCACAGGCGCTGATCGGCGCCATCGATCGGATGCTGCCGGCGCTGCGCTTCTTCCGCCATCAGGATGGCAGCCTCGCCCGCTTCAACGGCATGGGCGCAACGATCCATGATCGCGTCGCTTCGGTCCTGCATCACGATGATACCGCCGGCGCACCGCTGCTGCACGCCCCGCATTCAGGCTACGAGCGGCTGTGCATGGGCGGCGTGACGGTGATCGCCGACACCGGACCACCACCGCCCGTCGACCTGTCCAATGCCGCGCACGCAGGCTGCCTGGCTTTCGAAATGTCGTCGGGCCGCCAGCACTATATCGTCAACGCCGGCATAGACACTTACGGCGCCGCGGAGTTCCGGCCGCTGGCCCGGGCCACGGCGGCGCATTCGACAGCGACCATCAACGACACGTCCTCCGCCCGCTTCAGCCATTCGCTGCGGATCAACGACCTGCTCGGCTCGCCCCTTATCGGCGGGCCACAGCACGTGCCGTGCAAACGCATCGACCACAAGGGCACCCAGGGTTTTGTCGCTCGCCACGACGGTTATGTCGCGCGCTTCGGCTTCCTGCACGAGCGCGAACTGAAACTGTCCACGGATGGCAATGTGCTGGCGGGCCGCGACAAGTTCCAGCGCCCGGGCGGCGCGCCGGCCCGCAACAGCGGTCGGGACTTCGTGACCGTGCGCTTTCATATCCATCCCGACATCAACCTGCTGCTCGACGAGCACGATCGACTGGTCCTGACGGCGCCTCACGCCGACACCTGGGTGTTCACGGCAACGGAAGTGGTGCCCGAAGTCGAGGAATCGATCTATTTCGCCGGCCTCGGCGGCCCTCGCCGCACCCGCCAGATCGTGCTCGCGTTCAAGGCGTCCGAAGTTGGCGAGGTGCATTGGCAGTTGACCCGCACCGCCATCGCCGGCCCTTCGGAACACGGCTAACCTGTCCCGCCTCGGGGGCTCGATCGGCCACTAAGCGATACCGAACGCGTCGTAGGTGTTCAACACCGGCGACCCTGCGAAAGCGAAGCGGATCTTGTCGACCATTGCCGACGCCTGGCCGCTGGACTCGTAACGCTCGGCATCCTCGACGCCGCTCCAGATCGTTATGGCCATGAATGACTCGCGTTCCGCGTGATCCTGCAACAGGACCGCGCTGACATTTCCCTTCGCCGCGCGGATGGCGGGAATGGCCTCCAGCTCATAGATCGCCCTCAGCTCCTCCATCCTGTCCGGAAGTGCCTTGAACCTACCGATGCGGACTAATGCCATGGCTTTTCCCTCCGGGCTTGCGGGGCTGACTGATCTCATGCCGTTCTATTGCAGGAAACGACAAAGCTCCCCGCGGCGGAGCTTCACTTTTTCGCGAAGGACGCCATCTGCTGGCACGCACGATGGCTTTCGGTGCCATGACGGCGCGCGGCGCTTGATTTCCGGGCCTCATGTGCTACGGCGCGGGCTTCCGTCACACCAGCCGTGAAAGGCAGCCAGCTCATGGCCGTCGCCGCCAAGAACATTCCCGCGCCCGACCTCGTTCCGGTCCGCCGCGCGCTGCTTTCGGTCTTCGACAAGACAGGTCTCATCGACCTCGCCAAGGCGCTGGCAGCGGCCGGCGTCGAGCTCGTGTCCACTGGCGGTACGGCAAAGGCCATCGCGGGCGCCGGCCTGACGGTGCGCGACGTCTCCGACCTGACCGGCTTTCCCGAAATCATGGATGGGCGGGTCAAGACGCTGCACCCGTCCGTGCACGGCGCGCTGCTTGGCGTGCGTGACGACCCCGAGCATGCCACGGCAATGCATGATCACGGCATCGAGCCGATCGACCTCGTCGTGGTCAACCTCTATCCGTTCGAGGACGTCCGCCGTTCCGGCGCCGATTATGCGGCGATCGTCGAGAACATCGACATCGGCGGCCCGGCGATGATCCGCGCCTCGGCCAAGAACCATGCCTATGTCGCCATCGTCACCGATCCATCCGACTACGCCGCGGTACAGAACGCGCTCGAGATGAACATCGGCTCGCTCTCGCTCGACTTCCGCAAGAAGCTCGCGGCCAAGGCCTTTGCCCGCACCGCCACCTATGACGCGGCAATTTCCGACTGGTTCGCGGAGACGCTCGAGGTCGAGCATCCGACATGGCGCGCCTTCGGCGGCAAGTTGGACCAGGTGATGCGCTATGGCGAGAATCCGCATCAGGGCGCCGGCTTCTATGTCACCGGCGAAAAGCGGCCAGGCGTCGCCACGGCGCGGCAGATGCAGGGCAAGCAGCTCTCCTACAACAACATCAACGACACCGACGCCGCCTTCGAACTGGCCGGCGAGTTCGACCCGGCAGGCGGCGCCGCCGTCGCCATCATCAAGCATGCCAATCCTTGCGGTGTCGCCGAAGGCGCGTCGCTGAAGGAAGCCTATCTCAAGGCGCTCGCTTGCGATCCGGTATCGGCCTTCGGCGGCATCGTGGCGATGAACCGTATCCTCGACGCGGAGGCGGCAGAAGAGATCGTCAAGACCTTCACCGAGGTCATCATCGCCCCCGAGGCATCGGATGAAGCCACAGCGATCGTCGCGGCGAAGAAGAACCTGCGCCTGCTGGTCACTGGCGGGCTGCCGGATCCGCGCGCCACGGGCACCATGGTAAAATCCGTCGCCGGCGGCCTTCTGGTGCAGAACCGCGACAACGCGGTGGTCGACGATCTCGAATTGAAAGTGGTCACGAAGCGTGCGCCGACGCCAGCCGAAATGGCCGATCTCAAATTCGCCTTCCGCGTGGCAAAGCACGTGAAGTCGAACGCCATAGTCTATGTCCGGAATGGCGCCACGGTCGGCATCGGCGCGGGCCAGATGAGCCGCGTCGATTCCTCGCGCATCGCCGCCCGCAAGGCGCTGGATGCGGCGGCAGCGGCCGGTCTCTCCGAGCCGCTGACCAAGGGCTCGGTCGTCGCCTCCGATGCGTTCTTCCCCTTCGCTGACGGACTGCTCTCGGCGATCGAAGCCGGCGCCACCGCCGTCATCCAGCCGGGCGGCTCGATGCGCGACGATGAGGTGATCGCCGCCGCCGACGCGCATGGCATCGCCATGGTGTTCACCGGCGTCCGGCATTTCCGCCACTAGCTGATTGGCTGCCGTCCCGGACGGGAAGGACAGATCACTCTTTCGGTTTGTCCGCCGGATAGGGCGTGCCGATCAGGATCGCCATGCCTATGGCAAGGAACAGAATGATCACCGACATGCCGAGCCGCGATGAGCCGCTGGCGAGGGTGACGGTGGCGACCATGAACGGCGCCAGGAAACTGGTCGCCCGTCCGGCCAACGCATAGATGCCGAAATACCGGCCGGACTCCGCCGCAGTGACGCTGCGCGCCATATAGGAACGCGAGGACGCCTGTACCGGACCGAAGGCGAGGCCGATCAAAAGGCCGTAGAGGATGTATGCCTTTTCCGCGGCCGTGCCGAAAAGGCCGCCCGTGCTCTCGGTCGACAGTTGCAGCACGCCGAACAGCGTGTAGCCGGGCCCGGTCGAGATGATGCCCAGGGTTGCGATCGACAGCATCGTCAAGGCGATCATCACCACCACCTTCGACCCCATCGCCGTATCCAGCCTGGCCGCGATCCAGCAGCCGAGGATGGCGACGACGTTGAGGATGATGCCAAACATGCCGATCTCGGTGATCGACCAGTGGAACATCGCCGCGGCGAAAGTACCGCCCAACGCCAGCAGGGCGTTGACCCCGTCCTGGTAGATCATGCGGGCGATGAGGAAACGGAAGATTCCAGTTCGCCTGCGCACTTCCGCGAGTGTCGATTTCAGCTCAGACAAGCCCTCGCGCACCGCCGGCCCGATCGGAATGCCCTTCACCGCGTCCGGCGTGAAGAAGAACATCGGCAGGATGAATACGAAGTACCACGCGGCCGACAGCGGCCCCGTGGCGCGCGCATCCTGGCCGAGCTTGGGATCAAGGCCGAAAAGCGGATCCAACCCGACGATCGTCTTGCCGGTTTGCGGCAAGCCGGCAAGCATCGCGACGACGAAGATCAGCGCGATCATTCCGCCGAGATAACCGAGTCCCCAGGCGACGTTCGAAATCCGCCCGATCTCGCTCTTCGGCACAAGGCGCGGCATCATCGAATCGTTGAACACGGTCGAGAATTCCGCCGCTACCGACGCGCATGAAAAAAGGAGGACGATCAGGAAAAGATTTGAGCCGGGCGCGGCGAGCCACAGCAGGCAGAGGCTGACTATCTTGATGGCGGCGAAGAAGGCGATCCATGGCTTTCTCGGCCCGGTCTGGTCGGCGATCGAGCCGAGCACCGGCGAGAGAACGGCGATGACAAGTCCTGCCGCCGCGATGCCGTAACCCCAAGCCGCCTGCCCCATATCGGGGTTTGGCGCCATGCGGGAAACGAAATACGGTCCGAAAATGAAGGTGGTGACAACCGTGAAGAACGGCTGCGCCGCCCAATCGAAGAACATCCAGCCCCAAATGCCGCGTCCGGAGGCACGCTGCACTGTTTCTACGGCCATGTTCCCTCCAGCATCGTCCGCGCCGTCTCGCGGCCCGCGCCATGTCTGCATGTTTTCTTGTAGCGACGCAATTAAACATCATCCGGGCGCCGCCGAGTCTCGGTTTCCCGCCCCCAGAAACGAGGGCGAGGAACAAGTCGCCAAGCCCTATATCCCGGTCAGATCGCTCATCAGCCCCGACGCCACTGACAGCCGGGACACGGTGATGTCCCCGCCTTCGGTCAAGGCCTGCAGGCGCTCGCGGATGCGGGCCACCCGCTCGCCGCCGGCCTCGAGCCAGGCCGCCACCGGGTCGGCCGCCTTGCCGTGACTGGCCAGCGCCGCCACCGCGATGCCGCGTCGCGCCGCGCCGATCGTGTCGGTGGCGCGCGAGAGGGCGAGCTGGTCGTAATAGTCCGGAGGCGTGATCGAGCGCGCGGCGTCCTCGACGCGCGGGATGCGGAAGGCATCGCTGACGGCGAAGAATGCCTTGGCGGCCGTCACGATATCGGCCTCCGCCATGCGGGCGGTCAGCGCGATGTCAGGTATCAGTTCGCCGATATCGGCCAGGGCAAGCTGCTCGGCCAGCTTCTCGGGCGCGCCGCCCTTGAACAGGCCATGGCGCCGCTCCTCGATCCGTTCGCGCGAGAAAGCCGGCAGCAGCGAGATAAGCTTGGGCTCGAGCGCCTTGCGTGCCTCCTGCAACTCGGCGATGCGCTGGTCGAGCGCCGCGCTGCCGGTATCGTTCTTCAGATACCAGCCGCTGGTCGTGTAGATCAGCCGGCTGACCGCCTGGTAGAGGTCGAGTTGCACCTGCCCGTCGATATGATTGTCGAGCGCATCGATCTCGCGATAGAGCGCCGACAGGCCAAAGCCGTCCCGCACGACAGTGAAGGCGCGCACGACATCGGCGGCGCTTCTTCCGGTCGCTTCCTGCAGGCGGTTGACGAAGGACGGCCCACCCCGATTGACGAGGTCGTTGGCAACGACGCGGGCGATGATCTCGCGGCGCAGCCGGTGGCCATGGATTTCGGCCGCGTACTTCTTCGCCATCCGGTCCGGGAAATACCCCATGAGGTCGCGATCGAAATGTGATTCATCCGGCACGTCACTGGCGACGATATCGGAGAACAGCACGATCTTCGCATAGGCGAGCAAAACGCCGAGTTCGGCCCTGGTGAGAGGCTCGCCCCGCGCCTCGCGGTCGGCGAGCGCAGCCGGCGACGGCAAGGTCTCGACCGTTCGGTCTAGAAGCCCCCGTCCCTCCAGCGCGGCCATGAAGCGCGCCTGGTGCGCGATGTCGGCGAGGCCGCGCTTGCGCGCAACCGACAGAGCGAGCGTCTGTTCGTAATTGTTGGCCAGGACAAGACTTGCGACCTCGTCCGTCATCTCCGCCAGCAGCTTGTTGCGCGCCGGGCGCGATAGCGAGCCTTTGCGCATCGCGGAGGCCAGCGCGATCTTGATGTTGACCTCGACGTCCGAGCAATTCACGCCGCCGGAATTGTCAATGGCGTCGGAATTGCAGCGCCCGCCGCTCAATCCGAACTCGATACGCGCCCGCTGCGTGACGCCCAGATTGGCACCCTCGCCAATCACCTTGGCGCGAACCTCGAGCGCCGTGACACGTATGGCGTCGTTGGCGCGATCACCGACATCCGCGTTGGTTTCGCCGGACGCCCTGAGATAAGTACCGATGCCGCCGAACCAGAGCAGGTCGACCGGCGCCCTGAGGATGGCACTCATGATTTCGACGGGGGTTGCCGTCGTCTTGGCGAGGCCAATCGCGGCCGCCGCCACCTGAGGTAGCGTGATCGACTTCTGGTTGCGCGAGACGATCACGCCGCCTTCGGACAGTTTCGACTTGTCGTAGTCCTGCCAGGAGGAACGCGGCAGCGCGAACATGCGCTGGCGTTCCGCCAGCGACGCAGCGGCATCCGGCTCGGGATCGATGAAGATGTCGCGGTGGTCGAAAGCGGCGATGAGCCTGGTCTGCGGCGACAGAAGCATGCCGTTGCCGAACACGTCGCCCGACATGTCGCCGACGCCGACGACGGTAAAGGGCGACGTCTGGATGTCGCGGTTCATCTCGCGGAAATGCCGCTTCACCGCTTCCCAGGCGCCCTTGGCGGTGATGCCCATCTTCTTGTGGTCGTAGCCGGCGGAACCGCCACTGGCAAAGGCGTCGTCCAGCCAGAAGCCGTGGCTCTCGCTGATGGCGTTGGCGGTGTCGGAGAACGTCGCCGTGCCCTTGTCGGCGGCGACGACGAAATAGGGATCGTCCTGATCGCGCCGGACAACGCCCGCCGGAGGGATCACCCCTTCGAGACCGATATTGTCGGTGATCGACAGCAGGCTCGAAACGAAATTCTTGTAGGCGGAGGTGCCCGCCTCGAACACGGCGTCGCGGCTACCGCCCACGGGCAGGCGCTTGGGGAAGAAACCGCCCTTGGCCCCTACCGGCACGATGACGGCATTCTTGACCTGCTGCGCCTTGACCAGGCCGAGCACCTCGGTGCGGTAGTCCTGCGCGCGATCCGACCAGCGCAGGCCGCCGCGCGCCACCGGGCCGAAGCGCAGATGCACGCCCTCGACCTCGGAACCATAGACGAAAATCTCGCGCCATGGCCGGGGCTCCGGCAAGCCCTCGACGGCGCGAGAATCGAGCTTGATCGCGAGCGACTGGCCCTTTTCCCTGGTGTCGGCGACGAAATGGTTGGTGCGCAGCGAGGCCTCGATCAGATTGAGGTAGCGCCGAATGATGGTGTCGTCGTCGATATTGGGAACTTCTTCCAGCGCATCCCTGATCTTGGCCTTGAGGTGCTTCGCCGCGACCGCGCCTTCCGTCTCCGCTTCAGGTCCGAGGCGCGCAACGAAGAGGGCGTGCAGGCCACGCGCGATCTCGGGGTAGCGGTTGAGCGCGGCGGCAATGAAATCCTGGCTCTGCGGAATGCCGGCCTGCTGCAGGTAGCGGCCATAGGCCCTCAATATGGTGATCTCGCTCGACCACAGGCCGGCCGTCTGCGCGAGACCGTTATAGCCGTCATTGTCGACGTCGCCGCGCCAAACCGACAGGAAGGCATCCTCGAACAACGAACCGCCGTCACCGAGGTCGATCGGCTTGCCGTAGCGATTCTCGAGCTCCATGTCGTGGATGAAGACCATGCCCGTCTCGGCATCGCCGACCTCGAAGGTGCGCTCGCTGATCACCCGGAAGCCGATGTTTTCCAGCACGGGCACGCGCCGCGACAGCGCCACAGGGCTGCCGTGATGGTAAATCTTGAGTGCCGCCTGATCGGGCTTCTGCTCCGCATGCCGGTAGTAGTCGATGGCGATGGGATTTTGGGCATTGATCCGTGCGATGCGGCCGGCATCCACCAGCGCCACGGCAGGCGAGAAGCTGTCGCGATAGCTTTCTGAGAACCGCGCGGCGATGGCGGTGAGCGTTGGATCGGCGCCGCTCTCCGCAGCGGTCTCGCGAAGCGCGTCCTCCCAGGTCCGCACGATATCGCGGATCGCCGCCTCGATTGCCGCCTGCTCGATCTTCGGCGTCTTGCCGCCGGAACGGCCGATGATGAAATGGACACGCGCCAGCCCGCCCTCCGGGAACGCCGGATAGTAGGCCGAGAGCCGGCCGTCGAACACGGTCTTGAGGTAAGTGCCGACCTTCTCGCGCACAACGCTGTCGTAGCGGTCGCGCGGCACGAAGACGAGGACCGAGACGAAACGGTCGAACTGGTCGACGCGTACCAGGGCGCGGACCCGCGGCCGCTCGATCAGGCCCAATATCGCCTCGGCATGCTTGCGCAGGATCGGCACCGGCACCTGGAACAGTTCGTCGCGCGGATAGCTTTCCAGCACATTGATCAGCGCCTTGCCGGAATGATCGCCCGGATTGAAGCCGGATTTGGCGATGACGGTCTCGGCCTTCGAGCGCAGATAAGGAATCTTCATCACCGAGCGCGTGTAGGCGGTCGAGGTGAACAGGCCAACGATGCGGAGCTCGCCAGCCAATGTCCCCTTGGGCGTGTAGGTCTTGATGCCGATGTAGTCGAGATAGGCGCGCCGATGCACGGCCGACTTGGCGTTGGCCTTGGTGACGATCAGCGGCTCCGGCCCGTGCAGGAAAGCTCGGATCTCCGGCGTTGTGGTGACGGCCTCGGTGCCGCGTCGCAGCACCAGCACGTCCGGGTCCTTGAGGATGCCGAGGCCAGGTTTGTCGGCCCTTTCCAGCGTGCCGCTCTTTTCGCCGCCCGTATACTTGAACTCGCGCATGCCGAGGAAAGTGAAATTGTCGTCGCGCAACCATTCGAGAAAGGCTATCGCCTCGGTGACATGGGCCTTGTCGAGCGGGACCGGCGCATAGCGGAACTCTGAAATCGCCTGATCGAGGCGCGCCAGCATGGGCTTCCAGTCGCTGACGGCGTCCCGGACCTGATCGAGAAGCTTCTTCAGGCGCTGGGCAAGGCCATGAGCCACTTCCGGAGAAAGCCGGGCGATGTGGACATGAACGACGCTGAGCCGGTCCAGCCCATGGTCACCCTGGGCGGAACCGGTATCGCCGAGAATCTCCTCGACGCCACCCTTGCCATGCCTGACCAAGACGACCGGGTGCGTGACCAGCAGCGGCTCGCCGGCGCTTTCAGTGATCTCGCCGAGGATCGAATCGAACAGGAACGGCATGTTGTCGTTGACGACGGTGATGACGCTGACCGGCCGTCCCTGGCGAACGACGCCGGAATCAACGTCAATGGCGACGACGCAGTCGCCCTTCCTGTGCCTGGCCACCGCATGCCAAGCCAGGTCGGCGGCGCGCTGCAGATCGCCGGCATCATAGGCCGCGATGTCTTCGGCGGGGGCCCTTGCCAGCAGATAGTCAGCGAGAGCGCCTGGCTTCGCGACCTCCCCTGGCTGGCTCTTTTTCGGGCGGCTCGCGGATTTCAGGCTGGCCATGACGCAGTTTCCCTCCCGTCACATGCTTTTGTGGCTATGGTAGCAGATGACCGCCTTTTGGCGACAAAGGTTTGACGGCTCGACAAGAAATATCGAGGTTCGGCAAACCGAACCCCGCAAGGAGACGACAGATGACCGATAAGATCACCGCGCTCGACCTGGTCGCGGGGCAGCTCAGCGACGCCACGAAGGCCTATTTCGCCAAATGCGAGGAAAAGCTCGGTCTCGTCCCCAACGTGCTCCTGGCCTATGCTTTCGACGAGAAGAAGCTGCGCGCGTTCACCGACATGTACAACGACCTGATGTTGGGCGAGTCGGGCCTGTCGAAGCTGGAGCGCGAGATGATCGCGGTCGCGGTCTCCTCCATCAATCACTGCTACTACTGCCTGACCGCGCATGGGGCAGCCGTTCGCCAGCTCTCCGGCGATCCGTCGCTCGGCGAGATGATGGTGATGAACTTCCGCGCCGCCGACCTTTCCCCGCGCCAGGCGGCAATGCTCGAATTCGCGGTCAAACTGACGGAAGAACCAGCCAGGATCGTCGAAGCCGACCGGGCCGCCTTGCGGGCAGCGGGCTTCAGCGACCGCGACATCTGGGACATTGCCTCGACAGCGGCGTTCTTCAACATGTCAAACCGGGTGGCGGCGGCCGTCGACATGCGCCCGAACGAAGCCTACCACGCCATGGCGCGCCGGAAGGCATGACCCCGCCGGGGTGAGGCGCCGCCGACGTCGGACCGCTCACTCCTCCGTCGGCATGTGCAGGTACATCGACTGGATGCCGACGCGTCCCGGCCCGGTGAAGCGATTGACGACGAAGTTCACGTTGGCGCCGAAAAAGCCGCTCGACAGCCGGTCGATCCTCGTTTCCATCCGCACCGAGGCGTCCTTGAACAGCCAGCCACCCGGCTCGATATCGATCGTCTCGCCCGCGGCCAGGCGTTTCTCGAAGACGTTGCCGTAGCCGTGCAGCCAGACGATGCCGTCGCCTGAATCCCCGCGAAAGCGGTCGATGAAGAAGCCGCTCTGGCCAAACAGCATGGTCGCCAGCCCGCGCACGCGTTCGAAAGTGTAGTCGACGCTCGCCGTCGCGGCGAGGAACTGGTGCTCGCGTACCTGGATCTCCTCGCCGCGCCGAAGGTGGATCGGCACGATGTGGCCCGGCCCGTCGCGGCTGAAGGCGATGATGCCCTGCCCCGACGCCTCGGTCACGAATATCTGCATGCCCGCCATCATGCGCTTCAGCGCGCCCTTCAGCGACTTCAAGCCGATGGTGACGGTGGAATTCTTCCACAGCAGGATGTGGTGCTCGAAATAGACGGGCATCCGTGAGACGTCGACCGACAGAACAGGAACGAGTTCACCCGCGACATGATAGGTGACGCCGCCGAAGGTCTCGTCCGACACCTCGCTCGGCATCAATTCCGGCAATCCTGGCATGGCTCCCCCCAAGCTTCGCCTGCGCGCCAGCGCCCACCGGTCGCGCGGATGCCGGCAACCTTCGTGCCGAGGCATGGCGGCCGTCAAACGAAATTGAGCCTTCCTCCGCGCTGCTCGCGCGAAGGTGATCGGGGAATGCCCGCGTCAGCCGGCCAGGTTGCGGGAGTAGATCAGAGTCGGCGCCCCTGTGCCGGAATGCTCGCCTGTCTCGCCCGAGGGTACGAAGCCGTTCGCCGTGTAGAACGCGATGGCGCGAGCGTTCCTTTCCTCCACTTCGAGGCGGATGGCGCTGGCTTCCGGGAAGCTCTCGATAACCTCGTCGAGAAGCATGCCGCCGATACCCCTGCCTTGCAGCGGAGGCAGGACATAGAGTTGGCGCAGCACGATCGACCGACCACCGTCGATCGCCTCGGCGAACGCCACGCCGCCGATCCGCTTGCCATCATCGGCGATGAGGAATTCGCTGTTCGGCCGGCTCAGCCTCGGCCTCAGCGCTTCGATCGAATGCCACTCGTCGGTGATCTCGGTAACGCGCTCCTCGCCGTAAATCGGGTCGTAGGTCGCATGCCAGGTCTCGACCAGAAGCGTCCGGATGGCCCCAAGGTCACGCTCGCTGGCGGTGCGCACGAACACGAGCGCTAGCCCTCGATGCCGAGTTTCGCCTTGACGAGGTCGTTGACCGCCTGCGGGTTGGCTTTGCCGCCGGTCGCCTTCATCACCTGGCCCACGAACCACCCGGCCATGGTTGGCTTCGCCCGCGCCTGCTCGGCCTTGTCCGGGTTGGCGGCGATGACGTCCTCGACGGCCTTTTCGATCGCGCCGGTGTCGGTGACCTGCTTCATGCCGCGGCTTTCGACGAGCTCGCGCGGATCGCCACCTTCGTTCCAGACGATCTCGAACAGATCCTTGGCGATCTTGCCGGAAATGGTGCCGTCCTTGATCAGGTCGATGACCGCGCCGAGCTGTGCGGGCGAAACAGGCGCGCTTTCAATATCCTTGCCGGCCTTGTTCAGCGCGCCGAGCAGGTCGTTGATGACCCAGTTGGCGGCGAGTTTGCCGTCGCGGCCGGCAGCCACCTTCTCGAAATAGTCGGCAATCGCCTTTTCCGACACCAGGATAGACGCGTCGTAGGTCGAAAGGCCGAGCGCCGAGATCAGACGCGTCTTCTTGTCGTCCGGCAGTTCGGGCAGGTCCTTTACCAGCGCATCGACATAGGCCTGGTCGAACTCCAGCGGCAGAAGATCGGGATCGGGGAAATAGCGGTAGTCGTGCGCTTCTTCCTTGGAGCGCATCGAGCGCGTCTCACCCTTGTTGGGATCGAACAGCCGCGTCTCCTGCTCGATCTGCCCGCCGTCCTCCAGGATGGCGATCTGGCGGCGCGCCTCGTAATCGATGGCCTGGCCGATGAAACGGATCGAGTTGACGTTCTTGATTTCGCAACGCGTGCCGAATGCCCCGCCGGGACGCCGAACCGACACGTTGACGTCGGCGCGCATGGAACCTTCGTCCATGTTGCCGTCGCAAGTGCCGAGATAACGCACGATCGTGCGCAGCTTGGTGACATAGGCCTTGGCTTCGTCGGCCGAGCGCATGTCCGGCTTGGAGACGATCTCCATCAGCGCCACGCCCGAGCGGTTGAGATCGACATAGGACATGGTCGGGTGCTGGTCGTGCATCGACTTGCCGGCGTCCTGCTCGAGATGCAGGCGCTCGATGCCGACTTCGATGTCCTCGAACTCGCCCTGGCGGTCGGGCCCGACCGAAATGATGATCTTGCCCTCTCCGACGATCGGCTGCTTGAACTGCGAGATCTGATAGCCCTGCGGCAGGTCCGGATAGAAATAGTTCTTCCGGTCGAAAACCGACTTGTGATTGATCTGGGCTCTCAGGCCGAGGCCGGTGCGGATCGCCTGCTTGACGCATTCCTCGTTGATGACGGGCAGCATGCCGGGCATGGCGGCATCGACCAGGCTGACATTGGCGTTGGGCGCGGCGCCGAAGGATGTCGAGGCGCCGGAGAACAGCTTGGCCTCGGACGTCACCTGCGCGTGCACTTCAAGGCCGATGATGATTTCCCAATCGCCGGTGGCGCCGGGGACCAGGCGTTTTGCGTCGGGCGTGCGGGTGTCGATGATGCTCATAGGGGCCTGCAGTTCGCGAAACGTGAATTCCACGTCAAAAGTGAAAGTCATTCGCTAGTGCAAACCGCCCCACGAGACAAGCACAAAGCCTCGCTGGTCTTTTCCAACGCCCTCGCCTATATCGCATCCATTCCAATGGAGAGTGGATGTCCACTTACGCTCAGTCCCGGTGAAGCCCTGACCTCCTGACGGAGGCAGGGCAGCAAAACCTCGAACCACCGTGCCGCGTCCTCGCGGCGGCGGTTTTTGTTGTTTTTCCGGGAATCTCTCCAGATGGATATTTCGCGCATCGAACAGCGCATCCTGCACCTGCTCGCGCAAGGCGGGCGCATCGAAATCGAAAAGGATGAGCGCAACAAGATTGCCTCGATACAGTGCCTGACCCGCGACGGCTGGCGCTATCCTGGCGTCGACCTCGACCTGTTTCGCAAGTTGAAGCGGAAGAAGGCCGTGTCGTCTTCAGCCGGCGGCCCTTACCGCATCACGCGGCGCGGGCTCGAACTCGTCCGCGCCGAGCTCGATAACAGGTAGAAGATAAGGGCCGCCGGCTCGCTCGGGACCGGCGGCCTCTCCGTCCGCTTCACGCGGTGGCAATATAGGCCCTGATTTCCTCCGCCTCGCGCTCGACGTCCTCGATGCGGCGCTTGACCACATCGCCGATCGACACGATGCCGTCGAGCAGGCCGTCCTTCTCCACCGGAAGGTGGCGGAAACGGCCGCGGGTCATGATCTCCATGACCTCGTTGACCGTATGGTTTTCGTTGCAGATCTTCACCTTGGGGGTCATCGCCGACCTGACCGCGATGTCGAGCGCGCCGGCCCCTTCCTTGGCGAGCACCCTCACGATATCGCGCTCGGAGAGAATGCCGACGATCTTGCGGTCACCATTGGTGATGACCAGCGCACCGATCTTGTGTTCCGTCAGGATACGGATGGCCTCGCTCAGCTTTTCGTTCGGGCCGAGCGTCAAAACGTCATGGCCTTTTGCCTCGAGAATTGCCTTAACCGTCATGGCGTCCTCCTCTGTATTGCCCGGCGACTGCTTGCCGGCGCTCACCTATCGCGCATGACTGCGGAAATCTCCGCCAACTCCCTGAAAAATCATGCACAAACCCAGGTCCAGCGGCATCGGCACACCCCCGAGACGGGCAACCGGTGCCACGGACGACATGGTGCGCCGGGAACGACCTTATTTCAAGTGCGCAAGCCTGGCGTCAGGCTGTCGGCGCCGCGGGCCGGCGATCGAACAGGCGGAGCCCGAAGAAGCCGGCGAGAAAGCCGCCAATATGCGCCTCCCAGGCGATCTGCCCGCCAATTCCGGGCGCCAGGCCGACATAGCCCGTGACGAGGTTGATGATCATCCACAAGGCCAGGAAGTACATTACGTTGCGCGAGCGCAGAACATCCGAGAGCGAGAGCGGCGCGCCGGCGAACGCCGCCCGGCCGGACGAACGGTCGATGTTGAAGCCGAAGCGCGTCGCGGCGGCCATCATGCCGGAAATCGCGCCGGACGCGCCGACCAAGGGCGCCTGGCCGAGCGGATGGATGACCCAGAACAGCCCCGCGGAAGCCAGACTGGTCACGGCGAAGAACAGCGCAAAGCGCAAGGTACCCATCCGGTTGGCGAGCGGAGAGCCGAACGCCGCCAGCCACAGCATGTTGATGCCGAGGTGCGCGAAGCCGCCATGCAGGAATGCGTAGGTAAACGGACTGGAGAATGCGTAGAAATCGAGATCGTACTGGCCGGAATAGCGAATTGGCACGAAAGCCGCGCGGACCAGCAGGGCCATGTCCTGGTCATCCGTCAGCACATAGACGCGAATGAGATGAACGAACACGCAGATGCCGATAACAGCCAACACCGCCGGCGGAAGGTTGAACACAGGTTCGCTGCGCGGCGCGGGCGCACTCTCGGCGTGTTCGATTTCGGACGGAGTTACCGGTTCACTCATCTACGCCTGTGCCCGTTCAGATTTTCGGCTTCGCTAATATCTTACCCGCTCGCTCGGGAATGGGAATTGGCAAGCCGCATCGGCATACACTTTCCGCATGCCATAGCACACCCGTGCGTCACGCCGGCGCTTGCCGTTACAGATATAGGGAATCCACGCGGCTCTTTCGAAGTGCCACATCGGCACGCCGATCATGCGGATCGTCGCCGGACGCAACCGCCAAATCTCGGCAAACGAATCATTAACGGGCGAATCGGACGGCAAAAAAGAAGCCGTCCAAGGTTTCCCTTGAACGGCCGGTCGAGCCCCCTGCTCCCCTGAGTCTTTGACTGAAAGTGCTGTGGCCATCGCGAAATGGCCGCTTTCTGGAGTGGTTCTGGTGTGCCACGGGCCAGCCTCGCGTGCAACGTATACCCTTTGTTAACCTTAACGACCCCCACCCGTGAACAAGTGTTAACGACGCTGGCACGCGTCATGCTCCGCAACGCATGTAAGTCATCGGAGAGCGCCCTTCTGTTCCCCGATGGGACATCAGACGACAGATTGCGCGGAGCAGCATTGCAATGAACCAAACCGGATCGATCACGCTGTTCCAATATTGGAACCGGCTGCGTGATGGGCGCCCGGCACCGAAACGTTCGGAGGTCGAGCCCGCCGACATCAAGTCGCTGCTGGCGGATACCTTTATCCTGGAACGGGATACGCGCGGTGAAGCTGTGTTCCGCCTCGCCGGCACCAGACTTTGCGCCATCTATGGGCGCGAGCTGAAGGGCTTTTCGTTTCCCTCGCTGTGGCGGGAGAAGGATCAACGCCTTGTGTCGCGGCTCGTTCATGGCGTTTTCGAGCAGAAATCGGTCCTGCTCCTCACCTATGAGGGCATAAGTCGCCACCAGCGTTCCAACAACTTCGAACTGCTGGTCCTGCCGCTGGACGGCGGCATGGAGAGCCAGCGCTGCATCGGCGCCATCAGCACGGCGGAAAAGCCGTTCTGGCTCGGCGCGGATCCGATTGTCGACGCGCTGATCGACACGGTTCAGGTCGTCGATCCCGACAGGGAGCCGGCCTCCTTGCAAAGCCGTCCGGCGATCAGCGTTCCCTCGCTGGCGCCCACGGAGATCGAGGCGCCGGAACCGCTCCCGACGCTTGGCCACGCACGCCGTATCCGACACCTGGTGGTGTTCGACGGAGGCAAGGAAGAATAACCCCAACTTCTAAACTTCCAACGGTCCGCTTTCCCCTTTGTTAACCTGCATTGTTGTAGTTGTTCGAGGAGATTCCTCGCGGCGTAGCGCAGGAATGCCAAGCGGGGTGTAGGCAGTCATGAGGTCAGCGGCGATCGATTACGCGCCGTACCAGGCTGAAAGGCGTAACTTTCAGCGCGTCCGTGTGAAAATCTACGGACGTTTCATGCTTGAGGACCGCACCGAGCACCCCTGCCAGGTGGTGGACATGTCGCCCGGCAATGTCGCGCTTCGCACCGAACGCGTTGGCACGCCCGGCGAAAAGGTTATCGCCTATATCGACCACATCGGCCGCATCGAAGGTGTCGTGACCCGCACCTTGCAGGACGGCTTCGCCATGACGGTGATTGCGTCCGACCGCAAGAAGGAAAAGCTTGCCGCGCAGTTGACGTGGCTCGCCAACAAGCACGAGCTGGACTTGCCGGAAGATCGCCGTCACGAACGCGTGGCCCCGCGCAATCCGACCAGCGTGCTGCAACTGACCGATGGGCGGCAGTATCAGTGCCGTATCATCGACCTGTCGCTTTCGGGCGCTGCCATCGAGATCGACGTCAAGCCGGCCATCGGCGTCCAGGTCATGCTTGGAACCATGCGCGGCCAGGTGGTGCGCCATTTCGAGGATGGCGTCGCCATCGAGTTTGCCGTCATCCAGCGGCCTGAAACGCTCGATTCGGAATTCAACACGCCGCGTGCCTGAGCACGCTGTTTCGAGACATCCCCATCATTTCCACCGCGACCAGTCGGCTGCCCTCCGCCGCTGACAGCCGAGGCTGCCGTTCGTTGCAATTTTCCGGAGCCTCGCTACGGGTTGGCGACCTCGACGCCGCGCACAGTTAATGCGCAGTAAAAACAGCACCGACACGACCCGTTGGCGGGCATCAACAGTCCAGCGTTTCAAAGGTTAAAAATTTTAGATTTATTCTATTGGCGTTTTACTCAAAAACGACTTCGTCGCTTTGCGTCAAATAAATCGGGCTGTGTCACAGTCTCCTTAAAACGGGGAGACTAGAACAATGAATGCAATGAAGGGCAAGCTGTTGCTGGTCGCGGCAATAGCGCTGCAGTTCTTCGCTCTTGGCATTGCCCAGGCCAGCGGCCCGGTGTTCATGCACACCGGCGGGCGCACGACGCAGCCGGTCGGCCATTACGAATTCTGTCAGCGCATTCCGGCGGAATGTAACCAGCGGACGCCGAAGGGCGCGCCGATCGAATTGACCCGCAAGCTGTGGGCGACGATCGTCAACGTCAACAACTCGGTCAACACGCGCATCAAGCCGCGCACAGATCTCGAGAACTATGGCGTCGAGGAATATTGGGCCTATCCGGACAATGGCTATGGCGACTGCGAGGACTATGCCCTGGAGAAGCGCCGTGAGCTGATGGCCGCCGGCGTCCCGGCCGGCGACCTGCTGATGACTGTCGCTCGCCAGCCGAACGGCGACGGCCACGCTGTCCTGACGGTGCGCACCAGCCTCGGCGAGTTCATCCTCGACAATCTCGAACCCAAGGTCCTGTCCTGGATCGACACCGACTACACCTATCTCAAGCGGCAATCGGATACGAATTCCGGTGTCTGGATCACGATCAACGACGGCCGCGCCGACGCGGTCGCCAGCGTCCGCTGACAAGCGACGGAAAACCCGGTCGAGTCCCCACCCTCCCCGTCCCCAAACGACCGGGTCAAGGAGCCGGCCCCATCCCCGGGCCGGCTCCGCCTTTTTGGCGATAGAAGAGATGAACCGGCGAAGGCTGCGGCCGGCGCGTATCGAACCGCTGCCAAAGGAGCCGACAGGACAAACCTATCGCGTCTTGTCGGGTCCCCGGGTGGGGCTTCGCTTTCAGCCAGCCCCTGTCCGAATAGCGCCGCTAGGCCTTCCGTAAGCCGGCCTTGAAACGCTTGCCATTGGCAACGTAATGCGCGGCCGAGGCACGCAGCCTCGCCACGGCGGCATCGTCGAGCGTCCTGATCACCTTGGCCGGAGATCCGACGATCAGCGAATTGTCGGGAAACTCCTTGCCCTCGGTGACGAGGGCGCCGGCGCCAACCAGCGAATTCCTTCCGATCCTGACGCCGTTGAGCACGATCGCGCCCATGCCGATCAGGCTGTTGTCGCCGATCGTGCAGCCATGCAGCAGCGCGCGATGGCCGATGGTGCACCCCTCCCCGATCGTCAGCGGAAAGCCGGGGTCCGTGTGCATGATGGTGTGCTCCTGCACATTGGTGTCGGCGCCGATGACGATCGGCTCGTTGTCGCCACGAATGACGACACCGAACCAGAAGCCGGCATTGCGGCCGACGCTGATATTGCCGATCAGCGTGGCGTCGGGCGCCACCCAATTGCTGTCCGCATCCTCAAAGGTCGGTGCCTTTCCGTCGATCGCATAGGCCGGCATATCGTCGTCTCCAAATCGTCTGGCGCCGCACCGCGGCTCATGCCCCCCCGGGATCGCGACTACCCGGGCTTGGCGAAGCCCGTGTCATGGTCGGTATCAAGGGGCCAACCGCAACTACGTGATTCCGATGGAAGTTTGAATTTCACTTTCGCGGGCATCGCGACGCTTCGAGGTCATCAGCCCGTTGTCGCCCAAGCCGCCGCGGCAAGCAGGACACGGCCAAGCGCGAGCAGCCAAACCAGGGCGGTGCAGCCGCATGACAGAAGCGCCAGCGTCGAGATACGCCCCTCCCGCCTTGCGTCCAACGCATCATTGGCAAGCATATAAGGGCCGGCGCAAGCGGTTGCGGCCAACGAGCGGACAAGGCGTGACGATGACACGTAGGGTTCCGCGAAGGCGATTTTGCGCCCCCAAACCAGTTCCATCGCCGACCCCGCCAGTCCGCAGGTCGTCAGGCCAACGAGGAAAGCAAAAAGGGCAAGCTCGAAACAGTCCATCTTTACCCTCCGTTTACCATGAAATCGCACAGTTCGCGCAGTCAGGCAAACGCAAGAGCCGTGCCTGGACCCAATGTGCCGTTTGGAGACAGCGGTGGAGATCGAAAACCCATGAGACAGGCGGCAACCGCCGATGCCACGGAACTGACTGTGGTCGACTCGCGGCTGATGAAGCGCGTCTTCTACGCCTTCGCGGCGCTCGCACTGCTTTCCGTGGCGATCAGCCTCGGCGGCAAATGGTTCGGTCGCTCGATCGCCATGGCGGGATATACAGACGACACGACGCTGCGCCATGTCGTCATCGGCAACACCCTGATAGACGTGCCGGCGAACTTCATCCGTTTCGAGCAGGCGCGCCGCGATGGCTTCGCCAACCGCCTCGATCTTTATCTGCGCTATCCGCAGATGGACGGCTACAGCGACGCTTCGCGGGATGATTTCAACCATGCGGGCGCGAAGAACATCGTCTTTCTGTCCTTCGAGCAGCAGATCATGTCGCGCGACATGAGCGGGCGCTTCGGCCCGATCTACAGCGCGCTGATCGCGCAGCCCGGCGCTCCCGGTCCAGGCGGAACGGTGCTCTATGATTTCAATGAGAAGTCGGGCTATCTCAACGAAGTGCTGGCCGTGGCCGATCGGCCGGGCAAGGATCCCTTCGTGGCCCGCTGCCTGAGCGGGGCGAGTGCAGAGGAGTCCCTGGCGCCTTGCGAGCGGGACATTCTCGTCGGCGACGGCCTCAGCCTCACCTATCGCTTTCCGAGGGAATTCCTCGGCGACTGGCAGCGACTGGACGCCGCGGTGGCGGCCGAGGCGGGGCGCATGCTCAAGCGCTGATTCACGGGCTCAGGAAATGCCGGCCGCACTGCTCATGCACGCGGCCGGCACGGAAGTTTATCAAGCGAGATCGATGTCGAGGATCGCCATCGAGAAATTGTAGTCGCCGTCGTCCTCGTCCTTGAAGACGATGCCGAGGAATTCGTCGCCGAGATAGACTTCGGCCGAATCGTCCTTGCGCGGCCGCGCCTTCACCATGAGCTTGGGATTCTGAAAGACGCGCTTGAAATAGGCGTCCAGCTTTCTGATTTCTTCCGGCTTCAACAGCGTTCTCCGATTGTCGGTCTTGCTCGTCTGAACGCGCTTCTGGCACGTCGACAATGGCAATGTAAAGGCAAGCGGGCGTGGTTTCGGATCGCTATCCCCTTCACCTCGCGACACGTTGTTCGCATCGCTTTCGGCACGCAACGAAGCCTGCCGGCTGGTGGGAGATCAGATATCGAAACTGACGACCTGGTCCATGTTCTGCGACGGCAGCAACTGGTCCATCTGCCGCGAAGGCCTGTCGCAGCCAGTCTCCCCCACGACGCGGGCCGGCACACCGGCAACCGTCTTGTTGTGAGGCACCGGCGAGAGCACGACCGATCCTGCCGCGATCTTGGAGCAATGACCGATCTCGATGTTGCCGAGAATCTTGGCGCCAGCGCCGATCAGTACGCCGTAGCGGATCTTCGGGTGGCGATCGCCGCCGGCCTTGCCCGTGCCGCCCAGCGTCACGCCGTGAAGGATCGAAACGTCGTCCTCGATGACGGCAGTCTCGCCGACGACCAGGCCGGTGGCATGGTCGATGAAGATGCCCTTGCCGATCCGAGCGGCCGGGTTGATGTCGGTCTGGAAGACCGAGGACGATCGGCTCTGCAGATAGAGCGCGAAATCCTTGCGGCCCTGCTTCCAAAGCCAGTGCGCCAGCCTATGGGTCTGGATGGCATGGAAGCCCTTGAAATAGAGCACGGGCATGATGAAGCGGTCGCAGGCCGGGTCGCGGTCGAAATAGGCCTGGATGTCGGCGCGCACCGTCGCCGGCCACTCCTTGTCGTCCGCCAGCATCGTCTTGAACGTCTGGCGGATGAGGTCCGCGCCGATGTCCTGGTGGTCCAGGCGCTCGGCAAGGCGATGAATGACAGCCTCCTCCAGACTCTCCTGGTTGAGGATCGTCGAATAGAGGAAAGCGGCAAGCAGCGGATCGCGATCAACCGCTTCCATCGCCTCGTCGCGGATCGAGCGCCAGATCGGGTCGACCGGCTGCAATACGCTGGGACGGGGGATGCTGATGCTGTTCATCGAGGTCGGGTCCTGCCGGCTGATGTGCTGTCAGCCTCCTATAGGCCAGATCATAGCACGGTTGAACTCAATTTTCCTTAGTGCTTTGTCAAATGGATTTGGTTCGCCGATATTCAAGTGGCCATGGAAAACGAAGCCTTGATCGACCAGACGGTGAAAAATGCCCTGCGCGCGCGCTATCAAGGCCCGGAGCGCCACTATCACGGGCTTGCCCATATCGAGGCGATGCTGGCGCTGGCGCGCGAGAACCGGGCCTTGCTTGACGATTTCGAGGCCGTGGAGGCAGCGATCTGGTTCCACGATGCCGTCTATGACAGCCGCGCCAAGGACAATGAAGCCAGAAGCGCGATGCTGGCCCGGGAAATGCTGGCTGGCCACACCGATCCCGAGCGCCTCTCCCGTATCGAAGGCATGATCCTCGCCACCGCCACGCACGAACCGCCCGACCTCGGCGAAGCCCGCGCCGACAGCGATGCCGCCCTGCTCCTCGACATGGACCTTTCGGTGCTGGGCGCCAGCCCCGACGTATTCGACGCCTATGAACATGCCGTGCGCCGCGAATACCAATGGGTCGAGGAGGCCATGTGGCGCGCCGGGCGCTCGGCCGTACTGAAGAGCTTCCTTACCCGTCCTCGCATCTTCCAGACAGAACCCTTCCGCCAGCGTCTGGAGGCGCAGGCCAGGAAGAATCTCGAACGCTCGCTGCAAGCCCTGCAAGGCACCGTCTGAACGGTCCTGCTGGAACGCGTCAGGGCTTGGCTGGCGACTTCTGCCTCGCGGCAGACGAGCCGTCATAGAGCGCCTCCAGAAAGGCCTGCACCAGTGAGCTGTGGGCATCTGTCTTGCGATAGGCGACGCGGTGGACCGAGCTGAACGCATAGGCCCTCGGCCGGATGGCACGCATCTCGTCCCTCATCACCCAGGGGTCGGCGAAGTGACAAGGCAGGAAGCCGATGAAATGGCCCGACAGGATCAGCATCAACTGCGCTTCCATGTGGACGACCGAGGCGCTCGCGCGCGGATGGCCGACGAGATAGAGATCGTCGAAATGCCGATAGCTGCGGACGGAGAAGCGCGCGGCATCGATGGCCGCCTTGTCGATCCTTGAATCGGGCACGGCAAACAGCGGATGGCGCTGTCCGCAATAGAGAAGATGCGGCTCGCCGCAATAGTCGCGATAGATGACGCCAGGCGCCTTCTGCGACAACGGCCCTATGACGATGTCGCGGCCGCCGTCGGCAACCTGCTGCTCGAGTTCCGACGGCGTGCCGACCGACAGGTCTATGAACACGTCCGAATCCGGCCCCATGAAGCGGCCGAGCGCGTGCTGGATGCCCAGGTCGTCGCTTGTGAATACCCCGTCCGACGTGCCGATCCTCAGCCGACCCGACAGGCTGCCGCTTGCCGCGCTGATGCGATGCCCGAAATCGTCGAGGTCGCGAAACAGCTTCTGGGCCGCGTCATAGGTCGCCCGGCCGACCTCGGTGAGGCGGAACTGCTTGCGGCCGCGGTGACAGAGCTGCGCGCCGATGCGCTTCTCCAGTTCGGCAAGATGCGTGCTGAGCGTCGGCTGCGACAGGTTCAACGTGATCTGCGCGGCGGCGAACCCGCCGCAATCGGCCAACGCCACGAAAACCCGCAACAACCGGATATCGATGTTGTCCAGCCGACGCATGTTTTTTCCCCTGCCGGCGCATTCGCCTCGGAGACGCTCCGACGGCGGCAACACATCGACATTATTCGATGTGTGGTTCTAAATAAACTCATTTACACCAATGTTGAAAGCCGCGACGTTGCGTCAAACAAAACGTTGGGGAACAATCATGAAATCAACCTTGGCCCTCGCCTTGTCCGCCGCGCTCGTGCTCGCCAGCGGGCAGTCCGCCTTCAGCGCCGACCAGATCCGCATCCTCGCGCCGACCTGGCTCGGCTTTGCCCCTGTCCACATTGCCTCCGATCTTGGCTGCTTCGCCAAGAAGGATCTCGACGTCTCCATCAAGTTCGAGGACGACCTGACCAACGTCATGGCGGCCATGGCGCGCGGCGACATCGAGCTGCAGATGCGTTCCGTGGGTGAATATCAGGGCCGTCCGCGCGATGCCTCGACGCCGGGCCTCATCATCGGCACCATCGACGAATCCGTCGGCGGTGACGGCGTCATCACCGACGACAACATCAAGTCGGTCGCCGACCTCAATGGCAAGGTGGTCGCGGCCGAGCCCAACATCCCTGCCCGCCTGCTGCTGCAGATGGAGCTGAAGCAGGCCGGCCTGTCGCTGAAGGACCTGCAGATCAAGGACATCGCGTCGGCCGATACGGGCGCCGTTTTCGTCGATTCCTCGATCGCCGCGATCGCGACCTACGAGCCCTTCATGTCACAAGCGATCAAGGCGTCGACCCGACCCGGCGCGCGCATGCTGATCTCGTCCAAGGACCATCGCGGCATCATCATCGACGCGATCATCGCCCGAAACGACGACTTCAAGGCAAATCCGGACAAGTACACAAGGTTTCTCGGCTGCATCTACGAGGCCGTCGATTTCATCAAGGCCGAGCCGGACAAGTTCGCCGACATGGCGTCCAAGCATTTCGGCCTGACGCCTGAAGAGGTGAAGGACATCGTCAACGGCTCCCTCTCCTACACCACGCTTGCCGAGTCGCTCGCCTATATGGGCAAGGCCGGCGAGAAGGGCACGCTTCACGGCATCTTCGACACCGTCATGGAACTGAACCTGGAAAACGGGGCGGCCGACAACAAGCTGGTCGCGGCCGACCAGATCGACAATTCGGCGATCAACAAGGTGCCGGCGAAATAGCGCCTCGCGCCAGCGCGTCGACCCTCAACGAGATCCAGTTCAGCGAGCAGGGCCGCCCGCGCGGCGGCCCGTGTTCTGATCATCCGGGAATAGCCTCCTTGTTCAGCAATCTGTTCGTCTTTCGTGGCCGAGCCTCGCCGATGGTGGAACTTGCCGTCGGCGTCATCGCCGCCGCGCTGGTTGTCGCGGCCTGGGAAGGGGCCGCGCGCTCAGGGATGATCGCGCCGCAGTTCCTGCCGTCGCCCAGCCGAGTCCTTACCGCCCTGTGGACGATGCTGACCCAGCAGAACCTGATCTGGCATGTGGCGGTATCGACGGCGCGCGTGTGGGTCGCCTTCCTGCTTGCGGCGGCCTTGGCGATCCCGATCGGCATCGTCATGAGCAGCTATCGCATCGTGGGCGCCGCCCTGGAGCCGATGATCGATTTCATCCGCTACCTGCCGGTGCCCGCGCTTGTGCCGCTGTCGATCATCTGGTTCGGCGTCGGCGAGGAAACCAAGGTCTTCCTGCTGTGGCTGGGCACGTTCTTCCAGCTCGTGCTGCTGGTCGCCGACGACATGCGTCGCGTCCCGCAGGAGTTCGTCGAGGTTGCCCGCACCGTCGGCGCCAATTCGCGGCAAGTGATGACGGACGTTGCCCTGCGCTCGATGGGACCGACGCTGATCGACAATCTGCGGATCACGCTCGGCTGGTGCTGGACCTACCTGATCATCGCCGAGATCGTCGCCGCCGATTCCGGCATCGGCTACGTGATCTGGACGGCGCGACGCTTCGTCAAGACGCCGGAGGTCATGGCCGGCGTCGTCGTCATCGGGCTGATCGGCCTCGTCACCGACCAGTTGCTGCGCCTGCTGCACCGCAGGCTGTTCCGCTACCTCTGAGGGCACGACGACGATGAGCGCATACGTCCAGTTCGCCGACACGGCGAAATCCTTCGGCCCGATCGAGGTCGTGCGGAAGACCAGCCTCGGCCTCGACCGCAATTCGTTGGTCGTTTTCCTCGGCCCGTCGGGCTGCGGCAAGACCACCTTGATGCGCATGGTCGGCGGGCTTGACCAGCCGAGCACCGGTTCCATCCTGCTCGGCGGCGAGAAGGTCGTAAGGCCCGACCGCCGGCGCGGCATGGTGTTTCAGTCCTATTCGTCGTTCCCATGGCTGACCGTCGAACGCAACATCGCCTTCGGCATGCGCTATCGCAACGACATCACGGCGGCCGAGAAGGCAGAGCGCACGCGCCATTACCTGGAGCTGTTCGGCCTCGCCGACTTCGCCGGGTCCTTCCCGAACCGCATCTCGGGCGGCATGCGCCAGCGCGTCGCCATAGCGCGCACGCTGGCGGCCGGCTCCGACGTGCTTCTGATGGACGAGCCGTTCGGAGCGCTCGATGCGCTGACGCGCGAACGCCTGCAGGTCGAACTGCGCCAGATCCAGATCCGCGAGGAAAAGACCATCATCTTCGTCACCCACGATGTCGAGGAAGCGGTGTTCCTGGCCGACAGGATCGTCCTGTTCTCGCGCCGGCCGGCCACCGTTGTGGCCGACATAGACGTCGCGGCGGAACTCGGCCCGCAACGACCACTGGAAATTCGCGAAACGCAGAAATTCTTCGAGCTGCGCAACCGCGTCCTGCATCTGATCCGCCACGAAACCGGAGCGGTGGTATGAGCCCGTCCCTCGCCGGCAAGGCCGTCGTGATCACCGGGTCGAGCCGCGGCATCGGCCTCGGCATCGCGCGCCGCTTCGCCGAAGCAGGCGCGACGCTGCACCTGATTGCCAACGATCCCGCCGTCCACGAACGGGCGCGCGAGCTCGGCGCGACGAGCGCCGAGGCCGACATCGCCGATCGCGAGGCGGTCACGCGGGCGCTGGCTCCCCTCGCCCGCATCGACGTCCTTATCAACAATGCCGGGCTCGAGCTGATGACACCGGTCGACGACGCCGGCGACGACAACGAGGCCGCCTTCCGGCGCATCGTCGAGATCAACGTCGTCGGTACCGCGCTGGTGACCGCGCGCGCCCTGCCGCGCATGCCGGCCGGCGCCTCGATCGTGAACACCGCCTCGATCTGGGGGCGCGTCGCCGAGGCTAGGTTCGGCGCCTATGTCGCCTCCAAGCACGCCATTATCGGGCTGACCAAGACTTGGGCCAGGGAGCTCGGCCCCAGGAGCATTCGCGTCAACGCAGTCTGCCCCGGCTGGGTGCGCACCGAAGCCTCGATGCGCTCGCTCGGCCGCATGGCCGAGCACGACGGCCGCGGCGAGGCCGAGCTGCTGGAGGGAATTGTGGCCGGGCAGGCCCTGCCTGGCCTGATGGAGCCGGACGATGTTGCCGGCACCTATCTCTTCCTGGCCTCGGATCTCGCCCGCAACATCACCGGGCAATCGCTTGGCGTCGACAGGGGGGAAGTGCCTTGGTAGGTCCATTGAACGGAAAGCGGGCGCTGGTGACGGGCGCCGCCAGCGGCATCGGCCGGGCTACGGCCCAGGCCCTGCTCGAGGCCGGTGCCGTGGTAGTCGGGCTAGATCTTATAGCAGCCGAGGGTGACATCCCCATCCTTGCCTGCGATCTGGCGCGCGAAGCCGACATCGTTCGCGCCGTGGCGGAGGCTGCCCGTCGCCTCGGTGGCTACGACATACTGGTCAACAATGCCGGCATCCTCCAGGAGGCGCCGCTGGAGCGGATTTCGGCCGAGCACGTGGACCGCATGTTCACGGTCAACGTGCGTGGCGCGGTCCTTGTCGCGCGAGAGGCATTGCCCCACCTCGCCGATGGCGGCCGCATCGTCAACATCGCCTCGGAACTCGCCTATCTCGGTCGCGCCGAGGCTTCCGTCTACTGCGCCACCAAGGCCGCCCTGCTCGGCCTGACGCGCTCCTGGGCGCGGGAGCTGGCGCCGCGCATCCTGGTCAACGCCGTTGCGCCGGGACCGACCGACACGCCTTTGCTGGGCTTCGAGGCGCTGACCGAGGGGCAGCAGGCCCAGGAGACCATGCACCCCCTGCGCCGCATCGGCCGACCGGAGGAAATCGCCGCGGCGGTGGTGTTCCTCGCTGGCCCCGGCGCGACATTCTTCACCGGACAATGCCTCGGCGCCAATGGCGGCGCGGCAATGCTTTGAGATGGAAAGATCATGACAGACAGCGTTTTCCTGGCGGAACTGCCCTGGCCCGAGGCCGAAAGACGGATAGCGGCCGGCGCGCCGGTGTTCCTGCCACTCGGGTCCACCGAGCAACACGGCCATCACATGGCGATGAATGTGGACGTCATCCTTCCGACCGCGATCGCGGCCAGCGTGGCGACCAAAGTCGGCGGTCTCGTCGCGCCGACCATCGCCTACGGCAACCGCTCGCAGCCCCGAACCGGCGGTGGCCCCGCCTTCCCGGGCACAATCAACATCACCGCGCATACGTTCTCGCTTCTTGTGAAGGACATCATCTGCGACCTCTATCGGCAGAAGGTGCGCAGGATCGTCGTGCTCAACGGCCACTACGAGAACATCGGACCGTCCATCGAGGGCGTGGAGCTGGCGCTCGACGCGATCGGCCGTGAGCGCGCCGCCGACCTGACCATCCTGCGCATGGACCATTGGGAGATGGTTCGCCCTGAAACCCTGGCGAAGGTGTTTCCCGACGGCTACCCCGGCATCGAACTGGAGCATGCGAGCGTGATCGAGACCTCGATGATGCTGGCGCTGCGCCCTGAATTCGTCGATCTCGACAAGGCGCTGCATGACGGGCCTGCTCGTTTCAAGCCCTATGACCGCTACCCGCGGCCGGCCGAAGAGGTGCCGCCCTCCGGCGTGCTGTCGCTGACCGAAGGTTCTTCGGCGGAGAAGGGCCGCTGGCTGCTCAGCGACTGCGAGGAGCGGATCGCCGAGATCGTCAAACAGGAATTCCTCTGAAATGGCGCAGAACATGCAAAACAGCTTCTTCCAACCCGTCGATGCCGCCGAGGTGCCGCGTTTTGCCGGGCATTCGACATTCATGCGGCTGCCGGCCGTGCCGAGCGCCAAAGGCCTCGACATCGCGCTCGTCGGCATTCCGTGGGACGGCGGCACCACCAACCGCGCCGGCGCGCGCCACGGCCCCCGCGAAATCCGCAATCAGTCGAGCCTGATGCGACGTGCGCATCACGTCTCCGGGACGGAGCCCTTCAGCATCGCCAATGTCGCCGATGTCGGCGACCTTTCGGTCAATCCCATCAACCTGCTCGACGGACTGAAGCGCATCGAGGACGGCATGGCGGCGATCGTCGCCGACGGCGCGCTGCCGCTGGCCGCCGGCGGCGACCATCTGACGACGCTGCCCGTGCTGCGCGCGGTGGCCCGCAAGGCGCCTGTCGGCATGATCCATTTCGATGCGCATTCGGACACCAACGACCGCTATTTCGGCGACAATCCCTACACGCACGGCACGCCCTTTCGCCGCGCCATCGAGGAAGGGTTGCTCGACCCCAGGCGGGTTGTGCAGATCGGCATTCGCGGCTCGGTCTATGAACCGGGCGAGCACGCCTGGGCCGTCGCCCAGGGAATCCGCATCATATACATGGAAGAGTTCGTCAGGCGCGGCGCAACGGCCGTCATGCAGGAGGCACGCGCCCTCGTTGGCGACAACCCAACCTACGTGACCTTCGACATCGACTGCATCGACCCGTCGATGGCGCCGGGCACGGGCACGCCCGAACTCGGCGGGTTCACCACGCGAGAGGCGCAGGAGATGGTGCGCCTGCTCGACGGGTTGAATTTCGCCGGAGCCGACGTGGTCGAGGTCGCGCCGCCCTTCGATCTCGGCGGCATGACCGCGCTCGCGGGCGCGACGATGATGTTCGAATTGCTGTGTGTGATGGCGAAGTCCGTGGCCGACAGGAGAGCGCGCGGCTGATAACACCCCGGTCAGTCCGGAAAGGTCTCCACCCTCCTGTCGAAGACCACGAAGCCGGCCTTGCCATAGGTCGGCTGGGCCCTGGCGTCGTCGCACGTGTCAGTATGCAACCAGACGCGCCGAGGCCGTGTGCTCCATACGGCGCGCAGCGCGCTGTCGAGCAGATAGGAGCCAAGACCGCGTCCGTGCTCGTCAGGAACCAGGCCGAAATGGGTCAGTTCGACATGCTGTCCGCCAACACCGGCGAATTCGCACAGGCCGATCGGCCGGCCATCGAGCCTCATGACGTAGATGTGGGTGGACGTATCCTGGAGGAACGCGCGCAATTCCGCGAGCGGCATCCGCAGCCGCTGATCCCAGTTCACCGGTTCGCCCACAGCCCGATAGAGCGGCAGATAGCTCTCCGGATCGAGCCTCTCGCGCGCTACGACGGCTCCGGGCAGCGGCGCCCGCTTCGGCGGAGCTGAATCTGGCGCCGACATCTCCATGTAGGTGACGAGCAGATCGACCACGTCAGAGCGGGTTTTCGGCGTAGAACTCGAGCACGCGCTGCTTGAAGCTCTTGTCGCCGACGGCAAGCATGTGGTCGCGCCCGTCGATGTGAAACGCCCTGGCGTTGGGCATCAGGGCGGCGAGTTCATCGGGCGAGCCGCCAATGTCGTCCTTGGTGCCGACTGCGACCAGCGTCGGCTGGGAGATGCGCGCCATGTCGTCCTCGCTCAGCAATTCGCGCGAGGTGGCGATACAGGCGGCCAGCGCGCGGCGGTCGCTGCGCGTCTGGTCGGCGAAGGCACGGAAGGAACGGCCACGCGGATGCGTGGTGGCTGCCGGGTCTTCCGCAAGCAGCGCCGCCGCGATCGGATCCCAGTCGCCGACGCCATCGACCATGCCGATGCCGAGGCCGCCGAAGACGAGTGTCGCCACCTTGTCGGGATCGGACAGCGCCATGAACGCGGCAACCCTGGCGCCCATGGAATAGCCCATCACATGGGCGCGCTCGATGCCGAGATGATCGAGCAGCGCGGCGGCGTCGGACGCCATCTTCGTTGGCGTGTAGTCGGGTTCGTCATAGCTCTTGGACGACGAGCCGTGGCCACGATTGTCGAAGGCGATCGCCCGATAGCCGGCGTCGTTCAGAGTCTTGAACCAGCCCGGCGACACCCAGTTCACATAGTGGCTCGACGCAAAGCCGTGGATCATCAGAACCGGATCACCCTGCCCGGAAGCAGGCTGGCGATCCAGGAACGCAAGGTCGAAACCGTCATGATTGAAGAACTGCATGGCTGTGGGGTCCCGGCGCTCAATTGGCCGTATTCGTGCTGCTGCCGGGTTGCGCGTCTCCGATAACCGGGTGGCGTAACAAATCGCCTTCGGCGATACCATCCCTGGCAGCGGTGCCGGCCTTCAGTTCCAGCACGAACTGAACGGGAGCGCCGGGCGAGATGATGGCTTCGGATTCGGACTCCCCCTTCTTGATCGAACGGATACGGCCATCCTGTCCGACAAAGACGAGGTCGAGCGGCATGGGCGTGTTCTTCATCCAGAAATTGACCTCGTGCTCCAGCGCGAAGACGAACAACATGCCGTGATCGTCGGCCATCTGCCGCCGGTACATCAGGCCGGCCTCACGCTCGGGCTCGCTCCTGGCGATCTCGATGGCGAAGGACTTCTCGCCGTTCTTGGTCACGACGACCAGCGGCGTCGGGTCGACCGGCAGGATCATCGGCTCGCCATCGGCCGAGCTTGGGCGCAAGGACCAGAAATAGGCGGCAAACGCCACCGCCACGCAGAGCGCGCCTGCCGTCAACCAGTTCCTGTAGTTCATTTCATGCCCTCAACCGGCCTGGAGAAACCCGCTCGCTTCGCCATTCCGGCGCGCTCGCGAATCTCAGAATCGAGACACTACAGCGCCGCGCACCCGTCCGGGTACGCCAAAGACGCTGTAGCACTTTGATTGTGCGCATGATCTTGTCCGAAAATCGATCCTGATTTTCGGCGGCTCGCGCCCGCTAGTGCGACGCCGGCAAGGTGCCCATGTCGGGATGGATCTCGGCGGCCATGAGACCCTTGTCGCCGCGCCCGAAGCGGACGAGCACGACCTGGCCGGGGCGCAGTTCCGTGATGCCGAAGCGCCTCAAGGTCTCCATGTGGACGAAGATGTCCTCGGTGCCCTCGCCCCGGGTCAGGAAGCCGAAGCCCTTGGTGCGGTTGAACCACTTCACCAGGGCACGCTCGAGCCCGCTTTGCGGCGTCACCGCCACATGCGTGCGCTGCTCCTGCATTTCGGCGGGGTGAACAGCGGTGGAGACGTCCATGGACAAGACACGGAACGCCTGCAGCCCGCGATCACCCTGCTTGGCCAGGCAAACGACGCGCGCGCCTTCCAGCGCTGTCTGGAAGCCGTCCCGTCGAAGACAGGTCACATGAAGGAGGATATCACCCGAAATGCCGTCGTCCGGCAGGATGAAACCGTAGCCTTTGGCCACGTCGAACCACTTGATGGCACCGGCGACTTCAACGAGATCCGCGGCATCGCCGTCTTCCCGCTGCAAGGCGTCGCCGAGGGTTCCATTCCGCCCCATGAAAGAGGCTTTTTCCCCCATAAGAATGCCCCCTTACGTTCAAGAACACCGCAACTGATTCCTTACGTCAGATTAACACCGTGGTTTCGAGAGTGCGCAAGACCTGACGTGCCTTTTTTCGTGGTTCAGAACAGGAATGCGGGATTTGTTGTTTGCCGGCGTGCCCTTAGGCGGTGATTGCCCTTTCGCCGGGCCGCCCCTATGTTTCGCCGCGATCCAACACATCGAGGAAAGTCATATGCGCTATCTGCACACAATGGTCCGCGTCGCCGAAATTGACGCTTCGCTCGATTTCTATTGCAACAAGCTCGGCCTCAAGGAAGTGCGCCGCTACGAAAACGAGGCCGGCCGTTACACGCTGATCTTCCTGGCGGCATCCGAGGACGAGCAGAGCGGCGTCAGCAACAAGGCGCCACTGGTCGAACTCACCTACAATTGGGATCCGGAGGACTACAAGGGCGGCCGCAATTTCGGCCACCTCGCCTATGAGGTCGACGACATCTACGAGACCTGCCAGCGCCTTATGGACAAGGGCGTGACCATCAACCGGCCGCCTCGGGACGGGAACATGGCTTTCATCCGGTCGCCGGACGGCATTTCGATCGAGCTGCTGCAGAAAGGCCCGGCCAAGCCGAAAGCGGAACCGTGGGCTTCCATGGCCAACACGGGAAGCTGGTAGTCCACGTCACCATCCGGTGCCCGCCAACAAGGAGACCTTCATCTTGTCCACCAGCCACGCAGACGTGACCACCGAGCACGCAAGCCGCTACCTCCAGCAACTGTGCAAGCACTGGGCGCACAAATTCCCGGTCGAATTCGACCCCAACCACGGCGAGATAACCCTCACGCTGGGCCGCGCCGTGCTGGATGCCGACCCCCAGACGCTTCACATCGATGTCTCGGCGGAAGGCGCCGAGGCGATCGAGCGCCTTGAGAATGTCGTCGCCGACCACATCAAGCGCTTCGCCTTCCGCGAGGAACTCGTCTTCGACTGGAAACGCGCCGTCGCCTGAACGGCGTCAGCGGCCACTGTTTTCGGCCATCTCCAGCAACGCCTGCACCGAGCGCCAGTTGCGCGCGGTGCCCGGCACCTTCAGCACGCGCGGGATGAGATTGGCGAACACCGACTTGCCGAGCCCATCCGGCGCATGGAGGTAGAGCACGTCGCGCCTGACCTCGAAGCGCTCGGGTCCTGTGCATTTCTCGGCGAGCCGGGCGATCTCTTCCGATGTTGGCTCGCGTTCGAGCGCATAGGCATGAAGCGTCTTCGGAGCGTCGGCGGCTTCCGGATAGGGGTTTGCCGCCACCAGCCTGCGAAACCAGTCCACATCCCGCACCATGATGCGTGAATGGAAGCCCCATTTCTTCTCGAACGCCGCCTCGATCTTCGACGTCAGGGTCCCGGCGTCGGCATCTTCGGCACGAAAGACGACATTGCCGCTCTGCACATAGGTCTTGACGTCGCTGCAGCCGAGCTGCCCGAAAAAGGCCGCCAGTTCCGCCATCTTGACGATGCGGTTGCCACCGACATTGATGCCGGAAAACAGCGCCACGAAGACGTCCGGGGTCGCACTCATATGATCAGTCCCGCAAGGGTCTCGTTCTCGGTAATGTCCTGATACTGGACGCCTTCGGTTACGAACTTCGCCTGCAACAAGTCGAAATTGCGCCGGTCCTTGGTCTCGATACCGATCAGCACCGAACCGAAGTTGCGCGCCGACTTCTTGAGGTATTCGAAGCGGGTGATGTCGTCGTCGGGACCCAGCATCTCCAGGAAGTCGCGCAACGCGCCCGGACGCTGCGGAAAACGGATGACGAAGTACTTCTTCAGCCCTTCGAAACGCAGAGCGCGCTCCTTCACATCGGGCAGCCGCTCGAAATCGAAATTGCCGCCGGAGACGACCGCGACGATGGTCTTTCCCTTGATCTCCTTCCTGGGGAAATCCTTCAGCGCGTCGATCGCCAACGCGCCGGCCGGCTCCAGCACCACGCCCTCGATGTTCAGCATCTCGATGATGGTGGCGCAAAGCCGATTCTCCGGGATCAGCCGCACGGCGTCCGCAGGGAAATCCTTGAGATGCCGAAGCGGCTCCCGACCGATCTCGGCGACCGCGGCACCATCGACAAAATTGTCAACCTTGGCGAGCTTGACCCTTTTGCCCGTGGCCAGGCTTTCACGAAGGCTCGGCGCGCCCGCCGGCTCGCAGAAGACGAAACGCGGCTCGACGCCCTGATCGGCGAAATAGTGCGAAACGCCGGCGGAAAGGCCGCCGCCGCCGACAGGCAGCGCAACGATGTCGGGCGCACGCCCACCCGGCATCTGCCGCGCGATCTCGTAGGCCACCGTCGCCTGGCCTTCGATGATGTCCTTGTGGTCGAAGGGAGGGACCAGATGCGCTCCGGCGCTTTGCGTGAATTCGATCGCCGCCCGGTAGCAGTCGTCGAAAAAGTCGCCGACCAGCCTGATCTCGACAAATTCGCCGCCGAAGAGACGCGTCTTGTCGATCTTCTGCTGCGGCGTCGTCACCGGCATGAAGACCACGCCCTTGCGGCCGAAGTGACGACAGACGAAAGCGAAACCCTGCGCGTGGTTGCCCGCTGAAGCGCAGACGAAGAGCTCGGCGTCGCTGCCCGCCGCGAGTGCCTTGCGGAAGAAATTAAAGGCGCCACGGATCTTGTAGGAGCGCACCGGCGAAAGGTCTTCCCGCTTCAGCAGGACGCGCGCGCCCGTCTTCTTCGACAGGTAGTCATTCTCCTGGAGCGGCGTTTCGGGAAATATCTGGCGGATGGCTTCTGCGGCTGTCGCCACGCGGGAGGAAAAACTGCTCATCTGACAAACCCCGGATCGTGGTTTCCGGCCCGGCTCGCCGCCTGGCGCGACGCTGCGATGCGCTCAATCCAGAATTCGCCAGGACGAAAGCGGCCGATGCCAGAAAGGTTCGTAGTACACCGTCCCCCTGGAATACAACCCGGCGACGTAGCTGAGCGAGCTCTTGGCCATGATCAGGCAGTCTGCTTCGATCAGTCCCGAGAACGTGGCGAAGATGTCGGTGTCGAGCTCGAATTCACAGACATCGGGCAGTCCCTCGAAATCCGCCTCCGCGCCTTGCGAGAAGATCCGGACGCGATGTCCCGGGAAGTCGCGCAGCGCCGTCCCTATATGCCGCGCAAGTGTAGCGTTATCGGTAAAGCGCTTGGCGTAGGACGGCTGGCCGACGATGTCGCCGCGCCTGACATGGACCGCGATGGTCGGCGCCGCGAACGATCGCGGTGGCAGAGCCAATCGGGGGCGCAGATCACGGACGATGCCAGCGTAGAGATTCGGCTCACCGTCGGCGAAAGCATGGAAATGCTGCTGCGCCACGACGGCGGGGGGACCGCGATAGCCACGAATGGCCGCCTCGCCGGTGACGACCGGAATGCGCCTCGGGACTTGGGCGACACCGAGACCCAGGTTGAATGCCTTCTCCCACCGGGCGGCGAATGCGGCCGGGTCCGCGCCATGCATCACCGCCGCGAACGGCGTGTGGAAATACGGCACCCCCATGGCGCGCGCGAACAGCATCGCCGACATCACCGCGTGCACCTGGGCGCCGCCGCCGTCGCGCTTGCCAAGACAGGTGACGCCGAGCATGACGCGGTCATCCAGCCTGGACAACTCGCGCGAATGGTCCTGTTCCCCCGGCCGCACTTTCCTACGGCCGAACCAGCGTCTTATCCCCATATCCTCATTCGTTCGAAAGCCATCTGGCCGCTTCTTCTCACGGCGACGAGAGCCGCCATGTTCAGGTCGATTGTCGCATGACCGGACCCGGCCTTGCCGCGCCACGCCTGAACCATCCTACCCCATTCCTGTTACCATTTTGGCTTTCACGCAACAGTGCTATGGCGCTGTCGCGACGCCGGTCGCATTTCATCCGCCGGCGACTTACTTCCGCCGCACTCTGGCTGTCGGGGGAGTTTGTCGCCGGGGTCGAATGGCCTTGCAGGAAATGGAACTGAAGACGTGCCTTTGAAGAAGATCTGCATCTTTGCGCTTGCCTTGCTGGTTGCCGGTTGCGGCGGCGGCAAGCAGACCCAGGAACTGCTCGGCAGCGCCATCGTTCCGACGTCGGCGACCCAGATCGCCGGCAATCACAGCATCTTCATCGCCACGACCAGGAAAGCCTCGAACGATCCCAACAAGGTTTTCGACGGCGAGCGCTCGGCGACCCTCAACTACGCCCGCGTCAGCGTCACCGTTCCGCCGATCCACCAGACCGGCCAGATCGAGCGCCGCTCGCGCGGCAAATCGGACGATCCAACCAAGTACTTCATGGCCTCCGAAGTGGTCGGCTACGACACCGCGCCGAAGTTTTCCAGCGCGCTCAACGCCGATATCGCCGCGCGCGGCGGACGCGTGATCGTGTTCGTTCACGGCTACAACACCGGCTTCGACGACGCGGTCTACCGCCTCACCCAGATCGTCCACGATTCCGGTTATCCCGGCACGCCAGTGCTGTTTTCCTGGGCTTCCGGCGCCCGGACGACCGACTATGTCTACGACAAGGAAAGCGCCAGCGTCGCGCGTGACCAGCTCGAGGTGACGCTGAGGATGCTCGCTCAGTCGGGCGCCCGCCGCATCGACATCATCGCCCATTCGATGGGCACCTGGGTGACGATGGAGACGCTGCGCCAGCTGGCGATCACCGGCGACCGCGACCTCGGCGGCAAGCTGGGCGACGTGGTGCTGGCCTCGCCCGACATCGACGTCGATGTCTTCAAGAGCCAGATGCGGCGCTACGGCAAGCCGGACAAGCCCTTCATCCTGCTTCTTTCCAACGACGACCGGGCGCTGCGCCTGTCCGGTCTCATCGCCGGATCGCGACCGCGCGTCGGCGATTACCGCAACGCATCCGACCTCGCCAGCTACGGGGTGACGGTTGTCGACCTGTCGAGTGTCAAGGGAGCCGATTCCTTCAATCACACCAAGTTCGCCGACAATCCGGCCCTGGTGCGAATGATCGGACAGCGCCTGCGCGAGGATGACGGTTTCGCCAGCGACCGCGATGTCACGGACCGTATCGGTCAACTTGGGCTGGACTGATGCATGCAAGAGACTGTCTTGCGGCATGACTGGAGCGTTGCAATTTTGAACTGGACCAGACGCGCCGCTGCCTCTATCGACATCGATGGGATCGTGCCGCGGTGTGCCTTGCTCGCGACGCGGCAGAATTCGTGAGCGCCCCCGGGGCGGGGCGCCAGCCGGAACGGTGTTGACGTGCGATCGATGCGCCTGACCGTGATCATCCTGACGGTGCTGCTCGCCGGCTGCGCGGGCCGCGGCTCGCATGACCTGCTGGCCAAGACAAATGTTTCGGCGCCGGCATCGGAAATCGCCGCCACGCACGAGATTTTCGTGGCCACGACCCGCCAGAAGGCGACCAAGGATCCCCGTCAGGTTTTCGACGGCGACCGCTCTCTGACGACGAGCTTCGCACAAGTCGAGATGACCGTGCCGAAAGTCCATCAGGTCGGCAACATCGAGCGGGCGCGCGGATCGGCCAATCCCGATCCGGCGAAGGACTTCACCGCCCATGGCGTCACTTTTTATGACGGCGCGCCGCAGTTCTCCAAGGCCGTCGGGGCCGACGTCGCCATGCGCGGCAAGCGCGCGCTGGTGTTCGTGCACGGCTTCAACAACGGCTTCGATGACGGCATCTACCGGATCACGCAGATCGTGCACGACACGAAGTACCCTGGCACGCCCATCCTGTTCTCGTGGGCTTCGGCCGGCAAGACGACCGGTTACATCTATGACAAGGAAAGCGCCAACGCGGCGCGCGACGATCTCGAGGCGACGCTGCGCATGCTGGCGAAGACGCAGGTGAAGAGCATCGACATCATCGCCCACTCCATGGGCACCTGGGTGACGATGGAGGCGCTGCGCCAGCTCGCGATCACCGGCGATCGCGACCTGGGGGGCAAGCTCGGCTATGTCATCCTCGCCTCCCCCGACATCGATGTCGACGTTTTCAAGAAACAGATGATCCGCTACGGCAAGCCCGACAAGCCGTTCGCCATCCTGCTTTCCGGCGACGACCGCGCGCTGAAGCTCTCCACCCTGATTTCGGGCGACAAGCCGCGCGTCGGCGATTATGGCGATGCCGCCGACCTCGCCAGCTATGGCGTATCCGTGGTCGACCTGACCAAGACCAAGGGGGCCGATCGGCTCAACCATGCCAAATTCGCCGACAACCCCTTCCTGGTGCAGCTTATGGGCGATCAGCTACGCACACCGGCCGGCCTCGCCAGCGACGACACTGATCCAGCCCAACTGGACAATCTCGGGCAAGGTCTCGGCAAGGCCGTTGGTTCGGTGGCCGAAATCGTCATCACCACGCCGTTCAAGGTGCTGACGGTCGCCACCGGGGGCTGATCGTCAACGCCCGAGGCAGCAAGCCGGAGCGGGACGAGATATTGAACGTCCCATCCTATCCCTTTGATTCAGAAGTCTTTACTCCGCAGTTCGCCTGGCCGCGCGACTATAAGAACAGGTCTACCTTCTGGAATGTCTTGACGTCTACCAGGCCGACATCCGATATCCGCAATTCCGGGATGACGACCAGGGCAAGCAACGAGTGCTGCATATAGGCGTTGTTCAGCGAACAGCCCATCTCCCGCATCGCCTCGGTAAGCCGCTCCGCCTTGGCCGCGACGATTTCGGCGCGCTCATCCGACATCAAGCCGGCGATCGGCATCTCGACCAGCGCCAGTTCCTTGCCCCGCGAGAACATCACGACACCGCCGCCGACCTCGGCGAGGCGGTTCGCCGCCAGCGCCATGTCCTGCTTGTTGGTGCCGACAACGATGATGTGGTGCGAGTCGTGCGCCACGCTCGAAGCCATCGCGCAGTCGCCGACATAGCCGAAACCGGAGACGAACGCGTTGGTGACGCTCCCCGTGCCCCTGTGGCGTTCGACCAGCGCGATCTGGCAGACGTCGTTGCGGCGATCCATGGCGACAAGCCCGTCCTCCACGACGAGATCCGCCTCCAGCGCCCGCGTCGGCGCCTGGTTTTCGATCACGCCGATCACCCTTGCCCGGACCTTGTTCGCGCCCTCGGGGGCAGCGATGTCGAAGTCCTCGGCCAGGAGCGACTTGCCGATCCGGACCGTGTTCTTCGCCGTCTGCGGATAATCGTAAGCGGGAATGTCGATTTCGAGCCGACCGCCTCTGGCAAGCCTGATGCCGCGTCCGTAGACCTCGTCGATGGTCATCTCGGCGAGATCCGACACGATCAGCAGGTCGGCAAGCCGACCCGGAGCGATCGAGCCGAGCTCTCGTTCGAGCCTGAAATGCTGGGCCGTGTTGATCGTCGCCATCTGGATCGCCGTCACCGGCTTCAGGCCCTGACGGATGGCGTGCCGGACCACGCGATCCATATGGCCCTCGTGGACAAGCGTGCCCGAATGACTGTCGTCGGTGCACAGGATGAAGTTGCGCGGATCGATACCGCCTTCGGTCACCGCCTTGATCTGCGCCGCCACGTCGTACCAGGCAGATCCCAGCCGCAACATCGCCTTCATGCCCTGGCGTACGCGCGCGATGGCGTCCTCGGCGCGCGTGCCTTCATGGTCGTCTTCCGGTCCGCCGGCGACATAGCCGTGGAACGGCAGGCCGAGATCGGGCGAGGCATAGTGCCCGCCGATCGTCTTGCCGACCCTTGCGGTTGCGGCGATCTCGCCAGCCATCACGGGATCGTTCGCCGCGACGCCGGGAAAATTCATGACCTCGCCGAGACCGATAATGTTCTCCCAGGTCATTGCCTCGACCACGTCGTCCACGGTCAGCTGAGCGCCGGCGTGCTCCAACCCAGGCGCCGACGGAACGCAGGAAGGCATCTGGACATGGACGTTGATCGGCATCGCCACCGCCTCGTCGTGCATCAGCCGCACACCCGGCATGCCCAGCACGTTGGCAATCTCGTGCGGATCGATGAACATGGACGTGGTGCCATGCGGGATCACCGCGCGGCAGAACTCCGTTACCGTGACCATGCCGCTTTCGACGTGCATATGCGCGTCGCAAAGGCCGGGGACGAGATAACGCCCGGCGGCATCGACCACCTTGGTCCCCTTCCCGATCGCGTGGCTGGCGTTCGGCCCGCAATAGGCGAAACGGCCGCCGGCAATGGCAATGTCGGTCGCGGGCACGATCTCGCCCGAATGCACGTTCACCCAACGCCCGTTACGGATCACGAGATCCGCCGGCTTCCGGCCCATCGCCACGTCGACCAGATGGGTGGCCATTTCGGCCCATGGGCGGGGCTTCGAGGCAGACGCCGGGGATTGGTTGACCATAAGGGAACTCCTGTTCAATGCGGCTGTACCGAGCCGCCCCGTCCACCGCCCGGCAACCGCCCTGAACTGGCGATTCCTCGACGGTCCGCGGACACGGCGGAAATGTGATTCCGTTTTATCGCAAAAGCGGGTACTTTCCTTGGCGATCTTTCTGAATCAGCATTCGGGAGGTTCGATGCGTCGCCTGACGCTCGCCAGTGCCTGCTTTCTCGTGACGGCGGCCAGCCCGGTCCTTGCCGCCGATGTGACGGCCGGCCCATCCATGACCTCGCCCGGCTTCGACTGGACCGGCTATTACGCAGGCCTGCAAGCTGGCTACGGCTGGGGCCAAGCCGATATCAACGGCACATCGGGGCCGCCCTTCTCCACATCGTCCGACCCCGCCGGGGGCTTTGTCGGCGGGTATGTCGGTGGCCTGTGGCAATTCAACCAGGCGGTCCTCGGCGCGGAAGCGGAACTCAACTATGCCTCGATTGGCGGCTCGTCTTCGCTGGGCGCCGGAAACAGCTTTGGTTCGGACGTCAGGTGGTTCGGCTCCATCGACGCCAAGGCCGGCTTTGCCATGGATCGCGTGCTGATCTATGGCGTCGGCGGCCTCGCCTTCGCGGGGATCGAGACGTCGCAGCAGGCTGGCTCCGCCGCCTTCTCCGAGACGCGCAGCAAGGCCGGCTGGACGGTCGGCGCCGGCATCGACTACGCCTTGACCGACCAGTTCGTGGTGGGCGCGCAATATCGCTATTACGATTTCGGCTCCGAACATTTCGACGGGACGAACGGCTTCTCCGACCGGGACCAGTCCACCAACCTCAACACCGTGCGCCTCAATCTCAGCTACAAATTCTAGTCGGCCAAGCGCGGGTACCGCGCTCTGACAGCAGCGCGGCCGATGCCGGTGCTCCTCCCGGGAAAGTGACTTGCTCGAACTGCTGTGAGCCACGAGCATGGCCACCTCGATGGGAGCACATTTAACGCGGAACCATTCCCGGCGTCATGCGTTGGCCGATGCTTCCCTCGAAGCTTATCCAACCTTCGGCCACGCGACCCTCCCTTCGCGCCGGCCTGTTTTGCGAGACTGCCATGCATACCAAACTGATGTTCGACCCCATCGCGGTGTCGGTGGGCCCCGGTCACAGGCGCGAACTGTCAACGCTTTCCGAGTTGCATCAGTTCATGGACGAATTCGATCCGTCCCGTCGCGGAAAGGCCTATGGCGCGACGGCTCGAGCGGTCGAGGCGGCACGCACCGGCGAAGGATCGATCGAACAGGCGAGCGCCGCTTTCCTCGCCTTCGCCAAGGCCGCGGGCATTCTTTGGCCGGACGATGGCTCCATCTACGTGAAGCCTTCCGTCCAGGGTTTCGGCGGCTACGCCATGTAGAGTATCGGCCGGCGGACCGCGATCGCCCAGGCACAGCTTCACGGCACGGCGATCAGCATCACATAGGCAACGAAGATCACCAGATGCGCAAGGCCGGTCAGCACCGTGGTGCGGCCGGTGCCAAAACTGACGGCACTCATCGCAAGCGCCAGAAACAGCAGGATCGTATCCCCCGGAGTAAGGCCAAGGGTAAGCGGATCGCCGGTGATGATACTGGCGATTGCGACCGCCGGAATTGTCAGGCCAATGGTGGCGCAGGCGGAACCCAAAGCGATGTTCATTGCGCGTTGGGTTTCGTTGCGGAAGGCGGCCTTCATCGCCGAAATCCCTTCCGGCAGCAAAACCACAAGCGCGATCATTGCGCCGACGATGGCGTCCGTTTGCTTGACCTCGAGATAGGCCAGACCGTCTTCGACGCCTGCCGCCACTTGCTCGGTCAGCAGGACTACGCCCGCGAGCCCGATGAGCAGGAAGAACAGGTGGGATACTATTCCTCCGTTTTCCTCGACAGCCAAATGAGCAGCATCCGTCCGCTCCGTCGGATCACCATCGAGGAAATCGGCTTTCTGGCCATGGCTCTGCGCAAAGACAAAGCTGACGTAGAGCATAAGGGACAGTACCGCGACGAAGCCAAGCTGGACGGGCGAGAACGTGCCCAGCCCCGTCGTCAGCGTGTAGTTCGGCAGCACCATGGTCAGAACGGTCAGAGCCAGCAGAACCGACAGCAGAGCGCTGGTACCCTGACGTTTGATGTCCTGATACCGGTGGCGCCACCCCCCAAGCATCAGACAGGCGCCGACGATACCGGTGCAGACAATCATGACAGTCGAGAAGACAGACTCACGCGCCAGTGTCGGGTTTGTGTCGCCATGCTGCATCATCGAGAGAATGATCGAAACCTCGATGGTGGTGACGACAAACGTCAGCACCAGAGTGCCGTAGGGCTCACCGACACGATGGGCGATGGCCTCGGCGTGATGCAGCGCCGCGAACACAGTGAACATCACAAGAATGATGGCGAGCGTATCGACCGCAAGCAGGAGACCAAAAGAGCCGGTGATCGGCAGCGCATGCGAGTGCAGAAGCATCGCGAGCAGGAAGCAGGCAATGGGCACATAGTTCGACATGACCCTTGATCGACTGGACGTCGAAGGGACCAATGCTGCATCTACACTCGTTTGTTCCACGGCACGCCCTGAGGATTTGGAAGCCAAATACCAACAATCAACGGCGCGAATCTCTTCCCTGAAGGACAGACCGAGCGACCGTGCGCCTCCTTGCGTGGGCGAAGAGCGGCTCCATTGCAAGCCCCGCGCGCTTGTTGTCGACCGAAATGCGGATCGCAGCACCACGGGTCGGCGAAGCGGCACGATTGAATTGGCGTCCACCACCATCAGTGGGATGCGAATGAACTGCCCGTCGCGCGCGCCTCATTTGCCGTCTGCCCTACGGCAACCTCTTTCCGGATGTCGACTGCGACCAGTTTGTCGGAATGATCGACAGTGATAGGCCGGTGAGAAATACCGCGCACGCACGTCCCCGCGACGGTTACGGCGTCGGTGAACTTGCACGGTATCGTGGCCTCTGTAACGAGTAGATGACTGTAGAAGCCGGACGACGCCTTGTCCCGCATTGTCCCCTTTCGGGAAACGCGATTAATCAGGCTGTTGCGGATGAGCGCCAAGACATTGGACATCTCCATCTATTGACCCTGACCGTGTCCGTTTGCTTTATCGAACGGCCTGCAAAAAATTCGACGCAGATTTTTGGAGAACACCATGTCGGGCCGTATAGGATTATTCTTCGACGGAACTTGGAATTTTCCGGCTGCCAGGCTTCCCGATGACAGTGAGATATCTACAAATGTGTACCGTTTGTGGCTTGGCTTTGGAGGGCATGATCTCGACCCAGAGTCCTCTACGATCGAAGCGGCGCAAGAAACATCTTTCGGAAAGATCTTCTACATTCGAGGCGTAGGAACTTCAGGCAGCGCCCTACAGGAGAAGGTCGATGGAGCACTTGGAACCGGCGTCTTGCTTAGAATGGCAATCGCCTACGCTTGGTTCTGCAAGAACTACAAGATAGGCGATGAAATCTTAGTCTTCGGCTTTTCGAGAGGCGCCTTCACCGCTCGCAGCTTTTCCGGTCTGCTCGACGCGTGCGGGCGACAGAAAAGTGCGACAACCATTCCGGCTGCCATGTCCTTCGTAAATCGGTATCTGGACGGAGATCGGCCGGGCAAATCCATTTCGGTTCAGTTTGCTGGACTATTCGATACAGTTGGGAGCACAGTGGAGCGACAGCAGCATCACAAGCTCTCTCCCGCAAATGTCCGCCATGTTCGACATGCACTGGCACTGGACGAAAAAAGGCGAAGCTTCAGGCCTACATATTGGAATGCCAACGGCGCAACCGAGGTCAGTGAAGCTTGGTTTGCGGGGGCTCACAGCAACGTCGGCGGTGGATATGTCAACAAATCTCTTTCAAATATCGCGCAATTTTGGGTACTCAAGGGCGCCCAACATGCCGGCATCCCCGTCAACTACTATGACTTTTCTGGATATGATGGAGAACGTCCGGGTGAAGGATTCATAGACTCCTGGCTTGCTTGGATAAAGAAGCTTCCGCCTCTGATCGGGCACGTCGCAGAGGCAACGGAAATACACCGGTTCACGCGACAGATCGCAGCGGGACATCGTATTCACGAAAGTGTTTTCGAGGCCATGAGTATTCTTGGGAACTATATGCCGGTGGCCACGATAAATGGATCTGCCATCGCCCCAGATATGAAGGACGACCTAGTGGCTCCATGGGAATTTCGCTGAACGGCAGACGTTTAGAGGGCCTATCGGCAACTAAACGACATTGTCCAGCGTGTAGCTCGATCCCAATGCATTTTCGAGGCTGCACAACAGCAGTTGACGAAGCGGCCTAAGTAGTTGAAACGAAAGGCGCGCGGACGTGGCGGAACTGGTAGACGCAAGGGACTTAAAATCCCTCGATCGCTGATCGTACGGGTTCGATTCCCGTCGTCCGCACCAATCCTCTTCTGGCCTTAACCGGGCAGATGATCCGCAGCGACCAGCACCCTCTTGTAGAGCCTGGCGAAGCGGTTCGGAGGATTGGTCAGATAGTTTGAACCGGCAATATTCCATCGCGTGCCGAGCTGGTGGTCGAATGTCGCCGGATCGAACTGGAGCAGGCCGCTGCGTGGATAGACGGTGAACTCTCCGAACACCGGCTCTCCCTCGTCCTCGTAGAAATCAACGCGCATCATGTCGAACTGGCTGCCGAGCGCTTCGGCCGCCTCGATCATGCGGGAAAGGCTCTTCGGCGGCGGTATTTCCAACGTCGAATCGAGCTCACCCTGGACGATCTCCAGCGGATGCCAATCGCGGTCCAGATGCGCCGTGTTTTTCACGCTCGAACGGAAGGCGACGACGATGATGTAGGCGACGCGGCCGCCGACCACGCAGAATTTGTAATCGACCGGTTCGTAACCCTGATCCCGGCCGACAAGCGCCTCGACGAAGACACGCGGCTCGATATGCGCGTAGGCGCGCTCCATCTGCTTGGCGCCATAAGTCTCGCCGAGATTCTCCGACATGCGGGCGACGATCGCCTCGCGATCGACGATGGAGGGATTCGGGACCGCGATGTTCATCCCGCAGCCATGGCTGCACTTGACGATATAGGGCACCGTCAATTCGTCGAAGGGGATGTTACGCGCGTCCACCCCTTGCCAAAGCACCCGCGGAAACCGCAGCCATGGCAGGCTGCCGCTGACAATGTCTTTCGCCCGCAGCTTGTCCAGAACGACCGCGAAACGCGGATCATCATCGAAAATCTTGCGCCAGTGGATCTTTTCCGTGAAAGTTACCGGCGCCGCGAAATTGGGCAGGCGACGCATCTTTTCGAAGAAACGCTGGCCAAGGCGCCTATAGCGGACCAGCAACACCACATTCAGCAGCAGCAGACAGGCGCGAGCGGCACTCCGTTTTACGCGATGCAATTCCCAGAAGTCCCGTTGTTTCGGCCGGTATTGGAAAAAACCTTGCCGAAATCAAGGCTGCATCGGGTTGAGTTTGAGATGCTGGATCAGAATGATCGTCTTGGCATCGATGATGCGGCCGTCGGAAATGGCCGCCAGGGCATCATCGAGATCAAGCTCCAGCACCTCGATGTCCTCGCCCTCCTCGGGCGCGCCCCCGCCCGCGGAAATACGATCCGACGGGGAATAACGCGCAACGAAGAACCATAACCGCTCGGTGACACTGCCCGGGCTCATGTAGGGTGCGAAGAGCCGCTCTACATCTTTCAGCCGATAGCCCAGTTCCTCCTCCGCTTCCTTGCGGATACAGGTTTCCGGGTCGTTCTCGTCGAGCAGGCCCGCACAGGCCTCGACAAGCGCCTCCTTGTGGCCCGTGACATAGGCCGGATAGCGAAACTGCCGCACCAGGAGCACGGTTCGCCGCTCCGGATCGTAGGGCAGGATCACCGCGCCATCGCCGCGATCATAGGTCTGGCGTATCTGCGTCTCCACTGGCCGTCGCGACGCCGGTAGTCCAGGATGGTCTTCTTCAGGATCGCCCAGTCGTCGGACAGGATTTCCTCCGAGCGGATGCGGACGCGGTCTTCCATCGGCTGTTCTCCTTGCTGCCGCGCGAGGCGTAGCGGTGATGCGAACTTTACGCAATGCGGCTTGGCCGGAAAGCGCTCCTCCGCCTGGCATCTGGCGCCGTCCGGATCCATTGCCTAAATAAGCCAGTCCTTCCCTAGAGTCGGATGATTTCAGGTCGAATCGACCTGAAATCTGAATCCGCCTCTAAATCAAAGAGATAGAGCATGATGCCGTCCGAAAACCGCTTCACACTTTTCGGCATCATGCTCTAGGAGACCCCCCTGATGACCGCCTCGCTTTTCCAGCCGATCACACTCGACGGCCTCACCTTCCCCAACCGTATCGCCGTCGCGCCGATGTGCCAGTATTCAGCCGAGGATGGCTCCGCCAGCGACTGGCACCTTTACCACTGGATGAACCTCGCCATGTCCGGTGCCGGCATGATCACGGTCGAGATGACCGACGTCGAACGCCGTGGCCGCATCAGCCATGGCTGTCTCGGCCTCTATTCAGACGACAACGAGGCGGCCGCCAAGCGCGCGCTGGACGCCGCCCGGCGCGTCGCCCCGGCCGGAACGAAGTTCGGCACGCAGCTTGCCCATGCCGGCCGCAAGGCGTCCAACAGAAGGCCGTGGGAAGGCGGCGGCCCGCTGCAGCCCGGCGAGGATGCGTGGCAGACCGTGTCGGCGTCCGCGATCGCCTACGACACCGGCTGGAACGTGCCGCGGGCGCTGGAGGAGCAGGAGATCGAGCAGCTCATCGGCCGCTTCGCCGACGCCGCCAGGCGCGCCGAACGCGCCGGCTTCGACTTCATCGAATTGCACGCCGCCCATGGCTACCTGATCTTCCAGTTCCTCTCACCGCTTTCCAACCAGCGCACCGACCGCTGGGGCGGTTCGCTCGAGAACCGCATGCGCCTCGTCGTCGAGATCGCCAAGGCGGTGAAGGCGGCCGCACCCAAACTGATGCTCGGCGCGCGGCTGTCGGTGAAGGAATGGGTCGATGGCGGCTTCGATGTGGAGGATGCCATCGAGGTCGCGAAAGCGCTGAAGTCGGTGGGCGTCGCCTATCTCTGCTGCTCGAGCGGGGGCAACTCGCCGCTGCAGCAACTGCCGTCGGGCAAGGGCTACCAGGTGCATCTCGCCGAGGCGGTGCGCAAGGGCGCCGGCATCCCGACCCGTGCCGTCGGCCTGATCGACGACCCCAGACAGGCGGAGGCCATCCTGGCCGATGGCCGTGCCGACATGATCGCCCTGGCCCGCGCCTTCCTGGCTGACCCGCGCTGGGGCTGGCGCGCTGCCGCCACCTTCGAGGAGCCCATCCACCCCGCGCCGCAGCTTGCCCGGTCAGTCACGACGATGGAGCATTGGATGAAGGCGTCGGCCTGACGATCCTTCTCGCGGGCCGCTGCCTTGTTCGGCGGCCCGCGAGAAACAGTGGTGCGAGGCACTCCAAGAAACCGGCGCATGGGCGTGCAACCAAAATGCCCCGCACCGCGTTTGCGGCGATGATGGACAGCAAGCCCTTCGACAAACCGGTCGTCGTCGAACTCGGCCATGTCGGCAAATATCGCGAAATCGGCAGCGCCCAGGAGGCGGCGGAATGCCTGATGACGGTGTGGCCCATGAATCGTGGCCCGCGTCATCGTGATGCCGTCGACACTTGCCTTAAAGTGCTGGAGGGATATCGTTCTCCCGCGGATGCGCGCCAGGCGCTGATCGAGGCAGCCAGGGAATCGGACGTGCTGGTGCCTGACGAATTGTTGCGGGACGGCAAGTTACATTGACGGGACGCGATTGAACCGGAGGTTTTCATGGCAAAACTGATGTACAAGATCGTCGAGCACGACGGGGGCTGGGCCTACAAGGTCGGCTCGACATTCTCGGAGACCTTCCCAAGCCATCAGGACGCATTGCGCGCCGCCGAGATTGCCTCGGCCGAGCAGCAGGTCGCAGGTTCCTCCGGCGGAATCCAGTACGAGGATGCCGAAGGCAAATGGCATGACGAACTGGCCGATGGCCGGGACCGGCCCCAGACCGAAGTCTCCGACTGAGGCTCGTCCAGAAACTCTATCAATCAGGATGAGGCCACGGCCGGCGGCAGGCGCAAGGAGAGAAGAGCGCCGGAGCCGGCCGCGCACGCGGCATCACTTGCCGCAATATTGATCGTTCACATTCAGGCCGGCATTGGCGTCCGGGCCCGGCGTGCTTGAAGCACATGGGCCGACCCCGCCGGTGTTGCCGAGGGTGCTCAGCCCACTCTGGTCACCGTTGTAGATACTACCGGTCACCGTGGGATCCACCGTCGTCATGTCTTCGCTGCTGAAGAGCGGTCCACGATGATGGTAGCGGTAGTAATCATCCGAGGATTGCGCCATCGCCGACGTAGCCAGGCATGCTGCCACGGTCGACGCTGCGAGGATTTTCACGAACATTAGCTTTACTCCATAGATGCTTGCCGCCCGTGGAGCGGCAGTGGGTAAACCAATGGCCGGCAAGATGGTTCAGTAAAACGTCGATGTGATGCGGTGAACTAATCGTGAGGTCGCGAGGATCAGCCGACGAATGCGCGCCCGGCGATGCGTTCGATGAAAGCCGCGACGCGCTCCACCGCTACGAACTGCGGCATGTGCCCAAGCCCGTCCACAGCCTCGAAGTCGAGCGCCCTCACCTTTCCAGCCATTGGTCTGCCGTGGATCCCGATGTCGAGAACATGGTCGGCCGCGCCAAAGAGGATGCCCGTCGGCATTGCGATTTCGCCATAGCGCTGCTCGATGCGTCCCAGATCCCGTTCGATCGCAACCAGATCGCTCGACGTCGCGTAGAAATGGCCCGGCCGCAGGCCGCACCAGCCGCCGCCTTGGATCATGTAGTCGATGGTAACGGCCTGAGGGCCGAACACGAAGTCGAGGGTTTGCTTCGCGTATCTGAGGCTTGTCGGCACCGCGAGCGTTTGCGCCATGATCCACCGCCGCAGGGGCGAAGCGATGTAGAGCGAACCGAATCTCTTCGGCGCGTCGGGTTCCAGGTGCGTCAGCGGAGACAGAAGCGCGAGCCCCGAGATCGCGTCCGGATGTTCGACGGCAAGCGTGAGTGCGACGGCTCCTCCCAGGGAATGGCCGACCAGAAGAGGCCGTTCCAGGCCCAGCGTCTCGATGAAACGACGCACCAGATCAGCCTGCTCGGGCAGCCGCCCGGTCGCGCCTCTGGCGCGCGTGGAATAGCCGGAACCGGGACGATCGAGCGCGATCAGCCGGTAGCCAGGCCCCATGCGCCCGAACAGAGGATGCCGGAATTGGTGCAGCTGCGCGCCAAGGCCATGCAAGAAGACGATCGGCCTGCCCTCGCCCGTCTCGACATAGTGGATGCGGTTGCCGTCGATGTCGACAAATTTTCCCGTCGCCGGGACCAGCCTTTCGGCCCTGACCGCGATCAGCCGGGTAACGAGCACCAGGCCGACTCCCGCCAGAGCAGCCAGTGACAGGACAGCGCCAAGCATCCAAAGCAGAATCGACAACAGCATCCGCCACCCAGGTTCGAGCCGAGGCACACCCTAAAGCGCGACGCGCTTCAGTCCAGTCCTGCCTCGCTTCGGTCAGATGTCATCGGTTGAAAGGCCGAATGAAAACGGGCGGCCATGGCGGCCGCCCGTTCTCCGGTCGATTGGCTATCAGGAAACAGCGCGAACCGTCCCCGGCGTAGGAAATCAGCCGTGCAGCTTGATGGCGATCTCGGCAACGCGCTTGCCCTGGAAGGTCGCGCCTTCCAGTTCCTGCGCCGAAGGCTGGCGAGAGCCGTCGCCGTCGCTCGTCGTGGTCATGCCATAGGGGGCGCCGCCGCGCACCACGTCGTTGCCCATCTGGCCCTGATAGGCATAGGAGAGCGGCACGATGATCATGCCGTGGTGCTGCAGCATCGCCTGGGTGCTGAGGAGGGCGAGTTCGGCGCCACCGTGCTGGGTCGCCGTCGACACCATCACCGAGCCGACCTTGTTGACCAGCGCGCCCTTGGCCCACAGCGGACCGGTCTGGTCGAAGAAGTTCTTCAACTGGGATGCCATCGCGCCGTAGCGGGTCGAGGCGCCAACGATGATCGCGTCATAGTCGGCCAGTTCGAGCGGCTCGGCAATCGGAGCGTCCTGATCCAGCTTGTAGTAGGCCGCCTTGGCCACCGCCTCCGGCACGAGTTCGGCAACCCGCTTGATCGTTACCGTCGCGCCAGCCTCGCGAGCTCCAGCCGCAGCAGCCTTGGCCATCTGCTCCATGTGGCCCCAGCTTGAATAATAGAGAACCAGTACCTTTGCCATTTCCATCTCCTTGCAACTTGTAACGCTCTTGCCGAGCCGCCCTGTCGGAAGACGGTTCTATAAGGGCGATCGTTCAATGGATATGTCGTATCCAGGCACAGATTGTTCACAGATTGGCGAGCATTGCCGTTGGCGGTCTCCCGCGCTATCTGACTGCGACCCGTCGGACGGAGCCTTCGATGCCTGAAATCGTCACTGCCGCCATGCTTGTCATCGGCGACGAAATCCTGTCCGGGAGGACCAAGGACAAGAATATCGGCCACCTGGCCGACATGATGACGGCGATCGGCATCGACCTCAAGGAGGTCCGCATCGTTCCCGACGAGGAAGCCGAGATCGTCGGCGCGGTGAACGCGCTGCGCGCGCGTTATACTTACCTGTTCACGACGGGCGGTATCGGCCCGACCCATGACGACATAACAGCCGATTCGGTGGCCAAGGCCTTCGGCGTGCCCTGCGAGTACGACGCCAAGGCCTATGCGATGCTGGAAGCCAATTACGCATCGCGGGACCTGGAGTTCACCGAGGCGCGCAAGCGCATGGCGCGGATGCCGCGCGGAGCCGACCACATCGACAACCCCATCTCGGTCGCGCCCGGCTTTCGCATCGGCAATGTCCATGTCATGGCGGGCGTCCCCTCGATCTTCCAGGCCATGCTGGACAATGTGGTGCCGACGCTGAAGGTCGGCACCAAGATGCTTTCGGCCACCGTCCATTGCCCTTTCGGGGAAGGCCAGGTCGGCGGACCGCTGGGCGACATCCAGAAGGCGCATCCGGACACGATCATCGGCTCCTACCCGAAATATGGTGACGGCAAGTTCTGGACGGAACTCGTCGTGCGCGCGCGGAGCCAACAGGCGCTGGACGCCGCCCGCGCCGACGTCGAAGCGATGGTCGCGGGACTGGCACGCGCGGCCGGATGAGCCGATGCGTGGTCGCGGCCATTAACCCGTCCGATCGGAACCAGGCGTGCTAGAGTGACGTTGCTGGGCATGGCGGATTCGCGGTCCGCCGGTTGCGCGCGAACAACGATAGAGGTTGGGACCCAAGTCATACGGACAAGATCATTGGATTCTAGAGTGGTCTCGAATTTGACGGTCCCCGGCGCTCGCAATGTGGGACCGTCGAAGCCGCCACATGGGTATCGTGAGGGATTGTCATGCGATTCAAAACCATCGTCGCCATATTGCAGAACGAGCAGGACGCAGAGCGCGTCCTCGATTGCGCCATCCCGCTCGGCAATCGGTTCCAGAGCCATCTGATCGGTATTCACGCCGAGGCGCTGCCGGTCCCCTACACCTCGGCCACAGGCTTTCCCGACACGGAATTCCTCCAGGTGTCGGCCGACATGAACCGCGAACGGGCCGACCGTCTGCACGGTGTGTTCCTGAAGCACATCGAGAACTCGGGACTTTCCTTCGAATGGCGTAGCCTCGAGAGCTTTTCGGGCGACAGCGCCCTCAGCGGTATTTCCAGCGTGCGCGCGGCCGATCTGATCATTGCCGCGCAACGCGAGTCCGGCGGTGACGCCGGCGCCGATGTCGACACGCTGGTCTACGATGCAGGTCGCCCCGTGCTCGTGGTGCCGCACGCCGGCCCGCTGACCACCACGTTCAAGCACATCCTCCTCGCCTGGAACGGCAGCAAGGAGGCCGCCCGCGCTGCATTCGATGCGCTGCCTTTCATCATCGAGGCGGAAAAGACCGACATCGTCGTGATCGATCCTCCAGAATCGCTTGACGAGACCCCGGAGGAAGCAGCGTCAGAAATCGCCGCCGCATTGTCGCGCCACGGCGCCGCCGTCAGCGTTTCAGTGCTGAAATCCAGTGGAGCGTCGGTGGACGATATCCTTCAGACCCGGATCACGGAGACCGGCGCCGACCTGCTCGTGCTCGGCGCCTACAGCCATTCATGGCTGCGCCAGTTGCTGTTCGGCGGCGTCACGCGCTCCGTGCTTCGCACCGCCCCGGTCGCCGCCTTCCTGTCACGCTAGGTCAACTACTGCCGGACACGCCGTAAGGAGTGGCGCGACGGGTGATTCACAGCCAAGCGCGCCGTCTCCCTTGCCAAGCCCGGGGCTTTCCGGTTAATTCCGCCCGCATTCCATCGTATCGAGCGCGCGGCAAGCGCGCCTTGCGGAGTGCGTCAAGAATGTCCCTGCCCGAAAAAGCCTTCCCCGTCTCGTGGGATCAGTTCCACCGCGACGCGCGCGCCCTTGCCTGGCGCCTGTCCGGCGCGAGCAAGGGACAATGGAAGGCGATCGTGTGCATCACGCGCGGTGGCCTTGTCCCCGCCGCCATCATCTCGCGCGAGCTTGGCATTCGCATTATCGAAACGGTCAGCATTGCGTCCTATCACGACTACAACAGCCAGGGGCAGTTGCAGGTGATGAAGGGCGTCGCCGACAGCCTTCTTGTCGACGAAGGCGCCGGCGTGCTGATCATCGACGACCTGACCGACACCGGCAAGACGGCCGGCATCGTACGGGCCATGTTGCCCAAGGCGCATTTCGCCACCGTATACGCCAAGCCGAAAGGCCGCCCGCTGGTCGACACTTTCGTGACCGAGGTCAGCCAGGACACCTGGATCTATTTCCCGTGGGATATGGGCTTTGCCTACCAGAAGCCCATCGCCGACGATCACGCCGGCTGACCCCCAGCGCGCTCCCATTCCACGCAGAGACATCCAGCAGGATTTGCTTTGCAACAGGCCCTGCCGAAGTAATCGTTCGCGCGGAATCGGGCTATCACAGCCATTTTTTCCACATGATCAAAGTTTTTACTTCTATTGCTGACAATTAGCCGTAAGATTCATGGACGCGGCAAAACGATTCTCCAGGGGGCTGGGCTTCTTCGATGCTGACGAGGCCAACGACGCACAACCATCTCGCCGAACGGGTCAGGCGCCTGTTCGGCACGGCGCCGTGCCGGCTGCAGGTCGCAGCCCTGCCTTGGCGCGAGGATGGCAATGGCGTCGAAGTCATGCTGATCACGAGCCGCGATACGGGTCGCTGGGTGCTTCCCAAAGGGTGGCCGGAGGCGAAAGAGCCGCTTTGCCAGGCCGCCGCGCGGGAAGCCGGTGAGGAAGCCGGCCTGCGCGGAACAGTCTCGCATGTCGAAGCCGGCCGCTATTTCTATGCCAAGGCGCTTTCATCGGGCGAGGAAGTCCCCTGCGAGGTGCTGGTGTTCCCGCTGCGGGTCGAGAAGATCGCCGACCAGTGGAAGGAAAAGCGGGCGCGGACGCGCAAATGGGTGAATTCCACAGAGGCGGTGCGCATGGTCCAGGAGCCGGACCTGTGCCAGATCATCGCCTATTTCTGCGCCGACCCGCACAGGTTCCCCTGACCGCCGCCTGACGAGACCGGTTGGCGCAAGTCTCTCCTAAAGCAAGCTGCTGGCGGCGGAATACGCCCGGCGGCAAAACCGGCAAGCTACCACGGTATACGTTGCCGCCAGCCATCCCGAGTGCTTTGCTGAGGCGACGAAACCGATGATGAAACCGATTCGGCTGCACTGGCGTTTTTTGCTCGATGACAGATCCCGCCAATCCCGTCGACAAAGGGGCCGGTGATAACCGGCGTGAACACCGGCAGCGCGTCCTGAAGGGCGGGACGATCATTCTCGGGATTCAGAGTTCCGAAATCAGCTGCGTGCTGCGCAACCAGCATGAGAATGGCGCCGAGCTGAAAGTCCCCCCGGACACACGGGTTCCCGACCGCTTCCTCCTTTATGTGCCCAGCGACGGCGTCGCCTATCGCTCCGAGGTGCGGTGGCGCCGCAACGACCGGATCGGTGTCCAGTTCACCGGCAAGGAACCCAAGCCGAAGCTGCACTACGGCTGAATCGGCGCTTGAGGCACTGCAAGATAGAGCCCCTGCCACAAGCTTGCCGAAGGCCGTCGAGCCACACGCCGGATTCGCGCTCTCAGCGTCATTTCTGTCCCCGTTATCCACATATGTGACACACAACATGTTGGGGTCACAAATCCTACAAAAACGAATCCTTGACGGTTCGGAACGAGTCGCCTTTTATAGGCCATGCGCCCCTGTTGAGAGCGTGACCGGAAAGTTTCGAGGCCGGTCTTTTTCCCGGATTATGTGTGTTTTTGCCCGCATTTCCGCCCGTTCACGAGGCAGGCGGAAGCGTTGGGTCCATGGGGCTTGGGGGTGGCGGAAGAGAAAATTCTCGGGCTGGAATAAATAGGCTGTTAATACTATATTTAGTGTTTGCAGGCACGATCAGCCCTAGATAGTGTGAAATTCCCCCGATGGGGAATCGTGAAAAGTTTCAGTTTTTCGAGGGACCCGCGGTGGGTCGTCGGCTGGTGGGCGAGTGCCTGGAAGGCATTTGACCGCAGAGTTGGCGAGAGCCGCGAAAAGGAGGGCCGGCGGTTCTTGCGAACGCCGGTCGACGGCGGATTGCGCGTTTCGTTCAAGGGGGCGGAAATCCCTTGGGAAAAGCGCTATATATAGACAAAAGGGACCGGACCAATGCGCATCGAGCGTCGCTTCACCAAGCCAGGCCATGCAGGCCAAGAAAGGGCAGCCTATGCGGAAATCGAATTCCGCAAGGCGCTTTCGGAGATCAAGAATCCGGACGGCTCGGTCGTGTTCCGCCTCGACAATATCGACGTCCCCGCGCAGTTTTCCCAGGTTGCCGCCGATATCCTGGCCCAGAAGTATTTCCGCAAGGCGGGCGTGCCCGCGCGGCTGAAGAAGGTCGAGGAGAACGACGTCCCTTCGTTCCTGTGGCGCTCGATCGCCGATGAGGCCGAACTCGCCAAGCTGCCTGAGGCGGAACGCTATGGTTCCGAGACCGATGCCCGCCAGGTCTTCGACCGGCTCTCCGGCACCTGGACCTACTGGGGCTGGAAGGGCGGCTACTTCAAGTCCGAGGACGACGCGCGCAGCTTCCGCGACGAACTCGCCTATATGCTCGCCACCCAGCGCGTGGCGCCGAACTCGCCGCAGTGGTTCAACACCGGCCTGCACTGGGCCTATGGCATCGACGGCCCCAGCCAGGGCCATTTCTATGTCGACCCCTTCACCGGCAAGCTGACCAAGTCGAAATCCGCCTACGAGCATCCGCAGCCGCATGCCTGCTTCATCCAGAGCGTGCAGGACGACCTCGTCAACGAGGGCGGCATCATGGACCTGTGGGTGCGTGAGGCGCGCCTGTTCAAATACGGCTCGGGCACCGGCTCCAATTTCTCGATGCTGCGCGGCGAAGGCGAAAAGCTTTCCGGCGGCGGCCGTTCGTCCGGCCTGATGAGCTTCCTCAAGATCGGCGACCGCGCGGCGGGCGCCATCAAGTCGGGCGGCACGACGCGCCGCGCCGCCAAGATGGTCATCGTCGACGCCGACCATCCCGATATCGAGGAGTTCATCGACTGGAAGGTCAACGAGGAACAGAAGGTCGCCTCGCTGGTGACCGGCTCGAAGATCGTCAAGAAGCATCTCGAAGCCATCATGAAGGCCTGCGTGAACTGCGAAGGCCAGGATGACGACTGCTTCGACCCGGCGATCAACACCGCGCTGAAGCGCGAGATCAAGGCGGCCAAGAAGGACGCCGTGCCGGAGAACTACATCTACCGCGTCATCCAGTTCGCCCGCCAGGGTTACACCTCGATGTCGTTCAAGACCTACGACACCGACTGGGATTCGGATGCCTATCTCACCGTTTCCGGCCAGAACTCCAACAATTCGGTGTCGCTGAAGGACAACTTCCTGCGCGCCGTGGAGGCCGATGGCGACTGGCAGCTCACCGCCCGCAAGGACGGCAAGGCGATGAAGACGCTGAAGGCCCGCGACCTGTGGGAAAAGATCGGCTATGCCGCCTGGGCGTCCGCCGACCCGGGCCTGCACTTCAACACGACGATGAACGACTGGCACACCTGCGCCTCGGCGGGTGCGATCCGGGCCTCGAACCCGTGCTCGGAATACATGTTCCTCGACGACACGGCGTGCAACCTGGCCTCGATCAACCTCCTGCCCTACCGCAATGCCGACGGCACGATCGACATCGCTGCTTATGAGCACACCGTTCGCCTGTGGACCATGGTGCTCGAAGTTTCGGTGATGATGGCGCAGTTCCCGTCGAAGGAGATCGCCAAGCTTTCCTACGACTACCGCACGCTCGGCCTCGGCTACGCCAATATCGGCGGCCTGCTGATGACCTCGGGCATTCCCTACGATTCCGACGAGGGCCGCGCCATCTGCGCCGCGCTCACCGCGATCATGACCGGCGTCGCATATTCGACCTCGGCCGAGATGGCTTCCGAGCTCGGCGCCTTCCCGGACTATGACCGCAACGCGCAGAACATGCTGCGCGTCATGCGCAACCATCGCCGCGCCGCTTATGGCGAGAAGGCCGGCTACGAGAAGCTCTCGGTCAACCCGGTGCCGCTGGTCGCCTCCGACCTCAAGCAGCCGGAACTGGCCGAGCACGCCCGCGCCGCCTGGGACCGCGCCATCGAGCTCGGCGAAGAGCATGGCTATCGCAACGCACAGGCGACCGTGATCGCCCCGACCGGCACGATCGGCCTGGTCATGGATTGCGACACCACCGGCATCGAGCCCGATTTCGCCCTGGTGAAGTTCAAGAAGCTCGCCGGCGGCGGTTACTTCAAGATCATCAACCGCGCCGTTCCGGAAGCGCTGCGCACGCTCGGCTATTCCGAAAGCCAGATCGCCGAGATCGAGGCCTATGCCGTCGGCCACGGCAACCTTAACCAGGCTCCGGGCATCAACCCGTCCTCGCTGAAGGCCAAGGGCTTCACCGACGAGAAGATCGCGGCGCTGAACGCAGCGCTCAAGTCGGCCTTCGACATCAAGTTCGTGTTCAACCAGTGGACGCTCGGCGCCGACTGGGTGAAGGAGACGCTCGGCTTCACCGACGAGCAGCTCGGAGACTTCTCCTTCGAGATGCTGCCTGCCCTGGGCTTCTCGAGGAAGGACATCGACGCCGCCAACATCCATGTCTGCGGTGCGATGACGCTTGAAGGCGCCCCCTTCCTCAAGGCCGAGCACCTGCCGGTGTTCGACTGCGCCAGCCCCTGCGGCAAGATCGGCAAGCGCTCGCTCTCCATCCAGAGCCACATCCTGATGATGGCCGCGGCGCAGCCCTTCATCTCGGGCGCCATCTCCAAGACCATCAACATGCCGAATGAGGCAACGGTCGAGGACGCAAAGAACGCCTACATGCTGTCCTGGAAGCTGGCGCTGAAGGCGAACGCGCTCTATCGCGACGGCTCGAAGCTGTCGCAGCCGCTCAACGCCTCGCTGCTCGCCGATGGCGAGGAGGACGAGGACGAGGCGGTCGAACAACTGATCGCCGCGCCCGCCGCGCAGCGCGCCGTGCAGGTGACGGAAAAGATCGTCGAGCGCGTGATCGAACGCCTCTACCGCGACCGCGAAAAGCTGCCGAACCGCCGCAAGGGTTATACGCAGAAGGCCGTCGTCGGCGGCCACAAGGTCTACCTGCGCACCGGCGAATTCGATGACGGCCGCCTGGGCGAGATCTTCATCGACATGCACAAGGAAGGTGCTGCCTTCCGCGCGATGATGAACAACTTCGCTATCGCCATCTCGCTCGGCCTGCAGTACGGCGTGCCGCTCGACGAATATGTGGAGGCCTTCACCTTCACCAAGTTCGAGCCGGCCGGCATGGTGCAGGGCAATGACGCCATCAAGAACGCGACGTCGATCCTCGACTACGTGTTCCGCGAGCTCGCGGTCTCCTATCTCGGCCGCCACGACCTTGCGCATGTCGACCAGTCGGACCTGGACAAGACCTCGCTCGGCCGCGGCATCACCGAAGGCAAGGCGACGCCCTTCTCCAAGGGCCTCTATCGCGGCGCCTCGCCGGTGAAGCTGGTGTCGGGCATGGGCAGCGAACCGAAGGGCCTCGGCTCCTCGGGTAGCGGCACCCCTGCCCGCGCGACCACCACCGCCTTCTCCGGCTCCAACGTGCTGGCGCTGAAGCCGGCCGCGGAGGAAGCCATCGCCTACAAGCGCGACTATGAGGAGCGCGCCCGCGAACTGGCCGAGGAGATCGTCGAGGAAGAGGCCGAAACGGCTTCGAGCACAGAGCTGTTCACCGACGCCGCCGCGAACGAGGCCGCGGCCGCGAAGAAGCTCGCCGCCACCCGCCGCCAGCAATCGCTGATGCAGGGCTACACCGGCAACGAATGCTCCGAGTGCCACAACTTCACCATGGTGCGGAACGGCACCTGCGAGAAGTGCGACACGTGTGGCTCAACGAGCGGATGCAGCTGAGAGATCTGAACGCCAAAACGTAACATGATCGGCCCGGTCGCAAGATCGGGCCGATTGTTTGTTCGATCGACCAGATTCGAAGCACATCATGATCGACCACGTCACCGTCGAAGTGAGCGACCTCGGAAGGAGCAAGCTCTTCTACGAAAGGGCTTTTGCGCCGCTGGGATACGGCCTCTCCTTCGGCAAGGAGGGCGTGTTCTGGGCCTTCGATGTCGGCAATGGCTGCCTGTTCGAGATCCAGGCGACGGGCAAGAAGCCGCCGCTCACCCATCTGCATGTCGCCTTCCGGGTGAAAGACATATTCGAAGTCGATGCATTCCACCGCGCCGCAATCGAGGCCGGCGCAAAAGACAATGGCGCGCCTGGCCCGCGCCCGGATTATGGCGAAAACTACTATGCCTGCTTCGTACTCGACCCCGACGGCTACAACATCGAGGCAATGGTCAACGAGCCGTGAGGCGGCGCCGACCGTCATTTGTTGTCCACCCCGACATATCTCGTCGCCGCATTGGCCGCGGCACGAGAGCAATCGCCTGATAGCCACCGCTGGCGACGGCGAAAATCGTCTCGATTCCTTGATCCAGATCAATACCTTCCGTCGCACGTGCTGTCTTCTTGGTCCGCAACTCAAGGAGAACGAACGTGCCCTACGAAAGCCTCTTGGTCGTCATTGCAGTGCTTGCCTTCTTCGCCTCTTTCAGCGGGATCCTGGCCTTCGCGACGCTCGATGAATCGCGACGCCGGCCACAGAGGCACGACAGGTAGGAACTGCGCGAATAGCCGATGCTTCCGAATGAGGCCTGTCCCTCTCAGGCCGACGCGCCGGCATGCCGGCTGTTTCGCCCGACATGGAAGACATGGATGGCCGCGACGACGCCGGAAATGAGGACCGTTATGCCCATCGCTTCCGGAATGGTGGGCCACCTGCCATGGACGGCGAGGCCGCCAACGACACCGAAGGCTGTTTCGGAAACGATGAGTTGGGCCGCCAGCGCGACAGGCAGGTTGCGCGCGGCGACATTCCACGCCCACACGCCTCCAACCGAGGCAAGGACGGCCAGCGCCGCGCCCCACGAATAGACCGGCGCCGCCACACTCCAGCCGAGCCCCAGACTTGGAAACTCGAACAACCCGATAGCCAGGCCTATCGGCAGCAACGCCACCATCTGCGCACCACACCCCACCAAGGTGAGCGCCGTCCACAAACGTGAAGGCATGGCCGGCCTCGCCGCGAGCGCGGCCTCGTTTGCCATGGCGAACCAGACCCACGATGCAACAGCCATCGAAGCAAGGGGAATGCCGATCCAGAGCGAGCGCGCCGATCGCAGCCCTTGCGCCGCTAGGGCCGTGCTGTTGGCCAGGAGAAGACCAAGGGCGACGAGCGCCAGGGGCAAGGCAAGATGCCGCCATGGCACCGCCCGCTGCGTCAGGTTTCCGGTTATCGCCAGAACGACCGGTACAAGGCCGAGGAAGGCCGGTGCTATCACCGGCCCGCAATAGAGGGCGGCTCCGGTCACCATCAGGAAATAGCCGACATAACCGATGAAGGCGAGCCAGGCCACCACAGCCCAATCGCCGAGCGCCAGATGTCTCAATGCTTGCCTTTCCGGAATCAGCAAGCAAAGCCCAATCACCCCTGAAACGCCGAAGCGGATCAGCGCGAAATCGAAGACGGAGTACCCGCCAATCACGAAAGGCACGACAAAATTGAGCGACCAGGCAAAGGCGGCAAAGAGAGCGGCCGGAATTCCGGCCTTGTATGATCCAGTCATCGCAAGGAATTTTCCAATGTCGTTCGATGGCCGCAGGTCCGCCTCTCGATGGCTTGAGACCCGATGTGCTATGGTTGGAAAGACTAGGGCTTCGCCCGTGAAGCCGCGACGACTGTGTTTCGAATGGACCTTTCCACAAATAGAAAGATGAACTGGAACGACATCCGCTTCTTCCTTGCGGTCGCGCGCCATGGCGGCCTTACCGGCGCGGCGCGCGACATGAAGGCCAGTCCGTCGACTGTGGCGCGCCGGATCGAGACGCTCGAGGCATCCTTGCGGACAAGGCTGTTCGAGCGCCGTCCCGACGGCTACGCGCTTACCGAAACCGGCCGCGCCATGATGGAAAGAGCATTGGCCGCTGAAACGGAAATGACCGCGCTGGAGGATGGTTTCAGCGGCCGCGATGGTCGCGTTTCGGGAACGGTGCGCGTCGTCACCGTGGAGACGCTCGCGCATCACCTCCTGATACCCAACCTTCCGCTCCTCCAGGAAGCCCATCCGGACCTGTCGCTGGGTGTCGCGGTCAACGCGGCATCGTTCGCCAGCCTGCCGCAGCGGGAAGCGGACATCGGCCTGCGCCTGTGCCGGCCCGAGCATGGCAACTTCGTTGTCCGGCGTATCGGCACGATCGCATTCGGCCTTTACGGGTCGAGAGATTACGTCGAGCGCTATCCCGTTATCGAAGACGTGCTACCGATCACCGGTCACCGCCTCATCGCCTGGGGCGACACGCAGTCTTTCCTTGCCCTGCCGAAGGCACTGCGCGCTTGGGCCCAGATCGGCAGCACTACGCTTACGGTCGATTCCATGCAGGCGCAGTTGCTGGCCATGAAATCCGGAAGCGGGCTGGGTGTCCTGCCTTGCATCCTCGGCGACGGCGATGACCAGTTGGTGAGGATCAAGCCTGCCCTTTGCCATCGCGAGGAACCCATCTGGCTCGTCGTCCACGAAACCATCCGCCACACGAGCCGTGTGCACGTGGTTTGCGACTTCCTCGAAACGCTGGTCGCGGCAAACCGGGCAGGTCTGACGGGAATGACCGGCTGATTTCCGGAGCCGAAAATCTCCAATCGTGTGAATGGGTTGCATCGTTTCCGTCCCTCCCCTGCCGCGACATATGCCGCGGTATAGGACGGGATACGAAAATATATCGCACCGCGTGCGATCAGTGCTGGCGGTGCAGCGCCAACGGGGCTATCCCGTGCAAATCGACCGGCGGGAATGCGTCCTGCCGGCCCCCAAAGGAAACAGAACAATGCCCAGCGACAGTAGTCGAGAAAGCGCGCCGTTGCGGCCTGTTCGGTAGGGTCTGATCCTTCAGCCTCGCCCGTGACGCCGCAGCGGCGCGTCAATGAGGTGAGCCAATGACCATTTTTGACTTCGTTCGTCGTCGCTTCCTGGCGTTTGCCGGACCGCGTGGCGATTTTCTGCATGACCTTCAATCCGATCGCGGACAGGCAGCTCCGGCCATTCGTGGTGCTGACCGTCTCGTGCGCTACCGGGTCGCGCATGGGCCGGTGGTGCGCTGGCGCGTAAGCCCGCTGGTCGCCGAGCGGAAAGGCAACCGCGTCATCGGGGAACCATCGGGCGGCGAGCCCGGCAATCCCTGTCACGGCGATCTCTCCGCCATGCTTGCCGGGCGTCGCCTGTTCGGGTGGGGCTGAGAGCTCGGTCGCCCGCCCAAGGGCAACGGCTCCAGCGACCGTCAGGAGTGACGACGCGCCATCGATGAGACCAGCGCGCTCGATCAGCCAGTCTCGATGCCGTTCTTGCTCAACATCAATGGCTGGCCGTCACGCCAGCACGGAAGGTGGCGACATGTCCGATACCAGCCTCATGCGATTTTTCTGCTTCAGCCCTCCACAAGACAAGGCGGGCGGTGGCCCATTGCCGCGCCGGAGGCGTTCCGGCGCGCCGCGACGCCTTCCCGACGCACCGGGTCCGCGCCCTCTCGATGGGCTTCGGCGATGGCTGTGCTGGGCCCTCGCGGCCATGGGCACGGCGTTATTCAGGATCAGCTTCAGGCTCTCGCGTCGGCGTATCCTCAGCCGGTCGCAATCGCTGGTCCTGCTGCACTGGTCGATCAGCTTGCACCTTGCCGCCATCCGCATGCTTCGTCGGGGCAAATGGTAAGCGCGCGCCACGTGCACTCCGCCCCCCCTTTCACGCGCCGCGACGACGCGCCGCCACTGTGTCATCTTGCCGTAGGCCGCGCGCGATATCGCATGCGTCCTACTCTGGAAACAGGCCGACATGCGATTCCTCGGGACGTTCGAACTCTATCCATTCCTCGACACAGTCGTCGGCTTCACCGCTGCCTTCATCCTCGGCACGCTGATCGGCGCGGAACGCCAGTACCGCCAGCGAACAGCGGGGCTGCGCACCAATGTGCTCGTCGCCGTCGGCGCCGCCGCTTTCGTCGATCTCGGACTGCGCATCGCCGGAACGGTCGAGGCCGTCAGGGTCATCTCCTACGTCGTCTCCGGCATCGGCTTCCTCGGCGCCGGCGTCATCATGAAGGAAGGCATGAATGTGCGCGGCCTCAACACCGCCGCGACGCTCTGGTGCTCGGCGGCGGTCGGCTGCTGCTCGGGAACGGGCATGATCGCCGAGGCGGGTCTGCTCACGCTCTTCGTGCTGGCGGGCAACACGCTGCTGAGGCCGCTCGTCAACCTCATCAACCGCATCCCGATCAACGACCGCACCACGGAAGCGACATATGAGGTCAGCGTGATGTCGAGCCGGGATGCGATGCCGGAGATGCGCGACCTTCTGGTGGAACGACTCGAACAGGCGAACTACCCGGTAAGCAATGTCGAGATCACCGATCGCAGCGACGATATGGTCGAGATCGTGGCGACGCTGGTCAGCACGGCGGTGGATCCGCACGAGATCGAGGCGGTGACGACCTTCCTCGAAAAGCAGGCCGGCGTCACCAACGCCAGTTGGGATGGCAGCACCAAGGACTGAGGCAAACGCTCGACAACGGCTCTAGCCGAGGCCGTCACCCAATGCCGCTAGCTAGTCCGACGCCATCAGCTGACGGCCATTCGCCCAGTTCTGCCACTGGCGTTCGTCGCCATGGAAGACGTTGAGGTCGATGCGCCCCCGCACGCCATGCGACAGGCCCGAGCCGGAATACTGCCAGAACAGCCACTTGCGGCCCGGATAGACCTTCGACGGATGCGCGGCGACGGCACGCAGCCAGAACGGATACTCCTGGAAGGCGCCCTGAAGGTTGTCGCGGTAGAAGTCCGGCGAGGTGTAGATGATCGGACGCTGGCCGTAGTGGCGTTCCAGCTTGTCCATGAACACCTGCATTTTCTCCAGCACCTTCTCGCGCGAGGGGCGCCGCTTGCAGGAGGAGTCGCCGTTCCACTCGACGTCGATCACCGGCGGCAGCGCGCCATCGACCTTCGGCACGTTGCGGATGAACCAGTCGGCCTGCTCGCTGGCGACGCGGCACCAGTAGAAGAAATGATAGGCGCCGCGTTTCAGGCCGGCGGCATCGGCGCCGCGCCAGTTCTTCATGAACATCGGGTCGAGATGATCGCCGCCGTCCGTCGCCTTGATGAAGGCGAAGTTGGCGCCCTGGCTGCGCAGCTTGATCCAGTCGACGTCGCCTTGCCAGCGTGAGACATCGACGCCGTGGACGGCGAGATGCCGGGGCGAGGAACGGCCGAAATTGATCGGCTTGGCATCGCGGAAACCGGCGCGGTGGATGGTCTGCTCCAGAGCCCGCCGCCCGGGGCGGTTCGGCGGCGACACCAGCGCAATGGCTTCGGTCGGCGGCTCGCTCGTGTCAGGCAGGCCGACATCGGCGGCCGGTTCAGGCCCGGCCATGGCCGGCATTTCCTGGCTCATCCGCTTCCTGGACGGGGTCGGCATGGCACTTGCCATCGCAACCGGCGCGCTCGGACGGACTACGGAGCTGGTCGTTTCGTTCGACGGCTTCTGCAAATCGAGCGCCTCGACGCCGGATGTCGAGCTGCAGCCGGAGAGGCACAGCGCTGCGATCAAGAAACTGGTGACGCCTGCTAATCGCATCTGGACCTGTACACAAAACACAACAGACCGAGGGCGAGACGGGGCCGACGGACAAACCAGCCCGAGTTATGAACGAGAAATTACCAACAAAGTTTGAATCAAAATTTATTTGGTGGATCGACATCATCACGACTCGGAAAACGGCAGGTCCGGAGCCCGGACCCGTCCGGGGTGTGTCTCGCCAGCCCTTTTCACCGAAATTCGATGGGACGAGCCGATACCAGCCGGCGCGCCGTCCTTGACAGGACGGCCGCGAAGCGATTGAGAACGGCAACAGCCATGCTTCTTGAAGGCCGGATCGTAAAGGCGCCCGATGAGAGCCCTGCAGAAACTCGTTCTTTCCCTCCTGCTCGCGGCAAGTCCGCTGCTGTCGGCCACGTTGGCCCATGCGGACATGGTCGTCGTGCCTCCCGGCAATCGATCGGAGGCCCAGCCGCCGATCCCGAGCGCCTCGGCCAACCGCACCCGCGCCTTCAAGACGACCTATGAGGAAAAATACGAGAAGATCGTCGCGCTGCTGAAGCGCGAGAAGAAGCTGATCGCGCATATCAAGCAGGTTGCCGCCGCCTACGACATCGACCCTATCCACATCGTCGGCTCGCTGGTCGGCGAACACACCTACAACGTGACCGCCGTCGGGTCGGTCCAGACCTACTACATCAAGGCGCTTTCCTATTCCGGCCTGGACTTCGCATTCCGCTACAAGAACGTTCGGGTGCAGGATTTCGTCAAGCGCCCGGAATTCGCCGCCTGCGAGCAGGCGAAAGGCAGCGGCGCGCTGTGGAGCTGCCGCGACACGGTCTGGACGCAGCATTTCAAGGGCAAGACCGTCGACGGCGTGACCTACGAGCCGATGACCTTCCAGCAGGCATTCTTCCAGCCGTTCTTTGCCGGTCAGACTTTCGGCCTCGGCCAGATAAGCCCGCTCACCGCCCTGGAGGTCACAGATCTCGTCCACAAGGTGAGCGGCTACGACACGCTGACGCCTGACAACCCGCAGGCCATCTACCGCGACGTGATGGATCCCGACCGCAGCATCGTCTACATCGCCGCGATCGTGCATGACGCCATCGAGGCCTACAAGGAACAAGGCTACGATATCTCCGGCAATCCCGGCATCACGGCCACGCTCTACAATGTCGGCCAGCCCCGGCAACGGGCCGCCGCGCTGCGGGAGGCAGCCGGCGCCAAGGGCCGCAAGCTTCCGGTCGAGAACTATTATGGCTGGCTGGTCAACGACAAGCTCGACGAGCTCAGGAGCCTGCTCGGCAACGGCAGCTGACCCGAACTGGCAAGCGCATGCCGCGCTACCTTGTTTTTGAGCATGATCTCGTCCGAAAAGTCTTCAACTCTTCGGGACTATGCCATCAGTCCTGCTTCCTGAAGACGCCGATCATCGGTCCGAGATTCCAGTAATCGTCTGTTCGCCCGATGGCCGGCGCGAACAGGCTGGAAATCGATCCGTCCAGGAACAGCGCATTGCCGCAACCGAGCGCGTCCCGGAACAGGCGCGCGAATTCGTGAAACGTCACCGTGCCGTTCGAGATAGCGAAAATCACGACGCCGTCCTTCCGCACGCCGACGCCGTCGCGGACCTTGCGCGAGGTGCTGTCAGGCATGAATTTCGGATGAAGCTTCCCGTCGATCACCAGCATCGGCCCCGATTGCGTGGCGTAGTCGGCACGCGGTCTCTTGCTGACGAACGCGCCCGTCGCGCGGACGGCCGCGGCATTGCCGTCCAGGTAGAAGATGCCGTTGGGCTGCATCGAGAAATTGCCGGTTCCCGATCCGGTCTTCACCGGGGCCAATTCCCGCCCGCGCTCGACATAGAGGCCGACCGGATCGAGATTGGGATGATACATCCCGGCGTTGAGGCCAAACAGCATGGTGCGCCCTGCCCCTTGCTGGGCGTCGTGCAGCCTGCGCAGCGAATTGTAGGGCTTGCCCTCCCCGTCCTTCCAGAAGAGTTCGATCGCGTAGAGCCTGGGGTCGACCTGACAGACGAGATAGTTGGTGGCTTCGAAGGTGAAAGGCCGGCAAGGCGGAACGGCCTGCGCCCATTGACCAAACCCTGCGACGAGCGTGGCGGCCGCGGGCAGCGCTCCCTTGCCCATCGCCAGCAGCAGAGGCACGGATTGCAGGAAGCTGAGCAGGTCCATTCGCGCGATGTATTCCAAGGAGGGAACCGGAACCGGCCGGATTTGCCGGTTCCGCGAAAGCCGAGCAACCACGGCAAGCCGCGCAGCCTAGAGCATCAGGCCGAAAGCTGTGAAGCGGCTTTTCGGATGCTCCCCCTGGGACGTGTCCGGATTTCAGGTCGATCCGACCTGAAGGAATCGGCGCAAGAGAGCATCTGGCGCCGCGCTGATTGTCGTTGGGATTATTGCCCTGTCGGAAGGCGTCCTGAAACCGGCGCGAAATATGCCTCGCGTCCAATCATGTGGTAGACGGCCGGCCAGTCCCGGCCGAACAACCTCCGGTTACGGGCACAGCCAGAACTTCTGGCACGTCCGCGCAATGACATGGGCCGGCGGCAAGACCGGCTCGTCCGTGGCTTCCACGGCCGAGCGTTCGCGCACCTGCTCGAAAAGCATGCGAAACTCGGCCGGCTTTACCCGGTCGCGCTCCATCACCAGCCGCACCATCGGGTCATTCAAAAGCTCGTCCAGGGTGTTGATCGTCTCACTCATCCGTCGCTCCTCGAATGCCTGCCCGCGCCTCCTAGATAGGAGTGCAAAGATGGCCCGCCAATGACGCTTTGCCGGCTATCTCGTGAAATTTCCGATCAAAAATTCCTGAACGGCGCGTGGCCTGCGCCACGCCTCAGGCAGCGGGCGGCGCCCCTTCGTGCCGTGGCAGACCGTCATCAAGCTGCAGCCACGGCTGCATCGACGCGGTCCAGAAATGCATGTCGGGCTTGAACAATGAAGGGTCGTCGAGCGACCCTGCGGTGACGCCCATGATCCCGGCGCCGTCACGCCGCGAGAACAGGGTGGTGCCGCAGCGTGGGCAGAAGCCGCGCTTCAGATCGGGCGACGAATTCACAGTGGCGAACGTTCCCTCGACCGTCACGTCGTCGATACGAAACAGAAGCCGCGCGTTGAAGGCGGCGCCGATTGCCTTCTGGCAGAGCCGGCAATGGCAGACGCGCTGGTTGATCGGCTCGGCATCCGTGCCGTAACGCACCGTCCCGCAAAGGCATCCGCCCGCATACTTCGTCATCGCTTGCATCCCTGTTGGCAGGCTTTGTTGGCAGGCGGGCACGGTAATCGTGCCGGCCGCGCAATCAATCAAAAAGCTTTGATGGAAGCATGCGGCGCGGTGATCCACGGATATCGTCCAGCGCCATGAGATGGCTCAGAGCCCGCTTGCAAGTTCCTCGAGCTGCTCGGTGCACTGGCCCCAACCCTCGTGGAAGCCCATCTTCTCGTGCTGCTCGCGGTCCTCGGCGCTCCAGTGCCGCACGCGCGCGACGTAGCGGGTCTTGCCCTCGCCTTCATCGTCGAAGGTCAGCACGCCGGTCATGAAAGGCTTGCCGGATGGTTCCCAGGCGTTGGCGTAGGCATCGGTGAAAACGATCCTGCGACCCGGAACGACCTCCAGGAAAACACCGGGATTCGGAAATTCGTTGCCGTCGGGGCTGGCCATGACAATCAGGCTGTTGCCGCCGGTGCGCACATCCATTTCGACGCGCGGCGTCGTGAACGGCTTTGGCGCGAACCACTGCTTGACGAGATCCGGCTCGCTCCAGCAGCGAAAGACTTTTTCACGCGGCGCATCGATGATGCGGGCGAGAACCAGTTCGCGGTCGTTGGCGGGGGCGATGTCGAGCTTGGTGGCCATGCTGTGTCTCCTCGGATTGTCGGTTTGTCGCTTTGCGCCCCTAGGACGACGGGAAACCGGACGAGCCGACAATGAGTGGCAAAAAATCAGTGGCGCTTGGCCTGGACGAGATAGGCGTCGATGGTGGTCTCGCCCAGCCATTTGGCCGCTTCCAACCGGTGCAGGCCTTCGACCAGCACGTGGCGCTTGCCGTCGTGGCGCACCTGGATCGGCATCTTCATGCCGTTTTCCAATATGTCCTCGGCCAGATGGCGCACCGTTTCGGGGTGCAGCGTCTTTCGGCGCGCCGTCGGCACGTAGATATCGTCGACCTTGACCTTCTGCACCCTTAGCATGTTGCCTCCAGGGCGTTACATCGCCCATCCATGAGATAATCCGTTTGCCTGGCATGGCCAAGGGCGCTGGCCAAGAGTGCCAATTTGCCTGCGGCGAGCCGTTCCGTTATTGCCTCCCTCCCATCGAGGCCGCGCCGCTGACCGGATGGAAAACGCCATGGACAAATCGCTCGTCACCTTCGTCGGCGTCGCCCATCCCTGGATGTGCGACGTCATGGGTCATCTGAATGTACGCCACTACGCGGCCATGTTCGACGATGCCAGCTTCCAACTCCTCGGTCATATCGCGGCAGAGGCGACACATCCCGGCGCACGGGTCGGCTGGGCCGACGTGCGCACCGAGATCGACTACAAGGACGAGATCGAGGCCGGCTCGTTGCTCACCATACACTCGCATGTGGTGAAGATGGGCCGCAGTTCAGTCACCTTCGAACAGGTGATGTCCGGATCCCTCGACGGGATCGTGCACGCGATATGCAGGACGACAAGCGTCCGCTTCGACCTGTCCGCGCGGGCTTCGGTCGCGCTCGATGAGGCGATGCGCGAGCGCGCCTCGTCTCTCATGGCGGAGTGATTTGACCGTCGTCGTCAGTCAGCCGTCGTAGACCCGCTCCTCCAGCGGCGTCTCGGCGATCAATGCCCTCAACCCGGACAGCAGCGCCTTTTCGGCGCGGTTCATCGCCTTGTCCGGGTTGACCAGCAGGAAGATGTCGATGGCGGGCGGTGTGTCGTAGGGCGGCAGGCGCCACAATATTCCGTCTCTGACATCGCGGCGCGCGACGTGCAGCGGCAACGGCCCGATGCCGAGCCCGGCCACGATCATGCGGCGCACCTCTTCCAGACTCGACGATACGCCGACGACGTCGGCGTCGAGCCTGGCCTCGCTGCGCAACAGCGCGACCGGCCGCAGGGCGTCCGAAATATGGTCGGTCTGGAACGATACCGAAGGCTCGCCCCTGAGATCATCCAGGGTCAGCCCGGACTTTCCACAGAGCCTGTGGGTCGGCCCGCAGAAGAAGCCGAAGAACTCGCGGTAGACCATCTCGTAGTCGAGCGCGGGATCGCGCTGGCTGACGAGGCAGATGCCGAAGGAAGCACGACGCTCCCTCACCTGCTTGGTCACTTCGGAGCTGGCCGCGACGGAGATGGTTATGCTGGCGCGCGGATAATTGGCGTGGAATTGCGACAAAGCGCGGTCGAACAGCGGCGAGACGACGTGGCTCGCCACGGCGATGGTGGCATGGCCGGTGACGTCATCGCTGACACCGCGCATCAGCAGCGGCAGTTGCGAGATCGTGCCGAACACTTCGATACCCTGTTCGTAGAGGAGCTTGCCCACCTCGGTGAGCTCGAAGCGCGTGGCATCCCTTTCGACGAGACGCCGGCCAACCCGATCCTCCAGCCGCCGCAAGGCGTTGCTGACGCTGGGCTGCTTGAGGTTCAACCGCTCGGCGGCGCGGGTGATGCTCTTGACCTCGGCAATCACCACGAAGGTGCGCAGGAGGTTCCAGTCGAGGTCCCAGACCAACCTTTCGGGGCGCGGCGGCTTCATTCTTAAAAACTATGCTCCCTATTTCCATTATCTATTTGCGCAATGATACCGCAAAGGCAATCATGAATGTCAGGAACGCCCATCGGCATCCCCGGAGGGAGCCGCCAAGGCCCCCCAAGAAACAAGACTTACGCTTCCCCACCCAGAGGACAGGACTTCATATGCACAAGGTGTTTTCCCGCATGGCCGTTGCGGCCCTGCTGCTCGCATCGACCTTTACGGTCGCCTCCGCTCGCGCGGACGATCTGGAGAAGATCAAGTCGGCCGGCGAGCTGAAGATCTCGATGAGCGGCCAGTATCCGCCGTTCAACTTCGTCAACGACCAGAACGAAGTGGTGGGCTTCGACGCCGATATCGGCAAGGCGATCGCCGAGCGCATCGGCGTCAAGGGCACCATTATCACCACGGCCTGGGACGGCATCATCGCGGGCCTGCTCGCCAACAAATACGACACCGTCGTCGGCTCGATGACGATCACGCCGGAGCGCGAGAAGGTCGTCGATTTCGTCGGCCCCTACTATCACGCCGGCCGCGCCGTTTTCGTCGGCGAGAACTCCAAGGCGCAAAGCCTCGACGACCTCAAGGGCAAGACCATCGGCGTGACGCTGGGCGAGACGCATGAGAAATGGGCGCGCGGGCACGGCGGCTGGGATGTGCGCACCTACAAGGGCCTTCCCGAATTGATGCTCGAGCTCAAGGCAGGTCGCGTCGACGCCATCATCGTCGACAACATCCCGGTCATGGTTGCCGTCAAGGAAACCGGCGCGAAGGTGCGCAAGCTCGACACGCCGAACATCGAGGGCGGCAGCGTCGCCATCGGCATCGCCATCCGCAAGAACAATCCCGAGCTGAAGGCAGCCATGCAGAAGGCGCTGGACGACATGCTGGCCGACGGCACCTACAAGAAGATATCGATGCAGTGGGTGGGCAGCGACATCCGCTGATCCGCAAGGCATTCAGCGCGGGACATTCTCGATGGATTTCTCCCTGATACAGCGCGTCTTCCCGTTCTTCCTGGAAGCCGCGCTGGTGACCCTGGAGATCACGGTGCTGGCGCTGATCCTGGGCCTCTTCGCCGCCGCGCTGGCCGCGGCGGCCCGGCTGTCGAGGTCGGCCACCGCAAGGGCATTGGGCACGGCCTATGTCAGCCTCTTTCGCGGTACGCCCTGCCTGATCCAGCTTTTCGTGCTCTATTTCGGCGGACCGCAGATCGGCATCAATCTCGAGCCATTCTCGGCCGGGGTCATCGGCCTTGGCCTCAACATCGGCGCCTACATGGCGGAGTCGATCCGGGGCGCCGTCATCGCCGTTGACAAGGGCCAGACCGAAGCGGCGCGCTCGATCGGCTTCAGCCGCCTGCAAACGCTGCGCAAGGTCGTGCTGCCGCAGGCCGCCCGGCTGATGATCCGACCATTGGGCGTCAACACGGTGGCCTTGCTCAAGGGCTCCGCGCTGGTCTCGACCATATCGGTGGTGGAACTCACCTACACGGCACAGCGCTTCATCGGCTCTACCTACAAGCCGTTCGAGATCTTCGGCGTCGCCGCCCTGCTCTACATGGTCATGGTGTACGCCGTCGCGCGCATCGTCGACCTGCTCGACAGACGCTTTGCGATCGTGTGACGGATAGAAACGATGCAAGGTTTGGATTTCAGCGTTGTCATCCCCTACACCGACCTGCTGCTGACCGGCGCATGGTGGACGGCGGTGCTGACCGTCAGCGCCGCCGCGTTGAGCTTCGTGTTCGGCATCGCGTTTGCCGTGGCCGTGCTCTACGCCCCCGCCATCGTCGCCTATCCCGTGCGGCTGTTCATGTGGGTGTTCATGGGCACCCCCCTGCTGCTGCAACTCTTCCTGATCTACTTCGGCCTGGTCCAGGTCGGCATCGACATTCCCGCGCTCGCCGCCGGCATCGTCGGGCTCGGACTTCACTTTGCCGTCTACAATGCCGATGTCATCCGCGCCGGCATCGTCGCCGTCGATCCGGGCCAGACGGAGGGCGCGCGTAGCATCGGCTTCGGCAAATGGCAGGCGCTGCGCTACGTCGTCATCCCGCAGGCGGTGCGCAACACCGCGCCACCGATCGCCAGCAACATGATCGCGCTGCTCAAGGAATCCTCGATCGTCTCGGTCATCGGCATCGCCGAGCTCGTCCATTCGGCGCAGTTGGCGATCAGCGAGACGTTTCGGCCGTTCGAGTTCTACATCACGGCCGCGGCATTGTATTACATCCTCAACCTGGCGCTCGAAGCCGGCTTGCGGCGCTTCGAAAGGCATGTGGAGATTTCGCGATGAGCAACAGCCGGCCCATGATCGAGGTTCGCGGCGCCCGCAAGGCATACGGCGCTGTCGAGGTCCTCAAGGGCATAGACCTGTCGGTCGAGCGCGGCCAGATCGTCGCCATCATCGGCCCCAGCGGATCCGGCAAGAGCACGCTGCTGCGCTCGATCAACCATCTCGAGACGCTCAACGGCGGCGAGGTCTGGCTGGATGGCGTACAGGTGAACCAGAGCCTGCACGGCCAGGCCTTCGAACGGCACATCAACAAGGTGCGCCAGCAGATGGGCATGGTCTTCCAGCACTTCAACCTGTTCCCGCATATGACGGTCCTGGATAACATCTCCATGGGGCCGATCATCCTCAAGGGCATGGCAAAGAGTCAGGCGCACGCGCTTGCCCACGACCTCCTCTCCAAGGTCGGGCTGGCCGACAAGATCAACGCCTATCCGTCCCGCCTCTCCGGCGGACAGAAGCAGCGCGTGGCCATTGCGCGCGCACTTGCCATGCAGCCCAAGGTGATGCTGTTCGACGAGGCGACCTCGGCGCTCGACCCGGAACTGGTCGACGAGGTCAACGGCGTCATGAAGCAGCTCGCCGCCGAACACATGACGATGCTGATCGTGACCCATGAGATGCGCTTTGCCGGCGAAGTGGCCGACCGGGTGCTGTTCATGGATGGTGGCGTCGTCGTCGAGGAAGGCGCGCCCTCGGAGATTTTCCGCGCGCCGCAAAAGGAGCGCACCCGTTCCTTCCTCAAGAAATACCTTTCCGCCTGAGCAGCACCATGACCATAACGCATGACTTCCCCGATTTTGGCCTGACACCGGATGAGCGCCGCGAGGCGGTGCGCGGCCACTACTATGAGTGGCCCGGCATGGACGGCGCGCGCGGCGAGATCTGGTGCTACAGCGACCAGTTCTCCTACAGGCCGGGCGAGACCGTCACGCTTCACGTCAGCTCGACGGCGCCACAATTCGCCATCGTGGTCGCTCGCGATGGCGCCAGCGAAACGAAGGTCTTCGAGAAGCAAGGCCTGTCGGCGCGCTGGCAGGACACGCCGGACCAATGCTCGGTGGAAGGCTGCGGCTGGGACGCGACCTTCGATTTTCGCGTCGGCGAAGACTGGCCGTCCGGTGCCTACCGCGTGACGTTGACGGCCGACGGCCGCGATGGTGGCATCATCCGGAGCCATCATCTGTTCATCGTCGCGCCAATAGCGGGCCGCAAGCCGGGGCGCATCCTGCAGGTCGCGGCCACCGGCACCTGGCTCGCCTACAACACCTGGGGCGGCTCCAACCACTACCAGGGTATCACCGGGCCTGATCGCAACCAATATGCAACGACGGTCTCGCGCGAACGGCCATGGTGCCGGGGCTTCGTCGTGCTGCCCGAAGGCGCGCCGCGCGTGCCGCTGGAAGTCGCCGTGCCGCCGAAAACCGTGCCGCGCTATCCGCACATGGAGTGGGCCTATGCCACCGGCCACTCCAAGAAATACGCGTCCTCCGGCTGGGCGAGCTACGACAGCCACTTCTTCCGCTTTGCCGAGCGCGCAGGCTACCAGGTCGACCTTGCCAGCCAGCATGAGCTGCACTTCTCGCCCGAGATCCTTGATGGCTACGACTGCGCGGTGTTCGTCGGCCATGACGAGTATTGGACCTGGGAGATGCGCGACGCGGTCGACAACTATGTCGATCGCGGCGGCCACGCGGCGCGCTTCGCCGGCAATTTCATGTGGCAGACGCGGCTTGAGGACGAGGGCCGCCGGCAGGTCTGCTACAAATATCGCGCGCGCGCCGAGGATCCGGCCTATCGCGGCGGCGACGTGACGCGTGCCACCAATTCCTGGGAGGCGCCGGAGATCGGCCGGCCGGGCTCGGCGACGTTCGGGCTCAACGCCACGCGCGGCCTCTATGCCGGCTGGGGCGGCTGCGCGCCGCGCGGCGTGCGCGGCTTTCCCGTCTACCGGCCCGAGCATTGGGCCTTTGCCGGAACCGGTATCTACTATGGCGATCTTCTGGGCGCCGACAGCCACGTCTACGGCTATGAGGTCGACGGCCTCGATTTCGAGATCCGTGGCGGCTTGCCATACCCGACGCAGGACAGCGGCGCGCCGGACGGACTGCAGGTTCTGGCCGTCGGCATGGCGTCCCAGGTCGAGGAAAGCGCCGACATCCCGATCGAGCATCAATTCCTCACCGACGAGGATGGCCGCTTCACGGCCTCGACCCTGTTTGGCGAGGCAACCGACGCCAATCTCGACAAGGTGAAACGCAGCAATGGCATGATCGTCAACTTCCCACGCGGCAAGGGCGAGGTGTTCCATGCCGGAAGCTGCGAATGGGTGGCGGGTCTGCTAAGACAGGACCCGATGGTCGAGCGCGTCACCCGTAATGTTATCGATCGCTATCTCGGAAAGCCCTGACATGTCGAAAGCCCAGACCACGCCTGCTCCGACCGACGCTGAATCACGGCCGCAGTCACATCTCTTCTATCTTTCCAGCCTTCGCCGACCGCTCGTCGACCGCGCCGAGGGCATCTATCTCTGGACCCAGGATGGCCGCCGCTTCATCGACGGCTCCAGCGGACCGATGGTCGCCAATATCGGCCATTCTAATCGCAACGTTCTCGATGCCATGAAGCGCCAGATGGACAAGGCCACCTTCGCCTACCGGCTGCATTTCGAGAATGAGCCGGCGGAAGAGCTGGCGCGGGAACTCGCCGGCAAGCTGCCGCAAGGCATGGATCGCATATTCTTCGTCTCCGGCGGCTCGGAAGCGACCGAATCCTGCATCAAGCTCGCCCGGCAATGGGCTGTCGCCACCGGCCAGCCGAAGCGCTGGAAGGTGATCACCCGTTTCCCCTCGTATCACGGCGGGACTCTGGGCTCGCTTTCCATCACCGGCGACGACGCGCTGGCCGAGACTTTCGCGCCCATGATGCGGCCGATGCCGACGGTGCCGGCGCCCACCGCATGGCGCGACCGTGACAATCTCTCCATGGAACAGCGCGGCATCCGCTACGCCGACATGCTGGAGGAGAAGATCCTCGCCGAAGATCCCGAAACCGTGGTCGCCTTCATCATGGAGCCGATCGGCGGCGCGGCGACGGCCGCGCTCGTCGGGCCGGACAGCTATTACGCCCGCATCCGCGAAATCTGCGACCGCTACGGCATCCTGCTCATCCATGACGAGGTGATGAGCGGCGCGGGTCGCACCGGAAAATTCCTCGGCGGCGACCATTGGAACTGCCGCCCCGATATCGTCGCCCTGTCCAAGGGCCTGGGCTCAGGCTACGCGCCGCTCGGCGCTCTCGCGGCGCCGATGCGGCTGGTCGAGCCGCTGCTTGCCTCCGGCGGCTTCCAGCACGGCCACACCTATGCCGGCAATCCGCTGGCCTGTGCCGCCGGGCGCGCCGTGCTCGCCGAGATGGACCGGCTCGACCTCATCGCCAATGCCGCCGCGATGGGCGACGTGCTGATCGATGAACTGAAGGCACTGGCGAAGCGCTTCCCGTTCATGGTCGACGTGCGAGGCAAGGGCCTGCTTCTCGGCGTCGAAATGGTCGCCGATCCGGAAACGCTGCGGCCGATCGACCCCGCCCGCAACGCGACGCAGCGCCTGCTCAATCACGCCTACGCGCGTGGCCTGATCATCTACGGCCGCAAGGTCAAGGGCGGCATCGACGGCGACAACTTCATGGTGGCGCCGCCGATGATCATCACGCGCGAGCAGATCGGCGAGATGGTCGCGATCATCGGCGACTCGCTGGAGGCGCTCGCCGCCGAACTGGACCTGCCGGTGCAAGGCTGAGAAAAAGAATGGCGCCCAGAAAAGTCATCATCACCTGCGCCGTCACCGGTTCGGTGCACACGCCGTCCATGTCGCCGCACCTGCCGGTGACGCCGGACCAGATCGCGGCGGACGCCATCGCCGCGGCCGAAGCCGGCGCCTCGATCCTGCATCTGCACGCCCGCGACCCGAAGGACGGCAGGCCGACCGCCGACCCGGATGTCTTCATGCAGTTCCTGCCGCGCATCAAGCAGGCCACTGACGCGGTGGTGAACATCACCACCGGCGGCTCTTCGCTGATGACGCTTGACCAGCGGCTTGCGGCGCCCTTGCGGGCGGAGCCCGAAATGTGCTCGCTCAACATGGGCTCGATGAACTTCGCCCTGTTCCCGATGCTCGACCGGCCGCGCGAATGGCAGCACGAGTGGGAGCCGAAGTTGCTCGAGGCCACGCGCGAGACCATCTTCAAGAACACCTTCGCCGACATGGAGCAGATCCTGGAAAAGCTCGGCAAGGGCTGCGGCACGCGCTTCGAGTTCGAATGCTACGATGTCGGGCATCTCTACTCGCTGGCGCATTTCCGCGACCGCGGGCTGGTCTCGGGGCCGTTCTTCATCCAGTTCGTGCTCGGCATACTGGGCGGCATCGGCGCCGATCCCGACAACCTCGTCCATATGAAGCGCATCGCTGACAAGCTGTTCGGCGACAGCTACCAGTTCTCCGTGCTGGCCGCCGGCCGCAACCAGATGCCGCTGATCTCCATCGCCGCCGCGATGGGCGGCAATGTCCGCGTCGGGCTGGAGGACAGCCTCTACGACGGACGGCAACTGGCCAGGTCGAATGCGGATCAGGTGCGCCGGATCCGTGGCATTCTCGACGGCCTGTCGCTGGACGTGGCGACGCCCACAGAAGCGCGCGAAATGCTGGCGCTGAAGGGCGGAGACCGGGTAGCATTCTGACATGACTTCGGAAGCGATCACGCTGCGCCCCGGCCGGGTCGAGGACGTCAAGACGATCCATGCCGCGCTGCTCAAGCTCGGCACCCATATCGGCGCGCCGGAGGAGATCCGCTCGACGCCCGAGGACCTGCGCCGCTTCGGCTTCGGTGACAAACCAGCCTTCTCGACGCTGATCGCCGAGGTGGACGGCGTGTTTGCCGGCCTCTGCCTCCACTTCCCGATCTTCTCGACCTGGATGGGACGCCCCGGCGTCTATGTGCAGGACCTCTATGTCGAGGATCGCTTTCGCGGCAAACGCATCGGCGAAAGGCTGCTGCGCCGGGTGGCGCGGGAATGCCGCCGGGATGGCGGCGTCTACCTCAGGCTCTCGGTCGACACCGACAACGAGATCGCCAAGGCCTTTTACGAGAGGCTCGGCATCGGCTGGTCCAGCTACGAGCAGACGCAGAAGATCATTGGCGAGGCGTTCTTCGCCTTCGCCGACAAGACAGAGGATGGTGAGATCAGATGAAAGCCTTCTACGCCGAGGAACAGAGGCGCCACGACCCGAAGGCCTTCCTCTCCAGCGGCGCGCCGCAGCCCAACCCGGAACAGCCGGCGCGCGTCGAGCGGTTGCTGGCCGGCGCCAGGGCCGCCGGCTGCGCCGTCGAACGCCCCAGGAAGCACGGACTCGGCCCTGTTGCCGCTGTGCATACGCCCGAATATCTCGACTTCCTCGAACACATCTTCGCCCGCTGGCAGCGCATCGAAGGCGCTTCGGCCGAGGTGATCCCGAACATCCATCCGATCGCGCGCAACGGCTCCTACCCCGCCTCGGCGGTCGGTCAGGCCGGCTACCATATGGCCGACACCGCCTGCCCGATCTCGGCTGAGACCTGGGATAGCGCCCTTTGGAGCGCCTGGAGCGCGGTGGCGGCGGCTGAGACCGTCATGGCAGGTGCATCCTCGGCCTACGCGCTCTGCCGTCCACCTGGCCACCATGCGTTTGCCGACGTCGCCGGCGGCTTCTGCTTCATCAACAATTCGGCGGTCGCGGCCCAGGCGCTGCGCCAGACAGCCGCGCGCGTGGCGATCCTCGACGTTGACCTGCATCACGGCAACGGCACGCAGGGCATCTTCTATGCCCGGCCCGACGTACTCACGGTTTCCCTGCATGCCGACCCGGTCCGCTTCTACCCCTTCTTCTGGGGACACGCCGACGAACGTGGCGAAGGACCGGGCCTCGGCTACAATCTCAACCTGCCGCTGCCCCGCAAATCGGCCGATGCGGCTTTCCTGGACGCGCTCGCCACGGCCTTCCGCCGCATCCACGCCTTCGCGCCGGAAGCGCTGGTCGTCGCGCTCGGGTTGGATGCCTTCGAGGGCGACCCCTTCGGCGGCCTGTCGGTAACGACGCCCGGCTTCGCGCGTATCGGCGAGGCGATCGCCGGGCTCGGCCTGCCGACGGTGATCGTCCAGGAAGGCGGCTATCTCTGCGACGCGCTCGGCGACAATCTCACCGCCTTCCTGACCGGCTTCGGCGGCAAGCACCGCTAGGCGCCATGCCGCGAAAGTGCTCCGGCGCCTTTCCCGGCAAACCGCCGGCCAGCTTTGCTGGAACTAGGCGCGCTGCTGCCTGAGCATGGCGATGACACGGTGCACGCTCTCCAGCGTCTCGTCGATCTCCGCCGAAGTGTTGTAGTGGGCAATGCCGATGCGCACGACACCCTGCTCGGCGGGAATGCCGAGCTGGTGGACAATCTCCCACGCATAGTTGTGGCCAGACCACAGGAAGATGTTCTCACTGTTCATCTGTCGCACGATCGTCTCGGGCGCGATACCGTCGACGGTGAAGGAGACCGTCGGCACACGCTCCGACAGGCGTTTCGGGTCGGTAATGCCGCGGATGGTCAGGCCATCGATATCGGACAATCCGTCGATCAGCTTCTGCGCCAGCGCATTTTCATAGGCGATGGACACCTCGAAAGCCCGCGCGATCCGCTGCCTGCGCGAGCCGCCCTCGCCGGCGGCCGCGCCGAGATCGGCGAAATAATCGACAGCGGCGCTCAGGCCGGCCATCAGCTCGATCTGCGGCGTGCCGAGCTCGAAGCGCTCCGGCAGTCCGTTTGAGGAGCAGCGGCACTTGTACGGCTTCAGCGTATCGATGACCGCCCGGCGCCCCCAGACGATGCCCATATGCGGGCCGAAGAATTTGTAGGCAGAGCAGGCCAGGAAGTCGCAACCGAGTTGCTGAACATCGATCGATCCATGCGGCGCGAACTGCACCGCATCGACATAGACCAGCGCCCCGGCCGCCCTGGCGATGGCGGTCAGCGCCTGAACGCGGTTGATCGAGCCCGTCAGGTTAGAGGCATAGTTGAGTGCCACAAGCCGCGTCTTTTCCGACAGCAGCGCCTTCAGCGCTTCCTCCTCGACCTGCCAGCTCCGCTCGTCGAAAGGCAGGAAACGCACGACGAGACCAAGGTCCTCGGCAAGCTGCAGCCAGGGCGAGACATTGCCCTCATGGTCCATGCGGGTGACGATGATCTCGTCGCCCGGCTTCATGGAGCGGCCCAGGGTCCGCGAGAGGTGGAAGGTCAGCGTCGTCATGTTGGCGCCGATGATGATTTCCTCGGGGCCAGCAGCGCCGAGGAAATCGGCCATGGCCGCATGCGCGCCGTCCACCACGTCCTGCGCGGCGACGGTCGTCTCGAAGAAGCCGCCAAGATTGGCGTTGGTGTTGAGCAGGCAGTTCGATACGGCGTCGGCGACCGCCCGTGGCACCTGCGTGCCGGCAGGATTGTCGAGATAGATGCGGCGACGGCCCTTGTCGGTCAGCGAAAGCGCCGGGAATTTCCCGCGCACGGCCTCGATCGGAAAGTTCAACACGGCCTCCATCCCTTTGTCATTCCTTGCTAATCGGCTTTCTTTGGTAATCAATTGCTCAGGGGCACGGATTGCCGGCGCGCTGATGGATTGCGTCGACTGCCTTCTGCATCTCCTCGGTCCAGGCCACGTCGGCCGAGGCCAGCGCCATTTCGAGCTGCGCGATCGAAGTGGCGCCGATGATGTTCGAGGCGACGAACGGCCGGCTCGACACATAGGCGTTGGCGAACAGCGCCGGCTCCATGCCGAAAGAGCGCGCCAACTCGTTGTACTCGAGCAGCACTTCGGCGGCATTCGGCGTCTCGTAGCGCTGGCCCCGATTGAAGAGCTGCGAGCGCGATCCCTTCGGGCGGGCGCCATGGTCATACTTGCCCGTGAGGTAGCCCTGGGCCAACGGCGAATAGGCGAGCAGGGAAACGTCTTCCCGCTGGCAGACCTCCGCCAGGTTCACCTCGAAGGTGCGGTTGACGAGATTGTAGGCGTTCTGCAGCGAGACGGCGCGCGGGCCGACGCCCCTGTCGGCCTCGGCCAGGAAGCGCATCACGCCCCAGGAGCTTTCGTTGGACAGGCCAAGGTGGCGGATCTTGCCGGCCTTCACCAGCTCATCGAAGACGCCGAGCGTTTCCGCGATCGGCGTCTCGTCGGCGGGCGCGCCGCCGATATCGGCGCGCGGCGCCACGCCACCGACGCGGGTCGGATTGGCGCCCCAGGGCACGTCCCTGTCCGGCCAGTGGATCTGGTAGATGTCGATGTAGTCGGTGCCGAGCTTGCTCAGGGATTTCTCGACCGCGTCGAGGATGTCGGCCCGCACGAGCTTCGAGGGACGACCGCCGCGAAACCATGCGTTGGTGGTTCGTCCAACCACCTTCGAGGCCAGCACGACCTGGTCGCGATTGCCTTTCGCCTTCATCCATTTGCCGATGATCTTCTCGGTCCGCCCTTGCGTCTCGGCCTTGGGCGGGATCGGGTAGAGTTCGGCCGTGTCTATGAAGTTGACACCGCGCGCGAACGCCAGATCCATCTGGGCATGGCCTTCGGCCTCGGTGTTCTGCTGCCCCCAGGTCATCGAGCCAAGGCATATCTGGGAAACAAGAAGGTCGGTCCGACCGAGACGGCGTCTGTGCATCGAAAATTTGCTCCGGCGGGAGGTTTGCGCGAAGGCGCGAGGAGGAGACGGCCAGCATACAGGAAAGCGGAGGCTCTCTCCAAGTCCGCATCGGGCGGAAAGGCAGGGCTTATCCAGCGCTCAGCGCCCGCGACCGGACTTTCGCTTGGCCTCGTCGATCAGCATGTTGGCGATCTGCATGCGGATCATGGCGCGCTGGCGCAGATGCGGGGCAACACGGTCGGGATGGTTTGCGAACGCAAAGCTGCGACGCAGCCGGCTGAAATCGGCATCCTGCGCCGGAGAGCCGAGGCCAAGCTCGGCCGCGATCGCCTCGGGATCGACCGGCGGCAGCTTCTCTTCACGCTCGGGCGGTTCGCCTCCGAGCGCCGCTCGCGCCTGGTCGAGCAGCGCCGCGAACTCGCTCGCCAGATCTGCACCGGCCTCACGATACTCGGCGGCGAAGGTCTCGCCGGAAACCTTGATGCGGCCGGAATGAAGCTCATCCACGACGGAGAGATAGTCGAACGGAATGGACGGTCGAGGGCTCTCCTCGTCGCTCCGCGCGGACGAGACGATGAGGTCGTCGAGCAGCGCGGCAAAATCCTGCCTGGCTCCCGTACCGATCTCTGCCTCCCCCCGTTCGACATGCTTTGGCGTCACAATAGCTGCCGCTCGTTAAGAATGCATGCCACTGATCGTGACGAATCGAATGGTCGACCCGTGTCAGATAAAAAGCCGGACTGCACTTGCATGCAGTCCGGAAAGTCGCCGGAAGTTGGCGAGGAAAGCCGGCCATGTGCCGGCACATGACATACGATGGAAGTCGCCTCGAAGTTTCATCCGGCGTCGGAAAATGTGACCAGAAAAATCAGCCGGGCATGGCAGGCATGCAAATGCTGCACTGCACAATTGTCACGATTCACCTATATTTGGGCTCGTGGAGGACCAATCAGGAGCCTTGATCATGGGTTTCTTCACTGAAATGTTCGCCCGGCCGCGCCCCAAGGAAAACATCCGCTATCGGGCCGCCCTCGCCCTGTTGCACTCGATGAGCAACGCCGACCGCGCCGACATCGGCATCAAGCCGGCCGACTTCCCTCGCATCGCGCGGGAAATGTCCATTCGCTGACAATCTTGCGTCAGGCTTCGCGGGCCTTTGAAACGACAGAGATGCGAGGCACGTGGCAACGTCCGCGTGCCTCTCGCCCCGCTGCGCCTCAGCGCGATCCCAGGAAGGTCGCCTTGCCCAAGGGAACGCCATTGTGGCGCAGGATGTCGTAAGCCGTGGTGAGGTGGAAATAGAAATTGGGCATGGCGAGATTGAGCAGATACTGCATGCCCGGCATCGAGAGTTCGCGCCCGCCGAGCTTCACATCGATCATCCTGTCGTCGGAGCCATTGATCTCGGCCGCCGAGAAAGTCGCCAGATAAGCGACGGTCTTGGCGATCCGCGCCTCCAGATCGGCGAAGCTAGCCTCATTGTCCTCGTATTTCGGGACCTCGCGACCGGCCAGGCGCGACGGCGCGCCCTTGGCATGATCGGTCGCGATCTGCACCTGCCTGGTCAGCGCGAACATATCTGGTGCCAGCCGCGCGGACAGGAATACCTGGGGATCGATCTTGCGCTCGGTCGCGTTCTGTTCGGCCGTCGCAAGCACGTTGGAGAGTGCCTTCAGCCTTGCCGAGAACACCGGCACGGATGCCTCGTACATCGATATCGTCACGTCGAAATCTCCCTTGCGGCAGGAACGCCGGCGCGAGCGAGCTAGCGCCTTCCGACGCGATTCTTCAAGCGTCACCAGCCCGCCGCAATCGCCATGATAGACTTTTGGCCTGAGATGGAGATTCGCGATGAGACATGCCGTTTTCGCAGCGACTGCCGTCCTTGGCCTGGCCGCCATGGCACAGACGACGCACGCCGCCGAGGCGCCCTACGTCGACGACAGGTCGAGCGCGGAATCCGTCATCCAGTCGCTCTACAGCGCGATCAACCGTCACGAGTTCGCGCGCGCCTGGGGCTACTACGACGACGCCAAGCCGACGAAGGACTTCGATACGTTCGTAAAGGGCTATGACGGCACCCAGGAGGTAGAGGTCAAGACCGGCACGGCGGCGAGCGAAGGCACGGCCGGCAGTGTCTATTACAGCGTTCCGGTAGCCATCAAGGCGACGGACAAGAGCGGAAACGCCCAGGTTTTCGCCGGCTGTTATACGTTGCGCCAGGTGAGCGCCCAGGCACAGGAGCCGCCGTTCCGGCCGATCTTCATCGACAAGGGCGAGCTGAAGCCATCGACCGCCGATTTCGACAGCGCATTGCCGGAAAGCTGCGATGGTAGCGCGCCGCCGCCGAAGAAGGATATGGCGCTGGAACTGGCCAAGAAAGCCTTCGCCTCTAACTATGGCGACCGGTGCGACAAGAAGATGCCCGGTGGCGATCCACGCGGCGAGCCGGACGCCTACACCATTCGCTACAAGGGCGAAGGCGCGGCCGAGAATGATCCTGACCGCGAGACACGGCTGTTCCGCTTCTTCTGCGCCATGGCCGCCTACAATGAGAGCTCGATCTACTATGTCTACGACGACGTCTCCGGCCTGCGCCAATTGCAGTTCGCGGCGCCGACCCTCGACATCCGCTACGAGAATAACAACACCGAGGGCAAGGTCGAGTCGATCAACATCACCGGATTCCAGACCGAGGACCAGGCGGTGAACTCGGAGTATGACGACACGACCAAGACCATCACGTCATTCGGCAAGTGGCGCGGCGCAGGCGACGCTTCATCGACCGGCACCTACCTTTTCAGGCATGGCACCTTCTCGCTGGTCCAGTACGACGTTGACGCCTCCTATGATGGGAAGGTCAATCCGCAGACCATACTGGACTACAACACCGCGCCCTAAACCATTGCCTTAGGGCGCTTTCGACAGCATCCAGTTGAGCGTGCCGCGCCAGTCTGTCATCCGGATGGGCGTGCCGTGGGTGCCGGTCTCGAAGCGCACGAAGCGCGCCGGATAGGCCTTCGATTTGGATCGTATCGAGCGGAAGAAGGCTTCCTGGTTGGTGACCGGGAAAACCACGTCATGGCTGCCCTGGCCGAAAAACACCGGCACGCGGCGCTTGAAGGCCGGGCTGGTGAAAAAGCTCTCGTCCCACAGCGAGCCGAGCAGCAAGAGGCCGCTGATGCGAGCGCCGGTATCCTTGCGGGCCGCGAGTTTCCAGCACAACGATCCACCCATCGAGCCGCAGGCGACGAATATCCTGGCTCCTGGCGACGCCCCGGCATAGTGATCGATGAGCGCTGCGACCTGCGCTGCGCCCTTGTCGCCGAAATCGGAAAAGTCGGGCGACAGATAGAGGCCGCCATTGCCGGCCATCAGGTTCTTGAGGCGGTTGAAATTACCGCCGAAGGTGAAGTCGTCCACGCCCTGCTTGCGGCTGCCGCCCTGCCCGTGCAGGTAAAGCACGATGATCGACGCGCCCTCGGTCTTGCCGACCGCGACATGCCTGACATCCCCCGCGTCCGTCCTTAGCATCAAATCCTGCTGCACGCGCCGCACGCCGGTATCGGTATATTGAGCATGGACGCGCTTTTCCGGCACCTCATCGCGCTGGTTGATGTCGCGCATCTCGCGGTAGTCGAGGACCGTGTAGGCGCCGTCGTCACCGGATGAAAGCGCCGCCGGATAAGCGAAGAGCTCGTCCTTGAAGGGTTTCAGCGATAGCGTCTGCGCTTGCGCGGACAGCGAAAGAAGAAATGAGAGCCCAGCCAGCCAGCCAGCGGAGCGCTTGCGGAAGGGGGAGGACGCCAGGGCGAGCGGAAAGAAGCGGAAAACCATGGCGCATGGCATGCGGAATCAAGCTTCGGTTTGTCAATCCTGCAAGACGCCGCCAGCGCCTTCCAGCGCCTCGCGCGTGTCAACGTCGACTGAGGCGCCCTGCCCGATCTCCACGTCGATGACGTCGAGCCCTTCCGCTTCGACCAGATGGCGCGCGCCGGTGTCACCCTCGAGATGCGCGATGGCCGGGAAGAGCGAGCGCGGCAGCAGCACCGGGTTGCCGCGCCTGCCGCCATGGGAAGCACGCACCACGGAGCGGCCGCCCGACTTGCGGAAAGCGTCGATGAGGCTGTCCATGTCGGCCGACGAGATGCCGGGCATGTCGCCGAGGACGATCATCGCGCCGGCCGCATCGGCGGAAACCTTGGCGATCCCCGCTTTCAACGACGACGCCAGGCCGTCGGCGAAATCCGGATTGTCGGTGACGGCGAGATCCAGTCCGGCGAGCGCATGACGCACGCGTTCGCGCTGGTGCCCGGTGACCACCACCGTGCCGGAGGCCTTGGAGCCCAGCGCGCGCTCGGCCGCGCGGCGCACCAGCGGCTTGCCGTCGAACAGCGCCAGCAGCTTGTTGGGCCCGCCCATGCGACTCGAACGGCCGGCGGCCAGAAGCACGATGTCGACCTTCGGTTCGGATCGTGCCGACTGCGGAGCCGGCTCGCGCGGCTGCGGCCTTGTCGGGATTTCCATCAGCAGCCCGCCTACCCCCATGCCGGCGATATCGCGCGCGGTGACGTCGAGCCCGGCGACCAAGCGGTCCAATACCCAGTCGAAGCCGTTTTCCTTGGGGCTACGGGCGCATCCGGGCGCGCCGATGACGCGCTTGCCGGCAAGCGTGCCCAGAACCAGAAGATTGCCCGGATCGACCGGCATGCCGGCGCGCACGACGGTGCCGCCCGCCCGTTCGATCGCAGCGGGAACGACATCGGAAAAATCGCTCATCGCCGAAGCGCCGAAGATCACCACCATGTCGTTGTCGCGCGCCAGCGAGGCGGCGGCTTCCGCGACCGGACCGATTTCGTGCGGCGTGCGGCGCTCGGCCGTCAACCGGCCCCCGGAACGCGCAAGGCGAGCTTCGGTGACGCGCAGCGTCTTGTCGAGGACGCTCGCCTTGACGCCCGGCAGGACCGTCTGGATGACGCCGACGCGGATCGGCCGAAAAGCGTTGACGGCGAAGATCTCACCGCCCGCGCAAATCCCGGATACGGCGTCGACCAGATCGGCCGCGACGGCGTAGGGGATGATCTTGACCGTCGCTACCATCTGCCCCTTCTCGACCGGAGCATACTGCGCCAAGGTGGCGATGGTTATCGTCGGATCGACCGCGTTGATGGCGTCGATCATCACGGCGTTGACGGTGAAGACGCCGGCAGCCTCGGCATGGAGATTGACCCGCCCGGTCGCTGCGGGCTTCGCCTCGATGTTGGGGTGGCTCATGGCGACGACGATCCGCTCGGCGGCGACATCCTCGCCAAGATCGCCGGGGTCGAGCACCGCCACGACGACCTGTTCGGCACCCGCGGCCTTCAACGCGGCAAGGTCCTCCGCGCCCAGCCTGTGCGCTTTGCGGAACCGCCTTTCACCAGCCGTGGTGGCATGGGCAAGCACCGCGCCCTCGGCCAGGTCGATCGGAACCGGACCGAACTTCACGCCGCGACGCCCTTGTTGTCCAAGCCGCGCGAGCGGAAGGCATGGATGGTCTGCGCGAGGATGGCAACGGCGATCTCGGCCGGGCTCGCCGCGCCGATATCGAGGCCTATCGGCGCGTGGATGCGCGCGATCTCGTCGGCGCTGGCGCCCAGCGCCAGCAGACGCTCGACCCGCTTGGCATGCGTCTTGCGGCTGCCGAGCGCCCCGACATAGAAGCACCGGGCGTCGAGCGCCGCCTTCAGCGCGAAGTCATCGATCTTCGGATCGTGGGTCACGGCCGCCAACGCCGTATAGCTGTCGAGCGGCGAACGTTGGAGGACGTCCTCCGGCCATTCGGCATGCAGAGCGACATCCGGGAAGCGATCGGCCGTGGCGAAGGCTGTACGAGGATCTACGATCTCCACAGGGTATCCGGCGATCCTGGCCATCGGCGCCAATGCCTGGCTGATGTGGACCGCGCCGATGACCACAAGGCGCGGGCGCGGCAGATGCGCGTTGAGGAAGAAGGTCCGTCCTTCCGCCTCCACCGAGCCGGAATTGCCGGTGCGAAACGCGCGGGCGATCGCCGTCCCCAGATCACCCGCCACATGGTCGCCCTCGCGCACGATGCGGTCACGGCCGTCGCCAAGGTCGGTGACAAGCATCGCCGCGCGGCGGGCGCGGCGTTCGGCGTTCAATGTCTTGAGGACGTAGGGGTCCATCACGAAATCTCTTGTTCGAATGCAGCCGCAAACCGGCTCCTACTTCGCGGGATCATGGCTTTGGATCTGAACGTCATCTGATCCGCAAACCGGTTCCCACTTTGCGGGATCATGTTCTAGCCCAACCGCTCGACATAGACCTTGATGCGGCCACCGCAGGAGAGGCCCACCTGCCAGGCCGTTTCGTCGGCCACGCCGAACTCAAGCATCCTGGCCTTGCCCGAGGCAATGACATCGATCGCCTCCGTCACCACCGCACCCTCGACGCATCCGCCGGAAACCGAGCCGTGAAAATTGCCTTCGGCGTCGATGACCAGGTGGCTGCCCACGGGCCGCGGCGCCGAGCCCCATGTTTCCACCACCGTCGCGACGGCGACATCCTTGCCGTCTTTCATCCAGCCTTCCGCGATGATCAGCGGATCGCGAGCCTCATCGAGATAAATGCTGTGATCCATCGTCGCTTCTCTCAAAGTCTGTTTTTCCAGAAACCCGTCATTGCCCGGCAAACCGATATTCCTTTGCAACCATATGGCTATGCCGCCTGCCTGTCGCCAGCCCGCATCCAGCGGCGCGGATCGACAGAGGTTGCCGGCCGCCGGTCCAGCGAAGCGCAGAGATCGGCCAAGGCATCGAGATTGTGCACCGCCCGGAATTCGTCGACATGCGGCAGCATGGCCCGGACCCCGCGTGCGCGCGCTTCGAAGCCGTCGAAACGCAGCAGCGGATTGAGCCAGATCAGCCTGCGGCAGGATTTGTGCAGGCGTTCCATCTCCTCCGACAGGCCGCCTATCTCATCGCGCTCCAGCCCGTCGGTTATCAACAGCACCACGGCGCCCTGCCCCAGCACGCGCCGTGACCACAGCCGGTTGAACTCGGCGAGCGTGTCGCCGATCCGGGTGCCGCCGGACCAGTCCTTCACCGCTGCCGAGCAGTCGGCCAGGGCGGCGTCCGGGTCGCGGTGGCGCATCTGCCTGGTCAGGTTGGTGAGCCTGGTTCCGAAGACGAATGTGTGCACGCGGCGGCGCTTCTCCGTCAGCGCATGCAGGAAATGCAGAAAGATGCGCGTGTACTGGCTCATCGAGCCCGAAATGTCGGCAAGCACGACAAGCGGCGGATGCACCAGCCGGGGCGAACGGAACCGCGGCAGGATCAGCGTGCCTCCGGTGCGCGCCGCCGCCCGCATCGTGGCGCGTGGGTCGATACGGCGGCCATGCGCATCGGCCGTGTAGCGCCGCGTCCTGATCATGTCGAAGGGCAAGCGAAGTGCCGCGATCGCCCTCCTGGCTTCCGCCAGTTCCGCCGCGTTCATCTGTGCGAAGTCCTTGCCGCGCAGAACCTCGTTGCCGGAGAAGGTAAAGCGCGCATCGACCTCGATCTCGGGGATCTCCCGAGGCGGCTGGCTTTTCTGGTGGCCTTCGAACATCGCCTGGCTGACACGGTTTTCGGCCGCGCGTGGCTTCTGCTTTTCCCGGTTGTCCGGCGCGACCGGGGAAAACATGGCAAGCAACTTCTCGATCAGTTCGCGCGACTTCCAGAACAGGCGGAAGGCCTCGTCGAACGTAGCATGGTCCTCGCGCCGCGAGACGAGCACGGCATGCAAGGTCCAGTAGAAATCGTCGCGTGAGCCGATGCCGGCCGCCAGCACCGCCTCAATAGCGTCCTTGACGGAGGCAGGCCCGACCCGCATGCCGGCCTTGCGCAGCGTACGGGCGAAATAGACGATGTTGTCGGCGATGCGTCCGTCCGGCGTCGCCTCCCTGGGTTCGTGCCGCGGCGACTTCATTGCCCTACTCCGCCGCCGACAGCTCGGCCTTCACCTCGTTGAGGATGCGCCGGCCCTCGCCCTGCTCGATACGGGCAATATCGTCCTGGTATTTCAGCAGCACGCCGATTGTGTCGGCAACCGTCTCCGGATCGAGCGCGACCTTGTCGAGCTCGGTCAGGGCGCCTGCCCAGTCGATCGTTTCGGCGACGCCGGGCGCCTTGAACAGCTCGATCTGGCGCAGCTTCTGGATGAAGGAAACCACTTCCGCCGAAAGCCGGCGATTGGCCTGCGGCACCTTCCTGCGCACGATCTCCAGCTCCCGCTCGGCATTGGGATAGTCGACCCAGTGATAGAGGCAGCGCCGCTTCAGCGCGTCATGAATCTCGCGTGTGCGGTTGGTGGTGATGATGACGATGGGCGGTTCTTCCGCCTTGATGGTCCCGAGTTCCGGCACGGTGACCTGGAAGTCCGACAGGATCTCGAGCAGGAATGCCTCGAACGCCTCATCAGTACGGTCGAGCTCGTCGATCAGGAACACCGGCGCGGCGCCCGCCTTGCCGGTCAGCGCATCGAGCACGGGGCGGCGGATGAGGTATTTTTCCGAAAAGACATTCCGCTCCATGGCGGTCCGGTCGACCTTTCCGGCCGCCTCCTCCATGCGGATCTCGATCATCTGGGCGGCGTAATTCCACTCGTAGACCGCGGAGGAGACGTCGAGCCCCTCGTAGCACTGCAGGCGGATCAGCCTGCGGCCGAGCGCCTGGGCGAGAACCTTGGCAATTTCGGTTTTGCCGACACCCGCCTCGCCTTCCAGGAACAACGGCCGCTTCATGCGCAGCGACAGGAAAAGCACGGTCGCCAGCGAACGATCCGCCACATAGTCCGCACCGGTCAAGAGATCGAGCGTTTCGTCGATCGTCCGCGGCGCGGAGCGCGGTTTCGGGTCGGTCATCCTGGCTCCCTGGAGCCGTTCGGCAGCGAACAGCTCTATCTCTTTGTTTAGAGACGGATTCAGCTTTCAGATTGATTCAGCCTGAAATCATCCGACTCTAGGGGGCAACCACCCCTTCAGAGAATGTGGTAGCCGCGATTATGGTAGATCAGCGGCCGCAAATTATCGCCGATGCGCAGGCCTGTCACCTTGCCAAAAAGCACACGATGCGTGGCGAGGTCCTTGCTGTCGACCAGCTCGCAATCGAACACGGCGAGCGCGCCTTTCAACGTCGGCGCTCCGGTCGAGATCACGTCCCATTCGCCAAGCGCGAAGCGCTCATCCGGCGAAAGTCCGGTCAGGCCCGAGAAGCCGATAGACACAGCCTGCTGGTCCGAGGCCAGCGTGTTGAGGGCGAATTTTCCGTTCTCAAGGAACGCTTCGTTCTTGGGGTTTTCCCGATTGAGGCAGACCAGCACGGTGGGCGGCGTGTCGGAGACCGAGCATGCGGCGATCACGGTCGTGCCCCGCCTGCCGGCGACACCATCGGTGGTCACGATATGGACGTGGCCGGCAAAATGCGCCATCGCGTCGCGATAGGCCTGCGGCCCGACATCATTCTTCTTCAGCACGGGAGATTTTCCAAAAGTCAGAACCCACAACGCTATATATGGTTACATACGTCCACCCACAAGCGAAGCGCTTGGCACAAGTCCGGGTCGCCCGCCGCACCAACGAAGCGCATTTACCGCGCGCGCTCCTTTCAGACCCGTAAAGGCCAGGCCAGTCCCCGATCCTTTCCGGACCAAGGGTTAATGAAGCGGAAGCGCTGTTGATTTCGAACACCGGTGCCGATCGGATGTGTTTCCGCCCGTCATGGCGTGCGGCATTACGCCGAATGGCGAATATCAAGTTCGAAATTCCACTGAAATCATACACTTGCTTGCGGTCCTTGGATTGCGACATTTGCCCGAGGTGTCTTGTCTCCGAGGGATGCAAATGCCAGAAACGCAGCATTGATGCCGATCCATTCGGATTGCACCCGGCCGGCAGGCCGGCAAGGAGGAAACCGCACCGGCATGGCAGCGAGGGCGACGACAATTGCGGTTCTGGCCTGGCTGATGCCGGCCGCCGGAGCCTATGCCCAGACGCCGCTCATCGGCGTGGCGGCGCCGCTTTCCGGACCATCCGAGATTCTCGGCCGCCAGATCGAGGCCGGGGCCAGCGTGGCTGCGGGGCTCGCCAACGCCAGCCTCAAGACAGTCGATGACGGGTGCAACGCCGATGGCGGCGCCGCGGCAGCCAGGGATTTCGTCGCCGCCAAGGTCGATGTCGTCGTCGGCTTTCTTTGCACGGATGCGATCGAGGCGGCTCTGCCGATCCTCAAGGACGCGGGCATTCCGACCATTACGGTTGGCGTCCGAACAGAAAGCCTTACCGACCGGCGCGCCAAGACCGGCTGGCTGGTCTATCGGCTCGGCCCGCGCGGCGATGACGAGCGCAACGCCGTCGCCACCAATCTGACCCGCCTTTGGCAGAACGATCTTTTCGCCATTGTCGATGACGGCACCATCTATGGCCGCGAAATCGCCGAGACGTTCCGCGCCGCGGCCGAACAGGCAGCCCTGAAACCGGTCTTCGTCGACACGTTCCGGCCTCAACTCGACAACCAGATCGGCCTGATCGGCCGCCTGAAGAAAGCCGGAGCGACACGTGTCTTCGCCGGCGGCGACGGCGAGGACATCGCCATCATGGGGCGCGACGCCGAGAAGCTCGGCGCTGGCATGGTCTTCGCAGGCGGCGAAGCGCTGCGCGTGCCGCAGCCAGATGTGCCCTACGCCACGGGCACGCTGATGATCGCGACACCGGAATGGTCTGACGTCGCCGACGCCAGTTCGCTGGCGGCCCTGCAAGCGCGGAAGATCGCGCCGGATGGCTATGTGCTGCCGGCCTATGCCGCCGTGCAGATCGCCGGGGCGGCGTTCGAACAATCCCGGAGCCAGGGCAAGCCGCTGACCGAGGCGCTCGGCGCGGGGGAATTCAGCACTGCGATCGGCCCTACCCGCTTCGACGCCAAGGGCGATCTCAGCCTGAGCCCCTACCGGGTGTTTCGTTTCGACGGCACACGTTTCGTACCGGCGGAGACCCCATGACCTTTCGTACCGGACCACGCAATCTGATCACCGATGTGGCGGGCCTGAGGGTCGGCAATGCCGGCGACGGCAACCTCAAATCCGGCGTCACGGCCGTGCTTTGCGACGACCCGGCCGTCGCCGGCGTTCAGGTGCTGGGCGGCGCGCCGGGCACGCGCGAAACCGATCTGCTCGAGCCGCACAACTCCGTCGAATTCGTGCACGCCGTGGTGCTTTCGGGTGGCTCCGCCTTCGGCCTGGACTCCGCGTCCGGCGTGCAGGCGGCGCTGAGGGAGGATGGCATAGGCTTCGACGTCGGCGGCTTCCGCGTACCGATCGTGCCGGCCGCAATCCTGTTCGACCTGCGCAACGGCGGCGACAAGGAGTGGGGCCGCTATCCGCCCTACCGCGAACTCGGCTATGAAGCCGCCCGTGCCGCGAGCGCGGACTTTGCCATCGGCACGGCGGGCGCGGGCACCGGCGCCCTCACCGCGGGCCTCAAGGGTGGGCTCGGCTCGGCCTCCACGATCCTCGACAGCGGCGTCACCATCGGCGCGCTCGCCGCGGTCAATCCGACGGGCTCGGTGACGGTCTCAGGAACGCGCCATTTCTGGGCGGCCCCCTTCGAGATCGGCGACGAATTCGGTGGTCTCGGCTACCCCTCGCCCATGCCGGCCGACGCGAGCAAGGTACGGCTGAAGTTTCGCGACAAGGCCGATGCCGGATTGCCGTCGCAGGGAAACACGACCATCGCGGTCATCGCCACCGACGCCATCCTGACCAAGGCGGCCGCCAAGAGGCTGGCCATCGCCGCGCATGACGGCTTTGCCCGCGCCATATGGCCGGCGCACACACCGGTCGACGGAGACCTCGTCTTCGCGCTGGCCACCGGCAAGAGCGGCTTCGCGCTGGATGCGGACGCCGCGATCGACCTCTACGCCGCCGCCGGCGCGACGATGGCGCGCGCCATCAGCCGTGGCGTGCACGCGGCAAAGCCTGCCAAAGGCGACCTGTTTCCAGTCTGGTCCGTGCGCTGACGGCTGCTCCCGCATCTTGCATCCAGGCAGTCTTGCCCGTCGCCGCGGAAATGCGGCTTGCGACATCAGGTCGGATCGGACTTTTCTTCCTCGAAGGTGACCGCCACGTCCGAATTGGCCGACAGCCATACCTTCTTGCCGTCGACTTCGGCCACGAGGCTCAGGGGGATGTAGTGGTGATGTCCCTTGTGCGAGCCCATGCCGCTGTCGGCTCTGGTAAGCTTGATTCTGTCTCCATCCACCTTGTCGACGGTGCCGACATGGACGCCATCGGCGCCAACAACGTCCATATGCTCACGGATCTTTGCTGCATCGGTCATGGCAGGTCTCCCTTGAAGCTGCCGACAATAACCGACAAAAGCCGGATTGGATGCATTGTGCGCGCAATTCAAGATCACGACTTCTCTATCCGAGCCAGCCATGACCGATCCGGCCACTGAGTTTTCAGCCCGCAACCCATGGAGGACGCCAGCATGACCGAGCTTGTGGAGCGCGACTGGGCCGTCCACACGGAAGGCGGCCGGCTATTTGCGCGCTCGTGGTCGCAAGGCGACGGACTGGGCAACGGCAAGCCTCCGGTCCTCCTGTTCCATGACTCGCTGGGCTGCGTCGAACTCTGGCGCGGTTTTCCTGAAAAGCTCGCACGCGCCACCGGCAGGCCGGTCATAGCCTACGACCGCCTTGGCTTCGGACGATCCTATGCGCGTCACGGATCGTTGCAACGCAGCTTCATCGCCGACGAGGCCGTTGTGAATGTTCCGGCGATCCGCGCGCAGCTAGGCTTCTCCCGGTTCGTCGTTTGCGGCCACAGCGTTGGCGGTGGCATGGCGATCCATACCGCCGCCAGCTTTCCCGGCGACTGCGGCGCCGCCATCACCATGGGCGCGCAGGCTTTCGTGGAGGCCCGGACGGGAGAAGGCATCAAGCTGGCGAAGGCGGAGTTTGCCGAGCCGGAGAATTTCGGCCGGCTGGTGAAGTACCACGGTGACAAGGCGAGATGGGTTCTCGACGCCTGGACGGAAACCTGGCTCGACCCGGAATTCGCCGACTGGACGCTCGATGATGCGCTCGGCCGCGTCCGTTGCCCGGTGCTCGCCATCCACGGCGCGTCGGACGAATACGGCTCTACCGAACACCCAAGGCGCATCGCCGGCGCGCGCGGTGCGATGGAGATACTGCCCGGCGTCGGGCATGTCCCCCATCGCGAGGACGATGAGCGGGTGCTCGACATCGTCGGACGATTTCTCGCGGACAAATAGCGCCGGAGCGGCCAGCATATCGCTGAATCAACACCGGGCTCCAAGAAATTGTTCTTGAAGCACAATTCGCCCTGGCAACGTATTCGCGTCGTGCCCGCGATGTCAGATGCTTCGCATCAGGCCGCCATCGACTCGGATGTTCTGGCCGGTGATGTAGCCGGCACCGTCGGAAGCAAGGAAGGCCACCGTCGCGGCGATCTCCTCGCTGGTGCCGTAGCGCTTCATCGGCACGCTGTCGCGCCGTTCGTCCGTCGCGGGCAGGCTGTCGATCCAGCCCGGCAGCACGTTGTTCATGCGCACATTGTCGCCGGCATAGGTATCGGCAAAGAGTTTGGTGTAGGCGGCAAGCCCGGCGCGAAACACAGCCGAGGTCGGGAACATGGCGCTTGGCTCGAACGCCCAGGCGGTCGAAATGTTGATGATGGCGCCCGCCTTCTGCTTCTGCATGACAGGCGCGACGAGGCGCGTCGGGCGGATGACGTTCATCAGGTAGGTGTCCATGCCCTTGTGCCAGTCATCGTCGCTGATCTCGATGATCTGCGCGCGCGGGCCGTGGCCGGCGCTGTTCACCAGGACGTCGATGCGCCCCCAGCGCGCCAGCGTTGCGTCGACAAGCCGTTTCAGGTCCTCGTTCGACTGGTTGGAGCCGGTCACTCCAAGGCCGCCCAGTTCCTTCGCCAGCGCCTCGCCCTTGCCGGACGACGACAGGATCGCGACCTTGAAACCATCGGCGGCAAGGCGCCTGGCCGCCGCCGCGCCCATGCCGCTGCCACCCGCCGTGACGATCGCAACCTTTTCCATCGACATTTCCTTTCCCGCGAGCCAGGCGATTACCGCCGCCAATTTTTCGGATGGACGGGTTGATAGCACGGGCAAACCTTAAAGACGAAACAGTTCGGTTGCCGGGATGTGGCGGAGAAACTATCGATTGGTCGGCGGAAAATTCCGCACGGTTATCATCTTCCGCGTTTCACTGCGGCAGCCTTCGAACCGCAACGACCGACAGGGAGCCAACATGCCCGAGCCCGCACGATACCGCTTGCCGTTTCTCCTCGCCGTGCTTGTCGGACTGCTCGGCTGGTCGAGCGCCGTCCGCGCCGGGGATATTGCCAGGCTCGAAATTCTCGGATTCAGCCACAATGGCGCTGTGTTCGCCTTCGAGGAGTACGGCGTGCAGGATGGCTCGGGCTTCCCTTACGCAAATCGCTACTACATCGATACCGCCAGCGACAGCTTCGTGAAGGGAACGCCGATCCGGGTGCGGCTTGACGACGAAAGCGCCACGATCGACGCCGCGCGCGCCGAGGCGCGTCGGAAGGGCGAGACGATCATCGCTCAAAGCGAGCTCGACGCCAATCGCGGCTACACGGCCGGATACAATCCGGTGACGGAACTTTCCGCTGACGCCCACCGCATGGTGGTCAATCCGAGGCCGATCCTTCCTCCCATCGACACACCCCTCGAGTTCCGGCTCGACGAGACGGGGCTGACGGGCAGCGAACTCTGCCAGACGCAAGGGGAGATCAAGGGATTCCGGCTGCTGCGTATAGGCGACGGCGGCAAGGCGAGCGTGCTGCACGAGGACGCGTCCATCCCCAAAAGCCGCGGCTGCCCTAATGGATACAGGATCGGCGCCGTGCAGACTTTCTCCTCGCCGGGCCTGCGCGCCTATGCAGTGGTGATTTCGGTGCGCCAGTACGGGTTCGAAGGGCCGGACTATCGCTGGATCGCGGTGACCGGCCAGATGTGACGACCCGCTCCGTACGGCGCATGCGGAACGTGATACTGCTTCAGTCCTGTCACTTCTATCGCTTTCCTTGCCAGGTTCGAGCAGCACCGGCGTTGAGCATCGCGCCCGGCTCTGATAGGACGCGGCCGACGCAACGCGACGCTGGAAACCGACCCGCATGATCCCACGCTATTCCCGGCCCGAAATGGTCGCCATCTGGTCGCCCGAGACCCGCTTCCGCATCTGGTTCGAGATCGAGGCGCATGCCTGCGACGCGCTCGCCGAGCTCGGCGTCATCCCCAGGGAAGCGGCAAGGACGATCTGGGAAAAGGGAGGCGCCGCCAAATTCGACGTCGACAAGATCGACGAGATCGAGCGCGTGACCAAGCACGACGTCATCGCTTTCCTCACGCACCTGGCAGAATTCGTCGGGCCGGATGCCCGCTTCATCCACCAGGGCATGACCTCGTCGGACGTGCTCGACACATGCCTGGCTGTGCAGTTGACCCGTGCCAGCGACCTTCTGCTTGCCGATATCGACGCGCTGCTTGCCGCCCTGAAACGGCGTGCCTTCGAGCACAAGGACACCGTCACCATCGGCCGCAGCCACGGCATCCACGCCGAACCGACCACGTTCGGCGTCAAGCTGGCGCAGGCCTATGCCGAATTTTCACGCTGCCGCGAACGGCTGGTGCATGCGCGCGAGGACATCGCGACCTGCGCGATATCAGGCGCGGTCGGCACCTTCGCCAACATCGAACCCTATGTCGAGGAGCATGTGGCTGCGAAGCTCGGCCTGAAGCCGGAGCCGGTTTCGACGCAGGTGATCCCGCGCGACCGCCATGCCATGTTCTTCGCAACGCTCGGCGTCATCGCCTCGTCGATCGAGCGACTGGCGATCGAGATCCGCCATCTGCAGCGCACCGAGGTGCTGGAGGCCGAAGAGTATTTCTCGCCGGGACAGAAGGGTTCCTCGGCGATGCCGCACAAGCGCAACCCCGTGCTGACCGAAAACCTCACCGGCCTCGCCCGCATGGTGCGTTCCTACGCCATGCCGGCGATGGAGAATGTGGCGCTATGGCACGAACGCGACATCTCGCATTCGTCGGTCGAGCGCATGATCGGCCCGGACGCCACGGTGACGCTGGATTTCGCCCTGGCGCGGATCACCAGCGTCGTCGACAAGCTGCTTGTCTATCCCGAGAACATGCTGAGGAACCTCAACAAGTTCCACGGCCTGGTGCATTCGCAGCGCGTGCTGCTGGCACTGACGCAGGCCGGCGTGTCCCGCGAGGACGCCTATCGGCTGGTCCAGCGCAACGCCATGAAGGTCTGGGAGCACGGCGCCGACTTCCTTGAGGAGCTGCTGGCCGACAAGGACGTGACTGCAGTGCTGCCGGAGGCGGACATCCGCGAGAAATTCGATCTTGGCTACCACACCAAGCATGTCGACACGATCTTCAGGCGGGTGTTCGGCGAGGCCTGAGATCAGGCTTCCTTCCCCCCGTCACTCTACGGGGAGAAACAAGCTGTCACCGATGCCGGATCAGGCCTTGCCGGGCACGGTCCTGATCACGGTCCCCCACGGGTCTTCGCGGGTCTGTTCGGCCTTCACATTGTCTGAACGCATCTCGACCCAGGCGAGGCCTGAACGGGCCGGATCGCGGCGGCCGGCGCCGGCGCTTTGCCAGGTGTTGGCGCCGATGTGGTGATGGTAGCCACCCGACGACAGGAACACCGCCTGGCTGCCGTATTTCGCCACCGTGTCGAAGCCGAACTCCTGGCGCCACCAGGCCTCGGCATCCTCGGGCCGGCCGACACGCAGGTGCACATGTCCGACGACACTGTTTTCCGGCGCGCCCTGCCAGCCGGCGTCACCCGCCGGCACGCTGGCGACAACGGCCGGAATGTTCATGCGCTCAGTGGCCATCGCGACCTTGTCGCCGTTCCACTTCCAGTCCTGCGGGCGGCGGTCGACATAAATCTCGATGCCGTTGCCCTCGGGGTCCGTCAGGTAGAGAGCCTCGCTGACCAGATGATCGGACGCGCCATCAATGCCGATCTTGTTCGCGATGGCGTGGTTGATCCAACGGCCGAGATCGGCGCGGGACGGAAGCAGGAAAGCCGTGTGGAACAGGCCGGCGCTGCGGGGATCGTCCGGCTTGGCGGAAGCGTCCGGCTCCAGCACCAGCAACGGGCGGTTGGCGGCGCCGAGGGTGATGGCGCCGTCGGCGCGGCTCAGTTCCTGCAGTCCAACAACGGCACGGTAGTAGGCGGCGAGGTTTTCGGCGTCGCGCGCCTTCAGGCCGACGCGCGAAACGCTGACCGGGGTGGTCGCGGCAAAGGGCAATTCACTCATCGAAGTCTCCGTTCGGCCGGCGCTCGTCGAAGCTCCAAAGGCAAGGAGTCCCGCGCCGCCGATCATTTCGCGTCGTGTCAGGCTCAACATCCCGTCCCACGGCAATTTCTGTCTCCTCACACAGATCGTCCATCGCCATCGTTCACACAAGACAGCAAGAAGCGAACATCGTGTTCACAATCGCGATGACCCTCGCTTGCGGTCGCCCTGCGCATGGCGGCTCTCGGGCTTCACCCGTTTGGAGTACGCGACGGCGCGATCGCTCGCCTAATGATTGCAACCGTCGATACGTGATCGGACGGACAATATGCCCTTGATCTCCCGCCTTGCAGCAACCAGCACCATCGTCCTCGCGGCGCTTCAGGCTCATGCCTCGGAACAGGTTGCCGGGCGCATCCTCATCGCGGACGCGATGACGGGCCAAGTTATCCTGGACAATGGCGACGCCTACCACTTCAAGAACCCGCGCGTGTTGCTTGGGCTGGCGCCCGGCGAGACGATATCGATCCAGTTCGAAGACACAGGAGACGTGCCTGTCGCGCTTGGATTCCAGAGACGCGCCAACAAGCCCGGCACAGAGCCCAAGGATCGGCCGCTTTGGAGGGCGGATGGCGGCGACGGCAATTCGAATGGTGGCGGCGACGGCAATTCAAACGGCAGCGCCAATGGAAGCTCGAATGGCGGTGGAGACGGAAGCTCGAATGGTGGCGGCGACGGAAATTCGAACGGCAGCGCCAATGGGAGCTCGAACGGCAGCGGCGACGGAAGCTCGAATGGCGGCGGCGACGGCAATTCGAACGGCAATGCCAACGGTAATTCGAACGGCAACAGCAATGGCCACTCAAACGGAAGTTCGAACGGCAGCGCCAATGGAAGTTCCAACGGCGGTTACGAGTGGAAAAACCAACGTCAGGCCCAATTGGAATAGTCTCTCATGGGCCTTCCGGAGCCGACCTTGAATATCCTCCTGGGAAAGCGCTGGGCGCCACGTCGGCTGCTTTGCGGCTTCTGCGCGTTGCTTGCCGGGATCGCCGCGGTGGTGGGCCTTGCCAACAGGGTGCCGGGCATTTGCGGCGCCGAGCAGTTCGGCGAACGATTGGTATGGGGACGCTGGTCCTCGGAAGCCTCCGCGCCCGATGATCTCGTCGACAGGGCACCTTGTCCCTGACGAACTCCATACGAGCGCGACCATCGGGACAGGCCACCGAAAGCCCGACCACGACCATCTTCGCATGTCCGCAAAGCGCCAGTTCCCCGCCAACCGTTATCGCCGGACTTCTGGCTGTGGCCTGGGCATGGTGGCTGTCGGGATGGTGGGCCATTTCGCCATTGCAAACCGTCGCGTTGCTTGTCGGCGTCCCCATGCTGGCGATGATAGTCGTCGACATCGCCTTCGTCCGTGTGCACCGGCGCACAACCACCGGGCTGGACTTCAGCCGCTTTCGTCGTGGGGAGACCTCGCTTTCACGGATCGCTGTGAAGGTGCTGGCTTTCTATGCCGTTTGGGCCGGCATAGCCCTCCTCTACTGGCTGCTCAAGGAATACGCACCCTATCGATCCGGCCACATGTTGCGCCTTGCGGCCGGGATCGCCACACTGGCGGTCTTGCTGACGCCGCTCTACGTTGCCGTTGTCGACCGGCTCCAAACCGACCCGCATGACGAAGTCTGGCATTTCGGGCAATGGCTGCTGGGGCGCCCGCACGATGCCGACAAGGCGCGTACTCACCTTCTGGCTTCGGGCCTGCGGGCCTTCTTCCTTCCATTCCTGCTTGGGTCGATCTCGAAACTCTACCTGGCATCGGAGGCGATCAGCTTTTCCGAGGCAAGCCAATCGACACATCGGATGCTGTACTATTATCTCGACAAGCTGTGGCTACTCGACTCGATCTTCGCCAGCATCGGTTATCTCCTCGCCTCCCGTCTCCTCGACACCCACTATCGGGGAGTTTATCGCCGAGCGGGCTCGTGGTTCGTCACCGGCATCTGCTATCCGCCATACAACACGGTCTTCTTCACCGGCACAGGTTTCTACCAGGTCCGTTACTGGGACTCGGTGATTGCCGTCGACAGTTTCGTTGGGCTTGTCTGGATGGCGCTGATCGCAGTCGTCTGCACGATCTACATCGGCGCGAACCTCTCGTTCGGATTGCGTTTCTCGAATCTGAGCAAGCGCGGCATCGTGACAACGGGTCCCTACGCGCTGATGAAGCATCCAGCTTACTTCTTCAAGAATGTGAGCTGGTGGCTGATGTATGTGCCTTTTGCCGTGGTCGGCAGCCCTTTCGAAGCGCTTCGTGCGTGCCTTCTTCTTGCGATGGGAAGCGGCATCTACTACCTGCGCGCCCGCTGCGAAGAGATCGAACTCGCGGACGACCCACAGTACCAGGCCTATTGCCGCTACATCGAGCGGCATGGCCTTGTGGCGCGGCTGCGAAGCGCAATGACCGTAACGAGCTCTCCATCCTCAGGAAACCGCGCTTCCGGCGTCCAGACGGAGGAAGAACGGACGTAAAGGCAACGGTGCGGAAGGCAGGAGTCGGCCAGCACTGTTGCATCGGCGAGGCGCGCTCGCTACATGCGCGGCATGAAGGTCAAGGAAGCTGATATCCTCATCGTTCCGGGGTACACCAACTCCGGCCCGGAGCACTGGCAGACGCGCTGGGAACAGAAGCTGTCGACGGCGCGGCGTGTCGAACAGGCCGAGTGGTCAAAGCCCGTGCGCGACGACTGGACGGCGAGCGTGGCGAAAGCGGTCAACGAGGCCGAGCGCCCGGTTGTTCTCGTCGCCCACTCGCTGGGCGTCGCCGCGGCGGTCCAGGCCATCCCGCAATTCCGGCAGACTGTGGCCGGCGCCTTCTTCGTCGCGCCGCCGGATGTCGCCAATCCAGCGATCAGGCCCAGGCACCTGATGACTTTCGGCCCCTACCCGCGCGACCCGCTGCCTTTTCCGTCGATCCTGATTGCCAGCCGGAACGATCCGTTCTGTTCGTTCGACGTCGCGGAAGACATTGCTGGCGCGTGGGGCTCGCTGTTCATCGACGCGGGCGATGCCGGCCACCTCAACTCGGATTCGGGCTTCGGGCCATGGCCGGAAGGCTCGATGACCTTCGCCAAGTTCCTGACCGAACTGAAGCACCCCGGCTGAAATCGTACGGGCGCCGCCATCATTGCCGGCGCCCCTGTAGCTCCGCGGGCCCGTTCAGCCGCCGATCGACGTCTTGATGCCCTGCAGCAGCGCCTTGGCGCCAAGCCCAATGAGGGCGTGTTCCGATCCCGTGGCCAGAAGGCGATAACCCATTCCCACCACGCGGCCGGCGATGGCCGGCTCGACAACGTAGATGGCGGCATGCTTGCCGGCCTTGCGCGTGCGCTCCGCCACCGAAGCCACGGTTTCCATCATGCTCTCCATCGTCGAGCTTACAGTGGTGCCCTTCGACCAGGCGATCGAGAAATCCGACGGACCGAGGAAGATGCCATCGATGCCGGGCGTGTCCAGGATGCCGTCCAACGCATCCAGCGCGGCGCGCGTCTCGACCATCGCGAAGGCCATCGTGCGCTGGTTCGTGTCGCGCAGCCATTCGGCATGGTCACCCTTGCCGTGGCGTGGAAAGGCATAGGTCGGGCCCCAGGAGCGTTCGCCCATCGGCGGATACTTCATCGCAGCCGCGAATTGTCGGGCGTCCGCCACCGAGTTGACCATCGGCGCTATCACGGCCTCGGCGCCGAAATCGAGCGCGCGGCTCGCCATATCGAAGCGTCCGACGGGAATGCGCACCAGGGCCGGCTTGCCGACGGCCAGCACAGGCAGGATGCCCCGCAGCACACTGTCCTCGTGATGGCCGCCATGCTGCATGTCGAGCGTGACCGCATCGAAGCCCTGCCTGGCGAGGATCTCGACGGTCAGCGAATCCGGCACGCCGGACCATGCGGTGACCAGCGTTTCGTCGGCGGCAAGGCGGGTCTTCAGGGACATCGGCGAATTCCTTTCAGCTTTCTGGCAGTTTCAGCCGGAAACTACGGCGAAGGCAAAGAAAAACCGCCCGGATAGTCCGGGCGGTCGATTGGTCCAGCGCGGGCCGCTCAGGTGTTCTTGATCTGCTCGATCGCCTGCGCCATCAGCTCGTCCATGGTGCGGCGGATCTGATGGTCCGACTGCGCGACGCCGGCGGCGTCGAAATCCTTGCGGATCTTGCGGAAGACGTCGTGATCGCCGGCTTCCTCGATATCGGAAACCACCACCTCCTTGGCATAGGCCTCGGCATCCGCGCCGGTCTTGCCCAGCTTATCGGCGGCCCACAGGCCGAGCGCCTTGTTGCGGCGCGCGGAAGCCTTGAACCGAAGCTCTTCGTCGAACGCGAACTTGCGCTCAAAGCCCTCTTCGCGATCCTTCATGCTGCTCATGGCGTTCCTCCGATGGAATCCGATTCGTTGTTACCGACAAGTGTGTATTGGTCCAGCACAAACCAAAACGTCGCGGGCCGGTCAATATGCTCCGCGCATGCTGCGCTGCGGCATTTCGGTCCTGAAAGCGCCCGGAAAGCGGTTGATTGCAAGGATTTGGCGATTGAGCAAACCGGGCGATTGGGATAGACACCGGCATTGAACCCTACCGCTGCCCGCATTATTTCAGGCAAACGGACAGGAACAGCTCGCGTGCCGTCCGTCCGAAAAAATCCAGAGAACAACAAATGAAAAATCGCCGCCGAATTTATGAAGGCAAGGCCAAGATCCTCTATGAAGGACCCGAGCCCGGAACGCTGATCCAGTTCTTCAAGGATGACGCCACCGCGTTCAACAAGAAAAAGCATGAAGTGGTCGACGGCAAGGGCGTGCTCAACAACCGTATTTCGGAGCACATCTTCAACCACCTCAACCGGATGGGCATCCCCACCCACTTCATCCGCCGCCTCAACATGCGCGAGCAGCTGATCAAGGAAGTCGAGATCATCCCGCTTGAGGTGGTGGTGCGCAATGTCGCCGCCGGCTCGCTGGCCAAGCGCCTCGGCATCGAGGAAGGCACGGTGCTGCCGCGCTCGATCATCGAGTTCTATTACAAGGCCGACGCGCTCGACGATCCGATGGTGTCGGAAGAGCACATCACCGCCTTCGGCTGGGCGAGCCCGCAGGAGATCGACGACATCATGGCGCTGGCCATCCGCGTCAACGACTTCCTGTCCGGCCTGTTCATGGGCGTCGGCATCCAGCTCGTCGACTTCAAGATCGAGTGCGGCCGTCTGTTCGAGGGCGACATGATGCGCATCGTCGTCGCCGACGAGATCTCGCCCGATTCCTGCCGCCTGTGGGATGTCGCGACCCAGGACAAGCTCGACAAGGATCGTTTCCGCCGCGACATGGGCGGCCTCGTCGAAGCCTACCAGGAAGTTGCCCGCCGCCTCGGCATCATGAACGAGAACGAGCCGCCGCGCCCCACCGGCCCGGTGCTGGTCGCCTCGTCCGAGATGCCCAAGGGCACGAAGCACTGATCCCAGGGTGTCGATAAACCCTTCCGCAGATCGAAACAGGAGCATCTCCAGCGTGATCAAGGCCCGCATTACCGTAACCCTCAAGAACGGCGTGCTCGACCCGCAAGGCAAGGCGATCGAACACGCGCTGTCGGGGCTGGGCTTTGATGGCGTCGGCCAGGTGCGGCAGGGCAAGGTCTTCGACGTAGAGCTTGCCGGGTCGGACAAAGCCAAGGCCGAGGCCGACCTCAAGGCGATGTGCGAGAAGCTGCTGGCGAACACGGTGATCGAGAACTACAGCGTCCAGATCGCCTGAGGCACGCGGGCATCTCGGACAAAGACGAGCGTTCTTCTTGAGATGCCCAACGACACCCAAATCTCGAAATTCATGAGCCTGGTCCTGCGGCACGCCCCGCAGGAAGCGGGATTGACGCTCGACGAGAATGGCTGGGCCGATCTCGGCGCGCTCTGCGCGGTTATCGAGCACAAGTTCGGCGCCTCGGCCACGGACGTGGCGCGCGTGGTGGCGGAAAATCCGAAGAAGCGCTTTGCCATAGAGGGCGACCGGATCCGCGCCGTCCAGGGTCACAGCGTCGATATCGACCTCGGACTGCAGCCGAGCGCGCCGCCCGCGATCCTCTATCACGGCACCAAACAGGAATTCCTCGGGGCCATCCTGCGCGAGGGGCTGACCAGCCAGTCGCGCCAGCATGTTCATCTGTCGAAGGACGTGGAGACGGCGCTGATCGTGGCGCGGCGGCGCAAGGGAAAAGATGTTATCCTGCGTGTCGACTCGGCAGCCATGGCTGGGGACGGAGCGCCATTCTTTCTCTCCGATAACGGCGTCTGGTTGACCAACCACGTGCCGCCCCGGTATCTGCAAGAGATTAGCGAACGGGAACTGCCATGAAATCAGCCGTCGTCCTCCTGCCTGGCCTCAACCGCGACCGCGACATGATCGCCGCGCTGACCAAGATTTCCGGCAAGGCCCCGGTTACCGTATGGCAGACCGACACGGAAATCCCCGATGTCGACCTGATCGCCATCCCCGGCGGCTTTTCCTTCGGCGACTATCTGCGCTGCGGCGCAATCGCGGCCCGCTCGCCGGTGATCCGCGCCGTCGCCGAAAAGGCCGCCAAGGGCGTCATGGTCGTCGGCGTCTGCAATGGCTTCCAGATCCTGCTCGAGGCCGGCCTGCTGCCGGGCGCCCTGATGCGCAACGCCTCGCTCAAATTCGTCTGCCGCGAGGTCAAGCTGCAGATCGCCAACGCCAACACCATGTTCACCCGCCGCTACCAGCCGGGGCAGATCATCCGCTCGCCGGTGGCGCATCACGACGGCAACTACTTTGCCGATGCCGAGACGCTTGCCCGGATCGAGGGCGAAGGCCAGGTGGTGTTCCGCTACGCCGAGGGCACCAACCCCAACGGCTCGATCAACGACATTGCCGGCATCATCAGCAGCAAGGGCAATGTGCTCGGCCTGATGCCGCATCCGGAAAACCTCATCGAGGACGCGCATGGCGGCCGCGACGGGAGGGCGCTGTTCGAAGGCGCGCTCGGCATCGCCGCTTGATCATTCACTCCCTGACGAACAGAACGCGGAAGGCGGCCCGACCATGAGACCGACGATTGTTCGCCTTGCTCTTCTCGCAACCCTTGGCGTTGCGGTCGCCGCCTGCCAGTCCAGTCCTAAGACCGCGCCGGCGCCTTCCGGCAAGAGCGCGGCGCTGCTCGCCATGGAGCAGGTGGCGATCTCCGCCCACAAATGCTGGATCGCCAGCAAGGACCCCGCCTTCAAGGCCTACCAGATGGCCAATGAGCTGAATTCCTTCAGCGGGACGCCACGCTTCCTGCTGGTGCCGGCCAAGCATTATGGCGGCAAGCCGCTGCTGGTCGTGCAGGCGCGCGGCAACTCGAGCCGGGTGGAAGTGTTCGGCCCGCTGATGGCCGAACCGCTGGGCGCGCGCATCGGCGCGGATATAGCGCGTTGGCAGGCGGGCAACACCGCCTGCGGCGCCGCCGCCTGAGGCCAGGATGGGCCGCCTCCTGCAGATCGCGGGACTGGCTGTCGGCCTGTTTGCGCTGGTCCTGCAATTCTGCATCACCGTCCCGGCGTCCATGACGGTCGGTCGCGGCCTGTTCGGCTCGATCGTCTTCTATTTCAGCTTCTTCACCATCCTGACCAACATCGGCGTCGTCCTGGTGTACGCTTCCCTGCTGTCAGCCAGTTCCTATGCCTGGCTGCCCGGCTTCGCCGGCTATCGGATGCGTGGAGCGATGGTGGTTTCGATTGCGGTGGTCCATATCGTCTACGTCACGCTTCTGGCGCATCTGTCGAACCCGCAGGGGCTTTTCCTGCTTTGCGACGTGTTGCTGCACTATGTGACGCCGGCGCTTTTCGTTCTGTGGTGGCTGGTCGCCGGCGCCGACGGGCGCACACGCTGGAGCGACATCTCCTGGTGGATGCTTTATCCCCTGGCCTATCTCGCCTACGTGCTGGCGCGTGCACCATTCGCCGGCGAAGTGCCCTACCCGTTCCTCGACCTCACGAAGAACAGTGTCGGAAGCGTCGCCGTCTCGACGCTTGGCGTCACCGCGGTTTTCCTGGTGCTGAGCGTCGTCGCCGTGCTCGCCGACAACGGCATTGCCCGCATACGCGCTCCCCGGCACGTTGGCTGACCGGACCGGGGCAACGCGCCACGGCCCGTCGAAGCTGCCATCATTCCCAGAGAGGCCTGATGCCCTCGCGATGGGCATCGCAGCGCGAAATCCCGATATCCTTGAGCTGCTCGTCGGTCATTTCCAGCAGGGCAAGCCGGCTGCGACGCCGGTCGAGCACTGCATTGATCCAGACGAAGAACGACACCACTGCGCGAGAAAACCGGCGAACATGGGTTTCCCGGCCGAACGAGCGCTGCATGCGCTCGGCGTCTCGACGGATTGTCCCTATTGCACTCATTTTCATCCTGCCAATTGCTACTATTTCTGCCCTTTTCACCGCGCATTCCATATGTATTGACTCGAAAAACGGTGCAATATAAGAAATTGTCACCATGACAAATTGGCTACCCGACCTCACCGAGGGTGCCGGCCCGCTGTATCAGCGCCTGGCCGACACGATCGAATCCGACATCGACAAGGGCGTGATCGACGCCGGCGCGAAGCTGCCGCCGCAGCGCGACCTCGCCTATGACATCGGCACGACCGTCGGCACGGTCGGCAGGGCCTATCAGTTGCTGCGCGAACGCGGCCTGGTCTCCGGAGAGGTCGGGCGCGGTACCTATGTGCTGGCGCGCCGGCCGGAACCCGGCAAGGCCGATCTCGCGCCGGCGGAAGACACCGGCACGCGCTCCGCGGAGCCCCCCCGCGGCAAGCTGCGTTTCGACAGCACCGCCGCGCCCGACATCGGCCAAGGTGCCGTCATCGCCGAATTGCTCGCGCAAACCGCGCGGGACCACCCGCACGAGATAGCGAGCTACACGCGCGACTTCCCGGACCGCTGGCATGAAGCCGGCGTGCGCTGGCTGGCGCGCAACGCGTTTCGTCCCGAGGTCGACGCGATCGTGCCCACGCTTGGCACCCATGCCGCGGTGATGGCCGCGATCGCCGCGCTGACTATGCCGGGCGACACCATCGCATTCGAGCACCTCACCTATTCGCAGATCTCTCGCAGCGCCGGCCTGGTCGGCCGCCGCACCGCCCTCGTGCTTTCGGACAGCGAAGGCATCGATCCCGATGACTTCGAGCGCGTCTGTGCCCAGAAGCATCCGAAAATGGTTTTCCTGATGCCGACCGGCCAGAACCCGACGCTGGCGATCCTTTCGGCGGAGCGCCGCGCGGCCATCGCTCGTGTCGCGCGGCAGTACAATGTCGTGCTGGTCGAGGATGACCTCTACGGCCATCTGACGGACGACCCCACGCCCTTGCTGGCCGAATACGCGCCGGAACGAACCATCGTTGCCGGCGGCCTCTCCAAATCGGTCGCCGCTGGCGTGCGCGGCGGCTGGCTTTCCTGCCCGCCGGCCTACCGCCACCGCATTCGTGTCGCGCACAAGATGATGACAGGGGGCCTGCCCTTCCTGCTCGCGGAGGTCGGCTCACGCCTGGTGCTGTCGGGCCAGGCCGCGGAATTGCGCAGGCGCAGCCTCGCGGAAATCGGCGCGCGCATCGCCATCGTGCGCGAGAGACTGGCCGGCTTTGCATTCAGGGCGCACGACAATCTGCCTTTCGTCTGGCTGACCCTGCCCGATCCCTGGCTTTCCGGCACGTTCAAGAACGCCTGCCTGGAACAAGGCGTGCTTATCGACGACGAGGACGAGTTCAAGGCCGGCCGCTCCGAGCAGGTCTCGCACGGCGCGCGCTTCGGCATTTCGCAGCCCCGCCTGAGACAAGAGGTCGCCGACGGCGTCGGCATAATCCGCCGCCTGCTGGACGAAGGCCGCGCCGGTTACGACAGCTTCTCCTGATATGGCCTGCGTAAAGGCGTTTTTCCCGGCCTTTTCCGCATTCGATGGGGTGTATCGGCCTTGACGCTTGGGATATGAGGGGACTCAAAATCCCCAACGATCCGGATGTGAACCGCCGACCATGACCATTTCGAACAGCGTGCCGATCACCGCCGAGCTCATTGCCGCGCACGGGCTGAAGCCCGACGAATACCAGCGCATCCTCGACCTCGTCGGCCGTGAGCCGAGCTTCACCGAGCTCGGCATCTTCTCGGCGATGTGGAACGAGCACTGCTCGTACAAATCGTCGAAGAAGTGGCTGCGCACCCTGCCCACCAGCGGCCCGCAAGTGATCCAGGGGCCGGGCGAGAATGCCGGCGTGGTCGACATCGGCGACGGCGACTGCGTCGTCTTCAAGATGGAGAGCCACAACCATCCGTCCTTCATCGAGCCCTACCAGGGCGCGGCGACCGGCGTCGGCGGCATCCTGCGCGACGTCTTCACCATGGGCGCCCGTCCCGTCGCGGCGATGAACGCGCTGCGTTTCGGCGCGCCGGACCATCCCAAGACCCGCCACCTCGTGGCCGGCGTGGTCTCGGGCGTCGGCGGCTACGGCAACTCCTTCGGCGTGCCGACGGTCGGCGGCGAAGTCAATTTCGACGCGCGCTACAACGGCAACATCCTGGTCAACGCCTTCGCCGCCGGCCTCGCCAAGACCAATGGCATTTTCCTGTCGCAGGCCAAGGGCGTCGGCCTGCCCGTGGTCTACCTCGGCGCCAAGACCGGCCGCGATGGCGTCGGCGGCGCTACCATGGCATCCGCCGAATTCGACGACAAGATCGACGAGAAGCGCCCGACGGTGCAGGTCGGCGATCCCTTCACCGAAAAATGCCTGCTCGAAGCCTGCCTCGAGCTCATGGCCTCGGGCGCCGTCATCGCCATCCAGGACATGGGCGCCGCCGGCCTCACCTGCTCGGCAGTCGAGATGGGCGCCAAGGGCGACCTCGGCATCGAGCTCGATCTCGACAAGGTGCCGGTGCGCGAGGAGCGCATGAGCGCCTACGAGATGATGCTGTCGGAAAGCCAGGAGCGGATGCTCATGGTTCTGCGTCCCGAAAAGGAGGAAGAGGCCGAGGCGATCTTCCGCAAATGGGGTCTCGACTTCGCCATTGTCGGCAAGACTACCGATGACCTGCGCTTTCGTGTGCTGCATCAGGGCGAGGAAGTGGCGAACCTGCCGATCAAGGACCTCGGCGACCAGGCGCCAGAATACGACCGCCCCTGGACGGAGCCGCGGAAGCCCGCACCGCTCGCCGCGAACGACGTGCCTCAGGCCGATGTCGCCGACGCCCTCCTACGGTTGCTCGGCGGTCCCGACCTGTCCTCGCGGCGCTGGGTATGGGAGCAGTACGACACGCTCATCCAGGGCAATTCGCTGCAGCTTCCCGGCGGCGACGCCGGCGTGGTCCGCGTCGAGGGCCATCCGACCAAGGCGCTCGCCTTCTCGTCGGACGTGACGCCGCGCTACTGCGAGGCCGACCCATATGAGGGCGGCAAGCAGGCGGTGGCCGAATGCTGGCGCAACCTGACCGCAACCGGCTCCCTGCCGCTCGCGGCCACCGACAATCTCAATTTCGGCAACCCGGAACGCCCCGAAATCATGGGCCAGTTCGTCGGCGCGGTGAAAGGCATCGGCGATGCATGCCGCGCGCTTGGCTTCCCGATCGTCTCCGGCAACGTGTCGCTCTACAACGAGACCAACGGCCGCGGCATCATGCCGACCCCGACCATCGGCGGCGTCGGCATGATCGCCGACTGGTCGAAGATGACGCGGATCGGCTTCGCCGCCGAAGGCCAGATGATCCTGCTGGTCGGCGCACCATCGAGCTGGGGAACGCATCTCGGCCAGTCCGCCTACATGCGCGACATCCATGGCCGCACCGACGGCCCGCCGCCGCCGGTCGATCTCGAGCACGAGAAGCGTGTCGGCGACCATGTGCGCGACCTGATCGCTTCGGGCGTGGTGACCGCGGCGCATGACGTCTCCGACGGCGGCATCGCGGTCGCGCTTGCCGAGATGGCTATGGCCTCCGGCATCGGCGCGACCGTTCCCGGTCTTGCCGGCACCGATCCCATCCCGGTCTGGTTCGGCGAGGACCAGGGGCGTTATCTCCTCACCCTGTCCGTAGATCCGAACGGCGCCGAATGGGAAGCGATCCGCAAGCAGCAGGCCGACCTCGGCATATTCGCTCCGTGGATCGGCACGACCGGCGGCAACGAGCTGAAGCTCGGCGAGGCGCGCGCCATCCCTGTCAGCGAACTGAAGGACGCGCATGAAGGCTGGTTCCCGCGCTTCATGGACCTAGCCAGTTGACGAGACTGGCCGCGCGAGCGCTGCTTGCCGCCGTCTTCTGGCCGTCGCTGTTCTTTCTCTGGTTCCTGGCGCCGCTCGCCTTCCTCACCTGGTCGACGGTGGGCGGCACCATCTGCGACCAGATGGAGACGCGGGCGGAGTTCCTCGCGGCGGCCAACGGCACCATTCCGCTGCTGCTGCTCCAGAATCTCCTCTATGCGGTGCCGATTGCCTGCCTGGTCGTCTGGAGCCGATTGTTTCCGGATCCGGTGCGCATGGGCCGCGTCGCTCTCAGCCTGAAGCTCTTCGTTATCGCCGGGATCGCTCAAGCGCTGTGGGCCTACGGCTCCTCGCTCGTCTGCGACGGCAGCGGCCGAGCCTTCTTCTCGCCGCTCTGGCAGGTGACGGGCTATCTTCCCATCATCAGCGTGGCGCTCAACCTGCCGCTTTATGTGCTTGTCTTCAGTCTCGGTCGCGCGTTCTCGATGCGCGACGACATTCCCGAAGACGACGCTGCGAAGTGACCCGGCCGATCCGGATCACCGCGCTATTCCGGTGTCTCTCGCAGGCGATCACCCGAAAACCGCGATTCCACTTTTCTGGGGCATGCGTTAGGCTCTATCCGAATCTCATCGCATGGGCCCGGCCCGCATAAACAGGATCTTGCCATGGCAATGGACGCCCGCGACATCGAAAAGCTCATCAAGGAAGGCATCCCGGATGCCAAGGTGACGATCCGGGACCTGGCCGGAGACGGCGACCACTATGCAGCCGAGGTCGTGGCCGAGAGCTTTCGCGGCAAGAGCCGGGTGCAGCAGCACCAGATGGTCTATGACGCGCTGAAGGGCAACATGGGCGGCGTGCTCCATGCCCTTGCCCTGCAGACCAGCGTGCCCGACTAGAGTCCCGCTCGCGCTTCGCGTTGCGTCGCCGTGCCTGCCGCGGCACACGCGGAGATCCGCAGACTTGGCCCAAGACGCCGCATCCTTTGCGCCATTTCGGCGGCGCCACGGCTAACGACTTGTTTCGGCCCATCTATGGGTTTATCTGATGGACATGTTTCGAGCCTGACTCCCACAGGCATGAAAGGATCGTCCATGAGCGGTATCAGCGACTACATCGACAATGAAGTGAAGAGCAACGACGTCGTGCTCTTCATGAAGGGCACGCCCGGCTTCCCGCAGTGCGGCTTCTCCGGTCAGGTGGTGCAGATTCTCGACTATGTCGGGGTCGACTACAAGGGCGTCAACGTGCTCACCTCGGCCGACCTGCGCCAGGGCATCAAGGACTATTCCAACTGGCCGACCATTCCGCAACTCTACGTGAAGGGCGAATTCGTCGGCGGTTGCGACATCGTGCGCGAGATGTTCCAGGCCGGCGAGTTGCAGGACTTCCTGGTGGAAAAGGGCGTCAGCGTCAAAGGCGCCGCCTGAGCGAACTTCGCCGGCCGTTGGCCGGCAACACCGATTCCCGGGGCTGCCCCACCTCGGCATTGTAGTTCTCGATAATGAGAGCGAACGAACGGATGCGCCGGCTTACCGGCGCATGTTCGTTTAAAAGACTGGATCTCGCCGTGGACAAGCAGGCAGTGGCGCAGCAATCGGCAACGAGCTTGCCCATTCCGCGCTGGGAATTCATCGCGCTCTGCGCGGCGCTGATGGCGCTTAACTCGCTCGCCATCGACATCATGCTGCCGGCGCTGCAGCAGATCGGCGCCTCGCTCGGTGTCGAAAACGAGAACCACCGCCAGTACGTCATCACCGCCTACATTCTCGGCTTCGGTGCCGGGCAACTCTTCTTCGGACCAATTTCCGACCGCTTCGGGCGCCGGTCGCCACTGGTTTCAGGATTGGTCTTCTACATTGCCGCGGCCGCGGCCGCGGCCGTAGCGCCGAGTTTCACCACCCTGCTCGTCTGCCGAGCGGCGCAAGGCATCGGCGCCGCCGCGACGCGCGTGATCGCGGTCTCGATCGTGCGCGACACATTCGAAGGCCGTCGCATGGCTGAGGTGATGTCGTTGATCTTCATGGTGTTCATGGCCGTGCCGGTCGTTGCGCCCAGCATCGGCCAGTTCATCATGCTGTTCGCGACCTGGCATTGGATTTTCATCGGCATGGCCATCGGCGCCCTGATCGTTTCAGCGTGGGCGCTGACGCGCCTGCCCGAGACATTGCATCCCGAATACCGGCGGCCGCTGACCTTCAGTGCCATTGTCGGCGGCTTCCGCATCGTGCTCACAAACCGCATCGCGCTCTGCTATGCCTTCGCCAGCACCTGCATCGTCGGCGCCATGTTCGGCTTCGTCAATTCGGCGCAGCAAATCTATCTCGACGTTTTCCATGTCGGCGAGATGTTCCCGGTCATCTTCGCGGGTGTCGCCGGCGTGCTGGCCTTGTCCAACTTTCTCAACTCCCGGCTGGTCGGCCGCATCGGCATGCGACGGATGTCGCAAGGCGCGCTGCTCCTGTTCCTGACCATAAGCCTTGCCTGGCTGATCGTTTCGCTGGAAATAACGATGCCGCTGTGGCTGTTCGTCACCTTCTTTGCAGGCGCCATGCTGCCGTTCGGCGCACTTGGCGCGAATTTCAATGCACTCGCCATGGAGCCATTGGGTCAACTGGCCGGCACGGCCTCGTCCATGCTCGGCTTCATGCAGACCTTCCTCGGCGGCGTGCTCGGCATGCTCATCGGACAGGCCTTCAACGGCACGGTGACGCCGCTCGCCGCGGGTTTCTGCGCCGTCTCGGTCGCGGCCCTGCTGATGATCCTGATCGCCGAGCGCGGGCGGCTGTTCCAGCCGCATAATCCGCCGGTCTAGAGACCAGGCGGTCTGCCCTGCCCATCCTGGATCAGGATTTGCGCTCGGGCGTCCACGTGAAGAGCGGCGAAAGTATGCGCCCTGCGATCGCGCCGCCCATGCTTTCGGTGAAAGGCACCGGCAGGGCCTTGTCGAGGGCCTCGAGCACGGATGCAACGAAAGCTTTGTTCAGCCGGTCGTCCTGCCCCAGCTTGGAGAACGTGGCGCGCGGCTTGCCGATGAGCGTTCCGTCGCGACGAAGCGAAAAGCGTAGCGTCAGGGCCATGCCATCCGTTCCGGGAGGCGGCTGCCAACAGGCGTAAATGGCTTCAGCCATATCGGATATGGAGTTTACCGGGTCGCGACTTCCGCAGGCGCGTTCCTCCGCCTGGGCCCTGCCGGACCCTGAACTGACCATGACGGCGAAAGCCAGCGCGGCCACCGCATATCGAAAGTTCATTTGTCCCCCCGGACTTTCGATCAAGTCATACAGCAGCCCGGCTCGACCTGCCGGGCCTTGCAAGCGAACCTATACTAGTCTGCCCACAACTCATGGCGCAACTCGCTCCAGCTTTGCCTGTCCGGCGCGACGAGCAGGCCGCCGTCGACATGTGACGGCAGATAGGCGCTGCCGTCTACCCGGGCCGCGTGGCCTCCCGCTTCCTGGTGGATCAGCACGCCGGCCAAATGGTCCCACGGCATCAGCTTGTTGTAGACGACGAAATGCGCATGGCCGCTGGCCAGCAGCCGGTATTCATGCGCAGCGCACCGATAGGCGAATTGCGATAGGGACTTGGTCTGGTTCCGGGCGAGCTTCGAACGCTCCGGCTCGTTCAGATATTGCCACGACACCGAGCCTGTCATCTGCGACATCGGCGCCGGGGCCGCGACATGCACCTTCTCGACGAGGCCGTGGGCATGGCGAATGTGACTGCCGGCGCCCCTGGCGCCGATCAGCCAGTCCTTGCCGACAGGATCGTGGATGATGCCCGCCACCGTCTCGCCCGCGACGACGACGGCCAGCATGACGCCGAAAAGCGGGACGCCCGAAGCGAAGTTGAACGTGCCGTCGACGGGATCGATAACAAAGGCGAGGTTGGCCTCGCCAAGCCCCTGGAGCAGCGCGGGATTGTCCGAACACGCTTCCTCGCCGATGACCATGGCCTGGGGATAGCGCTCGCGCAGCCTGGCGGTGATGAGCCGCTCCGCGTTCACGTCGGCCTCGGTCACGAGGTCGGCCGCCGAAGTCTTCTGACGGATGTCACCGCCGCCCAATCGACGAAAGCGCGGCATGATTTCGGCCTTGGCCGCGTCCGCGAGAAGGTCGGCGAGCCAGTCGATCGCGCTATCGTCAAATGTCATTGCTGGTGTCTTGTCCCGTGGTGAGGTTCTGGTTGAGGGCGGCGAAGTCGAACAGCTTCCTGTCGAGGAGATGCGAGGGCCTGGTGTTGGCAAGCGCCCGGATCATGGTGTCCTTGCGTCCCGGCATGCGCTTCTCGATGTCGTCGAGCATCGCCTTCATGGCGTTGCGCTGCAATCCTTCCTGGCTGCCGCAGAGATCGCAGGGAATGATCGGGAACCGCATGGCGGAGGCGAATTTCTCGAGATCGGTCTCGGCGCAGTAGCTCAGCGGCCGAAGTACCATTACGTCGCCCTCGTCATTGAGCAGCTTTGCCGGCATGGCGGCAAGGCGCCCGCCATGGAAGAGGTTCATGAAGAACGTCTCCAGTATGTCCTCGCGGTGGTGGCCCAGCACCAGCGCCGAACACCCCTCCTCCCTGGCGATGCGATACAGATGGCCACGCCTCAGCCGCGAGCAGAGCGAGCAGTAGGTGCTGCCCTCGGGCAGCTTGTCCGTGACCACGGAATAGGTGTCCTGGTACTCGATGCGATGCTGGATGCCGTGGCTGTCGAGATAGTCCGGCAGGATATGCTTGGGGAAGTTGGGTTGCCCCTGGTCGAGATTGCAGGCCAGCAGGTCGACCGGCAGCAGGCCGCGCCACTTGAGGTCGAGCAGCACCGCGAGCAGGCCGTAGGAATCCTTGCCGCCGGACAGCGCCACCAGCCAGCGCTCGCCCGGCTTGATCATCGAGAAATCCTCGATCGCCTGGCGGGCGTTCCGCAGCAGCCGTTTGCGCAGCTTGTTGAATTCGACCGAGGACGGCGCGTCGGCAAAGAGCGAGTGGAACCCGCCTTCGGATTCTTCGGTGATCGGCTCAAGCGATCCGACGTCTGGAAGCATGTTCATGGCGCTGATGCCCGCGGTTCATTTCGCCGCCCGGATTATCGCATCGGCCCGCAAATCCAAATCGATTTCTGTTCGCCAAACAAAAAGGCCGCCCAAGGGGCGGCCTTCGATGATTGCGTAGACCGGAAATCGATCAGCGCGAGTAGAATTCGACGACGAGGTTCGGTTCCATCTGCACAGCGAACGGAACGTCCGACAGGCCCGGAACGCGAGCAAAGGTCGCGGTCATCTTGTTGTGGTCGGCTTCGATGTAGTCCGGCACGTCGCGCTCGGCGAGGGCCACCGACTCCAGCACGATCACGAGCTGCTTCGACTTCTCGCGCACCTCGATGACGTCGCCGGCCTTGCAGCGGTACGAGCCGATGTTGACGCGCTTGCCGTTGACGTTCACGTGGCCGTGGTTGACGAACTGACGGGCCGCGAAAATGGTCGGCACGAACTTGGCGCGATAGACGACCGCGTCGAGACGCGACTCGAGCAGGCCGATCAGGTTCTCGGAGGTGTCGCCCTTGCGGCGGTTCGCCTCTTCATAGACCTTGCGGAACTGCTTTTCCGAAACGTCGCCATAGTGACCCTTCAGCTTCTGCTTGGCGCGCAGCTGCAGGCCGAAGTCGGAAAGCTTGCCCTTGCGGCGCTGGCCGTGCTGGCCGGGGCCGTATTCGCGCTTGTTGACCGGGGACTTCGGGCGGCCCCAGATGTTCTCGCCGAGACGGCGGTCGATCTTGTATTTCGCGGATTCGCGCTTGCTCATCGCATTCCCTTTCAAAACAATGTACCCGGGACCTCACGGCCCGGGTGAAGGAAACGCGCCCTCCTGTGGCCCCCGTTTTCGGGACCTGACAGGGTTTTCCACGCAAAGCGACGAAAAACCCACGGGACACGTCAAAAGAAACCACCGGGCGTCGCCACCCGGTGTTGGTGGGCCTGTTAAACCGAGATTCTGTTGGTGTCAAGCTTGTGAATGGCGTGGCCCAAGCCGCCCTTGTACCGTCCAGGACGTCGATACGATGCCGATGTCGCGGAAGGTCTGCGCCAACGGCACCAAGAGACTGGAGCGAGGGAGCCCGTTGATATGAGAAATGTTCTCCTTGCCTTGGCCGGCGTCGCGATGCTCGCAGGATCGATCGCCGTGGCGTCGGAACCGGCCCTGGCGCATCCAAAGCCGGTCTGCCACTGGGTCAAGATAAAGAGATACGTCTGGCGCGACGGTCACCGCAAGCTGGTGTTCATAAGGGCCGAGAGCTGCCGCAACCGCGTCTGGTAGTCAGTCGACATCCGGAAGGCAGATCCACGAGCCCGCAATGCGTTTCACAGGCCTCAGATGATCTTGGCGCGCCTCTGTTCGCGGCGTCTCAATTCCCGGATTTCTTTGCAGGCAGTCCCTTGCGCTTCGTCGCGGCGAACTCCTCGAGCTGCTTCTCGCTCATCGAGTCGTACATTTCGCGCGAGGCGCCCTTGAGTTCGCTCTTGCTGGTGTCGCCGCGCTTGGCGGACAGTGCCGCGCCCGCGGCCTTCTGCTGGGCTTTCGATGTTGCCGGCATGATGCCTACTCCTTTGCTGCAGGAGAAACGCCGCGCTCCGGCGGCAGTTCCAGACCGAGCCGGCTTACTCGCGCCCTGCCTGCGGTCATGCCATCACCATGAGAAGAAGAGGCCGGCCTTCGCGATTTTCGTCCGCGAGCCTTCCGGCGCCTGGAGCGCCAGTGTAGGACGGCTCTATGAAATCGCTGACTGATCCCTCCCAGGCACTCACCATCGGCCTTTCCAAGATCCGCACCGAATTCCACGTTCCGGATGGATTTCCGGCCGAGGTGCTGGCCGCGGCGGAGAAAGCGTCCAGGCGCGTGCCCGACCAGCACACGGATCGGACCGCAGTGGCGTTCGTCACGCTCGACCCGGCGACCTCCACCGACCTCGATCAGGCGTTCTCGATTGAGGCGAGCGGCGGCGATCTTCTGTTGCACTACGCCATTGCCGACGTCGCCTGGTTCGTCGAGGACGGCGACGCGGTCGACGTCGAGGCCTGGGCGCGGGGCGAAACGCTCTACCTGCCGAACGGCAAGGCCGGGCTCTATCCGCCGGTGCTTGCCGAGGGTGCGGCAAGCCTGCTGCCCGATGGACCGCGGCCGGCTGTCGTCTTCACGGTTCGTGTGGCACAGGACGGCGCGGTGAAGCTGGACGGCGTGGAGCGGGCAATCATCAAGAGCCGCGCGAAGCTGGCCTATGACAGCGTGCAACCCTCCGACGTTCCGGCCGGATTCGCCGAAATGGCGCGGCGCATTACGGCAAACGAAGAGCGTCGTGGCGCTTCACGCGTCGACCCGCCCGAACAGGAGGTCGAACAGCTCGCCGACGGAACGTTCCGGCTTTCGTTCCGGCCGCTCCTGCAATCCGAACAGGACAACGCCACGCTTTCGCTGGCCGCCAACATGGCGGTTGCCGACGCCATGCTGGCGCACAAGACAGGATTGTTCCGGGTGATGTCGGAGCCGGATGCTTCCCGGGCGCAAAGGCTGCGCAACGCGGCGCAGGCGCTCGGCCTGTCCTGGCCGGCCACCGCAAGCCTGCGCGACTACCAGCGTACCCTGGACCCGGCCGATCCGCGACAGGCGGCGCTGATGCTGGAAATCCGCCGTGCGAGCCCCGGCGCGTCCTATCAGCCCTATCAGGAAGGCGTCGTTCCCTGGCACGAGGCGATGGCGGCGACCTACGCCCATGCCACCGCTCCCCTCAGGCGGCTGGCCGACCGCTACGTCGTGCGCTGCGCGCTGGCGATCGCCAATGGCCAGCCCGTTCCGCAGGCCGTCACCGACGCGTTCGCCAGACTGCCCAAGGTGATGGGACGCGGGGACGCCCGCGCCTCGCAGATCAACCACGCGGCGATCGACCTTGCCGAGGCGGTGATGCTCAGGGGACGCGAAGGCGAGACGTTCGACGCCGTCGTTACCGACTTCGTCGATCATGGCGTGCGCGTGCAACTCGCCGACCTGGCAGTCGTCGCCAACGTAAACGCCTCCGGGCTGAGACAGGGCGACCGCCTGAAGCTCAGACTGGTCTCGGCGGATCCGGATCAACGCAGAATCGTGTTCGAGCCTGCCACGCCAGCTTGAGCGAAAGGCATTTCCGCGACGCGCCAGCCGGCTCTAGAGCGCCGCGCGTCCTTTTGGACGCGCAAAGGACGCTCCAGCACTTTGATTTGCGCATGATCCTTTCCGAAAATCGATTCCGATTTTCGGGGTCATGCGCTAGCGCGCAGTCAGTCCAAAACCCTGGATCAGGCGCCGCGTGGCGAAATCCACCTTGCCCGAGGTGAAGACGGCAATATCGGGTTCGCTCTCGCCGGATGTCTCCCCGACAGGTTCGAGCAGTGACATGGTGCGGCGCGCGATCGCCTCGGCCGGATCGATCCAATCCACCGGCCAGGGGGCAGTCTTGCGCATGCGGTTGACGAGGAACGGATAGTGCGTGCAGGCGAGCACGACGATGTCGGTCCGCGCCTCCTCGTTCTCCAGGAAGCATGGCGATATCTCGGCGCGCACCACCTCCTCGTCGACAAAGCCCTCCCGCATGTAGGTCTCGGCCAATCCGGCCAGCCTGTCGCTGCCGACCAGCCTGACATGGCATTTCTGCGCCCAGCGGCTGATCAGGTCGCGCGTGTACTGGCGTTTCACCGTGCCGGGCGTCGCCAGGACGGAAACAAGGCCGGAGCGGGTGCGCTCCGCGGCCGGCTTGATCGCCGGCACCGTGCCAACGAAGGGGTGGCCCGGAAAACGCTCGCGCAACGCATCGATGACCAGCGTCGAGGCGGTGTTGCAGGCGATCACGGAGATGGCCGGAGAGAACCGGTCGAGAAGCCCCTCGAACAGATCCAGAAGATGGGCCTTCAGGTCATCCTCTTCCCAGGCGCCGAAAGGGAAGGCAGCGTCATCTGCGACGTAGATGAAACGGCGATCCGGCATGAGCACGCGCGCCTCGCGCAGCACGGTCAGTCCGCCGATGCCGGAATCGAACATCAGGATCGGGCGCTCAGTCATTGTCGGTCCCTTTGCCGCCCTGGCGCGGTACATCCTCGTCGTCGGCGGGCGCGGCCTTGTGGGAGTCGCGGTCGGCCTTCGCCTTGCGTTCGGGATAGCCGGCGCCGCGCGGCTCCTTCGGCGAGAAATAGTCGAGCGAGGCGACGACGCCGCGCAACACCTTGAGTTCCGGCTCTGCAAAGCCGGCGCGCGTCAGCACCGCGCGCAGATTGTCGACCATCTTCGGCTTCTTCGGCGCCGGGCGGAAATAGCCGCGCGCCTCGAGCGCGGCCTCCAGATGGGCAAACAGGCCGTGCAACTGCTCTTTTGTCGCCGGCTGCATTTCGGGGCTGGAGAAGTTGGTCTTCGTCTCGTCCTCAAGGCCCGACTTCATCCACTCGTAGGACATCAGCAGCACGGCCTGCGCGATGTTGAGCGAGGAGAAGCCAGGATCGACCGGAAACGTCACGATCTCGTCGGCAAGGCCGACCTCGTCATTGTAGAGGCCGAAGCGCTCGCGGCCGAACAGAATGCCGGTGCGCTGCCCGGCCTGCGTGCGCGCCCGCAGCGCCCTGCCCGCTTCCACCGGGCCACGCACCGGCTTGAAACCGTCGCGTTCGCGCGCCGTGGTGGCGAAGATGAAATTCAGGTCGGCGACCGCCGAAGCGAGGTCGTCGAACACCCGCGTGGCGTCGATGACGTGGTCGGCGCGGCTTGCGGCGGCGCGCGCCTTTTCGCTCGGCCATCCGTCGCGCGGATTGACGAGGCGCAGTTCGGACAGGCCGAAATTCGCCATGGCGCGCGCGACCATGCCTATGTTCTCGCCGAGCTGCGGCTCGACAAGGATGATCGCCGGGCCGGCCGGCGATTTGACGTTGGAATTCTCACTGGAGGACATGGCGACCAATCAAATGGGCATTGCGGCGAATTTCACGCTGCCCTGCCATATTCGGTCAGGAAAATGAAGCATTCGCAAATCGCGGGCGAAAGACCGAAGCCGCGCGCGTGACCAATCGTCTCCCGGCGCTTGCGATGCCGGCCAATGTTTGCGCCCCCGCCACCGCTTTGGTATAGGGGCCGCACCTTTCCCAGGCCGAGCCGGTGCGCGAGGCCGTTCCATTCCAGCAACGAGGCAGTCTTTCCATGGCGAAGATCAAGGTGGCGAACCCGGTCGTCGAACTCGACGGCGACGAGATGACCCGCATCATCTGGCAGTTCATCAAGGACAAGCTGATCCACCCTTATCTCGACCTCAAGCTCGAATATTACGACCTCGGCATCGAGCACCGCGACGCGACCAATGACCAGGTGACCATCGATTCGGCGAACGCCATCAAGAAATACGGCGTCGGCGTGAAGTGCGCGACCATCACCCCCGACGAGCAGCGCGTCGAGGAATTCAAGCTCAAGAAGATGTGGAAGTCGCCAAACGGCACCATCCGCAACATCCTGGGCGGCACCATCTTCCGCGAACCGATCATCATGAAGAACGTTCCGCGCCTGGTGCCGGGCTGGACCAAGCCGATTGTCGTCGGCCGCCATGCCTTCGGCGATCAGTACCGCGCCACCGATTTCCGCTTCCCCGGCAAGGGCAAGCTGACGATCAAGTTCGTCGGCGAGGATGGGCAGGTGATCGAGCACGACGTGTTCGACGCGCCCGGCTCCGGCGTCGCCATGGCCATGTACAATCTGGACGAATCGATCCGCGAATTCGCGCGCGCCTCGCTGAACTACGGCCTGCTGCGCAACTTCCCGGTCTACCTGTCGACCAAGAACACCATCCTCAAGGCCTATGACGGCCGCTTCAAGGACATCTTCCAGGACGTCTACGAGAAGGAGTTCGAGGCCGAGTTCAAGGCGCGCAAGCTCTGGTACGAGCACCGCCTGATCGACGACATGGTGGCCTCCAGCCTGAAGTGGTCGGGCGGCTACGTCTGGGCCTGCAAGAACTATGACGGCGACGTGCAGTCCGACACGGTGGCGCAGGGCTTCGGCTCGCTCGGCCTGATGACCTCGGTGCTGATGACGCCGGACGGCAAGACGGTGGAGGCGGAGGCCGCCCACGGCACCGTCACCCGCCACTACCGCCAGCACCAGAAGGGCGAGGAAACCTCGACCAACTCGATCGCCTCGATCTTCGCCTGGACGCGCGGCCTCGCGCATCGCGCCAAGCTCGACGACAACGCCGAGCTGAAGCGCTTCTCCGAGACGCTGGAGAAGGTCTGCATCCAGACCGTCGAGTCCGGCTTCATGACCAAGGACCTGTCGCTGCTGATCGGCCCCGACCAGCCCTGGCTCTCGACCACCGGTTTCCTCGACAAGATCGACGAGAACCTGCAGAAGGCGATGGGGTGACCCCACAAGTCGCGAATGTCGAAGGCTCCGAAAGGAGCCTTCGCTTTTTCGGGAGACGACCAGGGCGGAGGGCAGATCGATGACCAGGCCGACCCTCTATGGCGCCGACTACAGCGTCTATGTCCGCATCGCCCGGATGGCGCTCGAGGAAAAAGGCGTCGGCTACGATCTCGTACCGGTCGACGTCTTTGCCGCCGACGGCGTTCCGGCCTGGTATCTGGCCCATCATCCGTTTGGCCGGATACCAGCTTTCGAGCACGAAGGCTTTCGTCTGTTCGAGACCGGCGCCATCACACGCTATGTCGACGAAGCTTTCGACGGTCCGGCCTTGCAGCCGGCCGACGTTCGCGGCCGGGGCATCATGAACCAGATCGTCGGCATGCTGGACGCCTATGGCTACCGGGCCATGGTCTGGGACGTCGCCGTCGAACGACTGGAAAAGACCGAGCCGGACGAGCAGCTCATCGCGGCCGGACTTCGCCAGGCCGAAACGGTGCTGGAAGTGCTCTCAGCGCTGAAGAAGGTAGGGCCCTGGCTGCTCGGCGACCAGCTCACGCTGGCGGACCTGCACGCAGCGCCGATCGTCGCTTATTTCATCAAAGTCGCGGAAGGACGCGATCTCTTGGCGAGGTATTCGGAAATCCGGGATTGGTATGCGCGCATCGCCGCGCGTCCGAGCTTTGCGCGCACTGAAAAGGTTGGGTGACCGCAGAGTCACCCTGGTGTGAGATCGGCTGGCAGTTGATGCTGGCGCCGCCCCTCATTGCCCTGCCGGGCATTTCTCCCCGTAAACGGGGAGAAAGAAGCCGGTCGCAACGCCGGCGCTCATTCAACAATCACGATTGGCGAAAGCCGCGATGACAGCGCCCTTCTCCCCGTTCAACGGGGAGAAGATGGCGGCAGCCAGATGAGGGGCGACGCAACCCTTTGATAGTGTGGATCCGGCTCGAACCAAGCCGCCCCCCAGCCTCAAGCAGCTTCGAGTGCCGCCCTTACCGCCGCAATGGCGTCGTCGGCCTTGGAGGCATCGGGACCGCCGGCCTGGGCCATGTCAGGACGGCCGCCGCCGCCCTGCCCGCCCAACGCGGCCGAGGCAACGCGAACGAGATCGACGGCACTGAAGCGACTGGTGAGATCATCGGTCACGGCGACCACGACGCTCGCCTTGTTGTCCTCGCCGGCGCCGACGAAAACGACCACGCCCGAGCCCAGCGACTTCTTGCCGGCGTCGGCGAGCGGCTTCAGGTCCTTCGGCGAAACGCCTGTCACGGCTTTGCCGAGGAACCCTATGCCGGCGACGGTCTCATTCTCGGCAGGCGCGCCCGCCGGGCCGCTGCCACCGAGCGCCAGCTTCTTGCGGGCCTCGGAAAGCTCCTTCTCGAGCTTCTTGCGCTCATCGAGCAGCGCCTCGACGCGCGCCGCCACGTCGGCGGGCGAGATTTTCAGCGTGGAGGCGACCGCCTTCAGGCGACGGTCCTGCTCGTCCAGATGCTTGCGCGCGGCTTCACCCGTCAGCGCCTCGATACGCCGCACGCCGGCGGCGACCGCGCTGTCGGAGACGATGCGCACAAGCCCGATATCACCGGTCGCCCTGACATGGGTGCCGCCGCAAAGTTCCACCGAATAGGGTCGATTGGCCTTTGCCCCATGCAGGCCGGTGCCCATCGAAACGACACGCACCTCGTCGCCATACTTCTCGCCGAACAACGCCATGGCGCCCTCGGCAATGGCGTCGTCGACGGACATCAGGCGCGTAGAGACCGGGCTGTTCTGCACGACGATCTCGTTGGCCATGCGCTCGACTTCCTCGAGCTCCTCGGCCGAGATCGGCTTGTTGTGCGAAATGTCGAAGCGCAGGCGCTCCGGCGCGACCAGCGAGCCCTTCTGCGCGACATGCGTGCCGAGCACCTCGCGCAGCGCCTCGTGGATCAGATGGGTCGCGGAATGGTTGGCGCGCAGCCGCGAACGCCTGGCATGATCGACCTTGAGTTCGACGGCGGCGCCGGTCTTGACCGTGCCGCTCACCACCTTGCCGAGATGAACGAACAATCCATCGGCCTTCTTCTGTGTGTCGGTGACCTCGATGGAAAAACCTTCGCCAGAGATGACGCCGGTGTCGCCCATCTGGCCACCCGACTCGCCATAGAATGGCGTCTGATTGACGACGATGGCGACCGCATCGCCCTGCGCGGCGCTATCCACCGTCTTACCGTCCTTGACGAGAGCCTGGACGAGGCCCTCGGCCTGCTCCGTCTCGTAGCCGAGGAACTCAGTGGCGCCGGTCTTCTCGCGCACCGAGAACCAGACCGTCTCGGTCGCCGCCTCGCCGGAACCGGCCCAATGGGCGCGCGCTTCCGCCTTCTGGCGTTCCATCGCGTCGGTGAAGCCGGCAATGTCGACCGAGATGCTGCGCTGGCGCAGCGCGTCCTGCGTCAGGTCGAGCGGGAAACCGTAAGTGTCGTAGAGCTTGAAGGCCGTCTCGCCGTCCAGCATGTCGCCGGCCTTGAGCGTCTCCGTCGCATCCGACAGCAGGCCGAGGCCGCGCACGAGCGTCTTGCGGAAGCGCGTTTCCTCGAGCTTCAGCGTCTCGGTGATCAGCGCTTCGCCGCGCACCAGCTCCGGATAGGCTTGGCCCATCTCGCGCACCAGCGCCGGCACGAGCTGCCACATCAGCGGCTCCCTGGCGCCGAGCAACTGCGCATGCCGCATGGCGCGGCGCATGATACGGCGCAGCACATAGCCACGGCCTTCATTGGAGGGCAGCACGCCATCGGCCACCAGGAACGAGGACGAGCGCAGGTGGTCCGCTATCACCCTGTAGGACGCGACATTCTCCTCGCTCGGCCCCTGCCCGATCGCCGAGGACGCGGCGTCGATGAGATGACGGAACAGGTCCGTCTCGAAGACGCTCTCCACCCCTTGCAGGATGGACGCCATGCGCTCGAGCCCCATGCCGGTGTCGATCGACGGGCGCGGCAGGTCGATGCGCTCTTCCTTGGTCACCTGCTCATACTGCATGAACACCAGGTTCCAGAACTCGAGGAACCGGTCGCCGTCCTCTTCCGGGCTGCCGGGAGGACCGCCCCAGATGTGCTCGCCACGGTCGATGAAGATTTCCGAGCACGGCCCGCACGGGCCGGTGTCGCCCATCGCCCAGAAATTGTCAGAGGTCGGGATGCGGATGATGCGATCATCCGAGAAACCGGCGATCTTCTTCCAGTAGCCGGCGGCCTCGTCGTCGGTGTGATAGACGGTGACCAGCAGCTTGTCCTTCTTGAGCCCGAAACCCTTGGTGATCAGGTTCCAGGCAAGCTCGATGGCGCGCTCCTTGAAGTAGTCGCCGAAGGAGAAATTGCCGAGCATCTCGAAGAAGGTGAGATGGCGCGCGGTGTAGCCGACATTGTCGAGATCGTTGTGCTTGCCGCCGGCGCGCACGCTCTTCTGGGCAGTGGAAGCGCGCGAATAGGGCCGCTTCTCCAGGCCGGTGAAGACGTTCTTGAACTGCACCATGCCGGCGTTCGTGAACATCAGCGTCGGGTCGTTGCGCGGCACCAGCGGGCTCGACGCGACGATCTCGTGACCCTCCTTGCGGAAATAGTCGAGGAATGTCGACCGGATCTCGTTCACGCCACTCATGAATGCTGCCTTTTCAAGAGAACCGCCGGCAAGCCGGCGGAAATGGGCCTTAACTTGGAAGATGGATTGGGCCTTTTAGAGCATCGCACCGAAAAGTGGAATCTGGATTTCGGAGGATCCGATGCCCGAACAAAGCGCTAGATCGTCATCTGTGCATCCGCGAGGACGATTGGCGATCTAGCGGATGCAGCCCGGCCTGTCCAGAAACATGGAATTGGGCCACCCGCTGGCCGGGCAGGCCGCCACCATCGGCACAAACGCAAACCGCCGGCGTGCGGGCCGGCGGTTTGAAACGCAAAACCAGAAAACTCGATTACATAAGCCTTGTTTGATAGGCCTGAATTGTGGCCGAACTCCGGCTGGAAAACTGCCTCGGCTGCAAGTGCGGCTCCGGCCTTCTCGACTGACCTCCTCTTGCGCGGCGCGATCGGAAACCGACAAGCGCCGCCCGGGAGCAACCCAGCCTACATTGCGCCGGCTTCACCTTCGAGGCCGTCATCCTCGCCACCTTCGGCGCCACCGTTCTCAAGGAATTTCTCGGCGATCAGGCCAGCATTCTGCCGGAGCGCCAGCTCGATCTCGCGGGCCGTGTCCGGGTTGTCGCGCAGGAACAGCTTCGCATTCTCACGGCCCTGACCGAGACGCTGCGAATTGTAGGAGAACCAGGCGCCCGACTTCTCGACCACACCGGCCTTGACGCCGAGATCGACCAACTCTCCGGTCTTGGAGACACCCTCGCCATACATGATATCGAACTCGACCACCTTGAAGGGCGGCGCCAGCTTGTTCTTGACCACCTTGACGCGGGTCTGGTTGCCGACGACCTCGTCGCGATCCTTCACCGAGCCGATGCGGCGGATGTCGAGGCGCACCGAGGCATAGAACTTCAGCGCGTTACCGCCGGTGGTGGTTTCGGGCGAGCCGAACATGACGCCGATCTTCATGCGGATCTGGTTGATGAAGATGACCATGGTATTGGAACGCGAGATCGACGCAGTCAGCTTGCGCAGGGCCTGGCTCATCAGGCGGGCCTGGAGGCCCGGCAGCGCGTCGCCCATCTCGCCTTCGATTTCGGCGCGCGGTGTGAGCGCCGCCACGGAGTCGACCACCAGCACGTCGATGGCGCCGGACCGCACCAGCGTGTCGCAGATCTCCAGCGCCTGCTCGCCCGTATCCGGCTGCGAGATCAGCAGGTTCTCGAGGTCGACGCCGAGCTTGCGGGCATAGACCGGGTCGAGCGCGTGTTCGGCGTCGACGAAGGCGCAGATGCCGCCCTTCTTCTGGGCTTCCGCCACCGTATGCAGGGCGAGCGTCGTCTTGCCCGAGCTTTCCGGCCCGTAGATCTCGATGATGCGGCCGCGCGGCAGGCCGCCGACGCCGAGAGCGATGTCGAGGCCGAGCGAACCGGTCGGCACCGTTTCGATCTCGACCACCTTCTCGTTCGCGCCGAGGCGCATGATCGAGCCCTTGCCGAACGCGCGCTCGATCTGCGACAGCGCCGCGTCCAGAGCCTTTGATTTGTCCACTGCCTTATCCTCTACAAGCCGCAAAGTGTTCTGAGCCATGATACATCACCCCTTGGTCATCAATGAAGGCCGGACAATCCGCAATCCCTGCATTTGTGTACCTTTTTTGTTCTCATTTTGCAAGAGACACCAACCGATTGAAAAACAATCAATATCTGGATTTGTTCTTTTTTTGTCTCACAACATGCGGTATCGACGCCTGATGCGCTTTGCCACACGGCTCCATTGCCGGACCGGCGCGAATCGCGGCCTTCATTGCGGGGCGAGGCGCAGCGCCGTAACGTGCGCCCCGGACAGCTAGCAAGGACCACGACGCCAGCATGGTGAAATCCCCCAGAATCCTCGCCGTGGGTGGCGCCCATATCGACAGGCGCGGCCAGGTGTCGGGCGTCTACGTGCCGGCGGCCTCCAATCCGGGGACGATGCGCGAGGATGTCGGCGGCGGCGTCTTCAACGCGTTGCGCAGCGTCGCGCGGCGCGGCGTCTCGGCATCGCTCATCTCGGTGCGCGGCGGCGACGCGGCGGCCGAGACAGTCTCGTCGGCGATCGAGCGAGCCGGTATCGCCGATCTCTCAGCGGTCTTCCTCGATCGCACCACGCCGAGCTACACGGCGCTGATCGATCGCGACGGCGAATTGATCGTGGGCTTCGCCGACATGGCGCTCTACGATCTCGCCTTCCCCCGCCAAATCCGGCGCTCCAAGGTGCGCGAGGCGGTGGCCGCGGCGGATGCCGTGCTGTGCGACGCAAACCTGCCGACGGCGGCGCTGCTGCCGCTCATGGCCCAGGCAGGTGGCAAGTCGATCTTCGCGATCGCCATCTCACCGGCCAAGGTTGTGCGCATGGTGCCTGTTCTGGGCCACCTGTCGCTGCTGTTCATGAACATGCGCGAGGCGGCGGCGTTGGCGGGCTCGGCAGGACCTGGCATGACGGCGCGCGACCTTGTCGCCGGGTTGAGACACGCCGGTCTGAGGGGCGGCGTCGTGACCGCAGGAGGCGCCCCGGTGCTGGGTTTCGACGATGCCGGCATCTTTGCCATCGACCCTCCTGCCCCGCGCCGGGTCGCCGACGTCACCGGCGCGGGCGACGCGCTGGCGGGAGCGACCGTCGCTGCCCTGATGCGCGGCCAACCACTGCGCGTCGCCCTGCGCGAGGGTGTCGCCGCGGCAATTCTCGCCATCGAGAGCGCCGAAGCCGTGCCCGACTTCACCCCAGCGCGCTTCGCCGAGGCGCTGGCCCTTGTGCCGGAGGCGCGGGAAGTGGCATGAGGGCGGCAGAATCGGCCACAGGAGCCGTTCCGGCGAACCGGAGACAAACATGACGATCACCCCCGAAACAGCCCGCCCCTTCATCGACGTCCATGCGCCCGTCGCGCAGGCCCTTGCCGCCGGACGACCCGTGGTCGCGCTGGAAAGCACCATCATCACCCATGGCATGCCCTACCCCGACAACGGCGCGATGGCGGCCAATGTCGAGAAGATCATCAGCGATGGCGGCGCGGTTCCGGCGACCATCGCGGTGGTCAACGGCCGCATCAAGATCGGCCTGTCGGACGGCGAGCGCGAATCGCTGGCGATGACCGGCGACGCCATGAAGCTGTCGCGCGCCGACCTCGCCTTTGCCGTTTCCGAAGGCCGCACGGGCGGCACGACCGTCGCCGCGACGATGATCGCCGCGCATATGGCCGGCATCAAGGTGTTCGCCACCGGCGGCATCGGCGGCGTGCACAAGGGCGCGGAGAAGAGCTTCGACATCTCCGCCGACCTCGACGAACTGGCGCGCACGCCGGTCATCGTCGTCTCGGCCGGAGCCAAGGCCATCCTGGATATCGAGAAGACGCTGGAGGTGCTGGAAACGCGCGGCGTGCCCGTCATCGGCCATGGCTGCGAGACGATGCCGGCCTTCTGGTCGAGGCAATCGCCGTTCCGGGCGCCTCTCACCCTGCACAGGCCTGAGCAGATCGCCCACTTCCACAAGACGCGCCAGGCGCTTGGTCTGGGTGGCGGCATACTGGTCGCCAATCCCGTGCCGCAGGACCAGGAGATCCCCGCGGCCGAGATGGCCCGCTACATCGACGCCGCGCAGAAGGCGGCGGAAGCCCAGCACATCAGCGGCAAGGCGGTGACGCCGTTCCTCCTGTCAAAAATCCTGGAGCTGACCGACGGCCGCAGCCTCAAGACCAACATCGCCCTGGTCGAGAACAATGCGCGGCTGGCGGCGGAAATCGCCAAGGCGCTGTAGGGGCAGTAGCCGCGACCGCCGCGTTCCTTCACACCCCCCTCTGGCCTGCCGGCCATCTCCCCCGCATGGGGGGAGATTGGACGTCGCCGCCGCCTTCGCCAATCGCCAACGGTGCAGTAAAAACCGGCGGTCGAACCGCTGATCTCCCCCCATGCGGGGAGATGGCCGGCAGGCCAGAGGGGGGTGCTGTCCCGCCAGAGTTTTCGACGCTACTTGCCCGCCCTTCGCCCAGCCTCATAAGCCCGCCGCGCCCATTCCGCCATTTCGTCGGGGTCGTCGAAGGCGCTGTCGGGAATGCTCCAGTAGGGCATGGCCACCCGCTTGCCGTGCCTGGAGCCTTCGTAGGTCCATTGGCTGCAGCCCGCTGCCTCGAAGTCGGGACTGCTCTCCTCGTCCGCCTTCAGCATCAGTTCGCCGCGAACGACGACCGCGACGATGACGCCGCCGCTGTAAATGCCCTTGCCGCCGAACAGCTTGCGGATGCTGATCGGGCCGAGGCTTTCGAACAATTCTTCAAGGCGGTCATTGTCCATGCCGCGATCATCTCATCCGTCATCGGCCTTGTCATCGCCGCAACCAAAATCATGCTGACAAGTTGAAACCTGGAAACGGAGTCCTCCGCTCATGCCCGTCCTGCTCAAAGGTTCATGCCGTTGCGGCGCCGTCCGCTTCGAAGTGGAAAGCCACACGCCGGTGCCCTTCATGCTCTGCTACTGCTCGATCTGCCGCAAGCAACAGGGCGGCGGCGGCTTCGCCATCAATCTCGGTGCCGATTACGCGACGCTGAACGTCCGGGGAAAGCGAAGCCTGGGCGTCTACCAGGCAAGGATCGAGGATGACGAGCATCCGCATTGCGAAACGTCGAGCGGCGAACGCAATTTCTGCAGGAAGTGCGGGGCGGCTCTGTGGCTCTACGACCCGACATGGCCGGATCTCGTGCATCCCTTTGCCTCGGCGATCGACAGCGACCTCCCGAAACCGCCGGAAAAGGTCCACCTCATGCTGAAATACAAGGCGAACTGGGTCGAGCCGGTGATTGGCCCGAACGACAAGGTGTTCGACGTCTATCCCGAGGAATCGATCGCCGACTGGCACAAGCGTACGGGCATGTGGGTGTAGTAAGCTCTCTTCTCCCTGCTCCAGGGGGAGAACCGACCCTTCGGGCCACCTTCTCGCCGTAAACGGGCGAAAGCAAGACCTAAGCTGAAGCGCGCGCCTCGGCGAGCGCCTTGAGGTCGGCCGGCTTCAACTCGACGGATTCACCGCAGCCGCAGGCAGAACTCTGGTTCGGATTCTTGAAAGTGAAGCCGGTTCGCAGCGTTGTCTGCTCGAAATCCATCTCGGTGCCGAACAAGAAGAGCGCTGCTTCGGGAGCTACGTAGACATGCGCGCCGTCACGCTCGATGTGGTCGTCCTTGGGGTTCGGCTCGGTCACCAGGTCGATCGTGTATTCCATGCCCGCGCAGCCGCCCTTCTTGATGCCGAGGCGGATGCCATGCGCGTTGTCGCGCGTGGCGACGATCTCGCGCACCCGGTCGGCGGCCTTGTCGGTCATCGTGATGACGGCGAAGCGTCCCATGTCATTCTCCACGTTCGCGCGGGTTCAAGGCCCACGGAATGAGTCTGCCTCTAAGATGGTGAAATTTTTGCTTTGCTTCAAGCCAACCAATCTTTGACAGGCTGATGATCAATACCAGCCCACCGCCACCTGCGCCTCTTCCGACATGCGGTCGGGCGTCCACGGCGGGTCGAAGGTCATAGTGACCTCGACGCCGGATACGCCCTCCACGGCGCCTACGGCGTTCTCTACCCAGCCCGGCATTTCACCGGCCACCGGACAGCCGGGCGCGGTCAGCGTCATGTCAATCTTGACCGAGCGGTCGTCCTCGATGTCGATCTTGTAGACGAGGCCGAGCTCGTAGATATCGGCGGGGATTTCCGGATCGTAGACGGTCTTCAGCGCCGAGACGATGTCGTCGGTCAGCCGCGCCAGTTCATCGGCGGGAATGGCCGAAGCCGAAACGATTCCGTTCGCCGCCGTTTCCGACGTGGTTTCTGCAGTGGTGCTCACATCGTCCATGGTCTTCACCCGAAGAATTTGCGCGCCTTTTCGAGCGCATCGGCCAAAGCGTCGACTTCGGCCCTCGTATTATACATGCCGAACGATGCCCTGCATGTGGAGGTCACGCCGAAGCGTTTCAACAGCGGCTGGGCGCAATGGGTGCCCGCGCGCACCGCCACGCCCTGCCGATCGATCACCATCGACACGTCATGCGCATGGATGCCCTGTAGCTCGAAGGAGACGATGGCGCCCTTGCCCGGCGCGTCGCCGAAGATGCGCAGCGAATTGATGGCGCGCAGCCGCTCATGCGCATAGTCCTTCAGATCCGCCTCGTGCGCGGCAATGCGCGCGCGGCCGACCTTTTCCATGTATTCGAGCGCAGCGCCCAGCCCGATTGCCTGCACGATCGGCGGCGTTCCGGCCTCGAAGCGATGTGGCGGCTCGTTGTAGGTGACGACATCCTCCGTCACCTCCTCGATCATCTCGCCGCCGCCCATGAAGGGGCGCATCGCCTCCAGCATGTGCTTCTTGCCGTAGAGCACGCCAATGCCCGACGGGCCGTAGACCTTGTGACCGGTAAAGACGAAGAAATCGCAGTCGAGGTCCTGCACGTCGATGGGCATGTGCACCGCGCTCTGGCTGCCGTCCACAAGCACTGGAATCCCGCGCGAATGCGCGATGCGCACGATCTCCTTGATCGGCGTCACCGTGCCCAGCGCGTTGGACATCTGGGTGATGGCGACCAGTTTTGTGCGCGAGGTCAGCCGCTTTTCGAACTCCTCGATGTGGAAGGCGCCGAGATCGTCGACCGGCACCCAGACCAGCTTGGCGCCCTGCCGCTCACGGATGAAATGCCAGGGCACGATGTTGGAGTGGTGCTCCATGATCGACAGCACGATCTCGTCGCCCTCGCCGATCCTCGGCATGCCGTAGCCATAAGCGACCGTATTGATCGCAGAGGTGGTGTTCGAGGTGAAGACGATGGTGTCGGTGCCCGGCGCATTGAGGAACCGGCGCACCGTCTCGCGCGCCTTCTCATACGCGTCGGTCGCGGCGTTCGAGAGGAAATGCAGGCCGCGATGGACGTTGGCGTATTCCTGGGAATAGGCGTGCTGGATGGTGTCGAGCACCACCTGCGGCTTCTGCGCCGACGCGCCATTGTCGAGATAGACGAGCGGCTTGCCGTAGACCTGGCGCGACAGGATCGGGAAGTCGCGGCGGATCGCCTCGACATCATAGGGTGCGTTTTCGACGTTCTGGTCCACAGCAATCAACCTTCCAATGTGGCTCCCCCTCGCCAAGCCTCCACCCTGCTCCAGCCACCTCCCCTGGCTGGGAAAGGTGGCGGCCAAGCTGCCGGATGAGGGGGCTTGCGCTCTAAGCCACTACCCGTGCGCGGCGAACCATCCGTCGAGCCGCTCTTCCAGCGCGTCCACGAAGGCCTCGTCTTCCAGTTCCTCGATCACTTCCGCGACGAAGGCTTTCACCAGCAGGCCACGCGCCGTCTTTTCCTCGATCCCGCGCGCCATCAGGTAGAACAGATGATTGTGGTTGATCTCGGTGACGGTGGCGCCATGGCCGCAGACGACGTCGTCGGCGAAGATTTCCAGCTCAGGCTTGGTCGAGAACTCGCCGTCGTCAGACAGGAGCAGCGTGTTGCAGGCCATCTTGGCGTTGGTCTTCTGCGCCGGCTGATGGACGTTGATACGCCCCTGGAAAACGCCGCGCGCCTTGCCGGTGACGACATTGCGAACGATCTCGGTCGAGCTTGTGTGCGGAACCGCGTGGTCGAGCACCATGGTGACGTCGCTATGGCTGTCTCCGGCCAGCAGATTGATGCCGCGCAGCTTGAAGTCGGCGCCCTCGCCCGTGGTCCTGACGACGACCTCCTGGCGAACGAGCTTGCCGCCGGCGTTCATGACGAACAGCGTCAGCTTCGCGTTCCTGCCGATATACGCCTTGAACTGGGCCAGATGCGTGGCTGTCTCCGGCTGCTCCTGGATGATCAGCCAGGTCACCTCGGCACCGTCTTCCAGCACGAGCTGGCTGACGGAGCTGACCAGCGCCGCGCCATCGCCGGTCTGGCGCTCCACGACAGTCGCCCTGGCGTCCTTGCCAAAACGGGCAAGCAGGCGCACATGCGCCTGGCCACCGGCCTGGACGTTCTGCAATTCCAACGGCCTCTCGAGCGCGATACCTTCGGCGACATCGACGAAATACCCGTCCGCGACGAAAGCCGTGTTCAGGGCGCCGATCGCGTCATCGGCGCCATAGCGCGACAGTCCCTCGGCGACGCTGCCATCGATGAGCTTTTCCGAGAGACGTTCGATCGTCACGCCCTCGATCGCCGGAACCTTGGCACCGGAGACGCCATTCAGCACCGGCAGGACAACGGAATTCTCGATGATCGGCGCAACCGCCTTCGCCAGCGCCGACGGGTCGAAGTCAGGCACCGCGTTCAGCAGCCGGCGCAGGTCGGTATAGTGCCAGGCCTCGACGCGCCGCGTCGGCAGGCCTTCCTTGATCGCCTCGATGGCGTCGTCACGCTGCAGCATCACCGCGCCGTCGCCGGGCAGCAGCGACAGGCGCTCGCCAAAGGCGTCGATCAAAGCCGTCTCGGCCGGGGTCCGCTGGGGTTGCGTATGCATGTTCATAGCTCTCGCCTCACCCGCCGGCATCTCACGCCGCTTCGCCGATCACGCCGGCATAGCCATTGGCCTCGAGTTCCAGCGCCAGCGACTTGTCGCCGGACTTGATCACCTGGCCCTTGTAAAGCACGTGCACCGTGTCAGGCACGATGTGCTCCAGCAGACGCTGATAGTGGGTGATGACGATGATCGCCCGGTCGGGGGCGCGCAGCGCGTTGACGCCATCGGAGACGATCTTCAGCGCATCGATGTCGAGGCCGGAATCGGTCTCGTCGAGCACGCACAATTTCGGCTCCAGCAGCTTCATCTGCAGGATCTCGGCGCGCTTCTTCTCGCCGCCGGAGAAACCGACGTTGAGCGGGCGCTTCAGCATCGCCATGTCCATGTCGAGCGAGCCGGCGGCCTCTTTCACGCGCTTCAGGAATTCCGGAATCTTCAGCGGTTCCTCGCCGCGCGCCTTGCGCTGCTCGTTCATCGCCACCTTCAGGAATTCCATCGTCGCGACGCCCGGTATCTCCATCGGATACTGGAAGGCCAGGAAGATGCCCGTGCTGGCGCGCTCGGCCGGATCCATCTCCAGGATCGACTGGCCGTTGTAGAGGATGTCGCCCTCGGTGACCTCGTAGTCGTCGCGACCCGCGAGCACATAGGACAGCGTCGATTTTCCCGAACCGTTCGGCCCCATGATGGCGGCGACCTCGCCGGGCTTCACCGTCAGATCCAGCCCACGGATGATTTCCGTGCCGGTCGAGGCGATGCGGGCGTGCAGGTTCTTGATCTCAAGCATTTTCGTTCCGTTCCAAGTCGTTTTCGTTCAACCTCAGCGCCAACGCCAGCGCCATTCGCCGTCTGTGCGGGCTTTGGTGAACGGTATGATTGCGCCCGCGAGGGCAAGGACAATGAGAATGGCCAGCCAACGAGGCGCGCCGACGTGGACCAGTCCCTGCAAGACTGCAAGGACCACCACGATGAAGGCGCCGACGAAAGCCCAGCCCTTCCAGTTGCTGGGCGTCGCGCCATAGCCGTAGCGCTTCGGCCTGAACCACTTGTCGGCGGTCATCCGACGCTACCCTCGAGGCTGATGCCGATGAGCTTCTGCGCCTCGACGGCGAATTCCATCGGCAGTTGCTGGATGACGTCCTTGACGAAGCCGTTGACGATGAGCGCGATCGCCTCTTCCTCGGGGATGCCGCGCTGCATGACGTAGAACTTCTGGTCCTCGGAGATCTTCGACGTCGTCGCCTCATGCTCGAACTTGGCGGTGGCGTTCTTGGCCTCCATGTAGGGCACGGTGTGCGCGCCGCACTGGTCGCCGATCAGCAGCGAGTCGCAGTTGGTGAAGTTGCGCGCGTTGGTCGCCTTGCGGTGCGCCGAGACCTGGCCGCGATAGGTGTTCTGCGAGAAACCGGCGGCGATGCCCTTGGAGATGATGCGGCTCGACGTGTTCTTGCCGAGATGGATCATCTTGGTGCCGCTGTCGACCTGCTGATAGCCGTTCGAAACCGCGATCGAATAGAACTCGCCGCTGGAGCCGTCGCCGCGCAGGATGCAGCTCGGGTACTTCCAGGTGATGGCGGAGCCGGTCTCGACCTGCGTCCACGATATCTTCGAGCGGTCACCACGGCAGTCACCGCGCTTGGTGACGAAGTTGTAGATGCCGCCCTTGCCTTCGGCGTCGCCGGGGTACCAGTTCTGCACGGTCGAGTACTTGATCTCCGCATCGTCGAGCGCGATCAGTTCGACGACGGCGGCATGCAGCTGGTTCTCATCGCGCTGCGGCGCCGTGCATCCCTCGAGGTAGGAAACATAGGCCCCCTCCTCGGCGATGATCAGCGTACGCTCGAACTGGCCTGTGTTCTTCTCGTTGATGCGGAAATAAGTCGACAGCTCCATCGGGCAGCGCACGCCCTTGGGCACGAAGACGAACGAACCGTCGGTGAAGACGGCCGAATTCAGCGTCGCGTAGAAATTGTCCGAGGTCGGCACGACGGAGCCGAGATACTTCTTGACCAGCTCCGGATGCTCGCGGATCGCTTCCGAGATCGAGCAGAAGATGACGCCGGCCTCGGCCAGTTCCTTCTTGAAGGTGGTGACGACGGAAACCGAATCGAACACGGCGTCGACCGCGACGCGGCCCGACTTGTACACGTTGTCGCCGATCTCCTCGAGCTCCGGATCCTCGCCCTTCTGCACGCCGGCGAGGATTTCCTGCTCCTTCAGCGGGATGCCGAGCTTCTCGTAGACCTTCAGCAGTTCCGGATCGACCTCGTCGAGCGACTTCGGGCCCGGCGTGCTCTTCGGCGCGGCGTAATAGTGGATGTCCTGGAAGTCGATCTTGGGATAGCTGACGCGCGCCCAGTTCGGCTCTTCCAGCGTCAGCCAGCGACGATAAGCTTCCAGACGCCATTCCAGCATCCACGACGGCTCGTCCTTCTTGGACGAGATCAGACGGATGATGTCCTCGCTCAGGCCCTTGGGGGCCTTGTCCATCGCGATTTCTGTCTGGAATCCGTATTTATACTGGTCGACGTCGATCTTTCGAACTCGATCGATCGTCTCCTGCACAGCAGGCATAAGCGTTCTCCATCCACGCCGGGGTCAAGGCCCGGCAGTTTTCAAACTATGGCACCGCTGGAAACCGGGCTGCCACAAGGCGCCCGCAACGGCGTAAGTCCCATATAGTGCGTTTCCGCCGGGAATTCACCCGGCCAAGACGAAACGCACGGCTCTACCAGGCCCAAAGGGCCCGAATTTCATCCTCGAAGCAGCAGATATCCGGGAAAAGCTCCCCGATCCGATGCTCCAGCCGCGATCAGGCGGCCCTCTCCTTGCCGGCGCGCCGCATGGCGATGCCTGTAAGCGCCGCCCGGAACGCCTCGATGTCGCTGGCGCCGGTGGCGGCCCCTATCGAGACCCGCAGCGCGCCATTGCCCTCGCCATGCCCCATGGCCTTCAGCACATGGCTGGGGCCGACCTTGCCCGAGGAACAAGCCGAACCGGCTGACAGCGCCACGCCGGCCAGATCGAAGGCGATCTGCACCGTCTCGGCCTTGGCGCCGGGAATAGCGAAGAATGTCGTGTTGGCAAGCCTTGGCGCGCCGGTTCCAAAGAATTCGGCATCCGGCACCAGCGCCCTGACGATCGCTTCGATCTCGTCGCGATGGCCGAGGACCTGATCGATGGTCGCCAGCCCGGACAAGGCCGCGCGCGCGGCCGCCCCGAAACCGGCGATCCCGGCGAGATTCTCGGTGCCGCCACGATGCCCCTTCTCCTGGCCGCCGCCGTTCATCAATGGCGACGGCATCATGAGATCGGCCCCGGCGACGATGGCGCCGACGCCCTTGGGGCCGCCGATCTTGTGCGAAGAGAGAATCAGATAATCCGCGTAACCGGCTGAAATATCGATTGGAATGCGGCCCGCGGCCTGCACCGCGTCGACGACGAGGACGCCGCCGGCCTGTTTGACGATCCCGGCGATCCGGCCGATGGGCTGGATGACGCCGGTCTCATTGTTGGCGCCGTGGATGGCGACCAGCGGCAGGCCTTCCGTCTTGTCGTGGGCGGCAAGCGCACCGGCGAGCGCCTCGACATCAACGATGCCGGCGCCATCGACGCCGATACGGCTCACCTGCGCGGGCGGAAAGCGCCCACCGCCCAGAATGCAGGGGTGATCGGCTTCCGACACGAAGAGGCGGCTCATGCGCACCGCGCCGCGCCCCATCTTCCAGTCGGGCGTGAGCAGCGTCGACGCGGCCTCGGTGGCGCCCGACGTGAACACCACATGCTCAGGGCGGGCCCCGACCAAGGCGGCAACGGAACGTCTTGCCTCCTCGATCACGCGACGCGCGGCCCTGCCTTCCGTATGGACCGAGGACGGGTTGGCGGCGATGTCGAGCGCATCGACCACGGCCGCGCGCGCCGCCGCGAGTAGCGGCGCACTGGCATTGTAGTCGAGATAGGCGCGTGTCACCGCCATTTTCGTTCAATCGATCCCGTTAAAAGCCATTCCGAACGGACGACGCTTTATTTCCTTGAAATTCCAAGGCCGACCGTCCTATTTACCCGGCTTGCGGCGCGGGTGGCCGGGTACCAGTTTGGTCGCCCAGTTTTGAACAATTCTAAACTAGCTTCTAAGAAGACGCATGTCCCGCGTCAAGGCCAGAGGAAGAGTTGTTCCGGCCGCCGCGCTTTCGTACGCAAGTGGAGTATTTTATGCCAGAGGTCATTTTCGCCGGTCCGGCCGGGCGCCTTGAAGGACGCTACCAGCCTTCCAAGGAAAAAAGCGCGCCGATCGCCATCGTGTTGCACCCGCATCCGCAGTTCGGCGGAACGATGAACAACAAGATCGTCTACGACCTCTTCTATATGTTCCAGAAGCGGAATTTCACCACGCTTCGCTTCAATTTCCGCGGTATCGGCCGCAGCCAGGGCGAATTCGACCACGGCACGGGCGAACTGTCGGACGCCGCGGCCGCGCTCGACTGGGTGCAGTCGCTGCATCCGGATTCGAAGAGCTGCTGGGTCGCCGGCTATTCCTTCGGCTCGTGGATCGGCATGCAGCTCCTGATGCGCCGGCCCGAGATCGAGGGCTTCATCTCGGTCGCGCCGCAGCCCAACACCTATGACTTCTCGTTCCTGGCGCCCTGCCCTTCGTCGGGCCTGATCATCCATGGCGACGCCGACAAGGTCGCGCCGCCCAAGGACGTCCAGGGCCTGGTCGACAAGCTGCACACCCAGAAGGGCATCACCATCACCCAGAAGACCCTGCCCGGCGCGAACCATTTCTTCGCCAACGACGCCGAGCTCCTGATCCAGGAGTGCGCCGACTATCTCGATCGCCGGCTGGCGGGCGAGCTCGCTGATCCGCGCCCGAAGCGGCTGCGCTGATCTTCAGACCGTCGTTTTCCGGGACGCCCGTGACGGGGTCGCCACTTCGCGTTGGTCGAAGGGGGCGACACCGGCGCGGATGAATTCGATCAGCTTCTCGGCGGCAAGTGACGGAGGCCGGGTCCTCGGCGTCAGCAGCCAGACATCCATGGCGGTCTCCGGCAGCAACACCTTGCGGATCAGCCGGTCGCCATAGTCCAGCCCGACGAAGGAAGGCACGATCGACACGCCGGCGCCGTTGGCGACGAAGCCGCAAGCCGTTTCCGAAAGCGGGACCTGGATGTGGTTGCGTTTCTGCACGCCTTTCATCTGGAAGGCGCGGTCGATCGTCATCAGCGAGCAATCGTCCCTTGCCAGCGAAATGAAGGGCTCGTCGCGCAAGTCGTCGATTTCGACCGCCTGCCGATCGGCAAGGGGGTGACCGACGGGCAGAACACAGATCATCGCAAAGCGCATGATGATTTCGGCGCGCACGTGCGGATGGTCGGCGGGAAGGACGCTGAGGCCGATATCGATCTGCTGGGACGCGACCAGTTCGGTGATTTGCGGCGAAGGCCGGCTCTGCAGCGTGAAGTGAAGGTCGGGCTGGCTGCCAAGGAACGGCGCCAGGACCTGCCCCAGGTACCGCGTCGCGAACGCCGCCGGCGCGGCCACGCTCACCTCGCCCCATTCGCGGTTGCGCACGGCATTGGCCAGCCGCGCGATCCTCTCCGTGCCGGAGAACATGCGCTCGACCTCGACAGCCAGCAGGCGCGCCTCGAGCGTCGGGACCAGCCTTGAACCGCTGCGAACGAAAAGCTGGAAGCCGCAGGTCTGGGCGAAGGCACGCAGCAGCTTGCTGACCGCCGGCTGCGAAATCCTTAGCTTTTCGCCGGCTCGCGTGACCGATCCGGTCTCGATCGTGGCGTGGAACGCTTCAAGCTGTCGGATTTTCATACCGGACTCCCAAGGCGTCAGATCATGAGATCTGGTTATAAGGCCGGGAGAATAAGTAATTTGACTTTCATGTTGTCAAGTCGCTCCCTTTCCAACCACTTGCCGGTGCGAGCAGACAGGCCTCGCAAGACCGGACCACTGGAGCGGAGGAGACGTCCGGATGAAATCGATTGTCGGCCTGACATTTGCAGCCTTGCTGGCCTCGTCGCCGGTCTATGCGTCGACGCTGTCCGTCTGCATCGAGGGGTCGCCCGAGATATTCAATCCGGAGCTCTCAAGCAGCGGCACGACCTTGTTCGTGCTTGGCCAGATCTACGACAATCTGGTGTCCGTGAAGCAGGGTTCTTCAGAGATCGAGCCCGCGCTGGCTGAAAGCTGGACCGTTTCCGCCGATGCGAAGACCTATACGTTCAAGCTGCGCAAGGGCGTGAAGTGGCAATCGAACGATGCCTTCACGCCCAAGCGTGACTTCAACGCCGACGACGTGGTCTTCACCTTCCAGCGCATGATGGACCCGGCCAATCCCTATTCCAAGGTCAATGGCGGCGAATACACCACCTTCCAGACACGGCTTGCCGATACGCTGCAAAGCGTGAAGAAGATCGACGACGACACCGTCGCCTTCACGCTGAAGGAGCCGCTGGCGCCGTTTATCGGCATCATGGCGCACCAATCGCTCGCCATCACGTCGGCGGAATATGCCGATGCCATGTCCAAGGCTGGCACGCCGGAGCAATTCGATCGCCAACCGATCGGAACCGGCGCCTTCCAGTTGCAGGATTATCAGGCCGACACTGCCGTGCGCCTGATCCCGTTTGCCAACACCTGGGGCGCGGCCATCGGCGACGAATCCCGCACGCCGAAGGTCGACGCTGTCGTCATGGCGATCAGCACCGACGCCACGGTTCGCCTGCAGCGCGCCATGGCGGACGAATGTCAGATCGCTCTCTATCCCAACCTCGCCGATCGCGAGACGATCGAGAAGAGCGGCAATCTCAACCTGGTCCGCACGCCAGTGGCATCGACCGGCTTCATCACCTTCAATTTCAACGACGACGCGTTGAAGAACAAGAAAGTGCGCGAGGCGCTGGCGCACGCGATCGACATCAAGCCGCTGGTGGATGTCGTCTACGACGGCATGGGCAAGGCCACGGGATCGCTCATTCCTCCCGCCCTGTGGGGTTTCGATGAGAAGATCGCTCCCTACGACTACGATCCGCAAGAGGCCAAGGCCCTGCTCAAGGAGGCCGGCTATCCCGATGGGTTCTCAACGCAGATCTGGGCGGTCCCGGTCTCACGCCCCTACATGCCGCACGGACGTCGCGCGGCCGAGATGATCCAGGCGGACTGGGCAAAGATCGGCGTCAAGGCCGAGATCGTGTCGTACGAATGGGCGGAATACATCAAGCGCTCCGTTTCCGGAGAGTCCAAGGTGGGCATGTTCGGTGGCATCTGGGACTTCCCGGATCCGAGCGAGATACCGAACAACTATTTCACCTGCGATTCGTCCGGCAAGCCGAGCCCGTCCAACATCGGCGGCTGGTGCAACAAGGACTTCAACGCCCTCATGAACCAGGCCGGCGCGATTACCGACCAGCCGCAACGCGAGAAACTGTACAAGCAGGCGGAGCAGGTGTTCCATGACGAAGTGCCGGCCGTGATCCTGGGCAGCGCGGACGCGATCACCGCCGTCAGCAAGAAGGTCAAAGGCTACAAGGAAGCCAATTTCGGCACGAGCCGGTTGGCCGGCGTGACGGTAGAGGAATGACCCGGCGAGCGGATGCATGCCAAGCCGGTTGATTTGCCCTGCAGCCCTGCCCGGACGAAGCACTTCAGAACGAAAGTAAATACATGCGTGTCTTGATCATCGGCGCCGGCATCCTCGGCGCCAGCGTTGCCTACCACCTCGCCCGCAAGGGCGTCGAAGTCGAGATCATCGACGAGGAGCATCAGGGCAAGGCCACGCTTGCCGGGGCGGGAATAGTCGCCCCCTGGGCAACCGCGGTCGAAGGGCAGCCGGAATGGTACGGGCTCTATGCAGCCGGCGCCCGCTACTACGCCGATCTGATATCGGGACTGGAGGGGCTCGGCGAGACCAATCTCGGATACGGCAAGGTCGGGGCGCTGGTGGTCGCCGAGGAAAAAGGCGTACTGGACGAAGCCGAAGCGCGGCTCCTTCGCCGCATCAAGGACGCGCCGGAGGCCGGTGATGTGCGCCGCATATCCCCGGCCGAGGCGCGCGAATTGTTCCCGCCGCTGCGCGAAGGCATGGAGGCGATCTACATACCGGGCGGCGCGCGCGTCGACGCACGCCTGCTTTCGGCAGCGATGGTGCGTGCCGCGGTCGCGATGGGTGCGACGGCGCGCAACGACCACGTGACGCTGCGCCTGCAAGACGGCAAGGCAGTTTGCGTGGGCAGCGATGGCCGGTCGATCCGGGCCGACGAGATCGTCGTCACGGCCGGCGCCTGGGCGGCGCAGATTCTCAATCCGCTCGGCCTGACGCATCCCGTCGGGCCGCAAAAGGGCCAGATCGTGCATCTGCGCCTGCCGGGGGTCGCCACGGGCAAGTGGCCATGCCTGCTGCCCGTGGGCAGCCATTACATGCTTGCCTTCGACGATTCCCGCGTGGTCATCGGCGCGACGCGTGAGGACAATTCCGGTTTCGACTACCGCGTCACCGCGGCCGGCGAGCATGAGGTGCTGGGTGCCGGGCTGGCGCTGGCGCCTGGGCTTGCCAGCGCCACTCATATCGAAACGCGCATCGGTTTCCGACCGGCCGGCAGCGATATCAAGCCGATCCTCGGTCGGGTGCCGGGTATCGGCGGCCTGACCGTCGGCAACGGCCTCGGCGCATCCGGCCTCACCATCGGCCCGTTCGCGGGCAAGTGCCTGGCCGAGCTGGTGGCCGACGGCGCGGCGCCGACCGCGCTCGACGGCTTCGGCCCGAAAGGCCGTGGCTAGAGCAATCCTCCCGACGCGGGAGCCGCGCCGTGCCGGATCACGAAGACGGTTCGGCCGTGGCGGGGCTTGTGCGAAATATCGAAGCAAAGGACCGAAGATGATCAAACGTCACCGCAAGCACCGGATCATGCATGGCGCTGTCGAGCACAACGGGGTGCTCTATGTCGGCGGACACGCGGCAGACGACATTTCGCTGGGTATGAAGGAGCAGACCCGGCAGATTTGCGGCAAGCTCGACAAGCTGCTGGCGGAGCTGGATTCCGACAAGTCACGCATCCTTTCGGCGCGCATCTATCTGAGCGACATGACCCGCAAGGAAGAAATGAACGAGGCGTGGCTGGAATGGATCGACGGCGACGACCTGCCATCACGCGCGACGATCGGCGGCGTCGATCTCGGCGACCCCCGGCGTCTCATCGAAGTGGTCATCATTGCCGCCAAGGCATGACGATCCCACTGATCCATCTGGCGCAAGCGGGAAGTCCGGGCGATAATGGGTGACCGGTTCCCGCGAGGCAATGATGTACCAACCGCCCCATTTCCAGGAAACACGTCCGGATGTCCTGCACGCGCTCATCCGGGCGCATCCGCTTGGCTTGCTGATTTCGAACGGACCTGACGGTCCGGTGGCCAATGCCATCCCCTTCCTGCTCGACCCGCCCGATCCGTCGCGCGCGGATTTCCCGCCGAACGGCCGGTTGCGCGCGCATCTGGCGAAGGCCAATCCGCAGTGGAAGTTGCTGGCCGACAATCCGGCATCGCCGGTGCTGGTCGTGTTCCAGGGCGCCGACTCCTATGTGACGCCATCCTGGTACGAGACCAAGCGCGAGACCGGAAAGGTCGTGCCGACATGGAACTACGCCACCGTACAGGTGCGCGGCATCGTGCGCGCGATCGAGGACCAGGACTGGCTTGCCCGGCAGATCACTGACCTTACCGCTTTCCAGGAAGGACGGCGCGACGCTCCCTGGGCTGTGACGGACGCGCCGGCGCCCTTCATCCAGTCGCAGATCAAGGGCATCGTCGGACTGGAGATCGACATCACCGCCATCCACGGCAAGTGGAAGGTCAGCCAGAACCGGCCTGTCGCCGACCGCGCCGGCGTTGCCCGCGGACTGGAGGGCGAGGATGCCGCGACGGCGCCGGAGATGGCGCGGATGGTGCGCTCCTTCGGCGGGCTGGACGGCGAATAGCAGGGGTCGTCCGCCCCCAACACCGCCCTACCTGTTCCCGAACGTCAGGCGGAACGCCTTCTTGCGCTTGGGCAGCCCCGGCCCCGGGGCTGAGAAGATGAATCCCAACCGGGCAAAGACGAGCGCCATCAGAACCGCGCAGGCAAAGCCGAGGCCGAAGCCGGCAACCGTATCGCTGGGATAATGAGCGCCGACGAAAATCCGCGTCAGGGCGACCCACACGGCGAACGCCAGGGCGATGTACTTCTGGCGCGGAAACACCGTCAACACGATGCAAAACATCACGCCCATCGTCGTCGCATGACCCGACGGGAAGCTGGCGAAGCGCGCCTGCGTGGTAAAAGGATGCAGCGACAACACCCCGAATTCATCGAAGAGCTGCGGCCTGGCCCGGCCGATGCCGTATTTCAGCACATTGGCCACCAGAGCCGAAAGAGCCATCCCCGCCAGCACGAGACTGGCGACGCAAGTCCAGCCGTAGAAGATGACCAGCGTCCTCCGCGACAGGCTTCGCCAATCGGTCAGATTCGCGATGACGAGCCACAGCGCGGCTGGCACGAGATACCATCCGCCGAGGCCGAAATTGGTGAAGAAGTCGGCGATACCAACGAAGGATCCAGGCAGAAATCGGGTGTCCGCGCCGGCGATCCTGTCGAGATAGAGAAACGCGGCAATGGCCGCGAGCAGCCAGACGCCCGCCCATATCAACCATTGCGCCGGCGCATGCACCTCGCGCGGCACGGCAAGTCGAGCCATGACGATTCGGAAGGTCTGGCGGAAATTCCCGACAGACCGACGCGGCAGCGCCAGCAGCGACGCAGTGGAGAAAGATGGCGACGTCACGGACATGTCGAAATCATCTGGTCAACCGATAGAGGCCAAGCGATACGCGTTGTCCGGACGAATAGTTGATGCCATCGATCTCGGCAACGCGGTTCGCCGACTTACCTTGCGCGGCGAGCATGTTCTGGAGCCTCGCCTCCTGCTGGACCATTACGAGGCCCATGGCGCAGGACGGGTCGCGCAGGAGGTGGTTAGCGACGCCATCGACGGTGGTCAGCACGGTGTTGGTGCCGACCAGGAACACCAGGCTCGGCTCCTCGAAACCGGACGATGCCAGGACCGTGGTGTCGCATGGACGATCGGCGCGAACGGCGGCGGCGACCCTGGGGCTGATCCACAGCGGCGTCAGGGAAGGCGCGATGACGCCGAACAGCAAGGCATAGGCAATGCCGGCGCAGACCGCGGCCGACGCGATGCGTGGCAACGACAGCTGCAGATGACGGGGGAAAGCCAGGAACCCCGCGGCCAGCGCCGCGGCGGCGGCCGGAATGCTCCACCACGAGAACGTGCCCGTCAGCCATAGCGGGGCGCCGATGCTGGCGGCGGCGATGCCCAGCGTGACCACGACGAAACCAAGCGCGGTCGCCCATCGCAACGCCACTTGCCAGCGCTTGAGCGGTGCATCTGCCTCAGCTTGCGGCAGGGTCAGCGACCATCCCACCAGAAGCGCCACGGCCGGATAGGCCGGCAGCACATAATGCGGCAGCTTGGTCGGGATGAGCTCGAACACCAGCCAGAACGGAATATACCAGGCGAGGCAGAAGCGAAGCCGGGCATCGTCGCGGAACCGGTTGAGCGCCATCAATCCCGCCCCGATCGCCGCCAGGCCGAACGGCCACATGAACAGCGAATAGGTGACAGCATAGAAGCCTGGAAAGCCTCCATGCGATTCCTGCCCCTGCGCGACCTTGCCCATCATGTCCTTGCCGACGGCCTGTTGCAGCAACGCGCCGCCGCTCTTCCAGGTGATCAGCGCCAGCCAGGGCAGCACGATCAGCAGGACGAGAAGCAGGCCGCGCCCGGCTTTCAGCTTTGCCAGCCAACGCCAATCGCGTTCGTAGGCGAAAAGCGCGAGAACCGTAAGCGCCGACAGCAAGGGCGCGATCGGTCCCTTGATGAGGATCGCCGCGCCCTGCGCGGCCCAGAACAGCCATGGCAGATAACCCGCGACGGGTTCGTTCCTGCGGGAGGCGAGATAGATCCTGGCAAGCGCCCCCTGCGCCAGCACGCAGCAGGCAAGAAGCGCCGCATCCGTCTTGGCGTCGCGCCCTTCGAAGGCCGTCGCGAAGATGGCGGCCACGATCAGCCCGGCGGCGATGCCGGCATTCGATCCGAACAGGCTGGCGCCGATCCACGCGGTTGCGACGACGGCGATGGCGATCGCAAGCGCGGAGATGGTCCGGTACACCCATATCGGAGCGTCCGCCCCCTTGCCGCTGACGATCAGCGCCGCCGATTGCAGCCAGTAGATTCCGATCGGCTTCTGGTAGCGCGTCGTGTCCTGAAAACGGATGTCGACATAGTTGCCGGTCTCGGCCATCTGCTTGGTGGCCTGGACGAAACGCGGCTCATCGCGGTCCAGCGGCGGCATGCTGGCCAGCCCGCCGGCCGTCATCAGCAGGCTGAAGAGGAAGAGAAAGATGTACTTCTTGGTCATGCGGCGCGGCGATCCTTCTCACACCTGCCTTGCGAGAGGCCGGTCAATCGACCTTGGTCATCGCCGCCTTGCGCTCGTTGGCGATCAGCCAGAGATTGCGGACGTAGATGAACAGGCCCATCGCCTGGCCGGCGATGAAGACCGGATCCTGCCTCTGGATGGCGTAGACCAGCAGCAGACCGCCGCCGAACAGGGAGAAGAACCAGAAGGCGATCGGCACGACGCTGCGCTTTGCCTTTTCCGATGCCACCCATTGCACGACAAAGCGCATGGTGAAGAAGAACTGCGCGATGAAGCCGAGCAGCACCCAGGCGTCGAACTGCTTGACGAAGACCTGATGCAGCCAGGCGCTCAGGCCCTGAAGCACGTCAATCATGCATGATTTCCTCTACCTTTGGCATCCTTCGACGCCTGCGCCGAAGCCACCAGACGCCACACAGATCGAGCGCGCCCTGGAGACCACGGTCGAAAATGCCGTAATTGGATTTGCCGTGACGGCGGGAGCGGTCGACGACGTCGCAATGAACGACGCGATAGCCTTCCTGGATCACCAGCGCCGGGACGAAGCGGTGGGTGCCGTCGAAGAACGGCAGCTTTCTCAATATGTCGGTGTGCACGGCTTTCAGGCCGCAGCCCGTATCCCGCGTCTCATCGTGAAGGATCGCGTTCCGCAGCCAGTTCGCGAAACGCGAGGCCAATTGCTTGATCTTGCTGTCGCGGCGTTTCAGTCGCTGGCCCTGCGCGGCGCCGAAGGCCGGACCCGCCTGCCTCAGCGCATCGACGAGCACCGGTATGTATTTGGGATCGTTCTGCCCGTCGCCGTCGATCGTGGCGACGATGCCGCCGCGCGCCGCCCAGGCGCCGGACCGCACGGACAGGCTCTGGCCGGCTGATTTCTCATGCTTCAGCCGACGAACCGGAAACGGGCGCCGGGCCGCCTGCGCGGCCAGCACGGTGCCCGTGTCGTCGGTCGAGCCATCGTCGACGACGATGACCTCGAAGGCGCGCCCTGTCATAGCCGCCTCGATTTCCTCGAGCAGCAGCGGCAGGTTTTCCGCCTCGTTCCGGCAAGGAATGACGATGGATATCAAGTCATCCGGCATATCGCGTCGGGCTCGGTGTCGGCCAGCAGGCCACGTGGGCAGATCAAGAGCGGAAGACGTTCGGACCGAAGGCTTCCTGACTCCCTTCGTTTCCGCCGCATTTTCACGATGCCAAGTGAATCGCTTGGCTGCAAAAGGCCCCCGCCGACGCGGCGCCTCAATACGCCAGCCGAAACGACGACGCAAGCATGTCTGTCAAAAGGCCGTGCGTAACGTTTCAAAAGTCGTTTCCATGTTGCGGATCCCGCCTCACCCAGTCCGCGATCGGACGCAAAACCGGATTCTGCTTTTTCTGATCGCGCTTGGATGCTAAACGCGCGCGTTCATGCACGCTAAGCCCGGCCGGAGCGACCGGGGCACATTCGGGAAAGAAAAAATGTCCGCCTTCAAGTCCGATTTCCTGCGCACGATGAGTGAGCGCGGCTTCATCCACCAGACTTCGGATGACGCCGGCCTCGACCAGCTCTTCGCCAGGGAGATCGTGACCGCCTATATCGGCTTCGACGCGACGGCCAGGAGCCTGCATGCCGGCTCACTGATCCAGATCATGATGCTGCACTGGCTGCAGAAAACCGGCCATCGACCGATCGCCCTGATGGGTGGCGGCACCTCGATGATCGGCGATCCCTCGTTCAAGGACGAGGCGCGCAAGCTGCTCACGCCGCAGGACATCGACGACAATCTCGTCGGCATCCGCCGCAACTTCGCGCCCTACCTCAATTTCGGCGACGGGCCGAACGACGCCGTCATGATCAACAACGCCGACTGGCTGATGCAGATCAACTACGTCAACTTCCTGCGCGACGTGGGGCGGCATTTCTCCGTCAACCGCATGCTGGCCTTCGATTCCGTCAAGCTCAGGCTCGATCGCGAACAGTCGCTGTCCTTCCTCGAATTCAACTACATGATCCTGCAGGCCTACGACTTCGTGGAGCTGTACAAGCGGCTGGGCTGCCGGCTGCAGATGGGCGGCTCCGATCAATGGGGCAACATCGTCAACGGCATCGACCTTGGCCGGCGCATGGAAGACGCACAGCTCTATGCCTTGACCACTCCCCTGCTGACCACCTCGTCCGGCGCCAAGATGGGCAAGTCCGCCTCGGGCGCCGTCTGGCTCGACGGCGACATGCTGTCGCCGTACGAATTCTGGCAGTACTGGCGCAACACCGAGGACGCCGATGTCGGGCGTTTCCTCAAGCTCTACACCACCCTGCCGCTCGGCGAGGTCGCACGCCTGGCGCAGCTTGGCGGCGCCGAGATCAACGAAGCCAAGAAGGTGCTGGCCACCGAGATCACCGCCATGCTGCACGGCCGCGCCGCGGCCGAAAGCGCCAGCGACACGGCGCGCAAGACCTTCGAGGAAGGCGCGCTCGCCGAGACGCTGCCGACGGTCGAGGTCGACGCAAGCGCCCTCGAGGCCGGCATCGGCGTGCTGTCGCTGCTGGTCAGCGCCGGCCTGGCGTCGTCCAACGGCGAGGCGCGCCGGCATATCCAAGGCGGCGCCGTGCGCCTCAACGACCAGCCGGTCGCCGATGACCGGCGCACGGTCACGGCTCAGGACTTGAGTCCGGAAAAGGTCGTAAAGCTCTCGGTCGGCAAGAAAAAGCACGTTCTGGTGCGGCCGGCCTGACCTGACGCCGGGGACACTTTGCTTTCCATCCGAGCCAGCCTGTCGACGACGGCTCACTGGATGGCAGGTGGACTGTCCCCTGAGGCGATTGGAATTGCCTATCTGAACTCGAAGATCGAGCGGAAGATTCCCGGCGCGATCACCGACAGCGGGTTGATGTCCAGATTGGGCTTGTTGGCGTTGCCCTTGAGCCGGTAGGTCACGCCGATCAGCCCGCGATCGCGTCCATTGCCCAGAAGCGCGCCGACGAGCGGCAGTTCGCCGAAGATCCGGTTGACACCATAGGCCGGCATGAAGGTGCCGGTCATGTCCATGTTGTTGTTCTCGTCGTAGAGCGTGCCCTGGAACGTGGTACCGATGCGCGGGCCGCGCAGCACGCCGTTGGCGAGTTTCAGATAGCCGGTCCCCTTGTCGATCTCGGCGAAGCCGCGCTCGAATTTGACCCTCGACGTATCGAGATTTCCCTTCACCGCTTCGTTCAGGCTGCGCTTGTCGCCCGCGGGCGTGGTCGAGACGATCGAGGCGAGCTTGGGTTCGTTGACGACGAAGAAGTTGGATGTATCCACCTGCCCTCTCATAGGCCCGTCGCTCGCCCCGGAGAGCGCGAGGGTGATCGAGCCGCCCTCCATGTGCTCGTAGATGTTGAGGAAACGCAGCACCGCGCCGGCGTCGGTGGATTTCACTGAAAGGGCGCGGCGGCCGCCTCCAGCCGTGTTGCTGATCGCGATCCCGGCGCCGGAGCTGGCCACGGCGCTGACATTGAGCCCATTCACCTTGGAGCCCGCGCCGCTGTAGTCCAGTTGGAGGTTCGACAGCTTCTCGTCGTGGAAGCCGGTGAGTGAATCGATGTTGGCCGAAACGGTGATCGCATCCGTGCCTGTGGCCTTGGTCGCGGTGTCGACGTCCGACGTGAACTGCTTGATCAGCGAGCGCGCGTCGAGCGCATTGCCCCGGACGTCGACGGCGTAGCCCTTGCCCGATCGCTTGACCGATACCGCGACGTCGTCGCCCCGGTTGAGCGTCACCTTGCTGAAGCGCGCGGACGACAGGGCGCCGTTGACCAGAACGACATTGCCGCCGATCGAGAACGTCTTTCCCGAAAGATCGAAGTCGGACAGCGTCGTGGTATCGCCGGTCTTCGTCATGTTGAAGTTGACGCTGGCAGGGATGCCGGCCCCCTTGCTCCAACCGGCCCAGGGAATATCCAACCGGGCGTTGGTGAGGTCGGCCGAGACGCTCTGGGCACTGCCGCCGCTCTTGTCGACGGCCACCTTGATCGTTCCGGCGAGCAGCGGCGCAAGACCGGGCATGGCCGTCGCGCGCGTCTTGTCGTCGAGCACCAGCGCTACCTTGCGGCTGCGTGCCGGCCCGTTGTCCTCCAGCGGCTCGACGAGATCGAGTTCGGCCGGGATGCCGTTCAGTTGCGCCTTGGCCGAAATCACGGCCTTGGTCGGCTCGACGGTGATGGACCCGTCGGCGTCCGTCACGGTCTGTCCCTCAAAGGGCTTGGCCAGCGAAAGCCCCTTGTAGTCGAGCGCCACCAGCCAATTCAGTTTCGAGCTGTCGACGCCCGACTGTAGAGGGATGTCGGCCTTGACGTGCCCGGATACGGTGCCGGACAGATCCTCCGGCGCAAGGCCGACATGGCGCATGGCGTTGATCGGCTCGTAGGAGGCGAGTTCGGCGATCGCCGGCGCATCGCCGGCCACGTCAATGTCGAGCGACCCGATTACCGGCGGATGATTGGCTTCCTTCACGCTCAGCGTGCCGTTGTGCGCCTCCACCGTGCGGCCACTGGGCATATAGACGGTGCCTGACGAAAGCGCGATATCGACATCGTTGCCGCGGAAATCGACCACGCCGACGGCGTCGCGTACCGGAGGTATGCGGCCGGCCGTATCGAAGCGCGAACCTTCGATCTGGAAGCGGCCGAAGACTTCATCGGCTGACAGCGGAACACCATTGCCAAGCCGGCCCGGCACGACCCTGAACTGCAGGCTGGCGTCGACGACACGACCGCCGAACAGGTTCTGTAGCACCCACAGCCGCGCATTGTGGGCCGAGAACCACGGCCAAAGCTGCTTCACGTGCGAGACCAGCATGTCGTGCACGTTCAAGGCAACCGATATGCCGGGCGCTTTCCCATCCACGAACGCCACCGTGGCCGTGCCCTCCACATCGGAGCCGGGAGCGGAACGGACCGCGATCTGATCGGCCACCAATGTCTGGCTGGCCACTTTGTAGACCCCCGCGATGCGGGCAAGGAACGTAAGAGCGGGCTCTGGCGATTCCGAAGGCGCGAGCGTCGATCCGTCGCTTGTCAGGTCGTAGCGATAGGCCGGCTCATCCCCTGCCGTACCGGAAGCCGGCCTTGGGCCCACCGAGCCCACGAAGTCGAACGTCGAACGTTCGGTCTTCATCCGCAGCCTGTCCACGGCAACCTTGTTCGTGCCGCTTGCCAGCGTTGCATCGAGATCGACGTCGGCCGGCAGAAGCCCGCGCGGCCCTAGGTCGATGACGGAGCCGGCGGACGACAGCGACACGACCAGCCGAGACGTATCCGTGCTCGCCCCCTGCGCGCCGGACAGCTTCAGCGAAACGGCGCCCAGCTTCATTCCCTGTGCCGCGTCGTCCCCGCCAGCCAGCCGCATGTTTGCATCGAGCGCCGCGATACGGCCGGTGGCGGCGTCGCGCGTGGCGGACGCGGCCAGGGTCAACGCCCTGCCGTCGATATCGGTGTCGGCGCTGATCTTCAGTCCGCCGGAGCCGGATTGCGTCACCCTTGCATCGGCGATCCTGACGGACCGGACCGGTGCATGTTCGGTCAGCACGAACTCCACATTGCTGAGATCGATGCGACGCAACGAGTCCTCGCGGATCGCGTCGAGCGCAAGGTTGATGTTGGCGAACACCGCGCCGATCAACTTGTCGGGATCGACAAGGCCTTCCGCGTTGCGCAAGCCGGCCGCCCAGTCGCCCTGGGACGGCATCGCTGCCATGACGATGCGCGCGTCCGATATCTTGGCGCTGCTAAGCCGCACCTCACCCCACAGCAGCGGTATCAACCGGACGCCGAAACGGACACGGCCGGCATCCGCCATCGGCTTGCCGTCGGCGGTCTTCAGGCTGACATCGCTGACCTGCAGCGCCACGAAGCTCGACCCGTCGAGGGTGATTCGCGCAGGACCGACCTCGGCATTCACGTCGACGCCGGCCAATTTCTCGACGGCGAGTTCCGCCTCGGCGCGCAATCTTTCGGAGCCGACGCCGGAAATGCCTACGAGATAGACCGCGGCGGCGGCAAGCGCGACAAGGACCGCGAAGCCCACGCCAATGCGCGCCAGGATGCGAAATCCCCGCCCGATCGCGGCCTGGCCAAGCGGGGGAACGCGGCACGCGGACGGCATGGTTCCAAGATCCGTGATTTCGTCACGCCTGAACCTGATCTTCTCGTGCCGCGGTTGCTCCTGACCCACGCAATATCCCGTTGTACCAATCGATCGTGGACGAATCCCGGCCCGACACTATATCGATGCTGCTTCGCGCGTAACCTTAAACAAGGGCACTGATATGGCTGATCTCAACGTGGGCGATCCCGCTCCGCAATTCGACTTGCCGCGCGATGGCGGCCAATCGATCAGACTGGCGGATTTTTCCGGAAAACCCGTCGTCCTCTACTTCTATCCGCAGGACGACACGCCGGGCTGCACCACCGAGGCCATCGACTTCTCGCGCCTGAAGCCCGAATTCGAAAAGACCGGCACGACGGTGATCGGCCTGTCTCCCGACAACGTCAAGAAGCACGACAAGTTCAAGACCAAGCATGGCCTGACCGTCGATCTCGCCAGCGACCCGGAACGCCAGGTGATCGAGGCCTATCACCTGTGGGTCGAGAAGACGATGTACGGCCGCAAATACATGGGCGTCGAGCGCGCGACATTCCTCATCGGCGCCGATGGCCGGATCGCGCGGATATGGCGCAACGTCAAAGTGAAAGGCCACGCCGAGGACGTGCTGGAGGCCGTCCGCGCCCTCTGAGGTTCAGACCTCCTCTCCTGACCACGATCGGCGGCGCGGCGGGCGTTCGAGCAGGCGCCCGCAAAGCTTTGTTAACCTTAATATTGTGTAGTCCGTGGCCAGGTGTAGTAACGAAAGCTTGGTCCCGTGAGCGCAACCGGTCAGTCAGCGGTCTTCGGCAGACGCAAGGAACCCCACACAGTCATCATCGCCCGTGGCAATGAGATAAGGCACTTCACGGTAAGGCCCTGGATGGCCGCGTTTTTCGGCTCGGCCCTGGCCGCCGTCGTGATCGGTTATCTCCTGGCGACATCCTATCTGGTCCTGCGCGACGACCTCATCGGCGCGACGACCGCGCGGCAGGCGCGCATGCAACAGGCTTACGAAGACCGCATCTCGGCGCTTCGCGCCCAGGTCGACAGGATCACGAGCCGCCAACTCCTCGACCAGAAACTCATGGAGACGAAGGTCAGCGAACTGCTCGAGCGGCAGAACCAGCTCAGCCAGCGGCATGGCCGCCTCGGCCCGTTGCTGGATCGCGCCGAGAGCGAAGTCGGGGCCGCGCCTGACGACACGCCCCCGGATCGCAAGCCCGAACACCGCGCCGACGCGACCGGCGGCATCAGTCAGGCGCAGAGCTATTCCGTCGCCAGCCTCGCAGCCAAGGACACGCGACCGTTCTCGTTGTGGTCGACGCGCTCCGATCCGCTCGAGGTGGAATCGGCGGCTGATCGGGCCGACAAGCTGTTCGTCTCGATCAACAAGTCGCTCAAGTCCATTGAAAGCGAACAGCTAAGCCGTATCACCACGCTTGCCGACAACGCCTACAAGAACGCCGACGCCATCACCCAGGCGCTCGAAGCCGCCGGCCTGCCGGTGGACAGCGAATTCGGCAAGAGCGATGTGGGCGGCCCGCTGATACCGCTCGACAGTTCGATGATCTTCGACAGCAAGGTCAAGGAACTGGACGAGGCGCTGGACGCCCTCGACCACCTGAAGAAGGAAGCGCGGCAGCTTCCCCTGGCCAACCCCGCGCCCGGGCGTTCGGTCACGAGCCCATTCGGCGTCCGCACCGACCCCATCCTCGGCACCGCCGCGCTGCACTCCGGCATGGATTTCCGCGCCCCCATGGGCATGCCGGCCAAGGTCACCGCCCCTGGTGTCGTCACCAAGGCCGGGTGGAACGGCGGCTATGGCCGCATGGTCGAGGTCGACCATGGCAATGGCTTCGCCACTCGCTACGGACACCTGAGCGAGATCGATGTCGCCGTCGGCCAGAAAGTCGACGCCGGCACGATCATCGGCAAGACCGGCAGCAGCGGCCGCTCGACCGGCCCACACCTGCACTACGAAGTCCGCCACAATGGCGAGGCGATCGATCCGTTGCGCTTCCTGACCGTCGGCAAGAAAGTCTCCCAGTACCTCTAGGACCATCGACCCCGCGGGTTACTCTGCACAAAGCCGTCGGTTGAAGTGGCCTGCCCAAGTTGCTTCCCTGCCCCAATATTTCCCGAGAGGCCCGATATGGCTCCTTCGCCACTTGTCGGCAGGCCTCGAACTATTTTTGAATTCCATTTGACTGAATAAATCTTCGGTGCCAGATTTGGGCCTCTTGAGGGCGCACGTCATGGCACTGCGGGGGACGAATCAGGAATTCGGGCGGCCGTACAACCGCCGCATCGTGCTCGAATCCATTCGCCTTCATGGTCCCCTCGCCCGCGGCGACATCGCAAGGCGTGTCGGCCTCACCGTGCAGACCGTTTCGACCATCGTGCGTGAGCTCGAGGAGCAGGGCTATATCCTGTCCGTGCGCGAGGAGCCCAAGGGGCGCGGGCTTCCGCCGGCGACGCTGCGCATCAATCCCGAAGGCGGCTACGCGGTGGGCATCCATGTCACGCCGCTGGGCATCAACGCGGCGCTGATCAACCTCCGCGGCGACGTCATCGACAGCAGCCATCGCGAAGCGCCGAACGCCACGCCCGACCTTGCCTTCGACCTGATCGGCCAGATGGTGCCGGACCTCACCCGGTTACGCCCCGGCGGACGCGTGCTCGGCATCGGCATGGCCCTTCCCGGACCATTCGGGGTGGAATCGATGAGCTTTGTCGGCCCTACCACCATGGCTGGCTGGAAGGACGTGGCGCTGCGGGAGCGGTTGGCCGCGACGACGGGCCTTCCGGCCTTCTTCGAGACCGACATGGCGGCCGCCGCCATGGGCGAGCGTCTCTATGGGCTGGGGGCGGCCTACGCGGACTATTATTACCTCTATTTTGGTGTCGGCCTCGGCGGCGTCATGGTGCATGACGGCACAGCCTTGCGCGGCGCCTGGGGGAACGCCGGCGAAATCGGCCACATCCCGGCCGTGCCTGGAGGCGAGCCCTGCCCCTGCGGCAACAGCGGCTGCCTCGAGCGTTATCTCTCGCTGGAAGCGCTGCGCCGCTGGAACGGCAGCGAGGCCGATTGGGTGAAAGAGATCAGCCCGATCTTCCACAGCGCCATCGCGACCATAGAGAACCTGTTCGACCCTGAAACGGTCATTCTGGGAGGGCTTGCCTCCACCGAACTGCTGGAGCGGCTCGCCGCGACGGCGGCCGACGGGCTTCGCAATTCGGTTTCGGCGCGAACGGACCGCACCTCGCCACGCGTCGTCGTGGCCAGCGGCGGCCAGCACGCGGTGTTGCGCGGCGCCGCCGCGCTTGCCGTGTCGGGCGTTCTTTCGCCCCGCTTCGGACAGATTTTCACAGCCGATCGCGATCGTGGACGCGATCCGCTCAATGGCAGGGAGATCGCCGCATGACCGCCCCCTTGCTGGTGCTGGAGAACGTCACCAAGAACTACGGCGCCATCCAGGCGCTGAGGGGCATAAGCTTCTCGATCGGCCGGGGCGAGGTCGTGGCCCTGCTCGGCGACAATGGCGCGGGCAAGTCGACGCTGGTCAAGATCATCGCCGGCGGCCTCGAGCCGAGCTCGGGTCGCATGCTGTTCGAAGGCAAGGAGTTCCTCGCCAGGTCCCCGGCCGAGGCCAAGGCGGCCGGCATCGAGACCGTCTATCAAGACCTGTCGCTGTGCACCAACGTGGACGTCGTGGCCAACTTCTTCATGGGCCGCGAGATGACGCGCAAGGTACTCGGCGTCCCGATCCTCGACGAGCGCGGCATGGAGCAGGTGGTGGCCAAGGCGCTCGCCAATGCCGGCACCCGCATCCCGTCGCTGCGCACCAAGGTCGAGCATCTCTCGGGCGGTCAGCGGCAGGCGATCGAGCTCAACCGTTTCGTCCACTGGGGCGGCAAGCTGGTGCTGCTTGACGAACCGTTCGCGGCATTAGGCGTCGAACAGACGCGGCGCGGACTGGACATGATCCGCCAGGTGGCGAACCAGGGCATCGGCGTCGTCATCATCACCCACATCATGCAACAGGCCTTTCAGGTCGCCGACCGGATCGTGGTGATCCGCCAGGGCGTCGTGGCGGGCGATGTCGCGCGCAACAAAACAAGTCCCGACGCGGTGATCAACATGATTACCGGAGAAACGCTTGCCGGTGCCGGATCGGCAGGCTGAGGGACAAACGAGGGGTCCGGCGCAAGAGGAGCGAACGACATGAAGCGAATACTTCTTTCTGTCTTCGGTATCCTGGCATTGGTCGTTGCCACGCTCACGCCGGCATTCGCCCAGTCCAAGGGAACCGTCTACTACCTGGTCCCGACCCTGCTCGATGAGTTCCAGACCGGCTCGGTGAGCGCGCTGGAGCTGTTCCTGAAACAGGTCGGCTATGAAATGAAGACGCTGAACGCCGACAACAAGACGGATGCTCAGCAGTCGCAGATGAACGACGTCATCGCGTTGAAGCCGAAGGCGATCATCCTTGCCGCGGTCGATTTCAACGCGCTCAAGCCGTCCGTCGAGGCGGCCCGCGCCGCCGGCATACCGGTCGTCGAGTTCGACCGCCAGATCACCGCCACCCCGTCCGATTTCACTTCGGTGGCGGGGACGATCGAGATTGGCTATGTCGCCGCCGAGCAGGCCGAGAAGCTGCTCAAGGCCAAGAACGGATCGGTGAAGGGCAAGGTCCTGCAGGTGCTCGGCGACCCCGGTGATCCCTACACGCTCGACATCCAGAAGGGCTTCGAGGAGAAGATGAAGGCCTTCCCGGACGTCAAGATCATCTCGCTGCCGGCCATGCAGTGGGAAGCCAGCAACGCCGGCACCATCGTCGCCGACCAGATGCTCGCCAACCCCGACATCGACCTGATCTTCAGCCACGCCGCCCATCTTTCGGTTGCCGCCGTCGCCTCGCTCGAGGCCGCTGGCAAGAAGCCCGGCGACGTCATGCTGATGAGCTCGAACGGCGCTCCGGTCGGTCTCGACCTGATCCGCAAGGGATGGCTCAACGTCGAAGTCGAGCAGCCGCTCTACGCGCAGGCGGCGGCGGTCGCCATGTTCATGGACAAGATCGCCAACAAGCAGGAACTCAAGCCCGGCGAATATGACGTGCTCGGCCTGAAATCGACCCTGACCAAGGAAGCCTGGGGCCCGAACATCAAGATCCCCGGCGCCGCCATCACCAAGGAAAACGTCGACAATCCGGCCTTCTGGGGCAACCAGAAGCCGCCGACGGAAACGGTGAAGTCGGTAGAATAAGCAAGCCGACCGATCGCTCCGGGCCGCAAGGGAGCATGATGCCGAGAACCGGATCTCGGTGTCATGCCCCCGGGGCCCGGAGCTTCCTTGCCCCGCTTTTGCTTTGCCGCGAACCCGCGCCCACGCGCGCCTGAAATCGAAACCTGACCGCATGGGCTCCAAGGGTTGCCTGGAACCATGCGCCAAACGGATCGACCCATGAGCCCTCGTACACGCCGCATGCTCGAGCTCGTGCTCGACAACCTCGTCTGGTTCATGCTGGTCTTTGTGCTGGCGGTGTTTTCCATCTTCATTCCCAATTTCTTCCAAGTGGGAATCTTCGCCAACATCATCGAGGCTTCCAGCGTGCTCGGCGTGATGTCGATCGGCCTGGCGCTGGTGATCATCGCCGGCCATATGGACCTTTCGGTCGAATCCGTCGCCGCGCTCAGCGCCATGACGGTGGGCATACTGTTCTGTTCCTCGGGCATCGGCATCGGCCTGCAACTGCATCCGGACTGGCTGATGGTGCCCGTGTCGCTGGCAATCGCGCTGGCGGTCGGCGGTATCATCGGCGTCATCAACGGCTTCCTCATCGTGCGGCTGAAGATGAGCGCCTTCATCATCACGCTGGCCTCCTACATCTGGGTGCGCGGACTGGTGCTCGTCGTATCGGGAGGACGCTCGGCGCAGGATCTCGCGCCCGCCATCCGCTGGTTCGGCATCCAGCGGCTTCTCGGCCTGCCGCTCACCGCCTGGATCGCGGTCGCCTGCTTCGTCATCTTTTCCCTCATCCTGGCAAAGACGCCCTTCGGCCGGCACCTCGTCATGATCGGTGGCAACGAAACGGCGACTTTCCGCGCCGGCATCCGGGTCAACCGCAACCTGGTCCTCGCCTTCGTGCTCGCTGGCGCCATTGCCGGCCTTGCCGGCTGGCTGCTCGCCATCCGTACCTCCGGCGCGACGGCAAACCTCGGCGTCGGGCTGCTGTTCAACGCCTTCGCGGCGGTCGTCATCGGCGGCGTCAGCCTCAAGGGCGGCGTCGGCACCCTGCCCGGCGTCTATGCCGGCGTGCTGCTGCTTTCGGCCATCAACACGGCGATCAACCTGATGGGCCTGCCGGCCAACTTCACCCAGGTCATCCATGGCCTGCTGGTGCTCGCGGCCGTGCTGCTCGACGCGTTCAAACAGACCATTCGCCAGAAGCTTGCATGAGGCACGCATGACCGGACGCATCGAAGGCAAGGTGGCGGTCATCGTCGGCGCCGCGCGCGGCATCGGCAAGGGAATCGCACAGCGCTTCGCCGAGGAAGGCGCCAGGCTCGTGCTGGCCGACAGCGAGGCGGAGGCAGGCCAGGCGACAGCCGACGAACTGGGCGCGACCTTCATCCGCACCGACATCTCGCGCATGCCGGATGCCGAAGCGGCCGTCGGCCTCGCGCTGGAACGGCATGGCCGCCTCGACGTCATGATCCAGAACGCCGGCATCTATCCCTGGCAGTTGATCGAGAACACCAGCCCGGACGACTGGGACCGCGTCATGGCGGTCAATCTGCGCGGTACCTTCAACGCCGCCCGCGCGGCGCTCGTGCCGATGAAGGCGCAGCGCTTCGGCCGCATGGCCTTCACTTCATCCATCACCGGGCCTCATGTCAGCAGCCCCGGCCACGGCCACTATTCCGCGAGCAAGGCCGGCATCAACGGTTTCATCCGTTCGGCGGCGCTCGAATTCTCCAGCTATGGCATCACCGTCAACGGCGTCGAGCCGGGCAACATCCTGACAGAGGCCATCGAAATGCATCGCGGGCCGGCCTTCATCAAGAACATGGAGGACGCCATTCCACTTGGGCGGCTCGGCACGCCTCGCGACGTCGCCAACGCCTTCCTGTTCCTGGCTTCGGACGACGCCAGTTATGTGACCGGCACGACCATCGTCGTCGACGGCGGCCAGTTGCTGCCCGAGGGCAGCGACTTCCGGCTGCTGCCGCCCTGACGGTCAATCGGCGGGGCTGATCGAAGGCGATGGTCGGCGCGAGAGGCGTCCTGTGCCGACACGACAACCAGTCGGACCTATTGCGGGTTGTCGGTCGGCACCATGTGTGGTTTCCTGACCGTGGGGGCGTGTCAGAACGACGAACCGAGCATTGAGGCTTGTTCTCGCTGCCGCACGCTTTGGTAATCGTCACGTTCTGATGTTGCGGAGCGCGCCATGGATTATCGGACAGCCACCCCCGACGACCTCGTCACCATCTTTCGCAGCCTGTCTCTTCGGCTCGCCGACCAGTATTCGGTCGCCGGACTGAACATCGAGGACGCGAAGGACGAGTTCCTGATGAGCCTGAGGGAGCAGCGGGCTCACACCCTTCTGATGGAGGGAGAACCCGTCGCCATCATCGCGTGGCGCGAAATCGGCCATGCGGCGCAAACCGCCTTCGCGGCCCATGAGAGCTTCTTTTCCCGTTCGACGGTCCGCTTCTGCAAAAAGCACATTCGCCGCATCCAGGCGCTGTGCGGAAACCTGCCCATCGATTCCTACAGTTGGTCCGATCGCGCAGAAGTGGCGAAATGGTTTCGCGTGCTGGGCTTTCGTGAGCGGGAGCGCGGCAACGGCGTCACCATCTTCGAGCTCGATCCGCAATAGCGGCGAGTTTCGGGCGTTTGCCAGCCCGCTCTCTCACGAAACGCGCGCAGCAGTGTTCATTCGTGACCAAACCAATCCCGGTCTCGCCCATTTCTTGAGTTGGATAGGGCGGATACGAGAGGAGTCTCAAATGAACCATGCAACATTCGATCGCCCCGTCCCCGTCTTCATCGGGCTCGGCTTCCCCCAGGAGATCGAAAACGTCCTCGACGCCTACAACATCCTCATCGAGTGGAACGGCATCCCCGACCTGGATCGGGCCGGCGCCATAGAGGTCTGCCGGAAGGCGATTCGGGGCGAGCGGGACGGCAAGGATGCCCGCGAGGCATTCCAGCGGTTTGTCCGCGGCAAGGGCATCCTCGCGGAGGACGCCTATAGCAACGCAGCATCGAGGCTGGCCAGGGAATGGTCGGTCCAGCCCTAGCGCGGCCCGGTCTCGGACGCCCCTGAAAATCCGGCGCCCCGGCAAGTCGGGGCGCTTGTCTTAAAGTGGCAAGGAAAGACTGCAAAAGCTGGGGATAGTGGTGGGCGATGACGGACTCGAACCGCCGACATCCTCGGTGTAAACGAGGCGCTCTACCAACTGAGCTAATCGCCCGCTCCGGGCCGGACCTTTAAGCGGTCGCGGCAGGCTTCGCAAGGCCAAATGAGCATCGCGTGCGCTGGCTCGCGCGCGGTTTTCGACAGCTTCGCGGCGGTTGTCAAAAAACCTTCCGCTGTTTGCTGATAAGGTGCTTCGGCACGCTTGACACCCGCATCCGAACCCCTTATCCACCGCCCCAACGACGAACACGGCTGACACGTGCTCGTCAGTGCGCGGGTGTAGCTCAGTCGGTTAGAGTGCCGGCCTGTCACGCCGGAGGTCGCGGGTTCGAGCCCCGTCACTCGCGCCATTTTCTCTCTACAGGAATCTTTTTTGTCCTGTTGCGTCAATGAGTTGGCGCCAATGACCTGTCGTGTCTCCGACTTTAGGTACCGCCCGGCGCCTTAACCAATATCGGAACCATTCCGCCATTCTCCCGTTCAGCCCAAGGGCTAAAACGGGAGAGACAGATGGCTGTGAGATGTCGCGTTTCCATAGACGACGACAGGGATGTCGATGAGCTCGCCTTCCAGGAATTGCCGCGAGTCGGTGAGAGCGTTTCGATACCGCTGGAAGGTGCGAACAGGAGTCTTCGCGTGCTGCGCGTTGTGCATATGCCCGAAACCGAACACGGCGCCTCGACCATGCTGGAGCTGACCAGCAAGATTCTTTAGGCGGCTTCCGCCCATCCGGGAGATTCGGCCGGGCCAGATGTCTTCCGGTGATTCCCGCGAATGCTCTACGCCCCGGCCAGCAGCGCCTCGACCTCATCCAGCGTTGGCATGGACGGCGCGGTGCCGGGACGCGTGACGGAAATGCCCGCGACGGCGCAGGCGAAGCGCACGGCTTCCAGTGGCTGGACGCCCTTCGCAAGCGCCGCCGCGAGGCCGCCGTTGAAGGCGTCCCCTGCCCCCGTCGTCTCCACCACCGGCCCGGCGTTCACCGCGCCGACATGGTCTGAGCGGTCCTTGGTGTGCAGCAACGCTCCTTTTTCGCCGAGGGTGACGATGACGGCGCCGACCCCTTTCTCCAACAGGCTCTCGGCGGCGCGGCGCGCATCGTCGATCGAGGCGACCTTGATGCCGGTCAGTTCCTCGGCCTCTGTCTCGTTGGGCGTGACGTAGTCGCACAGCTTGTAGATGCGGTCGGGCAGGCTGGCGGCCGGCGCCGGATTGAGGATGGTCGTCACCCGCGCCTCGCGCGCGATCTCGAGCGCCTTCAGCGCCGAATCGATCGGCTGCTCGAGCTGAGTGACGAAGACGCCGGCGGAGCGAATCAGATTGGCGTGCGATTCGATGTCGGCGGGCGAGATCAGCATCGCGGCGCCGGGACTGACGATGATGGCGTTGTTGCCGCTTGCCTCCTCCACGAAGATATAGGCGGCGCCGGTGTAGCTGTCCGGCGTGTCGATGACGGCGCTCTTCACGCCGGCATCCTTCCACGTCTGCTTCGCCATGGCCGCGAAGGCATCGACACCGAGACGCGTCAGAAAGGTGACGTCAGCCCCTAGCCTGCCGGCGGCGACGGCCTGGTTGGACCCCTTGCCCCCAGGCCCGAGCTTGAACGAGGTTCCCAGGATGGTTTCGCCGATGCGGGGCTGACGCTGCGCCCTGTAGGCTGTGTCGGCGACGAAGACGCCCAGGATGACAACCGGCTTCATGATCGACCTGCTCACCAAGCGTTACGCAGCATCCGGCGGGACGACGCCCTTGCGGAAGGCAAAGCAGCCGTAGAAACGACGCTCGCCCGTCTGGATGACGCAATAGGCCCGCTTGGCGCGCTCGTAGAAGGCATAGCGCTCGACGGCGACCATGGGCCAGGACTTGCCCTCGGCCCTGTCGATCTCGCTCTGCACCTCCTTCTGAACCGCCGGAACCTCATCCGGCTTGCCGACGATCTCCATCCGCGCGGCGGAATCGTCGACAAAGGTGTCGAGCGGATACAGCGACAGCACCGCCTTGATCACCTCGGGAGCCGGTGCGTCGATTCGCAACAGCCGGCCGAGCACAGTCTGGCGCGCGACCGAATCGGAGGGGAAGTTGGTGTCGGCGATGATCAGGTCGTCGCCGTGTCCCATGGCCCGCAGCGCATAAAGCACATCGGCGTTGAGCAGCGGACTTATCCCTTTGAGCATACTGTTCCTCGCTAATAGACTTGCAGCCGGACCGGGTCTGGTCCTGCGGTTCAGAGCCGATTGCCGGTTCCCGCGTCGAAGAGATGAACCTGATCGAGCCGCGGCTTCAAGTGCAACGTGTCGCCCGGCCTGAAATCATGCCTCTCGCGGAACAGCGCGACGATCTCGCTGTCGCCGAAGCGCAGGAAAACGAGCGTCTCGGAGCCTGTTGGCTCGACCACGGAGATACGCGCCGGCACACCGTCGGCATGGATTTCGAGATGCTCAGGCCGAACCCCGTAGACGACGGCGCGACCATCGGCGGCCGAAGCGTTGGGCGCTGCAGGGAAAAGGGTTCCAGAGATATCGACGGCCGGCTTTTCGCCACCGCGCATCGTGCCCTTGAGCAGGTTCATGGACGGCGATCCGATGAAGCTGGCGACGAAGATGTTGGCGGGCCGGTCGAACAGCTCCAGTGGCGCGCCGACCTGCTCGATACGACCGTCGCGCATGACGACGATCTTGTCGGCCATGGTCATGGCCTCGATCTGATCATGCGTGACGTAGATGGTGGTGGTCTTGAGCCGCTGGTGCAGTTCCTTGATCTCGGTGCGCATCTGCACGCGCAGCTTGGCGTCGAGATTGGAAAGCGGCTCGTCGAACAGGAACACCTGCGGGTTGCGCACGATGGCGCGCCCCATGGCCACGCGCTGGCGCTGGCCGCCCGAGAGCTGGCGCGGATAGCGCTTGAGGTAAGGAGCGAGGTCGAGGATATCGGCTGCCCGCTTGACGCGCTCCGCCACCTCGGCGGGGTCGGTCCTGCGCAACTTCAGTGCGAAAGCCATGTTCTGCTCGACCGTCTTGTGGGGGTAGAGCGCGTAGTTCTGGAACACCATGGCGATGTCGCGCTTTGCTGGCGGCAGGTGGTTCACCACCCGGTCGCCGATGGAAATGGTGCCGCCGGAGACGGTCTCCAGACCGGCGACCATGCGCAGCAAGGTCGACTTGCCGCAGCCCGAAGGCCCGACCAGCACCACGAACTGTCCGTCGGTGATATCGACGCTGACATCATGCAGGACCTTGACGGTCCCGAACGCCTTGGCTGCATTGCGGATCGCGACCTGAGCCATCGTCCCCCCATTCGGCCAGATTGCCGTAGAAGCGAAAGCTAACCAACGCCATCGGCAAGGGCAAGACAGTCTCTTATAGATAAAAACCCGTTCTCGTTGACACGGCAACCGGTTGCGAGAATAGTGTCGGGCGCCAGTCCGAATGCCGGTGTTCTACCCGAAAATCGGAACCTGAAGCGACGCGGGATTGGGGGGCCCGCGCATTCCGCTTTTTGCTTGGGGCCGGCGTCCGTCACGATTGGCATATTGGTTCACGACTGATGTTCTGGGAGGAATAGTCGATGAGAGTGGGTCTCTATGAGAAACTCGTGCGTGCCGGAGCTACACGGCGCGATGTGCTGAAAGGCGCGGCGAGCATGGCGGCGATCGCCGCCGCTTCGGGCACCGGGCTCGGCGCCCTGACGCGCCCGGCCTCGGCCGCGGAGGAACTGCGCGCAAAAATCCTGCAGATTCCCGGCGTCGGCAAGGGTCAGCCGACAGACGCCGATTTCCAGAAGGTGGGCGAGCTCTGCCTCGGCGCGACCAAGGCGAACGTCAAGGAGGGCGAATTCGCCGGCGTGGAGCTCAAGTTCATGGGCCTCAACAACCAGAACCTGCACAACGTGCTGTTCCGCGGCTTCCTGAAGCCGTGGGAGGCCTATACCGGCGCCAAGATCAGTTGGATCGACCTGGCGCAGGCCGACTACAACGCCCGCCTGCAGCAGTCGATAGCGACCGGAACCGTGGACTTCGACATTGCAGAGATGGGCGCGCCTTTCGAAGGCGATGTCTGCGGCAAGGGGCTCACGTCGGAAATGCCCGACTGGGTCAAGAAGCAGATCGACATCGACGACCTGGTCAATTACCTGAAGCCGCCGGTCGGCACCTGGAATGGCAAGCAGTATCGCGTGACGATCGACGGCGACACGCACAATTTCAACTACCGCACCGACATTTTCGCCGATGCCGACCTTGCCAAGGAATGGAAGGCGAGCGGGGCGACGACGGAATGGGGCGTGCCGAAGACCTGGCAGCAGGTCCAGGCCGTCACAAAATTCCTCAAGGGCAAGAAGTTCAAGGGCCAGGACCTCTACGGCTATCTCGACGCGCCCAAGCCCTGGGGCGGCTTCGGCTTCTATTTCCTCGGCAGCCGCGCCACCGCCTATGCCAAGCACCCGGACGACAAGGCCTGGCTGTTCGATCCCGACACGATGAAGCCGCGCGTCAACAATCCGGCCTGGGTGCGCGCCATACAGGACGTGATCGACGCCCTGCCCTCGGAACCCGCCGACCAGATCAATGCCGATCCGAACACCACCGGTTTCCAGCAATTCCTGGCCGGGACCGGTTCAATGATCCCCTGGTGGGGTGACATCGGTTCCAACGCCAAGACCAACGATTCCTCGGTGATCGGCGACCTCTGCGGCTTCGACATCTTGCCGGGCTCGGACGACGTTTACAATTCCAAGACCGGCCAATGGGACAAGCTGCCGGGCGGACCGAACTACGCGCCCAACCTCGCTTATCTCGGCTGGGGCATCTATGTCATGGCCCGTGTCGACAGCGACCCCAAGAAGCAGAAAGCTGCCTGGAGCGCCGCTGCGCATCTCGGCGGCAAGGATCTGGCGATCTGGACGGCCATGTATCCGTCCGGCTTCCAGTGCTACCGCAACAGCCAGCACAACATCGACGAATGGGTAGCGGCCGGCTACGACAAGGCATTCATCTCGAATTATCTCGATTCCCAGTTCAACTCGTACAACCATCCGAACGGTGCAATCGAGCCGCGCATCCCCGGCATCTTCCAGTACTACAGCGCCGCCGAGGACATCCTTGCCAACACTTTCGCCGGCAAGATGAAGGCACAGGAAGGCGCCGACGCGATCGCAGCCGCCTGGGAGAAACTGACCGACCAGATCGGACGCGAGAACCAGATCAAGCTCTACAAGGCTTCGCTCGGCATATAGGCCGGCTCAAGTCGCGCCCGGCGGCACGTCGCCGCCGGGCCACGCCGGCCCCACCGGCATCTCCTGCATCGGTTTGACTTAGTCGCATCCATGCAACCACGGGCTATTCGCCCCGGCTGCGGGATGCTCCAACGAGGCGACAGGCGTGGCTGACCAGACTTCGACCGCGGATGCGTGGCCAGCAAGCGCGGCCGACCTGATCCCGCCCGGCCGCAAGCGCCTGGGCCGCGCCCTGGTGGCGGTCGCGACGCTCGGCCTGCTGGCGATCATCGCGGTGCAGATCCTCTACAAGAGCGAAGCCAGCACGATCGGCTTCGAAACCTGGCAGCCGGTGGTCTATGCCTATCTGCTGTGGGGCGTGGCGCTCGGCATCGGCCAGGTCATGACACGCGGCGAAAGCGGCCAACGCGCGCTGTTCCTGTTGCCGGCACTGCTGTTCACCATCGCCATGGTGATCTTTCCGACCCTCTTCGGCCTTTACATCGCGCTGACCGACTGGAACCTCAGTTCCTTCAGCGGCCGCCGCTTCAACGGGCTCGACAATTTCTGGCAGATGCTGGGCGATCCCTACTACCGCAACGCGCTGTTCAACATGGTGCTCTACGTGCTCGCGGTGCTGGTGGAATATGTCATCGCCTTCAGCCTGGCGCTGCTCCTCAACGCGCAGATCCGGGCGCGCAAGTTCTTCCGGGTCGTCTTCCTTATGCCGCTGATGCTGTCGCCGGTGGCGGTGTCGTGGATGATCGGCAAATCTCTGATGGAATACCGCTTCGGCCCAGCGGCCACGCTGGCGCGCCATCTTGGCTGGGAGAACCCGGCCTTCTTCTCCGACCCGACCACGGCCCGCATCTCCATCATGGTGCTCGACGCCTGGACCTTCATTCCGTTCATGATGATCATGCTGCTCGCCGGCCTGCAGGCCATGTCGCGTGAGGTGATCGAGGCGGCACGCGTGGACGGCGCCAATGCCTGGCAGAGTTTCTGGCAGGTCACCTTCCCGCTGATGCTGCCGGTGTCGCTGACGGCGGTGATCCTGCGCATCATCTTCAAGCTGAAGCTCGCCGACATCATAATCACCGTCACATCGGGGGGCCCAGGCGGCGCGACGGATTCCGTCTCCAGCTTCATCTATCGCGAGTATCGCGACCGCTCGAATGTCGGCTACGGCACCATGCTGGCGATGGTCTACCTCGTCATCATAATCGTGTTCGTGACCGTGCTGCTGAAGGTCGCCAACCGCTTCGTGCGCAACGTCAACTGAGCGGAGACCCATGAGCGCGCTGACCACCGACCACGCCGCCTCCGAAGTCCGCTCGCCGGCGAGTTTCGTCGCCAGCCGCGTCTTCATCTATGGCGCCCTCGTCTTCTGGGCCTTCATCTGCCTGTTCCCGATCTACTGGACGGTGACGACCTCCTTCAAGGTCGCAGTGGACGTCACGCAGGGCCACCTGGTGCCGTTCGTCGACTTCCAGCCGGACTGGAAGGGCTGGCGTTCGCTCGGCCTGTCGCCGGACTCGATCTTCGAGACGTCGACCGTGCGCGACGAATTCCTCAAGCGCTTCATGAACTCGGTCATCACCTCGGTCGGCGCGTCGAGCCTGGCGCTGGTGATCGGCAGCCTCGCCGCCTATGGCCTGACCCGCTATCGCTATCAGTTCGCCTTGTTCAAGAACGAGGACATCTCCTTCTTCTTCCTGTCGCAGCTCATCCTGCCGCCGGTCGTGCTGGCGCTGCCCTTCCTGGTCCTCTATCGCGAGGTCGCGCTGCTCGACACGCGCATCGGCCTGATCCTGCTCTACACGCTGATGGTGCTGCCGATCGTGATCTGGATCATGCGCGACCAGTTCAACTCGATCCCGGTGGAACTGGAGGAAGCGGCGCTTGTCGACGGCCTTTCCATCTGGGGCGCCTTCCTGCGGATCGTCGTGCCTATCGCGCTGCCAGGCATGGTCGCGGCCTTCATCCTGGCCATGGTGCTGTGCTGGAACGAGTATTTCTTCGCCGCGCTGCTGACATCGACCGACGCCAAAACAATCCCCGTCATGGTGGCGAGCCAGACCGGATCGCAGGGCATCAACTGGTGGTCGATGGCCGCGCTGGCGACAGCGGCAATCACGCCGCTCGCCGTCATCGGCATCGCGCTGGAACGCTATCTCATCATGGGCATGACAGCCGGGTCGGTGAAGTAGTCCGGCGCGGCAGCTTGCGAGGATGCCTATCGCGTCAGTATCGCCCTGAGATGATTCAGGATCATGTCGACGCCCTTGCGGCCCAGCGCGGCCGAGGCATCCTTGGCGCTCGCGGTGTACCAGCCCTTGTTCTCCGCGAACCGGGCGTCATCGACGGCCTCGGGGCATAGAGCCAGCATCAGCGATGTCTCGCCGCCGCCGGCATGGTCGAACGGGTACTGGCCGTTCATCGATGCCGGCATCAATGGATGGACCTGCACCCAGTTGAACACGTTGCCGCCGTCGGGCTGGCCGGCGTAATAGTCGGCCATCGTGTCGGATCCCCACCAGCCTTCGCCACGCTCCTTCTCGACGAAGCGGAATATGGCCTGCCTGCCCCCGGTCTTGAAGGCGAGGTCGGTCGGCATGCCGGCGGCGAAATTCTCCGCCTGGTGATGGATGATGGCGTGGATGTTGCGGAAGCCGATGCGCAGCAGGCTGTAGAACAGCTCCTCGGCGAAGGGCGCCAGTTCCCGGCCGCCGACCTGCACCGATCCGTTCCCCTCGGGAGCCACGACCGCATAGCTGGCGGCGCCGTAGTAGAAGGGCGGCAGGATGACGATATCCGCCTCCTTCTCGATGAGCTCCAGCGTCTTGACGACGGCCAGCGTGTCCATGCCGACAGCCATGTGCTCGCCATGGTACTCCAGCACGCCGAGCGGCAGCACCACCGGCCAGTTCTCGGCAATCGCCCGGCGGATCTGGTGCGGCAGCATGAGTTCGTAACGCACGCGGCTACTCCATATTGGTGTGGCGCGCGCGCATGGCCTCTGCCGATACGCCCGCAAGGATTTTCAGCTTCAGCACCATCACCTCGAATAGCAGGAACAAGCTGCCCTCGAAGACGGAGCCCATGGGCAGGACCGATGTCCTTTGCGACCCACGATCGTCGGCCATGGTCTGCGCTGGGACCAGCAGCATGGTGTCGGCAAGGTCCGCCGCGCTGCTGCGCTGCTGCGCCGTGACGAGAAGGACCGTAGCGCCAGCCCGGCGGGCCACCCGCATCAGGGCCAGCACGGTCGAGGTCTCTCCCGGCCCGGAGCTGGCGAAGAAGACATCGCCGGGACCAACGGGCGGCGCCGTCATGTCGCCGACCACCGCCACCGGCAGGCCGAGGTGATGGAGACGCATGGCGAAGCCATCCATCTGCAGTCTCTCGCGCCCGCATCCGTGGACGAGGATCTTGCCCGCTCCCGCGAGCAGCGCGCAGGCGGCGTCGACCTCGCGCTCATCGATGCGCGACAGCGCGGCCTTGATCTCATCGAGGGCGATGCCGAACAGCGTCCCATCCAGGCCGGTCATGCGGCGTCCCTCCGGTCTGCGGAACGACAATCGCTACGACTAGCCATCCCTGCCGAAACTTGTGCCGACAGAAATCCGATCGCATCCTTGCGCAAGGTGTCCTCCCCCCGAAACTCTTGTTTTTGCTCATGCTAGCATCGCGAAAATCGATGTCCATGTCCGACGATGCTTTTGCCTTGGCGCTGCCGTGATAATGTCGCGCACCACCGCAGGAGGAAACGGCAGGACATGAAGACAAGGCATTTCGACCGCCTGGGCAATGGCGGTATCACCTTCACCGAACTCGGCTTCGGCGCGGCACCGCTAGGCAACCTCTACCGCGCCGTTTCCGACGAGGACGCCGACGCTACGCTGGACACTGCCTGGGGAACCGGTAGCCGCTATTTCGATACGGCGCCGCTCTATGGGCTCGGTCTGTCGGAAACGCGTCTCAACCCGTTCCTGCGCGGCAGGAGACGCGACGACTACGTGCTGTCGACAAAGGTCGGCCGCCTCATGCGCGCCTGTCCGCCCGACCAGCGCACCGGGATCGGAAAGTTCTTCGACACGCCGTCACGCCGGGAGGTCTACGATTACAGCTATGACGGGGTGATGCGATCCTTCGAGGCATCGCTGGAACGCCTTGGCGTCGACCGCGTCGACATCCTGTTCGTGCACGACGTCGACATCTTCACCCATGGCAGCAAGGAAGCCTCGGATGCCCGCATCGAGGAATTCATGTCCTCGGGCTACTACGGCCTGCTATCGCTGCGCGACCAGGGCGTCATCAAGGCTTTTGGTGGCGGCATCAATGAGTGGCAGGTCTGCCAGACGCTGGCCGAACGCGGCGACTTCGACCTGTTCCTGCTCGCCGGCCGCTACACGCTGCTCGAACAGGAGGCGCTGGAGAGCTTCCTGCCGCTTTGCCAGAAGCGTGGCATCGGCATCATTCTCGGCGGCCCGTACAATTCGGGCATATTGGCGACGGGACCGAAGCCCGGCGCGTTCTACAACTACAGCGAGGCGCCGAAGGACATTCTCGATCGGGTGGCGCGCATCGAGGCGGTGTGCAAGCGGCATGGCGCGCGGCTGATCGAGGCCGCCCTGCAATTTCCGCTGCTGCACCCCAGCGTCATGTCGGTCATCCCCGGCGGCCAGCGACCGAGCGAGGTGGAGAGCAACCGCGCGCTGCTCGACGTCAGGCTTCCGGCCGAGTTGTGGGCGGACCTCAAGAAGGAAGGCCTGATGCGCGCGGATGCGCCGACAGACTGACCTGGAGCATGATCCGCAAGGTGCGAAGCGGCGCGCAAGCCGCCTGAAAAATGAAAAGCCGGGGCAAGCCCCGGCTTTTCTAATGCCTGAGTAAAAAGGTCTTAGTTGACCGCGTCCTTGAGGCCCTTGCCGGCCGAGAACTTCGGCACGGTGCGCGCCGGGATCTTCACCTCGGCGCCGGTCTGCGGATTGCGGCCGGTCGAAGCAGCACGTTTTGACACGGTGAAATTTCCGAAGCCGACAAGCCGGACATCGCCGCCCTTCTTCAGTTCGCCGGTGATCACGGAAAACACCGCATCAACCGCCGACTGCGCGTCACCCTTCGAAATACTCGCGGCATCGGCGACAGCGGACACCAGTTCGTTCTTGTTCATCAAAATTCCCTTCCATGAGAAAACCGGAACTTACGACTCATCCGGCAGGAGACGGACTTTAGAAAGAAGCGCTCCGGCAACCAAGTCGAAAAGCTCCTCAAAAGTGGAAAAAAGCCCGGAATTCCGGGGTTTTTCACATGAAAAAGCCGGGCGCGAGGCCCGGCTTTCCATTTGTGCAACGCAACTTTAGCAAAAGCTAATGCGCAAGCGACTTGCCGGCGTCGTCGCCCGCATCCGCGGCGGGCGGCGCATTGACCGGCTCGACCCACTCGATCGGCTCGGGCATGCGCACCAGCGCGTGCCGCAGCACCTCGCCGACACGCGAGACCGGAATGATCTCCATGCCGTTCTTCACGTTGTCCGGAATCTCCACCAGATCCTTGACGTTCTCTTCCGGGATCAGGACCTTCTTGATGCCGCCGCGAAGTGCCGCGAGCAGCTTCTCTTTCAGGCCACCGATCGGCAAGATGCGGCCGCGAAGCGTTATCTCGCCAGTCATCGCAACATCGGCCCGGACCGGGATGCCCGTCAGGACCGACACGATGGCCGTTGCCATCGCGGCGCCGGCGGAAGGACCGTCCTTCGGCGTGGCGCCCTCCGGCAAGTGCACGTGGATGTCGCGCTTGTCGAACAGCGGCGGCTCGATGCCGAAATCGAGCGCCCTCGAGCGGACGTAGGACGCCGCCGCGGAGATCGATTCCTTCATCACGTCGCGCAGGTTGCCGGTCACCGTCATGCGGCCCTTGCCGGGCATCATGACGCCTTCGACCGTCAGCAACTCGCCACCGACTTCCGTCCAGGCAAGACCCGTGACCACGCCGACCTGATCGTCGGCCTCGACCTGACCGAAGCGGAACCGAGGCACGCCGAGGTAGTCGGAGAGGTTGGCGGCCGTGATGCTGACCGTCTTCTTCTTCGTCCTCAGGATCTCGGTCACCGCCTTGCGCCCGAGCTTCATCAGCTCGCGCTCCAGGCTGCGCACACCCGCCTCGCGGGTGTAGGTCTGGATCACCGCGCGGATCGCGTCCTCACCGACGGAGAATTCCTTCGGCTGCAAGGCATGATCGCGGATGACCTTCGGCAGAAGGTGCCGCTTGGCGATCTCGATCTTCTCGTCCTCGGTATAGCCGGCGATACGGATGATCTCCATGCGGTCCATCAGGGGCGCAGGGATGTTCAGCGTGTTCGCCGTCGTCACGAACATCACGCTCGACAGGTCGTATTCGACCTCGAGGTAATGGTCCATGAACGTCGAGTTCTGCTCGGGATCGAGCACCTCGAGCAAGGCCGACGACGGATCGCCGCGGAAGTCCTGGCCCATCTTGTCGATCTCGTCGAGCAGGAAGAGCGGGTTGGACTTCTTGGCCTTCTTCATCGACTGGATGACCTTGCCGGGCATCGAGCCGATATAGGTGCGCCGGTGACCGCGGATCTCGGCTTCGTCACGCACGCCGCCAAGCGCCATGCGGATGAACTCGCGACCCGTCGCCTTGGCGATCGACTTGCCGAGCGAGGTCTTGCCGACGCCGGGAGGACCGACGAGGCACAGGATCGGCCCCTTCAGCTTCTTCTGGCGGCTCTGCACGGCGAGATACTCGACGATGCGCTCCTTGACCTTGTCGAGGCCGAAATGATCGGCGTCGAGCACGTTCTGGGCGTAGGCGAGATCCTGCTTGACCTTCGAGTTCTTGCCCCACGGGATCGACAGCAGCCAGTCGAGATAGTTGCGCACGACGGTCGATTCCGCCGACATGGGCGACATCGTCCGGAGCTTCTTCAACTCGGCTTCCGCCTTTTCGCGGGCCTCCTTGGAGAGCTTGGTCTTCTTGATGCGCGCTTCGATCTCGGCGGCCTCGTCGCGGCCGTCCTCGCCCTCGCCGAGCTCCTTCTGGATCGCCTTCATCTGCTCGTTGAGGTAGTACTCGCGCTGCGTCTTCTCCATCTGGCGCTTGACGCGCGAGCGGATGCGCTTCTCCACCTGGAGCACGGAAATCTCGGCTTCCATGAAGCCCATCGCCTTCTCCAGCCGCTCCTTGACGGAGAGCGTGGCGAGCATTTCCTGCTTCTCGGGGATCTTGATGGCGAGATGCGAGGCAACCGTGTCGGCGAGCTTGGAATAGTCGTCGATCTGGCTGGCGGCGCCAACCACCTCGGGCGAGATCTTCTTGTTCAGCTTGACGTAGTTCTCGAAGTCGGTGACGACGGAACGGGCCAGCGCCTCAACCTCGACCTCCTCTTCCTCCGGCTCGGCCAGCGCAACCGCGTGGGCCTCGTGGAAGTCGGGACGATCGGTGAAGGAGACGATCTTGGCGCGCGAAGCACCCTCGACCAGCACCTTGACGGTACCATCGGGAAGCTTGAGCAGCTGCAGCACATTGGCGAGCGTGCCGATGTCGAAAATCGCACCGGGCTCGGGATCGTCATCGGCGGCATTCATCTGGGTGGCGAGCAGGATCTGCTTTTCCTGACCCATCACCTCTTCCAGCGCCTTGATCGACTTCTCACGCCCGACGAAGAGCGGAACGATCATATGTGGGAACACCACGATGTCGCGCAGTGGGAGGACTGCGAAGACACCGTCGCTGGGAGCCTTGGATACTTTGGCCATTGTCCAACCTTTCTATCGCGGCCGCCATTCAGCCAACCGCGAATCTCATATTAACGACCGGGGGTCGTTCCGCCTACCACCGTTTGTGACGGGAGTTTTACAGCACAGAATTCGGCACCTCGGCCTTCTTTCGTTAGTTGGATGCACGAGGGCCAAAGATCAAGAGCAAAGACCACGTCGGGCATCCAATCCGGTGAGAGCGTGCCGGCTGGCGACAGCAAAACGGCGCCTTGCGGCGCCGTTCCGGAAATCCGATGCGCCAGAATGGCGTCAGGCACTGACGTTGCCCTTCTTTTCCTTCTGCTCGGAATAGATGTAGAGCGGCCGGGCGCTGCCGGTCACCACTTCTTCCGAGATCACCACCTCGCGCACGCCTTCCAGGGCGGGCAGCTCGAACATGGTGTCGAGCAGGATGGCCTCCATGATGGAACGCAGGCCGCGCGCGCCGGTCTTGCGCTCGATGGCGCGCTTGGCGATCGCCGACAGCGCGTTCTCGTGGAACGTCAGGTCGACATTCTCCATCTCGAACAGGCGCTGGTACTGCTTGACGAGCGCGTTCTTCGGCTCGGTCAGGATCTGGATGAGCGCCGGCTCGTCGAGATCCTCGAGCGTCGCCAGGACCGGCAGACGGCCGACGAATTCAGGGATCAGGCCGAACTTCAGGAGGTCTTCCGGCTCCACCATGCGGAAGAGATCGCCTGTGCGGCGATCTTCCGGCGAGGCAACCGTCGCGCCGAAGCCGATCGAGGTCTTGCGACCGCGATCCGAAATGATCTTGTCCAGGCCGGCGAAAGCGCCGCCGCAGATGAACAGGATGTTGGCGGTGTCGACCTGCAGGAATTCCTGCTGCGGATGCTTGCGGCCGCCCTGCGGCGGGACGGAAGCGACCGTGCCTTCCATGATCTTCAGAAGCGCCTGCTGCACGCCCTCGCCCGACACGTCGCGCGTGATCGAGGGATTGTCCGACTTGCGCGAGATCTTGTCGATCTCGTCGATGTAGACGATGCCGCGCTGCGCGCGCTCGACATTGTAGTCGGCCGCCTGCAGAAGCTTCAGGATGATGTTCTCGACGTCCTCGCCGACATAACCGGCCTCGGTCAGCGTCGTGGCGTCGGCCATGGTGAAGGGCACGTCGATGATGCGGGCCAGCGTCTGCGCCAGCAGCGTCTTGCCGCAGCCGGTCGGGCCGATCAGCAGGATGTTCGACTTCGCCAGCTCGACGTCGTTGTTCTTGCCGGCATGCGCGAGGCGCTTGTAGTGGTTGTGGACCGCCACCGACAGCACGCGCTTGGCGTAGGGCTGGCCGATGACGTAATCGTCCAGCACCTTGAGGATTTCCTGCGGGGTCGGCACGCCCTCGCGCGACTTCACCATCGAGGTCTTGTTCTCCTCGCGGATGATGTCCATGCAGAGCTCGACGCACTCGTCGCAGATGAACACCGTCGGACCGGCGATCAGCTTGCGCACCTCGTGCTGGCTTTTGCCGCAAAACGAGCAATAGAGCGTGTTCTTTGAATCACCGCTGTTGTTGCCGACTTTGCTCATTTTCTCGTCCTTTCATCGCCGCCCGCCGATAGCCTGGCTGAGGCATGCAACTTCAATTTATCGCGGGAATCCGCCGCTGCCAGTCTCCTGGCTCCCGCAACGTATTCCGTACGAAACACAAATCAGAAAACGTGGCAATGATTCGCGCGACCCCACCGAAAGCTAAGCCGCCGAAAATCAACATAGCCTTAACGTAGGCAATTGCATCCGCCGAGGAAACAGCCAATTGTGGCCGAAATGCCGCAAGCCGCGCCAAAAGCGCGTGATCGCGGCATCCACCCCCCGACAGAGATTACGCCACCGCCCCTTCGACGGGCTCGCGGGACGAGATCACCTTGTCGATCAGGCCAAAGTCCTTGGCCTCGTCGGCGGTCATGAAGTGATCGCGATCGAGCGTGCGCTCGATCTCGTCATAGCTCTTGCCGGTGTGCTTGACGTAGACCTCGTTGAGGCGACGCTTCAGCTTGATGATGTCCTGGGCATGGCGCTCGATGTCGGACGCCTGGCCCTGGAAACCGCCGGAAGGCTGGTGGACCATGATGCGGGCGTTCGGCGTGGCAAAGCGCATGTCCTTGTGGCCGGCGCACAGTAGCAGCGAGCCCATCGAGGCGGCCTGGCCGATGCAGAGCGTCGACACCGCCGGCTTGATGAACTGCATGGTGTCGTAGATCGCCATGCCCGAGGTGACGACGCCACCCGGCGAATTGATGTAGAGGTTGATTTCCTTCTTCGGGTTCTCCGCCTCGAGGAAAAGCAGCTGCGCGCAGACCAGCGTCGCCATGCCGTCCTCGACCGGGCCGGTGATGAAAATGATGCGCTCCTTCAAAAGGCGCGAGAAAATGTCGTAGGCCCGTTCGCCGCGATTGGTCTGCTCGACCACCATCGGAACGAGGTTCATGTAGGTCTCGACGGGATTCTTCATGGACTGTCTCTTAAATCTCACGATGGGATTGCGGCGCCTGGAAGCTGGCAAGCCGGGCAGAATCGATTGCTGAACGTCATGCAGTAAATAGGATGCCGGCTCACCCTAGCGCAAGGTCGCCCCTCCTAGCCATCTGGTTAAGGCGAATCAAGCCGCCGTTGAAGCGCAAAACGTCGTCGAATTTCGAACCCGCTGCCAACATAGCGATTTCTTAACCCAGTCGCTTAACGAAACGCCGCGAAAGCACTTTCCGGCCGTGCCCACTCCCCTACAATCTGCCGTTGAACCGCAGGCGCGTTTCAACAGGGGGAGTTTCCATGGCCAGCAAATCCGCCTCGATCATCGCAGCCGGACTGATCACCTTGGGCACGGCAGCGGAAGCCGCCGCCGGCGGCCGCGCGCTCGAATGCTACGAACCGGTGCGCAAGCCCGCCGTCTACGACACGGTCTACGAGGATGTAATGGTAAGCCCGGGCGGCCAATGGGTCGACTACGCGCCGCCCATCTACGGAACGAGCGAGCGCGTGGAACAGATCGCGCCGCCTCGTGTCACCTACGAGGTCGTGCCGGCGATCACGCGCACCGTCTACGACACGGTCAAGGTGGACGATGGCGGCTATGCCTGGGAATGGCGTGTGATCCATGGCCGCAAGGTGCTGTGCAAGGTATGGCGCAAGGCCCGTTACGCGCGCGTCGCCAGAACGGTGGTCGTCGAGCCCGAGCGGCTACGCCGCGTCGTCCTTCCGGCCGAGTATGAGAGCGTGGCCCGGGAAGTGCTGGTGCGGCCCGAGCAGCGGCGCATCCGGGAAATACCACCCTCATATCGCACAGTGGCGCGCCGGGTCGTGGTCAGCGAGGGCTCGACCACCTGGCGACGCGTCCATATTGCAAGGCATTGCCCGGGCTAGGATTTCGGCCCCCCGGTGGCATTCCACCCTAGTCGACTTCCGCGCGCAGCCAGCGCTTCAAGCCGTCGATATCCCCGTCGCCGATCGCCGCGGCGACGCGCCTGCCGACCGCGGCGCCGAACTTGTAGCCATGGCCGGAGCAGGCCGACACGATCAGGCACCGGCCCTTTTCCCGCGCCAGGAATTTCTCGTCGGCCGTGAACGTGTAGGCGCAAGTCACCACTTCGGCGACCCTGTATTCGCCGACGCGGGCAATAGGCGGCGAGAACAGATCGCGGATCGCCTCCCCCTCGCCCGGCACCGGCGACCGGTTCCAGTCGGCGTCGCTGGTCGGCACTTTGTGCAGGCCCGAGCCGAACTTCATTCCGGCGCCCCCGGTCGGTGGCACGATGTAGCCGTCGGTCCTGCCGCCGACGTCGAGAATGACCGGAGCCGCCGCCCAGGCGGCCCGCAGATCCGCCGGAGGTTCGACATAGGCAAGCGCCGTGCGGTAGGTCGCCAGATCGCCGCCGAGTTCCGGAAACAGCTTCAACACCCAGGCGCCGGCGGTGACGACGATGCGGTCGGCATGCATCGTGGCGCCGCCTTCGAGCGTGACGTGGCCGTTCTCGGTGTCAATCTCCGCGACCCGGCTGTGTTCATAGACATTGGCGCCGTTGGCGCGCAGCCACCCGGCGAGCCCGGCGGCGATCTTGCGGCAATGCAGCGCGCCGCCTTCCGGCGAGAAATAGGCGTAGCGAAACGAGTTGGCCTCCAGGAACGGGTATCGCGCGACGGCAACCTCCGGCTGGAACAGCTCGAAAGGATAGCCCCCTTCCTCCAGCCCCTTGCGATAGTCCTCGGCCTCGTCCCCCGGCTCGCGCGAAATGCACAGGAAGCCGCGCGCATCGAGATGGCTTTCACCGAGGTCGGCCCATAGCGCGTCCCAGGCGAGATAAGCCTCCGTGATCAGGCGACCATAGCCGCTGCCCGAGGGATAGGCGCGGCGGATGATGCGGTGATGGTCGCCCGAGGCAGCAAGCGGATTGGGAATGGGACCCTGCTCGACGATCGTGACCTTGTGCCCGTTCTTGAGCAGCGACCAGGCGGTCGCGAGGCCGGCAATGCCCGCGCCGACGACGATCACGGTCATGGAAGCAGCGTTCTTCATGTGTTCGTGTCTCCTGCTATGGCCGGCTGGCTCAATTCATTGAGCTGGGCTGGGCAAGATACGGTCTGGCACAGGGCTGGCAAGCCGCGCTATTGGTCCAGCATGAGCGATTTGTTGCCTTCCTACCTTGCCTTCGACCCCACCAGCCGTCACCTGCGCCTCGATCCGCACGAACCGGCCTTCTTCCAGAATCCCTACGAGGCCTATGCGGCGCTGCACGGCGTATCGAACGCCTTCTTCTGGGAAGAGTTCGGCTTCTGGTGCTTTGGCGGCTTCGACGACGTCAACCGCCTGCTGCGCGACCGTCGCTTCGGACGCCAGAACCCTGCCGGCATTCCCGACAGCCGCGGCACCGGCGAGGATCGGACACATTTGCGGGCTTTCGACCGCGTCGAGGCCAATTCCATGCTGGAACTGGAGCCGCCTGTACACACGCGGCTGCGGACACTGGTCAACCGCGCCTTCGTCTCGCGCCAGGTCGAGAAGTTGCGCCCGCGCGTCGAGGTCCTGGCCAATGAGCTGATAGACCGTTTCGAGCCCGGCGGCACTGTCGACCTTCTTCCTGCCTACGCCTCGCCGCTGCCAATCACCATCATTGCCGAAATGCTGGGCGTGCCGGTGGAAATGGGACCGCAACTGCTCGACTGGTCGCACCAGATGGTGGCGATGTACATGCATGGCCGCACGCGCGAGACCGAGGATGTCGCCAACCGCGCGGCGGGCGATTTCTCGGACTTCCTGCGCGGCTACGTCACCGAGCGACGCAAGCAGCCGGGCGACGACCTGCTGTCGCTGCTGATCTCGGCGCAGGAGGACGGCCAGAAGCTGTCCGAGGACGAACTGGTTTCTTCCGCGATCCTGCTGCTCAATGCCGGCCACGAAGCGACCGTGCACCAGACCGGCAATGCCGTGCGCTCGATCCTGGCGCAGGGCGGCGATCCGCGCCGCTTCTTCGCCACGCCGGAGGCCAACGCGGCAACGGTCGAGGAATGCCTGCGCTTCGACGCGCCACTGCACATGTTCTCGCGCTATGCCTATCACGAGATCGAAATCGCGCCCGGCATCGTCGTCCAGCCCGGAGAAACGATCGGCCTGCTGCTCGGAATGGCCAACCATGATCCGCTGGCATTCGCAGACCCGCTCGGTTTCCGGCCGGCGCGCGCCGATCAGAAGAACGTCTCGTTCGGCGCCGGCATCCACTTCTGCATCGGCGCGCCGCTGGCCCGCCTCGAATTGCAGGTCTCGCTGAAGGCCCTGTTCGAACGGTTGCCTGGCCTGAGGCTTGCGGAGAAGCCGCGCTTCCGCGACACCTATCACTTTCATGGACTTGAAGGGCTCTCCGTCACCTGCTGAGCCGGCGGCGAGCCGGACTCGTGAAGTCAATACTCGATCGGCGCCCCGAGGGCGGCAGACAGGCGTATGAGATCGGCCTGGCGGCGAACGCCGGTCTTGTCGAAAATATGCAGGATCTGGGTCCGGACCGTGCTCGGCTCGACCGCCAGTGCCGCAGCTGTCTCAGCGACAGACCGGCCCGCCGCGATCTGCTCGAAGACACGCGCTTCGGCGGCGGTAAGACCGAACAGCGAGGCGATCAGATCCGTTGAAACGGCGCGCGGCTTGTCCGCCTCGGCGACGAAAATGGCAGCCACGGCGGGATTAGAGGCCGGCAGGCGGTCGGGGTGGAGCGGCAGCACGTGCAGCGCCGCGACGGTGCCATCCCTGCGATGAGCCGGAATGCCGATGCCCTTGCGGCCGATGGCAGCCTCATCGCGTCCTGCTTGCGCCACCGCGACCGACAGCGCCTGTAAGACGCCGTTCACGGCGGTCAGAACACCGTTCTGCATGCGAAGCAGGTCGCCGTCGTCGAGGATCTTTCGGGCCGCCGGATTGGCGTGCACCAGCCGCATTTCGGCCGTCGTCAACAGCACCGGCGTGGCCAGTTTCTCCAAAGTACGCTCGAAGCTGGTGCGCGCCAGCAGTTCGAGATCGAAGAGCCGGTTGATAGCCACCGCGCGCTGGAGATGCGGGATCAGCAGCCGGGCGGCCTCGAGCTCCATCTCACCGACAGGTCCCTGATCGCGATGCCGCCCCATCGCCAGCGAGCCGTAGCCGCGCTCGTCCATGGCAAGCGGCAGCGCGATGTTGTCGATAAGCCCCTGGGGCTTGGCCCATTCGAGCGCCATGCGGTTGGTGGTGACCTCGAAATCAAGCGCCGCGGGATTGATGCGGCTGAGCAGCGCCGGCTGGTCCATCGGATGGTTCTGGAGTGTTTCCAGGCCACCCCAGATCTCGACGACCTCTGGGCCGTAGTCGGCGAGCGTGCTGTCATATTCCGGTGGGATATTCGTGGTTACGCCCAGATGCGCCTTTCCCGTTGGAAAGGTGTTCAGGCCAAGGGCGGTGTTGGCAAAACCAAGCGTCACACGAATTGCCTCCAGCGCCGTGGGCCATCGGCCGGGGTCTATCGCCGCGTCATAGATCAGGCCGACCAGATGGGAGAGCTGGGCAGTGGTCAGGGGTTCCTTCATGGGTACCGTGGGCTGGCTTCGCACACCAAACCTGCGCGCGATCCGCCAATCGCCGCACAGCCCCCTAGCCCCTGCATCGGAACGTTATCAAAACAGGCCTGTTCGGGGCAAGATTTCTTCACCGTCCACCAACTGGTGGATGCCTTTGCCGTTCATTTGGCGTCCACTTCGCAAGGCAAATCAGATCGATGCGGGGGTGCATCATGTTCACGGCCTTTCCAAGTCGCGCCGTCCAGCCAGCGCCGGAAACAGGGTAAGGCGGTCGGAAGACCTGTCATCGTCTCCTCTGGGTGGGGGGAAGATGGGCCCGTCATGACTTCGGAACATCAAATCCTATCCGTCATCGAGACACTCTACGCGGCAGCCTGGGGGCGTGCGGACTCGCGGTTGGCAATGAGTAACCTCGGCTCCCTTTTCCATGCGTCCCGTGTGTGCACCTTCAACGCGCTCACCGGCCCCGGTGCCGTGGTGGCGATCAACGACGTTGCCGCATCGATCGACGATGCCGACACGACCGCCAACGACTTCGTTCGCGCCTTCACGCCGAAGCGAGAACCCCAGCATCCCTATCTGTCGTTCTTCGCCAGGAGCGGTTCGTCGATCGCGCGGCTGGAGGAGATCATCGACATCGAGGGGTTTCGGCGCGAACCACTTTGGAATGAATGGATGAAACCGCGGGACCTCGACCGCGATATGCGTTGCGTGATCGAGATCGATCCCACGCTGGAAAGCCGAAGGTCGATCTGCATCCATCGCGCGGTGGGACAGGAGACCTTCTCCAAGAGCGAAATGGACCTTCTGGGCCTGCTGTTGCCGCACCTGCGGCGGGCGGGGGCCACCGCCGGTCATCTGATGCGGGGAACGATGGATACCGCCATGAACGGGACAGTGTCCGTCGCCATGCTTGCCGTGGACAGGGATGGCAGGGTTATCCGCGTCAATGCGGCGGCCGATGCGCTGCTGTCATCCCCGGAAGCGCCGATCATGCTGCGCGACGGTTGCCTGGCGGCCCGCGCGCCCGCGCAACGGACAAGGCTCGCGGAATTCATCGCCGACGCATTCAGGCCGCCGCTCGCGCGGCAGATGGGGCGGATAGCCCTTCTGGAAGCTTCCGACGAGAGTCAGAGGCGACATCGCTTCATCGCGAACGCCAGCCCTGTTCCGGCGGGGGAGATCGGCAATGCGACCGGAGAGCTGGTGCTCATTTCTATCCGGCGCCTCGACCGGCCGAACGATGTCGACCTGGTACCTTTCCTGACGAACCTGTTCGGCCTGTCACCCGCGCATGCGCGCCTCGCGGCCTGGCTCAGTTCGGGGGCGACACTGCACGAAGCGGCGGCCGCCTGCGGCATCACCTACAGTTCGGCCCGTACCTATCTCGCCGCCGTCTATGCCAAGACCGGCACGCGCCACCAGGGTGAGCTGGTGGCGCTGGTGAAGACGATCGAGATGGCCGCGAACGGCTGAGATGGCGGCGGGGCGATCCGCCCCGCCCCACAGCGCTCAGAGCCGGATCACATATTCCTTGCGAGTCGTTTCAATCACTTCCCAGCTTCCCTTGAAGCCGGGCTTCAACACGAAACTGTCGCCGGCCCGCACGGTCCGTGCCTCGCCGCCATCCTCGGTGATGACGGAGACACCCGCCAGGATATGGCAGAACTCCCACTCGTCGTAGATGATGCGCCATTTGCCCGGCGTCGCCTCCCAGATGCCGGCATAGAGGCCGCCATCCCGCTCCTCGACATTCCAGGTGCGGAACTTCGGATCGCCCGAGATCAGGCGATCAGGCGCCGGAGCGCCCGTTTCCGGCTCCACGGTTCCGGTATCGACCGGAAGGAATTTCGCCTCGGCCACGATACTCAAACCTTGGCCAGCGCCTGTTCCAGGTCGGCGACGATGTCGTTGACATCCTCGATACCGATGGAGAGGCGCACGGTGTCCGGACCGGCGCCCGCCTTGACCTTCTGCTCGTCCGAGAGCTGGCGGTGTGTCGTCGAAGCCGGATGGATGACGAGCGACTTGGTGTCGCCGACATTGGCGAGGTGGGAAAACAGCTCCAGCGCCTCGACGAACTTGACGCCGGCGTCGTAGCCGCCCTTCAGGCCGAAGGTGAACACCGCGCCGGCGCCCTGCGGCGAATATTTCTTCTGCAGGGCGTGATTCTTGTCGCTCGGCAGGCCGGGATAGTTCACCCAGGCAACCTTGGGATGATTGGACAGCCAGGCAGCGACGGTCACCGCGTTGTCGCAATGCCTCTGCATGCGTAGCGGCAGCGTTTCCAGGCCCGTCAGGATCAGGAAGGCGTTGAAGGGCGAGATCGCCGGACCGAGGTCGCGCAGGCCGAGCACGCGCGCGGCGATGGCAAAGGCGAAATTGCCGAAGGTCTCGTGCAGGACCAGACCGCCATATTCGGGGCGCGGCTCCGACAGCATCGGGTACTTGCCCGACTTCGACCAGTCGAAAGTGCCGCCGTCGACGATGACGCCGCCGATCGAATTGCCGTGGCCGCCGATAAACTTGGTGAGCGAATGCACGACGATGTCGGCGCCGTGTTCGATCGGGCGGATCAGGTAGGGCGAGGCCAGCGTGTTGTCGACGATCAGCGGCAAGCCGTGCTTGCGCGCGATCTCGCCGATCTTCTCGATGTCGACGAAGGTACCGCCGGGATTGGCGAGGCTCTCGATGAAGATCGCCTTGGTCTTGCCGTCGATCTGGCTCTCGAAGGTCGAGAGGTCGTTGGTGTCGGCCCAGCGCACTTCCCAGCCATAGTTCTTGAAGGCATGGCCGAACTGGTTGATCGAACCGCCGTAAAGCTTGTTGGCGGCAATGAAATTGTCGCCGGGCTGCATCAGATTGTGGAACACGATGAGCTGCGCGGCATGTCCCGAGGCGACCGCCAGCGCTGCCGTGCCGCCCTCGAGCGCGGCGACGCGCTCTTCGAGCACGGCCTGCGTCGGGTTCATGATGCGGGTGTAGATGTTGCCGAACGCCTTCAGGCCGAACAGCGAGGCGGCGTGGTCCGCGTCATCGAAGACATAGGAGGTGGTCTGGTAGATCGGCGTTGCCCGGGCGCCAGTCGCCGGGTCTGGCTTGGCGCCGGCATGAACGGCGAGCGTGTTGAAACCGGGCGTGCGTGTCATCGAAAAACCTCCCATGGGAATGCTTGAAAATTTGTCGCGCATTCTTGGCGAAGCTCGCGCGCGAAAGCAAAGAAGAAATTTCCTTTCGGGCTACAGTTTTCACCCGAATGGCGGATAAAAATCAGATTTCAGGGAATGATTTTTCTCTCACTTGGCGCGAACGCCAAAACTCTGAAACCCTTGCCGCATGATGGGCTTCTTCGACGACAGCACGCCGGAATTGACCCCGGTCCAGCCGATCTCGCCGGAAAGCTTGCCATACTCGATCTTCGGGCAGCGGTTCATCACCACCTTGATGCCCGCGGCCTCCGCGCGTGCCGCGGCCTCGTCATGCCGCACGCCGAGTTGCATCCAGACCACCTTAGGCAGCGGATCGAGGCGAAGCATCTCATCCACAATGCCCGGCACCGCCGACGCGGCGCGGAAGATATCGACCATGTCCACCGGCGCCGGCACTTCGGCGAGGCTGGCATAGACCGTTCTGCCGAGGATTTCCTTGCCGGCATGGCCGGGATTGATCGGAAAGACGTCGAAACCCTTGGCCAGCAAATACTTGAGCACGAAATAGCTCGGACGCACGTCGTTGGGCGAGGCACCGACCATGGCGATGGTACGCACCGAATTCAGGATGTCGGCGATGTAGGCGTTGTCGTAGCTGTCATGGTTCATGCGGCAATCGCCTTCCTGCGGTAATGGTATCCATAGAGCTCGCGCCTGAAGCCGAGCGAAGCGTAGAGAGCACGTGCCGGCGTATTGTCGGCGACGACTTGGAGACAGGCAGCCTCGGCGCCCGCCCGCCGCGCCCAGCCGATCAAGCCGCCAACGGTCCGGCGCCCCAGACCCTGCTGCCTGAAATCGCCATCCGTTTCAACAGCCTCGAGGACCAGAAGCCCGTCGCGGATGACGCCATAGGCGATGGCGACGACCGATCCTGCCTGTTCAAGCGAAACGAACGCCCGGTCGCCGGCGATCAGGCCAGTCATCTCGCGAAAGATGCGACGCTCCACCTCGTCGTAGCCGCTCATGCGGAATCGTGCCTGGAACCAGTCCTCACTAGGCGCCGCCCGGACAGAGACTCGCGGATCCGCTTTCCCCTCCAGCCCGCCGATATCGGCAAACAGATGGATTGTCCGGCCCTCGCCGCGGTAGCCATGGCTATCGAGGACCGCCTCCATCTCGCCGGCGATTTCGGGGACCCTGAACAAGGACGGCTGGCCGTGGCCGGCATAGAACGCCTCGGCGGCGGCCAGCGCCGCCGTCGGCTCCGACCTCACGCCCGGCAAGGGATTGACGGAATTGGTGCGCCGGATCCTGCCGCCCGAGCGGCGCAGAAGCCATCCGTCGACGACCTGTTCGCTCGCCGCCGGCCAAGCCTCGCGGCAGGCCCGCTCGACCCGCCAGTTGAGTTCGCTAGCGGTCACTGTCGTGTTCTCCAAGCGCTTTCTCGATGAGGAATGGGAGGCCGCGCACACATCGCGCAGCATGCGGAAAAGACCGGTATCGCCTCCAGCCGCGTCGGTTGCTTGCGGTAGGCCAAGACGATTTCATGCCGGAAGGGAAATCGTGCCGTCCTCGGCAATCGGAAATGCGGGATTGTGCGCCACTTCCCAGACATGGCCGTCGGCATCGGCGAAATAGCCGTACCAACCGCCCCAGAAGGCACGGCCCGCCGGCTTGACGATCCTGCCGCCCGCCTTCTCGGCCATGGCGAGGACTTCATCGACCTCGGCGTCGGAACGGGTGTTGTAGGCGAGATAGACGGCCGACGGCGCCTTGCCGAAGGCGACGCCGGAATCCTGCTCGGCGTCGGCGCGCGGAAAAAGGCCTAGGATCGCGCCGCCCATCTGGAAGAAGGCGACGCCGTCGGTGATGCCGGCGTGACGGCTCAGCCCCATCGCCTCGTAGAAGCGCACAGCGCGATCGAGGTCGTCGGTGGCGATGGTGATGATCGAGATGCGCGGTTGCATCGGACTATTCGTCCGTCCATTCCGGTTTGCGCTTGCCAATGAAGGCGCCGATGCCTTCCTCGGCGTCGCGCGCCAGCATGTTTTCCACCATCACGCGCCCCGTATAGTCATAGGCGTCGGCAAGTCCCATTTCGGCCTGAGCGTAGAATGCCTCCTTGCCGGTCTTGACCGTCAAAGACGATTTGGACGCAATGGTTTGCGCATATTTGTTGACGACCTGATTCAGGTATTCGCGAGGCACGATGCGATTGACGAGGCCGAATTCCTTGGCCGTCGCCGCATCGATCGTCTCACCGGTCAGCAGCATCTCCATGGCCTGCTTGCGCGAGACGTTGCGCGACAGCGCCACCATCGGCGTCGAACAGAATAGCCCGATGTTCACTCCGGGCGTGCAGAAGCTCGCCTCGTGCGAGGCAATGGCGAGATCGCAGCTCGCGACGAGTTGCAGCCCGGCCGCGGTTGCCAGGCCGTCGACTTCGGCGATGACCGGCTTCGGGTGACGCACGATGGCTTGCATCAATGCGGCGCAGGCGGCGAAGGTCTTTTCGTAGAAGGCCCGCCCGCGATCGGCGTCGGTGCGATGCGCCGTCAGTTCCTTGAGGTCGTGGCCGGCGCAGAACACCTTGCCGGAAGCCGCGAGAATGATGACGCGGATCGATCTATCCGCCCCTGCCTTCTCCAACTCCGCGCTCAGCGCCGCCATCGTGGCCAGCGACAGGGCGTTGGCGGGCGGGCTGGCAAGCGTGAGACGCAGCACGCCTCTCTCTTGACTTGCCAGGACCGGCCCTTCGGCGGCAGTCGGCTTTATGGCAACGATTTCAGCCACGTCGAAACCTCATTCTTTACCCGCAAGGACATCGGGGCATGGAACAAAAGAACTAGCATGCTGCCGGTTGAAGAACAGCCGCGAGGCGTGTTTTCTCATTCGCAACATTTGGTCCAGGCGCCGTTGCCTGTCACCTGATATAGGAAGCCACGCATGCCCGCTCAAACCAGTCTCAAGCCGGTCATGACCGCGGCGGAGGTCAACGCGCTGCTCGCGACCGCCTATCCGCAACTCAACGATCAGTTCTCGTTCTATGAGGCGCTGGAGGTGTTTCCCGGTGGCTGCACGGTAAGGCTCAATGCCGACGAGCGGCACTTGCGGCCAGGCGGCACCGTTTCCGGCCCGTCACTTTTCACGCTGGCCGACATTGGCGGCTATGTCTGCGTGCTTTCGCACGCCGGGCCGGACGCGCTGTCGGTGACGATCAACCTCAATATCAATTTCATGCGCAAGGCCGAGGCAGGCCCAATCGATGGCCATTGCCGCATCCTGAAACTGGGAAAGAACCTGATGGTGTTCGATATCGACATCGTCGCCGGACCGGACGGACAGACCGTCGCGCAGGCCAACGGCACTTATTCCATCCCGCCCAAGCGCCAGAAATGACGTGGTAAAATAATACCTTTTTCCTAACTGATTGTTTTTGCTATATATTCCCAACCACAGAGCACATCGATCGCCTTGACGCGATAAACGGCCTCCCCTATAAGCCCTCACGAAGCAGCGGCCCTCAACGGCCGCCGCTTTGTTTTTGGCGACGGCGAAGGCGCTGTCGCCAATCGAAGCAACAAGAAACGCCTTTCCTTGGTCCTTCGTGGATCGGGAAGGTCAAACTGAGAGCAAAACCATGGCAACCTTTTCGCAGAAGCCTGCGGATGTGGTGAAGAAGTGGGTGCTGATCGACGCTGAAGGTCTCGTCGTCGGTCGTCTCGCCACCGTCATCGCCAACCATCTGCGCGGCAAGCACAAGCCCACCTTCACCCCGCATGTCGACGACGGCGACAACGTCATCGTCATCAATGCCGACAAGGTGGTGTTCACCGGCAAGAAGTACACCGACAAGGTCTACTACTGGCACACCGGTCACCCCGGCGGCATCAAGGAGCGCACCGCGCGCCAGTTGCTCGAAGGCCGCTTCCCCGAGCGCGTCGTCGAGAAGGCCGTCGAGCGCATGATCCCGCGCGGCCCGCTCGGCCGTCGCCAGATGAAGAATCTCCGCGTCTACGCAGGCGCCGAGCACCCGCACGCCGCCCAGCAGCCCGTCACGCTCGACGTGGCCAAGCTGAACTCCAAGAACAAGAGGGCCTCGTAATGGCTGAGCTTTCCTCGCTCGCAGAACTCGGGAGCGCCACTGCCGCCGCGCAGCCGGCCGCGCCCGTCCACGTCCAGAAGCTCGACAAGTCGGGCCGCGCCTACGCCACCGGCAAGCGCAAGAACGCCATCGCGCGCGTCTGGGTGAAGCCGGGTTCCGGCAAGATCATCGTCAACGACAAGGAATTCGCGGCCTATTTCGCGCGTCCGGTCCTGCAGATGATCCTCAACCAGCCGATCGTCGCGGCCAACCGCGCCGGCCAGTACGACATCGTCGCCACCGTTGTCGGCGGCGGCCTGTCGGGCCAGGCGGGCGCCGTGCGTCACGGCATCTCCAAGGCGCTGACCTACTACGAGCCGGCGCTGCGCTCCGTGCTCAAGAAGGGCGGCTTCCTGACCCGCGACAGCCGCGTGGTCGAGCGCAAGAAGTACGGCAAGGCGAAGGCCCGCCGCAGCTTCCAGTTCTCCAAGCGCTAAGGCGCGCTTCGCCGCAAGCTTTCGAAAGGCCGCCTCCGGGCGGCCTTTTTCGTTGAGCGAATGTTGTGGTTCTTCATTGAAGCAGTGATTCCCGTTTCCTCTCGACACCCTTGTTTTTGAAGCATGACAGCCTCCGCCAGGTCGGCGGCTTCGGGATCTAGCGCTATTGCCCGGCCCGGTCGACGTCCCGGACGAACAGAACGGCGCAGACCGCCGCCAAGGCGACGGCAAGCGCGGAGCCGAGGAAGGCAAGCCGCATGCCTTCGATCGTGCCCAGCGCCAGCGCCGAACCGAACAGCGCGACGCCGATGGCGCCACCCGATTGCCGCACAGTGTTGAGCACGCCGGAGGCCGTTCCCGACATCTCGGCTGGCACCGCCGACAGCAATGCCGTGGTCATGGCCGGCACGGCGAGGCCGATGCCCACTGGCAGGAACAGCAGGCGCCACAGCAGCCCGACGTAGGACGTGTCGGGCTGGATCAGCGCCAGCAGGGCAAAGCCGGTCGCGCCGATGAGCAGGCCGATCGTCATCGGCCACCTTGCGCCGTGGCTGGCGACGATGCGACCGGCGGCAATGTTGGAGACCGCAACCGCCGCCATGAAAGGCAGGAAGGCAAGCCCGGTCATCTCCGGCGAGAATTGCCGCTCCCGTTGGAAATACAGGCTGAGCATGAAGATCGTGCCGTAAAGCGTGAGGTTCACCGCCAACCCGACGAGGCTGGTCGCCGCCGGCACCTTGCCGGCGAACAGGCGAAGCGGAACCATCGGCGCCTTCACCCGGCTCTCGACCAGCAGGAAGATGCCTCCCGCGATCATCGCCAGCGACAGCCCGCCCATGACCGGCAACGACCGCCACCCCGAGGAGCCGGCCTCGATGAAGGCGCCGGTCAAGGCAAACAACGTCAGCACGACGAGCCCTTGCCCGGCCCAATCGACAGGCGTTCCGTCCGCCTTTTGCGGCGTTTCCCTCAGAAACCGGTAGGTCATCCAGATGGCAAGCATTCCGACTGGCAGGTTGATCAGGAAAATGCTCTGCCAGCCAAGCGAGGCGACCATGAAGCCGCCCAGCACTGGCCCGGCGGAAAGTGCAATCCCGCCCGAAGCGGTCCACAGACCGACCGCCCGGGCGCGCAGTGCCTTGTCACCGGCGCAAGCCCGGTTGAGAAGCGCCAGAGAGCACGGCATCAGCAAGGCGGCGCCGGCGCCCTGGACGGCGCGCGCCGCGACCAGAATCCAGGCGCTGTACGCCAGACCGCAGGCCAGCGACGCCAGGCTGAACAGCGCCATGCCGCCGACGAAGACACGCCGCGCACCGATCCTGTCACCGAGCGCTCCACCGGCCAGCAGAAGGGCTGCGAACGCCAGTGTGTAAGCGTCGACCACCCATTGCAGACCGCCTACGTCAATCGACAGCGCCGCGCCGATCCGGTTGAGCGCGACATTGACGATCGAGACATCAAGCTGAACGACGACGAAACCCAGGCTGGTCGCGACGATCATCGCGGTGTACGAGAAATCGGCCTGGCGCTTGAGGACGGTGGCTATGGGCATAGCCATGGATAACGGCTCGCCCCTGACACCGTTGCGTCAGCAAAGGCGGGCCCCTGGCAAGGCTAGCGTGCGGCAAACCGCGTCGGCCTGTCAGTTGATGCTGGCCGTATGCGCCGGCTCCGCGGACCGCCTCTCGCCGACATAGGGTACGCGATAGCCGTTCGCCGCCAGCCAGTCGATCGCCGCTCCCGGTTCGTCGGTCTGGATGATGGTGGCGCCGCGATCGGCCCAGAAGCCCCAGGCTTCGCGCGGCATGCTGGCGGCGACCGCCAGCTCGTCGCCACGACCTCCGGCCAAGAAGCCGCACGGCTTGTTGACGATGGCATAAGTGTCCGCCCACAGATGCCAGTTCCCTCGCGCCGCGACCGCGCGCATCCGCGTGCTGAACAACGGCCCGCCGGTCGCCGTCAGCGTCTCGGCTCCGGCCCGCCAGTTGATCAGCTCAATCGCGTGCGGCGAGAAGGCCCGGCCGACCTCCTCCGCGAAGGCGGCGTCACGCACGGCGTCGTCGGCGATGATCGGCATGAACTCGAACCCGCCACCGGTCGTGGCAAGCACAGCCCTTGCGGCGTCGATCCGCTGGCGGTTCCACAGGTTCTCCTTGACGATCACCTGGTCGGCCACGCCGAGGTCACGCGCAACGGTGATCATTGCTGGCAAGGCCCCGATATCGAGTTTGTTGTCGAGGTTGATCAGGATCCTGTCCCGCGTTGCCACCAGCATCTCGCGAAGTGTCGACACCGTCTCATCGGTGGCGATACCGGTACCCTCGACGACCAGGCGGCATTGCTTCAGTTCGGCCAGTGTGCGCTTGTCCACCTCGCCCTTGCAGGTGGTGGTGCGGTCGAGCCAGCTGTCGTGCATGATGACGAAAGCCCCGTCTCCGGAGCGCCTGACATCGACCTCGACGATCTCCGCCCCCATGGCAATGGAAGCTTCGACGGCGGCGATCGAATTCTCGGGATAAAGCTTCTTGCCCGCCTGAAGGCCGCCGGCACGATGGGCGGCGATCATCACATGGTCGCGCCACTGATTGGCGTGTTCGAAGCGGTCGAGGATCTGGCTGGCGCGCGTTTCACCCGCCGATGCGCCAGTGACGGGCACGAAGAGGGATGCCGCAAGCACGAGGCTCAGCCAGATCGTCCGCATGGGAATCGCTCCGTTCCGGGTCGCCCCCCGGTTAGGCGACGCCCATGACATGCGGGTGAACGAAGCCGGCTACGGACAGATCCCGGTCCGGGCAAGCCGGCGAGCGCCTGTCGTGCCACTGCAATGGAATCGTGCTGGAACCGGGCGAGCCACGCGTCGGATGAAGAAGCCGAGATGGGGGATGTTCCCTCTCCGCAAGCTGTGACTGGCATGTTGCGTGCCGGTTCTATAGTTGTTGCTCCCCGATGAAACCGAGGACACGCGATGCCGAATAGAAACATCGACCACGCCTTCACGGCCCGCTCGAAGACGGGCGCCTCGTTCGAACCGACCTATGCCGGCGCCTTGTCATTCATGCGACGCCGCTACACGAAGGATGTGAAGGGCGCGGACGCCGTGGTGTGGGGGATTCCGTTCGACGCGGCCGTCACCAACCGGCCCGGCGCGCGATTCGGACCGCAGGCGATCCGCCGTGCTTCCGCCATCCTCGACAATGATCCGCAATATCCGTTCTCGCGCGACCTGTTCGAGCAGCTCGCCGTGGTCGACTATGGTGATTGCCTGCTCGATACCGGCAATCACCAGAAGACGCCGGGGACGATCGAGCGCGAGGCGACCAAGATCCTCAAATCGGGCGCTTTCCTGCTGTCGCTCGGCGGTGACCATTTCGTCACATGGCCGCTCCTTAAAGCACACGCCGCCATCCACGGCCCGCTGGCGCTGGTGCAGTTCGACGCGCACCAGGACACCTGGCCGGATGATGGCAAGCGCATCGACCATGGCTCCTTCGTCGGCCGCGCGGTCAAGGAAGGCATCATCGATCCCGACCGCTCGATCCAGATCGGCATCCGCACGCACGCGCCCGACACGTTCGGCATCAAGATCCTGCACGGTTACGAGGTGGAGGAGATGCGAGCTTCCGACATCGCCTACGCGATCGTCGAGCGCACCGGCGGCAAGAAGACCTACGTCACCTTCGACATCGACTGCCTCGACCCGGCCTTCGCGCCCGGCACGGGCACGCCGGTCGCCGGCGGCCCGTCGTCGGCCAGGATCCTGTCGACGCTGCGCCAGCTCACGCAGGTCGATATCGTCGGCGCCGATGTCGTCGAGGTTGCGCCCGCCTACGATCATGCCGATATAACGGCCATCGCCGGCTCGATGGTGGCCATGCACTATCTCGGCCTGCTGGCGGAACGAAAGGCTAGGATCGACGAGATCAACCACAACGGTATTGCCGCAAATCACGGACACGGCATATAGCGTTGAGATATAAGAGCTTTTTTACAGGACGCGTTTGAAATGAACCCGAAAGTCTTCATCGACGGCGAACACGGCACGACCGGCCTCCAGATCCGGACGCTTCTTGCCGGGCGCAGCGACCTCGAGCTGATCTCGATCCCGGTCGAGCGCCGCAAGGATACGGCCGCGCGCGCCGAGTTCCTCAACGCCGCCGATGTCGCGATCCTGTGCCTGCCGGACGACGCCGCCAAGGAGAGCGTGTCGCTGATCGCCAACGACACAACCAGGGTCATCGACGCCTCCACCGCGCATCGCGTGGCGGCGGGATGGGAATACGGCTTCGCCGAAATGGACAAGGACCAGCCGCGCCGGATCGCCACCGCCAAGCGCGTCGCCAATCCGGGCTGCTGGCCACAGGGACCGATCGCGACCTTGCGGCCGCTGGTCGCCGCCGGCCTGTTGCCGGCGGATTTCCCGGTCACCGTCAACGGCATATCGGGTTATTCCGGCGGCGGCCGGCCGATGATCGAGGACTATGTCGGCAAGGGCGAGGACGCGCCCGAATTCCTGCCCTACGGACTGACGTTGAAGCACAAGCACGTGCCGGAGCTGAGGGCCTATGCGAAGCTGTCGCAGGACCCGATCATGCAGCCGGCGGTCGGCAATTTCGCGCAAGGCATGATCACAGTCGTGCCATTGCAGCTCGGCCACCTGCCGCGCGTGCCGAAAGGCGCGGAACTGCACGCGGCCATCGCCGACCATTTCGCCTCGATCGACGGCGGCGTGGTGGAAGTGGCGCCCTACACGCATCAGGAGCGCATGCCGGAGATCGACCCCGAGATCTACAACGGCACCAACCGCATGAAGGTCTATGTCTTCGCCAATGACGACCGCGCGCAGGCGCTGCTCGTCGCCGTCTATGACAATCTGGGCAAGGGCGCCTCGGGCGCCGCCGTCCAGAACCTGGACCTGATGCTTGGCCTCAAGCACTGACGCAAGGCCCGAACAGCCGCCCGGCCGCCTGTCTTTCTGCCGGGACAAGGCGGCGGGAGCGGCCAGGGGCGACGCGGCGGACAGATATGAACGTACCTCTCTTCCCTCGCCGCTGGAAACTTGAGGGCTCGCCCGAACTCATCGCCGAAACCTTCTCCAGCCGCATCTGGAAAGTGACGCGCGGCGGTGGATCGATAGCCATCGTCAAGGACCTGAAGCCGTTCGACGACGTCGCCGACGAATTGCGTGGCGAGCATTTCCTTGCCTGGCGACGCGGCAAGGGTGCTGTGCGGCTGCTCGGCCGCGACGGCCACCGGATGCTGCTGGAATATGCCGGCGACAGGCTTCTGTCGCGGCATCTGGTCGAGCATGGCGACGACAGCGCGACCGCCGTCGCGGCGGAAGTTCTGGCCGAACTCTCGGCGCCTTCGCGACACCCTCCCCCGGTCGATCTGCAGCCCCTCCGGGAGCGCTATGTCAGCCTGTTCCGCAAGGCGCGGACGGATCGAGAGAGCGGCAAGCAAAGCCTCTACGTGGAAGCGGCCGCCATCGCCGAACGGCTGCTGGGCGATCCGCACGAAACGAGGCCGCTGCATGGCGACCTGCACCACGACAACATCCTGCATGGGCCGCGCGGCTGGCTGGCGATCGATCCAAAGGGCGTCCTTGGCGACCCAGGCTTCGACGCCGCGAACATGTTCTATAATCCTCTCGACCGCGACGACCTTTGCAATGACCCGAGGCGGATCGCGCATATGGCTAACGTCTTCTCGGCAACGCTCAGCCAGCCGCCGCGCGCGATCCTGGATCACGCGATCGCCTATGGCTGCCTGTCGGCAGCCTGGCATCACGAGGATCGCAACGCTGTCGACGAGAACCGTGAACTCTCCGTCGCCGCTGCGATATTGGCCGTCAGGCCGGGTTTCCGAACCCTTAGGTAACCGAAGATTCACCACGATGGGCTAGCCAGAAGCTGGGCTTTGTGGGGTTGTCCGATATGATCAGCGGGATTTCTTCGACCAGTGTTTCGACGTCGAGCGGCTCCTCCGGCGCATCAAGCAACGCTACGCAGGAAGCGGCCCTCGAAAAACAGATCAAGGCCAAGCAGGACGAAGCCAAGACCGTGAAGGATCAGGTCGAGGCGGCAAAGCTGCAGCAGGAAATAGCAGCCCTCAAGGCCAAGCTGGCGGCGCTCAAGGCCGCAGATAAGACCGACCAGGGCCAGGCGATGTCTTCCGCGGCGGCCACGCGCCAAGCCGAGTTCGACGGCGACAAGGCAACGACGCAGTCGAACGAATTCTGGATTTGACCGGCCAGCCCGACCTCAGCTCAGGTCTGTAGCCTGCTCGCCAGAAGAAAGGCGGCATTGGTCGCGAAATACCCCGCGAGCAAGATCAAGAAAGCTATGACAAGGTGTCTTCGCCTCATAGGAGGTCTTGTCGGCAAGGGATAGGAGCCCTTGGTGCCGCGCCAATGGGCCGAGGCAAAGCCAAGCACGATCAGCGCGAATGCCTGATGCGTGAGCGCCAGATGCAGCGGCACTTCCATGACGAGCGTGGCCACGCCGATCGAAGCCTGCAACAGCACCAGCACGAACAACAAAGTGGCGCGGCGCGCGTGCGTTGTGCCGGGCCGGCGGCGCCAGGTGGCGACCATGTGCCAGAGCGCGGCCAGGAAGACGACATAGGCGCCGATGCGGTGCACGAACTGCACGGTCTTGGGGCTTTCGAAGAAATTGCGCCAGGCAGGCTGGAGAAGCAGCAGGTCGTCGGGCACTAGCTTGCCGTCCATCAGCGGCCAGGTGTTGTAGGTCAAGCCGGCGTGTAGGCCGGCGACCAGCCCGCCGAGATAGATCTGGATGAGCGCCAGCAACACCAGTACTCCGGCCGTGCGCTGAGTCGTGCGGTCCGCCGCCGGTTCCGAATGTGGCGCCAGGCCTCGCGCCACCACCATGGTGGCTATGAAGATCAACGCCGCCAGCGTCAGATGCGTCGCCAGCCGGTACTGGCTGACCGACACCCGGTCGACGAGGCCGGAGGCGACCATCCACCAGCCAATGGCCCCCTGCATGCCGCCCAGAAGCAGAATGCCTGACAACTTCGGCCCCAGGCCGCGTTCGATGCGGCGCGTCGCCCAGAAGAACAGCAGCGGAAGCGCGAAGACAACACCAACACCGCGCGCTAGCAGGCGGTGCGCCCATTCCCACCAGAAGATGGACTTGAAATCGTCCAGGCTCATGCCCTTGTTGATCTCGGAATATTGCGGGATCTGCTGATAGCGCAGGAACTCTTCCTGCCATTCGGCCTGGTTCAGCGGCGGGATGACGCCGTGGATCGGTTTCCATTCGGTGATCGACAGACCGGAGCCGGTAAGACGCGTGGAGCCGCCGACCACCACCAGCGCGAAGAGAACCAGCAGCACGACATAAAGCCAACCGCGCACGAGTGCGCGGTTGCGGAGGTCGCGATTGCGATCCATGACGGGTGACGCGGCGGCGATGGCGGACATGACTTGTCCCATTCCGGTTGAAAAATCGCCGGAGTGGTGGACCATCCCGGCCCCGCTGACAAGGCTGGCCGGCGCGGCACGCCGTCGCGCCGGTGCTCGCGGGTTGCGCATGCCGACGGTTCGGCCTAAGCGAGAGACCTCGGAGAGCCGGCGCCGCGGTTTGCAGGCAAGATGCCGGCACATTGCGAATTGCAGGATCGGGAACCCAGGACATGCCCATTCGCCTGAAGAAGCTGATCGGAACCGTTCTGCTGGTCGCCCTGGTCATCGTCTACGCGTTGATCGCCTCGGCGATCGCGGTGACGCGGCTGGCCGATTACGGCGGCACCGCGCATTTCTTCTTCTTCCTGCTCAGCGGCCTGCTCTGGGTGCTGCCCGCCATGGGCATCATCAAGTGGCTGATCCTCGAGCCCCGGCCGAAGAACTAGGGCCAAGGTCCCTTTTCGACTTCCGCAAACACGAATGTGATTCAGAGACGGGCCCGCCAGGGGCTATCTTGCCGGCACGCGTCGCGCGCCGGGGAGGCTTGGCATGCTCAGGGTCGTGTTTGCGGGGCTGCTTTTTCTTGTCACGCCGTTTGCCGCATCGGTCGCGGCGGCTGAAACGATCGATGTCTCCGACGCCCATGGCGGCAGCGTCGCGGCTTACGCCGAGCGCTGGAAGGAGCTCGCCGCGCGCGGTGTCGATGTCCGCATCGTCGGCAAATGCCAGTCGGCCTGCACCGTGCTGCTCGGTTACATTCCGCGCAGCCGGATATGCGTGACACCGACGGCCAGCTTCGGCTTCCACCTCGCCCATCGTACCGACATGACCGGTGTCCTATGGCACGCCTATGCCGAGGACATCAGGGGATGGATCAACGCGCATGGCGGCCTGGCGACCAAACTCAAATGGATGAGCGCGCCTGATACCTACCACTATTTCCACAAGTGCTGACGCAGCCACCAGTGCAAGCTGGCGGCCAAGCTAGGCCGCCGACCGATGCCCGAACACGCGCACTTCCGGCTGCCTGTGCCCGACAGGCGTTACCAGGGTGACGTCGGGATAACCATTCTCGATCAACTGGACAGCGGCCAGCGCGATCTCGTCACGCGGCTCGAGCATGGACAGGAAGACCTCCGTCCCCTCGCCCACCAGCCGGCTGATCCCCTGCGCATCAGACGGGCCGCACTCGACCACGACCAGATCATAGGCGGTGGTCAGCGATTGCATGATGATAGGCAACCTGTCGATCGCGCGCATGGCGCGCGCCGTATCGGCGGTGCCGACGGGAATTACGTGGCAGTCCGAATAATGGTCGGCATGGATGACGTCGCTGAACTGCGCCTCGGCGGCCAGCAGGTTGGTAATTCCGGGAAACAGGACGGCGTCCAGCATCGGCCGGGAGGCCGCGCCCGAGGCGGTGAGATCGAGAAGCAGCACGCGAAGGCCGGCATCGGAGGCCTCGCGCGCCACCAGGACAGCCGACGCGGCCGCCTCGTCGCCCTCAGGCGAGACGAAAATGGCCCTCGCCGCGCCCCTTGAAACCAGCCTCTCAGCGGCAGCCTCTATGTCGATCTCGCCAAGCGTCGCATGCGCTGCCGCACCTTCGTCCACGACCCCGTCCGTCACGATGGAAATAGGCGCCGGATCAGCCTCTGCGAAATCACCGGATATCGAAACATCGTCCGATTCGTGGTGGACGACAGGCATCGTGACCTGCTCGATGCGATCGAAGCGGGCATCGGCCGCGGCGCGCGTTGCGCCCGCGGAAAGCAGCTGGCCGAGCAGTGTACCGGCGGCCATCAACAGCAACGAGGCGACGAAGGCCGCGCCGGTGATCGGCAGTATCTTCGGGAAATACGGATCCGCAGGCGCCTGCGCCTCCACAATGATGCGGGCATCGACCGGCGCGTAGCCACCGTCGACACCGGCGGCGCTCGTACGGTAGCGAGACATGTAGGACTCGAGCACTTGCCGCCTGGCATCCGCGTCTCGCTGCAAGGCGTCGAGCTCGACCTGCTGTTCGCCGGCATGCGCGGAGGCCGTCTTCAACGTTTCGAGCTCGGCGACAAGCTGGCTTTCCCGCGCCTGCATCGTCTGCGCCTGAGTTGCCAGCCCCTTCTGCAGCTTGTCCGCTTCGCCGCGAAGCTGGGCGTCGAGATTGGCAAGCTGCGACTTCAACGCGCGGATGCGCGGGTGATTGTCGAGCAAGGTGGTGGAGAGTTCGGCCATGTCGCTCCTGATCTCAACCTGCCGCGCGAGCAGCCCTTGCGTCAGCTCGGAAGACTGCACTTCCGGGATCGAGGCGAGTGAGCCGCCGTTCCGAACTGCTTTGCGAATGGCCTCGATAGCTGCTTCGGCGCTCGCTCGACCGGCGCGCACCCGCGACAGTTCATTCGTCAGATCGGAGAGCTGTTGGGTTGCGAGAGCCGAGTTGCCTCCCGTCAGAAGGTCCGATTGCGCTCGGAAAGCCGCAACCTTCGCGTCGGCATCCTTCACTTTGTTCTGCAGGTCGACGACTTCCGGGCCGAGAAAGGCGACGGTTGCAAAATTGGGCTCCAGCTTCGCGTTACCCTGCCCTGCAAGGTAGAAGCTGGCCATGGCGTTCGGAATGTCGGCCGCGAGCCTTGCGTTCTCGGACGAAAACTCGATGGTGATGACACGGGCCTTCTCATCCCCCCGCACATCGAGCTTTTCGCGGATCTTCTTCAGCACGCGCTCTTCCTGCGGGATCTCCTCCGGGTCGCTCTTCAAGCCGGCTATGACGAGGAAGCGGCTGAGCGCCGACATCTTCAGCGCGTCATTGAACTCCGGCATGCGCGCAAGATCGAGCTTCGCGGCAACCTGCTTGAGGATGTCGGCCGAGGATATGACCTGCATCCCGGTCGCCACGCCCCGCCCGTTAACGATCGTGTCGCCTCCCTTGCGCGGAACAGACGATTCGGCCGGTCCGAGCTTGAGTTGCGCGACGGCCCTGTATTGCGGTGCCGCCAGCCAGGCCAAAGCGAATGCCATGCCCGCCACCGCCAGGGCGACGATCAAGATGCGCAGCCAGTTCCTCGAGAGACCGGCGAAGATCTGCCGAGGGTCGATGACTGCGGCCGGGGACTGAGCGGACATGGCCATACTCCGATACGGGGTCACCACGGATGGTAAACAAGTATGGTAACTCAGCCGTTAAGAAGCACTCCCCCGCCGCCAGCGTCCGGGCCGTAAACATGTCCGGCCCGACAGGAAAGCGATCCGCCTTTACCGGGCATTAACCCTAACAGGATGATAACGGCCATCGATCGTCGAGGTCCCCGCCAGCAAGTCGAAGGTATTCGTTCGGCCATGAACAGCACTGCATCCCTGCTCCGCGCGCTGCTTGCCGTATCGATGCTCGCCGGCTGCTCCAGCTACAGGCCAGCGCCGGCTGCCTTTCATGAGGTGCTCGACCAGCCCTATCGGCTCGGCGCCGGAGATCGTATCCGCATCACCGTCTTCGAACAGGAAGGCCTGACCAACACCTACAGTGTTGACCAATCCGGCTATATCTCCTTTCCGCTCGTAGGGCGGGTGCCGGCGCGCGGCCACACATCCCAGCAGTTGGAAAAGGAACTCGCCACAAGGCTTCGGCAAGGATACCTGCGCGATCCTGACGTCTCCGTCGAGATCGATCGCTACCGGCCGATCTTCGTCATGGGCGAAGTGGGCGCTGCCGGGCAATATTCCTACGTGCCTGGCCTCACCGTGCAGAAGGCGGTCGCCATTGCCGGCGGCTACACGCCTCGCGCGAACCAGGACAGCGTCGACATCACCCGCGACATCAACGGCAAGGTGATTACCGGTCGCGTGCAGACATCCGACCCGCTTCTGCCGGGCGATACCGTCTACGTTCGCGAACGCCTGTTTTAACAATGCCGCAAGCAGCCATGAATCGCGCCCTGCCTGACGAGCATATGATATCACTGAGGAATTGCAGCCGGGATGAAAGGCACGAACGCAGCGCCAGGATGGCGCCGTGCGTCCGTCCATCCGGCTCACCGTTGCGGGTTTCAAGGTCTTGCGTGGGCCCGCCCCCATTCGCCGCGATGCGGCGCCCTACCTCCAGCGGCAAACTATCGCGGATTTGACCGCCGCCGGCATCAGCCTCGATCTCGATCCAATGATCGCCTGGGTTGAAAAGATCTATTGCACCGCACGAGAGAGCCCGCTACTCAACTCCCGATAATGGTGAGCAAACCTCCACTGGATTGGATGCATCCAAAACCAGCGGTTGTCTCAAAGCTTTCTTAGCTCTCTTTCTGCTATACAGACATCGAAGCTCGCGGACAGTTCCATGAACGAGATCGACCCGGCGCGCCGCTTCTCAACGGACGCGGTGCGTAAACTCGACGGCCAGGCCGACAGCGGCAAGCCGGGCACGCTGAACAGTGTCGCCCGCCAGGTCGCCTCGCAGTACCGTCGCGATACCATGTCTCCCATCATGGCCAGCGGCGTGCTGCGCATGATCGAGTTCGCGCTGCTCTTCCTGTCCGGCCTTTGCGTCTATGTCTGGTATCTCGGCTTCTTCACCTATCTCGGCTGGCAGTACACGCTGACGATCGCTGCCGCCTCCTTCCTCGCCGTGGTCCTGCTCGACGTCACCGACTGCTATCAGGTCTCGTCGCTGATGCGGCCGATCGCCAATTTCAACCGCATATTGCTGGTCTGGGCCGGCACTTTCGCGCTGATGGCGCTGACAGCCTTCGTCATGAAGATGTCGGAGGAATACTCGCGCCTGATGTTCGGCACATGGTTCGTGGTCGGCTTCATCCTGCTGTTCGGGCTACGCCTGGCGATAGCCAACCTGATTCGCCGCTGGGCGCGCGATGGCCGCATGGAGCGCCGCGCCGTCATCGTCGGCGGCGGCAAGGCGGCGGAGGTCCTGATCCGCTCTGTCGAGAAGCAGCCCTACAACGACATCCGCATCTGCGGCATCTTCGACGATCGCAACGACAAGCGCTCGCCGCCCATCGTTGCCGGCTATCCGAAGCTCGGCACGATCTCCGAGCTGATCGAGTTCGCCCGTATCGCGCGCATCGACATGCTGATCGTGTCGTTGCCGCTTACCGCCGAGACACGCGTTCTGCAGCTTTTGAAGAAGCTGTGGGTGCTGCCCGTGGACATACGCTTGTCGGCGCACTCCAACGCGCTGCAATTTCGCCCGCGTTCCTATTCCTATATCGGCTCCGTGCCGATGCTCGACATTTTCGACAGGCCGATCAACGGCTGGGACTCGGTTGCCAAGCGGGCCTTCGACATCGTCTTTTCCTTGATCGGCATCCTGTTGTTCTCGCCGGTCATGCTGGCGACGGCGATCGCCATCAAGCTCGACAGCAAGGGGCCGGTTCTGTTCAAGCAGAAGCGGCACGGCTTCAACAACGAAGTCATCGAGGTCTACAAGTTCCGCTCGATGTACACCGACAAGGCCGATCCGACGGCCAAGCAGACCGTGACCAAGAACGACCCGCGTGTCACCCGCGTCGGTCGCTTCATCCGCAAGACCTCGATCGACGAATTGCCGCAATTCTTCAATGCGTTGCTGGGTTCGCTTTCACTGGTGGGACCGCGCCCGCACGCCATCGCCGCCCAGTCGCACAACCTGCTCTACAATGAGGTGGTCGATGGCTATTTCGCGCGCCACAAGGTCAAGCCCGGCGTCACGGGCTGGGCCCAGATCAACGGCTGGCGCGGCGAGATGGACACCAACGAAAAGATCCGGATGCGCACGGAGTACGACCTCTACTACATCGAGAACTGGTCGATGCTGTTCGACCTGCGCATCCTGCTCCTGACGCCGCTCCGGCTGCTCAACACCGAAAACGCATACTGAGCGCGATCCCGGCGGCGCGACCAGGTGAATCCAAGGGTTCGCGCTTCGCCGCTCCGAATGAAGCGCTCCGCTTTGGAGCTATTTCAGTCTCGGGAGTTCGCGGTCAGCCAAATTGCCGGTATCGACCATTGCTGTCTGCACAGTGGCCGCGGAACACGCAGTCACCTTGGGGGATGCAGATAAGGCTTTGTTTTAAAATGGTCGGAGTGGCCGGATTCGAACCGACGACCCCTTGACCCCCAGTCAAGTGCGCTACCGGGCTGCGCTACACTCCGGACCGGCCGCGATGTATAGTGATAAAGCGCTGCCGGTCAACCGAATTCGGCGTTTCCCACATCGTTCGATTTGCGACGGCCTGAAACCGCTTCGCGTTCATTGCCCGGACACCTGCGGCTGGTCCGGCAGATGGGGCACGATATGCTCCTGCTCGAAGGCGATATGCCGCCTCTGCGTCTCGAAGAACGAGCGCAGCATGAAGCCGAACGCCTCGGGATTCGGCGAAGACTCGTCGTCGGAAACCTGGCCGAGGGCCTCCACGATATCCTCGGCGAAATACTGGTCGCGCAGATGCTCCGACATGAGGCGCACGATCGAAGCTGCCAGCTTGCGCTTTCGCGACGCGTCCATCCCGTCGATCAGCCTTTCCTCTGTCGCGTGACACGCCTTGAGAAGCGGCAGCATCGTCTTCGCGACTTTGCCGCAGCGTGCCTGGTCGAGGCGGTTGGGCAAGGCGTCGGCAAATTCCTCGAGCTGATGGCACAGCGCCAGGAGGCGCCTATGCGACGTGCTGAAGGCCGCCCGCGCTCCACGCTGCCTATGCTCGGCTGACGGGGTGGAGGATGTGCGCGCGCTCATCGTGGTGCCGGCTCTCCTCGATATTGAAGGGGAACAGTGACCCGATAATCGAAGTCGCCCACTCCTACTTTGATCCAGATCAAAGAAGAGACCCCATCGAACTGCTACCGCGGGAACGCAGAGCCCGACCTCTGGTTCGGCAATGGAGTGGACTGCATGATCTCACGCCTCACTTTGAGCGAACGCCAGCTCGCGCTGGGTGTATTGCTTTTTCTTGGCATTATCGGCCTGGCAATGGCCGCGGCGGGGCGCAACGATCCCTTGGGCGGCCAGGGCTTCATCGTCTTGCTGTTCAGCGTCGGCCTCGCCTTCTACGTCATGTCGGGCTACTTCGCGCCCGAGCCGGACGAGAGCCGGCTCGCCTCCTACTATGACGACCCCACCAAGGTCGGCATCGTGCTGGCGATGTTCTGGGCCGTCATCGGCATGGCCATGGGCGTTTGGGTGGCGGCGTTGCTCGCCTGGCCGGAGCTGACCTTCGTCGACCAGGCCTGGGCAAGCTTCGGGCGCCTGCGGCCCGTGCACACTTCGGGCGTCATCTTCGGCTTCGGCGGCAATGCGTTGATCGCGACATCCTTCCACGTGCTGCAGCGCACGTCCCGCGCCCGCCTGCCGGACCAGTTCTCACCCTGGTTCGTGCTGATCGGCTACAACCTCTTCTGCATCGTCGCCGCCAGCGGCTACCTGATGGGCATCACCCAGTCGAAGGAATATGCCGAGCCGGAGTGGTACGCCGACATCTGGCTCGTGATCGTGTGGGTCGTCTATTTCCTGATCTACCTGCGCACGCTGGCGCGGCGCAAGGAGCCGCACATCTACGTGGCGAACTGGTACTACATGGCCTTCATCCTGGTCGTGGCGGTGCTGCACATCGTCAACAACCTCGCCGTCCCCGTCTCGTTCAGCCACGCCAAGAGCTATTCTCTGTTCTCTGGCGTGCAGGATGCGATGACGGAGTGGTGGTACGGGCACAATGCGGTGGCCTTCTTCCTGACCTCCGGCTTCCTCGGCATGATGTACTACTACCTGCCCAAGCGCGCCGGACGTCCGATCTTCTCCTATCGGCTGTCGATCATCTCCTTCTGGGGCATCACGTTCCTGTATATGTGGGCGGGCTCGCACCACCTGCACTACACCGCCCTGCCGCAATGGGTGCAGACACTGGGCATGACCTTCTCCGTCATGCTGCTGGTGCCGTCCTGGGCCTCGGCGGGCAATGCGCTGGCCACGCTGAACGGCGCCTGGCACAAGGTGCGCGACGACGCGACCCTGCGCTTCATGATGGTGGCGGCGGTGTTCTACGGCCTGTCGACCTTTGAGGGCTCGTTCATGGCTATCCGCCCCGTCAATTCGCTCTCGCACTACACCGACTGGACCATCGGCCATGTCCACGCCGGCGCGCTCGGCTGGGTGGCGATGATCACCTTCGGCTCGATCTACGCGCTGGTGCCCTGGCTGTGGAAGCGCGAGGCGATGTACTCGCCCAGGCTGGTCGAGGTCCACTTCTGGTTGGCGTTGGCCGGCACCATTGTCTACGTCTTCTCGATGTGGAACTCGGGCATCATCCAGGGCCTGATGTGGCGCACCTACAACGACAGCGGCACGCTGGCCTACTCCTTCGTCGACAGCCTGGAAGCGATGCATCCCTACTACATCGCGCGCACCTTCGGCGGCCTGCTGTTCCTGGCCGGCGCGGTGGTCGGCACCTTCAACGTCCTCAAGACGATCACCCTCGCTCGGCACGAGTCCGCCACCGCGGCGGAACCGGACATGCCGGCCATTCCAGCCACCAGCGCCGTTCAGGCTGGAGAGTAAGACGATGCCCGAATTCTTCCATCGCAAGGTAGAGCGCAACGCCATCGGCTTCGTGCTGGCCATCGTGGGCGTTGCGTCCATCGGCGGCTTCGTCGAGATCGCGCCGCTCTTCACCATCCATGAGACGGTGGAGGAAGCGCCCGACATGCGCCTCTACACGCCGCTCGAGCTCGCCGGCCGCAACATCTACATCCGCGAGGGCTGCTACGCCTGCCATTCGCAGATGATCCGCACATTGCGCGACGAGGTCGAGCGCTACGGCCCTTATTCGCTGGCCGTCGAATCGAAATACGACCATCCCATGCTGTGGGGATCGAAGCGTACCGGCCCGGATCTCGCCCGGGTGGGCGGCAAGTATTCCGACGTCTGGCAGGTGCGCCACCTGATGAACCCACGCGACGTGGTGCCGCAATCGATCATGCCGCGCTACGGCTGGCTGGCAAAGAACGACCTGAGGATCGACGATCTTGGCGAGCACCTGGCCGCGCAGCGCGCAGTCGGCGTGCCCTACACCCAGGCGATGATCGACAACGCGACGCAGGACGCGTACGGCCAGGCGAGCCCGGACAGCAACTACGCCAGCGGCGTCAGCGAACGCTATGGCAAGGCGACGAACGTGCGCGCCTTCGACGGCGATCCATCCCGCGTGACCGAAATGGATGCTCTGGTCGCCTATCTGCAGATTCTCGGCCACCTGACGGATGCCGCCTACAAGCAGCCGGCCGCGCAGGCCGAGGCGCAGGAGTAGCGAATGGACATCGGACACGAAACACTCGTCGCCATCTCCAAGAGCTGGGGCCTGTTCTACCTCCTCGCCTTCTCAGTCGGCGTGATGGTCTACGCCTTCTGGCCCGGCAACCGCAAAGCGTTCGAGCATGCCAGGACAAGCATCCTCGCCGAAGACGACACCCCGCTGGAACCGGAGAACTGAGATGGAGCTGGACAAGCGGGACGTCGTGACCGGTCGCCCGACGACCGGACATGAGTGGAACGGCATCGAGGAGTTGGAGACGCCGATTCCGCGCGTGGTCTTCTTCTTCCTGGGCACCGCCTTCGTGTTCTCCCTGATCTGCTGGATGCTCTACCCGACCTGGCCGCTGATATGGACCTACACCAAGGGCATGCTCGGCACGGACCAGAAGCAGGTGGTGGCGGTGCAGGTGGAGGATGCCGCCCTCTCGCGCGCGACGTGGACCAGCGAGATCGAGAAAAAGAGCTATGCCGAGATCGAGGCCGATCCGGCGCTGATGCGATCGGTGAAGGAAACCGGCCACACCCTGTTCGGTGACAATTGCGCGGCCTGCCATGGCGTCAACGCCACCGGCGGCGCGGGCTTCCCCAATCTCGCCGCCAAGGCCTGGCTCTGGGGAGACGGCAGCCCCGAGGCGCTGGAGGAGACGATCCGCGTCGGCATCAATTCGACCAATGACGACACGCGCACCTCGCAGATGCTGGCCTTCGGTCATGACGGCATGCTGCCCACCGACCAGATCGAGGCGGTGGTCGCCTATGTGCGCTCGCTCTCCAGCCTCGAGCCCGCAGGCGATGCCAAGCGCATCGAAGCGGGCAAGCAGGTCTTCGCGGCGAATTGCGTCGCGTGCCATGGCGAGGACGCCAAGGGCAAGCGTGACGTCGGCGCGCCGGACCTGACGGATGCCAACTGGCTCTATGGTAGCGACGCGCAGTCGGTCTTCACCACGGTCTATTCCGGCCGCCAGGGCCACATGCCCAACTGGGCCGCGCGTCTGTCGCCCTTGGACATCAAAATCCTGACGGTCTACGTCCACACGCTGGAAAAGAAGCCGCAATGACCAACGCGACAGGAGGAACCATGCCCGCGCGGCGAAGCCGGAGGTGGATCGCGCTCGCCCTCGTCGCGGCAACCATCGCCGTCTTCATCGGCGCCAACGCGCATCTGATCTATGTCGCGTTCGTCTCCCAGCCTGACTGCGTACCGCACCTGAAGGAGGCCGGCCGCGAGGACGGCGCGTTCCGTGCCGCCGAAGCCGCCTGTTGAAAGGATGACGAAATGAGCCATGCCGACCAATCCGATCGGGTCGTCCCGCTGGCCGAGCAGAGGCGTCGCCACCTGCCGGCCTCCGCTGCCTTCGGCTGGCTCGCCGCCGGCTGGCGCGATTTCCTTTCCAGTCCCGGACCGAGCCTCGCCTACGGGCTGGCCGTGGCCTTCGTGTCGCTTGCCATCGTCTGGGGACTGTTCGCCATGGGGCTGGACTACGTCCTCTTCCCGGCGCTGGCCGGCTTCATGGTGGTCGGACCGCTGCTGGCGATCGGTCTCTACCAGAAAAGCCGCGACCTCGAGGCGGGCAATCCGGTCAGCCTGGCCCGCATGGTGTTCGTCAGGCCGCAGTCCGGCGCGCAGGTCTGGTTCGCCGGCGCCATATTGTGCCTGCTCATGTTGCTGTGGATGCGCGCCGCGGTCATCATCTACGCCTTGTTCTTCGGCCTGAGGCCCTTTCCCGGCCTCGACCATGTGGCGCAGATGCTGTTCACGACGCCCATAGGCTGGGCCATGCTGCTGGTGGGCACCGTTGTCGGCGGCCTGTTCGCGGCCTTCTCCTTCGCCATCAGCGTCTTCGGCGTGCCGATGATGCTGAGTGAACGGGTGGACGCCTTCACCGCGATGGGCACGTCGATCTCGATGGTGTTCCGCAATCTGCCGGTCATGATCGCGTGGGGCGCGATCGTGCTGGTCCTCTTCCTGATCAGCATCGCGACGGGGCTTGTCGGGATGATCGTGGCCTTCCCGCTGGTCGGCCACGCCACCTGGCACGCCTACAAGGCCATAAGGTGAGTTGCTGCGCGCCCGGAGCGGAAGGGGCGGCCGAGCTCGACCGGCCGCCTTCGCGCGAGGAAATCGCGCTGGCCAGCCGCGACCTGGGTGGTGGGCTGCGCCAATCCGACCTGTCGGTTCCCGACATTCACTGCGCCGCCTGCATCTCGGCAGTGGAGACGGCGTTGGGCAAGCTGCCTTCGGTCGAGCAAGCCCGCGTGAACCTCTCGACACGGCGCGTCGCCGTGAAATGGCGCGGCGAAAGCGTGCCTCCCATGCTCGAAACACTGGCCGGCATCGGCTATCCGGCGCATCTCTTCGAAGCCGAGGGCGAGAAGTCCGATCCCGAACTGTCGCGGCTCCTGCGCGCCCTGGCGCTGGCCGGATTCGCCTCGATGAACATCATGATGCTGTCCGTCTCTGTCTGGTCCGGCGCGGACGCCGAAACACGGCAGGCCTTCCACTGGATTTCGGCGGCGCTCGCCCTGCCCGCCCTCGTCTATTCCGGCAGCGTCTTCTACGTTTCGGCCTGGCGGGCGCTTAGCCATGGCCGCACCAACATGGACGTGCCGATCAGCATCGGCATCGCGCTGGCCTTCGGCCTCAGCGTCTACGACACGCTGGACAATGGGGCGCATGCCTATTTCGACGCCGCGGCGACGCTGGTCTTCTTCCTGCTCATCGGCCGCACACTGGATCACGTGATGCGCCAGCGCGCGAGAGGAGCGGTGCGCTCGTTGATGCGGCTCGCGCCGCGCGGAGCGACCGTCGAGCGTGACGACGGAAGTCGCGACTACCTGCCGGTCGGCGATATCGAGCCGGGGATGACGATCGCGCTCAACGCCGGCGAGCGTGTGCCCGTGGATGGACGCATCATCGAGGGCGTGTCCAGTCTCGACTGTTCGGTGGCGACAGGCGAAAGCATGCCGGTGGCGGTGGCAGTCGGAACGATGGTCCAGGCCGGCGCGCTCAATCTCACCGGCCCTCTGAAACTCGCCGCGACCGCCCGCGCGCAGGATTCCTTCCTGGCCGAGATGACGCGGCTGATGGAGGCGGCGGAAGGCGGCCGGGCGCGCTACCGGCGCCTCGCCGATCGCGCGTCGCGGCTCTACTCGCCCGTCGTCCATTTGGCGGCGTTGCTGACCTTCCTCGGCTGGATGGTTGCGACAGGCGACTGGCACCAGGCGATCAGCATTGCCATTGCCGTGCTCATCATCACCTGTCCATGCGCGCTCGGCCTGGCAGTGCCCATCGTGCAGGTGGTCGCCGCGCGCCGGCTTTTCGACGCCGGCATCATGATGAAGGACGGTTCCGCCATCGAGCGTCTCGCCGAGGTCGACGCCGTCGCCTTCGACAAGACCGGAACACTCACCGTCGGCGCGCCGCGTGTCGATGTTTCCGCCATCGCGCCGGGCGCGCTGGAGATCGCCACGGCGCTGGCGCGGCATTCGAACCACCCCGCCTCGCGCGCGATAGCCCTCGCCGCCTCCGGGCAGCAGGCGCGAGGGCTGAACCTTGCCAGTGTCGAGGAGCGTGCCGGCCTCGGCGTCGAGGCCCGGCTCGACAACTCCGTCTACAGGCTCGGCCGCGCCGGCTGGGCGCTGGATGCGACCGATGCGGAAGACGGCACCGTGCTTTCGCGCGACGGCGTGGAGATCGCACGCTTCACTTTCACGGAGACCATACGCCCCGGCGCCGCGGAGGCAGTGAGCGCGCTCAAGGCTTCGGGCCTTTCGGTGGAGGTTCTCTCCGGGGACCGCCAGGGGGCGGTTGCCGCCGTCGCCGGCCGGTTGCGGATCGATCGTTTCGCTGCTGGCCTGATGCCCGGCGACAAGGTGGCTCATCTCGAAAGCGCGCAGGCCTCGGGGTTGCATGTGCTGATGGTCGGAGACGGGCTCAACGATGCGCCGGCGCTGAGCGTCGCCCATGTCTCGATGGCTCCTGCCACAGCCGCCGATATCGGGCGCAACGCGGCGGACTTCGTCTTCCTGCGCGAGAGCCTGGCGGCCGTTCCCTTCGCTTTCGACATTGCGCGCCGCGCGGGCGGGCTGGTGCGGCAGAACTTCGCCATCGCCGTCGTCTACAACGCGCTCGCCATGCCGGTCGCGATGGCCGGCTATGTCACGCCCCTGATCGCGGCGGTGGCAATGTCGGTCTCGTCGGTCATCGTGGTCGCCAACGCCTTGCGGCTCAGGCCGCCCGGCATGACGGCCGAGGGCAAGCGCGGAGCCGCGCCCCAAGGGCTGCGACCGATGGCGGCCAGATGAACAGCCTCGTCTTCCTCGTGCCCATTGCCCTGGTCCTCGGCGCCGTCGCGCTCGCGAGCTTCTTCTGGTCGATGAAAAGCGGCCAGTACGAGGACCTCGACGGAGCCGGCGAGCGCGTGCTCTCCGACGAGGACAGACCTATCGTCGATCGACCGGCTCGGCACGACCCCGTTCGGGGAGGTCAGGAATAGCTTTTGGCCAGGCGCGCCAGTCCCTTCCGGGAAAGCACGACCACCTTCCGGCGGCCAAGTTCGACAAGTCCCTGGCGTTCCCAGCCCGACATCAGCCGGCTGACCGTGTGAAGAGTGGTAGCCGTCATCTCGGCGAGGTCCTGCCGGGACATGGGAAAGTCGAGCGTGAAGCCCTCCCCGGCGGGTGTGCCGACGCTGTCACCGAGGTGGAGCAGCGCCATGGCGATCCGCTTCTCCGCCCGCTCCGTCGATATCTCGACCAGCTTCTGCTGGGATTCCTGCAGGCGCTGCCCGACGGATTTCAAGGCGTTGACGCTGAACATCGGATAGGCGTCGCCGAACTCCTTCCAAAGCCGCGCCGGCCATGCCAGCAGCACACAGTCGACAGCCGCGATCGCCGAAGCCGGATAGACGGCGAGATTCATGGCGGGAGCGATGCCTATGAGTTCTCCGGCGGGAAAGTAGCGCACCACGACCTGCTGCCCGTCGGGCAAGGTCTTGACCACACGCACATAGCCTTCGACGAGCAGGAAAAAGTGGTTCGCTTCCAACTCCTGCTCGAAGACGGCTCGCCCGGCCTCGACAGCGGTGAGCCTGCCACGCGAGACGATCTTCTCGACGTCCGGCGGGGCAATGCCCTCGAACGCCGGAAAGTCGAGGAGAAGCTCGGTCAATGACGGTTTCTGATGCGCGTTCATGTCTTTCGAGATGTGCGAAAGGCCTGGCGAGAGGCCGCGGCGTCCAGCGGCCGGATCGTAAAGGTCATTTCTTTGCGTCCTTGCGCTGGAACAAATAGCCGGACCTCCCGGCAGTGTATAGGCGCTGCAGGGTAATTCGACCCGGATGGAGACGACGATGAGACTGCGGACCTTTCTTTGCACTGCGATTCTGGTCATGGGCGCCGGCATGGCGAACGCGGCCGACCATCAGGTGCAGATGCTCAACAAGGGCGACAAGGGCGCGATGGTGTTTCAACCGAACTTCATCAAGGCGGCCCCCGGCGACACGATCACCTTCGTTCCGACCGACAAGTCGCACAATGCCGAAGCCATAAAGGGCATGGTTCCCGAAGGGGCGGAGCTGTTCAAGGGCAAGCTGAGCGAGCCGCTCACCGTGACGCTTACCGCCGAGGGGATCTATGGCGTCAAATGCGTGCCCCACTACGGCATGGGCATGGTCGCGCTCATCGAGGTGGGCAAGCCCGTCAATCTGGAACAGGCAAAGGCGGTCAAGCATCCTGGCAAGGCCAAGACTGTGTTCGAGGATCTCTTCGCTCAAGTGGGCGCCAACTGACGTTTCATGGCCGGTCATATGGAGACGGCGGATGGCGATTCCGCGTAAACCGCCTTTCCATGGGCCGGCCATTCTTTCCTACGGCTTCCGGCCTTTCTTCCTGCTGGGCGCGCTTTACGCGGGCCTGGCCGTCTGGTTCTGGATCGCGCTCCTGTCCGGGGGCGTGGACACGGCCAGCCGCTTTCCGGCTGTCGACTGGCATATCCACGAAATGCTGTTCGGCTACATGGCGGCGGTGCTCGCCGGCTTCCTGATGACCGCCATTCCCAACTGGACGGGCCGGCTTCCCGTCAACGGGCTGCCGCTCGCGATCCTGGTGGCGGTGTGGATGGCGGGGCGGATGGCGATGTTCCTCTCCGGCTATCTGGGCGCGGTGCCGGCCGCGCTGGTGGACTGCGCCTTCCTTGCCCTGCTCGCCGCCGTATGCGCACGAGAGATCATCGCGGGAAAGAACTGGCGCAATCTCAAGGTGCTTCTGCCGGTCGTTACCCTTCTTGCAGCCAATGTCTGGTTTCATGTCGAGGTCATCACCATAGGCTCCAGCGATGCCTCGCGCAGGATGGCCCTCTCCGCCGCGATCATGCTGATCGCCATTATCGGCGGACGCATCATTCCAAGCTTCACGCGCAACTGGCTGGTCAAACACCAGCCCAGCCCGCTCCCGGCCCCGTTCGATCGGCTGGACATCGCGACGCTGACCCTTTCGGCCGGAGCGCTGGTCGCATGGACCTTCGCGCCGGCGTATCAGCCGAGCGGCTACCTGCTCTTCGCCGCCGCCGTGATGAACATCCTGCGGCTGGCGCGATGGCAGGGCTGGCGCACGTTCCCGGATCCGCTGGTGCTCATGCTTCACCTGGCATTCCTCTGGATTCCCGTCGGATTGACGCTCGCCGCCCTGAGGGCCTTGGCGCCGACCGTCGGGGAGGCAGCGGCAGTCCATGCCTTCGGCATCGGAGCCGTCGGATCGATGACGCTGGCAGTGATGATGCGCGCGACGCTCGGCCATACCGGCCGAGACCTTAAGGCTGGCTGGCGCGGCTGCCTGGTTTTCAGCGCCGTATCGGCCGCCGCCGTCCTGCGCCTCATCCTTGCACTCGGAATTCAGGCCGAATGGCTGCTCCATCTCTCCGCCGCATGCTGGGTCGTCGCCTTTCTCGGCTTCGCGACGCTGTTCGGGTATCCCCTGCTGACACCTCGCCGGGTGTAGGACATTTGCAGCCCGGCAGGCGCACGCGGTGCCACAGAAGTCTCACTAAATCAGATAGATAGAGTGGATATCAAATCCTCCCGATTGCATCACGCGCTGTCTTCTCCCTCTTCCTTGCGCATGCGCAAAGACCGGTCCGGAGCGCCGGCCTAGGGTGATCCCGACAATCCGTCACTCCACCAATCCATGCAAATTCGCGGGAGATCTGCATATGGACGTTCCAGAAATCAGACGCTTCTGGCCTCGCGGCCCCACGCTCTTATCCTGTTCCCTTGCCGGCTTCGGGCTTTGCCTGGCGATGCTGTGCGTGACCTTCCTCGGCCTGCTCGCAGCCAACAGTCCCGCTCTGGCGGGGACCCACGAGCACGGCGCCATGCAGGCATCGACCTCCGACCAGCCAACCGGAGCGACGCAGGCGGGAACGCCCGCCCCCGCCGCTCCCAGCACCAGCTATCATGCGCCCCTCACCTTCACCCTGCGGACCGGCATCGCCTCGGGCCGCATGGTCTATATCGGCGTCGGCGGCGAGATCGACGGCAAGGTCAATCCAACCCTGATCGTCCACGAAGGCGAACTGGTGCAGGTCAACCTCATCAACGGCGAAGGCGCCGAGCATGATGTTTTCGTCGACCAGTACAACGCGCGCTCCTCGGTCGTGGTCGGGAAGAACGCGTCCTCGACCTTCTCCTTCACGGCCAGCAAGCCGGGTGAATTCGCCTATTTCTGCACCATCGCCGGACACCGCCAGGCCGGCATGGAAGGACTGGTGCGGGTCATCTCCGGACCGCGCTCGTCGCCGGAGACCGAAGGCGCCGATATCGTGCGCGATCCCGCCGATCTGCCGCCCCCGATCGGCCAGCGCCCGCCGAAGGTCGTCAAGGTCGCGCTGGAGACCATCGAACTGAAGGGCAAGCTCGATGACGGCACGACCTACACCTACTGGACCTTCAACGGGAAGGTTCCCGGTCCGCTGCTGCGGGTCCGGGTCGGCGATACGGTCGAGGTCACGCTGAAGAACCACCCCGACAGCGTGGTCGCGCATTCCATCGACTTCCATGCCGCCACCGGCCCGGGCGGCGGCGCGCATGCGACGCAGACCGATCCGGGCGGCTCGAGCACCGTGACCTTCAAGGCGCTGAAGCCTGGTGTCTACGTCTACCACTGCGCCACGCCGAGCGTCGCCAATCACATCACCAACGGCATGTACGGCATGATCATCGTCGAGCCGGAGGGTGGCCTGCCGCAGGTCGACCGCGAATTCTACGTCATGCAGGGCGAACTCTACACGGTTGAGCCATTCGGTTCGCATGGCGACATGGAGATGGACTACGACAAGCTGATTTCGGAACGTCCGGAATACTTCATCTTCAACGGCGCGGTCGGCGCGCTGACCAAGAGGCATCCGCTCTACGCCAATGTCGGCGAGACGGTGCGCATCTATTTCGGGGTCGGCGGCCCGAACTACACCTCATCCTTCCATGTCATCGGGGAGATCTTCGACACGGTCTATACGTTCGGCAGCATCACCTCGCCGCCGCTGACGAACGTTCAGACGGTGACGGTGCCACCGGGAGGATCGGCCGTCGTCGACTTCAAGCTCGACCGCGCCGGCACTTTCGTGCTGGTCGACCACGCCCTGTCGCGGGCGGAACGGGGATTGGTCGGATACCTCGTCGTGCAAGGGCCGGAGGACGACGCGATCATGCATCATGGCCCGGCGGACCAGATGCCCGCCAACTGAATGACAGACGGGCGGCGCTGCCTCGCAGACGCCGCCCGTCGCTGCCGTTTTCGGAAACGAGTTGATCTTACCTGACAAGCCGCAGAGCATGCCACTTCAGGTGATCATCCATGAAGGTCGAGATGAAGTTGTAGGAATGGTCGTAGCCTTCCTGCATGCGCAGCGTAAGGTCGATGCCCGCCTTCCTGCACGCGTCGTCGAGCAGCCAGGGGCGCAGGCCTTCCTGCAGGAAACCGTCGGCCGTGCCCTGGTCGACCAGGAAGGCATCGAAACGACGGCCGTCCTCGATCAGCAACGTGGCGTCATAGTCGCGCCAGCTCTTCTCGTCCGGCCCGAGATACTTCTCCAGCGCGGGCCGTGACCAGCCGGCCGTGCTCGGCTGCGCGATCGGCGCGAAGGCCGAACAGCTCTTGAAGCGATCCGGGTTCTTGAGCGCGATGGTCAGTGCGCCATGCCCGCCCATGGAATGGCCGAAGATGGACTGGCGCGACATGTCCACCGGAAAGTTGGCGGCAAGCAATGCCGGCAATTCCTCGGTGACATAGGAATACATGCGGTAGTTCCGGGTATAAGGCTCCTGCGTCGCGTCGACGTAGAAACCGGCGCCGCAACCGAACTGCCAATTGTCCTTCTCGTCCGGCACGTCAGCGCCGCGCGGGCTGGTGTCGGGGCAAACGATGGCGATGCCCAGTTCGGCCGCCATGCGTCGGTATTCTCCCTTGTCCATGACATTGGCATGCGTGCAGGTCAGCCCCGAAAGATACCAAAGAACCGGCACGGGCCCCTTCCCGGCCTGGGGCGGCATGAAAACGGCGAAAGTCATGTCGCAGGCGCAGACCTCGGAAGCGTGCGAGTAGACCCCCTGGATGCCGCCGTGCGATTTGGATGTGGAAAGGACTTTCATCAGTTCTGCCTCCTGCCTGGCCTTTCGATCCGGCATAGCCGGCAGCCCAGGTCCCCGCAACCTTTGCATTGGCGTTAAACGATGTTGGCGACAGCCGTTTGGCGCTCTAGCCCGGCTCCCGAGAGAAGTCTTTTGGGGGCATTCGCCCGCAGGCTTTATCCCGCGCACAAATCGCGATAGGCAGGCGCTCACGGTTCGGGAGCATGCCCCTGAGGCCGGCGAAGCCCAGGATACTCCTCCATGACGAACCCCGCCGCGCTGTCGGCAAAGCATCGCGCTGTCCTGGCCGGCGCGCGCCTGCTGTTCAGCCTTCGCCATCCGTTGCTGATGGCGCGCTTCGTGCGGAGACTGGGCTACCTCCCCAACCCTGCCGCGCCCGCCAGCTACCACGAACGCTTGTTGTGGCGAAAGATCGTCGATCGCAATCCGCTGTTCGTGACGTTGACCGACAAGCTTGCCGCCAAGGCCTATATCGGGGAAACCCGCACCACGCTGCCGCAACCCGCCACGCTGTGGAGCGGGCGCGATCCGGCCAACATCCCGCAAGACCTGCTGGCGCGGGACGTGGTGGTGAAGGTGAACCATGGCTGGACCATGAACCTGTTCCTTTCCGGCGGGCTACCCGACCACACGACGGTCGTGCGCAAGGCCGGACGATGGCTCACGAGACGCTTCGGCAGGCGCGACGGCGAATGGGCCTATCAGCCGATCAAGCCGGCTGTTTTCGTCGAGGAGCGTTTGCGTTTGCGCGGCGGCAGTATAGCCACCGACGTCAAGGTGTATGTCTGCGGCGGCCGCGTCTGCCACGCCTGGGCCGAGGATAAGCTGGCAGACCGCTCGCACCTGTTCGATCGCGACGGAACTCCCCTCTCCGGCCGCGATTCCGACTATCCACGCGAGGATCAGTCCCTGACCGTGAGCGCGTCGCTGGTGGACTGTGTCAGGGAAGCAATCGCAGCCGCACCGCTCATCGCGGGCGACCTCGATTATGTCAGGGTCGATTTCCTGGTCAGCGACAACGGCCTCTTCGTGGGAGAGGTCGCGGTCTATCCCGGCGCGGGATATGGGACCTGGACCAATCCTGCCATCGCAAAGGAGATCGAGCGTTGTTGGCGGCTCGACCAGTCGCACTATCTGCGGCGGCGGCACACGGGCCTATCGCGCTTCTATGCCGAGGCGCTTCTGGCGAAATGTGCGATCGACATTTCTGGCGCTCAATCAAGAAGATAGAGCACGAAGCCGTCAGAACGGCGTTTCAACGCCTCGGCATCTCGCTCTCAGCGAACCTGATCGAGCAGTCGCTTGCATTCGAGGAGGTCGAATAGAGCCTCCTGCAGCAGGGCCCGATTGTCACGGGAAAGCTTGTTGCTGCCCGGCTGCACAGGACCCTCCTCATCGGACTTGCCCAAGCCGAAGAAACGTCGGCTCGGCTTGACCTTGGGCTGGCCGACCAGCATCTCGTCATCCGGGCCTCGCGGTTGCGCGGCCGGCGTCAACGGCACGGTTTCGGCTTGCCGACGCTGCGAAATCGCCTCCACCGCGCCCATGTCACCATTGCCGATGGCGACCAGGAACTGGTTGCCATTCTCGCGCAGCAGCTTCTGCACGCCCTTGATCGTATAACCCTGGTCATAGAGCATGTGGCGGATGCCCTTGATCAGTTCGACATCCTGCGGTCGATAATAGCGACGGCCGCCACCGCGCTTCATCGGCTTGATCTGGTTGAACCTAGTTTCCCAGAAGCGCAGCACATGTTGCGGCAGGTCGAGATCTTCCGCGACCTCGCTGATGGTACGGAATGCGTCGGGGCTCTTGTCCATGGGCGAATCCTCACGCTGGACGGCGAAACGGCCAAAGCGCCGAATCGGCCCCTTATTTCAGCGATTTATGCCGCAATATTCAAGCCCGGCATGATGGCGGGCCTGGTTATCAACCGCTAGAGCCGGACGAGGTTATTTGCCGCCCTTGGTCTTGTTCACCTGGTGCGAGCGCAGGATGCGGCTCTTCAGAACATTCGACGATTTGAACGTCATGACCCTGCGCGGCAGGATCGGCACTTCCTCGCCAGTCTTCGGGTTGCGGCCGATGCGCTCGTTCTTGGAGCGAACGTGGAATGTCGCGAAAGACGACAGCTTCACCGTCTCGCCGCGAACGATGGCTTCGCAGATCTCGTCGAGGACGGCTTCCACGAGTTCGGCCGATTCAGTGCGCGAGAGGCCCACCTTGCGGTAGACGGCCTCGGCCAGGTCGGCTCGCGTAAGTGTCTTTCCCCCCATGCGACCGTCCCGTCAGCTCAAAACATCAATGATTTACAAACAGCGGCAGAGCCTAAGTAATTGATCCGTCAAGGTCAAGGACCGAACCCACGCGTTCGCCACTTACCAGCGAACCAGAACCGCGCCCCAGGTGAATCCTCCACCCATCGCCTCCAGCAGAACCAGATCGCCACGCTTGATCCGGCCATCGGAGACGGCGGCGGCCAGCGCCAGCGGCACGGAAGCCGCCGATGTGTTGCCATGCTGGTCGACCGTCACGACCACTTTCGGCTCGGCGATGCCGAGCTTCTTGGCCGAGGCGTCGATGATACGCTTGTTGGCCTGGTGAGGCACGAACCAATCGAGGTCATCCGCCGTGATGCCGGCTTGCGAGAACGTCGCCTCGATCACGTCCGTGATCATGCCGACCGCGTGCTTGAACACTTCGCGGCCTTCCATTCGAAGATGGCCGACCGTTCCGGTGGTCGAGGGCCCACCGTCGACGAACAGCTTGTCCTTGTGGACGCCGTCCGAACGCAGGCTGGCCGCCAGCACGCCGCGATCGGCGATGGCGCCGCTCCCTTCGCCCGCTTCCAGCACCAGCGCGCCGGCGCCGTCGCCGAACAGCACGCAGGTCGAGCGATCGTTCCAGTCGAGGATACGGGAGAACGTCTCGGAGCCGATCACCAGCACACGCCTGGCCAGGCCGCCGCGTATATAGAGATCGGCGGTCGTTACCGCGTAGACGAAGCCCGAGCAGACCGCCTGCATGTCGAAGGCGAAGCCGTGATGCATGCCGAGCCGGTTCTGGATCTCGACAGCCGTCGCGGGAAAAGTGTTGTTGGGCGTCGAGGTCGCAAGCACGATCAGGTCGATGTCGGCTGGCGTAAGGCCGGCATTGTCGAGCGCGGCGCGCGCCGCCGCCTCGCCGAGCGAGGCCGTGGTCTCGTCGTCGGCCGCGATGTGCCGCTGGCGAATGCCGGTGCGCTGAGCGATCCACTCATCCGAGGTCTCGACCATGCCTTCGAAGTCGGCATTCTTCATGATGCGGCGGGGCAGCGCGGCACCAATGCCGCGCACGACTGATCTGATCAAGGTTCTTTCCTATTCCTCTGCGTCGCTGGCGACGTCGGACTTCCGATTTGTCTGGGCATGCGGATTGCGCGCATGGAACAGATCGAGATCGGCCTCGATGCGGTCAAGCAGATTGTTTCGCACCATATCATAGGCAAGCTCGATAGCCGCCGCGAAGCCGTCCGAATCGGCACCGCCATGGCTCTTCACCACGATGCCGTTCAGTCCCAGAAAAACACCGCCATTGGCGCGGCCGACATCCATTTTCTCGCGCAGGCGGTCGAACGCGCCCTTCGCGAAGACATAGCCGATCTTGGCCATGAGCGTGCGGCTCATGGCGGCGCGCAGATAGCCGGCGATCTGCCTTGCGGTGCCTTCAGCCGTCTTGAGGGCGATGTTGCCCGCGAATCCTTCGGTGACGACCACGTCGACGGTGCCCTTGCCGATGTCATCACCCTCGACGAAGCCATGATAGTTCATCGAAGCCATGTTGGCCTCGCGCAGCATGCGCCCGGCTTCCTTGACCTCTTCCTGGCCTTTGATCTCCTCGACGCCGACATTGAGCAGGCCGACGCTCGGCCGGCTGACGCCGAACACGGAACGCGCCATGCCGGTCCCCAGGATGGCGAAATCGATCAGTTGGTGCGCATCGGCGCCGATGGTGGCGCCAACGTCGAGCACCACGCTTTCGCCGCGTGTCGTCGGCCACAGCGCCGCGATCGCCGGGCGATCGATGGTTGCCATGGTGCGCAGGCAGAATTTCGACATGGCCATCAGCGCGCCGGTGTTGCCGGCGGAAACGCAGGCGTCCGCGTGCCCGCTCTTCACGGCCTCCACCGCCTTCCACATCGACGACTTCCAGCGGCCGTGGCGCAACGCCTGGCTCGGCTTGTCGTCCATCTTGACGGCAACCTCGCAGTGGAAGAACTCGCTCACCTGAGCCAGTTTCGGGTGCTTGGCGAGTTCGGGCCGAACCGCTTCCTCGCGGCCGTAGATGACGAAACGAATGTCGGGACGACGGGTCGCGACCGTCATGAGCGCCGGAATGACCACACCTGGTCCGTGATCGCCGCCCATGGCATCGATGGAAATCCTGATCACGCGGTATTCATCTCACGTTTGCCTGAGGCGGTCGCCACACGAATTCGAGCGGCACACCCCGGGTTGTTTCATGCACGCCGTCGCCCCGAAACGGCTGCGCGCTGGCGAGCGGCTTGTACCGGGCGAATGCCAAGGTCCGGCGAAAATAGCTGTTTTGGGCTGCCATACAACCGACTTTTGCTAGATTGTCCCGGCTTTCAGGATTTTCCCAGCAAGGAACGCAGCTTTTGCTGGAAGTCGCTTTCCGCCGACTCGCCGTCGTCGCCATTAGGAAGCGAGGCGCCCTGCTTGCGCGGATAAGGATCGATCGCCAGGCCGAAAAACTGTTCGGCGAGCGCGCCGACGTCGATCGTGTCGCCGGCGAAGGTCTCAGGGCTGTCCGGACCGTCGGCGTCGATCAGGATCTCGCCGCCGCCTTCGAAACCCTCGCGCCCGAGCTTGGAATCCTCGGGCAGGAAAAGGCCCTCCACCGCCTCGTCGATATGGGCTGGAACGGGATCGAGCGTCACGACGCAGGCCTGCGTGATGTCGGCCTCGACACGGCCGCTCACCTTCACGCCGTTGCGCTTCCACGGCGTCACCAGCAGTTCGGCGCGATAAGCCTCGACCGACAGCAGACCGTGCTCGCCGGCCAGCGCCGCGCGCTGCTCCGCATCGGCCTCCACCACCACTGGAAGTCCTTTCTGCGGCAAACGCGCCACATTCGCCACGAAAGAGACGGGACTATGCGCCACCGGACGTTTCATCGGCTCCTCCCTCACCCGGCCGTGGCGACAGGGAAGGTCGCCGTACCGGAAACGATCGATTCGATCGGCTGCGCCGCAAGCCTGGCATTTGCTTCGACAGCATAACCAGCGAGTCGCGCCGCCTGCGGCCAATCCCGAGCGTCGGGACGGACGTTGCGGGCCAGCGCCGCGGCCAACGCCTCGCGATCATTCTGTTCCAACGCCTCATCATAGGCCGCGGTGCGGCCGTAGAACATCTTGGCGAGCTTCTTCATGCGCTTCGGCACGCCGACATCGCCGATTCCCAGTTCGCGCAGCGAATGCTCGACATCGAGGAAGAACTCGTCGATCAACACCTGGGCCACGTCGGCGGCCGCGCCTGTCTCTCCGCGCAGCCTGTGTTGCAGCAGGAACATGTGCAGCGAGACCATCTCGAAACGGCCGAGCGGCGTATCGGGCACACCCCAGTCGGAATAAAAAATCGTTTGCCGCGCCGCCGCCACGATTTGTGCGTAAAGGGCGTCGGTAATGGCGCGGTTGGCGTGGCGCTCACGGCCAAAAAGGCGCTGGAACATTGGGGAAAATCTCCCGGGGACCGTTTGTTGAATTGCCCTTGTTGCATCGGCGAGCAAGCTGGTTTACCGGTTTTGCCGCCCAGCGCAAGTTGCGGCCGTTTGATGGAGTTGTTGTTGCGCGCGCTGAATTTCAAGTCGAGCTTTTCATCCCGCCCCTTTGGCCGGTCTGTCGGCGCCGTTTCCCTGCTTGTGGTTGCCACGGCCCTTTCGGCCTGCAATTCCTCGAAGATGTTCGGCGACCTTCACCCGAGCGAGACGCTGACGCAGGGCTATGTCATCGATCAGCAGGCGATCGACCAGGTCCCCGTCGGATCGAGTCGGGAGCAGGTTCTTCTGGCGCTCGGAACGCCCTCGACGACAGCAACATTCGACAATGAAGTCTTCTATTACATTTCCCAGACGCGCAAACGCTACGTCGCCTTCGACAAGCCTAGGCTCGTCGATCAGCATGTGCTGGCGGTCTATTTCGGCAAGGACGGCCGCGTCACCCAGATCGCCAATTATGGCCTGAAGGACGGCAAGATTTTCGACTTCATCTCGCGCACCACGCCGACCGGCGGCAAGGACCAGAGCTTCCTCGCCCAGGTCATCAACGGCGCGAGCAAGCTGGCGCCCGGCATCCCCGGCGGCAGCAACGGCATGTAGGAACGGCCGCAAGGCCCAGAGCTCAGGCAACAGGGCCCGTCGGATTCGTCCGGCGGGCCTTTTCATTTGCGCATAGCCGCCCCGCCCAGAGGCGATTTAGGGCTCATCAGTCAGGCAACGGAGTTGGGCGCGGGGTGATTCCACCGTGGATTTGCCGCGCGGATCGAAGCAACGAAAAGGCCCGCGGGATTGCTCCCGCGGGCCTTTCTCAATACGTCCGATCCAAATGCTCAGCCGTGCGCGAGGACGGCCAGGAGCAGCAGGGCAACGATGTTGGTGATCTTGATGGCCGGGTTGACGGCCGGGCCGGCGGTGTCCTTGTAGGGATCGCCGACGGTGTCACCGGTGACCGACGCCTTGTGCGCTTCGGAACCCTTGAGGTGCTTGACGCCATCCTTGTCGGTGAAGCCATCCTCGAAAGACTTCTTGGCGTTGTCCCAGGCACCACCGCCCGACGTCATCGAGATGGCCACGAACAGGCCATTGACGATGACACCGAGCAACGACGCGCCGAGCGCCGCGAAGGCGGAGGCCTTCGAGCCCGAGATCAAGAGCACGCCGAAATAGACGACGAGCGGCGCCAGCACCGGCAGCAGCGAGGGAACGATCATTTCCCGGATCGCGGCCCTGGTCAGGATGTCGACCGCGCGGGCGTAGTTCGGCTTGGACGTTCCGGCCATGATGCCCTTGTCCTCGCGGAACTGCTTGCGCACCTCCTCGACGATCGAGCCCGCGGCGCGACCGACGGCGGTCATCGCGATGCCGCCGAACAGATACGGAATCAGGCCACCGAAGATCAGGCCCGCGACGACATAGGGATTGGAGAGGTCGAAGGAGACATCGCCCATGCCCTGGAAGTAGTGGTACTTGTCGCCATTGGCGGCAAAGAACTTCAGGTCGTTGGAATAGGCGGCGAATAGCACCAGCGCGCCGAGGCCGGCCGAGCCGATGGCGTAGCCCTTGGTCACCGCCTTGGTGGTGTTTCCGACCGCATCGAGCGCGTCGGTGGAATGACGCACTTCCTTGGGCAGGCCCGCCATTTCGGCGATGCCGCCGGCGTTGTCGGTTACCGGGCCGAAGGCGTCGAGCGCCACGATCATGCCGGCAAGGCCGAGCATCGTCGTCACGGCGATCGCCGTGCCGTAGAGGCCGCCTAGCTGATAGGTGGCGATGATGCCGCCGACGATGACGATCGCTGGCAGGGCGGTCGATTCCAGCGAGACCGCGAGGCCCTGGATGACGTTGGTGCCGTGGCCGGTCACGGAGGCCTGGGCGATCGAGTTCACCGGGCGCTTGTTGGTGCCGGTGTAGTATTCGGTGATCACCACGATCAGGCCGGTTACCAGCAGGCCGATGAGCCCGCAGATGAACAGGTTCTTGCCGGTGATGGTGATGCCGGCGACCGTGCCGACCTCGCCCCAGCCGACCGTGGCCGAGGTGGCGACGGCGAGACCGGCGATGGACAGGATGCCGGTAGCGATCAGACCTTTGTAAAGGGCGCCCATGATCGAGCCGTTGGAGCCGAGCTTGACGAAGAAGGTGCCGACGATCGACGTCAGGATGCAGGCGCCGCAGATGGCCAGCGGATAAAGCATCGCCGAACCGAGGATGGCGGTGCCGCCGAAGAAGATGGCGCTGAGAACCATGGTGGCGACGACCGTCACCGCGTAGGTCTCGAACAGGTCGGCGGCCATGCCGGCGCAGTCACCGACGTTGTCGCCGACATTGTCAGCGATGGTGGCGGGGTTGCGCGGATCGTCCTCCGGGATGCCGGCTTCGACCTTGCCGACCAGATCACCGCCGACGTCCGCGCCCTTGGTGAAGATACCGCCGCCGAGACGGGCGAAGATCGAGATCAGCGAGGCGCCGAAGCCGAGAGCGACGAGCGAGTCGATGACGACGCGGTCATTGGGCTGCAGGCCCATCGGCCCGGTCAGGATCCAGTAGTAGATCGAGACGCCAAGCAGGGCGAGGCCGGCGACCAGCATGCCCGTGATGGCGCCCGACTTGAAGGCGATGTCGAGGCCGGCGGCAAGGCTGTTGGAAGCAGCCTGCGCGGTGCGCACATTGGCGCGCACCGAAACGTGCATGCCGATGAAACCGGCCGCGCCCGAGAGCACGGCGCCGATCAGGAAGCCGATGGCGGCGGTAGCCGACAGAAGCCACCAGGCCAGGATCAGCACGACGATGCCGACGATGGCGATGGTGGTGTACTGGCGCGCCAGATAGGCCTGGGCGCCCTCGCGTATGGCAGCTGAAATTTCCTGCATGCGCGCATTGCCCTGATCGGATGCAAGAACCGACCGCGTCGCCCAGATGGCGTAAAGGACAGAAAGCAAGCCGCAGGCGATGACGGCGGTAAGTATGGTCATTGCCGGATTTTCCTCGATTGGTGGCCCAAAAGTTCCCCTCCCTGGGCCGTTGAGCAAAGATCGAATCCCGCGCGGCGGAATCCGCCTCTTCGCATCGGTGTATGCGAAACAGGGTCGCGAACGTCAAGATATTGTTCGATTTTTGCCCGCATTTCGCCCGAAAGTCCGGGGCCTGGGAATGCCACTCGACATCGGTGGCAAGCTGTATCGATTGAAATCAGGGCTGAGGCCGCGCCGCGCGGCAGGTTCGGCACGCTCGACATTGTCCGGACGGCGCAAAACCGCCGCGGACGGGCCGTGTCTCAACCGGTCTGCTGGCCCATCCTGCGCGCCGCGTAACGCTCGATCGCCGACAGCCCGTCATAGATCAGGACGGCAAGCCCGGCGACGATAAGGCCGCCTTGCAGAACGAAAGCCAGGTTGTTCGACTGCAGCCCCGCGATGATGACCTCGCCCAGCGTCTTGGCCGCGACGGTGGAGCCGATCGTCGCCGTAGCGAGACTGATCACCACCGACAGCCTGATGCCGCCGAGAATGATCGGCGCGCTGAGCGGCAATTCGACCCGCACCAGCCTCTGCCAGGCCGTCATGCCGGCGCCGCGCGCCGCTTCCATGACGTTCGCCGGAAGCGTGGTGAGCGCGGTGAGCGCGTTCTCGAAGATCGGCAGCAGGCCATAGAGGAAGAGCGCGATCAGCGTCGGCTTCTCGCCGAAGCCGACGGCCGGCACCGCGAGCGCGAGCACCGCGACCGGTGGGAAGGTCTGTCCGATATTCACCACCGCGCGCGACAACGGCAGGAACTCCGCGCCCGCCGGCCTGGTCACGAGGATGGCAAGCGCCACCGCAACCAGGGTTGCCCCCAGCGTAGCGATCAGGACGGTGCGCAGATGCAGCAATGTCAGCGACAGCAGGCTACCCTGGTTGTAGATGGCCGGCGCGCCATTCTCGGTCAACGGCTTCAGCAGCGGTTCGAACCAGCCGGGACTGATCACGAACGCGACGAGAAGCAGAAACAGAGCGAGACGGAGCAGCGCCGGAAGCCATGCCTTCATGCCGGCCTCGCCGCGCGGCTGACCAGCCCGTCCACCGTGACCCGGCCGATCACCTTACCGTCTTCGTCCTTTACCGGCAGCGCGGGACGCCCGGACCAGAGGAGTTCCGCCAGCGCGTCGCGCTGACTGGCGTCATCGGGTATGGCCTCCCCGTCCGCCGAGCCGGTCTCCACGGCTTCGCGCACGCGGCCGAGCGAGAGCAGGCGGAAAGGTTTCTCGCTCGCCCCCACCAGCGTCTCGACGAAAGCATTGGCCGGCCGCGCCAGGATCTCGGCGGGCTTGGCGTATTGCACCAGCCTGCCTGCATCCATCACGGCTATCCTGTCGCCCATGTGCACGGCTTCCTCCATGTCATGGGTGACGAGGATGATGGTGGTGCCGAAACGCTTCTGGATCGCCAGCAGGTCTTCCTGCGCCTTGGTGCGGATGATCGGGTCGAGCGCGCCGAACGGTTCGTCCATCAGCAGCACGTTGGGTTCGGCCGCAAGCGCGCGCGCCACGCCGACGCGCTGCTGCTGGCCACCGGAGAGCTCATGCGGGTAGCGCGAGCCATAAATCTCAGGATCGAGCTGGTAGAGCGTCATCAATTCGTCGACGCGGCTCTTGATGCGCGCGGCATCCCAGCCGAGCAGCGTCGGGACGGTGGCGATGTTCTGGGCGACGGTGCGGTGCGGAAACAGGCCGTGCCCCTGGATGGCGTAGCCGATGCGGCGACGCAGCTGGTAGCCGGGCAGCGAACGGTTGTCGACGCCGTCGAGCCTGATGGCGCCGGACGTCGGCTCGACCAGCCGGTTGATCATCCTGAGCAGTGTCGTCTTGCCGGAGCCGGAGGTGCCGACGATGACACAGATGCTGCGTGGCTCGATGACCATCGAAACGTCGTCGACGACCGCGACGCCGTCGTACCGCTTGGTGATGCTTTCGATCTCGATCATGCCGCTTCGGCCTCGCGCCGTGTGGAGGAACTCATTTCGACCGCCGCGTCGAGGATAATGGCCGCGGCAAAGGCCAGCACGACCGTCGGCACGGCGCCCAGCAGCACCAGGTCCATCGCCGTCTGGCCGATGCCCTGGAACACGAACACGCCGAAGCCGCCGCCGCCGATCAGCGCGGCGATGGTGGCAAGGCCGATGTTCTGCACCAGCACGATGCGAATACCGGTCAGGATCACCGGGAAGGCCAGCGGCAGCTCGACACCGAACAGGCGCTGTCGGTCGGTCATGCCCATGCCCCGGGCGGCATCGTTGGCGGCACGCGGCACGCCGGCAAGGCCCACTACCGTGTTGGCGACCACCGGCAGCAGCGAATAGAGGAAAAGCGCCACGAAGGCGGGCGCCGTGCCGATACCACGGATGCCGAGCGCGGCCGCGCCGGGCACGTGCACCGCCACCCAGCCAAGCGGGGCGATCAGCAGACCGAACAGGGCAATCGAAGGAATGGTCTGGATGATGTTCAGCACATTGAGGACCCCTGCCCGAAGCCTGTCGACACGATGACAGAGAATCCCAAGCGGCAACCCCACGAGCACGGCGGCGACGAGCGATCCCAGCGCCAGCGTCACATGCTTGCTCGCCTCGTTCCAGAAGCTGTCGGCGCGGTTCGTGTATTCCTTGAGGATCGACAGGCTGCTCCAGCTCCCGGACGTCAGAAGCGCCCCGACGGCAAGAACCGCGATGAACAGGACCCCGACCCGCGCCCACGGCGACAGGTTCAGCCGGCTCAGCACATCGGCCAGGAGCAATGCGAAGGCAAATACCAGCAACCAGAAACCGGAGGCCGGCGAGACCCGGGCGAAGGTGTTTCCGGCCGGCGTCAGGAAGCTGGCCGCCACGCCGATGAGCAGCGCGAGAGCCGCGAGCGCGACGATGCTTGCCAGCAGTCGCAACGCAAGCGGCGTCCTGAGCAGGGCAACGATGCCGCAAGCAATCAGGATCGCGAACAGCAGCGGACCGAGCGTCGGCGGCAACGCCTCGATGATGGAGCGCGCCTCACCCGGTACGATGCGGTTGGCGCGGAACGTCGCGAACGGCGCCGCGAACACGGCATAGGCCACCATCGCGGCAATGACGACGCCGAGCTTGTCGAAGCGAATGCTCACCGTCCCCCCAATACAATCGACCGGCGCGCCGCGAGCACGGCGCGCCGGCATGACATTACTTCAAGAAGCCGTTCTTCTTGAGGAAATCCTCGGCGACGGCCTTGGCCGGCTCACCACCGACCTGCACGCGGCCATTCAACTCCTGCAGCGTGACGAGGTCGAGCTTGGCGAAGACCGGCTTGAGCAGCGCTTCGATCTCCGGATGTTCCTTCAGGACCGCCTCGCGGATGATCGGCGCCGGCTGGTAGACCGGCTGCACGCCCTTGTCGTCCTCGAGCACGACGAGACCCGACGGCGCGATACCGCCATCGGTGCCGTAGACCATGGCCGCGTTGGCGCCGTTCGTCTGGTTCGCCGCCGCCGCGATCGTCGCAGCCGTATCGCCGCCGGAGAGGGTTATCAGTTGGTCCGGCTTGAGGGTGAAGCCGTAGGTGGTCTGGAAGGCCGGAAGCGCGGCGGCCGAATTGACGAACTCGGCGGAGGCGGCCAGCACGATCTTGCCGCCACCCGCGACATACTTGCCGAAGTCGGACAGGTTGACGAGCTTGTTGGGCTCGGTCACGTCCTTGCGCAGCGCGATCGCCCAGGTGTTGTTGGCGGGCGACGGCGACAGCCACACGATCTTGTTGGCGTCGTAGTCGAGCTTCTTGGCGGCTTCATAACCCTTGGCCGCATCCTTCCAGAGCGGGTCATCGGCCTTCTGGAAGAAGAAGGCGGCATTGCCCGTGTATTCCGGATAGATGTCGATCTCGCCCGCGGTGATCGCCTTGCGCACCACCGGCGTGGCGCCGAGCTGGATGCGATCGGTGGTCTTGATGTTGTTGGCGTTGAGGACGAGCTGGATGATGTTGCCCAGCACGCCGCCTTCCGTGTCGATCTTCGAGGACACGACCACCTGGGCGCTGGCGGAGGCTGCGGTGATGGCAAGCGCGAACGCGGCGCCGGCCAGGAGTTTGATGGAACGCATGATGGAAATCCCTTGCTTGGAACCGGAATCCGGTTGGGCGGGAATTGAGCATGGCTTCAACGCCCAGTCTGCGTACAGGGTTTCATAACAGCGGGGGCCGGCGCAATAATTTTGTTCGTACCCGGCCTCTGTCGCCCGACGCTTACCACCACCGTGCTGTCAGCTCGATGGTCACAAGACAGGGCGCGAAGCGAAATGGTTACGACGCGGTCTCGCGCGCGCGTTTGATCTTCAGGACGCCGAGCGCGGCGAAGCAAAGCATCGTCACCGGAAGGATCATCCAGTTGAGCATGTTCCAGCCCCACGCATTGTAGACGATGCCGGACAGGAGCGAGGCACAGGCGACCGAGCCGAACAGCACGAAGTCATGGAATCCCTGCACCTTGGCCTTCTCCGAAGGACGGTAGCTCATGGCAACGATGGCGGTGGCGCCGATGAAGCCGAAGTTCCAGCCGAGACCGAGCAGGATGAGCGCTGCCCAGAACTGCCACAGCGCTATGCCCGACAAGGCGACGGCGGCGCAGCCGATCAGAAGCAGCAGGCCGACCGCGACGATGCGCTCGGCGCCGAAACGGTGGATCAGTCTGCCGGTGAAGAAGCTTGGCCCGTACATGGCCATGACGTGCCAGGAGATGCCCAGCGTGGCGTCGTCCGTCGACAGGCCGCAGCCGACCATCGCGAGCGGCGCGCCGGTCATCACGAAGCTCATCAGCGTGTAGCTGCCGACCGCGCAGAACAGCGCCGCGACAAAACGGGGCGCGGTCACGATCTGCCGGAGCGGTCGCGCTTCGCCGAGGCTGGCCGGCGTTTTGGCGGATGCCCTGGCGGGAAGACGCAACAGCGACAGGATGGTCGCGCCGGCGGCGGCCAGCAGCAGGATCGACGCGAACGACCCGGCAAACATCACCGGGGCAAACAACTCACGGGTGAAGATGACGATCTGCGGCCCGAGTATGGCGGTGATGATGCCGCCGGCCAGTACGAAGGAGATGGCGCGGGCCTTGAATTCGGGCGGCGCGTTGTCAGCCGCGGCGAAGCGGAACTGCTGGACGAAGGCGCCGCCGACGCCGATCACGGCCAGGCCGAAAGCAAACAGCCAGAAGCTGCCATGGAAAAGCGCCAGCGTCGCGACCAGCCCGCCAAGAGCCGTCACGGCGGTGCCGGTCATGAAGCCGTTTCGCTGGCCGAGCCGACGGATAATGGCCGCCGCCGGCAACGCGCCCAGCGCCACGCCGAGGTTGAAACCGGTGATCGGGGCGGTTGCCAGCGATTTGTCGGGGCCTAGCAGATAGTGGCCAGCGAGCGCACCCATCGATATGGCAATCGGCGCGGCCGATCCGACGATCGCCTGCGAAGCGGCAAAGATGATCGCCGTGCGGCGCGCCTCCGCGCCCGTTCCACTCACCGCTACGGTCATGCTTCCTTGCCGCGACCCTCGCCACGCACGCGGCGGGAAACGCGATCGAGCACGGCATTCACAAGCTTCGGCTCGTCTTCTTCGTAGAAGGCCTTGGCGATATCGACATATTCCGACACGACGACGGCGACGGGCACGTCCTCGCGCTTCAGCAATTCATAGACACCGGCGCGCAGAATGGCGCGCAGCGTCGAATCCAGCCGCGACAGCGGCCAGTCGTCGGTCAGGGCCTGGCGGATGATCGGGTCGACCGTCTTCTGGTTCTCGACGACACCCGCAAGGATGGCGCGGAACCACTGCGCGTCGGCCTCGCGATAAAGCGCGCCGTCCACTTCCTTGCCGAGGCGAAACGCCTCGTATTCGGCCGTCGTCTCGAAGACGCCGCTGCCGGCAACATCCATCTGGTAGAGCGCCTGCACCGCCGCGAGACGGGCCGCGCCACGCTTGTTGGCGTGACGGACGGGCGGTTTGCCGGGCGACTCGGGTTCGCTCACGATTTAGCTCCCAGCCGTTCCCTCAGGGCGATCATGGTGAGCGCCGCGCGCGCGGCAAAGCCGCCCTTGTCGCCCTCCGAGCGCTTGGCGCGCGTCCAGGCCTGCGCGTCGTTTTCCGTAGTCAGGATACCGTTGCCGATGCAGACGGAATCCTGAACCGACAAGTCCATCAGCGCGCGGCTGGATTCGTTGGCGACGATGTCGAAATGATAGGTATCGCCGCGGATGATGGTGCCGAGCGCGACGAAGCCGTCGAAACCGGTGCGGCCGTCGGCCGCGCCGTCCAGCGCGAAAGCGATGACGGCCGGAATTTCGAGCGAGCCGGGAACGGTCACGACCTCATAGGTCGCGCCGACCTCATCGAGCGCGCTCGTGGCGCCTTCGAGCAGCGCGTCGGCGAGATCGTCGTGAAAGCGCGCCTCGACGATCAGAAGATGAGCCTTGCGCTTGGGGCGGATGAACGCCTTGCCGTGTTGAGATGTACCAGCCATTGATATCTCCGGGAGATTGCCGGGTGACTTAGGCCGAAGCGGAGTTGATCGCAAGCGGAAGATTGGCGGAAGTGCGTGGGGCTATTGGTCGGGCCACCCAGCACTTACCAGGCTAGATCCCGCGCCGGCCTTGCCGTGCCACATGCACCATGATGTCATCGAGCATGTCTTCGATCGACCCGTGATCGTGCCCCGAGCGACGCAGATCGCCCAATAGAGCAAGAACTGATCCAATTTCGACAGCTCCGTGGATACGCGCGATATGACCGATCCCAGTGATCGCGATATCGCGCACCGAGTGATCGGCATGGTGGGCGAATTTGAAGCACACGTCCTGAGCAAGGCGCCAATCGTCATGCCAGGAGATGCTCAGGATCGCTCTGATTTGTTCCGGAATGTCGTCCGAAAGCAAACTCGCGTACGTCCGGGAACGATCGAATTCCCTGACGCCTTCGTAAACGAGAGTCGCAGCCCCCTTATTCAAAGCCCCGCTTTCGCTGCGTCCGCCAGGCGGGCGGCGTAGCGGGCCATGGTGTCGATCTCGATGTTGACGCGATCGCCGGCCTGACGCTCGCCCCAGGTGGTTACGCTCAGAGAATGGTGGATCAGCAGCACGTCGAAACGCGTGCCCTCGACCCTGTTGACGGTGAGCGAGGTGCCATCGAGCGCCACCGAACCTTTCGGCGCGATGAACTTCGCCAGATCGCGCGGCGCCTCCAGCGTGAAGCGCACCGCGTCGCCCTCTTCCTTCCGTTCCACGATCTCGGCCATGCCGTCGACGTGGCCGGAGACGATATGACCGCCAAGCTCATCGCCGATCTTCAGCGCCCGTTCGAGATTGATCCGTGTGCCGGCCTTCCAGCTCGAGGCCGTGGTCAGCCTCAGTGCTTCCTCCCAGGCCTCGACCTCGAACCAGCGGGCGTTCGAGCCGCCATCCGGCAGCGCCGTCACCGTCAGGCAAACGCCGCCGCAGGAGATCGAGGCGCCTATGGCGATCGTCTTCGGGTCGTAGGCGGTATCGATGCGCAGGCCGATCCCTTCGCTCAGCGGCTTTATCGCAGCCACGGTACCGACATCGGTGACTATTCCCGTAAACATCAGATATCCCTTATCCATTCGGCATAGGTATCGTCGCCAAACCGCATCTCGCGCAGCTTGCGAAAGCCGGCTGGAATGGAGCCGGCATCGACCGGCGAGGCGATGCCTTCCGGCCCGATCGCCTCCGGCCCCTGGAAGATCACGATCCGGTCGACAAGGTCATCGGCGAGGAACGCCTTGGCGACAGCCGCACCGCCCTCGACCAGGACGCTCGCCATGCCAAGTGCCGCGAGGTCGTCCAGAAGCTCCGGCAGGGCAACGCCGCCCTCATGTGTCTCGGTGCCGATGAAGCGCACGCCGGCGCGTTCCAGTGCCGCCCGCCTGCCCGCGTCGGCCTCCTCGCAGGCGGCGATGTAAAGCGGGACCCTGTCGATCCCCGCCACCAGCTTGGAGCCTTGCGGCAGCCTGATCTGCCGATCGAGGACGATGCGCGCCGGAGAGCGCTTTTCCAGTCCCGGCAAGCGCACGGTCAGCGCCGGATCATCCTCCAGCGCGGTGCCGATGCCGACCAGTATGGCATCGGCCTCGGCCCGCATCAGATGCACTTCGCGACGCGCCACCTCGCCGGTGATCGAAACCTGACCTCCGCCCCTCACCCCGATCTTGCCGTCGCTGGAAAGGGCAAGCTTGAGAATCACTTCCGGCCGTTTCTTGAGCGATCGAATCAAGTAGCCGGCCAACTGCTCGGAGGCCTCGGCGGCAAGCACCTTCTCGACCACCTCGATGCCAGCGGCGCGCAGGATGGCGTAGCCCTTGCCCGAGACGCGGGGATCGGGATCGCTGGCGGCGCCGACGACACGCGCTATGCCGGCATTGACCAGCGCATTGGCGCAGGGCGGCGTGCGGCCATGATGCGCGCAAGGCTCCAGCGTGACATAGGCGGTTGCTCCCCGCGCCAGTTCGCCAGCTTCGGCCAGCGCCTCGGTCTCGGCATGCGGCCGCCCGCCGATAGCGGTCACGCCGGTGCCGACGATCATCGGCCCGGCGCCATCGTCACGCACGATGATTGTGCCGACCGACGGATTGGTCGATGTGCGGCCCGAATTGCGGCGGGACAGCCGCAGCGCGGCGGCCATGTAACGGCGATCGAGGGCCTCCTGCCCGCGTTCCGGGGACTCGGCCGCCATGTCAGCCGGCGTCCTCTTCGCTGTCTTCCCTCACCTCGTCTCCCTTGAGCTCGCCCAGAAGCTCGTGGAAGTCCTTGGCCTCGCGGAAATTGCGATAGACCGAAGCGAAACGGACGTATGCGACATCGTCCAGCGACTTGAGCGCCTCCATCACCAGCCGGCCGATCTCGCCGGAGGCCACTTCGCTTTCGCCGGAGCTCTCCAGCTGGCGCACGATGCCGGTCACAGCGCGATCGATGCGCTCAGGATCGACATTGCGCTTGCGGACGGCGGTCTCCATCGAGCGTAGCAGCTTGTCGCGGTCGAACGGAACCTTGCGACCGGATTTCTTGATGACGACCAGATCGCGCAATTGCACGCGCTCGAAGGTGGTAAAGCGGCCGCCGCAATCGGGACATACGCGACGCCGACGGATCGCGGCTCCGTCTTCGGCGGGACGCGAATCCTTCACCTGCGTATCTTCGGACTGGCAATAGGGGCAGCGCATGGTGAGCCTTCGGGTTTGCGATTCTCGTCGGGCCAAAGGCTTAGAGCCTTTTGCCCGAATGGCAATGCGATGGGACTGGCCCCTCGCCCCTCAGAGATAGCGAGGGCAGAGGAAGATTGCCAGCACGGCGGCCAGCCACACGCCTATGTCGCCCAGCCTACCTTTCGCCTGGATCAGGGCGCGACATCAGCGGTCGGGAAGCCGCACCAGGTGCCGAGGCTCCGATAGGCCTTGGTGAAGCCGTCCATCTCGACGTTCGTGATCGGCACATCACCAACGGTGACGAACAACGCCGTCGCGCGCCGCATGGCTTTCAGCAGCGCCAGTGTGGACTTGGCCTGGTTGTCCACCAGCCATTGGTGCTGCGGGCCGACGGCGCCCCCGTCGCGCACGGCAAGCTTGACCTTGTTCTGGCCGTCATCGAAGACGGCGTAGATCGTCTTGCTCTTCGGCACGCTCTTGCTGGCTATGCCCAGGGCGACCGCCGGATAGCCTTTCGGTGGGAGCGCGTCATCGTTCGATATGCTCAGCGTCAGCGTGCCGATGGCGCCGGCCTCGTCGGCAAAGGCCGTTGAGGCCGCACAGGTCTTGTGCACGTCCTGGCCGGTGCCGAGTTCGTCCACAGTGGCAGACCATTTGCCGAAGGTTTCCGTCTTCGGCTCAGCCAGCGCCGGGCCAGCAAAAAACGCCAGCACGGCAAGGGCTCCCAACGGCCCAAGGGCCCACAGCTTCGTCTTCATCCGGATCGCTCCTCTTTTGCGGAGGGTGCGTCAGCCGACAACGATGCGCAAGCGCTCTGCCGACGGTCGGCGCATGACGCCGGGTGAGTCCACCCGGCCGCCTTGCGCCGAAATGCGCCTTATCCCTTCAGTCGAGCGCCTTGCGGCCCTCAGCCGAGATACGGATACAGCGGGAAGCGGTCCGTCAGCGCCACAACCTTGGCCTTGACGGCAGCCTCGACGGCGGCATTGCCCTCGTCGGAATTGGCAACCTTCAGCCCGTCCAGAACCTCGGCAATCAGCTTGCCGATCTCGCGGAACTCGGCCTGGCCGAAGCCGCGCGTGGTGCCGGCCGGGGTACCGAGCCGCACACCGGAGGTGACGAAGGGCTTTTCGGGGTCGAAAGGAATGCCGTTCTTGTTGCAGGTGATGTTGGCGCGGCCCAGTGCTGCCTCGGCGCGCTTGCCGGTTGCGTTCTTCGGTCGCAGATCGACCAGCATCAGGTGGTTGTCGGTGCCGCCCGAAACGATGTCGAGGCCGGTTTCCTGCAAGCTCGAGGCGAGCGCCTTGGCATTGGCGACAATGCTTTCGGCATAGGCCTTGAAGCTCGGCTTCAGCGCCTCGCCGAACGCTACCGCCTTGGCGGCGATGACATGCATCAGCGGGCCGCCCTGCAGGCCGGGGAACACGGCCGAGTTCATCTTCTTGGCGATGTCCTCGTCGTTGCACAGGATCATGCCGCCGCGCGGACCGCGCAGCGACTTGTGCGTGGTCGTCGTCACCACATGGGCATAGGGCAGCGGCGACGGATGGACGCCGCCGGCCACGAGGCCCGCAATGTGGGCCATGTCGACCATCAGATAGGCGCCGACCGCGTCGGCGATCTCGCGGAAGCGCTTCCAATCCCACACGCGCGAATAGGCGGTGCCGCCAGCCAGGATAAGCTTCGGCTTGGTCTCATGCGCGGTCTTTTCGATCGCGTCCATGTCAAGGAGATGGTCGTCCTTGCGCACGCCATAGGAGACGACCTTGAACCACTTGCCGCTCATGTTGACCGGCGAGCCGTGGGTAAGATGGCCCCCCGAGTTCAGGTCGAGGCCCATGAAGGTGTCGCCAGGCTGCAGCAGCGCCAGGAACACGGCCTGGTTCATCTGGCTGCCGGAGTTCGGCTGGACGTTGGCGAAATTGCAGCCGAACAGCTTCTTGGCGCGCTCGATGGCCAGTTCCTCGGCCACGTCGACGAACTGGCAACCACCATAGTAGCGCTTGCCCGGATAACCCTCGGCATATTTGTTGGTCATGATCGAGCCTTGTGCCTCGAGCACGGCACGCGAGACGATGTTTTCCGACGCGATCAGCTCGATCTCATGACGCTGACGACCGAGCTCGTTGCGTATGGCGCCGAAGATCTCGGGATCGGCGTCGGCAAGCGTGGTCTCGAAGAAGGATTCGAATTTGCTGGACGCTGCCGCTGCTGTAGCCATGGCCTGATTTCCCTTGTGTCCGGAGGTCTGCGAGGGTTCGCCGCGCCATTAACACAGTTGTTTTCGCCTCGCCACGTTTGCGGCGCGAAATTTGCTGGCCGGAATGCGGCATAGAGCGGCAGGCATGCCCAAGGGATCGGACATGCCGCCCAATCCGCCCCGTCCAAGCATGTTTTTGCAACGCCTGGCGATGGCGCCGTGCCACAGGAATGCCAAGGCTATTTGCGGGCCTGCCGTCCGTTGAGAAGGGCTTCGGACAAGGTGATCTCGGAGAACAGTGCCTGCAGCGTGTGGTCGTTGATCTCGCCGCTGCGGAACATGTCGCGCAAGGCCAGACGCTCGGCCTCGATCGCGGCAAGCCGCATCTCGCGTTCCAACCTTCCGGCTTCGCGCGCCTCGGCGCGCAGGTCGTTGGCGTCGTCTGCGGCGGCGATGCGCCGCCTATAGCCCGCGATGAGATTCTCGGTCGCGGCAAGGCGGGCCGCCGCCGCCTCGTCCTCGCCGGCGTCCCCTTCCCCGGCCATGCTTTCCAGGCGCGCTATGGCCGCCCGCGCGGCGCCGACGCGGGCGCGGCGTTCCTCCAGCGCACCGGCGTCCTCGCCCGGCTCCACCAGCCCACGCGCGATACGCGGCAAAGCTACCGTGGCGACGAGCAGGGAACAGATGATGACGCCAGCGGCGAGGAAGATCACCAGGTCCCGCGCCGGAAAGGGCGAACCATCGCGCATCGCCAGCGGCAGCGAAAGGATGCCGGCGAGCGTAATGGCGCCGCGCACGCCCGCCACCGACCCGGCCAGCCTGACCCGAAAGCCGAACGTCTCGGCCGCGCGACCCTTCAGGCGCGCAATGATGGCCGTTACGATCTCGCTGGTCCAGATCCAGATGAAGCGCAGCCCGATGAGACAGGCCGTCAGCGCAACCACGATGAGGATCGGCTGGATGACCGGATAGTTACCGCGCAGCTCGGGCGGCACGGCGCGGATTATATCAGGCAGTTGCAGGCCGAGCATGACGAAGATGGCGCCGTTGAACACGAAGGTCAGCGTCGTCCAGAACGAGATCGTCTGCATGCGGGCCGAGACGTTGAGATGGCGAAAGACACCGGACAGGCTGATGCACAGGCCCGCGGTCACGGCGGCCAGGATGCCTGATCCTCCCAGTTCCTCGGCCGCCAGGTAGGCGACGAACGGCATGAGGATCATGACCAGGACCTGCGCCTCGGCCGGCACGCCGCTGACGCGGTTGAGCAGCTTCAACGCCTTGGCGCAGGCAAACAAGGCAAGCACCCCAGCCAGCACGCCGGCCAGCACCGCGTACATGAAGCTGGCCGACGCATCCGCCAGCGAAAAGGTGCCGGTCAGCGCGGCTGCCACGGCGAAACGGAACATGACGAGGCCCGACGCATCGTTGAGCAGGGACTCACCCTCCAGGATGTGCATCAGCCGAGGCGGCACCAGCGTCTTGTCGACGATCGAGGATATGGCGACGGCGTCCGTCGGCGACAGCACCGCCGCAAGCGCGAAGCCGACGGCCAGTGGTATGCTCGGCACGATCCAGTGCAAGGCATAGCCGAACGCGACGATGGTGAAGAAGACCAGGCCGAATGCCAGGTTGAGGATCGGCCGGCGCAGGGCGATGAGCTCGCGTTTCGGCGCGGCGAAGGCGTCGCCGAACAACAATGGCGGGATGAAGACCAGCAGGAAGAGCTCGGGGTCGATCTCGACATGGATGCCGCGAACGGGCCATGCCAGTGCCGCGCCGACCGCGATCTGGAGCACGGGCAGCGGCAGCCGCGCCAATCTCGCCAGCGCGCCGGAGATCGCCACGACGACCAGCACGACCAGGATGAAGAAGGCGATTTGCATATCCGGTTCCACGCTGCTTTCCGGAACGGTCGGACGGACCACGATTGACCCGGATCATCCGGCACATCCGTGGCATGACGGCTGTCCGCCAACGCGACAGGCAACGAAAAAGGCCGTCACTTGGACGGCCTTTTTCGTTTCTATATCAATAGATTACAGCGCCGAAGATATCTTCAGCTCGCTGGCACCATCGAGCCCATAGATGTCATCGCGGAACTGCACGACGCCGGGACCTGTCGACCATGCGGACAGATAGAGGAAGTGAACCGGCACCGGATTGACAACCTGAATGGGCGTGTTCTCGCCGGTCTTGATGGCTGCCTCGAAATGCTGGCGATCCCAACCGGGCGTATCGCGCAGGATCCAGGTGACGAGGTCGCGCACGTTCTGGACGCGCACACAGCCCGAGGAGTCGAAACGCATCAGCTTGCCGAACAGGCTCTGCTGCGGCGTGTCATGCATGTAGACGCCGTCCGGGCTTGGGAAATTGATCTTGACCGAAGCCATGGCGTTGTTGCTGCCGGGATCCTGGCGGAAGCGATATTTGGCGGCGTCGTCGGTCGTCCAGTCCACGGTCATCGGATCCACCTCGCTGCCATTCGGGGCGAACAGGCGAATGTGGCTGTCCTTGAGATAGTTGGGATCCTTGCGCATCAGCGGAATGATGTCCTTGCGCACGATCGAGACCGGGGCGTTCCAGTATGGATTGACGATGATCTCGTTGATCTTGGAATTGACGATCGGCGTCTGCCGGTCGATCTTGCCGACAATGGCTGTATGACGAGCGACGACACGATCGTTTTCGACCGCCTCTACCTCTGCCGCCGGAATGTCGACCAGCACATAGCGATTGCCGAGCGTACCCGCCTTCTCGCGCAGCCGCTGCACGTTGGTCTGCAACTGGCCGAGGCGCACCTGGGCCGAGATGTTCATCGCCGCGTAAGTATACTTGCCCGTGGTTCCGTCGTTCGGCAGTCCGTGGCGCGCCTGGAAGCGCTTCAGCGCGGAGTCGACGTAGGAATCGAATGCGGTGGAAAGGCCGGCGTTCTGCGAAAGATCGCCCGAAACCATGAGGCGCTTGCGCAACGGCACCACGTCGGGATCATCGACGCCGAGCTGCAGCTTCTTGCTGTCCGGCACCGATTGCCAGCCGCCCTGCCCGGCGATGCCCTGATACTGCGATACCGCCTGCTCGGTGAAGGCCAGCGTCTGCGGGCTGAAGATCGGCAGCGTCGAGGCAACCTTGCCGCCCTCGCTGACGCGGGCGTCGAACTGGTCATCCCAGTTGCCGCGGTTCGCGGATTTCAGGATATCGTCAATCACGTCCTGCGCACGGGCACTGCCCGCGACCATCGCGGCGGCGAGCGCGGAGGCTCCGGAAAGGAAAAGGCGGCGGCTGGTTCTCATCGACGGTCCAGACATTTTTGCAGCGGTTCTTGCGATCGGGCGGCTCCGCCCGCACTCTAGAGGTGGCATTCTTAACAATCAGCCAACCACACACCGGTGTCGGCCGCAGTCGAAAACGCGCAACCTCTACGCGAGTTCCGGGTCAGCACAGGGCATCCGCCGTGCCATTACCCGCATCTTCGGTTCCATCCGAATATGGCGGCAACGTGGCCTTGTCCACGGATTCAGACCGATAGAGCTGGCGAAAACAAAAAGAGCGATGCTTTTCCGCATCGGTCCCCGGCCTCCCGGAGCATCAACAAAGGGCAAACGACGTCGCCATGCGCCGACGAAAAAAGAAAATGGACCGGTGCTTTTGGCACCGGCCCTGACTGGAGATGGGACAGCCGCGCTTCTGAGACGCGAGCCGAATATGCAGTCGCTCTTACATGCGATAGGCGATGGTGTCGTTCCAGAAGCGGTCGAGCCGCTGCAGGGCGCGGTTCATCTGCTTGAACTCGTCGGTGTTGATGCCGCCGACCTGCTCGATCGAGCCGACATGACGCTCGTAGAGGCCGGCGACCACTTCGGCCACCTCGGCGCCCTTTTCGGTGAGCGAGACGCGGACCGAGCGGCGGTCGATGCGCGAGCGCTGGTGGTTGATGAAGCCGAGGTCGACCAGCTTCTTGAGATTGTACGAGACGTTCGAGCCGAGATAGTAACCGCGCGAACGCAGCTCGCCGGCGGTCAGCTCCGAATTGCCGATGTTGAACAGAAGCAGAGCCTGGATGGCATTGATGTCGGAGCGGCCGTTGCGGTCGAATTCGTCCTTGATCACGTCAAGCAGACGGCGGTGCAGGCGCTCCACCAGCTGCAGCGATTCCATGTAAAGCGAACGGATCGCCTCGCGGCGGTCGTCGGATACGTTGGCGGTCTTCGCCGCCGGACGCGAATTGATCATTGTCTTTGCCTCTCGTTTGTCGCCCGGTGATTTTTTGTTCTTCACCTTGATCGCGACACTATCGAATACTCATAAAATTCGACTTAAACGCCAAGGCTAACAAGAGCTTACCGGTAAGAGGTTTCGGAAGAGGCTTAACGGACGGTCACCCGCGCAAGAACAATTAACCTAAAGATTTAGCGAAGTCCGGACGCACCTGAATCGGCCGCGCCACGGCCACCGGGCGGATCCGTTTCAGGCGCGCGCGGGGGACGCTTCTGCAGGTAAATCAGCACCCGGAAGACGATGTAGAGGATCGCCACCGAGATGTGCGAGATGACGATCAGCAGGCGGTGCCCGAAGAGCTGGGAATAGACGACGTACATGCCGACCTCGGTGACGGCGCAGATGAACCAGATCACCGGCCCCCACGACGCCAGCATCCACAGGCCGGCCGCCGCGAAGGGAAAAAAGACCGCGAGCACCACCGACGCAATCTGCCAGTGAACCGGCATAAGATCGAACCGCCATAGCGTCCCGGGATAAATCCCGATCAACCGCACCCAGTAGAGGATGCCGAACAGAAGGCAGTAGGCCGCGATAATGCGCTGGAACCATGCGAAGAGAATTTCGACCGTAGAGGGCTTTATGATAACGCGCCTCGAGGTCACCTCGCTCATAGTGCCAGCTCCCGCGATCCGAGCGACTGGAAATAGGCGTCGATCTCGGCATCGCCGACATCGTCCAGGCTTGCCGGGCGCCAAAGCGGTTTCGAGCCCTTGTCGATGATCGCGGCGCGAATGCCTTCGTAGAAATCATGGCCGGCAAGCATGCGGTTCAGGATTCGGAACTCCATCTTCATGCACTCGTCCATCGACAGGCTCCGCCCGGCGCTGATCTGCCGCCACGCGACGCGCAGGCTGGTGGGCGAGCGGGTGAGAATGGTCGCCAGTGTCTTCTGCGCGAAGGCATCGACCGCTGCCGCCTGCCCCAGGCTGTCGATGATGTCATGCAGGGAAGGCTGGGAAAAGTGCCGGGCAACGGCGTCGAGCGCCGGCTGGTCGGTTTCGCGCTCGGCGGAGAAGGACAGGCCCCGCAACACCTCGTCCGGATTGCCAGCGGCGGCGAGGCCGTCGAGGAAGGCTGGCTGATCTTCGGACTTTATGGCGTGCGTGGCGAGCCCCGACCATAGCGCGTCGCCATAGCGGATGCGGTTTCCGGTCAATGCCAGATACATGCCGAAGCCGCCGCCGAGACCCGGCAGGAGGTAGCTGGCGCCGACATCGGGGAAGAAGCCGATGCCGACCTCGGGCATGGCGAATTGCGCGTTCTCGGTCAGCACGCGATGCGAACCGTGGAAGGAAACGCCGACGCCGCCGCCCATGACGATGCCATTGACCAGGGCGACATAAGGCTTCTTGAGGCGGGCGATGCGCGCGTTAAGCCGATACTCGTCGGCGAAGAACTCGACCGGCGGCTTGCCGGCTCGCCCGGCTTCGTAAATATGAAGAATATCACCGCCGGCGGAGAACGCCCTGCCCTCGGCCTTGACGACGACCACGTCGACCTTCTGGTCGTGCTCCCAGGCGTCGAGCGCCTTGTCCAGTGCGTTGACCATGCGATGGGTGACGGCGTTGAGCGCCTGTGGCCGGGTCAGTGTGACGATGGCGGCCCGTCCCAACCGTTCGAACCGGATTTCGTCGCCACCTCCAAAGTCCATCGTCAAAGAATCCCTCCATGCCGCCGGGATTGAAGTGCTAAAGGGTGGCGCATGGCCACGTCAATGCCGCGTGGGGCTCGGCAGCGGGTAGTCACACAGCAATGCGAGCCGGCTCGGATCGGCATCGAAGGAACTGATTTGTCGATGAACAGCGACCGCGAGAGTCACGGGGCAACCGCATGATCCTCGTTACCGGAGCGTCGGGCTATGTCGGCGGCCGGGCATTGCGCGCGCTCCTGCGGCAGGGACTTCCGGCGATCGGCATGGCAAGACACGCACCGGTCGAAGAGCCTGGTGGCTCAGCGATGAGGATCGCCGACTACGGTGATCCCGAAAGCCTGTCACAGGCCTTCCAGGGCATCTCCACGCTGCTGCTCGTCTCCAGCGACGGAGACGGGCGAGCGATGCTTCGCCACCACGCCAACGCCATCGAAGCGGCTGTCGCCGGAGGGGTGGCCTCCATCGTCTTCACCAGCATCGTGGATATCGACGTGGGCTCTCCCTTCTACTTCGCGCCGGTCTACCGCGATGCGGAACGCCGGTTGCGCGACAGCGGCATGGCCTGGACAATCCTAAGATGCGGCCTTTACTCGGATCTCATCCTGAACGACTGGATCAGGCCCGCGCTGGCGTCCGGCAGCTTGTCGCTGCCGGTTGGCGACGGCCGTGTGGCACCGGTGCCGAGAGACGATGTCGCGCAGGCCGCGGCCGCCGTCGCGGCATCGCCGGGACGGCATGCCGGCAAGATCCACGAGCTGACGGGGCCACTGCCATTATCGTTCGCGCGAATGGCTGAAATGGCCGGCAAGGCCTTCGGCCGCCGGCTGAAATTCGTACCCTGCCCAGTCGCCGATTATCTCGAGCGCTCGCTGGCGACGACGCAAGACCCCTGGCCCCATGCCTATTCCACCTTGTGCCGCTCCATTGCCGAAGGCCGCTACGAGCATGCCACAGACACATGCGAAGCCTTGACCGGCCGCCCCGCAGTCGACTTCGAGGCTTTCGTGCGACAAGCAGCCAGGACCTAGGGGGCAGGCCCGCGAACCTTTTTGCGGCATTGCTTGGCCGGTGCCGGCCCCAATGCTAGACATTGATGCAGGGCATTCGTTTCGGGGTGGTGGGCATGCTCCCGCGTCGGCTGGTCGTCATAGCCGCCTTGGTCGCCGCGGGCTTGATCGGCCAGGCCGCGCGCGCGGGCGATGTCGACGACCTCTACAGAGCCACGACCATCGTCACCGGCCAGGGCGAGGCCAATCGCAAGGTCGGGTTTCGCACTTGCCTCGACCTGGTGCTGGTCAAGGTCTCGGGAGACCAGCGACTGCCCGGCAAGCCACAGATGGCGGCGCTGCGCGACGATGCCGGCAGGTTTGTGGCGGAATATCGCTACCGGGACCGCATGGAAGGCATTCCGGTGCATGACGAGCAGGGAACCCACGACCGGCCGCACGATCTCACCTGCATCTACAAGCCCGCCGTGATCGATGGCGTGCTCGATACGCTCGGCAGCCGGCCATGGCTGGCCGCGCGGCCGCGCCTCGCGGTCTTTCTGTCGGTGAGGCAGGGCGAAAGGCATTTCGCGCTGGATGCCGAAAGCGAACGCGGCGACCTGATGCGCCAGTCATTCATCAATGCCACCGCATCCCTGGCGATGCGAACCTCGTTTCCCGCCTCATCGCTGCTGTCGACGCAAAAACTGGACGACACCTCGCTGCCGACCACCGAGATGACGGTGCTTGACCGCCTGGCGCCCCAGGCCCGCGCGGACAAGGCGCTGGCCGGCAACATGGTGTGGAGCGACAAGGAACTCGGCTGGATCGCGGACTGGCGCCTTGCGATGGACGGCGCGACCTATCGCTGGCAAGTGCGCGGCGTGAATTTCGACGAAGCCTTCCGCGTGGCGATCAGGGGCGCGTCGCAGATCCTGTCAGGCAACGGACAGCCCTGAACCTTCGCGTCCCTCCTCGATAGCACGGACAACCAGCGCTGGCACAATCGTGTCGCATTGGTCGAAGGCGGCTGGCCGTGATAAAAGCCGGCCAAAAGAGAGTTTTGGCAATGAACAGATTCACCCCCGCAAAGCCGGCCGGCGCACGCAATGTCGACGAGATCACCGGCAGCCGCCGTTTGCGCCGCATGCGCAAGGCCGACTGGTCGCGCCGCCTCGTTCAGGAAAACAGGCTGAGCGTGGATGACCTGATCTGGCCGATCTTCGTCATCGACGGCAAGAACACGCGCGAGCCGATCGCCGCCATGCCCGGCGTCTTCCGGCTGACGCTGGACCTCGCGGTCAAGGAAGCAGAACGCGCCGCAAAGCTCGGCATTCCGGCCATCGCTACCTTCCCCAATGTCGAGATGGGGCTGCGCGACCAGACCGGCTCGCACATCCTCGATCCTGAAAATGTCATCAACCGCGCCACGCGCGCCATCAAGGACGCCGTGCCGGAAATCGGCATCATCACCGACGCCGCGCTCGATCCGTTCACCAGCCACGGCCATGACGGCATTCTGCGCGACGGCATCATCGTCAATGACGAGACGGTGGAGCAGGTGGCGGCGGCCGCCGTCATCCAGGCAGCATCCGGCGCCGACATCATTGCGCCCTCCGACATGATGGACGGCCGCATCGGCGCCATCCGCGACGCCCTCGACGCCAATGGATTTTCCGACGTGGCGATCATGTCCTACGCCACCAAGTTCGCGTCGGCCTTCTACGGCCCCTATCGCGAGGCGGTGGGCACGGCCGGCCTGCTCAAGGGCGACAAGAAGACCTACTACATCGACCACGCCAACTCGGACGAGGCGGTACGCGAGGCCGAACAGGACGTTGCCGAGGGCGCCGACATGCTCATGGTCAAGCCCGGCCTGCCCTATCTCGACATCATCCGCAGGCTGAAGGACGAGTTCCAGATGCCGACCTTCGCCTATCAGGTGTCGGGCGAATATTCGATGATCAAGGCAGCCAGCGCCAATGGCTGGATCGACGGCGAGAAGGCAATGCTGGAATCGCTTCTCGCCTTCAAGCGTGCTGGCTGCGACGGCGTGCTCACCTATTTTGCCCCGCAAGTGGCAGAGATGCTGAGAGGATAGTCGGCGGAGCCGCCTCGCAACCCTCTTTCCCTTCCATCTTGATCGCAGCTACCAGGCACAGGTCGCATTGCCAGGGCGGTCACGTACCCCCTCTCCGGCCAACAAGACAGACACGTCATCGCGCCAATGGCCGAGACCAGCCGAGAACGCCGCTTGCATTTCGCAATCGGTAAGGCTATCCAGAAACCGCTTGCGATTTACAATCGGTTCAGGAGGCAGCCTTGTCCAAGCTTCGTGTCAACGCGTTCACCCTGTCGGCCGACGGCTACGGCGCCGGTCCCGACCAGAGCCTGCAGCACCCGCTCGGTGTCGGTGGCGAAAACCTGCACAAATGGCTGACCACAACGCGCACGTTCCACAAGATGGTGATCGGCAAGGAAGGCGGCGCCACCGGCATCGATGACGATCTCGCCGTCCGCAGCTTCGAGAATGTCGGCGCCTATATCCTGGGCCGCAACATGTTCGGGCCGATCCGTGGCGCGTGGCCGGACGAAAGCTGGAAAGGCTGGTGGGGCGACAACCCGCCCTATCATGTTCCCGTCTTCGTGCTGACACACCACAAGCGCGCGCCGATCACCATGGAAGGCGGCACGACGTTCCACTTCGTCACCGACGGCATCCATTCGGCGCTCGAGCAGGCGAAGGCCGTGGCAGGTGACAAGGATGTGCGGCTCGGCGGCGGCGTGTCGACGTTCCGGCAATATCTCCAGCTGCGTCTGATCGACGAGATGCATCTGGCAATCTCACCGGTGCTGCTCGGCTCCGGCGAGAATCTCTTCGCCGGCCTCGACATGGTGAAGCTCGGCTATCGCTGCACCGAGCACATCGCGACGCCGCATGCCATGCACGTGATGATCGGGCGAGCATAAGGCGACGCAGCTCTTTCTCCCCGCTTGCGGGGAGAAAGAAGAAAAGCTCAGTATTTCTCCGGGACGTAAAGCTCGTGCGGCAGCACCTGGCGCTCGTACTCCGGATTGAAGACGCGTTCCGGCAACGAGATCTCCTCATGCGGCACCTCCTCGTAGGGCATCTGCGTGAGGAGATGGTCGATGCAGTTCAGGCGCGCGCGCTTCTTGTCGTTGCCCTCGACGATGAACCAGGGGGCTTCCTCGATGTTGGTGCGCGCGAAGGTCTCTTCCTTGGCCTTGGTGTACTGCTCCCAGCGCACCCGCGACTGCAAATCCATCGGCGACAGCTTCCACTGCTTCATCGGGTCGTGGATGCGCATGAGGAAGCGCATCTGCTGCTCCTCGTCGGTGATGGAGAACCAGTATTTCACCAGCGTTATGCCCGAGCGCACCAGCATGCGCTCGAACTCCGGCACGTCGTGGAAGAATTCCTCGACCTGGTCGGGCGAGGCAAAACCCATCACCCGCTCGACGCCGGAGCGATTGTACCAGGAGCGGTCGAGCAGCACGATCTCGCCGCCGGCGGGGAGATGCGGCACGTAACGCTGGAAATACCATTGCGACTTCTCGCGCTCGGTCGGCGCGGGCAACGCCACGACGCGGCAGATGCGCGGATTGAGGCGCTGTGTGATGCGCTTGATGACACCGCCCTTGCCGGCGGAATCGCGTCCTTCGAAGATCACCACCAGCTTCTTCTTGTGGTAGGCGACCCAGGACTGCAACTTGATCAACTCGGACTGCAGTCGCAGCAACTCGCGGAAATAGGTCAGGCGTTCGATGGAAGGCGGATGCGCGTTCTTGTAGATCTTCGCGATCTCGAGCGAGAGCGCCGGCTCCGAAAGCTCAAGCTCATAATCCTCGTCCAGCGTATCCTCGAGCTCGGCTTCCAGCCAGTCCTTGGCCCCGGAATTGATTTTGACTTCGTTCATCGTGCTGCTCCGCCTGCTGCAAGCCGACTGAGATACAGCGGCGTGGTGACGGTTTTATTGCAAGCGCAGGCCCCTTGATCAGGCCTTGAAAACAGACTCGCCTGCTCCCCTAGCTAAACTCAGCCGGCAATGTATCGCCAGACCTCGCGATCGGGCTCGATCTGGCCGCTCAGGACGAAATATTTGTAAAGGACGAGCAGCGAGATCAGCCGCTCTTCCTCCGGATCGTGAAACCTGCGGCAATAGGCGTTTGCGGCCGCGGTAATGCGCTCCGCCTCGGCAGGGTGCTTTTCGAAATAGGCGACCCTATCGGCCAGATCGGAAAAGTCCGGCGCCAGCGGCACATAGTGCACATCGGCCTCGATCCGGTCCTCCGCGAACCAGGTCTCATAGGTCGGCGCCGGCATCAGGCAGAGCGAGTTCGAACTCATGATCCATTTGAGGTTTGTCGCCACGTCATGGCCCTCGAGCGACACGATATAGCGGTACTGCTTCTGTTGCGGGATGGTGAGGAAGGGTTTGCGGAACTGCTCCGGCGCATTCGACTTGGGCGAGCCCGCATCGCAGAGCGGCGAGCCGGCAACAGCGTTCAGGAAGCGCGTACGTATGGGATTGTTGAGGCCGCCGCGCCAGACAACCATCGGGCGCTTGTCGCAGAAACGCAGGGGATCGGCTGGCATGTTGAAGTGGCGAAACTTGTCGAGCTTCATCAGCACGGCATTGCTGTTGTCCTCCACGATCGGCCTGTCCTTGACAATGGCCGGCATCTTCGGGACTCTGGCGACGTCGCCAAACTTCAGGTCGATGAGCAACCGAGCATCGAAGTAGCGGGCAAACTCCTTCAGATCGTAGTAGTACATCGTATGTGAGAACGGTATGCCGCTCACCGGCACGGCCGCGGGACTGGGCACGAAGGATTGCTCGAGCCTGTTATAGTAGTTCAGCCGTTGGCGGACGGTGTCACCGGAATTCCTGGCTCGCTCCAGCAGGCCAGCCAGCCGGCTGCGAAACAGCGCCTGCGGAGCAAGATCCCGCGCAATGTTGCGCACGTAGTAGCATACTCTTGCCGTGGTGCGTGCGAGCGTGGCCATGCGTCAGTGGTTTCAAACAATGAATGGCGGGAACAAAATGCGCGCCCGTACCTACAGCATTGCGTCGGGGAACTTGCAAGACCGCCAATAGGGATGGCCTTGCGAAAGCTCCGCATCAGGCGGCTACGACGGCAAAGCCCCTGGCGCGAAGGCCGCGCCGATCATTGTGCAGCGAGTTGACCAGGCGATCGCGACTGCCGACGATGTGAGCCGATAGCAGGCGTGTCGCCTCCTCGCCATCGCCGGCGCGCACGGCGGCCAGGATGGCGTGATGCTCCGCCCAGGCCCGACCGAGGGCCGTCTCATCCCGCACCTCCAGCCAGCGCGCGCGGGAAAGGCGGATCATGGCATCGCGCACGGCGCGAAACAGGAATTCATTTCCGGAAAGCCGCGCCAGTTCAATGTGGAAATCCATGCCGACGCGATGCCACTCCTCGCGCGGCGTGCCGGCGTCGCAGGAGTCGAGCATCGCCGCGATGACCTCGACCGCGCCGCGGTCCTCGAGCGCTGCTGTCAGCCGGACGGCGGCGACCTCGACCGCCTCGCGATAGACCGCGATCTGCTCGAGCTCGGCCAGGTTGATCGGCGACACCGTCCAGCCCCGACCGTCGCGGCAGATCAGCCCCTCGGTCTCCAGACGCAGCAACGCCGCCCGCACCGGGGTGCGCGACGCACCGAAGCGGCTTTCAATCCAGCGCTCCGTCAGGCGCTCGCCCGGGCCGATTTCCAGCCCCAGGATCATCTCCCGAAGCTGGCGTTCGACATTCTGCATCTGCGACATCGCGCATCCTTTTCCGCTGCCGCATTGACAGCGGCGTGGTTGACGTCCATGACGGATACCAGTTTGGTATCCCAAAATGGTATCCGCGACAACCCGGATATCCCCGGCAGGCAGGACATGACACAGGACGGCACGGAACAGAGCGGCTACAATATCCATTGGCGGCGCAATCTCGCCGTCTGCTTCGCCGGCTCGTTCAGCACCCTCATTGCCATGACGCTGCTGCTGCCGTTCCTGCCGCTCTACGTCGAACAGCTCGGCGCCGAAGGCCACGCGGCGATCGTGCAATGGTCCGGCATCGCCTACGGCGCGACCTTCTTCGCCGCGGCGCTGGTCGCGCCGCTTTGGGGGCGGCTGGGCGACCGCTACGGCCGCAAGCTGATGCTGGTGCGCGCCAGCTTCGGCATGGCGATCTGCATGTCGCTGACCGGCATGGTGCAATCGGTCTGGCAACTGGTGCTGTTGCGGCTGTTGATCGGCTTTGCCGGCGGCTACTCCTCGGGTTCGACCATCCTGGTCGCCATGCAGACGCCGAAGGAGCGCTCCGGCTGGGCGCTCGGCGTTTTGTCGGCTGGCATCACCGCCGGTTCGCTGGTCGGCCCCCTGCTCGGCGGCGCGCTGCCCCCGATCATCGGCATCCGCGCCACCTTCCTGCTGTCGGGCGGCGTCATCTTCCTGGCCTTCCTGGCGACAACCTTCCTGATCAAGGAAAACCCGCGGTCGACGGCGGCAAAGAGCAATCCGGCGGGAAAACCGAAAAGCGGCTGGTCTCAGATCCCCGACAAGCGGCCTGTGGTGGCCATGCTGACGACCGGCATGCTGCTCGCATTCGCCACCATGTCGATCGAGCCGATCATCACGGTCTATGTCCAGCAACTGATCGAGGACCAGAGCCGGGTGACCATGGTATCGGGCATCGTCATGTCGGCCGCGGCCCTCGGCGCCATCCTGTCAGCCTCGCATCTCGGCAAGCTGGCCGACCGCGTCGGGCACTGGAATGTGGTTATCGGAGCGCTGGCGGTCTCGGCGCTGCTGCTCATCCCGCAGGCTTTCGTCACCGAAGGCTGGCAGCTCATCGGCCTGCGGTTCCTGATGGGACTGGCACTCGGCGGCCTGCTGCCCTGCATCACGAGCGTCATCCGCCACAATGTCCCGGACGGCGTGGGCGGCAATGTGCTGGGACTGGCGATCTCGGCGCAGTATGCCGGCCAGGTGCTGGGGCCACTCTCGGGCGGTTTCGTCGGCGGACATTTCGGCATGCGCGCGGTGTTTCTCGGCACGTCCGTGCTGATGGCGCTGGGCGCGGCGTATAACTGGATTGTTCAGACGCGTCGGACACGGCATATGCTGCTGGAAGCCGGCGAACCCTGATAGCGGGCAAACCGGAGAACGAAGCATGGAGCCCTCCGAATGAGCCTCGCCGAACAATCGCCGACCGGCGGCAGCCGCTTCCTCGTGCTCATGGCCGGCCTTTGCGGCGCCGCCGGCGTGGCGTTATCGGCGGCGGCCGCGCATCGCGGCGGCGCGTTCACCGGCACGGCCGCCTCATTCCTGCTGATGCACGCGCCGGTGTTCCTCGCTGCCGGCCTGCTGGCGGTGAACCGGGTGTTGCGAACGGGTGCTGTCGTGTTGCTCGTCGGTCTGCTGCTGTTTTGCGGCGACCTGCTCGCCCGTGACTTTCTCGGCTCGCGGCTCTTTCCGATGTCGGCGCCGATCGGCGGCACCCTGCTCATCGTCGGCTGGCTGGCGATCGCCGCGTCGGCGGTTGCGCGTCAGCGGTCCTGACCTTGCATCGATAGGCCTTGCGGGGTCAGCCTCTCCGCCGTTCGCGACGGGCAAGGAATTCGCGTTCGCGCAAGGCCGGCTTCCTCAGCCGCCTCGCCTCCGGATTTTCGGTGGCGGGCGAGATGCCCCAGTAGTTGCGATAGATGTCTTCGAACAGAAAGCCAACGGGATGCATGACAGACCTCGTGATATGCTTTGAATCGATCCAATCCCAAGACGCGAAAAACGGCGCCCGCTCAGGCGCGCTTGCGCTCCACAAGCAGGCGTGGGTCGCGCGCCCAGGGGCCATGCCGGCCCCGCCTGGCCTCGGTCTTCGCCTGCGATCGGATGGCCCAGTCGCTGCGATAAATATCCTCGAACAGAAAGTTGACGGGATGCATGGCTCCCTCCTTGCTCGAATACGATCCCTGAAATTGGATCGATTCAATCCTAATCGGACCCGCACTTGCGATCAAGCAAAAATTTGAATCGATCCAAGGAAGATGCTACCTGAAAGGCCCGGAGGATATGGAATGGCGCTTTCAATCGAGGGGAAGACACGGCCGGTGAGGCTGGCCGATATCGCCAAGGCGGCCGGGGTTTCGCACGGCACCGCTTCCAACGTCTTCGCCCGCCCTGAGATCGTGCGCGAGGAAGTCCGTGAGCGCGTGCGCGCGGTCGCGGAAGCCCTCGGCTACGCAGGCCCCGACCCGAAAGGGCGTCTCCTGCGCGCCGGCAAGGTCAATGCCATCGGCGTCGCCACGACAGAGCCCCTCTCCTATTTCTTCGAGGACCCTTTCGCCCGCGCGATGATGGCCGGCATCTCCGAGGCCTGTGACGCCACCGGCGCCGGCATCGCGCTGGTCTCGGCGGGCAATGAGGAAAAGCTCGCCTGGAACATCCAGAGCGCGCTGGTCGACGGTTTCATCCTGTTCTGCATCGAAGGCGGCTTTCGCCTCGTCGAACTGACGCGCGAGCGCAGGCTGCCTTTCGTGGCGCTCGAACTGGGATTTCGCGACGAAACGGTCTCGGCCATTGGCGTCGACAACGTAGCGGGCGCGAAGCTCGCCGCGCGCCATCTGGCAGTCCTCGGTCATCGCCGCTTCGCCGTGCTGGCCCTGCAGTTCGCCGACGAGAGCACCGGCCTCGTCTCGGAGGAGCAGGTCAAGGCGGCGGTCTATACAGGCACGCGGGATCGCCTTGCCGGCTATTTCGATGAACTGTCGCGGCACGGTGTCGATACGGCCACCATCCCGGTCTTCGAGACCGCCAATGACGAGATCACCACCAGGGCCGGCCTCGAGACGATCTTCGCGACCCCGACGCCGCCGACGGCGATCCTCGCCATGTCCGATCGCATGGCGCTGGTCGCCCTGGACTGGCTGCGCGAGCGCGGCCTCGATGTCCCAGGCGACGTTTCGGTGGTCGGTTTCGACGGCGTGCCCGAAGCGGCGCTGTCGCGCCCGCCGCTCACGACGATCGCCCAGCCGATTGCCGAGATCGGCCGGCGTGCGGCAAGGACGATCCTCGATTTCGACGGGCAGGTTCGCCGCGAGACACTCGGCGTCGATCTGATCGTCAGGGCGTCTTCCGAGGCCCCGCGGGCCGGATAATTTCCAGCACCGCGACCGCCTCGTCGCCCTAACGCCCCGCGCCGGTCAACAGCGGGATCGTGCCCAGCGAAGGCTTGACCGCCTGAGCCTCCACAGGCCGGATCTTGCGCACCGGCTTTCCCTTCCCGCTCCACCCCATGATGGCAAGCCACTCAAGGTAGTAGGCGAGCGCGAACTGCATGGCGATGCCGGCGGCGATGAGAAGGCTGTCATAGGTGAAGCCACCGGGATTGATCTGCTTCATTACCTGCGCCGCCATCGCGATCACCGTGCCGGCGATGAAGACCGGCAGCGAACGCTTGCCAAGTATGGCCAGCGGATGGTCGGTCGCAGTGCGGAAGACGTTCGAGATTGCCGGGATGGCGATCACCAGGTAGCAGACGGCCAGGATATGCACGAGCCTCGGCAGCGACAGGAATGTCTTGTCGAAGCCTCCCAGCACCACCGGCAGTCCGAACCACGACACCTGTCCCCACAGCGGCGTGCGCAGCCAGATCAGCGCGCCGATGACATAAACCGCTGCTGCGCCGACCAGCCAGCGGTTGATCGGGATGGTGCCGCCTCGGCGCACATAAAGCATGCCCGCGAGGCCGATGTTGAACAGGAATTGCCAGGAAAGCGGATTGAGGAACCAGAACCCCGGCTCCGGATAATTCGGCGGGGCGACCTGGTAGAGGCCGGCGAGGAACCACAGGGCCGCGGAAACGGAGAGGCCCAACCAGATGTTTGCGCTGAGCAGGAGGAGGAACATCGGCGCGATGAGCAGTAGCACGGAATAGACCGGCAGGATGTTGTTGTAGCCGAGCTGGTGCCCGAGCAGGACGATGCCGATCAGCGTCTCCGGCGTGTTCCGCATCAGCGGTTCCATATTAATGAAATTCGCCAGCTCCGGCCGTTTGGCAAAGACCGCGGCGGCGCAGAAGATAGCCAGGACGGCCATCGTCGTGACGATGTGGGAAACATAGAGGACGCCGGCGCGACGCCACATCTTCAGCGTCGACAGCAGGCGGCCCCCAGGCTGGAACCTGGTGCCATAGGCAAGAGCAACCGATATTCCTGAGATCAGTACAAAGGCTTCAGCCGCGTCGGAAAAGCCAAAATTCCTGTAGGTCAGATATTCGTACGCAGTGCCCGGCACGTGGTCGATGTAGATCGTCAGCAGAGCAAGTGCCCGGAAGACATCGATACGGGTATCGCGCTCCGGCGAAACTGGCGTGGTCATCGATAAAAGGCCTCAAAGCTGGTTGTACATCCGGCAATGCGACCCCCGGCGCACCACTTCCTCGAATCCTCCCAAACGGAACGATACCAACCTAAACGGATTGAAATGCGCTTGGTTCGATCAACTTTATAGGAGGCACAAAATACTCCGTTTTGAAGCCGGCAAAAAAGATTTGGAATTTCAACGACATCAAGGGAAAGAAACAATGGAACGAATGGCTGCCGGGAGCGCCGCGTTGATCGAGGGCCCGATGTTCGCGCATCGCTTCCTGGCGCCCGCGGATCCGAGTGGTGACTGCCTGTTCCTGCTGCATGGATCGGGCGTCGACGAGACCACCTTGATGCCGCTGGGACAGCGCATCGACCAACGCGCCAGCCTGGTCGCGGCTCGGGGCCGGATTCCGCAGGAGGGTGGCGGCATGCGCTGGTTCACGCGCATCACGCCGACACGCTTCGAGCAAAACAGCATCCGCCACGAGGCGGACGCGTTCGCGCGCTTCGTCAAGGATGCCGCCGTTCTCCACCGCATCGACCTCTCCCGCACGACCTTTCTCGGCTATTCGAACGGCGCCAACCTGATCTCGAGCGTCATGCTCCTGCATCCCGGGCTCATTCAGCGAGCCGTCCTGCTTCGTCCCATGCCCGTGTTGGATGGCGTGCCCTCGACGGACCTGTCGGGCACGCGCGTGCTGATCATTGCCGGCGCGAGGGATGAGACCTATGGCCCTTATGCGCCTGCCTTGCTGACGCTGCTGGATAGCCATGGCGCGGAGGTGGACGCGCGCATCGTCGCCGCGGGACACGAGTTCGGTGACGCCGATGTCGCCATCACCAAGCGATGGCTGCGGGATGGCGGCCCGGCACAGGCTTGATCGTTCACCCCTGCCCCATCCGGTTCCAGGCGTCCAGGCCAGCGATCTTGTAGGCCTCGGCCAGTGTCGGATAGTTGAAAGTGTTGTTGACGAAGAAGTCGACCGTGCCGCCGAGGTTGATGACTGCCTGGCCGATATGGATCAGTTCGGTAGCCCCCTCGCCGACGATATGCGCGCCGAGCAGGCGGCGCGTTTCGATCGAAAACAGAAGCTTCAGGAAGCCGCTGCTGACGCCCATGATGTGGCCGCGCGAGGTCTCGCGGAAGCGCGCGACGCCGACCTCATAAGCGATGCCGCTTTCGCGCACCTGCTCCTCGGACTGGCCGACGGTAGAGATCTCGGGCACCGCGTAGATACCGTACGGAAACGTCTCGGGCGGCGGCGGCAGCGGCACGCCGAATGCGTGACAGGCCGCAACCCTGCCCTGCTCCATCGAGGTCGAGGCGAGGCTGGGGAAGCCGATCACATCGCCGGCGGCGTAGATGTTCGAGACGCTGGTCTGGAATGTATGGGGATCGACCTTAAGGCGCCCCCTGCCGTCGACCTCGATGCCGACCGTCTCCAGGCCAAGGCTGCCGACATTGCCCGAGCGGCCGGCGGCGTAGAGCACCATCTCGGAACGGATGGTGCGACCGTCGGCCAGCACCACCTCGGCGTAGTCCGGCCGCGAGGCGATTTCCTTGACCGCGCTGCCCAGCCGGATCGTCATGCCGCGATCGCGCATCTGATGGATGAAGTCGTCGACGATCTCGCGGTCGACGAAATCCAGTATCGTGTTTCGCGGCTCAACCAGCGTCACGGGAACATCGAGCGCCGAAAATATGGTCGCATACTCGACACCGATGACGCCGGCGCCGATCACCGTCAGGGTGCGTGGCAGGCGGTCGAGTTCCAGCATTTCGTCGCTGTCGAAGATGCGGGTCTTGTCGAAAGGAACCTCTGCCGGCCGGTGCGGCCTGGTGCCGACGGCGATGAGCGCGTTGGCGAAACCGACCTCGCTGTATTCGCCGCCCTCGGTCGTCAGGCTCGCCTTGTTGGGACCGAGGAATTTTACGGTTGCCCGCGCGCTCTTGACCGTGTTGCGCATGAACTGGTGCTGCAGCACCTCGACCTCGTGATCGAGCGTCTTGTGCAGGCGCTCGATGAGGTCGCCGATGGAGATGTCCTGCTTGACCCGGTAGCCACGGCCATAGAAACCGCGCTCACGCCAGCCCGACAGGTTGAGCACCGTCTCGCGCAACGTCTTGGACGGGATGGTACCGGTGTGGACAGACACACCGCCCAGTCGCCGTCCCCTGTCGACGACCAGCGCCGATTTGCCGAGCTTGGCCGACTGGACGGCAGCGCGGCGTCCGGAAGGGCCGCTGCCGATGACCAGCATGTCGTAGTCCTGCATGTCGCCCATCCCCGCCTGACGCCCCGACACGCTAACGCGATCCGAGCCGCAAAATTCAACCGATTAAAGCCCGCTGTCCCGGCATCGGCAAGCTCCCATCTTGAATCCGACGGACGGCTTCACCATTTCAAACGCGGCCGGTCGCAAACTATTCCGGCTTACATTACGAGGAAATGACATGAACGCGCGCGTTCTCGACGGCGACATCATCATCACCAGGCTCGACGATATCAGGGCCTATGACGGCGTGCGCACGCGGCGCATCCTGGCCTTCGTCATCGACTACATCATCGTTGGCCTGCTGACGATTCCGTTCGCTATCCTGGTCTTCTTTCTCGGATTGCTGACGCTGGGTCTCGGCTGGATGCTGTTCTCCTTCCTCCTCCCTGCCGTCGCGATCCTGTACATCTGGAACACGCTGGGCAGTCGCGATCAGGCAACCACCGGCATGAAGATGATGGGCATCCGCCTCGACCGTCTCGACGGACGGCCGATCGACGGCATGACCGCGGTCGTGCACTCGGTGCTGTTCTGGGCCGGAAATGTCATACTGACGCCGCTGGTCCTCCTTGTGACGCTGTTCTCCGACCGCAAGCGCACACTGCACGACCTGCTGCTCGGCACGGTGGTCAGCCGCACCTACCGCTAACCCTTTTCAGGGCCACCGCGCCCCAGCGGCGCAAATGTGAAGGCGCGCGACGTGGCGCGCCTCACAATCCTGTTGAATTTTTCCGCGTCCGCGCCAAAGGTATGGCGATTCGCAGGAGTGTTTCCGAGAGTCGATGACGCAGCACCCGACACAGTCGCCGCAGTTCTTCCTGACCGCGCCGTCGCCGTGCCCGTATCTCGACGGCCAGTTCGAGCGCAAGGTGTTCACGCACCTTGTCGGCGACAAGGCACCGGAGATGAACGACCTGCTGACGCAAGGCGGCTTCCGCCGTTCGCAGAACATCGCCTACCGGCCGGCATGCGAGACCTGCCGGGCCTGCGTCTCGGTGCGGATCCTCGCCCAGGAGTTCGTGGCCAGCCGCAACATGCGGCGCGTCCTGCAACACAATTCCGACCTGGTCGGCGCCATGCATGACGCTGAGCCTTCAACCGAACAGTACTCGCTGTTCCGCAGCTATCTCGACGCCCGCCATCGCCGCGGCGGCATGTCCGACATGACCGTGCTCGACTATGCCATGATGGTCGAGGACACGCATGTCGACACCAAGGTCATTGAATACAGGCGGCGCGGCCCGGACACTTTCATAACCGGCAAGGGCCAGGGCGAGCTGATCGCGGTGGCGCTGACCGACAAGATGGCCGACGGGCTGTCGATGGTCTATTCCTACTTCAATCCGGACATGGATGAGCGCTCTCTCGGCACATTCATGATCCTCGACCACATCGCCCGCGCCAAGGCGATGGGCCTGCCCCACGTCTATCTCGGCTACTGGGTCAACGGCTCGCGCAAGATGAGCTATAAGATGCGTTTCACGCCGCAGGAGCATCTCGGCCCGAAAGGCTGGGAACGCTACGATCACGAAGCGGTTTCACGCTGAGCTTTTCCAGGATCCACGCTTAAACTGTTTCAAGGCAGGAGACGCTGGTCTTTCAGCTCTCCGGCTGGTGAGTGCGCCGTAGCGTCGGTGCGTGTCGTCCGAAAGCGCGCAGCGGTTTCGAGACGGAGACATGCGCTGGATGCGGGCTGTTTACCCATCATTGCGAAAGTAACCGCATGTCTCTCCACAACGACCATCAAAAGGGCCTTCTGATAACGGCTATTGGCGGCCTGACGCTAACCGTCGACATCCCGCTGATCCGGCTTGCCGACGGCAGCGCGTGGTCAATCCTGCTGCTGCGCACCGGAACCACCTTCATCGCGACGATGATCATCTGGACGGTCTGGCGCGCGCTGAGCAGCAAGACGCCGCAGCTCATCCCGGGCTGGGCAGGGCTCGCCGCGGCCGTCTGCTACGGCATGACCTCGATCACCTTTGTCACCGCTGTCTTCCACACGTCGACGGCCGACCTCGTCTTCATACTGGCCTTCAACACTGTCTTTGCAGCACTTCTGTCCTGGCTTTTCCTGAGGGAGAGGCCGCGCGCGGCGACGCTGGCGACTATGCTGGTCATGATCGTCGGCGTGCTGGTCATCGTCGGCGGATCGATCGGCACCGGGCACCTGTTCGGCAACTTCATGGCGCTGTGCTCGGCGCTCTTCATCGCCATGGCCATCACCATCTCCCGCGCCAGTGGCAAGGACATGGGTTTCACGGCCCTCATCGGCGTGGTCTTCCCGCTCGCGCTCGCCCTATTCATGGTCTCGGGCGAAGGCCTGCATGTCAGCGTGCCCTGGTGGATCATTTTCGACGGCGCCGTGATCATGCCGATCTCGTTCTTCTGCCTGGCGGCAGGCCCGAAATACATATCGGGGCCGGAGGTGGCGATGTTCTATCTGCTGGAGACCGTGCTGGCGCCGGTATGGGTCTGGATGATCTTCGCCGAGACGCCTTCACGCAACAGCCTGATCGGCGGCGCCATCCTGATCACCGCCCTGGTCGCTCATTCGCTGTGGCAGTTGCACCATGGGCGGCGTCGCCGCGCGATGGCCGTCAGTCACCCTGCCTGAGTTTCCTTCGCGCCGCGCTCGACCACCGCTTCGATCTGTTGCGGCGGATTCGCGGTCGGGACTTCGCCCGACGCGAGCTCGTCGGCGATTTCCACCTCGCGCAACCATTCGCGCCAGATGGCGACCAGCAGCGCCATCAGCACCGGGCCGATGAAAAGGCCGAGGAAACCCATCGTCTTGACGCCGCCGATCAGTCCGAAGAAGGTCGGCAGGAACGGCAGCTTTATCGGACCGCCGACCAGCTTCGGCCGCAGCGTCTTGTCGACGATGAATAGCTCCACCGATCCCCAGATGAACAGCGCAAGCCCGGCAAACGGCGAGCCCCTGGCGACAAGGTAGATCGAGACCAGCGTGAAGGAGAGCGGCGCGCCACCCGGCACCAGGGCCATGATGCCGGTGAGCGCGCCGAGCGTCACCGGCGAAGGCACGCCGGCCAACCAGTAGGCGATGCCCAGAACCAGCCCTTCGCCGATGGCGATCACGGTCATCCCGGTCACGGTGGACGAAATGGTCGCCGGCACGACGCGCGATATGCGCTCCCACCGCGTCGGCAGGATACGCTCGCCGAGGCGGTCGATCTGGCCGGCGAAGGCCTCGCCGTCGCGATAGGCGAAGAACAGCGCGATCATCATGAACAGGAGCGTCAGCAGCAGGCCGAAGGCGCTGCCGCCGGCCGCGAGCACGGCGCGGTAGATGCTGCCGATGTTGGCGCCGCTGATCAGTTGGATCAACTCGCCAATGCCGCCGGGATGACCAAGATTGATCGTCCATTGCTCATTCAGCCAGTCGCCGACCACGGGCAACGTCGCGATCCACTGTGGCGTCGGCGCCCCGTGCCGGTTGGTCTCGATCGACCAGCCCACCCATTCGCGAACCTCGTTTATGGCGTAGGTGCCGGCGAGCGCGATCGGCACGACGAGGAAGGCAAGGATGAAGAGAATGGCCAATGTCGCGGCGATGGTGCGATTGCCGCCAACGCCGGCCAGCAGGCGCTGGTAGAGCGGCCAACTGGCAAAGGCGATGACAAGCGCCGCCAGTACCGGAAAGAGGAAACCCTGGAAGAAATAGACACCAGCAGCCACGATCAGCAGCAACAGCCAGCGCGCCGCCGACAATGGCGGAATGACCGCGCTCCTTACAGGCGACGATACGCCGAAGAGACGTTGCTGCCGCTGCGACTTCTGGATCTCACCCTTCTTCAAACGATCGTCTCTCCCAGCCCCTGAATCTTGCGCCAATACCCTTATGGCCGATGATAGTGCAGCAATCGTGACGACATTCCAAATGTTTGAATGCTCTCCCCGGCCAGGAGAGAAATCGCCAAGAGCCGCGGAGGCGGGCGTCTCGGACAACCGCCGCCTAAGGTCTTGAAACGGCGGCACCCGTTGACGATCGCGCACGCGCTGGTCGCCGCGATCTCCCTTAGCGGGAGATCAGCTTATCATTGTCCGAACTTGCCGGTGCGCGGGAAACCCTTCGGCACCATGCGGCCGGCCGAGGCGCGCGCGCCGATCCATTCGGCCAGTTCCTCGCGCGACTTGGTGAAGGTGCGGTCCGCGGAATCCTGCCATGACAGGCCGGTTTCGAGCGCGAAGGGCTTCAGGTCCAAGACCCCGCCATCCTTGTATTTCTGTAGCCGCACCCCTTTGCCGCGCGTCATTTCCGGTATCTCGGAGAGCGGGAACACCAGCATCTTGCGATTTTCGCCGACGATGGCGAGGTGGTCGCCGGAGACCGGAATACAGCGCTTGGCTTCATCCGGCGCCTTGACGTTCATCACCTGCTTGCCCTTGCGGGTGTTGGCGACGACCTCCGCTTCCGGCACGACGAACCCGTTGGCGTCGTATGATACCAGCAGGAGCCTGCGCTTTGGATCGTGGACGAAGGCGGTGACGATGTCCTGGTCGTTGTCCATGTCGACGATGATGCGGATCGGCTCGCCGTGGCCGCGCCCGCCCGGCAGCCGGTCGGCGCCGATCGTGTAGAACTTGCCGCCGGTGGTGAAGACCAGGATCTTGTCCGTGGTCTGGGCGTGGAAGGCGAGCTTCAGGCTGTCACCTTCCTTGAAGGTGAGCTGGGAATGGTCGCTGAGGTGCCCCTTCATCGCCCGCAGCCAGCCCTTTTCCGAAACCACCACCGTGACCGGCTCGCGCTCGATCATGGCATGGGCGATGTCGGTCAGGTCATGCTCCGGCGCGTCGGCAAACTGGGTACGACGCTTGCCGATCTCGGTTTCCGGGCCGAACTTGTCGCGCAGGTTCTCGACTTCCCACCTGATCGTCGACCACTGCTTGGCCTCCGAGGCGAGCAAGGCCTCGATCTGCTTCTTTTCGGTGGTGAGCCCGTCGAATTCCTTGCGGATCTCGAACTCCTCCAGCTTGCGCAGGGCGCGCAGCCGCATGTTGAGAATGGCCTCGGCCTGGGTGTCGGTGAGCGACCAGCGGGCCATCATGACCTGCTTCGGCTCATCCTCCTCGCGGATGATCTTGATCACCTCGTCGATGTTCAGATAGGCGATCAGGTAACCGGCCAGGATCTCCAGCCGCTTCTCGATCTCGCCCAGGCGATGCCTGGAACGGCGCAGCAGGACGTCGCGGCGGTGATCGAGCCACTCCCGCAGCACGCCCTTGAGGGAGAGCACGTTGGGCACCTTGCCGCGCGACAGCACGTTCATATTGAGCGGGAAGCGGCTTTCGAGCTCGGTCAGCTTGAACAGCGATTCCATAAGGATGCCGGGATCGACCGTACGGCTCTTCGGCACCAGCACGACGCGGATGTCCTCGGCGCTCTCGTCCCTGATATCCTCAAGCAACGGCAGCTTGCGCGCCATCAGCAGCTCGGCGATCTTCTCGATCAGCCGCGCCTTCTGCACACCATAGGGAATTTCGGTGACGACGATGCTCCAGGTGCCCCTGCCCTGGTCTTCCTGGCTCCATTTGGAGCGGACCCGGAAACCGCCGCGACCCGTCTCATAGGCCTCGAGGATCGAGGCGCGACTGTCGACGATGATGCCGCCGGTCGGGAAGTCCGGTCCCTGGACGAAATCCATCAGCTTCGCCACGGGCGCTTCCGGATGCTCGATCAGATGCAGCGCGGCATCGCAAAGCTCGGCGGCATTGTGCGGCGGTATCGACGTCGCCATGCCGACGGCGATGCCGGAGGAGCCGTTTGCGAGCAGGTTCGGGAAAGCGCCGGGGAGCACGACCGGCTCCTCGTCTTCCTCGTTGTAGGTGGGCCGATAGTCGACCGCGTCCTCGGTGATGCCGGCGAGCAGTTCGGTCGCCACATCCGTCATGCGCGCTTCGGTGTAACGCATGGCGGCGGCGTTATCGCCGTCGATGTTGCCGAAATTGCCCTGCCCGTCGACCAGCGGGTAGCGCATCGAGAAATCCTGCGCCAGGCGCACCAGCGCGTCGTAGATCGACTGGTCGCCGTGCGGGTGGAACTTGCCCATCACCTCGCCGACGATGCGCGCGCATTTGGCGAAGCCCTGATCGGGGTTGAGCCTGAGCAGGCGCATGGCATGCATGATGCGGCGATGGACCGGTTTCAGCCCGTCGCGCACGTCGGGCAGTGCCCGGTGCATGATGGTCGATAGCGCATAGGCGAGATAGCGCTCTTCAAGCGCTTTCTTCAGATCGACCGGTTCAATGTGGTCGCCGCCACTTTCTTCAGGCGGCAAAAGCCTCTTACCCATGGGGCTGGACTAGCCGAGCGGGTGATTCGCGGCAAGAGGCGCGGCTGTAATGTGGCGCGGGAGACAGGCTTGCGCAACAGCGCCAGCAAGGCCGGCAATCCCGCTCAACATCAACCTGTTACAAAACAGCCTTATGGCGAGGCGTATGGCGCGCGGGGCCTGTGCAGATGACAAAGTCGCCGCGACATGCAAAGACCCCCGGCTCGGATTCGTCTTTCCCGGCGAAATCCGACCATAGTGCTGCCATGCCTTTTTCCCGTCCAGTTCGTCACGGAATGGTGATGGCGAAACGAACGGAAACAACGATACTCAGGACATTGTCAGGGACATCGCGATGATCAAACGCTCGACTCTCCACAAGCTCGCCTTTTCAACCTTCCTGCTCACCCTGCCGCTGAACGCCGCGCTGGCGCAGGACACCGTGGTCGCCGATCGGTTGAAAGCGGCCTTCGCTGGACAAGGCGTAGACCTGTCCTGGACGGGTGTGACCGGCGATGCGTCCAGCATGGTGCTGCAGGGTGTTTCCATCAAGCCGGCGGGCGAGAAGGAAGCTCTGAAGATCGGCGACGTCAAGCTGGAAGGCGTGACCGAAGCCAATGGCGGCTTTGATATCGCGACCGTCTCGACCACGGCCTTCGAGCACAGCAAGGAGGGCGTCACCCTCACGCTCACGCCGTTTGTCATCCACGACATGACGGTTCCCGCCGAGAACGCTTCCGGCCCGACGGGTTCGCTGCTGATGTACAAATCGGCAGAGCTTTCCAACATGACCGTCAAGAAGGGCGATAAGACGGCATTCTCGATGGACGGCCTGAACATCCAGATCACGCCGCCGGCCGACGGCAAGGCGATGGAATTCTCGGGCACGACCAAGGCCTTCAACGCCGACCTGACGCTGGTTGACGACCCGAAGTCGAAGGAGGCCATCGACGCCCTCGGCTACCAGCAGATTTCCGGCAACTTTGCCTTGGCCGGCAGCTGGCAGCCGAGCGACGGCAAGATGGAGCTGTCGAAATACGACATCACGGTCGACAACGCCGGCACGCTCGGCCTGACGTTCAGCCTCGGGGGTTATACGACCGACTTCATCAAGTCGCTCCAGGCCATGCAGAAGAAGATGGCGGAGCAGCCCGAGGGTGCCGACAATTCCGCGCAGGGCATGGCGATGCTCGGCCTGCTGCAGCAGCTTTCCTTCAACAGCGCGTCGATCCGCTTCACGGATGCCTCTCTGACCAACAAGGTTCTGGAGTTCGCCGGCAAGCAGCAGGGCATGTCGGCGAAGGACATCGCCAACCAGGCCAAGGCGATCGTTCCCTTCGGCATGTCGCAGCTCAACAATCCCGAGCTGACCGCGCAGGTGTCGGCTGCCGTGGGCAAGTTCCTCGACGACCCGAAGAGCCTCGAAATCTCGGCCCAGCCGCCGTCCTCGGTGCCGTTCGCGCTGATCATGGCCGGCGCGATGTCCAATCCGCTCGACCTGCCCAAGACGCTGGGCGTCACAGTCAAGGCCAACGAGAACTGATCGAGCGGAAGCTCAAAACGAAAGGCCCGGCAGCGATGCCGGGCCTTTTGCTTTGCGGTCACAAAAATCGATCACGTCGCGCCATGGCAGTCCCCCGTCAGGAACGATCGCTGAACGCAATGCGCCTCAGTTCGACCTCGGCCATCCCTTCCACACCATATAGACGTTCGCGCGCTGGTAGTGCGTATCCGCCCGTGTCGCCGGCTGATGCTCGAAGCCCACACTCTCGTACATGCGAATGGCCGGAGCGAGCTTGGTATTGGTTTCCAGAAACAGTGTGTCGCGGCCCAGCCTCTCGAACACACGGACCGCATGCTCAAGCAGGAGCCGTCCGATCCCCAGCCCTCGCGCTGCCGGATCGACCGCCATCTTTGTGAGTTCGACCTCCTTTTCGCTCACCAGCAAAAGCGCGCAGGTCCCCACGACCTCCTCGCCATGCAAGGCAAAATAGATGCTGCCGCCACGTTCCAGGATGTGCTTTTCGGGCGCTGAAAGAACGGCGTGATCGCCTTCTTCCATATAGAAGTGCCGTTTCAGCCACTCGGCGTTCAGCCGATAAAAGTGGTCCCGCAGCGATGGCGTGAACGGCACAATCTCGATTACATCGGCTCCCAATCTGCGCGCCCGCTCGGTGACGGCCGTGGCCATCGTGCCATCGAGCATTCGCTCCAGCCCTCCGATGGCCGCCATCAAGTCGATCCCACCCTCCTGGCAACGGGCGTCCAGCTCGTCCCGCAGGGCGCGCCACAAAGGCTTGGCCCTGCGCAGTGCAGCCTCAGCCTTGCCCGTAAGCGCCAGTTCGCGCACCCGGCCATCTTTCTTGCCTGGCAACGATGTCAGCCAGCCATCCTTCTCCAGCCGTGACGCGAGCTGACTGATCGACGAATGCGTAAGGGTCACCGCCTTGGCCAAGTCACCGACTGATTGCGGCCCATGATCGTGAATGGTCCTGAGCACCGGAAACCATCTCGCCTCGATCTCAATCCCGTACGCCGCATAGACCTCGTCGGCCATCGCATAGAGCTGTTCGCTCACTGCCCGGAGCCTGCTTCCCAGCGCCAGAATCCCCACCTCCGCCAGATACGTCATGACCATCCCCGTTGGCATTTACGTAATACCCAACATATCTGCGCATGATAAATTTGGCAACGAGCCCCGGTTTCAGCGAGCGAGTTGGGGGCTCGCCCGCCGATAAGGTCGATTCATCGATAGGAAAGAAAGGCTTGGCCCTGAGTCCTAGCCTTCTTTCTTGGTCGCCGCGACCCGCAGCGAAAGCTCGCGCAATTGCTGCGGCGTCGCTTCCGAAGGCGCGTTCATCAGCAGGTCGTAGGCCTGCTGGTTCATCGGGAACATGGTGATCTCGCGCAGGTTCTTCGCGCCGACGAGCAGCATGACGATGCGGTCGACGCCTGCCGCCATGCCGCCATGCGGCGGCGCGCCGTACTGGAAGGCGCGGTAGAGACCGCCGAAGCGCTCTTCCACGGTGGCGCGATCCAGGCCGACCATCTCGAAGGCCTTGACCATGGTTTCCGGCAGATGGTTGCGGATGCCGCCGGAGGCGATCTCAAAACCGTTGCAGACCATGTCGTACTGGAAAGCCTTGATGCCGAGCGGCTCCTTGCCGTTCAGTGCGTCGATACCGCCCTGTGGCATCGAGAACGGGTTGTGGGCGAAATCGATCTTCTTCTCATCCTCGTTCCACTCGAAGAACGGGAAGTCGACGATCCAGCACAGTTCGAAACGGTCGCGGTCGACCAGGTTAAGCTCCTCGCCGGCGCGTGTACGCGCCGCGCCCGCGAAGGAGACGAACTTCTTCGGGTCGCCGGCAACGAAGAAGGCGGCGTCGCCATCGGCAAGGCCGAGCTGCTGGCGGACCGCCTCGGTGCGCTCCTCGCCGATGTTCTTGGCAATCGGACCGGCGCCCTCGAGCTTGTCGCCCTCCTTGCGCCAGAAGATGTAGCCCAGTCCGGGCTGGCCCTCTCCCTGCGCCCAGGAGTTCATGCGGTCGCAGAAAGCGCGGCTGCCGCCTGTCTTGGCCGGGATGGCCCAGACTTCCGCCTTCGGGTCGTTGGCCAGGATGTTGGCGAAGACCTTGAAGCCGGACTCGCGGAAATGATCCGAGACAGCCTGCATCTCGATGGGGTTGCGCAGATCCGGCTTGTCGGAGCCATAGGTGCGCATCGCATCGTCGTAAGCGATGCGGCGGAACTTCTGCGTCACCGGCTTGCCGGCGGCAAAAGTCTCGAAGACACCACGAAGCACCGGCTCCATGGTCGAGAGCACGTCATCCTGCTCGACGAAGCTCATCTCGAGGTCGAGCTGATAGAATTCGCCCGGCAGGCGATCGGCGCGCGGGTCCTCGTCACGGAAGCAGGGCGCGATCTGGAAATAGCGGTCGAAACCGGAAACCATGATCAGCTGCTTGTACTGCTGCGGCGCCTGCGGCAGCGCGTAGAAGGTGCCTGGATGGATACGTGACGGGACCAGGAAGTCGCGCGCGCCTTCTGGCGACGACGCGGTCAGGATCGGCGTCGAGAATTCGGTGAAACCCACCTCGCCCATGCGCTTGCGCATCTCGGCGATGATCCTGGTGCGCGCCACGATGTTCTTGTGCAGCGTCTCGCGGCGCAGGTCGAGGAAGCGGTACTTCAGGCGGATGTCTTCCGGGTAGTCCGGTTCGCCGAACACCGGCAGCGGCAGTTCCTTGGCCGCCGAGAGCACTTCGATCTCGCGCGCGAAAATCTCGACCTCGCCGGTCGGCAGGTTGGCGTTGACGGTCTCCGGGAGGCGCGCCTTGACCTCGCCGTCGACACGGATCACCCATTCGCCGCGCACGGTCTCGGCCACCTTGAAGGCGGGCGAATCCGGATCGGCGACGATCTGGGTCAGGCCGTAGTGGTCGCGCAGATCGATGAACAGCAGGCCGCCATGGTCGCGGACGCGATGCACCCAGCCCGACAGACGGACGCTGTTGCCGACGTCGCTTTTCCTCAACTGGGCACAAGTGTGGCTGCGGTAACGATGCATGGTCATGAGTGGTGTCCGGATAGTGGTTGGGCGGGCCTTCCGGCCCGCTCGAAATTGGCGCGAAAAGCGCATGAGAGGCCCGCTTTGTCAAGGCAAGTGGGCGGCTGTGGCCCAAGAGCCGGGTCAATTGCCGCTGGCCTTGGCGCGCTGGATGCTTCAATAAAGCTTATTGCCTGATTGATCGCGTTTTTTCATGTCTTCCATCCGCCCGCTGATTCCGCTTCTGCTTGCCGCTGGCATTCTGCTCGGCGGCAACGGGCTGCAGGGCACGCTGATTGCGCTGCGCGGCGCGGAGGAAGGCTTCTCCGCCTCGACCATCGGGCTGATGGGGACATTCTACTTCGCCGGTTTCCTGCTCGGCTGCCTCGCCGTCACGCGCATCCTGAAGGCGGTCGGCCATGTCCGGACCTTTTCGGCGCTCGCGGCGATCGCCTCGATCGGCACGCTGCTACTGGTGCTGGTCATCGATCCATGGATGTGGTGCCTGATCCGCTTTGCCGGCGGCTTCTGCTTCGCGGGGCTGTTCACGGTCATCGAGGCCTGGCTGAACTCCGGCGTAGGCAACAAGGATCGCGCCAGCGTGCTCGCCATCTATCGGATGGTCGACATCGGCTCGGTGACAAGCGCGCAGTTCCTCATCCCGCTCTTCGGCGCCGGCGGATTCGCCATCTTCGCCGTGATGTCGATGATGATCACCCTCTCCCTGGTGCCGGTTTCGCTGGCGGATCGCACCAACCCGGCGCCACCGGAGGAGGTCAAGCTCGATCTTGCGCACGTCTGGCGGATCTCGCCGCTCGGTTCCATCGGCTGCATCGCCGTCGGCATAACCAACAGCGCCTTCCGCACGCTGTCGCCGGTCTATGCCGAGCAGATCGGCATGTCCGTCGCCGACGTCGTCACCTTCGTCAGCGTCGGCATCTTCGGCGGCGCGCTCATCCAGTATCCGCTCGGCTACCTGTCCGACCGCTGGGACCGGCGCGCGGTGCTGCTGACGACGACCTGCTGCGCCATGGTCGCCGCGCTGGGCCTGGCCTTCGTCGCGCGGGGTGATCCGGGCCTCAACTTCATCATGGTCTTCGTCTTCGGCAGCTTCGCCATGCCGCTCTATTCGCTTTCTGCGGCGCACTCGAACGACCGCGCCGACAAGGGCGAATTCGTGCTGATCAACGCGGCGCTGATGCTGTTCTACTCCTTCGGCGCCATTGGCGGTCCCCTCGCCGCGTCGACCGTGATGCAATTGTTCGGACCCAGCGCGCTGTTCATGTTCAGCGCGCTCGTCTACGCGATCTTCATCCTGGTGATCCTCTACCGGATGCGGGTCCGATCAGGTGTGCCCGCCGGGAACCGCGGCCGCTTCACCGCGCTTTTGCGCACATCGACCATCTTTGCACGCCTTGCCGGAAAGAATGCCGAACTCTCGACGGAACGGCACCATGATCGGGACTCCCGGCGCTTGACGAAAACGCCACCGGCTGAAATTGAATAGGTCCGTACTCTTGCCAAAAGCGATTTGATGCACGTCATCACCACTCAGAAAGAACTCGAAACCGCAATCGCCGCTTTCGAAAAGTCGGACTTCGTAACCGTCGACACCGAGTTCATCCGCGAAACGACCTTCTGGCCGATCCTCTGCCTGATCCAGATGGCGGCTCCGGGAATCACCGCGCTCATCGACCCCCTCTCGCCCGATCTCGACCTGCGCTCCTTCTTCCGGCTGATGGCCAACGAGGCCGTCACCAAGGTCTTCCACGCGGCGCGACAGGACATCGAAATCATCGTCCATCTCGGCGATCTCGTGCCGCACCCCGTGTTCGATACGCAGGTTGCAGCGATGGTCTGCGGTTTCGGCGACAGCGTCTCCTATGACCAGCTTGTCCAGAAGGTTACCGGCGCGCGGCTCGACAAGTCGTCGCGCTTCACGGACTGGCGCCATCGCCCGCTTTCGGACAAGCAGCTCGATTACGCGCTCGCCGACGTCACCCACCTCATCGAGGTCTACCAGCACCTCAGCGCCGAGCTCAAGCGCGAGAACCGCGGCCATTGGCTGAACGAGGAGATGGAGGTTCTCACCTCGCGCGAGACCTACGATCCTCATCCGGAAGACGCCTGGAAGCGGCTCAAGATGCGGTTGCGCAAGCCGCAGGAACTGGCGGTCGTACAGGCCGTGGCGGCGTGGCGCGAACGCGAGGCGCGCGAGCGCGACGTGCCGCGCGGCCGGGTGCTGAAGGACGACGCGATCTATGAGATTGCCCAGCAGGCGCCGCGCGATGCCGCCGCGCTCGGCAAGCTGCGCACCACGCCGAAAGGTTGGGAGCGGTCGGCGACGGCAACCTCGCTGCTCGGCACGGTCAACGGCGCGCTCGCCCTGCCGCGCGACGCCATGCCGAAGCTGCCCAAGACCTTCCAGCCACCCGAGGGATCGAGCGCCGCCGCCGAATTGCTGAAAGTCCTGCTCAGGATCGTTGCGGAGAAGGAAGGCGTCGCGACCAAGGTGCTCGCCTCAAGCGACGATATCGACCGGATCGCGGCCGAGGGTGAAGCGGCCGACGTGCCGGCGCTTCAGGGTTGGCGGCGCGCTGTGTTTGGAGAGCAGGCCCTGAAGCTCGTGCGCGGCGAAATGGGAATCAAGTTCGACAAACGCAAGATCGCGCTGTTCGACCTTTGACGATTAGCCGACGGCAGCGGATGAACGGCGTCCCCAGGCGGCGTAGCCGCCTGCAGCAACCGGAACAGGCAGGAATTCAGCGCCCCCTCTGGCCCGCCAGGTAGAAGGCCGGGATGACGATCAACGGGATCGCCAGAAGCGCGAATTTGGTGACGATGAGCGCCGACGCGAAGGACAGCGAGTCCGGATTGGCCGCCTGGAAATCCGATAGAAGCCGCGCCACCATGATGTTCTCCGAATAGTCGGCGATCATGTAGGGCAGCACCAGAACGACCGCGACGAGAGCCTGCGCCTGGGCTGGCAACGCCCGAAATCCCGGCAGCCGCCGCCCCGTGGCCAGAATCAGGCTGGCCAGTGTGACCGACAGCAACGCCGGGAACAGAAGATCGAAAGTCAGGTAGTGCCAGACGAGGATGATCTCGCCGCCGCGCCGGCCGAGCGCGGTCAGCCAGGCCATGCCTTCGTCGGGGCTGAAGCCGGTGACGCGCATGTCGAGCGACGCCAGCCCGCCGCTCAGATCGCGAAAATAGAGAAACTCCAGCAACGTCATGGCGACGAATACCGTCGCTGAGGCAAAGCACAGCGCCACCGCATGGCGCGACAGCCGCAGAACCATGGTGGTCAGGTTCAGCGCGAGGCTGGAGGAGTCAGACTCCGCCGGGATAGTTCGGGCTTTCGCGGGTAATCGTGACGTCATGGGCGTGGCTTTCACGAAGTCCGGCGTTGGATATGCGCACAAAGGTGGCACGCTCGCGGAAGTCAGCAAGATCGCGCGCGCCAACATAACCCATAGCGGCTTTCAGGCCGCCCGCAAGCTGGTGAAGCACACCAGACACAGGTCCTTTGTAGGGAACCTGCCCTTCGATGCCTTCCGGAACGAGTTTCAGCGTGTCGCGAACCTCGGCCTGGAAGTAGCGATCGGCCGAGCCGCGCGCCATCGCGCCGACCGAACCCATGCCCCGGTAAGCCTTGAACGAGCGGCCCTGATGCAGGTAAACCTCGCCCGGGCTCTCGTCGGTTCCGGCCAGCAGCGAGCCGATCATCGCGGCGCTGGCGCCGGCGGCGAGCGCCTTGGCGAGATCGCCGGAATATTTGATGCCGCCGTCGGCAATCACCGAAGCGCCGGATTTGTGCGCGGTCTCCACCGCCGACATGATGGCCGAAAGCTGCGGCACGCCGACACCGGCAACGATTCGCGTCGTGCAGATCGAGCCCGGCCCGATGCCGACCTTGACGGCATCGGCGCCCGCGTCGATCAACGCCTGGGTGCCTTCGGCGGTCGCGACGTTGCCGGCCAGGATACGCACCGAATTCGAGAGCTTCTTGGCCCGCGTCACCGCGTCCAGCACGCGCTGCGAGTGGCCATGCGCGGTATCGATCACCAGCAGGTCGACGCCCGCATCGATCAGCCGTTCGGCACGCTCGAAACCGTCGTCGCCGACGCTGGTGGCCGCCGCCGCGCGCAGGCGGCCCTGCGCGTCCTTGGTGGCGTGCGGGTTGAGCTGCGACTTCTCGATGTCCTTGACCGTGATCAGGCCGACGCAGTTGCCCTTCTTGTCGACGACGACGAGCTTTTCGATGCGGTGCTGGTGCAGGAGCCGCTTGGCCTCGTCCTGGTCGACATTCTCCTTGACCGTGATGAGGTTCTCACGGGTCATCAACTCATAGACCTTCTGCGCGGGATCCGAAGCAAAGCGCACGTCGCGATTGGTGAGGATGCCGACCAGCCGGCCGACCTTGTGGCCGCCGGTGCCGCCATTCTCGACCACCGGAATGCCCGATATGCCGTTGATGCGCATCAGTGACAGGGCGTCGGCGAGCGTGGCGTCGGGGCCGATGGTGACCGGATTGACGACCATGCCGGATTCGAACTTCTTCACCTGCCGCACCTGCTCGGCCTGCTCGGCCGGCGAGAAATTACGATGAATGACGCCGATGCCGCCGGCCTGGGCCATGGCGATGGCGAGGCGGGCCTCGGTGACGGTATCCATTGCCGCCGACAGGATCGGCACGTTGAGGTCGATGTCGCCGGCGATGCGCGCGCGGATGTCGGTCTGGCCGGGCATGACCTCGGAATGACCGGGCTGAAGCAGCACGTCGTCGAAGGTCAGCGCCAGCGCGCCGGTGGACGTTTCGATGATTTTTGCCATGGCCAGCCCTTTGAATACGGAAAAAGCGCTGGACCGGAATGGACAGCGCCGACTCGTTCTTCCCTTTCAGGATTGGCGGTGGCTGGTACCACGTCCCGCCGGCAATGAAAAGCCGATCCTTGCGTCGCAGCCACAAACTATGGGGCTTTGGGAGAAAGATGCTACCAGCAGTTGCCGCTCGCACAAACGTGACAGGGATTTAATGCGACTTTTGGGCCTAGGCGTGATAACCGCGCCTCCTGCCGGCTCGCCCCCAAGCCTGGTTCCGAATCGCGAAGACCAAACAGGGCGTTTTCCTTGAACCGCATCATTCCGCTCATCCTGGCGGTCGCTCTTTTCATGGAGAACATGGATTCGACCGTGATCGCGACGTCGCTGCCGGCGATCGCCGTCGATATCCATACCAGCCCGATCGCGCTGAAGCTGGCGCTGACGGCCTATCTGGTCTCGTTGGCGATTTTCATTCCGATCAGCGGCTGGATGGCCGACCGGTTTGGCGCCAAGAACGTGTTTCGCGCGGCAATCGCCGTCTTCATCGCGGGATCTGTGGCCTGCGCCTTCTCCAATTCGTTGACGGCCTTCGTCATATCCCGCTTCCTGCAGGGCATGGGCGGCGCCATGATGACGCCGGTCGGGCGCCTGGTGCTGGTGCGGGCGACGCCCAAGAGCGACCTCGTCGCGGCAATGTCCTGGCTCACCGTGCCGGCCCTCGTCGGACCACTGGTCGGGCCGCCGATCGGCGGCTTCATCACCACCTATTTCACCTGGCACTGGATCTTCCTCATCAACGTGCCGATCGGCCTCATCGGCATCTGGCTCGCGACGCGCTTTCTGCCTGAGACGGAATCCATCGAGACCCCGCCGCTCGACGTGCCCGGCTTCCTGCTGAGCGGGCTCGCGGCATCCGGCGTCGTCTTCGGTCTCTCCGTGGTCAGCCTGCCAGCCCTGCCACCAATGGTCGGCTTCATCACGGTGGCGACCGGCATCGTCTGCGGCGTGCTCTACCTTTTGCATGCGCGGCGCGCCGCCAACCCGCTGCTGGCGCTCGATCTGTTCCGCAATCAGGTGTTCCGCTCCTCCGTTCTCGGCGGTTCGCTGTTTCGCATCGGCATCGGCGCGGTGCCCTTCCTGCTGCCGCTGATGTTTCAGATCGGCTTCGGGCTGACGCCCTTCCAGTCCGGCATGATCACCTTCGTCTCGGCGATCGGCGCCATCGGCATGAAATTCGTCACCGCCCTGATCTTCCGTCTCGTCGGCTTCCGCCGGGTCCTGATCTCGGGCTCGCTCGTCGCCGCCGGCTCGATCGCCATCTACGGCTTCTTCACGCCGCAGACCCCTTATGTGCTGATGCTCTCGATCCTGCTGGTCGGCGGCTTCATCCGGTCGATGTTCTTCACCGGCGTCAACGCTCTCTCCTACGCCGATATCGCGCCCGCCGACACCAGCAAGGCGACGCCGATCACCGCCGTGTTCCAGCAACTGTCGATCGCGCTCGGCGTGTCGCTTGCGGGCGGCATACTGGAAGTGTCGACCGCCGTGCATGGCGGGCCGCTGACGCTGAGCGATTTCCACACCGCCTTCTTCATCGTCGCGGCGGTCTCGGCGACGGCATCGCTGACATTCCTGCGGCTCGCGCCGGATGCCGGCAGCGCTGTGTCCGGCCATGGCAGGCTGGCGACGCCCAAGACGCTGGAAACCGTCAGCACGCCCGGGAAGTAGGCGTTCCGTGAAGCCTGCCCTCCGCTAAGGCTCCGGGCGTTCGAACCCTTCAGAACGTCCACCTGACGTTCTGGTCCGCCTTCGGCGGAACGGCCAGGCCCTGCCCTTCGCTATAGCTCCGGGCGTTCGAACCCTTCAGAACGTCCAGTGGACGTTCTGATCCGCCTCGGCGGAACGGGTTCTCACCCCTTGAAATCCTTGGCGAGGAGGTAGAGCTCCACGGACTCGTCGCGAGAGGCCGGCGGCTTGATGTGCTGCACCGTGCGGAAATTCTGCTTCAGCCGGGCCAGCAATTCGTTTTCCGCGCCACCCTGGAAGGTCTTGGCCAGGAAATGGCCGCCCGGTTTCAACACCTGCAACGCGAAGTCGGCCGCCACCTCGCACAAATGCATGGTGCGCAGATGGTCGGTCCGGCGATGGCCCGTGGTCGGCGCGGCCATGTCCGACAGCACGACGTCCGGCTGGCCACCAAGAGTCTCGGACAGTTTCTGCGGCGCGTCGGGGTCGAGGAAATCCAGCAACAGCACGGGAGCGCCGGGCACGGCATCCATCTCGAGATAGTCGATGCCGACGACATGCGGGTTTTCGGCCGTCGACCTGGTGCGGGCCGCGGCGACCTGGCACCAGCCGCCCGGGGCCGCGCCGAGATCGATCACCTTCATGCCCGGCTTCAGGAGATGATGCTTGTCGTCGATCTCGATCAGCTTGTAGGCCGCGCGCGACCTGTAGCCGTCGGCCTTGGAGCGCTGAACATAGGGGTCGTTCATGTGGCGTTCGAGCCAGCGGCGCGACGATTCCTTCAGCCCGCTCTTCTTCTTGATCCTGGTCTTCAGCACGCGAATGCCTGCCGAGCCCGGCTTTCCCGGCTTCTTGGTCATGGCCTGATATCTCGTTGCGGCATGATCTCTCCCGACAACCGGCTTCCACTTTTCGGGATCATGCGTGGTTTTCCTGTCGGGGCATGATCTCTCCCGAAAACCGGTCTCCACTTTTCGGGATCATGCCCTGCCCCGCCCGTTGCCGCGCCAGACGCCGTCGTCGGCCATCAGTTCGCTCAATATGCCCTCGCGCAGGCCACGATCGGCGACGCGCAGGCGCTCGGACGGCCAGACATCCCGGATCGCCTGCAGGATGGCGCAACCCGCGAGCACGAGGTCGGCACGGTCGGCGCCAATGCAAGGATTGGCCACACGCTGCTGGAAATCCCAGCCGATCAGCTTCTCGATCATGCGATCGACGCTATGGCGATCCATCCACAGCCCGTCGACGCGCCGGCGGTCGTAGCGTTCAAGATCGAGATGGACGCCGGCCAGGGTCGTGACCGTGCCCGACGTGCCCAGCAGATGGAAATTCGGGCTGGCCAGGAGATGGCTCAGCCGGTCGCGGCCATCGAAAGCGGCAAGCCGCCCGGCGACATCGTCGACCATCGCGGCGAAGGTCTCGGGCGTCACGGTGCGCCCACCGAAACGCTCCGCCAGCGAGACGACCCCCACCGGCAGCGATGTCCAGGAGACGATGTGGTTGGCCAGCCGGGCAGAGCGGCGACCCGTCAGGTCGATGAGCGCGATCTCGGACGAGCCGCCGCCAATGTCGAACAGCACGACGCCTTGCGTCTCGCGCTCCACCAGCGAGCCGCAGCCGGAAACCGCCAGGCGCGCCTCGGTGCGGCGGTCGATGATCTCCAGCTTCAGCCCGGCCTCGCGCTCGACCCGCTCCAGGAACTCGACGCCGTTTTCGGCGGAACGGCAGGCCTCCGTGGCGATCAGCCTCGCCTTCCTGATCCTGCGGTTGCGCAGCTTGTCGCCGCAGACCTTGAGCGCCTCGACCGCGCGGTCCATCGCCGCCTGCCCGAGACGGCCGGTGGCCGAAAGGCCTTCGCCCAGCCTGACGATGCGCGAGAACGCGTCCACCACCCGGAACTGGCCGTGTCGGCCGGGCACGGCGATCAGCAGGCGGCAGTTGTTGGTGCCGAGATCGAGCGCCGCAAAGACCGGCAGCTCCTGCACGAAGGGACGGCGCTGTTCCTGGTGGGATCGTTGCGGCACCGAGATGACGGCCGGGGGTGCGACATGCTCCGGCTGGGGAGCGTTGTCCGGCGGCGGGGAACCCGTTACCGGCTCCGTGCCGGGACGCGCGTCATCGCGCGCGAAAACCTTGCGCCCGCGCCTTCGCTTGCGGCGCTTCTTGCCCCTGGTCTTCTGATTTGCGGATGCTTCGCCAGCCTCGGCGCCACCCGGCCGATGCCGCGCCTGATGGCTCGGCCGCCGTCCGGCGTTCCGGTTCCGCGCGCCCGATGACGTCGCGGAATGGCTGGATTCACCCACATCCGACGCGCCGGCGCCGGTGTCGTGGTCTTCCACTGTCGTTCCTTCCGGCGCCGCGCGAACCCGAGGACGGACGCAGCAGGCACTCTGTGTGTTTCAAGTTGGCGACAGACTAGCAGCGCCGTTCCGTATCACCAAGAGCGGGTGCGGCGAATTTTGCCGGCGGCTCCGCCAACCCGTCTTGGCGGTTGAATAGCCGGCTTCAATGAGGCATTGCTGAAAGACGGGCGGGTTCCTAAATCACCCCGATCTCAGCAGAAAGGAACGGATCGCAGCGCATGGCGGCAAGGCAATGAACTGGAGGCGCTACTTCTGGCCGGTCGTCGGCATCGCGGCGGTCATCTTCTCGATCCTGCTCCTCTGGCACGAGCTGCGCGGCGTATCGCTGGACGATGTCTGGGACGGCATCACGGCGATCCCCGCCAAGGGCTGGATACTCGCCGCGCTGAGTTCGGTGCTCGCCTATGCGGCGCTTGCCGGCTACGACCACATCGCCCTGCTGCACATCGGCAAGAGGGTGTCATGGCTATTCGTCACCCTGTGCTCCTTCACCACCTATGCGCTGTCGCACAACATCGGCGGCTCGGTGTTTTCGGGCGCGGTGATTCGCTACCGCGCCTACGGCACGCGCGGCCTGAGCGGCCAGGATGTCGGCGTGCTGGTGGCGATCTGCTGGATCACCTTCATCCTCTCCACCATCCTGATGCTTGGGCTGGTGCTGGTGCTCGAACCGCAGATCCTCGATCGCTTTTCGGGCATGGAGCATCACGGCCTCTCCGAAGCGGCTGGCATCGCCATGCTGCTGCTGATTGTCGCCTATGCCTTCGGCAGTTGGCTGCACCTGCGCCCGCTCAAGATCGGCTCCTTCCAGATCCACTACCCGGCGTTGCCGATCGTTGCCCGGCAATTGCTGATCGGGCCGGTGGAGCTCATCGCGGCGGCCGCCATCATCTATTTCGCCCTGCCCGCCGCACATAACCCTGGCTATTTCGTCGTGCTCGGCGTGTTCCTGGTGTCGTTCTCGGTCGCTCAGATCTCGCACGCGCCAGGCGGCCTCGGCGTCTTCGAAGTGGTGTTCCTGGCTGGGATGTCCGACATGGACCCGGTCGCGGTGCTCGCCGCGCTGCTGGTGTTCCGCCTGTTCTACCTGATCGCGCCATTGATCATCGGGCTGGGCGTGGTGCTGTTTTTCGAGCGTTCGCAGTTCAGCCGCAGCCGTGGTTGAACGCCACGCCGACCAACGATCAGAAACCTTGCGGTTGAATGGCCAAGCAGGCTTGACTATTTTCCAGTGACGGCTACAAGGCAGCGCTCACAGCGGCTCGCCGCTCGGCCCGCGCGGTTCATGACCGCGCCTGCTGGGGAATAGGTTAACGGTAGACCCACGGACTCTGACTCCGTTAGTCCTGGTTCGAATCCAGGTTCCCCAGCCAGTTTCTTTCAAAGCATCTCCGGCTTGCGGCGAAAAGCTTTTCATTTCGACGATCTATTGGAGAGTAGCCATGCCAGCCTCAACCTATCGACGCTTTATTGTTCACATTTCCGTGTGCAGTACGGATTTCATGTAGAAGGCCGTTGTATTTTCTGCCCTTAGCATAGATTTTAGGAGTGCCTAATGAATACCTATTTCTGGGATAGGAGGCCTAGATGGGGACCCGATCGATTAAAGCTGCTGCCATTCTCTTCTCGCTTACATTTTTTTCAATGCCTGCATATGCGAAACTGCATCATCACCACGCCCAAAGAAATCAAGTACCAAGTAGAGCCGCTTTAGAAATACTTTTGCACCAAGCAGTCGCCAATATGCCAAAAGGATCGGTGATTACTTCAGGAATATGGCAGGTGGGTCAGGGGACAAATGGACAGCCAGATGCGGTTGCTCCAGTTCACAAACTAACAGACCATCCGCTCGTTACAGTTTACTGTGCGCAGAATTCTGTTAACGCTCAATATGTTGTCGACAACGCCGAAAATGTGGCCGGCGGCGTCGTTCAGCACGACATCTATGCCGGAAACGCCGAAGCGCATTATGCAGCCAGCCTGACCCTGACGAAGCGCGGCAAAAGCGTGTCCGAGGGGTATTACATCGTCTCCGGTCCGGCAAAATAAAGTCTCCTGAGGCGGCGACTCGAACTGCGCCAAGACGGACTGCGCCTTGTCGGTGCGCACGCGCCCACCGGGTACCTCCTGCGAGGTGTGCCTCACTCAGCCGCAGTGGCCGGTGGGGCACGGCGCCCTATGACTGTCGCGGGCTTGCCGGCCGCCTGGGCGACGACGCCAGAACCTCAATCCGCGGCAGTCATCCACCGGGCGAAGCTCTCGGCAACAGCCAGAACCGCCGCGTGAATCGGTCCCGCTGTAAGACTGGGCAGAACCGAAGCGTCGACGATGAAGAGATTGTCGAGCGCCTTGAACCGAAGATTCGCATCGACCGGGGCGTCCGTGTCCTTGCCCATCCTGCAGGTGCCGCAGGGGTGATGATGGGTGATGACCGACCGCGCTATGAAACTGTCGATCTCCGCCTCACCGTTCAGGGGACCGGGTAGCAGTTCGCGCTCCCTCCAATCGGCGAGTTCTTCCCGATGCCCGATCTCTCTTGCTGCTTCCAGGGCTCGACGAAACAAGTCCCTGTCGCGGCCGGTTTGTAGATAGGCGGGATCGATGATCAGGCGGTCGCCGAGTTCCGGTCCGCTGATGCGCAGGCTGCCGCGGCTCGTCGGATGCGTGATTCCGAACAGCAACGAGTAGGCCGAGCCGGCCGCCGGCGCCTGGAAGCACTCGGAGACGATCGGGGCGACGCCGCAGCCGACGACGATCTCGGGCTGGCCTCCAGCAGTGAAGCTGCCGGCGCGCATGTAGGCCATCGACTCGGAATGCTGGAGGCGCGACGGTGGAACGGGCCTGCGGGCCGCATAGAGATTGCCCGCTCCCAGCAGATGGTCCTGAACGTTGCGACCGATTTCCGGCACATCGATCAGGCAAGCGACACCAGCGGCGTCGAGTGTGTGCTCGGGGCCGATGCCGGAGCGCATCAGCAAGGCCGGCGTCTCCAGCGCGCCGGCGCATAGCACCACTTGATCCGCAAGGACCTGCGCAGGGCTACCGTCCCGCCGCACGATTTCGAGGCCGCGAACATGGTTGGCGTTAACGACAAGCCGCCGCACCCGCGTTTCTCCCAGGATCGTCAGGTTCGGACGGCTTCGAACAGCCGGCGTGAGCCATGCATCGGCCACGGTGACCCGCCGCCCGTCGCGAATGTTGAGCGAGTTCGGGGTAACGCCGATCATCTGCCCGCTATTGTGGCCTTCGAGGCGCGGCAACCCCAGGGATGCGCCGGCCTCTATGTAGGCGCGCGCGACCGGGCTTACTTCGTCGCCCGGCAGATAGACGGGCATCGGCCCGCCCCTGCCGTAAAGGCCATTGCCGCCGAGCGGGTGATCCTCAAGCGCCTGGAACGCGGGCAGCAGGCTATCCCAACTCCACCGGCTGTCGCCGGTCGCCTCGACCCACGCCTGGAAATCCGACGGATGGCCGCGCATGTAGCCCATCGCGTGCAGGCAGCTCGAGCCGCCGACCAACCGACCGCGCGCCCACCGATGCACCCTGCCCGCCGTGCCGACCTGCGGCTCCGTGTGATAGTCCCAGTCGTAGCTGCGACCCTGGAGCGCCGGCCAGGCGGCGGGGTTCCAGATGTCCGGATCTTTCGCCTCCCCGCCCGCCTCGATCAGCAGTACGCGGCGGGCCGGTTCCTCGCTCAGCCGCGCTGCAAGCAACGCGCCAGCCGAGCCGCCGCCGACGATGACGACGTCGGCATTCGGTTCGCGCTCCACCTTCACCCCGGTCATCGTCACTCCCATCGCTCTTGCCTTCGACAGCGGCACGGCAAAGCGCCAGCGCGCCGATCCACGTTCGGCGGCTACCCAATCCCAAACGTCATGGAAGCCCAGACGTCATCAAGGATTTCGGTTCCCGGACGGTAGTCCAGCTTCGAAACCTAGACCCCGCTGTCCATGGATATCTTGGCCGCCGCCTTCGCCTTCAGAAGGTGTCTTTTCGACGCCTTTCGGGCGGCCTTCTCGTCGCCGGCGGCGATCGATTCATATATCTCCCGCATCTCCGCCAGGCTGCTTTGCGCCCTGCCCTTGAGAGACATCGACCTTCCTCGAAAGAAGCTGATCCTGGCCACAAGGCCGCGATGGACCTCCTCGAGGATGGGGTTGCCGCAGTTGGCCAGGATGATCGAATAGAAGTCGGCCGCGGTCATGACCTGCGCAAGGCTGTCATTGCTGGAGGCCGCCTCTTCGAAGGCGGACAGGGATTTCTCGAGCTCCCGCAACTGTTCCGCCGGAATTCTCGACGCGCACCGTCCGGCTGCCTCGACTTCCACCAGCTCCCGCACCTCGTAGATCGCCGTCGCCTCTTCCCATGAGAGCGCCGGTATCGCTGGCCCGCGATTGGGCACGATCTCGATCAGGCGCTCGGCCTCGAGACTGCGCAATGCCTCCCTCAGCGAGGGGCGACTGACGCCCAGCTGCGTGCACAACTGGCTTTCGATGAGGCGGCTTCCCGGCTGGAACAGGCCGGACAGGATGGCGAGCCGCAGCTTGTCGACAGTCTCCTGCTGCACTGTTCGTGGCGAAATCCGCAAATTCAGATCGGGCCGCATCGGTCACGTCTCATGGGCTATGGGTCACAATCCAGCGCATCATAGGCGACGCCAAGGATATTGGACAGCAGGAACAGCCAGATTGTCAATTCTGAAGATTGCAAGAATGTCAGACAATCCTGTTGACGGACCCCGTGATTGTATGATCCTCTTGCGACAGACGAGCAGCAGGTGAGGATCCCTAGACATGGCGACAGACGTGCTTTCCGGTCGGCCGAGCTCGCGACGCATCGACACGGATCGCATCTCCCTGAATGTCCGTCAGACGGGCAACGGCCCGCTGATGCTGTTCTTCCATGGCATCACCTCCAACTCCGCGGTTTTCGCACCGCTGATGGCAAGGCTCTCGGATCGCTTCACGACGATAGCGGTCGACCAGCGCGGCCACGGCCTGAGCGACAAGCCGGAAAGCGGCTATGAGGCGAACGACTACGCGGACGACATCGCCCATCTCATACGCACGCTCGACCGGGGCCCCGCCATCCTCGTCGGGCATTCGCTCGGCGCGAGGAATTCCGTCACCGCGGCGGCGAGAAACCCGGACCTGGTGCGGTCGGTTATAGCAATCGACTTCACGCCCTATATCGAGACCGACGCACTTGACGCCCTGGAGAGCCGGGTGAATGCCGGGGACCAGGTTTTCAGGGATGTCGAAGCCGTCCAGGCATATCTCGCGGGCCGCTATCCCAACATTCCCGCCGACGCCATCAGGATCAGGGCCGAGAGCGGCTACAGGCCGGTCGAGGGCGGACTGCGCCCGCTGGCGTCGCCGACGGCGATGGCCCAGACCGCCAGGGGCCTGCGCGCGGATCTCTCACAGGCCTATCGCGACGTGACGAAGCCCGTCCTCATCGTGCGCGGCGAACAGAGCAAGCTGGTTTCGGCGGAGGCGCTGGCAAAGACCAGCCGGCTGCGGCCCGACCTGCCCGTCGTCGTCGTCCCCGGCGCCGACCATTACGTCAACGAGGTCTCTCCGGAGATCACCCTGAAAGCCATCACCAATTTCATCGACGCCTGACGGCTTCCACGCCGTCTTCTTGTACGCAGCAGCAGGATAGAAAATGGCCAATGTAAACAAAACCCCGGGCAAAGCGCGTCGTGCCGAAGTCGCCGGCGGCGGCTTTGCCGGCCTGACAGCCGCCATCGCCCTGCGGCAGAACGGCTGGGACGTCAGACTGCACGAAAAAAGCTCCGAACTGCGGGCATTCGGCGCAGGCATCTATCTCTGGCACAACGGCCTTCGCGTCCTCGAAGGGCTGGGCGCGCTGGACGAGGTTCTCCAGGGGTCGCACACGCCTCCGACCTACGAGACCTGGATGCACAACAAGTCCGTCTCCAAGGAGACGTTCAACGGCCTCCCCTGGCGCATCATGACCCGCAGCCACCTGCATGACGCGCTGGTCAACCGCGCCCGCGCGCTGGGTGTCGACATATCAGTCAATTCGGAAGCGGTCGCCGCCGACCCCGAGGGCCGCCTGACCCTCCAGACCGGCGAGGTTCTCGAAGCCGACCTGATCGTCGGCGCCGACGGTGTCGGTTCCAAGGTCAGGGATTCCATCGGTTTCAAGCAGGATCGGTGGATTTCGAAAGACGGACTCATCCGGCTGATCGTTCCGCGCAAGAAGAAGGAACTCGGCCACGGCGAGTGGGACAACACCATCGACATGTGGAACTTCTGGCCGCGCGTCCAGCGTATCCTCTACTCGCCCTGCAACGAGAACGAGCTCTATCTTGGCCTCATGGCTCCAGCCGCCGATCCACGCGGGTCGAGCGTCCCGATCGATCTCGAGGTCTGGGTCGAGATGTTCCCTTTCCTGGAGCCGTGCCTGGTCGAGGCGGCGAAGCTGAAGACCGCGCGCTACGACAAGTACGAGACGACCAAGCTGGACAGTTGGACGAGAGGCAAGGTCGCCCTCGTGGGCGATGCCGCGCATGCCATGTGTCCGGCCCTTGCCCAGGGCGCCGGCTGCGCGATGGTCAACGCCTTCAGCCTGTCGCAGGACCTGGAGGCAGGTTCTTCGGTCGAGGACGCGCTTGTCGCATGGGAGAAGCGCATCCGCCCGATCACCGATCGCTGCCAGGCCCTTTCCGGCGATTACGCCGCGAACCGCTCGCTTTCGAAGGGCAACATGTTCACGCCGGCCGCGCTGGAGGCAGCGCGATACGACCCGCTGCGCCGCGTCTTTTCGTGGCCGCAGTAAAGCCGGGCAAACCGGGCAAGAAAATCAATAGGCGCGACAAAAGTCGCGCTCTCCTCGGGAGACGGGAATGGATCATTCGGTGGAAGTTGAAAAAAACTATGATGTGCGGGGTTGGTTTTCCACCGTTCATGAGATCCGGCATGACGGCGGAAAGCCGGGCGACAGCCTCATCAAGGTCGCGGTTGGCGTCGTCATACGCAATCCTTACGCCGGCAAGTTCGTGGCCGACCTGTCGGAGCTGACGAAGCCCAGCCCGGCCATTGGCCACGCGCTCGGCGAACGCGCCGTGGCGCTGCTGGGCAACCGACCGGTCGAGAGCTACGGCAAGGGCGGCATCGCCGGCACGGCCGGCGAACAGGAACATGTCGTCGCCTGCATCACCACGGTGTTCGGCGATCCGCTTCGCCAGCAGGTGGGTGGCGGCAAGGCCTGGATATCGTCCGCCAGCAAGGTTGCGGCGGCCGGCACGGCTATCGATATTCCGCTCGCCCACAAGGACGAGCTCTACATCCGCTCGCACTATGATGCCGTCACCTTCTCGGTGCCGGATGGCCCACGCCCGGACGAGCTGCTGATCTGTGTCGCGGTCGCCTCCGGTTCGCGTGTGCACCAGCGCGTCGGCGGCAAGACGGTCGCCGACCTCGAAACCGCCGTCTAGTTCGATTGACGTTTCTGTAAGGAAGATTTTCATGCCCCTGAACATCAAGGACCTCAAGATTACCTCGTCGGATTTCCAGCCGCTTGGGAAGCTCCGCGACGAGCACGCCGGCGACAAGGGCAACGTCCTGCCGAAACTCACGGTCAGCGGCGTCCCGGCCGGCACGAAGGAGCTCGCGGTGATCTGCCACGATCCGGACGCGCCCCTGGCCAACGGCTTTACGCACTGGGTGGTGTACGGCATCGATCCGTCGACGACAGACCTTTCGGACGCGCAGGAAAAGTTCCGCGTCGGCCCCAACGGCGCCGGCCACATGCAATATTACGGCCCCCAGCCGCCCGCGGGCCATGGCGAGCATCACTACTATTTCTGGGTCTATGCGCTGGACACCAAGGTCGAGGGCACGCCCAACAGGGAAGAGTTCCTGCAGAAATACGCCGGCAACATCATCGAGCAGAACCGGATCGTCGGCATCTACCAGAACCACTGAAATTCCCGGCGCCGGCGATCGATAACAACAATAAAAATGATCGCAGGCGCCGTGTAATGGGAGAATTCGAGAGTGACCAAGAACAGTTCCGCTCGTGACACGGTTTTCGAGGAACTCGTAACCGCCACGAAAATCCTTCTGAACGAAGGCATCCTGGATACGTTCGGGCATATCAGCGCCCGCGATCCGGAAGACCCAGCAAGCTTCTTCCTGGCGCAGAAGCTTGCGCCAAGCCTGATAACGGTCAACGACATCCAGCGTTTCAACCTCGAGGGTGAGACGACGGACAATCGGCCGTCCTATCTGGAACGCTACATCCACAGCGAGATTTACAAGGCGCGCCCCGACGTCCAGTGCGTGCTCCACAGCCATTCTCCGGCTGTCCTGCCCTATTGCTTCGTCGACCAGCCGTTGCGGCCGGTGACCCATATGGGCGCTTTCATGGGCGAAAGCGTGCCGGTCTATGAAATCCGCGACAAGCGCGGCGACGAGACGGATCTCTTCGGCGGCGGCCACGATGTCTGCGCCGACATCGCCGAGAGTCTCGGCAACCAGACCGTTGTCCTCATGGCACGCCACGGCGTCGTCAACGTCGGCAATTCGGTGCGAGAGGTCGTCTTCCGCGCCTTCTATCTCGAGCAGGAAGCGGCGGCGCTTACGGCTGGCCTGCGGATCGGCAACGTCAAGTATCTGTCGCCGGGCGAGGTCAAGACGGCCGGAAAACTCGTCGGCAAGCAGATCGACCGGGGATGGGATCACTGGTCGCAGCGTCTCAGGGAGGCCGGCCTGGCCTAGCGCCGGCGAGTCTTCGAACACCCCTGGCAGGGCGCGATCCTTGCCGGGACATCCAGCCCGGATCTCGAAAACTCTCCGGGGCCAGAGCGTCAGGCGAAAGCAGTAGAACCATGCCGCACGCACAAAGCTACGATTACATCATCGTCGGGGCCGGATCGGCCGGTTGCGTGCTGGCCAATCGGCTGAGCGCCGATCCTGCATGTTCGGTGCTGTTGCTCGAGGCCGGCGGCTGGGATCGCGACCCGATGATCCACATACCACTCGGGTGGGGCAAGATCCTGACCGAGCGTCGTCACGACTGGATGTATTTCTGCGAGCCGGAGGACAATGTCGGCGGGCGCAAGGTCGAATGCGCGCGCGGCAAGGTCATCGGCGGATCGTCGTCGACCAACGCCATGGCCTATGTGCGCGGAAATCGCGGGGATTACGACCGCTGGGCCGCCAATGGGCTCAGCGACTGGTCGTATGACAGGGTGCTTCCCTATTTCCGCAAGCAGGAAAGCTGGGAAGGCGGCGAGAGCCGTTTCCGGGGCGGCTCCGGCCCGGTGAGCACGCAGTTCTGCCGCTACAAGGACACGCTGATCGAGGCGTTTGCGCAGGCCAGCGTCCAGGCAGGTTACCCGCAGACGGATGATTACAATGGCGAGCGGCAGGAAGGTTTCGGCCGTCTCCAGATGACGATCTCGAAAGGCCGGCGCAGTTCCACCGCGTCCGCCTATCTGCGGCCGGTGCTGAAGCGGCCCAACCTGACCGTCCTGACGGAGGCGATGGCGACGAACATCGTCCTGGAAGGCACGCGCGCCACCGGCGTCACGATAAGCCATCAGGGCAGCGAACGGACGGTCATCGCCCGGAGGGAAGTCCTGCTCTCGGGCGGCGTGATCAACACGCCGCAACTGCTGATGCTGTCCGGCATCGGGGCGCCGGACGAGCTCGCCGCGCATGGCATCCAGACGCGGGTCGGCCTGCCGGCGGTCGGCAAGAACCTGCAGGATCACGTCTCGGTCATCCTCATGTATCGGCGCCGCGATCCTGGCCCGTTCCTGCACAACATGCGCGCGGACCGGATTGGCCTGGACTTCGCCAAGACCTACCTCACGGGACGCGGTTTTTCGGGAGATGTGCCCGGCGGGGTCGTCGCCTTCCTGAAAAGCGGCCCGGAGCGGCCATTGCCGGACGTGCAACTGCTCTTCACTGCGGCTCCGCTCGCCGCATGGCCCTATTTCAAGCCGTTCAAGGCCCCCTTCCCGGATGGGTTCGCGACACGGATCGTGGCGACCCAACCCGAAAGCCGCGGATCGGTGAAACTAGCTTCGGCCGATCCGTCGGCGGCGCCGCTGATCCACCAGAATTTCCTCGCCTCGCCGAAGGACTGGCAATCGCTGCGCGCCGGCTTCCGGGTGGCAAGGGACCTCGCTGCGCAACCCTCCATGCAGCCCTTCATCCAGGCGGAGTTCTTTCCCGGCCCCAAGTGCCAGAGCGACGACGAGATCGACGAGCATATCCGCAAGACCTCCATCACGGTGCACCATCCGGCCGGGACCTGCCGCATGGGCGTCGACGCGGCCTCGGTGGTCGACCCGGAACTGCGCCTTCGCGGCGTCGACGGCCTGCGCGTGGTGGACGCCTCCGTCATGCCCGACCTGGTCTGCGGCAACATCAATGCGGCAGTGATCATGATCGCCGAGAAAGCCGCCGACCTCATCGCGGCATCGAAAGCAGCAACGGAAAGCAGGGCAGCGTGATGATCCAGCGTATCGCCATCATAGGTCTGGGCACGATGGGGCCGGGCATGGCCGCGAGGCTTGCCAGGGGCGGCCTGCATGTGACCGCCTACGACGTCGCGCCAGCCGCGATCGAGCGTGCTCGATCGATGCTGGGCATAGCCGAGACTGTTCTCGATTCCCTCGGCGTCGCGGCCCCGTCGGCCGGCGCCGGATCGGTCCGCTTCACCGACGATATCGGCGATGCGGTGGCGGGCGCCGACCTCGTCATCGAGAACGTGCCCGAGAACATTTCGATCAAGGCTGAAGTCTATCGCGCGATCGATGGGCTGATCCCGTCGGACACGATCGTAGCGTCCGACACCTCCGGCATCCCAATCACCAAGCTGCAGGCGCATATCTCGCATCCCGAGCGGATGGTGGGCATGCACTGGTCGAACCCGCCGCACATCATCCCGATGATCGAGGTGATCGCCGGCGAGAAGACAGCGCCGCAGACCGTGGCGACGATCCGCGACCTGATCCGCTCGATCGGCCTTCTGCCGGTGGTGGTGAAGAAGGACGTTCCGGGCTTCGTCGAGAACCGTGTTCTCTATGCACTGCTGCGCGAGGCGGTCGACCTTGTCGAGCGCGGCGTCATCGAGCCGGAAGATCTCGACACATGCGTCTCCTGGGGCATCGGCTACAAGATCGCGGTGATCGGGCCGATGGCCCTGCTCGATATGGCGGGCCTGGATATCTACAAGTCCGTCTCGTCCTTCCTCAACGCCGATCTCTCCAACCGCGACGATGTCGCGCCGATGGTGCTGGAGAGGACCAACGCCTCGAAATTCGGCATCAAGTCGGGCGAAGGCATGTTCTCCTATACGCCGGAGCAGACCAAGGCGCTGCAAGCCGACCGCGCGCGCAAGCTCGTCGCGGTGCGGCGCATCCTGGAAGGGCGGGAATAGACGATGACGCGTCTTCCCCACAGTGTCGGCCGGATTGGGGAGTTCGTCGCGACGGCGGTTTGTGCCGGGCGCGCCTGCCTCGCTCGGTTGACGCCAGCGAATGGAGCGGCAAGCCATGCGCATTGAACCCATTCGAGCAGCCGGCGGCCGTCCGGCCCATATCCGCCACGACGACGACCTGATCCTGGCCAAGGGCGTTTCGGTGGTCATGGCCAAGCAACTGGTTCTGCAGAACATCGATCTGTCGATTCCGAAAGGATCGTTCGTCTCGCTCATTGGTCCATCGGGCTGTGGCAAGAGCACCTTGCTGAAGGTGCTGGCGGGGCTCGTGAACCCGACAAGCGGCAGCGTTTCGATCGCCGGGCTTTCGCCGGTCGAGGCTGCGCGCAAGCGCATGATCGGCCTCGTCTTCCAGGACGCCAACCTGCTGCCGTGGAAGAACGCCGTCGACAACGCGTCGATGCTGCTCAGCATTGCCGACAAGTCGCTCTCGCGCGCGGAGCTGCGGTCGCGGGGACAGGAAATGCTGGAGCTGGTGGGACTGGGCGACAGCGCCCACAAGCGCCCCCATGAATTGTCCGGCGGCATGCGCCAGCGCGTTGCCATCGCGCGGGCGCTCGCGCTCGATCCGGCGGTGCTGCTGATGGACGAGCCGTTCGGCGCGCTCGACGCCATCACCCGCGATTCCATGGGCCAGTCGCTGCTGGAGATCTGGCAGCGCACCGGCAAGACCATCGTGCTCGTCACCCACTCCATCGACGAGGCCATTCACCTGTCGCGGCATGTCCATGTGCTGGGCATCAAGCCGGGGCGGATCACCGAGAGCCTCGATATCGGCCTGCCCTACCCGCGCGACCTGTCGGTGACCGAGGATCCTGAATTCGTCAGGCTGGTCGTCCAGCTTCGCACGATGCTGCGCGCCAGCCATCAGCCGGGAGGCGCGTCATGAGCGACCAGCCCATCAATCTCTCGGAGTCGCGGTTCGCCTCTAACTGGGGCGCTGCGACCGGCAGTTGGCTGCCGGCGGTCATCCTTCTGCTGGCCACGATCGTGGTGTGGGAAGCCGTGGTGCGGATTTTCGCCATATCCGCCTTCATCATCCCCGCCCCCTCCGAGATCGCACAATCGCTTGTCGCGCAATGGGGGACCTTGATGCAGGCCACGCTGGTGACGGCCGGCGAAATCCTGTTCGGCTTCCTCGTCTCCGTCGTGGTCGGCGTCGTCATCGCGCTGGTCATCGTGCGCTTCGACTGGCTGGGGCGGGCGCTTTATCCGCTGGTGGTCCTGTTCCAGAACGTGCCCAAGGTGGCGCTTGCGCCGATCTTCATCCTCTGGTTCGGCTACGGGCTGGCGCCCAAGATCGGCCTGATCCTGGTCATCGCCTTCTTTCCGGTGACGCTGTCGATGCTGGCGGGCATGCAGTCGGTCGACCGCTCGCTGCTGTCGCTGATGAATTCGGTCGGCGCCAGTCAGACGCAGATCCTGTTCAGGATCCGCGTTCCGCATTCGCTGCCGAGCCTGATGGCCGGAACCAAGATCGCCGCCACGCTGAGCGTGATCGGCGCCATTGTCGGCGAATTCGCCGGTGCCTCGGACGGGTTGGGCTACGTTATCCAGTTTGCCTCGACACAGCTCGACACCGCGCTGGTCTTCGCCGCCCTGCTCCTCGTTTCGGTGCTGGGCATCGCTTTCTACTACGCGGCCGAGATTCTCGAACGCATCGTGGTGCCGTGGGCACCGAAATTCAGCCACGCCTAGGGTTTCCTGGGACAGCCAACGTCAGGAAGGATCGATCAATGCTGAGACGCTCACTCATCAAGGCAGCCGCGCTCGCGGCGTGTGTCGGGACACTCGGCCTTTCGAGCGCTGCCCTGGCGGCGGACAAGGTCAACGTTCAGCTCGACTGGGTGGTGCGCGGCAACCACGCCATGTTCTTCGTCGGCAAGGAAAAAGGCTTCTTCGCCAAGAACGACATCGACGTCGCCGAGATCCGCAAGGGTTCGGGTTCGCCCGATGCCATGCGGCTGGTCGGCAACGAAAACGCCGATTTCGGCTTCGGCGATCTCCCCACCCTCGCAGTCGCGCGCTCGCAGAATGTCCCGGTGGTGGCCCTGGCCGCCGTCAACCAGCACTCGCCGCTGGCGATCATCTCGCTGGCCAAGACGGTGAAGCTCGCCAAGCCCGCAGACCTCAAGGGCCTCACCATCGGCATTCATCCGGCAGGCTCGACCTACATCTTCTTCAAGGGCTTCCTGGCGGCCAATGGCCTGACCGAGAAGGACATGACGCTGAACAGCGTCTCGCCGCCCTATGAAAGCTACCTGCTGCTGGGCCGGGTCCAGACGGTTGTCGGCTATGTCGACGCCGAGGTTCCCGAACTGGAGGCCAAGGCGGGCGGTCCCGGCTCGCTCAGCATCATGATGGGCGCGGACCATGGCTGGAAGGCCTACGGCTCGGGCCTGTTCACCTCGGAGAAGATGATCAAGGACAAGCCGGAGGTCGTCGCCCGCTTCGTCAAGGCGTATCGGGAGGCCTTCGATTATGTCGTTGCCCATCCGGAAGAGGCGGCCGAGATCACCGCCAAGGCGGCGCCCGGCTATGCCGACAAGAAGGACGTGCTGCTGGCGCAGATCAACGCCGACATCGCATCGACCTTCACCAGCCCGGACACCAAGGAACACGGCCTTGGCTGGATGACCAAGACTCAGTGGGAAGAAACACTGAAGACGCTCACCGACCAGGGCGTGCTCAAGACGGCCCTGCCCGCTGACGGCGTCTTCACCGACAAGTTCCTGGCGAAGGAATAGGCTCTATGACGCGAGCGGACGGATCGATGCGCGCCTACCGGCACACCAGGCTTTCCTGCTCCACGTCGCAGGCGACCGCGCGCGTTCCCTTGGCCGCATCGGTGCGGTCGAGGGCGATCTGTACGCGGGTCGCGTATGCACGGCCCGAAAGGCCGCACCACAGCCGCTCGATCGGCAGGTTCTCGCGCTTGTCGTTGAGAATGGTGAAGGTGCCGGTCTTGGGATCGAACCACAGTTCGACGCGGGCGCTCTTGCCCGGCTCCACCGTGGCGATCCCGGCCGAATACCAGTGGGCGAAATCGGCGTTGCAGGAAACGCCTTCCTTGCCCGCATTCGAAATCGTCAGCGGCACCATGTCGAGCCCATCAGTGCCCTTCCGGACAATCACATGGTGCAACTCAACCGCGTTGGCGAGGGACGTGAACGCCAGAACCACCGGGAGGGCATAACGGATTTTCACTTTGCCTGAACTCCATACTTGTTTTGATCAGGCAGTCTATCTCGCTTTTGCGCAATAACAATAAGAATATTACCTGGGAATCTAAACAAAGAGGGTAACATGTTAAAGCTTCTGAAGAGCAGTGTAAGTGCAGTTATTCTGAGCAGCGTCTTGCTCGGCAGCGCCATTGCCGGCGAAGTAAAGTCGATCGCCATCCTGACACCAGAGGAAGGCACCGACTACGGCTGGAACCAGCAAGGTATCGACGCCGCCAAGGCGGCCGGCAAGGCCGCCGGCGTCGAAGTGGTCGTGGCCCAGGGCCTCGGCTATGGCGACGTTCGCCCCACCCTGCGGGAACTCGCCTCCGACGGCGCCAGCCTGCTGATCGCGCATGCCAGCGGCTACAACACCTCGGCGCCTGAAATCGCCAAGGAGCTGAAGGTTCCGGTGGCGATCGTCGATACGCCGAACGGCCTGGAGAAGGGCCTCGTCGCAGACTACACGCTGAGCGGCCACCAGGGCGCCTATCTTGCCGGTCGTCTGGCCGCCAAGATGTCGCGCTCGAAGTCCGTGGGCATCGTCGTGTCGGGCGAACCTCCGTCATGGAACTCGCAGTCGGCGGCGTTCGCCCAGGGCGTGAAGGCGGAGAACCCGGACGTCAAGATCACCTACGCGGTGATCGGCCCGGCCGCCTACAGCGATGCGGCCGGCGGCAAGCGCGTCACCGAAAGCGTGATCGCCTCTGGCGCCGACATCATCTTCGGCCAGGGCAACGGTTCCAGCTTCGGCATGCTGCAGGCGGTCGAGACGACCAAGGCCGCGGATGGCGGCAAGGTCTATTTCATCGACGTCATCGGCGACAAGTCGCCGATCGACAAGGGCTTCCTGCTGTCGTCGGTGGTGTGGAACATCGAGCCTGTCTACGCGGCGATGATCGCCGACCTGAAGGCCGATACCTTCGGCACCAAGCACTATGCGATCGGCCTCAAGGACGATTCCGTGAAGCTGCTGAAGACCGCCGCGATCCCGGACAAGGTCTGGTCCGAAATCCAGGCGGTGCGCGAGGACATCATTTCCGGCAAGATCAAGGTCGATCCGGTCTATGATGCCGCCGCCGTCAGGGCGCTGATGACGAGTGTCGCGAAGTAAGCGATCCGAAGTCGACTGCCGGAAGGGCGACCGGTTCGCCCTTCCGGCAGATACCTGTGTTCCAGTGCTGGGCTGTCATGAGCAATCTTTCTTCATCGCCCGCCGACAGGCGCGACATCGTCGCGCTTGAAGGCGTGACCAAACGATTTCCCGGCATCGTCGCCAACGACAGCGTCGACCTGTCGATCCGACCCGGCGAGGTGCACGTGCTGCTCGGCGAGAACGGCGCTGGGAAATCCACCTTGATCGGCATGCTGTCAGGCCTGCAGCAGCCGGATGAAGGACGCATACTCGTCGACGGCAAGCCGATGCCGATCACATCGCCACGCCATGCGCTGGCGCTCGGCATCGGAACGGTCTTCCAGCATATGATGCTGGTGCCAACCCTGACCGTGGCGGAGAACCTCCTTCTCGGCGGGCCCTGGTGGCAGCGGCCCAAGACCGAGGAACTCGAGGCCCGCGTCGCGGAGATAACCAGCAGCCTCGGCATCACGGTGAAGCTGCATGCCAAGGTTTCGGAACTCTCGCTCGGCGAGCAGCAGCAGGTCGAAATCCTGCGCGCCATGGTGCGCAACAGCCGCCTCCTTATCCTCGATGAATCCACGTCGATGCTGACGCCAAAAGGCATCGAGGAGCTTGGCGCGCTGATGCGCCGCCTCGTCGAACAGGGACTGGCGATCGTCTTCATCACCCACAAGCTGAAGGAGGCTGCGGCCTTCGGAGACCGTATCTCGGTGCTCAAGCTCGGCCGCAAGGTCGGTGAAATTCCGCCCGAGCGGTTTCGGGCGCTCGGCGAGCAGGAGATCATCTCGGAGATCGTGGAACTGATGTTTGGCCAGCAGAAGGGCGATCCCGAAGCGGTCGAACGCCCTGCCCGCGCGGTCCAGGCCGAAGCGGCGCCGCTGCTCAGGGTTGTCGACCTTGCCGTGGCGCCGACCGACAACGCGCCCGGCCTGTCGTCGATCTCGTTCGACATTCGCCCGGGCGAGATACTTGGCATCGCCGGCATTGACGGCAACGGTCAGAAGCAGTTGGCAGAGGCACTGGCCGGCCAACGCGCGGCAACCGGCGGTTCGGTACGGCTGGAGGACACCCCGATCGAGGCGCTGAGCGTCGGCGAACGTCGCCAGCGCGGCCTTCGCTACCTGACCGACGACCGGCTTGGCGAAGGCACTGTCGGCACGTTCCCCGTCTCCATCAACTTCTTCCTCAAGCAGGTCGGCGCGGCGCCCTTCTGGCGCGGCGGCGTCGAGCAGCGCGCCGAGATCGACAGGCGCGCGAGCGAGCTCGTGCGCGAATACGACGTGCGCACCCCAAGCCTGAAGACACCCGTCGCGCGGCTTTCGGGAGGCAACATCCAGAAGGTGCTTCTGGCGCGCGAGCTGGCCGAAGGCGCCAAGGTGGTGATCTTCAACAAGCCGACCTATGGGCTCGACCTCGCCAACACGCTGGCCTCACGCCAGCGCATCCGCGACACGGCGGCGCGCGGCCTGGCCGTACTGCTGATCTCCACCGACCTCGAGGAGTTGCTCAGCATGTGCCACCGCATCGCCGTCATCGCCAACGGATCGCTTGTCGGAACCGTCGCGAATACAGACGACGCCCGCACCAGGGTCGGTCGCCTGATGATCGGACTTGCAGCATGAGCATCGATACCGCCCCCACCGTCAGCGCCACCTCGCTCGACGCCACGAGCAGCGCCGCGACGCGCCGCGACATACTGCGCCGGCTGCTGATGACCCTTGGGCCGATCCTTGTCGCCCTCGTCATCGCCGGCTGCATCCTGCTTGCGGTCGGCGTCGACCCGCTCGCCTATTACGGCTACGTGCTGGAGAAAGGGCTGCTCTCGCCGCTCGGCATCCAGCAGACTCTGACGCGCATGGCGCCGCTGCTGTTTCTCGCGGCAGGGTTGATCGTGGCGTTCCGCGCCGGCATGTGGAACCTGGGCGGCGACGGCCAGTTCCTGCTCGGGGCGGTGACGGCCGCCGCAAGCGCGCCCGTGCTGGTGCAGATCCTGCCCGCATGGCTGGCGCTCGTCTGCTCGTTCCTGATCGCGATGGCAGTGGCCATGATCTGGTCGCTGGTGCCGGCGCTGCTGCGCGCCTACCAGGGCGTCAACGAGATCATCACCACCTTGATGATGACGTTCCTCGGCACTTCGCTCGCCAATGTGCTGGTCAAGCTGGTGTTCCGCGATCCCGGAACAACCGTACCGCAGACCCGTACCCTACCCGTGGAAGACAGGTTGCCGCGTCTCTTCGACACGACGATCACCAGCGGCCTGCTGCTCGGCCTGGCGGCGATCATCATCGTGCACCTGGTGATGACGCGTACGGCATTCGGGCTGAAACTGAGGATCGTAGGCGCCAATCCGCGCGCGGCGGTCCATGCCGGGCTGGGCGTGCCTGGCCTGACCATTGCCGTCTTCGCCATTTCGGCGGGCCTCGCCGGCCTTGCCGGCGCCGTCGACATCATCGGCGTGCAGGGCAATGTCCGCGCCGACTGGAATCCCGCCTATGGATTGGCGGTCATCCCCGCGGTGTTCCTCGCCCGCATGAACGGCTTTGCCGCGATAGGCTTCGTGTTCCTGCTTTCGGTGCTGTCGATCGGCGGCGAGAGCGCCGCGCGCAGGCTTGGCGTGCCCAATCATTTCACGCTGGTGCTGGTCTCCATCGTGCTGATCGTGCTCGCTCTCGCCGAATATGTCGACCACCGTTACAACCAGTCGAGAAAGGCCTAGAGCATGACCGGGCTCTTCAGTGAAGTCTTTCTCAGCGCGCTTCTGTTCGGCGCCGTCACCGCCGCCATCCCGCTGCTGCTTGCCGGGCTGGGCGAGCAGATGTCGGAAAAAGCCGGCGTGCTCAACATCGGCATCGAGGGCATGATGCTGGCCGGCGCCTATCTCGGTTTCGTCGGCGCCTTCTACTCCGGATCCCTGTGGCTGGGCTTCCTCACGGGCATCGCCGGCGGCGTCGCCGTGGCGGCCATCATGGCGCTGCTATGTGTGCGCATCGGCCTCAACCAGATCGTCATCGGCATCGCGCTGACGCTCGGCCTCGAAGGCCTGACGGCGCTTCTCCACCATTTCCAGTTCTCGCGCAGCTATCCCCGCCTGCCGGCAGCGGACGCGACCGTCATTCCGCTTCTGTCGGATATCCCGATCGTCGGCCCGGCCTTCTTCAAACATCACCTCATCGTCTATCTGGCGGTCGCGCTGGTCTTCGGGATGACATATCTCTACCGACGCACCCAGCTTGGCCTCAACCTGCAGGCCGCCGGCGACAAGCCGGCCGCGCTCGACGTCGCCGGCATCGACGTCATGAGGACACGCACCATCGCGGTGCTGACGACGGGCGCGATGGCGGGGCTCGGCGGCGCTTATCTCGCCAATGTCGGAGCCGGCCTGTTCATTCCATTCATCACCAACGGCGCCGGCTTTCTCGGCATCGTGCTGGCCATGCTGGCGCGCGGTCGTCCCGTCTGGGTGCTGTTCGGCGCGCTGCTGTTCGGCGTCTGCCTGTCGCTGACCACGGCCATGCAGGTGGCGGGCATCAACATTCCGACCGACGTCATCCAGATGCTGCCGTTCCTGGCGGTCATGATCATGCTCGTGCTGTTCGGCCGGCGAGCCAGCCTGCCTGCGGCACTGGGCATTCCATACGAGCGCGGCGCGCGCTGAAGAAACCGGACGCGCGGACGGGAGCCGCGCAAAGATAGGAGGCAACAATGTCGGATACCAAGGTCTACCTGCTCGACGGCGGCTCGCTCGTTCTCGACGGCTATCACGTGTTCTGGAATCGCGGCCCCGGCGGCGAAGTCCGCTTCCCGGTCTATTCGATCCTGATCGAGCATGCCGAGGGGCGGTTCCTGATCGACACCGGCTACGACTACGACCACGTCATGAAGGTGCTGCCCTTCGAGAAGCCTATCCAGGAGAAGCATCAGACCATCCCCGGCGCCCTCGCCCTGCTCGGGCTGGAGCCGAAGGACATCGACGTCGTGGTCAACTCGCATTTCCATTTCGACCATTGCGGCGGCAACAAGTATTTTCCGCATGCCAAGAAGATCTGTCACCGCACCGAGGTGCCGCAGGCCTGCAACCCGCAGCCCTTCGAACATCTCGGCTACTCGGACCTGAGCTTCTCGGCGGAAGCCGCCGAGGCGCGCGGTGCCACCGCGCAACTTCTGGAAGGCACGACGCGCGCGAATTCGACCTTCGAGGGCATCGAGGGCGATGTCGAGCTTGCCAAGGGGGTCAAGCTGATCTCGACGCCCGGCCATTCGATCGGCCACTACAGCCTGCTGGTCGAGTTTCCCAAGCGCAAGCCGATCATGTTCACGATCGACGCCGCCTATACGCAGAAGAGCCTGGAAACGCTGTGCCAGGCGGCCTTCCACATCGACCCCGTCGCCGGCGTCAACTCGATGCGCAAGGTGAAGAAGCTGGCCGAGGACCACGGCGCCGAGCTGATGTACTCGCACGACATGGACAATTTCAAAACCTACAAGACCGGCACGCAGTTCTACGGCTGACCGCCGCCAATCCGGGAGACAACACCATGCGCTATTCCGATCACGCCGATCCGGTCATCACCCTGACCGCGGGACCGGTCAACGCCTATGCCGACGTGCTGCGCGGTCTCGGCCGTACCGTGCTCTATGACTACGACCCGGCTTTCCAGCTGTTCTACGAGAAAGTGGTCGGCAAGGCGCAAAAGGCGATGCGGCTTTCCAGCCGACCCGTCATCCTGCATGGCGAGCCGGTGCTGGGCCTTGAGGCGGCGGCGGCATCGCTGATCACGTCGGACGACGTGGTGCTAAACCTCGCCTCCGGCGTCTATGGCAAGGGCTTCGGCTACTGGGCAAAGCGCTACTCGCCCAATCTCCTCGAAATCGAAGTGCCCTACAACGAGGCGATCGATCCGCAGGCCGTCGCCGATATGCTGAAGGCGCATCCCGAAATCACCATCGTCTCCGTCTGCCATCACGACACCCCGTCGGGCACGATCAATCCGATCGATGCCATCGGGGCCGTGGTCGCGGCTCATGGCGGCTACCTGATCGTCGACGCGGTTTCGTCCTTTGGCGGCATGAAGACCCATCCCGAGGACTGCAAGGCCGATATCTACGTCACCGGCCCCAACAAATGCCTCGGAGCGCCTCCCGGCCTCACCATGATGGGGGTGAGCGATCGCGCCTGGGCCAAGATGAAAGCCAACAAGGCGGCGCCTCGAGCCTCGATGCTGAGCATCGTCGATTGGGAGGACGCCTGGTCGCGCGACAAACCGTTCCCCTTCACGCCCTCGGTTGCCGAGATGAATGGCCTCGACGTGGCGCTGGATCTCTACCTCAACGAAGGGCCGGAGGCGGTCTGGGCGCGTCATGCGTTGACGGCCAAGGCGATGCGCGCCGGTGTCGTTGCCATGGGCCTGTCGATCTGGCCCGCCAGCGACGCGATCGCCTCGCCCACGACCACGTCGGTTCGCACGCCCGATGGCATCGACGAGAAGGCGCTTCGGGCGGCCGCACGCGCCCGCTACGGCGTGGTGTTCTCGTCCGGCCGTGGCGAAACGCTGGGCAAGCTGACGCGCGTCGGCCACATGGGCCCGACCGCGCAACCGATCTACGCGATCGCCGCGCTGACGGCGCTTGGCGGCGCCATGAACGCGGCCGGGCAGAAGCTTGCGGTCGGCAAGGGCATCGAAGCAGCGCTGGGCGTCATCGACGCAGACGCCTGAGCAGACATTTTTGGATCACGGATTGAGGGAGTATTTTTCATGACTGAACGGCTTGCGGGAAAGACGGCCCTGGTGACGGGCGCCGCACAGGGCATCGGCAAGGCGATCGCGACGCGGCTGGCGGCCGACGGGGCGACCGTCATCGTCAGCGACGTCAATGCCGAGGGCGCCAAGGCGGCCGCAGCGGCCATCGGCGGCAAGGCGAAGGCGATCGCCGCCGACATTTCCGATCCGGCATCGGTGAAGGCCTTGTTTGCGGAGATAAAGGCACTAACCGGCGGCGTCGACATCCTCGTCAACAACGCCAGCATCGTGCCGTTCATCGCCTGGGATGATGTCGACCTCGACCATTGGCGCAAGATCATCGACGTCAACCTGACCGGCACCTTCATCGTGACCCGCGCCGCCACCGACCAGATGCGGGCGGCGAACAAGAGCGGACGCGTGATCAGCATCGCCTCCAACACCTTCTTCGCCGGCACGCCGAACATGGCGGCGTATGTCGCGGCCAAGGGCGGCGTTATCGGCTTCACCCGTGCGCTGGCGACCGAGCTCGGCAAATACAACATCACGGCGAACGCGCTGGCGCCCGGCCTGATCGAAAGCGACGGCGTCAAGGCCAGCCCGCACAACGAAGCGTTCGGTTTCGTGGAAATGCTGCAGGCGGTGAAAGGCAAGGGACAGCCCGAGCACATTGCCGACGTCGTCTCGTTCCTCGCCTCCGACGACGCCCGCTGGATCACCGGCCAGACGCTTAACGTCGACGCGGGCATGGTCCGGTACTAGTTCCGGGGACGGCGGGATATCGAACCCGAGAGGCGGAGGCGCCCGTGCCGCGGCGCCTCAAGGCCTCGCGTTCTTCACAAAGCCGGAAATATCCAGCTCCCTACTCCGCCGCGATCGCCAGCGGGGCGCGGCGTCCGATGACCGTCGCGGCCTCGCCGACCGCCTGGGCGACGCGCCGCAGGATCGGCTCTGATGTCAGCCTTCCCTCGGCGAAATCACGGTCGGTGGCATAGATCGCCGTCGGCAACGTGAATGCCTCGAAGAAGCCGAAGAGCGGCCTCAGCGAATGCTCGGCGATCAGCGCGTGGCGTTCGCCACCGCCCGTCGCAGTCAACAGCACCGGCTTGCCGCGCAGCGCCGCGGGATCGACAAGGTCGAAGAAGTGCTTGAACAGGCCTGAATAGCTACCCTTGTAGGTCGGCGAGCCGACCACGAGTATGTCGGCCTCGACGATCACCGACAGGATCCGGTGAGCGCCATCGTCGAGATCGCTCGCCCTTCGCGCCTGCAGCAGTGACGGGCCGAGATCCTCGATGTCATAGCTCAGCGCGGCAAGGCCAGTGGCCGCCGCGATGTCGCGGGCGATGTGATCGACGAAGGCGAACGTCTTCGACGGGCGGGTTATGTTGCCGGAGAAGCCGACGACGGTCGATTGCGACATGGCGGGATCCTTCTTGTTGCGCAGATTTCAGGAGGCCGAGGCGACCGCGCCGGGCGCGACGCCGCGTCCGAACTCGACGTCCCATCCCCGCTCCGCCGGCGCCTGCTCGCCCTGGATGCCGAGCTTCGGAAACAGCAGTTCGGCGACGTTGAAGGCCTCTTCCAGATGCGGATAGGCCGAGGCGATGATGGTTTCGATGCCGATCGCCTGATATTCGCGGATGCGTGCGGCGACGTTATCGGGATTGCCAACCAGGGCGGTTCCCGCGCCGCCGCGCACGAGGCCCAAGCCGGCCCAGAGGTTCGGACCGACGACCAACTTGTCGCGACGCCCCTGATGCAGGGCCGCCATACGCTGCTGGCCAACCGACTCGGATATATTGCGGAAGCTGTGCTGGGCCTCGGCGATGACCTCGTCGGTCACATGGCTGATCAGCCTGTCGGCCGCCGCCCATGCCTCTTCCTCTGTTTCGCGCACGATAAGGTGAATGCGCAGCCCGAAGCGGATCCTTCGGCCCTGCGCGGCCGCCGCCGCGCGCACGCGGTCGAGCTTCTCTGCCAGTTGGTCGACCGGCTCGCCCCAGCTCAGATAGACGTCGACATGTCTGGCGGCCACTTCGATGCCGGCATCCGACGATCCGCCGAACCAGAGCGGCGGATAAGGCCGCTGGACAGGCGGGAACGACAGGTCCGTCCCGTGCGCGGAAAGGTAGTTGCCTTCGAAATCCGCCGGCGCGCCTGAGAGAATGCGCCTCCAGATGGTCAGGAATTCATCCGTCTGCGCATAGCGTTCGGCATGGCCGAGCTTGATGCCGTCGCCGGCAAGGTCAGCCGGGTCGGCGCCGGTCACTACATTCAGCAGGGCGCGGCCGTTGGAGATGCGATCGAGCGTGGCGGCGTGGCGTGCAAACGAAGCCGGCGTGCCGCTTCCTGGCCGCAGCGCCACCAGGAAGCGCAGCCGCTCGGTCAGCGGCGCCAAGGCGGCGGCGACGATCCAGGCGTCCTCGCAGCGCGTTCCGGTCGGCAGGAGGACACCCTTGAAGCCAAGCCGGTCGGCCGCCTGGGCGATCTCCTTGAGATAGCCGAAGGTGGCCGTGCGATGACGCAGGTCGGTGCCGAGATAGGGGCCGTCACCGTGGGTCGGCAGGTACCAGAAAAGGTCGGGAGCTTGCGTGGCAGGCATTTCGATTTCCTTCCAGATGCGGTGGGTTCAGAGCTTGCCCTTCCAGGGCACGAGCCGCCGTTCCAGCCAGCGCAGGCCGGCGGAGAAGGCGAAGGCGAGCGCGGCGATGACGATCAGCCCGACGAAGACCACATCGGTGGCGAGGAAATTCGCGGCGGACATGATCATGTAGCCCAGGCCGGAACGCGCGGCGATCAGTTCGGCCGCCACCAGCGTCGAGAGGCCGGCGCCGACGGCAATCCTCAACCCGGTCAGTATTTCGGGGAGTGCCGACGGCAGGATGATGCCCGTAAAGAGCTGCAGTCGGCTGGCCCCGAGCGACAGCGCGGCGTTGACCCGTTCAACGGGCACGGAGCGCACGCCGGCCTGGGCGGAGAAGCAGATCGGGGCAAAGGTGGAGAGCGCCAGGAGGACGATCTTGGAGCTTTCGCCGATGCCCAGCCAGATGATGAGCAGCGGCAGATAGGCGAGCGGCGGCAGCCCCCAATAGAGATCGATGGGCACGGTGAAGACGCCCCTCACCCAGCGGTTCAACCCCATCAGCAGACCGACGGGCACGCCGAGCACTATGCCGATACCGAGCGCGGCGCCGATGCGGCCAAGGCTGGCGAGCGCATGCTCCAGCAAGGTGCCTTCGGCATAGCCGTCGTTCAGCACGACGCCGAACTGGTTGAAGACGTCGGCGGGAGACGGCAGGAACAGTGGTGTGGCCCAGCCCAGGCGCGCGGCCGTGAACCAGAGGGCGAGCAGCGCGGCCAGGGTGGCGACGCTGATCGTCCTGGTTCCTATCCTCGGCCTTGCGACGCCCGGCAGCCGCGCATGGCGGTTGGGCGAAAGGGGCAACACTTCCTGGCTGTTGGCGGCTAGCGTCATTGCAGCGCTCCGGACCTTGCGGGTTGATGGATGAGCGCGCGGATCTCTTCCCGCAGCTCGATGAAACGCGGGGCGGACTGGATGGGTCCGATGTCGCCGTATTCAGCAAAATCCCGCACGAAAGCTGCGTCGAAGCGCGCGATGATGCGTCCCGGTCGAGGCGACATGACCACGATGGTCGTGCCGAGGATGAGCGCTTCCTCGATCGAATGGGTGATGAAGAGCACCTGCTTGCCGGTCTCGGCCCAAATGCCGGCAAGCAGCTGCTGCATGGTTTCTCGCGTCAGACTGTCGAGCGCGCCGAACGGCTCATCCATCAACAGTATCTTCGGGTCCGTGGCGAGCGCACGCGCGATGCCGACACGCTGGCGCATGCCGCCTGACAGTTCATAGGGTGGCTTGTCGGCAAAATCGGAAAGCCCGACGAGGGCAAGCAGCCCTCTCGCCCGCTCGTGACGCTCGGCCCTGGACACGCCCTGGAACTTGAGGCCGAGAGCAACATTGTCCAGAACGTTCGCCCAAGGCAGCAGCGTGTCCTTCTGGAACACCACACCCCGTTCGCTGCCGGGCTTGTCTATGGGCTTGCCATCGAGTGTTATCGAGCCCTCGGTGAGAGGCAGGAAACCCGCGATCGCGTTGAGCAGCGTCGACTTCCCACAGCCGGACGCGCCCACGGCCACGACGATCGAATTGGGCGCTATATCGAGATTGACCCGATCGAGCGCATGGACCGCGCTGCCGTCGGATGCCGGGAAGGTGACGCTGGCGTCCTGAATTCGAAGCATGTCGGCTTTTCTCCGCGCAAGCGTGGGCGGATCAGCCCACGCTCCTGCCATCCCTGGCGATCAGTTGGAGGCCTTGGCCGCCTCGGCGTATTGCGGATCGGAGAAATCGCCGTAGCTATCCTTCACCGCGGTGATCTTGCGCTGATCCTTGAGGAAGGCCGCCGTGTCCTTCAGGATCCTGGCCACGCCGCCCTTGTCGCCGCCGCCGAGCCACTTGTCGGAGATCTGTTCCGCCAGCGGGGGCACGACCGTCGACTTCAACTGTTCGGCGTTCTCCGCCGGCGTGCCGCCCTGAAGCTTGGCGATCAGCTTGGCGTTTTCCGAATCCGGCCCCCAGGCCTGCTTGTCGGTGGCGAAGGAGGTGAAGTAGCCGTCGACCTGGCGCACATACTGCGCGAGGAAATCAGGATGCTCCTTGGCGAAAGCGCCGGTGGCCACCAGCGCGCTGAAGGTGGGAGCTCCGCGGTCGGCCACCTGGCCGGCGGTCAGCAGCACCTTGCCATTCTTCTTCAGTTCGGCGAGCGCCGGATCCCAGACGAAGGCGCCATCGATGTCGCCGCGCTTCCAGGCCGCCACGATCTCCGGCTGCGGGATGGCGATGACCTGCGTCTCCTTCTCCGAAATACCTTCCTGCTTCAGCACCGCGAGCAGCTGGTAATGGTCGGTGGACACCGGAGCGGCGGCAAGCTTCTTGCCGCGCAGGTCGGCCGGGCTGGCGATTTCGGGGCGCACCACCAGCGCCTCTCCATCGCGGGAGACGGACGAGATGTAGAAGGCCTTGACGTCGAGCCCCTTGCTGACGGCCGCAGCGAACGGGCTCGAGCCGACGTCGCCGATCTGCACGTCGCCGGAAGCTATCGCGGCAAAAATCTCGGCGCCGGAATTGAAGCGCCGGAACTCGATGTTCCAGCCGGTCTTCTTGGCGAAGGCGCCGTCGGCGATGCCTACGAAATACGGATTGGCGCCAGTCTGATAGGCGATCACCACCTTCTTGTCCTCGGCGGCGCCAGCGAAAGAGAGCGAAGCCGCCAGGGAAAGCCCCACGAGGGCGGCAGTTAGAACTTTGCGCATGTCATTACCCCTTCCTGTTCGAAGCCGTCCGGCCTCGAAGCCCAGCGACGGCCGCTGCAAGGGATAACTCTATTAATTTTGTAGAATTAATGCAGAAAGGATATTGCGATTATCGCCAGCCGGCTGAACGATCCATCTAGCCAAAGCGGAATTGATGGGTATGGAGCTTCGTCCGGCAACCAATCACGCCTGGCCGGCTGATGCTCAGATCCGCGCCTCGTTGAACGTATCATCGATCCTGACGGAATTGGCGAGCAGGTCAGGCACCCTGGCCACCAGGCATTGGAACAGGACCTCGGCGATGCCGGCGGCCACGACCCTGTCCAGAACCTCGGCGCTGCCTGGCAACCCTCCGCCGGTAGGCAAGGATATGTTGACATCGGCCTGCTTCGCCAGGACGGAATGTGGCGCGCCGGTGATCGTCACCAGCCTGGCGCCGTTGTGCCTTGCGGTCTGCGATGCCCAGATGGTCGACTTTGTACCGCCGGAAAAGGACACCGCCAGGGCGACATCGCCCGGCTTCATCAACGAGGCCAGGGTTACCTGCGTATGGTATTCGTCGGCGAAATTGACGGGCAAGCCGAGCCTAACCAGGCGCATATAGATGGCGCTGCATGTGGCAGCCGACTCGCCGGCACCAAACAGATTTATCGCGCGGGCATCGACAAGCCAGTCGACAAGGCGGTCGAGATCCGCGCTGTCGCCCAGGCTGCGCGCCATCGCCTCGGAGCGGGCAGCAATCGCCGACATGACCCGCCTGGCGATATCGCCGGCGCGTTCGGCGCCCCCTTCCCTGCGGGTAAAACCGGCTTGGCGAGCCTCCTGCAACAGCAGCGCCTTGCGCATTTCCTTGAGGCCGGGGTAGCCGAGCTTGCGCGACAGCCGATCTATGCTCGAGCGACTGGCGCCCGAATGCTCCGACAGATCGGATGACGTCATGATGCCGAGCTCATAGGCCGGGATCGCGAGCAAATGATCGACGATGCGGCGCTCGGCGGGAAACAGGTTCACGGCTGCCGTCCGGTCCCGGAATGGCAGATCCTCATCGAAATCGATCGGTTTGTCCGCGCTCAACACCGCCTCCACTCAAGGGACAAAATGCCCCATGAAATTTTACAAAATGCCCTCTTGCGAGACATTTTGTATCATACTAGCTTTCACATCGACGGCAACATGCCGTATCCAGCCACAACAAGACCACATCGATGCATTCGGAGGAAATCATCATGAGACATTTTGCGTCAAGGGCCTTGCTCGCCTGCCTTATGGCCACAACGGCCGGAATGCTGCCGCAGGCCGCATCGGCGAAGGACCTGAAATCGGTGGGCGTCACCGTCGTCGACCTCGGCAATCCCTTCTTCGGCGCCATCGCCAAGAGCATCGAGGCTCAGGTCAAGCAGGCAGCCGGGCCGGATGCCAAGACCCTGGTCGTCTCGGGTGATTACGACCTCGGCAAGCAGTCGACCCAGTTCGACAACTTCATCCAGGCCGGCGTCGACCTGATCATCGTGTCCGCCGTCGATTCCAGGGCCATTGGCGCCGCGATCAAGCGCGCCGAGGCCGCCGGCATCCCGGTTGTCGCCATCGACAACACCGCAGATGGCGCGCAGGCTACGATCACAACGGACAATGTGACCGCAGGCAAGCAGGCGTGCGAATACATCGCCACCAAGCTGGGCGGCAAGGGCAACCTCCTCATCGTCAACGGTCCACCGGTCTCCGGCGTGATCGACCGGGTCGCGGGTTGCAAGGACGTGCTCTCCAAGAGCCCGGACATCAAGATCCTGTCCGACAACCAGAACGGCATCGGCACGCGCGAGGGCGGCCTCAATGTGACGACCGGGCTGCTGACGGCCAACGACAACGTCAACGCCATCTTCACCATTAACGACCCGTCCGCCATCGGCGCAGACCTTGCCGCCAAGCAGCTCAACCGCACCGGCATCGTGATCACCACCGTCGACGGCTCACCGGACATCGAGGCCGCGCTCAAGGGCAACACGATGATCGAAGCCTCCTCCGCGCAGTTGCCGTCGGCACTCGCGGCGGCCGCGGTGAAGGCCGGCGTTTCGCTGCTCAAGGGCGAGAAGCTCGCCGAACCCTCCATCCTCGTCGCGCCCGAACTCATCACGCGCGAGAATATCGGAAGCTACAAGGGCTGGAACAGCGCCCAATAGGCCAATCCGAAAGTCGTGCCGGCCGGCCTGTCCGGCTGGCACATCGTCCCCTCAAGAAAGCGCTCGCCCGCAAGGATAACCCATGCCAATTGCCTCCCTGGACCGTCTCCTGCAACATGCTTCCGACAACAAATACGCTGTGGGCGCCTTCGTCTCGATGAACATCGAAATCATCCAGGCGGCCATCGCCGCCGCGGAGAAGAAGAACTCGCCCGTCATCATTCGTATCCATCCGGATTCGCGGCAGATCACCCGCTTCGACACGCTGACGGGCGTCGCCCGCAAGCTGGCGGCGGAGGCATCCGTTCCGGTTGGGCTCAGCCTCGATCACGGCAACACGCTCGCGGACACGGTAGACGCCATTCGCGCCGGCTGCACCAGCGTCATGCTCGACGCCGCGGAGGAGCCGCTGGAGGAAAACATCCGCCGCGTCAAACAGGTGGTCGAGGTGGCAGAGCCGCTCGGCATCATGGTCGAGGCCGCGATCGGGCACATGGAACATGGCGCGGTGCAGACGGACGACGACCTCGCCAATGTCGAGCAGGCGGTTCGCCTTGTGCGCGAAAGCGGCGCGACGATCCTCGCGCCCGCCATCGGCAACGTCCACGGTTCGGCGCATGGCGAGGTCAAGGCGAAACCAAATCTCGCCATCGAGCGCATCCGTGAATTGCGTGAAGCCACCGGCGTGCCGATCTGCATGCACGGCGGTTCCGGCACGCCGCGCGAGCAGATGCGCGCCGCGACCGACGCCGGCGTGGCGCTCGTCATCCTGTTTTCCGACATCATCACCGCCTACAACGGGCAATTGAAGCGCGTGCTGGACGAGAACTCCATCGGCATCGCGATCATCGACGCGCTGGTGCCGGCCCAGCATGCCGCACAGGCGGTCATCGAGGAGAAAATGGACGATCTCGGCTCGGCAGGACAGGCCAGCGCCTTTGCCGCCTGGCTGAGGACATCGGCGGCCTGATGCGCGCTTCCGCCGCCCTGCTCGTCGGCATCGACATCGGCACGACCAACCTGAAGGTTGTGGCGGCGCGGCCTGGCGGCCGTGTCGAGGCCGTGGTGCGGCGGCCGATGACGATCGACCGGCCTGCCGTCGGGGCGGCGGAATTCAATCTGGGCGCGCTGGATCGCGATCTGGTCTCGTCCTTGGCCGACCTCGTCAAAGTGCTTGCCGGCCGCGGCATCGATGCTGGCGCCATAAGCGGCATCGGCATCGCCAGCATCGGCGAGAGCTTCGTCGGCCTCGACGGCCAGGACCGACGCGTGACGCCCTGCCCCACCTGGTACGATCGCCGAACCGCCAAGCGCCGCGCCGATTGGGGCCTTGGCGCCGCCGACTGGTTCGACATCACTGGAATGGTCGATGACGATATCTACACCGCCTATCGCATCGACTGGTGGCGGCGGGCCGGCGTCGACTGGTTCAGCAAGGTCACGACGTGGCTGATGGTCGCCGACTATGCGACTTTCCTGTTGTCGGGAAAAAAAGTAGCCAGCCCGTCCCTGGCGGCGCGCAGCGGCATGGCCGACCGGCGCACCGGAAAATGGTCCCACCACATTCTCGATCCGCTCGGCCTTTCCGAGGACTCGCTGGGCGTATTGAAACCATCGGCAAGCATTGCGGGAGGCCTGCTGGCGGACATCGCATCCGTCACGGGCATCGCGGCGGGCACCCCTGTCACCAATGCCGGGCATGACCATCCCTGCGCCGGCCTCGGTTGCGGGTTGGTCGACCCTGGTCGGATGATCGATTCGACCGGCACGTCGGAGGCGCTGAAGACCGTCGTCGACAGGCCGCTCGGCTTCGGCGACGTCGGCGACGGACGGTATGATTGCTATCCGCATGTGGTGCCCGGGCGCTTCCTGCTATCGGGGCACATCCCCTCTTCCGGCGGCATGATCGATTGGCTGGTGCGGACGCTGTCCGGACCCAATCCCTCCGCCGAGACGGCCGCGCTGCTATGGCACGAGGCTGCCGCCACGCCACCCGGTTCCGGCGGGGTCAGGGTCGGTCCTTTCCTCGAGGGTACGGGCGCGCCGTGGAACGATCGCGGCCGACGCGCCGACATCTCGTTTCTCAACGCGCAGTCGACGCCCGGCGCTATCCTGCGAGGCGCGCTCGAAGGGCTGGCTGGCTGGCTCGGCCTGAACCTGGAGCGGTTCGAGGCGATCACCGGAACGCGACCCGACACGCTGACGCTTACGGGCGGCGGGGCGCGCAACACCCTTGCCAACCAGATCAAGGCTGCCATGCTCGAGCGACGTTTCGCCGTGCCGGACACAGACGAGGCGGCCGGCGTCGGCGCGGCGCTTGTCGCGGGTCTGGCAACGGGAGTGTTCGCCGATGCCTCCGAGGCCGCGCGGCTTTCCGACGTCGACTGGAAAGTGATCGAGCCGGACGCGGCGCTGGCCTCGGCCTATCGTGACCTGACGCCGTCGATCGCGGACCATCTGCGCTCCGCGCAAGACGAGGTCCACAATGGTTGAGGCGGCGCCGCTTCTCGAGATGCGCGGCATCGCCAAGACATTCGGCGCCGTGAAGGCGCTGCGTGGCGTCGAACTCAAGGTTTGGCCGGGAGAAATCCACGCCCTGATGGGCGAAAATGGCGCTGGCAAGTCGACGCTGATGAAGATCCTTTCGGGCGCCCTGCAGGCCGATGCCGGCGGCGAGCTGATCTTCGACGGCGAGGCCGTCGCGATCGCGGGTCCCAAGGATGCGCGGCGGCTGGGCATCGCCGTCATCTACCAGGAGCTCTCGCTCGCGCCCAACCTGACGGTGTCGGAGAACGTCGCCCTCGGCAGGGAGGCCAGGCTTGGCGGCCTCATCGATCGTGCCGCGATGCGGCGCGAGTGCGCGGAGATCCTCAAGCGCCTCGGAGCGCCTTTCGGGCCGGATTCCAAGGTTTCAGGCCTTTCCATTGCCCAGCGCCAGCTTGTCGAGATCGCCCGCGCCCTGTCTGTTCGGGCAAAGGTGCTGGTCATGGACGAGCCGACGACCGCGTTGTCGTCACGCGAGACGGACAAGCTCTTCGAGCTCGTGCGCCAGCTTCGCGGCGAGGGTCTTGCCATCATCTATATCTCTCACCGCATGGCAGAGGTGTACGAGCTCGCCGATCGCTGCTCGGTGCTGCGCGACGGTCGCTATGTCGGCACTCTGACCCGCGACGAGCTGTCCTCCCGCACGCTGGTGCGCATGATGGTCGGTCGCGACCTGTCGGACTTCTACAAGAAGGAACATCGGGCGGATCACGGACCGGCCGAGCCGGTGCTTGCGGTGAAGAATATCGCGGACGGCTGGCGCATCGGCCCCTGCTCCCTGGAAGTCCATGCCGGCGAGGTGCTGGGGCTTTCCGGCCTCGTCGGCTCGGGCCGGACCGAGCTCGCGCGCCTGATCTACGGCGCCGACAGGCCGAGTGGCGGAGCGCTCACCGTTTCAGGACAGCCGGTAGCGATCAGCGGCCCGGCTGACGCGATTGCCGCGGGCATCGTCTATCTGACCGAGGACCGCAAGGGCCAGGGCCTGTTCCTCGACATGAGCATCGACGACAACGTCAATATCGGGGTCATGGGACGCGACGCCGGGCCTTTCGGCCTCAGACGTTTTACCCGCGCGCGCGAGCGCGTGTCCCGCGCCATCTCCGGCCTTTCGATCAAGGCAAATTCATCGCGAACGCCAGTCGGCAGCCTTTCGGGCGGCAACCAGCAGAAAGTCTTGCTGGCGAGGCTGCTCGAGACCTCGCCGAAGGTGCTGATCCTGGACGAGCCGACGCGCGGCGTCGACATCGGCGCCAAGTCCGACATCTACAGGCTCATCGACAAGCTCGCGGCCAATGGAGCGGCGGTGCTGATGATATCGAGCGAGTTGCCAGAGATGATCGGCCTCGCGGACCGGGTGCTGGTGATGCGCGATGGACATATCGCGGGCGCCCTGCGCGGCGCCGAGATAACACAGGAGGCGATCATCGAAATCGCTACCGGAAACGACGGGACGGACGCGACGGGATGAGCCAGATCGACAGACAGGTGCAAGCCGCCACTGGGCAAGGCCCGGCTTCGAACAGGGCACAGGCGACACGTGCCTTGGTGCGGGCGCTCGGCATGTTGCCCGTACTGGTGGTGTTGTGCGCCGCTTTCGCGATCGCCAGCGACCGCTTCGCATCCGTCGGCAACCTCCTGATCGTCATGCAGCAGGCATCGATCAACCTGGTGCTGGCCTGCGGCATGACTTTCGTGATCCTGACCGCCGGCATCGATCTGTCGATCGGCTCGATCCTGGCCGCGGCGGCCATGGCGGCGCTCATCGTTTCCCTCGATCCGACCTACGCGATCCTGGCCATACCGGCGGCCCTTGCCTGCGGCCTGGGCTTCGGCCTCGTCAACGGCATGCTGATCGCAGCCATACGCCTGCCACCCTTCATCGTCACACTCGGCGCGCTGACGGCCATACGAGGCGCGGCTCGGCTGATGGGCAAGGACACGACGGTCTTCAATCCCGACCTTGCCTACGCCGTCATCGGCAACGGCAGTATCGCGGGTATCCCATGGCTGGTCATCATCGCCCTCGGCGTGGTGCTCGTGTCGTGGTTCGTCCTGCGGCGCACGGTGCTCGGCGTGCATATCTACGCCATCGGCGGCAACCCGGACGCGGCGCGTCTTGCCGGTATCAAGGTCGGCCTGGTGCTGGTCTTCGTCTATGCGATGTCAGGTCTGCTCGCGGGTCTGTGGGCGGTGTCATGGCGTCGGCGCGCCTTTATGCCGCCAATGGATTGCAGCTTGGCCAGGCCTATGAGCTGGACGCCATCGCGGCGGTCATCCTTGGTGGCACCTCGTTCGTTGGCGGCATCGGCTCGATCTGGGGAACGCTGGTCGGCGCGCTGATCATCGCGGTGCTGTCGAACGGGCTGATCCTGACCGGGGTGCCCGACGTGTGGCAATACATCATCAAGGGCCTCATCATCATCGGCGCCGTGGCGCTGGATCGCTTCCGGCTGGAGGGCGGCGTGCGGACCTGAGCCGTTTCGTCACCGGCGTTGCCAACCCGCACGTGTTCGGCCCACCATGCGTCGCCGATTCCCGCCAGGCGATCGGCCGAGCAACCCTGGTGAAAGAAAGCCGGCATGGACCGTTTCGACCTCGGCGCCTACCGCCGCCCCATCTCGACGTCCTCGGCGCAAACGCAGAGCTGGTTCGATGTCGGGCTGAACTGGTGCTACGGCTTCAATCATGACGAAGGCATCAAGTGCTTCGAGAAGGCGCTGGAGACCGACCCCGATTGCGCCATGGCGCATTGGGGCATCGCCTATGCCGCCGGCCCCTTCTACAATCTGACCTGGAAGGAACACGGCAAGGAAGAGGCAATGGGTGGCCGACGAACATCCGCTGATCGCCGTCGGCAACGACAAGGCCGTCCTCACCGAGCTCGACGACGAGCCGTTCTATATCCTGACCGACCCCGATCTGATCAACAATGCGGCGCTGAAGGACCCGCAGAAGGCCGCAGCCGCGCTGGACATGATCGCCATGCTCGAACCGAGCAAGGGGGCCGTGGCGTTCGACCTGACGCTGCACGGCGCCGGGCGGAAACACGATCTCGCCAAGCTGCTGATCGAGCCCCCGTTCCTCGCGCTCACCTTGTCGATTCTGGCGGCGGCGGCGCTGGCCTTCCTGCATGGGCTCGGCCGGTTCGGTCCGCCGCGCGCCGAGGGCCGCGCGATCGCCTTCGGCAAGCGCGCGCTGGTCGACACGACCGCGACGCTGCTCAAGCGCGCCGGCAGGCTGGGCGAACTCGGCGGGCGCTACGCGGCGCTGATGCGGCAACGCGCCGGCACGCTGCTCGGCGCGCCGCAAGGCCTGCAGGGCGAAGCGCTCGATCGCTGGCTGGATTCCCGCGACAAAGGCGAAGCCAACAGCTTCACCGCGCGGTTCAAGGCAACGAAGGATTCCAACAGTTTGACCGGAATGCATGATGCGGCGGAAAAGCTGCACGACTGGACGGCAAGGAGGCTCGGTGAACGTCGATGATGTAAAGGCCCTGGCGAGCGAGATCAGGGAAGAAGTGGCGAAGGCGATCACCGGACAGCGCGACACGCTCGATCTGATGCTGACGGCGCTGTTCGCGGGCGGCCATATCCTTCTCGAAGGTCCGCCAGGCACCGCCAAGACCATGACGGCGCGCTGCTTCGCGCAAGCGCTGGGCGTCACCTACGGGCGCATCCAGTTCACGCCCGACCTGATGCCCGGCGATATCGTCGGCTCCAACATCTACAATTTCCAGACCGGGCAGTTCACGCTGACGCGCGGCCCGATCTTCTGCGATCTGCTGCTCGCCGACGAAATCAACCGTACGCCGCCGAAGACACAGGCCGCGCTTCTGGAAGCCATGCAGGAGCATGCCGTAACCTTCGACGGCACAACCCATTCGCTCGGGCGGAACTTCATGGTGGTGGCGACGCAGAACCCGATCGAGCACCAGGGCGTCTATCCGCTTCCCGAGGCGCAGCTGGACCGGTTCCTGTTCAAGCACCGCGTGAGCTATCCCGACGCACAGGAGGAGCGCGCCATCATCATCCATCACGGCGGCGGCTCGGCTTCGCACGACATCGAGCAATACGGCATCAAGGCGCGGACCGACCGGGCGACGCTCGAAGCCGCGCTGGCCACGGTCGGCGATGTCACGCTGGTCGACGACGTGGTCGGCTACATAGCGGCGCTTGTGCGCGGAACGCGCGAAAGCGCGGACCTCGAGGTGGGCGCGAGCCCGCGCGCGGGCGCCATGCTGGCGCGCGCGGCAAGGGCCCGCGCGGCGCTCGACGGCCGCAACTACGTCATCCCCGACGATGTCAAGGCGCTTGCCGTGCCGGCGTTGCGCCATCGCGTCATCCTTTCCCCGGCGGCGCAGATCGACGGACGGCTGGTCGAGCAGATCGTCTCCGACCTCGTCGACCAGACGGAAGCGCCGCGTTGATCTATCCCAGCGGCAGAGCTGTGTGGGCCGCGGCGGCGGGGGCGATCCCCGCCTTCCTGATCGCGCTCGTGCTGCCGCATGTCTGGTATCTCGGCCTGCTGTGGATATGCACCCTGCTCGCCTTCCTCGCGGTCGACGCGGCGGCGGGGCGTGGACGTGCCTCGCTCAGCGCAACACTGACGGCGCCGCCGCAGGTCGGTGTCGGCGGACGCTTCACCCTCCACATCGCGGCCGGCCTCGGCACACGTCCGCGCCGGCTGCAGGCCCGCGTCGGGCACGACCAACGGCTGGCGCCGGTGAACGGCACCGGCGGCGCGCTGCCGGCGCATGGCGGAACGCTCGACCTCGAATTCGATGCCATCCGGCGCGGCATCGCGAGTTTCGACCGGCTCTGGCTGCGCTGGCAGGGACCGTTCGGGCTGACCTGGAACCAGGTCGTGCTGCCGATGGACCGCAAGGTGGCGGTGCTGCCCGACGTCAGCAGCGCGCGCGACGAGGCGATCACGCTGCTGCAACGCTCGGCACTTGCCGACGGCCATGCGCAGAAGCGCGCCGGCCAGGGACGCGAGTTCGAGGCGCTGAAGGACTACCAGCCCGGCATGGGCCGGCGCATGATCGACTGGAAACGCAGCGCCCGTCACGGCAAGCTCCTGGCGCGCGAGTTCCGGATCGAGGAGAACAACAACATCGTGCTCGCCATCGATAGCGGCCGGCTGATGTGCGAGCCGGTCGACGGCGTACCGAAGGTCGACCGCGCCGTGACGGCGGCACTGCTTTCGGCCTTCATCGCGCTGAAAGGCGGCGACCTCGTCAGCCTGTTCTCGTTCGATGCCAGGCCGCGCGTCTCCAGCGGCGCCGTGCGCGGTTCCCCCAGCTTCGCCATGATCCAGAAGCGCGCGGCCGATATCGACTATTCCACGGAGGAAACGAATTTCACGCTGGCGCTGACGACCCTCGCGGCAAGGCTCGACAGGCGCTCGCTGGTCATCGTCTTCACCGATTTCGTCGACCCGATCAGCGCGGAACTGATGCTGCGCACCGTCGGCCGGCTGACCGAGCGGCATCTGGTGCTGTTCATGCTGATGAAGGATGTCGAGCTGGAGACGCTGGCCGACATGGCGCCGGCGACACCGGAGGATGTCGCCCGCGCCGTCACCGCCGGCGACCTGCTCAAGCAAAGGCAAGTGGTGATCGGGCGCCTGCGCCTGCTCGGCGCGCATGTCATCGAGGCCGACCACCAGCGTCTCGGCCCAGCCCTGGTCGAACGCTATATCCAGCTCAAGGAGGAGAACCTCTTATGACGCTGCCGGCGGGCACCAATGGCATTCGCCAGTCGCTGGCAAGCTTCCGCAAGGAACGCGAGGCCGACTGGAAGGCGTTCGAGGCTTTGCTTGCGCGCGTCGAGAAGCGCGCGCCGCGCGCGCTTTCGGAAGACGAATTGCTATCGCTTCCGCTGCTCTACCGCTCGGCGCTCTCCTCACTTTCCGTGGCCCGGGCGACATCGCTGGACAGCGCGTTGATCGCCTATCTGGAGGCGCTGTGCCTGCGCGGGTACTTCTACCTCTATGGCGCCCGGCGAAGCCTGAGAGCACGTATCGGCGACTTCTTCCTGCGCGACTGGCCGGCGGCGATCCGCGATCTGTGGCGCGAGGTGTGGGTGGCGGTCGGGTTGACCGTCGTCGGCGCCCTCGCGGGCTATTGGCTGGTCGCCTCCGACAAGCGCTGGTACGACGCCATCATAGAGCCCGGCCTTGCCGGTGGGCGCAACCCGGACTCATCGGCCGAGATGCTGCGCAGCGTGCTCTATGACGGCGGCACCACCCATTTCCTCTCGGGTTTCGCGGCCTACCTCTTTACGCACAACACACAGGTGGCCATCCTCGCCTTCGCGCTCGGCTTTGCCTTCGCGGTGCCGAGCGTGCTGCTCATCCTGATGAACGGCTGCATGCTGGGCGCGATCTTCCAGATCTATATGGCCAAGGGGCTCGGCTTTGAACTAGGCGGCTGGCTGTCGATCCATGGCACGACCGAAATGTTCGCGATCGCCATCGCCGGCGCCGCGGGCATGCGCATCGGCACGCGCATCGCCTTCCCCGGCGAACTGACCCGCATGGCCGCGGCCGCTCAGGCCGGGCGCGTGGCGGCGACGGCCATGATCGGCGTGACGGTGATGCTGCTGTTCGCCGGCCTGCTCGAGGGGATCGGCCGGCAGACGATCTCCAGCGACGCGGCCCGCTACGCCATTGGCGGGGCAATGCTCTCGTTCTGGATCTGTTATTTCTATCTGTTGCGGATGGTGCGACATGGCAACGGCTAGGAACCCTGCCCTGCTCGTGCGTCCCCTGATCACACCCGAAGGCGTGGACCTGCGGGTCAGGCTGGCGGATGCCGGTACGCGGGCGGCAGCGTTCCTGCTTGACGTGGTGATCATGGTGATCGCCACGGTGGTGATTTCGCTGGTCGCTCTCTTCGGGCTGGCCGGCCTGCGCGCGGAGAGGATCCAGCCGCTCTTCATCGTCTGGATCATCCTCATCTTCCTGCTGCGCAATGCCTATTTCATCGTCTTCGAAGCCGGCAGGCGTGCGGCGACACCGGGCAAGAGGATGCTCGGCGTCAGGGTCGCGGCGCGCAGCGGCGCGGGCCTCACCATCGACCAGGTCATCGCCCGCAACCTGATGCGGGAGATCGAGGTTTTCCTGCCGTTGTCGATCCTCGCCGCACGCGGCGGCACCGATGTCGCCGATACGCTGTCGACGATCTTCGGCCTGGTGTGGGCGCTGCTGTTCTCCCTGTTTCCGCTCTTCAATCGCGACCGGCTGCGCGTCGGCGACCTGCTTGCCGGCACCTGGGTGGTCGAGGCGCCGAAGGTGGCGCTGCTCGAGGATCTTTCACAAAGGCAGGATCCGTTCTCCAGCAAGTTCAAGTTCAGCGTGGCGCAGCTCGACGCCTATGGCATCGCCGAATTGCAGAAGCTGGAAGACGTGCTGCGTCGTGACGACTATTTCGCGCTGAAGGCCGTGGCGGAGACGATCGCCCATAAGATCGGCGCCAAGGTCGAGCCGGTCGATTCAAAGCCGTTTCTCACCGCCTATTACGGCGAGTTGCGCGCCCATCTCGAGCGCAAGCTGCTGCTCGGGAACAGGAAAGCCGATAAGCATGCGCGGTGAGCAGGCTCTTCGACGGATACGTTGGAAGCGTCGGCACTGCCCCTCATCCGCCTGCCGGCACCTTCTCCCCGTATAGTGACGGGCAGAAGGAAGATGGCCACTCCGCCGACACCTATCCTGCAACGCTGATGATTGGCGAAATCGCCGATGAAAGCGACTTTCTCCCCGTCACTATACGGGGAGAAATGCCCGGGAGGGCAATGAGGGGCAGCGTCAACCGACGACAGTTGGCGAAACGCTCTCGTAAGGCGCTCTACCCCACCCACTTCTCATAATCCGACACCAGAAGGTGCAGCGGCGCGACGTCCTCGTCGATGTTGGAGAAGCGGCCGATCGGCTCGCGGAAGACGTTGTCGGTCAGGTCGTCATTGACCGTTGAGACTTCGCCGATCAGCACGTCCTTGCCCTCGGCCCAGAAGGCATGCCAGACGCCCGGCAGCAGCGTGACGCTCTCGCCCGGATCGAGCTTCAGCAGTCCGCCGGCCGGCAGCTTGCGGATGGTGGCGTCAACCGGCACGGAGACTTCCGCCTTCGGATCGATACCGCCTTCGGCGTCGGGCATGAACAGCTCGAGCACCAGCTTGCCGCCGCCGCGGTTGATGATGTCCTCAGCCTTGATGTTGTGGCGGTGCATCGGCGAGAGCTGGTCCTTGCGCGAGATCATGATCTTCTCGGCGTAGAGCATGCCCTTGCCCTTCTGCATGTCCGCGTAGTGGCCGTTGCGAACGGTGAAAAGGAAGAGGCCGAGTTCGTCGAACTTCTCCTGGCCGTAATCGGTGATGTCCCAGCCGAGGCGCCCGTCGAATATGCCGGCGGAGGATTGGCGGCGCTGCATCATCTGCTCGGGTGACCAGTAGGCGAAGGGCGGCATGATGTAGCCGAAGGAGCGGATGAAAGCGTCGGCGTCGCGGATGATGTCGTTGATGGTGGAGCGTTTCATGGGTCCTGGTTCCTCCCGGCCGCTGCCAACTGAAAATGTCTTCCTCGCATAGCCGAACGTCGATCCCCTGTCGATGTAAACTCCTCGTTCTGGCCCCGTGACATCGACGGCTATCAGGGCGATAACCACACGCAGACTGTTTCGAAATTCGCTACAGGCTTCTGCCCAACGGCCTCACGGACACACCGATGCTCAGCATAGACGACCTCGACACGCCGGCGATCCTGATCGACGCGGCCCGCGCCGAAGCCAACATCAGCCGCGCGCAGGCGCATGCCGACAGCCACGGCCTGAAGCTGCGGCCGCACATCAAGACGCACAAACTGCCTTACTGGGCCAAGAAGCAGGTGGCGGCCGGCGCCGTCGGCATTACCTGCCAGAAGATCGGCGAGGCCGAAGTTATGGCCGACGCCGGGCTCTCCGACATCTTCCTGCCCTACAACATTCTCGGCCGCGCCAAGCTGGAACGGCTGAAAGCGCTGCATGGCCGCGTAACCCTGTCTGTGACGTCGGACAGCAGGGAAACGGTCGAAGGGCTGGCGGCAACCTTCACAGACACCGGCCATCCGCTGTCGGTGCTGGTCGAGTGTGACACCGGGATGGGTCGCTGCGGGGTGCAGACCGCGGAGGAAGCCGTGGCGCTGGCGAAGATCATCGACCAGGCCAGTGGCCTCGCCTTCGGCGGGCTGATGACCTATCCGGCGGGCGGCCGCGCGGCGGAGGCGGAGGCATGGCTGGCCGCGGCCAAACAGGCGCTGGCCGCCAGCGGACTGGCTTGCGAGCGCATCTCCAGCGGCGGCACGCCTGATATGTGGCGCTCGGGCGAGAACAGCGTCGTCACCGAATACCGCCCCGGCACCTACATCTATCTCGACCGCTACCAGGTCTCCAAGAAAGTCGGCACGCTCGATGATTGCGCGCTGACGGTGCTGGCCACCGTCGTCAGCCACCCGACCCCGGCCCGCGCCATCCTCGACAGCGGCAGCAAGGCGCTGTCATCCGACACGCTGGGGCTGCCTGATTTCGGCGAATTGCTTGGCATGCCGGGCGCCCGCGTCACCGGCCTCAGCGAGGAACACGGCACGGTCACGCTCTCGGACGGCGCGCATGTGAAGATCGGCGAGCGCGTGCGCGTGGTTCCCGACCATTGCTGCGTGGTGACCAACCTGTTCGACCAAGTGCATCTGATCGACGGCGACAAGGTGTTGGAAACGCTGCCGGTGGCGGCTCGCGGGAAGATGGGATGACTAGTTTCGCAATCCGTTGGGAGTATGGGATCGACGACACTAGAAAAGAGGAACTTCTCCAGAAGGAATGGTGTCGCGACGCTTACGTCGTCTCCAACGATCGCATCTACAGATTCGAGTTCATTTCGAAGCGTCGGCTGATGCAGGAAGCGTCAAGCTCCATCTCTAGCACGGGATACTATCACGTCGATCAGGACACGCTCGTCATCGACAATTTCTGCTACGAGGAGGTTGTGGCAACTATCGAGCAGTTAAGATCGACCGGATATTTCGATGTAACGACCCAGTAAAAACAGCGGCCAATCGGAAGCAGAATCCTACTGCCTTTCCGCCTGCCGGGCCGCAACCCGGCGCATCGCGGTCACCCGTCGCCTGAAAATCTCCGTGCGCATCGCCATCAGGTGCAGGGCGAAGAACAACACGGTGAAGCCGAGCGCCATCACGCCCAGCGGCCACAGCATCGAGGGATCGATGGTCGGGCCGCCCATCCGGAACACCGATGCCGGCTGGTGCAGCGTGTTCCACCAGTCGACCGAAAACTTGATGATCGGGATGTTGATGAAGCCGACCAGCGTGATGATGGCGGCCGCCCAGGCGGCCCGGCCGGCATCGTCAAGCGCGCGCGTCAGCGCAATGATGCCTAGATACATCAGGAAGAGCACGAAGACGGAGGTCAGCCGCGCATCCCATACCCACCAGGTGCCCCACATGGGCTTGCCCCAGATGGAGCCGGTGATGAGCGCCAACGCGGTAAAGGTCGCGCCGATCGGGGCGGCCGACTTCAGCGCGACATCGGCCAGTGGATGGCGCCAGACCAGCGTTCCGAGCGCCGAGATCGCCATGATCGTGTAGCACATCATGGCGAGCCAGGCGAAAGGCACGTGGATGTACATGATGCGCACCGTGATGCCCTGCTGGAAATCCCCGGGCGCGGTGAAGCTCATGTAAAGACCGACGGCAAGCAGGACGGCGGCGATAGCCGCCAGCCACGGAATGACCTTGCCGGCCAGACCGACGAAACGGGTCGGGTTGGCGAGATCGGTCCATCCGGTCTGGCGTGAGGTGGTGTCGCTCATGCCGACCTAAATAGACCGGCAATGTGTCCGGGGCAATCGAGGGAGTGTCGCAGGGCACGACCTTCCCCTTGTGGTGAGAGTCGCTTCGGAGCAGCGGGCCGGGGGTGGCGCCATCTCCCCACCCGGACCTTCGGTCCGACCTCCCCACAAGGGGGAGGTAAAGGGGGCACTTACGCTGCTTCGTTGACCGGACGGCTGAGGCGGCGAACCTCCTCGTCGTTCAGCAGGCCGCCGGCGCGAAGCAAGGCGGCGAAGCGGCCGTTGCGCAGCGACAGCTCTGTGAAGCCGCCCATCTCGACCACCCTGCCCTTGTCCATGAAGACGACGAGGTCGGCGTCGCGGACCGTGGTCAGGCGGTGGGCGATGATGAAGGTCGTGCGGTTGCGGCGCAGCTCGTCGATAGCTTCCTTGACGCGATCCTCGGTCTCGACGTCGAGCGCGCTGGTCGCCTCGTCGAGCACCAGGATCGGAGCATCCTTGAGCACGGCGCGGGCGATGGCGATGCGCTGGCGCTCGCCGCCGGAGAGCTGGCCACCGCGCTCGCCGACGATCGTGTCGTAGCCATCGCTCTTGGCGAGGATGAAGTCCTGCGCGGCGGCGGCCTTGGCCGCGGCGTGGACCTCGTCATAGGTCGCATCGGCGCGGCCGACACGGATATTGTCCTCGATCGAGCGATTGAGCAGGCCGGCGTCCTGGAAGACGGTGGCGATCGAATGGCGCAGCGACTTGCGGGTCACCGTGCGCGTGTCGATGCCATCGATGAGGATGCGACCGCTGGACGGAGTAAAGACACGCTGCAGCAGATTGATGAGCGTCGTCTTGCCTGCGCCGGTCGGGCCGACGATGGCGACCGTCTGGCCAGCCTGGACCTCGAACGACACGTCCTCGATGCCGTGGCCGGAGTTGGCGAACTCGAAGCTGACATTCTCGAACCGCACATGGCCGGTCACGTTGCTGAGCTCCTTCAGGCCGTCTGGTTCGGCGACGTCGGCGGCCGAATCCTCGAGGCGGTAGAAGTCCTCCAGCTTGGCGCGCGCCTCGGAGATCTGCGTGGTGAAGGCCGACATCTGGTCGAGACGGGCGATCAGCATCCCGGCAAAGCCGGTGAAGGCGACGACGTCGCCGACGCGGAGCTGGCCCTGGGTCACGAGATAGGCGCCGATCGACAATACGATCATCATCGAGATGGTCGAGGACAGGCGGTTCAGCGCATTGGCGATCGCCCACCAGTCGAGCACCGGATTCTGCGCGTCGAGCAGGTCCTTGACGTAGCGCTTCAGCGTAGCCGTCTCATGGCCGATGCGGTTGTAGCTCTGCAGCACGGCGACGTTGCTGACACTGTCGCTGACATGAGCGAACACCGTGTGGTAGTGGCGTTCGACGGCGGTCTGCCCCGACTTGGTGCGGCGCATGACGACACGGCCGATGCCGACGTAGAGCACGCCGAGGCCAAGCAGAACGCCGGACATGCGGATGTCCATGGCAATCGCGGTCGGCACCAGCAGCACCAGCGCGATGGCCGTCGACAGATGCACGCGCATGAATTCCAGCCACAGACTGAACAGGGTCTCTACGGCCCGCAGCAGCGTGTGCAGCGAATTGGAGGTGCCGCGCTGGTGGTGCCAGGCGAGCGGCATGGTGATGACGCGCTCGAAGGATTCGCACAGAACTTCCGAGCGGCGGGCATGGGCAAAGCGGTCGGCGCCGCGCGCGACCAGAACGAAGGCGATGACGTTGAAGGCACCGAGAGCGGCCCAGATGGCAAGCGTCGAGAAGACCGGGCCTTTTTCGGAGATGGCGCCGATCACTCGCCCGAGCAGGATCGGCTCGAGGATCGCGATCGCGGCCAGCGCGACGTTGGCGCCGCAGATCAGCGCGACGCGCTTCTTGTCCGCGGCCAGGTAACCGAGCGCTCTCCAGTATATTTGCAGCAGGGACACTTCAGTTACTCCGCCGTACCTTTATTGTGCACCGCATCATTTTCGGACTCGTATCGATAGATGCGTCGCAAAACAATGGCCGTGTACATCTTCGGTTCCCGATACGCGAACAAAAGATAGCGACGTTTCGAAATCTGCCGTGATCACCTAACGGTTTGAGATAAAAGGTGAAATGTCAGGCTTGCGGCAAAATCATGGCAGTTTGCCTAGGTTGCCGAAATTTTAGTCAGCCGTAATGTCGGGCTGATGACGCCATGAAAAAAGGGGCTGCGTCAAAGTATCAAGGCAAATAAAAGGCCTGAGGGCGAGCTGTTTTGCCCGCCTCCACCCCGGCGGACCCGGGATGGAGATAATTTCCGTTTGGTATCAGGCCGGTATCCTGACGGTCACCGCCGTCGTTTCGCCCGGTTTCAGCTCCAGCGATGCCGTTTTTGTCTTGGCGCCGTCGATCTCGAGCGTGACGGATTTTACCTTGCTGTCACGAAGGACACGGACGTCGACCTTCGCGCCCAGCATGTTCAGCTTCGCCGAATAGCCGTCCCAGTGGCTGGGAAGCTTCGGTTTGAACTGAATCTGGCTGCCTCGCCGCTCTATGCCGAGGATGCCTTCCACCGCCGAGCGATAGAGCCAGCCGGCGGAGCCCGTGTACCAGGTCCAGCCGCCGCGTCCGCCCTTGTCCTCGCCGGCATAGATGTCGGCGGCAACCACATAGGGTTCGACCCGGTAGTGTTCGGCCGCCGTCTCGTCGAGCGCATGGTTGACCGGATTGAGCATCGAGAAGCAGCGATAGGCGTCATCGACCCGGCCCATCTCGGCAAGCGCGATCACGAACCAGGTGGCGGCATGGGTGTACTGGCCGCCATTCTCGCGGACGCCCGGCGGGTAGCTCTTGATGTAGCCGGGGTCCTTGTCCGTCCTGGAGAAGGGCGGGGTGAACAGCTTGACGATCTTCAGCTCGTCATCGACGAGAAGCGCGGTCGCCTGATCCATCGCCGTCTTGGAGCGCGCCGGATCGCCATCGCCGGAAAGCACGCTCCATGATTGCGCGATGGAGTCGATCTTGCACTCCTGCGAGTCCCTCGAGCCAAGCGGCGTGCCATCGTCGAAACTGCCGCGGCGATACCACTCCCCGTCCCAGGCCGTGTTTTCCAGGGCCCGTTTCAGGATATCGGCGTGCTTGGTCCATGCCTGCGCCCGCTTGGCATCGCCCTCGCCCTTGGCGACGGCGGCGAAGTCCGCCAACGTCTTGAGCAGGAACCAGCCCAGCCAGACGCTCTCGCCCTTGCCGTGCTCACCGACGCGGTTCATGCCGTCGTTCCAGTCGCCGCCAAGGATCAGCGGCAGGCCTGCCGGGCTGCTGCGCTTGATGGCGAGATCGAGCGCCTTCGCGCAGTGATCGTAGAGCGAAGCCGTCTTCTTCGAGACTTCCGGCTGGAAGAACGCGTCGTGCTCGCCCTCTCCCAGGGGCTGTCCGTCGATGAACGGCAATTGCTCCTTCAGGATCGCGCGGTCGCCCGTCACCTGGAGGTAGCGGGCGGTGGCATGGGCAAGCCACACCACATCGTCCGATATCATCGTGCGAACGCCGGCGCCGCTACGCGGCAACCACCAGTGCTGCACGTCGCCTTCGGGGAATTGCCGGCGCGCGGCGTTGAGGATCTGGTCTCGCGCCAGGGCCGGATCGTGCGCCAGCAACGCCAGCGTGTCCTGCAACTGGTCGCGGAAGCCGAACGCGCCGCTCGCCTGGTAGAAGGCGGAACGCGCCCGAATGCGGCAAGCGAGGCTCTGGTAGGGCAGCCAGTGGTTGACCATTGCGTCGAGCGTCTTGTCGGGCGTCTCGACCTGGATGGTGTCGAGGAAGGCGCGCCAGTCACGCTCATTGTCGGCCAGCCGCTTGTCGAAATCCCTGCCGCGATGCTTCTGCACAAGCGCGCTCGCTTCCTCGGGCGAGTCGGCGTCGCCGAGCAGCCAGACAAGCGTCACGTCGCCGCCGGCCGGAATCTCGACGTCGCGGGCGATCGCGGCGCATGGGTCATCACCCGCCTCGATACGCCCGGACAGGCCAGCGCCGGCCAGCACGGCCTGCGGATATTCGCTGCCGCCATGCCTGCCGAGGAATTCGGACCGGTCCGACGTCACGGAGTGCACGCCGCCGTCCGCCGCCAGGAAGGCGACACGGTCGCCGAAATCCAGGCTGTAAGGATTGCGCGCCAACAGCGCGCCGGTCGCGGCGTCGCGGGACGGGACGATGGTGGCGGCCGTTCGCGAGCGGTGTCCGCCCAGCACCCATTCGGCATAGGCATAGACACGCAATCTTGCCGGCACGGGCCCGGTGTTCTGGATGCGCAGGCGCGAGATCTTCACCGGGTCGACCGGATCCACGACATGGGTCAGGTCCATCGACAACGATCCGCGCGTCGCACGGAAGGTCGAGAACCCCTGCCCGTGCCAGGTCTCGTAAGTGATCGCCGGGTCGCGCGCCACCGCGGCGGTCGGCGAAAACGCCCTGCCGCTGGCATGGTCGTAGATATAGATGCCCTCTCCCGGCCTGTTCGTCACGGGATCGTTCGACCACGGCGTGAGCTGGTAGTCGCGGCTGTTGCGGCTCCAGGTGAAACCCGCGCCCTCGGCCGAGGTATGGAACCCGAACGAAGCGTTGGAGACGACGTTGATCCATGGCTGGGGCGTCGTGCGCCGGCCCGTCAGGCGGGTCACATAATGGCGGCCGTCGCCGTCGAAGCCGCCGAAGCCGTTCCACTGGTTGAGGCCGTTGCCGTCTGCCCTGGCTTCAGCCGCGGCATGGAAGGCGGGAGGGGTCAGCTCTCGCGTCGACAGGGGCGACTGCAGCGCGTCCCTGGCCTGCAGGGCGGCAGCCTCGGCCCGCTCGATCTGATCGAAGATGGTACCGTTGCGGGTGTGCAAGGCCACCCGAGCCACCGCGAGCAGCGTCTTGTAGGTCGCTTCGTCCATCAGGTCGCGACGGACCGCGAAGATGTGCTGGCGCGGACCGAGTTCCTTGCCACGCAGGCGGCTGTTCTCGCACAGCGTCTCGACGGCGCGCTGCAGGTCCTGCACGTAGGACGAAGCCTGCTCGTTGACGACGACGAAGTCGATCATCATGCCCCGGAAGCGCATGTATTCCTGGAAGCGCAGCGCCTGGGCCACGATTTCCAGGTCGGCGACGTCGCCGATCCTGACCAGGAAGATCGGGAAGTCGCCCGATATGCTCGTTGGCCACAGGCTGGACTGCTTGCCCAGGCCCGACGCGATCGAGTCCGCCGGAAGGCGCAGGAACGCATCCGGGTAGATCAGATAGCGCGCCAGCTTCTGGACATTGGCCGCGTCGGCGAGGCTGAGGCCGAGATGGCGTGTCTGCACCTGGCTGCGCGTCCAGGCAAGCATGGCCTGACGGGCAAAACTCTCCTGGTGGTCGAGCCGCGCAATAGCCTCGTCCAGCTCGGCCCGGTTGGCGCCCACCGCCGTCCAGAAGGTCAGCGATATCTTCTTGTTCGCCGGCACGCGCACCTGCCGGCGCAAGGCCGCGACGGGATCGAGCGTGAAGCCGGCATGGCCGCCGAGCTTGGCGCCATGGTCGAAGGCCGCGGCCTCGGCGATGGTGCGCCCCCGGCCGATGAAGGCGCGACGATCCGTTTCCGCCTCCGCGTCGCGCGTCAGGCCGGATGGATCGGTGACGAAATGCACCATCGCGATGTCGGGATCGCTGGCGTCGCGCTTGCGCCGCGTGGCGAAGATGGCCCCGTTGTTCGGCGCGATCTCGGTCTCGACGAACATCTTGGAGAAGGCCGGATGCGCATTGTCGGAGGCTTCCGTACCGAGAACGAGCTCGGTGAAGGAGGTCACCTCGATGTGCCTGTCCGTCGATCCGTCATTGTAGAGCGTGACGCGGCGCCCCTCGCCATTGCCCTCGGAGACGACGATGCACTCCACTTCCGAGCGCAGCGTGCCCACGGATTTGACGAAGCTCGCCTTGTCGTCGGAGAACAGCGTCTGCACGCGCTCCTCTGGCGCCCGCTTCGGCTCGGCCGTCGCCGACCACCAATCGCCGGTAGCGGCGTCGCGCAGGAAGATATAGGAGCCGAGCCGGTCCTCGGTCGGGTCCGGCTGCCAGCGGGTGACGGCAATGTCGCCCAAGCGGCTGTAGCCCGAGCCGGTCGCCGTGACCATGACCGAGTAGCGGCCGTTGGACATGACGTTCGTAGAACGCAGCGCCTTGATCGGATCCAGGATGATGCGGGTGTCGGGGCTCTCCACCTCGGTCTCGTCCTTGGCCCGCTCGTCGGCCTCGGTCCGCACCGTGGCGGTCGGGATATCGCGCGGCGCCCTCTCCTGCAGCAGAAGCTCGGCCGATTCGATGACCGGATCGCTGTGGAAGCGATCGCGCATCCGCCCTTCGAAGATGGCGTCGGCGACGGCGGCGATCGACATGCCCGAATGGTGGGCATAGTAGTTCAGGACGACCGCGTGGGACGTCCCTTCAGGCACACGCTGCGGCGTGAAATCGACCGCGTCGTAGAAGCCGTGCCGGCCGAGCGCGCCGATCGAGCGCAACCGCGCCAGGTTCTGGACAGCCTCGCGGGGGTTGAATTGCGCGGCCAGGATCGTGGCGTAAGGCGCAATGACGGTGTTCTGGCCAAGGCCGCGCTTGAGGCCGAGACCGGGCACGCCGAAGTTGGTGTACTGGTAGGTCAGTTCGCGGTCGCGGGCGTTGTAGGCCGCTTCCGAGATACCCCACGGCACGTTCTTCTGGCGGCCATATTGAATCTGCCGCTTGATGATGAGCTTGCTGGTCTGGTTGAGGATGGAGCCCTGCGGCTCCTTCATGACCAGGGGCGGCATCAGGTACTCGAACATCGAGCCCGACCAGGACATGAGCGCGCCCTGGAAGCCGATCTCCACGATCGGCCGGCCCAGCCGGAACCAGTGCTCGGTCGGCAGGTCGCCCTTGGCGATGGCGAACAGGCTGGTCAGCCGCGCCTCGGACGCGAGCAGGTCATAGCAGGCCTCGTCGAGCTGGTGCTCCTCGACCCGGTAGCCGATCGACAGCAGCTTGCGCTCAGGCCGCATCAGGAAGGAGAAGTCCATCTCGAAGGCGAAGCGGCGCGCCCGTTCGCGCAGCGTGAGCAGCTTGGCGCGCAAGGCCTCGACCGCCTGGTCGTCGCTGTGGGCGTCGTGGACGTGCGCCTCGCAAGTGGCCTCCAGACGAGCCGCCCAATCGACGATGACGTCGCTTCGCGCCGAGGCGGCCTCGGTGTGGATGGCAGCCGCAAGCTTGCGTATCTCGCCCGCCAGCACCGCCAGGTTGATGGTGCGGATGGACGCCATCTCGGGCTGCGCCTTGATGGTGTCGACGGCGCGCCGCATGCCGTCCAGCCGGTCGGCGAGCCTTTGACGAAGCGGCCTGAGTTGGCGGCGGTCATCCGGCAGCGCCTCGAGGCTCTCGTCGAGGATGGTCACTGTATCGAGGATGCCCTCGAAATCGCCCTGCAGGTGGACGGAGGGCGCCTCCGCCCATTCAGCGCAGGCGGCGGCGACGGCCACCAGATGACCGGCAAGGTTGCCGCTGTCGACCGCCGAAATATAGAGCGGATAGAGCGGCTTCAGCGTCGTGGTGTCGTACCAGTTGTAGAGATGTCCGCGGCTGCGCGGCATGCTCTCCATGGTCGTCATCGTCGCGTCGATGCGCGTGATGGCCTCCGAAAGGCTGATCCAGCCGAAATCGCGCGCCGAAACCGTCGACAGCAGGTAGACGCCGATGTTGGTGGGCGATGTGCGCGGCGCCACCAACGGAGCCGGGCTCTCCTGGAAATTGTCCGGCGGCAAGTGGTGCTGCTCGGGGGTCACGAAGGTTTCGAAATAATGCCAGGTGCGCCGCGCAAGGGTGCGGAGCGTGTGGATGTCGGACGCCGATATACGCAGCCGGTCTTCGGTTTCGGCTGAACGGCTGATCAGCCAGGCGAAAGCCGGCGAGCCAATCCAGAACAGCGCAAAGAAGAAGGCAACGAAGGCGCCGGTCGAGTCGGCGAGCACGGGGATGGCGAGGCCCACGAAACCGATGACGACGGCGCCGTACATCATGCTGTAGTAAGAGCCGAGGTCGTTGTCGCCGCTCTTGTGGGCCTGCGAGGCCGTCCGCCACTCCAGCAGGTGCTGGCGGCTGACGAAGAGGCGATAGATCGTACGGATGATGGCGTCGCCCATCATCCAGGCGAGATGCGCCATGAGCACGATCTTGAGCGCCACCATGGCCGTGCCGAAGGCGACGTCCCGTGCCAATGCCGAAAAATGACCGCGCGGCGTCTGGTCGCCACTCTTCGGCAGGATGGCGTTGACGATGTCGAAGGTGGGCGCCATGAACAGGCTGAGGATCAGCAGCGCCTGCCACTGAGCGGCCTGCGTGAAGGGCAGCAGCGTCCAGCCGGCGATCGCCGCCATCACCCAGAAGATCGGCGTCAGCGAACGGCGCAGATTGTCGACCATCTTCCAGCGCGAAAGCGCCGGAACGCCCGAACGCGGATCGAGGATGTAGCCGAGGAGCTGCCAGTCGCCACGCGCCCAGCGGTGATGTCGCGAGGCGTCCACCGAGTAGCGCGTCGGATAGTCCTCGACGAGTTCGACGTCCGTGACCAGCGCCGAACGCGCGAACGCGCCCTCGAGCAGATCGTGGCTGAGCACGGTGTTTTCCTCGATGCGGCCCTGCAGCGCCGCCTCGAAGGCATCGACGTGATAAAGGCCCTTGCCGGTGAAGGAGCCGTCGCCGAACACGTCTTGATAGAGGTCGGAAACGGCAAAGACGTAAGGGTCGAGACCGCGATTGGCGGAGAACACGCGCTGGAAGAACGAGGCCTCGTCGCCACTGGTGAGCGAGGCGGTGATGCGCGGCTGCAGGATCGCGTAACCGTCATTGACGACGCGCTTGGTCGCGTCGAAATGCGGACGGTTCAACGGATGGCACATCTTGCCGACCAGCGAGGCAACGGCATCGCGGGTGGTGCGCGTGTCCGCATCCAGCGTCATCACGTGGACGACATGTTCCGGCAGTGGCACGTCCAGCGGCAGGAAGGTGGTATCGCTATCGCCGCGCAGCAGCAGGTTCAGCTCGTGCAGCTTGCCGCGCTTGCGCTCCCAGCCCATCCAGACGCCTTCAGCGGCGTTGAAGAGGCGGTGCCGGTGCAGGAGGTAGAAGCGCGGCGCGCCCTCCGACGGGTAGCGGGCATTGAGCCGGGCGATCTCGGCGCGCGCGAACTCCAGGATTTCCATGTCGGCCGCGTCGACCTCGGCCTGGCTGTCGGGCCAGTCGGACAGCAGGGCGAAATGGATTTCACCGGCCAGGTTCGCCAGATGATGGACCTCGATGTTGCGGATGTTCTCCTCGACATCGTCTCGCGAGCCGATCAGCGACGGTATGACGACCAGCGTGCGCGCCTCGGGCGGCACGCCGTGCCTGTAGTCGTAGCCAATAAGGCGCGTCGGCTTGAGGAACAGCAGGACGACGGTGTTGAAGAAGGCGAGCGCGCCCTCGCTGGCCGGGACGGCAAACAGCGCCAGCATCAGCACGATCGACGAGATCGACAGGCCGAGATGGGCCAGCGCGTTGCCGGCGAGCACGAGAAGGAGGGCGGTCAGGGCAAAGACAGGCAGCACGATGCCGAGCCAGCCCGTCTTGCGGAAGGTCCGCTTGACGGTCTGGCTGATGGTCGGGCGGTAGCCGATCGCCTTTTCCAGCTCCAGCCGGCGCTGGCCGACCACGAAGAAGCCGACGTCCGTGTGGGCGGCTGAAGAGGGATCGGCGCCATCCCGCGCGGCGTCATGGCCGGCGAGCTCGATGGCCTTCTCGGCGACTCTGTACTCCGAAAGATCAGAACGGCGCGCCAATTCCTCGATCGCGGTGCGGTACTGGTCGCGCGAGAAGAAGTCGAGAGCGGCGAAATCCGTGCGCTCGCGCAGCACGGTGTCGATCCGGCTGACGCCTTCGAACCAGACGGTCCAGTCGACGTCGTTGATGAGGCGCAGGCCGCGGATGATGTTACCGGTCGTCACATTGCCGCTGGAGAGCGTCTGGTGCTCGGCGATGATGATTTCCTCGGCGTCGGAGCCGGTTTTCTCCAGTTCGCCCTCGAGCCATTCGAGCGCCTTGCCGGCATTCTGCGATCCGTCGCGCAGGCGATAGAGCAACTGCGTGGCGAACGTCGTGTCCTGCGCATGGGCGCTGAAGTTGGCCAGGATCGCCTGGCGGTCCGCATTGTCGTCGGTGGCGAGGACCTTGTCCGCCACCTCGTTGGAGATCTGGCGCATCTCCCGGGTGCGATTGACCCGCACCGCCAGGCGACGGAGGTTTTCGATCAGCACGAAGCGCAGCATCGAGGGCAGCGCCCAGAGCTCGCCGATCTTCAGAGGCTCGATCGACTGGAAGCCCTGCACGATCGCCTTGAACATGCTGGCGGAGACCGAGCTGTCGGAGTGGGCGACGTAGGTCCATGCCAGCGCCAGCGCGCGCGGCACGGTGCTTCCGCCCGGCAAAGGCAGCGTCGGGAGCTGTTTGTAGAAACGGCGCGGCAGGTCGCGCTTGACCTGGAAGATGGTCTCTTCCACCAGATAGTTGTTGTCGAGCAGCCACTGCGCGGCCGGAGTGATCGTTTCGCCCTTCGCCTGCGCCGCATTGGTCGAGCGGTAAACCTCGAGGATCTTCTTGGCGTTGTCGCGAATGCGTGCCTGGAAGTCGAACGGCACCAGGCCAAACAGATCCGTCAGGTCTCCCTTGGCCAGGCTTTCGCCCAGCGTCCGCAAGCGGTCTTCCGGCAGGTAGGTGGAACGGATCGGCTCTTCGGTGATCGCCGGAAAGCCGGCGTTCGTCTTGTCGAGATGGGCAGGATTCGTCTGAATATTCATAGAAAATTCCGTAAGCGGCCACTCAGCGGCGTCACCGCCACGGCAATGGCCCTAAAACCGTTTCAAATGCAATTGGTTGCATCCCAAGCACTTGCCGAAAGTTTGTTTCCGCACCACGACAGGGCGTCATTCTTCGACAAATTTCGCGGCGACCGCCCCTTAGCCCCGACCCATCTGGATCGACGGAGAGGATTCAGGCTTTTTCGTGATGCACGCAAGGGTTCGGGCGATATTTCGCCGGCGCCGCGATCATGTTTGGCAACAGCCGTTAATGGTTGGTAGTGGTCTGTTTAAAATATGGCTGCCGGTCTCGACGGGGCGCGGCCTGTTCGGAAGGCTAAAGAGGTAAGCGGATCATGCGTGTAGCCGTAGCTTTCATGTTGCTGGTCGTTTCGACATTGGCGGGCGGCCAAGCAGCACGTTCGCAGGAGTTTGCGCCATCGCAGGATTTGGTTGTGGATGCGACACGGGCAATTGCCACCTATTTCTCCTTCCTCGACAGCGGCAACGCAGAGCGGGCATACGAAATGATGGATGATGCCGCCAAAGCGTCGATCCCGGTGATGGCATTCACAGAACAAAGCGAAAAGTTCCATGCGCAGGCCGGTGCGCTGCTGGATCGGCGACTGCTCAAATTCACCTGGCTTAAGAACCCGACGGACGCTCCTTTGCCGGGGATTTACGCAGCGGTCGATATTGCTAGCAGGTTTGAAAAAATTGACCGGCACTGCGGATATATCGTGCTCTATCAGCGACCTTCAGGGGGAGCTTTCCACGTCATGCGCGCCGAAAGCAACTTCATCGACAACGCGACAGCAAAGAAAATTGAGACCACTCGGTCGAAATTTGACCTGGACAAAGCATGGACGGAATTATCGCGCAACTGTCCCAACTTCCCATCGACGGCCAACCCTTGAGCATCGTTTTTGAGAATGCGTTGGTCGGGCGTGTGAAACGGCGCTTGTACTGACCGCTGCCTAACGGCGAGCGGCGATCCGGTCGATACGGATAAGGAACAAGGTGCATCGTCCGACGGGCGCCAGGCGCGGTTTTTCGCTGCCCCGTTCGAGCAGAAGCGCGTCGAGCGGCCCGATCTCACCGGTCTCGGCGCCGGTCACGGCCATGTTTCCATCCAGGGGCAGGACGATGGTCATGGCCGCCTGCGGATCGAGTTCGATGGCATCCGAAAGGGTGATGCGCTGGACGATGTGGCGCATGCGGTCGCGACGGCTCATGACATTGAGGTCGGTGATCGCGCCGGCGAGCAGTTCGGCGCTGGTCGCCACATCGGCCGGGAAGGAAAACGGCGAAGATAGTCTCGTCAGATGCACGGGAGCCAGCCCGGCGACATCGAGCGCGATGCCCTCCCCTTCCAGCACCGAAAGGGTCCGGTCGATGCCGGCAAAGCTGGAAAACGGTCCACTGCCCTCGACGCGGGCCATCGAGACGCGCCAGTCGAAGTCGTCGAGCCCCGCGCCATCGGGCGAGACCATGATTTCCGTGGTCGTGCCGCCGCCATTCTTCCACGGCATGACCCGGTAGTCGGCGGCACGAAGAATACGCATCGCCCTAGCCCAGAATGCCCGGCAGGTTGAGCTGGTGTTCCCTGGCGCATTCCAGGGCGATGTCATAGCCGGCATCGGCATGGCGCATGACGCCGGTCGCCGGATCGTTCCACAGCACACGCTCCAGGCGCCGCGCGGCATCGGCCGTGCCGTCGGCGACGATCACCATGCCGGCATGCTGCGAGAAGCCCATGCCGACGCCGCCGCCATGGTGCAGCGACACCCAAGTGGCGCCGGACGCGGTGTTGAGCAGGGCGTTCAGAAGCGGCCAATCGGAAACGGCGTCCGAACCGTCCTTCATCGCTTCGGTTTCGCGGTTCGGCGAGGCGACCGAGCCGGAGTCGAGATGGTCGCGGCCGATGACGACGGGCGCCTTGAGCTCGCCCCTGGCCACCATTTCGTTGAAGGCGAGGCCGAGGCGATGGCGGTCGCCGAGGCCAACCCAGCAGATGCGCGCCGGCAGGCCCTGGAAGGAAATGCGCTCGCGCGCCATGTCCAGCCAGTTGTGCAGATGGGTGTTGCCTGGGGTGAGTTCACGCACCTTGGCGTCGGTCTTGTAGATATCCTCAGGATCGCCAGACAGCGCCGCCCAGCGGAACGGACCGATGCCACGGCAGAAAAGCGGGCGGATATAGGCCGGCACGAAACCTGGGAAGGCAAAGGCGTTCTCGAAACCCTCTTCCTTGGCGACCTGGCGGATGTTGTTGCCATAGTCGAGCGTCGGCACGCCGGCGTTCCAGAAGGCCACCATGGCCTCGACATGCTCTCGCATGGACGCGCGGGCCGCCTTCTCGACCGCTTTAGGATCGCTGACGCGCTTCTCGCGCCATTCGGCCATGGTCCAGCCCTTCGGCAGGTAGCCGTTGATCGGGTCGTGCGCGGAGGTCTGGTCGGTGAGGATGTCGGGGCGGATGCCGCGCCGGAACATCTCCGGCACGATCTCGGCGGCATTGCCGAGCAGTCCGACCGACTTCGCCTCGCCGGCCTTGGTCCAGCGATCGATCATCTCCATCGCCTCGTCCAGCGTCTCGGCCTTTTCGTCGACATAGCGGGTGCGCAGGCGGAAATCGATCGAATCGGGATTGCATTCGATCGCGAGGCAGCTGGCGCCGGCCATGACCGCCGCCAGGGGCTGGGCGCCGCCCATGCCACCGAGACCGCCGGTCAGGATCCACTTGCCCTTCAGGTTGCCGTTGTAGTGCTGGCGGCCGGCCTCGACGAAGGTCTCGTAGGTGCCCTGCACGATGCCCTGGGTGCCGATATAGATCCAGGAGCCGGCCGTCATCTGGCCGTACATCATCAGACCCTTCTTATCGAGCTCGTTGAACTTCTCCCAGTTCGCCCAGTGCGGCACGAGGTTCGAATTGGCGATCAGAACGCGCGGCGCATCCTTGTGGGTGCGGAAAACGCCGACCGGCTTGCCCGACTGCACCAGCAGCGTCTCGTCCTCGCCGAGCGTCTTCAGCGTCGAGGCGATGCGATTGAAATCGTTCCAGGTGCGCGCCGCGCGGCCGATGCCGCCATAGACGACCAGCTCGTTCGGGTTCTCGGCGACGTCGGGATCGAGATTGTTCATCAGCATGCGCAGCGGCGCCTCGGTCGTCCAGTAGCGGGCGTTGAGCTTGTCGCCGCGCGGCGCGCGCACTTCACGGATGTTGTGGCGAGGATTGGTGGTCATCACTGTCCCTTTCGCTTGGGGCGGCGCGTCAGCGCCCGGCCCAGTCAATCGCGGTTTCGAGAATTGTCTTCAGGGTCGCCCGGATCGGCGCGGCGAATGTGGGGTCGTAGGGCACCGGCCAGTTCTCCGGTGATCCCTTTTCCGCGGGCTCGCGCATGTAGCCGCGATTGGAGAGCTCCATCTGCAGCGCATGGACGCCGTTTCCCGGCTGGCCGAAACTCCTGGTGATCCAGCCGCCCTTGAAACGGCCGTTGACCACCCAACTCTCGCCGGTCGCAGCGAGGATGCCGGCCACCTTTTCCTGCAATGTCGGATCGGTGCTCTTGCCGTCATTGGTGCCGAGATTGAACACGGGCAGCGTGCCCTCGAACAGGCGCGGCAATACCGAGCGGATCGAATGGCAGTCATAGAGAACGATATTCTCGTGCATGCCGCGCAGCCGGTCGATCTCGGATTGCAGGGCGGCATGATAGGGCACGAAATAGGTCTCGCGGCGCTCATCGATCTCCGACGGCGTCGGCTCATCACCCATCTGGTACAGCGGATCGCCGTCGAACGTATCGGTCGGGCACAGGCTGGTCGTCGCCTGGCCGGGATAGAGCGACACGCCCGACGGGTCGCGGTTGACGTCGATGACGGTGCGCGAAATGGCCGTGTGCACGACGGTCGCGCCGAGATCGCCGGCAAAATCATAGAGCTTGTCGATCCACCAGTCGCAGTCGCGCTGGCCGAGCCAGGTCGAGACCAGCCGCTCCTCGATACCGGCCAGATCGATGCCGGTGTGGGGGATCGATACGAGCAGCGGCGCGGTGCCCTGCCTGACGGTGAGCCAGGGAGTGGCCGACATCATGCCGCTCCCGCGATAGTGGGCAGCGCCACCGCGCCCGCCGCCTGCACCGCCGCGCCGCTGCGGACCATGGCGATCGCCTTTTCCATGTCGGGGTGGAAATGGCGGTCATTGTCGAGATGCGGCACCTCGGCGCGAACCAGTGCGCGAACGGCCTCAAGTGCGGCGCTCGAGGCAAGCGGCGCGTGGAAATCGCAGCCTTGCGCTCCCGCCAGCAGTTCGATGCCGATGACGGCCGTCGCATTCTCGATCATGCCGAGCAGACGGCGCGCGCCATGCGCGGCCATGGAGACGTGATCCTCCTGGTTGGCCGAGGTCGGGATGGAATCGACGCTCGCCGGATAGGCCTTCTGCTTGTTTTCCGAAACGAGCGCGGCCGCCGTCACCTGCGGGATCATGAAACCGGAGTTCAGGCCAGGCTTGGGCGTCAGGAAGGCCGGCATGCCGGACAGCGCCGGATCGACCAGCATGGCGATGCGCCGCTCCGACAGCGAGCCGATCTCGCAGACGGCAAGCGCGATCATGTCAGCGGCAAACGCCACCGGCTCGGCGTGGAAATTCCCGCCCGACAGCGCGGTGTCGTCCTCGGCGAAGATCAGCGGATTGTCGGTGACGCCATTGGCTTCGGTCTCCAGCGTGTCGGCCGCCTTGCGCAGCACGTCGAGCGCCGCGCCCATGACCTGCGGCTGACAGCGCAGGCAATACGGGTCCTGCACACGCTCGTCGCCGACGCGGTGCGATTCACGGATTGCGCTGCCGGCCATGAGATTGCGCAAGGCGTCCGCCGTCTCGATCTGGCCGCGATGCTTTCTAAGCAGATGTATGCGCGGATCGAAGGGCGCGTCGGAACCTTTGGCGGCGTCCGTCGACAGCGCGCCGGCGACCAGCGCCGACTGATAGAGCGTCTCGGCCTCGAACAGGCCGGCGAGCGCGAAAGCGGTCGAGAACTGCGTGCCGTTGAGCAGCGCCAGGCCCTCCTTGGCGCCGAGCGTCACCGGCTCCAACCCATGCGAGACGAAGGCGACCTTGGCCGGGACGCGGCCATGCGGCGTGAAGCATTCGCCGACGCCGATCATGACGGCGGTCATGTGCGAGAGCGGCGCCAGGTCGCCGGAAGCACCGACCGAGCCTTGCGCCGGCACCACCGGAATGACGTCGTTGACGAGCATCGCCTCGAGCAGTTCGATCGTCTCGGGGCGCACGCCGGAAGCGCCCTGCGCCAGGCTCGCGAGCTTCAGCGCCATCATCAGCCGCACGACGGCGACCGGCATCGGCTCGCCGACGCCGGCGGCGTGCGAAAGCACGATGTTGCGCTGGAGGGTTTCGAGATCGGCGGCCGGAATGCGGACACTCGCCAGTTTGCCGAAGCCGGTGTTGATGCCATAGACCGGCTCGCCCTTGGCCACGATGCGGGCCACGGCCTCGGCGCTGGCCTTGATCTTCGGCCGGCAGGCATCGTCCAGCTTCGGCACGGCGCCGCGATAGATGGCGCGCCAGTCGGCGAGCGTCGCGTTGCCGGGCTTCAGGGTCAGTTCGGTCATTGTCCTCTCCAGATACGGGCATGGAGCGGATTGAAGCCCATGCGATAAACGAGTTCGGCGGGACGCTCTATGTCCCAGATGGCGAGGTCGGCGGCCTTGCCCGCCTCCAGCGTGCCCGTGCGGTCAAGTAAACCCAGCGCACGCGCGGCCTCGCGTGTGATTCCGGCTAGGCATTCGTCGACAGTCATGCCGAACAGCGTCGCGGCCATGTTCATGGTGAGCAGCAGCGAGGTCAATGGCGAGGTGCCGGGATTGTTATCGGTGGCGACGGCCATCTTCACGCCATGCCGGCGGAACAGCTCGACCGGCGGCTTCTTCGTCTCGCGGATGAAATAGTAGGCGCCGGGCAGGATCGTGGCCACGGTGCCGGCCTTGGCCATCGCGGCCGCGCCGGCCTCGTCGGTGTATTCGAGATGGTCCGCTGAAAGCGCGCCGTAGCGCGCGGCAAGCGCGGCGCCGTGCAGGTTCGACAGTTGGTCGGCGTGGAGCTTCACCGGCAGGCCGAGCGCCTTCGCCTTGTCGAAGACGCGGGCGATCTGCTCCGGCGAAAAGGCAATGCCCTCGCAGAAACCGTCGACTGCATCGGCAAGCTTTTCCGCGGCAACAGCCGAAAGGATGGTTTCGGCGACGAGATCGATAAAGGCGTCCTTGTCACCCTTCGCCTCCGGCGGCAGCGCGTGCGCGCCGAGAAAGGTCGTGCGCACCGTGACGGGCCGTTCGCCGGCGAGACGACGGGCCGCGCGCAGCGACTTCCTCTCATTGTCCAGATCGAGACCATAGCCTGATTTGACCTCGACTGACGTGACGCCCTCGGCGATCAACGCATCGAGGCGCGGCAGCGTCTGGGCGACCAGATCGTCCTCGCTGGCGGCACGCAACGACTTGACCGAGGAGACGATGCCGCCCCCGGCGCGGGCCACTTCCTCATAGGTGGCGCCGGCGAGGCGCATCTCGAACTCGTTGGCGCGATTGCCGGCATGGACCAGATGGGTGTGGCAGTCGATCAGACCGGGCGTGATCCAGCGACCTTCGCAATCGATCGCCTCGGCGCCCTGAGCCAGCGAAGCCGGCATGTCGGCTTCGGCGCCGGCATAGGCAATGAGCCCGTCACGCACGGCGACAGCGCCCTTTTCCACGATACCCAGGCCCGCCACGCCATCGACCATGGTCGCCAGCCGCGCGTCGCGCCAGAGACGAAGGCCGCTCTTCCCGTTCTTCTCGCCCATCATCTTTTCCGTTTGAAAGGATGGCAATTATGTATATACATATTGAAACGCGACGCAAGTGCTATTGTCGCTTGCCATTCAGATTCGGAGGCGGACGTGACGGTGATCTTTGCGGAACAGGCGCTGCTGCCCGATGGCTGGCAAGACAATGTCAGGATCGCCTTCGACAATGACCGCATTACGACCATGGATGTCGGCGGCACCGCCCAACCGGGTGACGAGCGCCACGCGATCGTGCTGCCGGGCATGCCCAACCTGCACAGCCATGCGTTCCAGCGCGGCATGGCGGGACTGGCCGAGGTGCGCGGGCCATCAGCGGACAGTTTCTGGAGCTGGCGTGAGGTGATGTACCGCTTCGCGCTTACGATGACGCCCGACCAGGTCGAGGCGGTCGCCGCGCAGCTCTATGTCGAAATGCTGGAGGCCGGCTTCTCGCGCGTCGGCGAGTTCCATTACCTGCATCATGATCGCGACGGGACGCCCTACGGCAATATAGCCGAAATGGCCGAGCGCATCGCGGCCGCGGCTGCGGAGACGGGCATCGGGCTGACGCTACTGCCGGTGTTCTATGCCCACTCCTCTTTCGGCGGCGCGGCTCCCAATGAAGGACAGAGGCGATTCATCAACGATGTGAATCGCTTCCAGAGGCTGGTTGAGAAAAGCCGTGAGAGCGTTCGCGCGTTGAATCAAGCGGTGCTCGGCGTGGCGCCGCACAGCCTGCGCGCGGCGACGCCGGAAGAACTCGACGCTGTGGCGGCGCTAGCGCCGGAAGGCCCGATCCATATCCATGTCGCCGAGCAGGTGAAGGAAGTGGAAGACTGCCTGGCATGGTCCGGTGCGCGGCCGGTAGAGTTCCTGCTCGGCCACGCCAAGGTCGACCAGCGCTGGTGCCTCATCCACGCAACGCACATGACCGAGGCGGAGACGGTGGCCATGGCAAAAAGCGGTGCTATTGCAGGGCTTTGCCCCATCACCGAGGCCAATCTCGGCGACGGTACGTTCGCGGCGCCGCTCTTCATCGAGAATGGCGGGCGCTTTGGCGTCGGCTCGGACTCCAACGTGCTGATCGGCCTGCCCGACGAACTGCGGCAGTTGGAATACTCGCAACGTCTTGCGCACCGCGCCCGCAATGTGCTGGCCCGCGCCGGGGGCTCGACAAGCCGCGCCTTGTTCGACGCCGCGCTCGAAGGCGGAAGCCAGGCGCTGGGCGCGGGTTCGTCACAACTCGCAGTCGATGGCGCAGCCGATTTCGTCTCGCTCGACGCCCGCCACCATTCGCTCGCCGGCAAGACGGGCGACGCGATCCTCGACGCCTGGATCTTCGCCAATGGCAGCGCGGTCGACTGCGTATGGGTGCACGGCAGGAAACAGGTGAGCGGTGGACGACATATCCGACGCGAAGTCATTGCCGACCGCTTCCGAAAGGTTATGAAGGTGCTTTCACAGGGCTGATCCCGATGAGCACGGTCGAGGCAAGCGAAATGGAGAGCGGCGAGAGCATTTCGCTGCACCAGCGCATCCTGTCCGACATCAGCGAAAAAATCCTGTCGGGCGCCTGGGCGCCCGGCCACCGCATTCCATTCGAACACGAGCTGACGGCGCAATACAGATGTTCACGCATGACGGTGAACAAGGCGCTGTCCCAGCTTGCCAAGGCAGGGCTGATCGAGCGCCGCCGTCGCTCCGGAAGCTTCGTGCGGAGGCCCCAGTCGCAAGCGGCGGTGCTGGAACTGCACGACATCAGGATCGAGGTCGAGGCGCTTGGCCTTCCCTACCGCTATGAGCGGCTTGCGCGACTGAAACGGCGCAGCAACGCGGAGGACCGCGCGCTGCTCGGACTTGCCGCGCCCGGCCAGGTGCTGGCGCTGGAGGGCCTGCATTTCGCCGGTCAACGGCCGTTCGCGCTCGAGGGACGGCTGGTGAACCTCACGGCGGTACCCGAGGCGGCCGAGGAAGAATTCGTCGAAATCGCGCCCGGCCCCTGGTTGATCGGCCGCGTGCCGTGGAGCGAGGCCGAGCATCGAATCCGCGCCATGGCGGCTGACGAGCACATCGCCGATGCGCTCGATATAGACCCAGGCGCGCCCTGCCTGGTGGTCGAGCGCCGCACCTGGAGCGCCGACCATCCGGTGACTCACGTGCGCTTCGTCTATCCGGCCGAAAGCCACACGCTGGTGGCAAGATTCACGCCGTCGCAGGGGTAGCGCCTCTTACCCTCCCCCTTGTGGGGAGGGTCGCCGCGAAGCGGCGGGGCGGGGGTGCGGCGCAGCCCCCCACCCGGACCTTTGGTCCCACCTCCCCACAAGGGGGAGGTAGAAGACAGGCGCCTTACAGCGCCGCCGTGATGATGATCTCGACCAGATATTCCGGAGCGGCGAGCTTGGCTTCGCCGGTAGCGCGGGCGGGCGTGTGGCCCTGCGGGATCCACTTGTCCCACTCCGAATTCATCTCGGCGAAGGTGCCCATGTCGGCCAGCCAGATGATCGCCTGCAGGACCTTGGTCTTGTCGGTGCCGGCCTTGGCCAGCAATTCGTCGATGGTCGCCAGGACGTCGCGGGTCTGGGACGCGACGTTGCCGGTGGGCTCGCCGACCTGGCCGGCCAGGTAGACGGTGTTGCCGTGGATGACGATCTGGCTCATGCGCGGGCCGACATCGATGCGACGAATGCTCATTACGAGGTTCCTTCCTTCTGAGAGTCGCGCCTGTTTAGAGTCAGGGCTGATTTCGGGCAAGGCCGGGCGGAGCGAAACCGCCTAGGCCAGCCCCCCCTCCTTGCCATCGCCCCTTCGTACACGACGAGTTGACCGCGCGTGACGCAATCGAGTCGGCTGCCATGTTGACTAATGTAATAACATCACATATCGACAAGACCCCTGAATGCGGCCCGCCCGGAACGTCCGATGACCAATGCCTGCCTGACCTTCCGTGACCTGACGCTTGGCTACAACAGCCACCCCGCGATCCATCACCTCAGCGGCACCATCCGCAGGGGATCGCTGACGGCAGTCGTCGGCGCGAACGGGTCCGGCAAGTCGACCCTGATGAAGGGCATTGTCGGCGTGCTGAAGCCGATGGCCGGCGCGGTGGTCCGCGCGCCAGGCGTGCGCACCGCCTATCTGCCGCAGCAATCGGAACTCGACCGTACCTTTCCGGCGCGCGTGGTGGATCTCGTTTCGCTCGGCCTGTGGCCGAAGCGCGGGCTGCTTGGCCGCTACACCCGAGAGGATCGCGAATCCGTCAGCAAGGCGCTGATGGCGGTCGGGCTCGGCGGTTTCGAGACACGCCCGATCGACACGCTTTCCGGCGGCCAGTTGCAGCGCACGCTGTTTGCCCGCGTCCTCCTGCAGGACGCCGACCTCATCCTGCTCGACGAGCCCTTCAATGCCGTCGACGCCAAGACCGTCGGCGACCTCATCCAGCTCATCAAGCGCTGGCATGGCGAGGAGCGCACGATCATGGTGGTCGTCCACGACCTCGATCTGGTGCGCGAGAATTTTCCCGAAACCCTCCTGCTCGCGCGCCAGCCCGTCGCCTGGGGCGAGACGAGGGAAACGCTGCGGCCCGAGAACCTGCTCAGGGCACGGCGCTTCCACGAAGCCTGGGAGGAGAACGCGCCCTGGTGCGAACCCGCTGGGCACGATCACGACGAGGATCACGCGCACGATCATCACGATCATGCCCATGACCATCATCACCACGGCGCCCATAATCATGGCTCCGGGCCGAGGGCGGCGTGATGGAATTCATCTATGGCTTCTTCATCGCGCCCTTCGCCGATTTCGCCTTCATGCAGCGGGCCCTGTTCGGCTCGCTGATGCTGTCGCTCGGCGCGTGCCCGGTCGGCGTCTTCCTCATGCTGCGGCGCATGAGCCTTTCGGGAGACGCTATGGCGCATGCCATCTTGCCGGGTGCCGCCACCGGCTTCCTGCTCTACGGGCTGGAGATCCTGCCGATGACCATCGGCGGGCTGATCGCCGGCATCGTCGTGGCGCTCGGCGCGGGTGCCGTCTCACGCTTCACCATACAGCGCGAGGACGCCTCGATGGCGGCCTTTTACCTCATCTCGCTCGCGATCGGCGTGCTGATGGTGTCCATTCGGGGCTCCAGCGTGGACCTCATGCATGTGCTGTTCGGCACGGTGCTGGCGCTCAACAACGAAGCCCTCATCCTTATCGGCGGCATCGTCTTGATAACCTTGGTCGGCCTCGCCATCTTCTGGAGAGCCCTGGTCGCCGAATGCCTCGATCCGCTGTTCCTGCGCTCGGTCAGCCGCATGGGAAGCCCGGTGCATTTCATCTTCCTCGGCCTCGTCGTGCTCAACCTCGTCGGCGGCTTCCAGGCGCTCGGCACGCTGCTTTCCGTCGGGCTGATGATGCTGCCGGCCGCGGCGGCGCGCTTCTGGACGACGCGTGTCGAACCGATGTGCGTATTGTCGGTGGTGATCGGCTTCGCCTCCTGCGTGGCGGGGCTGCTCCTGTCCTACCACGCATCCCTCCCCTCGGGCCCGGCCATCATCCTGTCGGCCGGCGTCGTCTATTTCTGCTCCATCCTGTTCGGCACGCGGGGCGTCCTGCGCGCGCGCATCGTGCATCACCGCCACCGAACCGCCTGATCCATCCCCAAGCAAGGAGACCTTCCCCAATGCTGAAATCCTTTCGTGCCGCCCTGGCGATGAGCGTTATAACATTAAGCACCATCGCCACGTCATCGGCCTTCGCCGCACCGCTCAAGGTGGTGGCCAGCTTCACCGTCATTGCCGATTTCGCCAAGAACGTCGGCGGCGACCGTGTGGACATCATCACCATCGTCGGGCCGGACGGCGACGCGCATGTCTACGAACCGAGCCCGGCCGATGCCGTGGCGATGGCAAAGGCCGACATCGTTCTGGTCAACGGGCTTCATTTCGAAGGCTTCCTGCAGCGGCTGGTCGACGCCAGCGCCACCAAGGCCTCGATCGTCACGCTGACCAAGGGCGTCACGCCGATCGACTTCAAGCCGGAATTCGCCGATGCGGACGCGGCCGAAGGCGCCGGCACCGGCGGTGGCAAGACCGTCACCGACCCGCACGCCTTCCAGTCGATCGCCAATGCCAAGATCTATGTGAAGAACATCGCGGATGCCTTCTGCGCGGCCGATAAGGATGGTTGCGACAGCTACAAGGCCAATGCCGCCGCCTACACGACGAAACTCGATGCGCTCGAAGGCGAAGTGAAGACGGCCATCCAGTCGATCCCGGAAGCCAAGCGCGTCGTCATCACCTCGCATGACGCGTTCGGCTATTTCGAACATGCATACGGCCTGACGTTCCTCGCGCCGCAGGGCATTTCCACTGATTCCGAGCCCTCGGCCGCCGATGTCGCCAAGCTGGTCAGTCAGGTGAAGCAGGACAAGGCTGCGGCGATCTTCGTCGAGAACATCACCAATCCGCGGCTGATCGAGCAGATTGCGAGTGAAACCGGCATCAAGGTCGGCGGAACGCTCTTCTCGGACGCTCTGTCGCCGCCCGATGGCCCGGCATCGACCTATATCGACATGATGCACAACAACATCACGCAGATCAAAGGCGCGATCCTCGGCAGCTGAGTAGTCGTTGGGAAAGGCGGAGGTTGGACTCCGCCTTTTCTCTTCATTTGCAATGTAATGTAATAACATTTTCGATTATTCGAGAAAGCCATCATGCCGCAATCCGACCAACAGACACGCCTGCCCGTCACCGTGCTTTCGGGATTTCTCGGCGCCGGCAAGACCACACTGCTCAACCATATCTTGTCGAACCGAGAGGGCCGTCGCGTCGCCGTCATCGTCAATGACATGAGCGAGATCAACATCGACGCCGAACTGGTTCGCGATGGCACCGACCTTTCGCACACCGACGAGAAGCTGGTGGAGATGTCGAACGGCTGCATCTGCTGCACGCTGCGCGATGACCTTCTCAAAGAGGTTCGCGCCCTGGCCGAGCAACGGCGCTTCGACTATCTCCTGATCGAATCCACCGGGATATCGGAACCCCTGCCGGTCGCGGCCACCTTCGATTTCCGCGACGAGCATGGCGACAGCCTCTCCGACGTCGCCCGGCTGGACACCATGGTGACGGTGGTGGACGCGCTCAACCTGCTCAAGGACTATTCCTCGGCCGACTTCCTGCGCCAGCGCGGCGAGTCGCTCGGCGAACAGGACGACCGCGCCCTTGTCGACCTGCTGGTCGAGCAGATCGAGTTCGCCGACGTGGTGGTGTTGAACAAGGTGGGCGCGGCAAGTCCGCATCAGCTCGACATGGCGCGCCGCATCGTGCGCGCCCTCAATCCGGATGCGGAGATCGTGGAGGCCGACTACGGCAAGGTGGCGCTGGACAAGGTGCTTGCCACGGGCCTCTTCGACTTCGAGAAGGCCCAGCAGAACCCGCTCTGGTTCAAGGAACTCAACGGTTTTCGCGATCACATTCCAGAGACGGAGCAATATGGCATCCGCTCCTTCGTCTACCGGGCAAAGCGCCCGTTCGACCCGGCCCGGTTCCAGGCCTTCATCAACCGGGCATGGCCCGGCGTCGTGCGCGCCAAGGGCTTTTTCTGGCTGGCTACCCGCCCGGACCATGTCGGCGAGCTGAGCCAGGCCGGCGCCCTTGTGCGAACGGAACGCAGGGGGCGCTGGTGGGCTTCGGTGCCCCCTGCCCGATGGCCCGACCATGCCGAATGGCGCGAGAGCATGCGGCCTTACCTCGATCCCGTATGGGGTGACCGGCGCCAGGAACTGGTCTTCATCGGCTGCGAGCCGATGGACGAGGCGCTTCTCCGCGCCGATCTCGATGCCTGCCTGGTGGAAGCCTCCGACTTCCAGCCTGGCGTGTGGCGTTCCCTGCCCGACCCGTTTCCCCGCTGGGCGGCATAGTTGGATTTCGCGTCGCGAATATCTATCTGCCCGGAAGGATTTCCATCCGCGCGGATTGCCGGCCGACGCAGGGAATGGCATGACTTCGCGCGGGCCAGTCGGCACATAGGGCGCCGTGTTTCCAGCTGGACGCACAAAGGACGCTCCAACATTTTGATTGAGCATCGGAATAAACCGAAAACCGAGTACACTTTTCGGTCCGATGCGCCAGCATTCACGAGGTCAGCACCATGGAATACCGCCAGATCAGCGACGACTATTCGGTCTCCGGCCAGATCCAACCGCAGGACATCGCCGCCATCAAGGACGCCGGCTTCAAGAGCGTAATCTGCAACCGGCCGGACGATGAGCAGCCCGGCCAGCCTTCGGCAGAAAGCGTCCAGGCCGCGGCCGAAGCAGCAGGGCTTGCCTTCCGCTACATCCCGGTCATCAGCGGCCAGATCACCATGGACAATGTCGAAGACCAGGCCGCCGCGCTCGACGAACTGGAAGGACCCGTCTTCGCCTATTGTCGCTCAGGCGCGCGCTGCACCAACCTTTATGGGCTGATCCAGCAGCAGAAAGGCTGAAGACCTTCGCAAGGAGGAGCCAAACATGCTTGCCGCGTGAGCGCCAAAACGCGCGGCAAGCCGATGTGGACAACTCCGCACCGACTGGATACCACCGATCCTAGATCGGTAGCGCACCGGTTTCCTTCAGCGTCTCCAGCACGATCGCGGTCTTCACATGCTGCACGGATTCGTGCGGCAGCAACACGCCGTTGACGAACTCCGACAGAGATTTGAGATCGGGCGTCACCACCTTCAGGATGTAATCCATCTCGCCGGTCAGAGCGTGCGCCTCCTGGACCTCGGGCAGCCGCGCCACCAGTTCGCCGAAGCGGCGGGCATTGTCGCGATTGTGTGTCGCCAGCGTCACCGAGATGACATTGACCAGCGAAAAGCCCAGACGGTCGCGGTCGAGAACGGCGCGATAGCCCTTGATATAGCCGTCTTCCTCCAGCCGCTGTCGCCGGCGCGAGCATTGCGAGGGCGAGAGGTTCACGCGCTCCGACAGGTCATTGTTGGTGAGCCGCGCATCCGCCTGCAAAAGCGCCAGTATCTTGCGGTCAAATTGATCAAGGCGCGCATCATCCATGGATAATCCTCCAATCATGCACGAATTTCGCACATGAAGAGCATTTCAAGCGGTTGAATGCAAGCACCGTGCGAGAGCTTCGCGCTATCATTCCCGGAGTTGGCCAAAGTCCCGGCCGCACCAGCTTTCGGAGGATTGCCATGGGTCCCTTCCCGCACGATGCACCGCCCGCCCGGATCAGCAAGGCGAACCCCGCCGGCACCGATGGTTTCGAATTCGTCGAGTTCGCGCATCCGGAACCGGCCAAGCTCGCCGAACTCTTCACCCGCATGGGCTATGTCGCGGTCGCCAGGCACCGCTCTAAGGACATCACCGTCTGGCGGCAGGGCGACATCAACTATGTCGTCAATGCCGAGCCGGGCTCGCACGCGATGAAGTTCGTCGAGAAGCATGGGCCCTGCGCCGCCTCGATGGCCTGGCGCGTGGTGGATGCCAAGCATGCTTTCGACCATGCCGTATCGAAAGGCGCGACACCTTATGAAGGCACCGACAAGGCGCTCGACGTGCCGGCCATATCAGGCATCGGCGGCTCGCTCATCTATTTTATCGAGGCGTATGGCGAGAAGGGTTCGGCCTATGATGCCGAGTTCGACTGGCTCGGCGCGCGCGACCCCAAGCCCGAGGGCGTCGGCTTCTACTTCCTCGACCACCTCACCCACAATGTCTATCGCGGCAACATGGACAAATGGTGGGATTTCTACCGCGACCTGTTCGGCTTCAAGCAGATCCACTTCTTCGACATAGACGGCAGGATCACGGGCCTCGTCAGCCGCGCCATCACCTCGCCCTGCGGCAAGATCCGCATCCCGCTGAACGAGTCCAAGGACGAGACCAGCCAGATCGCCGAGTATCTGAAGAAGTACAATGGCGAGGGCATACAGCACATCGCAGTCGGCACTGACGCCATCTACGAGGCCACCGACAAGCTTGCCGCCAATGGGCTGAAGTTCATGCCCGGCCCGCCCGACACCTATTACGAGATGTCGCATGAACGCGTGCACGACCATGACGAGCCGATAGAGCGGATGAAGAAGCACGGCATCCTGATCGACGGCGAAGGCGTGGTCGACGGCGGCATGACCAAGATTCTGCTGCAGATTTTCTCGAAGACCGTGATCGGCCCGATCTTCTTCGAATTCATCCAGCGGAAGGGCGACGAGGGTTTTGGCGAAGGCAATTTCCGCGCGCTGTTCGAATCGATCGAGCAGGACCAGATCAAGCGCGGCGTGATCAAGCTGGACGGCAAGGCCGCCTAGCGGCAGCGAATGTCGGGCGGCTCACAGGTTGAGCCGCTCGACCTCGTCCTTCCTGAGCTTCAAATCATAGTCGAGCAGAAACTCATCCAGTTGCGGCGGCGCGACGGACGTGCCGGAAAGCATGGCGTGCACCTGCCCGCGGTGGTGGATGTCGTGCAGGAAGACATGCCCGAGGATATCGCCGATCCGCTCCGGGATGAGACCATCCTCACGCCTGTCGGTAACGACGCGGCGATCGAGATCGGCTTCGGACAGGCCGTCGCAGAACGCGACAAGCCTCCGATCGAAATCCGCCTGCGCGGCGGCGAGGTGGACTGCGTCGCCGAACGGCACGAAATCGTCATAGGCCGCGGCGCCGAGGCCGCCCTTGGTCAGGAAATCGAGGTAGAGGCGATCGACCGCCAGGACGTGGTTGAGCGTCTCCCGGATCGATGGGAAGAAGCTGGTACGAACGGCCTCGAACTCGCCAGGCTTCAGCGCGAGCACGGCGCGGTACAGCCGATCGTTGGACCAGAGGCTGTTGCGCGCCATGCGGCGCAAATGCTCGAGCAACGTCACCGTCCGGGCTCTCGCCTCACGCCTCGTATTTCTCGACCTTCTGCTCGATGGCGCCGAAGATGGAATGACCGGCCTTGTCCTTCATCTCGATGCGGACCATGTCGCCGAAACGCAGGAAAGGCGTCTTCGGCTCACCAGTCTCGATGGTCTCGATGACGCGCAGTTCGGCTATGCAGGAATAGCCGGCGCCCCCGGCCGAAACCGGCTTGCCCGGCGCGCCGTCGAGCTTGTTGGACACAGTGCCCGAACCAATGATGGTGCCGGCGGCCAGCGGCCGGGTCCTGGCGGCGTGCACGATCAGCGCCGGGAAGTCGAAAGTCATGTCGACGCCGGCATTGGCGCGGCCGAACGGCTTGCCGTTGAGGTCGACCAGCAGGGCGAGATTGACTTTGCCGCCGTCCCAGGCATCGCCCAGTTCGTCCGGCGTGACCGCGACCGGCGAGAAGGCCGAAGACGGCTTGGACTGGAAGAAGCCGAAACCCTTGGCGAGCTCCGGCCCGGTGATGGCGCGCAGCGTCACGTCGTTGACCAGCATGACCAGCCGGATTGCCTCCCTCGCCTCCTCGAGGCCCACCCCCATCGGCACGTCGTCGACGATGACGGCGACTTCGGCTTCCATGTCGATGCCGAAAGCCTCGTTCGCCATGCGGATCGGATCGCGCGGCGGAATGAACGTGTCGGAGCCGCCCTGGTACATCAGCGGGTCTGTCCAGAAACTCGCAGGCATCTCGACGCCGCGCGCCTTCCGCACCAGTTCGACATGGTTCACATAGGCCGATCCGTCCGCCCATTGATAGGCACGCGGCAGCGGCGAATGGGCGTCATGCTCGTGGAAGCGGGCTGACGGAACAGCATTGGTTTCAAGCGATTCCGCCATGGCCGCCAGATGCGGCGCGATACGGCGCCAGTCGTCGAACGCCGCCTGCAACGTCGGAACCAGGAAGGAGGCATCGGTGAACCGCGTGAGATCGCGCGAGACCACGACCAGCTTCCCGTCGCGCGTCCCGTTCTTCAAGGTGGCAAGTTTCATGCGGTTTCCTCTCCTCGCGGGCTTTGTGCCGCTCGTCCCACAACAAGGCTCCGGCAGGCGATCGTCAAGCCACCCGCTGGTGTTTTCCTGCCAACAATGCGCCGAAGCGCATGGCCGATGTCTCAGAGATCGGCCACGCGTTCTTTCAGGACCAGTCCCCTTCGGGCGTTCCATTGAAACGCTTCTTCAGGTCGGCCCAGCAGTCGATGTAGTTTTCCTGCAGCGTGTCGAGTTCCGCCGCGTAGCGCGTCAGCATCTGCGGGAACCGGGTTTCGAACATGAAGGCCATGGTATGGTCGAGCTTGACCGGCTTGAGGTCGGCACGCGAGGCCTTTTCGAAGCCTGGACTGTCCGGGCCATGCGCAAGCATGAGGTTGTGCAGGCTGATGCCGCCAGGAACAAAACCCTCCTCCTTGGCGTCGTACTGGCCGTGGATCAGGCCCATGAACTCACTCATGATGTTGCGGTGATACCAGGGCGGCCGAAAGGTATCCTCCGCCACCAGCCAGCGCGGCGGGAAGATGACGAAGTCGACATTGGCCGTGCCTTCCTCGCCGCTTGGCGCCGTCAGCACCGTGAAGATCGACGGATCCGGGTGGTCGAACAGGATGGCGCCAACCGGCGAAAACGTAGCCAGATCATATTTGTAGGGTGCGTAGTTGCCATGCCAGGCGACGACATCGAGCGGCGAATGGCCAATCTCGGTAACGTGGAAGCTGCCGCACCATTTGACGATCAGCCGGCAGGGCGTCTCCTTCTCCTCGAACCAGGCGCAGGGCGTCTTGAAGTCACGCGGGTTGGCCAGGCAGTTAGCGCCGATCGGGCCCCGGTCGGGCATGGTGAACTTGGCGCCGTAGTTCTCGCAGACATAGCCACGCGCCTCCTTGTCAGCTAGTTCGACCTTGAAGACCAGGCCGCGCGGCAGCACCGCGATCTCGCCGGGGCGAAGCTCGATCACCCCCATCTCGGTGACGAAGCGCAACGCGCCCACCTGCGGCACAACAAGCAACTCGCCGTCGGCGTTGAAGAAATGATCGTCCACCATCGAACGATTGGCGACATAGACATGCGCCGCCATGCCGCTCTGTCCAAGGACGTCGCCCGCCGTCGTGATCGTTCGCATGCCGGAAATGAAATCGGTGGGCTCGGACGGCATCGGCACTGGATTCCAGCGATACTGGCCAAGGGCAAGCTCATGATCGCCAATATTGGGCGCGGTCTTCCACAAGGGATAGCTGGCTGCCCTGAAGCGGCCGGTGTGCCTGACGCTTGGCCGGATGCGGTAGAGCCAGGAGCGCTCGTTGGTGCCGCGCGGCGCGGTGAAAGGCGAACCCGAAAGCTGCTCGGCGTAGAGGCCGTAGGCCGGCCGCTGCGGCGAGTTGCGCCCCTGCGGCAGCGAGCCGGGCAGTGTCTCGGTCTCGAAGTCGTTGCCGAAGCCCGGCATGTAGGAAAAGGCCATCGCTTCCTCCTCGCGAAGTGAGCCGAAGCGTCAACGCGCCCCGGCGAAGAGGCGCCTGTCTGCGGCTTGACCAGATTGGTTTCATTTGTAACCATCAAAAATGTAACTATCAACGCCATGGCGTCCATGGAGATCACGGATTTGGAAGCGGAAATCCTCGAACTCGAAAGCTTCCTGCCCTACCGGCTCTATCGCCTCGCGGATGCCGTCAGCCGCGAATTCTCCGGCATCTACAAGGACAGGCTGGGGCTGACGCGGCCGGAATGGCGAACCCTGGCCGGACTTGGCCAGCACGGTACGATGACGGCAAAGGCGCTCGGCGAACAGTCGGCCATGCACAAGACGAAGGTTTCGCGCGCCGTGGCCGAACTCGAGCGGCGGCGCTGGTTGACGCGCACGCCCGACGAGAAAGACCGCCGTGTCGAGCACCTCACCCTCACCAAGGCGGGCCTTGCCGCCTATCGCGAGATGGTGCCGCTGGCGAAAGCGTTCGAACGCGAGTTGCTGGACAAATTGGATGCGCGGGAAAGGACCGGGCTGGCGCGGGCGGTGGCGGCACTCGAAGCAAAGTTGGCTCAGCCTTAGCCACTACCTGTCAGGTCAGGCACGTCGCGGACGGCGCCATCCGCCTCACGGCCAGACCATCCCTTCAGCACCAGACGGAAGGCCACCCCCTGTGCCAGTCGGCGGCAAGGTTGTCGCGGCTTTGGCGCCTGGGCAGCGCGACATTGAGGATCAGATCCTCGTCCCGCCAAAACAGCCTGTACGGTTCCATGTCTTCGAGCAGATCGACAATCTCGTCCTCGGCAACGCCCAATTCCCGCGCGACATTGCCCGCGGATTTGGGCCGCGACGCAAAGGCCAGGAACACATCGCGCCTGAGGCCATCGAGTTCGACGAGTGTTTCCTCGCTCGCGTACCGGGTATCCGAAATGAGAACCGTTCCGTCGCGATCTTCGTAATCGAGCCAAACCTCGCGTTCGCGGAACTGCCGCTTCCAGTGGTTCACCTGCCGGACGAGAAGCGAGTGCGCCTGAGCCAACGCATCGGTCGGCTGCACGTAAGACCGAAAATAGTAGGCATAGTCGGTGAGATCGATCCCGCTCTCGCGCTTGTAATCCTCGGCAAACAGGATGTCGTAGCATTCATGATGCGCCATCTCGCCGGCATAGCCGAAGCGCTCCGGATTGGTATGCAATGGTGCAAATCGGGTGACAAATGCCTCCGAGCGGCTCACCGGCGGTATCAGGTGATATATTCTCGGCATCATCCTCAATATGTTTTCGTAGTCCTCGACCCTCTCTCCGGGGATGTTGAACAGCAGATTGTAGTGAATGATGATGCGGTTCAGGCACCCATTCTTGATCGTCGAGACATTGGCCGCGGACGTTACGCCTTTGTCCATCAGCCGCAGAATATGGCTGGAGAACGACTCGATCCCCGGCTGCAGTTCGACAAATCCGGCCCGCGCCAGGGCTTCCATGCGCTCGGGAGGCTGGTTGGCCTTGATCTCGCTGGAAAGCTCGAAACGCGGCGTGTGCGCGGAAAGCTCGGGCAATGCGTCAACCAGTTCGCGCGACATGATATAGTCGGAGAAGCGATACTTCACCGAGCCATAGCGCTGCTGCATCCGCCCCAGCATGCGGACCACGGAGTCGCGCGATTTCATCCGGTATTTCAGCGCCTCGGCGTCAATTCCGCAAAACACGCAGTGGTGTTTCTGCCCCCACCAGCATCCGCGCGAGGCCTCGACCGGCAGGAGCTTGGTGCGGACTTCGACCTTGGCCTGCTCCATGAGACCGGCGACATCCGAGAACCAGTCGTCGTAGAGGGGATCGGGGCTCTCCTCGAGTACCGGAAGATTTTGCGACGGGGCGGCCTTGCCGGCATTCTTTTGCGACCAGGTGACGCCCGCGATCACCGGCCGTTCACCGGGAGAGGCGACGGAGGCCCGCGCCAAGGCGGCGACGACAGGTTCACCATCGCCGCGAACGATCGCGTCGATCCACGGGAATGCCCGCAGCACGACATCGCCAGGCGGTCCTTCAAGCGCATAACCGCCAAGGGCAACCAGAATCTCGGGCCTTGCCTGCTTGATCAGCCGGGCCAGCGCCACGGAGGCGATCGTCTGATCGAACATGCATGTCAGTCCGACCATCGTCGGATTCATCGACAGTATCTTCCGCGATGAATCTTCCAGAAATGCCGGCATGATCTCATCGCGGATGCGCAGAATGGCCTCGGCCACATCAAGCGGCTCGCGATAGCGCGAATGGCGACCGCTCAGCCCCTCGCTCAACCTGAACAACTCTTCATACTGGTCGTCGCTCAAGGCCGGCTGCAGAAGCCCGGTGAACAGGAATTCGTTCAGACCCCACTCCTCGGAGAAGAAGCGGTAGGTCTCCGCAGTCATTGTCCGCAACAGGTCGAGGTAGAGATGGAAGACGCGGCCTTCGATCCCGTCCCGCGTCAACTGGCCTTTCAGAATCGACAGGCCGAGGCTTGGCTCGGACAGATCGGCCCAAGGCAAAGCCACAAGCGCCACCCTGGGGTCGCGGACATGCATCGCGACCCTCCGGACTACATCTTCAGTTCGACGGCCTGGGAATGATCGATGACGATTTCCTGTATGTCGCCAGGCTTGGCCGCGCAGGCGATGACGATCACCACGGCCACCACGATGGTCACGTCGTTGCCGGCCTCGCGCGGCATGGTGACGCCTGCCGCGCGAACAACGAGATCAAGCGCCTGCTTGGAGACCTTGACACCCAGTTCCCGGGCAGCCTCTTCCCCGCGTTCGCGCAACTGCCAGATGTAGCGACCGTCGGCGACGACCTTGTTGTAGAAATCGAGCGCTTCCATCGCCAGTTGGCGATCGACCTCCATCCCGCTGATTTCCTTGCGCCGCGAGACGATGTCGATGAATGCCTCCAGTTCCCCCGCGGTTCTGACGAACTGGTGGCGATCTCCCCATCGCCTGACCAGTTCCTCGCGCACGAACAGAGGTTGCTTGTAGCTGATCAACGGCAGGGCCGGCTTGTTCACCATGGACCACTCTCCCGATCAAGGGGGCCATCTTGCAACGGATGAAAACGCCTATCGATACTTGCCGCAGCAATCGGCCGACAAACTTTAATCAAATCAGATTGAAGTAAATTCCTCCAATCCTGAATATACCCAACATGAGAAAGGCCATCTTGCCAGTCTGCATTTGACGACTCTGCTTAAAAAAATTTGGCCGCCGACGACGCGGCGGCTGGGGAGCTGAGCAAGGAGAACAGGCCGCAATTGTGAGGGGGGCGGCGGCGCTCGAGGCCTGTTGGGGACAAGACAAAGTTGGTGCTAATCACGTTGGGCTAAGGCTGAAATCAGGAGCACGCAGATGGGTTGGCTTCCAAAGAGATTTCGCGCCGGAGGACCACCCGGCCCCCGCGGCTCCAACAGCCTCTATCGAAAATCGATCTACACCAAAGAGCTTGGCGAGCCCGTGCAGTCCTTTCCGAGCACCGGGCCGGACGACGTTGAAGTTCTTGCGTTTCCTAGGGACTTCTCGCTCATAGACCCAGCCGGCAAGGGCTTCGTTCTTCTAACGAACGGCATGAGCGATCGGCATATGGCCATACCGTCAACCGCAGGAAAGAACATCGAGCGGCGAGCCGAGTTGATGTGGTACGTTCGCGAGCCCGATCCGAACATCATTAGCAATCTCAAATGGTTGGCGGAGTATCCCTTTGTCGACAATACGTGGCTGGGCTTTGGTCACCGCATTGAAATGCCTTGGTCGCCCGTCTCAGGATCGGATTTCAGAATTTTTCTGGTTCTGCCCCCTATCATAGCGCCGGACAAGCGCATCGCAGAGGAACTCACCATCGATGGCGACGATGTCACCGTCCTGTGCGTCCATTTGATCTCCGGCAGGGAATATGAGTTCATCAAAGCGTCAGGGTTGGACGCGTTCCTCGATAGGCTCGACGAGTGCCACTATCCTATTGTCTTCAAACCTGAACGAAAGTCTTGCGTTTAGAGCGCTTTCGAGGACCCTTGTTCGGGTGACGAAATGGAGTGGCCTTACCAGTCCATCACCACCTTGCCGGAACTGCCGCTCCTCATCGCGTCGAAGCCGATCTGAAAGTCATCGATGCCGATACGGTGGGTGATGAGGCCGGAAACGTCGAGCGGGCCCTGCACCAGGGCGATCATCTTGTACCAGGTCTCGAACATCTCTCGCCCATAGATGCCCTTCAGATGCAGCATCTTGAAGATGACCTTGTTCCAGTCGATCTCGAAGCCGGTCGGCGCGATGCCGAGGATGGCGATCTTACCGCCATTGTTCATGGAGTCGATCATGTCGCGGAAGGCAGGCGCGGCGCCCGACATCTCCAGCCCGACGTCGAAGCCTTCCGTCATGCCGATCTCTGGCATCACCTCGCGCAGCTTTTCCTTGGAGGCATCGACCACGTGCTGCACGCCGAGCTTTTTCGCCAATGCCAGGCGAACCGGGTTGATATCGGTGATGACGACCTTGCGCGCGCCGACGCATTGCGCGACCAGCGCGCCCATGATGCCGATCGGCCCGGCGCCTGTGACCAGCACATCCTCACCGACGAGATCGAAGGACAATGCCGTATGCACGGCATTGCCCAGGGGGTCGAAAATGGCGGCGATCTCGTCCGGCACATCGTCGGGGATCGGCACGACGTTGTGCTGCGGGATGACCATGTATTCGCCGAAAGCGCCCGGCCGGTTGACGCCGACACCGAGCGTGTTGCGGCATAGATGTCCTCGCCCAGCGCGACAGTTGCGGCAATGGCCACAGACGATATGCCCTTCGCCCGAGACGCGCTGGCCAACCTTGTACTCAGTGACCGCCGCGCCGTAGTCGGCCACCGTACCGACGAATTCATGGCCGGTCACCATCGGCACCGGCACCGTCTTCTGCGCCCACTGGTCCCAATTGTAGATGTGGACGTCGGTGCCGCAGATCGCGGTCTTCTTGACCTTGATCAGCACATCGTTCGGGCCGATCTCCGGCACCGGCACCTCTTCCATCCAGATGCCCGGCTCGGCCTTGGCCTTCACCAGCGCCTTCATCATGTTGGACATTCTTTTGTTCCTTGAATCTCTTGATTCAGAATCGCTTTTCGGCTGCTCAGGAAATCACGCCCAGTTCCTTGCCGATCGCGCCAAACGCCTCCACCGCGCGGTCGATATCGGCGCTCGAATGCGCCGCCGACATCTGCGTGCGTATGCGCGCCTGGCCCTTCGGCACCACCGGGAAGGAGAAGCCGATGACGTAGATGCCGCGCTTCAGCATGCGTGCCGCCATCTCTTGCGCCAAAGCTGCGTCGCCCAGCATCACCGGGATGATCGGGTGATCGGCGCCGGCAAGCGTAAAGCCCAGCTTACCCATTTGTGAGCGGAAGCGCCCCGCATTGGCATATAGGCGCTGGCGCAGCGCGTCGCCATGACGGATCAGGTCGAACACCTTTATCGAGGCGCCGGCAATCGCCGGCATCAGCGTGTTGGAGAACAGATAGGGCCGCGAGCGCTGGCGCAGCCAGTCGACCACCTGGGCCTTGCCGGAGGTGTAGCCGCCGGAAGCGCCGCCCAGCGCCTTGCCGAGCGTACCGGTGATGATGTCCACCCTGCCCTCGACACCGCAATGCTCGGCCGAGCCGCGGCCGTTCCTGCCGACGAAGCCTACCGCATGGCTGTCGTCGACCATGACCATGGCATCGTATTTCTCGGCGAGGTCGCAGACGCCCTTGAGATTGGCGATGATGCCGTCCATCGAGAAGACGCCATCGGTGGCGATCAACCGGAAGCGACAGTCCTTCGCTTCCTTCAGCCGAGCTTCGAGATCCGCCATGTCGTTGTTGGCGTAGCGGAAGCGCCTGGCCTTGGACAGCCTGACGCCGTCGATGATCGAGGCGTGGTTCAGCGCGTCCGAGATGATCGCGTCCTCCTCGCCGAGCAACGTCTCGAACAGGCCGCCATTGGCGTCGAAACAGGAGCCGTAGAGGATGGTGTCATCCATGCCGAGGAAAGACGAGATCGTCGCCTCCAGTTGCTTGTGCTCCTCCTGCGTGCCGCAGATGAAGCGCACCGAGGCCATGCCGTAGCCATAGCGGTCGAGTGCCTGCTTCGCCGCTTCCCGCAACTCCGGGCTGTCGGCGAGGCCGAGATAGTTGTTGGCGCAGAAATTCAGCACCTTCTCGCCACCGACCTCGATCTCGGCGGACTGCATGGAGGAAATCACCCGCTCCGACTTGTAGAGGCCGGCCGATTTCAGGCCCTGAAGCTCGCCGTCTATGTGGGAGAGAAACGCTGCGCTCATGGTCCGGCCCTGTTGCTGGAGCCGGATGATTTTGGTCTTGCGACCTCCAATCTGAATCCGTCTCTCGATCAAAGTCGCCCAGGACTGTCGCGCCACGCGGGCGAAAAATCCATCGTAAAAACGACGACTTCGGTGGCCTGGCAAAAGCCGGCCGAAGCAGCAGTCCGGCGCGGAAGTTCAAATGCGAGCGATCCGTGCAAGAACACGATAACCATTGCGGGCTCTTTCACCTCTCGTTCTCGTCACAAGCGTGCGAGGTTCCCAAGCTGTTAACACTTTCAAGTAATGGTGCGCGCCATCGAGAACTCCTTGCCGACAGGACCGCCTTACCAAATGCCGCAGCAGCCGGTGCAAACCGTTTCGAACAGGCTCGTGCTGCTGATCAGGGCTGGGCATTGGCTGGCCTTGACGATCGTCGCGGCCATGGTGATAGCCGCCTATGTCCTGCTGCAGCAGACGATGGCCGCCCAGCAGCAGGATGAGAGCCTGCTCGGCGTCGTCAACACACAGAAGGCGCTGTCGCAGCGCATCGTCTTCCTTGCCGGTGCCACCGGCGTGGCGTCCCGCCAGATGCAGCCGGCTTTGGTGACGGCGCTCAAGGAGGCGACCGCCGAATTCCAGAAGAACTACGACGCGCTGCTTGCCCGCATCGACGCCGATCCAGCGTCTCCGGCGCGCCTCGATTCAACCACGATCGAGAACGTGCTCTTCGGCAAGCCGTTTCATCTGGACTATTTCTCCGTCGGGCTGATCGCCAATGGCGAACGGCTGGTGTCGGCGTTCGAATCCAAGCTCGCGATGGTCGATGGCGCCGGCTACAAGGGCGGCGGCGAGCGCGTCAACCTCGACGCTTCCGTCGCCAACGCGACACTTTCGGGCTACGCCGCGCTCGGCGAGCGCATCAGCGCCCACGCCAATGCGCGCGCGCAGAAACTGTTGGACCTGCACCGGAAGCTGTTCCTGGCGACCCTTGGCGTCATCGCGCTGGTGGCGCTGTTCATCTTCCAGCCGATGTCGAACGCCATCCTTCGCAAGACGCGCGAACTGGTCGACGCCCGCAACTCGATGGCCTTCATCGCAGTGCATGACGGGCTGACAGGCCTGCACAACCGCACTTTCCTGACCGACCATTTCGATACGCTGATCAGAGGCGCGCAGCGACGGCGCGAAAGGCTGGCGGTGGTTCAGTTCGACCTCGATCGTTTCAAGCAGATCAACGACACGCTCGGTCATGCCGCCGGCGACTATGTGCTGGTGGTGACGGCGCAGCGCATGCGCGATTCCTGCCGCGCTTCGGACCTTTGCGTCCGGCTCGGCGGCGACGAGTTCGTGATGATCCTCAACGGCGCCGGCGGCACCCAGGACATCGACATGGTCGCAAGGCGCATCCTGGAGCAGGTCAACGAACCGATCGTGTTCCAGGGAAGCACCATCCTGCCCGGCGCCAGCGCCGGCATCGCCGTCTATCCGGTGGATGCCGACAATGCGCAGGACCTGCTCGTCCACGCAGATCTCGCACTCTACTCGGCCAAGAAGCTGGGAGGCGGCAGTTTCTCCTTCTTCTCCGAGGAGTTGCGAAGGGAGCTCGACAACCGCAAGCAGCTCGAACACGACATTCGCATGGCGATCGCCGCCCGTTCGTTCGACGTTTACTTCCAGCCGCAGATTTCGCTGGCCAGCGGTACGATCAGCGGCGTCGAGGCGCTGGTGCGCTGGAAGCACCCGGAGCGCGGCATGATCTCGCCCGGCGAGTTCATTCCCGTCGCCGAAAAATGCGGCTTCATGCCCGAGATCGGCCGCATCGTGATCGCAAAGGCGATCGAAGAGGCTGCGGAATGGAACCGCGCGGGCATCGACTTCGGGCGCATGGCCGTCAACGTCTCGGGCACCGAACTGCGCGAGCACGACTTCGACGCCTTCCTCTTCCGGACGCTGGAAAAGGCCGGCCTGCCGCCGCAGAAACTGTCGCTCGAAATCGTCGAATCCGTCATCCTGGACGACGAGAAGACCGGCATAGCGGCCAAACTGCGCCACATCCGCGCCGCAGGTATTCATCTGGAACTGGATGATTTCGGCACCGGCTATGCCTCGCTCAGTCATGTCAATCCGAACGAGATCGACCGGCTGAAGATCGACCGCCGCTTTGTCCAGAACATTCATGAGAACGGCGACAACACCAAGATCGTGCGCGCCATCACCGAACTCGCCCGCGGTCTCGGTATCTCGATCGTGGCCGAGGGGGCCGAGACGAAGGCAGAGCTCGATTCCCTGATGCAGATCGGCTGCGACCAGGTGCAGGGCTACTCGATTGCCTTCCCGATGCCACAGGACAAGGCGCGCGAATGGTTGCTGGAGCGGATGCCGCGAAAGCCCAGGCTGACTGTGCTCAAGGGCAGCCTCGCCTAGGCCGCGATATCTTGACAAGCGGGCCGAAGGGGCCTGTCGTGACTGCAAACGGATTTGCCGCATGGCCGCGACGCTTCGACTTGCCGCTCTTATCCTGCTTGCAGCCACCGCGGTCGCCCATGCCGGCGATCGAACCGTCTATCTGACCTTCGACGATGGTCCGCTTCCAGGCACCAGCAATATCCTCGACGTGCTGGAGGCGGAGCAGGTGCCGGCAACCCTGTTCATGGTCGGCATGCATGCCCAGGCCAGCGCATCGAACCGGACGCTGGTGCAGCGCGCCAGATCCCTGCCGCTGGTGACGATCGGCAATCACAGCTACAGCCACGCCTACAACCACTACCGGCATTTCTACGGTGACACGGAAGGCGTGGTCGCCGACATGCAGCGGGCGAACGCCGTTCTCGGATTGAAGCCCGTCGTGCATGCGCGCCTGCCCGGACGCGACGTGTTCAGATTGCCTTCGATGTCGAAGAACGACACATCGCTCGGTCTGGCGCAGGAGGGTCGCGAGGAGCCCGACTACGAATTCGTCGCTGCGTCGGGCTTCTACCTCTATGGCTGGGACCATGAGTGGGTGCATGAAGACAGCGGCAAGCCGGTGCAGAGCGTCGACCACCTCGTCAGCGAGATCGATCATCTCTTCGGCTATGGGCGTTTCGTGAAGCCCGGCAAGATGATCCTGCTGATGCACGACCAGATGTTCCAGGACGGCTTCGACGGCAAGAAGAAGCTGACCGACCTGATCGACGCGCTGAAACTGCGCAACTACCGCTTCGGAACCATCGCCGACTACGACGGCTGAGGCCGGTCAGCCCTCGACATTCGCGCGCAGCCCGGCCAGCACCTCTGCGAATTCCGCCAGCCTCGCCTCGTCGAGCCCAGCCCGCAGGCGCTTGTCGAAAGCGACAGCCGCGAGGCGCAGTTTCTCGAACATCGCTTCGCCCGCCTCGGTCAGCACCACCTGATGGACCCTGCGATTATCGGGATCGCGGCGACGCGTCAGCAGACCCTGCGTTTCCATCGCGTTGAGATGGTGCGTCAGCGTCGCGCCCTGGATGCCGATCATGCCTGCGAGCTCGCGCTGGTTGGCGAGTTCCCTTGACTTGACCGAGAGCAAGGTCACCCAGACCGGCAGCGTTCCGCCAGCCTCGACCATCGCGGCGTCAAAGGCCTGCGTCACCGCCTTCGCAGTGCGCGCGAGGTTCATGCCGACGGGCGGGCGATCAAACGGGGTCATGGCCGGACACTAGAGCATGATGCCGAAACGTGTGAAGCGGTTTTGGACGACATCCGGCTCTATCCCTTTGATTCAGGGTCTTATTCCGGTCGGTCTGAAACGACGCCTCCAGCGCTGGAGCAATCCAGGGCGTCCCCGACGCTCAGCCGAACCACGACGAAAATATCAGCTCCGCCAAATAATTGACATCTAACAATTAGATATCTAACTTTCATACAGATGAATAGTCCGGCCATTCGAGACCGGACAATCGGGCGGCAGGCGATCGAGAGGAACGCGATCATGCAATATGTCTACATCGTCATTATCGGCCTGCACGTGATGGCCGGGGTCTTCTGGGCAGGCACCACGGTCACGCTGGCGCGCGATCCCGAGATCAAGGCGGAACGCTTCATCCGGCCGCAGCTCGGTGCCTCCGTCATGGTGTTCCTGACCGGCGCGCTGCTCTGGTATTTCTTCCACGGCGCCTATTTCGGCTCGATGGAAATGACGCTGGCGCTCGGCATTCTCGCAGCCGTCGCGGCGGCAGGCGTCCTCGGCGCCGTCGTGCGCCCGGCCACCCGTCAACTCGCCGGAGCCGACGAGGTCACTGAAAGGACGCTGCGCGCCGTAATGTCCAAGGGTGAGCGCGTGGCGGCCTTCCTGCTGGTGCTGACGGTACTCTGCATGGCGACCGCCAGAATGTTCTGAAAGCTTGGCGGGAAGGCCAAGCCCCTTCCCGCTCCCTTTACCCGCGTGACCGGAAAGCCGGCGTGCGCGGCGCGCAACCACCGAAGCGGCAGATGGCTCTCCTCGCGGAGGTGGTTGCGCGCATCAGATCCTGATACCGAACCTGATCCCGTCATAGATGGCGGCGTGGATGTTGCGCGAGGCGACCGCATCGCCGATCCGGAACAGCACGAAACCGCCTTCCGGATTGCGTGACGGGAAGATCTCGCCGCCACGCACCAGCCTCTCGTAATCGACCGCGCCGCCGTTCTTCGAGAGAGGCTTCAGCGACAGATAGAGATCGTCGAGCGGGGCGGTGCCGTGCTCCACCACCACCTGGTCGACCCGCCGCTCGCTCCGCCACCCATCGGCGAAATCCGACGCCAGTTCGGCGACGAGCTGGTTGCCGTCACGTCGCACCGAACGCAGCCGCGTATTGATGGTGACCGTGACGCCCTTTTCGTGGAAGGCCCTGACATAAGGGACGTGGTTCATCCCGCCCATCTCCGGTGCGAAGAAGCGCTCGGGCGAAACCAGTTCCAGTCTGGAGCCGCTATTGGCGATGAGCTCGGCCGCGCCCATGCCCTGATGACCGCCATTGTCGTCGTAGAGAAGCACGTTGTCGGACGGCTTGACGCTGCCCGCCATGATGTCCCAGCTCGAGGTGACGAGATTATCGCCGGCCACCAGCGGCGGGTTCTGCGGCAGGCCACCGGTGGCGACGATCACCACATCCGGCGACAGCGCCAGCACGTCGTCCTTCTCGGCCCAGGTGTCGTAGCGGATTTCGACGCCCAGGCGATCGAGCTCGGCCAACCGCCAGTCGACGATGCCGATCAATTCCTTGCGGCGCGGGTTTTGCGTCGCCAGCCGCACCTGCCCGCCGGCCTGGCTGGAGGCTTCCAGTATCGTCACCTGGTGGCCGCGCTCGGCCGCGACGCGCGCCGCCTCGAGCCCGCCTGCCCCGGCGCCCACGACGACGACGCGTCTTTTCGGCCCCTCGCTTTTGGCGATGATATGCGGAATCTCGGATTCACGCCCGGTCGCCGCATTGTGGATGCATAGAGCCTCGCCGCCTTCGTAGATGCGGTCGAGGCAATAGGTGGCCCCGACGCAGGGCCTGATCTCGTGTTCGCGGCCTTCCATCACCTTCCTGATGATATGCGGGTCGGCGATATGGGCGCGCGTCATGCCGACCATATCGAGCTTGCCGGTGGCGATGGCGTGGCGCGCGGTTGCGACGTCGGAAATGCGCGCGGCGTGGAAGGTCGGGAATTTGGTGGCCGCCCTTACCTCGCCGGCGAAGTCGAGATGCGGCGAGGAACGCATTCCTGTCACGGGAATGACCTTGGTCAGCGAGGCGTCGGTTTCGATCGTGCCGCGGATGATGTTGAGGAAGTCGACCTTGCCGGAATTGGCAAGGCGCCGGGCGATCTCGATGCCCTCCTCCTTGCTGATACCCTTGTCGATATCCTCGTCGGCGACCATGCGGATGCCGACGACGAACGTCTCGCCGACGGCCTTGCGCACAGCATCCAGCACCATGTCGGTGAAGCGCAGGCGGTTGTCGAGCGAGCCGCCGTAGTCGTCGTCACGATGGTTGGTCAATGGCGACCAGAAGCCGTCCATCAGATGGCCGTAGGATTCGAACTCGATGCCGTCGAGACCGGCCGCCTGACAGCGCTGGGCAGCGGATGCATAGTCGGCGACGGTGCGCTCGATGTCCCAGTCCTCGATGGTCTTCGGGAAGGCCCGGTGCGCCGGCTCGCGCACCGGCGACGGCGAAAGCACGGGCAGCCAGTCGGCCTTGTTCCAGCCGGTGCGGCGGCCGAGATGGGTGATCTGGATCATCACCTTGCAATCATGTTCGTGGCAGGCGTCGGCAAGCTCGGCCAGCCATGGCACGATGCGGTCGTCATAGACATGGAGATTGCCGAAAGCGGCCGGGCTGTCGCGCGAGACGATCGCCGAGCCCGCCGTCATGGTCAGCGCCATGCCACCCCTGGCCTTCTCGGCGTGGTAGAGCCGGTAGCGCTCCTTCGGCATGCCGTCTTCCGAATAGGCCGGCTCATGACTGGTCGACATCACCCGGTTCTTCAGCGTCAGGTGCTTGAGCTGGTAGGGTTGGAGAAGCGGGTCGTTGCTGGTCATCTTCTTCCTGCCGTTTCAAATTATGCTAATGAGCGCGCCGCGCGCCCGATGGCCCGCCGCAATTCGATTTTGTCTGTCGCCGCCCGATCAGGAGCGACAGCGAGGAGCCGCCCATGACCGACGCCAAGAACCTCACCCAACTCGGCAAGCACGTCGAGACGCCACAGAGCCCCGAACAGGCGGTCCTGGAAACCGTGCCGTTCCAGCGCGGCGACGGGCCGCCCGCAATCGTACGCTTCACCTGCCCGGAATTCACCTCGCTGTGCCCGGTAACCGGCCAGCCGGACTTTGCCCACATCGTCATCGACTACGCGCCCGACCAGCTCCTGGTGGAGTCCAAATCGCTCAAGCTGTTCATGACCTCGTTCCGCAACCATGGCGCCTTCCATGAGGAATGCACCGTCATGATCGGCCGGCGTGTCGTGGCGGCCACCAGGCCGCTCTGGCTGCGCATAGGCGGCTACTGGTTCCCGCGCGGCGGCATCCCAATCGACGTGTTCTGGCAGACCGGCGCGCCGCCGAAGGACGCGTGGTTGCCCGACACCGGCGTCGCGCCCTATCGCGGGCGTGGCTGAGATAACCGCGCGCCTGTCAAACATGGTCGCCCACCCCGGTCTGGCAGAGGTTCGTTGAGAGGAACGGCAGAACCACGTCACGATAGCGGAGCCGATCATAGCGCAGCAGGTCAACATGACCCGCTCCTTCGAACCATGCCAACGGTGACCCGGCGGCCGCGGTTTGCAGCGCCACGACCTGATCGCGATCGATGAAGGGATCGGCACTGCCCGCCAGCAGGATCAGTGGCTTGCCGATCTTGCCGATGCGATCCACCGGCCTGACATCGTCGGCACCGAAGCCGAGACGCAGTTGAAGCTGCGCAAGAAGGACATCCGCCTGTAAGCCGCGCAGAAACCGGAAAGGCATGCGCCAGGCCGTTGTCTCCCGCAAGGTCGCGTACAATTGCTCCAGCACATAGGCATCGGCCAGCGCGCCCGGCGCAGCGAACACAAGTGATGCAGCGCCCAGCGACGAGCCCAGGGCGCCGACCTTCTGGCCGGGGAAATGCTGCCTTGCATAAGCGAGGATACGAGCGGCATCTCGACCTTCGGTATAGCCGAACCCTTGAATGGCGCCGCCACTCTCGCCATGCCCCGAGAGATCGAACAGGATGACGGAATAGCCGGCATCGAACAGCACCTTTGCCCTTTGCAACATGGCCATTCGGTTGGCGCCGCGCCCATGAAGCAGAACGATCGCGCCGCAACTGCCCTTGCGGTCAGCCACCCAGCCGACGAGTTCTGGCGCATCAACCTGATCGAGTGCGACACGTTCGACAGGCAGGTCGACCGGCGCTGTCAAAGCGTGGCGAGGCTCGCGGGCGATCAGCATCGAGCCGACACTCCATAGGCCGATGCCGCCGACCATGCACAGTCCAACCAACACCGCCCCGACGAAAATACGAAGTCTCATCGGCGATCACCGCATGGCGAACTCATCGGCCACTCATTCGCACTGGTACTGGCTGAGCGCCCATTCGCCGGTCACTGACAGCAGGTCCGATATCTTCCACGCGCCGCCGACTTTCTTCAGCTTCCATTCGAGGCGATGCGGATTTCCGGCAACAACGAAGGCCACGACCACCTTGGCCTCGTCGCCCCGGATCGCCTCGATCGTCTTCAGGCTCTTGTCGATCTCCGCCTTGTCGTAGTCGGCATTGTCGAGAGCCATGTTGGGGTCGAGGCATTCCCCCTGCCCCGACTTTCGCAGCGCGTCGCTCTTGTCGAGCACGGTCTTGGCCGGATCGACGAAATTCCCGCGCTCCGCCGGATCGATCTCCAGGCCGAGATGCTCATAGAACGGCTTGACCACGGCCGTCGGCGAACCGGGCAGAACGGATGCCGCCGGAGCGCCTTCGGCGGGAGCATTCTCCTGCGCCGGCGGGGTTTGCGGACTTGCCGGCGAAGCGTCCTGAGCAGGCGCGTCGCCGGAACCGGCGGAAGGCGCATTCGGCGGCGGCGTTCCGAACAAACCCTGCGCCGTGGCGCCGCCGCTGAATACCGCTGCGAGGAGGCAGACCGACGCCGACAGCCACAGACGGCGACGCGCCATGGCTCACTCCGAATCCTGGCCCGGCATGCATTCGAGCTGGCTGAGTGTCCAGTCGCTGGTCTTCGAGGTGATGTCGGCGACCTTCCATTTGCCATCCACCTTCTTCAATGCCCAGTGCATCTCACGTTGCCCGCCGCCATCCTCCTCGGGAAACAGGCTGAAGGTTGCCGTCACATCGGCGCTGTCACCGTCGACCTTCTCGGCGAGTTTCAACGTCTTCGACACGGTCTTCTGATCGAAATCCTGGGCATCCAGGCCCGGATCGAAGTCGATGCAGGCGACCTGATCCGGGTTCTTCTTCGTCGCCTGATCGTTGAGATCGAACAATTTGGTCACCGGCTCGGTGAAGCGATCACGATACTGCGCGTCGGCCTCGAACTTGACCTCCGGCACGTAGAAGAATTTCACCGCGTCGGAAGCCGGGCCCGCGAGCGCGGCCGCGGGCAAGGCAGTCGAGAAGGCAACAGCCAGCACTATCGATCTCATCCAGGTCACTCCGGGGTTCTGAGGCAAAGCGGCAAGATCAGTACCACGCATCTTGCATATCGGCTTTTTTGCGGCTCATGAAGTCCCGGAGCGTCCCGCCTCAGGCATCCAGCCAGACGTTCTGCAGATCCATCTCGAAGGTCTGGTGCACGCCGTAGTTCCTCACCTTCTTGTTCATGTGGCTGTAGAGCTTCTGCCAGAACGGCTGGATGATGACGCCCGAGTCCTGCAGGATCTGCTCGACGTCCTTCATCACTTCCTTGCGCTTGGCGACATCGATCAGCGACAGCGCCTGCTTGAGTTTGGCGTCGAACTCCGGGTTCGAATAAGCCGATTCATTCCAGGCCTCGCCGGTCCGGTAGCCCAACGCCAGCACCTGGACGCCGAGCGGGCGCATGTACCAGATGGTCATGGAATAGGGATACTTCGTCCAGTCGTTCCAGAAAGTCGAGCCGGGCAACACGGTCCGCTTCACCTTGATGCCCGCATCGCGCAACTGGCCGGCGATGGCGTCGCCGGTGTTCTTCTGCCAGTCGTCCTCGATGGTGATCAGCTCGTGCTCGAAATCGGCCTGACCGGCATCGGCCATCAGCTTCTTGGCGCCGGCCGCGTCCCGCGTCTTCTTCGGCAGCGGGTAATATTCGGGATGGATCGGGCTGACGTGATGGTTCTCGCCGACCGTGCCACGGCCGTTGTAGCCGAGTTCCAGCACCACATTGTTGTCGACGGCCATTTGCAGCGCATTGCGCACGCGCTGGTCGTCATAGGGCTTGTGCGTGATGTTGGTGCGCGCGACCAGCGTCGTCGCGGTGGCGACTTCGGACTTCACCAGGCCCATCTTGTCCAGGATGTCGATGAAGTCGGCGGGGGTTTCGAAATTGAGATCGATCTCGCCGGAATCGAAGGCATTGACCGAGGCATTGAAGTCGGTGCCGTAGTCGATGAACTCAATGCTGTCGAGCGGCGCCTCGCCACCCCACCACTTGCCATTCTCGCGGCGCTTGACCACAGCCTTCTGGCCAACCGCGTAGGAGACCAGCTCGAACGGTCCCGTGCCGATCGGCTTCTTGATCGGATCGGCGCCGTCGGCGTCGAAATTGCGATGCACGACGAGAGCCGGATAGTCGGTGAAGTTCGGGATCAGCGAGATGTCGGGTTCGGACAGCTTCAGCTTGACCGTGTTGTCGTCGACCTTGGTGATGGCGCCGTCCCTTGCCTTGCCGGTCTTGGCGTCGATCAGCGCGCCGACACGCGCGGCCATGGAGTTGCCCGCCACGTTCTTCTCGCACCAGCGCGCGACATTGTGGACCACGTCATCGGCGTTGAACGCATCGCCATTGTTCCAGGTGATGCCCTTGCGCACATGCAGCGTGTATTCGGTCGCGTCGTCGTTGACTTCCCAGCCCTCAAGCAGGACCGGCTCGAAAGTGAATTCGCGGGTATAGCGAACCAACGGCTCGAGCCAGCTGCGCGAGATGTTTGCAAGCTCCACCCAGTCGTAGGTGCGCGGGTCCTTCTGCGCCTTCACCGACATCGAGACGTGCAGCGTACCGCCTTTCTTCGGCTCGTCGGCCACGGCTCGCTGCGGCGCCGCGAGGCCGATCATGCCATATGCAAACGCCGTAGATGCGCCGAGGGCACTCGCCAGCGCCAGGAACTCGCGCCGGTCCATGCGGCCCGCGCGCGCCTCTCGCGCCATCTCCTCGATGGCGGCGGGAACACGATCACCATTGCTTCTGAAAAGCATCTTCCTTCCTCCCTTTTTAGCTCGGCGGGTCTTCGCCCTATCTTCAACTAACGCTGTCGGGCAGCTTCTCCTCTCGCCGCGCGATCAAATCCCTGAGACCTTCCGCAATGCCCTCGTCGAGCTTCGGCTCCTCATAGTCGGCCAGCATGTTGCGAGCCTTCTCGATGCCGCGCGTATCATGGTCCTTTGCCCCCTCGGCGCTCCACTGCTCGAACGAGTTGAAGTCCATGATGCTGGGCATGAAGAAGGCGCGCTCGAAATGCTCGAGCGTGTGCTGGGTGCCGAGGAAATGGCCTTGCGGACCGACTTCGCGGATCGCCGCCATGGCGTCCTTGAAGTCATCGAAGGGAAGACCGCCGGCATATTTATACCAGCCGACAAGCTGCTCGCAGTCGGTTGCGAACTTGGAGTAGCCGCAAGTGAGGCCCGCCTCCAGCCATCCTGCCGAGTGCCAGATATAGTTGGCGCCGGACAGGATCGCGGCATGCATGAGCATGTTTGCCTCGTAGCCGGACTGGGCGTCGTTCAGCTTCGAGCCGACATGGAAGCCCGATGTGCGCCACGGCAGCCTGTATTTCCGCGCCAGGGCGCCCATCAGGTACATCATCTGGGCTGCTTCCGGCGTGCCGCCCATGGGCGCACCGGTCTTCATGTCGACCGTCACCATGAACTGGCCGTAGAGCTGCGGCGAGCCGGGACGCAGCAGTTGCGTGAACGCGACGCCGGCGAGCGCCTCGGCGTTGACCTGCGCCACGGCGCCGACGGCTGAAGCGGCGGTAGAAGCGCCGCAAAGGGCGAAGGGCGCCAGGATCAGCGGCTGGTTGTTGCGCGCGTAGACCTTCATCGCGTCCAGCATGGTGGCATCCCAGACCAGCGGCGAGTTGCAGTTGGTCACCGACACCAGCACCGGATTGTCACGAACGAATTCCTCGCCGAAGACGACGCCCGCCATCGCCATCGTGTCTTCCGCGCGCTCCCTGGAGGTGACGATGCCCATGAACGGCTTGTCGGAATATTTGAGCGCCGAATGGATGATGTGCAGGTGGCGCTTCGGCACCGCAATCTCCATCGGCTCGCAGACGATCGAGCTCGACGAATGCAGCGCTGGCGACATGTAGGCCAGCTTGTGGAAATTGTTGAGGTCGGCGAGCGTGCCGTACCGCCTCACATTGTCGAGATCGCGCACGTAAGGCGCGCCGTACATCGGCACGAAGATCGAGTTGTCGCCGCCGACGCGGACAGAGCGTTGCGGGTTGCGCGCATTGAGCGTGAATTCCGGCGGGACCTTCGATACCAGTTCCATAAGCAGCGCGCGGTCGATGCGGACACGTGTTTCCCTGACGTCGGCCCCCGCCGCCTTCCAGATGTCGATCGCCTCGTCGTCGCGGAACTCGCAGCCGACCTCCTCGAGGATGGCGAGCGATTCCTGATGGATGAGTTCCACCGCTTCGTCGGGAACCATCTGATAGACCGGAATCTTGCGCACCAGCGTCGGGAACGACGCGATAGGAGCGCCCCTGAGGGCCTTGCGCCCGAGGCGGCCGCCGCTGCGGCGATGGGTCTGTTCGGTCACTTCGGCGGCCGGTGCATTCATGGCAATTCAATCCTCTTGTCAGTGTCAAACTAGCGAGGCGGCATATGGCTGTGACGCTGGAAAATCCTGATCTTTTGTATAAGCTGCATTTATGCGAAGCCTGCGCCACCTCCTGCCTTCCGCCGGCAGCCTGATCGTCTTCGAGGCGGCCGGCCGGCTGTCGAGCTTCACGGCGGCCGGACGCGAGCTCGGCATGACCCAGGCGGCGGTCTCCTATGCAATCCGGGGGCTCGAGGAACAGCTTGGCGCCACGCTGTTCCAGCGCCGGCACCGCCAGGTGTTGCTGACGGAGGCCGGCGAGCGCTTTCACGCCGATGTCTCGCTTGGCCTGTCCCATATCCGCAAGTCGGCCGAGGACCTGCGCCTGCAGGCCACGGGCGGGCATGTGACGGTCGCCGCCTCGACTGCCTTCGGCTCATTCTGGATGATGCCGCGCCTGCAGCAGTTCCGCGACGAACTGCCCGGCATCGACCTGCGGATCCAGACCGCCGACCGCGACCTCGACATCATCGCCGAGGGCATCCCGCTCGCCGTGCGTGGCGGCGAGCCCAGGGACTGGCCGGACTATCATTCGCTGCCGCTCGCCGATGAGGAAATCTTCCCCGTCGCCGGCCCGAGCTATCTGGCGAAATTCGGCATGCCAGGCACCGTGCGGGAACTCGCAGCGCACCGGCTGATCCATCTCGAGGAGCCTTATCGGGAGGCCGCAAGCTGGGACGAATGGTTCAGATCCGCCGGCGCCAGCCTCAGCAATGCCGAGCGCGGCCTGCGCATCAACGACTACGGGCTGGTCATCCAGGGCGTCATGGAGGGCCAGGGCATCGCGCTGGGCTGGCGCCACCTTGCCGAGCGGCTGCTGGCGTCGGGGCTGCTCGTGCCGGTGACGGATCACGTGCTCAGGACCGGCAAGGCGTTCTACGTGGTCTGGCCGAAGAACCGGGAACTCAGCGACAATGCGCGCAAAGTGAGGGATTGGCTCGTGGCGCAGGCGTAAACTCAACCACGCGTGTGGCCGAAGGAAGCACTCCTCGACAACAGAATCGCAACGTCGCTGTAAGGCTTTGTTTTCGAAACATCATCCGGCCCGCAGGACTCGCAATCCTCGATGACCGCTTTCGCTGTTGCCAACGTCGTTGACCTCTCCCCCTGACCGTTCGAATCCGCCTATAATCGTCGGATGCCCATTCGCCAGCTTTCCGAAACGATGATCAACCAGATCGCCGCGGGCGAGGTCATCGAGCGTCCGGCGAGCGTGGTCAAGGAACTGGTCGAGAACGCGCTCGACGCGGGCGCCTCGCGTGTCGAGGTCGTCACCGCCGGCGGCGGGCTCAATCTGATCCGCGTCACGGATGACGGCTCGGGCATTCCAGAACAGGAATTGGCGCTGGCCATCGCGCGCCACTGCACCTCAAAGCTCGCCGAGGACATACACGACATCCGTTCGCTGGGCTTCCGGGGCGAGGCGCTGCCGTCCATCGGCTCGGTGTCACGCCTGTCGATCCGCTCGCGCACGGCAAGCGGCGACAGCGCGGCGGAGATCGGCATCGAGGGCGGCCGCGTCTCGGCCGTCAAGCCGGCGGCCGCCAATCGCGGAACCACCGTCGAGGTGCGCGACCTGTTCTTCGCCACCCCTGCCCGACTCAAATTCATGAAGGGCGAGCGCGCCGAAAGCGCGGCCACCAGCGACGTGGTCAAACGTATCGCCATCGCCTTTCCGGCCGTGCGCTTCACGCTGGCCGGTCCCGACCGATCGACGCTGGAGTTGCCGGCGACCGAGGACAGTCCCGACGGGCGGCTGTCGCGCGTGGCACAGGTCATGGGCACCGACTTTCCCGCCAATTCCATCGCCATCGACGCGACGCGCGACGGCGTGCACCTGGCCGGACACGTCTCGATCCCGTCCTTCACCCGAGCCAACGCGCTGCAGCAATACGCCTATGTCAACGGAAGGCCGGTGCGCGACAAGCTGATCGCCAGCGCCATCCGCGGCGCCTTCGCCGACGTGCTGCCGCGCGACAGGCATGCCGTCACGGTGCTGTTCCTGACGCTCGACCCGGCCACCGTCGACGTCAACGTCCACCCGGCCAAGGCCGACGTCCGCTTCCGCGATCCGGGGCTGGTTCGCGGCCTGATCGTCGGCGCCATCCGCCAGGCGCTGGCCGGCGCCGGCATCCGGGCGGCGACAACCGGGGCTGCGGGCATGATGGCGGCGTTCCGTCCCGGCGGCGCCTCCTATGGGCATCCCGGCCCGACCGGCGACCACCGAAGCTACGAAGCGGCCTATCGCCCTTCGGCCTTTGCCGGCTTCGACCCGGCACGTTCGCCCCAGCGTCCGCTGGATATGGATTTCGAACCGAGGGCGCCGGGGTTCGGCGGCTTCGGGGAGAACGATCAGGCCGCGCTCGACACCGGCCCGCTCGCCAGTGCCGATGCGCGGGCCGGCGAAAGCGCGCCGGCGGAAGCGCTGCTCGGGCTGACGCTGGGCGCCGCGCGCGCGCAGGTGCACGAGAACTATATCGTCGCGCAGACCAGGGATTCCCTTGTCATCGTCGACCAGCATGCCGCCCATGAACGGCTCGTCTATGAGGCCCTCAAGAACGCGCTGCACTCGCGCGCGGTGCCCTCGCAGATGCTGCTGCTGCCCGAAATCGTCGACCTGCCGGAGGAAGATGCCGAGCGGCTCGCCCTGAACGCCGAAACCCTCGCCAAATTCGGCCTTGGCCTGGAACGTTTCGGCCCCGGCGCGGTCGCGGTGCGCGAGACACCGTCGATGCTGGGCGAGACCAACGTCCAGCAGCTCGTGCGCGACCTCGCCGATGAGATCGCCGACAACGACACGGTCGAGACGCTGAAGGAAAAACTCGACAAGATCGCCGCGACCATGGCCTGCCACGGCTCGGTGCGCTCGGGTCGCCTGCTCAGGGCGGAAGAGATGAACGCGCTGCTGCGCCAGATGGAAGCGACGCCCGGTTCCGGCACCTGCAATCATGGCCGGCCGACCTATATCGAACTCAAGCTCGCCGACATCGAGCGCCTGTTCGGGCGGCGGTGAGCGCTCCCCAGGGAATTGGCCAACGCGCTCAATTCTCCAGTTTGTGGTACTTCCCGGTTTTGGGCGAAAGACCATAGTCCTCCATGGAGCCGGCGCCGCCGCCGCGAAAATTGACCGAAATGACGTCCTTGCCGCCTTCCACCCATTTCTGGACGTTCATGTAGATGGGGGTCATCAGCATGCCGGCGTTGCAGTCCGGGTCATCGAAGCCGATTTCCTGAACGACCTTGCTTTTCTTCTTGTTGATGACCTGCAGCTTCGTCATGCAGATGCCGGCGTCGGATTTCGTGTAGATGCCGGCAAACCGCTCTGTTGCCGTCTCCGCCCAAAACGGGATTTGGACCACTCCATCGAGCTTCAGATCGCCGGTGTCGTCGAGGCTTGCGACCTTCTTCAAGGTGACGGGGTGTTTGTCCGCGCCTTTGTTCCAGCTTCCGGTCGCGCCGTCTTCACCGACCTCAAGTGAAAACGGGCAGCCTTTGGTGTCGACATGCGTCTTTGACCCGACGACCAGCACCCGGTCGAACTCCTTGTCGTCCGTGATCTCGCAAAGAGAAAGACTGCTGCCGTCGATCTTGCCGTACAAGGCAATCGGCCTCTGTTTCGCGTCGTAAAAATAACTTCCTTCGACCGTAATACCGCTGCCAAAGCCGTCATATCTCTGCAGGGACAGATGGACCGAGGCGGAGCCGATGGAACCCTCGTAGTTTTCGACCCGATACCAGCCGGCTGCGGCTTTTCCAGCCAGCGAAAGAACGCAGGCAATCGCCAGGATGAACCGTCTTCCCATTCAATGCCCCACCCGCCAAGGTGGGCAGCATAGCCATCATCCGGGCGGGTGTCTGCATAGGGCTTCGCAGTTCCCGTACTGAGTCCGGAAACTGCTCCAAGCTTTTGTTTCAGCGCTTCAAGTTCACCACGATGACGCCACCCAGCGCCAGCACGCCGCCGAGGATGCCGAGCAGCGACGGCACCTCGCCCAGCCAGAAGAAGCCGATCAGGGCCGACATCGGCGAAACCAGGTAGAGGAAGTTCGAGGCACGCGCGGCGGGCAGCCGCGACAGCGCCGTCGCCCAGGCGGCGTAGGCGATCATCGAAGGCACGATGCCGAGATAGATGACGGCGCCAAGGCCGGCGGTATCGGCGACGGCGGCCTGCGAGAGGGCTTCCGGCAGGAAAGGCGACAGGCACAGCGCGCCCAGCACCATGTTGGAGGCAGCGATGGTCAGCGGATGGTGGCGGGCGAAAAGCGGCTTCTGGACAATGGTGTTGACGGCAGAACACAGGGCGGAGCCCAGCACCAGCAGCGCGCCGGCGTTGAAATGAAGGCCATGCCCATCGGCAGTGGCGATGATGCCGATACCCGCGAAGGAGATGGCGGTGCCCACCCAGGCCATGCCCGAAAAGCGCTCGCCGAGCAGCGCCATCGCCATGATGGCGGTGAAGATCGGGCTGACGTTGATGATGAAGCCGGCCGCGCCGGCCGAGACGGTCAACTCGCCGAAATTGAGCATGGCCGTGTAGAGCGCGACGAAGATGGCGCCGCCGAAGGCGAACCGCCAGGCCTCGCCGAGCCTCGGCATTGCCGGGCGCTTGACGGCCAGATAGATCGCTCCCGGCACAGCGGCTATGGCGAAGCGCAGCGCCCCGAGTTCCAATGGCTGGAAGGCGGCGAGGCCCGCGCGGATCGCCGGGAAGGCGGAGGCCCAGCCGATCACCGTGAGCGCCACGGCGATCGCCGCCGTCGTGTCCATCCTTTGCGGCTGGGTCATCGTGCCGGTGTAAGCGCTCATAGCCGTGTCCTCGTCCTTCAGTGCCATGGCAGGACAAAACGCCATTGCCGGCCGATTGACAAACGACCAAATCGAGGCTCACCTGTGAGCATGGATCACAGCTCGGACCAGATGCTGCCGCTGGAGACATTGCGCGCCTTCGACGCCGCCGCGCGTACGGGAAGTTTCTCCGCCGCGGCCGAGAAGCTCAACCTGACCCACGGCGCCATCAGCCGGCAGATCGCCAAGCTGGAAAGCTGGCTGGGGTTGAAGGTGTTCGAGCGCAACGCACGCGGTGTCTCGCTGACCATCGAGGGCAACCGCCTGCATCTGCGCACCACCGAGGCATTCGCGCTCATCTCCGTCAATTCGGATCGTTGGGTGGAGCCACGCGGCACCGCCGTGGTGCGGCTCGCCTCCATCCCCTCGGTGAGCGGCCTGTGGCTGATGCCGCGCATGGCGGCGCTCGAGAACAACCCCACCCGCCTGCGCATCGTGCTCGACGTCGACAACCGCCAGGCGGACCTCGCCGACGAGGGCATCGACCTTTCGGTGCGCTGCGGACGCGGCCGCATTCCGGGGCGGGTTTCGGTTCGCCTGTTCGAGGAACACATCTTTCCCATCGCCTCACCCGGCCTTGCGACGGAAATCGGCAAGGGCGATCCGGCGCGGCTGCTGAAGTATCCGCTGATCAACGATTCCGACGCGTCTGGCTGGCGGGCATGGTTCGCCGCGCGCGACATGGACTACCGCCCTCGCCCGCACGACCGCCGTTTCGAGGACTACAATCTGGTGCTCGACGCGGCGGCGCACGGGTTGGGCATCGCCTTGGCACGGCCACCGCTGACGCAGGACCAGCTGGACGCCGGCCGCGTCGTCGCCGTCGACAACCGCGTCGTTCTCAATCCGGTTTCCTACTGGCTCGACCGTCCGACCGGGCGACCGCGCGCGGCGGCGGCCGACCTTGCGCGACGCATCGCCGCCCAGGCCGGCCTGGCGCCGGAAGCCGTCGAGGCATTCCTGGAGGCGGAACAATAGGACCGCAACATGCTGTTTCGCCGGCTTACGCGCCGCACCACGCCACGAAACCGACCAGATCGGCGCGAACTGTGTGCGCTGGCAAGCTTGACCTCCCGCGCGATTTGTGGCGTTGAGATCACCATGAACCTCGGCGCCGCTGCATGATGAACCGTTTCGAAGGCCCTGGCGGCAAAGAAGCCCGTATCCGCTATCTCGATGGCGATTTCCAGGTCACCAGTCCGGGATCGTTCGTGCGTTGCGCCGTTACAGGCGAGAGCATCGCGCTTGACGAGCTCAAATACTGGAGTGTCGCCAGGCAGGAGCCCTACGTCAGCGCGTCGGTCTCGCTCCAGCGCGAGATCGAGGCCAATCCCGACCTGCGCCGGCGCGGCTAGGCTATCCCGCTAGCTAAACTAGATGTGCCTCTTACGACCTTCTACGGTCGGACGGCATATCGCCCGTAGCGAAAAGGCCAATGTTTCTCTCTATCTCCATGAGATATTCGTTGGCATATTTGTGCTCGGTTTCGTCGGGAGACATCGACCTAACACCTTCCGCAAGCTCTTCAAGCGTACATGTGGCATCCGCCTTCTGTAGGAAGATAGGAGAGATCGATGGCTTATAGTAAAATGATTCAGGCGACTGAGTTAGAACAATACCATTCATAGTTTTGTCGTCCATCCTCAACCTAGTAAGAGTTATTAACCGTATCGCCCCATCAGATACAGTTTGAAAATGAAATAAACCAGTATTTTTACTTATATACACCTCGCCCGATTGGCTAAAATCAATTACTTTACCGAATTTCTCTGAGGTAAATTTTTGAATTTCCTTGAAGCACAGGCAATTTCTTTTATTGGACCAAAACAGCTCGTATATTGACCTTACCAAATTCCCTCTAATGCTAAAACTCCTCCTTGTAGCATAGTAATATCCTATATAATCGTCGCATTGCGTGAATGAATAACTTCCATGATCATCATCTGATACCAAAATATCAGAATTCGTCTCGACCGGCCCATTCGGTGAAATATTCAGCGCCTGACAGATCTCCGACACGGTTGAAACTCTCGTAGGCTGTCCCTTGGTGACGTTACGGATTGTGCGTTCATCATATCCAGTGCGTTGTGCGAGCATCACATAGGAGAGACCCTGCGCCTTGCGAGCCAAATCGATCCGCTGGCCGAGCCGAATGCGATCATCTGCGTTAGAACCGTCCATACGGTCGCCCCCATACCGGAAAAACTCGGCTGCCAATATTCCACTTCTTTTCCGGATTTTCCAGAAAATACCAAATGGTTAACGTCCGCGCCGGTTGCGGAAAATTACCGGCGCCCCATTACCGACATCTGCCGCTGTAGTGCCGTTCCCGGAAGAAAATTCGCCGGTTAAAACTATAACCATCCTCGGTGAGAGGAGAAAGCAACCAGGCGCCGCCAACGCCATTAAAGACAAAGTGGAGAACAGCAATGAAGAAGATCATCATCACGGCCATCGCGCTTGGCGCGGCCATCGCCCCGACCCTTGCCAATGCTGGTGTCTATATCCCGACCTGCGGTTACTACACCAACCTCGTTTGGAATGGCTTCGCCTGGGTTTATGTTCAGCAGTACATCTGCGGCTAGAAAGTACAAATCTTTAAACAGCTACAATCACCTCCGATAGCCCACAGCCAATGCGGCAATTCGGATCATAGGAAGTGGAGAACAGCAATGAAGAAGATCATCGTCACGGCCATCGCGCTTGGCGCGGCCATCGCCCCGACCCTTGCCAATGCTGGCGTCTATATCCCGACCTGCGGTTACTACACCAACCTCGTTTGGAATGGCTTCGCCTGGGTTTATGTTCATCAGTACATCTGCGGCTAGAAAGTACAAATATTTTGAACCGCTACAATCACCTTCGATAGCCCCACAGCCAATGCGGCAATTCGGATCATAGAAGTGGAGAACAGCAATGAAGAAGATCATCGTCACGGCCATCGCGCTTGGCGCGGCCATCGCCCCGACCCTTGCTAATGCTGGTGTCTATATCCCGACCTGCGGTTACTACACCAACCTCGTTTGGAATGGCTTTGCCTGGGTTTATGTTCAGCAGTACGTCTGCGGCTAGAAAGTACAAACCTTTAACCAGCTACAATCAATTCCGATAGCCCCACAGCCAATGCGGCAATTCGGATCATAGGAAGTGGAGAAACAGCAATGAAGAAGATCATCGTCACGGCCATCGTGCTTGGCGCGGCCATCGCCCCGACCCTTGCCAATGCTGGCGTCTATATCCCGACCTGCGGTTATTACACCAACCTCGTTTGGAATGGCTTCGCCTGGGTTTATGTTCAGCAGTACGTCTGCGGCTAAGGCGGCAAAATTTACATAGCTTTTTTGGGGGTGGTGTTTACCGCCCCCAAAAGCGCGTTGACCGGGGTCTGCCATCAGATGTCCAAGCATAAGCTAAAAGATGGTGGGCGAACTCTCCACGTTCGTTGGCCCCCCGGTCAACAATCGCGTTTGGACGTAGTTTTGGAAGGAGTAGCAACCCAATTAGGTAGCTTAGGCTAGGCGCCCCGCAAGCGGCGCTGCCGCCAGGCGTCCAGCGTCTGGTCGATGATGAGCTCGGGGACGTGATCAATCTCGAAGACGGCGTCGATCTCCAGCACATCGAGTTGTTCCAGGAAGTATGACGGCGCGCCATGGCGCAGCCGCGCGGCGTCCTTGGCGGTGGTTATCAGGTCGAGCCCTTCGGCGCGCGCGGTCCTGACCAGTTCGCCAAGCTCGTCCTCGCCATAGACGTGATGGTCCGGGAACGGCCGGGCAATCGCCACGTCGCCGCCGGCCGCGCGCAGCGTGTCGAAGAACTTGTCCGGATGGCCGATGCCGGCGAAGGCCAGGAAGCGCCTGCCGGCGAACCGACCGGTGTCCCTCGGCTCGGCATGCGCCTCAAAAATGGGGCGGCCGGCGCGCGCCGCCTTGCGCACGACGACGTCGGCGGCCGTCCCCTCGCCCATCTTCAGCAGCGCATCGGTGAAGACCAGTTGGTCGACGATGCTGGCCCGCAGCGGACCGGCCGGAATGACGCGGCCATTGCCGATGCCATACCGGGCGTCGACCACGATCAGGGCGAAATCGATATGGATGCGCGCACTCTGGAACCCGTCGTCCATGATCAGGAAGTCGCAGCCCTGCTTTTGCAGCAGGCGCGCGCCTGCCGCACGGTTGGCCGTCACGGCCACAGGGGCGTGTTCGGCCAGGAGCAAGGGCTCGTCGCCGACATGCTTGGCGCTGTCATGGCCGGCGTCGACAAGATGGGGCTCGCCATAGGCGCCACCGCCATGGCCGCGCGACAGGATGCCGGGATTGAGCTGCATGCGCCTTGCCTGCCTGGCAAGCGCGATCGCCACCGGCGTCTTGCCGGTGCCGCCGACGGTGAAGTTGCCGACGCACAGAACCGGTATGTCGACGGGTTCCCGGCGCGCCCTGCGCAGCATCCGGCCAGCGGCGAGCTTGTAGGCGAAAGAAAGCGGCGACAGTGCGAAAGCGCGCCAGTCAGGCTTCTCCCACCAGAAGGGCGGCGCCTCGCTGGCCATCAGCGCCTGATGCCGAAAAGTGCGAGACGGTTTTCGAGCGAGATCATGCTCTAGCGCCCGTTCGCGCCCTTCAGGCGCGATTTGACGATCAGGGGCTGGATGTAGGGCTCGAGCGACCTCAGCGTATGCGCCAGCGCGCCGCGCATCTCATCGACGGTAGCTGAGCCGGCCGCGATCATCTCGTGACGAGCCACCTCGTTGCTCAGAAGGAAATTAACGGCGCCGGCCAACATGTCGCGATCGCGCACCAGCTTGGCGCCACCCCTGTCCAGCAGGCGCTGATAGGCCTCGCGAAAATTCTGGACGTTGCGCCCAGCCAGCACCGCCGTCTCCAGCATAGCCGGCTCCAGCGGGTTCTGCCCGCCCTCGGAGGTGAGCGAACGGCCGACGAAAGCGATTTCGGTGAGCCTGAGGTAAAGTCCCATCTCGCCGATCGTGTCGCCAAGCAGGATGTCGGTGTCGGGCGTCAGCCTTTCGTCCTTGCTGCGCCGCGCAACCTTCAATCCCATGCCGGAAATCTGCTCGGTGAGCGCCTCGGCGCGGTCGGGGTGGCGCGGCACGATGATCGTCAGCAGGCCGCGATGGCGCGACTGCAGCGCCGCGTGAACCTCGGCTGCGACCACCTCCTCGCCCTCGTGGGTCGAGATCGCCGCCCAGGTCGGACGGCTGCCTATCTGGCGCCGCAACGCATGCAACGCCTTCTCGTCGACCGGCGGCGGGGCTGTATCCCCCTTGAGGTTGCCGGACACCGTGACCGGCCGGGCGCCGAGCGAGCGGAAGCGCTCGCCGTCAACGTCGGACTGGGCGACGACATGGGCCATGTTCTCGAACAGCGCTTCGGCGATGTGGGAGCGCTTCTTCCACGACTTGAACGAGCGATCGGACAGCCGGCCGTTGATCAGGACCTGCGGGACGTGACGCGCGCCGAGCTCAAGGATGGTCATCGGCCAGATCTCGGATTCCGCGATGATGGCAAGGTCGGGCCGCCAATGGTCGAGGAACCGGCTGACCGCCGGCTTGAGGTCGAGCGGCACATACTGGTGGATGATACGGTTGCCGAGACGCTCCTCGGCCACCTGCGCGGAGGTGACCGTGCCAGTGGTCAGCACGATGTTGACGCCGTAGTCGAGAATGCTTTCGATGACGGGGACGACGGCAATCGTCTCGCCGACGCTCGCGGCGTGCATCCAGATCAGTGGCCCTTCCGGACGCGGGCGGCCAGCCATGCCGTAGCGTTCGCGACTGCGGGCACGGTCCTCCTTGCCCTGGGACGTGCGCCAGGCGACGTAGGGGCCGATCAGCGGATAGGCCGCGGCGCCGGCAAACCGGTACGCTGTCAGCATGGCGCGCGCCCAGCGCTCGCTCATCGCCGGCCGTCCACGAGGCGGTAGGCTTCCGCGGTTGCTGCGTTCAGGGCGGCAGTAACCTCGAGACGCTTCTCCTCCATCTGGGCATCGTCGGCACCGGCCGGCACGAACACCGGCTCGCCAATGACGATAGACGAGCGCCCGAACGGCAGGTTGATCGTGGTCTTGTCCCAGGTCCGCTCAAGCACCTTGCGCCGGCTGGTGGCGATCGCCGCGGGAAGGATGGGACGCCCTGAAAGGCGCGCCAGGAGAACAATGCCAAGTCCCGCGTCGCGGGGCGTGCCGTGAGGTATGTCTGCGATCATGGCGACGTTCTTGCCGGCGACCAGCGACTTTTTCAGGGCAATGAGCGCTTTCGCGCCACCCTTGTCGAGGTGCCGGGCGTTGTCGCGGCCGCCGGAGCCCCGCACCGCCTCGATGCCGAATTTCTCCAGCGCCAGCGCGTTGAGTTCGGCATCCGCGCTGCGCGACACCATGGCGACCAGGGCCTTGTTCTTGGGATAATAGGCCGGTGTCAGAAGATGCTGGCCATGCCAGAGCGCGATGATGCCCGGCTCCAGATGCGCATAATCGCCGCTGTCAAACTGTGCCGACCCTTTCACGACAGTGTTGGTCAGCCGCACGAGACGCAGGAACTGGGCAAGCAGGCTTGCGATCGCGTTCTTGACGAATCGCGACTGCGCCAGCGGCTCACGGATTCTGCGCCAGATCTTCGTCGAGCCGGCGTTCCGGCCCTTGCGCCGGCGTGCGGACCTTGTCACCGGCCCCTTCACCACTTCCTCTTTCATTGCGTCAACCGGCGGTCTTGCCTTCGGGATCAAGCAGCCGGTGCAGATGAACGACGAAGTAGCGCATGTGGGCGTTGTCCACGCTGGCCTGCGCCTTGGCTTTCCACGCGACATGCGCCGACTCGTAGTCCGGGTAGATGCCGACAATGTCGAGCGCGTTCAAATCGCGAAACTCGGTGCCGCCGAGCGTCTTCAGTTCGCCGCCGAACACCAGATGCAAAAGCTGCTTTTTTCCGTCTTCCGCGGCCATGTCGATCCTTCGCATATTCCTGGTTCGCGTCTGGTCTAGACCAAAGCCGGCCACTTTGGAACCAGCGATAGTGCTGTTCAGCCCTCAAGGCCGGCGATGACGCCTGTCAGCACGTCCAGCAGTTCACCACTGCCGGCGGCAAGGGCACTGTGATTCGTCACCGGGCCGGCATAGCGCGGCTGCTGGCCGAGCGGGTCGAGCAACGCGCCACCCGCCTCGCGCAGGATGAGGTCGGCGGCGGCAATGTCCCAGTCATGCGCGTTGGGCTTGACGAATGTAGCGTCGAGCTTGCCGCCCGCGATCATCGCCAGCCGATAGGCGAGCGAGGGAACATGGGGCGCGCGATGGACTCTGGTCTTCCAGGCATCGGGCATCAGGTCGACCATCGGCTTCGGTCCCGCGATCCACGCGGTTTCACCGGGTACGCGCACGGTGATTCGCTGGCCGTCGAGGAAAGCGCCCTGCCCCGGCAGCGCCCAATAGGTCTCTTCCTTCGCTGGGCATTCGAGCACGCCGGCCAGGGAACGGCCGTCCTCAACCACGGCGACACTGACGCACCAGCTATGGAGCCCGTCGAGAAAGCCTCGCGTGCCGTCGATCGGATCGACGACGAAGGTGCGGCGCGCGGTGAGCCGCGCGGCGTTGTCAGCCGTCTCCTCCGAAAGCCAGCCATAGTCGGGCCGCGCCGCCAGAAGCGTCGTGCGCAGATAGGCGTCGGCGGCATGGTCCGCCTCGCTGACCGGCGAAGTGCCGCCTTTCATCCAGACCTGCGGATTCTTGCCGAAATAGCGCATGGCGATGCGGCCCGCTTCGCGGGCGGCATCGCGCAGAAGCGAAAGATCCTCGGCGGCGCCGGCAAGGTTGGCCAGGCTATGCTCCGGCAAGGGTCATGCCTTCGATCAGGAGCGTCGGCGCTGCCGTGCCGAAATTGCGGTCGAGATCGCTCGCCGGAACCATGTTCAGGAACATGGTCTTCAGGTTCGACGCGATGGTCACCTCGGCGACAGGATAGGCCAATTCGCCATTCTCGATCCAGAATCCGGAGGCGCCGCGGCTGTATTCGCCGGTCACCATGTCGACGCCCTGGCCGAACACCTCGGTGACGTAGAAGCCGGACTTCAGCGAGCGGATCAGATCCTCAGGCGAGCGTTCGCCGGGCTCGATGGCAAGATTGGTCGAAGACGGCGACACGGAGGAACCGCCGCGCGCGCCGCGTCCGTTGGTGACGAGGCCCAGCTCCCGAGCGGCCGAGGTCGACAGGAACCAATGATTGAGCACGCCCTTATCGACCATGAAGAGCTTCTCGCCCTCGACGCCCTCGCCGTCGAAGGGGCGCGAGGCTTGGCCACGACGGCGCAGCGGCTCGTCGGTGACGGTGATCGAAGCGGCGGCAACCTGCTTGCCCATCATGTCGCGCAGGAAGCTGGTCTTGCGGGCCACGGCCGCGCCGTTGATGGCGCCGGCAAGATGGCCGGCAATGCCGCGTGCGACGCGCGGATCGAACACCACATTGACCGGACCTGTCGCGGCCTTGCGCGCGCCGATGCGCCGAATGGCCCTCTCGCCGGCCTTGCGGCCGATGTCCTCGGGCGCGTCGAGGTCGGCGAAATGCTGGCGAGAGGAGAATTCGTAATCGCGCTCCATGCCGGTGCCCTCGCCGGCGATGACGCTGGTGGAGCGGGAGAAACGGGAGGCGACATAATGGCCGAGAAACCCGTGCGAAGTGGCAAGGACTAACCCGCCGAGCCCGGCGCTCGCGCCGCTGCCGGCCGAATTGGTCACGCCCTTCACCGCAAGCGCGGCAGCCTCGGCGGCGAGCGCGGCCTCCTTCAACTGGTCGGCCGAAACCTCGGTGGCGTCGAACAGATCGAGGTCACGCGTCTCGCGCGCAAGCAGCGCCGGATCGGCAAGCCCCTGCCAGGGATCTTCCGGAGAAACCCTGGCCATCGCGACGGCACGTTCGGCCAGCATATTGGCGTCGGCGGTCGCGGTCGCCGAGACGCTTGCCACGCGTTTGCCGACGAAGACGCGCAGCGCGACATTGTCGCTTTCCGATGCCTCCGTGCCTTCCACCTTGCCGAGACGCACCGACACGCCGGTCGAGCGACCGCGAACGGCAACGGCATCGGCAGCGTCGGCGCCGGCCTTGCGCGCCGCCTCGACCAATGACGCGACGCGATCGGTCAATTTCGCTGCGTCGAGTGTGTCGGTCATGGCGTGATCCTGATTTCCGGCCGGTTTCGGGCAGTGGCCGCTCCCGCACCATCTATTGTCCCGCCCCGGCTTGTGCAATGGGAGACGCCGCAAATGCCGCGGCGGGTGCCGGACCTTTGCATTATCACGGCAAAAACCGATTCCGATTTTCCGGCTCATACGCTAGGGAACAGTCCAGGCATTCAAACCCATTCGGCGTTCCGCCTGGAGCACATGACATGACCCCGTTCCATCTCGCCTTCCCGGTCCGCGATCTCGACGAGACCCGCGCCTTCTACGGCGACGTTCTGGGCTGCGCGATCGGCCGCTCGTCGGCGACGTGGGTCGACTTCGACCTGTTCGGGCACCAGATGTCGGCGCATCTGCGCCCGCAGGCCACCGAAGCCGCCCGCGACGGCAAGGTCGATGGCGTTGCCGTGCCCATTCCGCATTTCGGCGCCGTGCTCCTGATGGACGAATGGGAGCGGCTGGCCGCCCGCCTAGAGGCGCGCGACGACATCGACTGGCTGGAACGGCCGATGGTGCGGTTCAAGGGAGAGCCCGGTGAACAGGCCACGCTGTTCATTCGTGACCCGTCCGGCAACGCGCTCGAATTCAAGGGGTTCCGCTCGCTGGAGCAGGTGTTCGCGCACTGACGCGCAAAACCTCGTCGACAGTCATGACGTCGGCGACGTAGCGCATGTTCTCCAGCGATGCCTGGTGAAGCTCCGGCCTGGCGCAGGAGCAGGCATCCGACGCGACGATGACCTCGTAGCCCATGTCCGCCGCATGGCGAACGCTGGTTTCCACGACCGAATTGGTGGCAATTCCGGCCATGATCAGCCGCTCGGCCCTCAACACGCGCAGGATTTCCTCCAGCTGCGAGCCATAGAAGGCGTTGACCCTGGAGTGCTTGACCACGAACTCGTCACCGATGGGACCGAGGCTTTCGTGGAAAGCCGCCCCCCAGCTCCCCTCGACCATGGCGTCATTGGCGACGACATCCCGGAATATCTTGCAGTTTCGGTTAACGTCGGCATGGCCGGCGGCGAAAGCGATCCTCACCGAGACGACCGGTATGCCCAGCGCGCGCGCGCCGGCGAGCAGGCGCGCGGCATTGTGCTTCAGCGCGGCCCGGTTGGGATCCTCCGCGGCGACCCCGACCCTTATCTTGCCACGCGGGTCGAGGACCTCGTTCTGGTAGTGCATCGCCACCAGAACGGTCCTCATGCCATCCGTCGCCTGTCCAGACATGCTAGGCCTGCGAGGCGTAGTAGCGTATGGCGAAATCGATCCATTCCGGGAAGTGCCAGTCCGGATGTTCGCCGCGGATCTCCGGCCCCAGCCCGGCGATGATCCGCTCCGGCGTCTGGCCGGCGGACCGGGCCGCGCGCACGCGCTCTCCGAGGCCGGCTATATAGTCCCGCACGCCGGCGACGATGTCGGCGCCGCCGATCTCGCCATGGCCAGGGACGACGATTTCCGGCCGCAGCGCCAGGCAGTCGTCGAGCGCGGCGATCCAGTTGGCCGCATCGATGTCGGTGTCATGCGGCGGAAACCACGGGAAGATCGGGAAGGTCTTCTCCTCCGCCAGATCGCCGGTGAACAGGATGCTGTCGTCGGGAAGGAAAACGATCTGGTCGCCGCGCGTATGCGCCTTGCCCCAGCTCCGCAGGATCACCCGGCGCCCGCCAAGATCGATCTCGTGGCTGGTGCCGTCGTAGAGCGTATCCGCCTCGACGAGCTCCGTGCCTTCCAGCGCCTCGGCGATCGAAGGCCCCATGGTCTTGAACATGGCAAGGTAGGCTTCTCCCTTGTCGGCCAGCTCGCGCGCCTGTTCGCTGTTGTAGAGGATTTCCGCCTCGCCCTTGAACGGCGCGACACCGTAGCCGTGCTCGGGATGAAAATGCGTGAGCGTCACGATCAGCTCACGCGTGCCGGCAAGGCGGCGTGCCGCTTCCAGCACGGCCTGGCCGTTCTTCGGTCCCATGCCGGTGTCGACGACCAAGGCGGTGTGATTGCCGAGCACGATGCCGATGTTGGGCACCAGCGGCACGCGATGGTCGGGAATGACCCAGACACCATCGGCGATTTCCCGGATGGCGGTGGTATCGACGACGGGCGCCGGCGGGTTGGGCTGTTGCTCAGACATTGGCGGTTCCTGTGTTACCGGATGTTGTCGCAAGGCCGGATGTCGACGTCTTGCTTCGGGGAAGTTCGATCTCATGGCCGCCGGTCAGGCCTTGCGGACGAAAGAGGATGATGAGCAGCATGGCCGCGGCAAGGGCGACATCTCCCAGCCCCGGCGGGGTCGCGATCGACCACGAGGTTCCGGGCAGCACGAAGCCGACTTCGACCAGTCTCAGCAGTTCCGTAAGTATGGAGATGCCGATCGCGCCGATGACGGCGCCGGCAAGGCTTCGCATGCCGCCCACCACCAGCATGGTGACCAGCAGGAACGTCAGGTCGAGGTAGAAGCTCTCGACCCGAAGCGTGCCGAGGAAGTGACCATAGAGGACACCGGCAATGCCGGTGACGAAGCCGCTCACCACAAAGGCCGCCAGCCGCTCGCGAACGATACGCACGCCCGAGCCGCGCGCCGCGACTTCGTCCTCGCGGGAGCCGCGAAGGGCAAGCGCGCCGCGCGTTTCCTGATAGACGAAAGCGACGGCGATCGCCACCATCGCCGTCAAGCCGGCCGTCCAGAGGCCAACATAGGACGGCAGCCCCATGAGCGACTGCTGGCCACCGGTCAGCGCGGTCCAGTTGCCGAGCACGATGTAGCAGATGAACATCAGGGACAGCGTCGCGATCGCCGCGCCGATGCCGGACAGGCGCATGATCGGGATACCGATGACAAGCGCCATCAGGCCGGCCATGACGCCGCCAGCCAGGGCGCCCCACAGCGGCGACAGATGCGCCGCCGCCAGCCAGGCTGGCAGATCCGGCAAGAAAGTCGACTTCATGCCCGGCGCCATGGTCAGAAGGGCGGACGTGTAGGCGCCAACCGCCATGAAACCGGCGCTGCTGAAATTCATCACCCCGGAATTGCCCATGAATATATAGAGGCCGACCACCGCGACGACATGGATCAGGCAGAAGATGACCCGGCGTTGCAGGACGATGTCGCCCATCCCGGCAAGCAGCACGATTGTCAGCACGATCCCCACAAGCGCGGCGAGCGGAACCAGCCTGCGCAGGCCGTCGCGCGCGGCGGGCCGCCAGCCGATGCGGTCACTAATCGACGCAGCCATCGCTAGACCCGTTCTTTCAGATTGCGGGCCGGGAACAGGCCCTGCGGGCGGAACAGCAGGATCGCGATGACGATCACGAACAGGAAGGCCTCGCGGAACGGCCGGAGTTCGGCAGGCAGGAATGCCTGGAGCAGGATCGTCACGACACCGACGAAGAAGCCGCCGACGGCCGCTCCGAAAAGATTGCCGAGCCCGCCGATGACCGTGGCGACGAAGGCGATGATGACGATCTGCACACCGAAGCGCGGCTGGACGAAGCCGGACTGCGCGGCGAACAGCACCGCCACGACGGCCGCCAGCAGGCCGCTCAGGCCGAAGGCGATCGCGATCACCGCGTTGGCGCGCACGCCCAGAAGCCGGGACATGGTGAAATTCTCGGCCGAGGCGCGCATCTGCAGGCCGAAGCGCGTCCATTTGAGGAATGCGGTCAAGGCGGCGAGCAGCGTCAGGCAAACGACGATTGTGACCAGCTTCAAGGCACTGACCTGCAGTGACCCGATGGAGACGGTGCGGCTGAGTGCCGGCAAGGGATCGAGCGCCTTCGGCCGCGAGCCGACAAGGAAGACCAGCAATTTCTGCAGGAACATGCTGACCGCGAAGGAGGAGATCAGCAGCGTCGCGGAATCGGCGCCACGCAGCGGGCGGAAGGCGATCCTTTCGGTGGCCAGCGCCAGCAGAACCGCGGCTGCGATGGCGACAAGGATGGCGACGGCCACCGGGCTGCCGGAGAAGGCAAACAGCATATAGGCGGCCACGGTCACGAGCTCCGCATGAGCGAAGTTCGCGAGCCGCATGACGCTGAAGATCAGTCCGATGCCGAGCGCGGTCAGGGCGTAGAGGCCGCCGACGCTCACGGCATCGATCAATATCTGCGCGGGATCGATCATTGCGCGCCACCTCGCGGAGCAAGGCCGAAATAGGCGGCTTCGAAGTCAGGATTGCCGGAAAGCTCGGCCTCGGTCCCCGACATCCGGATGATGCCCCCGTTAAGCACATAGGTTCGGTCCGCCACGCGCAGGGCGCGGGCCGCGTTCTGCTCGACCACCAGGATCGAGACGCCGGCCTCGCGGATCGAAGCGAGCATGGCGTAGATCTGATCGGTGATCTTCGGCGCGAGGCCGAGCGATGGTTCATCCAGCATGAGAAGCGTCGGCTTCGACAGGAGCGCCCGCGCGATCACCAGCATCTGCTGCTCGCCACCCGAAAGCCTCCCGGCGGATTTATTGCGTCGTTCGCCCAGGATCGGGAACGTCTTGAAGAACCCTTCGATCTCTCGAGCGGCCTCGGCCGTATCCCGGCGGATCGTCGCGCCAAGCCTCAGGTTCTCCAGCACTGTAAGGCTCGCCAGCACGTGACGGCCCTCGGGCACCAGGGCGATGCCGCGCCTCACGGTCTGCTCCAAGGGCTGGCCGATGGTCGGCTGCCCCTTGAACGTGACTTGCCCGCCGGCTGGCTTCACCGTCCCGGCAATGGCCGCGAGCAGCGAGGATTTGCCGGCGCCATTGGGGCCAACGATCGAGATCACCTGTCCCGCGCCGACGTCCAGGCTCAATCCATCGAGCGCCGTGATCGGGCCGTAGCGGACCGTGAGCCCCCGTATCGACAGCAGCGGCGCGAGAGTTTCCGCGCTCCCCTGCCGACCGCCACCTTGCCCTGCAATCGCGGTCATGCCGGCTCCGCTCCAAGATAGGCGGAGCGGAAGGCCGTATCCCTGAAGACATCGGCCGGAGAACCTTCCGCGATGGTACGGCCGCTGGCCAGGACATGGAGTCTTTCGCAAAGCCCCATCACCAGCTTCATGTTGTGCTCGATGACCAGAACGCCGCAGCCGAAATCGGCACGAATGCGGCGGATCAGATCGCCGAGCGCTTCGGCCTCGCCAATGTTCAGCCCCGCCGCGGGCTCGTCGAGCAGCAGGAAATTCGGCTGCAGCGCCAGCGCCCGGGCAATGCCGACACGGCGCTCCTCGCCATAGCTCAACGCATTGCCGGGCATGTGCGCCCTGGCGGCAAGCCCCATGTAGTCGAGCAACTCGGCCGCGCGCCGCCGTGCCGCCGCGCGTCCCAGTCCACGACTGCCGAGGCCGACCTCGAGGTTTTCGCTGACGGTGAGGCCGGGAAACAATCGAACGGCCTGAAAGGTACGAACGACACCGCTGCGCGCCAGCCGGTCTGCGCGCAGCGGGCCGGTCTTCTCACCGGCAAGCGTCACGGAACCCTGGTGAGGCTGCTGGAAGCCGCTCAGCACGTTGACCATGGTCGTCTTGCCGGCGCCGTTCGGCCCGATAAGGCCAAGGATCTCGGTGCGCTGCAACGCCATCGAGACATTCTCGATGGCGCGCACTCCGCCGAAACGAACGGTGATGTCGGTTGCCCGCAGCATCGCTATTTCCGTGTCGCGATCAGGTTTCAGTCGAGATGCACGGTCTCCGGAGCAAATTTGCCGACCGCGCTGAACTTGCCGCCCTGGCTCTGCAGGATGGTCATCGGACGCGTGGTCTGGATGTGTAGTTGCGGCGTGTAGGTTGTCGGGCCGATGGCCAGCGGTTCCTTGGTGAAGCTGTCGAGCGCCGCCGATACCTTGTCGGCGTCGAACGACCCCGCCTTGTCGACCGCCTTGGCCCATGCTTGGAACAGCGAATAGCCGCGGATCGAATAGGACGTGTCCGACTTCTGACCGTATTCGGCCTCGTAGCGCTTGAAGAAGTCGTTGACGCTTGCATCCGGATCATCGCCATAAGTCGAGCCGTAATTGGCGACGAAGAAATTGCTGAGGTTGGGAACGGTGCCGGCCCAATAGTCCCCGTCCATCGATTCACCGGTCAGGATCGGCTGGTCGATGCCGGCGGCGCGCAACTGGCGAATGGCGCTGGGCCCGCCCGGCGCGTAGGAGCACAGGACGACGAAGTCCGGCTTGGCGGATAGGCTGGTGATGCGGGTGACCTGCGCCGAGACGCTGGGATCGCCATTGAGGAACGTGTCCTCCCCGGCAAGCGCGGCATCGCCGGCCAGTTCCTTCCAGCGCTTGCTGAAGCTGCCGCACAGTGACTTGGTGAACGAGATGGTGTTGTCGAGCAGCACATAGGACGAGCGCCAGCCCTTCTCCTTGTAGGCCCATTCAGCCAGCAACGCGCCTTGCGACTGCGCGGCGTTGGAGATCGAGTAGGCATAGGGCCCGATGCCGGTCACGCCGAACTTCGGATCGGACGCGCCGGACAGCGACACGACATTGCTCTGCTGCGCGATGAAGGCGCCGGGGGCGCCGAAGTCGAAATCGCTGGGAAACAGGATGGCCTTGGCGCCCTTGCCGATGACTTCGACCGCCCCGTCGGCGCCAAGCGGCGGCTCGGACTTGTTGTCGAACTTGACGACTTCGATCTGGCTGCCGAGCAGGCCGCCCTTGGCATTGATCTCCTTGATCGCCAGCAGCGCGCCGTTGATGGAGCTGGCGTCGATCGGCTGGAACCAGCCGCTGTACGACATGACGAAACCGACCTTGACGGGGTCGGCCGCGTGGGAAGGTGCAATCGCGCAGCCGAGAGCCGCGAGCGACATCGTGATGGCTTTGCCCAGACGCTTCATGAAGATGTTCCCCTTGTTTTTTCTTCTCTCCGGCACGCCGACCGGCCAGCCTTCTCCCCGGCTGGGAACAGTCGCCTGCGCAAGAAATCAATTCGTTACGATACGAACGATTATGACGTTACAAGCAGTTTTCCCGGCGCGCAATCGCAAATTTGGATTGGCAAAGGCACCATCCGAAAGGCATGGACAACAAAGGCTACAGGCTGTGCGGGTGGACCTGGCGGCCAAATCCGAGCCGATGCGCGGTGCATTGCCTTGGCACGAAATTCAGTCTAAGCGACCTTTCATCGGAGGTCGTTGCGTGTCAGCCTCGATGCCGACAACCGTTCCGCTCGATTGCGAGGAAGCCACGATACGATGTTTGATTCCCCCGATGCAGTCGGCTCGATCCTTCCGCTTGGCAGCAGCTTCGGCAACAGCCTCCGGCACGTCAACAAGCTGATCCAGCGCGACCTCGGCAACCGCATCGCGCCGCTCGGGATCACGCTTGGCCAGTGGTATGCGTTGCGCACCCTATGGATCAATGACGGGCTGACGCAGATCGAGCTCGCGCAGAAGTCGGGAGCCGCAGGCCCGGCCATGGTGATCGCGGTGCGCAGTCTGCTCGCCATGGGACTGGTCGAGCGCAAGCGCGATCCATCGGACCAGCGCAAATACATCATCTCGCTGACCGAGAAAGGCAGGCGGTTCGAAGTGCCGGCGCTTCAGGCCGCCATCGACGCGAATACGGCGGCGACGGCAAACATCAAGCCGGAGGAATTCGAGATCTGCATGCGCGTGCTGCGGCAGGCGCATCAGAACCTCCTGACCAATGCCGGCCTGGGCGACCCCAACCTGGACATCGACGCCATCGTCGCCTAGAGCATTTTGCAGCCAAATGGAAACATTCGGCGTGGCACAAATGCGGCAAAAACAAAGGGATAGAGCGGTTCCGGAACCGCTCTAGCCGCGCGGCCCTTCAAGCTTCCGCCACGGGCGTCCAGATCACGTCATCGATCCTGGATGCGCCCGTCGCCAGCATCACCAACCGATCGAAGCCAAGCGCGATGCCGCTTGCCGGCGGCATGATGGCAAGGGCCGCGAGGAAATCCTCGTCCAGTGGATAGCGTTCGCCGTAGATGCGTTCCTTCTCGTCCATTTCGAGAATGAAGCGGCGGCGCTGCTCGTCCGGGTCGGTCAGTTCGCCAAAACCATTGGCGAGCTCGACGCCGCAGCAATAGAGTTCGAAGCGCTCGGCGACGCGTGGATCCGCACTGGCCGGCCGCGCCAGTGCTGCCTCGGCGACCGGATATTCGCAAAGCACGGTGGCGCGGCCGAGGCCGAGGTTGGGCTCGACCTTCTCGACCATCACGCGGCTGAACAGATCGGCCCAATTGTCGTCGGGCGCCGTCCGCAGGCCCGCGCCGGCCACGGCCTGGTACAGCGCCTCGCGATCGGTGCTGCCGTCCGCGGCCACGCTCGCCAGCAGATCGATGCCAGAATATCGGGCGAAAGCATCGGCGACCGTCAGCCGCTCGGGTTCGGCGAAGGGATCGCATTCGCGACCGCGAAAGACGAAGCGGCTCGCCCCTGCCCGCCCGGCCGCCAGCGCCAGCATGGCGGCGCAGTCCCGCATCAGGCTGTCATAGTCCTCTCCCACCCGGTACCATTCCAGCATGGTGAATTCCGGATGGTGCAAGGGCCCACGCTCGCGGTTGCGATAGACCGGCCCGAAACTGAATATCCTGGTTTCACCGGCCGCCAGCAGCTTCTTGCAGGCGAATTCCGGCGAGGTGTGCAGGTAGAGCGGTTGAAGTCGCCCGTCCGGGCCGATGGCCTGGGTGGCGAAGGCGGCGAGATGCGCCTCATTGCCAGGAGAAACCTGTAGCGCGGCGGTATCGACCTCGATGAAGTCGCGCTCGGCGAACCAGTCGCGCAGGGCGGCCGCGATGCGGTTGCGCGCCATGAGGCGCGGACGCCGGTCGGCATGGACGTGAGGCGTCCACCATGGTGAAGCGAGCGTCATGGAAGCGACATCATCTTGAGCGGATTCGCATACGGGGCTGGCGGTTGCGCCCAAGATGCGCTAGGGCGGCACAGGACGGCTTTCGCGGCCGATTTGTGCAAATCAACGATTTCAGGATTGAAAACCGTGGTGAAAGTCATCGCCAGTTCCCTACGCAAAGGCAATGTCGTCGACAAGGACGGCAGGCTTTATGTGATCCTCTTTGCCGAAAACATCCATCCCGGCAAGGGCACGCCGGTGACCCAGCTCGACATGCGCCGCATCGGCGACGGGGTGAAGGTTTCGGAGCGCTACCGCACCACCGAGCAGGTGGAGCGTGCCTATGTCGAAGAGCGCGAGCACACCTTCCTCTACAGCGACGGCGAAGGCTTCCACTTCATGAATCCGGAAAGCTACGACCAGGTGGCGGTGTCGGAGAGCGTGGTGGGGGACATGGCGCCTTATCTGCTGGAAGGCATGGCCGTGCAGGTCGCCCTGCACAATGGCATCGCCATTTCGCTCACCTTGCCGCAGCGCGCGGTCTTCGAAGTGGTCGAGACCGAACCGGTCACCAAGGGTCAGACGGCTTCGTCCTCCTACAAGCCCGCCGTGCTTTCCAATGGCGTGCGCACCACCGTTCCGCCGCACATCTCCGCCGGCACCCGCGTGGTGGTGATGACCGAGGACGGTTCCTACGTGGAACGCGCCAAGGACTGATCCGCGACACGGACTACTGGTTTACTGGCGGGGCGCTTCCGGACGGAGGCGCCTCGCTTTGTTTGCGTGCGCGGCGCATGGGATTGCGCTAGCGTGACATGGTCACGCCCAGCTCGGCGCGCCGCCATGCCGAAGGCGAAATGCCGACGGATCGCTTGAACTCGCGCCCGAAATGATAGACGTCGCAAAAGCCGCATGCCTCGGCGATCTCGGCGATCGGCTGGTCATCCTGCACCAGCAATGACTGCGCATGCATCAGCCGCTCGCGCATCAGCCACTGATGCGGGCTGGTGCGGAGATGGCGCTGGAACATGCGCCGGGTCTGCGACGGCCCGAGCCCGGTGACGGCCGACAGGGCCGACGCGTTCCATGCAAAACCGAGCGCGGCGCGCATGGCTTCGAGGCCCGAGGCAAGCGGCTTTGGCAGGTCGTCGCTGTCCGCTCCGGCCAGCGCACGGTCGACCAGCAGCAGGAACTCCGCGACCAGTTGCCCGAGACGCAGGTCGAGGCTGTCGTCGCGACGACGCAGAGCCGCAAACAGGCGCTCGAACCATGGTATCGGGCTTGCCCCCTCGGCGAAAACAGCGCGCGGCATCCCCTCCCCGAACAGCTTGCGCCGCAGGATCGCCGGCTCCGGCCCGTCCAGCCTGAACCACAGCACGGTCCAGGGGTCGCGCGGATCGGCACAGTGGACATGCGGCGCTTCGTTCGCCATCCAGACCAGTTGTCCCGGTCCGACATCGATCCTCTGTCCGAGCGTTTCGACATAGCCGGCGCCGGCCGAGCAATAGAGGATGTCCTGCCCGGGATAGACGGCGCGTTCTATCCGGTAATCCGGCCCGGCGGCGACTTTTCCAGCGCGCAGCACGCTGAACGCGGCGCGGGTCCACGCGGAGGCCGGCACATAGTGAAAACTCTCGATTACGGACGTTCTTTTTTCCATGCGCGTTTTATACAAAAAATGCGTTCCCTTTGTCCATTTTGTTCCCCGATGGAGGGGCTAAATTCTGCTTAAGAGCCTGGGATTTCCGGCCGGACACGGATCGGCACCGGGCCGTCAAAAAGGTTCAGGGGCGCCCGTGCTGCATCGCGGGACGCCTTGCGGTTCTAGGGAGAATACCGATGCTCGCGATGACCAGACATGAGGCCGAGCTTTACGCACGCGACGGCTACATCATTCGCCGTGGCCTGCTGGACGCCAATGAAGTCGCCAACTTCCGCGACCACGCCCGTAAGCAGCTCGAGGAGGAGCAGAGCAAGGGCGGCGTGATGGCCAAGGGCGACAAGGAAGGCAAGACCACGCTGCTGAAGATGTGGACCAAGGCCGAGGACGACAAATACGGCCTGCTGGCGCGCGACGAGCGGATGGTCGACCTGGCCGAGGACGCCGTCGGCAAGCCGATCTACCTCTACAGCCACAAGATGACGATGAAGCAGCCCAACGAGGGCGGCGCCTGGGAATGGCACCAGGATTTCGGTTACTGGTACAATTACGGCTGCCTGGCGCCGGAAATGATGAGCATCTACGTCGCGCTGGACAAGGCGACCCGTGAAAACGGCTGCCTGCAGGTGCTCAAGGGCACGCACAAGCTCGGCCGCCTCAACCATATCCGCGAGAACGACCAGACCAATGTCGAGCAGGAGCACCTTGAAGCGGCCCTGCAGCGCTTCGAGCACATCTATGTCGAGATGGAAGCAGGCGACGCCCTGATCTTCGACGGTAACCTGCTGCACCGCTCGGACGCCAACCGGTCCGACACGTATCGCTGGGGCTACATCTGCTCCTACAACGCCGTCGAGAACGCGCCTTTCAAGAAGGTGCGCGAATACGGCAACTACGAACAGTTGCGCAAGGTGCCTGCCGGTTCTTTCCAGCAGGCATCCTGAACAGCCACGACCGGGCGCAAGCCCGGCCTTGAGGACTTCGATCCCGACTTGGGCCCAGGCCAGGGATCGATGAGGAGATGAAGAACAGCGACGGGACGGCTGCAGCCGTCGCGCCGCCGTCCAGGGAGGAATGAGATGGCCGATACGGTCAGGAGCGGCGCACGCGCGGCAGCCGCAGGCCGGTTTGAATTGTCGCGACTCTTGCGGGTCCGTGAGGCTGGCGTGTTCATCGCGCTGGTCGTGATCTGCTTGTTCCTGACCTTCGCGACCGACGCCTTCCTCACATCAGTCAACCTGCTCAACATCGGCCGCCAGGTCTCGCTGCTCGGGATCATGGCTGTCGGCATGACGTTCGTGCTGATCTCCGGCGAGGTGGATCTTTCCGTCGGATCGACCTACGCCTTTTCCGGACTTGCCACCGGCATGCTGATCATCGCCGGCTGGGGACTGCTGCCGGCGCTTGGCGTCGGTCTCTTCGCCGGCGTGGTCATAGGCGTCGTCAACGGCATCCTGTCCACCTATGGCCGCCTGCCCTCGCTCATCGCGACACTCGGCATGCTCAGCATCGTTCGCGGCGCCGCGCTCATCCTGACCAACGGCCAGCCCGTCACCGTCAACCTGCGCAACGGCGCGCAGCCGAGCGTGCTCGACACCTTCAACTTCATGGGTCAGGGCTACCTGTTCGGCATCATTCCGATGCAGCTCGTGTTCTTCGCCGTCATCGCCGTGCTGGCGTGGCTGGTGCTGTCCTATTCGAACTTCGGCTTCCGCGTTTATGCCGTAGGCGGCAGCGCAAAGGCGGCGCGCGTGTCCGGCATCTCGGTCAACACCGTGAAGATCTGGGCCTTCGTGCTGATGGGACTGCTTGCCGCCTTCGCCGGCATCCTCAGCCTTGCCTTCCTGCCCAGCGGACAGGCCGGCCGCACGGGCCTCGGGCTGGAGCTCGACGTTATCGCCGCGACCATCGTCGGCGGCGCCTCGCTGTCGGGCGGTGAAGGCACCATCCTTGGAACCATACTCGGCGTGCTGATCATCGGCGTGATGCGCAATGGCCTCGTGCTGATGGGCGTATCGCCCTTCGTGCAGGAGCTGATGATCGGCCTCGTCATCATCATCGCCGTCGGCATCGACAAATGGACCACGCGCCGCACGGCGTAGAGCCGGACACGGATTTCAGGCCGCGTCAGGCTGAAATCTGAATCCGGTTCCAGATCAGAGAGATAGCGCATGATGTCGTCCGAAAATCGCAGCCCATTTTTCGACATCGTGTTCTAGGCAATCAAGCCAAAAGGGAGGACTATCCATGAAAATCAGACACGTCATTCTCGCCGCGGCGCTCAGCCTGCTGCCCGCGCTCGCGCATGCCGAGGCCAAGCTCGCCGACTTCTCGCTCGCCGATCGCATCAAGGCCAAGATCGCCGCCGGCCAGCCGCTCGACATCTACGTTTCCTACCATGACGTCTCGAACGAGTTCGCGCCCTTCATGAAGGCCGGCGTCCAGCGCGCCGCCACCTCGGACAAGGTCAACGCGCAATTCATCGGCCCGGTCGGCGCCGACGCCGACGGCCAGATCAGCGAGATCGAGACGCTGATGAGCAAGATGGATGGCCTGGCGATTTCGTCGGTGTCGACCGACGCCCTGGCGCCGCTGATCGACAAGGTCATCGCCGCCGGCATCCCCGTCGTCACCTTCAACACTGACAATCCCGAAAGCAAGCGCCTGGCCTTCGCCGGCCAGGATCTCGTGCAGTCGGGCCGCGAGGCCGGCAAGCTGATGGCCAAGGTTCTCGGCGGCAAGGGCAAGGTGATGATCACCACCATCGACGCCGCCGCCCAGTGGTCGCTCGATCGTGAGAAGGGCGCGCGCGAGGCGCTGAAGGCCGAGCCCGGCATCGAGGTGGTCAGCACGCTGAACACCGGAACCGACCCGCAGAAGATCTATTCGGCGATCGAGAACGCCATGCTGGCGAATCCCGCGATCACCGGTGTCCTGTCGCTGGAATGCTGCTCCACCCCCGCCGCCGGTACCTGGGTCGAGCGCAACAAGGCCGCCGACAAGGTGAAGGTGGTCGGTTTCGACCTGCTCGACCAGACCGTGCAGCTCGTGCAGAGCGGCGACGTGCAGGCCACGATCGACCAGGCTCCGGAAAAGCAGGGCTTCGCCGCGGTCGACCTCCTCGTCCAGTTCCTGAAGGGCCAGACGATCGAGAACCTCGACACCGGCGTCGGCGTCTACACCAAGGAAAACATCGCCGAGGTGGCCAAGAAGTAACAATGCCAGCGTGACGGGCTGGCGGGCCGTACGCCCCGCCTGCCCGTCGAGCCAGCGCGATGACGGCCTCCCCCGCAAACATCGTCGAGATCGCCGGAGTAACCAAGCGGTTCCCCGGCGTGCTCGCGCTTGATCGTATTTCCGTCGGCTTCCGGGCCGGTGAGGTTCACGCAGTGATCGGCGAGAACGGCGCCGGCAAGTCGACCCTGATGAACATCCTGGCCGGGGACCTGCGCCCCGACGGCGGCAGGCTGCTGGTCGACGGCAAGGAGGTGAAGCTCGCCTCCCCGCTCGACAGCCGCGCCCAGGGTATCACCGTCGTCTACCAGGAGCTTGCGCTCTGCCCGACGATGAGCGTGGCCGACAATATCATGATGTCGGACATGGCGGCGCGATCGGTCGTCTCGCTGCTGCCGCGCGACATGATGCGGCGCGAGGCGCGCGCCGCCCTCACCCGCCTCGGCATGGGCGGCCTCGATCCGGACACCAAGGTCGGCCGCCTCTCGGTCGCCGAGATGCAACTGGTCGAGATCGCCGGCGCCGTCCGCCAGAATGCCCGCGTGCTCGTGCTGGACGAACCCAATTCGGCGCTGTCCAAGCGCGAGAGCGAGAGGCTGTTCGAGGTCGTCAAGCAGCTGCGAGCCGAAGGCGTGACCATCATCTACGTATCGCACCATCTGCGCGAGGTGCTGGACATCGCCGATCGCGTCACGGTGATGCGAGACGGCCGCACGATCGTGACGATGGACAATGAGGGCCTGTCGGAAGACCAGCTCATCCGGGCGATGGTCGGCCGCGATCTTGGCGCCGCCCTGCAATGGTCGCTTCAGGTCGAACCCAGGCCTGAAGGCGAGGACTCCGTGCTGACGGTCGAGAACCTCGAAGCGGCGGGACTGGAAGACGTCAGCTTCAGCGTGCGCGCCGGCGAGATTCTCGGCATCGGCGGACTTCCCGACTCCGGCAAGGACGGGCTTGGCGACGCGCTTTTTGGGCTCAGCGCCCGGCGTGGCAAGGTCACCATCGACGGCAAGGAACTGCGCGGCGCCGATCCTCTCGCCGCCATACGCCTCGGCATGTCCTTCGTTCCCGCCGACCGGCGCGGCGCCGGCGGTCTCCTGCGGATGAGCGTGGCCGACAATGTCGTCTCCGCCTCGCTGCCGCGCTTTTCGCTGGCCGGCTTCGTACGGCGTGGCGCGGTCAGGCGGGAGGCCCGCGCCCAGGTCGCGCGGCTCGATGCGCGGATTTCACATCTCGGCCAGAAACTGGGAACGCTTTCGGGCGGCAACCAGCAGAAGATCATCCTCGGTCGCAGCCTCGTCACCAACCCGCGCGTGCTGGTGCTGCACGAGCCGACGCGTGGCATCGACGTCGGCGCCAAGGCGGAAATCTATTCGATCCTGCGCGGCATCGCCGGCGAGGGCATGGCGATCGTCATGATCTCCTCGGAGATACCGGAGTTGATCATGAACGCCGAACGTGTGCTTGTGCTGCGCGACGGCCGCCTGTCGGGCGAGCTCACCGGCCAGTCGATCAACGAGACAGCGATCCTCGCACGCGCCATGACATCCTGAAAACGGGAATGCGGATGACCAAGCCAAAGATAACCATCGTCGGCAGTTTCGCGGTCGGGCTGACCATGCGGGCGCCCAAGCTGCCCATTTTCGGCGAAACCATGCTCGGTACCGATTTCGACATGGGTCCCGGCGGCAAGGGCTCGAACCAGGCCGTCGCGACGGCGCGGCTGGGCGCGGCCTCGTCGCTGCTCGCCATCCTCGGCACCGACAAGCTCGCCAGCATCGCCACCGACCTCTATGCGGCGGAAGGCGTCGACACCGCCCTCGTCACCACGCGCACGGAGCGCGCGACGGGCGTCGGCTTCATCATCCTCAACGACAAGGGCGAGAACTTCATCATCCTCGACATGGGTGCCAACGAGCTCATGGACGCGGCGACGGTGGACACGGCAGAAGCGCGCATCGCCGAAAGCGATGTCGTCATGACCGTGCTGGAGGTGCCGACGGCGGCCGCAACCCGGGCGATGGAACTTGGTCGCAAGCATGGCGCGCGGACGATCCTCAACCCGGCGCCGGCGCGCCAGTTGCCGGACACGATCTTCGCCTCGGTCGACTACCTCACGCCGAACGAAAGCGAGCTGCGCATCCTGCTCGGCCTGCCGGCCGATGATCCCCGGTCATCGCGCGAACTCGCAAGGGAGCTGCGGCGGCGCGGCGTGCGTAATGTCGTCGTCACGCTCGGCCGCAGCGGCGCGCTGATCCTGACCGACGAGCTCGACGTCATGGTGCCGGCGGTGCCGGTCGAGGTCACCGACACGACCGGCGCCGGCGACGCCTTCAATTCGGGCTTCGCGATCGCGCTGGCCGAGGGCCGCGACATCGTCGAGGCCGTGCGTTTCGGCGTCGTCTGCGGCGCGATCGCCTGCACCAGGCTTGGCGTCATCCCCGGCCTGCCCCAGCGCGCCCAGGCTGACGCGCTCTATGCAGAAGCCATGAAAACCGTATGGAAGGAGCACCCGTGAACCGCAACCGACTGCTGAACGCCGAACTCGCTCACGCCATTGCCTCCATGGGGCACGGCGATTTGATGATCATCTGCGACGCGGGTTTTCCCATTCCGTCGAGCGCATGGCGCATCGACCTCGCCATCACGCCGGACGTTCCCGATCTGGAGACCGTGCTGACGCCGATTGCGGCCAACCTGATCGCCGAACGCGTCGCCTACGCCGACACGCTGCCGGTGCACAACGCGCCGCTGCTGGAGAAGGTGAAGCGCCTGTTCCCGGACGCCGACCATGAAACCGTCAAGCACGAGACCATTCTGGGCGAGATGGCGGCCAAGGCCAAGGTGATCGTGCGCACCGGCGCCTTCGACCCCTGGGGCAACATCCTGCTCTATTCCGGCGTCGACGTTCCGGCGTGGTTCTCCAAGCCCGGCGTCGTCGCGCCCGACTACTACGCCAAGAAGCTCAAGGGCTGAGCGTGCCGAGGATCTTCGATTTCGGCGGCCGCGAGGTTGAGCGAAGCATCACCGTCGCCGGTCTGCGCGCCTTGCGGCAGGCCGGGCAGCGTGTCGCCCAGGTCACGGCCGAAACGGCTGACGAGGCGTCGGCCGCCGAAGCCGCCGGCGTCGAGATGGTGGTCTGCCGGGCCGCCAACGTCGCCCGCGTCCGCGAGGGATCGCGCCGCGTCTTCGTGACGGCCGCGCTCGGCTTCGCCGACGCGGTGACCGGCGACGAGGTCCTGCGCACCGCTTTTTCGGCAATTATGTCTGGCGCGGACGCGGTCATCACCGGACGCGGCTTCGATACGGTTCGCATGCTGGCCAATGAACGGATACCGGTCATGGGCCATCTCGGTTTCGTGCCGCGCAAATCGACCTGGGTCGGGAGCATCCGGGCCGTCGGCAAGACGACGGCCGAGGCGGTCGAGCTCTGGGACCAGTTCCGGCGGCTGGAGGATGCCGGCGCCTTCGCGGTCGAGTGCGAGATCATACCGGCTGATCTGATGGCGGAAATCCACCGCCGCACCGCGCTGGTCACGGTGTCGCTCGGCTCGGGCGCCGAGGCGGACGTCATCTTCCTGTTCACGTCGGACATCTGCGGCGAGTCGGCCCGCCTCCCCCGCCACGCGCGGGCCTGGGGCAATCTGGCTGCCCTGCACAAGCAGGTGCGTGATGCCCGGACCGACGCGCTCTCCGCGTTCCGCGGGGAAGTCGACGGCGGCAGCTATCCCGGCAAAGCCGAGACGTCGGCCATAGCGGAGGAAGAGCTGGAAAGGTTCCGGGCCTTCCTGGATTCGTCGAAGCAGTGATCGGCTGGCGCGTTCGCGCCCGGCCTTGCAAGGCCGGCGGGTGATTTCCCGCTTGACTGGACGATCGCAGGCACTAGGCTAAGCAGAAATACCGGCCTCGTTCGCCGGACGGCAAGAATGCCTCGTATGCCACGCCCACCCGGCGGCGGCTGCGGGGCATTGTCATTTTTGGGGCTTTGTTTGAAACGGCGCGTCGAAGTCGGCATCCTCTATTCCCGCTCGGGGAGCTATCAGCTCGTCTCCGACGCATGCCGGACAGGCGCGATGCGCGCGATCGCCGACGTCAATGCCGATCGCGCGCATCCGATCGAGATCGTGCCGATCGAGCGCGACCCGCAAAGCAATGCCGATCGCTACGCGACGCTTTGCGAAGACATCTTCCGGACCAGCAGCGCGCGCCATGTGGTCGGCTGCGTCACCTCCTGGAGCCGCAAGGAGACGATCCCCGTCCTGGAAAAGGCCGGCGGCATGCTCTGGTATGCCTGCCCCTACGAGGGCTTCGAGGCCAACGAGCATGTCGTCTACATGCACGCCTGCCCCAACCAGCATCTCGTGCCCCTGATGGCCCATGTCGTGCCGCGTTTCGGCGCCAACGGCTTCCTGCTGGGCTCGAACTACATCTGGGGCTGGGAAATGAACCGCGTGGCGCGCGACCTGATCGCCGACGCCGGCGGCAAGGTGCTCGGCGAGCGCTATCTGCGCATCGGCGAGACCGACGTGTCGCGCCTGATCGAGGAAATCCGCGCCACGCGCCCGAACTTCATCCTCAACAATCTGATCGGCACCTCCTCCTACGCCTTCCTGGCCGCATACAAGGAACTGGGCCGCGAGGATCCGGGCTTCAGCCCGGAGAGCTGCCCGGTCATCTCCTGCAACCTCACGGAGGGTGAGCTCCCGGCGATCGGCGAGACCGGCCGGGGCCATCTGTCCGTCGGCCCCTACTTCGCGCCGCGACCGGCCGCCTTCGCCTCGTCCTTCGAGGCATCCGCCTACGCCTCCGTGCAGGTGATGGCCGACGTGCTTTCGCGTGATCCCGACGCCGACCTCGCCACGTTTTCGCGGGCGTTCGCCGAACGCCGCTTCTCGACCCGCCTCGGCCCGATCGCCATCGATCCGCATTCGCAGCACGCGACGCTGCCCGTCATCATCGGGCGTATCGCCGACGGCATGTTCGAGGTGGTCAGCCGCGAGGAAGAAGTCGCGCCGGATCCGTATCTGTCGCGCTACGACCCCGCAAAGACGTTCGGCCGGCCGCGCCTGAGGGTGGTCTCGTGAGCCGGGCCTCGCGCATTCCCAATCTAGGCGGCGCCAAGGCGTTCGTGCTGCATCGTCCGCACCCGACCGTGCAGGCGATGACCCGGCAATTGTCGGCGATCGGCCTCGACACGGTGGATTGCTGGCCGGAATTGCCGGCGGAAGCGCTCGCCGCCGACTTCGTCTTCTTCGACGCCGATCTGGGCTTCGACGAGCAGTTTCCGTGGAAGCCCGGCGAGGCGCCGATGCCTCTTGTGGCGCTGATCGGCTCCGAGGCGCCCGGCCGCATCGAATGGGCGCTGTCGCACAAGGCCGACGCGCAACTGCTGAAGCCGGTCGGCAATGCCGGCGTCTACAGCGCCCTGCTGATCGCAAGGCAGAGCTTCGAGGCCCGTAAGCACCTCGCCGCCGAGATCGCCTCCCTGCGCCAGCGCGTGGCCGAGCGCCAGACCATCGTGCGCGCGGTCGAGGCCCTGTCGAAGGGCGCGGGCGAAGGACGCGCCTACGGACAACTGCGTTCGCTGGCGATGAGCTGGCAGATCAGCGTCGAGGAAGCGGCGCGGCGCATCGTGGCAATGACGGACGAAGAAGGCGGCAATGACCACTCCCATAGCGCCTGATCTTTCGACCGGGGCTCGGGTGGTCGCCAAGCCGCGCCCCGGCGTGTGGAAGCGGCTGCTCAAGCGCCCGCTGGCGGTTGCCGGCCTGGTGATCATCGCCATCGTCGTCATCGGCGCGATTCTCGCGCCCTGGCTGACCGGCTATGATCCGAACGAGCAGATGTTCGACGGGCTGACGATCGAGGGATCGCCGCTGCCGCCGAACGCCAAGTTCTGGCTGGGCACCGACCTGCTCGGGCGTGATCTTCTGACCCGCATTCTCTACGGCGCGCGCACGTCGCTGATCATCGGCATCGTCGCAAATGGCGTCGCGCTCCTGATCGGCACGCTGGTCGGCGTCACGGCCGGCCACTTCCGCGGCTGGGTCGGCAGCGTGCTGATGCGCTTCACCGACCTGATGATGGCCTTCCCGGCGCTGCTTCTGGCCATCTGCCTGGCGGCGGTGTTCCAGCCCAGCCTGTGGATCGTCGCCATGGTCATCGCGCTGGTCAACTGGGTGCAGACGGCGCGCGTCATCTTCACCGAGACAAGCTCGCTGTCCGAGCGCGAGTTCATCGCCGCCGAGCGCACGATCGGCGCCGGCGCTCCAAGGATCCTGTTCCGCCACATACTGCCGCATCTCGTGCCGACGATCATCGTCTGGGGCACGCTCGGCATCTCGACCACGGTGCTGCTGGAGGCGACGCTCAGCTATCTCGGCATTGGCGTGCAGCCGCCGACGGCCTCGTGGGGTAACATCATCTTCGAGAACCAGACCTATTTCCAGGCCGCGCCCTGGCTGGTGTTCTTCCCCGGCGCGGCGATCCTGGCGCTCGCCCTGGCGTTCAACCTGATCGGTGATGCGCTGCGCGACATCCTCGACCCGACGCAGAGAGGGCGGGAATGATCACCTATCTTGGCCGTCGCATCATCCAGTCGGCGCTCATCCTGCTTGGCGTCTCGCTGATCACCTTCGCGCTGCTTTACCTGCTGCCGGCCGATCCGGTCCGCCAGATCGCCGGGCGCAGCGCAACACCGGAGACGGTTGAGAACATCCGCCGGCAGCTCGGCCTCGACCAGCCGTTCGTCATCCAGTACTGGCGTTACCTGGGCGGCCTGATCAACGGCGATCTCGGCCGTTCCTACATCCAGCGCTCGCAGGTGACGGAGCTCATCGTCTCGCGTCTACCGGCGAGCCTGCTGCTGATGGTCGGCGCGATCGTCTGCGAACTCGCCATCGGCCTGACGATGGGGCTGATCGCCGCCGTCAAGCGCGGCACGCCCACCGACCAGACGCTGATGGTCGCCTCCTTCGTCGGCGTGTCGGCGCCGCAATTCGTTGTCGGCCTGCTGCTGCTCTACGTCTTCGCCGTGCGCCTGGGCTGGTTCCCGATCGGCGGCTACGGCACATGGCGGCATCTCGTGCTGCCCTCGCTGACCATGGGTATCCTCGGCGCCGGCTGGTACGCGCGCATGATGCGCTCGTCGATGATCGACGTGCTGCGCCAGGACTACATGCGCACCGCCCGCGCCAAGGGTCTGGCGCGCGCCGCCATCATCTTCCGCCATGCGCTGCCCAACGCCATCCTGCCCGTGATCGCCATGATCGGCATCGATGTCGGCATCTTCATGGGCGGCATCGTGGTGGTCGAAAGCGTGTTCGGCTGGCCGGGCATCGGGCAACTGGCCTGGCAGGCGATCCAGCGCGTCGACATCCCGATCATCATGGGCGTCACGCTGGTCTCGGCCTGCGCCATCGTGCTGGGCAACCTGCTCGCCGACATTGTGGCCCCGTTCATCGACCCCCGCATCAAGCTCAGATGAGAATGAAAGAACAACCAGAGAAAGGGAACAACCAATGAAACGATTCCTGGTATCCACCGTGGCGGCGTCGGCGCTGGCGCTGATGCTCGGCATGAGCAGCGCGCGCGCCGAGAGCGCCGTCGACCCCAACATCAAGCAGGGCGGCGACATCATCATCACCTACAAGGACGACGTCGCGACGCTCGATCCCGCCATCGGCTACGACTGGCAGAACTGGTCGATGATCAAGAGCCTGTTCGACGGGCTGATGGACTACGAGCCGGGCACCACCAACCTGACGCCCGATCTCGCCGAAAGCTACGATATCTCGCCGGACGGCAAGACCTTCACCTTCAAACTGCGCCACGGCGTGAAGTTCCACAATGGCCGGGAGATGACGGCCGACGACGTCAAGTATTCGCTCGACCGCGTCACCAACCCAAAGACCCAGAGCCCCGGCGCCGGCTTCTTCGCCTCGATCAAGGGCTATGACGACATGGCCGCCGGCAAGGCCGAGGGTCTCTCCGGCGTCACCGTCGTCGATCCCTACACAGTCAAGTTCGAGCTGACCCGTCCGGACGCCACCTTCCTGCACGTGATGGCCATCAATTTCAGCCACGTCGTGCCGAAGGAAGAGGTCGAGAAGTACGGCGCCGACTTCGGCAAGCATCCGGTCGGCACCGGTGCCTTCAAGCTCGCGGAATGGACGCTCGGCCAGCGCATCGTCTTCGAGCGCAACGCCGACTACTGGCACAAGGGCCTGCCGCATCTCGACAAGATCACCTTCGAGATCGGCCAGGAGCCGATCGTGGCGCTGCTGCGCCTGCAGAAAGGCGAGATCGACGTGCCCGGCGACGGCATCCCTCCGGCCAAGTTCCAGGAGGTGATGGCTGACCCCGAGCAGAAGGCGCGCGTCGTCGAAGGCGGCCAGTTGCACACCGGCTACGTCACCATGAACACCACGATGGCGCCCTTCGACAACGTCAAGGTGCGGCAGGCGGTCAACATGGCCATCAACAAGGCGCGCATCGTCCAGATCATCAACAACCGCGCGGTGCCGGCCAACCAGCCGCTGCCGCCGTCGATGCCCGGCTACGACAAGGACTTCAAGGGCTACGCCTACGATGTCGCCAAGGCCAAGGCGCTGCTCGCCGAGGCCGGCCACCCCGACGGCTTCGAGACGCAGCTCTTCGTCATGAACACCGACCCCAATCCGCGCATCGCGCAGGCGATCCAGCAGGACCTCGCGGCCATCGGCATCAAGGCCAGCCTCCAGTCACTGGCGCAGGCCAATGTGATCGCGGCCGGCGGCGACAAGGCCGGCGCGCCGATGATCTGGTCGGGCGGCATGGCCTGGATCGCCGACTTCCCGGATCCGTCCAACTTCTACGGGCCGATCCTCGGCTGCGCCGGTGCCGTGCCCGGTGGCTGGAACTGGTCGTGGTACTGCAACAAGGACCTCGACGCGAAGGCAGCCGAGGCCGACTCGATGGTCGATCCGGCCAAATCGGCGGATCGCGAGAAGATGTGGAGCGCGATCTACGACAAGATCATGGAAGACGCCCCCTGGGCGCCCGTCTTCAATGAACAGCGCTTCACGATGAAGTCCGCGCGCATGGGCGGCGCCGACAACCTCTATGTCGACCCGGTCCATATCCCGATCAACTACGACAATGTGTATGTGAAAGATGTGCAGTAACTGCGACTACACCATCCACGGACGCCACCACCACTTCGGCTGGGACAACTCGTTTGTCCCGGCCCAGCGGGTGGCGCCCGGCTCGACGATCGAGTTCCAGTGCCTGGATTCCTCGGGAGGGCAGCTCAAGTCCGACAGCACCGTCGGCGACATCGCGGCCCTCGACTTCGGCCAGATCAACCCGGTGACCGGGCCGATCTTCGTCGAGGGCGCCGAGCCCGGCGACGCGCTCAAGGTGACGATCGAGGCCTTCAAACCGTCCGGCTTCGGCTGGACGGCGAACATTCCGGGTTTCGGCCTGCTCGCCGACGACTTCAAGGAGCCGGCGCTGAACATCTGGAAGTACGACGCCACCTCGCTCGAGCCGGCGCTGTTCGGCAAGAACGGCCGTGTTCCGCTGAAGCCCTTCGCCGGCACCATCGGTAACGCGCCCGCCGAGAAAGGCCTTCACTCCGTCGTGCCGCCCCGGCGCGTCGGCGGCAACCTGGATATCCGTGACCTTGCTGCCGGCACCACGCTCTACCTGCCCGTGGAGGTCGCGGGAGCCCTGTTCTCCGTCGGCGACACCCATGCGGCGCAAGGCGACGGCGAAGTGTGCGGAACCGCCATCGAAAGCCCGATGGACGTCGTGCTCAAGCTCGACCTGGTGAAGGACGCGCGGCTGAAGATGCCGCGCTTCACCACGCCAGGCCCGGTGACGCGCCATCTCGACGCCAAGGGCTACGAGGTGACGACCGGCATCGGTCCGGACCTGATGACGGGCGCCAGGGAAGCAGTCGCGCAGATGGTCGACCTGTTGGCCGCCAGCCACAAGCTCGATCCGGTCGAGGCCTATATGCTTGCCTCGGTGTGCGGCGACCTCAGGATCAGTGAGATCGTCGACATGCCCAACTGGGTGGTGTCGTTCTACTTCCCTCGCTGCGTCTTCGAATGAGCGCAAGCCTGGATAAAAGGCGCGAGGAGACCGCCGAAAAGACGGGGCCGGTGCTCGACATCACCGGCCTCTCCATCGCCGTGCGCGGCGAGGACGGCGAACGCGAAGTCGTGTCGAACCTTTCGCTGACGCTCGGGCGTGGAGAGACGCTGTGCATCGCCGGCGAATCCGGCTCGGGCAAGTCGATGACCGCGCTGGCGATCATGCAGCTCCTGCCGAAGCCGGCGGCTCGCATCGCGGCGGGGACGATCAGGCTCCGCGACGCCGAGCGCAATGACGTCGATCTCACGACGCTCGACGAGCGGCGGATGCGACGTATCCGCGGCGACCGGATCGCCATGATCTTCCAGGAGCCGATGACCTCGCTCAACCCCGTGCTGTCGATCGGCCGCCAGCTCACGGAATCGATCGAGGTGCATACCGGAGCCTCGCGCGCCGAGGCACGGCGGCGCGCCATCGAGGCGCTGAAGTCGGTTCGCATCTCCGAGGCCGAGAGCCGCCTCAAGCAGTTTCCGCACGAGCTTTCCGGCGGCATGCGCCAGCGTGTGATGATCGCCATGGCGCTGGCGCTCGAACCGGCCGTGCTGATCGCCGACGAGCCGACGACGGCGCTCGACGTCACGGTGCAGGGCGAAGTGCTGGAGCTTCTTCGCGACCTGCAGCGCGTGCACGGAACCAGCATCATCCTCATCACCCACGACATGGGCGTGGTGGCGGAGATGGCCGACAGGGTCATCGTCATGCGCAACGGCCGCATGGTCGAGGAAGGCGCCACCGGGGACATTTTCGCGAAGCCGCAGGCCACGTACACGCAGGAACTGCTGTCGGCGGTGCCACGCATCGGCGAAGGTCCGGGCCGGCGCCCGTCGCGTCGCGACGATGGCACTGCGAATGACCACGTCGCCGAAATCAACGATCTGAGCGTCCGTTTCGATCTGCGGGGCGGCCTGCTCGGCCGCGTCAACCGTCGCGTTCACGCGGTCGAGGGCGTGAGCTTCTCGATAGCACCGCACGAAACGCTGGCGCTTGTCGGCGAATCCGGATGCGGCAAGTCGACCACCGCGAAGGCGCTCGCCGGCCTCGTGCCCTATGAGGGCGCAATCAGGATCGGCGGCCGCAATCTGTCAGGGCTCGGCGGCGACGAACGCAAGGCGGTGCGCCGCGACATCCAGATGGTCTTCCAGGACCCCTTCGCGTCGCTCGATCCGCGCATGCGCGTCGGCGAACTGGTGGCCGAACCTCTGCTGATCCATGGCATAGGCTCGAAACAGGAGCGTCGCGACCGTGTGGCGGCACTATTCGAGCGGGTCGGTCTCTCGGCAGATCAGATGGAGCTCTATCCGCACGAATTCTCCGGCGGCCAGCGCCAGCGCATCTGCATCGCCCGGGCACTCGCGCTCAGGCCGAAGCTGATCATTGCCGACGAGAGCGTCTCGGCGCTCGACGTTTCGGTACAGGCCCGCGTGCTCGACCTGTTGAAGGAACTCCAGAGCGAGTTCGGCGTCGCCTATCTCTTCATCTCGCATGACATGGCGGTGGTCGAGAACATATCCGACCGTGTCGCGGTGATGTATCTCGGCCAGATCGTCGAGATGGGGACGCGCGACCAGGTCTTCTCCAACCCGCGCCATCCCTACACGAAGCGCCTGATCGAGGCCGTTCCAGTACCCGACCCGACGCGCCGCCGCAGCCGCTTCGCTCGGCTCGACAAGGAGATCGCCAGCGCGACGCGAAAGGTCGGCGACGATCCGCAAAGGCTGACGTTGCGAGATGTTGGCGACGGCCATCTCGTGGCCGGATAAGGGGGATATGGCAGGGCGGTTCAGTCCTGCCTTGCGCCTTTGGCCACGGCCTCCACAGCCCTCTCCACCTCGCGCTTCAGTTCGTCCTTGATCGCCACCGTCTCGCTCATCAGCGCATCGATCTTCAGGAAATCGAGCACGCGGTATTTCGACACGGCCGGCCGCACCAGCACATGCGGCTGGCATTGGGCGAGCTTGTTGGCGATGATCGACTGCATCATCAACTGCGTGGCGCCATACATGAGGTCGACCGAGGTCGGGTGACGGCGTTCGGCGTCGCTCGGCGCGCCGACGACATCGACGGCGATCACGATATCGGCCTCGTCGGCGATCAGGTCGAAGGGCACCGGGTTGTAGATGCCGCCATCGATCAGCAGGCGGTCGTCGCGGATGACCGGACGGAACACCGCGGGAATGGCGGCGGACGCGGCGAGCGCCGAATGCAGTTCACCCTCCGAAAAGACCGCGAGCTTGTGGCCGAAATAGTCGGTCGCGGTCACCTTCAGCGGTATCCGCAATTCCTCGAAGGTTTCGGGAATGTGCTCGGGCAGGAACGCCTTGAGGATGCGCTCGACGTTGAACTGGCTCACCCTTATGCCACCCTGCACCGCCTCGGCCAACGTCCCCGGCCGCGACCGCCACATGCGGGAGGCTACCTCGGCCCGGCTGCCGAGGATCGAACGGGCATACTCATGGATGTCGCGGCCCGTCATGCCGGCGGCCATGCCAGCGCCCATGATGGCGCCGATCGAGGAGCCGGCGATGGCGACCGGCTTTATACCCAGCTCGTCGAGCGTCTCGATGACATGGATATGCGCCAGTCCGCGCGCTCCACCGCCACCAAAAGCAATGCCGAAGCGCGGGCTCATCCCTTGTTGGCCTCGTCCGACTTCGGCCCAACCAGCATGATGGTCGGCTCGACGGAAAGCAGCTTCGCCGCAGCCGCCTTCACATCGTCAAGGGTGACGGCGTTGATGAGCCCGGCACGACGCTGCATGTAGTCGATGCCCAGCTTGTCGACCTGCAGTTCGACAAGCGTGGCGGCGATCGAACTGGAGGAATCCAGGTTGTTGATGGCGTAGGCGCCGATCATGTACTTCTTGGTCGCGTCCAGCTCCGCCTGCGTCGGCCCTTCCTCGGCCAGGCGCTTGACCGTGTCGCGCACGATGGCCAGCGTTTCCGCGGCCCGGTCCGAGCGCGTCGCGGTGGAGATGAGCAGAAGGTTCGAGTGGTCCCGATTGACCAGCGATGAGCTGACGCCATAGGCAAGGCCACGCGTCTCGCGCACTTCCTTGAACAGGCGCGACGTGAAGGTTCCGCCGCCGAGTATCTCGTTCATCAGCACGGCCGCGAAGAAGTCCGGCGCCTTGCGCTTCACGCCCGGATAGGCGAACTGGAGCGAGGTCTGCGGCAGATCGTAATTGACCTGGACACGCTGCCCCAGGCGAGGATCGACGTCCGGTACCGGGGTCAGCTGCTGCTTTTCGGGCAACTCGCCAAAGACCAGATCGAGCTTCTTCTTGAGCGTTTCGGCATCGATGGCGCCGACCACGGCGACATGCAGGCCATCACGCCCGAACATCGCCCTATGGAAGGCGGTCAGGTCGGCGGCGGTGATGCCGGCCAGGCTGGCCTTGGTGCCCTGGTCAGGTCGAGCGTAGGGATGCGTGTCATAGATCGCCCGGGACCATTTCTTCTGGGCAATGGTATCCGGGTCGTTCTCGCCGGCGATGATACCCGACAGGATCTGCGCGCGGATGCGGTCGATGGGTGCCTGGTCAAAACGCGGCGCATTGACCGCCAGGCGCAGAAGATCGAACGCTTCCTCCTTGTGATCGGCAAGCATGCGCATCGAGCCATAGATCCCGTCGCGCGTTTCGTCGAAGCTCATCTCCGCTCCGGCATCGTCCAGGCGCTTCTGGAAGGCCTCGCTGTCGAGATCGCCGGCGCCCTCGTCGAAGAGCCCGGTCATCAGGTTTGCCAACCCTTCCTTGCCGGACGGGTCCTGCGACGAGCCGCCGCCAAAGACGAGGCGCACGGCGACGACGGGCACGGAATAGTCCTCCACCAGCCAGGCGGTAACCCCCTTCGACGACGTTACCTCCTGGATGTTCATCTCGGCGCGCGCGGCAAGCGCGGGCAGAAGCAGGAAGAACAGGGCAAAGGAAAGCGTTGCGATGGCACGAGAGAACCTTCCGTCTCGGCCCGCACGCCCCGCAGACGAGGTCATCGGCACATAAGCCAGGCTCATGATCAATTCCCCGCCTGTTGCTGCGGCAAGAGATAGCCGGTGGTTGCGTGGTCGAGCACCAGATAACGCGCGGCGACGGCCTTGACCTCGTCGGCTGTGACCTTCCCGATCCGGTCCGGCCATTTCCTTATGTCCTCGACCGTGCCACCAGTGGCTAGCGTGGCTCCGTACATGTTGGCCATCGTCTCCTGCTTGTCACGGGCGAAGACCATGGATCGCTCCAGCCGTAGCTTGGCCTTGTCCACCTCTTCCTCGGTCACACCCTCCTTCGCGATGCGCGTTACCTCGGCATTGACGGCAGCCTCGACGTCGGCGAGCTTCGCATCGCCGCTCGGCGTGGCGTAGACGGTGAAATTGGTGGCGTCGAGCATGGTGCCCTGGAAGTAGGCGCCAACGCTTGAGGCTATGCCCTGCTTGACCACCAGCTGCTGGTAGAGGCGGCTGCGAGTTCCCCCGCCCAGGATCTCCGCCAGGAGGTCGAGCGCCTCGGCCTCCCCCGGCTTGCCGGTATGGTAGGAGGGCACGACCCATTGCGTCGAGAAGCTCGGCACGCTGACGCGAGCATCCGTGAGGGTTACCGTGCGCCTGGTGTTCTGCTCAGGTTCGACGGGACGCACGCGCGGCTGCAGGTCGGGACCGCGCGCCACCTTGCCGAAGGTCTTCTCTGCCAGTGCCTTGACCGTCTCCGGCTCGACGTCGCCGGCCACCACCAGCACGGCGTTGTTGGGCCGGTAGTACTTGTCATAGAAGGCGACCGCGTCGGTGCGGTTGAGCTGCTCCATCTCCTGCATCCAGCCAATGACCGGAATGCGGTAGGGCTGGTTCTGCCAGAGCGTGGCGCTGACCTCCTCGTCGAGGACGGCTTCCGGATTGTTGTCGATGCGCGAGCGGCGTTCCTCCAGGATGACGTCGCGCTCGGTCTTGATGACGTCGTCTGTAAGGATGAGGTTGCGCATGCGGTCAGCCTCGAAACTCATCATCTGTTCGAGCGCGGACGGCGCCACCGTCTCATGGAAGGCCGTGTAGTCGTAGGAGGTGAAGGCGTTGTTCGAGCCGCCGATATCGGAAACCGCGCGGTCGAATTCGCCTGCCGGGTGATTGCTCGTCGCCTTGAACATCAGGTGTTCGAAGAAGTGGGCAATGCCCGACTTGCCCGGCGGTTCGTCGGCGCTGCCGACCTTGTACCAGACCATATGGGTGACAATGGGCGCACGATGGTCCGGGATGACCACCACCTCCATGCCGTTGTCGAGCAGGAAATCCTTGACCTCGAGCGACCCTGGCGCGCTTTCGGCCAACGCGGAACCGCCTGCAACCAGGCCAAGCGACGCCCCAAGCAAGGTCGCGCGCAGCCATCCAGCCTCAAATTTCATCAACGGCTCCGGTTTGTCGTGGTGGGGACGATAGGCAGGGTTTGGCGGGCAAGCAAAGTGAATTGTTCGTAATTGGCCGGCAAAGGCGGCCTTAAAGAGGCGGCGGTGAACGAGATCTCGGCGCGCGCCAACGCTCAGGCGGTGGCCTCGATGAAGCGGATGACCGTCTCGCCATAGCCGCGCTCGTCGATGATGGAAAAGCCCGGGCCTACTTCGAATGGCGCCGAGGCGGCTTCCTCCACCACGCACAACGCGCCGGGCCGCAGCCAACCGCCGGTCCGCGCCGAGCGCAACGCGCGTTCACCCAGTCCCTTGCCGTAAGGCGGATCGGCGAACACAAGATCGAACGCGGCAATCGTGCCGGCCTCGCCAAGCTGGGTGGCGTCGCGGCGGAATATCTTGGTCCGGCCGGTCAGCCCGAAGGCCTCGACATTGGAGCGGATCAGGCCGCGCCCTTCAGCCGATTCCTCGATGAACACACAATAGGACGCGCCGCGAGACAGCGCCTCGAGGCCAAGCGCGCCAGTGCCGGCGAAGAGGTCGAGCACCCGGCCGCCTTCGAGCTGCCCGGCATGGCGGTGCGCCAGAACGTTGAACACCGCCTCGCGGGTGCGGTCGGTGGTCGGGCGGATGGCATGGTCGCGCGGCGTCGCCAGCGGACGCCCGCGAAACTCACCGCCGACGATCCGCATTGCCACCTCTCGGCCCCTTGGGGCCGCCGCGTGGCCGCTCACCGTCCTTGCCGCCTCGATCAGCGCGGTCGTCCCGGGACTTGCCGAAAGGCCTGGCGCCCGCAGGCTTGCCACCAGGCTTGAAGGAAGCCTTGCGCGCCTTGGTTTCGGCCGCCCTCGCGGCATCGGCTTCCGCCCTGCCCTTGCCGATCGGCCGCGCGCCAGGAGCCATCCAGACATTGGCCTTGCGCTGGCCAGGCGGCTCGATCGGCCGCTGCTCGCGCTCAGGCTTCTTGCCACCGAACCCACCGCGCGGCTTGTCACCAAAACCGCCACGGTCCGGCTTGCCGGCGAAGCCAACGCGCTCCGGCTTGCCGCTTCGTTCGCCAAATGCCCTGTCGGGCTTCGTCGAGAGCTTGCCGAGAGCCTCGTCGCGGCTGCCCTCACGGCGCTTACGGGCCTTGATCAGGCCGCCCTCGCCGATCGGCCGCCGATCGATGTCGCGGCCAGCCGGCTTCGGCCGAGCCTCCTCCTCGCGGGGCGGCTCGGTTCGACGCGTCGGTTTGTTGGAGAAGGGCTTGGTAATCTCGGCGTCGAAATTGGCGCCCGACTCCTCGACAAGGCGCTCACCGAGCTGCTCGCGCAGCATGCGGCCCTTGATCTCCTGCACGTGTCCCTCGGGCAATTCGTTGAGCTGGAACGGCCCGTAGGAGATACGGATCAGCCGTGTCACGTCGAGACCAAGCGCACCCAGTATGTTCCTGACCTCGCGGTTCTTGCCCTCGCGCAGGCCGAGCGTCAGCCAGGCATTGGTGCCCTGCTCGCGATCGAGCGTCGCTTCGATCGAGCCGTAGAAGACCCCGTCGACGGCGATGCCGTCGCGCAGGCCAGCGAGAGCCTTTTCCTCGACCTTGCCGTGGACACGCACCCGATAGCGCCTCAGCCAGCCGGTGGCGGGCAGTTCGAGCACACGCGCCAGACCGCCATCGTTGGTGAGCAGCAGCAGGCCTTCGGTGTTGATGTCGAGACGGCCGATCGTCATCAGGCGCGGCAGGTCTGCCGGCAGGACGTCGAACACGGTCTTGCGGCCTTCGGGATCGCGGTTGGTGGTCACCACGCCGGCCGGCTTGTGGAACAGGAACAGACGCGTGCGCTCGATCGGCGGGATCTCCATGCCGTCGAGATGGATGACGTCGGCCGCCATGACGTTGAAAGCCGGCGACGACAGCACCTTGCCGTTCACCTTGACGCGCCCCGACGCAATCAATTCCTCGGCGTCGCGGCGCGAGGCAATGCCGGCGCGGGCCAGCCGCTTGGCGATGCGCTCGCCTGGTTCCTCCGAAGCTTCGGCGGGACGCGAACGCGGCTTGAAGCCGCCCTGCGGGCGATCGCCGCCGAAATCCCGCTTCGGCCGGTCGGCGAAGTCGCGCTTGGGACGATCGGAGAAATCGCGTTTGGGGCGATCGAAGCGCTTTTCGCCGCCTGCGCCGTCGGCCTCCATCGGCCGGTCGCCGCGTGGCGTAAATGGCTTGCGCGGACCCTCACGCTTTTCAAACGGCTTGCCCTCGCGCGGCGGTCCCTTGCGGAACGGCCTGTCGCCACGTGGCGCCCCGCCCTCGCCAACCTCACGCGGCTTGTATTCACGCTTGAAGGGGCGCTCGCCCTCCGCGGCCATAGGCCGGTCACCGCGCGGGGTGTAGGGTTTGCGTGCGCCTTCGCGCTTCTCGAAGGGCTTGCCTTCGCGCGGTGGCCCCTTGCGGAACGGCTTGTCGCCGCGCGGAGCGCCACCCTCGCCTGCCTCGCGCGGCTTGAAGCTGCGCTTCGGCCGCTCGCCGTCGGCTGCCTGGGCACGGTCTTCGCGCGGCGCATAGGGCTTGCGCGCGCCTTCGCGCTTCTGAAAAGGCTTACCCTCCGGGCGTGGCCCCGCACGGAAAGGCTTGTCGCCACGCGCCGCGCGCGCGCCCTCGGCCTTGGGGCCGCTCTTGCTGGGTCTTTTCCCGCGCGAAGGTTTCTTGTCGTTGTCGTCCATTTTGCCTTGCTCATCTGCGCTGTTGCGCGCCACGGGTCCCGGCGGACACGTAAAAGAGGTCTAGAGCATTTTGCGGCGAGGTGGAATCACCCGGCGCTGCACAAATGCGGCTCATTCAAACAGATAGGGAAAATGCCCGATCCTGTTTGAGCGCACCCCGCTCCAGCATCTTGATCTTGCGCTGATCCGTTTTCCGAACCGAGGTCGGCCAAGCAAAAGCCGATTCCGGTCGCCGAGATCATGCGCTAGATAACAGGATCACTGTCGGGTGGCGAGGAGATAATCGGAATGGAAACCGCGTGAAGCGGCCTGATTTCATGGCCTTGGCGATGAAGGAAGCACAAGCCGCCGCCGATCGCGGAGAAGTGCCGGTGGGCGCCGTCATCGCCAAGGGCAACAGCGTCGTCGCAAGCGCCGGGAACCGAACGCGCGAACTCGCCGATCCAACCGCGCATGCGGAGATGCTGGCGATCCGCGAAGCCTGCCGCGTCCTTTCCAGTGAAAGGCTGACGGATCTCGATCTCTACGTGACATTGGAGCCCTGCGCCATGTGTGCTGGCGCGATCTCCTTTGCCCGGCTTCGCCGGCTGTATTTCGGAGCGGCCGACGAAAAGGGCGGCGCGGTGGTCAGCGGCGTCCGCTTCTTCGCCTCGCCTACCTGCCACCATACGCCCGACATCTATCCAGGCATCGGTGAGAGCGAGGCGTCGCTGCTCCTGAAAACGTTCTTCAAGGAGCGGCGCGACGTTTAGCTCGGTTAGCGAGCGAAGCGACCACCCCCGACAGCAACGAAAAAGGGGCCGAAGGCCCCTTTTGGTCGCTTGAGAAACCGAGGTTCCAGCCGAAGCCAGAACGGAGAACCCTAGAGCGACGGCAGCCAATCGAAGAGGCCGCTGCTCTTCTTGCCCTCCGCCTCTTTCTTGAGACGGCGTTCCTTCTTGTACTCGTCCTCGCCGAGCTGGTCCTGCGGCGCGGTGCTGGCGGGCGTGCGGTAAGCCAGCGGCGGCTCGCTGAGATATTTGCGGGTATTCGGATCGCCCTGCTTGCTCTCGGCCAGGCGCCTCTGGATCTCCGCAGCCTTGCCCTTGTCGGAATCGGCCGGTGTCCAGCGCGGCGGATGGCTCGAGGCCGAGTCGGCCATCGCCTTCCTCACCGAGACGGGGTCGGTCTGAACATCGTCGACGATCTGCGACTGGTACGATGGATCGTCCTGGTGAGCGGTTGCCTCGGCGCGCAGCCTGGCGCGCCGCTGCTCGGGCGATTCCGGCCAGTTGGCGCTGGCCGTCTCGATGCTGTCCTGCGGCGCCGGCAGGTTGTCCTTCTGGCCCGGAGCCGGCTTCACCAGCGCGGGACGCGGCTTGTAGTCGATCTTGTCCTTGCGCGACGGCGCGAACGAGAAGGCGTTCGACAGGTCACCGGCCAATTGCTCGCCGGCGGTCTTGTCGGTCCCGTAGGTCGGCGAGCCGACGCATCCGGCAAGCGCCAGCCCCGATACGATAAGCGGCGCCAGGAAGGCGAGGCGCACGTGATATCCATCGGTCATGCAAAAAATCCCACTCTAGACAATCTCTCGATCATCGTCGGCCAAGGCTCCCGCCCTTCGTACATGCACTTCCGACGAAAATCCGGCGACAATTTGTCGTTTGCAGTTTCGCGTCTTTACCTCAACCACTCGTTAAGGGCAACGCACGGGCGGTTAACACGCGTCCGTGCGTTGCATTTGTGCACCGATCAAAGGCGGCCAAGCGCCTTCAATTCGTGCAACACCGCCGCATCGCGCGCCGAAACATCCGGGAATTCGGCGTCATGGCCGACATCGGCGGTGTAGCGCCACGAGCGCGCGCAACGCTTCAGGCCGCGATCCTCGGCCTTTTCGACGACCACGGCGACGCCCTTGACGTCGTCGAGGGCGAATGCCCCGGCCGGCGCGTCGCCATGCGCGATGACGAGGTCACTGGTGATTGCCATCTCGGCCATGTCAACATCGGCGATCGCCGCTTCGAGCGACGCGTCGTTGATCGTCACCACCGGAACCGCTTCGAGCGACGAACCGATCACCTTCTGGGCACGCGCGATCTCGAGCGCACCCGTGACGACCCGGCGCACCTGCCGCACCTTGCGCCACTTCTCGGCGAGCGCATCGTCCTTCCATGCCGCGGGAATTGCCGGGAACTGGTCGAGATGCACCGAGCGCGCTTCTGGATGGCGCTCGAGCCAGGCCTCCTCCATTGTGAAGGGAAGCATCGGCGCCAGCCACTTGACGAGGCAGTCGAAGAGGTGGCGAACAACCTGCACCGATGCCTTGCGCTTCACGCTGGACGGCGCCTCGCAGTAAAGCGCGTCCTTGCGGATGTCGAAGTAAAAGGCCGACAGCTCGACCACCATGAAATCAAGCAGCGCACGGGTGATGCGCTTGAATTCGAAGGCGTCGTAGCCCTGGCGCACCACCTCATCGAGCTCGGCGAGCCGGTGCAGCATCAGCCGTTCCAGTTCCGGCATCTCGGCCAGCGGAACGTCGTTACCCTCGTCATGGGCCAGCGTGCCCAGCATCCAGCGGATGGTGTTGCGCAGCTTGCGATAGGCGTCGATGTTGGTCTGCAGCACGTTCTTGCCGAGCCGCTGGTCTTCCCAGTAATCCGTGGTGACGACCCACAACCGCAGGATATCGGCGCCGGACTGCTTGATGACGTCCTGCGGCACGACCGTGTTGCCGAGCGACTTCGACATCTTGCGGCCTTCCTCGTCCATGGTGAAGCCATGGGTGACCACCGCGTCGTAGGGCGCCCTGCCCCTGGTGCCGCAGCTTTCCAGCAGCGAGGAATGGAACCAGCCGCGATGCTGGTCCGAGCCCTCGAGGTAGAGATCGGCCGGCCATTTCAGGTCCGGACGATCTTCCAGCGTGAAAGCGTGCGTCGAACCCGAATCGAACCACACATCGAGAATGTCCATGACCTGGCGCCACTTGGCCGGATCGTGATTGCCGAGGAATCGCTCCTTGGCCCCCTCGGCGAACCAGGCGTCGGCCCCTTCCGTCTCGAAAGCATCGACGATGCGCTGGTTGACCGCTTCGTCGCGCAGCACGTTGCCGTCCTCGTCCGCGAAGACCGCGATCGGTACGCCCCAGGCGCGCTGACGCGACAGCACCCAGTCGGGCCGCTCCTCGATCATGGCGCGGATGCGGTTCTGGCCGCCGGCGGGCACGAAGCGCGTGTCGTCGATGGCCTTGAGCGCGCGGCTGCGCAGGGTTGTCCCGTCGCCGAGGTCCTTGTCCATGTAGACGAACCACTGCGGCGTGTTGCGGAAGATGATCGGCTTCTTCGACCGCCAGGAATGCGGATAGCTGTGCTTCAGCCGCCCACGCGCGAACAGCATGTCGCGCTTGATCAGCTCTTCGATGACCGACTGGTTGGCATTGCCCTTCTTGCCGTTGTCGTCGATGACACGCGCCGCCCCGCCTTCGCGATCCGGGCCAAAGCCCGGCGCGTCCTTGGTGAAGAAACCACCGTCATCGACGGTGAACGGGATCGAGGTGTCCACGCCGCGCCGGCGCAGGTCCTCGGCCGCGTCCATCCATGCGTCGAAATCCTCGCGGCCATGGCCGGGCGCGGTGTGGACGAAGCCGGTGCCGGCATCGTCGGTCACGTGGTCGCCGGCGACCATCGGCACGGGGAAGTCGTAGCCGCCGCCGAGCCCCTTGAAGGGATGCGCCAGCGTCAAGCTGTCCAACTCCTCGGCGCTGATGCCGCGAAGGCGCTTCAGCGTGACCTTGGCCTTGGCCTGGCTGTCCTCGGCCAGTGCGTCGGCGAAGATGAGCTTCTCGCCGGGCTGCGGGCCAAAGGTATTCTCGGCCGCCGTCACCTCATAGAGGCCGTAGGCGACGCGCGGCGAATAGCTGACGGCGCGGTTGCCCGGCAGCGTCCACGGCGTGGTCGTCCAGATCACGACGTGGGCTTCCAGCAGGTCCAGGGACTTGCCGCTCAGTTCCGGCTTTTCAGCGGCGCCATCCGCGACGCCGGCAACAACGAGGCTGGCGACCGGGAATTTCACCCAGACCGTGTCGCTCTCGTAGTCCTGGTACTCGACCTCGGCCTCGGCGAGCGCGGTGCGCTCGACCACGCTCCACATCACCGGCTTCGAGCCGCGATAGAGCTGGCCCGACATGGCGAATTTCATCAGTTCGCCGGCGATGCGCGCCTCGGCGTGGAACGCCATCGTCGTGTAGGGATGCTCGAAGTCACCGATGACGCCGAGGCGCTGGAATTCGGCGCCCTGGACCTTGATCCAGTGCGCGGCAAACTCCCGGCACTCCTTGCGGAATTCGTTGACCGGTACCTCGTCCTTGTTCTTGCCCTTGGCGCGATACTGCTCCTCGATCTTCCATTCGATCGGCAGGCCGTGGCAGTCCCAGCCAGGCACATAGTTGGAATCGAAGCCGCGCATCTGGAAGGAGCGCGTGATGACGTCCTTCAGGATCTTGTTCAGCGCGTGGCCGATATGGATGTTGCCGTTGGCGTAGGGCGGGCCGTCATGCAGCACGTATTTGGTGCGGCCGGCGGCGTCCTGCCGGAGCTTGCGATAAAGGTCCATGTCCTGCCAGCGCTTGACCAGCACCGGCTCCTTCTCAGGCAAGCCGGCGCGCATCGGAAATTCGGTCTGCGGCAGGTAAAGGGTCTTGGAATAGTCGATCGTCTCGGCGGTATCGGTCATCGGTCTGCCATGTGCATTGCCCGGCGTTGGAAGGCTCAGGCGTTGAAGTCTTCACTTTGGCGCATATCGTTTCCCAAAACGGAGCCCGCTTCCGGGCGACATGCGTTGATGTTCTGAAAAAGCGCGTTTGGCCACGCGCAAGACTCCCGGCGGCTCCGGCGGCGCTCAGGCCACCCGGAACACCGGGCTGGTAATTCGTATCGCAATGGCGAAAGGACGCGAAACCATCGTCATGGCAGGGCTTTTAGCGGATGACGCGGCAGGAATAAAGCGCCTAAAGCATGTCCGCGGAAAGTAGGGGTAGCGGATAAAGCAAAGCGTGGGAGACGATCCGGGCGCGTCCGAACGAACGACGCGCCCTCGAGCCGGCGCGCCTACATGGTGAAGTCGAACCTGTACGTCGTCGAAACGCCGAACATAAACTGGTCGCGGTTGCCCCGCTCCCGCACCAGGCTGGAATCGGCGGCCGGCCCCATCAGCCGGGAATATTCGCCGAACAGGCTGGCGGTCATCGGGTCCGTCACCTTCCAGGTGATCGCGCCACCGAGGCCGACCGACTTCAACCCGCCACCCGGGTGGTATTCGCTGAGCCCGGACGCGGCCGCCTCCTTGGCGTCAACGCCGTAATAGGCGTCGAAATAGTTGGCCGAGGCGAAGGACACGCGTGGACCGCCCGATATCCGGACTTGCGGCGTGACGTCGTAGAAGGCATCGGCGGCAATGTCGCCGACAAAGCCGTTATGGGCGCGGATGCCGTGTCGCAGTTCGGCGCGCATGCGCAGCCAGTCCAACGGATAGAACTCGAAGAAACCGCCGGCCTCGCCGCCCCAGCGAACGGGGTCGAGCCCCTTCAGTTCGTCCTTGCTGTCGCGCGTGAACAGGAACTTTCCGGTCAGGCCGGCGCGAATACCGCCATCGTCAATCAACGCCAGCGAGATGTTGTCGTTGCGCGAGGTGAAACGGGCCGCCGGACCGGCCTTGCCGAGCGAGACGATCGGCGAGGCGCTGAGCATATAGCGCTTGCCACCCTCGAAATTCGGCGCGATCAGGCCAGTGGCGCCAAGCGTCAGATACCAGTCGCCCGATATCCAGCTTCCCTCGCCCGCCCAAGAGGGGGATGCGGTAAGAAGGCCGCAGGCAACAGCCAACGAAATCGTCCCGACAACACGCATCGTTACCCCCTACGCGAAACACAGTGGCGGGAACACCCGGCCATGCCCAAGCCATGGCGCGGGTTCGGTAAAATTTGACTTAACTTTGAAATATCAGCGGCGGTTGGCTCGGCGCGGCGCCGCTCGCACCGGCCGCCTCACCGACCTCCGATTGCCGGAATTCCCGGCACATCACGCCTGCCGCAATGGCGCCTGTCTCACCTTGTCCGGCGTCGAGCCCGTCCAACTTCGAAAGGCGCGATAGAAGGAGTTCGGCTCGTCGAAACCGAGCAGGAACGCGATCTCGGCCGCCGGCAATTCGGTTTTCTGCAAATAGTGCCGCGCCAGCGCCTCGCGCGTCTCGTTGAGGATCTGCTGGAAGCTGGTGCCCTCTGCCTCGACCCGGCGCTGCAGCGTGCGCTTGCTGAGCGCGAGCTTGCGGCCGATCGCCTCCATCGAGACCAGGCCGCTGGGCAGGCCTTCCAGCAGCGCAGCGCGCACGCGCGCGCCGGTCGTCGCCGGCGCTTCGAGATCGGCAAGGCGCTGGCGCAGTTCCGGTTCGAAAGCCGACCACAGAAGTTCGTTGGAGGTGAGGAACGGCCGCGTCGCATCGGTCTTGGAGAAGGTTACGCGATGTCCATCACCGCGCTTCAGCCGCGTATCGAGGAACGCCTCATAGGGTTCCGGCGACGGGGGCAACGCCGTGGTGGTGACCTCGACCGGGCAGATGCGCTCGCGCGTCCCGATACGTGCCAGGGTGACGCAGAACAGCAACTCCATCAGCACCAGCGACATGGGCGGCGCCAGCGGTGCATCAAGCCAGGCGAACTCCACCGTCACCGCGTCGCGTGTCTCGGCGATATCGAGGCGCATCGGCCCGACCAGCGGCTTGTAGCGCGCGATGCGCCGGACCGCGACGAGCAGGTCCGGGCTGCATAGCGCCGCGAACAGCGGCGGCAGAAAGGACTCGCTGCGCACCACCTCGCAAACCCGGATGGGAAAGACCGGATCGCCGCTCTCGGCCTCGATGCCGGTCCAAAGCCGATAGTACTGCTCGGACCCCAGCCGCGCGACCGGCTGCCGCAAGAGGTCCTCGGGCAGGCCGGCGCGACGCAGCGCATTGGCCGGCACGACGCCGAGATCCCTCAGCAGCGTGCGCCACGTGGTGTCGAGCGCGTAGCCGGGCGTCTTCATCTTTGCATCCCATCACCGCCCGACATGGATCGGACACTCGCCACCCTTTGTCTATGCCCCGATGCCGAAGCGCGTCCGCATGCCGCGAAGGAAAGCATCGTCATCGCTGGCGCGACGGGCGGCAAGGATCTCCAGGGCATCGGCGCCTGCCTCGAAGCGCAGCCGGTCGGTGTTGTCGATCGTCGCGGCATAGACGACCTCGGCGATCGATTCAGGCGACGCGCCATGCAGCATCTGGCCAAATGCCGCCATCGTCGATTGCACCGTGGGCTGGTACTCGACCAGCGCTGGATCGTTGCTGAAATCGAGCGAGCGGCCGCCGAAATCGGTCTGGATACCGCCGGGCTCGACGATCCTGACGTGGATGCCGAGCGGCAGGAGTTCATAGTGCAGCGCCTCGGAGAGCCCTTCGACCGCAAATTTGGTCCCGTGATAGAGCGAGCCCAATGGAAAGGTCATGCGGCCACCGATCGAGGAGATGTTGACGATGGTGCCGGCGCGGTTTTCGCGAAAATGCGGCAGCAGCGCCTTGGTCACGGCGAACAGGCCAAGCACGTTGACGTCAAACTGGCGCCGAATCTTGTCCTGCGGCGTCGCCTCCAGCGGGCCATAGGCGCCGTAGCCGGCATTGTTGACGAGAGCGTCGATGCGCCCGAACTTCCCGATACCGGCGGCGACCGCGGGCTCGATCGAGGCGACGTCTTCAACATCGAGGCGAGTGACCAGCGTGTTGTCGAGCCCGGTGAGCTCGCTCTCCTGTTCGGGCCTACGCATGGTCGCGATAACGTTCCAGCCCCTGGCCTGGAACTGCCTGGCGGTGGCGCGGCCGAGGCCGCTCGACGTGCCGGTGATGAGAATGGTCTTGGTCATGGTCGTGCTCCTTTTTCGAGCATGACCCTACGAGGGCGGCACAGGACAAGCATTGGCGAACCGTGCCATTCAACTATCCGATCGCGCCAAACCGACTGCATAAATCCAGCTTATCAGTATCCCAAGATTTTGAAGACGTTACACCGCCTTTCGTCGCCTGTAGCTTCGACGGCGCTTGTTCAAAACATACGAGTCCGGTGGCTGATGCAAACACATGCGAGAGTGGTGATCGTTGGCGGCGGCTGTGTCGGCGCCGGTATCCTCTATGGGCTGGCCAAGCGCGGGTGGACCGACGTGGCGCTGCTGGAACGCACGCAATTGACGGCCGGCTCTACCTGGCATGCGGCCGGCCTGATCCCCTCCTATGCCCGCAACATCAATGTCGGGCGCATGATCAACAAGACGATCGAGATCTATGAGGGGCTTGAGGCCGAGACCGGGCAGCCGGTCGGCTGGCACAAATGCGGCCAGCTTCGCATCGCCAACAGCCATGATCGGCTCGACGAGTTCAAGAGCTATATGAGCGTCGCCGAGGTGCAGGGCATGCGGGCACATCTGCTCACGCCCGACGAGGCCCGCAAGCTCTGGCCGCTGCTCGACAACAAACACATGCTCGGCGCGCTCTATCATCCCGACGACGGCCATATCGCGCCGGCCGATGTGACGCATGCCATGGCCAAGGGCGCACGGGATCTCGGCGCCAAGGTCTATCTCAACACCGAGGTCATCGGGTTCAAACGGACCGCCAGCGGTGAGTGGCTGGTCCAGACCAACAAGGGCGACATCACCTGCGAGCACGTGATTACAGCCACCGGAAATTACGCACGCCAGACCGGAGCGCTGCTCGGCCTCGACATCCCGGCGATCCCGATCCTGCACCAGTACTGGATCACCGAAGCCGTCCCGGAAGTGGTGGAGCGCAAGCGCGCCGGCCGGCCCGAAATGCCGATCCTGCGGGACGAGGGTTTTGAGGGCTATCTGCGCGAGGAAGGCGACGGGCTGATGTTCGGCCCTTACGAGCGCACCGCGAACCTGAAGCTGTTCGCCGAGGACGGCGTTCCCGCCTGGTTCGGCGCCGACCTGCTGGAAGAGGATTTCGAGGCGGTGTCGTGGAACTGGGAACAGGCGCTGCAACTGGTCCCTGCGCTGGGGCGCGTCGGCATCAAGGCCAATGTGCGCGGCCCCTTCCAGATGACGGCGGACGAGTTGCCTTTGATGGGGCCAGCCTGGGGGCTACCCAATGTCTGGCTGGCCGAAGGTGTACCAGGCGGCATCCTGTGGGGTGGCACGATCGGCTATTACCTATCGGAGCGCATCGTCGAGGGCGGCAACAGCCTCGACACCTACGACCTCGACCCGCGCCGCTTCGGCGACTACGCCAACAAGGAATGGACGCGCGAGAAGGTACGCGAGGCTTGGGGCACGCATGCCGAGCAGAAATATCCCGGGCAGGACATGCCCGCCGCCCGCCCGCAGAAGACCGCGCCTTCCTATGACAGGCTGACAGAGCTCGGCGCCGTCTGGGGCGTACTCAATGGCTGGGAGATGCCCAACTGGTTCGCTCGTGACGGCGTCGAGGCCAAGGACCAGTACAGCTGGCGCTGGACGGCCAAGGGGAACCTCGTCGGCGAGGAGGTTCTGGCGGTGCGCAACGCCGTCGGCCTGGTCGAGATGACGCCGATGACCAAGTTCGAGGTGTCCGGCCCGAATGCGGCGGCGTGGCTGGACAGGATCATCGCCAATCGCCTGCCGGCGGTCGGCAAGGTGACGCTGGCGCATCAGTTGACGGCGAGCGGCGGCGTGCAGGCCGAGTACATGGTTGCGCGGCTTGGCGAGGACTTCTTCTACCTGATCTCGACGCCGCGCGCGGAGCGCTGGAACTTCGACGACCTTTCGAGGCTGCTTCCCGCCGACGGCAGCGTGAGGCTGACCAACGTCACCAACGATCGCGGCTGTTTCACCATCGTCGGGCCGAAGGCGCGAGAGGTGCTGCGACCGCTGACCGAGATCGACCTGTCGAACGAAAGCTTCCCATGGTTCGGCGTGAAGACCGGCACCGTAGGCCTGGCGAGCGACGTGCGGCTGCTGCGCGTCAACTATGAGGGTGAGCTTGGCTGGGAACTCTACCATCCCCTGCCCTACCAGCGGCAATTGCTCGACACGCTCCTGAAGGAGGGCGAGAAGCACGGAATGCGGCTGGTCGGGCTGCACGCGCTGGAGTCGCTCCGGCTCGAAAAATCCTATCGCGCCATGTACCGCGACATGAACCCGGAGCTGAACGCGCTGGAGAGCGGGCTGGAACGCTTCATCCGCCTCGACAAGGGCGATTTCGTCGGCCGCGACGCGGTCCTGAAATACAAGGAGCGCAACGACCAGCGCCGCTCGGTGACAATCAGGATCGACACCGATGGCGCCAGCACGCTTGCCAATGAAGGGCTCTATAGCGATGGCGCGCTGGTCGGGCGCGTCACCTCGGGCGGCTATGGCTACGCGCTCGGCCACGACGTGGCGCTGGCGCTGCTGCCCGAGCGGCTGAGCAAGCCAGGCACGAAGCTCGACGTCGCCATCCTGGGAGAATTGAGGATCGCCGAGGTCATCGCGGATTCGCCCTACGATCCGACATCGGCCAGGGCACGCATGTAAGGCGGGCGCGGCCCGTTTGGCGACAGGGCCGCTGGCTATCTGCGGTACGCCCGCGCCGCAATGTCCTGTGCAATCGCCATCTGCGCTAAGCGTCGGAAATATAAACGTTAAGACTTGGCCGCTCCACACGCTGGACGTGCAAGATGATTGAGATTACCGTTCGCCTCGGCCGCAAGATGCGGCGGACTTCTGAGGAGGCGGAATCATGACGTTGCAAGGCGATGCCCTGAAAGACGCGATCGGACGGACTCGCGACAAATGGGGATGGTTCGTGGCACTTGGCGTGCTGCTTTTGATCTTCGGCGGCATTGCCTTCGGCAATCTCTTCATTGCCACCGTGGCATCGGTCTATGTCGTTGGCTGGCTGATGCTGATGGCCGGCATCATCGAGATCATCCACGCCTTCGGCGTCAAGACCTGGGGACGGTTCTTCTACTGGCTGCTCAGCGGCCTGCTCTATGCCATCGCCGGCTTCTTCGCCTTCGACAATCCGCTGCTCGCCTCGGCTGTGCTGACGCTGCTGCTGGCGATATCGCTTGTCGCCTCGGGCGTGCTTCGCGCCTGGGTCGGGCTGCAGCACCGGCCGGAAAAGGGCTGGGGATGGCTGGTCGCGGCCGGCGTCATCACCGCGCTTGCCGGCCTGGTCATTGCCAGCGGCTGGCCGGTCAACAGCATCTGGGTGCTCGGCATGTTCCTGGCGATCGACCTGATCTTCCAGGGCTGGTCGTTCATCGCCCTTGGGCTCGCGCTGAAGAAATAATGCCCTAAAAGGCAACCTTGGCGTCAAGTTCCGACAGCGGCTTGACGCCAGTCAACAATGCCCGGGCCTCGGCCTCATCCTGCCTCATCTGCGTGACCAGCGCGTCGAGGCCATCGAACTTGACCTCCGGGCGCAGGAAGCCGAACAGCGACACCGCGCAGGTCTCGCCGTAGAGATCACCCGAGAAGTCGAAAACAAAGGTCTCCAGCAGCGGCGCCCCGTTGGCGTCGACGGTCGGACGGCGGCCGAAGCTGGCAACGCCGTCATGCAGCGTGCCGTCGGCACGCCGCAGGCGGACGGCATAGATGCCCTCCCGCAGCCCGGTTTCCGGCGAAAGTCTCATGTTGGCTGTCGGAAAGCCAAGTGTACGACCCAGTTTCTGACCGCCCACCACCTCGGCCTCGATCGTGTACCGATAGCCGAGCAAGCCGGCCGCCTCCGCCGCCGCTCCCTCGCAGAGCAGCGCCCGGATGCGGCTGGACGACACCACCTCGGCGCCCTCGTCGCGAAATGCATCGACCAGCGTGACACCAAAACCGTGGCGCTCGCCGGCTGCCATGAGATAGGCAGGGCCACCCTGGCGGTCTTTTCCGAAATGAAAATCGAACCCGGTCACGGCATGGGTAACGCCGAGATTTCTGTCCAGGACACCGGTAACGAAATCCTCCGCCGACAGGTTCGCGAAATCACGGTCAAAGGGCTGTTCGACGACTGCGGCGAAATCCAGAAGCGTCAGCAGCCGCGCCTTCATCGGCGGCGGCGTCAACACGAACAGCGGGGTGTCCGGCCTGAACAGCTTGCGTGGATGCGGCTCGAAGGTCAGCACCAGAGCCGGAACGCCGCGCCGGCGTGACTCCGCCAAGGCACGTTCGAGCACCGCCTGATGGCCGCGATGAACGCCGTCGAAATTGCCGATGGCGACGACGCCGCCACGCAGGTGGGCCGGCAGCGGCGCGGTCGCGGAAATACGTTCGATGATTGCCGTCATCTGCAGCTACGCGTCGTCATCAAGATGTCGCGGCCTCCCGAGACGGCACGCGGAGCGACGTCGCGGTGTCTGGGGTGAGGCGATCCGGCATGGCGCATGAAATGTCCGTACGGTGTGGCGAAAATCGAACTCGCGGTGCTGATAGCGGAACAGCCGGTGGGTGTCACCACCAATGCCAAGTTGCCAGGCACAGGGCGAACGGCTGGCCTAACGCAACGCCCCACGCACCAGCCCCAGAATCTCATTCTGGACGGCCTTTTGCTTGTCGATGTTGAAATGCCCGACCTCCGCCATGTCGGAGTAATCCTTGTTGAGCAGCCTGCCATGGAAGCCCGGTCCGGCAACGAGCGGCTCACCCCAGCCATGTGTCTTAAAGTAATAGTTGACAGCCCGCCGCACGTTCGCGGGCACGGGATGCGGACCGGTGGCGGCCAGGCTCACCAGCAGGTCGACCTTGATGCCGGCCTTCTGCAATTGCTCGGCGATGCGGATCGCGCCATTCGCACCGAGCGAGTGCCCGATAAGGATGACCGGGCCAAGCCGTCCCCGCTGGGCGTCGGCGATGATCGTGCGAGCGACGACACCCGATGCGGTATGGGAATCGACATGGGATTCGATACCTTGCGCAGCAAGGCGCTCGCCCATTTCGTCCAGGCCTGTCGAGAAAATGTCGCCGAAGCCGCGCAGCAGGTAGATCTCAGGCTGCCGCTTGCCTGTTGCATGAGCCTGCGCGTTCGGCCGCGCGACAGCCACGGATGCCTGGAGACCGGCAACGCAGACCATCATCACCAGAAGTCCGGCGCGCGCCAGGCCTGAAAACCGCATCTCAATCTCCGCGTTTGAAAAGCGGCACGACCCGGCCGGTTCGCGCCGCATAGGCTTCGTATTCCTTGCCGAAAGCGGCCCGCATCATGTCCTCTTCCTTTCCGACCCGCGCGAAATAGAAGATGGCAACGCCCGCGAGGCCGGCAAGTCCGGCGAACCAGTTCGGCAGCAGGAACGCCTGTGCGATCGCCCATAGCCAGAACGACGAATACATGGGATGGCGCACGAAGCGATAGAGACCGTCGGTGACGAGTCTGTGATCGTCACGGATCTCGAGCGACACCGACCAGTTGCGACCAAGCTGCCGGTGCGTCGCGTGGAACAGCAAAAGGAATCCGAGTTCCACAGCGAGGCCGACCCAGCCCATCCAGGGTCGGAACACATAGTTCGCGAGCGCCGGAAAACCTGTCGACAGATAGATGATCGGAATGACCGCGAGACCGGCCGTGGCCGCTCCCAGCGCCAGCCGATCTGTCAGGCTTCGGGAATCGGAAACGACACGAATGCGCCTGGCGTGACGCTGGTGGGGATAACGGATAGCGGCCCAGGCCAGGAGGCCTATCGCCCAGATGATGGCTGCCACGGTCTGGGTCATGGATTGTCGGCTTCCGGGAGCGGGCCGAAAATATCGCGTTCGGCGCGCAGCATTACAGGCGTCGGCCCGCAGCATATTTGAAAAAAATCGTACCAGTAACGTTTCGAATTGCCGAAAATATACTGATAGTGAACGCGAAACGGGTTCATCTTGATGCGCCGATACGTCTCGTCCAACAGCATCTGCCGCACCTGAACCTCGCGCACATAGGCAAACGTCGGGCGCGTGCGCAGCTTCATCTCGTCGGCGGGATTGGTCCTGAAGAAATTGATGACGTCGGTCATGCATTGGATTTCGGTCCAGCCGATCCGTTCATCCCGCGACAGCAGGCCGACACGCTCGCGAAATTTCCCGCCCGCAGGATGCAGCCCGGCCTTCAGCGCCGTCGAGCCCAATGTCAGCACGGTCGTCTGACCGCAATATCCGGCAAAATCAGGGTCGATGCGCAGGCAGCGGGCGGCAATATCGAGGATAAGCATCCCTCCGGTGGAATGACCGACGAGGATCAGTTCGTCCGCCCGCTCCCGCCTTGCACGATCGACCACCGCCTGAGCGAAGCGTTCCATGAGGGCTTCTGCGTCCGGTCGCTTGCCCCGGATGAAATGCTGCGAGAATGACCACAGATCCATCAGATGGTTGACGGACCAGCGCTTGCCCAGAATTGCCTGCGCCGTGGCGTAGACGACAAGGCCAGGCAAGACCGAAAGCCAGCCGAGCCAGGGCGCGGTCAACCAGCCGGCAAGCAGCCCCAGCAGCGTGAAGATCAGGAACGCAACAAACGGATAGAGAAAATAGAGCGCGAACCGCCAGGCCTTCCGGAAGAAGCGGTAGGCCGTGCCGGTGAGCACGAAATCGGCAAAGGCGATCAGGTACCTCCCCACGCGCGCGGGCAAGGGGCGGGCGAAATCGGTCCGGACCAGATTGTCGACGGTAAAAAAGCTGAAGTCGGTCGCAGTCGCCCAGCAATTGTCCCGCGACCGGGCATCGATACGGACCGTGCCGATTTCTCCCGTGTCGGATACGGCCATCGGCGACATTCGCGTCTCGATGTCCCATAGGGCATCGAAGCGCGCGAGCTCGCGCTTCATCCGCTCGAAGAACGCCGCCGGAGACTTGGGATCGTAACCGCCGACGAAAAAAATGCATCGGCGCTGAATGATCTGCTTCACCGACTCGTCCTTACAGCCATCCACTGGCCGGGGACCTACCGCAGCCTCGCGATGACGGCGGCCGGCCGATAGCCATGCTTCTCCAGGAAAGCCGCCAGCCTGCCCGGATCCGGGTTGTGAGGCTCGCCATAGTCGCGAGCATGAATGCCTCCCGATACATAGAGCACGTCGAAGCCGTTGTCCGCCGCGCCCTTGACGTCGGTCATCATGCCATCGCCGATCGCCAGCACCCGCGAGCGCTCGACAGGACGGCCGAGGAGATCTTCCACCTCCTTCATCGCCACCGCGTAGATCGGCGCGTGGGGCTTGCCGGCGATGAGCGTGCGGCCACCGAGTTGGCTGTAATCGCGCGCCAGCGCGCCGGCGCACCAGATGATCCTCTCGCCGCGCTCGACCACGATATCGGGGTTGGCGCAGACGAAAGGCAGGTTGCGCGCCCGCAGCCGCTGCAAGAGCTCGGCATAGTCCGCGGGGGTTTCCACCTCGTCGTCGAACAGGCCGGTGCAGACCACGCTGTCAGCCTCGAATTCCTCGACCAGTTCGATGTCGAGGCCGTCATAGATCGTCAGGTCGCGCTCGGCGCCGATGTGGAAGATCTTGCGCGGCCCCTCGACGATCAGGTCGCGCGTCACGTCACCCGACGTGACGACGCGGTCGTAGGTGCCGGCGGGAACGCCGATCACCTCCATCTGCGCGACGACATCGACATTGCGGCGCGGCGAATTGGTGATCAGAACAACCGGTATCCGCGCCGCCCGCGCGGCGGCGAGCGCCGCCGAAGCCGCGGGGAAGTGGCTTTCGCCATTGTGCACCACGCCCCACACGTCACACAAAATGGCTGAGTAGTCCTTCACGACATCCGCGAGCGAACCAATGATACCGGGCGAATCGGCCATGCTGTTTCCCTGAACTCTGTCGGCAAGAACCGCGACCGAAGGGTCGCGGAGACCGGCCCGGCTTAGCCGAAGCTTCCCGGCATGTCACCAGCTTTTGGCTCAGGCTTGCCCTGGCGCAACGAAGCGTCCTGCCCTGCACTTGTGCAGGTCGGGCATCACGGCGCATTGTGCGCACTCGCGCGACCGGCACGAGTGAAGCCGGCCGGCTCTCCTTGAGACCAGTCCATGCCCGATCCAGCCAATCATCTCGCCTTCGCGCTGATATGCCTCGGCATGGTGCTGACACCCGGGCCGAACATGATCTACCTGATTTCGCGGTCGCTCTCGCAAGGCCCGAAGGCCGGGCTGATCTCGCTCGGCGGCGTCGCGACGGGTTTCCTGTTCTACGTGCTGTCGGCCGCCTTCGGCATCACAGCGCTGCTGCTGGCGGTGCCGTTTGCCTATGACGTGCTGCGTCTTGGCGGCGCGCTCTACCTCTTGTGGCTGGCATGGCAGGCGGTGAGGCCCGGCGGGCGCTCGCCGTTCCAGGTTCGGGAACTACCCAGGGACAGGCCGAGAAAGCTGTTCATGATGGGACTGATGACCAACCTGCTCAACCCGAAGGTCGCGGTCCTCTATTTGTCGCTGCTGCCGCAATTCATCAACCCCGCCAAGGGCCATGTCCTGTCGCAGTTGCTGGTGCTCGGCGGCACGCAGATCGCCATCAGCCTCAGCATCAATTCGATCATTGCGGTAACGGCCGGCTCGATCGCGGTGTTCCTCGCCGGCCGCCCGCTGTGGCTCCTCATCCAGCGCTGGATGATGGGCGGGGTGCTGACCGCGCTGGCGCTGAAGATGGCGACGGACGCGCAGCGCTGATCGACACAGTTCCCGTTCCTACATCGGCCTGCGTGTCTGAGCCACGCGCTCCGGCTCGACCACCTTGCGATAGAGATGCCAGGTGGCGTGGCCGAGGATGGGGATGACCACGGCAAGCCCCGCGAAGAGCGGGATCGAGCCAATGATCAGCAACACCGCCACGATCAGCCCCCAAAGCGCCATCTGCAATGGGTTTGCCATCACCGCTCGCGCCGATGTCTCGATGGCGGCGACCGCCCCCACATCGCGGTCGAGCAGCAGCGGGAATGCCACCACTGTTGTCGCCAGCACGACCACGGCAAAGATGAAGCCGGCGGCGTTGCCGAACAGAATCAGCGTCCAGCCCCGGCTGGTCGTCAGCACATCCCGCAGGAAAGTACCGATCGAGGCAGGCGCCTCGTCGCCGAACAGCCTCGTGTAGATCGACTGCGCGGTGAACAACCACAGCAGGAACAGCGCGAACAGCAGGATGCCGATCACCGCGATCGACGGCAGCGCCGGCGAGCGGCGGACATCGAGCGCATGCCGCCAGTGGGTACTCATGCCAAGCTCGCGCCTGCGGCTGATCTCGTAAAGGCCGATGGCCGCGAAAGGACCGATCAGCGCGAAACCGGACATCAGGGGATAAACGAGCTGAATCGCATTGGAGCCCGACGACCATTGCGTCAGGATCAGCCCGACGATCGGATAGATCAGGCAGAGAAAGACATAGTGCGAGGGCTTGGCCCAGAAATCGTCGAAGCCGAGCCGCAAGGCATCCATCAGATCCGCGGTGGTGATGCGACGCACCGCGGGCTGCACGTGGATACCCTGCGCGTTCGCCATGACATGAAAGCCGGCCATAACCTACCTCCCGTGTGTTTCGGGGGCGGTCACCGCCTGGGGTGGCCGCCCGTAGCTGCCACTTCATGAACGTCGCCATCATAGCCGATCTGCCCGCAAAAGTCGCCGCGGGCGCCATTTTTCATTCCTCCTCACGCAATTTTCATCATCAGGGCACGGGCGAATTGAAGACCGCTTCGATGCGATGGCCATCCGGATCGATGACGAATGCCGCGTAATAGTGCGGACCGTAGTGCGCCCGCAAACCGGGTCCGCCATTGTCACGGCCGCCTTGCGCGAGCGCGGCGGCATGAAAACGCGCGATGCTGTCACGGTCGGGAGCGGCGAAGGCCAGATGAAAGCCGGCGCCGGGCGGACGTCGCTTGCCGCTCTGCTTGAGCGCCAGCTTGTCGCCGCCGCCGGGAAGGCCGTAGCCGACGGCCTGGCCTGTCTCACCCGGCCTCAGATCCTCCCAGACCCTGACGTAGCCGAGCGGAGCAAGGGCTGCGTCGTAAAAGGCGGCGGCGCGTTCGATATCCGACACGCCGAGAGAAATGTGATGGAGCAAGCCAGCCTCCCGCTCGTCTTCAGAATCGACCCGTGAGCATCCGGTGCGATTTTGGCAGGCCTGCCCGGCAAAAGCCATGATCGCCGGTATCAAGGCCGGATGACCATCGCAACCGATCCTCTCCTCCCCGGCACCAGCAGACGCACGCTGCTCAAGATGGCTGGCCTCGCGACGCTTACCGGACTTGCCGCCTGCGGCACCGTCTCGCCGTCGCTTCCGACAGGCGAAAGCGCGGGTGTCTCATCTTCGGCGACGGCGACGCTCGCCCGCCTTCGCGCCACGGCCGGGCGCGGCCCGCTGGTGCCCGATGCCCAGCTCGAACAGGCAGCGCTCCAGCAGGCCGGCTACATGGCGGCGCGCGGCCGCATGAGCCACACGACCGGCTGGGGCAAGGATTTCGCCTCACGCATGAAGGACAATGGCGTGCGGGGCGCGGCGGCCGAGAACATTGCCGCTGGCCGATTCGACCTCGACAAGCTGTTCGATATCTGGATGCATTCGGACGGCCACCGCCGCAACATCCTCGACACGGACTTCAACCGCTTCGGGCTGGCCTATACGCGCGACGGACGCGACCCCGGCCTGCGCTATTGGGCGCTCGTGCTCGGAAGGTAGCACCGGCCGTCTCTCTGGCGCATGTCGTTTGCCCCAAAACCGCTACGCACTTTTGGGCGACAGGCGTGCTTGTCTGGCGCATGTCGTCTGCCCCAAAACCGCTATGCACTTTTGGCGGCAGGCGTGCTTGTCTGGCGCATGTCGTTGCCCAAAACCGCTATGCACTTTTGGGCGGCAGGCGCTATTTGGTCGTCGCCTTGAACTTGCCCATCAGATAGGGGCCGGACAGGACCGGCTCGTATTTCGGCGCCTCGCCGTCGGCCAGACACACGTCCAGCACCCTGATCTCCGCATGCCAGTTCGGCTGATGGAAAAAGGCCATTGACTGGCGCCGGTCCTGGCCGCCCTCCTCCGCCGGCGGGTTGACCACCCGATGCACCGTGGACACCCATCGATCGTTCGTCCAGCGCGCCATGAGATCGCCGATGTTGATGACGAAAGCGCCGGGAACCGGCGGTACCGGCGTCCATTCACCGCTGGGCGCGATGATCTCCAGGCCGCGCGACCCGGCCTGCGGCAAGAGGATCGTCAGGCTGCCATAATCCGTGTGGGCGCCGGCGCGGATCTGGCCCGGCTTGGGCGCGACATGCTGCTCCGGATAGTTGAGTGCCCTCAGGGCGCTGATCGGCGCATTGAGATAGCTGTCGAAATAGGTCTCGGGAAGGCCAAGCGCGGTGGCGAAGACGCGCATGATACGTACGGCCAGGTCTTCGAGCGCCGCGTAATAGGCCTTCCAGGCGTCGATGAATCCTTCCGGCGCTTCGGGCCAGATGGTCTCGGCGTAACAGAAGGCCAGCGCCTCCCGGTCTGTCATGCCCGCCGGCACGCGAAGCGGTCCGCCGTTGAAGCTCTCCTTGAGGTCGGGCGGCGTGTCGACATTGCGGGATTTGGCCAGCGCTTCCATCTCCGGGCCGAGATAGCCGTAGGGATAGCCTTTGTAGGGCGCCTTCGAGCGCTGCTTTTGCTCGGGCGGCAAGTCGAAGAAGGCACGAGCCCTCAACCATGCCGCATCGATCACCGTCTGCGGAATACCGTGATTGCTTACTGCGAGGAAACCTGTGTCGCGGCAGATGCGGTCAACCTCGGCGCCAAGCGCCTTCTTGCCGCCGGCATCGGAGCTTTCGAACCGGCCGAGATCGAATACCGGAAATGTCGGGTTCTGCATCGTCTCGCTTCCTCCGTTGCGAACGTCGGTTCGGGAAACGATGCAGTCCGGTCCGTGAACCGGCTAGGACCAACCGATGCGCTAGTCCTAGTCCATATGGACGGCCGGAGCGCCGCCTGTTGGAGCCGCCTTCGGTTTGCGCAACAGGAACACGAACGGGATGGCGAGCAGCGTCATCACCATCAGGATCTTGAAGTCGTTGATGTAGGAAATCATCATCGCCTGCAGGTTCACCACCCTGTCGACCTGTGACAGCGCTGTCGGATCGCCGCTCGCCGCCGCCGGCGAAACCGCCCAGAGATTGGGATTGTACGGATTGATGAAAGCGGCGAGCTCGCCGTGATTGATCTGCGTGTTGCGCACCATCAGAAACGTCACCACCGAGACACCGATCGACGAACCGAGATTGCGCACCAGGCTGAACAGAGCGGTGGCGTCCGTGCGGTAGCGAGCGTCGAGCGTGGCGAAGGCGACCGTCGACAGCGGCACGAACACCATGCCCATGCCCAATCCCTGGATGATGCCCGAGCTGATGATGAGCCAGTTGTCCATCTGCGGCGTGAAGCTCGCCATGGTGTAGAGCGATTGCGCGGTGAGCAGGAAGCCGATGACGACGAGAATCCTCGCGTCGATCCTGTGCATGATGCGACCGACCACTAGCATCGAAATCATCGTGCCGATGCCGCGCGGCCCCATGACGACACCGATGGTGATGGTCGGGTAGCCGAAGATGGTCGACAGCATCGGCGGCAGCAGCGACATCGAGGCCAGGATCAGCACACCCATCACGAAAATGAAGGCGAGGCCGGTCACGAAATTCCGATCGAGGAAAATCTTGGGGTCGATGAACGGATGCTCCGCCGTCACCATGTGGATGATGAAGACCCAGAAGCCGGTGAGTGAAAGGCCAAGCTCGATCCAGATCTCGGGCGAGGAGAACCAGTCGACCTCGCCGCCGCGGTCGAGCATGAGCTGCAGCGCGCCGACGCCGAGCGAGATCATGGCGAAGCCGAAGAAATCGAAGCTTCGCACCCGCCTGGCGACGGCCGGCAGATAGGCGATCATCCCGAGCAGCGCCAGTATGCCGACCGGAAGGTTGATGAAGAAGACCCAGCGCCAGTTGAAGTTCTCGGTCAGCCAGCCGCCAAGCGTCGGACCAAGGATCGGCCCCAGCATGATGCCCGCGCCCCAGATGGCCATCGCCTGGCCGTGGCGCTCCCTGGGATTGATGTCGAGCAGGAAGGTTTGCGACAGCGGCACGATCGCCGCGCCGAACACGCCCTGCATCAGCCGGAAGAAGACCATGGTCTCCAGGCTCCATGCAAGGCCGCACAGCATGGAGAAAGCGGTAAAGCCAACCACGGACGTCAGGAACAGTTCCTTGCGGCCGAAACGGTCGGCAAGCCAGCCCGTGACGGGCGTCATGATCGCCGCGGCGACGATATAGGACGTCAGCACCCAGTTGATGTTGTCGGGCGAGGCGCCGAGATCGCCGGTCATGGTCGGCAGGGCGACATTCGCGATGGTGGTGTCCAGCGCCTGCATGATGGTCGCCAACATGAGCGCGACCGTAATCAGCCCACGATGTGGCACTTCTTTGAATGGCTCTGGCGTGCTCATGACATGGAACTTCCAGCCGGTAACAAAATCGTGTAGGTCTGGTGCAAGGTTTCCGGGCGGCGAGGCTTTCCATGCGGAGAGACACTCATCGCGGTGGGACGCGATATCGATGCGGGGGTCACATCAATCGAGCGTCTCGATGGAATGGGCGCCCGCCGCCCGGAAACCGAAGGACCGAAAGATATCGGCGCTGAATGATCGGACTTCGAAGCCAGCCGCGCTGCGACCGGCACCGCAATCATCCCAGCGCGACCTCCCATCGGACCAAACCTGCCATCTTCGTTACCTCTTGCTCCCAAGCGATCCTGGCGAAGTCGCCCGTCGCTCTAAGTCTTTGTCCTCAAACAGCCCCGGAACGCGTCGCGCTTTCCTGGAACTGCCCTAGTTTGCCTCGCTGGCGGTGGCATGGCCGAACAGTTTCGGCAGACCACGGGCAACCCCTGTATCGACCGTGACCGTCGCGCTCATGCCGGTGCGCAGCGCCATCCTGGCATCGGGATCGTTCAGTTCCAGGCGCACCGGGATGCGCTGTGTGACCTTGACCCAGTTGCCCGTGGCGTTCTGGGCAGGCAGCAGCGAAAACTCCGCGCCTGTTCCGGCGCCTATGGCCTTCACCGTCGCCTGGAAGGTCCTGTCCGGATAGGTGTCGAGGACGATGTCGGCCTTCTGGCCAGGCTTCATATTGGTGAGCTGTGTTTCCTTGAAATTGGCGTCGACCCAGATGTCACCGGTCTCGACCAGGGAAAACAGCGGCGTGCCACTGCCGACGAACTGTCCGACCTTGAATGACGAAGCTTGCGAGACGACGCCATCCGCCGGAGCCCTGACGGTGGTCTGCGCGAGATCGTAGGCGGCCTTGTCGCGCGCTGCCAGGGCCGACATGACAGTCGGATGCTTGTCGGTTTCGATATCGGGATTGCCGCCGAGCGCCGCCTTGGCGCTGACGATACCCTGCTGCGCGACGGCCAGTTGCTGCTTGGCCTTGTCGAGGTCGTTGCGGGCCTGGTCGAGCGACGACTTGGCGTTGATGCCTTTCTGGGCAAGGTCGGCCGCGCGGTCATATTGCGACTGCGCATAATCGACTTCGCTCGAAGCGGACTTTTCCTGCGCCATCGCCTGACTATAGGCGGCGCGCAACTGCTCGACGTTGAGGCGCGCGGCGGCGACCGCCGCATCAGCCTGGGCAAGCGCGATCCGGTGAGGCTCGGGGTCAATGGCAAACAGCACGTCGCCCTTCTTGACAAGCTGGTTGTCGGCGATGTCGACCTGAACGACTCGACCAGCGATGTCGGAGGCGATCGACACCTTGGCTTGCTGAAGGTTGGCGTTCTCGGTTTCCTGGTAGCGGCCACCGGTGACCCAGACATAGCCGCCGGCCGCGGCAAGCACGAGAGGCAGCGCGACCATCAGCAGCAAACGACCGGGGCCGCGCTTCTTCTTCAAAGCGGCCGGAGCCGGCTGCATGGGCGGAGGTGTCACGGCCACAGGCTGCGAAGGCGCTTCCATCTCCAGCTTGGTAACGTTCTCTTCCACTTTGGCCACGGCATTCATGCTGCTGCGCCTTCCGTACTCTTGACCTTCTCGCAGGATGGCGTTTCGCCATCCGCCAGGTTCTCCGCCATCGCTTCCAGCGCCCTGATGAGGACGTGTCGATCACCCGTCGAGACACCCGTTAGCGATTCTTCGTAAACTTCTCCTGCCAGACTCTTGATCTGGGCATAGGCCTCCCTCGCCTTCGGCGTCGGGAAAATCATCCGGACACGACGGTCGGTCGCGTCGGCGCGGCGTTCGATCCAGCCGCTTTCCTCCATGCGGTCGACCAGTCGCGAGACGCTGATCGGCTCGATTTCAAGGAGCTCGGCAAGCCTCGCCTGCGCAACGCCTTCCTCCTTGGCGACGCGGACCAGAAGCCGCCACTGCGCCGAGGAAAGCCCCACGCCACTGGCGCGCGCCTCGAAGCGCTTGCGCAGCAGGCGTTGCACATCGTGGATCAGGAAGCCCAATCTATCTATGCCGGAGGAGACCATGAGCGGCATATATAATAAGCGTGCTTACTATTCAAGCCGCCCTTTCGGCCGGAAGAAAATAATTGCGACCGCCGTCATGCATCGTGCCCGGCGCCGTGCAAAAAGAGCTTCATGCACCAAAGCAAAGGCGGCTCGCTCCCCGCGGCGAAAGGCGGTCTGTTGCGCGACAACGCGATGTCGATGCGCGACGACAATACGGAGGATCGATGATCGACATCTGGCGGGTGGGCATTGTTCCGGAGCCGATCGAGAAGGCTCTGAACCCGGAGGGGCTGGACAAGAAGAGTCGCGTCATCTGGCTGCCCGACCAGGGTCCCTTCCGCTACATCGCCGACCCGTTCGGCCTCGCGCATGACGGGCTCTTCACCGTCCTCGTCGAATTCTACGACCATCGGGTGGGCCGCGGCGAAATCCACTATTACAGCTACGACGTTGCCTGGCGCCTGAAAGAGCGCGGCGTTGCCCTGCGGCAGGACTTTCACCTCTCCTATCCGCAAGTGATCCGGCAGGGGGAAGACATCTTCATGCTGCCGGAAGCCTACCAGAGCGGACGGTTGACGCTTTACCAGGCGGTCGACTTTCCCAGGACATGGCGTCCCGTAGCCGTACTGATGGAAGAGCCGGCCGTGGATGCGACGGTCGTCCGCCACCAGGATCGATGGTGGATGTTCCATGCGCTCCACGGACAGGACGGCAGGGACCTGCGCGAATTGCACGTGGCCTTCGCCGATGATCTGACGGGCCCCTGGCGCGGCCACGCGGCCAACCCGGTTCGCACGGGGCGGGAATCGTCCCGTCCCGGCGGGTCGCCGATCATGCACAATGGCCAGCTCTATCTTCCGGCGCAGGATTGCGTTGCCGGCTACGGCTCGGCGCTCCACCTACTGCGGATCGACGAACTCAGCCCCGACGCGTTCTCCGCCAGCATCGTCAGACGGCTGTCGCCCGAGGGCTGGCTCCACGGATATCGCGACGGGCTGCATACGCTCTCCGACGGCGGCGCAGTCACCCTGATCGACGTCAAGCGCAACGAACGCCCTCGCATGCGCCATGTCATCAAGATGCGGAAATGGCTGCGACGGCAGTTGAACCGTATGCGGCCAGGCAAACCAGTATCCGAGGCACCGTCCGGCTAGATGCCTCGGACCGCGGGCTTCATCCACAGGCACGAGGGCTGGTCATTTGACATTTGCAACCCGGCAAAGGCTGGGCAACTATGCGGCCGTCAAATGCAAAACCCCATTCCTGTGATTGATTTCGATGTTCGCTTCATTCGCTCCGTGAGCGGGACAGAGCTATTGCGACTTTCACAATCGGCACTCTAGGAAAAGACAGCAACTGGCGATCCTTCGCTTCTGATGTTCGCGTTGGACCGCCGACGATGGCGGGAGGAACCACGATGAAACTTGGACTGCTTACGGCCCCATTCCCGGATACGCCGCTTGCCGATGTCGCGGACTGGGCAAGCGCTTCCGGCTTCGAGACCCTGGAGATCGCATGCTGGCCGAAATCGACCGGTCAGGCGCGCCGCTACGCGGGAACGTCCCATATCGATGTCGCCTCGGTTTCGGAACAGCAAGCGCGCGAGATTTCGGCCATGCTCGGCGAAAAGGGCCTCTCGATATCGGCGCTCGGCTACTACCCCAACCCGTTGCATCCGGACGCGGCCCACCGCGAGGCGGTCATCGGACATCTGAAGGACGTGATCACCGCCGCCGGCAAGATGGGGGGCGGGCTGGTCAACACTTTCTGCGGCGGCGACGCGTCGAAGGCGCTGGACGACAATTGGCAGGATGCGCTGAAGGTCTGGCCGGACGTCATCGCCTTCGCCCGGGACAAGGGGGTGAAGCTGGCTTTCGAAAACTGCCCGATGATCTTCAGCCGCGACGAATGGCCGGGCGGACACAACATCGCCTATTCACCGCTGATCTGGCGTCGCATCTTCGAGGCATGGGGCGGCGACGTCGGCATGAATTTCGATCCCTCGCACCTCGTCTGGCAGATGATAGACCAGGGACGGTTCATCCGCGAATTCGGCGCGCATATCGTCCACGCGCACGCCAAGGACCTCATGATCGACCGCGACGGACTCTACGAGCGCGGCATCATGTCGGCGGGCATCGGCTGGCAGGTACCGCGCATGCCCGGGCTCGGCGAGGTCGACTGGACCGTGTTCTTCTCCGGCCTCTACCGGGCCGGCTATGACGGGCCTATCGTCATCGAACACGAGGACCGCCGTTTCGAAGGCAGCGACGAAGCGGTAAAGCGCGGCTTCCTGCTTGCCCGCGACGTGCTTCGGCCGCTGGTCAAGTAAAGTTCCGATACCGCCTCAATCGCGCAGATCCAGGTTCCAGGTCTGCCCGACGAGGTCCTTGCCGAAGGAGTGATGATGCTCCTCCTCGGCCAGCGTGAAACCCGCCGCCTGATAGATGCGGCGGGCCGAACCCAGTATGTCGTTTGTCCACAGCGTCAGCGTCTCGTAGCCCTTGGCACGGGCGAAGGCGATGCATTCGTCGACCAGCCGGCGGCCGATGCCGAGACCGCGCGCCGAGGGCTCGACATAGAGAAGGCGCAACTTCGCCACTTCCGGCGACTTGCGCACCACGAAGACCGATCCGACAACCTCCCCTTCCCGCTCCGCGATCCAGCTCCGCTCCCATTTCGGATCGAAATTCCTGACGAAGGCGACGAGTATTTCCGCGACCAGCACCTCGTAGGTTTCGTCCCAGCCGTAGTCCTGCGCGTAGATCAGGCCCTGGCGGTGCGCGATCCAGCCGACGTCACCGACCTGCAGCGGCCGCAGCAGGTAGGGAACCCTGGGTTCCGCGCCGTCCCCTAGCAGCCTGCGTACGACCTGCATGGCCTTGACCAGCCGGTCCTGGTCATTGCGCGGCAGCCGATCGAGAAGCGCCTGCACCTGATCGTTCGACCCCTCGTTCAACGGCGCGAATGCCTGCCGCCCCGCCAAGGTCAGGGTGATCTCGGAACGGCGCGAATCAGCTTCCATCGCGGCGCGCTCCACGAGGCCGCGCTCCTCGAATTTCTTCAGGAGGCGGCTGAGGTAGCCAGGATCGAGCGCTAGGTCGCGCACAAGATCGCTGGCCACCATGCCTTCCCGGTTCGCCAACTCGTAGAGCACCCTCGCCTCGGTGAGCGAAAAGGAACTCTTCAACAGAGCTTCATCAAGCAGCCCGATCTGGCGGGTGTAGAAGCGGTTGAAGGCGCGCATGGCTTCGATGCGCTGGCTCTCGGAATGGTCGTGGACGTTCATGACTGTCTCCTAAGCCATACAGTCAACCAAATAGTTGACCCAGTCAACAAAATAGTTGGGACGGCAATGGAGGCGGCAGAGTTTGGGTCCGGTCAGAGTTCCTACCTCTAACGAAGCTGGCGGATGAGACCCTCGAAACCGTCGGCGAGGTTGGCATTCCCGGCAGCGACAAGCTTGCTCAGGTTGCGGGCACGGCCCGGTGTCTTGTTGGCGTCCAGCAGCACCGCCCTGCCCTCATGCACGACGAAATCGAACTTGCCATAGTCGAAACCCAGCTCACGACGCAGGGCGCGCAGTTCATCCGGGACCGGAACCGTCTCGCGGCGGATGGTATCGTCACCCTTGACCAGTCTCTGCGGCGACACGTAGCGGGTGCATCGTTCCCGCTCGCCACAAAACACCCAGAACCGGGCGGCGAAGCCGTCCTGCTCCACTTCGGGCAGGAATTTTTCGACGACGAGGTCCGGGCGCTCAAGCCGCTCCGCCGGCACATCCGCGATCGACGGATGAATTTCGTAGCGGTCGAACACTGCGGCATCCGGAAAAGGCGCCTCTTTGCCCGCCCGCAGAGCCTGGCGATTGAGGTGATCCTCGGGCGTACCCCAATGGTTGAGATTGCTCTTGACGATTACCGGCCCCCGCCAATCGTCGGCGGCCCTGAGCACTGCTCCGCCAAGCCTTCGCTTGGAGATGTCGCTTGCCCCGATGTTGAGGCAGAAGGAGAAGCCTCGCGCGACTTCGACATATTCGTCCGGCGTCACCGTCGCATCGACATGGAGGACGGCGATGTCGGCCTCCACGCGTCGCACGGGACCGCGCAGGATCCGCACGGCATGGCCGCGCCTTTTCAATTCGGCCAGGATGTCGAACAGCATGTACGGGCTGTCCTGCCGCAACAGCAGGCCGCGCCGGCTCTGGAACCGGTCATACTCATGCGTAATGACGGCGATGCGTGCCATGTGCCCCCACTTGGTTTCCGTGCCCTCGTCGTCTAAGCGATCGCGGGGACAACGCGGAAACCGCCTTGGGGCTTCCATGACGGATCACTGGAACGCAATTCGCCACCATTGGCAACTGCTCGGGCCACCGTTGCGCCCGCCGCCTGAGGCTGTCGAGGCCTATGAGCGCGAACTTGGCCTGCGACACGCGGACGTTCTGTTGCTCGGCGTGACGCCGGAACTCGCAGGCCTCGGCGCGACCATGCTGGCGGTGGACGAATCCGCGAACATGATCGCCGGGATCTGGCCGGGTGATACCTTGACGCACAAGGCAACCGCCGGCAACTGGCTCGACCTGCCCGTCGACCCGGGAGGCGCGGAGGCGGTAATCGGCGACGGCTGCCTGTCGGTGATGCCCAGTTCGGAGGCCAGGCTGACATTGTTCCGCGCGATCGCCCGCGTGCTCAAGCCGGAAGCCAGGGCGGCGATCCGCCTGTTCGCCAGCCCGGCAAAGCCGGAGAGCCCCGAAGCGGTGCGCGCGCTTGCGCTGTCGGGCGCGATCGCCACCTTTCACGAACTCAAATGGCGCGTCGCCATGGTTGAGACAGGAGGCGCACCCGACTTCGCCATCCCGGTGAAGACGATCGTCGAGCGGTTTAACGCGCTGTTTCCCGATCGCGTGGAGCTTTCCGAGCGCACCGGATGGGCGTTGCCCGTCATCGGCACCATCGATGTCTACGAAAGCTCGCGGGCAATCTACAGCTTCGCGCCGGCCGCCGTCGTCGCCGATGAAGCGGCATGCGTCTTCGACGATGTCGCCGTCGCCTCCAGCGGCAGCTACGGGTTGGCCGAGCGGTGTCCTCTCCTCGTCTTCGGATCGCGTTCGCGGGGATGAACACGGGCCGTCAGCATGATCATGCGCATTTCGCGCGCCGCGCTCCTTGACTCTGGAAAGTGGCGGGCCTATCTCACCGCCACGTTAGCACTCCTCGATGGCGAGTGCTAACCACGGTCCGGCATCGCCGGACGGAGGAACAGTTCTCACCGTTCTCATCGAGGAAGACAACATGGCAAAGTCCAAGTTCCGCCCGCTTCATGACCGCGTGGTCGTTCGCCGGGTCGAATCCGAATCCAAGACCGCCGGCGGGATCATCATCCCGGATACGGCGAAGGAGAAGCCGCAGGAAGGCGAGATCATCGCCGTCGGCTCCGGCGCTCGCGACGAAAACGGCAAGCTCGTCCCGCTGGACGTCAAGGCCGGCGATCGCATCCTGTTCGGCAAGTGGTCGGGCACGGAAGTCAAGCTCAATGGCGAAGACCTTCTGATCATGAAGGAATCCGACATCATGGGCATCATCGGCTGATCATCCGCCTTTCAACCATCAACTGAAGTCCAGGGCTCGATCGAAGCCCTCGCCAGGAGTTAAACATGGCTGCCAAAGACGTAAAATTCTCCCGCGACGCCCGTGAGCGCATGCTGCGCGGCGTCAACATCCTCGCCGACGCGGTGAAGGTCACCCTCGGTCCCAAGGGCCGCAACGTGGTCATCGACAAGTCGTTCGGCGCTCCGCGCATCACCAAGGACGGCGTCACCGTCGCCAAGGAGATCGAACTCGAGGACAAGTTCGAGAACATGGGCGCGCAGATGGTGCGCGAAGTCGCCTCGAAGACCAACGACATCGCCGGCGACGGCACGACCACCGCGACCGTTCTCGCCCAGGCCATCGTTCAGGAAGGCAACAAGGCCGTTGCCGCCGGCATGAACCCGATGGACCTGAAGCGCGGCATCGACCTCGCCGTCAGCGAAGTCGTCACCGCTCTCGGCAAGGCCGCCAAGAAGATCAAGACCTCCGAGGAAGTCGCCCAGGTCGGCACCATCTCGGCGAACGGCGATGAGTCGGTCGGCAAGATGATCGCCGAGGCGATGCAGAAGGTCGGCAACGAGGGCGTCATCACCGTCGAGGAAGCCAAGACCGCCGAGACCGAGCTCGAGGTCGTCGAAGGCATGCAGTTCGACCGTGGCTACCTCTCGCCCTACTTCGTCACCAACCCCGACAAGATGGTTGCCGATCTCGAGGACGCCTACATCCTGCTCCACGAGAAGAAGCTGTCCAACCTGCAGGCCATGCTGCCGGTCCTCGAGGCTGTCGTGCAGACCTCGAAGCCGCTGCTCATCATCTCGGAAGACGTCGAAGGCGAGGCTCTGGCCACGCTGGTCGTCAACAAGCTGCGTGGTGGCCTGAAGATCGCTGCAGTCAAGGCTCCGGGCTTCGGCGATCGCCGCAAGGCCATGCTGGAAGACATCGCCATCCTGACCGGTGGCCAGGTCATCTCTGAAGACCTCGGCATCAAGCTCGAGAACGTCGGCCTCAACATGCTCGGCCGCGCCAAGAAGGTGTCGATCTCCAAGGAGAACACCACCATCGTCGACGGCGCCGGCAAGAAAGCCGAGATCCAGGGCCGCGTTGCCCAGATCCGTCAGCAGATCGAGGAAACCACCTCGGACTACGACAAGGAGAAGCTGCAGGAACGTCTGGCGAAGCTCGCCGGCGGCGTTGCGGTCATCCGCGTCGGTGGCGCGACCGAGATCGAGGTCAAGGAAAAGAAGGACCGCGTTGATGACGCCCTGAACGCGACCCGCGCGGCCGTGGAAGAAGGCATTGTCGCCGGCGGCGGCGTTGCCCTGCTCCGTGCCTCGGGTAACCTCAAGGCTACCGGCGTAAACTCCGACCAGGCCGCTGGCATCGCCATCGTTCGTCGCGCCCTGCAGGCTCCGGCCCGTCAGATCGCTGCCAACGCCGGTGCGGAAGCATCGATCGTTGCTGGCAAGATCCTCGAGAACAAGGGCGCGACCTTCGGCTACAACGCCCAGACCGGTGAGTATGGCGACATGATCGCCATGGGCATCGTCGACCCGGTCAAGGTCGTGCGCACGGCTCTCCAGGATGCGGCCTCGGTCGCCGGCCTGCTGGTCACCACCGAAGCCATGATCGCCGAAGCCCCGAAGAAGGACGCTGCCGGCGGTATGCCGGGCGGCATGCCCGGCGGCGGCATGGGCGGCATGGGCGGCATGGACTTCTAAGAAGTCATACCCGTCATCCGACTTAGAACGAGGAAGGGCGCCGAAAGGCGCCCTTTTTCTTTTTGCACCGGTGACAGCACCACAACAACACCGGCTCGAGTGCCGACGCCGGAAGCGCTTCCACAACCCGGTGTTAACTATCCCGCAGGATTGGGCAGCCCCTCACCCAGTGTGACAGGTTGGCTGGCCTCGGCCACGTTCATAAACGATGCGCGAGCGGCCATCCCGCCAACAAAGGACAAAGCGAGCAATATCAATAGCTTACACGCCCAGGCGACGACATCGATTCAACCGTTGATTTCAAACGTTTGAAACTTCGCCCGATAAAGTGTGAAGGCCATTTTTAACAAATTCGCTCTTACTAAACAAACGCAGCAAGGCAAGGTTGCGCAGGAGTGCACTGCTTGTCCATCAAGAGCGGGATTATCAGGGCGATTGGCAGGCTTGCGCGAAACCGCGACGGCAATGTGCTGATCATGTCGGCGCTCCTGCTGCCCATACTGATCGGAATGGCGGCGCTGGTAACCGAATATGGCAGCGCACTGGTCGAGCGCGCCGACAACCAGCGTATCGCCGACCTTTCCGCCTATGCCGGGGCGCTTGCCTACAACAGCACGAAATCCACGGACAGGATGACGGCGGCCGCCGTCAGCGTGGCGACACTCAATGGCATCCCGGCGGCCGATGTCCAGGCCTCCCTGGTCGCCTCGCCGAAAACCTCCGGCATGAACGCCGTCTCGGTATCGATCCGCACGCAGAAGAACCTTCTGCTGGCGCGCGTGCTGCAGAGCCGGCAGGAATTGCAGATCTACGCCGGCGCGGTCGCGGAGCTAGGCGCCCAGCCGCAGACCCCGGGCTGCGTGCTTGCGCTGGATGGCACCCAGACCGGCGTGACGCTCAGCGGCGGCACCACCATCCTCGCACCAAGCTGCACGGTCGCATCGAACAACACGGTGACGGTGCCTTGCGGCACGACCATCCAGTCGATCGGCGTCAACTACAATTCGACGGCCGCGCCAAGCCAGCCCTGCAATGGCATCACCGGCCCCAACGGCACGGCGGCCGTGATCGCGAAGAAGGCAACGAACGACCCCCTGGCCGGAAACACGGCCATCACCGGCGCCGTCGCGCGGATCGCGACCGTCGCCGCGCTTACGGCCACCACCGCCCCGACGGCGCCCACCAACACGACCGGCGGCGACCTGAATTTCGGCTGGAGCACGCCGACCAACACGCAGGCCACCGCGATTGGTTGCACGGCCACGTTCGCAAGCTCCACCTCCACCTGGACTCTGGACTGCACCGGCAAGAGTACGGTCAATATCGGCACCATCACCATCGGCGGCGGCATCAACCTGAACTTCGCGACCAATGGGGCGGCCACCACCACCTACAACATCGCCGGCGACCTCACGACCAGCGCCACGACCAGCTTCGGGCCAGGCACCTACAATTTCGCAAAGACACTGACGACGGCGGGCACCACCACCTTCGGCGCCGGTACGTTCTCCTTCGGCAAGCAGGTGACGACGGGGGGAACGACCACTTTCGGTGCCGGCGCCTTCAATTTCACCAAGGGTATCGTGACCGGGGGCGGCGCCACCACCACTTTCGGCGCCGGCACCTTCAAGATCGGCATCAGCGACAACACTTGCGGCGGCATCAGCCGCGTCAGCCTCTGCAACACCAGCAAGCTGACCTTCGGTGGCCCGAGCACCTTCGAGATGCCCGGCGGGTTCATGAACACCGGCGGATCGAACCTCACCTTCGGATCGGGAACCGGGAACTCCTACAAGATCGGCCCCGGCAGCAATGGCGACGCGATCACGCTCGGCGGTGGGTCCTACACCATCATGGGTGATGCCACCGACACCGGCAGCGTCTTCCAGGTGGTCGGCAATGTGAACGGCGGCGGTGGCGGCAGTTGCTTCGTCGTGAGTGCCGCCGCGCAGCACGACATAGCCGGCAATTTCATGGGCTCCGGCGCGATCCTGCTTGGCGCGGGCATCTACACGGTGGATGGCTATTTCACGCTCGGCTCCAACGGCGGCGGCAGCGCCACCTGCAACGGCAGCACCATCAGCGTCAGCGGCGCCAATGTCACGCTCGTCCTGTCGGGCAAGAACAAGTCCAGCGCTGGAAGCTGCAACGGTTATGTGTTCTGTGTCGCGGCCGGCTACAGCAACATCGTGCTCACCGCGCCGCAGACCGGCACGATGGCGAAGCTGGCGGTGATCGGTCCGACATCGAGTTCCAACACCGGCGGCGCGACCTTCGCCGAGGGCGGCTCGAACGCGCAGATTTCCGGCGCTTTCTATTTCCCCTACGGGCCGGTCATCATGAATGGCGGCTCCAGCGTGCTGGGTTCGAAAACCGATACGAGCAAATGCCTGCAGCTCATCGGATCCCGCATTACGCTGTCGGGCGGTACGGCCGCCACCTCCGAATGCATCGCCGCATCCGGCGCCACTGCGGCCACCAAGGTAAGCCTCGTTCAATGAAGACAGAAGCAAGAATGCTTGCCCGGTTCACCCGCTTCCTGGCTCATGAAACGGCCGGGGTGTCGGCCGTCGAATTCGCCCTGATCACGCCGATCTTCCTGCTGATCCTCGCCGGCACCGTGGATATCGGCGGGTCGCTCAAGGCAAAGTTCGAGCTCAGTTCGGCGGTCGCGGCCGGTTCGAACTATGCCCTTCTCAACGGCACCAGCGTGAGCTCCTCCGGCGGCGCCTCGCTGGCAAGGAACATCACGGCCGTCGCCGCAAGCGGGTTCACCAGCGCAAACGGCACCATCCAGGTCGTCGTCAACAACGGCACTGCGATCGCCTACGACGCCAGCACATCAGCCGCGACGCAGAGCGGAACCGCCTCCAATGCCGATCTCTGCTATTGCCCGACGAGCAGCGCCGGCGCGCTCACCTGGGGATCGTCGGCCACCTGCGGCAGCGTCTGCGCGGGCGGCGGCACTGCCGGCAAGTTCGTGACCATCTCCGTGAGCAAGCCCTATTCGCCCCTGTTCGGCGGCATGGGCATCGTCAAGAGCGGCAACATAACCGTGCAGTCGGTCGTCCAGCCGCAATGATCCGCCTGAAATCCTTCCTGCGCGACCGATCGGGCGCCAACGCAGTCGAGTTCGCGCTGCTGTCGGTGCCGATGCTGCTCATACTGGCCGGCGTGGTGGAATTCGGGCGCATGTACTGGACCCAGCATGTGCTGGAGCAGACCGCCGCCGCCGGCGCCCGCTGCGTAGGGGTGCTGCAACCCGGCTGCACGCAGAACGGCGTCTACAACGCGGCCAGCACCGTGAGCTTCATCACAACCATGGCGGCGACGGACGGCATCACGCTGACCACCACCAACATCGCCATCAACAACAACACCACCTGCTCCGGTCTTTCCGGCTTCGCGATGGTGCAGATCTCCTATACTTTCGGCACCGCGCTGCCGGCTTTCCTGACGTCGCTGGCCAATGGCCCGAACCTCAGCGCGCAGGCCTGCTTCCCCAATCAGAGCTCATAGGCCGCAAGCCGATTGGTCGTTCCACCTCGGCGCGTCTAGGCGCAGTGGCAGATCAGCGGTCCGCGAGCGCCAGCTTGGCGCCCAGCATCACGAAAGCGCCGGCGAACGTCCGGCGCATCCAGGTCAACACCGCTGGCCGCGACACGACATGGTTGCGGATCGAGGCCGCGAACGCGCCGTAGGCGACGAAGACCAGGAAGGTCATCAGCATGAAGACACCGCTCAACTCCAGCATCTTCGACAGCGCATGCGGTTCGGTGGTGCTGACGAACTGCGGCAGGAAGGCGAAGAAGAAGATCGACAGCTTGGGATTGAGGATGTTGATCAGGATGCCTGAGGTGATCACCTTGCCGGCGGACCGCGGCGCGACGTTCTGGTCGACGCTCAGGCCGCCCTTCTCCTTCAATGTGTTCCAGGCCATGTAGAGAAGGTAAGCGACACCCAGATATTTCAGCGTCTCGAAGGCAACCGCACTGGTGTGCAGCACGGCGGCAAGACCGGTGATGGCAGCCGCCATGTGCGGGATGATGCCAAGGGTGCAGCCGAAGGCGGCAATGATGGAGGCGCGCACGCCGCGCGATAGGCCGGCGCTCAGCGTATAGAGAACGCCGGTACCGGGCGATGCCACCACGATCAGCGACGTCAACAGGAATTCGATGCTCAAGGTTTCCTCCCACGACCCTGCCCGAACGGGAAGGTAGCGGCAGGCGCCGAAACGGGCAAGCGGGAGCCAGGCTTCACGTCACGGCCACCTCCGCTCAAAGCGAGGAGACAGCGCCCTCGACCGCCAATCCATGCGCCGCTCTTGCCATCAGGCAAGCGTCGTCGCCGGGCATGCAGGCGCGGCAGACATCGGGACGCAGTTCGTAGATGCCGCAGGCGGTGTGCTTGCCGACCTCGCCGACGAGCGCCGAGCAGCGCACGCCGTCACAGCGCATGCCGGAGAGGTCCGCAGCGACGAATTTTTCCGGGATCCGGTCAAGCTGCTCGTCTTCCTCGGTTGAGAAGCGTGGCCAGTCGGCCGAATAGGCGCAGCAGGCGCCGCAACTCTGGCAGTCGAACGCCGCATCCGCGTGCAACGCAGGGAAAGGGAATGGATCAGCGTCGCTCGGCAAGGCACTCATCTTCTTGTCAATCAAGTCGAGAAGCCCCTCTACCATGCGCGGCACGCGCGCGACAGACCGGAGGATCAGCGCTCCTGATCAGTCGGGCGGATGAGAATTTCGTTGACGTTGACGCGCGGCGGCTGGCTGACGGCATAGAGAACGGCGTTCGCTATGTCCTCGGCGGTAAGCGCCTCCATGGTGGCGAGACGCTGGTCGAGACCGGCCTTGGCTCCCGCGTTGGTGATATGGTCGCCAAGCTCGGTGCGCACGAGGCCGGGCTCGATGACGGTGACGCGGACCTTGTCGGCATACACCTCGCGGCGCAGCGATTCCGAAAAGCCGACGACGCCGAACTTCGTCGCCGCGTAGCCGCTGGCGCTGCGGTTGGCCACCCTGCCGGCCACCGAGGCAATGTTGACGATGTGCCCCTTGGCCGCCTTGAGGTGCGGCAGCGCCGCCTTGGTAGTGCCCATCAGGCCAAGCAGGTTGAGCTCGACCATGCGGCGCCAGTCATCGAATTCGGCTTCGGCGGCTGGCGAAAGCAACATGACGCCGGCATTGTTGACGAGGATATCCAGCCGTCCCCATTCGGAGACAACCTTGTCGACCATGGCGGAAATGTCGCCGCCTTTGGTGACGTCGGCCTCGACGCGCAGCGCGACACCACCCGCCTTGCCGATGCGTTCGGCCAGCGCTTCGAGACGGTCGACGCGACGGGCGGCCACGGCCACCTTGGCGCCGGCGGCGGCCAGTGCCTCCGCCGTGGCCTCGCCGATACCCGACGAAGCGCCGGTGACGAGAGCGACCTTGCCTGCAAGAACGGTGTTTGCGGATGTCATGACAATCTCCAGAAGCCCGGCCCGCCCATTCAAATAGGCAGCGTGCGGGATTCTTGAAGCCCTGCGCAAGTCTCTTTGGTCAAACCTGGCATCGCACCAACGTCCAAAACCTTGGAACCCAAATCGGGCGAGGCCGTTGGTAGGAGCCCGCAAGGGCGGAACCAGGAGGTGCGGAACATGGTGAATAAGGATCAGGTCGCTGGCGTTGCCAAGCAGATCAAGGGCTCGGTCAAGCAAGCGGCGGGCAAGGCTACCGGAAACCGTCGGGTGCAGGCCGAAGGCATGGCCGAGAAGGTCTCCGGGAAGGTGCAGAAGACCTATGGAGACGTGAAGGACAAGGTCCGCAAAGCGTTCTGAGATTTTTGAAACGTGTTGGAAGCCGCCCCGACGGCAACGTCGGAGGCGGTTTCGTTTGTCCAGCAGCCAGTTGAACTGGCTCTCGACGCACCGGCTCGCCCTATCAGGAAACGGTGCTTCAGATCGTCCAGCGCCTGGTGAATGCATTGGTGAAGGTCACCGCGCCATGGTCATCGGCGGCCTCGCCGAGCACGGCGTCGATGCCCTCGTCGGTCACCTTCACCAGCGCGAAACCACCCATGAAGGCAGCCTTCGGCTTGAAGATGTCGAGCCCGTCGCGCCGGTAGATCATCGGCGTCGGATGCTGATGGCCATGGAAGACGCCTACGATGTTGTAGCCCGCGAGCGCCGCGAGCAGGCCCTGCCGGTCGGCATCGCTCCACCAGTGCGGCGCGCCGGCGCCTTCGTCGTCGAACGTCGTGCGCGCCGGATCCCAGCGCTCCGTCGAGAATGTGTCCCAGCCATAGTGCTGGAAGAGGATGACCGGGCGACCGTCGGCGGCATAGGTCGCAAGATCCTGTTTCAGCCAGGGAAGCGCGCTGTCGGCGCCATGTCCCGTGTCGCCGGCGAAACGATGCGTCTGGACGAGATGGAGGCCGCCCCAGTCCCATGAATAGCAATCTGTCTCGACGTCGTAATTGGTGACGGGAACCGGCGGCTTGAAGAACACGCCGGTGCGATGGTTGACCTCGACATAGTCGCGCATCTCCCGACGATACCAGTCGACATGTGGCGGCGGCCCGTTCTGGTCGAGGTCATGATTGCCAAGCCCGACATAGACGGGGACGTGCACACGATCGGGCCCCACGCCCTCCTGGTAGCGCTGGCTGAACTGGAGAAGCTGCGTTCCCTCGCTGGGCTCGGTGATCTGGCCGCCGCCGTCGTCGGTGATGTCGCCGCCGGCGACAAGACCGCGCGGCGTGCCGATCCGACTGCCGGCCGAAAGCAGGCCTGTCGGAGCCCCGGCGATCTCGGCAGGCCATTCCTTTTCGCCGATTGCGTTGAGCGCGGCGACGTTGCGCAGCAGGGCCGCGTCGGTCTTGCCTTCCTGCAGGCAGTTGGGGCTGAGCCCGCTCGCCATGCGGCAGGCATGGATATCGGCGACGAACAGGAAGGTCGCGTCGATCGCCGGAAAGCGCCGAGTGGCCTGGGAACGCGCCACGCCGGGCAGCGCGCAAGCCGTGGCAAGACCCGTCGCCCCCGCGAGAAAGCCGCGCCTCGAAAGTCGTTGAAAGGAATGCCGATTCACCATGGGGCGAAACTCACACAGACAAAGCCGTTTCGTCCAGTTGCCGCGCGCGTTTCCCGTGGCCGTCGACATGCCGGTGGATATCTGCCATTCCTGATTGTGCCGGTCAGCGTCGGGGGAGTGAGAGCGCGATGACAGTTTCAAGGATTGGCTTGATGCTCGCCGCATTGCTGGCACCGGCAGCGGCCATGGCTGAGCCATGCGTAGACGCCAAATCCGCCAAGGCAGGTTTCGTGCTGGAAAAGCCGGGCATCCGCAGCGAGTTCCGTTCAGCCGCAGGCGGCATGGTCGCTGTCGCCAACAACTACCAGTCGCAATCGCCGCAGACACAGTATCTGTACGCCGGGCTGATCGAAGTGTTCCGCGACAGCGACACGGGACGCCTGTCGATGATCCCGCTCGGCGACCTGAAAAAAGTGTTTCCGCTGAAGACCGGCGCCAGGAGCAAGACGGATTTCGTGCGGCTGTCTTCGAAAAAAGCGCCGAAGGGCATCGAGACGCTGGCGCTCGCCGTCAAGGGCAAGGACACCTACAAGCTCGGCGACTGCAAATACAATGTGCTCGTTGTGAGCGAGACCATCACCAACGAGGCCGGGGCAACCGTCGACAGCTTCACCGCGCTCTATTCGCCAGATCTGCAAGCGGTGCTGGCGCGACGCTATGACGAAGGCACCAGCGCGCAAAGCGAAGTGGGTTTCGAGACGATCAAGCCGCTGGCGGAGTGATCGTCGGAATAGGCTGACTTATGCCATATCGGATTAAGAGAATTCTCCTGAAAAGTGGCGAGCTCGTTACGGAGCGCACTCTGCCCAATGGAGGGATTTTGGTTGATGCCGAAGCCCCAGTTGTGGGTGACGTGGTGGAGACTGTCGTTCATGGCCAATCGACAATGGTCGAAATAATATGGGGCAACTGGGCAGATCGTCGACAACGAAACCCAGACGTGATCGTCCCTTTGCGCGCCAAAGAGCTTTAGCCTTCGTTTCGGCTGAACGAGTTCTCCGTCGAAACTGCTAGAATGACGAAGGGAAAAGCCCCTTCAAGCACTCCCTCAAAACCCCAGCATCCTGCGATGTCTTGGCCATCGACATGGCGCCGGAATAGACCGCGACAGCCAGTGTCGCGAAGCGATCGGGGTCGGTTCCCACTTCCCGGCCAGACCGTTGATCATCGCGGACCTTGTCGGCGATCGCCTGCCGCCAGTCGGCGAAGACGGTTGCGAGCGCAGTCCGGAACTCCTCATCGGCCAGCGACAGTTCATGCGCGAGGTTGTTGAGGGGACAGCCGCGCACATAGCCCTGGCGCTCAAGTTCCGCCGCCACGGCATCGAACACGGCGCGCACGCCATCGCGCGCCGAAGGCCCCCTCCGCAGTGGGGCGATCCAGGTTTCCTCCACGGCGGCGGCGACCCTTTCCTCGATCACCGCCAATGCCAGCACCTTCTTGGTCGGGAAATGGTGGTGCAGAGCGCCGCCGGTGACGCCAGCTGCCGCCATCACATCGCCGAGGCTCGAGGCATGATAGCCCCTCGCCTGGAACGTCTCCTCCGCCACGTCGAGCACGCGCCGGCGCATGCCTTCCGGGTCATTGGTGCGTTTTGGGCGCCGCGGTGCCGGCCGATCCATAATCTCTCCTGACATTCCCGCACGATAGCAGATTGACAAAACAGGACAACCGGTCTGTTTATGAACAGGACGATCACCCTGTTTTAGAGGCCAACATGGACCGCCCCTCCGATGCCACCTCCCGCCACATGGCCTCGCCTGTCGTGGAGTTGCGCCAGTACACCTTGCACCCCGGCCAGCGCGAAACCTTGATCGGCCTCTTCGACAACGAATTCATCGAAAGCCAGGAGGCGACCGGCATGACCGTCATCGGCCAGTTTCGCGACCTCGACCGCCCGGACATGTTCGTCTGGATGCGCGGCTTCGAGGACATGGAGGCGCGGCGTAGCGCGCTGACCGCCTTCTATGACGGCCCGGTTTGGGCCCGGCATCGTGACGCGGCCAATGGGACGATGATCGATTCAAACGACGTGCTGCTGCTGAAGCCCGCGTGGCGCAACGCCGGCTTCGACCTGTCCGCGTCGCGACGGCCACCCGCCGCTGAAAACGCAAGCGGAGAGAATCGCTTGGAGGCCGTTGTTGAGGTGCGGATTCACCATCCGCGACCTGGCGTCGAAGCCGCGTTCGCCCGGCGCTTTGCTTCGGAAGCCCTGCCGCTGCTCACGTCTGGCGGAGCAAGGCTGCTCGGCGCCTTTGTCAGCGAGCATGCCTTGAACACGTTTCCGCGCCTGCCAGTGAGAACAGGCGAGAACACCTTTATCGCCGTCATCGCATTTGACGATGAAGGCGCCCATGCGAAATGCCGGGCCACCCTTGCAGCCTCATCCGCCTGGCGGGAATTCCTCGATGGCGCGGAGGCGATTTCGACAAGACCGGCCGAGGCACTGCGCCTGGCGCCGACCCGTCGATCCCTTCTCAGGTGATCATGCCCTCGTATGGGCCAACATCCGCTCGATCTCCAGGGCGACGAAGGCCGGATCCTCCCAGTGCGGATTGTGTCCGCACTCGCGTGCCCATGCGAGACTTGCGTCAGGCAACACACGGGCCATGGCGTTCTGCTGCGCCTCACCAAAGAGCGGATCGCGTCCGCCCGCAATGATCCGTGTGCCGGGTTGCACGGCCCACGCGTCCGCCATCAGATCCGCGCGACGTATCTCCGCGAGGATCGCCCGCCATCGCGCCGCCGGCATATCGGAGGCTTCCCGCGCCAGACAGGCAAGGAAGGCTTCCGGCACAGCCGCTTCGCAGGCATGCCACCAGTCATAGAACGGATCCGTCGGCTCGATCGGGTCGCGCAAAGCCTCGACAGCGAGGACCAGCGGATGGTCCGCCGGAAAATCGGTCCGCAACGTGCCGGCCAGCAGCATCAAACCGCCGACCAATTCCGGATGCCCGGCGGCCAGCGCGATCGACACCATGGCGCCCAGGGAGTGGCCGACGACCAGCGGCCTGTCCAAGCCAAGGCTCCGTATCAACCCCGCCATGTCGCCGGCGAAATCGGCGACGCCGAACCCCCTGCCCGCTTGCGACGCGCCGTGGCCCCGCAGGTCAGGCATCACCAGGCGATGGCCGGCGAGATGCGGCGCCAGCAGCGAGAAACTGCGGCTGGTGTCGGTGAAACCGTGGATCAGCAACAGCGGCCGCCCCTCGCCCGGGATATCGACATAGGCGAGATCGAGCACGCCAACGTCGACGAACCGCTTGCGCGCGGCCCAGGCATCCTGTTCAGCCAACCCGGCAAGGCTCGATGCGGCCAGGCTCACAGTCCGAGCTTTTCCTTGACCGCGGCAAGGCCCGGCTTGCCGTCGAAGGTTGTGACGCCGGCGAGCCAGGCCTCGAGACGATCCTTGTGCAAGGTGATCGACTTCAGCGCGCCATCCTCCGGCTTCATGCCGTCATTGATCAGGTATCCCATGCCGACATTTTCCATATCGATGTCGAAGGCTAGGTTCTTCAGGAACTGAGCGACATTCGAGCATTCCTGCAGGTAACCCTTGCGCACCTGCGTCGTCACCGTGGCGGCGCCGAAATTCGGGCCGAAGAACTTGTCGCCGCCGGTCAGGTACTTGAAATCGTACATCGTATTCATCGGATGCGGCGCCCAGCCCTGGAAGACGATGAACTGCTTCTCCTTGATCTCGTAGCCGACCTCCGAGAGCATGCCGGCCTCGCTGGATTCGACCACCTGCCAGCCATCGAGCTTGAACTGCGGATCGGCAATGGCATCCATCATCAGCTGGTTGGAGCCGGGTTCGATGCCGTACATCTTCTTCCCGAACTTGTCGGCGAACTTGTGCAGGTCGGAGAGATCCTTGACGCCCGCCTCCCAGACATAAGTCGGCACGGCGAAGGTGTATTTTGCCCCGACCAGATTGACGCGCACATTCTCGATCGAGCCGTCCTTCTTGTAGGGCTCATAGTAGGTGACCATCGCCGGGTCCCAGTAGCCCAGGAACAGGTCGAGGTCCTTGTTCTTCATGCCTTCGTAGATGACGTTGATGCCGAGAACCTCGCTCTGCGGCTCATAGCCGAGCGCCTGCAGCAGGACCTTCGCCACGCCGGTGGTGAAGGCGAGATCGTTCCACCCCGGCTCCGCCATCCGCACCGCCTTGCACTGCTCGGCTTCGGCCGCCCTCGCCCCCTGCGAGGCCAGCATCAGCGCGGCGAGACAGATTCCCCTGGCAAGCATGCGAAACATCTCGTTCTCCTCTTGTCCCTTTGATTTCTATCGATTGACCAATTGGTCATTTTATTGTCCCATTGGTCAATCATTGATCTGAGCGGACGAAAATGTCAACGTGGATTCGCGATGCATGGATCGATCCGGTGAAACTCACGCGTCTCAGCGACATACGCCGCAAGGAGTTGCGGCAGGCGGCCTTCGCGGTGCTGGAGCGCGAAGGCATTGCCGGCGCGACGCTGGAAAAGGTTGCAGTTCAGGCCGGCGCCTCGAAAGGCATCGTGCTGCATTACTTCCGCAACAAGCAGGAACTGTTCGAGCACGCCATGCGCGAGGCCAACGCCGTGCTCTGCCATGCGGTGATCGCGCGGCTTCGGCATGCGCGCACGCCGCTCGAACGCCTGGACGCGGTAATAGAGGGCAATTTCGAGGAACATCTGTTCCTGCCACCACTCTGCCACGCCTGGCTCTCGCTCTGCGCCGAGGTGCCGCGGGACGAGAAGTTGGCGCGCATCCAGCGCGTGATCCACGCGCGCATGCGCTCCAACCTTTTGTCCGGCCTGCGCGGCCTCACATCGGCCGCGGTGGCCGATGAGATCGTGCTCGGCGTCACGGCCCTGATCGACGGACTGTGGCTGAGGCTCGGCCTGCAGCCGGGCAGCGTCTCGCGCGAGCAGGCGATCCGCCAGGTCAAGGACTACATTGCCGGGCGGCTCGCCCTGCGGCGGACTGAAGTCGCGCCGGCCTTGGCCTGACGAAGTTCATACAGCGCGATAGGCATTCGGGTTGAGCGGGTCCATCGTCCGGCGCTGCACTTCCGCATGGCGAAAGCGGGAGCAGCGCAATCCCAACTGCATTGCCGGCCTTGCCACCCACCGCGCCAGCAACGTGGCCGCGTGGACCGGTGGTGGCGTCTTCGCGGTCGATGGCGGCTATACGGTGGGTTGATTCCTGCTCTCTGGGACGCCCCCGCCGCCCCAATCGCCCAGGCCGAGCGCCGCGACGGCCTCCAGAATCCGATCGCGGATCCAGCGATGCGGCGGTTCGTCATCGTGGCGGGCGTGCCAGTACATCCTGACCGCAGGAGAGAAGATCGGCAGCGGCGACTCGTAGAGGGCGAGCGGCAGGGATTTCGCGGCCACCACGGCGAACTGCCTTGGCACCGCCGCCAGATAAAGCCCGCTTGCCACGGCCAGCGCGACAGCCTGGAAGTGCGGCAGGGCAAGCCGAACCTGGCGCGTCCGGCCGATCCTGCCCAGCGCCTCGTCGGTAAAACCCGACATAGAGCCGTCTATGGAGCGCAGGGCGTGCGGCAACTCGCAGAAAAGGTCAATCGGCACCGGATCGCCCTCGGCGATGCCTGCCCGGCCGAGCACGGCATTGTCCCTGGCGGCGATGATGGCGAACGGCGCGTCGAACAAGGGCGCGCTGGAGACCCACTCGGAAACATCCAGCGGGCGTTCCAGAGCGACGTCGATCTGGTCCTCCTGCAGCAGCCTGGAGACATCGCCACGGGCGCTGTCCAGGAAACGGAACGACACGCGGGGTGCCAGGGCCGCGATCCGCGCCGCGAAAGGCGGCATGAGCAGCATCGAGAAGAAGTCCGCGCCCATGAAGGTGAAGGTCCGCTCCAGCGCCGCCGGATCGAAACTCTTCGCCGGCTGGAAGGCGCGCTCGATCTCGCGCAGCGCCGCTCGGACCGGTTCCACCAGGCTTTCGGCGCGCGGGGTCGGCACCATGTCGTTGCCGCGCCGCACGAAGAGCTGGTCGTTGAGGGCATGGCGCAGCCGGTTGAGTGCCGCGCTTACCGCCGGCTGGCTGAGGCCGATCTGCTCGCCGGCCCGTGTGACGCTTCTTTCGCACAGCAGCGCGTCGAGCACCCTGACAAGGTTGAGGTCGAGCGCATTCAAATTCATCGCATCAATTCGCCCCATACGATCATTCGATTTCCCCTGCCCACCTCTCCTCGGTACGTCGCCACCCATGCCGCTCGTCGGTGCAATCAAAGAGGAAAGCGCTCATGACAATGATCAACAGAACCATCGCAGGCAAGGAGCTGTTGTGGTTCAACAACACGCTCGTCGCCATCCAGGTCTCGTCGACCGACGGCGAGGACCGCACCTGCGTCGTCGAGCATCGCATGCCCTACGGCGACTCCCCGCCATTGCACGTTCATCGCCGTGAGGACGAGGTGTTCCACATCCTTGAAGGGCGACTGCGTTTTCAGATCAACAGCCATGAGCGGATGGTCGGCGCCGGCGAGACCATCATCGCGCCGAAAGGCCTGCCGCACACGTTCAGGGTGGAATCCCCGGAGGGTGCGCACACGCTGACCATTACTCGCGGCGCGGATTTCGAAACTATGCTGCGCCAGGCCAGCCGCCCCGCAACATCGCCGGCACTGCCGCCTCAGGTGGCACCGACGCAGGAGATGATCGCCGCGCTGACACGTGCCTGCGCCGAGAACGGGATCGACATAATCGGCCCGCCACTGGGATAAGCAATCCGCGTCGGGAGAGAGATGTCGCCGAAGGCGACAGAGGCGGTAGCCGCGCGTAAAGCGCCGATGCCTCCCGCGACGGGGTGGTGTCGGCGATCTATGCGAGAGGCCTCCTTCGGCCGCTTTGGCGCCATCGCTGCCCTTCAAACGATTTGCATCGTCGTCGCCCGCAATCTCCGCTTGATGCCCCTTGTGCAACGCGATACGCCCTTGCCGAAATCGACAAGGAGATAGCCGTGAGCGCGCAGAAGACCAGAACCGAAACCGACACGTTCGGTCCCATCGAGGTCGCCGCAGACCGATACTGGGGCGCGCAGGCACAGCGTTCGCTCGGCAACTTCAAGATCGGCTGGGAGAAGCAGCCTGCCTCGATCGTGCGCGCGCTCGGCATCGTCAAGCGCGCCGCGGCCGAAGCCAATATGGAGCTCAAGCGTCTCGATCCCGCGATCGGCAAGGTGATCGTCCAGGCGGCGCAGGAAGTGATCGACGGCAAGCTCAACGACCACTTCCCGCTGGTCGTCTGGCAGACGGGCTCCGGCACGCAGTCCAACATGAACGCCAACGAGGTGATCTCCAACCGGGCGATCGAACTGCTCGGCGGCGTGATGGGCTCGAAGAAGCCGGTTCACCCGAACGACCATGTCAACATGAGCCAGTCGTCGAACGACACCTATCCGACGGCCATGCACATCGCCTGCGCGGAGCGCATCGTCCACGACCTGCTGCCGGCGCTGAAGCACCTGCACAAGGCGCTGGTGGCCAAGAGCCAGGCCTTCAACCACATCATCAAGATCGGCCGCACCCACACCCAGGACGCGACGCCGCTGACCCTCGGCCAGGAATTCTCCGGCTACGCCGCGCAGGTGGCCTCGTCGATCAAGCGCATCGAGATGACCCTGCCGGGCCTGCAGGAACTGGCGCAGGGCGGTACCGCCGTCGGCACCGGCCTCAACGCGCCGGTCGGCTTCGCAGAGAAGGTGGCGGACCGCATCGCGTCCATCACCGGCATTGCCTTCGTTACCGCGCCGAACAAGTTCGAGGCGCTTGCGGCGCACGATTCCATGGTGTTCTCGCATGGCGCGATCAACGCTGCGGCGGCGGCGCTGTTCAAGGTCGCCAACGACATCCGCTTCCTGGGTTCGGGCCCGCGGTCGGGCCTCGGCGAACTGTCGCTGCCGGAGAACGAGCCCGGTTCCTCGATTATGCCGGGCAAGGTCAATCCGACCCAGTGCGAGGCGATGACGCAGGTCTGCGTGCAGGTGTTCGGCAACAACGCGGCGCTGACCTTCGCCGGTAGCCAGGGCCATTTCGAGCTCAACGTCTACAATCCGCTGATGGCCTACAATTTCCTGCAATCGGTGCAGTTGCTCGCCGACGCGTCGGTCTCGTTCACCGACAATTGCGTCGTCGGCATCGAGGCGCGTGAAGACAACATCAAGGCCGCGCTCGACCGCTCGCTGATGCTGGTGACGGCGCTTGCCCCCACCATTGGCTACGACAATGCCGCCAAGATCGCCAAGACGGCGCACAAGAACGGCACCACGCTGCGTGAGGAAGCGCTCGCCACCGGGCTTGTCAGCGAAGCCGACTACGACCGGCTGGTACGGCCCGAGGACATGACCCATCCGGGATGACGCTCCGTCAACGGTGTCATCCCCCGGGTGCAGCGACGCAAGGCGCAGCGTAGCCCCAGGGATGGCGCCGCGGCGGCCCCGGCAATCCCGGGGCGGGCGGTCTATTCAACCCGTCAAGTTTCCGCGCACGAGGAGCGAGGTATTTTTTGCGGCGGGCGAATTTGCTGCGGCAACGCATCCGGGCGAGATGAATTTCGCGCCGGTCGCGCGACCACCAGAATATAGACTCTGTGAACAATGTGTCGCCAGATAGGCGGCTTTGGTGAACAGTCTCCATCGGCTATCTGACTGTCCATCAAATCCATTCGGAGAGTCGCCATGTCCATCAACACTTCCCTCGCCGGCACCGGCACCGCCTCGAACGCTTCCGGCGTCGTGCTGGTCGGCCGCATCCTTCTTTCGATCCTTTTCATCCTCTCGGGCTTTGCCAAGCTGACGGCAATCTCGGGCACCGCGCAGTGGTTTGGCAGCATCGGCTTGCCGCTGCCGACGCTCGTCGCGGTCGGCGCCGGCCTGATCGAGCTTCTGGGTGGCCTGGCCATCCTCGTCGGCTTCAAGACCCGCATCGTGGCGGTGGTGCTCGCCGTCTTCACGCTGGCCGCGACCGCGATCGCGCACCTCAATTTCGGCGACCAGATGCAGATGCTGATGCTGCAGAAGAACCTCGGCCTCACCGGCGGCTTCCTGCTGCTGGCGGTGCTCGGCGCCGGCGCCTACTCGATCGACGCCAAGCGCGGCTGATACTTCCTCCCGGACCGACCTGGAAGCGGCGCGGAATTTTCCGCGCCGCTTTTTCGTTGTCACCTCAGCACTGCCGGCCGGTGGGAGTGCTAGAGTGCCCTGCGCGCACAGCGGCGCGGCGTCGGGCCAGCCGTGGCTGACAGGAGGTGACCATGCTTCGCAATGCCCTGCTCCTCATCTCCAGGCTGCTGTTTGCCACCATGTTCGTGCCGTCCGGCCTCCAGGCTCTGTCCAACATAGCCGGCACCGCGAGCTACTTCGCCGGCCTTGGATTGCCGTCGCCGATGCTTGCCGCCTGGGGCACGGGATTGTTCGAACTGATTGCCGGGCTTCTGATCCTTGTCGGCCTTCAGACGCGGATAGCGGCGCTGCTGCTGGCCGCGTTCTGCATCGTCGCCGGCTTCATCGGCCATTACGGCCAGGGCGACGACCCGACGCTTGCCTTCCTGCATTCCCAGATGCTGATGAAGGATATCGCGATATCAGGCGGCTTCCTGGCGCTGGCCATGGCCGGCGCCGGCGCATGGTCGATCGACGGGCGCAATTTCGGCGTCGGAGCCGAGGTGACCTGAGGGCTCGCCACGCCCTTCCTATTTCACAGAAACGCTCGGGCCGCCCTCGACCGCCAGCGCCAAGCGGCGACCAGCGATTCTTGCCAGCTGCGCCAGCCTTCCGGCGGGGCGCTCGCCATAGAGGCCGGCAAGCGAACCGGGGAGCACCAGGGCCAGCATGCCGTCGCCGCGGTTCTCCCATTTCAACCTCGGCATGACGCCGGGCATCGCCGCCGTCAGCAGGTAGACGACACGCATCATCGCCGCCAGAAGGCGGGCGCGTTCGAGGATGCGCGGCGTGGCGAGCGCCTTGATCTCCGGCGCGATCGTCTCGTTGAAGACGCCGTCGTGACGATAGGCGCTGGCCAGCGCCAGATAGGCACGGCCGGGATGATCGACACCGATGAAGGAGGCGTGGGCGATGATGTTGAGCGACTGCTTGCCGCGATATTCGGGATGCGCCCGCCAGCCGATGTCGGCCAGCAGGCAGGCGGCCTGGCGGTAGCGCGCCTCATCCTCGGTCTCGTCGATGCCGAAAGCGGAAAAGGCCTTGCCGGTCCACTCGACCAGTTCGTGCGCGTGGTGGACCGAGCGCGAGCGAAGCAGGGCGAGTTCCTCGGCGGCGGAGATCAGCGGGTCGGATTTCTGCTCGGCCTCGTCGAGCAGCGAATAGAGGAAGCCCTCGCGCACGCCCTGCGCCGACACGACGATCTTGGATGGCTGCATCGCCGTCATGATCTCCTGCAGCACAACGGCGCCGTATGGCAGCAGCGAGCGGCGGTTCTTGGACACGCCTTCGATGCCCCTCACCTTTTCCACCTCGCCTTTCGCCACCTGTCTCAGGAAGGTCTGGGCGCTCTCGGCGGAGATCTCGTAGTGATGCATGACACCGAGCGGGTAGTTGGTCATCTCCATGTGGAGGCGGGCAAGGTTTCGCCATGTGCCGCCGACGGCGTAGAACACCCTGCCCTGGCCGCCCTTCAGCAGCTTTGCCCGCGCCAGTTCCAGGCGCGCTATGCGCTGCGCCTGGATGAGCGAATTCTTCGACATATCCTGCAGCCGCAGGCCGCCGAGCGGAAGCGTGATGCCCTCGCCGATGGCCTCGCCATTGATGTCGATCAGCTCCAGGCTGCCGCCGCCGAGGTCGCCGGCGATGCCGCTGGCGGGATGGAAGCCGGAAATCACGCCGAGCGCCGAATAATGTGCCTCCTGGCGTCCGGAAAGCACCCGGATCTCGGTCTTCAGCACGTCCTCGGCACGACGAATGAAATCGGGGCCGTTGCCCGCCTCGCGGGCGGCGGCAGTCGCCAGGACATAGATATGCTCGGCGCCGGCCTGGTCGGAAAGCGCGCGAAAGCGGCGGAACTCTTCCATCGAGCGCGTCACCGCCTCAGGATCGAGCTTGCCGGTGGAGACGATGCCCCGGCCAAGGCCGGCGAGCATCTTCTCGTTGAACAGCATCGTGGGTGAACGCGCCAGCCCTTCATAGACGACGAGGCGGATCGAGTTCGATCCGATGTCGACGATGGACAGCGGTCGGCGGTCCTGGAGCCGGCCCTGGGACGATGAAATCATCAGCCGGACGCTGCGGCGTTCTTCTTGCGGCGCTTGAACTGCGCGATGCGCTGTGGCGCATGCGATTTAAGCGCGTCGCCCCGTCCGGACAGGCTCGGGTTCGTCATGAAGTATTCCTGCGCGTTGAACGGTTCCTCGCCCTCTTCCAGCACGACGCGCCGGGAGGTCCCGTCAGCCAATACGTCGAAACTTTGCTGGTTGTCCATGATGTTGCCGAGCATGATCTGGCCAAGGACCTGCTCATGCACAGTTGGATTGGTGATCGGCACCAGCGTCTCGACGCGACGGTCGAGATTGCGCGGCATGATGTCGGCCGAGGAAATGTAGACGATCGCCTCGTCCGACGGCAGGCCGTGGCCATTGCCGAAGCAATAGATGCGGCTGTGCTCGAGGAAGCGGCCGACGATCGACTTCACCCTGATGTTTTCCGAAAGACCGGGCACCTGTGGCCGCAGGCAGCATATGCCGCGCACGACGAGATCGATCTCCACCCCAGCCCGGCTGGCGTCGTAGAGGGCGTCGATGACGATCGGGTCGACGAGCGCGTTCATCTTCATCCAGATGCGCGCCGGCCTGCCTTCCAGCGCATGCGCGATCTCATCCGAAATGTGCTTCAGGATGCGGCTGCGCAGCGTGAAGGGCGAGACGGCGAGATGCATCTCCTCCGTCGGCTCGGCATAGCCGGTGATGAAATTGAAGATCTGCGCGACGTCGCGCGCGATCGTCGGATCGGTGGTGAAGAAGGACAGGTCGGTGTAGATGCGGGCGGTGACCGGGTGGTAGTTGCCGGTGCCCAGATGCACGTAGTTGCGCAGCCTGCCATCCTCGCGGCGCACCACCAGCGACATCTTCGCATGCGTCTTCAATTCCAGGAAGCCGAAGACCACCTGAACGCCTGCGCGCTCGAGGTCGCGCGCCCAGCGGATGTTGGCTTCCTCGTCGAAGCGGGCCTTGAGCTCGACCAGCGCCGTCACCGACTTGCCGGCCTCGGCCGCGTCGACGAGCGCGCGCACGATCGGACTGTCGTTCGATGTACGGTAGAGGGTCTGCTTGATCGCCACCACCTCGGGGTCGGCCGCCGCCTGGCGCAGGAACTGCACCACCACGTCGAAGGACTCATAGGGGTGATGGACGACGATGTCCTTCTCGCGGATGGCCGCGAAACAGTCTCCGCCATGCTCGCGGATACGCTCGGGAAAGCGCGGATTGAAGGGCGTGAACTTGAGGTCGTCGCGCGCCACGGAGACGATCTCGGAAATCTGGCTGAGCGCCAGCGGGCCGGTCAGCACGCTGATGCGATTGGAGGCGACGCCGAGCTCACCGGCGACGAAGTCGCGCAGTTCGGCCGGCATCAGCATGTCGAACTCGATGCGGATCACCGAGCCGCGACGGCGCCGCTTCAACGCCGTCTCGAACAGCCGCACGAGATCCTCGGACTCTTCCTCGACCTCGATATCGCTGTCGCGGATGATGCGGAACGTGCCGGAGCCCTTGACCTCGTAGCCCGGGAAAAGCTTGCCGATATAGATGCCGACAGCCTCCTCCAGCGGGATGAAGCGGACATGCTGCTTGCGGTCCGGCAGGCGGGTGAACCGCTTCAGCGCCACCGGCAGGCGCAGCAGCGCGCTCATCTCCTCGCCGTTCTTGCGATGGCGAAGCTGCAGGGCCATCGAGAAGCCGAGGTTCGGGATGAACGGGAAAGGGTGCGCCGGGTCGATCGACAGCGGGGTCAGCACCGGGAAAACCTGTTCCTGGAAGTGCTCTTCCAGCCAGACCTTCTCATCCTTGGTCAGGGCATCGCGGGTTATGCTCTCGATGCCTTCCTTGTTGAGAAGGACCGTCAGCGCTGACAGGCTCTTCTGCTGGTCTTCCTGCAGGCGCTCGACCTCGCGCAGCAACTGTTCGAGCTGCTGCTCGGGGGTGCGGCCGTCCGGGCTCTTGAGCACGATGCCTTCGCGCACCTGGCCGGCAAGGCCCGCGACGCGCACCATGAAGAATTCGTCGAGATTGGCGGCGGAGATCGACAGGAAGCGGACGCGTTCGAGCAACGGGTGATGAGGATTGAGGGACTCCTCGAGAACACGTCGGTTGAATTGCAGCCAGGAAAACTCGCGATTGACGAAGCGGTCCGGATTCCCGCCCTCGGGCCTTGCCACCTCGGCGCCCGTGAATTCGCTCTGTACCGGCTTCAGTTCGTTCATGGTTCCCTGTTCTTCCCCGATCGCCGCCCCGTCCCGCCCGGCCAGACGGGCATCGTTCGGCGGCGAAAACGCTCCTAGAGCGCCGCGCGTCCTTCTGGACGCGCAAAGGACGCTCTAGCCCTTTGATTTGGCGCATGATCCTTTCCGAAAGTCGATTCCAACCTTCGGGGTTATGCGCCAGCCGGTTAACCGGCTCAACTTATCCTCTGACAGGCTTTTACGACAGTTTCATTTCATCGATCTTGCAAAGAGACAGGTTATGATCCAAACGCAAGGCACGGAGCGCGTGCCCTTCCAGCCCATCCGGCTGGGGAAGGACGACGCGCCGATGCGAAGATGGCAGAGCATGCGTTGCGCGTCCATTGGACACGCAAGCTCCAAGGAGACGACGATGGCAGGTGGTTCCATTCCCCATTTCCAGAACGACGCGGGCTATCCGGCGATCGATATCGGCGTCAGGGAATTCATGTGCACCGGGGCCAACCCGCCCTTCGACCATCCGCATGTGTTTCTCGACATGGGCGACGACAATGAGAAGGTCTGCCCCTACTGCTCGACCCTTTACCGCTACGCGCCTTCGCTGAAGGCGACGGAAACGCAGCCCTCGGGGTGTCTCTACATCGACCAGGCCGCCTGATCGTCATCCGGCCATGACGGAGACGCGGTCCCGGCAGGTCATCATCGCCGGGGCAGGCATAGCGGGACTGACCGCGGCGCTGGCTTTCGCCGAGCGCGGCCTCAGTGTGAAAGTGTTCGAGCAGGCGCCGCGTCTCGAAGCGGCCGGCGCCGGCATCCAGCTCTCCCCCAACGCAACACGCATCCTGCGGCAACTCGGCGCGCTCGATCGGCTGGCGGCCAGGGCGATCCGGCCCGAGGCCGTGGTGCTCAAGGACGCCTCGAGCCTGCGTGAACTGGCGCGCGTGCCCATGGGACAGGCCGGCGAGGATCGCTGGCGCGCACCCTATCTGGTCGCCCACCGCGCCGACGTCCAGGCAGCGCTGCTGTCGCGCGTCTCCGAGCAACCGGCGATCTCGCTCGTCACCGGCGCTCGGGTAAGCGGGGTCGCCGTCGATACGTCCGGGGTCACGGCCGCGGTCGAGGCCGAGGGCCGCACTGTCGAGGCGCGCGGAGACCTGCTGGTCGGCGCCGATGGTGTGTGGTCCTCCATACGGGCGCTCCTGGCCAGCCAGGAACCCGGTTTCGCGAACAGTCGGTTCTCAGGCGAACTTGCCTGGCGTTCCACCGTCGCGGCGGACAGCGCGGCCGGACGGATCTTTTCCACGCTCGGCGCCGGCGATTGCGTGACCACGTTCCTGCATTCCGGCTTCCATATGGTGGCCTATCCGGTGAGCGGCGGCGAAGCCTTCAACCTGGTCGCCTTCACGCGGGGCGAGCGCATCGCCGAAGGCTGGTCCGGACATGCCGACCCGGCCATTCTGTCAGGCGCGATGCGCGGCACGGCGCCGGCATTGCTGCGCCTGGCGAAAGAGGCGGGGCCATGGATCGCCTGGCCGATTCACACCGTCGAGCAACGGCAATGGACGACGCCAAGGGGCGTCGCACTGATCGGCGATGCCGCTCACGCCATGACGCCCTTCGCCGCGCAAGGCGCCGTGATGGCGATCGAGGATGCGGCCATGCTCGCCGGCACGGTCGCCGATTTCCCCGGCGATCCGGCGCAGAGCCTCGCCGTGTGGGAGAACCTGCGGCGGCCGCGTATTGCCAAGGTCGCCCGGCGCGGCGCGCTCAACCGTCTCGCCTGGCATGCGACCGGCCCGGTGGCGATCGCCCGCAACCTGTTCCTCGGCGCGCGAGGCTCACGGAAGCTGGCGTCGGATCTCGACTGGCTCTACGGCTGGGAGCAGCCGAAGATCGTCCGGCGCTGATCGGTCTGTCTGACACGGGCGGCGCGCCCGTCTTCAATTGTAGAGACGCATCGAAAGCCCCAAGGAGACCGGCAGCGGGTTCCACCAGCCAGTGCGCAGCCCGGCGGCGCGCAGCGCGGCGGCCGTCCAGGTGTTGCAGCCGACCAGAGCGTTGAACCTGCCATTGGCTTCATAGAAACGGTCGAAGTTGGAATAGCCGGCGCTCTCGATGGCGACCGGGCCGTTGGCCCCGTGCTGAAAGCTGGCCTCGATATAATCGAGCAGCGCGGCGAAATCGGTCTCCGTGACATCGAAGCCGGCAATGTCCGGATGCGGCTCGGCAATGGCACCCGCTACATCGACATGCATGACGGCGGCGTCGAGGGTGAGCGCCTTGATGACGGGCTCGGCCTTCAATTGCGACCAGGTCGGCGTCTCCAGATAGAAGGCGCGGCCGCCCCAGCCGAAGACGATATAGCGCACTTGCGGGTTCTCGGTGGGAATGCCGGCATCGGCGAGGAAGTGAAAGCGTTGCCGCACACGGTCGTCGACCGGGATTGCGATATCGGTGTGAATGGGGTTCTTCAGAACGAGGATATGCCGCGTCCCCTGCCCCGCCATCGCCGCCGGCCACAACGGGCGCGGCACCAACGCGCCCAGCACCACGGCGACAGCCACGGTGGCCAATACGGTAACCAGAAACCGCCAGACCCTCATGAGAAAAACCTGATCCTCAAGGCGACCCGGCATCCCACCGAAACACCAGAGCACCTCAGATGTTGGCTCTTTCGGAACTCCGGACGGGAAACCCGCTTCGCACTGTTCCTTAAACTGTTCAGCAATTCGCTCCTCGTAGGACGAATCGGCCGGCGGATGCCACCCCTTGTCTGCCGGTGGAAACCGCCGGCGGTCAATTCTGCCTGACGATCCCCGGCTTCTCATATCGCCGTGGAAGCGACTCCGGTCGTATGTCCGGGCCAATATCAGTCACCGGAGCCGCGCCGGGATCGGGCATCAATATCTCAGGGCCGGCCTTGCGGCGCCAGAACCATCTCAAATGGCCGAACCTGCTGAGATAGATGTAGATGACCGGCGTGGTGTAGAGGGTCAGGAACTGCGACAACAGCAGGCCACCAACGATGGCGATGCCGAGGGGCCGGCGCAGCTCCGAGCCGGCGCCGGTGCCCAGTGCCAAAGGCAGGCCACCGAGCAATGCCGCCATCGTCGTCATCATGATGGGCCGGAACCGCAGGATGCAGGCCTGGTAGATGGCCTCTTCCGCCGGCAATTGCCTGCGCCGCTCGCCGTCCAGCGCGAAGTCGATCATCATGATCGCGTTCTTCTTGACGATGCCGACGAGCAGGATGACGCCGATCAGCGCGATCAGCGAAAAGTCGTACCCCAGCGCCATCAGCGCCAGGAACGCACCGACTCCAGCCGACGGCAGCGTCGACAGGATCGTCAAAGGATGCACGAAGCTCTCATAGAGCATGCCGAGCACGATGTAGACGGCGACAATCGCGGCCAGGATCAGATATGGCTGCGTGGCGAGCGAGGACTGGAAGACCTTCGCCGATCCCTGATAGCGCGCGGTCAGCGCCGCAGGCTTGATCACCGATTGCTCGAGCCGTTGGATCGCCGAGATCGCATCGCCGAGGGAATGTCCGGGCGCCAAGTTGAACGACAGCGTTACGGCCGGAAACTGGTCCTGATGGTTGATGGTCAGCGGCGACACCGACGTCTCGTAATGTGTCAGCGCCGAAAGCGGCACCATCTGCCCGCTGGTCGCGGAGCGCACGAACAGGCGGGCAAGCGCCGATGCGTCCTCCTGGAAGCGCGGTTCGAGCTCCAGAACGACGTGATGCTGGTCGAGCTGAGTGAAGATCGTCGCCACCTGACGCTGACCGAAAGCATCGTAGAGCGTGTCGTCGATGGCCTGCGGCGTGATGCCGAGCTGGCCGATCAGGTCGCGGTCGATCTTCAGCGTCATTCTCGGCGCGCTCGACTGCAGGTCGCCGGTCACATCCTGCAGTTCGGGCAATGTCTGCAGCTTGGCCAGCATGATCGGCGCCCATTTGAACAGTTCGTTCACGTCCGGATCCTGTAGCGTGTACTGATACTGAGTCTTGCTGACCCGCGCGCCGATCTGCACGTCCTGGCGCGCCTGGCCGAACAGCGCGATACCCTCGACCTTCGCCGCCGCCTTGCGCAGGCGGTTGATGACCTGCGTCGCCGTCGCATGCCTCTGGCTCAGCGGCTTGAGGTCGATCATCAGCCGACCACTGTTGACGGTCGGATTGGCGCCGACCCAGTAGTAGACGGTCTGCACGTCCGGATCGGCCTCAATGACCTTGGCCAATTCCTGCTGGCGCCGGACCATGGCGTCGTAGGAAATATCCTGCGCCGCCTCCGAGCTGCCCGAGATGGTGCCGTTGTCCTGTTGCGGGAAAAATCCCTTCGGGATGACCTGGTAGAGATAGACCGTTGCGCCGAGCGTCGCCGCCATGAACAGGAGCATGACCGGCTTGTGGCGCAGCACCCAGCGCAGGCCGACGTCATAGACGTGGAGCATCCCGGCGAAGGTTGATTCCAGGGCGCGCGAAAAGACGTTCTCGCGAACGTTGCGGTCGATCGGCTTCAACAGCCAGCCGCACATCATCGGCGTCAACGTCAGCGAGATCACGCCAGACATCATGATGGCGATGCTGACCGCGACGGCGAACTCCCGGAACAGTCGGCCGATCAAGCCGCCCATCAACAGGAGCGGAATGAAGACGGCAACCAGCGAGGCGGTCATCGATATGATCGTGAATCCGATCTCGCGCGACCCGCTCAGAGCCGCCTCGATCGGCGTGTCGCCGTTCTCGATATGGCGGATGATGTTCTCCACCATCACGATGGCGTCATCGATGATGAAGCCGACGGCAATGGTGAGCGCCATCAGCGACACGTTGTCGATCGTATAGCCGAGCAGGTACATCGCCGCGCAGGTGCACAGCAGAGACACCGGAATCGTCACACTCGGAATGAGCGTGGCGCGCACGTGTCGCAAGAACAGGAAAATCACCAGGACGACGAGGCCGACGCTGATCGCCATGGTGAACTGAACTTCGGCCACCGAGGACCGGATGGTCTGTGTGCGGTCGCCCAGAACCTGCATCTTGATGGAGGGCGGCAAGGTGCGCTGCAGGTCCGGCAGCAGATCTTTCACGCGCTGCACCGTCTCGTTGATGTTGTAGCCAGGCTGCTTGTGAACATCGATAATGACAGCCCGCTGGCCGTCGAGCCAGGCTGCCTGCCTGATGTCCTCGACGCCGTCGATGGCGCCGCCGATGTCGCTGACGCGGACCGGCGCGCCACCGCGATAGGCGATGATCACCGCGTTGAACGCGGCCGCGTCGGAAAGCTGGTCCGTGGCGGCAAGGGTCAGTGATTGCCGGGGACCGTCCAACGTGCCCTTTGGCGCGTTGACGCTCGCGCTCGAAATAGCGGAGCGGATGTCCTCCAGGCTCAGTCCCAGCGCCGCCACGGCCGTCGGGTTGACCTGGATGCGGACAGCCGACTTCTGCTCGCCATGGAAATCGACCAGCCCGACGCCGACGACGCGCGACAGCTGCAGCGCGACATAATTCTCGACATAGTCGTTGACCTTGTCGATCGGCAGGTCGGCCGAGGTGACGGCAATCGACATCAACTGCGCGTCGGCGGGGTTGGCCTTCTCGTAGGTCGGCGGGCTGGGAAGATCCTTCGGAAGGTCGCCGGCGGCGGCGCTGATGGCGGTCTGCACATCCTGCGCGGCACCGTCGAGCGTGCGGTCGAGGTCGAACTCGACCTGGATGGAGGTGCGTCCGAGCGAGCTGCTGGAACTGATCGAGGTGACGCCCGAGATCAGCGCGAGCTGCCTTTCGAGAGGTGCCGCGACTGTCGTCGCCATGGTTTCGGCGTTCGACCCAGGCAGGCTGGCCGATACCTGAATGGTCGGGATCTCGACCTGCGGCACGCCGGCGATCGGCAGCAGGAAATAAGCCACCAGGCCGACCAGCGTGACACCGATGGCCAGAAGCGTGGTGGCGATCGGGCGGACGATGAAGGGCGCCGAAATATTCATGCGCTATTTCGCGGCCGGAGCCGTGCTCACCTCGACCAGGTCACCGTCCTGAATGCGGTATTGACCGTCGGTGACGACGGTTTCACCAGGCTGGACGCCTTCCCCGATGACGGCGAGTTCAGCGTCCGAATAGCTGACCGCGACCGGCCGCTTGACTATATGCCTGTCCTTGTCGACGACAAATGCATAGGTTCCTTCAGGGCCGCGCACCACTGCCGTGACCGGAACCGTGACCACGCCGCGCTGCAACTCGACCTGGACACGGACATTGACGAACTGCCCCGGCCAGAGCCGATCATCAGCGTTGTCGAAGACGGCGCGTATCCTGATCGTCGAGGTCGTGCTGTTGATCTGGTTGTCCACCACGCTCAAATGCCCGGAGGCCAGTCGCTGGCCGGTGTTGTCCTCGGCGACCACGGGAGCATTGCCGGCCTTCATGATGGCCTGGATGCGGGCAAGATCGACCGACGGCAGCGAGAAATCGACGGCGACGGGATGGATCTGGTTGATCCGCACGATCCCAGCGGTATCGCTGGCATGGACGATATTTCCAGCGTCGACCATGTGAATTCCGGCTCTGCCGTCCAGCGGAGAGCGTATCTGTGTGAACCCGACCTGGATCTGCGCGATGTCGATCGCCGCCTGGTCGACCTTGTCGGCCGCTTCGAGCTGCGCCACGGTCGCCTTGGCGGTATCCAGCACCTGCGTCGAGCCGACGCCCTTGGCCGTCAGGGTTTGCGCGCGGGCCAGATCGAGCCTGGCATTCTGCAGCGCGACGTCGTCCTTCGTTTTCGTGGCCTCGGCCTGCGCAAGGGCTGCCCGCGAGGGCTGCGGGTCGATTTCGGCCAGAAGGTCGCCGGCGTGAACATCCTGGCCATCGGCGAAGTCGAGCTTGATCAGCGTGCCGTCGATCCGGCTGGTAACGGTCACGCTGTGCAGTGGCGCGACGGAACCGAGGCCGATGAGCGAAACCGGCACGTCGGCCCGGCGCGCCACATTCGCGATCACAGGAATGGCATCGTTCGCGGCGAATGCCGCAACGACTGTCGAGAGCACCGCCAGGCCAAGCAGGCCTGAGGCGCCCCCAAGGATCAGCATCGATCTGCGCTGGAGAGCCTTCATGCCTCCAGTCTCACGAGCGTCCGGTTCTGCGTCAACGCACGATCGGCTTACTGATTTGTAAGGTTTTTGTCCTGCCAGCCAGTTGAAAGGTTGATGAAAGGTTGATGTCCTAGACATCGAAATGCGTCCCCGCAAATGTCGCAAAAGCGATGGGAGAAGAGAGGGACGCGGGAAACGAACACAGGGAAGAGGCCATGTCGCTCGCGCGAATACTGTTCGATTCAGCCGCAACAACCGCACTCGTCGCCACCATGGCCTTGTCAGCGCCGTCGGCGCATGCCGCCGACAAGATCTCGATCATGGTGGGCGGCTACGAAAAGCAGATCTACCTGCCCGCCAAGCTTGCCGAGGCGCTCGGCTACTTCAAGGATGAGGGCCTCGACGTCGAGCTGCTCAACGAGCCGGCCGGCGTCGATGCCGAGAACGAGATGCTGGCGGGCGCCGTGCAGGGCGTGGTCGGCTTCTACGACCACTGCATCGACCTGCAGGCCAAGGGCAAGTTCGTCGAATCCGTCGTCCAGTTCAGCCAGGCGCCGGGCGAAGTCGAGCTCGTCTCGTCCAAGCATCCCGAAATCAAATCGCCCGCCGACTTCAAGGGCATGAGCCTCGGCGTCACCGGCCTCGGTTCGTCCACGAACTTCCTGACGCAATACCTGGCCGTCAAGAATGGCCTGAAGCTCGGCGAGTTCACCTCCGTCCCGGTCGGCGCCGGCAACACCTTCATCGCCGCCATGCAGCAAGACAAGATCCAGGCCGGCATGACGACGGAGCCGACCATCACCCGCCTGCTCAAGACCGGCGAGGCCAAGGTCCTGATCGACATGCGCACGATGAAAGGCACCAAGGCGGCCCTTGGCGGCACCTACCCCGCCGCCTCGCTCTACATGCAGACTGACTGGGTCGAGGCGCACAAGGACACCGCGCAGAAGCTTGCCAACGCCTTCGTCAAGACGCTGAAGTTCATCAACACGCATAGCGGTGCCGAGATCGCCGACAAGATGCCGAAGGACTACTATGTCGGCGACAAGGACGGCTATGTGAAGGCGCTCGATGCCGGCAAGGCGATGTTCACCGCCGACGGCGTGATGCCGGAAGGCGGCCCCGAGACGGTGCTGACCGTGCTGTCGGCCTTCTCGAAGGATCTGCAGGGCAAGCAGATCGACCTTTCCAAGACCTACACTTCGGAATTCGTGAAGAACGCGAAATAGCAAACAATGCCGGACGCGAGGCCTCGGCCTCGCGCCTTGCATTCATCCAGGTTTTGCGTCCGGCGATCACCCGCGCGGCGATCGCCGGCTGATGGAGTTTGACACCATGGCTGCGGACAAGACCGCTCCCGCGATTGAGCTGATCAATGTCAGCCGTCGCTTTCTCTCGCCCACCGGCAAATCGCTGACGGCGCTCCGCGATTTCACCATGACGGTCGAACGCGGCGAATTCGTCGCCGTCGTCGGCCCGACCGGCTGCGGCAAGTCGACGACGCTCAACCTCGTCACCGGGCTTGCCAGCCCAAGCGCCGGCGAGGTCCGCGTCATGGGTGCCCCGGTCAAGGGCATCGACCCACGCATCGGCTTCGTGTTCCAGACCGACGCGCTGTTTCCGTGGCGCACGGTGATCGAGAACGTCATGGCAGGGCCGCTGTTCCGCGGCAAGCCGAAGGCGCAGGCGCAGGCATCGGCGCGCGACTGGCTGGCGCGCGTCGGCCTGGCGCGCTTCGAGCAGCACTATCCGCACCAGCTTTCCGGCGGCATGCGCAAGCGCGTGGCGCTGGCCCAGACCTTCATCAACGGCCCTGAGATCCTGTTGATGGACGAGCCGTTCTCCGCGCTCGACGTGCAGACCCGCGTGCTCATGCATGAAGAACTGCTGCGGCTGTGGTCCGACGCCAAGGCGTCCGTGGTCTTCGTCACGCATGATCTCGAAGAGGCGATCGCGCTGGCCGACAAGGTCTATGTGCTGACCGCGGGCCCGGCGACGGTGAAGTCGGTCTACACGATCGACCTGCCCCGCCCGCGCGTCGTCGCGGACATCCGCTACGAGCAGAGCTTCATCGACTATTCGCGCACCATCTGGGCCGACCTCAAGGAAGAGGTCGAGACCAGCTATGCGCGGGCCGCAGCGTAAGGGAGGAAGCCATGGCCGACGCAGCGATCAACATACCGACCGGAACCTTCCGACCGGGAACATCCGACGCCGAGATCGAAGCCGCCGCCGCCAAGGCCGCCGCGCATCGGCGCCATACCGTTACCTTCTGGCAGCTTGCCATCCTGATCGGCTTTCTTGGCCTCTGGGAACTCGCCGGCCGGATGGCGTGGATCGATCCCTTCTTCTACGCCATGCCGAGCACCATCGCCGGCCGGCTCTACGAGTGGATCACGGAAGGCACCTCGGAGGGTCCGCTCTGGTACCACCTCTACGTCACCATGGAGGAAGCGGTGCTGGGCTTCGTCACCGGCTCGGTGGCGGGTATCATCATCGGCGTCGCGCTCGGCCGCAACCGGATGGCGGCCGACATCTTCTCGATCTACATCAAGGTGATCAATTCGATCCCGCGCGTCGTGCTGGCGCCGATCTTCATCATGATCCTCGGCCTCGGCCTTGGCTCCAAGGTGGCGCTCGCCTTCGTCATGGTGTTCTTCGTCGTCTTCCACAACGCGTTCCAGGGTGTAAGAGAGGCAGACCGCGCCATGATCGCCAATGCCCGCATCCTCGGCGCATCGGACTGGCAGTTGACGCGCTCGGTGATCGTGCCTTCGGCGATGAGCTGGATCTTCGCCAGCCTGCATGTCAGTTTCGGCTTCGCCATCATCGGCGCGATCGTCGGCGAGTTCGTCGGCTCGCGCTACGGCATCGGCCTTCTGATCAACATCGCCAAGGGTTCGTTCGATGCGGCCGGCATGTATGCGGCGATCGTCATCGTCATGGTCGTGGCGCTGGTCGCGGAATATCTGATGACGCTGGTGGAGGACCGGTTGGCGAAGTGGCGGCCCCAGCCTCTGCACGAGACGCAGTGAGCGACATCACCCCTGCCGGTACGCCGGCAGTTTGACCCATGCAGTCAATCCGGGCGGAGGCTGCCGCCCGGAAAGCCCCACCTCCCCGTCATGCGACGAGACGATCTCCCGCACGATGGCAAGCCCGAGGCCGGTGCCGTCGCCACCCGCCTCGGCGCTTCGATAGAAACGCTCGAAAACTTTCTCCCGATCGACTTCAGCAATGCCAGGTCCGGTGTCCTCCACCTGAAGCAGGATCGCTTCGCCCTCGCGACTGATCCTGGCGGTGACCGAGCCGCGCCTGGGCGTATAGCGCAGGGCATTGTCGACCAGGTTGACGACCAGTTCGCGCAGCAAGGTGGGATGGCCCCAGACCACGAACTCCCCCTCGCCGGCCTCGAAGCCGAGGTCGATATCACGCGATAGCGCGGACTGCGTAAGTCCCTCGAGGGCGTCCCGGGCAACAGCCTGGAAGTCGACAGCCGATTTCATCAGCGAGGAGCTGCCCTGCTCGGCACGGGCAAGCGACAGGAGCTGGTTCGACAGCCGCGCCATGCCGTCGACGGACTTGTCGGCGGCGGCCAACGCCTCCTCCTTGGCGGCCGTGCCGGGCTCACGCATGCCGACGCCGACCTGCGTCTTCAACAGCGCCAATGGCGTGCGCAGTTGATGCGCCGCGTTGGCGACGAACCGCCTCTGCGCGGCCATCTGGCGCTGGATGCGCGCGAAGGCTTCGTTGAGCGCCTCGACCAGCGGCCGCAGTTCGCTCTGCACCGAGTTGACCGCGAAGGGCTTCAACTCTGTCGGATCGCGTTCGATGACGTCGTCGCGTAATTTCAGGATCGGCGCCAGACCGCGGCGCAGCCCGAAGACGCCGAGCAGACCGGCGGCCGCCACGAGCAGAACCTGGTCGCGCAACGCCTTGAGCCATAGGCCGGTCATCAACTGATCATGCGCGTTGAGGGTCTGGCCGACGGCAACGACGGCCCGCCCGGGATTCCTTGCGCTGATGATCGGCTGGGCGATCGCGACCGCGCGCACCGGCTGGTCGCGAAACATCGTCTGGAAAAAGGTCGGTTCGAGACCGGCAGGCTGTCCGGGCGGCACGACAATATCGGGATGGCCCGCGATGATCAGGCCGCTCGGCGCCGTCACGCGGTAGAAGACCCGGTCGGGCGGGTCCGAAGCGAACATTTCGAGCGCCGCCGGTGGAATCGTCGCTTCCAGCACACCATCGTTTTCCTGGATATCCTCGGCGATGACGCGGGCCGAGGCAAGCAGCGTGCGGTCGGTGATCAGATCGGCGGTTTCGACCGCGCTTTCGTATGTTGTCCATACGTTGAAGCAGACAACAGCCGTGAGCGGCACGAGCAACCATCCCAGCAGTTCGCGCTGCAGGCTTCTAGTGGCCATCGTCGATCTTGAGCGCGTAGCCGAGGCCGCGCAGCGTGGTTATCGCCATGCCGCTGCCTTCGAGCTTCTTCCTGACGCGGTGGATGCAGATCTCCAGCGCATTCGGGTTCGTCTCGTCGTCGAAGCCGAAGATATTTTCGGCAAGCACGGTCTTCTGCACCGGCCGCCCGGCCCGCAGGATCAGTGTCTCCAGCACCGCATGCTCGCGCGCGGTCAGGTGGAGCGGCGCTTCGCTAAGCGTGAAGGTTCGCGCCTGAGTGTCGAAGGCGAGATTGCCGAAGCGCACCGAAGGGTCGAAGCTGCCCCGGCCGCGCCTGAGCTGCGCGCGCACGCGCGCCTCGAACTCATCGACGTTGAAGGGTTTCACCAGATAGTCGTCGGCGCCGCTGTCCAGTCCGCGCACACGGCTCGATACGGCATCATTGGCGGTGAGGATGATGACAGGCGTGGTGCTGCCGCGGGCACGCAGCCGGCGCAGCACTTCGATGCCGTCGAGATGCGGCAGCGCGAGGTCCAGGATCACCAGCGCATAGTCCTGGCTGGCAAGCGCGACGTCGGCATCGTCGCCGCGATAGACGCAGTCGATGACGTAGTTGTCGCGCCGAAGCAGGCGCGCCACCCAGGTCGACAATTCGCGATTGTCCTCGGCAAGCAGGATGCGCATCCGTCCTATCGCCTGTAGCGCAGGTGTCAGTCCCGCCGCGCAAGCGTCGGGCAGGCTTCGATAATGCGCATGATCGCCGCCGGAAAGCGATGCCGTTTTTCCGAACCGAGGCCGCGACCAACAAAAAGCCCGGCCGCGAAACGGCCGGGCTTTGCAGGAAACGAAGTCGAGCGTTCTAGTGCAGGATCTGCGACAGGAACAGCTTGGTGCGCTCGTGACGCGGATGGTCGAAAAACTCGGCCGGCGTGTTCTGCTCGACGATCTGGCCCTGGTCCATGAAGATCACCCGGTTGGCGACCTTGCGCGCGAAGCCCATCTCGTGGGTGACGCACAGCATGGTCATGCCTTCCTCGGCGAGGCCAACCATCGTCTCGAGCACTTCCTTGATCATTTCCGGATCGAGTGCCGAAGTCGGCTCGTCGAACAGCATGATGCGCGGGTTCATGCAGAGCGAGCGGGCGATCGCCACGCGCTGCTGCTGCCCGCCGGAGAGCTGCCCGGGATATTTGTTGGCCTGTTCCGGGATCTTGACGCGCTTGAGGAAGTGCATGGCGATCTCTTCCGCCTGCTTCTTCGGCATCTTGCGCACCCAGATCGGCGCCAGCGTGCAGTTCTCCAGGATGGTCAGATGCGGGAACAGATTGAAGTGCTGGAACACCATGCCGACTTCGCGACGAACCTCGTCGATCTTCTTCAGATCGTTGGTCAGTTCCTTGCCGTCGACGATGATCTTGCCCTTCTGGTGCTCTTCCAGCCGGTTGATGCAGCGGATCATCGTCGATTTGCCGGAGCCGGACGGGCCGCAGATGACGATCCGTTCGCCGCGCATCACCTTGAGGTTGATGTCCTTCAGCACATGGAACTCGCCATACCATTTGTGCATGCCGACAATGTCGATGGCGACATCGGTGGTGGATATGTGCATCTTGGCGGCATTGACCTTCAGGTCTTCTGCGCTGACTGCATTTTCGGTGGCCATTCGGGTTCCCTTTGTCTTGGCTCTTGATCGTTGAATGCGGCTTCGAGGCTACTTGCGGTAGCTGGTATCGAGTCGGCGTTCGGTGAACATTGAATAGCGCGACATGCCGAAGCAGAACAGCCAGAACACGAAGGCGGCGAAGACGAGGCCGCTTTTAGCGGTCTGCGGCGTCGCCCAATTCGCGTCGGCGAAATTCTGCTTCACGACGCCGAGCAGGTCGAACATCGAGATGATGAGCACCAGGCTGGTGTCCTTGAACATGCCTATGAAGGTGTTGACGATACCGGGAATGACCAGCTTCAGTGCCTGCGGCAGCACGATCAGCCCCATTTTCTGCCAATAACCGAGCCCGAGCGAGTCAGCGCCCTCATATTGTCCCTTCGGGATCGCCTGCAGGCCGCCGCGTACCACCTCGGCCATATAGGCCGCGGCGAACAGCGACACGCCGATCAGCGCCCGCAGGAACTTGTCGAAGCTGACGCCCGCCGGCAGGAACAGCGGCAGCATGACGCTGACGAAGAACAGCACGGTGATCAGCGGAATGCCGCGTACCGTCTCGATGAAGATGACGCACAACATCTTCACGATCGGCATTTTGGAGCGCCGGCCCATCGCCAGTACGGTGCCGAGCGGCAGCGAAACCGCGATGCCGACGAAGGAGAGGCTGAGCGTCACCAGCAAACCACCCCAACGTGCCGTCTCGACATGCTGCAGACCGAAGACGCCGCCGACCAGCAGGAAGAAGGCGACGACCGGCAGGACCAGGAAAAGCAGGATCGCGTTCAGGCCCTTGCGCGGCACGCGCGGGATCAGCATTGGCACGAGGACAGCGACAAAGAGGATCGCCACCAGGATCGGCCGCCAACGCTCCTCGATCGGATAGGTGCCGAACATGAACTGTCCGAACTTGGCATTGACGAAGGCCCAGCAGGCGCCGGTCCAGCCGTCGGGCTGTATGCCGCCCTGCGCAACGGTGGCGCAGACCGAGCGGTCGGGCCCGGTCCACTGCGCGTTGATGAAGGCCCAGTTGATGGCCTGCGGCAGGATCCAGGCGACGATAACGATACCCAGAATGGTAAGGATGGTGTCACTCGGCGTGGCGATCAGGTTCTTGCGCACCCAGGCATAGAGGCCACGCTCGCCGGCCGGGGCCGGTTGCGCCAGCGCCATCTCGGTGCGCACCCAGGACATGTCGTGTTCCTGCATCGCCCTACCTCTCCACCAAAGCCATTCTGGCATTGACGATGTTCATGACGAAGGACGTCACGAGGCTCAGCACCAGATAGGCGATCATCATGATGAAAACGCCCTCGACCGCTTGCCCGGTCTGGTTCAGCACCGTACCCGCGGTGGCGGTGAGGTCGGGATAGCCGATGGCGATCGCCAGCGACGAGTTCTTGGTCAGGTTGAGATACTGGCTGGTCAGCGGCGGGATGACGATGCGCATCGCTTGCGGGATCACCACCAGACGCAGGATCGGTCCGGAACGCAAGCCAAGCGCACCGGCGGCCTCGCTCTGGCCCTTGCTGACGCCCTTGATGCCGGCGCGCACGATCTCGGCGATGAACGCGGCCGTATAGCAGGAAAGCGCCATGTAGAGTGACAGGAACTCCGGCTTGATCTGGAAGCCGCCGGTCAGGTTGAAGGTCGACTGCTTCGGGAAATCGAAGGTCAGCGGCATGCCGCTGAGCAGGAAGGCAAGCAGCGGCAGGCCGACGATCAGCGCGACCGACGTCCAGAACACCGGAAACCGCTGGCCACTTACCATCTGACGCTGGCGCGCCCGATACGCCACGAACCATGCCATGGCGATGGCGAGGACCAGCGCCACCAGGATCAGCCAATTCCCCTCGCCCCAGACAGTGCGCGGGAAATAGAAGCCCCGCTGGTTCAGGAACGAGCCGAAGGGCAGATGGATGCTCTCGCGCGGCGGCGGCAGCACGGCCAGCACGCCGGAGTACCAGAAGAAGATGACCAGCAACGGCGGTATGTTGCGGAATATCTCGACATAGACCGTGCAGATCTTGCGGATCAGCCAGTTCTGCGACAGCCGGCCGATGCCGACAACGAAGCCGATGATCGTGGCGGTGATGACGCCCGCGACGGCAACGATGATGGTGTTGAGCAAGCCGACGACGAGCGCGCGGCCGTAGGTCGAGTCCGACGTGTAGGCGATCGGCGTGTCGGAAATGTCAAATCCGGCCCTGCTCCCGAGGAACTGGAAACCCGAGGCGATGTGCAGCCGCCGGAGATTGTCGATGACGTTGTTGACGATCCAGTAGAGCGAGCCAACCAGAAGCAGCACGACCAGCACCTGGAAGAAGAGGCTGCGTACTCTCGGATCATTGATGAAGGAGCCGCGACTCGGCTCCCCGCGAAGGATTTCCTGCGAAGCCATGGACCATCCCCTGAAAAGAGAAACCGGGAGGCCATTCCGCCTCCCGGATCGCATTTCGATCAGCGGACAGGCATACCGTATTGCAGACCGCCCTTCGTCCACAGCGCGTTGATGCCGCGCGCGATCTTGAGCGGGCTGCCGGCGCCGACATTGCGCTCGAATATTTCACCGTAGTTGCCGACAGCCTTGACGATGTTCACGACCCAGTCGTTGGAGAGGCCCAGATCGGCGCCATACTTGCCGTCCGGTTCGGTCCCCAGCAGACGCTGGATGTTCGGGTCGTTCGAGGTCTTCATCTCATCGACATTGGCCTGCGTGATGCCGGCCTCCTCGGCGTTGAGCAGCGCGAAATACGTCCAGCGCACGATATGCGCCCACTGGTCGTCGCCCTGGCGTACGGCCGGACCAAGCGGTTCCTTCGAGATGATCTCGGGCAACACCACATGATCAGCCGGAGAGGCCAGGGTCAGGCGGATGCCATAAAGGCCGGACTGGTCTGTGGTGTAAACGTCGCAGCGGCCGGAATCATAGGCGGCATTCACCTCTTCCAGCTTTTCGAAGACGACGGGGTTGTACTCCATCTTGTTCTTCTTGAAGTAGTCGGCGAGGTTGAGCTCGGTCGTCGTGCCGCTCTGCACGCAGACGGCAGCGCCCGAGAGCTGCAGCGCGGAATTCACTCCCGGGAGCTTCTTGGCGTTGATCATGAAGCCCTGGCCGTCATAGTAGGTCACGCCGGCGAAATTCAGGCCCAGCGCGCTGTCGCGGTTGCTCGTCCAGGTGGTGTTGCGCGAGAGAAGATCGATTTCGCCCGACTGCAGCGCGGTGAAACGTTCCTTTGCGCTGAGGGGCGTGAACTTGACCTTGGTGGCGTCGCCGAAGACGGCGGCCGCGACGGCGCGGCAGAAGTCTGCATCGAGACCCTTCCAGTCGCCCTTGTCGTCCGGCGCCGAGAAGCCCGCCAGGCCGGTCGAAACGCCGCACTGGATGAAGCCCTTCTGCTTCACGGTATCCAGCGTGCCGGCCGAAGCCGCCGACGCCATGAATCCGAGCGCGGTGGCGCCAAGAATGCCGATTGCAATATGTTTCATGACCCACAGACCCTTTTCTGTTCTTCAGGCAAACCCTGATTTTTTTCCCGCGTGAACGCAGCGTCCATTTCCGCCCATTTCCGGAACGCGCATCCCTGCGGACGCGCCCGCCTCCCATTCACGCAGAGCATCGAAGGCGATTATTCCCGTGAGGTCAAGGAAAATGACCGGAACGGCGGGAGTTTGGAAAACGCTACCCGCAAACGATCCGGCCAAGGGCAAACCCAGTCGCTGGCAAGACAAATCGCCATCCAAGCCGGCAAACCCTGGAGATATCGGCCCGCATTCAGAAAGCGCCGGCAAGCAGCCAGACGCCGGCGACCGCCATGAGCGTGCCCGAGATGCGCGAGATCCATTGTCCGGCCGGAACGACCTTCTCGAGCAGGACGAGGAAGGCGATGGCGGCGATCCAGAGAATGTTCATGACGCCGCCGACGAAAAGCAGCGCCATGAGGACCCAGCAGCAGCCGAGGCAGTAGGCGCCGTGGGCGATTCCGAGCCGCAACGCCCCGAGCGGCGAGGAGCGGAAGCCGCCGTGACTTGCCAGGAAGGCGATCGGCGCCTGGCACTGGCGCAGGCAGACGCCTTTCATCGGCGTCCATTGATAGAGGCCGGCAGCGATCAGGATAGCGCCGCCGAGGACCGCGCTGCTTGCAACCATGGCAGGGTTCAGCAAGGCGAGCCTGGTCAGCAACCACTGCGCGATCGTGGCCAGGATGCTGAAGCCCGCCCACACGGCGAGGTAGCCGGCAAGGAACCAGGCTGTCGAAGCGATCGGATGGCCATTCTCGTCGGCCTTGCGGCCGACGCCGGCATAGAGCAGCAGCATCGGTGCCACCGATGGTGTCATCATGCCGATCATCATCACGGTCCACATGGCGAAGGTGAAGGTGAAGTCGGCCGTCGTCCATGCCTGGAAGCCCGGCGCCATCGCGGCGCCCATATCCATGCCCGACGCCTTCATGCCGGACATGTCCATGCCCGCCATGTCCGTTCCCGCCATGTCGGCCGCCCCCTGGGGCGCCGGCATCCCCATCCGGCCGGCAAGCCAAATCACATAGGCCCAGGCGAGCACGGCAATGACGGCGAGCGAGACGGCGACCACCACGCGGTCGCGTCGCAGGACCGTTTCCAGCCGGGTGGCGCCCATCGCGTCAGTGCACGACGCCGCTTTGCGTCAGATGCAGCCTGGCGAAATGGCTGTGCGAATCCGCGAGCTCGAACTTGATCGGACCGATTGCGCGGGTCCAGCCGCGCCCCATCTCGGCGATGGAATATTCGAAACCGCGCGGCAGATCGATGCGGGCCCTGTGTTGGGCACCGGTGACTGGGTTCTTGATCGGCTCGCCATGGCCATCGGTCACCCCCCTGACATGCAACCGGCCGGTGCGCGCGTCGACGTCGACGGTGAAATCGATCGGAGCGAAGATTGGTTCGTGGAACGTCTCCAGCGTCGTCGAGAAGACCTGGAATATTGTCGCGCCGGGCTCGGTGTCCTGACCGCTCAGGATGCGAAGCAGCGCCCCGCGCTGGGCTTCGGTCGCCTTCTCGTCGATGACCACGGCGGCCTCGCCCTTGCCTTCGTGGATGGCGCCCGGCCAACGGAAAATCCCGACGAAGCGCAACCCGTCGAGCCGGGTCTCGCCATGATGGCCGCTCTCGATCTCCATTCCCGCGACCGCCTGGCAGAACCCGTAGGTGGGCAAGGCATTGAACTGGCATGGGCAGCCATAGGCGCAGTTGCAATTGACGAACTCACGCGCCTTCATCGTCCATTTGACTTCGGTCATGGTGGTCGTTCCCCTTGGCTAGGCTCATCCTTTTGCATGCGAGAATAACAAGGTGAAATGCGCGGCTACCGGGGCGCCTGCCAGGAATGAGCATCCGACGGCGTCCGTCAGGGCATCCGAAGTTATATTAGGGATATTTTATATACCTTTTCAGCTCGCCTTCCAATAGCCGGGGCCGCGCCCCGCTGCCAGCAATCGCCAGTTGGATTGGCCTACCCAAAGACCGGCTTTTGGCGGATGCCGGACAGTTGCGTGGCCGGTTCGGCCGCACTATGGCTGCAACCCTGTCACAGAAGGCTCCATCCATGGCGAAGAACGGCTCCGAGATCGGCATCAACACGCGGCTCGCCCATTCGGGCAACAACCCGCACGACTATTTCGGTTTCGTCAATCCGCCTGTCGTGCATGCCTCGACGGTGCTCTACCGCAACGCGGCCTCGATGGCCGCGCGCAGCCAGAAATACACCTACGGTACGCGCGGCACACCCACCACCGACGCCCTCGGCCAGGCAATCGACGAACTGGAAGGATCGGCCGGCACGATCATGGTACCGTCTGGCCTGGCGGCAGTGACTATTCCGCTGCTCGGTTTCGTTTCGGCGGGCGACCATCTGCTGATCGTCGATTCCGTCTACCACCCGACCCGCAACTTCGCCGACACGATGCTGAAGCGCCTCGGCGTCGACGTCGAATACTATGATCCCCACATCGGCGCCGGCATCGCTTCGCTGATCAGGCCCAACACCAGCGTTGTCTTCACCGAGTCGCCGGCATCCAACACGTTCGAGGTCCAGGACATACCGGCAATCGCGAAGGCAGCGCATGCGGCGGGCGCGATCGTCATGATGGACAACACCTGGGCAACGCCGCTCTATTTCCGCGCCCTGGACTTCGGCGTCGACATCTCCATCCACGCGGCGACGAAATATCCGGCCGGCCATTCCGACGTGCTGCTCGGCACAGTCTCGGCCAACGAGCGCTGCTGGCCGAAGCTTTTCGAAGCCTTCAACACGCTCGGCTGCTGTGCCGGCCCCGACGATGTCTACCAGGTGCTGCGCGGCCTGCGCACGATGGGCCTGCGCCTCGACCACCATCAGCGCAGCGCGCTCGACGTCGCAAGCTGGCTCGAGCAGCAGCCCGGTGTGGCCCAGGTGCTGCACCCTGCCCTGCCGAGCCATCCGGACCATGCGCTCTGGAAGCGTGACTTCTCCGGTTCGAGCGGCGTGTTTTCGGTCGTGCTCGCCGGCGGTGGCCAGAAGCAGCAGCACGCCTTTCTTGATGCACTGACCATTTTCGGGCTGGGCTACTCCTGGGGCGGCTACGAAAGCCTCGCCGTGCCGGTCTTCCTCGGCGACCGCGTCGTCGCCAAGGGCCCCTATGCCGGCCCCGTCATCCGCCTTCAGATCGGGCTCGAGGACGTCGCGGACCTGAAAGCGGATATTGCGCGGGGACTGGCGGCCGCCGCGGCGGCCTGAGTCACCGAAAGTCCCCATTCGCCGCAAGTCGTTCAGGACGCTGAGAAAACGGCCACGGGCCGGCATCCGCCACCATTGCCCGTGAGAATATTTTTCTCCGGGGCCGTGCTTTTGCGGACCGATTTGGCTTCCCAACGCAACAGGGCCGCGCCATGCCATGCGGTCCTCAACAGTCACTCCTCGGCATCGCGCCCAGCGGACTTCCACAAGTCATGGCTTTCCGACTTTTCGTCCCCATCCTTGCCGGCGCCACGCTGCGCGAACGTCTTCTCGCCTGCGTCGGCGCGTTGATCGGCATCGCGCTGACCGGCCTGATCAGCGCGCTCGTCCTGGGCAATGGACCATATGTGCCACTGCTTGTGGCGCCGATGGGTGCCTCCGCTGTATTGTTGTTCGCGGTTCCGGCAAGTCCGCTCGCCCAGCCCTGGTCGATCATCGGCGGCAACACCATCTCGGCGCTGATGGGCGTGATCGTGGCGAGCGTCGTGCACGAGCCCATCATGGCCACGGGCATCGCGGTCGCGCTGGCCATCGCCGCCATGTCGTTCACGCGCTGCCTCCATCCACCGGGCGGCGCTGCGGCGCTGACCGCCATTCTCGGCGGTCCCGCGGTGGCCAAGGCAGGCTTCCTGTTCCCGTTCATGCCGGTGGCCCTCAACGCCACCCTGCTCGTTGCCCTCGGCTATGGCTTCCACGCCCTGTCGCGGCGCAGCTATCCCCATGTGCCGGCTCCGGTCCCGCAGAGCAGCCACGGCACCATCGACCCGCCGGCGGAAACCCGCATCGGCTTCCGGCCGGAAGATATCGACGCGGCGTTGGAAACGCTGGACGAGACGTTCGACATCGATCGCAACGATCTCGACAGGCTGCTGCGCCAGGTCGAGTTGCAGGCGATCGTGCGCAGGCACGATACCTTGCGCTGCGAGGACATAATGTCCCGCGATGTCATTGTAGTCGGCGAGGACGCCTCGAGCGAGGAGGCTCGCCGACTGCTGCTCGACCACAACATCCGTACCTTGCCGGTCGTGGATGCCTATGAAAGGCTGGTCGGAATTGTCGGGCTGCGCGAATTGGCTCACGCTTCGGGCACAGCGGGTACGGCAAAATCGCCGGCACCAACCGCCAGGCCGGAATCACCGGCGATGGCCCTGCTACCGGTGCTTACCGACGGCCGCAGCCATGCGGTCATCATCACCGACGACGAGCAGCAGATACTTGGCCTGATCACCCAGACAGACCTGCTGGCGGCGACCGCGCGTCTGCAGAAAAGCGACAAGACGGCAATCAAGACTGTAGGATAGGCTGGAGCCCCGCCAGCGGATATTCGCGCCGCCGCGGCGCGTGCTTTCGGTCGGAGACAATCATGCAGGGCGACAGGCAGTCACACTGGGAAAACGTCTACACCAGCAAGAACGAGACCGAGGTCTCCTGGTTCGAGCAGAGCCCCGGCCCGTCACTGCAGATCATCACCGAACTGGCTCCGGACGCTGACCTCTCCGTCATCGATATCGGCGGCGGCGCCTCGCGACTCGTCGACGCGCTGATCGAGAAAGGGTTCAGGGACCTCACGGTGCTCGATCTATCCGCTGCCGCGCTGGACGCGGCCAAGACCCGCCTGGGCGCAAGGGCCGCCGAAGTCCACTGGCTGGTGGCCGACGCGACCAGTTGGACCCCGCCTGGGACCTACGACATCTGGCACGACCGGGCGGCGTTTCACTTCCTCACGGAGGAACGTGATCGTGCCTCATATATCGAGAGGATGAAGCGGGCCCTGAGGACTGGCGGCCACGCCGTGATGGCAACCTTCGCGCCAGACGGGCCGGAACGGTGCAGCGGCCTTTCCATCGTGCGCTATGATGCCGAAAGCCTGGGCAGGACGCTGGGCGATGGCTTCGAGCTGGTCGGCTCACGACCCCATGCGCACGTCACGCCCTGGGGCTCGAACCAGTCGTTCCAGTTCAGCGTCTTCCGCCGTGACGAGTCGATCCGGCATCCAACCCGACAGGCCTGAGCACGGGAACGTCCGACACGGCCTTGCCGGCCGGCTTGCGCGCCACATCGCTATTGTCGAGGTCTTGCCAAACTGGTTTCACCGCGCCGGAAACGGCAAAGCTGGACGGCACGATACGATTCCTGCCGCTTTCCTTCGCCTCGTAGAGAGCGCGGTCGGCACGGCGCAGAAGCGTGTCGAAGCTCTCGTCGCCGGCGTGGTGCACGGCCACGCCCGCCGACACGGTGATCGGGATGATCGCCGCGCCATCCTGGAAAGGCTCCTTCTCCACCGAGATACGAATTCGCTCGGCCGAGGCCAGGGCTTCGTCCTCGTCGAGATCATCGAGCAGCACGACGAACTCCTCGCCCCCGCTGCGCGCCACGAGATCGCCCCGCCGGGCGGACTGCTTCAGCCTGTCTGCCGCATAGATCAGCGCCTGATCGCCGACACCATGGCCATAGGTATCATTGATTGCCTTGAAATGGTCGAGATCGAGCACGGCGACGGCAAAACCTGTCCCCTCTTCGCGCGCACGACTGAACATCTTCACTCCGGCATGCATCAAGTTGCGCCGGTTGGCCAGGCCGGTCAGATGGTCATACGAGGCGACGACCTCGAGTTGCCGGCGCAGCCTGTCCGAGCACATCAGGATGAAGGTCGTGGTGCCAATCACCGGCAAGACGGCCATGAAGGCCGGCGTGATGAAATTGACGAACGAGTTGCCGGTCGTCGGATTGAAGTCCGGCGGTAGCGGGCTGGTGAAGTAGACTGCGGCCCGCGCGGCGGTAAATCCCGCCATCACGAGGAACATAACGCGCAGGACGGAGCGGCTCATTGCCTTGTCGCCGTTGCGGCTGCGCAGCGTGCGGGCGCATTCGAGCATCAGCCACACCCAGGCGATGGTGATGGCTGCGACGCGAACCTTGAAGTCATCGGCCATGACCGAAAACCAGAACACCACCGCGACGCCGAAAACGACCGGAACGAAATGGATGGCGGAAGGCGTGTCGCCATAGAAACGCGCCAGGGCCCGGTGGTAGCCGAACAGGCCGAGAAGGAACAGGCTGTTGACCAGGATCAGGACGACCGGCACCGGAGCGGCAAACGCAAAAAGCGCGCAGCCGATCGCAACCAGCAACGTTCCCACCTGCCAGAAATTGATTGCCGGACGCAGGATCGCCGGCAGGTCCCGCGATATGAGCATCAAGATGCCGGCATTTGCGACGACTGTGGTCGCAACGACGATGAAGGCCGTCCTGGAGTCCATGGCGATTCAGTCGGATGCCGTTGGCTTCGACAAGGTCCCGGTCATTCCACCTCGGAGCGCGTCGAGCAAAGGCATCGGCAATGATCCTCCAAGCAACGGCCCATCATGGACCCCCAGCGATCATTGAAACGATCTACACCTTGGTCCTTAAAATGCCAGTCATCGTTTCACTAAAATCGTCGGGATCGTCGGTGCCGCTGTGTTCAAACGGGATCGCATCTACAAAAAGAGGCAAGTCGGCGCCGGAAACGATATAATAGCAGCTGGCCGACCAACTGGCCGGGAACCTTTGATCGGCGCATGCATCGAATGCCACGTGAAGCGGAGGTTCGCATGCCTGCAGCCAAGATAACGGTGCCCACGGGCGCCGTCGAAATGCAACTCGTGCATCGTGCGCTGGCGCGCGACGGCGAGGCCTTTCGCGCCATCATGAAGGCAAACAACCAGCGGCTCTATCGATTGGCTCGCGGCGTGATGCGCAACGACGCCGAAGCCGAGGATGTAGTGCAGGAGGCCTATGTGCGGGCCTTCGAGCATCTCGATGCCTTTCGCGGCGAATCCTCCCTTGCCACCTGGCTGTCGCGCATCGTCATCAACGAGGCGCTTGGCAGGCTCCGCAAGAGACGAAGGACGGTGCCTGCGACAGCCGTGGATGCCCCGCAGGCGGACATCATCCCCTTCCCCCTCAATCCAGGCGACGATCCGGAGCGGACGATGGCGCAGAGGCAGATCCTGAAGCTGGTCGAGCAGGCGGCGGAGAGGCTTCCCAATGTCTATCGCGTGGTCTTCATCGCTCGTGTCGTCGAAGGGCTGAGCGTCGAGGAGACGGCCGAGTTGCTCGGCCTGCTGCCGGAGACGGTCAAGACCAGGCTGCACAGGGCGCGCGCCATGATGCGCAAGGCGCTGGACGAGCAGATCGGCCCGGTGCTGCTCGACGCCTTCCCCTTTGCCGGTCGGCGCTGCGAGCGGTTGACCAAGGCCGTGATGGACAGGCTCGGCCTGCCCGGCTGAGCGCCGCCCAACTTTTTGCCGCCGAAGCGGGAACGTTTTCGACGGCGAGGCATCCAATTCCAGTCAACAGAAACATCGCCCGGGGCCACCGCGCCGCACGGGCAAAGGAGGTTTCATGCTTATTCGATCGACCACGGCGTTGGCCGCGCTCCTGTTGTTCGCCGCCACGCCGCTCGCGCGCGCCGCCGACAAGCCAACCGATCCGCAGATCGCCCATATTGCCTACACGGCAGGCACGATCGACATCGAGGCGGCCAAGCAGGCGCTCAAGAAATCCAGGAACAAGGACGTCCTGGATTTCGCCAAGGACATGGTGCGCGACCATGAGGCGGTGAACAGGCAGGCCCTGGATCTCGTCAAGAAGCTGAAGGTCAAGCCGGAGGACAACGACACCAGCAAGGCGCTGACCAAGGCCGCGGCGGCGGAGCGGGCCAAACTTGCCAAGCTGAAGGGCGCGGCGTTCGACAAGGCCTATGTCGACAACGAGGTCGCCTATCACAAGCAGGTCGACAGCGCGCTCGAGACGCTGCTGATACCGTCGGCCAGTAATGCCGAACTGAAGAGCCTGCTCCAGACCGGGCTGAAGATCTTCCAGGGTCACGAGCAGCACGCCGAACACGTCGCCTCGATGCTGAAATAGGTGGCATGATGCGGAAGCGGCATCTCATGGTCGCGGCGGCGCTGTCGCTTGCCGCGACCCCGGCCTGGGCCGAGACGATCCAGGTGACGATCGATAAACTCGCCTTCTCTCCCGCAAGCGTCGAGGCGAAGGTCGGCGACACGATCGTGTGGGTGAACAAGGACGCCTTTGCTCATACCGCGACCGTGCTGGGCGACTGGGACATTCTTCTGCCACCCGGCAAGTCTGGTCGGCTGACGCTGAAGAAGGCGGGAGCGGTGGACTATTTCTGCCGTTTCCACCCCAACATGAAAGGTCACCTGACGGTGAAGCCCTGAAAAGTATCGGCCGGCGCGGGCTTCCTCGCGCCGACCGTTTCTTCGAACCGCCGGCGCAGCAGCCACTTGATATCATTATGGAGAAGATGGTGGCGATCCCGACAGGATTCGAACCTGTGACCATCGGCTTAGAAGGCCGGTGCTCTATCCAGCTGAGCTACGGGACCGTCGGCCGGTCGACGGCTACGCCGCCACGGACCGGCTGTCGTTCAGTGCGTCCAGGGCGTCCTGCGGTCGTAGCGGAAATTCTCCGCGTAGGAAATCTGCCGGCGCTTGGTCTCCTTCGGCTCCTCGACGCGATAGGCGAGGCCCTGCTTCTCGGCGTAGGCGACCGCTTCTTCCCTGGTTTCGAAAGTGAGCCTGATCTGGCTGCGCATGTCGCCCGAGGTGGTATAGCCCATCAGCGGGTCGATCTTCTTGCGCATCTCGGGGTCGAACTCCAGCACCCAGTAGCCGGTCTTGGCCTTGCCGGACTGCATTGCGGTCTTGGCGGGGCTGAAAATGCGCGCGGACATGGCCACCTCATTGCTGACCCGCATGGCCCCGAACAGAAGGGCACCATGCGTGAAAATCGAAATCCACAGCATTTCCGAGCCATCGAGGGCGCGCCGTGCTGTCGCGGCGGTGCCGCAGCCCGTCATTACTGCGCAACGCTGGCTTGAGCAAGGTTTTTGCTCTTGCGTTATCCGGGCTAAATCAATAGGCAACACACCGGCCTCGGAGTGTAGCGCAGCCTGGTAGCGCACCTGATTTGGGATCAGGGGGTCGCAGGTTCGAATCCTGCCACTCCGACCACTCTTCGAGCGCTATGAGCCGCGGCATTGGCGACGCTTTCTCCGGGGATTTGGGTTGCAGCCTCCGCTGGATACCGGCGGTCGCCGAAATTCGTCTCCGCCTTCCATCGTTGGCCTGAAGAAGCCGGCCGCATGACCGGACCGGCGCTGCCATGACGCTGACCGGCGCGGCGGCCCTGCTGATTCTGGTGCTGACCTATGCTGGCGTCGCCGTAGGCCGCATCCCCGGCCTGCGCCTCGATCGTGCCGGAATAGCACTGCTCGGCGGCGCGGCCATGATCGCCGTCGGCGCCATCAGCATGGAAGATGCCTATCGCGCCATCAATTTCGACACGATCACGCTTCTGCTCGGCATGATGATCGTCGTGGCGCACCTCAAGGTGTCGGGTGCCTTTCGCGGCCTCGGCGCCATAGCCATCGAACATGCGCATGCGCCGTTCATGCTGTTGATCATGGTGACGCTGCTGACCGGCCTGCTGTCGGCCTTTCTTGTCAACGATGCCATCTGCCTGGTGATGGCGCCGATCGTCCTGCACGTCACCCGCGTCATCAAGCGCAACCCGATTCCCTACCTCATCGCCACCGCCACGGCGTCGAACTGCGGCAGTGTCGCCACCATCACCGGCAATCCGCAGAACATGGTCATCGGCGCGTTGTCGGGCATCTCCTATCCGGCCTTTTCGGCCGCGCTCGCCCCCGTCGCGCTGTTCGGTCTCGTCGCCGTCATCGTCATCATCCGCCTAGTCTACAGGTCGGAGTTCGAACGCGGGACGGAACTGACGCCGGAAGTCTACCGCGGCCGGATGCACAAGGGCCAGGTGGTCAAGGCTGTTGTCGTCTGCATCGGGCTGGCGATCGCCTTCTTCGCCGGCGTGCCGGTGGCGAAGGCGGCGCTGATCGGCGGCGCCATCCTGCTGTTGACGCGTTCGATCAAGCCGTCGCGCATCTATCGTGAAATCGACGGCCCGCTGCTGTTCATGTTCGCGGGTCTGTTCGTGGTGGTCGCCGGCGCGGAGCGCACATTGCTCACGCCCGAACTCGTGGCGTCGGCCAAGAGCTTCGGGCTGGACAATGTCTGGCGCCTGTCGGCCTTCACCGCGGTGCTTTCGAACATCATGAGCAATGTACCGGCCGTGCTCGCGCTCGCGCCTTTCGTGCCCGGTCTCGATGATCCGAGACGCGCCTGGCTGGTCGTCGCCATGAGCTCGACGCTGGCCGGCAACTTCACGCTCTTGGGTTCGGTCGCCAACCTGATCGTCGCCGAGCAGGCGCGGACGGCGGGCACCACGCTCGGCTTCTGGGCGTTCTTCAAGGTGGGCTTGCCGCTGACGCTGGTCACGCTCGCCGCCGGCGCCGCGTGGCTGGCTTTCCCGGGCTAAAGAACCATCAGGGAGCCCAGGACCTCAGCGGCTGTTTCTCCACGCAATGGCCGCTTTCAGCCCCTGTTCGGCGCGGATGCGGTTGAATTCCAGCCGCTCGGCGCCGCCGGCGGTCTCGATGAAGACATCGGTTTCGACGGCCGCGAGCAGCGCGTTGCGCATGCCGCGCATGTCGAAGCTGCGGTTGATGGCGCGCTTCGTCAACTCGACCGACAACGGCGCGGCGGCGACGATCTCGCGCGCCTTTTCGAGTGCCCGCGCGACATGCTGGCCTTCGGGGACGGTTTCCGTCACCAGGCCGATCTCGGCCGCGCGTTGCGCGCTGACCTTGTCGTTACCCGTCAGCAGCATGTCCTTGGAGTGCTTCGGGCCGATCATCCAGGGCAGCACCATCGCGACGATCCCGGAACCGAAGCGCACTTCGGGCTCGCCGAAAATCGCGTCACGCGAGGCGATCGCGATGTCACAGGCGATCGCCAGTTCCAGCCCGCCGCCGATGCAATGGCCGTGGATGGCGGAGATCGTCGGCTTCGGGCAATCCCAGAACTGCATGACGAAGTCGAAATCCGCCTCGAGCACGCGCCGCCATTCGGCGACGCTGCGGTCGCCGGCGGCGGCCGATTCCTTCAAGTCGAAGCCAGCCGAGAACGAACGGCCCTCGCCCGACAGCACGAAGCAGCGGACCGAAGGCTCCTTTTGCAGGCCGCTCAAGACCTCCGTCACCTCGCGCATCAGAACCGAGTTGATCGCATTCAGCACGCGCGGGCGGTTGAGCACGATATGCGCAATGCCGTCGTCGCTCACATCGACGCGGATCGTCTCATAGTCAGTGGTCATGCTGTAGGGCCTTCTTTCGGCGCAATGTCAGGCAGTCCACGGCGACGGCCCCGCCAGGGCCGGCCAGGACCGGGTTTATTTCCATTTCGACGATGCGATCCTTCGCGCCGGCCGCCATCGCGCTGAAGCGCGATATCAGCGCACAAAGCGCATCCATGTCGACCGGCGCCCTGCCCCGCGCGCCCGTCAGCAAAGGATATCCGCGCAGCCCTTCCAGTGCCCGCCTTGCCTCGGTGACGCCGAATGGCGGCATGAGGGTCACCACGTCGCGAAACACTTCGGTGAAGACACCGCCCAGACCGAGCGTCACGATGGGGCCGAAATCCGGATCCGTCGTCATGCCGAGGATCAGTTCGACGCCCGACGCGATGCCCTGTGCTAGGATCGGCGCCGTCGGATGGCGGCCGCGCAGCGCCTCATAGGCGGCAACCGCCTCATCTTCGTCCTTCAGGTTCAGCACCACGCCGCCGAGATCCGACTTGTGCGCGATGGCGGCATCGTCGATTTTCAACGCGATCGGCCATCCGTGCCTGTCGGCGAAGGCCGCGATCTCCTTCGGCGACCGGACATCGGCAAAGGGCATCACGGGAATGCCAGCCAGTTCCAGCAGCCTGAAACCATCGGCGCTGCGCAGGCTGTCGAGAGGCGCGGCATCGATGATTGCCGTGGCATCGGCCGAAAGTGGGACAGCCGCGACATCTTCCCGACCGTGGCGGCTGAAACGGTAGGATTGCAGGTGCCGCAGGGCGGCCAGGCCGTTCGCCGTCCCCATGAGAACGGCAATCCCTCTCTCCCGAAGATCCTCGGCGATAACCGGCGACAGGGTCGTCGCGATGTTGCCCATCACGGCGACGGGTTTGTCGGTCTGCGCGTGGACCTTGCGGATCGCCGCGGCCGACAGTTCGGAAAAATTCCTGTCGGGCGGCAGGTTGGTCGCCATCACCACGATGCCGACATCGGGGTCCCTGGCCATCTCGCTCAGCACCGGCGCCATGACATCGGCGCCATCGCCCCAATAGTCCAGGGGATTGGAAGCTTCCATGCCCGGGTCGAGATGCGCCTCTACGGCCATGCGTGTCGCGGGGGCAAGCGGGACGAAGGAAAGGCCGACATCGGCCGCGATATCGGAAATCAACTGGCGTTCGCCGCCGGAATCGGTGCCCAGAGCGACGCCTGCCGCCCTCATCGGACGCTTCATCGCCAGCAGTTCGGCAGTGTCGAGCAATTCATCCAGCGTGCGCACCTGGACCACGCCATGGCGCGCGAAAACCGCCTCATAGGCGGCGTTCGACCCCGACAGCGCCCCGGAATGCGAGATCGCGAAATGGCGACCCGCCTCGCTGCGGCCGAGCTTGAGGGCAACAATGGGCACGCCCCTGGCTTCGGCTAGCGTGGCGGCGGCGAGGAAGCCTTCGGGATCGCGTATGGTCTCCATGACGCAAGCGATCACCCGCGTGTCGGTCTCCTCCAGCAGGAAGCTGATATAGTCGGCCATGGTCGTGGCCAGTTCCTGGCCGGCCGAGATCGCATAGTCGAAGCCCATACGGCGGCGGTTTCCAACCAGCCCCGACCAGGTCGAGCCCGAATGGGAGATCAGCGCAACTCCGGATGGCGCCGGCAAGGAACGGAACGGCATGCCGGTGACCTGCAGGCGATCCACCAGATTGACGAAACCCATGCAATTGGCGCCGCATACCGCCATCCCCGCTTCCGCCGCGACATCGCCGATGGCCTGGCCGAGCGTGCGACCGTCCGATGTCTGCCCGTAGGCGCGGCTGAACAGCACGGCGCCTCGCACGCCTGCCTTGGCCACGGAGGTGAAGGTGTCCACCAGCAGGGCATCGCCGACGGCGAGCGCGGCGCAGTCGACGCCACCGGGTATCGACGCCACATCGGGATAGCAGGGCTGGCCGTCGATCCGCTCATAGCGTGGGTTGACCAGGTGGACCTCGCCGGGGAAACCGAGATAACGGATCGACTGTAGCAGGCTTGCGCCGAAGCTCTCGGGCTTCGGGCTGGCGCCCACGATCGCCAGCGTCTTCGGGCGCAGCAGCTTCGATACTGTCATCAGGCACCTTTGAACGGGATGGCGACAGTGTCTGCCACCCGGGCAAGAAACGCGCGCGTCGCGGCGACGCCGTCATAGATCGCCTCCTCGGCACTACGGGCGATCGTGCAGTCGCCGATCGTCACGAAGGGCACCTGCATGCCCCCGAGCTCGCGCTCGAGCACGGTGTCCGGCGCATTGCCGGACGCGAGCACCACCGTGTCGACCCCCTCCACGACGATCGGCTGGCCGCTTGCTCCGTGCAGGAAATAGGCAGTGTCGCCATCGACCCCGAAAAGCCGGGCATACGGAATGACCTCTATCCCCGCCTCGTGCAGTTTTCCGGCCCAGTGATCGCGCACATATTGCTGCAGGTTCTGCCCGGCGCAGATGCCGTTGACCGCCAGGCGCACATGGTGTCCCTTGCGGCTCAGTTGCATGGCGACGCCGATGCCGATCCAGTCGCAGCGCCAGTCGGCCACCACCACGCGCGCACCCGGCTCCGCCCTGCCCGCGAGAAGGTCCGCGGCTTCGATGACATGGCCGGCGTCGTGGCCTTCGACCTCGGCCTCGACCGGGGCCGAGCCCGTCGCGACGATGACCGCATCCGGAGCCATCGTTTCGACCAGCGCCCGTGAGACGCGGCTGTTCAGCCGCACATCGACCTGGAGCAGCGCCAGCTCCATGGCGAGATTCGTGACCAGGCCGCCGAATTCCAGCCGATCGGGCAGAAGCTGCGCCAGCAGCGCCTGCCCGCCGAGACGGGGCGCCGCTTCCGACAGGATCACCTTGTGCCCCATCTCGGTGGCCGTGACGGCCGCCTTCATCCCGGCCGGGCCTCCGCCCGCCACCAGCACATTCAACGAACGGCCCGCGGCCGGAGCCGCTGCCGGAAGACGCAACTCCCGGCCGGTGGAGGGATTCTGGATGCAGGAAATGGAATAGCCGGCGTGAAAATGGCCGATGCAGGCCTGGTTGCAGCCGATGCAGGCGCGGATCTCATCCGAGCGACCCTCGCGCGCCTTGCGCGGCATATCGGGATCGACGATCAGCGCGCGCGTCATGCCGCACATGTCGGCCTCGCCGGCCGCAAGGACGCCCTCGGCGATCTGCGGCTGGTTGATGCGGCCGGCAACGAATACCGGGACAGAGACGACAGCCCGTATGGCCGCCGCCTTGGCGGCGACATAGGCCGGCGGGATTTCCATGGGCGGCACCACATGGATGGACCCGCCCAGGCTCGACATGGTGCCCAGCGTGGTGTTGATGTAATCGACCAGGCCTTCCTGGGCGAGTTGGCGGCAGATGCCGAGGACCGTTTCCTGGTCCAGGCCGTCTTGGTCGGCTTCATCGGCCGAAATGCGCAGGCCCACCACCATGCCGTCGCCCACGGCACGGCGCACGCCGGCAAGGCTTTCGCGCAAGGGGCGAAGCCTGTTCTCAGCCGAGCCGCCATAGATATCCTGGCGGCGGTTCACGGCGGGGTTGAGAAACTGGGCGAACAACAGCCCATGGCTGGCCATGAGTTCGACGCCGTCATAGCCGGCTTCGGCGTATCGCCTCGCGCTTTCGGCGGCGGCGGCGATGATCTCGGCCACCATCTCGGTCGGCATCTCGCGCGGCACGACGTGGAACCGGTTCTCCGGCGTCGACGAGGGCGCGAAGACCACGCCGCGCATCCCGTTCATCATGCGCCGCGTCACCCTGCCGGAATGCGACAATTGCCCGAACAGCTTGGCGCCGTGCCGATGCACGGCGCTCGCGAGCCGCGCGTATTGCGGGATCGCGTCGTCGCTCAGAAGCGCGAGGTCCGGCGCCTCGCCAAGCGTCGAGGCGTGGAAGCGCGCCGCCTCGTTGATGATAAGCCCGACGCCGCCCTTCGCGCGCGCTTCGTGGTAGGCGATCATGTCGTCGCCGGGCAGGTTGCCGCGCGCCAGATAGGTCTGATGCCCGGTCGAGAGAATGCGGTTGCGGATGGCGTGGCCGCGGATGTCGAGCGGCGAAAACAGGTGCGGATAGGCGCTGGCCATGACGTGCCCTTCGGTAGGACCGGCCTTCACCCGCCCAAATCTGAAGTCAGACTACCATCCTGCGAATGCTTGCTCACGAGAGAAATTGTAGGCACAACATAACCTGAAGTCATACCCTCGGAATTGGACCCATCATGCCGCTGCGCGCCAGACTGCCCTCGCCTGGAGCGCTTTTCATGTTCGAGGCGGCGGCGCGACACCAGAACTTCACGCTGGCGGCGCGAGAATTCAACGTCACGCAGCCGGCGATCAGCCGGATGATCTCACGGCTGGAGGATCATCTGGGCGCGAAGCTGTTTCTGCGCCGCTCGACGGGGCTGGAACTGACCGAGGAAGGGCGCGTGCTGCAGCGCGCCGTCCGGCAAGGGTTCGATCGCATCGAGGAAGCTGTCTGCGACATACAGGCCGGCGCCAATGCTGGCGATGTGGTGACGCTGTCCGTCACCTCGGCCTTCGCCATACACTGGCTGATGCCGCGCTTCGACAAGTTTCGCCAGGAGGTGCCGGGCGTGCAGATCCGCCTCGATCTCATCCATGGCGAACCCTATGGCCCGCTCGGGGATGCCGACATAGGCGTTCGTTACGCATTCCCCGAGGGCGACGAAATCGAAGCCTGGCCGCTGGTGGAAGAGGTCGTCATTCCGGTCTGCAGTCCCGGCTATCTGCGCGCGCACGGGCCGATCGACGGTCCGGAGGGATTGAGAGGCCACATCCTGGCAAGCCTGAGCGGCAAGATGCGCATTCCCTGGCCCACCTTCCTGGCCGCGGTCGGTCTCGGCCCGATGCGCGAGGCGACGGAACTGGCATTCTCCGACTACGCGCTGGTCATTCAAGGCGCGATCAAGGGCCAGACCGTCGCGCTTGGCTGGTGGCACGTCGTTGCGGGAGAAATCCTTTCGGATGGCCTCGTGCCGGCGGGGCGAACCCTGCTCCAGACCGGCACCTTCTACCACCTCGTCGCGCGCCGGTCAGCGGCCAGGCGACCGGAGGTGCGGAAGGTTCGGGACTGGCTGCGAACAGAGTTCGCCGCCATCGAGGACCAGCGCGTGCAACGTGGCCTGTTCACGGTGAAGGAAGCGATCAAGCCACCCGCAGATTGAGGACCTCTCGCACAAGGGCGTCGGGCTGCACACCGACAGGCACCGGATCCAGCGCGCGCCGTCCCCGTATCATGTCGGCCGCCTTCTCCGCGATCATGATCACCGTCGCGTTCAGGTTGGCGCCAACGACATGCGGCATGACCGACGCATCGACCACCCGCAGACCCTGAATGCCGAGCACCTTCAATTCCGGATCGACGACGGCATCCTCCCCCACGCCCATCTTGCAGGTACAGGACGGATGAAACTCGGTCTTGACCGAAGCGCGCAGCGCATCGTCGATTTCGGCGTCCGACCGGGCCGCCACGCCCGGCGCCACCTCCAGTGCCCCCAATCGCTTCAAAGGCGCCTGCATGGCGATCTCACGCGTCACCTTCACGCCCTCGCGCATTTCGACGACGTCGCGAGGATGGGAGAAGAACCGGAAATCGATCCGTGGCGCATCCTTCGGCGAAGCACTCTTGAGCGTCAGACGGCCGGTGCTGCGCTGGCGCAATTGCGACAGATGCAGGGCGAAGCCGTGCGACAGGCCGAAGCTGCCGTCCGGCCTGGAATCGATCTTCATCGGCGCGACATGGTAGTGCACGGTAGGCAAGTCGGAATCGTCCATCGCCCGGGCAAAGCCGCCGATCTCCCATATGTTCGAAGCGGCGGGCCCGGTTTGACGGACCATCCATTCCAGGCCCGCCCGCACCTTGCCGTAGGGCGACCCCATCCAGGCATGCGAGACCGGCTCCGTACAGCGGAAGGACATGCCGAGGTCCAGATGATCCTGCAGATTGGCGCCGATATGCGCCTGGTCGAGCAACGGCCTGATGCCCAGTCCACGCAGATGGTCAGCCGGCCCGATACCGGACAGCATCAGAAGCTGAGGCGAGTTGATCGAACCGCCGCACAGAATAACCTCGCGCCGCGCCCGCAAGCTGCGAACTGCGTCGCCCTGGGAGTATTCCACGCCTGTCGCACGCCCAGCCTCGACGACGACGCGATGCACCAATGCCCCGGTCTCGACGAAGAGGTTCTTGCGTGGGAGCGCCGGCCGCAGATAGGCGACCGCCGCGCTGCAACGCCTGCCACCGACTTTCGTGCAGTCGAGGCGGCCTATCCCGACAGCGTCCGGCCCGTTCAGATCCTCCACCAACCGGTGGCCGGCTTCGGCTGAAGCTTCTTCGAAAGCGTCGAAGATCGGCGATTGCAGGTTCCCGCGCTGCACATGCAGGGGCCCGTCGCCACCGCGGTAGAGCGAGGCGCCCCGATCCGAGGTCTCGGATCGGCGGAAATATGCCAGGCAATGCGCGAAGCTCCAATCCGTCAGCCCTTGCGCCGCCCACGCATCGTAATCAGCCGGATGGCCGCGCAGGTAGACCATGGAATTGATCGAGGAAGAGCCGCCCAGGGTGCGCCCGCGCGGCACCGGGATGCGCCTTCCCGAAAGCTCCGGCTGCGGCTCGGACTCATAGTTCCAGTTGAAGCGGGGATCGTGGTAGACCTTGTAGACGCCGGCCGGTATCGCCATCATCAGCGAGCGGTCCGGGCCGCCAGCCTCGAGCAGCAGAACCTGGCAATCGGGATCCTCCGTCAGTCGGGCAGCCAGAACGCAGCCGGCCGATCCCGCGCCGACGATGATGTAATCGAATTCCCGCTCCGTCGCCGCCATTCCGGCAGTCTCCCCATTGCATCTTTCTCGCGCGCGCCGCCAGCAGTTGCAACCTGCAAAGGCGCTCAAGCGGCCCGCGCGGCAACGATACCGTCCAGCCAACCAACCGCCATGTCGGGGACGGAGTCCAGCAGCTTGCGCGTATAGTCGGCACGCGGCTGGGCCAGGACCTGATCCTTGCCCCCCTGCTCGACGATTTTGCCATCCTGCATGACGACGACGCGGTCAGCGATGGCGCGCACCACCTCGATATCGTGCGTGATGAAGAGATAGGAGACACCGAGGCGCTCCTGCAGCCGCATCAGCATGCGCAGCACTTCGGCCTGAACCACCTTGTCCAGGGCCGAGGTGATCTCGTCGCAAACGATCAGCCTCGGGTCCGCGGCAAGGGCGCGGGCGATGGCGATACGCTGCTTCTGTCCACCCGAAAGCTGGCCGGGCGTTCGATCGATATGCGTCTCGTTCAGTTCGACCAGCTTCAGCAACTCCAGCACCCGCTCCTCGCGGCGCGCGCCGCGCAGCCCCTGGTACAGCGTCAGCGGGCGGCCGATGATCTTGCGAACGGTCTGGCGCGGATTGAGCGCGGTGTCGGCGGACTGATAGATGATCTGGATCTGTTTCAGCATCTCCAGCGACCGGCGGCGTATGGTGCCCGGCAAAGGCTTGCCTTCATAGACCACCTGACCGGAGGAGACTTCCTTCAGCCCGACGATGACGCGACCCAGCGTCGACTTTCCAGAGCCGGATTCCCCGACCAGCGCAACAGTCTCCCCGCGCCCGACATCGAGATCGATCGCCGTCAACACCTGAAAGTCGCCATAGTGCGCGCCGAGGCCGGTCACGGCCAGAAGCGGCGCGCCCTTGCCGTGCCGGTCACCCTGGCCGACCGGCATCTCGTGCACCGCCCACAGGCTCTTCGTATAAGGATGGGTGGGCCGCTCCATGATCTGCGCGATCGGCGCCTCCTCCACAACCTCGCCATAGCGAAGCACCGCCACGCGATGCGCGACCTGGGCGACAACCGCCAGGTCATGCGTGATGTAGATCGCCGCCACACGGTAGTCCTCGATGACCTTGCGGATCGAGATCAGCACCTCGACCTGCGTCGTCACGTCGAGCGCGGTGGTCGGCTCGTCGAAGATGATGAGCGCCGGGTTGCAGATCATCGCCATGGCGACCATGGCGCGCTGCAACTGCCCGCCCGACACCTGGTGCGGATAGCGCTTGCCGAAATTCCGCGGATCGGGAAGCTGAAGCGCGTGGAACAGATCGAGCGCGCGTTTCTGGGCCGCCTCGCGCGTCAGGCCGCCGCGATCCACGGCGACCATGATGATCTGGTCCATCAGGCGATAGGCCGGGTTGAAGGCCGCCTGCGCGCTCTGCGCGACATAGGCGACCTTGGTGCCGCGGAACTTGCGCCGCTCCTCTTCGGGGATGTCCAGTATGTTCTGCCCCAGCAGCCGGACCTCGCCGCCGGTGACTTTCGCGCCGGGGCGAAAATATCCCAGGGCCGCCAGGCCGACGGTCGACTTGCCGGCGCCGGATTCACCAACCAGCCCCAGCACTTCGCCCGGGCGGATCGACAGGCTGACACCGTTGACGATCTTCGACCACTGATCGTTCGATTTCGCCTCTATCTTCAGGTCGACAAGGTCGATGACGGGTGCGCTAGGCGTTGCGGTCATGGTCTTTCCCCCATCGTCTCAAGCATCGTCATTCAGGCCGCTTGCCCGGTTCAGCAGCCAGTCGACCACGAAATTCACGGCAATGGCCAGAAAGGCGATGGCCGCGGCCGGTATGAGCGGGGTGATGTCGCCCATGTTGATCAGCGCCGCGTTGTCGCGGACCATCGACCCCCACTCCGCCGTCGGCGGCTGGATGCCGACGCCGAGGAACGACAGGGCTGCGATATTCAGGAAGATGAAGCAGAACCTCATGCCCAGTTCGGACAGGATCAGGGGCAGGATGTTCGGGAACACCTCATTGACGGCGATCCACAGCAGGCTCTCGCCGCGGACCTTGGCGTGCTCGACGAAATCCAGGCTGGCGACATTCAACGCCGCGGCCCGCGCTATGCGATAGAAGCGCGTCGAGGTGAGCACCGCGATGATCAGGATGAGATTCAAAACCGAGGAACCGAAAATCGAGAGGATCATCAGCGTGAAGATCAGGTCGGGGACCGACATCAGCGCGTCGACGAGACGCGAGATCACCTGATCCACGATCCCTCCGACCAGCGCGGCGAAGACACCCAGCAGGCAGCCGATGACGAAGGATATGGCTGTGGTGAGCAGCGCGATCGAAATGGAGTTGCGAGCGCCGAATATCAGGCGCGACAGGAAATCGCGGCCGAGCTGATCGGTCCCGAGCAGATGGTTGGCGCTCCATGGCTCGAAAGGAACGCGCGAAACGACCTCGACCTCCCCGTAAGGTGCCAGCAACGGCGCAAGCAGGGCGACGAGGGCATAGATGGCGACGATCACCATGCCGAACTTCGCGCTTGGCGGCGCCGAGCCGACAAGTTTCAGCGTGCCCAGGAAGCGGTTCGGAGCGGCGGATCTGACTTCAAGGCTTTGCTGCATGGTTCTCTCCCTCAACGCGGATGCAGCAGGCGTGGATTGCTGACGATGGAGATGATGTCGGCGATCAGGTTGAAGCCGATATAGGCGGCGGCGAAGATGAGCGCGCAGGCCTGGATGACCGGCACGTCGCGGTTTCGCACGGCGTCGATCATCGCCTGGCCAACGCCGGGATAGACGAAGACGACCTCGATCACGACGACGCCCGAGATCAGGTAGGCAAGGTTGAGCGCGACCACGCTGGCGATCGGGCCGATCGCGTTGGGTAACGCCTGCCGCACGACGACGCGCTTTTCCGGCTCACCCTTGAGCCGTGCCATCTCGATATAGGGACTGGCCATGACCGACAGGATCGCCGCGCGCGTGTTGCGCACCATATGCGCCAGGATGACCAGCAGCAGCGTCAGGATCGGCAGCACCATGCGATAGAGCTGTTCGCCGAGCCCCATGCCGTTGCGGATGCCGGCCATTGAGGGGAACAGCTGCAGTTTCACGGCCAGCACCATCATGACAACATAGGCCACGAAGAACTCTGGGATCGAGATCGAGGCCAGCGTCGAGGTCGACAGGAACTTGTCGAGGAACCGGCCCCGGTAACGCGCGCAAACGATGCCCAGCGCGATCGACAGCGGCACGGCGATGGCGGCGGTGATCGAGGCCAGGACGAGGGTGTTCTTCAGGCGCGGCCCGATCAGCGCCATGACCGGCCGGCCGGAGAACGAAAGCCCCATGTCGCCCGTCGCGGCCGCCCCCAGCCATGCGAGATACCGCAGGAACCAGGGGCGGTTCAGCCCGAGCTTGACCTCCATCGCCGCAACGGCGGCCGGCGTCGCGTTCTGGCCGAGGATGGCGGAGGCATAGCTGCCGGGCAGGAAGCTGACGGCGGAGAAGATGATCAGAGAGACGATCAGCAAACTGAGAAGTCCCAAGCCGATCCGGCTCGCAGCCATGGACAGGATCGGGTGGGATTTGGTCGTCATGCGTCGCGCTCTCCGCTCGTTCGCTCGCTTGCGTGATGCCCCTGCACCGCTGGCTGACACATGATCATGCGTCCATCCGCCACCAGCGCTCGGCCCCGCGATGATTGTCGGCGGGCAGAATACCGCCCAATGTCGCATGACCGATATTCGTCGTCATGGCGAGACGCCACGAGACGAAAGCCACAGTGATCAAGCCGCCCTCATCATGCAGCATCTGCTGCGCTTCGGCATAGATCTTGGCGCGCTTTGCCTGGTCCATCTCGGCACGCGCCGATTTGACGAGCGCGTCGAAGGCCGGCTTCTTGAAGCCGGTGTTGTTCCACGGCGCATCCGAGGTGTAGGAGGTGGCGAACAGCCAGTCGAGCGTGACGCGACCGTACCAGTCGGAAGCGTTGAAGGGCTTCTTCAGCCAGACATTGTCCCAGTAGCCGTCGTCGGCTTCCTGGACGATGTTGACCGTGATCCCGGCCTTGGCAGCATGCTCCTTGAACAGCACCGCCGCGTCGACAGCGCCGGGGAAGGCGGTCTCGGCGACAGAGAGGTCGACCGACACATTGTCCAGCCCCGCTTCCTTCAGAATGGCCTTTGCGGCGTCCGGGTCGTAGGCATGCTGCGGCGGCGTCTCGGCATAGAACGGCATGATCGAGGCGGCCGGATTGTCGTTGCCCTTCTTGGCCTCGCCCAGGAAGACCTTGGCGATGATGTCGTCCCGGTCGATAGCGAGCTTCAGCGCCTTGCGCACCGCTGGATTGTCGTAGGGCGCGACGGAGCAGTTCATGTCGAACGTCAGATGCCTCAGGCTTGGCGTGCGAACGATCTTGAGGCGATCGTTGCGCTCGACCATCGCGACATTACGGATGTCGACATCCTCGATCACGTCGACTTCACCGGTCATCAGCGCGTTGAGCCGGGCGGTGCCGTCGGGAATGTTCACCACCTCGACCTCGTCGAAGTGAGGCAGGCCGGGCTTGTGATAGTCCGGGTTGCGCTTCAGCCGGATCGCGATGCCGGGCTCGAAGCTTTCCAGCTTGAATGCGCCCGTGCCGATGCCGCCTTGCCAGTCGATGCCGCCACCCTCGCGGGCCGGAAAGATCGACAGGTGATAGTCCGACATTAGATAGGGAAAGTCGGCGTTACCCTCGGTGAGGATGAACACCACCTTGTTGTCGCCATCCTTGTCGATCTGCTTGATCTGCTTCACGATGGCCAATGCGCCGGACGTGCTGCCTTCGCCCATGTGGTGCAGCAGCGATTGGCGCACATCCTCTGGTGTCAGCGGGCGGCCATCGTGGAATTTCACGCCCTTGCGCAGGATGAAGGTCCAGCGTGTCGCCCCCTCCTCGCCCGTCCAGCTTTCGGCGAGGTCGCCGGCGAGCGAGCCGTCCGGCAGAAGCTCGACAAGATTGTTGCAGAGCGACCCGTTGAAGGCGAACCCGGTCATCACCGTCGCCCAGCTCGCCGGGTCGAGCGTATCCTGCTGCGAACCGTCATTCATGCCGTAGCGCAGCTTGCCGCCTTGCTTGGGCTTGTCCTGGGCCCAGGACAGGCCGGGAAAGGCAACCATGCCGGCAACCGCGCTGGCCCCCACAAGGAAGCGCCGGCGCGTCGGCGCCATGCCAATGGATGTGGCGGGATGTTCACCACTTTCGATATTCTGCCGCTCCATGAGTTCCTCCAACCTTTCCGAAACAGCAACACACTTCATGCGGATATCCGGCATGGTCGCCCGGCCGCCAATGCGCTCGAACGCATGGCGACCACGACAAGCAAGATCCGCCCCTGATCAGCCTTGAAAGCGGGCGGGCCTTGCGCCCGCCCCGTTTGCGCCTGCCAGCCTCAGGCCTTGAGCCACCAGCGCTCGCACATGCGCATATTGTCGAGCGGCATGAGGCCACCCACCTTGTCGAAGCCCAGCTTGTTGGAAACGCCGTTTCGCCAATCCACGAAAGCGACGGTCAGCAAATTGCCGTCATCGTGGATGATCTGCTGCGCCTCCGCGTAGTAGGCCGCGCGCTTGGCATCGTCCGTCTCGACCCGCGCCTTCTCGCACAACTCGTCGAAACGCGCGTTCGACCAGCCCGCATTCCACGGCGCCTTGGAAGTATAGATGGTCGAGAACAGCCAGTCGATCGTTGCCCTTCCGAACCAGTCCACTCCGGCGAAGCTCTTCTTGAGCCAGACGTTTTCCCAATAGCCGTCAGCCGCCTCGCGCACGACATTGATGTTGATGCCGGCCTTGGCCGCGTGCTCCTGGTAAAGAACCGCCGCATCGATCGCGCCGGCAAAGGCGTTCTCGGCAACATGGAGATCCACGGAAACGCTGGTCATTCCGGCCTTGGCCAGGTGTTCCTTGGCCTTCTCGATGCTGTAGTCGCGTTGCGGCATGTCATGAAAATACTTCATGATCGAGGACACGGGGTTGTCGTTCCCCTTGCGACCCTCGCCCAGAAACACCTTTTCGATGATGTCGTCGCGATCCAGCGCATATTTCAGCGCCAGGCGAACGTCCGGATTGTCGAACGGGGCCACGCGCGTGTCCATGTCGAAGGAGAAATGACGCAGGCTCGGCACGCGCTGGACGCTGAAATCGGAGCTGCGCTCGACCATCGGGACATTGCGGATATCGAGGTCCTGGATGAAATCCACCTCGCCCGTCAGCAAGGCATTGAGCCGCGCCGTCGCGTCGGGAATGGAGATGAATTCGACTTCGTCCAGGTACGGCTTGTTGTTCTTGTGATAATTCGGATTGCGCTTGAGGCGAGTGGCGATGCCGGGCTCGAAGCTGTCGAGGAGGAACGCGCCGGTTCCCTTGCCCGCCTGAATGTCGATGCCGCCGCCCTCCATGGCCGGAAAGACCGACAGGTGATAATCCGACATCAGATACGGAAAGTCGGCATTGCCGCCGGCGAGCTTGAAGACGACCGTATCGGAGCCGTCGAGATCGATCGCGGAAATCTGCTGAACGATGGCGCGGGCGCCCGAGGTCGAGTCCGGCTTCATGTGATGCAGGAACGACTGGCGCACATCCTCCGGCGTCAGGCTCTTGCCGTTGTGGAAGGTGACGCCCTTCCGCAGCTTGAAACGCCAGGTCGCTGCGTTGTTGTCCTGTTCCCAGCTTTCGGCGAGGTCGGCGGCGACTTCACCGTCGGGCAGGATTTCGACGAGGTTGTTGTAGACGCCGCCGTTGAAGCTGGCTCCCGTCCAGCTGGTCGACCATGTGCCCGGGTCGAGATTGTCGTTCTGCGATGCGTTGTGCAGTCCCAGCCGCATCTTGCCGCCGGCCTTCGGCTCAGCGGCCTGGGCGCGCGGCATGCCCGGCATTGTCATGACCGCCCCGGCGGCCAGCAGCGCGGAGCCCCGCGCCAGGAATTCGCGGCGGGAAATCGCGCCGCTCCGCAGCTTGCGGGCCAGATCATCCATCTGGCGGTGATCCGATTCATTCATGTTTCACCCTCTTGGATTGGTCGGTTGATATCGAGGCCGCTTCTTCGTTCCGGCGCCTTCGCGATTACAGTAGTTGGAAACGCGAACCTGTCAACAAACTGATTGACCAATCAATCATACATTGGGCAAAATAACGCATCTTTGAACCGCTCTGACCAGGGGATGCCATGTCGGACAGCGACCTTGCTTATACCGGCGCATCGGAAGCGCTGCGCATGTTCCGGAGCGGCCAATTGTCGCCCGTGGAACTGCTCGAGGCGCAATTGTCGCGCATCGCCGCAAGTGCCGGGAGCCTCAATGCCGTCTGCTTCACCTACGCCGACGAAGCGATGGAGAAAGCGCGGCGCGCCGAGGCCCGCTACGCCGCGCGTGCGTCGGACCTAGGACCGCTGGAAGGCATCATGACGGCTCTCAAGGACGAGAACATGATGGCCGGCAAGATCACGACCTACGGCTCGGTTCTCTACGCCGAACATGTTGCTTCGACCAACGCGCCGGTCGTCCAGCGCCTGCTGGACGCCGGCGCGATCGTACATGCCCGGACCACGACACCGGAATTTTCCTGCGCGCCGTTCTGCCACTCCCGCCAGTGGGGAATCACCCGAAACCCTTGGAATGCCGATTTCACGCCCGGCGGCTCGTCGGGTGGCTCGGGAGTCGCCCTTGCGGCCGGACTGACGACATTGGCGACGGGGTCCGACATCGGCGGTTCCATCCGCATTCCCGCCTCGGCCTGCGGTGTCGTCGGCTTCAAGCCTCCCTACGGACGCGTGCCGTCCACGCCGCCGTTCAACCTCGATCACTACAACCATCCAGGCCCCATGGCGCGGACCGTGGAGGATTGCCTGCTGATGCAGAATGTCCTGGCGGGACCTCACCCCCAGGACATCGCGTCGCTGAAACCCAAGCTGGAACTGTCGGCGGATCGTCGCGGGGTCCAAGGCTGGAAGATCGCCTATTCGCTCGACTTCGGTTTCATGGAGGTCGATCCCGACGTTCGCGCCAACACGCTGCGGGCAGTCGACGTCTTCCGTTCGCTGGGAGCGGAAGTGGTCGAAGTCGAGCTGCCGTGGTCGTGGGATGTCTACCATGCCGCAGCGACCCATCATGCGACATTGTTCGGCGCCTGGCTCGCGGAATATCTCGACGACCGCCAGTCGAGCCTCACCACCTATGCCGCCGACTTCGCTCGCAAATCCCTCTCGGTCACGACGCGCGACTATCTCAAAAGCCTCGACGTCGAGGGGCGAATCTACGGGCATTTCGGCCCGTTGATGGAGGAATACGACCTCTTTCTCTGCCCGACCCTGGCGGTGCCGGCGGTGAAGGCCGATTTCGAGATGCGCGACCCGCTTTTGATCAACGGCAAGCCGATCGATCCCTATCTGGGCTGGACCATGGCGTGGCCCTTCAACATGCTGAGCCGTTGCCCGGTGCTCGCCTTGCCCTCGGGGCACGCCGCGACCGGTGTGCCCACGGGCATACAACTGGTCGGCCGCACCTATGACGACCAGGCTGTCTTCCGCGCCGGCTTCGCGTATGAGAGCGCCGTGGGCGGCTGGTTCGCCGCGCCCGAGACCCGCCCCACCCTGCCTTTCTGAGACCTGCCATGAAAACCGTCTACTCCGACCACCACAAGCTGCAGAGCGTCGAGACCGAATTCTATCGGGGCAAATGGGTCGAGGCCTTCGAGATACCACGCAGGGCTCAACTGGTTCTGGACGCGGTGCGGCGCGCCGACCTCGGCCCGATCGTCGAGCCGAAGAGCTTCGACCTGGCACCCGTTCTTGCCGTGCATGATCCGGACTTCGTCCGGTTCCTGGAAAATGTCTGGGCCGAGTGGGTGGCCGAGGTAGGCCCCATCCCCGCATACCCGAACGTCTGGCCGCCGCGCCGCACGCGCATGATCCCCACAATTCGACCGGGAGCCGAACTCGGCCGCTATGCGGTGGACATGAGCAGCCCCATCCTCGAAGGCACCTGGCGGGCCGCGCGCGCGGCGGTCGATTGCGCCTTGACCGGCGCCGACTTCATCAACGCCGGCGATCCTTCGGCGTTCGCGCTCTGCCGTCCGCCCGGCCACCATTCGGGGCGCGACTATTACGGCGGCTACTGCTTCCTGAACAACGCCGCCATCGCCGCGCAATATTTCCGCGACACCGGGGCCCGGCGCGTCGCCATCCTGGATGTCGACTATCACCACGGCAACGGTACCCAGGACATTTTCTACGATCGCGGCGACATCCTGACCGTTTCGATCCATGGCGATCCGGTGCAGGAATACCCCTACTATATCGGCTTCGCCGACGAGACCGGACATGGCGCCGGAGAAGGGTTCAATCTCAACCTTCCGCTATCGTGGGGAACGGATTTTTCCATCTGGAGGACGGCGCTGGATCAGGCGATCGATCGCATAGCGGCGTTTGCTCCCGACCGGCTGGTCGTCTCGCTGGGCGTCGATGCCTTCGAGGAGGACCCGATCTCCCACTTCAAGCTCAAGGGTCCCGATTTCGTGGAGATCGGGCGCGCCATCGGCGCGCTGAAGATTCCGGCGCTGTTCGTGATGGAGGGCGGCTACGCCATCGAGGCGATCGGGACCAACGTCGCGAATGTTCTCGCGGGGCATTCATCCGCTCGAGCCTGAGACATAGGCTCGGGCACCTGTCCGGGCCGCTCAGAAATCCCCGGGGAAGTGCAACCGCATGAAGGCCAGGCAGGCCTCGTGGCCGATCTTCTGCCCCTCGGTGATGGACATGTTCGACACCAGGTTCTCGATCCACAATCCCGAGATCAAGGCGTTCAGCGAGATAGCCAATTGCTGGGCATTGATCGACACGCCACGCAGTTGCGCGAGTTCCGCCATATCGGCGCAGACGGCCCGGTTATAGTGCTCGCGCAGTTCGGCGCATCGCTTGTGATAGGCGGGAACCCGGACCGCTTCGGCCCAGAATGCCAGCCACAAGGCGATGCTGTCCCGTCCCGCGGCCTTGCGGCTGAAATCGGTATCGATCATCCGGCGGATGCGATCGGCGGGGCCAAGCGCCGAAGCGTCGAGGCGGGTGAGATAGGTTTCGTATTCCGCGGCCGTATGGTCCAGCGCGGCAAAGATGATGCCTTCCTTCGACTGGAAGTGGAACGCGACCACGCCGTAGGAACATTTTGCCTCGGCGGCGATCGAGTTGATCGTGACGCCGGTAAGCCCCCGTTTCGATATGACCTTGACCGCGGCCTCGACAAGGCTGCGCCGGCGATCGACCACCTGGTCGTCGCGGCTGGTCGCCATCGTCTTGCCTGCACCCCGTGACCTGGCTTTCACATCTGGCATGGAAATTCAGCTTTTCATTCGAAAATGGGTCGGAATCCTGTCTCGCCATGCGCGCGGCGAAAAGCAAGCCTCATCGTTGCTGAACGGCATCTAGCGCACCGCTTCCTTGAGCGGCTCCAGCCCGAGGAAACGGGCGGCGTTGTCGTGCAGCCACAGGTCGCGAACCTCCTCGCTCAGGCCGAGGCCGTTCACTTCGGCCACCGCCGCATCGACCGGCATCATCGGGAAGGCCGAACCGAAGACCATCTTGTGCTTGAGGATGGTGCGGCCGTATTGCAGCAGCGGCTCATATCCCGAATGCGCCTTGGCCAACAGCCCTGGACGGACGGCGAGGATGCCGATGTACAGGTTGGGGTGGCGCCAAGCGACACCGATCAGTTCCTGCACCCAGGGCCAGCCCGGCGGTGAGGCTATGGCCCGCAGTTCGGGATAGCGGACCATGACGTTGTCCAGATATTCCGGCTTTCCCACCGACATCGGCGTATGGGTCGAGAAATTGATGCCGCAATGGATATTGACCGGCACATCGAGCTCGATCGCCTTTTCGTAGAGCGGATAAAGCCGAGCGTCGTCGGGCGTCATCTTCAGCTCGAAACACTGAAGGTTGAGGCCACGCAGCCCAAGGTGGTTCACCGCATGATCGAACGCGGCCACCGCATCCGCCTGGTACGGATCGACACCCGCGAAGCCGATGAAGCGCGGACCGTGCGACCTTACGAAGTCCGCCACCAGTTCGTTCGCGATCTTGAAGCCGAACGTCGTGCTGACATCGCGCGCCTTCAGGACAACGTGGCGCGCGCCGAGCCGTTCATAGGTCTCGAGATATCCATCCAGCCCTTGTGCCGCCTCCGAGCCCGCCGAGAGCGTCTCGCTTGCCCGGTAGACCCGTCGATAGTTCTGCAGGTGCGGAGCGGCCGGGGAAAACTCCGGCAGCGGCGGGCGGCTCGAAAAATCGATCAGCATCGGCTCAGTTCCATTTTCCGCGGTCTTCCAGGATGACCTTGGCCGCGTTGTGCCCGGGCACGCCGGTCACGCCGCCGCCGGGATGGACGGAGGCGCTCGCCTGGTAGAGTCCGTCGATCGGGCTGCGATAGTCGGCGTAACCGGGAGAGAAGCGGCGGAAGAACATCTGGTCGGCGCTGATCTCACCGTGATGCACGTGACCGTTCGGCAGGTCGAAGATCCGCTCCAGATCCAGCGGCGTTATCACCTGCCGATGCAGGATATGATCCTCGATATCCGGGAACTGCGTCTTGAGGACTTTCAGGACATTGGTCCACAACTCCTCGCGCCGCTCGTCCCAACTGCCCGTCGCGAGCGTGTAGGGGGCATGCCCGCCGAAGATGTTCATGATGTGGTGCCCGGGAGGCGCAAGCGTCGGATCGACCATCGACGGCACCTTGACGATCAGGAACGGCTTGTCGGCCATCTCGCCTTCCTGGGAGATGCGATGCGCCCGTTCCATGTAGGCGACGCTAGGGGCGATCGTCATTTGCGGCAGGACGCCGCCCTGGCGCGCGGCCTGGGCGAAGACAGGCGCATCCGGCAGCGACTTCAGGGCGAGGTTGACGCGGAACACCGTGCTCTCGCAACGGATGTTCGCGATGTCGCGATTGAAGCCCTCCGGCAGCAGGCCGGGGTCTATGAGCCTGGTGAAGATCGTGCGCGCCGTCGCATTGGCAATCACTATCTTGGAGCGGATTTCCTCACCGCCCTCGAGCCGCACGCCAACGGCGCGCCCGTTCTCGACCAGGATCTTCTCGACCGGCACGCCGGTGCGGACCTCCATGCCGTGGGCCTCGCCCGAGCGGCGAATGGCTTCCGAGATGGCACCCATTCCGCCCTTCATGAAACCCGCGGGGCCTGCCGGCGTGCTGCCATCCCTGACAATGCCGCGCGCCAGCATGTAGGCCGATCCAGGCGTCTTCAGGCTGGAGTTGGCGCCGCCTCCGCCGGCGAAGAAGCCGAGGACAAGCTTCACGTCCTCCGACTCGAACCAGCGCGACAGGTAGTCGTAGGCGCTCATGGTCAGCAGATTGTAGATGTCGAAGAACTGCGGGCCGATCTTGCGAAAACGCCAGACGAAACCCGCCAGCCGCTTGAGGTCCCGCATCCTGCCGCTGCCGGGATTGACGGGGACTTCCCACAGAAGCTGCTTCATGAAGGGCGCCACCTTCTGCATGTGGGCGCGGTAGCGCGCATATGCCTGGCCGTCCGAATTCGACAGCCTGCCGATTTCGGCGGCGAACTTCTCGGGGTCGTCCCACATGGTGAAGGTCCTGCCGCCCTCGAGGGCAAACACGGTGGGATGCGCCGGGAGCACCTCGAAGCCATATTTCTGCAGCTCCAGATCGAGGATGACCTTCGGCTGCAGGAGGCCCTGATAGTAGGACGCCATGGATGAGCGATATCCCGGCGCGATCTCCCCGGTAACGGCGGCTCCGCCAATGACATCGCGCCGCTCGACCACGAGAACCTTGACCCCGGCGCGTGAAAGATAGGCGCCGCAGGTGAGCCCGTTGTGGCCACCGCCGACGATGATGGCGTCATAGTGCGGTTTCATGCGTTGGCTCCTTCGATCCATGCCCCGACGGTGCGATCATAGGAGCCCGCCCTTGGGTCGACGTCCCGCGCCTTGAGCAGCGGCTTGGATATCTTCAGCGAGGCGGTGCGGGGAAAATCATCGACGAAGGCATAGAAGCGGGGAACCTTGAAGGCGGCGAGCCCGGCCTGGGCTGTGGCGATGACACCATCGAGGAGTGCCTGATCGGGCCCCCGCCCTTCCTTCAGCTTCAGATAGGCCTTGACCTCCTCGCCCCTCAGGGCGTCGGGAACACCGACCACGGCGACCTCGGCGACGCCCGGGGCGGCTGCCAGGACCGTTTCGACCTCGCGCGCGGCGATGTTTTCGGCAGAACGGCGGATCATGTCCTTCTTGCGGCCGACGATGTAGTAGAACCCGTCCTCGTCCTGGCGGAACAGATCACCGGTGGAGAACCATCCGTGGCGCAGCACCTCGGCGGTCGCTTCCGGATTGTTGTAGTAGCCCAGCATGATGCCGGGACCGCTGATCTGCAGTTCGCCGATCGTCCCCGGCCGGACCGGATTGCCGGCCTCGTCGACGATGCGGCACTGCCGGAACGGACAAGGCACGCCACAGGACCCGGACCCGACCTTGTCGGACCGCTCAATGGGCGCGAACATCGCCGGGCCAACCTCCGTCATGCCAAAAGCCTCGCGCGCATTCAGGTCGAAGCGCGCCTCCAGCGCCTGGTGAAGATCGCGCGGGCAGCCGTAGATGTTGGCGCGCACCACCTTGTTGTCGGCGTCGTGCGGTTGCGCGGCGATGCCATGCAATATCCAGGGCAGCAGGCAGAACTCGATATCGAATTCCTTCAGCCAGAGAGAAAAGCGGCTGGTCGATTGACGCGCGGCGACGAAGAGCGTGCCACGCTGATACATGGTCATCAGCAGCAGCCATTGCGGATCCATGTAGAAGAATGGCGTCGAGGCCAGGATGCGGCGATAGACCCTGCCGTCGCGAAACGCATTCACCTTGCCGGCGGAGATCCAGTAGCGCTGGCTGAGCATGCAGCCCTTCGGGAAGCCGCTGGTGCCCGAAGTGAACTGGATGTTCAGGAGATCATCGTGGCCGACAGGCTCGGGCGCCGTGAACGCTTCGGCCGGCTCGGCCAGCGCCTGCCAGTCGCGCGCGCCTTCCGGCACGTCGCCGCCGACGACGATCATCCGCTCCGGCGGCACCGACACCAGCCCCTCGGCGTGGGCCTGGTCGAGCGTCGCGCGGGTGGAGGCATGGGTGACGACCCATTCGGCCTCGGCCACCTGCATGACATGGGCGATCTCGCGCGGCGTGTAGCCGGGATTGATGGGCAGCATCACCGCGCCGATCCGGCCGAGCGCCAGCCACGTCAGCGGAAAGGCCGCGATGTTGGGGAGCATCACGCCGACATGGCTGCCCTTGCGGATGCCGACCGACATGAGACCGGCCGCCAGTCCGTTCACCCGGCGCCGCATTTCGGCGTAGGTGATCGTCTCGCCACTGTCGAAGAAATTCCACAACAGCCTGTCGCCGGCCTCATCGGCCGCCGCGTCGATCAGCGCGCCGATATTGTCCGGCAGCGGCTCGGCCTCGATGCGTCGACGGCGTTCGTCATAGTCGACCACCGGTCGCGCCAGAACCTCGTCCTTCCACATTTCGGCCTCCGAACGTCAGCGCTGAGTTCCGGCAAGCCGCGCCGTCAGCGAGGCGCGGCCGCGGTGGAGCGGGATCTTCAAACGGAATCCCCGCTCCACTTGTTTGATCCGGCGGCATCGATGCGACGCGCCAGCGGGTCGCCAGGCCGCGAATGCGCCCGTCAGTGGGCGAACCACATCGCCTTCAGGTCGGTGTACTTGTCCATCGCATGCAGGGACTTGTCGCGACCGAAACCGGACTGCTTGAAGCCCCCGAAGGGAACAGCCATCGACCCGCGATCGAAGCAGTTGACCCAGACCACGCCGGCCTTGATCGCCTTGGCAGCCCGGTGTGCGTTCTTGACCGAACCGGTCCAGACCGCGCCGGCCAGGCCGTAGATGGTGTCGTTCGCCACTTCCATCGCCTCGTCGAAACCCTTGACGGTGATGGCGGACAGCACCGGGCCGAAAATCTCCTCGCGCGCGATCGTCATATCGTTGCGGACGCGGTCGAAAATCGTCGGCTCGATGTAGAAGCCGCCGGTCTCGACGCGGACCCGGCTGCCGCCGATGAGCGTTGTCGCCCCTTCGGCGCGGCCGGCGTCGATGTAGCCCAGCACGCGATCCATCTGTTCCTCGGTGACCATCGAGCCCATGCGGGTGGTCGCGTCGAGCGGATCGCCGGGCGTGAAGGACCTGGCGTGGGCCGCGATCTTCTCGAACAGCGCGTCGCGCACCTTCTCGTCGACGATCAGGCGGCTGCCGGCGTTGCAGACCTGCCCGGTGTTGGCGAAGATGCCGGCGGCGACACCGGCAGCGGCCGCATCCAGATCGTCGCAATCGGCGAGCACGACCTGAGGCGACTTGCCGCCCAGTTCCAGGCCGATGCGCTTGATGTTGGATTGACCCGAATACTGCATGAAATACTTGCCGACTTCGGTAGAGCCGGTGAAGCCCACGCAGTCGACATCCATGTGCAGGCCAAGCGCCTTGCCGGCGATGTGGCCGAGGCCGGGCACGACATTGAGCACGCCGGCAGGAAGCCCGGCCTCGATTGCCAGTTCGCCAAACTTGAGCGCGGTGAAGGGCGACTGCTCGGCCGGCTTCAACACCACCGAATTGCCCGTGGCCAGCGCTGGGCCGAGCTTCCAGGCCGCCATCGACATCGGATAGTTCCACGGCACCACGGCGGCGACGACGCCCAGTGGCTCGCGCACCACCAGCGTCGTCATCTCGTGCGCCGTGGCCGCGACCTCGCCATAGACCTTGTCGATCGCCTCGGCATACCACGCGATGCAGTTGGCGGCGCTGACCACGTCGCCGTTGAAGGCATTCGCGATCGGCTTGCCGACGTTGAGTGTCTCCAGCAGCGCCAGTTCCTCGCGGTTCGCCAGGATCAATTCGGAGAAGCGCAGCAATATTTTGCGGCGGTCGGCCGGCGCCATGCGCGACCAGACACCCGCGTTGAAGGCCTTGCGCGCCGAGCGCACAGCCCTGTCGACATCGGCCTCGTTGCACGAGGCCACTTGCGTCAGCAGGCGCCCGTCGCCGGGATAGACGCAAGCGAAGGTCTCGTTCGAGACGCTGTCGACATATTGGCCGTCGATGAAAGGGCGGTTCGGCAGTTGCACCGATTTTGCACGTGCATGCCAGTCGATTGTTTGCAGCATGTCAGTCCCATCCTTCTCCTGAGATTACGCAGTGCCGCTTCCGGGCAGCCGCCCTAGCGGCCAAGACCATGCGCCGCGCCGACCTCGGAGATCGCCTGGCGCATGATGGCGACGATGTCGTCGATCTGTTCGCGGGTGATAACGAGCGGCGGAGAGATGACGCACAGGTCCCCCAGCGGCCGAACGATCAGCCCGAGCTCGAAACAGCGCTGATCGATCTCCCGGGTAAAGGCCTTGTCCTCGTCCAGCGGGTCGATCCGGTTGGTGTCGAGCAGGCACTGGACACACCCCACCAACCCCACGGAGCGCACGTCGGCCACGCCCGGCAGGTCGGACAGCGACCGCAGCCGCTCGGCGAAATAGTCCGCCTGGTCCCGCGCATGCTCGACCACGCCGTCGCGCTCCATCAGCGCGATGTTGGCCAGCGCCGCCGCGCAGGCCACCGGCTGGTTGGTGTAGGTGTAGCCGTTGGTGAACCAGCTGCCCTTGGCATTGTCGCCCGAAACACGCGCCAGCACCTTGTCTGAGATGGCGAGCCCGCCCAGGGGCACATAGCCCGATGTAACGCCCTTGGCGAAAGTGATGATGTCTGGGACGACGCCGAACACCTTTTCCGACGCGAACCATTCGCCGCAGCGGCCGAAACCGGTCACCACCTCGTCCGAGATGTAGAGTATGTCATGCTTCTCGCAGATCGCCTTGAAGCGGGCGTGATAGCCCTTGGGCGGTATGATGACGCCACCGGAAGCCAGAATCGGCTCGGCGAGAAAGGCCGCGATCGTGTCCGCGCCGAGTTCCTCGATCCGGTCCTCGAACTCCGACACCAGATCATCGAGGAATTCCTCCTGCGTCCGGTTGCCGGCGTGGCGCGGGTTGGGGCTGGACAGGAATGAGATCCTGTCCTGCTGGATATCGAAATTTGGCCAGTTGCCCGTACGCCCGGTGCAGGCAGCGGTCAGCGCCGTCGAGCCGTGGTAGCCGTCGTAGCGCACGATGATGCGCTTCTTCCTGGGCCGCCCCAGCACGTTGTTGTAGAACTCGGAAAACCGCAGCGCGCTGTCGACGGCCGTCGACCCACCGGTGGTGAAGAAAATGCGGTTGAGGTCACCCGGGGTCAGCGTCGCGATCTTTTCGGCGAGAAGCGCCGCCGGGCTGGTGGCCATATACCAGGGAGAGGCGTAGGGCAGCGTCATTGCCTGATGCGCCATGGCATCGACGATTTCCCTGCGGCCGTACCCGACCTGAGCGCACCACATGCCCGCAGGGCCGTCGATCAGCCTGCGGCCGTCCTCGGCGTAGACATAGATCCCCTCGGCGTGGGTCAGGATCGGTTGCGAGGCCTTGCCAAGCTTCGCCATCTCCTGCGCGGGCACGAGCACGTGTTCACGCATCGCTTCCTGGACGCCGCCAAACATATCCGCCATCACCGCAACTCCCCTGCATTGATACGCCGAACGCCACCCGTAGGCCGGACACCCCTCGGCTCCGGGCAGTAGTGAGCCAAGCGGGTAACGGAGTCAACAATTCTGATTGCTTGATCAATCAGATTTTGTATCTGGCCCCACGCCTTGGCCAGCATGGCGCGGGTCATCCAATCCAGGCCGCGCTGTCGACAGAGCGAAGAAGCGACCCGGCAATCCATGCTCTCTGCTTTGAAGCAGGCGACACGAATCAAGCCCGACGCAGGTCGACGCGGATGGGCGTCGCTGATTTCGGCCGACTTGGCGGCCAAGGAGTCAGGTCATATAGTTGGCAACGATACGTTTGCTTCGACGGGGGCGTCGCGGGTGGAAGCCGTCGCTGATGAATTGGTGGATGCGATCTACGAAGCGGCCGTGCTGCCGGAAACCTGGCCAGCCGTTCTTGAAAGGATCGCCCAAAGCGTCCAGGCCGTTGGCGGCGTTCTATTCGCCGTCGACGGGTTGCGCGGAGGCAGTTGGGCCGCTTCGGAGGCCCTGGTCCACGTCATGGGACCGGTGGCTGAAATGGCCGAGCGCAACACGCGTCCGCAGCGCGGCCTGGCCAAGCGCTACGCCGGCTTCATGGCCGATCTCGATTTCCTGACTTTGGACGAGAAGGAAAGCGATCCGCTTTACACGGAGATCCTGAAGCCAAACGGGCTTGCCTGGGGATGCGGCTCCGTCATTCCCGTCCCCAGCGGCGACCTTCTGGTTTTCGATTTCGAGAGAACAAGCGAGGTCGGCGTCTTTGATCGCACTGCGCTGGACACGCTCGACAGCTACCGCCCTCACCTGGCCAGAGCCGGGCTGATGGCGTCGCGCCTGCAACTTGCGCGCGCTCAGACGGCCACCACCGTCATGCAGACGCTTGGCCTGCCGGGCGCCGTTATCGGCAGTCGCGGCCGGGTGCTGGCCATGAATGACCTGCTGGAGAAATTGTCGCCGCAGATTTACGCGAGGGCGCGGGATCGGCTGACCTTGGACCATGCGCCAGCGAACGCCATTCTCGAACAGGCGCTCGCCGACATCGAAACCAGAAACGAAGCGGTCCGCTCGATTGCCGTCCCCGCCGGCTTGGATGGCATAAGCCTGGTCGGTCACGTCATCCCGATCCGCAGGCAGGCGCACGACATCTTCGCGAGCGCCACGGCGCTCTTTGTCGCCACCCCTCTCGCCGCTCCCGCGTCACCCGACATCGGCCTGCTTTGCGGCCTCTTCGACCTCACTCCGGCCGAAGATCGCGTCGCGAGAGCCTTCGCCGAGGGTCATAGTGTCGAAAGCGGCGCCGCGGCCTTGTCGATCTCGCCGGAGACGGTTCGCACCCAACTCAAGCGGGTCATGGCAAAGACAGGGACGTCGCGACAGGCCGAACTGGTCCAGTTGCTGGCCGGCACGACCTCGTTCCCGTTGAGGCGCGAATGACGGCTCCGTCCGTCTGGAGACCTCAGAATATCCATCCAGCCTGAGCCCAAGTTGGAGTGGGAGATGGGACGAGGCACACAGCACCCCAGATACCGAAGCACTCGCCATCGACATCACCCAATCCGCGGGTTGCCTTCGTCGTCATCGAAACCTATACGCCGCGCAGCGTCGATTATCCGAGAAGGGCTCAGCCGTGGCCGTGGTGGTGGTTGCAATCCTCGACCGGGACAACTGGACAGCCAACACGGATATCATCGTGGTGGTTGACGCCGACAAGCGCCGTCTCGTCTGGGTGCCACGCGACCTCTGGTCGCCACTTGTCAACGATCGCGTCAACGCGGCCTTCGCGAAGGGCGGTGGCGGGCTGTTGCTCGATGCCCTCGCGGAACTTGGCCTCGCCGCCGGGAGCGTGCTTTGCCTGCGGCGCGCCGCCAGCGAAGCCGCGCTCGAAGGCGCCAGCGTAACCATTCCGGTGAGCGAGCCGCTGGATTTCTGGTACCCGGTCACCCCCACCAGCCGGATCGAGGATGGCCGCGTCGAAGTGTCGTTCAGGCCGCCAGGGGAAACGCTATCAGGCGTGCGCCTGCATCAGTGGATCGGCGCACGCACAATGGTAAACGGCAAGGGCACCGATTTTCACCGCATGAAGCGCCAGACCGTGTTCCTGCGCGCGCTGATCGCGCAAGGCTTCGATTTCCGCCGGGCGCTGAAGGACCCCGAACTGGTGAATATCCACGGCGAAGACCCATTGCCGCTTCTGGCTCGCGTCAGCGCCAATTGGCGCATGCAACTCCATGACTGGGTCGCCGACGCTGTCGTCGACGGGAAGATGGTGCTGGTGCAGCGCAAGCCCAAACCATGGTGGCGTCGGCAGTTGCGCCGGCTGCGGCTTGCCCTCAAGCGGCACCGATGATGTCGGATCGAGGCCTGAACGCGGTTTGGGCGTAGGCCCGCCGGGCGAGAACCCCAACAAACTCGAGCCCGGCGAGCCTACAACCCGATCGGTAAGCCGATCGGGACCGGGGTCAGCCGGCGTCATACACGTTGCAAGATGGATGCCAGCGCGCCTGTCCCCGAATGGGACACCTGGCCGTCTTGCGACGGCGCGCTTAGGGCCGGATTCTAGATGTCGAACTCGCCCTGCCCCTCATCGAGAGCGCTGACGGTCTCGGCGGCGAGCGCACGGGTGATCGGCATCTTGCGTTCCAGCGCCAGGCGATCGAGCCTTTGCACGACCCGCATGGCGGTGGCGAGCGACCGCTCGATGCGGCGCACCAGATACTGCACGACATGCGGCTCGACCTGGATCTGGCGGTCGGCGAACAGCTTGGTGATGATCCCGGCCAGCAGCAGATCGTCGGGCTCGTGGATCTCGACGGTCGCGGCGGCCTTCAGCCGGGAGGCCAGATCGGGCAGCGCCACGCCCCAGGCCGCCGGGAAGCGCCTTGCCGTCAACAACAGGTGAGTGCCGCCGGAGCGCACCGTGTTGATCAGGTGGAACAGGCCTTGCTCGTCGACCGGCGCCGCGTCGATGTCGTCGATCACCGCCGGTCGCGCGCCGAGATCGGCCACGCCCTCGCCGATGCGGCGGGGATCGACGGCGAGCGCGGCGGTTCGCGCCCGCCAGATCGAAGCCAGATGCGTCTTGCCGGACCCGGCAGGGCCGGCAAGGACCACGACGGGCGCAGGCCAATCCGGCCAGCGATCGACAAGCGAAACCGCCTCGGCGTTGGCCGCCGAGACGATGAGATCGTCGCGCGAATAGGCGGTGCCATGGCCGAGATCGAGCGGCAGTTGACGTGGCGGGTCGGTGCGGATCGACATTTCAGCCACGCGGCGAGCGGTGGCCGCCGCCGCGATCGGCGGGCAATGGCGGCACGGACTCTTCCTCATGGCCCTTGTAGAAAGGCGATTCGAGATAACGGCCGATGGCAAAGCGCACCAGGACGGCGATTGCCGCGGAAGCCGGCACGGCGATCAGCAGACCGACGAAGCCGAACAGCGCGCCGAAGGCGAACAGCGCGAACATCAGCCAGACTGGGTGCAGGCCGACGCTCTTGCCGACCAGCCGAGGCTGCAGGATGTTGCCCTCGATGAGCTGGCCGACGAAGAACACGCAGGCCACGGCCAGCACCATCGTCCAGTCCGGCCAGAACTGGACGAAGGCCACGCCGACGGCGAGCACCAGGCCGGTGAGCGACCCGACATAGGGGATGAAAGAGATCAGCCCGGAAAAGAAGCCGATAAGGATGGCGAAGTTCAGCCCGGTCAGGGTCAGGCCGGTGGCATACATGCCGCCCAGCACGAGGCAGAGCGTACCCTGCCCGCGCACGAAGCCCGCCGTGGCGGTGTTGATGTCGCGGGCGAGCGCCCGGACCGTTTCAACGTGGTCGCGTGGCACCCAGCTGTCGACCTCGGCCACCATCCGATCCCAGTCGAGCAGCATGTAGAAGGCGACCACCGGGGTGACGACGAAGAGGCTGACCACCGAGACCAGCGCCACACCCGAACTCCAGATCGAGGTGAAGACGGTGGTGAGCAGACTGAATCCCGACGTCAGAAGCGAGTTCAGTCCGTCGCGCAAACCGCTGGTGCTGACGCCAAAGCGCTGCTCCAGCCATTTCGGATCGAAGCTGGTGATCAGCGATTGAAGGCGGGTGAGATATTCCGGCAGCTTGCGTGCGAAATCGGCCATCTGCGTGGCCAGCACCGGCACCAGGATGACGAAGGCCAGCACGACGATGACGACGAAGGCAATGAGGATGACGACCGTCGCCATCAGCCTGGAAAGGCCGAGCCGCTCCAGCCGGTCGGCGACCGGATCGAGGAAATAGGCGAGCACCATGCCGGCGACGAAGGGCAGCAGAATGCCTGAGAAGACGTACAGGAACAGCGCCAGCAGGACAGCGGAGCCCAGCCAGAAGAAAGCCTGGCGGCGAAGCGCCAGGCCGGCCGCGACCTCCACGGCCTCGCTGTCAGCTGTCTGTATTGGAGCCGCCCGTCTGGGAGCCTTCGCCATAACCACTCATATGCCTCAGCCAAGCCACGAGATAGGCCGCGGCCGAAGCCACGGTCAAGACCCCGGACAGCAATACGAGCGCCGGCCGCAGCGGATCGAGATGGACGGCAAGCGCGAGTTCGCCAAGCACGACGGCAGCGAGGACGATCTGGATGGCCGTGTTCATCTTGGACACCAGCAGCGGTTTCATCTCGATGGGATGGGCCATGACGGTGGAAAGCAGCACGGCGCAAACGATCAGCCCATCCCGGGAAACCATGGTCACCACCAGCCACAATGGCAATTGCCCGATGAAGCCCATGACCACGAAGACCGAGACCAGCAGCAGCTTGTCGGCTATCGGGTCGAGATAGGCTCCCAGCCTGGACTGCTGATTGAAATGGCGGGCGATGAAACCGTCGACGCCATCCGAGATGCCGGCGACCAGAAAGCCGGCGAATGCCCAGTCCCAGCGCGCCTGCAGCATGGCGAGCACGACGGCAGGCACCAGCACCAGCCGCAGGATCGAGATCAGGTTTGGGATGGTCACACGATGTCCCGTCGAGTCTTTGCCGGAGATAGATGATGGGTATGGGACGGGTGTACAAGTGGCGTGCCTTGCGCTTGGTGGAGCCGGGCGATTGAACCGTGAAGTCTCGGGCTTAGCCAATCGCCCGAGCCAGGCCGTAAACTTGCTCGCTTTCCACGGTTTTGTAGACCGGAATGGCTGTCATCCTTGCTCCCCGAAACCATTCATGCGAAGAGCCCGCAATGGAAACGGGAACGAGCCAGACATGAGCAAGGGCGACAAGGCCAAGCGCAAGAACGGGCTCACCTACGCCGAGGCAGGCGTCGATATCGACGCCGGCAACCTCATGGTCGAGAAGATCAAGCCGCTGGTGCGTTCGACGCGGCGGCCCGGGGCGGACGGCGAGATCGGCGGTTTCGGCGGCCTGTTCGACCTCAAGGCCGCGGGCTTTACCGATCCGGTCCTGGTTGCGGCCAATGACGGCGTCGGCACCAAGCTGAAGATCGCCATCGACGCGGGCAAGCACGATACGATCGGCATCGACCTCGTCGCCATGTGCGTCAACGACATCGTCGTGCAGGGCGCCGAGCCGCTGTTCTTCCTCGACTATTTCGCCACCGGCAAGCTCGATCCCGACCAGGGCGCCTCGATCGTCGGCGGCATTGCCGAAGGCTGTCGCCAAGCCGGCTGCGCGCTGATCGGCGGCGAAACGGCCGAAATGCCCGGCATGTATCACGGCAAGGACTACGATCTCGCCGGCTTTGCCGTCGGCGCGGCCGAACGCGGCCAGCTGCTGCCCACGGACGACATCGTCGAAGGCGACGTGCTGCTCGGCCTCGCGTCGTCGGGCCTTCACTCCAACGGGTTTTCGCTGGTGCGCCGCATCGTGGCCGCCAGCGGTCTTGCCTGGAGCGATCCGGCTCCCTTCAACGACGAGGCCACGCTCGCCGAGGCGCTGCTGGAGCCGACCCGCATCTACGTCAAATCGATCCTGCGGGCGATCCGCAACACGCATGGCATCAAGGCGCTCGCCCATATCACCGGCGGCGGGTTTCCCGAGAATATTCCGCGCGTGCTGCCCAAGGACTTTTCCGCTGAACTCGATCTCGAGGCGATCGAGGTCCCTGCAGTGTTCTCCTGGCTGGCCAAGACCGGCGGCGTCGCGCCGGAAGAGATGATGCGCACCTTCAATTGCGGCATCGGCATGGTCCTGGCCGTCGCCTCCGGCCAAGCGGCGCAGGTCGCCGCCGTGCTTCAGGAGGCCGGCGAGACTGTGACGCCGATCGGCCGCATCGTGCCGCGCCGGGATGCAGGCGTGATCTACAGGGGCTCGATCAGCCTATGAGCAGGAAACGCACCGTCATTCTGATCTCGGGGCGCGGGTCCAACATGACGGCGCTGATCGCCGCGGCCGGCGATCCGGACTACCCCGTCGAGATCGTCGGCGTCATCTCCGACCGGGCGGACGCCGCCGGCCTCAACATCGCCAAGGCGCGCGGCATCGCAACGCAGGTCGTCGCGCGCGCCGACCACCCCAGCCGGGAAGCGCATGACGGCGCGATCGATGCCGCCTTGTCGGCGTTCGGTGCGGAGATCGTCGCGCTGGCCGGCTATATGCGGCTGCTCACCCCCGGCTTTGTCGAGAAATGGCAGGGGCGCATGATCAACATCCATCCTGCCCTGCTGCCCGCCTTCAAGGGACTGGATACGCACGCGCGCGCGCTCCATGCTGGCATGCGCATCCACGGTTGCACGGTGCATTTCGTGACGCCCGAGATGGATGACGGCCCGATCATCGCGCAGGCCGCAGTGCCAGTCATGGCCGGCGATACCGAGGACACGCTGGCCGCCCGCGTGCTGAAGGCCGAACATCGGCTCTACCCGCTGGCGCTGGGGCTTGTCGCCGAGGGCAAGGCCCGCATGGAAAACGGCCGCACGGTGCTCGCGCACTTCACTGACGATGCGGAAAACGGCGCCGCCGTGGTGATGGCGCCGGACCCGCTGCGCGAGGAAGCCGATCTGGAACATCTGGCGCGGATCACACCGTAGAAATTTGAGAGCCCTAATCGGAGCCCCGAAGACTTTGGACATCTTCGACAGCGCGGTCCGGACCAGGGGCGATCTTGCCGGTGTCTTCGAATATGAAGAGATGGCCGAGCCGCAAAATGCCTCAGCCTATTTCTATCTGTATCGGAAGGAAGCCGAGACAGTCGGCTCCGTTCTCGGCGCGATCCATATCCGATCAGGCCCATGGCCCATCACTGAGGCCGATATTGCCGTCCAGTGGAACGACAACGAACAACGTGTCGGCCTCTTCGTGTTCGGCGCGTTGGTGGCAGTCTTTGATGTCGCAACAGGGGCGCAGTATGGTGGTCAGTACGGCAAGGATTTCCATCCAGAAATTCCCTGGTCCTGAACAATGCCCGTGAAACAGCTGCTTCTGCTGCGCCATGCCAAGTCGAGCTGGGATGATCCCAAGCTGGACGATTTCGATCGGCCGCTCGGACCGCGTGGGCTGAAGACGGCGCCGCTGATGGGGCGCGAGCTTGCGCGGCGCGGCTGGCTTCCGGATCTGGCGCTGGTCTCGCCGGCGCTGCGGGCTCGCGACACCTGGCGGCTTGTCGCGGCCGAATTGTCCCGTCGTGTGCCGGTGGAATTCACCGAGACGCTCTACGAAGCAGCCGCGACGGATATTCTTGCCCTCGTGCGGCAGGCCAAGGCGGCGAACCTCATTATCGTCGGGCACAATCCCGGGCTTGAGGATTTCGCCTATCGGTTGGCCAGCCACGCATCGGACGACCGGGCGGTGGGGAAGCTGGAGGAGAAGTTCCCGACCGGAGCACTGGCTCGCTTCACCGTCGAGAGTAACTGGACGGATCTTGCCTTCGAGGGCGCCCGCCTCACCCATTGCGTGAGGCCAAGGGAATTGCGCTGACGGCAAGCGAGGCGGCGAAACAAGACGCCGCCCCGCCTTGGAAATAGCCGGGCTCAGTTGCCCCAGATGCCCTGCCCCGGCTCCGGCCAGGACTGCGCGGACGCCGGCGCGGGCTTCGGCATGACAGCCGCGCCATCCTGCGTGGCCTGATGCTTGTGGACCGAACCGGTGAGCATGCGATCGACGCCGGCGGACGGCTGGCTGGCATCGTTGGAGCCATAGTGGTCGCTGCCGGCGAAGGCAGTGCCCATGGCGATGAGCATGGCGGCAGTGGTGAGAGCGATCCTGATCATTTCAAAATTCCTGTCCTTGAGTGAGATTTAGGTCGGAGAAGTCTCGTGGAATTCCGGGCGCCTCAGCGGCCCCAGAGACCGTCATCATTGTGTCGGGCGACGAGGTGAGCGACGCTCTCACCCGAACTGGCCGGCGACTGAAACTGACGATGGTCCGCGTCCTTCATGGGGACCGAACCGGTGATGGTCCGGTCGACGCCAGTCATGGGCTGGCCGGCATCGCCGGCGCCGTAGTGATCGCTGCCGGCGAAGGCGCTGCCCATGGCAGCGACCATGATACCCACCGCGACGAATGCAATCCTGGTCATTTCCCTGGTTCCTTGTGTTGTCGTTTCCGTTCGCGGCGCCTTGGGAGGATGGCCCGCTGATGACAAGACCTGGAACCGTGCGGATTTATTCCCCGCAGCGAGCGTATTTTCGTCAACAGGAGAGTGCTTTCGCGAGAAGGCGATCTAAATAATAAAATGAAAACAGATAGATATCATCTAGCGTCGTCAAATTGATTCAAGTTGGCCGGCGCAACAGGTTCATAAAAAACAGAGCGGCGGGACAAGCCCGCCGCTTTGAGGTCTTAGAGGTTCGGATCGTATCAGTGATTGCCGAAGAGGTCGCGGTCAGCACCCTGGGTCACAGGCTTCTGGACCTGCGCGGCCGACTTCTGGATCGAACCGGTAACGGTGGCGTCGACATTAGCGGGCGCGGTGACGGCCGGCTGGTTGACGTTGTTCGAGCCGAAGTTGTCAGAACCGGCAAAAGCGGCGCCGGTGGCAACGAGGAAAGCGGCAGCGGTAAGAGCGATCTTGTTCATTTGAGTTACTCCTGATCTGAGTGAATGGGCTTTAAGCTGTCGGGCTGGACCTTAGCGGCCCCAGATGCCCTGGCCGGACTGCGGCTGGTTCTGGTCGGGCGTGATCTTGAGATCGCGCTGCTCGAACTTCTGAATCGAGCCGGTGATGGTGCGATCAATGCCGGTGCTGGCGGCAGGAGCCGTAGCGGTCACAGCCGGCTGATTGACGTTGTTCGAGCCAAAGTTGTCGGAGCCGGCAAAAGCGGCGCTCGTGGCAACGAGGATGGCGGCGGCGGTAAGAGCAATCTTGTTCATTTTAGGTACTCCAGATTTCAAGTCCTGTCCGTCAAGTGGCGTGCCTTTGGGAGGAATTCGCGTCGCTCGGACAACACCGAGATGGGTCGCCCCCGCTTCCGTTTCCAGTCACGAAGTTGTTCCTGAAAAACCTCCATCACAGCAGTTGAAATCCCGGTCAGGACTCCCACAGCCACAATCTTATCAAGCAATATCAATTGGTTATTTGATCGCATGCGGGATCGAGGCGTCGTTTTGCCGAGCCGGCGTTCACACCGTCATGCACGCACAGTCAACATAAATTGAACCGAACCGTTCGGTTTGAATTACAAAACGGAAAGGTTGTAGCCAAAGCGGCTTTCCGCACCCGCCCACCTCGCGCCCCAGCTGGGTGTTCCCTCAAGCAAAAAGGCGGCAATCGCGGTCGTCTCGCCAGTCCATTCCCATGACCGCTACCGGCGTTTCACCGCCTGATGTCGAGCACGTCCCGCATGTCGTATTCGCCGGGGTGTTGGCCTGCGACCCACAGCGCCGCCGCAATGGCGCCGTTCGCGAACATCGAACGGTCACCGGCCGAATGAGAAAGCGTCAGCACCTCGCCGTCGAGCAGGAAGCCGACGCTGTGCTCGCCGATGATGCTGCCGCCCCGCACCACCGCCAAGCCGATCTCTCCCGGCAGGCGCGGCCCGGTGATGCCGTCGCGGCTCCGCCTTGCCACGTCTTCCAGGGCAACGCCCCGGCCGCTCGCGGCAGCCTCGCCCAGCATCAGGGCGGTGCCCGATGGCGCGTCGACCTTCATGCGATGATGAGCTTCGAGAATCTCGATGTCGCAATCGTCGGCCGCAAGGGCCCGAGCCGCCTGCTCAACCAGCCCTGTCAGCATGTTGAGCCCCAGCGAGTAGCTGCCGGAGCGAACGAGCGCGATCTTCGTGGCAGCCTCGGCGATGGCGTCCAGTTCCGCGGTCTCGAAGCCGGTGGAGCCTATGACCAGCGCCGGGCCGCCGCGTGCCGCGCAGACCCTTGCAAGCTCGGCTGAGGCGGAAGGCGTGGTGAAGTCGATGACGACGTCGGCGAGCGCAAGCGCCTCGTCCCGTTCGACAAGCCCCTCGCCCGCGCTGCCCGACCTATGGAAGCGGGCCGCCAGCTCAAGCCGTGGATCGGCCGCCACGGCCTCCACCATCTGTCGCCCCATGCGGCCAAGCGCGCCGGCAATGGCTATCCTGATCGGTTGCGGCATCGATGGCTCCAGACAGAAAGACGAATCGGCACAAAGAGCTAAGAGCCTATCTTCGTCAATTGATTCAAAGACACCGGAGCCGGCGCGCGATCGGCGGTGCTTGGAGCAATCCTTCGGGACGTGCTAATTTAGCGCAAGTGTCCGGCAGCAACGCGCCGCCGTGTCCGAGGGGGACGCCATGTTTCGACCGGTGCATGCCCTGCTTCTTTCCTGTCTCGCCCTGGCGTCATTCACCGGCGCGGCGCTCGCGACCCAGGCATCTTCCGACAAATCCGATGACGCGGCGAAGAAGGCCGCGGCTCTCGCCAAGGCGATCGTCGCCTGCGACCAGGGGGCCGCCGTGCCGCTGGACCCGCAAGCCAAGGCGCCGCCGATCCAATATGTCGAGCTCTTCCCGCAGGATTTCGATCTCAGCAAGCTCAAAGTCCTGGCCGATGAGTGCCAGGTGGCGATGCTCGGCGCGCCGCAGGAAAAGCGGTTGGCGCTGCAATGGCTGCGGGTCCAGGTCGCGCTCAACCAGCCGGGCCTCACCTTTCTGCTGCCGCAAATCAAGCTGTTCGCCGACCGCGGCAGCCCGGAGGCGAATTATCTCCTTTACGAGTTCTACTCGGTGCATCGGCACGACAGCGCCGATGCCGGGCCGTCGCCGATCACACGCGACATGGCGCTCGATGCCCTGCAGAAGGCCGGCAGGGCCGGCCACCTCACCGCCCTGATGACGTTGCTCCAGCAATATGGTCGGGGGGCGCTTTTGCGCCGTGATCCGCACAAACTGGTCGAGACCGCGCAGCACGTCATCGACGCGCCGGCCCAGGGATCGTCACCCGGCGAATGGGACAGCCAGTTCCGCAAAGCCATGCCGCTGCTGATCGCGCAGACGACTCTGGAGAACGACGGTTTTTCCGGCGAAGAGCAGCAAAAGGCTTTTCAGGCCGTGGATGCGGACTCGAAGGCCGGAACGAGCGGCCCGGAACCGTCCGTGCTCGCCTATATCAAGGCGTTGCGGCTGGGCCGCGGCACACAGCAGGACGCGCCAAAGGCAAGGCAATTGCTGGAGGCGCGCATCACCAACGACCAATATTCCATACCGCTGCTGGCTGACATGCTGGCCAAGGGCGAAGGCGGGCCGGCCGACGGCAAGCGCGCTATAGCTATGCTGCGCAGCGCCAACAAAAACGTCGCCGAGGCCGGGCCGCTGCTGGCCGGGCTTCTCCTGGACGGCAAGGTGGTCGGTCGCCAGCCGCGCGAGGCGATCCGGGTGCTCAACGCGCCTTGGGATATCGACGCGAGCATCAAGCTCGCGAACCTGCTCCCCGGCTACGACGGCTTTCAGATCGACAATCCGGATCAGTTGGTCGAGCGCCTGAGCGACGCCGCCGAGGCCGGCGAGCCCGGCGCGGCGCTGGCGCTGGCACGGCTGCAGCTCTCGGACGACCAGCAGTTCAGGAACGAGGACACGGCGCGCGCCATGCTGAAGCCACTCGCTGACGCCGGTGATCGCGACGCGTTGTGGCTCTATGCCTCGACGCAATATGCCAATCTCGATTCCACCAGCTACAGGCCGTCGCGCCGCGGCGACGGCCTGAGCGACGATCGATTGAAAGCCCTGATCGCAGACGGCCAAGCCAGGAAGGAGGCGCCGGCCTACCTGCTGCAGGCGAAGCTGCTGCGCAAAGGCGTGGTCTATCCGCAGGACGACCAGAAGGCCACCGCGATGCTGATCAACGCCGCCAATCTTGGTAATGTCGAGGCTATGGTGCTGCTCGGCGACGCCTATGACGACGGCCTGGGCATCGACAAGAATCCGCGCGAGCGCCTGCATGCGTGGCGCGAGGCCGCGCGGCTCGGTTCGCTCAAGGCAAAGGACAAGATTGCGAGCGCCTTCCCCTTCGACAGCTTCGACCATCTGATGACGCTGCGCGAAGGCATCACCGACCGCATCGCGCTTTACAATGACGGCATCGGCCGGATGGGCGTCGGCGTGTTCGGCAACGACGCCAGCATGGAACTGGGCGGCCTCTTTTCCGGACCGGCCTCCAGCGCCGGAACAGCGGCGATCGCGGCCGCGGTGATGGACGCGTTTCGCGAGGCACCGGCAGGGCTCGACGATGAAAACCTCGTCGGCATCGGCAAGGCGCTGCCCGAAGAGATCCGTGCCGCGATCGAGACGACACTGAAGAGCGAGGGGTTTTATTCAGGCGAGCCGAAGGGCTATTTCGGCCCGGACGCGCGCAAGGCGCTGGCCGCCTGGGTCGACGCGAAAGGTCCGCTGGCCGACGCGCCCAGCCCGCAGGCAGCAGGGACTGAGGCGGCCGCCCCGGCCGCGAACCTGTTGACGAGCGAGACCCTCGACCGCGTCCGCAAGATGGTCTTCGCACAGGCGCAGGCTGCCAAGACCGAGAAGCAGAAGCTCACCGCCGTCAGGCAGTTCGACATGCTCGCCCGCTACGGAGACCTTCCCTCTCGCTGGGCGGTGGTGAGCAACTATCATCAGGCAAAGGTCGTGCGCATGGTCGTCACACCCGAGGAGGTCGTGCGTTATGCGCTGGACCTGCTGGTGACGAAGCCCGCCGGGGTCGACAAGCCGGAGTTCGAATTCATCTTCGACCTGACCCAGATCGCGCAGGACCGGAAATCCGCCGCGGTTGGCAAGGCCACTCTTCAGTCCATCCGTGACGATCCGCGCCTGCAGGACCCGCTGACGCTCGGCGCGATCATGGGGCAGTTCGCCTTCGCGCCCGATGCCTGCGATTCCGTTCTCGACGCCGCCACGAAAGCCGGCATCAAGGGCGTGGGAGAAGACGGATGCGATGAGGAAACACGTACGGCCCTGATCGACTTCGCCAAGGACAAGGGTTCATCCGGCCTTGATGTCACGGTCCGCAAATCGGCCGCCGACGAGATCAAGACGCTGGACACTCAGGCCGCGAAATAATCCTGGAGTCTAAGACCTGGTCTCGTTTCCGCTCGCATATCTCGGCATGTCTTCCATGGCTGCCTCGAAAGCTTCTCGTATCTCTGTTTGGCTAAAACGATGATCCCACAGTTCGGTCATCAGGTGATTGATAGCTAACGGCAGTAGCGGTCGCTCAGGCCAAGGATTGGTTTCGTGCAACTCACGCAGGGCAACGCCGAAATTCTGGATGGCTGCGGACGTGCGCATTTGCCATGCGTCTTTCGGGTCGTCTGGATCCATTGGCGCGGTCACTCCCGATAGCTCCTGCTTTTGAGCAATAAACGGCGGGCAACCCAGTTCCGCCCGAAATCCGCTACGCACTTTCCCCGGAATTGTTTTGCGGTACCCTGAGCCACACCTTGTTGTCATGTAACGCGGCGCCACCATAAGGCGCCGGCGCGTCGGCGCCGGTGAGAACATTGATGCCCTCGCCGCGCTCATGCGCGCTGTTGGGCCAGATGCCCTCCGCGATCACCACCCCACGTTTTACGCCTTCGAAGAGTTTTGCGTGCAGCACCACGTCGCCACGCCGGTTGCCGACTTCGACGCGGCCGCCATCCGCGATGCCCAACGCGGCAGCGTCCTCCGGATGGAGCAGCAGTTCCGGCCTGCCCTCCTTCGCCTTCGATACGGGTGTTTCGGCAAAGCTCGAATTGAGGAAGTTGCGCGCCGGCGAGGTTGCCAGGCGAAAGGGATGCTCCTCGTCCGCCACTTCGATCAGGTCGACATGGTCGGGAAATTCCGGCAGCCGTTCGACCGGGCCGAACAGACCCATGCTTTTCGGCGGCCGGTTCGGCGCCGCCTGCCCCATCCAGTCCGCCCGGAAGTGGAACTTCCTGTCCGCGTGGCCGAAGCCGTGGATGAAATGCGCGTCGTCGAAATCGGGTTGCAGGTCGACCCACTTCTCTTGCCTGAGACTGTCGAAGTCGCCCAGCCCGCGCTTGCCAAGAATGATGTCGATATGCTGCTGCTCGGTCAGGCCGAAGCCCGGCCGGTCTGCCACGCCCAGCCGCTTGCCGAGCTCCTCGATGACGTAATGATTGGTACGCGGCCCTTGCGGCGGCTCGATCAGCTTGGGGCCGAGCGTGATGTGCTGGTTGCCGCCGCCCTTGTAGATGTCGTCATGTTCCAGGAACATTGTCGCCGGCAGCACCACATCGGCGAGCTTAGCGGTGTCGGTCATGAACTGCTCGTGCACGCAGGTGAATAGATCCTCGCGCAGGAAACCCTGCCGCACCAGGCGCTGCTCGGGCGCCACATTCGCCGGATTGGTGTTCTGGATCAGCATGGCCGTCACAGGCGGGCCGCCATAGAGCGCATCCGCCGCTCCCGTCAGCACCGGGCCGATGCGCGAATGGTCGAGATGGCGCACGTTGGGATCGCGCATCGCGGTGCCTTCGAGCACATCCTGATTCAGCTTGAAGATGCCGGAATTGGAGTGGAAAGCGCCTCCGCCCTCATACTGCCAGGCGCCGGTGACGGCGGCGATGCAGGAGGCGGCATGCATGTTGACCGAGCCGTTGCGCTGGCGGGAAAAGCCGTAACCCAGCCGGAAATACGTCTTCTGCGTCATGCCGACCAAATGCGCGAAAGCCTGAATTTCATCGACGCTCAAGCCAGTGATGGCGGCCGCCCATTCAGGCGTGCGCGTCTTGAGATGCTCTTCCAGCCCGCGCGGATCGTCGGTGTATTTTTCGAGATAGGCGCGGTCGGCCATGCCGTCGCGGAACAGCACGTGCATCACCGCGCAGGCCAGCGCTGCGTCGGTGCCGGGCTTCAGCACCAGAGCGAGATCGGCCTGCTTCATCGTGGCGTTCTCGTAGATGTCGATGACGACGATCTTCGCGCCACGTTCTTTTCGCGCTTTGGTCGCGTGGGTCATGACATTGACCTGGGTGACCACGGCATTGGTGCCCCAGATCACCACGCAATCGGACTTCGCCATCTCGCGTGGATCCGGCCCGCGCAGGGCGCCCGCCCCCATCATCCAGCCGGTCCAGGCAAGATTGGTGCAGATCGAGCCGAAGAAGCCTGAATACTTCTTGGCGTGACGCAGCCTCTCGATGCCGTCGCGCTGCACCAGTCCCATCGTGCCGGCATAGAAATACGGCCAGACGGTTTCGGAGCCGTATTTCGCCTCGGCAGCGATGAATTTCTCCGCGACGAGGTCGAGCGCGGCTTCCCAACTGGACTCCTTCCAGCCACCCTCGCCCTTGGCGCCCGAACGCACCAGCGGCTTCAGCAAGCGGTCGGGATGGTGGACGCGGTCGGCATAGCGCGCGACCTTGGCGCAGACGACACCGGACGTGTAGCTGTTCGCCTTGGCGCCGTGAACCCGTCCGATGCGGTTGGCGTCCAGCAGCTCGACCTCGAGCGCACAGGTCGATGGGCAGTCGTGCGGACAGGCCGAATGGCCGATCCGGAGCTTGGCGTGCTGGTTCATGACGCTTGTCTAGCGGGTTTTAGGGCAGAGGTGTAGGGCCAGACAACGCGCATCTTCGCCGCTAGTCGGCCGAACGGCCGATCATTTCGATGAAGGCGTCGAAGTCGGGAGCGATGGGCAAAACGCTTTCGTCGAGATCGATGTTTGTCATATCGAAAGCAACGATGGGACGAGACCCGGTCAAGCGTAAGTCGAATGCTATCGCTTCGCCTGCTCCATTGCTGCCGATGACGAAGAAGCCGGGAAAAAACTCCTTGAATGTCCCACCCCGCGCTGTTTCGATCACATCTTCCACAGAATTCAAGACAAACCATAAGGGCTGAACCGGCAGATCGCCTTCGCCGCTATTGCTGAAAGCGAGGAGCGCTAGATAGGACTGAGGCAGCACGAAGGGCACCACGATTCCGAGTTGCTCGATTGCCGCCTCGGACGCACCATCGTTCTTTCGCCACTCACGGCCTTCAAACATAGCCTTTACCCTGTGCGTGGTCAGTGTCTCGCCCAACATCCGCACAGCGTTGAAGCGATCCATGATTTCGGAGGAGAGCAAGTCGTTGTATTTATTGAACTCTTGGTCATCGCGATTGTGGAATGCATAAATGCCGAGTTGCACCTCCGCGTTATACAGTATGTCGAGGATGCGGTAATTCGCGCCGTGGTCGGCCCCGAAATCAACCCGCTTCAATATCTGCAGCGCGCGTTCTGCAGCGACGGGATCGAATTGGCGCTGGTGAAGACCCAGGAAGAAACCATCCTCTCGCGCAAACTCGTCCATGAGCTCGTCAATTACCGACATGGGCCACCGCTTGTCGTAAATCAGAATGGCAGGGTACGACCGCCGCGTTTAGGGCCAATAGCTGACAGGTTGGCGGGACACCATCCCTTCTACCCTCCGGGCATCAAGGGCAACGCCACCACATATGGCGGCCATCTCGAGCACGACGGCAACCGCCCGCCTCTCCCACAGAACAGGATTGCCTCCCCGGGCGGCACCGATCACAGTACGGGCATGATACAGGACGAGATTCAGCTCTTCATCAACCGGATGAAGAGCGACCTTCGGTCGGCAATGCTTGCACGCCAGACGGAGCGGGTTTCGGTCCTGAGAGCGTTGATCGCGGCGGTGGACAACAGCCAGGCCGTGCCGGTCGGCGAGATGCACGACAAATATGTCGTGCGGGCGTTCGGCGACAAATCGGTCGAGGTCCCGCGCAAGGCGTTGAGCGTCGCCGACCTGCGCGCAATCCTTGTCGATGAGATCGCGGCAAGGCGGAACGCCGCCGACGAGTATGCCAGGGCCAACCGTCCGGATGCGGCGGAACGCCTTTTGGGCGAGGCCGGCACCATAGGCCACTATCTCTCCCTGGTCGGCCAGGAGCCCTGACGCGGCCACCCGGGGCTTGACCTGTCCGGCTGGCGAGAGGGTCGCTCTACTCGGCGATGCCTTCCTCATATTCCGCCGACATGGACAGCCACTTGTCCTCGTTCTGGGCCAGCGTGGCCGAAAGCTGCGAGCGCTCCTTGGCAAGCCGCGTGGCGGTCGAGGGGTCCTTCTCGTAGAGCGCCGGATTGGCGAGCTCGTCCTCGATCACGTCGATGCGCTTGCGGATGCGGTCCATCAACGCCTCGGTGGCGCGGATTTCCTTGGCTAGCGGTTCGAGCGCGGCGCGGCGTTGCGCCGCTTCACGTCGGCGGTCGGCCTTGGATGCCTTGTCGGCTTCCTTCTGCTCGCGGCGGTTGGAAGAGACGCCCGTGACCAGGGTCTTGTAGTCCTCGAGATCGCCGTCATAGGGGTTGACCGCGCCGTCCTTGACAAACCACAGCCGATCCGCGGTGGCCTCCAGCAGATGCCGGTCGTGCGAGATCAGGATCACGGCGCCGGGGAAATCGTTCAGCGCATGGATCAGCGATTCACGGCTGTCGATGTCCAGGTGGTTTGTCGGCTCGTCGAGGATGAAGAGGTTCGGCCCTTCGAAGGCCGAAAGCCCCATGAGCAGCCTCGCCTTCTCGCCGCCGGAAAGGTCCTTTGCGGCGGTGTTCATCTTCTCGGTCGACAGGCCGAACTGGGCGACGCGGGCGCGCACCTTGGCTTCCGGCGCATCGGGCATCAGCCGGCGCACGTGCTCGTAAGCGCTTTCCTCGGGACGCAGATCGTCAAGCTGGTGCTGGGCGAAGATCGCCACCTTCAGCCCGGGCGCGATCGTCATCGAACCGGTTTCCGCCTTCAGGCGGCCGGCGAGCAGCTTTGCGAAGGTCGACTTGCCGTTGCCGTTGGCGCCGAGCAGCGCAATGCGATCGTCAGCATCAATGCGCAGCGTCATCTTCTTCAGGATGGGGCTGCCCTCGGTGTAGCCGACATTCACCCCATTCAACGCCACGATCGGGGAAGCAACCGTCTTAACCGGCTCCGGGAAAGAGAACGGCCGCACCGTGTCGTTCACGACCGCTGCGATCGGCTTCAGCTTCTCCAGCGCCTTCAGGCGTGACTGCGCCTGCCTGGCCTTCGAAGCCTTGGCGCGGAAGCGCTCGACGAAGGATTCCATGTGCTTGCGCTGGGTTTCCTGCTTGACGCGGCTCTTTTCCTGCAGCTCTCGCTGCTCCGCGAGCTGGCGCTCGAACTGGTCGTAGCCGCCACGCCAAAAGGTGAGCTTCTTCTGATCGAGATGGACGATGGAGTTGACCGCCCGATTGAGCAGGTCGCGATCGTGCGAGATGAGCAACACGGTGTGCGGGTATTTGGAGATGTAGTTCTCCAGCCAGAGAGTGCCTTCGAGGTCGAGATAGTTGGTCGGCTCGTCGAGGAGAAGCAGATCCGGTTCGGAGAACAGCACCGCGGCGAGAGCCACACGCATGCGCCAGCCGCCGGAAAACGACGAGGCCGGCCGCTTCTGCGCGGCATCATCGAAGCCGAGGCCGGCCAGGATGGTCGCCGCGCGGGATTCGGCCGAATGGGCATCGATATCGGCCAGCCGCGTATGGATTTCCGCGATGCGATGCGGGTCGGTGGCGGTCTTCTCCTCCGCAAGCAGCGCGGCGCGCTCGACATCGGCCTTGAGGACGATGTCGATCAGCGGTTCCTCGGTGCCGGGCGCTTCCTGCGCCACCTGCCCGATGCGGGTGCTTTTCGGCAGGCTGATCGAACCGGTCTCCGAAGGGAAGTCGCCGGTGATCGCCTTGAACAGGGTGGTCTTGCCCGTGCCGTTGCGGCCGACGAGGCCGGCCTTGGTGCCTGCCGGCAAGGTCAGCGAGGCGTGGTCGAGAAGCAGGCGCCCCGCCATGCGCAGCGAGAGGTCGTTGATGATAAGCATGGTCGGGCTTTTGCACGGGACGCAAGCGCTTCGCAAGAGCCAGGCCATGCTTCACCGGGCACTAAACGAAACGGCCCGCCGAAGCGGGCCGTCCAATCGGCATGATCGCCTGGCCTAGCGGCGCGCGATCAGCATGCAGAGCTGGCGCAGATCCCTGTCATAGGTGCCTTCGCTGCTCAGCACATCGACGCAGCGCTTCTTCATGCGCGTCAACTGGCCCGGTGACATCTGGGCGACCACGCCAGGCAGGCCGGGGGTCACGCCGGGAGGCGTGCTGGGAGTACCGGGCGTGCTCGGCGTGGTGCCGACACCCACGCCGACACCGACACCGACGCCGGTCGTTCCGCCGACAGTGGCGCCCACGCCGGCGGTCACGCCGTTGCCGACATTCGCGCCCACGCCCGCGTCGATGCCATTCGCACCGCCGACCGAGGCGCCGAGACCGGCGTTCACGCCGCTGGCACCACCTATGCTTGCACCGCCGCCGGCATCGATGCCAGTCGCGCCACCGACCGACGCGCCGAGGCCGGCATTGACGCCGCCACTACCGCCAATCGAGGCACCAACACCGGCATTGATTCCACCGCTACCACCGACAGACGCGCCTACACCAACGCCAATACCACCAGCAGCACTCGCGGGCGCAGCCAGGGCAATTACCATCGCACCACTCGCCAATGCTCTGGCGATTCTCTCTACGATACCAGCCATGACACTCTCCTTGTGGCTTCTTCTTTTGCATTGCAGCAAATAAAATCGTTCTTCTGCAAGCACACAAAGATACGGTCGAAAGGCTCCCCGAGTTCCACACGGCTGTAATCTTAGTTTTCAAATCATCGCGGAAACACGACTCAATGAGAACTTTTTTTTATAATAAATTTAACAAATCATCGAAGCCTTCTCGGAAAAGACCTTTGAAATCAGGCGTATGCGCGCCCCTCCTCGGTACGCTGAAAGTGCATCAGGTCGAGTTGAACGGAAGGCCTCCCAAGAACCGTCAGCACCATATGCGCCTGGCCGCGATGGTGCGCCTGATGGTTGAAGAGATGCGCCAGGGCCGGCGCCAGCCTTTGGGAAACGGTGCGCATATCGGTCACCGTCATGTAGGTGAAACGACCGGCGAGCTCCCTTTCGCCAAGCCCGCCCACCCAGTCGACGATCCGCTTGTCCTCGGCGTCCCGCGCCGCCTTCAACCCCGGCAGGGCGCGATGCAGGATGGCGTCGAGCGCGGCAGGCGCATCGCCCTCGCCGGTGAAACGCTTCATCCAGATGCGATCGGTGACCAGCAGATGGTTGAGCGTGCCCATCATGGAACCGAAGAACGCGCCGACGTCGCGGCTGAACTCTTGCTCATCGAGATCGGTGGCGGCATCGTAGATACGACTGTTGGCCCATTGATTATAGGCCGCGAACATTCTGAAATGCTGTCTCATCGTGGTCTCCCGATCCCGCACAGGCTCGGGCGTACCTAGCGCATAGCCAGGGAAATCGGAATCGATTTTCCAGATGGCCGTGCTCGATAAAATACCGCCGCGCGCGGCCCGCCGAAGACTGGCGGACCGCGCCAACCTGGGAAGACGCGCCAATGACCGTACAGCTCTATGATCTCGTCGGACGCGATACCGCGCGGCCGTTCAGTCCGCATTGCTGGAAAGCAAGGATGGCGCTCGCTCACAAAGGGCTCGACACCAACACGATCCCGACGCGTTTTCTGGACGTACCGAAGGTGGAGGAGGGTTTCTCGAAGACAATTCCGGTCATTCGCGACGGCGACACGGTGGTTGCCGATTCATACGCGATCGCGGTCTATCTCGACGAAACCTATCCGGACCGGCCGACACTGTTCGGCGGCGAGGGCGGCAAGGCGATGGCGCGCTTTATCGAACGCTGGTCGCAACTGACCATCCATCCCTACGTCACGTCAGTCGCGATCATGGACCTGCATGCCATGCAGGACGAAACGAACGCCGCCTATTTTCGCGAGAACCGCGAGCAGCGCTTCGGCAAGAGGCTGGAAGAGGTCATGGCGCCGCGCGATGCCGGCCTAGCGGCGTTCCGGGCCTCGCTGGAGCCGTTGCGCTCGACGCTGGGCTATCAGCCCTTCATCGGTGGCGCCGCGCCGCTTTTCGCGGACTACATCGTCTTCGGAGCCCTGCAATGGGCCCGCATCGCCTCACCCTACAGGTTGCTCGACGATGGCGACGTGATCGCCCAGTGGTTCGCCCGCTGCCTTGACCTCCATGGCGGTCTTGGCCGCACCGTTGCCGCGGCGGCTTAGGCCCGGCGCGGGGGATGTTTCGATACGCGTTTCGTTCGGAACTGTGGGCCTACCCCGGAAAGGGCAGCTGGCATTTCGTGACGCTACCGCAGGACCTGGCGGCCAACATCAGGTCGGCAACCGCGGGAATGGCCCGCCCCTGGGGCTCGCTCTCGGTCGAAGCCACGCTCGGGCAAAGCCGCTGGCGCACCTCGCTCTTCGCGGACAGCAAGTCCGGTTCCTACCTGTTGCCGGTCAAGGCTTCCGTGCGATCCCGGGAAGCGCTTCATGCCGGCGACGCGGTGGACATCGCCGTCGAACTGCCTTTCTGATGGCGGCAGCCACCTTCTCCGCGCCCGATCGAGGATCGAGGGCACGTCCGGCACAGAAGGAAAAATGCGAGGCTGCTAGGCTTTCGCCTTCGCCGGCTTGCGGGCGGCCGGCGCCTTTGTCGCCGTCTTCGCCGCGGGCGCCTTGGCGGCGGAGGCCTCGGCCTTCTTCTTCGGCTGCCGCTTCGGCTTGACCCCGGCTTCGTCTTCCCGATCGACGTCTGCCGTTGCCTGATGCCAGTGGCGCTCGTGCTGGCCGGCTGGTTGCCCCTCGTCTAGCCAGATCTGATGCGCGCGGACGCGAATGCGCTCCTGGCGGTCGTCTGTCATCGTCATCTTGCCTCCATTGGCTGGCGTCAGCATCGCCGACACCAGACTATAGCACCGGATGTTGCAGTGCGAAGACGGTAACGAAAGCAGAAACGCCTGAAAAAGAGAGGCTTGGGGAGGCATATTGCCCGGCCCCCGGCCAAGCGGCGCCCCCTCCCCTTGGCAATGGGCCGGGCGGCTTGTATAGAGCCCGCCACCTCCAATTCCCATTCTCAAGACAAGGACGACCTTATGGCGATCGAACGCACCTTCTCCATGATCAAGCCGGACGCGACCAAGCGCAACCTGACGGGCGCCATCATCAAGATGCTGGAAGACGCCGGCCTGCGCGTCGTCGCATCGCGCCGCGTGTGGATGAGCCGCCGCGAGGCCGAAGGCTTCTACGCCGTCCACAAGGAACGTCCTTTCTTCGGCGAACTGGTGGAATTCATGTCCTCGGGCCCGACCGTCGTGCAGGTTCTGGAAGGCGACAACGCCATCGCCAAGAACCGCGAAGTGATGGGCGCCACCAACCCGGCCAATGCCGCCGAAGGCACCATCCGCAAGGTGCACGCGCTGTCGATCGGCGAGAATTCGGTGCATGGCTCCGACGCCCCGGAGACCGCCGCGCAGGAGATCCGCTACTGGTTCTCCGACACCGAAGTCGTCGGCTAACGGCGTTCCGGACCATCAATGAAGGAAGGCGGCCCGGTTCGACCGGAGCCGCCTTTTTCTTTGGCCGGTCGTCCAGACGCGGAACTCGCGGGAGAGGCCCCCGATGCCATGGCCTAGCGGATCAGCGGCGTGTCCCAGAGTTCACCCAGCCGCGCCTTCAATTCCACAAAGCGCCCCTCGCCCAGTTCCCCTGTCCACTCCCTCTCGATGTCCATGAGGATTTCGACCATCCTCTGGTAAGCGGCGCGGCCGCGATCGGTGAACCGGACAACCGTCCCGCCACCGTCCTCGGCGCCACGGGTGATGTAGCCCATCCCCTCCAGGGTCTTCAGCAACTGGTTCATGGCTTGCTTGCTCATGACCGCGTTTTCGGCAAGCGCGCTCGGCCGCATGCCGTCCGGACCGGGATACTGGATCACGGCCATGTGCGGCAGGCTGAGATCCCCAAAACCAGAGGCCCGCAACTCCCTGATCAGCCTGCGATGGATGGCCATGGCAGGCACGCGCAGCAGCGCGCCAATCAACGGAGGTTTCTGCACGGGTTCGTCCGGGATCTGAGGCATTGACGCTTTGGTAAATTGAGTTTACTCATTTCGGTAAATTCGATTTACCACAAGGGAGGATGAAATGCCAGAGAAAGCCAGCCAGGTCGGCATCAATCCGGCCGATGAGACGATCAGCGACGGGCGCCTCACTGTGCATTTCCTGATCACCGGACAGCAGTCGAATGGCAGCCTTGCCGCCTTCGAACTGACAGTGGCGGGCTCACAGCAACTGCGCGCCCCCGCGCATAGCCATGACCATTATGAGGAGACCATGTACGGGATCGAGGGCGTGCTCACGCTCACTGTCGACGGCCAGCGGCACAATGTCGGACCGGGACAGGCGCTGTGCATCCCTCGCGGCGCGATCCATCGCTTCGACAACCTCACAGAGGAGACGGCCAAGGTGCTCTGTGTTGTGACGCCGGCGGCAATCGGGCCCGAATACTTCCGCGAGGCCTTCGCCATCCTCGGCGCTGGCGGTCCGCCCGACCGCCAGAGGCTGATGGACCTGATGCGCCGTTTCGGCCTGACGCCCGCGCCGCAGGCGCCGATGTCCTGAGCCCCAAGGCACGAGCTGGACATCCAACGGCGGCACGGCTTCGCGGCCAGACATCAAGCAAGGGCCGGCCGCGAAGGTTCACGGCCGGACGGCTGTAACCTCGATCTCGACGAGGAAGCCCGGGCTGGCAAGGCCCGCAACTTCGACCACCGACCGCGTCGGCAGGTTGGGCTGCGCCTCGGTGCCGAAGAACTGCGTATAGCCCTCCATGAAGCCGGCAAAATCCATCTTGCCGCCCTTGCCGGGATCACCGACCAGGAACACCGTCATCTTGATGACGTCGCCCATCTTCAAGCCGAGCTCGTTCAAGGTCTTGTCGATCGATTTCAGGACGGACTCCGTCTGGGCCTTGGTGTCGCCGTAGGCGGCGACGGTTGCCTTATCCGCCTTCTCGTCGATGACGGAGGGGACGGCGCCGCTCAGGTAGACGGTGGTCTTGTCGGCGGGCACCTCGACCGCGCGGGCGATCGGAAAGTTCGAATTCGGAATCTTGTGGCGCACCACTTCCGCCGCGAATGCATTGCCGGCCGCCACGACTGTCGCCGCAAGCGCGACCGCTCCGATCCGTGATTTCATCACTCGGTTCCTTCCGCTGAAAATGGCTGGAGGGCGGCGAATGCGATCAAGCCTCGCCGCCCGATTTGCGCTATCGCGCGTCCTTGACGTCCTGCGCCGTCACGGCATCCTTGTAGTTGTTGCCGAAGTTGGTCCTGACGTAGTTGACGACGGCCGCGACCTGATCGTCGCTCATCATCTGGCCGACCGGCGGCATGCCGTTCAACCCGTGCAGCACGACGGTGACGGGATAGCCGCCTGATTCCAGGTTCTCATTCTTGGCCAGGGCCGGATAGTGACCGGCCCCGACGGCGCCCTGCCCCTTGTCCAGATGGCAGGCGGCGCAGACATTGGCAAAGAGACTGGCGCCGTCCTTTTCCGAGAACTTGTCACCCTGGCTGAATGTCGCTCCGCCGGAGTCGGCGAACGCGCCCGAGGTCGAGAGCGCGACGGCCACGGACATGGCGGCGATGAGGCCCAACGGCTTTGTGAACGAGCAGGTCATGGCGATATGCCTCGCAAAACTGATTGTGAACGAACGGTTCGACATGGCGCTCATCCCTGCATGACACGCTGATGCAAGCGTGTGATGGCGTTGAGCGACGACAGGATCGCGCCCTCCTGCCAGGCGGGAATGTAGGATGCATGTTCACCGGCCAGGACGATGCGTCCATCAATCTGGCAGAGGTTGTTGTAGTGCTCCTTGCGCGCATCGTCCGTCCAATCGCCGGCGCAGCCGAGCGTGAAGGGCGAACGATGCCAGGCCCAGGACACGCCGTTCTCGAATTCCTCCTTGTATTGCGGGTGAATCTGCGCGCCGTATTCGACGGCCTTCTGGACGCGCTGCTGCGGCGTCATGGCGGTGAATTCATAGGAATTCGGTCCGTTCCATGTGTAGCAGCCAAGCAGGACACCCTTGCCGCCCTTGTTGAACCCGGTGCTCGGGTAGGAAATCTGCGTGATCGGAAGGTTGGTGTAGCTGACGCCGCCGAAGATGGATTCGTCCTCCTCCCAGAACCGCCGCTTCATCTGCAGGCCGACCTTGACCGAGGAGGCATAGGGCACGGCGCCGATGGCCGCCTTCATCGGACCGCCGACCTGAATGTCGATCTGGCTCAGAATGGTGAGCGGGATGGTGCACACGCACCAGTCGGCGCTCGCCTCCTTGGCCGTCCCGGGCTTGCCGGCGTCCTCGTAGGTCACCGTCACGCCCTTTTCGTTCTGGGCGATCTTGGTGACCTTCGCATTGAAGGTGATGAGGTCGGCAACCTGCTTGGCGAAAGCCTCGCCGATCTTGCCCATGCCGCCGACAGGCTGGAACATGGTGGTCTGGAACTCGTAGAGCGAGAAATTGGCCAGAGCCCCCCACAGGCGCGAGTTCAGTATGTCTGACGCGCTGATGATCTGCCCGGGAACCGGCTCGGCACCGAGGCCGCCGCCCGGCTCCTTCTCGTAGCCGCGGAATTCAGCGGTCGCGAGGCTGGACTTGTAAGAATAGTCGGCGTCCAGCGCGCCCCAGGACTGCAGGGCCTCGAGCAGGATTTCCTGGTCTTCCTTCGAGACCTGGCCTTCCAACTGACCCTTCTTGGCGACCTTGGCGAGCAGTTCCGAAGTGTGTCCCCGGAAGTCCGTCAGGATCTCGCGGACGCGCTTCGGCTTTCCGCCGAATGCGTCCGTGGAGTGCAGCATGGCGTTGTGGTTGATCTGCTGGAACGGCTCCAGCGTCACGCCAAGGCGCCGACAATAGGCCAGCAGGCCATTGTGGTGGTAAGGGATGCGCCACGGGCCGGGATTGATGTAGAGGCCCTCGTCGAACTCGCATTTCTGCGTGTAGCCGCCGAGTTCGGTGACCGTGTCGCCGCCGCGTATGGTCCAGTTACGGCCGCCAGCGCGGCCATTGTATTCGAGGATCTTCACCTTGTAGCCGGCCTGGCGCAATTCGAGAGCCGCCAGCATGCCGGCCAGGCCCGCGCCAAGAATCAGCACCGAGGCGCCCTTCGGATCGCCCTCGAGCTTGATCGGACCCTTGTAGTCGGATTCGGCCGCCAGCCCCAGGCTGGTCATGGCCTGGTACATCGCGGCGCTACCCGCGGTCATGCCGATCAGTTTGAGAAGGTCACGCCGGCGCATGCCGGTAAACGGTTGTTCTAGCTGCATCTTTCCACTCCTCGATCAGCGGACACGGCAGCGATCCATCTGCTGGCTACGCCTCCAGATGCTTCGATCGGGGCCCGCTGGCAAGGTGAGGCTATGCCCCTAAATCCCGATCTTCAACCAGAAGAAGGTACTGGAGTAAGTACCGCGGAAGGTTGGCGCAATCGAACAGGGACCCGGCGAGCCCGCCGCGAATATATTAGCTTGCGGCGTTGAAACGCAGGATTTCGCGGCCGCCCTTGTCCGCAATGGTCATCCTGGCGCCTTCGACATGAAAGGACGACGCCTTGGCCAACGCCTCGAAAAGCGCCCTTTCCTGCGCCATCACATCAGGGGCGCATGCCTTGAAGGTCGAGCCTATGCCGCTGATGGCGATCGCATCGCCGTCCACCTTGGCGGTCGCGAAATAGCTGTTGCAAGGACCGTTGCCGCCCGCCTTGCCGCTCTCGTCGACCCTGAACGTCGCGCGCGGTTCGCTGATCTTGCCGATGCCGTCGATATATTCCACCAGCCAGCTCTGTCCGAACATGGCGGCATCGGCCCGAGGCTTCCCGGCTGGAACCATCTTCAGCACGATCGTCTGGGGCCGGTCGTCCAGCGGGTCGACCTGATGACGCGTATCGTTGATGAAGACGAGGTGGTTGCCGACGGTGATGCGCGCCTGCAGCGCATATGTCATGCGCGGGCGAATGACAGACGGATCGAACCTGATCTCGAAGGGAATCGGCACCTGGCCTGCCGGCGACACCTTCTGCTCGCCAATGACGGCAGCCGGCGCGTCGGCCAACGAAACGTCCGCGAGCTGAACGGAAAGCTCCGCGTTGGGCGGCAATGCGATCCGTTCGCGATAGGTGACCTCGCCCTTCAGCACCTTCTCCCCGGCGACGGAGATCTGCGGCGCGCCAAGAGCGCCGACCAGCAGCGGCACCAGGCCGAAAATGAAAAGCTCGGAAATCTTGTCCAGCATCTTCCAGCTCCGCCAAGAGCAATTCCAGCAAAGGTGCGCAGCGGTCTTGCGTCTGGAATTACGTAAAAACAAAGAGATAGAGCAATGACGGCCATTCCTTTCGCCGGAATTGCTCTGGCGTATCGAACCGCTCGGCAGGGTTTCGAAGGAATGCGGTCAATGAATGGCCGAGGCCGGATTTATTCCTTCCAGCGGTCGGCGGCCTCCTTGTCGGCCTCCTTGGCCTCGACCCAGCCGCCCTCGGAGCCGTCGACGCGATGCTCCTTCTTCCAGAAGGGCGCGCGGGATTTCAGGAAATCCATAAGGAAGTTCGCGGCCTCGAACGCGGCCTGCCGGTGCGCTGAAGCCGCGACCACCAGCACGATGTTCTCGCCCGGTCGAATCCGGCCATGGCGATGGATGACGGTGAGGCCCTGCAGCGGCCAGCGTTTCACGGCCTGCGCGGCAATGCGGCCGATCTCGGCTTCGGCCATGCCCGGGTAATGTTCGAGCTCCAGCGCCGACAGCGCTCCCTGCTCGTCCCGGCACAGACCGGAGAACGTCACCACGGCCCCGATGTCGGCGCGGTTTTCGGTCAGGCGATTGACCTCGGCGGCTATGTCGAAATCATGCGCCTGGATGCGCACGTCGGGCACGACCGCTTCCGGCATCTCAGCCTCCGGTCATCGGCGGGAAAAGCGCAATCTCGCGGGCGCCGCCAATCTTTTCCTCGTGCCGCACATGCTCCTGATTGATCGCAACCCGGATCACTTCGGGATACTGCAGGGCATGCTCGTATTCCTCGCCGCGCGACTTCAGCCAGCGCAGCAGATCGGCAACCGTCTCCACGCCGACCGGAAGATCGACATCTTCTTCCGGCTTGCCGATGCGCTCGCGCACCCAGGCAAAATAGATCAGCCGCGTCGCCATCATTCGTCCATGATATGCTTCAACCCGGCGCGAAAATAGTCGTAGCCGGTATAGAGGGTGACGAGCGCGGCGATCCACAGCAGCACAAGGCCGATCTGCGTGGTCAGCGGGAAGATTTTGTCGCCGGCAGGTCCGGCAAGCAGGAAGGCAATGGCGACCATCTGGATGGTGGTCTTCCATTTGGCGAGCTGCGTCACCGGCACCGAGACCTTGAGCGCCGCCAGATACTCACGCAGGCCCGAAACCAGGATCTCGCGGCACAGGATGATGATGGCCGCCCAAAGCGACCAGCCAGCGATGCCGCCATGGCGGTCAGTGTCGGCGGCGAGCAGCAGCAGGCAGGTGGAGACAAGTAATTTGTCGGCGATCGGATCCAGCATCTTGCCGATGTTGGAGGTCTGCTGCCAGGCGCGCGCCAGATAGCCGTCGAAATAGTCGGTGATGGACGCCAGCAGGAAGATCGCCAGCGCCGACCACCGCGCGAAGTCGGAAGACTTCAGGTGTCCTTCCAGAAAAAAGCACAGCACCACCAGCGGCACCGCAATGATGCGGGCGTAGGTCAGTATGTTCGGCAGATTGAACGCGCGCTGAGCCATATTGTCGGGAACTCTCTTTAGCCTGCGTACTCAAATCAGAAGCCGATGCGAGGGGTCAACAACGCATATTCGATTGGCCAGCCGAAATAAGCCTTGGTGTGACATTCGGACGATGCCTGCATAAGGCCAAAGTCCAGTTAAGGCGTCCGATTCCACCGCCAAGAAGCCCAGCCCTCAGTTCTCGTGGAAGTGATTGTAGACGAGCCTGGCGACCTGCTCGGAAATGCCGTCCACCTTGACCAGGTCCTCGACCGCGGCGCGGCTGACGGCCTTGGCGGTGCCGAAGTGCAGAAGCAGGGCGCGCTTGCGGCCGGGACCGATGCCGGCGATCTCGTCCAGCGGGCTCTTGACCATCTCCTTCTTGCGGCGGGCGCGGTGCGAACCGATGGCGAAGCGATGCACCTCGTCGCGCAGGCGCTGGACGAAATAGAGCACGGGATCCCGCACCGGCAGCGTGAAGGAGTCCCTGCCCTTCACGAAGAAGCGTTCACGCCCGGCATCGCGGTCCTGCCCCTTGGCGATGCCGATCGCGGCGACCCGGTCATCGATGCCAAGGTCAGCGAGGATCTGGCGCACCGCCGTCATCTGCCCCTGGCCGCCGTCGATGAGGATCACGTCAGGCCATGCCGGGAAGCTGCCGTTGCCGTCGACCGGATCGTCACCGCCGTCATCCAGCGTTTCCGTAGCCGGCTGCATATCCCCATGCTCGCGCAGCAGCCGGGAGAACCGCCGCTGCATGACCTCGCGCATCATGCCGAAATCGTCGCCCGGAGTGATCTCGGCCGAGCGGATGTTGAACTTCCTGTACTGGTTCTTCACGAACCCTTCCGCTCCGGCGACGACCATCGCGCCGACGGCATTGGTGCCCATGATGTGGGAGTTGTCATAGACCTCGATGCGCACCGGCGGTTTTCCCAGGCCGAAGGTCTCGGCAAAGCCGGCAAGCAGCCTGGCCTGCGTCGAGGTTTCCGCCAGCCGGCGGCCGAGCGCCTCGCGGGCGTTCTGCAACGCGTGGTCGGTCAAATCCTTCTTCTCGCCGCGCTGCGGCACGGAGATCGCCACCCTGCGGCCCGCGCGGGTGGACAGCGCCTCGGCGAGCAGTTCCTGCTCCTGAACGGACTGGGACAACAGGATGGCGCGCGGCGGCGGCTTGTCGTCATAGAACTGCGCAAGGAAAGAACCCAGAACCTCCGCCCCCTCCAGCGCCGGATCGGCCTTCGGGAAATAGGCGCGGTTGCCCCAGTTCTGGCCGGTGCGGAAAAAGAACACCTGGATACATGTCTGGCCGCCTTCCTGGTGAATGGCGAAGACATCGGCCTCCTCGACGGTCTGCGGGTTGATGCCCTGATGCGCCTGCACATGCGAAAGGGCCGCCAGCCGGTCGCGATGGATAGCCGCGCGCTCGAAATCCAGTTCCTCGGCGGCCTGCTGCATGGCGCCGGAAATCTCGGTCTTCACCTTCTGGCTGCGGCCGGAAAGAAAATCCTTCGCCTCGGCGACGAGCTCGGCGTAGCCCTCATGCGAAATCTCGCCGGTGCAAGGACCGGCGCAACGCTTGATCTGGTAGAGCAGGCAGGGCCGCGTGCGGTTCTCGTAGAAGGAGTTGGTGCAGCTTCGCAGAAGGAAGGCGCGCTGCAGCGAATTGATCGTGCGGTCGACCGCGCCGGCCGAGGCGAAGGGACCGAAATAGTCGCCCTTGCGCGAGCGCGCGCCGCGATGCTTGTAGATACCGGGGGAAACATGGTCACCGGTCAGCAGGATGTAGGGGAACGACTTGTCGTCCCGCATCAGCACGTTGAATCGCGGCCGTAAGCGCTTGATAAGATTGGCTTCGAGCAGCAGCGCTTCGATCTCGGTCCGGGTGACGACGAACTCCATCGTCGCTGTTTCGCGGACCATCCGACCGATGCGCATGGTGTGGAAGCGGCCCTGCGCGTAGTTCGTGACGCGCTTCTTCAGGCTGCGCGCCTTGCCGACGTAGAGAACGTCACCCGTGGCGCTCATCATGCGGTAGACGCCGGGCGCGTTGGGAAGGCGCTTGACCAGCGTCTGGATCACCTCCGCTCCGACCATGCCGTCGGCATCGCCGGCATGCGGGGTCCAATCGATGGCGGTGAAGGCGACGTCGGGCGCAACGGGTTGGGCTTCCGCCTCGACGATCTCCTCCGCCGCCTCGTCCTCGAGGTCGAGATCGGGGGGCAAATCGTCGGCGGGGCCGCGCCCGTGCTTTTGGTCTGCGGGACTCATTCCACCATGCCTGTCACATCGGGCGTCTGCCATGCAAGATGCTGGCCGCCGTCAAGCGCGATCATCTGGCCGGTGACCGACCGCGCCGCCCAGAGATAGCGAATCGTGGCACCGAATTCCGCCAAATCCGGGCCGCGCTTCAACAGCAGCGCTTCGACCTGGGCGTCGAAATCATCGTCGTCCTGCCGAAGATTCTTCAAGGTCGGGCCGGGGCCTATCGCGTTGACGCGGATGCGCGGCGCGAGCGCCTGCGCCATGGTCTGGGTGGCGGTCCATAAGGTCGACTTCGACAGGGCGTAGGAGAAGTAGCGGGGGTTGGGCCGCCAGACGCGCTGGTCGATCATATTGACGACCAGCCCCTGCTCGCCCTTCGGCAACGCGTTGGCAAGGCTGCGCGAGAGCATCGCCGGAGCCTTGACGTGGACGGCGAAATGCCGGTCCCAGGCCCGCCAGTCGAAATCGAGCACGGAATCGTCCTGGAACAACGACGCATTGTTGACCAGCAGCGAGACAGGCCCCAGCGACGACTGGGCGGCGCCAATCACCCCTTCGACGGCGGCCATGTCGGTGAGATCGGCCACGACGACCGCGGCGCGTCCGCCCGAACCGTTTATGACAGCGGCAAGCGCGTCTGCCTCGGCGCGGGACCGGTTGCAATGAATGGCCACGGCAAAGCCGTGAGCGGCAAGATCTTCCACGATCGCCTTGCCAATTCGCTTCGCCCCTCCAGTTACCAGCGCGACCGCCGCGGTTTTGTTCATCTGTCAATCCTTATCTTCAGCGCCGCTGGAACGACGCCGGCAAATATGACGCCCCATAGGTTAAATGCCATTCGCACCTGGGGCAGCATTGTGGCGAAACCGCCGGTCAGGCGGCGCGGCTTGTCCCAAATGGGGACGGCGAGATCGCTATATAGGGCTCAGGACTCCTTGCACCAAGCGGTGTGCAGCGCAGCAAGACAAGGCTCCTGACTTTTGCTGTTGCGAAGATGCAACGTCTCGTTTCTGCCTTATTCGCGCCAGGGAATGACCCAAGTTCAGGTTCGCTTCAGCCGCATTTCGCCACCACATTTGGAACCGTTGAGCGCCGGATCCGTTTATCCCCCCGGACGGGTTCAGGGCACTCACGAACGTAAAGCCTGTGTCTTGTGGCTTAAGGAGTTAGAACAAATGCAAGCCAATCTCAAATTCGCACGGCCCTTGGCCGTCGCGCTCGGGCTCTTCGCCCTCGGCGGTACCGCCTTTGCCGCGGACGTCGTCCAGGAAGAGCCGCCGGCTCCCGCCCCGGTTGCCCAGTTGCCCGTCGCCTCCTGGGCCGGCCCCTATGCCGGTATCAGCGTCGGCTATGGTTTCAGTGGTCATGCCAACCTGCAGGACTACAACAACAACATCGGCACCAAGGGCTTCGTCGGTGGCGTTTTCGGCGGCTACAACTGGCAGCAGGAAAACTTCGTCTACGGCGCTGAAGCCGACCTCGGCTACAACGGCGTAAAGGGCGACAATGCCGGCCAGAGCGGCAAGACGGGTATCGAAGGCTCGCTGCGCGCTCGCCTCGGTTACTCCGTGAGCCCGGACATCCTCGTCTATGGCACCGGCGGTCTCGCCGCGAAGGACCAGAAGGTGGATGACGGCACCAACAGCGAGAGCAAGGGTATGCTCGGCTGGACCGCTGGCGTCGGTACCGACATCAAGCTGACCGACAACGTGTTCGGCCGCGTCGAGTATCGCTACACCGACTTCGGCAGCAAGGACTTCGGTTCGACGATCGGCAAGGTCAAGTCGAGCGACAACCGCGTCACCTTCGGCGTCGGTATGAAGTTCTAAGTCGTCCAAGCCACGACACGAAAAAGCCGGGCCTCGCGCCCGGCTTTTTTTGTGCCCTGGCGGGACCTTATCGCTTTCCTGCCGGCTTCACCTTCTCGGGAAGCGTCTCGACAAAGGCGAGCGCGAGGTGAACCCAGCTTGCAAGGTCGGCCGAGGTGGCCGTCCCTTCCGCAGCCACGTGCACGTATCCTTCCATCGAGCGGCCACCCATCTCCATCAGACGGGCATGGGGACGGGCAATCGCCGCCATATGCGCCTCCTTGCCCACGCGCACCAGCAAGCCGCGCTTGGATGTGCCGACCAGCATATTGCCGTTGAGAAGGAAACAGGTGCCACCGAACATCTTCTGTTCGGTGAACTGGCGCCCCGCAAGAGCAGCGCGCAACCGCTCGACCATGGGATCCAGGACAGCTCCGGTCCTGACGACAGATCTCGCCATGCTCATCGCCTCCGCGATATCGCCAGCGTCAGGCTGGCATGAAAGCGGCCGCCTGTCCAACCAAGGACTAGCAATGACAAGCTTGGGGCCAGTTGCCACTTAAGGCAACCTATTGTCTTCAGGCCGGGATGCAGCCCTTCAGCTCCGGGAATTTCTCATCAAAGCGGGCGGCCCAACGCACAAGCCTCGCCCGGCCCCTCTCCCACTTTCCCGCGAAGCGCAGCGCGAGGTAACCCAGGCAGGCGCGCAGCGCTATCTGCCCTGCCGTGATTTTCCTGGGCAGCTTCGGCGGATTGGCATTGAGCCTGTCAAGCGCCGTGGTGATCTTTGCCCATTGCCTGTCCAGCCAGGGCTGATGGACCATTTCTTCGGGGCGCGCACGCCGCTCGTAGACCATCGACAACGCGCAGTCGCAAATGCCATCGGCCAACGCCTCCAGCACTTCCGCATCGAGACGCTTGTCGGGATTGCGCGGGAACAGGGCGTTCCTGGACAGCCGGTTGATGTACTGGACGATGGCGCGGCTGTCGAAGATGGAACGGCCGTCGTCGAGCACCAGTACGGGGATCTTGCCGAGCGGATTGGCGTCGATCAGTTCCGCCGGCTTGTCCTCGGTCTTGACCGCCACCGCCTCGATCACGACGCCCGCATAGATCGCCGCCATCCGCACCTTTGAACTGTAGGGCGATGTCGATGCATAGAGCAGCTTGGGCATGAAAAACTCCTTGTCGCCGGCGCACTCTCGGTCAGGCGTACCGTCGCGGGCAACAGCCAGATGGCAAAAACTCAGCGGCCAGAAACCGGTGGGTTTCTGCCAAGGGCTTCAGAACTTGGGTACGAGCCGGGACGCGAAGGGCGAACAACGAATCGCGGAAATTTCCGGATACGAGCCAGGCCCATCCACAATCCGCGACACACGCTCGTTCGGACACGTATCTGGAACATTCAGCGAGCGAGGCAGCCTGTCCGGCGCCCCGCTGTGCTGCCCGCCATCCCATCCGGCGGTCGAAAACTGGCCGAGGCCTATTTCTTGGCCGGCGCGGACTTGGCCTTCGGCGCAGCGGCCTTTTTCACGGCGGGCTTCACAGCCGCGGCCGCTGCCTTGGCAGGCGCTTTCGCAGGTGCCTTGGCTTTCGCGGGAGCGACCTTGGCGGGAGCTGCCTTCTTGGCCGCGGGCTTCGCCGCTGCCGCAGCCGGCTTCTTGGCGGCTGCCGTCTTCGCCGGAGCCTTGGCCGGCGCTGCCTTGGCGGGCGCTTTCGCCGGTGCCTTGGCCTTCGCGGGAGCTGCCTTCTTGGCCGCGGGCTTCGCCGCAGCAGCTGCTGGTTTCTTTGCAGCCGCCTTTGCGGGAGCCTTGGCAGGCGCGGCCTTGGCGGGCGCCTTCGCAGGTGCCTTGGCCTTCGCGGGAGCGGCCTTCACCGCTGTCGCGACCTTTGCTGCTGCTGCTTTTGCGGGTGCTTTCTTTGCCGGTGCTTTGGATGCCGGTGTCTTGGATGCCGGCGCTTTAGACGACTGCTTCGCCATATCATGCCCCTTCCGTTATGCCGGCGGCCGTGAATCACCCCGGCCGGCCATGCATATCTGACTCGCGGCTTGCTAGCCAGCGAAGCGATTTGCACGGTTTTTGGGCAATCAGGCGGCGCCAGGCAGGCGTTGGCGAAGGCGCTCCGTCTGGCTTGCGGATCTCAGCGCAGGACGCGGCAGGCGCCGTTGTAGACCATCCACCGATCGAAGCCCGACACGCAGAATTCAACGTTGTCGCCGATCGATGCGAAGCCCTGGCCTTCCTCGATCAGATACCAGATGGTCCTGGAATGACCGTCGGACAGATCGACCGTGGCGCCGCAGTAACGCCGTCCGATCGGCCAGGTGTCGTCAGCCGGCAGATAGCGGTGCTGATGGATCTTGCGAAACTCGGTGATCGCGACATCGGGCAGATGCGGCACATGGCGAACCTGGTATGCGAAGCGGCTGGTGATCTTGTTGAGCACCCAGGGCTGACCGCAGACTCCACCGTCGTCGTCGGTGTAGGTGGAAAGATCCGCAGCGTTCGCGGCCTGCATGATGCCGAGAGGCGCGGCGATCGGCGCGCAAAGCGCAAGCAGCGCGGCAAGAGCGGATCTGGCGAAGCGAGTCATGGCAGCGGCCTCTTTGAATCTGTTGCCGCACTCTGCTGCGTCGTCCGCTCGCGGTCAAGCGGCGACACTTGCCGCGCCAGGACATCCATACACGGCGCGCCTCAGGCAGATTCGCCAGCCAGCCAGTCCATGGTCCAGCGCGCCGACCGCTCGGCGGCCAGCGCCCGATGCAGGACCGGCAGGAGCGCACGCAGTTCTTCTTCCAGCGTGAACGGTGGATTGACCACCACCATGCCGGTACCGTCGAGGCTCGGCTCGCTCGAAGACGGTCTGATCTCAAAGACGATATCGAGCAGTTTCGGGATGCCCGTTTCCCTCAGCGCCTCGCGGAAAGCCGCGACAGCCTTTCGATTCTTGATCGGGTACCAGAGCGCATAGATGCCACCCGGCCAACGCTTGCAGGCCTTGGCCAAGCCGCCGACAATGCGGTCGAACTCGCCCTCTTCCTCGAAGGGCGGATCGACCAGAACAAGGCCACGTTTTTCCTTGGGCGGGAGATGGGCTCCAAACGCCAGCCAGCCATCGAGCGCCATGACGCGAACCTGGAAATCGCCCTCGAAGCGGGCCTTTAGTGTCTCCGCATCCTCAGGGTGGAGTTCCATTGCCGAAAGCCGGTCCTGCTTGCGCAGAAGATGCCGCGCGATGCACGGAGAACCTGGGTAGCTTTTTATCGCGCCATCCGGATTGACCGAGCGGACCGCGTCCAGATAGGGCGCCAGAAGCGCCGCGGCCGGCGCGGGAAGCGGCGTCTCGAGCAGCTTGCCTATGCCGCCATGCCATTCCCCGGTCTTCTGCGCCTCGACGGACGAAAGGGCGTAGAGACCGATGCCGGCATGGGTGTCGACGACCCGGAAGGCTTTGTCCTTGCGCTTGAGATATTCGATCAGCCGGGTGAGCACGACGTGCTTGACGACATCGGCGAAGTTCCCGGCGTGATAGGCGTGACGGTAATTCATGGCGGTCAGCGGGCGTTGCCGCCACGCCCCCAGCGCGGCGGAGGCGGTTGCGAGTTGGGATTCTGCGGGTGGCGACCGCCAAAGATCATGGAGAGCAGAAGCCCCGCCAGTCCGACGGCGCCTAGAACGAGGCCAGCCGGCCGCGCCCTGCCATCCGGCTCTCCCACATCGGAACGGAGCGTGAGGTCGACCGCGCGGATCGGTATTCCCACCGCATCGCCCGGGCCGACGGTGAAAAGATAGGAGGCGTCCGAAACGTCGCGGATCAAGCCAGCATCGTCGCGAAAGATCTTGTCCGGCTGTTGCGGGCTGGCCTCGCGTGGGTCGGAGCGGTTGAACTGCAAGGTGCTGGCCAGCACGGTGCGACCCCCGGTGGCGGCGGTCAGGGTCAGCACGGCGTGCTGTTGCGAGACGATGCGCTCGGCCCTCGCCGTCAGGTCGACCAACACCCTTATGGGCGCATCGCCAGGCTTGAGCGGCACCGTCACCGGCTTGAACCGCCCCTGCTCGTAAACCCGCCAGGTGCCGATGTCGCGGCCGGAGAAATTCGTCACCGCCCAAGGATAGATGGCGCCGACGGCGATGCCGGCGAGCAGTACCAGGAAAAACAGAAAGCGCATGCATGACCTCAAGCAGACATTCCGCCATAGCCCGTCATGGGCAAAAAGGCGATGGCGAACCTCGCGGCTGAGAAGCCCACCCTGCCCTTGCGCGAGGGGCCCAGCCACCCGATTGTCCCGGAAGGACGTCACGAGGATTCGGACCATGAGAAACGTGCCGCCGGCGCATGCGACGCGCCAGAGCGCCAACAACTTCAGAAAACAGAGGCGGATTTGCTGATGGCTCCGATTCAGGTCGATCCAGCCAAGGTGCGTGAATTCAAGGACGCTGGCGAATTCCGCGAATGGCTCGGCAAGCACCACGACAGGCAAGACGAACTCTGGATCAAGATCCACAAGGTGGGATCCGGCCTTGCATCGATCACCGCCAAGGAAGCGATCGACGTGGTGCTTTGCTGGGGCTGGATCGACGCCGTGCGGAAGGGGCTGGACGAGACCAGCTTCCTGCAGCGCTACACGCCGCGTGGCAGGAAGAGCATCTGGAGCCGCATCAACGTCGACAATGTCGCGCGCCTGATCCGCGAAGGAAAGATGACCGAGCACGGGCTTGCCCAGGTCGAGGCGGCGAAAGCCGATGGTCGCTGGGACCGCGCCTACGACAGCGGCAAGGACATGAAAATCCCCGACGATCTTCAGGCGGCGATCGACGCGGAGCCGCACGCAAGGGAGATGCTCGCAAAGCTCAGCGCGCAGAACCGCTTCGCGCTGGCCTTCCGTACCCACAATATGAAGACCGAGGCCGGCCGCAAGAAGAAGATCGAGAGCCTGGTCGAGATGCTCAAACGCGGCGAGACCATTTATCCTCAGGGCAAGAAATAGAATTTCATCCGCCAGGCTGCTCCGGCCAAACGGGTGGCTGGATCTTCGCTCAGGCCTTGCGCTCCCAGCGCCGGTCCGGCGTCTGCTGCCAGTAGGTGACGGCATGGCCGGCATCCTTCATTGTCTTCCAGTGCGCGCGTGCCGCCTCGACCTGGCCGGCATCGTGCCCATCGAAAAGAAACACGGCGCGCTCATAACCGGAAAGGTCCGGCGGAGATGCTCCGTCCACCATGAAGCGAACCCTGGCCTCGTTCGGATTGCCGATGCCCGTGGTCAGCAGGATCGGCTGCTCGGCGGGATGCATCTCGCGATCCGTCGCGTGGGCGAGGAAGGAGTCGTCCCGGAATGTCCATAGATGGGCATCGAGCGCGTCGCGGCGTTCTTCCGTGCCGGTCTGCACAACCACCCGCCAGCCGCGACCGACGCTGCGCTCGAGCAGACCCGGAAGAGCATCCTCCAGGGTCGACTCGGTGAGATGGTAGAAGAGGACGTCGGCCATGGCCGCCCTCCTAGATCAGACAGCGCCTGATGTCGTGCGAAAACCGCATCGCACCTTTCGGCACCATGCCTAGCCCTCGTAGTGGTCGCGCACCAGCCTGTCGAGCAGCCTGACCCCGTATCCCGAACCCCAGGACTGGTTGATCTCGCTCGACGGCGCGCCCATCGCCGTGCCGGCGATGTCAAGATGCGCCCACGGCGTGTCCTTGACGAAACGCTGCAGGAACTGAGCGGCAATGATAGCCCCGCCATAACGGCCGCCGATGTTCTTCATGTCGGCGTTCTTGGAATCGATGAGCTTGTCGTATTCCGCACCGAGCGGCATGCGCCACAGCCGCTCCTGGGTAGCCTGGCCGGCCGATTCCAGATTGCCGGCGAGGTCATCGTTGTTCGAGAAAAGCCCGGCATGATACTGGCCGAGCGCCACCATGATGGCTCCCGTCAGCGTCGCCAGATTGACCATGAACCTGGGCTGAAAGCGCTCGTTGCAGTACCAGAGGGCGTCGGCGAGCACCAGGCGCCCTTCGGCGTCGGTGTTGAGCACCTCGATCGTCTGGCCCGACATGGAGGTGACGATGTCGCCAGGGCGCTGGGCGTGACCGTCGACGGCATTCTCCACCAGCCCGATGATACCGACGGCGTTGACCTTGGCCTTGCGCGCCGCCAGGGCCTTCATCAGCCCGGTGACGGCTGCCGCCCCGCCCATGTCGCCCTTCATCTCCTCCATTCCGGAGGCCGGCTTCATGGAATTGCCGCCCGTATCGAAGGTGACGCCCTTGCCGACAAAGGCGACCGGGCCGTCCTTGGCCTTGCCGCCGTTCCATTGCATGATGGCCATGCGGGCGCCGCGCGGAGAGCCCTGCGCCACACCGAGCAGCGCTCCCATGCCGAGCTTCTTCATCTCCTTCTCGGCCAGGATTTCCACCGACACGCCGAGCGACTCCAGCTCCTTGGCGCGCGCTGCAAACTCCACCGGGCCAAGCGCATTGGCCGGCTCGTTGACCAGATCGCGCGCCAGGAACACGCCGTCGACCACCGCAAGCTCGTCGGCGAAGGCTTTCTTGGCGCCGGCGGGATCGGCCGTGAAGATGGTCACCTTGGCCGGCTTCCTGGCATCGGCCTTCTTGGCGTTTTCGTCGCCATTGTCCTTTTTGGTCTTGTACTTGTCGAAGGCATAGCTGCGCAGAAGGATACCGGTGGCGAGGCTCGCCGCCTCCCTTGCACCGAGCGAATGCCCCGGAAGATCGAGCACCACCGTCACGTCGGTCGCCTTGCGCAACGCCGCCGCAACCGTCCCGCCCAATTTCAGCCACGCATATTCGTCGAGCGCGGAGGTCTTGCCGACGCCGAGGGCCAGCAGCCGATCCAGCTGCGTTCCCTCCGGCGCCAGCACCTCGGCGATGCTGGCGAACTTGGCGTTGAAATCGACCGCCGGGAAGGCGCGTTCGAGAACACCGGCCGGGTCGCAAGCCTTTCCGGCATCGCCCAGGCCGCCATCCTCGGCCGACAGGACGAACGCGCTCCCCTTTGCGGGAACGGAGAATCTGGCAAAGGCAATCGAGGGTCTGGTGGTCATCGGATTCTGCTTTCGGGAGATTTCAGGCGTTGCGCGACATTTGGTCGTTTTCGGAGATTTGGCAAGACTTCGCCGGATTCGAACCCCATATGGCACAGGGAATGGACCTCGATTCCGGACGGCATCCCTCCGCGCCGTTTATGTAACCTGTTGTTAACCAAGCATGTTTTCCGTTTCTTATCCATTGCACCCGAGACTCCGGCCAGCCGGAAGACTTGATGTGAGGCAGGAGCCAGCTCGAACCTGTTGTGCCGGCGCGACCGGATCGCTAGTTTGTCCGGCGGCATGATGCCGTTCGAAAAGATCGAGAAAAATCTTTCATGAAGGTCGTTGAACGCTACATCATGCGCCGCACGTTTGCGGTCTTCATGGCAGCGCTGGTCTGGACATTGGTCATCGCGTGGACGACGCAGGTGCTGCCGCGCATCAATCTGGTGACCGACAACGGCCAGTCGGCGCTCACGTTTCTCAAGGTCGCGACCCTCATCCTGCCGTCGATCATCCCGATCGTGGTGCCGTTTGCCGTGGCGGTCGCCGTCGCGCTTACGCTCAGCACCATGAATTCCGACTCCGAGCTGGCGGTCATCAACGCGGCGGGAGCGTCGCGATGGACGATCGTCAGGCCGATCCTGCTGCTCGCGCTCGTGGCCGCCATGTTCTCCTTCGTGATCGACAACGGCATCAATCCCTATGCCAGGCAGAAAAACCGGCAGTTGATGGCGGAATCGCGCGCGGATCTTCTGTCCCTGGTCATCCAGGAAGGCACCTTCCGCAAGATCGACGATGGCCTGTTCCTCCAGGTCGGCGAAAGGCTGCCGGACAACAGGCTTGGCGGCATCTTCGTCGCCGATTCGCGGGAGGAAGGCGTCAACCTCGTCTACTACGCCAAGAGCGGCGCGATCGTGCAGCGTGGCGACGAGAAGGTGCTGATGATGAATGACGGCGTCATCCACCGCAAGACGATGACCGGCGACCTCTCCGTTATCCGCTTCACCTCCTACGCGTTTGACCTTTCGGCCTTTATGTCGGCGGCCTCGGAGGTGACGCTGATGCCCGAGGATCGAACGACGCAATACCTGCTCAATCCGGACCCCAACGACAAAGCCTTCCAGCAGAATCCGAACGAATATCGGGCGGAGCTCAACCAGCGCTTCACTGAATGGACTTACTCGCTGGTCTTCGCGCTGATCGCTTTGGCTGTCGCCGGCGACGCGCGCTCGCATCGCGAGGCGCGCGTCCATCCGCTGATCACCGCCATCGGCATTTCGCTGTTCGTGCGCTGGCTCGGCTTCTTCGCCGCCGGCAAGGCCGATACCGTGCCGCAATATGCCTACATGGTCTATGGCGTGCCGATCGTTTCCGCGGCGATCGCCATCTGGTTCATCGTCACAAGCAGGACCATGGAACTGCCCATGAGTTGGGCGGACCGCATGACCAACCTGGCCGGCCGCGTCGCGGAGTTCTGGAATGCGATCAGGTTGCGCGTCCTCGGCCGGGGCGCCCCAGGGCGGGAGGTCGGCTGATGGGCTGGACGCTCGGCCGGTATTTCTTCTTCCGGTACATAAACATCACGATCTGGTTCTTCCTGGGCCTGCTGGCCCTGGTGTTCCTGATCGACTTCACGGAATTGACCCGGCGAATCACCGGGCTGCCCGGTTTCACCTATTTCACCGCATTCGCCATTTCCGGGCTGAGAATGCCGATGATCATGCTGCAGACGGTGCCTTTCGTCGGCCTGTTCTCGGCGATGGCAACGCTGGTGTCGCTCAACCGCAGGTACGAGCTGGTGATCGCGCGGTCGGCCGGTGTTTCGGCCTGGCAATTCCTGCTGCCGTGCTGCCTCGGCGCTCTGCTTTTCGGCATCGTCTCCGTCGGCATCATGAACCCGATCGCCGCGTACTCCTTTTCGTGGTCGGAGCGCATGGAGACGCAACTGCGGTCGGGCAAATCCAACGCCGTCTCCGCCGACTCAGCGCCCTGGATTCGCCAGAAAACCAGTTCGGGCGACACCATCATCGGCGCGCGCGCCATCCTCGACCAGGGCCTGCAGATGGCGGACGCCGTCTTCTTCGTCCTTGGCCCGCAAGGCGACATCGTCGAGCGCAAGGATGCCGCCCGTGCCTTCCTGCGGGATGGCTATTGGGAGCTGCAAGACGTCAAGATCTACAAGGACGGCGCCATCCTGTCGGTGGAAAGCGATCGTGTGCCGACGAACCTCAAGCCGGAATTCGTCCAGGAGCGCCTGGCGCGGCCCGAGACGATCCCGTTCTATGACCTTCCCGGCAAAATCGAGGTTGCCCGTTCCTTCGGTCTGAAGGCAAATGCGTTCGCGATGCAGTTCGATTCGCTGGTTGCGTTGCCCTTCCTGCTCGTCGCCATGACATTGATCGCGGCGACGGTCTCGATGCGATTTGCGAGGATGGGGCAATCGGCGACGATGATTCTGGGTGGCGTCGTGGCCGGGTTTCTGCTTTATGTCGTTTCGGTGCTGGTCAAGGCATTCGGCATAGCTGGATTCGTGCCTACTGTTGTTGCTGCTTGGGTTCCGGTTGTCGTGGCTATGTTCTTTGGGGTGACTTTCCTGCTATACAAGGAAGACGGCTAGTGAGGGAGGCGGTGTTGCGCAGCCATAGGCAGGCCGGTCTGGCACGCCTTTATGGGGCGAGCGCCTTGGCGTGCTTGCTCGCCTGCGCCTTCCCAGCCGTGCCGGCCCTGGCGCAGGACGTCTCGGGATTGGCGCCGAAGGCGCCTTCCGGCTCGCAGATGCTGCTGGCCGCCGATACGCTCGTCTATGACAACGACAAGCAGACCGTCACCGCGGTTGGCGGCGTGCAGATCGATTATGGCGGGAATCGCCTCGTCGCCCAGCGCGTCGAATACAACCGGAAGACCAAGCGACTCGTCGCAAGCGGCGCTGTCCAGGTCATCAACAGCGACGGCACCAAGGTCTATTCCGACCACGTCGATATCACCGACGACTTCGCCGACGGCTTCGTCAACGCACTCAGGGTCGAGACCGTCGACAAGGCTTATTTCGCCGCCGAAAGCGCGGAGCGCATGGGTGGCGTCCTGACCACCTTCCACAACGGCGTCTACACCGCCTGCGAACCCTGCGAAGACAAGCCCGACACCGCGCCGACGTGGCGGGTCAAGGCGAGAAAGATCATCTGGAACGGCCAGAAGAAGACGGTGCGCTTTGAGAGCGCCAATTTCGAATTCTTCGGCTTCCCCCTCGCCTACCTGCCGGCATTCGAGATCGCCGACCCCACGGTCAAGCGCAAAAGCGGCTTCCTGATCCCGAGCGTGTCGTACAAGAGCAACATCGGCGTCGGTATCAAGGTCCCCTATTATTTCGCGCTTTCCCCCACCTATGACCTGACTGTTTCCGGAGCCGGCTATACCAAGCAGGGCTTCCTCGGGGAGGCGGAATGGCGCCAGCGCTTCAACAACGGCGAATACAGCCTGAAGATCGCAGGCATCCAGCAGCAAAACCCCGACGCGTTTATCGACAGCAATCCGGATCCTGTTTTCAATCCCGACGGCCACAACGTGAATTCCGGCGCGGCGGGCGACCCCAACAGGTTCCGCGGCATGATGGGAACCAAGGGCCAGTTCGCCATCAACGAGCGCTGGGACTTCGGTTGGGACGTGCTGCTCCAGACCGACAAGAACTTTTCCAACACCTACGCGATCCAGGGGTACAGCGACAGCGTTCACACTTCGCAGGTGTACCTGACGGGCCTCAACGATCGTAACTATTTCGATCTACGCGCCCAGCGCTTCCAGGTTCAGGAAAACACGCTGAGCAGCGACATCACCTCTCGCGACGGCAAGCAGCCCTGGGTCCTCCCTTCGCTGGACTACGCCTATATTCCGGACGCCACGGTGGCCGGAGGGCAGCTTTCGATCAACATGAATGCCAGGGTGATCCGTCGCGACGAACTCGATCAGGCCTACTTCACGCCTTTCGTCCCGGCTTCGGGAACGGAGAGCGTGCGCGGCATCGAGGGAGAATCCGGCCGCCTGACCGGGGAGGCGGAATGGAAGCGCAGCTTCGTGACCGATGGCGGACTGGTGGTCACCCCGCTGCTGGCGTTCCGTGCCGATGCCGGCTACGTCAACGCGTCGGCGGCCTCGCTCAGCGCCGTCAATCAGATGGCGGCGAACCTCGGCGTGAACGACGACATGCGCTCCTCGCTGGCACGTTACATGGCAACGGCCGGTCTCGAGATGCGCTACCCGCTGTTGTTCTCCATGGCCAATTCCAGCCATGTGTTGGAGCCGATGGCGCAAGTGTTCGTGCGCCCCAACGAGCAGTATGTAGGCGGCCTTTCCATCCCGAACGAAGACGCGCAGAGCTTCGTCTTCGACGCCACGACGCTGTTCGAGCGCGACAAGTTCTCGGGCTATGACCGCATCGAAGGCGGCACGCGCGCCAATGTCGGCTTCCGCTATTCCGGTTCCTACGACAATGGCTGGGCTACCAATGCCATCTTCGGCCAGTCCTATCAGATCGCCGGCCAGAATTCGTTCGACGCGCCCGACCTCGTCAATGTCGGCGCCTATTCCGGCCTGCAGAACGCCCGCTCCGACTATGTCGGCCTGGTCGGCCTGAACAGCCCGACCGGTTTCTCGGCCTCTGTCAGCGGACGCTTCGACGAACAGACCCTCGAAGTCCGGCGCGCCGAGTTCAAAGCCGCCTATTCCGGCCTGCCGATCTCGCTCAGCGCGAAGTACGCCTTCATCCAGGCGCAGCCGCTGTACGGGTACACAACCGACCGCCAGGAAGTGACACTCGGCGCATCGACGCATCTGGCCGAGAACTGGCGCGTCTTCGGAACGGGGACGTACGACTTCGAAAACAGCCTGATGGTCAAGGACGGCTTGGGCTTCGCCTATAACGATTCCTGCTTCACCTACCTGATGACGTTCTCACAGTCGCGCGACATCAACACCAGGCAGGTGACGCAGACGATAGGCTTCAACCTGTCGTTCCGCACGCTCGGCGATTTCGGTACGGTGAACAACTCCGTCGACACCATCCAGTAGGCGCGCAACCGGCCGACGACATCGTTTCGCCTCATAATGCAGGCAGGGGTTTTGTTGGCCCAACGGCTACAATTGGGCCAGGATCGGGGTGGAATTGGGATGCTTTCTATGAAGAAATACCTCTTCTCGGCGAGCTTCGCCTTGCTGGTGGCCGCAACAACGGTTTCGGTCACCGTGATGACGCCGCCGGCCTTCGCCAGCACCATCAAGTATGTGGTCAACGACGTTCCTGTCACCACGGGTGATATCGAGCACCGTGCAGCCTTCCTGCGCCTGCAGCGCAAGAAGGGCGACGCGGCGCAGGAAATGATCGACCAGACGCTGCGCACGGCGGAAGCAAAGAGGCTCGGCATTCGCATCAGCGATGCCCAGGTCGACGCGGCCTATCAGCGTTTTGCCAGCAACAACAAGATGCCGCTCGCCCAGCTTGACGCCGTCATGGAGAAGTCGGGCGTCACCCGGGGACATTTCAAGGAATTCATCCGCGCACAGATGGCCTGGAGCCAGGCCTTGAGCGCGCGTTATCGCTCGGGCGATGGCGGCGGCGGGCTCAGCGAACAGGATGTCGTAAAGCGCATGCTCGAAAAGGGCGGAGCCAAGCCCAGCGCCATGGAGTACATGCTGCAGCAGGTGATCTTCGTGGTCCCGGCAGCCGAACGCAAGGCCACCCTGGGCAAGCGCAAGCGCGAAGCGGAAGCCATGCGCGCGCGCTTCAACGGATGCAACACCACGCGTGAGTTCGCCAAAGGGCTGATCGACGTCACCGTTCGTGACCTCGGAAGAGTGCTGGCGCCGCAGCTGCCGCCGGAGTGGGCCGACCAGATCAAGGCGACCAAGGTTGGCGGCGCCACAGCCGCGCGCGAAACCGACCGGGGTATCGAGTTCATCGGCATCTGCTCGTCACGCGAAGTGTCCGATGACAAGGTCGCGCAGATGGTCTTCCAGAGCGAAGGCTCGAACGACAAGGCGGCCGAGGAACTCAGCCAGAAATACATGGACGAGTTGAAGGCAAAAGCCCGCATCGTCAAGCGTTGATCCGAGGGCGCCGGACGTCCTGAGGGACGCAAGACGGCGCTCCATTTCCGTGTTCGAGCACCGGACCAACCGAGAACAGGATTTCCACGGTTCGGTCCGGTATTTCAGCTGACCGTGGGGGCCAGACCGTGAGCGGCGCAGAGATTTCGCTGGCATTGAGCATTGGCGATCCTTCCGGCATCGGGCCGGAGATCGCGATCGCCGCATGGCGTGCGCGCCACCTTTCCGCTCTGCCTCCCTTCTATCTGCTGGCGGATCCGGCATTGGTGGCCGCACGGGCACGGCGCCTCGGCGTGGACGTACCAATCATCGAGATCTCGCCGACCGATGCCGCCGGCACATTCCACGACGCGCTGCCCGTGGTGCCGCTCAGGGTCCGGCTGGTCGACAGTCCCGGACTGCCCGACCCGGCAAACGCCGCCGGTACGATCGAGGCCATCGACCGGGCCGTGGCCGACTGCCTGGCAGGCCATGCGGCGGCCGTGGTCACCTGCCCTATCGCCAAGAAGCCGCTCTACGATGCCGGCTTCCGCTCCCCCGGTCACACCGAGTATCTGGCGCATCTTGCATCCCGCCATATCGGCGCGGACGTGACCCCGGTGATGCTGCTCGCCGGACCGGAACTGCGGACTGTCCCCGTCACGATCCACATTCCCCTCGCCGAAGTGCCTCGCCAGCTCACCTCCGAACTGATCGTCACCACCGCCCGCATCACAGCGCATGACCTCGCCAACCGTTTCGGCATCGCCAGGCCGAGGCTCGCAATAGCCGGCCTCAACCCGCATGCCGGTGAAGGCGGCACCATGGGCCATGAGGACGATCGTATCATCCGGCCTGCCGTGGAGGCGCTGCGCGCCGAGGGCATCGACGCCAACGGCCCGCTGCCGGCCGATACGCTGTTTCACGCGCGCGCCCGCGCCACCTATGACGTCGCGCTGTGCATGTACCATGACCAGGCGCTGATCCCGGCCAAGGCGCTCGCCTTCGACGAAGCGGTCAACGTGACGCTAGGGCTGCCCTTCATCCGCACGTCCCCCGATCATGGCACGGCGTTCGACATAGCCGGCAAGGGTATCGCCCGCGCCGACAGCCTGATCGCTGCGTTGAAGCTGGGGCACAGCCTGGCCGGCGGAGGCATGAAGGCAATCCCGACCCCTACGGAAACGGCACGATGAGCGCCGACGGACTGCCCCCTCTACGTGAGGTGATCGAGCGACATGGCCTGCAGGCGAAGAAAGCGCTCGGCCAGAATTTCCTGCTCGACCTGAACCTCACGGGAAAGATCGCGCGGACCGCCGGCGAGCTCAGGGAAAGCACGGTCATCGAGGTCGGCCCGGGCCCGGGCGGGCTGACACGGGCGCTTCTTCTTCATGGCGCCCGCCGGGTGGTCGCCATAGAGCGCGACGAGCGCTGCCTGGCCGCGCTGGAAGAGGTCTCAAATCATTACCCCGGCCGGTTGCACATTATTGCCGGCGACGCGCTGAAAACGGATTTCGCCGAGCTCGCCCGCGCCGAGGGCAGCGGCTCCGTGAAGATCGCGGCAAACCTGCCCTACAACATCGGCACGGAACTGCTGGTTCGCTGGCTGCTGGCGGAATGGCCGCCCTTCTATGCCTCGATGACGCTGATGTTCCAGCGGGAGGTCGCGGAGCGCGTCACCGCCAGCCCGGGCAGCGGCGCCTATGGCCGGCTTGGCGTGCTCGCCGGTTGGCGCACGCAGGCAAGGATCGCCTTCGACGTGCCGCCGCAAGCGTTTACGCCGCCGCCCAAGGTTACCTCGTCGGTCGTGCACCTCGTGCCGCGCGAAACGCCGCTGCCCGCCGATGCCAGGCAACTCGGCCGCGTCACCGAAGCCGCCTTCGGCCAGCGCCGCAAGATGCTGAGGCAGAGCGTCAAGGGTCTCGGCGGCGAGGCCTTGCTGACACGGGCAGGAATCGATCCGACCCGACGCGCGGAAACGCTGAGCGTCGAGGAATTCGTCCGCCTGACCAACGCGCTGTAAGCCGTCCGCGGTGTGAGCCGCCGATCGACCGTTTTCAGGAAGATCCTATGCCGTCTTCTCGTCCAGCAGAGACGAGATGAAGTCGAAGAGGCCCGGTCGGCGGTCGCGCCGCAGCCGCTCGGCGGTGACGATGGCGCGCACCTCGGCGAAGGCCCGGTCGAGGTCGTCATTGACGACGACGAAATCATATTCCTTCCAGTGCTCGATTTCGTCGCGGGCGTTCTTGAGCCGCGTCTCGATCACCGATTCCTGGTCCTCCGCGCGGCGCTTCAGGCGCGCCTTCAACTCCTTCATCGACGGCGGCAGGATGAAGATCGAGACGATGTCGGCCCGCATCTTCTCCTTCAGTTGCTGCGCGCCCTGCCAGTCGATGTCGAACAGCATGTCGCGCCCCTGCGCCAGGGCCAGCTCGGCGGGCTCGCGCGGGGTGGCGTAGTAGTTGCCATGCACCTCCGCCCATTCCAGCAGCGCGTCGGAATCGCGCAAGCGCTCAAATTCACGCATCGTGCGGAAATGATAGTGCACGCCCTCGATCTCGCTGCCGCGGCGCGGCCTCGTGGTGACGGAGACCGACAGTTCGAGACTGGAATCCGTCTCCAGCAGATTGCGCGCGATCGTCGACTTGCCGGCGCCCGACGGCGACGACAGGACCAGCATCAGGCCCCTGCGGCGGACGCGGGCGCCCAGATCATTGGCGACCATCGTTTACTCCAGATTCTGAACTTGCTCGCGAAACTGGTCGACGACCGCCTTCAGCTCCAGCCCAATGGCGGTAACGGCGGCGGCGTTCGACTTCGAACACAACGTATTCGATTCGCGATTGAATTCCTGCGCCAGAAAATCGAGCTTGCGCCCGATGGCGCCGCCGCCTTTCAGCAGCCCGCGACCTGATGCGACATGCGTCTTGAGGCGGTCGATCTCCTCGCGAATGTCGGCCTTCGTGGCGAGAAACGCCGCTTCCATGTGCAGGCGGCTCGCATCCAGGTTGGCGGACGCATCCATCAACAGGCGGACCTGCTCGGCGATGCGCTCGCGGATCGCGCCGGCCTCCCGCGAGGGATCGGCTTCCGCCCGCAGCGTCAGCGCCTCGATGGCGTCGATGTGACCCGACAGCAGCGTGGCAAGGGCGGCTCCCTCGCCCAGTCTCGCTTGCTCAAGACCATGCAGCGCCGTTTCGAGTGCCGCCATGATGGCCGTGTCGAGCGACGCGCGCTCTTCGTCCGTTTCAACCGCTTCTGGCAGATCGAGCACGCCGCGCAGCGACAGGAGTCCGTCGGCGGTCGCCGGCGCCACGCCGAACTGCTCCTCGAGCCGCTTGGCCAGCCCGGCGATATCCTTGAGGAATGCCTCATTGACGACGGGCTGCGCCTGCGCGCCGAGCGCGCGGCCGACGGTCAGCGTCGCCTGGAAATTACCGCGCGAGAAGCGCTTCTGGATGGTTTGCCTGATAGCCGGCTCAAGACGTTCGAACCCTTGCGGCAACCTCAGCCTGAGCTCGATGCTCTTGCCGTTGACGGATTTGACTTCCCAGGCGATCGCGGTGCCGTCATGCTCGGTGGCCGCGCGCGCGAAACCAGTCATGCTTTGCAAATTCATTGCCGTGCGTGCATCCCCCTGATGCATGGCCAGAACCGGGAAACAGGTCGGGCTGGTCATGCGTGACTTGAAAATTATGGATCGGCCCGCTGCCCGGTTGGACAACCGGGCCTCTTCCAGAGTCGCCGCCCTCACGCCCCGTTCCCGCTCCGACAGCTTAAGCCAGCTATCTTACTGCGAACTCGTTCCCGTGTCGCCACCGCCGAGATCGTCACCGCCGTCGGCCGGCGTATCGCCGCTGCTGGCGCCATTTCCAGCCGCGTTTCCGCCTGTCGCGTCCGTGGCCGGCGCGGTGCCTGCCTTGGCGGCGTCGTCGGCCTGCTTCTTCTGCAGCGCGCGGAAACGGGCCACATTCTCATTGTGCTCGGCCAGCGTGGTGGCAAACACATGGCCGCCATTGCCATCGGCGACGAAGTAGAGGTCGTCGGTCTTCGACGGGTTGGCGACAGCCTCCAGCGCCGCGCGGCCGGGGTTAGCGATCGGCGTCGGCGGCAAGCCGTTGATGACGTAGGTGTTATAGGGCGTCGGCTTCTGGATGTCGGACTGGTAGATCGGGCGGTCCGCCGGTTTGCCCTTGCCTCCGAACAATCCATAGATGATCGTCGGGTCCGACTGAAGCCGCATGCCCTTGGCAAGCCTGTTCAGGAAGACGGCGGCGACACGCGAGCGCTCGTCACTGCGGCCGGTCTCCTTCTCGACGATTGACGCCAGGGTGACGAAGTCGTCGACATTGTTGAGCGGCAGGTCCGGCGAGCGCCGCTGCCAGACTTCCGAGACCAGCCGCTTCTGATCAGCCAACAGCTTCTCGATCATCTGCTGGCGTGTCGCGCCGCGCGTGAAGCGCAGTGTATCGGTCGCCAGGCTGCCTTCCGGTGGAGCCGCGGTGGGCATTTCGCCGGTAAGCGCCTGCTCGTCGGAGATGCGCTGGAGAGCCTGCTCGACGGTCAATCCTTCCGGAATGGTCAGCGAATACATCACGGACTTGCCGCTCTTCAGCAGTTCCATGATGTCACGCATCGAGGCCTTGGCCTTGATCTCGTACTCGCCGGCCTTCAGCGCCGAATCATTGCCGCTGGCGCGCACGCCGAGCCGGAAGATGCGGGCATCGCTGATCAGCCCGCGCCGTTCGAGCTGGTCGGCGATGTCCTGGACACCGGTATTGGGCTTGACCAGGAATGTGTCGCCGCTGGCCGATGGGCCGGGCTCGGTGAACGCCTGCCGGCCGAAATACAAAGCACCACCCGCGGCGAGCACGATCAGCATCACCGAGGAGATGAAGAAGTTCAGGAAAACGACGATCTGGCTGCGGGATGCGCGCGACCGTCTGGGCGGCGGCGTCCCCGCTTCGGGCCGCAGGGCCTCGTTGGCCGTCTTGGGCACGATCGGCCCGGACGCGGCTGGTCGTCGCTCGTATTCCCCCTTGCCCGCCGGATCTGTGCTCATGGCGCCCTACCGTTTTGTCTTGTGACGAATCCCCGGCGGAAGAGTAGAGGCGAATATGGCAAAAATGGCGGCGGGGTTGCCCCCGCCGGGCCGTCCCGGCGATCAGCCATTGTAACGCTGGAAGACGAGCGAAGCGTTGGTGCCGCCAAAGCCGAAGGAGTTGGACAGCGCCACGTCGATACGACGCTGCCTGGGCTTGTGGGGCACCAGGTCGATCGCCGTTTCACGCTCGGGATTGTCGAGGTTGATAGTCGCCGGCGCGATGTTGTCGCGAATGGCGAGGATCGAAAAAATCGCTTCCGCGGCGCCGGCAGCACCCAGGAGATGACCGATCGACGACTTGGTCGACGACATCGAGATCCTGGAAGCGGCATCGCCAACCAGCCTCTCGACAGCGCCGAGTTCGATCGTGTCGGCCATCGTGGAAGTGCCGTGCGCGTTGATGTAGTCGATGTCGCCCGGTGTCAGCCTGGCCCGATTGAGCGCCGCCGTCATGCATCGGAAGGCACCGTCGCCATCTTCCGCGGGAGCGGTGATGTGATAGGCGTCGCCGGTGAGGCCGTAGCCGGTTACTTCGGCATAGATCTTGGCGCCGCGCGCCTTGGCATGTTCGAGTTCCTCGAGCACGACAACGCCAGCGCCCTCGCCCATGACGAAACCGTCGCGATCCCTGTCATAGGGCCGCGAAGCCGTCTGCGGCGCATCGTTGCGGTCCGTCGACAATGCCCGGCAGGCGGCGAAGCCGGCCAGGGAGAGCCGCGTGACGGGCGCCTCGGCGCCCCCCGCGACCATGACGTCGGCATCGCCCCACATGATCAGCCGGGCGGCGTCGCCAATGGCGTGCGCACCCGTCGAACAGGCGGTGACGACAGCGTGGTTGGGGCCCTTGAGGCCATGCCGGATCGAAACCTGGCCGGACACAAGGTTGATGATCTGGCCGGGAATGAAGAACGGGCTGATGCGCCGCGGGCCACGCTCCTTCAGCAGCATGGCATTCTCGGCAATGCCTTCGATGCCGCCGATGCCGGAGCCGATCAGGACGCCGGTGGCGCATTGCTCCTCATGCGTCTTCGGCTCCCAGCCGGAATCCTTCAGCGCCTCGTCGGCGGCCGCGATTCCGTAGAGAATGAAGTCGCCGATCTTGCGCAGTTCCTTCGGCTCGAGCACGGCCTCGGGATTGAAGGTTCCGTTGCTGCCATCGCCTCGCGGAATGACGTGGGCGATCTTGCAGGCAAGATCCTCCACTTCGAATTCCGTGATTCGCTTGGCGGCGCTACGGCCGGTCAGGAGTTCCTTCCAGCCGTGCTCTACCCCCACGCCAAATGGTGAAAGCAGCCCAAGGCCCGTGACGACGACACGCCTCATCGCAGGTCTTTCCGGTGACGCCAAACCAGGCGTCAGGCCGAGGCTTTGTCGATGTACTTAACGGCGTCGCCGACCGTCAGGATGGTCTCGGCCGCGTCGTCGGGGATCTCGACCCCGAACTCTTCCTCGAACGCCATGACGAGTTCGACCGTGTCGAGGCTGTCCGCGCCCAGATCATCGATGAAGCTAGCCTGCTCCGTCACTTTGTCGGCATCGACGCCAAGATGCTCGATGACGATCTTCTTGACGCGCTCTGCGGTGTCACTCATGTAAGCATCCTCGTCTTCATGTTGTCTGTCTTCGTTAGCGGGCGGAATGCCGCTAATCAAGCTGAAAGATGGCCCCGTCGCAAACGCAAGGGCGATGGGCCGGTTGGTGCCCGAACCGCCGGGTTGCGGGCCGCATTACACGAAAAACAGCCCGGGTCCAAGGCGAAATGGTCGCTTTTCACAGTGGACTCGAGGCCCAGGCTCAGATCATCGCCATGCCGCCATTCACATGAATGGTCTGGCCGGTGACGTAGGAGGCCTCGTTCGAAGCCAGATAAGCAACGGCGGACGCGACCTCGGCGCTGGTGCCCATGCGCCGGGTCGGGATCGCGGCCATGATGGTCTCTTTCTGCTTGTCGTTCAGCTTGTCGGTCATCGCCGACTCGATGAAGCCGGGTGCGACGCAATTGACCGTGATGTTACGGGTCGCGATCTCCTGCGCCAGCGACTTGGAGAAACCGATCATGCCGGCCTTCGAGGCACAGTAATTGGCCTGGCCGGGATTGCCGGTGACGCCGACCACCGAGGTGATGTTGATGATACGGCCGTGGCGACGTCGCATCATCGGATGCGTGAGCTCGCGAGTCAGCCGGAAGACAGCCGTCAGATTGACTTCGATGACACTGTCCCAGTCGGCATCGGACATGCGCACGAACAGGCCGTCCTTTGTGATGCCGGCATTGTTGACGAGGATGTCGACACCCTCGAGTTCGGCTTCAGCCTTCTGGCCAAGCGCCTTGACGGCGTCGCGGTCGGTAAGGTCGGCTGGAAAGAGCTTGACCCGGTCGCCGAGTTCGCCGGCAAGCGTTTCCAGCTTCTCCACGCGCGTGCCATGCAGCCCGACGATCGCGCCCTGCGCGTGCAGCACCCTGGCAATCGCTTCGCCGATGCCTCCCGATGCGCCGGTAACAAGCGCCTTGCGGCCGGTCAGTTCGAACATTTTTGTCTCCCGATCTCAGAGCACCCTTGGCACAGGTGCGGTCAAATCGCCAGCCCGCCCCGGTTCCGGGCCAGGATGGAGCACCATCTCAACGGCCCTTAGCGTGGCGGCCGGCGTCAGCCGAGCGCCGCCAGCGCGGCCTCGACGTCCGCCGGCGTACCGATGTTGGCGGTCGCGATATCGCGATTGATGCGCCGCGTCAGTCCCGACAGCACCTTGCCGGCGCCGACTTCGTAAAGCGTCGAGACGCCGTTGGCGCCAAACCACTCGACTGTCTCGCGCCAGCGCACGCGGCCCGTCACCTGCTCGACGAGGCGCCGGGCGATTTCATCCGGATCGCTCGACGGCGCCACCGAGACGTTGGACACGACCGGCACCACCGGCGCTGACTTGCTCACCTTGGCGAGCGCGTCGCGCATGACGCTTGCGGCAGGCGCCATCAGCGCCGAGTGGAAAGGAGCCGAAACCTGTAGCATCAGCGCCCGCTTGGCACCCTTGTCGGTGCACAGCTTCGCCGCCAGTTCGACGGCGGCCTTGGCACCGGAAATGACCAACTGCCCGCCGCCATTGTCGTTGGCGACCTGGCAGACGGATCCCTTGGCGGCCTCGGCGCACGCGGCCTCGACATCCGCCTGCTCCAGCCCGATGATCGCGGCCATCGCCCCCTCACCCGCCGGCACGGCGGCCTGCATGGCATTGCCGCGAATGCGCAGCAGGCGCGCGGCGTCGGCGATGGAAACGAAGCCGGCGGCGGCGAGCGCCGAGTATTCGCCCAACGAATGACCGGCGACATAGGCTACCTTGTCCCTCAGCGAGAAACCGCGGGACTCCAGAGCACGGATCGCCGCCAGCGAGACGGCCATCAACGCCGGTTGCGCATTTGCGGTCAGCGTCAGCGTTTCCTCCGGGCCTTCCCAGATCAGCGTGGACAGTTTCTCGCCCAGCGCCTCATCGACTTCCTCAAAAACCCTGCGCGCCTCGGGGAACGCGTCGGCGAGATCCTTGCCCATTCCGACGGCCTGGCTGCCCTGTCCGGGAAAGGTGAATGCGACGGCCATGCTTAGCTCCAATGGCTGTTTTTTCCTGCGTGTGACGCATGGCGGGCAGGCAAGTCAAGTCCATGCAGGCTTGCTCAAATGCCGGAGCCGCCGGCGGAGTGCCTGTTCCAAAAGGCTTTTCCGAGATCACACCTGATGAAAACCGCTCACGATTCATTTGCTGGCTCTTCTCATTTCCGATACAGGCGCTAGCTTCGCGTGACAGTAAAATGACAGTTTGATGACGAATTTGTCGCGGGTCGGGGAATTTCAAGTTGGCAAAGAGTTCTAGAGGCCGCGTCAAGGCCGAACCCCAGTTCCTGGAAGACGACCCGTCCACAGGCTATCTGCCGGGCAAGACTTGGCCAAGCGTGCGCTATGGCCTGGTTAGTCTGTTGCTCGCCGCCGTCCTGGTTTTCTGCATCGAGTGGATCGTGCGCGGAGACTTCGCCGGCACGGTTTCATTCTTCCTGCAGCCCTTCAAGCCGGGCTGGACCACGATCATCCTCTTCGCGCTGATCATGATTGGCCTCGACGCCGTACTCGGGCGCAGCCACCAGAGCCTGATGATGATGGCGCCACTGACGCTGTCGCTGGCCTTTGTTGGGCACCAGAAGTCGCTCTACCTCGGCGATCCGCTCTATCCGACCGACTTCCTCTACGCTCGCCAGATATTCGCCCTGCTGCCGCTTCTGGTGCGCGAGCGGCCGATGACCGCTGTGGCCATGGTCGTCGGCATCGTGCTGGGGCTATCCCTGCTGGTCTTCGGCTGGCGCATGTGGCGCCGCCGGGTGCCGGCGCTGAGCCACAAGGGCCGGCTCGCCCGGCTTACGCTGGCCGTGCCACTGCTCGCCTTCTTCGTCTCGATCATGGACTACGCCACCTTCTCGTGGACGCGCGACCGGCTGCAGATCATCCCCATGATGTGGGACCAGAAGGAGAATTACGCCTCCAACGGCTTTGCGCTCGCCTTCGCGCTCAACGTGCCGATGGCGCATGTTACGGCACCCCCGGGATATTCGGAAAAGGCGATCGCCGCGATCGAAAGGCCCGATGTGGCTGCGTCGATGCCCGACGAGAAGCCGGACATCATCATGGTGATGAGCGAATCCTTCTGGGACCCGGCCATCCTGCCGAACGTCTCCATCACGCCGGACCCCATCCCGACCGTTCGGGAACTGCGCTCCGGCTCGATGTTCTCGCCGGAGTTCGGCGGCATGACGGCGAATGTCGAGTTCGAGGCGCTGACCGGCTTCTCCAACGCCTTCCTGCCGGCCGGCAGCATCCCCTACCAGCAATATGTCCGCGCACCCGTCCCTTCGCTGGCGACCTTCCTCAAGAGCCAGGGCTATGCGACCCGAGCCATTCACCCGGGCACGAACTGGTTCTGGAACCGGACGCCGGTCTATGCCGATTTCGGCTTCGACGACTTCAAGTCGGAAGAGAACCTGCCGGCGATGGAGAAACGCGGTCCGCTCGCCTCCGACGCTTCGATGACGGACGAAATCATCCGCGAGGCCGACGACACGGACGATCCCTTCTTCTTCTTCGCGGTCAGCCTGCAGAACCATGGCCCCTACGAGCCAAACCGCTACGCGGACGCGACACACGCGGTGGACGCTCCCACCAGCCAGTGGGCACGCGATTCGTTGCAAAGCTATGCCGAGGGCGCGGCCGACGCCGACCATGGCCTCGCGCGGCTGGTGGAGTGGGCCAACAAGCGCCAGCGGCCGACCATCATCGTCTTCTTCGGCGACCATCTGCCGCCACTCGGGCCGGTCTATGTCGAAACCGGCTTCCTCCAGAACAATGTGGCGCCGCGCAGGGAACCCTCGCCCGAGGCGGCGCGGCTGCACCATGAGACACCGCTGGTCATCTGGTCGAACCGCAGTGGGCCCGCGCGCGACATGGGACCGGTCAGCCCGGCCTTCCTGCCGCTTCACATCCTCACCACGGCCGGCATCAGCCACCCCTACTATACCGGCTTCCTCGGCGCGGTTGCCGGACGCTACCAGGTCGTCGACCGCAACCTCCTGCTGACCCCGGCTGGCGAAGCGACCGCCGACTGGGCCCGCGCCAAGGAGATCGACCCGGCGATCCGCGATTTCCGGCTGCTGCAGTACGACATGATGTTCGGCAAGCGCCACGCGGCGCCCGACTTCTTCCCCGAGACCATGGACCGGCTGGTGGCGCACACCAGCTGAACCGGCCGGGGCCGGCTCCTCTGGCAGAGAGGCTAGTTGGTCAATTGCAGCCGAGAGAATTTGTTGGCGATCTGCTGGAACACATTCGGCAGCTTGGCCGGATCGCTGACCGCGTAATAGTCGCTCGGGTCCGAGGCGCAGGCGCTGTAGAGCGAGCGGTTGGCGGCCGTGTCGGCCTGCAGAACCATGGTGTAGATGCGCACGCCCTGGTTCTTCAGCTGCGAGCACACGGTCTTGGTCCAGCCGTCGACATTGCGCGCCGCAGCGGTCTGGTTGTCGGATCCGAAGCGGCCGCCGGCCAGATATCCGTATGAGGTGTAGTCGGACTTGGTCGGCTGGTTGCTGGCGCCATAGACGACGTTTTCGCCGTCGGTCAGCAGCATGACGATCTTGGTGACGCCGGCTGTCTTCCATGGCGCGCCATCCGTGTAAGGCGGCTCCGGCGACAGCACCCGCATGCCCCAGGAGAGTCCTTCGGACACGTTGGTGCCCGAACCGTTCCACTCGGTCATCTGGCTGGCCGCCAGGCGCAACTTGTTGAAATCATCCGTCAGCGGCACGACCGGCGTCGGGCAGGCCCGGTTGGGCCCGACGGTTATGGCGCTGCCCGTCTCGGTAATGATCTGGTTGGTCGAGGCGACGTATTTGGCGATCGTCTTCAGGTCGGCGCTCAGCAGCGCGCTGAGGGTGCCGCTGAGCAGGCCGCCGAGATCGATGCCCAGTATGTTGCGGTTCAGCTTGCTGTTGTCGATGGTGTCGTCGAGGTACGAATTGTTGTAGCCGGTCGCTGAGTTTCCGTAGGACGCGGAAGGTTTTGTGGCGGCAGCCGGGTCGTCCGGCGCGAAATAGGGAACAAACAGCGTGTCGGGCTTGGACGGATCGGGCTGGGTATCGGAGATGTTGTAGGTGCCCGGACGCGCCTCCACGCAGCCCTTCCAGCCGGTGTTGTTCCAGCCACCCTTCAGGCCGAGTTGCTTGAACAGCGCCATGTGATGGGGCCGCTTGCCATCTATGGCGGGAAAATTGAGGCTGTTGGTCGACGACTTCCCCTCCATGTCGATCCAGGCCGGGTCGAAACCATCGCCGTTGACGTTGACGGCCGTCACGAACGGCACCAGCGAGGCGCGGATCTTGCGCGTCGGCGATTTGACGGCCTCAAGGTAATCGAGCAACGATTTCGTCGCCGTCCTGAGCGCGGTGATGCGCGCTCCAGCCATGGAGCCGGTGTTGTCGAGCACCAGCACGACTTCGAGCTGGTTGTTCGATTCCACGGCGCTGGCGTCGACGGTGATGCGCCGGCTGTTGCCGAACAGGAAGGCGAAGTTGAGGTTGACGTCGGCGGTGGCCACCGCCTTGGTCTTTATGTAGTTGACGCCCTTGTCGACGGTAAGCGTCGCCTGGGCGTTGCCCAATTCGCTGTGCCCCGCGACATTGACCTTGAAATACCGATCGAAGGCATCGTTGCGGGTGACATCGAGATCGCCGAGATGCGAGGAGGCAAGATTCGCGGCGTCCAGTGCGTTCTGAAGGTTGACCTTTGCCTGCATCATGGTGGAGACGTCGACCGCGAACGCCACCGCCGTGATGATCGCCGGCAGCCCGAGCCCCAGGACCAGGGCGAAGTTGCCCGCGGTCGATCGCCAGAATTTCCTGAGAAGCATCCCTACCCCCGTAAAGCGCCACTTGCCCCGCTTACCCCAGCGCGGAATGGCGCCGGTCTTGCACCGGCCATGATGAACGACGGGTTCATGATGCCTACACAACGCCATGCAACCTGGCGTGGTGGTTAAGGGGTGGTTGCCGCGAAATCGGACCCGGCAAATCGCCTGGGCAGCCTGGCAAAATGCCGCGCGCGCCGGCCGCGGCCTTGCGTTGCGGCCGGATTGCTGTATAGAGGCGCGCAATCTGCCGGTCCTTGCTGGGGGCTGAACGGAGGGCCGTGGCTTTTTCGAAGGCCTCGCCATGGAGCCTTATGCGCTTCTTGCCTCCCGTGTCTCCGCTCTCGACCGTCTCGTCATGCTCCTTTCTTCCCCGTTTTCGCGGGTCAGACAAGTTGCAGAGGCTTAGCCGCGAGGATCCGGTAGAGAAACGAAGAAAGGCACCAGGACATAATGGCTCTTTACGAACATGTGTTTCTTGCCCGGCAGGACCTGTCGCAGCAGCAGGTCGATGCGCTTGTCGAACAGTACAAGGGCGTCATCACCGCCAACGGCGGATCGGTCGGCCGGATCGAGAACTGGGGACTGAAGTCCCTCACCTACCGGGTCAAGAAGAACCGGAAGGCTTACTACACGCTGATGGACATCACCTGCCCGCCGGCCGCGCTCAACGAAATGGAGCGCCAGATGGGTCTGTCGGAAGACGTCCTGCGCTTCCTGACCATCAAGGTCGAAGCGCACGAGGAAGGTGCTTCGGCCATGATGCAGAAGCGCGAGGAGCGCTCCGAGCGTGGCGGTTTCGGCGATCGTGACCGTGGTCCGCGTTCGTTCGGCGACCGCGATCGCGGTGACCGTGGCCCGCGCTCGTTCGGCGACCGTGACGGCGGCGACCGTGGTCCGCGCCGTCCGCGTGAAAACGTTGAAGGGGGTGCAGAATAATGGTCGACATCAACCAGATCCCGACCCGGCGTCCGTTCCATCGCCGCCGCAAGACCTGCCCGTTCTCCGGCGCCAACGCCCCGAAGATCGACTACAAGGACGTGCGTCTCCTGCAGCGCTACATTTCCGAGCGCGGCAAGATCGTGCCGTCGCGCATCACCGCCGTCAGCCAGAAGAAGCAGCGCGAGCTCGCCAAGGCGATCAAGCGCGCTCGTTTCCTCGGCCTGCTGCCCTACGTGGTCCGCTAAGGCCTGACACTACAGAGCGGGCGGCTTGCCGCCCGTCTCTCCTTCCCGGCCGTGGCGGGCACGGCCGGCGAGAACGCCAAATCCCGAGTTGAGGCATCGCCTCTAACTGCCGCGACAGGCAGGACAGCGACACCGGCGCGGCAAGCGCCATAGCTTCCTGACCTGTTCCATTCAATTCCGGGCACCCCGTGCCCCAGCTAAGGAACAAGACCATGGAAGTGATCCTTCTCGAACGCATTTCCCGCCTCGGCCAGATGGGCGACACCGTCAAGGTCAAGGACGGCTTCGCGCGCAACTTCCTGCTGCCGCAGGGCAAGGCGCTGCGCGCCAACGAAGCAAACAAGAAGAAGTTCGAAGGCCAGCGCGCCCAGCTCGAAGCCCGCAACCTCGAGCGCAAGTCGGAAGCCTCGCACGTTGCCGAGACGCTCGACGGCAAGAGCTTCACCGTCGTGCGCTCCGCCGGCGAGACCGGCCAGCTCTACGGCTCGGTGTCGACGCGCGACATCGCTGACCTGCTGACCGCCGAGGGCTTCACCGTCGCCCGCAACCAGATCGAGCTCAACCACCCGATCAAGACGATCGGCCTCACCAATGTGGCGATCGCGCTGCATCCGGAAGTCGAGGTCACCATCACGCTCAACATCGCCCGCACGGCCGACGAAGCCGAGCGACAGGCCAAGGGCGAGACGCTGACCACCGCCGAGGCCATCTACGGCGAGGACATCAACGACAATGCGCGGCCGGAGAACTTCTTCGACCCGAACGTCGAATTCGGCGAAGAAGAAAACGCCTGATAGGCCTGTTGGCCGTCCCCAAAGGATCCGCCAACGCCGTTGCGCATTCTCTCGTCCGGCCTCGTGCTGGACCAACGCCCGGGCCTCAAGCCCGGGCTATTTTGTGCCAATTGGAACTTTTCGAAACCCTACTTGTTGATGCAGAATAAGACAGTAAGTCTGACCGAGAGGGGACTTTGGTCATGAATATTCTGCTCAACCGCGTTCTCGACCGCCTGGTGCGCTCAGGCAACCTCAAGGTGACCGGCCCGAATGGCTCGACGTCCACCTTCGGCGACGGAAGCGGCGACCTCGTCCATATTCACATCAAGACCGCCCATGCCGAGCGCGCGATCACGTTCGATCCGATGCTGGCGGTGCCCGAATCCTACATGGACGGCGAACTCGACATTCTCGAGGGTGGCGTGCTGGGCCTGATGCGCATCGCCTTCACGAACATGGGCAGCGGCGGCATCGATGCCACCTGGTCGAAGGCGATCGAGGGTCTGCGCCATGCCTTCCGGCGCCTGCAGCAGATCAACACCACGTCACGCTCGCGCCGCAACGTGCAGCGCCATTACGATCTCTCGGGCGAGCTCTACCGGCTCTTCCTCGACGCGGATATGCAGTACTCCTGCGCCTATTTCGAACAGCTCGACATGACGCTCGACGAGGCGCAGGCCGCCAAGAAGCGCCATATCGCGGCCAAGCTTCGGCTCAAGGCCGGCCAGACCGTGCTCGATATCGGTTCGGGTTGGGGTGGGCTCGGCCTCTATCTCGCCAAGGCCTTCGACGTCGACGTCCAGGGCGTGACGCTGTCGACCGAGCAGCACGGCGTCTCCACCGATCGCGCGCATGCCCAGGGGCTGCAGGACCGCGTGCATTTCGAACTCAAGGACTATCGCGCCCTCAACGAACGCTTCGACCGCATCGTTTCGGTCGGCATGTTCGAGCATGTCGGCGTCAACCATTACCGTACGTTCTTCGACAAGGCGGCGACGTTGCTCAAGCCCGACGGCGTGATGCTGCTGCACACCATCGGCCGTTCCGGTGTGCCATGGGCGACCAGCGCCTTCATCCGCAAATACATCTTCCCGGGCGGCTACATACCGGCGATGTCGGAAGTGCTGCCGGCAATCGAGAAATCCGGACTCGTCGTCACCGATGTCGAAATCCTGCGCCTGCACTACGCGGAAACGCTGAAGCACTGGGGCGAGCGCTTCGCCGCCAATCGTGACAAGGCGAAGGCGATCTATGACGAACGCTTCTGCCGCATGTGGGAGTTCTACCTCGCCGCCTCGGAAGCCGCCTTCCGCTGGCAGGATCTGGTGATCTTCCAGTTCCAGATCACCAAGAAGAACGACACCTTGCCGATGACGCGTGACTACATGGCCAAATGCGAGAAGGCGCTGGAGATGCGCGACCTCGGCCACCGCCAGGAGCCCGCGCCCACCAAGCCTATACGGCGCAAGAGGGTGGAATAGGCAGCCGCGCATTGCCGCTTGCCATCGCGTCCCGATCGCATGAAAAGGCCTCGTTCGAGAGGCCTTTTTCATGACCTATGCCATCTATATCGCCGCAGCGCTTGCCGAGATCGCCGGCTGCTTTTCCTTCTGGGCCTGGTGGCGGCTGGAAAAGTCGCCGCTATGGCTCGCTCCGGGCCTGGTCTCCCTCGCGCTGTTCGGCTTCCTGCTGGCGATGGTTGAAACGAATGCGGCAGGTCGCGCGTACGCGGCCTATGGCGGCATCTACATAGCGGCGTCGCTTGGCTGGCTCTGGCTGGTGGAAGGCGTGCGGCCGGATCGCTGGGACCTGGCGGGGGCCGTGCTCTGCATCGCCGGCGCATCGGTCATCCTGCTGGCGCCAAGGGGGGCCTGAGGCATGGAACTCCCCGCCCCTCTTCGACAGGCCGTCGACCGCACCCTCGAAAAGGTGCCCCTGCAGCAACTCAGGCAGGCCGCCAGGACGCTGTCGGAACGCTACCGCGCCGAACTGCGCGACGGCCGCCTGCACATGGCCGACGACCTGGCGGTGAAGGCCTATCTGGCCGCGCGACTGCCGGCAACGTACGCAGCCGTGCGGGCGAGCATCGAGGCCCTGTCCGAGGCGCGGGCCGATTTCGAGCCTCGGACCTTGCTCGATATCGGCGCCGGACCTGGCACAATGCTTTGGGCCACTGTTGACCGCTGGCCGGATCTAAAGAAGGCTGTCCTGCTCGAGGCGAGCGCGTCCGCGCGCAGGCTCGGCGAGGCGATGGCCGCCCATGCCATGCCGACCGGCGTCACCTGGATAGCCGGCGACGCGACCATCGATCTCACGGACCTCGAACCCGCCGACCTGGTCAGCGCCGCCTATGTGCTGGACGAGATCGTCCCGGCCTCCTTGCCGAAACTGATCGACGGGCTCTGGCGACTCACCGCTAACGTGCTGCTCATCGTCGAACCGGGTACGCCCGCCGGCTGGCAGCGCATCCTCGCGGCCCGACGGCAACTGATCGAGGCCGGCGCGCATGTGCTGGCCCCCTGCCCGCACGAGGCGCCCTGCCCGCTCATCCAGCCCGACTGGTGCCATTTTTCCCGCCGCGTCGCCCGCTCGCGCCTGCACCGCCTGACCAAGGACGCCGAGGTGCCATGGGAGGACGAGAAGTTCATCTACCTGGCCGCCTCGCGGCGCCAGACCGATTCGCGCCCGTCCCGGGTGATCGCCCCGGCCAGGGCCGGTTCCGGCAAGGTGACGCTCAAATTGTGCCGCCCGGACGGGAGCGCCGGCGAGCAGCTCTTCACCAAGCGCGACGGCGAGCTTTTCAAGATGGCCAGGCGACTCGACTGGGGTGAGACGCTCGGCGAAAACTAGCCGCGAGATTGTTCTTGCTTCGTTCCGATATCAGGCCTAAGAATCAGAGCTTGCCGAGTCAACCGGAATCAGGGCGTCCGCATACTCTCCTGTGGACGGTTCGTCGTTCCTGTGAACAACGTGCATCAAGCTCAGTTGGCTTTGCAGTGATGCAGAAAGGTCAGCACCCAATCGTGTCGTTCTGATATCGAGAAGCCGGGATCGAAATCGGGGACATCATGGCAGAGGCAGCGCGAAAAATTGGCGTGGCGGAAGCACCGCTCTACCGCGAGGCACCGAACAACATCGAAGCCGAACAGGCGTTGCTCGGCGCGATACTGGTCAACAACGACGCCTTCTACCGGGTCTCCGACTTCCTCAAGCCGGCGCATTTCTACGAGCCGCTGCACCGCAAGATCTTCGAGGTCGCGGCCGAATTGATCCGCATGGGCAAGATCGCGACGCCGATCACGCTGAAGACCTTCCTCCCGGCCGAGGAAAAGGTCGGCGACATGACGGTGGCGCAGTATGTGGTGCGGTTGGCCGTGGAAGCGGTGACCGTCGTCAACGCCGCTGACTACGGCCGGGCGATCTACGACCTCGCCACGCGGCGCGCTCTGATCACCGTCGGCGAGGACATGGTCAACATCGCCTACGACGCGCCCGTCGACATGGCGCCCTCCGAGCAGATCGAGGACGCGGAACGGCGCCTGTTCGAACTGGCCGAAACCGGACGCTACGACGGCGGCTTCGAAAGCTTCAACGACGCGGTCAAGACCGCCGTCGATATGGCGAACGCCGCCTACATGCGCGACGGCGGTCTGTCGGGCGTCTCCACCGGAATGCGCGATCTCGACCGCCGCATGGGTGGCCTGCAGCCTTCCGACCTGATCGTGCTTGCCGGACGCCCTGGCATGGGCAAGACTTCGCTTGCCACCAACATCGCCTTCAACATCGCCGAAGCCTACGAACCGGTGCAGCAGGCGGATGGCTCCTTCAAGGCGGCCAATGGCGGTGTCGTCGGCTTCTTCTCGCTCGAAATGTCGTCCGAACAGCTCGCGACCCGTATCATTTCCGAGCAGACGGAAATCTCGTCCTCCAAGATCCGCCGCGGCGAGATCACGGAAATGGATTTCGAGAAGCTTGTCGCCTGCTCGCAGACCATGCAGAAGATCCCGCTGTTCATCGACCAGACCGGCGGTATCTCCATCGCGCAGCTTTCGGCGCGAGCGCGCCGCCTGAAGCGCCAGCGCGGCCTCGACCTCATCGTCATCGACTATATCCAACTGATGCAGGGCTCGAGCGCCAAGTCCTCGCAGAACCGCGTGCAGGAAATCACCGAGATCACGACCGGCCTCAAGGCGCTGGCCAAGGAACTGGGCGTGCCGATCATCGCGCTGTCCCAGCTCTCGCGTCAGGTCGAAAGCCGCGACGACAAGCGCCCGCAACTGTCGGACCTGCGCGAATCCGGTTCCATCGAGCAGGACGCCGACGTGGTGATCTTCGTTTATCGCGAGGAGTACTACCTCAAGAACAAAGAACCGAAGCTCGGCACGGAAGAGCACGTGAAGTGGGAAATGGACATGAACGAATCGCGCGGCAAGGCCGAGGTGATCGTGGCCAAGCAGCGTCACGGACCGACGGGCACCGTCAGCCTCGCCTTCCACGGCGAATTCACCCGCTTCTCCGATCTGGCAGAAGAGCATCACCTGCCGGAGAGGTTTGGTCAGGAGTGATTTCTTGTTCGTGAGCCCAACGATGACGCGCCGCTGCTCCCGCCTTCAGGCGCGCGGGTAACAGCGTGGCCAAATCCCGCGTCCAGTTCATCTGCCAGAATTGCGGAACGGTGCATCAGCGCTGGGCCGGCAAGTGCGATTCCTGCGGCGAGTGGAACACGCTGATCGAGGAAGGCACCGCCGGCGGCATCGGCTCAGGCCCCGCCAACACGCGCAACGCCCGCAAGGGCCGCGCCGTGGTGCTGACGACGCTTTCCGGCGAGATCGAGGACGCGCCGCGCATCATCTCGGGCATCGGCGAACTCGACCGCGCGACCGGCGGGGGCTTCGTGCGGGGCTCGGCGCTCCTGGTCGGCGGAGACCCCGGCATCGGCAAGTCGACGCTGCTTACCCAGGCCGCCGCGGCGCTCGCTTCGAAAGGACACCGCATCGTCTATGTCTCGGGCGAGGAAGCGGTCGCGCAGATCCGGCTGCGCGCGCAGCGGCTTGGCGTTGCCGCCACGCCCGTGGAGCTCGCCGCCGAAACCAATGTCGAGGATATCCTCGCCACCATCGCCGACGGCAAGCGGCCGGACCTGGTCATCCTCGATTCCATCCAGACGCTGTGGACCGACCTTGCCGATTCGGCACCGGGCACCGTCACCCAGGTGCGCGCCGCCGCCCAGGCGATGATCCGCTACGCCAAATCCACCGGCGCCGCGATCGTGCTGGTCGGCCACGTCACCAAGGAAGGCCAGATCGCGGGTCCGCGCGTGGTCGAGCACATGGTCGACGGCGTGCTCTATTTCGAGGGCGAAGGCGGCCATCACTACCGCATCCTGCGCACGGTGAAGAACCGTTTCGGACCGACCGACGAGATCGGCGTCTTCGAGATGTCGGACAAGGGCCTGCGTGAGGTCTCCAACCCGTCGGAGCTCTTCCTCGGCGAACGCCACGCGAAATCGCCAGGCGCCGCCGTCTTCGCGGGCATGGAAGGCACGCGCCCGGTCCTGGTCGAGATCCAGGCGCTGGTTGCGCCATCCTCGCTCGGCACGCCGCGCCGCGCCGTTGTCGGCTGGGACGGCTCACGGCTGTCGATGGTGCTGGCGGTGCTGGAGGCGCATTGCGGTGTTCGCTTCGGCCAGCATGACGTCTATCTCAACGTCGCCGGAGGCTACCGCATCTCGGAGCCTGCGGCCGACGTGGCGGTCGCCGCGGCGCTGGTTTCCTCCCTGACCGGTCTTGCCCTTCCGGCCGATTGCGTCTATTTCGGCGAAATCAGCCTTTCGGGCGCCGTGAGGCCGGTTGCGCATGCGCAACAGCGTCTCAAGGAAGCCGAAAAGCTTGGTTTCGGAAGCGCGGTTCTGCCCTTGGGCAGCGGGGAACTTGCCGGGGGGATTGGGGCCGGCGCTTTCCAGCCCACCGAGCTCGCCGATCTCGTCGCACGCATAGCCGGCTCAAGGCGTAGCCGTGTCGACGAGCAGGATTGATGCGGCTCATGCAGTGGGGCGAAGAACATGCCGATTACCTTGCTTGACGGAATTCTCGTCGGCTTCACCCTGGTCTCGGCAATGCTTGCCATGGTCCGCGGGTTTTCGCGCGAAGTCCTCTCCGTCGTTTCATGGGCGGCAGCCGCAGCGGCGGCCTTCTTCTTCTACAAGCCGGTGCTGCCCTACGTTCAGCCCTATGTGGACAACGACAAGATCGCCATGGCGGCCTCGGCCGGCGTCGTCTTCATCATCGCGCTGATCGTCGTCAGCGTCATCACCATGAAGCTCGCCGACTGGATCATCGATTCCAGGATCGGCGCTCTCGATCGCACGCTTGGCTTTCTCTACGGCGCGGCGCGCGGCATCCTGGTCGTCGCCGTGGCCCTGATGTTCTTCAACTGGCTGGCGGGGGCGAAGTCGCCCAACTGGATCGCAGAGGCCAAGTCACGTCCCCTGCTCGAATCGATCGGCAACAAGATCGAAAGCCTGATGCCCGACGATCCGGAAAACGTGATCCTGAAGAAGCTTAACAAGGCGACCAACGGCGCTGGAGCACCGGCCGCGACGGGCGCGCCGGCCACGGAAGCCCCGGCGAATGGCGATGACAGCAACACGCCGGCGCCGGACGACAGCGGCAACGACGCCGCCCCCGCGGACAACGCCCCGGCGCCGGCCAATCCCGCGCCAGCCAATTGATGCGCGGCGCCCGCGCCAGAAAGGCGCAGGCGATCATGTGAAAGGCGAGAGGACGCGCGTTGCTTTCGACGCGCGCACGCCTTATATGGCGGTTTTAGCGGAGCTTGAGCCCCAGATGGCAGACTCAAAGGCAGACGCAGGCGACGTGCTTTCCGCCGAGGCCGACGATCACTTCCACGACGAATGCGGCGTGTTCGGCATTTTCGGCCGGCAGGATGCCGCGGCTATCGTCACACTCGGCCTCCACGCCTTGCAGCACCGTGGCCAGGAGGCGGCCGGCATCGTCTCCTATGACGGCAGCCAGTTCCACGTCGAGCGTCATGTCGGCCTGATCGGCGACACCTTCACCAAGCAGCGGGTCATCGACAGCCTGCAGGGCAACCGGGCCATCGGCCACACGCGCTACGCCACGACAGGCGGCGCCGGCGTTCGCAACATCCAACCCTTCTTCGCCGAGCTCGCCGAAGGCGGCCTCGCTGTCGCCCACAACGGCAACCTCACCAATGCGCTGACCGTGCAGCGGGCATTGCAGAAACAGGGCTCGATCTTCTCCTCGACCTCCGACACCGAGACGCTGCTGCATCTCGTCGCCACCAGCAAGGAACGCGACCTCAATTCGCGCTTCATCGAAGCGGTGCGTCAGGTCGAGGGCGCATTCTCGCTGGTCGCGCTGACGGCCAAGAAGATGATCGGCTGCCGCGATCCGCTCGGTATCAGGCCGCTTGTCCTGGGCGACCTCGACGGCGCCTGGATTCTTGCCTCGGAAACCTGCGCGCTCGACATCATCGGCGCGCGTTTCGTGCGCGATATCAAGCCGGGCGAGATGGTCGTCGTCACGTCGAAGGGCATTGAGAGCATCTTCCCCTTCGAACAGCAGAAGACCCGCTTCTGCATCTTCGAATATGTCTATTTTGCCCGCCCGGATTCTTCGGTCGAGGGACGCAACGTCTACGAGGTGCGCAAGCGCATTGGCGCCGAGCTCGCCAAGGAAAGCCCGGTGGAGGCCGATGTCGTGGTGCCGGTCCCGGATTCCGGAACGCCGGCCGCGATCGGGTTCAGCCAGGCTGCCGGCATCCCGTTCGAGCTTGGCATCATCCGCAACCACTATGTCGGACGGACCTTCATCCAGCCTGGCGATTCGATCCGCCATATGGGCGTCAAGCTGAAGCACAACGCCAACCGTCGCATCATCGAGGGCAAGCGCGTGGTGCTGGTCGACGATTCCATCGTGCGCGGCACCACCAGCCAGAAGATCGTGCAGATGGTGCGCGACGCGGGCGCGAAGGAAGTGCACATGCGCATCGCCTCGCCGCCAACGCGCGCCTCCTGCTTCTACGGCGTGGACACGCCGGAGAAGTCCAAGCTGCTGGCCTCGCGCATGTCGGTGGCGGAAATGGCCGACTTCATCCGGGTCGATTCTCTGGGCTTCCTGGACATTGAAGGGCTTTACCGGGCGGTCGGCGAACCCGGCCGCAATGGCGAGCAGCCGCAATTCTGCGATGCCTGCTTCACCGGAGAGTATCCGACCCGCCTGCTCGATTTCGAAGGCCACGACAATGTGCGCACGCTGTCGCTGCTAGCGACCAGCGGGGCATAGCACCGCCCGACCATCCTTACGGAAGCTTTTGCATGACCCTCGACCTCTCCGGCCGCGTGGCGGTCGTTACCGGTGCCTCGCGCGGCATCGGCTATTTCATCGCCCGGGAACTGGCCGCGGCCGGCGCGCATGTGATCGCGGTTGCGCGCACCGTCGGCGGGCTGGAGGAACTGGACGACCAGATCAAGGCGGCTGGCGGACACGCGACGCTGGTGCCGCTCGATCTCGCCGACATGGCCGGCATCGATCGCCTGGGCGGCGCCATCCATGAGCGCTGGGGCAAACTCGACATTCTCGTCGCGAATGCCGCCGTGCTCGGCGTCATCTCGCCGATCGGCCATGTCGAGGCCAAGACCTTCGAGAAGGTCATGACGATCAACGTCACGGCCACCTGGCGCATGATCCGTTCGGTCGACCCGCTGCTCAGGCTGTCGGACGCCGGCCGCGCCATCGTTCTGACTTCCAGCCTGGCGCATTCGGCGCGCGCGTTCTGGGCGCCCTATGCGGCCTCGAAAGCCGCCGTGGAGGCGATGGTCCGTTCCTGGGCGCAGGAGACGCAAAGCCTAGCGTTGCGCGTCAACGCCGCCGATCCCGGCGGCACCCGCACGGCCATGCGCGCGCAGGCCATGCCCGGCGAGGATCCCGAGACGCTGCCGCATCCCTCGGAGATCGCCAAGCGCATCGTGCCGTTGGCGAGCCCAGACCTGACGGAAACGGGCTTGATCTTCCAGGCCAAGCACAATCGCTTCGTCGCCTATCGCCAGCCGGAATAGAGGCCGCGCCAAGGGCTGCATCGTCGGTGCGAGCAGCCTTCGAACGACGTCGATCACGCGACTGTAATATTGCAGCGCACACAGTCATGGCGGCCACGCTTTCGCCATTCCTCAAGAGTTGATAAGGTCCATCGACTCCCACAACAAAACGAGGAATTCCCATGGCAGCTTCATCCGTAGCGTTGGTCTGGTATCTGGTGATTGCCGGCCCGCAAGGCGGCATGGTCGTTCTGCCAAGCACCTTCGACACGCGCGAGCAGTGCACCAACGCCATCGCGGAATATCAGAAGCAGCCGACCCCGTCCGGCTGGTCGGTGCAGTGCGTACCGAGCGCCTCGCCCTTCACCGATGAAGGCGATAACGAAGTGCCCTCGGCGCAATAGCCGGCACCTCTTTCAGACAGCAACAAGTCACCGGTCCCCTGAACCAGCAGAACGTTCAGGGGACCGTGCTGATTCGGGCTGCGGACCGGCCCATCAGGGTTCTCAGCGTTCGGCGCGGACCGTCAATTCCGGCCGCTGGTTGATTGTCTGGAACACGACGCAGTAGCGCTCGGTGAGCTTGAGCAGCGAATCGATGCGTTCCTGCGGCTCGTCAGTGTCGAGGTGGAATGTCAGCCGGATGGCGCGGAAGCCGACCGGCGCCTCCTTCGACACGCCGAGCGTGCCGCGAAAATCGAGATCACCTTCAGCCTCGATCGTCGCCTTTCCCAGCCTGAACTCCAGCGCGGTCGCCACCGCCTTCAGCGTCACCCCGGCGCACGCCACCAGCGCCTCCAGCAACATGTCGCCGGAGCAGAGCTCAAGCCCCGAGCCGCCCGTTGCCGGGTGAAGACCGGCTATGGCAAGGGCCCTGCCCGTCTCGATCTTGCAGGCGATCGACTGGTCGTCGATGCTGCCCTTGGCGAGAAGCGTTATCAGCGCGCGCGCGGCGTCGTCGCGATAGGCGGCTTTGAGCGGCGTCTGCATGGCTTTAAGTGCGGTCGCGTCCATCTTTTTGCCCTTTCGATGGTCTTTTCCCTTGATAGCACTGTCTGGCAGGTCGCGCGCGAGGATATGGCGCAGCCATCCCACGCCAGCCCTTTGACTTCGACGGCTCCGACCATAGGTTGGCAAAAACCGTTCCCTGGAGGTGCCATGCGGACCACATTGAAATTCGTTCCCCTCATCCTCCTGTCGCTTGCCGCCCTGGCGCAACCGGTCCTTGCCGAGCCGGCGGAGCGCCCTGCCCCGACTGGCGGCGTGCTGTCGCTGCTGCCGTCGCCGCAGGTGACAAACCATTCGGTGACGATTGCCGGACGCAAGCTGGACTACCAGGCCAAGGCCGGCACGATTTCATTGCTCTCCGGCAAGGGCGAGGTGACGGCGGAGATTTTCTATGTCGCCTATACGCAGCAATCGGCCAATCCGGGGAAGCAGCGTCCGATCACCTTCGTCTTCAATGGCGGGCCGGGTGCCGCCTCCGCCTACCTGCATCTGGGCGCAATCGGCCCGCGCGTCATAGCGACCGGCGCGGACGGCGAATTCCTGCCGCCGCCGCAAAAGCTCATCGACAATCCCGACAGCTGGCTCGACATGACCGACCTCGTCTTCGTCGATCCGGTCGGCACCGGCTACAGCCGCGAGGCGCCCGGCCAAGAGACGAAGGACTTCTGGGGCGTCAACCAGGACGCCAGTTCGGTCGGCGCCTTCATCCGGCTCTATCTGGCGCAGAATGGCCGCACCGGATCGCCGCTCTTCCTCGCCGGCGAAAGCTATGGCGGCTTTCGCGCCGCGCTGCTCGCCAGGACGCTGCAGGAGGACGTCGGCTTGAACCCGAGCGGCGTCGTGCTGATCTCTCCGGCGCTGGAGTTCATGCTGGTGCGGCCGGACCAGTTCGATCAGTTGCATTGGGCGCTCGAGCTGCCTTCGCTGGCGGCGGCGCGCCTCGCCGCCGACGGTGTCACCGGGGACACGCTCAAGCAAAGGCTCTCCGAGGTCGAGCACTATGCGCTTGGCGACTATCTCAGTGCCCTCAACAGCGGGCTCGAGCAAGGCGGCAAGCAGGCGAGCGGTCGCGTCGCGGAGATCACCGGACTGCCGCTCGATCTCGTGCAGCGCAACTTCGCCCGGGTACCCACAGGCCTCTTCGCCCGCGAGTTCCAGCGCGCGAAGGGCAAGGTGCTGAGCCCCTATGATGCTACGCTCGGCACAGCCGACATCGCGCCTGAAAGCGCTCGCATCGCCGGCCCCGACCCGGTACTGGACCGCAGCGTGCCGGTGCTGACGTCGGCCTTCGTCGCCTATGCGCGCGACGAGCTCAATTATCGCACCGACATCAGCTATCGCTTGCTCAATGGCGAGATCAGCCGCAACTGGGACTATGGCACATCAGGCCAGGGCTATGCCGGCGTGATGAACGACCTGCAGCGGGCGCGCGCGCTCAACCCGGCCCTCGGCGTCGTCATCGTCAACGGCTACACCGACCTCGTCACGCCCTATTTCGCCTCCCGCTACCTCGTGAATCAACTGCCCTCGCTAGCCGACACCAGGCCGATCCGGATCGATGTCGTCGAGGGCGGACACATGATGTATCTCAGGCCGGATGGAAGGCGCGCGCTGAAGGAGGCGGCCTCCGAGCTCTACCAGGCAACGCAGTAGGCAAGGCGTTTGGCTTTGGCGCAATGACAGAGGAAAGCCGCGTCACGCTTTCCTGAAATTGCGCTATGCCGTTTTGTCTCGCAAGCGATCCCGTGCCCGCATGAGGGCAAAGCCAAGCAGGTTCTCCCCTCGCCAGAGCAGGGGATTGGCGGCCTTTTTGTCATCGGCGGCGAGACCTATGCCCCAGACGCGATCCACAGGGCTCGCCTCGACCAGCACATGGTCACGGGTAGAGAGCAAGAACTCAGCCAAGTCCTTGTTCTGGCGAAACTTCTGAAAGCTGCCTTCGGCGACGACGTCGCGCTTCTCCCGGTCCCAGATGGTTCCGTCGAAGCCCTTCACCTCCCGACCCAGTTGCTTCGCCTGCTTGGGACTTCCCGCCTCCAATATCCGCACGGCCATCTGCTCGTCGCCAAACAGACGCGCCTTGGCCGCCATCATCCAATGCTCAGCCGTCGGATAGCGCGAGCCGTCCACCGTAAAGGGCGCCGGCCACCACTGACTGAAGCAGGAGGACGTCAGACGGCCATCCGTCGTTGGCTGATGGCCCCAGAAAAACAACAGGCGCGGGCGCGCTTTCGAACGGAAAGCTTCTTCAAGCCAGGAGCGATCGTATGTCACGCGAACAATTGCCTGCTATTTTGCGATGAGCTTCTGACGATAGCATCGCAAGGTCGGAATACCATTCCTGCCCCAACGCAAGGCTGGCGCTGGAGCAGCGCCGGGCGAGCTTTCGCTCCTATAGGTTGGCGCGCCGGGCCGGAACAGGTCCGAGTCTGTTTCAGGCAATAATTACAAGCCAATAACTCATGGCCGATGTCGTCGTCCTCGAAAGCCGGGAAAGGGTGCTTAGCGGCATCTTGCTGACGGGCGCCGCCTATTTCCTGTTTTCGGCGCAGGATGCCTCGATCAAGCTGCTCGTCGCCGGCCTGACGGTGTGGCAGATCATGTTCTTTCGCAGTGTCGCGATCCTGATCGGCAGCGTCGCGATCGGCGGGCGGCGACTTGTCGAGGACAGCGCGCGCTCCGCGATCGTCTGGCCGATGTTCCTGCGCAGTGTTTTCACCCTGGCGGCATGGATCTGCTACTACAATGCCGCACGCAGCCTTCAGCTCGCGGAACTCACCACCATCTACTACGCCGCCCCGATCATCGTGACGATCTTTTCCGTGATCCTGCTGGGCGAGAAAGTTCCCGTCCTGCGCTGGATTGCCGTCCTGGTCGGCTTCGTCGGGGTCTTTATCGCCTGCGACCCGACTCGCCTCGGCCTGTCCACGCCGGTGCTGCTGGTCCTGGCGGCGGCGGTGCTGTGGGGCGTGGCGATCGTGCTGATGCGCAAGACGGCGCTGCAGGAGCGCACCATCATCCAGGTCGTGCTGAACAACGCTTTCTTCCTGGTCTTCTCCATCGTGCCGGCCTTCCTTCTCTGGCAACCGATGACATCGGTCCAGCTCGCGTTGCTACTCGCGGTCGGCGCGCTGGGAGGGATCGCGCAGTATCTCCTGTTCGAAGGCATGAAGCGCGCGCCGGTGTCGATCGTCGCGCCGTTCGAATACACCTCGCTGATCTGGTCGTTCACGCTGGGCTACGCCATCTGGGGCGACGTACCGCGCCCGGAGGTCTTCAGCGGCGCCGCCTTGATCGTCTCGGCGGGCCTGATCATCATCGCCAGTGAGCATTTCCGCAGGCGAACGTAGCCGGGCCACAAGGTCGCCGTCTGCTGACAGTATGGTGTCAGGACGAGGCAATGTAGTCTGGCCTGGCGACGAGGAACCACGACATGACGACCAGGACCGAGCCGGCGACTGAAAGAACCCTCGGCATCGTGCTGGTGTCGTCGTCGGCCGCCGTCTTCGGTCTTACCGGCGTCCTTACCAAATCGATCCATGCCGACCCGTTGACCATCACTTGCTGGCGCGGCTTCGTCGGCTCGATCCTGATAAGCCTCTATGTGTTCTGGCGCCGCCGCGGCACCGGCGGCAGCCTCAGGCTCGGCTGGCGCGGCTGGCTGCTCGCGGTTGAAGGCGCCGCCGCCAGCATCGCCTTCATCTCCGCCTTCAAGTTCACCTTCGTCGCCAATGTGGCGGTCATCTACGCCACGGCGCCGTTCATCGCCGCCCTGCTTGGCTGGCTGCTGACACGGGAGCGTTTTCGTACGCAGACGATGCTGGCCGCCGCCGTATCGATGTGCGGCGTGGCCATCATGGTCTGGTCCGGCGTCGGCACGGGCAACCTTTTCGGCGACGGGCTCGCACTGCTCATGACCGTGGGCAGCGCGCTCTACATGATCATGGTGCGTGCCTTTCGCGACACGCCGGTCGTCTGGGCCGGCGCGGTCTCAGCCTTCCTGCTCTTCCTGCTCGGCTGGCTGGTGACGGACCCTCTCGCCGTTTCCCGCAATGATGCTGTGCTCCTCGTCACCTTCGGCGCGTCCTTCGCACTGGCCTCCGTCCTGTGGACCGAGGGGGCACGACTTATCCCGGCCGCCGAAAGCGGGCTGCTCGGCTCCGCGGAGGTGCCCTTTGCCATCCTGTTCGCCTTCCTGTTCCTGGCCGAGATTCCCCCGCTGCCCAGCATGATCGGCGGCGCCATAGTGCTTTGCGCCGTATTCGCCCATGCCGGACGCGACTGGCTGATGGCGAGGCGGGCCCGCTCCCAACGAATCACGCAGCCGCAGGCCGTTGCCGAAAAAGAAACCTTCAACGTCACGGAACCATCATCCGGCTGATGCATTCTATAGGCGACGGGCCATCCCCCCCTAGTCCCCCCAAACCCCTCGGCCCGTCACACCTCCAGCCGACCGCAAGGTCGGCTTTTTCTTTGGTGACCGACCAAGGCAGGCCCTGCATTCTTTCGGTGGCGGCCAAGCGGGACAGCTGTCGCGCATTGACGTCGTGCGCACTTCCGCTACCCTCTCCGCGAAACGGCCGCGAAGAGCCGCGACAAGAACATCGTTGGGAGAGAGCGGCATGATCCTGACACTGGCGCTGGTCGCAGGCCTCGTCCTGGCCTGGTTGCTGATCGGCGTGATCGAGACAGTGCGCCTTGGCCTGCGCTTCCCACAGGCGCTGCTCTACGTGCCGTTCAAGCTCGCATACCGGATTGCCGACGAACGCGTCCGGATCGCGCGAGAAGCCGCTACACCGGTGATCTACGTCATATCGCATCAGTCGCGCCTCGAGCCGGCACTGATGCTGTCGCTGCTGCCGGACGACACGCTGCACATTCTCGACGAGTCTTCCGCCAAGGCGCCGTGGCTCGAGCCATGGCGGGAGCTGGGGCGTACCATAGCCTTCAACGCCGAGCACGTGTTTGTCAGCCGCAGGCTGGTGCGTGTATTGAAAGGCAAGGGCCGCCTCGCCGTCTATCTGCCGGACGCCGTCGAACCGGACGTGAAGTCGTTCCGGCTCTACCGCGCGATCACGCGCATCGCCATGCAGGCCAACGCCAGCATCGTACCGGTGTTCGTCGCCGGCGCGCGCGACCTGCCCATGTCGCTGACACCGGCGGAGAAGGCTCCACGCCGCTGGTTCCCGCGCCTGTCGATCAGCGTGCTCGAGCCGATGACGATCACCGAATTGCTGGCGCGCAACCCCGATCAGACCTCGAACACCAACGCGTTGTTCGACCGTTTCGCCGAAGCCCGGCTCTATGGCACAGATCTCGACCGCGGCCTGTTCCTGGCGATGCGCGACGCCGCGACCAGAGTCGGCGCCTCGAAGCCGATCATCGAGGACGTCATTTCAGGCTCGCTCAGCTATCGCCGGCTCTTTATCGGAGCGCGCATCCTCGGCCGGCGTTTCGAAGCCGTGACCGCGCCCGGCGAGGCGGTCGGCGTGCTCCTGCCCAATGCCAACGGCGTCGTGATCTCGTTCGTCGGTCTGCTTTCGGCAGCCCGCGTCGCGGCGATGATCAACTATACGGCCGGCCCCGCGAGCGTGACGGCCGCGATCCGCACCGCTATCATCCGCACCGTGGTTTCGTCCCGCGCCTTCATCGAGAAGGCCGACCTCGCCGACATCGTCGCAGCCGCCGAGGCAGGCGGCGCGAAGATGCTCTGGCTGGAGGACGCGCGTGCGAGCGTAACCGCGCTCGACAAGGTTGCCGCAGCACTTTTCTGGCGCTTCCCGCTGCAGCGGCAGGAGGCCTCCAAGCCGGCGGTGATTCTGTTCACTTCAGGCTCGGAAGGCGCGCCGAAGGCGGTCGTGCTGTCGCATCGCAACCTGCTCGCGAACGTCATGCAGGCGGAGGCGCGCATTTCGGTCTCGCCCGCCGACATTCTGCTCAACGTGCTGCCCGTCTTCCATTCCTTCGGCCTGACGGGCGGCACCATCCTGCCGCTTGTGCTGAGCGTGAAGCTTTTCCTCTACCCCTCGCCGCTTCACTACAAGATCATCCCCGAGATCGCTCGCAAGGTGAAGCCGACCGTCATGTTCGGCACCGATACGTTCCTCGCCAACTATGCCCGCACGGCCAAGGACGGCGACTTCTCCAGCCTGCGCTTCGTGGTGGCGGGCGCCGAGGCGGTCAAGGCGGAGACGCGCCGTGCCTACCGCGAGCGCTTCCAGGCCGAGATCGTCGAAGGGTTCGGCCTGACAGAGGCCGCACCGGTGGTCGCGGTCAATACAGCCATCCATGGCCGCGACGGCACGGTGGGGCGCCTGTTGCCGGCGATCCGCATGAAGCTCGAGCCAGTCGAAGGCATCAGCGATGCCGGCCGGCTGTGGCTCGACGGGCCGAACATGATGATGGGCTACATGACGGCGGACAGGCCCGGCGAATTGCAGCCCCTGAACGGCTGGCACGATACGGGCGACATCGTCTCGGTCGATAGAGACGGCTTCGTCACCATTCGCGGGCGCGCCAAGCGCTTCGCCAAGATCGCCGGCGAGATGGTGTCCCTCGGCGCGGTCGAGATGCTGGTGCAGTCGCTATGGCCGGAGGAACATCACGCTGCCGTGGCGGTGCCGGACAAGCGGCGCGGAGAGCGCATCGTGCTGGTCACCACCGCCCATGACGCCAGCGCCGAGGAATTGCGCCAGTTCGGCAAGAAGGCGGGCGCGGCCGAACTGATGGTGCCCAACGACATCGTCAAGGTCGAGGAGATCCCGGTCCTGGGATCGGGCAAGACCGACTACATCTCGGCTCGCAAGCTGGCGATCGACCGGCTGGGTTTGAGCGCGGCAGCATAAGCGCCACGTTCTCTGCCCCCTTGAGGCGGAGATGGTCGCGAAGCGGCCAGAGGGGGCGGTTCGACCGGGCGACATCTCCCCGCGAGTGGGGAGAAACTGTCCGCTACCCGATATCCGAGGGCGGTACCTTCTCGCCTTCCAGCCGCGCCCGCTTCGAATAGGCGCGGACGGAAAATGGCAGGAAGACAAGATAACCGGCGACCGAAGCGGTCAGCGTGTGCCAGGGATAAGCCATCAGCAACAGGACGTAGAGCACGACGCCGAGAATGACCGGCAGCACCTTGTCGCCCGGTATCCTGACGCTCTTGCCGGAATAGACCGGCAGCCGGCTGACCAGAAGGAAGGCGACCAGCACCGTGAAGCCGCTGGCTATGAAGGCCGAGCCACGGCTCGGCTCCACGCCGAGGCGCAGGAAATAGAGATAAAGCGGCAGCATGACCAGCACGGCGCCCGCCGGCGCGGGAACGCCCACGAAATATTCGGTCTGCCAGGCCGGCTGGTCGGTCTCCTCGGTCAGCACGTTGAAGCGGGCAAGCCGCATGCCGCAGGCGATGGTGAACAGCAATGCCGCGATCCAGCCGGGCGAGCCGGCCTTGTCGAGCAGGAACGCATAGAGCACCAGCGCCGGCGCCACGCCGAAATTGACGATATCGGCAAGCGAGTCCATCTGCGCGCCGAACTTGGACGTCGCCTTCAGCATCCGCGCCAGCCGCCCGTCGATGCCGTCGAGGAAAGCGGCGAGCAGCACCATGACTACCGCCGGCTCGAAGCGATTCTCGAAGGCGAAGCGAATGCCGGAGAGGCCGGCGCAGATCGCAAGGACGGTGACAAGGTTGGGCAGCACCATGCGCATCGGGATTTCCCGGATGCGCGGACCACCACTTCCGTGCGGCTCGAATTTGCGAAATGGCGCGCCCATCGGTCAGGAGACCCGGACGAGCGGCGTTCCGGCGACACCGCCGAATTCGGCGAGCACGGTTTCACCGGCGACGGCGGTCTGACCGACGGCAACGCGGGGCGTCGCTGCGGCGGGCAGGAAAACGTCGACGCGCGAACCGAAGCGGATCAGGCCGAAGCGCTCGCCGATGGCGATGGACGTGCCCGTCTCGGCCCAGCAGACGATGCGGCGCGCAACCAGACCCGCGATCTGCACGGCGGCGACCGGACCATGTGGGCTGTCGATGACGAGGCCGTTGCGCTCGTTCTCGGTGCTTGCCTTGTCGAGTTCGGCATTGAGGAACTTGCCCGGACGGTGCTCGATCCGCGCGATGCGGCCACGCACCGGAGCCCGGTTCACGTGGCAGGAAAAGACGTTCATGAACACGGAGATGCGGGTCATCTCACCAGCGCCGAGGCCGAGCTCGCGCGGCGGCACGGCCGGACCGACTGCCGAAACGACGCCGTCGGCCGGACTTACCACCAGTCGATCGTCAACAGGCGTCACACGCTCCGGATCGCGATAGAAATAGGCGCACCACGCGGTCAGGATCAGGCCGATCCAGAACAGGATCGACGAGAAGTAGCCCAGGACGAGGGTCGCCGCGCCAAAGGCGGCAATGAACGGATACCCCTCGCGATGGATCGGAACGAAAGCGTTTTTGATCGTGTCGACAAGGCTCATAGGGCTGGGGGCGGTCCCTGTTTCCGATCCGGCCTCAATAGCTGAAAGCCCCCCTCCCCGCAACGCAACAATGGTGGCGGGCCGGCAGCGACGAAAGCCCCGCGCACGGCCTCAACTTTCCGTGTGCACTGTCGGCAACCGTGCCTTTCGCTCGTCCTTGGCTAGACAGCGCGCCAGGGGAGCCACCCATGCCATCATCGAACGCCGCCACCCGAAAAGCCGGAATCATCGCCGAAGGCCTCGCTTTCGGCGAATCTCCACGCTGGCATGACGGTCGGCTGTGGCTCTGCAACTGGGGCACCGGCCAGATCGTGGCCGTGGGCGAGGAAGGAGCCTGCGAGGTGATGCTTACGACGGGCGCCGTGCTGCCTTATTCGATCGACTGGCTGCCGGACGGGCGGCTTCTGGTGATTTCAGGGCGGGAGGGCATCCTGCTACGGCGGGAAACCGACGGAACGCTGGTCACCCACGCCGATCTCAGGGGCTTGTCGCAGAACCCCTGGAACGAAATCGTGGTCGACGGACGCGGCAACATCTACGTCAATGGCGGCGGCCCGGCCGCCGCGCCGGGCGAACATTTCGGACCAGGCACTATTGTGCTGGTCACCTCGGACGGCGCGATACGGCAAGTGGCCGACAACATCGCTTTCGCCAACGGCATGGTGGTGACGCCGGACAACCGAACCCTCATCGTCGCCGAATCCCACGCCAGGCGGCTGACCGCCTTCGACATCGCCGGGGATGGGAGCCTCGCCAACCGTCGTATCTGGGCCGATCTCGGCGGCGACTATCCCGACGGCATCGTGCTCGATACCGAAGGCTGCGTCTGGTATGCGGACGTGCCCAATCGCCATTGCGTCCGGGTGCGCGAGGGCGGCACGAAGGTCGAAACAGTGCCTGCCGATCGCGGCTGTTTCGCCTGCATGCTTGGCGGCGTCGAAGGCCGGACGCTCTACATCCTCGCCGCCGAATGGCGTGGCTTCGAGCACATGGTGAGCGACGCCCGCACCGGGCAAGTGCTGAGCGTGGACGTTTCCGCCGCCGGCGCGGGATGGCCGTCCCGCGGTTCCGGCCTATAGTTGGCTATGTTCGACGCCGAGACGCTCATGCGCGGCCGGAAATGCGGCGCCTACGACACCTCCGACGTGCGGCGGCGCACGACGACACCGAGTTCGTCAGTCTCGCGGGCAATCCGCAGCCGCTCCTCGGCCTCGGTCGCCTCGCGCTGGCGATCCCACATGGAGGCGTAGAGCCCGCCCTGGCGCATCAGCGTGACATGGGTGCCGCGCTCGGCGATCTGGCCGTCCTTGAGCACGATGATCTCGTCGGCCGAGATCACCGTCGACAGGCGGTGGGCTATCACGATGGTGGTGCGGCCCTTGCTGACCAGATCGAGCGCGGCCTGGATTTCCTGTTCCGTGTGGCTGTCCAGCGCCGAGGTCGCCTCGTCGAGCATCAGGATCGGTGGCGCCTTGAGGATGGTGCGGGCAATGGCCACGCGCTGCTTCTCGCCGCCGGAGAGCTTCAGGCCACGTTCGCCGACCATGGAGCGATATCCCTCTGGAAGCCGCTCGATGAACGGACCGATCTGGGCGAGTTCGGCCGCCTTGTGCACCTCTTCCTCGCTGGCGCCGATGCGGCCGTAGCGGATATTGTAGGCGATGGTGTCGTTGAACAGCACGGTGTCCTGCGGAACCATGCCGATCACCCCGCGCAGGCTTTCCTGGGTGACGTCGCGTATGTCCTGGCCGTCGATCAGGATGGCGCCGCCCTGTATGTCGTAGAAGCGGAAGAGCAGTCTGGAAATCGTCGACTTGCCGGCGCCGGAGGGGCCGACGATGGCGACCGTCTTGCCGGCCGGCACCTCGAAGCTGACGCCCTTCAGGATCTTGCGGTTCGGGTCGTAGGAGAACTGCACATCGCGGAACTCGACCTTGCCGGCCGAGACCGCAAGCGGCTTCGCATCCGGCTTGTCGACGATCTCCTGCGGCACGTCGAGCAGGTCGAACATGTGCTCGATGTCGGTCAGGCCCTGGCGGATCTCGCGATAGATGAAGCCGATGAAGTTGAGCGGTACCGAGAGCTGGATCAGCATCGCGTTGATGAACACGAAATCGCCAACGGTCTGCGTGCCTGCCTGCACCTCCAGGGCCGACATGCACATGACGATCACCGTGCCCAGACCGTAGATGACACCCTGGCCGAAATTCAGCCAGCCGAGCGACGTCCAGATGCGGGTGGCGGCGATCTCGTAGCGCGCCATGGAACGGTCGAAGCGCTCGGCTTCCATCTGCTCGTTGTTGAAGTACTTGACGGTCTCGAAGTTGAGCAGGGAGTCGATCGCCTTGGTGTTGGCATCGGTGTCGCTGTCGTTCATGTCGCGACGGATCGAGATGCGCCAGTCGCTGGCCCTGACGGTGAACCAGACATAGATCCAGACGGTGACCGCCACCACGGCCACGTACTTCCAGCCATAGGTATAGGCGAAGATTCCGGTGGTCAGCGCGAACTCGAGAACGGTCGGCGCCGTGTTCAGCATGATGAAGCGCACGATCGTCTCGATGCCCTTCGTACCGCGCTCGATAATGCGCGACAGGCCGCCCGTGCGGCGCTCGAGATGGAAGCGCAGCGACAGTTCATGCATGTGGACGAAGGTACGGAAGGCCAGCTGGCGCACCGCGTACTGGCCGACCTGCGCGAAGAGCGCGTCCCGCAACTGGTTGAAGCCGAGCTGGACCAACCGCAGCACGTTGTAGGCGACGACCAGCATGATCGGCGCCAGCAGGAAGGCCGGGAGCGGTGGCGGTGTCTTCGTGACCCCGGCCAGCGCGTCGGTCGCCCATTTGAAGAAATAGGGGCCGGCGACAAGCGTTACCTTGGCCACGACGAGAAGCAGCGTCGCCCAGGTGACCCGCGCTTTGAGGTCGGCCCGATCGGCCGGCCACATATAGGGCCACAGGTTGCGCAGCGTCTTGAGCGTGCCGGCGTTTTCGGAGACGGTTTTCTCGGCCATTTTCTTACTTTCTTTCCGCCGGCTCGGGGCAGCAGCTGTCCACGAGCGTCGCCAGCGAGGAGGACACGCCGGCAAGCGCGGCCCGGTCGACCTCGTAGCGCGAGCGCTGCCGGTCGGGCTCGAAGCGAACCAGCCCGGCGGCGACCAATATCTTCAAATGTTGCGAAACGGTTGATTGGGCGAGGTCGAGATGGTCGACGACCTCGCGGCAGCAGCAGAAGCGGCTGGCTGCGATGTGTTTCAGGATCTCGATGCGCGCCGGGTGCGCCAACGCGGCAAGCCGGACGGCCATGGCACGGCTATCCGGCGTGCATCCTCCGGCGATATCTGTCGCAGTCAGGGATTCGCTCATCGTTCATCGGCGATAAACGATGAAAAATGGCGAGGCAAGCTACTCCGATGGGCAGCACGGGCACTTTGTTCCGGGAATCTTCACCAGGGAACGGTTCGGCCCTGGTAGTCGAGATATTCGAGCCCCGGCACCCGCCGCTTCGCAAGAAGGACTGTCACGAGGCTCGGAATGCTTTCCTCGATGGTGAGACGTGCCTCCGGGCCGCCCAGTTCCGTACGCACCCAGCCTGGAGCCATCGCCACCATGGCACGTGCCTTTCCCGCCTGCCGGGCGGCAAAGCTGCGCATGAACATGTTCAGCGCCGCCTTGCTGCCACGATAGAGTTCGCGCTGACCGGTTTCATTGTTGCCGATGCTTCCCTGCCCGGATGACATCACGCCGATCAGGCCGTCTCCGGAGACGTTGCCCTCAAGGCTTTCGATGACCCGCATCGGGCTCAGCGAATTGGTGATCATGACCCGCATGAATTCGTCGGTGGAGACTTCGCCGATAGCCTGGGTCGGATCTCGATTGGTGATGCCGGCGTTGACGAACAGCATATCAAACACCCTGCCGGACAGGCGCTCGCGCAGCGCAGCGATCTGATCGGCTTGGCAGATATCGAGATTCTCTATCTCGACCCTGTCACCATGCGCATCCGCCAGTTCGTGCAGCAGCGTTCTTGTCCCCGCGCCACGGACCGTGCCGACGACGTTCCATCCCCGCTTGAGGAATTCGGCCGCCATGGCATGGCCGAGGCCGCGCGAAGCACCGATGAGCAGGATGGTCGGGCGGCGCCGGTCATCGGGTGTGAGGGCCATGGCAATCATCCTTTCACTGAAGAGACAGCGAATATGGTCGCCAACATCGATTTGCACCATACGCACAGAATGCAATGAACTGTTGCGTCTGGCGCTATGCATAACCTCAGATCGTGGGCTATTGCGGATCCATGCAAAGCGTTGATCTGAACCTCCTAGTCGCGCTCGACGTGCTGCTCTCCGAGCGCAGCGTCACGAAAGCCGCCCGGCGTCTTGGCCTAAGCCCCTCGGCGATGAGCCGGACGCTTGCCCGGCTGCGCCTCGCAACTGGCGATCCATTGCTGGTGCAGGCCGGCCGCGTCCTCGTCCCCACGCCCTATGCCGAGGCCCTGGCCGGCCAGGTTCATGCGCTTGCACGCGACGCACAGGCGGCACTTCGACCGCCTGCCACCCGGCTTGACCTGGCATCGCTCGACCGCACGTTCACCATTCGCGCAGGTGAAGGCTTCGTGGAACTCCTTGCGGCCCCCCTAATGGCGGTGATCGCCACCATCGCACCACATGTCCGCCTGCGGTTCGTGCTGAAGCCGGACAAGGACGCCCAGCCACTTCGGGAGGGGCTGATCGACCTGGAGATCGGAGTGATCGGGACCTCGGCGCCGGAGGTGCGTACTCAACTGCTGTTCCGCGACAGGCATGTCGGTGTTGCGCGGAACGGACATCCGCTACTGAAGGCCGGCAGCATAACGCCGGAGAACTATGCGGCTTGCGGCCACGTCGTGGCCTCGCGCCGGGGAGAATTCCGTGAAGCAATCGACGATGCGCTTGGCCTGCTGGGACTGCGACGCAGGATACAGCTCGTCGTCCCCAGCTATCCGGAGGCCATGCGGGTCGCGCGCGGTTCAGACCTGGTCGCCCTTGTGCCGCGCTCCTGTCTCGGCAATGCTCTGGCCGCCGGCCATGCCGGGAATTTGAAGATCGAGAGTTTCGAACTCCCGGTTCGAACACCGGAGTTCAACATATCCGCGATCTGGCATCCCCGTATGGATGCCGATCCAGCCCAGCGCTGGCTTCGCGACATCATCATGGCAGTCTGCCGGGATGCCTACCCGGCAGGAGCTTGACGAAGACAGCCGGACAGACCCCGGAAATCCATCCCGGGATCTGTCCTGACTTCGCAAGAGGGACTTACTCGGTCTTCGCCGGCACCGTCGTCATCTGATCGCCCATCGCCTTCATGTCGGCAGCCTCGCCTTCCGTCGATTTGCCGGGCACCTTGAACACCTGGCCCGGCCAGATGCGGTCCGGATCCCTGATCTGGTCCTGGTTGGCGAGATAGATGGTCGAATAGCGCACGCCGTGGCCGTAGACGCGCCGCGAGATGCGCCACAGCGTGTCATGACGACGGATGATGACGGCGCCGTCGGCATGTTCGAGCTTGGGCGCGACCGTTTCGGGCACGTCGGTGGCCGGCGTCGCTTCCGCCACCTTGGCGGGCGCCTCCGCGGCGGGAGCCGGCGTCGCGGCCGGCTTGGGCTCCGCCGCAGGCGCGGCAGGCGCTTCGGCAGCAGCCGACACGGCCGGCTTTGCTTCCGCGGGCTTGGCCTCGGCGGAACTGGTCTCGGCCGGCTTGGCTTCAGTGGGCTTGGCCTCGGCGGGCTTGACCTCAGCTGGCTTGGCCTCCGCAGCCTTTGTTTCGGCAGGCTTGGTTTCCGGCGCCACGGCGGCGATCGACTCGCCCGGCTCGCGTTCGAACGGCACGGCGGCCCGCGCCACCACCTTCACCCCGTCGTCGCCCAAGGCATCGACATGGATGGTGTGGCTGCCAACCGGGATGTCGCGCGCGGCCTCGACGAGGAAATGTCCATCCGGCGACGTCTGTGCATCACCAAGCAGGATGTCGTCGGCGTAGGCGCGCACCTTGCGGCCAGGATCGGCAAGGCCGGCGACGAAGATCTTGTTGCCGTCGATCTCCACCGCCTCGACCACGACCTTCGGCGCCGCCACGGCCGGCGCGGCCGGCTGAGCCGGGGCAGCGGGCTGAGCCGGAGCCGCAGGGGCTTCGGCCGTCGCGGCCGGTGCCGGGGCTGCAGGCTGCGTCGTGGCGGGAGCCGCTGCAGTGGCGGGGGCCGCCGATGCGGCCGGAGCCGGAGTCGTGGCGGCAGGCTGGGCTGGCGCCTCGGCCGCTGCCGGCTTTGCCGCCGGTTCGCTGGCGGCGGCTGCCTCAGGCTTCTTCTCGGGCGCGGGAACGGTCAGCAGTTCCGACGGCTTGCCCGGCTCCTCGACCATCGCCAGGACCTGGCCGGACGGCGTGGACGGAACGGAGACGACCGCGGTCTGGGACGAAGCGACCACGGTCTTGTCAGCCAGGGTCGAGCGTAGCGTGATCGTGTAGTCGCCCGGCTTCAGCGGATCGTCGAGAATGATGACAAAAGCGCCATCCGGGCCTGCCGTGGCCGATCCGAGCACCGTCGAGCCGTTGAGGATCTCGACCTTCGAGTTCGGCGCCGCATTGCCGGCGACCACAATGGAACCGTTGCTCTCGACACGCACGACGTCGAAAGTCGGAGCAGCCGACGCGGCCTTCCCGGGTGCGGCCGCGGCGGCGGGGGCCGGCGCCGGTTCGCTCGGCGCGGCGGGCTTGGCCGCGGCCATCGTTCCGCCCGCAGGCGCGGCGGGCGCCATTGCGTTGGTTGCCGGCGCGGACGTGGTTGGCGCGGGGGTCGCCGGCACCTCGGCGGCGGGCTTTGCCGGCGCCGCCACATTCGCCGGTGGCGTGCGGCCAAGGTACGGATCGAGCGCGCCCGACACATAGGCGGCCCCCGCGACAACGACGCTACCGCCGGCCGCGAACAAGAACGCCTTCAATGGATTAACTGCCATATTTCCCTGCCCCTTAGCCACCTAACGCCGGTCTAGCCTGTTTTACCGGGGCCGACAAGAAAAAGCCCTTTGCTGGGGCTTGACCACGCGTGCGGACCCAATCACCAATCAGTCGCATGAACACGATTCGATCCGTCTGCGTCTACTGCGGCTCGTCTCCGGGCCACGATGAGATTTACGTCAAGGCCGGCCACCTGCTGGGCCGCTCGATCGCGAAGTCAGGCCTGCGCCTGATCTATGGCGGCGGCACCAAGGGCATCATGGGCGCCGTCTCGGAAGGCGCGCTGCGCGCCGGCGGCAAGGTGACCGGCATCATCCCGCGCTTTCTTATCAACAAGGAAGCGACCGAGACCGCGCTCAACCGGCTCGACGAGTTGCTCATCACCGAAAACATGCATGAGCGCAAGCACAGGATGTTCGAGAAATCCGACGCCTTTGTGGCTCTGCCGGGCGGCATCGGGACGGTCGAGGAGATCGTCGAGATCATGACCTGGGCGCAGCTCGGCCATCACCGCAAACCCATCGTGTTCGGCAATGTCGATGGCTTCTGGAACCCGATGCTGGCGCTGCTCGATCACATGTCGTCGGCGGGCTTCATCCACACCGCCCACAAGGTGAAACCGCTGGTCGTCGACGACCCCGAAGCGATCGTCGCCGCCATCATGGTGGCGGGCTCGTCCGTTGATGCGCCGACCGAAGGCGTACAGTCGGTCATCGACAAGATGTAGCACCACTCGGTGCGGGCGACCTCCGCGTCCGCTCGCCTCGCTACGTCACGGCCGCGAACTGTCAGCAAACCGTCACACGAAGCCGACCTTGCCGTGCTAGAAACCGGCCCTTGGGCTCGGCGAGCCCATTGGAACGTATTTCGGCGCCCGGCATGAACATCGCCCCCGACCAGCAAGGCAGCAGTCCGCAATCGCTCCTGCCCGACGAGCATGGCCTTTACTTCACCTATCATTTCGCCGCCGATGGCACGCGCGCCAGGGATGCCACGCAGGCGCGCTGGACCTGGCGCAGCTATCACCTGTCCGACATGCGCGCGCGTCGTGAAATCGCCACCGAAGAGGCCCTGCCCTCTCCCGTGCGCGACGCTTTCCTGTCGGTCGGGCATGGCTGCCATGTCGATCTCGAGGAGAACTGGCTCTACGGCGACCTGCCGGATCTGCGTCACGACTATTCGACGGAGGCGCGCGGGCTCGGTCATTTCCGGTTCGCCTTCAACGACGCGATGCTGGTCGGCGGCCGCAAGCAGCCGCTGGAATCGGTCGACAACATCCGCCGCACGATCGAGAACGGCACGCGTCGCTTCCGCTCACCCGCCGAGCTGATCGAGGCGGTGATGAACCAATCGCTGGACGGCATGGCGGCCGAGCTCGCCGCGCTGGGCGACGATCTCGACGGCGTCGAGGACCGGATCGTATCCGACGCATGGCACAATGAACGCCAAGCGCTGATCGACGCCAGGCGACACCTGGTGGTGGTCCACCGGCAGATGGCGACACTCGCCAACCTGTTCCGGCATCTCGACCACGCGCATCATGACGACCTGCCCGACGCGATCTGCGACATGACGGCCAGGCTATCGCATCGGGCACAGACGCTCCACCATGACGGCGAACAGTTGCAGGCACGCGCCCGGCTGCTGCAGGACGAATTGATGGCGAAGCTGACCGAGCGCTCGAACCAGCTGCTCTACATCTTGTCGGTGATGACGGCGGTGCTGCTGCCGATGACCATCATCTCCGGCCTGTTCGGGATGAATGTCGGCGGCCTGCCGCTGGTCGACACGCCGATGGGCTTCTGGCTGGTCTCGGCCGTGTCGCTGCTGATCGCGGCGGGCGTCTACCTGTTCGTCAGGCGGCTGGGGCGTGGGACGTAGCCTCGACCCGCCGCGCGGCTGACAACATCGACCATGAGTAGATGGCCAGCGCTGCCCAGATCAGCGCGAAGGCCATGGCCTGAGCGCTGCCGAACGGCTCGCCGAAGGCCAGCACCGCGATCAGGAACACCATGGTCGGCGCGATGTACTGCATGATGCCGATGGTGGAGAGGCGGAGAAGCTTGGTGCCGAAGGCAAACAGCAGCAGCGGCACGGCCGTGACCGGACCGCAGCCGACGAGCAGCGCCCTGTCGGTGAGATTGCCGGAAACCAGATGATCCTGGCCCGTCGCCACCAGGTAGACGATGTAACCCAGCGCCGGCACCGACAGCAGAAGCACTTCCAGCAGGAACCCCTGGCTAGGGCCGATCGGCAGGGTTTTGCGGAAGAAGCCGTATGCGGCGAAGGTCAGGGCAAGCGCCAGCGACACCCAGGGCAGCGTGCCGCCCTCCACGGTCAGCACGATGACGGCGATGGCGGCAAGCGCGACGGCGGCCATCTGCAACCGGTCGAGCCGCTCGCCAAGCAGCACGGCACCGACCACGACGATGACCAGAGGGTTGATGTAATAGCCGAGCGCGGTCTCGACGGCGCGGCCGACGGCGATCGCCCAGACGTAGATGCCCCAGTTGACTGAAATCAGCGTCGCGGTCAGCACCACCATCGCCAGCGTGCGCGGCGAGCGGATGGCGGCCTTGAAGTCCGCCGTGCGCCCGGCCCAGACCAGAACGGCGGCGGCGATCGGCACCGACCAGACGATGCGGTTGGCGATCACCTCGGCCAACGGCAGGTGCGCCACGGCCTTCATGTAGAAAGGCAGCAGCCCCCACAGGAAATAGGCCCCGAGCGCGAGGAAGAAGCCGCGCCGGGCAGCGGCATGTGCGTCGGTCTGGACGGCTGGAGCGTTCATGGCCCAATGCTATGCGCCAGCGACCCGGCCAAGACCATCACAAATTTCTGATGGATCAACGGACTTCCGCTGATGGTTCAAGCGTTTGGCGCGCGGCTTCCTCGCTGGAACTCCAGCGGGAGCGGAAGACAGCGGAGCTATTCCGCCGCCACCAGCCCCGCCATCTCGCGGTTCTTCATCAGCTTGTAGATGATCGAGTCCATCAGCGCCTGGAAGGACGCGTCGATGATGTTTTCGGACACGCCGACCGTCCGCCAGCGCGAGCCGGAGGAATCGTGCGATTCAACGAGCACGCGGGTGATGGCCTCGGTACCGCCGTTGAGGATACGCACCTTGAAGTCGGCGAGTTCGAGGTCGACGATCTCGCTCTGGTATTTGCCCAGGTCCTTGCGCAGCGCGATATCAAGCGCATTGACGGGTCCATGGCCTTCGGCCACCGACATCTTCTCCTCACCGTCGACCAGCACCTTGACGATCGCCTCGGACACCGTCTTGAGCTGGCCGTTGGCGTCGAAGCGGCGCTCGACCATGCAGCGGAACGAGGTGACGTTGAAGAACTCCGGCAGGCCGTGCAGAATCTTGCGGGCCAGCAGTTCGAATGACGCGTCGGCCCCCTCATAGGCGTAGCCTTCAGCCTCGCGTTCCTTGACCACGGCAATCAGCGCATCGAGCCGATGGTCGTCCTTCGGCACGTCGATGCCGCGCCGCTTCAGTTCGGCCAGGAAGTTGGCCTTGCCGCCCTGGTCGGAAACCATGACCCGGCGGCGGTTGCCGACCGCCTCGGGCGGCACATGCTCGTAGGTCGCCGGCTCCTTGGCGAGCGCGGAGGCATGGATTCCAGCCTTGGTGGCGAAGGCGGAAGAGCCGACATAGGGCGCTTGCGATTCCGGCGCGCGGTTCAGCAATTCATCGAAGGCTCGGGACAGACGCGAAACACCCGTCAGCGCCTCGGCCGAAATGCCCGTCACGAAACGGTCGGCGAAGGCCGGCTTCAAGGCGAGCGTCGGTATGATGGTGATCAGATTGGCATTGCCGCAACGTTCACCGATGCCGTTGAGCGTGCCCTGGATCTGGCGCACGCCGGCTTCCACGGCGGCGAGCGAATTCGCCACCGCCTGGCCGGTGTCGTCATGGGCATGGATGCCGAGATGATCGCCCGGTATGCCGGCGGCGATCACCTTCTCGACGGTGGCGCGCACCTCCGAGGGCTGCGTGCCGCCATTGGTGTCGCACAAGACCACCCAGCGCGCGCCGGCCTCATAGGCGGTCCTGGCGCAGGCGAGCGCATAGTCGGGATTGGCCTTGAAGCCATCGAAGAAATGCTCGCAATCGACCATCGCCTCCTTGCCGGAGGCGACCGCGGTCTCGACCGAAGTCTTTATCGACTCCAGGTTCTCCTCATTGGTACAGCCGAGCGCCACCCGCACATGGTAGTCCCAGCTCTTGGCCACGAAGCAGATGGCGTCCGATTTCGACTGGACGAGCGCCGCAAGGCCCGGATCGTTGGAAGCCGAAACCCCCGCCCGCTTGGTCATGCCGAAGGCGACGAACTTCGCTCGCGCCGTACGCTTCTCGCGAAAGAAGGCGGTATCGGTCGGATTGGCGCCGGGATAGCCGCCCTCGACATAGTCGAGGCCGAACTCGTCGAGCAGCGCGGCGATCGCGATCTTGTCCTCGACGGAAAAGTCGATGCCCGGCGTCTGCTGGCCGTCGCGAAGCGTGGTGTCGAAGAGATAGAGGCGTTGCTTTGTCATGGCTGCGTGGGTGCGCGCGCACCCTCCTTTGGCCTCTCGGCCGTCAATGTCACTTCTTGCCGGCAAATCCGTCCGTCGCGCGGATCAACCGGTCGAGGATGCCCGGCTCGGAATAGGCATGGCCGGCGCCCTCGACGAGATGGAAATCCGCCTTCGGCCATGCCTTGTGCAAGGCCCAGGCGTAGCGCGCCGGGCACGGCATGTCGTAGCGGCCGTGGATAATTGTGCCGGGAATGTCCGCGAGCTTCCACGCATCGCGCAGAAGCTGCCCTTCCTCCAGCCAGCCGGCATGGACGAAATAGTGGTTCTCGATGCGGGCGAAGGCGATGGCGTAGTCGTCCTGCCCGAACGGACCGCTGGTTTCCGGTTCCGGCAGCAGCGTGATCGTCTCGCCTTCCCAGATGCTCCAGGCGCGGGCCGCCTCGAGCTGCGCCTTGCGGTCATCACCGACAAGCCGCTTGCGGTAGGCGGCCATCATGTCGCCTTGCTCTGCTTCGGGGATCGGCGCCAGGAACCGCTCCCACTTGTCGGGGAACATCTCGGAGACGCCGAATTGATAGTACCATTCGAGCTCAGCGCGAGTGAGCGTATAGATGCCACGCACAACGAGTTCGCTGACCCGGTCCGGATGCGTCTCGGCATAGGCAAGCGCCAGCGTCGAGCCCCAGGAGCCGCCGAAAACCAGCCATTTATCGAAACCGCACATCTCGCGCAGGCGCTCGATGTCGGCAACGAGATCCCAGGTCGTGTTGGCTTCCAGCGAGGCATTCGGCGTTGATTTCCCGCAACCGCGCTGATCGAAGAGAATGACGTCGTAGAGCTTCGGGTCGAACAGCCGCCGGTGCCTGGCCGAAAATCCGCCGCCGGGACCGCCGTGCAGGAAAACGGCGGGCTTGGCGCCCTTGGTGCCACTCCGCTCCCAATAGATGTGGTGGCCGTCGCCGACATCGAGCATGCCGCTCTCGAACGGCTCGATCTCCGGGTAAAGGGTACGCAATTCACTGCTCATAGTTTCAAGCCCTGCTGCGGCCAGTTGGCCGTTTCGTGATCGGGATGCTGGAAGGAGATGATCTGCTCCTGCCGCGCGTAGTAATCTGGATCCTCGTGGACCGGCGCCTCGAAAATCTTCTCCACCCAAGGCAGGCGAACGGCGTAGTTGACCTGGATCTGCGGCGCGAGGTCGGAGCGGTCATCAAAGGCGCCGATGGCGATCTCGAGCCCACCCGGCTGGCGATAGGTCAGAGGCGTGCCGCAGCGCGCGCAGAAGCCGCGATCGATGTTGACCGAGGACTGGAAATAGCTCGGCTCCTCGTGGGTCCATTCGACGCCGTCCTTCGGAACGGTGACCAGCGCGCCGAAGAAGGAACCGAACTGCTTCTGGCACATGCGGCAGTGGCAGATGGAGGGGCGTCCAAGCGCACCCTTGATGCGGAAACGCACGGCGCCACACTGGCAGCCGCCGGTTCGGACGGTCTCGGTCATGATCTCTCCTCCGGAGGCCATTGGTCGGTATCGTGATCTGGATGCTGGTAAGAGACGAGTTCGGCGAGATAAGGCGCCGACGACACATCGCCCATCGTGTCCTCGCCGGGCAGATGCGCTACGCCGTCGACATAGGGCAGCTTCGCTTCGACGCCCCACTGGATCGTCGGCGCTATTCCCGACGGATCGTCGAACGTGGCGATGGCGAGCGCCATGCCGTCGGGCGCCTCGAACGTGAGTGGCGTGCCGCAATTCGCGCAGAAGCCGCGCCATGCGGCATTCGAGGAGCGGAAACGCCTGGGCTCGCCACGCGTCCAGTCGAACCTGGCGCCGCGCACCGAGACCAGCGGCAGGTAGAAATTGCCGCTCGCCTTCTGGCACATGCGGCAGTGGCATACGGAGGCATCGCCGAGCGCGCCCTCGACGCGGAAACGCACCGCGCCGCACTGGCAGCCACCCGTGTAGACCGGCCGGTTGTCGAGGCTCATGGCCGATCACTCCGCATCATGGCAGACGGCCTCGACGTTGTTGCCGTCGGGATCGAAGACAAAGGCGCCGTAGTAATTCAGATGGTAATGCGGGCGCAGTCCCGGGCCGCCATTGTCCTTGCCGCCGGCCGCGAGGGCGGCCGCATGGAAAGCGTCGACCTCGGCGCGGCTGCGCGCGGTGAAGGCGACGTGCTGACGGTCCTTCGGTTTGTCCTTGCCCTCGTGCAGCCAGAACACCGGGCGGTCGCGACCGTAACCGCCAACCTTGACGCCACCGGTGTATTGCTCCGGCACCATGTAGAGCAGCGACGCGCCAAGCGGCGCCATCGCCTTGTCATAGAATGTCTTCGAAGCCCCGAAATCGGCAACGGTGAAACCGAGATGATCGATCATGAAACGAGCTCCCTTGATGGCACGGCATCGGCCAGACCGGCAGCGATGGCGATATGCTGGCAGACATTGTCGATATCGCGGATCACGTCGTCGTTCCAGAAGCGCAGGATGGTCCAGCCGCTGGCATCCAGGTAAGCGCTTCTTTCCTCGTCACGCCGCGCGTGTTCCGCGTCGCCATGCTGGCTACCGTCGACCTCGACGATGAGGCGATGGGCCGAACACGCGAAGTCAACGATATAAGGTCCGATCGGCACCTGCCGCCGAAAGCTCATCCCCATCAAACGGTGGGCACGCAACTCGTTCCAGAGCTTCAGCTCAGCATCGGTCATCGCGCGCCGCATCGATTTGGCGTTCTGGCGTTGGCGAGATGGAACGCGGTCGTGCCCCATGATCAGGCCGTCCTGCGCCGGAGATTAGCGAAACCGATCGCAAGGGCTAATCTCCCCCCTTGCGGGGGAGATCGGCCGTCGCCGGCGTTTTCGCCCATCGCCCAAGTCGCCTCACCGCTTGATCTCCCAGGTCGTCACGCGCTGGCCCGTGGCGGGGTCCTTGCCGTCCTTGAGCTGCACGCCCTTCGCCAGAAGCTCGTCGCGCACGCGGTCGGCTTCGGCCCAGTTCTTCGCCGCGATCAGCGCAAGACGCTCCGAAATCGCCTTGCCGATGGCCGCCTCGTCCACATTGGCCGCGCCGACATCGAAGCCGAGGAAGGCGAGAGCCGCCTTCAACGAAGCCGCAGCGGCGTTGTCGCCCTCGCCATTGAAATCTGTGGCTTCGCCGGCGAGTTGGGTGAGACGCTGGAACGCCGCGTAGGTGGCGAGATCGTCGGAGAGAGCCGCAACCACCTCCGCCGGCGGGGCCTTGGCCGCATCCGCCGCGAGATCGGCCGCACGCTTCCACTTGCGCAGCGTGTTCTCGGCCTCTTCCAGCTTGCGCACGGAAAAGTCGATGGGCTCGCGATAATGCGTCATCAGCATGGCCAGACGCAGAACCTCGCCCGGCCAGCTGCGGCCGCCGAAATTAGCGGTCTCCAGCAATTCATGGATCGAATAGAAATTGCCCAAGCTCTTGGACATCTTCTGTCCTTCGACCTGCAGGAAGCCGTTGTGCATCCAGATCCGGGCCATGACGTCGGTGCCATGGGCGCAACGCGATTGCGCGATCTCATTCTCGTGGTGCGGGAAGATCAGGTCCAGCCCGCCACCATGGATGTCGAAGACCTCGCCGAGATAGGCAGCCGACATGGCCGAGCATTCGATATGCCAGCCCGGGCGTCCCCTGCCCCAGGGTGAATCCCAGCCCGGCTCTTCCGGCGAGGAGAGCTTCCACAGCACGAAATCGCCGGGGCTTTTCTTGTGCGCGTCGACGGCGACGCGGGCGCCGGCCTGCTGCTCGTCGAGATTGCGCTTCGACAGTTGCCCGTAGTCCGGCATCGAAGCCGTATCGAACAGCACTTCGCCGGCCGCGACATAGGCATGGCCGCGTTCGATCAGGCGTCCGATCAGCCCGATCATGTCGACCCGGCCGTCGGCGCGCGGCTCTACGAATTCGGTGGCGCGCGGCTCGACCGTCGGTTCGAGGCAACCGAGCGCCCTAACATCCTTGTGGAACTGGTCCGCCGTCTTTTCGGTGACGCGCCTGATCGCCTCGTTCAACGATAGCCGGCCGGAGCCGATCTCGGCGCCGAAATCGCGCAGGGCGCGCGCGTTGATCTTGTCGTCGACGTCGGTGATGTTGCGCACATAGGTGACGTGCGTCTCGCCATAGACATGGCGCAGGAGGCGGAAAAGCACATCGAAGACGATGACCGGCCGGGCGTTGCCGATATGGGCGAAATCATAGACGGTCGGTCCGCACACATACATGCGCACATTCGCGGGGTCGATCGGAACGAAGTCCTCCTTCGTTCGCGTCAGCGTGTTGTAGAGGCTGAGACCTTTCGGTGCGTCGGACATGCGTGCCTTCCAGTTCCCTCGTTGTTCGATACGGAACCAGCCTTGCGCCGAGGCGCAAATCGGGCTCCAGCCTGCTGGCCGGGGCGTTTGTCCAATCTAGGGAAGATAAGGCGAAAACGTCCGGACCAGCGCGCGGCTAGCCAATAATGCAAATGCCACAAATGGCGAAAGACGTTTTCATGCGCGGCTTTATCGCCCCCGCTGGTGTTGCCGTCAAGCCGCTTGTTTCGACAAAACAAGCCGATTGCCTGGGCAAAACTGTCGTTCCTGCGTCGGCGAAGCGCTTTGAAACATTTTATTAAACATGTCGGCACAGTCAGGAAACATTAGCCCGCTAGATGCCGTGGCGTCACGATTTGGTCGGAATCGAGCATCACAGGCTAGGCTCCACACGAAAATGTTACCAGGGAAGAGAACGATGCCCCGAAGCAAGCAGGAACAGAGTCGACCAGCACAACCGGCCTTGGCCAGCCACTACCGCGCGATCGGCCCTGCCGCCATCGTCGCAGCCCTTCTTCACACTGCCAAGAAGAAGAAGCCAGCGCCCAAGATCGTCTCGCCGCGCGCCGCCTGAACAGGCGCCCAGCAACGACGCGGGCGTCACGAGACGCCCGAAGTGAAGTGCCTTGTCGAGCATATTGCTCCGAAACCCGGTTTCGGAATCGCGCCCTAGAACAGCGTCATCTGGTCTTCATCCACGCCGGGCTTCTGGCGCTTGACCTTCTGGGGCTCCGGCTCGACCTCTCCCCTCTCCTGAATCTCCGGCCCAGTGTTGGCGACCTTGTTGACGAGGTCGGAAACCGGGATGGCTTCGAAGAAATCGGGCTCGACCGGCCGCAAGAGGTCGGCAACGTCACGAGGCTCCTGCGTGCGGCAGTCGAGCCAGCGGGCGAAATCCTGCTCGCCGATCACCACCGGCATCCTGTCGTGGATGTGAGAAAGCGCCGCGTTGGCGCTTGTCGTCAGGATCGCACCGGTGTCCATTTCGGACCCACCCGGCTCGGCATAGGTTTCGATCAGCCCGGCGAAGGCGACAAGGCCACCCCGCCTTGGCCTGATCCAGTAGGGCTGGCCCTTCCGCCCGCCGGCCTGCCGCCATTCGTAGAAACCGGACGCCGGCACCAGCGCGCGGCGATGGCGCATGGCCGTCTTGAACGAAGCCTTCTGCGCGGCGCCCTCCGAGCGCGCGTTGATGAGCAGCGGGAATTCCCTGGTGTCCTTCACCCAGGCGGGGATCAGCCCCCAGCGCACCAGCATGGGCTGACGGTCCGGCAGGTTGGAGCCGGGCATGCCCGGCGGGCCGGCAAGCGCCATCAGCACCGGCTGCGTCGGCGCGATGTTGTAGCGGGCCGGAAACTCCTCCAACTCCGCCAGCCCGAGGAAGGCGGCGGTCTGGTCCGGCGTGGCGGTCAGGGCGAAGCGTCCGCACATGGTCGATCGGTCCGTGGATTGGCTCGCCGTCAAAAGTGGCGATGGAAGTGCCGGGCCGCAACCGCTAAAGCTGTCGAAAGGCGGCCGTCCACAAAAGGTCGCGCCGCGGACACGATCCGGAGAGCCATGAACCAGACACGCAAGATCATCCCGGCTGTCTCCGTCGCGGTCGTGCGCGGCGACATGGTGCTTCTGGTCAAGCGCGCCAGGCAACCGTCGCGAGGGCTCTATGCCTATCCCGGCGGCAAGGTAGAGGCGGGCGAGACACTGGAGCAGGCCGCACGACGGGAATTGCTGGAGGAAACCCGCCTTCTCGCCACGGACTACCGGCCGCTTCGCGACATCCACATCGACGGCAGCGCCGAAAACCACCCCGTCGATTATCTTCTGACGGTGTTCGGCGCCCTTTATGACGGCGGTGAACCTGTGGCCAGCGACGACGCCGAAACCGCTGCCTTCTATACGCTGGCGGAGATGGCGGGAATGCCGCTCGCGGGCGACGTTTTTTCCGTGGCCGAGGAATTGCTTTGACCGGGGTGACGCACCACGCGGCAGCTTACAAAATCACCTTGCCGGTGACAGGTAGTTTCGCCACAAGGTTTTATTGCCATCGCAAGGCCCTGATGAAACGCGCCGCCGCTCCCCTCCTCGCCGCATGCCTTGCCGCCAGCATCGCAACGACCGCGCGGCCGGCGTTCGCCGCCGAGGCTCCGTTCGAGCCCGGATTGATGCGCCTGGCCGAAGTGCTGGGCTCGCTGCAATTCTTGCGCAACCTGTGCGGCGAAAAGGGCGATCAGTGGCGCGGCCAGATGGAAAAGCTGCTGGAGTCGGAAAACCCCGATCCCGAGCGCCGCGCCCGCTTCATCGCCAGCTTCAACCGGGGCTACCGCTCCTTCAGTTCCACCTACACGCAATGCACGGCCTCAGCCACGGAGGCGATCGGCCGCTACATGAAGGAAGGCGAGACCCTGTCGCGCGACATCGCCTCCCGCTACGGCAACTGAGAGATCAGGGGACGGCGAACTTCATGGACCGTGGCAAGCCATGGTGGCCTGGCCTCAGCTTTCCGATGTTGCAATTGCGCAACAGGCTTAATGAAACGTTACGTTCAGGATGTGGAATTAACTCAAACTGAAGGTTTCCACCCCGCAGGCCGCGCTAATCGGCTAAGTTCAGCATGGATCAGATCCTTGGATTGCGTGAAGCAATCAACTTTGTAAAGCACGATCAAAAAAATGTCGTATTTACAAGGGCTTATATGATCCGGCGTTTTACGGGCACGAATCCTAGCAGGCCAAGTCCCATGAATCGCCGCTTGAAAGGGTGGACTCGCACATGGAACACGCCGTCAACGATATCGACGCACTGGTCAGGGAAGAAAAGCGCCTGACCGCGGTGGAGAGCCACAGCGAAGCGTGGGCCGAAGGGCTCTCGGCCGGAATCGAGCCGGAAATCATCGCCGAGGCCGCGCTCGAAACGGCGTTCGGAGAAATATTGCGTGCCAATGGCGAGACTTCGACTCTCGCCCTGCTCGACCGCATGCGCGAGAAGGTCATCGCCGGCGCTTTCGAGCCTGAAAGGCTGCGCCACTAACCTGGCATTCGCCTCCCGACATCAGGCATATCATGCGAATGTCTGATTCAAAGCGCCGCCAGAATCGTATACGCGCTGGTGGCTACCTGATTCTGGCTTAAGCTGAATTGCTTGTGTCCGCCGGACGCAAGTGTCAGAGTCGGACGAACAGATCAAAAAGCGCATGACGGGCCGAAGCAGCCACCATGCATGAGCAGAACCAGCATATCGGTTCTTGACGATGGCACCTGTCCGGGCACGCGCCTGGAACCATGGAGAGCGGGCGGTGCATTTTTCGATCCCGGGCCGGCCACGGAGCCTGGTCCTGAGTATCTGGCTGGCCGCGTCTTGCGTCGCCATTCCGCTTGGGATTTGCGTGCTCAGCAGCCCCGCCTGCGCGCTGAGCGAAATCAAGCGCGAAGAGCTGCCCGCGCCTTCGTCCGGCGGCGAGTCGGCGCCAACCAACTCTGTACCGATACCGAACCCGGTCGGCACGCCGCAGCCGGCCAATCCTCCAGCGGGCGAGACCGAGCCGAACGGCCAGTCCAACGATGGCGGCGTGGCGAGGCCCCGCATCGACCCCGAAGCTCCGCCGCCCGAAGTCCTCTACGACCTCAGCAAGCTGCCCGAGCCGGTGCGACGCATGCACGATCTCATCGTCGAGGCCTGCAAGAGCGGCGATATCGAAAAGCTGCGTCCCCTGATCGGCAATGGCAACAGCGGCACACAGCTTTCGCTGACTGAGGTCGAGGGTGACGCCGTCACCTTCCTCAAGGGTCTTTCCGGCGATGCCGACGGCCAGGAGATCCTGGCCATACTCGAGGAAGTGCTGGACGCCGGCTATGTCCATCTCGACGCCGGCAAGCCGCAGGAACTCTACGTCTGGCCGTATTTTTTCGCCTTGCCGCTGGACAAGCTGGACGCCAAGCAGAGGGTCGAACTGTTCAAGATCGTCACCGCAGGTGACTATGACGACATGAAGCAGTTCGGCGCCTACATCTTCTATCGCGTCGGCATCACGCCTGCCGGACACTGGGCATTCTTCGTCGCGGGCGATTGACGGCTTGCCGTCCCGCGCATGGCAGGCGGCGGCGCGCGTCAGAGCCCCCGGTCAGGCCACAAGCGCCAGCGTAGGACTTAGACGGGAAGTGCCTCGGAAAACTCCACTGCCCTGCCCTGGCCTGGGGTGACGATCTCCCCTTCCCACATCACGCGGGTGCCGCGCACGATCGTGCCGACCGGCCAGCCGATGACCTGCTTGCCGTCATAGGGTGTCCAGCCGGCCTTGGAACCCGCTTGCGCGTTGGTGATCGTCTCCGTGCGCTTGAGGTCGACAACGGTGAAGTCGGCATCGTAACCGGCGGCGATCCGCCCCTTCCTGGCCATGCCGAAGAGGCGTTGGGGGCCATGGCTCGACAGGTCGACGAAACGCTGCAGCGTGAGCCTGCCGGCATTCACATGGTCGAGCATGATCGGCACCAGCGTCTGTACGCCGGTCATCCCCGACGGCGAAGCCGGATAGGGCTTTGCCTTTTCCGCCAGCGTATGCGGAGCATGGTCTGAACCGAGCACGTCGACGATGCCCTGTGAAATGCCGTGCCAGACGCCGTCACGATGGCGCGACGCCCGCACCGGCGGGTTCATCTGGATCAGCGTGCCCAGCCGCGCATAGTCGTCGGCCGTGAGTGTCAGGTGGTGCGGGGTCGCCTCGCAAGTGGCGACATCCTTGTGCTGTTCGAGGAACAGGATCTCCTCGGCCGTCGAGATGTGCAGCACATGGATGCGAGACCTTGTCTGCCGGGCGATGCGCACCAGCCGCTCGGTGCAGCGGAGCGCCGCGATTTCGTCGCGCCAGACCGGATGAGACGACGGGTCACCCTCGACACGCTCGCCAAGACGTTCACGCAAGCGGAACTCATCCTCCGAATGGAAAGCGGCGCGCCGACGCGTGTTGCGCAGGATCGAGGCGACGCCCTCATCGTCCTCGACCAGAAGATTGCCGGTGGACGAGCCCATGAAGACCTTGATGCCGGCGGCCCCGGGCAACCGTTCGAGCTCGCCGACATCGCCAGCGTTGTCGCGCGTGCCGCCGACCCAGAAGGCGAAGTCGCAATGCATGCGGTTCGTGGCGCGCCGCACCTTGTCGGCCAGGGCAGCCTCGCTGGTGGTCAGCGGGTTGGTGTTCGGCATCTCGAAGACGGCGGTCACGCCGCCCAGCACGGCGGCCCGCGATCCGGTCTCGAGGTCTTCCTTATGCTCCAGCCCCGGCTCGCGGAAATGCACCTGGCTGTCGACGACGCCCGGCAGAATGTGGAGGCCCCGGCAATCGATCGTCTCCGCGGCGGATGCCTGGCCGAGATCGCCTATCGCGGCGATGCGCCCTGCCCTGACGCCGACATCGCGTTTTCCTTCGCCATCATGATTGACCACCGTGCCGCCTGTCAGGATGAGGTCGTAGGTCATGGCCATGAGCGTCCGGTCTCTTGCGGGGGGAGTGTCGTCGGCTTACGTAATGACCACCATATTTGCAAGATCAGGCAGCCTTTCATTCATGCCCTTTGCCCATCTGAACGATCGCACACTCATCTCCGTGTCGGGGCCGGACGCCGAACATTTCCTGCAGAACATCCTGACCACCGACCTCGATGCGCTCGCCGCCGGCGAGGCGAAGCCGGGCGCACTGCTGGCGCCGCAAGGCAAGATCCTGTTCGATTTCCTGATCTCGCGCGCCGGCGAGAACGCCTTCCGACTGGAGTGCCGGGCCGATGTCGCCGATGATTTCCTGCGCCGGCTGATGCTTTACCGGCTGCGCGCCAAGGTCGAGATTGCCAAGCAGGATCAATCGCTTGTCACGGCCGCATGGGGAGATGATTCAACCGCCTCACATTCCGATTCAACATCGCTGGCCGACACGCGTTTTCGCGGCCTGTCGGTGAAACGCTCCTATGGCGGATCGACCAACGGCGGCGATGCCGGCGCATGGCTGGCCCTGCGCATCGCCAATGGCGTTGCCGAGAGCGGTAGCGACTACCAGCTCGGCGATGCCTTTCCCCATGACGTGCTGCTCGACGAGAGCGGCGGCGTAGGCTTCTCCAAGGGTTGCTATGTCGGCCAGGAGGTTGTCTCGCGCATGCACCATCGCGGCACCGCGCGGCGGCGTGTGCTGATCGCCTCCGCGCAGGCTCCGCTCCCCGCCGCCGGCGCCGAGCTAACGGTCGCCGGCCGCCCCGTGGGGGTTCTCGGCTCCGTCGCCGGCAAGACTGGACTGGCCATTGCCCGCATCGACCGCGTCAAGGCGGCTGTGGACGCGGGCCAGCCCGTGATGGCGGGCGACGTCTCCGTAACGCTTGCCATCCCGCCCGGGGCGAAATTCACCTTTCCGCAGGACGCCGCCAGCGCGGAGGATGCCTGATGGCGCCGGACCGCGCCGGGGCGCCGCCGCGCGCCTGGCAGCGCATGCTTTCCGGGCGGCGGCTTGACCTGCTCGACCCCTCGCCTCTCGACATCGAGATTTCCGACATCGCGCATGGGCTTGCCAGGGTCGCCCGCTGGAACGGCCAGACCCGTGGCGACCATGCCTTTTCGGTCGCCCAGCATTCGCTGGCGGTCGAGGCGCTGTTGGGCGAACTCGTGCCGGCCGCCTCGGCGGAAGCCAGGCTGGCGGCACTGCTGCATGACGCGCCGGAATATGTCATCGGCGACATGATCTCGCCGTTCAAATCGGTGATGGGCGGCAGCTACAAGGATTGCGAACTGCGGCTCCAGCGCGCCATCCACCTGCGCTTTTCGCTACCCGCCGAACTCGGCGCCGGGCTGCGCAAGGAGATCAAGCGGGCCGACCAGATCGCCGCCTATTACGAGGCGACGCTGCTTGCCGGTTTCTCCGCCAGGGAAGCGACGGAATTCTTCGGGCGGCCACGCGGCTTCAGCGCCGAGCGCTTCGATTTCACGCCGCGTTCGGTGACATGGGCACAGGCTGCCTTCCTCGAACGCTTCGCCGCGCTGGAGAAATCGCGCCTCGGGGTAGCGATTGCAACGCAAGCAAGAGAATAGGAAAACGTTAAATTAACCGGCTGCGGACACAGTGCCATGCTGGTCCAGTCCGCAGGCGCCCTCATGCCCTTCGCACACGTCAAGGCCGGTTCGCCCGCACGCAAGCGGAAAGCCGCCAGCGGCGGCACTGCCCGGCGGATGGAAGGCGAGCTGCGCGCGCAGAATGAGCGCTTCTCGGCCGCTGTCGAAAACATGTCGCACGGCCTGTGCATGTTCGACGCCGATGAGCGCATGATCATCTGCAACGGCAACTATATCGACATCTTCTGCCTCGACTCGGCGGTGGTGCGGCCCGGCACAAGCTTCTTCGACATCCTCCAGCACAGCGTCGATATCGGCATCGCCTCGCAGAGCGCCGAGGAGCTGTATGCGATCCGCAAGCCCTATATCGATGGCGCCAAGCCTTCGACCTATGAGGAGAACCTCTCCGACGGCCGCATCATCGTCATTTCGCATCGGCCGCTGGCCTCCGGCGGCTGGGTTTCGATCTACGAGGACGTGACCGAACAGCGGCGCGCCGAGCGGGACCTGAAGGAACAGCACCGGCGCTTCGACGCGGCGCTCGCCAACATGTCGCAAGGCCTGCTGATGTACGACGCGGACGGCAAGATGATCGTGCGCAACGAGCGTTTCCTACAGCTTTGCGGCGTCTCGGAAGCCGACTTTCCCCTGGGCATGACGCAAAAGGAGGCGCTGGAAAAGCTTGTGGACGGAGGCGTCTATGTCGGACTGGATATAGACGCGGAAGTGGCGCAGACCAATGCCAGCCTGGATGCCGGACATTTTCGATCGACGTACCGGCAGCTCATCGACGGCAGGACGCTGCTGGTGGTGCGGCGCCCCATGGCTGGTGGCGGCTGGGTCGCGACCTTTGACGACGTCACCGAGCGGCGGCGCGCCGAGGCGCGCATGACCCACCTCGCACATCATGACGCCCTGACCAACCTCCCCAACCGCTCGATGTTCCGCGAGCGACTTGACCAGGCGCTGGCCGATCCGGGGATCGCGCCCCTGGCGATCATATCGCTCGATCTCGACCGCTTCAAATCCGTCAACGACACGTTCGGGCACCCCGCCGGCGACTGGCTGCTGAAATGCGTGGCCGAGCAATTGCAGCGTTGCCTGCGCAAGGAGAGGGATGTCGTTGCCCGCTTCGGCGGCGACGAGTTCGTCATCGTGCAGTTCGACATCCAGGGCCCGGACGATGCAGAAAAGCTGGCCAAGCGGATCGCCAACGCGATCGCCAAGCCCTTCCGGCACAAGAACCGCGACATCCATGTCGGCGTGAGCCTCGGCATCGCGCTTTTTCCGCGCGACGGTCGCGACGCCGAAACGCTGCTCAAGAATGCCGACATGGCGCTCTACCGGGCAAAGAGCGAGGGGCGCAATCTCTTCCGGTTCTTCGAACCCAGCATGGACGAAATGCTGCGGGCTCGCCGCGCGCTGGAGGTCGATATCGAACTGGCGTTGCCACGCCGCGAGTTCGACCTGGACTATCAGCCGATCATGAACATCGCGAGCGGCGAAATCGTCGGCGTGGAAGCACTGATGCGCTGGCAATCGCCAACGCGCGGAGCGGTGACACCGGACACGTTCATTCCCGTGGCGGAGGAGACCGGCCTGATCCTGCCGCTGGGCGAATGGGCCTTGCGAAAGGCCTGCGCGGCGGCGGCGACCTGGCCGCCGGACATGCGAATTGCCGTCAATGTATCGGCGATGCAGATCAGGAATGACGGCTTTGCCCGCAGCGTCATCTCGGCGCTCGCCTTCTCCGGCGTGCCGGCACAAAGGTTGGAACTGGAGATCACCGAAACGGTGCTGATGGACGAAAGCGACAGGGTGCTGCGGATGCTCAACCAGCTGCGCGGCCTGGGCATCCACATCGCGCTCGACGACTTTGGAATCGGCTATTCCTCGCTGGGTTATCTCAGGCGTTTTCCCGTCGACAAGATCAAGATCGACCGCTCCTTCATTCGCGATATCGGCAATCGCGACACGGCGGCGATCGTCCGCGCCGTCATCGGTCTCGGCGCGCAGCTTGGCATAACCGTCACCGCCGAAGGCGTCGAAACAGAAGCGCAGCTCGATCTGCTACGCCGTGAAGGCTGCGTGGAAGCGCAAGGCTACCTGATCGGCATTCCTGTCAAGGCGGGGCAGATACGCCGGCAGTTGGTGGCAGGCGTGGCGCGCAGCCAGACGGGCTGAAGGCAAGGCAACGCCGGCGCAAGCCACCTGCAAAAGCCGCTAGTGTAGCGTGCCTATGTATTTCTCGTGAAAGCGCACATAGCCCGCTTCCGTCACCTTGAGGTGGCGCTCGATCAGCACGTGAAACGCCGGCAACTGGTGGAAGGGTACGCCCGGATAGGCATGGTGCTCGGCATGGAAAGGCATGTTCCAGGCCAGCTTGCGGACGAACCAGTTGGTGAATGTGGTCCGCGTGTTCTCCAGCATGTTGGCGACGAAGGGGCAGCGACCATGTTCGGCGAGCAGGTAGAGGCGCAGGAATGGCTGTCCGAGCACGGCGGGCACGATCCAGACGTAGAGCAGCAACGTCGACCGGAAATAGAGGCATGCCAGGAACACGACCGCATAGAAGGCGATCATGGCGCGCGCTTCGGTCCGTACCTTGGGCAAACCCTTCGGCGGCACATAGCTGTCGCGGCACCGGCCCGTGGCGTTCGTCCAGAGCGTCTTGAAATGCCCCAGCCAGACCGGAAGTCCGGAGACGTGAACGATGTACTGGCGCATGGTTTCCGGCTTTGGAAAGGCCAATTCGGGATCGTTCTCGGGATCCTGGGTGTAGCGGTGGTGGGCGAAATGGAAGTAGCGGAACCAGTCCGCCGGGAGCGCAATGGCCAGGCTGCAGAATCTCGCCACCGCGTCATTCAGCCATTGCGTCTCGAAAGCCGTCCTGTGCACCGTCTCGTGCAGCAGGGTGAACAGGAACACGATGAGAATGCCTTGCGGCAACATCAGCACCGGCCAGTACGGTACCCTTGCCGCGATCAAGGTGCCGAGGATGACGATCGCACCGAGATGACAGGAGAACTGGAGCAGGCCCGGCCCGTTCGACTTGCCGGTCAGTCGCCCGCGCTCCTCATTCGTCAGCGAGGCGATCACGTCGCGATGGTCGATAGGGTCGTTGCGGTCGATTGTGTTCATGCGACTAAGCTAACCCACCAATAAACCTTTCGAAAAACGATGATTTCTGCAAAATAGATAAGCCCAACTTATCTATCGGATTCGCCATGGTTGCTCTTCCATCGTTGCGGGGGCTTCAAGCCTTCGAAGCAGCGGCGCGTACCGGCAGCTTCGCGGCGGCGGCGGAAGAGCTGTCCGTCTCGGCGGCGGCGGTGAGCCAACTCATTCGCACCGTTGAGGAGCAGATGGGCCGCAAGCTCTTTCACCGCGTCCACCGGCGCGTGGTGCTGACCGAGGCCGGCGTCGAGATGCTGCCGAGGCTCACGATGGCATTCCAGGAGATCGGCAGCGTCGCGCGCGAGGTCGGCGGCGGCGCATTCCGGCCCCGCCTTGTGGTGTCGGTGCCGCCCTCCATGGCAATGGGCTGGCTGTCGGAGCGCCTCGCCGTCTTTGTCGCCAGCCACGGCGCCGTCGATATTTCACTGAGAGGCGACGACGATCCGGTACCGTTCGAGCATGAACTGATCGACGTCAGGCTTTCCTACGGCCCGCACTATCGCGAGCACCCGACCGAAGACATCGTGCGGGACGCCGTCTATCCGGTTTGCTCGCCCGAACTCGCGACGAGAATCCAGACCACGCATGATCGGACGGCCCTTTCCGGCCTGCCGTTGATTCATACCGATTGGGGACCGACGGGCGCCTCCTTTCCATCATGGCGCAACTGGTTCGAGGCGGCGGGCATCGAGCCAGACCGAGCGATCCAGCGAGGCCTTTCGGCCAACTCGTCGCGCGCGGCGCTAGACCTCGCCATCTCAGGGCTGGGCGTGGCGCTGGCACAGGGCATCTATTGCGCCAAGGCGTTGGAGGATGGCCGGCTGGTGAGGCCCCTCGCCCGCTCGATCGAATTGCGACAGCCCTATTGCCTAACGATACCGGAGCGCAGCGGCAGGCGCGATGTCGTCGCGGCATTCCGTAGATGGCTGGTCGACCAATGCCGATGCGCCGTCAGGTCATCGGCGCTGATCGAACGATAGCCACGCTGGATAGCGCTCAGAGGTGCCCGCTCAGCGCCTCGACCATGTCCTTGTTCGTCGCCACCGGCACGATCTCGAACTCCACGAGATCCGACCATTCGACCACCCAACGCTGCAGCAAAGTGACGTCGTCGGCCTCGACCAGCAGGAAACAGCGGCTCATGTCCGCCGCGATCCAGCTATGGTGCACGACAAGCGCGTCAGGCTTCAGGCGACCCCGGTCGCGGAAACGGCGGTAGATTTCCTTGCGGTCGCAGCCGCGAAAATCCTCGGTGACCAGAAACAGCATCTCCCCTCCTGCCTTGCGATCAGCGTCCCGGCCGTTCGAGCCGGTCGAGGAACCATTGCGTCAACCGCACCCAGACCTCGTCCTTCTCGCCGGAATCCTCCCAGCCATGGTCGAGGTTGGGGTTGTCGTTGACCTCGATGACGAAGACACCGTCCTTGGTTTCCTTGAGGTCGACGCCATAGAGCCCGTCGCCTATGCAGCGCGCCGCCCTGACAGCCGTTTCCACGACATGAGGCGGGGTTTCCTTCAGCGTGAAGGTCTTGATTCCGCCCTGGTCGGGCTTGCCGTTGGCCTTGTGGTTGACGATCTGCCAATGCTTCTTGGCCATCAGATAATGCACGGCGAACAGCGGCTGGCCGCCCAGCACGCCGACGCGCCAGTCATATTCGGTGGGGATGAACTTCTGCGCGATAAGAAGGTCGGAATCCTCCAGCCATTCGGTGGCGAGCTTCTTCAGCTCCTCGAAATTCGCGCATTTCTTGACCCCGCGCGAGAAGGAAGAGTCCGGTATCTTCAACACCAGGGGAAAGCCCAGCGTCTGCGCGGCGAGTTCGAGGTCCGAGGTGCCGGCAATCATCACCGTCGGCGGCACCGGCACCTTGTTGTAGGTCATCAGTTCGTTGAGATAGACCTTGTTGGTGCAGCGGATCATCGACAGCGGATCGTCTATGACCGGCATGCCTTCCTGCTGGGCGCGGCGCGCGAAACGGTAGGTGTGGTTGGAGATCGACGTCGTCTCGCGGATGAACAGCGCATCGTAGTTGGCGAGCTTGGCCAGGTCCTTCTTGGTGATCGGCTCGACCTCGACGCCCATCTTCTCCGCGATCTTGGCCCAATAGCGCAGCGACGAAATCTCCGACGGCGGCAGTTCCTCATGCGGATCGACCAACGTCGCGAAGGTGTAGCGCGCCGGGGTGCGGCCCTTGGTGTCGCGCCATTCGCGGTTGGTGTAGGTCTCGAGACATTGCAGGAAGAAGGCTTCCTCGTCGTCGGTCATGCGAGCCAGCGGCAGGAAACCGATCTTGCGGATCGACGCCCATTCGGCGCTGTCCTTGATGTGGACCTCGAGCGCCGGCGCGCGGAACCAGTCGAACAGCAGCTTGGCGAAGCGATCCCAGACCTTGGACGGGCCGATGCCGAAGAAGATGTCCACCTTTGCCGGAAAGGCGCCGCCGAGATCCTTGCGGCATTTGTTGAGCGCAAGCTCCAGTTCGGGAAGCGCGTGTTCGTAGAGCTTGCGCTCCGACAGGTCGATCATCGTCTCGACGGTCGGGATGACCTTGTGGCCGCGCGAACTCGCCAGAAGCGAGGAATAATAGCCCCGGCTCTGGTAGCCATAATTGTTCGACAGGTTGATGACCTTCGGCCGCTGGCCGCGAAACAGTGCGGGATGGGCGAGGTAGTCGCGATTGGTGATGATCTTGTGCGGTGTCGCCACCTGGTCGAGATCGCTCTGCCGGCCTGTAAGGATGACCCAGGTCATTTGTCCTCAGCGCTTTCCCAGAATGATGGCCGCGCGCAGCCCGTCGCGACCGAACTGCGCCATGTTCATGAAGATACCGTAGGGAACCGGAATGTTGGCGGCGTCCAGAATGGTCTCCTCCTTCTCGTCCTCGACCCAGGGGTCGTGGATAAGGATATGGTCGCCGTCGTCGCCGATCGCCAGAACCCAGTGAGGAACCTTTTTGCCGAACATCAGGAATCCGCTGATGAGAACCAGCACCAGCTTGCCCTGCGCGATCGCGGCGCGAATGTCGTCGATGGCGAAGGAACGATACTCCACCGGAATGCCGTAGGCTTCCGCACGGCGGCGGAAATCGACCTGAGCGAGCTCCATCACGCGGCGCTTCTCCTCGCTGCGCACCGACTGGAGGAACAGCGCCCCATAGAAGGAGACGAATATTTCCGCCGACAGCCCGCTCTCGTGAGCGGAGACAGCGAGGCCGAACGGTTCGCAGCCGCCAGGCCCCGACATCATGAAAACCGTGGTGGCCTCCCGCCAGAGGCGGATTTCCATCACCGGATCCGGCACGAAGCCGCGATCGAAATTGGCCATGGCCATCATCAGGCAGCACGGACCGCAGGTGAATTCGCAGGTCTGCTGATAGAACGGCACCTTGGTGGCGATCGGCACGTCACCACGCAAGGTCTTCTCGTATCGTAGCGCCGTCTGCCCGTCCTCATAGTAGCCGGGCTCACGGCCGATCTTGCGGTAGCCGCCCTGCTCGTAGATGCGGATCGCGCGGTGGTTGTCCTCGCGCACTTCGAGGCGCAGCATCATGCGGCCATGTTCGAAGGCGGCATCCTCGGCGGCCTCGAGCAGAAGGCGGCCGATTCCCTGCCCTCCGAACTCCAGCCCAACGGCGATGGAATAAAGCCGCGCCACACCGCTGCCCTTGCGAAACAGGACGATGGCATAGCCCGCGACCTTGCCGTCACATTCGCCGATCAGCGTCTCGGCGGTCTCGCGTTCTATGAGCTTGCGAAACGAGCGACGGGAAATCCTGTCGCCGGCGAAAACGGCATTCTCGATGGCGGCGAGGTCATCGACGTCGGAGGCGCGGGCCTTGCGAATCTCAGCAGGCATGCGGGTCTCGGAAAACCTCGATCGGGTGTGAAAAAGCCCTGGTTGAAACGTCTGCGATACCAGCCGAAGCGCCAATAATCTGCAAGCGCTATCGCGCCCCGATTAGGGCCGAATTGTGACAAATTCCGGTGACCGCAGGACGTGGCTCCGGCCCCCCAAGCAAGGCATAGCTCTACCCCGCAGGACAGCGCGTCGTCAGCTCGTCAGGCCAGCCACAAGCTGCCCGTAGGCGCTCCTGGCGACAGCCGCCAGTCGCTCGCGGGGAAGAGAACCGACGACGGCGCAGCCATAGCCCTTGTCCAGCCAGTAGACGGCCTGGGGGCCGTCCTGCGCGGCGGCATAGGTGCCCTTGGCGCTCTCGCTGGTTTCAGCGGTGACGAACAGCGAAATGCGCTCGCCCTTGCCGTCTTCGTAGAGAAGCATCGCCGCCTTGCCCTGGCCGGCCGGCAGCAAGCGCCCGCCAACGAGCTGGAAGCCATCGGCGGTGAGGTCCGGCGCGACCAGCTTCAGACCCACCCGGTTGGAAAGCCAGGTCTGAAGATGGTCCTTGTCGCTCGCCGGCACCTCGACCGCATGCCGCTGTTCGGCGGCATAGATGACATGGGCCGCGATCGCCTGTTCGGCCAGTTGATCCTCGGCCGGATCTTCCAGGCCGATGCCATCGACGCCGGCGAGATAGCCGCCGAGACCGCCGACCAGCAACACCGCCGCCGCTGCGGCCGCGAGCCACCAGCGCGGGCGCGGACGGGCAGAGCCAGTCGCCGTCTCACCGAGCACCGCCGCGCGCAACCGCGCCGGAACCGCCTCGTCCAACGTGCCGACGAAGGCCGCGCGCATCGCGGCATGATCGGCCTGATAGCGGACGCTTCTCGCCCGCATCTCGGGATTGGCGTCGAGCCAGGCATCATAGGCCGGCCGCTCGTCGGCTGGCAGCTCGCCGTCCAGCGCCAGATGGATATCCCGTTCGGAAAAATCGCGCCGGATCATTTTTCCACGATCCTTATCGATCTGCGCCGCGCGTTGTCATCGAGCAGGCCGCGCAGTTCCTCGCGCCCGCGCGCGATGCGCGACATCAGGGTCCCGGCGGGAACGCCGAGGATGTTGGCTGCTTCCGCGTAGGAAAAGCCTTCGATGGCGACCATGACGAGAGCCGCGCGGCGATCGGGGCTGATTGCCTGCAACGCGTCGATGATCTCGCGCGAAGCGATGCTGTCCATCTGCTGGGCTGGTTGGGCAAGCGCCTCCCCAGTCTCGAGCGGCAGCATCGTGGCTTCGCCGCGACGATTCACCCTGCGCATCTGGTCGATGAACAAATGATGCATGATCGTAAACAGCCACCTCCGGGGGCTTTCTCCCGTCTGCCAGTTGTCGAGCCGCAGCAGCGCCCGCTCCAGGCAGTCCTGGACGAGGTCGTCGGCGGAATCCCGATCGCGCAACAGCGACCGCGCGTAGCGGCGCAGGCGCGGTATTTCGCCAAGGATGGCTGCCTTCCTCTCGTCCATCAGCGCGGGCTTTGTGTCAGTCCCTGTCCATGTCGATAGAACACGCCTTCACGGCGCGGCACAAGCAACCGGCGCGAGGCAGCCCCCGCCCCCAGTCAACCCAAGCACAGGAATAACGCTGGCCGATGCCGGTTTATTCCCGGCCTTCGGATTGGAGGTGCCGGCCTTCGGATGCTTCCCGCGACGCGCGCGTCAACAGACGCTGGTAGAACAGGCCAATGCCGATCAGCACAGCGCCGAGCCCGATGAACGACAGGGCCCTAAGCACGCCTTCGAGCTCCGACATGTCGAACAGGAAGACCTTCAGCACGGCCACGGCGATCAGCACCGCCGAAGCGATCCGCAGCACCTGCGATCTCAGCCTGACGCCGGCGGTTAGCAGCACCACGCCGATGACCAGCCAGAGCGCCGAATAGGTGTAGGTCTCGAGCTGGCCCAGCCCGCTCCAGTAGCCGATGAACTCGCCCTTGAAGATGCGCCGCACAGAGAGCGTGGCATAGACGAAGGCCAGCAGCGCGGCCATCAACGCCAACATCGCCGCATACCATTTCGGGCGCTTGTCGCGCACGTAGAGCGCCAGGGCGCCAGCCGCGGCAGCCGGCAGGAGGTAGGCAAGGAAGAGCAGGTTGAAGACCGGGATCGAGCCGGTCGATTCATCCGTCAACAGCGGGTTGAGCACCACGAAATGCTGGACCGCGATCAGACCCGCCGAGATCACACCCGCGGCCATCGAGCCATAGCGCAGGACCGAACTCGGCGAGCGCCTGTCGATGGCCACCATGATGGCGCCAGCCCCCAGCGCGATCAGCGTGTAGATCGCCTGTTCGGCGAGCGTTGGCGCGGCATCGTAGATCCTGCCGCCATGCATCGCATGCCGCACCAGCATCGCGACTGTGAGCAGCCCGAAGAGCGCCGCTGCCGCCTCCATGGCAAGGCGCGGCCGGCCGTCGGTCGTCCGCGCCAGTTGCCAGGCGGCAAAGCCGAAGGCCAGCGCCGGCACGCCATAGCCCGGCAGCAGCCAGTTGAACACCGGTGTCGTCGAAAGTTCGGCCGCGCCGACAATGGTCGGATCGAAGGCAACCCGGCCGAGAACGGCGACCGCCGCGCCAACTGCCAGCCAGCCCAGCACGGGATAGGAACGCCAGCGGGTCGCGAGCGCCGGCACGATCGCCGCCACGCCCAGGAGCACGGTCGTCCAGCCAGAACCGAAGGCCATATGCAGCATAAGCAGGCCAGCGACACCAGCGCCGCCCAATACGAACGAAACGGCTGGCCCACCCCTGAGCGGCGGCTCCTCGGCGCGCGCGATCCACTCGCCGCCCGCACACAGGATCAGCGTCAGCAACAGCGCGGGAGCGGCATAGCCGAGGTCGCGATCGATATCGCCGAAGGTCAGCCACAGCGCGGCCAGGACGACCAGCGGGACGATGACGCCCCAGGCTGCCCATGAGGTCGAGCGAACCGGAACGCCCGCCACGAAGCGGCGCGCGGCCCACAGGCCGGTGACCAGGAACAGCACGGCGAGCGCAACGCCGGCGCGGAAGGTCAGGGCGTCGGCGGTTGCCAGAGGCTCGATGACCAGGCCTCCGTTCAGATAGTTGGCGCCGATTGCGGTTGGCGGAATGATGCCGAGATAGGCCAACACGGTCGCCAGACCGGCGCAAAAGAGCAAGGGCAGTGCCCCCGCCCGCCAGAGCGCAACCGCGACCAAGGCCGCGACGAGCACGGCGGCGACGGAGACATCGCCGGCCTTGGCAAAATCCGGATCGACGAACAGGACCAGCGCCGAGAGCGCGACGAACAAGCCGGGAATGACCGAAGGCCAATCGAAGCTGGCGGCCTGCTCGTCCCCACGGCGGCCGAGCCAGAGCACCGCCAGTACCACCAGCGTGACGAGGTTGATGAACAGCAGCACCGAGAGGTTCGCCGCAGGCCCGTCCACCATGTAGAGGAGCGTCCATATGCCGGTGCCGGCGAAAGCCGCCGCGGCAAGTATCGTCCAGTCACGCACGCGGGCAATGGCGCAGGCGGCGGCCAGCACGATCGCCAGGTAGCCGAACAGCGCCCAGGGATTTGGCGCTTGCGACGCAACGAGCAAGGGCGTGACCATCGCGCCGAGAAGACCGATGCCGGCCAGGGCCAGCCCATGGACGAGCGCGGCGGCGATCGTGGCGATGCCGATCGCGCCAAGCAGCGTGAAGGCGAGTGCCGGGCCGATAAAGCCATAGACGCCATGGGCGGCGTAGACTGTGCCGAACAGGATGAAGGCGCCCGCCGCGGTCAGGATGGCTGGTATATAGGCACCGGCGGCGCCAGGCACGGGCATCCTGAACCCAGCCCGACGCACGAACTCGCCGGCGGCGACCAGCACAAGGCCGAAGAGCCCCGCCATGGCCAAACGCACCTCGGGTCCGAGGATACCGGCTTCGATGGTGTAGCGGATCAGGAACAGGCCGCCCAACGCCAGCGCTATGCCACCGACCCACACGGCCCAGCGGGTTCCCAGCGCAGTCTCGATGTCGGGCTTGGCCGTTGCCGGCGCCTTTGCTGCCGGCTCCACCGGAGCGGCCGCCTTTTCTTCAGACGCCTCGTCCTCCGGCGCATTGACATCCCGGGTCCATGGCCCGGAAACCACTTGTCCGCTGGCGGCCTCGGTCTGTGCCGCGTCGGCGATGGGCGCTGGCGCGACGTCCTCGACAGTGGCCGAGATCGGTTCGGCCGGCTTGCTCTCCACTGTCGCGCCGGCCCGTTTGGGCGCGGCGCCCGAAAGCACGAGACTGCGCAATGCGCCCAGCTCGCGCTCCATCAATCCGATCCGACTTTGCTGGCGCGAGACGATGACGAACAGGGCGACGATAGCGACAAGGCCGATCAGACTCTCAAACATCATGCCCCCCTCGGCCGTAATGTCCTGCAATGACCATGCAGCTCTGCTGGCTCATGTAGGCAACTCAACGCGCGGCAAGCCTGACGGCCGGAAAGATCGAGCACGTCTCGGTGCCGAAGGCCAGCAGCTTGCCGTTCGCATCCTTCAACGTCGCCTCCGAAACCGCGAGCGTGCGGCCTTTGTGGATCACCTTGCCCTCGGCGACGACCTCGCCGGTTCGTGGCGTGATCGGCCGCGTCAGGTTCACCTTGAATTCCGCAGTCGTATAGGCTTCGCCCTTCTCGAGAAGCGTCTGCACCGAACAGGCCAGGGCCGAATCCAGGAGCGTGGCAGCCCAGCCGCCATGGACGCCGCCCATCGGATTGAGGTGGCGCTCATTCGGCACGCCGCGAAAGACGGCGCGGCCTTCGGAGACTTCGGCCAACGCGAAATTGAGCTGGAAGCTAATCGGAGGCGCCGGATAGATGCCGTCTATGATACGCTGCAGAAGCTCGAGCCCGGTGTAGTCCTGGATCTCGGCATGCGGAATCGTGCCGAGGCCCAGCGGCGAAAACCGGCCGGGATAGATTTCGACTTCGCTCATCGGATGCTCTCTCCGGTATCGTCCTTGCTATCACCCGCACTCCGGACGGCATGGTGCCGGCGCAGCGCCGCAAGAAAGCCAGCGCGCGCTTCCGGTGCTTCAATACCGCGAGGCTCGTAGACATGACGGGTGAAGAAGAAACCCGTGAGGCGAAAGGCCTCGTCCAGCGCAGCCGCGTCGGCGCGCTGCCCCGAACCGCGATGCAGGAAGGCCGGCAATGCAAGCATCTTGTCGCGCCACGGCGCACCCGCGGCGCGCGAGACGGCGCGGCCGGATTTCGGCGAGACATAGACAAGGTCCTGCCTCGATCCCGTGGCTGCGCATTGCGCGAGATCCAGGCCAAAGCCAAGCTCATCGAGGATGAGAAGCTCGAAACGCGCCACCAGTTCGCCGGCGAGGTCGGCATCGTCGAGATGCGCGATCATCACGCCCAACGTCTCATAGAGACCGCCATGGGCATCACGCTCCGGCAGGAGACGCAGATGGGCGGCCATGGTCTGCAGGCCATAGATGGCGACCGCGCTTTCCATCAGCCGGGCAGCGTTCATCTCGATCGCCTCGGCCTGAAAGGTGCCGAGATGCTCGTCCAGGCGCGCGCGCCACCAGAGATCGACCCGATTGCCCGGCTGGAGGACGGGCTGCTGCTTGCGCGAACGACCGCCGCGCACGAGGCCGAGATGGCGGCCATGCGTGCGTGTCATCACCTCGAGAATGGCGCTGGTTTCGCCATGCTTGCGGGTGCCGAGAATGATTCCCTCGTCGCGCCATTCCATGGCGGGAGCTTTTCACCGGTCAGGCGGCGAAATCAAGGTTGATCCGGCAATCCTCGCGACGACGGCTTCCGGCAAGACAAAACCGCCCGTGGCATATGCCACGGGCGGCTCCGAACAAGATCGCTCAAGAAATCAGAACGAACGCTGGAAGCGGATGAGGCCGCCGATGCTGTTCTTCTTGTTGGCGTTGGTCAGATTGATCGCGCCCGACTCGCCGTACTTACCAAAGTGGAAATAGTCGACTTCGGCGGTGATGGTGTAACCCGGAACGATGGTGTAGGCGATGTTGGCCGCCACTGCCAGGTTCTTGGCATCCGAGTAGGAAACCTGAGCGTTGAAAGCGGTCTTCTTGTTGATGGTGTAGGTGCCACCACCCCAGACGGCGAAGTTGCCGACCCAAGGCTTATAGAAGCTCACCGGCGCGTGCCTGTCGGTGCCGTAGCCGACCATGGCGAACAGCGTCAGGTCCGACGTCGCCTTCACATCCAGGCGGACCTTGCCGGCCCATTCTTCCCAGGTGCTGTTGTACGAGCCGACAGCGGTGATCGCACCCCAGTCGCCCTTGTACTTCACACCGCCGACGACATGCGGGACATAGCTGTCGATGGATTGCTGATAACCCTTCAGGGAGCCCGAGCCTTCTTCCAGCGAAACCACGCCCGAGAGGCCGTTGCCGGCATCGAAGTAGTAGCTGATCAGGTTGGTGTCCTTGACGCCGTACGGGATGATCGTGTCCTGAAGGACATTGCCGGCGTAGCCGATGAACGAATCATAGACCGATTCATCCTTACCGACGCGGAAGCCGCCAAGCTGAATCCAGGCGAAGTTCAGCGTCACGGCCTTGTTGACAGCCTGCCAGTCGGTGGCGCCGCTCGTATAGTCGCCCGACTTGTTGCCGAAATTGAACCGGGTCTCGGTGTAGGTCTTCAGCGTACCGAGCTCGGTTTCCTGCCCCGTCCAGGTCTTCAGCGCAAAGCGCATGTTCTTGTACCAGGTCGAGTTGTCGCCATTGCCCATGCTGTCGCGGACGTGATTGACACCGTCCAGGGTGCCAGCATCACCGGCCCCGATGTCGTAGCGAAGATAGCCGCCGATGCGCAGGCAGGTTTCCGTCCCCGGAATGTAGAAGTAGCCAGCGCCGTATACGTCGCAAATCTTGACGTACTCGGCCGGTTCCGGCTCGGCGACAACTACGGCGTCCGCGGCGCGAGCGCCGGAGACCGCGATCAATGCCGCGGCTGAGCCGAGAAGGAGGCTCTTGATGTTCATTTTCTGACCTCTCCAGTCAAAGTTTTTAATGGCTTCAGATTCGTGGCTGACAGGAGCAATCCCGCCTCACCCCATCGAAAAAGGCTTGCACTGCACCCCCTTTTCGGCGGCGAACATACTCAACGATCCCTCGCCTTCAATGACAGTTCCAGAAATAATCGACGCAATTTTCAAAGTTTGAATTCATGTTGCACAAATAACACTCCATAAAAATCCACAATGTACAAATGGAACATTGTCACCATTCTGTCTTAAAAAAATATAGATTATGTACATAATGAAATTAGTTTTTATGTTATTACGAATAATCGCGCAATTGATCGATATAAATCCATATTGATCCACAAATATAGGAATAGTGACCAAGCTTATTGGTCGCATCGGCGGATAACGGGCAGCAGCGTCCGGCTGCACAATGGGCACGCGTATAAAGAGCCGCCGACACAAGGAGTGTCGGCGGCTCTTTATACGCGTGCCACGTTCGCCAGATGCCGGCGCAGACCGCGGGGAGCTGGCTAGCGCGGGAATTCCAGTCCCATCTCGCGGTACCGCTCGGGGTCGTCGCCCCAGTTCTCGCGCACCTTCACGAACAAGAAGAGATGTACTTTCTGTTCGAGTATCTCGGCGATCTCAGTCCGTGCCGCCTGGCCGATAGCCCGGATCGTCTCTCCCTTGTGGCCAAGAACGATCTTCTTCTGGCTGTCGCGCTCGACATAGATGACCTGCTCGATGCGCACCGAGCCGTCCTTCTTCTCTTCCCATTTCTCGGTCTCGACATGCGAGGAATAGGGGAGTTCCTGATGCAGCCGCAGATAGAGCTTCTCGCGCGTGATCTCGGCCGCCAGCTGCCGCATCGGCAGATCCGAAATCTGGTCTTCCGGATAGTACCAGGGACCCGCGGGCAGCGTCTCGGCGAGATAGTCGAGAAGGTCCTTGCAGCCTGAACCGGTAAGCGCCGAGACCATGAAGGTGCGTTTGAACGGCACGCGCTCGTTCGCAGCCGCCGACAGGGCCAGCAGCGTTTCCGGCTTGACCCGGTCGACCTTGTTGAGGACCAGCACCATCGGCTGCCGAACATCCTTCAGCCGATCGAGGATGGCGTCGGCGTCACCCCTGATGCCGCGCTCGGCATCGATCAACAGCACGACCACATCGGCGTCCTTGGCACCGCCCCAGGCGGTGGTCACCATGGCCGTGTCGAGCCTGCGCCTCGGCTTGAAAATGCCTGGCGTGTCGACGAAAACGATCTGGGCGTTTCCGTGCGTTGCGATACCGCGCACGATCGCGCGAGTCGTCTGCACCTTGTGCGTGACGATCGAGACCTTCGAGCCAACCAACTGGTTGATCAACGTAGACTTTCCAGCGTTCGGAGCGCCGATCAGCGCCACGAAACCCGAATGCGTCGCGGGGACCGCTGAGGCAGTATCTTCGACGGAGCTCATGCGGCGTTTCCTTCCGCGGAGCGCCACGCGTCTCTCAGGACGCGCAACGGGCGCTCCGGCACTTTGTAGCTATGCATCGTACTTTTCCAAAATCGCTCCACTCCTAGAGCAATTCAACGGAAAGTGCGAAGCGGTTTTGTGTAACCGACCAACAAGGCGTGGCATGCGTCGCCATGCGCTAGGCAGGCGCGTTTGCCCAAACGCCTTCGCGCAACAGAAGCGAGGTGGCGGCCGCCTCCTCAGCGGCACGGCGCGAACCACCGGTACCTTGCGCCGGATCAAGGCCACGCACCCGGACACTCACCGTGAAGATCGGCTGATGGTCGGGCCCTTCCCTGTTCTCGATCACATATTCCGGACGGGCATCGCCGATCTTGGCGAGCCACTCCTGCAGTTCCGACTTCGGATTGGGCGGCTTCGTCACCACCGTCTGCGCGCGAGCTTCCCAGTAACGCAAGACGAACTGCCGTGCGGCATCGATACCGCCATCCAGGTAGACCGCGGCAATAAGAGCCTCGACCGCATCCGCCAGATAGTTCCCCCCGGAACCGCGCGAGCGCATCTTCAACGCCGCATCAGCGCGGACCAGCTCCTCGAGCTGCATCTCGACGCCGATCTCGGAGCAGGTTCGCGCATCGACCAACGCGTTGAAGCGTGGGGCAATCTCGCCTTCGGCCGCATCGGGGAACTTCTCGAACAGCATGTCGGCGACCATCAGTCCGAGGACGCGATCGCCAAGAAACTCGAGACGCTGATTGTTGCTGGCGGCCTTGACGGCGCTGGAATGGGTCAGCGCCGTCTCGAGCAGTCGAATATCCTTGAAGGCATATCCGGTCCTGGCCAGCACCAAGGCGGCCAGTGCCTCGCCGGTCGGACGCTTCAGGGCCATCAATTGACGAATTGGAACAGGCGCGAGCCGCGCATCAGCGACGGCCACTTCCAGACTTCCAGAGGGCTCGCCTTACCCGCGATGGAGAAGAAGATCATGTTGGCGCGACCGACCAGGTTTTCCGCCGGAACGTAGCCGACGGTGAAGCGGCTGTCGGCGGAGTTGTCGCGGTTGTCGCCCATCATGAAATAGTGGCCAGCCGGCACGTCGAATTCCCGCGTGTTGTCGCCGATCGTGTTCGGTGCGAGGTCGAGCGTGTCGTAGCTGACGCCGTTGGGCAGCGTCTCGCGGTAGACGTCGACCGGGCGATTCTCCTGGGTGATATCCGGATTGTCGATCTGGCCCGTCTTCACCCGCGGCACGCCGACGCCGTTGATGAAGAGCTGGCCGTCCTTCATCTGAATCTTGTCGCCCGGCAGGCCGACGACGCGCTTGATGTAGTCAATCGACGGATCCGGCGGGAACTTGAACACCACGACGTCACCGCGCTTCGGCTCGGAGCCCCAGATGCGGCCGGAGAAGAGGTCCGGGCCGAAAGGCAGCGAATAGCGCGAATAGCCATAGGACCATTTCGTCACGAACAGATAGTCGCCCTCGAGCAGCGTCGGCCGCATCGAGCCGGACGGGATGGAGAAAGGCTGAAACAGCAAAGTGCGGATGACCAACGCGAGCAAAAGCGCCTGGACGATGACGCTGACGGTTTCGCCAAGTCCGCCGGATTTCTTCTCGGGTTTTTCAGCCACGCTCATGTCGTCCTCGATTATGCGTTGGATGGTATAGAGTCTCGGCGCGCGGTGGGCAACGTCAATGCCGACGGTCTGAGGCAATCAATGTGGCACTTGTTCGACCGGCAATGCCTCGATGATCACAAAGGCTTGAGCGAGCGGGAAATCATCCGTGATCGTGAGATGAATCACCGGCCGATGGCCCTTCGGAAGGATGGCCTCCAGCCTCGTCAGCGCACCGCCGGTCAAAACCATGGTCGGCTTGCCGCCAGGCAGGTTGACGACACCCATGTCGCGCCAGAAGACGCCCTCCGCGATTCCGGTGCCAAGCGCCTTGGTGCAGGCTTCCTTGGCGGCGAACCGCTTGGCGTAGGAAGCAGCCTTGTCGCGACGGCTTTCCGCGCGTTGCTGTTCCGCGTCGGTGTAGATGCGCTGGATGAAGCGCTGGCCATGGCGCTCCAGGGATTTTTCGATGCGTCTGATATCGATGAGGTCGCTGCCGATGCCAATGATCATCGCGCGGTGGAACCCAGGCCGCCGGCAGCGGGAGCGGATTGCGCGTGCCGGTCGGCCCGCTCAGCCAGGCGCTTGCGCCGGCGCTCGCGGAAGACGCTCATCCCCCAGCGCGTCAGGCCGTAGAAAAAAAGGCCGAACACAAGCCCGAGCGGAACCGCGCCGATGAGCATCGGCTCGAGGACCGGATGCCACAGCTTGGCGAATGAAAGCTTGTGCATCATCTCGCCAAGGTGTTCGGGCGGACCGTGCGCCGGCAGCTTGTCATGCAGGATGAGCTTGCCCGTCTCCCACGAGGCGCCCCACAGCAGCGGAAATGTCAGCGGATTGCCGAAGAAAACAGCGCCAAGCGCGGCGGCGACCAGATTGCCGGCGATTACCCAGCAGAGGACACCGGCAATGATGAAGTGAAAGCCGACCGGAAAGAACGAGGCAAAGACACCCGCCGCCACGCCGGCCGCGACCGAGTGCGGCGTCGACTTCAGCCGCAGGATGCGCTTCGAAAAATACTGGAGCGAGCGCGAGAACGAGCGGCGCGGCCATAGGTAGACGCGTACCCGCTCGACAAGACTATCGGGCTCTCTGCGACGAAAAAGCACTCTGTTCCTGACTCCGCCATGGCGCCAAGCCAACCGGCCGTGACGCGACAGCCATACCTGCACCGCGCGGCTGCCGTGACGGCACCGCACCATTGATATAAAGGCACGCAGGCCGCAGAACAACAGAACCGCTAGCGGCGCGCGCCTGCCATCGCTTTTTGAAGGGGTGGCATTTTGTCAGAGGCACAGCGGATGATCGCGGCGATTTTGAGGAAACCGGGCATGCCAGTGCAAAAATACCGATCGAGCTAGTCGGCGTATGTCGCGACTTCGACGAGATTTCCATCCGGATCACGGAAATAGACCGAGGTCATCGGTCCCTTCGCTCCGATGCGCGCGACAGGCCCAAGTTCCACGGCAACCCCATTGGCCGCCAGCACCGAGCAAAGCTCGTCAAGCGGCCGATCCGTGATCAGGCAGAAATCGCCTGAGCCAGGCGTCGGCCTGCCGGCCTTCGGCTCGAACTCGCGTCCGGCCTCATGCACGTTGATCTTCTGGCCGCCGAAAGCCAGAGCCGTCGGCCGCCCCGCGATGTCGATCCGTTCGAAACCGAGCAGCCGCTGATAGAAAGCGCAGGTCTCTTCGACAGAAGCGACCGTGAGGACGAAGTGATCCAGGCCGGAGATCACGAGTGCCGGGTCAGATGTTGCGGCTGCCCGGCTTGACCGCCGGTATCGCGGCAAGCTCCGGAGGCAACCTGTCGGCCGGATAGGCTGGCACCTCGTATTCGGCGAGCGCTATCAGGGGCACGCCGACATTGGTCTTGCCGGCCGAGCGGTCGATGATACAGGCGGCGGCGGCGACATCGGCGCCAAGCTCTCGCAGGCACTCGATGGTTTCGCGGATCGAAAGGCCTGTCGTGACGATGTCCTCGACGATGACGACGCGCGCGCCAGGGCTGATCTCGAAGCGGCGCAACCTGAACTCTCCGCCCTCCCGCTCGACCCAGATGGCCGGCACGCCGAGATGGCGCGAGGTCTCGTACGCTGGGATCAGCCCGCCGATCGCGGGACCGACGACATAGTCGATGCGGCCCGGAACGGCCTTGCGGATCTTCTCGGCCAGCGCCTTGCACAGGCGTTCGGTCTTGTCGGCGTGCATGAAGACGCGCGCCTTCTGCAGGAAAACGGGGCTGCGCAGGCCGGACGTCAGGATGAAATGGCCTTCGAGAACCGCGCCAGCCTCACGGAAAACGCCCAGCACTTCGTCGGTGTTCATTTCATTCCCCTTGGGCCTATGGCTACCGATCACGTTCCCATAGCGGACGTCGAACGGCGAAGCGGTATCAGTTCCCCTACCCCGGAGCTCAGGTCCGGTCTAGCCATTGACGCGGCGAGCGTCGCTAACGCTCGAATTGATCTTGAGCTGCGACAGCAGCCGGTTGAGGTGTTTCAGGTCCCATACTTCGAGGTCGATCAGCATCTCGGTGAAATCCGGCGCGGTGCGTATCATCGACAGCGTGTGGATGTTGGCGTCGTTCGAGGCGACGACCTGGGCGATATCGGCAAGCGAGCCCGGCGCATTGATGGCGGTGACCGAGATACGGGCGGGGAAGCGTTCCTTCGTCCGTTCGTCGATGTCCCAGCGCACGTCGATCCAACGCTCCGGCTGGTCGTCGAAAGCCTGGAGGGCTGGCGACTGGATCGGGTAGATGGTGATGCCTGTGCCCGGCTGGACGATGCCGACGATGCGGTCGCCGGGAACCGCTCCCTCCGGCGCGAAACGCACCGGCAGATCGCCACGCACGCCGCGGATCGGCAAGGCGCCGTCGCGCGGCTGTCCCTTGTCCTTGCGCGCGGCGCGGCCGGGGATCTGGAACAGCATGCCGGCGGCATTGCGGATCTTCGACCAGCCTTCCTCGCGCTGCTTGGGTGCCGCCGATGTGACGCGCTCGTCCTTGTAGTCCGGGAACACCGCCTTCATCACGTCGATCGAGGCGATCTCGCCGCGTCCAACCGAGGCCAGCACATCCTCGATGTCCTTGCGCGCCAGCCGGTGCAGCACCGGCTTCAGGCTGTCCTTGGTGAACGTCTTGCCGGCGCGCTCGAAGGCGCGCTCCAGGATACGCACGCCGAGGCCGGAATATTGCTTGCGGATGGCATTCTTGGTGGCACGACGGATGGCGGCGCGGGCCTTGCCGGTGACGACGACGGATTCCCAGGCAGCGGGCGGAACCTGCGCCTTGGAGCGGATGATCTCGACCTCGTCGCCGTTCTTCAACTCCGTCATCAGCGGCATGATGCGACCGTTCACCTTCGCGCCAACGCAGGTGTCACCGACATCGGTGTGCACGGCATAGGCGAAGTCGATGGGCGTCGCTCCGCGCGGCAGCGCGATCAGCATGCCCTTCGGGGTGAAGCAGAACACCTGGTCCTGAAAGAGCTCCAGCTTCGTGTTCTCAAGGAAATCCTCGGGGCTGTCGCCCTCGGCGAGCTGCTCGATGGTGCGCCGCAGCCAGGCATAGGCGTTGGTCTCCTTCGAGATGGCATGGCCGGCGCCATTCGCCTTGCCGCCGCTGTCCTTGTAGATCGAATGGGCGGCGACGCCATACTCGGCGATCTTGTTCATCTCGCGGGTGCGTATCTGGAGCTCGACGCGTTGCCGCGAGGGGCCGACGATGGTGGTGTGGATGGAGCGGTAGTCGTTCTGCTTGGGCGTCGAGATGTAGTCCTTGAAACGCCCGGGAACCATCGACCAGGTGGTGTGGATGGCGCCCAGCGCGCGATAGCAATCCTCGACGTTCTCGACGACGACGCGGAAGCCGAAAATGTCGGAGAGCTGTTCGAATGACAGCGCCTTGGTTTCCATCTTGCGAAACACCGACCACGGCTTCTTCTGGCGGCTTTTGACGGTTGCCTTGATCGCATGCTTGTCGAACAGCGCGGACAGCGCTTTCTCGATTTCCGAAAGCACGTCCTTGTTGCGTTCGAATATCTCGGCAAGCCTCGCGGTAACGGCGCGATGAGCTTCCGGATTGATGAAGCGGAAAGCGATTTCCTCCAGCTCCTCGCGCATGCCCTGCATGCCCATGCGGCCGGCGAGCGGCGCATAGATATCCATCGTCTCCTCGGCGATGCGAAGACGCTTGGCCTCCGGCATGTGGTCGAGGGTGCGCATGTTGTGCAGCCGGTCGGCAAGCTTGACGAGAAGAACGCGCACGTCCTCGGAGATGGCCAGCAAAAGCTTGCGCAGGTTTTCGGCCTGCTCGGCCTTCTTCGACACGAGGTCGAGCTTCTTCAGCTTGGTCAGGCCCTCCACCAGCTTGCCCATTTCGGGCCCGAACAACTCGTCGATCTCGGCCCTGGTCGCCGTCGTGTCCTCGATGGTGTCATGGAGCAGTGCGACCGCGATCGTCGCTTCATCCATGTGCATCTCGGTGAGGATGGCGGCGACTTCCAGCGGATGCGAGAAATAGGGATCGCCCGAGGCGCGCTTCTGGTGGCCATGCTTCTGCATGGCGTAGACATAGGCCTTGTTGAGAAGCGCCTCGTTGACGTCGGGCTTGTAGCGCTGGACGCGCTCGACAAGCTCGTACTGACGCATCATGGGCTGAATCTCACGGCACGAAAATGAATCATGCGCCGCACGGGTGTACGGCGCATGTCATAGATAGCCACGAAACCGTCGACGCGAAAGTGTCGGCGGCCCGGCCTGGGATCAATAGTCGTCGCTTTTTTCCGGCGGGACCAGGCCTTCGATGCCGGCCAGCAGATCTTCCTCGGTCATGCGATCGAATGCGATGTTGTCCTCGGCATCGTCGGTCTCGGCGGCGGCCACCGCGCCGGTCTGGTCGGCGATGACCTCGCCCTCGGCTTCCGGCTCGTCGACCTCGACATGCTTCTGCAGCGAGTGGATCAGATCTTCCTTGAGATCATCGGGCGACAGCGTTTCGTCGGCGATCTCGCGCAGCGCCACGACCGGATTCTTGTCGTTGTCGCGCGGAACGGTGATCATCGCACCCTGGCTGATCTGACGGGCGCGGTGGCCGGCCAGAAGAACCAGTTCAAAGCGGTTGTCGACCTTGTCTATGCAGTCTTCAACGGTTACGCGGGCCATGAGCTGCCCCTTTCATGCGTGGATTTGACGGAAAACAGGCGGCGTGCATACCCCGAACGCCGGGAAAACACAAGCATATTGCCAAATCCTTCCAAGCCGGCGCGCCGGAGGCAAGGCGGCTCCCGATCACAATTGCTTGCAGTGCCCGCCCCGCCCTTGGATTGCCGGGAAACTGGCGCTATCTCGAATTGTACAAGGTCAGCCGGATTATTATCGGCCGGACGGGTCATCGCTACCGCTTTTCGTTTGAACGCATTTCGAAAAGGACATTTTTCATGTTCGACCCCCGCGAAAAAATCGCGCTTTTCATCGACGGCGCCAATCTCTACGCCACGTCCCGCGCGCTTGGCTTCGACATCGATTACCGCAAATTGCTGTCCAGCTTCCAGAAGCGCGGCTACCTGCTGCGCGCCTATTACTACACGGCGCTGGTCGAGGATCAGGAATACTCCTCGATCCGGCCGTTGATCGACTGGCTCGACTACAATGGCTTCAAGGTGGTGACGAAGCCGGCCAAGGAGTTCACCGACTCGACGGGGCGCCGAAAGATCAAGGGCAATATGGACATAGAGCTGACCGTCGACGCGCTGGAGCTTGCCGATGTCGTCGATCACTACGTCATCTTCTCCGGCGACGGCGATTTCCGCACGCTGGTGGAGGCGTTGCAGCGGCGCGGCCGCAAGGTGTCGATCGTCTCCACCATGGCCTCGCAGCCGCCGATGATTTCCGACGACCTGCGGCGCCAGGCGGATCATTTTATCGACCTGATGACGCTCAAGAACGAAGTTGGCCGTGACCCGTCGGAACGGCCAGTGCGGCGGCCCGAGCCGGCCGAGGTCGATGAGGACGATTACTGAGGAGGACGGCCTTGACCGCGCCCTCCCCGGTCGAGCCCAGTCCTGACTGCCCGCTCTGCCCACGCCTGCACGACTTCATCGCCGACTGGCGACGGCGCGAGCCATCCTGGTTCAACGCGCCGGTGCCGACTTTCCTGCCTCCGGAAGGCGAGGACGCCGTCCGGCTGCTGATTGTCGGGCTTGCGCCCGGCCTGCGCGGCGCCAACCGCACGGGGCGGCCGTTCACCGGCGATTACGCCGGCGACCTGCTCTACAGCACGCTTGTCGCGCACGGCATGGCGCGCGGCGAATTCAAGGCCCGTCCGGATGACGGGCTGGAACTCGTCGGCACGGCCATCACCAACGCGGTGCGCTGCGTGCCGCCCGAGAACAAGCCGGTGGGTGCCGAGATATCCACCTGCCGTACATTCCTGGTGCGGACGATAAAGGGGTTCGCCAATCTGCGCGCGGTGCTGGCGCTTGGCTCGATCGCGCACCAGTCGACGGTCAGGGCGCTTGGCGGCCGCGTCGCGGCCCATCCCTTCCGCCACGGCGGACGGCACGAGATCGGCGGCGTCACGCTTTTTTCCAGCTATCACTGCTCGCGCTACAACACCAATACAGGCGTGCTGACCGAGGAGATGTTCGTCAGCGTCTTCAAGGAGATGGCGGCGTTCCTGGAGAGCTAGATTCAGGCACCGGCGCAAACAATTCGTTGAGCGCCGCGCGATCTCCCTTCAGCACGTTGAGATCGACATCGCCCTCTATGCCGTCGACACTCCCCTGGTCGTGGTACTGCCAGTAGATCCAGTCACTCTCGATCGGAGCAAGCTGCAGCGAGCGTATCCAGCGCCGACGCTCGGCCACGTGGTCCTTATACGCTTCGTCAGCTTCGTCTGTGAGATAGAGGATCGCCGGCTTGCCGAAAGCTGCCTCCACGGGATCGAGGAAAGCCTGCAGTTCGGCTGCAAGTTGCCCGGGCGACGGGCGCTGCGGGCAATTGCCGTGAAATTCGATATCGACCACGGGCGGCAGCAGCGGCTTGTCGCGTGGCACGGTGGCGATAAAGTTTTTCGCCTGATCGGCGCCCGGGCGACAGAAGGTGAAGAAATGATAGGCTCCGACCGCAAGCCCCGCGGCGCGCGCCTCCCGCAGATTGCCGGCAAACGCATCGTCGACATGATCGCCACCTTCAGTCGCCTTGATGATGGCGAAGGCGACGTCGTCGGCCGCGACACGGCGCCAGTCGATCTTGCCCTGGTGGTGCGAGACGTCGATGCCCCTGACTGGGAATCGTTCGCGGTCGGGTGAGAAGGGTCGGGTGTAGTAATAATACCCGCCCAGCGCGATCGCGATCGCCGTGAGCATCAGCCCGATTGTCCCGAGGATGCTGCCACGCTTCAGCAAGAGCCCTGCCCCGCAAGCACCATCGACGTGCGCTTTACGGCGGCAGGGTTTTGACTCATCCGCGCTCCTTCAGGAGCCGCCCCTTCTCGCGCGACCAGTCGCGCTGCTTTTCGGTTTCGCGCTTGTCGTGAAGTTTCTTGCCCCGGGCAATGGCGAGCAGCAATTTGGCGCGACCGCGGTCGTTGAAATAGATCTTCAACGGCACCAGGGTCATGCCCTCGCGTTCGACGCTTTGCGAGAGCTTGGCCATCTCGCGCTTGCTGACCAGCAGCTTGCGCCGCCGGCGCGGCTCGTGATTGAAGCGGTTGGCCTGGAGATATTCCGGCAGATAGGAATTGATCAACCAGATCTCGCCATCCTCGGCCGAGGCATAGGATTCCTGGATGTTCGCCTGGCCCTGGCGCAGCGACTTGACCTCGGTGCCGGTCAGCACCAAGCCGGTCTCCAGCGTGTCGAGCACCTCATAGGAAAAGCGCGCCTTGCGGTTCTCGGCGACCGTCCTGTTGTTCGGATCAGCTTTCTTGACTTGATTCATAATGCGGAGAGGTGGCGCCTCATTCCTAATTAATCAAGCCGGCATGCTTGAGCGCGGCGTCGATCTTCTCGGCGGTCGACGCCTCGACCGTGACCAACGGCGAGCGCAGCACGTTCTCCACCTTGCCAAGCCTCGACAGCGCGTATTTGGCGCCGGACACGCCAGGCTCCAGGAAGATCGCCTTGTGCAGGGGCAGTAGGCGATCCTGCAGATCGAGCGCCTTGGCGCTGTCGCCGGACAATGTCGCCGCCTGGAATTCCGCGCAAAGGCGCGGCGCGACATTCGAGGTCACCGAGATGCAGCCGACGCCGCCATGCGCGTTGAAGCCGAGAGCCGAGGCGTCCTCGCCGGACAGCTGGATGAAATCCTTGCCGCAGGTGGCGCGCTGCTCGGAGACGCGCTCGACCTTGCCGGTCGCGTCCTTGACGCCAACGATATTCTTGAAGTCGTGGCGAAGCCTGCCCATCGTCTCCGGCGTCATGTCGATCACCGAGCGTGGCGGGATGTTGTAGATGATGATCGGCAGCTTCGTCGCCTTGGCCACGGCGGCAAAATGCTCGTAGAGGCCGCGCTGCGTTGGCCTGTTGTAGTATGGTGTGACCACCAGCGCCGCATCGGCGCCCGCCGCCTCCGCGTACTGGACCAGTCCGACCGCTTCCGCGGTGTTGTTGGACCCGGCACCAGCGACCACTGGGGCGCGGCCGTTGGAGACCTCGACGCAGACCTTGACCACATGGCGATGCTCGTCATGCGACAGGGTCGGCGACTCGCCGGTCGTACCAACCGGAACGAGACCAGTCGTGCCCTCGGCAAGTTGCCATTCGACGAACGCGCGAAAGGCTTTCTCGTCGAAACGCCCGCTCTTTTCGAACGGCGTCACGAGCGCGGTAAGCGAGCCTCTCAGCATATCGTCCAACTCCTTGGGACTTCTGTTGTTTCAACCTATCTTAGGGGTGCGCGCCTTCTAGCCGAAAGCGAGGCGGCGCACCATAGTCTCGACACTGTTGCACGGCAAGCATTGCCATGGTGCCAGAGGACTGAATTCGAACGGCCTGGGCGGGCTTTTTGTTCATGAGGCCTTCACCACCTCCAGCTAGGCTTGCGGCCGCTGTCGGTGCGCAAGAACGGGAATGATCCAGACGATGCCGACCGGGCGGCTTCTATTCATCGGTTTGCTGGGCGCCGTGGCCGCGTTGATGTCGGCCATGGTAACGAGCCGTGGCGTCGACATGCAGGCCACCTCGGCGATACCCGCGCCGGTGCTCGATGCCGGGAAGGACAAGGCAACCGATGCCCTGGCGCCGGCGGATGTCAGCCAGTTGAAGACCGGCCTGGATGCGCTTGCGGCCAACAATATCCCGGGTGCTCGAACGGTGCGCGATGCCCTGCCCGCCAACTCGCTCGACCAGCACATCCTGGCCTGGGCCGTCGCGCTTTATGGCGGCAGCAAGGTTCCAAGCGGCGAGATCGCGGACGCCGCCAAGATGCTGCCTGGCTGGCCGGGCACGCTCGCCTTGCGCCGCAACAGCGAGCGGGCGCTCTATCGCGAGAATCCGCCGCCCCAGAGTGTCGTCCAGGCGTTCAACGGCAGCCAGCCCTTGACCTTCGAAGGCGTCATGATCCTCGCTCGCGCCTATGTAGCGCTAGGTAACGTAAAAGCCGCCCAGTCGGTGCTGTCGCCGTTCTGGCGCACCGAGAAGCTGGAAGGCAAGGACGAAGCAGCGCTGATCCAGGAATTCGGCTCGCTCATTCCCGCGGCTGACCATCGCTATCGTATGGAGCGCATGTTCTACGCCGACCGGCCCGCATCGGCCTTGCGCGTCGCGGCGCTGGCCGGCGCCCAGCAGCTGGCGCAAGCCTGGGCAGCGGCCGAGAAGGGCGACAAGGGCGCACAAAAACTGCTGGACGCCGTGCCTTCGGGCCAGCGTTCCGCTGGATATCTCTTTGCCCAGGCTGAATATCTGCGCAAGCAAGGCAAGTTCGCCGATGCCGCCGCAGCGGTCATGAAGGCGCCGGGGGATCGCGACGCGCTGGTCGACCCGGACGCCTGGTGGGTCGAGCGCCGGGTGCTGTCGCGCGAATTGGTCGACCAGGGCGATATGAAGACCGCCTACCAGATCGTTGCCGCGCACGCGGCCGAGAGCGCGGCCAACACTGTCGATGCCGAATTCCACGCAGGCTGGTATGCCTTGCGCGGCCTCAACGATCCAAAACTCGCGGCAACGCATTTTGCCCGCATCGCCGACCTGGCGCAGGGGCCGATATCGCTGTCACGCGCCTACTATTGGCTCGGCCGTGCCGCTGAAGTGGGAGCGCCCGGCAGTGCGAAGGACTATTTCACCCGCGCCTCGGCCTATGGCACGACCTTCTATGGCCAGCTTGCTGCCGAGCGAATCGGCAGCAAGGCCCTGACCATCGTCTACCCGCAGCCCACGATAGAGGATCGGCGCAGTTTCGCCGCCCGTGAGGCCGTCAGTGCCATCAAGCGGCTGCAGGACGCCGGATACGACCGCTACGCCGATACGCTCTATCGCGATCTCGCCGGCCAGTTGACTCGCCCGGGCGAACTGGCGCTGCTGGCGGTGCTGGCCGAAAAGCAGGGCAATCATTTCATCGCGCTGAAGATCGGCAAGATCGCCGGGGCGCGCGGCATCGACGTCGGAGCGCTGTCGCACCCGCTGGGCGTCATTCCCGACAGCGCCGATATCTCGGGTTCGGGCAAGGCGCTGGCCTACGCAATCGCGCGCCAGGAAAGCGAATTCAATGTCGGCGCGGTATCGAGTGCCGGCGCGCGCGGACTTCTGCAATTGATGCCGGGAACCGCCAAGCAGCTCGCCAAGAAAGCCGGCATGACGTTCTCGCAGACGCGGCTGACCACCGATGCCGGGTACAACGCCACCCTCGGCGCCGCCTTCCTGGGAGAGCAGCTTGACCGCTTCAACGGATCCTACGTTCTGACCTTCGCCGGGTACAATGCCGGCCCCAACCGCGCGACCGAATGGGTTTCGCGCTATGGCGATCCGCGCGGCAAGGACGTTGACGAGGTGGTCGACTGGATCGAGCGGATTCCATACACGGAAACAAGAAGTTACGTGCAGCGCGTGATGGAGAATTACGAGGTCTACAAGATGCGTATTTCCGGACAGTACGACATCGTCGGCGACCTCGTGAACGGGCGGCGTTGAGGCCTCGTCAACCGGTCTTGTCCAGGCACGGAAAGCCCCTCATCCGCTCTCTCCTTCTCCGAGATCGGAATCCTGGCCTCCTTCCGCCCCGAGAGATATCGGCGATGACTTCATCGCCACATCGCCCTCTCCCCCGTGGAGGACCGGTGACCGTCATTGACCGCCTCTTCCCTCACCTGTAGCTGTCACCCATTCAGCGAGGAAATCATGGCGGGCGACAAAGGTTTCTCCGACTTCTTTTACGCAGCGCCGGACGGGCTGAAGCTTCACGCTCGAATCTATGGCGAAACCAACGCCCAACTCTGGCCAGTCGTCTGCCTGCCCGGTCTCACCCGCAACGCCCGCGACTTCCATGAACTGGCATTGCACCTGTCGCGCAATGGTCGGACGCCCCGAAAGGTCATCGCCTTCGACTATCGCGGGCGGGGGCAGTCGGACCACGACCCTGATGTCAGCCACTACAATGTCGGCACCGAAGCCGGAGACATCCTGGCTGGGCTGGCAATGCTCGCCATCCACCAGGCGGCTTTTGTCGGCACGTCACGCGGCGGCCTGATCATCCATGTGCTCGGCGCAATGCAGCCGGCGATTCTGAAGGCAATTGTCCTCAACGATATCGGCCCGGTGATCGAAGCGGACGGGCTTGCGCACATCCGCTCCTATCTTGATCCCGCGCCGAAGCCGAAGACCTTCCTCGAAGCACGAGACGCCCAGCAGCGTATACATGGCGCTGATTTCCCCACGCTCACGGAAGCGGACTGGTCGCGCATGGTGTCTGCTCTTTACCGTGAGACAGATGCCGGGCTGCTGCCTGATTTCGACCAAAAGCTGATCTCGACGCTGGCCAACATGGACCTCAGCAAGCCGCTGCCGGATCTGTGGCCGCAATTCGACGCGCTTGCCGCAATACCGCTGCTTGCCATACGAGGCGCCAATTCGAAGCTGCTGTCGACTGCGACGCTCGAGCAAATGCAAGCACGCCACGGCCGAATGCAAGCGATCACGGTCGAGGGACAGGGCCACGCCCCATTCCTGGAGGCCGGCAACCTTCCCGACGCGATCGCGGGTTTCCTCGACCGGAGCGAACGAGAGACAAACCCATGATTAACTCAAGATGAGATTGGTCAGGGATTCGCCTGGGAAATAAGCTGGAAGAATATCCACCGTGCCATGCCAAGAGCTCATCGCCATGGCCGATCGGCTGGTGGGACGCGCTCCTGCCCGGAAGACCTCAAGCTGGCCGTCTCGAGCGCCTTGCGAGGTTCAGCTGAACACGATCGGCGAATCAGGCTCACCTGATTTTCGACACGGCCAAGCCTCAAAACAGGACGACTCGATTTCTGCCGAGCCGACCTCTCCCGCCGAGGCCTTGCTTCTGAGCCGCCCTACTGAACCTTCGAACTCTTGCTGGGCGTCTTGACGGCAGCCGGCTTGCTCTTCTTCGCCTTCGCAGGCGATGATAGAGCCGTCAGCGGAGACGAAAACACCGAGCTCTCCCCAGTCTTCGCTGCCTCGTCGTGACGTGGCGCTTCCAGAACAACAACGCAACCATCGAGGTCGTTCGTGGCAAGATGCGCATAGCGCATGGTCATCGACAGCGTCTGGTGACCAAGCCACATCTGGACACGCCTGATGTCGATACCGCCCTGGACGAGACGGGAGGCGCAGGTGTGGCGCAGGATATGTGGCACCACCTGATCGTCGGCGGCGAGGCCGACCTCCGCCTTGGCCTCGTTCCAGATCGCCCGATATTGCGCCTGGCTAAGCTTGGTGAACGGCCCCTTCGGCCGACGTCCTTCGGTGGTGGGCGCCAGCTTGATCACTTCCTTGACCCGCTCGGTCATTGGGATGGTGCGGCTCCGACCGGATTTGGTAATCCAGAAGCTGACGCGATGCTCCTGAATGTCGTTCCAGATCAATCCAAGGGCTTCGCCGAGACGGCATCCCGTGTCGACAAGAAAAATGGAAAGCCTGTACGCATCCTCGCTGCGGCTTCTGATGGACGCAAACAACCGTGCTTCTTCGTCCCGCTCGAGGAAACGAATCCGTCCCGCCCGCTCCTTCTGGCGGCGGAACTCGGGCAGGCTGTGGATATCCCCCATTTTATGAGCCTTGCGCAGCAGTTTGCTGAGGGCCGCCATCTTTCTGTTGATGGTGGCGTTGCTGTTGCCGCGCTGGCGCAAGGTACCGATAAGGCCGTCCAGGGTTCCTTGGTCGAAGGCGCTAAAACGTTCTCCGAGGAGAATCTCGTCTATTTCGCCAATGAAGGAGCTGACATTGTATTTATGCCGCCCATCATCCCACAATATATCCCGGTAAGCTGAAAACAGCTCTCCGATCCTGTACGACTTTACTTCCCTGATCTTACTATAATTGTATTTTATATTCGACGCATGAGAAGAAAAGACAGCAAAAAGACCAGAGGGCTCGCCCTCTTGAATAGCTTCGTTCGACATTTTAGCCACCCCCCCTGTGGTCAGGGGATCAGCCCTAGCCGCTCGGGGACGTCCTTTCAAGAGTTTTAAGTCCGGCGAGAGAATTCCAGCCACCAATCGGCGGCTCCCACGTCATCGCTCGACAGACCATGCTCAGCTACCGTTTACCCCCTGTCCTTCCGTTAATGGCCTTGTTCCAGCTACGAAAACAAACCAGCCCGGGCGATTGCGCGCCCGGGCTGGATTTCACTTGAGCAGTCCCAGCCCTTAGAAGGAGCGCTGGAAGCGGAGGATACCGCCAACCGCATTGGTCTTGCCGGCAGGGATACCCGTCCAGCTCGCGCCATACTTCGTGGCATTGGCCCAATCGACTTCGGCCGTGATCGTGAAGCCGGGGACGATGTCGTAAGCGACGTTGGCAGCCAGGCCGAACTCCTTGGCTTCGTCATACGACACCTGGAGGTTGAACGAGGTCTTCTCGTTGAACTTGTAGGTACCGCCGCCCCAGACAGCCCAGTTGCCGCCCCACTGCTTGTAGAAGTTGCGGAAGGTGTTCTTGTCCGAACCGTAACCGCCCATGACCCACAGGGTCAGCTCGTTGGTGGCGTTCACATCCAAACGGACCTTGCCAGCCCATTCTTCGTAGTTGCTGTCGTAAGCAGCCACGCCGGTGATAGCACCCCAGCCCTGCGTATACTTCAGACCGCCGACGACATGCGGCATGTAGCTGTCGATGGTGCCGATGTAGCCGTTGCTGCTGCCGGAACCCTGCTCGAGCGAGGCCACGGCCGAGAAGCCGTTGCCGGCGTCGAAGTAGTACTGCACGACGTTGGTGTCGAAATCACCGTACGGGACGAGCGTATCGTTGATGACGTTACCGGCGTAGCCGATGAAGGTGTTGAACGCCGATTCGTCCTTACCAACGCGGAGACCACCGAGCTGGATCCAGGCGAAGTTCAGCGTGATGCCCTTGTTAGCAGCGCCCGGGCCCCAGGTCTCGGTCTCGGGATTGTACAGGCCGCTGGTGCCGGTATTGCCGAAATTGATGCGGGTCTCGGTGTAGGTCTTCAACGTGCCGAGCTCGGTTTCCTGGCCGGTCCAGGTCTTCAGCGTGAAGCGAGCGTTCTTGGCCCAGGTGTCCTGCTCCTTGCCGGACAGAACGTCGGTGGCGCGCGCTCCGTTGAAGCTGCCAACCTGACCCAGGCTGGCGTCGTAGCGAACGTAGCCGCCGATGCGCAGGCAGGTCTCGGTGCCCGGGATGTAGAAGTAGCCGGCGCCGTAGACGTCGCAGATCTTGACGTATTCAGCGGGCTCCGGCTCGGCGACGACGACCGCGTCGGCGGCGCGCGCACCGGAAACTGCGATCAGGGCCGCAGCTGAGCCGAGAAGAAGGCTCTTGATGTTCATTTTCTGACCTCCAGTCAGAATCGAACGAAATCGCGTCAACGACAGCACCGAGGCGGCGGGGCTGGACCGCTATCTTATTGCTAACATTCAGGATTCTTGAAAACCGCGATTCCGGCTGCGGCGAGCTGGCGGAGAGGATGGGATTCGAACCCACGAGAAGCTTTTGACCTCTACTCCCTTAGCAGGGGAGCGCCTTCGACCACTCGGCCACCTCTCCGTTGCGCCGCTGGATAAAGAAAACCGTCGGCACAATCAACAAGCCGGCGCCATTATAATGGAAAAATAAGGCACGCCCCGGCGCTGGCCCGATAGATGAGGCGATTCCGCGGCCATTCCCTGGCGCCGACTCGCGATCTCGCCATCATTTCCGGGGATTCGCGGGATTCGGCCGTATTTCACCGTCTGCAAGAGGCTTCATGGTTAACAGGAGCTTTCTGAGTGAGGCCAAATCGTGTCATTTGTGCAACAACGCTGTGGGATAGCAGCCGGCGGACGCCTTCCCCCTTACGATCGTTGTTGAACGCCGCCGCCTCATGGGTAATGTCGGGTTCGAAGGAGCGGCGCGGTGCGCATCTTTTTCGGCAAGTGGGGATGGGGCAGGGAACGCTGTCCTTCAGCAAAGAATACCCAGACCCGTTTTTTAACTTTTGACTGGAGGTCAGAAAATGAACATCAAGAGCCTTCTTCTCGGCTCAGCTGCGGCCCTGATCGCAGTTTCCGGTGCGCGCGCCGCCGACGCGGTCGTCGTCGCCGAGCCGGAGCCCGCTGAATACGTCAAGATCTGCGACGTCTACGGCGCCGGCTACTTCTACATCCCGGGCACCGAGACCTGCCTGCGCATCGGCGGCTACGTTCGCTACGACATCGGCGCCGGCAATGTCGGTTCGTTCGACGGAGCACGCACCACGGACCAGATCAACGGCAAGAACCAGGATACCTGGTTCAAGAACACCCGCTTCACGCTGAAGACCTGGACCGGCCAGGAAACCGAACTCGGCACGTTGAAGACCTACACCGAGACCCGCATCAACTTCGGCAACCACAACAATTATCTGAACGACAACTACCAGGAGAACAAAGGCATCACGCTGAACTTCGCCTGGATCCAGCTCGGTGGTCTCCGCGTTGGTAAGGACGAATCGGCGTTCAACACCTTCATCGGCTACGCCGGTAACGTCATCAACGATACGCTCGTCCCGTACGGCGGCTTCGACACCAACGTCGTGCAGTACTACTTCGACGCCGGCAACGGCTTCTCGGCGGTGGTCTCGCTCGAAACCGGGTCCGGCTCGGCCGACGCTTCGTACGGCCTCTACCAGGATAGCGGTACGGGCAACGACTCGATCGACAGCTACGTTCCGTATGTCGTCGGCGGCGTGAAGTACACGCAGGGCTGGGGCGCCATCACCGCGGTTGGCGCGTATGACAGCACCTGGGAAGAGTGGACCGGCAAGGTTCGCCTCGATGTGAACGTCTCCAGCGCACTGTCCCTGTGGGTCATGGGCGGCTACGGCACCGACAAGAACATCGACCGCAACTTCTACAAGCAGTGGGGCGGCAACTGGGCTGTCTGGGGCGGCGGTACCTACAAGTTCAACGAGAAGACCTCGTTCAACCTCCAGGTGTCGGCTGACGACGACAAGAACTACGGCGTTGCGGCAAACGTCGCTTACGACATCGTCCCCGGCTTCACGGTCACGGGCGAAGTTGACTACGCCCACGACGGCAAGTTTGGTAGCGGCGAATACAACCGCAACTGGACCAATGCCGACAGGAAGGACAGCATCGGCGGCATGCTCCGCTTCCAGCGCTCCTTCTAATCGATCTCATATTGTTGAGACCGGAACCCGGCGGGCAACCGCCGGGTTTCTTTTTTGGCTATCCTGGAGACCGGAAAGGCGTCTCATGGCACGCCGTGAGAACTTTGCGTATCTTGGTGATCTGCTCGCAGCCGCTCGCGTGGACCCGAAGTCAGCTCAGGCCCAACCAAGAACCTGAGCGTTCAGTCAAATGTCGGCGAGGTCGCCCAACGATTGAATCAACGGCTGGATTTGCGTTTCGTAGTTTTTCCAGCGTTTGACGGACGATGTGTAGATCGGCTGCCTGACCTGCCAGCGGCTGGGCGTGTTGACGGAGCCATCCCTGTCGAAAAAGCGCAAGCACGCTTCGTCCCAGGGCAGCCCAAGATAGTCGATGAGGTGACGCGACTGCGCCTCCTGGTCCTCGATCAACGTCTCGTACCGGCTTTCCAATATGCGGCCCGGAAAGACGTTCTCCCAATGACGCATCAAGCGATCGTACTCACGATAGTAAAGTCCAAGGACACGCAAGTCGGAGTTGTAGCTATGCTCCTCGCTGAAATTAAGGGCGAAGCAAGAGACACAGTTATCGATCGCATCGCGGCGACAGTGGATTATGCGTGCCCTGGGGAAAAGAAGGCAAATGAGGCCTATCAGCTCGAAATTGTGCGGCGTCTTGTCAACGACACGAAGCGCATTGGGCGCAAGTTCACGCAGGTAGGACAGATGCTCCGCGGCTAAAGTGCTCGACAATTCCGGAGTGATCGACAGGACCGTGCGACGCAACGTCTCCGTCGCCCCGGTTCGAAGGCCGATGCCATTCGCCATCCGCCTCAGCTTGCTGAGTTCACCAGCGCCATGAACGCTTGGATGGCTCGCGCAGATCTGCTCGGTCAGGGTCGTCCCGGAGCGAGGCATGCCCAGGACAAATACCGGCACTTCGGACGAGTTCCCATAACTGGTCCTACCGGCGAGCATTTCCGGACTGAACACGTCGATCATTGAATCCACCCAGGAGCGATAGGATTCGAGATCAAACTTGTGCGCCGCGGCCTGTTTCCCCTTCTTGAAATGCTCGACCGCCTCTTCATAACGCTGAAGGTCATTCAGAATCTTGCCGGCGGCGTGATGAAGCTGCCTTGCGCCTTCCAAATCGAGGCGCGGGTCGCCGAGTTCAGTCAGGATCGAGGCGAGTTCGACCGGCTCTTCGGTGAATTTACGTGAATGCGCAAAGTCGTTGTACGCGGCCGGCAGCGCAATGCGGAGTTCGATCGCCCTCCTCAGATGCTCCCCGGCGTCCTCCATGCGACCGAGGCTGGTAAGTGCACTGGCCAGGCCTCGTCGAGCGATGGAATTGGAGCCGTCGATTCCGATTGCTTTCTCGTAGAGCGGCAGCGCCATCTCTGCCTTGTCAGTCTCGACATAGGCGCGGCCCAATTCGCAGAGCGCCTCCACCATATTCGGCTTCAGTTCCAGGGCGTGCCGCAAATGCCTGACTGCGGGTGTGTATTCACCAACCTTCAAATAGGTTTGGCTCAGACTGAGATGGTAATAGGGATTTCGTGGTTCCTCACCAACCGCCCTGGCGAAGTACCGCAGGGCCATTTCGTCATCGTGGCCCACGGCCAGTGTACCCAGAATATAAAGGGCCAACGGATGGTTGGGAGTACGCGCCAGCACGCGAAGGCACAGGTCTTCCGCCCCGACGAGATCCTTTGCCTGCTGCCTTTCGAGAGCTCGCCTCAGTAGCAGACTGTCTTCCGGACCGGAGGTCACCGGCTTCACTTTTGGCGGAGCCTGCACCTTCGGCCCCGATGACGTTTTCAGATGTTTGGACCAGGCAGGGGGCAGTCGGTTTTGCATTGCTTTGGTTAGCAAGAAAAGCAGGCCGAATCCAGCAGACGCGCATGGGGCAGGGCTTCGGAGCCGCCCTGGTTGGAGCGGGCCGAACTGCTGGGCCGATCTCGACAGTCACACCGACGCGTCACTCCATGATCATTCCGCCACGAGCCCCTTCCGGACGAAACACAGGCATTGCCGAACCCGGCTTCGAACGAATGTGGGGGGACATCCACCTTGCAGCGTTGCAGCGGCCGGGCTAGCAAGAAGTCCCCTTTTTCAGCGAGTTGTTGCCATGCGCCAGCGCCCTCCCCTCACGCCGCTCGTCGGCGCGCTTCCCGCCACGGTGCCGTTCGTGGGTCCGGAGGCGCAGGAGCGCGAGCGCGGCGGTCCATTCCGCGCCCGAATCGGCGCCAACGAGAGCAGCTTCGGCCCTTCGCCACGCGTGATCGCACGCATGGAGGCGATCGCGCGCGACATGTGGATGTATTGCGACCCCGACAATTTCGACCTGAAGGTGGCCGCCGCGGCGCATCATGGCGTCAAGGTTGAAAACGTTGTCGTGGGCGAAGGCATAGACGGCCTGCTCGGCCTCGTGGCGCGGATGTATGTGGCGCCCGGCGAGGCGGTGGTGACATCTCTCGGCGCCTATCCGACCTTCAACTTCCACATCGCCGGCGTCGGCGGCCGCCTCGTCCCGGTCCCCTATCTCGACGACAAGGAGAACCTGGAAGGGTTGCTCGCGGCCGCGCGCGCGCAGAAGGCGCCGCTCGTCTATCTCTCCAATCCGGACAATCCGATGGGCAGTTGGTGGGAAACGCCTGATGTCATTCGCTTCATCGAGGCGCTGCCGGAAACGACAATGCTGGTGCTGGACGAGGCCTATGGTGAGCTAGGACCGGCCTCGGCGCTGCCACCGATAGACGTCTCGCGCCGGAACGTCATCCGCATGCGCACCTTCTCCAAGGCCTATGGGCTCGCCGGCATACGCTGCGGCTACGCGGTCGCCGAAGAGCAGGTGATCCGCGACTTCGAGAAAATCCGCAACCACTATGGCGTCAGCCGCATGGCGCAGATCGCCGGCGTCGAAGCGCTCGCCGACCAGGATTATCTGGCTTCCGTGGTGGCCCGCGTGGCGGCCGGCCGCCGACGCATCGCGTCAATCGCTGAAGAAAACGGACTGAAGCCACTGCCGTCGGCAACGAATTTCGTCACCATCGATTGCGGGCGCGACGGTGCCTTCGCGATGAAGATCCTGCAAGGGCTTCTGTCGCGTGATGTCTTCATCCGCAAGCCGATGGCGCCGGGACTCGACCGCTGCATCCGTGTCAGCGTCGGTCTCGACCACGAGCTGGATATTTTCGCCGAAGAACTGCCGGGCGCGCTTGCCGCGGCTCGCGGAAACTAAGGCAAGTCCGCCGCACCAGAACCTGTTGCCCTTGGCTGAAACCATGCCAGATTCCGTAAGGTATCGAGCACGGAGCATAGGCCATGCAAAACAAGCTAAGGACCGTCCGGGCGCGCATCTCCGGCAGGGTGCAAGGCGTGAGCTATCGTGTCTGGACGCGGGGCGAAGCTGTCCGCCTCGAGCTGACGGGCTGGGTCCGAAACGAAGACGACGGTACGGTGACCGCCATTTTCAGGGGTGCGCAAATCTCTGTGGCCGTCATGATCGAAAGGCTCTGGCAGGGACCGCGCGGCGCCGCCGTCTCCAAGGTCGAGATCGAGGATATTGAGTTGGGCGACACGCCGGCCGACTTTCGTATCGCCCCCTAGCCCATATAAGCAAATTCGCTCCACAACCATTCGATCATCCCTTGAATTAATTGAACGTTCGTTTTATTAATGGGTCATTGAGGTGGATGATGGCGCGAACAACAGGGTCCGACGGCGAAAGAACCGAAGCGGCGGTCCGCGAGGCGGCCGTGAGCCTGATTGCGCGCCTCGGCTACGAGGCCATGTCCATGCGCCAGCTTGCGGCCGAGGTCGGCGTGCAGGCAGCCGCGCTTTACCGCTATTTCCCGACCAAGGAAGACCTGCTGTTCACGCTGATGCGCGAGCACATGGAGGGCCTGCTCAACTCCTGGGAGCGCGCGCGCCCGGCGACGACCGATCCGGTCGCGCGGCTTGATGCCTATGTTCGCAACCACATCGCCTTCCATATCGAGCGCCGCCACGCCACTCATGTCTCCAACATGGAACTGCGCAGCCTCTCGCACGATCGCCTCACGCAGATTCTCAAGCTGCGCACCACCTACGAGAAGGAATTGAGGACGATCCTGCGTGACGGCGCCGATGCGGGCCTGTTCAGCATCGACGACACCGGTCTTACCGCCATGGCGCTGATCCAGATGATGACCGGCGTCATCGTCTGGTTCCGGCCGGGCGAAAGGCTGTCGATCGCCGAAGTCACCACGACATATCTTTCGATGACAATGCGCCTGGTCGGCGCGAGAATTGACACCCATGGCATCGCGCCTCCCCGGGGAAGCGCCCCATTGATATCGCCATGATCGTCTCCCGAAATCGAAGGCGATTTTCGGGTTGGCGGACCAGGAGGAAGCCCTATGTATATGAAAACGCTAGGCTTCGGGCTTGATGCCGATATCGAGGCGTTGCGCGATATGGTGCGGCGCTTCGCCCAGGAACGGATCGCGCCGATCGCCGCGGAGGTCGATCGTTCGAATGAATTTCCGGCCCATCTGTGGGCAGAACTCGGGGCGCTCGGCCTGCTCGGCATCACAGCGGACCCCGATTTCGGCGGTAGCGGTATGGGCTATGTCGCCCACGTCGTGGCGATGGAGGAGATTTCGCGCGCATCGGCCTCCGTCGGCCTCTCCTACGGCGCGCACTCCAACCTGTGCGTCAACCAGATCAATCGCTGGGCCACGCCCGCGCAGAAGGAAAAGTACCTCCCTGCTCTCTGCTCCGGCGAAAAGGTCGGCGCGCTGGCCATGTCGGAGCCGGGCGCCGGGTCCGACGTCGTGTCGCTGCGCCTGCGCGCCGAAAAGCGCAACGACCGCTATGTGCTGAACGGGTCCAAGATGTGGATCACCAACGGGCCCGACGCCGAGACGCTGGTGGTCTATGCCAAGACCGATCCGGAGCGCAATTCGCGCGGCATCACCGCTTTCATCGTCGAGAAGGCTTTCGCCGGTTTTTCCGTGGCGCAGAAGCTCGACAAGCTCGGCATGCGCGGCTCCAACACCGGCGAACTGGTGTTCGAGAACGTCGAAGTGCCATTCGAAAACGTCCTGCACGAAGAAGGGCGCGGCGTGGAGGTGCTGATGTCAGGCCTCGACTATGAACGCACCGTGCTCGCCGGCGGTCCGCTCGGATTGATGGCGGCATGCCTGGACGTTGCCGTCCCTTATGTGCACGAACGCAAGCAGTTCGGCCAGCCGATCGGCAGCTTCCAGCTGGTGCAGGGCAAGCTGGCCGACATGTACACGACCGCGAATGCGGCCCGCGCCTACGTCTATGCGGTGGCGGCCGCCTGCGATCGCGGCGAAACCACCCGCAAGGACGCCGCCGGATGCATATTGTTCGCGGCCGAGAAGGCCACGCAGATGGCGCTCGATGCCCTCCAGTTGCTCGGCGGCAACGGCTATATAAACGATTATCCGACCGGCCGGCTGCTGCGCGACGCCAAGCTCTACGAAATCGGCGCCGGCACCAGCGAAATCCGCCGCTGGCTGATCGGCCGCGAGATCATGGCGGAGGGGGCGTGAGCTACTTCAGCGTACTAAGACTGCCCTACTGTCTCGAAGGAATTGCGCGCGCGATTGTCACTTCGGCTTCGCTTTTCGCATTCATCGCTGCGGCGCATTCAGACACACCGGTACTCAAGGATGCCGAGGCGCTGCGAACGGAGGTCATCTCGCTGCTGAAAGCAGACAGCCGTGTCAAAACGGTTACTCCGGACCCCGTCGATGCGGCTCGTCTCAGCGTAACGACAGTTCACTCGGGTAAGGAGCAGAATCTAGAGGTCGACGTCACGAACCTCTTGGGTCGCCTTCGCGAACTCTCCCCCGAGGAGGTCGAACCCGGCATCCAGCGCTTCTTGAACTTTCTTGTCTTCGTCGAGGCCGACAAAGGCTTCGATTCTGACCACCTGATAGCCAACATTAGGCCTCGCGAGCATCTCGATGCCTTCAAAGGTGACGCAGCACCCGAGAAGAATCCTGTTTACGAGGATCTCGCTGGCGACGTCGTGATCCTTTACCAGATCGATGGCGAGGACTCCCTTGGCAGTGTGCCGGTGTCCGATATTGGTGGCCGTTCCCTAACGCAGCTTCGCCAGCTTGCTCTCGAAAACATCGACAAGCAGATGTCCAAGGTCAGACAGGAGAAAATTCGCGAAGGGATATCCATCTTCACTGTCGAAGGTGACGAAGCGATCTCACCCGCCCTGCTGTTGACTGACAAATTCTGGGCTCTGATCGAACCCCAATTCCCCGGGGGTGTAGTCATAGCCATTCCCCGACGCGACGCGATTTTTGTCTTCGACAAGCGACTGCCGAAGGCGCTTAGGATAGCCCGGGCCTTGATCGCCAAGGTTTTTCAAGACGAGCCTGACCTTTTGTCCGAGTATATCTTTGAGCGGCGAGACGGCACGTTGCAAGTCGTGGCCGAGCAGTAGGGAGCCACCATGGCCGTTCTTCAAACCCAGATCTCCCCCTCCTCCGATACCTTCCGGGCCAATGCCGAGCGTATGCGCGCGCTGGTCGACGACATCGCCGCAAAGGCGGCCAGTGTCGAGCGCGGGGGCTCGGACGAGGCACGCGAGCGCCATGTCTCGCGCGGCAAGCTGTTGCCGCGCGAGCGGCTGGCGCAATTGCTCGACACCGGTTCGCCTTTCCTCGAGGTCGGCCAGTTCGCCGCGTGGTCGATGTATGGAGAGGACATCCCGTCAGCCGGCATCGTCACAGGCATAGGCCGGGTCGAAGGCCGCGAGGTTATGGTCGTCGTCAACGACGCGACCGTGAAGGGCGGCACCTACTATCCGCTGACGGTGAAGAAGCATCTGCGCGCGCAGGAGATCGCGCTGCAGAACAACCTGCCTTGCGTCTATCTCGTCGACAGCGGCGGCGCCAATTTGCCCAACCAGGACGAGGTTTTTCCCGATCGCGAGCATTTCGGCCGCATCTTCTACAACCAGGCCAACATGTCGGCCGCCGGCATCCCGCAGATCGCCTGCGTCATGGGCTCCTGCACGGCAGGCGGCGCCTACGTGCCGGCGATGTCGGACGAGACGATCATGGTGCGCAACCAGGCAACCATTTTCCTCGGAGGCCCGCCGTTGGTGAAGGCCGCAACCGGCGAAGATGTCAGTGCCGAGGAGCTCGGCGGCGCGGATGTCCATACCAGGCTTTCCGGCGTTGCCGACCACTATGCGATGGACGACGAACATGCGCTTGCCATTTGCCGGCGCATCGTCCGGAACCTGAATCGAAACAAGGCCGTAAGCCTCGATCTGCACAAACCGATTCCGCCGCTTCACGATCCGCGCGAACTCCACGGTATCGTGCCGACGGACCTGCGCCAGCCCTATGACGTGCGCGAGGTGATCGCCCGTCTCGTCGACGGTTCCGAATTCGACGAGTTCAAGCAGAACTACGGTACCACGCTCGTCACCGGCTTTGCCCGTCTACACGGCATGCCGGTCGGCATCCTCGGCAACAATGGCGTGCTGTTCTCCGAAAGCGCGCTCAAGGGCGCGCATTTCATCGAGCTCTGCTGCCAGCGCGGCATCCCGCTGATCTTCCTGCAGAACATCACAGGCTTCATGGTCGGTCGCAAATACGAGGCCGGCGGCATCGCCAAGGACGGCGCCAAGCTGGTGATGGCCGTCGCCACGGCCAAGGTGCCGAAGCTCACCGTCATCATCGGCGGCTCCTTCGGCGCCGGCAACTACGGCATGTGCGGGCGCGCCTATTCGCCCCGCTTCCTGTGGATGTGGCCGAACGCGCGCATCTCCGTGATGGGTGGCGAGCAGGCGGCCACCGTGCTGGCCATGGTCAAGCGCGAGGGCATCGAGCGCAAGGGCGGAGAGTGGAGCGCCGAGGAAGAGGCGAAATTCAGGAAGCCCATCCTGATGAAGTACGAACATGAGGGCCACCCGCTCTATTCCTCGGCAAGGCTCTGGGATGACGGCATCATCGATCCCGCAAGGACGCGCGACGTGCTGGCGCTCAGCCTGTCGGCCACCCTGAATGCGGGAATCGGAGAGACGAAGTTCGGCGTCTTCAGGATGTGACGATGGCCTCGCTCCGCGACAGGATATTCATCCACATCGGCGACATCACCCGGCTTGAGGTCGACGCCATCGTCAATGCCGCCAACTCCTCGTTGCTCGGCGGCGGCGGTGTCGATGGCGCCATCCATCGCGCCGCCGGGCCCGAGCTGGTCGCCGAATGCCGCATGCTGAATGGCTGCAAGACCGGCGACGCCAAGCTGACCAGGGGCTACCTCCTGCCGGCGCGCTACGTCATACACACCGTCGGTCCGGTCTGGCAAGGTGGAGGCAAGGGCGGGGCCGGACTTCTCGCCTCGTGCTATCGGCGATCGCTCGAACTCGCCCGAGCCCATGATTGCGTGACGCTGGCCTTTCCGGCGATCTCCACCGGCATCTACCGCTATCCCAAGGATGAGGCGGCCGCCATCGCGGTCGATGCGGTTGGTGACTTCCTTGAAGCAGGCGGGTCACCACGGATGGTCACCTTCTGCTGCTTCGACGATCAGACGGCGGGAGTGTATCGGCGGACCCTTGCTGGACTGGAAGAAGGTTGAACCACATGGACCAAACGATTCACCGGACCAGACAAGCGCGAAAGCGCCCTGACCAACTGGCCGTTGCGAAGGATATTCGCTACAACTCATCCTGCATCGGGCAATGGGGGATGGGTAGGAATGCATCTGAAATACCGTCGAAAAGCAGCGGCATCGATGCTTGCGAGTTTGCTTATATTCGCGACGTCTGGCGCCGGCCTGGCAGAATCGCTTGCGGGGAAGATTGGAGACAAGCGGTTTTCACCGAACCTGTCGCTCGATCCCAAGGAAGGCTGTTACAAAGCCTATCTGGCTTACGTGGCCTCGGGCGGACACTCGGCTTATGCCACCACCTACTACTCGCGCGTCGTCGACCTGTACATCATCTGCGGCGCGAAGCTGGATGCGCCTTCTCAGAAAGCGGCCGAAGACATTGCCTTGCGCAACTGCCAGGCAGGCCTGAAGAAGTACAAGGTTCGGCTGGCGAGCGGCGGCTGCGCTATTGCCGTATCCAAATAGGCGAAAACCTACATACGTCTTCCCGGGGGGAAAAGAATGAAATCACTGAACTTCGAAACCACATCGATCGTGGCGGCCCTCGTCGTTCTGGCAACGGTCTGTTCGGCTGCGGCCGGATCGCTGGCCGGCAGCGAGGGCGACAAGCGCTTTTCGCCACAATTGCCGCACAACGAGAAAGACGCGTGCACCAAGGCCTACAAGGCCTATGTCGCCGCGAGCGGCCATTCGGCATACGCGACGACCTCCTTCGTGCGCGTCAGGGACGGCTTCATCCTGTGCGGCGCCCACTACAACGCGCCGTCGCAGAAGGCGGCGGAGGACCTGGCGATGAAGTCGTGCCTGTCGGCAAGGGCGCACTACAAGGTGGCCGCCGCCGGCTACTGTCAGATCGCGGCATCGAAGTAACCGGGCGAACGTCGAACCGGAACCGCCCGCGTCAAATCCGGGAGGTCCCATGTTCGGCAAGATCCTGATCGCCAACCGCGGCGAGATCGCCTGCCGTGTCATTCGCACGGCACGCAAGCTCGGCGTGCGGACGGTTGCCGTCTACTCCGACGCGGACGCGCGATCCTTGCATGTCGAGATGGCCGACGAGGCGGTTCATATCGGCCCCTCGCCCGTCGGCGAAAGCTACCTGCGCGGCGACAAGATCGTGGCGGCGGCGCTTGCCAGCGGCGCCCAGGCCGTCCATCCGGGCTACGGCTTCCTTTCGGAGAATCCCGATTTCGTCGACCAGGTGACGGCCGCCGGCCTCGTCTTCATCGGTCCGTCGGCGGCTTCGATCCGCGCCATGGGGTTGAAGGATGCCGCCAAGCGATTGATGGAAAAGGCCGGCGTGCCTGTCGTGCCGGGCTATCATGGCGAGGCGCAGGAAATCGTGCTGCTGGCTTCGAAGGCGCGCGAGATAGGCTATCCCGTGCTGATCAAGGCGCGCGCCGGCGGCGGCGGCAAGGGCATGCGCCGTGTCGAGCACCCCGACGATTTTTCCGAGGCGCTGTCGAGCGCCCGGCGCGAGGCCAAAGCCGCCTTCGGCGACGACCGGGTGCTGGTCGAGAAATATGTCGAGAAGCCGCGCCACATCGAGGTGCAGGTCTTCGGCGACAATTTCGGCAACGCCGTGCACCTCTATGAACGGGACTGCTCGGCGCAACGACGCCACCAGAAGGTGATCGAGGAGGCCGCTGCCCCCGGCATGACGCCGGCGCTACGCAAGGCGATGACGGAGGCCGCGGTAAAGGCCGCCAAGGCGATAAGCTATTCCGGCGCGGGCACCATCGAGTTCATCGTCGATGCCTCGCAAGGGCTGAAGGCCGACCGCTTCTGGTTCATGGAGATGAACACCCGGCTGCAGGTCGAGCATCCCGTCACAGAGATGGTCACCGGTACGGACCTCGTCGAATGGCAGTTGCGGGTTGCCGCCGGAGAAAAGCTGCCAAGGACGCAACAGGAGATCGAACTCGTCGGCCATGCCTTCGAGGCGCGCATCTACGCCGAGGACGCCGCGAAAGGTTTCCTGCCGGCGACCGGCACGCTGCACCATCTGAAATTCCCCGACGCCGCGCCGGAAGGCGCCACGATGCGCATTGAGACCGGCGTCCGGGCCGGCGACACGATCTCCCCCTACTACGACCCGATGATCGCCAAGCTGGTCGTTCACGCCAAGGACAGGGCCGCCGCGCTCACCGCGCTGCGCAAGGCGCTGGCGGAAACGGAAGTGGCCGGCTCGACCGTCAACACCGCCTTCCTTTGGGCTCTTGCCGGCAATGCCGATTTTGCCGCCGGTGACGTGGATACCGGGCTGATCGGCCGCCATCAGGAGGCGCTGGTCGCCGTCCCATCCCCCGGCGACGAAACGATCGCGGCGGCGGCATTGGCCGTCACCGATGCAGGCGTGCCCGCGACGGCCACCGACCCCTGGTCCGCCCTTTCCGGCTACGCCCATTTCCATACGCTGGCGCGTCGCACCCGCTTGCGCTACGGCGATGAGACCATCCTGGCACGGGTTTCTCCACGGCCTGACGGGCGTTTCCAGGTTGCGTTGGAGGTGCCTCACGACGCGGTCAACGCTCACGACCTCAGGACCATGCCGCCGGCTGCTCTCTGGCCGGGCCACGTCACCGTGTTCGAGGGCGCGATCGGCTACACTTTCGCGGTTCCGGATCCGTTGGCAAAGGCGGACGAGGCCGGCGCCGGGTCGGGAAGTCTGCGCGCGCCGATGCCGGGACTGGTCAAGCTGGTGCGCGCGGCGGCGGGCGATGCCGTGAGCAAAGGGCAGCCGCTGCTGATCCTCGAGGCGATGAAGATGGAACATACGATTGCCGCGCCCCAGGACGGCATCATCGCCGAGATCGCGGCGGAAGGCGCGCAAGTGAGCGACGGCACCGTGCTGGTGCGGTTCGCGGAAGACAGTCCGGCATAGGCGACCATCCGGCCGCTATTCTCCCGCCCGGCCGCTCAGTCGGCGATCGAACGAATGATCCGTGCCGGATTTCCGGCGACGAGGGTGTCAGGCGGAACGTCCCTGGTGACAACGGAAGCCGCGGCGACGACCGAATTCTCGCCTATGGTCACGCCGCCGATGATGGTGACGCCGGCCGCGATCCACACGTTTCGCCCGATGGCGATGGGCCTTGCTGTCACAGCGGCGCGTCGCCGGGAAGGCTCGATCGGATGGCCAGAGGTGATGATGCTCACATTCGGCCCGATCATCACGTCGTCGGCAATGTCGATGCCGCCGAGATCGTAGAAGGTGCAATTCTGATTTATGAAGACGTTGCGCCCGACACGGGTATCCAACCCGCCGGTTGCGTAGAATGGCGGCGCCAGCAGAAAGCTGTCGTCCACCTTCCCGCCGATGAGATCGCTGAACAAGGCACGCACCTCGTCGGCATCGTTGAACGTCAACCGGTTGATGGCGGCGGTGATCGCCATCGCCCTTCTGACGTTCGCGGTCATCTCGGCTGACTCCGGGGTTCTCCTCGGGATCGTCTTCGTGCGGCCATCGTCCGCCATGTTCGTTTCTCCTCGGTCTTGCGGCCCAGAAACGAAAATGGCCGGGACGAACCCGGCCACTTCCACCCGTGAACAGGGAGCGATTACGGCTGGATCGGCGCGTACTTGCCGTCGTGCCACTGGTTAATGTCGTAGCTGGCGTTCTTCAGGTCGCCCTTCTCGTCGAAGATGACATCGCCGACCACGGTGCTGATCGGCTTGCCGTCCTTCAGCGCTTCGGCGACCTTTGCCGGATCGTCGCTGCCGGCGCGCTTGACGCCTTCGGCGACAGCCTGGACGACGGCATACGAGAACAGCGTGAAGCCTTCCGGAACGAAGCCGCCGGCCTTGATCTTGGCAACGGCGTCCTTCGCCTCAGGCTTCGCCTGCGGGTCGGACGGGAACACGAACATGGTGCCTTCGCCAGCCGGGCCGGCGACCTGCCAGAATTCCGGCGAGGCGATCGAGTCGGGCATGATGAGCTGGAACTTAACGTTCTGCTCGGCCGCCTGGCGCAGGATCAGACCCGCCTCCGGGTGATAGCCGCCGAAATAGACGACGTCGGCGTTCAGGCCCTTCAGCTTCGTGACGAGCGCCGAGTAGTCCTTCTCGCCGGCGTTGATGCCTTCATAGTCGACTTCCTTGAGGCCATTGGCGTTCATCGTCGCCCTGACCGCGTCGGCGACGCCCTGACCATAGGCGCTCTTGTCGTGCAGGATGACAACGTTCTTGCCGGCATATTTCTTGGCGATCCACGGGCCGATGAAGGCGCCCTGCGCGTCATCACGCGTGTAGAGACGCATGATCGTCGACCAGCCCGACTTGGCGGCCGCGTCCGTCAGTACCGGATTGGATGAGGCCGGGCTCATCATCAGCGCGCCGGCTTCGGCATAAACGGCGGAAGCCGGAATGCTCGAGCCCGAGCAGGCGTGGCCGTCGACGAACTTGACGCCGTTGGCGACGATACGGTTGGCGACCGACACGGCCTGCTTCGGGTCACACTGGTCGTCCTCGATATCAAGCTTGATCTGGGCGCCATTGACGCCGCCAGCCGCGTTGATCGCATCGGCCGCGGCCTGCGCGCCCTGCTTGAACTGGTCGCCGATAGTGGCAAGCTGACCGGTCATCGGGCCGACCACCGCGATGGTGATATCATCGGCGAAGGCAACAGGCGCGCTCATCATCAAGCCCAGGATGGCCGCGCTCAAAATACCCGCTTTTTTCATAGTTATGGAACTCCTCCACTACTCGCGCGGCCGCCCCGGCCGCGCTTCTCTCAGAGAGGCCGGACAATTTCATTCTTCGCCTGAGGAGTCTAGGCGCATTGTGCAGCCCTCCATTGGGCCTGCCACAGCCCGAAAGCACAAAAGCCGCGCCAGCCTTGTTTCGGCCGGTCGCGGCTTTTTGTGAGCGGCGTTCCCCGAGCGCCCCCGCGCCACGAAAACCGCTTCGCTTCCCTGTCTCAGCGCGGCTTTGACCTCTCGACCCGCCGCGTTCTGTTCTTGTCATCGGGCCATCTTGCGTGGCCTTCTCCCTGTCGCCCGGGCCATCTTGCGTGGCCCTGAGCCCTTCGTCGCCGTCAGCGGCGAAAAGTCAGTGCATCGTCATCCATTCGCGGGCTTCGCGAAGCGCCTTGGCGATGTCGGTCTTCGACATGGCCGCCGACAGCTCCGAGCGCAGTTCGGCAGCCCGGACCGAACCTTTGATCGCGGCGATGTTGAACCATTTGTGGGCGGCGACGACGTCGATCTCGCAGTCGCGGCCCGTCGCATACATCATTCCGAGTTCGAACAGGATGTCAGCCTGGGCCGTCGTGCCCATCGCGCCGAAGTCACCCTCAAGCATTTCAAAGCGTGCCATTTCAATCCCCTGTCTGGCTCCCGAGAGCCGCCTCCGTTGTCTTGCCGGGCCGCTCTTTCGATGCTTTTGAGGATGCCGTGGAGGCTTGAATCCGTCGTTAAATGGCTTGCTTAATTTGAAGAAAACAAAGCTAAAACAAGAGGTAAACACGAGAATTCGTTAAGGATACAAAGTCAGCAATCGCGCCGTTTTGAGCAAAGATTGATGAAAACTTTCGCGTGTCGCGGAAAGACTCCGCTAACCACGGAAACCAAAGTCGCCAGATAGATTTGCGCGTCCTTGATGCCTCAGGCGTGGTTTTCGCGGCTCGAAAATCCTCGAAAGCTTCCGTTGGGACACCGCTTTTGTTTTGGCCAGAGCTGGACTAGCTTACGTTTGCGTAAGGGGCCGACAGGCACGGCCGGTCGATCGCCATATGCCTCAGGGAGGATGATATGTTTGGAAAACTGAGCCTGGCCCTCGCGGCCACCTTGATCGCGGCCGGAGCCGCATGGGCGGATCCGATCGAGGGCAACTGGAAGACACAGTCCGGAGAAACCGCGACCATAAGCGGCGGCAGTTCCTTCTCCATCACCCTCAAGACCGGAAAGTATGCCGGCAAGACAATCGGTTCGTTCAAGGCGAGCGGCGCCAACAAATACGCCGGCAACATCACCGATCCGGCAAGCGACAAGACCTATTCCGGCAAGGCGACGCTTTCCGGCACTTCGCTCAAGATGAGCGGATGCGTGCTGGGTGGCCTCATCTGCAAGAGCCAAACCTGGACCAAGCTGTAACGCCGCAGGCCGGCGGCCAGCGCTTCCCGAGCGCGCGGCCGCCGCTGCGAGCATCGCATCCTAGAGCAATTCCAGCAAAAAGTGCGTCGCGGTTTTGCGTCCGGAATTGCGCAAAAACAAAGAGTTAGAGCAATGCCGGCGATTCAATTTTCGCCGGCATTGCTCTAGTTCCCGGTGGTTCGCGCGTATGGTTTGCGCTTGATACCCATGAGGCCCTGGGCCCGGCCGGCGGCCTCGCCGAATGCCCTGAGCGAATTGAAGAATGTCGCTCCCGACGTAACCGGTGCCAGGAGCAGCAGGCCGCAGCCCGCCAGCAGCTTGAAGACGGCCGAAACCGGGGCGCGCAACCATTTTCGAACGGGCCGGCCTTCGAACTTGTCGTAGAACGAGACGAGAGCGTGATCCCGCGCTCTTCTTAGCTGATATGATGGCGCCAATCTCTCGCGAACGATTTCTTCCGAAACCACCGCCTTCGGTGCCCAGCCCGTTCTTGCGCCCAGTCGCGTTGCGTCGCGGAAAAACCTGGTGTCCTCCCCTCCGGTCAGATTGTACTGCTCGTTGAACAGCAGCCCCACTTTTCGCACGAAAGGCAGGCTGACCAGGCAATTGTTCGTGGATATCACGACATCGGCTTCCCGACCGCCGGTCTTTCGGTCCTCCGCCGTTTTCTGATTGTGCCTTGAGCGGGACGAGAGCCCCTTCCAGACAAGCGCCTCCCAGTAACCCAGCGGCGACGGGCCGATGAAGGCCTCAACCGGCCCGCCCGTGATGTCATGATTTCCGCCACGTTGTTCGGCGGAGAGCTCGACGAGCCAGCGTGGCGCGACGACCTCGTCGTCATCAACGAACGCCAGACTGTCGAAATCCGAATTGATGGCGAACTCGAGAGCCGCGTTGCGCGCGAAAACGATGCCCAGGCGAGGCTCGACCAGATGATGGATCCTGATCCGCTCATGGGCGGCCGCGAAATTGGCAACGGGACGAAGCAATGCCGTTCCGTCGCCGTTCTCGACCAGAATGACGGTAAGCTCCAGATCATCCCCGGCTTCGAGGCGGCCGACCGAGTCGAGCAGATCGGCAACCATCCTGGGTCGATCTCGCGACGCGATCCCGATAGCAATACGGGTCACGGTTGCGCGGCCGGGGTCTCTGCCGGTTTCCTGAGACCCAGAGATACCTGAGAGTCAGGTCCCGGCTCGTAGTGAAAGTGACCGCGGCTTGGTTCCCCGTAATTGACGAGTTCGATGGAGAAGTTCTCGGCGATTTCTTCCACGAACATGCCGCTCAGTTGCTGCGTCCAGTTCGCTCCCAGGCACCGATGATGGTCAAGTCCGAGGGGCGCGTAGGAGGCGCTCGAGAATTTCTGATCGACAAACCGATCGGGCTTGAAAACGTTTGGATCGGCAAACTGTGCCGGGTCCCTATGGCCTTCCCATATGCAAATCCTCACCCGGCTGCGCCGTGGAATGAGGTAGCCTTCAAAAACGATCGGCTCGATCGCGGTTCGCAGGACGAACTCGCTTTGCTGCATGCGAAGTGTCTCGGACACGACCGACTTCGCCATGGTTTCCCGCCGCTCGGCATCTGGTTCGCTTGCTATGGACTGCGCGTAGCCACCGCTGGCGGCCAGTTCCAGGAGGATCCATCGCCACAGGCCGTGGAAATCGTACCTGGCGAACTCCGTCATATGAATGAGGTTGCCGATGACCGTTTCGTCGAGCTTTTCGGAGCGAAGGATGCATTCCAGCAGGCTCGACGGCGCAGCCTGCGACGCCTTCAGCTCATCCACCAGCTTGAGCACGATACTTTTGACGCGCTCGTACTTCTCGCGTTCGGCCGGCTTGATGACCAGATGCATCCCGTTCGGCACATAGTCGTCATATGCCTCCGTCAGTTCCTTCGCGATCGGTGAGCCGTCCCTTGCGCCCAATATGAGCTGGAGCATCACGGCCGTTGAAGCCCGTTTGAGGACCTTCGCCGCCACGTCGGACCGCAGACGGTCCTCACCGGACGTCAGCTGCGTCAGGCGGCCGTGAATAATCCGGCGAAGCTCCTCCTTTTGATCAGCAAGTGAGATCGCGCGAAAGGCAGACAAGAAGATGCGTCGATATTCGACGTGGGTTTCCCCCTCCATCGCCCTCAGGAAGCCTTCGGGAAAGATCGGCGTCATATCGATGGTCGCCGCGCGTATCTTGGTCTTGTTTTCCGTCAGGAAGCGCAGACCCAACTCGTGGCCGACGATGCAAGTCGTCAGCTTTCCAGCCGACCATGTCGTGAATATCTTTCCGTACTCGGCATGTAACTTCAAAAGATGGAATTGGTCTTCACCATATTCCGGGATTATCCGACCGGGAGCCAGCTTGCTGGAAGTGAGCGCACCCTGTATTTTTGCTTGACCTAATTTTCCGACAATCTTGAATCGGTCCAGATAAGTTCTTGCTACGCCCATAGCCCCAATTCCGTTTCGATGTCCGCGAACGTCCCCGTACGTTGGCCGACCACTAGCGCCCTACCCTACCAGCTATGTCGCATAGTTCAATCTGACATGGGGCTATCATCAGCGAGACGCCACGCTTTCGAAGCGGCATCGCCGCGGACCTAATTCCCGGCTTCGCCGCGGAATTTCCCGCGTTTGGTGACAGCCAAGCCTCCCGATCCAGCCTCCGGCGCGCCTGCTGCGCAGTGGAAGAGCGCGCACAGTGAAATCGTCGGCGCCCGATCCTGTCAGAAAGATTTCGTCAATGATTTTGAATGGCGGATGAACGGGGCCATCAGAGCTGGTTCAGTCGCATCCGGGCATCCTCCTGCGTGTCGAAGGAGACAACACCAATGCTCGCCCGCCGCTTCACCATCGTCTGCCTGCTGATGAGCCTGTTCGGCATGTTCTTCGCGATCCTCGTTGCCGAAGCGGGCCGTCCGGCCCGGGCCTGGACCGCCGCCGACGTTTGCCAGCTCGGCTGCGTGAACCAATCCAACCGCTGAAACGACAGAACGTGAAACGGGGAACGACCACCATGAACGCCATCGCCGCCATCGCGCTCAAGACCCTCCGGTTGCTGCCGCGGGCGACGTTGCTGCTGATGCTCCTAGCAGCTCCGGTGCTGGCCGTCCCGGCGATGCGCGCTGATGCGGGCGGCACGATAGAGGCGCCGGCGTTGAAGAAGCCCGGCCTCGGCCTCGTGATCCTCGTCAGCCTCCAGCGCGGCTGACGCCGCTCGAAAACTTTCCATCCCCTCGCCCATGGCCCCCTCCCAACGGCTCCCGCCAACCTCTATATTGGGTCATGGAAAAGCGAATCTATCCACAAGCCATCGAATCCGTCGTCATGCCCGAGCCGTTCGGGCGCCAGAGTTTCGACGACCCTGAAAAGGCCGTGGCGGCGCTGCAGGCGCTCTACGACCGCAACACCAAGTTCCTGCGCGACTCCTTCGCATCGCTCGCCGCCGGCGGCGACACCACCAAGCGCTATCGGGCGTTCTATCCAGAGATCGGCGTCACCACGAGTTCGTTCACGCAGATCGACTCGCGGCAGGCCTATGGCCATATGCCGACGCCGGGGCACTTCGCCACGACCATCACCCAGCCCCAGCTCTTCGAAAGCTATCTCGTCGAGCAGTTGCGGTTGATCATCCGCAACCACGGCGTTCCGGTGACGGTTTCGGAATCGTCGACACCGATCCCGCTGCATTTCGCGTTCCTCGAAGGAACCTATGTCGACGGCTCCGCGGCCGAGCGCATCAAGCGGCCGATCCGCGACCTGTTCGACGTACCGGACCTCGACGGTACCGACGACCAGATCGCCAACGGCACCTTCGAGGTGGCCTACGGCGAGCCGAGGCCGCTGGCGCCCTTCACGGCGCAGCGCATCGACTATTCGCTGCACCGCATGGCGCACTATACGGCGACCAGCCCGCAGCACTTCCAGAACTTCGTCCTGTTCACCAACTACCAGTTCTACATCGATGAATTCGTCGCCCGCGCCCGAGACCTCATGGAGAGCGGCGGCGGCGGCTACACGGAGTTCGTCGAACCCGGTAATGTGGTGACCAGGGCCGGAGCGAGCGCGCCGAGCGAGGGAACGCCGCCGCAGCGGCTGCCGCAGATGCCGGCCTATCACCTGAAGAAGCCGGACCATGGCGGCATCACCATGGTCAACATCGGCGTCGGACCGTCCAACGCCAAGACCATTACCGATCATATCGCGGTGCTGAGGCCGCATGCCTGGGTGATGCTCGGCCATTGCGCCGGCCTTCGCAACACGCAGGCGCTGGGCGACTATGTGCTGGCGCATGCCTATGTGCGCGAGGACCATGTGCTGGACGACGACCTGCCGGTTTGGGTGCCGATCCCGCCGCTGGCGGAGATCCAGGTGGCTTTGCAGGAAGCGGTCGCCGAGGTCACCGGGCTTTCCGGCTACGACCTGAAACGCATCATGCGCACCGGCACCGTCGCCACCATCGACAACCGCAACTGGGAGCTGCGTGACCAGCGCGGGCCGGTGCAGCGCCTGTCGCAATCGAGGGCGATCGCCCTCGACATGGAATCGGCGACGATCGCGGCCAACGGCTTCCGCTTCCGCGTCCCTTACGGCACGCTGCTGTGCGTTTCCGACAAGCCCCTGCATGGCGAGTTGAAGCTGCCCGGCATGGCGACCGAGTTCTACAAGCGGCAGGTGGCACAGCATCTGACGATCGGTATCCGCGCCATGGAAAAGCTGGCCGAAATGCCGATGGAACGGCTGCACTCGCGCAAGCTCAGGAGTTTCTCGGAAACCGCCTTCCAATAAGAGCACGGGCGCAGGGAATACCGAGGCAATCCGTCGTCTTGCTCAAGCCGCAATTGGGCCGATAAAGCAATTCGAGAAGCGCATGGCGCTTTGATATAGGGTGCATCAAACCGAGGACTGCAGGCGCGTCGCCGAAACCAGCTTCAACGCGACGCGCGGGAATTGCCGACGACATTCGGCAGGCCACGACCGGGATGACAACAGGCGGCGCGCGTTCGAACATGACGGCTGGGGTGGCATTCCTGGCGATGATGGCCCTCTCTGCCGCGTTGCTGGCCGGGTTTTTCGGCACGTTCCATCCGGCTCTGGATTCCTTCTCGCATTTCCGCATCCATCTCAGCGTGCTGACGGTGTTGCTGGCGTTGCCCCTGCTGGCCAGTTCGTATCGGCTGCAGGCGGTCGCCGCCCTGGTTTTCGCCGTCGCCAGCCTCGTCACCACGGCGAGCGCCCTGCCGAGACTCTGGCCGGAACAGGCAGTCGCCAGGCCCACGGACCAGATCGTCTACAGCCTGCTGCAGATGAACCTGCGCTATGACAATCCGACTCCGAAGAAGGTGCTGTCGCTGATCGGTCATGCCAATCCGGACGTGATCACCCTCCAAGAGGTGTCGGACATGTGGGTCACGGAGCTCGACTACATCAAGAGCGCCTACCCGTACCGGATCCTCTGTGCTCATCCCGACGGCGTGTTCGGCGTGGGCATTCTTTCCCGGCGTCCATTCGCATCTGGCACCGATGCGAGCTGTTTCGGCAATGGCAGCATGGCGATGGCAACGATCGACCTCGGTGGCAGCGAGGTCGACGTCGCCGCCATTCATCTCGACTGGCCGTGGCCGCGAAACCAGTCGCGGCGGATCGGCGAACTCTCGGAACCGCTCAGCCTGCTCGGCGAAACCGCGCTGCTGGCCGGCGATTTCAACGCCACGCCATGGAGCGCGGCCATCAGGCGCGTGGCAACCCTCGGCGACCTGCGGCTGATGCCCTCGGTCGGTCCGACCTGGCTGCACAGGAAGCTGCCGGAATTCCTGCGCTTCGCCGGCCTGCCCATAGACCAGGTTTTCAGCAAGGGCGCGGTCACCATCCATTCGGCGACCCGGCTTGAAAGCGCGGGGTCGGACCACCTGCCGGTCTTGGTCGAGTTCTCGCTGCGGCCTGAAGCTCCGAAGCCGGAAGAGGGGAACGCCACGGCGACCGTGTGGCTCAGCCGGGCCGCAGGGGCGGACGGCTGAGCGCAGCTTTTTCCAAGCCACCGGTTCGGCGACATGCATCGTTGATGCTGCCCCCGCCTTGCCACCTTGGCGGACTTCGTCCATTCATGACAATCTGAGCGGGGGGCATGTGGATGGACAGGGCAAAAGCATTGGTTCGGCTTGCAGCAGCCGTGATGGCAGCGCAGTTCGCGATGCCGTTGACACACGCCAATGCCGAATCCTATGCCGCGTTGCAGGGCCAGGGATACAAGACCAGCAAGCTGACACGTGGCGCATCGGGATCGCTGGGTTGGTTCGTGGTCGGCGGAAGCACCAAGTTCTTCTGCCCCATGCGGGTGGCCACTGCCCAAGTCGGAAAAACAGGCCTGGTCGGGTTCACTTCATCCGGGAAGCAGGTTCGCCTCGATCGCAAAGTCTACGAACAACATGCGGGCTCGGCGTCGATCTACCCTCAACTGTCGGACCTGCAGGCAGGCAGACCGCGACCGCAGGATGTTCGCGCCTGCGTCCCGGCGCGATGAACCGGCAACCGCCCAGCGGACCGACAGGCAAACCCTATCTTCGGTAGCTGATGGTCAGATTCAGGATCATCGATGGCCGCGCCACTTCGACGGGCGGCGCGGGCACCGGTGATGCGCGTCGCACCGTATCGATGGCGGCGCGATCCAGAACCGGGTCGCCCGATGAGCCTGTGACGGAAACGGACTTCACAACACCTCGCTCGTTGATCTGGACTTGAACGCGCACCGACCCCGGTCGGGCCGCTCCTTGGGGGAAGCGCTGGAAGCGCCTGATATGCGCGATGACCTGGGCCTGCCACCTCGCTGGCGACACGGACGACCCCTGCGAGGCGGCAGCCTTGCCGGTTCGCGCCCGTGCATCCGTGCCCTGCCCTCCTGAGCGATCGGTGGTTCCTGTCGCCGGCCTGGCTGCGCGTATCGGCTTCCGATCCGGCGTGGCCGGCTTCTCCTTGCGTTCGAGCTTCGCCTCGGGCTTCGCGGCTTTCTGAAGCCTTGTCATTCGCTCAACCCGCGGCTTGCTGGCGGGCGGCTTGGCCTCGGCTGGCGGGGCTACACGCGGTGTCGGCTTGGCCGGCGGCATTGTTGCCTGAAGCTGCGATGGAACGCCTTCCAGTCTCGGTGGCAGGGGCACTGTGACGATGGACTCGGGTTGCTCCTCCGCGATTTCGGGGGCAAGAGCCTCAGCCTCGAGAGCATCGGGAAGGATCGCGGGGTCGGCTGCCGGGTCTGTGGCCTCTATCGTCGGCACCGGGATTGCCGTGTCCTGCCGCAGTTCCGGCGGCACGCCCTCCAACCGGTCGGGAGCGGGCACGGCGATGGCAGGCTCGATGGGTTCGTCGACAATCTCCGGCTGCGCGGGAGCGTCGTTCACCGCCTCCAGCACCGGCGTGGTTTCAGGGACTGCCGCTTCGGGCGCCACCACCGTCGACTCGACCCGCTTCGGCGCGTCCTGCCCCTCGCTTCCCTGGGCTTGCGATTGAGATGGCGCGTCGGCCTGCACGACCATCGGCTCCAGCTTGAACTGGACGATTGCCGGCGCCGATGGCCCGGACGGCGCGCCGGGCAGGCTGTAGAGATAGAAGCCTGCTGCCGCGTGCATCGCGGCAACGACGGCTCCGGCCACAAGCCAGCGCCAGACGCTTCTTTCGTCCCTCGAAAGCGAGCCGGAGGTCAAGGCGGCGTCGCTCGTCCCTCGTCCGGCGTTTCGACGCCGACGAGCGCCACCTTGAGATAACCGGCCTCGCGCAACAGGTTCATCAATGCCATGAGATCGCCATAGGCGACGCTGCGGTCGGCGCGCAGGAAAATCCTGATATCGCGATCGCCCCCGGTGGCGGCTTCGAGCTCGCGCCGCAGTGACGCCTGATCGGCCGCCTGGCCCGCGACCTCGAGTGAGAGATCCTTTTTCAGCGTAACATTGATCGGCTCGCTGGTCGGCTGCGCCGCGCTTGCCGACGAGGCCGGCAGGTCGACATCGACGTCGACGGTGGAGAGCGGCGCCGCGACCATGAAGATGATGAGCAGGACGAGCATGACGTCGATGAACGGCGTCACGTTGATCTCATGGATCTCGGCGGGACCGTCGTCCGGGTTTCCGGGATTGATGGCCATGGTTGCTTCCTCCGCCGCCGACCGGAAGGCTCAGCCGGCTCCCCCGGAAAGATCGAGATCACGACTGACGAGGCGCTCGACACCCGCGGCAATGTCCGCAAGATCCTGCCGATAGGCCGCCAGCGCGCGCGCAAAGATGTTGTAGAAGACGACGGCCGGGATGGCGACGACGAGGCCCAGCGCCGTCGCCAGCAGCGCTTCCGCTATGCCTGGCGCCACCACCGCGAGATTGGTGGTGTGCGCTCGAGAGATGCCGACAAAGGCGTTCATGATGCCCCAGACCGTACCGAAAAGACCGACGAAGGGAGCGGTCGAGCCGATCGTGGCCAGCACACCCGTTCCCCGCGACAGGCGGCTGGCGGCGCGCGCCTGCAAGCGCGCCAGGCGCGATCCGACACGCTCCTTCACACCCGTTCCCGATGGTGCTCCCGCCGACAGGCGCATCTCCTCCGATGCGGCCATGACCAGCGCGCCCGCGACCCCGCGAACGCCATCGCTTCCTGCCCGGGCCTGATCCAGCGATCCGGCGGCCAGGATGGCGGCGCCGGCCCGCCTCAGCCCCCGTCCGGCTGCAGCCAGTTCCAGCGATTTCGCCAGCCAGACCGTCCAGGTCAGCAGCGAGGCGACGGCAAGTCCGATCATGACCGCCTTCACCACCCGGTCGGCAGCGAGGAACATGCCCCAAGGCGACAGGTCGTGCGGCAGACCGGTGTCAGGCCCCGGACCTGGCTCGGCCGGAGACGATTGCGTCATTGTCTGGGCCGTGGGTCCTTGCCCGGGAGGCGGTTGCGGAGATGCCTCGACGATCACCGGGGGTGCCGGCTCTTCCGCGACCGCGTGCTGGCATAGGCCCGCCGTCGCCACGGCGACGGCGAGCCCGGCCGCGCGCAGCATTGGCGTGATCCGGAGCCGCGCCCCAAGCTCCATCGATCAGAACCGGATGGCCGAGTTCAGGTAGAAGGTACGGCCAGCCTCCGGATAGCCGTAGGCGAGCTGGTAGTTGGTGTCGAACATGTTGCGCATCCCGAAGTCGAACTCGAAGTTCTCGTTCAGCCGATAGTTCATGTTCAGATTGACCAGGGCGAAGCCCTTGGTCTGGTAGAAGGTGGTTTCGAGGCGATCCGTCGACCAGCGCGAGCTGTAGAGCGCAATGTTCGGCGAAACCGTGAAGCGCTCGAACGGCACCCATTCGGCGTAGATGTAGGCGCTGTGCTCGGGCGTGCCGATCGGCTGGAGGCCAGGCCGCACAGGATCGACGAGGTTGCGCTTCAGGAATGTGTAGCTCGCGCCGAGCGTCAGGTCGGACGTTGCTTCCCACTCGCCATAGATCTCGGCACCGTAGTAGCGACCATCGCCGACATTCTGGTTCTGGACCTTGCCGCCGCCGATGCTGACCGACTGGATGACGCTGCTGACATCGCTGTAGAAGACGGAACCGCCGAGCTTGAAGGTCTCCGCGGGCCGGCCGACCCAGCCGAGTTCGTAGTTGATGGCGCGCTCCGGGTTGAGGTCGGGGTTCGGCAGCGCGTCGCCGAAGCGCGTGCTGAAGCGCTCGAACAGTGTCGGGAAGCGGGTGCGAGACGACACGCTGGCATGGAATTCGGAAGCATCGCTCTGGCGATAGATCGCCGCCGCCTGCCAGTTGAAGGCGGAGCTGCCCCCGGTCGGGTACTCGTACAGGCCGGCGGAAGTGTTGTATTCCTGGGCCTGACGCAGATTGTTGTTGTCATGGCTGACACCCGCGACGAGATCCAGCTTGTCGGTCGCGTGGAACGTGTCTTCAGCCGCCACGGACCAGGTGTCCTCGGTCGTCCCCTGCCAGGGCTCGATGAACGAGGAGACATCGGGCTTCGCCTGTTGCCGCTCGTTGTGGACGTCGCGCCGGAAATGCAGCGCGGTCTTGAGCGTGTTCATCGGGATCAGCTCGGTGCCGCCCTCAAGGCTGAAGCCGAAGGCATGATCCTTGTAATAGCTGTTGAAGGAGCGGGACTGGGTCTGCGACGAGAAGGTGGAGTCGTCGAAGGCCGACAGCAGGTTGTCGAAGGTGTTGTAGTAGACCTTCGACTTGAAATACGATTCCTCGCCGATCGCTGTGTTGGAATTGAAGGCGAGCGAGCCGATGTCCCAATACGGCCAGTTCCAGTCGCGCTGGTAGGCCATGCCGGAAGGCAGCGGCGTCGGCGTGATGCCCCGTACCGGCTCATAGATGCTGTAGGGCGCGGCCTTCTCGCCCTTCTGCTTGGTATAGCTGATGACATATTCGTCGGTGGCATTGGGCGTGTAGCCAAGCTTGAAATTGGCGCGCCAGTCACGAACGTTCGAGAAATCCCTTCGCCCGCCGTCCTCGACCGGGCCTCCCGCGCCGACCGAAACCGGATCGTAATTGCGCGGCAGGAACCAGCCGTCGCTGTTGCGGTACGAGCCGCTGGCCTGGAGGTAGAAATTCTCCTGGCGCGTTCCCACCCAGCCTGACGTCGTGAAGGCCGCGAGCTCGCCAGTGTTGCCGAGATCGACGCCGGTGCGCAGCTCGCCCTCGAATTCCTTGGTGGGCTTGCGGGTCACGAGGTTTATCGCGCCGCCCATGCCGCCCGGCCCGCTGAGCACCGAAACGTAGCCCTTTTGCACCTGGATCTCGGAAAGATCCGGCGTCAGGAAGCGACCGTAGTCGAGGCGGTTGTCGGCCGGCAGGTAGACGCGGACGCCGTCGATGTAGAGCGGCACCTGGAAACGGTCAAAACCGCGGACATAGATCATACGCTCGTTGCGGCTGCCGCCGGTGTTGGAGGCTTCCACGCCCGGCGTCGTGGCCAAGGCGTCGTCCAGCGTGTTGCGGTTGGTCTTGTGGATGTCGGCGGCGCTGACCACGCTCTGCGAGACAGATTGGCCGCCAATGTCCGACGACTTGCTGCCCGAACCACCATAGACGACGATCTCGCCGAGCTCGAACACGGGTGAGCCCGAGAAACGCTCCGGCTTCGGCGCCGGCTGCTCCTGCGTCGTCTGCGGCTTCTTCTTCTGCGGATTTTCGGTTTCCTGGGCGTAAGCGCCCGACTGAATGGCTGTGCCCGACAAAAGGACGAGCGAAAGCGTCGACAAAAGTCGCTGCATGAAATCCCCCTGATACGCCCCAAATGGATCGGTCAGCCGCTATCCCACCGGCCAATCGACCCCTTGAAATTTAAGATCGTTATATTTGGACAAATACAAAGAAATCCAGGGTGGTCAAGCCACTTTGGCATCCGGCTAAAAGATACGCCCAACCTGGACTGCTTGACCGATATGTCGGGCAAGACATAACAATGCGAACGATCTTGGATGCGGGACGGAGACACGGGTAGAATGTTGCGACGAAATTTCCTGCAGGCGATACTGCTTGTCTTCCAGCTTTGCCTGTTGCCGGTGGGCGCGGAGGCGGCCGGCCGGGTCTTCGTCGACTCCGCTGGACGTTCGGTGCAGTTGCCCGAGCATGTCGGGCGCGTTCTGGCTGCAGGGCCGCCAGCCTCCGTGCTTCTCTACACGCTGGCGCCCGACAAGATGGTGGGCTGGGTGCGTGAACCCAGCGCGGCGGAGAAGGAATACCTGGCCGAGCCTTACCGTGACCTGCCTGCCCACGGCCGCCTGACCGGCAAAGGCAACACCGCCAACATCGAGATGGTCATGGCGCAGAAGCCGGACCTGATCATCGACGTCGGCACGATCGATGCGACCTATGCGTCGCTGGCCGACAAGGTCCAGGAACAAACCGGAATCCCTTACGTCCTGATCGACGGCACTTTTGCGCACACTCCCCAGACCTTGCGGACGGTCGGAGATCTGCTGGGCGTGACCGACAGGGGCGAAGAGCTTGCGCGCTATGCCGAGAACGTCATGAACGATCTCAACACGAAGCTGGCCGCGATTCCGCAAGACAAGCGGCCGCGTGTCTATTACGGGCGCGGACCGAAAGGGCTCGAAACCGGGCTTGCCGGCTCGATCAACACGGAAGTCCTCGAGGCCGCCGGCGCCGTCAACGTCGCCGATACGGCTGGCAAGGGTGGCCTGGCGAATGTGTCCGTCGAGCAGGTGCTGGCCTGGAATCCGGACGTCGTCCTCACGCTCGATTCCGGCTTCCAGGCCGAAGTGGGCAAGGATCCCTCCTGGGCGGGCGTCAATGCCGTCAAGAACGGGCGTATCTACCGGGCGCCCACCCTCCCCTTCGGCTGGTTCGATTCGCCGCCGGGCATCAACCGGCTGATCGGCGTGCCGTGGCTGACATCGGTCCTTTATCCGGGCGGAACGTCGCCTGATCTGCGGGCCACGACGAAGACCTTCTACAAACTCTTCTACCATGTCGACCTGAACGACGGGCAGCTCGACACGCTGCTCGCCGGCGCATCCGCCAAGCCGTAACGGCCCCACGGGATGAACGAGAACCAGGCGGCCGGGGCCGGCCCGGCAGACGCCACGCAAGGCCGACGGTGGGTTGGTTGGGTCGCCGTCTGGATCCTGTTCGCGGCCGTGGCGGCGATCGCCCTCGTCACAGGCAAATATGCCATCTCGCCGCAGGACATCGCGCGGGTCATCCTTGCCAGGTTGACCGGGACGGCAAGCGGGGTGCCGGCAACGGTCGAGACGGTTGTCTGGAACGTGCGTCTGCCGCGCGTGCTCTGCGGATTGGTGGCCGGCGCGGCGCTGTCGGCGGCGGGCGCCGTCTATCAGGGCCTTTTCCGCAATCCGCTGGTCTCTCCCGACATTCTGGGCGTGTCGGCGGGGGCCAGCCTGGGAGCGGTGCTCGGCATTTTCCTCTCGTTGCCGGTCATCGCCATCCAGGGACTGTCCTTCGCTGGCGGCCTCGCCGCCGTGGCCCTGGTCTATGCGATCGGCGCGCTGGCGCGAGGACGAGATCCGACGCTGGTCCTGGTGCTGGCCGGCATTGCCGTCGGCGCCCTGCTCGGTTCCTGCATATCGCTTTTGAAGGTGCTCGCCGATCCCTACAACCAGCTTCCAGCCATAACCTTCTGGCTGCTCGGCAGCCTGGCGAGCGTCAGCCGCGGGGACTTCCTGTCCGTGCTGCCGGCCATGGTCCTCGGGCTCGTGCCGATGGTGCTGCTGCGCTGGCGCATGAACCTGATGACGCTGGAGGACGAGGAGGCCCGCGCGCTCGGCGTCGAGACCGCGCGCACGCGGCTCGTGCTGATCGCCGCCTCGACACTGATGACGTCGGCCGCTGTTTCCATTTCCGGCATCATCGGCTGGATAGGGCTGCTCATTCCGCACATAGCGCGCGCGCTGGTCGGGCCCGACTTCTCGAAGCTGCTGCCGGCTTCGCTGATATTGGGGGGCTGCTACCTGACGCTGATGGACACGCTGGCGCGCAGCGCTTCCGTCGAGATACCGCTCGGCATATTGACGGCGGCTGTCGGCGCGCCGTTCTTTCTATGGCTGCTGCTGATGAGGTCGCGCCGAGGCTGGAACTGATGCTGAAAGCGACCGACCTTTCCTTCGGCTATTCGAAAGCGCGCCCGATCGGTCACGGCGTGAACTTCTCGGTGTCCGCCGGCGAGGTGTTCTGCCTGCTCGGGCCGAACGGCTGCGGCAAGACGACCCTTTTCAAGACGCTTCTCGGCCTCATCCCCATCCTGGATGGGCGACTGGAACTCGACGGCCATCCCGTTGCCGGCATTTCGCGCCGGAGCTTCGCGCGCCGCGTCGCCTATGTGCCTCAAGCCAACACCGCCTATTTTCCCTTCAGCGTTTTCGACGTCGTGCTGATGGGTCGCGCGAGCCGCATCGGCGCGTTCGAGAGCCCTTCACGGTCGGACCGCGAGATCGCCACCGCCAAGCTCGAGGAGCTCGGCATCCTCCATCTCGCCAATCGCGCCTACACCGAGATCAGCGGCGGCGAGCGGCAGATGACGCTGATCGCACGCGCGCTTGCGCAGCAGCCGGCGCTGATCGTTATGGACGAGCCGACCGCGAGTCTCGACTTCGGCAACCAGGCGCGCGTCCTCAACCAGATCACGGCGCTGGCCGGGACCGGGCTCGCGGTCGTGCTGTCCACGCACGAACCCGGCTACGCCTTCTCCTGCGCCGACACGGTGGCGCTGATGAGCAAGGGGACGGTCCTGGCGACAGGCGCGCCGGACACAGTCCTGACGTCAGCATCGCTCGGAAGCCTCTATGGGGTCGAGGTCGCCATTGCCCGTCTCGACGCAACGGGACAGGGAATATGCGTACCGGTGCTGGCCAGGCGCGGGCCGGTCAAGCCTATTTGACGGAGGCAGAGCCGGCGCCGCCAGCCAGCCCCGCGACCAGACGATCAACATGGCCGCCGTCACGATGCTCACGGGCATCGAACGCCACCTGCTTGGCTTCGTAGCGGTTGTAGATTTCCCTGATCCGGCGCCGCGCCTCGCGATGGGTGCCTAGACACAGGAAATTGTCGTCCTGCTCCAGTCCGGCGAGAGCCTTGCCGGTCGCCTGCATCATCTGACGGGCGATGCGGCCATGCGTCCGCTCATGCGTGCGCACGCCGGCGAAAAACCGGTTCCACCGCCTGACGAGCGCGGGGCTGGAACCCGGCGCCAGCCTTGGAAACGTATAGGTGAGGTTCATCGTGCCGTTTGCTTGCCGAAGCCTGCAAACGCCGTCGGTACGAGCGATATCAAGATCCCAATGGATCGTGTAGCCGGTCTCGGCCACGGCGCGCGTGGTGAAGCCATGCCTTGGCCCCGTCCTGTTCATCGCCGCGATCAGCTCCCCGCCGGTCTTGCCGGCAATATCGTAGGTGCGCGTCTTCACGAGGATCTTCACGTCGGCCATGGCCGCAGAGGCAATGCCGCACAGAAGGGCGGTAGCGGCAAACATTGTCAGGATCGCCTGGCGCATCGCCGCCTCCTTCGTCACCATGCTAACGGATCATGTTCGCGGGGCGGTTTCAATGTCCCGCCGCGTCACAAAGCCGTATGGAACGTAGGACACGGATGATGCTCGCTCGCAGGCGCCGACACCGCGTGCCTGGCATGGCGTGGCTTACATGCCCTGGTAGACCGGACCCTCTCCGCCCTGCGGCGGCACCCAGTTGATGTTCTGGTTCGGGTCCTTGATGTCGCAGGTCTTGCAGTGGACGCAGTTCTGCGCGTTGATGACGAAGCGCACATCCTTGGCCGAGGGATCGGCGGCGGAATTCCCATCCTTGTCCACCCACTCGTAGACGCCCGCCGGGCAATAGCGCGTCGAAGGCCCGGCAAAGACATCGTGCTCGGAACGCTGCTGCAGCGCCATGTCGCCGACGACGAGGTGTACGGGCTCGTTCTCCTCGTGGTTGGTGTTCGACAGGAACACCGAGGAGAGTCGGTCGAAGGTCAGCACGCCATCCGGCTTCGGGTACGCGATCTTCTGATGCTGGGAAGCCGGTTCGAGCGCGGCGTAGTCGGCCTTGCCGTGCTTCATCGTGCCGAAGGGCGAGAGACCGAACAGCGTGTTCAGCCACATGTCGAGACCGCCGATGCCGACACCGATGATCGTGCCGAAGCGCGACCACAGCGGTTTGACGTTGCGAACCTTCTTCAGGTCCTTGCCGATGTCGCTGGCGCGCCAGGCCTCCTCGTAGGAGGTGAGTTCGTCATTGGCGCGGCCGGCGGCAATCGCCTCCACGACATGGTCGGCCGCGAGCATGCCGGACAGAACCGCATTGTGCGAGCCCTTGATGCGCGGAACGTTGACGAAGCCGGCGGAGCAGCCCATCAGCGCGCCGCCGGGGAAGGACAGCTTCGGTACCGACTGCCAGCCGCCCTCGGTGATGGCGCGCGCGCCGTAGCCGATACGCTTGGCGCCTTCGAAGGTGCCCGCGATCGCCGGATGCGTCTTGAAGCGCTGGAACTCCTCGAAAGGCGAGAGATAAGGGTTCTTATAGTTGAGGTGGACGACGAAGCCGACCGCCACCTGGTTGTCCTCGAGGTGATAGAGGAAGGAACCGCCGCCGGTCTTCATGTCGAGCGGCCAGCCAAAGGAGTGCTGGACCAGCCCCTGCCTGTGGTTCTCCGGCTTGACCTGCCACAGTTCCTTCAGCCCGATGCCGAACTTGGCCGGCTCGCGGCCGTCGGAAAGCTTGTATTTCGCGATCAGCTGCTTGGCGAGCGAGCCACGCGCGCCCTCGCCGATCAGCACGTACTTGCCCATCAGCGCCATGCCCGGCGCATAGGCCGGCCCATGCGTGCCGTCCTTCTCGACGCCCATGTCGCCAGTGATGACGCCGGTGACGGCGCCGGCGTCGTTGTAGACGAGGCTGGCGGCCGCGAAGCCGGGATAGATCTCGACGCCCAGCGCCTCGGCCTTCGTCGCCAGCCAGCGGCAGACATTGCCCAGCGAGACGATGTAGTTGCCGTGATTGTTCATCAGCGGCGGCATCAGGATGTTGGGAAGGCGGAAAGAACCGGCAGGGCCCAACACCAGGAAATGGTCCGCCGTCACCGGCGTCTTGAAGGGATGGCCCTCCTCCTCGCGCCAGCCGGGCAGCAGCCGGTCGATACCGATCGGGTCGACGACGGCGCCGGACAGGATGTGCGCGCCGACCTCGCCGCCTTTTTCCAGGACGACGACCGAGAGGTCGGGATTGAGCTGCTTGAGGCGGATCGCGGCGGCCAGGCCGGCGGGGCCCGCGCCGACGATAACCACGTCGAATTCCATGCTTTCGCGTTCGATATCGCTCATCAACCCCTCACTGGCTTGCGCACCCGCGCATTGTGCTGGCTTCTCCGCTGCATAGCGCATCAATCCGCGACGGAAAACCGGCGCATGCGTGACATTGCCGATTTCGACAAAAAGTCGCGCATGGCCTGGTTCTGGCCTATTTTAGGCTCGCGAAAACATCAATCCATTTTGTTGGCGCGGCAAAGCAAGTCGCCACCACGATTTCAATTGTTCGGCGGCTGGCTTCTCGGCCATACTTGCGCCATGCGCAGCTTCAGGCCTCCAGGCTTGCCATCGACGCGCTTTTCCCCGGCGCCGGTCCATATCGGACTGGTGGCCGCAGGGTTTCTTTTGGCAATGGCACCGTCCCAGGCGGACGAGCCGCACAGGGTGTGGGTGGCTGGTGGCTACTCGTTTTCCGATGAACTCGGCGGTTTCCATATCACCGGCGCTTCCGGCATCGGCACGAGGGACGATCCGTTCGTGATCGTCGAGGAGCTCAACTCGGCGACGCCGGTGACGCTCACCATCCGTGCGGCCAAGCCGATACAACCGTTCGGACAGGCAGGCATCTTCGCCAATGGCATCCTGCACATGCGCATCGACGTGCTCAACAATGGCGGGCAGGCCTGGATCGAATTCCAGTTCGAGCTGCAATCGGTGCTCGGCGAACCCAGCGGATTCGGTGACGGCCTTTCCTTCGACCAGGCCAACAGGACGCCGGATGCCATTTCATCCAGCGACTTCGCCGATTTCGACAGGGAGTTCGAGCCGTATGACCGGCTGCTGTTCAAGAACGGCAAGATCGATCCGTTGAAGACGGCGACCTTCGACTTCCTGATCACCGACTACGCGCCGAAACAGCGCTTCTATCTCGTGCAGGAGCCACGCATACCGACGGGGTGAACGGCACGGGGTACCGCGAACCGCCGGATGACGAGCCCGCCGCGTCCGCGCCTGACGACGAAGGTTGCAAATTGCGGCCGGGCGGAGGAATGTGCCGGCCATGACTGCCGCCTCCCCGACAAGCCGCCAGGATCTCGCCGACCTGCTCGCCTTCTACGCCAGTGCCGGCGTCGACGAGGCGCTCGAGGATGCGCCGGTCAACCGCTTTGCCGAGGCCCCGCCCAGGCAGGCCGAGCGTGCGCCCGCGCCGCCCCAGGCGGCGCGCGAGAACAGGCCGGCACAGGCCCCCCCCGCGGGGCCACGGCTCGATACGAGCGCGGTGCCGGACGCGCCGGCGCGCCAGTCCGCTGCCACCGTGCCCGATGAAGCACAAGCAGCGCTGGCCCGACAACTGGCGCGCAGCGCGGCGACACTTGAGGAACTTCGCCAGCACATGGCGGCCTTCGACGGCTGCAATCTCAAGTTCACCGCCAAGAACCTGGTCTTCGCCGATGGCAATCCGAATGCCTCGCTGATGCTGGTCGGCGAAGCGCCGGGCCGAGACGAGGACCTGGAAGGCCTGCCCTTCGTCGGCCGCTCCGGCCAGTTGCTCGACCGCATGCTGGCGGCGATCGGCCTCGACCGTGGCTCGGCCTACATCGCCAACGTCATTCCGTGGCGTCCGCCTGGCAACCGCACCCCGACGCCGCATGAGACAGAGATCTGCCGCCCCTTCATCGAAAGGCAGATCGAGCTGGTCAATCCGAAGGTGCTGGTCAATCTCGGCGGCCCTTCGGCCAAGACCCTGCTCAACACCACCGAGGGCATATTGCGCCTGCGCGGCAACTGGCGCATCCACACGACCGCCTCCGGCATCGCCATTCCAGCCATGCCGACGCTGCACCCGGCCTATCTCCTGCGCACGCCGGCGCACAAGAAGCTGGCATGGCGCGATTTTGTCGAGGTGAAGGTGAAGTTGCGGGAATTGGGGGCTGGCTGATCCGCCCGCGAGAAGAACGGATCTGGCGTCGCCGATACCTGGCTATGACCTCGGAGGTCATTGAACTGGCTCTCTCGGCGGCCTAGTCATTCGGGATGACGACAGCAGGGATCTCCGCCGGCAGCCTTATTCGCGAATGGCGCACGCGCCGGCGCATGAGTCAGCTCGACCTCGCCATGGAAGCCGACATCTCGCAACGGCATCTCTCCTTCGTTGAAAGCGGCCGCGCCCAGCCATCGCGCGAAATGGTGCTGCACCTGGCCGAGCAGCTCGCGATCCCCTTGCGCCAACGCAACCAGTTGCTGCTTGCCGCGGGCTTCGCGCCAAGCTTCAGCGAACGCTCGCTGACCGATGCCACGCTGGCGCCAGCGATGGCAGCGGTCGAAACGGTGCTGCGGGGGCATGAGCCCTTCCCGGCACTTGCGGTCGACAGGCACTGGAACCTCATCTCCGCCAATGCGGCGATCGGCCCGTTCCTGGCCGACGTCTCCGAGCCATCGCTGTTGCAGCCGCCCGTCAACGTGCTGCGGCTCAGCCTCCATCCCGGCGGCGTCGCGCCGCGTATCGTCAACCTCGCCGAATGGCGCGCTCATCTGCTGGAGCGGCTGAAAGGGCAGAACGACGCGACGGGCGATCCGGTGCTGATCGAACTGGAACGGGAACTTCGTGCCTATCCGTCAGGCCTGAAGAGCGCAAAGCCAACTCCGGTCGAGCCGAGCGGCATCGTGCACCCACTCCGGCTCGCCCATGGCGACACAGTGCTTTCCTTCATCAGCACGATCACCGTTTTCGGTACGCCGCTCGACGTCACGCTGTCGGAACTGGCGATCGAATCCTTCTTCCCGGCCGACGAACAGACACGGACAGTCCTGGTGCGACTGGCGAAGGAACGGGCGGCGGCGTCCTGAGCCCCCTACCCCTGCGGCGCCGCGGCTTTGCGCGTCCGCGTGCGCTCCAGACCAAGCTGGCGCTCGCGCCAGATGATGAAGATGCCGGCGGCAACGACGATCAGGCCGCCGACCAGCGTGTATAGCGTCGCGACATCACCGAAGACGAGATAACCGACGACGACGCCGAGGATCATCGAGGTGTATTCGAAAGGCGCCACCACCGAGGCTTCGGCATGGCGATAGGCGGCCGTCATCAGTATCTGCGCCAACCCGCCGCAGAATCCGGCGCCAATCAGCAGAGCCACCTGCATCGGCGTCAGGGCCTGCCAGCCGAAGGGCAGCGTGAAGAGCGCCAGCACGCTCGCCGTCACAGAGAACCACAGCACGATGGTGGCCGTCCTTTCGGTCTGGACGAGATTGCGAACCAGCAGCAGGGCAACAGCGGCGATCGCCGCCGAGGCCAAGGCGGCAACGACGCCGAGCACCTCCTGGTCGCCCAGGGCAGCGCCGGAGCGCAGCAACGTCAACTCAGGCCAGGCGATGACCAGCACGCCGGCAAGGCCGACAATCACCGCGCTCCAGCGATAGACGCGGATGGCTTCGCCAAGGAAGATCGAGGAAAACACCACAACCAGCAGGGGTTGGGCGTAATTCAGCGTGATCGCGTCCGGCAGTGGCAGCCTGGTCAAGGCAAAGAAGGTCAGCCCCATCGCGCAGACGCCGACCACGCCGCGCGCGATGTGGTTCAGCGGTCGCTTGGTGGCAAAGGCGGTGTGGAGCTCCCGCTTGAAGGCCAGGAAGGCCATGATCGGAAAAATGGCGAAGAACGAGCGGAAGAACACGATCTGCCCCGCCGGAACCATGCCCGCTGCCTTGATGCAGGTCGACATGCCGACGAACACCGACACCGAGGCGATCTTCAGCATGATGCCCCGTAGCGTGTCGTGGGCGTTCGCGTGCTCCCCCCGCGCCGCCGCTCTGGCCCCCGCCTCGACGGTCACGCCGAGGAAGCGCCCTGTATGGCGGCCCAGATGCGGGCAGGCGTCGCCGGCATTTCGATGTGCCGGATGCCATAGGCGCGCCAGAGCGCGTCGGTCACGGCATTGAGGGCTGCCGGCGTCGCGCCGATGGTGCCGGCCTCGCCGGCGCCCTTGATGCCCAGCGCGTTGGTGGTCGAAGGCACGTTGCGCGTCTCGAAACTGAAGAAGGGGAAGTTGTCGGCGCGCGGCATGGCGTAGTCCATGAAGCTCGCTGTCAGCAACTGTCCGTCCTCGCCGTAGATCGTGTCCTCGGTCAACGCCTGGCCGATGCCCTGCACCACGCCGCCATGCACCTGGCCGGCGAGCAAGATCGGGTTCACCGTGACGCCGAAATCATCGACGATGGTGTAGCCGACGATCGTCGTGGCGCCGGTCTGCGGATCGATCTCGACCTCGCAGATATGGGTGCCGTTCGGATAGGTGCACTCGTCCTGGATGAACTCGCCGAAACCCTTGAGGTCGTCCGGTCTCTTGGCCGCCTTGGCGATCGCCGAAAAATCGATCGTCCGGTCGGTGCCGACGATGCGGGCAACGCCGTTGGCGAGTTCGATGTCGCCCGCCGATGCCTCGAGCTCGTCGGCGGCGATGCGCTTGATCTTGTTGGCGAGATCCTCACCCGCGCGCGCCGCCGAGACGCCGCCGAGCGGGATAGAGCGCGAGCCGCCGGTGCCGCCGCCGGCCTTGAGCTCGTCGGTATCGCCCTGGCGAACATGGATCCTGTCGATGTCGAGGTTGAGTTTCTCGGACAGGAATTGCGCATAGGCCGTCGCATGGCCCTGGCCGTTCGACTGGGTGCCGATCTTCAGCGTCACGGTGCCGTCGCCGTTGAGCTCGACGAAGGCGGGTTCGGAGCCCGGGAAGGCGCAGGCCTCGATGTAGGTGGCCATGCCGACGCCACGGATCTTCCCCTCGGCCCTGGACCGCTCCAGCCGCTCCGGAAATGCTTTCCACTCCGACCGCTCGATGGCGCGGTTCATGTGTCCTTCGAACTCGCCCGTGTCGTAGAGACGACCGGTCTGGGTGCGGTAAGGGAACTGCTCCGGCCGGATGAAGTTGCGGCGGCGGATTTCCTCGACCGGCAGGCCGAGATCATGCGCGCAGGCATCGACGAGTTTCTCGAGGAGGAAGGCGGCCTCCGGGCGGCCGGCGCCACGATAGGCATCCACCGGGCAGGTGTTGGTGTAGAGCCCCGTGACCAACACATCGAGCGCCTGGATGTCATAGACGCCGGTCGACATTGTGACGCCGATGTAGGGGATGTAAGGCCCGTACTGCGAAATGTAGGCACCGATGTTGGCGTAGAGGTCGACGCGCATGCCGAGGAAACGACCGTTCCGATCCATCGCCATCTCGGCCTTCACCACATTGTCACGCCCCTGCGCGTCGGTCAGGAAATGTTCGGTGCGGTCTCCGGACCATTTGACGGGACGACCGAGCCGGCGCGCCGCCTCCAGCACCAAAGGATACTCACGATAGACGAAGGTCTTCGGGCCAAATCCGCCGCCGACATCGGGCGTGATGACACGAAGATGCTTCTTTTCGATCTTGAACAGGTCGGCGATGATCGATTGCATCGAATGGACGCTCTGCGACCCGGTGATGAGCACGAAGCGGTTCTCTTGCGTGTTCCATTCGCCGACGGCCGAACGCGGCTCCATGTAGTTGCAGACCAGCCGGTTGTTGACGAATTCGATGCGGCTGACAGTCGCGGCGCCGGCGAAGGCGGCATCCGTCCTGGCCTTGTCGCCTGAATGGTAGACGAAGGCACGGTTGGAGCCCAGTTCGGGCCAGACGAGCGGCGTGCCCTCGTCGAGCGCGGTGGCGGTGCCGGCGGCCGCGTCCTCGCTGTCATAGTCGATCTCGATCAGCTCGGCGGCATCCTGCGCCAGCGCGCGGCTGTCGGCGACGACGAAGGCGACCGCGTCGCCGACATAGTTGACCCGGTCGCGGCACAGGATCGGGATGTCGCGCGTCGGCGCCCTGGTTCCGTCCGGCTGCTTCTGCATGACGCCGGATTTGAGGTCGCCGAGATGGGCAAGATCCTTGCCGGTCAACACAAGGTGGACGCCGGGCGCCGCGCTTGCCGCTGCGGTCGAGACAACGGTGAAACGACCCTTGGCGACAGGCGAGCGCAGCACATAGCCGTGCAGCAACCCCTCGGGCCGGATGTCGTCGGTGTAGCGGCCCTGCCCCCTGATGAAGGCAGCATCCTCGCGACGCAGCACTGAAGCGCCCATTCCGAATTTCGGCGTGACAACGGTCATGGCAGCCTCGCGATGATGATTGGAAGGAGCGCCCTGAAATAGGCGTCGTCACAGTTTTGTCGAGGTGTGGTTTCGTGTAAAGAGCGCGAACCCCGAATTTCTTGGACCAGCAGCCTCGTCAGCATGCGGCGGAACAGACAGGAAAAGCCTTAGAATGCGCACGGATACCGGCCATGTCTTCAAGCTCGAAGACTATCGCCCCACCGACTATCTCATCCCGCAAACAAGCCTCACCTTCCGCCTGTCGCCGGATGCCACGCGCGTTACAGCGGTCCTGGAGATCGAACGCCGCGAAGGGCTGGCGCCGTCACCGCTGGTGCTCGATGGCGACGGGTTGACCCTGCTGCGCCTGGAGATCGACGGGCGCGCCGTCGATCCCGCCGATTTTGTCGCCACTCCCGATCAACTGACCATCGCCAAGCCGCCGGCGCGCTTCCACCTGCTCATCGAGACCGAGGTGGCGCCCGCGCGCAATACCGCCCTGATGGGGCTCTACCGCTCCAGCGGCGCCTATTGCACGCAATGCGAGGCCGAAGGGTTTCGCTGCATCACCTATTTCCTCGACCGCCCGGACGTGCTGTCGGTCTATTCCGTGCGCATCGAGGCGCTTCGAGAGGACGCGCCGGTGCTGCTGTCCAACGGCAATCCGGTCGAGAGCGGCGATCTCGCCGACGGCTGGCACTACGCCCTCTGGGAAGATCCCTTTCCCAAGCCGTCCTACCTGTTCGCGCTGGTCGCGGGCAAGCTCGGCAAGGTCTCCGACAGCTTCATCACGGCGTCCGGCCGTCCGGTCGATCTCGGCATCTATGTCGAGCCCGGCAAGGAGCATCTCGCGGGCTATGCCATGGACGCGTTGAAGCGCTCCATGACATGGGACGAAGAGGCGTTCGGCTGCGAATACGACCTCGATGTCTTCAACATCGTGGCGGTCTCCGACTTCAACATGGGGGCCATGGAGAACAAGGGCCTCAACATCTTCAACGACAAATACGTGCTCGCCGACCAGGAAACCGCGACCGACGTGGATTTCGCCAATATCGAGGCGATCATCGCGCATGAGTATTTCCACAATTGGACAGGCAACAGAATCACTTGCCGCGACTGGTTCCAGCTTTGCCTGAAGGAGGGCCTGACCGTCTTCCGCGACCATGAATTCTCCGCCGACCAGCGCTCGCGCGGCGTGCGACGGATAGCCGAGGTGCGCACACTACGCGCCCACCAGTTCCCCGAGGACCAGGGTCCGCTGGCACATCCGGTGCGGCCACGCCGCTACCGCGAGATCAACAACTTCTACACGGCGACCGTCTACGAGAAGGGTTCGGAAGTGGTGCGGATGATCCGCACGATCGTCGGTGCCACGGCATTCCGCGCCGGCATGGACCTCTATTTCGAGCGCCATGACGGCCAGGCCGTCACGATCGAGGATTTCGTCAGGGTCTTCGAGGATGCTTCCGGCCTCGACCTGTCGCAGTTCGCGCTTTGGTATCATCAGGCGGGCACGCCAAACCTCACGGTCAGTTCCTCGTACAACCCCGCGAACCGCGAGTTCACGCTCGAGATCGAGCAATCCGTGCCGCCGACGCCATCGGAAAGCCGCAAGCGGCTGCTGCACATCCCGCTGGCTTTCGGACTTGTCGGCGCGGACGGCAAGCCCCTGGCCTATGACGAGGTCGAAGGCGCCACCGTCGAGGACGGCGTCATCCACATCCGCAAGCGTCGTCACGTGGTTCGCTTCAAGGGCGTGTCCGAGCGCCCGGCAGTGTCGCTCAATCGCGGGTTTTCGGCGCCGGTTACGCTTTCGGCGGAGCAGCGACCGGAGGACCTGTTCTTCCTCGCCAGCCATGACAGCGATGCCTTTGCCCGCTGGCAGGCGGTCAACACCCTGTTCACCGATGCGCTGATCGCGGCTTTCCGGCAGGCCCTGGCGGGCGGACGACCGCACTTCCCTGCCCGGCTCTCGGCCCTGGCTGGCCGGATCGCCGGCGACGAGACGCTGGAGGCCGCCTATCGCGCGCTTGCGCTGGCCTTGCCCGGCGAGGCCGACATTGCCCGCGACATCGGCACCAATGTCGACCCGGATGCCATCTTCTCGGCACGCGAGGCGCTGGTGCTGGCGGTCGCCACCGCCAACGAGGCGCCGATGCGCGCCCTCTACGAACGTCTGCGCGACGACGGCGCCTTCAGCCCGGATGCCGCCAGTGCCGGAAGACGCGCCCTGCGAAACATCCTGCTCGACTATCTTTGCGTGCTGCCGGGTGGGGTCGAGCTGGCCGCCCGGCATTTCCACGCCGCAAACAATATGACCGATCGTGCCGCCGCGCTGATGGCGCTCGCGCATCGTCACCGCGGCACCCCGCAGGCGGCCGAGGCACTGAGCGCCTTCGAGGCACGGTATGGATCCGACCCGCTCGTCATGGACAAGTGGTTCCAGATCCAGGCCGGCGTACCCGGAGCCGGCACCGTCGATGCCGTGCGCGCCCTCACCGGCCATGCCGCCTTCTCGATGTCCAATCCGAACCGGGTGCGCGCCTTGATCGGCACCTTCTCCGCCGGCAACCAGACCGGTTTCCACCGCGCCGACGGCGAAGGCTACCGTTTCTTCGCCCAGACAGTGCTGGAGGTCGAGAAGCGCAACCCGCAGGTGGCGGCAAGGCTGGCCACCGCGCTGCGCTCCTGGCGGTCGCTGGAGCCGGTTCGCAAGGACAAGGCCAGGGAAGCCCTGCTGACCCTCGCCGGTGCCGAGAACCTGTCCGCCGACCTGCGCGACATCGTCGAACGCACCCTGGGGTAGTTCTGGGGAGCATCCGGGATAGCTCGGGCGGATGCCTCTGAATGGTATCTCGTATCCGGCTCGGTCCGTTGATCGAGCCGGATACCGGCCGCGCCAGACTGCACCGCGGTCCGACAGCCCGCGATCAGCGATATTTTATTCGATTTTTAATCTTTTTTCGCCGCGCCTCTGGACAACGCGAATCACCTTTGATTCTTTACTGACGATTCGGAAGTGCGGCGTTTGCCGGATCGGTCATTACGAAAAATTCGGGGAGTGCCATTTATGGCGAAGGCGGACGCGTGGGGCGCGCCCGGTGGGATAGCTTTGGAACGGCGCGAGACGCGCCGGGACGGTCTTGCCGGCAACACGCGGCTGATCGCGCAGCCGGCTTACAAAAGGCTGCTCGCGGCGGAGCCTTTGCTGCGCCGCTCCATTCCGGCGCTTATCATCATCTTCCTGGTCGTCGTCGCGGCACTTCGGGTGCTGTCGCTGATGAATGAGCGCGACGAGGTCGAGCGCGACGCCAGGGCGATCCTGGCGCTTGCCGCCGGCCAGTTGGCACGGAGTGTCAGCACGAACCCGGCCGACACGTCCCAGGACGTGCTCGAAACCATCGGCCGCCAGGGTGCGCTGGGCCGGAGCCACGTGCTGGCCGTCACGGATAGCGCCTTCAAGATCATCGCGGTGTCGCCGCAATCGACACCATGGCACGGGCGCTCCCTCGACGGCCTGGTCCAGGGCGGTCAACCGCTGTTCATGTTCGGCGACCGCGCGGGCGTCATGGAGGTCAGCATCGACGGCCGGGACTGGTATGCGGCCGTCAGCCTCTCCGGCGACCGCAAGGGGGCCGCCGCCGCGCTTGTGCCGCAGGACGCTGTGTTCGAAACCTGGCGCAAGACGGTCTCCCTGAACGTCACGCTGTTCGTCCTGACCGCCGGCGTTCTGATCGTCATCCTCTACGCCTATTTCGGCCAGGCGGCGCGTGCGCAGGCCGCCGACCGCATCTATCTCGAGGCGCATCAGCGCATCGACATGGCGCTGGTGCGCGGCCGCTGCGGCCTGTGGGACTGGGACATGGTACGCGGCAAGATGTACTGGTCGCGCTCGATGTACGACATGCTGGGCTACCAGCCGTGCGACACGATGCTCTCCTTCGGCGAGGTGGACGAAATCATCCATCCCGACGACGGCGACCTGTTCCAGCTCGCCAACCGCATCGTCGCTCGCGAGATCGACCATATCGACCAGGTCTTCCGCATGCGCCATGCCGACGGGCAATGGGTGTGGATGCGCGCCCGCGCCCAGGTCATCGATCCCGAAGCCCCCGAGATCCAGCTCATCGGCATCGCCGTCGACGTCACCGAGCAGCGGCATCTGGCGCTGCGCTCCGAGGCCGCCGACCTCCGGCTGCGCACGGCGATCGAGAACATCAACGAGTCCTTCGTGCTCTGGGATGCCTCGGAGCACCTGATCATGTGCAATTCCAAGTACCAGAAGGACAACGGCCTGTCCGACCGCGATGTCATGCCCGGCACGCTGCGCGCGGCACTGGAAGGCCGGATGCTTGCCTTCGCCTCCGAGCGGCGCCTTGCCAACACCAACGGACCGCAGGGCGGAGCCACGTTCGAGCGGCAGCTGGCAGATGGCCGCTGGCTGCAGGTCAACGAACTGCGCACCCGCGATGGCGGCATCGTCTCGGTCGGCTCCGACATCACGCAGATCAAGCTGCACCAGGAAAAGCTGGTCGACAGCGAGCGCCGGCTTATGGCGACCATCCACGACCTGTCGCTGGCCCGCCGGGCCGAGGAAGAGCGGGCGCGCGAGCTCGTCGACCTCAACCACAAATACATGAAGGAAACCGAGCGCGCCGAGGCGGCGAACCGGGCCAAGTCCGAATTCCTGGCCAACATGTCGCACGAGTTGCGCACGCCGCTCAACGCCATCATCGGCTTTTCGGAACTGATGGAGCAGAAGCTCTTCGGGCCGCTCGGGTCGCAGCGCTACGAGGAGTATGCCAGCGACATCAACGGCAGCGGCAAATACCTCCTCGGTGTCATCAACGACATACTCGACATGTCGAAGATCGAGGCCGGCCAGTTCTCGCTCGACAGCGAGCAGATCGACCTTTACCCGCTGATCAGCGAGACGGTTCGCGTGGTCTCGTTGCAGGCGGCAGAGAAGGCCATCACCGTGGAAACCAGGATCGCCGACAGCATCTCGCTGTTCGCCGACCGCCGGGCGATCAAGCAGATCGTCATCAACCTTCTATCCAACGCGGTGAAATTCACCGGCCAGGGCGGTCACATCTCGGTACGGGCCCGCAAGACATCGGGAGCGCTGATCCTGACCATAGAGGACAATGGCTGCGGTATTCCGAAAGCCGCGCTGAGCAAGCTCGGCCGGCCGTTCGAGCAGGTGCAGAACCAGTTCTCCAAGAGCCATACCGGCTCCGGGCTCGGCCTCGCCATCTCGCGCTCGCTGGCCGAACTCCAGGGCGGCGCGCTCAAGATCCGCTCGACGGAGGGCGTCGGCACGATCGTGTCGGTTCGCATCCCCGCCAACAGGGCGACGCCCCCCGCCAGGGTCGCCGCCTGACGGGCAAGCTCCGGCCACCCGGGCCGCCGATGCTATTGCACGCTGCCGCCGTCGTCGCGATCCATGGAGCGATGATGGCCGAAGCGCCCCTTCGGCAGCTCGTTCTTTTCGATCTTGCCGTCATTGTTGTTGTCGAGCATGGCGAACATCTTCTTCTCGCGCCCGGTAATGTCGTCGGTGGTCAGCGTTCCATCGCCCTTGGTGTCGTAGCGGGCGACGATGCGCCTGGCCATGCGCTCGAAGCGCTCCTTCTCCAGGGCATTCGCCAACTGCTCGACGGTCAGCTTGCCGCCATTGTCGGCGACCATCTTCTTCAGCCGCGTGTCCATGACGTTCGAGAACTGTTCGAAGCTGATGCTGCCACCGGCATCGTCCAGCGCCTTGTCCAGGCGCGTCGGCGTCCGGTCACGGCGCTGCCAGCCGGCATGTTCGTCGGCATAGGCGGCGGTGCCGACAGCGCCGGCGAGAGCGATGAAGGCGAGCGCAAGCTTGGTCGACTTTCTCATTGGACTTCTCCTTTGCATCGTCACCCCCGATGCTGATCGAAACGGCCCGACGTTTTCACCGTCACGTCACGATCGTTTCGCACGTAGCAAAAGGTCGAAATCCTGCCTGACCTTTCGCGACGTTTCCTTAAGATGTGCCTCAAGCACACCGAAATCCGGCAGGTCGGTGACCGCCAGAAGCAGATCCGATAGCCCCGGCGGCACGTCCTCGCGCTCGAAGACACCGGTGAGGCAGAGCCGCGTCATCTGCGTGACCGCCAGATAAAGCGAATAGGCTTCGCCGAGCTCCTGCTTGACATCAGCCTCCGCGAAGCTGGGCGACAGCCGCGACAGAATCTGGGCCGTGCCCGTGACGCGTGGGCCGGGCTCGAGCTGACCGATAATGACCGCGACCTGGGCAATGAACTCCAGATCGATCAGACCTCCGGGGACCAGCTTGATGTCCCAGAGGTCGCGCGCCGGCTTTTCCGCCTCGATCATCGCGCGCATGTCGGAGGCTTCCGCCTTCACCTTGGCGGCGTCGCGCGGCAGCGCCAGCAGCGCCGCGACTTCCGCTTCGACCTCGCGGCCCAGCGCTTCGTCGCCCGCCATCGCGCGGGCGCGCGCCAGCGCCATATGCTCCCAGGTCCAGGCGTCCTGGCGCTGATATTTCTTGAACGAATCTATGTGAGTGGCGACCGGCCCCTTATTGCCGGAGGGCCGCAGGCGAAGATCGAGCTCATAGAGCACGCCTTCGGCCGTCGGCGCGGAAACGGCCGCGATCAGCCGCTGCGTCATGCGCGTGTAGTAGTGCGAGGGCGCGAGCGGCTTCTCGCCGTCGGATTCGTCGGCATCCGCATCATGATCGTAGAGCAGGATCAGGTCGACGTCGGAGCCGGCGGTCAGTTCGCGGCTGCCGAGCTTGCCCATGCCGAGCAGCGAAACCTTGCCGCCGGCGATGTTGCCATGGCGGGAGGCGAACTCGGCCATGACGGCGCGCAGCGAAGCCTCGATGGTGAGATCGGCGAGATCGGAAAAGGCCCGCCCGGCACGCGACGGATCGATCGAGCCGGCCAGGAGGCGAACGCCGATGAGGAACTTCTGCTCGGCCGCGAAGATGCGCAACCGGTCGAGCACATCCTCATAGGCACGATCGCCCTCGATGAACGCCGACAGCCGCGCCGACAGATAGGCGCGGTCCGGCAGTTCCGACAGCAGCGCCGGATCGAGCAGGCCGTCGAAGACGTGCGGGCGGCGGGTGATGATCGCCGCGAGCCGCGGCGCGGCCCCCATGATCGTCGCCAACAGCTTGAGCAGCGCCGGATTGGACTGCAGCAGCGAAAAGAGCTGGATGCCGGCAGGCAGACCGGCAAGGAACTCGTCGAAGCGCATGAGCGCCTCGTCGGCGCGCCGCGTCTGCCCGAAAGCACGTAGCAGCGCCGGCGTCAGCTCGGTCAGCCGCTCGCGCGCTTCGGCGGACTGGGTGACGCGGTAGCGGCCGAAATGCCAGCCACGGATGACCCGGCAGATGTCGCTCGGCCGCTGGAAGCCGAGGCCCTGCAAGGTGCGCAGCGTATCGGGATCGTCGACATCGCCGGTGAACACCAGGTTGCCGACACCCGCCGAAAGCTCGGGCGCGGTCTCGAACAGCGCGGCGTAATGGCGCTCGACCTGCTGCAGCGAGCCGCGGAACACCTCCGCGAAGGGAGCGGCGCCGGCATAGCCCAGCATGCGGGCGATGCGTTCGAGGCCTTCGTCGTCCTCTGGAAGCGTATGGGTCTGCTCGTCGGCGACCATCTGCACGGCATGTTCGACGCGGCGCAGGAACCAGTACTGGCTGGCTAGCGCGTCGCGCGCCTCGGTGGTGATCCAGCCACGCTCGGCGAGCTGGCCGAGCATCGGCACTGTCTCGCGGCCGCGCAGTTCCGGAAAGCGCCCGCCGGCGATGAGCTGCTGCGTCTGCACGAAGAACTCGATCTCGCGAATTCCGCCGCGACCGAGCTTGACGTTGTGGCCCTTCACGGCGATCTCGCCATGGCCCTTGTGGGCATGGATCTGTCGCTTGATCGAATGGACGTCGGCGATCGCCGCATAGTCCATGTACTTGCGCCAGATATAGGGCAGCAATTCCCTCAGGAACGCGGCGCCGGCGGCAAGGTCGCCCGCCACGGGGCGCGCCTTGATCATGGCGGCGCGCTCCCAGTTCTGGCCGCGCGCCTCGTAATAGCGCAACGCCGCTTCCACGGGGATCGCCAGCGGCGTCGAGCCGGGATCGGGCCGCAGCCGGAGGTCGGTTCGAAAGACGTAGCCGTGCTCGGTGCGATCCTGCAGGATGCGCACCAGCCGGCGGGTAAGGCGAGAGAACAGGTCCGTCGCGTCCAGCGGATCGATGACGGCGGGCGCCTCGGGATCGAAGAACACGACGAGATCGATGTCGGACGAGAAGTTCAACTCGTGCGCGCCGAGCTTGCCCATGCCAAGCACGATCCATCCGGACTGGAGCGCCGGCTGTTCGGGATCGGGCAGCCTGAGCTTGCCTTGCTGATGAGCGTCGCGAAGCAGAAAATCGATCGCCGCGCGGATGCATGCGTCGGCAAGATCGCTCAGCCGCCGCACCGTGGCGGCGGGCTCGGCCTCGCCCGCGAGATCGGACAGCGCGATCAGGAAATGCGCCTCTGACTTGAGCTGGCGCAGACCCATCATGACGCCTGCCTCGGACGCACCGTCGGCGCGCGACACGGCTTCGATCGCGGCGCCGAGCTCGGCCAAGCGAGCTTCGACCGTATGGTCGAAGAGCGCGTCGAGAATGGCGGGGCGTCGCCGCGCCACATCGCGCAGGAACGGCGACAGATCAAACACAGCGGCGAGGAAGGCCTGCGCATCGCTCTTTGCCGCGAGGAAATCCGCCAGCCGGTCGAGATCTTCCTCCCGCGCGGCCAAAGCGATCTCCGCCAGCGCCTCGCGGGCGGCCGCCTCGTCCATGGCGACGAGCCGCACCACAGGCTTCAGCAACCAGCCGGCCTGCCGTTCCTTCGCAACCGCCCTTCCCGCCATCAATGCTCCCCCCGTTCGGGAAAACTCATGACCACGGATAGTCCAGGATTGCCAGGCAGAAGATCAAGCCGGCCGCCATGAAATGTCATGATTGCCTTGGCGAGGCTGAGGCCGAGGCCCGAGCCTGGCTGGGAACGGCTCTTCTCCAGGCGCACGAACCGTTCCGTCACCCGCGAACGGTCGACGTCGTCGGGAATGCCCTGGCCGTTGTCGACGACGGCGAGCTTTATGTGACCATCGGCGCGTTCGAGCGATACGCGAACAGCCGGCGCGGCGGTGGAATCGGTGGAGTACTTGATCGCGTTGTCGACGATGTTCGACAGCGCCTGGGCGACGAGTTCGCGATTGCCAACGACCGTGAAGGGACCTTCGATATTCGCCTGCAGCGAGACGCCGGCCTCCTCAGCGACGGGCTCGTAAAGCTCGACGACGTCGCGCACGGCGGCCGACAGGTCGACCCGCGTGGTGCTTTCCGACGAATAGCCAGCCTCTAGGCGCGAGATCATCAGGATGGCATTGAAGGTTTTGATCAGCTGGTCGGATTCCGTGATCGTGCCCTCGAGCGCCCTGCGGTAATCGGCCGTGTTGTGCTTGCCCGACAGCGTCGCCTCGGCGCGGTTGCGCAGCCGGGTTAGCGGCGTTTTCAGGTCGTGGGCGATGTTGTCGGAGACCTGCTTCAGGCCCTCGTTCAGCGTCGCGATCCTGGCGAGCATGGTGTTGAGGTTTTCCGACAGCCGGTCGAACTCGTCGCCCGCGCCGGTGACCGGCAGGCGGCCGGAAAGGTCGCCGCCCATGATGCGCCGGCTCGCCTCCGACACGCTGTCGATGCGTTTCAAAGCCGCCTGCCCGACGAAGAACCAGATCAGCAGCCCGCCCAGCCCCATCATGCCCAGCGCCAGCATCAGCGACCGCTTGATGACGGCGCGGAAGCGCTCCGGCTCGCCAAGGTCGCGGCCGACGAGCATGATCATCTGGTTCGGCAGTCGAAGCACGATGGCGATCGCGTTGTGTCCCTTTTCGCCCGATTGCGCGTCGGCGCCATTGGGTTGAGGTGTGCTCTGCTCGCCGTTCTGGTCGGAGGACTGCGCGCGCTGCCGTTCCAGCTCGCCCTCGCCGAAGCGCTGGTAGTAGAACGGGCGCTCCGTCCAGCCTTCGGTATCGAGGACGCCCGGCTCCAGGCTCTGCACGTTTCCGGTGAGTATCTGGCCGTTGGCGTCGGCGATCAGGTACAGATTCGCGCCGGGCTGGCGCGACCGCTGCTCGACCACCCGGGCCAGCACCGGCAGGCCGCCGCGCTGGTAGGCGTGCGCAAGGCCGGCCACCTCGTCATTGATGGTATCCTGCGTCTGCGCCGTCAGCATGCGCGCCGAAAGCGAGGTCATGTAGAAGACCAGCGCGACCGCGCAGATGGCGAAGAGCAGCAGGTAGAGGGCCGAAAGCCGCGCAGCCGTCGTCTTCATGATGGCAGGCACGGACAGGGACATTGGCGGCTAGCCGCTTTTCAGCATGTAGCCGGCACCGCGAATGGTATGCAGGATCGGCTTGTCGAAGCCCTTCTCGATCTTGCCGCGCAGGCGCGAGACATGGACGTCGATGACGTTGGTCTGCGGATCGAAATGGTAGTCCCACACGTTCTCGAGCAGCATGGTACGCGTCACCACCTGACCGGCATGGCGCATCAGATATTCCAGCAGGCGGAACTCGCGCGGCTGAAGCGTGATCTCGCGCGCGGCGCGGCGGACCGAATGCGAGAGCCGGTCGAGCTCGAGGTCGCCCACGCGATAGATGGTCTCGGCTTCCTTGGCGCTGGCACGGCGGTTCAGCACCTCGACCCGGGCGAGCAGTTCGGAGAAGGCGTAGGGCTTGGTGAGATAGTCGTCGCCGCCGGCGCGCAGGCCGGTGACCCGGTCGTCCACTTCGCCAAGCGCCGAGAGGATCAGCACCGGCGTCGTGTTGCCGCGCGAACGCAGGCCGGCGATAACCGAAAGACCGTCGCGGCGCGGCATCATGCGGTCGATCACCATGACATCATAGTCGCCGGCGTCAGCGAGCGCGAAGCCGGTTTCGCCGTCACCGGCGACATGCGCGGTATGGCCGGCCTCGGCGAAGGCCTTCTGCAGATAATCGGCGGCCTCGCGGTCGTCTTCTATGACGAGAATCTTCATAGAACCGTTATACGCGATTTCATCGGAAGGTTTAGTGGCCGACATCTGCATCATGGCCGTCCTGCTTTGCCGGGGCAGTTCCGGCGAAAACAGGATCGCTTCCACTGCTCCATGTCCTTGTGTTTCGCAACTCCCGAAGCAAGCGTGGCGTGCTTGCCCTGAATTGCCCTGGCACATCGCCGTGCGGACCGGAATCACGAAACGGCGTGCCGAAAAAGGTGACGCGGCAGCGGGCGATGGGAACCCGCTGCCGCGGGGGTCGGAACACGGTGACTGACTAACGTATTCGGGCCCCGTGCTTTCCCGCGCGATGGCTCGGGGGTGTTTGAAACCATCGCACCGGAAAAGTCCTGTCGCTCGTCAGCCCTTGCCGACGGGCAGCGCGACGAAGCGGTTGCTGTCGTCCCGCGTGATCTGCATCAGCACGGCCTTGCGGCCGGCCTTGACCGCATCGCTCATCGCCTTGGTGACGTCGTCGGGCGTGCTGACCTCGGCGGAATTGACCGAGGTGATGACGTCTCCCGGCTGGATGCCGCGATCGGCGGCCTGGCTGTCGGGGTCGACATCGGTCACCACCAGCCCCTTGCCCTTATCCGACTTGGTGACCGTGAGGCCGAGATCGGCCAGCGTATCGGGCTTGTCCGGCGCGGCCTGCTTGCCGTCATCGTTCGAGGCCTGCTTGTCACTTGCCGGCAGCTTGCCGAGATCGACCTTCACGGACTGGCTCTTGCCGTCACGCCAGACGGTGACGTCGACGGACTTGCCGGGCGAATAAGCGCCGATGACGCGGGCGAGTTCCTTCGGCGAGCCGACATCCTTGCCGTCCACCTGAGTGATGACGTCGCCGGCGACGATGCCGGCCTTCTTGCCCGGACCGTCCTCCTGGGCGCTGGAAACGAGCGCGCCCTTATCCGACTTCAGGCCGAGCGATTCGGCGATGTCCGCGGTGACCGGCTGGATCTCGACGCCGAGCCAGCCGCGCTGGACCGCGCCGTTCTTCATCAGGTCGTTGACCACTTCCTTGGCGGTCGAGGCGGGGATGTCGAAGGCGATGCCGACGCTGCCGCCCGACGGCGAGAAGATCGCGGTGTTGATGCCGACGACCTGGCCGTTGAGGTTGAAGGTCGGGCCACCCGAATTGCCGCGGTTCACCGAGGCATCGATCTGCAGGAAGTCGTCATACGGGCCAGCGCCGATGTCGCGGCCACGCGCCGAGACGATACCGGCCGTCACCGTGCCGCCGAGGCCGAACGGATTGCCGACCGCAACGACCCAGTCGCCGACTCGCACCTTGGAGTCGTCGGCGAAGTCGACGTAGGTGAACTTGCCGCCGTCGACCTTGAGCACGGCGAGGTCGGTGCGAGGATCGGTGCCGACCAGCTTGGCGTCGAGCTCCTTGCCGTCATTGGTCACGACGGTGAAGGACGAGCCTTCCGAGACCACATGGTTGTTGGTGACGAGATAGCCGTCCTCCGAAATGAAGAAGCCCGATCCCTGCGCCACCGGGCGCGGCTGGTCGTTGTTGTGATCGCGACGGCCAAAGCGGCGGTTACCGTCCTGGTCCTGGCCGCCGAAGCCACGGAATTCCTTGAAGAAGCGGCGGAGCTGGGGGTTGTTCGGGAGATTGTTGAAGCCGTCAGGCCCCTGGAACGGGTCCGAGCCGTCATCGGCGGTCGGCTCGATCTTGGCCTTGACCTTGACGCTCACGACGGCCGGCGAAACGTGCTCCACCACGTCGGCGAAGCTCGGCATCTGCGGCGCCTCGACGCGAACCGCGTCGGCCAGCACCGGGCTCGTGCCGGTGGTCAGCGCGCCCGCGCCGATGGCGCCGACGAGAGCCAGCGAAGCAACGGCGGTCAGCAGGCGCTTGCGTGAACGGGAATATGAATTGGGGGCAACATTCATGGATCTCGTATCCTTTATGGTTGGACGCGTCTCGAAGTGCATCCTCGGGAACAAGAGTTAGAGCGGCGCACATTACGGCGCCCTTTCCGACGAATGAATTTTTGTTAATGTCGGCCTATGAGAATGCCGCGCGTGCCTCGGTAGTCAAACCGGCCCGCTGGCTCGCCATTCGAGCCTCCGACGCTCCTGAAATCAGGCCTCGATGGTTTCAGGAGGGTTCCCGCCCGAAACACGCTTCACGCTTTTCGGCGTCGCGCCTACTCCCGTCGCAGGACGGCATCCAGCGCGGCCTGCTCCTCGGCGGTCAGCGCCTTCGTGGCGTTGGCGCGCCGTGAACGCGTGCCGAGCAGGACGAATATGCCGCCAGCCACGAGCAGGATGAGCGGCGTGCCCCACAGCAGGGCGGTGCGCGCGCCGAAGCGCGGTTTCAGCAGCACGAACTCTCCATAGCGGGAGACAATGTAGTCCGTGACCTGCTGGTCGGTGTCGCCGGCGAGGATGCGCTGACGCACGAGCACGCGCAGGTCGCGGGCAAGATCGGCGTCGGATTCATCGATCGACTGGTTTTGGCAGACCATGCAGCGCAGGCCCTCGGAAAGGGCGCGCGCACGTGCCTCCAGCGCCGGATCGGCCAGAACTTCGTCTGGGTTGATCGCCAGCGCAGTGCCAGCGCCCAGGATCGCGAACCAGAGGGCCGCGGCGGCCGCGCACAGCCTGATCGCCCACAACCGCCTGGCGCCGGCCGCCATCATGACGGACTCGCCGGCGAAGCCGCGCCAAGCTGGGCGCGGCGCCGCGACGGAGCACCGACACGCAAGCGCCGGTCCATCAGCGACAGCGCGGCGCCCGCCATCATCACCACGCCGCCCAACCATATGAGCGTCACCAGCGGCTTCCACCAGATGCGCACGACGACCGAACCGTCGGCTCCCTCGTCGCCCAGCGAGAGATAGAGCTGGCTGAGCCACATCGTCCTGATGCCGGATTCCGTCGTCGTCATCTGGCGAACCGGATAGAAGCGCTTGGCCGAGCTGATTTCACCGCGAACATTGCCATCCGCGCCGATCAAGGCGAAGCGGCCGCGATCCTCCGTGAAATTCGGGCCCTGGGCCGGCGTCAGGCCGAGGAAGCGCAGCGTATGGCCGGACAGTTCCACAGTCTCGCCGGGACGTATGGACAGGATTTTCTCCGTGCCAAAGCACAGCGTGCCGACAAGGCCGAGCACCGTCAGGCCAAGGCCGAGATGCGCAAGCGCCGTGCCGAAGGCCGAGCGCGGCAGGCCAGCGAAGCGGGCCAGCGCGACGCGCGGCGAAACCTTGCCGAGGCCCGACCTGACGGCCAGGTCGGTCAGTGCTCCTGCAACGAGCCAGAAAGCCAGCCCCGCTCCCAGGGCCGCGAGCACCGAGGCGCCGTTGATGAACAGCAGCGTGACGAGCATCGCCGCGAGCGCGACAGCGAAGGCTGCCATCAGCCTTTGCCCGGCGGCGAGGATATCACCTCGCTTCCAGGCCAGCAGCGGCCCGAAAGGTACCATGACCAGCAGCGGCACCATCAGCGGAGCGAAGGTGAGGTTGAAGAACGGCGCGCCGACCGAGATCTTGTCGCCCGTCAGCGCCTCCAGCGCCAGCGGGTAGAGCGTGCCGACAAGCACGGTCGCCGTGGCGGTGGTGAGGAACAGATTGTTGAGGACCAGCGCTCCCTCGCGCGAGATCGGCTGGAACAGTCCACCGGCCGTCAGGCTGGAAGCGCGAAGGGCAAACAGCGACAGCGATCCGCCGATGAACAGGACGAGGATGCACAGGATGAAGATGCCGCGCGCCGGGTCGGTGGCGAAGGCATGCACCGAGGTCAATACCCCGGAGCGGACCAGGAAGGTGCCGAGGAGCGAGAGCGAGAAGGTGATTATGGCAAGCAGCAGCGTCCAGATCTTCAGCGCCGAGCGCTTTTCCATGACGATCGCCGAATGCAGCAGCGCGGTGCCGGCCAGCCACGGCATGAAGGATGCGTTCTCGACCGGATCCCAGAACCAGAAACCGCCCCAGCCGAGCTCATAATAGGCCCAATAGGACCCCATGGCGATGCCGCCGGTGAGGAACATCCAGGCGACAAGCGTCCACGGCCGCACCCAGCGCGCCCAGGAAGCATCGATGCGGCCTTCTATGAGGGCCGCAACCGAAAAGGAGAAACAGACTGAGAACCCGACATAGCCGAGGTAGAGCAGCGGCGGATGGATGGCGAGGCCGAGGTCCTGCAGGATCGGATTGAGGTCACGGCCTTCGATCGGCGCCGGCGAAAGCCTGGCGAAGGGATTGGACGTGGCAAGGATGAACAGGAAGAAGGCGGCGCCGATGGTGCCCTGCACGGCGAGCACATTGGCACGCAAGGTCGCAGGCAGATTGCCGCCGAAGATGGCAACGAGCGCGCCGAAGAAGGTGAGGATGAGCACCCACAGCAGCATCGAGCCTTCGTGATTGCCCCAGGTGCCGGTGATCTTGTAGATCATAGGCTGCAGCGAATGCGAATTTTCCCACACGCTCGCCACCGAGAAGTCCGAATTGGCATAGGCGCTGGCCAGCGCCCAGAACGACAACGCCGTCAGCACGAAGCCGGTCAGCGCCACCGGGCCACCGACGGCCATCATGCGCTGATTGCCGACCCGCGCGCCGACCAGGGGCACCGTCATCTGCACCAGCGACAGCGCGAAAGCCAGAACCAACGCGAAATGTCCAGTCTCAACCATGGCTGCCTCCAACCTCTCCCTTGCCGGCAAGGGAGTTGCCCGCCGAAGCCGCCGGATGCAGGGAGCAGGCCGATCTACTCACTCTTGCTCTCCTGCCATACACCCTTGGCCTTGAGCCCGTCGGCCACTTCCTTGGGCATGTAGTTCTCGTCATGCTTGGCAAGCACGCTGTCGGCGACGAAGGTCCCGTCCGGGCCGAAGGCTCCCTCGGTGATAACCCCCTGCTCCTCGCGGAACAGGTCAGGCAGGATGCCGGTATAGGTCACCTTGACCGAACTGTGGGTGTCGGTCACCGAGAACGCCACCGTGGCGCCCTGCCCGCGCTGGATCGTGCCCTTCTCCACCAGGCCGCCGAGCCGGATGCGCTGTCCGGGCTGGACGCTGGCGGTGGCAAGGTCGCCCGGCATGTAGAAATAGGATGCCTTCTGGCCCAGCGCGTAAAAGGTAAGCCCCGTCGCGGCACCCAGGAAAACCAGCCCGGCCGCGATCACCGACAGTCGTTTCTGCTTGCGCGTCATCGTCTACTCCGTCGCCGTCACGCCGAGGGAGGCGGCAAAGGCGGTGAATTTCCTCGCCTCCTCGCTGTCGGCCCCGAACACGGCGATGCCACGGTTGAGCGCGTCCCGTGCCTGATCCGCCTTGCCGAGCACGACGTAGGAACGAACCAGCCGCATCCATCCTTCCGGATCGCGCGGATTTTGCCGCAGCTTCTCGTCAAGGCCGGCGACCATACTGTTGATCATGGCCTCCCTGTCCTTGGGCGACATCGACGAGGCCGCCTCGACATCCCCAGCGCCCGGGCCGCTCGCCGCGTTGCCAGCCGGCGCGCCGGATTGCGCCAGCGCCTGTTCGACGGCGCCACGCCATTGCGAATCCTGCGGCAGCGCGGCCAGCATCTTGCGCCATGCCGCCTCCGCCTCGGCCTTTTGCCCTTCCTGCGCCAGGCCGAGCGCGAGATAGAAGCTTGCCTTGGCGTTTGTTGGATCGAGCTTCAGCGCCGCCTCAAAGGCTTGCTGCGCGTCGGCGGAGACGATGCCGCCAGCCTGGTTGGCGATCGCCTCGCCAAGGCCGGCCCGGCGCGCAGCGGTGTCGCCATCCAGCCGGATGGCGTTGCGATAGGCGGTCACCGCATCGGAAAAGCGCTGCAGGCGCAGATAGATCGGCGCCAGCACATCCCAGCCCCGGCCATCCGAGGGATTGGAAGCGAGATGCGCCTCGGCGCGCGCGACCAGTTCGTCAACGGAGCTGTCGGCTGGATTCTTGGCCAGCCGTTCGGCCAGCGGCTGGGAAGGCAGGTCCGGCGAGCCGATCTGGCTGTAAAGGCCCCAGCTGACCAGCGGCACGGCGAGCACGGCGGCGGTCGCCACCAGCCGCGCCAACGTCGAGCCGCGGCGGGCTTCCGGCTGCCCGGCCTGATCAGGCCTGTCGAGGCGCAGGATGCGCCGCGCGATCTCGGCCCGCGCCTCCTCGGCCTCCGTCGGCTGGATCAGGCCGCGGACCGCATCGCGGTCGAGCTCCTGGAGCTGGTCGCGGTAGACTTCGAGGTCATGGTCGGCGCTCGATGTCGCTTCGCCCGATTTGCCGGCCAGAGGCAGCAAAACCGCCAGGCTCGCACCCAGCGTCAGGATTGCGGCTATGACCCAAAACAGCATGGTTCTTCCAATAACGGCAGAGCCCTGCCCTGCCAACACAAGCACCCTGCGACGCTTTGACGGGATAGAGCCGGGATGCGCGTGGACCCGCGGTCCAACTCTATCCGGACAATCCAGCCTCGTCCGCGCGATGCCGAGCCTGTCGCGCCCGCAATATGCCCTGGCGTCGCGCGATTGTCAGGTGAGCGGCGTCCAGCTGCCGTCGGCGTTCCGGCAGGCCGTCCCGCGCGCGGTCACACCGGCGCCGCCATTGTACACCGTATGCGTATACTGGCGGCAATCCTGCGACCCAACGCGGTAGGGCTGCGCGGGCACGACCTCGCCGTAGCGGCTCGCCTGGTCGCCCTTCCAGGTCACCTTCTGGCCGCTGGCCGTATATTCGAGCGCCTTGTACTCCGCCTCGAGCGCGCTGCGCTTCTCGCCGTCGCTGAGGCCGGACCCGATGGATCCGCCGATGAGGCCGCCATTCATGGCCGAAACGATGCTCGTCCCCACCTTCCCGCCGGACGGCTTGGTGGCTGACGGCGGCAGGGCGGCCACGGCCGGTCCCTTGCCGCCAAGCGTGGTGCAACCGGAAACGGCGACGAGGAGGGAAACGAGCGCCAGGCGAATCTTCATGCCACAACCTGATGTCTTGAGCAGGATCGCCACGCCATCGGGATCACGGCGTGGCCATAGTATTGATATTTGTCGGAAATTTGGCCGGTCCGGGCCACCTGGGGCAGCATTACTGAAGGCTCCGCAATCGCACCGCCGCCTTCAGTCCGCCCAAGCCGGACCGTTCCAGCGCCAAAGTGCCTCCATACTCGTTGACGAGGTCCGCGACAATGGCCAGCCCAAGCCCGGTCCCCGGCTTTGTCTCGTCGAGCCGGCGGCCGCGCTTCAGGGCCTCGCGCGCCTTGTCCTCGGGGATGCCGGGGCCGTCATCCTCAATGCTGATCTCGAACAGGCTCGGAGACCCGTCCTTGTCGGCCAGTGAGGTGACGGTGACGGCGACGGCGCCCTTCGCCCATTTCAGGGCATTTTCGAGAAGATTGCCGAGCAATTCCTCAAGATCCTCGCGCTCGCCGGCAAAGATCACCTCGCCCGCCGGCAGGGTCAGCGAGAGACTGGTCTCCGGATTGAGCTTCTGCAAGACACGCACCATGCGCTGCACCAGCGGCGAAACCGGCGTGCGGTAGACGACGCTGTCGCGCTGGGCAGCGACGCGAGCCCGTTGCAGGTAGTGCTCCACCTGCTTCTGCATCGAGGCGGCCTGCTCGGTGATGAGCTGTCCCTTGGCGCCGCCCAGCGCACGGCCTTCGTTGAGCAGCACGGCGAGCGGCGTCTTCAGGGAATGAGCCAGGTTCCCGACCTGGGTGCGCGAACGCTCGACGATGCGCCGGTTGTTCTCGATCAGCGCATTGGTTTCATTGGCAAGCGGCTCGATTTCGGCCGGAAAGCGGCCGTCGAGCCGTTGCGCGGTGCCTTCGCGCACCATGGCAAGCGCATTCCTGACGCGACGCAACGGCTGCAGGCCGAGCAGGATGGCGATGGCGTTGATGGCAATCATGCCGACGCCGAACAGGGAGAGATAGGTCAGCAGGCGACGCTGGAACGTGCCGATCTCCTGCTCCAGCTCGGTCTGGTTGCCCATGACGCGAAAGCGCGCGGCGCGATTCTTGGAATCGAGGACGAACTCGCTTTCGAAGACGGTAAGCTTTTCGCCATTGATGCCCGGTGTGGTGTAGCTGCGCTGGAAGCTGGTGTTGAAGGGTACCACGGTGATGCTCGGCGACAGGATCGTCCTGGTCATCGACGAGGAGTGCAGGTCTCCGTGCACGCCTTCCGAAGCCGGTTCCACCGACCAGTACCAGCCCGAATTCGGCTCCGAGAACCTCAGGTCGCCGAGATCGGGCGAGCCGGTCAGCGCGCCATTTTCCGAGACGCCGACCGACCCGATCAGGTTGAACAGATGCGCCGACAGCAGGCTGTCGAAGCCGCGTTCGCTGGCCTGCCGGTAGAGCGTGGTGATGAGGGTGAAGATGACCACCAGGGTCAGGATCGCCCAGATCGTCGAGAAGGCGATCACCCGGAATGCCAGGGAGCGCGGCCACAAGCGCAGCGAAAGCGGCCTTCTCACGATTTGTCTCAGCGGTTCCGAGTTACGCCTCCGGTTGACGCATGCGGTAGCCCATGCCGCGAACTGTCTCGATCATGTCGATGCCCATCTTCTTGCGAAGCCGCCCGACGAAAACCTCGATCGTGTTGGAATCGCGGTCGAAATCCTGATCGTAGAGATGCTCGACCAGTTCCGTGCGGGAAACCACCTCGCCCATGTGGTGCATGAGATAGGCAAGCAGGCGGAACTCATGCGACGTCAACTTCAGCGGCACGCCGTTGACGTCTGCCTTGGAAGCCTTGGTGTCCAGGCGCAGCGGTCCGCATGTCAGTTCCGACGAGGCATGGCCGGCGGCGCGTCGTATCAGCGCCCTGACGCGGGCCAGCACTTCCTCGATGTGGAAAGGCTTGGTGACATAGTCGTCGGCGCCGGCGTCGATGCCGGCGACCTTGTCGCTCCAGCGGTCGCGCGCGGTCAGGATCAGCACGGGCATCTTGCGGCCGCCGCGCCGCCAGCGCTCGACGACGCTGATGCCGTCCATCTGCGGCAGGCCGATATCGAGCACCACGGCGTCGTAAGGCTCGGTGTCGCCGAGAAAATGGCCCTCTTCCCCATCGAACGCGCGATCGACGACATAGCCGGCATCGACAAGCGCTTCGGATATCTGCCGATTGAGATCCTTGTCATCCTCGACGACGAGTACGCGCATGTCGGTCGGTGCCTGTTGGTGAATGGGCCGGTGATGGCTCTATGGCAGGTATAGGCCGATTCCGGCGGCCTGTGAAACGAACCCCTCAGTTCGCCGGAACGACGACCTCGGTACGGCGCGGACGCTGCCCATCCTTGCCCGGCACCAGCACGACAATGACGCATACCGGCTGGCCGCCACGCGTGGCCTGTGAAGCCTTGGCGAGCGTGCCGCCGTTCTGCTCCGCCACCTGCTGGCCGATCGCGTAGCAATCGGACGCGGCAAGCAGCACGGGGTCCGATTGGTCCGGCGTCGTGGCGACAGGCAGGGCGACCGCTTGCGACACAAGCAATCCCGCCGCGCAGAGCACCAGCATCGCGGTTCGGAAGTGGGAGCTGAAGGTTTTCATGGCCGCCGTTCTAGCCCATCGGTGCTGAACGTGAAATGAACACTGGACTTCGCTGAAAACATGCCCGCCACGCCCCCGTTACGCGACACAGATGAACTTCGATTTCGCCCCCGCGAAATCCATGAAGCACCATCTAAACCTCGTTTGCACGATATTGAAAGCACATCAGGCATCTTCCTGCGTCAGTGCCCGGAACCGCAGCAGGCCGTGGTGCTCCAAAAGCTCTTCGTCGTAGCGGTGTTCGCTAAACTCCAGCGTCAGCCGCGTCAGGCCGCGTGGGCCGACCACCAGGGCGGCATCGGCGAGACGTGCCTTGATGGCTTCCATGATGGCGATGGTTTCCGCATCGCCATGCGCCTTTGACCAGACATGCAGCGTGATAAGCTGGTCGTCATCGTTCTCGGCGCCGCTGTCCCAGTCGAAGGCACAGGTCTGGCCGCAGGTCACATAGGGATAGGCGGCAGTTGCCGTGACCCGCTCCACAAGTCCGGCGCCACCGAGCAGCGCCGACAGCGACGGGTCGGTTTTCAATCTCAGAAACAGTGCCTGCTGCAAATCGCCTGGCGCGGTCATCGTCCTCATCACTCGCCTGTCGCGGCCTTGCAGGCCACTGCGCCACCGGCGGTCCCGGGCACCAATCACCAAGGTGCTTCGCGGGGTCAGCCGGCGCCGCGCAGCCTAACCACGACGGCGCGAAGTGCAAGCACCAACACGGTGATGACGATGAGGATGACGGAGAGCGCGGCGATCGCCGGGTCGATATTGTCGCGCAGTCCCATCCACATCAACCGGGGCAGCGTGATGGCGTTGACCGAGGTGATGAACAGGGTCACCCCGATCTCTTCCCAGGAGAGCACGAAGGACATAAGCGCGGCGGTGACGATACCGAACTTGATGTTGGGCATGATGACGCGCGTGGCGCGCTCCCACACGCTGGCGCCGAGGCCGCGCGCGGCAAGGTCGATGCGCCGGTCGAGCTGGCTGAGCGATACCAGGATCAGCACGGTGGCGAAGGGCACCGTCATCACCGAATGCGCCATCGCGACCCCCAGCCAGGTGTCGTAGCCGAAAAAGGAGCTGACGCCGGAGACCGAGGTGAGCAGGAAATAGAGCGTGATGGCCGAAACCACAGGCGGCACCACCATCGGCAGCAGCACGAAGCCGACGAGGGCCGCGGTGAAACGCGGCTGGAACATCCAGACGCCGAGGCTGAAGCACAATGCCAGTATCGTCGAGATGGCGCTGCTGACGACGCCGATCCTGAGGCTGAGCAGGATGGCGTCGAGCCAGCGCGGGTCCTCTATCAGCGCGCGGTAGTGGCGCAGCGACAGCTCGCCTGTGGGCATGGCGAGCATGCGGCTCGGCGTCAGCGACACCGGCACCACCGCCAGCAGCGGCATGAGCAGGAACAGCGCCACCAGGACGGCGAGGACCAGCGAGACGGGACCGGGGCGATAAGTCGGCATCAGATCATCTGCCTCGGCCTGACATAGCGGAAGAGCAGCGCCATGAGCACGCCGACGAAAAGCACCAGCACGACGCTGATCGCGGCTCCCAATCCCCAGTCGGGGCTCTGGAATATCCTGAGATAGATCAGCTCGGCGACCATCACGCTGCGGCCGCCGCCAAGGATGGCCGGCGTGACGAAAAAGCCCAGCGAGAAGACGAAGGTGATCAACGCCGAGCCGATGATGCCGGAGCTCGTCATCGGCACGAAAACCGACCAGAAGGTGCGCATGCGGCTGGAGCCGAGGCCGCGCGCCGCGAGCAGGACGCGCTCGTCGAGGCTACGCATGGCGGAGGCCAGCGGAAAGACGGCGAAGGGTATGAGGAAGTGCGTCATGCCGACGACGACGCCGAACTCGTTGCGCACCAGCGTCAGCGGTTCGGAAATGAAGCCTATGGACTGCAGCCAGGTGTTGATCAGGCCACGATTGGAAAGCAGCGCCAGCCAGCCGAAGGCACGCGTCAGCACCGAGATCCAAAACGGCACCAGGATGCAGAACTCGGCGACCAGGCGCTGCGCGGGGGTGCCGCGGACCCAGACGACCGTTATGGCGTAAGCCGCCGTCACCGACACCAGCGTGACCACCGTCGCGATCCGCAGCGTACGGACGAAGACCGACTGCACCAACGGGTCGGTCAGCAGCGCGTCATATTGCCCGAGGCCGGGCTGCGGAAGGGTGAAGCTCCACTTCACCACGCCGAGGAACGGCCAGGCGTAAGCGAGCACAAGGAACAGGAGCAGCGGCGCCATCAGCAACGCCGCGCCCATCCTGTCGGAGAGGATGCCTCTCATCTCGGTTCTACGTCCCCGCCCCGGGCATTCCGACGCCAGGTACAACCACCCGGCGTCGCACGAATGCGGCCAACAAAGAGACAGAGCGGGATACCCCGTCCATCACAATGCATCCCGCCCTCAGGCGGAGATGATCTTGGTGTATTCGTCGAGCGCCGCGCCGTAGTTCTTGGCGTACCACTCCATGTCGAGCGGGATCTGCTTCTTCATGTTTTCCGGATCGACGGGGTTGATCCGCTTCTTGTCGGCAGGGATCAGGGCGTCGGCGGCCGGGTTCGCAGGGCCCTGCCCCAGCTTGTCGAACATGATCAGCTGCTTTTGCGGATCCTGGGCGCTGGCGATGAACTTCATCGCCGCTTCCTTGCCGCCGGGGTTGTTCTTGAGCACGGCCAGCGCGCCGGGCGAGATCAGGCCCTGGTCCCAGATGAACTTGATCTGGCCGCCGGAATCCTGCTCGATCAGCGAGGCGCGGGTCGACCAGACGATCGCCATGGACGCCTCGCCGTTGAGCAGCACGCTCTGGCTCTCGGCGCCGCCGCCCCAATAGGCGACGACGTTCTCCTTGAAAGCGGCGATCTTGTCATGCGCGCGCTTGAGGTCGAGCGGATAGAGCGAAGCCGGCGCGATGCCGTCGGCCAGGAGCGCGGCTTCCCAGCTCGAGACGCCCCATTTGTAGAGCGAGCGCTTGCCAGGGAATTTCTTGACATCGAAGAAGTCGGCCATGCCTGTCGGCGCCTGGCTGCCGAATTTCTGCGAGTCGTAGGCAATCACGTAGGAGAAGAAATAGGTCGAGGCGGCATGTTCCCAGCCGAAGCCGGGCCGCATCTTCTTCTTGTCGACGATCGAGTAGTCGATCGGCTCGAGCATGCCCTGAGCGCCGAGCGTGATGGCCGAGAAAGGATCGACGTCGACAAGGTCCCAGGTCGGCGCGCCGCTCTTGAACTGGGCCGCGATCGCGCCTTCGGTCGGACCCGAGCCGTCCATCTTGACCGGAATGCCGGTCTCCTTGGTAAAGGCCTGGCCATAGGCGGCGTCATAGGCGGTGATGGCGTCGCCGCCCCAGTTCACCAGCACCAGCCCCTTCGTCTCTGCGAACGCGCTGGTCGAGCGCAGCAGCAGCGGCGTGCCGCCAAGCACGATCGCCGCGAGTTGCGCGAACTGACGACGCGAGATCTCGCCGCGCGCCGCCCGGCCCGACAGGGCCTCCATTGCCTGCTTCTTGGTGTCGTTGGTCATTTCAGTTCCCCTTTTCGTTGTCGTTGATTGTTTGCGGGGCTTCATCCTCCGTCGGGAAGAAGGAAGCCCTTCTCCGCCGGCCAGGTCAGCCAGACGGACTTGCCGTTGCCCAGTGCCGAAGCCGCGACTTCGTTCGGCACCGAAACCGTCACCTTTGCGCCTTGGCGGGTGGTCAGATCGAGGCGCGTCGCCGCGCCAAGATAGGTAGAGGCCGTCGCCGTCGCGGCAATGCAGTTCTCGCCGGCCGCTGCTTCGCGGGCAATGGACATGTATTCGGGCCGGATCGCCAGGATCGCGTTGTCGCCCACGGCGCCGGCATTGCCGCGCAGGCTGACCGCGCGATCCTCGCACAGGCCGGTGGCGCCATTGTCGGCGCTACGCACGCCTTTCAGCGGCAACATGTTGATCTCGCCCAGGAATTCCGCGACGAAGCGGTTCGCCGGTCTATCATAGACCTCGTCCGGCCTGCCGACCTGAAGCAGGCGCCCGTGATTGAAGATGGCGACGCGCGAGGACAGCGCCAGCGCCTCGCCCTGATCGTGGGTGACGAAGACGAAGGTGGTGCCGGTTTCCTGATGCAGCCGCTTCATCTCGGCCTGCATCTGGCCGCGCAGGCTCTTGTCGAGCGCCGAGAACGGTTCGTCGAGCAGCAGAACGCCAGGCTCAAACACCAGCGCGCGGGCAAGTGCCACGCGCTGCTGCTGGCCGCCGGAAAGCTGCGAGGGCTGCTTCTTTTCATGGCCCTTGAGCCCGACGCGCTCGATCATCTCGCCGACGCGACGCTTGATCTCGCCGGCCGATTTCTTGCGGACCTTGAGCGGAAAGGCGATGTTCTGCTCGACGCTCATGTGCGGGAACAGCGCGTAGCCCTGGAACACCATGCCGGCGGCGCGTTGCTCGGCCGGTCGGTCGGTGATGTCGGCGCCATCGCTGAACAGGCGCCCTTCGCTCGGCTGCACGAAGCCGGCGAGGATCATCAGGAAGGTGGTCTTGCCGGAGCCAGACGGCCCTAGAAGGGTGAGGAACTCGCCGCGACCGATATCAAGCGTCAGATCGCTGAGAGCACGGAACGAGCCGAAGCTCTTGCCGATCCCGTTTGCCTTGATTTCTGCGGCCCGGCCGGGTTGCTGCATCCTGCCTCATCCTCAGTCCCAAGGGGAAATCGTAAGCAGGGTGCAAACTCACCGCAACCGAATAGTTTTCGCTTCATCGGCAAATTTGATTCACGTCTGGGCGAGCGCGACGCGCTTTTTCGTCCCGGATTGACGAAAGCGCATATCCATTCCTCATCCTTTGGCAGAGGAAGGGGCGCCCTTTCTCAGTAAGCCACAACCCCGTCCTTCGACAGCTTCGACCTGAGCCATCCGCTGAACGCGTTCAACACCGGGTGCCCGGCCTTGGCATGCTCGTAGACCAGGAAGTAGGAGCGCGGCGACGGAATCGCGGTGTCGAAGGGCTTGATAAGCCGGCCTTCGCTGAGCGCCCGGCGGCTGGTCAGTTCATCGCCCATGGCGATGCCCTGGCCGGCGATCGCGGCGGAGAAGACAAGGTTCATGTCGGAAAAGAAGATGCCGCCCTCGGTGTCCGGATTCTCGACCTTGGCCAGCGCCAGCCAGCGTGCCCAGTCCTCGGTATCTCCGAGATGCAGCAGATTGGCACGCAGGACATCCGCCGGCTTCGACAGGCCGCCTACCTTGTTGAGCAAGGTCGGGCTGCAAAGCGGCGTGAACGAGATCTCGCAAAGCAGCTCCACCGCCCGGTTCGGCCAGTTGCCGACCCCGAAGGCGATGAAGGCGTCGACATCCGGATTGCTGACGTCGTCCAGGCGGCGTGGCGTCAGCACATGCAGCGCGACGTCTGGGTACATATGCCTGAACTCCGCGATGTGCGTGCACAGGAACAGCGAGGCGAAGCCCGGCGTGCAGCTGACGCTGAAGGAGCCGCCGACGCCGGTTCCGGCGTCGCGCGTCACCGCGTCGCCGAGCACGGTCAGCGCCTTGCGCACGTCGCTGGCGTAGCGCTGGCCGCGCGGCGTGAGCGCCACGCCCTTGCCGATGCGCTCCAGCAAGTCGAAGCCGAGGTCGCGCTCCAGCAGGCGCAACTGATGGCTGACGGCGCTGCGGGTGAGATGCAGTTCATCGGCGGCGCGCCATACGCTGCCATGCCGGGCAAAGCTGTCGAGGGCGCGCAGCGCCTGGGTGGATGGGATTCTCAAGAGACCTCAGGTGAACCGAATTTGCATAAAGAAGGAAAACATATCACTTTTTGACAAACGGCTTCACTGCTTTCTTCTGGACCATGGAGAAACCGGTGACGACTTCGGCACAAGAAACCGCGCTTGCCAGCATCGACGGCATGCAGCCCTCGCTATCGGCCTGGACGCGGACGATCTTCGACTTCGGCGAGACCGCGTGGCGGGAATACCAGTCGGCGGCCTGGTATACAGAACGGCTGAGGCAAGAGGGATTTTCCGTGGAGGAAGGCTCGGGCGGCATGCCGACCGCCTTCTGCGCCCACTGGACCAACGGCCCCGGCCCCACCATCGGCATGTATGCCGAGTACGACGCCGTGCCCGGCAATTGCCAGGACGCCGCGACTGTCAGGCGCGCCCGCCCCGGTCTTTCCGTCGAGGCCGGCGGCCACACGGATCCGCATTCCGGCCTCGGCATGGCGAGCCTCGGCGGCCTGCTCGCCACCAAGGCCGCGATGCAGCGCCACGGCATCACGGGCACGCTGCGCTTCACCGGAGAGCCGGCCGAAAAGGTGCGCGGCTCGAAGCCGATCCACGCCGCCAGGGGCTACTATGACGGCCTCGCCGGCATGATCTCCTTCCACCCCTTCTACATGCTGCCGCTCTGCAACACGGCGCGCTGGGACACGCACTGCGGCGCGGCCTACTCGATGATCTATCGTTTCGTGTGCGACGAGCCGGAGAACTGGATACGCGCAAGCGATGGAGCGCCGATCCCGCAAGCGCATTCGGCGGTGCGCGCGCCGGGCGCCAACGACGCGCTGATGACGATGTACATGGCCTCCAAGGCGCTGCGCGATTCCATGCTGCCGCATCAGGGCGGCTGGTCGATCAGCGAGGCGATCCTGACCGCGGGACAGGCGACGGCCGACAATCTGCCGGCCGGGTTGGCCGAGATCCAGTACATGATCCGCGTTCCGACCATAGGCATGGCCGAGCAGGTGACCGCCGTGCTCGACCGCAACGCGGCGGCGGCCGCCGCCATCAGCGGCTGCCGCTACGAGCGGCACTGGGTGTCGAAGTCGCGTCCCGGCCTCGCCAACCACGCCATGGCCGGCATCGCCTACGAGGCGCTGTCGACCGTCGGGCCGCCACGCTGGAATGAGGCCGCAAGAGCGATCGGGCGCGAAATCCAGGTCAATGCCGGCGGCGTCGCGACCGAAAATCCATTCATCGACGAACTGGAACGGCTGATCAGCCCGCAGGACGCCGAAGCCATACTGCGCCGCGACCTGCCGCCCTCTCAGGTGAATTCGACTTCGGACGACTACACCGACATGAGCTGGCACGCGCCGACGGCGCGCTTCTATGTCGCGCGACCGGCGCTGCGCGCCGAAAAAGGCCACGCCTGGCCGGGCTGGGTCATGAACGCGCTGGGCGGGATACCCGCCACGATCGACCCCATGGTGAACTGCGCCGCCAGGACGATCGCGCTCGCCGCGCTGCGCCTGCTCGAGGACAAGGCGGCGCGCGACGCCGCGATGGACGAATTCGTCCATCGTACCGGCGGCGGCATCGGCGGCTCGAACTGGATCGCGCCGCTCTGCGACTATGAGGCGCCGATCCACTTCCGCTGGCCGGAATACGTCACCACGCCGCGCGGTCGCGAGTGGTGGATCCCGACCGCACCGACCGCATGACCATCCAGAGAATAACCACCTGATCGAGGAGATCCGCATGACCGTCCATGATCGCATCGTCGCAGAGCCGTTCTCGCTACAGCGCCGCAATCCCAATGGCGGCACCAAGCCGCTGACCGCGTGGGGCTTCGCCAACGAGACCGACGTGCTCACCGACGTCCTGCTCGGCTCGCCCAACTTCCTGCGCCATCTGTCGACCAGCTCGCTGTCGAGGAAGCATCTGCGCGAGGCGCCCTGCAACGTGCAGATCGCGCAGGCGCAGCACAAGGACCTCGTCGCGGCCTACGAGCATTTCGGCGTCAACATCCATTGGCACGAGCCGACGCCGGAACTGCCGATGCAGGTCTATTCACGCGATTCCAGCGTCATGACGCCCTACGGCGCCTTCATCACCGCCATGGCCAACTGGTGGCGGCGCGGCGAGAACTACGCCGCGATCCGCACCTATGAGAAGCTCGGCATCCCGATCTACGACATGGTGACGGCCGGCACTTTCGAGGGCGGCGACTTCAACGTCATCGAGGACGGCGTGGTGCTGATCGGCTGCGGCGGCGCCCGCACCCAGGAAGAAGGCGCGCGCCAGGTGCAGGACTGGTTCGAGAAGGAAGGTTGGGAGACACGCCTCGCCTTCATCGACGAATACTATGTCCACATCGACCTGATGGTGGTGCCTATCGCCGAAAAACTCACCGCGGTCTGCCTCACCTGCACCGAGCCCGGCATCGTCGACTGGCTGAAGGGCAAAGGCCACGAGATCATCGACGTGCCCTTCCAGGACACGATGGCGCTCGGCTGCAACTTCATGTCGCTCGGCAAGGACCGGGTGATCGCGCCCACTTCGAGCAAGACGCTGATCGGCCAGTTGAAAGCGCGCGGCTTCGAGGTTGCCGCCGTCGACATGAGCGAGATATCCAAGACCGGCGGCGGCATCCACTGCATGGCGCAGGCGCTGAAGCGCGTACCCGCCTGAGGCTTCCTGGCCTTCACCCTGCCGCGCCCGGCCGTTTCTGACCGCGCCGGGCCAGCAGGTTGGCGACCACCAGCAGTACGATCGACAGCGCCATCATCAATGTGGCCGCGGCGGTGATGGCCGGGCTCAGCTTCTCGCGCAGCCCGATGAACATTTCGAGCGGCATGGTGCGCTGGCCGGCGCTGGCCAGGAACTGCACCACCACCACCTCGTCGAAGGAGGTGACGAAGGCAAAAGCCGCGCCGGAGAGCACACCGGGCAGGATCAGCGGCAGCATCACACGGAAGAAGGCGGTCATCGGCCTGGCACCGGAAATCGCCGCGGCACGCATCAGGTTGCGGTCGAAGCCCGTCAGGCTGGCGCCAACGGTCACCACGACGAACGGGCTGGCAAGCGCCGTGTGCGCCAGGATGATGCCGGCATAGGTGCTGGCCAGGCCGACGCGGGCGTAGAAGAGGTACGATCCGACGGCGGTGATCACCACCGGCACGATCAGTGGCGACAGGAGCAGCGGCATCACGATGCGGCGGCCCGGGAATTTCTCGTCGGAGAGCGCAATCGCCGTGAGCGTGCCGAGCGTGGTCGCGATCAGCGTGGTGCCGAAGGCGACGATCAGGCTGTTGCCGATCGCCGATTGCCAGCGCTGCGTGCCGAGCACGACCCCGTACCAGCGCGTAGAGAACCCCTCGAGCGGGAAGACGAAGAAAGCGCCGCTGTTGAAGGACAGCGGAACCGGAACGAGGATCGGCACCAGCAGGAAGAGGATCACCAGCCCGCACCACAGCCAGAGCAGTGCGATGCGGATTCGTTCGCCTAGCGTGGGATATGGAGACAGCAGCATGGCTACACCAGCTTGAGGCGGTCGAGACCGAGGATGCGGGCGAAAATACCGAACAGCGCGAGCGTGAAAACGAGCAGGATGAAACTCAGCGCCGCCGCCATCTCCCAGTTCAGTTCGACGTTGACGTAGTTGGCGATGAAATTGCTGATCAGCTGATCGCTGGCGCCGCCGATCAGGGCCGGCGTGATGTAGTAGCCCAGGCACAATATGAAGGTCAGCAGGCAGCCGGCCATGATGCCGGGGAAGACCTGTGGGAGGTAGACGCGCCGGAAGGCGGTGAACGGCCTGGCGCCGAGCGAATAGGCAGCCTTCATCTGCGAGGGTTTGATGGTACGCATGACGCTGTAGATCGGCAGCAGCGTGAACGGCAGCTGGATGTGGGTCATGGCGATGATCAGGCCGATGCGGCTGTACATGAGATCGAGCCGGTCGCCAGCGACGCCGAGCCACAGAAGCAGGTCGTTGACCAGCCCGAACTTCTGCAACAGCACGGTCCAGGCGGCGGTACGCACAAGGATCGATGTCCAGAACGGCAGCAGCACCGCCACGATCAGCACTGCGGCCAGTCCTCTCGGCACGCTGGCTATGAGATAGGCCAGAGGGAAGCCGAGCAGCAACGTCGCCAGCGTCACGGCGGCGGCGACAAAGAAGGTGCGCATGAAGACCTGCAGGAACATGGCCTGTTCCGGCGGCACCGGCTCGATGCCGCCATCGCTGTTCCAGCGCAGGTCAAGCGCGCTCAGCAGATAGAAGGACGTAAAGCTGTGCGTGCCGCTGGCCACGGCGTGCCATGTCGGCGGCGATGACCAGAACGGCACCGATTTCATGATGTCGACCGGCGGCTGCGCGCCATCCTCGAGCTTGCGTACCGTCTTCAGGATCTGGCTGCGGGCTCCGGGCAACCGCGCATTGACGGCCTTGGCGAGCTCGTAGGCCGTGCCCTTGGCCTGGTTCTCCCTGAGATCCGCCGCCATCGCCGCGAAGGCATCATCGCCCGGCAGGCCCTGGCCGTCCCAGTTGGCCAGCGCGACGCTGGCGCGCGGCAACGCGTCGGCGATCGTCGGATCATAGACGGCGCGTGACAGCAGCAGAACGATAGGAATGCCGAAGCTGAGCGCCAGCAGCACGAGCAGCGGCGCCGCCAGCGCCAGCGAGCGCAGCCGATCGCCGAACTCAGCTCGGCGGAGCGCCGCCGACACCGACCCCAGGTCGGCATCGGCGGCGGACCGGCCGCGGGCCAGCGCGGGCCGGTCGAGTTCGCTGGGTTGCAGCGCCGACATCCCGCGCCTACTGCGCCAGCCAGGCGTTGAAGCGCTTGACGAGGTCTTCGCCGTAGTCGCCCCAGAACTCGGTGTTGGCGACCAGATAGGCGCCGCTCATGTGGTCCGGCGCGTTGGGCAGCTTCGGCAGCGCGTCAGGCGCGACGAACGATGCCGCGTCGGTGCGTACAGGCCCGTAGGTGATGTAGCTGGCGAGCTTGGCGTTGTTCTCGGGCGTGCTGATGTAGGCCAGGTACTTGTAGGCAAGGTCCGGGCTCTTCGCTCCCTTCGGGATGGCGATCATGTCGTATTCGAGGATCTGGTTGTTCCATACGATCTTGAACGGCTTCTTGTCGGTGTCGATGGCGTTCTGGATGCGACCGTTCCAGGCGGTGGTCATCACCACCTCCTTGGACGCCAGCAATTGCGCGGGCTGCGCGCCGGCATCCCACCAGACGATGTCCTTCTTGATCGTATCGAGCTTCTTGAAGGCGCGGTCGACGCCTTCGGGAGTGGCCAGCACCTTGTAGACGTCGGCGGGCGCCACGCCATCGGCCATCAACGCCCATTCGAGATTCTGGGCAGGGAATTTGCGCATCGCGCGCTTGCCCGGAAACCTGGTGGTGTCGAACAGGTCGAGCACCGAGGTCGGCGCTTCCTTGAGCACCGTCGGATCATAGGCAAGGATGTCGCCATAGGCATCGAGGCCGACGCCGCAGTCGAGCGCGGAGCCTTCGATGAACTTGTCGCGCGGACCGATCTTGGAATAGTCGAGACGCTCGAGGATACCCGCGTCGCAGCCCTGCAGCACGGTCGCCGTTTCAACCGTTACGAGGTCGATGGGAACGTTGCCGGTGTCGACCATGGCCTTCACCTTGCCGAGGTCGCCCAGATATTCCTGCTCGAGAATCTTGACGCCGGTTTCCTTGCTGAACGGCTCGAACCAGGCTTTGCGCTGGGCGTCCTGCCAGGCGCCGCCGCTGGCCATGATGGACAGTTCCTCGGCAAAGGCGGCATGACCGGTCGTCATCAAGGCGGTGGCGGCCGCCAGCGCGAACAGGCCTTTTCTTCCGTATTTCATGTCGTTCTCCCCTGTTTTGAAATTACGCCGCCCATTCCAGCCTAGGCAGGAAAGGCACGGCAGTCGTTGGGCGCGCACGAGACCGTCACGATCTCGCCGTTCGCCATGGTCGCTTCCGGACCGACCTTCACGGTCAGAATCTGGTCGTTGCCAAGCCTGGCCAGGAGGCGCAGGTGGTCGCCGAGGTAGATGCGCCCGTCGACCGTCGCCCGCAGCGCGTTGCCTCCGACGGCGGCCGGTGCGAGGCCCAGTCTTTCAGGGCGGATGGCGACGTGGCAGGCAGCGCCTTGCGCCACACCGACGGCCAGCGCGGTGAGTTCGCCACCGCCGTTCAGCCGGACACGGCATTCCCGGCCGGAGACCTGCTCCACGACACCTTCAAGCGTGTTGTTCTCTCCGATGAAGCTCGCCACGAACGAGCTTTGCGGCGTGTTGTAGAGATCGTCCGGCGAGCCGAGCTGGGCGATCGCGCCGTTGTTGAAGACGGCGACGCGGTCGGACATCGTCAACGCCTCGCCCTGGTCATGCGTGACGTAGACGATGGTGACACCGAGCATCGTGTGCAGTTGCTTGATCTCAAGCTGCATGTGTTCCCGCAGCTTCTTGTCGAGCGCGCCGAGCGGCTCGTCCATCAGCACCAGTCGCGGCTCGAAGACGAGTGCCCGGGCGAGCGCGACGCGCTGCTGCTGGCCGCCCGACAATTGGGCCGGCCTGCGATCGCCGAACTGCCTGAGGCGCACCATGTCGAGCGCGCGCGCCACCCGGTCAGCGATGTCGGCCTTCCCGAGCTGGCGAACGGAGAGCGGAAAGGCAACGTTCTCCTCCACGCTCATGTGCGGGAACAGCGCGTAGTTCTGGAACACCATGCCGATGTTGCGCTCGTATGGCGGCAGCCGGTCGACGGGCTGGCCTTCCAGCGTGATCGTGCCGCGTGTCGGACGCTCGAAACCCGCAAGCATGTTGAGCGTCGTCGTCTTGCCCGACCCCGACGGTCCGAGGAGCGTCAGGAATTCGCCCCGCGCGACGCCGAGGTTCAGCTTCGTTACCGCGAAGGCGCGGCCATCGTAGGATTTCTCGACCTCGTCGAATTCAACCAGGACGGCGCCGGAAACGCCCGCTGAAGTGGCCGGCATGGCGGTGGCGACACTCATTGTCCGGCATCCCTGGAATGGCCACGGGCGCGGCAGGTCGAATCGAAATGCGGCTTGCTATGCATGGCTCGGTCTCGCTTGGACCCATCCCGCCGCCGGGCGGTTGACCCAACTTGTATGGTCACACAATCAGCTTGTAGCGGACCATAAATGCGGACAACTTTCCTCGTCAAGCCGATTTCTCGATAGTTGTGTGATAATTTTGGATTGCCCTCCCCGACAATGGCATCACACAAGCTCTATTGTACGGATGATTGTCTTATGCTAGATGCGCCAGAAGTGTCAGCCGCAGTCGAACCCCCGCATGCTTGAGGATCTCCGCCTCGTCGAGGATGAAAGCCCGGTCTATCGCCGTCTTGCCGACGCGATCGCCGAACGCATAGCCGCCGGAACTCTGGCAGTGGGCGACAGGCTGCCACCGCAGCGCGAGATCGCGCGCGCGCTCGGTATCAACGTCACCACCGTCACCCGCGCACTCTCGACGCTGCAGGAACGCGGCCTGCTGGAGGCCCGGCCGGGACGCGGCACGACGGTTGCCGCGCGCGACGAAGCGGAGCGACCCGGCTTCGTGTCCGCGCCCAGCGACCAGAGCGGCATCATCGATCTTTCGGTCAACAGACCGGCCACGTCGGCCTATCTCGATGCGGTCTCGGCGCTGCTGCCGCGCCTGCCGAGGGACAAGCACTATGCGGCGCTGCAGGATTACCATCCGCCGGAAGGTCCGCTCTGGGCGCGCGCGGCGATAGCGGATTGGCTCAAATCCGTCGTCGGCGAAGGCGACCCGGGCCGTGTTGTGCTGGCGGCGGGCGCCCAGCACGGTCTCGACTGCGTGCTCGGCGCCGTGACAAGGCAGGGCGAAGTGGTGCTTGCCGACGAAGTGACCTACCAGGGCATCAATGCGCTGTGCCGCGTGCATGGGCTGGACCTGAGAGGCGTCGCCATGGATCGTGGCGGCATGCGTCCCGACGCTTTCGAGGCCGCCTGCGCCCAGCTTCGCCCGCGCGCGGTCTTCCTGGTGCCGACGCTGCACAATCCCACGACCGTGACGTTGAGCGAGGAACGGCGGCAACAACTTGCCGCCGTCGCGCGGCGCCACAACGTGCTGATCATCGAGGACGACGTCTATCGACCCCTGTCGGATGATGACCTGCCCTCCTTCGCCAGCCTGGAGCCGGAACTCACGGTGCATATCGGCGCGCTTTCGAAATGCCTGGCGCCCGGCTTGCGGCTAGGCTTCGTCATCGCGCCGCGCGCCATCGCCGGCCAGGTGGCCGCCGCGCTGCGCATCAACTGCTGGAGCATCAGCCCGCTGACCGCGCTCATCGGCGCGCGGCTGATCGAGGACGGCTCGGCGGCGCGCATCATCGAAATCCAGAAGCAGGAATTGCGCCAGCGCCAGGCAATATTGAGCGAGATACTCGGTCGCTACGACGTGCAGAGCCAACCCATCGCAACCCATGCCTGGTTGCGCCTGCCCGAACCCTGGCGCGGCGCGGGCTTTGCCCGCACCTGCCTGGAGCGAGGCGTTGCCGTGCTGCCTGGCGACGCCTTCGCCGTCGGGCGCGAACCGGTCCAGCACGGCGTTCGCATCAATGTCGGCGCCGCACGCTCGCAGGAAGACCTCCGAACCGCGCTGACGATCATGGCGGAACTGCTGTCGGCGGGCCATCTGCAACTGCCGGGCTTCGTCTGAAACGCCAGCCCGAAGGGGACATCATGACAGCCTCCGCCAGCGTCGAAATCGCCATTGTGGGAGCGGGCGTGGTCGGCCTCGCGACGGCGCTGCGTCTTGCCGGCGAAGGCCGCGAGGTGATGCTCATCGACCCCAACGAGCCAGGCTCCGGCGCCTCTTTCGGCAATGCCGGGACGCTGGCGGAATATGCCTGCGTGCCGGTGGGGACTCCGGCCGTGCTGCGCGCGCTGCCGAAACTCCTGCTCGATCCGGACAGTCCGTTCGCCTTGCGATGGCCGGCACTCTTCCAGCTTGCGCCATGGCTCGCCCGTTTCGCCAGGCAATCGCTGCCGGGCGCAACAAGGGCCAATGCAGCGGCACTTGCCGGCCTGCTCGGCGACGCCCTGCCCGCCTGGCAGGATATGGCCGCGGAAGCCGGCGCGACGGATCTGCTGCGGCGCAACGGCTGCCTTTATCTGTTTCGCCAAAGCGGAGACGTTGCGGCATCCGCGCCAAGCCGCCAGCTTCGCGCCGAGTTCGGCGTCCACCAGCAGATACTCGATCCGGCGGCGGTCGCGGCGCTGGAACCCAGGTTGCCTCCGGTCAGCGGGGGCGGCCTGTACTTTCCGGACTCCTTGAACGTCACCGACCCGTCCGTGCTGATGCGCCGTTTGTTCGACGCTGCCAGTGCGCGCGGCGTCACCTTCCAGCGGGCGCGGGTTACCGGGCTTGAGATCGATGGCAGTGGGGTCAGGCTGAGCGGTCCGGACTTCGGCGTCACGTCGAGCAAGGCGGTGATCGCGGCCGGCGCGTTTTCGCGGCCCCTCGCCGCTCAGGCCGGCGACAGGATCCCGCTCGAGACCGAGCGCGGCTATCATCTGGAATTTCCCACCGACGTCCCCTTGCTCACGCGCCCCGTCTGCCCTGTTGATCTCGGCTTCTACATGACGCCCATGGCGGGCCGGCTCCGAGTTGCCGGAACCGTCGAACTCGGTGGATTGAAGGCCCCCGCAAACCCTCGCCGGCTGGCGCTGCTCGATCGCGGGGTACGCCAATTCTTTCCGGACTTCGGCCGTCCATCCTCGCAATGGCTGGGATTCCGGCCATCGCTGCCGGATTCAAAGCCGGTGATCGGTCGGGCACGCGATAGCGCCAAGGTCGTCTACGCCTTTGGCCATGGCCATCTCGGCCTCACCCTCGCCGCGATCACGGCTCGCCATGTTTCGGACCTGCTGACCGGCAAATCCGACAAGGCGCTCGCGCCCTTTGCCGCCAGCCGGTTCTGACAAAGGCTGTCGCCGAAACCCGCGAGGGCCATACCCGCGCGGGACAAAACCCTGGTCCGCGCCACCGCCCTTCCACACCCACCCGCTTCACAAATCGACATGCGTTGCCCTGCTGCTCTTGTGAGCATCGAGAAAATGGAGGAATAGTCCTCGGGATGCGCCGCCCTGAAGTCGTCAACCTGCGGCTGTCAGCTTCGCGGCGCGGCCATGGCCGGGTTACGCATGTCCAGTCCTGCACCGCGCAAGAGAAGAGGTCCGATCGCCGCCCGGCTGCTGGCGCTCGATGCGTGGATTGATTCGACCCTTTACGAGATCGGCTTCAAGGCGGGCCAGTTCTGGGAGTCGGCGACGATCTTTTTCCGCCGCTTCCGGGTCAAGGGCTGGCGGCGCGGCATCATCGAGCTGCTGAGCGAAGGCTTCACGCTTGGCGCCGGCGGCAGCGTGCTCATGCTGGCGCTGGCCATGCCGGCGTTCCAGGACACAGCGGGCGACTGGCGCGCCCAGGGCGACTTCGCCGTCACATTCCTCGATCGCTACGGCAACGAGATCGGACAGCGCGGCATCATCCAGCGCGATTCCGTGCCCGTCGACGAAATGCCGGATCATGTCATCAAGGCGGTGCTCGCCACGGAGGACCGCCGCTTCTTCGAGCACTACGGCATCGATTTCCTCGGGCTGATGCGCGCCATATTCCAGAACGTGCGGGCGAATTCGGTCGTGCAGGGCGGCTCGAGCATCACTCAGCAGCTGGCGAAGAATCTGTTCCTCACGAACGAGCGGACATTCGAGCGCAAGATCAAGGAGGCCTTCCTGTCCGTGTGGCTGGAGGCCAATCTGTCGAAGAAGGAGATCCTGCAGCTCTATCTCGACCGTGCCTATATGGGCGGCGGCACGTTCGGCATCGAGGCGGCGGCGGACTTCTATTTCGGCAAGAGCGTCAAGGACCTGAACCTCGCCGAGGCGGCCATGCTCGCCGGTCTGTTCAAGGCGCCGACGAAATACGCCCCGCACATCAACCTGCCGGCCGCCCGCGCGCGTGCCAATGTGGTGCTCTCCAACCTCGTCGATGCCGGTTTCATGACCGAGGGCCAGGTGCTGCAGGCCAGGCTGCATCCGGCCGACGTCGTCGACCGCGGCGAGCGCAAGAGCCCCGACTACTATCTCGACTGGGCCTTCGACGAGGTGAAGAAGATCGCCAAGCCCGGCCAGCATTCGCTGGTGGCGCATACGACCTTCGACGCCAACATCCAGAAGGCGGCGGAGGAGTCGGTCGAATTCCACCTTCGTCAGTTCGGCAAGGAATACAACGTCACCGAGGGCGCCGTCGTCGTCATCGAAACCAACGGCGCCGTACGAGCGATCGTCGGCGGACGCGACTACGGCGCCAGCCAGTTCAACCGCGCCACCAAGGCATTGCGCCAGACCGGCTCGTCGTTCAAGCCTTACGTCTACGCCACCGCCATGGAGCACGGCTTCACCCCGGAATCGGTCGTGTCGGGCGGGGCGGTGAGCTGGGGCAACTGGTCGCCGCACAACTACAGCGGCGGCGCGGCCGGGAACGTCACCCTGCTCGTGGCGATGGCCAAGTCGATCAACACCGTGCCGGTACGCCTCGCTAAGGACTATCTCGGCATTGCGCCGATCAAGGCGATGGCGGAGGCCATGGGCGTGGAATCGCCGCTCGAGGCGCACAAGACCATGGTTCTCGGTACGTCGCTAATGACCGTCATGGACCAGGCGACAGGCTACAGCGTCTTCGCGCAGAATGGTTTTGTCGGAACGCGCCATGCGATCACGCAGCTCGTCACCCGTACCGGCGACGTCGTCTATGACTGGACCAAGGACGCGCCGCCGCCGCACCGCGTGCTTTCCGAGCAGGCGCTGCGGTCCATGAACACCATGCTGGCGGCGGTGCCGGCGATCGGCACGGCGCGCCGCGCCCAGATCCCGAATGTCGTCGTGGCCGGCAAGACCGGCACGACGCAATCCTACCGCGATGCCTGGTTCGTCGGCTTCACCGGCAACTACACGGCCGCCGTCTGGCTCGGCAATGACGACTTCAGCCCGACCAAGAACATGACCGGCGGCTCGCTGCCGGCGATGGTCTGGCAGCGCCTGATGGCTTACGCGCACCAGAACATCGACCTCAAGCCGATCCCGGGGATCGACAAGCCGTTCGTCGACGCGGAAACCGCGGCCAAGGCCGAGGAGGCGCAGAAGAAGAGCGCCGAGCAGGCCGCAGCCGAGGCAGCCGCCGAACGGCCGCCGGTGCTTTCCGGCCGCACCACGCAGACCTTGCGCGAAATGACCAAGGTTCTGCAGGCGGCCCCCGTGCTTGCCGCCCCGCCGGCCCCCGAGACCCTGTCGGCTCTCTAAGAGCCGGATGATTTCAGGTCGAATCGACCTGAAATCTGAATCCGTCTCTAGGCCGCAGACTCATAAGCTCGGAGCCACAGTCGCATTGAGGCGAGCTTGGCCTTGGATCAGGTTGCGGATGCCCTCGGCTTCATAAGCCTTGTCGGTGAGAACGACGGTGCGCGGATCGAGGCAATCGAGCAGGTATATGCGGCTGGTCCGTCGTGGGCCTGACCCGGTGTCAGGCCGAGCCGGATCGGGAGCCCCTGGGCATCCAGTCGCGCCAGGGCGCCCCCGACCGCAACCCCCATAAGATGCCGCTCGACACGCGGCGATCGTCGACACGCGGTATGCCTCTCGGCTTATTGGGTAATGGCGGCTCGATCACGCGCCATTCGAAGTCGGTCAGATTGTATCGGCTCATGTTGAGCTTGAATCAGAAGCCAGCGTGATGAGGAAGGACCACTTGGCACCCCCCGCAGTTGCAGATGTGCATCGACTACGCGAGGATTGTGTCATGGCGGCTTCACGGCTCACGCGCGACAAGATGTTTGAGCCGCTTTTGGTGGCCGACCCATCCTTTAATGCTCGCTGGGCCGACTTCATCGCGGAATGGGGTGATGAAGCCGACCCGCCGCTCTATCTGGCGCTAGGTTCTCTAGCAGAGCACGTTTTGCAGTGCTTGGAAGCCGAGAGGACCGAGAGGTTTGACGCAATCTTTGCTGTCGTCGAGCGCTGGCATATCGATGGTGACGCATACGTCAGCAAAGCAGCAACCGTCGGCCTGCTCGAATCGTTGCAAAACTTGTCAGGCGGAAGCGACAGGAAGGCGGTCACCGTAGAACGCTGGCTAGGCCCGGAGAGCAAGCGCTGGTGGGACAAGTTGAATCGCTTCTGGGATGGAGATCGCCACGCACTCTCCTCTGACGGCTAACAATCGCTTCCTACTGCGCTGACCCACGTTTATGAGTTCACGGCCTAAGGGGTATTGGGACAAGGGCAAGGCCCAGGTTCCCACCGGAAGATTAACCCCTACTGGAAGGCCCGCAGTAGCTCTTCTTGATCATAATTTCGAAAACTTCTTCACAGGAAGATCAAAGCTCATTGAGTCGAAGTTCGGCCCATTCAGCAGGTTAAGTCAAAACCAACAAGCGGCCAAATCCGCTGGAGTCAAATTCGAGGTTAACAAGATGACGCCAGAATCAGCTTCGGGAACTGCAGGCGGGACTCTCTTTGGCGGCGCCACTTCCGCTACACCTTCCGATTCGCACAATCCCCAATAGTCGCGGAACTCCTAGCATGATAAGCAAGATAGATTCCGTTAATAAAGAATTTTTAGATCGGGCAATGCCTGAATTAATTTCTTGGGGTCTATCCAAACATCCGAATCCCGTCGCCTATTTTGGTCGTAGCGAGCATGGGTATCGGTACGATTTTTCCGATATTCGCGAATTGCAAGACATTAAAATAGCCTCATTTGCAATTATTAGACCCAATTCGGAATTGTGGATAAAAGGATACCGATACAAGGGATTGAGTGCGGAGCCAGAGAAAATTCCAATATTATTTGATACAATAGATGGAATATTCACGCTCACAAGAAAGATGACAATATCAAGAATATTCAAAGGAGGAGGGTTCTCTCTACGGAGATACGAAAACAGTCAAAAGAAAGATCCTCCTAAACTTCTCATGAATGAAGTACTTGGTCGCTTATGGAAGCTCAGAAGATACCTCTACGGCAATTCTTAGTCTCAATATGCTGCGCTTGCTCTCACAAAACGAGTTGCATGAGGAGATCACATCGATCGTGGGCTGTAGCCCCAGCGCGATTTTCGCCCTAGCCTCCAGTGCGTCGCTGGCTAGTTGTTGGTAGAGAACGAAGCAACTGAAATTACTGCAAGTACGGGTTTTGCTTACAGCTGTTATCTCCGCACTATCTAGCAAAGGACCTCACTGGGTTAGGCGGAACAAAGTTGTGACCAATCGGCTCACCACGATCTTGTTGATATCCGGTTCGCATATCAAACTGTAACCTAAATCGGAACGCTCCGCCGGGAATCAACGGAGCCGGCAGTCGGTGGTGAAGATATCTAACGCGCTAGGCCGGAATTTTTTTGACTGGTGGCTTGATCAACTGGGAAGACTCTGGCCGACCTCATCTAGGCAAAGACAGCCCAACGTCGACTGCTACGTAAAGCTCGCTGACAATGGTGTCCGTTTACGTGTGGCTAGAACTGCCGAATTTCAGTCCACTTCACTACCGGTAGATGCCACCGCGAGCGAAATCTCCGCTCTTCTCCAAACAGGCCAGCTTCGAGATAGCCCAAGCTTCGACATCCAGATCGAGCCCAGCCTGTTTCTCACTCGGGACTTGGCGCCCAAACGTCTTCCGCCGAGACAAGGGCGAACCATGGCTGAGTTGGACCTTCTAGCCTCGACGCCGATCGATCCGAAACAGGCTCATATTGTTTTCACCGATGATCCCAAGGGCGGCTGCGTATATCACGTCGTAAAGACCAAGACATTGGCACCGACGTTGGGGGCGATCCGAGCCGCCGGCGGAACGGTGCGCTCAATTGCGATAGCTGAAGGAGATCAAGAAAGATCGATCGACCGTCTCAGTCTGATTTCCATCTGGCCTCCGACAAGGCGCGAGAAGTTCGTGCTACGTGCCTGGGTTACGGCTTGCGCAATAATATTCCTTAGTCTCGCAGCGACTTATGGCCTGCTGCCGGTTTTTCGGACACGCAATTAAGCTAAGTCAAAGAGATAGAGCATGATGTCAGGGAAAGCGCTCCGCGCTTTTCCCGAGAAACCGCTTCACACTTTTCGGCATCATGCTCTGACGTCTTCATGGAAAGCGGAGCGGACTTGCCATGCAGCCCCGCGCCGCGATATCCCGGACGTTAACCATCCATCTCCGGTCTTCATGCTCAAGAACGCCCTCCTGACGCTCATCGCACTTGCCATAGCCATAGGCGGCGGTGGCGCGAGCGTCTGGTATACACTGAGGGCGCAGGACGGCGTCGGCGCCATCAGAATCGGCCAATGGACAGCCTTTCCCGATATCGGCACGCCGGCGGCCGACCCCTACTCGAAGGCGCGCGTGGCCCGCGAGGGCGTGCTGGCACTTGGCCGCGCCGAGGGCCTGTCCTTCGTCGCCGAGCGTGATTCGAGCGGCGATACGCTCAAGCGTGAATGCGCCTACAGGATCGAGGGCGGGTTGCCGACAGCGCGCTTCTGGACGCTCTACGCGGCGGACGAGTCGCTGGGCGTCATAGATACCGGAAAGCAGCGTCCCGCCGCCCTGCAATCCTACGAGGTGATGCGACAGCCGGACAATTCGGTCGCGATCACGGTCAGCGGGCATCCCGCGCCAGGCAACTGGCTGCTTTCGACCGGCGCCGGCACGATGTACCTCGTGCTGACATTCTACGACACACCTATCGCCAGCAGCACCGGCCTCTCGGATATCGAGATGCCGCGCATCCAGAAGGCGGGCTGTGATGCGTAGGCTCCTCCATGTCGTGCTGCTCGGCCTGCTTGGCGCGGGCATCGTCCATATCGTGGTGCTGATGTTGGTTCCGGAGTTTTCGGAGCGCGACGCCTGGTCGCGACTGGCCATGGCCTCCGATCTCTACAAGATGACGCGGCTGGACGCCGAGGCGGGCGGCGCGCCGGTCGTCAAATCCGTCGATCCTCTTTTCTATGCCGCGGCCTGCAGGTTCGATCTGACCGACGGCCTGGTGCGCATCAAAGCGGCGGGCCGCGTCCCCTTCTGGTCCGTCTCGGTCTACGACCGCAACGGCCACAACATCTATTCCTTCAACGACCGCAACGCCAACAGCGGCACGCTCGACGCCGTCGTGCTGACGCCTGCCCAGATGATCGAAGTGCGCAAGGACCTTCCCGAGGACCTGCAGGGCGCGATCTTCGTCGAAGCCCCCATCGACGAAGGCATCTTCGTCATCCGCGCCTTCGTGCCCGACGAAAGCTGGAAGCCTATCGTTTCACGCTTCCTCAGCCAGAGTTCCTGCGAACTGCCGGATTATTAGACCGGCGTCACCTGCCCGTCAGTGATGCGGAAGCGGTGTCGGACGCGGCGATATCGGCTTGTCGGGGCCATTGCCGCCAGGACGAGCCTCGCCGATGCGGGGCCGCTCGTAACGGACGCCTGGAAAGATGATGACCGCCGCCGGCGTTCCGGCACTCGGCTGGGGTCGACTGCTTGCCGCCGCACGCGGCACGAAAGACAAGACCATGCCCATGGTTCGCGCATTCCTCTCGGTTTCCCCGGAGCACAACGCAACGCCTCCAAATCCGATTAAGAGGCCAGAGGGTTAACGGAGCGCTAACGGATCGCGGCTAATTTGATGTTTGTTCCTGACGACCGCCAAACCGGCACAGCCGGTCAGGCGAAGGTCCGGATCGTGTCGAGTATCGGGCGTATCCTTCGTGTCATCTTCGGATTTCAGGCAAATCGCGGTGCGGACGGAAGCTGGAAAGGCGGAGCGGCTTTTCAGGGCGGCGGTCTCCGCATTCTGTTCGTTGACGCGTCCGTCGCGGCGCGAGATCGCGCAGCTCGAGGATCTTACGCTGCCTCTGTTCGACGACGTCTCCGTCGAATCCCGCCGCTATGTGGCGGCCGCGCTCTCCGAATGCGAATATGCGCCGGCGGCGCTGATACGCCGGCTTTGCGAGGAACCGGTGGACGTCGCGGCCCCTCTCCTCATCCGGTCGCCTGCGCTGAGCGATGTCGACCTCATCGCGCTGATCGGACGCCACGGCCTGCCGCATGCGCGCGCCATCGCGCGCCGCAGGGACCTCAACCCGACCATCGCCGACCTGATCCGCGCGCTCGAGAAGCCGACCCTGGTGCATGTGCGAAAGCCGGAAGCCGTCGCGCCGAAGCCCGTGTTGGAAAGCAGCGATGCCGTCACGGAGGCCGCCGATGCCCGGGTCGCGCCGGGGGCCGGGGCGGAGAATGCGCGGCGCCGGCTCCGCTCGATGATGCGCGCCGGCGGCGAGGCCACGAGCATCAGCGCGATCGCCGGCCCGGAAACCTACGTCAAGCTGCGCGAGACGGCGCTGACCGGCAACGCAGCCTTCTTCCAGACCGCGTTGGCGGACGCGCTCGACGTCGACTTCGCCACGGCGCGCTCCCTGACGGCGAACCAGAATTACGCCTCGCTGCTGGCCGCCTTGCGCGCGCTCGATCTCGGCGAAGACAAGGCATTCCTGATCACCGTCGCGGTCTATCCGACACAGTTCCCGCATCCGCAGGCGATCCGCGCCTTCCTGGACCGCTACCGGCTCCTGCATCGCGACCTGGCGCTGGAAAAGGTACGGACCTGGAAGGCCGACGCCCTCGCCGGGGCGTTTCAGGAACCCTGGCAGGCCGTAGCCAATGCCGACGCCCGCAAGGCTTCGAACAGCGACGACGCGCCGGCCGGCAGTCTCAGGACGTCTTTACGGAAATAAGGTCCTCGACGGGTACGGTGCCGGCTTCGATCTCGACGATCCAGATGTCGGGATCGAACCTCTTCTCCTTCTCCAGCCGGGCGTCGAACACGCCGGGATCGTCGCCGGCGCCGAGCAGGACGAAGAACCGCTCATCGGGTTTAGCCGAATCATAGCTCGTCTGCGGCGCCGGACCGTAGAGGGCAACATCGCCGAGCCTTCCACGGGTCAACACAAAGGCGGCGCCGGCTTCCGTCGCGCCGCGCTTCACCACGGCGGCAAAGCCGCCAGCGCTGAAGACGCGCCGCAAAAGGGCAGATACCCACAGGTCAGTGGTCACACGCATGGCAAGGTTCCGGACAGGGACGCGCCGATCTGTCTAATCGGATTCCGGCATCGTTGCGAGCCGCCGTCTGCCCGGCAAGGCGATCGGCCGCGGCGGGCGGAAGGCCCGCTGCAGCCCGAACCGAAGTCCCTGCCTCAGTTCGTCAGCCCGATCTCGCGCATCTTGACGTAGACGGCTTCGTCCGGCTCACCGGTCGCAGGCAGGCCGAACAGCGACTGGAATTCCTTGATCGCGGCCTTGGTGCGGGCGCCGACGACGCCATCGAGCCGCATGTCGTCGTTGCCGAATGCTTTCAACCCGGCCTGGATCTTGATGATGCGCGCATCGGGAGCCAGTGCGGCCATGTTCGCCGGCGGCGGCGAGGGTATGGGGGGCGCAGGCGTCTGCGGACGCGGGGCCGGCTTCGGCACCGCGCCCGTGGTCGGCGTGGCGCCGAGCTGGTCGAGGAGAAGCGCGTCGATATCACCGGACGCGTTGAGGCCGGTCTTCTGCTGGTAGGCCTGTATGGCCTTGCGGGTATTGGGACCGGAAATGCCGTCGACCGTACCCGAGTAGAAATCGAGGTCCTTCAATATGCCCTGCACACGTTCCACCACCGGATCGCCCTTGATCGGCGCCGGAGCAGTACTGGGCCGCACGATGTTGATGGTGGTTTCCGGCTCCGTGGGATGCGTGATGCCTTCGATGCTCCTGGTGGCGAAGAAGGCCCCGGTGTGCGGGAAAGGCTGGTACCAGAGCGCGTTCGCCGAGACGTAGAACAGCGTCACCAGGAACGCGGTCGAGCCGCCGACCAGCACCGGATTGCGGGAAATCATACCGCCAACGGCAACCACGCCGCCCTGCAGGGCGCTGGCGCGGCTGGCGCGTCGCTTGACCGGCTCAGGCCGTTTTGCGGAGCGAGGAGCCATTGCCTTCCCCCTTTGTCCGGGCCGGCATCGACAGCACGTCCGCCTTGTCGCCCGCACGGCCCTTCGGGCCGCCCACGGGAAGGCTTATCGTCACGGTCGTGCCCTCACCCGGCATGCTTTCGATCGACATGTTGCCTTCATGCAGGGCGACCAGCCCCTTGACCAGCGAAAGCCCGAGCCCCGTCCCCTCGAAGCGACGCGTATAGTCGTTCTGGATCTGCATGAACGGCTTGCCGAGATTGGCGAAATCCTCCTCGGCGATGCCGATACCGGTGTCCCTTACCCAGAAATGCAGCCGCGTGCCGATCCGCTTGGCGCCGACCACCACTTCGCCGCCGTCCGGCGTGAACTTGATGGCGTTGGACACCAGGTTGATCAGGATCTGCTTGACCGCGCGACGGTCGGCGTTGATCTCGCCGGCATCCGGCGCGACCTGCAGCTTCAGGTCGATGTGCTTGGCGTCGGCCTGCAGCTTCATCATGGAGTGGCACATCTCGACCGCCTCGGCGAAACGGAAGAGCTCCGGTTCGGTGGCGTAGGTGCCCGATTCGATTCTGGATATGTCGAGGATCGAGGTGACGACAGCCAGCAGATGCTGCCCGGAGTCCCGCACGAGGCCGACATATTCCTTCTGGCGCGGGTCCTTGAAGGGGCCGAACATCTCGTGCAGCAGCATATCCGAAAAGCCGATGATGGCGTTCAGCGGCGTGCGCAGCTCATGGCTGACCACTGCCAGGAAGCGCCCCTTGGCGACATCGGCGGAGGCAGCAGCCTCTTTCGCCAGCGCGAGTTCCTCGCGCAGGCCGGCAATCTCATCGTTCTCATGCAGAACGATGGTGAAGACATCATCCTGGCCAGGTGCCCGCAGCAGGTCCAGCGCGAACGGCCGATGGTTGTCGGCCACCTGATGCCCCTGATGCCCGCCGGCATCGCGCGGCAGGCGCAGGCGAAGCTCGACCCGGCGCGACGAGGCGCCCTCCCTCATGTCGGCCAGGGCGCTGAGATAGGCGACGCGATCGGCGAGATGAACGCGATCGAACAGGCCGGTTCCCAGCAGCAGTTCCGGCGGCAGCTTAAGCATGGTGCGCGCCTTGGCGGAAGCGTCGAGTACCTCGCCATGCCTGGCGATGCGCAGCACCACGGCGTCGACCATCTCCTCGAGGCCGCAAGCGGGCTCGGACTGGTCGAGCTTGGCCGCGGAGCTGCCAAGACCACCGAGGCGGGAAAACAGCGTCATGGCCCAGGCCAGCGGCAGCAGCCAATGCCAGGCGGCAGCGCCTGCCGCGGCCGAAGGCAGGACGTCGGCGGCCAGCGGAGCGAGCAACAGGGCGGAACCAGCCGCCACGGCGCCCCAGACGGCGGCACGCCGCGAGGCGCCGATCCACCAGGCCTCGAAAACGAGTGCAACGGCCAGCAAGGCAACGGGAGAAGCCGGCCCTCCCGCCGCAGCGACAAGGCCGCAAAGCGCGAGGCCGCCCATGACAAGCGCTACGCGCCCGGCAACCGCGATCTTGCCCGAAGCCGCGACGAGCAGGGCAATGAACCAGCAGAGGCCGAATGAGGCGAAGATCGCGGCCATGGTCACCGCGGCCCCCATGCCCGACGTCACCAGCGTGACGGCCCCACCGGCGGCGAGAAATGGGGCGGCAAGCATCACGCCGATGAATCGGCGCTGGCGCTCGCGATCGTCCCTTCCGTCGACGGACGGATGAACCATACGCTCGCAACCGGCCGCGATCGCGCCCGGCAGATCCACGTATCTGTCCCTGATCGAAGTCAACTCAAACGCACTCACACTCGTCGTGACAGACTCTGCTGTGCAGATGTTCTGGTTACCCTGAAACTCGCATCCAGCGTTTAAGGAATGGATAAGGCGGGGCGGACCGATGCCGGTGTCCCGCGAAAATGTCGGGACGCCCCGAGGGCCCTCCGAAGCAAATGATGGCATGGTAAACGGTTGGTTATCCAAACGATGCCTCCGATCAACCCGCGACCAACGACCGAAATACGAGGCCACGCACGGAAATATCGTTGCAGAACAGATGGATGGATGGTTTCCGCTTGATTGACGGGAATCCGGACCGTTGGACAGTCAGGCGATCGCGAAACAATTCGTTTCGAATTTGCCTAAAATTTGAAGCGAATTGTTGCTTTCAGGACAAGCCGTTTTTTGCGCGGCCGTGCCAATATGGCGCTCACAAAAGAGGTCGTGCCAACGATGCATGATCCGGTCACAAGAGGACAAGCAGATGGGCTTCCTTATTAGAGCAGCGTTCTGGTTTTCGCTGGTGCTGCTGTTGCTGCCGCTGAATGTCGGCTCGGACGAGTCGGGGCACGAAAGCGTCAGCCCGCTGCAGGCGCTGTTTGCCGCCCGCGAGGCGGTGGGCGACATCGCCGGCATCTGCGAGCGCAAGCCGGATGTCTGCGAGACCGGCAAATCGGCCATGCAGACCATCGGCGCCCGCGCCAAGGAAACGGCGAAGATCGCCGCCGCGATGCTCGACGACAAGACCGCGTCGGATACGCCCGATACGTCGGTTTCGACCGGCAGCGTGCCCGCCGAAGTCGTCCTGCCCGAAAAAGTGAACCTTCCGGTTCGCAACTGACGTTTCTTTCGCCATTTCGATGGCACACCGCGGGCGGGTCGACCTCTCCCATGCCCGCGGTGGTTTGTTTTTCCCGTGCCCCGGGGCAGGTGCGAAATAGGGCGGGAGCGCCTCACGAACCGCTCCCGCCGCCTGCCCTTGCCGTCCGAACACCGGATTTGTCCGAAAACCGCTTCGCACTTTCCGGCGCGATGCACTATATCCGGCACATGACCGCGACCATCCAGACCATCCAGGACGATTTTTCGCTTCTCGACGAGTGGGAAGACCGCTACCGCTACGTGATCGAACTGGGCGAGGCACTGCCGCCGTTCCGGGACGAGGATCGCAGCGCGGCGAACAAGGTCCCGGGTTGCGTCAGCCAGGTATGGCTCACCACCGAGCAAGGTCGAGGCGCAGACCCTGTCATCACCTTCAAGGGCGATTCGGACGCCCATATCGTGCGCGGGCTGGTCGCCATCATGCTCGCGCTGTTTTCAGGAAAGCCCGCCAGCGAGATCCAGCAGATCGATGCCGAGGCGACGCTGAAGACGCTCGGTCTCGACGAGCATCTGTCGCCGCAGCGCGCCAACGGCCTGCGTTCGATGGTGAAGCGCATCAAGCGCGACGCCGAGACGGCGTTGAAACAGACCGCCTGACCAGAACGCTTCGTTTTTTTGGAATAACGCGCCGCCGGATGATCGTATCGTGAGAGCGGTCGAAGCGCTCTCAAGGCGCTCCACGAGCCGCCGCTCCACATTCCCGCGAACGCCATAAAAGCAAACGGCGCCCGAAGGCGCCGCCGCTATCGATAATCGATGCTTCCGGATCACCGGCCCTTGCGCTTGCGGCCAAGGCCCATCTTCTTGGCGAGTTGCGAGCGAGCCGCGGCATAATTCGGCGCCACCATCGGATAGCTCGGATCCAGGTTCCACTTTTCGCGGTACTGGTCCGGCGTCATGTCATAGTGCGTCATCAGGTGGCGCTTGAGCGACTTGAACTTCTTGCCGTCCTCAAGGCAGACGATGTAGTCGTCGTGCACCGACCGCTTCGGGTTCACGGCCGGCTTCTGCTTGTCGGCAGGCGGCTGCTCGCTAACCCCGCCGACACGCCCGAGAGCGGCGTGAACATCGGCTATAAGGTTCGGCAGTTCGCCCACTGGAACCGGATTGTTGCTGACATAGGCAGCCACCACGTCAGCAGTGAGTTCGATCAGCGCATCGCTGTTTCTGGAAGGCGTTTCCACGATATCCATGATTTGTTCAGGCCCCAACGAGAGTCATTTTCATTTGCGCCCTTTTTCAGTCGGGCACTGCGCGATCTTTTCGCAGGCGGAAATCCTGCGATTCGCGTCAAGGGCATTAATGGGCTCGCCACCCAAGTAAGTCAATTCATTTCTTGCGCTATATTCTACGATACTGATCAAGTATTCCGTGATCAGCTTCGATCTTACGTGATCCGTGTAATTTTTTGGCGCTGTTCTGGCCAGACCAGTCGCATCGGAAGGAGGGCCGCGCTGGCATTACATTCGAGCTACCGGGTGTCCAATCCAGATGCTTGACCTATGCTTTGAGCCTCGAAAGCCGCAACACCGACTGTCAAAAACGTGACATCCCCGGTTGCAAGCCATTATTCGTACACGCCACTCGCCCGAACAAACCGTTCGGTATCGATTTGCTCAACGCGGCGCGATATACTTTCCGTAGACCCATCCCGTGACGAAGCGGCCGTCGCGAGCCGGATCATGCCACACCTCGCACCAGCGGTAGCGAACGAGTTGCTTCTGTTGCCAAGCCGGTTGGCCGGCAATGTCGAGAAGATCGACGCCGCCCGTACATCTGCCGGTCATCTGGAGAATCGCGCCGTTTGGATAAGCCGCCTGCTTTTGCGAGACGGAGGCCGGATACTTGCGGATGTTCAACGTGTCGCCGAAAGGTATGCCCGTGACTTTCCATGCCGCGAAGGCCGCGGCATTTGCCTGGCCAGCCAAAGTCGCCGCCATCAGGCCGAGCAGCAGCGCCGCATGAAACCTGTTCCTCATGATCTTTCCCTCTCTCCAATCATCATCTCGACATGCCGTCCGCAACCCACGACCGGGCTGCTTCGGCGTTCGACGTCAAGTGTCGACCATGACAATGCGATCGGCCCCTTGAACCGCGCCTGATCGGCGTGTTCATTCGTCATTCAAGATTCACGCAGAAGAAGACCAAATGAACAGACCCCAGGCTTTTCCCGCAACCAACCCGCCCGCAACCGAGAAGCGTCCGGTTTCCGATACGCATCATGGAATAAGCCGGACGGACGACTACGCCTGGCTGCGGGCCGACAACTGGCAGGAAATGTTTCGCGATCCTTCGCTTCTGGACGCCGGCATACGCGCACATCTGGAGGCGGAGAATGCCTATCAGGCGGCGCTGATGGCCGACACGGCGGGCCTGCGGAAGCAGCTTTTCGCCGAGATGAAGGGGCGCATCAAGGAAGACGACTCCACGGTGCCGATGAAGGATGGGCCCTATGCCTACGGCTCTTCCTACCGGCTGGGCGGCGAACAGCCGCGCTACTTCCGCATGCCGCGTGATGGCGGCTCCGAGCAGATCCTGCTCGACGGCGACGCCGAAGCGGCGGGCAAGCCGTATTTCCGACTGGGCGGCATCGACCATTCCGCGGACCACGCCAGGCTGCTGTGGGCCTTCGACGACAAGGGCTCGGAGTTCTTCACGCTGCGCGTGCGCGACCTCGCCAGTAACAAGGATCTTGACGACAGCGTCGCGAACACCGGCGGCGGCGGCGCCTGGAGCACCGACGACAAGGGCTTTTTCTACACCCGGCTCGACCCCAACCACCGGCCGTCGAAGGTCTTTTTCCACACGCTCGGCGAGACAGCGGACAGGGACCGGCTTGTCTACGAGGAGCCGGATCCGGGCTTCTTCATGAATGTCGAGGGCACGCGCCGCAACGACTGGGTCATGATCAGCATCAATGATCACGAGACGTCGGAATACAGGCTGATCAGCGCCACCGCCCCCGGGACGGAACCCAGGATCGTGGCACCCCGCGAAACCGGGCTCCAGTATGAGTTGGAAGAAGGCGGCGACATCTTCTTCATCCTCACCAACGCCGACGACGCGAAGGATTTCAAGATCGTGACAGCGCCGGTCAGCGACCCGAGACGGGCCAACTGGCGCGAACTGGTGCCGCATGAGCCGGGCCGGCTGATCCTGTCGCTCATCGGCTTCGAGCACTATATGGCGCGGCTCGAGCGCAAGGATGGGCTGCCGCGTATCGTCGTGCGTGACCGCGAGACCGGCGACGAGCACTTCATCTCGTTCGATGAAGAGGCGTTTTCGCTCGCCCTCGCCGGGGCCTATGAATACGACACGGACATCCTGCGTTTTTCCTATTCCTCCATGACGACGCCGGCGCAGGTATTCGACTACAACATGCGGACGCGCGAACGCGTGCTGCTCAAGACGCAGGAGGTGCCTTCCGGCCACGACGCGGACCGTTACGTCACGCGCAGGCTGATGGCGCCCGCGCCGGACGGCGAGTTGGTGCCGGTCTCGCTCATCCACCTGCGCGACACGCCGCTCGACGGCTCCGCGCCATGCCAGCTCTACGGCTACGGCTCCTACGGCATCACCGTGCCGGCCGGTTTCAACACCAACATACTTTCGCTGGTCGATCGCGGCTTCGTCTATGCGATCGCGCATGTGCGCGGCGGCAAGGACAAGGGTTACGGCTGGTACGATGACGGCAAGCGGGCGCACAAGCGCAATACCTTCACCGACTTCATAGCCGTCGCCCGCCACCTCGTGGCGGAGCGCTACACGTCGCACGACCGCATCGTTGCGCAAGGCGGCTCTGCCGGCGGCATGCTGATGGGCGCGATCGCCAACATGGCGCCGGAGTGCTTCGGCGGCATCGTCGCCGAAGTGCCGTTCGTCGACGTGCTGACCACGATGCTCGACGCGACGCTGCCGCTGACGCCACCGGAATGGCCCGAGTGGGGCAACCCGATCGCATCGCAGGAAGACTATCTGACGATCGCGTGCTATTCGCCCTACGACAATGTCGGCGCGCTCGACTATCCACCCATCCTGGCCCTTGCCGGCCTGACCGACCCCCGCGTCACCTATTGGGAGCCGGCCAAATGGGTGGCGCGCCTGCGCGACCGCAAGCGGAGCGACAATCCGGTCCTGTTCAAGATCAACATGGACTCCGGACATGCCGGCGCTTCCGGCCGCTTCTCCCGGCTGGAGGAAATCGCCTACATCTACGCCTTCGCGTTGCGTGTCACCGGCAAGGCCGATCTTGCCGAAGAGGTCCGTTCATGATCGCCGCCGCGACCCTGGCCACCTATGTCGCCGTCGTGCTCGGCTTCGTCTTCATTCCCGGCCCCGCCACCCTGCTGACGGTGGCGCGGGCGACCAGTTCCGGCACCAGGGTTGGCATCGCGACCGGCGCAGGCATCGCCGCGGGAGACGTTTTCCACACGCTGATGGCCATGATCGGCATCTCGGCCATCATCGCCGCCTCGGCGATGTTGTTCAGCGTCATAAAATATGCCGGCGCGGCCTATCTCGTTTATCTCGGCATCCGCGCAATAGTCGAAAAAGCCCCTGCCGGGCCCACGATGGGCTCGATCGCCATTACCGCGCCGGTAGCGTTCCGCCAGGCCGTGCTCACCGAGGTACTCAATCCCAAGACGGCACTTTTCTTCCTGGCGTTCCTGCCACAATTCGTGAGGCCGGAGAACGGCCACGTGATGCTTCAACTCGCAACCTTGGGCAGCATCTTCGTGTTGCTCGGCCTGTTCAGCACGCTCATCTTCGCGACGAGCGCCGGGAGGCTCGGCAATCTGCTGCGCAGGAACCCCGCCGTCCTGAGATGGCAGGGCAAGGTGGTTGGCGGCATCTATTGCGCCCTGGGCATCAGGCTGGCGCTGCAGCAGCGCTGAATTCCTCCACGAGCATTTCCCTTCCATTGAATCAGGCAAATGCTTCAAACCATTGTTTCCGCGAAGCTCTCGGGTGAAAGCACCGCGCCTTTTTCCACGAAGAACCCTGCGCGCAGGTCATCTATTTTTGATTTGCAAATTTTCACAACGAACGCTTCTGTCCCGCCTGCGTTGACGGGAAGATTTTCCGCTCGCAATTGCCCTCGCCGCGCGCTACCCAATCGCGCGGCTTTTCCATATCAAACGCGCCGGTAGGTCAGCTCATGATGCTCGTCGATGTCTATCTCGACAAATCGCCAATCCAAGGCATCGGGGTGTTTGCAAAACACCCGATTTCACGCGGCACCATGATCTGGAAGCTCGACCCCAAATATGATCGCGTCATCGAGGTCGACACCTATGAGCGCGAGACCGGTCCGATCAAATCCTATCTCGACCGCTACTCCTATCCCGACCGGCGCGATTCCAGGTACATCGTCTTCGAAGCCGACGACGCCCGCTACATGAACCATGCCGACGAGCCCAATTGCGATGTCTCGTCACCGGAGGAAACGTTCGCGCTGCGCGACATCGCTCCCGGCGAAGAACTGACCTGCAACTACCATCACTTCTTCGACGACGGCTTCGATTTCCTCGGCGATCGATAGGCAATAGAAAAACGGCGGGCGAGGATGCGCCGCTTCAAGGGTAGTCGTGGTCAGCCGGCGGGCCTGCGCGCGGGATAGCCGTTCGGATGTGGCGGTATCGCCTTCAGATATGCCGCGATGGCCTCGCGATCCTCGGCCGGAAGCTCGGCCATGTTCTTCTGCACCTCGACCATGGCGCCTCCGACCGAATCGAATTCGGGGGTGAAGCCGGTTTCGAGATAGTTGGCGATATCGGCCGCCGACCAACCGCCGATGCCACCCTGCCCCGACGTGATGTTGGGGACCACGCCGCTGCCTTCGGCGGCGACGGCGCCAGCAAGCCACTCACCTTTCTTCAGTCCACCCGCAAGATCACGTGGCGTATGGCACTCGCCGCAATGGCCGGGACCTTCAGCCAGATAGCGCCCTGCCAGAACCTGCTCGGGTGTTCCGTCGGGCAAGGCGACAACCGGCTCGGGGCTCAGGTAGAGCCACTTCCACAGGCCGATGCCACGGCGGATGTTGAAGGGAAAGCTCAGCGCATTATCCGGCGCCTTGCCGGAGACTGCCGGGAGCGTCTTCATGAAGGCATAGAGATCGGCGATGTCCTGCGACTTCATCCGCGCATAAGAGGAGTAGGGGAAGGCAGGATAGAAATGCTCGCCGGAGGGCGATACGCCCTTCATCATGGCATTGGCGAGATCCTGCACCGTCCACGCGCCGATGCCGTCCCTGGCGTCCTGCGAGATATTGGGCGGCACGAAGGTGCCGAACGGCGTCTTGAGCTCAAGGCCGCCAGCCAGTTCGAGGCGCGCCTGGCCCTCTGCGCCCGGCCTGGCATGGCAGGACGAGCAGCCGCCGGCAAAGAAGATGCGCTTTCCCTTGGTGGCGTCGCCGGGGGCGAGTTTCGCCAGGGTATCGGCATCAAGCCGGACCGGCGCCGACAAGGCCCAGCCGGCGATCGCGCCGACGCCACCCAGCACGATGGCGGCGCCGACGAGCTTCTTCAGCCAGGCCATGCCCGCGTTCAGCCCTTCTTGATCCTGAAGTTCTGATGGCAGGCGCCGCAATTGGCGGCAATGGCGCCGAACTGCCCCTTCAGCGCGTCGACATCGGCCGGAGCGGCCGAGGCAGCCGCCTTCACATCGGCGAGATATTTGTCCTCGGCGGCTTTGAAGCCGGGCATGTCCTGCCAGATCTTCGGCGCGGCGGTGGTGTCGCCATCGTCGCTGCCCGCCGGGAACAGGGTCGCGACGTCGAACTTCTCGGCATTCGCCTGCAAGGCCTGCAGCGCCGACAGCACGGCGGCCGCGTCATAGGGCTCCTCGCCCTTGACCACCTTGTTCAGTCCACCAACGATCTTTCCGCGTTCCTTCATCAAGGCCTGCCTGTCCAGGACAGGGTCGGCAAACGCGGCCGAACCCGCGAGAGCGAGCATGGAGATGGCGAGGATTAGCTTTCTCATTCAATGGCTCCTAGGTGGGTATTTCAGGACGCAACGATAACGGCGTGCGCGGCAAGATTATTCCTGGCATCGCCCTTCGTGCGGACATTATGTCGATAGGTGGCGCTCGATGGCCAAAAGAAAAGCCCCGGGATCGCCGGGGCTTTCTTCGAAACGATCAGGCCTTGGCCTTTTCGTAGAGTTCGAGGACGTAGTCCCAGTTGATGAGACTGTCTACGAAGGCCTCGAGATATTTCGGGCGGGCGTTGCGATAGTCGATGTAGTAGGAGTGCTCCCAGACATCGACGCCCAGGATCGGGGCGGCGCCGTGCACGAGCGGGTTCTCGCCGTTCGGCGTCTTGGAGATCGCGAGCTTGCCGTCCTTGACCGAAAGCCAGGCCCAGCCCGAACCGAACTGCGTGGTGCCGGCGGCGATGAAATCGGCCTTGAACTTGTCGTAGCCGCCGAGGTCGGCGTCGACGGCCTTCTGAAGCGCACCCGGCAGCTTGGAGCCGCCGCCGCCCTTCTTCATCCACTTCCAGAAATGGACGTGGTTGTAGTGCTGGGCGGCGTTGTTGAAGAGGCCGGCATTCTTGCCGAACGACTGCTTCACGACCTCTTCCACGGAGAGGTTGCCCATACCCGCTTCGGCGGCCAGCTTGTTGCCGTTGTCGACATAGGCCTTGTGGTGCTTGTCGTGGTGATACTCCAGCGTCTCCTTCGACATATAGGGCTGAAGCGCCTCGTAGTCGTAAGGCAGGGCGGGCAATTCGAAAGCCATGGAAGATACTCCCTCGAGGAAAAATCCGATGTCACTACCGGACTTACATAGGTCCGGATTGTTCAGGAACAACTCCGGAAAAGACGCGGCGGCCCTCTTTCTAAGCAGGTTCCCGGAAAGTGTCACACGGTTTTACGGGGACGGCCTGCGGCAAATGAAGACGACTGACCGACGGACCTCCAGAGGGCGCCAGCAGGTCTCGCGCGGATCAGGCGGCAGACGTCGAATGCGCCCATTCCCAGTAGAGTTCACGCGCCTTCTTCGCCACCGGCCCGGGCTGCAGGTCGCGCCCCTCGATGCGGGTGACCGGGACGATCTTGGAATGATTGCCGGTCGAGAAGATTTCGTCGGCCTCCAGGAAATCACGCACGGAAAGCGCCTTTTCGGTGGTCCGGAAGCCGTAGTCGCCAAGCAGCGCGATGGTGCGGGAGCGGGTGATGCCGGAAAGGAACGTGCCGTTCGCCGCCGGCGTCAGCACATGACCGTCCTTGACCAGGAAGATGTTCGACGTTCCGGTCTCGGCGACGTTGCCCAGCATGTCGAGCACCAGGGCGTTGTCGAAGCCGCGCATCTTGGCTTCGAGGATGGCCCTGCCATTGTTGGGATACAGGCAACCCGCCTTGGCGTTCGTCGGCATGGTTTCGACGGTCGGCCGCCGGAACGGCGACACGGTCACCGAAAAACCGGCAGGCGAAATCATCGGCGATTCGTAGAGGCACAGGCAGAAACGCGTCGAGGCGGGATCGGCGGGCACACCCATGTAGCCGCCATGCTCGGCCCAGTACATGGGACGGATGTAGACCGCCGTCTTGCCATCGAATTTCTTCAAACCGTCCCAGGTCAGTTCGACGATCTGCTCGGGGCTCATGCTCGGCTTGAGGCCCAGCGCGATCGCCGAGGCATTCACCCGCCTGGAGTGGAGATCGAGATCCGGCGCCACCCCTTCGAACCAGCGCGCACCATCGAAGACACTGGTGCCCAGCCACATTGCGTGGCTGCGCGGCCCCAGAATGGCGACATTGCCTTCGTGCCAATCCCCGTCCACGAACGTCCAGGTGGTGCTCTGCGCCGCTGTTGCCAATGTCATCGTATTGTCCTGCTCGGGTATTCTCGGCGCATTGGATGATGCTTTGGCGGGTTGCGTCAACGGGCCTCGGAGAGATTCGTTGAGGCCAGCGACACCCACTCCCTGAACAAAAGATCGCGAGCGACGCAGGCATCCGGCATCAAGATGCCTCTCGCCCGCCGCTTCGGATGCAATCAGCGCTTGCACCTCGCCGCCCCGCGCTTCAAGACTGTGCTCATGCAGTACGCGGCCTATGTTTTCGATGCCTACGGCACGCTTTTCGACGTGCATGCGGCGGTGCGCCGCCATGCCGACGCGATCGGACCCGACGGCCAGTTGCTGTCGGAGATCTGGCGCGCCAAGCAGCTCGAATATTCGTGGGTGCGCACGCTGATGGGTGCCTATTCCGACTTTTGGCAACTGACCGAGCAGGCGCTTGACTTTGCGCTACGCCAGGTGCCTTCGGCGGATCCAGCCCTCAAGGCCACGCTGCTGGACGCCTATTGGCGGCTGGATTGCTACCCGGAAGTGCCGGCGGTGCTCAAGGCGCTCAAGGCGTCCGGCGCCAGATTGGCGATCCTGTCCAACGGCTCACCGGAAATGCTGGCATCCGCGGTCAAGTCGGCTGCGCTCGACCAAGTTCTCGACCACGTGTTCTCCGTCGACGCCGTCAGGCGGTTCAAGGCGGATCCCGCGGTCTACGACATGGTGACCACCGGCTGGCGCCTCTATCCCGGATCGGTTTCCTTCCAGTCCTCCAATCGCTGGGACATAGCGGGGGCGACGAAATTCGGCTTCCGCACGGTGTGGATCAACAGAAGCAACCAGCCCGAGGAATACCGGGATTTTCCGCCGGCGATGATCCTGCCGTCGCTCGACGCGCTGGTGACGGGAGGGTAGCGCGCAACGTGTTGCACCGCCGCAACAGTGATGCGCCCGTCACAGCTTTGCCTTCGTTTGTCCACCCTGCGGCCAGATTCAAAACCGCCTATCGCAACGAAAACGCCCGCCAGAGCATTCATGCTTTGTTGCGAAATTGAGACCTACCAAAGGCGACCATGTCCACATCCGAATCGTCCTCCCCCCTCCTCACTCGCCGCGGCTTCCTGAACTTTGCCGCGCTCGGCACGGCGTCGGTCGCGGTTTCGGCCTGCGTGACCACCGCCCCGCCCCCACTCGCGCCGCCACCGGCACCGACCTATCAGGAGCCGCCGGAGGCCGACTACGCCACCATGTACGGGCCCATCAGCGACGGCGGCTTCGACGTGCCCGCCGTGCCCTACCAGAAGATCGATCCGAAGTTCCTGCGCCAGATCGTTCCCGATCCGACCGGGCAGAAGCCGGGAACGATCATCGTCGATACAAGCAACCACTTCCTCTACCTCGTGCAGCCTGGCGGACAGGCGATACGCTACGGCGTCGGGCTCGGCCGTGCCGGCTTCGCCTGGTCCGGCGATGCCGTCGTGCAGTGGAAGCAGAGGTGGCCGAAATGGACGCCGCCAGACGAAATGATCGCCCGCCAGCCCGAACTCGAGGAATACAGCGTGAGGAACGGCGGCATGCCCGGCGGCCTGAAAAACCCGCTTGGCGCCCGCGCGCTCTACCTGTTTCAGGGCAATGTCGACACGCTCTACCGTCTGCACGGCTCGCCGGAATGGCGCTCGATCGGCAAGTCGGTGTCATCTGGCTGCGTGCGCCTGATGAACCAGGACATCATCGACCTCTTCGACCGCGTGCCGAACAAGACGCCGGTCATCGTCACGGACGATATCCGCAACCCGGACGAAAACACGAACCACAAGGCGATCCCGATCGATTCCGGCGTGCCGACCGGTTCGGTTGTGCTCGGCGCGGTGAAATCGGCGGCAGACTCGATTTTCTGAGCCCGTCGCGGTCCCTCACCGCCCCCTGGTCAGGCTGCCAAGAATGCCGCGCACAATCGCGCGGCCGACCGACGATCCGACCGAGCGCACCACCGACTTGATCGCAGCCTCGGTGACGGTCTGTCGATTGGACGGTCGGGGCTGGGGCGCACGCCGGCCCTGCGACTGGGGCGCCGGATCGCCGCCGCCGAAGTCGGGAAGCGTCCAGCGCGAACCGCCATTGCCGGCCTGCTGTGCCGCGTCCTGGGCTTCCTTTGCCTTCTTCTGCAGGATCTCGAAGGCCGATTCGCGGTCGACAACCTCGTCATATTGCCCGGCCACCGGGCTCTCGAGGATAAGCTTTCGCCGCTCGTCCGGGGTGATCGGCCCAAGTCTGGACGACGGCGGACGGATGAGCGTCCGCTGCACCATGGACGGGATGCCCTTGTCCTCCAGCGTCGAGACGAGCGCCTCGCCCGTGCCGAGCTGGGTGATCGCGGTCATGCAATCGAAATCGGGATTGGGCCGGAACGTCTCGGCCGCTGTCTTCACCGCCTGCTGCTCGCGCGGCGTATAGGCGCGCAAGGCGTGCTGGACGCGGTTGCCAAGCTGGGCAAGGACCTTTTCGGGAATATCCATCGGGTTCTGCGTGACGAAATAGACGCCGACGCCCTTGGACCGGATCAGGCGCACGACCTGCTCGACGCGGTCGATCAGCACCTTCGGCGCGTCGTCGAAGAGCAGATGCGCCTCGTCGAAGAAGAAGACCAGGCGCGGCTTGTCCGGATCGCCCACTTCAGGCAGGACCTCGAACAGCTCGGACATCAGCCACAGCAGGAAGGTGGCGTAGAGCCTCGGGTTCATCATCAGCTTGTCGGCGGCGAGCACGCTGATCGCACCCCGGCCGTCGCGGGTGGTGCGCATGATGTCGGAGATGCGCAATGCCGGTTCGCCGAAGAAATGCGCGGCGCCCTGCTGCTCCAGGACCAGCAGCGTGCGCTGGATTGCGCCGACGGACGGCTTCGTCACATTGCCGTAGCGGGCGCCGATCTCGGCGGCGCGTTCGGCCATGTTGGCCAGCAAGGCCTGGAGGTCCTTCAGGTCGAGCAGCAGCAGGCCTTCCTCGTCGGCGAGGCGGAAGGCGATGTTCATGATGCCTTCCTGCGCCTCGGAAAGGTTCATGAGCCGCGACAGGAGCAGCGGCCCCATCTCCGAGACCGTGGCGCGGACAGGATGGCCCTGCTCGCCGAAAAGATCCCAGAAGATGACCGGGAACTCCTGGAAATCATAGGGATCGAGCTTGACCTGCTCGGCCCGCTTGACCAGGAAATCCTTGGCCTCACCCATCATGGCGATGCCGGAAAGGTCGCCCTTGATGTCGGCGCAGAAGACCGGCACGCCGGCGTTGGAGAAGCCCTCGGCAAGGATCTGCAGGCTCACCGTCTTGCCGGTGCCGGTAGCGCCGGTCACCAGCCCGTGGCGATTGCCGTAGCGCAGCAGCAGTTCCTCGGCGAGCTGATAGCTGTCGTCAGGTTTGCGGCTGGCGCCGATGAAGATGCTGGTCTCTTCAGCCATTACTTATTCTCCGCAAACCCGATGTGTTTCCCGGGCAGGTATAGTGGCGTGATCCACGAGCGACAATGGTCATCCGCCCCGGCGATGGAGGCATACCTGTTTTGGTGCTTGCGGATGCCGCCCATCTTTGGCAATCGGGGTCGATAGCGGAGCGCGACGGGATGCCGCCGCCGATGCCGGGTTCATTCTCTCAAGGGGACACGGCATTGTGATATGGTGGGCTGAACCGTACACTGGGCGGCGAACGAGAACGAGGAAAGCGGATGGGCGCCGGAGCCTTGAGCCACGATGCTGAACTTGCCGACGCGGACCGGCTGCGCTGGCTGGCGCTGGCGGAGAAATCGCTGGCCGGAGCGTCCTTCGAGGACAAGCTCGTCTCACATACCGATGACGGAATCCGTATCGATCCGCTTTACGGGCAGTCGGTGGGCGCCGAACCGCTGCCGCGCGCCAATCCGACCTCGCCCTGGATCGTCAGCCAGCGCGTCGACGACCCGGATGTCGCCCGGGCCAAGGCCCAGGCGCTCGAGGATGTGGCGCAGGGCGCGACCGGCCTGTCGCTGGTGTTCGAAGGAGCGCCCAACGCATTCGGCTACGGGTTGCCGCGAACGGCCGAGGCGCTCGAGACGGTGCTCGACGGCATACCGCTCAACCGTATTCAGGTGCGCATCGACGCCCATCCCTGGAGCCGAGCCATGGCCGACTGGCTGGTGGCCTTCCTGACCAAGCGACGCTCCGACCCGACCAAGCTCAACCTCTCCTTCGGCATCGATCCGGCGGCGATCTTCGCCGGAACCGGACGGCTGCGGACCTCGATCGAGGCGCTGCAGGAATCGATGCCGCAGTCCCTGGCGCATTTCTTCTCGATGGGCGTGCCGGGCGTGCTGCTCGAGGCCGACGGCCGCGTCTTCCACAATGCCGGCGCCACCGAGGCGCAGGAACTCGGCACGATGATCGCCTCGGCGGTCTCTTACCTCAGGATGTTCGAGAAGGCGCGCCAGCCGCTGGTCTATGCCGCGCCTCATATCGGCTTTGCGCTCAGCGTCGACCAGGATCAGTTCGTCTCGACGGCCAAGGTCCGCGCGTTGCGTCGGCTGTGGGCCCGCGTGCAGGAGGCCTGCTCCATCCCGGCCTCGACCGCCAGCATCCATGCCGAGACGTCGTTCCGGATGATGACGCTGCTCGACCCGGAAACCAACATACTTCGCACGGCGATCGCGGCCTTCTCGGCCGCCGCTGGCGGGGCCGATTCGATCTCCATCCTGCCGCACACGATCGCGCACGGATTGCCGGCGGCGTTTGCCCGGCGGGTTGCGCGCAACGCGCAGTTGATCATGGCCAATGAGAGCCATATCGACCACGTCGCGGATCCCGCTTGTGGCTCAGGCGCCGTGGAAGCGCTGACCGCTGACCTTTGCGAGACCGCCTGGGCGGAATTCCAGCGCATCGAGGGCGAAGGTGGCGTTCTGGCGAGCCTCCAGGATGGCCACATCCAGCGTCGTGTCCACGAGGCTGCTTCCCGTCGTGATGCCGCCTACCGCGCCGGCGAACGGGTGATCGTCGGCACGACGCTCTATCCCCAGAAGACCGAGCGGCCCGTGGAGACCCTGGCCGCGGAGCCGCCCCCTGCTTTCAATGAAGGCGCGGCCTTCTGCGAGCCGCTGTTTCCCGTTCGCATCGACCAGTCCATCGGAGCCGCGCCATGATCCCGGATTTCAGCCGCGTGGCGTGGTCGCCGCCGCGCCGGACGCCGAGCGAGGTCAAGGGCCAGCGGATGACGCCGGAAGGCATCGCCGTCAAGCACCTCTACAGCCAGGCCGACCTCAAGGGCCTTGCCAACCTCAACACCTATCCGGGCCTGCCGCCCTTCGTGCGCGGTCCCTACCCGACAATGTACGTCCAGCAACCCTGGACGATCCGGCAGTATGCCGGCTTCTCGACTGCGGAGGAATCGAACGCTTTCTACCGGCGCAATCTCGCCGCCGGCCAGAAGGGCCTTTCGGTCGCCTTCGACCTCGCCACCCACCGCGGCTACGATAGCGATCATCCGCGCGTTGCCGGCGATGTCGGCATGGCGGGCGTGGCCATCGATTCCATCCTCGACATGCGCCAGTTGTTCGACGGCATCCCGCTCAACGAGATGACGGTGTCGATGACCATGAACGGCGCGGTGCTGCCGATCATGGCGCTCTACATAGTGGCGGCGGAAGAACAGGGCGTCGCCCAGAAGGATCTCGCCGGGACCATCCAGAACGACATCCTCAAGGAGTTCATGGTCCGCAACACCTACATCTATCCGCCGAAGCCATCGATGCGGATCGTGTCGGACATTTTCTCCTACACGTCCCGGCACATGCCGAAATTCAATTCGATCTCGATCTCGGGCTACCACATGCAGGAGGCCGGCGCGACGGCTGACCTGGAACTCGCCTACACCATCGCCGACGGCATCGAATATGCACGCGCCGGCGTGGCCGCCGGTCTCGACATCGACCGGTTCGCGCCACGGCTGTCCTTCTTCTGGGCGATCGGCATGAATTTCTTCATGGAGGTCGCCAAGCTCCGAGCCGCTCGGCTTTTGTGGTCGAGCCTGATGAAGAAGAATTTCTCGCCGAAGGACGAGCGCTCGCTGTCGCTTCGCACCCATTGCCAGACCTCCGGCTGGTCGCTGACGGCGCAGGACCCGTACAACAACATTACCCGCACGATGATCGAGGCGATGGCGGCGACGCAGGGACACACCCAGTCGCTGCACACCAACTCCTTCGACGAGGCGATGGCGCTGCCGACCGACCATTCGGCGCGCATCGCCCGCAACACGCAGATCATCCTGCAGAAGGAGTCCGGCACCACGCGCGTCATCGATCCATGGGGTGGATCGGCCTATGTCGAGCGGCTCACGCACGACCTTGCCGCACGCGCCCTCCAGCATATCGAGGAAGTGGAAAGCCTCGGCGGCATGGCGGCTGCGACCGAAAAAGGCATTCCGAAGCTGCGCATAGAGGAGGCGGCGGCCCGCACGCAGGCGCGGATCGATTCTGGCGAGCAGATGCTGGTCGGCGTCAACGCGCATCGCCCGGAGACGGATATCGAAGTCGACGTGCTCAAGATCGACAACGCAGAAGTCCGCGCCCGGCAGCTGGCCAAGCTGCAGCGGCTGAAAGGCACCCGCGACGTCGGCGCGGTCGAGAGCGCGCTCGCAGATCTTTCCCGCGCGGCGGAAGGCGGTGAAAACCTGCTGGAGTTCGCCATTCGCGCGGCGCGCGCCAATGCGACCGTCGGCGAGATCTCGATGGCGCTGGAGAAGGTCTTCGGCCGCCACGTCGCCTCGGTCCAGACCATCTCCGGCGTCTACCGCAAGGCGCTCGGCGAGAACCCCACCGTCGACCGGCTGCAGGACAAGATCGAGGCCTTCGAGAAGAAGTTCGGCGGCAAGCCGCGCATCCTCGTCGCCAAGATGGGCCAGGACGGGCACGATCGCGGGCAGAAGGTGATCGCGACCGCTTTCGCCGACCTGGGATTCGACGCCATTGTCGGCGCCATGTTCCAGACGCCGGAGGAGATTGCCAGGCTGGCGGTCGAACAGGACGTGCACGTGGTCGGCGCCTCGTCGCTGGCGGCCGGGCACCTGACGCTCATCCCGGAACTGCGGGACGCGCTGAAGAAGCTAGGCCGCGGCGACATGCTGATCGTTGCCGGCGGCGTCATCCCCCCGCAGGACTTCGACGAGGTGCTTAAGGCGGGAGCGGCGGAAATATTCCCGCCCGGCACCGTCATCCCCGAAGCGGCCGACCGGCTGATGGACAGGCTATTGGCAAGCTAGGATCGTTATAACTCCCGTTGCAACATCAAGCGCACGATGTTACGTTTGATCTGCAACAGGACGATCCATCATGAACACCACCATCCGCAAGATCGGCAATTCGGAAGGCGTGATCCTGCCGAAGGAGCTTCTCGATCGCCTGAGCCTGAAGGCAGGCGACAACGTGGTCATCGTCCAGGACGGCGAGGAGCTTCGACTGCGTCGACTTGAGGACTCCACGGAAGAGTTCGAGCGCAAGATGAAGATCGCGCGTGAGCGGATGAAGAAATACGAGGTCGCCTATCGCGCATTGGCGAAATGAGCGAGCACCACTCGCGAGAGTTCATTGAAGCGATGCATGCCGAACAGTTACGCCTTCACGGCGGAGCGACTGGCATTCGCGACGAAGGCATGTTGGAATCGGCGCTCGCACGGCCGCGGCAGAAAGAAGCTTACGGCGAACCCGATCTTTGCCAATTGGCTGCCGCGTATCTGTTCGGCATTGCGAAGAACCATCCATTCGTGGACGGAAACAAGCGGACTGCCTTTGCGGCGGCCGACCTTTTTCTCTACTTCAACGGATTGAGCATCGAAGCCGAACAGGAGGATATCATCCAGTTGGTTACGATGGTCGCCGCCGGTGACATCGACGAAGCCGGCGCCGCGGCATTCTTCCGCGACCATACCGCCAAGCTCGAGGGCTAGTTTTCGGCCTTGTCCGACAGCTTGGCGATTTCCCATTCCTTGCCGTTGACCTTGACGGTCTCGCCGACTTTTTTGCCGAAGAGCGCAATGGCCATCGGCGAAACGTGGGAAATGCTGCCTTTGGAAGGATCGGCCTCATCCTCGCCGACGATCTTCCAGTGCACCTTCTTGCCGTCGTCGCCTTCCAGCGTGACGCCCATGCCGAAGCGCACGACGTCGCTGCCGGGCTCGGGCGTGGAAAGTTCGGCGTTCTCGCGCCGCGCGGTCCAATAGCGCAGGTCCCGTGAGACTACCGCGATACGCTCGCGGTCGCCCTTCCTTTCGGCTTTGGCCAGCAGATCACGCAGGTCGGCGAGATTGTCCTCGATCATCGCCAGGCCACGCTCGGTCACCAGATTTCGGTGCTGGCTGATCGGCCGCTCGCCGACGCCGGCAATGGCATTTTCGCTGTCTTCTTCGCGGGTAAAGGCTCTGCTCATGACGGGAAGCTTATGCGCGGCGCGGCCACTCCACAACCCCGGCCGCATCAAATCGGCTCGGCCGCGAGCCATTGCGCTTGCGGGCTTCGCCCAGGGTGATCGCCGTCAATTCAGCGCCGCGGTCGGCCGCAGCGAGCCGACCTTGGCGCCAACGCGGCTTTGGATGGGCAGGTTCGCAAGCCGTGTCAGCCTTGCCGCAAGCGCTTGATCGGGTCGCAGCAACTTGGCAAGCACGGCTGAAATCATGACTTCGGCGGCGCGGCCGGCGCCATCGTCGGCCTTCAAGGCGATGCCGAAGCCGAACTCGGGCAGTGCCGCGCAGTAGACGCCCTCGGCGCCCGTCTTGACGAAGATCCGGCCCGGAGCCGACTGCATCAGCGCCACATCGGCCCGACCAGTGCCTGCCACGAGAAACGGTTCCGCCATGCAGGCCGAGAGCAGGCGCTTGGCCGCCTTCGCCCGCCCAGGTGAGAAGTCCCTGCCGGTGGCCATGCGGGCAAAGCCGAGCGCGAAGCTGCGCAGCGGCACAGCGTATGTGGGGATCGAACAGCCATCCGTGCCGCAATGGTCGACGCCATGGGCGGCGCCGGTCACGGACTGCATGGCGTCGCGCACCATGTCCTGCAAGGCGTGGCCGGCCTTGACGTAACCGGCATGGGCTATGCCCGAATGGATGCAGGTGCAGAGGAACCCGGCATGCTTGCCCGAGCAATTATTGTGCAATGGGTTCGGCGCGCCGCCGGCGCGCGCGAGCGCCACCGTCGCATTGTGGTCCATCGGCCAATGCGTGCCGCATTCGAGCGCAGCCTTGTCGAGACCTGCCTTGCCGAGCATGGCGGAGGCCAGTCCGGCATGTTCGGCTTCGCCGGAATGCGAGGAGCAGGCAAGCGCCAGTTCCCGGTTGCCGAAGCCGAAGGCGTCGGCGGCTCCGCTTTCAACCAGCGGCAGCGCCTGGATGGCCTTCACCGCGGAGCGGGGAAACACCGGATGCGCCGTGTTGCCGATCTCCCAGACCGGCCTGCCATCGGCATCGAAGACGCTTACGGCGCCGCGATGGGCGCTTTCGACCACGCCGCCGCGCATAACCTCGACCAGAACCGGATTTGCCATGAAATCCCCCACCCGCATGACCGCGAAATCAGAAGCGATTTCGCGGCCATATGCAAATCCAAAGTAAGCACGGCGGCCCGCACGCCAAGGCGCACGGCACGCCTTAGGGGGATCTACCTGATCCGGTCGAGGATCGAAACGTAGTTGGCCACCGCCGCGCCACCCATGTTGAAGATGCCGCCGAGCTTCGCGTTGGGGACCTGGATGCCACCCGCCTCACCGGTGAGCTGCATTGCGGTGAGCACGTGCATCGAGACGCCGGTGGCGCCGATCGGGTGCCCCTTGGCCTTGAGTCCGCCCGAAGGATTGACCGGCAACCGGCCGTCCCTGGCCGTCGTGCCATCGAGGGCAAGCTTCGCCCCTTCGCCGGGCTTCGCCAGCCCCATCGCCTCATATTCAATGAGTTCGGCAATGGTGAAACAGTCGTGCGTCTCGACGAAGGAGAGATCGTCGAGCGTGACGCCCGCCTTCTTCAATGCCCGCGCCCAGGCCTGTTCGCAGCCTTCGAAGGCGAGGATGTCGCGCTTCGACATCGGCAGGAAATCCTGGACATGCTCGTTGGCGCGGAAGGTCACGGCGCGGCGCATCCTGAGCGCTGTCGCCGTATCGGTCAGGACGAGAGCCGCGGCGCCGTCCGAAACCAGGGAACAGTCGGTGCGCTTCAGGGGACCGGCGACGAACGGGTTCTTCTCGCTTTCCTGGCGGCAGAATTCGTAGCCGAAATCCTTGCGCATCTGGGCGTAGGGATTGTCGACGCCGTTCTTGTGGTTCTTGGCGGCGATCATGGCGAGCGCATCCGACTGGTCGCCATAGCGCTGGAAATAGGCCTGCGCGATCTTGCCGAAGACGCCGGCGAAGCCAGCCGGCGTATCGCCGTCCTCGGGCAGGTAGGAGGCTTTCAGCAAGTTCTTGCCGATCTCGGGACCCGGCGTCGTCGTCATCTGCTCCGCGCCCACCACCAGCACGATGCGGGCGGCATTGGCGTCGATGGCGCGGATGCCCTGCCTGACGGCGGCCGAGCCGGTGGCGCAGGCGTTTTCGACGCGCGTCGCCGGCTTGAAGCGCAGCCGGTCGTCGGCCTGGAGAACAAGGCTCGCCGTGAAATCCTGCGGCGAGAAACCGGCGTTGAAGTGGCCGAGCACGATCTCGTCGACGTCATCCGGACCGATGCCGGCATGGTCGAGCGCGTCCACGGCGACCTTGGTGATCAGGCTTTCCAGCGTCTCGCCTTCCAGCTTGCCGAAACGCGAATGCGCCCAGCCAACGATGCATGCGGTCATTGCAGCCTCCATTTGCGCGCGCAGCCTAGCATGTCCTGTCGCGGTATAAGATTCAATATTGTTCAACAATGAACCGTTTTCCAGCCCCCGGCATGGGCCAGACCACACGATCGCTTGATCCCAACGCCGATTTTTTATTGATTGACGCGTCAATAAAAAATAACGTCGCCCCCGAACAGGATCCGGGGATGCCCAAGGTTGGAATGGAGCCGCTGCGCCGAAAGGCGCTCATAGACGCGACGATCTCGGCGATCGGCGAGCGCGGTTCTCTCGACGTGACCATGTCCGAGATCGCCGGGCGCGCCGGCGTCTCATCGGCGCTGGCGCATCACTATTTCGGCGCCAAGGACGAGCTGCTGTTCGCGACGATGCGGCACATCCTCGCCGAGCTGACGATCGACATGAAGCGGGTGCTGCACGCGGCCGCCACGGCAAGGGCGCGCGTCTCGGCGGTGGTCGCGGTCAACTTCTCCGACGCCCAGTTCCGGCCGGAGATCATCGCCGCCTGGCTCGCCTTCTATGTCGAGGCCCAGAAATCATCGGACCTGCGGCGACTGCTGAGGATCTACGCCCGCCGCCTGCACTCCAACCTGATGAGCGGCCTCACCGGCATCCTGCCGCATCGGGAGGCCGACCGCGTCGCCGAAGGAACGGCGGCGCTGATCGACGGGCTCTACATCAGGCGCGCGCTGAAGGACGGCGTGCCCGATGCCGCCACGGCCATCGCGCTGGTGGAAGACTATCTCGAAACCAAGCTCGACAAGCGGAGCCCCCAGTGACCGGCGGACGGCCCAACTTCCTGATCATCATGGTCGACCAGCTCAACGGGACCCTGTTTCCCGACGGCCCGGCGGATTTTCTGCACGCGCCGCATCTCAAGGCGCTCGCCGCCCGCTCGGCGCGCTTTGGCAACAACTACACCGCCTCCCCGCTCTGCGCGCCCGGCCGGGCCTCCTTCATGAGCGGGCAATTGCCATCGCGCACGCAGGTCTATGACAACGCCGCCGAGTTCGCCTCCTCGATCCCGACCTATGCGCACCATCTGCGCAGCGCGGGCTATCACACGGTGCTTTCCGGCAAGATGCACTTCGTCGGTCCCGACCAGTTGCACGGCTTCGAGGAGCGGCTGACGACGGACATCTACCCGGCCGACTTCGGCTGGACACCGGACTATCGCAAGCCCGGCGAGCGCATCGACTGGTGGTATCACAATCTGGGTTCGGTGACCGGCGCGGGCATCGCCGAGATCACCAACCAGATGGAATATGACGACGAGGTCGCCTTCCACGCCGCGCAGAAACTCTACGAGTTCTCCCGCGTTTCGGATGAGGCCACGCGCCGACCCTGGTGCCTGACGGTTTCCTTCACCCACCCGCACGATCCGTATGTCGCACGGCGCAAGTACTGGGACCTTTATGAAGACTGCCCGGCGCTGGAGCCGGAAGTCGGCTTCATCCCTTACGACAAGCAGGACCCGCACTCGCAGCGGCTCTACAAGGCTTCCGACTACGACAGCTTCGATATCTCGCCCGAGCAGGTCCGGCGCGCACGTCGCGGCTACTTCGCCAACATCTCCTATCTCGACGACAAGGTCGGCGAGCTGCTGTCGGTGCTGGAACGCACCCGCATGCTGGACGACACGGTCGTGCTGTTCTGCTCCGACCATGGCGACATGCTCGGCGAGCGAGGCCTGTGGTTCAAGATGTGCTTCTACGAAGGGTCTGCGCGCGTGCCGCTGATGATCGCCGGCAAAGGCATCGGCGCGGGCCGTGTCGCGGCACCGGTTTCCAACCTCGATGTCACGCCGACGCTTTGCGACCTTGCTGGCATCGACATGAGCGGCATCGCGCCGTGGACGGACGGTCAATCGGTGCTGCCGCTCGCCAAGGGCGAAGCGCGCTCGGCACCCGTGCTGATGGAATACGCGGCCGAAGGCTCCTACGCCCCGATGGTGGCGATCCGCGAGGGCCGCTACAAGTTCATCCATTGCGAAATAGATCCGCCGCAACTGTTTGATCTGGAATCGGATCCGCGCGAGCTGACGAACCTCGCCGCCCTGCCTGCCAATGCCGGCCTGGTGTCGGCTTTCATGGACAAGGTCAGGGCGCGCTGGGACATGCCGGCCTTCGACGCCGCAGTGCGCGAAAGCCAGGCACGCCGCTGGGTCGTCTACCCCGCGCTGCGCAACGGGGCCTATTACCCCTGGGAGTTCCAGCCGCTGCAGAAGGCCTCGGAACGCTACATGCGCAACCACATGAATCTCGACAATCTCGAAGAACAGAAACGCTTTCCGCGAGGCGAATGATGGCAGACGTTCTCGTTCCAACTCTCGATCATCTCAGGCAGGCCTACGCCGTCACCTCGACCGCCACGCAGACGACGCCGTTGCTGGAGTCGGCGGCGCTGGCGAAGGAGACGGGCGCGGCGCGCGTCTTCGTCAAGCCGGAATCGCTGCAATGGGCGGGTTCCTTCAAGGTGCGCGGCGCCTATTGGCGGCTGAAGCGGCTGTCGCCGGATGAAGCGAGGAAGGGCGTCGTCGCCTATTCCTCCGGCAATTTCGCGCAGGGGCTGGCGGCCGCCGGCCAGGCGCTTGGCATTCCCGTCACCATCGTCATGCCGATCGACGCTCCGGCCGCGAAGCGCGACGCGACCGCCGGCTACGGCGCCCGGGTGGTGCTCACCGACCATGGCGACCGTGCCCGTGAAGAAGTGGCCGCGGCCAAGGCGCGCGAGATCGCCGAGACCGAGCATCTCACCTTGCTCCATCCCTTCGACGATCCGGAGATCGTCGCCGGCCAGGCCGGCGCGGGGCTGGAGGCGCTCGACCAGTTGGCGGCGAAGAAGGCTAACGCCGATCTCGTCTTCTGCTCGGTCGGCGGCGGCGGACTGATCGGCGGCGTGTCGTTGGCCTTCCACTACCTGTCGCCCAAGACCGAAATAATCGCCGTCGAGCCGGAAGGCTTCAATGGCATGGGCTCGTCGCTGGCGCATGGCGCGATCGAGACGATGCCGATCGGGCCGAAGTCGATCTGCGACGGCTTGATGGCGCGCAAGCCCGGCGATGCGCCCTTCGCGGCGGTGAGCGCCGCCGGCGTGCGCGGCGTCACCGTCGACGACGCCTCGGTGCGGCGCGCGATGAAGATCGCCTTCGAGCGGATGAAGCTGGTGCTGGAACCGTCAGGCGCGGCGTCTCTCGCCGCGCTCCTGGGCGGCAAGGTGGATGTGGCCGGCAAGACGGTCCTTGTAGTGGCAACCGGCGGGAACGTCTCGCTCGCCGATTTCATGGCGCATATGAACAATGCTTGAAGCGGATTTCGTCATCATCGGCTCCGGCTCCGCCGGCTCGGCCATGGCCTACAGGCTGTCGGAAGACGGCAAGCACTCGGTGATCGTGATCGAGTTCGGCGGCTCCGACGCCGGACCGCTGATACAGATGCCGTCCGCGCTGTCGATCCCGCTCAACATGAGCCTCTACGACTGGGGCTTCGCCAGCGAACCGGAGCGGCATCTCGGCGGCCGGGTACTCGCCACGCCACGCGGCAAGGTCATCGGCGGCTCGTCATCGATCAACGGCATGGTCTATGTGCGCGGCCACGCGCATGATTTCGACCACTGGGCCGAACAGGGCGCCTCCGGCTGGGGCTTCGCCGACGTGCTTCCCTATTTCAAGCGCATGGAGGACAGCCAGGGCGGCGAGGATGGCTGGCGAGGTCATGGTGGACCGTTGCACGTGCAGCGCGGCTTGCGCAGCAACCCGCTCTACGGCGCCTTCGTCGAGGCTGGCCGCCAGGCCGGTTTCGAGCTGACAGACGACTACAACGGATCGAAGCAGGAAGGCTTCGGAGCGATGGAGCAGACCATTCGCGGCGGCCGGCGCTGGTCGACGGCGAATGCCTATCTGAGGCCCGCGCTGAAACGGAAGAATGTGAGTCTGGTCAAGGGCTTCGCGCGCCGTGTGATCATCGAGAATCAACGCGCCACGGGCGTGGAGATCGAGGTTCGCAAACAGATCCAGGTGATCAAGGCACGCCGCGAGGTGATCGTGGCGGCGTCCTCGATCAATTCGCCGAAGATCCTGATGCTGTCCGGCATCGGTCCGGGCGCGCATCTGCAGGAGAACGGGATCCAGGTGGTTGCCGACCGGCCGGGTGTCGGTCGCAATCTGCAGGACCATCTCGAACTCTACATCCAGCAGGAATCGACCAGGCCGATCACCTTGAATTCCGTGCTCAACCCCTTCTCCAAGGCGTTGATCGGCGCGCAGTGGCTGTTCTTCAAGTCTGGCCTGGGCGCAACCAATCACTTCGAGGCGGCGGCCTTCGTGCGCTCCCGGGCCGGCATCGACTATCCTGATATCCAGTACCACTTCATCCCGGCGGCGGTGCGCTATGACGGCAAGTCGGCGGCGAAGTCGCACGGCTTCCAGGCACATGTCGGGCCGATGCGATCGAAGTCGCGCGGTTCGGTGACGCTGCGCTCTCCCGATCCTTACGCCAAGCCGATGATCCGCTTCAACTACATGTCGCATCCGGATGACTGGAGCGATTTCCGTCACTGCATCAGGCTGACGCGCGAGATTTTCGGCCAGAAAGCTTTTGACGATTTCCGCGGCAAGGAGATTTCGCCGGGCAGCCATGTGCAGTCGGATAACGAACTCGACGCCTTCATCCGCGATCATGTCGAGAGCGCCTACCATCCCTGCGGCACCTGCAGGATGGGCCGCGCCGACGACTTGACGAGCGTGGTCGATCCGGAATGCCGGGTCATCGGCGTCGAGGGGCTGCGCGTCGCCGACTCCTCGATCTTCCCGCGTGTGACCAACGGCAATCTGAACGCGCCGTCGATCATGACCGGCGAAAAGGCATCCGACCACATTCTCGGCCGGACGCCGCTTGCGCCGTCCAACCAGGAGCCCTGGATCAATCCGCGCTGGGAAGTGTCGGACAGATAGGCGCCCCGCCTACGGTTCGAAAATCGATATCGATTTGAGGACCGATGCGATAGACAAACACACGGCGGGTAGACCGCCGGCCTTATTCAGCCGCAGATCATCGGAGATCCGCAATGCGCGCCCAGCCAACCGCATCGCACTATGTCAACGGACGCTACATCGACGACGATCGCGGCGCGCCGCTGCCGGTGATCTATCCGGCGACCGGCGAGGTGATCGCGAAACTGCATTCGGCGACGCCGAACGTGCTGGAACTCGCCATAGAGGCCGCGCGTGCCGCGCAGCCCGCCTGGGCGCGCCTCAAGCCGGTGGAGCGCGGACGCATCCTGCGCCGCGCCGCCGACATTCTTCGCGCGCGCAATGCCGATCTGGCCCGCATCGAGACGCTGGACACCGGCAAGGCGATCCAGGAAACGCTGGTGGCAGACGCGCCGTCGGCCGCCGACTGCCTGGAGTATTTCGCAGGAGCGGTGGCCGCCTTCAATGGCGAGGCGATCGACCTCGGCGGACCCTTCGCCTATACCCGGCGCGAGCCGCTCGGCGTGTGCGTCGGCATCGGCGCCTGGAATTACCCGATCCAGATCGCCGGCTGGAAGTCGGCGCCGGCCCTCGCCATGGGCAACGCCATGGTGTTCAAGCCCTCTGAGAACACGCCGCTTTCCGCGCTGGCGCTTGCAGAGATCTACAGCGAGGCGGGCCTGCCGGACGGGCTCTTCAACGTCGTGCAGGGCTATGGCGACGTCGGCGCCAACCTGGTTGGCCACGACGTGGTTGCCAAGGTGTCGGTCACCGGCTCGGTGCCGACAGGCCGCAAGGTCATGGCGCTCGCCGGCTCGAAGATGAAGCAGGTGACGATGGAGCTCGGCGGCAAGTCGCCGCTCATCGTATTCGACGACGCCGACCTCGAAAACGCCATCGGCGGCGCCATGCTCGGCAATTTCTATTCGACCGGTCAGGTCTGCTCCAACGGCACCCGCGTCTTCGTCCAGAAGGGCCTGCACGATCGCTTCGTCGAACGGCTGGTCGAGCGCACCAAGAAGATCCGCATCGGCGACCCGCTCGATCCCGAGACCCAGATGGGACCGCTGGTCAACAAGGCGCAGCAGGAAAAGGTCGTTTCCTACATCGAGGCGGGCAAGCAGGATGGCGCGACGCTAGCCTGCGGCGGCAGCGTGCCGGCGTTGCAAGGGTTCCAGGGCGGCTTCTTCGTCGAGCCGACGGTGTTCACAGGCGTGACGGACGGCATGCGCATCGCGCGCGAGGAGATTTTCGGCCCCGTCATGAGCGTGCTGAAATTCGACAGCGAGGACGAGGTGATCGAGCGCGCCAACAACACCGAATTCGGCCTGGCCGCCGGCGTGTTCACGCGCGACCTGCCGCGCGCGCACCGAGTGATCGGCGAGCTGCAGGCCGGCACATGCTGGATCAATGCCTACAACCTGACGCCGGTGGAAATCCCGTTCGGCGGCGTCAAGCAATCGGGCATCGGCCGCGAGAATTCGCTGGCCGCCCTGGCGCATTATTCGCAGCTCAAGACGGTCTATGTCGAGACCGGGGACGTGGCCGCGCCTTACTGACGGATCGCCGGATCGCGAAGGCCGGTCGGGACCTCAGGCGAACGGAGAGGCCATGGCCTCTCCGTTCTGACCGTCACCCCTTGTCGGCGGTTCCGTCCAGATACTGCGTCAGCGCATAGACCAGATGGTAGAAGATACTGGCGGGCACATCGGTGGCCAGCGAGCGGCCGCGTTCGTCGATGCGGTCGATCCACAGCCCCAGCGGCGCGGGGTCGATGTGCCAGCGGAACAGCCGCCCCACTCGCGCCTCGATCTCCGGCTTGAGGTCGGGACCGCCCGAACCGTCCAGCGCGATCGCAGCCTTGATCGCCTCGGCCTGCGGCCAGCTGCGCGACACGCGGTCGAGCGGCAGGCCTTGTCTGGAGATCGCGCCATAGGCCAGCCCTGTCGACCGGTTTAGGCCGTTGGCGATAGCCGATGCGTAGAGCTTGCGGGCGAAGGCCGTAAGGTCGGCCTGCCCGCTGCGGGCGGCGAAATCGACCAGCAGCGAGGCCCATTCGAAGTGATGGCCGGGTTCGGTCCAGCCGCCCTTTTCGCCTGCCGCCGGCTTCCAGCCAGCGTCGAAATACTCGCCGAGCGTCCAGCTGTCGGCGTCGAAGAAATGGCTACGGAAGAGGTCGATGATGCGTGAGGCGCGGCGCAGATAGGTGCGTTCACCGGTTGCCTGGTGCCAGGCAAGAAACGCCTCGAGAAGGTGCATGTGCGGGTTCGAGCGACGCTCCCCCTCCCCGTCCGAGCTTTCGAGGAATCCGGTCATGCGGCTGTCTTCCAGATGGGCGTCGAGGAAGGCGAAGGTCTCCTCGCCGAGCCGCAGGGCGTCGGGATGGCCGGACATATGGGCGTGCGCCAGCGCCAGCAGCACGCAGGAATGGTCGTAGGCGTCCTCGACCGGATCAGCGACCGAGCCGTCGACGTTGAGCGTGCGGACCCACCCGCCCTTGTCGGTGCGGCCCTTGCCGGTCATGAAGTCGATGCCGTGGGCAATCAGCCGATCAGCGGGCCCCTCCCAGCCACGCGCCTTGGCCACGGCGAACGCGTAGACCTGGCGCGCCTGCGTGCGCATGCGCTTGGGCTTCATCAGCGGCGCGCCATCGAAGCCGAGCGCGTCGTGGAAGCCGCCGTGACGCTCGTCGACGCCAAGCGTCGACCACAGCGGCAAGGTCTCCTCGAACAGCCAGTGATGCACGCGCCGCCGCCAGGCTCCGCTCTCGAGGACGCGGTCATGCGCGGGCGTGAAACGCGTCTCGAGGCGGCCGCTTTTTTCCAGTTGCTCGACGATCTTCTTGACGTTCTGGCTGTGGCTCACCGGGGCCACGAAGGTGGCGTCCAGCGTCGACACGATGGCGACGTCCCGCAGGCCGATCGCCGAGACGAGCCGGCCCTCGCCCCGCAGGTACGAATTCTCGCAATCGATCGCGACAACATCGCCGACGATGACATTACCGTGCTTGTCCGAGGGGCCGACGTCGAGCAGCGACTGCCACGAGCCGAGATCGTTCCAACGGAAGCCGGCCGGCACCATGGCGATGTCGCCGGCACGTTCCATGATGGCGTAGTCGATCGAGATCGAGGGAATGGCCGTGTAGAGGTCCAGCGGCATGTACAGGCCGGAAAGATCCGAGGTCGCGGCCTGGAATGCCGCTTCGGTGGCTTGCCAGATCGCCGGCTGATGCGCCAGGAAGGCATCGCGCATGGCGCTGGCGCGGAACAGGAAGATGCCGGTGTTCCAGTAGAAGGTTCCCGCCTTGAGATAACCTTCGGCGGTCGCAAGGTCGGGCTTCTCCACGAAGCGGCTCACATCGCGCACCGCGCCGCCCGCCTCGCCCGCCACTTCGATGTAGCCATAGCCGGTCTCCGGATGGCCGGGCTTGATGCCGAAGACCACAAGACGGCCGGCGCTCGCCGCCTGCGCGCCGGCTTCGACGCTCTGCCAGAACTGCGCCGGCGTCGAAATCTCGTGGTCCGAAGGCACCACCAGCACCAGACTGTCGCCGAACTCGGCGAGCGTCCGCAACGTCGCCAGCGCGACCGCGGCCGCCGTGTTGCGGCCCGTCGGCTCGAACAGCGCGCCGCCGCCGGCGAGGTCGATACCGGCCAGATCGGCGTGGACGCGCTCGGCATGGCGTTCGGACGCGATCAGGAAAACCGGGGTCTCGCCTTCGTCGCGCGCCTTGAGGCGGCGCAGCGTCTTGGCCAGCATCGAGCCGTCGCCCGAAAAGTCATGGAACTGCTTGGGGTTGTCCTCGCGCGACAGGGGCCAGAGCCTGGACCCCACGCCGCCGCTCATCACAAACCCGACGATCCGCTCTTTTCCAGTCATCGGCAAACCCATGCTAAAGTCGGTTTTCAGGTGCTAGCGCGATGCATCGGGTTGGAGCGAGGCATCACATTCGTTCGATTGTTGCGTCGTGCCACGCCGGGTGTTTCCACCCGGCCGCAAGATCTTCAGAAAGTCTGGTTGTAGGCGCCCACTTCCGGGCTGCGCCGCAACACAGCATCCAGTTCCTCGAACATCTGGCGGCGGCGATCCGACGAGACCGGGCTTTCCACCACGACCACCAGTTCCGGCTTGTTGGACGACGCCCTCACCAGCCCCCAGGTGCCGTCCTCCGAGACCACGCGCACGCCGTTGACGGTGATCAGGTCGGTGATCTTCTGGCCGGCGAACACGGCGCCATCCCGGCGCATGGCCTCGAAATCGGCCACCACCCTGTCGACGACACCATATTTCAGCGCGTCGTCGCAATGCGGCGACATGGTCGGCGTGCCAAAGGTCAGTGGCAGGTCCCGGTAGAGATCGGCCATGCTGCGGCCCGGGTTGCGATCGAGCATCTGGCAGACGGCAATCGCCGTGATCAGCCCATCGTCGTAGCCGCGACCAATCGGCGGGTTGAAGAAGAAGTGGCCGGACTTCTCGAAGCCGGCGATGGCGCCGAGTTCGGCAACGCGCCGCTTGATGTAGGAATGCCCGGTCTTCCAGTAGTCGGTGGAGGCGCCGTTGGCTCGCAGCGCCGCATCTGTGTTGAACAGGCCGGTCGACTTGACGTCGACCACGAAGGTCGCGTCCGGATGCAGCTTGGAGATATCACGGGCAAGCATGACACCGACCTTGTCGGCAAAAATCTCGTTGCCCTCATTATCGACGACGCCGCAGCGGTCGCCGTCGCCATCGAAGCCGAGCCCGACATCCGCACCCGTCTCAAGCACCTTGTCGCGGATCGCATGCAGCATCTGCATGTCCTCCGGATTGGGATTGTAGCGCGGAAACGTATGGTCGAGCTCGATGTCGAGCGGAATGACCTCGCAGCCGATGCGCTCCAGCGCCTGGGGCGCGAAAGCGCCAGCCGTGCCATTGCCGCAGGCGGCCACGACCCTGAGCTTCCTGTTGATGGTCTTCCCGTCCGTCAGGTCGTCCAGATAGGTCTTGCGGAAATCAGGCACGAATTCGTAGGAGCCGCCGCCGACGAGATCGAAGTCGCCGGCAAGCACGATTTCCTTCAGCGCGCCCATTTCTTCCGGCCCGAAGGTCAGCGGCCGCGCCGCGCCCATCTTGACGCCGGTCCAGCCATTCTCGTTGTGCGAGGCGGTGACCATGGCGACCGACGGCGTGTCCAGCGCGAACTGGGCGAAGTAGGCCATGGGCGACAACGCCAGGCCGATGTCCTTGACCTTGGCGCCCGCGGCCATGAGGCCGGAAACGAGGGCCAGCTTGATGCCAAGCGAATAGGAGCGGAAATCATGACCGGTGACGATTTCGGGGCCGATACCACGGCGGCGGATCAACGTACCCAACCCCATGCCCAGTGCCTGCACGCCGATAAGGTTGAGTTCCGGCGGCTTCGCCGAGCCGGGATGGCCAAACCACCAGCGCGCATCATATTCGCGGAATCCGGAAGGTTTTATGAGGGCCGAGGTCTCGAACTCAAATGTGTTCGGAAGGGCTTCACCAACGATCGTCAATGACAAGACAGCAAAACTCCAGATAGATGGAATCAATAAGTATTTTTTGCCTAGGCCCGCCCCGGCCATAGCCTTTAGCGCGTGTTTGTCCGTGAAGAAACTGAAACCTGTATGACGCTCGCGACGATTGTCGACGAAATGCGTAAATTCTCTCAGCATTGCCGCTTGCAGGATCGAAAAGTGGCGGCTATAAGCCCGCGGTCTGGTCACGGAGTGTAGCGCAGTCTGGTAGCGCACCTCGTTCGGGACGAGGGGGTCGCAGGTTCAAATCCTGCCACTCCGACCAGAAAAAACAGATACTTACATGTCTGTTGATCCCGATACCCACAGATTTCCCCACAGTTTCAATGCCCCGCGGGCATCAGTCGAACAGATCGTCTTTGAGCGGATCGAGGATTTCAGGCGATCGTTCTTTACACTGCCGACGTCGCGCCCGACCTTCCACATTTTCATGCGCTCGGGCGGATATGGCTGGCGCTTTCAGTTCTCGGCATGGCTAAAGACGACCGTGCCGTTTTCCTTGCGGACTTCGACACTGACGATTCCATCGTCACCCTTGCGGGTCTGGAACATGGATGTCGCGTGATCCCGTGCCGTTTTCTCGGCGTCGAAGATCACCTTGTCGACAATGCCCTTTCTTCCATACCAGATGACAGTGAAGGCCATGCCGCTCCCCCGCCCTTTCCATCAAGCATGTCGGAATTTGGCCGTGGTCACGACGACCGCGGCGCGAAAACCGATCGTACCAGTGTTTTCCTATGACCGTTAGGAATATCCTCGCTATTGCTGGCGCGTCGGGTTAGAGTGCAACGGTCGATGGCCATTTTAAGGGCGCTGTTGATTGAGGGCGGCCAACGTGCCCTAGCCCCAACAGAAAAGGAGGACAGCTATGTCTTCCGATTATCTCACAAGCAATGACTTGAACATGATCGAGAGGCTTCTCGGTGAAATCCGCGAGCAAGGCAACTTTCGCCACCTCGACCGTGAGTTTGTAGCCGCTCGCTTTCTTATTGCCAATTTCAGAAGATCGAAAACGTCAGAAAAGGACTTGCGGTCGCTGTTGGCTGCGCGGATCAAACTGCAGGATGCCACGGAACGCGGTCTCAACAGTTGGGACAACGAAGGTGGGGTGCCCGCAAAGAGAGTACGCACCGAGGCGCAGCGCAGGATAGACAATGACACTGACGGTACTCGACGGCGTGCGAAGGGGACCGAACAACGTAACCGGTTGGTCTAGGTTCGCTGGGTTAGGCGTCCGTCACGTATTGCGCCCAAGGCTTTTCGCAAAGCGGGATCGATGGACGGTTTGGTTGCCCTGTTCGTGATTACCTTCTGGGATCTCATAACGCCGTAGATTTTCATTATTTTTCGCTTGATGGCCTAGCCGCAGGCGCTGGATGGCGTCTCGCGGTGAGGGTTACAATGGGACGATATACAATCATGGCCGCTAGCGTGGCATTGATCGCTTCGACTGCGGTTCTTTTCATCAGCAAACCCTCAGGACCGGCATCGAAGCCCGTGGCAACTGTGTCCACGCGAAGCTTCGAAGGACGCATTTCCTTCCTCTCGTCGAATTCGCTGAGGGTCGGCAATCAGAGCTTGGTGCTTTGCGGCGTCGTTCCGATCGCGAGGCTTGACAAGCGCATCATCGCTGCCGCGCAAGGGAAGTACGAAAAGGCCTTCGTCAGGTGCAATTCGGTAGGCTCCGGAACACCATGCGATGGAAGGACTGTGTCAAAGGTAGGGAACATGGTGGTGGCGCAATGCAAGATCGATGGCGATGTTGATCTTGCGTCTGCCCTCATCGAGGCCGGCACCCTTTGCGGCGCGGTGCCCTATTACAAGGCCTGTTAGAGAACGTTTTCTGCTCCGTATGGTCGACTGCCAAGCAGCTGACCTTCACGTTTCAGGCGGCTCCAAGGCCAGCACCCCGGCTTTGGGTGGGGGGATTGGGATGCCGGCCAAGGCGATGCCTGAGCGCCGCTCCACATTCTCAACACGAAAAGGATTGAAGCCGCAACTTCGAACTACCTAGGGTGGCTGGCACGCTTTCCCTTCAGGGGTAAATCAACCTCAACCTTTTAGGATTTGGTGGGTGGCGACGAACGCCGACCCCGCGAAAGTCTTTATCAGGCAGACGCCTGGATCGATGCGGTTGAAGACGCCAAAGCATTTAGCCAAATCGCAATCGTTCCCGTCACCCATCTTGAGCGTGCCAACATGCGTTGTGAAGTCATAGGTCAGGCTTAGAACATCGCACTTGAGTTCTCTGTGGTATGCCACGACTGCCTCCCGCAATTTCTCCCAAAGTCCGCGACATTAGCACAGGATAGACGGGCAGTGTGTGCTTTCGGAGTTGCGCTCCCTGCGGTGCCTGCCGGCCTACCGCCCCTTCACCCACCCCACAACCTTGGCGATGTTCTCGCCGACAGCGACGCACCGATGAAGATCGCCACGAGCGTGGCGATCGCCCAGCGCAGGAATTTGCTCACTGCCTTTATGTCGCGGAACATCTTCATCAGGCCGCGAACCTCGTCCTTCGGTAGGGTCGATAGATATTCCAGCGTCTCGACATGCTCCGGCCTCATGCGGGAAAGCAGTTCCTGCACGGCCTCGTCGAGTTCGCCGAACCGTTGCGCGCGATCGTCGGTCATTTTCCCCCGCAATAAGCTTGGCGGGGGCGAACGACGCCACGGATGCGCTCATAGAGGCGCGGAAGTACCTGAACTTCGTTGCCGATGGGATGACCGCCCGCTTAGAAGCTGGCCCCCTGTAAGATTGCGACAGCAGTCCGTATCGCGCTGGAGGATTCTGGCGGGATAGCATGGCCGACGCCTCGGAGTGAGGGGGGCTCAGGGAACCGAGACGCCGACCAAGGCGGTCAGGTGATGACCGCAATGATCGCTACCATGGTGCACAGCAGTCCCAGAACAACTATCCGTGAGGTTGCTTAATTAGCCTTGCATAAATATTGCGGGCGCATCCTGCTCCGCTGGCGCGCTCATCGACGCCTTGGCGGGGGCCAAATGACATGGCATTTCGGTTGAAGCTGCCCGGCGGCACATTCAAGATAAAAGTCTATCGCGAACTAAGGAGCGCCGAACGGCAACGTAAAGTCCCGGTGCTCAGGATCGGGATGTTATGGTTCATCTGGTGGCCGGACTAGCGCCAACGCCTGTCCCGGCGCGCGACTTGAAAGATATAGATTCTTGAATTTCAGTACATCCGCCGCATTGGGAGGATGAGATCATGGCGATGTCGGCAGACATGCGAGAGGAACGCCTGGTCGCCACGAAAGATATGGCCACAGCCCTCTTGGAAGACCTACAACATATGCGCGAAACGGCAGACAAGATTGCCCCTGAACGAGGCGCGCCCTTAGAAGGCTAAGCGCGGTCTTTTCTCGCCTGCTTTTGGAAGGGGATTTGGCAAATATTGCCGCCCCCAGAGTATCCCGGATTCTCATTCGCTGTCCTGATAACCTTGAGTATTACAGAGCAGCGCGGAAGATCGACCTTCCATTTGTTTTGCAGTGGAGGCGCACTGGCGTTCGGCATTCAGCAGCGGGCAATCTGCGTAACGCAAGGCAACCAACCCTTTGAGCCGTCTGACTTTGACCGGGATTTGACGATCGACCTGACCATCGACAGCTTCGTCAAACAGGACGTCATATGCTTCCAAGGAAAATGGGCGAGCCGCAAGAACGTTATACAATATGTCCGGCACGTCGGCTCAGGCGTCCACTCGGGGAAGCCTACAGAGCGTAAGTGCGATGCAGCACCAGGCCGGGATAGGCCGGCTGGCTAACGGTGCTGCCCCAATTTAACGGCGTGGCATTCGCGGCGAGATCGGGCGCCCCAGCGCGGCGCTGGCGATCGGACGGCGCCCGCCCCTGTTGGCGGAGCAGGCGCCCGATCGAAGCCTATTTGCAGGCGTTGAGCATCTTCATCGCCTTGTCCGCATTCTCCTTGGTGTCGTACATCTTGCTGCCGACATCAGTGAGTTTTTTGCCGTCGGGCTTCTTGTCGACGACTTCGCACTTCTTCGTCGATGCGTTCTTTGCCACCCAATAGTCAGTGGCGGCGTATGCAGGCATGCTGACGATAGCCGCGATGGACGCGGCGGCTAGAACCTTGCCAATCATGATTTTCCTCCGTGATCGTTGAAATCCCCCGCGCCGGGATGATCGGAGCAGCGGCGGGCTGTTCCATGACAAATATTAGCCATCACTGAAATTTGATACGCCGAAGCGGCAATGGCGACGCCGCCCGGTCACATGAGCGCGATCACGGGAACGCCGGACCGGACAGTCCGTTACCATGGCCGAGCATATGCTTTGGAGGTTGCCATGAATGCAGGCTGGTTCACGAAACCCGTTCCGATCGCCGTGGGCATCGCCGGCGGCATCCGCCACATCGAAAGCGCCAAGGAAGCGGCAGCGCTTCTCGCCGACAACTGGCGGTGCCAGGGCACGGCCAAGCACAAGGCGGCGACGCGTGCCTGCCTGAGCGCAATGCATGGCGACAGCACGTCGGAACTGGCGCGCAGCGCATTCGTCGACGCCGCGGATGAGGCACGCATCCTGGCCGACTAACGACGGCGCTCGCCGCCACGATCCGTTCCACCGCCTGAGCACGTTCGACGCCGATCCCAGCCAGGAGCGGCGTCTCGGCTTCTGCGCCTCCGGTCAGGCGTCGAGCCGGAACCGCGTCGAGTCGATGGCCGCGTTCATCAGCGTTTGCGTGTAGATCTCGCGCGGGTTGCCGAAGATTTCCTCCGTCGGCCCCTCCTCGACGATCTTTCCCTGCTTCATGACGATGATGTAGTCGGCCATCGCGCGCACCACGGCGAGATCGTGGCTGATGAAGAGGTAGGACAGGTCATGATCGGCCTGCAGCTTGCGCAACAGCTCGACGATCTGCTTCTGCACGGAACGGTCGAGCGCCGACGTCGGCTCGTCGAGCACCACCACTTTCGGCTTCAGGATCATGGCGCGGGCGATCGCGATGCGCTGGCGCTGGCCACCGGAAAACTCATGCGGGTAGCGGTTGCGGGTGTTGGGATCGAGACCGACCTCGCGCAGTGCCTCCACGGCGCGCTGGTCGCGTTGCTTGCCCGTCAGCGACGGTTCGTGGACGAAAAGCCCCTCGGTGATGACCTGGCCTACCGTCATGCGCGGCGACAGCGAGCCAAAGGGATCCTGGAACACCAGTTGCAGTTCGCGCCTGAGCGGCCGCATGGCCTGCTTGTCGGCTCCGGAGATGTCCCGGTCGCCAAAACGGATGATGCCGTCGCTCGGCAGCAGCCTCAGCAGGGCGCGGCCGAGCGTCGACTTGCCCGACCCCGATTCGCCGACGATGCCGATGGTCTGGTTGCGTTTGAGCCGGATCGAGATCCTGTCGACCGCCCGCAACATGAGCGGCTCGCCGCCGAGGAAGCCGCCACCGATCTTGAAGGTAACCTCGACATTGCGGCCTTCGAGCAGCACGGGAGAACTGGCGGGTGGCGGCGCCTTGGAGCCCGTCGGCTCGGCCGCGAGCAGCATCCGGGTGTAGGGATGTTGCGGATTGGCGAAGAGCGCCTCGGCCTCCCCTTCCTCCACGACCTCGCCCTGGCGCATGACATAGACGCGATCCGCGAAGCGCCGCACGATGCCGAGATCGTGGGTGATGAAGACGATCGCCATGCCGAGCTTACGCTGCAGTTCGGCGAGCAGCATCAGGATCTGCGCCTGGATGGTGACGTCGAGCGCGGTCGTCGGCTCGTCGGCAATCAGTATGTCGGGGTCGTTGGCGAGCGCCATGGCGATCATGACGCGCTGGCGCTGACCGCCCGACATTTCGTGCGGATAGGACTTCATCCGCCGCGCGGGATCGGGAATATGCACCAGTTTGAGGAGTTTGAGCGCTTCCTCACGCGCGGCCCGAGCGCTCAGGCCACGGTGGCGGCGGATGGGTTCGATGAGCTGGTTGCCGATGGTGTAGAGCGGATCGAGCGAGGTCATCGGCTCCTGGAAGATCATGCTGATCTTGCGGCCGCGAACCTGGTTGAGCTGCCCCTTCGTCATCGTCAGAAGGTTCTGGCCCCTGTAGTCGACATGGCCGGTAGCCTCGCCATTGGAAGACAAGAGGTTCATGGCCGCCATCATGGTCTGGCTCTTGCCGGAGCCGGACTCGCCGACGACGGCGACCGTCTCGCCGGCATTCACCTTGATGCTGATGCCCTTCACCGCCTCGATCGTACCGTCGAGGGTCTGGAAGCGGACGCGCAGGTCCTTGACGCTAAGGATCGTTTCGGAAGCCATGTCAGCGATCCCCCTTTACCGATCTTTTGGGTCGAGCGCGTCGCGCAGGCCGTCGCCGACGAAGTTCAGCGCAAACAGCGTCGAGACGAGGAAGAAGGCGGGGAACAGGAGCAACCAGTTGGCGTAGCCGATGTTCTTGGCGCCGACCGAGATCAGCACGCCCCAACTGGTCATCGGCTCCTGGATGCCAAGGCCGAGGAAAGAGAGGAAGCTCTCCAGGATGATCACCTGCGGCACCAGCAGCGTCATGTAGATGACGACCGGGCCAAGCAGGTTGGGAATGACGTGACGGAGCAGGATACCGCGCTGGCCGACACCCATGGCCTCGGCGGCCTGGACGTACTCCTGCCTGCGGATCGACAGCGCCTGGCCGCGCACGATGCGCGCCATGTCGAGCCACAGCACCGCGCCGACCGCAAGGAACATCAGCACGAAGTTGCGGCCGAAGAACACCACCAGCATGATGACGAAGAAGATGAAGGGCAGCGAGTAGAGCACGTCGACGATGCGCATCATCACCTCGTCGACCCGGCCGCCGGCGAAGCCGGCCGTGGCGCCATAGATGACACCGATGACGCCGGCGACGACACCGGCAAGCAGGCCGATGGCCAACGAGATGCGCCCGGCCATCAGCGTGCGCGAGAGGAGATCGCGCCCGGTGTTGTCGGTGCCGAAGAGGAAATATTGCTGCTTGATGGCCGAGCTCATCGTCACCTCGAGCCCATCGGGCGACTTGTTCTCGATCCTGGTGTCGTTGAAGGCGTCCGAGCGGTCGAGATAGCGGACATTGCGGTCGTCGATCGGCTTGCTCGAAGTGACGGTGACGACGACGCGGCTGCCTTCCTGATGCCATTCCTTGATATCGACGCGCATGCGCTTGATGGCGTCGGTCAGCGCGGTCTGGATCATGTCGGGCTTCGGATAGGCTGAAAGGCTCGGCGGCATTCGGACATAGTCGCCGTAGATCGTGGTGTACTGGTGCGGCACGAACCAGGGTCCGAACACGCTGACGATGGCGATCAGGGCAAGGTAATAGAGGCTGAGCATGGCGGCCCGGTTGCGTTTCAGCCGCGCCCAGGCATTGCCCCAGAGCGAGCGGCCGGCAATGGGCTCCGGAACGGCGACGGCGAGATCAGTCATAACGCACCCTCGGATCAACGACCGCGTAGAGAAGATCGACGATCAGGTTGAAGACGATGGTGAAGAGCGCGATCACCACCACTGTGCCCATGACCAGCGTGTAGTCGCGGTTGAGCGCGGCATCGACGAAATAGCGGCCGACGCCGGGTACCGCGAAGATGGTCTCGACGATGATCGAACCGGTCAGCAGCGCCGCCGCCGCCGGACCGGTGAACGACACGATCGGCAGCACCGCGCCGCGCAGTGCGTGCTTGACCACGACCGACCAGTCGGAAAGGCCGAGCGCGCGGGCGGTCCGGATGTGATGCGAGCGCAAGCTCTCGATCATCGAGCCCCGCATCAGCCGGGCAACGATGGCAATCTGCGGCAGCGCCAGCGTCAGCACCGGACCAATCTTGTTGACGAAGGCACCGTCGCCCCAGCCGCCGATCGGCAGCAGCTTCCAGGACAGGCCGAAGACCAGCTGGATGATCGGCGCGGTGACGAAGGTGGGGATGGTGCTGCCGGCGGTCGCGAGCGCAATCACCGAATAGTCCGCGAGCTTGTTCTGGTTCAGCGCCGCGACAGTGCCGAGGAACGAACCCAGCAGAAGCGCCAGAACCAGCGCCGAGGTGCCGATCTGGATCGAGATCGGCAAACCCTTGGCGAAGAGTTCGGTGACGGTGAAGTCGGGCAGATTGTAGCTCGGGCCGAAATTGCCGCGCAAAAGATTGCCGAGATAGTGGACATATTGCAGCCAGAGCGGATCGTTGAGGCCGAACTGGGCTTCAAGGTTGGCCTTGATCTGGGGGCTGAGCCCCCGCTCCTGGTTGAACGGGCCGCCAGGCGCGACGCGGATCAGGAAAAACGCCACCGTCACGATGACGAAGAGCGTCGGGATGGCGGTCAACAACCGCCGGAAGACATAACGCAGCATCGGCGCCCCGCTTCAGCCAGGCGACAGTTCTCCCTATGAAGAGCGTGGCGCGCCGGCATCTCTGATCTTCGCACCCGGCCCGACGGAATCAAATCCGACTTTGGCCCGGTACGACGACAGACCGCACCGCCACTACCGGAAGGTAGCGGCGGCACGGCCAAGGTTCTCTGTCAGTCCTTGGAGATGAAGCGGGACGGATGAACGTCCATGACGTTGTCGGTGAAGCCATGCAGCTTCGAGGACACGATGTCGTGGTAGCTGTAGTAGAGCAGCGGAATGATCCCCGCGTCGTCGACGAGGATGCGTTCGGCATCCGCAAGGTCCTTCATGCGCTCCTGCGAGTTGCCGCCCGCGGCGGCGGCCTTGTCCATCGCCTCCTCGAATTTCGGGTTGTTGTAGTTGGAGTAGTTGATGCCGCTGGCCTTGCGCGAAATGCCGAGGAAGTTTTCCGGATCCTTGTAGTCGGCGATCCAGGCGGCGCGCGCGACGTCATAATTGCCCTTGTTCTGCAAGAAGGCGTAGTGCGTCTTGGTATCGGTGTTGAGCAGAGAGACCTCGACGCCGAGCGGCTTCAGCTGCTCCTGAACGGCGACCGCCGTATTCTTGTGATTCTCGGACGTGTTGTAACGGATCTCCATCTTCAACGGGTGCTCGGGCGTATAGCCGAGCTTTTCGAGAATTTTCTTGGCTTCGTCCTCGCGATCGATCTGTGAGGTATCGGCGTATTTGGCCATTGCCGGCGTGTAGCCTTCGATGCCGGGAGGCACCATCGAATAGCCGGGCAGCATCGAATTCTGCCAGACCTTCTCCGCCATGAAATCACGGTCGATGGCCATGGAAATGGCGTTACGCAGCTCGACATTGTCCCACGGCGCCTTGTCGGTCTTGATCGCGAAGTAATAGGTGCCCAGTTGCGGCCCGACGCGTATCTGGTCGCCGAACTTGGTCTTCAGATCGGCCAATTGTTCAGTCGGCAGATCGTCATAGCTGTCGAGTTCGCCGGCTTCGAAGCGCTTGATGGCCGAGGAACGATCCTCGGTCGGAATGAAATTGACGACGTCGATCTTGATGTTGGCCGCATCCCAGAATTTCGGATTCTTGACCAGCTTGAGGTGATCGTTGGGCACCCATTCGGCGAGTGTGAAGGGGCCGTTGGAGACCAGCTTGCCGGGTTTGATCCAGTCAGCGCCGAGCTTGTCGATCGAGGCCTTGTTGACCGGATAGGTCGCCTGGTGGGTCAGCATTTCAAGGAAATAGGGCGCTGGCGCCTTCAGCGTGACTTGCAGGGTGTCGGCGTCGATCGCCTTGACGCCCATGTCCTCGGCCTTGCCCTTGTTGGTGTTGAAATCCTCGGCTCCCTTCACGGGATAGAGCATCGAGGCGTATTCGGCGCCAGTCGCCGGGTCTTCCAGCCGATGGAAGGCGAAGACGAAGTCATCGGCCGTTACCGGAGAGCCATCGGACCACACGCCGCCCTTGCGCAGTTTGAAGGTGTAGACGGTGCCATCATCCGAGACGGTCCAGCTTTCGGCGGCACCGGGAATCACGTTGGCTTTCTCGTCCTGCATGACGAGCCCCTGAAAGAGGTCGCGCAGGACATTGGCTTCGTAGACCGTCGAGGTCTTGTGCGGATCGACCGACTGCGGCTCCGCGGCGCTGCCTCTGTTGTAGACGACCTCGGCGAAAGCCGGCGCGTAAAACACGCCGGCGGACAAGGTCAGAGTGGTGGCGAACACCGTCGCCTTCAGCATGGCTTTCAGCATGAAGTTCTCCCTATCGGCGCGCCCCTCAGCGGCGCCGTTTCGTGTTGACGCCCGAAACCTATCAACTGGTCTCTCTTGGCGTGCCGACAGTTCCCGTCCGTCGGCTTGGTGCCCAAACAGTAGCGCGGAGAATTTTTTTATCAACACACTCGACAGCTCACCCAAAGTAAGGCGGCGCCAACACTAATCGCGACCTTTGTATACATCTGCAAAGGTCAATTGGTAGACTTGGTCAGACCACGTCTAGACCATTGTTTTGCAAAGACAATTTGCCGAATTTAAGCATCTTCAAATGTTAATGCGTTCTTAAGCAACCACAGGTTACATTACCATCGCCTTGTGTACAGCTCCTCGCTCGGGCACCTGAGAAGCATGTGTGGTAAATTGAGTAAACCATCATTAAAAACCCATGTAATTCGGAGCTTCTGGCGCAGCAGCACGGGAACCTCCGCAGTCGAGTTCGCCCTGCTGTCGCCGATCTTTATCCTCCTTCTGCTCGGAATGGTTGCATACGGTATATATTTCGGCGCCAGCAACTCCATCCAGCAGATCGCCGCCGACGCCGCGCGCACGGCCATCGCCGGGCTGAACCAGACGGAGCGCCAGGCACTGGTGGCCAGCTTCGTCACCAACAATGCCAGCGGCTATCCCTTCGTCGATGCCACCAAGCTGACCTACCAGGCCAACGACAGCACGGCCGATGGGAACCAGTTCGTCGTCTTGATCCAGTACGACGCGCGCAACCTGCCGATCTGGAACCTTTTTCCCCGGCTGATCATGCCCACCACCACCATCTCCCGCAGATCCACCATCAGGATCGGAGGCATCTGAATGCGACAGTTCCTGCAGCGGGTCGGCCGGACTGGCCGGCGCATCGTCGGTGACAGGAGGGCCAACTTCGCGGTCATGACCGCGCTCAGCGCTCCCTTCGCGCTGGCACTGGCCGCGTTTGCCGTCGACGAGGGCTCGATCTACACAGAGCGCCGCAACGCGCAGGCCATGACCGACCTTGCCGCGATCACCGCGGCATCGAACATCACCGACATCCAGAACGCGGTGGTGACGACGCTGACGGATAACGGGATGCCGGGCATCATCGTCCAGACTCCGGGTCAGACCGTCGTGCCGGCCGTGGGACAGACCGTGGTATCCATCACACCCGGCCAGTATTCAGCTGCGTCGGCGGTTGGCGTAGGCCAGCGCTTCCAGGCCGGTGTGACGCCCTACAATGCGGTGCATGTCTCGTTGCGCAAACTGCCCCAGCGCTTCTTCGCGGCCTCCGTGATCCCCACGCCGGTCATCCGCACCGAAGCCACGGCCAGCATGACCCCGATGGCGACGTTCGCGGTCGGGTCGAGATTGCTCAGTGTCAACGGCGGCATCCTCAACGCGCTTCTCAGCGGCCTGCTCGGCGGCAACATCTCACTCAGCGTCATGGACTACAACGCGCTGGTGTCGGCCGACATCGACGTGCTCTCCTTCATGAGCGCGCTCTCGACCCAGCTCAATCTCACCGCCGCATCCTATTCCGACGTACTGGCTTCCAAGGCGACGATCGGCCAGATCGCCACCGCCATGGCCAACGTTCCCGGGCTCGACGGCACCAGTGCCCTGGCCCTGCAGGCAATCGCGGCGAAAGCCACCAGCACGGTCAAGATCCCGCTCAACACGCTCGTCGACCTCGGCGGCGTCAGCACGCTGGCGGTCGGACAGAAGCCCCCTGGCCTCGGCGTGACCGCGAGCGCCATCAGCATGCTAACGGCCGCGGCCGTGCTGGCGAATGGGACGAATCAGGTCACGCTCAACCTCGGCGCCACCATCCCGGGGCTGACCGCCACGACGCTCACCATCGCCATTGGCGAGCCGATGCAGTTCTCGCCCTGGCTCGCCATCAACCAGGTCGGCACCATCATCCGCACGGCGCAGACACGCATCAAGCTTTCGGCGTCGGTTACCGTCGGCACGTCGAACCTGGGAGGCGGCATCAGCCTTTTGGCCGTCAACCTGCCACTCAACGTCGAGGTCGCCTATGCGCAGGCGCAATTGACCGGCATAAGCTGCCCGTCGGGCCCCTCAAGCATCAGCGTGTCCATCGCCGCCCAGCCCGGCATCGCCGCCCTGCATCTCGCCAACACGACGGGCACGGGCTTCGCCAACTTCGCCCTGCCGCAGTCGTTCACGGACGCAGAGATCGCCGATGTCAGCCTGAAGCTGCTGCTGCTCAATATCCCGCTGCTGCAGATCATGGGCTCCGCGGCGACCGCGATCACAAACAACGGGCCACAGACGCTGACTTTCAACGCGACGGAGATCGCCAACAAGACGACCAAGACGGTTTCGACTCGCAACATAACGCAGTCGCTGACCTCGTCGCTGATCAGCAACCTGTCGCTTTCGGTCAATGCGCTGGGCATACTGGGCCTCGATGTCACCGGCCTTCTCAGCACGGTGACGCCGGCGGTGGTCGGAGTGCTGAACGGCGTTACGCAGCCGGTCGACAACCTGCTCTACAACGTGCTCTCCGCGCTTGGCGTCAGCGTCGGTTCGGCGGATATCCGGGTTACAGGCGCGACCTGCGGCCGCTCCGTGCTGGTTCAGTAGACCGGCGCCTCACGGGCGGAGGGCTCAGCCGATCCGCCCGACAAAGACCCCCAGCGGCGGCAGCGAAACAATGCCACCGGCCGTCGCATCTCCAAGTTCCGGCGCAAGCGGCTCAAGCAGCGCTATCCCGGCGGAGAGCGACCAATCCACCGTTTCACCACCGAAATTGAACAGGCACAAAAGCGCCTCGCCTTCGCCCTCGCGAATAAAGGCGAGGACATCGCCACCGCCAGTGTCGGGGAAACGTATCGAGCCGCGCGAAAGCGCCGGATGCGCCTTTCGGAACGCCAGGGCCGACCTGTAGCCGGCCAGCACCGAGGCTTCATCAAGGTTCTGCGCATCCACCGCGCGCATCCGATGACTTTCCGGCACGGGCAGCCACGGCTTACCCGCCGTGAAACCGGCATTGCGGGTGGAAGCCTCCCACACCATGGGTGTCCGGCAACCGTCCCTGCCCTTCACGCCCGGCCAGAAACGGATGCCGACCGGATCGCGCAGATCCTCGTAAGCGAGCTCCGCCTCCTCGAGGCCGAGCTCCTCGCCCTGATAGAGGCAGATCGACCCGCGCAGGCAGGAAAGCAGCATGATCGAGAAACGCGCCAGCGCATCGGCGTCGCTGCCGGGCCTTGTCCAACGGCTGACATGACGAACCACGTCGTGATTGGAGAATGCCCAGCAGACCCAGCCGTCAGCGACGGCGTTTTCGAAGGCCTCCACGCAGCCACGCACATGAGCGGCCGAAAACTGCGGGCCAAGCAGGTCGAAAGTGTAGCTCATATGCAGCTTGTCGCCGCCAGAAGTGTAGGCGGCAAGCGTCTGCAGCGAGCGATCCTCGTCGCCGATCTCGCCCACCGCGGCACGATCCCGGTATTCGTCGAGCAGAGCGCGAAACCGCCGCAGAAAATCCAGGTTTTCCGGCTGCGTCTTGTCGAACAGGTGCTGCTGGTAGAGATAGGTGTTCGTCTCGGTGATGGTGCCGGCCACGCTCGCCGCCAGGGGCGGGTTGTCCCGCAGCCAGCGATCGTGGACGTAGTAGTTCACCGTATCCAGCCGGAAGCCATCGACACCCCGCTCCAGCCAGAAGCGCACGGTGTCGAGCAGCGCGTCCTGTACCTGCGGATTGTGAAAATTGAGGTCCGGCTGCGCGGCGAGGAAATTGTGCAGGTAGTACTGCCGGCGGGTCGAATCCCACTCCCAAGCCGGCCCGCCAAACACGGAAAGCCAATTGCTCGGCGCGGTGCCGTCTGGCTTTGCGTCCGCCCAGACGTACCAGTCGGACTTCGGATTGTCGCGGCCGGAACGGCTTTCGACGAACCATTCATGCCTGTCGGAAGAGTGCGACAGCACCTGGTCGATGATCACCCTCAGGCCAAGGCGATGCGCCTCGGCGACCAGCGCGTCGAAATCCTCGAGCGTGCCGAACATCGGATCGACGTCGCGATAGTCCGACACGTCATATCCCATGTCGGCCATGGGCGACCTGAAGAAGGGCGACAGCCACACCGCGTCGACGCCAAGCGATGCGATATGGACGAGCCGCGACGTGATGCCCCTGAGGTCGCCACTGCCATCGCCGGTCGTGTCCTGAAAGGAGCGCGGATAGACCTGGTAGATGACACAGCCGCGCCACCACTCGGCACTCTCGCCAGCCATCACGATCCCTTCCTGTTGCGCGCCTTCCCGGTACGGCGCTCGATCATAAAATGAACGCTGCGACCAGGCAGCGCCCGCGCCAGATCCACCGCCTGTCCCTCCATCGCCGGATGCCACTCGAAGCCCTCGCGCGAGGGCAGGGCAAAGACGCGCTGGCGACGGTCGCCATTGACCATCACGGCAAGGCGGCCTTCGGTATCGCCCAGCAGCATGACGAGCCGATGTCGAGCGGGATCGTTCCAGTCCCCTTCCTCGAGCGGCGCGCCGGTCTCGGTAAGCCAGGCGACATCGGGGATGCCGGAACCGCTATCCCCGCCCAGCGGCTCGCCGGTCAGGAATTGCGTGTTCGACAGGGCTGGGAAAGAGCGGCGAAGCCGCGACAGCGCGGCCGCGTAGCGCTCCAGCGCATGGTCCCGGCCCGTCCAGTCGAGCCAGGTCACGGCGTTGTCCTGCGCGTAGGCGTTGTTGTTACCGTTCTGCGTGCGCCCGAACTCGTCACCGGCCGTCAGCATGATCGTGCCGCGCGAGGCAAAGAGCGTCGCAAGCAGCGCGCATTGGTCATTGAAGCGAGCCTTGGCGACCGCCGCATCGTTCGTGTCGCCTTCGACGCCGTTGTTCCAGGACAGGTTGTCGTTGTGGCCGTCGCGGTTCTGCTCGCCGTTGGCCTCGTTGTGTTTCGCCTCGTAGGTGACGAGGTCGGCCAGCGTCATGCCGTCATGCGCGGCGATGAAGTTGACGCTGCGGCTCTTCGATTGGCCCGCCTTGCCGAACACGTCGGATGATCCCGCGAGTCGCGTAGCGAGCGCGCCGACCGCACCGGCATCGCCGCGCCAGAAACGCCTGACGTCGTCGCGGTAGCGGTCGCTCCATTCCAGGTATGGCGGCCGGAAATTGCCGAGTTGGTAGCCGCCCGGCCCGATATCCCAGGGTTCGGCGATCAGAACCCTCTCGCGAAGCACCGGGTCGCCGGCGATGGCCTGCAGCAGCGGCGCTTCCGGATGGAACACGCCATCGACCCGGCCCAGCACCGGCGCAAGGTCGAAGCGGAAGCCGTCGACGCCAGCATGGCGCACGAAATGGCGCAGCGTATCGAGCACCATTTGCCGCGCGATCGGGTGGTCACAGGCCACGGTGTTGCCGGTGCCCGTGTCGTTCGCCAATCGGCCGTCTGGCAGGTGCCTGTAATAGGCCCTGGCATCGAGGCCGCGCAGAGACAGTGTCGGCCCCAGCCGGTCGCTCTCGCCTGTATGGTTGAAGACGAGATCGAGGATGGTGCCGATGCCGGCCTCGCGCAGCGCGGCGACCGTGTCGCGAAGCTCCGCCAGGCCGCCCGGCGCCAGGCGCGGATCAATCGCCATGAAGGTGACGGGATTGTAGCCCCAGACGTTGCGAAGGCCCAACGGCGGCAGGTGTCGTTCGTCGATCGAGGCGGTGATCGGCATCAGCTCGACGGCCGAGACGCCGAGCCGTTTCAAGTGTTCGATGACAGCCGGATGGGCGAGCGCCGCAACCGTGCCGCGCTGCGCTTCCGGGACATCCGGATGCAGCCTGGTGAAAGAGCGGACGTTGAGTTCGTAGATCAGGCCGCCGGGCTGAAAGAGGGGCGGCAAAGGCGCCACCGGATCGGCGAGCGCGCGGGCCACGGTCTTTGGTACGAGAGGCGCCGTATCAGGTCCCTCGCCACGGCGTGCGGCAAGGTGCCAGTGATAGACATAGGGTTGGTCGATCTCGATCGCGTAGGGATCGACCAGGAGCTTGTCGGGATCGAACCACAGGCCGTTCTCCGGCGCGTAGTCGCCGTCGGCGCGCAAACCATAGCGCGTGCCCGCGGCAAGGTCCGGAACGAAGAGCGCATGCATGCCATCGCCTTCCGGCTTCAATTCCAGCCGGTCGATCTCGCGCGCGCCGCTGTCGTCGAAGATCGAAACCCACAGACGTCTGGCCGATGACGACCAGACGGCGAAGCGGATACCTTCGCCGGTGATGGTTGCGCCGAAACTGCTCACGCTCGCCATCCTTGTAGCGTGCCACAAACGTTGGAGATTAGCGGAAGCCTCCGCGAGATCGTCATTCCAGGGCGAAGCAGGAGCGAAGCTCCGTCGCGGAGACCCTGGGATCCATGCCGTGACCTTAACTGAAGGGCGCGGCGGAGCAGGACTTTGGACCGCAGCATCGCCTCGGCGTTACGGCATGGATCCTCGGGTCTGCGCCGCGTCGCTACGCTCCTTGCTCCGCCCGTGGATGACGAAGCGATGGACGTCCCGGCCAATCGCCAAGGCGCCACCCTCAAGTAATCACGCTGGGCTTGTTGCGGCCGGTATGGCTCTTGATGCCGGCGATGTCGTCGGCGGCGGCGATGAGGTCGGCCAGCGCCACCTGCGTGTCGAGGTCGTGCCGCTTCTTGTCGGGCTCGTAACGTTCCATGTAGACGCGCAAGGTAGCGCCGGACGTGCCCGTGCCGGACAGGCGGAAAACGATGCGCGAGCCGCCCTCGAACATGACCCGGATGCCCTGGTGCTCGCTCGTCGAGCCGTCTACCGGGTCGTGATAGGCAAAGTCGTCGGCCTTGGCGATCTTCATGCCACGCACGCTGGTGCCTGCCAGCGAGCCGAGCTTGGCGCGCAATTCGTCGATCAGCTTGTTGGCGCGATCGCTCTCGACCTCCTCATAGTCGTGGCGAGAGTAGTAGTTGCGGCCGTAGGTCGCCCAATGCTCCGTGACGATGTCCTTGCAGCTCTCGCCGCGCGCGGCGAGGATGTTGAGCCACAGCAGAACGGCCCACAGGCCGTCCTTTTCGCGAACGTGGTTGGAGCCGGTGCCGGCGCTCTCCTCGCCGCAGATCGTGGCCATGCCGGCATCGAGGAGATTACCGAAGAACTTCCAGCCCGTCGGCGTCTCGTAGATACCGATGCCGAGCTTCTCGGCGACGCGGTCGGCGGCGCCGCTGGTGGGCATCGAACGCGCCACGCCCTTGAGGCCATCCTTGTAGCCAGGCGCCAGGCGGGCGTTGGCGGCCAGCATCGCCACCGAATCCGACGGGGTCACGAAAATACCCTTGCCGATGATCAGGTTGCGGTCGCCGTCGCCATCGGAGGCGGCGCCGAAATCCGGCGCGTTCGGCCCCATCATCTCGTCATAGAGATGCTTGGCGTGCACAAGGTTCGGGTCGGGGTGATGGCCACCGAAGTCCGGCAGCGGCTTGAAGTTTCGGCAAGTGCCGTCGGGGGCGCCGAGGCGGCGCTCCAGGATCTCCTTGGCATAGGGGCCGGTGACGGCGTGCATGGCGTCGAAACGCATGCGAAAACCCGACTTGAATAGCTTTCTCAGCGCATCGAAGTCGAACAGGCTCTCCATCAGTTCGGCATAGTCCTTGACCGGATCGATCACTTCGACGGTCATGCCCTCCACCTTGACCGTGCCGATCGTGTCGATGTCCACCGGAGCGATATCGGCGGTCTTGAAGCTCGATATGGTCTTGGTCTTGGCGAAAATGGCGTCGGTCAGCTTTTCCGGCGCCGGGCCGCCATTGCCGGCATTGTACTTGATACCGAAATCCTCGTGCGGACCGCCCGGATTGTGGCTGGCCGACAGGATGATGCCGCCAAAAGTCTTGTATTTACGAATGACGTTCGAGGCAGCCGGCGTCGACAGGATGCCGCCCTGCCCCACCATGACCTTGCCGAAGCCATTGGCGGCCGCCATGGCGATGGCCTTCTGGATGACCTCGCGGTTGTAGAAGCGGCCGTCGCCGCCGAGCACCAGCGTCTTTCCCGCATAGCCGTCCAGCGCGTCGAAGATCGACTGGATGAAATTCTCCGCATAGTGCTCCTGCTGGAACACGGGCACCTTCTTGCGCAGGCCGGAGGTACCAGGCTTCTGGTCGTCATAGGGTTTGGTGGGGACGGTGCGTATCATGGCTCAGGCAGCCCTTTTCGAAAGCAGCAGGCGATAGAGTTCAACGTATTTTTCGGCGCTTCGATCCCAGGAGACGTCGGCTTTCATGCCCTGCCGCTGGATCGACGCCCAAAGTCCGGCATCCGCATGGGCATCGACGAGCCTGCGGATGGCGTGCAGAAGCGCGCCGCCATTGTTGGGAGCGAACTGGAAGCCGGTGGCGACACCCGCCGACATCGCCGCCTCGTTGGCATCGATGACGGTATCGGCCAGGCCACCTGTGCGGGCCACGATCGGCACACAGCCATAGCGCAGACCATAAAGCTGCGTCAGCCCGCATGGCTCGAAGCGCGACGGGATGACGATGGCGTCGCATCCCCCCTGCATCATGTGCGAAAGCCCCTCGTCATAGCCGACGACGACGCCGACGCGGCCGCGATGGCGGGCGGCGGCGGCAAGCAGCGAGCCTTCGAGCCCGGCATCGCCCGAACCCAGTATGACCAGACGTGCGCCGGTGGCGACTATGCCGTCGACGACGGCCGCCAGTATGTCCATGCCCTTCTGCCAGGTCAGGCGGCTGACGACGCAGGCGATCGGGCTGTCGTCGCGATCGAGGCCGAAGCGCTCCTCGACGGCCATCCGGTTGGACCGGCGGTCCTTCAGGGTCCTGGCGGTGTAGTTGACGGCCAGATGCTTGTCCGTGGCCGGGTTCCAGATATCGGTGTCGATGCCGTTGACGATGCCGTAGAGGTCACGCGAGCGCATGTTGATGAGGCCGTCGAGCCCCATGCCGAATTCCGCCGAGCGGATTTCCTGCGCATAGGTCGGGCTGACCGTGGTGATGGCCCAGGCCGCCTGCAGGCCGGCCTTGAGGAAGCCGACACCGCCATAATACTCGACGCCGTCCAGAGCCATCGCCACCGCCGGCAGGCCAAGCTCGCCGAAGATGCCGGCGCCGAACTGCCCCTGGAAGGCCAGATTGTGCACGGTGATCATCGACGGCGTGCCGACCGCCTGGCCATAGCGCATGTAGGCAAGCGTCATGGCCGATTGCCAGTCATGGGCGTGGACGATGTCGGGCATGTAGCCGGAGATCGCACCAGCGGCGATGTCGGCGCCGACCTGGCTCAACGCGGCGAAGCGCCGCCAATTGTCCGGCCAGTCGCCCCCGGAGGCATCGCCATAGGGCCCGCCGGGCCGATCGAACAGGTGCGGCGCGTCGAGCACAAAGAGATCGAGCCCGGCAAGCTCCACGGCCTGGACAGACGCCTTGGCTCCCTGCAGCAGCGGATACTGATGGGCGGCCTTCTTCTTTTTGAAGGCGTCCATCACCTGGGGATAGCCGGGAATGAGCGTGCGCATCGCAACACCCTTGCCGGCGAGCGCCAGCGGCAGCGCGCCGGTGACATCGGCCAGTCCGCCTGTCTTGATCAGCGGGAAGATCTCGGGCGTGACCGACAGAACCTGCATGCTTGAGGCCATTTCCTGGTTCGAGGGATTGCTCGGCGACGGCCTTAAGTCGGCAGCCGATTGATCATCTCCTGGGTAATGAGGCAGATGCCCTTTTCGGACACGCGGAAACGCTTGGCGTCAAGCACCGGGTCCTCGCCGACCACAAGCCCTTCCGGAATGCGCACGCCATGGTCGATCACCACGCGCTTCAGGCTGGCGTTGCGACCGACATGGACGTCGGGCAGCATGACCACTTCCTCGAGTTTCGAATAGGAATTGATGCGCGCGCCGGTGAAGATCAGGCTGCGACGCAGCGAGGCGCCGGAGACGATGCAATCGCCCGAGACAAGCGACGAGATGGCCTCGCCGCGGCGGCCGTCCTCGTCGTGCACGAACTTCGCCGGCGGCTTCAATTCAGCATAAGTCCAGATCGGCCAGTCACGATCGTAGAGGTCGAGCTCGGGCGTCACCGCGGTCAGGTCGATATTGGCCTCCCAATAGGCGTCGACCGTGCCGACATCGCGCCAGTAGGCCTCGTTCTCGGCGGTGGAGCGCACGCAGGACTTGGTGAAGCGGTGAGCGATCGCCTTCCCGTGCTCGACGATGTAGGGGATGATGTCCTTGCCGAAGTCGCGGCTGGAGTCAGGCTCGGCCGCGTCGCGACGCAGCTGCTCCATCAGGAACTTGGTCCTGAACACATAGATGCCCATCGAGGCGAGCGCGAAGTCCGGCTTGTCGGGAATGCCGGGCGGATCGGCCGGCTTTTCGATGAAGGACAGGATGTTGTCCTGGCCATCGACATGCATGACGCCGAAGCCGGTGGCCTCCATGCGCGGCACTTCGAGGCAGCCGACCGTCACGTCGGCGTTGGCGTCGACGTGCTGGCGCAGCATCATCTCGTAGTCCATCTTGTAGATGTGATCGCCGGCCAGGATGATCATGTACTCGACGCCATAGGCCTCGATGATATCGATGTTCTGGTAGACCGCATCGGCAGTGCCTTCATACCACTGCGTTTCCGACACGCGCTGGCTGGCCGGCAGGATATCGAAGCTCTCGTTTCGCTCCGGGCGCAGGAAGTTCCAGCCGCGTTGCAGATGCCGGATCAGCGAATGGGCCTTGTACTGGGTGGCGACGCCGAGGCGGCGGATACCGGAGTTCAGGGCATTCGACAGCGCGAAATCGATGATGCGGGTCTTGCCGCCGAAATAGACCGCGGGCTTGGCGCGGCGATCGGTCAGTTCCTTGAGGCGACTGCCGCGTCCGCCGGCCAGCACATAGGCCATCGCGTCACGGGCCAGCGGCTGAGATCGTTTTATGTCCACCATGATGTCAACCCTCCCCGGTCACTCAATCTGGAACGTATTCGAGCATGATCGTCGACAGCGGCGGCAAGAGCATCGCCCCCGAGGTGCCGGCATCGGTGGCGCGCGCCTCGACGGCGCCGCCATTGCCCTTGCCGGAGCCGCCATACTCCGAAGCATCGGTATTGATGATCTCGCGCCATCTGCCGGCCTTCGGCAGCGGCACGCGGTAGGCGTCACGCGGCACCGGCGTGAAGTTGGTGATGACGGCGATCGGATTGCCGCCCGGCGCGCTGCGCAACCAGGCGAACACCGAATTCTCGCGGTCGTCGACGATCAGCCACGAAAAGCCGTCGGGCTCACAGTCGCGGGCATGCAGCGCCGGGCGCGAGCGATAGAGATAGTTCAGGTCGCGAACCACCTGCCAGACGCCACGATGCGGGCGGAAGTCGAGCAGGTTCCAGTCGAGCGCGCGCGCCTCGCTCCACTCGCGGCGCTGGGCGAACTCCTGGCCCATGAACAGGAGCTTCTTGCCGGGATAGCCCCACATGAAGCCGTAATAGGCCCGCAGCGTCGCGAATTTCTGCCAGTCGTCGCCCGCCATCTTGCCGAGCAATGTGCCTTTGCCGTGCACGACCTCGTCATGGGACAACGGCAGCACGAAATTCTCCGAGAAGGCGTAGAGCAGCCCGAAGGTGATTTCATTGTGATGGTGCTTGCGGTGGATGGGCTCCTTGGAGAGGTACTCCAGCGTGTCGTGCATAAAGCCCATGTTCCATTTAAAGCCGAAGCCCAGGCCGCCTTCGTGCACCGGCTGCGATACCTTCGGCCACGAGGTCGATTCCTCGGCTATCGTCATGACACCTGGATGATGGCCGTACAGTTCCTTGTTCATCTTGCGCAGGAAACTGACCGCCTCGAGGTTCTCGCGGCCGCCCTTCTCGTTGGGGATCCATTCGCCCGCCTTGCGCGAATAGTCGAGGTAGAGCATCGAGGCGACCGCATCCACGCGCAGGCCGTCGACATGGTATTTTTCGGCCCAGAACAGCGCGTTGTTGACGAGAAACGATACCACCTCGCGACGGCCGAAATTATAGATGGCGGTGTTCCAGTCGGGGTGGAAACCCTGGCGCGGATCGGCATGCTCGTAGAGCGCCGTGCCATCGAAATGCGCCAGCCCGTGCGCATCCGTCGGGAAATGCGCCGGCACCCAGTCGAGGATCACGCCGACCCCGGCGCGGTGGGCGCCGTCGACGAAACGGGCGAAGCCGTCCGGGTCGCCGAAACGCGCGCTCGGCGCGTAGAGGCCCGTGGTCTGGTAGCCCCAGGACGGATCGTAGGGATGCTCGGAGATCGGCAGGAATTCGATGTGGGTGAAGCCGGTCTCGACGACGTAGGGGATCAACTGGTCGGCAAGCTCGTCCCAGGTCAGGAACGTGCCGTCGTCATGCTGCTGCCAGGAGCCGGCATGGACCTCATAGATCGAGATGGCTTCGCGCCGCGGATCTGCCTTTTGCCAGAAGCTGCGATGCGCCTCGTCGCCCCATTGGTGCGACGGCGGCGTCGCGGTGACCGAAGCCGTGGCCGGGCGCAGTTCGGACTTGAAGGCGAATGGATCGGCCTTGAGCGGCAGCCGGACGCCATCCGGACCGATGATCTCGAATTTGTAGGGTCGGCCGGCGGCGATGTCGGGTATGAAGATTTCCCAGATACCGGTGTCGCGCCTGTCGCGCATGGCATCGCGGCGGCCATCCCAGTCATTGAAATCGCCGACCACCGAGACCCGGCGGGCATTGGGCGCCCATACGGCGAAATGAACGCCCGAGGCGCCTTCATGCTCGATGACATGCGCGCCGAGCTTGTCGAACAGCCTCAGATGCGAGCCTTGGGCGATATAGTAGTCGTCCATAGGGCCGAGCACCGGGCCGAAGGAATAGGGATCGGCCTGCCACCATTCGCCGCCGGCGTTGCTGGCACGATAGCGCAAGGGCTGGCGCTTGCGGATGGAGAGCTTGCCCTCGAAGAAACCGGCGTCGTCGCGCCTGGAAAGCACACCGACTTCCTTGCCCGTAAGCGTATAGGCGGTGACTGAATCGGCGTGCGGGATGAAGCAGCGAGCAACGAACCCCTTGCCCGCCTTCTGGACGCCGAGGATCGCGAAAGGATCGCCATGCGTGCCGGCGACAATCGCCGCGACATCGCTCGCCTTCGCCAGTCCGTCCGGCTCGCTTGTCGCGGCGGTCGCGCGGGGCTTCCTCATCGGACAGTGCCCCTCCCCAGGCACCTTTCGCTGTTGCGGCGCATGTCACGGTCCCAGAACCGCCTTGCACCCTTGGACGACATACGAGACCACGTCTTCGATGGCCTCATGCAATCATATCAGACGGGTATGTTCCAGATTTCTTTCGCATATTGGCGGATGGTGCGGTCGGACGAGAACCAGCCGACGCGCGCGACATTGCGAATGGCCCGGGCATACCAGTCGGGGCTGTTGCGCCAGACCATGTCGACGTCGCGCTGGCAGGCAGCGTAGGCATCGAAATCGGCCGCCACCATGAACCAGTCGCTGTTGTAGAGGCCGTTGATCAGGTCCCGGTAACGCCCGGGATCATCAGGCGAGAACACGCCGGACGAGACCGCGGCGACAGCCTGTGCCAATTCCGGCGATGCCTCGATCACCGAGCGCGGATCGTAGCCGTTGCTGCGTCGCTCGGCGACCTCGGCGGCGGTCAGGCCGAAGATGAAGATGTTGTCGTCGCCGACACACTCCTTGATCTCGACATTGGCGCCGTCGAGCGTGCCGATGGTCAGCGCGCCGTTGAGCGCGAACTTCATGTTGCCGGTGCCGGAGGCTTCCATGCCGGCGGTCGAAATCTGCTCCGACAGGTCGGCCGCCGGGATCATGATCTCGGCCAGGCTGACATTGTAGTTCGGCACGAACACCACTTTCAGCAGCCCGCGCACCGCCGGATCGCGATTGATCACCTTGGCGACGTCGTTGGCGAGTTTGATGATCAGCTTGGCGTTGTGGTAGCTCGGCGCCGCCTTGCCGCCGAAGAATTTCACGCGCGGCATCCAGTCACGCTCGGGGTGCGAGCGGATCTGATCGTAGAGCGCGACGGCCTCCAGGATGTTGAGCAGCTGCCGCTTGTATTCGTGGATGCGCTTGATCTGGATGTCGAACAGCGCCGACGGATCAACCTTGATGCCGAGGCGCTCGGCCACGAGATTGGCCAGCCGCGCCTTGTTCGCGCGCTTCACGCCGGCGAACTTCTCGCGGAAAGCAGAATCGCCGGCGAAGGTGTCCAGATCCCTGATCGCCTCGATGTCGTCGAGGAATCGGTCGCCGATCGCTTCCCGCGCCAGCGCTGTAAGTCCAGGGTTGCACTGGATCAGCCAGCGCCGGGGCGTGATGCCGTTGGTCTTGTTGTTGATCCGGTCCGGATAGAGTTTGTGAAGGTCGGCAAAGACCGTCTCCTTCATCAGTTCGGTATGCAGAGCCGACACGCCGTTGACGGAGTGCGAGCCCATGAACGCCAGGTTGCCCATGCGTACGCGGCGGTCACCATTTTCCTGGATCAGCGAGATGCGACTGATTTGCTCGTCCGAGAACCGGTTCGACGCCCGCGCCTCCAGGAGGACCTGGGCATTGATGGCGTAGACGATCTGCATGTGGCGCGGCAGCAGCCGTTCGAACAGCGGCACCGGCCAGCTTTCGAGCGCCTCGGGCAGCAGCGTGTGGTTTGTGTAGGCGAAGGTGCGCTGCGTGATATCCCAGGCCTGGTCGAAGTCTATGCCATGGACATCCATCAGCAGCCGCATCAGCTCCGGCACGGCGATGGCCGGGTGCGTGTCGTTGAGGTGGATCGCCGCCTTGTCCGGCAGCGACTGCAGGTTGCCGTACTGGCTGAGGTGGCGCTGGACGATGTCCTGCAGCGAGGCCGTGGAAAAGAAATACTCCTGCCGCAGCCGAAGCTCCTGCCCGGCCATGTGGGAATCCGCCGGATAAAGCACGCGCGACAGGGCGTCGGCCTTGTTGCTCTCGGCGAGCGCGCCGATGTGGTCGCCGGCATTGAACCTGTCGAGCAGGATCGGATCGACCGGCATGCCGGACCAGAGACGCAGCGTGTTGACGCGCCTGGCGCGCCAGCCGACCACCGGTGTGTCGTAGGCGACGGCCAGCACATGCTCGGTCGGCTTCCAGACATGGCGCTCCAGCCGACCGTCCCTGGAGGTTATCGATTCCACCGAGCCGCCGAAGCCGACCTCGAAGGAGCGCTCGCGCCGTTCGAATTCCCAGGGATTGCCGTGATCGAGCCAGGTCTCGGGCAGTTCGACCTGCCAGCCGTCATGAATCTCCTGGCGGAACATGCCGTTAGCGTAGCGGATGCCATAGCCATGGGCGGGAACGTCGACGGTGGCCATGCTTTCCATGAAGCAGGCGGCGAGACGGCCGAGGCCGCCATTGCCCAGTGCGGCATCCGGCTCAAGCGCCGCGATGACGTCGAGATCGACGCCGAGTGAGGACAGCGCCGCGCGCATATTGTCCATCAGCCCGAGATTGGAGAAGGCGTCGCGCATCAGGCGGCCGATAAGAAATTCGAGCGACAGGTAGTAGACCCGCTTTTCCTGCTGCTCGTAGGTTTCCTTCGTGGCCTGGATCCAGTGATCGATCACACGGTCGCGCACCACCTTGATCGAGGCGGTGAGCCAATCGTATTGCGTGGCGACGGTGGTATCCTTGCCAACCCTGTATTTCAGGGCCTTCAGGACTTCGTCGGCAAGGGTCGCGGGATCGGGGTTCTCGAGAATGGGGGCTTCTGAAGTCATCGTGCGCGTCATGCTGCCTCTCGTGCGGGGTGGCCTGATCATACCGGCTTTCACCGCTCCTCCCAGCCCATGCTAGCCGATCCGCTTGTATTTTCAATCGATTTAGCCATCCGCTCGGCTCAAACCTCCCCCGACATTTTTGCAATTCAGGCGGCCAGCATCGCTTCCGGTGGCGTCTTGGCGCCCGTCATGAAGGCGACGGCGTCGGACATCGTATATTGCTTGGGGTCGATGACGGCGAGGCGACGGCCAAGGCGATGGATGTGGATGCGGTCGGCCACCTCGAAGACATGCGGCATGTTGTGCGAGATGAGCACGATCGGCAGCCCGCGTTTCTTGACGTCGAGGATAAGCTCCAGCACGCGCCGGCTCTCCTTGACGCCCAACGCCGCGGTCGGCTCATCCATGATGACGACGCGGCTGCCAAAGGCGGCGGCGCGCGCCACGGCAACGCCCTGGCGCTGGCCGCCCGACAGCGTTTCCACCGCCTGGCCGATGTTCTGGATGGTCATCAGGCCGAGCTCGGACAGCTTGTCGCGCGCCCGCTTCTCCATCGCCGGCCGGTCGAGCATGCGGAACCATTGCCCGAGCACGCCCGGCTTGCGGATTTCGCGACCGAGAAACATGTTGTCGGCGATCGACAGGGCCGGCGAGAGCGCGAGATTCTGATAGACCGTTTCGATGCCGGCGGCCCGCGCTTCCATGGGCGACTTGAAGGCGATCGGTTTGCCCTCGAGCTGCATTTCGCCCTCATCCGGCGTGATGGCGCCCGATATGGCCTTGATGAGGGAGGATTTTCCAGCGCCGTTGTCGCCGATGACCGCGAGGATCTCGCCCGGGAAGAGATCGAAATCGGCTCGGTCGAGGGCGGTGACGCGGCCATAGCGCTTGACCAGTCCGCGTGCGGTGAGGATGGGTTCCTGGGTCATGCCGAGATCTTCCTGATCCACTGGTCGATGCCGACCGCAACGATGATAAGGGCGCCGACCGATAGCTGGGTCCATTGCGGGTCGGTGCCCCACAGCCGCAGCCCCAGCGCGAACACACCGACGATGAGGGCGCCGAAGATCGTTCCGAGGATGGAGCCACGTCCGCCAAACAGCGACGTGCCGCCGATGACCACGGCCGTGATCGAATTGATGTTCTCGAACTGGCCGGCCTGAGGCGAAACCGAGCCGATACGGCCGATCAGCGCCCAGCCGGCGATGGCGCAGATGATGCCGGTGACCGCGTACACCTCGATCAGCATACGGCTGACGCCAACGCCGGACAGTTGCGCGGCTTCAGGATCGTCACCGACGGCGTAGAGATGGCGCCCCCAGGCGGTGTGGTTGAGGACATACCAGGCGAGCGCCGCAAGTATCAGCATGAGAAGCACGCCGTAGGTAAAGACGGCGCCGCCCACCTTGAACGAGCCGCTGAAGAACTGCAGCAGCGGCGCGGTCGCCTCCAGGTCCTGGGCACGGATGGTCTCGTTGCCCGAATAAATGAAGTTGATCGCCGCGTAGATCGACCATGTGCCGAGCGTGACGATGAAGGGCGGCAGCTTGACCCAGGCAATGAGCACGCCGTTGATAAGGCCGCACACGAAGCCGACCAGCAGGCCGACGGCAATGGCCAGCGGCGCCGGCACGCCATAGTGCATGGCGAACTGGCCCATGACGACGGAGCTCAGCACCATGATGGCGCCGACGGAGAGGTCGATGCCCGCCGTCAGCACGACGAGCGTCTGGGCAATGCCCACCATGCCGGTGATCGCCACCTGCTGGAGGATCAGCGTGAGTGTGAACGGCGAGAAGAACCGTCCTCCGACGACGATCCCGAACAGGATCACCGACAGGATCAGGATGATCAGCGGCACCATGGCCGGGCTCTTGTGCAGAAGATGCTGGATGCTCTCCAGCGCCGAACGCGAATGGGTATCGAAAGACGCGACGTTATCGTCGCTTGCGGCCAGAGCTTTTTCGAATTCCTGTGGCCCGCTGCTTCTGGTGGTCTCGACGCTCAACACAGCCTCCCGCTCTTGCGTGGAGCGGCGAAAGCCACTCCACGCCAGTGTTGTTCCAGTCGTTGATCGAAAGTGAGCCGATCAGCGGCTCAAATCAACCCCAGCACTTGCCGAGGCCTTCCTTGGTGCCGATCGAGTCGACGCCCTGGACAGGCTTGTCGGTGATCAGGGTGACGCCGGTGTTGAAGAAGTTGAGGCCTGGCGACGGCTCGGGCTTCTTGCCGGAGTCGGCAAAGGTCTTGATCGCCTCGATTCCCAGCGAGGCCATCAGCAGCGGATATTGCTGAGCGGTGGCGCCGATCACGCCTTCCGCGACATTCTTGACGCCAGGGCAGCCGCCGTCGATCGAGACGATCAGCACGTCCTTTTCCTTGCCGACAGCCTTGAGCGCCTGGTAGGCGCCGGCCGCCGCCGGTTCGTTGATGGTGTAGACGACGTTGATGTTCGGGTCCTTCTGCAGGCAGTTCTCCATGGCGGTGTGACCGCCATCCTCGTTGCCACCGGACAGATCGTGGCAGACATTGCGCGCGTCGGTCTCGTCGCCGATCTTCTTCGGATCCTTGATGTCGATGCCGAAGCCCTTCATGAAGCCCTGGTCGCGCTGCACATCGACGGAGGGCTGGCTGGCGATCAGATCCATATAGGCGATATGCGCGTCCTTGGCCTTGTCGCCGAGCGTGCCCTTGGCCCACTCGCCGATCAGTTCACCTGCCTTGAAATTGTCGGTGGCAAAGGTCGCGTCCGCCGCGTCGGCCGGCTCGAGCTGGGTGTCGAGCGCGATCACGAGCAGGCCGGCGTCGCGCGCCTTCTTGACCGCCGGCACGATCGCCGCGGTATCGGTCGCGGTGATGAGAATGCCCTTTGCGCCGTCGGCGATGCAGCTTTCGATGGCCGCGACCTGACCTTCATTGTCGCCCTCGGCCTTGCCGGCATAGGCCTTGAGGTCGACGCCGATCTCCTTGGCCTTGGCGGTGGCGCCCTCCTTCATCTTGACGAAGAAGGGATTGGTGTCGGTCTTGGTGATCAGGCAGGCGCTGACATTGGCCGCCGACGCCGTCGAAGCCCAGGCCATCATGCCAAGCGCCGCGGCGGCAAAGACCGTCGATTTCAATATTGCTGTCTTCTTCACGATCGTCCTCCCAGTGGAACCATTTCGATGCCGTCCAGCCGGCATCCGCAACGGCACCCAGACACAACTCTCCCAGTCGGATGCCGCATTCAAAGAACACCGTTCCAAGGGGTCTGTCAATAATTAAATCACTCTTATTTATTATTGACACTCTTGCCTTGTGCGCCCATTCTGATCAAAAGCGTGCAGGGGAATGACGGGAGGAACAGGGTGGAAGCCGGCATAGCGAGGCACGGTTCGCCCGAGGTGGTCGAAAGCCGGCTTCACCGCGGCACCAATCAGAGCGGCATGCGCGACCACAACGAGCGGCTGGTGCTGTCGCTGGTGCGTCAGCATGGCAGCCTCGCCAAATCCGACATTGCCCGCATGACCGGCCTTTCCGCGCAGACGGTTTCGGTCATCATGCGCGAGCTGGAACAGGATCGGCTGCTGCTGCGCCAGGCGCCGTTGCGCGGCAAGATCGGCCAGCCCTCCATCCCGATGGCGCTCAACCCGGAGGGCGCCTTCTTCATCGGCCTCAAGATCGGTCGCCGCAGTGCCGAACTGGTGCTGATCGACTTCCTCGGCAACGTCCGTTCGATGCTGCAACATTCCTATCGCTATCCGGCGCCGCGCGAGACGGTGGAGTTCGTGACCGCCGGCATGAGGAAAATGCGGGGCGAGCTGACGCCCGCGCAGGACAAGCGGATCGCCGGGCTGGGCATTGCGATGCCCTTCGAACTGTGGAGTTGGGCCGATGCCGCCGGCGCGCCCCGCGCCATCATGGAGGAGTGGCGCGACCGCGACATCCGCGCCGACATCCAGGGACACTGCGAATTTCCTGTCTATCTGCAGAACGACGCCACCTCCGCCTGCGGCGCGGAACTGGTGTTCGGCCAGGCCGGCGCTGCGCGAGACTTCGTCTATTTCTACATCGGCGCCTTCGCCGGCGGCGGAATCGTACTCAACGGCCGAATCTACAGTGGCCCCACCGGCAATGCCGGCGCGCTGGGATCGATGCCGGTGCCGGGGCCAGCTGGAAAACCGGCGCAGCTTATCGACGTCGCCTCGATCGCCATGCTGGAAAAGGCCCTCAACGCGCGCGGCGTCGAAGCCTCGCATCTTTGGACATCGCCGGAGGACTGGGGAGAGTTAGGCAGCGAGCTGGACGACTGGATCGCCAGCGCGGCACAAGCTCTGGCCTATGCCATTGTAGCGGCATCCTCGGTCATCGACTTCGAGGCAGCGGTCATCGACGGCTGGATGCCGACGGCAATACGCCGTCGCCTGGTTGACGCCGTTGTCGCTTCCATGGAGACGATCGATGGCGAGGGCCTGAAGCTTCCCGTGGTGCGGGAAGGAACCGTGGGCATCCACGCGCGAGCGATGGGAGGCGCCAGCCTGCCGCTCTCCGAACGCTTCCTGGTGGGGCCGACGACGATTTCCAGGGGCAGCTGAGGATGCTGATCGGGATACCGTCGCTGCTCGGCCCTGATCTCCTGGCGACTTTGCGGGCCATGGGCCATGGCGACGAGATCGCGCTCGTCGACGGGAACTATCCCGCCGAGGATCAGGCCCATCGCCTCATCCGCGCCGACGGCCATCACATCATCCCGGTGCTGGATGCCATTCTGAGCGTGCTGCCCGTCGACGATGCCGTGCCGGAAGCCCTGTTCAGGGCGTCCGTGAAGGGTGATCCGACGCTGGCCGACCCTGTCCACCTGGAGATGGAAGCCGTCTGCGCCAGGCGCGTGCCCGGCCGCAAGGTGGTGGCGCTCGCCGGCGCCGACTTCTATGCCAGGGTCAAGGCCGCGCACGCCATCGTCGCCACCAGCGAGCCGCGGCTCTACGCCAACATCATCATCCGCAAGGGCGTCATCCACCCCCCTGCCCCACAGGTACAAGACAGGTCCGGAACATCATGATCCTCTGCTGCGGCGAAGCCCTGATCGACATGCTGCCGCGCACGACGACGGAGAGAGAGCCGGCTTTCGCGCCCTATGTCGGCGGCGCGGTGTTCAACACGGCAATCGCGCTCGGCCGGCTCGGCGCTCCCGCCGGGTTCTTTTCCGGCCTGTCTTCGGACCTGTTCGGCGGCCAGTTCCGTGAGGCGCTTGGGGCGAGCAAGGTAAGCTCCACCTATGCGCACACCTCGCCCCGACCGACGACACTCGCCTTCGTGAGGCTCGACAACGGCCAGGCGACCTACACCTTCTACGACGAGAACACCGCTGGGCGCATGCTTACCATCGAGGACCTGCCCAAGCTGGGGGTGGAGATCGAGGCGATGCTGTTCGGCGCCATCAGCCTGATCTCGGAGCCGGCGGGGTCGGCCTATGAGGAATTCATGCGGCGCGAGCACGAGAGCCGGGTGATGATGCTCGATCCCAACATCCGGCCGAACTTCATTCCGGACAAGGCCAAGCACCTGAGGCGCATCCGCGAAATGATGGCGATGGCCGACATCGTCAAGCTGTCCGACGAGGACCTGAACTGGTTCGACGAAGCCGGCTCCCACGAGGACGTCGTACGCAACTGGCTCGAGCGCGGCCCGAAGCTGATTGTCGTCACGCATGGCAGCGAAGGCGCCGTCGGCTACAGCCGGGAGCACCGGGTCACCGTGATGCCGCAAAAGGTCAAGGTGGTCGACACGGTCGGCGCTGGCGACACGTTCAACGCCGGCATCCTTGCTTCGCTGCACGAGCAAGGCCTGCTCACCAAGGCCGCCATCGGCAGCCTGTCCGAGGACGCGATCCGAAAGGCATTGTCGCTGGGCGCAAAGGCCGCCGCCGTCACCGTATCGCGCGCCGGCGCAAACCCGCCCTGGCGACACGAGATCGCCTGAGCGAAGGGTACCTCGTCGACATCGGCCGTCGACTGATCACTTTATGTTTCGATACCCGTGCCCGGCGGGACCGAACGTTCGACTGGGGAGCCGGAAGCCGCGAATTTCCGGGCCTAGGGCGATCACGCCGAACGCATTTCGAGTAACAGATGCGACACTGGCGCAATGCCGGGTTCGGCCGCGCGGCTTTCTCGATGGCCGCAACTCTGGTACCAGCGGCCCATTATCTGGCTAATGCCATTGGCTAACCCCTTCGAGGCCACCATGCAGTTCATTGATCTCGGCGCACAGCGCGAACGAATCCGCGACAGGCTGAAGGCTGCCATCGACCGCGTGGTCGACGAGGGCCGCTACATCCTTGGTCCCCAGGTCACCGAATTCGAAAACAAGCTCGCGGCCTATGTCGGCACGAAGCACGTGATCGCTTGCGCCAATGGCACCGACGCGCTGCTGCTGCCGCTCTTCGCGGCCGGCATCGGCCCGGGCGATGCCGTCTTCGTGCCAAGTTTCACCTTCGCCGCGACGGCCGAGGTGGTGGCGCTGGCCAAGGCCGAGCCGGTGTTCGTCGATGTCGACCCCAAGAGCTACAACATCGACATCGCCAGCCTCGAGGCCGCCATCGAGATGGTCAGGAAAGAAGGAAGGCTCAAGCCGAAGGCGATCATTCCGGTCGACCTGTTCGGGCTTGCGGCGAACTACGAAGCCGTCATGGCGATCGCCAAGCGCGAAGGGCTGCTGGTGATAGAGGACGCGGCGCAGTCGATCGGCGGCTCCGCCGACGGCACGATGTGCGGCGCCTTCGGGCATGTCGGCTCGACCAGTTTCTATCCGGCAAAGCCGCTCGGCTGCTATGGCGACGGCGGCGCCATGTTCACCAATGACGATGCGATGGCCGAAGCGCTGCGCTCGTTCGCCTTCCACGGCAAGGGCGAAACGCAGTACGACAACATCCGCGTCGGCATCAATTCGCGCCTCGACACCATCCAGGCGGCAATCCTGATCGAGAAGCTCGCTATCCTCGAGGACGAGATGGAGGCCCGCCAGGTCGTCGCACGCCGCTATGCCGAAGGGCTAGGCGATGTCGTGACCGCGGCCGGCAACCTCGACGGCAGCCGCTCGGCCTGGGCGCAATATGCGATCGAGACGCCGAAGCGCGACGGGTTGAAGGCCCATCTTTCGGAGAAGGGCATCCCTTCCGTCATCTACTATGTGAAGCCGCTGCACACGCAGGTTGCCTACCGCGACTATCCGCGCACGCCGGCGGGCCTTGCCGTCTCGGAGGATCTGCCAAAGCGGATCCTGTGCCTTCCGATGCACCCCTATCTCAGCGAAGCTGACCAGGACCGGATCATCGAGACGATCCGCAACTACATCGGCTCGAATTCGGCGCATATCGCAGCGGCTTAAGCTGCGCGCGGCCTTCGTCATCCTCGGGCTTGACCCGAGGATCCATGCCGTGACCTTCGACGTCGAGCACAACGGTGCAGAATCCTGCAACCGCCACAATGCTTAGCGTAACGGCATGTATCCTGGGGGTCTGCGCGCGTCGCTTCGTTCCTTACTCCGCCCCAGGATGACGACGCGACAATTGGCGGCTGGCAATCGCGAACGCCTTAAGCCGCGCCCTTCCCTCTGGCAATAAAATGCGGGTTGGCGAAATCGGTATCGCTGGCCTGGTTGCGCTTGCCGTAGGCCAGCGGCTGGCCGTCCAGGGTGCGCGTCATGCCGCCCGCGGCCCGCAGCACCGCATCGCCCGCCGCGGTATCCCACTCCATGGTGCGGCCGAAGCGCGGATAGACATCGGCCTCCGCTGCGGCCACGAGGCAGAATTTCAGCGACGAGCCGACCGAGACGATTTCGGCCGCGCCAAGGTCCCGGATGAAGGCTTCGGTTTCGGGCGTGTTGTGCGAACGGCTGGCGACCACGGCCAGCGGCGAACCCCCTGCCCGCGCCGCGATCGGGCGCCGGGAGATGACGTGATACTCGCCATCGACCTGAAGCAATTCCGCCTTGCCCGGCCGGCCGGAGAAGAAGCGACCGGTGCAAGGCGCGAAGACAACGCCGACTTCCGGCACACCGGCGCGAACCAGTGCGATGTTGACGGTGAAATCCGTCCTGCGGTTGACGAATTCCTTGGTGCCGTCGAGCGGATCGACAAGGAAGAACGCGTCGCCCAGATCGCTGGGCAGGATGCCCGACGAGGCCTCTTCCTCGGCGACGCAGGGTATGTCGGGGAACGCGGCGCGCAGTCCGGCGAGGATGATCCTCTCGCTCTCGCGATCGGCTTCCGTCACCGGCGAGCTATCGGACTTGCTGTCCACCGCGCAGCCCGCGTGGAAGACACGCATCACCTCGCGGCCGGCATCGAGCGCCAGGCGCTCGAACACGCCCAGCATGGCCTCGTCGTCAGATACCGCCGCCGTTGTCGTATTGGTCTTCGGCAATGTCGCGCTCATCCAGCCAGAGTTCCAGGGCCTCTACCATCTCCTCGGCCGTCTTGCCGAGTGTCCTGAGATGGATTTCGGGGGTTTCCGGAGCTTCATACGGTGAATCGACGCCGGTGAAATTCTTGATCTCGCCGTTCAGCGCGCGCGCATAAAGTCCCTTCGGATCGCGCTTGGCGCATTCCTCGAACGGCGTATCGACGAACACCTCGACGAACTCGCCATCCGCCATCAACTCGCGCGCCATGCGCCGCTCGGCGCTGAAGGGCGAGATGAAGGAGACGATAACGATCAACCCCGCGTCGGCCATAAGCTTGGCCACCTCCGCGACACGACGAATGTTCTCGACGCGGTCCGCGTCGGTGAAGCCAAGATCGCGGTTGAGGCCGTGGCGGACATTGTCGCCATCGAGGATGTAGGTATGGCGCCCGGTTGCGAACAGCTTCTTCTCGAACAGGTTGGCTATGGTCGACTTGCCGGAGCCCGACAGGCCGGTGAACCAGAACACCGCCGGGCGCTGGTTCTTCAGGTCGGAACGACCGCGCTTGCCGACGTCGAGCGACTGCCAGTGGATGTTCTCCGCCCGGCGCAGCGAATGCTGGATCATGCCGGCGCCGACGGTGGCGTTGCTGATGCGGTCGATCAGGATAAAGGCGCCGGTGGTGCGGTTCTCGGCGAAGGGATCGAAGGCGATCGGGGCACGCGTCGAGAGATTGCAGACGCCGACCTCGTTCATGTCGAGGGACTTCGCCGCCTCGTGGGCAAAGTCGTTGACGTTCACGCGGTACTTCAATTCGGTGATCGTCGCGCTGACCTGATCGGTCTCGGTGCGCAGTATATAGGAGCGCCCCGGCAAGAGCGGGTGGTCGTCGAACCAGACGATGCTGGCGGCGAACTGATCGGCGACCTGGGGCCGCGCCGCCGGCGAGACCAGCATGTTGCCGCGCGAGACCTCGACCTCATCGTCGAGGACGAGTGTCACCGCCTGGCCGGCCACAGCCTGTTCGAGATCGCCGCCATGCGCGACGATGCGCTTGACGCGCGAAGCCTTGCCCGACTTGGCGACGACAACCTCATCGCCCCGTGAAACGGCGCCGGAGGCGATCGTGCCGGCAAAGCCGCGAAAATCCAGGTTCGGCCGGTTCACATATTGGACGGGGAAACGGAACGGCAGTTCGACCGCGGCCTCGTCGACCGAGACGGTTTCCAGGTGCTCGATCAGAGACGGCCCGGAATACCAAGGCGTGCGATCCGAGCGGCTGGTGACGTTGTCGCCGAAGCGCGCCGACATCGGGATCGGCACGACGCTGAGGAAGCCAAGGCTGCGCGCGAATTCGCCATAGTCCGCGACGATGCCATCGAACACGCCCTTGTCGAAGCCGACCAGGTCGATCTTGTTCACGGCGAGCACGATGTGGCGAATGCCGAGCAGCGAGGCGATGATCGAATGACGCCTGGTCTGGCGCAGCACGCCCTGGCGCGCGTCGATCAGCACGATGGCCAAGTCGGCGGTCGACGCGCCGGTCGCCATGTTGCGCGTGTACTGCTCATGGCCGGGCGTGTCGGCAACGATGAACTTGCGCTTCGGCGTGGCGAAGAAGCGATAGGCGACATCGATGGTGATGCCCTGCTCGCGCTCGGCCTCCAGCCCGTCGACGAGCAACGCGAAATCGATATCGTCGCCGGTGGTGCCGTGCTTGCGTGAATCACGCTCGAGCGCCGCGAGCTGGTCTTCGAATATCTGCTTGGTGTCGGAGAGCAGGCGTCCGATGAGGGTCGACTTGCCATCATCGACAGAACCGCAGGTGAGGAAGCGCAGCAGCGACTTCTTCTCCTGCGCGGCCATGTATTCGCGCACGCTGTCGGTGGGGGTGAGGCTCTTGGCCATGATGTGGCGCATGCTCAGAAATAGCCCTCGCGCTTCTTCTTTTCCATGGAGCCTGCCTCGTCGCGGTCGATGAGACGGCCCTGGCGCTCGGAAGTCCGCGCCGTCAGCATCTCGCCGACGATCGCTTCCAGCGTGTCGGCATCGGATTCGATGGCGCCCGTCAACGGATAGCAGCCGAGCGTGCGGAAGCGCACCAGGCGATTCTCGATCGCCTCGCCCGGGCGCAGTTGCATGCGCTCATCATCCTTCATGATCAGCATGCCGTCGCGCTCGACCACCGGGCGCTCCTTGGCGAAATAGAGCGGCACGATCGGAATGTTTTCCTGCAGGATGTACTGCCAGATGTCGAGCTCGGTCCAGTTCGACAGCGGAAAGACGCGGATCGATTCACCGGGCGCGATGCGGGTGTTGAAGATCTTCCACATCTCCGGCCGCTGGTTCTTGGGGTCCCAGGCGTGCTGGGCGTTGCGGAAGGAGAAGATGCGCTCCTTGGCGCGCGACTTCTCCTCGTCGCGACGAGCGCCGCCGAAAGCGGCGTCGAAGCCGTATTTATCGAGCGCCTGACGGAGCGCCACCGTCTTCATCACATGGGTGTGCGTGTTGGAGCCGTGGTCGAACGGGTTGATGTTGTCACGCACGCCATCTTCATTGACATGGACCAGCAGGTCGAAGCCAAGCTTCTGCGCCATCTGATCGCGAAAGGCGATCATCTCCTGGAACTTCCAGGTCGTGTCGACATGCAGGAAGGGAAAGGGCGGCTTGGCCGGGTAGAAGGCCTTCATCGCCAGATGCATGAGCACCGAGGAATCCTTGCCCACGGAATAGAGCATGACCGGCTTGGAGAAGGAGGCCGCGACCTCCCGGAAAATATGGATGGATTCGGCTTCCAGCCGTTGCAGGTGCGTCAGCGCGATCGTCATGGAATGCGAGCGTTCTTTCGTGCCACCCGGTCCGCAGCCCTGGGCCGAACCTGGCGGTCCATCCATGGCCTCGCGACGGGACAATCTTTTCTTATGCCGGCGTTCTATCAGATCGGACCTGTCCAGAACAATGCGTGGCACGCCCGGCCTTACGCCGAAAGAGAACGAATTTTCCACACCAAGCGCCGGAGCGGGAAAATCCTGCCCCGGGGGCTCAGTGCTCTGAAAGTGTCAGGAAAATATTGCCTGCAGCGACCGCCGGGCGGGGCGCAAGAATGCGTCCGCCATTTCGGTCCGCCGCGCGATGGCCGCGCCATCGGGGGATGGCAGGGAAGCTCAGCGCATCTGCGGGCGCGCAGCCGCTACAAGAGGCTCCTGCGACCGTCGCCCAACCTCTCGCCTGCATAACGATGCGCGAGCAGGCCATCATCAAGTGAGCTTATCGAGATTCGTGACGCGGCGGGATGGACCGGCATAAGCGTCGGACCAACAAAGACAGTTCCTCCGAGCATCAGCAAATTCACGCTGGTTCCAGCCGCCGCACCAGGCCACCGCCAGGGAACCCGGTTGCGACCGCCCGCCTAGCCGCAATCAGTTTATGAGCGGCCTCGTCAACGTCGCAATCCTAAGGGCGAAACGTTCGAGAAACATCGGCTATGACGTAGCCTCGACCGGTACGAGCAGCTTCCCACCATTGTGCTCGACTTCGACCATGTTGGCCTTCTTGGCCGATCGATCCGCGAAGCCCTTATGGAATATGATGGCGTTCATGAAGGCAAATGTCATCGCCAGCGCCATGGTTCGCAAGGGATAATCAACGAGTGAGTGGACCAGCAGGAAGAATACGGAAAGGAACGCCGCCCTCTGCAAGGGCTCACGGCGATTTCGAACAAAAGCGGATGTCAACAACAGAAGATAAAACGCGATGAGGAAGGCCGCGACGATACCGCCTTCGAAAACGATCTCAAGATAATCATTGTGGGCGTGATTTACGTAAAACCTGTATATCATGCCCTCTTTTTCGTAGATCTGGTAGCCTTTCTGAAAATTCCCGAAGCCAATGCCGGTCACCAAGTTGTCCTTGATCCCGTCGATCGTCGTTCTAGCAAACTCTGCTCGGCCGAAGGCCGGATCCACCTCTCTCGCATCGAGTGTCGTCCATGCACCCATCGTATAGATCGACAGGCCTATGAAGATTGCCACGATGCCGAAGCCGCTCACCCTAGAGCGAGTGGACAGGAAGACGACCGATATCACAGTGATCGCAAGACCAATAAGGGTGCCAGCCCGCGAGCCGGCCGCTAGCAGGAGCACAAGCAACGCAACAAGGCCAAGCGCTCCCGACAACAGGTGTCCGCGGAACAGTCCATAGTAAACGACGAAGGGAATAGACACGAACAGCAGCGCCGAGAAATGGTTCCGATTTGCGAACAATCCTGCGTTGATGGTGAACGGCAGCAGGCCTTTGATAGCAACGTCGTCGGAAAGCGAAAACTGAATCGCTCCCGCCAAACCATTGCAGATGACGCCCATAAAAAAGAACGGAAGTAGTGCATGAACCTGATCGACGCGCAAACGCAACACTGCCAGAAAGAACGCGGCAACGGCCAGAACGAACAGAAGACACTCAACTGTGCGCCCAACACCAACGCTGATAAAACGGAGGCTGGTTTCGTCGGATAACCAAGGGACTCCCTGTAGTAGCGGAGGCCGAACCCCACTCAACATCGCTATCGGCAACGGAATAAGCTGGAGCCCGATCAGCGCCACAGCCATGATCAGCAACCATCGGATCAGATGGGGACTTCGCTGCCCTGTTCCTTGCGAGAACACCGCAGCTGTTGAAACAATCGCGAAAACTTCGACCACAGTGTCAGATATGAGACCACTCGCCGTACCACCCCCGACAAGCAGGGAAAGAAAAAGGGCGGACCCGAGGAGATATTTATCCCATTCTGAAGGCCGAGATTTCAAGATGAGACTCTCTCAATGCTTATCTTGTGCATGACAATCGATCCGACATAACGAAAGCGCCAACTGTCAGCTATTGTAGCTGCCTCGAGCCGTAATAATTGAATTGGGCAAGCGTCAGGATTTACCGTAAAGTCCACATTGAATGACTTGCGATTGTATGTGCCCTCCGGAATGTTGAGACGACCAACCTCCCCAGCGGGATCGATACAACGAAGTGACCAGAACAGGCCCTTGGGGAGCTTGAGATTTCGACCCGACGCAAGAAGAGAGAGGCGGTACGCCCCCGGTGGCAGCTGCAAGTATTCGTGGATTACATCGTTCTTTACCGGTGCATTCAAGAAACGAACGGTTGCGCCTCCCTCCCCTTCCACCGCGTCGTGCGAGGTTGAGAAAGTCACCTCGACCGCCACCTGGCTCGGAACCTGCCAGTCGAAGGGTTTACCGCTGGGGTAAGGCTCGAAGGTGCTGTTGTAGACGTAGCCGCCAAGTTTTCTCTGCTCATCTGTGAGGCTGAACAAAAACAGGCGGTAGGCCGAACCGTACTGTCGCTGACGTATGAAACCCGCAATCACAGACGACAGTTCGCGATCCGTCGGCGGCGTGCTCGATCCAGCCATGTCCAAAAGCAACCTGTTGGCGAGACCGATACCAAGAGGGTCGGCAACCAATGTCGAGAAGAGGTAGCCGCGCCAGGGTGCGTCTGCGCCAATAGCTTTCAAGACGGCGCGATAACCACTGGGATTGGCGAGGATCGTTGGGAAGCCGCTGGCGACCAGTGGAAATCGGTCCGGCCATCGTCGCAGCAGGATATCTATCTCATCAACGGCCTTCGCCAAATCACCCGTTTCGATGGAGCGGTCAATGGACCGCTGGAGCGAATGGATTTCCGTCTTAGAGAGCTTCTGCGCCTGATCAAAGAGCTGATAAGCGCGCTCCTTATCGCCTCGTCGAAGTTCTATCTCACCTATCAAGCTGTACAGTCTGGCATCTGCCAAATCATAGCGCAGCGCCTTCTTGGCCTCGGCTGCCAATGCTTCGAGATCGGGAGGTGTATCGGTGTCGTTGAGTTGCCCCGTGATCTTATTAACCAGGGCGTCCTCGTTGAGAGGATTCAGGACAAGAGCAGCCGAGGGTAGTTCCGCTTCAAGAACTCGACTGAGCCCGATCGACGAAGCCGCTAAGCCCAGAACGGATGCGACGAACCAGACGCTTAAATGTCGCAGTTTTTGCATAGGCGGGCTCGGCTGTAACGTCATCGACTCGGCCCTCAAGTTTAGGCGTGCCCGCACCATAACTATAATATTGATAGTTCATGTACTTATACGCGTAATTGTAGTCAAACTTGTTCACAGCGAATTTTGACATCGCTGCTCCCACCACATTTGCACCAGCTGCTCTTAAGCGCTTTAGCGCGGTCTTGGCAGACTTGCGAGTCACCTGATTGGTCGAAATGACCATCAGCGTACCTTCGGCAAGCCGACTTAGTATTGGCGCGTCGGAGAGCCCAACAATCGGTGGCGCGTCAATGATTACGAGATCAAAACGCTTGCCGAGATTTGTCACAATCAACGCCATCTTCGGTGAAGACAGGAGATCCGCAGGATTCGGCGGTATGGTGCCCGAGGTCAGCACAGTAACGTTAGGATATTTCGTCGGCCTGAAAATGCCGGCAAGGTCCTCCTTCCGGACCGTGTTGGTCAGCAGGTTACTGAGACCAATCGTGTTGTCCAAGCCGAACAGCCGATGCAAGTTTGGCTTTCGAAGGTCGCCATCAACGAGCAGGACCCTGGCACCCAGTGCAGCAAAGTCCTGACCGAGCTTGAAAGATGTCGTCGACTTGCCCTCCGAGGGCTCGGAACTCGTCACCAGCAACGAGCGGGGTGCACCTTCGGCTCCCGAGAATTGAAGCGATGTTCGGAGTGAACGGTACGCCTCTGACAAACCCGACTTCTGGTCGGCAATGCTCCCAACAATATCCTTGTCATCGACAAGCGGCAGAATGCCAAGAATCGCCAGCCCCAGTTCTTTCTCAACCTGCTCCGGATTGGTAAAAGTGTTATTCAGCAATTCTATGACATAAATTACGGATGCGCTCAAAGCCATAAACAGTAGCAATGAAATTCCCAAATTTATGCTCAATCGTGGAGAATAGGGGCGATCTGGCATATTTGCAAAATCGACGATGGCTGCATTCTGCGTCTTCAACTCAGAGCTAACGCCAACCTCGTTCAGCTTCGATACAAGGCTATCGTATTGCGACCTATTCGAATCAACCTCACGCTTAAGAATAGTGTATTGAATATTCTTATCATTAAACTCAACTTGCTGCTTCTCCATCTCGGAAAGCTTCGCCTTTAAGTCTTCTTCCTTGTTCTGCGCCTGCTGATATTTCAGGCGCAAAGAATCTGTTATGGCCAAAACGCCATTGCTATAAATTCGCTGCAATTCCTTTATCTGCGATTGCAGCTGTTGCATCTCCGGGAAGCCAGGCTTCATTATGCTTAGTTTCTGCTGATACTGACCGGTCAGATCTGCGAGCTTTTCGCTCAGCGCCTGCAACCCTTTGCTTTCCAGAACCTGGCTAAGGCTGGCACCCCGCCCCTTATCGATCTGATCAACCACCCGGCCGGTGTCCAACCGATCCTGTATTGCCGCCGCCAAAGCTGTGTTGAGCGCCTCGATATTCGCCGAAATAAGCGACTTGTCGTCGCCGGTCACCGTGATGCCCGCGTCTTTTGCATAGGCAACGAGAGCCTCTTCAGATTTCTGGAGCTTCTGCTTCACCTGGACGACCTGGTCCTGGATGAACTGGCGCGCCAGATCCGAAGTTTCACTCGTTTGATCGACGCGCTGATCTATAAAGCTCTGCGCGACCTGATTGGCTATATCGCTGGCGTACTTCGGCTTCTGATCCACAAAGGTAATAGACAGAAGGCTGGTGTTCGTAACTAGGTTCACGGTCAAGTCATCGAGAATTCGCCTTATAGCCAGCGCCTCGCGCTGCTCCGGCGTCTTTTCCTCGATCGAGGGCGCCTTCGAAATACCGAATGCGCGATAAAAAATGTTGGCAAGCGAGAAACTCGGTGTCGGAAACAGGAAATCCGGCTTTTCACTAAGCCCAAGTTGATACACCACGCGTTGAGCCAAAGCTCGACTTTTTAGCTTCTCCCGTGCCGTCTGAAAGGCACGCAAATCACTATTTTCGGACACAACTTCAATATCCTGGAAGACTTTGGCTGACGGGACCAAAACTTCAAGTTGCGTCGTCGCCTGATATCTTGGGGTCTGCATCATCGTTACGATGAGGCCGGCAACAAGTCCGGCAACCGTCATGATGACGATCAGCCACCGATACTGAACAATATAAAAGAATAGCTTAAGGGGATTGAAGCCGCTTTCCTGCTCGGAGTAATCCCGACCATAAGCGCTATAATAATTGGAGCCCTCATAGTACAGATCCGCGGACAAAGCCTGGCCATGGCCAGGCCCGGTGATTTGATGCTGTCTATTGCGATCGAGCATAGCGGGAAATCACCTTACGTTCACCTGCAGCTAGGCCGTCCGAAATCACAAACCCGGCACCACTGCTATTCGGGCAGCGCTCGAGGCAATGCCAAGAGCATCTTTGAGATTGTTTATCGCGATCTTCGACTTCGACGTAAACACGACAACCTTGTCACCGCCGAATATGCGTGGATTGCGAGCCTTACCAGCGCGTATCTGTTCCACGTTGTAGTTGGCGACCATCGTATTCTGGCCCATGTTACGGTACACGAAGACCTTACTCGCGTCACCGATTTGGCTGAAATTACCAGCAAGCGCTATCGCATCGAGGAGGGTCGCACTGCTGGATACCGGGTAAATACCAGCCCGATTGACCTCTCCATCGACGGTTATCCGCTGGCCCACGGAATCCTTGACGAAAACCGTTACGTCCGGAGATTGCAGATACTTCGCGCCATAAGCAGTTTCGATTTCCTGCTCCAATTGACGAACGGTCTTGCCTGCGGCTTTGATTGTACCAATAAGCGGAAGCGAAATCTGGCCACTCGCGTCAATCTGAACCGTTCGGTTCAGATTGTCGACCTGAAACACATTTATCTCCAAGAGGTCATTCGGCGATAACGGCTGCTCACTACCATTCTGCGTATTCTGGGGGGCAGGCAGGTCCTTTACCACCTGCAAGGCCCCGCCACCTCCAAGTGGCGTTGACGACGTCAATTGCAGCGCTTCGACCGAACCGGACGATCCCGTCGATGACGTACTGCAGGCAGAAGCCAGAAGCACCACGGATGAAGCCACAGCGGCAATCCAAGAAGCTTTTATGTGGTGAACCGTAATCGTCATCTTTCGGACCCGCCTTTGAACAGTCGGCCCAACATCCCGAGGCGACCGGCGGAGGCTGAGGCCGATTTCCTCTGGAGCCCCGCCCCAACGGGATCAAGCGGCCTGTTCGCTAGTATTTCACCAGGGCGGAGCAACGCCATATTGTAAGCCTCGTCTTCTCCGCGACGCTTCGCCACTGCCATAACCGCCCGCGAAAGCCCCGGCCGCCGCCTTGTCGAGCTATGAGCATCCGAAGCGATAATGTCCACCCTGCCTTCGTCAAGAAGCTTTTCAGAATAATAAAGCGCTGTCCGCCCAAACGCACCTATTATCGAATCGGCAGTCAACTGAATCAGGCATCCGGCAGCATTCAGACGCTCAATCACATCATAATTTGACTTGATCCAAGTCAACCTCTCCGGATGGGTAATGATAGGCACGAACTCGGCTCTAATTAGGCGAAGTGCCAATTCCTCTAGCCGCGGCGGAAGGACATGGTGGGGTGGCTCAAACAAGAAGTAGCGGGACTTATTTAACGTTGGCACATTGCCTATTGACAGCTGTTCCTGAAGATCGGGCGCCACGTGGACATCCGCACCCACGTAGAGCGACAGCGGTATGGCTGCCTCTCTCAACGCGCGCTCCAGACCTTGTATAGCTCGAACTATGTTTGCCGTCCGATTCTCGTAGACACCCGGCATAATATGAGGAGTGCAGGCCATATGCGTCGTCCCATCGGCGACCGCCAGGCGCGCCATTTCCAGAGACTCTGCAAGACTCGGCGAACCATCATCAAGTCCCGGCAATATATGGGAGTGCAGATCAATCATCAGAGCTTTGACTGTACCTCGGCGGCGCCGCTGGTACCCATTCGACGCAACGATAAAGGAGACGCCCGACGAGTACCCATGAAGCGACGGACATCTGGTCCAGGCTATTTGCCGAAAAGGATGGCGCCATCGTTCAGATCGAGAATGAGAGCCGCAACACCGCCGACCACACAGGCGCCAAGGAGGGCCAACACCAGACGTCCCCTTGAGCCGTAACTTATTCCGTCCGCTTGGCGTCCTTTCGTCGGCACAGACCGCGCGCGCCCCAAGCCAGAGCGATCAAAGCTTATCGAGGAGCGCACAGAGCGACGCCAACCGGTCTCGTCATCCGACCCTAGCCGGATCGAGCCCTTCCCCACCACCTCAAGGCAGGCGGCATGACAAGGTATGAGCAAACTACCAAAAATCTGCCTTAGTTTGGCAAGCGCCCTGCCAATCACAGGAAGACCATTGCAAGATCCCAACCAGCCATCGGCGAGCGCCAGGAACCAGCTCGAGGGAAGACGACCCACCGCAGCGCCCGACGCCGCGATCAAGCCACCCCCTACAGAGCAACAGTGCTCACGAAAGAAATAAGGCCGAACCACCGCCTAGCCCCCAAAAGACTAACCGCGCCGAAATAACAAGCCCGGCACGGTCAGACAAATGAGAAAGGCAAAAGCCGAAAAGGCCCGCAAAAACAGCTCAACGACTAACGCCGTTGTCGTCATCCTGCGTCGCGGCAAGCACACCGCTCGTGATTAGCGCGCCCGCAAAAATCGCCTCCGGCGGACCAAACTTGAAACCGCCGCCACCACTCTGGTTTGACGCCCCCGGAACGGCAGCGGTCTGCTCGGACCCCAGAACCTTCAAGCAAACCTTGTCGCCGACACGGGAAATGTCGAGGCTGGAATTCGCGGGCACAGCAACGTTACAGCCACCCGACTGAACCAAGGCAGAGCCCTTCGGACCAACCACCACCCGGCTCCCGAAATCAAGCGCACTGCCGACCTTCGCAGAGTCGTAGCCGGCCGCCTGCGAAACAGCCACATCGCCCTGGACCTGCCGTATCGACCCGACCGGATTGCCAGGACCACGATAGGCCGTGGCGCAACCGCATGACGCATCCTGGGCGAACGATGAAACCGGGCCGAAACCAATGAAGGCAACGAGGCCGGCCAGAACACCTTTTACAATTAGCTTCATCTGCTCAGATCCTTTTGTCCCGCACGACTCCAGACCCACCCAAATCAAGGAGCAATAACTCCGTGTAACAGCTTTCCACCGGGATGCCAACCTTTTTTCGCATTTGCGAGATGACTTTTCGCCCCTTCGTTGTCAGAAGACAACAGTACTTTAGCAATCTCAGATAAACAACTTCTGTTGCCGGCTGCATTGTTTCAATTGTTGCCAAACAAAAATTGCCTTCATTCGATTCAAGCCTCAGTAAATATACTGCCAACAAGGCTGGCAAATCGCCCAGCATTGCGCGCGCATCGCGGCACGGGTGGCAAGATTGAAATCGGCAAGGAGGGCCGCTTTTCGCATGACGGTTAGCAAGCTTTGTATAGAGAGCCGATTACGGAGGGGTTCCCGCACAGAAGACCCTTCTGACTAAGAGCCGCGGCCAGGTCAACACCATCAGAAGTCAAGCACTGAACGACCAATGCGGCGCCCAATTTCGAACCGGTCTTACCGTCACATGGCGTACCGAACCCAACCGGGTTGCAGGTTACCACTATACCTTGGAAGTCCCTTCGAGCAGCTTCGGTCGCAAGGGACCACACCGACGGCGATCTTGGTGGAGACGTGCCGCATAAAACGATCCTGCGGTTTCCAACTCGCAGATCATCTATGCCATTGATCGCCAGATCGCCCCTGATCGGCCGCAACGCCTCACCCGACTGCCGCGAAGCGGATCGCTGAACATCTCGCTGAAGTACGATAATAGCCAGAAAGCCAACCGCAAATGCGAATGAGACGACGAGAGCGATAGAGATCCGTTTTTTCATAGGACGCCGCTCTCGCTCGCAAAGTCGCAGAGCTTGCGATGATACGCCAAACCCGAATACCTAGAGAAAGAGCCTCAATCGTCGATCGAGTTTCGCCACAGAGACCCTAACCGAGGTCGAGGTGCGCGACGTCGCCCTTGATCGATCCGCTCGCCAAGAACCTCAGCACGATACCAATCGACATACCTGGCAATGCCGTCCCCGAGGGGCACTTGCAACTGAAAACCCTCCGGTACGCCGGAGGAGTCAGAGATCAGACTCAGCGGATCGCCCGGGCGGGACTTGCCCGAGAACGACAGGCGGTGATTGCCGCCCCAAGCCTCCAAAACCATATTGGAAATCGTGCGAACGGAGGCTGGCGCGCCCGTGCCGCCGTTGTAGATGGCAAAGCTAGGTTCACCAATCGGCAATACAGCATGAAGCAATCGGACAACGTCCGAAACGTGATGCCAGTCCCGAACCTCCGCTCCGGTGCCGTCGAGCACCAAATCGACCTCACCGGCCGCGAGTCTTCGGCAGATATCCCAAAGCAATTGCTTGCGCAGTCCTTCGCCATAGACAGAGAAGAGTCGAGTGACGGCCACCGGTTGACCGTACCCCGCATGATACGGCCACCCGAGTTCCTCAACCATTCGCTTATGGTGACCATAAGGTGAGTAGGGGTCGATCACGGAGTCGACCCTTATCGATCCACGATGCCCCCCACCATAGACGGCGGCAGACGAAGCAAGCACAACGGGGACATCCGGCGCATAGCGACGCAGGAAGTCAAGAACACAGGCCGATGACACCACGCTCTCTTCAAAATCCTGCAGAGGATTAGCGATCGACCGGCCGACCGTAGCACCTCCGGCCAAATGATAAACGGCAGCTGGCCGACCGTAGGTTGCGAGAGCCGCACTCAATACGCTCGACGTTATACCGCCAGAAAAGAATGTTCCGCCGGTTGCATCTGCGAAAGCCGGTGCTTCATTCCGACCAAAGCCGACAACGCGCGCGCCCTTTCGGGCAAGGAAACAGGCGAGATTGAGGCCGATAAAGCCACCGGCCCCTGTCACCCAAACAGAATCCACCGTTCCTGAGAGCGTCAAAATAGGTCAACCTTCTTAGTGCTTTACAGCGAAGGAAGGAACCAAAGCACCGCAACGATATGCAGACAGCAGTTGGCGGCCATTCAGTTTCTTCGTTCCCTTCAATGAAGTTTCCCGCGGAACCGGTTGCCACGATTTCCAGGCGTCACAACCGAGCTATATCAAAGAGGCATACCCTTCGAATGAGCCCAAACAGGCTCTTCGCATACATGCCCTCCGACGCCTTCCAGACTTGACATTATGGACACACAATGCGCACCAAAGCGAAGAGCCATCCCGAAAACAACCAGCGGCAGCGCGGTCGGCGCTCCCCTCGCGGAACGACTCTCTTGCCCGAACATGAGTAAGTGAATGCTCATAACTTTTCAAAAGCGCCTTGTTGAAATCGTACTTCTATGGGCGCTCATAGGCTACCCCCTACTGGGGATGTACACCACCATCACCGGCATCGACAATCGCATTGCTTCAGTTACAGCCAGAATCGTCGTTGCATTGATTTGTCTTTTTCTTATAACAACATCGCTTTCCGATGGAAAATTCAAGATCGCAAAATTGCTATTTTTCTTTCTTTTCTTATATCTTTCACGTCTCATCTATGATTATGCTTACCAATATAACGACTATGCCCTTGTTGCGATACAGGTTTATGCTTCATCCGTTCTAATACCAGCAATAGCTGTTGGATCCTACTCGGAGTACCTTCTGTCGATCCAGAAAAGAATCGTAATGATGATTTCCTTCTCGGGCGCGATCTTCCTGCCGGCCTTCTTTTACGCATATCGGACCGGTCTCTTCTATACTCAAGGCACAGACGATACGAACGTCCGGTACGCTTCAGAATTCGTCAATGCCGTTTCATTGGGACATTTTACATGTACAGTCGCGATCGCGGCATTCTTTTATGTGATAGAATATAGACCCCGACTGATAGAACTCTTGGCGCACGCAACCATAGTGGTTGGATCGGTGGCGGCCTTGTTTCTATCGGGGTCACGAGCAGCCTTTATCGGCTTGGTAGTAGCGTCGGCTATCTACGCTATCTCACGCCCGTCACGCTTGCTGGTCCTCATCCCCTTCTTGCTAAGCGGCTTGATGTATCTGCCACAGGACAACTTTCTGGTTCAGCGCATGAGTGACCTTGTGATCGCAAAATGGGACACGGGGGCGTTGGCTCGCCTGGATGTGCAGAGCACTGCAATTGCCGACTTCCTCGATAGTCCCATCATCGGAAAGCACTTCATCGACATGAACTGGGGACCAGGTTTGTATCCTCACAATATCATGATCGAGATACTCATGGCCCTAGGCTTGATTGGAGCCATCCCACTATACGCGTTGATCGGCGTATCGATGTATAGAGCGCTAAGGTTTCGAACGCATCTTACTTTCTATGCGATCATATACTTCGTTTCCTTCGCATTTCTGCAAACGTCAGGCGCGATATGGGCTGCAGATAGTTTGTTTGTACTGACCTCCATTTTCTTGACGGCCAGCAAAAAATTCGATCCCCGCTTCCTCACCCTCCCTACGGGCCGAAGTAGAACAATGCAACGTTCGCTTCATGCCGGCGCTTGAGGACGATTAAGGGATTTTGCCCTCCTCGCGAAGGAACCTCAGGGTTGCCTGCCACCATTCGGCATTCTCGTCCCATTTTTTGGGTGAATACCCAGCCGCCCCGGTCATCGTGCCCCAAATCACAACTCCGTCCGCCAGCCTCCTACACGTATCAAGCTGCGCATACCAAAAGTCGCCCGGCAGGAACGCCATAGTCTTGTGAAATTGGGGCCACAGGAAGCAGTAAACAGGCTTTCCCTGAGAAATTCTTCTCGCCTCATCAATGTTTGCCTTTGCAAACACGATCCAGGCGTCTTTATCACCATAGAACGTATAAAGGGAGGGAAAGAGCTCGTCGACATTCGGCACCAGGGCGGCCGCCACTTCCGTGTTTCGTGCCTTCCACGCGTCAAGCTCCTCGCTTCCTCGCCAGCCGATAGCCCGCCAATAGTCGCGAACCGGCAAAACACTATACAGCCCTAGCTTGACGCTTGGGTCCGCCCGCCTAAAGGCCTTAAGCGTCTGCTGATATTTGGCGAGAGAGACTTGCGTGTCAGCATTCGAACCCTCTACCGGCCACTGCTCGATATCGACGACCAAATGGCGATCGCTCCCAACCAGGGCTAGACCTTGACGCACCTGATCGCCATTAGGGACGTCAAGACCGAGGATATGTGGGTCAACGATAGGGAGATGCTCGATACCGAACAGACGAAAATCGGGAGGATTGCCCGAAAACTGTAGATTCTCGAACACCCTGAATAAGGTGCGAGATTGTGCCGTGGCAGGCACAACGCTGACGACTATGCAGATCCCGCAAAGAAGTATCCCGCGGACAACAGCCGCCAATGCCCCGTGCTCTTCGGGCACTGCCGCATTCTGCTCGCTGATCAGCACTACGGATTGCATTTTGGACATAGGCACGATCACCCAATCATCGCATATACGAAAACGGATACGTCACACCAGTTCTAGGAACCGTTCGAACTGACGCCCCTTGCTGTACTCTTCGCGGATAGCTCGGTTACCCGCCTGCCCGATCGCGTCCCAGGTCGCGTCATTCAGTCGTCTTTCTATTGTCTTTGATATGTCCTCAGGGCGATCGTAAATCACCATGGTTTCCCCATTGCGCATCGGTTCGGGATAGTTTCCTGCATCCGAAACCAACAAAGCTCCTGCTCCCATGGTTTCGAAGCAACGCATATTGCCGCGATCGGGACCAGCCATGTCAATGGAGGCGTTAATGACAACCTTGGCTCGTCCAAGGCTCGCATACATGGCGCGCCCAAAGACGGGAGCTACGCTGACCTTGCGGATTGCACGCGGGCGACGAACCGCATTCAAGGGGCCAAACCACCCCAGCGGCGTCTCAGCAAGCGACGTGTAACGCGACAGATCTAGATGAAAAACAATTTCGCGATGGTCTGCCAGACCGGCAACGGCTTCCAAGATGTGCCTGCGGCGCTGGTGATGTCTGCTGTAACCGCCGATAAAGAGGACATCAATGTCCCTGTTTCGATTTTCTGCTATCGCGTCGAGTTCAGGATCATGAGCCGGAGAGAAGTGCGCGGTTTTTGCCCCCTGCTCTTCCCAAATCCGACGCATCGAGGCAAAGTTGCACAGCACCAGGTCATAGCCAGAGAAGTCAACTCTTCCAGGCGCGGCGCGCCAGGCAAACTTTCGCTTCACATGGCCAGGCAATCGACGCACAAAATCGGCGCCGTACCGAAATGGATCCAAGTTGTAAAAGACGTCCGTCCTGTGATCCTCGATCTGAGCAAGCAGTATGTCGGACAGAGACTTATCGTCACCAAGTCCCTTCTCTCGCGCCCAAGCCCGCTGCAGCCTTTCGTCATCACCATTCGTAAAGAACGCTTCCGGGGCATGAGCAAGTATCGGCAAGAGCATATGGGCAGCTCCATACCGGTCGTTAAGGAACACCTCCCTTTGTCGCTCAAATCGCGACTCGTCTCCAACGAGACTCGCTAGCCGAGGCCTGTAGCTTGGATTAAGCCCGGAATTCTGAAAAAGTCGCATAGATTCGTTCTTGCTATTATCTAGGCTTTGATGCGCTGATGACGAAACCAGAGCAAAAGAAACGCCAGTTCAGTATTGCACAGAGATTTTCGAAGAAAGCGACGCAGAGATATGCAGGCAGAAAAAAGGCAAAATAATCACTCGCGCGATAGAATGACCTTACATCGACACGCTCAAATCCTTGGCTGCGCAACAAATCCTCCATGTCTGAAGGAGAACAATGGTTAAAAAATGCCGGATAACCGGTAACCCCGACTGCAGCAGGCCTGAGGTACGGGATCAACCATTTCTGGATGGCAGGTCCGACGACCCGCAAGGCTATCGAATAAGGATGCCATTTGGACGGAATGTAGTGGTGCATAACTCCTCCCGGCCGCAACGCCAGAAACATGGAATGGGACGCAGCCCTGTTATCCGGCACATGCTCCATCAGGGTTATGGAAATGACCATATCAGCTTCAGCATCGACGGGTTGCTCGATCGACTGAACAAGAAAACGATCATAGACTCGATAGCAGTCCGGCCTTTCCTCGATATCGAGGCCGATATAAGTGAAATTTGTATCGCGCACCAAAAGCGGCCTGTCGATGCCCCCCACTTCGAGGATTGCCGACGGCCTCAGGCGCACTACATCCTCAGCGATTCGTCGCTCCAGCTCGGCCTTGTAGGAAGGCGCGCCGAAGACTCCGGGGAACTGCCGTTCGAGCCATGCGGCGCCGTTCCTGTTCCAACCAATGAACTTCTTGAGCATCGCTACAAGCGCCTCCCTCACGGACCGAAGCTATGAGCCGCCTCAGGCCACGTCGCATCTTCTGTCCCGTAAAGAACTACCGCTTTATCTGCTTTACAAATGTTTCAGGAAACAACCCACCATCTCGGAAACAAGCTTCACGGGTTGGGTCGTCGTTGACTGTCACAATCGCCTGATTTGGGTAAGTGATGCGCGGAACCTGCCCGAAAAATGCGGCCCACAGATTGAAATTCGACCCTGTACCAATAATGGCGGCGGCCTGAGCCATATCCAGCATGTGGGTAACGGACTCTGCGTCGGCTGCCCTCTGAACCCGAGGCAGACGAAGCAGCGGGAGAAGATCTGCATCATCGCCATCCGAAAAGATGCGAGCCTGCATATCGGTACCCAAGGCCTGTCTAAGGGCCATGAGACTGTCTCGATACCACTCGATAGGGAGCCGTTGGTTGTGGGTTTTTGCCCCTGCGCGATCTGCGTTGAAGTGGGAGAAGTCACCGAGACGGACATGTATGGCCAAGAAAGGTGCAACCGGCGTTTCCGGCAGGTACTTCTTGCGGGTGATCCTGCGGAACGCATCATGCAGTTCCGGCCCGTGACCGCGAACCTCGTGAAAATGATTCTCGAAGTTGGAAGCCACTGTGTTCCTGAAGACAAAAACTGTGTTGCCAGAAGCTTCAACGCTAGATGAGTTCAAGCCTGCGGGGACTTTATGCGCGGTCGCGAGCAACAGGGTACGCCAGGGCTCTCCCAAGTAGCCGTCGTTGGTAAAGAGCTTGAAGTACTCGCGCTTGTCTCTCTCTCGACGTAGATAGGGACCAATACGCGGGCGAAGCCAGCGTGGACCAATCATCCGCGCACCAGTCTTTCGGCACCAGACCTCACAGCGCGCCCAGGCAAGCATGCTGTGACCAAGGCCGAAGCGGCCTATGTCAGGATAGCCGTATAGATGCGCCATATGGGGATCGCCTACCTAAGCCCTGTCGTCTTTTGGCAGAAAGATCGCATCAGCCCAAGCTAGGCGACCAAACTGATTGTGATGCTGGTCATAGATAGCATGAAGTTCGTAATCCAGTTGATCCAGATAGGCTGCCACATCATGAAATCGACACGATCCATCGTAAATTTTCATGAAATTCACTTCCGTGTATATTAGGCCAACCCTCTTGTTTTCGATAAGATTTTTTGACCCCTTCAAAATATCAAGCTCAGCCCCCTGCGCGTCCATCTTTAATATATCAATTCTATCTATTTTTACCCCAAGGCAATATTCATCAAGTGTTGTTACATTTACTTCAATTGATTTTTTCTTTTGTGTATACTTATCAAAAGTCGAACCAGTGCTTCGGGCGCTAAACAGAGAGCTGGCATCTGGGAGCGCAGCAACGTGGAATGCCGCAGTCCCCGATTTCGATGACACAGCCATGTTTTCAGGCCTGATCCGCGGTTCGGCTTCAGCAACAGCCTGAAGCTTGGCGAAGTTTTCCGGCAATGGCTCGAAGGCATGCACGATCGCCCTGGGATACCTCTGAGCATATATGCTCGTATCCCGTCCGTCCGCAGCACCAACTTCAAAGATCGTGAGAACGTCGCCGCCCGCCAGGCGTAGTTGCTCGTCGAATGAGTCATCTATTCGAACTCCACTCTCGAGCTTTCTCAAGTGATAGCCGAACATGCCGAAAATTCGCTGTGCGGCAAACGCCAAGCTTACCCTCATAGAATAGATCCTTCGCTTTCCCTTGCCTTGAGGGCAATTGCCTTCGTTGCACGATCTGCCAATATGAGTTGGAGGGCATAGGTAATCCCAGTCACCAATCCATACCAAATCATGACTGTGGTCGGGTCAGCCACACCTTCCCAGGCGAGCCAACCAAAAACGCACAATGTCAAAGCGAATCTACTCACCTCCCATGTAAACTGAAGCGACTGGCGATCGACGATAATCAAAGTCATCGTCAATGCCGTTGCCACGAAGCGCACATACGCAATAGGAAACGCAATAGCGCACAGTTTACCCGCCATACTCCAGTCAGCACCAAAGACAAGCGGTACCAGGCTTGGCGAGAGCACCATGCCAAACACCATCGGTAAAAAACCGACAGCAAGAAGCTGCAACAGCGAGCGCCGAAACACCCTGTTCAGCCCATCTCTCTCGCCACGATAGATTGTCGACAACTCACCGGTGAAGACCTGTGAGACAGCAATCGCAATAACACCGACCGGCATCAAGATAAACCGCTCGAGGAGAGCATACTGGCCCGCAACCTCCAGATTAAACATTGCAAGAAAAGCAAACGGGGGAACTGCCGCGCTTAGCGATGACAAAAGCGTCCCAGGAAAGGTCAGCAAGCCAAATTTCTGGAAACGAAAAGCGGTAAATCTCATCTGTTTAAGAGAAATGGGTAAGATCAAGCGCCGCCACAGATTGCCACTTTCGACAAGAATCGAAACAGCCCCGCAAGCCCGACCAAACACATCTGCAAAAATAAGCCCAACACTAAAGAAAGGAAGAAATGCAGCTCCCAGTCCACCAAAAGAGAATCCGACAGATTGCAAGATCTTTGAACGCGCACTTAGGCCATAGTTACGATCTCGTATTGGCAGAAATGTAAGCATCTGATATATTCCAGCAATTGCCATTGCAATTGGTAGAAATAGTATAATAGACCTCAAAGAAGAGACCGCCGCCGGAACAAAAAAATCAACAGCTTCCGCCACGAAGATGGCCATTAAACTAGTGATAATACATAGACGAAACGTTAGTCTTAAAAGATTATCAAATACCCTGCCCGGACGGGCCCCGATAAGTGCGACTTCGTAGCGAAATGCAACGAACATAACTGCAACATTCAGTATTGATATGTATATCTGATATCGTCCAAATGCTTGGGCGTCATACAATCGCGTCAATATAGGAAGAGCAGCAATCGCGATGAGTTGCGCAACCACTGATCCCGACAGAACCGTTAAAATATTTCGAAACATTCTCTTTCGCTGGATACTTTTTAGAGCGCTCCCACCGCTCCACGTTTACGAAATAACATCCTGAGTTAGTTTTAAAGTAAATGGTTCCATACCGGCCATCTTCTCATGCCTCATTCCAAAAAATCGTATTCGCTCCCATGCGTTCCTTGTTCTGATAGACACCTTGCAATAGGCTAGTCACACGGAGGTTTGCATCTTCGTCATTGGATTCGATACAGAGGCATCGCGGGACCAATCGTTTGTCGAGTTCGGAAATTTGCTTGGCTACGATCCAGTCGACGCCTTCAATGTCGACGCTAGCAAAATCGATACCTCTCCCCTCTCCGTATTTTTGAAGCAATGTACCCAGAGTTATTTGGGGGAGCTCAAGGCGCTCGATCAACCTGTCGCCAGTCGCAGCCAAGCGTTCGTATTGCTCGGCGGAAGTCGTCGAGAGCACAGACGGGTACATGAAGAAAAACTCCGCCACGCCGTCCGTCTCTCCTATAAGGCACTGGACATGAGTGTCGCGGGGACGCCATCGCTGATGAAGGCGAAGTAGGCGGCTGATCGGCTCTACAACTATGCCGGACCAACCTTTGAGATAAAGAAGATACGTGTTCGATATCCGAACAGGATGCGAAGCGCCGATGTCGAGATATCTACCCGGACTCTTCTGATCTTTGAAGATCGTTTTGAGGAGGAAATTGTCCTCGCCGTGCTGTGAATAGCCCTCCCGGCGCTGAAAATGAAGCGGGATGTCTCGCAATCCTTGGATCAAGCTAGATTTCGCAGCCCAAAACTTCATCTCATTCAACACGGTAGCGGACTCCATCGCATTTTAGCCAGCGCACCCGCTTCGCAACTTGCATCCCGTGTTTCGGCGACAGAGCTGCTTGACGATGCGATTGGCGTTGACAGATTTTGAAATAACTCAGGCGTAAAACTGATCATTCGTTGAGAGACCGCCGCGTTTAAGAAATAGCGAACTAATCTACATTTGGCTTCACGCCGCGAAAATGAACTGTCTGATTTTTCGCACCGGCTTCGCAACGAGCGCATAATCAACTACCCCCGTCCCCAGCCAGCGCCGCCTGGAGCGCAATGCCTCTAGGTTGTGCCCAAGGTAAGAGCGAAGGCTTTTGGTGCTCGCGCCGCCGATCATCATGTCCACCAGGACATGATCGACAACACCACTCCTGAAGCCATGAAGCTCGACGGCCCTCAGCATCCAGTCATAGTCGGAGGATACCTTCAACGAAAGATCGAACGGCCCGACCTTTTCCGCCACATGCCGTCGCACATAGAAGGTCGGATGCGCAGGCATCCAACCTGAGCGAAAACCGTTTGCTGGCCGCGGCTCGGCTCGCCAGCGGCGAACCACGCGTTTACCTTCATGGCTCTCGACAAAATCGAGATGTCCATGAACGATGTCGTCCTTGGCGAGCGCCGCGCTAATCCTGGAAAGCGCGGAGCGGCCGTGGAGAGCATCGTCGGCATTGAGCGCCCCAACAGCCTCGCCCGTGCAAAGAGCGAGCCCCTTGTTGAGGGCATCATACATGCCCCGGTCCGGCTCGCTCACCACGCGAATATGCTCTTGCGGATAGGAGCGCACGATTGCCAACGTATCGTCGGAGGAAGCCCCGTCAATGACAATCAGTTCCTTGTCCGGGTGTTCCTGGGCAAGGAAGCTCTCAAGCGTGTGCCTGATCGTCGCCGCCGAATTGAAGCAGACAGTGAGTACGGAGATCTTCATGCCGCGCGGGCGTCCAAGGGCTAACGGGCTGCCTTGCGGCCGTGCTCCTCGTCGAGGCGGCGATGCTCCGATTCACGCGCCACCGCCGTGAGGTCGGACTGCACCATCTCGCGCACCATCTGCTCGAGAGGCGTCGTCGCCTTCCAGCCGAGCACACGCTCCGCCTTGGCGGGATCGCCGATCAGCAGGTCCACTTCGGTCGGGCGGAAATAGCGCGGATCCACCTCTACCAAGGTCCTGCCGGTCTTCGCGTCGACGCCCTTTTCCGCCACGCCAGAACCATTCCATTGTATGCGGATGCCTACTTCCGCGAATGCGAGTTCCACGAACCTGCGCACCGAGTGCTTCACGCCCGTGGCAAGCACGTAGTCATCAGGGGTATCCTGCTGCAGCATGCGCCACATGCCCTCGACATAGTCGCGCGCGTGGCCCCAGTCGCGCTCGGCGGAGAGATTGCCCAAATAGAGCCTCTCTTGAAGACCAAGGCTGATCGCCGCCGCGGCGCGCGTGATCTTGCGCGTCACGAAAGTCTCGCCACGAAGCGGGCTCTCGTGATTGAACAGAATGCCGTTCGAAGCGTGGATCCCATAGGCCTCGCGGTAGTTGACCGTGATCCAGTAGGCGTAGATCTTGGCCGCTGCATAAGGAGAGCGTGGATAAAACGGCGTCGTTTCCTTCTGCGGAATTTCCTGAACCTTGCCGTAGAGCTCCGACGTCGACGCCTGGTAGAAGCGCGTCTTCTCGGCAAGGCCGAGCAGCCTTATGGCCTCCAGAAGGCGTAACGTGCCGATCGCGTCCGCATTGGCGGTGTATTCCGCGGTCTCGAAGCTGACCTGGACATGCGATTGCGCCGCGAGATTGTAGACCTCGTCGGGCTGAACCTCCTGGATGATGCGGATCAGATTGGTCGCATCGGTCATGTCGCCATAGTGCAGTGAGAAATTGACGCTGGACTCGTGCGGATCCTGGTACAGGTGGTCGATGCGGCCGGTATTGAACGACGAGGAACGCCGTTTTATGCCGTGCACCGCATAGCCCTTGGACAGAAGCAGGTCCGCCAGATAGGCGCCGTCCTGGCCGGTGATACCAGTGATGATCGCTGTCTTTCTACTCATTTCATCTCCGACAAACTTGGCTGCCCGCCTCGCGGGACGCCCAACGTCTAATTCGCTCTGGTTCGATCGACCCTCAGCGAGCCCCAAATCCACTCAACATGGTCTTCAAAGTTCTTAGCACGATCAGAATATCAAGCCAGGGAGAGAAGTTTTTTATATAATAAAAATCGTAATGAAGTTTCTCGATTTCGTCGTCGTCATCCGAGACATACCCTTGGTTCACCTGAGCCCATCCCGAAATTCCAGGCCTAACAATATTTCGGTATCTGTAGAAAGGCAGAGATACTGAATAATGCGAAGATAGTATTGTTGCTTCTGGGCGAGGTCCGATCCAACTCATCTCCGAACGAACAATATTGAAAATCTGCGGTAACTCATCAATTCGGCTTCGCCTGAGAAAATGACCTATGCGCGTAATCCTGCTATCGCCGGGCTTTGTAACCGCAAGACTGCGAATATTCTGCACTTCGGGAGAACTGACCGTCATCGTCCTGAACTTGTATACCGTAAACGATTTCCCCCCATAGCCCAAACGCTCCTGTCTGAATATTGCGGGACCAGAAGATTCCATTCTGATAATTATAGCCACCAAAAGCAGCAATGGAGAAATAACGATCAAAGCAGCAACTGCGCAAATCCAATCTATTACCTGCTTTATTTTTATGTAGGCCTGATTTGGATTTAGAGATCCCAGAGTATTTTCGGAAAGATGTTCAATCTCAACCCGTCCGGTCAAAGACTCGGTAATATGCTTGACGTGATAGACAGGGACACCGGCCAAGGCTTGGTCGGCGATATAGCGCTCCCACTCGTGAGAGAGATCGGCTCGCAAGTCGACGACGACACCATTCACGCGCTCGATGATCATGCTCGGAGACACCAGCCAATGCCAGTTCACTCCAGGTATGGCTTCAAGCCGAGAAACCACCCCTCCCGGAATTACCGCCAGATTGTAGGGATCCAGCCTACGCCCGAGGAGGTTCAGGCTGAAATACCAGAGTATGGACAGCGTTAGGCTGCCTGCAGCCTGAAAGCGGCTGTAGTCGATACGGAGCAAGAAAATCGTTAGATAGACGATGCCGTAAGACAGAGCGAATGTCGGCAGGATGTACCCGGCCGCAGCCACACCAGGAAACGTTCCTATACGCCGAAAGGAGAAAAACCCTCCAACATGCGCGATCATGGCCGCAATCATGGTCGCCCGCAAGGTCTGGTCGTAGACCAGACTGGGATTGAACGCCACTCGCACCAATGCAGGCGTTAAGATTGCGAAGATCAGCCCTCCGAGGAGCTGAAATCTCACCCTGTGCAGCAAATGCCGCTGGTTGGATAGATTGACGACGGGGACGTTCAATTTGAAACGCTCTCTATCATCTCGACAAAATTTCGCGCACGGCGCCACGACCTCGAGGCTTCAGATGTCCCGGCGACATTGTCAAGCTTGGCCACCCAAACCGAACAACTCTACGAGACGAACCTATACCTTACCTCTACAATAGCTACCGCACTCCCGGGTGAATCCGGGAGCGAGAAACCGCCACAAAAGATCGCGCGATCCGGCGTTAAAGCCTGACGATTACGCGATTACGACAAGATCCCGGGAATCGAGACCAACCGGGACCTGACCATTCATAAGGGCGACCAGCACACGCACCCGTCCCGCCGGATCGAGACGGTCGATGCGCCCGATCATCTCCGCGAAAGGACCGGAAACGATGCGTACGGATGCGCCTTCGCTGAGCCCGCCGCTGAAGTCGAGCAAACCATCCTCGCTGGTCAGAGCAACGAGTTGCTCCACGAGGCCTGACGGAACCGGAATCGGCCGCTCTCCCTGCATCACCAGGGAACGCACGCCAAGCGTGCCGTTGACCGAGCGCCAACGCTGTGTCGCGAGATCGAGCGAAACGAACATATAGCCGGGGAAATAGGCGGCCTGGCGCGTCACGATGCGCCGGGCATGACGGACAGTCTTGCCACAGCGAGGCACAAAGGCGTCAAACCCCTGCCGCGCAAGATTCTGCTCCGCGACGCTTTCCTTGCCCGGAAAAACGCCGGCCGCGTACCATCGCGCGACAGAGCTGGCGGTAAGTTGTAGTGGCGTCGGGGCAAGATGGCCCGGTGCCCTCTCCAAACGAATCACACGTTGCGCCTTCGATAGTCTCAGGCCCCCCATGCATGCGTTACGACAAGGCGGATGTGAGAATCAAGACCGTTCTAAACTAAGAACGTCAAAATCCGCGCCCAGTATTTTTTAATGTCCTACTGAGCCGCCCAAGACACGCAAAAAGACCGCGGCGCGTATGGACGCGCCGCGGTCTTTACGAATTCTTTACCAAGCGAAGCCGGCTACGACGTAAGCACCGTTTCCAGCAACGCCGCGGGCATCAACCCTAGACGCGCCGAAGCAGCGACCAGACGGCCGGTACAAGGCTTGCCGCGAGCGCGACCTTGATCAGGTCGCCGATCACGAAAGGAGCGACGCCGAACTGCCACGACTTTTCCGGGCCGATGAGCAGCGCGAGCCAGGCGAAGCCCATGGCCATCATCACCACCTCGGCGGTAAGCATGGCGCCGAAAAGCTTGATCGGGTTACGGTCCCAGCCGCGATCCGCCGCCCATCCCACGATCGCCGCCATGACGACGAAACCGGCGAGATAGCCGCCCGTGGAACCGAGCATGTAGGCAATGCCGAGGCCCTTCTCCGGTGTACCCTGGAAGACGGGCAGACCCATGGCGCCTTCGGCCATGTAGAGCAGCAGCGTCGCCACGCCGAGGCGCAGCCCGAAGGCTGAAGCGATCAGCAGCACGGCGAGCGTCTGCAAGGAAATGTCCACCGGACCAAGCACGACCTTGGTCTTGGCCGAAACGGTCAGCACCAGCGTTCCGACGACGGCGAGGAAAATCTGCGTCGCCAGCCTGGCCGCCCCCTTGTCAGGCAAAGCGAGAGAAACAAGCGGACGCATCGTGGTTGCAATTGCCATGGTCTTCCCTATTCCCGTTGCCGCCTAACCGATGATCGCGGCCTCACATTTTCCTATATTGGCTTCCGTGCTATGCGGCAATCGGTTTTGCCGCCTCCCCAACCCAGCAGACGATCTCCCGCCATGGCCCTTGAATTCGACACACGCTTCGAGCCGCACCATGGCCAAGCGGTGACCGCGGCGCCTGATGTCCTTCGCATCACCGCGCCCAATCCAAGCCCCTTCACGTTCCACGGCACCAACAGCTACATCGTGGGTAACGATACGCTCGCTGTGATCGACCCAGGCCCGGATGACGCCGCCCATCTCCAGGCGCTTCTCGCGGCAATCGCCGGCCGACCGGTCAGCCATATCTTCGTCAGTCATACCCATCGCGATCATTCCCCCCTCGCAGCGGCCTTGCAACGGCACACCGGCGCGAAAATCCTCGCGCAAGGGCCGCACCGCCCGGCACGGCCGCTCAGGATCGGCGAAACCAACCCGCTGGATGCCTCCGCCGACACGGACTTCACCCCCGACGTCGCCCTGCCCGACGATTCGGTTGTCGATGGCGACGGCTGGAAGATCAGGGCCGTGCTGACACCCGGTCATTGCGCCAACCATGCCGCCTTCGCGCTCGAGGGCACAGGTATCCTGTTTTCGGCCGACCACGTGATGGCCTGGGCCACGTCGATCGTCGCGCCGCCGGATGGCGCCATGGCCGACTACATGGCATCCCTCGACAAGCTCATCGAACGCGACGACCGGCTGCTCCTACCGGGCCATGGCGGCCCGGTGACGGCGCCCCGCGCCTTCATGCGGGGCCTCAAGACCCATCGCAAGATGCGGGAGCGGGCAATTCTCGAACGCATCCGGAATGGCGACCGCACGATCGCGGACATGGTCAAGGCGATCTATCGCGACACGGATCCGCGGCTGCACGGCGCAGCCGGCCTGTCCGTGCTCGCTCATCTCGAGGATCTCGTCGCGCGCGATCTGGTCAGCACGGATGGCGCGCCTTCCATCGACGGTATTTTCAGCCCGCGATAAGACCTCACTCAGCGGCAGTCGTTCCCACCTGGCCCGCCACCTCCTGGTCCAACTCGGCGAGGAATTCGGTGATACGGGCCGCGTTGTCGCCGAGGTCGTAGCGGCCGTAGCGCGAGGCCGAGCGCATGTCGACGAGAACCGTGTCGCCGTCATTCGTCACGCGAATGGCGATGTCGGCGGGCATGCTCAGGATCGGGTCCCTGGCAACCGCGTTCATGGTCACCTGGGTCTGCCCGCTTGCGTCGGGATAGGGCGCCGTAAGGTCCCAATCGCGGCGGTCGAGCACGGTTTCCGCCGCTTGCAGCACGGTCTCGAAAGGCAGGTCATAGCTGCGGGCCGTGACCAGAGGGTAGCTGTCGCTCTGCAGGCGCTGCTCTCCCGGGGTCGCCGGCGCGAGCACATTCATCTCCTTCGTGCGCCCGGACACGTCAAGTACCGGGGGATCGTCAATATCCGTGGAGATGTCACGCAGCGGCGGATAGATCGCAGCCCAGTAGGCTCCGACGGCGTAGGGGACGAGCACCAGCAGGGCCAGCAACGCGCCGACCGAGAGGTCGCGGCCGCCGCGGCTGCCAAAATTCCACAGGCTTGAGAAGGCAAAGCCCGCGAACAGCAGGGCCAAGGCGGCCAGCAAGGCGACGATGCCAAGGACCCACAGGAACACCTGCGTCTCGACGAGATCGTAGCGGTGGCCGACAAGGACGGTCAGCAGCAGAACCAGGGAGAACGCGCCCGTGCGCCGCGACCAGCCGGCTGCCTTCGACGTCTGCCGTTCCCGAACGCTAGCCATTACCCGCCATACCAGTTCGACCGAGCCGGAGCTTTAGAGCATTTTGCGGCAAGGTGGAATCACCTGGCGCGGCACATATGAGCAAAACAAAAAACAAGGAGATAGGGCAGCGTGCCATGCCCGGCGGCCGCGCGTCTGCCTCGACACGAGCCAACTGCTTTCCCATTCCCAGGAAGACCGCAACCAACCGATGCATCAGTCCGTCGGCAGCCGGTAATCCCGGAACTGCTGGCGCAGCGTGGTCTTCTGGATCTTGCCGGTGGCGGTATGGGGAATTTCGGCCACGAACGCGACGTCGTCCGGCATCCACCACTTCGCCACCTTGCCGCGCATGAAGTCGAGGATCTCGTCCCTGCTCGGCTCCTTGCCAGGTTTGCGGACAACCACCAGCAATGGCCGCTCGCCCCATTTCGAGTGCTGGACGCCGATGGCGGCGGCTTCGGCGACGTCCGGATGGCCAACCGCGAGGTTCTCCAGATCGATGGTGGAGATCCATTCGCCGCCGGACTTGATGACGTCCTTGGCGCGATCGGTGATCTGCATGTAACCGCCAGCGTCGATATGAGCGACATCGCCGGTGTCGAACCACCCTTCGGCGTCGAACTGCTCGGCGCCGGCGCCGCCGTAATAGGCCCTGGCCACGGCCGGCCCGCGCACCTTCAGCCGACCGAACGTATGACCATCCCAAGGCAAGGCCTTGTCGTCGTCATCCGTCACCTTCATTTCGACGCCGAAGGGAGCGTAGCCCTGCTTGCACTGCGCATCCAGCCGGGCCTCTCCCTCCAGGGTTTCGTATTGCGGCTTCATCGTGCAGAGCGTTCCCAGTGGCGACATCTCCGTCATGCCCCAGGCATGAACGACCTCGACGCCGTACTTGTCCTGATACTTGGAAATGACGGCGCGTGGACAGGCGGCGCCGCCGATCACCACCTTGCGCAGGTTGGGAAGCATGTTCCCCGTCTCCTCCAGATATTGCAGCAGCATCATCCAGACCGTCGGCACGGCGGCACTAAACGTCACCTTTTCCGAATCGAGCAGCTCATAGATCGACGCGCCGTCCATCTTGCAGCCCGGCATCACCAGCTTGGCGCCGACCATCGGCGTGCTCTGCGCGAGGCCCCACGCGTTGGCGTGGAACATCGGCACCACCGGAAGAACCACGTCCCGCGCGGAAATCCCCATGGCATCGGGCATGGCGGCGATCATGGCGTGAAGCACATTGGAGCGATGACTGTAGAGCACGCCCTTCGGGTCGCCGGTTGTGCCGGACGTGTAGCACATGCCGGCGGCGGTGTTTTCGTCGAACGTCCTCCAGGCGAATGCACCATCGGCCTCGGCCAGCCATTCCTCATAGGCGACCGCCCCCGGCAGCGTCGTGCGCGGCATATGTGCCTGGTCGGTCAGCACGATGACCTTCCTCAACGACGGGACCGAGCCCGCGATCTTCTCGAGCAGCGGCACGAAGGTCAGGTCTACGAAGATCCCCTTGTCCCCTGCATTGGACATGATCCAGGCGATCTGCTCGGGAAAGAGGCGCGGATTGAGCGTGTGGTAGATCGCGCCGATCCCCATGATGCCATACCAGGCCTCGATATGCCGCGCGGTGTTCCAGGCGAGCGTCGCGATACGATCGCCAAGGCCGAAGCCGTCTTGCTCCAGTCTCTGCGCCACCTGCCGGGCCCGACGATGGATGTCCGCGTATGTGGTGCGCACGATTGGCCCCTCGATCGAGCGCGAGACGATCTCGCGCCCACCGTGCTGGCGTTCGGCGTTGTCGATCAGCTTGTGGCAAAGCAGCGGCCATTCCTGCATCAGTCCAAGCATGCCGGTTCTCTCTCCCTTTGCGCTTTCGCGTCCTTTCTTTTGCGCCATTGTGAATCGAACCCGCGGATTGTCCAGCCATCCGGCCACGGCGCGCTGAAATCCCGGTGAAACGGCACGCAAACCGCCACAATACGGCCATCGTCGCCGTTAAGGTTCGTTAACGGGCAAGAGGGGTGCGATGGCGAATGGAGAGATTCGCATGGATGCGCAGCTGGACGAGAAAGCTCTCGAAAGCACGCTTGCCGAAAGTCTGGACGATCTGACCCCTGCCGCCAAGACCGTTTCCGAAGAGGAATTCATCGAAGTCGTCGGCGGAGCCCTCGAAGCCGTGGGCGGTCAGCTGCTGTTCAAGATGTGTGTCGAGAACGGTGGCGAGGGTCAGCACGTGGCCGCCGCGGCCGTCGGAGATGGAAGCGATCGCCAGTTCCTTCTTCTCACCTTGCCGACCGGAGGCGGGCCGCTTAAGGTCGAGACCGCGTCGAGAAGCACCAACCCTGTTGCCGGCATCGCCGCTGCTTATGCCGGACTGATGGATGCCTTCAAGACCGCGGCCTGACCGTCGAGGGGACAGCAGTCGATATCAAGCTGGCACGCGGCGCGTTGCGGCCCCACCTGATTGGAAACGGGGAGAATGCGTCGTGGACAAGCCAGCCAATCCGTCACCCGGCTTTCAGCGCAACCCGGGCAAGGTTATCACCGTCGAGCCTTATGCCGGAGCCGTGACGGTGCGGGCCGGAGATGTTGTCATCGCCACGTCGACACGAGCCAAGCTGCTGACCGAACCGCCCTACCCCGCGGCTTTCTATATCCCCTTCGAGGACATTGATTTCGGCAAGCTCCGCAAGACGGAGCTATCGACGCATTGCCCCTACAAGGGCGACGCGAGCTACTGGAGCGTCGTATCGGCCGGAGACGCCGGCAAGGACGCCATGTGGGCGTACGAGCATCCCTTCGATGAAATGGTCACGATCCGGGACCACGGCGCCTTCTACCCGAACAAGGTTGTCATAGAAGCCAAATAGCGGCTGTTGTTCCTGCAGCCTGGCCAGCCCGAAATGGCGAGGCTCAGGCGGCAGGCCTCAATCCGTGGTGCCATGGCTGCCGACACCGTCGGCGTCGTCCAGCCGCACGAAGGTGACGCCACGCTGCTTGAGCGCGAGCAGGCCCTGCACCACGCCCTCGCCGGCCGCGTGGGTCGGCTGGTTGATGTGGGCGATGATGACGTCGCCATCCTTGGCCGCTGCTATGCGTCGTGCCGTTTCCTTGGCGCCCAGCAAGGAGCCGCCATCGCCATTGACCGAAAAGCCGGCGATCTTGAAGCCGAGCTTGCGGATCATCGCGATCGCGGACGGGCTGTATTCGGCGGTGGCGCCCCGGAACCATTTCGGCGCCGGGCCGCCGGTGCCGGCGAGCGCCGCGGCACCCGATTCGACTTCGGCAACGACCGCCTCGGGGCTTCCGGCGCTGCTGATGCCATAGATCTTGCGCGGTGTGTCGACCGCCGGGATGTGGCGCCCGCCGTGGTTTTCCAGCTCGAACAGGTCGGGGTGCGCCCGCAATATCTCGACGGCGTCGGCGTTGCGCTTGAGCCATATGCCCGTGACGAAGATGGTGGCCGGTATCTTGTTCTCCACCAGTGCCGAAAGGATGCGGTTGTCCGTGTGTCCGCCGCAGGCGTCGAGCGTCAGGGCGACGCGGCCGGCACCCGCATCCTCCGGCTTGATGCGCAGCGTCGGTTCAACCAACGGCGAGGCATGAGCAGACACAGCCCAGGCCGAGAGGGCGAGCGCGCAGAGGGATTTCCGGACCGCAGACATTCTTCGTTTCCGCATAGATAGAGCCATCGACCAATCCCAAAGACCCCCAACAAGGCGGAAATCAGGCAGCCGGCAGAATTGCGGCGCCACGTCTGCCTGGTGCGCGGGCATTTGACAAGCGGCGCTCAGACCGCCTTTTCAGCTCTTGTGCCGGTGCGTGACAGGATCTCCATGGCCGCGGAAACCACGGGCTCGACTTCCAGCCTCCAGACGCAGCACGATTTGCTGGGGTCGGGCGAGCGGCAAAGCTCCGGCGCAACACAGGCGCAGGGCATGGGCGCCTGGACGGAAATGGCCGGCGCGCCCACCGCGCTCCATTGGGCGGGACGGGTCAGGCCGAACAGACCGACGACCGGCGTGCCCGTCGAGGCGGCCATGTGCATGGGCCCGCTCTCATTGCCGAGGAACATCCGTGCCTGCTTGAGGAGTGCCAGCAAGGTCTCGAGCGACAGCGCTCCGACAAGGTCGACGACGTTCGTCTCGGTCTCGGCGACGATGCGCTGAGCGGTTTCCCTTTCATCGGGACCACCGACGAGAACGACATCCAGCCCGGTTTTCCTGGCGATCGCGTCGATGGCCAGCGCGAAGCGCTCCGGCTGCCACTGCCGGCCGCGGAAGCTCGCTCCAGCGTGGACCGCGATGAATGCCTTTCGCCGAATCCGGTTCTTGCCGAGCAGCGCCAACGCCCGGGCCGTTTCCAGCGGCAGGGGCTCGATGCTCGGCTCGGTCACACGAGGCTCGATGCCAAGGGCTTCGAGGGGCGACAGATATCGGCTGAGATAGTGGCGTCCGCCAAAGCCAAACGGCTTTGCGAATACGTTCGCGGGTTGCCGCATGTACCAGCGCAGCCCTCTCTCGGGCGGATTGTAGCCGACCCTTGTCGGGGTCTTAACCAGGCCGACGAGAATGCGCGAGGTCTTGGTGTCGGCGACATCGATCGTAAGGTCGATCTTGAGGCGTCGGAGCCGACGCACCATCCGGTAGAGTTCCGTGATTCGCTCGATCGGGGTGCCGCGCATGCGGGCGCGTTTGAAGGTCACCACTTCATCGGCGATGCCGTGCGCGGTCAGGAAGCTCTCGAACCCGGCCTCGCAAAGGAACACGATCCGGGCGTCCGGATACTGGAGGCGCAGGTTCCGCACGAGCGTCGAGACGAGGACAATGTCTCCGATGAACTTCGTTTGTATGACAAGAATCGAGCGGTACGATGCAGGCAGCAGTGCTTTCGACATATAGTTCCCGTGGCGGCGGGGCGGTTAACGTCGCGCGCAAACTGGCTGCAAACCGTGTCGACATTGCGAGAGGGAAGCACACGTTCGCGTGAGCTACCTTACAAAATCGTAAGTTGGGAAATTATATGACGCCGCTCAGTTTTTCCCCTTAACCGCCGCCTGCGCGGCCGCCAACCGTGCAATCGGGACGCGGTACGGCGAGCAAGAAACGTAGTCGAGCCCCACCTCCTCGCAGAAGCGAATGGACGCCGGGTCTCCGCCATGCTCGCCGCAAATGCCGAGCTTGATGTCGGGACGCGCCGCCCTGCCCTTCTCGGCTGCCATGCGCACGAGCTCGCCGACGCCTTCGATATCGAGCGAAACGAACGGATCCTGCTCGATGATGCCCTTCTGGCGATAGGTGTCGAGGAAGGATGCCGCGTCGTCGCGCGAGATGCCGAAGGTCGTCTGGGTCAGGTCATTGGTGCCGAAGGAGAAGAACTCCGCAGTCTCGGCAATGACGTGAGCCCTGATCGCGGCGCGCGGCAGCTCGATCATCGTACCGGTCAGGTAATCGATCTTGACGCCGGTCTCGTCCATGACGCTCCTGGCGACGGCATCGATGCGGGCCTTGACGTAGTCGAGTTCCTTCACGATGCCGACGAGCGGAACCATGATTTCCGGGACGACCAGGGCGCCGGCCTTCTTACCGGCCTCGACCGCCGCCTCGAAGATGGCGCGGGCCTGCATCTCGGCGATCTCGGGATAGGATACGGCGAGCCGGCAGCCGCGATGCCCAAGCATCGGATTGAACTCGTGCAGGGCCTCGGTGCGCTGCCTGAGCTTGTCGGCGGGAACCTTCATCGCCGTGGCCACCTCGGCAAGTTCCTCTTCCGTCTTGGGCAGGAATTCGTGCAGCGGCGGATCGAGCAGGCGGATCGTCACCGGCAGCCCGGCCATGATCTCGAACAGTTCGAGGAAGTCCGAGCGCTGCATGGGCAGCAGCTTGGCAAGCGCGGCGCGGCGATCCTTCTCGGTGTCGGCGAGAATCATCTCGCGCATGGCGACGATGCGGGCGCCGTCGAAGAACATGTGCTCGGTGCGGCAAAGGCCGATGCCCTCGGCACCGAAGGAGCGCGCCATGCGCGCGTCCAGCGGCGTTTCGGCATTGGTGCGCACCTTCATGCGACGCGCCGCGTCGGCCCATTCCATGATGGCGGCGAAATCGCCGGACAGCTCCGGCTGCAGCATCGCCACGGCGCCCTTCAGCACCTGGCCGTTGCCGCCGTCGATCGTGATGATGTCGCCCTTGCGGAACGTCTGCCCCATCGAAACCAGCGTGCCGGCCCTGTAGTCGACCCGCAGCGAACCGGCGCCCGAAACGCAAGGCTTGCCCATGCCGCGTGCCACGACGGCGGCGTGGCTGGTCATGCCGCCGCGCGTGGTGAGGATGCCTTCGGCGGCATGCATGCCGTGAATATCCTCGGGGCTGGTCTCGATGCGCACCAGGATCGCCTTGCGCCCCTGCGCCTTCAAATCTTCCGCCTCGCCGGAGGAGAAGACGATCTCGCCGGTGGCGGCGCCAGGGGAAGCCGGCAGGCCGACGCCGATGACGTCGCGCGCTGCCTTCGGATCGATGGTCGGGTGCAGAAGCTGGTCGAGCGAGGCCGGATCGATGCGCGCGACCGCTTCCTGCCTGGTGATGAGCCCGTCCCTGGCCATATCGACGGCGATCTTGAGCGCGGCCTTGGCCGTGCGCTTGCCCGAGCGCGTCTGCAGCATCCACAGTTTGCCGCGCTCGATGGTGAATTCGAGATCCTGCATGTCGCGATAGTGCTTTTCCAGCCGGTCCGAGATGTCCATGAAGGACTGGAACGCGTCCGGCATCAGCTTTTGCAGCGAAGGCTTGTCGGATCCCGCCGCGATGCGCGCGGCCTCGGTGATGTTCTGCGGCGTGCGGATGCCGGCCACCACGTCCTCGCCCTGGGCGTTCACCAGGAATTCGCCATAAAGCTGCTTTTCGCCGGTCGACGGATTGCGGGTAAAGGCGACGCCGGTGGCCGAGGTCTCGCCCATATTGCCGAAGACCATGGCCTGGACGTTGACCGCGGTGCCCCAGCTTTCGGGGATCTCATGCAGGCGCCTGTAGGTGATGGCGCGATTGTTCATCCAGCTCGAAAACACGGCGCCGATCGCGCCCCAGAGCTGCTCGCTCGGGTCCTGCGGGAACGGACGGCCGAGTTCCTCTTCGACCTTGGCCTTGTAGAGCGCGATCACGCCCTGCCATTCGATCGCCGTCAGTTCCGTATCGAGTTCGTGACCGAGGCTGGCCTTCTGATCTTCGAGAATCTCCTCGAAGACCTCGTGATCGAGGCCCATGACGACATCCGAGTACATCTGGATGAAGCGGCGATAGCTGTCGTAGGCGAAGCGGGCATCGCCGGAATCGGTGGCCAGTGCCTCGACGGTGTCGTCGTTCAGGCCGAGATTGAGCACCGTGTCCATCATGCCGGGCATCGAGGCGCGGGCTCCGGAGCGGACGGAGACCAGAAGCAGCTTCGACGGATCACCGAAACGGCGGTCGGTGAGCCGGCCGATATGGTCGAGCGCCACCAAGACGTCGGCCTCGAGCGCGGCTGGATAGGTACGGCCGTTGGCGTAATAGGCGTTGCAGACTTCCGTGGTGATGGTGAAACCGGGCGGCACCGGCAGGCCGAGGCTGCACATTTCCGCCAGGTTGGCGCCTTTGCCGCCCAGCAGGTTCTTGTCACCGGCGCGGCCTTCAGCCGCTCCATCGCCGAAAGTGTAGACCCATTTGGTCATGCTTATGCTCTCCGGTTCGCGGGAGATGGTAGGGAAGCTCGCGCCCGAGCGATATTGTGCTGCATTGCGAAAGGCAAGGCGCGCGTGGGTATGTCCGCAGCTACAATCGATTAACAACCGGGCCTGGCTAAATCACTTGTTCTTACGGCGCCGCAGGAATAGAACATAAAGAGAACAATAGGTGCTCGCGATGAAACTAACTGGAAAACTCGATTATCTCGAACTGCCGGCCACGGGCGGAACGCTGGACAGGCTGAAGGCGTTTTACAGTTCGGCCTTCTCGTGGTCGTTCACGGACTACGGGCCGACCTATTCCGCCTTCGCCGAAGGGCTCGACGGCGGCTTTCAGGCGGATGCCACCGAAGCGCCGGCCAAGCCGCTGCCGGTGCTTTTTTCCGAGAATCTGGCGGAAACCCTGGAAGCCGTCGAATATGCCGGCGGCACGATCGTCAGGCCGATCTTCTCCTTCCCCGGCGGCAGGCGATTCCATTTCCTCGATCCGGCAGGCAACGAGATGGCCGTCTGGGGCGAATAGCCGCCCCTATCCCATCCGGCGAACGCGGCAAGCGTGGCTGTGGACGGCAAGGAACGGCGCGGATTAGTCGGCGCCACGGCATTGAGCTTTGCCTCGGCCCGGACTATAAGGCCGCGCGCAACGGACGTTTCGTCCGCCGTTGGGGCGTCGCCAAGCGGTAAGGCATCGGTTTTTGGTACCGACATTCCCAGGTTCGAATCCTGGCGCCCCAGCCACCGCACTTCCCTCAAATCCGCGCAGCATAGCCCTGGTTTTCCGATGCGTTGGATTCGGACGAGCGCCCCTGGAACCCCCCGATGGCTTGGGCGGCAAGTCCGCGGAAGGCGGTTGACCGGCTCAGCTGCGCTGCGTGGCGACCTGCCGTGGAATGAGGAACCGTGCCGCCACGACGCACAGCAGGATGGTAAACAACAGGATCAGCGCGACCAGCGCGTTGATGTCGGGCGAGAAGCCAAGCCGCATCATCGCCCACAGCCTGACGGGCAAGGTGCTGCGGGTGCCGGTGACCAGAATGGTAATCATCGTCTCGTCGAACGACAGGGCAAACGCCAGGATGGCGCCACCGATCATGGCGCTGGACAGGTTCGGCAGGATGACACGCCAGAAGGTCTGCCATCGCGTCGCTCCGAGATCGTAGGAGGCCTCCACCAGCGTCGGGCTCATCGACTGCAGGCGCGTCAGCACCGTGCGGTAGACGATGGCCAGCACGAAGACGGTGTGGCCGATGACGACGGTGACGAGCGAACGCTCGAGGCCGACCTCCCGGAAGAAGATCAGCAGCGCGAGGCCGCTGATGATCGGCGGCATGAGGAACGGCAGGAAGATGATGAACTGGAGGGCCGAGCGCCCTGCCCTGCGGCCGTGATAGTAGAGCGCCAGGAGCGTGCCGCCAGTCACCGAGAGGATGACCGTGCAGACGCCGACCAGCAGCGTGGCGCGCAGCGCCGCCAGGATTTCCTGATTGCCGGCCAGGGTTTCGTAGGTCGAGAGCGTCGGGGACGCCCAGTCGACATCGCCATGCGCGGTGATGAAGAAGGACGACACGATGGGCACGAAGAGCGGGCTGTAGAGCAGCACGGCGACCAGCGCCGTTATCGCTGCCAGCATGACGGTCGAAAGACGTGGCAAGGCGATCATGTCGACGCTCCCCGGCTGCGTCCGAAACGCTCGCCAAGAAGGATGGCGCCGATCACCAGCAGGGCGAGCGCCACCGAAAGCGCTGCGCCGAACGGCCAGTTATAGGCGGTTCCGAACTGGCTGTAGAGGATGCGCCCGAAGGTGAAGCCGCTGACGCCGCCGACCATCTGCGGCGTCAGGAAATCGCCCAGCGCCAGCACGAAGACGAAGCTCGCCGCCGAGGCCACGCCGGGCAGGCTGAGCGGCAGGGTGACGCGCAGGAAGGTCTGCAGCGGACTTGCGCCGAGGTCATCGGAAGCGCGCAGCAGCACCTGCGGTATGCGTTCGAGCGCGAGGAAGATCGGCAGGATGGCGAAGGGAATGAGCAGCAGGGTCAGCGTCAGCAGGATGGCGTTCATGTTGAACACGAACAGCGACGAAGGCTCGGACAGGATGCCCAGCGCCACCAGCGCCTTGTTGAGGAAGCCGTTCAGGCCCAGGATGCTGCGGACGGCATAGATCTTGATGACATAGCTCATCAGCAGCGGCACCAGGAGCAGCATCAGCAGCGCATAGCGCCAGCGCCCCTTCAGCGTGGTCAGAAAATAGGCCACGGGATAGGCAAGCACGATGCAGATCGCGGCGACCGACACGCACAGGATAACGGTGTTGCGGAACACCGGCAGGAAGACCGGATCAGTGAAGAAACGGACGTAGTTGCCGAGCGTCAGCGTGTGGATGATCGTTCCCTGATCGACGCTGAAGAAGCTGTAGCTGAGGAAGATCGCCAGCGGCACGACGACGAAGATGACCGGCAGCGCGAAGGCCGCCAGCGCCACCAGCGGCGACCATGGCGAGGACGAGAAGCGCGGCGCGCCGGCCATGCTCATGCCAGCACCAGATGGCCTTCGCGCGGCGCGAACGCCAGGGTGACGTTCTCGGCGGCCGTGAAGGCGCTTCCCTCGACACGGCTCGCCAGGCGCATCTTGAGGCGCTGACGCGACGCCTCGCCGCCCGCGGCGATCGTCGCCATGGTGGAGGACCCGGCAAAGGCGACGTCGGCGATGGTGCCGGAAAAACGGTTGTCCTTGTCCCCGGCCGACGCAACGCGAAGCGCTTCCGGACGGAACGCGGCGAAGGCGGCGGCGCCCGTCGCCGCGGCCTGGAGATGCGGCTGGCCCTCCACCGAGCAGAGCAGGCGCCCGAGCGCGGTATCGATCGCGCGCAGCCCGTCCTGAACCGATCCCAGGGTTCCGGCAACGAGGTTGTTCTCGCCGAAGAAGCGCGCGACGAACTCGCAGTTCGGCCGATAATAGAGTTCGTGCGGCGAGCCGAGCTGGCGGATATAGCCGGCCTCCATGACGCAGATCCGGTCGGCCATGCCAATCGCCTCTTCCTGGTCGTGGGTGACGAACAGGAAGGTGGTCTTCACCTCGCGCTGGATGGATTTCAGGAACTCCTGCATCTGCCGGCGCAGTTCGAGGTCGAGTGCGGCCAGCGGCTCGTCGAGCAGGACGAGGCGCGGCCGGCAGATCAACGCGCGGGCGAGCGCCACCCGCTGGCGCTGGCCGCCCGAGAGCTGGGACGGAAAACGTTCGGCGAACCGCCCGAGCTGGACAAGGTCGAGCGCCTCGGCGACGCGGGTCGCGATCTCCTTGCGCGGCAGGTGACGGACCGAAAGCCCGTAGCCGACATTGCCGGCGACCGTCAGGTGCGGAAACAGGGCATAGTCCTGAAACACCGTGTTGAAGGGCCGCTTGTTGATGGGCATGCGGCTGATGTCCTGGCCATCCAGCCTGATTTCGCCCGAGGTCAGCGGTTCGAGCCCGCCGATGAGCCTGAGCACCGTGGTCTTGCCCGAACCAGAGGGGCCAAGGACCGTCAGGAACTCGCCATCCCTGATCGACAGGTCGATGCCGTGCAGCACCGGCACCGAGCCATAGGACTTGGTGGCGGAGCGCAGCGTCAGCAGGTCGGTGTTGTGGCTCATGGCGTTGTCCCGGCATGCATTGCCGGCGATCCGCATGAACGGATCGCCGGGCTTGTTGGCGCCAAAAGGCTCAAGGCGTCGCCTTGATCTCGTTCCAGAGATCCGAACGCTTGAGCGGATCCTCGACATTGTTGAGCCAGACAAGCTTGTCCTTGCTGCCGGCGCTGCCTGTCTCGACCACGGTGTTGCCGAAGCCGGTGCGCTCGGAAAGCTCGCCGCCGATCTTCTTGCTGAGCACGAAGTTGATCCATTTCTCGGCATTGGCCTTGTCGTGGACGCCCTTCGAGATCACCCAGTTATCGAGCCAGGCCAGCGCGCCCTCGCTCGGATTGACGTAGGCGACATGGGCGCCGACCTTCTGCAGCGCCTTGACCTGCTGCTGGCCATAGTTGGCCCAGATCAGCGCCACGTCGTTGTTCTGGAAGATCTGCTGGGCCTCGTCGGCGGTGGTGTAGAAGCTCAGCACATTGCGCTTGAGATCGACCAGCTTGGCCTTGACCGCGGCCATCTGCTCCTCGGTCAGGTTGAAGGGGTCCTTGTAGCCGAGCGTCAGCGCGGTGAAGGAAAAATTGTGCTCGCCATTGTCATAGGCAAGCACCTTGCCCTTGTAGGCCGGGTCCCACAGCACCGACATCGAGGTCGGCGCCGGTTTCACCTTGTCGGTGTTGTAGATGAGACCGATGGAATCGAAGCAGAACGGAATGCCGTAGACCTTGCCGTCCTTGGTGACGCCGCTGACCGTCGTCAGGTCGCGGAAACGCGGCAGCACCTCCTTCTGGTTTGGCAGCTTGTCGACGTCGATCGGCGTGACGAGGTCGGCCTTGATGTAGCGCTGCAGCTGCGCGGTGTTGACGGCGAAGACGTCGAAGTCCTGGCCCTCGCTGCCCTTGATCTTGGCCCAGATCTCGTCGTCGCTGCCGATGAAGACGACATCGACGCCGATACCCGTGGCCGCCGTGAAATCCTTGACCCAGTCGGCGTCGGCATAGCCGTCCCAGGCGAGAACCCTGAGGTTCTCCGCAAGCGCCGTCGACGCCATCAGGCCGACGCCAAGGCCGGCCGCCACCATGCTTAGAAACAGTTTCTTCAGTCGCATCACCATTCTCCCATTATCGTTATGATGGATCGCGTTTGTCCGGAGCCGGCGCCGTCACAGAGGCGTGACGGCGACCAGTCCTTCGTCCGGCACCAACTGCATCCGGTTGCGAAGCGGCTTGCCGAAGACAGGTGCCTGGATCTCGTATTCGTCGCCGGGGGCCGTCTGGACGCCGGAGGCGTAGCTCATCACCGCCGCGCCGAAGAAGTAGGCATGCAGGTCACCCGGCCTGCGGTGCATCGGGTAGCGGAAGTGGTAGTGTTCGAGGTTGCCGATCGAATGCGACATGTGCGCCTCGCCCGACAGGAACTCCTGTTCCCAGATGACGGCGCCGTCGCGCCGGATGGTGGACGTGCCGCGCACTTCCTCGGGAAGCTCGCCGATCAGAAGTTCGGGGCCGATGGAGCATGACCGCAGCTTGGAATGCGCGAGATAGAGATAGTTCGCCGCCTCGGTGACGTGATCTGAGTATTCGTTGCCGAGGGCATAACCGATGCGGTAGGGACGGCCATCCGGCCCATTCAGATAAAGGCCGACGATCTCGGCCTCCTCGGCGCCGGCCTTGGCGAAGGCCGGCATCGGCAGCGGCGCGCCGGGCGGCACCACGCAGGTACCGACGCCCTTGAAGAACCATTCCGGCTGGATGCCGATCTCGCCGGCGGCGGGCTTGCCGCCCTCAAGACCCATGCGGAATATCTTGAGCGAGTCCGACTCGTCGGCGTCCTCGCCATGCGTGAGCACATGCATCTTGTCGCGCGCGGCGGCACTTCCGGTGTGGGTCAGCCCGGTGCCGGTGACCAGGAAACGGGCAGGCTCCGGATGGTCGACCGGCGCGAGCACGCGTCCCTCCGCAAGTAGCCCGACATAGTCGATACGCTCCGCGCCGGCCCGCTCCCTGACCAGTTCGGCCATGGGCTTGCCCCGAGCGATGGCAGCGGAAGCAAGGTCCAGCACTGACGCCGTGTCCTTGAGCGGGTGCAGATGGTCGCCGTCGTCCGAGACGAGCCCGACGCCGCGAGCCCCGTCAGCCGTTTTGAATTGAACAAGACGCATGAAACACCTTTTTCCTTGTGGCCGCTTGCCTGGGTCGCCCCGGCTCAGACCCAACCACCATCGACGATGAATTGCTGGCTCGTGCACATGCGGCTGTCGTCGGCGCCTAGGAACAGCGCCATGCGCGCGATGTCGGAAGGCTGAAGGCGATCCGGCAGGCACTGCCGCTCCTCGATCTGCCGCTCGCCCGCCGGCGTCAGCCACAGGCGCATCTGCCGCTCTGTCATCACCCAGCCCGGCACCATGCAATTGACGCGGATGCGCTCGGGGCCGAATTCGCGGGCAAGCGCGCGCGTCATGCCGTAGACCGCCGCCTTGGCCGTCACATAGGCCGGGCAGTCCGGGTCTCCGACCATCCAGGTGATGGAGCCGAAATTGATGATCGAGCCGCCACCGAGCGCCTTCATCTGCGGGCGCACGGCCTGCGCGGCGAAGAACTGGTGGCGCAGATTGACCGCCATGCGATCGTCCCAATAGGCGACGCTTACATCCTCGGTCTGGTGGCGATCGTCATTGCCGGCGTTGTTGCACAGCACCTGGATGGGACCGTTGCGATCCTTCGCCTGCTCGACGGCGGCCTGCAGCGCGTCGACATCGCGCAGGTCGCAAGGGATGAAGAGCGGCGCGGCGTGCCCCTCCCCGGCAATCGCCGCGACCAGTTGCCTGGATGCCTCCTCGGCCAGGTCGACGAAGGCGACCCTGCTGCCCTGTGCGCAGAAATGACGCACAAGGCTTTCGCCGATGCCGCTGCCGCCGCCGCTGACGAAGACACTGCGGCCCTTCAGGCTCGGATAGCTGGCATAGCTTTGCGCTTGCTCGCTCATGATCAGCTGGCCTCAGTGAGAATGTCGGGGGATGCCGGCGTCTCGGCGCCCCACCAGGAAATCGAAATCGCAACCCTTGTCGGCTTGCAGCACGCGCTCGACATAGAGGCTCTGGTAGCCACCCTTAGGCGCCTGCGGCGGCTTCCAGTCCCGCCGGCGGAGGGCGAGCTCTTCTTCGGAAACCAGCAGTTCGAGGCGCCGTCCCGCCACGTCGACCTCGATGATGTCGCCGTCCCGCACGAGGGCGAGCGTGCCGCCCGCGGCGGCCTCCGGAGCCACATGCAGCACCACCGTGCCGTAAGCGGTACCGCTCATGCGCGCGTCGGAAATCCGCACCATGTCGGTGACGCCCTCTTTCAGCAGCTTTGCCGGCAACGGCATGTTGCCGACCTCGGCCATGCCGGGATAGCCGCGCGGGCCGCAATTCTTGAGCACCATGATCGAGGACGCGTCGATATCCAGATCCGGATCATCGATGCGGGCGTGGTAGTGCTCGATGTTCTCGAAGACCACCGCCTTGCCGCGATGCTGCATCAGCGATGGCGTTGCCGCCGACGGCTTGATGACGGCGCCGTCGGGCGCCAGATTGCCGCGCAGCACCGATATGCCGCCCTCCTCCGTCAACGGATTGTCGAACGAGCGGATAACCTCGGGATTGTAGTTGGGAGCGTCGGCGATCAGTTCCCCGATCGTCTTGCCGCTTACGGTCATGGCGTCACGGTGAAGAAGCCCCGCCCCATCGAGCGACGCCATGACCGCGGCAAGCCCCCCGGCATAGTAGAAATCCTCCATCAGGAACCGGCCCGACGGCATCAGGTCGACAATGGTCGGCACCTGGCGCCCGAGCCGATCCCAGTCCTCCAGACCGAGCGGCACGCCGATCCGGTTGGCGACGGCGATCAGATGCAGCACCGCGTTGGTCGAGCCGCCGATCGCGCCATTGACGCGGATCGCATTCTCGAAGGCCTCACGGGTCAGGATGCGCGACATCGTCACGTCCTCATGCACCATGTCGACGATCCGGCGCCCCGCCATCTGGGCAAGGATGGCCCGGCGGGAATCGACGGCCGGAATGGCGGCGTTGTCAGGCATGCCGATGCCGAGCGCCTCGGCCATGCTCGCCATCGTCGAGGCCGTCCCCATGGTCATGCAACTGCCGGCCGAGCGGCTCTGGCCCTGCTCGGCGGCGAGGAAGTCGGAAACCGGCATGCGGCCGGCCTTCACGTCCTCGTAGAATTTCCAGACATGCGTGCCGGAGCCGATGTCCTGGCCACGGAACTTGCCGTTGAGCATTGGGCCGCCCGAGACCGCTATGGTCGGCAGGTTGCAGGAGGCCGCCCCCATCAAAAGCGCTGGCGTGGTCTTGTCGCAGCCGACAAGCAGGATGACGCCGTCGATCGGATTGCCGCGGATCGATTCCTCGACATCCATGCTCGCCAGGTTGCGGAACAGCATGGCGGTCGGGCGCATGTTGCTTTCACCGGTCGACATGACGGGGAATTCGAGCGGCAGGCCACCGGCCTCGTAAACGCCGCGCTTGACGCGCTCCGCCAATCCCCGGAGATGAGCGTTGCAAGGCGTCAGCTCCGACCAGGTGTTGCAGATGCCGATGACCGGTCGTCCGTCGAAGGCGTCGGCCGGTATGCCCTGGTTCTTCATCCAGCTTCGATGCATGAAGGCATTCTTGCCCTCGCCGCCGAACCACGCCGTGGATCGAAGCTTGCGTTTTTCCCCCGTCACGACGTCTGCTCCCTCTCAGCGCGGCGCCTGTTGCGGTTCTCGACGCTGCGGCGCACGTCTTCTTCTGCATTGTCTATGAGGACCAGCAGCGCCTTCTGCGCGCCGGCCCCGTCACCGGCGGCGATCTTGCGCGCCACCTCGCGGTGCAGCGGCAGCGAGTGGCGCTGCCCGCCCGGATTGTCGTTCGACAAACGAAAGCTCATGATCAGCGCCGTCTCGACGAGCGCCGCGAGCGAGCCGATCAGCTCATTGCCGGTCATACGCAAGATGGTCTGGTGGAAAAGCAGGTCGGGCTTGGCGAAACGCTCGCCGTCGTCACAGACTTCTTCCATCTCGGCGAGCGCCGCATTGAGGTCGGCGACCTGTTCGGGCGTGGCGCGCTGGGCGGCCAGCGCCGCCGACATGGGCTCGATCGCCCGGCGCAATTCGAACAGAGCCTTGACGTCGTCGGCGCTGACGCCGGCGGCGTAGCGCCAGGACAGGACGTCGGGATCGAGGAAATTCCAGTCCGCGCGCGGCCGCACGCGGGTGCCGGTCCTGGGGCGGGATTCGACGAGCCCCTTGCCGGCCAGAACCTTGATCGCCTCGCGCAACACCGTGCGGCTCACCCCAAGCATCTCGGTGGAATCGTCGGCCGTGGGCAAGGCTTCCCCCGGCGGAAAATCGCCCTGCACGATGCGCAGGCCGATCTGATCGACCACCGTGGCATGCAGCCCGCTCGCCGCGCCCGCCGTGGCGAGCGCAAATCGCGGCAGGCGCGTGGCGCTGAACAGTTTTTTATTCTTCATACTATTCATATGATATGTCTATAACGCCCAGCAATGGAGTCAAGGGAGGACCTGTGGATGGCGAAAAATTCCAGCCGAGCCGGCGACAATGGCCTGATCCGGATCGAGGATGGACTTGCCGTGGTGGAACTCGCGCCCGATGTCGGCGGCGCGGTGGCGTCATACCGCTGGCGAAGCGGCACCGGTGCCATCGACTGGTTTCGGCCGGCCGACCCGGCTGCGCTCGCCAATCGCGACGCCGGCGCCATGGGCTGCTTTCCGCTCGTCCCCTATTCCAATCGCGTTCGCGACGGCCGCTTCACATTCGCCAACAGACCCGTCGCGCTACCGATCACCGTGGAAGATCCGCATCATGAACACGGCCATGGCTGGCGCCGACCGTGGACGGTGGAAGAGCACAACGCGGCTCCGCTATCTTGAGCTACCGGCATGCCGCCGGCTCCTGGCCCTGGAACTACGAGGCACGGCAGCACTTTTCCCTGGCGGATGGTGAGCTCGCCATCCGCATTTCGATACGCAACCTGGCGCAAGCACCGATGCCGATGGGCATGGGACTTCATCCCTACTTCCCGTCGACGCCACTGGCATGGCTCGAGGCGCGGGTGACCGGCATGTGGGAAGCCGACGGGGAAATCCTGCCGGTACGCCATGTGGCCCCGCCAGAAGGAGCCAACCCCACCACGGGCATCGCGGTTTCGGAGACGTCTCTCGACACGGTCTTCACAGGCTGGAGCCGACGCGCGCGGATCATCTGGCCGGAGTTCGGCCGCCGGCTGGACATCGAAGCGGAAGCGCCCCTCGACCGGCTGGTCCTCTACACGCCGCCCGGCGAGGGCTACTTTTGCGCCGAGCCGGTCAGCAACATGACGGATGCCTTCAACCACCTCGCGGAGCCGCGCGTCGACACCGGCTGCATCGTCCTCCAGCCGGGCGAGGCCCGCGAGGCCACCGTGCGTTTCGCGCCGGCCCTGACTGCCACATAGCCGACCCACAACCTCATTCTTGCGAAAATCGGGAAAGTGGCTGTCACAATCGACGCCTTATCGCCAGCAGGGCCTTTGCTACGATCGCTACAGATCAACACACAGGGCCAAGCAAATGCTGAGTGACGCCAAGGTTCGCGACGCGGTCGAGCAGTACCGTGAGGAAGGCTACGCCATCGTTCGACAGTTCGTCGACGGCGACGAGATGATCCGCCTGCGCAAGGAGACCGACGCCGTCTACGAGGAGGGCCTCAAGCATCACGCCACCTACCGGCACGGCAATCTGAGCTTCCAGATCCTGCCTGAATCGGATTTCGGCAAGCGCTACGTGCTGCAGGCCTACTGGTTCTCCTGGGTCAACAGCTATTTCGAGCAGTTCCGGCGCAACCCGGACTACCTCAGGCTGCTGGAGGGCCTCATCGGCCGCGACATCCGCCAGATCGCCCAGCAACTGCACTGGAAGCCGCCGGGCGCCAACCTGACGGGCTACCGCTATCACCAGGATCTTCGCTTCCGCAACCAGGCCGCCTTCGACAATGTCGCCGACGCCACGGTGACGACGGGTCTCGCGGTCGACCGGGCAACGCTCGAGAACGGATGCCTCCAGGTCGTTCCCGGCAGCCACAAGCTCGGCTATCTCGGCCTGTCGGACGAGGGAACGGGCGAGTTGATGAAGGGCCTGACGGCGGAGGACGAACTGCGTAAGGTTGGCATCGACCCCGCCACCATCGTCCCTCTCGAGCTGGAGCCAGGCGATCTCGCTATGTGGGGCCTGCTGACGGTGCACGGCTCGGCGCCCAACAAGTCGCAGCACGACCGCGCTTTCGCACTGTCCAGCTACGTGCGCGCCGATACCACCCAGCGCGGCGAATGGGCCTTCCGTGACGGCGTCTCGGTACCGCTCGGCGACGCGCCGGTGCTGTGCAAGTACGAAAAGCTCTTCGAGGAGCCGGGCCCGATGTACGACACCACCGCATGGTGGAAATGACGTCGCCCTTCCCAAATCGAGCACTGCAAGGGATCTGGCCGGAAGGCCGGGTCCCTTCACGCGTTCGCTCGCCCATGCGCGAGCGGTTTTGCGACAGACAGAGCCTGACGCCCTGGCGCCCTGCTCCGATCTCGCCCGCGCTAGCTCGTGAAATCGGCCGACAGTTCGCGCACCAGGAAATCCACGAAGGCGCGCACCTTCGCCGCGATATAGGTGCGATGCGGATAGAGCGCGTAGATCGGGCTCGATTCGGGACGGAAATCGTCGAGTTGCACCTCCAGCCGGCCTTCCCTGATCGCCGCGTCGACAAGCAGGCTGGGCAGATTGCCGATGCCGAAGCCGGCCACCGTCATCTGATAGGCTGCCTCGACGCTGTTGGTCGAGACACGTCCGCCGATGGCCGCGTCGAACGGTCCATCGGGGCCTACGAATGGCCAGGTCCCGAGGCGCTTGGCGAAATTGCTGAGCACGCAGGAATGGCCCGCCAGTTCGCTCGGGTGCCCGGGCCTGCCGTGCGCGTCCCAGTAGGACGGCGTGGCGCAGACATAGTTGCGCACTTCGCCGAGCCGCCGGGCAATGAGCGCGGAATCCGCCTGCTCGCCGAAGCGGATGGCGACGTCGTATCCCTCCTCGACGATGCCGACGACGTAACGGGCGGTGAGGTCGAATTCGATGGTGGTGAGCGGATTTTCCTCGAGGAATTTCGGCACCAGTTTGGTGATGCGCGTGTGGCCGAGGACGTTGGAGCACGAGACGCGGATCAGCCCGCGCGTCTCCTTGTGGAGGCCGCGCGTGGAATCCTGCAATTCGGCGACATCGTCGAGCAGGGCGCGCGCCCTCGGCGCATAGTCGCGGCCGGCCTCGGTGAGGCTGAGACGCCGCGTCGTGCGGTTGATCAGCCGGACGCCGAGATCATCCTCCAGCTCCTTGATCGTGCGGCTGACCGCCGTGGTCGACATATTGAGGTCGCGCGCCGCCGCCGAGAGGCTGCCCAGCAGGCAGACGCGATCGAACACCCGCATCGCCGTCAGAAGATTCATTACGGATTCCTTTCAGGCGACAGGCAGCCAAGCCGCCTTCCACCCGCGGCGTGGCCAGAAGACAGCGACGGATGCCGAGAAGACAGGGGCATTCCAACGACATTAGAGCGCCGTGCGTCCAATTGGACGCTCAAAGGACGCTCTAACACTTTGATTGAGCATCGGAATAGTCCGAAAACCGAACACACTTTTCGGTCCGATGCTCCAAGCGTGAAATCAACAATGGGAGAAACGAAATGACAACCAGGCCTCTTCATCCGATACTCGAAAGGCTGACGCGCGGCGCGCGCGACGGCGCGCTCGATCGTCGCGAATTCCTGGCGTTGGCCAGCGCCTTCGGCGCCAGCACCGCCGTTGCCTACGGCCTGGTGGGCCTGCCGGTCCCGGCCCATGCCGAGGCTGCCGGCGAGCCCAGGAAAGGCGGCGTCGTGCGGGTCGCCATGCAGGTGATGGAGCTGGAGGACCCGCGTGTCTTCAAGGTCTCGCAGATGGGCAACATCGCCATGCAGTTCCTGGAGCCACTGGTGCGCTGGAAGCCGGATTTCACCTTCCAGCCGATGTTGCTCGAAAGCTGGGAGATCAACGCCGACGCCACGGAATATGTGCTGAAGGTGCGGCCGGGCGTGAAATGGTCGAATGGCGATGATTTCACCGCCAAGGACGTGGCCTTCAACATCAATCGCTGGTGCGAGAAAAACGCCATCGGCAACTCCATGGCCGGACGCATGACCTCGCTGATCGATCCCGAAACCAAGGTGGCGCGCGCCGGCGCGATCACCATCCGGGACGACCACACCGTTGTGCTGAAACTGTCGCGCCCGGACATAACCATCATTCCGGCGATGACGGATTATCCTGCCCTGATCGTCCATCACGTCTTTAATCCGGCGGAGGCGTCGCTGTCGGCCAACCCGATCTGCACCGGCCCGTTCGAACTGAAGAAGCTCGACGTCGGCGTCAGCGCATCGGTGCGCAAGCGGCCGGAGGGCTCCTGGTGGGGCGGAGAGGTTCTGCTCGACGGCATCGACTGGATCGACTACGGCACGGATTCGGCGGCCACCGTTTCGGCTTTCGAAGCCGGCGAGGTCGACGTCAACGGACAGACGCAGTCCTATGACGTCGACGTGCTCGACAAGCTGGGGTTGAAGAAGTCGGAGATCGTCACCGCGGCGACCGTCGTGACGCGCTGCAACGTCAACGCCAAGCCTTATGACGACAAGCGGGTGCGCAACGCCATCCAGCTCGCGGTCGACAACGACGCCGTGCTGCAGCTGGGGATCAGCGGCATGGGTATCGTGGCGCAGAACGACCATGTCGGACCGATGCACCCGGAGCACGCCGAGTTGCCGCCGATCAAGCGAGACCCGGCCAGGGCCAAGGCACTGCTGGAGGAAGCCGGCCATCTCGACTTCGAGTTCGACCTCATCTCCGTCGAGGCGGACTACCGCAAGGAAAGCTCCGACGTGGTAGCCCAGCAGATGCGGGACGCGGGCTTCAAGGTCAAGCGCACGGTCATTCCGGAATCGGCATTCTGGAACGACTGGACGAAGTACCCGTTCGCGACCACGAACTGGAACGCCCGTCCGCTCGGCATCCAGACCTACGCCCTTGCCTATCAGAGCGGCACGGCATGGAACGAGACCGGATATGCCAATCCCGAATTCGACGCCAAGGTGCAGAAGGCCAACGCCGTCGCCGATGCCGACCAGCGGCGCGCGATCATGAAGGAATTGCAGGAAACGCTGCAGGATTCCGGCATCATCATCCAGCCTTATTGGCGAAAGCTGTTCTGCCATATGAAACCCGGGCTGATGGGCTACCAGATGCATCAGGCCTATGAGCAGGACTTCACCAAGGCCTGGCTCGCGGCCTGATCGAACAAGCCGAGGGCGGGGCGATCGATGCCCCGCCCTCGCGGCTCACATCATGACGAAGGTCCGGCCGAAGGCTGGACAGCGCCCGACGGACAGGTCTCGCTGCGCAGCGGGCAAAGCGCGCAGATGCGGCCGCAGGAACCGCGCCGGGACAGGTCGAGTTCCGTCCGTGCCAAGGGCGGCGCCACCACGGTCCGCACGTCGAAACTCTCATTTTCAGCAATGATCATGCCGGCCTCCCATTTGATGACCGGAGCATAATTGTGCTCCCGCTTGGGAAAAACTACCCTTGATGCAAACGACTTTCCCGAAAATCGGAACAGTTTCGCCGAGCCGCGGAACGGCTCAAATAGCTGGCACAGCCGTTTTCCACCGTCTGGGCGGCGTCCGGCCGACCAATGCATTGATGTTTTCCATGCCTTGTGTGAAATGGCCTTGGGAGGGTCAGGCGATACGGGGATCGTCTGACGGAAATGACCTTGTTTTGATGCTTGTTACCGGCGGGCGACAGGCATTGGGGGATTGGGCAGGAGTGTCCGAGGAATTACAGCCGCCGGCGACACGCTGGACCGTGAAGAGTGAATTGCGCGCCGTCGTGAGCGACAAGCCGTTGCTTGCCGGCGTGGCGATTGTGTTCGCGTTGTTCGCCTGGTTCGTCGCCGTGCCGATCATCACCTTTTTGCATGCCACGGCCAAGATCAGCGAGATGCTGAATTGACGGCGGTCCAAGCTGGGCCAGCCGGCCTCATTGAACGCGGCTCCGGCCGCGTCCTTTTCACCCAGATCATTGTGGCAAGCCACCGCGCCCCCCGGACGGCATGCGTCAGGTTGGAAGAAGCGCGATGACATTCCGATTGAAACTCCCGGGCGGCACCTTGAAGGTGAAGAAACGCGACGAGCTCCGCCGGCGGGAGCAGAAGCGCGAAGTGCCCGTGTGGCAGATCGGCAATTACTACATCGTGTGGTGGCCGAGTTCGGTCTCGGAGCGGTCGTCGTCACGACACCGGGGCGGTGAGGGCGAGGACTGAGGCCCTCAAGCCGCTTTCCGGGCGATAACGCCTGGAAAAATCAGGCCCGGCGCGACCGTGCCGCCCATTCCGAGCGATACCAGTTGACGAACCGGCCAAGGCCGTCCGCCAGCGGCGTGTGCGGCTTGAAGCCGAAATCCCGCTCCAGCGCCGCCGTGTCGGCGAAGGTGCGCTCGACGTCGCTGGCCTGCATCGGCTCGCTCCGGCGCGTTGCCCGGACGCCCAGAAGGTCCTCCAGCGTGTCGATGAAATCGCCGAGACGAACCGGATTGCTGTTGCCGACATTGTAAAGCCGATGGGGTGGCGTCTCGCCCGACGGCGGACCGTCGAGCACGGCGAGCACGGCGGCGACAACGTCGTCTATGTAGGTGAAATCCCGCCACATATTGCCGTCGTTGAAGACCTTGATCGGCCTGCCCGCGAGCATCGCTTCGGTGAACATCCAGTAGGCCATGTCGGGCCGGCCCCATGGGCCGTAGACTGTGAAGAAGCGCAAGCCGGTCTGCGGCACGCCGAACAGGTGGGCGTAGGTGTGGCTCATCAATTCGTCGGCCTTCTTGGTGGCCGCGTAGAGCGAAACCGGCTTGTCGACCTGGTCGGCCTCGCTGAAAGGCACCTTTCGGTTGCCGCCGTAGACCGAGCTCGACGAGGCGTAGACCAGATGCTTGAAGTCCGGCTCCGCGCGGCAGAATTCCAGCATCTCGAGATGGCCCGCGACGTTCGAGCGGACATAGGCGCGCGGATTGTCCAGCGAGTGGCGGACGCCAGCCTGCGCGGCCAGATGGACGATGCGGGTCACACCCTTGCCGGCAAAGGCCTCGGCCAACGCGCTTGGCTCGGCGATGTCGATGCGGTGGAAGGTGAAGTCTTCACGCCCCAGAAGGCCGGCCAGTCGCCCCTCCTTCAGGGCGAGGTCGTAGTAGTCGTTCATGTTGTCGAGGCCAATGACCGCCTCGCCGCGATCCAGCAGGGCGCGGCAGACATGACTTCCGATGAACCCGGCGGCCCCGGTAACGAGAACAGGCAAAACATTTCTCCACGGATGATGCAGGCAATCCAAAGCGAGGCGGCCAGCATTCCCGGGGGTGCTATAATCGAAAGGCCAAATCGAGGCCAGACCGCACCAGCGTGTGAAAAAGGTAGGCTGAGACCAGAATCGCCACCTTTCGGGGCCTCTGTCAGTTCACATGAGCATGTAGGCGTGCAGGTCTGTTCCCGGATATGCCGAAGCCTCAGCTTGCCTCGCGCATGGCCTCGGCCGCCTGAAGATCGACCGAAACAAGCTGGCTGACGCCCTGCTCGGCCATGGTGACGCCGAACAGCCTGTCCATGCGCGCCATGGTGATCGGATTGTGGGTGATGATGACGAAGCGCGTCTCGGTGGTCTTCGCCATCTCGTCCATCAGATTGCAGAAGCGCTCGACATTATGGTCGTCGAGCGGCGCGTCGACCTCGTCCAGCACGCAGATCGGCGCCGGATTGGTGAGGAAGACGGCAAAGATCAGCGACATCGCCGTCAGCGCCTGTTCGCCGCCGGACAACAGCGTCATGGTCTGCGGTTTCTTGCCAGGCGGCCGCGCGAGAATTTCGAGCCCCGCCTCCAACGGATCCTCGGATTCGATCAGCTGCAACTCGGCTGTGCCGCCGCCGAACAGGTGCGAGAACAGGCGCTGGAAGTGGTTGTTGACAACATCGAAGGCCGAGAGCAGCCGCTCGCGTCCCTCGCGGTTGAGGCTCTGGATCGCCTGCCGCAGCTTGCGGATCGCCTCGATGATGTCCTCGCGCTCGGACACGATGGTTTCCAGCCGCTCGGAGAGTTCGCGCTGTTCTTCCTCGGCCCGCAGGTTGACGGCGCCCAGCCGCTCGCGCTCGATCTTCAGCCGGTCGAGCTGGCGCTCGATCTCCGCGACATCCGGCATAGGATCGTCGGCTTCGAGACCGGTATGCTTGATGACCAGATGCGGCGGCGTGTTGAGCGTTTCCTGGATACGGGCCTCGACTTCGAGACGCCTCTCGTCGGCGGCCGTCAGCCGTTCCTCGGCGCGCGCGCGCGCCTCGCGGGCCTCGGCCAGCGACTGGATCGCGCCGGTCGCCGCCTTGTCCAGCTCCGATTGCTTGCTTTCCGCCTCCTGCAGGCGGTCGCTGGCCGTCTTGCGCAGGGCTTCCGCCTGGGTGAGCTGCGACAGGAGCGTCCGGCGCTTGGCGTCGATCTCGTCAGGCGCGTCGGCGAGCCTCTCGCGCTCGGCCTCGGCCTCGGCGCGGCGCTCTCCAAGGGACGCGATCTGCGTCGAGGCGTTCTCGGCGCGCTCCAGCCAGTTCTTGCGCTCGACCGCTATGGCATCGAGCCGGCGCACGCGGGCCTCCGCTTCGCGCCTCAAGCCGTCATGAACGGCGCGGGCATCGGCGAGCGTCGCCCGGTCGCGCGAGACATTGGCCGCGGACTGTTCGAGCTGCAGTTGCAGATCGCCAAGATCGGGCGCATCGCGCAGCACCATCTCGGCCTCGGCGAAGGCAGCCGCCGTCTCCTCATGGCTGTCGAGAATCCGCGCCCGCGCCTCGGCGAGCGCGGCATGCCGGCTCGACAGTTCGCCACCGGCCTTCTCCGCCTCGGCCAGCGCATTGCGGGCAGCATCCAGCCGGTGCTGCGCATCGCGGCCGGCCTGCCGTGCGTTGCGCTCGGCCTCACTCTCGGCACGCAAAGCCTGCTCGGCGCGCGCCAATGCCTCCTCGGCGTCGCGCAGCACCCGCGTTGCCTGCGCGGCCTCGGCATCAAGCTCGGCCAGGCGGTTCTTCTGCGCCAGCCTCTGCGCGGCGGGCGTCGGCGCATCGGCGCTGGCGGTGAACCCGTCCCAGCGCCAGAGGGCGCCTTCGCGGCTGACCAGTCTCTGCCCCGGCGCAAGCATGGCCTGCAGCCTGCGACCATCGACGGGTTCGATGATGCCGATCTGCGCCAGGCGGCGTGCAAGCTGGGCCGGCGCGCGAACGACCGACGCAAGGCTCTTCACGCCTTCGGGCAGCGCCGGATCCCCGGTCTGGATGGCGCTTTCGCCCCAGTGCACCGGCGCGCTGCGATCCAGCGGAATGTCGAGGTCCTCGCCGAGTGCGGCGCCAAGCGCCGTCTCGTAGCCGCGCTCCACGCCGATCTGCTCCAGGACAGGCGGAAAGAGATCCCCGCCGCTCGCGGCGTTGAGGATCTTGGCCAGCGTACGCGCCTCGGTCTCGATGCGCGCGAGCTCAGCCTTGGCATCCTGCACAGGCGGGCGGGCGGCCGCCTCGGCGGCGCGCGCGTCGATGACGGCCTGTTCGGCGCGCTCCGCCGCGGCTTCGGTTTCGTCCAGCAGTTCAACGGCCTGCTCGACCAGCATCCGCTTCTCGGCGGGGTCCGGCAGGCCCGCGATCCGGCCCGATATCTCCGAGAGGTCGCGATCGACCTCGGCGAGCTGGCGGGCGAAGCGGTCGCGACGCTCGGCGGTCTCGCGCAGCGTCCGCTCGATCTGATGACGCGCCGCCGCAGCCTCGGCCCGCTCGGCGGTCAGCGCCGCAAGCCTCGCCTCGCTGGCGGCGAGCGTTTGGGACGCCTCTTCGAAGGCAGAGCGCGTCGTGGCTTCGCGCTCGGCGGCACCAGCGTTCTCGCTGTTGAGCGAAGCCTCTTCCTCGCGCAGGCGCTCGAGAACGTCCGCATTGTCGCGCACCATGCGCTCCTCGCGGGCAATGTCGCCGTCGAGTTGCTGCAGGCGGCGCTCGAGTTCGGCCTGGCGGGTGCGGACGCGGCCTGCCTCCTCCTCGATCTGCGACTTGGCGATCGACAGGCGTTGTAATGCCGCGGCGGCGGACGCCTCGGCATCACGCAATTCTGGCAGGTGGTGCGCGCTGATCGCCTGCTCCTTGGCGGCGTTCACCTGCGCGGCGGCGCGTTCGCCCACCAGGGACGTCGCAATGGCCAGCGCGGAGCGCGCCTCGCCTTCCTGGCCCTTGGCCAGGGTCCAGCGCAGATGCAGCAGCGTCGCCTCGGCCTTGCGGATATCCGACGACAGGTTCTTGAACCGGGACGCCTGGCGTGCCTGCCGCTTCAGGCTCTCGATCTGGCTCTCCAATTCGCCGACGACGTCATCCAGCCGCTCGAGGTTCTGCTCGGCAGCCTTCAGTCTCAGTTCGGCTTCGTGGCGGCGCGTATGCAGGCCGGAAATGCCGGCCGCTTCTTCGAGCAGCGCGCGGCGCGCCTGGGGCTTGGCCTGGATCAGTTCGCCGATGCGCCCCTGACCGACCATCGAAGGGGAGCGCGCGCCGGTCGACTGGTCGGCGAACAGAAGCTGCACGTCCTTGGCGCGCGCTTCCTTGCCGTTGATGCGGTAGAGCGAACCCGCCTCGCGCTCGATGCGGCGCGAAACCTGCAACTCGTCGGCGTCGTTGAACGCCGAGGGCGCCGTGCGGTCACTGTTGTCGAGGAAAAGCGTGACTTCGGCCGTATTGCGGGCCGGGCGCGTGCCGGAGCCGGAGAAGATCACATCGTCCATGCCGGACGCGCGCATGTTCTTGTAGGAGCTTTCGCCCATCACCCAGCGCAACGCCTCGACAAGGTTCGACTTGCCGCAGCCATTCGGTCCAACGATGCCGGTAAGGCCGCGCTCGATGACGAACTCACCGGGTTCGACGAAGGACTTGAAGCCGAGGAGGCGAAGGCGCGAGAATTTCATTCGCGCCGCCCCGTAAAGGCGAGAACGCCGAAGCGGTTCAGCTTCGGCGTCGCCTGGACGTCAGAGCAGAGGGTCGATGATGGCCGACATTTCCTCAATCGACATCGCCCCTTTGTAGGTCTTCCCGTTTATGAAGAAGGTCGGCGTCGAGTCGACCTTGAATTCGTTGGCACCACGTTTCTGAACCGATCTCACATCGTCCAGAAGTTTCTGGTCCGTCAAGCAGGACTCAAACGACTCCTGTGTAAAACCAGCCAGCTTGGCGATCTGAAGCAGCGCCTGCTTGGTGTTGGACACCCCCACCCAGTTGGGCTGCTGCTTGAACAGCACATCGACCATCGGGAAGTAATTGTCCTTCGAGCAGCGCGCCAGCATGAAGCCGGCCTCGGCGCTGGGATCGAAGGGGAATTCGCGCAGGATGTAACGGACCTTGCCGGTGTCGATGTACTTGGTCTTCAACTCAGGGAAGGTGGTCTCGGCGAAATGCGCGCAATGCGGGCAGGTCATCGAGGCGTATTCGACGATGGTGACCTTGGCGTCATCCTTGCCGAGCTGCTTGTCCGGCAGAGCGCCGGGCTTGAGCAGTTCCGCCATGTCCACCGAGCCCTGAGCCTCGGGAACGTCGACGGCGGCAGGCGTCGCCGCCGGCTTGGCGGGGGCCGCCGGATCGGCCGGCTTCACATCCGCCGCCTTGGCTTCCTCGCCCGAGCCGCTGCATCCAGCGATGAGCGCCACGGCAGGCACGGCGGCCAGCGTGGTCAGAAGGTTTCTGCGAGACAGAGGACGGTTCATGCGAATCACCTGATATTGGTTGGATTTTGCAATGCAAAGGCTAGAAAAAGCGAGAGTTGGCGCGAATTAAGGCATGGCTGTCCCCATTCCAATCGCCAAACTTGAGCGGCACGATCACGAAACCGCGAGATGTTATCTCCTCTGGCCAAGAACGGTAGCCCCCAGACGCTCGAGGGAGGCGCGTAGCCCCTCGTCCTCGATCAGGCGCACCGTATTGGACAATTTCGACTTCTCCATGTCAGTCAGCGGCCGCGGCGTCGGCCTCTTGCGCTCGGCTGCCCTGGCCACCGGTTTCTGCACGATCCTGACCCTGCCTATGGCATTGAAGCCGAGGAACGCGTTGACCCTGGCGATGATCTCGCCGGTCTCATGCTGCAAGTGCAGTGCCGCCATGCCCTCGCAGGCAATCACCAGCACGGCCGGCTCGAAGGGGTCGTCCTCGTGGATGCGGCGCGGCCACTGGATCTTCTCCGGGCGAGAACGGCTTGCCAGCCTCGGACCAGCGATCTCATCCCAGGACTGCACGAGGCCGATAGACATGCCCGCGCGTTTGCGCAGCACGGGATCGAGGATCTGCGTTGCCAGGTCACTCACCGGAACGGGATTGCCGGAAGGCTTTCCGCCTGCCATGTACCTTCTCCAGCCACGCGCTTCACACGACATCGGCCAAGGCCAGCTGCTGATCTAATGACACTGCCAGACCAGACCCGCAAGGCCGTTTCCGGCGACATAGCGTCCCGCCTGCTTGGCTGGTACGACATCCACCACCGTGAATTGCCCTGGCGGATCACGCCGAAGGCGTTCACGCGGGGCGACAGGCCGGATCCCTACCGCATCTGGCTCTCCGAGGTGATGCTGCAGCAGACCACGGTCGAGGCGGTGAAGTCCTATTTCAGCGCCTTCCTCGAAAAATGGCCGGATGTCGAGGCGCTCGCCGCCGCGCCAACGGAAGACGTCATGAAGGCCTGGGCCGGGCTTGGCTATTATTCCCGGGCACGCAACCTCAAGGCCTGCGCGGATCTCGTGGCGCTGCGCGGCGGCCGTTTTCCCGACACCGAAGCCGGCCTGCGCGAACTGCCGGGGATCGGCGCCTATACGGCCGCGGCGGTCGCAGCGATTGCCTTCGACCAGCGCGCGGCCGTGGTCGACGGCAATGTCGAACGCGTTATGACCCGGCTGTTTTCGATCGACACACCACTCAGCGAAGCAAAGACCGAGATCCGCGCTCTGGTGGAGACGCTCGTTCCGCCATCGCGGCCAGGCGACTTCGCGCAGGCGATGATGGACCTCGGCGCTACGATCTGCACGCCGCGACGGCCGCGTTGCATGCTGTGTCCGTTGCGCGAGGACTGCACCGCCATCCTCGCCGGCGATCCCGAGCGTTTCCCTGTCCGCCTGCCGAAGGAAGACAAGCCACAGCGGCGAGGCGCGGCCTTCGTCGCCGTGCGCGACGACGGCGCGATCCTGCTTCGCAAGCGCCCGGAAAAGGGACTGCTCGGCGGCATGACCGAAGTGCCGACGACCGGGTGGACGGCACGGGTCGACGGCCGCACGACGCAGGATGCGGCCCCCTTCCCGGCTGACTGGCGGCCCTCGGGCCGGATCAGCCACGTTTTCACCCACTTCGCCCTCGAACTTGAGGTCTTTCACGCCCAGATCGAGGGTGACGCGCCGGAAGGCCATTTCTGGTCACTGGCCCACGAGATTTCCGGGGAAGCATTGCCCACCGTCATGAAAAAGGTAATCGAAGCGGCCATACCGGGCGCAACCAAGGCGCGTCGCCCCTAGAGCGACCGCCGTGCCTCGCTGAACCGCCGCTGGCGGCCACGCGACATGCATCGAGAATGAACGCCCGCATGGAAAGGACCAGCATGACCGAAATCCGCCACATCGTCTTCGACATCGGCAAGGTGCTGATCCATTACGATCCGAACCTGCCGTTCAGCCGGCTGATCCCCGACGCGGCGCAGCGGCAATGGTTCTTCGACAATGTCTGCACGCATGACTGGAACATCGAGCAGGACCGCGGTCGCACGTGGGACGAGGCCGAAGCCTTGCTCATCGCCGAACATCCCGACCACGCCGAGAACATCCGCAACTTCCGTCGCCACTGGCACGAGATGGTTCCCCACGCCTATGACGACAGCGTCGCCATCATGGAGACGCTGATCGACGGCGGACGCGACGTGACGATGCTGACAAATTTCGCTTCCGACACGTTCGATGAAGCGCGCCAGCGCTTCGCCTTCCTCAATCGTCCGCGCGGCGTCACGGTTTCGGGCGAGATCGGCCTGATCAAGCCGGACAAGGCAATCTACGACCACCACATCGCCTCGTTCGATCTCGAACCGGCCGCCACGCTGTTCATCGACGACAGCCAGAAGAACGTGGAAGGCGCCAGGGCGGCCGGATGGCAGTCGGTGTTGTTCACCGACGCCGGGATGCTTAGAGCGGACCTTGAACGCTACGGGATCGGCGTGTGATCCGAATCGGTTGAGCCGATCCGTTAGAGCGCCGCGCGTCCTTCAGGACGCGCAAAGGACGCTCTAACACTTTGATTTGGCGCATGATCCTTTCCGAAAATCGATTCCGATTTTCGGGGTCATGCGTTGAGGTTCTGATTCAACTTCAACGGAGGTACGATCAGCCCCCTGCCCGCTCCATGCCGAGGCGGGCGATGCGGCGCAGTTCGTCGATCGGGGTCAACCCGCCGCTGCGCTCGTAGTGCCAGAAGGTCCAGCCATTGCAGGCATCCAGGCCCTGTACCTCGGCGCCGATCTTGTGGATCGAGCCGGCGCTCTCGCCGATGGCCAGCGTGCCGTCGGCGCGGACCTTGGCGGCCCAACGCTTCTTGGCGTCGTAGAGGGTGGCGCCCGGCGTCACCAGCCCATTGTCGATCAAGCTGACGAAGGCGACGCGCGGTTCCGCCCGCTTGCCCGAAAGCACGGTGAGCGAGGCGCCGTCCAGCGGCCGCACGGCGTCGATGCGCTCGTTGGCGGCGTCGATATAGGCCTGCTCGCGCTCGATGCCGACGAAATGGCGCCCGAGCCGCTTGGCGACGGCGCCGGTGGTGCCCGAGCCGAAGAACGGGTCGAGCACGACGTCGCCCGGCTTGGTCGAAGCCATCATGATGCGGGCAAGCAGTGCTTCCGGCTTCTGTGTCGGATGCAGCTTGTTGCCATTGTCGTCCTTCAGGCGCTCGCCACCCGTGCAGATCGGAAACAGCCAGTCGGAGCGCATCTGGACGTCGTCGTTGGAGGCCTTCAGCGCTTCATAGTTGAAAGTATAGCTCTTGCCCTTCTGGTCGCGCGACGCCCAGATCATGGTCTCATGCGCATTCTGGAAGCGGCGGCCGCGGAAATTCGGCATCGGGTTGGTCTTGCGCCAGACGATATCGTTGAGGATCCAGAAGCCGAGATCCTGCAAACGGGCGCCGACACGGAAGATGTTGTGGTAGGAGCCGATGACCCAGATCGTGCCATTGGGCTTCAGCACGCGGCGCGCCGCCAGCAGCCAGGCGCGCGTGAAGGCGTCGTAGGCCTCGAAACTCTCGAACTGGTCCCAATCGTCGTCGACGGCGTCGACCTTGGACTGGTCGGGCCGGCGCAGGTCGCCGTCGAGCTGCAGATTGTAGGGCGGATCGGCGAAGATCACGTCGATCGATTTTTCGGGCAGCCGGTCGAGCGCGGCGACGCAATCGCCCTTCAGGATCGTATCCAGCCATTCGGAAGGCTGAGGGGCATGGGAAAGCTCGTCGAGACGACGCACGGCAGACATACTGACACCCGAGGCACGCGTTACTGTTTTACCGACTGTTATGGTTACCGATCAGCGTAAACATTCGGTGAAGGATCAGTCACGCGTGTCACGGTTTGCGAAGATCGGTCCATTGGTGTATGCCGCGCCGCCTGAGCCGATAGGCCAACCTCCTCCCGCGTTTCCGGATTGCCATGCCCCAGCCAGATCTTGTCATCTTCGATTGCGACGGCGTGCTCGTCGATTCCGAAATCATTGCCGCGCGCGTCGAGGCGGAGCTTCTGACATCGGCCGGGTACGAGATATCGGCCGAGGAGATCGCCGAGAGCTATGCCGGCCTGACCTTCAAGGACATCATGATGCGGGTCGAGGAAAAGTCCCACATCCCGCTGCAGGCGTCGCTGATCGACCGAGCCGAGGAACTCGTCGACCGCCGCCTGCGCAGCGACGTGCGCGCCATAGACGGCGTCCGCGAGGCGGTGGCGGCGGTCACCGTGCCGCGCTGCATCTGCTCGAACTCGCGCTCCGAGCGCATCGAATTCATGCTGGAAAAGGTGGGGCTGCTGCCGTTCTTCGCCGGCCGCATCTTCTCGGCGCTCGACCTGCCGAGCAAGAAGACCAAGCCGGCCCCCGACGTGTTCCTGTTCGCCGCCGAGAAGCTCGGGGCAAATCCGAAGAACACCTTCGTGATCGAGGATTCAGTGCACGGAGTTGCCGGGGCCGCAGCGGCCGGGATGCGGGTGATCGGCTTCACCGGCGCCTCCCACAGCTATCCCGGCCACGCCGACGCGCTGACGGAAGCCGGCGCGGAGACCGTCATCCGGCGCTGGGCTGAATTGAAAGGCGTGATCGCGGCCCTGTCGGAGTGGTCGGCCGACGCCTGACCACCAAAGCCCACGGGATCGCCAAATCCGGGCCGGAATGCAAAGGCATCCCGCTTCAATCGGCTTTCCTTGCGGCATTCATACGACACCAGATGTTTCACCTGGCCGCAAAATGCAGGCGCCGTCAGTTCGTGGCGGCGACCTTCTCCCTGTGCTTGCTGGACTTCTTGCCCTTTTCCGCCGTGGCCTTTGACCCGCCTTCGTCGAAGCCGACGACCCCCAGATAGTCCTGCGCCGACGGCAGGGGAACAACTATGTTGTCGTCGGTGAAGACGAACTGGGTGGCCGTCGCAGGATCGGTGGCCTGGACCTGGTAGGGATGAAGCTGGGAATAAAGCACATCGCTGCCATGCACCACGGAGATGCGGATCGGCAGCGTCACCGTGCCGGGCGAGAACCTCGGCCCGGGAACGATGCGGCCTGCTACGGCTATCTTCATCTTGAGCGAGCCGCCGCTGCTGTCGCAATCGCGGGTCATGTCGGTGATGGAGGCCTGGTAGATGATGCGGTTCGAATCGTCCTGCGGCGTGGCCTCGTCGGCGGGCGGCGTATCCTGCGCCACATCGGTCTTCTTCCGGGATTTCGGCTTCTGGACGTCCTTTGCCGAATTGTTGAAGAAAGCGCCGCCATCCTTGACCGTCACTTTCGGGCAGTAGGCGCGAAGTTGGCTGGCGAGCACCTTGGGGTCCTGCGGAGGCGGTGGCGAGGTGTCCTTCTTACCGAAGCCGAGAAACCCGCTGTCGCTCGATTGGCAACCGGCGGCGGCAAGCATAAAGCCCGCGAGCCCGAGACCCGCGAAAAAGCGACGGTTGAACGAATTAAACCCCATGGAACGCACTTCCCTCTCGCAAAGCTGGTGACGTATATCAACCGCGCGGCGAAAATGCGACTGGAGCCCGCGCAGAAATTAACCAGTTTGCCATAGGCACGGTGCCGGACGGCAATGGAATGGTGGCGATGCAATATGTGAGTACCCGCGGGGAGGCCCCCGTGCTTGGATTTTCCGACGCGGTGCTGGCCGGCCTGGCGCGCGACGGCGGGCTCTACGTGCCGCGCGAATGGCCTCATTTCTCGGCGGCCGACATCCGCGCAATGCGCGGCCTTGCCTACCCCGACCTGGCGATCCGCGTGCTTACGCCCTTCCTCGGCGGCGAGATCGCCGCGCCGGTCTTCGAGCGTCTCGTGCGCGAGGCCTATGCCACCTTCCGCCACGAAGCCGTCTGCCCGCTCGTCCAAACCGGCGCCGACACCTTCGTCCTCGAACTCTTCCATGGCCCGACTCTCGCCTTCAAGGACGTCGCCATGCAGTTGCTCGCGCGGCTGATGGATCACGTGCTTGCCGAACATGACCGGCGGGCCACGATCGTCGGTGCAACTTCGGGCGACACCGGCGGCGCGGCCATCGATGCCTTCGCCGGGCGCGATCGCACCGACATCTTCATCCTGTTCCCGCACGGCAAGGTCTCGCCGGTGCAGCAGCGCCAGATGACCACCTCGAAGGCCGCCAATGTCCATGCGCTGTCGATTGAAGGCAATTTCGATGATTGCCAGGGCCTGGTGAAGGACATGTTCAACGATCACGCCTTCCGCGACCGTGTCTCGCTGTCGGGCGTCAACTCGATCAACTGGGCACGCATCATGGCCCAGATCGTCTACTATTTCTCCTCGGCGCTCTCGCTCGGCGCACCCGACCGGCCGGTGTCCTTCACCGTTCCGACCGGGAATTTCGGCGATATCTTCGCCGGCTACGCGGCCAAGCGCATGGGCTTGCCGATCGAGCGGCTGGTCATCGCAACCAACGACAACGACATCCTGGCCCGCACGCTGGCCACGGGCGAGTACCGCACGAAGGGCGTGTTCGCCACAACCTCGCCGTCCATGGACATCCAGGTTTCGTCGAATTTCGAACGCCTGCTGTTCGAGGCATCCGGCCGCGAGCCTGCGACCGTGCGCCGCTACATGAACGGGCTGAAGCAGTCCGGAGCCTTCACGATCGAAGCCAACGAGATCGCCGCCATCCGCTCAGAGTTCGACGCCGGCCGCGCCACCATGGGCGATGTCGCCGCGAGGATCCGCTCGACGCTGTCCGCCTCCGGCTATCTGCTCGACCCGCACACCGCCGCGGCAATGCAGGTGGCGGCCGGCAAGGCTGGCGGCGCAACACCGATGGTGGTTCTGGCAACCGCGCATCCGGCAAAGTTCCCCGCCGCGGTCGAGGCCGCCTGCGGCGTGGTGCCCGCCCTGCCCGCCTGGCTGGGCGGATTGATGGAAGCCGAGGAAAAATACACGGTACTTCCATCCGACCTTAAAATGGTGGAAGATCATGTCAGCCGCCGCGCGCGAGCGGCGCGGTAAGGAGTGCAGTCCATATGGGTGTTGAGGTAAGCCGTCTGTCGAACGGCCTGACAGTCGCCACCGAAACCCTTCCCAGCATTGAATCCGTTGCCTTAGGCGCCTGGGTGAAGTCCGGTGCGCGCAATGAGCGCGACGAAGAGCATGGCATGGCCCACCTGCTCGAGCACATGGCTTTCAAGGGCACCAGGCGGCGCTCGGCCTTCGAGATCGCCTCGGAAATCGAGAATGTCGGCGGCGAGATCAACGCCGCCACCAGCGTCGAAACGACCTCCTACTACGCCCGGGTGCTTTCCGACGACGTGCCGCTGGCCGTCGACATCCTGGCCGACATCCTTCAGGAATCGGAATTCGACCCGCAGGAGCTCGAGCGCGAGCAGCACGTGATCCTGCAGGAGATCGGCGCCGCGCACGACACGCCCGACGATATCGTCTTCGATCGCTTCACCGAGACGGCGTTCCGCCACCAGACGATCGGCCGTTCCATCCTGGGCACGCCCGAGACGGTGAAATCCTTCACCTCCAAGCAGTTGCACGACTTCATCGAGCGGCAGTACGGCGCCGAGCGCATGGTGATCGTAGCCGCCGGTGACATCAAGCACGACACATTCGTGCGCGAGGTGGAAAAGCAGCTTGGCGGCTTCCGCAGCAAGGCCGACGGGACCATCCCGCAATACGCCCAGTATGTCGGCGGCGACTTCCGCGAGAACCGCGACCTGATGGACGCGCAGATCGTGCTTGGCTTCGAGGGCCGCGCCTACCATGTGCGCGACTTCTATGCCTCGCAGGTGCTGTCGATGATCCTCGGCGGCGGTATGTCGTCCCGGCTGTTCCAGGAGGTCCGCGAGAAGCGCGGCCTGTGCTATTCGGTCTATGCGTTCCACTGGGGATTTTCCGACACCGGCGTCTTCGGCGTCCATGCGGCGACCGGACAGAGCGATATCGCCGAACTGGTCCCTGTCATCATCGACGAACTGCAGAAGGCCGGAGAGAGCATCCTGCAGGAGGAACTCGACCGGGCGCGCGCGCAGTATCGCGCCGGCCTGATCATGTCGGCCGAAAGCCCGGCCAGCCGCGCCTCGCAGATCGCCAGGCAATTGCTGCTGTTCGGACGCCCCATCGCCAAGGAGGAACTGATGGACCGGCTGGCCGCGCTGACGGTCGAGCGGCTGACCGACCTGTCGTCCCGCCTCTTCTTGACCCGTCCGACGCTGACAGCGGTCGGACCGGTCGGCACGCTGGCACCCTACGAGACAATCCTTGACGCGCTTTCGGGCCATCAGACGTCGGCCCGCAAGCTCGCCGTCTGATCCGTTCAAGAAATCGTGTTCGCGCTTCCTTTCTTTCGCCGCGACCTGCCGGCGCTGAAGGGCGACCTCGTCACACTGCGCGTGCCGCTGACCAACGACTATCGGGAATGGTCGACGCTGCGCGGCGAGAGCCGCGCGTTTCTCGAGCCATGGGAACCGCGCTGGACGCCTGACGAGCTCGAGCGAGCGGCCTGGCGGCACCGCATCGGTCGCTACCGCGAGGACTACGCGCAAGGCACGGCCATCGCCCTGTTCATCTTCGAGAAGGCGAGCGGCAAGCTGGCCGGGGGCATCACGCTCGGCAATATCCGCCACGGCGTCGCCCAGAGCGGCCATGTCGGCTACTGGATCGGCGAGCGCTTCGGCGGGCGCGGACTGATGACCGACGCGGTCAAGGTGGTCTGCCGCTTCGGCTTCGATACGCTGAGGTTGCACCGGATCGAAGCTGCCTGTATTCCCGACAACATCAGGTCGATCCGCGTGCTTGAAAAAGCCGGATTCCGGCGCGAAGGACTGCTGCGATCCTATCTCAGGATCAACGGCATCTGGCAGGATCACTACCTCTACGCCCGGATCGCGGACGATCCGCCGGGCGTCGGAACAAAGGGCTGATTTTTGACGAACTTCCTGCGCAACGGGCCGCTGTTCGCCTTCATACTCGCGGCAATCGTGACGCTTTGCGCGGCGGGCTCGGCTTATGCCGTGGAGCCGATCAAGATCGCCCGCGACGATGTCGCGCTCGACCTTTCGGGGGCCGTCGAAATCTACCGGAATCAGGGCGAGAACTTCCAGGTCTCGACCGCGCCCGGACCAGACGGCATCGTGCGCCGCATCGAGGTCGAGGCCAATGACGCGCGCTCGACCGGCGACTGGGCCGTGTTCGCCCTTGCCAACACCACCGACCAGCAGCTCGATCGCCTGATCGTCGCGCCACACTTCCGCCTGGTCAATTCCGGCATCTTCTGGCCCGACCTCGGCTCGACGCGCATCGCCGCCATCACGCCGAGCGAGGGCTTCGCGCTCGATCGCCAGACCAGCCCCGATGCCGACGTCTTCCGGGTGACGCTGAACCCCGGAACGGTCATTACCTTCATTGCCGAACTGGCATCGCCGAAACTGCCGCAGGTCTATCTGTGGGATCCTGAATCCTACAAGGATTCGGTCAATTCCTATACGCTGTTTCGCGGCATCGTCATCGGCATCGCCGGCCTGCTAGCGCTGTTCCTGACGATCCTGTTCGTCGTCAAGGGAACCTCGATGTTCCCGGCCACGGCCGCGTTGGCCTGGGCGGTGCTTGCCTATATCTGCGTCGACTTCGGCTTCCTGAACAAGATCATAGAGATCTCTCCCGGCAATGAGCAGATGTGGCGAGCGGGCACGGAGGTGGCGCTGGCGGCGACATTCGTCGTGTTCCTGTTCGCCTATCTCAACCTCAACCGATGGCACGGGCATTTCAGCTACGGCGTGCTGGTCTGGATCTTCGGCCTGGTGCTGATCGCCGGTGTCGCCATCGTCGATCCTGCCGTCGCCGCCGGCATCGCCCGGATTTCGTTCGCGGCGACCGCGCTGACGGGGCTCGGGCTCATCATCTTCCTCGGCATACGCGGTTATGACCGCGCCATCATGCTGGTACCCAGTTGGGTCATGGTGCTGCTATGGCTATGCGGGTCGTGGATGGCGATTACCGGCATGCTCGACAACGACATCGCCCAGCCGGCGCTGGGCGGCGGGCTGATCCTGATCATCCTGCTGATCGGCTTCACGGTGATGCAGCATGCCTTCGCCGGCGGCGCCCTGCACCAGGGCCTGTTCTCCGATCTCGAGCGCCAGGCGCTCGCGGTCGCGGGCTCTGGCGACATCGTGTGGGACTGGGACGTGCTGCGCGACCGCGTCGTGACCAAGCCCGACGTCAGCGCCCAGTTGGGCCTCGCGCCCAACAGCCTCGGCGGGGCCGCCCGCAACTGGCTGCCGGTGCTGCATGCCGACGATCGCGACACATTCCGCACGACGCTTGACGTGGTGCTCGAGCACCGGCGCGGGCGCGTCTCGCAGAATTTTCGCCTGCGCGGCGCCGATGGCCATTATCATTGGTTCACGCTGCGCGCCCGCCCCGTCATCGGCTCGGACGGCGAGGTCATACGCTGCGTCGGCACGATGGTCGACGTGACCGAGCAGAAGAAGTCCGAGGAACGGCTGCTGCACGACGCCGTGCACGACAATCTGACCGGCCTGCCGAACCGCGAACTGTTCATGAACCGGCTGGAGGCGATCATCTCGATCGCGCGCACGGAGGAGAAGGTGCGTCCGACCGTCTTCGTCGTGGATATCGACCGCTTCAAGCAGGTCAATGACGGCCTCGGCATCTCGGCCGGCGACACCATCCTGCTGACCATCGCGCGCCGCCTGCACCGCCTGCTCAAGCCGAAGGACTCGCTGTCGCGCTTTGCCGGCGACCAGTTCGCGCTGATGCTGCTTTCCGAGCAGGACCCCGCGCGCATCGCCGCCGTGGCCGACGCCATCAAGCACGCCATCAACAACCCGATCACCTTCGCCAAACGCGAGATCGTGCTGACCGCCTCGATTGGCCTGATCACCTGGACGACGGCGCAGACCTCGGCCGACGACATGGTCAAGGACGCGGAGCTGGCCATGCACCAGGCCAAGCGCTTCGGCGGCGACAGGATCGAGCCCTTCCGGCCAGCATTCCGCACTGTCGGCACCGATCGGCTGCAGTTCGAATCGGATCTGCGCCGGGCCATCGAACGGCGCGAGTTCACCCTCGCCTACCAGCCGATCGTGCGGCTGGAGGACGGCAGCATCGCCGGCTTCGAGGCGTTGCTGCGCTGGGACCATCCGCGCCGCGGCATGATCCCACCGGCCGATTTCATTCCCGTCGCAGAAAGTTGCGGGCTGATCGTCCAGCTCGGCCTGTTCGCCATGCAGCAGGCGGCGGAAGATCTCGCCGCCTGGCAGAAGCAGATCGGCGACGCACCGCTGTCGGTATCGGTCAACCTTTCCAGCCGCCAGCTCATCCGACGCGACCTCGTCAGCGACGTCCGTTCGGTGATCGCGCGCGCCAATCTGAAGCCGCGTTGCTTCCGGCTCGAGCTCACCGAGTCGCTGGTCATGGACAACCCCGAGCAGACGGCGCACGTGCTGACCAAGCTGAAGCAGCTCGGCATCGGCCTGTCACTCGACGATTTCGGCACCGGCTATTCGTCGCTCTCCTACCTGACCCGCTTTCCCTTCGACACGATCAAGATCGACAGGAGTTTCGTCGACGACAACACGCCCAAGCGCGCGGTGCTGATCAAGTCGATGGTCAACATGGCGCATGAGTTGGGCCTGTCGGTGGTCGCCGAGGGCATCGCCGACGAACGTGACGCGCTGGAGCTGCGTCAAATGGGCTGCGAATACGTGCAGAGCTTCATGTTCGGCGCGCCGATGCCCGCCGACCAGGTGCTGAAAGCCCTGAAAGAGCAGTATCCGCTTGCTCAGGCGTGACCGGCGGCGACGCTGAGATGTGCGAGATCGACGCCGATCGACGCCAGAACGCGATCGTAGGTGCGGTCGATGTCAGCGTCGAACAGGAACTCGGCGCTTGCCGGGCAGGTAAGCCAGCCATTCTCCGCGATTTCGCTTTCGAGCTGGCCGGCGCCCCAACCGGCATAGCCCAGCGCCATCAGCGCGTGCCTGGGACCACGGCCGGCGGATATGGCCCGCAAGATGTCGACCGTCGCGGTCAGACATACGTCTTCAGACACGCTGAGCGACGATTCCACCTTGTAGTCGCCGGAATGCAGGACAAAGCCCCGGCTGCGGTCGACCGGCCCGCCATTGCGGACGATGAAGTCGCGCGCATGGGCCGGCAGGCGGATCGCCTCCTGCTCGTCCATGATGCCGAGTTGCACGAGCAGGTCGGGAAACAGCATCTGCTGGGTCTGATTGATGATCAGCCCCATCGCGCCCTCGTCGCTGTGTGCGCAGATGTAGATGACCGAGCGCGCGAAACGGTCATCCTTCATGCCCGGCATGGCAATGAGGAACTGATCGTCGAGAAAGCCGCGACCGGGAGCCGTCTTCTTGTGGCGCAACAAGTCCATGTCGGGGAGCGTAACGCGTTTCCGGAGCGGCGAAAAGATGGACAGTGCGCGATTTGGCCATGCCATGCGGCTGGCGTTCCGCCTTCCCCCGGGCGAGCGAGATCGGCCGCTGCTCCGGGCGGAGGCCGAAAAAGCCGGCACAGCTCGCAAAGTCACGCAAATATGATACGCGCAAGACCATGAAATCATTGCGCGGACAAGAACGCACGATCAAATCACCGCCATGCATAGCTTGAAGATCCTGATGCTCGGCGCTGCCCTCGGGGCGGCAAACTGCTTCCCAGCCGCCGCCTCCTCATCGAACTGGTACGACAGCGAAGGCGGCAAGGTTCGCCTGGTCACCAGCGGCAAGGCCGACGAAAACGGGCACCTCCAGGGCCTGTTGCAGATCGTGCTGAAGCCCGGCTGGAAAACCTATTGGCGCGACCCCGGCGATTCCGGGGTACCGCCGCAGCTCGACGTCTCGCCCAGCACCAACGTCACCGCTGCGGACCTCTCCTTCCCCGCGCCGCAGCGCCACGACGACGGCTACGGCAAATGGGCCGGCTACAGCCACTCGGTGTCGTTCCCGGTGACATTCACGCTTGCCGCCCCCGACCAGCCGACGGCGATCCAGGCAGACGTGTTTCTTGGAATATGCGAAACGATCTGCATCCCGGTGCAGACCCGGCTGACCGTTGATCCCAATGCCGACCCGGACAATGCCGAGGACGCGGCCTTGATCAAGGCCGCCCTCTCGACCCTGCCCGTGCCCGCGCGGACCGACTTCGGCATCGAACTCCTGCCCGGCGATCATGAAACACTGGTCGTCCAGGCGAATTTCCCCGGCGACGCCGCGGCGGCCGATTTCTTCGTCGCCGGCGAACACGACTACATGTTCGGGGCCCCTGTCCGCAGCGAGAAGAACGGCAAATCGATCTTCACCGTGCCGATCCTTGACCGACCGTCGACGACACCCACGGATGGCGGGCTTCACTACACGCTGACCAGTTCGGCCGGGGCCGTCGAAGGAGTGCTGCCCTTTCCCTGATCATGGAGCGCAGCGCGTCCATCTGGACGCGCAAAGGGCGCCCTAACACTTTGATCTCGCGCATGATCCTTTCCGGAAATCGATTCCGATTTCGGGGCCATGCGCCGGGCTCGGCCGTTGCGGTCGGCGCGCCAGTCGGCTATCGCAGGGATGGTTCTTCCATCCACGCTCCAAGAGGCTATCGATGAGCATTTCCGTTGGCGACAAGCTGCCTGATGCGACGTTCAAGATCATGACCGCCGACGGCCCGAAGGCGATCACCAGCGCCGAGATCTTCGACGGAAAGAAGGTGGTGCTGTTCGCCGTTCCCGGCGCCTTCACGCCGACCTGCAGCAACAACCACCTGCCCGGCTATCTCGAAAACCACGACGCCATCCTGGCGCGCGGCGTCGACACCATCGCCGTGGTCTCGGTCAACGACGTCTATGTCATGAGCGCATGGTCGCGCTTCGCCGGCGGTGACGGCAAGATCCTCTTCCTTGCCGACGGCAACGGCGATTTCGTCAAGTCGGTCGGCCTCGACCAGGATCTCTCGGGCGGCGGGCTGGGCCTGCGATCCAAGCGCTTCTCGATGATCGTCGACAATGGCAAGTTGACGACGCTCAACGTCGAGACAAAGCCAGGCGTCTCCGAGTCCGGCGCCGCCAAGATCCTCGAGCAGCTCTAGGCAGGTTCCGCGATACCGTCCCGCGGTTTTGCGATCAGAGCTTGCGAACAACAAGGGAATCCGACCGATGCTCGACCTGCTCTGGCGCGGCGCGCTGATCGGAGTTGGCGCCACGGCGCTGATCGATATCTGGGCCATCCTGCTCGCCGCCTTGTTCGGGCTACCGCGCCCGAACTGGGGAATGGTCGGGCGTTGGGTCTGGCATCTGCGGGACGGCAAGGTCTTTCACGACGACATTGGCAAGGCCCAGCCCTATGCCCATGAACTGGCGCTGGGATGGGCCTTCCACTACCTCGTCGGCCTCGTCTACGGCGTGATCCTGGTCCTGGCGACCGGAGCGGCCTGGCTGACCGCGCCGACGTTCCTGCCCGCCTTCATCCTCGGCATCGTCACGGTGGGCGCCGGCTGGTTCCTGCTCGCGCCGGGCATGGGCGCGGGGTGGGCGGCATCGAAAACGCCCAATCCAACAAAGACCCGGGCTCTGAACCTGATCTCCCACACGGTCTTCGCTATCGGCCTCTTCGGGACGGCCTTGCTGATCCGCTAAGCGGGTCGACCGCCCAGGGATCAAAAATCCAGATCAAGAGCAATTCCAGCAAAAGTGCGTAGCGGTTTTGCGTCCGGAATTGCGTAAAAACAAAGAGTTAGAGCAATGACGGCGATTCAATTTTCGCCGGAATTGCTCTAGTAGCTCTGGCTGGAGCGTCTGGCGGGCCTCGCCGTCGGCGTGCCGGCCGAAACACCCTGTTTCGGCGGCGTGGGCCTAACCCCGCCCTTCTTGAACGGCGCCATTCCTTCCCGGGCAAGCTCGTCGGCGCGTTCGTTCTCCGGATGGCCGGCATGGCCCTTGACCCAGTGCCAGGTGACCTTGTGGCGCCGGTTGGCGGCGTCGAGCGCCTGCCACAGTTCGCCATTCTTCACCGGCTTCTTGTCGGCGGTCTTCCAACCATTCTTCTTCCAGCCATGGATCCACTTGGAGATGCCATCCATGACGTATTTGCTGTCGGTGTGCAGGTCGACGGTGCAAGGCTCCTTCAGTGCATCGAGCGCGGTGATGGCGGCCAGCAGTTCCATGCGGTTGTTGGTGGTCTCGGCCTCGCCGCCGGACAGTTCCTTGGAGACGCCGTTAAAACGCAGGATCGCGCCCCAGCCGCCGGGTCCCGGATTGCCCGAGCAGGCGCCATCGGTGAAGACTTCAACGTGCTTCGTCATTTGAGACCGTATTCCAGGGGGGACCGGATCGCCCGGTGGAAGCGCATGCGCCTGATATATTCGGTTGGATCGCGTTTCATGACCAGTCCACCATCCGGGATGGTCAGCCAATCGTAGAGCCTGGTCAGCATGAAGCGAAGCGCCGAGCCGCGCGCCAGCATCGGCAGCGCCGCCTTCTCGTCCTCGCCAAGCGGGCGAACACTCTGATAACCGGACAGCAACGCCGCACCCTTGGTCACGTTGAAGGAAAAATCCTTCTCGAAACACCAGGCGTTGAGGCAGGTGGCGACGTCATAGGCGTAGAGATCGTCGCAGGCGAAATAGAAGTCGATCAGGCCCGACAGCTTCTCGCCGAGGAAGAAGACATTGTCCGGGAAGAGGTCGGCATGGATGATGCCCGACGGCAGGCCATCGGGCCAATTCCGCTCGAAGTCGGCGAAATCGGCATCGACCTCGGCCGCCAGGCCTGGTTCGACCTCATCGGCACGGTCGCGCGATGCCGCCCAGAGCTTGCGCCAGCCGTCGATGGCAAGCGCGTTCGGGCGCCGCATCGCGAAGTCGGCGCCAGCCAGATGCAGCTCGGCCAGCGCCCGGCCGACCTCGCCGCAATGCGTGGCTGCCGGGCGACGCAGGGAAAGCCCCTCGAGGAAGGTGATGATGACGGCCGGCCGGCCGGCAAGCGTGCCGATGACGCTACCGTCATGGGCGGTGACCGGCAGCGGGCAAGAAATGCCCTTCCTGGCGAGATGGCCCATCAACCCGAGGAAGAACGGCAGGTCTGCCTTCTCGACGCGCTTCTCGTAGAGCGTCAGTATGTAGGAGCCGCTGGCCGTGTGCAGCAGGAAGTTCGAATTCTCGGTGCCCTCGGCGATGCCCTTGTAGGACAGGAGTTCGCCGACCGGATAGAGCTTCAGGAAGGCGCTGAGCTCACCTTCCGCGACATCGGTGTAGACCGCCATCTGCCCTACGCGGCTCCGTTGACGAAGGCCATGTCGGCCGGCGTCAGTTCGACATCGCGCAGAACCCGCATGACAGGAAAATCCTCCGTTTCCGTCGCCGTGACGGCAAGTTCGATGGTGACGTCGAAGCGTTGGCGGAAGGCATCGATGATCTCGTCGACGATGATCTCCGGTGCCGACGCGCCGGCCGAGAGGCCCAGCGTCGAAATCTCGGCGATGTCATCCCACGGAATTTCCGCGGCGCGCTGCACGAGAAGCGACATCCTGGCGCCGGCCCGCTCCGCGACCTCGACAAGCCGCCGCGAATTGGAGGAATTGGGCGCGCCGACGATCAGGAACAGGTCGGCGCCGTGCGCCGTCTCCTTGACCGCTTCCTGGCGGTTGGTGGTGGCGTAGCAGATCGATTCCGCCGCGGCCGCCTGCAGGTTGGGGAAACGCTCCTGCAGGACGCGGATGATGCCGGCAGTGTCCTCGACCGACAGAGTCGTCTGGGTGACGAAACCGAGCGCATCCGGATCGGCGGGCGCGAGCCGGGCCGCGTCGGCTTCCGTCTCGACCAGCGTCACAGCGCCGTCCGGCAGTTGGCCCATTGTGCCGATGACTTCGGGATGCCCTGCATGGCCTATGAGGAGAACATGGCGACCGAGCCGCTGATGGCGCATTGCCTGCTTGTGGACTTTCGAGACCAATGGACAGGTGGCGTCGAGATAGAAGAGGTTGCGGGCGACGGCATCGGCCGGCACCGACTTGGGTACGCCATGCGCCGAGAACACGACCGGGCTCTCGCGATGCTCCGCCGGTATCTCGGAGAGTTCCTCGATGAACACGGCGCCCAGGCTCTGCAGCCCTTCGACGACATAGCGGTTGTGCACGATCTCGTGGCGGACATAGACCGGCGCGCCGTATTTCTTCAGAGCCAGCACGACGATCTGAATGGCACGGTCGACCCCGGCGCAGAAGCCGCGTGGCTGGCAGAGCCGGATCGTGAGGGGGCGCTTGGTGGTCGTCTTGAGCATGAATCCAGGCCGGTTGATCAAAGCCGAAATGCGGTCTGCACCCCCGCCCTGTCAAGGGCGGCGGTTGCGATCACTACAGCGCCGCGCGTTCGAATGAGCGCGCAAAGGACGCTGCAGCACTTTTTGTTCAACCGCCTTTCGCCAGCCGGCGCAACCTGACGAAGAGTACCCCGGCGAGCGCCGCCGCGAGCCCGTACCATGTCACCGCGTATTGCAGATGGTTGTTCGGCAGGTCGATGATGGTGACGCCCCCCACCGGCAACCCACCCGGGTTTGGCGTCTTGTCGGCATCGATGAAGAAGGGCAGCAGCTTCGCGCCGGCCGGCAGCCCGGCGCTCGCCGCCATCACGTCGCGATCCTTCCAGTAGAAGATGTTCTTCGCGACATCGTTGTCGGGAAGCATCATCGAGGGCTTGCCGTCCAGCGGGTTGCGGGCGAGCCCTGTTATCGTCACGGAGCCAGGGACCTGCCCTTGCGGTCGCTTCGCCGCGTCCTTGAGGTCATAGGGAACGAAACCGCGATTGACGAGCACGAACCTGCCGTCATCGAGTTGCAAGGGCGTGTAGACATTGAAGCCGGCAGCCCCTTCCCATGTGGCGAAGAAATGCCGCTCGCCCTTGTGCAGGAAGGTGCCGGTCACGGTGACGGGCGTGTAGTCGACGTCACCGGTGCTGGCGAACTGGCTTTCGACCGCGGCAAGCGGCGCAGGCGCCTGGTGTGTACGCTGGTCTATGGTCTGAAGGAGGCCTTCTTTCCACTGAAGGCGCTCGACCTGCCAGGTTCCGAGCCCGACCAGAATGACGAACACGACAAGTCCGAGCCCAAGCAGCAGGGCCACGCGCGGCCGCGAGGGACCGGCGGCCACACCAGCCGTCCCGCTCATTCGCCAGTGTCCAGCCTGCCTTCGGAGGCTTTCTTGGAGTACTGCAAGGTGATCAGCACGCCCTTGATCAGGCGCAGCGCCGTGAGACACAGCACCACTGTCAGCGGGATCCACAACAGGAAGTGCACCCATAGCGGCGGCCCCAGCGTCACCTCCATCCACAGCGCGAGGCCGACGACAAGGAAGCCGATGATGAGGATGACGAAAACAGCCGGTCCGTCGCCCGCATCGGCGAATGAATAGTCGAGGCCGCAATTGCCGCAGCGCTTGCCGACCGACAGGAATCCGGAGAACAGCCGCCCCTCGCCGCAGCGCGGGCAACGGCCATGCAGGCCTGCGGAAATCGGATCGATGGGCGGCCAGATCGCCTTGTCGTCACTCATGCGCGCACCTTAGAACGCTTTGCCCCAAAAGATAAGGCGGCCACGTCGCCGCAGCCGCCTCGTCGATACAAATTGAAAGCGCGTCAGTGGCCTTCGATCACCGCGCCGGCGGACGCCCAGACGTAGATCGAAGCGAACAGGAACAGCCACACCACGTCGACGAAGTGCCAGTACCAGGCAGCCGCCTCGAAGCCGAAATGCTGCTTGGGCGTGAAGTCGCCCTTGATCGCGCGGATCAGGCAGACCAGCAGGAAAATGGTGCCGATGATGACGTGGAAGCCATGGAAACCGGTCGCCATGAAGAAGGTAGCGCCATAGATCGAGTTCTTGAACGCGAACGGAGCGTGCATGTACTCGTAGGCCTGCACCATGGTGAAGAGCATGCCGAGGCCGACGGTCAGGACGAGGCCGTTGATGAGGCCCTTGCGATCGCCGTGCAACAGCGAATGGTGCGCCCAGGTCACCGTGGTGCCCGACAGCAGCAGGATGATGGTGTTGTAGAGCGGCAGGTGGAAGGGGTCGAGGACCTCCATGCCTTTCGGCGGCCACACGCCGCCGGTGAAGGCGGTGCGGGCATACTGAATCGCCTCGCCCGGGAACAGGCTGGCGTCGAAGAAAGCCCAGAACCAGGCAACGAAGAACATCACCTCGGAGGCGATGAACATGATCATGCCGTAGCGCAGGTGCAGCGAGACGACGCGGGTGTGATGGCCCTCATGCGCTTCCTTGATCGTGTCCGACCACCAGGCGAACATGGTGTAGAGCACGATCAACAGGCCGATGAAAAACAGCCACGGATTGGCGATGTTGTGGCCGAAGATCGGGAACTCGCCGCCCTTCAAGTATTCCATCAGGCACACACCGCCGATCGCCATCACCAGAGCGCCGACCGAGCCCAGGAAGGGCCAGGGGCTTGGGTTGACGAGATGGTAGTCGTGTTGTGGTTTTGCGTGCGCGTCTGCCATATCAGCCCCCGAGATTTGCTTCGGTATTGGAATTTGTCTTGCTGTTGTTGCCGTCGGCGGCGGAAGCCACCGGCTTGTTCTTGTCCTGCGGGAACATCGTATAGGACAAGGTGATGGTCTTGATGTCCTTCAGTTCCGGCACGTTGACGATATCCGGGTCCACATAGAACAGGACCGGCATGTCGAGCGTCTCACCCGGCTTCAAGGTGGTGTCGGTGAAGCAGAAACACTCGACCTTGTTGAAATAAGCGCCGGCCAGCTCCGGCTGGACGTTGAAGGTGGCGCGCCCGGTTACCGGTGCGTCGAACTTGTTCGTGGCCTTGTAGTAGGCCTGCACGGTCTCGCCGATCTTCATCGTCATCGAACGCTGGACCGGCTGGAACTCCCACGGCACGCCCGCGATGTTGGCATCGAAGCGCACGGTGATCTCGCGGTCGAGCACGCGACCGGCATACTGCTTCTCGGCGCGTTGCGTGGTGCCGCCATAGCCGGTCACCTGGCAGAACATCTTGTAGAGCGGCACCGCCGCGTAGGCCATGCCGACCATCCCGCCGAAGAAGGCCAGGCAGACGAAGGCGATGACGCGGTTGCCGTTCCTGCGGGCTGGATCGACGCTCGTTTGCTTGCTCATCGCCACCTCACATCCCGCCACTGAGAGCGTGGCTGAACTTCACGATGGTGGCGATGTAGAAGATGATGACCAGAGCCGCCAGCGCCAGGCCGATGGCGACCGAGCGATTGCGCCGGGCTTTCCTCTGGCGATCGCTCAGCGTGATCAGTTCGAGCTTATCGTCCATCGTCATCATGCCCCCACTGCGAAGGCCCGCGCGACGACGCTGTCGGCGAGATAGGCGGCGAAGATCGCGAACAGGTAAAGCAGCGAATAGCCGAACAACGCCTTGGCCGGCTTCATGGCGAGGTCGTCATCGCGCATGCGCAGCACCTTCCACGAATACCAGACGAAGCCGGTGCCGAGCAGCGCGGCCACGACGCCATAGGCAGCGGAAGTATAGCCGAGCGCCCAGGGGAGCACGCCGATCGGCGCAAGAACCACCGCATAGGCGAAAATCTGCCGGCGCGTCGAGGCATGGCCTGCGACGTTGGGCATCATCGGGATACCGGCGCGGCCGTAATCTTCCGACTTGAAGAGCGCAAGCGCCCAGAAGTGCGGCGGCGTCCACAGGAAGATGATGAGGAACAGGATAATGCTTTCCAGGCTGACGCTTCCGGTCACCGAGGCCCAGCCGATCACGGGCGGAATGGCGCCGGCGGCGCCGCCGATGACGATGTTCTGAGGCGTCCAGCGCTTCAGCCACATCGTGTAGATGACGGCATAGAAGAAGATGGTGAAGGCGAGAAGCGAGGCCGCCAGCCAGTTGACCAGCACACCCAGCGTCATCACCGAAAGCGCAGACAGCACGAGGCCGAAGCCGAGCGCTTCGCCCGGCCGGACACGGCCGGCCGGCACCGGACGGCCGGCGGTGCGCGTCATGACCGCATCGATGTCGGCGTCGTACCACATGTTGAGCGCGCCCGAAGCGCCGGCGCCGATGGCAATCGACAGGATCGCGATCATGGCCAGCAGCGGATTGATCGTCACCGGCGCGGCGACCAGACCGACAAAGGCCGTGAACACCACCAGCGACATGACGCGCGGCTTCAGCAGGGCGAAGAAATCGCCTGCGGTCGCTTCCGACATGCGGAAGCCCGCTTCGTCAATACCGGTTTCGTCGACAAGGGCCATGCGTACTTCGGTCCATCATTCCGTTTGGCCAAAACCGCCGGATCGCCCGGCGGTTCTGAGTAGGAGCGGATTGCTGCCTTACTTGATCTTCGGCAGCTGCTCCCACTGGTGGAAGGGCGGCGGCGAAGGCAGCTGCCACTCGAGCGTGGTGGCTCCGTCGCCCCACGGGTTGGCGCCGGCGACGCGCTTCTTCTGGAAGGCCTCGAACACGCCGTAGAGGAAGATCAGCACGCCGACGGCGGCGATGTAGGAGCCGTAGGACGAAACCATGTTCCAGCCGGCAAAGGCGTCCGGATAGTCGATGGTACGGCGCGGCATGCCAGCAAGGCCGAGGAAGTGCTGCGGGAAGAAGACCAGGTTCACGCCGACGAACATCACCCAGAAATGCGTGTTGGCGATGAAGGGCGAGTACATGTAGCCGGTCATCTTCGGGAACCAGTAGTACCAGCCGGCGAAGATGGCGAACACGGCGCCCAGCGACAGCACGTAGTGGAAGTGCGCGATGACGTAGTAGGTGTCATGCAGCGAGCGATCGAGGCCCGCGTTGGCGAGCTGAACGCCCGTCACGCCACCGACCGTGAACAGGAAGATGAAGCCAAGCGCCCACAGCATCGGCGGCTTGAAGGAGATCGAACCGCCCCACATCGTGGCGATCCACGAGAAGATCTTCACGCCGGTCGGAACGGCGATGACCATCGTGGCGAACACGAAATAGCGCTGCGTGTCGAGCGACAGGCCGGTCGTGTACATGTGGTGCGCCCAGACGATGAAGCCCACGGCGCCGATGGCGACCATCGCGTAGGCCATGCCGAGATAGCCGAACACAGGCTTGCGCGAGAAGGTCGAGACGATGTGGCTGATGATGCCGAAGCCCGGCAGGATCAGGATGTAGACTTCCGGGTGGCCGAAGAACCAGAACAGGTGCTGGAACAGCAGCGGATCGCCACCATTGTCCGGAACGAAGAAGGAGGTGCCGAAATTGCGGTCGGTGAGCAGCATGGTGATGCCGCCGGCCAGAACCGGAAGCGACAGCAAGAGCAGGAAGGCCGTGATCAGCACCGCCCAGGCGAACAGCGGCATCTTATGCAGCGTCATGCCCGGGGCGCGCATATTGAAGATGGTGGTGATGAAGTTGATGGCGCCGAGGATCGACGAGGCACCGGCGATATGGATCGACAGGATGGCAAGATCCATGGCCGGCCCGGGCTGACCCGAGGTCGAGAGCGGCGGATAGAGCGTCCAGCCGCCGCCGACGCCGTGCGCTCCGGGAGCGCTCGGCACGAAGGCCGACAGGATCAGCAGGATGAAGGCCGGCGGAAGCAGCCAGAACGAGATGTTGTTCATGCGCGGGAACGCCATGTCCGGAGCGCCGATCATGATCGGAACCATCCAGTTGGCGAAACCGCCGATCAGGGCCGGCATGACCATGAAGAAGATCATGATCAGGCCATGGGCGGTGGCGAAGGCGTTGTACATGCTCTTGCCGCCGTCGATGGCGGCGTCGCCGTTGACGCCATAGACCATCTGCGCGAGGCCGCTGAAGATCTGGATGCCAGGCTCCTGCAGCTCCATGCGGATGGCGACGGAAAGCGCGCCACCGATGATGCCCGCGCAGATCGCGAAGATCAGATAGAGCGTGCCGATGTCCTTGTGGTTGGTCGAATACACCCACCGGACCCAGCCGCGAGGCCTGTGGTCGTGCCCGTCGTGAGCTGCAGCGTCTGCCATGTTCCGCTCCGTTCCCTGATCTTTCCTGACCGCGGCATCAGTTGCCGGCGGCCGCTACCTTGTTGGCGCCGTCGACTTCGGCCATCAGCGCTTTGTTGGCTGCCGGCAGGCTGGTCTTTGCCGCCGCGAGCCAGGTGTTGAACTGCGCATCGGACACGACGCGGATCGCGATCGGCATGAAGGCGTGGTCCTTGCCGCAGAGCTGCGAGCACTGGCCGTAGTAGAGCCCTTCCTTCTCAGCCTTGAACCAGGTCTCGTTGGTCCGGCCCGGGATGGCGTCCATCTTGATGCCGAAGGCGGGCATGGCGAAGGAATGGATCACGTCCGTGGCGGTGATGAGCACGCGGGTCATGGTGTTGACCGGCACGACCAGTTCGTTGTCGACGGCCAGCAGTCGCGGATAGATCTGGTGGTCCTGCTTGCCGGCCGCGGCGCGGTCACCCTCCTGAAGAAGGGCCGAGTTGAAGGAGAGCGTGCTGTCGGTCTGGTACTCGTAGTCCCAGTTCCACTGGTTGGCCGTGGCCTTGACGGTCAGCTTGGCCTCTTCCGGCGGCGTGTACTGCGCGGTGAGCAGCTGGAACGACGGAATGGCGAGGAAAAGCAGGATGACGACCGGGCCGACGGTCCAGATCACTTCGATCAGCGTGTTGTGGCTGGTCTTCGACGGAACCGGATTGGCGCTCGCCCGGAACCTCAGGATGCATATGCCGAGCAGCACCAGGACCAGGATGGTGATGGGGACGATGAACCACAGCGTGTAGTTACCGAACCACTCGATCTGCCGCATCATGTCGGTCGCGGGAGCCTGGAAGCCGGTCTGCCATGGCCGCGGCTGGTCGGCGTGAGCGGTTGCGCCCGCGAAAAACGTGGCGGCCCCAGCACTTGCTAGAAACGTGGCGCTTGCTAGGAATTTTCTCATCGCCCTCTTCATCTCCCGGTCCCTCGCCGCTGCTGCGCGAGAATAACGTACAATGCCGGGATGGGAATCCCGGTCAGTCCCAAGGCTGGTTCAAACCATACTCTATTTCCCTCCGCAAGAAAGGAGCGGCGGAAATCATGCGGCATTTTTGCGCGCAAGCCGGGCGCGCACGCCAGGGGCAATGAAACCCGCCCGGACGAATCCGATGCGGAGTTCCCGCGCCCGAACTGTGCCGACCAGGCAGCCGGGCACACTCCAGCGGTCGCAATTCGGGCGGAATTGGCACGGAAAAGCTTTGGATGGGCCATTTTCGGAGCGGCCCGGCCGGCCTCTCATCCTTTACTTGGCCTTGGCGCGGCTTAAAGTGCCGTGATTCGCAATGGAGCCGTCATGACCCTCTGGCTTTCGAGACCCCTGGCGAAGGTCGTCTTTCTTGCCGCCCTGTCCGCCGTTGGCCTGCCTTCGCTCGGCCACGCCGCCGGCGCGCAGCCGAGCGGCACGGTCAAGTCGACGCACGGAGCGTGGTCGATCATCTGCGACACGCCCGCCGGAGCGACGTCCGAACAATGTGTGATGATGCAGAACGTCGTCGCCGAGGATCGTCCCGAGATGGGGCTCTCGGTGGTGGTGCTGCGCACCGCCGACAACAAGGCCGAGATCCTGCGTGTTCTTGCGCCGCTCGGAGTGCTGCTGCCGAACGGCCTCGGCCTCAATGTCGACGGCAAGGATATTGGCCGGGCATATTTCGTGCGCTGCTTCCAGGACGGCTGCTATGCCGAGGTTATCCTCGAGAAGCCGCTGCTCGACACGCTGAAGAGCGGAACGTCCGCCACCTTCATCGTGTTCCAGACGCCCGAGGAAGGCATCGGCATTCCTGTCGATCTGAAGGGCTTCGCGGACGGCTTCGCCGCCCTGCCCTGACATCGCGGGCCCGCTCTCGGCGCGCCCGTTCCATCATCGACGCAGGCTCTTCAGTGCCGCCGGGTTTCGATACCGGGCGGCGGGCGATTGTCTCGGCCTGGCTTCGGGCCTACATGCAGGAAGAAAACAGCCTTCATGAATGGACACGCCATGACCAGCCTGCTCGGCCAGTTCGACATTTCCGAGGATCGCGTCAAGGAGATCGTCGCCGACACCATCCGGGGCGCCGATGACGGCGAACTCTTCCTCGAATACAGCGAAAGCGAAGCGCTGATGTTCGACAATGGCCGACTGAAGACGGCCAATTTCAACACCGATCAGGGCTTCGGCCTGCGCGCGGTCGCGGGCGAGGCCAGCGGTTATGCCCATTCCAGCGACCTTTCGGAAGCAGCGCTCTTGCGCGCCTCCGACGCCGTCTCGGCGGTCAAGGGCGGCTATTCCGGCACGCTGGCGGCGGCGCCGGCGCGCACCAACCGCCATCTCTACGGCGAGGAGAACCCGATCCCGTCGCCGTCCTTCGAGGCCAAGGCCAAGCTGCTGCAGGAAATCGACGCATGGCTGCGTAACAACGATCCGCGCGTCAGGCAGGTTTCGGCCTCCCTCGTCTCTTCCTGGCAGCATGTCGAGATCGTGCGTGGCGATGGTCAGCTCGTGCGCGATGTCAGGCCGCTGGTCAGGATCAACGTGTCCGTGGTGGTCGGCCAGGGCGACCGCCAGGAGAGCGGCTCCTATGGCATGGGCGGTCGCAAGGGCTTTGGCGAGTTCCTGACGGAGGAAAGCTGGAAGCATGCCGCCAGCGAGGCGCTCAGGCAGGCGTTGGTCAACCTTGAAGCCGTGCCGGCGCCGGCCGGCACGTTCGACATCGTGCTGTCCAGCGGCTGGCCGGGGGTGATGCTGCACGAGGCCGTTGGCCACGGACTGGAAGGCGACTTCAACCGCAAGAAGACCTCGGCCTTCGCAGGACTGCTGGGGCAGCAGGTCGCAGCCAAGGGCGTCACTGTCGTCGATGACGGCACCATCGCGGAGCGGCGCGGATCACTGACGGTCGACGATGAGGGCACACCCTCGGCGCGCAATGTGCTGATCGAGGACGGCAAGCTCGTGGGCTACATGCAGGACCGCCAGAATGCCAGGCTGATGGGCATGAAGGCGACCGGCAACGGACGCCGCGAGGGCTACGCCCACGAGCCGATGCCGCGCATGACCAACACTTACATGACATCGGGCGACATGGAGCCCGCCGAGATCATCGCCTCGGTGAAGAACGGCGTCTACGCCGTTTCCTTCGGCGGCGGCCAGGTCGATATCACGTCCGGCAAATTCGTGTTCGGCTGCACCGAGGCCTACATGATCGAGAACGGCAAGGTGACGCAGCCGATCAAGGGCGCGATGCTGATCGGCAACGGGCCGGACGCCATGCACCGTGTCGCCATGGTCGGCAACGACATGAAGCTCGACACCGGCATCGGCATGTGCGGCAAGGCCGGACAGGGCGTGCCCGTCGGCGTCGGCCAGCCGCATCTCAGGATGAACCAGATGACGCTCGGCGGCACCAGGGTCTGATACTGGCGACCCGGCCTGCCTTCCACCATGGCCGCACGAAGACGAAATTGATTTCCGAAAAGCGCCTGCCAAGAGTGCCGGCAGCGCTCTTTCGCGCCATCGAAAAGGCGTGTGCCGCCAAGCCGAGCGCCGATATACCAAACCGTAATCTGCCAGCAATGCGGCAGACAGATCGTTCCGGCATTAAGGCCTTGGGCAAAATCTTTCGGGGCGCCTTTGATGGAGTAATTTCGTGCGCAAGACCCTTATCCCTGTGACGATCGCGCTGCTGATGGCGGCCGCTCCCGCCTTCGCGGCGAACGAGTATTTCGTCGTTCAGCACCCGAGCAGCAAAACCTGTTCGGTTTCCAAGACCAAGCCCGACGGCAAAGCCTCGATCATGGTCGGAAAGACCTCGTACAAGACTGCCGCCGAGGCGAATGCCGCGATGAAGGCGGCGCCGGAATGCAAGAAGAAGTAAGAGCTTGACGGAAGGCGGCCGCCGTTGGCGGTCGCCTTTTCCGGTTCCGGGGAATGGTTCTCCCGCCGTCCCCCCGCCTGAAACCTGCAAGCAAGCGGCACGTGCGCCCGTGCCTTCCGTTCAGCGCCGCGAAGCGGCGCGCCTGACGCTTTCCAGCAGGATGACGAGACAGCCGGCGAGCAGGAGATAGGCTCCCGGCAGCGGCGGAAGCGCCAGAAGCTTCACCGCCGCGGTGACCGCGGCGATCAGGATCAGCGCCAGCAGCGCCAGATAGCCGTCGTCGACGAACATGCCGACGAGCTCGCTGAAAATAACACGGACGATGTTCATCGGGCGGCCCTCCGGTCCGGAGTGAGGTCTGTGCCACGCATCCAGCGCACGATTGCGAAGGAGGCGAGCGCGATGACGGCGAAGATCGCCAGCAAGGCGAGATCCGCGCCAGGCCATTCGGCGCCGATGCCCTCGCCCGTCCAGAAGATGCCGAAGCTGGTCAGCATCAGGCCGACCACGAATTTGAGCGCGTTCTCGGGCACCCTAGCCAGCGGCCGGTGAACGACGAGGCCGATCAGCGTGACCAGGATAAGGGCGGCGAGCGCGCCGAGGCTGGCATAACCGGTCTGGCCATGCGCCGCACCGACAGCGATGACGATGAAGACCACCTCGACGCCTTCCAGCAGCACCGCCTTGAATGCCGCGAGCCCGGCCAAATAATCGGCGCGCTTGTCGCTGGCCTGCCGGTTCAGCTCGGCGGTCTCCTTCGAAAAGGCGGCATCCTCGTCGTGGAGCGCGATGACGCCGACGCTGCGCAGGATCGCCTTGCGGAGCCAGCGCATGCCGAACAGGATGAGCAGCACGCCGACCACGAACTGCAGCGTCGCGATGGGCACGAGCGCGAGCAGTGGTCCGAACGCCAGCACCAGCGCGGCGAGCACCACCAGCGCCAGGGCGGTGCCGGTGAGCGCCGGACGCCAGCTGCGCGTAACGCCGACCGCGAGCACGATGGTGAAGGCCTCGACCACCTCGACGAAGGAGGCGAGGAAAGCGGCTGTGACGGTCGATATTATCGGTGTCAGATCATGCATGCGGGCATCCTATACCTTTCGAAGACAAGCGCTACGTCCTGAGCACCACGCAGCGCTCCGGCGGCAGCGAGAAGGCGAGCGGCTCGCCTACAGGCGGCGCATCGGGCCAGTCGAGACGCACGCGCTGTGATCCGAGGTCGACCGCCAAACGCCAGCACCGGCCCTGGTAGGCGCGCGACAGCACCTTGCCCTGCAGCCGGTTGCACGGATGAGCCTCGGCCGGGCGGGCATCCTCCGGCCGCACGACGAGCATGCCGGCGCCTGCGCCCGCGCCGGGGGCGCGCACGGCTTCGGCGCCACCGCCCTGGATACGGAACAATTCGTCGCGGACTTCGCCCTGCAGGACCGAGAAGCCGCCGATGAAGCTGGCGACGAAGGAATCGGCCGGCGCCTCGTAGATCGCCTTCGGCGTGTCGAGCTGGGCGATCTCGCCCGACCGCATGACGGCGATGCGGTCGGAGACGGCCATCGCTTCCGCCTGATCATGGGTTACGTAGACAACCGTGATGGCCTCGCGACGCACGAGGTCCATCATCTCGATCCTCATGTCCTCGCGCAGCGCCGCGTCGAGATTGCTGAGGGGCTCGTCGAACAGCATCAATGCCGGGCGGGCCGCCAGGCAGCGCGCGATGGCGACACGCTGCTGCTGGCCGCCGGACAGCTCCGCGGGGTAGCGATCGCGGAAAGGCGCCAGCCTGGTGACGTCCAGCGCATGGTCGAGACGCGCCACGATCTCGCGTTCCGGAAGCCGCTGCGAGTGCAGGCCGAAGGCTAGGTTGCCGGCAACCGTCATATGCGGCCATAGCGCATAGTCCTGGAAAACCATGCCGACGCGGCGCTTTTCCGCCGGCACCGCCGTCTGTCCGCCCCAGACGAGGCGTCCGTCCAGCGCTATCGAACCACTGTCGGGCTCGACCAGGCCGGCGATGATGCGCAGCAGGGTTGTCTTGCCGGAACCGCTGGCGCCGAGCAGCGACACCACCTCGCCGGCTTCGATCCGGATGTCGAGATCACGCAGGATCGGCCGGCCGCCCAGCGATTTGCACAGGCCGGCGCAATGCAGGGACGCCGTCATCGTTTCTCCCCTCGCTCGGCCGAAAAGGCTCCTGGGACGCCGTTGGCAACAGGGCGCCGGCGCGGACCGATGAAGCGGCGCGAGGCAATCCAGACCATGGTCGCGGCCGTTCCGGCGGCCGCCATCGCCACCAGCGCAATGGCCGAAGCCAGCCCGTCCCGGTCGTGGCTGAACAGTTTGAGGATCAGTGTCGGCGCGGGCGCCCCGCTCTGCGGGATCAGCATCTGCGACATGGGCAGCTCGAAAACGGTGCGGATGAAGGTCAGCAGGAAGGCCGTCACCACGCTGACGAAGACCAGCGGCAAGGTGATCGTGAGCATGCGCCGCAGCGTGCCCGCGCCATGCAGGCGCGCCGCATCGCCGAGGCTTGGCGCCAACTGGCCAATGGCGGACAGGATGACGACCAGGCAATAGGGAAGCGCGGCGGCGACGTAGCCCAGCACAAGAAGCGAGCCGTCGCCATAGTGAGGGAACGGCCAGTCGCGAAAACCCGGCAAGCGGTTCCAGACCAGGATGTAGCCGAAGCCCAGCACGATGCCGGGTATGGCGACGGCGCCGAGCGCCAGGCCGACGACGATCGCCCGCATCACCGGATTGGAACGGTCGAGCTGCGCCGACAGGACAAGGGCAAGCGCGCTGGTGATGATGGCGGTAAGGCCGGCATAGCCGAGACTGCGCAACAGCCCGTCATTGGCAGGCGTGCTGGAGCTGAGGGCGGCCGAGACATTGGCCATTGTGACGTTGCTCCACACCAGCCCATGTCCTAGCGTCTGGCTCAGAGCTCGCGCGGCGATGGCCGCGAGCGGCAGGACGAGCGCCAGGAAAGCAATGACGAGCACCGCACTGAGCGCGGCCCAGCGCCATGGGCCAAGATCGTAAAGCCGCGCCGGCTTCGTCCGACCCGAAATCAGCCTCGGATCGGCGCGCCGCCGCAGCAGCCTGTCGGCCAGGACGACGAGCAGAACGAGCGCGAGCAGGACGAGAGCCTGGGCACCAGCCGCGGGGAAGTCTACCGGATAGTCGCTCGCGGCGGCATAGATGCCATAGGTCAGGACGCCGAAGCTCGACATGCGGGCGATGGTCGAGGCGAGCCCGAAATCGGACAGCACCTCGGCAAACACGGCAATGAGGCTGAGCGCGATTGCCGGGGCAAGCAGCGGTCCGTTCACCCGCAGCCATATCCGCCAGGGATTGGCGCCCGAAAGGCGGGCGGCGTCCTCCATCTCGCTGCCCAGCCCGGCAAGGGCGCTGCCGATGATGAAGCTCGCCAGGGGGAACAGGCCGAGCGTGTGGACGAAGACGAGGCCCGTCAGGCCGAAAAAGGCATCGCTCCACGCCGGCGGCAGCAGCCCGAACTGCGCCAGATAGCCGCCGGGCGACATCAGCAGCACCCAGGCCAGGGCCTTGAGATAGGAAGGCGTCAGGAAGACCAGCCAAGGCAAGGCTGAGACCACGGCGCGAAACGGGAGGTCGCAACGGCGCGTCAGGACGGCAAAGGCTCCGCCGAGCACCGTGGTGGTGACGGCCACCATCGCGCCGAGTTCGAGCGAATGCAGCACCGAGGTGGCCATTCGTGGCGACGAGAATATCCGTGCCAGCGGCTCGAGGCTCAAGGCGCCGCTCGCCTGGCGCGGATCGAAAAGGCCGGGCAGGATGGCCTGCGCCAGCACGCATGCAAGCGGCAATCCGATCAGCAGGGCAAAGGCGGCGTAGACCGCCAGCGCGCCGCCGTGGCGGCGCAGCCCGGCAAGCAGGCTTGCCGGCCCTGGAAGGCCAGCGCCGCGAGCCAGGCTCGCGGCGCCACCATGCTGGAGAACAGCCATCATCGCGAGGCCCGGTTCACTGGACGAAATTGTCCTTGTACCATTGCTTCCACTCGGTCTCGTGAGCAGCGGCGACCGCGTCATCGAGGTGGGTGTAGGTGATGGCGGTCTCGCGTCCCGGCTTTGGCTTCACCCCGTCGATGACCGGAATGAAGAAGAAATCGGTGTCGTCGCCATTCTGCATCGCTGCCTGGCCTTCGGCGCTTGTGACGAAATCGATGAACTTCCGCGCCGCGTCCATGTGCTGGGTCTTGGCGCTGATGCCGAGCCCTTGCGGAAGGGCGACGGAGCCCTCCTTCGGATAGACAGCGACGACAGGCTCGCCGGCGGCGATCTTCGAGAAGATGGCGCTGTCCTGGTTGATGCCAACGACGGCGTCCCCGGTGAGCACCGCCTTGTTGACCTTGCCGCCGCTCGACAGGCCGGAAAGGGTCTTGTTGGTGAGCGTCTTGCTCAGCAGCGCCTTGCCGTCCTCAAGCCCATTGGTCTGGAAGATGCCCGCCAGCCATTGATAGGCCGGACCCGACAGGTTGGGGTCCTTGGCCGCGACCTTGCCGGAGAACGACTGGAGGTCGGCCCAGGATTTCGGCATCTTGTCGGCCGGAACCTTTTTGGTGTTCACCTCGATGGCGGTCGTGCTGGCGCCCGTGGGCAGGAAGGCATGGCTCGCCGGAACCAGCGACTTGCCGAAAGCCGTGAATGCAACCTTGTCATAGGCGCCAGCCGGGATCGCCTGCAGGACATGGTCGGTCGCCATGCGCTCCATGACAGCCGAACCGTCGAGCCAGACGATGTCGAATTGCGGGTTGCTACCCTCGGCGGCAATCTTGCTAAGGGTCTCGCCGGTGCTGCCGGGTTCGACCACGTCGACCGTCAGCCCGGTCTTCGCCTGAAAGGCCTTCGCCACCGGAGCCGCGAAATCGAGCGCATCGTAGAGAACCAGGTCAGCGGCCGAGACCGGCGACACTAACGAAAGAATGGACAGTCCAAAAGCAAACGCAAAACCAGTTTGCATTTTCATTTTATTTCTCCTTGAATTTTGAGCAGAGAATTTCCAATTTTAACTGTATAAATCTATCTTGAAACTTTTATGTACTTTTCTTTCTGCTCTCTTTTTTCTTTCTTGTTCCCCGTTTGCTCCAGGCACTATCGATGGAGCTCCGCAGGTTGCCGAGCCGGTCCAGACTGTCGAAAGCCGCCTCGGCACCACGCCCCGCCAGTGCGATGATCAGCGCCTCGATCAGCACCATGGTCCCGCCATGCATGGCCAGATGATCGGCCTTGCCGCGTGGGACCGGGAGGATTTCCGCCACCTTGTCGGAGACGAACGGCCCGAGATTGTCGCTGACCAGCACCACGGGCACGCCCATCTGGTGGGCCTGGTCGAGAACGATCTCGACCTCGCGGTAGAGCGGCGCATAGGCCATCATCAGCACGGCGTCGCCCTCTGCCAGCCAGAGCAGGCGATCGGCAAGCGCGACACCCGACACTGAAAGCGCGGCGGTGGGCAGGCCGATCCTGTTGAACTGCAGGCTGGCATATTCGGCCATGGCGCCGGATGGGCCGATGCCGAAGACATGGCGACGGCCGGCTCCCGCCAGTATGTCGACGGCCCGCCCGAAGGCGGCAGCCAGTTCCGGGCGCTTGAGCGCGCCGAGCACATCTTCATGGATGCCGATGACATGACGCAGCGCGCCGGCGCTGTCGTCACCCGTCTCTTCCAGCGTGCGCGCCAGCCGCCTGCCCGGCGAGGGTGTTCCCGTGAGGTCCGAAAGCAGCATCTGACGCAGTGCCGAAAGGCTCTCGAAACCCAGCGCGCGCGCCGTGCGCACGACGGTGGCGTCGCTGGCGCCGGCCAGTTGCGCGATCTCGGCGGCGGACCCCAGCAGCACCGATTGCTTCTGGCTGACGAAGAAGCGCGCCATCCGCTGCTCGGCGGGTGGCAGGCTTTCGATCGCGGCAAGGACGCGCGTATCGAAATCCGCGGGCTGATCCGTGAATGCGGCGTCGGTCATCCAGAGTGTCCGTCAAAGAGTTCCGTAGCAATCGCTACCGTGCGGACTATCCGAAATGTCTATTACAGGCTTGTGACAGCCGAAGCCGGCCTCGCAAGCCGGGGCGCGCCCTACCCTTGAGGCAGATGACTTCTAGGTCGACCCTAACGCCTGCGTCGCGGCTTCTCGAGCAGCGCCACGGCCTCGACATGCGAAGACCACAGGAACTGGTCGATTGGTGTAACGCTCTTCAGCGCATAGCCGCCGTCGAGAAGAATGCGCAAATCCCTGGCCAGGGTGACGGGATTGCAGGATACCGCCGCGACGAACGGCACGTCCGAACGCGCGATCTGCTTCGACTGATCCTCGGCGCCGGCGCGCGGTGGATCGAAGACGAGCCCGTCGAAGGCGTTCAGTTCCTTGAAGGTCAGGGGACGCCGGAACAGGTCGCGGCGTTCACTGGTCACCCGCTTCAGGCCGCCGGCGAAACGGAAGGCGTGATCGAGCGCGGCCAGCGCGGGGGCGTCGGCCTCGACGGCATGAACCTCCGACTTTGCCGCTAGTCGCAAGGCAAAACTGCCGCAACCGGAGAACAGGTCCGCCACTTTCTTCGCGCGCGACAGGTGCTTGCCGACGAGGTCCGCCATCGTTTGCTCGGCAGCTTCCGTGGCCTGCAGGAACGCGCCCGACGGTACGGCGACTGCCACGGATCCGAACTGCACGACGGGCTTCTTCGGTTCGATGATGATCTCGCCGTCGACGGCTAGCCTTGCAAACCCCTCCGCGAGGACGAAGTTCGAGGCGATGCGACGTTGGTTCTCGCCCAGCTTGCCCGCATCCTGCACGGCAATGTCCAGTCCGGACGCCGTGACCGTCACCATCATATGGAATGGTTTCGGCGTGGCGCAGACCAGCCCGGCCAGCGCCCGCAGGCGATTGAGCGCGGCGATGACCGGCGGCAGCGAGATCGGGCATTCCTCGACCGGGATGATCTCGGACGACAGCGCGCGCACGAAGCCGAGCAGCATGCCGGTCTCGGTGCGCCTGGCGCTGAAGACGACGCGGCGCCGGCTGTGCGGCGCGCAGGGCACGAGCGCCTCGACCTCGCAGGCGATGCCCTTGCCCTTCAGGGCGTGCACGACCTTGTCGCGCTTCCAGTGCCGATAGGCTTCGGCCTCATAATGCTGCAGCGCGCAGCCGCCGCATTCCGTGAAGTGTCGGCATTCGGGATCGACGCGCAGCGGTGAGGCCTCAAGCACCGACATCAGCGTGCCGCGATCCTTCTGGCGCGCGGCTGTGACCGTCTCGCCGGGCAGCGTGAAGGGGATGAAGACCTCGCTGCCATCGACGGCGGCAATCCCGTCGCCCTGCGAGCCAAGCTTTGTAATGGTGAAGCGCGTGCTCATCGATCCTTGATTCCAGCGAGAAGGAACTCATGATTGCCGTCACCACCCTCGATGGGCGATGGCTCGAGCCCCAGCGCGCGCCAGCCAGGCACGCCGTCGAGCCAGGACCGCAGCGAACCCGCGACCCGGATCGCGTCGGCCGGCTCCCTGAGCAGTCCGCCCTTGCCGATCGCCTCGCGACCGGCCTCGAACTGTGGCTTTACCAGCAGCAGCGCGCGGGCGCCGGGCCTGGCCAGCGACAGGGCCGGCGGCAGCGCCAGCTTCAGCGAAATGAAGCTGACGTCGCATACGATGAAATCCGGAGCATGCCCACCAAGGTCGGCCAGCGACAGATCGCGGGCGTTCAACCCTTCGATGCGCGTTACGCGCGGGTCGCCCGCGATTGCCGGATGCATCTGGCCATGACCGACATCGATGGCGTGGACGTGGGCCGCGCCGCGCTCGAGCAGAACCTGGGTGAAACCACCGGTCGACGCGCCGAGGTCGAGCGCCGCGAGCCCGGAGGGATCGAGGCCGAAACGATCGAGGCCCGCGACGAGCTTCAGCGCCGCGCGCGAAACATAGCCCTGTGCCGGATCGTCGACGGCAATGACGCACGCGGGAGCGACAAGTTGGCCGGGCTTGCGCGCGCTGGCGCCGTCCACCATCACGGTGCCGCGCTCGATAGCGTCGCGGGCACGCGAGCGGCTGGCAAACAGGCCGCGCTGGACGAGCAGGTCGTCGAGCCGCTGGCGCGTGCTGGCTGGCGAAGGGGCGTTCATCGGCCTTCATTGGCGAAAACGGCCGGCAAAGGCAAGAATGCGCGCACGACGGAGCCGTGAACAGATCGGCCAGGCCTTCCGTCGCCTCGGATGAAGCAGGGTGTTAGAAGGGATGCGTTCCGATGTCCGGCATGGAGGAAGACGGATGCTCAGGGGAACCTGCCATTGCGGCGCGGCGCACTGGACGCTGGAGGGCGACCCGGGATCGATCACCGCCTGCAACTGCACGCTCTGCTGCCGCTATTGCACGCTGTGGGCCTACGACTATGCCGACGAACGCATTCGCGTCGCCGGGCCGATGAGCAGCTATACGCGCGCGGGCAAGGAGACATCCTCGCTTGAAATCCTGTTCTGCCCGACATGCGCCTGCGTGGTGGCGTGGCGCGGGCTGCGGCTGGATGCCGCCGGCAGAAGGCGGATTGCCGTCAACGTCAGACTTGCGGCACCGGAAGCCGTCGCCGACCTGGCGATCGACCATTTCGACGGACTGGATACGTTCGACGATCTGCCACGCGACGGCCGCTGCGTGCGCGACCTGTGGTTCTAGATTGCCCGGTCGCGATCCCCTCTGGGTGAAGACCTAGAAAATTGCCGGCGAGATGCGCCGTTCTACGGCCGGCGCCAAACCATCGTCGAGGTCTCGCTTGGCGTCTTCGCGCGCCCGCTCCGGCGCAATGTCGGCAGGCGCCGCTTCAGGCACCAGTTGCGGAACCTGCTTGTAGGTGAAGCCGCCGCGGATGCCGCCCATCCTGGCGGCGACAATGTCCATCACCGCTCGCTCGAGGTTGCGATCATAGCGCACCTCGGCTGCCACCGGCGCCACCATGACCGCCAGAAGGGCCATGGCGCAAAGCAACGACTTCATCGTTTCGTCTCCCTGCCCAGGCCGGTCCTAGCAAGGCGCCGTTGAAAAACGGCCAAGAGACGCGGTAAGCGAAACGCCAAACAGCAATGTTAACAGGGCGTTACCGACGAAAGCCGGCAAAGCGATTCATTACGTTGAGAAGTTGATTCAGGCGCGTTGCGCGCGAATCGCATGCCCGAGAGCCACGAAAACCGTGCGCACGATGCCGGCCGCGTCGAGCCCCGCATCGGCATACATCTTCTCGGGCTTGGCGTGATCGACGAAGGCATCCGGCAGCACCAGCGGACGAACCTTCAGACCACTTTCCAGGAGACCGTCATGCGCCAGGAATTGCAGCACCTGGCTAGCAAAACCGCCAATGGCCCCCTCCTCCACCGTCACCAGCACCTCATGCGAGCGGGCGAGGCGGCGGACCAGGTCCTCATCCAGCGGCTTGGCGAAACGGGCATCGGCAACGGTCGTGGAGAGCCCGGCGGCGCCGAGTTCCTCGGCCGCCGCGAGGCAATCCTGGAGACGCGTGCCAAAGGAAAGCAGCGCCACCTTGGTGCCTTCCCGCACGATGCGTCCCTTGCCGATCTCGAGCATCGATCCGCGCTCGGGCATGTCGACGCCGACACCGTTGCCACGCGGATAGCGGAACGAAATCGGGCCTTCGTCATAGTCCGCCGCGGTGCGAACCATGTGGCGCAGCTCGGCTTCGTCGGCCGCCGCCATGACGACGAAGTTAGGCAAGGAGGCAAGGAAAGTGGTGTCGAACGCGCCGCAATGGGTCGCGCCGTCGGCGCCGACGAAGCCGGCGCGGTCGATCGGGAAGCGTACCGGCAGGCGCTGGATCGCCACGTCGTGCACGACCTGGTCGTAGGCGCGCTGCAGGAAGGTCGAATAGATGGCGGCAAAGGGCTTATAGCCCTCGGTGGCGAGGCCGGCGGCGAACGTCACCGCGTGCTGTTCGGCGATGCCGACATCGAAGGTCCGGCTCGGAAAGGCCTCGCCGAACAGATCGAGACCGGTGCCGCTCGGCATGGCGGCGGTGACGGCGACGATGCGGTCGTCCTCGCGGGCCTCCTGGATCAGGCTTTCGGCGAAGACCTTGGTGTATGCGGGCGCGTTGGCCGGAGCCTTGGCCTGGGCGCCGGTGATGACGTCGAACTTGTTGACGCCATGGTATTTGTCGGCGGCGGCTTCAGCCGGCGCATAGCCCTTGCCCTTCTGGGTCACGACGTGGATCAGCACCGGGCCGGTGCCGTTGTCGCGCACGTTCCTGAGCACCGGAATGAGATGCTCCAGATTGTGCCCGTCGATCGGGCCGATGTGATAGAAGCCAAGTTCCTCGAAAAGCGTGCCGCCGGTGACGTAGCCACGGGCATGCTCGACCGCCCGCGTGATGGCGCGGTCGGCGCGCTTGCCGAGATAGGAGGTCAGTTTCTTGCCGAAATCGCGCAGGCCGAGATAGGCCTTGCCGGAAGCAAGCCTCGCCAGATAGGCGCTCATCGCACCGGTAGGCGGCGCGATCGACATGTCGTTGTCGTTGAGGACGACGATCAGCCGGGCATCGAGCGCGCCGGCGTTGTTCATCGCCTCATAAGCCATGCCAGCCGACATCGCGCCGTCGCCGATGACGGCGATGACGTTGTTGCGGCCGCCCGACAGGTCACGGGCCATGGCCATGCCCAGGCCGGCCGAAATCGAGGTCGACGAATGCGCCGCGCCGAACGGGTCGTACTCGCTCTCGGCGCGCCGCGTGAAGCCGGAAAGGCCGCCTTCCTGGCGAAGCGTGCGGATGCGGTCGCGACGGCCGGTCAGGATCTTGTGCGGATAGGCCTGATGGCCGACATCCCATATCAGCCGGTCGTCCGGCGTGTTGAAGACGTAGTGCAGCGCGACGGTCAGTTCGACGACGCCAAGGCCGGCGCCAAGATGGCCACCGGTACGCGACACCGCGTCGACGAGTTCCATGCGAAGCTCGGACGCGAGCTGCGGCAAGTCACTTTCGGCAAGCCTGCGCAGATCGGCCGGGATGCGGACCTTGTCGAGAAGCGGCGTGTGCGGCGTTGCGTTCAAGATCTGGCCCTGCTCCAGCTTCGTTCATCGGGGATTATGACGCGGGACATCGAATGTAAATGCGTGTCGGTGACGCGCGTCGGACGCTTGCCTAGCTTTCCGGCAGCGGAATGAATTCCTTGTCGTCTCCGGGAACGATATCGAAGCGGCCGGTCTTCCATTCTTCCTTGGCCTGCTCGATGCGCTCCTTGGAGGACGAGACGAAGTTCCACCAGATGTAGCGCTTCGATCCGAGCGAGGCGCCGCCGAACAGCATGAAATGCGCGCCGTTCTCAGAAGACACGACGATCTCGTCACCGGGCTTGAAGACAAGCAGGCGCTCCGGCGGAAAACGGTCGCCCGCGATGGAAACCTCGCCCTCAAGCGTATAGATCGCGCGCTCTTCCGCCTCGGCAGGGATTCTAACACTGGCGCCTGGCGCGAGCCGCAGGTCGGCATAGAGCGTTTCGGATGCAACCTTGACCGGCGAGCGCAGCCCGGCGAAGTCGCCAAGCACGACACGGCCGCTCACGCCACTATCGTCGATCTCGGGCAGTCGCGCCGCCGCCGTGTTCTCGAAAACCGGAGCGATTTCCTCCTTGCCGTCCGGCAGGGCGAGCCAGGTCTGCAGGCCGGACATAGACATCGGCGCGCCACGCAGTTCCTCGGGCGTGCGCTCGGAATGGACGATGCCGCGGCCGGCAGTCATCAGGTTCACGTCGCCCGGCTCGATGACCATCTCCGTCCCCAGCGAATCGCGGTGACGTATCTTGCCGTCGAACAGATAGGTGACCGTCGCGAGGCCGATATGCGGGTGGGGCCTGACATCGAGCGCATTGCCAGCCCGCAGGATCGCGGGGCCCATGCGATCGAAGAAGATGAACGGCCCGACCAGCCGGCGCTTGGCCGTCGGCAAGGCGCGACGAACCTCGAAGCCACCAATATCCTTGGCGTTGGGGATCACCATCAGCTCGATCTGATCACAGGCGAAGGCATCGCCAGGCTGCGGGTCGTTTCCGGGAAAGAAGCTCATCGGATCACCTCAGGCAAAACGGAGCGCGGACCTGGCCTTGGCCTTGGCCGCCTCTTCCTCGCGATTGCGCGGCTCCTGGGTGGTCTCCAACGAATCGAGCAGCTCGCGCGCCGCCGCGGCGATCGCCTCGACCGCGTGGTGGAACGCATGCTCATTGCGTTTTGAAGGCTTGGTCGAACCGCTCAGCTTGCGCACGAACTGGAGGGCCGCGTCGTGAACCTCGTCATTGGTCGCGGGCGGTTCGAAGTTGAACAGGGTCTTGATGTTTCTGCACATGGCTTGAACTCCTAACCTTGTTTTCCCCGGCCCTTGAACCCGCTCCCGTGAATTCAGTCGGCGTCGAGCGGCTCCACGCCGACCGGCTTGCCGTCGCGCGAGAGCCTGATCTTCTCCACCTTGTCCTCGGCCGCCTTGAGCAACCGGTCGCAATGGGCCTTCAGCGCCTCGCCCCGCTCATAGATACGGATCGACTGGTCGAGCGGCACGTCTCCGCGCTCCAGATCATCGACGATCTTCTCCAATGCGTCGAGCGCCTGCTCGAAGCTCATCGCCTTGACGTCCTCGTTCACTTCACCAGTCATTCCCTATCCTTTCATCAGCCGCCCGACATGGGCGGCGACGGAAAACGCCAAGCCTTGCAGATCGTAGCCGCCTTCGAGCAGGCTGACGAGCCGGTTGCCGGCATGGCGCGTGGCGCGTTCCATCAGTTGACCGGTCGCCCAGTCGAAATCGTCCTCGGTCAGATTGATCTCGGCCAGCGGATCGCGGTGGTGCGCGTCGAAGCCGGCGGAGATGATGATCAGGTCGGGCGCGAAACCATCGATCGCCGGCAGGACGCGCGAGTTGAAGGCATCGCGAAAAACGTCGCTGCCCGTTTGCGGCGCGAGCGGCGCGTTGACGATGTTGCCGACGCCGGTCTCGCTCTTCGCGCCCGTGCCGGGATAGAGCGGCATCTGGTGCGTCGAGCAGTACATGACCGTCGGATCGTCCCAGAAAATATCCTGCGTGCCGTTGCCGTGGTGAACGTCCCAATCGATGATCGCCACACGTTCGACGCCGTGGCGCCGTTGCGCATGGCGGGCCGCTATCGCCGCCGTGTTGAACAGGCAGAAGCCCATAGCCGTGGTTTTCTCGGCGTGGTGGCCTGGCGGCCGGGAGGCGACGAAGACATTGGCGGCGCGGCCCTCGAAGACGTCATCGACCGCCGCATTGGCGGCGCCAACGGCGGTGACCACCGCCTGCCAGCTCTTGGGACTGACGCTGGTATCAGCGTCGAGACGAACAATGCCTTCCTGCGGGATGGCGGCGCGCACGCGCTCGACGAATTCCCGGGGATGCGCGTAAAGGATTGTCTCCTCGTCGCCTTTCGGTGCGATGACACGGTCCAGATCGGCGAAAGCCTCGTCGTCGAGCATGCGCTCGACCGCACGCAACCGGTCCGGCCGCTCGGGATGCCCGGGCGGCGTCAGGTGTTCGAGGAAGATCGGGTTCGTGTAGAGACGGGTGACCATTGCCCCAATCTAGTGTCCCGAACGCTTGATGGCCATGTGTCGCGGTTCGATCGCTGGGGAAAATCAACGTCTCCGCCCACCGTGTCGCACCCGCGCGGGTCGCACAAATGCGGCAAAACCGACCGGCATGCATTGGCGAGCGGCGCATATCGGCGTAGGGTGGCTTCGCTGCCTGGTGCCCGCCGCGTGTGGGAGAATCGGGAACACGGTTGAATTCCGTGGCGTGCCCAACGCTGTAAGGGGGACCGCGCCGGCAAACGCCACTGTCACCGACGGGAAGGCGCCGGACGCGGGACGATCCCGAGCCAGAAGACCGGCCTGGCAGATATGGTCATCCGCTTGGTCAGGCGGCGGACATCGTACGCACTCGCAAGGGGACACGCGATGCCTGAACGCATGATTGCCTTCCACGGCGAAGGTTTCGACCATCTGGCGCGCGACGCCGTCTACCATGCCATAGCCACGCGACGCGATGTGCGCAGCCATTTCACGCCGGCTCCGGTCGACGACGACGTGCTGGCGCGGCTGCTGCAGGCAGCCCACCACGCGCCGTCCGTCGGCTATATGCAGCCGTGGAACTTCATCGTCGTGCGCGATATGCAGCGCAGGCAACAGGTGCGCAACCTGTTTCTCGCGGCGCGTGAACAGGAACTGCCGGCGATCGAGGAGGAGCGGCGGGCGCTCTATCGCAAGCTCAAGCTCGAAGGCATCTGCGAGAGCGCGCTGAACCTGTGCGTCACCTGCGACCGGCAGCGATCCCGAAATTCACCGCTCGGGCGTTGGCACAATCCGGAAATGGACCTCTACAGCACCGTCTGCGCGGTGCAGAACTTCTGGCTGGCCGCGCGGGCGGAAGGCGTCGGCGTCGGCTGGGTCAGCATCATCGATGCCGGGGCCCTGAAGCAACTGCTGTCGATCCCCGAACACGTCACGCCGGTAGCCTATCTCTGCGTCGGCCGGGTCTCGCAATTCGCCCCGAAGCCGGACCTCGAGACCCATGGCTGGGGCCGCCGCCTGCCGCTATCGGACCTGATCATGAGCGAAACTTTCTCAGGCGCCGGCGAGACGCCGCTCAAGTCGGCGATCGCCCGGCTCGGCGACGAAACGGGCACCCAGCCAAAAGCGTGATCAGACTGCGGTGCGCGGCGTCTCCCAGCGCGAGCCGCGGAAGGAGCCGAGCGCCTTGTCCTTGAGCTCCCGGAATTTCGACGAGGTCTCGGCCAGCCTCGCATCCCATTCGGGATCCGGGACCTGGCCCTCTATGGTGCTGAAATAGACCTGCATCAGCGAGGCGATGGCGAATGGCTCGATGAAGGCGGCCTTGAAGGCCCAGGCGAAGACGATGGCGAGCACGAAGGCCCAGCCGGCAAGCTGGCCGGGCATCATGTAGAGGATGGCCGCCGCAGGCGTCAGCATCAGCAGGAAGATGACAAAGGCCGCGCCCCACATGATGATGGCCAGCCAGATGGCGTTCTTGACCATGACGCGGCCGTTCTGGGCATAGAGCACCACCCCTTGCCTCGCGGTCTCGAACGGCGAGGCAGAGTTGATGCGGATGTTGTAGCCGAGGATGATCTCGTCGACATAGGTCAGCGACAGGCGGATGACCGTGTTGATGAAGCTGACCAGTCCACTCAGCCCGGGGATCGGCAGGAAGGCGGCGATACCGCCCAAAAGCCCTGTGATTGCGCGGATCGCGCCCTTCACGAGCTGGTCGACCACGAAGAGCACATTGGCCTCGGCGAACCGTTCGGTCACGACATCCCTGGCGTAGCCGATCTGACCCTGGCCGTCGGGAATGTCGCGACCGTCGATGAGGTGGACCATGACCGCGATGTGACCGGCCTTGACGATGTAGAGAATGTACTCACGGATCCAGTAGACGGCGATCGACACCACGCCGAAGCCGACGACCCCACCCCACAGGGCGAAGGACAGCGGACCGTCAGGATCGGATGAGATGTGACCGACGCCATACCCGACGCTGGCGCCCGTACCGGTCGCCATTATGTAGGCGAGGGTGATGCCGAAATAGACGATGATGCGCAGCGCGATGAAAGGCCAGGTCCGCGCCATGACCGATACCGACCTGCCGATGCTGAAATCCCACATCCGCCCGAATCTCCCGCCCCAGAGATTGTCGAGGAAGATGCGCCCGAACCCGCGAATGTCAATCGACCGATGGGCTCGCCCATCGCCAGGCACGGGGTTTTACATCCGCTCCGCAAATCCGGCGGCTGAGATCGCATAGAGTCCCGTCGACGCGCCGTGCATCATTACGTCGCGCTCGAAGACGAGGCCGCATCTCTCCAGTACACGGCGTGACGCGGGATTGGCCGGACGAGCCAGCCCGACCACCCGGAACGCGCGCAACGGGCCGAAAGCCGCGCGCAGAGCATGCTCGACCAATTCCGTGGCATAACCGCGCCCCCAGCTTTCCGGATGCAGGTGGTAGGACAGGTTCAGCCCTTCGAAATCAGCTGAGATCGTGACCCCGCCAAAGCCGACCAGCCCGCCATCCGCCTCGGCTGCCCAGCGGCCGAAACCGTGCCTCTCCCAATGCTCGATGTCACGCTCGAGCCTCGCCGCGCTTTGTTCCGGCGTGTCCGGGGTCGGGTCCGGGCGATGCGCGACGAGTTCGGGCCGCGAAAAGAGATCGACCAGGAAATCCAGGTCCGCGCGTAGCGGCCTGCGCAACAACAATCGTTCGGTCCGCTCGCTTGGAGGCAACCTTACGACCATTGGCTCCAGCCACACGAAAACGTCAGAGTATCTCGGTCCTGGCGATATGAATGCCAAAACCCTCGAGGCCGACATAGTGGCGCTCGCGCGAGGCGATCAGGTTGATCGAGGAGATGCCGAGATCCTTGAGTATCTGGGCGCCAAGGCCGATCTCACGCCACTCGCTCTCGCGCTTGCGCGCTTCCTCATGATCCTCGCGATCATCCGGCGCGGGACGCTTGCGCTCCTGATGGCCCACACCGACGGAGCCCTCGCGCAGATAGACGATGACGCCGCGTCCGCGGGCACCCATCGACTTCATGATTCCTTCCAGCTTGTGGGTCGTACCGAAGACGTCGGCCATGACATCCTCAGAATGCAGCCGCACCAGCACGTCCTCGCCGTCGCGGATATCGCCGAAGACGATCGCGACATGGTGCATCGGATCCCAGGGCAAGGTGTAGGTGAAGACCTGCGCGTTGCCGCCGGGCGTTTCGATGTTCGAGCAGGCGACGCGCTCCACCAGCGTTTCCTTGCGCTGGCGATAGGCGATGAGATCCGCCACGGACACCTGCTTCAGGCCATGCTCCTCGGCGAAGGCAGCCACCTGCGGCCCGCGCTTGACCGTGCCGTCGTCATTGACCAGCTCGGAAATGACGCCGACCGGCGGCAGGTCGGCAAGCTTGCACAGGTCGACGGCGGCTTCGGTATGGCCAGAGCGCATGAGGACGCCGCCCTCGCGCGCGATGAGCGGAAAAATGTGGCCGGGGCGCACGAAATCGGACGGACCGACATTGCCGTTGGCGAGATTGCGCACGGTCAGGGTGCGATCGTCGGCCGAGATGCCAGTCGTGGTGCCGTGCTTGAAATCGACGCTGACGGTGAAGGCCGTGGTGTGGGCCGAGTCGTTGTCGGCGACCATTGGCGCAAGGTTGAGCCGCTTGGCGTCCTCGCGCTGCATCGGCGTGCAGACGATGCCCGACGTGTGACGGACGATGAAGGCCATCTTTTCCGGCGTGCAGTGGACGGCCGCGACGATCAGGTCGCCCTCGTTCTCACGCCCGTCATCGTCCATGACGACGACGATCTCGCCGCGCTCGAAGGCGCGGATCGCCTCGACAATCTTTTTCTGGTCGTAAGCCATGGGAATGCTCGCTTTGCTCGCAGGGCAGTAGGGAATAGGGCAGTAAGGCAGCAGGGAAAAGAGAAAAATCGCCGTTTCGATGGGGCAGCGCAGCCTACCGCCCCATCGCCCAGAGGGCCTATACCCTTCCCGTCTGCCCGCGATGCCGCAGATAGTGGTCGGCAATGGCGCAGGCCACCATGGCCTCGCCGATCGGCACCGCGCGAATGCCGACGCATGGGTCGTGGCGTCCCTTGGTCATCACCTCGACGTCGTTGCCGTCCTTGTCGATCGACTTGCGCGGCGTGAGGATCGACGACGTCGGCTTGACGGCGAAGCGCGCCACGATCGCCTGGCCGGTCGAGATGCCGCCCAATATGCCGCCGGCGTTGTTGGACAGAAACACCGGCTTACCGTCATTGCCGATGCGCATCTCGTCGGCGTTCTGCTCGCCGGTGATGCGGGCGGCCTCGAAGCCATTGCCGATCTCGACGCCCTTCACGGCATTGATCGACATCAGGCCGGAGGCGATGTCCTGGTCGAGCTTGGCATAGATCGGCGCGCCGAGGCCCGCTGGCACGCCTTCGGCAACGATCTCGATCACCGCGCCGACCGAGGATCCGGCCTTGCGGATGCCATCGAGATAGGCGGTGAAAACGGGCACGGAAGCCGGGTCGGGCGTGAAGAAGGGGTTCTCGGCGTCGCCAATGAAATTCCAGTTCCAGTTGGCGCGATCGATTGCCTTCTCGCCCATCGACACCAGGGCGCCGCGCACGACCATGCCCGGCACCACCTTGCGCGCCAGCGCGCCGGCCGCCACGCGCGCCGCTGTCTCGCGCGCCGAGGAGCGGCCGCCGCCGCGATAGTCGCGCAGGCCGTATTTGACGTCGTAGGCGTAGTCGGCATGGCCCGGCCGGTACTGGCGGGCGATCTCGCCATAGTCCTTGGAGCGCTGGTCGACATTCTCGATCAGCATCGACACCGGCGTGCCGGTGGTGATCATCGTCTCGCCGTCCTCGTCGAAAACGAAGCCGGACAGAACCTTCACTTCGTCAGGCTCGCGGCGCTGGGTGACGAAGCGCGACTGGCCGGGCCTGCGCCTGTCGAGTTCGTCCTGGATGTCCTTGCGCGTGAAGCGGATGCCCGGCGGACAGCCGTCGACCACGCAGCCCAGCGCGGGGCCGTGGCTCTCGCCCCAGGTGGTTACGCGAAAAAGATGGCCGAAGGTGTTGTGCGACATGGAATACAGCCCTGCCCGGCGTCCAATCCGGCTTGGCGCGTGGCCCGAAAACCGGAACGGTTCTCGGAAAGGATCACGCGCGGATCCAAAAAAAGCTACAGCCACCCTTGCGCGACCGGGAGGACACGCGGCACTGTGGCCCGCCTTCTATTGGCGTTTTCCACAGTGGTCAAACCGTGATCCAGCGGATTTAGTTTTGACACATTCGCTTGGTTTCTGCTCGGCCTGACCCGCCTGCCAAAGCCCGCCACTCGATGGGGGCCAATGACAAGAGGACGAATATGCGTATCCTGATTGGCGTCGTCGCCGCCACCCTGCTTATGTCCACCGCTGCCTTCGCCGGCCAGACCGAAGGCCTGATCAAGAAGATCGACAAGGACGCGCTGACGATGACGCTGGACGACGGCAAGACCTACAAGCTCAACGCCGAAACCGACCTCGACGCGCTGAAGCCTGGCATGGATATCGTCATCGCCTATGATGTGACGAACGGCGAGAACGTCGTGACCGACATGCAGTTGCCGGACAGCGATTCCGCCGACTAAGCCACCAAGCGCGCAATCAAATCCAGTCGCGCAAATCCCTATAGGCTCGCCGCGCGCGGGCGGTGTGCCTCCCGGCGGAAGGGTCAGAGCCACTCGAGGTGGCGGCCCTGCAGCCTCAGAATGCGATCCTGCGGTATTTCCAGCGCTGATGCCTGCTGCGCCGACATGCCTTCGGCGAGCCGGAAAATGGTGCGCACGACACCGCCATGCGTGACGCATACGGTTGGCTGCCGCAGCGCCTCGAACCAGGGCCTGATGCGCTCCAGCAGCATCTGGTAGCTTTCGGCCCCTGCTCCCGGCGGCAGGAAGTTCCATTTGTCCCGCTCGCGCACGGCGGCGGCGCCGGGAAATCGCGTTTCGAGCTCGGCGAAGGTGAAGCCCTGCCAGTCGCCGAAATTCACCTCCACGAGGCGCGGATCGGTGCGGTAGGCGCCCGGCTCGAGCGCCATTGCCGCGCGAACCCGCTCCATGGTCTCGCGCGTGCGCCGCATCGGGCTGGCGACGAAATCGAACGCCGCCGGATTGGAAATGAGCCCGCGCAGCCGTTCGCCGTTGCGGGTCGCCTGCTCCCGTCCGAGCGCGTTGAGATCGGTATCGGCCTGGCCCTGAAGGCGATATTCGGCGTTCCACGCCGTCTGGCCATGGCGCACGATGTAGACCAGAGGGTCCATCAACTCATCCGGGCGGGTTCAGGGCAGACAGGGGCGGGAAGGAGACGCGAAGGGCGCGCTATTCCTTGATCGTCGAGATATCGGGCGCGTCCACGGCCTTCATGCCGACGACGTGATAGCCGGAATCGACGTGATGCACCTCACCGGTGACGCCACGCGATAGGTCGGACAGGAAGTAGACACCCGAATCACCGACCTCTTCCTGGGTCACGGTCCGCTTCAGCGGCGCATTGTATTCGTTCCACTTCAGGATGTAGCGGAAGTCGCCGATGCCGGAGGCAGCAAGCGTCTTGATCGGGCCTGCCGAAATGGCGTTGACGCGAATCTTGCTCGCGCCGAGATCGACCGCGAGATAGCGCACGCTGGCTTCAAGCGCCGCCTTGGCGACGCCCATGACGTTGTAGTGCGGCATGACCTTTTCGGCGCCGTAGTAGGTGAGCGTCAGCAGCGAACCGCCTTCCTTCATCAGCGGCTCGGCGCGCTTGGCGATGGTGGTGAAGGAGAACACCGAAATGTCCATCGTGCGCAGGAAATTGTCGCGCGTCGTCTCGACGTAGCGGCCGGTCAGTTCGTCCTTGTCGGAGAAGGCGATGGCATGGACGAGGAAGTCCAGCTTGCCCCAGTGCTTCTCGATATCTGCGAACACCGCATCGAGGCTTTCCGGATCCGTGACGTCGCAATGGCCGGCAATATGCGCGCCGAGCTCCGCCGCCAGAGGCTCGACCCGCTTCTTGAAGGCCTCGCCCTGATAAGTCAGCGCGATCTCCGCGCCGTGATCGGCACAGGCCTTGGCGATGCCGAAGGCAATCGACCGATTGTTGGCGACGCCCAGAATAAGCCCGCGCTTGCCGGCCATAAGGCCCTGTCCACCCGCCATGTCAGCGCTCTCCGCAGATGTTTTTGCTTTGTGGAGCCTATCGCACAGCCACAAAGCCCCTTCAAGCACCGATACTGGACAGTTCGGGGGACAAAAGCAGGCAATCAGCCTTTTTGGCCGCGCAGAAGCGCTTCGAGCGCGCTGCTGCCGCCTTCCGGCAGCATGATGCGAACATGGGCGTAGAGGTCGCCATGGCCGCCCGCTTTCTCCGGCAGGCCCCTGCCCTTCAGCCGCAGCACCTTGTCGGAACTGGACCAGGCGGGAACGTTGACCGCGAGCTTGCCGGTCGGTGTTTCGACCGCGACCTTGGCGCCGAGAACCGCGTCGGCCAGCGTCACCGGCAGATCGGCATGCAGATCGCGGCCCTCGACGCGGTAGCGCGGATGCCGGCGAATGCGGATCTTGACCAGCGCGTCGCCCGGCTGGCCCGGTCCCTGTTCGCCCTGCCCCTTCAACCGGATGGTCTGGCCGTCCTCTACGAAGGCCGGCAGCTTGACCGCGACCTTGCGGCCATCGGGGAACATCGCCGTCACCTTCTCGGCGGTCGCTGCCTCCTCGACCGTGATGTCGAGCGTCACGTTGATGTCGGCCGCCGTCGCCTGCTGGCGGCGTTCGCCAGCGCCAGCGCCGGCGCGCATGCCCGAGAAGGCATCGCCGAAGATCTGGCTGAAGATATCGCTGTTGCCGTCGAACGGGTCGCCGCCCGGCCGGCCGGAGCGAAACTCGAAACGCGATCCGCCCGGGCCCTGCTGCCGGCGGAACCCGGCGAACGGGTCGCCACCGGCACCGGCGGCACCTTCGAAGCCCTGGAATCGCGGCTTGCCGTCGGGGCCGATCTCGCCGCGATCGAAGGCGGCGCGCGTCTTCTCGTCGCCAACGATCTCGTAAGCCTGGTTGGCCGCGGCAAAACGGTCCTTCGCCTTCGGATCATCCGGATTCTGGTCCGGATGATGTTTCTTGGCGAGTTTGCGGTACGCCGATTTTATGTCCTTGGCTGATGCGTTCTTGGCAACGCCCAGCACCTCATAGGGGTCGCGCATGCTTCCTGCCTGCAACAAGGGATGAGTCCATAATCGCCCCTTATATGCGCCGCCATAGGAAGAAATTCCAGTAGCGGACCGTCTTCTCGAAACCGGAAAATCAGAGGGCCTTGAAGTCCTGCATGTTCCAGGCGCCGGCCGCAGTCAGGCAGGTCTCGCCCTTGAACAGGGCAACGCCGTCGAAACTCTCGCGCGTGGCGGTGAAGCGACGGCAGACCAGCCCGCCCTCCTTGAGTTCGGTGAGCTCGGTGATGGACCCGCGCGAGCCGGTGCCGGAATTGGCCCACGGCACCGCCTGGCCACCGAGTTCATGGATATCGGCAGATGACACCGCGTTGCGAATCGTCACCTGGTCGGAGTCACGGTCGGCATCGACGGTCTTGGCGATGGTCGACGTGCTGCCGGTCACGATAGAGCGGTCGACATCGGCCTTGTCCAGGCTGAAACCGCCAACGCCGCAGCCGGCCAGCGGCAGGGCGCATATCACCATCGCGGCTTTGGCGCTGGCTGAAGCAATTAGGCTCCATTGCCCGCTGTCAAAAGCTTGCGCGATGCGCGACAATCGGCAAATCCCCCAGCTTCGTGACAATTTGAGAAAACTATGAGTGACGCCGAGTTAACAAGTGGTGACTTTACCGAAGCGGCGGAGCCGTTCCGCCTCTTTGCCGCATGGCTGGACGACGCCACAAAGAGCGAGCCCAACGACCCGAACGGCGTGGCTCTGGCGACCGTCGACGCCGACGGCCTGCCCGACGTGCGCATGGTGCTGCTCAAGGGCTTCGACGAACATGGCTTTGTCTTCTATACGAACTTCGAAAGCGCCAAGGGCCGCGAGATCCTGGGCAGTATGAAGGCGGCGATGTGCTTCCACTGGAAATCGCTGCGCCGGCAGGTGCGCGTGCGCGGGCCGGTGGAAATCGTCAGCGACGCGGAGGCGGACGCCTACTACGTGACTCGCCCGCGCGGCAGCCGTATCGGCGCCTGGGCCTCGAAACAGTCGCGACCACTGGAAAGCCGGTTCGCGCTGGAAAAGGCTGTCGCCGAATATACGGCGCGCTACGCCATCGGCGACATTCCGCGACCGAAGCACTGGTCGGGCTTCCGCATCGTGCCTGCCACGATCGAGTTCTGGCACGACCGCCCCTTCCGCCTGCATGACCGTGTCGTCTTTTCCCGCAACGGGGCCGGCGGCTGGGACAAGTCGCGGCTTTATCCGTGATACCCGAGAGGCCCGCGGCGTCCGCCTGGGTCAGTCGGCCTTCTTGCGCGTCATGAAAGCCGTGAAGGCGGCGCGCGCCTCGTCCGACTTCAGCCGCTCGCGGAAGATCCGAGTCTCTTCGTCGATGCGGGCAATCAGCGCGTCGCGGGGGCCACGCATCAGCTCGCGCGCGATCCTGATCGCCTCCGGGGGCTTCGCGGCGATCCGGTTGGCGGCCGCCAGCACCGTTGCCTCGAGCACATTCTCCTCGACGACCTCGTAGATCAGTCCAGCGGCTTTCGCCCGCTCGGCGGAAAAGCCCTCGCCGAGAGCGAGCATCGCGAAGGCCAACTGCCGGCCGGCGATCGCCGGCACGAGCAGACTCGAGCCCGCCTCCGGGATGAGCCCAAGATCGACGAAAGGCGTGCGAAAGACGGTTCGCGGCGTGGCGAAGGTAAGGTCGCAATGCAGGTTGAGCGTCGTGCCGATACCGACCGCGATGCCGTCGACACCGGAAACGACCGGCTTTTCGATGCCGACGAGCGCCATCAGGAAATCCCAGACCTCGGGGCCGTTATCGCCGCCGGTGGCCATGGCGAGGAAATCGGCGACATCAGACCCGGCGGAGAACGTGCCCGGGGCTCCCAGGAAGACGTGAGCGCGGACCGATGGATCGGCGTCGCCTTGCGCCAACGCCGCCGTCATCCTTGCGTACATGGGTCGCGTGAGAGCGTTTTTCTTGTCAGGCCGATTGAGGCGGATGATCTGAACGGCGCCCTGGCGCTCGACGAGAATATGGTCTGTCACGGTCGGTCCCTCGAATCTCGGGTGTTCAGGCGGGGTTGGAAACGGACGAAGCGTTGGCGAGCCAACGCCGGCCTGCTTAGAGCACGATGCCGAAAAATGTGAAGCGGTCTTCTGATAGCATCACGCTCTATCTCTTTGATTTGGAGACGGATTCAGATTTCAGGCCGGGCAGAGCCGAGATCATCCGACTCTAGGCGGATATCAGCGCCTTGCCGGCGGCGGCAAGGCTTTCGGCGCCTTCGATGACGCGCTCCTTGAGCGCCCGCGTCTCGCCGAGCAGGTTTTCGGCGAAGAACCGGCAAAGGGCAATGCGCCCATGGTCGGCGAGCCCGCCCTGCGCGAGGTAGGCGCCGCCGGCGGCCAGCGAAATCAGGCGCAGATAGGGGGTCGCCCCAGCCATGGCGGCATCCGCCTTGCCGGCTGAGGTCAGTTCCTGAAGGAAGCGGGTCGCTTCGTCGAGATCGGCAAGCGCCCGGTCAAGCCTCTCGGCGGTGCGGCCGAAACCGTCGACGTTGGAGGTGCGAACCGAGTCGGCCACCGCTTTCAATTCGCCGATATAGCCATGCACGTGCTGGCCGCCACCAAGCGGCAGCTTGCGGGAAACAAGGTCGATCGCCTGGATGCCGTTGGTGCCTTCGTAGATGGGCGCGATGCGCGCGTCGCGGTAAAGCGCGGCAGCGCCCGTCTCCTCGATGAAACCCATGCCGCCGTGGACCTGCACGCCGAGCGAAGCGACATCGACGCCGACATCGGTGGAGAACGCCTTGGCCAGCGGCGTCAGCAGGTTGGCGCGGTCGCGCCATTGGGCGGCTGCCTCTCCTTCCGCTACGCGCGCCCGATCAATGGCGTGGGCGCAGGCGTAGCTGATCGCGCGGGCGACCTGGGTGAGCGCCTTCATGGTCAGCAGGTTGCGCTGGACGTCAGGGTGATGGACGATCGGCGCCATGCCCGGTCCAGCATAGTCCGAAGCCTTGCCCTGGCGACGCTCGTTGGCATAGGCGACGGCCTTCTGCGTCGCCGTCTCGGCGACGGCCACGCCCTGCATGCCGACGGAGAGGCGGGCGTTGTTCATCATGGTGAACATGCAGGCGAGGCCCTTGTTCTCCTCGCCGATCAGCCAGCCGATGGCGCCGGGCGTCGCCCCGCCGAAACCGTCGCCATAGATCATGGTGCAGGTGGGAGAGGCATGGATGCCCAGCTTGTGCTCGAGGCCCGAGCAGAACACGTCGTTGCGGGCGCCGAGCGAGCCATCGTCATTGACCAGGAATTTCGGCACCAGGAACAGGGAGATGCCCCGCGTGCCGGCCGGCGCGTCGGGAAGCCTCGCCAACACCAGATGCACGATGTTGTCGGTGAAATCATGCTCGCCATAGGTGATGAATATCTTCTGGCCGAAGATGCGGTAGGTTCCATCGCCGGCTGGTTCGGCGCGGGCGCGCAGGGCGGCGAGATCGGAGCCGGCCTGCGGCTCGGTCAGGTTCATCGTCCCCATCCACTCGCCGGAGACGAGCCTGGCGAGATATTTCGCCTTCAGCGCCTCGGACGCATGCTTGCCCAGCGCCTCGACCGCGCCCATGGTCAGCGTCGGGCCGATGCCAAAAGCCATGGCGGCTGAATTCCACATTTCGAGCGCGGCCACGGCCAGCATGGTGGGCAACCCCTGCCCGCCGAACTCCTCCGGCGCCGAAAGGGCGTTCCAGCCGCCCTCGGTCCAGCGCCGGTAGAGTTCCTTCCAGCCGGGCGGCGTGGTGACAGCCGCGTCGCGGAGTACCGCGCCGTGCTCGTCGCCGATCTTGTAGAGCGGCGCGACCTCCTCGCTGGCGAAGCGCCCGGCCTCGGCCAGTATGGCATCGACCAGATCCTCGCTGAGGTCGCCGAAGACGCCGGCATCGAGGGCGGGCCTCAGGCCGGCCACCTGCTTCAGCGTGAAGGCTATGTCTCCGACAGGCGCCTGGTACATGCCGATATTCCTCCTCCGCCGACCGTGTTCCCGGTTGCGTGCCGGCAATCCGCCGGGCGAAACCCGATCCCTTCTTTTACGTAAACGTCAAATTTTGTCACGTGGATTTTGCTGCCGCTTGGCCTTCATCGTGATCCCGGCCGCAACGATCGGCGACGCGACGCCGAGCGGATGGCGCGAAGCAATTCCTTAACCATAGCGGTTCAGGATCGAGACTGGTCAGCAGGGAGCCCCTGATTGAAGACGCCGGCGCATCTGTTCCGCCGCGCGGCACCCATCGCCTTGGCCCTGGCGATGGCGTTGACGGCGGCAGCGAAGGCCTCGGATTTTTCCGAGCCGTGGAAGAAGGCCGACCGCGCGCTGGTCATCGACGCCTACGAATACAATTCCATCGATTGGGTCGCGCTCACCACCGACAAGCGAATCGCCGGCTTCATCAACAAGGCCTCGGACGGGCTGCCGCCGCCCTATTTCTGTTTCGGCAACGAGACGGAGGTGCAGCTCTGCAAGACGCTGTGGCGGCGCTACGCGGTGACGCGCGAGCTGTTCCAGACGCGCAAGGTCCTGGCCAAGGCACTCGGCCTGAAATGGGGCGCCTACCATCTCGCCCGGCCCGGCAATCCGGTGGAGCAGGCTAACAATTTCATCGACTTCGCGGAACCCGCGCCGGACGACCTGCTGGCGCTCGACATCGAAGACAACGACCCGACGCAGTGGATGTCGCTGGAGGACGCGGAAGTGTTCGCGCGCCAGGTGTACAGGCGCGTCGGCCGCTTCCCCGTGCTCTATGTCAACGGCAGGACGGCGCAGCACATCGCCGATAACAGCTACAGGTACCAGCTGCTGTCGCGGCTGCCGCTCTGGTACGCCCGCTACAAGCCCGACATCGATTCGCACTTCCCGATCGGCAACTGGCGGAGCTACGCGCTCTGGCAATTCTCGGCGCAGGCCAATTGCGACCGGCAGCGCTGTCCCTACCGGGCGCCCGGCACGCCCAACGACATCGACGTCAATGTCGTGGCGATGGATGTCGCTACGCTGCGCGCGAAGTGGCCATTCGGCGGGCTCGTCGACGTGCCCGAGGACTATATCGCCAGCATTCCCCTGCCGATCCCGCGCGAGACCGGGCTCGCCGGCAACGTTACCGTCACCTATGCCGACGTCGCGGCGCCGCCGACGCTGGCCGAACTCGAGGCCGCGCTTCGCGGCCACTGGGCGAGCTTCCGTGCAGGGCTTCGGCTGCCCACATTCGGGCGCCTGCCGCGCGGTATCGGCGAGTATGTCGCCTGGCTGAAAAAGGAAGTGCCCGTCCCGGCCGGCGTCGACCCCGTCACCACGGCTTCGACGACCGCTGATACCAAGCCTCGCTGAAGATAGTTCCCGAAGGCGCGGTCAGTTCGCCTGTTCGCGCGCCACGGCACGCCAGCCGATGTCGCGGCGGCAGAAACCATATGGCCAGTCGATCCGGTCGATCGCCGCGTAGGCCTTCTCACGCGCCTCGGCCACGGTGGCTCCGGTCGCGGTGACGTTCAGCACACGACCGCCATTGGCGACAAGAGCGCCGCCATTGATGGCGGTGCCGGCATGGAATATCCGGACGCCATCGGCTTGAGCCTCTTCGACCCCGCGGATGACGGAGCCCTTTTCCGGCGTGCCGGGATAGCCCCTCGCCGCCATCACGACGGTCAGCGCCGTCTCGTCACGCCAGCGCGCCGACATGTGGGAAAGCTGGCCGTCGACCGACGCGTTGAGCAGAACCAGCAGGTCGTCCTTCAGCCGCATCATCAGCACCTGGCATTCCGGATCACCGAAACGGGTGTTGTATTCGATCAGCTTCGGCCCGTTGTCGGTGATCATGAGACCGGCAAAGAGCACGCCTGCGAAGGGCGAGCCGAGTTCGGCCATGCCACGCATGGTCGGCTCGACGATCTCGCGCATGACGCGTTCGACCATGTCGGGCGTCATGACCGGCGCCGGGGAATAGGCGCCCATGCCGCCCGTGTTAGGGCCGACATCGCCGTCGCCAACACGTTTGTGGTCCTGAGCCGTGCCCAGCGGCAGCGCCGTCGCACCGTCGCAAAGGCAAAAGAAGCTCGCTTCCTCGCCGGTCAGGAACTCTTCCACCACCACCTCGGCGCCGGCCTCGCCGAATGAGCCCTCGAAACAGGCGTCAAGGGCCGCGAATGCCTCTTCCTTCGTCATGGCGACGGTGACGCCCTTGCCGGCGGCGAGGCCATCGGCCTTGACCACGATCGGGGCGCCGACCTTCTCGACATAGGCCCTGGCGGAGGCCAGGTCACCAAAGCGCCCGTAGGCGGCGGTCGGTATGTTGTATCTGGCGCAGAGATCCTTGGTGAAGCCCTTGGAGCCCTCGAGCCTGGCAGCAGCCTTGGAGGGGCCGAAGACGCGGATGCCGGCGGCGCGCAGATCGTTGGCGATGCCGGCGACGAGCGGCCCCTCCGGCCCGACGACGACCAGGTCGATCGCCTTGTCCTTGCAGAACGCCGTCACGGCGGCATGGTCGGCGACGTCGAGCCGGACCAGCTCGGCGTCCTGGCCAATGCCCGGATTGCCGGGCGCGGCGTAGAGTTTGGTCAGCAGCGGCGATGCCGCAATCTTCCAGGCCAATGCATGTTCGCGGCCGCCGGAACCGATCAACAAAACGCGCATGTCACTGTCCCTTGCCATTCCACGACAGGACTGCGCTATTGCCCCGATCGCGACGGGTCAAGACTTTTGGCTGGCACGGCGACACTTGCACACGAGAACGTCATCGGCGCCGCCAGCAAATCGGCGGGCCGCGCGCGGGCGAAAGTCAGCTCCTGTAGATGACGGGGAACCAGTCCTCGCGCAGCTTCTGCCCCGCCATCATGCCGTGGCCGGGATAGGGTGGTGAGGTGCGGCCTGGCCGCTCGACATAGTGCGCGTCGTCGCCGACCCATCGCAGGGAAAGCGCCCGGCGCCGGGCCGACGTCAGGTTGCCGCGCGCGCCATGCGCCGTCCTGAAATCGAAGAGGATGGCGTCGCCCGGTTCCATCTCCCATTCGAGGACTTCGAAGGAAGGATCCTTGTCGGGATCGGGAACCGGCAGATAGTCTCCCTCGGCGGCATAGAAATTGCTGTCGTCCAGCCAGCGCACCGGCAGGATCATCTTGTCCCATTTGTGGGAACCGGCGATCAGCCGCAAAGTGGCTTCCTTCACCGGATCGATCGGAATCCAGAAGCTGACGGTCTGCCGGCCGTCGACGAAATAATAAGGGATGTCCTGGTGCCACGGCGTCGGCTTCTGGGTGCCAGGTTCCTTGACCAGCACGTGATCGTGGAAGAACTGCGCGCTGCGCGAGCGCATGACCGCGGCCGCGAGCTCGGCGGCCGGCGATTCCCGCACCACGCGCACGAATTCGGGAATGCGTTCCCAATTGCAATAATCGTCGAAGAAGCTGCCGCGCCCGTTGGCGATGTCCGAAGCGGTGGCGCTTCGATTCTGGATGTTGCGTTCGATACCGTCAGCGATGACGTCGACCCATTCCTTGAATGCACCGCGAATGCAGACGGCGCCGTCGCACTGATAGGCATCGACTGTCGCGGCATCGACGAGGGGTTGAGAAGCCATCATGTCCTCCTTGCTGATGCCGGGACTATGACAAGCGCGCTTCATCCGGTAAAATAATAACTTTCCATCTGGCTTATAGATCTTCCCTATGAAGCTGACCGTTGCCCAATTGCGTTACGTCGTTGCGGTGGCGCGCCATGGCAGCGTGACCGGCGCTGCCCGCGCGCTCAACGTCTCGCAGCCTTCGATCTCCGTCGCTATCGATGCCGTGGAGGCCGATCTCGGCCAGCGCCTGTTCGTGCGCCAGCGCGGCAGCGGCGTCTCGCCGACGTCTTTCGGGCGCACTGTGGTGGCGAAGGCGATGGACGTGCTGGCCGGGATGGACGAACTCGCCAGCCTCGGCACGCCCGGCAAACCCGTGGCCGGCGGTGAGCTGGTGCTTGGATGTTTCGAGGACCTGGCGCCCTATTTCGCGCCAGCCTTGATCCGCGCTTTCAGCGAACGGCATCCGGCCGTGGAGGTGGTGGTGCGCGAGGAGGGTTTCGAGACGCTCGGGCGGCGGTTGAGCGACGGCGCCGTCGATGTCGGCCTGACCTACGACCTGGGCCTGCCCCTGCATTTCGCCCGCATCCTGCTGCATGAATTGCGGCCGCACGCGCTGCTGCCAGCCGGACACGAACTGGCCAAACGTCCGTCAGTGAGTCTCGCCGACCTGGCCGCCTATCCGCTGATCACCACCGACCAGCCGCAGAGCTGGCAGCATATGCTCGATCTGTTTCGTGGCCGGGGCCTCTCCCCGGTCGCGGCAAACCGCACGAGCTCCTTCGAATTGCAACGCAGCATGGTGGCCAACGGCTTCGGCGTCGCCGTCAGCTACACCCGGCCGCGCGGCGACCGCAGCTATGACGGCATGCCGCTGGTCTGCAAGCCGCTGTCGGACCCGCTGCCAATGCAGCGCATCATCCTGACCCACGACACCAGGCAGCGCGCCTCGGCCGCCGCGCTGGCCTTCATCGACCGCGCCAGGGCCTGGTTCGCCGCCCACGAGATTTTCGCCTCCTGACCAGACTTGCCGGTTGACGGCTCTCGCGGCTGCTGCCACTCCAGCGGCATGGAACCCGTTCAGTCGAGAGCAGCCCAGGGGCGCGTCGCGGACGCACCGAGCGGCCATTGGGTCTACCGCGTGCTGCCGCGCTGGTTGTGGCCTTACGCGCAGCTTGCCCGGTGGGACCGGCCGATCGGCTGGCAGCTGCTTTTGTGGCCATGCCTGTGGTCGGCGGCGATGGCGGCCTCGGCGTTCCCGCGCCCCGGCGATCCGCTGCTGACGCTGTTGCCGACGCCTTGGACGCTGCTGCTGTTTCTGGTCGGCGCGATCGCCATGCGCGGCGCCGGCTGCACCTATAACGATCTGGTGGATGAGAACATCGACAACCAGGTGGAGCGCACCCGATCGCGCCCCCTGCCCTCCGGCAAGGTCACCCGCAAGCAGGCCTGGCTTTTCCTGTTGCTGCAGGCGCTGGTCGGCCTGGCGGTGCTTCTGCAATTCAACAGCTTCGCCATCCCGCTCGGCCTCTGCTCGCTGGCCGTCGTCGCCATCTATCCGTTCATGAAGCGATTCACCAACTGGCCGCAACTCGGCCTGGGACTTGCCTTTTCCTGGGGCGCACTGATGGGATGGGCAGTCGAATTCGGCGACCTGGATGGGCCCGCCATCATGCTCTACATCGGCTCGATCCTCTGGGTGATCGGCTACGACACGATCTATGCCCATCAGGACAAGGAGGACGACGCCCTCGTTGGCGTGCGCTCGACCGCGCGCCTCTTCGGCGAAAACACCAAGGCCTGGCTTGCGGGGCTTTATGGCGGCGCGCTCGCCTGCTTCGCCATCGCCTTTGCCTCGGCCCAGGTGCCCGTGCCGGCGCTTGCGGGCCTGATCGCCGCCGGCGCCCATATGGCGCGGCAGATCACGAGGCTGGACATCGACAATCCCGATCAGTGCCTGCGGCTGTTCAGATCGAACAACCAGGTCGGCTGGCTGATCTTCCTCGGCCTGATCGGCGGCGCTCTGTGGGTGGCCTTGAAGCCGCTCGTCTAGCGAGAACGGCTTCAGTGTTGTCAGGGATGCCTGACGCTCTCCGGCGCCCGCCTTGCGGGCTCCCGTCCGAGAGCCGCTATTCGCGGGCGATGATCTCCTCGCCGTCGATCACCAGCCGCAGGCCGAGATCGCCGGCGCGGCGGCGCGCCAGGAAACGCGGGCGACGCATCGTCGAGACGCGCCCCTTGCGGCGATCCTTCGGCGGCAGCGTCTTGATGGCGGCGCCGAGCGATTCCTCCAGCGTGCGGGCAACGCCGTCTGCCTCGATCAGCAGCATCGGCAGGCGATAGGCATCGGCCCAGGCGCGCCAGTCGGCGGCGACGTCCTCGAGGTCGTCGGCCACCAGCAGCGGCACCGAAAGCATCGGGTCGTTGTGGAGAAGTTCCAGCGTCACCGTGACATTGCCGTCGGGGTCCTCCATGGCGCGGGCGGCGACGCCGCGAAACGCCTTGGCGGGCAAGGCTATGATCGCCGGCACGCCGCTCATCTCGAGTGTGCGGCGGATGATGGCGCCGCGCTGGTCGATGGTGAAGGTCACGTCGCCAAAATCGTCGCGTGTGGCGTAGCTAACCACCTGCGGCAGGCGAAATGGGTCGAGGCGCATGTTGCGCCCGGCCCAGACTGGCTTCAGTCCGGTGTTCATCGATTGCCTTCCTGTTTCTCCTGAGAGCCGGGGACCGGTTCTCAAAGGGCCAGTTTTTCCGGCCTCTTATGGGGAAACAGTAGCGCCGCCTCCTTACCACCGCGCTTAAGAAAGTCAGTTAAATTTTGCTGATCTTGGCGATGGTTATCGGAATGCGACCAGGCTCTCGCCCCGGCAAGGATCAGATAACCTTGCCGGGATTCATGATGCCGGCCGGATCGAAAGCGGCCTTCACTCGGCGCATCAGGTCGATGGCCATCGGCGGGGCGGTGGCGATGAGTTCGTCGCGCTTCAACTGGCCGATGCCGTGCTCGGCCGAGATGGAGCCGTTGAGGCTGCGGACGACGTCATGCACGGCCTTGTTCATCGGGTGGTAGAGATCGAGGAACGCCACGTCGGCGCCATCGACCGGACGCGAGATGTTGTAGTGAAGATTGCCGTCGCCCATATGGCCGAAACAGACGACGCGCGCGCCAGGGCTGACCGAGGCGACCGCGCCGGCCGCTTCCTCGATGAAGCGCGGGATCGAGGCGACTGGCACGGAGATGTCGTGCTTGATCGAGGCGCCTTCCGCCTTCTGCGCCTCGGGCAGCATCTCGCGGAAATTCCAGAAGGCATCGGCCTGGGCGATGCTGGACGCCATGACGGCGTCGCCCACCATCTCCTGCTCGAAGCCGAACGACAGGATGTCCTCGATCAGCGCCCGTGCATCCTCGGCCGAGCGACCCGACGAAATCTGCATCAGCACGTACCAGGGCCAGTCCTCGGCCAGCGGCCGCGTCACGCCGTGGGCATGCAGCAAGGTGAAGTCGTATGGGCGACTGCCGATCAGTTCGAAGGCGGTGAGCGCCGCGCCGGCACGGTCACTGGCAAGGCCGAACAGGGCGAGCGCCGCCTCGGGCGAATTCAGCCCGACAAACGCCACCTCCCTCCCCTTCGGCTTGGGGAACAGCTTGAGCACGGCGGCGGTGATGACGCCCAGCGTGCCCTCGGCGCCGACGAACAGGTTCTTGAGGTCGTAGCCGGTGTTGTCCTTCTTGAGTTTGCGCAGGTCATCGAACACCTCGCCGGTCGGCAGCACCACCTCGACGCCGAGGCAGAGTTCGCGGGCATTGCCATAGGCGAGCACGCCGGTGCCGCCGGCGTTGGAGGAAAGGTTGCCGCCGATCTGGCAGGATCCTTGCGCCGCGAGCGATAGCGGAAACAGCCGGTCCGCCGCGTCGGCCGCTTCCTGCAACGTCTGCAGGATGACGCCGGCCTCGGCCGTGATGGTGTTGGAAAGCACGTCGACCTCGCGAATGCGGTTGAGGCGTGACAGCGACAGCACGATCTCCCGGCCGGACTTGTCGGGCACCTGGCCGCCGACCAGGCCGGTATTGCCGCTCTGCGGCACGACAGGCGTTCCCGTCTCGCTGGCCAGGCGCATGATGCGGCTGACCTCGTCGACGCTTCCCGGGCGCAGCACCAGCGCCGTGCTACCGTGCCACAGGCCGCGCTGCTCCGTGAGATAGGGAACGATGTCGGCCTGGTCGCGCAACGCGTATTTGTCACCGACGATCGACGCGAAACGCTCGATGAGGGCGGGATCAAGATGCGGGAGATCGGTCATGGGCAAAAGCTACTTTGTCGGGAGGGAGATTTCACGGGGGGCGGCGGCCCTGGCGAGCCGGTCGTTGATGGCTTCGCCCAGACCTTCGAAGGGGATCGGCTCGACCGCGATCGTCGAGGCGCCGCTGCGGTCGAGGTCCTGCATATAGGCGAAGAGATTGCTCGCGGCTTCACGCAGATCGCCCGAGGCCGACAGGTTGAGCGTGGCGACCGCGTCGCGCCAGCCTTCGGCGCGCTTCGGACCGAAGGCCAGCAGCGCCTCCTCACCCGTGACCGAGCGGGCGTTCAGCCGCACGGCCGCGCCCGGCGCATAGTGCGAGGCGAGCATGCCGGGCGCCTCCACGCCCTTGGCGCCGCGCGACAACGGAACGCCGGCAACCGCCTCGGCTTCAATCGCGGCGACGCCGCCGGGTCGCAGCAGGCGTACCCTGCCCTCCTCGACCTTCAGGATGGTCGATTCGACACCGACCGGCGTCGCACCGCCATCGACCACCAGCCTGATCCTGGAGCCGAGATCCTTGGCCACTGCCGTGGCGGAGGTGGCGCTGATGCGACCCGATGAATTGGCGCTCGGCGCGGCGAGCGGCCGGCCGAGCCTCGCGATAAGCTCACCGCCGAATCCCCTGGGCATACGCAGCGCGATGGTGTCCAGCCCGGCCGTCACCAGCGGATGGATGCCGCCGTCGGCCCTTATCGGGAGCACGAGGGTCAGGGGACCCGGCCAGAAGGCCTTCGCAAGCCGCATAGAAAGCGGATCGAAGTGGGCGATGCGTTCGGCCATGGCAAAATCGGCGACATGGGCAATGAGCGGGTTGAAGCGTGGACGGCCCTTGGCTTCGAAGATACGGGCAACGGCGACCCCGTTGGTGGCGTCGCCGGCGAGGCCGTAGACCGTCTCGGTCGGGATGGCGACCACGTCGCCGCCCCGGATCAGGGCAAGCGCCGGCTCCATCGCCTCGTCAACGCCGACTATCTCCGGGCCAACCATTTCGGGGCCAACTGTCTCTGCCACCAGCTTTCACCTCACGGATGCGGGCTGCGTAATACGTGCGGGCATGCGGGGCAAGTCATTCGACGCAAGTCGGGCGGAGCGGGCACGGGCCTTGGCGATTTATCAATGCCTAAAATGCTACGCTTCGGGGAAAGCCGACATCAAGGCCCGGCCACTACGCTGGGTGCGGTTGGGCAATGGGAGAATATCGTGGCGCCTTTGCGTATCGTGCTCGGGATGGTGCTTGCAGCAACGGCCGCTGAGGCACACGCCTCGTCGTTCGCCCATCCGACACCACCGACCAACGCGCCGTCCATCATCAAAACAGGCGCGGCGGAGGCCAGCGAGGCATCCGCCCTCGAAATCAGGCCGGCCGTGCTTGGTGCAAACTCGGCGTCAGTCGTCATGCTCGGCGAGCCCGCCGTCACCGACGAAAAGGTCGCGGCGATACCGGAACAACCGGAAGCTCCGCACGCTCCCGCGCAGAATCCGATGATCATCAGGGGTGGTGTCGTCGGCGGCGCCTTCGACACGACCGCGCCCGCCAAGCCAGCCGTCGCCACCGCCAGCAAGCCGGCCACCCAGCCTGCGGCCGCGCCCGCCGCTGACGCCAACAAGAAAATGGCGGCTTCGGGGAACCCGGCAACCAATCCCGCGCAGCAGAAAAACCTGCCCCCAAATGGTACCAACGGGAAGGTAAAGTAGGCTCAAGGCCGCCGGCAACTTCCCAAACGGAAAAGGCGGCGCTCGCGCGCCGCCTGCCTGTCACTGGTATTTGGCGCATGCCCCTTCCCAACCCCGGATGGGACCATGCGATAGATCAGGCCGCGACTTCCTCGTCGGCGTCTTCGTCAGATTCGTCCTCTTCGTCGGACTCATCCTCGGCCTTCGCCTCTTCGTCGTGCTCGCCGTCTTCCTCGTCTTCGTCTTCCTCGTCCTCGTGATCCTCGTCGTCACCCGAGAGCGTGGCGGACTCGACTTCGTCGTCCGCGTGTTCAGCGGCGTCCGACGCTTCCGCGTCGTCATGGTCGAGGACGGTTTCGGAAGCGGTTTCGAGCACCTCGGCGGCAGCCGGGGTTTCTTCTGTCACTTCGATTTCGTGATCGGAATTCATGTAAGCCTCCGTGTGTTGGAAACACGTCAGTTCTGCCACGGAGAGATCATCGCCATATGACTGTAAGCCGGCTCGGCGGTATAAATTTCAAGCACTACCAGGGCGATCACGCATGGGCATGACCGCACCGGCAGGTTGAGAAATCCGGATCGTCAGCCGGCTATTTTAGAGAAGTCGGCGACCTGATCGGTTGCCGCGCGAATGCGGGCAAGCAGCGCCAGACGGTTCGCGCGGACCGCAGCGTCCTCATCATTGACGAGAACATCCTCGAAGAATGAATCAACCGGTTCACGCAGCACGCTAAGCGCCAGCATGGCGGCCGAAAAATCTTCATTTTGAATCGCTTGGCCGGCTTCCTTCTCGGCCTGATTCACCGCGGCAAACAGCTTCTTTTCAGCTTCGGCGCGCAACAGCGCCGGCTCAACGGTTTCGCCGACCTGGGTCTTCTTCTTTTCTTCCGCGGCCAGGATGTTGGCGGCGCGCTTTGTGCCGGCGAGCAGGTTCTTGCCGTCCTCGGTGTCGAGGAACGAGCCCAGCGCCTGCACGCGGCGCACGACCTGCAGGAGGTCGTCCGACCGCGGCGTCACCACCGCGTCGATGAGATCGTGCCGGGCGCCCTGGTCGCGCAGGTAGACTTTCAACCGATCGTGGAAGAAGGCCAGCAGGTCGGCGCCGAAGCGCGCGAGGGGCAATCGGATGCCGTTCTCGATCAGGATCCTGACGACGCCGAGCGCGGCGCGGCGCAGCGCGTAAGGGTCCTTGGAGCCGGTCGGCTTCTCGTCGATGGCCCAGAAACCAACCAGCGTGTCGAGCTTGTCGGCAAGCGCGACTGCCACCGAAACCGGATCGGTCGGCACGTAGTCGGACGGGCCCTGGGGCTTGTAGTGCTCCTCCAGCGCGGCGGCGACCGATGGGTGCTCGCCCTGCAGCAGCGCGTATTTGCGACCCATGGCGCCCTGCAGTTCGGAAAATTCGCCGACGACCTCGGTTTGCAGGTCGGCCTTGGCGAGCATGGCGGCACGGCGCGCCAGGGCGGGATCGGCGCCAACGACCGGCGCCAGTTCCCCGGCGAGCTTCGCGATCCGCTCAACGCGCGCGCCCTGGGTGCCGAGCTTGGCATGGAAGGTCACGCCCAGATGGTCGAGCCGGGCCATGCGCTGGTCGAGCGGCTTCTTCAGGTCGAGCCCGAACTTTTCGGCCGATCCCTTCAACTGATCGAGGTCGGGCACGTCGCCCTGATCGGTGTTCCAGAAATAGAGCGCATCGGAAAGACGGGCGCGCACCACCTTGCCGTTGCCGCGCGCGATCTCCTTGCCGCCGTCGCGAGCCTCGATGTTGGCGGTGAGGATGAAGCGGTTGGACAATTCGCTGTTCGCGCCCTGCCGCCGTGTGACGAAGCACTTCTGATTGGCGCGAATGGTGAGCCGGATCACCTCGGCGGGGATGGAAAGGAAATCCTCCTCAAATTCGCCCATCAGCACGACCGGCCATTCGACCAGCCCGGAAACCTCCTCCAGCAGACCGTCGTCCTCGACGAGATCGAGGCCATTGGCGAAGGCAAGGTTCCTTGCGTCGGCGAGAATGATCTCCTTGCGCCGGTCGCCGTCGAGCACGACCTTGGCCGTCTCGAGCCGGGAGGCGTAGTCCTCGAAGCGGCGCACGGTGATGGCTTCCGGCGCCAGGAAGCGGTGACCATAGGTGACGTTGCCGGAACGGATGCCGTCGATCTCGAAATCGACCACGACGGGCTCCTCGGTCTCCGGGCCAAAGGTGCACAGGATCGACTGCAGCGGCCGCACCCAGCGCAGCGAGCCGGGCCTGGCCGACGCCGGCCCCCAGCGCATGGACTTCGGCCACGGGAAGGAGCGGATCACGACGGGCACCAGTTCGGCGATGACCTCCTCCGCCGCCCTGCCCGGCTTCGAGATGTGGGCGACGTAGAAATCGCCCTTCTTCGGGTCGGAATGAACATGCGCCTCGGCGATCGAGGCCAGGCCGGCCTTGCGCAGGAAGCCCTGCACCGCCTGGTCGGGCGCCGTCGTCGCCGGCCCCTTGATCTCCTCGTGGACGTCCTTCGAGCGCGCGGTGAGGCCGCGTATGTCGAGCACCAGACGGCGCGGCGTCCAATACTCGCGCGCCGCCTCATAGGTCAGGCCAGCCTCGACCAGACCGTCGGTCACCATCTTCTTCAGGTCGCCGGCAGCCTTGCGCTGCATGCGGGCTGGAATCTCTTCCGAGCGAAGTTCTAGAAGCAGGTCGGGCATCGGGGTCAGCTCATGCGGGAGAATGGTCCGCGCGGGGCATAGCAACTCGGGTGGCCGCTGTCACCCTTTGCGATTGCCGCCATCCGCACCGTTCTGGAATTTCCTGGCCTTCCTGTCGGGACACGACGAGCCCGACCGTCCTTTGGCCGTACACACCATGAACCGATCGAGACGCTGAAGCGACAAACGCTCAGGCAGGCAATTATTGGCTGAACGACCATGACAACGGCATCCAGAACCTTGCAGATCCTCGCGCTCAGCGCCTGCCTCGTCGCGCAGGTCCACGGCACGCTCGCCATGCCAGGCGTGCGGCAGGCGCTGCGGACCATGGCGGGTCCCGGTGTCCAGGCCATGCTCCTCGAGCCGTCGAACGCCAGCCAGCATTCCGCCTGAAAATTCCGACGACGCCGGCCTCGGATGCTTGAGGCCGCCTCGCAGAGCGTCAGGCGGCCAGGCCGCCGGCCCTGGTCAGCAGGAAGGCTTCGCCGCAGGCCTTGGCGAGGTTGCGCACGCGCAGGATGTAGCTCTGGCGCTCGGTGACGGAGATCACGCCGCGCGCGTCGAGCAGATTGAAGACATGGCTGGCCTTGATGCACTGGTCGTAGGCCGGGAACACCAGCTTGTGCATGGGCGAATTATCGTTCGAGGCGGGCTGGCCGGCGGCAAGCAGCGCCTTGCACTCAGCTTCCGCGTCCTCGAAATGGCGAAGCAGCATGGCAGTGTTCGCGAACTCGAAATTATGGCGCGAGTATTCCTGCTCGGCCTGCAGGAAGACGTCGCCATAGGTCACCTTCTCGGCGCCCTCGCGGCCGTTGAAGTTGAGGTCGTAGACGTTGTCGACGCCCTGCACATACATGGCGAGGCGCTCCAGCCCGTAGGTGAGCTCTCCGGCGACCGGCGCGCATTCGATACCGCAGACCTGCTGGAAGTAGGTGAACTGCGAAACCTCCATGCCGTCGCACCAGCACTCCCAGCCGAGCCCCCAGGCGCCGAGCGTCGGGCTTTCCCAATCGTCCTCGACGAAGCGGATGTCGTGCAGCAGCGGATCGACGCCGATCGCCTTGAGCGAGCCGAGGTAGAGTTCCTGCAGGTTCGGCGGATTGGGCTTCAGGATCACCTGATACTGATAATAATGCTGTAGCCGGTTCGGGTTCTCGCCATAGCGGCCGTCCTTGGGACGCCGCGACGGCTGGACATAGGCGGCGTTCCAGGCCAGCGGCCCGAGCGCGCGCAGCGTAGTCGCCGGATGGAAGGTCCCGGCGCCGACTTCCATGTCGTAGGGCTGGAGGATCACGCAACCATACTCCGCCCAGTAATTGTGCAAGGTCAGGATCAGCCCCTGGAAGGAGCGGCTGGGATGCATGTGGGCGGGGATGCTGACGGTCACGGCGGCCTCGATGGAGCGGCTGATGCCGGCACTCCCTAGAGGCATGGCCGGCAGGCGTCAAGGCAACGCCACCCGCGAGGAGCCTTGCGGGGCAACAGGGCGAAGCCTTTGCATGAGGCTGGCCCTTGCCGCCGGCCGAAGTCCAGGCTGTGGTCGGCCTGGCCACAAAACCGCAGCAGGTTCTCCGATGAGCACTTCGATCACCATCCGCCCGGCGGAGCGACAGGATTTCGACCAATGGCTACCGTTGTGGGACGGGTATAATGCCTTCTATGGCCGATCCGGAGAGACGGCACTCGCCGGCGACATCACGCGGATGACATGGTCGCGGTTCTTCGACGCCTACGAGCCGGTCCACGCGCTGGTTGCCGAGGCTGCGACGTCAAAAGAGCGGCGGCTCGTCGGTCTCGTCCACTACCTCTATCACCGCAGCACCACGGCGATCGCTCCCAGTTGCTATCTGCAGGACCTGTTCACGGCCGAGGCCGCGCGCGGGCACGGTATCGGCCGGGCGCTCATCGAAGGCGTCTACGAGCGCGCCAAGGCGGCGGGCGCCGGGCGGGTTTACTGGCAGACGCACGAGACCAACCGCACGGCCATGCAGCTCTACGACAAGATCGGCGAACGTTCGGGCTTCGTCGTCTACAGGAAGCTTTTCTGACGAAACTGCCGGGCAAGGAAAAACGGGGCTCAGAGAGCCCCGCTTTCAAACCACTTGGCAGTCTCAGCCTTTCGGAACCGGCGTCGGTTCCGGCTTCGCCTTGGGCGTCTCCTGCGCCGTGTTGGATTCGATAGGCGGCAGGCCGTTGATCAGCTTCTGCTGAAGGATCGCCAGGACATCCGGATCGGGCTTGAGGTCGCGAGCCTGCCGCCACTGATAGGTGGCTTCCAATTTGCGGCCGACACGCCAGTAGGCGTCGCCGAGGTGATCGTTCAGCACCGGATCCTCGGGCTTCAGCGACACGGCGCGCTCGAGTTCCCGCACGGCATCATCGTATCGGCCCAGGCGATAATAGGCCCAGCCCAGCGAGTCGACGATGTAACCGTCGCTCGGCCTGAGATCGACGGCCTTCTGGATCATCGCAAGGGCTTCCTTGAGATTGGTGTTCATGTCGACCCAGGAATAGCCGAGGTAGTTCATCACCTGCGGCTGGTCGGGGAACAGTTCCAGCGCCTTGCGGAAATTGGGCTCGGCCTTCGGCCATTCCTTCAGCCGCTCATAGGCGATGCCGCGCTGGTAGAAGATGTTCCAGTTGGCCGCCACCGGCGTCTTGATCACCGAAACCGCGCGATCATACAGTTCGGCGGCCGAGCGGAAGTCTTCCTTGGAGGAATAGACACCGCCGAGCGCCATATAGGCGCGCATGTCTTCCGGGTGGGCGTCGACGAACTTCTTCAGTTCGGTGATGGCTTCGTCGGGCCGGCCGATATCGGCGAGGTTGAGGCCAAGCTGCAGATCCGAGATCTCTTTCAGCGGCGAGTTGGCCGGGATACGGCGGTAAAGCGCGATGGCGCCCTCGCCGTCCTTCAACTGCTCGGCCACGCTGGCAAGCTGCACCAGGGCGGCGTCGCTGTCCGGCTTCAGCGCCAGCGCATATTGCAGGTAGAGCCGCACGAACGGCTCGCCGCCGCCGCGATTGAGAGCTGTTGCGAGATCAAGCAGGATTTCCGAAGCGCCGTCGGAAGGACCGGCGACGAGAGGCGGAATCGTCTCGCCCTTATTGATCATGTCGCGAAGGGCCGTGATTTCAAGCTTGCCGGGCGCAAACGCCTCGGCCTTGTCGAGCACGGCCAGCGCCTTGGTCTTGTCGCCCTTGCGCGCCAGGAAGGAGGCATAGGCCTGCGCGTTGCGCATCCAGGTCTCAGGCGCGGCGCCGCCGGCTGCGGTATCCTCCAGCGTGTCGGAATAGATGGAATTCGCCTTGTCGGCCATGCCCGAAGCGTCTGCGATCAGGGCGCGATGGAAGGACTTGAAAAGGCCGAACCAGTCGGGGCCTTGCAGCTTGTCGATCGAGGCCATGGCGTCAGCGGCTGAACCCGCGCCCTGCTGTGCCCATCCGTTCATCACGCCGACGAGCAGCCGGTCGAGATCAGATTCCAGCGACAGCTTCAGCCAGTACTGCGCCTTGGAGAAATCCTTCTTGCGAATGGAATCGACGGCCAGCGCCAGGCGTGAGAACCGTTCGACATCTGGCACTTCCTTGAGCTTGTCTGCGTAGACCAGCGACTCGTCGAAACGGCCCTGGGCGATCAGCGACAGCATCAGGCTCTGCTGCAGCGAAGGATCGCCCGGATCAAAGGCCAGCGCCTGCTTGTAATAGGTGATGGCGTTGTCGAGGTCGTTGTCGCCCTCGGCAATGCGTGCCGCGAGATAGGCGCCCGATAGCGAGGTGATCTTGACCGGCTCGGTGGCTTCCTTGGCCTGGGCCGGCAGGCCAGACATCGCCATCACGATTGCCAGCCCAGTCAGCCAGCGCGCACGTCCTTGCCGCATCGTATCCCTTTCAGCCAGGCGTCATTTCCGCGAATGCGGACAGTCTCATACTCGATTTTTTCGGGGCAAAGCATGGCCTTTTTGCGGTCACGCTTCAATCCGCACCGAATTCACAATCGGGTCAAGCGATTAAGGATCGATAAAGCATACCGGTTTTCGACAGCGCGAGGCGCCTTTTGTTTGCCAGGACCGGCGGACCTATGGCCGGGGCGCGACAAGGATCTCGGCTTCGAGCCGCTTTGTCGCAAGGCCGCGCGCGAGGGCCTCTGCGCTGCCGGCACTCTTTGCCAGCGCCGACGCCTGCCTGACGCTGATCAGCAGGCCTTCCGCCAGGGCACGGTTGCGGGACAGGACCCGCGCCAGAAAGGGCGTCCGTGTCGACCGGGATCGCGAGAAGCGCGCAGCCATGGTCTGCCTGGCGATATGAGCCCCCACTTCGGCTATCCAGCCTTCAGCCAGGCGCGCGCCCGGTTCCAGCAGCAGCAGCCAGTCTCCCTTGGCCAACTTGATGCCGGCGGCGATGCCGCCCTGCGCCAGATAGTGGCAGCCGGCATGCTCGGCCACGTAATGCGTCTGATCGGTGGAGCCGGCGTCGCAGACGATCACCTCGCGCACAAGCCCCTCCACCGCGCCGCCGACCAGCGAGGCGAGCGTGCGGGCAAGCCCCTCTTCGTCGTTGCGGGTTTCGATGAGAACGCTGAGCATCGTTAGCCGCATAGCGGAAAGCCGCGCGCCGCGCCAGTTCCGGGGGCTCGGCGCAGAAAGTTCTTGATTTGTTCCGTTCCGCAAAATAGGAATAATTTCATGAGCAGAGCGATTCGACATCTCGACGACAGTCCCTGGGAGCGGGCGAAAATGGAACCGATCGTGCGCGCCGACATTGCAGCCTTCGGAGCAGGAAGAGCCGAGATGGCCAATGCGATGATCGAGCAAAGCGGTGTCCGGGTGCGTCCGGATCGCAGTCGCGGCAGGTCCGCGGGGATCAATCCCTCCGGTCGCTTCGAACCGGTCAGCCGCCATGTCTTCGACGATGGCTGGAATTCGCTGGAAGAGTTGCCGCCCTTCAAGACCGAGGTGCAGGTGGAACGGCCGCGCACGATCATCACGCGCAACGAATCCCCCGACATCTCCTTCGATCGCTCCATAAATCCCTACCGTGGCTGCGAGCATGGTTGCGTCTACTGCTTTGCCAGGCCCACGCACAGCTTCATGGGCCTGTCGCCGGGGCTGGACTTCGAATCGAAGCTGTTCGCCAAGCCGGACGCAGCGCGCCTGCTGGACAAGGAACTGTCGAAGGAAGGCTACCAGCCGCGAACCATCGCCATAGGCACCAACACGGATCCCTACCAGCCGATCGAGAAGCAGTACCGGATCATGCGCGAGATCCTGGAGGTGCTGGAGGCACGCGGTCATCCCGTCGGTATCGTCACCAAGTCGGCGCTGGTGACGCGCGATATCGACATACTGTCGCGCATGGCCGAGCGCGGTCTCGCCAAGGTGGCGCTGTCGGTGACGACCCTCGATCGCATGCTGGCGCGTACGATGGAGCCCCGCGCCTCGACGCCGACGAAGAGGCTGGAGGCGATCCGCCAGCTCACCGATGCCGGCATTCCCACGTCGGTCATGGTCGCGCCCATCATTCCCGGGCTGAACGATCAGGAGATGGAGCGCATCCTGGATTCGGCGCGGGCGGCGGGCGCGCGCGAGGCGGGCTATGTCATCCTGCGCCTGCCGCTGGAGGTCAGCCCGATCTTCAAGGACTGGCTGCTGCGGCACTATCCGGACCGGTATCGTCACGTGATGTCGCTGATCCGGTCGATGCGCGACGGCAAGGACTACGATTCGGAATGGGGCAAGCGCATGAAGGGCTCCGGCCCCTATGCCTGGCAGATCGGCCGCCGTTTCGAAATCACGGCCAAGCGACTGGGCCTCAACGCCGAGCGGCGTGTCCTGCGTACTGATCATTTCGTGGCCGCGGGCAAGGACCAGGAACAGTTGATGCTGCTGTAAGACAATTTCTTCTTTTGGTTTCCTGAAATCCCGTCCGGCCCGCCCCGGCCTGCTGACGGTGCCCTCCCTGGTCCGGCGCCCCACCCGACCCGGAGGGACTTGCGGAGAATCGGAGCCGATGCGAACCTCGCCGCAACATGGCTCGCGCGCGTTCCGATTCTCCGCTTCTATTCGACATCGTCGAGAAACCCGACTTCTCCGTCGAGACGAAGGCCATGGCCGAAGGGCTGTGGCCGGTCGCAGGAATGGATGAGGCCGGCCGAGGCCCGCTCGCCGGCCCGGTCGTAGCCGCCGCGGTCGTGCTTGACCCGGCCAATATCCCTGAAGGCCTGGACGATTCGAAACGGCTCAGCCACCTGCAGCGCGAGGCGCTTTTCTCACGTATCCTCGGCTCGGCGCTTGGTGTGTCGATGGCTTCGATCAGCGCCGAGGGCATAGACGACAGCAACATCCTCAGAGCCAGCCTCGAAGCCATGCGGCGCTCGCTGGTCGGATTGCCCGTCAAGGCAAAGTTGGCGCTGGCCGACGGCCGCGACGTGCCGCCCGGCCTGCCGTGCGAGGGCCGCGCGCTGGTCAGGGGCGATCAGCGCTCCCAATCCATCGCCGCCGCCTCCATAGTCGCCAAGGTGATGCGCGACCGTATGATGCGCGGCTGCGGCAGCCATCACGAGCGCTACGGTTTCGAGATCCACATGGGCTATGCGACCGCCCGCCATCGCGCGGCGATCGAGACGCATGGACCGGTGGCGCGCCTGCATCGCGTCTCCTTCGCCCCTTTCAGGCTGGGCGGAAGCGAGGTAACGGAAGAAGAAAGCCTCGCCGGCCTGGATTGAGGCGACCGCGATTCTTCGGCTTCAACCCTGAAGACTGGACGGCCTGTTTTCGTTCGTCGCCAAGGCCATACGGAGCGGGAGCAAATTCAGTATCCCCAACGCAATCCGGTCCGAGAGGCCATTGAAGCGATGGTCGCGGCAAGCCACGCGTCGATGTGAGTACAAGCGGCCAAAAAAAAGCCGCCGGGTTGCCCAGGCGGCTTCCTTGATAGCGATTGAAGAACCCGTCAGTTCAGCTTGGCCTTCACATCCTGCAGGGCGGACTTGAAGAAATCCGCGCCGGCCTTGGCGTCAACCTTGGCGGCGAGCAGCGTCCGCGCGGCCTCGACAGCAATGTCGACGGCGCTGGAGCGCACTTCGCTGATCGCTTCGCGCTCGGCCTGACCGATCTTCTGCTCCGCCAGCGCCGTGCGGCGGGCGACGTAGTCCTCGGTCTTCTTGTGCGCCTCGGCGGCAAGCTGTTCGGCCTCGCGCTTGGCGGCGGCGACGATGTCGGCGGCCTCCTGCTCGGCTTCCTTGCGCTTCCTCTGGAACTGGCCAAGCAGTTGCTGGGCCTCGTCACGCAGCTTGCGGGCCTCGTCGAGCTCGCCGCTGATCTTGGCTGCACGCGCATCCAGAGCCTTGGCGATCATGCCAGGCACCTTGATGTAGATGACCACGGCCAGGAAAATAACCAGGGCGATGGTGGCCCAGAGCGTCGCGAGAGATGTGGCGTCCATTATACGCTCCTCACCGGGCCACGGACTTGACGGCGGCGGAGATCGCGGCCTTGTCGGCCTTGCCCCCAACCAGCGCCTCGACAATGGCGGAAGCCGTGTCTTCGGCGATGTTGCCGACTTCCTTCATGGCGTTGGCCTTGATGGAAGCGATCCGCGTTTCGGCCTCGCCGAGCTTCTGCTCGAGATCGGCCTCGATCTTCTTGCGGATGGTTTCCGCTTCGGCCTTGGCGCCGTCATTGGCCTGCTGGCCGATGGCGATCGCCTTGCTCTTGGCTTCGGCCAGTTCCTGCTCGTAGGCGGCGACCGCGGCGTCGGCCTCGCCCTTCAACTTCGCGGCCTGGTCGAGATCCTGGGTGATGCGGTCGTTACGAACATCGATAATGCCGCCGAGGCGCGGCATCACCACCCGCTTCAGGAACAGGTAGAAGAGCCCGAACGTGATGACCAGCCACAGGATTTGCGACGGGAACGTCGCTGCATTGAATGGCGGGAACGTGCCATGCTCTTCGGCCGGCACGGCCGTGCCGGCATGCGTGGCGCCTTCGGCCGTGGCCGGCGCGGTCTCCTGCGCAAAGGCAGATGTCACGAACATCTCATTCCCCTGTCCATACGGTAAGGCCGCACCATGCGGCCTCCCTTACATCAACCGATGTTCTTACTTGAACACCAGCAGGAGGGCGATGAGGAGCGAGAAGATGCCCAGAGCTTCGGTCACGGCGAAGCCGAAAATCAGGCGGCCGAACTGGCCGTCAGCAGCCGACGGGTTGCGCAGGGCGCCCGAGAGGTAGCTGCCGAAGATGTTGCCGAGGCCGATGCCGGCGCCGCCCATGCCGATGCAGGCGATACCAGCGCCGATAGCAGCTGCTGCATTCACTTCCATGTTAAACTCCTGTTGTTCCGTAGTTGTTGCAGTTGGTAAGTTGGCGCCGCGGCACCGGTGAAATTGTCAGTGGCTCGGGTGCAGGGCGTCGTTGAGGTACATGCAGGTCAGCACCGCGAAGACATAGGCCTGCAGGAAGGCGACCAGCAGTTCGAGCGCTGTGAGCGCGACAGCCATGGCCAGGGGCAGGATGGAGCCGGCGACGCCGACCGCGCCGAGCGCGCTGAGGCTGACGACGAAGCCCGAGAAAACCTTGAGCGTGATGTGACCGGCCAGCATGTTGGCGAAAAGACGAACCGACAGGCTGACGGGGCGCGATACGAAGGAGATCACCTCGATCGCCACCACCAGAGGCAGCAGGTAGACCGGCACGCCATGCGGCACGAAAAGCTTGAGGAAGCCGAAGCCATGCTTGGCGAAGCCGTAGACGATGACCGTGCCGATCACCAGCGCAGCGAGCGTGAAGGTCACGATAATGTGGCTGGTGACGGTGAAGAAATAAGGTATGAGGCCGATCAGGTTGGCGACCAGCACAAACATGAACAGCGAGAAGACCAGCGGAAAGAAGCGCATGCCCTGCTTGCCGGCAGCGTCGCGCAGCATGTTGCCCACGAATTCGTAGGCCATTTCCGAGACGGACTGCAGCCTGCCGGGAACGAGGCTGCGGCTGGCGGTCGTCATGTAGAGGAAGGCCGATGCGAGAACGACCGTCACCACCATGAACAAGGCGGAATTGGTGAAGGAGACGTCATAACCGCCAATGTGAAGCGGAATGATCGGATGGATCTGGAACTGGTGGATCGGATCGACCTTGTCAGCAGCCACTTTATATCCCCGTCAAAGCCGAAACCGGCCTAACTGTCCTTTGACGCCAGATGGCGCCTCGTTTCATTTCTTCGGCTCGCGCGGATTTGCGCGCTGACCGAATTCCTGCGCCAGTCCCGCTGAACGCAGAACATTGAGCACGCCGGCGCCGAAGCCAAGCAGCAGACCCACGATAAGTCCCCAAGGCGGGGTTCCCACCATACGGTCGAAGATCCAGCCCGCGCCTACGCCCACCACCACGCCAGCAACGAACTCGCTGGATAGTTTGAGCGCCTGGCCGTAACCGGTCGCACCGCCCGCTTTCGCGTCGTCTTTCCCCTCGAGCCGTTCCGGCCGCCTTGCCGCAAGAGATGCTTCAAGGTCACGCCGACGGCGCTCAAGATCGTCGTCGCGGATGTCAGCTCCGAGCTGTTTGCCCCGGCCGGTTTCTCCGGTTCCGTCTGGCCTGTTTTTGTTGGCCATCGCAACCCCCCTGCCCGGTCAGACCGTAGCTGTCTGTCCGCTTTCAAAGTCGCCGGCAACATAGTTAGAGGGGTTGCGCCCGTCAAGCCACGGTTCGCGCTTCAAACCAATGTATTTAGTCTTTTAAAATCAAATACTTACAAAGGTGCGACATCGTGCCCGGCGGCTTCACCGCGATGCTCGGGCCGAATCCCGCCGGCCGCCGCCCCTTCCGGCGGCAGCCGCCCGGTAGGCTGAGCGACCACGACGAAGGCCGCTCAGCTCCAGCCGCCGCCATAGGTGCGGTAGAAGATATGCAGGCCGATCTTGGTCATCTTGTGCATGGCTCGGGCCCATGCCGGGTGAACGTACTGCGCATAATAGTGGGTCGAGGAACCGACCTCCGGAATGAAGATCTTGCCCGCGGTCACCGCCATGGCGACTTCCTGCGCGGTCTTGTAGGAGGCCGGATCATCGATGCGCTTCTTGCGCCCGTCGCAGGCGAAGGAGAACTGGCAGCGATTGAGCCAGTTGTCGTTCTGGTAGACGACGCCGCAGATCGACTTCGGATAGGCCGGATTGCGCACGCGATTGAGGATCACCTGGGCCACGGCAGCCTGTCCGCGCACGGGTTCGCTCCTGGCCTCGAAGTAGATACCGTTGGCGAGGCACTTCTGTTCCGACGCGGAGAAAACGCTGGCCGGCAACGGGGTCTGGATCCAGGAGTGGTCGCCCTTGGACATGGGCGGGATGAAGCGGCCGTTGCTCGGCTGCTCGTCCTGGAGCAGCGCCTCGAACGGCGAAGCCTTGGCATAGTCAGGCTCGGCCTGCGCATAGGCGGTGGCCAGGATGTCCGGACGGTTGTTGTTGACGAGGGCGGCGAGCATGGCGGGCACGCCCGGGTCCGGCTTCTTGTCCTCACGCGCATGGAAGGCAGCGGCGATCTGGACTTCCTTGCCCTTGATGGACGGCTTGGCGAAGGCCATCTTCAGGCCGCTGTCGAGGCTGGGCCGCAGCAGCGACGACGTGCGCTCGAAGATCGAGCCGGCGTTGAAGTTCTTCGGCGGCGCCACCGGGGAGACCTGGACGATTCGCCCCTTCTTGTCGGCACGCACGATGCGATCTTCATCGGGTACTGAGCCGGCCATGCCGCGCTTGCCGCGAAACGACACGGTGCCGATGCCAGGCAGGCGCACGCCGGAACCCGAAATGGAACCGGTGGTCTCGGAATCGACGAAGGGCATTTCCGCCGCGTGCACGGAGCCGGCCACGGCCTTCTCGACATAGGCGTTCCAGCGCGTGTCCGACGTCTCAAGGCCGGAGATCAGGCTCGTCATGTCCTGATAGGCGACGACGGTCGGAAAGCCGACCCAGATGCCGAGGCCGACGACGAGCGGAGGCAGGAACGAACGCTTTTTCTCACCGGCGGCGGCGACAAGCCGCTTCAAGAGACGTCGATGCACGGAACTCTCTCCAGAACGCTACTGACCCCACTGGAGGGAGACAATGATGCATTAACCTTGATGGTGGGTTAACGACATCGATCGTGTTGTTTTCATGTTGCGGCGAGCCGGCTCGCCCTGTTTCAGGCCAGCCGGCGAAAAAATCAGCTTCGCCCCAGGAAGATCGGCCATGCGGCCAGTGCGCAGGCGGCTCCGGCCAGCCAGACGCCGGGCCACGACCAGAGCACCAGAACCCAGGGGATGCCCAGCGGCACGAGGAAGAAGGCGACAAAGACAAAGCTGTTGGCAAGGCTGAGCGCGGTGCCGACATGGCCGGCGCCGGCAAGCGTGGCGAGTTCGGTGTAGGCGACGCCATGCCAGGCCGAGACCGAGACACCGGCGACGACCAAAGCCAGTGGAAGCAGAACCGTCGGCACGACATAGCCGCCCCCGGCGGTCGAACCTGCCTCCACCATCAGCCACAGCAGCGCGAAGGCGAGCGCGCTGAGCCCGCTGCACCATCTCAGGAACGGACGGCGGTTGCCGTGACGATCGGTGAACCGCCCGCTCCAGACGCGCATCACCATGGCGCCAGCCTGCACTGCCGCCAGGCTGGCGCTGGTCGCCACCGTTCCAAGGCCGGCAAAGTCATGCAGGAAGACCGAGGCAAAGGTGAGCACCGCCACCTGCGGAAAGCAGAGCAGGCCGATGGCCGCCGACATGCGCCATACCTCCGTATTGCGTAGCGGAGGTCGACCGACGCCCGCCGGCTGGGCTACGCGCGCCTTGTCGTCGACCGGCGGCTCATGCAGCCAGCGCCATGCAAACAGGGCGGAAAGCGCCGATGTCGCCGCGAGAAGGCCGAAAACCGCGTCGAAACCGCATACCGAAGCCAGCGATGGCAGGACGAGCGCGCCGAGGCCACCGCCCAGCGGCACCGCCGTCTGCCTGATGCTCATGGCGAACCCGCGTTCGCCTTCGCGAAACCAGGCCATGATCGCGCGACCGCTGGATGCGTTGACGCTGCCGCCGAGCAGGCCGGTGACGAGCAGGCTCATGCAAACGAGCGCCATGGGCGGGACACCTCCCCCGGACGGCACGACGAGCATCGCCATGAGGAACAGCCAAAACGCCGTCGCGCCAAGCCCGATCAGCAGCACGCGGCGATCGCCCCAGCGATCGGTGGCCAGTCCCCACGGCAATTCACTGAGCGCGACGCCGAGGCCGAGCAGCCCCAGCGCCATGCCGAGTTCGGCATTGCCGAGGTGATAGCCCTGGCGCATCACGACCGCGGTGGCGGGTATGCCGGAGAAGGTGGCGGAAAAACCGGCATTGGCGGCGACGCCGATGCCCAGCACCTTCCAGCGGTGCCCCGGCGCGAAGCCGGAGGCCCTGCCTGCAATTGCGTTCGCAGGTTCGTCGACGGTGCATGTTGTGGTGGCGGACATGGTTTCATTCCCGTGGCGGCTGGTTGTCCAAGCTTGACGGGAATTGTCTAGCGCCGTAGCTTCATTCGAAAAATCAGGAAGTTTTCTACTATCGATCCTGAAAAACGGGATTATCCCATGCGCCGCATAACCTTCGATCTGGACGTTCTCAGAAGTTTCGTCGCCGGCATGGAACTGGGCAGTTTCGCCAAGGCGGCCGAAAGGCTGGGCCGTTCGACCTCGGCCGTCAGCGCCCAGTTGAAGAAGCTGGAAGAACAGGCGGCGACACCGATCTTCCGCAAGTCGGGACGCGGGCTCGCGCTGACGGAGGCCGGCGAAACCATGCTCGGCTATGCCCGCCGGCTCATCGAACTCAATGACGAGGCGGCCTCGGCCATCCGCGATGTCGAACTCGAAGGCTGGGTGCGCCTCGGGCTGCAGGAGGATTTCGGCGAGACCGTGCTACCCGACGTGCTGGGGCGCTTCGCCCGCGCCCATCCCAAGGTCCGGATCGAGGCGAGAATCGCAAGCAGTCGCGAGCTCGCCGAACGCATCGTCTCGGGACGCCTGGATATCGCTCTCGCCTGGCACAATGGCGCGGTGCTGCCCTACAGCACGCATATCGCCGATGTGCAGATGCGCTGGATCGGCCCGGCAAGCCCGATCGCGACAGGGTGGCGCGACGACGAACCGCTGCCGCTGGTGGCGCTGGAAGCCCCCTGCCTGCTGCGCACGGTGGCGACCGAAACGCTCGATCGCGCCGGCCTTTCCTGGCGCATGGCCTTCGCCAGCCCCAGTCTGGGCGGCATCTGGGCGGCGGTGGCGGCGGGGCTTGGGTTGACAATCCGCACCGACATCGGCCTTCCCGCCAGCGTCAGGGCATTGGCGGCCGGAGCCCTGGGCCTTCCCGCCCTGCCCAAGCTTGCGCTTCACCTGCACCGGAAGGACGCGGAGCTCGAACCTGTCGCGGCACGCCTTGGCGAAATCCTGCTGCAATCGGCGAGCGGTTCCCTGCCTGATACCGCGCAGGCTTACCCGTTGGGCGACGCGGCCTGAAGCTCAGCGCTTCTTCGCCCTGCCGGCGAAGGGGTTGTCCGTGCCGCGCAACGCCATGCGGATCGGCACGCCGGGCATGTCGAACGCCTCGCGCAGGCTGTTGGTGAGATAGCGCACATAGGATTGCGGCATCGCATCCGGCCGCGAGCAGGATACCACGAAACCCGGCGGGCGCGTCTTGGCCTGCGTAACGTACTTGATCTTCAGCCGGCGGCCGGCGACCGCGGGCGGCGGATGGTGCGCCAGTATGCCTTCCAGCCAGCGGTTCAGCCTGCCTGTCGACACACGGCTGTTCCAGACGATGTGCGTCTTGATCACCGCGTCCATCAGCTTGTCGAGGCCGCGTCCCGTTTCGGCGGAGACCGGAACCGCCTGAAGGCCGCGCACCTGCGGCAGCAGGCGTTCGGTCTTTTCGCGCAGCATCGCCAGATGCTCCTGCGGATTGTCGATCAGATCCCATTTGTTGAAGGCGATCACCGGCGCGCGGCCCTCGCGGATGATGAGGTCGGCGATCTGCAGGTCCTGCTTCTCGAACGGGATCGTGGCGTCGAGCACGATAATGACGATCTCGGCGAAGCGGATGGCGCGCAGCCCATCCTGTACAGACATCTTCTCGAGCTTTTCCTGGACCTTGGCCTTGCGGCGCATGCCGGCCGTGTCGAACAGCTTGATTCGCCGGCCGCGCCAGTCCCAGTCGACCGAAATGGAATCGCGGGTGATGCCGGCCTCCGGGCCGGTCAGCAGCCGCTCCTCGCCGATCAGCGCATTGATAAGCGTCGACTTGCCGGCATTGGGGCGACCGACCACGGCGATGCGCATCGGCTTGGTGTCGTCGTAGGCGGGGGCTTCCTCGTCTGGGTCGGCAATATCCTCGCCGATCAGCGCCTCGCTGGCCGCGATCTCGTCGCTCGCCTCTTTCTCGTCCTCACCGAAGGCGCGTTCCTCGCCCAGCGCGTCGACCACCGCGTCGCGCAGGTCGGGCATGCCCTGGCCGTGTTCGGCCGAGACCGGTATAGGCTCGCCCAGGCCGAGTTCCCACGCTTCCAGCATGCCGCCCTGGGCGCCACGGGCCTCGGCCTTGTTGGCCACCAGCACCACCGGCTTGCCGGACTTGCGAACCACCTCGGCGAAGGTCTTGTCGTCCGGCATCAGGCCGGCCTTGGCGTCTATGGTGAAGAAGATGAGGTCGGCTTCGCGGATGGCGATCTCGGTCTGCTGGCGCATGCGCCCCGGCAAGGTCGACGCGCCCGCGTCCTCGAAGCCGGCCGTATCGATGACGTCGAAGGCGAGATCGTAGAGCTTGGCCGCGTGGACGCGACGGTCGCGGGTCACGCCCGGCGTATCGTCGACAAGCGCCAGCTTCTTTCCCACCAGCCGGTTGAAAAGGGTCGACTTGCCGACGTTAGGTCGGCCTATGATGGCGACTTTGAAGCCCATTCGGCTCTACCATATGTTGAGCGTATCGCCCGCTCCAAAACAGCTGCGCGCTTTTGGGCGACATGCACCTAGCCTTTGTTGTGCGTGTCGTTGACCCCAAAGGTGCTATGCACTGTTGGGCGACATGCCTTAGGACGCGTTGCCCGAACCGCGGATCAGTTCGGACATCAGGGTTGCCCGCTCGCGCGTGTTGCGCGGGGCGCCGTCATCCGAGGAGATCTGGTCGAACAGCTTGAGCGCGTCCTGGGTCTTGCCTTCCTTCCAGGCGGCGAGGCCGAGCGCTTCACGCGCCGTGCTGCGCAGCGGATTGGTGTCGCCGGTGAGCGCCTCGACGCGGCTGGACACGTCCGCGAAGGAACCATGATCGACCAGAAGCAGAGCCGCCCTCAGGCGCGCCATGTCGCGGATGGCTGGCGGTATCGCCGTGTCGGCGGCCACCTCGTCGAAATCCTTGACGGCGGCGGCGGGGTCGCCCTTGTCGGCCTTGACCGTCGCGGCGCGCATGCGGGCGAGCAGCGGATAGGCGCCGTAGCCATCCTTCTCCAGCGCGCCGAGCGCGGCAATCGCCTCGTCGCTCTTGCCCTCATTGGCGAGCTTGAGCGCCTGCGAGAAAGCGTCACCCGAGCGGTTGGCGCGGGTCTCGTCCCAGTAGCGGTAGCCGACGACAGCGGCCGTGGCGACCACGATCAGCACCGCAAGTACGAGCACGGCGGGGCCGAAACGCTCCCACAGCGCCTGTGCCTGCTCGCGGCGGATCTCTTCATTGACTTCGCGGATAAAACTGTCGTCCGACATCGATCAAACCATTATTGCCCGGTCGGGCGTCTCGTGAGCCCCGCGTTTTAACGAAATTTTGTCGGCATGGAAGGGGCCTTGCGTGCGGATACCGAAATTCGCAAGGCTTCGGCGCAAGGAAAGGCTAACGAATCCGCCTCGGAGGTTCAGGGAACAGTTTACTTTCCGCTCGCATGGCGATGTCGTCGGGAGGCCGGGCCAACCTGAAAGTGGACTGTCCCTGACGCCAAGTGCCAGGGCCCACCAGCGCCACATTTCCGGCATAGGCGGTTGACGGGTCGTTCCTTGTCCGCAATCCTGATTGTCGATGTTTCGTTTGTTCCGAGTTCTTGCGTCCACCGTCGCTCTGACCGCCGTCGCCGGCACGGCCCAGGCCGACCCGCCCCAGTTGCGCCTGCCGACAAGACCCAAGCAGACCGTCATCATCTCGTTCGACAGCGCTCGCGAGATTTCGCAATGGAAGCGCAGCCGGGCACTGGCCGAACGCACCGGCGCGCATTTCACCTACTTCCTCTCTTGTGTCTTCCTGCTCTCAAGGGACGCCCGCGACGTCTACAAGCCGCCGGGAAAATCGGCCGGCAAGTCCAATATCGGTTTCGCGGCCTCGAAGCAGGAGGTGGCCGACCGGCTGGAGCAGATCCGGCTAGCCGCTGCTGAAGGGCATGATATCGCCAGCCACGCCTGCGGCCATTTCGACGGCAAGGACTGGAGCAAGGCTGACTGGATCGCCGAATTCGGGCAGTTCGAGCACATTCTCGAAAACGCCTATTCCATCAACGGCATCGCGCCGGAGCCGGCCGGCTGGCGCGACTTCGCGCGCGGCGCCGTGATCGGCTTCCGCGCGCCATACCTGTCGACCAGCAAGGCGCTCTACGAGGCATTGCCCGCAGCAGGCTTCAAGTTCGACGCCAGCGGCGTTTCGCAAGGCCCGGCCCTGCCCCCGACGGTCAATGGCATCACCCGATTCGCGCTGCCTCAGATACCCGAGGGCCCCAAGTCGAGGCCGGTGATCGCGATGGACTACAATCTCTACGTCAGGCATTCGGGCGGCTTCGAGCGCCCCTCCAAGGCCGGCGAATACGCTGACCGCGCCTATCAGGCCTTCCGCGCCGCCTTCGAGGCTCAATACAACGGCAAGCGCATCCCGCTCGAGCTTGGCTTTCACTTCACACAGATGAACGACGGCGCCTACTGGAACGCTCTGGAGCGCTTCGCCGACGAAGTCTGCGTGAAGGCTGACGTGGAGTGCATCAGTTTTCGCGATTACGTCGCGCGGCAAAAGGACGGCGAGAAACAGACGACAGTGGGCGGCTGAGCCGCCCACGTTCCGATTCGATCAAATCCGGTTGGTTCAGGCGGGATCCTCCGCTCCCTGACGAGCGAGATAGCGCTGGTCGATGTCGGGCAGCGGCGCGCCATCCAAAGTGGCTTCGAACGCTCGCAGGCGCTTGTAGATCGAAATCAGCTCGACAATCTGCGGCCAAGCGCTGACCAGGTATTGGAACGAGCTGGAAACCTGGCCAAATGCAGTGCTGATCTGCTGCCATATGCCCAGTGTAATCCTGCCAGCGGCGATAGTCGGAATAAGGATGACACTGGAGAAGATGGCGTCAGCCTGACCGAAGCCCGCGCGGAAGACATTGAAATAGGCATAGTGGAAATAATAGCGAAAATAGGTGCGCCTTACGTTTTCGAACAACTCAGCGAGGGCTGGCGGCGAAGCCCGGTTCGGATCGTCTTCGCCATAGACAAGTTCTTTCCGGTAAGCCGCTTCAACGCGTTGGTTGCGAAATTCCATGCCTGGCAGCTTAATACCAGCCACGGCCAGCAGAACGGTGCCGAACAATGACCACACCAAAGCGGCGATCACCAACGAATGGGGTATCGGGCCTATGAGCGGCAGCTCGGTGATGTGTGCAGAGAGAGCGTCAAGAACGGGCAAAAATGCGATCAGCGTAAGCAGCGAATCGGCGAAGGCGACACCTAGTTGCTCCATGGAAGTGGAAAAACGCATCGTGTCTTCCTGAACGCGCTGCGACGCACCTTCGATATGGCGCAATCTCGGCCAGTTCTGTGCGTAGAAATTGTTCATCGCCGTTCGCCAGCGAAAAATGTAGTGACTGACGACGAAGCGCGTAATGACGAACAGAGAGATGAACATCAAGCCGATCAGCGCGTAGATCCAGAAGAGAGTGTAGAGTTCCGCAGCCTTCACTGCACCCGGCGTACTTATTGCCTTTTGAAAAAGATCGAAGAATGGACCGCGCCAATTGTTGAGCGCGACATAGATCTGCACGTTTATATAGGTGGAAAAAAGAATAAACGCCGAAACCAGGATGGACCAATTTTGCCATGGATGCGGCGCGTAGAAGCGCCAGAAGAGGTAGAAGGCTGCGAGCATCACAGCGAAGTAGATGTAAAACCACAGGAACGGCGGCGACCAGAACATCGGCACGCCAAGCACCGGCGGCGCGTTCGCGGGCGCTGGTGGTAGGCCAAACGCAGCGCCAAGTTGCTCGCCACCGAAGAACCAGAACAGGATTCCGACAAGGCTCCACACAGCAGCCGAGGTGAAGAACAGCTTCGGCTTTGGGAAGAAGGATACGAACACTGTGGCGAATTCCCCGGTCTGTGCGCAAATCAGCGGCGTTGTTCGACGGGCATAAGGTCACACATTAGCCGGAAAGAAAATGCCTGCGCGCCCGATGCCCAACATCGAGCAAGACCACAATCATGGCGATTTTGGCGCGACCGCCCATGCCAGCGCCCCGGAGGCGACCAGCACGGCGGCGGCCAGGATCGAGGCAAGCGCGAAACTGCCAGATGCCTGAGCCAGCATCCCGGCGACGATCGGCCCGACGATCTGCCCGAGCCCGAAGGACGCCGTCATCAGCGCGAAGATCCGCCGCGAGGCCCGTGGGGCCAACCGCCGCGCCGCCTGCAGGCCGAGCGCGGTAAGCGCCATGAACGTGCCGCCGAGCAGCAGGCCCGCGAGCAGTGGCCCGGCAGAACCACCCACGGCGACGCTCGCCGCGACGCCGACCGCTTCGACCAGGCAGGCCACCGCGTAGGCCGCGTTGAGCCCCAACCTGCCGGCGACCTTCTGCCAGAGCCCCAGCGACGCAAAGGCGGCAAGCCCGGTGACCAGCCAGACCATGGCCTCGAAAACCCTTGCGCCGCCGCCCTGGCGCACGATGGCGATCAGGAAAGTGGCGGTGATCACGTAGCCGAAACCGAACAGGCCATAGGCGACGATGATGCCGATCAGCGACCGATTGGCCGGCAGCGCCTCCTCGCGTTCGATGGCGCGGGCGGAAGTCGCTGGAGCGCCGCCGATCATCAGGGCGACGGCGCCAAGGCCACACAGGGAAATCGCTCCCGACCAGAACCAGCCCGCCGCCCAGCCGTAATGGCCTGAGACCAGCACCGCCATCATGGCCGCGGAGGCAGCGATGCCCAGTCCGACGCCGCCGAAATGCAGGCTCTGGAGGTCCTCACGCCGGTCCTCCGCCAGGCGGGCAAAGACGATGCTCGACATGAAGACCATGACGAAGGCGCTGGCCATGCCGGCGAGGAAGCGGATGATCACAAATGCGTGCGTGGTCGCGCAAAATCCCATCAGCCCGGCAAGCAGGGCGTTGGCGGCAAGGCTCGTCAGCGTCAGCTTGCGCTCCCGCCCCTGCGCCCAGCCGCCGGCCGCCACCAGCGCGCCGACGAGATAGCCGAGATAGTTGGCGGAAGCGATCCATCCCGCCTCCGCCGGCGACAGGTGGAGTTCGTCCATCATGCCGGGCAGAATGGGCGTGTAGACGAAACGGCCGATGCCCATGGCGACCGCCATGGCAATCATGCCGGCGATAGCAAGACGGAGTGGCGACGGCGGGACGGCTTTCATTGCAGTGCACAATAGGCACGCCTGGCCGCGGTACAATCCGCTAGCGTTGGGCCAGCGGATAGGGTCAGCGGCAGGTCGCTCCCATCTCATAGGCGGTGCGGCGCGCGGTCAGCCGAAACGGCATGTCTCCCAGTTCCCGTTCCGACATGGCGTCAAGGATGGGATGAGACAGGGGATCGACCACCCAGCGGGCAATCTCTTCGTCCCTAGACCCGTCCCGGGTGGCGGAAAGCGCCCGCAGCAAGGATAAAATCTTCATTGGATCTGCCTCAACAGGCTTCCTATGCCCTTAAAATCCGCCTTTGCACCGGCCGTTGCAATTGAGATTTCGCAATTGTGGGTTTAGAAAAACTACATGGCACTGTTGAACCGCGTCCACCTTAACGGCCTGCGCGCCGTGGAAACCGTTGCCCGGCTGGGCTCGCTTGCCGCGGCGGCAACCGAACTGAACGTATCGGCCAGTGCCGTCAGCCAGCAGGTCAAGCGCACCGAGAAGCAGCTCGGCCAGGCGCTGTTCGAGCGAACGGCGGCCGGCCTCGTGCCGACGGAGTTTGGAAAGACTTTCACCGGCCGCCTTGGCGCGGGCTTTCGCGAACTCACCCAGGCGGTCGCCATGGCCGACGAGGCGAGCGCGTGCACGCTGGTCGTGTCCGTGGCGCCCGCCTTCGCCTCGAAATGGCTGCTGCCCAGGCTGTCCCGGCACTTCTCGCGCCACCCGAACGTGCTCTTGCGCATCGACGCCTCGGCGCGGATCGCCGATCTCGATCATTCCGACATCGACATCGCGATCCGCCTTGGCGACGGCAAGTGGCCCGAAGGCGATGCCGAACTGCTGCTTGCGCAAGAAGTCTTCCCCGTCTGTGCGCCGTCGATCGCAGCCAAACTCAGGACGATCGAGGACCTGGCGCAGACATGCGCGATCACGGACGAGCGGGCGATGATCAACTGGGAAAGCTGGTTCGAGGCGGCGGGTGTCGAACCCGTCACTTTCCAGAAGGGCGCGCGCTTCACCGACCCGATGCTTTGCCTGGAATCGGCGATCGCCGGCCATGGGGTGATGCTTGCGTGGCAATTGCTCACGGCCGACGCGCTGGCCGACGGCCGGCTCGTCGCACCTTTCGGCGTGCGGGCGCAGAGCGGGCTGGGCTATTGGCTGGTGACGTCGGCCACCAAGCACGAAAGCCGCAAGGTGCGCGACTTCAAGATCTGGATCCGTGAGGAAATCGAGGCGACGATGGCGAAGTTCCGGGCGCTCGACAGCGCCGCCTGAGCGTGTCCCTCCCGACCCTCCTTTTCGAAACGCTGTGGAAAGGCCAACCGTGCCGGTCTATGTAAAGACCGGACCTCACAATCACGGCAGGCAGGATCATGACCACACATTCGCGCGGCGTCTCGGCGACCATCGACCCGGTGAAGCTCGACAGGCTGGCGGAGGTCGCCATCAAGGTGGGCCTGCAACTGCAGCCGGGGCAGGATCTGGTGCTGACCTCATCGATCGCGGCGCTGCCGCTGACGCGCCGTATCGTCGAGCAGGCTTACAAGGCGGGCGCCGGGCTGGTGACACCGATCTTCAACGACGACGAGATTACGCTGGCGCGCTTCCGCTACGGCGCCGATGCCGGCTTCGACCGCGCCGCCGGCTGGCTCTACGAGGGCATGGCGAAAGCCTTCTCCAACAATGCCGCGCGGCTTGCCGTGCGTGGCGACGATCCCTCGCTGCTTTCGGCGCAGGACCCCGCCAAGGTGGCGCGCGCCAACAAGGCGAACTCGATGGCCTACCAGCCGGCGCTGGAGAAGATCACCGGCTTCGACATCAACTGGAACATCGTCGCCTATCCCGAGCTTGCCTGGGCCAAGCAGGTGTTCCCGGGCGAATCCGACGACGTCGCGGTGGCGAAGCTGGCGGACGCCATCTTCTCCGCCTCCCGCGTCGACGTAGAGGACCCGATCGGCAACTGGAAAGCGCACAACGCGGCGCTTGCCGAACGGACGAAATGGCTCAACGAGCACAATTTCCACGCTCTGCACTTCACCGGGCCGGGCACTGACCTGACCGTCGGGCTGGCAGACGGCCATGAGTGGATGGGCGGCGCTTCGACGGCCAAGAACGGCATCACCTGCAACCCGAACATCCCCACCGAGGAAGTGTTCACCACGCCGCATGCGCGGCGCGTCGAAGGGCATGTTTCCTCGACCAAGCCGCTCTCCTATCAGGGCACGCTGATCGACGACATTTCCGTGCGCTTCGAAGGTGGGCGTATCGTCGAGGCCAAGGCCTCGAAGGGCGAGGATGTCCTGAAAAAAGTGCTCGACACCGACGAGGGCGCGCGCCGGCTGGGCGAAGTGGCGCTTGTGCCGCATTCCTCGCCGATCTCGAAGAGCGGCCTGTTGTTCTTCAACACGCTGTTCGACGAAAACGCCGCCTGCCACATCGCGCTCGGCCAGTGCTATTCGAAGTGCTTCGTCGACGGCGCTTCGCTCAGCCCGGAGGACATCGCGGCGCGTGGCGGCAACAAGAGCTTCATCCACATCGACTGGATGATCGGCTCCGACAGGATCGACATCGATGGCGTCGGCAAGGATGGCAGCCGGGTGCCCGTCATGCGCAAGGGCGAGTGGGCCTGAGGAGGCGCTTTCGGCCGGCAATATCCCGGCCATGGAGGTGATGATGGCCTTCGACATGACGGTGAAACGCGTCTACGAGCCGGCGGACAAGGCCGACGGCCAGCGCGTGCTGGTCGATCGCCTGTGGCCACGCGGCGTCAGCAAGGCGGAAGCGGCGTTGACGCTCTGGCTGAAGGAGATCGGGCCGAGCGACTCATTACGCAAATGGTTCGGCCACGATCCGGAACGATGGGCGGAGTTCCAGAAGCGATACGATGCGGAACTGGAGGACAACCAGGAGGTCGTCGCGCAACTGCGCGGGCTTCTGCGCGAAGGCAAGGTGACGCTGCTCTACGGCGCGCATGACGAGGCGCACAACAATGCGGTGGCGCTGGCTGGATATCTCCTTCGTCATCCTCGGGCTTGACCCGAGGATCCATGCCGTGACGGTCGCCGAAGGGTGCAACGGGGCAGAATTCACAACCGCCGTTACGCTTTAGCGTCACGGCATCGATCCTAGGGTCTGCGTCGCTTCGCTCCTTGCTTTGCCCTGGGAAGACGACCCGCGCGGGACGCCGCGCCTAACTCACTGCCTCTTCGTAGACCTCGGGCTTGAAGCCGACGAGAATGCGGTCGCCGACTTCGAGGACCGGGCGTTTGATCATGGTCGGCTTGGCGAGCATCAAGGCCTTGGCTTTCTTCTCGTCGAGGCCCTGCTTGTCGCTCTCCGACAACTCACGGAAGGTCATGCTGCCCTTGTTGAGCAGCTTTTCCCAGCCGACCTTGCCGACCCAGCCATCCAGCCGACCAGCCTCGATCCCCTCCGCCCTGTAGTCGTGGAAGCGGTAGGGGACGTCATGGCCTTCCAGCCAGACGCGCGCCTTCTTGATCGTGTCGCAGTTGGTGATGCCGTACATGGTGATCGTCAAGACAGACCTCGGACAGATGGATCAGCGAATCTGGCCGAACCCTAAGCCCGCCCCTCCCGCTTTGCCAGCGGTTTGGGATTCTTCGGGTTCCCGCACTTGCCAAAACTTAGGTTTTTACCTAACTATTATGGGGACCAAAATCGGGCTGTGCCGTGAGGATGCGAGGGTTAATTTGCAGACTGCCACTCAAAGTCCGCCGCCAATCGACGGCATTTTTCGCGCCCTCGCCGATCCGACGCGCCGGCGCGTGGTGGAGCGGCTGAACAGAAGCCCTGCTTCTGTCAGCGAACTGGCGGAGCCCTTCGACATGGCCCTGCCCTCCTTCCTCGATCATCTCAAGGTGCTGGAAGGCTGCGGCCTGGTGCAGTCGGAAAAGGCCGGCCGGGTAAGAACCTACCGTCTCTCGCCCGAGCCTCTGAAGCTTGCCGAGAACTGGCTCGCCGAGCAGCGCGCGCTGTGGGAGCGCCGCCTCGACCAGTTCGACGCCTATGTGATGACCCTGAAGGAGAAAGACACGTGAGCTATCCGTTCAAGCCGGACCCGAAACTGGACCTTACGCTGGAGCGCTTTCTCGACGCGCCGCGCGAACTTCTGTGGAAAGCCTGGACAACGCCGGAGCATGTCAAGCAATGGTTCACGCCCAAGCCGTGGCTCGTCACCGATTGCGAGATCGACCTGAGGCCGGGCGGCCTTTTCCGGGCGCGCATGCAATCGCCCGACGGCGAGGAAGTCAGCGACCGCCATTGCTGCTATCTCGATATCGTCCCGAACGAGCGGCTGGTTTGGACCGATGCTCTTCTGCCAGGCTACCGGCCGTCAGGCGAACCCTTCATCACCGCCGTCGTTACCTTCGCCACCGAAGGCAAGGGCACCCGCTATACCGCGACCGCCATCCATCGCGACGAGGCAACGCGCAGGAACCACGAGGCGATGGGCTTCTTCGATGGCTGGGGCACGGTGACCGACCAGCTTCTGGACTATGCGAAGACGATCTGACGTCTCGAAAGGCGGCCAGGACATCATCCTGGCCACTTGAGCTCCATCAATGCGAACCAGGCCGCCAAGAAGCGCCCCGCCCCTCGTATCCTAGTAGTAGAAGCGCTCCTCGCTGATCTTCCCGTTCTTCACGGTGTAGAGACCGACCTCGTCCATGGTGGAGCGCTCGCCACTGGCCTTGGTCGTTACGTCGAATTTGAAGCGCAACGCGAACTGGTCACCATTCACGTACGGGCCTTCGATCGAGCCACCGTGCACTTCGTGGTTGTCCTGCCACCACTGGCCCTTCTGCTTGACGGCATCCTTGCCGCGGCAGACGGCCATCGGCCCCTCCATCGCTTCGTAGCTGACGATGTCGTCGGCGTTGTATTTCGCGGCCGCACCCTCGCTGTCACCCTGCTTGAGGCGTTCGGTGAAATCCTTGGCAATGTCGGCAGTGGTCATGATTTCCTCCTGTTCAGACGAATTTCAGGTAGGGGCTCGATCATTCGGCTGCCACCGATGCGCCGCTTCAAGGTGACAATTCATGTCAGCATGGCGATGGCGGCAGCGGGTAGAAGATAACGTTGGTCGATGCTCACATGACGGCCAGAGCGTCGTCTTGGCCGTCCAATTGCCAGGTACCGGGCAATTTGTATTTCCCCTCGTGGCTGTGGATCAGCGCGAAACCGTGCACTGTCCATCCGACGGGCTCGACAAGCCGCTCCGGTATCTTTGGCAGGCTTGCTCGATCGCGGAGAAGGGTCACATGCGGCTCAAGCGAATTGGTCACGAAGGACTTTAGCGGACTGTCATCGACAAAGGCTGAGAGTTTGCGCCAGAAGTCTTGCAGCGCCGGCGAATGATCGCTGCTCCGGAGCACCAGCGCGCCGCCGCCAAAGGCCGACAACCGGTCGAAGCAAACGTCGAAGGGCTTTGCCTGTATCAGAGAGCCGATGCAACAGGCGGCATCGATCGCATCATTGTCTCTACCGTCGCCGAGACTGATCAAACTAATATGCATCTGTTGGGCGGGTGTCAGCCACGCCCGAGGCAGCCTATACTCCCGACAATATGCCTGCCCCCGATGCGCAAGCAGGTCGCTGGTTGGCGTCCCGACAAGGACACCATAAAACAAATGCGGCCCTTTCGCCCGCTTCCGCTTTGGGATCGGATCGCCCCAGCCGAAATGGGTCTGCCCGTTGTTGCTGGTCCCGTAATGCGGTTCTCCGTTCATGGCCGATCCTTTCTGACATCGTCCAAAGGACCAATCTAGAACAAACAGAGAACATTCTGCAAGAACAACACCTGCCCTCGACAGCCGCCCATCCGAACGGCGCCGATACGCCTCCGATCGTGGGTGACGTCAGGACGGCTCAGTACCCCAGCACGAGGCCATCCTTGCGGGGATCGGAGCCGCCGGTCAGCGTGCCCTTTTCCCAATCGATCAATATGGCCTGTCCGCCGCCGAGCGGAGACTCTGGTGCCACGATCCGGTGCCCGCGCCGGCGCAGGCCCTCGATCGCATCGGCGCGCACGCCGCGCTCGGCCTCGACGACGTCCTGATTGTAGAAAACGCGCGCGGCATCGATCGCCTGCTGCGGATCCATGCCGAAGTCGATCATGTTGGTCAGCAGATGCACATGGCCGAAGGGCTGGTAGCCGCCGCCCATGACGCCGAACGGCATCACGGCGCGGCCATTCCTGGTCATCATTCCCGGCATGATGGTGTGCATCGGACGCTTGCCGGGCGCGATACAGTTGGGATGCTTCGGATCGAGACGAAAGCTCGAGCCCCGGTTCTGCAGCACGACGCCGGTCCTCGGCCCGACGATGCCGCTGCCGAACGAATAATAGGTCGAGTTGATGAAGCTGACCGCGTTGCGGTCGCGGTCGACGACGCTGATGTAGACGGTGTCGCTGCCCGGCAGATCGATACGAGGCAACCCGGTCATGGCGCGCTCCGGATCGATCGACGCGCGCAGCCGGTCGGCATAAGCACCCGAGAGCAGTTCCCGCACCGGCACCGCGACATGATCCTGGTCGGCGAGCAGATTGTCGCGGTCGCGATAGGCGAGCCGCCCGGCCTCGATCTCCAGATGCAGCCGCTCGGCGCCATCCGGGTCGAGCCCGCCGACATCGAAACCGGACAGGACGTTGAGCATCAGGAGCGCCGTCAGGCCCTGGTTGTTGGGCGGCATCTGATGGATGTCATGGCCGCGATATGCGGTGCCGATCGCGGTCCTGTAGTCCCCCTTCGTCGCGGCGAAGTCATCCAGCGTGTGCAGGCCGCCCAATTGGCGCAGCCGATTGACGAGGTCGTCCGCGACCTCGCCCTCGTAGAAGCCCGCGCGACCCTTTCTGGCGATGAGGCGAAGCGTGGCAGCCAGTTCCGGCTGGCGATGCACGTCACCCGCCCTGGGTGGCCTGCCGCCGGGCAGGAAGATGCGTCTGGCCGCCTCATCGGCCGAGAGGTCGGTCTCGGGATCGTGCCAGTCGAAGGCAACTCGATCATGCACGACATAACCATTCTCGGCATAGTGGATGGCCGGGGCGAGCGCGTCGGCGATCCCCTTGCGGCCATGATCCTCCAGCAGCCGGCACCAGGCGTCGACCGCCCCCGGAACGGTGACGGCATGCGGCCCCTGCTTCGGCAACTCGCCGAAGCCCTTCTCCAGATACCAGTCGATCGTCGCGGCCGCCGGCGAGCGACCGGAGCCGTTGAAGGCAATCACATCGCCCTCGCCCTTCGGGCAATAGAGCACGAAGCAATCGCCGCCGATCCCGGTCGACTGCGGTTCGACCACGCCTTGCACGGCGGCTGCGCAGACCGCCGCATCCATGGCGTTGCCGCCGGAGCGCAGCATGTCGATGGCGGCAAGCGTCGAGAGCGGGTGCGAGGTCGCGGCCATGCCTTCGGTGGCGCGCGCCGGCGAGCGGCCGGGAAGCTGGAAATCACGCATGCGGCTGAAGTGTCCCAAGGGCTATGGAACCGCCGCACGGCCAAGGGCCGCGCGGCGGATTGTTTCGATCATGAGCGCCCCGCGCCTCTTTCGCGCCAGGGCCTGCGGCGCTCGATCAGCCGCCGTAGCCGATGATGCCCTTGACCTCGAGGAAGTCATGGATGGCCCAGTCGGCATATTCACGGCCGTTGCCGGACTGCTTGTAGCCGCCGAAGGGCGCGAAGGTGTCCCAGTCGGGATAGTTGATCGACACCTGGCCGGCACGCAGCTGCGCCGCGACCTTGCGCGCGTGCTCGATATCCTTCGACTGCACATAGGCCGCGAGGCCATAGACGGTGTCGTTGGCGATCTTCACAGCCTCGTCCTCGTCATCATAGGAGATGACCGACAGCACCGGCCCGAAGATCTCCTCCTTCTCGATCGACATGCCCGGCTTCACATGGCCGAACACGGTCGGGCGCACATAATAGCCGCGGTTGAGATGCTCCGGCCGGCCGGGACCGCCGGTGACGAGCGTCGCGCCTTCCTTGATGCCCGCTTCGATCAGCCGCTGGATCTTGTCGAACTGGATGTCGGAAACGACCGGGCCGAGCTTGGTCTCCTCCGAGCGCGGATCGCCGACATTGTGCGCCTCGGCTGCTTTCTTGGCGATGGCGAGCGCCTCGTCGTGGCGCGCGGCCGGCACCAGCATGCGTGTCGGCGCGTCGCAGGACTGGCCGCTGTTGCCGAAGCAGCCTTCGACGCCCTTGCGCACCGCCGTCTCGAAATCGGCGTCGGGCAGCACGATGTTGGCCGACTTGCCGCCGAGTTCCTGCGCCACGCGCTTGACGGTCTCGGCCGCCGTCTTGGCGACAATGATGCCCGCGCGGGTCGAACCGGTGAAGGAGACCATGTCGACATCAGGATGCCCGGCCATGATCTGGCCGACATCCGGGCCGGTGCCGTTGATCATGTTGTAGACGCCCTTGGGCGTGCCTGCGGCCTCCATCACCTCGGAGAAGACGATGCCGCTGATCGGCGCGATCTCGGAGGGTTTCAGCACGACCGTGCAGCCGGCGGCGATCGCCGGCGCCACCTTGCAGACGATCTGGTTCAGCGGCCAGTTCCACGGCGTGATCAGCGCACAGACGCCGATCGGCTCCTTGACCACCATGGTGCCACCGCGCTTTTCGGAGAACTCGTAGTCCTCCAGCGCCTTGATGGTGGCTTCCATATGCGCGCGGCCGGCCCAGGCCTGCGCCTCTCGCGCCCAGGTGATGGGCGAGCCGTTTTCCTGGCTGACCGCCTGGGCGATATCCTCGTAGCGCTCATTGTAGACCTCGAGGATGCGCTTCAGGAGCTTCAGGCGCTCGGCCTTGGTCGTCTGGGAGAAGGACGCAAAGGCGGTCCTGGCGGCGGCCACGGCCTTGTCGACATCGGCCTTCGAGCCGACGGAGATCTTCGTGTAAGCCTCCTCGGTCGAGGGATCGATGACGTCCAGCGTTGCCGGCTTGACCGGGTCGACCCATTTGCCGTCGATGAAGAACTTAAGATGATTGCTCATTACAGGGCTCCGTTATCTGGAAATGGCGAGGAGATTAGCTTGCGAGCATAGGGCAGTTAGCGCCACGCCGAAGGCTGATATGCGCCACGTCGCCGACGCTGAATTGAAAACCGTCGGCGCGACGCGGCGCGTCGATGACGACCGGCGTCCCCTTGCCCAGCTCGGCATGGAGCCGCAAGGTGCGGCCGTGGAAGACGACGCCGCTCACGCGGGCCGGCGCGGTGCCTTCGGCAGCCTCGGCCGCCGCGAGCAAATCCTCGGGGCGCACACCGATGGTGCGCGTGTCGCCTATGGCCGGAATTTCGCTGCCTTCGACGACAGTTTCGAGCGGCAGTTCGCCGGAGGCGAAGCGCAGGCGCTCACCGTCGCGGCCGACGAAGCGCGATTGCAGAAGGTTCATCGTGCCGATGAAGGAGGCGACGAAGCGGGTCGCCGGCCGGTCGTAAAGCGTCGCCGGTGGGGCGATCTGCTCGATTCGGCCCTTGTTCATGACGACGATGCGGTCCGAGATGGACAGCGCCTCGGTCTGGTCGTGGGTGACCATGACGAAGGTCGTGCCGAGTCGCGACTGCAGCCGCTTCAGTTCCACCTGCATCTGTTCGCGCAGATGCGCGTCGAGCGCCGACAGCGGCTCGTCGAGCAGGAGCACGCGCGGCTCGCAGACGATGGCGCGGGCGAGCGCGACGCGCTGGCGCTGGCCGCCCGACAGTTCGGCGACGCGCGCGCGCAGCTTGTCGGCAAGCCCGACCATCTCCAGCGCCTCGCCGACGCGGCGCGCCTGCTCGGAGCCGGACAGCTTTCGCAGCGACAGGCCGAAGCCGACATTGGCGGCGACATCCATGTGCGGGAACAGCGCGTAATCCTGAAAGACGGTGTTGACCGGCCTGTCGAAAGGCCTGAGACCGGTGATGTCACGACCTTCGAGCAGGACATTGCCGCTTGTCGGGCTCTCGAAACCGGCGATGACGCGAAGGCTGGTCGTCTTGCCGCAGCCAGAGGGGCCGAGCAGGGTCAGGAACTCCCCCTCGGCAATCTTGAGGTCGACCGCATCGAGCCCGACAATGCCGCCTGGAAAGAGCTTGGAGACCTTGTCCAGCCGAACGAGCATGTCAGGCGCCATCGCGCACCTCGGAGGGCTTGGTGGTGTTGACCCAGAGGATCTGGCAGCGCTCGGCGCCGGGATTGCGGAAGGCGTGCAGCAATGTGCTCTTGAAGGCAAAGCTGTCGCCAGCCTTGAGCACATAGGTCGCGGCGTCAACGACCAGCTCGACCTCCCCCGTCAGCACATAGCCGAACTCGTGCCCGGCATGGGCATAGGCTTCCGCCGTGCCACCGCCGGCCTCGACCGTCACCAGCATGCCGGTGAGCGTTGCCGCCGGCGGAGAGAGCAGCGCCTTGGCGATGCCCTCGGACTTCACCGGGATCGCGCGCCGCTTGTCCGCGCGCACGCAATAGAGATCGTTGACCGCCTCGTTGCCGTCGGCGATCAGCGCCGAAGGCTCGATGTCGAGCGCCGCCGCAAGCGGCCAGATGACCTTGACGCGCAGGGAAGACATGCCGCGTTCGATCTGGCTGAGCGCACCGATGGAGATGCCGGCCCTTGCCGCAAGCTCGGCCAGGGACAGGTTGCGCTCCAACCTCAGCGCGCGAACGCGCCGGCCGACGCGGACATCGGCGTCGTCCTTCGGCTTTTCGGCGGCTTCGTCGACAATTTCCATGCCTTGGTCCTTGTTTGCGTGCCTTCGCCCGGCTGATCAGCCGGCCTCAATCGAGTTCACATTCCATCGGCGTCGGCGCCGCCCCTCATCGCCCTGCCGGGCACTTCTCCCCGTATAGTGACGGGGAGAAGGAGCTGGCCGCGAAGCCGGCGCCCTTCCTGTAGCGCCGACGATTGGCGAAACAGGCAGCGACGGCGCCCCTCTCCCCGTCACTATACGGGGAGAGGATGCCGGCAGGCAGGTGAGGGGCAGCACGAGTTTCGATGATTGGCCACCTCACCCGCCCGCCTTCACCTTCTCGAACATCTTCGCCACGTCATCATTCTGCTTCATCGGGCCCGTGAAGATCGTGCTCTTCAGCATCACGTCCGGATCCGACGGCAGTTGCAGCTTGTCGAGCTCCTCCTTCGACACGCCGGCAAAGGCGGTGCTCAACGAGCTGCCGTAACCATACGACTGGATCAGGAACTTGCCCGAGTCGGCGTCGAGCCGGCTGTTGATGAAGTCATAGGCGAGATCGACGTTCTTGGCGTCCTTCAGCATGACGAAGCCGCAGGCCCAGGTGAGCATGCCTTCCTTGGGCTTCATGAACTCGACCGGCACGCCCTGTTTCTTGAGCGAGGTGGCCGATGCATTCCAGGTCATGGCGGCGACCAGCTGGCCGCTCGCCAGGGCCTGCTCGACCGAGGTCATGTCGGTGGTGTAGCTCGACAGCAGCGGGCGCTGCTCACGCAGCTTCGCAGCCACCTTGTCCATCTGGTCCGGCGTCATGTCGAAGGGATTCACACCCGCGAGAAGCGCCGCGACGATCGGCGTGTCGTGCACGGCGTCGATGGTCGCCATGCGGCCGGCATACTGCTTGTCCCAAAGCAGGTTCCAGCTCGCCTCGGGGTTCTTCACGAGGTCGGTGCGATAGAGGATCGAGGTGTTGCCCCAGTCCCACGGCACCATCCAGACCTTGCCGTCGCCGGCCTGCAGGTCGGGCAGGTTCTTGAACACCGGGAAGATCGAATCCCAGTTCTTGATGCGCTTGGTGTCGATCGGCTGCAGCAGGCCTTCCTTGTTCCAGCGCGCCACCTTGTCATAGCACGGATGCGCGATATCAGGACGGAAGCCGGCCTTGACCTTGGTGAAGGCGTCGTCGTCGTCGCCGAAGATCGTCGCCTCGACGCCATCCGGATGCGCGGCGAGGAAGCTCTTGTTGAAGTCCGGTAACTCGTAGCCCGACCAGGTGAAATACTGCAGCTTTTCGGCGGCCAGCGCGACCGTCGACGACAGCGCCAGGGCCAGCGCGGCGAGACCGGCACGGGCCTTGTGCCCGGTGATCGATTTCAGGTGGAATGCCATTTCCGTTCTCCTCTTTCTTTGTTGTGGTTCAGGCAGGTTTGGCGACGCGGCGCGAGGTCCCGAAGCCACGATGGCGCAGGATCTCGGCGGTGCCGGCGATGATGAAGGAGACGCCGAGGATCACCGTTCCAAGCGCCATGACGGTGGGCAGCGAACGCGGGAAGCGGAGCTGGCTCCAGATGTAGAGCGGCAGTGTCGGCTCCGTGCCGGCGAGGAAGAAGACGACGATGAACTCGTCGAACGAAATCAGGAAGGCGAGCATGAAAGCCGAAAGCACGGCCGGCAGGCTGAGCGGCAGCATGACACGCCGGAACGTCGTCCAGTCGGAGGCGCCGAGGTCCAGTGCTGCTTCGCGGATCGTCTTCGGAATGGCGGCGAAACGGCTGCGCATCACCACGACCGTGGTCGGCAGCGCGACGAGGATATGACCGAGCACGATGGAAATACGCGACGGGCCAAGGCCGATCAGGTTGACCAGGATCAAGAGCGATATGCCGACGATGACGCCCGGAATCAGGATCGGCAGACGGGCGGCGGCGCTGATCGTCGCCGCGAGCGGCGAGCGGCCGTAGAGATCCATGTAGGAGACGGTAATGCCGCACAGCGTCGCGCCGGAAGCGGCGATGACGCCGATGACGAGGCTGTTGGCGAGGGCGCCGGAGAGCGCCGGATTGCCGTAGAGCGTCTGGTACCACTGGAGCGTGAAGCCCTGCAGCGGAAACGCCGCCTGGATGGAATCGTTGAAGGAAAACAGCGGGATCAGCAGGACCGGCAGATAGAGGAAAACGAGATAGGCAAGGACGTAGAAGCCGAGCCAGCGGCCACCTGCATTCGCCTCCTCGCGCGCCGTGCTCATGTGCGGCTGCCGAACCTGCGGTCCGCGCCTCGGGCGACAAGGACCACGCAAAGGATCACCAGCATCACGCAGACCGACAGCGCCGCGCCGAACGGCCAGTCATTGGCCTTGCCGAACTGCGACTGGATCAGCGTGCCGATCATGGTGCTGGCCGGACCACCGACCATGGCCGGCGTGACGTAATCACCTACCGTGGGCACGAAGACGACGAGAGCGGCTGCGAGAACACCGGGCATCGAATTGGGCAATACGACGCGACGGAAGCTGGTGAATGGGCGCGCGCCGAGATCGGAAGCGGCTTCGAGCAGCGATCTCGGGATCGTATCCAGCGCCACATATATCGGCAGGATGGCGAAAGGCGCGTAGGCGTGCGCGAGCGTGACGACAACGGCCGCCGGCGTGTTGAGGAAGGCGAGCGTCGGTTCAGACCACAGCCCGCTTTCGATGAAGGCCGAGTTGAGCACGCCATTGTAGGCAAGCACGATCTTCCAGGCGAAGACGCGCAGGAGATAGCTCGTCCAGAACGGCAGCGTCACCAGGAAGAGCAGCAGGCTGCGCCGGCGACCGGCGTGGAAGGCGAGATAGTAAGCCACCGGATAGGCGGTGACGACGGTCGCCAGCGTCACCAGCCCGGCGATGACAAGCGAGCGCAACGTTACCGTCCAGTAGAGCGGATCGGTCGCGACGGTGACGAAATTCGCCACCGTCATGCCGGCACCAAGCAGCGAGCCGTCATTGCCCCGGAAGGCAAGGAACACCACAAGGCCGAGCGCGAACAGGATCAGGAAGAAGGTGACCAGCCCGCCGGGTAGAAGCATGGCGAAGCGGAACCCGGGCGAGACGCGGGCTTCCTGTGATGGCCGTGCTGCGACGATGATCGACATCGGACTGCCTGCTGGGCAATGCCCATCGGATTTCTGAAATTTCCTAAAGCTTTTTCATATTTGTGAAACTGTCAAGTTGAAATCGCCCCACGGAAGTTCACGATCAGCGCTCGAACGCATCGAGCATCCTGTACCAGGCGATGGTGGCGGCGACGCCGACCTGACGAAAAGCATGAAGCGGTATCGGCCGGATCGGCGACAACGGGAAAGGCAACAGCTTGACGTCGCCGCTCGCCAGATAGTCCGCCACGCGCGCTCCGAGGGCGCTCATCAGCCCCACACCCCTGCCCTGGCAGCCGACCACGGCGAGCAGACCCTTTTCCGGCTCATGCAGATGCGGAAGGTGATCCGGCGTCATCGCCACGCGGCCGAACCAGCGCTTTTCGATCGCGAGGCCAGCAAGCTGCGGATAGAGGCGGACGAGCGCACGTTCGAGGTGTGCCCAGTCAGAGGCGCCAGTCGGCAGCGCCATGCGGCCACGACCGCCGAGCACCAGCCGTCCGTCGACGCTCTTGCGGTAGTAGACCAGGATCCGGCGCGAATCCGAAACCGCCTGGCCGCCGGGGAGGATGGTGCCAGCAAGCCCGGCAGGCAGCGGCGCGGTGGCGATCTGGAAGGAATGCAGCGGCACGATCGTCCGGGCGAGGCCCGGCAGCAGGCCGTCCGTGTAGGCATTGGTTGCGAGCACGACCGATTTCGCGCGCAGTTCGGCGCCGGCTTCCGTCGAAACCCGCCAGAGACTGGCCTCCCTGGCAAGCTTCACCACTCTCTGATGCTCGGCGATCCCAGCGCCAGCCGACGACGCGACGCGGGCCAGTTCCATCGTATAGGCAAGCGGATCGATAACGCCGGCGCGGCGGTCGAGCCAGCCGCCGAGATAGCCGTTTGCACCCGTCATTGCGGCGATTTCGGCCTGATCCAGCAATTTGACGTCCGCGCCACGCGCCCGCCACTGGCGATCGCGGTTTTCCGCCGCCTTCAGCGCCGTCTCGGTATGCGCGGCCTGGATCCAGCCGCTGCGGGTGAACGGCACGGCCAGCTTCTCGTCCTCTATCGTTGCGAAGACCGCATCGGCCGTCGACGCGGCGAACGCGATCAATGCCTCGCCGCGCTCCTTGCCGAAATGCTCGATCAGCCATTCAGGATCGTATTTGAGGCCTGGAATGACCTGGCCGCCATTCAGACCGGACGCGCCCTGCCCTAACGCGCCGGCTTCCAGCACCTGAACCGAAAGCCCGGAACGCGCGGCCTGCAATGCGGTCGAAAGGCCCATGATGCCGCCGCCCACGATGACCGCGTCCAGCGTGCCGCTGGTTGGAGGTCGCGACAGCAACGCCGGGATCACTTGAGGCTTCCGCCAGACCGGATCCGAAAATTCAGCGGACAAGGACCACCTGCCAGATTTGAGTTCTGTGAAAATCCTAGTGCTAATTTCACAAATTTGAAAGACCGTTTCTGTGAGTCAGTCGACCATTGGCCGAAAGGATGGACGCGTCCTAGCCGTCAACGACGGGATGGACGTTTCGGACAAATCCGGGGAAAGTGCCGCGCGACAATCGAGAGGAACATCGTCATGACCGATCCGACCCGCCTGCCCGCCGACGGAATTTTCGTTGGTCGCGCAAGGATCAGTGAGTCCGCGCACCCGCTGGTGGTCACAGTGCGGGACGGACAGGTCGTCGACGTCACCTCGACCACGACGCCCACGGTGCGCGACCTCTGTGAGCTCAGGGATCCGGTCGATTATCTGCGGTCGGCCAAGGGCAAGACAATCGGCGCGCTTGCCGAGATCGCGGCGAACAGCTTCGAGGCCGGACGCGACGCCGGCAAGCCCGTCCTGCTTTCACCCGTCGACCTGCAGGCGGTAAAGGCCTCCGGCGTCACCTTCGTGGTGAGCCTGCTCGAGCGCGTCATCGAGGAACAGGCACGCGGCTCGGCCGAGAAGGCCGACGCCATCCGCGCCGACATCGCAGGGCTGATCGGCCACGACCTGTCGAAACTCAAGCCCGGCTCGCCGGAGGCGATGGAGATCAAGGCCAAGCTGATCCAGCGTGGGGCCTGGTCGCAATATCTGGAGGTGGGCATCGGTCCGGATGCCGAGATCTTCACCAAGTGCCAGCCCATGGCCTCGGTCGGCTTCGGCGCCGATGTCGGCCTGCACCCCGTCTCGACATGGAACAATCCGGAACCGGAGATTGCCATGATCACCGACAGCAGCGGCCGCATCGTCGGCGCCACGCTTGGCAACGACGTCAACTTGCGCGATGTCGAGGGACGCTCGGCCCTGCTGCTCGGCAAGGCGAAGGACAACAACGCGTCCGCCGCGCTCGGCCCCTTCATCCGGCTGTTCGACGAAACCTTCTCCATCACCGACGTGAAGCGCGCCACGGTACGGCTCAGCGTCGAGGGCGAGGACGGGTTCTCGCTGGAGGGCGCGAGTTCCATGGCCGAGATCAGCCGCTCGCCGGAAGAACTGGTCCGAGCCGCGATGGGGCCGCATCACCAGTATCCCGACGGGCTGGCGCTCTATCTCGGCACCATGTTCGTGCCCTCGAAGGATCGCGGCGAGAAGGGCAAGGGTTTCACCCACAAGGTCGGCGACATCGTCACCATCTCGTCCGACAAGCTCGGCGCGCTGGTCAACCGGGTACGCCTGTCGCCGGACTGCCCGCACTGGACCTACGGCGCCAGCCACCTCATGCGCGACCTCGCCCGGGCAAAGCTCATCTGACAGCCATTTCCATCGGCCGGCTGACGTCCGGATCCGGCGTGAGCGCCGGATTTCGCAACCGTATGCGCTTGTTCGTTTTCGGCGACCTTATTGAAACGATACAGATATTCATGCCACATTGAATTTGGCTAATTCCATTACATTTCAATTCATTGGCTGGAGTTTCGTTGCAGAATCCATGTTTATCTCCGCAATCTTGACAGCAATCTCGGAAACGATATTATTTTCCTGAGCGGACGCTGAAGCACGCCATAAGTGCACGCGGACGCCAAGGGGAGGTATGGCCATGCGGGGCTTGAAGGGGAAAGTCGCGGCAATCACCGGCGCGGGCTCCGGGATCGGCCGCGCCGCGGCTCAACGGCTCGGCGAGGAAGGCTGCAAGGTGGCGGTCCTCGACTGGAACCAGGAAAGCGCCGACGCGACGGCCGCGCACATACGCGAGGCAGGCGGCGAAGCCATCGCCATACGCACCGACGTCAGCAACGAGGCGCAGGTGGAGGCAGCCTTCGGGCGGATCGTCAACACGTTCGGCCGCCTCGACATCCTCGTCTCCAACGCCGGCATTTTCTCCGGCGCCCGCGACGGCAAGGTCGACGACCTGCCAAAATCGGTTTGGGACGAGATCGTCGGCGTCAATCTCACCGGCATGTATCTGAGCTGCAAGCACGGCGTTGCCGCCATCAAGGCCACCGCCGGGAAGGGCGCGGTCGTGCTCACCGGCTCGCCGACCGGTATGTCCGGCTGCACCCCGGCCAACGTCGCCTACGGCTCCAGCAAGGGTGGCGTCCACGGGCTCTCGCGCGTCATGGCGGTCGACCATGCGCCGGAAGGCATCCGGGTCAACGTCGTCGTTCCGGGCTTCACCCTAACGCCGATCGTCAGGGAACTGGTCGCGGACCCCAAGGTCTATGAGTGGCAGGTGCAGAACATACCGCTGAAGCGGGGCGCCGAGCCCGAGGAGATTGCCGGCGCCGTGGCGTTCCTGGCTTCGGACGACGCCTCCTACATGACCGGCTCCTTCATGTTCGTTGACGGCGGCCTGACCGCGATCTGACCGACGACGACCGCCCGCGCGGGCGGTTACTGCCAGAACAACCAGCAGAAAATGCGAAACGGGAGGAAATGATGGCCACATGCAAGACCGGATCGATGCTCGTGCTCGGCGCCGTGGCGCTGGCGCTCGGCGCATCGTCGACCCACGCCGAGGACGTTACCGTGGGCTTCGTCGCCCATGCCCAGGGCGACCCCTTCGTGCAGCAGATACAGGATGGCGCGCAGGCCGCCGCCAAGGATTTCGGCCTCAAGCTGGTCGTTGCCCAGCAGGCCGGCGGCGCGCCGGAAGGCCAGATGAAACTGGTGCAGAATTTCGCCAATTCCGGAGCGCAGGGCATCGCAACCTCCGTGCCGGGCGAATCCATGGCCAAGGGCCTCAACGAGATCCTCGGCAGCGGCGTGCCGATCGTTCAGTTCAACCTGCTCTCGACCAAGGTCGAGGCCCCCTATGTCGGCGAAAAGTCGGTCGAAAGCGGCCGCATCCTGGGCAGGATGATCGTTGAAAAACTGGGTGGCGAAGGCGCCAAGGGCACCGTCATCCTGGGCAATTGCTTCCCCGGCTTCCCGGTGCTGGAAAACCGCGCCAAGGGCGTCGAGGAATCGCTGAAGAAGGCCCCAGGCCTGCATGTCCTCGGCCCGTTCGACGTCAAGGTTTCGGCAGTCGACAACTACAACCGCTGGGAACAGCTCTATGGCGCCAACCCGGAAGCGGTGGCGCTCATCGGCCTGTGCGCACCCGACGTCACCAGCCTGGGAAAGCTCAACGCCGCCAACGGCGACAAGTTCGTGGCCGGCGGCTACGACCTGACGGAGCTGAACCTCAAGGCGATCAAGGAAGGCCATGCCTACGTCACGATCGGCCAGAGCGCCTTCGTCCAGGGCTACCTGCCGATCGCACTGCTCGCGAACGCTATCAAGGGCGGCAAGAAACTGGAGCCGGGCTTCTACAATGCCGGCTCGCAGATCGTTACCGCAGACAAGGTCGACATGGGCAATGGGCTGAAGCCGATCTCCTTCGACGAGGCACAGAAGCTGGCGGCAGATCCGGTCGCGACGGCCGCCTACTACAAGCCGTGGACCGAAACGCTGACGGCGGACACGCTTTCGGCGGCGCCGAAGCCGATTTCAGCGGAATCCGAGTGACTGGCGCGAAATTCCGCGCCAAGATCGGTTGCCGATCGAAAAACAGGGGCGGTTGATGGCCGCCCCTGTTTTTATCGAAGAACATGTCCGAGGGGAGAGCATGTCCGGTGACACGATGATCAGCGTGCGCGGCCTGGCCAAGCGCTATGGCGGCGTCGTTGCGCTGGAGGACATGAACCTCCGTGTCGAACGCGGCACGATCCATGCCGTGGTCGGCGAGAACGGCGCCGGAAAATCGACGCTGATGAAGGTGCTGGCCGGCGTCGTGCGGCCCGACAGCGGCGCGATCGAGCTCGGCGGGCAAACCATCGCCCTCGACGGCCCGAACGCGGCCCGCCAGCACGGCATCGGCATGGTCTACCAGGAACTCAGCCTGTTTCCCGAACGCTCGGTGCTGGCCAACCTGTTCGTCAACCGCGAGCCGGTGCACAACGGTCTGATCTCGAAGCGCGAGATGGAGGCGCGCAGCAAGAGCCTGCTGCAGCAGCTTGGGCTGCATGTCGACGTGTATGCACCCGTCAGCCGGCTCAGCATCGGCGAGCGGCAACTGGTCGAACTCGCCCGCGTGCTTCTCGAGCAGCCGCGGCTGCTGATCCTGGACGAACCCAATTCGGCGCTCAACCAGCGCGAGACCGAAAGGCTGTTCACCGTCCTGAAGGGATTGCGCGAGGCCGGCATCACCATGCTCTACGTGTCGCATCGCCTGGAGGAGGTGTTCTCCATCTGCGACCGCGTCACGATCACCCGCAACGGCCGGGACGTGCTGACGAAGGATCGCGCCGAACTCACCATCCCTGAAGTCATCGAAGGGATGATCGGCCAGCAGCGCGAGGCGCTGTTTCCGCCTGCGCTCCCTCCCGCCCCCAGCGCGATGCGGCGACGGCTTACCGTCAAGGGGCTCGCTGGCGGCAGACTTTCCGACATCAGCTTCACCGCGCAATCGGGCGAGATCGTCGGGCTTGCCGGCCTCGAAGGATCCGGCGTCTCGGACCTTCTCGACATGCTGTTCGGCCTGCGCAGGGCGCGCGCCGGCGACGTGCAATTTCCCGACGGCAGCGGCCTGCCCAGGAGCGCCACCGAGGCGGCGCGGCGCAGCGTCTGCCTGGTGCCCGCCGATCGCCGGCGCAACGGCCTGATGCTGGACAAGTCGATCCTCTTCAACATCTCCAACATCGTGGTCGGCGCGCGCGGCTGGGGTTCGCCCTGGTTTTCGCCGAAGACCGCGCTCGGGCGCGCCATGCGCCAGATCGAGGCGTTGCGCATCAAGGGCCAGCCATACGCGCTCGCCAACGCGCTGTCGGGCGGCAACCAGCAGAAGGTCGTCATCGGCAAGTGGCTGGAGATCGGGCCACAGGTCTTTCTCCTCGACGACCCGACGCGTGGCGTCGACATCGGCGCCAAGCGTGAGATCTACGGCCTGATCCGCGAGATGTCGTCGCATGGCGGCATCGTCCTGTTCAGCTCGACCGAACTGCCCGAACTGATCGGCCTGTGCGACCGCATCCTGGTCATCTACCAGGGCCGGCTCGCCGGAGAGGTCTCGGGCGCAGACATGAACAGCCAGACGGTCCTGCATCTGACGAATACGGGCGAAATGCCGGGCGCGGGCCGGCAGAGACAGAAGAGCCATGGGGGCAAGGCATGAGCACGACGACTTCCACGCCGCATCTTGCCGGGTCGGCGCCGCCAGCGGTGCGGCGCGGCTTCCGCATTCCCGAGGAGATCGGCGTGATCGTGGCGCTGGTCGCCATGATGGCCATCATCGGCTTTGCCAGGCCGCGCTTCCTCAACCCGATCAACCTGTTCTCACTGCTCGGCAACACCACATTCCTCGGCATGCTGGCGATCGGCATGGTCTTCCTGCTGGCCATACGCGAGATCGACCTCTCCGTCGGCTGGATGTTCAATTTCTCGGCCGTCTTCGCCGCGCTGCTGATGGTCGCCGGAATTGATCCATGGCTCGCCGCCTTCACCGGCGTGCTGTTCGGCGCCGGGCTCGGCCTGGTCAACGGGCTGATCGCGATTACATTGCGGTTGCCGGCAATCATCGTCACGCTCGGCACCTATTCGATGTTCCAGGGCCTGTCGCTGATCGCCAACAAGGGCCGCGCCATCGTGCCGTCCGACCAGAGCAGCAGCTTCTTCTCGGTCATCTCCACCAAGCTCTACGGCGTCGTGCCGGTGGCGGCGCTGGTGTTCATCGTGCTGGCGCTCGCCATGCATGTCGTGCTCCATCGCACCCGCTTCGGCTACCGCGTGCAGGCGGTCGGCAGCAATCCGGAGGCCGCCGCCCATGCCGGCATTCCGACCGCGTGGGTGCGGCTGCAGACGCTGGTGCTGATGGGCGCCATCTGCGGCCTCTCCGGCGTCATGTATGTCGGCTTCCGCGGCGCCATCGATCCCAACGAGGGCAGCGATTTCGTGCTGGTGGTGATCGCCGCCGTGATCATCGGCGGCACGCCGCTGTCGGGCGGCCACGGCACCATCATCGGCGCGGTGATCGGCATGATGATCATCCAGGTCATTTCGAGCGGCCTGATCTTCTTCGGCATCGACGCCACCTGGAGCACCTTCGTCACCGGAGCGGTCACCGTGCTTGCCGTCTCGCTGGACCGGCTGATCAAATATCAGCGAACGCGACGCCTCGAACGCCGCCGCGAGACATTCCACGGTTGAGGATGGCCAGACCTGGGGCGTTTCCGTTTGAAATGGGACCGCCGGAACCGCTCTATCTATTTGTTTCTGCTGCAGTTGTACGACGCCAAATGTTTCCATCTGGCTGCAAAATGCTCTAGGGCTTCGGCACCGGCAGGCAGGAACCGCCGAGGATCAGGTGCGTGGGAAAGGCTATCCGCTGCGCCGGACGATCGGCCTGGCCGCCGAGACGTTCCAGCAGGAGTTGCGCCGCGGTGCGGCCGATCTCCTCGACCGGACGGTCGATGAGGGTGATCGGACCGGGATAAAGCAACGCCACGTCGGATCTGTCGCAGCCGATCAGCGAGATATCGCCCGGCACCGAAACGCCCTGCTGCTGGATCGCGCGCAGCACGCCGACCAGGATACGGTTGCCGGCGGCGATGATGGCGGTGGGGCGCTGCGGCATCTGCAGCAGCGCCGTCGCCTCGCGGAATCCGAAATCCACCGACAGGCTCTGCGAGCGGATCAGGTCTTCCGGCACCGGCAGGCCGGCCCGCTGGAACGCCTCAACGAAGCCGCGCACGCGCTCGCGACCCGGCCGGATGTCGCTGCCGGCGGTGATGATGGCGATGCGGCGGTGGCCGAGCTCCAGCAGGTAGCTGGTGGCCTGCCGAAGGCCGGTGGCGTGCTCGGTAAGCACCGCGTCGATCTCGAGTGGAATGTCGCGGTCGAGCAGCACCGAGGGAATGCGAAGTTCCTTGAGGCGCTTGATGGTGCGCGGATCCTGCTCATTATTGATGGTCATGATCATGCCGTCGGCGCGGCCGTGCTGCAGCATGTCGATGGCGGCGGCTTCCTCGCTGGCGCGGCCCTGCGTGCTCATCAGGTAGAGCGAATAGCCACGCTGGCGCATTTCCGCGTCCACGGCCTTGAAGCAGCTGGCGTGCCAGGGGTTGGCGATGTCGTCGATGACGAAGCCAACCGTCATGGTGTTTCGCCGCCGCATGTTCTGCGCCCGCGAATCCGGCTGGAAGCCAAGCGACTGGATCGCCGCCCGCACCTTGGCGAGCGTGGCCGGCCGCACTGTCTCGGGAGCGTTCAAACTTCGTGAAACGGTTCCGACCGAGACGCCCGAAACGCGCGCCACGTCACGAATGGTCGCTGGCTTGTCCATGCCCTTCCTCACGCAGCCCCCTGCCGGCCCCAGGGGCCGCACGTCGCATCAAGCCGCCGAAACCTTTATAAAACCGAAGTCTAGCGTGACCAATGCCCCTCCAGCAAGAGATAAGCGCGCGGATGCCACTTGACCCGGCCGAAGTCGGCGGATTATTCTGGAAACGTTTCTATTATCAATCCAACATCAGAGACCACCATGGTTGCGCCACTGAAGATCGAACGCATCGAATGCGTGCCACTGTGCATGCCCCTGCCCCGTACGTTCAGGGGCAGCAATTACTTCATGACGCACCGCTGCACGATCATCACACGCATATACACCTCCGAGGGAATCGTCGGCGAAGTCTACAATGGCGATGAGTTCGAGACCCAGGCCGAAGTGGTCAAGATCATCCTCGACGAAATCCAGCCCCTGCTCATCGGCAAGGACGCCTTCAACATCGAAGGCTGCTGGGAGGCGATGCGCAAGCCGAGCTACAACATCCTGCGCGATCGCAAGCTTGCCATGTGCGCGCAGGCCTGCGTCGACAGCGCCCTTTGGGACACGGTGGGCAAGGCGCTGGATGTGCCGCTCTACAAGCTCTGGGGCGGTTACCGCGACAGCCTGCCGGTCATCTGCATCGCCGGATACTATGAGGAAAACAAGACCTTAGCCGATTTCGGGCGCGAGATGGAACAGATCCGCGCCAGCGGTTACGCGGGCTGCAAGTTCAAGGTCGGCGGCCGCACGCCGAAGGAGGACGCCGAGCGGGTGCGCGCGGCCAGAAGCGCCGTCGGCGACGATTTCGTCCTGCTGGTCGATGCCAACCAGGGCTGGAGCCTGGCCGAGGCGGTGGCCTTCTCGCGGCTCGCCAGCGATCTCAACATACGCTGGTTCGAGGAACCGGTGCGCTGGTACAACGACCGCCTCGACATGGCCGCCGCGCGCAACCAGACGGGCATTCCGATCGCCGCGGGCCAGAGCGAGATCAGCCGCGCCGGATGTCGCGACCTCATGATGTCGGGCGCCATCGACGTGTGCAATTTCGACGCCAGCTGGGGCGGCGGCCCGACCGAATGGCGGCGTGTCGCGGCGCTTGCCGCTTCCTTCACCGTCGAGATGGGCCACCACGAAGAGCCGCAGATATCCTCCCACCTGCTCGCATCGATTCCAAATGGCACATATTTGGAAACGTTTCACCCTGACCGTGACCCGATGTTCTACGCGCTCGTGGCCAATCGCTCGAAATTCGACAACGGCTCCTACGCGGTGCCGCAAGGTCCGGGATTCGGCCTGGTCCTCGACCAGTCGACCATCAGCAAGTATCGCGTCTAGCAAGCGCTTCAGACCGGGAGGAGCGCCATGGCGCCTGGCAGCAAGGCCACCAAAAGCAACGAGACCCCGATCCCGCTGACCAGCGCGGAGCGGGTCGAGCTCTACCGCACCATGGTCGAGATACGCGAGTTCGAGGAGCAGGTTCAGCGCAGCTACCTGGAAGGGCTGGTGCACGGCACCACGCATCTGTGCAACGGCCACGAGGCGGTTTCCGCAGGCGTCGCCAAGGCGCTGCGGCCCGACGACTATCTCAGCTACACCTATCGCGGCCATGGCCATTGCCTGGCGCGCGGCATGGATGCCGAGGCCGCCTTCGCCGAGCTCTTCGGACGCGAGACGGGCGTGTGCGGCGGTCTCGGCGGTTCGATGCATCTCACCGACATCGACAAGGGGCTGATCGGCGCCTTCGGCATCGTCGGCGCAGGGCTGCCCGTCGCGGTGGGGGCGGCCCTATCGGCGCAGCTTGCCGGCAAGGAGCAGGTCTGCGTCTGCTTCTTCGGTGACGGCGCCACCAACATCGGCGCCTTCCACGAAGCCATGAACCTCGCGCAGGTCTGGAAGCTGCCCGTCATTTTCGTGTGCGAGAACAATCTCTACGGCGAGTTCACGCGCATCGACCACACCACGCCCTATGAGGACCTGGTGATCCGCGCCCGCGGCTATGCCATGGAAGCGGTGCTGGTCGACGGCAACGACGTCGAGGCCGTCTATGCGGCGACCGCGCCCGCGGTCGCACGGGCGCGCGGCGGCGGCGGGCCAACCTTCATCGAGTGCAAGACCTATCGCCATCGCGGCCATTCGCGCACCGATCCGGCGAAATATCGCGATCCAGCCGAGGTCGAGGCCTGGCTGAAGCGCGACCCGCTGCTGCTCCACCGCAAGGTGCTCGCCGATGACGGGCTGCTGGGAGACCAGGAAGCGGAAGCGATGATCTCGGAGGCACGCGCCGCCGCGAAGGCCGCCGCCGACCGGGCGGCAGCCGCGTCATGGGCATCCGCCGATCAGGACTTCATGGCCAAGACCTACGTCTGAGCCCCCCGGAAAACCCTCTCGAAAGCAGTCCGATGACCACACGGGAAATGACATATCGCGAGGCGATCGTCGCCGCGCTCCAGGAAGAGATGCGGCACGATTCCCGCACGCTGATCATGGGTGAGGACATCGGCGAATCCGGCGGGCCGTTCAAGACCTGCCAGGGCCTCTACGAGGAGTTCGGGGCGGCGCGCGTGCGCGACACGCCGATTGCCGAAACCGGCTTCGTCGGCGCCGCGCTCGGCCTGGCGCTTACCGGCTACCGGCCGATCGTCGAGATCATGTTCGCGGACTTCCTCGGCGTCTGTTTCGACCAGATCGTCAACGGCATCGCCAAGCACCGCTTCATGTCGGGCGGCAAGGTGGACATCCCCATCGTCATCCGCGCCATAGGCGGCGCCGGCCTGCGCTTTGCCGCGCAGCATTCGCAGACCGCCGAGAGCTGGATGATGTCGGTGCCTGGCCTGAAGATCGTGTGCCCGTCGAGCCCCGCGGAAGCCTATGGCATGCTGAAGGCCGCCATTCGCGACAACAACCCCGTGCTGGTGCTCGAGCACAAGGCGCTGCTGTCGATGAAAGGTCCGGTCGAAACGGGTGTCGACGACGTCGAAATGCCGACCGGTCCGAAGATCCTGCGCGGCGGCGCCGATGCGACCATCGTCGCCAGCCTCGCCATGGTCGGCAAGGCACTCGCGGCGGCCGACCAGTTGCGAGCCGAGGGGATCGAGGCCGAGGTCATCGACATCCGCACGCTGCGTCCGCTCAATGTCGACCTCATCTGCGACAGCGTGCGGCGCACCAACATCCTCGTCGTCGTCGAGGAGCAGGCACGGACCGGCGGCTGGAGTTCGAATGTCGTCGCCGATGTCGTGAGCGAGGCGTTCGACTATCTCGACGCGCCGCCGGCACGCATCACCCTGCCGGACCATCCGATGCCCTACAGCCCCGCGCTGGAAGACGCGATGATCCCCTCGCCCGAGACGATCGCGGCGACCGTCAAATCGCTGCTTTGAGGAGCACGCCCATGGATTTCGTGGTCCCAAAGCTGAGCGCGACGATGGAAGCGGCCGTGGTTGCGCGCTGGCTGAAGCAAGCCGGCGACACGGTCCGCCTCGGCGAGGCGCTGATCGAGATCGAGACCGACAAGGCGACGATGGAAGTGGAGGCCCCCGCCGACGGGACGCTGGAGGTCGTGCTGGCGAAGGAAGGCGACGAGTTGCCGATCGGCGGCCTGCTGGCCAGGATCCGCGTCGCCGGAAGCACGGAGCCCGCGACCGAAGTCCGGCCCGAGCCAGTCGCGGAAACGGCGGCGACGCCCCTTGCCAAGGTAGCGCAAGCCGCGCCCCCTGCCCCGGCTCGACCGACCGCCCAGCCCGGGGCGGCCGCACCGGCGCGGCTCCTAGCCTCGCCTTTGGCGAAAAGGCTGGGAGAGATCCACGCCGTGGACCTCGCGCGGCTCAAGGGGTCCGGCCCGCACGGCCGCATCCGCAAACGCGACGTGCTTGAAGCGGTTGAAGCCCGAGAGACAGGGCCAGCACCGGTCACGCGACCGCTGGCTGCCGGCGCAGAGCCGCTGACACCGATGCGCACGCAAATCGCGCAATCGGTGTCGCTGAGCCGGCGCACCATCCCTTCCTTCGTGCTCGACCGCTGGGTCGAGACCATCGCGATCGACCGGGCTCGCGCCATCCATGGCCAGCAGATCGAACAGGCAAGCGGGATCAAGCTCACCTTCACCGACTTCCTGCTACAGGCGCTGGCCGATGCGCTGGGCACCCAGCCCGGCCTGCTCGACCGCTGGCAGGAGGAAGACGGCCGGCCGGCGCGCATTCGCGGCGGAAGTGTGGATATCGGACTTGTCGTTTCGGTGCCGAACGGGGTGATGATCCCGGTGCTGCGCGATCTTGCCGGCAAATCGCTGGGCGCGATTTCCGCCCTGCGCCAGGCGGCCGTGCAGCGGGCGCGCTTCGGTCGGCTCGCGGCGCAGGACTATGATCCGGTTTCGATTTCGGTTTCGAACATCGGCAAGGGTGGCGCGGACCGCTTCGAGGCCATCATCAGCCCGGGCCAGACGGCGATACTGGCGGTCGGCCGTCAGCACGAAAAGGTCGTGGCGCGTTCGGGCGCCATCGCGGTGGCCAGCGGCGTCAACCTGACGCTGTCGGTCGACCACCGGCTGATCGACGGTCGCGACGGCGCCGACTTCCTCGAGACGCTCGCCGATCGCATGCAGCTCGGCCCCTGGTCCGCCGCATAGGCCCGGGCTCGATCGGGGGCGGGTCCGGCACATGTGGTGGGCCGTCGAAATGTCGGGATGGATCGTTCAGGATAGGCCGGGCCGCGACAGCGAGCCCGGCCATGCCGGCATCAGGCCGCTCGTGCTTCCGAGCGGCCTTCCTGTTCGAGGCGGGTGATGTCGGTCGCCAGTTGCTCGACATGGCCATACTCGGCCACCTGCAGCGACGGCGACAAGGTGCCTCCCGCGACGACATGCACCCGGTCGGCCGCTTCATAGACCTCCAGCACCTCCGTGCAGAAGATGATCACCGTGTTGCCCTCGTCGGCATAGTCGCGCAGCAGACGGTAGATCTCGGCCTTGGAATGGATGTCGACGCCGCGCGTCGGCTCTTCCAGCAGCAGCAGCTTGGGGCCGCAATGCAGGGCCTGGGCGATCGCGACCTTCTGCTGATTGCCGCCGGACAGCGAGCGTATCTCCTGCGTGGTCGTGCGCGTCTTGACCAGGAAGCGGCTGACCGCGGCCCGCGCCATTTCACGCATCCGCCGCCGTTTGAGCGCCAGGCCGAAGCCCGCGATCTCGGGATAGCCGAGACGCACCAGCAGGTTCTCGCCAACGGAGAAATTGCTGTAGAGGCTGAGCAGCCTGGTTGCCGGGACATAAGCGGTCTGGCGGCGCAGCGCCGCCTCGCCGCTCATACCGCCGATCGAGATCGTTCCGGTGCAACGCTCCAGCCCGGCGAAGGAGCGCAGCAATTCGCGCGATCCGGAGCCTTCGACACCGACCAGCGCGATGATCTCGCCGGCCTTGCCGTCCATCGAAATGCCGCGGAAGGCCTTGGCATGCGTCCAGCCGCGCGCGGAAAACAGTTCCGGCCCGGCCTGGGTGGCAGCGGCATTGCGCGCGCCGGCATGGCCGTGAGCGCCGCCGCTGTCGGTGACCAGTTGTCGCGCCAGCCCGTCCTCGGTCAGCGCCTCGCCTTCCAGCACGGCGCGGACGCGCCCGTCGCGGACGATAGCGACCCGTTTGCAGTGCTCGACCAGATCGCCCAACCGGTGCGTCACCAGAAGCACGATGCGGCCGGTCGCCGCGATCTTGTGCATCTCGCGAAAGAGCTCGTCGGACTCAGCCGCCGTCAGCGCCGAATTGGGTTCGTCGAACAGGAACACGCGAGAATCGCGGGCCACCGCGCGCGCGATTTCGGTGCGCTGCTGCGTGGCCAGCGAGCAATCCGCCAGTTGGCGATCGCGCAGATGGCCGATGCCGAGCGCATCCATCACCCTGGCGTCGGCCGCGCTCAGCGACGGCCTCGCCGCGCTCGTGCCCTCGCGCCCCACCATGACGTTCTGCGCTACCGTCAGGTTGGGGAAGAGCTGCGGTTCCTGGTGCACGACGGCGACCGCATGCCAGTCGACCGTCGGCGACCATGGGACGCCGTCGAAGGTCAGTTCACCGCCGTCGGAGCGCTCCTCGCCGGCGATGACCCGGATCAGCGTGCTCTTGCCCGCGCCGTTCGGCCCGGCGATTCCCAACACCTCACCCGGCCTGACATCGAGATCGACGCCATTGAGGGCGATTGTGCTGCCGTAGCGCTTGGTAACGCCGCGTATGCTTATGCCGGCCGCGTTGGTGCTCATGCCGTCCTGCTCTTGCGCAGCTTGGTCAGGAAGAGGTCGAGCGCGACGGCACCGATGGTGACGGCGCCAAGGAAGATCTGCTGCACATGCGGGCCGGGCGAGAGGAGCGCGAGGCCGATCTGCAGTTCGGCCAGCAGCAGCGCGCCGCCAAGCGTGCCGATGATGGTGCCCTTGCCGCCGGCCAGGCTGGCGCCGCCAATGATGACCGCGGCGAAGACCGGGAAGGTCTGTGACAGGCCGATATCGGGCTGGCTGGTCTGGATAAAGGAGAAATCGAGTATGCCGGCGATGCTGGCAAGCACCGAGCACAGGATGAAGGCGAGGATCTTGTAGCGCTTGACCGGGAGCCGGGCGAGCTTGCCGGCCTCGGGATTGCCGCCGATGGCCATCAGACGGAAGCCGAACAGCGACCTGTGCAGCAGGAAGCCGACGACGACGGCTATGCCGAGCATCCAGAATATCTCGATGGACAGGCTGTATTTGCCGATGTTCTGGGTCAGCCCGATGAAGAAGTTGAGCTCGCCCTGGTCGACGACGCCGCCGGGTGGCGGATAGTTCGGGTTGAACGTCCCGGTGTTGCTGATCCACAGCGACAGTCCATAGAGCAGATTGTAGCTGCCCAGCGTGACGATGAAGGATGGTATCTTGAAGCTGGTCACGAGGAAGCCGTTGAACAGGCCGACCAGGATGCCGACGCCGATGGCGATGGGTATCGCCAGGTAGACCGACACGCCCATGGCGATCCAGACAACGGCAAGCGTGTTGGCGGCAAGCCCGTACATCGCGCCGAAGGACAGGTCGATCTCGCCGACGACGATGACCAGCGTCAGGCCCATCGCCATGATGGCGACGGAGCTCATCGCGCGCAGCACCGAAACGGCGAGGTTCGGATTGGCAAAATTGGGATTGATGAAGACGAAGACGAGCGCCACGGCGATGACGGCGGCGAACAGGCCGCCGACCCGCAAGGCTGCGTCGAGCGTTGCCTTGCCAACGGCTGAGATTCCATGACCCGGGGGCGGTTGCGTGGTGTCGCTCGAACTCATTCCGTCCTCAATCCATCAATGCGTCAATGGCCCACCGGCGAATGATGGGCCTCTGTCGATCGAGCCGCAAGTCGCGGCCCGATCGGCGATAAGACGATGGCTACTGCGCCATCGTCTTGTCGAGTTCGGCGCGCGCCTTGGCGACGCCGTCCTTCAGCACGGCCTTCAGCGTCTGCGTGTTGGGCAGGATGACGCCGTTCTTCAGGAACTGGGCGCAGGCGGGAGCACCGAAGGCCGCCTGGTCAGGCCAGCGCTGGTCGAACTGCGCCACCTGGATGCCCTTCTCGATGGCGTCGAGCTGACCCTTCGAGGAGTTCCAGCCGATCGTGTAGACCTTGCCGGCGAGACCGAGGCTCTCGATGGCGCGGTCGGCGTGCTCGGCGCCGATGTCGACGTTCTGGATGAACTGGACGTTCGGATTGGCGGTCAGGAACGAGCGGTAGACGTCGAAGGTCTTGCCCGGCTCGTAGCTGGTGTTGAGGCCGTTGGCGGCGCCGGTGACGAAGGTGGCGTCCGGGATGGCCGCCTTGATGGCATCCTCGAAGCCCTTCATGCGGCCCTGTGCCCAGAACTGCGTCGGATCGCCACCGGACACCGCGAAGACCTTGATGTCGGTCTTGTTGTTGTCCTTGATCCACTTCAGCACCGTCTCGGCGGCATAGGCGCCTTCCTTGTCCGGAATCTGGGTGAAGTTGGTGAATTCATGCCCGCGCGAGGTGACGCCGGCGGTGAACACCGGAATGCCCTGCTCCATCAGCTTGTTGGTGATGGCGGTCATGGAATCGGAGCTGACCGGCTCGATACCGATGCAGTCGATCTCGCCGGCGGCAAGCTTGGCCTCGATCTGGCTGACCTGCTGGTTCGGGTCATTCTGGACCGGCGCGATGGAGGTGCAATCCATGGGATAGATCCCCTTGCCCATCTTGCAGCCCATCTCGAAGCCCGCCTTGTACTGCGGCGAGAACAGCGGGATGCCGGAGGCCTGATAGGAGAAGACGTACTTGATCGGCTCGCCCTTCTTGATCTTCTCGGCGATGCGATCGGCAAGCTTGAAAGTGCCCCAGTCGCGCTTCACTTCCAACGGCGCGCCCTCCACCTTCTCGCCGCTCGTGGGAATCTGGCTCTCGGTATCCTGTGCCCGGGCGATTGCCGAGAGCATGGTTGTGCCTAGAGCGGCGGCCAGGCCGTATGCGATGATCTTCTTCACGGTTTCCTCCCTTTGATGGTCTTGTTGACGTCAGAGCTTGCCCAGAACCTTTTCGCTCCTGAAGCTTTCGACGACCTCCTCGATCACTTCGATGCCGAGCCCTGGTCCGGTCGGCGGATAGACCCAGCCGTCGACATGCTCGAACGGCCTGGTGACGAGGTCGTGCTGCATCGGATTGCGCAGCGGCTTGAACTCGAACAGCTTGCACGCCGGCGAGTTGAAGGAGATGGCGAGGCTTGCCGCCGTGACGATCGCCGATGACCAGGCATGCGCGTTGGCCTGCCGACGATAGAACTCGCAGCGTTCGGTGACCTTCTTGAAGCCGGTGATGCCCTCGGCGCGGCCAGGATCGACGCCGACGACGTCGACCGTGCCGGTGGCCAGCACGCGCTCGAACTGCTCCAGCGTCCATTCGCGTTCGCCGTAGGCGATGCGTGTCGTGGTCTTGGAGCGCAGGTTGGCGTAGCCTTCCGGATCCCAGGCGCCGAGCGGCTCCTCGATCCAGGCGAGATTGTATTCCTCCATCGCCCTGGCGCGGCGCACGGCGTCGGTGACGTCCCATTTGATGTTGATGCCGTTGTCGATCATCAGCATCTTGTCGCCGAGCACCTCGCGCATCGCCTTGACATAGGCGACGTCGCGCTTGTGGTCGTAGCCGAGATTGGCGTTGCCGCGCTTGCCGAAGCCCGTCTTCAGACCCTGCAGGCCGGTCGAGACCCATTCGGCCGTCTCCTCGGCCATCTCCTCGATCGACTCGTAATGGGCATGGCAGGAGGCGATGGCCGGCAGCCGCTCATGCACGCAACCACCCAGGAGGTCCAGCACACTGCGGCCGAGCGCCTTTCCCTTCAGGTCCCAAAGCGCGATATCGATGGCCGCGGTGGCGTAGGAAGCGATGCCGCCGTGATAGCCGTACCACCAGGCCTGCTGCTTGTTCTGCCGCCAGAGGGCCTCGGTCTGCACCGGGTCCTTGCCGATCAGGTTGGGCGCCATGCCTTCGATGATCGCCTTGGCGGCGAAGTTGGCTTCCGGAAACTGCGTGATGGATTCGCCCCAGCCGACCTGGCCGTCGTCGGCGGTGATCTTGGCCAGGCACAGGTGGCGAAGGGCGTTGAAGTCGTTCGGTTCGGGATAGCTGACCGGAATGGCTTCGACCTTGGCGATTTTCATGATGCTGCCTGCCCTTAACCGATCGCGCCGCGGAACAGCGGCATGCCTTCGACGCCGACATCGACCTCGACGAGCTGCCCGGTCATGGCGGCACCCGACGTATCGAACGGCCCCATGTCGCAGACGAACAGCTTGCCGCCCCTGCCGAAGCAGCAGTTGAGCAAGGTGCCGCCGACATCGAGGAAATGCAGATGCTTGCCGTCCCTGGCCAGCACGTCGACGCCACCGGAGGCAACGGTGGTGATCCACAGATTGCCGTTGACGTCGATCTTCAGGCCGTCCGGTATGTGACCCTCGGCCAGGGTGTGGATGACCGTCTTGGTGCCATCCGGTTTCCGGCGCACGACACGCAGCGTGTAGGATTCCACCCACACGATCGAGCCATCGGGCTCCGCGACGATGCCGTTCGGGTAGACGTAGTCCAGTTCCTCCAATATCCGGGCAACGCCGTTGCGCTCGATGACGATGATGCGCCCGGGATGCGGCTTGTCCGCCTGGTTCCAATCGCCGGAATCGGTGAAATAGAGGCGCCCGTCAGGCCCGAAGGTCAGATCGTTCGGCCCGTCGAACTTCACGCCGTCGGCCTCGGTCACCAGGATCTCGACCTTGCCGTCCGGCGTCGTCTTCTGAATCGAAGGCGGCCGGTGGACCGGGGCGATCCAGGCGCCGACATTCGGGGTCTGCGTCGAATAGACCGCGCCATCACTGCCCAGCATGCAGGCGTTGGGGCCGCCGCCGACGAAGGCATAGGTGCCCTGCTTGTTGGTGCGCGGATCCCAGAAGCCGATCTCGCTGGCGTAGGTGTTAGCATAGATGACGCGACCGTCATCGAGCTCATACGGGCCTTCCGGATGCCCCAGCCCCGTCGCCCTTACCGCCGTCGGCTTCTTCATGCCCAAACTCCCTTCGCAAAAATCCTCACCACGTCACCATGCCGCCCGTGAAATTCACCGCCTGGCCGGTCATGTAAGCCGCCTCGTCCGACAGCAGGAACCAGATGGCGCCGGCGCATTCATCGGCGCTCGCGGCGCGACCGAGCGGCACGGCGCGGGTGCGCGCCTCCTCGAGCGCGGCCACCTCGGTGCGGCGCAACGTCGAAACCCCGGCCAGCACGTTGTCCTGCATCGGCGTATCGACGATGCCGGGACAGATCGCGTTGACACGGACAGGTCGCGAGGCCAGCGCATAGGCGAAGGACCGCGTGATTGACAGGATCGTCGTCTTCGACGCGGCGTAGGGAGCGACCTCGACCGTCGAGGCGAGCTTGGACGAACTCGAGGACAAGTTGACGATGGCCCCGCCCGGCTTCATGCGTGGCCCGATCTGCTGGCAGAGGAAGAAAACGGATTCGGCGTTGACCGCCTGGATGCGCCGCCAATCCTCGATGCTGACGTCGAAAATCGACTTCACCAGAATGACGCCGTGCGAATTGACGAGGTAGTCGGCGCCCGCGGCGGCCTCTGCCAGCGTCGCACGGCCTGACTCGTCGGCAAGATCGACGCCCATGATCTCGCAGCCGGCGGCGGCGAGTTCCGCAAGCTTGCGGGCATCGATGTCGACCGCCAGCACATCGACGCCCTCGCGCAGCATGCGCGTGGCGACGGCCTTGCCGATGCCGCTGCCGGCTCCGGTCACCACACCGCGACGCATGCGCACTGCCGATCCCATGATGCTCCTGCCCTTGACCAAGCCGTGAAGGCACGCCCGCCCCTGCCATGACGACAGGGCTCGCTCGCGAACGCGGACCACTCCTCCCCGGAGAGGCAATTCCTACTTCGAAGGACTATATTGAAACGTTATCGATTGATGCAAGCGATTTTTGAGCAAGTCATGAAACGACACCGCGGAACCCCGCGAAAGCAGCGGCCCGTCCGCCGCCAGGGCGGCACGAAAGACTGCGCAACAGGTCCGACAAACGCAGGAAATCCCATGAACAATATAGGTTTCAGCGCCATTTTCCGTATTGGCGGCGGATTTCCGAGCCAGGCCGATCGGTTTTTCCCCTCTCCCTCCCGATCAGCGAACACAATAGCGAGGCGACCACTCAAGACACACTTGCAATGGTCATTTTGGCTGGCTATGAATTGAAACGATATTTTTCCCAACCACCAGACCGCATCAGAAAAGAGACAATCATGCCCTCAGCCAGGATCGCGGTCATCGAAGGAGATGGAATCGGCAAGGAGGTCGTGCCGGAAGGCGTCAAGGTGGTCGAGGCGGCCGCGCGCATCTTCGGTCTCGATCTCGCCTGGGACCGCTTCGACTGGGGCTGCGATCACCATGCCCGGCACGGAAGGATGATGCCGCAGGACGGGCTCGACCGCATCGCCGGCCATGACGCAATCTTTCTCGGCGCCATCGGCTGGCCCAGCGTCTCGGACGTGGAATCGCTGTGGACGCTGCTGATGCCGATCCGGCGCAACTTCCAGCAATATGTGAACCTTCGGCCGGTGCGCCTGTTCGCCGGCGTGCCCTCGCCTCTCGCCGACCCGGGCGCCATCGATTTCTGCATCGTTCGCGAGAACAACGAGGGCGAATATTCCGAGGTGGGTGGACGAATGTTCCCGGATACCGACCAGGAAATGGTCATCCAGGACACCGTGCTGACGCGGTTCGGCTGCGACCGCGTCATGCGGTTTGCCTTCGAGCTGGCGCGCAAGCGCAAGCGGCGACTAACCTCGGCGACGAAATCCAACGGCATCATCCACACCATGCCGTTCTGGGACGAGCGCTTCCGCGCCGTGTCCAGGGACTTCCCCGACATCGCCACCGAGCAGTACCATATCGACATATTGACCGCGCATTTCGTGCGCCGCCCCTCGAGCTTCGACGTCGTGGTGGCAAGCAATCTGTTCGGCGACATCCTCTCCGACCTCGGGCCGGCAGTGACGGGCACCATCGGCATCGCGCCGTCGGCAAACCTCAATCCGGAGCGCAGGTTCCCGTCGATGTTCGAACCGGTGCACGGCTCGGCGCCCGACATTGCCGGCCAGAACATCGCCAATCCGATCGGGCAGATCTGGTCCGGCGCCATGATGCTGGAACATCTCGGCGCGCAGGAAGCGGCGGCGGCGATCGTGACGGCGATCGAGCGCGTTCTGGCGTCAGGCGAGAACCTGACCCGCGACATGGGCGGAGACGCCTCGACCAGCGCGCTCGGTCAGGCGATCGCCGATGCCGTGTCGGTCCATCCGATGGAGGCGCGACGCCATGGCTGACATCCCGTTCGTCGACACCCATTTCCACCTGCACGACATGAAGCATCCGCAGCTGCGCTACGGATGGCTCGAGCCCGACGCCGTGCACGGCTTCCTCGAGGACACCGACCCGCTGAAGTCGCAGCATTATTTCATCAAGGACTACATAGCCGAGATCCGCTTCGCCAACGTGCCCAAGGCGATCCATGTGCAGGCGGCGGTCAACACGCCCGATCCGGTGGTCGAGACGGCCTGGCTGCAGGCTTTCGCCGACCGCACCGGCTACCCGCACGGCATCGTCGCCGAATGTCACCTGGCGCGGCCCGACGCGGCGCAGGTGCTGGACCGGCATCTGCAGTACGCCAATGTGCGCGGCATCCGCAATTTCGGCGACGGCCGCTACCTGATGGACGAAGCCTGGCGGCGCGGCTTCGCCGAACTCGGACCGCGCAAGCTTGTCTCCTGCATCGACACGCGCGTTGAACGCGCCGACGACATACTCGACCTCGCGCGCGCCTTTCCGCAGGTGCAGATCTGCATCGATCACTGCGCCATTCCCATGGGGCGCGACGCGGAGAGCTTCCGGCGCTGGCGCACGGCCATGGATGTGATGGCAAGGTCCCCGAACGTCACCATGAAAGTGTCCGGACTGGGCATGGGCGACCCGCTCTGGACCGTCGCATCGATCCGGCCCTACGTGCTCGGCAGCATCGAAGCCTTCGGCACCGGGCGGATCGTGTTCGGCACCAACTGGCCGGTCGACCGCATGTTCAGTTCCTACCCGGACGTCATCAACGCCTATGCCGAGATCATCTCCGGATTCTCGCGTGAGGAACAGGTCGCGATGTTCTCCGGCAATGCGGAACGGCTGTTCAGGATCTGAGGGGAGAAGAATGACACAGGCCAGTGCTTCAACCATGGAGACCTTGCACCACGTCGGCATAAGTGTGGCCGACCGTGATGCCGCGCTGGCCTTCTGGGAGCGTTTCCTGGAAAAGCCGCCGCGCTGGAAGACGGTGCTCGACCGCCCTTATCTCGGCCGCATCACAGGCTATCCCAATGTGGCGATCAAGGCTGCCTTCGTCGATCTGCCCGGCGGCGTGGTCGTCGAGCTGCTCGACTATCAGGTCGAGGGCCGCACGCCCAACACCGAGGTCACCGCAAACCCGGGCAACGTGCATCTGTGCCTGAAGGTCGAGGATGCCGCGAAGGCCTGGAAACATGCCGTGGCCTGTGGCGCGCGTCCGCTCACCGACGGTCCGGTCGACATCGACGGCGGACCGAACATCGGCGCGCGCGCCGCCTATCTTCGCGCGCACGACAATGTCACCATCGAGCTCTTCGAACCGCCACCGAAGGCCGCCGCATCATGATCAAGCGCGTCAGTTTCCTGCGCCGCAAGGAAGGGCTCACCCAGGAAGAGTTCTTCGCCCACTGGACCGGCCCGCACGCCGATATCGTGCGCCGGATGCCTGGCGTGCGCGGCCTGCGCTTCGGCCGGGTGCAAAGCTGGACGCCCGAGGACGCAGCCTGGGACGGGATCGGCGAGGTCTGGTTCGACAGCGTCGAGGACGCGCACAAGGCTTTCGCCACCGAGCCCTACCGGAGCCTGCTTGCGGAGGACCGCAAGAAGTTCATGCGCGAGGCGCAGTCCTGCTTCGTCACCGAGCAGACTGTGATCGCGCCGCCGGCGATCGACTGACAGGAGAATTCCCATGGCTTTCAACATCGGCTCAGGGCTGGAAGGCAAAAGCGTCATTGTCACCGGAGGGTCGGGCGGCATCGGCCGCGAGGTCTGCCTCGCCTTCGCCGCCGCCGGCTCGCGCGTTGCCGTGGTCGATGTCGACGAGGCCAGCGTCAAGGCCCTCGTCGCCGAGATGGAGGGCGGGCCACATCTGGCGATAGCACACGACCTGCGACCGGTCGCAGGTCATGCCGCGCTGGTCGAGAAGGTGACCAATGCCTTTGGAAAGCTCGACGTGCTGGTGCAGACGGCGGCGGTACTGCGCCGACGGCCGAGCGTGTTCGACGTCAGCGAGGCCGACTGGGACATCCAGCACGACGTCAATTTGAAGGCCAGCTTCTTCCTGTGCCAGGCCGCCGCGCGCGTCATGCGGGACCAGGGCTCCGGCGGCCGGATCATCAATTTCACCTCCCAGGGCTGGATGAGCGGCGGCTTCGGCGGTTCGGTCGCCTACGCTGCGACCAAGGGCGGCATCGTCTCGATGACGCGCGGGCTTGCCCGCTCGCTGGCCAAGGAGCGGATCACGGTCAACGCTGTCTCGCCGGGCGCCGCCGATACGGCCATGATGCGGTCGGGCATGGACGAGGCGGCGCTCGCCGCCACGGTCGCGCAGATACCGCTGGGCTACATGGCCGCGCCATCGGAACTCGCCGGCTCGGTGCTGTTCCTGGCGTCCGACCATGCCGGCTACATCACCGGCGCGACCATCAACGTCAGCGGCGGCTGGCTGATGTACTAAACCCCACTTGGGGCGCGCTGCCTGCGAAATCGCGGAAGCGCCCCAGGCCATGTTTGTTGCGCAATCCGGATGGAAAGCCATCAGGCGCCGTCCCGGAATTGCCGGAGGAAGGAGACCTACCATGACGCGGTCGCTGGACGGAAAGGTCGCCGCGGTCACGGGCGCGGCGCGCGGCATCGGCGATGCCATCGCGACACGTCTGCTGGCCGACGGCGCGACTGTTTTCGCGCTGGACAAGAACCCGCCGGACGAGCCCAGAGCAGGCATCGTCCATATCGAGACCGACGTCACCGATCCGGCAAGCGTCGCGGCCGCTTTCAAGACCATCGACGAGCGAGCCGGCCATATCGACATACTGGTCAACAATGCCGGCATCCAGCGCGTCGGCCTCGTGGGCAAGGTTTCGTTCGCCGACTTTTCGGCCGTCGTCGCCACGCATCTCAACGGCCTGTTCTTGTGCGCGTCCGAGGCCGTGCCGCGCATGGTGGCGCGCGGCAAGGGCGGCTCCATCGTCAGCATCGCCTCGACGGCGGCCTTCGTCGGCCTGCCGGGGCGCGGCGCCTACTGCGCCGCCAAGGCCGGTATCCTCGGGCTGACGCGGGCGCTGTCGCTGGAAGTGGCGACGTCGGGCATCCGCGTCAACGCCGTCGCGCCCGGCTTCACGCGCACCAAGTTCATCGACCAGGGCCTCGCCGACGGCTCGCTCGAGGAAGGCTGGATGATCGGCCGTGTGCCGATGAAGAGGCTCGCCACCACGGAGGAGATCTCCAACGCCGTGCGCTTCCTGGCGGGAGACGAGGCAACCTACATGACCGGCCAGACGATCGTCGTCGACGGCGGCTGGATCGTTCAGGGCATCCCCGAGGCACCGACGTGGTTGCAGACGCCGGCCTCATGATCCCGACGCACTTCAACCTGGCGCGTCACTGCCTGGAGCCAGCCACGCGCGCGACACCGGACAAGACGGCGCTGATCGTCGTCAGCGACGTGGATGCGCCGCGGCAGGCCGAGCGCTGGACCTACGCCGAGCTCGATATTGCGACCCGGCGTGTTGCCGCCGGGCTGCTGGCGACCGGTCTCCGGCCCGGCGACCGGATCATGCTGCGGCTGCCCAACACGAGCGACTACGCGCTGCTGTTCTTTGGCGCCATCGCCGCGGGCCTGGTGCCGATACCGGTTTCAGCTCAATTGACCGAAGCCGAGGTCGCGTTCCTGCTCGACGATTGCCAGGCGGCGGCAATCGCCCAGGTCGGATCGCTGGCGGTCGCGGCGGTTCCCGTCAGCTGCCGGATTCTCGACGAAACGGCGATCGGCCGGCTCAAGGCATCGCCGCCGGCCGGCTATGCCGACACCGAGGCCGAGGCGCCGGCCTACATGATCTACACCTCCGGCACCAGCACGCGGCCGAAAGGCGTCGTCCATGCCCATCGGACCGCGCTCGGACGCGTGCCCATGCATGGCGACTGGCAGAGGCTGACCGCCGGCGACGTGATGCTGCATGCGGGCGCCTTCAACTGGAGCTACACGCTCGGCGTCGGCCTGCTCGACCCATGGGCGTGCGGCGCCACCGCAGTGCTCTACAACGGCCCGAAGGACATCGAGGTCTGGCCTAAACTGATCGATGCCGTCGGCGCGACGCTGTTCGCGGCGGTGCCATCGCTCTACCGCCAGATCCTGAAGTACTGCTCGCTGACGCCGGATAGCCTCGTGACGCTGCGGCATGGGCTTGCCGCCGGCGAAGCCCTGAGCCCGGCGATCCTGGACGCGTGGCGCATGGCGACCGGCCGCGAGATCTACGAGGCCTTCGGCATGAGCGAATGCTCGACCTTCGTCTCCAACCGGGAAGGCATGCCGATCCGGCCCGGCAGCCCCGGCATGCCGCAACGCGGCCGGCGGATCGCGATACTGCCGGTGTCCGGCCCGGCCGAACCGCTTCCGGCCGGGGAGATCGGCCTTCTCGCCATCCATCGCGGCGACGCCGGCCTGATGCGCGGCTACTGGCGGCGACCGGACGAGGACGAGCGCGTTTTCCACGGCGACTGGTTCGCCGGGGGCGACCTCGCCGCCTTCGATGAGGACGGCTACCTCTGGTACCACGGCCGCGCCGACGACCTGATGAACGCCGGCGGCTTCCGTGTCTCCCCGCTCGAGGTCGAGGCAGCGCTGGCCCCCTGCCCCGGCGTTGCCGAGATCGCCGTGGCGGAGCATCGCGTGCGCGACGACGTCTCGGTGATCGCCGCCTTCGTGGTGCGCAAGGACGGCGCCGATGTCAGCGCCGATGACATCGCAGCGCTGGCGACGGAGCGGCTGGCCGCCTACAAGCGCCCCAAGCAGGTGTTCTTCGTGCCGGCCCTGCCGCGCAGTGCCAACGGCAAGCTCTTGCGGCGGAATCTTTCGCCGGTCTGAGCCGGTCCAAAACACGATCCCTTCGGCTCCCTCGCCGAGCAGCGAAATGCTCGAACTCCGCGATTGAAGCCGTTCAGGTACCCTTGCCGGAGGTATCCTTGGCAGACGATCCGGCTGGCTTCGCTTTCCCGGCCCGCGATGCTCCTGTCTTCTTTGCCGCGAAACGCGCGAGCACCGCCTTGGTGTCGGCGTCGAACGGGCGTCCCTGATGACGCAGGCGGCCCGGCGTCCTCGACAGGCCGGCAACCACATTCTGCATCACGACGCCGTCCAGTTCGGCGATCATGCCGCGTGCGCGAAAATGCTCGTCGGCGAAAATGTCGCGCATGTCGAGCACCTTGGCGATCGCGGCGTCGACGCGGCGGAACTCGCGCAGCACCTCCTCCGACGACCGCTCCGCGACCCAGGCGGCGACATAGGCTTCCAGGGCGTCACGGTTGCGGCTGCGCGCCTGAAAGGACGAGAAGCGCTCGTCGTCGCCAAGGCCGATGAGAACCAGCAGGCGACGCGCGACGGAATCGGAAGAGCTTGAGATCGCCACCCAAACCTTGTCGGCGCAACGATAGGTGCCGCGCGGAACGGTGTAGGGAATTCCGGCGCCGAGCCGTGGCTGCAGGTAGCCCATGTGAGCGTAAGCGGACGGCAGCGGCCCCATGATCTGAAACATGGAGTTGAGCAGGTTGACGTCGATCGTCTGCCCTTCTCCGGTGCGCTCTGCGTGGCGCAGGGCCACCATGGTGGCGAAGGCGCCGACGAGCGCCGTCACCTCATCGGTCATGGCGATGGGCGGCAAGAGCGGCGGGCCGTCGGCCTCGCCGAGAAGGCCGGAAAAACCACTCATCGCCTCTGCGATGGTGGCAAAGCCTGGATGCAGGGCATAGGGGCCGTCCTGGCCGAAGCCGGTGACGCGCAGGATGACGAGCTTCGGGTTGCGGCGCAGCAGCTCTTCGGGACCGAAACCAAGCGCCTCGAGCTTGCCAGGGCGCATGTTCTCGATCAGCACGTCGGCGTCGAGCAGCAGCGACCACAGGCTGTTCTTGCCGTCCTCCGTCTTGAGGTCGAGCACGACCGCCTGCTTGTTGCGATTGACGAGCTTCCAGAAATAGGAATCGGCCTCGCCCTCGCCTGTCCAGCCCATGCGGCGGGTCGGATCACCGCCCGGTCCCTCGACCTTGATGACCTCGGCGCCGAAATCGGCGAGATAGCGGCCGGCACCGGGCCCGGCGACCACGGTCGCGAGCTCGACGACGCGAATACCCCGAAGGGCTCCGTGGTCCGATCCGTCGGTTTCGCGCGCCGTGGCCTGTTCCATCATGCATCCTTTCCCTGGCGCACCGGAAGCAGGACCGAGCGCGTGAACGTACAGACCTTGAGCCGGTCCTGGTTGAAGCCGTCCGTGCGGACGGTGAGGATGCCTTCACCGGGGCGTGACGCCGAGTGGCGGCGGTTGAGAACCTCCGTCTCGCCGTAGAGCGTGTCGCCGTGGAACAGCGGCGCCAGATGCCGCAGGTCGCTGAGACCGAGATTGGCCACGGCGCGCCCGGAGATGTCGGGCACGCTCATGCCGAGGAGCAGCGAGTAGATGTAGGTGCCGACCACGACATTGCGGCCGTGAGCCATTTCGGTCGCCGCGAAATGGCGATCGATATGCAGCGGGCTCGCGGCCATGGTCAGCAGGCAGAACAGATGGTCATCGGCCTCGGTGACGGTCTTGCCCGGCCAGTGCCTGAACACCTCGCCGATCTCGAAATCGTCGAGATAGCCGCCGAACCTCTCGTCACGGGCCGAATGAACCCTGGGCATGTCAGACCTCGAGCACCAGCGTCGGCGCGCCGGTCCTGACATCGTCGCCGACCGCGATCAGGATCTCGGCGACCGTGCCGGCGAATGGCGCGGGGACCTCCACCTGCGTCTTGTCGGTCTCGACGACGAAGAGGGTCTGCCCCTCCGTCACCCGAGTGCCTGGCTGCACCTGTATTTCGCTGATGACGACTTCGTCGACGGCATCGCCGACCTTTGGCATCTTGAGGGTGGAACGCATGGTCAGTTCTCCGTATCCGAGGCAAGGGTTGGGTGGGCCTCGCCGGAGCATGGCCGGCGGGCACGCGAACGCGCTACGGCGCACCCGGCCCCTTCCGGTTTCACGGGACGCTGTAACACCTTGATTTTGCGCATGATCCCTTTGGAAAATCGACTCTGAAACGCACCTTGCCGTACCGGATATCCACCGTTCGGCCACAAGGCGCCGCTGTCACTGTCACCGCCGGGGCAATGCGCGGGCGCGGAGGCGACGCGGGCCGGAAAACCACTGCCCATCACAGCGCCACTCCCCTGGACATGTCGAAGAGATGAGCCCTCCGGCCATCGACGCAGAGTTCAAGCCCGGCGCCACGCGGTGGCAGCGCATTTGAGGGAACGCGCGCCACGATAAGGCGTGCTTCCCGACGAACCCGCTCGGCCGGGTCGGCGCCTGAGGTGGGCGCATAATCGTCGGCCGTGCGGATCACAACGGCCGGGTCGGACGGCGCGACACCGATGAAGGACTCCGGTTCGAGATGCTCGACCAGTTCGACCTGCGCCTCGATGCCGGTCTCGGCCTGACCGGCATGCCGCAGGGAAAGATGCTCCGGACGGACGCCGACCAGCACCGCGTCACCCGGCGCCAGGCCGTGCGCGTCCGACCGTGGCGTGACCGTGAACCGGCCCCGGCCGACGGCGACCAACAGGCCTCCGGAAGCCTTCTCGACCACCCGCGCTTCCAGGAAGTTCATCGCCGGGCTGCCGATGAAACCGGCGACGAAGATGTTGGCCGGCGCGTGGTAGAGCGTATGCGGCGTATCGTATTGCTGCAGGGAGCCGCGCGAGAACACGGCAACGCGGCTGCCCAGCGTCATCGCCTCGACCTGGTCATGGGTGACGTGGATGGTGGTCACGCCGAGCCGGGCGTGCAGGCGGCCGAGTTCCGCGCGAAGCTGGACGCGCAGCTTGGCGTCGAGGTTGGAGAGCGGCTCGTCGAGAAGGAACACCGCCGGGTCGCGCACGATCGCCCGCCCCATGGCGACACGCTGCCGCTGGCCGCCCGAGAGTTCACGCGGCTTGCGGCCGAGCAATTCACTGAGGTCCAGGATGCGCGCCGCCTCGTCGACGCGCTGCGCGATCTCCGCCTTCGACACCTTGCGCAGTTCCAGCGCGAAGGCGATGTTCTCGCGCACCGTCATCTGCGGATAAAGCGCGTAGCTCTGGAAGACCATGGCGATGTCGCGATCGCGCGGCGACACCTCGTTCATCACCTTGCCGTCTATGGCGATCTCGCCCGCGCTTATCGATTCCAGCCCGGCGATCATGCGCAGCAAGGTGGACTTGCCGCATCCGGACGGCCCCACGAAGACGACGAACTCGCCATCGCCGATCTCCAGGTCGACGCCCCGGACGGCGGCGACGGCGCCGTAAGTCTTTCCGACTTTTCTAAGACTGATCGAACCCATCCGAACCCCTTCGCGACGCGGACGTCGCCACCCTCGAGGCAGCATCGCCGCGTCCGCGTCGCGCGACACCGAACACCGGCCGCCAAGCGCCTCCACACCCCAACATTGACGGCACGATAGGCAATCAAGAAAATCTTGTCAATCGTTTGACTTTAACTGATCAATCGGTTGACCAAGAGAGTTGCGCTCGCTATGGTGACGAAGGCTCCGGGATCGTCCGGACTCCTTGGGAGGGGATGGAATGCCTAGTCCTTCTGCTATCGTCGACATCAGCGTCGCCACCATTCAGGGCCAGTTGCCGGCGCCGGTGATCTTCGGCGACTGGGTGATGAACCACCGGGAATTCGTGGTGGTGCGGCTGCGCACGCAATCCGGCCACGAGGGCTGGTCCTTCACGCTGACGCGCGACGGCGCCTGCGCCGAACAGATCCGCAAGAGCATCGCGCCGGTCTATGTCGGCACCGACATCGCCGACCGCGAAAAGACCTTCAAGACAGCCAAGGGACGGACCTATGGCTCGCACAGCGCGGGCGTCGGCCTGCGCGCCCTGTCGCAGGTCGATCTCGCCGCCTGGGACGTCGCGGCCAGGATGGCGGACAAGTCGATCGCCGAGTTCCTCGGCGGCAAGACGGCGCCGATGCCCGCGACCGCGATCATCGGCTACCCACCCGCGCTGATGAACCCGCAGAAGATCGGTGAGCAGGTCAAGGGCCTCTATGCCGAGGGATGGCGGCGGTTCAAGGCGCCGATGGGCGTGACGCTCGATGAATCGGAAGCGCGGTTGCGCGCCGCGCGCAGGAACGCGCCGGATGCATGGCTCGGCACCGACCTCGTCTGGATGTTCTCGGACGTCGATTCCGCCGCCGACTACGCCAACCGCATCGGCGACCTCGACATGGGCTGCATCGAGGACATCTTCCCACCCGGCAACGCCAGGAAGCTCGCCGAGCTGCGCAAGCGCGTGCCCATGCCGATCTGGCAGGGCGACGAGCAAGGCGGCTCCTACTATCCGGAAGCGCTGATCATGGCGGGGTCGGTCGATCGCGTGCGCGTCGACCTGACCTGCATGGGCGGCATCACCGGAGGCCGCGCCATCATCGACGAATGCCTTGCGGCCGGCGTGGATTTCGGCCCGCATATGTTCGCGCATGTGCACAGCCAGGTGTTCAGCGCGTGGGGCTTCTCCGACAAGCCGGTCGAATGGGGCGTGCCGTGGAGCGGCGTCGACCCTTATGCCGACAGCCTCGTCCAGCCGGAGATCATCGCCGGCGGGCTGATGAAGCCGCTGCCGTCGAAGCCGGGGTTCGGCGACATGCTAAACCGCGAATGGGCGCTGAGCCAGCCGCATCAGGATCCAGACCACATCCTGAATTGACGAGGGACGAAGCTCGATGAGCGAAGAACCGACAGTTCCAGCCAACTACGCGGCCGGCCTTTTCGATCTTTCCGGCCGCGTGGCGGTGGTTACCGGCGGCGGCAGCGGGCTGGGCGCGGCAATCTCGATCGGCTACGCGCAGCTCGGGGTCACCGTCATCGTCGCGGACGTCAACGTGGCTGGCGCCGAGGCGACCCGCGTCACCATCGCCGAACAAGGCGGCAAGGCCATGGTCGCGGAACTCGACGTGACGCGCAGGGATCAGTGTTTCGCGCTGGCCGAAACGGTCCGCCGCGACCACGGCCATGTCGACATACTGGTCAACAGCGCCGGGTCGGCCTTCCGCAGCCCCGCCGAGGACTTCCCCGAGGACAAGTTCAACTTCATCCTCGATCTCAACCTCAAGGGCACGTATTTCTGCTGCCAGGCCTTCGGCGGCGTCATGCTCGACCAGCGCAAGGGCAGCATCATCAACATCGCCTCGATCGGGTCGTTCAGCGCCTATCCGTGGGCCAGCGCCTATCTGGCCTCCAAGGGCGGCGTGCTGCAGGTGACCCGCGCGCTGGCGCTGGAGTGGCGCGACCGCGGCGTGCGGGTCAACGGCATCGGACCGACGCTCATGGAATCGCCGCTGACCAAGGCGGCGGCATCGACCAGCTCGATCACCGCCGACTTCATCAAGGCGCGCATGCTGCGGCCCCGCCTCGGCCTGCCGCGCGAACTGATCGGCACGGCCGTCTTCCTCGCCAGCGACGCATCGGAGCTGGTCACCGGCCATGTCGTGATGTGCGACGACGGCTACCTCACCGCCTGACGACAGATGCGCCTCATCCAGCGCCGGAGATAGCCATGGCAAGGATCACCAAAGCACACCACACGGGCTTCACTGTACGGTCGCTTGAGCGCTCCATAGCCTTCTATCGCGACGTGCTGGGCTTCGAGCTGGCCTTCCAGTGGAATCCGCGCGCGCCCTATATCGGCGAGCTCGTCGGCTATCCCGATGTCGACCTGCACGGCGCGATCCTGCGCCTGCCGGGGACGGACGTCTGCCTGGAACTGCTCGAATATCGCAATGTCGAGCAGGTGCCGGTCGACATGCGTAACGGCAATGTCGGCAACGGCCACATTGCCTTCAACGTCGACGACCTCACGGCTTTCCACGACAAGCTGACCGCGCTCGGCGTGCAATCCGTTTCCGCGCCGGTGACGCCAACCATCGGCCCCAACAAAGGGGGCAAGGCGGTTTATGTGATCGATCCCGACGGGTTCCGTGTCGAGCTCATCGAAAGCGCGCAAGCCTTCGGGAGTTACAAGCCGGAATGATGTCGAAACGCAAATAAAAACGTTTCCAAATTTCGACGGCTGCGATAGTTTCGCCGCCTGCACCGACGATCCGAAGACAGCGTAATGGGAGGTCTGTACCTTGGCGAAGATATGGATACGGCAAGCGGTCCTGCGGGCGCTTGACGATGCGATGAGCGATGACCCCAGCGTCATCGTCATGGGCGAGGACATCGCCGCCGCGGGCGGCCCGTTCAAGGTGACGGAGGGGCTTCTGGCCGCGCATGGTCCGGAACGTGTGATCGACACGCCGATCTCCGAAATGGCTTTCATGGGCGCCGCCGTGGGCGCGGCGGTCTGCGGCCTGAAGCCGGTCGTCGAGATGATGTTCATCGAATTCATCGGCGTGGCGCTCGACCAGTTGACGACACAGGCGGCGACGATGCGCTACCTGTCGCGCGGCAAGCTCACGACACCGCTGGTGGTGCGCGCCTCGGCTGGGGCCGGTCAGGGTTTCGGATGCCAGCATTCGCAGATGCTCGACCATTGGTTCCGGGGCACGCCGGGCCTGAAGGTGGCGGTGACCAGCAATGCCCGCACCACATACGGCCTGCTGCGCTCGGCGATCGAGGATCCCGATCCGGTGGTCATCCTCGAACCGCGCATCCTCTATGCCGAGCGCGAGGAATACGAGTTCGACAAGAGCTATCGCATCCCGCTCGGCAAGGCCGAGATCGCGCGGCCCGGCAGCGACGCGACGCTGGTGACCTGCGGGGCGATGCGGCGCGTGGCCCTGGCAGCGGCCGAGGCCAGCAGCGCCAACATCGAGGTGATCGACCTGCTGACGCTGTGGCCATGGGATCGCAAGACGGTGATGGAATCGGTCGCGCGCACCGGCCGCCTCGTGACGCTGGAAGAAGCGCCACCCGGCAGCGGCTGGGGCGGCGAAGTGGCCGCCACGATCGCCACCGAAGCCTTCGGTTCGTTGAAGGCGCCGCCGCACCGCATCACCCTTCCCGAAGCGCCAGTTCCCTACAGCGGCGTTCTCGAAGCCCGCTTCCTGCCGAGCCCGGCCTATGTCGCCGAGCAGGTCTCGGCGCTGGTGTCGACCAACAAGCCACCCCTGCCCTGGTGGAGGAAAGCAGCATGACCATCTCCAATTCCAACTCCCCGCTCGCCCGGCGCGAGGCGCTGGCCAACCGGCTGGAGCAGCTTACGCGCATGATCGAGATCCGCTCGGTCGAGGACCGCATCCAGAAACTGTTCGCGGAAGGCCATGTCCGCGGCAGCACGCATCTCGCCAGCGGCCAGGAAGCGGTTTCGGTCGGCATCGCCCGTTCGATCGATCCTGACGACATCGTCACCTGCACCTATCGCGGCCATGGGCACGCGCTGGCGCTCGGCGTCACGCCGGCCGGTGTCATCGGCGAGATCTGCGGCCGCGTCATCGGTTGCGCCGGCGGCCTCGGCGGCTCGATGCATCTGGTCGAGCCCGAGGTCGGGCTGCTGCCCACCGCCGCGATCATCGGCGCGGGCCTGCCCATTGCCTGCGGCGCCGCCATGGCGGCGCGAGCGCGCGGCAAGGACCGCATCGCCGTGTCGATCTTCGGCGACGGCTCGGCCAATATCGGCGCCTTCCACGAAGCGCTCAATTTCGCCGCCATCCGCAAGCTTCCGGTGGTCTTCGTCTGCGAGAACAACCTCTACGGCGAATACACCCGCATCCAGCTTTCGACGCCCGTCGAGGACATCGCCATTCGCGCGACGAGCTACAACATGCCCGGCGTCATCGTCGATGGACAGGATGCCGACAAGGTCGCCGAGGCAATGGCAGCGGCGGTCGCGAGAGCGCGCCGGGGCGAGGGTCCGACGCTGATCGAGATGAAGACCTATCGCTATTCCGGCCACTCACGCTCCGACCCCGCGACTTACCGCCCGGCCGGCGAGCTCGACGCGTGGCTGAAGCGCGATCCGATCGACATCTTCGCCAGCCGGCTGATCGAGGAAGGCGTTCTCGCCGCCGGCGGCCTGGAGCCGCTGAAGGCGGAGACGCGCGAAGCGGTCGAGCGGGCGACCGCCGAGGTGCTGGAATCGCCGGCGCCTGATCTCGGGGAGATCCTGTCGCATATCGGCGCCCACTCGGCCGGAGGAGACCAGCGATGGAATTTCTGGTCGAGATAGAGGTCACCTTTCCGCCCGATGGCGATCCCCGGCAGAAGGCGGAGCTGATCGCGGCGGAGGGCAAGCGCGCCAGGGAACTGGCCGCGGCCGGCACCATACGGCGGCTTTGGCGCCAGCCGGGCCGGTGGGCGAATTTCGGCATATGGGAAGCGCCGGACGCGACGGCGCTTCACGAGGCCATCTCGTCGCTGCCCTTCTATCCCTGGCTGAAAGTGGTGGTGAAACCGCTGGCCGCGCATCCGTCCGATCCCGGCCGCGGCTGAAGCTTCGATCCACAGGACCTCCGCATGGCAGACACCTCCTTTCGCGCGACCGAGATCGACGGACCGTTCTATGACGATTTGAAGATCGGCGACCGCTTCGAGGGCGCGCCGACGATGCGCCTGACGGACGGGATGGCCGCAGCCCATCATGCCATCGTCGGCGGCAGGCTAAGACTTGCCTTCGATGCCGAGCTTTCCGCGTCCGTGACAGGACAACCCGCGCCTTTCGCGGCGCCAGCCTTCGTCTGGGACGTGGCGATCGGCCAGTCGACCCTTGTGACGCGGGAAGCCATCGCCAACCTTTTCTACCGAGGCCTGGTTTTCCGCCGCGCGCCAGCCATCGGCGACAGCCTGAGGACGGTTACCACCATCGTCGGCCTGCGGCCGGCATCGGCCAAGCCGGGACGGCCGCCGCGCGGCCTGGTGACCATGCGGATAGCCACCGCAGACCAGCAAGGCAGACCGGTCCTCGACTTCCACCGCTGTGCCATGCTGCCCGCCCGCCGGGCCGACAGCATCGGCGTCCAAGGCGAGCCCGACCCGCCCCAGCGAGACATGGAGACGACGGAAATCGCGGCGGCCATCCGCGGCTGGGACCTGGCGACCTATCGCGCGCAGGTTCCCGGCCCGCATTTCCACGACCTGCGCCAGGGGATGGCCTTTCAGCTCGCCGGTGGCGATCTGGTGAGCAGCGCGCCGGAACTGGCACGGCTGACGATGAACCTGGCGACGATCCATCACGACGGCTCGCGTGACGGACAACGGCTCGTCTATGGCGGCCACACGATCGGGCTCGCGGCGGCGCAAGTAACGCGCGCCTTCCCGGCACTGGTCACCATACTCGGCTGGGACGGCTGTGACCATCTCGGCCCGGTGCGGGAGGGTGACACCGTGCATTGTGCCATCGCCGTGGAACGCCTCGAAGCGCTGTCCGGCGGGGGCGGTCTTGCGCATCTGCGCTGTCGCGCTCGGGCAACGGGGCTGGACGGGACGCCGAGCGACGTGCTCGATTGGCGCCTGATCGGGGTCTTCGCATGAATGGCGGCATTCTTTCCGGGCTCAGCGTCGTCGAAGGTTCGGCCTTCGTCGCGGCGCCGCTGGGCGGCATGACGCTTGCCCAACTCGGCGCGGACGTCATCCGCTTCGACCAGATTGGCGGCGGCCTCGACCAGGGTCGCTGGCCCCTGGCGGCGGACGGCAGGAGCCTGTTCTGGGCCGGCATGAACAAGGGCAAGCGCTCGATCCAGATCGATCTGCGGTCCCCGGAAGGCCAGGATATCGTCGCCAGACTGATCGCGCGGCCAGGACCGGACAAGGGCATCTTCCTGACCAATCTTCCACCGCGCGGCGCGCTGGCCTACGAAGCGCTGAAGCGGCGGCGCGACGATCTCATCATGGTGGCGATGACCGGCAATCCGGACGGATCGAGCGAAGTCGACTACACGGTCAATGTCGCCACGGGGTTCGCCGAAATCACCGGCCCGCGCGGTTCCACCGAGCCGACCAACAGCGTCCTGCCGGCCTGGGACATCGCCATGGGCGAACTGGCCGCCGTCGGCGTCCTGGCAGCCGACAGGCACCGTGCCCGCACCGGCCAGGGATCGCTGGTGAAGCTCGCGTTGTCCGACGTCGCGCTCGCCATGACGGCGAATCTCGGCCGACTGGCGCAAGCCGAACTTGGCGGGGCGGCGGAGAAGGACGGCAACTGCCTTTACGGCGCGTTCGGACGCGACTTCGTCACCGCCGACGGACGGCGCGTGATGGTCGTCGGCCTGACCAGCCGCCAATGGGCAGCGCTGTTGCAGGCGACCGGCATCGATGTCGACGCGCTGTCAAGATCGACGGGGGCCGACCTGACCACCGAAGGCGGGCGGTTCGCCGCGCGCGACGCCGTCGCCGCCGCGCTGGCGCCCTGGTTCGCCAAGCGCGATTTCGCTCTCGTCCAGGAGGCGCTCAACGGAGCCGGCGCGGCCTGGGGGCCCTACCAGAACTTCGGCCGATTGCTGGCGGAGGATGCCCGCTGCTCCACCGGCAATCCGATGTTCTCAAGGGTCGACCATCCGGGAATAGGCCCGCTTCTGACCCCGGCCTCGCCGCTTGATTTCTCGTCTGCCGCAAGGGTTCCGGCCGCGCGCGCGCCGCTGCCCGGCGAGCATACGGACGCTATCCTGGCGGAGCTCGGGTTCGGCGATGCCGAGATCCGACGCCTGCACGACAAGGGCGTGGTGGCCGGACCTAGAGCCTGAATAGCGAGTGAAGCGTATCGGCTATTTGCCGGAAGATCCGATTTCGAGGTTATTCGTTAGGCGGGCCCGCGACGGATTCTCGATAGATCAGCTTGGGCGGGATGTCGATCACCACGTCCTGCGGCTCGCGGCCGTCTATCATGGCCTCGAGCTCGACCACAGCGCGCGCGCCCATCTCGGCCAGCGGCGTGGCGATGGCGGTGAGCGGTGGCGCGGTGAAGATGGCGTCCTCGCCGTCGAGGCTTATTACCGAGATGTCGTCGGGAACACGCACGCCACGGACACGCGCGGCGGCGAGCGCGCCTATGCCGACCAGCATGTTGAAGGCGAAGACGCCGGTAGGACGACGTGTCGCATCGAGCAGCTTGTGCATGGCATCGAAACCGCCCCGCCGGGAGACCGGACCGACAATATCCAGAACCGGAGCCAGGCCGGCGGCCGCGCAGACCTCGACGAAACCCTGACGGCGGCGCCGCGAGGTGTCGAGTTCCGGAGCGGAACCGATGAAGGCGAGATGCCGGTGGCCGGCATCGATCAGGGTTTGCGCGGCGAGCCGGCCCGATGCCTGATCGTCGACGGTGACGCTGCGGCCGATGGACGAGCGTCGGTTGACGAAAACGTGCGGCACCGGATTGGCCTCGATGGCCGCCATCATCTCTTCCGTCTCGGCGCTGACCGCGATGATCAGCCCGTCGATGCGGCGCTCGCTGACCAGCCGCATATAGGCCGCAGCCGACCGCCGCTCGTCGGAAACCTCGGCGATCAGCGTCACATAACCGGACTGCTCGGCCTGGCGCATCGCGCCGTGCACGGTCTCGGCATAGATCGGGTTGGTGAGGTCAGGCAGCAGGATGCCGAGCGCGCCAGTGCGCTGGGTGCGAAGATTGCGCGCCAGCGCATGAGGCCGGTAGTTGACCCGGTTCGCCTCGTCGATGATGGCCTGCCGGGTCTGGGCGCGCACGCTGATGCCGCCGTCGTTCAGCACCTTGGAAACCGTCGACACGTCCACGCCGACGGCACGGGCTATGTCCTTCAAGGTGGCGCGGCCCGGCGGACTGGGTGGACTCAACGGCTTCAGCCTTTCCCGTACATGGCTAGCAATTTCGCATCTGGATCGTACCGATAGCAGCGTGATGTCAAGCCACCATCGACGGCGAGCGACTGGCCGGTGACGAACGAGGCCTCCGATGAAATGAGCCATGCGACCGCCGCGGCGATCTCTTCCGGCTCGCCGATACGCTCCAGCGGATGCTGGATCGACATCTCGCGCTCGGCTACGGCGCTGTTGGGACTGTCGCGGATCACGCGCTGAACCAGCGCGGTGCGCACGGCACCCGGCGCGACCGCATTGGCGCGAATGCCGACCGGCCCGTATTCGACGGCGATGTAGCGCGTCAATGCGTCGATGCCCGCCTTGGCGACATCGTAGGCGGCCCACATGTTGAAGGCCGATCGGCCATGAACCGACGAGACGTTGACGATCGAGCCGGTCACCCGGTCGCGGACACAGGTCCGGATCGCTTCCGACGAGCCCCAGAAATGCGACATCAGATTGACCGAGAACAGCCGCTCGACATCGGCCTCGACCGGCTCGTGAAGATTGCCCATCAGGGCGATGCCGACATTGTTGACCCAGCCGCGCAGTGGGGCGAGTTCCTCCGCCGCCTCGCGCGCGGCCTTCAGGACGGCACGGTCGGATGCGTCGCCGCACAGGCCCCGGTGCCCCTCGCCCAGAGTCTTGCCCAAAGCCTCGGCGGCGGCGCGGTCGATCTCCAGTCCAACGACGTTCCATCCATCCGCGGCCAGCCGCACCGCTATGGCGCGACCTATCCCATCGCCCGCACCGGTGACAACCACACTTCCAACGCTCATGCCAACCTCCCCGCCCCTTTCGGGCATCGCGTCGGCGGCGCGTCGGCGCGGCCTTTCCCGTGCCGGCCCGAGGGGTGAAACCCGGCGCCGGAGGCCGCCCTCGCCAAGCGCTGGCCGAGGCTTTTTCCATTCATCGCGACCGCATCGATAGCACGTCGAAAAAATTTGGACAATCGATTGAGTGATGTCTGCTCAATCGATTGACTATTTGTTTGAGCGGATGCAGTCTGCCTGCCAGACCGATGCAGTCCCGTCGGCGGAACAAAGAAAAACTGGGGAGAGAGACATGAAGGGAAAGACGCATCACCCACGGCCTGGCGAAGACGTCGCCACCCTTTCCGGCGGCCTTACCCGCCGTGACCTGATGCAGCGCGCCGGCGTGCTTGGCCTCGCGGCGGCCTTTACCGGCCTGGGCGGCATAGAGGCGCTTCAGGCGGCGGGCTTCGACATGAAGAAATACGCCGGCACCAAGATCAACATCCTGATGACCGGCGACGAGAACGACCACCGCGCGCTGGCCGACATGGCGCCGAAATTCGCCGAGGAAACCGGCATGGAGCTGGAGATCACCTCGCCGGCGCTCGGCGCGCTGATCGAGAAGACACTCCAGAACCTGAAGGCCGAGAAATCCTCGTTCGACCTCATAGAGTATCTCGGCTTCCTGACCACGCAGCAGGTGGGCGGCGGCTATTACGAACAGCTCAACGCCTATATCGACGATCCGGCCAAGACGCCGCCGGACTGGGATTTCAACGACATCATCCCGGCAGCCCTTAAGAACGTCGGCATCTTCGACATGGCGTCCGGCGCCGTCGGCAAGGGCAAGGACATATACGGCATCCCCGGCCTGCATTCAGGGTCGGTCATCTACTTCTACCGCAAGGATCTCTTCGACGCCGCCGGCCTGCAGCCGGCCAAGACCTGGGACGAGTTCAAGGCGGCGGCACAGAAGCTGCACACCGACGACGTCGCCGGCTGCTCGTTCATCGGCGCCAACGATTTCTCGCTTGCCGCGGTCGACTGGTACACGCGCTTCATCACCACCGGCGGAGCGCTGATGACCGGCAGCGCCAAGGAAAAGAACTTCAAGCCGCAGGTAAATTCGAAGGAAGGCATCGCAGCGCTGCAGATGCTGATCGACCTCTTGCCCTACGCGCCGAAGAACGTGACCAAATACGGCTTCGCCGAGAACGTCGACGGCTTCTCCACGGGCAAGATCGCGCAGATGATCTTCTGGTCGACGATCGCCGGCCCGATCCTCAACAGCGAGAACTCGATGGTCGCGGACAAGACGGGGACGACACCGGTGCCGTCGGGCGACGGCAAGTCGCCGCGCGCCATCCAGGGCGGCTGGGGCGTCGGCATTCCGAAGAACATCGACCCGGCCAAGAAAGATGCTGCCTGGCTGGCGCTGACCTGGATCACCAACAAGGCGGTGAACCGCTACTCGATCGAGAAGTACAACATCGACGCCAACCGCAGCTCCGCCTTCAACGATCCCGAACTGGTGGCGAAGTTCCCCTACCTGAAGGACGCGCTGACCGCGATCGAGACCGCCGACACGATACCGACCTCGCTGATCCCGGAATTCTTCCAGCTCAACGACGTCATGAATGTCGAGTTCAACGCCGCGCTGATCGGCACGCAGGATGCCAAGACCGCGTGCGAGAAAGTGCAGACGCAGTGGGAAGCGATCCTGCGCAAGGCAGGCCACCTGGCCTGACCGGAGCCGAGCCGATGTCGCCGGGAGTGGAAACGTCGATGGGCCTGGCAGTTCCCGCTGCCCGGACGAAGTTCGTGTTCGGCAAACGCGACGAGCCGGGGAGGGCCATCTGGCTGCTCCTCGGCCCGTGCCTGCTTTATCTGATCGTCTTCAGCATCTATCCCCTGTTCCACAGTCTGCGGCTGTCGCTTACCGACCTGACCGCAGCGACCGGGACGGGCAATTTCGTCGGTCTCGCCAACTATCGGGCGCTGCTCTCCGATCCGCAGTTCTGGAACGCGGCCAGGAACAGCGCCATCATGGTCGTCTGTTCCGTCACGCTGCAGGTCGTGCTGGGCGTGGCGCTGGCGATGTTCTTCAACCTGCAGCTCCGCGGCGCCTGGATCGTGCGTGGCATCCTGTTGCTGCCGATGCTGATGACGCCGATCGTGGTCGGCGTCATGTGGCGCGCGCTGCTCAACCCGGACTGGGGCCTGGTCAACTGGGCGATCCGCCATGTCGGCCTGACGCCGCCCGACTGGCTGGGCTCGATCGGCATGTCCATGGTGACGGTCATCCTGGTCGACACCTGGCAATGGACGCCGTTCGTCTTCATCATCGTGTTCGCGCGCCTGCAGGCGCTGTCGCAGGACGTGTTCGAGGCCGCGCAGGTCGACGGCGCCGGCCCCTTCGTCACCTTCCGGCGCATCACCTTGCCGATGCTGATGCCGGCAATCGTCTTTGCCGGTGTGTTTCGCGCAGTCGACGCCTTCCGTTCCTTCGATCTCATCTACGGCCTCAGCTATGGCGGGCCGGCGCGCAGCACCACGACGCTGTCCTTCTTCTCGTTCCAGAACGGCTTCCAGTTCCAGAACTACGGCTACGCGGCGGCCGTCGCCTACATGATGCTGCTGATCCTGGCGGTCGGCACGACGGTGATGCTCAAATACGTCCAGATCCGGCCGGGAGACACACGATGAGGATCCGTCCGGGCAGGGTCATCGCCTATCTCTTCCTGATCGCGCTCGGCGTTTTCGGCGCGGCGCCGTTTCTCTACCTGGCGGTGCTCTCGACCAAGAAACGCATCGAGATCCTGGCGCAGGTGCCGCCGACGCTGAACTTCAGCTGGGCGCAAATCGTCAAGAACTACAACGAGGTGCTGTTCAGCCAAGGCATGCTCGCCTTCACATTCAACTCGATCATCGTCGTCGGGGCGGCGACCGCCATCGCGATCGTGATCGGCACGCCGGCGGCCTACGCCTTCTCCCGGCTGCGCTTCCGGCACCGCGAGCAGCTCGCCAGCACCATCCTGTCGATGCGGTTCATGCCGCCGATCGCGGTGGCCATTCCGCTGTTCCTGATGGTCAAAGGCGCCGGGCTGCAGGACAGCTATCCGGGCCTCATCCTTCCCTATGTCGCCTTCTCGCTGCCCCTTGTGGTCTGGATCATGATCGGTTTCTTCGACGAGGTTCCGAGCGAGATCGACGAGGCGGCGATGATCGACGGCTGCACCCGCGTCGGCGTCCTGTGGCATGTCATGCTGCCCATCGTGCGGCCTGGGCTGATGACCGCCGCGCTGTTCGGGGCATTGTTCATCTGGAACGAATTCCTCGTCGCGCTCTATGTCATCGACAGCCGTACCTTCCAGACGATCTCGCTGGGCGCTGCAACGCTGGTCAGCGCGCAGCGGCCGATCGACTGGAACATCGCCGCCACCGTCGGCGTGGTCACGGTCATCCCGATCCTGCTCTTTTCCCTCTTCGTCCAGCGCTACATCGTGCGCGGACTAACCGCCGGAGCCGTCAAATGAAGTTCGATCTCTCGCCGGAACTCGTCACCGACAATCTCGGCTGGCCGGAAGGGCCGACGGTCATGCCCGACGGCAGCCTCGTCTTCGTCGAGAGCTACCGCAGCCAACTCACCATCGTCGGCAAGGACGACAAGCCCCGGCAACTCGCCTATGTCACCGGCGCGCCGAATTCCTGCGTGCTGGGATCCGACGGCGCGCTCTATGTCTGCCAGAACGGTGGCACGGTCGGCCCATGGCGGGCGCCGGAGATGACGGTGCCATCGATCCAGCGGGTTCGGCCCGGCGGCAAACCCGAAATCCTCGTCACCGAGGTCGAAGGGATCAAGCTCAACGGGCCCAACGACCTCGTCTTCGCGCCGGACGGGACTCTGGTGTGGACCGACCCCGGCACCTACAACCCGGCCAATCCGGACCCCAGCTACATTTTCGCGCTCTCCCCCGAAGGCAAGGCATCGGTGAAGGTGGCCTTCCCCAAGCCCGTATTCCCGAACGGCGTGGTGGTGGAGGCCGACGGCTCGATCGTCTGGGACGAATCCTACACGGGGCATGTCGGCCGGCTGCGCCGGGACGGCACGATCGAGGACCTCGGCCGCATGCCGGGAGAAAACCCGATCCTCGACGGCATGGCGGTCGCCGCCGACGGCTCGTTGCTGGTCACCGACCTGGTCGGCGCCGGCATCCATGTCGTGGCGCGTGACGGCACGGTGAAAGGCTTCATCAAGTGCGGCGGCGCGCCCACCAATCTCGCCTTCGACGGCGAGACGCTGTGGGTCACCGATGCCAGCGTGCTGGCGTCAAGCGACAAGCCCTCCTATGCCGGGCGCCTGTGGCGGCTCAAACTGCCCGGCGGCGGCGCCCCGACCTACAAGGGCACGATCAAGGCCCAACCGGCGCGGGCAACGGCATGAGCGCGCCGCGCCAGGCCTTCCCCGGCCTTTCCTATCGAGACAGGGTCGCCTTCATAACCGGCGGTGGCTCGGGCATCGGACGGGAAACGGCGCTGACGCTCGCCGAGCTCGGCGCCGATGTCGCCGTGCTCGACTGGACCGCGGGTTCCGCCGAGGAAACGGCGCGGGAAATCCGCAAGATCGGGCGCAAGGCCTTCGCCCTCCAGGGCGACGCCGGCGACGAGCGGACGGTGATCGAGGCTTTCGCCACGACGCGCAAGGCCCTCGGCGAGATCGATCTCGCGGTCGCCTGCGCCGGCGTGCTCGGCGACGGCGGGCCTGTCTTCGAGACATCGGTGGCGGATTTCGAGCAGGTGATGGGCGTCAACGTGCGCGGCTCGTTCCTGGTCGTGCGCGAGGCGGCCAAGGGCATGCGCAAACGCAAGAGCGGCGCCATCGTGCTCCTGTCCAGCCTCGACGGGCTGCAGGCCGAGCACGGCATGTTCTCCTACTGCGTCTCCAAGGGAGCGCTGCTCAATCTCGCCCGCGCCGCGGCGCTGGACCTGGCGCGCGACCGGGTCACCGTCAACTGCGTGTGCCCGAGCGTGACGCACACGCCCTTGCTCGCCGGGCGTCTCGCGACCCTGCCCAATGGCGACGCCGTGCTTGCCTCCTATGCCGAACGGCATCCGCTCGGCAGGGTGCTGACGCCGCGCGACATCGCTTCGGCAATCGCCTTCGTCGGCTCGTCGATCGCCAACGGCATCACGGGCGCGGCGATCCCGGTGGACGCCGGGATTGGCGCCACCTGGGACAATTTCCGCGACCCGCCATGGGTCGCCAGCCGGCCTGGCTGACGGCTTCAGTCCAGCGCGCGCAGATAGCGCATCGGCCGGCCGGCGGACATGGCGTTGCCGGCGGCGACAATGGAGTTGGCGTCGATGCCGAAGTGCCGGTAGAGGTCGTCGATAGTTCCGGATTGGCCGAAATGCTCGACGCCGAGGCTGCGCGTACGATGGCCCTGGACCGAACCTAGCCATCCGAGCGCGGCCGGATGCCCGTCCGTCACGGTGACGATGGTGCAATGGCCGGGCAGGTCTGCCAGCAGGCGTTCGACATGGCTCCGGGCATGGACCAGGCCGCGCTCGCGGGCGCGGCTTGCCGCCGTCCAGCCGGCGTTGAGCCTGTCGGCCGACGTCACCGCCAGCAGGCCGACGTCACGGCGGTCCTGCGCCATCAGGCCGACCGCGTCGATGGCTTCCGGCGCGACCGCCCCTGTATAGGCGACCACCACCTCCGCATTGGGACCGGGCCGCCGCAGCCAGTAAGCGCCGTCGACAATGTCCTGTTCGAGGTCGGGCGTCATCGGGCGCGAGACCTGCTCCACTGGCCGCGTCGACAGGCGCAGGTAGACGGAGCCGCCGGTCTCGTCGCGCAGCCACGTCCGTTCCGACTGCACCGCGTCGCCGTCACGCTGCATGTAGTCGAGCGCAAAGCGCATGATGACGGCAAGCTCGTCGACGAAGGCCGGCTCGTAGGCGGCAAGCCCATCCTGCGCCATGCCGATCAACTGGGTGGCGATCGACTGGTGCGCGCCGCCTTCCGGCGCCAGCGTGACGCCCGAGGGCGTGGCGACAAGCAGGAAGCGGGCGTCCTGGTAGCAGGCATAGTTGAGCGCATCGAGGCCGCGCTGAATGAACGGGTCGTAGAGCGTGCCGACGGGCAACAGCCGCTTGCCAAAGATGGTGTGCGAGAGGCCGAGCGCCGACAGGAGGATAAACAGGTTGTTCTCCGCGATGCCGAGCTCGATGTGCTGGCCGGAGCTTCCGAACTCCCATTTCTGCGCCGAGGCGATGCGTTCGTTGCGGAAGGTGTCCGCCATGGATTGCCGGGCGAACAGGCCGCGCCGATTGACCCAGGGACCGAGATTGGTCGAGACCGTGACATCGGGCGAGGTCGTGACGATGGCATCGGCCAGCGCGCCGCCGGCGCGCGCAATCTCGTCCATGACCCTGCCGAAGCCGACCTGCGTGGACATGACCCCCTTGGCCTCGACGGCAAGCTTCTCAGGCACCAGCACGCGCTGGGCGTGACGGCGGCGCGTGCCCTCGGCGGCGAAGGGCACGGCAGCCAGAAAGCGGCCGAGTTCGGATGCATCGATATCGAGGCCCTCGAAAGCGTCCCATTCCCGGCCTTCGCCAATGGCCATGGCGACGCGCAGCATCGCCATCTGGTCCTTGGTCATCAGGCCGGCGTGGTTGTCCTTGTGGCCGGCAAGCGGCAAGCCGTAGCCCTTGATCGTGTAAGCGATGAAGCAGGTAGGGCGATCGTTGCCCCTGGCGGCCTCGAAGGCCTCGAGCAGGCTCGGCAGGTCGTGGCCGCCGAGATTGGTCATCAGCGCGGCGAGATCGTCGTCCGAACGCCTGTCGAGCAGCCCCGCCATGCCCGGCCGTTCACCGATGTCGGCCTGCAGGCGCTTGCGCCAGGCGGCTCCACCCTGGAAGGTCAGCGCGGAGTAGAGCTGGTTCGGGCAAGCGTCGATCCAGTCGCGCAGCGCCTCACCGCCTTCCTCGGCGAAGGCGGCCCGCTGCAGCGAGCCGTATTTCAGGATAACGACATCCCAGCCGAAGTTGCGGAAGATGCTCTCGAAGCGCTCCCACAGGCCCTCGCGCACGACGGCGTCGAGGCTCTGGCGATTGTAGTCGACGATCCACCAGCAATTGCGCAGGCCATGCTTCCAGCCTTCGAGAAGCGCCTCGAAGATGTTGCCCTCGTCCATCTCGGCGTCGCCGATGAGCGCCACCATGCGGCCCTCGGCGAAGTTCTCGTCACGGGCGCGCAGATAGTCCTGCACCAGCGAGGCGAACAGCGTCTGCGCCACGCCAAGCCCGACCGAGCCGGTCGAGAAGTCGACGTCGTCTATGTCCTTCGTGCGCGAGGGGTAGCTCTGCGCGCCGCCGAAGGAGCGGAAATGCTCCAGCTTGTCGCGCGTCTGGTTGCCGAGCAGGTACTGGATGGCATGGAAGACCGGTGAGGCATGCGGCTTAACCGCGACGCGGTCCTGCGGACGCAGCACCGAAAAATAAAGCGCGGTCATGATCGTCGCCAACGAAGCGGAGGAGGCCTGATGCCCGCCCACCTTCAGGCCATCGCTGTTCTCGCGCAGATGATTGGCATTGTGGATCGTCCATGCCGACAGCCACAGCACCTTCTTTTCCAGCGCGGAAAGCGCCCGCAGTTTCGTCTCTTCCAAGCGCCATCCTCCCTGCTCGCTTACAGCCGCAGGATAGGACAATCGGTGCGCTGCTTTCTGTCAAAATGACGTGGATTTTCATTTGAATTTGGCTATCTCTGTCAATCTCGACATACAAAGTGGTTCATCATGCCAAAAAGCCGACTTGACGAGATCGACCGCAAGATCATCGCCGCGCTCCAGGTGGACGGCCGCATGACGGCGCAGCAACTGGCCGACAAAGTGGGCCTTTCGGCCTCGCCATGCGCCCGGCGCGTCCGGCTGATGGAAGACATGGGCGTCATCACCGGCTATGCCGCCGTTATAGACCAGGACCTCGTCGACCTGCCGATCTCGGTGTTCGCGTCGATCAAGCTGGAGCGCCAGCGCGAGAACGAGCTGGAGCGCTTCAACGCGGCGATCGCGCGCTGGCCCGAAGTGGTCGACTGCTACCTGATGACCGGCCAGCGCGACTATCTGCTGCGCGTTGTGGTGCGCGACCTGCACGCCTATGAGCGTTTCCTCAAGGAAAAGCTCACGCGCCTCGACGGCGTCGCCTCGATCGAATCCAGTTTCGCGCTCGTCCAGATCAAGCGCTCCAACCTGCTGCCGGTCGAGCCCTGATCCTGATAAAGGCTAGGTGCCCGGCGCATCGGCGTGGACAAGTCTTTGCCGCCGCGCACAAGACCATTGAATTTTCCACAACGAGGAATATGGAATTATCTTTCTGAAAATGGTGCTTGTCCTGATCCGCCGCTCCGGCCGGAGACATGCGCCAGGGAGGAAGGCCAATGGCGTCCGAACAACGGGCGGCGGACGACTACGGCAGCCTTGTCGAGGCGCTTTCGGCGGGCAAGTCGAAGCTGAGCAAGAGGCTGCAGCAGGTCGCGCAGTTCTTCCTCAACAATCCCGAGGACGTTGCCATCTACACCATCGTCGAGCTCGCACGGCAGGCCGGCACGCACCCCTCGACCATTTCGCGCTTTGCCAAGGAAATGGGCTTCGATGGCTTCAGCAGCCTGCAAAGCGTCTTCAGGCAGCGCCTCGTCGGCCCGAAGATGACCTATGCCGACCGCATGAAGGCACTGTCGGAGGGCCCGGGCAAGCCGCTGTCGGCGGAACTCGAGCTCGATGAGCCGCATGTCGTGTTCGACACCTTCGTGCTGGCGGCGATGGACGCGTTGCTCAGGCTGCGCGAGGACATAGACGGGGCCGCGCTGCGCGGTTTCGTCGAGACGCTGCGCCAGGCCGGGGCGGTTCACATCACCGCGGCGCGCGGCGCTTTCGGCGTCGGCGCCTACTGCTACTACGGTTTTTCGCGCGTCGGAAAACGGGCGCATCTCATCGACAACCTCGGCGCCATGCGCGAGCAGCAACTGGCCGCGATGGCGCCCGATGACGTGCTGTTCGTGCTGACCTTCGACGACTACACCCCTGAAACCATCGAACTGGCGAAAGCCGCGCACCGCAGGGGGCGCAAGCTGCTCGTCGTGACGGACAATGAACTGAGCCCCATCGCGGCGCTCGGCGCGCACACGCTGTTCGTCAAGGAAGCGAGGCTCGGCCATTTCCGCTCGCAGGTGCCGGCGATGGTGCTGTGCCAGTCGATCATCGTCAGCCTGGGCAGCGTCATCGACCGGTAGCGGCTTGACTCTTTTTTGGAAATAATTTTCTGTAATATAACTTTTAGAAATCCAGCGTTGACGACAAGAATCGGGAGGTTCCCTTGGATGTCGCCCTGGAGGGCAAGACCCTCGTTGTAACCGGTGGAACGCAAGGGCTCGGCGAGACCGTCGCGAGGCTGGCGCTAGCCAGCAATGTCGAGGCCATCGCCATTGTCGGCCGCAATGCCGAGCGCGGCGCGCGGGTCGCCGGCGATCTTTCCGCAAGTGGGCGGCCGTGCTTCTTCATCCAGGCCGATCTCGCGGAGCCGACGGCCCCCGCCAGCGCCATGGCGCAAGCGATCGAAAAGCTCGGCCGCGTCGACTGCCTGGTCAATGGCGCGGCACTTACCGACCGCGCCTCGCTCGAAGCGGGCACGATCGCGGACTGGGAGCGCATCTTTTCCGTCAACGCGCGTGCGCCTTTCTTCACCATGCAGGCGGCTGTCGCCGACATGAAGGCGCGACACGCCTCCGGCTCCATCGTCAACATCCTGTCGGTGAACGCGCATTGCGGAGCGCCGGACCTCGCCGTCTATTCGGCAAGCAAGGGCGCGCTTTCGACGCTGACCAGGAACGTCGCCAATGCGCATCTTTCCGACCGCATAAGGGTCAACGGCATCAATATGGGCTGGGTCGCCACGCCCAACGAACAGGCGATGCAGGCCCGCACGCTCGGCAAGGGCGAGGACTGGGAGAAGATCGCCGCGGCCGGCCTGCCGCTCGGGCGCCTGCTGACAATGGACGAGGTGGCGCGTCTCACCCTGTTCCTGCTCAGTGACGCGTCCGGACTGATGACGGGAACGCAGATCGACATGGAGCAAACCGTGTTCGGCGCGCCACCGCGCAACATCGGCTGAACGATGACAAACCCGACACCCCCTCGCCTAGGCCCGGCGACCCTCGACCGCCTGCCGGCCGCCATTCGCAGGCCCGGCTACGACAGGGCAAGGCTCACGCCCGGCATCCTGCATCTCGGTGTCGGCGCGTTTCATCGTTGCCACCAGGCCGAATACACCGACGACGCGCTGGAGGCGGCTTTCGGCCCATGGGGCATCCTCGGCGTCAATCTGCGCGCGCCGGATCTTTCCGCCAGCCTCGGCGCGCAGGGCGGCTACTATTGCCGCGAACTGCGCGAGGGCGAACAGGTCGAGCGCCGGCTGATCGGATCGATGGTCGAGACCATTTCCGTCCCCGGCGCGAACGATGCCTCGCACGCCGCCACGCTGGAACGCGCGCTGGCTGCCGCCAGCCGGGCTTCCATCGGCGTGGTGACGCTGACGGTCACCGAGAAGGGCTATTGCCACATACCGGCGACCGGTGAGCTCGATCTCGATCACCCCGACATAAGGCACGACATCGCCAACCCTTCGGCTCCGTCATCGGTGCCGGGCTTCGTCCTGCGCATGATGGCGCGGCGGCTGGGGGCGGGTACGCCCCTGCCCGCGCTGATCAGTTGCGACAACGTTCCCGACAACGGCTCGACCCTGCGTCGCTCCGTGCTGGGGCTTGCCCGGGCAATCGACCCGGCGCTCGGCGACCGGCTCGCCCGCGAAGCATGTTTCCTCAACACCATGGTCGATCGCATCGTGCCGGCGACGCGGCCGGAGGACATCGACGGCTTCGCGAGCCAGACCGGCGTCCTGGACATGGGCCTCGTCGTCGGCGAGCCGTTCCTCATGTGGGTCATCGAGAACCGTTTCGGCGGACCGATGCCGGCCTGGGAAAAGGCCGGCGCTCTCTTCGTCGACGACGTCGCGCCGTACGAGATCCTGAAGATGCGCGTGGTCAACGGCATCCAGTCCAATCTCTGCCAGCTCGGGGTGCTGTCCGGCCTGGAGTTCATGTCGGACGTGATGGCCGACGGGATCTTCCGCGCCTTCGCGCGCCGCACGATCGAGCGCGAGGTGATGCCCAACCTGCCCGCGGTGCATGGCATCGACGTGCCCGCCTATCTGACGGAGACGATCAAGCGCCTGACCAATCCGGCGCTGAAGCATCGCACGCTGCAGATATCGACCGACGGCTCGCAGAAGATCAAGCAGCGCCTGCTGGAGCCGCTGCGCGCGGCCTTGCGCGCGGGCACGCCTTGCGACGGCCTGCTGATCGGCATCGCCGGCTGGATGCAATATGCCAGCGGCCGCGACAGCTCAGGCCGGAAACTCCCGGTCGACGAACCGTTCGCCCAGCGCACGCTGGCGATTGGCGAAGCCAGTGGCGGCGATGCCGCGACTTTGGTCGGCAAGATGCTGGAAATTGATGGAATCTTCGGTTTCGACCTCAGCGCCGACGCTGCAATAAAGGCCCGTCTGAGCGATGCCGTGGCAAGACTGATGCAACGGCCGGCGCGGCTGGTCGTGCGTGACTTCCTGGCTTCGGAAGCCGGCTGAAAACAAGGCAGGGAACGAGAATTTCAGAATTTGACTTTTGGAAATGCGCATGCAGTACTTCGATCAAAAAAGAGCTTCACGGGAGGAAAAAGGATGGCCGGATCAGGGGCTAAGATCATACGCGTCATGAAGCGCGCGGCCCTGACGCAATCCGCTCTCCGGCATTTTCCATCTCAGGCGGCGAAGGGCTGAACCATGGTGCATGCGACTGACGACAGTATCGGCGGCCGACGGCTGCGGGTCGGCATGGTCGGCGGCGGGCGCGATGCCTTTATCGGCGCAGTGCACCGGCTGGCGATAAGGCTCGACGACCGTATCCAGCTCGTGGCTGGCGCGCTTTCGTCCGATCCCGAACGCGCGCGTCTTTCAGCGGCCGATATCGGCATCGCCGCCGACCGCGCCTATTCAAGCTACCAACAGATGGCCAGGGCCGAGGCGGCGCGCGCCGACGGCATCGAGGCAGTCGTCATCGTCACGCCCAACCATCTGCACGCGCCTGTCGCAAAAGCCTTTCTCGAGGCCGGCATCGACGTGATCTGCGACAAGCCGTTGTCGGCGACCCTGGCGCAAGCCGAGGAGTTGGCGGCCGTGGCTGCGAAGAGCGGCCTGGTGTTTGCCGTCACCTTCAACAACACCGGCTATGCGATGGTGCGCGAGGCGCGTTCCCTCATCGCTTCCGGAGCGCTCGGCAAGATCCGCATCATCCGCGCCGACTACATCCAGGACTGGCTGACCCTGCCGATCGACGCCGACGGCCAGAAGCAGGCCGAATGGCGCACCGATCCCGAACGGGCCGGGCGCTCCGCCTGCCTGGCCGACATCGGCGTCCATGCCTTCAACCTTGCGCGTTTCGTCACCGACATGGTGCCCAACGAGGTGGCGGCGGACCTGACGACCTTCGTGCCGGGCCGCCGGCTGGACGACAATGCCCATGTCATGATGCGCTATGCCGGAGGCGCGCGCGGCGTGCTGGTGGCCAGCCAGGTGTCGCCGGGCAATTACAATCGCCTTTCCCTCAAGGTCTACGGCGAGAAAGCCGGCCTGGAATGGTTCGCGCACGAGCCTGAAGTCCTGCGCTTTTCACCCTTCGGCGAGCCGACCCGGATCCTCACGCGGGGCGGCCCCGGCGTCGGCGCCGCTGCGGCTTCGGTGTCGCGCATGCCGGCCGAGCACCCGGAAGGCTATGTCGAGGGTTTCGCCAATCTCTATCGCGACGCAGCCGCGCTGATCGTCGCCCGCCGCGCCGGCAGGACGCCCGATCCTGCCCTTGTCGCGGCTGTGCCAAGCATCCATGATGGCCTCGCCGGCATGCGTTTCATCGAGGCAGCCGTGGATTCCCATGAAAATGGAGGAACATGGACGACGCTCGCTGCATGAGCACCCGTGTGGTAATGCAAAAAACGAACATTGGAGGAGTTCAAAAATGAAAATGATTACGAAAATCGGCCTCGCCGTCCTGGCGGCAAGCCTGTCGTCCGGCGTCGCCATGGCGGCCGGCAAGAGCTACACGATCGGCATCTCCAACACCGTCCAGGGCAATGGCTGGCGCGAGGAGATGATCTGCGCGATGAAGGCGCAGGCTCTGGCTTCCGGTGAGGTCGCCAAGCTCAACATCGCCCACCGCAACACCGATGCCGCCGGCCAGCTCGAGGACATCCGCAACCTGATCAGCGCCAAGGTCGACGCCATCGTCGTCAACCCGGCCGATCCCGCCGGCATCAAGGCGGGCCTGGAGGAAGCCACCAAGGCGGGCATCGTCGTCGTCGCCGTCGACCAGGCGGTCACCGAGCCGTCGGCCTACATCATCTCGAACAACCAGGAGCAGTACGCCTATCTCGGCGCCAAGTGGCTGTTCCAGCAGATGGGTGGCAAGGGCGAGGTGGTCTACATGCGCGGCGCCGCCGGTGCTTCCGCCGACAGCGATCGTGACAAGGGCTTCAAGAAGGCACTCGCCGAATTCCCCAACGTGAAGGTGGCGCAGGAAGTGTTCACCGGCTGGCAGCAGGACCAGGCCAAGCAGCAGATCCTGTCCTTCCTGGCCACGGGCACGCCGTTCAACGGCATCTGGACCTCGGGCATCGACAACGTAATCGTCGACGCGCTGGTCGAATCCCAGGCGCCGCTGGTGCCGGTCGTCGGCGCGGACAATGCCGGCTTCGTCGGCCAGTTGAACACGGTCAAGGGCCTGGTGGGCGCCGCCGTGACAAACCCAGGCTCGATCGGTGGCGCCGGCGTGACGCTGGCCCTGCAGATCCTCGACGGCAAGAAGCCGGCGCAGCAGACCGTGCTGGTCGAACCGCAGCTCTGGGAAAACGCGACCGACGAAGGCAAGGCCAAGCTGAAGTCAGCGGCCGATCCGTCGCTCAGCCCGGAATGGCCGGTCTCGATCTCGATCCCGGACTGGACGACCTACACCAAGGAACAGATCGTCGCCTGCAAGGGTCCGGGCGAGTAAGCATCTGACCAGCCTATGCAAGGACGGTGGGTGACCGCCTGCCGTCCTTGTGCCATGGCCGCAAGACCGACGCCGCAAGACCCGAGACTGGCCGCACAAGCGAGAAGCCGCACGCCTTGACGACCAAACCACTCCTCGACGCCACGGGCGTCGCCAAGAATTACGGCGCCGTGGCGGCGCTGCGTAACGCTTCACTATCGGTTCTGCCGGGCGAAGTGCATGCGCTGATGGGCGCCAACGGCGCCGGCAAGTCGACGCTGGTGAAGATCCTGACCGGCGCCATACGGGCCGATGCCGGGCGCATCCTGATCCGCGGCGAGGCGCGCGACGTGCGCTCGCCGGCCGCCGCCCGCCGCGCCGGCCTGCTGCCGGTTTACCAGGAACCGGCGCTCATCCCCGACCTGGACGTTCTTTCGAATCTTCGCCTCACCGGCACGCCGGTCGAGCCTTTCCGCGCCTGGGTGCGCGAACTCGGTATTCCCGACCTCGATATCCGCGAGATGGCGCGCGACATACCGCTGGCCGTGCTGCGCGTGCTCGACCTTGCCCGCGCGCTTGCCGTCGAGCCCGACGTACTGCTGCTCGACGAGATGACGGCGGCGCTTCCCGCCAACCTCGCCGAAAAGGTGCTCGAGGTGGTGCGCCGCCAGGGCGACAGCGGCCGGGCGGTGATCTTCATTTCGCATCGCTTCGTCGAGATCTCCGCGCTGTGCGACCGCGCCACGGTGCTGCGCGACGGACAGACGGTCGGCGTCGTCGACATCGAGCCTGGCGTCGAGGAAAAGATCGTCGAGCTCATGCTCGGCGCCCGCATCGAAAAGACCAAGGTGGCGACCCGCGCCGCCGGCCAGGCCGCCGCGGCCCCTGCCCGGCCGCGCCTCGGCGTTCGCAACCTGCGTGTCGGCACCAAGCTCAACGACGTCTCCTTCGATCTCGCCGATGGCGAGGTCGCCGGCGTCATCGCTCTCGAAGGCCAAGGCCAGGACGAACTGTTCGCGGCGCTTGCCGGTTCGATCCGCCCGTCCGGCGGCACGATCGAGGTCGGCGGCCAGCCGGCCAGGTTCGGCCATCCGCTCGATGCCATCCGCGCCGGCATCGCCTACGTGCCGGGCGACCGCGCCGAGGCGCTCGCCATGCAGCGGTCGGTGCGCGAGAACATCGCACTGCCCTTCAGCGCGGCGCTGCGCCACTGGGGCCCGATCGCCATGGGCCGAGAGCGCGCGACCGTGCTGGACGCCATCAAGCGGCTGCAGATCGACACGCGCGCCCAGGGCGAGGTGCAAAGACTGTCCGGCGGCAACCAGCAGAAGGTGACCATCGCCCGCTGGATCGCGGCGGACGCCCGCACCATCCTGTGCTTCGATCCGACGCGCGGCATCGATGTCGGCACCAAGCAGGAGATCTACAAGCTGCTGCGCGAACTGGCCGGCCAGGGCAAGTCGGTGCTGTTCTACACATCGGAACTGGAGGAAGTGCAGCGTGTCTGCGACCGCGTCATCGTCATCTTCGGCGGCCGCGTCGTGGATGTCTTCCCAGTCGAACTCGCCGACGAGCCGGCGCTGATGCGCGCCGCCTACGGCCTGCCGCGCGACGCCAAGGAGGATGTCGGCATCCTGGCCGACCCGACCCAGCCATCCTCCCCATCGCCGGCCGGGGGGACGGCGCCATGAGCCATATCCTGCGTCGCCAGGGCTGGGTCGCCGGCCTGTTTGCCCTTCTCATCATCCTGTTCATCGTCACCAAGCTGATCCAGCCCGGCTACGGCAGCGGCGACTTCGGCTCGCTGGCGCGCGCTGTCCTGCCCTATGCCTTCGCGGTGGCCGCGCAGACCATCGTCGTCATCGCCGGCGGCATCGATCTTTCGGTGGCCGCGATGATGGCGTTGACCAGCGTCACCGCCGCCTCGATGATGGCGGGAGCCTCCGAGGAGTACGCGCTGTTCGTTGTGCCTTTCGTGCTCGCCATGGGGCTGGTGCTCGGCGCCCTCAACGGCGTGCTGATCGTCGTCACCCGCGTGCCCGACATCGTGGTGACGCTCGCCATGCTGTTCGTGTTGCAGGGCGCCGCCCTGCTTGTGCTCGACGCGCCGGGCGGCGCCGCCGCCGAATGGCTGAAGGCGACCATCGTCGGCACCGTGCCGATACCGGGCCTGCCGGACACCGTGGAGGCCTGGCTGCCCAAGGCGCTGCTGCTGCTCGTCGTCTGCCTCTGCATCATCTGGATACCGCTTCGGCGCTCGCGGCTCGGCCTGTCCATCTACGCCATCGGCTCGAGCGAGCTGGCTGCCTTCCGCAGCGGCGTGCCGGTGGCCCGCACCCGCATCGCGGCCTATGCCTTCTCGGGGCTGTTCGCGGCCATGGGCGGGCTGGCACTCACCATGAGCACCGGCATCGGCGCGCCGATCCCCGGCCCTTACCTGCTGGCCAGCGTCGCGGCCGTGGTGCTCGGCGGCGTCGCGCTCGGCGGCGGCAAGGGCGGGCTGCTTGGCCCGATCGTCGCCGTCTTCGTGCTGCGGCTGGTGCGCACGGACCTCACCCTGCTCGCCATCGACCCCAACGTCACCGCCATCATCGAGGGCGTCATCATGGTCGCCGTGGTCATGTTCGGCGCCTTCATCACCATGCGGAGCCGGCAATCATGAGCAGTGCCGCCACTGTCCCACAGGCGCCCTCCTTCGGACGCCGCCTCAAGCGCTTCATGGCCGATAGGCCTATCGTGCCGCTAGTCATCCTGCTGGTCGCGCTGGTCGTCATCCTGCAGATCCTGCGCCCCGGCATCGTCAACGAACGCTGGATCGCGAACACGGTGAAATTCGCCATACCGCTGGCGATCCTGGCCGGCTGTCAGACCATGACCATGCTGACCGGCGGCATCGACCTTTCCGTCGGAACGGTGGCGACGATGAGCGCCTTCATCATGGCGACCCAGATCGTCAACCAGGACCCGACGGTGGCCTTCCTGCTGGCGATGACGCCGGCGGTCCTCATCGGCCTGGTCAACGGCATCGGCGTCGGCGTCTTCCGTGTCCACCCGCTGATCATGACGCTGGGTACCAGCCTGATCGGCACCGGCTTCCTGCAGGTCTACCAGCGCACGGTGATCGCCTCCGGCGCCAAGATCCCCGATTTCCTGAACTGGCTGGGAACCGGCGTCAGCTTCGGCTTTCCCAACGCGCTGCTGCTGTTCATCCCGGTGGCGGTGTTCATCGTCTTCACACTCAACCGCACCGGCTTCGGCCGGCTGCTTTACGCCGTCGGCGACAACGAGCGCGCGACCCGCCTTTCCGGCGTGCGTTACTGGCAGGTGATCCTTGCGCTCTACATCCTGTCGAGCCTGCTCGCCGGCATCACCGGGCTACTCTATATCGGCCTGATCAAGGCGCCTTCGCTGTCGCTCGCGGAACCGCTGGTGCTGCCTTCGGTGGCGGCCGCCGTCATCGGCGGAACATCGATCTTCGGCGGTCGAGGCGGCTATGCCGGCACCATCGTCGGCGCGCTGATCCTGACCGTGCTGACGACGCTGCTCACCATCCTGCAGATGCCGGAAGGCGCGCGCCGCATGCTGTTCGGCGCCATCGTCCTGCTCGTCACCGCGGCCTATCTGCGGATCACCGAGGACCGCTGAGCGGCCGCCCCAGGCTGACGAAAAGGCCCGGCGCGCGCGACGGCTCGAGCCCCGGATCCAAGAAACAGCGGCTATCTCAACCCTACGGGGCCGCCGGTCCTGGCGCTGGTGATCGCCGCCTCCAGGAGGCGCAGCGAGGCGAGATTGCCCCGCGCCGCGTTGATCGGCGACTTGCCGGTCTCGATCGCCACCAGCAGCGCCCCCATGGCCCCGGCGAAGCCGTCATTGAACCACTGGCCAGCCAACGTCGGCCGGGCGATGCCTTCCGATGTCACCAGGCTGACCTCCTGGCGCCCGAGATCGGGCCCGGTGCTGCGCAGCGTGCCCGACGTGCCGACGACCACGGTCGAATCCTGCGCGCCGAAACGCGTGTGGCCGTCGAAGACGAGCGAGGCCTGGCCGCCGGGATAATCGACCAGCGCCTGCGCCAGAAGCCTGGAGGCAACCTTCTGGTCCTCTGCCCGCGTTCCCGTCGCGTAGACGGTGCGCGCCGTGTCGCCGATCACGGAGGCGAGGAAGTCGAACCAGTGGATGGCGAAATCCTCGAGCACGATCTGGTCGATCTTCTCGAACGGCGTACCGGCTATCCAGGAATGGTCCCATTGGATGGAGACATGCACTCCGGTGACCTGGCCGACAAGGCCGGCGGCCACGGCCTCGCGCATGTAGGAAAGATGCGGCGCCCAGCGACCGTTCTGGTTGACCGCAAGCTGCAACCCGTTCGCCTCCGCCAGTTCGACCAGTTCGCGCCCAACCGAGAGTTCGTGCACGAACGGCTTCTGCGACAGGACATGCTGCCCCGCTTCGAGCGCGCGGCGCATCAATGGCGCACGGTCGCGCGGATGCAGCGTGAGGTCGAGGACCTTGATGGCGGGATCACCGATCAGAGCCTCGACACGATCGGTGGCGATGGCCTGCGGAAAGAACTGGTCACGCCGCCCCTCGGCCCGGTCGAGATGGCGGTCGGCGATGGCAACGACATTCAGTCCGTATTTCTTGTAGGCCTCGAGATGCGCGAAGCTGATGCCGCCGGCACCGATCAACCCGATCGGCGTCGACCTGTCCCTGGGCATGGGCGGTGCGTAGTCGAGCACGGGCGCTTCGACGGGCTTGGCATCCGTGGCGACCAGCGCATAGGAGTCCGGCGCCGGCGCGGCCGTATCCCCGGCGCTCACGGCAGCAGCTCCAGCGTGCGCCCTTCCCGCGCCGACAAGGCCGCCGTGTCGATGATGCGCTGCGCGGTGCGGCAGAGCCGCGGATCGAGTGGTCCCTCGATCGGCGTGCCCGCGTCGATGCAGTGAAGGACATATTCGACCGGCTTGCGGAATGGCGCCTTCAGCACGTCGACGGGAATGTCGCGCACCTGCGGGTGGGCCCTGGTCTGCAAGCCGACATGGTCGTCGTAGTCGTAGCTCGAGATGGTGCCTTCGGTGCCGACCACCACGAAGCCGCACTTCGGTTGCGGCTGCAGCGTCCACGGATCGGTGAAGGTGCCCCAGCGCGTCTCGAATTTCGACAGGCCCGTCGCATAGCGGCAGACGGTGATAGAGTGTTCGTCCACTTCCAGCCCTTCCGGCCGGTCGACGACCGACGTCACGGTGAGTGGCGCGCGCCCGTCCATGAACCAGGTCCCCAGCGTCGCGCCATAGCCGAGATAGTCGAGCAGGCTGCCGCCGCCGGAAGCGGCCTTGTACCACCAGGACGTCGGCTTCGCCCGCCGCACCTCCTCGTCGGAGACCTCCACCTTGTCGGCGAGGTGGTAGAGCGGACCACGGTTGCCGTCATAGAAATGCACCTCGATGACATCGCCGATCGTGCCCTCGTCGATCAGCCGCTTGGTCGTGACATGCGGCGGATACCAGGCGAGCGGCCAGTTGATGGCAAGGCGCACGCCGGCCTTGTCCACCGCCGCGATCATACGGTCGGCATCGGCGAGCGAGGCGGCGAACGGCTTCTCGACCAATATGGCGGCGCCATGGCCAGCGACTTCCTCCACGGCGCTCGCATGGTCGGCCGTGGCCGGACACAGGATGATCAGGTCGGGACGCGTGGCGTCCAGGCACTTGCCGACATCGGTGAAGACGCGGTCCTCGGCAATGCCGAGCGCCGCGATCGCGCCATTCATCCGCTCCCGCCTCGCATCGCAGATGCCGACGATCTCGGCCCCGGCGTGATCATGCACCTCGCGCAGAAGGTCGCCCATGTGCATGTGATCGAAGTTCACGCCGACGACGCGCCACGGTTTCTTCATTGCGTCTTCCTCCCTGTCTGGAAGTGGCGCACTTTATGGGAATTTGCCGGTCGAAAAAGGGCTGGCCGCCGGGAAAATCTCGGCCAAACTGATGCAATCTGATTGAACGGATGATGGCACCTTGCCTTGCGCCATCTACCACTTGGCGACGGAGGCTTGCCATCCGCCGAAAAAGGGAATGCTGTAAGGCATTCGACCGGCTCTGGCACGGGAGGGAACGTCCGGCAGCGGCCGGACCATGCTGATGGTCTTTTCAAACAGGGAGGAAATCTAATGCTGACAAGGCTACGATTGCTTTTATGCGGCCTGCTCGTCGCACTGGCCATTCCGGCGGCGGCACAGGCCAAGACCTTCTACTGGATATCGCATGGCGGCCCGGCCGATCCGGTCTGGACCTACTTCCTGGCCGGGGCCAAGCAATGGGCCAAGGACACAGGCAACACGGTCAACACCTCCTTCCATAATGGCGACGTCGCCTCGCAGCAGGAGGCCGTGCGCGCGGCGATCGCGGCCAAGGCCGATGGCATCGCCACCACCAGCCCCGATCCGGGCAGCCTTGTCGAGATCGTCAAGGAAGCCCGCGCGGCGAAGATCCCGATCATCAACTTCAACACGCCCGACCCGAAGGCAAACTTCAATGCCTATGTCGGCGGCGACAACGTCGTCTTCGGCCGGCACTGGGCCCAATATCTGGTCGACAAGGGACTGGTGAAGAAGGGCGACTTCGTCTGGATGCCGGTCGAGATTCCCGGCGCCACCTATGGCGTCCAGGAGGAAGAGGGCATCAAGAGCGTTTTCGAGCCGCTCGGCATTACCTATGAGGTCACCGAGGCGACGCTCGACCAGGCCGAAGTGATCAACCGCATGGTCGACTACCTCACCGCGCACAAGGGCAAGGTGAAGGCCATCATCGGCCTCGGCGACCTCGTCACCGGCTCGATCAAGCGCGTGTTCGACCAGGTCGGCGTCAAGCCGGGCGAAATCCCGGTCGTCGGCTGGGGCAACTCGCTCGACACCACCCAGGAAGTGCTGAACGGCTACGTCAACGCCGCCCAGTGGCAGGACCCGCAGGCGACCAGCTACGTGGCGCTCTCGCTGGCCGCCATGGCCGCCAGCGGCATCCCGCCCGGGTTCAACGTGATCACCGGCGCGCTCTACGAGAAGGACACCGCCAAGATCTACGACGACATCCTGTCCGGCAAGTGATCCACGCCCTGCCCGGTCGCGCCCCGTTGCGCGACCGGGCATAGCCGTTCGCTTCCGGCGCCGGCTGTCTGATTAGCCGCATTCGCGCGATGCCAGGCAACGCCGTGAATGCTCGGTTCCAACCATGTCGCGGGCTCCACGGTGGAAAATCGTTCGTTCGTCCAAGGCCTAATCGCGAGGCCGGAATTCGGTCCCTTCGTGCTGCTCGTCATCGAGATCGCGGTGTTCTGGAGCATCAACCACGATTTCCTGTCGCCGCAGAACATCTCCAACACGCTGGCCTTCACGGTCGAGCTCGGCCTCATCGCGCTCGCCATGACCCTGCTGATGACGTCGGGCGAGTTCGACCTTTCGGTGGGATCCTTGTTCGGCTTCTCGCCGGTGCTGATGTGGACGCTGTTCAACGGCGGGGTGACATCGCTGGAGGTCGGCTTCATCGTCGCGCTGGTGGTCGCGGCCTGCATCGGGCTGGTCAACGGCTGGTTCGTCACCCAGCTCAAGATCCCGTCCTTCCTGGTCACGCTCGGCATGCTGCTGGTGGTGCGCGGCGCGGCACTCTTCATCACCGACGGCTTCCCGCAGCGCACCTGGAGCGCGGAAGGCACATGGCTGGCCACTGCCCTCGTCGGCGATTTCTACATCGGCCCGTTCCGCATCTACATGTCGTTGTTCTGGTTCATCGCGGCCGCCATCATCCTCGGTTACGTGCTGACGCAGAGCCGTACAGGCAACTGGATACAGGCCGCCGGCGGCAATCCCAACGCGGCCCGCGCGCGCGGCGTCAACGTCAACCGCGTCAAGATCGGCCTGTTCGTGCTGTCGTCCGTCATGGCGTCGCTCGCCGGCGTCATCTCCTCGCTGCGGACCTCGGCCGCCAACCCCAACAGCGGCACCGGCTACGAGCTGGAGGTGATCGCCATGGTGGTGATCGGCGGCACGGCGCTGACGGGCGGACGGGGCACCATCATCGGCACCGTGCTCGGCATTCTCATCCTGCGCGTGATGCGCAACGGCATCGTGCTGATCGGCGTGCCCGGTCTTGCCTACAACATCTTCATCGGCGCAATCATCCTTGGCATGATGGCGCTGCACTCATGGCTGGAACGCCGGCACCAGGCGGGGACGTGAGACCATGGCCGAACCGCTGATCCGCATGGAGCATATCCGCAAGTCCTACGGCCGCGTGCAGGCGCTGGAGGATGCCAACTTCCACGTCAACGAAAGGGAGATCGTCGGCCTGCTGGGCGACAATGGCGCCGGCAAGTCGACGCTGATCAAGGTGCTGTCGGGCGCCGTGCCGCTGACCAGCGGCGACATCTTCATCCGCGGCAAGAAGGTGACCCTGCGCAGCACCAGCGACGCCATCGCCCACGGCATCGAAACGATCTACCAGGATTCCGCGCTGGTCACGCAACTGTCGATTGCCCGCAACCTGTTCCTCGGACGCGAGCCGATCAAGCCGCCGCGCTTCCTCAACCGCATGGACCAGGATGCGATGAACACGGTGGCACGGGCGTTGCTGAAGCAGGTCGGCATTTCCAAGAACATCCCGCCGACGACGCCGATCGGCTCCCTTTCCGGCGGCGAGCGGCAAGCGGTGGCGATCGCGCGCGCCATGCATTTCGACAGCGATCTCATCATCCTCGACGAGCCGACCAACAATCTCGGCGTCGCGGAGACGCAAGGCGTGCTGAGTTTCGTGCGCAGCGCCCGCGATTCCGGGCACTCCTGCATCTTCATCGCGCACAACATCCACCACGTCTTCCAGGTGGTCGATCGCATCGTCGTCATGCGCCGCGGCAAGGTGGTGGCCGACGACATCGATCCGAAGCAGACGACGGTCGCCGAAGTCGAGCGGATCATCACCGGCATGTCCGACAGGGAAATCCGCGAAGCCGTCGCCGAGGGGGACCGCCAGCAGCATTGATACGGCGTGCCCTCCGAAAGGCACCTTTCCGGACCGCTCCCCTCCTTGCCCATACACGGACGGCAATAGCCGTCTGGCACAGGACTTTGTCTGCCCCTATGACTGCACCCATGAAAGCCACTGTCTCGGACATAGCCAAGAGCTGCGGGCTGTCGACCGCGACCGTCGACCGTGTCCTGAACAACAGGCCCGGCGCCAGCGCGGCAAACCGGCAGCGCGTGATGGAAGCCGCCAAACAGCTCGGCTACCTGCCTGTCGTGGACCAGGTAGCGCTGCCCTCGCGGCCCGCCCATCTCGAATTCTTCCTGCCGATCGGCAGCAACGCCTTCATGATCGACCTCGCGGCGCATATCGAGGATTACGCCGCGCGGCTGCCGCTGGTCGCCTCGTGCCGCATCCACAATCTCGCCGGCATCGCGCCGGGCGCATTACAGGCGGCGGTGGAGAACCTTTCGCTGCGCGCCAATGGCGTCGGCGTCATCGCCGTCGACCATCCCAGGACCCGCAACATTCTGCGCGAGATCGTCGAGGCGGGTATTCGCCTGGTGACGATGATATCGGACGTTCCAGGCGCGCCGCGCTCGGCCTATGTCGGCATCGACAACCGCGTTGCCGGCCGCACGGCCGCGCTGCTGATGGGACGTTTCCTCGGCGGACGCTCCGGCCATCTGGCGATGGTCGTGGGATCGCGCTCCTATCGCGGCCACGAGGAGCGCGAGATGGGCTTTCGCTCCGTGCTCGGCGAGGAGTTCCCCAACCTCACCATCAGCAGCGCGGTCGAGATCAACGACGAGCCCGAGGTCAGCTACGCGGCGACGATGCGGGCCCTGCACAACGAGCCGGAACTGCTCGGCATATACTGCGTCGGCGCCGGGCGTTCCGGCGTCGCGCGGGCGCTGCGCGAGGCGCGGCCGCAGCGCAAGCCGATCTTCATCTGCCACGACCTGACGAAGGAAACCCGGGGCTACCTGGTCGACGACCTGCTCGACGTCGTGATCGATCAGAACGCCCGACTGATCGCCGAGCAATCCGTCATCCGCCTGCTCGGCTCAATCGCCTCCTCGGCCCCCTACCTGACACGCAAATTCATCGAGCCGCGCCTGATCCTGCGGGAGAATGTTCCCGTCCAGTGAACCGCCGCATGCCAGCGCGTTTCGCCTCTTCCCGCGAGATGAGCAAGCTTTTATCGAGGCCGCGCAAGGTGATCCGGCAAATCCGCACAGCTGCCATGCAGTATACAGTATTGCCGAATCATTAGGCAGCTTCTATATTCTGAACAGTCGGCCATTTCTTCCTCCCAGATGCGATGCCGGCAGGGAACGTGGTGTACCTCCTCCCACGCCGCGTTCGAAAATCGAGCCCGCTGCCTCCTCCTCCCGGCAGCGGGCTTTTTTTGTTCCGGTAAGTCGTCAACACCGGACCCTGGGCGCGGCGGCCACGCCCACACACATCACGGCGGATCCTGAAACCTAAGCTGCCGGGCTGCCCCGGAACGATGCGATGACGCCTTCCGCCATCCGCTTGAACTGCGCGCTCGGCCCCTCGGTGCCCATGGCCTGCACGCTGACGCGCGCGCCCTCGAACAGCAGAGATAGCGTATCGGCCAGAAGCTCGGCCTGACCGATGCCGGCGTCACGGCACAGCGCAACAAGGCGATCGCGCTGGGCTCCCTTGAGCTCCTTGATGACGCTCCTCGCCGGGTGATCGGCCTCAGTCAATTCAACAGCGGCGTTGGCCATGTCGCAGCCGCGGCTGTCGGCGCTGAGCATGTCCGAGGCCTTGCGTACCCAGGCATGAAGCTGCGCGAGCTTGTCGCCGGGGAACTCGGCCTCGAACGCGTCCCACATCGCCCCGGCCTTGGACGCGGTCGCGCGCAGGCACTCGATGATGAGTTCGTCCTTGGATTCGAAATGGCGGTAGAGCGTCATCTTGTTCGTGCCGGCAGCCTCGGTGATGGCGTCGACACCGACGGCCTTGATGCCGTGCTTGTGGAACATGTCACGCGCCGTCTCCAGGATTCTGTCCCGGGGGCGGGAGCGCTCCATGGCACCATCTGTCATGATGATCTCCTTTCGTTTCCAAAAACCCTCGGCCACCTCTTGACTAGGGTGTTACCGGTCTGTAACTTTCCAATGTTACTTACTGGTAACACCTACATCGTTCGCCGTCAACAAAAAGGGTCCGGGCTGATTCTGCCAGATCGAGACGGACGGAAATTCTGAAGATCATGCGGCCTCGGCCGGTGAAGAGACGAGAAAGGTTCGCGAGCATGTGCTGCGAACCGCCAGACAAGGAGCCGGCCAATGCTACAGCGCCGCGATCTTACCATAGATGAAGCCGTCCGGGATCCGATGATCCGGCTGGTGATGAAGGCCGATGGGGTCGACCCGCGCGCCCTGGAGACAATGCTGCGTTCGCTTGCCGGGGCTCAGGACACGCGAAACCGTGTAGCGTCGCCCAATTCACTGGACGAGGACGGGACAGGCCAGGGCCTGTCCTGGGTTGCCAGCGCATTCGGACGGGCACGGGCAGCCGGCGAGGCCTGCGTGTCGTGGTAAACTTCTTCATCCATCGCCCGATCTTCGCTTCGGCGATCGCCATCATCATGGTGCTCGCCGGGACGATTTGCTACTTCCTTCTGCCGGTCTCGCAATTCCCCGACATCACCCCTCCGCAGGTCGTGGTCAGCGCCCACTATCCCGGCGCCAGCGCGCAGGTGGTCGCCGACACGGTGACCACGCCGCTCGAGCAGCAGATCAACGGCGTCCAGGGCATGACCTACATGTCCTCGACGAGTTCCAACGACGGTTCGTCGACCATCACCATCACCTTCGATGTCGGCTATTCCCTGAGCACCGCAGCCGTCGACGTGCAGAACCGCGTGTCGCAGGCCGCGTCGTCGCTTCCAGCGATCGTTAACCAGGGTGGCGTAACGATCAAGAAGCAGAACCCGAATTTCGTCCTCATCGTGAACCTCACCTCACCGGACGGCTCGGTCGATCCGGTGGCACTGTCGAACCTCGCCTATCTGCAGGTCGTCGATCCGCTGAAGCGCCTGCCCGGCGTGGGCGACGTGCAGATCTTCGGCGAACGGCGCTATTCGATGCGCGTCTGGCTCGACCCCGACAAGCTCGCCAACCTCGGCATCACCGCCGTCGACGTCCAGAACGCCATCGCCGAGCAGAATGTGCAGGTAGCGGCCGGCAAGATCGGCCAGTCTCCGGCACCGGCCGGCACCGCGTTTGAAATGCAGGTCAACGCCGTCGGCCGCCTGAGCGACCCCAAGGAGTTCGGCGACATCGTCCTGCGCGCCGACCCAGCCACCGGCTCTCTGGTGCGGCTGCGCGACGTCGCCCGCATCGAGCTCGGCGCGCTGCAATACTCGTCGTCTGCCTTCTTCGGCAAGGACCCGACCGTGGTGCTCGCGGTCTATCAGATGCCCGGCTCCAACGCGCTCGATCTGCAGCAGCGCGTGAAGGACAAGATGCAGGAGCTGTCGGCCCGGTTCCCCAAGGGTGTCTCCTACGCGATGCACTATGACACGACGCGCTTCGTGTCGGCGTCGATGCATGACGTGCTGATCACGCTTGGCGAGGCTCTCGTCCTGGTGGTCGCCGTGGTGTTCATCTTCCTGCAGAGCTGGCGCACCACGATCATACCGACCATCGCCATTCCGGTGTCGCTGGTGGCGACGCTTGTCGTCATGGAGATGCTCGGCTTTTCGCTGAACATGCTCTCCCTGCTCGGCATGGTGCTGGCGATCGGCCTTGTCGTCGACGACGCCATCGTCGTGGTCGAGAATGTCGAACGTCAATTGGAGGCCGGGCTCCGGCCTCTCGCCGCGACAAAGGCGGCAATGGCCGAAGTTACCGGCCCGATCATCGCCACGACCGCCGTGCTGATGGCGGTGTTCATACCGGTCGCCTTCATTCCCGGCGTCTCGGGCAGGCTCTACAACCAGTTCGCGCTGACGGTCGCGATCTCCGTCGGCATTTCCGCCTTCAACTCGCTGACGCTGAGCCCAGCGCTCAGCGCCGCCTTCCTGCGCCATCGCCATGGCACGCAGTTCGTACTGTTCCGCTGGTTCAACGCGGGCTTCGACCGGATGTCGCATGCCTACGCACATGGCGTGCGCTTCCTCATCCGCTTGCGCTGGGTCATGCTCGGGCTGTTCGCGGCCGGTCTGGTCGCCACCTACTTCGTCTGGCAGAAGCTGCCCTCGACCTTCCTTCCGGTCGAGGACCAGGGCTACTTCTTCGTCGTCATCCAACTGCCCGACGGCGCTTCGCTCGAGCGCACCGATGCGGTGGCGAAGAAGGCGCGCGACATCCTGCAGGCGACGCCCGGCGTTGACATCGTCGGCTCGATCAGCGGGTTGAACTTCCTGACCAGCGCTGCGCAGTCGAACTCGGCGGTGGAGTTCGCCATCCTCAAGCCATGGGAGGAACGCGGACCTGACCAGAGCGCGTCGAAGCTGGTGGCCGACGTGCGCGGCAAGCTGATGCAGATACCGGAAGCTTTCGCGCTGTCCTTCGATCCGCCATCCATCCCCGGCATCGGCACCACGGGCGGCTTCGAATTCGTCGTCGAGGACCTTACCGGCCGCGGCAGCACCGCCCTCAACGACGCCACGCAAGCAGTCATCGCCGAGGCCCGCAAGCAGCCGGAAATCAATCCGCAGCAGCTGTTCTCGCCCTTCTCGACCTCGACCCCGCAGTTCAACTACGACCTCGACCGTGCCAAGGCCAAGCTGCTCGGCCTCAGCCTGCCCGACGTCTTCAACACGCTGCAGATCTATCTCGGCTCGCTCTACGTGAACGACTTCAACCTGTTCGGCCGCACCTTCCGGGTGACCATCCAGGCCGACAAGGATGCGCGCGCGGGCGCGGCCGACATTTCACGGCTCTACGTGCGCAATGCCTCCGGCGGCATGGTGCCACTCAGCACGCTGGGCAAGCTCGTGCCCTTCGTCGGCCCGGAGACCGTGCCGCACTACAACAACAACGCTTCGGCCACGATCAATGGCGGCGCCGCGCCCGGCTTCTCCTCGGGACAGGCGGTCGCCGCGATGGAGCGAGCCGCCGCCACCGCGCTGCCAAGGGATTTCGGGTTCGAATGGACCGGCATCACCTTCCAGGAGCTCAAGGCGGGATCGATCGCCTCGGTGGTCTTTGCCCTTGCCATCGTGTTCGTCTTCCTCATCCTGGCGGCGCAGTACGAGAGCTGGGCCATGCCGTTCATGGTGCTGCTGGCGGTGCCGCTCGCTCTGTTCGGCGCGTTCGCCGCACTGTGGATGCGAGGCATGCAGATCGACGTCTACTCGCAGATCGGCTTCGTCATGCTGATCGGCCTGGCGGCCAAGAACGCCATCCTGATCGTCGAGTTCGCGAGACGGCGACGCGAGGAAGGCCTCACCATAGTGGAGGCCGCGATGGAAGCCGCGCGACTGCGGCTGCGGCCGATCCTGATGACCGCCTTCGCTTTCATCCTCGGCGTGCTGCCGTTGATGTTCGCGACCGGCGCTGGAGCAGCCAGCCGCCAGTCGATCGGCACCACGGTGTTTGGCGGCATGGTCGCCGCGACCATCCTGTCGCTGGTGTTCGTACCTGTCTTCTACGCGGTAATCGAACGACTGCGCGAACGCCGTGGCGGCGACGAGACCGTTTCCCGGCACACTGAACCAACTGCCGCGCCGGCCATCCCTCCCCTGGCCGCAGCGGCTGAATGAGATCGGAGACTGATCATGCGTAGATGGAAAATAGCATTGGGAACGGCTGTCGCGCTTGGCGCAATCTCCGTGGCCAGCGTTCACCTGCTGGACATGGGCAGCCTGAGCGCCGGCACTGCCGGCGCGGCACCGGCCCCGGCTGCGTTCGTCATGCCCGTACCGGTGGTGAACGTCGTCAGGAAGACCATACCGATCTATCTCGACTATGCCGCGCGCACCGAGCCTATCCACAGCATCACGCTGCAGGCGCGCGTGCCCGGCTATCTGCAGGAGCAGAACGCCGATGACGGCAGCGACGTCCGGCAGGGCGATCTTCTCTACAGCATCGCCCCGCAGGACTATCAGGCCGCCCTCGACCAGGCCAAGGCACAGGTCCAGCGCGACACCGCGACGCTCGACTACGCCCGCTCCAATCTCGGCCGCGGCACCGAACTGGCCAAGAGCGGCTACATCGCCAAGGACGCTTTCGACCAGCGCACCAGCACCCTGCGCGAAGCGGAAGCATCGCTTGCCGTCAACCAGGCCGCGCTCCGCACGGCGGAACTCAATCTGGGCTACGCCGAAATCCGGGCCCCCTTCGCCGGGCGTGTCGGCCGCAGCCAGGCCTCCGTCGGAACGCTGGTCAGCGTCGCGGGCACTGTCCTCAACACACTGGTCCAGCTCGACCCGATCTATGTGACGTTCAATCCGAGCGAAACGGACCTGGCCCAGATCGAGCAAGCCAGGGCGGCGGGACCGGTCGATGTCGACATATTGCTGCCCGGTGAAACAGCACCCGTCCAGAAAGGCCAGCTTACCTTCATCGACAACACCATCGACCACTCGACCGGCACGATCACGGCGCGTGCAACGATCGGCAATGCGAAATTCGCGCTTCTGCCTGGGCAATATGTTCGCGTGCGGCTGCACATCAAGCAGCAACCTGACGCGCTGATGGTGCCGCAGACGGCGCTGGGCTCAAGCCAACTCGGAAAATATCTCTACGTCCTCGGCAAGGGCAACACGGTCGACCAGCGCATCGTTTCGCTGGGGCCGACCAATGGCGATCAGGTGGCCATCCTGAGCGGCGTTTCCGAGGGCGACCAGATCATCACGGGTAACCTGCAGAAGATCGGACCGGGAATGCCGGTATCACCGCTACCGCAAAAGCCGGCCACCTGACCTCCGCCGCAGGCTCGGCTTCAGCGGCGGCGCCCTTGACCGGTCAGGTCGAGGGCGCCGTTTTCGCGAGCAGTTCGACGAGCCGCACGATGTCGGCGCGGTCGGCCTTGGCCGGTGGCATGAAGGCGCAATAGGGATGCCCGAGCCGGACCGATGTCGTCGAAAGCGCGATCAGCCGCCCGGCCGCGATATCGTCGCTCGCCATGACACGCTGGCCCAGCGCTATGCCCAGGCCAAGTCTCGCCGATGCGATGGCCAGACTGGAGAGGCCGACGCGGCGGCCATGCGAAGGGTCGGGCGAACGGTTCGTGCCGGCAGCCTCGAACCAGTCGGCCCAGCTTGGATGCGAGGCATAGTTCGGGCCCCAGTTGGTGTGGATGAACATGCTCTCATGCAGATCGCCCAGGCCGGCGGCCCCATCGCCGTGCCGTCGCCAGAACTCCGGCGCGCAGACCGGCAGCACCTCGTCATGCACGAGCCTGACCATGCGCAGGCCGGGATAGTGGTAGTCGCCATAGCTGATGCGCAGATCGATGTTCTGGCGCGCCAGGTCGACCGGATCGTCCTCCGCCCGCACATCGATCGCCATGTGCGGGAAGGCGTCGAGCAGCAGGGCGAGCCTCGGCGCCAGCCACAGTTCGGCCAGGGAAAACGGCACGCTGACGACAAGTCGTGTCCGCACGCCGCCCTCCAGCATGCGGCGTCCGATCGCGGCGATGTCGCCGAGCGCGCGCGCGGTCTGCGGATAGATGGCGTGGCCCGCATCGGTGAGCGCGATGCGGTTGCCGCTGCGCACGAAAAGCTGCTTGCCGAACCAGCCCTCGAGGTTGCGTATCTGCTGGCTGACCGCAGCGGAAGAGACACCGAGTTCGCTTGCGGCAAGCGTGAAGCTGCCGGCGCGCGCCGCCACTTCGAAAGCCCTGATCGCGTTGAGGGGCGGCAGCCGATCCATGCTCTTCCCAAAGTTTTTCTTTCGCAATCCTAATTATTTTCGCCGTTGAGCGGAAGATTTTTTTGCGATCTTCTGAAGCCACAAACTTCTGGAGGACATGACGATGAAGGACATTCTGGACCTCGACCGCTATCCGCTCGACCGCGAGGGCAGCCCTGAATGGAAGCGCCTCGTTGACGCTTGTATTGCCGAGCTCGAAGCGAACGGCATGTTCAACCTGGAAGGCTTCCTGCGCGCCGGCGTGGCCGAAAAGGCGGTCGCGGAAATCCGGCCGGTGATGGACACGCGCTCATATGTCCACAAGCGCATGCACAACATCTACTTCAAGCCGTCGATCCCGGAGCTTTCGCCCGACCACCCGGCCCTGCGCAAGGTCGAGACCATCAGCCATACGGTCTGTGCCGACCAGATCCCGCAAAGCACCGTTCTCGCCATCTATGAGTACGAGCCGCTGGTGCGTTTCCTGGCGGCAACCATGGGCAAGCAGCAACTGCATGTGATGCAGGACCCGCTCGCCCGCGCCAACGTCATGGGCTACCGGGCCGGCGAGGCCTTGAACTGGCATTTCGACCGCTCGGAGTTCACGACGACGCTTCTCCTGCAGGCCCCGGAGCGTGGCGGCGATTTCGAATACCGCACCGACCTCAGGTCCGACGACAATCCCAACTATGACGGCGTGGCCAGGCTGCTCGAGGGGCGCGACCCCGAAGCGAGGATCCTGCGCATCAAGGCCGGTACGCTGAACGTCTTCCGGGGCAAGAACACCGCCCATCGCGTCACCACGGTCGAAGGAGATCGCGAGCGCATGATCGCGGTGTTCTCCTACTATGAACGTCCTGGCGTCATGTTCACCGACGAGGAGCGCGTCGGCTTCTATGGCAGGGCCGCGTGACGCTTCAGCGGATGCGGTGCGTGACAGGCGCCGACCGAAGCCAACCGATGTGAAGAACTGAAAAGAGCACCTTGCTGGATTGTCGACAATCTGCTTGTCTAGCAGCCAACTTCCTCTGGAGTGGCCGAATGGGCAAGCTGGATTTCAGTCCGATCGCCGACACGACGCGACGCGCCGAAATCGTGGGCCTGTTGCGGCGCGCGATCCTGACGGGCCAGCTGGAGCCCGGCCAGAAGCTGAACGAGTTGCGCATCGCGGAGCAGATGCGGGTGAGCCGCGCGCCGCTGCGCGAGGCGATGCGCGAACTGGTTCAAGAGGGCATCCTGACCAGCATTCCCTACGCCGGCACCTTCGTCATCGACGTCACCGCCAAGGACATCGAGGATGCCTATTCCCTCAACAAGGTGCTCGACGAATTCGCCATCGAGCGAAGCTGGCCGTTGCGCGACGAGCGCTTCTTCGAAGAGCTGGACCGGCGACACGAGGCCGTGAAGCAGGCGACCCGCGATCGCGACACCACCCGCCAGATCGAGACGGCGCTGCAGCTTCACGGACTGATCTACGAATGGGCGGACAACGCGGTGCTGCTGGACACCTGGCAGCGACTGACCTCCAGGCTGCAGATGTATTTCGCGCTGCATCAGCGCGCCCGCAACGAGGTCGTCCCGGCCGAGGATGTACACGAAACCTATGTGCGCCTGCTCAAGGGCGCTGACATGGGCGCCGCGCAACGGCATGCCCGCGAACACATCGACCTCGATTTCGAGGAGCTCGTCGCCTACGCGCGCGGGCTCGAGAAGCGCGCGTCGAAGGGCGCCTGACCAACCCTGCTGAAACGGACACCGCCGTGAAGATCAAGACCGTAAAAGCCTACCATGTCGTGCAGCCCTTCGTGGACGGACCCTACCGCATGTCCAAGGGCCGTGTGGCCGATTGCTTCGACGCCGTGATCGTCGCCATAACCTCGGACAGCGGCGTGACCGGCTGGGGCGAGATGGCGCCGCTCGGCAATTTCTATTCGGCGGCGTTTCCGGCGGGAACGCGCGCGGGCATTCCCGAAATCGCGCCACATCTCATCGGCCATGACCCACGCGGCCTTGCCGGCATCGTCAGGCTGATGGACACGGTGTTCAAGGGCCATCCCTATATCAAGGCCGCGCTCGACATGGCCTGCTGGGATCTCGCGGCACGCGCCGCCGACGTCCCGCTGGTGACGATGCTCGGCGGCCGCGAGAGCGAGACGGCGGAGCTCTACCGGGTGGTCACGCACGGCACGCTCGACCAGATGGCGGCCCTTGCCAAACGCATCGTGGCTGAAGGCTACCATCGGCTGCAGGTCAAGGTCGGCGGCAATGTCCACGACGATATCGAGCGCGTGACGACCGTGGCCGCCGCCGTACCGAAGGGCACGGTTATCTTCTGCGACGCCAATGCCGGCTGGACGCCCTACCAGGCGCGCCAGTTCGCCGATGCCACGCGCGCCATCGACTATACCTTCGAGCAGCCATGCCCGACGATCGAGGAAAACATGTCGGTGCGCCGCATGCTGGACAAGCCGATGGTGCTCGACGAATCCGTCACCTCGCTGCAGGAGATGCTCGAAATCCATCGCCGGGGCGCCGCCGACGGGCTGACGCTGAAGATATCGAGGCTGGGCGGCGTAACGCAGACCCGCCAGGTGCGCGACGTCGCCGTCGACCTCGGCTTCATGATCACCGTGGAGGATACTGGCGGCGCCGAGATCGATACGGCCGCGATGGCGCACCTGTCGCTGTCGACACCGGAAGAGCGCCGGCTGCACGCGATCGCGTTCCACGAATGGGTGACGGTGCGAACCGCCAGAAACATGCCGCCGGTTACGGGCAGCCGCATGGGCGTTCCGGACGGTCCGGGCCTTGGCATCGACGTCGATCTCGACCTGCTCGGCAAACCCTTCTTCCAGGTTGGCTGAGATGAAGATCAGAAGCATCAAGGCGACGCCGATCAACTACCGGCTGGAAGCGCCCTACGTCTGGGTGTTCGGCGAACTGGACGGCTTCTCGCCGACCATCGTCGAGGTCGAGACCGAGGACGGGCTGGTCGGCTTCGGCGAAGCGCCGACCTGGGCCGCGGCAGCCGTCGTCAACGATGTGCTGGCGCCCCGGCTGATCGGTCGCGACGCCTTCGACATCGCCGGCGCCGAGGAGGTCTGCCTGCCGTTCTGGACCGGCGTGCAGTCGATCAACGACCGCACGCGTATCATGGGTTTCGGGGCCATCGAGGTGGCGCTGTGGGACCTGCGCGGCAAGGCCTGGGGCCAGCCGCTCTACCAGTTGCTCGGCGGCGCGGTGCGCAAGGACGTGCCGTTCACCGACTACTTCTCGCTGCGCGGTGACGGCGCGACGGTCAAGGGTGAGAAGACACCGGAAGAAGTCGCCGACTACTGCGTGGAACTGCATGAGCGCCACGGCACAACCTTCTTCGAGGGCAAGTTCTCGACCGAGGACCCGAAAGTCTCGCTCAGGATGATCGAGCTTATCCGCAAGCGGCTCGGCGACGACGTCATGATCCGCATCGATTCCAACCAGGCCTACTCGCTCGCCACGGCGCGGCGGCTGGCCCGGCCGCTGGAGGATCTCGGCGTGCGCAACTGGGAAGACCCGGTGGCCACGATCGGCGAGATGCGCGAGCTGCGCAGGCACTGCTCGATCCCGTTTTCGACCCACAACATCGATATTGCGAGCGCCCTCGACATGAAGGTGCCGGACGCCTTTGTCGGCAACCCGACCGCTCATGGCGGCATCGGACGCATGCAGCGTTTTGTCGGCGCCTGCGAGCATGCCGGCATCGACTACTGGTGCTACAGCGGCGACACCGGCATCGGCAGCGCCTGCTATCTGCATCTTTGCGCGGTGCTCGGCTGGATCCGGGAGCCCAACCAATCGCTGTTTCGCATGCAACCGATGGACATCATCGAGGAAGGGCCGTTCGTGCCGAGAAACAATGTCGTGCGCGTGCCGGACGGCCCAGGCCTCGGCATCACCCTCTCCCGGGAAAAGCTCGCCGCCTGCCATCGCGATTTCGTCGAGAACGGGCCATGCAACAAATACCACGACCCGCAGAGGCCCGGGACCTACCGCAGGCTGCCGCTTAACTAGAAGGACGACCGCACAAGGAGGACATATCGATAAAACGGCAGTGCCTGGCTCGATCGGGTCGCCTGATCGACAGAAAACGCATCAAGAAAATCTGACCCTTCCGCGCCATGGCGCGGGTGGACCACGCGGAAGCGCGTGCTACAGTTCGTCGACCGACATTGATGACTGCCTGGACAGGAGAACTCCAAGGACTTCGTCAACTGGAATGTTTTGCCAACCACAATAACTGGGGAAAGGGCCTAGAACCCATGAGCAAGAACTACCGTATCCTCGACCTTATCCGGCGCAACCGCACGCCGCTTGAAAACCATCTCATCGACGGGCTCGTCGACGGCCGCGTCAGCCGCCGCGACTTCGTTCGCCACGGCAGCCTGCTCGGCCTGTCGCTGCCGCTGCTCGGCCGCATCGGCATGGCTGCCGGCTTCGGCTCGATGCCGTCACTCGCCCGCGCGCAGGGCGCTCCGGGCGCCACGATCCGCGTCGGCAGCAGCGTGCCGGCCGCGGCGATCGACCCGGTCACCATCGCCGACGCCGGCGGCCTGCTCGTCATGCAGCAGGTGGCCGAATTCCTCTGCATCGACGGTCCCGACCTGGTGCTGAAGCCGGCGCTGGCGGAAAGCTGGTCGCCGAACACCGATGGCTCGGTGTGGACCTTCAAGCTGCGCAAGGGCGTCAAATTCCACAGCGGCGGCGAGATGAAGGCCGAGGACGTGGTGGCCAGCATCGACCGCCTCGCCGATCCGGCCAATTCCTCCAACGCGCTGTCGGTGTTCACCGGCATCCTGTCGAAGGGCGCCAGCAAGAAGGTCGACGACTACACGGTCGAATTCCACCTCGACGCACCGAACGGCAACTTCCCCTACATGCTGTCGTCCGACAACTACAACGCCGTCATCATTCCGGCGAGCTACAAGGGCGACTACGAAAAGAGCTTCGACGGCACCGGACCGTTCAAGATCGAGAAGTACACGCCCAAGGTCGGCGCCTCTTTCGTGCGCAACGACGACTACTGGGGCGAGAAGGCGCTGCCGGAGCGCACCGAGTTCACCTTCTTCACCGACATCCAGCCGCAGATCCTGGCGCTGCAGGGCGGCCAGATCGACATCATCAACCAGATGCCCGTTCTGGCCGGCGTCGCCCTGCTCAACGATCCGAACGTCGACATCCTTAGCCTGAAATCGTCGGCGCACCAGCAGTTGCACCTGCGTTGCGACGACGGCCCGATGAAGGATGCGCGCGTGCGCCGCGCCATCGCGCTCAGCATCGACCGCGACAAGCTGGTCGCAGGCCTGATGAAGGGCCGCGCCGCGCCGGGCAACGACAGCCCGTTCGCCGCCGTCTATCCGTCGACGGACGCGAGCGTGCCGCAGCGCAAGCAGGACATCGCGCAGGCCAAGCAGCTCATGGAGGCAGCCGGGGTAGGCAAGGGCTTCAAGATGACGCTCACCACCGAGCGCTATCTCGAAATCCCCGAATACGCCCAGCTCATCCAGAACTGGGTGAAGGAGATCGGCATCGAGCTCGACCTCAACATCCTCGACCAGAGCGCCTATTACGGCGACGCGGTGTTCGGCAAATCCAACTGGCTGGACTCGGTGATGGGCATTACCGACTACGGTCACCGTGGCGTGCCGAACGTCTACCTCGCGGCGCCGCTGAAGAGCGAGGGAACCTGGAACGCAGCGCACTTCAAGAACAAGGACTACGACCAGCTCGCGACCAGCTACATCGCCGCGCTCGACCTGGAAGCGCAGAAGGCCACCGCAGGCAAGATCCAGAAGCTGCTGCTCGAGGAAACGCCCGTGATCTTCGGCTATTTCTACGACTACCTGACGGCCACGGCGAAGGGTGTGGCCGGGGTCCAGCCGACGGCCATGTCGCAGCTCTTCCTGGAAAAGGCCTCGAAGGCCTGAGCGGGAGAATAACGCATGTCACGCGCGCCGGCGCCATTCGGGTGCCGGCGGATCACGACCGGTCGGGACAGGGTGCCATGCGCCCTGCCCTGACGGTTTTCCGCGGGTAATCCGCCATTGGCGCGTTCCATGGAATCCAGAACCCAGCTTACCACCCAGCATTGGGGGACATACGAGATCAGCGCCGAGGAGGGCAGGCTCGTCGGCGTGGAGCCGTGGGCGGGCGATCCCGATCCGTCGCCGATCGGCAAGTCCATGCTCGGCACCACGCAGGGCAACATGCGCATTGCGCGTCCCGCCGTGCGGCGCGGCTGGCTCGAAGGAGACCGGTCGTCGCCAAGCGGGCGGCGCGGCGGCGACGCTTTCGTCGAAGTGTCCTGGGAAACGGCGCTGGATCTGGTGGCGGGAGAACTCGACCGGGTTCGCACGGCCCACGGAAACGCCGCGATCTATGCCGGCTCCTATGGCTGGGCGAGCGCCGGCCGCTTTCACCACGCGCAAAGCCAGGTGCATCGCTTCCTCAACACGATCGGCGGCTATACGAGCTCCGTGCTGAGCTATTCCTATGGCGCGGCCGAGATCATCCTGCCGCATGTGCTCGGCAGCACCGACGGGCTGACCGGCAATCACACCACCTGGGACGGTATCGAGCGGCACAGCAAGCTCATCGTGGCCTTCGGCGGATTGCCCTGGCGCAACGCGCAGATCCAGGGCGGCGGCTCGGCGCGCCACGAGGCGTCGGCCGCCTTGCGCAACGCCGTCGGCAACGGCGCGCGGCTCGTCAATGTCTCGCCGGTGCGCGACGACGCCCCGCGCGGAATCGAAGCCGAATGGCTGCCGCTTCGTCCGAACAGCGACACCGCCGTCATGCTGGCCATGTGCCATGTCCTGATCGAGGAGCGCCTGCACGACGAGGCATTCCTGAAGCGCTACTGCACCGGCTTCGGGGTCGTGAGCGCCTACATCATGGGCGAGAGCGACAGCCAGCCCAAGAACCCGGCATGGGCGGCATCGCTCAGCGGCGTGGCGCAGGACAGGATCGTGGCGCTGGCCCGCGAGATGGCCACCAGCCGAACCATGCTGATGATCAGCTGGTCACTACAACGCGCCGATCATGGCGAGCAGCCCTATTGGGCGGCGATCACGCTCGCCGCCCTGCTCGGCCAGATCGGCTTGCCGGGTGGCGGCATCGGCTTCGGCTACTCCTCGACCAACGGCGCGGGCCGTCCGGAGATGGGCTTCCGCTGGCCCTCGGTGCCACAAGGGCGCAACCCGGTCGCGGATTTCATACCCGTGGCGCGGGTCGCCGACATGCTGCTCGACCCCGGCGGACCGTTCGAATTCAACGGCGCGACCCTGTCGTATCCTGACGTCAGGCTCGTCTATTGGGCTGGCGGCAACCCGTTCCACCATCATCAGGACCTGAACCGTCTCGTCGAGGCCTGGCAGAGGCCCGAGACGATCATCGTCCACGAGCCCTTCTGGACGGCGACCGCACGCCACGCCGACATCGTGCTGCCCGTCACCACCTCGCTTGAGAGGAACGATCTCGCCTTCTCCAACCGCGAGAACCTCATCGTCGCCATGAAACAGGCGATCGATCCAGTCGACGGCGCGCGCGACGATTACGCGATCTTCGCGGCGCTGGCGACGCGACTTGGCGTCCAGGAGACCTTTACCGAGGGCCGCGACACGGATGAGTGGATCCGGCTTCTCTACGGCAGGGCGAGGGAAAATGCCGGCGCCATCGGCGTCGAGATGCCGCCCTTCGACCGTTTCTGGCGCGACGGCCACGCCGAACTCACCCGCAAGGTCACCTCGCAGACGCTGCTGGGCTCGTTCCGCTCCGATCCCGAACGTCACCCTCTCGCCACACCATCGGGCCTGATTGAACTCTATTCCGCGACCATCGACGGCTTCGGCTACGAGGACTGTCCCGGCCACGCCGTGTGGCGCGAGCCGCGCGAATGGCTTGGCAATCGCGATCTCGCCGAGCGCTTCCCGTTGCACCTGCTGTCGCCGCAGCCGGCCGACAAGCTGCACAGCCAACTGGACCACGGCTCGGTCAGCCGGGCCGGCAAGATTTCCGGCCGCGCTCCCCTGTGGATCAACCGCGCGGACGCCGCCGCGCGCGGCATAGGCGACGGCGATGTCGTCCTCGTCTCCAACGATCGTGGCTCGTGCCTCGCCGGGGCGGTGCTGACCGACGGCCTGATAGAAGGCGTGGTGCAGTTGCCGACCGGCGCCTGGTTCGATCCGTCGGAGGCCGGACCGTCCTTGGAAAAGCACGGCAACCCGAACGTGCTGACGCCGGACCGGGGCACATCCCGCCTCGCCCAGTCGCCGACCTGCAATTCGACGCTTGTCCAGGTGGCGCGGTTCGCCGGGGCCGCTCCACCAGTGACGGCATTTGAACCGCCTGTCATACTGAACCCGCCCGATACTCCCGGCCTGGCCGGGAAGATGGTCGTTGCATAAGGAGTCCAGCCATCCTCCGCTTCCTCGCACGCCGCATCTCGCTGTCGCTGGTCACACTGTTTCTGCTCAGCGTCATGGTCTTCCTGGGCGGGCAGGTTCTGCCCGGCAATGTCGGGCGCGCGATACTGGGGCCGTTCGCCGACCAGCGCGCCGTCGACACGCTCAATCACACGCTCGGTGTCGACCGCCCCTTGCTGACGCAGTACTGGAGCTGGATCTCGGGCTTCGTGCAGGGTGACATGGGCACGTCCTATGTCCTGCGCAGGCCGGTGGCGCCCGAAGTCATACGGGCGCTCGGCAACTCGCTGAAGCTGGCGGCGGTCGCCTTCGCCCTGGTGGTGCCGATCGGCATCCTTGGCGGCGTGGTCGCGGCGCTCAATCTCAACCGGCCGCTCGACCGCATCATCAGCCTCGGCGGCCTCTCGGTCACGGTGCTGCCGGAGTTCGTCACCGGCATCATCCTCATCCTGATCTTCGGCGTCTGGCTGCGCTGGCTGCCGATCTCGGCCGCCTGGCCGCGCGACGCCGGTTTCTTCACGCAGCTCTACTACCTGATCCTGCCGTCGCTGCCGCTGTTCCTCGTGCTGTTCGGCTACATCGCGCGCATGGCGCGAGCCGGCATGATCGAGGCACTCGATTCCGACTATACCCGCACGGCGGTGCTCAAGGGCCTGCCCTGGCGTACCGTCATCTGGCGCCATGTGCTGCGCAACGCGCTTTTGCCGACCATCACCGTCATCGCCACCCAGACCGGCTACCTGATCGGCGGCCTGGTCGTGATCGAGACGCTGTTTCGCTACCAGGGCATCGGCTCGCTGATCTTCACGGCGGCGCGCGGCAAGGATTTCCCGATGCTGGAATCCGGCATTCTAACCATCGGCATCGTCTACGCCGTCGCGACCCTCGCCGCCGACTTCCTCTACTCCGTTCTGAACCCACGCATTCGTCTGGGAGGCGAACAATGAGCGCTACCGACACCACCACTCAGGAGCGTCCGATCGGCCGGCGCGGTCCCTATGCCGAGCTGTTCTTCGCGCTCATGCGCTCCGGCACCTTCCTGACCGGCTTCGCCATCGTTCTGTTCTGGGTGATATGCGCGCTGTTCGGCGAGCACTTCACCCCCTACGACCCGCTCGCCGACGACATCATCAACGCGCTGTCGCCGCCCTCGGCCGAACATTGGTTCGGCACCGACCAGATCGGCCGCGACGTGTTCTCGCGCGTCATCGTCGGCTCGCGCGACATCCTTACCGTCGCGCCGCTGGCCACCTTGCTGGCCACCGTCGCCGGCACCGCGCTCGGCCTTTTCACTGGCTATTTCCGGGGCATCGCCGACGATATCGTCAGCCGCGTTCTGGAGGCCTTCATGGCCATTCCCGTGGTGATCGTGGCGCTGCTGGCCATCGTGGCGCTCGGCACCTCCAAGGCGACCGTCATCGTGGTCATCGGGCTAAGCTTCGCCCCGATCATCGCGCGCACCGTGCGCTCGGCGGTGCTCGCCGAACGCGAGCTCGACTACGTCGCGGCCGCGCAACTGCGCCATGAGAGCGCATTCCACACCATGTTCGTCGAGATACTGCCCAATGTCATCCCGCCGATCCTGGTCGAGACCACGGTGCGGCTCGGCTATGCCATCTTCGCCGTGGCCACGCTCTCCTTCATGGGCTTCGGCATCCAGCCGCCCTCGCCCGACTGGGGCCTCTCGATCTCCAACAATTACGGCATGATCGGCGGTGGCTTCTGGTGGACCGTGCTGTTCGACGCGCTCGCCATCGCCTCGCTGGTGATCGGCGTCAACCTCGTAACCGACGGCATCCAGGGAGCGCTCAATGACTGACCCGGCCAAGGCAGCGACTGGAATGACGGCCAACGCGCTCGACCTCAACGACCTGTCGGTCGCCTATCGCGTCGGCGGCCGCAACCGGGCGGTGCTGCGCAATGTCAGCCTCAGCATCGGGCGCGGCGAAGCCTATGGGCTGGTCGGCGAATCCGGCTGCGGCAAGTCCACCGCAGCGCTTTCGGTGGTGCGCTACCTGCCGCGCAACGGCTCCATCACCGGCGGCGCCATCGCGATCGATGGCAAGGACGTCATGAAGCTCGACGCCGAAGCGCTGCGCCGCGCCCGCGCCGAAACCGTGTCGATGGTCTATCAGGACCCCGGCAAGGCGCTCAATCCGTCGATCCGCATCGGCCGCCAGCTCACCGAGATCTTCGAATTGGCCGGCATCACCGGCAAGGCCGCCGAGGAGCGCGCGCTCGCCATGCTGAAGCGGGTACGCATCTCCGATCCGGTCGGCGTCATGCAGCGTTATCCGCACCAGCTGTCCGGCGGCATGCAGCAACGCGTAGCGATCGCCATGGCGCTCGCCAACGATCCGTCGATGCTGATCCTCGACGAGCCGACCACGGGGCTCGACGCCACCGTCGAGGCGGAGGTTCTCGACCTCATCGCGCAGCTCCGGCGCGAGCTTTCTGCCTCGATCCTGTTCATCAGCCACAACCTCGCCGTGGTCTCCAATATGTGCGACCGCGTCGGCGTGCTCTATGCCGGCATGCTGGTGGAGGAAGGCACGACAAAGGATGTCTTCAACGATCCGCGCCATCCCTACACGGTGGCGCTGCTGCGCTGCCTGCCGCGCGGCGGCCAGCGCAAGGACCAGGGCCGTCTCGACACCATCCCCGGCTTCCTGCCAGGCATCGGCGCCACCATCACCGGCTGCGCCTTCGCCGACCGCTGCGCGCTGGCCGACGACCGTTGCCGCCGCGAACTGCCGCCGCTTTACGAACTGGGCGATGGCCGACTGTCGCGCTGCCACTATCATGACAAGGCGCAGACGCTGCCGCGCGCGACACCTTCCGACGTCAAGCTGCCGGCGCCGGCAACGGCCGCCGAACCGGTGCTGCGCGTGGAAAACGTCAACAAGACCTATGCCAGCCACGGCCATGCGCTGCGCGCGGTCAAGGACGTCTCGCTCGATCTCGCCCCCGGCGAGACGCTCGGCCTCGTCGGCGAATCCGGCAGCGGCAAAACCACCTTCGCGCGACTGCTGCTCGGCCTGGTGGCGCCCGACGAGGGCGGCCAGATCACGCTCGAGGGCAAGACGCTGGCGCCACGGCTGGAAGGGCGTGGCGACGACCAGGTCAAGGCCATGCAGATCGTCTTCCAGAACCCGGATTCGGCGCTCAACCGCTCGCATTCGATCCGCCATCTGATCGGACGGGCGCTGAAACGCCTCGCCGGTCTCTCCGGCAAGGCGCTCGAAACCCGCCTCGACGAGCTCGTGCGCTCCGTGCGTCTGACGGAACGCCACCTTGCCGCCAAGCCGCGCCAGCTCTCCGGCGGCCTCAAGCAGCGCGTCGCCATCGCGCGGGCCTTCGCCGGCGATCCGCGCATCGTCGTGTGCGACGAGCCGACCTCGGCGCTGGACGTCTCCGTGCAGGCCGCCATCCTCAACCTCCTCGCCGACCTGCAGGCCAAGGAGCGCGTCAGCTACATCTTCATCTCGCACGACCTCGGCGTCGTGCGCTATCTCTCCGACAAGATCGCGGTGCTCTATCTCGGCCGCATCATGGAGTTGGGGCCATCGGAGGATGTCTTCTCAGGCCCTCACCACCCCTACACGGAGGCGCTGCTGTCGGCGGTGCCGAAGCTCGACCGCTCGGAGAGCTCGCGCATCCGCCTCGACGGCGAAATCCCCAGCGCCACCAATCCGCCGCCGGGCTGTGTCTTCCAGACGCGCTGCCCACGCAAGATCGGCGCGATCTGCGAGAGCCAGGAGCCGCCTCTGGTCCAGGCGAAACCGGGGCACATGATCCGCTGCCACATTCCCTACCCGGAACTCGCGAGGCTGCAGAAGCACGGGGCGGCGCAGTCGGAGCCCGCATAGCGCTTCAGCCGATGAGCGGCCTGCCGGACATGGCGAGCGGGCGGCCCGTCAGTGCCAGCGCCTGATCGCCGGACCATTCGGCGGCAAGCGCGCGCAGCCCGCTCAGGGCGACGTCGAGCACATCGGAAGAGACGGGGTTCGCGGGATAGGCGAGATAGATCGGGCGCTGGAACACCGGCGCATCCGCGATCAGCCTCATCTCGCCGCGTTCGACATAGGGGCTGACGGCGCTGAGCGGCAGGTAGGCCGAAGCCCGCTGCGACAGCACGTGCTGCAAGCCGATGAACACAAGCGCCGCCGATATGGCCGGCTTGACCATGCCGGCGAAGGCGCGGTCGTGTTCGATGCGAAACTCCAGCCCCCAGTCCATCATGATGTAGTTCTCGCTCCAGTCGCCCTGCTGCTGCGCATGCTGGACGAGCACCACCTGATCGATGGCGAGCGGTTCGAAGACGATGCCTGGATGCGGGCGCGGCAGGTAGAGGACGCAGATGTCGAGCAGCCCCTCGGCGAGCTGGTCGATGGCAAGGTCCGGAAAGCTGCCTTCGAGCCGCAGCGCCACGTTCGGTCGGTGGGCGCGCATCCAGGCGACCCACGGCGAGGTGAGCCGCTCCCACAGATAGGCTGGCGCGGTAAGGCGCAATAAAGTCTCGTAGCCGTCGGGAACCGCGATGTCCTGCCGCGACTGCTCCCAGGTGCGCGTGATCGACGATGCGTGCGGCAGGAACTGCCGGCCGGCTGGCGTCAGCGTGACGCCGTCGCGATCGCGCACGAACAGCCGTCGGCCCAGTTGCTCCTCCAGCCCCCTTATCCGCGCGCTGACGGTCGACTGCGCAAGGTTCAGCCGGCTGGCCGCCACGGTGAAGCTGCCATGGGTGGCGACCTCCAGGAAGCTGCGCAGGTTCTCGGTGTCCATGTTTCCCATCCAGGTCTGCATCGAAGATTTCGATGACCCCAATCAAAAAATATCGCTTTTCGGGCGCGGTCAACAATGAACTAGATGGCAATTACCCCACGAGAAGCGAGGAAAGCAGCCATGTCGAAGCGCCTTGGGACCATCGATGACGCACGCCGCAATCTCACGCCAATCGAAAATTCCGTTGTCGACGAGCTGCTCGCGGGCCGGATCGGCCGACGCGATTTCCTGCGCCATGGCAGCGTGCTCGGCCTGTCCCTGCCCTTCCTGGGCAGCATCGCAGCGGCGGCCGGCTTCGGCACGGGCACGGCACGCGCCCAGGGAAGGCCGGGCGGCACCGTGCGCGCCGGCGTGGCGATGCCGGGCGGGGCGATCGACCCGGTCACCTTCTACGACAGCGGCAGCTACCAGATGGTCTTCCAGACGGCGGAATTCCTGTGCGTCACCCAGCCGGACCTGACGCTGAGGCCGGTGCTCGCGGAGAGCTGGGCGCCGAACGAGGACGGCAGCGTGTGGACGTTCAAGCTGCGCAAGGGCGTCAAGTTCCACAATGGCGAGGACTTCAAGGCCGACGACGTCGTCGCGACCTTCGACCGCCTGGCCGATCCGACCGTCGCCTCCAACGCGCTTTCGGTGTTCAAGGGCCTGCTGTCGAAGGGCGGCACCCGCAAGGTCGACGACCATACGGTCGCCTTCCATCTCGACGCGCCGAGCGGCAGTTTCCCCTACTCGGTCTCGATCGACAATTATAACGCCGTCATCCTGCCGGCGAGCTACAAGGGCGACTACGAGAAGACCTTCGAGGGCACGGGCCCCTTCCGTCTCGAAAGCTACACGCCGAAGGTCGGCGCCACCTTCGTGCGTAACGACGGCTACTGGGGTGAGAAGGCGCTGCCCGACCGCATCGAGTTCAAGTTCTACGCCGACGTGCAGCCGCGCATCCTGGCGTTGCAGGCAGGCGACGTGGACGTTCTCGACGCGGTGCCGCTCGATGTCAGCCAGGTGGTGCTCGGCAATCCTGACATCACCGTGCTGCGCGTCGCCTCGACCGCGCACCGGCAGCTTCACATGCGCTGCGACATGGCGCCCTTCACCGACAAGCGCGTGCGCCAGGCGTTGGCGCTGTGCATCGACCGCGCCAAGCTGGTCGACGGCCTTTGCCGCGGCATGGCGGCAACCGGCAATGACAGCCCCTTCGCCCCGGCTTTCCCGCAGACCGACAAATCGGTGCCGCAGCGCGCGCGGGACCTCGTCAAGGCCAGGGAATTGCTGCAGGCGGCCGGCAACGGCGACGGCTTCGACATCACGCTGACGACGCTGCGCTATTCCGACATTCCCGGTTACGCGCAGTTGTTCCAGAACTTCGCCAAGGAGATCGACGTCCGCGTCTCGCTCAACATCGAGGACCAGGACAAATACTACGGCAAGGCGGTCTTCGGGCAATCCGACTGGCTGGACAGCCCGCTCGGCATCACCGACTACGCGCACCGCAGCGTGCCCAACGTCTTCCTGAAAAGTCCGCTGGTCAGCGACGGTCCCTGGAACGCCGCGCATTTCAAGAGCCCCGCCTATGACGGCATGGTCACGGCCTATCTCAAGGCGCTCGACATCGGCGCGCAACGCGCGGCGGCCGCCGACATCCAGAAGCTGCTTCTCGACGAAACCCCTGTCGTCTTCAGCTACTTTCCCGACCTGCTGGTGCCCGTGCGCAAGAATGTCAGCGGCCTGCCGCAGATCGCCGCCGGGCTGCTGCTCGATCGGGTCACCATAGGCTGACCGTGCGAAAGCGCCCGGTCACGAAACCCAGGAAACGGGAGGCCATCATTCGCAAGCCCCATCTGCGCGGTCGCGGGCCGCATTTCCCGCTGCTCGACACCATCGAGCAGTATGAATTCGAGCAGGGCTATGTCGCCTTCACCATGCCATCGCCGAAGCGGCTGCGCGTGCAGGTGGGGCCGATGATCGTCGCCGACAGCACCAGGGCGCTCGTCTTCTACGAAAGCGACCACCTGCCGGTGTATTACTTCCCGATGAGCGACGTGCGCGAGGAGTTCCTGCTGCCGAGCAGAACGACGACCGAGGACCCGTTCAAGGGTGTCGCCACGCACTACTCCCTCAATACGGGCATCACGCTGGTCGAGGACGGAGCCTGGCGCTATCTCGACCCGGTGAAGGGCTGCCCGCCGATAGCCGACTACATGGCCTTCTACTGGCCGAAGATGACGCATTGGTGGGAAGAGGACGAGGAGATCTTCGTCCATGCCCGCGATCCTTTCCGGCGGGTCGATTGCCTGCCCTCGTCGCGGCGCGTGCAGGTGATCCTCGACGGCGAGCAGGTGGCGGATTCGCGCCGGGGCGTGTTCCTGTTCGAGACCGGCCATCCGGTTCGCCACTACCTGCCGATATCCGACACACGGCTCGATATGTTCTCGCCAAGCCGCTACATCTCGCGCTGCCCCTACAAGGGCATCTCGAGCTACTACCACGTGACCACGCCCAAGAAACGGCACGAGAACCTCGTCTGGTACTACGCCGATCCGGTGCATGAAGCCGAGCGCATCAAGGGTCTGGTGTGCTTCCACCACGAGCTGGTCGACAAAATCCTCGTCGACGGTGTGGAGATCCCGAAGGAAGCGACGGCCGCATCCGACGGCTATTTCTGAGCCGATCCGTCGCGAAAGTCCGGCATACCCGCAGTCGGCGCAAGGCTCTGACAAAGGCTCGCGGCTCGGCGGAAAGATCCAGCCGCAAGTGCCCGTGTGCGGGGCGGCCGTCGGCCACCGCGTGCTTCTTCACGCCTTTGTGTGAGCCAAAACAGCCACATAAGCGGTATCCATAGGCTTGCGTGCTGCCAACTCCGTCGCGCGCCGCGGTTTGGTCGCAAGCTGATATCTAGACATCGTTCGGGAGTACCGCATGCGTATCGTGTTGATCTGTGGGTTCCTGGTCGCGACCACATCGGCCGCCTTTGCCGGCATGGGCGTCGGTTTCCAGTGGGGCCCGACCAAGCAGTGCTTCGACCCCAACTCGCCACCGATCTCGGTGCGCGGCGTGCCCGCCGCGACCCGGACGCTGCGCTTCAAGCTCACCGACCTCAACGCTGTCACCTTCAAGCATGGCGGGGGCGACGTCGCCTTCAGCGGCCAGACGGCCCTGCCCTACGGGGCCTTCCATTACAAGGGCCCCTGCCCGCCAGATCCAACCAAGCCACACACTTACCGGCTGACCATGCAGGCACTGGATGCCAACGGCGCGGTGCTGGCGACGGCAAAGGCGCAAAGACGCTTCCCATGAGGAGCGCCCGAGCCATGGCCATCTGATCAACCCCAACGGCAGTGCTCCCCCCATGATAAAGCGCCTGGTGATCATGCTCATTGCGATCGGCCTGATCCTGGGCGGCATCTTCGGCTTCCAGGCCTTCAAGAACCGCATGATCGCGGCCTATCTGGCCAACCTCAAGTCACCGCCGCAGACCGTGTCAACCATCACCACCACGACGAGCGAATGGCGCACGACCCTGCAATCCGTCGGCAGCTTCAATGCCGTGGAAGGCGCAAGCCTTTCGGCCCAGGTGCAGGGGATCGTGCAGAAGATCGGCTTCCAGGACGGCCAGGACGTCAAGAAGGGCGACCTGATCGTGCAGTTGCTCGCGGACCAGCAGATCGCCACGCTGCAGCAATACCAGGCCGCGGCGACCAACGCCCAGATCACCTATGACCGGGACTCCAGGCTGATCAAGTCCAGCACCATCGCGCAGTCGCAGGTCGATGGCGACATGGCGGCACTGAAGGCTGCCCAGGCGCAAGTGGTGGCGCAGCAGGCCCTCGTCGACCAGTATGCGATCCACGCTCCCTTCGACGGACGCCTCGGCATCAGGCTGGTCAGTCTCGGCCAGTACATGGCTGCCGGAACGCCCGTCGTGACGCTGCAGTCGCTCGACCCGATCCAGCTCGATTTCGCGATGCCGCAGCAGGCGCTGTCGCAACTCCAGGTCGGCCAGGCGGTGACGGCCAGCGTCGACGCCTATGCCGACCAGCCGTTCACCGGCAAGATCGTCGCCATCAGTCCGCTGGTCGACAACCAGAGCCGGAGCCTGACCATCCGCGCAAGTTTCCCCAATGGCGACCACAAGCTGCTGCCGGGCATGTTCGGCACCATATCGGTGGCTGTCGGCGAACCACAGAACTACATCGCGCTGCCGCAGACCGCCGTCACCATCAATCCGTACGGCAACATCGTCTATGTCGTCACCGACAAGGGCGCCGGGCCGGACGGGAAACCGCAGCTCGTCGCCAACCAGACATTCGTTACCACCGGCCAGGCGCGCGGCGACCAGATCGCCATCACCAAGGGACTGAGCGTGGGCCAGACGGTGGTCACATCCGGGCAGTTGAAGCTCAACAACGGCACGCCGGTGATCGTCAACAACACGGTGCAGCCGTCGAACGACCCCAATGCCAACCCGGCCAATCCGAACTGAGGCGCGGCGATGAATTTCACCGACCTCTTCATCCGCCGCCCCGTGCTCGCCCTGGTGGTGAGCGCGCTGATCGTGGTCATCGGCTACCAGTCGTTCCGGACGCTTACGGTGCGGCAGTTTCCGCGCACGCAGAACGCGGTGGTCACTGTGACGACCGTCTATCCTGGCGCGGCGCCGGACGTCATCGCGGGCTTCATCACGACACCGCTGGAAAACGCCATCGCCCAGGCCAACGGCATCGACTACATGACCTCGTCGAGCACCAGCGGCGTGTCCACGATCACCGTCAACCTGCGCCTGAACTACAACGCCGACGCGGCGATGACCGAGATCAACGCCAAGATGTCCTCGGTCATCAACCAGCTCCCGTCGGGCACACAGCAACCGACCATGTCGGTCTCCGTCGGCCAGACGATCGACGCCATGTACATCGGCTTCCGCAGCGACGTGCTGGCCGCCAACCAGATCACCGATTACCTCACCCGCGTGGTCCAGCCGAAGCTGCAGGCGGTGAACGGCGTGCAGACGGCTGAAATCCTCGGCGGCCGGACTTTTGCTCTCCGGGCCTGGCTGAAGCCCGACAAGCTGGCCGCCTATGGCTTGACCGCCGGCGACGTGTGGACCGCGATGGCGGCCAACAATTACATTTCCGGCATCGGCACCACACGCGGTCAGATGACCCAGACGGTGCTGACGGCGAGAACGTATCTGCATTCTACCGACGAATTCGCCGACCTGGTCGTGAAGCAGATCGGCGGCGCGATCGTACGCCTCAGGGATGTCGCCACCGTCGCGCTGGGATCGCAGAACCCGGATGTGCAGGTCGCGTTCGACGCCAAGACCGGCGTCTTCATCGGCATCCAGATCGCGCCGACGGCGAACCTGCTCGACGTCATCTCGGGCGTGCGCGCGGTCTTTCCCGCTATCCAGGCGCAGTTGCCGCAAGGGCTGGAGGGCTACATCGTCTACGATTCCAGCACCTTCGTGACGCAGTCGATAAACGAGGTGGTCAAGAGCCTGGTCGAGGCGCTGGTCATCGTCATCTTCGTGGTGTTCGCGTTCCTCGGCTCGCCGCGCTCGGTCGCCATTCCCATCGTCGCCATACCGCTGTCGCTGATCGGCGCCTTCGCCATGATGCTGGTCTTCGGCTTCTCGATAAACCTGCTGACGCTGCTCGCGCTGGTTCTCGCCATCGGCCTCGTCGTCGACGACGCGATCATCGTGGTCGAGAACGTCAACCGCCACATCGAGGAAGGCGCCCAGCCCATGGACGCGGCGTTCGCCGCCGCGCGCGAGCTGGTCGGGCCGATCCTAGCGATGACCGTCGTGCTCATCGCGGTCTATGTTCCGATCGGTTTCCAGAGCGGTCTGACGGGCGCCCTCTTCACCGAATTCGCCTTCACCCTGGTCGGCGCCGTCGCCGTCTCGATGACGGTCGCGCTGACGCTGACGCCGATGCTGTGCTCGCGCATACTCAAGCCGCATCTGGCCGACCGCTCCGGTTGGGAGGAGCGCGTCTCGGATTTCATCGATCGCCGCTTCTCGGAGATCCATCGCCCCTACATGCGCATGCTGCACGGAAGCCTCAACACTGTGCCGGTGACTCTGGTGTTCGCGGCGATCGTTCTGGGCAGCATCTATTTCCTCTATGCCGGCGCCAAGAACGAACTCGCGCCCAACGAGGACCAGGGCTTCCTCGGCGCGCAGGTCACCAACGCGCCGAATGCCACGCTGCAGCAGAAGTTGCTTAATTCCGACCAGGTGACGAAGACCTTCCGTTCCTTCCCCGAGACCGACAAGAGCCTGCAGGTGGAAGCGCCCGGCGTTTCGTTCGAGGGCATGGTGCTCAAGCCCTGGAGCGATCGCAAGCGCACCGCCAACGACCTTCAGCCCCTTGTGCAGGCCGACCTGGCCAAGATCGCCGGTGGCCAGGCCGTGGTCTTCCAGGTGCCGCCGCTGCCCGGCGCCAGCGGCCTGCCGGTGCAGTTCGCCATCGGCAGCACCGGCGACTTCAACCAGCTCAACGAGGTCTCCAGCACCTTTCTGCAGGAGGCGCAGAAATCCGGCCTGTTCGTGTTCCTGATGAAGGACCTCAACATCGACAACCCGCAATATTCGATCCGGATCGATCGCGACAAGGCGTCGGCGCTCGGCCTTTCCATGAGCAATGTGGGCTCGGCGATGGCCGGTATGCTGGGCGGCGGCTACGTCAACTATTTCAGCATCGACAACCGTTCCTACCAGGTGATCCCGCAGGTGGAGCAGCGCTCGCGCCAGACGATCGACCAGATCATGAACTATCCGGTGGCGACGGTGAACGGCACCAAGATCCCGCTCTCCGCGATTGCCACAGTCACCCTCGAGGCGACCCCGCGATCGGTCGCCCACTTCCAGCAGCTGAACTCCGCCACCATAGCCGGCGTGCCGGCACCGGGCGTTGCCGTCGGCGACGCGCTGAACACGCTGAAGTCGATCGCGACACGCGTGCTGCCGCAGGGATATTCGGTCGACTATGGCGGCCAATCCCGCCAGTTCGTGCAGGAATCCAGCGGCATGGCCGCTACCTTCGCGCTGGCGCTGATCATCGTGTTCCTGGCGCTGTCGGCGCAGTTCAACAGTTTCCGCGATCCGCTGATCATCCTGGTGTCGGTGCCGATGTCGATCGCCGGCGCGCTTGCCTTCATCAGCGTCGGGGTGGGCGGCGCGACGATGAACATCTACACCCAGGTCGGACTGGTGACGCTGATGGGCCTCATCAGCAAGCACGGCATCCTGATCGTCGAGGTGGCGAACACGCTGCAGGCCTCCGGACAGTCGAAGCGCGAGGCCATCGAGGGCGCCTGCGGCATCCGGCTGCGCCCGATCCTGATGACGACCGGCGCCATGGTGCTGGGCGTGATGCCGCTGATCCTGGCAACCGGCGCGGGCGCCGCCGCGCGCTTCAACATGGGGCTGGTGATCGCCGCGGGGCTCGCCGTGGGCACGCTGTTCACGCTTTTTGTCGTCCCCGCGGTCTATCTGCTGCTGGCGGCCGACCATCACAAGCAGGCCGCGCAGGAGCCAAAGACCGCGCCGGCGCACTGACCCCTGCCCCAATCCATGCCGTGCCGCCCGGTGCAAGCCGGGCGGATTTCTTTCCGGGCTGGCCATGCCCGCCATTGTGTTCCGGCGCGGTCGCGAATATGCTTGTTGTACGATCGTTCAACAAGCGTTTTCCGATGAGCTGCAATCCCCGTTACGAGATCCTGTTCGAGCCTGTGCGGATCGGCCCCGTGACCGCGCCGAACCGCTTCTACCAGGTGCCCCATGCGAGTGGCATGACCAACGCCCTGCCGCGCGTCCGCGCCGCCTTCCGGGAAGCAAAGGCGGAGGGAGGCTGGGGCGTGATCTGCACCGGCGCCTGCTCGATCGACCCCAGCTCGGACGACGCGCCGCTGCCCTTCGCGACGCTATGGGACAACAACGACATCCGCGCGCATGCGCTGATGACGGAGGCTGTGCATCGCCATGGGTCGCTTGCCGGCGTGGAGCTGTGGCACGGCGGCGCGTCCGTCATGAACCGCGCCAGCCGCCTGCCGCCGCTGTCGCCATCCGGCATTCCGTGGATGGCGACGCATGTCGGCTTCATGGGCAATATGAGGCCCAAGACGATGGACAAGGCCGACATAAGGGAGGTGCTGCGCTGCCAGGCCGAAGCCGCGCGCAAGGCGCGCACCGCCGGCTTCGACATCGTCTATGTCTATGCCGGAATGGGCTATCTCGGCTACGAGTTCCTGCTGCCGGAATACAATCACCGTACCGACGCCTATGGCGGCCCGATCGAGAACCGGGTGCGCTTCGTGCGCGAGATGATCGAGGTCACCAAGGACGCCGTCGGCGCCGATTGCGGCGTCGCGCTGCGGGTCAGCCTCGAGGAACTGCGCGGGCGGGCCGGCCGCAACCAGCCGTCGGAAGCTCATGAGCTGGTCGAACTGCTCGCCGATGTGCCGGACCTTTTCGACGTCAAGATGGACTCCAGCCCAACCGACTGCTCTGCATCGCGCTTCACCGGCGAAGGCAGCCATGAGCCGGTCATCGACTTCGTCAAATCGCTGACCCGGAAGCCTGTGGTCGGCGTCGGGCGCTTCACCTCTCCCGACACCATGGTCTCGCAGATCAGGCGCGGCGTGCTGGACTTCATCGGCGGCGCGCGACCATCGATCGCCGACCCTTTCCTGCCAAGCAAGATCCGCGAAGGACGCGAAGCCGAGATCCGCGAATGCATCGGCTGCAACATCTGCATCTCGAGCTGGCACGATGGCGTGCCGGTACGTTGCACGCAGAACCCGACCGCCGGCGAGGAATGGCGGCGGGGATGGCACCCCGAGCGCGTCGAGCGAAGTGACAGGCCGGAAAGCATCCTCATCGTCGGTGGCGGACCGGCTGGCCTCGAATGCGCGCTGACACTCGGGCGACGCGGCCATGAGGTGACGCTTGCCGACAGCGGCCGCGATTTCGGCGGGCGGCTGACCTTCGAGAAGACACTGCCCGGTCTTTCGGCCTGGAACCGCGTCGTCGACTACCGGCTGGGCCGCCTCGCCGAGATGAGCAACGTCTCGCTCTATGGCGAAAGCACGCTCGGGGTCGACGAGATCCTCGAGCTCGCGCCCGAGCGGATGGTGCTCGCCACCGGCGCACGCTGGACCGACATGCTCTATTCGTCGCTGGAGATTCCTGTCGGCAGGCTCGACCACGAGAATGTCTTCACTCCCGACGACATTGCCGCCGGACGGCTGCCGGCAGGGCCGACGCTGATCTTCGACTTCGACAACTACTACATGGGCGGCGCGCTTGCCGAGCATCTGGCGGCGCGTGGCATTCCGGTCAGCTACGCCACGCCGGCCGGGCAGGCCTCGGCCTGGACGATCATGACCAACGAGCTGCCGCTGGTGCACCGGGCGCTGACGCGGCGCCGGGTGCCGGTCACCACGCTCCACCTGCTGAAGGCGTTCGACGGCGAGACGGCGACGCTGGCGCAACTGTTCACCGGCGAAGAGACGCGCGTCGCCTGCCGCTCCGTGGTGATCGTCGGATTGCGGCTGCCGCGCGACGAACTCCACGCCGCGCTGTCCGCGCGCATGGACGACATCACCCGGGCCGGCATACGCAACATCGACCGCATCGGTGACGCGCTGGCGCCGGGCGCCATCGCCCACGCCGTGCACAGTGGCCACAAGCTTGCGCGCGAGATCGGCGCCGCCGTCCGCTGGCAGCCCTACCGCCGGGACACGCCGATCGTCGACGCGGTGCCCGACTTCGACATGCGAACGGCAGCCGAATAGGAGGTTGAGATGGAGCGCAGTTCGGCACGCCGCAGGCCCGGACGCCCGCAACGGGAGATCGGCGGCATCGCGCAGCGCCCGTGGAAGCAACTGACGCGGCCCTATGCGCCGATCGAGGTGCTGTCGGCCGACCACCTCCAGGCGATCCACGAGATGGGTCTCACCATCCTCGAGGAAATCGGCATGCGCGTGCTGCAGCCCCGCGCGCGCCAGCTCTATCGCTCCGCGGGCGCCAGTGTCGACGAAAGCGAGATGCGTGTGCGCCTCGATCGCGCCATGGTGATGGAGCGCCTGGCGACCGCGCCGGCGTCCTTCGAGCTGCGGGCACGCAACCCCGAAAAGAACGTCAAGGTCGGTGGGCGGCACTGCATCCTGTCATCGGTCGGCGGCCCGGCCTATGTGATGGACAATGATCGCGGCCGCAGGCCAGGCACCTATGCCGAGATGTGCGACTACCTGAAGCTGATCCAGTCCTTCAACGTGCTGCACCAGGAGGGCGGCGGTCCGTTCGAACCGCTCGACCTGCACCAGAATACCCGTCATCTGGACCTCTACTACGCGGAGATCACGCTGCTGGACAAAAACTGGCAGCCGCAGGCGCTCGGCACGGGGCGCGCCATCGACGCGTTGGAGATGGTGGCGATCTCGCTCGGCACGACGCGGCAGGAGCTGGCATCGCAGATGCCGGTCTTCACCGGCATCATCAACACCAACTCGCCTCTGCAGCTCGATGAGCCGATGGCCGAGGGCCTGATCGCGCTGGCCGAGCATGGCCAGGTCAATGTCATCACCCCCTTCACGCTCGCCGGCGCCATGAGCCCGGTGACACTTGCCGGCGCGCTGTCGCAGCAGCACGCGGAAGCGATGGCCGGCATCGTGCTGACCCAGATCGTGCGCCCCGGCGTGCCGGTGATGTATGGCGGCTTCACCTCCAATGTCGACATGAAGACCGGGGCGCCCGCCTTCGGCACGCCCGAATACACACAGGCCGCGCAGATCACCGGCCAGCTCTGCCGGCTGATCGGCGTGCCGTTCCGGTCGAGCAACGTCACCGCCGCCAACGCGGTCGACGCACAGGCCGCCTATGAGAGCCAGATGTCGCTATGGGGCTGCCTGATGGGCGGCGCCAACCTCGTGCTGCACGCGGCCGGCTGGCTGGGCGGTGGCCTGACCGCCTCGTTCGAGAAACTGGTGATCGACGCCGAGATGCTGCAGATGATGTCGGCCTATTTCGATCCGCCGGCCGTCGACATCGACTCGCTGGCGCTCGACGCCGTGCGCGAGGTCGGCCCGGCGGGACATTTCTTCGGCGCCGCGCACACAATGCAGCGTTACGAGCGCGCCTTCTATGCGCCAATGGTGTCGAACTGGGACAATTACGACACCTGGCTGGAGCGCGGCCAGGTGACGGCGCGCGAGCGCGCCAATGCGATATGGAAGCGCATGCTCACCGAATACGAGCAGCCGCCGATCGATCCCGGCATCGACGAGGCGTTGCGCGATTACATGGAACGGCGCAAGCGCGAAGGCGGTTCGCCGCTCAACTGATCGCGCCGTCGCGCAGCGGGCCGACCTGCGCCTCGAGCATCTCGAAGCCGGCCGCTTCCGCCGCCAGCGGCGTGACCACGCTCTCGTCGAGGCACCATTCGAGCCAGAGCCCGTCGACAAGGGCGATGAAGTTGCGGGCCAGCGAGCGCGCGTCGACCTCTCTGCCGCGCGCGGTGGCGACGGCGCCGATATCCTCGGCAAGCTCGGCCCGGTAGGCGTCGTAGAGTTCACGATGCGCGGCCTTGAGGCGCGGATTAACGGCGATCTCGCCCCAGAGCGACAGCCAGATCAGCAGGTTCTCGCGGCTGAAATACTCGGCCGAGAAGTTGGAGCGAACCAGCGCCGCGAGCGAAGCTTCCGGCGGCCAGTCGCTCGCCTCCGCGCGACGCCGCTTGGCCTCGGCGATCTGGTTGTTGACGCTGGCGTAGAGCGAGGATTTGTAGACTTCGACAAGCAGCCCGTCGCGCCCGTCGAAGTGATGGTTGATCAACCCCCGCGAAACGCCGGCCTCCTTGCAGATCCGGTCCACCGTGAAGGCGCCGATGCCGCCGGCCGCCAGACAACGCGTCGCGGCCCCGACCAGCATGGCGCGGCGCACATCCGCCTGCTCGCGGCTGAAGCGTGGCGGCGGCTTCCTGGCGCCGCGCTTGCGCTTGCTGTTGTCAGGTCCGGCTTCCGTCATGGAATCCAGCTAATCGATCCTTTTCTGCCTGTCCACATGGAGGCTGCTCCATTCCGGTCATGCCTTCTTCTTGAACAGCACGGCGTTCGGATGCCCGTCCGGGTAGATGACGGGCTCGAAACTGTTCCGATGAATGACGACGAGCGGCTGATGGCAGATGAAGACGAAGCAGCCGGATCCCTCCATCAGGTCCTCCATGCGGTTGGACAGGGCGACGCGCTTGGCGGTGTCGCTTTCGGCGACGAGTTTCTGGTAGCTCGCCTCGAACTCCGGATTGTCGAAGCCGGACCAGTTGTAGGCGCCGATCTGGTCGGGGCGGAACCAGACGAGGTTCTCCGACGGATCGACACCGCCGGCGAAATCCATCAGCGCGAGGTCGATGTTCTTGTAGCCGTCGCCTTGCGTCTTGTCGCCGACGCCCCAGAAGGCGGCTTCGTCGTAAGGCTGGATCTCGACCTTGATGCCGGCCTGCTCGAGGCTCGCCTGGATGATCTGGGCGATCGCGGTGCGGATGGAATCGTTCATCACCGTCAGGGTCAGCGTCAGGTCGCTGACACCGGCCTCGGCAAGCAGCGACGCCGATTTCTGGTAGTCCGGTGCCTCGATGATGTTCTTGGGCCGCGCGAATTGCGTGCCAGGCTGGACGACGCCGGTCGAACGCTTGGCGAGATCGTCATAGACGCCGGTCAGGATCTGGCCGACGTCGACGCCATACTGCACCGCCTGTCGTACCTTGGGGTCCTTGAGGCGCGGGCTGAGCATGTTGATGGTGAGCCAGGCATAGCGCGTCGACTGCGCCTCGATCAGTGTCGTGCCGGCCGGCGGGGTCGCCTGCACGGCCTTGGTCGCCGAGATGGCGATCTTGGTGTAGTCGAACGCATCGGCCTCGTAGGCCAGTTGCGCCGCCTGGTCGTCGGAGACCACATAGATCTCGACCTTGGCGAAATCCGGCTTCGGGCCGGGCCAGTCGGGGTTGGCGGTCAGCGTCACCTTCTGCTTCTGCTGCCAGTCGGAGAACCTGTAGGGGCCGCAAGTCGCCGGCGGTTCAGTGGTGAACTTGCCGCCAGCCTTTTCGGTGCCGGCGCGACTGAGGATATGGCCGCCATAGTAAGGCAGGCTGGTGACGAAGATCGGCTGGTACGGCTCCTTGAGATGGATGATGCCGGACCGCGCGTCCACGACCTCCACGCGGTCGAGCTTTTCGAACTGATAGGCCCATGGCGAGGACAGGGCCTTGTCGGCGATGCGCTCGAAGGAGAACTTCACATCGTCTGATGTGACCGCGCCGAAGCCGTTCGACCACTTGAGCCCGTCGATCAAGGTGAAGGCGATCGTCTTCGGGTCCTTCTGCTCCAGCTTCTCGGCGCCCCACGGCGCCCAGGGTGAACCCTTGCGGATATCGCCGAAATGATTGAGCGTGACATAGATGCCGCGCATGATGACATCCTCGATGCCGCCATTCATGAAGGCCGGGTCCAGCGTCTGAAGGTCGCCTTCCATGCGGATGCGCAAGGTGTCGCCGTCCGCCGACCATGCGAAGCTGGGCTTTAGGGTTGCCGCCGCGCCAAACGCGCCAGCGGCCCTCAAGAATGCACGTCGGTCCAGATTCCATCCTGTCATGTCGATTTCCCCTTTTCGTTTCTGGAAGTTCCGGAAAGGACTCCCAGTTCTTGCCCGCCTTGGCTCAGCGGGAAATGGCAGCGCACCATCCGACCAGCACCCATGGCCCGGTAGGCCGGTGGGTCGACCCGGCAGCGCTCGGCCGCGATCGGACATCGCGTATGGAATTCGCAGCCAGATGGCCGCCGGAAGACGCTGGGAATCTCGCCGCGGACCGCGGGACCGAAACTGCGGCGCCTTGGGTCCGGCACCGGCTCGGATCGGATCAGGGTCGCGGTGTACGGGTGCAGCGGGGCGGCGAAGACCTCGCGTGTCGGCCCGGTCTCGACCAGCCGGCCGAGATACATGATGGCGAGGCGATCGCTGACATGGCGGATGACGGCCAGATTGTGGGTGACGATCAGCGCGGCGAAACCGAGTTCGCGCTTCAATTCGCCGATCAGGTTGAGCACGTCGCCCTGCACCGAGACGTCGAGGCCGGCGGTCGGCTCGTCGGCGAGCAAAAGGCGCGGCTTCATGGCGAGCGCGCGGGCCACGCCCACACGCCGCGCCTGGCCGCCGGACAGTTCGTGCGGAAACCGGTCGACGAAGGCGGCTGGCAGGCCGACCAGCGCCAGCAGCGCCTTCGCGGCAGCGCGACGGTCCGGCATGGGAACGCCCTGGATCACCGCCGGCTCGGTGAGCAGCGTGCCGATGCGCAGGCGCGGGCTGAGCGAGCCCACCGGGTCCTGGAACATCATCGCCGAACGACGGCGCATGGCACGGAAGTCGGCCGGCGTGCGCACCTCCGAACCGGCGAAGGCGATGCGGCCGGCGGCCAGGCGCATCAAGCCGAGGATGGCGCGAGCGAGCGTCGTCTTGCCCGAGCCGGACTCACCGACAAGACCCAGCGTCTCTCCCTCGGCGAGCGACAGCGTGACGCCGTCGACGACATTGAAGCTCGGCAGAGGAAGCGGATTGATCAACCGACTGAACAGGCTGCCACGGGAAAAAGTCACCGACAGGTCCTCGACAGCCAGCAGGGCATTGTCGCGAGACTGCGGAAGAGTCTGGATTTGCGCCCGCGAACTCATGCCGACACCGCATGGCAACGCGCCATATGGGAGCCCGACAGCGGCACCGGACGCGGCTCAGCCAAGCCGCATGGCGCGAAGGCGCGCTCGCAGCGCGGCGCGTAGACACATCCGGTGGGCGGCACGGTCAGGCTCGGCAGGCTGCCCGGAATGGTCGGCAGGCGCTCCAGCCTGTCCGGGAATCCGGCCGGATCGCAGGCAAGCAGCGCCCGTGTGTAGGGATGCCGGGCACCGTGGAAGATGGCATCGACATCGCCGCCCTCCACCACCTCGCCGGCATACATGACATAGACGCGGTCGCAGAGCTCGGCGATGACGCCGAGATGGTGCGAAACCACGATGACGATGCCGTTGTAGTCGCGCCGGAGCTCGCGCAGCAGATGGATGATCTGCGCCTCCATCGTCACGTCGAGCGCGGTGGTCGGCTCATCGGCGATGAGCAAGCCGGGATCCGTCAGCAGCGCGGCGGCGATGGCCACGCGCTGGCGCATGCCGCCCGACAGTTCGTGCGGGTAGCTTTTCATGCGCCGCTCGGCGTCGGAGATGCCAACGCGGCCGAGCATGGCGACGATGCGTGCCCTCTTTTCGGCGCGGCCGAGATCGCGGCGATGATGCTGGAAATCGACCAGTTGGTCGCCGATCGTCAGCACCGGATTGAAGGCGGTCATCGGATCCTGGCCGATGAGCGCGATCTCGTCGCCGCGCAGCATGCGCTGGCGGCGCGCATCGAGCCCCGCGAGATCAACGCCGTCATAGAGGATGGCGCCGTCGGCCCGGGCATTGGCCGGCAGCAGATTGGCGAGCGCGGTGACCAGCGTGGACTTGCCGCAGCCGCTCTCGCCGACGATGCCGACCACCTCGCCCGGCGACGCCTCGATGTCGACATGGCGCAGTGCGTGGACGGCGCCTTGCGCCGTCTCGTAGCGGACGCTGAGGTCGCGGACCGCGAGCGCGCCGCTCATGACGGCCTCCGCAATTGCAGGCGCGGATCGAGATAGTCGCGCAGCCCCTCGCCGAGGAAAGTGAAGCCAAGCGTGGCCAGCACCAATGGCAGGCCGCCGAAGACGACCATAAAGGGCGCCGAGCGGATGCTGGTGTAGCCATCGTAGAGGATCGAGCCCCAGGAGGGCGTTGGCGGCCGCACGCCGAGGCCGAGGAAGCTGAGCCCTGCCTCGACCATGATGACGACGGGGATGTCCATCGACAGAAGGATGATCAGCGGGCCGACGACGTTGGGCAACAGGTGGATGAAGATGATGCGCGCAGCGCTGGCGTCGATGAGGCGCTCGGCGAGGATGTAGTCGCTGTTCTTCAGCGCCAGCGTCTGCGCCCGGATCAGTCTGGCATAGCTCGGAAACGAGGTCGCGGCGATGACGACGATCAGCGTCCCTGTGCCGGCGCCGAGAACCGTGATGATGGCGAGCGCGAACATGATCATCGGCAGCGAGTTCAGGCTGTCGAAGGTGAGAACCAGCATGGCGTCAAGCCAGCGCGGCCCGTAGCCGGCGATCAGTCCGAGCAGCAGGCCGATGGCGCCGGCGATGGCCACCGAAACGATGGCGATGGTGAGTGCCGTGCGCGCGCCGTAGATGACGCGCGACAGGAGATCGCGTCCGAGATGGTCGGTGCCGAACCAGTGCGCCGCGGAAGGCGGCTGGAGCTTGTGCAGCACGTCGATCTTGAGCGGCGAATAGGGAGCGATCCAGGGCGCGAAGGCGGCGGTGACGAGGAAACCAGCGACCAGAACGATCGCCACGCAGGTGAAGGGATCGGCAAGCAGCGCGCCGAGCATCGGCAGGCGACGACGCGCCGGCGTGGAAAGCGAGGCTTCAGCCACGGAAGACATCGCGGACCCTCGGATCGAGCCGCGCGATCAGCAGGTCGGCGGCGATGGTGATGGAGATGTAGATGGTGGTCATGATCAGCACGGTGCCCATGACCACCGGATAGTTGCGGGTGCTGACGGCGTCGGTGATCAGCTTGCCGATGCCGGGCCGGGAGAACACGGCCTCGACGAAGACGGCGCTGGACAGGATGCTGCCGAGGCCGACGGCAACCAGCGAGATGGTCGGAATGATGGCGATGCGCAGCGCGTATTTGGAGACGATCTTCCATTCCGGCAGGCCGAAGGACCGGGCCGTGCGGATGTGCGGTTCGCCCATCACCTCCATCATGGAGGCGCGCACCATGCGCGCGATATAGCCGACCCAGCCGAGGGCGATGGCAAGCGCAGGCAGGATCAGCGCCTTGAACTGACTGGCCATGTTGCCCGCCTCGCCGGCGCCGATCGCCGGCAGCCAGCGCAGCGTGACGGCGAAGACGAGCAGCGAATAGATGGCGACGACGAAGGACGGCACAGCGATGACGCTCACCGCGAGCACGCCGATGACGCCATCGGCAAGCGTGCCGCGCCGCATCACCGAGAGGCAGCCGAGCGGAACGCCGATTGCAAGCGCCGTCAGCAGGGACGCAAGTCCGAGGATCAGCGTGTTGGGCAGCGCTTCGATGACCAGCGTCGAGACGGGCCGGTTCGACCAGACGTCGTAGCCGAGATTGCCGGTCAGGGCGTTGCGGAAGAATTCGACGATCTGCCACCAGACCGGCTGGTCGAGCCCCATGCGCTCGATCAGCAGCTTTTTCAGCTCTGGCGTGGCGCGCGGCCCGAGCGCGACCGTGGCGGGATCGCCGGGCACGAGGAACACGGCCGCGTACATCACGACCATGACGAAGACGAGGATCAGGAGGCCGAGACCGATGCGCTTGACTGCATATGCGAGCATCGTCCCCTCCCCGCAGCCTCAGGCGAAATCGCGCCTGATGCGCCGCGTTTCCGAGGCGCTGTGCACGATCGTGCCTCGTTCTCGGGCTTCGAGCCGCCATGTCAGGTTGAAATGCGTTTCGTCGGCCGTCAGTTCGGTGAAGGCGACGGCGGCCGTGTCGGCGTCGCCGCTGGCGATCGCCCAGCGATATTCGGTGACCAGCCGGGCCGACAGCGGATCATCGACATTGATGCTCATCGTGTCGCTGTTGGCGGAAGACACGGTGATGGCGCGGTCGTCGTAGCACCTGCGGCCGTGATCGGACGTTAGCGCTATGGTCTGCATTCCCGAGCCGACGTCGTCGGTCACGACGCGCCGGTCGAAGCCCTCCTCCAGCACCGTCTGAGGCACGGGCGGCGCGGTCTCCATCGGCTCGAACGCCACCTGCCGGTCGCGCGGCGACGGCGGGCGCACAGGCAGCATGACGGTGCTTTCACCGCTGGCGACCGACAGCGTCGACAGTTTCGGCTGCGGCCACAGGATCGGCCAATGCTGGTTGGCCAGCGCCAGCCGCAGGCGATGGCCCTTGGGCACGTTACGGCCGAAATCGTTGAGCTTCAGCCTCACGCGGAACGGCTTTCCCACGGGACAGGGCGTCGGATGCTCGTGGCTGTCGCGATGGCTGAGGTTGAGCACGCCATAGGTCATCAGCGCCGACGTGCCGTCCGGATAGACGTCGCAGAGGCGGACGGCGAGGTTGACGTGCGGCTGGTCGACGCTGACCAGAAGGTCGAGTTCCGGCGCGCCGAGAAGGGTCAGGTCATCGTCGAGCGGCGGCGTGTCGAAGCAGAGCGCCAGCCCGTCCTCGCGCCGCTGGTCGATGGGCATGTCCGGGCAGTTTCCGCCATAGCCGCCCCATCGGCCGCAGTCGCGGCCCGCCGTGGCCGGCGAACACACAGACAGCGAAGCGCCTGGCGCGGCTTCGATGCCGAGCCCGCCGGCGTTGAGGTACATGACGCGGCGCTCGATGCGTGGCGAGGGCCACTGGTCCTCCGCCGCCCACGCGCCAGCGTGGTCCGGCAGGTAGAACGGACGCGGCCTTTCCTCGCCGGTGATCCAGACGCGGTAGAGCGGCTCATCCATGATGCCGGTGTCCTCGCCGCAAAGCCAGTGACGCCACCAGCGCAGTGCCTCCTGCAGGTAGCCGATCAACGGGCCGGGCGCGCCGCGGCATGGATAGGCGTGCGACCAGGGCCCGACGATGCCGAGCTTCGGCCCGGGGAGATGCTCCAGCAGGCGCGGCACGAAGTTGGAGTAGCTGTCCTCCCACCCGCATACGGCCATGACCGCGCACTCGATCGCGGAATGGTCCTCGCAAACCGAGCCCTGTCGCCAGTAATCGTCGCGCCGCTGATGCCCGAGCCAGACTTCCGAGAGCGAGCGCGTCGCCGCCAGGCGCTGCATCCACATGTCGCGCCAGGCATCGCCGACGATCTGGGGATCGGGCGCCATCGCCTTCTTCACCAGCATGAAGTTGGACCACATCTCCTGCTCGGTGAGCAGCGCGCCGCCCATGTAGTGGATGTCGTCGGCATAGCGGTCGTCAGTGGCGCAGTTGGCGATGATCGCCTTCAGCGCCGGCGGCCGCCTTGCCGCGACCTGCAGTGCATTGAAGCCACCCCAGGAGATACCGGTCATGCCGACATTGCCGTTGCACCAGGGCTGCGCGGCCAGCTGCGCGATGATCTCGCAGGCATCTTCCTGTTCGAGCGGCAGGTATTCATCGGCCAGGTCGCCGTCGGAATCGCCGGAACCGCGAAGGTCGATACGGGCGCAGGCGATGCCATGGCCGGCGAGCCAGGGATGGATCTCGACGTCGCGGGCGACGGTGCCGTCGCGCCGCCGGTACGGCACCATCTCGACGACGACCGGCACTCTCGCCTCGCCGCGCGGACGCCACAGCGTGACGGCGATGCGCGTGCCGTCGGCCAGCGTGATCCATAGCGGATCGACGGTCTCCACGTCGAAGGGATACTCGGTCCGAACCAAGGGAAGTGCCTCGCAAAACGCCTTGTTGAACGTTCGTACAACAAGAGCATTCGCGGTGCAATCCTGTTTCCCGCCTTTTGGCATGGCTGCCTGGCCGAACCGGCAGGTTCCCTCGATAAGGAGGCAGAAAAGAAGAGAGGGCGGGTCCGTCTGGCGCCCGCCCCCCTCTCACGATATCATTCTGGAAGCGCCACTCCCGGCGGTGCTGCCTACTCGGCAGCCAGCGCCAGCCTTGGCTGCTCCGCCTCGTTGACGATTATGGCCGTCTCCTCCCGACTTGGGCGCTTCTTGCGCTCTCGGCCGAAGAACAGGGCATAGCCGGCCGGCAGCACCAGGATGGTCAGCACGGTGGCGACCAGGATACCGCCCATCATGGCGTAGGCGAGCGGCCCCCAGAAGACGGCGCGCGAGATCGGGATCAGCGCCAGCACGGCGGTCAGCGCCGTCAGCGTGATCGGCCGGAAGCGGCGCACGGCGGCGCCGACGATCGCCTCCGATCGCTCCATGCCCGCGGCGATGTCCTGGTCGATCTGGTCGACCAGGATGATCGAGTTGCGCATGATGATGCCAAGCAGGGCGATGACGCCGAGGATGGCGACGAAGCCGAAAGGCGCGCCGCTGATCAGAAGCGCCGCCGCGGCGCCGATGATGCCCAGCGGACCGGTGGCCAGCACCAGCATCGCCTTGCCGAAATGCTGCAACTGGATCATCAGGAGCACGACGATGATGGCGAGCATCACCGGCGCCTTGGCGGCGATGGAGGCCTGGCTCTCGGCGGAATCCTCAGCACCACCCTGGATCTGGATCTGGTAGCCAGGCGCGAGCCCGGCGCGCAGGTCCTTCATGTCGTTGTAAAGCTTGGTCACGACATCGTTCGACTGCACGCCGTCAGGCAACGTGCCACGCACGGTGATCGTCGGAAGGCGGTCGCGCCGCCATTCGATGCCCTGCTCCAGCACCGGAACGACCTTGGCGATCTGCGACAGCGGCACCGAGCCGCCGAAGTCGGTCGGGATGTAGACGGAGTCCACCGACGACAGGAGATGGCGCGATGCCGCCGGCTCGCGGGCGACGATCGAGACCGTCTCCTCGCCGTCGCGGAAATCGTCGAGCGGCGCGCCGGACATGGTGGCCTGCAGCATCTGGCGAATGCGCTGCGAGGAAACGCCGAGGGCACGGGCGCGGTCCTGATCGATCACCAGCTTCATCGCCGGCACCGGCTCCAGCCAGTCGTCGTGGATGGCTCCCAGAAGCGGATTCTCATGGAAGCGCGCCTTCACCTCGTCGGCGATGCGGCGCACCTCCTGCCGATCCGGCCCCATGACGCGCATCTGCACGGGCCAGCCGGTGGGTGGACCGAGGAACAGGCGGTCGACCTTGGCGCGGATCGAGGGAAAATCCTCAGCCAGGATCGTGCGCAGCTTGACGATCAGCCGCTCGCGCGCCGGTTCGTCCTTGGCCATGACCAGAAGTTGGGCGAAGTTCGGATTGCGCAGCTGCTGGTCGAGCGGCAGGAAGAAACGCGGCGCGCCCTCGCCGATGTAGGTGGCGATGAAGCGCTTGTCCTGATCGTCCATCATCCTGGTTTCGAGCGCCTTGGCCTGCTTCTCGACCTCCTTGATCGATGTGCCTTCCGGCAGCCAGAGATCGACCAGGATTTCCGGCCGCGAGGATTGCGGGAAGAAGTTCTGCGGGATGAACTGGAAGGCCCACAGGCTGGTGCCGAACGTGACCAGCGTCATGACCAGAACGATGATGCGGTGGCGCACGGCCCAGGTGACCGTCGCGCGCAGGCGCCGGTAGAAGCCGGTGTCGAAGACGTCGTGATGCGTGCCGGCATGCTGGCGCTGCTTCAGGATCATGTGGCCCAGCCACGGCGTGAAGTAGACCGCGACGAACCACGACACGACGAGCGCGATGCCGACGACATAGAACAGCGTGCGCACATATTCGCCCGCCGTCGATGCCGCGAAGCCGACCGGGATGAAGCCGGCCGTGGTGATCAGCGTGCCGGTGAGCATCGGGAAGGCGGTCGAAGAGTAGGCGAAGCTTGCAGCCTCGATCTTGACCAGCCCCTCCTCCAGCTTCCGCTCCATCATCTCGACGACGATCATGGCGTCGTCGACCAGGAGTCCCAGCGCGATGATCAGCGCGCCGAGCGAGATGCGCTGCAGGTCGATGCCAAGCTCGTACATGATGGCGAAAGTGGCGGCGAGCACCAGCGGGATGGCGATGGCGATCACCAGACCCGAACGCCAGCCGATCGACAGGAACGAGACGACGAGCACGATGAGCAACGCCTCGCCCAGCGCATGCATGAATTCGCTGACCGCGTCGCGGACAACCTCCGGCTGGTCGGAGATCTGGTCGACGGAGACGCCATAGGGCAGGCTCTCCGTGAAGCGCTTGTAGGTGGCCTCGACGTCCTTGCCGACATCGGTGACGTTGAAGCCCTTGGCCATGACGACGCCGAGCTGCACGCTTTCGTGGCCGTTGAAGCGGTACTTGCGCTGGAAGGGATCCTCCAGCCCGGAGGTGACGGTCGCGATGTCGCCCAGCCGGGTGACCTGGCCGCCGGCGCGCAGCCTAAGGTTCTTGATGTCGTCCACCCGGCCGACGTCGCCCTCGACCGAGATACGCACAGAATTGACGCCGGTGTCGACCGAACCCGCCGGGTCGACGGCGTTCTGGCCCTTGATGGCGTTCTGCAGGTCGAGGATGGTCAGGCCGCGCTCGGCGAGCGCCTTGGACGAGACGTCGATGTACAGCTTCTCCGGCTGGTCGCCGATGATCACGGCTTTCTCGACGCCGGGCGTCGTCAGCAGCATGTCGCGGGCCCGGATGGCGAACTTCTTGAGCTCCGGATAGCTGAAACCATCGCCGCTGATCGAATGCAGCGTGATGAAGGTGTCGCCGAATTCATCGTTGAAATATGGGCCGAGCAGTCCCTGCGGCAGGTCGCCGGATATGTCGCCGACCTTCTTGCGCACCTGATAGAAGGCGTCCGCGACCTCGGCGGCATTGGTGTCGCCCTTGATCTGGACGGTGATGATGGCACTGCCGGCACGCGTGAAGGAGCGCACGAAATCGAGATGCGGCGTTTCCTGCAGCTTGCGCTCGATCTTGTTGACGACCTGGTCCTCCATCTCCTGGATCGAGGAACCGGGCCAGACCGCCTGCACAACCATGACGCGGAAGGTGAAGTCAGGGTCTTCCTTCTGGCCCATGCGCATCAGGCCGAGCGCTCCGGCGATGATGATGAGGCCGAACAGGAACCGGGCGATACTCGGGTGGCCGATCGCCCAGCGCGACAGGTTGAAGGGCCGTCTCTCGTGCGTGGAAGTGCTCATCGATGCAGGTCCATCATGTTGATTGCCAACGCGCCCTCGCCGCCTCTTCGGGGCGAACGGAACAGACGCTTCCTGATTGGGCTTCCGGGCGGCGAGGTTCCGAAAGAGGGCTCCTCATCGCGGTGGGACGCGTAATCGATGCGGGGGGTCATCGATCGGGCATCTCGGATCGGGCGCCTGCCGCCCGGAAACCTGCGGCCGCGGGAACGCGCGGCCGGCTTGTGCGCCGTCAGCGCAACTGCCTGGCCTCGTCGCTTTCGGCGGAGGCCGACTGCTGCGTCACGCCGTCGGCAAGCTTCACTTTCAGATTCTCGGTCATGAACTGGGTGCCCGCGGCGACGACAACGTCGCCCGGCTTCAGCCCCTCGGCGACACGCACGCCATCGTCCGTGAAATCAGCCACCTTGACCGGGCGGGCGTGCACCGTGTCGGCGCCGCGATCGACCGTCCAGACAATCGGCTGGCTGTCCTTCCTGGCCAGGGCGCTGAGCGGGATCGACACAAGCTGCGGTCCGTTGCCGAACGAGGCACGAACGCTCGCGGTCATACCGAGAAGCACACGCGGATCGTTGGGCAGGCTGACGCGCACGGCAAAGGTACGGGACTGCGGATCGGCGCTGCCGGCGACCTCGCGAACCTTGCCGTCGAGGACAAGCCCCTCGTCCGACCAGAAGCTCGCCTTGACCTCCTTGCCCGGCTTGAAGCCGGCAATGTCCATCTCCGGAACGGCGATCAGCACTTCCTTCTCGCCGTCGACGGCAACCGTCATGACCGGCGTGCCGGCCCCGACGACCTGGCCGATGTCGGCGGCAACAGCGGTGACGATGCCGTCCTCGCTCGCCTTGAGGTCGGCGTAGCCAACCTGGTTGCGCGCCTGGGCAAGCGTCGAGCGGGCGGAATCGCGGGAAGCCACGGCCTGGTTGTAAGTCAGCGTCGCCTGTTCGAGCTGCGCCTTGGAAGCGAAATTCCTGGCGAAAAGCTGCTCGGCCCGCTTGCGCGCCAGATCGACCGTCTCCACCTGGCGCTCCGCGGCATCGAGGCTTGCCTCGGCGCTCTTGACGGAAAGCTCGTAGTCGGAAGGATCGACCCGGGCGAGCACGTCGCCCGAATTCACATGCTGGCCGACATTGACGAGACGCTCGGTGATCTTGCCGGCGACACGGAAGCCGAGGTTCATCTCGGTGCGCGAGCGCACCGAGCCGGAATAGTCGAGCTGGCGGGTGTCCTGCACCTTGCCGATCTCGACGACCTTGACCGGCCGGATGACATCCTTGACCTCGGACTTTTCCTGCGAGCAGCCGGCCATGCCAAGCGTCGCGAGCAGGATGAGCCCGGCGGCCGGCGACCTTTTGACGATGAATTTGGACAAAGACACCCTAGCACTCCCAGACTAGAGGTGAATCGACGTTACGGCGCGCCTGCCGGCGCGACGGTCATTTCTTCAAGGCTCTGATCGCGAATTCGATGAGATCGTCCGGCAACGCCCTGTTCTGCTTGGCAAGGCACTGCGCCACCATCTGCGGATGGCACAGGATGACGATGGCCGCACCGAAGGAGCGCGAGGCCACCACGGGGTCCTGTTCAACGAACTCGCCGGCCTCTATGCCCTCGCGGATCACGTCGGCGACGAGGTCGTGGATCTTGTCGATATGCTTCTCGATGACGTGCCAGTCGCGCTCGATGGCGACCACCACCATCTCATGGACCTTCTCCTGGTCGAGCATGGTGTCGCGCGTCCACTCGTAGTGGGTATGGGCGTAGCGGCGCAGCCTGTCGCTGGCACTGCCCGCACTGTGGCAAGCCTCGTAGGTGAGCCGATAACAGGTGCCCAGCATGCGCGCGCAGACCGCCTGGTGGATTTCAACCTTCGAAGCGAAGAAGCGATAGATGTTGGCCGGCGACATGCCGAGGTCACGGGCGATGTCGGCAACATTGGTCTTGCCGTAGCCATAGTGGCGGAACAGCCGCTCGGCGCTGTCCAGAATGCGGGTCACATTCTCCTGTCTTGCGGGATCGGTGACGATGTCGGCGGCTTCTGACATGGCGCTGTCGCTTAACGAGTGACGAATTTCAATTTTCGTCAGTCGTAATTTGAAAGCTGTGAGGAGTCAACGCGAAATCGACGTACGCGTATGGTTGGTGACAGTTGGTGACAGCTGCGAGGGAGGACGATGAGCGACGAGGATGCTAATCTCCAGGGTCGCGATCCTTCGCACCCCCCTCTGTCCTGCCGGACATCTCCCCCGCAAAGGGGGAGATTAGCAGTGCTCAGCGATGGCGCTTTACCTTGCAACGCTGATGATTGGCGAAAGCAGTGACGCGATTAATCTCCCCCCTTGCGGGGGAGATGGCCGGCAGGTCAGAGGGGGGTGGGCGGGAACTCGGCCTCACCCGTTGATGCTCACGACCCGTTCGCCATTTCCCGCAGCCGGAACTTCTGGATCTTGCCCGTCGAGGTCTTTGGGATCTCGGCGAAGATCACCGCCTTCGGCACCTTGAAGCGGGCCAGCAGCGAGCGGCAATGATCGATGATCTCGGCCTCGGAGGCCGTCTTGCCCGGCTTCAGCTCGACATAGGCGATCGGCACCTCGCCCCACTTTTCGTCGGCGCGGGCGACCACGCCGCAGGACGCCACCGACGGATGCTTGTAGAGCGCGTCCTCCACCTCGATGGACGAGATGTTCTCGCCGCCCGAGATGATGATGTCCTTCGAGCGGTCCTTGAGCTGGATGTAGCCGTCGGGATGCATGACGCCGAGGTCGCCCGAATGGAACCAGCCGCCAGCGAACGCCTCGTCGGTCGCCTTGCGGTTCTTCAGATAGCCCTTCATGACGATGTTGCCGCGGAACATGACCTCGCCGATGGTCTCGCCATCGGCCGGCGTCTCGACCATCGTCTCGGGGTCCATGACCGTCAACCCCTCGAGCGCAGCGTAGCGCACGCCCTGGCGCGCCTTCTTCGCGGCGCGCTGGCCCTTCTCAAGCCCATCCCATTCCCGGTGCCATTCATTGACGACGGCCGGACCGTAGGTCTCGGTCAGGCCGTAGAGGTGGGTGACGGCGAAGCCGGCATCGGCCATGCCGGACAGCACGGCTTCCGGAGGCGGCGCGGCGGCGGTGTTGAAGGTGACGGTCTGCGGGAACTCGCGCTTGTCTTCGTCCCGTGCGTTGATCAGCACCGACATGACGATCGGCGCGCCGCACAGATGGGTGACGCCGTGGTCGGCGATGGCGTCGTACATCGGCTTCGCCCGCACCCAGCGCAGGCAGACATGGGTGCCCGCCTGCACGGCGAGCGTCCACGGGAAGCACCAGCCGTTGCAGTGGAACATCGGCAGCGTCCACAGATAGACCGCGTGCTTGGCCATGCCGGCATGGATGGTGTTGGTGTAGGCCATCAGCGCCGCGCCGCGATGATGATAGACAACACCCTTGGGATTGCCGGTCGTGCCGGACGTGTAGTTGAGCGAGATGGCGTCCCATTCGTCGTCGGGCATCGACCAGGCGAAAGTCCCGTCGCCGCCGGAGACGAACTCCTCATAGTCCACGGCGCCGATCCTCTCTCCCTTCGGATAGGGAGCATCAGCGGCATAGTCGGGATCGTCATAGTCGATGACCAGCGGCTTAACCCTGGCCAGCGCCAGCGCTTCCTTGACCACGCTCGAAAACTCGCGATCGACGATCAGCAGTTTCGTCTCCGCGTGGTCGAGCTGGAAGGCGATGACGGCCGCATCCAGGCGGGTGTTGAGCGAGTGCAGCACGGCCTTCGTCATCGGCACGCCGAAATGGGCTTCCAGCATCGGCGGCGTGTTCGACAGCATCACCGTCACCGTGTCACCCTTGCCGATGCCGCGGCGGGCGAGCGCCGAGGCGAGCTTCAGCGAGCGCCGCCAGAAATCGCGGTAGGAGATGCGCTGGCCGCCATGGATGATGGCGATGTGATCGGGATAGGTCCTTGCCGCGCGCTCGAGATAGACAAGCGGGGTCAGCGGCTGGTGGTTCGCCGCATTCCTGTCGAGATCCCGCTCATAAGGATTGTCCATCCCGTCCTCCCCGGTGGTTCCTCAGGACCTTCTAAACATTGCCGATCCGGCCGTCACCATCGACGATGGCATGAGAGGGCGCTTTCGCTACAATGGCGATCTCAATTTGCCCGCCGGCTGAGCATCTCATGCTCTTTTCGCCCGATTTGACTTTTGTCGACCGCCGTGACTAATGTCAAAATCGAGGAGACGGCATGGCGATCCGACCGGCAGAACAGCTCATCCACAAGGCCGCCTGGCTTTACTATGCCCATGGCCTGCGGCAGGACGAGGTGGCGACCCAGCTCAAGATTTCGCGCGCCTCCGTGGCCATGTACCTGCGCAAGGCGCGCGAGACCGGCATCGTCAACATATCGACCTCGACGCAGCTTTTCACCGACGACGTGATGGCGCGAAAGCTCGAGGACGCCTTGAGGCTCGATGCCGTCTGGATCGCGCCCGAAAATGCCTATGCCGCCGATCCGTCGACGGACATCGCGGTTCTGGCGGCAAGCGTTTTTCTCGAACTGGTCAAGAAGGGCGACCGCATCGGCGTCGCCTGGGGCCGCACCGTCTACACCATCGCCGACATCATGTCCTATGCCGATTTGCAGGATGTCACGGTGGTGCAGCTTTGCGGCAATCTCGGCGCGCCCTACTCCTACCGCCCCGACCAGTGCACGATGGAAATCGCGCGCAGGCTCAACGCCAAGGGGCTGAATTTCTACGCGCCGCTGGTGCTGTCGACGGAAGAACTGGCGCGGGCGCTGCGCGCCGAACCGGTCATCCGCGAACAACTGTCCGGCATCAGCGACTGCGATCTCGCGCTCTATTCCGTCGGCGCGGTCGATGCCGAGAGCCATCTGGTCAAATGCGGCGCGCTGACACCGGACGAGATGGCCGCGCTGCGCAAGGAAGGCGCCGCCGGCGTCATCGCCGGGCAGGTCATAGATGGCAGCGGCACCGTGCTCGACTGCAGCTACAACAAGCGTGTCATTTCGGCAGAGCTGTCGTCGCTACGCGCCATCGAGAAGCGGCTGATGGTGGTGCAGGAGGACAGCAAGTACGAGCCGCTGCTGGCGGCGATCGCCGGCGGGCTCTGCACGCATCTGGTGATCGGCGCGCGCATGGCCGAGCGCCTCCTCGAACATGCCGCGCCGGCAAGCGAAAAGGCATCCTAGAAGAAAGCACCGCCGCGCCCTGTCATCAGGATGTCGTGGCTTTCCCGTTTCACCCTATCAAGTCAGCAACCGGACAATCCAAGATGAAGAACCTGTGGAACGATGGCGACGCGGAAAAACTCGTTGCCGACTACGCGAAGAAGGGCGTCAGCCGCGACCTCGCGCTGCGCGTCTATACGACCCGCCTTCTCGGCGGCGACCCGCGCCTGGTGCTGCACGGCGGCGGCAACACCTCCTGCAAGACCAGGACCACCGACCTCGTCGGCGACGAGTGGGACGTGCTGTGCGTCAAGGGCTCGGGCTGGGACATGGCGGTCATCGAGCCGCAGGGATTGCCGGCGGTGAAGATGGGGGCGCTGCTCAAGGCGCGCGGCCTCGCCAGGCTCTCCGACGAAGACATGGTGGCGCTGCAGCGCGCCAATCTCATCGATCCCTCCTCCCCCAATCCGTCGGTCGAGACCCTGCTGCACGCTTTCCTGCCGCACAAATTCGTCGACCATACCCATTCGACCGCCATCCTCGCGATCGTCGACCAGGAAGACAGCAAGGCGCTGATCAAGACGGTGTTCGGCGACAAGATGGGCTACGTGCCCTACATCAAGCCGGGCTTCGACCTGGCGAAGGTCGCGGCCGATGTCTATGACGCCGACCCGAGCGTCGAGGGCCTGATCCTCGACAAGCACGGCATCTTCACCTTCGGCGACGATGCCCGGCAGGCCTACGATCGCATGATCCACTATGTGAACGTCGCCGAGGACTATGTCGCCAAGCATGGCAAGGCGCCGGGCGCGAAAGCGGCGCTGCCGGCCAGGCTCGCCAAGCCGGCCGAGATCGCGCCGACGCTGCGCGGCGCCGTGGCCGTGGCGCGGGGCGAGGGCCGCTTCGACCGCATGATCAGCGACTTCCGCACCTCCGATGCGATCGTCGACTTTATAAACTCGGCCGACATCGCCGCGCTCGCCGGACGCGGCGTGTCGACGCCGGACCTGTCGATCCGCATCAAGACCGGCCCGATGGCGGTGCCGGCGCCGGATGCCGACAGGATCGGCGACTACAAGGCAACCATCCGCGACCATGTACAGGCCTTCGCCGACGACTATCGCGCCTACTTCGAGACCAACGACGCGCTCGACGACGTCAAGCGCACCATGCTCGATCCGATGCCGCGACTGACGCTGGTCCCCGGCCTGGGCATGTTCGGCCATGGCCGTACGCTGAAGGACGCCAGGATCGCCTCCGACGTCGGCGAGATGTGGATCGAAGCCGTGCGCGGGGCCGAGGCCGTGGGGCGCTTCCAGCCCCTGTCCAAGGCCGACCTCTTCCCGCTCGAATACTGGTCGCTGGAGCAGGCCAAGCTCGCCTCCAACAAGCCGAAGCCGCTCACCGGCCAGGTGGTGCTGGTGACCGGTGGAGCGGGCGCAATCGGAGCGGCCACCGCCAAGCTGTTCGCCGACACCGGCGCGCATGCCGTCGTCGTCGACCTCGACCCAGACAAGGCTGCCGAAGCGGCGAAGAAGGCCGGCAACAATTCGATCGGCGTCGGCGCCGACGTCACCGATCCGAAGCAGGTTCGCGCTGCCTTCGACAAGGCGGTCGCCGTCTATGGCGGCGTCGACATCGTCGTCTCCAATGCCGGCGCGGCCTGGGAAGGCAGGATCGGCGAGATCGACGACGCGCTGCTGCGCAAGAGCTTCGAGCTCAACTTCTTCGCCCACCAGTCGGTCGCGCAGAACGCGGTGCGCATCATGCTGGAACAAGGCACAGGCGGCGTGCTCCTGTTCAACACCTCCAAGCAGGCGGTCAATCCGGGCCCGAAATTCGGCGCCTATGGACTGCCGAAGGCCGCGACCCTGTTCCTGTCGCGCCAATACGCGCTGGATTACGGCGCGCACGGCATCCGCTCCAACGCGGTCAACGCCGACCGCATCCGCTCCGGCCTGCTGACCGACGCCATGATCGCCAGCCGTTCCGGCGCGCGCGGCGTGTCTGAGAAGGAATACATGTCCGGCAACCTGCTCGGCCAGGAAGTGACCGCGCAGGACGTGGCGCAGGCCTTCCTGCACCACGCGCTGGCCGAGCGCACCACCGCCGACGTGACGACGGTGGACGGCGGCAACATCGCGGCGGCGCTGCGCTGACGAAATCCCGGGGGAAAGTGCTGCCACGGCAGCTCTTTTCCCCGCGCGGCACACATTCCGGCCAGGATCCGCGTCGATCCTGCTTGCCGGATGCCCGAGCGCGTGGCGTGGTGGCGCGCAGGTTGAGCAAGCCGGACAGGAATCAGCATGCAGCGCAGCGAAGTCCCCTTTTTCAGCCAATGGGAAACGCCGGACATGACCCTGCCGCTGCTGGCCGAGGGCCCGGCGGCGCTGCATCGCGATCCGCTGTGGCGCAATTCGGGAGCGGAGACGGTCGAGGACTATGCGCGTTGGGCCGTCAATGTCTGCGGCATGGCCTGCCTGAAGATGATCCTGGCGGCGCGCGGCGAGATTCATCCGACACTGGATCTGGCGCGTGCCTGCACGAGCTATGGCGGCTATGTGGTCGACGCGGCCAATGGTTCGATAAAAGGGTTGATCTACGCGCCCTTCGTGACATTCGTCGGCGAGCGTTTCGGCCTTGCGGCGGAAACGATGACGAAGATCGATGTCACGACCATTCCCGACATACTCTCGAAATGGCGGTTCTTCATCGCCTCGGTGCACCCCTCGATCCGCTGGCCCGATCGCGAGCCGCCCGCGAAGGGCGGACACCTGGTGCTGGTGACGGCGGCCGCGCCGGACGCAATCCGCTTCCACAACCCGTCCGGCCACGAGCGGAAGAGCCAGGCCGACGTGGTGCTGCCGCTTGCGGCATTCGACCGCTTCTTCGCCAATCGCGGCGTCGCGATCGGCCCTTGAGACAGCGGAGATACCGGCAAGCCCGGCTCCGTGGTGCCAGCCGGTCGGTGGAAGGTTTCATAGCGATCAAAACAAAAAGAGCGGTCCGAGGACCGCTCTTTTCCCTGGCGTGAGGCCTGGCCTTACTTGGCGTTCGGATTTGGCATCCAGGCCGGCATGGCGACATCGGCATGGGCGAACTGCGGCAACTTGGCCGACAGGTCCTCCATGTTCTTGATGTCCTTGTCGACGAGCTCCTTCTGGGTGATCAGCGTCGGCGGCACGATGACGTTGTGGCCGGGATCCTCGCCGGCGAGAAGCTGGGCCAGCGCGCGCACCGAGACCTGGCCGACGACGGCCGGGTTGGTGGCGGCGGTGGCAGCCCAGGCGCTGTCCGGCTCGCGCATGGCGGAGATGTCCGACGTCGAGATATCGGCCGAATAGATCTTGATCTTCTTGTTCAGGCCGGCCTCGTCGACGGCGATCTTCACGCCCTTGGCGAACTCGTCATAGGGGGCGAACATGACGTTGATGTCGGGATGCGCCTGCAGCACCGAACGCGCCTGGTTGGCGACGGAGTTGGCGATCGGGTTGTCGAGCGTGCCGAACATGGCGACCTCGCTGATGCCGGCGTTCTTCTTCTTCACGTCGACCCAGGTTTCGTTGCGGCGGTCGAGCGGCGCGATACCGGCGACATAGACATAGCCGGCCTTCCAGCTGTCGCCATTGTCCTTGACCGCCTGTTCGAGCGCGAGGCGCGCCAGGTCGCGGTCGGACTGCTCGATCTGCGGGATCTTCGGGTTCTCGACGTTGACGTCGAAGGCGACGACCTTGATGCCGGCGTCAACGGCGCGCTGGGCGGCGTCCTTCATCGATTCCGTCAGGCCGTGCTGGATGATGATGCCCTGCACGCCGAGCGCGATGGCCTGGTCGACCATGTCGGCCTGAAGCGCGGCGTCCTGGCGGCTGTCGAGCACGCGCAGGTCGACGCCGAGCGCCTTGGCCTGGGCCTCGACGCCGGAGAGATAGGCCTGAAAGAAGTCACCCGTCGAGAGATAGCGCACCAGCGCGATCTTGACGCCCGGCTTGTCGAACGGCGCCGGACGCTCGGCGGCCAGTGCAGTCCCCTGCATAAGCAGCGCCGCGCCGGCGAGGCCGAGCGCGGCCTTCCCTAGAAGTCTTCTTGTGATGCTCACGTGGTTTTCCTCCGTTTTTCTGTTCAATATGCCCCGGTCGAAATCCTATTTCCTGCCCCTGCCGGAAAGGGCGAAGGTGAAGACAAGGGCGACGACGAGAACCGCGCCCTTGACGAAATCCTGCGTGTAGTAAGGGGCGTTCATCATCGTCAGGCCCTGCAGCAGCACGCCGACGAACACCGCGCCGACAGCCGTTCCGAAGGCGTTGGGCTTGGCGGCGCCGAGCACCGCGTAGCCGATGAGCGCCGCGGCGACAGCGTCGAGCAACAGATTATTACCCGAGGCGATATCGCCGCGTCCAAGTCGGGCGGCGAGCAAAATGCCGCCGATCGAGGCAAAAACTCCCGAAATGACATAGGCCCAGATTTTGTATGCCTTGACAGGCGCGCCGGCGAGTTCGGCGGCCCTCTCGTTGCTGCCGACGGCGTACATCATGCGGCCGAAGCGGGTGTATTCGAGGAAGAACCAGATCAGCACGGCCAGCACGACCAGCACCACAACCGAGACCGGAATGAGGTTCGGGATGAAGAAGTCGATGCGGTGGCGGCCGAGCGCCAGGAAGGCTTCCGAGAACTTGCCGTTGGCGACCGAACCGTCGGGCATCGTCATGCCGGTGGCGATCGAGCGCCCCTCGGTCGGGATACGCTGCAGGCCGAGCAGCAGGAACATCATGCCGAGCGTCGCGAGCAGGTCGGGCACGCGCATGTAGACGATCAGCCAGCCGTTGATGAGGCCGACGAGGACGCCGATGACCAGGCAGGCGATGACGGCGACGACGGCGTTCTGCTCCAGCACCACCATGGCATAGGAAGCAGCCATCATCGCCGATGTCGCGACCGATCCGATCGACAGGTCGAAGCCGCCGACGACGAGCGTGGCGGTGACGCCGAGCGCCAGCACGCCGGTGATCGCCACCGACTGGAAGATGAAGACCGCGCTCTGGGGCGAGACGAACCCGTCCGCGGCGATCGCGAAATAAGCGATCAGCCCGACGAGCAGGACGATGAAGCCGTAGCGGATGGCATGGTCGCGCATCATTCAGCGCCCCGCCGCGCGGCTGTCCGACATAAGCTCATTCCCGTTCCACTCCATGCGAATGCTCCCGGCCTCACGCCGCGCCGTGCAGCGGCCCGCCGGCCACTTCGGCCAACAGGCGGTCGAGGTCGATATCGGCGTTCCTGTGCTCGCCGACGATCGTGTGTTCCGACATCACCAGGATGCGGTCTGCGGTCTCCAGCGCCTCGTCGATCTCGGTGACGAAGATGAGCGTGGCGCGGCCGTCGGCGCTCGCCCTCAGCTTGGCCGCGATATCGCGCCGGGCCGAGATATCGACGCCTTGGAAAGGCTCGTCGAGGATGAACAGGCGCGAGGCCTGCGACATCCAGCGCGCCACCATGACCTTCTGCTGGTTGCCGCCAGACAGCGCCGAGAGCTCGTCCTTTTCCGAGCGGCAGACGATGCCGAGTTCGTCGATCTGGCGGCGGGCGACGGCCCGTTCGGCGCGCTTCTTCATGACGCCGAGGCCGGACATGCGCTTGAGGAACGGCAGGCTGATGTTGCGCTCGATGTTGAAGTCACCGACGATGCCGCTCTCCGCGCGATCCTTGGCGACGAGAAAGACACCGGCGGCGATCGCCTCGCGCGCCGATCCCGGCGCATAAGGCTTGTCGTCCATGCGCATCGTGCCTGCCAGCGGCCTGCGCACACCGAACAGTGTTTCGGCCAGCGCCGTCTTGCCGACGCCGACCAGGCCGGTGATCGCCACCACCTCGCCGGCGCCGAGCGTCATGGAGATCGGTTTCGACCCTTGCGCGATCCGCAGACCTTCCGCGGTGAAAACGGCGCTTGCCGAGCTTCTGGCTACGACCCGGTCGAGATGGATCTTGCGGCCGAGCATGGCGTTGACCGCGCCCTCATAATCGAGCGGCTTGCGGTCGAAGGCGCCGGAGATGACGCCATCGCGCATCGACACGATCCGGTCGGCAAGCCGCCTGATGTCGGACATGCGGTGCGAGATGTAGAGGATGGCGACGCCCTGCCCGCGCAGCCGGTCGATCAGCGAAAACAGCCGGTCGGCCTCCGCGCTCGACAGCGACGAGGTCGGCTCGTCGAGGATCAGCACCTTGGGCTGATGCGCCATGGCCCGCGCGATCGCCACCATCTGCCGGTCCGCCAGCGAGAGATCGCTGACGCGAGCCTTGAGGTCGAGGGCCAGCCCCATGCGATCGGCGACCGCCCTGGCCTGGGCACGGATGCTGGCAGGCTTGAACAGCGTCGAGGCGCCCTTGCCGCTCAGCCGGTCGAGCGTCAGGTTGGTGGCGACGTCGAGATCGGCCACCACGCCGTCATTGATGTTCTGGTGGACGGTGACGACACCGGCGCGGATGGCTTCGGCGGGCGTCCTGGGATCGAAGGCCTGCCCGGCAAGCCGCATCGTGCCGCCGCCGCGTTCGTAGACGCCGCTGATGATCTTGACCAGGGTGGACTTGCCGGCGCCGTTGGCGCCCATCAGCACGGTTACCTCGCCCGCATGCAATTCAACCGAGATGCCGCCAAGCACCTCGTTCTGGCCGAAGGATTTCCTCAGGCCCTCCACACGGAACACGGCATCTGCGCCCATTCGTTCCTCCCTGACCATGACGCTATGGGCTGCATCGGCAATTGTCAACACGATTGACAATTGCCAGAGCGCTACCTAGCTTGGCCCCGCCGCCTTGGCTCCGCTATCGCTGGAAGCCATGAGCAGGAGGGGTGAGGATGACCGGGAAGAAGCCGTTCGAAGCATTGTCGGTGGAGACGCTGCCGAAGCGCCTCGGCGCCAACGAGGCGCTGACCGGGCGCATCGGCAAGGATGCCGCGCGCTGGAAGGTACGCGAGGTCGGTGACGGTAATCTGAACCTCGTCTTCATCGTCGAGGGCGATCAGGGCGCGGCGGTGGTCAAGCAGGCGCTGCCCTATGTGCGGCTCGTCGGCGACAGTTGGCCCTTGCCGCTCAAGCGCTCCTTCTTCGAATATCATGCGCTCACCCGGCAGCAGGCGCGAGCACCCGGATCCGTGCCTGCGATCCTCCATTTCGACGAGGGCCAGGCGCTGATCGTCATGGAATATCTGGCGCCGCCGCACGTCATCCTGCGGCGGGCGCTGATCGATGGCCGCGAACTGCCGAACATCGCGCGCGACATCGGACTGTTCATGGCCCGCACGCTGTTTCGCGGCTCGGACTTGTCGATGGTGACGAAGGAGCGCAAGGCCGACCTTGCGCTGTTCGCCGACAATGTCGAGCTCTGCGACATCACCGAGAACCTGGTGTTCTCCGATCCCTATTTCGACGCCAGGATGAACCGGCACACCAGCCCGCAGCTCGACAGCCTGGTGGCGGAATTGCGCGCCGACCGCGACCTCAAGGTCGAGGCGCAGCGGCTGAAGCATCTTTTCGCCGCCAATGCGGAGACGCTGCTGCATGGCGACCTGCATTCCGGCTCGATCATGGTCACCGACACCGAGACCCGGATGATCGATCCGGAGTTCGCCTTCTACGGCCCGATCGCCTTCGACGTCGGCATGCTGCTTGCCAATTTCTGGATGGCGTTCTTCTCGCAGCGCGGCCACGAGGAGAATGGCAGCCGCGATCCCATGCGCGCCTATCTGCTCGAAGTGACGGCCGAGACCTGGGCGGTGTTCCGCGCCGAGTTTTCGCATCTGTGGCGCACCGAACGCACCGGTATGCTCTACCAGAAGAGCCTGTTCGAGGATCAGGGCGACCTGCTGGGTTCCGAACAGGCGCTCGACCACATGCTTGCCGGCATCTGGACCGATCTGCTCGGCTTCGCGGGCATAGAGGTGCACCGGCGCATCCTCGGCCTCGCCCACAATGCGGATTTCGAGACCATTGCCGATCAAGACATGCGCGCCAGATGTGAAGCCAAGGCGCTGCGCTTCGGCCGCCACATCGCCGTCAACCGGCGGCAGATCCACAGCATCGACGAGGTCAACAAGCTGGCCGCGCTGATCGAACAGGAGAGCAGCCTTTGAACGTCGGCGAACGCCACTATCGCACCATCTGGCTGAGCGGCGACAAGCGTTCGGTCGATATCATCGACCAGCGCTGGCTGCCGCATGAGTTCCGCATCGAGACGATCGGAACAGTTGCCGGCATCGCCACCGCGATCCGCGACATGTGGGTGCGCGGCGCGCCGCTGATCGGCGTCACCGCCGCTTACGGCGTCGCCATCCAGATGATGGACGATCCATCGGACGAGGCGCTCGACGCGGTATGGGAGACGCTGCACAGGACGCGGCCGACAGCGATCAACCTGCGCTGGGCGCTGGACGAGATGCGTCGCTTCCTGAAGCCGCTCGCGCCCGGCGAGCGCGCCGAGGCCGCCTATCGTCGCGCCGGCGAGATCGCCGACGAAGACGTCGGGCTGAACCGGGCCATCGGCGAGAACGGGCTTGCCATCATAAAAGCCATCGCGGCGCGCAAGAAGCCTGGCGAAACCGTCAACATCCTCACCCACTGCAATGCCGGCTGGCTGGCGACGGTCGACTACGGCACGGCGACGGCGCCGATCTATCTGGCGACCGAAGCTGGCATTCCCGTGCATGTCTATGTCGACGAGACGAGGCCCAGGAACCAGGGGGCTCAGTTGACCGCCTGGGAGATGGCAGGCCATGGCGTGCCGCATACGCTGATCGTCGACAATGCCGGCGGCCATCTGATGCAGCATGGCGAGATCGACATGGTGATCGTCGGCACCGACCGCACGACCGCCAATGGCGACGTCTGCAACAAGATCGGTACTTACCTGAAAGCGCTTGCAGCCGCCGACAATGAGGTGCCGTTCTATGTCGCGCTCCCCTCGCCCACCATCGACTGGACGGTGGCCGACGGGCTTGTCGAAATCCCGATCGAGGAGCGCTCCGGCGACGAGGTTTCGCTGGTCTGGGGCAAGACTTCCGACGGCAGGATCGCGCAGGTGCGCGTCTCGCCGGATGCCACGCCGGCGGCAAATCCCGCCTTCGACGTGACGCCGGCACGGCTGGTCACAGGTCTCATCACCGAGCGCGGCGTCGCCAAGGCCTCGCGCGAAGGGCTGCAAGCGATGTTTCCGGAACGGGCGTAGCGCGCGCTCCTCTAGTAGATCGGCTCGGTCATCAGCCCGGGCTCGGGCCAGGTCGCGGTGATGCCCGGCTGCACCGGCCGCTCCAGATAGGTGGAGAGCACGACATAGCTGCGCGTCGAGGTGACGCCCGGCGTCTCGTAAAGGCGTGACAGCAGGCCTTCCAGCGCCTTGGTGTCCTCCGTCCTCACCTTGAGCAGCACGCAGGTGTCGCCCGCCACCGTGTGGATTTCCTCGACCTCCGGATGCTCCGATATCGCCATCAGCTCCGGGGTCTTGCCCCAGCCCCTCGTGTCGATGTGCACGAAGGCAAGCAGCGGCTTCCTCACCGCCTTTGGGTCGATGATGGCGGCGGTGGCTCGGATGGCGCCACTTCGGCGCAGCCGCTTGACCCGTTCATGAACGGCCGGCGGCGAAAGTCCCACGCGCTCGCCGAGATCGGCGTAGCTGATCGTGGCGTCATCCACGAGAATGCCTAATATCCTTCGGTCGACGGCATCGACTTCACGGGTCGCCAGCCTGTTCCGCGGAACCCCATCTGTTTCTTCATCCATATCGAAATTCCCGATTGATGCCGAATGAAATACGGCCATCATGATGATATGTCGAACAATGATCAAGTTATAGTGCTGAGCCCGAGAGCGCCGATCCCGGCACTCGCATACCTCCTGACGGGATGCGTCGCCGTGATCGGCTCGAACTCCCTGGTTCTCGGACCGATCGCGCCGGCTGTCGCCGCCTCGTTCGGAACCAGCGTTCCGTCCGTCATGATGGCGTCGGCGGGGTTCGGCCTCGGCACATCGGCAAGCGCCCTCTTCCTGGCGCGCTATATCGACCGGGTCGGCGCCCGCCGCATGCTGCAGGCAGCACTGCTTCTGCTTGCCGTCGCGCTGGCGGCGAGTGCCGCGGCGCCGACCGTGGCGGTGCTGATCGGCGCGCAGCTTCTCGCCGGCCTCGCCGCCGGCATTGCCCTGCCGGCGATCTATTCCAGTTCCGCCGCCATAGCCCCACCCGGCCGCGAAAGCGGCACGATCGGCGTGGTGCTGACCGGCTGGACGCTGAGCATGGTGGCAGGCGTTTCCCTGTCGGCCGTGCTTGCCGATCTCGTCCACTGGCGCGCCGTCTTCGCCGCGGTCACTGGCTTCTCGGCGCTTGCATTGGCCGGCCTTTCGGCGAGTTCGCTTCCCGACATCAGGAAGGACGGACCGGCGCCCGCGCCGCTGGAGGCCCTCGGCATTCCCGGCATCGTGCCGCTGCTGCTTGCCTGCAGCGCCTTCATGACGGCGTTCTACGGGCTCTACGGCTATCTGGGCGATCATTTGCACAATGGGCTGGGAGAACCCGTCAGCGCCAACGGGCTGGCCGCGCTCAGCTACGGCATCGGCTTCGGCATGGCCGCCTTCCTCGATGGCGCGATCGACCGGCTGGGCGCCCGGCGCATCATGCCGTTCGCCTATCTCCTGGTGGCCGCCGTCTATGTCGCCATCGCCGCCTCCAGCGGCAGTTTCGAACTGACGCTGGCAATGATGGCGGCCTGGGGTTTCGCCAATCATTTCGGGCTCAACGTGCTGGTGACGTGCCTCTCGGCGCTCGACCCGTCGCGACGCGGCACGATCATGGGCCTGAACAGCGCCGTCACCTATCTGGCAGTTTTTGCCGGCAGCACCGGTTTCGGAGTGCTCTACTCCAACCACGGCTTCCCCATTTCGGCGATGGTTGCCGCCGCCCTCATGGTGTTCGCCGCGACAGCCTCGGCCTGGCGCCCTCGCCAGATCCGGCAAGCCGTCCGCGATTGACAGCGGCGCGCGACGCTTCCATACAGACAGCGCAAATGTTCTCAGGGCGGGGTGAAAGTCCCCACCGGCGGTAAGGGTCCTTCGCGGGACCCAAGCCCGCGAGCGCCTCCCACCCAGGTGGAAGGGTCAGCAGATCCGGTGTGATTCCGGAGCCGACGGTCACAGTCCGGATGGAAGAGAACGAACGGAAGACGGGCCGCTTCGGCGGGCCGGTTTCCGCGTCGTGCGTCCTGATTCTGGTTCGAAACGGAAGGAAGGACCCATGAATCAGCATTCCCACAAGAGCACCGAAACCAAGCGTATCGCCGTCGTGCGCGCCCGTTGGCACGCCGACATCGTCGACCAGTGCGTCAACGTCTTCGAGACGGAGCTTCAAGGCGCTGGCCTGGCCGTCGACATATTCGACGTCCCCGGCGCCTATGAAATCCCGCTGCATGCCAAGACGCTTGCCGAGACGGGGCGCTACGCGGCGATCCTCGGCGTCGCCTTCGTCGTCAATGGCGGCATCTATCGGCACGACTTCGTCGCCAGCGCAGTGCTGGACGGCATGATGAACGTGCAACTGTCCACCGGCGTGCCGGTACTGTCGGCCGTGCTGACGCCGCACAACTATCATGAGAGCACCGAGCACCATCGCTTCTTCCACGAACACTTCAAGGTGAAGGGCAAGGAAGCCGCCGATGCCTGCGTGCGCATCCTGGCCGCGCGCGAGCGCATCGCGGCGTAGGGATGCCTTGGAATGAACAGGGCCGCCGCGCCGTGCGGCGTGGCGGCCCTGCTTTTCCACGAGCAACCGGACTAGAGCTTCAGATCGAAGTTGATCTTGAAGGCGTGTCCCTGGCTCTCCCGGGCGATCTGGCCGGAATAGGAAGCACCCAGCGTCGCGCTCGGCGACAGCAGCACATCGAAGCCGGCTTCGAGGGCCAGCGCATTGCGGGCGATCGGCGTGCCCGAAATGGTGAAGGACGCGCCGGTGTTGAAGGCAAGGTCGGCGGCCGGGTTGACGTCGCCATAGGCATGCTGCCAGCCGACCATCCCGTGCAGGGCGGCGCGGGTCGTCCCCATGTCGAGTTGGGTGGACGCGCGAACGCCGAGCGTCGAGAAGCTGTTGTCGGACGTCGCACCCATGCCTGTGAGCGCCGAGGTCGTGCCGCCGGTCTCGGCGAAACCATCGGTCTTCAGGTGGACGTAGGCGAGGTTGGCGAACGGTTCGAACGCGCTTTGTCCGACATCGACCTGGTAGGCCAGCTCACCGAAGGCCTGAGCGGTCGCCGCGCGGTAGTTTGCCGAAAGCGACTCGCTGAAGGCCGGGAAGACGACGTTGCGGTGAGTGCCTATGTCGTGCCAGCCATAGATCGCGCCGGCGCGGAAGCCCAGCGCCCCCAACTGCGTGCCGGCATAGACGCCAAGGTCGTAATTGTCGCTGGAGCCGGACGATGCGCGGTCGCTGACATCGAAGTTCGATCGGCTGTAACCACCGAGCACACCAACGCGCCAGTTCCCGATCGGCATGTCGGCGCCGCCGACGAAGCCGGTGGTCCTGCGATCGAAATCGACGGCATAGCCCGAAGCACCGGCATGGCCCGTCGTCGCCAGAGCTTCGCTCCAGATCACGACGCCCTCGGCATCCGACGGTCCGGTGTGCATGCCGCCGGCATCGACGGAGGCCGTCGTCATGGAGGACGTCCCCAGCGCGTCGAAGGCCGACCGGATCCGGCGGTTCGCCGCGTCGCGCGCCAGATGGCTGTCCTCGACGAGCGCGCCGTTGATGTCGGCGTGGATTTCGCCGGAAAGCGCGTTTCCGTACGGGCGAAGATAGCGGTAGAAGCCGACCGCCTCTTCGTTAGGATTCCCTTCCAGCGCTTCCCGGTTGAGGATGTACATCGACCAGCCATCCTTGGTCTGGTTGAAGGACAGGCCTTCCACCTCCTGCTCGCCGTCGATCTTCAGATTGCCGAGCACCTCGACCTCGCCGGTCTTGAGATTGGCGCGGTAGATGAGTTTCTCGTCATTGTCGGTCGAGAAGTACATCCAGCCGTCGAGGAGCTTGCCGCCCTGCGCCTGGTCGATGGTCTGGCTGAGCGGGATGTATTCCTTGAAGCTCCAGTCGGAGAGATTGTAGACCGCGATCTCGGTCGCGTTCTCATAGGCCATGCCATAGCCGAGGCCATTCTTGGCATCGACGGCAACCCAGCTTGCGATGTCGTGGATGCCATGCGGCGGATTGAGCGAGAAGGCCTGGCCGGTGAAGCTCAGGTCGCTGGCGCGATAGACCGCGAAGACCGGGTTTTCGTACTTGCCGCCGGTGATCGGGTCGCGCTGGCTCGAATCGAGCGAGATGTAGAGATAGCCGTCGGCATAATCGATGTCGCCGATGTGGTTGAGGCCGATGTCGGAATATTGCGACGGCAGCTTGAGTTCATTGGGAATGGCGGGCGATACCGTCAGATCGGCGTTGTAGTTCTTGTCGGTGCGCTCGAGGATGTTGGTGCCGGAGAAGTACCAGTTCGTACCGTCGGTGGTGACGCCCTGTTGCTTCGAGGTGATCGCGGAACCCGTAAAGGTCGTCTTTTCGACCATGATCCAGGGTTCGACGGCAAATGCGGGCATTGCTGTCGCGGCGAGCGCGCCCGGCACGAATGCGCAGGCGGCAAGGATGGGCAGGCGGAATGGAGCTTTTGCCCTCGGGGAGGCTTTGCTGGCGGGGTCAGGCATCTTTGAAGACATTCTGTCGCGTTCCTGTAGGGTGTCTGTGTTCGACTGCTCGAGGCGCACGACATCGACCCACGACGCGACGCGTCCATGGCGATGGCAAGACTCGAGTTTTTCTTCGTTCTTCGGTGCTGTTACGCTGAAATCCGCCGACGGCTCTGGCCGGCTGTTCAACAATGTGCTCACTAGGGGGAGCGCGTGACAATCGTATGAATAATAGGAATAGTATGAAAAATTCGACAGCCTTTCCCCGGGCGTCCCGGATGGCCTCGCGCATGGCGGGTTCGTCGCATACAGGACTGCACGCCAGGCTGCTCAACGAGATCGGCCAGAGCATCGTCAGCGGCGAATACGTCCCAGGCGACCAGTTGCCGAACGGCGAGGACTGGAGCGCCTCTTATGGGGCGAGCCGCACCGGCCTGCGCGAGGTGGTCAAGGTCCTCGCCGGCAAGGGCATGGTGGAGATGCGGCCCCGCACCGGAACGCGGGTGCGGCCGCGCCGCGACTGGAATTTCCTCGACCCCGACGTGCTGCACTGGCGCTTCGGCCCACGCACCACCCCTGATGACGCACGCTCGCTGTTCGAGCTGCGTCGCGCCATCGAGCCGACGGCCGGCGCGCTCGCCGCCGAGCGCGCCACGCAGGAACAGATCGACGAGTTGCGGGCAATCCTGGCCGAGATGGAGAGGGCGGGCGACGACGGCGAGCGCTTTGCCGTCCCCGACCTCGCCTTCCACCGCGCTATCCTGCACATGTCCGGCAATGAACTGATCGGCTCGCTCGCCGCGCTGATCGAGACCGCGCTCGTGATCAGCTTCCGCCTCTCGGACGACAACCCGGCCGGGCAGAGCCATTCGCTGGCGATGCACCGCCAGATCGTCGAGAACATCGCCCGGCGCGACCCGGCGGCGACCAGCAAGGCGCTGGTCGCACTGCTGGACGGGGCGGAGGAAGACGTGCGCCTGTCGCTGGCGTCGCGTCAAGGCGGCAGCAGGTAGCACGCGCCGGCCGAGACGACGGGCGGCGCGCCCGCGCTGGTATCGCATCTTTGCAAGAATTGACCGCCCGGTGGCGTCCAAAGGTTGCGGTCGGGCGGAAATCCGGCCAGAACGCCTGAGCGGGCGGACCCGCCCGCGACACAAGCCTGAACCAGATACGGGAGACATCGGGTGGCTCGCATCACTTTGAGACAATTGCTCGACCACGCCGCCGAACACGGCTACGGCGTGCCGGCCTTCAACATGAATAATATGGAGCAGGGCCTCGCCATCATGGAGGCGGCGGAGGAGACCAAGTCTCCCGTCATCCTGCAGGCCAGCCGCGGCGCGCGCGCCTATGCCAACGACGTGGTGCTGGCGAAGCTGATCGACGCGCTGGTCGAGATCCATCCCGACATCCCCGTCTGCATGCACCTCGACCATGGCAACAACGAAGCCACCTGCGTGACCGCGATCCAGTACGGCTTCACCTCGGTGATGATGGACGGCTCGCTCAAGGAAGACGGCAAGTCGCCGGCCGACTACGCCTATAATTCCGGCATCACGCGCCGCGTCGTCGACATGGCGCATTGGGGCGGCGTGTCGGTGGAAGGCGAAATCGGCGTGCTCGGCTCGCTGGAAACCGGCGGCGGCGAGCAGGAGGACGGCCACGGCGTCGAAGGCGCGCTCAGCCATGACCAGTTGCTGACCGATCCGGTGCAGGCCGAGCAGTTCGTGCGCGACACCCATGTCGATGCGCTGGCCGTCGCCATGGGAACCAGCCACGGCGCCTACAAATTCAGCCGCAAGCCCGACGGCGCGGTGCTGGCGATGAACGTGATCGAGGAGATCCACCGCCGCCTGCCCAACATGCACCTCGTCATGCACGGCTCGTCTTCCGTGCCGGAGGACCTGCAGGAAATCATCAACAAGTATGGCGGCCAGATGAAGCCGACATGGGGCGTTCCGGTGGAGGAGATCCAGCGCGGCATCAAGCATGGCGTGCGCAAGATCAACATCGACACCGACAACCGCATGGCGCTGACCGGCGCGATCCGTAAGGTGCTGAGCGAGAATCCCAGCGAGTTCGACCCGCGCAAATACCTGACACCGGCGATGGCGGCGATGAAGAAGCTCTGCAAGGAGCGCTTCGAGCAGTTCGGCACCGCCGGCAACGCGCCGAAGATCAAGCCGATCCCGCTGGCGGACATGGCCAAGCGCTACAAGTCGGGCAGCCTGGATCCCAAGTTCGGCTGATTTGTCGCCGACCGCGACGGAACAATTCCGTCGCGGTCGTCCCTTCAGGGAACGCGGCCCGTCATTTCTTCCAACTTCCCGGCATCGATGCCGTAGTCCAGCGCGGCCCGCGCCGGGGAGATCTTGCCGTTGCGCAGATCCGCCGCGATGGCGCCGCTATCGCGCAGCGCCGGGTCGCCCCAGCCGCCGCCACCGGCCTGCTCATGGCGGATGACCGTGTCGCGGCCGATCTCCAGCGTCACCTTGGCCGGCAATGCCGTCCATTCTCCATCCCGCCCGATGAGGTTCCTGGAGCTCGCCGCCGGCCGGCCGCCGAACAGACCGTAGGGCGGGTGCTCGTGGCGGTCGGCGCGCAACTGCAGCACCGCCCTCTCAGCCAGAAGCTTATACTGCCGGACGAGGCCCAGGCCGCCGCGATACTGTCCGGCGCCGCCCGAATCCTCGCGCAGCGCGTATTCCTCCATGATCAGGGGATAGCGCGCCTCGATGGTCTCGATGGGCAGGTTGGACATGTTCTGGCTGGGATTGGTGACGCCCTCGACGCCGTCCTTGTCGGGTCGCCCGCCCCAGGCTCCGTTGATCATGTCGACGAGGACGAACGGCCGGCGCTCGCCGCCATGGTAGCCGCCGATGGCGACGACCGTGTTGCCCCCCTCGCCCGCCGCCATCAGCCTGGCCGGCGCGATCTGGGCAAGCGCGCCCATCACCGTATCGACGACGCGGTAGCCGGTCAGCGCCCGCGCCGCCACGGGGGCCGGCATCACCGGATTGAGGATCGATCCTTCCGGCGCGGTCACCGTGATGCAGCGATAGACGCCGGCATTGTTGGGAACGTCATGGTCCAGGGCGCAGCGTATCGTCAGATAGGTGGCCGACTTGACGAAGGAGAGCGTCGCGTTGATGGCGCCGCGCACCTGTGGCGAGGAGCCCGTGAAATCGACCCAGAGATGATCGTCCTTCACCGTGATGTGGCAGACGATCGGGATTGGCGCCGGCGAAAAGCCATCGCCGTCGATATAGTCGGTGAAGCCGTAGTCGCCGTCCGGCCATGCGGCGATGGCCTTGCGCGTCAACGCCTCGCCATAGTCGATCAGCCGGTCGAAATAGGGCTCCAGTTCCTCGCCATAACGCTCGAACAGCCGCAACATCTCGCGCTCGCCGATGTTGCAGGTGGCGTATTGCGCATCGAGATCGCCCAGCACCAGATCCGGCAGGCGCACATTCTTCTCGATGATGGAAAACAGCGTCCGGTTGGGACGGCCGCGTTCATAGAGCTTCATCGGCGCGATGCGCAGGCCTTCCTGGAAGATCTCCGTGGAATCGGAGGCGTTCGACCCCGGCACGCGTCCACCGACGTCGCAATGATGCGCGATCACGACGGAGAAGCCGAGCAGCCTTTCGCCCGCGAAGATCGGCTTGAACATGAAGATGTCGGGCAGGTGCATGCCCCCGTCATAGGGATCATTGAGGATGATCACGTCGCCGGGAAAAAGGTCGTCCCTGAAACGTGAGATCACCACGTCGATGGCGTCGGGAACGGCGCCCAGATGCAGCGCCACCGTCTTGGCCTGGCTGAGGATGCGGCCGCTGGCGTCGCAGAGCGTGACCGAATAGTCGAGCACGTCGCGCACGATCGGCGAACGGGCGGTGCGCATGACGGCGTAGGCCATGTCGTCGACGATCGTGTCGAGCCCCGACTTGATGACGGCGAAGGTGATGGGGTCGACGGCACTCATGGCGTCGCCTCCAGCGTCGCGACGAGGCTGCCGGTCGGATGCGGTTCGACCGATGCCCCAGGCGGAATGACGATGGTCGTGTCCGCGCCTTCAATGATCAGCGGCCCCCGCATGGGCGCCATGGCCGCGTCGCGCGGGACGATCGGCGTCTCGGTGCCGCGCGCGCGGCCGAAGAAGACCGGACGCGCTCCAGACGCAGCGCCGACAGGCGCGGGTGCAGCCTTGAGAGCGGTGAAGTCGAGCGGACGCGCGGTGCTGGCATGGGCGCGAAGCCGAAGCTCGGCGGCCTCGACGGCATCGACCGGCGTGTATCCGTAGGTGTCGCGATAGGCGGCGACGAAGGCCTGGCGCAGCGCCGGCCTGTCGAATGTCTCGAGCGGAATGGACAGCGCCGCCTCCTGCCCCTGGAGACGCAGGTCGATCTCTTCCTCGAAACTGACGCTCGCGGCGCTGTAGCCCTGCTCGACAAGCGCCACGGTGGCGGCTTCCCGCATCCCGGCGAGCAGGCTCTGCACCATCGCCGGCGCGAGACTGTCGAGACCCGCCTGCACGGGCCGCAGTTCATGGTGCTCAACACTGCCGGCCAGCATTCCCGTCGCGGTGAAGACGCCGGGCGACGGCGGAAAGATGACGCGCGTGATGCCGAGCATGGCCGCGAGCGCGCAGGCATGGACCGGCCCCGAGCCGCCAAAGGCAAGCAGCGTCAGTTCGCGCGGGTCGAGCCCGCGCTCGACGGTGACGGCGCGAATGGCACGGACCATGTTGGCGTTGGCGATCTCGCGAATCCCGTGCGCCGCCGCCTCGGCGGAAAGTCCGAGCGAGTGGCCGATCCCCTGGCCGATCGCCACCCGCGCGGCCTCCACGTCGAGTTCGAGGGAGCCGCCGGCGAGCCTCGGTGGCAGGTAGCCCAGCACGACATTGGCATCGGTCACGGTCGGCCGTTGTCCGCCGAGCCCGTAACAGACCGGCCCGGGATCCGCGCCGGCCGATAGTGGCCCGACCGACAGCAGGCCGGCTGCGTCGATCGACGCGATCGAACCCGCGCCGTTGCCGACCTCGGCAACATCGACCGTCGGCACGCGCATCATGTAGCCACCGGCCTTGATGAAGCGTGACGGCACCGACATGCCGGCACGGAATTCGTATTCATGCGTGCGGCCGAGCACGCCGCGATGCACGAGCGCCGCCGAGGCCGTGGTCCCACCCATGTCGAAGGCAACGAGGTCGGGCTCACCCAGTGCTGTGCCGAGACGGGCCGCGCCCGCCGCGCCGGACGACCGGCCGGAGGAGATGAAGAACACCGGCTTGCGCCGCGCAACCTCGGAGGCGGAAAGCCCGCCATTGGAATTGCCGATCAGCACCGGCGCGGCGACGCCGGCTTGCCTGAGCCGCGCCTCCAACCGGCCAAGATAGCCCCGCAGCGCCGGAAGGACGTAGGCGTTGACCGCCACGGTCGAGCTGCGCTCGTATTCGCCGGCCTCCGGCAACACGTCGACGGAGGCGGTGACGGCAATGCCCGGACATGCGCGCGCCAGAAGCTCGGCCGCCAGCCGCTCATTGGCGGGGTTGCGATAGGAATTGAGGAAGCAGACCGCGACCGCCTCGATGCCTTCGGCCTCGAAGAAGGCCGCCGCGCGGCTGACGTCGTCGCTGTCCAGCGGGGTCAGGATCGTGCCGTCGGCCAGTGTCCTTTCGGCCGCCTCCAGCCGATAGCGTCGAGCCACCAGCGGCTCCGGCTTCTCCCAGGTGAGATCGAACATGCCGGGCGTCCGCAACCGCCCGATCTCCAGCACGTCGCGAAATCCCCTGGTGGTCAGAAGCCCTGTGCGCGCGCCAAGCTTCTGCAGCAGCGTGTTGGAGCCGACCGTCGTGCCGTGCAGCACTTCGGTAAGCTCATTGGCACGCATACTGGCGGCTTGCAGAATATCGGCCATGCCGGTCATGACGGCCTCTTCCGGCGCCGACGGCGTCGAGCTCACCTTGGCCGAAAAGGTCAGACCGTCGTCCCGCAGCAGCACGAGATCGGTGAATGTGCCACCGATGTCGACACTCAGTCGCCCCGTCCGGATCATGTCGCTATTGGTCGCAGGCGAGCTTGCCGCCCATCGCCCAATCCTGTTTCTCGATGTCCTCGAACACGATCTCGACCGCCTCCGGGCCGCATTTCAGGATGCGGGAGGCTTCGCGCGTCACCACCTCGGCGAATTCGCGTTTCTGGTCGACGCTGCGTCCCTTGAAGAGCCTGACGTTGATAATCGGCATATTTCCCCCTCATTCGTTCTCATGTCCAGGCGCCCGCTTTCGGGATGCTCAGAGCCAGGCGTTGACGTGCCATGGCGCGAACTCGTCATCGCCATAGCCGAGCAGTTCGCTCTTGGTCGGTTTTCCGGACGCCGTGGCGAGCATCTCACGGAAGATCGCCTCGCCCATCTCGTCGATCGAGGCCTCGCCGTCGAGGATGGCGCCGCAGTTGATGTCCATGTCCTCTTCCATACGGGCAAACATGGCCGAGTTCGTCGCCAGCTTGATGGAGGGCGCCGGCCGGCAGCCGAAGCAGGAGCCGCGCCCGGTGGTGAAGGCGATCAGGTTCGCGCCGCCGGCCACCTGGCCCGTCGCCGACATCGGGTCGAAGCCAGGCGAATCCATGAACACCAGGCCGCGCTTGTCGACCGGCTGGCCATAGCCGTAGACCTCGACGAGGTTGGTGGTGCCGCCTTTAGCGACGGCGCCCAGCGATTTCTCGAGGATGGTCGTCAGGCCGCCGGCCTTGTTGCCGGGCGACGGGTTGTTGTCGAAGCCCTGCGGCTCGTTGCTGGTGTAGTCGTCCCACCATTCGAGCAGGCCGATCAGCCGCTCGCCGACGTCGCGGCTCACGGCTCTCTCCAGCAACAGGTTCTCGGCACCGTATATTTCGGGCGTTTCGGCCAGGATGGCCGTGCCGCCGCAGGCGACGAGCCGGTCGACCGCCGCGCCAAGCGCCGGGTTGGCCGATAGTCCGGAAAAACTGTCCGAGCCGCCGCATTGCAGGCCGACGACGATCTCGCTGGCCGGTACGGCCTGTCGCTGCCTGCGCGACGCCTTGTCGAGCATCGCCTCGACGATCTCGATGCCACGCGCGACGCTCGTGCGGGTGCCGCCGGCTTCCTGCATCACCAGCTTGGCAAGATCATCGCCCAGTTCGAGGTTCTCCTCCTCGACCAACTGGTCGATCTGGTTGTCCTCGCAGCCGAGCCCGACGAGCAGGACGCCGGAGAAATTCGGATGGCGCGCATAGCCGGCGAGCGTTCGGCGCAGCATACGCATCGACATCGAGCCGTCGGCCACGCTGCAGCCCGACTTGTGGGTCAGCGCCACCACGCCATCGACACCCGGATAAGGCGCCAGCCGGCTAGGGTCGCGGAAATGATCAGCGATCATCCGCGCGACCAGCGCCGAGCAATTGACCGAGGTGAGCACGCCGACAAAGTTGCGGGTGCCTACCCTTCCGTCGGCGCGCGGATAGCCCTGGAAGCCAGGCACGGTCGCCGGCGCGCGGATCGGCGCGTTCGACAGCCGCGTGCCGATGGCATGGCCGGCCATCGAGGCTTCGAAACCCATATTGTGCAGATGGACATGCGCCCCGGCGCCGATCGGCGCGTTGGCGAGGCCGATCGGCTGGCCCAGGCGATGGATGACGTGGCCACTGTCGAGCGCGCGAAGCGCGACCTTGTGGCCGAAGGGAATGTCGGCGGCGGCGCGCAGGTCGAATGGCGCCAACGTCTCACCAGCCCTGATGTCGCGCAACGCCACGGCGACCTCGTCGCCCGGCTTCAGCTGCAGCACCGCGCTTTTCGGTTCGTCCATCGAAGGCTCCTCTCGAAGCCAATCAAACACAGTTTTGCTTGATTGTCAGCAATCAGCAAATATAAATTTTGTTGGCGCCCTCGACCCCGAATCGTCGGCCGAAAGACGCCTTTTCGGCTGGTCCTGCCACTTCGTTAATTGTCAGCAATGCAGGTTGCGCCACTCCCGGCGGCGGAATATGTAGATTGCTCAGGGGGATCATGAGTCGGTTCATGGCAAAGCTTACAAGCCTCAAGTCGGAAAAGCGGCTGCTCGATCGTCGGGCGGCCGACCAGATCCGCGCCCATATCCTGGAAGGCGTCCTGCCGGCCGGAGAGAGGCTGCTGGAGACCCAGCTCTCCGAAGAACTCGAGGTCAGCCGCGGCACGGTGCGCTCAGCGCTGGCGCAGCTTGCCAATGAGGGGCTGGTGCAGCAGGTGGCCTTCACCCGCTGGGAGGTGTCGGGCACGTCCACGGTCGACGCCTGGGAGATCTACACGCTGCGTGGTGCGCTCGAAGGGCTTGGCGCGCGTCTGGCGGCCGCCAATGTGGCCGAGGCCGACGGGGCGCGCCTGCGCGGGCTTGCCGACGATCTGTTGCACGCCATCCGCGAAGGCCGCTTCCAGGACGCGACCAGCATCGATTTCGACCTGCACACCGCCATCATCGAACTGGCGCGGCACGAACGGCTCGCGGAGCAGCATCGTTTCATCGTGCAGCAGGTGCGCTTCCACATGGTGCAGTCCGGCTTCCTGCCCAAGGACTATGAAGAGCTGATCGCCGAGCACAAGGCGCTCATCGAGGCGGTGATCGCCGGCGACGCCGACAAGGCCGAGAAACTCGCCCGCAACCACAACGAGGCCGAGGTCAAGCTGCTGGCGCAGTTGATGAAGCAGGGCGGCGGCGCCAAGCGGACCCGCGTCAAGGCGTCCTGATCCAGTCAGCCATTCGTTTCGACCTGCCGGTGACGCTACGCGCCGTTCTCCGGGTGCCCCGCCAGGGCCAGGCGCAGATTGTCGCTGAGGATGACCGCCTCCCCTTCGAAGGCGCGCAGCGATTTCCGGATCAGGGCGAGGTCCGTCGTGGCGTCGTGTTCCCTGGAATAGCCATCCTGCGCCGCCGTGTCGCCGGGATAGCGCCCCTCGGGGTGGCTGTAGAGATCCATGCCGGCAATGACGATGCGTTCCGGCCGCAAGGCGGTGGCCACCGCGATCATCAAGGCGCCATTGGTCGGGATGACTGGGCTGGCAAGGTCCGCCAGCGGTGGCGCGAAACCGTCCAGGAAGGCATAGCCGGCCGAGGGTGGCCGCAGCGCCATGGCATGCCGCATCAGGATCGGACGCCCTAGGGCGGCTCTCGGGAAGACGATGATGGGCCGGCGCCCATGCGCGCCGGGCAGGTCCGGATCAGCGGTGAAGACGACATCGGGAGCCGTCATCCAGTCGCGACCGCGCCAGTTCCAGTTGACGCGAAAGAGCGTGGCGCCGCCGTAGGCGGCAAGCCTCGGGTCCTCCGAGGACGGGCCATTGCCAAGGCACACTACGGTTTGCGGATTGCCGAGCCTCATCGCAAGGTCGGCAATCGAGCCGATGCGGCGTCCGCCAAGCAGATCGATCAGGAATGTGCCGGCCGGCACCGGGACGACGGCGATGTCACGGCGCGGCAGCCTTTCCAGCAGCGCTTCCGGCGAGGCGTCAACGACAGGGATCGCATCCACGCCGGCAGACGGACCATTCGGCATGTGGCCAACGATGAGAACCGTTTCGAGGCGCCGCAGCCAGCGCCTGGCGCCAAACGCATTGGGCAGGGGCAGGACGAGTTCATGCGGGTAGCGGCGACGCAAGGCCGGTATTTCCGGGTGGTCGGCGGCGAGTGCAAGGCGATAGGCCGGACGCTGCCTCAACACCGCGTCGAGCATCGGATAGAGCCTGTCGATCTCGCCCGTCGTGCCCGCCAGCAGCACCGTCGGCCGCGCCTGCGGCAGCGACAGCCCCAAGCGTTGCAGATGATCGGCCAAAGTCATGATAGCGTCTGCGCCATGCGCCTGATTTACGGTCCCGCCGGCGAAGGCGCAACGCCCTGCGCCCTGCCGGCAGGACCATCGCCCAACGGCAAGGCTCAGGCGTAGTTGACGTAGATGGTCTTCTTCTGGAAGTAGGCGTCGAGGCCGTACTTGCCATCCTCGCCGCCGATGCCGCTGTCACGAATGCCGGCGTGGTGCGCATGCACCGCGTCGCCGCCCGGGCGGTTGACGTAGATCTCGCCGAACTTCAACTCACGCACCAGCCGCATGACCCGGCGCATGTCCTTGGTGAAGACGTAGGCCGAAAGGCCGTAGTTGGATTCGTTGGCGAGCCGCAGCCCCTCGTCGAAATCGCCGACTGTCATGACCGGCACGACAGGCCCGAACACCTCGTCCTGCATGATGCGCATCTGGTTGTCCTCGACGGTCATCACGGTCGGCTCGTACCAGTGTCCGCGCGCGAACTCACCTTCGGTGAGCCGCCGCCCACCGGTGAGCACTCCGGCGCCGGCGGCGCGGGCCTGCTCGACCATGCGCTCCACCTTGTCGAGTTCGGGGCCGCTGAACTTCGGCCCGATGTCGACCATGGTGGAGGGATCGCCGACCTTCAGCGCCTTCACCGCGCGCGTGAACTTGTCCAGGAACTCGTCGGCGACCCGGCGATGCACATACATGCGCTCGTTGCAGATGCAGATCTGGCCGCAATTCTCGAAGCGAGACAGCACGGCCGCGCGCACGGCGGCGCCGATGTCGGCATCCTCGGCCACCACGAAAGGCGCCTTGCCGCCAAGCTCAAGCCGCAGCAGCTTGAGATCGTCGGCGGCGGCGCGGAAGATCTCCTTGCCGGCGCGCACGCTGCCGGTCAGCGTGATGAGGCGCGGGATGGGATGGCGCACGAGTGCCGCGCCGATCCCCTCGCCCGTTCCGCTGACGACATTGATGACGCCGGGCGGGAAGTCGAGCTGGGAGGAAAGCTGCGCGATCTCGAGCGCCGAAATCGGTGTGCCCTCATGCGACTTGATGACGATGGTGTTGCCGGCAAGCAGCGCAGGCCCCATCTTGCGGCACATCAGCGCCGCCGGATAGTTCCAGGCGGTGAGACCGACCACCACGCCGTGGGCGACGCGCTGGATCCAGATCTGCTCGTCGGGCATGTCGGACGGGATGATGTCGCCGGTGATACGGCGCGCTTCCTCGGCGGCATAGGTGAGGTAGAGGGCAGCACCCTCGATCTCGCCCCGCGCTTCCTGAATGGGCTTGCCCTGCTCGGCGACGACAATGCGCGCCAGGCGCTCGCGGTTCTCCAGGATCAGCCGCGCGAGGTCCTTGAGCAGTTGGCCCCGCGCCGCCGGCGGCAGCGCCTCCCAGGCAGGCTGGGCGGCACGCGCGGCGACCAGAGCGCGGTCGGCGTCATCCTCGCCGCCCCTCGGCACCGAGGCGATCACGGCCTGGGTGGCCGGGTTCTCGACGTCGATCCACTCCTTGATGGTGGAGTCGACCCACTGACCGTTGATGTAGTGGCGGTAGCGGTCGGTGCCCTTAACGAGCTCCTTCATGGCAGGCATGTCGAATTCCTGACTTTACGAAACATCAATGGAACACCCCTTCCGGCACATAGCCCGCCATCTCGGGCAGCCAGAGGGTGATGTGGGGAATGAAGACGAGGACGAAGAGCGCAACGATCATCATGCCGAGCAGGATCCAGATTTCCCGCAAGATGACGCCGACCTTGATGCCCGTTATGCCGGAGACGAGGTAGAGCACCTGCCCCATCGGCGGATGGATCAAGCCGATCATCATGTTCACCGTCGAGACGACACCGAAATAGACAGGATCGATGCCGAGCTCTCGAACGGTGGGCATCAGGATCGGGATGACGATGAGCAGCAGCAGCAGCGTGTCGAACAGGGCACCGAGGATGATGAAGAGCAGGGTGACCGCGAACATGAACATGGTGGGACCCATGTCGAGCGATGCGATCCACTTGCCGAGAACCTCGGGCAGTTGCTCGGCCGCGACGATGTAGTTCATCACCACGGCGCCGGCGATGGTGACCGCGACGATCGCGGTCGACTTGGAGGACTCCCGAAGCACCTCGAACAGCTTGCGCGGCGTCATGGTGCGGTACCAGAACAGGGCCAGCAGAAGCGCGACGAAGGCGGCGACCGCCGCCGCCTCGGTCGGCGTGACCGCGCCGGAATAGATGCCACCCAACAGGATGGCCGGCAGGAGAAGCGTGGGGCCGGCGTCGCGGACCACGGCGATGGCTTCGCTGCGTGTCGGCTTCGGCTGCGTCGGAAAATCCTGCAGCCTCGCCTGGATCGCCACCACTCCCATCATCACCAAGGCTAGGAAGAGACCCGGCATCACGCCGCCGAGGAAGAGGTAGCCGATCGAAGTGTTGGTCACCACGCCGTAAAGCACCATCGGGATGGAAGGTGGAATGATCGGCCCGAGGATCGCCGAGGTCGAGGTCAGCGCGCCGGCGAAGCCCGGCCGGTAGCCGGCCTTGATCATCATGTCGATCGAGATCTTGCCGGGGCCGGCCGCGTCGGCCAGCGCGCTGCCGCTCATGCCGGCGAAGATGACGCTGGCGATGATGTTGACGTGGGCAAGGCCGCCGCGAAATCGTCCCACCAGCAGGCTGGCGAAACCGAACATCTTGTCGGTCATCTCGCCCGCGTTCATCAGCTCGGCCGAGAAAATGAACAGCGGCACGGCGAGCATGACGAAATCGCCGTAGATGCCGTTGAGGCTCTGGCTCGCCACCAACCCGATGTCGTTGCCGGTTATCACGAAATACACGATGCCGGATGCGAGCATGGCGTAGCCGAGCGGCATTCCGATGAACGTCCAGATGAAGAACAGGACGAACATCACTTCAGCTGCGAAGGACATTAGTTTTCCCTAGAGATGCTGTTCCCAGCCGGGCTGAAAGAGCTGCCAGAGCCGCCGCACCGCATTGACGACGACCGCGACGACGAAGATCAGGAAGCAACCAAAGACCAGTTGCAGCGGCACATGCAGCAGCATCGACCGTCGGCGCCCGAGGAAGGCTATGTAGTCGTAAGTCCCGGGGATCGCCGCCAGGAACACCAGCGCCAGCGACAGACTGATGAACACCGCGACGGCGCGTCGAGCGGCTGGCGGGAACCAGCCATAGATCACGTCGAAGACGATATGCTGCCGTTCCTTGAGCAGTATGTCGCTCGTCCAGAACACGATCCAGACATAACCGATGACGCAAAGTTCGTTCGACCACGCGATCGGGGTGCCGAAGACGTAACGGGCGAAGATGCCGATCACGAAACCGGAGAACATCACGGCAAAGGCCACGACGCTCACCGATTCCGCAAATCGCCTCCAGAAAAGCGCGAGGCTTTGCATCGGCCCGCCCTAGGCAGCGCCGATGCGGTCGAGCAGGCCCTTCGGCCAGTTCTTCGAGAAATCCGAATTCACGAAAGCGTCCAGCACATGCTTGCGGAAGGCATCAACGTCCGGAGTCGTGACCGTGTTGCCGTGCTTTTCGAAGAAGGCCCTGCCGTCATTCTCGGTGGCGATCACGCCGTCATCATTGACCTTCTTGGCTGCATCCTCGGCCGCCAGCACCGCTTTCTTCTCGCCATCGCTGAGCTTGTCCCAGAACGCGGTCGGCATGGTGAAGAAGACGTTCGCGACCTGATGGCCGGTGAGAACGATCTGCTTAGATACTTCATAGAATTTCGACGCGATGGCGTCCGGCAGCGGGTTTTCCAACCCGTCGATCGTGCCCGTTTGCATGGCAAGATAGACTTCCTCGAAAGCCAGCGGCGTCGCGCTGGCGCCGAGTGCATTGCCCAGGAACTGCCAGGCATCCGAGCTCGGCATGCGCAACTTCACCCCCTTGAGATCCGTCGGCACGTTGACGGTACGCGGCGTGCGCAGGATGACATGGCGGGTGCCGAGATACTGGCTCCTGATGATCTGCAGCTTCAGGTCGCCAGCGACCTTTTCCTTGAACTCCTTGCCGACGTCGCCGTCGTAGACGGAATCCAGGTGCTTGGCGTCACGGAACAGATAGCCGGTGGTGAAGATCGAATATTCCGGGATCAGTTCGGCGATGTCGGAAGGCGAGGTAAGCGCCACTTCCAGATTGCCGCGCTGCAGCGCCTCGATCTCGGAACCCTGCGCGAACAGGGTGCCATTGTAATGCAACTGCACATCGAAGGCACCGGGCATCGACTTGTCGAGCTCGGCCTTGAAGGCCTGCAGCGCCTTGGATTGCCATTCGGTATCGGGACCCGGCGTCGACGCGCGGATCACCTTGGGGGCCGCGAAGGCCATACGCGAAATGAAAGGCGTCGCCAGGACACCCAGGGCGCCAGCGACGACCGTGCGCCGGCGGACGGCTCGATTCAGAAAAGATGGATCCTGCCTGCTCATGTTCTTTCCCCTCCTGCGTCGCTTGCTGTGTCGCCGTAGGCCGGCGCGCGATCTGACGTTGGGGATGTTTTCATCCCTGTCACAAATCGTCAAGCTGAATGTTGACAATATGCAATCAATCATCATTTGTTGGAGAGCGAAGGGCCGAGACCGCCCGACAGACGAGTGACCGCAGCGATGAAGACCCCAGCGCCGGCCCTGCCGGAGACCGATTGCCTCATGGTCGCGGCCGCGACGCCGCTGACCCAGGACCTGCGGCCGGACATCGGGTTGCTCGGCGCCCATGTCGCCATGCTGCTCGCCGCCGGCTGCGACGGCGTCGCGCTGTTCGGAACGACAGGGGAAGGCGCGGAATTCGCGGTCGAGGACCGCATGCGGGGGCTCGACGGATTGCTTGCCACCGGCATGGCGCCGGGCAAGATCGTCGTGTCGGTCGGCGCGCTCGCCATTCCCGACATAGCGCGGCTGGCGCAGCATGCTCTCGATCGCAACGTGGATAGTCTCTTGCTGATGCCACCCTGCGTCTATCGCGGCGGCATCACCGAGGAAGGTACATTCCGCTTCTACGCGACGGTGATCGACCGGATCGCGCGTGCCGACCTGCGGCTATGCCTCTACCATTTCCCCGACATATGCGGCGTGCCGCTGACGGCGCGCGTCATCCGCCGCCTTGACGAGGCCTATCCCGGTATCATCACCGGCGTGAAGGACAGCGGCGGCGACCTCGATTTCACCGAAGCGCTCATCCGCCGCTTCTCGCACCTGTCGATCTATACGGGCACCGAAATCCATCTGCCGCAGGCGCTGGCGGCCGGTGCGCGGGGCACCATATGCGGCCTGGGCAACGCCATGCCGCGGCTGATGCGCGCCATGTTCGACGCGCCGACCGCCTTCGACCGCAGGAACCTGCTGCCGGCACTGATCTCCGGCGATTTCATCCTGTCGCGCAAGCCGTTCGTCGCCTCGGTCAAGGCGGTGCTGGCCGAGATGAACGCGGAGCCGGGCTGGAATCGTGTGCTGCCGCCGATGTCGGACGTGGCACGGCCGGAGCGCGACTGGATGCTGCGTGATTTCCGCCGTTGGGAAGCCGGCCTGGAGCCGGCCTGGCGCAGCTTCACCGGCCAGGCGGACGGTTCGGCGGATACCCCGGTGAGGCGGCGGGCCTGATCTCCGACCGCCTTCGCCTCGCGTGGCCGCGAGGCGAAGGCGACCCGCTTACTGCAGCGTGCGCAGCGGGGTCATGCCCGAACGGTCGCGGCTCATGTCGACGGCGGCCTCGTTCTCGTTAGGGCGATCGAGCCCGGTCGCCACGACCGACACCTTGAAGCGGCCCTCGAGACTCTTGTCGAAGATGGAGCCGACGATGATGTCGGCATCCTCGTAGACCTCCTCGCGGATACGGGTGGCCGCCTCATCGACCTCGAACAGCGTCATGTCGCGGCCGCCTGAGATCGAGACCAGCACGCCCTTGGCGCCCTTCATCGACACTTCGTCGAGAAGCGGATTGGCGATCGCGGCTTCCGCCGCCTTCATGGCCCGGCCCTCGCCCGAGGCCTCGCCGGTGCCCATCATGGCACGGCCCATATCACGCATGATGGATTTGACGTCGGCGAAATCGAGATTGATCAAACCTTCCTTGACGATCAGGTCGGTGATGCAGCTCACGCCGGAATAGAGCACGCGATCGGCGATGACGAAGGCATCGCCGAACGTGGTCTTGGCGTCGGCGATCCTGAACAGGTTCTGGTTCGGGATGACGATCACCGTGTCGGCCGCCTCGCGCAGGCGCTCTATGCCTTCCTCGGCCATCTGCATGCGCCGCCGGCCCTCGAAGGTGAAGGGCTTGGTGACAACCGCGACGGTCAGGATGCCGGCCTTGCGCGCGGCATGCGCGATGATCGGCGCGGCGCCGGTGCCGGTGCCGCCTCCCATGCCGGCGGTGACGAAGCACATATGGGTGCCGGCGAGATGGTCCATGATCTCGTCGAGGGATTCCTCGGCCGCCGCGCGGCCGACCTCGGGCAGCGAACCCGCGCCGAGACCTTCCGTGATGTGCGCGCCGAGCTGGATGAGCCGGGTTGCCTTCGACATGGTGAGGGCCTGGGCATCGGTGTTGGCGGCGATGAATTCAGCGCCCTGCAGCTTCTCGGCGATCATGTTGTTGACCGCATTGCCGCCACCGCCGCCGACGCCGATCACCGAGATCTTGGGTCTCATCTCGGAGATTTCCGGCTTCTTGAACTCGGCCATGCCTCTTTCTCCTTCGCCTACCGGCCCTTGCACGTCCCTCGTACCAGCGCGCTGAGCCTCGGGCCCGAAGGCCGGCGAGACGCGAATCAGTCCGCGTTCACGGGTGCCCCTAAGAGCCAGAGAGCGGCCGCGCGTGCAAGTGCGGGCCGTTCAACATTTATGCGAGGCGCAGCGACAAACGCGCGGCGCCCTCAGGCGGCCCCCCTATGCCTTCAGCACGGAGACCGCGACCTCGCTGTTGTGAACATATTCGTTGGCGTCGGGCTGGCTCTGAACGAGCAGGATGAACAGGAGGTCGGTCAGCGTCAGTTGCGCGTCGCGCGCAGTGATGGACGAGGACCGCGCCTTTTCCTCGTCGGCCACCGTATGGAGGCGGATGTCGGCGACCCGGCTCAGCGGGTTGTCGTGCAGTCCAGTGACGGCGATCACGGTGGCGCCGCGCGCCCGGGCGAGCTCGGCGACGCGCAGGGTTTCGATGCTCGCGCCCGAATAGGACAGAGCGAACAGCACGTCGCCAGCGCCCAGCGCCGAAGCGTTGGCCATCTGCACATGGCTGTCGCTGTCGTGCAGCACGTTGCGGCCAAGCTTCATCAGTTTGTAGGAGAAATCGCGGGCCACCAGCGAGGACGCGCCGACGCCCGCGAGATGGATGCGGCGGGCGCGATCCAGCGCCGCCAGGGCCTTGCCTATGTGCTGTTCGTCATTGCTGGCGACGGTCTGCTGCATCGACAGAAGCTTGCTGCCGACCAACTTGCGCAGGATGACCGGATAGTCATCGCCGACCTCGATCGAGCCATGGATCACGCCCGCCGGCACCTGCCAGTCCTTGGCCCTGGCCTCACTGACGGCGAGCTTGAGCTCCTGATAGCTGGCGTAGCCGAGCTTCTGGCTGAACTTGACGACGCTCGACTGGCTGCGGCCGATCTCGGCGGCGAGCGCGGCCGTCGACAGGCGCAGCATCTGGTCCGGATTGTCGAGGATGTACTGTCCGATCTGGCGATCGCCGGGCGCCATGCCGTCGAGCTTCGCGTTGATCCTGTTCAGGACGGACATGGGTCCCCTCCAGATCCATTTCGCCGGCGAGAAACCCGTCCCGCGCTTTCGAGAGCCGCCCGCGGCTTCCTATGCACAGAACCGGACCTGCCCTTCATGGCCTCGGCAAGAGGAATAAATTATTCCAACCCCGATTGACAGCGAAGAATGAGCAATCGACTGTGAAAGCGACGGCAGGCCCGATCCTCGGTCCGGCTTCGCGTGGACGAGACCACCCATGCACGCCCCTCCATGGCGGCCTCGGTCAAAACGGATCGGGATCCGGATCATGGACAGGTTGCGCATTGTCGGCGGGCGGAGGCTTGAAGGCGCGGTGACGATATCCGGCGCCAAGAATGCCGCCCTGCCGCAGATCGCGGCGGCGCTGCTCAGCCCCTATCCGGTGGAGCTGACCAACTTGCCCGACGTCACTGACGTGGAGAACATGCTGGGCGTGGTGCGACTGCACGGCGCCGAGGTGACGCGCTCGGCGCATAGCGCCACGATCGATGCCGGCGCCGCCGCGTCCAGGGAGACTTCCTACGATACCGTGCGGCGCATGCGTGCAACGGTCCTGGTGCTGGCACCGCTGCTCGCTCGCTTCGGCCATGCGAGGGTCTCCCTGCCGGGCGGTTGCGCCATCGGGGCACGCCCGGTGGATATGCATGTCGCCGCCCTGGCTGCCCTTGGCGCCAGCATCGCGATCGAGAACGGGCTTATCGTCGCCTCGACGCCCCAAGGCCTCACCGGCACCCGTATCGTGCTGAGCTCGCCCTCTGTCGGCGCCACGGAAACGGCCATGATGGCCGCGACCGCCGCGAAAGGCGAGACCGAGATCCTCAACGCCGCGCGCGAGCCCGAGGTCGCCGACCTTGCCGCCTGTCTGAACGCCATGGGCGCGCGCATCGAAGGCGCCGGCACCCACCGCATCCTGATCGGCGGCACCACGAGCTGGCGCCCCGCCCGGCACGACATCATCCCCGACCGGATCGAGGCCGGCACCTATGCGGTGGCGGCGGCGATCACAGGCGGCCAGCTTGAACTGACCAACGCCAGGCTGGAGCACATGGCCTCGGTCGTGCAGGTGCTGGAGGCGGCCGGGGCCAGCGTCTGGCCCGGCGATCGCGGGCTGATCGTGTCGCGCGGCGGCCAGCTCAAGGCCATCGACATCACGACCGAGCCCTATCCGGGTTTTCCGACCGACCTCCAGGCGCAATTCATGGCGCTGATGTGCCGCGCCGACGGCGCCTCGCTGGTGCGCGAGACGATCTTCGAGAACCGCTTCATGCATGTTCCCGAGCTGATGCGGCTCGGCGCCAACATCAAGCTCCAGGGCACGATGGCGCTGGTGCGGGGCGGCGCGCCGATGAAGGGAGCGCAGGTGATGGCGACCGACCTGCGCGCCTCGGTCTCTCTGGTGCTGGCGGCGCTGGTGTGCGAGGGCGAGACGACCATCAACCGCGTCTACCATCTCGACCGCGGCTACGAGCAATTGGACCGCAAGCTGCGTCTGTGCGGCGCCGATATCGAGCGGGTGCGCGCGTGACCAGCGGCGGGGACCGCTATTTTCTGGGCGTCGACGGCGGCGGCACCGGCTGCCGGGCACGACTGGAGGACAAGGATGGAAACGTCCTCGGACAGGGGCTGTCCGGCCCGGCGACGACCCGGCTCGGCATCGCGGAAGCCTGGGCTTCCGTCGCCCGGGCCTTCGGCGCGGCGATCGAGGAAGCCGGTTTCGGAAAGCATGAGATCGCCAGGACCCATGCCGGCATCGGGCTTGCGGGCATCGGCCGCAAGGGCGCGCTCGAGGCTCTGAGCGCGATCCCCCACCCCTTCGCCAGCATCGACTTCGTCAGCGACGGCGTCGGCGCCTGCCTCGGCGCGCATTCCGGCCAGGACGGCGCCATCGTCATTGCCGGAACCGGTTCGATCGGCCTTGGCTTTGCCGATGGGCGCGACCTGCGCGCCGGCGGCTACGGCTTCCCGATCTCCGACGAAGGCAGCGGCGCAGATCTGGGCCTGAAGGCCGTGCAACTGGCGTTGCGCGCGCACGATGGCCGCCACGAACGAACGCCGTTGCTGACCGAACTCATGCAGCGCTTTTCGAACGACCCCATGGAGGCCGTCGCCTGGATGGACCGGGCGAGCGCGACCGACTACGCCGCGTTCGCGCCGCTGGTGATGCGCCACGCGGACCAGGGCGATCCGGTCGGGCGGCGCATCGTGCAGGCGGCGGCCGAGCAGATCGACACGCTGGTGCGTGTCCTGTTCGAAAAAGGCGCGCCGAGAGTCACGCTGCTCGGTGGTCTCGCCAGCCCGCTCGAGCCCTGGCTCGCGCCCGATGTGCGCCGCCGCCTGAAGCCGGCGGACGGCGACGCGGTGGCGGGCGCGATCATCCTGGCAAAGCGGCTCGCGGCCCGGTGTTGAGAGCCGCGCAGAAGGAATATTATATTCCAAAATTTTGTTGACCTCTCGAATATTCAATTCTAGACGTTAACGAAGCTTAACGAACCGGCGAGCGGCGGGATGACGGAACAGGGATTGATGTCGGAGCTTGACCGGCTGATTTCGGAAGGCCGCAATCCGAGGACGATGGATATCGACCTCTTGCCGACCGTCGACGTGCTGCGCCGGATCAACGACGAGGACAAGGGCGTTGCCGGCGCCGTCGAGAAAGTCATTCCGGAAATCGCCATTGCCGTCGATCGCATCGTCGATGCGTTCCGCAAGGGCGCGCGGCTGATCTACATGGGCGCCGGCACCAGCGGCCGGCTTGGCGTCCTCGACGCGTCGGAATGCCCGCCCACCTTCAGAGTGCCGGAAGAGATGGTCGTCGGGCTGATCGCCGGCGGCCCGGACGCGCTGGTGCATGCGACCGAAGGCGCCGAGGACGACCAGCGGATGGGCGCGAAGGCGCTGCAGGACATTGCGCTCACCCGTGACGACGTGGTGGTCGGCATCGCCGTCAGCGGGCGCACCCCCTATGTCGTCGGCGGACTGAACTATGCCCGGCAGTTGGGCGCGACCACGGTGGCCCTGTCCTGCAATCCGGCTTCGACGATCGCCGGCATCGCCGACATCGCCATCTCTCCCGTCGTCGGTCCCGAGGTGCTGACGGGCTCGACGCGCATGAAATCGGGCACGGCGCAGAAGCTGGTGCTCAACATGCTGACGACGGCCTCGATGATCCGCATCGGCAAGAGCTACCAGAACCTGATGGTGGACCTCAGGCCATCGAACAAGAAGCTGGTGGCCCGGGCGATCCGTATCGTCATGCAGACGGCCGGCTGCACGGCGGCACAGGCGAAGCAGGCGCTGGACAGCACGGGAAATGACGTGAAGCTGGCCATACTGGTGGCGATCACCGGAATGGACGTCGAGGCGGCACGCGCGGCGCTTGGCAGGGCTGGAGGGTTCCTGCGCAAGGCGATTAGCGACAGGACAGCCGCCTGATCACCTTGCCGGCGTGCGCAGCGGTCCTGGAGAGGGGACAAGAATTGTACTGGGCCGACGTTCCAGGGAGCGTGTCTCTTTGAAGCAGCCCGGGGAAACTGCAAGTCGTAAGTTCAAAATCAAAATGGGAGACGGCAATGGTTTACCGCACAGGAAGACTGCTTTCAGGAATAGCGCTCGCGGCTATGGTCGGCATCGCCACGGTGTCGACGCAGGCGAGCGCCGCGACGCTGCACATGGCCTGGTCACAGGACGCCACAGGGCTCGATCCGCACAAGCAGACCGCGTTCTCGTCGCTGAGGCTGCTCGAACTCGTCTATGAGCCGCTGGTCAGGCTCGACGCGCAGTTGCAGATCGTTCCGGCGATCGCCGATTCCTGGCAGTTCTCCAAGGACGCCAAGGAGCTGACCTTCAAGCTCAATCCGAAGGCGAAATTCCAGAACGGCGCGGCGGTGACCGCCGCCGACGTCAAGGCATCCTTCGAACGCATCCTGGACGAGAAGACGGGGGCCGCGGCACGCGCCAACTTCCTCTCCATCGCCAGCATCGACACGCCCGACACGACAACGGTGGTGTTCCACCTCTCCCAGCCAGACGTGCCGATCCTGACCGCGATGAGCGACGTCAACGCCGCGATCGTCCCGGCCAGCGAGATCGCCGCCGGCTCGATCGGCATCAAGGCCGTCGGCTCCGGCCCGTTCAAGCTCGACAAATGGGACCCCAACGCCAAGGAAGTGCTGAGCGCCAACAAGGACTGGGCCGGCGGCCCGACCGGCGTCGACGGCATCGAGATCAGCGTGCTGCCCGACGAGGCGTCGATCCTGGCGGCGATGCGGGCCAAGCAGGTCGACTTCGCGCTGCTCAACGATCCGCTCGTCGCCACGCTGGTTCCCAAGGAGCCCACCCTACAGCTCAATCGCGAGCCGGTGCTGGCCTACCACGTGCTGCAGCTCAATCCATCGCGCAAGCCGATGACGGAACTCAAGGTGCGCCAGGCCATCTCCTGCGCCATCGACCGCCAGGAGGTGCTGGACACCGCATCGCTGGGCGAAGGCAAGGTGACCGGCCCGCTGACGATACCCGCGCTGGCGACCGACCCCAGCGCGCTGTTCTGCTACAAGCGCGATGTCGAGAAGGCCAAGAAGTTGATGGCCGAAGCCGGCCATGCCGACGGCTTCTCCGCGACCGTCATCGGCGCCACCGGCGAGCCGCCCACGGCCGCGGCCGAAGCGCAGGTCATCCAGTCGCAGCTCGCCGAGATCGGCATCAAGCTCGACATCAAGATGATGGAGCTCAACGTCTATGTCGATGCCTGGCTAAAGGGTGACTTCGACATGGCGATCGCGCTCAACGGCGGCAGGGCCGATCCCTACACCATGTACAACCGCTACTGGACCAAGGCCGGCAATCTGCAGAAGGTGGCGAACTATATCGACGACACGCTGGACAGCCTGATGCAGAAGGGCCGCGTCGAGACCGACCCGGCGGAGCGCAAGGCGACCTTCGGCGAATTCGAGAAGCACCTCGCCGAGGTATCGCCGTGGATATGGCTCTACACCTCCTACAGCTACACCGCGCAGCAGAAGAACGTGGAAGGCTTCGTGCCGACGCCGACGGGCACGTTGTTCAGCCTCGCCAAGGTGACGGTCAAGCAGTAGTCGTGCTCGACAGAGGACGAGAGGGACCCTTCGCGTGACCTATCTGATGCGGCGGCTGGCGACCTTTCCTCTCGTCCTCCTTGGCGTTTCCATCCTGGTCTTCGTCGCGATCCGGATGGTTCCCGGCGACGCCATCACGGCGATGCTGGGAACCGAGGCCGGATTGCTGACGCCGCAGCAGCGCCAGTCGCTGGCCGCCTATTTCGGCATCGACCAGCCGTGGCTGGTCCAGTACTGGCGCTGGCTGCTCGGCGTCTTCCAGGGCAATCTGGGCATATCCGTCACCTACGGACGGCCGGTGCTCGACGTCATCCTGGAACGCTTTCCGCTGACGCTGGAACTCGCGCTGATGTCGATGATCATCGCCCTCGCGGTCGGGGTGCCGGCGGGGATATTCGCCGCCACCCGCAACGAGCGACCATCGGATCTGGGCGTGCGCGTCATCGCCATGATCGGCCAGTCGACGCCGAGCTTCGTCCTCGGCCTGCTGATCATCTACACGCTTTCCGCCGGCTTCGGCGTGCTTCCGGCGATGGGCGCCTTCGTGCCCCTCTGGCAGGACCCCCTGCGCAATCTCGGCCAGCTCATCCTGCCCGCGCTCACACTCGGCTTCGCCTTCGCGGCCTCGGTGACCCGCATCTCGCGTTCGGCCATGCTCGACGTACTCAGCGACGACTATGTCCGGACAGCACGCAGCAAGGGCGCTTCGGCACGCTCCGTCATCTGGCGCCATGCCTTGCCCAACGCCCTCATTCCGGTGGTGACGCTGAGCGGCATCGAGTTCGGCTATCTGCTGGGCGGAGCGGTGATCGTCGAGCAGGTGTTCGCCTTGCCGGGGCTCGGACGCATGGTCCTCGACGCCATCCTGCAGCGCGATTACGCGCTGGTGCAGGGCTGCGTTCTGTTCATCGCCTTCAACTTCATGATCATCAACCTTCTGGTCGACCTTGCCTACGTCCTGCTCGACCCGCGCATCCGGCTGGGGGAGCAGTGATGCGCATGGTTCGGGCCGTCTTTTCGCATGGCAGCGGCCGCATCGGTGGCGCCATCGTCGGTTTCTACCTGCTGGTCGCCGTGCTCGGCATGGTCGGGCTGACGCCGCACGACCCGCTGGCGCAGTTCCGGATAGACCGGCTGCACGCGCCGAGCGCGGCTTACTGGATGGGGACCGACCTTTTCGGCCGCGACGTGGCCAGCCGGCTGATGGTCGGCGTCGGGCAATCCTTCATCGTCGCCTTCCTTTCGGTCGCTTTCGCGTCATTGGCGGGCACGGTGCTGGGGCTGGCGGCCGCGTGGCTGGGTCGGCGATGGGACGGCATCGTGATGCGGGTCATGGACGTCCTTCTGGCTTTCCCGGCCATCCTGCTCGCGCTCCTCATCGTCGCCGTCGCCGGGCCTGGCACCTGGACCAGCGTGGTGGCCATCGGCATCGTCTACACGCCGATCTTCACCCGCATCGTGCGCGGCCCTGCCCTGTCGCTCAAGGCGCGCGAATTCGTCGACGCCGCGCGCACCTTCGGCAGCAGCACGCACTACATCGTGACCCGCCACCTGCTGCTCAACCTCGTGGCGCCGCTGACAGTGCAGGTGACGCTGGCGCTAGCCTGGGCGCTGCTGACGGAGGCCGGGCTGAGTTTCCTTGGCCTCGGAACGCAGCCGCCGGCGGCTTCGCTCGGCCTGATGCTCAGCGACAGCCGCAAGCTGATGGAAACCGCGCCCTGGCTGATGATCTTCCCCGGCCTTGCGATCATGATCAGCATTCTCGGCTTCAACCTGCTCGGCGACGCCCTGCGCGACATACTCGACCCGAGGACGCGGAGGTCGCCCGCATGAGCCCACTCCTGTCGGTATCCGGCCTGCGCGTCGGCTTCGGACGCGATCCCCGCGCCAACGAAGTCGTGCGCGGCGTCAGCTTCGATCTCGCCCAGGGCGAGACGCTGGCCATCGTCGGCGAGAGCGGCTCGGGCAAATCCGTGACCGCGCTGTCGATCAACAGGCTGGTCGATTTCGGCGGTGGCCGCATCATCGCCGGCGCGATCCGGCTGCGGCGCGAAAATGGCGAGATCGTCGACCTGGCTGCTGCCGGCGAGCCCGAACTCACCGGAATCCGGGGCGCCGAGATCGGCATGATCTTCCAGGAGCCGATGACGTCACTCAACCCGGTGCTGACGATCGGAACGCAGATAGAAGAGTCGTTCCGGCTGCATCGCGGGCTCACCGGCAGTCAGGCAACCGCGGCCGCCAGGGACGCGCTCGACCGTGTGCGCATCCCCGACGCCGCGCGGCGCCTCGCCTACACGCCGAACCAGCTTTCCGGCGGCATGCTGCAGCGGGTGATGATCGCCATGGCGCTCGCCTGCAACCCGCGCCTGCTGATCGCCGACGAGCCAACGACGGCGCTCGACGTGACGGTACAGGCGCAGATCATGGCGCTGCTGGCCGAACTGAAGCGCGAAACCGGCATGTCGATGCTGTTCATCACCCACGACATCGGCCTTGTGGCGGGGATCGCCGACAAGGTGATGGTGATGCAGGCGGGACAGGCCGTCGAGCAAGGCGAACTGAACCAGATCCTCGACGAGCCGAAACATCCCTACACCCGCCACCTGCTGCATGCCGTGCCGCATTTTTCCGGGGGACAGGCGACGCGCGCGGACGGCCGGCGCGGCACTACACCGGTCGAACAACCGGCGCTTGCGGTCGATGGACTGGTCGTGCGGTTTCCCATCAGGGGCGGCCTCTTCAAGCGGCCGATCGGTGCGGTCCATGCCGTGGATGGACTGGATTTCGACTTGCTGCCGGGCGAGACGCTGGCCATCGTCGGCGAAAGCGGTTCAGGCAAGTCGACCACGGCGCGCGCCGTGATGGGGCTGGTGCGCTCGACGCGTGGTACGGTGTCTGCGGCCACGCGCGAAGCCAGGGCGACGCAAGGCGGCCGGCCCATCCAGATGGTCTTCCAGAACCCCTATGCCTCGCTGAACCCCAGGCTCACGATCGAAAGCATCCTGGCCGAGCCGGTGATCGCCGCGACCGGCCGCGTCGATGCGGGAGCGCGCGAGCGCATGTCCATGCTGCTCGAACGCGTCGGCCTGCCGCAGAACAGCCTGGCGCGCTATCCGCATGAATTCTCCGGCGGCCAGCGCCAGCGCCTGTGCATCGCGCGCGCCCTGATGCTCAGTCCATCGGTGGTCGTGCTCGACGAGGCGGTTTCCGCCCTCGACGTCTCGGTGCAGGCCAAGGTGCTGGAACTGCTGGTCGACCTGCAGCGCGAATACGGGCAGGCCTATCTCTTCATCTCGCACGACATGGCCGTCGTCGAGCGTATCGCCCACCGCATCGCCGTCGTCCATGCCGGCCAGATCGTCGAGATCGGCGACGCCGCCTCGGTGCTGTCGCAGCCAAGACACCCCTATACGAAGAAGCTGATCGCGGCCGTGCCCACGATCGACCGGCGTCGCGAACGATTCGAACTGGACACGCGCCAGGTGCCGTCGCTGGTGCGCCCGCTCGGCTTCGAGCCGGCGCCGGCGACGTGGGACACATTCGGGCCTGACCACAAAGCGAGGGTGGAATCGTGAATGCGTCGACGGACTTTGTAAGGCGCTTCGAGAGCGCCTTCGCGCCGCTCGAAGCGGCGGTCGCATCGGGGCGCATCCCGGGCGGCGTGCTCGGCATCGTCGAGCAGGACGGCTCACAGCTGGTGCGGGCGACCGGCCTTGCCCAGCGCGTTCCGGCCGCCCGGCCGATGCGCGAGGAAACTTGGTTCGATCTGGCGTCGCTGACTAAGGTGATCTTCACCACGCCGCGCATCCTGGCTCTGGCCGAGGCCGGCACCATCGACCTCGATGCCCCGTTGACCTCCGTGCTGCCGGACCTACGCCAGTACGATCCCAATGCCTGGGAGCGAACGGTGACCTTCCGCCAATGCCTCGGGCACCAGACCCCGTTCCCCGCCGTGGTGCCGATCTACACCTATGGGCGCGACGCCGACCTGCTGCGCGCCTTCGTGCTGCAGCGCGAGTGGCGCGCCGGCCCGCCCGTCTATTCCGACATCAACTTCATCCTGCTTGGCCTCGCCCTCGAGCGGCTGTCGGGCAAGACGATCCGGGCTATGGACCCAGGACCCGGCTTCGCCTTCGCGGCAGAGCCCGACACGGCGGCCGCGACCGAGGATTGCACATGGCGCCACCGTCTTCTGTGCGGCGAGGTCCACGACGACAATTGCTGCGCCCTGCAAGGCGCCGGCCATGCCGGCCTGTTCGGGACGGCCGCTTCCGTGCTCGACTTCGCGCTCGGGCTGCTCGACGGCTCCGGCGCATCGAAGGACGCGATCGCGCTGATGCGCGAGCCTTTGTCGGAAAAGCGTACCCATGGCTGGGAGCACCCTTATCAGGACTGGTCAGGCGGCGGGCTGTGCGGGCGGGGAACGATCGGCCATACCGGGTTCACCGGCACGGGGCTGTGGATCGATTTCGACAAAGGCAGAGCCTGGACCTTGCTCACGAACCGGATCCATCCGACACGTCATTTCGACAGCGGGATCGTCGCGCTTCGGCAGGCAGTCGGTGACCTCGTCAACGGAGCATGATCCCAAAGGCCCGGGACCATGCTCGAACAAGAGACCAAAGCTGGGGACTTGATCATGGAACCAATCTGGGCGGTCGGCCTGATGACCGGCACGGTGCTCGACGGCAATATCGACGTGGCGCTGATCAAGACCGACGGCGAACGCATCGACGATTTCGGCACCTATACGCTAGCGCCCTACCCGCAATCGATCCGCACCCTGCTCGAGGAAACGCTTCGCCAGGCACGCGCCTGGAATTTCGACGGACCGGAGCCGGCGATCTTCCGCGAGGCGGAGGACGCGCTGACGCGTGCGCAGTCCGCCGCGGTCAAGGATCTCGTCGAAGACTATGGACTGACGATGGCCGATATCGGCGTGGTCGGTTTCCATGGTCAGACGGTTCTGCATCGCGCGCCTCGGCCGGGGCGGCTCGGCCAGACCCGGCAATTGGGCGACGGCCAGCTGATGCACGACATAACGGGCGCAAAGGTCGTCTATGACTTCCGCTCGGCGGATATGCGCGCCGGCGGACAGGGAGCGCCACTGTCGGCGGCCTATCATGCCGCGCTTATGCGCAATGCGGGCGCCACCGGCGACATGGCGGTGCTCAACCTCGGCGGCGTCGCCAACGTCACCTGGTGGGACGGAGCCGACGGCTTTTTCGCCTTCGATACGGGCCCGGCCAACGCACCGCTCAACGATTTCATCAAGTCGAAGGGGTTGGGCGACATGGATCGCGACGGCGCGCTGGCGCGCGCGGGCACGGTGGACGAGGCGCGGCTCGCCAGGCTGCTGGAACACCCCTACCTCAGCAAGCCCTATCCGAAGTCACTCGACCGCTTCGACTTCGGCGCGGCGATGGCCGACGGCCTTGGCGCGGAAGACGGCGCGGCCCTGCTCACCGCCTTCACCGCCGCCGCCGTCGGCAAGGGTCTCGACCTGCTGCCACGCCGTCCGAAGCGGCTGGTCGTCAGCGGCGGCGGCCGCCACAACCCGACGATGATGGCGATGCTCGAGAACCGCGCCGGGGTCGAGGTTGTACAGGCCGAAGCGCTTGGCTGGAAAGGCGATGCGGTGGAAGCCGAGTGCTTTGCCTTCCTGGCGGTGCGGGTGCTACGCGGCCTGCCGATCAGCTTCCCGACGACGACAGGCGTGCCCCAGCCGATGCAGGGGGGCCGGCTCGCCGGCTGATCGCCCTACCCTGTCGAGGCTTGCTCCTCGGGACCATGCGCCAGCTGTTTCTGCAGGAAGATGCGGCTGCGGCCGACGGGAAAGTCGGCAAGCGTGCCGAAAGGCTGGTAGCCCTGGCGCTCGTAGGTTTTCGCTGCGACGGGACTGAAGGTGTCGATGAGGGCACCATGGCAGCCGCGCGCCACGGCTTCCCGCTCGGCGGCCTCCAGCATGCGGCCGGCCGTGCCCTGCCCGCGCAGTTTCTCGTCCACCCATAGCCATTGCACATAGAGCCAGCCCCAGGCGGTGTAGCCGGAGATGCCGGCCAGGATCGTGTCCGTTTCGTCGCGCACGAAAACGGCGAGCGCCATCCTCTGCGAAGGGCCGACATCGGCGTCGTTGAAAGCGGTGAGGCTTTCGCCCAGGAAGGCCAGGTCTTCCGCCAGGGGCCGCGCGGTCGTTTCAAGCTTGGTCTGCATCTCTTGATCCCAGCGTCCGGCATCGCGTCGCGCCTGACGTCACTCCGGTTTATCCGGGGACGAAGCTTGGAAGCAAGCGCGGCAGACGCGACCGGAAAGCCGCGTGGAAATCCCGTCGAGGAAGTGACCTCGGCGAAGATGCGCGTTGACGCCCGCTCCTCAAGACAATAGCGTGCAGTTCAGCATACCGGACATAATTCCGCATTTGTGGACTTTGCAGAGACGGACCGGCACTGCGGAAGAGGATCGAGCGGGACCACCGATGAGCTATGTCGCACTGAAGTCCGTCATCAAGCGCTATGGCGACGTGGAGATCATCCACGGCGTTGACCTCGCGATCGAAAAGGAGGAGTTCACCGTTTTCGTCGGGCCATCGGGATGTGGCAAGTCTACACTGCTGCGCATGATCGCCGGGCTCGAATCCCTCCAGGACGGCAGCATCCACATCGGCGGCAAGCGGATTGACACGCTGCGCTCGGCCGAACGCGGCATCGCCATGGTGTTCCAGACCTATGCGCTCTATCCGCATATGACGGTGTTCGAGAACATGGCCTTTGGCCTGCGCATCGCCGGCACCCGGCAGGAAGAAATCAACGACAAGGTGCGGCGCGCCGCCGGCATCCTGCAGATTTCCGAAATACTCGACCGCCATCCGCGCGCCCTTTCGGGCGGCCAGCGGCAGCGCGTGGCGATCGGACGCGCGATCGTGCGCGAGCCGAATGTCTTCCTCTTCGACGAGCCGCTCTCCAACCTCGACGCCAAGCTGCGCGTGCAGATGCGCGTCGAGCTGACGCGGCTGCACCGCGACCTGCGCGCAACGATGATCTACGTCACGCACGACCAAGTAGAGGCCATGACCATGGCCGACAAGATCGTCGTGCTCAACCAGGGGCGCGTCGAGCAGGTCGGCCGGCCGCTCGACCTCTACAACGATCCCCGCAACCGCTTCGTCGCGGGGTTCATCGGCTCGCCGGCGATGAATTTCCTCGAAGGCACGGTGCAGGCCGCTTCGGCCGCTGGCGTCACGGTGCGCTTTGCCGGCGGCAAGACCGTCACCGTGCCGCGCGGACCAGCCAAGGCCGAGACCGGCGCGCCGGTGACGCTCGGCATACGTCCGGAGGCCATCCATATGGCCGGGAAGAATGAGGCATTGCTGACCGGGCGCGTGCTCGCCGTCGAGCGGCTCGGCAACGAGACCTTCGTCTATCTCGACATCCCCGGCAGCAGCGATTTCGCCGTGCATGTCGCGGGCGACGTCAACATCGCGCCGGACGACGAAGTGAGCGTGACCTTCGGCGCGGCGCAGTGCCATCTGTTCGATGCCGACGGCAAGGCCTTCGACAGGCTTGCGACCTGAGCGCGTTCCAGACACGGTCAGGCCGGAACGGCCCGGCCGTCACCGTCGAGCGCCGATATCCGGCCGGCCGGCCGGAAAACCTGCAGGCGCAGCTCCGTGCTCAGTTCCTGGCCGGGGTCGAGCCGCAAAAGATGGCTGCCGCGGCGCCTGGCATCGGCCAGCCCCATGCCCGATCGCGTGGTGTTGGGCTCCAGGCCGATCAGCCGCCCGCGCCCATGCCAGGGCGGCGCGCTGGTGCCTCCGAGCTCGAGCCACAGCCAGGCGCAGGGAAATAGCGCCCCGTCCCACGACAGCGCGACGGCGACCGCGTCGTCCAGCCGACGCATGGCCACCCAGGCGGCCTCGAAGTCATGCAGATAGGCCATTGCCGAGACCACCCCGCCGGGATGGCTCAGATCGACGGCGCCTGCCTTGCCCGGAAGCTCGGGCCATGCCCCAGCGGCTCCCGGCAGCAGGGGGTTCGCGGCGGGATCGTGGACATCGTCGGCGGTTATCCGCCTGGCGCCGGAGGTGATCTCGACCGGCCCGGCCAAAAGGTCCGAACCGAAGGTCGGATGGTGCCCCCACATGACCTCGACCGGCGCGGATCCCGTCATCAGCAGGCGCTCGCGGATGACCAGCAGGTCGCCGTCGATGCTGAACTCGCGCCGCATGGTCACAGGCACACTGAAGAAGCGTCGGCTGAGCACAGCCGAACCGCCAACCATCTCCACATCCCAGGGCGCTATCGAGGCCTCGCCATGGAAGCCGTGGAAAGCGCCGTCGAAGGTGCAGGCATCGCCGCCGTTGGGAAACAGCAACGGCCAGCCGCCGCCATAGCGCGTGAGCCAATGGTTCTCGTCGCGCGCGCCAAGGCTGGCTATCGGGGCGTCGACGGGATCCCATGGCACCTCGCCCAGCACCGACAAGCCTGACGGCACGTGGGTGATGTCGGTGATGGTGCCGCCGACCCGCGGATTGAGGGTGACGCGCAACGCGTCGCTGGCGATGGTGATATGTTGCGTCATTTGACGGCGCCGGCCATAAGGCCGCGAATGAAGTACTTCTGGAAGCTGATGTAGAGGATGAGCATGGGCGCGCTGGCGATCACCATGCCGGCCATGGTCAGCGGTACCTGGTTGTTGTAGCGCCCCTGGAAAACGCTGATGCCGGCCATGAGCGTGCGCTTGGCATCATCCTGCAGGAAGATGATCGCGATGAGCAGGTCGTTCCACACATAGAGCGAATTGACCACGACGAGCGTGACCAAGGCCGGCGCCGACAGCGGGATGACGATCTTGAGCAGGATTCTGAAATCGCCCGCGCCGTCTATGTGGGCGGATTCGAACAGCTCCTTCGGAACGGTGCGGAAGAACGTCGTCAGGAGATAGACGGAAAACGGCGTGATGAGGCCGGCATAGATGAGGATCGCGCCCTGGTAGGTGCTGATGAGGCCGATGCGCGAATAGAGCACGAAGAGCGGCACGATCATGACGATAGGCGGCACCGCCATCAGCGAGGTGTTGAGGGCGAGGAGAAGCTGGCGTCCCTTGAACTCCATGCGCGCGATCGCGTAGGCGGCAAGGCAGGAGACGATGATGCTGACCCCGACAGCGCCCACCACGAGGATGAGGCTGTTCATCATCCAGGACAGGAAAGGGCTGTCGAGAAGCACGGCGCGGAAATGGTCGAGCACCGGCGCGGTCGGCAGGCCGAGCTTGTCGACCGCGTATTGCTCGTCGCTCTTGAGCGCCGTCGACAGCATGAACAGCGTTGGCGCCAGCGCCAGGAATGAGGCGAGCAGCAGCACGCCGTGCTTGAGGGCATCGCCGGCCTTCACGGCTTTGCTCCCGCCAAGCGCCGGGAAACGTGGTTCGCGCGCGACATTCACGCCTCCTGCTCATTGGCCAGGCGCCGGGCCCGGAACAGCGGAAAGATGAGCGCGACCGAGACCAGGAACAGCAGCACGGACGCCGCCGCGGCGATGCCGGGGAGGCTGGTGCGGATCAGCGCGTTGAAGATGTAGAATTCGACCACCACCGTCGAGGTGCCCGGCCCGCCGCGACCGCCACCGACCACGTAGACATAGGCGAACACCGCCGAGAGCATGGTGATGACGCTGACCACCGCATAGAATTCGATGACGCCGCGCATCTGCGGCAGGATGATGTACCAGACGCGCTGCCACCAGGAGGCGCCTTCCAGCCTGGCGGCCTCGATGAGCGATTCATCGAGACTGAGCAGCCGGGCCAGGAACAGGATGATGCCGAGCGCGGACTCGCGCCAGATGATCAGGATCATCACCGTCCACAAGGCGACGTCGGAGGAGCCGATCCAGTCGAGCGCCATGAAATCGAGGCCCAGCCAGCGCAGCACCTCGTTCACCGGGCCGCTGAACTGGAACATGCGCTTCATGACCACCGCGATGATCGGGATGGCCAGCACGAACGGCACGAAGACGATGACGCGATAGACCTTCCAGCCCGCGACCCGCTCATAGAGCAGGATCGAGACGAGCAGCGATATGACGATCATGGCGGGAATGGCCAGGAGGAGCTGCAGATTGTGCAGTACCGATTCCCAGAACAGCGATTGCGACAGCACGAGTTCGTAGTTGCGCAACCCTATCCAGGGTCCGTCGACGCCGCGCACCATCTTGAAGCTGAATTCGAAGATCCGCACCAGCGGATAACCGAAGACGAAGGCCAGCAGCGCCAGAAGCGGCAGCACGTAGAGATAGGGAGTAAACCGGGACGATGCGTTCATGGTGCGCCGCTGGACAAACCGCGCCGTGAAGCCACGGCGCGGAAAAATGGATGGATCCGGCCGGGCCTGCATCGCCCGGCACCGCGAAATCAGGTCGGCGACGACAGGTCGACCGCCCACTTCCGGTATTTCTCGACCAGGTCCGGATTGAAGTCGCGCCACTCCTTCGCGGTCTGAGCGGCGAGCTCGCCCGCCTGCTCGCCGGTCATGGAGCCCTGCACGATCTGCTGGCCGGTCGGAATGGCCGCCCTTTCGTAGAACTGGCCGGGCATGACGTTGGTGACGTTGGAGATGTTCTGGCCGAGGCCCCACTTCTCCCACATCGCGCGCACGGTGTCGTTCTTGATGACGCTGGTGTCGAAATTCTTGTTGGACGGAATCCATCCGGTCGCGTCCCAGAATGCCTTCAGGCGCTCCGGCGAGTGGAGATATTCCAGGAAGGCGGCGGCGGCCTTCGGATCCTTGGCGTTGGCGGAGATGCCAAGCCCCTGGACGTCGAGGAGCGGCACGCCCGCCAGCTTGCCCTTGCCGTAGAGCGGCATCGTCATGATGCCGAGCTGGCCGTCGGCGGTCTTGAGGTCGGCCGGCAGGCGCGTGCCGATCGTCTGGCCGATGCCGAGCTTGCCGGCGGCGACCAGGTCGATGCCGGGATAGAGCTCGAGCGACGACATGTCCTTGTTGAGGAAGCCGCGCGTCTTGAGCTCCTCGAGCTTGACCCAGTGCTCATGGTATTTCGGATCGCGGAAATCCTTGTCGCCGATGAACAGCTCTACCGCCTCGCCGAGCGAATCGAGGTTCTGCGGCAACGCGTGGCTGATGTACCACTCGCTCCAGTAGCCGTCCTGGATACCGCCGCCGATCGCCTCGACACCGGCGCTCTTGAGCTTCTCGCAAGCGTCGAGCAGCGCTTCCCAGGTCGCTGGCGGCGCGTTGGGATCGAGCTTGGCCTGCTCGAACAGCTTCTTGTTGTAGACCCACAGCATGGGCAGCGGATACCAGCCGACGCGATAGACGTGGCCGCCGAAATGGCTGAGCCTGGTCGGATTGGAGGCGGTCACGACGTCGGCGTTGACGAGGCCGTCGAGCTCCCGGAGATAGCCGAACCACACGCTCTCCATGTGGTTGATGCCGTTCCAGAGATACTGGATGTCGGGCGCGTTGCCGGCGGCGGCGGCTGTCTGGAACTGCGAGATCACCACCGCGGTGTCCTGCAGCATCGCCTTGACGGTCGCTTCCTTGTAGCCGGCGATGGAGCTGTTGACGAAGGCCTGCAGCCCCGGCAGCTCCTGCTCGCCCCACCACCACATGTCGAGCGTCTTGTCGGCCGCCAGCGCCGGCGCCGACGGCAGCATGGCGCCCAGCGCGGCGCCGGCCCCCAGGCCAGCGGTCGTCTTCAGGAAGCCCCGGCGGGATATGTCCTTCAATGTGAAATCATGCATGGTCTCGGCCTTTCCTCCTTGCCCCAGTTACCTCCGTGACGCGGCATTCTCCCGGCCGCGCCACGGTCAGAACGTGCTCATCAAGCCGCCGTCGACGACCAGCAATTGCCCGGTCATGTAGCGGCAATAGTCCGATGCCAGGAACACCACGGTGCCGGAGACGTCTTCCGGAAGGCCGGCGCGGCCGAGCGGGATCTTGCGCCTGTCGACATACCAGTCGATAAAATCGGGTGTCGTGGTCTCGTCGACGCCGTTGACCATCGACATCGGCGTGACCATGAAGCCCGGCGCAACCGCGTTGACGAGGATGTTGTAGCGGCCGAGCTCGACGGCCATCGACTTGGTGTAGGCGATGATGCCGCCCTTGGCGGCGTTGTAGGAGCCGCATTCGCCGCTCGAGGCGAAACCCTGGATGGATGCGATGTGGATGATCCTGCCGGATTGCCGCCGCACCATGTGCGGGGCGACCAGCTTGCTGCCCATGTAGACAGCCTCGAGGTTGATGGTGATGGTGCGCCGCCAGTCTTCCAGCGTATCGTCGAGCAGCGTTCTCGTCGGTGGGTTGATGGCGGCATTGTTGACGAGCACGTCGATGCGCCCGTGCGCGATGACGACGTCGCCGACAACCTGCTCGTAGCGGGCGTAATCCGTGACGTCGAGACTATAGGGATACGCCTTGCCACCGGCGGCCTCGATCTCGGAGGCGACCGCGGCGACCGTTTCGCCATTGCGTTCGAGCAGGACCACTCCCGCACCTTCCGCGGCCATCTCGAGCGCTACCGACCGGCCCAATCCCTGGCCGGCGCCGCTGACGAGACAAATCCGGTCGTCCAGCAAACCCATCTATTCATCCCGCTCGGCAAGTCGTCCCACCCGGTCGATCTCAGTCCAGAATGTTGGACCTTGATCTGACATCTCGGAACAGATTAGACTTGGCGCGGAAATCGTCAAGCCTTGAATCGATCCGCGCGGCATTGCCTCGCCACCCCGCCATCATCTCCTTCAGGAACCCAGCGATGTCGAGCGAACACAAGCATCTTGCGCTCTCCAATGTCGGCCTTGCCTTCGATCATCCCGAGGCCGTGGCCTGGGGACCCGACGGCAACGCCTATGCCGGCGGAGAGGCCGGCCAGCTCTACCGCTTTGCGCTGGATGGCGGCGCCATGCGCGAGGTGACGCGCGTGGCCGGCGGCTTCCTGCTCGGCCTCGCCCACGACGCCGACGCCAATACCTATGCCTGTGACGACCGCAATGCGTGCGTGCATCGCATCACGCCGGACGGCGCGGTCAGCATCTATGCCGACGGCGACGGGGAGCAGCGAATGCGCGTGCCGAACTATCCGGTGTTCGATGACCACGGGAATCTCTACGTCTCGGATTCGGGAAGCTGGGGCGCGCGCGACGGTGTGGTGTGGAAGGTCGCTCCCGGCGGCGAGGCCAGCATCTGGGACTGCCAGGCATGCGCCTTTCCGAATGGCATGTGCCTGTCGGCGGACGGCCATTGGCTCTACGTGGTGGAATCCTGCCCGCCCCTGATCTCCAAGGTGGCAATCAACGCGGATGGCAGCGCCGGCGAGCGCGTCGTCGTCGTGGAACTGCCGCGCCAGGTGCCGGACGGTGTCGCATTGGACGAGAATGGCGATCTCTACATCAGCCTCTACAATCCCAACATCATTTATCGCCTGACCGCGGCCGGCGAACTCATCACGCTCTATGACGACTGGGAGCAACTGATGCTGATTGCCCCGACCAACATCGCCTTCGGCGGGCCAGACAGGAAGACGCTCATCATCGCAAGCCTCTGCGGCTGGTCGGTGCATACCGCACCGATGGCGACGCCGGGCCTCAGGCTCCGCTATCCCCGGCTCTAGCGGCGTCAATCGAAACTCGACCAACATATTCCGGAATGCTGGATATACGAGCAGCTATCCAGACTTCACGCCTCATTCGTCCGCAAGCCGAAACCGGAGCATAGAATGGCAGCTATAAAACTTCGCGGCATGACGTGGGTCCATCGTCGCGCAATCGATCCGCTGCTCGAGACGATGCCGGCATTCCGGGCGCGCCATCCCGATGTCGAGATCGAATGGTCGTCCCGGCCCTTGAGCGGCTTCGAGTTCACACCCGTGGACGTACTGGCGAAGGAGTTCGACTTCATCATCCTCGACCACCCGTTCAGCGGCCTGATCGCCGAGACACAGTGTCTGGTTCCGCTCGACGAGATCGTCGCGGCCGGGGACGACCCCTTCGTCGGCCCTTCGCTCGATTCCTACAGGCTTGGCGGCTCCCTGTGGGCGGCGCCGGTCGACGCCGCCTGCCAGGTGGCAGCCTCGCGCCCCGACCTGATGCGGCTGCTCGACGCGGAGGCACCAGCCAACTGGCGCGAATTGGTATCGCTTGGCCAGAAGGCCCGCCGCCGTGGCATGTGGCTCGCCATAGGCCTGTCCGGCGTGCACAGCCTGATGACGTTCTTCACGCTCATGGCCAATCTGGGCACCCCCTGCGCGACGCGGCGGGAAGAGGATTTCTGCGACCAGGCGGCGGCGCGAGAGGTGCTCGGCCTGATGCGCGGTCTGCTCGACCATTGCCCCCGCGATGTGCTCGACTGGAACAGCATCGTGCTACACGACCGCATGGTCGAGAGCGACGAACTGGCATTTTGCCCGGCTGTCTACTGCTATGCGACCTACGCGGAGGCGGACCAGCGCCGGCCGCTGCGCTTCCACGACCTGCCGGGCCCCAACGGAGCGGCCGGCTCGACGATCGGCGGCACCGGACTAGGCGTCTCGGCGCATACAAGCCACCTCCCCGAAGCCCTGGCCTATGCCCGCTTCGTGCTGGAGCCGGCGACGCAGCACGCCTTTGCCCTGCATCATGGCCAGCCGGCCCGGCGCGACGTGTGGCAGGATGAGGCAATCAACGAGCGTTTCGGCGGCTGCTATCACGACACCATGGCGACCATGGACGGGTGCTGGATACGGCCCCGCTACAATGGCTATCTCGGCTTCCAGGAGAAGGGCGGCGCGCTGATCGAATCGCACCTGCGCGGCGACCTGGCACAGGAGGCGCTGCTGGCGGCGTTGCGGCGCCTGCACGCCGGCTGACGGCGCGATTTTAGCCGAGGCGGCGCGACAGCTTCTCGGCTGCCTTGATGACGCTGACGATCAGATAGTCGCGGTTGGGCTTGGCCAGACGCTGCTCGGGCGCCGCCACGCTCAACGCCGCTATGCAGCGGCCGGATGCGTCGATCACCGGGGCGGCCACGCAGCCGGCATGCTCGTTGGTCTCGTTCAGCTCCGTCGCGTAGCCCTGGCGGCGGAACCGCCGGATCTGCGTGATCAGCTTGGCGACATCGGTCGCGGCCCGACCCGTCGGCGACGGGCGCACGGTCGCCGTCAGCAAAGCCGTCAGCGCCTTGTCGTCCATGTCGGACACCAGCAGACGGCCGGCGGCCGCCCAGTTGACCGGAACGCGTGAGCCGACATTGCTGATGATACGGAGGGGACGAATGCCCTCCTCCTTGAGCAGCACCATCATCATGTCGTCATCGAGGACCGAAAGCTGCACCGTCTCGCCGGTTTCGTCGCGTAATTCCTCGGCGATCTGGGCGCCATCCTTCAGGAGATCGACATGGCTGCGGTAGGCCATGCCGAGCTCGAACAGCTTGCGCCCGAGAAACAGGCCGCTGCCCCTGCCGGAGGGCGCCAGGTAGTCTCCTTCCGACAAGGTGCGCACCAGTTCGTAGGCCGTGGATTTCGGGATCGAAAGCTCGGCGATGATCTGCGCCACGGTCACGGGCTCACCGCGCGTCAGCATCAGTTCGAGGATATCGAGCGCGCGCCGGACGCTGCGGGACCCCGTGCTCTCTTCGTCGGGGGCTTCGCGCACGGCCTCGTCAGAATTTTTCGCGACGGCTGACTTTATCGGGGAGCGCATTTTTGATATTCCGGGATTGCGGACCAGCGTCCGATATTTGGAACTGGTTGCGTTGATGGATCCGCCGGGGGGACGAGACACATGAAAATCGTGGACATCGAAGTCATCGAATTGCGCGTACCCGGCTGGACCGGCGAGACCTTCGATGGGTCATACGACAATTGCCTCGTTCTCGTCCACACTGACGAAGGTCTTACCGGCGTCGCCGAGGTCGACAGCGTTCCCTCGGTCATCCGCGCCATCGTCGACGCGCGCCGCTCGCACACCCATGCCATGGGCCTCAAGGAAGCGATCGTCGGCGCGGACCCGTCCGACGTGGAGGGGCTTTGGGAGCGCATGTACGACCTGACCAGCTACTATGGCCGGCGCGGCGCGGTGATCCATGCGATCTCGGCCGTCGACATCGCGCTCTGGGACCTGCGCGGCAAGGTGCAGAACAAGAGCGTCGGCGCGCTGCTCGGCACCCGCCAGCGCGACCGGGTGCTCGCCTACGGCACCGTCTATCCGCTGGGCGAGACCACCGACGAGGTGCGCTCCAACATCGACCGCGGGCTGAAGCTCGGTCTGAAGGCGATCAAGATCGTCGCCGATCCATTCTGGCGTGATGACATCGACAAAACCGCGTCGCTGATCCGGGCGGCGCGCGATCATGTCGGGCCGGATATCCGCCTCATGGTCGACGCGGCGACAGCCTGGGCGAAGGCCGAGGAAGGCCTGCCGCTGATGCCGATCTTCAAGGAGCACGACTTCTTCTGGGTGGAGGCGCCGCTGCCGATCGACGATCTCGACGGCCACGCCCGCTTCCAGGGATTTGGCGTGCCGATCGGCGGCGGGGATCTCGGCCTGACCACGCATTACGAATATGAAGCGGCGTTCGAGCGCGGCAAGATCGACATCGCCCAGCCTGACGTAACCATGGCCGGCGGCATCACCGAACTGCGGCGCATCGCGGACCTTGCGCGTCGCCTGGGCAAACGCGTCGTTACCCATGGCTACAAATCGAACATCACCATCGCCGCCAATCTCGCCTTCCTCTCGCGTCACTGGATGGACGAGCCGTGCGAGTACTCGACCAGCCAGTCGCCGCTGCGCTGGCACCTGACGCGGGAGAGTTTCCCGATAGGCCTCGACGGACGCATCGCGGTGCCGGAAGCGCCAGGGCTGGGCGTGTCGCTCGATCCGGAGACCATCGCAAAATACCGGGTGGCCTGACGCGACGCGGCGCGGCGCCGGCGGCAAGCACTACCGGGCCGCCCACCGAGAACGGCCCGAAAAACGTCACACACGTCGCTAGTAGGTCGCGCGGCCGCCGGAAAGGTCGAAGGTGAAGCCGGTGGTGAAGCTGCAGGCGGGAGACACGATCCAGGCGATCATCTCCGCCGCCTCGGAGAGCTCACCGCAGCGCTTCATCGGAATCTTGTCGGTCATATAAGTGACCTGGGCCTCCGGCATCGCCGCGACCAGCGGCGTGCGGATGACGGCGGGAGCCAGCGCGTTGATGGTGATGCCCGTCTCGGCATAGTCCTTGCCCATCGACTTCACCATGCCGATGAGCCCTGCCTTGGTCGCGGAATAGGCTGTCATGCCGGCATTGCCTTCCTTGCCGGCGATGGAGGCGATGTGCAGAACACGGCCGTAGTTGCGGTCCAGCATGTGCGGCAGCACCGCCTGCGTGACGAGAAGCGCACCCAGCATGTTGATGCGGTAGACGCGATCGAAATCGTCCGGATCGACCGCGTGCGCCTTGAGATTGGTGCGGCCGGTGATGCCGGCGCAGTTGACCAACCCGTGCAACGGCCTTGTTCCGCCAAGGATGGCGTCCCAGATCGGCTGCTGCGCGGCACGGTCAGCGATATCGATGGCGTGGGCCGAGGCCTTGCCACCGCTAGCGATGATCTCGCGCGCGACCGCCTCTGCCCCCTCGCCGTCGCGGTCGAGGCAGATCACCTCGGCGCCGCGAGAGGCCACCAGGGACGCCGTCGCCTGGCCGATGCCGCTCGCCGCCCCAACCACCGCGATCGTGTAGGGCGTCGGAAAATCGGACATGCGTAAACTCCTGGGCTTCATGATTGCTGGTGCGGAAAGCGCGCGAATCCCGGCACGATAAGTCATTCCGCATTTATAGACAATTGTCCAAGATAGCGGAAATCGGCAGACTCATCGCGATTTGCGGGCACCTCACCGATGTGTCGGTCTCATGCGGTCGACGAACGTCGGCGACAAACCGCGCACGGTAGAAACGGGCAACGGAATCATAGGCTTCCGCCACCCCAACCGACCGGTCGCAGGTCGCTGAAGTAAATCGCCGACCTTCCTCCCACCGACCGGTTTCCAGCGCTTGGGGACAGACGGGATTTTCCCCCTTGCCTTCCGCCAGCCTCTGTATAATTGTATACAGAACACAGTCGGCAGAATGCAGAACATGAGCATCCCTTTCGTCAAAAGCCCACTCGACGGCAGCGCCCTCACGCCCGTGACGTCCTCGACGCTTTCCGAGCAGGTCGCGGACAAGGTGGTGGAGGCGATCGCGCTGCGCCAACTGGAATCCGAGCAGCGACTGATCGAGACCGAGCTCGCGGCGGCGCTTCAGGTCAGCCGGGTGCCGATCCGCGAGGCGATGCGCATCCTCGAGAGCCAGGGCATCATCGTCGCCTCGCCCCGGCGCGGCATGCGGGTCGCCACGCTGGACGGCGCCTGGGCACGGCAGTTGCACGAGGTGCGCGCCGCCATCGAGAAGATCGCCGCGCATCTTGCGGCGGTCCATCTGCGCGAGGATCCGGCGCTGGTGCAGCGCATGGAAGGCTGCATCGCCGCCATCGCCCAGTCGCGCGGCAACTGGCTCGCCACCAACAAGGCCGACATCGGCTTCCACACCACGCTTTTCGAGCTCGCCGACAGCGCCCTGCTGTGGACGCTGTGGAACGCCATCGCCCGGCACATACTGATCATCTTCTCGATCGAGACCTATCGCGACCCGGACTTCGACCGCGTCGTGGAGGAACACCGCAACTATCTCAACGTGCTTCTGACCGGGTCGGACGCCGATATCGACGCCGAGGTCGTCCGCCATGTGGCCGGCCTCGATACGTTCGAACGGGCCGAGCGGTTGCTCAACCAGGGGAAATCGGAAAAATGACTGCTTCCAGGAAATCGACATCCGGCCTGACCCGGCGCCAGGCCTTGGCTTTCGGCGCCGCCGCTCTCGCCACGCCCTTCGTGATCCGCGGCGCGCGCGCCGCCGGCGACTTCCGCATCCTGACCTGGGAAGGCTATGCCGAACCCGAATGGGTCAAGCCGTTCGAGGAGAAGCATGGCGTCAAGACCAGCGTGGTCTATGCCGGCTCGGTCGACGAGATGTTCGCCAAGATGCAGGGTTCGCAAGGCGCCGACTTCGACGTCGTGGCCTTCGACACATCGTCCTTCGCCCGCTACATCGACGCCTCGCTGATCCGGCCGCTCGATCTCTCGAAGGTCCCCAATGCGGCCAACCTGCTGCCGGCCTTCCATGCGGTCGCGCCGCTGATGCGCGGCAAGGACCAGTACGGCGTTCCCTTCGCCTGGGGCTCGCTGCCGCTGGTCTATGACAAGGCCGCCTTCCCGACCGCGCCGGACAGCTGGTCTGTCATGTGGGATCCGGCGAACGCCCAGAAGATCATCGCGCTCGACGACGCCAACAATTCGATCGTGCTCGCCGCCATCCTGCTCGGCTTCAAGGATCCGTTCCACCTCACCGACGAGCAGTTCGACAAGGTCAAGGAAAAACTGATCGAGCAGAAGAAGCTGCTGCTCACCTACTATGCCGGCTTCGACGACGGCGTCGCCATCTTCGCCCAGTCGGGCATCAAGGCGATGTTCTCCATGGGTGAACCGCAGGTACCCGGCCTCAAGGCCAAGGGCGTCGACGCCGCCTTCGTCATTCCGAAGGAAGGCGCCATCGGCTGGCTGGACTGCTGGACCGTCTCGGCCGGCACCAAGGATGTCGACCTCGCGCATGCCTGGGTCGATGCCTGCCTCGACAGGAAGGTCGGCGCCTATCTCTCCGACAAGAAGAGCTACGGCAATACGACGGACGGCGACGCCAACACTCGCAACGGCTTCACCTATGCCGACAAGCTGGTATGGCTGCAGACGCCCGAGAATTTCGAGAAGCGCATCGCCGTGTGGAACGAGGTGAAGGCCGCTCCCTGAGCGACGCCACATCGCCACCATTCGTGAGAGCCGGCTCCGCTTCCAGGACGTGGAGCCGGCCCTCCCGTCCTTTGCCCATTGATCAAGATATCCGGAACCTCATGCGCACCATTTCGCCCATCGTCGACAATCCGCCGAAGCTGACTATCACCGGCATCGAATGCCATGTGCTGCTTGCGCCCGACTTCGACCCCGGCATGACCTCGTCCGCCCAGGACAGCCTCATCGTCGTCATCCACACCGACGGCGGGGTCTCGGGCATCGGTGAATCGGACGCCAATCCCTGGATGCTGAAGACCTGCATCGAAGCGCCCGGCACGCACACGATGGGTCTGTCGATCAAGGACATGCTGATCGGCGAGGATCCATTCAAGATCGGCGACATCTGGCGCAAGCTCTATCTCGGCACCGCAATGAACGGACGTCGCGGCGCCGTCATACATGCCATGGGCGCCGTCGAGATGGCGCTGTGGGACCTCTGCGGCAAGGCGGTCGGCAAGCCGGTGCACGCGCTGCTGGGCGGCGCGACGCGCGACCGCATCACCCCGTATGCGTCGCTGCAGCCGGCCGGCCACGGCTTCGAGGACTATCGTGACGCGCTGGTGCAGTCGGCGCTCAACGCCAAGACCCTCGGCTTCAAGGCCATCAAGAGCGAAGTCACCATGAACGGGCCCTACGCGCATGGCGGCATGCGCGAGAGCTACGACCGCCACACCGAAGTGGTCGCGGCGGTGCGCAAGGCGGTCGGCCCCGACATGACGCTGATGATCGATGTCCAGTACCTGTGGGAAGACGCGGCGACCTGCCTTTCCGTGGTCAAGGACTGGAAGGAATTCGACATCTACTTCCTGGAAACGCCGATCTGGTCGGACAATGTGCGCGAGATGGCGAAGCTCGCCGAGAGCGCCCCGATGAAGATCGCCTGCGGTGAATGGCTGGCCACCCGCCACGAATTCACCGAGCTGATGGACATCGGCAAGATCGGCGTCGCGCAGCCGGATGTCGGCCGCGTCGGCGGCATCGGCGAAGCCAAGATCGTCTGCGACATGGCCAAGGAGCGTGGCCTGACCATCGTGCCGCACTGCTGGAAGACCGGCGTATCGATCTCGGCCACCGCCCACCTCGCCTTCGTGACCGATCATTGCGCCTTCATCGAATACCTGCCGCCGCAGCTCTGCGTCGAGCGGTTGCGGCGCGAACTGGCGCAGGAAGAACTGACGCTCGACAACGGCACCATTCCGCTGCCCGTCAAACCCGGCCTCGGCGTCGAGGTCGACTGGGACGTGGTCAAGCGCTACACGGTAGCCTGACGATGGGCCTGTCGCTCAAAGCCGTCGAGAAGAGCTATGGCGCGCAACGCGTGCTGCAGCCGGTGGACCTGGAGGCAGCCGATGGCGAGTTCCTGACCATCCTCGGCCCGTCCGGTTCGGGCAAGACCACGATCCTGCGGCTGGTCGGCGGCTTCACCCGGCCGACAGGCGGCCACATCCGCTTCGGCGGCACGGACCTGACCGACGTCCCCTCGCACAAACGGCCCTTCAACACCGTCTTCCAGGATTATGCGCTGTTCCCGCACATGAGCGTGGCCGACAATGTCGGCTATGGCCTGATGGTGCGGGGCATGGCCAAGGCCGCCATACGCGACAAGGTCGTGCGCACGCTGGAGGTGGTGGGGCTGGGCGGCCTGCTTGACCGCTACCCCTCGCAACTCTCCGGCGGCCAGAAGCAGCGCGTGGCACTTGCCCGCGCGATCGTGTGCGAGCCCAAGCTGATCCTGCTCGACGAACCGCTTGCCGCGCTCGACGCCGAGATGCGACGCCACATGCAGTTCTTCCTGAAAGACCTGCAGCGGCGCATTGCCACCGCCTTCCTGTTCGTCACCCACGACCAGGAAGAGGCAATCACCATGTCTGACCGGATCGTGGTGATGGACAAGGGGCGCATCGAACAGGTCGGCGCGCCGGGCGACATCTACTATGCGCCGAAGACCCCCTTCGTCGCCCGCTTCTTCGGCGACAACAACCTGATCGAGGGCAATGTCCGCGACGGACGCGTCGAGACGGCCGTGGCGAACTTCGCCCTGCCGGCGGGTTCGCGCGCCGAGCCGCGCCCCGTCCTGGTCGCGGTGCGGCCGGAAAAGATCTCTATCGGCGGCGCCGACGGCGGACGCACCGCCATCGCCTGCAAGGTAGAGGAGACGACCTTCACCGGCGCGCTGACGCAGTTGAAGGCACGGCCGCTGGCCGCCCCGCAGACCACGCTGCTCGTCAAGATGACGTCCGACCCCGGCCGCCCGCTGCCCGAACGCGGCGCCGAGACGACGCTTTCCTTCGCCCCCGACACCGTCGCAATCGTCGAGGTGGGATCGTGAACAGCCTGCCCGCCCGTCTCGCGGTCTTCGCGCTGGTCGCGGCCGGGCCGCTGCTGTTCGTCGTCGCGCCGATCGGTTCCTTCCTCGTCATGTCGTTCGCACGGGTCGAGGGCCACCAGATCATCAACGACATGACGCTCGACAACTACGTCGCCTTCTTCGGCAACTGGGTCTATCTCAAGACCTTCCTGCTGACGCTCTGGCTGTGCGCCGAGGTGACGCTCATCGGCATCGTGCTCGGCTATCCCATCGCCTGGTTCATCTGGCGGCGGCGGGCGCGCACGCGCTACCTGCTGCTCCTGCTCTTCGTGCTGCCGCTGTTCATGAGCTACATCGTCAAGATCTACACGATGCGCTCGATCCTCGGCCTGAACGGCTTCCTCAACCAGATCCTCGTCGGCAGCGGCATCCTTTCGGCGCCCAGCCTGGTCTTCCTCTACAACCAGGGCTCGATCCTGATCACCATGGCGGTGATCTTCCTGCCTTTCGTCATCCTGCCGATCTTCCTGTCACTGGAGCGCATCCCGCGCAATCTGGTGCAGGCCTCAGCCGATCTCGGCGCCGGCGCGGGCACCACCTTCCGGCACGTCGTGCTGCCGCTGTCGCTGCCCGGCACGATCGCCGGCGGCCTGTTCGCCTTCGTGCTGGCGCTCGGCGACTTCATCACGCCACAGATGGTCGGCGGCCCGTCCGGCTTCACCATCGGACGGGTGATCTGGTCGCAGTTCGGCCTGGCCTACAACTGGCCCTTCGGCGCCGCGATGGGCGCGGTGCTGTTTCTGTTCGCGCTGGCCGTCATCGTCGTGGCGGGCAGCATCGCCAGCCGGCAGAGGGTGTAGCGATGAGCCTGTCTTCCGAAAGACTGGCCGCAACGGCCGCCGGCTTCCTGGCAGCGGCCGTGCTTGCCGTGCTCTACGCGCCGGTGGTCATCGGCGCGCTGTTTTCCGTGATCGAGGTTACCCGCAACGGCATCAACTGGGGCGGCTTCTCGCTCGCCTGGTACGGAAAGCTCTGGCAAAACCAGTCCATCCTCGACGCCGTGCGCACCACGCTGATCGTCAGCGCCTGTTCGGTGTCGCTTGCCATTGTGCTCTCCATCGCGCTGGCGCTCTATGTCGAATGGGAAGGCGCGATCGGGCGGCGGCTCATCGAGCTCGTCGTCTACCTGCCGTTCCTCCTGCCGCCGATCGTCACCGGCCTGTCGCTGCTGATCTTTTTCGCCAATCTGGGCATCAGCCGCGGCGTCGCCACCATCGTGATCGGGCATAGCGTCTTCGTGCTCGCCGTGCTCTACCGGCTCGTCCTGACCCGGCTGCAGTCGCTGCCGGCGACGCTGTTCGAAGCTTCGGCCGATCTCGGTGCGACGCGCTGGCAGACCTTGCGCCACGTACTGTGGCCGCAACTGCGCTCGGCGGTCGCCACCGGCGCGATCCTGGCCTTCACGCTGTCCTTCGACGAGACGCTGATCAGCGTCTTCCTGGCCGGCGACGCAACGACGCTGCCGCTGCGGCTGTGGGCGATGATGCGGGTCGGCTTCACGCCGGAGATCAACGCGCTGGTGACACTGGTGCTGCTGTTTTCGATCGCGCTCGCCATCATTGTCAGCCTGCGCATGAAACCCGAGGGGGAAATGGAAGAATGAGCGAAAAGAGGCTTGCCGGACGAAAAGCCGTGGTGACCGGCGCCGCGCGCGGCATCGGCGAGGCGATCGCGCGCCGGCTGGCGAGCGAGGGCGCGTCGGTGGCGATCGCCGACATCGATCTCGCCGAGGCGGAGGCCGTTGCCGCCTCGCTTCCGGATGCCGTCGCGGCCCAGGTCGACATTGCCAGCGACGCCTCGGTGGCAGCGCTCGCCGATTTCGTCGGCGACCGTCTCGGCGGCTGCGACATCCTCGTCAACAATGCCGCGATCCTCGACATGACCGGCATCGAAACCATGACCATGGCGCACTACCGCAAGGTGCTCGACATCAACCAGGATGGGGCGGTGCGCGCGACGCTGTCGCTGCTTCCCCTGATCAAGGCGGCCAAAGGCCCCCGGCGCATCGTCAACATCGCGTCGATCATGGGCGTGCGCGGCCAGCCGGAGTCCGTGCCCTACTCGGCCGCCAAGGGCGCCATCGTGAATTTCACACGCGCCGTCGCCGCCGACCTCGGCCGCCACGGCATCACGGTCAATGCCATCGCGCCCGGCTTCATCGACACGCGCATGGCGCACCTGCCCGACGGTTCCGGCCATGAGCACGACACCGACTGGTTCAAGGACATCTACCTGAAGTACGGCCGCATCCTGCTCGGCCGGGCCGGTCGCCCGGAAGACATTGCCGGCCCTGTCTATTTCCTCTGCTCCGACGACGCGGCCTATGTCACCGGGCAGATCCTGCTCGTCGACGGCGGCGTCTCGGCCACGTTCTAACCCATCAGCCATCAGCAAAGCAGACCCATGAACAGCATCAAGATCCGCTCCATCCGTTGCGTGCCCCTGCTAGGTGAGAGCCCCAAGGGTGGCTGGTCCAACGAGATCCTGCCCGAGGATTCCGTCCACGCGCTCATCGCTGTCCACACCGACGCTGGCATCACCGGCTACGGCTCCTCGTTCACCGACGGGCGCCTGGTCGAGGCCGGCATCAAGGTGCTCGAGCCGCTGTGGCGCGGCGAGAACGCGCTGGAACCGGAGCGCGTCACCGAAAAACTCAACCAGAACACCTTCTGGATGGGACGCGGCGGCACGCTGACCCACACCATTTCGGGCATCGACATCGCGCTCTGGGATATCCTCGGCAAGGCGCTCGGCCAGCCTGTGGGCCGGCTGCTCGGCGGCACCTATCGCAACCGCATCATGCCCTACTGCTCGCTCCTGATGGAGGAGCCCGATGTCATGAAGGACGTGATCTCTAAGTATCGAGACCAGGGTTTCCGCGCCTTCAAGATCGGCTGGGGCCCGTTTGGCCGGCGCGACTCCGCCAAGCTCGACGAGGCGATCGTGCGGGCGGCGCGCGACGGCATTGGCGACGATGCCAAGCTGTTCGTCGACGCAGGCGCTTCGGACGCCTACTGGCCGCAGGGCCTGAAATGGGCGCTGCGCACCGCAGAGATGCTTAGGGATTACGACGTCGGCTGGTTCGAGGAGGCGCTGGTGCCCGACGCCATCGACGATTTCTGCCATCTGCGGCGCGCGAGTCCTGTTCCGATCGCCGGCGGCGAGGTGCTGACCCGGCGGCAGGCCTTCCTGCCGTTCCTGACGCGCGGCGCCTTCGACATCGTGCAGCCCGACGCCACCAAGATGGGCGGCATATCGGAGCAGCGGCGCGTCGCCTGGATGGCGCAGGACTTCGGCGTCAAATATGTCGGTCACGGCTGGAACACCGCGCTCGGCGTCGCGGCGGACCTGCAGATCGCGGCGGCACTGCCCAATGTCGACCTCGTCGAGTTCATCGGCGGCAGCGCCTATGTCGACGGCATCCTGGAAACGCCGTTCAGACTCGACGACGAGGGCTATCTCGCGGTCCCGGACGCACCCGGCCTCGGCGTTTCGCTCGATCGCGAAAAAGTCGCACGTTACGCGGCAAGCGCCGACGGCCTGTTCGAAGCCTAAGGTCCGTGGGGGACGTCAGCCATCCCCCGCTTCCAGCTAAGGCATCAGCACCAGCGCGCCGGTGGTACGGCGCGCTTCCAGATCCCGATGGGCATCCGCCGCGCGGGCGAGTTCGTAACGCGTCGGTGCCTCGACCCTGAGCACGCCCTGGCGTAGCGCGCCAAAGAAGCGGGTCACATGCGGCGCGAGCTTTTCCGGCGTGTCGGTGTAGTGGCCGTAGTTGGGCCGCGAGATGGTCGCCGAGCGTGACGCCATCCGGCCGATATCGTGGCTACCGACCGGCCCCGACGCCTGCCCGAAGCTCACGAGATGCCCGCGCACGGCGAGCGTGGCGAGCGAGCCTGCAAACGTATCCTTGCCAACGGCGTCGTAGATGACATCGGCGCCGGCTCCGCCGGTCAGCCGCATGACGGCGTCGGTGAAATCCTCACGCGAATAGACCACGACATGGTGCGCGCCCAGCCGCTCGACGACCCGCGCCTTGTCGTCGCTGGAGACGGTGGCGATGACGGTGGCGCCGAGATGGCGCGCCCATTGCACCAGCAACTGGCCGATGCCGCCGGCGGCGGCGTGGATGAGGACCACGGAGCCCGCGCGCACGGCATGGACGTCGTGGAGCAGGAAGCTGGCGGTGACGCCCTTGAGCAGGCTGGCGGCGGCGATGTCGTCGGCAATGTCATCCGACAGATGGACGAGCAGATCGGGGCGCATGTTGCGCCGCTCGCAATAGGCCCCCACCGGCGGACAGGCATAGGCAACGCGGTCGCCGGGAGCGAAGCCGGAAACGCCGGTGCCTACGGCCTCGATGACACCCGCCGCTTCCATGCCCGGCACGCCGGGCGGCTGCAGCAGATCGAAGTAACCGGTGCGGCAGTAGACGTCGATGAAATTGACGCCTATGACCGAATGGCGGATGCGCACCTCGTCCGGGGCCAACGACGGCAGGGCGACGTCGCGCAGTTGAAGCACCTCCGGGCCGCCATGACGTTCGACGACGACAGCCTTCGTGCCCGATCCCGGCGTGGCCGCGGGAATGATCTCCACCCGAGGCGGGGCCACGACCGGCGACACCGGAGGCCGCTCTCGCGACAGGGTTCCGGCGGGCGTCGGTTTGCCGCCCAGCATGCGCCGCACGGCCGTGAACCCGGCCTGATATATGCCCTCGGCGACAAGGCTGACCAGTTCATCGCGGCGATGGGCTGGTGGGTTGAAGCTGGAACGCCATTCCCAGAAGGTGGCGTTGCCGTCGGTGACCGGCTTCAGCCGGATCGAGGCCACATAGCCCATCAGCGGCAGCGGCGCCTCCAGCAGGCAGTAGTTCAGCCGGCTCTCCTTGTCCGACAGTGCCAGCAGTTGCTCGCGCAATTCAGCGCCGTCGGCCAGCCGGAAGCGGCGCACGGAACCTACCGCATCGACGGGATCCCCGCCCTCGATCTCGCTGAAGGCGATGGCCGGATGCCAGCGGTGGTGGCTGTTGAAGTCCCTCAGGATCGCCCAGACATCGCCGATGGGGGCGTCGATGATCGTGCTGCGGCGGACTTCCACCATCAGCCAATCCACCCTACCCGGTTCGCGCGATCGTCCATCATCCGGCCAGAAGTCAGCGGCCGAATCGCTGCTTGAGCGCGGTGAAGGCGGTCTGGAATACGCCGGACCCGATCTGCTGCAGCAGCGCCTTCTCGCGCTCCGGCGCGCAGTCGAATTCCGCCTGCCATTCGGCGAAAGTGGCGTTGCCGTCGGTCACCGGCGTCAGGGACAGGGTGGCGACATAGTTCTCCACCCCCATCGGGCTCTCCAGAATGGCGTAGCTGCAGGACAGGTCGTAATCGGACAGGGCGAGCAGTTTCTCGCGGATGCGCCCGCCGTCCTTCAGGCTGAAGTTCCTGATGCAGCCGATCTGGTCGGCCGGCGCGTTCTGCTCGATCCTGCTGTCGGCGACGAAGGGCGTCCAGGACGGCAGGCCGTTGAAGTTGCGGACCACGGCCCACACGTCGGCGGCCGGCGCGCCGATCACGGAGGAGACATAGACTTTCGGCATCGGTGTGGACGTCCGTCAGAGTGTTGTGCCGCCGGGCTAAACCGCCCGGCACCGCGCGAATGCTGCAAAATCAGCGGCAACGGCCTCAGTGGTCGCGATCATCGTCGTCGTCCTTGCCGCCACCAGCCTTGCCCTTTCCCTTCTTGTCGCGGGTCAGGCTGGAAATGTCCTTGGCGTCGCGCAGCACATCGGTCATGCGGCCGAGCGAGCCGCCCTCGATGCCGATCTCCTTCATCAGATTGTCGATCATCGGCGCCTGCACGCGGTAGCGGAGCGCGGAGTCGATCACCTCGTCTGTGACGTTGCGATTGCCACCCGGCCCGCCATTCATGCCGTCGACATGCAGGATCTTGATGCCGTCGATCTTCTCCATCGGCTTGACGCTCTCGCGGATGATGCCTTCCATGTGGTCGAGCAGCTTGCCGCGCAGGCGGCCGGCGCGCGCTTCCGCCGAAAGCAGGTTTTCGGCCTCGTTGAGCTGGCGGTGACCGGCGGCGTCCACCTCGTAGCGCTGCGCGGCCGCCAGGGCATGGATCTTCTCGGCATCGGCGGCCGCGACCGCCGCGATCTTCTGTGCTTCGGCCAGGCTCTTTGCTGCCTTCATCTCGGCCTCGGCGGCGGCGGTGACGCGCAGCGCCTCGCGCTCGGCCTCGCGGGCGGCGGCGATCAGGTCGGTGAGCTTGCGCCGCTCGGCAATCTCGCGCTCACGCGCGGTGAGCGCCTGCTCCTCGGCCTGGATGGCCTTGGCGCGAACCGCCTCGGCGGCGGCGATCGCGGAGGAGCGCTCCTGTGTCTTCTTGGCGATGTCGATAGCCTTCTGAATCTCGGCCATCTCCACCTTCTGATCGCGGTCGACGGCGAGTTGGCGCAGTTCTCGCTCCTTGACCAGCTTGGCTTCCTCTATGCCGCGCTCGGTGGTGATGCGCGCGCGCTCCACCTCCTCGGCGGCGGCGATCTCGGCTTCCTCGAAGGCCTGCCGCTTGGCGATCTGCAGTCCCTCCAGATGCCGTTCCCGCTCCAACCTGATCTGGTCGAGGGCGCGCTCCTGGGCGATGCGCTCCGCCTCGGTCTGCTGGTTGGCGACGATCTCGCCGCGACGCTTCTCGGCTTCGGCCCTGGTCACGTCGAGCGACTTTTCGGCCAACGCGATCTGTCGCTCCAATTCGACCAGTTCCAGCGACTTCTTGCGTTCGATCTCCAGCTCGCTCTGCGCACTTTGGCGCTCGATGCGCGCCGTTTCGAGCGAAAGCTCCAGGGCGATCTGCTCGCGCTCAGTCTTCTCACGCATCTTCAACTCGGTTTCGTCGAGGGCGCGCCGGCGCGCGATCTCGCGGCGCTGCGTGTCTTCCTCGCTCTTGATGCGCTCTTCGGTAATGCTGCGCTCCTGGGCAAGGCGCGACTTTTCGACCGCCTCACGCGCCGCGAGCTGGGCCTGCTCCGCCTCCTGGTCGCGGACGGCACGCTCGCGCGCCAGTTCCGAACGTTGGGCGGCGCGGCGGATCTCGACCTCGCGCTCCTGCTCGAGGCGCGCATACTCGGTGTCGCGATCGATCTCCAGCACCTTGCGCTGAGTGTCGAGGTTCTGGTTGCGGATGTCGACCAGCGTGCGCTGCTCGATCTCGTTGCGCATGCGCCGGCGCGTCTCGATCGATTCCGTCAGTTGGGTCAGGCCCTCGGCGTCGAAGGCATTGGATGGATCGAAATATTCCAGGCTGGTCTGGTCGAGATCGACGATGGCGACGCTTTCGAGCTCCAGCCCGTTCGCGGCCAGCGAATCCGCGGCGAGCTTCCTCACCTTCTCGGCATAGTCGCCGCGCTGCTCGTGCATCTCCTCCAGCGACATCTGGGCGGCGACGGTGCGCATGGCGCCGGCAAACTTGCCTTCCAGCAGTTCGCGCAGGCTCTCCGGCTGCAGCGTGCGGCGGCCGAGCGTCTGGGCTGCGGCGGCAACCATGCCGCGCGCGGCGCCAACCCGGACGAAGAACTCGGCGACGAGGTCGACGCGCATGCGATTGCGCGTGATGAGCGCCGATGCCGCCTCACGACGAACCTCGATGCGCAGCACGTTCATGTTGACGGGCGTAATCTCGTGCAGGACGGGGATGACGAAGGCACCGCCATTCACCACCACCTTCTCGCCCATGAAGCCCGTGCGGACGAACGCCGTTTCCTTGGTCGAACGGCGGTAGAGCCACCGCAAGACGTAGACGGCGATCACCACCACGACGGCGGCGACGATCAGCCACAAAAGGAAGGCGCCAAAAGTCTGCGCGTCCATCATCCATCCTCCCCAACACAATCCGGCCAGCACTCGTCGGCCGTGGAATTCAAACAGGCCGCGTCGCGACGCGGCCGACAGCTCATGCCCGCTTCCGCTCTCTCGGCGCGACCGCGTGGAACGCGTCGATCACCGCATCGACGAAGGGCGTTTCGTTGATGTTCGCCCGCACGCGCTCGACAAGGCGCTGCGGCGTGCGGCGAACGGTTTTCTCGATGGCCTCGAACAGGGCGTTGTCCGCTTCCGAGTCGTGAAAAGGCTGTCCGGGCGCGTCGAGCAGGGAAACGCCGCCCTCCGGCAACAGGAAGCGCACCGGCCCGTTCATGGCGTTGAGCCGCGCGCCGATCCACTCGCCGATGGCACGGTTCTCGTCGCGCGTCGTGCGCATCAGCGTGACGTTCGGGTTGTGGATCACGAACCTGCGGCTGCGGAATTTGTCGGGCACGGTCTCGCGCGGACCGAAATTGACCATGTCGAGCGCGCCGGTCGAACCGACATAGGGCAGCCCCGTGCGGATCGCGGCGCCGAAACGATCCTCCGTGGCGGGAAAGACGCCGCCGACGATCATGTCGGCCACTTCCGTCGTGGTCAGATCGAGGAAGGCCGACAGCAGGCGGGAGTCGCCGAGCGCCTCCATGGCGCGCCCGCCAATGCCGGTGGCGTGGAAGACCAGGCAATCATAGTCGGCCTCGAGCCGCCTGGTCAGCGCCTGCACGGCCGGCGTGGTGACGCCGAACATTGTGATGCCGACCGCCGGGCGCGCCAGCTTGCGCCGCGCCTCCCAGGCCTCGGCGCTGGGCAGTTGCGCCACCATGCCAGCCATCGCATGCGCGGCATTGCCGAGCACCTGCTCGGTGATGGAGTTCAGGCCCTGCACGTCGGCCACGGAATGGAGCATCATGATGTCGGCGCCGCCGACATATTTGCCGACATCGCTGGCGGCGACGGTCGACACCATCAGCTTGGGGATGCCGACAGGCAGCACCCGCATGCCCGCGGTCGCCAGTGTCGTGCCGCCGGAGCCGCCGGCGGAGATGACCCCGCCGATGCGCGGCTCGCGCTCGATCCAGCGCGCGAAGGCCTCGGCCATGGCGCTGACGGAACCACCGCGATCGTTGGTGAAGACAGCTGACGTTCCCCTGACGTGCATGCCCGCCACCTGCATGGCCGGCACGTCGGCGCTCGCAGGCTTGCCGGATGTCGACAGGTCGACGGTGCGCACCGGCAAATCGAGCGACTTCAGCCGGTCCGCGAGATAACGCAGCTCCTTGCCCTTGGTGTCGAACGTGCCGACGACCAGAACGGTGCGGCCGATGCGCTCGGAGAACGGGATCGCGAAGACCTTGCGCGCGTCATCCTGGGGCACGCTTTTCTCCAGAGCGGCCTGACGCATCTGCGTGACCGGCAGGTTCCAGCGGTTCGGCAATTCGGTGACCGGACGATAGACGCCGTCGGAGGCGGCGCCTTCCCCGTTGCCATCGCCCGTACGGTCGATGCGATAGACCCGCGCCAGTTGCTCCTGCGCCTCGGCCGCCTCGGCGGGCGTGACCGGGGCCTCTTCCGCGTGGCGGCCGACGCCGAGCAGGCGCTGCTGCAGGTCGCGGTCGGCGGCAAGCGCCTTAGCCTCCATGACGCGATGGATGCGGCCGTTGACCATGATCGCGACGCGATCGGAAACGGTGGTGGCGACGCCGATGTTCTGCTCGATGACGAGGATCGCCATCTCGCCCTCGGCGGCCAGCGTCACCAGCATCCGCTCGACCTGCTCGACGATGACCGGGGCCAGCCCTTCCGTCGGCTCGTCCATGACCAGCAGCTTCGGATCGCTGAGCAGGGCACGGGAGATGGCCAGCATCTGCTGCTCACCGCCCGAAAGCTGCGAGCCACCATTGTTGCGACGCTCGGCGAGCCGCGGGAACGTCTGGTAGACGCGCTCGACGGTCCAACTCGCGTCGCGCCTCCGGCCCGCCGCGAGGCGCAGATGCTCGTCGACCGTCAGGCTCGGCCAGACGCGGCGCCCCTGCGGCACATAGCCGACGCCGAGGCGATGGATCTCGTGCGGCTCCAGCGAAGAGATCTCGCGGCCATTGACGCGGATCGAGCCCGACTGCGCGCGCTTCAACCCGGTGATCGTGTTGCACAGCGTCGTCTTGCCCATGCCGTTGCGGCCGACGACGGAAAGCACACCGCTTTCGAGCGTCAGCGACACGCCCTGCAGGGCATGGCTCTCGCCATAATAGACCTGCAGGTCGTCGATCCGCAGCGCGGCCTTGCCGGCAGGCGTCGGGCGATCAGCCATGCTTGCCTCCGAGATAGATCTCCTGCACTTCCGGGTCGGCCTCGATCTCCTGCGGCGTGCCCTCCTTGAACAGGCGCCCGTTGTGCATCATCGAAACACGTTCCGACACGCGCAGCGCCACGTCGAGATCGTGCTCGATGATGACGTAGCCGATATGCTTCGGCAGTCCGTTGAGGATGGCCACGAGGTCGCGCCTCTCGGTCGGCGAAAGACCGGCGGCGGGTTCGTCGAATAGGATGAAACGTGGCGCGCCGGCCAACGCCAGCGCAATTTCGAGCTGCCGCTGGCGGCCGTGGCTGAGCGTCGCCACCAGCGCATCGCGGTCGCTTTCCAGATGCACGGCGTGCAGGATCGACAGCGCCTGCACCATGTTGACGTCCGAAGCCTTTGGCCGCAGCAGGGAGAAGCGCCGGCGCGAGACACCGCGACAGGCCAGGAAAATGGAATCCAGGACCGACAGCCCCTTGAAGAGCTGCGATATCTGATAGGTGCGCCGCAGGCCGCGCCGGATGCGCTCGTGCGGCGGCAGGTCGGTGATGTCCTCGCCGAAGAAGCGGATGCGGCCCGCCGTCGGCAGGAAATCGCCGGTCACGGCATTGAACAGTGTCGTCTTGCCGGCGCCGTTGGAACCGAGGACCGCGCGCCGTTCGCCAGCCGCGATCCTCATGTTGATGTCGGAGAGCGCCACCAGCGCACCGAAATGCCGCGCGACGCCGTCGAGCTCCAGCGCGAAGGCGCCGGAGCCCTGAAGGCGTTGAGCCGCTATGTTCTCGGTCAGTGCCAAGCGCTCCGCTCCCAGCCTTACGGGCAGCTCGGGTTGTCGCGGCTGACGGCGCCGAGCTTCATGAACTCGTCTTCCGGAATGCCGAGCGTCTGGTTGACCTGCGGCACGACCTTGACCAGCTTGTTCAGAAGATTGCCGTCGCTGCCCTCGGTGACCTCCGTCAGGTAGATGTCGGCGATCGCGTTGCGGTTCTTGTCCAGCGAAACCTTGCCGGTCGGCGTATCGAAGGAAAGCTTCGACAGCGCGTCACGCAGCTTGGCGCCGCCGTCGGAGACATCGCCGCCAACCTTGTCGAGTGCAAGCAGCGTCGCCTTCATGTCGACATAGTAGCCGTGCGCGAACAGCGACGGTGACGGGAAGGCGCCCGGCTGCTTCTTGTAGGCATCGACGAAGGCCTTCCAGGCCGGCGCGTCGTTGGTATCGGCGGTCGGGCCGGCCGACGGTGTGCCCTTCAGCACATCGCGCAGCTTGCCCTTCGAGGTCAGCACGGTCTGGTCGACGGTGATCGAGCCGCCGATCAGCGGCGCGGTGCCACCGCTTTGCTGGTACTGGGTGAGGAAGTTCACGGCGTCGGCACCGCCGAGCGCGACGTAGATCGCATCGACGCCTTCAGGAATGGCCGCGATGACCGAGGAGAAATCCTTGTTGCCGATCGGCACCCAGGACTTCGACGGAACATGTCCGCCGGCCTTGCAGAACTCGGCCATGAAGCCGAAGACCTGCGTGTAGGGGAAGGAGTAATCCTCGGCGACGGTGGCGACCTTCTTGTAGCCCTTGTCGTTGAAGGCATAGGTGCCGAGGCCGGCCATCCACTGGGCGCCATCGGTCGAGAAGCGGAAGAAGTTCTCGGCAGGGTTGCGCAGCGTCGTGTCCTGTGCCGCCGACGTGCCGTTGATGAAGGTCACGTTCGGCTGCGTCTTGGCATAGTCCTTGACTGCGATGCCCTCGTCGCCCGAAAGCGGGCCGACCAGCACCTTGACGCCGTCCTGCTCGACGAGCTTGCGCGCGGCGCGCACGGCGCTGTCGGGCGAGGCGTCGGACGAACCCTTGACGATCTCGACCTTCTTGCCGGCGACGGTGCCATTCATTTCGTTGACCGCGGTCATGGCGCCGCGCTCGCCGTCCTCGCCGAGAACGGTGAAAGGTCCCTCGAAAGTGGCGAGCAGGCCGATCTTGATGGTGTCGTCGGCGGCCAGCGCCATCGATGGCGCGGTCAGCCCGGTGAACACCGCCAGGGCCAGCAATGTACGTCTATGCATCCTCATGGTTTTCCTCCCGTTGATTTCGGTTGCAGTGGTTCATTCCATCCCGGCGCCTATGGGCCGGAACGCAAGGACTCCTGGGCAAGGTGTGGTTTGATCCTCCCCCACAACCCCAGAATTCCATCCGGTGAGACAAAGACGATCACCAGGAACACCAGGCCGATCAGCGTGTTGAAGCGTTCGGCGCCGACGATGTCGATGGCGAAGGTCTGCATCAGGACGACGACGAGCGCGCCGAGAAACGGCCCGATCGGATGACGCAGGCCGCCGATGACAGCGATGATCAGCACGTCGATGGCGGCATCGACACCGATGGTGCCGGGCGAGACACGGCCGTTGAACCAGACCAGCAGCACGCCTGCCAGGCCGGCGATGAGACCCGCCAGCAACCAGGCGAAGACCTTGTGCGCGGTGACGTGGTATCCTAGCGCACGCATGCGGCGCGGGTTGTCGCGGATCGCCTGCAGGGTCATGCCGAAGGTCGAGCGAGAGCCGTAGAGCACCGCCGCGTAGGACAGCACCGCCAGCCCGAGACAGAGATAATAGAAAGGCTTCGGATCACGCCAGGACACGCCCCAGAAGGCCGGCGCGCGGATGCCGGCATAGCCGGAATGGCCGTTGAAGATGGCGTAGTTCTGCTGGGCGAAATAGTAGGTCGCGGTAGCGATCGCCAGCGTGATCATGATGGTGTAGATGCCCTCGGTGCGCACCGAGATCCAGCCGATCAACGCCGACGCCAAGGCCGCCGCCAGGATCGCGAAAGGTACGGCCAGCCACCAGGGCCAGCCGAAACCCAGCACATTGGAGTTGTTGTTGCCGAGGATGGCGATGGCATAGGCGGCAATGCCACCGACCGTGATCTGCGCCAGGCTGACCATGCCGCCATAGCCAGCCAGCAGCATCAGCGACAGACCCAGCATGCCGAAGATCAGCGAATAGCCGCCGATCTGGGTCAGGAAGAAATCCGACGCCACCAGCGGATAGAGCACCAGCACGACGGCGAGGACGATATGGCCGGCGCCGACCTTCTCCAGCCAGTTCTTTTCAGTCGCTGCGCCATCGGTCGGAATCGTCAGGCTCATCGGGCCTTCCCCATGATGCCTTGAGGTCTGACCGCGAGCGTCACCACCATGATGACGAAGGTGAGCACGATGCCGTAGGTCGGAAAATAGACGAGACCGATCTGCTCGGCGAGACCGATCAGCAACGCGCCGATGGCCGCGCCGGTGATGGAGCCCATGCCGCCGACGATGACCACGACCAGAGATGCGAGCAGATAGCGGACGTCCTCGCCCGGCGCGACCGAAAGCGCCGAACCACCGACGACCCCAGCGAAACCCGCGAGCCCGGCGCCCACCGCAAAGACGATGGCAAATACGGCATGCACGTTGACGCCCGAGGCCGACAGCATGGCGCGGTCGTCGACGCCAGCACGGATCATCATGCCAACGCGTGTCTTGTTCAGCATCAACCAGAGGCCAACGCCGATGACGATCGCCGCCGCCAGCACGACGACACGGTAGAGAGGATAGGTGAGGAACACCGACGCGCCGTTCGAGCGCACCGCCGTGATGACCGGCAAGGTCAGCGCGCCGTCGAGCCATTCTGGCGTCGTGATCTGGTAGGTGCCACCGGCCCACACCGCCAGCATCAGGTCGGCGGCGACGATCGAGATGCCGATGCTGACCAGCGTCTGGCGAAGGTCGTCGCCCTCCAGGCGACGGAAGACGAAGACCTGCATGACGACGCCGACAAGGGCAAGCACGGCGAAACCGGCGGCGACGCCGAGCAGCCAGTAGCCGGTGCGGCTGGTGACCTCGTAGCCGATATAGGCGCCGAGCAGATAGAGCGAACCATGCGCGAGATTGACGTTGCGCATCAGCCCGAAGATCAGCGTGAAGCCGCTGGCGACCAGGAAATAGAGCCCCGCCAGGGTGATGCCGTTGAGGATCGCGCTGACGAAGGCCTTCTTGGAGATCAGGATGGCGTTCAGCCAATCCGGCCAGACGGCAAAGACCAGCCATGCAACGAGCGCGGCGACAAGAAGCCAGAAAAGGCCCCATGCCTGCCGGCCCGTCACGCCGCCGCCCGAAATGCCGGACGAAGATGGCCGGTCCAGAATGCTCATGCGGTCAGCCGGCGGCGCTGCTCGTTCATGCGCGGCGCCTTGTGGAACTTGCCGTCCTTCATGATGGCGAGGATGCGGTTCTTGTCCTGCAGGATGCGCACGTCGGAGATCGGGTCGCCGTCGACCAGCAGCAGGTCGGCGAGGTAACCCTCCTTGATCAGGCCGAGCTCGTCGCCCATGTTCATGATCTGCCCGCCATATTTCGTCGCCGCCAGGATGGCCTCCATCGGCGAGAAGCCGAGCATCTCGACGAAGGTCTGGATGTCCTTGGCGTTGGTGCCCTGGGGCGTCCAGGCAAAGCCGTAGTCGCCGCCGATACAGATGCGGATGCCGCGCCGGTGCATCTTCTTCATCGTGTCGATGCACATTTCCAGCTCGCGCTCATATTCCAGCGCCAGGGCCGAGCCGGGCTTGATACCCCACTGCTCGGCGTAGCGAGCGGTGTTGATCAGCCAGGCGATGCCCGGCGCCACGAAATGCCGGTCCTTGGCGGCCTCGAGCAGATCGAGCGCTTCCTCGTCCGCGAAGGAGGCATGATAAATGTTCTGGATGCCATGGCGGATGCACTGCTTGACCGAGCCGGACGAGCGCGCATGCGCCGACAGCACCTTGTTGCGGCAGCGCGCCTCGGAGGCGGCCATCGCCACCTCCTCCTCCGACATCGGCGTCTCCTCGGCGCCCATGCCGGTGATGCTCTCGCCCGACAGATTGAGCTTGATGGAATCGACGCCGTACTTGATGAGCAGGCGTACGGTCCGGCGGATCTCTTCCGGACCCGACACGACGAGGCCAAGATTGAGGCCTTCGTGCGGAATATGCGACGGCGCGGAATCGCCGAGGCCGCCGACCGTGGTGATCTCCGGGCCCGCCGCGAGATAGCGCGGCCCCGGGAAACGGCCCTGGTTGATGAACTTCTTGGCGACGACATCGAGGCGCGGCTTGGCCGCGGCGGCGCCCCTGCCCGCGGTAAAGCCGGCATCGAGCACCAGCTTGGCCATCTCCATGGTGACCAGCATGTGCTCCTCGACCTCCATCATCTGGATGGGGTCGATGCCCGGCGCATTGTTCCAGGACAAATGCAGGTGGGCGTCGATCATGCCCGGCATCAGCGTCGCGCCCATGCCGTCAATGACGGTCGCTCCGCCATAGGAAGACGAGGACGAGCCGAAGCGCGAAGACCCCTTGGTGATCTGCTTGACGCGGTTGCCCTGCACCAGCACTTCGCCGGTGTAGGGATATTCGCCGGTCGCATCCAGCACGCGCACATTTGTGAAAAGCGTGTTGCCCGAGCCGTTGCCGCTCCAGCTGTCATCCGCCATCAGAACCTCCCAAACTGACGGGCGTATTGTTCTACGCCCGCTAGACTACCCTCACCTATCAACCCGTCTCAAAAAATCGGCGAGTTTCTGGCCGCTCTCCCTCGGACACTCCACCGTCGCCCAATGCCCGCACCGGTCCAGGGTCGAGAATACGGCTCCCTTGATCCGATCGGCAAGCGCCTGGGCGACGCCCGGCGGGTTGACTGTATCGGCATCGCCCGTGACGAGCAGCGTCGGCGCCGCGATCAGCCGCGTGTCGACCGCCTTCGCCTTTGCGAGCGCCTCGCAAGTGCGCGCGTAGGATTCGGCGTCCTGCCGGGTGATCTGCTCCCGCACGAAGGCCACGGCGGCCGGAGACGTTTCCCTCGTATGGGCCGAAATCGCATTGGCGACGATCTGGTCGGCGATATCGGACATGCCGCCGGAACGAGCCAGCTTCGCGCGATTGCCAAGCCCCTGCCTGGTGGCCTCGGCCGGCTCCGCCAACGCGCCGAACAGAACCAGCGAAGCGATCATGGAGGGCTGCGTCGCCGCGATCTTCTGGCACACGATGGTGCCCATGGAGTGACCGACCAGATGCGCGCGCTCCACGCCCATGGCGCCCATGGCGCGGATGACCGCGTCGCTCATGGTTTCGATGGTGAGCTCGTCGAACGGGCGCGGCGAGCGGCCGGAGCCCGGTAGGTCCATGCGGATCACGCGGTAGCCGGACAAGGCGGCCATCTGCGGCTGGAACATGTTCGATGTGCCGCCGAGGCCATGGATCATGACCACCGGCATGCCTTCGCCGACGCTTTCCGCTACGATCTGGCCAACGGTGACTGTCGTCATTGCGCGCGCTCCGCGAAGCGGTTCTCCAGCGTGCCGATGCCATCGATCTCGATGCGCACGACATCGCCGGCCCTGAGGTATTTCGGCGGATCGAAGCCGATGCCGACGCCCACAGGCGTGCCGGTGGCGATGATATCGCCCGGCTTCAGCGTGATGCCCTGCGACAGCGTGGCGATGATCGTGGGAATATCGAAGATCAGAAGCGAAATGCGCGAGTCCTGGCGCAAATCCTCGTTGACGAAGCAGCGGATGCCGGCGGTGCCGAGATCGAGCTCGTCACGGGTCACGGCCCAGGGGCCCATCGGACAGAACGTATCCTGGGACTTGCCGATCAGCCACTGGCTGTAACGGCCCTGGAGGTCGCGGGCGGTGACGTCGTTGACGATCGTGTAGCCCCAGACATGATCGAGCGCATTCTCCTTCGAGATGCCGCGCCCTTCCTTGCCGATGATGACGGCAAGCTCGGCCTCGTAGTCGATCGCCGTAGACACGGAGGAGTCGATCAGCACGCTCGCATGGTTGGCGACGACCGATTCCGGAACCTTGGAGAAGATGATCGGATGCTTCGGCACCGCGCCCGCGCCGGCGCTGGAATCGAAGCCGCTGCGCGCGAATTCATGCGCATGCTCGTGATAGTTCTTGCCGACGCAGAAGATGTTGCGGCGCGGCCGGGGGATCGGCGCCTCGATCTCGACCGCCGAAAGCGAAACCGGCGACAGCATACGTGGGACGCCTGCTCCGTTGCGCTCGATCAACGCCAGTATGCCTTCGCGGGCTCTCTCGACAGGAAGATCGAAAGGCGCCACCGTGCCGGCGTCGAGGTCGACCAGGCCCACACGGCGCTCGCCGGCGATCGAGAAAGTCGCGACCCGCATCCAAATCCTCCCTGAACCTTTTATGAACCAATTCTGGCCCTTTTGTTACACGCTAGCGCCAATTGGCTTAGCACGCAAGAGGCACAGGGCACCTTTTCCGGGCCATTGCGAAGCCTGGGATTTCAATGGATGGACCACACCGCGACAAACTGTTAGTATTGGCTCACCATTGGATCAGACCAGAGAGCACGACGAATGCCCAAGCTCGTCGCCGACGACATTGCCAGCCTGCTCAGGAAACGTATCTCCTCCGGCGAGTGGCAGGACGCCGGACGCATGCCACCGGAGCGCGACCTGGCGGTCGAGTTCGGCGTCGCGCGCAACACGGTGCGCCGCGCCGTCGGCTTCCTGGAGGAAGACGGCACGGTGGTGCGCCATGTCGGGCGCGGAACGTTCCTCGCGACCAGCAACCCGAGCTCGATGGCGGCGGTCGTCAGCCGCATGGAGGGCACCAGCCCGGCGGATATGATGGAGATCAGGCAGTTGCTGGAGCCGGCGGCGGCCTCCTTCGCCGCCACCAACGCCAGCGCCTCGGAGCTCAATGCCGTCATCGAAGCGCACAGGATCGCCTGCGAAGCCAGCGACATGCCGACATTCGAGCATTGGGACGCGGAGTTCCATCACCGCATCTTCGCCTGCTCGCGCAACGATTTCCTGAAGGAGATCCACAATCTGATGCGCATCCTGCGCAATCAGGCGCCGTGGTTCGAGATGAAGAAGCGCTCCTTTTCCGAGGAACGCCGCGCCATCTATTGCACCGAGCACCAGTTGGTGCTCGACGCGCTGATGCGCCGCGATCCCGAAGGCGCCAGCCGGGCCATGCTGGCGCATCTCAGGACCGTCGAGCGCAACCTGCTCGGGCGCTGAGGCTAAAGCCAAGGGCCGCCGGAAGCCGTGCTCCCGGCGGCTCGTTCGCTTACTCGCCGCGCATCTTGGCCTGGAACGACGGCAGGTGCTTCTTCTGCGCCTCGATCATGCGCTCGCGGTAGACGCCATAGATGACGTCGGTGTCGTGCAGCGTGACGCCGGCGATGGTCGGCGAGGCGAAGACAGGCAGCTCGATGCCGCGCTTCGACAGTTGCTCGGCGGTGCGCGCGATGAGCTCGTGCGCCATGGTCATGGCCAGCACCGTCGATGACCCGGAGACCGGACGGCTCCAGCCCTCGATCGGAACGACCGCGTCCTCGATCGGCGAGCAGGTATCGATGACGAGGTCGGCGGCATCGGCCAGACGCTTGCCCGAGGAATGCGTCGCCGGCTTGTCGAGATTGTTCTTGCTGGTGACGGCAACGACGAAGATGCCGCGCTTCCTGGCATAGAGCGCCGTCTCGATGCCAGAGGCGTTGCGGCCGCTATGGCCGAAGATGATGATGCAGTCGCCCTTGTTCAGCGGCTGGTGGTCGAGGAACTTCTCGGCATAGTTCTCGGTCCGCTCCAGCCACAGCAGTTCGCGCACCCCGCCGGCGCCGAGCACGTTGTGCCACATCACGCGCGGGTCGGTCAGCGGATTGAAGCCGACATAGGTGCCGTAACGCGGGAACACCTCCTGGGCAGGCAGCACCGAGTGGCCCGAACCATAGAGATGGACGAGGCCGCCATTCTGGAGCGTGTCGGCAAAGCGGCTCGCCGCCTGCTCGAACGCCTCGGCATTGGCCTTCGATGCCTTCTCGATGAGTTCGATGAGACGCGGGATGTAGAGGTCGGACACGGGATACTCCTGTTTCTGTGTCGGCTTGGGATGGATTCTGAAGTTCAGCTTCTCTGGCCTGACGGGACGCGTCCGGCGCGCAGCGTCGAGCGGATTTCGTAGCGGTCGCCGCGCATGACCGAGACGGTGAACTCAAACGGGCCGCGCTCGTCGGTGGTGATGCGCTCGACGACGAAGGCGGGGCTGCCGACAGGCAGGTCGAGCAATTCGGCATCGGCGGCGCCGACCGCGCCGACGCGGTAGCTTTCGCGCGCCGCCACCGGCACTATGCCATAGTGTCGCTCCAGCGCCTCGTAGAGCGACCCCTGCAGTAGACCGGCATCGAGAAACCCGGGCACGCGCGCGGCCGCGAGCTGCGCCGTCTGGATGCCGATCGGCTCGTTGTTGCCGAGCCGCAGCCGCCGGATGCGCACAACCGGGTCGCCCTCCTCGATCTCGAGCGCGCCGGCGGCGGCGGCATTGGCCGTGGTCAGACTGCAGTCGAGCAGGCGGGACCCCGCGACGACGCCCATGATGCCCATTTCCTGGGTGAAGCTGGTGAGTTCCCGCGTGCCGGCGACCAGCGTGGTGGAGCGCACGAACGTGCCCCGGCCATGTTCACGCCGCAGCAGCCCGCCCTCTTCCAGATTGCGCAGCGCATGCCGGAGCGTGATGCGGCTGACGCCGAACAGAGCGCACAGCCGGTCCTCGGCGGGGATCTGGTCGCCGGTCGCCCACTCGCCGCTCTTGACGATGGAGCGGATGGCCTCCTCGACCTGGTACCACAACGGCTCCGGCCGCCTGCGGTCCGGCTGCTGAAAGCTCGCTTCCGTCATCGTATCCGCCTCCAATGCTCTCCCGCGCGCCCGGCCAGCGCCGCGCCGATCAGCCCCGCGCGTGAGCCGAAGGCCCCGGGCTTCAGTTCGATGCCGCGCAGATGCGGCGGCAACTGCCGGCGCATTGCCGCAAGCAGGGGCGGCGCAATCATATCCAGCGCGTCGGCGAGGCCGCCCGAAACAAGGATGACACCGGGGTCGAGCAAGCCGACGGCTCCGGCAAGCGCGGTCCCCAGCCGGCGCGCCGGCTCCTCCAGCAAGGCAAGCGCGGCGCCGTCCCCCGCCCGCGCGGCAGCGATCAGGTCGGCACCGCTTGCGAGCCCGATCCGGCCAGCCAGGTCGTCGAACGCGCGCCCCGAGGCAACGCGCTCCAGCCAGCCGCTGCGCGCGTCGCCGGCATCGTCGATGTCGGAACAGGCCCAGCCGAAAGAACAGGCGCCGCCATGCGCCCCGGCGACGATCCGGCCATTGGCGAGCACCGCCGAACCGATGCCGGTGCCGATCGCAAGCAGGATCGCGTCGGAAACGCCTCGGGCCGCGCCCTCGGCCGCTTCCGCCAGCAGCGCGATCTGCGCATCGTTGCCCAGAGCGATCGTGAGACCTGGAAACAGGGCCTCTAGGTCTACGCCATCGAGATAGGAAAGGTTGGGCACCCAGCGGCAGATCGTGCCTTCGGCAAGGCCGGGGATGGCGATGCCAAGCGCCTCGATCCCGCCTGCCGCGTCGCTCAGCGCGCGGATGCGGGCGACGAATGCGTCGAGGCTTGCGGGCGCGGGTTCGCGGCTGGCCATCTCCATCGCGAGGAGATCGCCGGCATAGACGGCGCTGCGCAAATTGGTGCCGCCGAGATCGATGGCGAGAACGCGCTTCATCGGCCGAGTCCCTGCCTGACCGGCGGAGCGAACAGCCCGCTGCCGGCATTCCAGGAATGCGACGCGGCGGCGAAGGCCTGGGCATATTGCGTGCCGCGCAGGCAGCCGCGCAGCCGGTAGAGCGCGCTGTAATAGTCGACATACGGGAAGCTCGACAGGCCACGGGCCAGCTCGTACTCGCGCACCGCCTCGGCCCAGGCGCCGAAGCCGTCGCTGACGTCGACGAGATGCTCCGGCTTGAAACCCTCGTCATCCTCCCAGTTCTCGCCGAACAGCAGGAGCTGCGGCGTGTGGGCGGCATGGCCGCGCTTCAGCGTCGGCAGGGCTGAGAAGAAGATGCCGGTCTGGGTGAGATGCGCGGCGGCGCGGTGGTCCTTGTGCCAGCTGCCATGCCAGTGGGTTATGACGACCTCCGGCCTGAGCTCGCGGATGACATCGCACAGCTTGAGCGCCGTCTCGTCGTCGGCAGGCAGGAAGGCATCGCGCAGGCCAAGGTTGCGCGAGGCGATGCCGAGGCGGGCGGCGGCCCTACCCGCCTCCTCCTCCTTCTGCGCGCAATAGTGCTCCGGGATAAGGCAGGGGTGGCCCTGCTCGCCCATGCTGAGATGCAGGAAGGTGACCGCGGCGCCACGCGCCGCCGCCACGGCCGCCAGCGGCCCGGCGATCACCTCGGCGTCGAAGGCATGCGCCCCGACGACAAGGATCGAGCGCGCGGCGTAGACCTTGTCCTCGATCATTTCATGCCTCCCCCGGCGCCGACGCCCTCGCGAATCTGGCGCGCCAGCAGACAATACATGATCAGGATGGGCGCCATGGAGATCGCCAGCGAGGCGAAGACGAGCCCCCAATCGGTGCGGAACTGACCGACGAACACGCTGATCGCCAGCGGCACGGTCTTGTAGCGGTCGTCGAAGATGAAGATCAGCGGGAAGAAGAAATCGTTCCACACGGCGATCGCGGTGAAGATGGCGACGATGGAGACCGCTGGCTTCACCATCGGCAGGATGATCTGAAAAAGGATGCGCACTTCGCCGGCGCCGTCGATGCGCGCCGCCTCGTCGAGTTCGGACGGCAGAACGCGCATGAAATTGGCGAAGATGAAGACCGCGAAGGGAATGCGGATCGCCGAATAGACGAGGATCAGCCCGGTCAGCGAATCGAGCAGACCGAGATTGCGCATCAGCGTGAACAGTTCGACCGAGGCGAGCCTGATCGGCAGCATGATGCCGGACAGGAACAACCCCAGCATAATGGCGTTCCAGCCCAGCCTGTAGCGGCTGAGCGGATAGGCCGCCATGGCCGAGACGAGGATGGTGAGGATGACGGCGCCGCCGGTCACGATCAGGCTGTTGATGAAGTTGTGGCCGAGATCGGCGCGGGTCCAGGCGCGGACGAAATTGTCGAAGGCCCAGCTCGCCGGCAGGCCGAGCCTGTTGTCGTAGATCTCGGCGGTCGTCTTGAAGCAGGAGACGACCAGGATGTAGAGCGGCAGCAGCACCGCCGCCGTCCAGGCCAGCAGGACGGTCCAGCCCGGCAGCCGCGCGAGCCGCATCGAGATCGCCGGCGCGCTCATAGCTGCACCGTGCGGCGATCGAAGAAGCGCAGCATCAGCAGCGTGCCGATGCTGAGGATCAGGAAAAGCAGCGTGCCTAGCGCCAGCGCCAGCCCGATGTCGGTGATGCCGACGGCGCCTTCCGCGCCGAAGGCCAGCCTGTAGAAATAGGTTACCAGCGTGTCCGTGGCATAGCTCGGATTCCCCTGCACGCCCTGCATGACATAGACGATGTCGAACTGGTTGAAGGTGTTGATGAAGGACAGAGTCGTCAGCGTGCCGACGGCCGGCATCAGGAGCGGCAGCGCGATGGAGAACAGCATGCGCGCGTTGCCGGCGCCGTCGAGCCTCGCGGCCTCGAAGATCTGGCCGGATATCTGCCGCAGGCCGGCCGTGTAGATCAGGACCGGCAGGCCCATCCAGTTCCAGGCGTCGACGGCGATCAGCATGACAAGCGCCGTCTGGCTGTTTCCGAGCACGGTCAGGCTGCCCTGGTGCAGGCCGAGCCCGTTGAGCATCCACTCGACGATGCCGCCGGGTGCCAGCAGCAGGCGCCACAGCGCACCGACGATGACCGGGCTGAGCACGGCCGGGAAGAAGAACACCGACTGGAAGAAGGCGGCGCCGCGATTGCGCAGGAACAGCAGCCACGCAAAGAGCAGGCCGATGCCGTTCTGGAAAAGCATGATGCCGAAGAACCAGGCGACGTTGTGCCAGAGCGCGCCGTAGAGCCGGGCGTTGCTGGGAAAGACGAACAGCCGGGCGAAGTTGGACAGGCCAGCGAACTCCAGCATGCGCAGCCCCTTCCAGACAAAGAAGCTGCCCCATAGTGACATGGCCAGGGGATAGAGGACGAACAGCGCGTAAACAGCCAGCGCCGGCAGGATGAAAAGCACCGCCATGCGCTGCTGCGTGCGCCTGAGGCTGCTCTTGCGGCTGGGGTTGCTCATACGCTGGCTCTGCGGAGGGCGAAGGACCGGACGCGCCCGCGGCCGGCCCTCGATCCTATTGCTTCGGCTGGAACCAGGTGGCGACGGCCGCCTGCATGTCGGCCGCCAGCTTCTCCGGCGCGATCTTGCCCTCGACCATGTCGATGATCTCGGACTGCAGGACGGAAGATGCCGTCGGCGACTGCCAGCGGAAACCGACCAGCGTGAGATAGGGCGTGGAGTTCTTCGACATCTCCATCATCTGGGCCAGGACCGGATCCTTCACCGTCACGTCGGTGCGGGCCGGCGGCCAACCGAGCTCGTCGGCAAAGGCTTGCGCGAATTCAGCCGAGGCCATGAAGTTCAGCACCTTGGTGGCAGCCTCCTTGTTGGTGCTTTCCGAAACCAGCCCGTAGGACCCATCCGAGAAGGCCGAGGTGTAGAGCTTGGCGCCCGCATCGTCGGCCGGGAACGGGAAGATCGAGAAGCTGAGCTTCGGGTTCTGCGACTTGAAGCTGCCGTTCTCGAAAGAACCGCCAAGGAACATCGCCGCCTTGCCACTGATGAACTGCTGCGTGGCCGTGGTGTAGTCGATGCCGGCGAAACCGTCGGAATAGTAGGGCTTCAGCTCGGCGAAGCGCTTCAGCGCCGCGACATAGCGCGGATCCTCGAAGGTCGCCTTGCCGCTCATCATCTCATCGTAGAAGCCAGACCCATACAGCGTCGGCCCGATGACGCCGACACCGATCTCGAGCTCCCAGGCTGAACCGTTGGCGCCACCATTGGCGATCGGCGTGATGCCAGCCGCCTTAAGCTTCTCGCACGCGGCGACGAAATCCTTGTAGGTCTTGGGGATTTCGATGCCCTGTGCCTTGAAGATATCCTTGTTGTAGAACACGCCCATCATCGGCACGGAATAGGGCACGCCGTAGACCTTGCCGTCGGCGCGGCCGCGAGCGCCGCCAAGCGCAGCGTCCGGCATATGCTTGAGCTCGGGAACGCTGTCGTCGAGCGCTTCGAGGTAGCCCGCCTCAACAAAGGGCTGAAGCTCGCCATAGGCCTTGAGCTGGGCGATGTCGGGACCCCGGCCGCCGCGCAGCGCGGTGCTCAACCTGTTCTGATAGTCGGCATCGGGCGTGAACTGGATGTTGACCTTGACGCCCGGGTTCTTCGCCTCGAAGGCGTCGAAGATGCGGCGCATCGCGGCCTCGTCCTCGGTGCGCCAGCTCCACAGGGTTACGGTGCTGTCGGCCCGGGCCGGGAGCACGGTCAAGGCGCCGGCAAAGGCGGCCGCGAGACCGCCAAGCAGGCCAAGGGCCGCGCGTCGATGAATTGAAAGCATGCTCATTGCCAGTCTCCCATTGTTTTCCGGTGTTTGGCGTGCCGCGGCGTTTCGGTTGCCACGAAAACCTCTTTTCCCTCACCTTAAGTCATTATAACGACATAGCGTCATCCGCAAGAGCCAAACCCGCGACCGAGCCAGCCGTTTCGGTAACGGGATTTGTAAGGATTCTTCCTATATAGCTGTTATTGTTTCATTATTCGCACCTTTCCGGGAAACCGATATCGTTGTCGTCATATGATTTCCGGGAAAGCCTCTTGCGCCGTCGCTTCATGTTGTCATAACGTCATCATGGCCAACAACCCATCGGGAGGAACTGGATGTCTGTTGCCTGGACTTCGAAACTTGCCCTGGCCGCGGGCCTCGCCATGCTGCCGGCCACCGGCTGGGCGCAATCGGTCAAGATTTCCTACCTGACGCATTGGTCGCCCGAGACGGTCGCCCTGCTCGAGGCGGCCGCCAAGGACTACGCCAAGACCAATCCCGACGTCAGCGTCACCGTGCGGGCCGTTCCGTTCGGCGATCTGCTGACGACGCTCCGCTCGCAGGGTGGCGGCGCGGACGGCCCGACGATCGGCGGCATATACGATCTGTGGCTGCCCGAACTGGCGCACGACAAGCTCGTGGCCCCGGCGCCAGAAGCGGTGGCCGGCGAGGTTAAGGGCGCATGGCCGGCGGGCGTGGTCAGCGCCGCTTCCGTCGAGGGCAAGCTCTACGGCATCCCCAACGAGATCGACGTCTACGCGCTCAACTACAACAAGGCGCTGTTCGAAAAGGCCGGCATCGCCGCGCCGCCGAAGACGTGGGACGAACTGAAGGACGCCGCCAGGAAGCTGACCGACAAGGCCGCCGGCCAGCAGGGCTTCGGCATGATCAATTCCTGGGCCGCCGGCGTGGTGCACCCCTTTGCCTCGCTGCTCGTCTCCAACGGCGGGGAGCTGGTCAAGGACGGCAAGCCCGCGCTCGACAGCGCGCAGGCCGGGCAGACGTTCCAGCTCTATGAGGACCTGATCAAGTCGGGTGCCAGCGATCCGTCGATGGCGACGGCCGATGCCAACACGACCGGGCCTTTTCTCGACAATTTCGTCTCCGGCAAGACCGGGATGATCATCATGGCCAACTGGTGGGAAAGCGCGCTCAAGACCGGCATGGGCGACAAGTTTTCCAACATCGCCACCGCGCCGATCCCGGTGGGGCCGAGCGGCGACAAGCCGCATTCGATCTCATACTCCTGGATGACCGTGGTCAACGCCAAGGCAAGCGAAGCCGACCAGAAGGCGGCCTGGGATTTCCTCGCCTGGCTGAACAGCCCGAAATCCGGCAAGAACGGCGCCTCGGCCATGTCCGACATATTGATGTCGATGGGCATATTGCCCTCGCGCACCTCCGACATCGAGGCGCACAAGGACAAGCTCGGTTCGGCGTTCCTGTCCGGCTACGTGAGCGTGCTCGCCGATGCCCGCCCCTTCCCGGTCGTGCGCGGCGGCCAGGAGTTCAGCGAATCCCTGCAGCAGACGCTCGAGGCGTTGCAGTACGGCCAGGTCTCGGCCAAGGATGCGCAGACGAACGCGCAGACCGACGCCGCCTCGATCCTGGAACGCGCCGCCAAGTGACGTGGGATCGCGTGGGACGCGTTCAAAGGAGATTTCGCGTCCCGCTGTTCGATCAGCCGCATTCGCGCGACGCCGGGCGATTGCGCCCAGCGCTCATTGGAAACGATGAATGACGAAGGCCTTTCAGACATCGGCGGGCATCATGCTGGCGCCCGCCGTGACATTGATCGGCATTTTCGTCCTGCTGCCGATGCTGCTGACCATATGGCTGTCCTTCCAGGACTGGTCGACGCAGACGCCCTTCTCGGAGGCGAGCTTCGTCGGCCTCGGCAATTTCCGCGAGATCTTCGGGCCGACTTCCATCGGCCGCGATTTCAAGGCGGCGCTTCTCAACACCGCGATCTACACCGGCCTGTCGGTCATCCTCATCCTGCCGCTGTCGATCGCCTTCGGGCTGATGGTGTACCAGCGCGACGTCGCCGGCGGCACGGCGCTGCGAACGGTGCTGTTCTCGACCTACATGGTGCCGATGATTGCGGTGGCGCTGGTGTGGTCGAAACTCTACTCGCCAAGCGAAGGCCCGCTCAACCAGATGCTGGGACTGATCGGCATCGGCCCGCAACCCTGGTTGTCGTCACCCCGCTCGGCGCTCGTCTCGATCGTCTTCCTGAATGTCTGGCAGCAGGTGGGCTACTTCACCGTGCTGGCGATCGCCGGGCTGACGCAGATCCCGGGCAGCCTCTATGAGGCCGCGACACTGGATGGCGCCAACCGCCGCGAGCAGTTCCGCTACATCACCCTGCCGCTCATGCGGCGCACGCTGCTGTTCAGCGCCGTCATCGCCATCATCAACGCCGTGCAGGTGTTCGAGCCGGTCGCCCTCATCACCCAGGGCGGCCCGGTGGGCTCTACCAACGTGCTGACCTACCACATCCGCCGTGTCGGCATCGAACGAGCGCAAGGCGGCCTCGGCTCGGCCATGGCGGTGATGCTGATGCTGTCTCTGATCGTCGTCGTTTGCGCGCTGTTCGCCTTCGTCAACCGGAAGGACAGCGAATGAGCAGCGCAACCCGCTCGCTGTCGCGCAAACGCCCTTCCGGCCGCAAGGCGCTGCTCGCCACATTGATGCTGCTGGTTGCGGTGGCCTCGGCCTTCCCTCTCGCCTGGATGGTGCTGTCCAGCCTGAAGACACCGGCCGAGAGCATGCAGGTGCCGCCCGTATGGATTCCGCGCACGCCGACGTTCGAGGCGTACGAGAAGGTCTCGGGCGTCATCAATGTCGGCCGCTCGATGTGGAACTCGCTGGTGATCGCGTCGATCACCACGGCCGGCATATTGGTGACCAGCCTGATGGCCGGCTACGCCTTCGCCAAATACCATTTCGCCGGTCGCTCACTGCTGTTCTCGGTGCTGATCGCCACCATGTTCCTGCCGCCGATCGTGACGCTCATCCCGCTCTATCGCATGGTCGGCTCGATAGGCCTTACCGCCAGCCTCGCCGGCATCATCGTGCCCAACCTCGCCAACGCCTTCGGCATCTTCCTGATGCGCCAGTTCATCGCCGGAGTGCCGGACGACCTGATCGATGCTGCGCGCATGGATGGCGCGTCAGAGCTGCTGATCCTGTTCAAGATCGTGGCGCCGAGCGTCGCACCGGCGATCGCGGCGCTGGCGCTGTTTGCCTTTGTCTATCACTGGAACAGCTATCTGTGGCCGCTGACGGTGCTGCAGGGAAATGCCGACAGCTATCCGATCGTCATCAGCCTCAGCCGCCTGCTCAGCTACAACAGGGGCGCGGTCAACACCGGGCTGGTGATGGCCGGCGCGACGCTGGCGGTGCTGCCGCCGCTGGTGCTGTTCGTTTTCCTGCAGCGTTTCTTCGTAGACTCGATCGTCGGCTCTGCGATCAAGGGCTAGCGCGAGCTGCCCAAGGTCTCAATGACCCGCCTCAGTAGGGAAGCCCGACATAGTTCTCCGCAAGCGCGGTCGAGGCGGCGCTGGAATGCACGAGATAGTCGAGTTCGGCTTCCTGGATGCGCTGACCGAACGCGCCGGTCTCCGGAAAGCGGTGCAGGATGGTGGTCATCCACCAGGAGAAGCGCACAGCCTTCCAGACCCTGGCCAGCGCCCTGGCGGAATAGGCATCGAGCCCAGCCTGGGATTTTTCGCGATAGAATTCGCGAAGTCCGGCAAAGAGATAGCGCACGTCGCTGGCTGCGAGGTTGAGGCCCTTGGCGCCGGTCGGCGGCACGATATGGGCAGCGTCGCCGACAAGGAACAGACGGCCGAAGCGCATCGGCTCGGCGACGAAGGAGCGCAGCGGCGCGATCGACTTCTCGAAGGAAGGGCCCGTCGTGACGGCTTCCGCAGTTTGCGGCGGCAGGCGTCGCCTCAACTCGTCCCAGAAGCGATCGTCCGACCAGGCCTCGACACGCTCCTCAAGCGGACATTGAACATAGTAGCGACTGCGGTGCGGCGAGCGCATCGAGCAGAGCGCGAAGCCGCGCTCGTGGTTGGCGTAGATCAATTCGTGATCGGCCGGGGGCACCTCGGCGAGCACGCCCAGCCAGCCGAACGGATATTGCCGCTCGAAAGTCCTTAACGCCCCTTCCGGCACCGATCGGCGGCTGACGCCGTGGTAGCCGTCACAGCCGGCGATGAAGTCGCAATCGATGCGATGGGTTACACCATCCTTGTCGTAGGTGACGAATGGCGACTCGCCGCCGAAACCGTGCGGCGTGACATTCATCGCCTCGTAGACGGAGAGCAGGCCAGCGGCCTCGCGCTTGTCCATAAGGTCGTGCGTGACCTCGGTCTGGCCATAGACCGTGACGTGCTTGCCACCGGTGAGCGCAGCCATGTCGATGCGGTGCAGGCGGCCGTCGAACGCAAGCGAGATGCCGGCATGGGACAATCCCTCGGCGTGCAGTCTCTGGGCCGCGCCCGCCTCGCCGAGCAGATCGACCGTTCCCTGCTCCAGCACGCCGGCGCGCACGCGGCCCAGGACATGCTCTCGGCTCGACCGTTCCAGGATGACCGTCTCGACCCCAATTGTCGCGAGCAACTGACCAAGCAGCAGGCCGGAAGGCCCCGATCCGACGATGGCAACCTGCGTACGCACCGAACCCTTCCCTTGCATGCCCTGCCCTCAAAACCGCCACGCAGGCGACACGCGTCAGCGCCCGAGACCTTCGACCTGGGCCGCAAGTTCGGCCGCGATCCTGAGCGCCGCGGCCGTTGCCACAACCATCTGCGGCAGGACCAGCCATTCCAGCATCCAGGCGGCGCCCGAACGTTCCTGTTCGTGCACCAGCGCCTGATGCATGCCGGAGAGCTGGACCGCATTGAAGCGTGCGAGCGCCACCAGCGTCTCCGCCTTCACCGGGTTCTGCTTGTGCGGCATGGCGGACGAGCCACCACCGCCGGACATCAGGATGTCCGTGCCGGCCTGCGCCATCAGCGCCACATCCTGGCCGAACTTGCCGAGGCTGCCAGTGACCAGCGAAAGCCAGCCGGCAAACTCAGCCAGCGCGTCGCGCTGGCTGTGCCATTGCGGCGCATCGCCAAGGCCGAGCCTCGCGGCGAGCGCGGCGCGAACGGTCCCGGCTTTCCCGCCGAGCTTCTCAAGCGTGCCGGCGGCCCCGCCGAACTGCACCACCAGAAGCCGACCAGAGAATTCCCCGAGGCGCAGCCTGTGCCGCTCCAGCGGCAGCCGCCAGGCGGCGATCCGATCCGCCACGGTAACCTCGATCGCCGGCTGCATGCGCGTCATCGCCATTAATGCCCGATGCCCGAACGCCTGCTCGAGGCGCGTCAACCGCACGACATTCTCATCGAGCAGAAGACCGAGATGATCGACGGCCTGCCGCAGGCGCAGCACCAGCGAGGTATCGACGACATCCTGACTGGTCGCGCCGAAATGAACGAATTCGCCATGGCGCGTTCCCACGGTCGCCCTGATCTGGCGCACCAGTTCCGGCACCACGACGCCGTCCCTGGCGACACCAGCCCGCAGCATGGCCGTATCCGGCTCGAACGAGCCGAGCGCCGCAACGATCGCAAGGCCGGAATCCTGCGCGATCACGCCGCATTCGGCCTCTGCCTCGGCCAACGCCCGCTCGAAGCGCAGCATGGCCTCGATGTCCGCCTGCAACGAGAAAAGCCTCGCCGCCTCCTCGTCGCCGACGAGACCGGAAAGCAGCGGATGATCGAAGGGCGATACGGTCATGTGGCGGCCACGGTCAGCTGTCGAAGAAGACCGTCTCCTTGTCGCCCTGCAAATGGACGTCGAAGACGTAGGTGTTGCCTTGGCGTTCGGCGATCAGCGTCGGGACGCGGACGCGGTGCTCGATGCGCGCGAGGATCGGATCCTCGGCATTGGCCTTCTCCTCGTCGGAGAAATAGAGCCGCGTGTGCAGGCCAAGATTGATGCCGCGCGCGACGATCCAGAGCGTGATGTGCGGCGACATCAGGCGACCGTCGCGGCACGGCACGCGACCCGGCTTGATGGTGTGGAACATGCAGATGCCGGATACCATGTCCGTCGGCTGCCGACCCCAGCCTGGGAAGTTCGGGTCGGCCGCGCCACGCAACTCGGCCGGTGAATTGTAGAGGCCGTCGGCATCGGCCTGCCAGATCTCGACAAGCGCATCCTTGAGCGGCGTCCCGGTGCCGTCGAGCACGCGTATGCGCAGTTCGACGCGTTCACCCCTGGTCTTGTCATTGATCATGGTCGCGCCGAGGTCGCCGGCATAGACGCCGTCGATGCCGCAGAAATTCGGCGTCAGCCCGATATGCACATAGGGTCCGGCTGTCTGCGACGGGGTTTCCCGCAGGCGGTCGAGCGACTGCGCCATCAATTGCCCTCCGGCCTGTTTTCGAACATGGACGAGCGCCGGCCGCGCAACACGATGTCGAACTTGTAAGCGCGCGCATCGAACGGGATCGTCGCCTGCATGTCGAGCGCGGCGATCAACGTCTCGATCGCGGCCTTGTCGGGAATGCCGCGCACGATCGGGCAATGCCAGATCAGCGGATCGCCCTCGAAATACATCTGTGTGATCAGCCGCTGCGCGAAGCCGTGGCCGAAGACGGAGAAATGGATGTGCGAGGGCCGCCAGTCGTTCGGACCGTTCGGCCAGGGATAGGGACCGGGCTTGATGGTGCGGAAGGCATAGCCGCCATCGGCGCCGGTAATGGTGCGGCCGCAGCCGCCGAAATTGGGATCGAGCGGCGCGAGATAGCCGTCCCTCTTGTGGCGATATCGCCCGCCGGCGTTGGCCTGCCAGAACTCGACGAGCACGCCGGGCACGCCCTGGCCCCGCTCGTCCAGCACCCGGCCATGGACGATGATGCGCTCACCGATGGCGCTCTCGCCCGGCCTGGCGAAATTGTGGATCAGGTCGTCGTCGAGTTCGCCGAGCATCGCATGCCCGAACACCGGCCCCGTTATCTCGGACAGCGTGTTGTCGAAGGACAGCAGCGCCTTCTGCGGCGAGCGCAGAACCGAGGACTTGTAGCCGGGCGTCAGCGCCGGCGGATGCCAGGTCCGATCGCGCTGGAAAAAGGCGCCTGTCTCGGGCGCGCGGTTGGTTGCGCCATCAGCCGGCATGGGCGTCCTTGCTCCGGTCCATTTCGGAAAACACCTCCTTGGCGATCTTGAAGGCGCGGTTGGCCGCCGGAACCCCGGCATAGATGGCCACGTGCAGGAAGGCCTCGCAGATATCGTCGCGCGAGGCGCCGGTGTTGGCGGTCGCCCGCACATGCATGGCCACCTCCTCGTCGTGGCCGAGCGCGGCAAGCAGCGCCAGCGTCACGATCGAGCGCTCGCGCTTGGACAGGCCGGGCCGCGCCCAGACCGTACCCCAGGCCGCTTCGGTGATGAGTTGCTGGAAAGGCTGATCGAAATCGGTGGATGCGCCCTCGGCCCGGTCGACATGCGGATCGCCCAGTACGGAGCGGCGGACCGCCAGCCCGGTTCGGTATCTTGGCGCGTTCTTGGAGACGTCATCCATTGCTTTGCGTTCCGATGGGAAGCGACGCGACGAAATCGCGGAGAAGGGCGGTGAGCGCCGCCGGCTGTTCGACGCACGGTATGTGCCCGGCGTCGCGGATCACCTCGAAGCGCGCGCCGGGAATGAGTTCGGCCAGCGAGCGCACGAGCGCCGGCGGCGTCGAGCCGTCCTGATCGCCGACGACGCAAAGCGTCGGAGCCTTGATCCAGCGGGCCGCGTCGGTGAAATCCGCGTCACGAACGGCCATGCATGTCGCGATGTAGCCGGCCAGATCCTGCCTGGTCAGCATATTGCGGCAGCCGGCCAGATCGGCCGCCCGCGCGGCATGGAACCCGGGGGTGAACCACACCTTCAGCACGCCGTCGGCGATGGCGTCGATGCCGTCCCGCTCGACGGTGGCGATGCGGCTGTTCCAACTCTCCTGGGTCCCGATCTTGTGGGCCGTGTCCATCAGCACAAGTCCTTCGACGGCCCGGGGATGGCGGGTGTAGAGCCGTTGCGCGACCATGCCGCCGACCGACAGGCCGCACAGCACGACACGGCCAAGACTGAAATGATCGATGAGGCCCAACAGGTCGTCGACATGGTCGTCGATCGAACGGCCGCCACCACCATTGTCGGAGAGGCCGTGGCCGCGCTTGTCGTAGACGAGCGTGCCCATCTCGCCGTCCAGGGCCGACAGCACGTCGTCCCATATGCGGAAGTCGGTCCCCAGCGAGTTGATGAAGACAAGGGTATGGCGGTTGCGCCTCGCCGGCCTGTAGCGATGATGCAGGGTGACGCTGCCGACTGTAACAAATGGCACGGGTTGCTCCTCCCCCGTCACATTGCACTAGGCATTTGGTTCGGTAAAATGATATTTTGCGGCGTTTCCTTAACTTGGGGGTTACTGAACAATGGCGGAAAGCCGCATCCGGTTCCGGCATCTCCAGGCGTTCCTCGAAGTGGCGCGGCAAGGCAGCGTCGCGCGCGCCGCCGATTTCCTGCATGTCAGCGCGCCGGCGGTGACCAAGACCTTGCGTGAGCTGGAGGAGGCGCTTGGCATCGCCGTGGTGGAGCGCGACGGACGCGGCATCCGGCTAACACGCCTTGGGGAAATCTTCCTCGCGCATGCCGGAACCGCTATCTCGGCGCTGAAACGCGGTGTCGATTCCGTACGGCAGGACGGCGCCGCCAGCCGCCATCCGATCCGGATCGGCGCCTTGCCGACGGTGTCGGCACGGGTGATGCCGGTTGCCATGGACCTGTTCCTGCGCGAAAGCACGGGAGCCGCGATCAAGATCGTGACCGGCGAGAACGCCGTCCTTCTCGAGCAACTGCGCACCGGCGCGCTCGATCTGGTCGTCGGGCGCCTGGCGGCGCCCGCGCACATGACCGGGTTCTTCTTCGAACATCTCTATTCCGAGCAGGTGCTGTTCGTGGTGCGGGCCGGCCACCCCCTGCTCCAGCCCGGCCAGGACGTTTTCGCGCGCCTGAACGAATTCCCTGCGCTGATGCCGACACGCGAATCCGTGATCCGTCCTTTCGTGGACCGGCTGTTCATTACCAACGGCATGACGGCGCCGGCGACGGAGATCGAGACGGTTTCGGATTCCTTCGGCCGCGCCTTCGTACGACAGAGCAACGCGGTTTGGATCATCTCGGCCGGCGTGGTCGCCGACGAGATCGCCAGCGGCGCTTTCGTGGCGCTGTCGGTGGACACGGACGAGACCAAGGGGCCGGTCGGCCTGACGATGCGGACCGACACCGCGCCCTGGCCGGCATTCTCGATCCTGCTTCAGACCATTCGGGAAGCCGCCGCGCAAGGCGCATGAGGCCGATCATCGGCCCGCCGCCGTGCGACCGACCGGGTGGATCGGGCCCGTTCCCCAGATCATTGAGGGCCACTCTCCTAACCCCAGGGTTAATGAATGACGGCAAAATATCATTTTATCGAACCAAATCCTTAGTGCACAGTGCGGATGGAGGAGCATGATCGTGCCGTTTTCCGGCCTGCCGGCGCCTGTGCGCGGCAACACCGGATGATTGGGCAGCCAAGGTGTCGAGGATGGCTGCCGATCATCGACGCGCGGCGATCGGCCTGCGGCAGGGCATGATCGGAAGAAAGGCGGCCCCGGAGCGTCGCCATCAAGGGAGGAACAGATGACCAACCATACCGGAAACAGATCCGTCACCGGCGGTGTCTCGCGGCGCCAATTCCTCGCCACCTCGGTGGCCGGCGGCGCGGCGCTCGCGCTCAGCCGAGGCACGGCCTTCGCCCAGAGCGCCGAAACGCTGAAGGTCGGCTTCGTCAGCCCGCGCACCGGCCCGCTTGCCGGCTTTGGCCAGACCGACGGCTACGTGCTCGATCTTGCCCGCAAGGCGCTGGCCAACGGCATCGAGCTCGGCGGCAAGAAATACAGTGTCGAAATTCTCGACCAGGACACGCAGTCGGACCCATCGCGCGCCGGCCAGCTCGCCAAGGACCTGATCAACAACCAGGCCATCGACCTGATGCTCGCGGTCTCGACGCCGGAGGTGATCAACCCGGTGGCTGATGCCTGCGAAGCGGCCGGCGTACCCTGTCTGTCGACGGTCATGCCATGGGAAGCCTGGTACTTCGGCCGCGGCGCCAAGCCTGGCGCGCCGTCGCCCTTCAAATGGACCTATCATTTCGGCTTCGGCGTCGGCGAGTTCTTCAAGACCTACATCTCGCAGTGGAACCTGATCGAGACCAACAAGAAGGTCGGCGTCATGTATCCGAACGACGCCGACGGCAACGCCATCCGCGCCAACCTCGCGCCGCTGCTCGCCAAGCAGGGTTTCACCATCGTCGATCCGGGCGCCTATGAAACCGGTACGACCGACTATTCCTCGCAGATCGCGCTGTTCAAGCAGGAAGGCGTCGAGATCTTCAACTCCTTCCCGATCCCGCCGGATTTCGCGGCTTTCTGGCGTCAGGCGGCGCAACAGGGGCTGACCCGCCAGATCAAGATCTGCCAGGTCGCCAAGACCGGCCTGTTCCCGTCGGACATCGAGGCGCTCGGCGACCTCGGCATGCGGATATCGAGCGCCGCCTACTGGCACAAGGCATTCCCCTACAAGTCGCCGCTGACCGGCGTTTCGGGCGCCGAGCTTGCCGACGGCTACGAGGCGGCGAGCGGCAAGCAGTGGACGCAGCAGCTCGGCGCCTCGATGTCGCTGCTCGATGCCGGCTTCGAAGCCCTCAAGGCGAGCTCCAATGCCAAGGACAAGGCAGCGGTGGCAAAGGCGCTCAGCACGCTCAAGACCGAGACCATGATCGGCAAGGTCGACTTCACCAGCGGCCCTGTCGCCAATGTTTCGCCCGGCCCGATCATCGGCACGCAGTGGGTGGCCGCCAAGGAAGGCTCGAAATTCCCGCTCGACTATGTCGTGACCGAGAACGCCACCGATCCAAACGTGCCGGTCGGAGCCAAGCTCCTGCCATACAACGGCTGATCGGCGGACCGTAGGGGATCGCACCGTGACCCATGCGCCAGACGGAACGATCCTCAGCGCCGCCGGCATCCAGAAGCGCTTCGGCGCACTGGTGGTGCTGGACGACATCGATTTCGCCATGGGTGCCGACGAGGCGGTCGGCATCGTGGGGCCTAACGGCGCCGGCAAGACGACGCTGCTCAGCGTGCTCTCCGGCGCCTATCCGCCGAGCGCCGGCACCATCGCCTTCAAGGGCGATGACGTGACGGCGCTGCCCGCGACACAGCGCTGCCGCCTCGGCCTGGTGCGCACGCACCAGGTGCCGAAACCGTTCGGCGGCATGACCGCCTTCGAGAACGTCTTCGTCGCGGCCTCGCACGGCGCCGGCCTCGGTCGTGACGAAGCCTATGAGGAAGCGCTTGGCTCGCTGAAACTGTGCGGCATGCTGGGCGTCGCCAACCGGCGCGCCGAGACGCTGGGGCTGCTCGACCGCAAGCGGCTGGAGCTGGCGCGGGCGCTCGCCGCGAGGCCGACACTGCTTCTGCTTGACGAGATCGGCGGCGGCCTGACCGACGGCGAGGCCGGTGAGCTCGTCGAAACCATCCGCGAATTGCGCCACCGCAAGATCAGCATCGTCTGGATCGAGCACATCGTGCACATCCTGCTTCAGGTCGCCGAGCGGCTGATCTGCATGGACGCAGGCAAGATCATCGCCGACGGCGAGCCGCAAGCCGTCATGGCGGATCCGCAGGTGATCAGCGCCTATCTCGGCGGAGGCCCTAAATGAGCCTGCTGTCGATCGAGGACCTTGTCATACGCCACGGCCTGCTGCAGGCGGTGCGCGGGGTGAGCTTCGGCGTCGAGCGCGGCGAGACGCTGGCGCTGGTCGGCGCCAACGGCGCCGGCAAGACGACGCTGCTTCGAGCGATCGCCGGCGCACATCAGGCCGCGGCCGGCCGTGTGCTGTTCGATGGCACCGATCTTTCCGGCGTGCCGTCGCACGAGCGTGTTCGCAGGGGCATCGCACTGGTGCCCGAAGGCCGCCGTCTCTTCGTGCAGATGACGGTCGAGGAGAACCTGCTTCTCGGCCGCACGGCCGGCAGGCCCGGCGACTGGAGCGTCGACCGGGTACTCGACACCTTCCCAAACCTCAAGCCGCGCCGCCACGCCAAGGCCGGCCATCTCTCCGGAGGCGAGCAGCAGGCAACCGCCATCGGCCGCGCGCTGATGAGCAATCCCGACCTGCTCCTGCTCGACGAAGTCTCGCTCGGTCTGTCGCCGCTGGTCGTCGACCGTGTCTATGCCTCGCTCCAGGGGCTCATGAACTCCGGCACGACGATCATCCTCGTCGAACAGGACCTCAACCGGGCGCTCTCGGTTTCCAGCAAGGTCATGTGCATGCTCGAGGGCCGGATCGCGCTGGCCGGCGACAGCAGCAGTGTATCGCGCGACGAGGTGACGAAGGCCTATTTCGGCCTGCACCGGAAGAACGCCGGGGGCATGCCGGCATGAGCAACCAGATCATCCAGGGCATATTGCTGGGCGGCTACTACGCGCTGATCGCCTGCGGCCTCTCCTTCATGTTCTCGGTGATGCGCATCATCAACCTCGCCCATGGCAGCCTCGCCGTGCTGTCGGCCTTCGCGCTGTGGTTCCTGGCGTCGCGCTTCCACATCTCGCCTTTCCTCGGCCTGGCCATCGTCCTGCCGCTGATGGCAGTGATCGGCTGGGCCCTGCAGCGCTTCCTGCTCGAACGCAGCGCGCGGGGCGGCGCCCTGCTGCCGATCCTGACCACATTCGGGCTGGCCATCGTCATCGACAATGTCCTGTTCGAGCAGTTCGGAGCCGACACCCGTTCGCTGGCTCCCTTCATCGGCAGCCTGTCCTACGATTCCTGGGAATGGCCGGGCAGCATCTTTGTCGGCAAGCTGGCGGTAATCATCTTCGTCACCGCCGTCATCCTGCTCGGCGGATTGCAGCTCTTCCTCACCCGCACCGGGCTTGGCCGCTCCATACGCGCCACGTCGGAAGACCCCGACACGGCGGGACTTGTCGGCGTCGACTCACGTCGCGCCATGGCGATCGCCGCCGCCATAGCCATGGTGACGGTCGGGCTGGCCGGCGCCTTCCTCGGCATGCGCGCGACCTTCGATCCCTATGCGGGCGCGACGCAGTTGCTGTTTGCCTTCGAGGCGGCTGTCATCGGCGGCGCGGGGTCGCTCTGGGGCACGCTGGTTGGCGGCATCGTATTGGCCCTGGCGCAGACGCTTGGCGCCAAGATCCACCCGCAAGGCTTCCTCATCGGCGGCCATCTCGCCTTCCTGATCGTGCTGTTCGTCCGCCTCTACACATCGGGCCTCGGCCTGCGCGGCCTGCTGCGCCTGTCGGCGGGGAAGGCGTCATGAGCGTCTCCGCCGTCATCGAGCGCGGCACCGCCGCCTCGCGCGCCGCCGGCATTGGCATCGCCGCGATCGTCGTCCTGCTCGCCGTCGCGCCCCAGTTCCTGTCGGCCGGCATGGTCGACCGCATGACCGCGCTGTTCATCTATGTGATCCTCGCGGCGATGTGGAACGCGCTTGCCGGCTTCGGCGGGCTGGTGTCGGTCGGCCAGCAACTGTTCTTCGGCCTTGGCGCGTATTTCGCAATCCGGCTGGCCAATGCCGGGCTCAACCCCTTCGTCTCGCTCTTCGTCTCGGCGATCGTGGTCGGCGCGGTGTCGTGGCCGATCTCGCTGTTCATGCTGCGGCTGAAGAACGGCGAGTTCGCCATCGGCATGTGGGTGATCGCGGCACTCACCCATCTTCTCGTCAATCTCGACCGGCTGATACAAGGCGAGACCGGTACTTCGCTGATCTCGCTCAACGTCTACGACGCATCGACGCGCCGGCTGACGATCTACTGGCTGGCGCTGGCGTCCATGACGGCGCTGCTCGCCATCCTCTTCGGCCTGCTGCGCGGCAGCACCGGCGCTGCCATCCGCGCCATTCGCGACAACGAGGATGCCGCCGCTTCCGTCGGGGTGCGCGTCACCGGCACCAAACGGCTGCTCTTCGTGCTCGCCGCCTTCGGCATCGGCGTCGCCGGCGCGCTGTGGCTGGCGACCGCCATCACCTTCCAGCCGAAGACCTATTTCAACGTGCAGTGGACCGCCTACATGATCTTCATGGTGCTGGTCGGCGGCATCGGCACCTTCGAGGGCGCAATCCTCGGCGCACTGCTGTTCTTCCTGATCGAGACCTGGTTCGGCGGCACCGGCGTCTGGTACCTGATCGGCCTCGGCGCCACCGCGCTCGTCTTCTCGCTGTTCCTGCCGCGCGGCCTCTGGGGGACGCTGGAGGAGCGCTTCGGCTGGCGCCTGCTGTCAGTGGGCTACCGCGTCAGGCTGCCAGCGGACGAAGCGACCGGCGGCGCCGCGTTACCGGCAAACACCACGACACATCGGGAGAAGGCATGACCATGCTGTTCGGCAAGACGATCCTCATCACCGGCGTCGCCTCCGGCATCGGCGCCCGGACCGCGGAACTGGCGGGACAGCTCGGCGCCGACGTCATCGGCGTCGACATGCGCGAGCCGGCGGAGCATCAGGGCAGCTTCGTCAAGGCGGACATTTCGTCGAAGGCCGGCGTCGACGACCTGGTGGCGCGCCTGCCGCAGCGCATCGATGCCCTGTGCAATGTCGCCGGCCTCTCCGGCAACACCGGCGCGGTGCCGACCATATCCGTCAATTTCTACGGGCTGCGTACGCTCTCCGAAGCGCTGGCGCCAAGGCTCCGCGAGGGCGGCGCCATCGTCAATGTCGCGTCGATCGCCGGCTTCGGCTGGCGCGCCAACCTCAACCGGGCCGCCTCGATGGTCGGCATCGAAGGCTTCCCCGATGTCGCCAGGGTGCTCGCCGACCACGACGTCAAGAATGAAGAGGGCTATCCCGTCTCGAAGGAACTGCTGCTGCTGTGGACCTTCCGCGCGGCGCACCAGGAGCTGTTCAAGAGCCGGGGCATCCGGGTGAACGCGGTGAGCCCCGGTCCGGTCGAGACGCCGATCCTCAAGCAGTTTCGAACCGTGCTCGGCGATGCCCGTGTCGACAGCGACATCTCGCGGGTCGGCCGCGCCGGCACCTCCGGCGACATCGCCCCGGTGGTGCTGTTCCTGTGCTCCGATGGCGCGCGCTGGATCAATGGCGCCAATGTGCCGGTCGACGGCGGCCTCGAAGCCTCTATAAACGCCGAAGTGCTCGGTTTCTAATCTCATATGCGATGCTCCGGCTGGAGCGATGGAGACAGTCATGGATATCGGACTTCTGATCGACGGCGACGAACGAGCCGCCACCGGCAAGGCCTCCTTCGAGCGCATGGACCCGTTCACGGGCAAGCTGGCGACCCGGGCGGCCGCGGCAAGCATCGCCGACGCCAATGCCGCCGTCGAAGCCGCCGCGGCCGCCTTCCCCGCCTGGTCGAAGACCGGCCCCGGCGAGCGCCGCGCCCTGCTCCTGAAGGCAGCCGATGTCATGGCCTCCAAGGTCGGCGAATTCACGAAACTGATGATGGAAGAGACCGGCGCCACTAGCCCCTGGGCAGGCTTCAACGTCATGCTCGCGTCCAACATGCTGCGCGAGGCGGCGGCCATGACGACGCAGATTTCGGGCGAGATCATTCCCTCCGACAAGCCCGGCACGCTCGCCATGGCGATCCGCCAGCCGGCTGGCGTCTGCCTCGGCATCGCGCCGTGGAACGCCCCGGTCATCCTCGGCACGCGCGCGCTGGCCATGCCGCTCGCCTGCGGCAACACGGTGGTTCTGAAGGCTTCCGAACTCTGTCCCGGCACGCACAGGCTGATCGGCCAGGTGCTGGTCGAGGCGGGCCTGCCGAAGGGCGTCGTCAACGTCGTCACCAACGATCCGAAGGACGCAGCCGGCATTGTCGAGGCGCTGATCGCGCATGTGGCGGTCAAGCGCGTCAACTTCACCGGTTCGACGAAGGTCGGCCGCATCATCGCGGAGCTTGCCGGACGGCACCTCAAGCCGGCGCTGCTCGAGCTTGGCGGCAAGGCGCCGCTCGTCGTGCTGGACGATGCCGACATCGACGCCGCGGTCAACGCCGCGACCTTCGGCGCCTTCATGCACCAGGGCCAGATCTGCATGTCGACCGAACGCCTGATCGTCGACGAGAAGGTTGCCGACGAATTCGTCAGCAAGCTCTCGGCCCGCGCCTCTCAGCTTCCGGCCGGCGACCCGCGCGGCCATGTCGTGCTCGGCTCGCTGATCAGCAATCAGGCGGCCGACAAGATGGAAGAGTTGATCGCCGACGCAACCGCGAAGGGCGCGAAACTCTCGGCTGGAGGCAAGCGTGCCGGCACTATCGTTGAAGCGACATTGCTCGACCACGTCACACCGGCGATGCGCGTCTATTCGGAAGAGTCGTTCGGACCGGTCAAGCCTGTCATTCGCGTCAAGGGCGAGGAAGAGGCTATACGCGTCGCCAACGACACGGAATACGGCCTCTCTTCCGCCGTCTTCAGCCGCGACATCCGCCGCGCCATGGCGGTTGCCGCGCGCATCCAGGCCGGCATTTGCCACATCAACGGCCCCACGGTTGGCGACGAGGCGCAGATGCCCTTCGGCGGCATGAAGGGCTCGGGCTACGGCCGCTTCGGCGGCAAGGCCTCGATCGCCGAGTTCACCGACCTGCGCTGGGTGACGATCGAGGATCCGGGCCAGCACTATCCGTTCTGATCCAGGGGAAGAAAGCGTCGCGGTCTTTCGCGATGCTCTCCCCCCGCATCAAGCCGGCTTATGCGCGGCCACGGGAAGCGTGGCGCAAAGCCATTTCGAAGGTCACGCCGACAGGCTGATCAGCCTGGCTTGAAGGTAGCTCTCCAGCGTGTCTTCGTTGGCGAAGCCGGCACCGATACCACCGAGCCCCGCTTCAAGAGACCTGCCGTCGCGCTGGTTGATGAACAACGTGGGGCTCGCGATGTCGCGACCGAGATCGCGCATGGTCGCTTCCGATGTCGTGTAGGCGTAGGTCGCAAGGCTGGGACGCAGGCGGTTCACCTCGGCGATCGCGGCCTCGCGCCGATCGAAGCGATTGACCACCGCGATCGGCCCGAAGGGCTCGGCGTTCATCACGCGGGCTTGCGTCGTCACACCGGCGAGCACAGTCGGCCAGAAGAAAAAGCCAAGGTTGCCCATGCGATGCCCGCCTGCCATCAAGGCAGCTCCAGCGTCCACGGCATCGGGCACCAGCGCTTCCATTCTATCGAGGCGAGCCGCGCTCACCAGCGGCCCCATCCCCACGCCGTCGCCGAGCCCGTTTCCTACCGTCATGTTCTTCGACGCCTCGACGAAGTCATCGAGAAACCGCTCGTAGACAGCTCCCTGAACAAGGATGCGCGTTGGCGCGAAGCGGGCCTGTCCGGCATTCCTGAACTTCGCCTTGCAGAGCAGACGCACCGCAAGCTCGATATCGGCATCGTCGAACACGATTGCAGGCGCGTGTCCGCTGAGTTCCAGAACCAGCGACTTGCCCCGCACCCCCGCGAGCGCCGCCAATCGTGCCCCGAGCAGGGCCGGGCCACTATACGAGCCGGCGGTGATCGTCGGATGGCCGATGAGATACGTCGCGATATCGGACTGCGAGCCATACAGCAGGTTGAGCACGCCGGCTGGCAGACCGGCGTCGGCAAAGGCAACGACAAGCGCCGCGCAACTGGCCGGGGCGGCATCCGGCCCGACCAGGACCACCGAGCAGCCGCAGGCCAGGGCCGCCGAAACCTTGCGCGCGGCCTGCCCGATCGGAAAGCTCCACGCCACGAACGCCGCTACGGGACCGACCGGCTCCTTCACGAGGAGTTGCGTTGTCTGTCCGCGCGGCGCCAAAGCCTTGCCTAGGCCGGTATGGCCTTCATTGGCAAACCAGTCGATCAGATCCGCGGCCGCCGCCACCTCGGCGCGCGCGTCCGCGAGCGGCTTGCCCTGTTCCATCGTCATCAGGTGCGCGATCGGCTCGATGCGTTCGCGCAACAGGTCTGCCGCCCGCACCATGATCTGACAGCGTTCGAGCGCGCTGGCCTGACGCCATTTCCAGAACCCGCGCTCGGTGCTGGCGAGAGCCTCGTCCAGATCCCTCGGGCCGGCAGCGGCGCAGGTGCCGATCCGGGTTTCCGTGGCTGGGTCTATGACCGTGAAACCTGGCGCGTGCCCACCGCGCCAACGCCCGTTTATGTAGAGCGGAGTATCAGGATAGGTGTATGTCTTCATTGTCCCTCCGGCCGCCTTCGAAGAAGCCAAACACCAACGGGACCCCTCCCCCGGCATTGACTTTCGGTGCCTCTGACGAGGCGGACGCCGCGGCCGTGGCCGCTATGGAAGGACTATGACACCCGGTCTTTTCGCCAGTTTGTCCGCACTGTTGAACGTTGTGTCTGAATTGTTTCCCGCAAACGACTTGATACAACCTGGAAATGTATCAGGTTGCGTTCGAGGCAGCCTCGGGCAGGCGATCGCGACGGGCACCGACAGGATGTGAGAAGCGCCCGCCGCAGCGACGAGGAAGGATCACCAGGGGCGAGCGCCCTCGATCACTTCCATCGCCCGCACGGCAAACCGGGTGGCAAGCGGCGCGACGCTCGTCGCGTCGGCGCCCGCGGCGCTGCCCGCCTGCGCCCGGTCGGCAATGCCGACGAAGATGACGGCGAAGCGGAACAGCCCGAACACAAGGTGGAAGCGCAGCAGCGGCCCGGTGGGCGCCGCATGGGCAAAGTAGCGGTCGAGGAACTCGCGTTGCGTGGGAATGCCCAGGGCAGTCTGGTCGAGGCCGAGCACGCCGCCATACTCCTCAGGCGAGGAATGCCACAGCATCGAGCAGAAACCGAGGTCGGCGAGCGGATGGCCGAGCGTCGAGAGCTCCCAGTCGAGTATGCCGACGACTTCCGGCCGATCGGGATGAAAGAGAAGGTTGCCCAGGCGGAAATCGCCATGAGCGATCGACACACGTCCGTCGTCCGGCGGCAGGTGCCTTGGCAGCCATTCGGCGACCGCCTCGAGGACGCCGATCCGCTCGCCCGGCGATTCCCGCAACTGCTTCGTCCAGCGCGCGAGCTGCCGCTCGAAATAATTGCCCGGCCGCCCGAAATCGGCGAGCCCGACGTCCTCCGGCCGGACGGCATGCAGCTTCGCCATGGTTTCGGCCATGGCGAAATAGATCTCACGGCGCTCTTCCGGCGACAGGCCCGGCAAGGCGCAGTCGTGGAAGACGCGCCCCTCCAGCCGCTCCATCAGGTAGAAGGGCGTGCCGAGCAGCTCCTCGTCCTCGTTGTAGAGCACCGGGCGCGGAACCGGCACATCGGTGGCGGCCAGTGCCTGGATGACACGGTACTCGCGGTCGATGGCATGCGCGCCGCGCAGGATCGGCCCGGCCGGCTTCTTGCGCAGCACCATGCGGCGCCCGCCGAAATCGACGAAATAGGTGGGGTTGGACTGGCCGCCGCCGATCCGCTCCAGCGACAGCTTGCCGGCGCCGAAGCGTGACCGCAGAAAGTCTTCCAGGCGAGACGGATCGAAATCCGTCTTCAGGGTCCGCTCATTCATGATGTCCGCCATCGGCCGCGCCGGACATAATGTTCCAGCGCCAGAAGTCACTTCCCTCCTCGGCGAGGAACCGGTTGAGCACCATCTTGTGCACCTCGTCGGCGCCGTCCACCAGACGGGCCTGGCGAGCGTAGCGATAAATCCATTCGAGCGGCGTGTCCGTCGAATAGCCACGCGCGCCATTGATCTGGATCGCCACATCGGCCGCATCATGCAGGACGTTGGCGACCTGCACCTTGGCCATCGACACTTCCTTGCGGGCAAAGCCGCCCCTGTCGAGCTCCCAGGCGGCCTTCATCACCAGCAGCCGGCCGATCTCGATGCGCATGGCGAGATCGCCCAGCATGAGCTGGATGCTCTCGCGGTCGGCGAGACGCTGCCCGAAGCCCTTGCGTTCGGCGGCGTAGGCGCGCGCGATCTCGACGCAGCGCTTCGAAAGCCCGAGCCAGCGCATACAATGGGTGAGACGGGCCGGACCGAGCCGGACCTGCGTGACTTTCAGCCCCTTGCCCTCTCCGGCGAGCAGGTTCTCGGCGGGAATTTCCAACCCGTCGAACTCCAGCTCGCAATGGCCGCCATGTTCCTCCGGGCCCATGATCCCGATGCGCCGCACGATGCGCCAGCCCGGCTGGTCCTTGTGGAAAAGCAGTGCTGAAAGACCGTGGCGCGGATCGTCCGACGTGCGCGCGACCAGGATGAAATGGCTGGCCTCCCCGGCACCGGTGATGAACCACTTCCGGCCGCGAACCACGTAGACGTCGCCGCGTCGTTCCGCCCGGGTGGTGATCATCGACGGGTCGGAGCCGCCGCCGGGATGGGGTTCGGTCATCGCGAAGGCGGAGCGCACCTTTCCCTCGACGATCGGAGCCAGCCATTTGCGCTTCTGCTCGGACGTCGCCAGCGCTTCCAGCACCATCATGTTGCCATCGTCGGGGGCGGCCGAATTGAACACCACCGGACCGAAGATGGAGCGGTTCATCTCCTCGTAGCAGACGGCCATGTCCATCTTGCCGAGACCCGCCCCGCCAGTCTCCGGCTTCAACTGCAACGCCCACAGCCCGGCGGCCCTGGCCTTTTCCCGCAAACTTTCCAGCAGCGGCAGCGTGATGTTGCCGTGATCGTCGTAGGAGGCTCGGTCGCCCTCGAGCGGCAGGATATGCTCGCCCACGAAATCGGCGATGCGGCGGCGAAAGTCCTCGGTGCGGGCCGGAATGTCGAAATTCATGGCATGCCTGCTGTGGCTAGAGTGAAGAGACGAGATGGCCGCCATCGACCTCGATGGTCGAGCCGGTCATGTAGCTGCCGGCATCGGAGGCCAGCAACAGCAGCGCGCCGGCCAATTCCTCGGGCTTGCCCAAGCGGCGTTGCGGAATGCGCCTGACCATGCCCTGCCCGGCCTCGGAGGCGAAAAAGGCCGTGTTCATCTCCGTCTCGATATAACCGGGGCAGAGCGCGTTGACGCGAATGCCGTGGCGCGCCCATTCCAGCGCCAGTGCCTTGGTCAACTGGATGATGCCCGCCTTCGAAGCCGCGTAGGCGCTGACATTGCCGGCGACGCGCAGGCCGAGAACCGAGGCTATGTTGACGATGGCGCCGCCGCGCCCCGCCTGTTTCAAGGCGCGCGCGGCAGCCTGAGCCACCAGGAACGAGCCCTTCAGATTGACGTCGAGCACCTGGTCCCAGCCGGCCTCGTCAAGATCGAGCGCCGGCACCGCGCCGGCGATGCCCGCATTGTTGATAAGGATATCGAAGCCGTCCGGTGCCTGCGCGAACGCCGCCGCCACCGATGTGCCGTCGCTGACGTCCATGGGCAAGGCCCGCGCGTCGCCACCGGCGGAGCGTATACGCGCGACGGCTTCGTCCAGGGCCTCCTTTCGCCGCGCCGCGAGAGCGACCGAGACGCCATTCCGGGCCAGCAGCTCGGCGAAATAGAGACCGAGACCACCGGAGGCGCCCGTGACCAGCGCCGACTTGCCTTGGAGATCCTGAAACACGACGGCGAAAACTCCTTTTTAGAGCGAGCGCTCGCTTTTATTATGAGCTCGCATCCCCTTTTGCAACCGCTCATTTGCTGCTATCCCGGCGAAGTGTCCGGCCCATTTGGCGCGGCGTGATCGGAGGCAACTTGACCCTTGCAGGGCACCGGCAGTTGACCGGAGCGTTCTCGACCGAAGCGCTCTGCGCGCGCATACTGGAACGTCATCGCGACGTGGTGCGCGTGCAGAAGCCGCGCGTCGCGATCGCCAACCTCGCCCGCATCATCGAGGCGACGCTGAAGCTCTCCAACAGGCAGGGTTTCCATGCCACCAGCCTTCGCGACCTGTCGGAGGCATCCGGCATCAGCATGGGCGGGCTCTATTCCTGCTTCGACAACAAGACGACGCTGCTGCTGATGATCCTGGGCGAGGTGTCAGCGACGGTGAGCGAGGTTCTCGGCGCCCCGCCGGAAGAGGTCGTCGCCAGTCCGTCGGCGCATCTGCGATGGCTGGTCGACACGCATGTCAGGCTGACCGAGGCCATGCAGCCCTGGTTCGCCTTCGCCTATATGGAGGCAAAGTCGTTTCCATCCAACGCGCGCCGCATGGCCGTCGACAGCGAGGCGGCGACGGAGGAGATCTTCGCCGACGTGCTGCGGCGCGGCGTCGCCAACGGCGACTTCGAGATCAGCGACATCACACTGACGGCGTCGCTCATCAAGCCGCTGCTGCAGGACTGGTATGTAAAGCGGGCGAAATACCGCCGGCGCAACACCACGATCGCCGCCTATGTCGACGCGGTCTGCGCAATCGTCGAGGCGGCGGTAGCGAGGCGTCGAGCCTCGTTACCGGGCGTTTCGCTCGAAAGGCTCGGCCCCGAGTGGCGCTAGCCTGCAGGCACGCGTTATCCGTTGACGACCTTCTTGGTGGCCGCCTTGGATGATGCGAACAGTTCCTTCGGCGCCGACCACGCGGTTAGCGGCTCGCTCCGCTCACCGGTGACCAGCGAGCGCAGTTCCGACAGATAGGTCTGAACGAAGAACGACGTCTGGCTTTCCAGAGGCGTGTACGGCCCGGGCCGGTAGACCCTGGACATGACGCCGTCGGCATTGTCCTCGGTAATCTTCTTGTCCTGCACCGTCGTGACATCCCACATCCAGCTGATGGCATCGGGATCGACATTGGCGTCGGCGTCCTTGTCGACCAGCCATGTGAGGATGACGTCCGTCTCGGTGGCGCTGAGCGGCACCATCTGGAACAGTGTGACATAGTCGTTGGCGGCGCTGGCGAAGGACAGGCGGCCGATGCGGAAGCCGCTCTCGCCGCCATCATAGTCCTGACGGCCACCCATCAGGCAGGATACGGATTCGCCAGTATCGGAAAGCGTCTTGCGGCCGGAGCCGATCGGCTTGCGGTGCATGGCGAACGGCATCGCCTCCAGGCTGCCGGCCTCCCAGGCGCCCTTGTTGAACTCGGCGTCGCCGATCACGCTATGCCAGGCCTCGACCTCGTTCTTCCATTCCTCGGCCTTGTCGGCGTCCCGCGTGGCGGTGACTTTGACATGCCCGTTCACGCGGTAATATTCGGGATGCGCCGGCCGGCAGTGGTAGCATTCGAGGAAATTCTCGAGCACCAGCTTCCAGTTGGCCTTCGTCAGATAGTTTTTGCGGGCGACGATGCGCGCCCGGTTGATCCCATTCTCCAGCAGACCCGGTGTGAGGCCGTCGGCCACCGGCTGAATGTCCGGCAGCTTGTCCTGCTCGAGACCGCAGACGACGAGGCCGCCGAAGCATTTCGAGGGAACGCGGTGCAGGCCGAGCGCGTCCGGATCGACGCCTTCCGGAATGTCCTGGCGCGACTGCAATTCGCCGGTCAGCCGGAAGGACCAGGCGTGATACGGGCAGACGAGCAGCCGGCCACGGCCATCCTTGGTGCAGAGCCGCGAGCCGCGATGCGTGCAGACATTGTAGTAGACGGCGATGTCTTCCTCGCCATCGCCGAAACGCGCGACGATGACCTCCTCATTGAAGAGCCGGCGGACGATGTAGCTGCCTTTCTCGGGCACCTCGCTGGCATGGGCGACGAGCACCCACTGGCGCGGAAACCACAGTTCCTGCTCCAGCGCGAAGATCGCCGGATCGGCATAGAAAGCCTGTTCCAGCGACCATCCGGGGCGCTGCCGGTCGATGAGGTGGACCGTGCTTTCACGATCGGTGGGCTGGCCGGTCGGCGCGTGGAACTGCATGGACGACCTCCTTCTAGGCTGGCGTTGGACAATGATCTTTCGATACAGTTTGCGTCGCACAAATGCTTGCGGCAAATACAAAAATGACAGAGCATCATGCCTAAAAGGCATTGAAGCCAGAGCGGACGTTGATGCGAACACTCAAGACATCCCTTCCCTTGCTGAACGCGATGGTCGTCTTCGAGGCGGCGGCGCGGCATGGCGGCCTGACCGCAGCGGCGCATGAGCTGAACATCGCGCAATCGGCCGTCAGCCGGCATGTCGCCAATCTCGAGCGCAGCCTCTCGATCGCCCTGTTCGCGCGCAAGGGCAATCGGGTCACCCTGACCGAAGCCGGCGCCTTCCTAGCCGACGCGATCCGCGAGGGGCTCGGCGCGATCAGCCAGGCGGTAGACAGGCTGTCGGCGCGCGACGCCGACACATTCGTGATCGGTTGCAGCCATGACTTCGCCCAGGCCTGGCTGATGCCGCGTTTCGGCCTCGTCACCGCCGAGATCGCCGGCGGACGGGTGCTGCTCCAGACCTCCAGCGACTACCGTGATTTCGACCAGCCGCAAGTGGCGCTGTCGATCCGCTTCGGCACGCCGGAGCAATGGCCGCATCTGCAGGCCGAGAAATTGCTCGACGGCGAGTGGTTTCCCGTCTGCGCCCCCGACTTCCTGGCGCGCTATCCAGCACTTGCCTCCGCCGACCCGAAGGCGTTCGCCAATGTGCCCCTGCTGCATCAGGCGACACAGCCCGGCGCCATCGATAGCTGGGAATCATGGATCGGAAGCGAGCGTCTCCTGCCCGGACCCAGATTCTCCAGCTACATGTCGATGATGCACGAAACCATTGCCGGCCGGGGCGCGGCGCTGGCCTGGGGTGGGTTCGCGGACGAGCATCTGCGGCGCGGGCAGATCGTCAGGCTGGCGGCGACGGCGCGGCGCCACGAGGGCGGCTTCTACATACTGACGAGGCGAAATGCCGGCCCTGTGGTGCGCACCGTGGCGCGGGCGCTGCTCGACAGCGTCCGCGCATGACCTACCGACGACGGAGCGCGATGCGAGCGCTCCGCGTCCTCGCTTTCGTCAAGCCTCCCGGCCGAAACGCTGGGCGTTGTGGCGCGAGCCCCAGGCCGGCATCGCCGCCTCGACATCGGCTTCCGACTTGAACGCCGCCGGATCGAAGCGATCGACGCGGAAGCGATCCAGCGAGACGAAAGGCGTCTGGCCGAGCGCCAGTTCGCTGGCCAGCCGGCCAAGGCCGGGACCGTGGGTGACGCCGCTTTCGTTGTCACCACCGACCACGACGATGTTGTCGTGTCCGGGCACCTTGCCGACCATCAAGGCATTGTCGGGCGTATAGCACGGCACGCCCTGAGCCCAGCTCGCCAGCTCGGCGCCGCGCAGCGGCGGGAAGACGGTCTCAAGCTCGGCCGATTCCTGCTCGAAGGTCTCGCGCATCAACTGCGTGTTGCGCGGCTGGCCGGGATCGGCCAGTTCCTCGCCGGTACGGTGAAGCGGCTTGTAGTGCCGCCCCGTCCCCCACATCACGGCGCCGAACGTCTCGCGCAGCCAGAGGCGCAGTTCGCGGCACTGGACGGTGGGAATGGTCGAGGGCAGGCCGCGATCGTTGGTAACGATGCGGGTGGCGACGACCCGCAGCAGCGGCATGTTCCACCCGAGGCCGGCGAGAAGCTGGTTGGTCCAGGCGCCGGCGGCCACGACAGCGGCATCGGCCTTGATCTCGCCCTTGTCGGCTTCGATGCGGACGCCGTCGCCGTCGTCGTGCACCGCGGTGACGCGGGTTCCGTCACACACGATGCCGCCGCGCTCCTTGATCTGGCTGGTCAGCACGGCCATCGCCAGCGAGGTGTCGAGCTGGATGCCGTGCGGGTTGTAGGCAGCCGAGTGCACCTTCGCCGGGTCGACCAGCCCCTGCATCTTGCGCCCGATCTGCGCGGCGTCGAGGTCCTGCATCTCGGCCGGCGCGTAGGGCGATTCCAGGACCGGCCGCACGAACTGCTCGCGGCCTTCCTCGGTCAGCGCCATGATCAGCGTGCCGTTTGGCCGATAGCCGATCTCGACGCCCACCTCGTGAAGCCGGCGATAGAAATCCAGGCCGTACTGCTGGACATGAAACCCCTCCTCGCCGAGCGGTATCATGCCGGCGGACCAGTGCGAGACGAAGCCGGCGCCCGCACCCGTGGTGGCACTTCCCGGCTTGCCGGCGTCGATGAGCGTGACCTGGCGCACACCGGCCTGCAGCAGGTGAAACGCCGTGCTGGCGCCGATGATGCCGCCGCCGATGACGGCGATGTGCCGGTTCACGTCCGCGCCGGCGTGGCTGCCATTCGAACTCATTGCTTGTCTCCCTTCGCTGTCGTCGCGCCGTTCGACGCGACGTGTTTCTCGAGCCACCAAAGAATCCGGGCGGCACTGTCGATGTATTCGGGATAGCTGCGCAGGCTGTGGCCGGCGCGCGGATAGATGAGGAGGGTGCTCGGCGCGCCCGACCTCAAGGCGGCGAAATGACATTCCTCCGCCTGTCCGGGCGGTGTGCTCTTGTCGATGCCGCCGGCCATGATCAGGGTCGGAACGGCCTTCTTGTGCTTGAAGAAAGCGGGGCTGCGCGAGAAATACTGGCCACCCGCCGACCATGGTGAGCCGGCCAGCATGATAGCGTCGAATTCAGGGATCTGCGAGGTCCTGTGCTGGCTGTACCAGTCGCCGACGGGCGAGATCGGGATGGCGGCGGCGAAACGATCGCTTTGCGTGGGCAACCAGGCCGACATGAAGCCGCCGTAGCTGGTGCCGGTCACGGCGACCCGTCCGGCATCGATCATGCCGCGCGCGATCAGCGCATCGACGCCGCTCAATATGTCCAGCGTGTCGGCGCCGCCCATGTCGTCCTTGACGGCGCGGGCGAAGGCATCGCCACGGCCGGTGCTGCCGCGCGGGTTGGGGAACAGGATCGTCCAGCCACGGCTGGCTAGAATGGCGGCCGCGCGCGAGCGACCGAGCCAACGGTTGCGGTGAGCCGAGACCGGACCGCCATGAACGTCGACCAGCAGCGGCGTAGGCCCGTCGACGCCCGCAGGCCGGCAAAGCCAGCCCTGGATCTCCAGCCCATCCGGCGCCAGCCACTCGACCGGCTCGACCACGCCACAGGAGGCCATGGCCGCGCCGGCGCTGGGCGCCGCCAGCGACAGAAGCTCGACGATGGCGCCGTCCGTCTCTTGAGCCAGGAACGGCGCCCGCGACCAGGATTCGGCAATGAACAACGAGCCCGTTTCGCCGATGGGATAGGAGGTCGGAACCCACTCGCCATTGGTGAGTTCGCGCGATGCCCAGTGCCGGGCTGCCGTCGATCCCTCCAGCGAAAAGTCGCCGGTCACCGTCTCGTGGCCATGCGCGCCGGCGAAGTGGATCACCGTTGCCGAACGCCATTCCAGCGAGGTGACGTCGACGCCCAGCGTATCGGGCGTCGCAAGCGTTCCGGTGCCGACATCAAGGATCGAGAGCAGACCCGAGACCAGGCCGCGATCGCTGCAGAACGCCTGGATGAAGGCGACGCGGCTGCCGTCGGGAGCGCCCCGCACCACGCCGATCTGATCGGCCGGCACATGGACGGTGCGGGCGATCCCCGACGAGGCGTCGACCAGGGCGAGCCGCGCCTCGTACCAGCTTCCTTCGCTGTGGTCGTCGCTGACCAGCGCGGCAATCGAAGCGGTTCCACACCAGCTCGCTTCCCAGATGTTGAGCGGCGGCCGGGTAAGCTGGCGCGGCGCGCCGTCGAGATCCCAGATCCAGATCGTGCGCCAGAGATCGTCTCCCTCGCCGAGCCGCACCTCGGGCAACCATGCCGCCGTCTCCGCCTTCGTCTTCTGGGCGTAGCCGCCATGGATACCGGCAAGATCGGCGGCTGTCCCGGCGACCACCACCAGCAGCTTCGTGCCATCGGGCGACCAGTCGATCTGCTCGATGCGTCCGCGCACGGTGGCCGTGGCCAGGACCTTTTCGTCGGAGCGGATCGCAATCGTATCGGCCTCCGAATCGTCGCCCTGGCAGGCGAACGCCAGAACCTGCCCGTCGGGCGAAAGCCGGATCTGGCGAATCTCCCGGTCATCGAGCCTTTCGATCGCGCCGCCGCCACGCGCGATCCGGTAAAGCCGGTTGCTCGCCCCGTCCTCGATGGCCTTCTCGAAGCTCTGTCCGAGGAAATGGAAATGCCGCGCATCGGCATGGCCGCAAAGCGACCGGCCGCCATAGACATGGCCGGGAGCGCCGACAAGGCTGCCGTAGAACGCGCGCATGGCCTCGAACTGCGGCGAAGAACGAAAGTCCCGTTCCATCAGGGATTCCTCATGTCTGTGATCCACGCAGGCGAGCGGGAAGGCTGTCGCGGGCGGTGTCGCGCCACGCCGGCGAAGAACATACTTCGTCATCTCCGGCTGTCTAGACATATGTGTCTGTTGGTGGATAATTGGGACGGGATCACCATGGCAGTGGCTCGCGCGACCGTTTCATTCGAAGCGGCCGGGCTGTGTTCGCGGCGGCGGTTCCGAGGCCGATGGCTGCGCCACGACCTCAGGCAAGGCCCTGTCTGGACAAGCGAGGACACGTGAGCATTTCAGCGACGGCGAAAGCCATTTTCGACAGCGAGATCATATGGGACGCGCATTCCGGCTTCATGCCGGACCCGGTGGCGGACCTCAACAATCTCGCCATCTGGCGCGACGCGGGTGTGAACTACCTGTCCGTCGATGTCGGCTTCGACCTGCTGCCCTGGGAACGCACCGTGGCGACGCTCGCGGCCTTCCGCCATTGGATCCAGGCCCATCCCGAGCACTACGCGCTGGTCTCCACGGTGGCGGAGATCCGCAAGGCCAAGGCCGAGGGCAAGCTGGCTATCACCTTCGACCTGGAAGGCATGAACGCGCTGAATGGCCGTATCGAGATGGTCGAGTTCTACCACCGGCTGGGTGTGCGCCAGATGCTGTTCGCCTACAACCGCAACAACCTCGCCGGCGGCGGTTGCCACGACAACGATACCGGCCTCACCGATTTCGGCCGTGCCGTCATCGACGAAATGAATCGCGTCGGCATGTTCGTCGACGTCACCCACACCGGCTATCGCACCACCATGGAGGTCATGGAGTACACCAACAAGCCGGTGATCTTCTCGCACTCCAACCCCAAGGCGCTGTGCGGCCACGGCCGCAACATCACCGACGACCAGATCAAGGCTTGCGCCCGCACCGGCGGCATTATCGGCATTGTCGGCCTCAGCCGGTTCCTCGGCGAGGACCGGATCGATTCCGACCGCCTGGCCGACCACATCGATTATCTGGTCGACCTTGTCGGGCCCCGTCATGTCGGCATCGGGCTGGACTATGCTTTTCCGGTCGAGGTCGAGGGCATCGACCGCATCATCGCGGACAATCCGCAATTCTGGCCGGCCGAGGAGTATAGCGGCGGCATCACCACCGCCTATTCGAATCCGGGACAGATGCTGGAGCTGGCCGAAATCCTGCTCAAGCGCGGGCATGCGGAACAGACCGTCCGCGATGTCATGGGCGGCAATTTCATTCGGCTTGCCGGCGAAATCTGGAAATGAACCGGTAGCCGCAGCGCCCTTCACCATGCCAGGCGCGCGAGACAGGAGCCGATCCGGCGCGCCTCGTCGGCGCTCCGCAGAACCAACAAGATTCGGCAGGCTATGAAAAATTTTTGCTAGACAGGCCTGTCTATTATTAGCAGTTTGAACATTCGGGAAGAGAACCGGCAACCGGTTCCACCCAGGCGACGACAACATCAGAGGGGTGCGTATGTCCGTCCTAACCAACACCAGGATTTCCCGCCGCGGCGTCCTCGCCGGCGCCGGCGCTTTCGGCCTTGCTTCAATGGTCAACCCTAAGGTCGTATGGTCGGCCGACGGCCCGATCCTGAAGGTCCGCTCCTACGCCGATATCCAGACGCTGGATCCGTGCTTCCGCCTGGCAGCGCCGGAGGGCGACATCACCAACATCATCTTCGCCGGCCTCGTCGTGACCACGCCCGGCGACAGCTGGGGCTGGCGGCCGATGGCGGCCGAAAAGATCGAGCAGCTCGACCCGCTGACCATCGCCTTCAAGCTGCGCGACAATATCGGCTTCACGGACGGCTACGGCCAGATGACGGCCGAGGACGTCAAGTTCTCGATCGAGCGCATCGCCGACCCGGCCAACAAGAGCCCCTATTCCGGCGACTGGGCGACCCTCAAGGAGGTCGAGGTCAAGGACAAGCTCTCCGGCATCATCCATCTCAACAAGGCCTTCGCGCCGCTCTGGACCTCGACCCTGCCGACGCCCTCGGGCACCATCCTCTCGAAGAAGGCCATCACGGAGCTCGGCGGCAAGATGGGCGTGAAGCCTGTCGCGCAGTCCGGCCCGTACATCCTCAAGGAATGGCTGCCCAAGCAGCGCACCGTGCTGGTGCGCAATCCCGACTGGAAGTATGAGCAGGGCGGCTTCGCCGAAATCCATATCCATCCGATCGAGGACGAAAAGACGGCGGAACTCGGCTACGAAGCCGGCGACCTCGACTATACCTGGACTGCCGTCTCCTCGATCGCGCGGCTGAAGCAGACGCCGCCGCCGAAGACCAAGGTCATCGAGAAGCCGTCGCTGGCCTTCGTCTGGCTCGGCCTGAACAAGGACGTCGCTCCGTTCGATAACCCGAACGTGCGCCGCGCCGTGCAATACGCCGTAGACCGCAAGGCCGTCGTCGACGCCGCCTATTTCGGCGCCGCCGCGACCTCGACCGGCATCATCGCGCCCGGCCTGCCCGGCCATCGCGAGAAGAACCTGTTCGAATACGATCCGGACAAGGCCCGCGACCTGCTCGCCAAGGAAGGCGTCAGCGGCTTGTCGATCACGCTCGACATCCTCAACAAGACAGAGCGCCTCACCGCCGCCCAGGTCATCCAGGCCAACCTCCAGGACGTCGGCATCAACGTCGAGATCAAGCAGAACGACAGCGGCACCTTCTGGACGCTCGGCTCCAAGGAAGGCGACTACTGGAAGAAGCTGCAGATGGTCCTCAGCCGCTTCTCCATGCAGCCCGACCCGAGCTGGGCGACGGCCTGGTTCACGCGCGACCAGATCGGCGTCTGGAACTGGGAACGCTTCGACAGCGAGGAATTCGACAAGCTCAACGCCGAAGGCATGGTCGAGCTCGACCCGGCCAAGCGCGACGTCATCTACAAGAAGCTGCAGGACCTGATGGAAGAGAGCGGATGCTACGTCTTCCTGACCCATGAGGTCACCGGCATCATGTATCGTGACAGCGTCAACGCGGCACTGAAGCCGAACGGCGAGCCCGTATTCACGGATTTCAAGCCGGTATGATCGAACGGGTGGGGGCGTATCGCGCCCGGAGAGTTTCCGGCAGGCCCTGAATGTTTCGCTACGCCCTCAAGCGCCTTGGCCTTGGCGCCGTCATCATCACCGTCGCGCTGATGATGCTCTTCGCCATGGTCTACCTGATCCCCGGCGATCCGGCCTCCGTCGCGCTCGGTCCGCGCGCGACGCCTGCCATGATCGCGGATTTGCGCGCGCGCATGGGCCTGGACCAGCCGATCTGGCGGCAATTCCTGCATTTCTACGGCTCGGTGCTGCGGGGAGACCTCGGCACCGAGGTCCTCTCCAACCGCCCCGTCTTCGACGTGGTGATGGAGCAGTTGCCGTTCACGCTGATCCTCGTGCTGGGCGGCATAAGCTGGTCGGTGGCGCTCGGCATCCCGCTCGGCTGCATCGCGGCCGTGCGGCGCGGCGGCTTCGTCGACCGTGTGATCGGCGTCATGTCCGTGGCGATGATCGCCGTCCCGTCCTTCGTCGTCGCCATCTATTCGCTGCTGGTCTTCGCGGTGGCGCTGCAATGGTTGCCCGCGATCGGCGCCGGCGAGCCGGGCAACCTGTCCAGCCGGCTGCTGCACCTCATCCTGCCATCGCTCGCGGTGGGGCTGGGCTGGATCGGCTACATCTCGCGCATGGTGCGCGCCTCGATGCTGGAAACGCTCGAGGCCAGTCACATCCGCACCGCGCGTGCCTTCGGCCTGCCGGAACGGCGCATCATCTACACCTATGCGCTGCGCATCGCCGTGCTGCCGACGATCACGCTGCTCGGCGTCGGCATCGGCCAGATGCTGTCATCGTCCGTCTTCGCCGAGATCGTCTTCGCGCGGCCGGGCATCGGCAAGCTGGTGTACGAAGCGATATCGACACGCAACTATCCGATCGTCTCGGGCGCCGTGCTCGTCACCACGGTGTTCTTCGTCCTCGTCAACGTAGCGGCCGACATACTGGTCGGCACACTGGATCCCCGTGTCAGAGCAAGCTTCAACTGATCTGCCGGCAAGCGGCGGCCGGATATCCGGCCTCAGGCGCGTGTTGCGTGGTATCCTGCGCGAGCCGCTCGGCGCGCTCGGTCTGACGCTGGTCGCGGTGGTCGTGCTCTCGGCCATCTTCGCCGGAGTGCTGACCAGCTACGCGCCGAGCAAGATCTCGCCGACCGAGCGTTTCGCATCGCCCAGCCTCCTGCACCTGCTCGGCACCGACCACCTCGGCCGTGACCTGTTCACCCGCGTGCTCTACGGCGGGCGGATCGCGCTGATGATCGCGCTCGGCGCGACGCTGGCCTCCCTCGTCGTCGGCGTGGTGCTCGGTCTCATCGCCGGCTACGGCCCGCGCTGGCTAGACAACATCATGCTGCTGGTGTTCGACGCGGTGAAGAGCTTCCCGACCGTCATGCTGGCGCTGACGCTGGTGACGCTGTTCGGACCATCGCTCTACGCGGTGGTCCTGGTGGTGATGCTGGTCAACGTGCCGGGCTATGCCCGCATCATCCGCACCCAGACGCTGGTGCTGAAATCGGCCGAGCACGTGATGGCGGCGCGCTCGATGGGCGCCAGCGCCACACGCATCCTCGGCATCCACATCCTTCCCAACATCATCGGCCCGATCCTGATCCTGGTATCGATGGACGTGCCCGTGGTGGTGGCGATCGAGGCCGGCATGAGCTTTCTCGGCCTTGGCGTGCGGCCGCCGACGCCGAGTTGGGGCGCCATCCTCAACGACGGCTTCGCCAACATCCGCGATTCCTACTGGATCGTGATCGCCGGCGGCCTGCCCATCGTGCTGACCACGCTCGGCTTCACCTTCCTCGGCGAAACGCTGCGCGACCTCTTCGACCCGCGGCTGAAGAGGCGCTCATGACGGTCCTCGATGTCCGGAATCTCAGCGTCGATTTCCAGACCGAAGGCGGACGGCTGGAGGCGTTGAAGCAGGTCAGTTTCACCGTTCCGGCCAATCGCAGCGTCGGCGTGGTCGGCGAATCCGGCTGCGGAAAGTCGACGCTCATCAACGCCGTCCTCGGCCTGCTCGCCGACAATGGCGAGATCACCTCCGGCGAAATCGTCTTCGAAGGCGGCAAGGACCTCGCCCGGCTCGATGCCGACAGCATGCGCGCGCTGCGTGGCCAGCGCATCGCTACCGTGTTCCAGGATCCGATGGGCGCGCTCAACCCGGTGCTTTCGGTCGGACGGCAGATGCGCGACATCCAGTATCGCTCCGGCCTGTCCAAGCGCGACAAGGATGCCCGTTCGGTCGCCATGCTGCGCAAGGTGCGCATTCCCGATCCGGAAAGCCGGCTGGCACAGTTTCCGCACGAATTCTCCGGCGGCATGAAGCAGCGCATAGCCATAGCCATGGCGCTGATGATGGAACCCGCGCTGCTGATCGCTGACGAGCCGACCACCGCGCTCGACGCGACGCTGGAAGTAGCCACAATCGAGTTGTTGAAGGACCTGCAGCGCGACATCGGCTGTTCGGTCCTGTTCATCTCGCACCATCTCGGCGTGATCGCCGAGCTCTGCGACGAAATGATCGTCATGTATGCTGGCGAGGTGGTGGAAAGCGGCACGACACGCGAAATCTTCCACGACGCCCGCCATCCCTACACCCAGAGATTGCTCGCCTGCGACCCGGCCCGGCTTTCGCATCGTGTCCCGCGCCTGCCGACCATCGCGGGAACCCTGCCGGACCTGCGCCATCGTCCGCCCGGATGCGTCTTCCAGCCGCGCTGCGACCGCGCCGACACGCAGTGCCTGACCGTTCCCCCTCGCGCCTCGCTGGGTGGCAGCCATAGCGCCCGCTGCTGGCATGCCGAGGTTCCGCTCGCCGAGGTGACGGCATGAGCGCCGGCAGCCTGCTCGAAGTCAACGACCTGCGCGTCTCGTTCCGCGTCGGCGGCCTGTCCGCCAGGCTCGCCGGCCGCGCCACCGAGATCGAGGCTGTATCGGGGGTGAGCTTCAGCCTCGATCGCGGCTCGACCTTCGCCCTCGTCGGCGAATCCGGCTCCGGCAAGACGACGCTGGCGCGCGCGCTGAATGGCCTGCAGCCGGCAGTCGCGGGATCGATCCGTTTCGACGGACAGGAACTGCGCGGGCTGTCCAACGCCGGGATGAAGCCGGTCCGGCAGCGCATGCCGATGATGTTCCAGGATCCGGTCGGATCGCTTTCGCCGCGCCTCAGCGTGCGCTCGCTGCTCACCGAGCCCTTTGCCATCCACGGGCTTTCGAACCGCGATCTCGACACCGAGGTGCGGCGTCTGCTGGCGCTGGTCGGCCTGCCGCGTGATTTCGCCGAGCGCTATCCGCACCAGCTTTCCGGTGGCCAGGCGCGCCGCGTCGGCGTGGCGCGCGCGATTGCCCTCGACCCGGTGCTGGTGATCGCCGACGAGCCGACGGCCGGGCTGGACGTGTCCGTCCAGGGCGAGGTGCTGAACCTGCTCAACGACCTGCGCGACCGGATGGGGCTTTCGATGCTCATCATCACGCACAACCTGCATGTCGTGCGACAGATCGCCGACCGCATGGCGGTGATGTATCTCGGGCGCTTCGTCGAACAGGGCGAGACGGAGGCGATCTTCACCAAGCCGCGCCACCCCTACACGGCCGCGCTTCTGTCGGCCAACCCCGAGCCGGATCCCGACAAGGTCCACCAGCGCATATCGCTGCCGGCCGACGTCCCCTCGCTGCTGGCACGGCCGAAGGGCTGCGAGTTCCACACGCGCTGCCCGCAGGCTCAGCCGCGCTGCTCGACCGAGGCGCCGCTGCCCGTGGTGGTCGGCGACAGCCGGCTCACCTGTCATTTCCCGTTGAACACATAGACCGCCGCGCCTGTCAGGCGCGCCCGAAATCCGGAGAGCAGCCATGGAAGACATCCGCGTCGTCACCGACTTCCCGCGCAAGGTGCGCGAGATCGAGAACCTCTGGATCCCGATGCCGGACGGCGTGAAGCTCGCCGCCCGCATCTGGCTGCCGGAGGATGCCGAGGCCGATCCGGTGCCGGCGATCCTGGAGTATCTGCCCTATCGCAAGCGCGACGGAACCGTCGAGCGCGACGCGCTGACCCATCCCTATTTCGCCGGCCACGGCTATGCCGGCGTGCGTGTCGACATGCGCGGCTCGGGCGACAGCGAGGGCCTTTGCAAGGGCGAATATCTCAAGCAGGAGCAGGACGATTGCCTGGCCGTGATCGAATGGCTGGCCAGGCAGCCCTGGTGCTCGGGCAGCGTCGGCATGATCGGCATCAGTTGGGGCGGCTTCAACGGCCTGCAGGTGGCCGCTCGGCGGCCGGCGGCGCTGAAGGCCGTGGTGTCGCTGTGTTCCACCGACGATCGCTACGCCGACGACATCCATTTCGTCGGCGGCGCCGTGGCCGGCGACAAGTTGCGCTGGGGCTCGACCGCCTGGGCCATCGCCATGACTCCGCCCGATCCGGTGATCGTCGGCGACCGCTGGCGCGCCATGTGGGAGCAGCGCCTCAACGGCAACGGCATCTGGATGTACGACTGGTTCGAGCATCAGCGCCGCGACGACTTCTACAAGCATGGCTCCGTTCGCGAGAACTATGCCGACATCGAGATCCCGGTTTATGCCGTCGGCGGATGGGTCGATGGCTATCCCAACCCGATCTTCCGGCTGCTGGAGAGCCTGCCTGGCAAGCGCAAGGGCCTGATCGGCCCGTGGGGTCATAAATATCCGCATTTCGCCATGCCGGGGCCGCGCATCGGCTTCCTGCAGGAATGCCTGCGTTGGTGGGACCAGTATCTGAAGGGGATCGACACCGGTATCGAGGAGGAGCCGATGCTGCGTGCCTGGATCCAGGAGCCGGCCCGGCCGGCGGCGATCTATGACGAGCGCCCCGGCCGCTGGGTGGCGGAGCCGTCCTGGCCTGGGCCCGGCGTAGGGGAAAAGGCGCTTCACCTTGCGCCACGCCGGCTGAGCGAGACGAAAGGCAAGGACGAGGTGCTGACGATCTGTTCGCCGCAGACGGCCGGCCTGTCGTCGGGCGCATGGTGCGGCTACGGCGTGGCGCCGACGCTGCCGATCGACCAGCGGACCGAGGAAGGCAACGCGCTGATCTTCGAGACGGAGCCGCTCGCGGAAGCGATCGAGATCCTCGGTTTTCCCGAGTTCGAGGTGACGCTCGCCTCCGACAAGCCGACCGCGCTTCTCTCGGCCACGCTGTCACAGGTCTTCGCGGACGGCGCGGCCTCGCGGGTGAGCTACGGCATCCTCAACCTCAGCCACCGCAATGACGACCTCGCCATCGAGCCGATGGTGCCCGGCAAGGCCGAGACGATCCGGCTGACGCTGCGCTGCTGCGGCCAGCGCTTCGAGGCGGGCGAGCGGATCAGGCTGGCCATCGCCACCGCGCATTGGCCGATCGTCTTCCCGACGGCGGAGAATGCGACCCTGTCGATCCATTGCGGAGCGAGCCGGCTGATCCTGCCGGTGCGCGACGCGCAGCCGCTCGACGCCACGCTCGGCGCCTTCCTCGGCCCGGAAAGCGCCGAGCCGATGGAACAGGTGGTGATCGAGGAAGCCGAGCCCTTCGAGCGCTCGGTGTGGACGGACCAGGTCACCGGGCTCACCGTCCATCAGATGCTTGCCGATTCCGGCAAGGTGCTGCATCCGCACACCGGCATCACGGTGTCGGCGCGCCATGTCGACCGGTTCAGCATCCATCCGGACGACCCGAATTCGGCCGAAGGCACCTGCACGTGGGAGAAATCCTATTCGCGAGACGACTGGCAGGCCTCGATCGCCGTCAGTGCCACGGTGCGCGCGCTTCGCGATGTCTGGCGAATGGAGACCTACATGATCGCCCATGATGGCGACGAGGTGGTGGTCGAGCGCAGCGAGGTCAGGGAGTTCCCGCGCGACCTGAACTGACGGATCCACACCGGCCGGACAAGCCGGCCGGTGTGGCCTTTCCATGTATCAGACCGGAGTGGGCGCGTTCTCGCGGATGAGGCCCTGCTTCTTCAACTCGGCCCAGAATTCCGTCGGAATCGGGTGGTTGATGAGCGCGACGTTTTCGTCGAGGTGTTTCTTGGTGCGCGTGCCGGGGATGTTGGTCGGTATCGCCGGATGCGCCAGCACGAATTGAAGCGCGGCGGCCTTAAGCGGCACGTTGAACGTGCGGCATACGGCCTCGATCCTGGCGACACGCTCGAGGATCGGCGGTTCGGCCGGGCTGTAATTGTAGTGCGCCCCTTCGACCGCGCCGGTCGCCAGGATGCCGCTGTTGTAGCCGCCGCCGAGCACGACCGCGACGTCGCGCTCCTCGCAGAGCGGCAGGAAGGTGTCGAGCGCGTCCTGCTCAAGCAGCGTGTAGCGGCCGGCAAGCAGGAAGCAGTCGAAGTCGCGCTCGCGCAGCGCCGCCTCGCAGACCTGCCACTCGTTGCAGCCGACACCGATGGCAGAGACGAGTTTTTCGGAGCGGAGCTTCTCGAGAGCCTTGTAGCCGCTGTCCATGGCGGTGCGGAAATGCTGCTTCTGCAGCTCCGGCCCGTGGGTGAAGACGTCGATGTCGTGGATGAACAGGATATCGACGCGCGAGACGCCAAGCCTCTGCAGGCTGTCCTCGAAGGAGCGCATGCAGCCGTCATAGCTGTAGTCGTGGACGACCTCGAACGGCGGCATGTCGACCCAGAAGAACGAGGTCAACCCACCCGCCGGCACGGGAGCGAGCAACCGGCCAACCTTGGTCGACAGGACATATTCGTCACGCGGGAAGGCGCGCAGCGACTCGCCCAGGCGACGCTCGGACAGACCATGGCCGTACATCGGCGCGGTGTCGAAATAGCGCAGGCCCGCGTCCCAGGCGCCACCGATGACGGCGCGCACATCCTCTTCCGCCACGGCGCGAAACTGGTTGCCGATGGGTGCGGTGCCGAACCCCATGGCCGTGACTTCGAGGCCGCTGCGGCCGAACTTCCTCTTGCCTGACGCCTTCATGAATCCTCCTACTTGATGAACAGATATTTCGAGCGGTCGATGGTCAGCGAGACCGCCAGGATGATGACGAAACCCTTGACGATGTCCTGGGTGAAGCTGTTGACCTCGGTAACGTCCATGCCATTGGTCAGGATGGCGATCACCAGCACGCCGAGGAAGGTCCGATGCGGCCCGCCGATGCCGCCAGACAGGGCGGTGCCGCCCATCACGACGGCCGCGATCGAGTTGAGTAGCAGGCTGCTTCCCGCGGTCGGTGTTCCGGCCCCCACCTGTCCCGTCAGCATCACCCCCGCCAGTCCGCAGATCGCGCCCGCCAGCATGAAAGCGAGGATCTTGTAGAAAGTGACGGGCACGCCGGCGTGCGACGCGACGATCTCGCCACCGCCGAGCGCATAGAGATAGCGGCCGAGTTTGGTGCGGAATGCCACCACGGTGAGAAGCCCCGTCGCGATCAGCGCGAACCAGATGACGTTGGGCACGCCGAGCACGAAGGAACCGTTGACCAGATCGGGCAGCAGGCTGTCGGTGAACAGGATCGATTGCCCCTGCGATATCTGGTTCGAGACGCCGGACAGGATCGACAGCATACCGAGCGTGACCAGGAAGGAAGGCACCCTGAGCATGGTGACCAGGCTGCCGTTGACCAGCCCGACCAGCGCGCCGACGCCGACGCCGACCAGCGTGGCGCCGAGGAGACCGTACTGGTCGACGGTGAGCGCGGCAAGGATGCCTGTCAGCGTCACCAGCGCGCCGACCGAAAGGTCGATCGAGCCGATGAGGATGACCACCGTGCCCGCCAGCGCGACCATCAGCAGCACCGAGGACTGGCGACCGATGTTGAGCGCGTTGGAAGAGGAAAAGAACAGCGGATTGACGTAGGAAAAATAGGCGATCAGCAGGACGATCGCGACGATCGGCAGGATGATCGTGCGCAGGCTGAGATCGCTGCTCTTCTTGGCTGCACTTGCCGGCTTGTCGGCCATTTCAACCCCTATAGCATTGCCGCCACCACGTCGACTTCGCGTGGCTTGGCGTCCTTCGGCGCCTCGAAGACGGCGGAGACCTTGCCGTCGCGAAGCACCATGATCCGGTTTGAGAGCCCGATCAGTTCGGGCAGGTTGTCCGACACGAGCAGCACGGCGGCTCCCTTGTCGGCGATTTCACGCATGAGCGAGTAGATGTCTTCCTTGGCGCCGACATCGAGGCCACGGCCAGGATCGTCCAGCACCAGGATGCTGACGCCGCGCGCCAGCCATTTGGCGAAGACGATCTTCTGCTGGTTGCCGCCGGACAAGGTGCGGCAGGCGGCCGATGGCCCCGGCGCGCGCACCTTTAGGCGCCGCATCCAGTCGAGCGTCAACGCCCGGCTGCGTCCGGGCGATATCAGGCCGAGCAGGCCAAGCGCGATCTGCCCGAGATTGGGCAAGGTCAGGTTCCAGTCGACCGTGTCGGTGCCGATGATGCCGGCGACGCTGCGCTCGGCCGGCACGAAGCCGATGCCATGGCGGATGGCGTCCCGCCGCGACCCCGGGCGCAATTTCGCGCTGCCCACGACGACATCGCCGCTGCCTTGCGCCTCGGCGCCGGCGAGCACACGCGCGAGCGTCGACTTGCCGGAGCCGAGAACACCGGCGACGCCGAGGATCTCGCCCTGGCGCAGCTCGAGCGAAACCCCGCCGAGATGGCCCGGCTTGCCGATCTCGCTGGCGCGCAGGGCGATTGTCGGCGACGGCTCGCGCTGGAGCGCCTCGCGATAATATTCCGCATTGCGCTGCCGGCCGACGATCAGCTCGTGCAGGCCGACCTCGTCGATGCTGCCGATCGACCGCTGCTCGACGACGCGGCCATCCTTCAGGGCGACGACCTCGTCGCAGGTCGCGAACACATCGGAGAGACGGTGCGAGACGAGCACGAAGGAAGCGCGCGAGCGCCAGCGGCTGATGCCGTCGAAGAGCTTCGCCGTCTCATGGTCGGACAGAGCGCTGGTCGGTTCGTCGAGCAGGATGATCGGCTCGACGGGATAGACCCGGCTCAGCGCGAACGCCTTGGCGATCTCGACAAGCTGGCGCTGGCCGAAGGACAGGGCGCCGGTAAGCGCCGTGGGGCTGACATCGACCTCGAGTTCCTCCAGCACCGCGCGGGCCTCGGCGATCATCGCCTTGCGACGCAACGCCCCGGCGACGCAGAACTTGTCCTCACGGCCGAGGAAGATGTTCTCGAAGACAGGGATGTTGGGGATAAGCCCCTGCTCCTGGAAGACGGTGGCGACGCCGGCGCGCGCGGCCTCGGTCGGATGGCCGAAACGCACGGCCTCTCCGTTGATGGAAATGGTTCCGCTGTCGGGACGCACGGTTCCGTTGATGATCGACAGCAATGTCGACTTGCCGGCGCCGTTTTCGCCGACAAGGCCCAGCATCTGGTGACGGCGCAGCACGAAGCCGACCCCGGTCAACGCGTTGGTGCCGGGATAGGTCTTGGTGATGTCGCGAAGTTCGAGGGCCGCGGCGGCCGGCCGCCCGCCCGGAAGTTCCGGACGGACGGCCACGGTCTGGGAGGTCACTTGAAGGGACCGCTCTTATAGTGGTCGGCGTAGAGCTTGGTGACGGTGTCGAACTCGGCCTTCCACTTCGCCGCGTCGCCGTAGGCGGCATTGAGCTTGTCCTGGCCAGCCTGCCCGGCCCACTGGGTGGCCGGGTCGATCGGATAGACGTTGTTCTGCGGGTCCCAGTTGTCGGGATGCAGCGTGCGGCTCATCTTGGCGAAATCGAAAGGCAGTTCGGCGCTCTTGTAGACCTTCTCGTCGATCGAGGCGGCGGTGCCGGCGGTCGCGGTGAGCGAGCCGGTGTAGAGCAGCCGCTCGGCCAGCGACGGCTTCCATCCGTTCAGCGCGTCGAACAGCATGACGGCGGCAAAACCCGCCTGGTACGGCGCGAGCGAGGTGTTGGTGGCCACGAACTGCTCGCCCTTGGCGACTTCCTGGAGACCTTCCGAAAGCCCGTCGATACCAGCGATCTTGACGTTGGTCAGCTTGCGCTCCTTGAGAACGGAGAGCGCGCCCAGCGCCATGGAATCGTTCTGCGCGAAGACGGCCTTCATGTTCGGGTAGGCCGTGACCATGCTGAGCATGACCGTACGCGCCTTTTCACGCACCCAGTCGCCACGCAGGCCGCCGACCACCTTGATGCCGGGGAACTCGGCGGCCGCCTTCATCATGCCGGCGGTGCGGGCATCATCGGTGGGCGTCGCAAGGCCCTTGATATGGACCACCTCGCCCTCGCCGCCGATCGACTTGAACAGTTCCTTGGCGACCTGATACCCGGCCTCGACCGAGTTGGCGGTCATGTAGGAGACGAAATAGTCGCCGACATCCGAGGGTGTGAACCAGGCCGGAATCTCCCAGATCGCCGAATAGTAGACCTTGTTCTCCTGACAGAGCTTGGCGACCATCGGCACCTCGCCGGCGGCGACGACCGTGTTGATCAGCATGTTGACGCCCTGGGTGGGCAGGCCACGGACCTGGCTGATTTCGCGGGCCGCGTCATTGTCGTGGTAGAGTTCGACAGGGTCGATCTTGAGTGCCGACGTGGTGGCCTTGAAACCCTTGATGAACGCCGCCCAGTAGTCGTTGGCGAGCGTCGCGACGCAGGTCGCCGCCTTGCCGGAAGGCGCCGCGAATGCCGGACCGCCCCGCAGGCCGAGCGGCAGGCTGACCCCGGCCGCGGTGGCGAGTTGCATGAACACCCGTCGCGAAACCGGATTCTGGATTCGCGAAACGGCCCTTACAATTTCTTCCTCATGAGACATGCTTCACTCCCTCTTATCGATGCAGTTTTACAATCGATTGCTTTTTCAGGGTGCCATGCCGCCCCCTCCTGGGCGGCATCACACGCGAACGATCCCGCGACCGCCCGATACGCATCGACATCAGGCTCGGGGAAGATCCCCAGGCGCCGACGTCGGTTCAATTCCTTGATTCGACTTGAGGTGCCCTCCCCGGCACCGCTATGCCTTGCAGTTTCGACCCTCGGATCAAACCGCTATTTTTTTCATTTTGAGATGCTTCGGGCACCCACCCCGGCAAGGAAGCGGGTACCATGCAACTGTTCCCTGTCGAAATAAGAGCCGCTCGGCGTGAGTTTGTCAATCGATTGCAAGAAATTCACGGCAACACCTTTGCAAAGAGCCCGTTCCAGCCATTCAGGAGGACGCGCGAACGATCAGCGACGGCACGAACAGCCGGCTCTCGAACCGATAGGAGGGGTTGTCGATCAGGTTGCGGACGAGTTCCCCTGCATGGCGGCTCACATCCTCCACCGGGTAGTCCACCGTCGAAAGCGGCACCGCCAGCACACGCGAGAGATGCGTGTTGTTGAAGCCGACGATCGCCAGATCCTCGGGATAGCGAAGGCCGCGATGGCGCATCGCCTCGATGACGCCGAGCGCCAGCGCATCGTTGTGCGCGAAGACGGCAGTGGGGCGTGGCGACATCCCCAGCATGGCGTCGAGCGCGCGCTTGCCGGCGGCCGACGTTGCGTTCTCGGCGAAGATGCGCTGCGGCATCTCGACGATCGATCGCGCCGCGCAAACCTCGGAAAACCCAAGCGCCCGGTTCTTGAAAGTGGCGGAAAGCGGCGGTCCCTGCACCTGGCAGACCACCTTGTGGCCGCGCTCGGCGAAGTGCGTCGCGACCATCGCGCCGCCCGCCCTGTCGTCGCAGAGCGAGGATGGAAAGACGGCGCCCGCGATGCTGCGAATCGCCAGCACGACAGGGACCTCGCGGGCCGCCTGCTGCAGGATCGGCGTGTCGGCCTCGGTGGAAGCGAGCGAGATGATGGCGTCGACACGCCGCGACAGGAAGGTGTCGATAAGGCGCCGCGTGGCGTCCGGTTGGTCCAGCGTTTCCGCGATGAGCGGCGTCAGCGACGCCTCGCCGGGGCGCTTGTCCAGATAACGGAAAATTGTGCGGATGACCTCGATGAAGGTCTCGTTGCCGAGATCGGACACCAGGATGCCGATCGTGTTCGAGCGGCCACGGCGCAACGCGGCCGCCGTCAGGTCCGGCCGGTAGCCGGCGGCGAAGGCTTCCTGGCGGATGCGCTCGCGCGTGGCCGGAGCGACGAGATGGGCCTTGTCGCTGCTGAGAGCGCGGGAGATGGTCGCCCGGTCCACCCCCAGCTTCAGCGCGAGCTCTCGCATGTTCAAGCGCGCCATCATCTTGCCCGCATCATCATTGCGTTGCCCAACCCCTTGATCTTGCTGACAGATCGGCGAGCGTTTGACAAGAGACCGCACGCCGGACCCGCTTTCGCCCTGTGGATTGAAACGGCCAGGCGAGGAACTGGTTGCCTCATCGAGATCAAGATTACCCCCCGTCAGGCCGCCGACATGATCCCGGCGACCACCACAAGACAACACTTTTTGCAATCGATTGACAAGATGTTTTCGGACGCTTACTCATTCCGGCGACCAATTGGGAGGAACCTATGAGAACCAAGATCGGTGCAGCCCTGGCTGTATTGTGTGGACTGGCCCTGGCATGGGCGCCGTCGGTGGCCGCGGCGGCCGACGCCAAGCTCAACGGCGACGGCAAGGAGATCGTCGTGCTGATGCCCAGCCGCAGCAACGCCTACCTGGCGCAGTGGATTCGCGGCGCGGAGAAGAGCGCGGCGGAGGCCAACTACAAGATCACCATCATCGAGAACAATTTCGACCAGACCGAACAGGACGCGCAGGCGCAGCAGCGCATCAGCTCGCCGAACCAGCCGGCGGCCTATGTCTGGTGGCCCGCCGACAACCAGGCCGGCCTCGCCACGCTGCGCCGCCTGAGCCGCACCGGCGTGCCGGTGTTCCAGGTCAACCAGGCGCTGCGGCCGGAGGCCAAGGACCTGGTCGTCGCCTATGCCGGCGTCGACGACCATTTCAACGGCCAGATCGCCGGCAAGAACGCGCTGGCGGCGCGTGACGCCTATGTCGCGGCAGGCAAAAAGCTCTCCAGCGACGGCGGCAACCTCGTCATCCTGAAGTTCATCCCCGGCTATTCGGCCGGCGACGACCGCGAGGCCGGCTTCCAGGAAGTGACCAAGGACAAGCCGTTCAACGTCATCGCGTCGGAATATGCCGGCTTCGACAACGCCAGCGGCTACAAGGCCATGAGCCAGCTCATTCCGAGCATCCGCAACAAGGGTATCAACTTCGTCTATGGCGCTTCCGACGGTCCGGTCACGGGCGCCGTGCAGGCCCTTGAAGAAGTCGGCCTCGTTCCCGGTAAGGACGTCTATCTGATCAGCGCCACCTGCATCGCCGACATCTCGGCCATCAAGTCGGCCAAAGAGTTCGCCACCGGCGTGCAGGCTGCCGGCCTGGAGGGCTGGTTCTCGCTCAATGTCGTGGCCCGCTATTTCGCCTACGGCAAGCAGGTGAAGGACGGCCAGTACATCGCGCCCGATACGGCCGACAAGCGGCCCGACTTCGACTTCGCGCCGAGCAAGATCAACATCATCCCCAACCCGCAGGTCATCGTCGGCACGGACAAGGACAAGGCCGGAACCATCCTTTCCAGCTTCAAGCTGTGGGGTGAATCCTTCTCGGATCATTGCGTCTACTGATCCGCGAACGGAAATTTCCAGACGAACCAAGCTGCTGACGAGGCATCGACCTCGTCAGCTATGGCCGGTGTTACGAATGCTCGAGATCAGCGATCTGTCGAAATCCTATGGGCCGGTGCATGCCCTGACCGACGTTTCCTTCAGCGTCGAGGCAGGCAAGGTCACCGCGCTGCTCGGCGAGAACGGCGCCGGCAAGTCCACGCTGGTCAAGATCCTGTCCGGCCTGGTCACTCCGTCCGCCGGCACGATCCGGGTCAACGGCGCGCCGGTCGATCTCTCCAGTCCCGAGCGCGCCAGCCGCTCCGGCGTCGCGGTCGTGCAGCAGGAGATCAGCGTGCTGGCCAATCTCAGCATCGCCGAGAATTTCATGCTGACGCAGCCGTCGGGCTGGTTGCGCCGCGGCTCGGCAGCGGCTTTCTGCAAGCCCTACCTCGAACGGCTTGGCCTCGGCCATGTCGATCCGGACACGCCCGTCGGCGCGCTGACGATCGGCGAAAGGCAGTTGGTCGAGATCGCACGCATGCTGTCGCAGAACGCGCGCGTGCTCGTGCTGGACGAACCGACGGCGGCCCTGGCCGACACCGACATAGACCTCGTGCACAAGGCCGTGCTGCGCCTTGCCAGCGAAGGCAATGTCGTCCTTTACATCACACATCGCCTTAACGAGCTCGAAGAGATCTGCGACGCGGCCGTGGTGCTGCGCAACGGCCGGCTCGCCGATGCCTTCCCCATCAAGGAGGCCAGCATGGCGCGCATCGTGCACGCTATGATCGGGCGTGAACTCGACGAGCTCTATCCCGGCGTACCCACGCGCGACCAATCAGCCCTTCCAGCACCCGTGGCGCGGCTCAAGGGCGTCGCCACGCGCGGTATTGCGTCACCGATCGACCTCGACCTGCGTCCCGGAGAGATCGTCGCGGCCTGCGGCCAGCTCGGCAGCGGTTTCGTCGAGCCGCTGCGCGCCATCGCCGGCGTAAGCCCGCTCACCGCCGGCACGATAGAATTCGATGGTCACACCGCCCGCCGCGTGGCCCAGGGCGACATCGCCTATTGCTCGGACGATCGCCAGCTCGACGGCTTCTTCCGCGACCTGCCGGTCTGGGAAAGCATGAGCGCGCCGGCCCTGGCGCAGTCCGGGCTGTGGGGGCTGGTCAGCCCGTCGCGCCTGCGGCAGTCGGTCGAGGTGGTCGCCGACCGCATGACGATCCTGCCGGCCTATCGCGAACGCCCGGTACACGCCCTGTCGGGCGGCAATGCCCAGAAGGTCTCGATCGGCAAATGGCTGTCGGGCAAGCCGCGCATCCTTTTGCTGGAGGAACCGACGCGCGGCGTCGACGTCGGCGCGCGGGCGGAAATCTATCGCCTGCTCCGCGCGCTCGCCGAGGACGGACTGGCGATCCTGTTCGCCAGCACAGATCTCGACGAGGTGCTCGGCTTCGGCGAACGCGTGCAGGTGTTCCACGCCAACAGGCTGGTGCACGAGGCCCCTTCCGCGCAGCTGACGCGCGACCAACTGGCGACATGGATTACGCATGGCGGTATCGAGCGTGAGTGACATGAGCGCGAAACAGCAGGGCGCGAACGGCGCTCAAGGCATGGGCCGCATCTGGCTGAAGAGGCTCGGGCCGTTCCTGCCGATCATAGCGCTGGCCGTCATCGCCTCGCTGACCGTCGACGGCTTCGGCACGACGCCCAACCTGATCGCCGTCGTGCAGGCGTCGGCGATCACCGGCATCGCCGCCATCGGCACCGCGGCCATCACCATCTCGGGCAAGTTCGTCAGCCTGGCCATCGAGCAGCAGGCGGTGACGGCGGCCTATGTGTTCGCGGCGACGGTATCGGCCGGCCAGCCGGTGGTACTCGCCTTCGCGCTGGCCTTCGCCGTCGCCATCGTGCTTGGCCTCGTCCAGGGCTATCTGGTGTCGCGCGGCCTCAACCCGATCGTCACCACGCTCGCCTTCGGATCGGCGCTGTTCGGCACCGTCGTCATGCTTGCCGACAACCGCACCATCACGCTCAGCCCCAACCCGATCGCCTGGCTCGGCGGCGGCACCACTTTCGGCGTCCCCAACCAGGCGATCATCTTCATCATCCTGCTTGTGCTTGGCTCGCTGTTCCTGGCGCGCACCAGGCTCGGCCGCCAGATGGTGCTGACTGGCGCCAATCCCAAGGCGGCCGACCTGATCGGCGTGCCGACCCGGCGCATCATCATGATCGCCTTCGTCGCGGCGGCCCTCACCGCCGCGCTCGTCGGCATCCTTGTCGTCGGTCAGGTCTCGCAGGCAAAGAGCGACATGTTCCGCGGCCTGACCATCGACGTGGTTGCCGCGATCCTCGTCGGCGGCATCGCGATCCAGGGCGGTGAAGGCCAACTCTGGCGCGCCGGCTTCGGCGCGATCGTGCTGACCATGCTCGGCAACATCATGCTGCTGCTCGGCATCGACGCCGGTGTGCGCGACCTGCTGAAGGGGCTACTCGCGGCGGCCGTGCTCCTGTCGATGAAACTGCTCAAGGCGCGCAACCCATGAAGACCAGCTTCCTCGACACCGGCTTCAAGGTCCGCCTCGTGCTGTGCGCGGTCCTGCTCGTCGCCTTCTCGATCACCATGCCGGGCTTCGCCTCGATCGCCAACGCGGCGTCGATCACCGAAAACATCGGCCTGATCGCGCTGGTCGGGACCGGCATCATGCTGACCATGATCGTCGGCCAGCTCGATCTTGCCGTCGCCTCGGTGGCGGCGGTCGCGGCGATCATGGCCCTGTCGCTCTCCGAAACGTCGCTTGCGCTCGGCATCGCGGTGGCACTGCTCACCGCCGGCCTCTATGGCGCGGTGATCGGTTACGTCATCGACCGGACCGGCGTGAACTCGCTGGTGCTCACCGTGTGCATGCTGATCGCCTTGCGCGGCCTGGCGCTGGTCATGGCGCCGCAGCGGCCGGCCATCCTGCCCGAACGGCTGTTCTGGGCATCGGACGCGCTCGTCGCGCCGATGGGGCCGGTCACCCTGCTCGGCCTCATCGGGCTCGCCGTCGTCGTCATCGTCGGCATATTGATGCGCTACACCAGGCTCGGGCTTGCCATGTACGCGGTGGGCGGCAACATCGAACGGGCACGCGGCTCCGGCGTCGCCACGCTGCCGGTGCATATGGCGGCCTTCGCCGGTTCCGCCATGCTCGGCGCCACGGCCGGCATCCTCGCGGCGCTGCGCTCGGGATCGGCCTCCGGCATCGGCTTCGACAGCTTCCTGTTGTCGGGCATCACTGTCGCGGTGGTTGGCGGCGTGCCGCTGGAAGGCGGACGCGGAACCATCGTCAACGTGCTGCTCGGCGCGCTGATCATCCGGCTGATATCGTCGGCGGTCTCGCTGGGCGGCATACCGGGCTCGTTCGAGAACATCGTCATCGGCGGCATACTGCTAGCGATGCTGCTGCTCGACTACTGGCTGCGCCGGCGCGGGCGCGAACCGCAACCGGCGCGCGCGTGAGAACCATTCGCACAACAGATCTGTAAATCGTGAAGAAGGAGGTTTCGTGATGAGCAACGACAAGAAGGGAGCCGTCGTCACAGGCGCGGCGCGAGGCATAGGCCGGCAGATCGCGACGGCGCTGCTTGAGGACGGCTATGGCGTGGTCATCGCCGACGTCGATCCGGCGGTCGGGGAACAGACCGTCAAGGAGCTGTCGAAGGCCCATGCGGGGCGCGTCGTCTTCAGCAAGGTCGACGTGACCAAGCGCGCCGAGGTGCAGGCAGCGATCGCCGCCTGCCGCAAGGCGTTCGGCGAGCTCACGGTGATGGTCAACAATGCCGGTTTCAACAAGCCGGAGCCCTTCCTGGAAGCGACCGAGAAGACCTGGCACGCGATCATGGACGTCAACGCGCTCGGCGTGCTGATCGGCATCCAGGAAGCGGCCAAGACGATGATCGAGCACGGCATCAAGGGCAAGATCATCAACACCGCCTCGATCGCCGGCCGCACCGGCTTCCCCGATTTCGCGCCCTACTCCGCCAGCAAAGCGGCCGTCATCAGCCTGACCCAGGCAGGCGCCCGCGCGCTCGCCGGCAAGGGCATCACCGTCAACGCCTTCGGCCCCGGTGTCGTCGACACGCCGCTTTGGGAGAAGCTCGACGCCGACCTGCTGGCGATGGGCGCAAGCTCCAAGCCCGGCGAAGCGATGAGCTCGCTGGCCAGCCAGATCCTGCTCGGCAGGGTCGCCAAGCCGTCCGACGTCGTCGGCACGGTCCGCTTCCTGTGGTCGCCGCAATCCGACTACATGACCGGGCAGGTCCTGCTCATCGACGGCGGGATGATCCTGCAATGAGCGCGAGAACCGGAATCCTGACCGGCGCGGCCGGAGGCATCGGACGCGCCACGGCGGAACGGCTTGTCAGCGACGGCTGGTCGCTGGTGCTCGTCGACCAGACGGACGCCGTCGCCGAGGTGGCCAGGCAGATGAAGGTCGGCGACGGCCAGAAGGTCGTCGGCGTCGCCGCCGACATCACCAGGCCCGACCAGTACGGCAAGATCGACGCCGCCGTGGCATCGATCGGCGCGCCGCTGAAGTTCCTCGGCCTGGTGGCCGGGGTGCTGCAGAAGGTGGGGTCGATCGAGACGCTCGACATCGAGGAATGGGACCGCGTCTTCAACATCAACCTGCGCGCCAACCTGCTGCTGATGAAGCACTTCATCCCGGCCCTGCGCGCGGCCAAGGGCGCCTCGATCGTCACCGTGTCGAGCTGGTACGGCAAGAGCGGCCACGGCTATTTCGGCGCCTATTGCGCGTCGAAGGCCGGCGTCATCTCGCTGACCCACACGGCCGCCGCGGAGCTTGCCGGCGACAACATCCGCGTCAACTCCGTCGCGCCCGGCAACGTCGCCACCTCCATGCATCTCGATGCGCTGCATGAGGAGGCCGCCAAGCGCAATGTGAGCTTCGAGGAGATGAAGAAGACGGAGTGGGACAAGATCCCGCTCGGCCGCGCGGCCTATCCGTCGGAGATCGCCTCCGCGATCAGCTTCCTGGCGGGGCCAGACGGGTCGTATCTGACGGGCACCACCATCGACGTCAACGGCGGCTGCCTGTTCTCATGAGGACCGCGCGTCGTGAAAGGACGGTTTCGCCGGCCGGCGTGTCTCCAGCACCGGAGACCGCCGCGCTCGAAACCTATTTTCTCGACATGCTGCGCATCCGCCGCTTCGAGGAGCGGGCGGCGGAACTGTTCAAGTCGGGTGTCATCAAGGGCACCGCGCATTCCTGCGTCGGCCAGGAAGCGATTGCCGTGGGCGCCTGCGCCGCGCTGCGGGACGACGACTACGTCGTCTCGCACCATCGCGGCCACGGCCATTGCATCGCCAAGGGCGCCGACACCGGCAAGATGATGGCCGAACTGTTCGGCCGCGTGACCGGTTACGGCCACGGGCTCGGCGGCTCCATGCACATCGCCGCGCTGGAGCACGGCATTCTCGGCGCCAACGGCATCGTCGGCGCCGGGCTTGGCATCGGCACCGGCTCGGCGCTGTCGGCGCGGATCCGGGACAGCGACCAGGTCACCGTCGTCTTCTTCGGCGACGGCGCCTCCAACGAAGGGATCTTTCACGAATCCCTCAACCTCGCCGCGCTGTGGAAGCTGCCGGTGATCTTCGTCTGCGAGAACAATGGCTACGGCCTGTCGCTCGGCGTGGAAAGCGCTTCCGCCGAGCCCCGTTTGTCGCTCCGTGCCGCCGCCTACGGCATGCCCGGCGAGACGATCGACGGCAACGACGCCACAATCGTAAGAGACGCCGTGAAGCAGGCGGCCGAACGCGCGCGCGCCGGCCAGGGCCCCAGCCTGATCGAGGCGATGACCTATCGCTTCGGCGACCATTCGATGCGCACGAACCTGCCCCGCTACCGCCCCGAGGCCGAGGAAGAGGCCTGGCGCCAGCGTGACCCGATCCTCAAGGTCGCCGAGCAGCTCAGGCAGAGGCAGGTGGCGCAGGATCATCTCGACGCCGTCGCCGCGAGGGCAGACGCCGAGATCGAACAAGCGATAGCGGCCGCCGGTGAAGCGCCGGAGCCGACGATGGAGATCCTGCATCCGGCCGTCATGGCGCCATCGCCGGACACCTCGCCGGAGCCGGACGCCGGGTCCCGACAGCTTGGTTATGTCGAGGCGGTGCGCGAGGCCATGCACCAGGAAATGGCACGCGACGACAGCGTCATCCTGCTTGGCGAGGATGTCGGCCGCATTGGTGGCCTGTTTCACTGCTCGGTCGGCCTGCAGGAAGCCTTCGGCGCGGAGCGCGTGCGCGACACGCCGATCTCGGAAAACGTGATGGCCAATGCCGCCGTGGGGGCGGCGCTGACCGGCATGCGCCCGATCGTGGAGGTGCAGTTCTTCGATTTCATCACCCACATGATGGACGCCATCGTCAACCAGGCGGCGAAGCTGCGCTTCATGCTGGGCGGCGAGGCGCGCATCCCGCTGGTGATCCGCGGCCCGCAAGGCGGCGGCATCCGCCTCGGCGCACAGCATTCCCAATCGCTGGAAACCTGGTTCGCCCATATTCCCGGGCTCGTCGTTCTGGCGCCGTCCAATCCTTACGACGCCAAGGGATTGCTGGCGGCAGCGATCCGCAACGACAATCCGGTCGTGTTCATCGAGCACAAGCTGCTCTACCAGCAAAGCCGGGGCGCAGTGCCGGAAGCGCCCTATGCGCTGCCGATCGGCAAGGCGGCCGTGCGGCGGCAGGGCAAGGACGTTACCATCGTCGCCACCATGGCCATGGTCGATGCCGCGCTGTCGGCCGCGCGCGAGCTTGCCCGCGACGGCATCGAGGCCGAGGTGATCGATCCGCGCAGCCTGCGTCCGCTGGACGGAGAGACGATCCTGGCCTCGGTGCGCAAGACCAATCGCTGCGTCGTCGCTCACGAAGGCTGGACCACCTATGGCTTCGGCGCCGAGATCTCGGCGCTGGTCATGGAAGGCGCCTTCGACTGGCTGGACGCGCCGGTGGCGCGGGTCGGCATGGCCGACCTGCCCATGCCCTACAATGCCGGGCTGGAGCGCGAACTGATCCCCAACGCGGCCCGCATCGCCCAGGCGGTGAGAAGCGTCTGTTATCGAAGCTGACGTATGCCGCATCCGTTTTTCACCCCGAATTGCAATCGATTGAAAGCAGAGGAAACCTCATGACCAAACGAGTGGACGTCGAATTCAAGTCCGAGGGGACGACCGTGCGCGGCTGGCTGTACCTGGCCAATGACAGCAAGCGCTCGCCGACCGTGGTGCTGGCCGGCGGCTGGTGCTACGTGCGCGAGATCGTCATGCCGACCTACGCGCAGGCCTTCGCCGACGCGGGCATCAACGCGCTGATCTTCGACTATCGCAACCTGGGCGTCAGCGACGGCGACAACCGCCAGCATCTCGACCCCTGGGCGCAGGTCCGGGACTACCAGAATGCCCTGAGCTTCCTGGAGGGGCACCCGAACGTCGATCCGGATCGCCTCGGCGTCTGGGGCATCTCCTATTCAGGCGGCCATGCGCTCATCCTCGCGGCCATCGACCCGCGCGTGAAGACGATCGTCAGCCAGATTCCGGTGATCGACGGGTACGAGAACATGCGTCGGGCACACGGCACGATGGAATACCGGGCGCTGTGGGACCTCGTGCTGAAAGACCGCAAGCTTCGCTACGAGAAGCCCGGCGAGCGCCTCTACCTGCCGCACGCGACAGAGAACTCGGCCGCCGAGATCTCGTCCTGGCCGTTCCCGGAGACCGTCCGCACTTTCATGGCCATCAAGGCCTCGGAAGCGCCGCTCTACGAAAACCGCAGCACGGTGGAATCGGTCGACCTGCTGATGAACTATGATGTCGGCCCGTTCGTGAAGCGCATCCTCAACACGCCGACGCTGATGATCGTGGCAGAGGGCGACGACCTCACCCTGTGGGACCTCGAGATCGGCGCCTTCAACCAGATCCCTACGACCAAGAAAAAACTGGAAGTGCTGCCGCACACTTCGCACATGACGCTTTACTCCGACCAGTCCAAGGTCAAGGTGGCGGCGGCGATGGCGCGCGACTGGTTCGTCGAGACGCTGAAGCCATAGGCTGGCATGCGAGGGCCGAGGCATGGGTGAGAGCAGACGGGCCGAGCCGCATCTGGCGCGACGCGAGGCGAATTTCCAGCCGCTCACACCGGCGGATTTTCTCGTGCGCGCCGCGGCGGTTCATCCGGAGCGGCCGGCCGTCGCCTGGGAGGACCGGTCGTGGAGCTACCGGCAATTCGCCGGCATGGCCGCGCGTCTCGCCGCCTGGCTTCGCGAACGGCGTGTCGAGGCGGGCGACACGGTGAGCGTCATGTGCGCCAACCGGCCCGAAATGCTGGCGGCGCATTACGCGGCGCCGGCCATCGGCGCCGTGCTCAACAGCATCAACATCCGCCTCGACGTCGACACCGTCGCCTACATACTCGACCACTCCGGCAGCCGATTGCTGGTGGCTGATCCGGCCAGCTTCGAGACGGCGCGGCGGGCCGCGGCGCAGGCCGGCGTGCCCGTCGTGCTGCTATCGGACAGCGGCGACGCTGACTGCCTCGACCTGTTGTCGGAGGACTTCGGCGACGAGCGCTTCGACGTCACCGGCGTCAACGACGAGTGGCAGCCGATCTGCGTCAACTACACGTCGGGCACCACCGGGCGGCCGAAGGGTGTCGTCTACCATCATCGCGGCGCCTATCTCAACGCGCTCGGCAATGTGCTTTCACTCGGCCTCGGGCGCGGCTCCGTCTATCTGTGGACGCTGCCGATGTTCCACTGCAACGGCTGGTGCCACACCTGGGCCGTGACCGCCGCAGGCGGCCTGCATGTCTGTCTCGACCGCATCGACCCGGTTCTGATCCACGCCGCGTTGCGCCGGCACGGGGTAACGCATTTCTCCTGCGCGCCCGTCGTGCTCTACATGCTGCTCAACCATCCGGAGCGCCCCGACCGGCCGCTGGAGCGGCGCGTAACGGTGGCGACCGGCGGCGCTTCGCCGACCAGTTCGCTGATCGAGCAACTCGATGCGCTGGGCATCGATCTTATCCATCTCTACGGCCTGACCGAATCCTACGGACCGGCGACCTTGTGCGTGTTGCCGGAGCAGCTCATCGACGCATCCGCCGCCGACAAGGCCGCTTTCCTGGCGCGGCAGGGCGTGCGCCACATCACGGCGAGCAAAGTCCGGGTCGCCGACGACCAGGGTGCTCCTGTCGCAGCCGACGGACAGAGCCTGGGCGAAATCCAGCTTGCCGGCAACACGCTGATGGCCGGCTATCTCGGTGACGCGCCGGCGACGGAAAAGGCCTTCCTGGACGGATGGTTCCACACCGGGGATCTCGCCGTGGTGCACCCCGACGGGGCGATCGAGATCAAGGATCGCCTCAAGGACATCATCATATCGGGCGGCGAGAATGTCTCCAGCCTGGAGATCGAGAACGTGCTGCATCAGCACCCGGCCGTGCTTTTGGCGGCGGTGGTGGCGATGCGTGACGAGAAATGGGGCGAGGTGCCCTGCGCCTTCATCGAGGCAAAGGCCGAAGGCGCGGTCGGCGAGCAGGAACTGGCGGCCTTCTGCCGCGCCCGGCTCGCCGGCTTCAAGGTGCCGAAACGCTTCGTCTTTCGCGAACTGCCCAGGACGGCGACCGGGAAGATCCAGAAATTCCTGCTGCGCGAACTGGCCGGCTGAGGCGGCCGCCTATCCGCGACCCGCCTCTCCCACCGGGCGCGTTATGCCCGGGGATTGCCTCATCGCATCGGCATAGCTCCATGGCGCCAGCCTCACTGTCAACACCGAGACCACCGCCACGCAGCCGATGTGAAACATCCAGCCAGCCTGGAAGCCGCCCGTGCGGTCGTGCAGCACAGCGACCAGCCAGGGCGGGATCGAGGCGATGAGAAATCCTCCGCCCTGCATGAGCGCGCTCAGCGCACCCGCCTCGCGCGGGCCTGGCAGGTGTTCAAGCGCGACGATCATCATCAGCGCGAAACATCCACCCAATCCGGCGCCGGCAAGCATGGCCCAGGCCACTGGCGCCAGTTGAGGCCAGAAGGCCAGTCCCGAAAAACCCGCGACCTGCGCGCCAAGCGTGAGCCACAGAGCTGAACGACGGTCGGGCACTTTCGCCACCGCCATCGGCAGCAGCAGTGCGGTTGCCGCCTGTGCACAGGCCATCAGGGCAATAAGGCTTCCGCTCGCCGCGGCATTCCAGCCCAGCGCGCGGTAGGCTGGCGCCATCCAGGCGACGGCCGAGGAATAGCCGCCGTTGACCAGGCCGAAGCAGGCCATCAACAGCCAGGTACGCGGGCGGCGCAGCAAGGCCATGGTGCCACCACGCTCTCCGTCCTCGTCCTCCTCCGCCCGTGGCAGGATCCGGACGGCCATCAGCAACGCCAGGATTGCCGGCAATGCCATCCATGCCAAGCCGGAATGCCAACTGCCGGAAATGCTCGCAAAGAACGGCGCCAGTTGAGCGCCGACCGCGCCGCCGCCCATCAGCATCGAGGCGTAGAGGCCCATGACGGCGGGCACATGCCGTGGGAAGCGCCCTTTCATCACACCGGGAAAGATGGCCTGGACGACCGCGGCTCCCAGTCCGAGCAGCACCGCCGTAGCCAGCAGCATCCAGCCGGCCGAAGCGTAGAGACGCAGGAACGATCCAAGCGCCAGCAGCGCAAGGGCGGCGATCATGGCGGGTCGCGCGCCGCAACGGCGCTGCAGCCAGGGGCCGGCAAAGGCGAAGCATCCCATCAGGAGCATGGGCACCAGGGTCAGCATCGCCAGCCCCTGCAGGCCGAGCCCGGTCTCCCCGCCGATCTCGGCAGCCAGCGGGCCGACTCCGGTCAGGAACGGCCGCAGATTGAGGCCGACAACAGCGACAAGGAGCAGGAAGGCCAACCTGCCGTGTCGCATCATCGCGGCGCCGTCAGACATTGCCGTCCTGCCTTCGCTTCCACTCGGCATAAAGGTCGAACTGCCCCTCGAGCCGTACGGGAATATGGCTGATCGCCATCGACTGTTCGGCGAAGGGCTTGGCGAGGTCTTCGTAAATGGCGGCGGTCGAGAGGCCGTAAGGCGCGCCTTCGTCGTTGGAATAGGCGTAAGCGACCCGGTCGATGCCGGCCAGACGCATGGCCGCCAGGCACATCGGACAGGGGTGGCCGCTGGCGTAGACCCGGCTGCCCCGCAGGTCGGCGGCACCGATGGATCGGCTCGCCGCGCGGATCGCGTTCATCTCGGCATGCGCGGTCGGATCGCCGCTGTTCAAAATCTCGTTCACCCCCGTGGCGACGACCTCGCCATCCCTGACGAGGACGGCGCCGAAGGGACGACCGCCACGCTCGCTGTTGGCGAAAGCCAGCGCCAATGCTTGACGCAGGAAAGCCGCTTCGTCGCTCATGGTTGGTTTCCTTCCCGGGGATCAGGCCGGGTTCACGGACAATCCGTGCCGCTGGCCGCCGGCCGGCTTCCGGTCGACTGCTGGACCGGCGCCGCCTTGCTCTAGCGGATCAGCCGCCCATTTTAAAATTAAATGATTTCATCATTTTCATCATGGATATAAATATCGAGGGGCCGAATGCCACCGCGACCGCATCCGCTGGAGTTCTCCGATGCTTGATCCCAGGCTGCTGCGCGCCTTCGTGACCATCGCCGACGATGGCGGTTTTACCCTTGCCGCCGAACGCCTGCACATGACCCAGTCGACGATCAGCCAGCAATTGGGCCGCCTGGAAGATGCCCTGGGGCACCTCCTGATCGATCGCGCAGCGCGTCCGGTGCGGCCCACCGCCGCCGGCGAACGGCTGCTCGGCCATGCCCGCCGCATCCTGATACTGCAGGCGGAAGCCGAGACGCTCTTATCCGACGCGGCCGGCACCGCCTCGCTGCGCATAGGCATGCCGGACGACCTGTTCACCCCGGCGATGGGACAGGTCTTTCGCGGTGTCAGGGAGAGACATCGCGAGTTGCGCCTCGACGTGACCATAGGCCTCAGCCGCGACCTCGCCGGACGTTTCCACGCCGGCGAATTCGACATCATCGTCGTCAAGGAGGAAGCGCCCACGGCCGACCACCGGGCCACCTTCGCGGAACCGATCGGCTGGTTCGAAAGCACCCATGCACCCGCCTCGTGGGGCGATCCCCTGCCCCTTGTCGCCTTCCCTGCCGGCGGTCTCTATCGCGACGCGATGTTCGAGCGCCTCGAGCGGGAACGCATGGGCTGGTATGTGGCCTTCACCGGCAGCAGCCTCGCCAGCGTGCTCCAGGCGGTGGAGACAGGCCTCGGCATTACGCTGATACCGGTGGCGGCAACAGCGGGCCGGGGCGTGCGCCCCTACCCGTCACTGGGGCAGGAGCAGGCGATGGCCGTTTCCGTCTATGCTTGGGAAGAGACCGGGCCGATCGCCGAGCTTACCGAGCTCATATCGGGCGTGCTCGCGCAGCGGCGCGGGTGATACGCCTCATCCGGCCACGTGCCAGGCTACTTTCCGCAGTGATGGTCGTTGATGACATTCAGCGCGTTGGCGTCGGGGCCGACCCGCTGGTAGGAGCAGGCGCCGGCGGCCGTCGTGAACAGATGCTGGTCATAGTAGCGCGGGCCACCGAACAGGAAGTCGATGATGTCGCCGTCAGCTGGAACGTAGCGTTCGTGCCGGGGCTTGTGGTCACGATCCCCGGCGAAGGCCGGGGCCGAGATGCCGCTGCCCAATCCGAGAACCAGGGCACAGATCGCAAGGGTTTTGGTCGTCATCGGCGGAGCTCTCCCGGCTGTCCAGTCCTCACCATACAACCAAAATCGCGCGCCGGAGAAAAGTTCCCAGGCCTCGCTCATGAAGATGACGTCCCTGAGGGTCGGGAGCGGCCGGAACCTGCCGACCTCAGCCCTTGACGCGGATCGCCAGCAGCTTGGTCTCGAGATACTCGTCGAGCCCCTCTCGACCGCCCTCGCGGCCGATGCCGCTCATCTTCACGCCGCCGAACGGCGCTTCGGCCGCGCCAAGCCGGATCTCGTTGATGCCGACCATGCCGGTCTCCAGCCGTTCACCGACCCTGATGGCGCGGTCCATGTTCTCGGTGAAGATATAGGCCGAGAGCCCGTAGGGAACGTCGTTCGCCAGTTCGACAGCCTGCTCCTCGGTCTCGAAGGCATAGAGGGCCGCGACCGGACCGAAGATCTCCTCGTCATGCATGCGCGCGGTCCTCGGCACCTCGGTCAGGACGGTCGGGGCATAGAAGCTGCCCTTCTCATAGGCCTCGCCCTGCATGCGCGAGCCGCCGGCGCGCACGCTGGCGCCCTTCCTGACGGCATCGCCAACCAGTTCCTCGACCTTCTCGACCGCCTTCATGTCGACCAGCGGCCCCATCGCCACGCCGGGCAGGGAGCCTTCGCCGACCTTCATCTGCCGGGCGTGGTCGGCGAGACGGCGGCCGACCTCGTCATGGATCGATGACTGGACATAGATGCGGTTGGCCCCGATGCAGGCCTGGCCGGCGTTGAGGAACTTGAGCGCCGCCACCGCGCGCAGCGAGGCGTCGAGATCGCAATCCTCGAACAGGATCACCGGCGCGTTGCCGCCGAGCTCCATCGAGGTCCGCTTGATGTGATCGGCGGCGCCGCGCAACAGCACGCGCCCGGTTTCGGTCGAGCCCGTGAAGGAGATCTTGCGCACCCGCTCGTCGGTCAGGAAAACGTTGCCGATCGCCGAGGCCTTGCCGGTGACGAAATTGATCACGCCGGCCGGCAGGTCGGCCTCGGCGAAAACCTCGGCGATCTTGAGCGCCACGTAGGACGTCGCCTCGGCCGGCTTCAGCACCATGGTGCAGCCCGCCGCGAGCGCTGGGGCTGCCTTGCGGAAGATCATGCCACACGGGACATTCCAGGGAATGATGGCGCCGCAGACGCCGACCGGGTCGCGCTGGGTCAGCAGGCGCCGGCCGGGAACGGGGTCGGGAATCCAGGAGCCATAGGCGCGTCGCGCCTCCTCGCCATACCAGCGCAGCGAATCGATGGAGAGCTGGAGTTCGCCCTGCGCCTCGTGCAGCGGCTTGCCTTCCTCGCTGGTGATGACCAGCGCCATCTCGCCGCGACGGCGCTCCAGGATGTCGGCGACGCGATGCAGATGCCTAGCACGGACGGCGGCGCTCAGCCTGGACCAGACCGGGAAGGCGTCCGCCGCCGCATCGACGGCAAGCCTGGCGTCGCGGTCGTCGCCAAACGGGATGCGCGCGACCGGCTGGCCATTCGCCGGGTTGATGGAGACGAACGTCTCCCCGCCCTGGGCCTGCTGGAACTGCCCGTTGATGAACATCGCCGCCAGCGGCGCCCCGGCATCCTGCGTCATCGAAAACTCCGTCGACTGCTGTTGCTTGCCTATTTTGGAAGCCAGGCCGTCACCCGGCCCTGACACGAACCCTGCTACGCCGCGCCGGCCTATTTGGCGGCGGCAAGCTCCGCCTTCAATGCATCGACCGTCATGCCGAGCACACGAGCCTCGATTTCCATCGGATCGGCCTCGAAGCCCGAGCGCACGGTGTTGACCGCAGTCGACAGATCGGGGGTCTCGCCATCGAAATAGAGGCCCATGGCGCCCTTGCGGACCAGCGGGTCGCAAGCCGGCGCATGCACCTCGATCAGCGTGACGTCGGCATCGCTGCGGTTCCAGGCCCAGTGCACGGCGTTGCGCGGGATGCGGCAGAGATCGCCGGCCTTCATCAGGAAGCCGCCCTCGCCGATGAACACCCAGACCTCGCCCGCGGTCACGTAGTTGATCTGCTCGGCATCATGGGTGTGCGGGTGGGAATGGTAGCCGGGTCCACGCACCGCAATCATCATGTTGCAGTCGTTGCCGTAGACCATCTTGGTCGACATCGCGCCACCGCGCGTCTGCAGAACGTTCTGGCCTTCTTCGATGTCGTCGATGTTCACGCAAATCGGCATTTCTGATCCCTGTTCTTCTCGATCTTCTAGTGGCTAGACGTTCTTGGACTGGTGACGGGCGGCGACGGCCTTTGCCGCGTTCATGATGCCCTGGTAGCCGGTGCAGCGGCACAGCTGCCCGGAAATGGCTTCGCGGATCTCGGCCTCGCTGGGCCGCGGATTCTCCGAGAAAAGATGGTGCAGGACGACCACCATGCCGGGCGTGCAGAACCCGCACTGCAAGCCATGGAATTCCCGGAGCGCGGCCTGGATCTCGCTGAGGCCGACCTTGGGCGATACGCCCTCCACGGTGACGACGTCGGCGCCCTGTGCCTGCACCGCCAGCATCAGGCAGCCGCGCACGGGATCGCCGTCGACGATGATCGTGCAGGCGCCGCAGACGCCGTGCTCGCAGCCGAGATGCGAACCGGTCAGGCCCAGTTCGCCGCGCAGCGCATCGGCCAGGCTCTGGCGCGGCTCGACCAGCAGCGAGGCCTCGCGGCCGTTGACGGTGAGATCGACGGAGTGCTTCTTCATTGGCGCAGGTCTCCCGCACGGCTTGCCGCCTGCATCAGGGCGCGGCGCGCCAGCACCGGCGCGATGTGCCGCCGGTAGGCGAGGCTGATCTCCGGATTGTCGAATTCGAATGCATCGAGGTCGATGAGCCGTACGGCCTCGCGGATGCGCACCTCGGTGGGGATGGCGCCGACGAGCGCTTCGGCCACCGCGTCGCAGCGCAGCGGCACCGGCGCCACGGCGCCGATCATCAGATGCGCCTCGATGCATGTGCCTGCCGCGTCGAGGCGCATACGCGCCGCCGCCGAGGCCATGGCGAAATCGCCGCGCCGCCGCGACAGTTCGAAGAAGCCGGTGCCCTCGTCGGGCCGGACCTCGACAACGATCTCCTTGAGGATCTCGCCTTCCGCGATGCAGGTATCGAATGTGCCGAGCGTGAACTCATCCGCCGGCACGGCGCGCTCGCCGGCGCCGCCGGCGAGCACCATCGTCGCGCGGTAGGCAAGCATCACCATCGGCGTCTCGGCCGCGGGATCGGCATGCGCGATGCTGCCGCCCAGCGTGCCGCGGGCACGCGTCGGCGGGTGGCCGACATTCTCCAGCCCATGACGCAGCAAAGGAAGCTTCTCGTGCACCAACGGGCTGGCCAGCGCCCTCGCCTGGCGCGTCATGGCGCCGATGCGCAGGCTTTCGCCATCCTCGGCGATGCCGGCAAGCGCCGCTACGCGGTTGAGGTCGACGATCACTTCCGGCCGCGCGAGCCGCAGCGCCAGCATCGGCACGAGGCTTTGGCCGCCGGCGATGACGCGGGCATCGGAACCGTACTGCTTGAGCAGGCCGAGCGCTTCCTCCAGCGTCGTCGGCGCGAAATAGTCGAACGGAGCCGGCTTCATTGCAGGCCTCCGAAGCCGGTCGATTGCAGGATGCGCTCCGGCGTCAGCGGCAGTTTGTTGAGGCCGGTATCGGTCGCCAGCGCGTTGGCGATGGCGTTGCCGATGGTGGCGCCGACGCCTGACGGCCCGACCTCGCCGACGCCCTTGACCCCCAGCACGTTGGTGAGGGCCGGCGATTCCTCGAACACCAGGGCGGTGATCGGCGGCACGTCGTAGACGTTGGGCATCAGATAGTCGGCGAAAGTGCCGGTCGTCAGTTGCCCGTCCTCATTGTAGGCGAGCTCCTCCAGGAAGGTGCCGCCAAGGCCCTGGACGACACCGCCGACGATCTGGCCCTCGACGATAAGCGGGTTGAGCTGGCGGCCGACGTCGCAGGCGACGAAGTAACGCTCGACCTTGGTCTCCCCCGTTTCCGGATCGACCAGCACATCGGCCATGTGGACGGCAAAGACCGCTGCCCCGGCGGTGACGCCGCGCACGTAGCTGGTCACCACGAGACCGTCATTGTCGGGAATGTTGCCGGCCGAGGGCGAGACGAGGATCTCCTGGTTGCCCGGCATCAGCATGCGCGCGATGCCGCCCAGGGTGACGACCGGCTCGTTCCTGTGGCCATGCCAGATGGCACCTTCGCGCAGGTCGAGATCCTCGACGGCGATACCGAACTTGCGGGAGGCGGCGTCGAGGGCTTTCTGGCGCACGCCGACGGACGCGCTGTGGACCGCATTGCCGCCCATTATGGCAGTGCGGCTGGCATAGGTGCCGCCGCCGAAGGTGATGATGCCGGTGTCGCCGTGGCGCACGCGGATCTTCTCCATCGGCACGGTCAGCACCTCGGAGGCGATCTGCGCCAGGATGGTCTCGTGGCCCTGCCCCTGATTGCTCGAGCCGGAAAAGATCTGCACCTTGCCGTGCTGGTCGACCTCGATGCGTACGCCCTCGAACGGCCCGAGCCCCGACGGCTCGACCAGCGCGCAGAGCCCCCTGCCCCGCTTCCAGCCATTCACCTCGCGCTCGAACGGAGCGTCCCAGCCGTACGCTTTCAGCGCCCGGTCCATGATCAGCGGGAAATTGCCGCTGTCGAAGATGGTCGGGCGCTTGACGCTTTCGGTACCGACATACCAGGGCATCTCTTCCGGCTGGATCAGGTTGCGGCGGCGCAGTTCGGCGCGGTCGATGCCCATCTTGTCGGCGAGACGGTCGATGGCGCGCTCGCGAGCGAAATTGGCCTCGAACATGCCGGGCGCGCGGTAGGTCCCGGTCGGCGTCTTGTTGGTCATCACTGTCATCGCGTCGATGCGGTAGTTGCGAACGCGATACGGCCCCGGAAAGGACGCGGCGGCATGCGAGGGGACGACGTCGCCATGGGTGCGGATATAGCTGCCCATGTCGGTCACCAGCTTCACGTCGAAGGCGGTGATGATGCCGTCCCTGTTGGCGGCGACGGTGACATGGAAAGCGCAGTCGCGCGAATGGTTGATCGCCGCGAAATGCTCGACGCGATCCTCGATCCAGCGCACCGGCCGGCGAACACGCATGGCAACGAACGGGATGAGATAGTCCTCGGGATAGAACTCGCCGCGCGCGCCGAAGCTGCCGCCGACATCGGGCTCGATCATGCGAATTTCGGCCTCGCCCATGCCGAGCATCGCCGCCAGCATGTTGCGGTTGGTGTGCACGACCTTGGTCGGGCCGTAGATGTCGAGCAGGTTGCGGCCGGCATCGTAGGAGGCGAGCAGGCCGCGCGTCTCCATCGGCATGGCCGAGTGGCGCTGGATGGAAAAGCTGTCGGACGCGATGAAGGCGGCTTCGCTGAGCGCGCCCGGTACGTCGCCGAGGTCGAAGCCCCACCGGCCGGCGAGATTGCCGCTTTCGTGGATCGGCTCGGCGCCAGGCTCGATCGCGCGTGCCGGATCGGTCACCGCGGGAAGCGGATCGAAGTCGATCTCGATCAGTTCCGCCGCATCCTCCGCGACGGCGCGGGTGTCGGCGACGATGACGGCGATGGGCTCACCGACATAGCGCACCTTGTCGCGCGCCAGGGGATATTGCAGGTAGGGCGACAGGTCGCCATGCGTCGGGATGCGGCACTGGATCGGCGCCAGGCCCTCCGGCAAGTCGGCGCCGGTGACGATTGCATGCACGCCTTTCAGCGCCAGGGCCGCATCGAGATTGATAGCCGCGATGCGGGCGTGGCCGTAAGGGCTGCGGAATATGTGCGCCTCGACCATGAAGGGAAGTGTGTAGTCAGCGGTGAAGCGCCCCTCACCGCGCAGGAAGCGCTCGTCCTCCACCCTGACTACGGGCTTGCCGATGGTCATTGCCTAGGCAACCGACTTGTCGAGGAACTTGCAGCAGTCCACGATCGGCTGGCCGTCGATCTCCAGCCGCGTCGAACGGAAGGCCATGTCGATATGCAGCCGCGACGGGTTCTTGCCGCCGAGGTCGCGGTTCTCGCCAATGGCCATCAGCACGTTGCCGTAGCACGAGCGGGATTCAACGCCGCCTGCATTGTCCCAGCCGCGGATCGACAGCGTGTCCCAGGTCGCGCGGTGCTCGATGCCCCAGCCGACGTGAGAAAGCCGCCGAGCGCCTTCGTCGCCGCGATCGTCGAGCATGGTGCGCAGCATCACGGCCTCGCGCCCGCCCTCGAGACGATGGGCGAGGCCCTTCTCGAAATGGATCTTCAGCGGCTCGGTCACATAGCGCTCGAACGGGAAGAGGATGTCGCCGGGCGACAGCACAAGGACGCCCTCGACCGCCTCTTCCTCGACGGTGGTGCAGACCAGGCCCGTGCCCCAGTGATCCCAGCGGCCAATGGCATCGGCCATGCCATACTGGTTTGACGCCGGGCGATCGCCCTTGCTCATGACCAGATCGGTTCCATCAGCCGAGGTCAGGCGGATCGTGCGGGCGGATTTGTAGCGCTCGACGCCGCGATTGGCGCGGTCCCTCACCAGTTCGCTGGGCATCAGGCGCAGCAGTATGTCCTCCGGCTCGCGCACCCGCAGGATGCGCGTGCCCGTGGCGAGGATCGCCTCATGGTCGCTGGAGTACAGCATGCCGCCGGTCGACACATCGACCACGAAGTCGGCCATCTTCATGACCTCGATCATCAGTGGCTGCGGATTGGCGCGGCCGAGGCTGTTGGAGGCGTCGGCATTGATCAGCGGCTGCGTCATGACGAAGGCGCTGGCACCGAGATCGCGCGCGGCGGCCATGAAGGCGGCCGAATAGACCGGGTTGGTGAAGCTGTCGGCGTAGATGACAACCTTTTCGCCCGCCACGACCTTGGACTGCTTCAGTCCTTCCCGGAAGATCGGGATGACGTCCGCGGCGCTCTCCTGCGTGATGGGTAACCGGATCATTCGACACCTGCCTGTCCATTTGCGTTGGCGTGATTCTAGCATGCACCGACGCTGAGCCGTTACGGAGTAGACAGGCTTCCGATAGCCAGATAGGACATATTTTGTTTTAGATATAGCCAGTGGGTATAGCGTGGATCAGAAGCAACTCGAGCGTTTCGTTGACGTGGCGGAGAGCGGCAGCCTCAGCCGCACGTCGAAACGGCTCTACATCTCGCAGCCCGCGCTGTCGAAAAGCCTGCGCCTCCTGGAGGAACAGCTCGGTGTGCGCCTGCTCGAGCGCGGCCCGCGCGGCGTCAAGCTGACCAAGTTCGGCGAAGCCTTCTATAAGCGCGCGCGCTCGGTCACATCGGAGCTGCGGCGGGCCAATGACGACCTCAACCACATCAAGGGGCAGTTCACCGGATGCGTGTCGCTGGGGGTGACGCCCGGCCCCGGCATTCTCGACCAGATCATCCCCAAGGCCATCGTGCGCATCGCGCTGAAGCGGCCCAACCTCAAGTTCAAGATCCGCAGCGGCGCTATCTCGGAACTGCTCGTCGACCTGCATCGCGGCGACCTCGACATGCTCTTCACCATCCTGGACGAGCGCACCAAGGGGCCGGACCTCAAGACACAGAAGCTGTTCGATGATTCCTTCGCGCTGGTGGTCAGGACGGGCCACAGCCTGCTCAGCCAGAAGGAGATTTCCCTCGACGACCTGATCGCCCACCGGTGGGTCATGCTGGAGGATGCGTTGCCGCTCTGGGATGGCGTGCTCGACCTCGCCCGCAAGAACCAGATCGAGGCATCGAAGGGGCCGATCGAGAGCAATTCGCTGGTCTTCATCCGCGAGGTGGTGCGCAAGACCGACTTCATCGGCATCATCCCGGCCTACGCCGCCGAGATCAGCACCGCGTCAGGCAATCTGCGCTACATCCCGCTGGAGCGCATCTCCCACCATGACCAGTTGCCCAACCTGACGCGTTCGCTTGGCCTCGTGCATCCGGCCGAGATCGAGCTCACCCAGACGGCCGAGGCGTTGCTGCGCAGCATCAACACGGTCTGCTTCGAGCTCAATCTGATCGGCAAGGGGCCCCGGGCCATAACCAATGCGAATGGCTAGCATGGGCAGATATATACCGGAACGTCATCCGGGGCGTTAGGCTCGCCCAAAAGCACCAACGACCGGCCCTATCGCCGCCTCCAGGCGGGCAGGTTGCCGTCTGCCCAGCCCGGAGGGTTCATGCCTAACTCCCTGTCCTTCGACTATGTCGTGATCGGCGCCGGCTCGGCCGGCTGCGCGATGGCTGCGCGGCTGTCGGAAGACCCCGAGGTGAGCGTTCTCCTGCTCGAGGCCGGCGGATCGGACTTCAATCCGCTGATCCACGTGCCGATCGGCTGGGGCATGCTGATACGGCTCGGCATGCACAACTGGAACTACAAGAGCGAACCCGTGAAGGCGCTCGGCGGGCGCGTGCTGGACTGTCCGCGTGGCAAGGTGATGGGCGGCACCTCGTCGATCAACACCATGGCCTATGTGCGCGGCAACCGGCAGGACTATGACGGGCTCGGCGCGCTCGGCATCGAGGGATGGTCCTACGAGGACGTGCTTCCCTATTTCCGCAAGCAGGAAAGCTGGGAAGGCGGCGAGAGCGCCTACCGAGGCGGGTCCGGCCCGATCAGCACCGGCACGTCGAAATACACGGACGACGCGATAGAAGCCTATGCCGACGCGATCGGCCAGGCCGGCCATCCCTGGGTGGACGACTATAATGGCCCCTCACAGGAGGGCTTTTCGCGCATGCAGCTGACCTTGCGCGACGGCCGGCGCTGCTCGACCAACCTCGGCTACATCAAGCCGGCGGCCGGCCGCAAGAACCTCACCATCATCGATCATGCGCAGGTAACCCGCATCAACCTGGAAGGCGGCAGGGCGACCAGTGTCGACTTCGTCCGCGACGAGATCGTCACCACCGCCAGGGCCGAGCGCGAGGTTATCCTGAGCGGCGGCGCGTTCAACTCGCCGCAGATCCTCATGCTTTCGGGCATCGGCGATGCCGACCGGCTTGCCGCGCTGGGCGTGGACTGCAAGGTCGATCTCAAGGGCGTGGGCCGCAACCTGCACGACCACTATGGCGTATCGATCGTCTACAAGCGGCACAAGCCGGGTCCGTTCCACGACAATATGCGGGCCGACAAGGCGGCGTTCGGCTTCGCGCGCGCCTATCTCACCGGCGGGGGCTTCGCCTCACGCCTGCCGGGCGGCATCACCGGCTTCGTGCGCAGCGAGGCCGGCCAGAGGCTGCCCGACCTGCAGCTCCTGTTTGTCGGCGCCCCCATGGACGCGCATCCGTGGATGCGCCCCTTCGTGCAACCCTATCAGGATCGCTTCATGACGCGCGTGATCATGTGCCGGCCCGAAGGGCGCGGCTCCGTCGCGCTGAAATCGGCCGATCCGTTCGGCGCTCCGATCATCGAGGAGGCCGTGCTGGACAGGGATGCCGACATCAGGCGCCTGCGCGAAGGCGTCAAGCTCTTCCGCGAGATCGGCCAGCAGAGCGCCCTGACCGCGCATTGCACGGAGATCGGTCCCGGGCTCGCCAGGAAGAGCGACCAGGAGATCGACGAATATATCCGCAACATCGTCACCCTCTCATACCACCCCGCCGGCACATGCCGCATGGGGCCCGATCGCGACGCCATGAACGTCGTCGACAGCGAGTGCCGCGTGCACGGCGTCGAAGGGCTGCGCGTGGTCGATGCGTCGATCTTCCCGGAGCCCATCGGCGGCAACATCAACGCGCCGATCATCATGGCGGCCGAGCGCGTGGCGGACCGGATGCGCCAGCTATAACCACGAGCTATAGTGAAGACGATTGCATGCCTTATCCACTCCGGCAGGGCGTCTAGTGTCTCCCGCGCAAAGGGAGGCATGCATGCAGGATCTGGATCAGGGCACGATCGAATACGCCGTCAGCGACCGGATCGCGCGGATCGAGATCAACCGGCCGGCCAGGCACAATGCGCTCACCCTGGCGCAGATCCGGCGGCTCGGTGAGGAGCTCGACCGTTTCGACGCCGATGGCGAGGCCGACGTGGCGGTGCTTTCGGGTCGCGGCAAATCGTTCTGCAGCGGCGCGGACATCGCGGAAAGCCAGATGGCAAGCCGCGAGGAGCTGGCGGCAAGCCGCGACCAGATGAGCGTCGGCCATCCGTTCTTCGAGCTCTTCTCCCGCTCGCTTCACCACAAGCCAGTCATCGCCGCCCTGCACGGCAACGTGCTGGGGCTGGGGCTGGGCCTGGCGCTCGACTGCGACCTCATCGTCTGTGACGAGGCCGCGCGGCTCCAGGTCACGGAAACACCGCGCGGGCTGGGCGGCTACCGCCACCTGGCGCTAATGAAGGCGCGCGGCTGCGGCATCTGGGCCGATGAAGTATGCCTCACCGGACGCATGTTCGGCGCGGAGGAGGCACGCCAGGCCGGCCTGTTCAACGCCGTCGCGCCTGCCGGCGAAGCGCTGCAGGCGGCGATGGCGATGGCGGCAAGCATAGCGTCCAACCCGCCGCTCAGCGTCCGCGAAACAAACCGCATCCGCCGCTGGCACTTCTCGAAGCTGGTGCGCGAGATCGCCTTCGAGACAGGCCACCTCAAGCTGCACCTGACGCAGGATTTCAAGGAGGCCGTGCGCGCCATGGTCGAGAAACGCAAGCCAGGCCCCTTCCGGGCCTGCTAGATCGCGGCGGCAACCCGCCCCTCATCATGGACAGCCGCCCCGACGGCGTGAACGAGCAATGATCACGATCCCCACCCACGACCTCGACGAAAACCGCTCCTACAAGCTGATCTCCGCGGCGGTCACGCCGCGCCCGATCGCATGGACGGCAACGCTCGACGGGCGCAACGGCGTCAATCTCGCCCCCTTCAGCAGCTTCACCTTCATCAGCTACCTGCCGGCCAAGGTGCTGATCAGCGTCGGCCCCGGCACCGATGTGCTGAAGGACACGCTGGCCAACGCCATGGCGCGCGGCGAATTCTCGATCAGCTCGGTCATGCCCGACCAGTTGCAGGCGATGGTCGACAGCTCGCATGCGTTCGACGCCGGCATCAGCGAGGCAGCCACGCTGGACGTCGCGTTGGCACCGGCCACCGTCATCGAGACGCCCTTCGTGCGCGACGCCGCTGTTGCCATGGAGTGCCGCGTCGACCGCATCATCGAGGTCGGCGACGCGCATGCGCATCGACTGATCATCGGCGACGTCGTCTGCTTCCATGTCGCCGACGCGCTGTGGCTCGGGGACCGCATCGATCCCGTCGGCTATGCCTCACTCGGCCGCATCGGCGGACCGCTCTACGTGACGCGCGGCGAGATCGTCAGGGCGCAGATTTCCCCAACCGTCAAGGACTGCTGAAGGAGGAGTTGTCATGTCCGGCTTGCGCATCGTCGATGCCCACCATCACCTGTGGGACCTGAACCATATTTACTATCCATGGCTGTCGATGCGCCCGGTGCCGCCGACGATCTGCGGCAACATCACGCCGATCACCGACAACTTCACCGTGGATCGCTACATCAAGGGGTTCGGGCACCACAACGTGGTCAAGTCGGTGCATGTCGAGGCCGGATGCGATCCGGCCAAGGCCGTGGAGGAAACCGCGTGGCTGCAGGGAATCGCCGACGCGCATGGCTATCCGAACGCGATCGTCGCCAAGATCGAGATGCACCGCGATGACGCGCAATCCTACATGGAGCGCCACAAGGCCCATGCCAACGTCCGCGGCATCCGCCAGATGATCAACTGGCACTCCGACATGAGCAAGGTCTATGCGCCGCAGAACTACCTGGAGCATGACGGCTGGCGGAGGAACTTCGCCCTGCTCGCCCGATACGGGCTGTCCTTCGACCTGCAGATCTATGCGGGGCAGATGAAGCAGGCGCACGACCTGCTCAAGGCCAATCCGGACGTGCCTGTCGTGATCGACCATTCCGGCATGCCGATCGACCGCAGCCTCGCGCAGCTCAAGGAGTGGCGCAACGGCCTGAAACTGTTGGCCGAGCTCGACCACGTCGATATCAAGCTGTCCGGGCTCGGCATGGTCGACCACAAATGGACGGTGGAATCCATCCGCCCATACATACTGACCATGATCGACATATTCGGCCCGCGGCGAGCCATGTTCGGCAGCAACTTCCCGGTCGACAGCCTCTACAGCGATTTTGCCACGCTGTTCGACGCCTACGACACCGTCACGCGCGACTTCAGCGATGCCGAGCGCGATGCGCTGTTTGCCGGCACCGCGGAACGTTTCTATCGCATCTGACCCATCCAGGAGCTGGGCAAGGCCCACGCATCCTCCCAGGGGGCTCGCCGCGCGACGCGGCGGGCCCTTTCCGCATCGAAGGGCGTGAAAAAGCCGGCGCCCATTGGACGCCGGCCTCGCAAATGCCCCCGTAGCGTTCAGGCGTCGGCGCGACGCCACATCGACCGGGCGATGCCCTTCTGGATCGCCTTGCCTTTCTGGTTGAGCAGGGTGATCTGGCGGTCGACCACATAGCGCTTGCCGTCGCTGGTCAGCTTCTTGTCGACGATCTCGACCTCGATATGCAACGTGTCGCCGACGAAGATCGGGCCGAGATAGGTCCATTCCTTGACGCCAAGCGCGCCGACAAGGGGGTCGGCGGATCTGAGCAAGGGGGCTTCCAGATGGCTGCCGAGCGACATGGCAAGCCCCAGCGTGCCCTGCACCAGCAGGCCGTCCAGTCCAGCCTCACGCGCATATTCGACGTCGCAATGGATGGGGTGCCAGCCGCCCGTCAGCATCATGTAGAGGTTATGGTCGGCGTCGCTGATGGTGCGGCCGCCGCTGATCGATTTCTGACCGACTTCGAGCGTGTCGAAGGTGAAGTCGAGCGGAATGGTGTTCTGGCTCATCAGTGCGCGGCCTCCCTGCCCAGCACGACGACCGCGTCGAGCGCGATCGGGTCCTTGTCGCCGGCCCGGCTGACCAGCGGATTGATGTCGATCGATTCCAGCGCGTCGCCGAGATCGACAGCCAGGTTGCCGAGCGCCACAAGCGAGTCGGCAACACGCGCAAGGTCATGCGCGGCCTCGCCGCGATAGCCGCCCAGAAGCTTGCTGATGCGCGTCGAGCGGATCAGCTCGAGCGCCCTTTCGCGGCTCACCGGCAGCGGCGCAAAGGCGACGTCCTGCATCAGCTCGAGCAGCACGCCACCGCTGCCGACCATCAGCACCGGGCCCATCTCGGGATCGCGCTGGATGCCGGCCACGAGCTCCGTTCCGCCGTCGATCTGCTGGCACACGAGGATGCCGTCGAGCTCACCCTTGAAGCCGGAGCGCGCGACGTTCTCATGGATGAGCCGATAGGCCGCCCGCACGGCGTCGGCGTTGCCGAGGCCGAGCTGGACGGCGCCGATGTCCGACTTGTGGTAGAGCCTGTCCGACACCGCCTTCAGCACCACCGGATAGCCGATGGCGTCGGCAAGACGCACCGCCTCGTCCTCGCTCCCCGCGACCTCCTCGCGCGTCACGGCCATGCCATAGGCACCCAGCAACTGCTTGGAATCGCGCTCGTTGAGCAGGAATGTGCCGGACGACACGCCGGCGCGCTGGCGCAGGGCGATCGCCGCCGCCGAGGCCTGGCGCTTTTCGTTCGAGATGGCGGCCGCCTCGCGTTTTGCCCGCTCCGCGAGTTGCGACCACCTGGCCAGCCGGGCAAGCGCGCTGACCGACTTGGTGGTCTCGTGAATGAAGGCCACGTTGGGCAGGTCGGCGCGCAGCTTGCGGGTATAGTCGGTGTACATGCGCGAGAACATCGATATGAAGGCGAGCTTCTTGCCGCGCCGCGTCACCAGGTCGTGTATGCCCTGGAAACGCTCCTCCCAATGGGCGGCCATGCCCTCCTCGCGCGGCAGTTCCGCCTGCAGCACCAGGACGTCGAGGTTCGGGTCGTCGCAGAAGATGTCGACCGCCTCGATGTATTTCTCGACACTGGTGAGCACGGTGAAACCGCCATCGGTCGGATTGCCGGCCGAGGAACCGACGCCGAGCAGCGCCGTCAGTCGCGTCTCGACATCGTCGGCGAGCGGCGGGAATTTCATGCCGCTGCCGGCCGCGGCGTCGACCAGGATGCCGCGATAGGCGCCCGACAGGCTCATGGCGCCGATGTTGAAGCCGATCGGCACGCCCAGATGGACGACGAGCTCGATCATCTCGACCGCCTCGTCGAGGCTGTCGGCGCGCAGCACGCCCACGTCCTGCAGCACGGCGTCGAACACCGCCGAGCTGCCGGCGAGGGCCCCCGTGTGGGTCATCGCTGCCTTGCGGCCTTCCTCGCTGGCGCCGATCTTGAACACGATCACCGGCTTGCCATTGTCGCGCGCCAGCGCGCAGGCAGCCTTGAACTTGCCGAGGTCCTTGATCGATTCCAGATAGCAGAAGATGACGCGGGTGGCGTCGTCCTGCGCCAGATAGGCGATGTAGTCGGCGCAGTTGAGGCCAATCTCGTTGCCGCTGGTGATCAGCTTGCCGATCTGGATGCCGCGATCGGCGAGGATGTGGTTGGCGTAGAGCAGCACGCCGCCGCTCTGGCCGACCAACGAGACGACGCCTGGCGCGACATTGAGCTTGCGATGGTCGACCAGCGTCACGACGCCGCTGTCGGCGATGATGTTGCCGGTGCAGTTCGGGCCGGTCACGCCGATGCCCGTTTCCTCGACGACGCGCGCCAGTTCGGCGGCAAGCCGCAGGCCGTCGGGGCTGCCGTCCTCGCCGAAGCCGGAGGCAAAGACGGTTGCGCTGCGCGCGCCCGCCGCCGCCGCCGCCGCAAGACCGGCTGGCACGTGCTGGGCCGGCGTCAGGAAGGCGACATGATCCGGCTTTTCCGGCAGCGAGGCGAAATCCTTGTAGCAGGGCTCGCCGCCGATCGTGTCGCGGTTCGGGTTGACCGCGTAGATCCTGCCCTTGAACCCATGTTCGTGGGCGGTCTTCCAGACGGTCGCCGGCCAACTGCCGGGCCGGTCGCTGGCGCCCACCAGCACGACGTTCCTCGGATGGACCAGGGCGCCCACCTTCTTGATGGCGGTCGCGAGACTTGGTTCGATGTCAGACATGTTTCTCCTCCGGACATGCTCCGCCCGCGCCCGCGCGCATGGCGGCGGGCTCCGGCGCGACCGAAGCGCCGCGCCGTTCTTCCGGACGGGTTTAGATGACTGGACGCCCCGTCAGTTCGACGAGCCGTGCCAGGAAATCAGGTATTTGCGCAGGCCGACGACGACCGCGTAGAAGGCAAAGCCGAGTATCGAAAGATGCATGATGACGGCGAACAGCGCCGTGGTGTTGTAGGAGTTCATCTCCTTCACCGCGAGATTGCCGAGGCCGCTGTTTCCGCCGAGATACTCGCCGACCACCGCGCCGATGATCGAGAGCACGACGCCCACCTCCATGCCGGTCAGGATGTAGGGAAGCGAGCTTGGGAAATCGAGCTGCGTCAGCCGCTGCCAGCGGGTAGCGTTCAGGCTCTTCATCACCTCTTCATGGCCGGTGTCGACGGACTTGATCCCCAGCACCGTGTTGAGCAGGATCGGGAAGAAGGCGAGGATCGAGGCGATCACCACCTTCGATGTGATGCCGAAGCCGAACCAGACGACAAACAGCGGCACCAGCGCCACTTTCGGGATGACCTGGGTGGCGATCACGAACGGATTGAGCATGCGTTCCAGGCGCGGCATCTTGCCGAGCAGGAAGCCGAGGCCGACGCCGAAAATGCTGGCGAAGACGAAACCGAGGAAGGTCTCCCACGCCGTCACGCCGGTGTGGAACCAGACGCTCTTGCTGCCCAGGAACCCGAACCACGCCACGACGACTTCGGAAGGCGGCGGCAGCACCAGCTTGCTGACGTTGAACAACTGGACATAGCCTTCCCAGACACCGAGGAAGACCACCAGTATTATCAGGCTACCGACCCAGGACGGGATCAGCGGTGAGCCTCCGCCGTTGACGTTGCTGCCTTGAGAACTCATCGCTCGATCCGTGAATTTGTGGTGCGGGACACGGCCCTGCATCCGCTGAACTGATGACCTGCGCGCACCATGCCTAGTGGTCGAGCTTGCCGCGGAGATAGGCGACGATCCGCTGGAATTCCGGATCATGGTGAACGCTCTGGTCGCGCGGGCGCGGGAACGGCACCTCGATGACTTCCTGGACCCTGCCCGGGCGTGGCGAGAGCAGCACGATCCGGTCGGCAAGGAAGACGGCTTCGCCGATCGAGTGCGTGACGAGCACCACCGTCTTGCCGGTTTCCATCCAGATGCGCTGCAGCTCGTTGTTCATGGTGTCGCGCGTGATGGCGTCGAGCGCGCCGAACGGCTCGTCCATGAGCAGGATGCCCGGATCGTAGCTCAGCGCGCGGGCGATGGAGGCGCGCTGGCGCATGCCGCCGGAGAGTTCGCGCGGCATGCGGCGTTCGAAACCGGAGATGCCGACGAGCCGGCACAGTTCATGCGCCTTGGCGAGACGCTCGGCCTTCTTCACGCCGCGCAGCTTGAGCGGCAGAGCGATGTTGTCCTCGATGTTCAGCCACGGAAAAAGGTTGGCTTCCTGGAAGACCATGCCGAGATGCGACAGCGCCTCGCTGTTGCGCTTGCCGTTGGCCCACAGATTGACGCCGCCGACCTCGATGATGCCGGAGGTCGGCGTCTCGAGCCCGGCGATCAGGCGCAGCATGGTGGTCTTGCCGCAGCCCGACGGTCCAAGCAGGATCGTCATTCCGCCACCGGCAATGTCGATCGTCGTCGGCGTCAGTGCCTGAACACCCGCCCCGCGCGCGCCGAACTCCTTTTCGGTCGCCTTGAGCGAGATCGACTTGTCGCTTTTGTCGGCGGCGGCAGCCCTCATTTGAAGGCCTCGTCCGCGAAGCTGTTGTCGTAGAGGGCGGCGACGTTCGGCACCGCGACGATACCCGCGTCGTTGACCAGCTTGGCGGCGGCCTCGAAGACCGAAGGCACGTTGCGCATCACGTTGTCGCGGCCCTGGGCGAGCGTCAACTCGTTGTAGGTCTTGATGGCGGCGAGCCGGAAGGCGCGGTCGTCGTTGGTCGTGATATCGAACTTGGCGACGATGCGGTCGAGGATGACGGCCGGATCGGTGTCGATGATCTCCAGCGCCGAGGCGCGCATGGCGCGCAGGAACTTGACCACGGTCGGGCGATTTCCTTCCGCGAACGCGCTGGTCATCATGATGACTCCGCCGGGCAGCGGCGTGAACTTCGAGGTCGGCCAGACGTCGATCGGCTCCTTGTTCATCTGCAGGATCAGCGCGGTCTCGGTGCTGGCGATGAAGGCGTCGACGCGGCCCTGCTTGAGGATCTCGACGTTGCCGGCGTTGGAGCCGATCGCCTGGCGCTCGACCTCCTCCGGCTTGATGCCGACGCTGGACAGCATGAGGTTGAGCACATTTTCCTGGCCGCCGCCGAGCGAGGCGACGCCGACGGTCTTGCCCTTGAAGTCGGCGGGCGAGTTGATCGGGGCGTCCTTGCGGCTGACGACGTTGAAGATGCCGCCCTGCAGGCTGGTGCCGACGGAGAGGATCTTGGCTTCCTGGGAGCCGGCCGCCTTGAGCAGGTCGAGCAGGCCGATGCGGGTGGTGGTGGCCTGGTTGGCTATCACCTGCTGGATGCCGACCGCGGTGCCGCGCGCATTGGTTATCGAGACGTCCAGGCCTTCCTTCTCGAAATGCCCGCCGGCGACGGCGTTCATCTCATGCGCGTATTCCAGCGCCAGGTCGAAAGGTTCCATGAACACCAGCTTGGTGGCGCTCTCGGCGAAGACCGGCAGGCCGCCGGCGAGGAACACCGAAGACCCGACGGCGGCGCCCTTCAGGAAAGAGCGGCGGGATACGGCATTTTCAATCATGTTATTGTCTCCGAATAGGGCCGTCAGGCGCAGGCGGCGCTGTATTTGCGGAACCACGGGTCGTTGCTCTCCGCGCGGATCGCCTGCTGGTATTCATGGTGCAGATTGGCGATGATCCTGGCCATTGGCTCGACCTCCTTGACCGCGCCGACCCCCTGGCCAGCGGACCAGATGTCCTTCCATGCCTTGGGCTGCTTTTCGGCATAATTGAGATCGAAGCCCTTGCCCGTCCCGAGATTGTCGGGGTCGAGCCCCACGGCTTCCAGGCTGGGGCGCAGCTTGTAGGACCACGCGCCGGTGATGACGTTGGTCATGACGAGGTCCTTCGACGTGGCGTCGACGACCATCTGCTTGTAGCGCGGATCGGCGTTGCTCTCCTCGCAGGCGATCAGCCGGGTGCCGACATAGACGAGGTCCGCGCCGAGGATCTGGGCGGAGCGGACGGCGCTGCCGCTCGAGATCGCGCCGCCGATGACGATGATGCCGTCGAAAAACTCGCGCACGGCCTGGACGAAGGCCGCCGCCGCGATCTGGCCGGTGTGGCCGCCGGCGCCCGAGCAGACCAGCACGAGACCGTCCGCGCCACCCTCGGCCGCTTTGCGGGCATATTCGGGCGTGCTGACGTCGGCGAACACAAGCCCGCCATAGGAATGCACCGTTTCGATCGCTGGCTTGGGGCTGCCCAGCGCGGTGATGACCAGCGGCGGCTGGTACTTGCGGCACAGTTCGAGATCCTCGGGCAGACGCGCGTTGGTGCGATGCGTGGTGAGCCCCAGCGCCCACGGGGCCACCTTGATGCCCTCGGCGCGGGCCTGGGCGAGACCCGTGGTCAGTTCGCCCAGCCAGCCGTCGAGGATTTCCGGCGTACGGGCGTTGACGGTCGGAATGCAGCCGATGACGCCGTTGCGGCAACCCTGCAGCACCATGGCGATGCTCGATACCAGGAACATGGGCGCGGCGATCACCGGCATGGCCAGGCTGTCGATCCAGTCCTGCGGCAGGTGACTGCCATTCGTGGTCTTCATCAATGTCCTCCTCACCCCATGAGCACTTTCGTCGTGTCTCCAGTGCTCATCAGGCAGGAGTCGGCCCGCGATCCGTCTGAAACGGAATTGCGTTTGCGCGGACGAATGTGTCTGCGGCAAGACGTTCCACATAATCGCTATTTCCGGAACATATAGGATCGTTCCTGCTATCTCCATCAGGAATACCTCACCCCTGTCACATCTCCGCGACGGTGCGGATCCTGTCGACCAGGGAAGAGACCGGGAGCCCTTCGCCCCGGAACGCAGCGCCCGTAAACGGCCACCAGCCGGGCTCCCTTGATGCCAGGCCGCCACCGGCTGCCCGGCCCACTATAACCAAGGGAGATAGCTCGCCTCCATACGGCAATGGACAGGGTGGGAGCGCATTTTCAATATGCGGCCGATCTCATGGACGGACGAATGATGCACGACGCCCCGGCCCTCACCCCGACACCTTCCTCCGCGACGCAGGCCGCGTTCGACCGGCTGTGCGAGGCGCATCCGATGCTGATCGGCATCGAGCAGGCCGGCAACGTCATCCCCGGCATGCGCCGCGACCTCGTCCTGCATGCCGGACCGCCGATCACCTGGGACAGGATGGAAAGCGCCATGCGCGCCTCGATCCTCGGCGGACTCGTCTTCGAAGGGCTGTGCGAGACGATCGAGGAAGCGGAAGCGCTGGCCGGATCGGGCAAGATCAGCTTCGCGCCGGCGCATGACCACGCCGCCGCCGGAGCCATGGCCGGCACCATCACGGCCTCGATGCCGGTGTTCATCGTCGAGGAGCGCAATTCGGGGTTACGCTCCTATGTCGGCGTCAATGAGGGGTTGGGCAAGGCGTTACGCTTCGGCGCCAACGGCCCGGAGGTCCTGGAGCGGCTGCGCTGGATGCGCGACGGCCTCTATCCCCTGCTGAAGCAGGCGCTGGCGATCAGCGGCCCGATGGACCTGAAGCTGATGATTGCCGAAGCACTGCGGCGCGGCGACGAAGTGCACAATCGCAACAAGGCTGCCACCAGCCAGTTCTTCCGCGAGATCGCCCTGGCGCTGGTGGCGACGCGCGCGCCGCACGACGAGTTGGAGAAGGCCTTGCGCTTCATCAGCCGCAACGACCACTTCTTCCTGTCGCTGTCGATCGCGCATGCCAAGGCCGTCTCACTCTACGTGGAGGAGCTCGGCGCCGGCGACATCGTCACGGTGATGGCAGGCAACGGCGTCGAGGTCGGGATACGCGTCGCCAGCCTGGGGAAGCGGTGGTTCACAGCGCCCGCCAGCGTCGCCGACGTCAACCTGTTCGAGGGCCATGGCCTGGACGAGGCGACACCCACCATGGGTGATTCCTACATCACCGAGAGCATCGGCCTCGGAGCCTTCGCGCTTGCCGCCGCACCGGCGATCTCGGCCTTTATCGGCGGTACGGTCGAGGAACTGATCGCGCGCTCCGAGCGCATGCGCGACATCACCGTCGACGAGCATCGCCATTTCCGCATCCCGGCGCTGGGCTACAAGGGCGTTCCCTCCGGCATCGATGTCCGCAAGGTCGTGGCGACCGGCATCAACCCGCTGATCAACACCGGCATCGCTTCGCGCGTGCCCGGGGTCGGCCAGATCGGCGCCGGCGTGCAGCAGATACCGATGGGCTGCTTCACCGCGGCGCTCGACGCGCTCGACCGGCAGTCCTGAACGACGGAAACCTGGGGAGCATTCCAAGTGAGCGTGGCCCTGCTGTCGGACTTCGTGGCTGGCCTCAGCTACAAGAGCTTCAACTTCCTGTCGCGGGCACGGGAGGAAACGAAGCGGGACATCGTCTCGCTGTGCGACTCGCTCGTCTCGGGGCGCGGCGAAATCTCCTGCTTCGTCATTGCCGAAGCCATCTTCCAGCAATGGGAAGCGCTGAGCCCAGAACAGCGGCGGGCCTGCCTCGGCGCGCTGGCGAACCGCTTCGCGCCCGACGCCAAGGCGATCCTCGACCATATCAAGGCGATCGAGAAAGACCCTTCCCCTGACAATCTATACCGGCTGCACACCATCAGCGAGCCGCGCTCGCAGGAACTGATCCGCCGCCTCAATCACGCGCGCAACGGCACGCGCCGCCTGGTGCAGATGCGCGAGACGCTGCTCGACGCGCTGACGAGCGACAAGTCCCTGGCCGGCCTAGACCGGGACTTCGTCCATTTGTTCACCTCGTGGTTCAACAGAGGTTTCCTGCAGCTCAAGCCGGTCAACTGGGAAACCGCCGCCTCGGTCCTGGAAAAGGTGATCCGTTACGAGGCCGTGCATGCGATCACCGACTGGGACGAGCTGCGGCGACGCATCGAACCCGAAGACCGGCGGCTGTTCGCGTTCTTCCATCCGCAGATGCATGACGAGCCGCTGATCTTCGTCGAGGTGGCGCTGACGACTGCTATCCCTACCAGCATCTCCGACGTGCTGCGCGCCGACCGGCCTATCGTCGAACGCGGCGAAGCGACGACTGCTGTCTTTTACTCCATCTCCAATTGCCAGCGCGGCCTGCGCGGCATTTCGTTCGGCAACTTCCTGATCAAGCAGGTGGTGGAGGAACTGCGCCGCGAGATGCCCGGCCTGCGCACGTTCGTGACCCTGTCGCCGGTTCCGGATTTCGCGCGCTGGCTGACCCAATTGCGCGCCGATCCCAGGCAATCGGCGCTCTCGGCCGCCGATCTCGCGCTGCTTGCCAGGACCGATGTCGATGGCTGGCAAAACGACAAGGCGCTGCTGAGGGAACTCAACCCGATGCTGCGGCGCATCGCCATCCGCTACTTCACCCAGGCAAAGGGCCGCCAGAACCAACCCTTCGATTCGGTCGCGCGCTTCCATCTGGGCAATGGCGCCAGCCTGGAGGACATCCATCCGATGGCCGACCTTTCCACCAAGGGGCTCGCGACGTCGTACGGCCTGATGGTGAACTACCTCTACAAGACCGGGGACATCGAGGCGAACCATGAAGAATATGCCGAGAATGGCAGTATCGCCATTTCCGGTCGCTTGAAGACGCTGGCGAAACAGGTCGCAGCGAAATAACGACGCCCAAGGATCTGGATCAAAGCCGCGATGTCACAAAATTTTTTCTCACTCATCCGAAGCCGCACCACGGATGACGACAAAGTCTTCATCCGCACCGTCGACGGCCGCAGCTATACTTATGGCGAAATGTGGCAACTGTCGGCCCGGTTCGCCAACGTGCTGAGCTCGAAGGGGGTCGTCATCGGCGACCGCGTCGCCGTGCAGGTCGACAAATCTCCGGAAGCGATCATCCTCTACCTCGCCTGCCTTCGCGCCGGTGTCGTCTACCTGCCGCTCAACACCGCCTACACGCTGGCCGAGCTCGAATATTTCATCGGCGACGCGAAACCGCATGTGGTGGTCTGCACGCCGGACAAATACGACGCGATCGAGCCCATGGCATCGTCGCTCGGTGTCTTCAGCACGCTGACGCTGGGAGTGGAGGGCAACGGCACACTGGCCGAGGAGGCCGCCAGCGCCGCCCCCTCCTACGAGACGATCCTGGTTGAGCAGAGCGACCTCGCCGCCATCCTCTACACCTCCGGCACGACCGGCCGCTCGAAGGGCGCGATGCTGACCCATGCGAACCTAGCTTCCAACGCCCGCACCCTGGTCGAATACTGGCATTTCACCGACAGGGACGAGTTGCTGCACGCCCTGCCCATCTTCCACACGCACGGCCTGTTCGTCGCCACCAACGTGATCCTGCTGTCGTCGGCATCGATGTGCTTCCTGCCGAAGTTCGATCCGAAGCTGATACGCCAGGAGATGCGAACTGCCACGGTGATGATGGGCGTGCCGACTTTCTACACGCGCCTGCTGAGGGAAGACTGGCTGAACAGGGACAGCACGGACCACATGCGGCTGTTCATTTCGGGCTCGGCCCCGCTGCTGGCGGATACCCACCGCGCCTGGACCGAGAAGACGGGGCATCACATCCTCGAGCGCTACGGCATGACCGAGACAAACATGATCACGTCGAACCCCTATGACGGGGAGCGCGTGCCGGGATCCGTAGGCCCTGCCCTGCCCGGCGTGAGCGTGCGCATCACCGAGCCCGAGAGCGGCAAGCTGCTGCCGGCGAACAGCGCAGGCATGATCGAGGTCAGGGGTCCCAACGTCTTCAAGGGTTACTGGCGCATGCCGGACAAGACGCAGTCGGAGTTCCGCGCCGACGGCTACTTCATCACCGGCGACATCGGCTACATGGACGATGACGGCTACGTCTTCGTCAGCGGCCGCAGCAAGGACCTCGTCATCACCGGCGGCTACAACGTCTACCCGAAGGAGATCGAAAGCGAGATCGACTCCATCGAAGGCGTCGAGGAGAGCGCCGTTGTCGGCCTGCCGCACGCGGATTTCGGCGAGGCGGTAACCGCGGTCGTGATCCTCAAGGACGGCGTCGCGCTGACCGAAGCCGACATCATGTCACGGCTCGATCCGGTGCTCGCCAAATACAAGCTGCCCAAGCGGATCCTGTTCGAAGCATCGCTGCCGCGCAACACGATGGGCAAGGTGCTGAAGAACGAGATCCGCAAGCAGCACGAGGATCTCTACAAATAGGGCCGGGACGGTCCGAACGGAAAAGGCGCCGGGCCCACGCCCAGCGCCGTTTCGTGTTTGCTCGGCATTTCCGGGGGATGGTTCAGGCCGCGTCGCTAGCGCCCGCTTCGCCGAATGCCTTCGAGAAATTCTGGAAGAACTGGTCGGACAGCTTTTTGGCGACGCCGTCGATCAGCCGCGAGCCGAGCTGCGCGATCTTGCCGCCGATCTCCGCCTCGACGTCATAGCAAAGCCGCGTCGACAGCCCTTCGGGAACAAGGCGGACACGCGCGCCGCCCTTGGCAAAGCCGGCGATGCCGCCCTGCCCCTCGCCGACGATCCTGCAGCTCACGGGCGCCTCGACATCGACGAAGCGGACCGTTCCTTTGAAGCGCGCGGAAATGGGACCGATCTTCAGCTTCACGACGGCATCGAACCAACCGTCGTCGCTCTGCTCCAGGCTCTCGCAGCCCGGTATGCTCAGCTTCAGCAGGCCGGCATCGTTGATCGCGGCCCACACCGCGTCCGGCGAGGCCTCGAGAAGGACTTCGTTCTGCATCGTGAATGCCATGGGTCAGCTCCGGCTCGAATGAATGGCCGCTGCATGGCATGCGCCATCCCTTCGCAACCAGCCCACAAAGCCGCTGATCTATCGACGTTGGTTATGTCTCGCCCCGCTTGGCCACTTATCCGGCACAGGCCAGGCTGGCTAGTTTGGAGGCACGGATAGCCAGCCGGGAGCCGCCATGCACGAGCCAACCGCCCTCGTCGACACGCCACTGACCAGGGGCACGGCCGCGACCGTCATCGAGACGCGCGACGCCATCCTGCGCGGCGCCGTGACCGTCGACGAAGCCGTGGCCGCCTGCCGGGCGCGCATTCGCGAGACCAACGACGCGCTGGCCGCCTTCACCGTCGTCAACGAGGCGGCAGCGAGCCCCGTGGCATCCGAATTGCCGCTCGCCGGCATCTCTGTCGGCGTCAAGGATCTCTATGACACCGCTGGCATGACGACGACCTACGGCTCGCCGATCTATCGCGACCATGTGCCGACGGCCGATGCCGCGCTGGTCGCCCGGCTTCGCGAACTGGGCGCCCATGTCGCCGGCAAGACGGTGACGACGGAGTTCGCCTGGCGCCAGGCAGGGCCGACGGTGAACCCCTGGAACACGGCCCACACGCCGGGCGGCTCATCGAGCGGAAGCGCCGCGGCGGTCGCGGCGGGGCTGGTGCCGCTGGCGACCGGAACGCAGACCTTCGGCTCAGTCATCCGGCCGGCCGCCTTCTGCGGCATCGTCGGCTTCAAGCCTAGCCACGGCCTTCTGCCGCTGGATGGGGTGCAACCGCTCAGCCCGACGCTCGACCATGGCGGGCTGTTCGCGCGATCGGTCGCGGACATCGCTCATGTGTTCGGACATCTGACCAACGAGACCACCGCGCCCCCGGAGCGGTCGCCGCGCCTGCGCCTCGTGCGCGGTCCTTACTGGCCCCAGGCAAGTGGTACCCAGCGCGCGGTGCTGGACAAGGCAGCGGCCAGCTTCGCCGGGCGCGGCGCGACTGTCGAGGAGGCCGAGCTTCCTGTCGCCTTCGACGAGGCGCTGGCAATCGCCGAGGTCATCCTCTGTCACGAGGCCGGGCGGATCTATGCGCCGCTGGCGGCCTCGCATCCCGATCTGCTGAGCCAGCACATGAAGGAGCTTGTCGCGCGCGGACAGGCACTCTCCCGCGATGAGGTCGAGGGCGCGCTCCTGGCGCGTTCCGAACTGAAGCGGGCATTCGGCGAGGCGATCGCGGGATGCGATGCAATCCTGACGCTGCCCGCCCTCGGCGAGGCGCCGCCGCTCGGCGAAGGCACAGGCAATGCCGCCCCTTGCGTAACGTGGACACTGCTCGGCCTTCCGGCGCTGACTCTGCCGTGGGCAGCCGGCGAAGCCAACCTTCCGCTCGGCCTGCAACTTGTCGGGCGGTCCGGATCCGATCACGCATTGTTGTCCGTCGCCGCATGGTGCGAACGGCCCAGGCCTCTCGCCGGCACCGATGCCGGCGACGGCGCCTGCTGAGCCGCATTCCGATGGCGAAGGCCAGCAGAATGGAATCGAGCACCGACGGCGGCCCCTCGTGCGCGATGGGCGCTCCACGCTCGATGTCGCCCAGTCATAACCGTTTGGAATGGCCTGACGCATCTGATGCATGGACAGGAAACCCTGGCGGCCCAAGAAATGAAGTCTACCAAACCGCCTCTGCACCTGGATTCCGGATGGGCAACGCCACATCGATCAGCCATTCAATCACGGACACGCCCGGTGGCGCCGACTGGGAAACGCAGCGCCGGCGCGTGACGGTGACGCTGCTGGTCGTGCCGATCGCGATGATGGCGCTGCTGTTCCTGGTGCCGCTTGGCTATCTCGTATGGCTGAGCCTTGGTGGACCGTCCGGACCGAATGTCAACAGTTACAGACAGTTAGCCGCGCCGGTCTATCTGAACCTGGCGTACTACACCTTGCAGCTCGCCTTCATCGTGACCGTCGCCTGCGCCGTCATCGCCTACCCGCTGGCCTATCTGCTGGCCAATATCGAAAGCGCCGTATCGCGCCTGATGATCGTCGGGCTGGTCATATCGCTGTGGCTGAGCGTGCTGGCGCGCACCTACAGCTGGATCATCATCCTGCAACGGAACGGCGTGGTGAACGACCTTCTGCAACAGGCCGGTATAACCAGTAAGCCATTACCTTTGGTTTACAACGAAACCGGCGTCTATATCGGGATGATCCACATCCTGCTGCCGTACATGGGGATGACGCTCTATCCGACGCTGCGCGCCATCGACGGCTCGCTGGTGCGTTCGGCGCTGAGCCTCGGCGCCTCGCCATGGACGACATTCCGCCGCGTCTACTTTCCGCTTTCGCTGTCCGGCCTGGTCTCGGGCAGCATCCTCGTCTTCACCATGGCGATCGGCTTCTTCGTGACACCGGCCATCCTGGGCGGCGGGCGCGTCAACACCATCGTGATGGCGATCCAGAACCAGGTGCAGGTGCTCGTCGACCTGCCCCTGGCCGCCGCGACCTCGGTGGTCCTGCTCCTCGTCAGCCTTCTCATCCTCGTCGTCTACGAGAGGATCGCCGGCGTCGAGCGCATCTTCGGAAAGGGACGCCAATGAGCGAATACCTGCTCGGCGCCAACGGCCGCCGCCTGCTCATCGCCTATGGCTGGCTGCTCATCCTGTTCATCATCGTCCCGGCGCTGGTGCTCGTGCCCGTATCGATCGGCAAGGACGATTCCTTCGTCATCATCCCGCACGAGCTGTCGCTGCGCTGGTACCAGACACTGTTCACAGACACGCGCTGGCGCAACGCGCTGATCCTTTCGCTGAAGCTGGCCGTCTTCGCATCGGTGCTGGCGACCGTCGCCGGCGTGCTGGCGGCCATCGGCGTCAGCCGCGCCGCGCCGCAGCTGGCCAAGGCGCTGCGGCTGCTGTTCATCGCGCCGATGATCGTGCCGTTGATGGTCATCGGCGTCGGCTTCTACGTGCTCTATGCGCGGCTGCGCCTGCTCGGGGGCTTCGTGCCGCTGGGCGCCGCGCACGCCGTGCTGGTGCTGCCCTTCGTGATGCTGCCGGTGTCGGCACGCCTCTACAGCATGGACCAGCGGCTCGAATGGGCTGCGGCCTCGCTCGGCGCCGGCCCCTACCAGACGATCATCCGGGTCGTCCTGCCTCAGCTCAAGCCGGCGATCCTGGCCGGCTTCGCCTTCGCCTTCATCTTTTCGTTCGACGAGGTGGTGGTCGCCCAGTTCCTCTCCGGCCCGCAGATGGAAACACTGCCCCGGCGCATGTGGGAAGGCATCCAGATGGGCGGCCTCGACAAGACCATCACCGCGGTAACCACCGTTCAGCTCATCCTCGCTGTCGTGGCCATGCTCTTCATCACCACCTGGCAGTGGCGCCCGAAGGCGCGTCCCGCCCCCGCCCGCGACAAGGCTGACCGTCCATGACCACCGCATTCATCGAACAATCCGCGTCCGGCGCCGCGGCGCCGCGCGCGGCCGCCCGACCGGCATCCGGCAAGCCGATCGGAACGGCCGGCGTGGGGGTCCGCTTCGAGAGCCTGGCCAAGCGCTACAACGATCTCTACGCGGTCGACGGCGTCAATCTGGACGTCGCTCCCGGCGAATTCCTGAGCATCCTCGGCCCCAGCGGTTCGGGCAAGACCACGGTGCTGATGTTGATCGCCGGCTTCGTCTCGCCGTCCTCGGGCCGGCTGCTGCTCGGCGACCAGGACATCTCGCGCATCCCGCCGCACAAGCGCGACATCGGTGTCGTCTTCCAGAACTATGCGTTGTTTCCGCATCTCGACGTCCGCCGCAACGTCGCCTTCCCGCTCGAGGTCCGCAAGGTCGCCAAGGACGAGATCGCGCGCCGCGTCGCCTGGGCGCTCGAGCGCGTGCATATGAGCCAGTATGCCGACCGGCGCGTCTCGCAGCTCTCCGGCGGCCAGCAGCAACGCGTCGCCCTGGCGCGCGCCATCGTCTTCGAGCCCCGCGCCTTGCTGATGGACGAGCCGCTGGCGGCGCTCGACCGCAACCTGCGCGTCGACATGCAGCACGAGATCCGCAGCCTGCAGCGTTCGCTCGGCCAGACGGTGATCTATGTCACCCACGACCAGGAGGAAGCGCTCAACCTGTCCGACCGCGTCGCGGTGATGGATCATGGCAGACTGCAGCAGGTCGATACGCCGAAGAACCTCTACCTCCGTCCGGCCAATCCCTTCGTCGCCGGCTTCTTCGGCGAGGCGAACCTGTTTCGCGGCAACGCCGAGGCGGCCGCGTTCGTCACCGAGAGCGGCGCGCGGCTGCCGCTCGCCAGGAGCGCCAGGGGCAAGGCGGTGCTGTGCGTGCGCCCGGAGATGATCGTCTTCGGCGACAAGCAGAAAGAGGGCTTTCCGAGCCTCGAAGGCACAGTCGTCGAGACCCGTTTCCAGGGCAGCATCCTGCGCATCTCGCTGCGCACCCCGCTGGGACCGATCATGGCCGTGCGGCACATCAACACCACCGACGACGCCCCGCCAGAAGGCACCAGGCTGACCTTCGGCTGGGACCCCGAACTTGGCCATTTGATGGTCCAAGAATAACCACCACGATTGGGAGAACACTCATGAAATACACAATGAACCGCCGCGAACTGCTCGCGGCGACCGCATTCGCCGGCGCAACGCTTGCCTTCGGCTCGCGCGCCTTTGCCGCCGACGACGCGGCTGCCACGCTGAAGGGATCGGGCAAGGTCGTCGTCTCGACCTGGGGCGGATCCTATGTCGACGCCCAGACAAAGGTCTTCTTCAAGCCCTTCACCGACGCGACCGGCATCGAGGTCGTCACGACCGGCACGCCGGACGCCGCCAAGCTGAAGCTGATGCAACAGAGCGGCAATGTCGAATGGGACCTCCTCGACGCCGAAGGCCAGATGATGCTGCTCGCCGCCAAGGATGACCTCATCCAGAAGGTCAACTACGACCTCATCCACAAGGTGACCCCGGCGGACGACCTGCTCACCGAGGCCCTCAACGAATACGGCTTCCCGTCGGTCGCCTTCGGCTGGGTGCTGACCTGGAACACCGACACCTACAAGTCGGGCGCGCCGGGCAACTGGGCCGACTTCTGGAACGTCGAGAAGTTCCCCGGACGCCGCGCCGTCTACGCCAACCCCCGCCCGCTGCTCGAAGTGGCCTTGATGGCCGACGGCGTGCCGCACGACAAGCTCTATCCGCTCGACATCGACCGCGCGTTCAAGAAACTCGACGAGCTCAAGCCGCATGTCAGCGTCTGGGTGGAGAACACCGGCCAGTTCGACGTGCTGCTGCAGAACGCGGAAGTCGACATGATGATGGGCAGCCTCGGCCGCTCCACCATCGCCAAGGGCAAGGGCCTGCCCGTCGACTACACGATGAACGACGGCCTGTGGCAGCAGAGTTACTGGATCGTGCCGAAGGATGCGCCTAACGCCGAGAACGCCATGAAGCTGATCGCCTGGATGTCGCAGGCGCAGAACGAGGCGGAATTCGTCAAGATCTATCCCTATGGCATGCCCAACAAGAAGTCCTACGACCTGATGTCGGCCGAGACAAAAGCCAACATCCCGACGTCGCCGCAGAACCTGCCGATGCAGGCGCAGATCGACGCCGCCTGGTGGACCGCCAACAACGAGGAAGTCAATCGCCGCTGGCTCGACTGGTACTCCAAGCGCTGAGTGACCGAAGATAAGGAGACCATCATGACAGCAGCCGCAAATCCCTCGCCCATCGAGGGGATATCGGACGAGGAATGGCAGATCCGCTGCGACCTCGCGGCGCTATACCGCCTCGTCGCGCAGTTCCGGATGACGGACCTGATCTACACCCACATCAGCGCCCGGGTTCCCGGGCCTGAACACCATTTCCTGATCAACCAGTACGGCTTGCTCTTCAACGAGATGCGCGCGTCCGACCTGGTCAAGATCGACATGAACGGCAACATCGTCGACCAGCCGAACAGGGACAAGAAGATCGTCAATCCGGCGGGCTTCACCATCCATTCGGCCGTGCACATGGCGCGAAAGGACCTGAAGTTCGTCCTGCATACCCACACCGCCGCCGGCATGGCGGTGTCGTGCCAGAAGGAGGGCCTGCTGCCGATCACGCAGCTGGCGCTCAAATTCTACGGCCGCATCGCCTATCACGGCTACGAGGGCATCGCGCTCAACCTCGACGAGCGCGAGCGCCTGATCGCCGACCTGGGGCCGCACAATGCTATGATCCTGCGCAACCACGGCCTGCTCGTCGGCGGCCCGACGGCGTCGCAGACCTGGAACTGGATCTACTTCCTGGAGCGCGCATGCCAGGCCCAGATCGCGGCGCTGGCAGGCAATCGCGAACTGGTCTACCCGCCGGAAGAGGTACGCCAGACCACGCAGAAGCAGGCCAACCCGGACGGCTTTGCCCAGCACCAGGAACTGGCCTGGGCAGCCTGCCTGCGCATGGTCGACAGCGATCCGATCCCGTATCGCACCTGATCAACGTCGCTGGGTCCCGGAGCGAGATCGCCGTCTCGCCCGGGGCTTTGCCCGTGTTGATCTATCTCTTTGTTGTCACGCAATTCCGGACGCAAACCGCTGCGCGCTTTTTCTGGAATTGCTCTAGAGCATGATGCCGATAGGGCGGGCTTCGGACGACATCATGCTCGATCTTTTCGATCGAGAGCCGGCAGGAAAGCAATGGCGACAAGACACCAACCGACACTGCTCTACGCATATGACCCGGCGCAGCGGGCGCGTTTCGCGGCGCATCCGTGCGCGCCAAGGCTCATCGACAACCCGCCAGGCGTGCCGGTGTGGCTGCCGCCCGCCGATGCCGACGCGATCGTGTGCTTTCTCGGCAGCTGGGCCAAGGCGCCGAAACAGGCGCCTGAGGGGTGGCCGTTCAACATCAAATACATCCAGTTCGCGTCGGCCGGCGTCGACACGCTTCCCGAATGGGCACACACTATCCCCTATGTAGCGAGCGCGCGCGGAATTACCGCCGAGCCGATCGCGGAATATGTGATGGCCGCCATCATGGCGGACTGCAAGAGGCTCGACCTGCTGGTGGCGGGCATGCGCGCGAGCGACGTCCCCTTCGACGAGACGCAATGGCCGACGGGCGCGATGCGCTCGATCAAGGGCCAGACGCTTGGCCTCGTCGGCTACGGCGCCATCGGCCAGGCGATCGCGCGGCGGGCCGAAGCCTTCGGCATGGAGGTCATCGCCACGCGCCGCAGCGGCGGCGACGGCTCGCCCCGCTTTGTTGCCGGCATCGATGAACTGGCCGCGCGGGCGGACCAGCTCGTGTTGTGCGCGCCCGCGACCGCCGAGACGCTGCGCATGATCGACGATCGGGTGCTCTCACTGGTCAAGCCGACCGCGCACCTGATCAACGTCGCGCGCGGCACGCTGGTCGACCATGAAGCGCTGCTGCGCGCCCTCGATGCGGGCCGGCTGCACCATGCGACGCTCGACGTCACGGATCCCGAACCGCTGCCGAAGGACCATCCGCTGATGTCGCATGAAAGGGCGACGATCACGCCGCACGCGGCGTGGTATTCGCCAGATCACTTCGACCGCGTCACCGCCAAGCTGCTCGACAATCTCGGGCGCTATGCCAATGGCGAGCCGCTGGCCGATATCGCCGATTTCGCGCGCGGCTATTGAAGGCGGGCCCATGTTCTTCGATTTCGGCGACCTGTCGCGACGCGAGCGCCACAAGCTGATGACATCGACGATCGTGCCAAGGCCGATCGCCTGGGTCAGCACCGTCAACGCGGGCGGCACGATCAATATCGGCCCGTTCTCGTTCTTCAACATTGTCTGCGAGGAGCCGCCGCTCGTCTCGATCGGCGTCGGCAGCGGCGAGCGCTTCGAGGGCGACCTCAAGGACACCGGCGTCAACATCCGGCGCACCGGCGAGTTCGTGGTCAACCTGGTCGGCTTCGGCAATGCCGACGCCATGGTGAAGACGGCGGTCAACCTGCCCGCCGGCATGAGCGAGCTGGATTTCGCGCAACTCGCGACATCGCCCGCGACCAAGGTCGACGCGCCGCGCATCGGCCAGAGCCCGGTGTCGCTGGAATGCCGGCTGTTCAGGAACATCGACATCGGCGACGGGCAGTCGCTGGTGCTGGGCGAGGTGGTGGGCATCCACGTGTTGGACGACGCGGTGCTCGACGCCGGTCGATGCTATATCGACACGCCGAAGCTCGACCTCATCGCCCGCATGCACGGCAATGGCTGGTACACGCGCATGACCGACTGGTTCCAGCGCGTGACGCCGCCGGCGCCCTGAACCCCGATAGAAGCGGCGTCTCAGGCGGCGCGGCGCCACATCGACTTCGCGACGCCCTGCTGCAGGATCTCGCCCGCCTGGTTGATGATGCGCACCAGGCGCGACACGACATAGTCGCGGCCGTTCTCCTGCAGATCCTTGCCGACGATCTCGACCTCGAGGTGGATCGTGTCGCCCGACACCAGCGGCCGCAGATACTCCCATTTGTCGACGCCCATGGCGCGCACGAACTCCTCGGCGCCTTCCAGGACCGAGCTTTCCAGATGGCTGCCGAGCGAAATCGCGATGCCGAACGAGCCTTGCGCGCGCACCGGACCGAGCCCGTTCCTGCGCATGAACTCCCTGTCGCAATGGACCGGATGCCAGCCGCCCGTCAGCATCATGTAGAAGGTGATGTCGGTGTCGGTGATGGTGCGGCCATGGGTGCGCGAGACCTGGCCGATCTGGACGGTGTCATAAGTGAATCCGAACGGAATCTCCGCCATCATCGTCTCCCTGTGGTCTCAACGACGAACAGCCCCGCCCGCGAAGCGGACGGGGCATGCCCGGAGGCGAGGATCAGGCCTTGATCGCCTTGTCGAAATACTCGTTGGTGTAGAGGCTATCGACGTCCTTGACCTCGACGATCTTGGCCTTCGAGGCGAGTTCGGCCGAGAGCTTCATGACCTCGGGAACGTTGCGCATGACGTTGTCGGTGCCGTTGACGAAAGTCATCTCGTTGTAGGCCTTGATGGCGGCGATGCGGAAATCGCGATCGTCGTTGGCCGCGAGATCGAACTTGGCGGTGATGCGGTCGAGGATCTTGCCGGCGTCCTCGGTGTTGGCCTCCAGAGCCGAATTGCGCATGGCGCGAACGAACTTGACGGCGGTCTCCGGATTCTCGGTGGCGAACTTCTTCGTCATCAGCAGAACGCCGCCCGGCAGGGGCGCGTATTTCGAGGCGGGCCAGATTTCGACCGGCTCCTTGTTGCGCTTCAGGATCAGCGAAGTCTCGACGGTGGCGAGGAAGGCGTCGACGCGCTTTGCCTTAAGGATCTCGACATTGCCGGCGTTCGAGCCGATCGCCTGGCGCTGCACGGCTTCGAACGGCACGCCGGCGCCAGCCAGCAGCAGGTTCAGCATGTTCTCCTGGCCGCCGCCGATCGAGGCGAGGCCGACGAGCTTGCCCTTGAAGTCCTCCGGCGTGCGGATCGGATCGCCCTCGCGGCTGACGACGCTGAAGATGCCGTGCTGCAGGCTGGTGCCGACCGAAAAGACCGGCTCGGTCTGCGCTTCCGACGCCTTGAAGACGTCGAGCAGACCGACGCGACTGACGAAGGCCTGCCCGGTGACGACCTGCTGGATGGCGGCCGAGGTGTTGCGGATGGAGGCGATCTCGACGGTGAGGCCTTCCTTCTCGAAATGTCCGCCGACGATCGCGTTCATCTCGTGAAGATACTCCAGGGCCATGTCGTACGGCTCCATGAAGACGAGCTTGTTCGACGACTGGGCGAACACCGGCATGGTGCCGAGCATCAGGCCGGCGCCACCGGCGGCCATGCCCTTGAGAACAGTTCTGCGATTGATGTCGTTCATGATCTTCTCCCCTGCAGTGCGGCCCATTACCGCGCACCGTCAGGGGGAGGATTTCACAGCGCAAACCGGGGGCGCTATATCCGTTGTCGTCCCAGCTATCGCCATAGGTAATGGCTGCGGGCAGACCGCGAACCGATCTCGCCTCTGTCGGGAGAAGGTTTGCCGGCTCTCGATCTCGCGCGGCGGCGGCAATAGCTCTCGTCAGCGACCCATGTCGGCGAACCGACTGGTCGCCCTCAGAAGCTGCGTCAGTTCCTCGGCGGCCTCGCGCGTCATGGCAACGAACTCCTCGGAACGATGCGTCATTTCCGGAAGCGGCACCACGAGGCAGATGGCGCCGATGCAGCGCTCCTCCCGATCCCGCACCGGCGACGCGATGCAGGCGATGTAGGGATCGATCAGACCGCTGGCGACCCAGTATCCCTGGCGCCTCGCGCGCTCGATGTGCTGGCACAGTTCGTCGAGCGATAGCACCGATCCATCGGCCATGACGTAATCGTCTGCCGCGAAGTTCTTCTTCATGTCCTCGCGGGAGACGCCGTCCAGCAGGAAGCGGCCAGAGGCCGTCTGCGGCAACGGCGAGGTGGAGCCCTCGCTGGCGACGCGGTAGTTGTGGCCGCGACCGGTCTCGGAGATCTGCACCATCTGGCGCCAGCCGCGCATGACGTCCAGTTCCGCGACCTCGCCTGCCTTGCGGGCCAGCCGCGACACGACCTGCCTGGCCTTGCGACCGAGTGTGGCGTGCCTGTCATAGGCGAGCCCCATAAGGCCGCATTTCGGGCCTGGCACGATCAGGCCCTCCGGCTCGATCTGCTCCAGATAGTCATGCGCGAGCATCACCTCGATGATGCTGTAGATCGTGGAGCGCGGCGCGTTGATGGCGGCCGCGATCGCGTTGCGTGTCATCGGCTGATCCTGGTCGATCACGCAATCCAGAACCTCCAGAAGTCGTTCCGTACCCTTGGCGCGCTGCATCGGCCCTCCCGCCAGCCACTGTTGACGATGCTCATGATCGATCGTATCAGTATACGCCATAACGTTCATATGTCCATTATAAAAGACATACGAACGTCCAGAAACGAGACGATCGCCCTTGGGGGCGAGAGGGGAAAATTCGATGAAGCGATACATGACAACCCTGGCCATGCTTGCCGCGCTGACCATTGCCGGCGGGGCAAAGGCATGGGCCGACGACAAGGGCGGCAGCCTGCTCGACGAGGTGCTGGCGCGCGGCTACGTGACGGTCGGCACCGGCAGCACCAATGCCCCGTTCCATTTCCTCGATGACAAGGGCGAGCTGACCGGCTTCGACATCGACATCGCCAAGGGCATCGCCCGCGGCCTGTTCAACGACGAGACCAAGGTGAAGTTCGTCGACCAGGGCGCCGATGCCCGCATCGCCAACCTGCTGACCAAGAAGGTGGACATCACCTGCCAGTTCATGACGGTGACGCCGGGCCGCGCGCAGCAGGTCGAATTCACCATTCCCTACTTCACGCAGACCACCGGCCTGCTGCTTCTGAAGGACGGCAAGTACAAGAGCTACGACGAGCTGAAGAAGGCCGGCGCCGACCTCACCGTGTCGTCGCTGCAGAACGTCTTCACCGAGGAGATCATCCATCGCGCCCTGCCGCAGGCGAAGGTCGACCAGTATGAGAGCCAGGACGCCACCGTGCAGGCGCTCAACAGCGGCCGCGTCGACGTCGCCGCGATCGACAGCTCCAATGTCCGCTGGCTGATGAAGCAGGAGCCGGAGCGCTATGCCGACGCCGGCTACACCTGGGCGCCGAACAGCTTTGCCTGCGCCGTGCGCAAGGGCGACCAGGTCTGGCTCAACTTCGTCAACACCACGCTGCACGAGATGATGACCGGGTTCGAGTTCGACTATTACGCGGCGTCGTTCGAAAAGTGGTTCGGCATCAAGCTCGATCCGCCCTCCTTCGGCGTCCCCTCGGAGTTCAGGTCCAGATAATCGCACGCGCCCCCGCGCGTCTCCTCAGGCGCGCGGGGGCGGATGATCTCACGCAGGACCTCTACCGAAACCCGCATTGGCTTTCGGGAGCAAGCGTCGACCGATCAGGAGGTATCCGGCTTTGCCGCCGGAAGCCGAGGTCGGCGACCATTGGAACCGGATCATGGGTTACACCTTCAACTTCACGCCCGTCTGGCAAAGCCTGCCCGACCTGCTGCGCGGGCTTGGTCTCGGGCTCGGCCTGGCGCTGGCCTCGCTGGCCGTCGGCATGGCCCTCGGGCTCGCCGTCGCCTTCGGCATGGTCTCGCGGCAGGGCGGCCTGCGCCGCCTGGCGAGCGGCTATGTGACGTTCCTGCGCAACATCCCCTTGCTGCTGCTCATCTATTTCGCCTTCCTCGGCCTGCCGCAGCTCGGCATCCGGCTCGACAAGTACACGGCCTTCGCCGGCTCGCTGACGCTCTACGGGGCGGCCTACATGGCCGAGATCTTCCGCGGCGGACTGCAGGCCGTGCCGCATGGCGTGGTCGAGGCGGGACGCGCGATCGGCCTCAGGCCCCTGCAGATCAAGCTCTATCTGATCCTGCCGATCCTGTTCAGGACGACAAGGCCGGCGCTCGGCAACGCCTATATATCGCTGTTCAAGGACACGTCGCTCGCCGCCGCCATCGCCGTACCCGAACTCACCTTCCAGGCACGCAAGCTCAACCTCGAGACATTCCGCATCGTCGAGACCTGGCTGGTCACGAGCCTGCTCTACGTGCTGACCGCGGTCGCGATCGCCAACCTGCTGCGCTATCTCGACTGGCGGGCGAACCGCCGCGAAGGGAGGACCGCGCCATGAGCGCCGGCTTCGCCACGGAACTCGCGGTCAACGCTCCACGGCTGGCGATGGCGCTGTCGCAGACGGTCATGCTGTCGCTGGCAGGGGCCGCCCTCGGTACCCTGCTGGGCGTCCCGCTCGGCGTCGTCATGTTCCGGAGCCGCCTGCCACTGCGGCTGCTGCTGGCGCTCTATGTCGACCTGGTGCGCGGCACGCCGGTGCTGGTGCTGATCCTGGCCAGCTACTACATCGTCCCGCTGATCGGCCCCAACCTTTCCGCGTCGCTCGCGGGCGTGATCGCGCTCGGCCTTTTCTGCAGCGCCCAGGTCGCCGAGATCACGCGCGGCTCGTTGCTCGCCGTCGACCGCGGACAGACAGAGGCAGCGCTGAGCATCGGGCTGCGCTTCCACCAGATCCTGCTCTACGTCCTGGCGCCGCAGGCGCTGCGCATCGGACTGCCGGCCTGGGTCAACACCCTTATCGAGACGGTGAAGGGCTCGTCGCTGCTGCTCGTCATCGGCGCGACGGAGTTGATGCTGGCCACCCAGCAGATCATCGCGCGCAACCATATGAGCATCCAGTTCTTCGCCGTCGCCGGCCTGCTCTACTTCGCGGTCGACTATGCGCTGGAGCGGCTCGGCAGGCGCATCGAGAAGCGCCTGACTTTCGAAAGGTAGACGTCGAAAATGTCCGAAACCGTCCTCAGCATAAAAGGCCTGGTCAAGAGCTATGGCGCCGTGCCGATATTGCGCGGGATAGACCTCGACGTCTCCAGGGGAGAAGTGGTCTCGATCATCGGCTCCAGCGGCTCGGGCAAGACGACGCTTCTGCGCTGCATCAACCTGCTGGAAGAGTATCAGGACGGCCACATCGAAGTCGCCGGCGAGACGATCGGCTACAGCGGGGACGGCCGCCAGCGCAAGCCGCTGACCGAGCGGACGCGCGCCCGCCAGCGGGCGCTGACGGGCATGGCCTTCCAGCAGTTCAACCTGTTCCCGCACATGACGGCGCAGGCCAACATCATGCTCGGCCTGGTCAAGGTGCGCGGCATGGCACGCGCCGAAGCCGAGAAGATCGCAGCCGACTGGCTCGACCGCGTCGGGCTGTCCCACCGGCGCGATCATTATCCGAAGCAGCTTTCCGGCGGGCAGCAGCAACGCGTCGCCATCGCCCGCGCGATCGCCATGAGCCCGCAATTGATGCTGTTCGACGAAATCACCTCGGCGCTCGATCCCGAACTGGTCGCGGAAGTGCTGGAGGTTGTCCGCGAGCTTGCCGGCGACGGCATGACCATGCTGCTGGTCACACATGAGATGCGCTTCGCCCATGACGTGTCGAACCGCATCATCTTCATGGACCAGGGACGGATCGCCGAGCAGGGACCGCCCAAGTCGCTCTTCAGGAAGCCGGGCACGGAAAGGCTGACGGCCTTCCTGAAGAACTCCTCCTTCTGATTTCGCATTGTCCGGAAAGGCGTTGGCGATGACAACGACAGAGCAGGTGGACGCGCTCGTCCTCGGGGCGGGCATCGTCGGCCTTTCCACCGCCCTGCACCTCGTCATGCGGGGACGCTCGACCGTGGTGGTCGACCTCAATGGGATCGCCGCCGGCGCCTCGTTCGGCAATCTGGGCTTCGTCGAGACGTCGTCGATCTTCCCCTACGCCTTTCCCCGCAAGCTCGGCGAGATGGCGCGCTATGCGCTGAACCAATCCCCCGCCGCCCGCTTCCGCTGGTCATCGCTGCCGCTGATTGCGCCGACGCTGGCGCGCTACTGGTGGCATTCCGGTTCCCGTCGCTACGACCGCCTCGCCCGGACATTGGCGCCGCTGATGCTCGGCTCCGCCGAGGAGCATTTCCTGCTCGCCCGCGAGGCCAGGCTGGAACACCTCTATCGACCCGGCGGCTGGCTGACGATCGTTTCGGGCGCGCGCCAGCACGAGACGGCGCAGGCAGAGATCGAGCGGTTGCGACCGTTCGGCGTCGCGCCCCGCTATCTCGACCGCAAGGCCGTGCTGGCACTGGAACCGATGCTGGGCGGCGACTTCACGGGCGCGATGCACTGGAAGGACGCCTGGACATCAAGCGATCCGAGGGGTGTCGTGCTGGGCCTTGCGCGCCGCTTCGAGGCGCTTGGCGGAAGGATCCTGCGAGGGGATGCTCGCGCGATCCGGCAGGCTGGAGAACGTTGGACGCTCGACACGGAGACGGTGCGGCTGTCGGCGCGCGACGCGATCGTCGCGCTCGGCTCGGCCGCGAAGATGCTCGTCGACCAGTTCGGCTATCGCATTCCGCTCGCCGAAAAGCGCGGCTACCACCAGATGTTCGCCTATCCCGAAGGCGAGCGCCTGCGGCTGCCCGTCGGCAACCCCGGCGGAGGTTGGGCCGTGGTGCCGTTGGCCAACGGCTTGCGGCTCGGCACCGGCGTCGAGTTCGCGGCGGCCGGCGCCGCGCCGTCCTATGTGCAGATCGACATGGGCGAGGCCAATGCGCGCGGCTTCGTCGAACTGGGCGACCGGTTGACCGAAAAGCCATGGATGGGCACGCGACCGTTCATGCCAGACATGCTGCCGGTGATCGGCCCCGCCCCACGCCATCGCGGCCTGTGGTTCGGCTTCGGTCACGCCCATCATGGCTTCACGCTCGGCCCCGTCACCGGACGGCTGCTGACCGAGTGGATCTGCGACGGCGCGGCGAGCATCGACATAGCGGCGCTGTCGCCGCGACGCTTCGGCGCCTAGGCTGGGTCGGCCGGCTCCACAGCTTCACCACCGCCTCGACCTTCGATCTGTCGGCGGGCGCACGACCTACTGAGCGTCGCCCGAAGAGGCGCCCTCAACAAATCGATCGGCATTCGTTAAACGGAGGCGGGATGACAGATTCCCGCCAATCCGGCTTGATGGACGAGCCGGCCGGGCCGGGTTTCAGAGCGGAGGACCCGGCCATGGATCTGCGGCAGCTGAGATATTTCACGCAAGTGGTCGAAAGCGGCTCCTTTTCCAAGGCGGCCAACACGCTGCATGTGGCGCAGCCGGCGCTGAGCCAGCATGTGCGCCACATGGAGGACGAGCTCGGCGTCGCCCTGCTCTATCGTAACGCGCAAGGCGTGACGGCAACGGAGGCCGGCGAACGCTTGCTGCGCCATGCCAAGCAGATCCTGGCCGAATTCGCGGAGATTCCCGACAGCGTGCGCGGCGAGGCGGTGGCGCCACGCGGCGACGTGCGCTTTGGCATGCCGGGCACGGTCAGCGAACTGCTGGCCGCGCCGCTGATCGAGGCCGCGCGGGAGCGCTATCCACAGGTCCGCATCCGTGTCGTCGAGGCCATGAGCGGCTACATACTCGGCTGGCTGCGGCGTGGCGACGTCGACCTGGCGATGCTCTACTCGACTTCCGATCCAAGCGGCCTTGCCGTGCACCATGGCCTGTCGGAGGAGATATTCCTGTTTGCCGCCAGCGGAACCGAAGGCGGACCTTCCGGCGACACGGCAACCCTGGAGGAGACCGCCCGCCTGCCCCTGGTGATTCCAGGACCGGGCCACGGCCTGCGCGAACTGATCGAGGAAGCCGCGCTGACCGCCGGCGTCCCGCTCAACCCGGCCATCGAAATCGACTCCTACAGCCAGATCAAGAAGGTGGTGATGCGCGGACTCGGCTTCGGCATCCTTCCCCTGATGGCGATCAACCGGGAGGTCGAGGAAGGCGTCTTCCGCATGTGGCGCCTGGCCAAGCCGAGCATAACGCGCAAGGTCTACCTCGCCTATTCGACCGAACGCCCCCTGCTCAACGCGCCGCGCGCCATCGGCCAGTTGTCGTGGGAGATCCTGCGCCAACTGGTGAAGGACCGGGCCTGGATCGCCGAACTCTCGGACGACAGCCAGAAGCCAGACCTGTTCCGCTAGGCTTCCCCTCTCCTGACCAGTCACCGGATCCGCGATCCGGATCGCGACACGCATCGGCGCGATCGTGTCACCCTCGCTCGCCTATATCCATGGAAAATCGCGGTGTAGCCCCGGTGTTTTGCTCTGTGCGGCCAGCGCGGGGCGGCCATCGCGCAAAACGCTATACCCGCCATTACTTTATCATATTTGACTTCAGACCCCCCTCGGCGACAGTTCGACCGGCATCTCGAAGAAGATAAGGACGGGTCATGAGCGGCGTACTCCAGGGAACGGTCGTTGTCGCGCTGGAGCAAGCCGTGGCGGCGCCGCTCGCGACATCCCGGCTCGCGGACGCCGGCGCGCGCGTCATCAAGCTCGAGCGCCCCGAGGGCGATTTCGCGCGTGGCTACGACGACTACGTGCTCGGCCAATCGTCCTATTTCGTGTGGAACAACCGCGGCAAGGAATCCTGCATCGTCGACCTTAAGGACCCCGAGGACCTCGCCCTTGTCGAGGAGATGATCGCCGGCGCCGATGTCTTCGTGCAGAACCTGGCGCCCGGCGCGACGGAGCGTCTCGGCATCGGCAGCGAGGCGCTGCGCAAGCGCCACGGCAGGCTCACGGTCTGCGACATCGTCGGCTTCGCCGCCGGCACGCCCGACGAGGAGCGCAAGGCCTACGACCTGTTGATCCAGGCCGAGGCCGGCCTTTCCGGCGTGACCGGTTCCAGCCTGTCCGGCCCGACGCGCGTGGGCATCTCCATCTGCGACATCGCCACCGGCCAGGCGGCCTACGCGGCCATCCTGCAGGCGCTGCTGCTGCGCGAGAAGACCGGCCAGGGCTCGCACATCCAGGTGTCCCTGTTCGACACCATCGCCGAATATCTCAACGTGCCCTATCTCGGCCGCCGCTACAGCGGGCGCGAGCCGCAGCGGCTCGGACTCGCCCACCCTTCGATTGCACCTTATGGCGTGTTCAGCGCCAGCGACGGCGACGTGCTGATCGCCATCCAGAACGAGCGCGAATGGAAACTGTTCTGCGAGCACGTGCTGGGCAATCCGAGCATTGCAGACGACCCCCGTTTCGATCGCAACACGGCGCGCGTGCAGAACCGCACCGAGCTGGACCGCAATGTGCAGGCCGCCGTGGCGCGCCGCACCGTCGACGCGCTGTGCCGCCTGCTCGACAGGGTGCGCATCGCCTATGGACGCATCTCCACCATGGCCGACCTGATGGCGCACAAGAGCGCGACGACGGCATCGGTGCAGACACCGGCCGGACCGGTGGAAGTGCTGGCGCCGCCGGTGGTGCTCAATGGCCGCCGCCCGGCGCTGGGCAAGGTGCCGGCGCTTGGCGAGCACAGCCAGGCGATACGCTCCGAATTCGGCGGTCCCGTTGCCCGCAACGCCGTCGCCGGGGCAGCCAAGTCATGAGCCTCAGCCGAGACCTCGTGCGCCTCATCCGCGCCAGGCCATACAGCCGGCAGGACCTGGAGCAGGCATCGCTGTTCGTGCTCGACACTCTGGCCTGCGCGCTCGGCGCGGGAAAGACCGAGCCGGCGCGCATCCTGAGGGCGATCGCGCCGCTGGAGAGCGCGGATACGCCGCGCGGTGCCTTCCATTTCGGCGGGCTCTCGCACATCCTCGAGATGGACGACCTGCATCGCGATTCCGTCACGCATCCCGGCTGCGTCGTCATCCCGGCGGCACTGGCGGTCGCGACCCGCGACGATCGCGGCGGCATCGCTTTCCTGGAGGCCGTGCTTGCGGGCTACGAAGCCTGCTGCCGTGTCGGCATGGCCGCGGGCAAGGCGCACTACCGCGTCTGGCACAACACCTCGACCTGCGGCCCATTCGGCTCCGCCATGGCGGCGGCCGAACTGATCGGCCTGTCGGAAGACCAGGCCGTGTGGGCGCTGGGCAATGCCGGCACGCAATCTTCCGGGCTGTGGCAATTCCTGGAAACGGGCGCCATGAGCAAGCACCTGCACACGGCGCGCGCCGCCGAATCCGGCGTGCTGGCTGCGCTGATGGCCGAGCAGGGCTTTACCGGACCGGAAGAGATACTGGAGGGCAAGAAGGGCTTCTTCGCGGGGCTGTGCCCCGATCCCGTCCCGGACGCCGTGACCGCCGAGCCGCAACGCACCTGGGAACTGACACGGACCTCGATCAAGCCCTGGCCGTGCTGCCGCCACACGCACCCGTCCATCGACGCTGCGCTGGAACTGCGCCAGGCGATCGGCGACGCCGACATCGCGAATGTGAAGGTCGGCGCCTATCAGGCCGCGCTCGACGTGTGCGACAGGCCGCTGCCGCAGGATCCCTACAGCGCGAAATTCTCGCTGCAGCATTGCGTGGCAGCGGCGCTCAGCGACGGCTTCGTCGTGCAGTCGAGCTTCGACGCCGATGCCCGCGCGCGGCTGGCGGCGGACCGCGCCAAGGTCGAGGTCGGTCTCGCCGCCGCCGTCGACGCTGCCTATCCGGCTTCCTGGGGCACGCAACTGGATGTCGAGACCACGGACGGACGGCGCTTCAGCGCCGCCCGCCGCGATGCCAAGGGCGATCCGGAGAATCCGGTCAACGCGGCCGAGATGACCGCCAAGGCGCGCACGGTGCTCGCCGACGGCGGCATCGGCCAAAACCGCGCCGAGGCACTGATCGCCGCGATCCTGGCGCTTCCGGACGACGCGCCGGTCCGTTCCCTCGCCCTCTTTCCGCAAGCAAAGGCGGGCGCAACGCCCGGTATGAATGATGTTTGAAGCAGAAGACCACAAGGATATCCGCGAGGCGGTGCGCAAGCTGTGCGAACGCTTCCCCGGGGAGTACTGGCGCAAGCTCGACGCCGAGCGCGCCTACCCCGCCGAGTTCGTGAATGCGCTGACCGAGGCCGGATATCTGGCGACGCTGATCCCTGAGGAATATGACGGCGCGGGGCTGACGCTGTCGGCGGCGGCGGCCGTTCTGGAGGAGATCCATCGTTCCGGCGGCAATGGCGGCGCCTGCCATGCGCAGATGTATGTTATGGGCACCGTCCTGCGGCACGGCAGCGAAGCGCAGAAGCAGCGCTACCTGCCGAAGGTGGCGAGCGGCGAACTGCGCATGCAGGCATTCGGCGTCACCGAACCCTCGAGCGGCACCGACACCACCTCGCTGCGCACCTTCGCACGCCGCGAGGGCGACCACTATGTCGTCAACGGCCAGAAGATCTGGACGAGCCGCGCCGAACATTCCGACCTGATGCTGCTGCTCGCGCGCACCACGCCACGCGACGAGGTAGCCAAGCGCACGGACGGGCTTTCGGTCTTCATCCTCGACATGCGCGAAGCGATCGGCAACGGGCTTACCATCCGGCCGATCCGCACGATGATGAACCACGCCACGACGGAGGTCTTCTTCGACAATGTGCGCGTGCCGGCGGAAAACCTCGTCGGCGAGGAAGGCAAGGGCTTCCGCTATATCCTCTCCGGCATGAACGCCGAACGCATCCTGATCGCGGCCGAATGCGTCGGCGACGCGAAATGGCTGATCGAGAAGGCCTCCCGCTATGCCGGCGAACGCAACATCTTCGGACGGCCGATCGGCGCCAACCAGGGCGTGCAGTTCCCGATCGCGCGCGCCTACGCCAACATGCGCGCCGCCGAGCTGATGGTGAAGGAGGCAACGCGCCTCTACGAACAGGGCAAGGACTGCGGCGCCGAAGCCAACATGGCCAAGATGCTGGCGGCCGACGCCTCCAACGAAGCGGCCAACGCCTGCATCCAGACGCATGGCGGCTTCGGCTTCGCCGAGGAATACGACGTCGAGCGCAAGTTCCGCGAGACCCGCCTTTACCAGGTGGCGCCGATCTCGACCAACCTGGTCCTGTCCTTCCTCTCCGAGCACGTGCTCAAGATGCCGCGCTCTTACTGAGGATACCGGAGAACCGCGATGACCGACCCGTTGCCCAGCCAACTCTCGGACTGGATAGGCCGCGCGAGCCACTCGGAGGACGTCGTCACCGGGCGGCTCGACGCCAGCTTCAGGGCCATACTTGCCCCACACCTCGCCCCGGTCGAGGAGGGACATGCGCCACCCGGCCTGCACTGGTGCCTGTGCCCGGCCATCGCGCCGATGGACGAACTCGGCCCCGACGGGCATCCGGCCAAGAACCGCGACATGCCGCCCGTGCCGCTGCCGCGCCGCATGTGGGCGGGCGGAGAGGTGGAGACCCTCGATGCGCTGCGCGTCGGCGACGCGGTCACGCGGACGTCCGCCATCAGCGACATCCAGCACAAGCAGGGTCGCTCGGGCGAGCTCTGGTTCGTCACAGTCGCGCACGAATACCGCACCGCCAGGGGCGTCGCGATCCGGGACCGGCAGGACATCGTCTATCGCGACGCGGCGCGCCCGCAGCCGTCCCCGGCCGGCAAGGCGGAACCCATACTTGCCCGACGGGCGCACGCCTCCGCCTGGAACCTGCGCACCTCGCCGGTGCTCCTGTTCCGCTACTCGGCCATCACCTTCAACGGCCACCGCATCCACTACGACCATCCCTACGCCACCGGCGTCGAAGGCTATGACGGGCTGGTGGTGCATGGGCCGATGCAGGCGACACTGCTGTTCAATCTCGCGGCCGCTGAAATCGGCCACACGCCGCGACGCTTCAGCTATCGCGGCGTGGCGCCGGCCATCGTCGGCGGCGAGCTGAGCGTTTGCCACGGTGCGGACGACACGACGAGTTACTGGACCGAAAGCGACGGGCACATTCACATGGAAGCGAGGGCGCAACCGTGATGGCGCCGGTCGCCGCCCCGCTGTTCGTGCCGGCAAGCCGGCCGGAGCGCTTCGCCAAGGCGGCCGCCTCGAGCGCCGACGCGGTGATCGTCGACCTTGAGGATGCGGTGCCGGAGAGCCTGAAGGACGAAGCGCGCGGCAATCTCGGGGCGGTCGCCGCCCTTGCCGTTCCAGCCTTCGTGCGCATCAACGCGGAAGGCACGCCCTGGCACGAGGCAGATCTCGCGGCGCTGCGCGCGCATGGCCTCACTCGCATCTGCGTTCCCAAGGTCGAGGACCCTGGGCTGCTCGACCGCATCGCCGCCCGTTTCCCTTACGCGGTTACGCTGATCGCGCAGATCGAGACGGCCAGCGGCCTTGAGCATGCGCTACCGATCGCGCGGCATCGCCAGGTCGCGCAACTGGCTTTCGGACCGGCGGATTTCTTCCTCGACATGGGCATGTCCGCCTCGGTCGAAATGACACGGCATGCGCTGTGCCGGCTTGCCGTTGCCAGCCGAGCGGCCGGCATCGCGCCGCCGCTTGACGGCCCCGCCTTCAGGATCGGCGACGCGGAGGCACTTGCCGACGAGTGCCGGACGGCCGTCGGGTGCGGCGCCGGCGGCAAGCTTTGCATCCATCCTTCGCAGCCTGTCGCCGTGCTGGAGCATTTTCTGCCCGGCCCGGCCGAAGTCGAATGGGCCAGCCGGATCGTCAGCGCGGCCAGCGACGGCGGCGCGCGGGCCGTGGATGGCCAGATGATCGACGCACCTGTCATCGCCAGGGCGCGGCTCGTCCTGCAACGCAACAGCAGACGCGGCGCAGGCCAGCAACAGATATCGTGAGGAGATTTGGACATGAATGATGGAACGAGGCAGGCACCGGTGCAGAAGGCGAAAGGCGTCTTCATCGACAACCAGTGGCGCCCTGCCCTGTCCGGCCGGACTGTGGACGTTTACGCGCCCGCCGAAGGGGTCGTGTTCGCAGAGATCGCCGCGGGCGGCGCAGGGGATATCGACCTGGCGGTCAAGGCGGCGCGCCGCGCCCATGAAGGCGCCTGGGGCCGGCTCGCAGCGGTCGATCGCGGCCGCCTGCTGTCGAAGCTCGGGCAACTGATCCTCGACCATGCCGACGAGCTGACGTTGATCGAGGCGCGCGATACCTCCAAGCCGCTCAGGCAGGCGCGCGCCGACATTCTTGCCTGCGCCCGCTATTTCGAATTCTACGGCGGCGCGGCCGACAAGTTCCATGGCGAGACGATCCCGTTCATGAACGGCTATTTCGTCGCCACGGAGCGCGAACCGCACGGCGTGACCGGCCACATCATTCCATGGAACTACCCGGCGCAGATGTTCGGCCGCACACTGGCGCCGGCGCTGGCCACCGGCAACGCGACCGTGTTGAAGCCGGCGGAGGACGCCTGCCTCACCCCGCTGCGCCTTGCCGAGCTGGCGGCGGAGGCCGGCTTTCCCGAGGGCGCGCTTAACATCGTGCCGGGCATCGGCGCGGAGGCGGGCGCCGCGCTGATCTCGCATCCCGGCGTCGACTTCCTGTCCTTCACCGGCAGCCCAGAGGTGGGCGTGATGGTGCAGACGGAGGCGGCGAAGAACCACATCACCTGTACGCTCGAACTCGGCGGGAAATCACCGCACATCGTGTTTGACGACGTCGACCTCGATGCGGCCCTGCCCAGCCTGGTCAACGCCATTGTGCAGAACGCCGGGCAGACCTGCTCCGCAGGCTCTCGCCTGCTGGTCGAGAAGAAGGGTTACGACCGGGTGGTCGAGGCGGTGGTCGCTCGCTTCTCGACGCTGCGCGCGGGAACGCCGGAGATGGATCTCGATCTTGGCGCGCTGATCAACCCGCGCCAGAAGAAACGCGTCGAGAGTTTCTGCGCCAAGGCCGCGGATGACGGCATCCCGCTCCTGGCAGAGGGTCGCGTCGCCGACGGCGCGCCGCAGGCCGGCTATTTCGTCGCGCCGAAGCTCTACGGACCGGTGCCGCGCTCCAACACGCTGGCGCGGGAGGAAGTGTTCGGCCCGGTGCTTTCGGTCATCCCGTTCGATGACGAGGCCGACGCGATCGCGACCGCCAACGGCACCGAGTTCGGCCTGATCGCCGGCGTCTGGACGCAGGATGCCAAGCGCGCCACGCGCGTCGCCCGCAAGGTTCGCGCCGGCCAGGTATACGTCAACGCCTATGGGGCGGGTGGCGGCATCGAGCTGCCCTTCGGCGGCGTGCGCAAATCCGGCCATGGCCGCGAGAAGGGTTTCGCCGCCCTGCACGACTTCACCACCATGAAAACCATCGTCGTCAAGCACGACTGACAGACAGCAAAGTGAGGAGACAGAAGATGAGACTAGACGGCAAGACAGCACTGGTGACGGGAGCGGCGTCCGGCTTCGGCGTCGAGATCGCCAAGACCTTCGCGCGCGAGGGCGCCAAGGTGGTGATCATGGACCTCAACGGTGAAGGAGCCGACGCGACGGCGAAATCGATCGGCGCGGCCGCGCGCGCCGTCAAGGGCGATGTCACCAAGGCCGCCGACATCAACGCCGCGGTCGCCGCCACGGTCGACTTCGGCGGCAAGATCGACATCGTCATCAACAATGCCGGATGGACACATCGCAACAAGCCGATGCTGGAAGTGACGGAAGAGGAATTCGAGCGCGTCTACGACATCAACGTGCGCTCGATCTTCCACATGTCGCGCGCCGTGGTGCCGCCGATGCAAAAGCAGGGCGGCGGCGTCATGATCAACATCGGCTCGGTGGCCGGCATCCGCCCGCGTCCGGGCCTCACCTGGTACAACTCCACCAAGGGCGCGGTGAATCTCCTGTCGCGCTCGATGGCCGTGGAGCTCGCTCCGCACAACATCCGCGTCAACTGTGTTGCCCCGGTCATGGGCGCCACCGGCCTGATCGAGCAGTTCATGGGCGTGCCCGACACGCCGGAGAACCGTGCGCGCTTCATCGCCACTATTCCGCTCGGCCGCTTCTCGACGCCGCGCGACATTGCCAACGCCTGCCTCTACCTGGCTTCGGACGATGCCGACTTCATCACCGGCGTCGTGCTGGAAGTGGATGGCGGCCGCACCGTCTGAGACATCTCACGGACCCAAGCAAAAACCCCCGGATCATCGATCCGGGGGTTTTTGCTTGCCTTGGGAGGCAATGCGCCGGCTATGTCCAGGGTTGGGGCCGGCGCAGATGCCGCCAAGGGGACAGCTCGCTATCCCCCGCGTTTAGTGCACGGCGGCGTACATGAGCTTTTCCTCGGTCGCTTCGATAGGCGAGAACTCCTCCACCACCTTGCCCTGGCGCGCCACAAGCAAGCGGTCGGAGAGCTGCATGACCTCCGGCAGGTAGGATGAGATCACCACCACCGCCTTGCCCTCGTCGGCGAGCCGGTTGATGATCTGATGGATCTCGGCGATGGCGCCGACGTCGACGCCGCGCGTCGGCTCGTCGAAGATGATGAGCTCGGGCTCCTGCACCAGCGACTTGGCGATCACCGCCTTCTGCTGGTTGCCGCCGGACAGTTCGATGACGCGCGCGCCCTTGCTGACGGCGCGCACCTGCAGCGACTTCACCCATTTTTCGCCGACGGTGTCGACCTCGCGCCCCTTCAGCCAAAACTTGCCGCGCAGCTTGGCGAGTAGCCCCATGAAGATGTTCGACTTGATCGACATGGTTTCGAAGAAGCCCTCGATCTTGCGATCCTCGGTGATGTAGGCGACGCCGTCGCGAACGCTCTGCGCCGGCACGCGATAGCGCACCCGCTTGCCGTCGAGGAACACTTCGCCGCCATTGGTGTAGTCGCGCTTGATCGCGCCGGCGACGACCTTGAAGGTCTCCGTGCGGCCCGAGCCGACAAGGCCGAAGATGCCGGTGATCTGCCCGGCGAAGACGGAGAGCGAATTGTTCTTCACCACGTTGCCGACGCGCAGGTTGCTGACGCTGAGCACCCGGCGACCCGCCGGGCGCACGCTGGTCTTGCGCGTGCCGTAGAGTTCCTGCGAGAGGGTTCGGCCGACCATCGCCTGGACGATGCGGGCGCGGTCGAAATTCGCGGTCTTGTCGGTCAGCACCAGCTTGCCGTCGCGCAGGATGGTGATGCGGTCGGAGATCGACAACGCCTCTTCCAGCGCGTGCGAGATGAAGATGACGGAGACGCCGCGCTCCCTGAGCGTGTTGACGAGTTCGAAGAAGTGGCGCTTCTCCTCGGGCGTCAGCGTCGCGGTCGGCTCGTCGAAGACGATAATGCGCGCCTTGAGCAGCATGGCGCGGGCGATCTCCACCATCTGCTTCTTGGCCGCTCCCAGCGAGCCGACCTGCACGGTCGGATCGACCTGGAAGCTCAGCGACTGCATGAACTGTTGTGCGGCGATGTTGATGCCGCGCACGCGGTTGAAGAAGTGCTCGTTGCCGAGGAACAGGTTCTGCGCCACCGTCATGGACGGCACCAGGCTGGTTTCCTGGAACACCATGGCGATTCCGGCGGCCAGCGCGTCCGACGGCGTGCGCAAGGTGATGTCCTTGCCGTCGAGAACGATCGTCCCCGAAGTCGGAGACACAACGCCGGCGATCATCTTGGTCAGCGTCGACTTGCCGGCGCCGTTCTCGCCGAGCAGGGCATGGACCTCGCCCTTGAGCAAGGTAAAGTCGATGCTCTCGACGGCGGCGACACGCGCGTAGACCTTGGTCAGTTGGCGCAGTTCGAGGATCGGGCTCATTCGTTTGTCCCTTTCGTCCATGCCGACTGGATCTCCGCAACCGAAAGTCGCAGCACGCGTCCGGCGCCCTTGGACAGCAGGAACAGGTCGTCGCCGCGCTGCACGGCCGCGACGACGCCGTGATTGCGGCCGCCCGTGCGACTGTGGACCGAGTAGAGCGGCAGGAAATCGGCGTCGAAGCGCACGGCAAGCCCGTAGGAGCGCGGCGGCGCCCACGGCTTGAGGATGCCCATTTGCTTGACGCTGCCGCCCTGCAGCGGCTCCATATAGTCCTCGCCGGAGCTCAAGGCCGGTGCCACCCAGTATTTCGGGTCGATGGTGCGCATCATCTCACGCCGGTAATCGTCCTCCTGAAGGACGAATTCGACCAGTTGCGTGCGGCAGGAAAACAGCGTCAGCCAGAAGCCGCCATCCGGCGTCGGCGCCAGCCGGGAAGGATAGCCCGGCAGCGCCGGCACGGCTTCCCGCGTGCGGCCGCCCTCGACGAGGCTCAGCCGATGGCGCCAGCTTTCGCTGACCAGCGTGCGGCCACGCGCGTCGACCATCGCGCCGAAGGCATAGCCGAGACCCGACGCCAGCGTGGCGACGCGCCCGTTTCCATCATAGCGGAGCAACCGCCCCGTGCGGCCGGCCTCCATCAGGTCGTGGCTCCACTGGGCATAAGGCCTGGAGGCGGAGCCATCGGTAATCAGCAGGCCGCCATCCGGGGTGGCGGACAGGGCGTTGACCGCCACGAAGGGTTTGCCGTCGGCGCTGTCCAGGACACGGCCACCGACGGCCACGGCATTGCCGAGGCCGACGGCGAGTTCGCCGCCCGTGGTGAAGGCGAGCGCGGTCACCGGGCGATCGAAACTCGCCGCGACGGTGAATTCGCCGTTGTCCGAGAGTTTCAGCACCTCGCGGCCGCAGGCCACGTGCAACACGTTCGCAGGGTCGAGCGCGATATCCTCCAGACCCTGGCGCTCGGCCAGGATCGTCGCGCGCTCGATCATGTTGTTCGGCTTCAGGGCGCCATCCAGGATCGGCACCGAAAGGCTGGAGCCGCGCCCGAAGACAGAGGAGATCAGCGAGGAAACAGCATCAAACATTATAGCGCCCGCTCGATACGAATTCAGGGTCGGCACCCTCGAGCTTGATCCTGCCGATGCGGTTGTTGGAGATGCCGCCTATGTAGAGGTAGCCCTTGTGCTCGCGCATCGAGGTGATCATCGGATGGTTGAGGCCGCCGAGATCCCACAGGGCATCGAGGATCTCGCCCTTCTCGTTGAACTTGACGATGCAGCCGGTGTTGATGTTCGGCGCCAGCCATTCGTCGCCGGGCAGGCGCTTGGACATGCGCCGGCGGAAGGCCGGCTTGCGCATGGCAAGGTCGAAGGCCGGGCTGCGCATGCCCATCAGCGCCAGCCAGTAGTTGCCGTCCGAAGAGACGTTGATGTTGTCGGGATAGCCGGGAAGGCTGGCAATGACGGTCTCGGTCGTGCCTTCCTTTGCGCCCGCGAACCAGTGGCGCTTGATCGAGCAGTTCCAGCTCTCGGCGAAGATGATGGATTCCTTGTCCGAGGCCAGCACAACGCCGTTCGGGAAGATGAGGTGCCGAAGCACTGTGTGCGTCTTCCCGGAGCGCGGGTCGTAGCAGATGATGCGGCCGTTGCCGCGGCCTTCCAGGCTGTCGGTCGGCCATTCATGCATCTCGTAGCGGATCGTCGCCTCGGAGAAGAAGATGCGGCCGTCAGGCGCGATGTCGAGGTCGTCCGCCAGGCGCAGGCGGCTGTCGTCGACCACGGACAGGAGCGAACGATTGGTCTCGTCGGTGACCTTCTCGACCGTGCGGTCGGGATTGACCCGGTAGAGGCCCATGCCGCCGACGCAGACGAACAGCGTGCCGCCGGCATCGAAAGCCATGCCGAGCGGCTGGCCGCCGATACGCGCATAGACCTCCATGCGCTTGTAGTCGGGCGCGAAGAACCGGATGATCTCGCCGTGGCGGCTGCCGCAGTAGAGATTGTCCTCCCTGTCGAGGATGACGTCTTCCGGCGACTCGACTTCGCCGAGGCCGATCTGCTCGACCGCGCGCAGCCTGTCGTTGAGCGCGAAGGGGGACGAGGCTCCCGTCGGCGGCGATTGCGGCAGTTCCAGGTAGGACGGGCTTACATAGAGTTCCTGCACCGCTTTGTGGCGGTTCTTGAACCAGCGTATGTCGAGCGTTGCGGCGAGCAGCAGGATGGTCGCCAGGATGAGGCGCGCGGCGCCGGCCGGGGTGGCGAGCCTGAGCAGACCGTTGGTGATGATCAGGATGATCAGCGTTCCGAGCACGGCCTTGGTGACCGACCCCTTGCCGCCGCCGAGGCGGATACCACCCAGGATGGCGGCGGTGAGCACCGTGATCTCGAGGCCCTTGCCGGTATCGGCGCCGGGGCTGGCGAGACGCGAGGCGTAGAAGATCGCCGAGGTCGCGGCGAACACGCCCGAGGCCATGTAGGACATGGCCACGACGCGGTTGACCGGCAGGCCGATATTGTAGGCCGAGCGGCGGTTGCCGCCGATGGCCATCACATACCAGCCCGGACGCAGGCGGGTCAGAAAGATGTGGCTGGCGATCGCGACGATGGCGAACACCCACACCACGGTCGGGATGGACAGGAAGTCGCCATTGCCGAGGAAATCCCAGGCCGGAACGTCGGGAACGACGGACGAGATCGCGACCGCGAGCTGGAAATTCAGGAGGTCATGGATGGCCTTGTAGACGATCAGCGTCACCATGGTGGTGAGGAAGGCGCGCATGCGCATATAGCCGATCAGGACGCCATTGACCGCGCCGAGCACCGCGCCGAGCAGCAGCGTCAGCGCGATGACGGCCGGCGTCGGCAGGCCGAGCACGTTGATGCAATAGAGCGCGGTGAGATTGCACAGCGCAAAGACGGAGGCGACGGAGAGATCGATACCGCCGACGATCAGCACCAGCGACATGCCGAGCACGACGAACCCCAGTTCACTCGCCTGCCGAAGCGTGTCGGACAGGTTGGCGACGGAGATGAAGTTGTCGATGCGGGAGCTGAAGAAGGCGATCGTCAGCAGGAGCACCAGCAGAGGCACCGCCGTTTCCATCCACTGCTTCTGCAGCAGTTCGCCGAAAACATGGTCCGGCCAGTAGCGGTACCGCAGTTTGGTTAGGGTATTGGACATGGAGGGAAAAACGCCGTCTGCTTTGCGTGAACGAAAGATCAGTTCGGGTGTTTTCGGTAAGGGGCGCCGCTGGCGACGCCCCTCGCCCGGGGATCAGCGGATGGTGTCCAAGGTCCAGCAGAACTGGTTCTTGATGTTGTCCTTGTTGTAGATCACCAGCGGCGTGTAGAGGATCGTCTTGGTGGTGCCGACCGGGTTCTTGTCCTGCAGCGCGGCAAGGATCAGGTTGTTGAGGTCGCGCGCCTGGCCGGGCACGTCATAGCTGACGTAGTGCTGCCACATGCCTTCCTCGATGCCCTTGCAGGCCAGCTCGCCGCCGCCGCCAGAGGACGAGACGAACACCTGGCCGCTCTTGCCTGCTTCCTTGACCGCTGCTGCGGTGCCGACGTCGGTATTGTCCCAGACGCCGAGCACGCCGCACAGGTCAGGGTGCTGCTGCAGGACGACCTGGGTGATCGACTTGGCCTTGGCGGATTCGTAATCGCCGGTCGACTGGACTGAGACGACCTTCACTTCCGGCGACTTGTTGAGGATGTTCTCGTAGCCCTTGAGCATGTAGGCGGAGAACGGGCTTGACGGCGGGCCCGCGAGCACAAGCACCTTGCCCGAGGTGCCGGATCCGCAATGGGCGACGACTTCCTTGGCCTGCAGCTCGCCCAGTTCCTCGACGTCGGCGCCGACGAAACCGGTGGTGAGCACGTTGGTCTTCATGTTGAGCTGGATGACGTGGATGCCGGCCTTCTCGGCCTTGGCAAGCAGCTTGGCATAGGACTGCACATCGGGGTTCTGCACGACGATGACGTCGGGCTTCTCGGTGATCAGCGACGTGATGGTCTGGGCGCCGGCGGCCGTGTTGAAGTTCGAGTTGCGAACCTCGTATTTGTAGCCGAGCTTGTCGGCTTGCCGCGACATCATCTTGGACCATCCCTCGGTCAGGTCCAGCCCCATGAAGACAGGCACGAAGACGACGCGCTTGCCCTTCAGATTGTCGTAGTAGCCGGCGCGCGCCGGGTCGCTCATGCTGTTCTGTGCATGGGCGATGCCGCCGGTCAGCACGGTCGCCGCCATGGCGACCGCCATTCCTATCTTCTTCAGTCCGATCATAGTCTCCTCCTGATTTGTGACGATGTCGTTGACCCGAACGCGCCCCGTGGCGCGGTCAGATATCTCCCTGCTGCGCCGTTTCCTCGTTGCGAGGATTGACGATGCTGTCGATGGAAAGGGCGGCAAGCAGCACCACGCCCTTGATGAGGTTCTGCATCTCGAACGACACGTTCATGATGGTCATGCCGTTGACGATGGTGCCGATGAGCAGCGTGCCGATGATGACGTTGATGACGCCGCCGCGCCCACCCGACAGGCCGATGCCGCCGAGCACGACGACCAGGATGACGTCGTAGATCCAGGTCAAGTTGAAGATGCGCGTGTCCATGCTGGAGCTGGAAGCCGACAGGACCAGCCCGGCGAACATCGCGACAAGCCCGGCGATGATGTATTGCAGCATCAGGATCGGACGCACCGGAATGCCGGCGATGCGGGCGGCGTTCGGATTGTCGCCGCTGGCGTAGATGAAGGCGCCGAGCCGCGTCTTGCGCATGAATATGCCGACGATGATCGCGGCTGCGATGAAGGCCAGCACCGAATAGGGAATGCCGAGCAAGCTGCCCTGCCCGATCCAGCTGATGGCCGCGAGCTGCGCGGGCCACGGCACGATCTCGTACTCGAACAGGCCGCTCTGGCCGATGCCGGCGATGCCGATGCCGACCGCCAGCGTCGTGAACAGCGACGGGATTTCCGCATAGGCGACGAGGAAGCCATTAAGCACGCCGATGGCGACGGCCAGCGACACGCCGCAGAGAAGCGACGTGGCGATGCCGTAGTCTTTCGAGGCGAGCATCAGCACTACGGCCGAAGGCACCGCCAGCGACGCGATCATGGACAGGTCGATGCCACGCCCGATGACGACGACGGCCATGCCGAGACCGAGAATGCCCAGCACCGAGACCGTGCGCATCAGGGTCAGCAGGTTGCCGACGGTGAAGAAGCCCGGAAGCAGGAGGCTGAAGGCAAGGAAGATGGCCGCGAACAGCAGGAGCACGATCATCTGCTGGTCGAAGGCGACGCCCTTCAGGAAGGATGCGCCACCCGCCGGACCGGCTTTCGCGACGGCTTCGGCCTGGCCGCCGCCGTTGAGTTCGGTTCCGCTCATCGTCCGCTCGCCCCGTCACGCCAAAACAATGGTTGGCCCCGCATGCAGGGCCCGTCCGCACCCAGCCACGCCGCAGAATGCGCCGCGATTGCGCCGGCGGCTTCGGCCGGGACGGCAAGAACCGATGATATGGTCACGCTTCCACCCTTGCTTGCCCGGCGTTGCTCTCCCCGGGGCGCCCGGCTGCACGACATGCGCCGGGACTCTGTTGCGAAACTGTCGCGAAGAACGATGCGCAGATCAAAGACTGTGTTGGTTTGGCCGGTATAAGGAAACGTTCTGGCGTCACGCCCACGGGCAAGCGCCATGCGCCGCACGGCCCGGCGGTTCCTGCTTTCGAAAGGGACTGGCGAGGAGACCAGGCAGGACCGCGAGGGGATCGCGCCGGCAAGAATCGGGAGACGCGGCGCCGAGGAGCCAGCTGTCGATCGCGGATGCCTCATCGTTCGCTCCTCCCAGGCGACCACAAGATTTACGGACAGTAGCAGCGACAGCCGCGACGGTCAACAAAATTGACTAGCGATTCAATAATCATTTTTTGTCCCTTATCGGGAAAGCGTCGTTCTCGCGCCCAGCAGCATCTTCTCATCGATTTAAGCTGCGGATTTTTCACAATTATACCTGCATATCTGGCTTTTCGAATCTTTTCCCAGGCCGACAAAAGGAGGATACCGCTCGTCAAATCGACTTGACAGGAGGCGTCAAATTATTGACTATCGGTTCAATATTCAAGAAATTGCGATCGGGAGGAGCCGTTGCAGCTTTTCGAATCCAAGCCGCCCGCATGCGGGACGAGGCACCTTCCCTCGATGACGGGAGGCCGCCCATGAGCCGCGCCGTCGTGGTCGTCACCGGGGGCGCCAGCGGCATCGGCGCGGCCTGTTGTTCGGTACTCGCCGCCGGCGGGTTCCATGTCATCGTCGCCGACGTCAATGACGCCGCCGGCAAGCAGGTGGCCGCCGATGTCGGCGGCGACTTCGTCACCATCGACGTCGGCGACGCTCTGGCGGTCGACGCGGCCGCCGAAGCCATAGAAGCGCGCTTCGGCGCGGTGTCGGGGCTGGTCACCAGCGCCGGCGTGATCCAGCCGCCGCTCAGGCCGGAGGAACTTGGCCTCGACCTGTGGGACAAGGTCGTCCATATCGACCAGCGTGGCACCTATGTGAGCTGCCTGGCGTTTGGCCGACGCATGGCCGCGCGTGGAACCGGCGGCGCCATCGTCAACATCGCCTCGGTCGCCGGCTCCCGCTCTATGCCGCTGCATTCCTACGCGCCAGCGAAGGCCGCCGTCATCAGCATGAGTGCCTGCCTGGCCTCGGCCTGGGGCCGCGACGGCGTGCGGGTAAACTCCGTTTCGCCGGGCTACACGGCGACGCCCGGCCTGCAGATCGAGATCGACGCGGGCCGCCGCGACGTGTCCCGGCTCGCCGGCAACGCCCCACTCGGGCGCCTGGTGCAGCCTTCCGAAATCGGGCAAGCCGTGGCCTTCCTGCTGTCGCCCGCCGCATCCGCCATTTCGGGGGTCGACCTACCGGTCGATTGCGGCTGGCTCGCTGGCTCTACGTGGGCGACGTATGGCGGCTTGCCGTCCCTGCATCAGGATCGAGTCGGATGAACAGCCGCACGGCGAAAAAAGCCATCGGCGGCAATTCGCGGCTGCTCGACCTGCACCGGACGATGTTGCTCATCCGGGCGACGGAGACGGCATTGTCAAAACTGTTCGCCGACGGCGAGATTCCGGGCTTCATCCACCTGTCGCTTGGCCAGGAAGCCGTGGCCGCCGGCGTCTGCTCGGCGCTCGGCCCGGCGGATACGTTGGCCACCACCCATCGCGGCCATGGCCACGTGATCGCGCGCGGCATCGATCTTGGCGGCTTCTTCAAGGAGCTGATGGGGCGCGAGGGCGGCCAGTGCAAGGGCCGTTCCGGCTCCATGCATGTCGCCGACATGGGCCTTGGCATCCTTGGCGCCAACGGCATCGTCGGCGCCAGCGTGCCACTGGCGCTTGGCAGCGCGCTGGCCCATCAGACGCGGGCAACGGGCGGCATTGCCGTTGCTTTCTTCGGCGACGGCGCGATGGCGGAAGGCGCGCTGCACGAGGCGCTGAACATGGCCGCCCTGTGGTCGCTGCCGATGATCTTCGTCTGCGAGAACAATGGCTGGTCCGAGTTCTCGCCCACCGCGCGGCAATTCAGGGGCAAGCTGGCGAACATCGCCGGGGCATTCGGCATCCGCCACATCCACGTCGACGGCAACGATGCCGAGGCCACGGCGGATGCGGCGCGCGAGGCCGCCGATCATGCCCGTGCCACCGGCCCCGTGGTGCTGGAATGCATGACCACGCGCTTCCACGGCCATTTCGAGGGTGACCCGCAGAAATACCGCGACAGCGAGGAGATGGCGGCGATGGCCGCCGGCGACCCCGTCGCGCGCAGCCGCGCCAGGCTGATCGAACTCGGCATGGCCGCCGCTGACCTCGACGCCATCGTGTCCGAGACCGAGGCGCGCGTGGCGGCCGCGGTGGAGGCCTCGCGCGCCGACGCGCTGCCGGATTTCGACGCCACGCTGGCGGATGTCTACACGCCGATGGGTGCGCACTGAGATGGCCGACACACGCTATATCAGGGCGATCAACAAGGCCCTTGCAGATGCCATGGACGCCGACGCCAGCGTCGTCCTGATGGGCGAGGACATCGCCGACGCGGGCGGTTCCTTCAAGGCGACGCGCGGCCTGCTCGACCGCTTCGGTCCGGCGCGCGTGCGCGACACGCCGATCAGCGAAGGCGCCATCGTCGGCGCCGCCGTCGGCGCCGCGCTCGGCGGGCTGAAGCCGGTGGTCGAGATCATGTTCATGGACTTCGTGACGCTGGCCATGGACGCGCTCGTCAACCAGGCGGCCAAGTCGCGCTTCATGTTCGGCGGGCAGGCAAGCGTGCCGATGGTGGTGCGGCTGCCGCATGGCGGCGGGCTGAACGCCGGCCCGCAGCATTCGCAGTGCCTCGAAGCCTGGTTCGCCCATATCCCCGGCCTGAAAGTGCTGTGCCCGGCGACGGTGGAGGACGCGTACAGCCTGCTGCGCGCGGCGATAGACGACCCGGACCCGGTGGTCTTCGTGGAGAACAAGGCGCTCTACGCGATGGCCGGCGACCTGCCGGAAGAACCGGCCAGGGCCAGCATCGGCAAGGCCCGCATCGCGCGCCAGGGAAGCGACGTCACCTTGGTGACCTACGGAGCGACGCTGTTCAACTGCCTGAAGGCCGCCGACGCGCTGGCAAGCGACGGCATCTCGGCGGAAGTCGTCGACCTTCGCTCGCTGCAGCCCTGGGACAAGGAAACCGTGCTGGGCTCCGTCGCCCGCACCCATCGCGCCGTCGTGGCGCATGAGGCCGTGCGCAGCTTCGGCGTGGGTGCCGAGATCGCCGCCGTGATCGGCGAGGAAGGCTTCGACGACCTCGACGCACCGGTCGGGCGTGTCGGCGCGCCGTTCATGCCCGTGCCCTTCGCCCGCTCGCTGGAGAGCCGCTTCATTCCCGACGCCGCCGCCATCCAGGCCGCCGTCGTCGCCAGCCTCGCCTAGGAGCCACCATGTCCGAAGCCACGATACTGCGCAGCGTCAACGGGCCGGTGGGTACGCTGACCATCAACCGGCCACAGGCGCTCAACGCGCTCGACGTCGAAACGCTGCTCGCGATGGAGCGGGAACTGACCACGCTGGAGGCCGATCCCGCCGTGCGCGTCATCGTCTTCACCGGCGCGGGCGACCGCGCCTTCGTGGCCGGCGGCGACATAGCCGATCTCGATTCACGCCAGGGGCTGGCGCACTACCTCGAATTCGCCGAGATCGTGCATCGCGTGTTCCGGCGCGTCGAGATCTGCGACAAGCCGACGATCTGCGCCATCAACGGCTGGGCTCTCGGCGGCGGCACCGAATTGCTTCTGGCAACCGATATCCGGCTTGCCGCCGACCATGCCAAGCTCGGCCTGCCGGAAATCACGCTCGGCCTGTTTCCCGGCGCCGGCGGCTCGCAACGCCTGATCCGCCAGGTCTCGCCCTGCAAGGCCAGGGAACTGATGTTCGTCGGCGACCGCATCACCGCGGCGGAGGCTCTGCAACTCGGCCTCATCAACCGTGTCGTCGAGAAGGAACGGCTGCTGGAAGAAGCCATGGCGCTGGCGGAACGCATCGCGCAGAAGTCGCCGCTGGTGCTGAAACTGCTCAAGCGCACGCTCGCCAATGGCGCCGACATGCCGCTGCCGGCGGCGCTCGCCCACGAGCAGGCGATGATCGGGCTGGTGCTCGATACCAAGGACGCTCACGAGGGCTGCTCCGCCTTCCTCGAAAAGCGCCAGCCGACCTTCGAAGGCAGGTAGGTGCGAGCATGGCGATCGACCTCCTGATGCCGAAACTCGGCCTGACGATGACGGAAGGCGTGCTGCTGGAATGGAAGGTCCGGCCTGGCGACGCCGTTGCCAGGGGTCAGTTGCTCTACGTCATCGAGACCGACAAGATCGCCACCGAGGTCGAGGCCGAAGCCGACGGCGTTCTCGAGGCGCAGCTTGTCGCCGAGGGCGAAACCGTGCCTGTGGGCGCGGTCGTCGGCAGGCTTGCCGGCTCGGACGAGGCCAGTGGCGCGAAGCCCCGGCCGAACGCTGCGACGGAAGACAAGATCCAGGTCTCGCAGCCGCGGGCCATTCCCGCCTCCCCCGTCTCGCGCCGCGGCGATGCGCAACGCATCGTGGCGACGCCGCTGGCGCGGCGCATGGCCAGGGCGCATTCGCTCGACCTCGCCGCCGTCACCGGCAGCGGACCGCGCGGGCGCATCAAGGCGATCGACGTCGAGCGAACGCTTGGCGAGCCCCGTCAAGCGCCGGAAAAGGCAGGGGCCGGAAACGCCATCCGCGCAAAGCCCTCCGCCACGCAGGCAGCGATGGCGCGACGCCTGGCCGAGGTGAAACAGGGCGTACCGCATTTCTATCTGTCGACCGAGATCGAGGTTTCGGCGCTGATCGCGCTGCGCGAGACGCTGAATGCCGACGCGACCGCCCCTCGCCTGACGCTCAACCATTTCGTCCTCGCCGCCGCCGGCCGGGCGCTGCGCGACCATCCCAACATCAACCGTGTCTGGTCGGAGGGTGAACTGCTCGCTTTTGCCGAGAGCGACGTCTCGATGGCCGTCGAGACCGAACGGGGGTTGCTGGTGCCCGTCATCCGCGACGCCGGGCGTCGCGCACTGGACGCGGTGGCCGCGGATGCCCGGGACCTGGTGGAGCGCGCCCGTTCCGGCCGTCTCTCCGCCGCCGACATGACGGGTGGCGCCATCGCCGTCTCCAATGCCGGCATGCACGACGTGACCTGGGTCACTTCGATCATCAATCCCGGCCAGTCGGCCATCCTCGGCGTCGGCAGCGTGCGCAGCCTGTTTCGACCGGACGCGCAGGGGAAACCCGAACTGCGACGCGAGATGGGCGTCGTGCTGTCGGCCGACCATCGCGTCCATACCGGCGTGGAAGGGCTCGCGTTCCTGTCCAGCCTGAAAGCCTATCTCGAAACCCCGATGCGGCTCTTGCGCCAAATCTGACCTGGGAAGCATGATGACCGTCGAACTCACCGAAGACCAGAACATGATCGTCGAAACGGCGCGCCGGGTGGGCGCCGATTTCGGCCTCGACTACTGGCGCGACAAGGACAGCCGCAAGGAATTCCCGGCGGAGGCCTGGAAGGCCATATGCGACGCCGGCCTGTGCGGCGTGGCGCTGCCGGAGGAACATGGCGGCTCGGGGCGCGGCGCGTTCGACATGGCGCTCATCATCGAGACGCTCGCGGCCAGCGGCGCCGGTTCGACCGTAGGTCAGCTCTTCATGTGCAATCCGATCTTCGGCGGCGTGGCCATTTCCAAATACGGCACCGAGCGGATGAAGGCGGAACTGCTGCCAAAGCTGATCTCCGGCGACCTCCAGTTCTGCATGGCGCTGACCGAGCCGGACGCCGGCTCGAACACGCTGGAAATGCGCGCCTATGCCGCCCCCGACGGCAACGGTTTCCGCCTGAACGGCCAGAAGATCTGGATCACCAACGTGCCGGAAAGCGGCAAGATGCTGGTGGTCGCCCGGACCATGAAATACGGCGAGGCCGAGCGCCGCAGCGACGGCATCTCGATGTTCCTGATCGACACGGATCGCGCGGGCATCAGTCATTCCCGGATCGACAAGCTGGGCACCAACACGCTCGCGTCGTCTTCCGTGTTCTTCGAGGATGTTCGCATCGAGGGCGACGAGTTGATCGGCACGCTGCACAAGGGCTGGCCGGAACTGCTCGACGTTCTCAATGCCGAGCGCATCGCCACCACGGCCGGGCTCGTCGGCACGATCGACCTCGCGATCAGGCTGGCCAGCGACTATGCGCGCGAGCGCAAGGTGTTCGGCGGCAAGCCGATCGCGTCCTACCAGGGATTGCAGTTTCCGCTGGCGCAGGCCTATGCCGAGATGGAATGCGCGCGGCTGATGAACCGGCAGGCGGCGACCCTGTTCGACCTCGGCAGGCCGTTCGGCACGCAGTCGAACATCGCCAAGCTCATCGCCGCACAGGCCTGCTCGGCCGCCACGGAACACGCCATGCAGACCATGGGCGGCATGGGCTATGCCAAGGAATTCCATGTCGAAAGGTTGTGGCGCGATTGCCGCCTCTTCCGCTTCGCGCCTGTCTCGGAGGAGATGATCCTGAACTATCTCGCGGTGCATCAACTCGGCATGGTGCGCTCCTACTAGGGGATCCGGCCAAACGTCGCGCGGCCGCAGGGAGGAACATGTGGTCAATCTGAGTTCGTTCATTCACGCCCACGCGCTGCGGCAACCCGACCGACCGGCGCTGATCTACGCCGATCAGCGCGTAAGCTATGCAGCGCTCGACCAGCGCATCGCGCGCGCCGCCGCCTTCCTGGCCTCGAAAGGCATCGGCCCCGGCGACATCGTGGCGGTGTTCATGAAGAACAGCGCCGCCTTCCTGGAGATCACCTTCGCCACCAGCTATCTGGGCGCCGTGTTCTTGCCGGTGAACTTCCGCCTCTCCGGCGAGGAGTGCGGCTATATCGTCGCCCATGCCGGCGCCAGGCTCCTGCTCGCCGACGAGGAATTCGCCGCGACGGTTGCCGGCATCGACAATGTCGTGCTGGTCGATGCGGCCGCTCAATCGGATTCCGGCAGGCTGGCGTCGCCCGGCCTGGCGGTGCCGGCGCCCCAAGTTCGCAAGCCCGAGGATCTGTTCCGGCTCATGTACACCTCCGGCACCACGGACAGGCCGAAGGGCGTCATGCACAGCTACGAGAACTTCTACTGGAAGTGCATGGACCACGTGATCGCGCTCGGCATGACGGCGGCCGACCGGCTGCTCGCGGTCGGCCCGCTCTACCACGTCGGCGCGTTCGACCTGCCGGGCATCGCCATATTGTGGGTCGGCGGAACGCTGATCGTGCAGCGCCAGTTCGACGAGGCCGAAACGCTGGCATTGATCGAGGCCGAGCGTGTCACCTGCGCCTGGTTCGCGCCGATGATGGTGGGCCGGATGCTGGCGTTGCAGGGGGCGGAGACATACGACCTTTCGTCGTTCAAATGGTGCATCGCCGGCGGCGAGAAGACGCCCGAAAACCGCATCCGTGACTTCACCCGCCTGTTCAAGGCCGCCCGCTTCATCGACGGCTTCGGCCTGACCGAGACCTGCTCAGGCGATACGCTGATGGAGGCCGGCAAAGAGATCGAGAAGATCGGCTCCACCGGCCGCGCGCTCGCCCATGTCGAGGTCACCATCCGTGACGACGAGGGCAAGGTGCTGCCAGCCGCGACCGAGGGCGAGATCTGCCTGCGCGGGCCGAAAGTGACCAAGGGCTACTGGCGCGACCCGAAGAAGACCGAACAGAGCTTTTACGGCGACTGGTTCCGAAGTGGCGACGTCGGCTATCTCGACGAGGACGGCTTCCTGTTCATCACCGACCGCAAGAAGGACATGATCATCTCCGGCGGCGAGAACATCGCGTCCTCCGAGATCGAGCGGGTCATCTACCAGATGCCGGAGGTGGCCGAATGCGCCGTCATCGGCATCCCGGACCCGAAATGGGGCGAGCGCCCGGCGGCCATCGTGGTCGTCAAGCCCGGGCAGGCGCTGTCGGCCGAGGACGTCCAGTCCCGCTGCCGCGCCGCGCTGGCGAGCTTCAAGGTGCCAAGCCGGGTCTTCTTCCGCGACACGCTGCCCAGAAACCCCTCCGGGAAGGTGCTGAAACGCGTGCTGCGCGACGAGATCGCCAATGACAGCCAGGTGACGCCATGAGCAACGAGACCGCGACCCTTTCGCAACGCATGGGCGCTTTCGTCGCCGGCCTGTCAATGGAAACCCTGCCCGCCGAAATCGTGGAGAAGGCGCGCATCTGCCTGCTCAACGGCTACGGCATCGGGCTCGGCAGCCATTCGACACCTTACGCCGGCGTCGCCCGCCGGGCCGCGCTCGGCTTCGATGGCGAGCGCCCCGACGGGGCGACGCTGCTGGGTGACGGACGCAAGGCAGCCGTAGCCGGCGCCGCGCTCGCCAATTCCGCCCTGTTCCATGGCCGGGCGCAGGAAGACACCTGCGGCGCGGCGCATATGGGCGCCATCATGATCCCGCTGCTGACCGCGCTGCTCGAGGCGAAGCGCCTGCCCGTCGAGCGCCTCATCCCGGCGCTCGTCGCCGGCTATGAGGCGGGCGGACTGCTGGAGAAGGCCTATTCGCCGATCACCACGCCGCGCGGCCTGCGCTCGTCTCCGCTCTACGGCACCATCGCGGCGGCGGCGGCCAGCGCCAGGCTGATGGGCCTCGACGCCGCTACAACGGCAGTCGCGATCGACTGTGCCGCCTCCTTCACCGGCGGCATATTGCAGAGCTTCTCCGAGGGCACCGACGAATGGCGCTACCAGGTCGGCGTCGCCGGCTCGACGGGACTGACCGCCGCGCTGCTTGCCGCCAATGGCGCCGTCTCGGCGCCGCACTCGCTGGAGGGGCGCTTCGGCTTCGCGCGTGCCTTCGCCGGCAGCGATTGCGACGTGGACGATCTGGCCGGCCGTCTCGGCCGGGAATGGGCGACGCGGCGCGTGACGTTCAAGCCCTACCCGGTCTGCGCCTTCAACCAGACGCCGGTGATCGCCGCGCTGGCACTGAAGGAGAAGGCAGCCGGGCGGGATTTCGCACGGATCAGCGTGCGCATGAACCCGCTGGAGACAGGCTATGCCGGCATGGATTCGACCGGGCCGTTCCATACCGTGTCCGGCACGCTGATGAGCATCCCCTTCTGCATCGCGCTGACGCTGGTGCGCGGCGAGCCGACGCTGAAGATGATGACGACCTATGACGACGGCGACGTGAACGCGCTGATGTCGCGCGTCGAACTGGTGCCCGACGAGGGCGTCGCCCGGCTCTGCTGCACCATCGAAGCCGAACTCGCCGATGGCGGACGGCTCGGCGTCGAGCAGGTCATGACGACGGAGAATTTCAACTATGACCGCGCCACGGTCTCGCGGCTGGTGCGGCGCATCGGGGCCGAACAGGACGTTCCGGCGAAGGCCTACGATCTGATCGAGGATTTCGCCTTCGGCCCGCATGGCACGGGCGTGGACCAGGTCCTCGCGGCCTTTGCGCTCTGCCCACGGCCGGCGTGAGCAACAACGGCCGGTGTCGCCGCGAATCAGCGGAAGCTGCTAAGCTTCGTCCCCAACCGGGATCGCGAGCCGACCAGCCGAGGAAAGCATGACGGGAAAGGAACAGGCAGTGGTGGTGAGACGGGCGCGCGGCCGCAAGCCCAAGCGCGAGGAGAACGCGGAGGCCAAATTCAACGCGCTGCTGCATGCCGCCTCCGAGATCGTCGGCGAGCATGGCTATGTCGATGCCAGCATCTCGCGCATCACCGAACGCGCCGGCGTCGCCCAGGGCACTTTCTACAGCTATTTCGAGAACCGGCAGGATCTGTTCGATCAGTTGCTGCCGCGGCTCGGCGCCGAGATGCTGGCCTTCATCAAGGAGCGCACGCGCGGCGTCGTCGACGCCTCGGAGCGGGAGCGGAAAGGCTTCATGGCCTTCTTCGACTTCATCGTTCAGAATCCCGACTTCCTGCGCATACTGAACGAAGCCGAGCAGCTTGCGCCGAAGGGGCACGAGGCGCATTTCCAGCTCGTGGTCGCCGGCTATCTTGCCAGCCTGCAGCGCGATTGGGCGCGCGGCGAATATCCTGGCTACGAGGAGCGCGAACTCGAGGTGATCGTGTACATGCTGCTTTCGGCGCGCTCCTACCTGGCGCTGCGCTACGCCAAGGACAAGGACGGCATCAAGCCGATCCCGAACTGGATCACCGACACCTATATGAAGTTCATCACCTATGGGCTGAAGGGACCCGCGAAGCCCTCGCCATGACGGCGGGCTTACCCGGGATCGTTGAGCTCTTCAGAGACCCTCCGTGCTTCGGAATGCAATCCGCAGACAAGCAGTTCTGGATCTATGATGGCCAGGCATCCCAGATGCCAGTCCCAGACAACAAACCGCTGCGCCGGACGGACGGCTGAAATTGCGATGAAACTTCGCCGAAACCGCCTTGCACCGGGATCCGCGACTAAAGCGGCATGACCTGTGCGCCGCTCGCAGGCGCAATTCGGCTAGCGCGACGCATCTTCGCCGCATTGTAAGTGCTTTGCCGGTTCCGCCGGGGCGTTCCCGTCATTGCGCGCCGCCCGGCGGATGATCTATGAGCAAATCCATGACGAAAGCCTCACGTATCGCCAGTGTTGTTGTCCTGATCGGGATCATACTGGTCACTCTGGGTCCGATCGAATTCAGGCCGGACACCGGGCACGCCGGGCTCGACCGCGCAGTGGCATTTTTCCTTCTCGGCGCAACCTTGGGGATAGGCTTTCCCAAGCGGTTTCCGCTCTCGCTGTTCTTCATCGTCGGCGTTGCCGTTGCGCTGGAAGTCCTTCAACTCGTCGCGCCGGGACGTCATGCCCGCTTTGACGACATGCTGGTCAAGGCGGTGGCAGGAGCCTTGGGCGTATTCCTGCCCTGGATCCTGATGTGGGGGTACCGCCGCTCTACGACGGACTAAGCTGCCGCGCGCTTAGGGACGTTGATGATCCGCCTGTCCCGCCGGGTGGCATCTTGGACACAGGATCGCCACAACTCGGCCGATCATTACCGTACTTAACTCGATTTTAAGTCGATCTGCGCATTGTTTCTTAACAATTCGGCGGTCCGTCGCCTCATCTTTCGCGGAGCATCCAGTATGGCCATCCTATCGGGCAACAGGGCCAGCCGAGGTCCCGAGCCTGGCCGCCAGATCGATTCCTCGGTGGATATCATGGGCCTTGCCGAGACTCTCGTCAGGCGCTGGTGGGTTGTGCTGGCCAGCATCATCGTCTTCGTTGCACTGGCCTTCTTCGCGCTGCACACAATTTCGCCGCGCTACAACGCGGTTGCCCGGATCCTGATCGATCCGCGCGAGCAGCGCGCCGTGCAGAACGAAGTGGTTCAGCAGGGGCTCGGCTCCGACATGGCGCTCGTCGAGAGCCAGATCGAGGTGATCAAGTCGGAAGCCGTCCTCGGGCGCGTCGTGAAAGAGGCCGGTCTCGCGACCGATCCCGAATTCGTTCCGCCGACGGCCGCTGGCCGCGACCCTTTCGAGGTCGCGCTGGAAGGGCTGGCCAAGGCCACCGAGGTCACTCGCCGTGACAACACCTACGTTATCGACATTGGCGTGACGACGAAGAACGCCACCAAGTCCGCCCGGCTGGCGAATGCGATCGCCGCCGCCTTCGTGCAGGACCAGACGTCCTCGGCTACCGCGGCTGTGCGCGACGTCAGTACCGCCATCAACAGCCGCCTGGCGGAGCTGCAAACGCAGCTGCACGACTCCGAAGAAAAGGTCGAGGCCTTCAAACGCGAGCACAACATCTCATCCTCGGAAGGACAGCTTCTTGGCGACCGTGAGCTCACCAGCCTGTCGGCGAGCCAGGCCGCGGCCCTTGCGCGCGTCAACGATGCCAAGGCTCGCCTGCAGGTGATGCAGGATGCGTTGCGGACGCGCGGCGACGTCGGCGCGTCCGCTGCGGATACCGACAGTTCCCTGGGCACATTGCGCATCCGGCTGGCGGACGCCAAGCAGCGTCTCGCCGATACGGGGCAGGTGCTCGGTCCCCGCCACCCTCGCTACATCGCCGCCAGGGAAGAGGTTGCACAAGCGGAAGCCGCGGTGCGCACCGAGAGCGAACGACTGGTTTCGGCCGCCCGGGATGACTATCAGGCAGCGGTTGCCGCGCAGAACAAGGTCAATGACGATCTGAAGCAGGCGACCGACACTTCCTTCTCCACCAACAAGGATTTGATCAAGCTGCGGGAACTGGAGCGAGAAGCCCAGTCGATCAAGGTTGTCTATGAATCGTTCCTGGTGCGCGCGAAGGAAACCGCGCAGCAGGAAGGCCTCAACCCGCGGACGGCACGCGTGATCGCAGCGGCCGCGGTACCCGACAATCCCTCCTTCCCGCCCCGCATGCCGCTGCTGGCAGCCGGCGCGATGCTTGGGCTTTTCGTGGGCATTCTGGCCGCGATCTTGCTGGATCTGGTGACTGGCCTTCTGGGGCGCAGCCAGAGAGCATCACCAGCGGCAGCCGTCACGAGCACCAGCCCGACCACGGGTGGAATGGTGCTGGTCACGACGCTTGGCGATGCCGCGATTGCGCGTCGCGCCGCGCGAGACATGGCGCACAGCGCGATCGCGCGCGACCGCTCCGTGATCCTCCTGGATTTTGCGAATGACGCCTCTGCCACGCTTCCGGGTCTTGCCGAAATAGCCTTGGATGAGACATCGCCGCTGGACGCCGTCCGCATCCGCCACGACAGTGATCTCCACATGCTCAATGCGGGCCGCCCGGCTGCTGTCGCCAAGGTTTCGCAGCCGGTGCTCAGCGCAATGCTCAGGGATATCTGCGCCGAGTACGATGACGTCGTGGTCAATGTCGGCGAGTTGGACGGCGAACACAACCTGCCGGCTCAGGTCGTCGCCAACATGGCCCGCCAGATCGTGCTGGTCGCCCGTGGCGGACAGGCGGATAACCGCGAGGCGGAAGCGGCCGAGGCGCTCTCGAACAATGGAGCGGTCGCCGTTTCAGTCGTCCCGGCGGAAGCTGAAAAGAGCCTCGGTCAGGTGGCCTGAGGCACGGCCATCGGTTCCGTCGTAACAGGAGACGGGTCCGTCCTGGATTGCGGACGATCATGGGCATCCCCGCCCCGGGCCAGCTTGACTGACGCGGCGCGACCCAGGTCACCACTGCCTCTCGGCTCCTCAACGATGGTCGACGAAACCGTTAACCTTTCCAACCGGTGAAGCACCCGGTAATCGCAGACTCATACATTGCTGTTATGCAGGCTGCTGGAAAGCCTTCTGCAGGAATGAGATTCTAATGCGGTCCCTCAGGACATTGCTTGGCCAGTCGGCGGACCTGCGCGTCTTCAGCTTCGGTCTGATCTGGTCGATTCTCGGCACAGTCGCCGTTCGCCTTACGCCGATGATCACCACCATCCTGATTTCGCATTGGTTCGGCATCGAAGCCGTCGGCAAGTTCGGTGTCACCTACGGCACGCTGGTATCGGCCAGCTTCCTTGCGTCCACGGGCGTCAGCCTCATGGCGACCCGCAACGTGGCAGCCTATGCCACAAGCGACCCCGGCACGGCTGGACGCCTGGTCGGCATGGCGTTGCTTCTGGCAACCGTCTCCAGTGCCCTCATAGGGCTCGCGATCTTCTATTTTTCCGACGAGATAGCCGATCACCTGCTGAAGCAGCCTGAACTCGCGTTCTATCTCAGAATCATCTCGCCGATCATCCTCGTCAGCGCGCTCAACGTCGTTCAGGTCGCCATCCTCAACGGCCTCCAGCGGTTCAAGACGATCGCGCGCCTGAACATGATCATCGGTGGCTTGATGATCGCGTCAGTGCCGGTCGGCCTGTATCTCCAGGGTCTCACAGGCAGCTTTATCGCGCTCGGATGCGCATATTTAGCTGGTTGCCTGATTACCGCCCCTGCTGTGGCTCAGGCGCTGAAAGCGCGCGGCGTTCCGCTGGCGTTCCGGGGGGCGCTGTCGCAGTGGCCGCTGATCACGCGCTATGCAATCCCGGCCCTGCTGGCGAGCCTGCTGTATGAGCCCGTCAACTGGATCTGCACGACGATCGTGGTCGGCAATCCGGGCGGCCTTCAGCAGGTCGGCCTCTATTTCATCGCCATGCAGCTCGAAACGCTGTTGCTGTTCGCGCCACAGATTGTGGTGCAGGTAACGATTCCGATGCTTTCTACAGGGTTCGGCGAAGCCAATCGGCGTCGCGTGCTTTCGATGCTGGCCATGAGCATCGGCACCAACCTGGTCATAGCCATCTGCTTCGTCACGGTGATGATGCTGTTCGGCGACTGGTTTCTGGTGCTGTTCAAACTCGATCCCGCGCAGCACTGGCCACTTTTCATGATCGTCGTATTCGCTTCCGCAATGATTGCGGGGGCGCTTCCACTGGGGCAGGTTCCGGTATCCTCCGGATACATGTGGGCCGGCCTTTCGATCACCGGCGGCTGGGCTGCCACCTTCATCATCGGCACATGGTTTCTGCAGGATTACGGCGCCTTAGGCATGGTCATCGCGCGGACGATCGCCTGGAGCCTTCAGACCCTGATCTATATAGGCTTTACACGCTTCGCGATAAATCGCTCATGCAGAACTCCGACGATGGAACAGAGCCCGCAAGGAATATCCTAGACATTGCGAAATTGCCGCAGGCCGTTTACTTGATCGTGGGTAAACTGAAATTTAGCACCTATTGAATATTGGCTTTCATGGGGTTTGGGGGTCATTCAAAATGGGCAGCATGTGACAGCGATCGACATTCTCGTACCAGCGTACGACGTGCGACGCGTCCACGCCGTCATTGCGCAGAGGCTTTCGGACAGAGGCTACGACGCCGTCCTTGTCGGTGTCGACACGCCCGGCATGCCCAAGATCCTGAACAATCTTCTGTCGCTTGAAAGAAGGTTTCTTCGCATCCGCGCCAACACGTTGCTGAAGCCGGCCGAGAATTTCCATCTGTCGGCCGCGCGGCCAGAGGCCAGGCTTCGCATCGACCTGACCGGAGGCAGGGCAAAAGCGGCCTCCCCCTTCCTCGGCCCGGTTTTCGCCGGCCAGGTCTGCCTTGGCAGGGCGGCACAATTGTTGATGCAAGGGTTTCTGCCCGACGTGGAGATCAGGCTCGACGGCAAGCATAGCGTCGCTCACGCGGCGCCCATGATCGACAGCCGGCTGTCCATAGTTCGTGGCCTCAACGACATGTGGGCGCGCGTGGCCACGCTGCTGGTCGACAAGGCCGACCGCTATCTGCGGGGTGAAATCGCCGGGCACATGCCAGCCGCAACCGTGACGAGAGCAGTCTGCCCGACATCGGCGCAAATGGTCGGCGCATATGTGTTTTCGACCATCCCGCGGCAGGCGAGCGGCACGGTGCGACGGCTGGGGTCGCGTCTCCATCGCTGGCGTGTCAGCTACCGCTTTCATAAGGGCAACAGGGTGGCGGATAGCGGCCTGCTTGCGGGCGAGCCGTGGATGACTTTACCCGACGACGGCAAGCGGTTCTATGCCGACCCCTTTCCATTCGAATGGCAGGGCCGGAATTTCATTTTCGTCGAGGAATTTCCGAACAACGCCAGCAAGGCGTTGATCTCGGTAGCGGAGATCGCCAGCGACGGCACCCCTTCGGTGCCTCAACCGATCATCGAAAGGCCCCATCATTTCTCCTATCCCAATGTGTTCAGCCACGACGGCCAGATCTGGATGCTGCCTGAACAGGGTTCGTCCGGAAACCTGACCCTCTATCGGGCGGAGGCTTTTCCGCACCGCTGGGTAGAGCATTCGGTCATTATTCCGGGTCGCGAGCTCTTCGATGCGACACTGCTGAAGCATGGCGGCCGGCTTTGGCTGTTCGCCACCGAGCGCGACGGTTACGGCAGTTCCTCGGACATGCTGGTGGTTTACCACGCCGCTTCCCTTGAAGGGCCATGGATACCACACCCCGGCAACCCGGTGAGGATCGACCGGGCCGCGGCAAGACCCGGCGGTCAATTCATACGGGTGGGTGAGCGCATCGTACTGCCTCTGCAGGACGGGACGGACGGCTATGGCGGTGGCCTGGGTCTTGCCGACCTGGTAGAACTCGACGAGCACACCGTGCATCTGACGCAGCCGGTGCCCCTCCTGTCGTCGGCCAAGATGCCCTACCCCAAGATCCACACGCTCAACAGCAGCGAGCATCTGGAGGTTATCGACTGCCTCGATCCCACGCCACGTATCGGATTTCGCGGGGTCTCGTGAGCGAAGCGAAGCCAATGCGCGTGCTGTGCGTCGTGCCACGAGGCCTGACCGGCCGTGGCGGCATCGAGACGCTGTTCTCACATGTCGACGAATATCTGCGCGTACACCCCGACGCCGGCATTGAAATGGAATTCCTGCCCTCGCGCGGCGACGCTTCGGGCGCGGCCTGGGTGTTCCACTTCCCGTTCGCCTTCCTGCGCTATGCATGGCGGGTGGCGAGCCGGCGCTATGACATCGTCCACCTCAACGCGGCGACGAACGCCTCGGCCTGGCGCAAGGCGGCGATGCAGTGGGTCGCCCGGCTGGCGGGCTGCGCGACCGTGATCCATTTCCATGGCTCTGCCTTTCCCAAGCCAGACGACCCGCGACTAGGCTGGGTTCCGGTCCTGAGGCATCTGTTCGAGCGGGCCAACGCGATCATCGTCCTCGGCAGCTATTGGCGCGGCTTCGTGTCCCGCTTCTACGATATGCCACCGGAGCGCTTCGACGTCGTGGCCAACGGCGTTGCCGACTTCGCTCCTGAAGCGCCGCAGCCACGGGAAGCGGACACGCCCGTGCGCCTCCTGTTTGCCGGCAATCTGACCGACGCAAAGGGCGCTGGCGTCCTGCTCGAGGCGTTCGCGCTGCTGCCCGCCGGATTGCCGCCCTGGCATGCGACCTTTGCCGGCACCGGCGACGTCGCCACGTTCCGCGAGCGCACGCAGCAACTGGGGCTTTCCAGCAATGTCGAATTCACCGGATGGGTCGCGCGCGACGCAATACTTCCGCTCTATCGGCGAGCCGATATCGTGGTCCTTCCCTCGCGCAATGAAGTGCTGCCGGTCTGCCTGCTGGAAGGCGCCTGCGCGGGCGCTGCCCTGATCGCCACGCCGGTCGGTTCGGTGGCCGACGTGCTGCATGATGGCAGCAACGGGCTTGTTGTGGCGCCGGACGATCCCGACCGCCTTGCCGGGGCGCTTGCAGAACTGATCGGCGATGGCGCGCGCCGCGAAGCGTTTCGCGCCGCCTCCCGGGAGATTTACATTTCGCACTTCCGCCTCGAGGCGATGATCGAGGCCCTGAGAAACGTCTACCGGAAAGCCCTGTCAGGGAAAGGCTAGTACGGCCGGCGGCCAACCGCGTCGGTACCGTCGGCTACGCGCCACTCCGGGAGTTGGCCTGCTTCAACGCAGTTCCCGAAGGAAAGCCGCGACCACTTTCCGGTTTCAGGCCGCTTCATGCCCTTGCGGTGCGACATCCGCGATAGCCGGCCGGAAGACGCGGAAAAACTGCTCGAGATTGGCCAGAGCCCAAAGTATCTTTTCGTGGTTCGAAACGGCACCCAGATGTTCGTTCACCAGGCGGTCAATCTCAGTGGCATTGCAGACCTGGCGGATGGTTGCATCGCCGCTCTGCAGCAGGTCGCGTAGCTGGTCGGCCATGCCGGTTCGGAACCATTGCTCGACCGGCACGCGGAAGCCGACCTTCTTGCGCTCGATGATCTCGGCCGGCAGCAGCCGCGAGGCCAGCGCGCGCAGGACGCGCTTGCCTTTCGGCGCACCGGTCAGGAACGCATCCGGAAAGCGGGCGACGAGTTCGGCGAGGCCGACATCCATGAAAGGCATGCGCCCTTCGATCGATCCCGCCATCATCATGCGGTCGCCGCGTTCCAGAAGATTGTCGGGAAGCCACGACGTCTGGTCGAAGTGCAGCATGCGCTTCAGCGCGCTGCTGGCGCCGCCCGGAGCAAAGGGCAGCGGATCGAGGTCTCGTGACCTTGGCGGCCCGGCATAAAGGGCCGCGGCCTGGCCGCCATCCGCGCCGCCGAACCATGCGACCATGCGGGCCTGCAGGTCGCGAATACCGGCGACGCCGACAACCGTCTTCAAACGCCTCGCCGAATAGGGTAAAGCGCGCGCCGCGGGGCCGACCAGGAGATTGTGCAGGCCTTCCGGCACAAGGCCCTGGTAGGTCCGGACCCAGGGCTCGGCACGATGCTTGGGATAGCCGCCCAGCAACTCATCGGCGCCTTCGCCCGTGAGCACCATCTTCACCGTACGGCTCGCCAGCCGCGACAGCAACAGGACGGGCAGGTCGGATGGCTCGGACACCGGCGCGCCGCGCCGAAGCACCGCTTCCTCCCATACCGACACGAAGTCGTGCATGCCCACGGCGAGTTCGTGATGGTCGGTGCCGAACGCCTCCGCAACCTTCCTGGCATAGGGAAGCTCGGAAGAACCGGCAACGTCAAAGCCGACCGAATAGGTGGCGACGGGTTTTCCCATATGGCGGCTCATCAGCGCCACGATGGTGGAGGAATCCAGCCCGCCCGAAAGATAGGCCCCGAACGGCGCGTCCGAACGCAGCCTCAGGCGCACCGCTTCGTCGAGTTTTTCGCCGAAGGCCGACACTGCTTCATCGAAATCGGCCATGTCCGGCGTGATGCGCGAAAACGGCGTGGTGAAATAGCGGCCGGTCCGGATCCTGGCGCCATCGATGGCCATGAACGTGCCCGGCGGCACCTTGGAGATCCCGCGAAAGAAGGTGGCCGGTCCCGGGACATAGCGATAGGCGAGAAACTCGCGCAGCGAATCCTGGTCGAGCCGGTCATCCACACCGGGAAAATTGCGCAGGGGCTCGATCTCGGAGGCGAAGGCGTGAAAGCCCTCGCCGCTGGCCACGAAGAGAGGCTTCTTGCCGAAGGGATCGCGCGCCGCGAACAGCCGGCCTGTCTCCGTGTCCCACAGCAGGAAGGCGAACATGCCGTTCAACCGTGAAAGGCAATCCTCGCCCCAGGCACGCCATGCCTCGATCAGCACTTCCGTATCGCCCTGCGTGGCAAAGCGATGTCCACGCTCGACGAGCTCACCGCGCAGCTCGATGTAGTTGTAAATTTCGCCGTTGTAGACGATCACATAGCGGCCGTCGTGCGAATGCATCGGCTGCGGGCTGCCCTCGATGTCCAGGATCGACAGGCGGCGATGCCCGAGCCCGACCTGCCAGTCACCATTCGCGCTGTGCCCGACGAAGGTTCCGCGCCCATCGGGACCACGATGGGCCAACAGGTCCGTCGCCTTGTCGAGCTGTTTGACGAGCGACAGGCGCGACCTGGCATGGAACCCGAATATGCCGCACATGACGCGATGTCCTAGCCTTGGCCGCGAGTGGCGGATTCTTCGGAAACGCCGGCATCACGCCTGACGCTGGCGTCATGAATTTCGGGAGCGAACAAGGATCCGTAGGCGGCCAGCAGTTTCGGCGCCTCGTGGCTCCAGGCCAGTTCCGTGCGCACCCGCTCGCGGCCAATCGCCCCCATCGCCGCGCGACGCTCCGGATCGTCCAGCAACTCGACGATCTTGTCGCCGAAATCCGCTGGTTCGGTGCATTTGGCGTAAAGCGATGAATCGCGCGCCGAAAAGCGACCTTCGCGCAGATCGTACTGCACGATCGGTTTGCCGAGCGCCATGTATTCCATGATCTTGTTCATGGTCGACTTGTCGTTCATCGCCGTCGGCCGGTCCGGATTGACGCAGATGTCGGACGTCGACAGCGCGGAGAACAACGTCTCATCCGAGCAGCGACCGGTGTAGGTGACATAATCGCCGAGCGAGCGTGCCACTGTCTCGGCCTTGATGGCTTCAAGCTCGGAGCCGCCGCCGCAGATGACGAACTGGATATCGTCACGCTTCCTTACCTTCACCAGGTGCTCGACCGAGTCCAGCAGCAGATCGAGCCCTTCCTGCTTGCCGATGACACCGACATAGCCGACGACGAAACGGCGGCCGTTTCTCCATTTCGGATCCGGCGCCACCTCACGCACGCGATCCAGGTTCGGGCCGGAGCGCACGATATGCACCTTGTCGGGGGCCATGCCACCGCGCGTGATCGCAATGTCGCGATAGCTCTCGTTGGTGGCGATCGAGATGTTGGCCGTGCGGAACGAAAGCCGCTCCAGCCAGACCATCAGCTTCCAGCCGAAATCACGACGATTGAACTTCGCCTCGTACAATTCCGGATTGATGTCGTGATGGTCGAAGAGGAACTTCTTGCCGAACAGACGGTAGAAACCGCCGATCAGGAAGATCGTATCCGGTGGATTGCAGGCATGGACCACGTCGAAGCCGCGTTGCCGGGCAACCTTGAGCGACAGCAGAAACTCCCAGAACAGCGCCGCGCCGTACTCCAGCGCGTAGCCGAGCGCCCCCTCCGCCTCCAGAGGCAACGGGTGGCGGTAGATATGGACGCCGTCAATCACTTCATAGGAAGACGTCGCGCCCTTGCCCTTCGGACAGATCACCGAAACCGCGTAGCCGGCCTTCACCAGGGTGGTCGCTTCGGACCAGACGCGCCGGTCGAAGGGAACCGGCAGGTTCTCGACGATGATAAGGACGCGCCTACCAATTGATGCCGTCATAAATCCCCGCAATTCGGTCCACATTCGGCAGTCGCGCCATATCGAGCAGGACCTGACCCGGCTTCAGCTTTTCAACCACGGTCTCGTATTCGGGCGAGCGGCTGGTCGCTACAATGACGTCGGAGTGCTCTACCACGTCCGCGACGGTGGGCACCATGAGCTGCGTAACGTGCGGTATGGCGTTCATCAGATAGGCCTTGTTGGCACCGACGAGCTTCGCCAAGGACACGTTCTGGTCGAAAATCCTGATGTCGCAGCCCTTGCCGATCAGCCGTTCGATCAGCTCGAGATAGGGGCTTTCACGCAGGTCATCGGTGCCCGCCTTGAACGAGAAGCCAAGGAAGCCGATGTTGCGCTTGCCATGGCTGAGCACCCAATCCAGCGCACGCTCGATCTGCTGCTTGTTGGACGGCATCAGCGACCGGAGCAGAGGCGCCTCCACGTCGTTTTGTACCGCGTAGGCGTTGATGGCGCGCACATCCTTGGGCAGGCAGGATCCGCCAAAGGCAAAGCCCGGCAGGAGATAGGCATTGGAGATATTGAGCTTGGTGTCGGCGAAGAACACCTTCATCAGCTCGTGGCTATCCACGCCCGCGGCCTTGCAGATGTTGCCGATCTCGTTGCCAAACGCCACCTTGAGCGCGTGCCAGGTGTTGTCGGTGTATTTGACCAGCTCGGCCAGCCTGGGCTCGGTGACGATCAGCCGGCCGGGCAAGCCGCTGTAGAGTTCGAGCAAGCGCTCGCGCGTTATCGCGTCATCGGTGCCGAACACCGTCTTGGCGGGGTTGTTGAAGTCGGCGACCGCGGAGCCTTCGCGCATGAATTCCGGATTGGAGGCGGTGCCGAAGGCCTCGCCCGCCTTCTTGGACGACGCTTCCTGCAGCGACGGCAGCACGATGTCCGACATGGTTCCGGGCAGAACCGTGGAGCGGACGACGACCGAGTGGTAGCTGTTCTTGCCGGCGAGCGAGGCGCCGATCTGGCGCGACACCGCCTCGACCGCCGACAGGTCGAGCGAACCGTTGGGGCGCGACGGGGTACCGACGCAGAGCAGCGACAGATCGCTGTTCATCACGGCCTCCTCGGTCGACACCGTCGCCCTGAGGCGACCCGACGCGACGTTGGAAGCAACGAGTTCGCCGATGTCCTGCTCGATGATCGGGCTCTTGCCGGCATTGATGAGGCTGACCTTCGCCTCGCTAACGTCGCAGCCGATCACCTCGTGGCCGCGCTCCGCCAGGCAGGCGGCGCAGACGGTACCAACATAGCCAAGTCCGAAGACGGAGACTTTCATCACTTACCTGACGCTTTCTTTTTTTCGTTCACCAGGTCATCAAGCCCGGCGCTTCCCTGTCCAATGTCTTATCCGCTCCGGGTAAAATTCAGGTTAGCGGGTTGACTGCTATTGAACTTCTCCAACGCATCCGGTTTGCCGGAGCCTTGAAAACAACAGTTGCGGCTTCCCTCAGGATGCCGAAACCGGGTGAATGAAAACCACGCCCGGACATGGCATCTCCCCGCGAAATCTCGATGACGGCTCCTTCGGGCGCGATGAGCGCCAGTTCCGGTCGGTCGCCACGGTGCGCGATGACGCTGCCGCCCTCTATCGACACATCGAGTTCCGGTGCAAGCAGAAACGCCATCTCGACATCACCCGACGGCGGCGTACCCGTCAGCCGGTCGGTGACGTGGAAGCCGTCGTCGGTTTCCTCGATGTCACGATGATGGATGACGCCGAAATTCCGCCGATAACCATCGTGCGAAGCCGAGACATTCAGCCGGTCGGTGTGACAGGTCGCCTCGAGCGTTGCCTGTGCTCGCCGCGGCATCCAGTTGAACGCGCCCGAAGGTTCGCTCTGGCTGGCGCCGTTGATCGTCAGTGTGTTGTGAACAGCGCTGACGCGAAAGCGCCGGCGGTTTTCGCCTTCGGAATGGTAGAGATAGGTGCCGGCATCGACCAACGCCGGCATGCCATCCAGCGACAGCCAGACCGAGAGAGCGTCGGCATGGCCGTGGGCCGCCAAGCCTCCGAAACCCAGGGGCCCGTGATCGAAAACAAAATGGACGCGGCGGTCGGCGATCCGCCCGCGCCGCACCGTATAGCCGCCATCGGAAAATGTGGACGTGCCGTCGACTGGAACAGGACCGGGAGGCGGAGTGGCGAACACGATATCGCGCCAATGCGGATCCCTGATCGCGGGCGCCAGCTCCGGCCTTCCCAGGAATCCGGCAATCGCGCCGGCAATCGAGGCGGCATAGCGCGGCTCTTCACTGCCGAATGCCAGCAGCACCCGGCTCTGGTCATCATCGCCGATAGACGGAACTTGGCCAGCATCATCGAGGAATGTGTTCAAGGCAGCGGCTGCCTTGAACATGCGATCGCGGATTTTTTCTCCTGGCACGCCGCCAATCGCGCTGAACCCGATGAGCAGCATTTCAAGCGTGAATGCGCCGTAGGCGGGTGACTGCTCCTCGGCCACGCCGTCCGGATGAAAGAGTGCAAGAGCCCTGTCTTCCAGATGCGCCCTGCCCTCGGCGAGCCATGCCGCCGCGCGCGGATGGTCGGGCAGCAGTCGTGCCGCGACGGCAAGCCCCATCGCTTCGGCGACGAGATGGTTGTTGGCGGAAGAATAGAGCGAGGGAAAGCGCGCCAGCCAAGTGCCGTGGGCCGCGACGAAAGCCGCCAGCCGCTCGCCGAGCGCTGTGTCGATCCAGGGATCGAGCGCGCTGACGATGCAGGAAAGCGAAACCAGCCTGTAGCCGGCCTCGATGCCTGAATACCAGTTGACGCCCCGCCCCGGCGGGTTGGCCTCCATCCATGAACCGATCGAGCCCAATATGGCGCCGGCAAGCTCCGCGTCCCCCTTGCGGCGGGCATGAACCGCGGGCGCCGCGAGGAAATGCAGCCGGTTCATCTCGGCGACGTATTTCACGTCGCGGTGACCGTTCTCGAAGCGGAAGTCTATGTCGAAGGCCGAGGGCCCGGCTCCAGGCCAACTGGTTCCGCTGACCGGATCGAGCGTCCAGACCGCAGGGTCGATGCGCCCGGTACTGTCGAGAACTGGCTGCGGCCAGTCACGGTTGAGCAGTCTGAGGCGGCCGGCACGAAACGCCTCCGCCGCGATTTCCAGCTGCCGTTCGACCGCTTCCGGCACGCCCTGCTCGAACAGTGGCGCAAACATCGGCAAGGTCCTGGGCCGCGCGCCTGACAGACTGAAATTCGACCAGTCGAGCCGCTCGCGGCGCGCGGCTCGGCGCGCCAATTGCTCGCGAACGCGATGGCGTATCTCGCCGCGCTCCATGACAGCGAACCGTCGCGCATACCAGCCTAGTCGTCTCAGCATGAGACCAGCTTAGCAAGCTGCTGTTGCAGTATAATTAACGTAGCGATATCAGCTGGCTAAGCTTAATTTGGGATTTGGCCGCTTCGTCGCGGCGGCTGGGCGAGCAGCCCGACCTAGTGCGGAAACGTTCGTAGCGGCATGTAAAAAGGACGCCGACGAACGAGGCGCGAAACATATATCGCGATAACAACGCCGCTCAGCCAGCGCGAGCGGACGTCTCTTCGGATTTCCCTGCCTGCCGGCCAGCCAGCAGGGTGGCGTAAAGCTGCTCCACGGTATCGGCCAGACGGGCATAATCCCTATTCGCCTTGACCCATTCCGGTCCCCTGGCGCCCATCGCCTCGGCCTTGTGCGGATCGTCGAACAGACGCGCGACGCCTTCGGCGATGGCTTCGCCCGAGAATGCAGTGACAATTCCGGCGCCGCTTCGGCTGATCACTTCGTTCTGGTCGTAATGCACGGTCGCGACGACCGGACGCCCCATGGCCAGGTACTCGACCAGCTTGGTGGGCGTGGCAACCTGCTGTGCGGTGTCCATCTCGAATGGTGACAGGCACACATCGGCCCGCTTCACCCAGCCCAACGCCTCCTTGAGCGGCAGGCGTCCGGTAAAGACGACACGATCCGTGAGGCCAAGCTCCTTCAACAACGTTCCCAGGCGCTCCCGCTCGACGGGAGATACCGACCCGATGATCACCAGCACGGCGTCGTACCCTCGAGCGACCAGCGCGGCCAGGGCCTCGAAGGTCAACCGCGTCGTCTGGTTGAGGACGTCAGCGCACATATAGGCCATGCTCTTCCTGCCGGCGACACGAGGATCCTCGCTCGCCGGAATGGAAGCAATGTTGTAGCGCTCGGTCGACACCCCCATGGGGACAGGCGTCATCTTCGCCATGGCGATGCCGCGAAAGCCGACACGTTCACGCATCCGCTTCGATTGAACGATGACGTGATCGGCGAGCGGCAAGGTGACCCGAAAGAACAGGGAGCTGCCGACGACCGCGTAGACGATGCGCGCGAACCGTGCCGGCAGGCTCATCGGCACCAGATTGTGCAAGGCGATGCGAAGACGCGCCTCCAGCACAGGATAGCTCATCCAGAATACGAAAGGCGTGCCGGATATCTTGGCCGCCAGGCCATAGGTGATGCCCCACAGAGGCTGATCGCGGATCTGTATCAGGTCGTATTCGCCGCGCATGGCGCGCCAGGCCAGTTTCAGGCGAAGCCAGTTTTCCGCCATGGCGTAACGCAGGGATCCGAACTTTTCCGCTGTACGTCGGCGCGCGACGTAGAAGCGCTCCGCGCCGCGTTCCTCGACCTGCGCAGGCCCGTCCTGGCGGGGGCGCAGGCTCCAGTCGATCCTTAGACCCCGGCTGACCAGATGATTGGAGAACAGTTCGACAAGGTCCACGCGGAATGCCGGATAGTCGTCAGGCGCGACAAAGAGCATGCGGACGCCCGCCAGTGGTCCTAGCGGCAAAGCGTCCGAAACGCGATCTGGCACGTCGGGTTTGGTATCCGGGGCAGTCATGTGTTCGTTTCAGATCCACCCAAGACGTGGCAGGTATGCGCGCACCGCTTTCAAGCGATGCCATAGGGATTCGTTGCGACGCATGCGGCTCTTCGCCGCTTGATACAGGCGGATGGCGGCGACGGCCGCGGCGCCGGTCGGCGTGAAGGCGACATAGGCATCGTTCAGTTCATGCACCACATCGCACCAATGCGCCTTGTAGTCCTCGTAGCCGACACCGAGGTCGTAGGCTGCCATTCCGTGCTCGCAGCAATCCTCGACATGCCTGTAGGTCAGCACGCGACCGGGGCTGTACGGCGTGATCTCGTCCTTGGTGAACGTCATGAAATAGACGTTCACCCGGCCGCGATACATTCCATAACCCGCGACGGCGCGCGGCTTGCCGGCGACGGAAAGCTCCGACATCTCCAAAAGCGGTTCGCGCATCGTCAGCGAGCGATCGAGCAAGTCATGCAGAAGAGCCCTGACGCCCGTCTCGGCAAAGCTGTTGGGCTCGGCCTGCTCGGCGAGCCTCAAGGTTTTCTGTTCGAGGAAGAAGTCGAGCGCGGCCTTGGCGCGTACCGGATCGCGCAGCGCCTGATATTGCAAGGCGCCGACCTTGCTCATCTTGCGCTCCTTCTTGTTGACCCTGCGCCTGCGCGCTCCCGTGCTTCTCTCAAGCACGGCCTGGAATCCATCCCTGAGGTCGAAGGAATATCCTTCCATGCAGGAAGGATCGCTCAGCAGTGCGGCAAGCGGCTGGGCCACGCCGTCATGGCTCTTCGGCATCCTGCCGAGCACCGCGCAGTCGACCCCCTCGAGCACCTGCCCAAGCATGGCTTCGATCTCGGCGCGATCCTGGCATGCCATGATCGAGGCTGCCTCCCGGCTCCACAGGCCGAAATTGTAGCCAGAGTGCTTGCCGCCGATCCACGTCGCGCTACGCACGGGCCCGAGCCTCGATACCGCGAGCGGCAGGACGAAGGCGGGAAGCCCGTGAAGCCGGCCAAGCACGATTGACGGCCGGGCGCCCTCATGCGGCAGGACGTTGCGCGCATAGGCCTCGACCCAGTCGAAGCGCTGGAAGATGGTCGCGATGCCGGTGGCCTCGAGCTGGCGCCACTCCTGCTCGATCTGGGCCGGATCGGCAAAGACCTCGAGCTGGAAGGGCGCCGCGAGCCCCTTGAATGACACTGCCTGTGTCCTTGTGCCTGCAAACGTGGTCGTCTGCGAGTTCATCTCTTGCATTTCCCCGGATCGCACCTGCGAGAAGAATCCGTGCTTTTGCATGCAGGGTCGGCTCTGCACCTACCCTGTTTGGCTTAAGGAACAGTCTAACGATCGACTAGAATTGCAACGCTTAGCCCATTTGAGGCTTTGCAGCGCCCGCTCCCATCCCGGCATTTTCGGAATGCGTTCAACTTGCCGTGAAGAGCCAGGCCGAGACGCTCACCGACAGAACATCCCGACTGATTCGGGCCTTTCGACGGCTCTCATTCGCAAACGCGGGCGCCTACGGGCTCAAGAACGGGCCCGGCAGCGGAAAAAATCACGCCAGGCCATGGTTAATGAACAGCCTTAACAGGCACTTAACTTTTTTGATTCAGCATTAACGATAACACCAACCTGCCAAATGCGTCGGCAACCACTTCGGAACATAACGGTAAAACCATGATAAACTTCGCGAAGAAGGCAGCGTTCGCTGCCATTGTGACCGTATACGCGTTCCCAGGATTTGCGGCGGATCTCCCGGAGCCGCCACCCGTGATCGAGCAACCGCAAGTCCAGGTCGTCGACTACGGTGGCTGGTACATTCGCGGTGACGTCGACTTCCACAAACCTCAGTGGGGTGGGGCTGACTATATCGTCTACGGGCCTCCGCCCGGCACCAAGAGCTTCGATTCCGGTGACCTGAAGGGCGCGCTTTCGCTGGGCGCCGGCGTTGGTTACCAGGTGACCAACTACTTCCGCACCGACCTCACATTCGACTACTGGTTCAAGTCGCGCTTCGAGGGCCATACGTCCTGCACGGATTGCAGCTCGACCGATACGAGCAACATGTCGGCCATGCTGCTGCTGGCCAACGCCTATGTCGATCTCGGCCACTGGAAAGGGTTCACGCCCTATATCGGCGCCGGCATCGGCGGCGCCTACGTCAAGTGGGACGACCTGAACAACACCATCGAGGAAGGCACATTCACGCATACCGGCGCCGGAAACTGGCGTTTCGCGTGGGGCCTGATGGCGGGTACTTCCTACTGCCTGTCGAAGAACCTCAACCTGGATGTCGGCTACCGCTTCACGCATATCAATGGCGGCCGCATGTTCGAATTCGCCCCGACGGCTGGCCCGGGCTTCGACAGGGGCTTCAACACGCATGAAGTGCGGGCAGGCCTGCGCTACAGCTTCGGCGAAACCTCCAACAGCTGCTCCGAGCCGGTGCCGGTCGCTTACGAGCCGGAGCCAGAGCCGGTCTACACGAAGTAGGCGGATCCCGCCTGATCTTCCAGCACTGAAGTCAACGGCCGTCGGCGAACACGCCCGACGGCCGTTGCGTTTTGGCGCCCGCGCTGGCCGGCATGGCGGGAGCGCCACTCAGCATGCTGATGAGCTGACCAGTCAGCATGTCCCGCGCATGGACCGGGGTCAGCGTATGGTCGGCCGCGGGCACGAGCATCATCGTCACGCCCTTCATTCGCCTCAGCCGTTCGCCGTCCGGCCCGAAATGGCGGGCAATCTCCTGCAGGCTAAGGTCGTCCTCGCAGCTTACCACCAACACCTGCGTCCCACGCCCGGTGATGCTCTTCATCCAGCCTTCGACGGGACGACGCGTCATGGCGCCTTCGCCGGAGAGCCGCGACAGCACGGACTTCGCGAACTCGACGGAGCCGCGCAGGATCGGCTTGCCAAGCTTCAGCACCGATTTCAGGGGCGAGGCCGAGGCGTTTCCGTCCGCCGTGGCGCCGTCTTTGGCCGGTGGTGCCTCCGCGACCAACGGACCGCGGGCATTGTCACGAATCTTCGACAGACCCATGTCCAGCGCATATGAACTGTTCCAGGAGAAGCAGAGCGGATTGATCATCCCCAGATGGGAGATCCGGGGATCGCGGCGGGCGGCATGGAACGCCTGGTGGGCGCCGGCGCATATGCCCATGGCGCAGGCCTGTCCGTAGCCGCGCTGCTCCAGCCAGTCCAGGATACGCACCACATCGCCGCTCGCCCGTTCGTCATAGAGGAACAGCCTCTTTTCGCTGGGCGTGTCGCTTTGGCCGAGGCCGGGCAAATCGACACGCATGGAGGCAATTCCCCGCCGCGCCAGCGTGCGCGCCATCTCCACCGCGCCACGCGCCCAGCCGATATGAGGGATCGCGCCGGCATTGAGAATGAGAGCCACGGGGGCGCCTGGCAAGGCGTCGATCGGCGTGCATAGCACGCCGCAAATCTCTGGCGCGGGCTCTATTACGACCGGATGCTCCCGGTAGCCTTCACCGTCCAGGAACGGGGGCGTGGCATCGACAGGGTTCAGCATGCGATCCGACGGCTTGCTCAACCTCGCGGCCCATTGCGCCACCACATCGATCGCGGAGAGCGGGATGTCGTTGGCGGTTGGACTGCTCATCAGCCGGGCGAAACCATCGAGAGCGACAAGTTCGGCCTTGCCGCCCGCGGTTCTTATGCCTTCGGCCAATTGCGAATGCCCTTCCGCGACCTGAGGCGGCATCAGCAGCAGATCGATATCAGGCCTGTCGGCGAGATGGCCCTGCCACTCCAGAACCCGTAACGCCGCAACCGTTTCGGCGCTGAGCCTGAAGCCTGCGGCCACCACGCCGTCAAACGGTTCGGCGGTGGCGCCGGCATAGGCCGGCAAGGCCGCATCGACCATTCGCGACAGCCCTGTCGTCTCGCGCATATAGGCCTTGCCCGATGCCGGCGGCGCCAGCAGCGCGAGCCCCGCGATGTCGCCGCGCCCGGCAATGGCGGCGGGCGCAAGCAGCGCGCCCAGCCTGAAGCCCACGACCAGGACATCCTCCACGCCGGTTTCGGATTTCAACCGGTCGATCGCGCCGGCGATGCCATTTATCCAGCCAGCCACCTGTCCGGGCGCGGTATGATCACCCGGGGCATCGCCGCAACCGGGATAGTCGAACTGCAGCACCGGCATCCCGTTCTGGGCCAATCGCCTGGCGATGAGGGTCAGGAACCGTCGGCTGCACAGGTCCTCGAAGCCGTGCGCGCCGGCAATCACAACGCCTCTTTCGCCTTGCGCCGGATGGAGCCAGCCAATCGTCTGGTCGAAAACGATCGGCCTCACGATGTGACGTCTCCGGCAGTCGCCAACGCAACCTCCATCTCGAAAGAAGCCGATCGCTCGGCATTGAGCGCGGTGACAGTCCCCTCGGGTGGCGGCGCGGCGGCCGATCCGATCAGGCGCACCACCTTTTCGCAACCGGGAACGAGGTGGAAATAGTCGTCTTCCGCCCGATAATCCCGCCCGGCGTTTATGCTGATATAGTAAGCGGCCCGGGCGCTGGAAAGGTACAGCTGCCAGCCATCCTCGCGGGCTTCGATGCGGGCGCGAAGGCCGACATCGCGCCGTGCGGTCGCAACACCAGGCAGCAGATGGAATGCCTCGGCCAAGAGATCGCCTTGCGCATCGTGAAGATACGCCACCGTCACTTCATGCGCCGCCGGACCGAAGCGGTAGGCATAGGACACGTCGAAGAAGGCGCCGAAGAGTTCGAAAGCTGAAAGAGACAAAGCATCGTGCGCGGCAAGCTCGATCTCCCTCTTGCCAGCGACGACCGGTGTCACGCCGTCCCGCAGGCAAGTCAGGCTCAGCCTGCCGACAACCGGTCGCGGCCCGTCGTTGACGAGATGCACATAGAGCCCGTTGACACCCTCGTCGGTGAGCATCAGGCGCAACGGACGGAAGGCGCGCTTCATGGCATGCCAGGTGGATTTCGGCCGTCCGGTCGCATCGACCGCGCCCCAGCCGGCGCCGACCGCCAGGTCCTTCCAGAACAGGCTCAACGCGCCTGCCGTGCGCGAAGCCGGACGACGCCACTCGTCTATGGTGCGCTCCAGCACCTCGGCCGTGGTCGCGCGCGACATGTCGAGGTAGCGCGCGGGGTCCTGCGTCCGCAGCCGGCGGGCGTCGATGCCAAAGAGCCTTTCGAGATAATGATCGCGTACGTCCTCGAAATCCCAGGAGGCTCCGGCGTCCCTCGGGGTCGCGGCCTTCCAGCGCGGATCATGCAGGGGCGCCACCGGCAGATGCGCATCCAGCGTTTCCTGGTCCGGCACGTTGGCGAAAGCCAGGCACTCGCTGGCGAAGCGCACCTCGGCGCGACGCGCGTCCTCCAGCGGCCGGCAATAGGCGCCGACGCCATAATAGTGGACCGGCCCCGCCTCCGTGGTGAACGGCAGGACACCGCCGTTCGGCGAAGAAGGCACGAGCACGAGATCGGACCGGATCCGGCCGGCAATCGGGCGCACCACCGCGTCGAACCAGGGCGTCGGATCCATCGCCGCCGGCATGCCCATCATCGTCGCCTGCTGGGCGATCTCGCTACCGCCACACAGCACCGCCAGCGAGGGCGAGTGCCGCAGACGCCCAAGCAGCGCCTCGACCTCCGCAGCCAGCGCCGCGCACCAGCCGGCATCGCGCGCCGGATAGTCGAAATTGGCCAGCATCAGGTCCTGCCAGACAAGGATGCCAAGCTCGTCGCATCGGGCATGGAAAGCCTCGCCCTCGTAGACGAATGTCCCGGCAACGCGCAGCATGTTGACGCCAGCCTCGCGCGCCAGGCGCAAGCTGTCCTCGACTGCGTCGGAACCGGGCGTCACCACATCCGTCGGCGTCCAGATCGACCCACGGCAGAACACCGGGACGCCATTGACCTTCAGTCGAAAATCGCGCCCGTCCTTGCCGCGATCGAGTTCGATGCAGCGGAAGCCGATCCGGCCAAGCCGGATCTCAGCCTTTCCGATCGTCGCCGTCACCTCATGCAGGATGGCATCGCCATGGCTGTGCGGCCACCAGGCGGCGACGTCAGGTATCTCGACATGGGCAGTCAGTGTCGGCCCCTGTCCCGCGAGAACGGCAGTCCTGCCGGCGCAGGTGACCAAGGCCGTTTCATCCGGATCGAGCGCGCGGGCAAGCGTGATCTCGATGTCGAGCTTGCCGGTCGTGCTATCCAGGTCAGACCGCAAGGTGACGTCGGCCACAACAGGCCTGCCGTCCTCTCGCACGAGCTTTGCCGGACGCCACGGGCCGACGACATCGACGGCGGGGCACCAGCCCGGCATATGGCCGATCAGCGTCGTGCGGGCGAGACGCAACCGCTGATCGTCGATCATGCGCGGCTTCCAGCGCGCGCGTGGGCCCTTGAGCGTGTCGAGATGCGCATCGAGGGAGCGGAAGGCTATGGCGAGCATCTCGCCGCCGACGAGCGTCAAGGCGATTTCGCATGGCGCGAACATCGAGGTCGACGTCGCCACGAGCCGGTCGTCGACATAGATCTCGGCAACGGTCGCAAGCCCTTCGAAGACCAGCCGCACCGGACCGGCAACATCGAGCCCACGCCGATACCAGACATCCTTGTCATGCAGCGGCGATGGAGCGGAGCGATGCCAGAGGCCCTGCGCCTCAAGCGTGGCCGCGACCGTGCCCGGGCAGGCCGCATCGAGCCAGACGGCGGCGCCATCGATCGCGCCGGGGCATGACCAGGCGCCAGCCGGCGAAAGCGCGCATTGCCATCCGGTCTCCAGCAACTCCGCAGCGTCGGCGATCGCAACCGCCATCGTCATCGGCCCCTTGGAGCTGGATTAAGCGTCCCGGAACCGCGGCTTCGCCCTGGCATATTGTTCTCCAAGCACGATACATCCCGAAAGGTCAGCGACCTTTCGGGCTCATGCTCTAAACCCAATTCCATCCCCACCTCTGCCTGCCTTCAGGCTGCCCTTGCCGAGACGCCCATGCTCGCGTCGAGCGCCGTCATGACGACGTCATAGGCCTCGACCATCGGCGCCAGCATCGTGTCCAGCCCTTCAAAGCGTTGGCGCGCCATGGCGCGCGCGAGCTTGAACTGCATCACCTTGGCGCCCTCGGCAATGCGGCCGGCAGCTTCGACGGCCACCTCGAGGCCCTGCTGGCCGTTTCTGCCCAGCCATTCGAGATGGTCGCCGAGAAGTTCGAAATTCGAGCCGACCTGCCGCAAGGTGTTGAAGGAGTAGGTGTGAAAATACTCGGGCGAACGGCGCGACAGCGCTTCGGCGTGGCTGCCGAAGACCGCCGCATAGGCGGCAAGCGGGTTCTGCTTGGGCCGCCGCGACAGATGTTGCGAGAGCAAGGTCCTCGCCGTGGCCACGACATCGCGGGCCGCTGGCGCGGCCTCGAACTTCACGAATTCGGTGTAGGGAAACAGCGGCAGCGCTCCGGCCTCCGCGCCGTCCCATTGGCCGAAAAGGCCATCATAATCCTCGCCTTCGAGAGCGAAGAAGCCGTCATTATGGAAGTAGACCATCCGCTTGGTCCGCAGGTCGAGCAAGTTGACGCCGACAGTCGTCTTCGAATGGCCGGTGCGATAGGTGATGCCCCTGGTGTCCGGCAGATAGAAGGCATCGAGTTCCACGAGCGGCAGGCGTCCGCGCTCGATCTGCGCCAGGAGGTGCGTCTCCAGCCGATCGAAGATAGCCAATTCCTGGATGTCGAGGCCAGCCAGCCGCTGCAGATCGGCGGTTGGGAACTTGAAGAAGGTGAACTGGTCGCCCTCGAAGTCCTGCGTCACGGTGAAGCCGAGCGCGGCCACGGGGTCGTGGCCGGTCGCGTGCAACACCTCAATCAGCAGGTCGACATAGCAATTGGTCTGCGGCCAGCGCCGTTCCGCGTCGTGCAGGCGATGCGGCCGATAGGCTGCCGGATCGAGGCCGGCGATCGCAGCCTTCATCTCAGGCATCCCAGAGAACCGCGCGAACCTTCCGCGGCCATGCTGCAACGTCGGGACCGTGATGGCGGAACAGGGCCAGCGCCACGCGTTCAAGGCCGAAGCCGACGCAGGCCGAATGACAGAGGCTGCCGTCGGCGAACTTCAGATCCCAGGTCTGGCCGAAATGATCCTGGTGATAGTTGAAGCTCAGGCAGGCCGTCGGCTTCTCCTGGCTGCTGACCGGGATGAGAAGCTCGAACTTCAGCCCCTGGTCGCGCTGGTTGTTGGCCATCATCTTGCCGCCCCGGCCGAAGAACGGGTCATTGGCAAGGTCGACCTCGCAGGGCAGTTCCAGCGACTCGATCATAGCCTTGCCGCGCTCGAGCCAGCTTTCACGGAACGCGCGCACCTGCTCCGACGTGCCGATACGAACGAATTCGCGCATGCGGAAAAGCTGCATGCGCGCCGGATCCTGCGACGGCTCGTGGCGGAAGCAGTAGGAAGACAATTCGAACAGGACGCCGTCGGCCGGCACCGGGCCGCGTGCCGCGACGGTCGGGTACAGCGGATAACAGGCCGCCGGCGTCAGGGCCACGTCGGTCGCCTGCTGCAACTCGGTCCAGTCCTCGCCGGATGCCATCATGCCCAGCAGCTTGGCGTGCTCCCGTTCGCCGCCGGAGAAGGAATGCACGCAGCCGGCAAGCTGGGGGAAGCTCTTCATGTAGCCGCTCTTCTCGAGCGTGGCGCGGCTCATGCCCGGCGGGAAATGGATGCGTGTCGCCTTGTCCGGCGCACCGAGGCGGGTGACCAGGCGTTCGAAGCGTTCGATCACTTCCTCGAAGACGCCCGAGCGGCCGTAAAGCCCGTCGACGCCGGTTTCGAAAAGGATCCCGTTGTCGAAGAGATTGTCGAGCAGGCTCTTCGCGTCGAATACCTTGGTGTCCATCTCAATCCCCCAGCCTAGTGTTGAAGCGGCTCATGAGGAGCAGCGTCGATGTGTTCGCGTGGATGCGGTCGTTGGAGATCATCACCATTGCCGAGGTGACGTCGCGCAGATGCCGTCCGACGCTGAAGGGCGTGCCGTTCTTGTAGCCGAGGATGCCGGTGATCAGCATCGCCAGCTGGACGATCTCGACAGCCTTTTCGCTCGCGGCCACCTTCAGCGCGTTGATCTCGGCGGCGAAGCTGATCGACGACAAGTCGTCGTCGTTGCGCTCGGCCACCGCGAACCGGTGGATGGCGGCGACGAGATGGCCCTTCATCTCCTGCAGTTTCGCCGCGGCCTCAGACAGGCGCAGGGCACCGGGAGGGGTGACGTTGGGCTGCTTGCGGGCGGCCTGTTTGACAAAGGCCTGCGCGCGGGCGAAGGCGTCGGCGGCAATGCCGAACCACGTCGCGGCCCAGCAGATGTGCGAACTCGCCAGCATCGACTGCGCGGCGATCTCCGAAAACGGCTTCGGGAATATCTGCGCAGCATCTCCGGACGCGGTCAGCATGAAACCGTCCGAGCACGTGCCGCGCATTCCGAGCGTGTCCCAAACGGAACGGCGTTCCAGCGCGCATTTGTCGTCGGCCGGGATGACCGTCATCACCTGGTCGGAGCTTGCCGCGTCGGGCGCCCGCCTCGCGGTCGCCAGAATGGCGTCGGCATGGGCGCCGTATGAAATGACCGTGGCGTCCTTCGCCAGCGAGAAGCGACCATCGGCGACCTCGACCGCGCAGATCGAGTTGCGGAGATTTCCACCAATGCCGGCTTCCGAGGTGGCGGACGCCATCAGGAGCTGTTCGGAAGCGATGCGACGCATGTAGTCGCAATGCCAGGGACTGGCGACGCCATGGCTGGCCAGGCTTGAAATCTGGATCTGGTGCATGCCGTAGATCATCGCGCTCGAGCCGCACGCCTGGCCCAGTTGCACGATCAGGTCGGCCACGACCGCGAGGGACAGCCCCTCGCCTCCGAATTCGACTGGAATGGCAACGCCAAGGAGGCGCTCGTGCTTCAGGGCGTCGATGGTCTCGCGAGGGAACCGGGCGTCTCGATCGACGGCGTCGGCGGCCTTGGATGCGATTTCGGCGACCCGCGCCATGCGTGTCGCCGCGCTCTCGCCCTGGGCTTCCGTCTTGGAGGCGTTGATCATCTCGGCGACGCTCATGGTGTCAGGCTGCCTGTTCTTTGATCTGGGAGACCGCGTCGGCGATGCTGGCCAGCGACGAGAACGTGCGCCGGGTCAGCATCTGTTCGGGAAATTCGATGTCGAACTCCTCCTCCAGCGCCAGCATCATTTGAACGGACGCGAATGAAGTCATCCCCGCATCGTACAGACTGTCCTGGTCGGAGAGTTTTGAGACATCAAACGGAAGCATCGCGTTCCGCGCAAAAAGAGAGCGAACTTGATCAATCATGTTGTTTTCTGCCCCTGGATCTGCCGGTTTTCTTCTTAGATCGAAATCCCGACAGTGTAGTTAACGCAGCGCGGCATTCCGGCATATAGCTAATCAATCGTTGCGACAATCTCGACAAGGCAGGATCCCTGCATCGCCAAAACCTCTGGCACGGCGCCGGTCCTGGCACGAGAGGCCCGGATCGTAGCCCCTCGTCCCGGAATTCTACGGTGTCGCCGACGCCGCGGCAGTCCCCAAAAAGCCTGTTCGATCCCTCCGGCAAGATGTACGCGCAGATCCGCGAAACCATGCTGGAGCAACGTCCTCCAGCGAGGGTATGGAGCGCGATCGAGGTCACGTTAGATTGGCTGCATTCCATCTCGCTCAACTATGATCCGTTCGAAGCCCGTGCAGTTCGCCGCTGCCAGGCCCGGACCACGTTCGCAGGGATGGCAACGAGAAGAATCTGCAAGGGGAATGACAATGGACAGACTGGCCAGGCCAAATCTCTCGCGTCGCGGCTTCCTGATGGCGAGCGCGGCCATGACCGCGGTCGCCGGCATGGCGCCGTTCACCACCGCGCTGGCGGCTGACGATACGCTGCGCCTCGGCTTTTCCGGCGGCGGAGCGACGGACAGTTTCGATCCCCATGCCATGGTCGGACAGGCAACGGGCTCGCTGATCCAGAGCGTCTTCAGCCAGATCACGCAGGTCGGCCCCGATTTCAAGCTGCGCAACGTGCTGGCCGAGGAAATCAGCGCGAACGCCACGGTCGACCAGTGGGACGTGCGGCTGAAGAAGGGGGTGGAATTCCACAACGGCAAGACGCTGACCGCCGATGACCTGATCTATACCGTGCGGCGCATCCTCGATCCGAAGGGGGGCGGCTACGCGGCAGGGCAGATCGGTTTCATTGACACCAAGGCCATCGAGAAGCTGGACGAGCGCACGGTGCGCTTCAAGCTGCCTAAGCCGTTCAGCCTGTTCGAGCAGGCTTTTGGCGACGGCGGCATACTTGGTGTCGTCCCCGAAGGCTATGACGGCAAGGAGCAGATCGGCACCGGCCCCTACAAGATGGTCAACATGACGCCCGGCCAGCAGATCGTCATCGAGCGTTTCGAGAACTATTTCGGCGACAAGCCCGCCATCGCCCGCGTCGTGGCGCTCAACTTCGTCGACGATTTTGCGCGAGTGAACGCCCTCATGGGCGGGCAGATCGACGCCATGAACCAGCTTCCCCTCAGCCTCGTGCCGCAGATCGAAGCCACGTCGGGCCTGAAGGTGAACCTGTCGCGCACCGGACTGTTCAATCCCTTCTCCATGCGCACGGACAGCGGCCCCTTCAAGGACAATCGCGTGCGCCAGGCCTTCCGGCTGATGATCGATCGCGAGAAGGTGGTGAAGCAGGCCTTCGCAGGCCGCGCCAGCGTGTGCCACGACCTCTATTCGCCGTTCGATCCGAGCTACGACAGCTCGCTCGTGCGCAGCCAGGGCCTCGACAAGGCCAAGGCGCTGCTGGCCGAGGCAGGCGCGCAGAACCTCGTCGTCGAACTCCTCGTCGCGCCGGTGCGCTTCGGCATGGTCGAGGCGGCGCAGGTCGTCGCAAACCAAGCCAAGCAGATCGGCGTCACCGTCAACATCAAGAAACTCGATGCGGCCGCCGCGCGCAGCGCGGAGGTCCAGGATGCGCCCTTCACGTTCGGGCTGTTCCCCGGCCTCGGCTACATGACGATGGCGGCAATCTCCGACGGCCCCGAATCGACCCTCAACACATCGCGCTTCAAGGACGAGGCCTTCGCCAAGCTTTATCATGACGTCCAGGCGGAGAAGGATGATGCGGCCCGCGTCGAGAAGATGAAGGCGATGCAGCATATCCAGTTCGAGAAGGGCGGCTATCTCAATGCCGCCTTCGCGATGGGCGCCGACGCCTATTCCGACAAGGTGAAAGGCCTGATGGAGGATCACACCGGCCTTGGGCTCTGTCGCGGTGAGTTCGCCCGTCTGTCCCTGTCGTGACCGCCGGCGAGGCTGATCCGACCAAGACGAGGTGCGACGCATGACGATGACCCACGGCGCAAGCGTCGAGGTGACGTCTCCGGCGAGCAGTCGCAAGCCGGCGCTGGCAAAGACACTCGGCTGGATCGGCCGGCGTCTGGTGGCGAGCGTCGTCGTCCTCTTCCTCGTCTCGGTGGTGGTGTCGATCGCGACGCAATTGCTGCCCAGCGATCCGGCGCGCATCATCCTGGGCGAGCTCGCCACGCCGCAGATGCTCGACGCGTTTCGCAGCGCCCATGGCCTCAATGATCCCTACATCGTGCGCTATGGGCGCTGGCTTGCCAGCGCCCTGACCGGCGATTTCGGCGCGTCGCTGGCGAATGGCAACCCGGTCGCGGGCCAGGTGTTTCCGGCCTTGGCCAATTCGCTGATCCTGACGGTCATCGCCATCATTATCGCGGTGCCGTTGTCGACGCTCATTGGCGCGGCGGCGGCGACACGGGCCAGGCGCGCGTCGGACCAGATTTTCGACTATGTGATGCTGGCGCTGAGCGCGCTGCCGGAGTTCGTCAAGGGCACCCTTCTCGTGCTGGTTTTCGCCACCGCTGTGTGGCGCGTCCTGCCGGCCATCGCCGTCATCCCGCCCGGCGCGTCGCCGCTTGCGTATCCGCGCGACATCGTCCTTCCGATCGCGGTTCTGGTGTTGTCTGCTGTGCCCTATCTCAGCCGGCTGATCCGGGCATCGCTGGTCGAGGTGCTGGCATCGGAATATGTGCAGATGGCGCGCCTCAAGGGCCTGTCGCCATCCCGCATCCTGTGGCGCCACGCGCTGCCGAATGCCGTCGTGCCGGCGATCCAGGGCGCCGCGCTGTGCATGGCGCTGATGCTCGGCGGCGCGGTGGTGATCGAATACCTGTTCCGATATCCGGGCATCGGCGCCTTGCTCACGGACGCCGTCCGCAACCGCGACCTGCCCATGCTGCAGGCCCTCATCATGGTCTATGCGGCCGTATACATGCTGGTCAATCTTGCCGCCGAACTGCTGATGCTGGCGGTGAGCCCCGAGATGAGGGCGGCCGGGCGATGAGCGAGGGTATCCTGGTGAGCCAGCCCGTTCCTGCATCCGGCGAAACCCGGCGCCTGAACCCCGTCGTGCGGCTGCTGGGCCGCACGCTGACCGTGAGGCGCGGTCAGATCGGTCTCGCCCTGCTGGCGCTCGCCGTCGTGGCGGCCGTGGCCGGACCGCATCTTGCGCCGTTCGGCGTCGACGACTTTGTCGGGGCGCCGTTCCAGCCGCCGGATGGCAGCAGCCTGTTCGGAACCGACAATCTCGGCCGCGACGTGTTCTCGCGCGCGCTCGCGGGCGGCGGCGGCCTTCTCTGGATGTCGGCCGGAGCAACGCTGATCGCCATGGTCTTCGGCACCGCGATCGGCCTGATAGCGGGCCAGAGCCGTGGTCGCCTCGACGGGCTGCTGATGCGCGCGATGGACGTGATCCTGGCTTTCCCGGAGCGCGTCCTCGTCCTGCTCTGCGTGGCGATCGCCGGCGCCGGCGGCCTGCTGCTTATGGTCTCGGTCGGCCTGGTCTTCATGCCGGCGATCGCGCGCGCCAGCCGCGCGGTGACGCTGGACGTGGCGCACAAGGAATTCGTCCAGTATGCGGAGGCCATCGGCATGCCCAGGCGCCAGATCCTGATGCGCGAGATCCTGCCGAACATCCTGACGCCCCTGATGGTCGAGGCCGGCTTCCGCCTGACCTGGGCGATGGGCCTGATCGCCGGCATCAACTTCCTGGGCTTCGGCGTCCAACCGCCGACCGCCGACTGGGGCATGATGATCAACGAGAACCGCGACGGGCTGCTGTTCCAGCCCTGGGCGGTCGGCCTGCCGATCATCTGCATCGGCTTCGTCATCTTCGGCGCCAACCTGCTGGCGGACGCGGTGGCGCGCGCCGCCGCCCGCATCGAGGGATAGGACATGAAGGTCGTGGACGTCCGACATCTTCGCGTCGAGCTCATCGACACAGGCACCGCCATCGTAGATGACGTCAGCTTTGCGGTGAACGAGGGAGAGATCCTCGGGATCGTCGGCGAATCCGGTTCCGGAAAGACCACCGCCGCGCTTTGCCTCATGGGCTATACGCGCGCGGGCGCCAGGATCGCCGGTGGCGAAATCCTCGTCGACGGGCGGGACGTGACAACGCTCGAAGGAGCCGCGCTGCAGGCTTTCCGGGGCAAGGTGGTCGCCTATGTGCCGCAGGACCCGTCGGCTGCGCTCAACCCGCGCATGCGGATCGGAGAACAGGTCGCGGAGGCGTTGCGCGCCCACGAGCCGAAGCTTTCGCGCGGCGAGATTTCCCGGCGGATCACCGAAGCGTTCGCGGACGTTTCGCTTCCCGCCGACCGCGGGTTCCTGCGCCGGTTTCCCTTCGAGCTGTCCGGCGGCCAGAAGCAGCGCGTCTGCATCGCCACGGTCTTCCTGCTGCGACCACGGGTGGTCGTCCTTGACGAGCCGACGACCGGCCTGGACGTGGTGACCCAATCAACGGTGCTGGAAACGACGGCCCGGCTTTGCCGCACGCACCGGGTCGCGGCGCTCTATGTCAGCCATGACCTCGCCGTAGTCTCCAACCTCGCCGACAAGACCATGGTCATGAAGAACGGGCGCATCGTCGAGGAAGGCGCGCCGCGCCAGCTCTTCCATGCACCGCGCCACGACTATACGCGCGCCCTGGTCGCGGCGACGCCGCACATTGACGGCCCCCTCGCCCGCGTCGCCGGAGACATCCAGGCTAACGAGCCGAAGCCGGTGCTGTCGATCCGCGACGTCGCCGCCTCGCACGGCGACTTCCAGGTCCTGCACTCCATCTCATTCGACGTGATGCCGGGCGAATGCCTGGCGCTGGTCGGCGAATCCGGATCCGGCAAGACGACGCTCTCGCGGCTGCTGATCGGCCTGCACCGGTCGGCCACGGGGACCATCTCGTTCCAGGGGGAAAATCTCGCCTTCGACGCCCGCCAGCGCAGCGAGGCGCAGAAGCGGCGCATGCAGTACATCTTCCAGAGCCCCTACGGGGCCCTCAACAATCGCCACACCATCGCCGACATCATCGCCACCCCGCTCCGGCTGTTCGAGAACGGCCCGTCGGCGGAGCTGCACGCCAAGGTGAAGCGCGCCATGGACGCGGTCTCCCTGCCGGCCAAGGCCGCCGATCGCTATCCATCGGATCTCTCCGGCGGCGAGCGGCAGCGCGTCGCCATTGCCCGCGCTCTCGTGCTGAAGCCGGACATGCTGATCTGCGACGAGATCACCTCGGCGCTGGATGTCTCGGTGCAGGCGTCGATCGTCTCGCTGCTTCAGGAAGTCCAGCGCACAGAGAACCTCGCCATGGTGTTCGTGACGCACAATCTGGCGCTGGTGCGTTCGATCGCGCACCGCACCGCCGTGCTGCAATACGGCCGGCTGGTCGAGCTGGGAGAAACCGGCCAGGTCATCGACCGGCCCGGGAACGACTATACACGCAAACTGGTGGAGCATTCGCCGCGTTTCGTCGAAGCGGCATGACCGGGGCCGACGGGTCAGCAATCAGGCCCCGTCGCGGTCTGCCGGCCTGCATGACCTTCGCCCTGGCAACTCCGAACAGAGGCACAACCCGAGGATTGCCCCTTGTACCACAGTTTGGCCAACGCTAATTTTTCCATCGAAGATAAAAGACTCCGCGCTTTGCCGAGGATCGATATTCTCCGAACGCATGGAGGCGCCCGATTGGTCCAATTGCCCGTACCCGTGCTGGAGAAGATCGTATCGGCTATCGGTACGAATGAATTCGGCGCGTCGTTGCTGGGCCTGGCGCGGGAATTCGTCGTGTCGGACCAGTGCACCGTGTTCGCCTTTTCCGACTCCGGTCGCGCTCCGCTCGCGGTCGTCGCCGAGGGCGAGTCCAAGGCCGAGACCAAGCGCGCCCGCAACCTCGCGCTCGAGTACATCAGCGGCGAATTCAAGCATGACCCGATGTTCCAGCTCGCGAAGGACGTCGACGGCAGCACGACGCGCGTGCTGCGGCTCAGCTCGTCGGACTTCCCCAGCCCTGCATACCGGCGCCAGTTCTATGAAGGACCGGGCTTGGCCAGCGAGATCGCCATCATCGGCCGCTATCAGGGCCTGCGCCTCTATGCCTCCCTCTACCGCAACATCGAGAAGCCGGCCTTCAGCGACGAGGATGTGACCATCTTCCAGGAATTGGGGCCGTTGATCCTGCGCTTCGTCGGCAAACATGCGGAGATGGAGCGCTATGTCAGGCACAAGTCTTCGCCCGGAACGCAGATGTCGAACGAGCGCCGCGAGCAGATGCTCTATCACCTGCGCACCATATTCCTGTCCGACTGCGACGAGCTGACAGAGCGCGAGGCGGCGGTCTGCGCGCGCATCGCGGTCGGCTATTCGGTCTCGGCCATCGCGCTGACGCTCGATATCGCTCCGAGCACGGTGGCGACGTTCCGCAAGCGCGCCTATGCGAAGCTCGGCATTTCCAGCCAGAACGAGCTGTTTGCGCATTATTTCGAGACCGTGCGCCAGCTTCAGCTCTCCTGACACGGGCGCCACCGTCACCGATTTCCAGCTGGTTCCACCGCGCCGGCGCGAATGGGAACGATCCTCCTTCAGGGGGACGCCGTGGCATGCCCGCTGTGCCATCGTCGACGGACAGACAATCCGCGCGCGGATCCCGTTGCGGATCCATGGAGGGAGATATCCGGCATGGCAGGCATGGCCATCATCGACGACATTACCCTGGATGAGCTCGAGGACGACCCCTATCCGGCCTATGCGCGCCTGCGCCGCGAGGCGCCGGTGGCCTGGATTTCGGCGGCCAATGTCTGGTTCGTCACCCGCTTCGACGAGTGCGAACTTGTCGGCATGGGGCGCGAGGGCTTTGTCGGCGCGAAGGATCATCCCACACTGCAGCGCGTGTTCGGCTCGCCGAACGTGCTGACCTCGGGCGGTGAGACGCACAAGCAGCTTCGCGCCGGTGTCGATCCGCGCCTGCAGCCCAAGCCGATCAACGACACGATCGACGATCTCGTCCGTCCCATGGCCCGCCAGTATCTGGCGCCGATGCGCCAGCGCAAGGGCGGCGACCTGATGGCCGACTATCTGGAGCCGGTCTCTGTCGAGGCGCTGCGCAGCGTCATGGGCCTCGCCGATCTGGTCGACTCGGCCACGCTGCGGCGCTGGTTCCACGACCTCAACGTGGGTATCTCGAATTTCGGGCTGGAGCCCGAGGGCTTCGCCATCGCCGATGCCGCCAGCGCCGAGATCGACAAGGTGGTGCGGCCGAAGCTTGAACATCTGGTGGCCCACCCCGACGACTCCATGCTCTCGCACATGCTGTGGGCGGGCCGCGAGGAAGGCGCGGGGCCGAGGCCGTTCGAGTTCATCATGCCGTCGCTGCGCGTCATCCTGCTTGGCGGCATGCAGGAGCCCGGCCACGCCGCCGGCAGCACGCTGCTCGGCCTCTTCTCGCAGCCACAGCAGTGGGCGCGCCTGGTCGCCAATCCGGCCGACAGCATCCCGCTCGCCATCAATGAGGGCCTGCGCTGGATCGCGCCGATCGGTTCCGTCGAGCGCCAGGCGTCGCGCGACGTCGTCCTGCATGGACAGCGCATTCCGGAAGGCTCGATCGTACAGGTGGTGCTCGCCTCCGCGAACCGCGACGAGCGGCGCTTCGAGGATCCGGACCGGTTCGACATGGATCGCGGCGGCTCGCACCAGGCCTTCGGCAACGGCGCCCATTTCTGCGCCGGCCATTTCTTCGCGCGGCAGGTCGAGCGGATCATGTTCGAGGAGATGATCGAGGCGCTGCCTGGCCTGCGGCCCGACACATCCCAGCAACCGGTGGTGACGGGATGGGTGTTCAGGGCGCCGAAATACTTCCCGGTCCTGTGGGACAAGGCGCCCGCCATCGAACATGTCGGCAACGTTCGCATCGACCAATCCCGGAGCTCGCCCGTCGTCGTGCCGGAACATGACGAAGGCACCACCGTCCTCGAGGTCCGAGCCATGCGCATAGAAGCCGAAGGCATCCTCTCGCTGGAGCTGGTCGACCCCCGGGGGGCTCCCCTGCCCGCCTGGGAGCCGGGCGCCCATATCGATCTCTGGCTTACCGAACATCGGGCCGGCCAGTATTCCCTTTGCGGCGACCCGACGGCGGCAAGCTGGACGGTGGCTGTCTACCGGGAACCGGAGAGCCGGGGGGTGTCGAGCTTCGTGCACGAGCGGCTGCGGCCCGGCATGCGGCTCCATGTCGGCGGCCCGAGAAACAACTTCGCGCTCGAACCGGCCGGACGCTACACTTTCATCGCCGGCGGCATCGGCATCACACCGATGCTGCCGATGCTGTCGGCCGCCTCGGCGAACAACGCCGACGTGGAAGTGATCTATTGCGGCCGCAGCCGCCGGAGCATGGCCTTTCTCGACAGGCTCGCGGCGACGGGGGCAAAGCTGTCGGTCCACGCGCGCGACGAAGGCCCGCGCGCCGATCTCGGCGCCGTCGTTGCCCGGGCCGCCGGCGAAGGGCGAGCGCTCTATGTCTGCGGCACGACATCGATGCTGCACGCTGTCGAAGACGCCGCGGCGGCGCATGGCATCGACGTCGTCACCGAGCATTTCGAGGGCGGCGAGGCGCATCGCGCCGGCGACCAGGCCTTCGACGTGGTGCTGGCGCGCTCCGGCCGGCGGCTCACCATCCCGACCGACCGCAGTGTCATCGAGGTTCTGGACGACGAAGGCATATCCATCCGGCGCTCCTGCCAGGAAGGCAATTGCGGCTCGTGCGAAACGCGGGTGCTTTCCGGCGAGGTCGATCACCGCGACGTTCTGCTGACCAGGAAACAGCGGGCCGCGAACGATCGCATGATGCTGTGCGTCTCGCGGGCGAAGAACACCGATGAGCCGCTGGTTCTCGACCTGTGAAACAGGCTTCGCGCCCTACTTCCCGACCTCGCGCCAGGCCGACCCGGGATCGTCCTACGTTGAGGGTATGGTTTCCGGACGGCCGCGGAGCGACGCTGAAGCACGATAAAATCCAATCTTTCCAAAACGCTGACGAGATCACGAACCATGCTGCAAAGCGTCGCCAAGTCCGATTCCGGTAACGACATTCCAACGCCCGCCGAGCTCGTCGAAAGAGCGCGCGCGTTCCGCTCCATGCTGCGCGACCAGCAAGGCGCCTGCGAGGAACGCGGTTACCCCAGCGCGGAGACCGCGAAGGCCATCCGCGAGGCAGGGCTTTTCCGCATCCTCACACCGAAAGCCTATGGCGGTTATGAGATGACGCTTCCGGATTTCTACGCGGTGATCATGGAGATCGCCCGCGGCTGCCCTTCCACTGGCTGGTGGTATGCGCTCGGCGCGGGCCACGCCGTGCAAGTCGCCTCCTACATGGAAAAGCCCGGCCAGGACGAGATCTTCGGCAAAGGTGCCGACTTCTCCGCCCCATGGAGCTTCAATACGCAGAACGCCGTCGCGACGCGCGTCGACGGCGGCTACAGGGTCAGCGGCAAGTGGTCCTTCTGTTCGGGAGCGCCGCACGCGGATTACTTCATGGGCGGCATGTCGATGCCCAACGACGAAGGCAAGACCGACCGGCATGGCAACAGCTGGGTTTCCCCGACGCTGACCGTGATCGTGCCGAAGGGAAGCTTCGAGGTCCTGGAGGACTGGGGCGACATGCTGGGCATGCGCGGCAGCGGCTCCAACGGCGTGGTGCTGACCGACGTCTTCGTGCCGGACCACATGACGATCAAGATGAACCGCGCCTCGACGCTGTTCGGCGACACGCCCGGCACCGCGCTTCACAATGGCAGCCCGCTCTATGGCGGCCTGTTCAATGCCTTCGCCGAGGGCAGCCTGGCGGCCATGGCGGTCGGTACGGCGCAGGCCGCCATCGACGAATATGTTCACATCATGAAGACCAAGACAGCTGGCCTGACCGGGACGCTGCGCCTCGACGTGCCCGACTACCAGCGCACGCTCGGTCTTGCCGTGGTGACGGCCGACACGGCCCGCTCGGCCGCGATCCGTGGCGCGCAGATCTACATGGAGACGGCGGAGCGTTCGGTGAAGAAGATTGCCCCCTTCACCAACGAGGTCGGCGTGCGCCTGGACGGCATGTACCACATGGTCGAGAAACTGGTGTTCGACATCGTGGAATCACTGCTCAGGACCGCCAGCTCATCGGCGTCACGCAACGGGCAGAAGCTGCAGCGCTATCTTCGCGACGTCACGACGCTCAGAAGCCGCCGCGACCAGCTTGATTTCCGGGCAGCCGGGATCGCCCTCGAATATCTGAAGGGCGAAGGCCACCTCAAATAAAGAGCGGCGCTCCGTCTGGCTCCAGCGCAACGCCAAGGCCGCTCAGAAACATGAGCGGCCTTTTCATGCCGGGCTCCAAGATCTTGTTTTTGAAGCATGATCTCGAAAAGTCCGCAACTTCTCGTGATCATGACCTGGGCCACGGGCTAGAAATACCGCGCGATCGCCCGGGCGGTGTCGCCGCAGGTCGAGAGCAGCGCCGATACGACCCCGTCGAAACTGCTTCGATCGAGGTTGCGGTCGAAGCCGGTCAGGCTGATCCCGAAGGCGGCATGGCCGGACGGCGTTCTGACGGGAGCGCTGATGACGCCCACGGGGATCAGGCCGTCGGCACCGGCGAGCACCTCCGGATCATGCGTCATGGCCGTCTCGGCAACCGTTCTCCTGAGAGTCTCGACCGTCTCGGGCGAATGGCCGGCACTCAGCGCCTTCGCCATTTCCGCCTGCAGCTTGCGATGCCTCGGGCCGTCGACGCCGATCGACCAGCCGCGCCGGCGCACCCGTTCGAGCGTTTCCGCAAAGGTTTGGTCTGCAGGCATCGCATCCGCACCCAGATTGGCAATCCATAAGGCGACGACATCGGGCGTCTCCCAGGCGGCGTGGACAGCGCCCAGCGGCGGTGCGAAGGGCACGCGCTCCCCCAACCTGGAAACCGTCGCCTGCCCGGCGCTGGCCAGCAGGACGATCTCCCTGCCCGAGCGCACCGTGACGGTGGCGACGAGGTCAAGCTTGCCAGCCAGTTCCTCGATGAAGGGACGGGCGACGTCGGCAAGTTTCAGATGGGTGAGCAGGTCCGGTTCATTGCCCGCCACCAGCGAGGACGTGCTGAACCTGCCATAGCCGCCGCGAAAGAACAGCAGCGGCGCGATGTCGTTGCCGGTGGACAGAGCGGTGACACGGCCGACGACGATCACATGGTCGCCCGCGTCGTGCACGGTGTCGAGCGCGCAATCGACCCAGCCGGTCACGCCCGGAAGGATCGGCGACCCGGAGGGCGCGCGCAGCCAGTCCAGTCCGGCGAACTTGTCGGATGCCTTGGACGCGAAGGTACGACAGAGCGCTTCCTGATGGGCGCCGAGGAAGTTGACGCAGAACGTTGTGGAGCGCGAAAGTTTCTGGAACGACGACGACGATTTCATCGGCAGGAAGGCGACGAGCGGAGGGTCCAGCGACACAGACGTGAAAGACCCGACGACCATCCCCACCGGACCTTCGTCGAGGGCAGCGGTGACGACCACGACGCCAGTGGGGAAATTGCCCAGGACGCGGCGATAATCCAGCGGGTTGATGACAGCGTTCATGACGCTCGGATCCGGCCCGCGAGAGCTTGCACCACCGGCTTCCAGACCTCGACGAACTGCGGCAACTCCGGCCCTTCCGCATAGGTCTTGTCGTTCAGGTACAGTCCGGCCGTCGGGCAGCTCGCGCCGATCTCGGCCAGGACGGGCTTGAGATGCGTCTCCACCGCCAGCGCGTGACGCTCGCTCGCGCCCAGCATCAAGGGCACGGCGACAACCCCGCGCATGCCGGTCTGCCCGGAGAAGCGATCCAGGAACAGCTTCAGGAGGCCGGTGTAGGTCGCCTTGAACGTCGGGCTGGCGATGATGGCGAGGTCGCAGGCCGCGACATCGGCGACCGCCGTCTTGACCGCTTCCGCATTCCAGTCGAGCAGCGCCGGCCCGAGCGCGGCAAGGTCCAGTTCGAGGTCGGGCTGCCGGCCGGTGAGCCCGACGGCCAGCAGCCGCGCCGCGTCGAGCGTGCGCGAGGCCGGCTTGGGATTGCCTACGACGATAACCGTGCGTGCCATTTGCTAGCCTTTCTAGAATTCCATCAGGTTCTCGCGCAGCATACCAGCGCGGTAGCGGTCGCGAACCACGCCCCTGTCCTGCAGGGCGGGAACCAGCCCGTCCGCCACCTCGGCCAGGAAGTGGCGAGTGGTCTGGCCGGTGATCAGGAAGCCGTCGCCGCCGACATGCTGCATGATCTCCACCATCTCGGCCGCGACATCCTCGGCCGTGCCGGCCAGATTGGTGTTGTCGGGATTGTACGCCAGGGCGATGGCGCCTGCCTGGCGCAGCGTGCGTCCGGCGTTACGGGCGATGAAGTCGGCCAGCACGGACCGCGTCCCCTCGGTCTTCAGGCCGGTGGGGTCGAGCGGCTCGTCGAGCGGGAAACGGCTGAAATCGATGTCGACGATCTTGGAGACCTTGGCCAGGGTCAGCTCGGCGGCAGCCAGGTCGTCGGCGTCGCGCTTCTGCCGCTTCAACTCCGCCTCCTCGCGCGTGGCGCCGATGATCGGCGCGATCATCAGCAGCAGCTTGATGGAATCGGGATCGCGCCCCTCGCTCGCCGCCAGTTCGCGCACTTCCTTGCGGTACTGCCTGGCGTAATCCAGCGTCTTGGCCTTGACGACGATGGTGTCGGCGTGGCGGGCGGCGAACACGCGTCCGCGGCCCGAGCTGCCCGCCTGCGCCATCACCGGGCGGCCCTGGGGCGAGGGCCCGGAGTTGAGCGGTCCGCGCGTCGAATAGTGCTCGCCCTTGTAGTCGGGGACGCGCACCTTGGCCGGGTCGACCAGAACGCCACCGCGGCGATCGGCGACGACCGCGTCGACGTCCCACGAATCCCACAGCGCGTTGGCCGCGGCGACGAACTCGTCGGCGATGTCGTAGCGCTTGTCGTGCTCCTCCATGCCGCTGTGGCCGAAGTTCTGCAGGGCCCGTTGCGAGGAGCCGGTGACGACGTTCCAGCCTGCCCTGCCCTGCGAGAGCTGGTCGAGCGAACCGACCAATCGGGCCAGTTGGTAGGGATGGTAGGCGAAGGTGGAGATGGTGGGCACGATGCCGATGTGGCGCGTGGCCTGAAGCATGTAGGGGGCGACCATGAGGGGATCGCGCCGTGGCACGGACAGGCCGTTCCTGAGATAGACGTCCATCGAGCCGCCATAGGCATCGGCGACGAAGACATTGTCCTCGATCAGCACATAGTCGAAGCAGGCGCGCTCCAGCTCGCGGGCGGCGGCGACGTAGAGGTCCGGCAACGCCCAGTCCCGGCCGATATTGCCGCCCCAGGCCGTGCCCCATGCCTGGGCATGGGAGTCGGTGAGGAAGTAGGCCAGGTGAAACTTATTCGTCATGAAGGTCTCCCACGGCCGACGGTCAGTGCAGGCCGAAGCTGTTGAGCAGGCGATTGCGGTATTTCGCGAAATCTTCCGACACGCGGTCGCGCGGATAGGGAAGATCGACGTCCAGTATCTCCGAGATGCGGCCGGGCCGGGCCGACATGATGACCACGCGCTGTCCCAGCACGAGGGATTCGTCGATGTCATGGGTGACGAAGACCGTCGTCACGCCCTGCGAGCGCCAGATGTCGCGCACAGCATCCTGAAGCTTGATGCGCGTGAAGGCATCGAGCGCCCCGAACGGCTCGTCCATCAACAGGATGCTCGGCCGCGGCGCGAGCGCGCGAGCGATGGCGACGCGCTGGGCCATGCCGCCGGAAAGCTGATGCGGATAGGCATCCTCGAACCCGGCAAGGCCGACGAGGTCGAGCAGTTCGCGCACGCGCTCCCGCTTCTCGCGCGCGCCGGCCTTCATGCCGAAGGCGATGTTGGCGCCGGCGGTGAGCCAGGGCAGCAGCCTGGCTTCCTGGAAGACCAGTCCGCGCGAGCGGTCGGGACCGCGCACCGGCTGGCCACCCACCAGGATTTCGCCACTGTAGCCGAGATCCAGGCCCGATATGCTGCGCAGCAGCGTGGACTTGCCGCAGCCGGAAGGCCCGACCAGGACGACGAATTCTCCCGACTTGATGTCGAGGTTGACGTCGCTCAGCGCCGTGACGCTCTTGCCGCGCGACGCGAAGGAACGGCCGACATGGCGCACCGATACGAACTGGCTCATGTCAGGAACCCGAGAATGCATTGCGCCAGTGGAGGACGCGCCGTTCGACAAGCCGCAGGGCCGCGTCCATGAATTTTCCCGCCACCGAGAACACGACAAGGCTGGCGAGCACGATGTCGACCCGCACGGCCTCGCGCCCCTGCATCAGCCAGAAGCCGATGCCGCTTTCGGCCGCCATCAGCTCGGCGATGACCAGCGCCAGCCAGGCTATTCCAAGCGAATAGCGGATGCCGGTCAGGATTTCCGGCAAGGCCGCCGGCAGGATCACCCGGTAGAGCAGCTCGGCCTGCGAAAGCTGGAAGGACTGCCCGACCTCCACCAGCCCCTTGTTGACATTGCGCACGCCGGCCAGCGTGTTGACATAGACGGGAAAGAAGCTGGCGACGGCGATCAGGATCACCTTTGGCGTTTCACCCAGCCCGAACCACATGACGAGCAGCGGGGTGAGCCCCATGAACGGAACGGTGCGCAGCATCTGCACCGTGGTGTCGGTGAAGTTTTCGCTGCGCAACGAAAGGCCGTTCAGGGCGCCCAGCAGCAGCCCGACGCCGCCGCCAAAGGCGAAGCCGATGATCCATCGCCGGACGCTGTAGCCGAGATTGACCCACAACGATCCGTCGATAGCAGCCTGTCCCAGGGTGAGGAGGACACGCGACGGCGGTGGCAACAGCAAGGTGTTGACAGCGCCGGCGCGTGCCGCGATCTCCCAGATGATGACGACCAGCAGCGGCAGCAGGAAGCCGGCAAGGTGACGCTCCATTGCCCGGAGCAGGCCGCCGCGCGCGCCGGAGCCTGCAGGCTCCGGCGCATCGAGTGGCGGCGCCTCATCTTGTTTCGACCGGCCGTCTGGCATGTCACACCATCACTCTGGTTGCGGGCTGGGTTGCTGCTATTTCTTGAACGCCCGGTCCCAGATCTCCGTCGTCATGACCTTGGACCAGTCCGGCTCGGCCGGGATCAGCCCGTACTTGATATAGAGTTGTGCTTCGCGGCTGAAGTCGGCGACGACGGAGGCATCGGGCGACTTGAACTGCTGATTGCGCTTGGCGAAGGTGGCCGCGGCGACGTCAGGCTCAAGCCCCGTCGCCTTGGAGTAGGCCTGGACGGCCGCGTCCTTGTTGGACTGCACCCATTCCAGCGACTTGCCGTAGCCCTTGAGGAACGCGGCCAGGGCATCGGGCTTCTCGGCGATGGCCTTCTTGGTCGCCAGGATGATGACGAAGTTGTTGAAATACTTGGTCGATGGCGTGAAGATGACCTTGGCCAGCCCCTTCGAGACATTGGCGGCGATGAAGGGATTGTAGCTGACCCATGCGTCGATCTGCTTGCTGGCGAGCGCGGCTGCGCCGGTGCTGGCTTCGATCTTGACGTATTTGTAGTCGCCCTTGTGAACGCCGACATCGGCGAGCGCCTCCTGCAGATAGGCGATCGGCTCGCCGTCGCCGCCCGCGATTGTCTTGCCTTTCAGATCGGCCAGCGACTTGATCTCGGAATCGGCAGCGGTCATCACGCCGACCGCCTCCGGCGACTGCTCGGCCACCGCGATGATCGAATAAGGAAGGTCCGGCGCTGCGAGGGCCTGGTAGGTCGCACCCGTGATGCCGACCTCCGAGGTGTTGGCCGACATCGCCTCGTTGATGAGCAAATTGTCGGTGACGATCTTGGGGTCCACCGCCACGCCGGCTTCCTTGAACTTGCCCTGGTCGAGGCCGACCGGAACAATGATGTAGGCGCGAAGCTGGATCAGCGAGACGGACGGGTCCTCGGCGCGGGCCGGCGCCGTTGCGATCGATGCGGCGGCAGCCGCCAGACCGAGGGCGAAGGCTGCCCTGGTGAGCAATCCTGTCAATCTTCTCATATCGGGTTCCCCTGGATGATGCCGGGTCTGTGGTCACCACGGCGCCCCGGACGCGCGCTCGTGGCGTTTGGAATCTGCTTCATGGCGCCGAGACGACCGAGACGACCTTCTCGACGGTGTTGGACAAAAGGCCCTGCCGGCCAAGTTCCTCGCCCAGGCCGCTCGAGCGAATGCCGAGCCAGGGCAACGCCGGATGCGGCGGCCCCCAGGCGTTCACCCAGGTCGAGCCGGCCCGCAGCGCCCGCGCGAAGCGGTTGACCGCCGAAACGTCGCGCGTCCACAGCACCGAGGTCAGCCCGTAATCCGTGTCGTTGGCCAGCGAGATGGCCTCGTCATCGTCGTCGAACGGCACCAGCAGGCCGACCGGCCCGAAGACCTCTTCGCGCGCCAGCGTGAGGCGGTTGTGGCCCATCACCAGCGTCGGCTCGACGAAGAAACCCGGCCGCTCCACACGCTGGCCGCCGGTGAGCACGGTGGCGCCTTCGGCTTGGGCGCCATCGACATAAGCCAGCACGCGGTCGAGCTGGCGGGCATTGACGAGCGAACCCATCTGCGTCTCGGGCGCGAAGGGGTCGCCGACCACGACGGAGCGCGCCTTCTCGACAAGCCGTTCCGTCACCTCATCCAGTATCTCGCGGTGCACAAGCACCCGGCTGCCGGAGGCGCAGGTCTGACCCTGATTGGCGAAAAGCGAGATCGCCGCGCCCTCGACGGCGACATCGAGCGGCGCGTCGCGCCGCAGGATCTGAGGCGACTTGCCGCCAAGCTCCAAAGTCACTTTCTTGAGCGCCGCGGACGCCTGGGAGGCGACCTTGCGGCCGACAGCGGTGGAGCCGGTGAAGGATACCTTGTCGACGTCCGGATGATTGACGATTGCTTCGCCGGCGACCTCGCCCTCGCCGGTCACCAGATTGACGGTGCCGGGTGGAAAACCCGCCTGCTCGATGAGTTGCACCAGCCGCATCGTGCTGAAGGAGGCGTCCTCTGCCGGCTTGATGACCACCGTGTTGCCCGCGGCCAGCGCCGTGGCCAGCTTCCAGGCCGCGATCATGGTCGGCGCGTTCCAGGGCGTGATGATGCCGACAACGCCGAGCGGCAGGCGCAAAGTGTAAGAGAAGCGGTCCCGTCCCATGAAAGACGGCAGCGCGAACGTGCTGCCTTCGAGCTTGTCGGCCCAACCGGCGAAGTGACGAAACGTGTCGGCGGCGAGCGGAACCTCGATTGCGAACGGCTCGAAATAGGGCCGGCCGATGTCGAGGGCCTCCAGATGAGCCAGCGTGGCGCGATCCTGCTCGATCAGGTCGGCGAGCTTCCAGAGAAGCCGCCCCTTGTCGGCGCCCGACAGACGGGACCATTCGCCCGTCTCGAACTGGGCGCGCGCGGCAGCGACGGCGGCGTCCACATCAGCGGGTGTCGCAAGGCCGATCCGCCCGATCGGCTGGGCCGTGGCCGGATTGATCACCACCTGCGAACGGCCGTCGCCCGGTTCCCGCCATACACCGCCGACATGGATCTTTCCCTGCGGCAACAGTGCCAGAACGCTCGAGGACGCAGTCACCGCCGATGTCTCCTAGTACTGCGTGACGTTGACCAGTTCGCCGGTCGCCCCGACGATGACCTGGCTGATGCGGTTCTTGCCGCCATCCCAGCCCACCAGGCGCCCCGCCGAGGACGGCTTGCCCTTGAGGTCGATGACCAGCGCGCCGTTGAACGGGATGGCGCGGTCGCACCAGGAAAATAGGTAGAGATCGTCGTCGATCTTGCGCACGCTCGTCGGCTCGACCGCGCCCATATTGGCCTCGGGGCCCTTGATGCCGTGCCAGCAATAGAGCTCCGGCTCGATGTAGATGTGCTCGAATTTGTGCGAGTCGCCGTAGCTCCAGTGGATGCGCTTTCCAACCAGTTCGGCGGTTGCCGGAAACGGCGCCGAGATCGGCCCGCCGATACCGGCTTCCGAGATCTCGGTGCGCTCGGCGACCGTCGAGGTGCCCTTCATCATGACAGTCCTGACCATCACAACGCGCTGCCGCGCGAGATCGAAGACGGCGAAGATGTTGGCGTTGCCTTCGGGATGGTCGATGGTCGCCGCCAGCAGGCCGGCCCTCGTCTTGACTGCTTCATAGGTCGCGCTCCCCAGCGGAAAGGGTTCGTTCGCCGCTGGCGCCGTCTCCCATGTCACAGTGCTGTCGCCGAAGGTGAAGGTCACCGGCGCCTTGCCCGCGAAATGGAGTATGTGGCTTGTTCCCGCCAGTGTGGAGATCGCCTCTGGGCGCAACTCGTCGTGACCGGGGAATAGTTTTTCCGGCGTGATCGAATCCAGGGGACGGTAGTTCTGGGCAATCTGGCTCACATCACCTCCCGTTCGCCTCCCTCACCGAACCGGAGCGTGGCGCATCACTTAATGTGTTCATATATCGAACTTTTTTGTTCGATAAATATGAGTTGGTTCTGGCATGATGTCAATCAAGGATGTTTTATGGAGCGGCGTATTTGTCGTGTGCCGAGAGCCTTGGGGGAAAGTGGATGCAGGACGGAACCGGAGCCTCGCGAGGAGGCACAAGGGCCGCGATGCGACCCACCCGTCCACCGCCGCCCGCATTGTCAACGCGCAGTGACGATGCACTGCGCATTGACTTGATCAAATGATCTTTATATCTTTTTTGCCGTGAGGAGAGGCAAGCTGGCGACCTGCACAGCCAGGAATCGACCATGCTGCCGAAAGGCCAAGGGAGGGTTCCAATGATCAAAAAGATGCTGCTTGCCGCGACCATGTTGGGCGGTCTCTGTGCCGGCCAGGCTCAGGCCGACACGACACTACGCTTCGTCCAGACCAACACCAGCGACGAGTCGCTCGCCGTCCTCAACACGCTGATCAAGAAATTCGAAACGGAAAATCCAGGCGTCAAAGTCGAGCTCATCTCGATTCCCTGGGACAATTCGTTCGAGAAATTCGCCACGATGATCGCCGCGGGCGACATACCTGACGTGGCTGAGATGCCCGACAACTGGGTGGCGCTCTACGCCAATTCCGGACATCTGGAGAACCTCGAGCCCTATATCGCGAAATGGGAGCATGCGGGCGACCTCAACGGACGTGCCCTGGAACTGGCGCGCAAGGTCAAGGACACCGCCTATGTCATACCCTACGGCTTCTTCGTGAAGTCGCTTTACTACAACAAGAAGCTGCTCGCCGAGGCCGGCGTCGCCGGGCCGCCGAAGACGGTCGACGAGTTCATGGACGCCGCCAAGAAAGTATCGGCGCTTCCCGGCAAGTCCGGATATTGCCTGCGCGGCGGTTCGGGCGCCTTCAACGGCTGGGCGATGATGGGGGCGGCCGCCAACGGCGACAACGCCTTCTTCGACAAGGACGGCAAGTCGACCCTTGGCGACGCCGGCTGGGTCTCGGGATTCCAGAACCAGATCGACATCTACAAGAACGGCTGGGCGCCGAAGGACAGCGTCAACTGGGGCTATAAGGAAACCGTCGCGGGCTTCTACACCGGAACCTGCGCCATGCTCGATCAGGATGCCGACGTCCTGGCGCCGACGACCGAACACATGACGCCCGACGAATTCGGCGTCGTGCCCATGCCGAAAGGCAAGAACGGCAAGTCGTTCCCCATCCTGACCTACGGCTCCTGGGGCATCATGGCGAAGAGCGAGCACAAGGATCTGGCATGGAAGTTCCTTACCCTGATCGACGGCCCTGAAACCGATCCGATGTGGACAAAGGCCGTCGGTGCGCTGCCCATCTTCAAGAGCGCCGAGAAGGATCCCGCCTACGCCGACCCGAAGTACCGCGCCTGGTTCGATACGCTCGCCGACAAGGATGCCATACCCACCATCACGCCGGCCTACCTGCCGGAATACAGTCTCTTTGCCGGCTCCACCGCCGTGAAACTCGGCCAGCAGGCGCTGCTCGGCCAGATCACCGCGCAGGATCTCGGCAAGCAGTGGGGAGACATACTCTCCAAGGCCCAGCAGAAGTACCTCGCCAAGAAGTAACCACGCCTTCATTTCCCGTGGTGACGACGCCTTTGCGCGACGGCACCACGGGACCACAATCCGGGCCGCGTATGACTGTTTCCGCTCCTTCCGCCAGCACGCGGCGGCGTCTTGCCGTGCTCGAACCCTATCTCTACAGCGCTCCCGCGCTGTTGCTGATCACCGTGACGACGCTGGTGCCGATCGTCATCGGCATCTCCTACGCCTTCCGCAGTGTCATGCTGCTGGACCCGACCTCGGGCGGGTTCGTCGGCCTCGACAATTTTCGCGACCTGATGAACGACGCCAGTTTCTGGAACGCGCTGAGAAATACCGTCACATGGACGGCAAGCTGCGTGGCCTTCCAGTTCGTCTTCGGCCTTATCCTGGCGCTCATGCTCAACCGGCCATTTCCCGGTCGCTCGATCATCCAGCCCATCGTCTTCCTGCCCTGGGCGATCCCGACCTTCCTCATCGGCATGAACTGGTCCTGGCTCCTCAATCCGGCGATCGGACCGCTGCCGCACTGGGCTTACGCCCTCGGCCTCATGAGCACGCCGGGGAATATCCTGTCGGATCCCGACTACGCCCTGCTCGGCCCGGTGATCGCCGGCATCTGGTGGGGCATGCCCTTCTTCGCCATCACCTTGCTGGCGGCGCTGCAGTCGATCCCGCGAGAGATCTACGAGGCAGCGGAGATCGACGGGGCCAGCAGCTTCGAGCGCTTCCGCTCGATCACGCTTCCCTTCCTCGCCCCGACCATGGTGGTCACGGTGATGCTGCGCACCATATGGGTCGCCAATTCGCCGGAACTCATCGTGGTCATGACCAAGGGCGGGCCGGCCGACGCCTCCCAGATCGTAGCCAGCTATGTCTTCACCCAGGCCTATCAGGGGCTGAATTTCGGCTATGCCTCGGCGATCGCGACTGCGCTTGTCGTCCTGCTGCTCATCTACGCGCTTCTGCTGCTGTCGATCCGGCAGATGATGCTGCGTGCGAGGTAACGGCCGATGCGCGGTTCCCTCCGAAGCCGGACAATCAAATGGACGCTGCACTACGCGGTGTTGCTGATCTATGTCGTGGCAGCCCTCTTTCCCCTTTATTGGCTGGTCAAGGTCTCGATCACGCCCAATGACATCCTCTACAAGCAAGGCACGGACCTGCTGCCGTCGCGGTTCAGCCTCGAGCACTACGCGACGGTGGTCGGCAAGAGCGATTTCCTGCTGTTCTTCCGCAATTCGATCATCGTCTCTGGCGTCACCGCCATCGCGTCGACGCTTCTCGCCACGGCCTCTGGTTATGCGTTCTCAAGGTTCGTCTTCCGGGGGAAATTCTGGATCGTGGGCCTGATGCTCGTCACACAGATGTTTCCGCTGGTGATCGTCATCACGCCGATCTTCAGCATCTTCGGCGTGCTCGGCCTCACCAACAGCCTGACGGGCCTCATCATCATCTACACCGCCTTCAACATCCCCTTCGCCACCTTCCTGATGCAGTCCTTCTTCGACGGAATCCCGAAAGAGCTCGAGGAAGCCGCGATGATCGACGGCGCCACGCGCTTCAAGGCGCTCGTGCAGATCGTCGCGCCGCTTACGCTGCCCGGCATCGTCGCCACGGTCGGCTTCTGCTTCACCGGCGCATGGGGCGAGATCCTGTTTGCGCTGCTGCTCAACTCGTCGGCTTCGACAAGCACCTTTCCGGTCGGGCTGCTGCTCTATTCGACACGGGCGACAGTCGAGTTCGGCCCGATGATGGCGGCCGGCGTGCTGGCGCTCCTGCCGGTCTGCGTCTTCTTCTTCCTCATCCAACGCTACCTCGTGCAGGGCCTGACGGCCGGCGCGGTAAAGGGCTGAAACCAGGAATGTGACCCATGGCTTCCATCGAGATCGCCAATGTGCGGAAGGATTTCGGCGCCGTACCGGTGCTGAAGGGCGTCGACCTCTCCATCGCATCCGGAGAGTTCGCGGTGCTGGTCGGCCCCTCCGGCTGCGGCAAGTCCACGCTTCTGCGCCTGATCGCCGGCCTTGAGGACGCCTCCTCCGGCGACGTGCACATTGACGGCCGGCGCGTCAACGACCTGCCGCCGCGCGACCGCGACATCGCCATGGTGTTCCAGTCATACGCGCTCTATCCGCATATGAATGTCAGGGACAACATGGCCTACAGCCTGAAGCTGAAGCGTACGCCGGCGGCGCGCATCGCCGAAGCGGTCGGCGGAGCGGCCGCAAAACTCGGCCTCGAGGCGCTCGCCGGGCGCAAGCCGCGCGAACTTTCCGGCGGCCAGCGCCAGCGGGTCGCCATGGGTCGCGCCATCGTGCGCAACCCGAAAGCGTTTCTGTTCGACGAACCGCTGTCCAATCTCGACGCCCGCATGCGCGAGCAGATGCGTTTCGAGATCCGCAAGCTGCACCGCGACCTCGGCGCCACATCCGTCTATGTCACGCACGACCAGATCGAGGCCATGACGATGGCCGATCGCATCGTGGCGATGAATGCCGGCATCATCCAGCAGGTGGGCACGCCGCTCGAGCTCTATGACGATCCGGCCAACATGTTCGTCGCGGGCTTCATCGGCTCGCCGGCAATGAATTTCCTCGACGCCCGGGCACGCCGCGGCGAGCACGGCATTGCGATCACGGTCGGCGGCACCGCCTTCTGTACACTACCACAGTCGCTCTCCTTGCCCGAGGACGGGCACGTCAAGATCGGCATCAGGCCGGAGCGCATCCGGATCGGCGCGAGTGGAGGCGAAGGCGTGGACGCCGCCGTGGATATGGTGGAAACGACGGGAGCGGCGAGCGTCGCCCATCTCGACCTTGCCGGGCAGCCGCTGAAGGTCTTCACGACCGAAAGGCTGCAGTTCGCCCAGGGACAACGCGTGCCGCTTGCCTTCGATACCGGACATGTCTGCCTGTTCGACGGCGCGAGCGGCGATCGCCTGCGATAACGGTTTCAGCCGTGGCGGCCGAGGCGCTCGGGAGCCACGGCCCGCCCTCCTGAGGCCGCGATATCAATCCCGCCGGTTGAAGCGGAAAAATTCGACCGTGTAGCCACCCGGGTCGCGAAGCATGAAACTCGTCAGCATCTTTTCGCCGGCACCGGCGAAATCGGGATGGCTCTTGAAGGTGGCGCCACGCGCCTTGGCCTGTTCGTACCAGTCTTCCAGCCTGGCGGTTTCCATGCTGAGCATGACGCTGTTTTCCTCGGCCGTCTTGTGAAAGCCATGGCTCTCGTCGACGAGGCCGACAAAGGAGGTTTCAGTCAAGCGGAAGAACTTTACCCAGCCCTTGTCGAAGGTCTTCTCGAAGCCAAGCGTTTCGCCGTAGAACCGCTCGGCGGGCGCCAGGTCGCCATAGTAGAAGAACGTCACCTGAGCCGAGACCGGCAGGTTTGCGAAAGTGTTGTTCGTCATGCGAGGTCCCTGCTGTGTTGACGGTTGTCGATCGATGATTTGCGTTGAGCCGGCGAGATCCCCTGCCCGCGTGGGCCGACGCTCAGCCTTCCTCGCACAATCCGTGCAGAAGGTTCTGGGTAGCGGTGATGTCATCGACGATCGCCTGGCGGGCCGCCGCGATGTTGCCCTCCTTCAGGGCAGCCAAAGCCTGGTGGTGGTGCTCGGTGAAGGTGTCGCCGTTTTCCGACTTCAGGATGGGCTCGACATGGCTGCTGAGGGTTCGCATGTAAGGGCCGAAGCGAAGCCACAGCGTTTCGATGAGCTGGATCAGCACTTCGGAGCGGGACGCACCGTATAGGTGGAAATGGAACTCCTGGTTCTTGCCCAGCATCTCGACGACGCTGCCCCTGCGCGCCATGACCTCATGTTCATGGATCAAGGTTTCGAGCTGAGCGATGTCGCCAGCACCGATATTCGGCGCGCCGAGTTCCACGGCCAGCCCCTCGAGCACGATGCGCGCGCGGCACAGATCGTCCAGACGCTCGCGGCTTACGGAGGGAACGCGGGCGGACCCGTTGGCGGCAATTTCCAGCGCATTTTCGGCGGCCAGCCGCCGCGAGGCTTCGCGTATGGGCATGGGGCTGGTGCCGAAGGAATCCGCCAGCGAGGAGATCGTCAGCGTTTGCCCCGGATCGAAGCGTCCCGTCATCAGAGCCTGGCGCAGTTGCCGGTAGACGACATCCTGCACAGTGCTGCGAGACGAAACAGGCGCAAAGCCTTCAACGATCACAAAGCGCCTCCCCTATCCCGCATCATCCGCCAACGGCTTCCGTGCCTCCGCGATGGGGCCAGGCGGGATCCCGCATTTCCAGGAATTCAACGGTGTTGCCATCGGGATCGGTGGCGTAGAGAACATAGATGCCGAATTCGCTTTTGAAAATCGGCTTGCCTTTGTTCGGCACGCCCGCCGCTTCAAGCCTGGGCAGCCACGCGTCGGCATCCCTGACAATCATGGTGAGCGCGGAACTGCGGGGTGCGCCAGCCGGGATTTCGGCGGGCACCAGACCGACGAAGCCTGCTTCGTTGACCTTGAGGATCACGACCTTGCCGTTGCGCTCGTATACACGCTGCAGGCCCAGCACCTCGCCGTAGAAGTTGAGGCTGCGCGACAGATCGCCGACTTTGAGGAAGGTGATGGATTGATCGAATTCGGCCATGTTCAACAACATTAGATCGTTTGATCAAAACGCTAACATCTTTAGCACGTCTGGTGAAGTCCGAAAATGCCGCTGCGCGACACAGTCCCTCGGCGGAGACGTGTCCGGCCGAGCGGGCGCGCAATCGCGTGAATGGCAAGGGCAAGCGAACACCAATGCGGCGCAGGTATGTGTTCGGCCGTTATCGATTTACGCCGTACAAGTGACCCGATCCAACGTGGTTCTGCCAGATCAGCGTCACCGTCGAGCGACTCGGATGGTTACGGCAAGGACTGCCGCGGCGTCCAGCAGATATGACGACCGATTGCCGAAGACGCGGCGCTTCTCAGGAACCGCTGGCGCGGGCGGCGACGCGCTCCAGTCCGAGCAGCAGCGCGAGCGTCGCCACGACGAGGATCATGGTCAGCGCCGCGCCGGCGAAGACATCGCCCCGGTCGGTCAGCGAGAAGATCGACACCGGCAGCGTCACCCAGCCCGGCGGATAGACCATGACGGTGGCGCCGAGCTCTCCCATCGAGAGCGCGAAGCTGAGGCCGAAGGCAGCCACGAGATAGGGCGCGAGCAAGGGCAAGGTCACATGCCACAGCCTGTAGCCCGGCCGCGCGCCGAGACTGGAGGCGACCTGCTCGAAATCGGGCGACAGGCGCGCCAGGCCGGCCGAGACGTTGCCGAAGGTGAAGGCCGAGATCAGCACGAAATGCGCGACCATGACGATCGCCACAGTGCCGTTGAGCAGCAGCGGCGGGTTGCTGAACGCGACCAGCAGTCCAAGGCCGACGGAAACCGAGGGTACCGCGCTCGGGATGAAGAAGAGCAGGCCCAGCAGCCGTCGCAGAGCATGCCCCTGGAGGCGAAGCGACAGCGCCGCCCAGGTGCCGCTGACCAGCGCGAGCGCGCTGGCGAGGAAGCCGGTGACCAGGCTGGCCTTCACCGCATCGCCGGCAGAACCGTGCAGGACGTCGCCGTAATGCGCCGTCGTGAGACTGCTGGGCAGCACGCCGTTCCACTGGCCGGCAAGGCTGGAAAGCAGGATCACCGCGAGCGGCGCCAGGAAAAGCACGCCGAAGACCAGCGCGAACAGGGCCCACAGGACAAGGCGACCGGAGCGTGACCAGACCAGCATGGCTTACGCTCCCAACCGGCCGGCGGCGAAACGGTAGAGGCCGAACAGGCCCAGCGACAGCGCGATGTTGATGACCGCGATGATGCAGGCGACCTGGTACTGCGATTCCTGGATCGCCTTGCCGTAGATCAGCAGCGGCAAGGTGATGACGCCCTTGGCGCCGATGAACAGCACGATGCCGAATTCGTTGACGGTCAACAGCAGGCAAAGACTGCCGCCGGCGATGAGTGCGGGGATCGCGGCCGGCAGGATGACCTGCCGCACGATGCGCAACGGCCTGGCGCCCAGCACGCTGGCCGCTTCGATCTGGCCGCGATCGACCAGCGAGAAGGCGGCGAGCAAGGGCCTCAGGATGAATGGCGTATAGACGGTGACCTCGGCGAGCACCACGCCCCAGCTCGAATAGAGAAAATTGACCGGCGGCAGCGGTAGCGAGAAAGCCTCCATGAGACCGGCATTGAGCATGCCAGCCGAGCCATAGAGGAAGGTGAATGCAAGCGTGACCAGGAAGGTCGGCAGGGCAATGAACGTGTCGATCAGCCGGGCGACGAACCTGCTGCCGGGGAATGGCACGAAGGCCAGGATCAGCGCCAGCACAAGGCCGACGATCAGGCAGCCGGCGGTGGCGGCGACCGATATCGACACCGTGTTGATCAAGGCGTTGAGGAAGAAGCGCGAGTGAAGCACCCGCGTCACCTCGGCGACATTGGCCATTCCGCTGTCGTCGAAGAAGGCCTGCCGCGCGATCAGCGCCAGCGGATAGAAGAACAGCAGCGCCAGCAGCGCCGCCGGCGGCAAGATCCAGAACTTGCCGGTCTCGACCCTGGCCGGCCGCGCGCCGATGACCGCCGCCTCAGACACCGGCGTCCTCCGGAACCAGCGAGGTGTCGGCCGGCGCGAAGAACAGCGGCAGCCTGGTGCCCGCCTCCGGCAAGGCGATGGGCAGCCGGGTGGTCGAAACGCGCACCGCCGTGCCGTCGACATCGAGGACCAGATGGGTGAGTTCTCCCTGCCAGTGCACTTCCCTGAGCAGGCCGGAAATCCGGTTGCTGTGGCCCCCCTCGTCCGTCAGCGACAGATGTTGCGGGCGAATGCAGAGCAGGCTCCTGTCACCCGCCTTCTCGTCGCGGCCGGCGCTGGCAAGCGTGGTGTCGCCGAGCGCCGCCCTGGCAAATCCCTTGCCACCGGCGGCTTCCACCACCGTCACCGGCAAGAGGTTGGCGCGGCCGAGGAATTCCGCGGTGAAGCGGTTCGGCGGCCGACGGTAGAGCTCGCCCGTCGGCCCGTGCGAACAGACCCTGCCATCGCGCATGATTGCGATCTTGTCGGCCAGCGTCAGCGCCTCCGTCTGGTCGTGCGTGACATAGAGGATCGTCAGGCCCGGCAGGTCGCGGTGCAGCTTGGCGATCTCCTCCACCATGTTGCGGCGGATCTGCGCGTCGAGCGCGGAGAGCGGCTCGTCCAGCAGCAGGACACGGGGCCTGACCGCCAGCGCCCTGGCGATGGCGACACGCTGCTGCTGTCCGCCCGAAAGCTCACGCGGTAACCGCTTCGCGAAGGCCGACATGCCGACCGTGCCGAGCGCGTCCCTGACCCGCTCCGCGATCAGCGCGCGATCGGCGCCCTGGGCCCGCAGGCCGAAGGCGACGTTGTCCTCGACCCGCATATGGGGGAACAGGGCGTAGTTCTGGACCACCATCCCGAGGCCGCGCTCGTAGGGCGGCAGGTCGGTCACGTCGGTCGCGCCGATCCTGATGCGCCCGCTGGCGGGCCGCACGAAACCGGCAACCGCGCGTAGCGCCGTGGTCTTGCCGGATCCGGAAGGACCGATCATCGCCAGGATCTCGCCGGGGGCGATGTCCAGCGTCAGCGGATGGAGCACGACATGCGCACCATAGGCGACGCTGACCTTGTCGAAGTGGACATTGGAGCCGGCGCCGCGAACCTTCGCGGCGTCGATGTCCATGACGTTGGTACCTGTGAAGGCGGCTGCCGACATGACAAGATTCTCCGGGGCAAGGTTAGCCGGGGGACTGCTCCCCCGGTCGTTTCCCTCGGGGATCAACTTCCCGTGGCTTCGTTCCACTTCTTGACGTAGTCCGGCAGGTTCTTCAGCGCTTCGTCCCAATTCGGAGCCCATACGGTGACCCCCTTCATTGCGTCCTGCAGCTTGGTGAAGTTGGCGTCGCTGGGCGTGACGTCCTTGCGGGCGGGCATGCCGAGCGCGACCGAGCTGACCGTCGACTGTGCTTCCTTGGAAAGCAGGAAGTCGATCAGCTTCTTGCCATTGTCGGCATTCGGCGCGCCGGTGACCAGCCCGATCTCGTAGGGCAGCGCGAAGGTGGAGCGCACGCCATCAGGACCAGCCGGCCAGAACACCTTGATGTTGGGGTTGTCGGCCATCTGCGACATGTTCATCTGCAGGTCGCCGTTGGCGACGTGGAGCTCGCCCTTGTTGACCAGCGCGGTCAGCTTGCCGGTGGAGGCCGAGGGACCGACATTGTTGTCCTGCAGCTTCTTCATGTAGGCGAAGCCGGCATCCTCGCCGCCGAAGGCGTGGATCACCTGCAGCATGACGGCGGTGCCGTCACCGGCCTGGCCCGGCGTCGAATACTGGATCTTGCCCTTGAAGCTCGGGTCGAGCAGGTCCTCGTAGCTCTTCGGCGCATCCTTGAGGACGGCGCTGTTGTAGATGAAATTCATGTAGTTGTTGACCAGCGGCCGGTATTTGTCCGTGCCCCCGTCGATCTGGGCCGCAGCCTCGGGCTTGTAATCCTGTAGCAGGCCTTCGGCAGCCGCACGCTGTACGAAGGGCGGCAAGGTCACCAGAACATCGGCCTGCGGGTTCGACTTCTCCTTGGCGACACGTTCGACGACGCCGCCGGAGCCGGCCTCGATGTACTGCACCTTGATGCCGGTCGCCTTGGTGAAGGCCGCGAATTCGGTCTCGTACCAGCTGCCGTTGCCATCGTGCAGGCCGTCGGCCGAATAGATGGTGACGACACCGTCGGCCATCGCCGGCCCGACGAGGGCCGCGGACGCGGAAAGCAGCGCGGCGAACGCCGCGACGAGTGATGCTTGTCGTGATTTCATGGTCAGTTCCCCTTTGATGGAAGGCACATTCTGCGATGCACTTGGGCCGGCCGGCCCGGATGCTGAGCAGCGTCGAGCCGGCTGGACGTCTTCTTGTCAGGGACTTTGCGGACTGGTGATCGATAAGTAAAATCTATTTATTTTATGAGGACCAAGATTTTTCCGATGTTTGTCACGAAACTGTCGCAGCCGCGACCAACGCATATCGACCCGGATCCAAGGGGCCCGAGCAGGCTTCGAATGTGGAGCGATGGGATCAGCCGAAGACGACGCCGGCGGTCTGCGCGCGCAGCCTGGGATCCTGCGAGCGCACCGTGACCGGATGGCCGTCGAGGATTTCGAAGCAGCGGGCAAGCGTATCCTCTTCCAGCCGTCGCATCGCCTCGACAGTGAAGAAGGTGAGGTGTGGAAACAGGATGACGTCTTCGCGGCCGAAGAGCGGGCTCATCGGGTGCCCCGAAAGCGCCAGCGGCTCCATGGAATAGACATCGAGGCCGACGCCGCCGAGACGGTTGCCGACGACAGCCTCGACCAGCGCCAATTCGTCGACCAGCGCGCCGCGCGAGACATTGACGAGGATTGCGGACGGTTTCATCGCGGCGAGCTCCCGCCTGCCGATCAGCCCGCGGGTCGCTTCGTTCAGGACGCAATGGATCGAGACGAAATCGCAGGCGCCAAGCATGGCGCGCAGGTCGTCGACCTTCTCGATGCCGGCCTGCCGCATCGTGGCGGTATCGGCATTCGGATCAAATCCGAGCACGCGGGCGCGAAATCCCAGTCCGGCCATGCGCGCCATGCTGCGGCCGATCTTGCCGCAGCCGACGAGGCCGAGCGTGGCTCCGGAGATATCGCGTCCCAGCCAACGCTGCTCCGGCCAGATCCAGCCTTCGCGGGCGACCGCCGCCGTTATGCCCGGCAGCCGCTTGGCGAGCGCGATCATCAGCGCGAAGGCGCCCTCGGCGACCGTCTCTTCGGCATATTCGGGAACGTTGACGACCGGAATGCCGCGCCGCGTCGCGGCCTTGATGTCAATGGCGTCGATGCCGACGCCATATTTGACGATGCCCCTGAGCTTCGGCGCGGCATCGATGACGCGCGCAGTGACCGGCGTGTAGCACATCAGCAGGAGATCGGCGTCGGCGACGGCCGCCGCGAGGTCGGCTTCGGCGATGCCGTCCGACACCGTCACAAGCTCGACGCCGCGTGCCCGCAGGCCCGCGTCTATGCCCGGACATTCAAGCTCGCTGTCGGTGCGCACGGCCTTCATCTGGTATCCGCCCTGTCCCTCAGCCGGCAAGCACGGCGGCCTCGACGATGTCGAGCGCCCTGTCGAGTTCGGCCCTGCCTATGACCAGCGGCGGAGACAGGGTGAGCACGTTGCCGGCGCTGATCTTGAAGCTCAGGCCTTCCTCCAGGCAGCGATAGTAGACGCGCTCGGCGAGCTCGCGCGCAGGCTTGTACGCGCCGCGCTCCTCGACCAGCTCGACGCCCATCATCAGGCCGCGGCCGCGCAGCTCGCCGACATGCGGGCTCCGGTCCATCAATCCGCGCAGGCGCTCCATCGCATGGGCGCCAAGCTCGGCGGCGCGCTCGACGAGCCCCTCCTCGCGGATGATGGCGATCGTCGTCAGCGCCGCCCGCGTGGTCACGGGGTTCTTCTCATGTGTGTAGTGACCGATGGCGAAGTCTCCGGCGACATCGAGATCGCGCCGCGCGATGACGGAGGCGATCGGCAGGATGCCGCCGCCCAATGCCTTGCCGAGCACCAGTATGTCGGGCGTGACGCCATCGTGCTCATGCGAGAAGAATTTGCCCGTCTTGCCGAGGCCGGTGGGGATCTCGTCGAAGATGAGCAGCGTGCCGTGGCGGTCGCAGGCCTCGCGCACGGCCTTCCAGAATCCCGGCGCCGGCACCAGCGGCGTCGCCCGCATCGGCTCGGCGACGACCGCGGCGAAGTCGCCTTCGCGACCGAGCACATAGGCGATCATGTTGGCGCAGGCGCGGGCGGAGTCCTCCAGGCTGTCGTGGCCATAGGCGCAATTCCGGCTCGCCCAGGGCGCGACATGTTCGGCTCCGGTCACCAGCGGACCGGCGATCTGCGAGCGGAAGGTGGCCTCCCCGCCGACGCTCGCGGCGCCGAAGCCCGCGCCGTGGAAAGCATCCCAGAAGGAGAGCGTCTTGAAACGGCCCGTGGCGGCGCGCGCAACCTTCAGCGCCACCTCGATGGCGTCCGACCCGCCGGTCGTGAACAGCACCTTGGAGAGATCACCAGGCGCGAGCGCGCCCAGGGTCTCGGCCAGTTCCACGGCCGGCTCGCAGGCGAAACGGCGCGGCGCGAAGGACAGGTCATCGAGCTGCTTCTTGATGGCCGCGACCAGGCGCGGATGGGCGTAGCCTATGTGGTGGACGCTGTTGCCGTGGAAATCCATGTAGCGGCGGCCCGCAACGTCCTCGATCCAGATGCCTTCCGCCTTGGCGATGGTCGACACGCACGGGCTGGACAGGCTTTGATGCAGGAACGCCTCGGCGTCCCGCCGCAGCAATTCGCGCGACGCCGGGTGATCCTGGCGCGCATTCCATTCCTGGCGCGCGCGCGCCTTGTTCGATTCGCCCTCGGTGTGGATGACGTTCATGTCTGCCTCGGAGCATAATGCCGAAAAGTGTGAAGCGGCTTTCGGACGGCATCATCCTTCATCTCGATGGATTTAGCCAAACAGGTCGGAAATCGTCTCCTCGCCGATCGCGAAGCCGGTGCTGGCGCCAGTCCCGCTGGTCACCATCACCACGCGTACATCGTCGTGCGGAGCGTCGCGGAAACTCGCATGTCCGGAGGCCGATGCATAGGTGCCGGTCCAGCGTGCCACCACCGGCGGCACGGCGCCACCGAACAGCCTGGAGAATTCGGCAAGGATGAGGGCATCGACATCCTCCGAGGCGAACGGATCGGGCGTCGGCCCGTAGTGATGGGAATCGCCGATTACCAGCGATCCGTCCTGGCTTTGGACGACGATGAGATGAACGCCATTATCGAGCGCCGGCGCCGCCTCGCGCTCGAGCCGGTCGCGCAGCGTCGTGGCCTGCGGCAGCATCGCGTAACCGCCATAGCGCAGCAGGCTGAGATCCGAGACCAGCGCCGAGCGCAGCCTGTGGCGCGGCGGACCGAGCCTCAGCATCTGCAGCTTGCAGCGGCGGACGCCGTAGCCACGGATCCGTTCGGGATAGAGGCTGACGAGATCGTCGCCCGGACAGACGGCGATGCGCCTGGCCTTTATCTGGCCATGGCTTGTCTCGATCGCCGGCGGCGCGATCGCGGTGACGGCGACGCCGAAGCGAAAGGTCACGCCATGGCGCTCGGCCAGGAAGGCGGTGAGCTTCGGCAGCGCCTCGCGCGATTCCACGCGCAGCTCGAAGGGGCTGAGAAAGCCACCGGACAGCCTGGAGACGTCGAGACCGGGCTGATGCGCGGCCGTCTCCCTCGCCGTCAGCATCCGGCAGCCGTCCGCTTCCGGCAAGGCGTGGAATGCCTCCAGCAGATCGAGCGCCTCGGGACGCTGCGCCGCGACCAGCTTGCCCGTGTGCAGGATCCCGATCCCGGCCTGTTCCGAAAGCTCGAGCCAGACCTCGCGCGAGCGCTCGGCGCGCTTTCGCGACGGGCCCGGTTCCTGGCCGCTGACGACCACCAGCCCGAAGTTTCGAATGGACGCGCCGTTCGCCTGCGCGTCACGATCGATGACGACCACGCGCAGGCCGCGCCGAGCGGCGGCAAGGGCATGCGCGAGGCCGACAATCCCGGCGCCGACGACGGCGAGGTCGAACATCGTCAGGTCACCACGGCAGCGAGAAGGTCTTGACGTTGGTGTACGACTTCATCGCCTCGATCACGCCTTCCTTGTAGCCGTTGCCGGAGTCCTTGATGCCGCCGAACGGGCTCATCTCGATGCGATAGCCGGGCACCTCCCAGATGTTGACGGTGCCTACCTGCAGGCCGGCGATGTATTTCTGCATGCGGCGGAAGTCGTTGGTGCAGACGCCCGATGACAGGCCAAAGGCGGTCGAGTTGGAAAGCGCGATCAGCGCGTCGTCGTCGTCCGGCGCGCGCACGATCGGCACGATCGGCCCGAAGGTTTCCTCCATGACCAGTTCCGAGGTATGCGGCACGCGGTCGATGACGATCGGCGGCAGCAGCGCGCCCCGGCGCCCGGGATTGTAGAGCACCTCGGCGCCCTGCTCGGCGGCCATTTCGACACGCTTCTCGAACAGCGCAGCCGCCTTCTCATGCACCACGGTGCCGAGCTGCGTCGAAGGATCCATCGGATCGCCGAACCGGATTGCCTTGGCCCTTTCCAGCACCATCGGCACGAAACGATCGGCGACGCGCTGCTGGACGAGGATGCGCTTAACCGCGGTGCAGCGCTGGCCGGAATTCTTGGTCGCGCCGGCGACGGCCAGATCCGCGGCCCTGGCAAGGTCGTCGTCGGACAGGTCGTTGAGCACGATCAGCGGGTCGTTGCCGCCGAGCTCCAGGACCTGGCGCCGGTAGCCGGCTTTCGACGCGATCAGCTTGCCGACGGGGACGCCGCCCGTGAAGGTGATCAGGTCGATGTTCGGGTTGGTGATCATCTCGTCGCCGATATCCTTCGGCCAGCCCGTGACGACGGAGAGCATTTCCGGCGGCAAGCCCGCCTCGTAGAGGAGGTCGGCCAGCACCAGCGCCGTCATCGGCGTCAGTTCGGTCGGCTTGACCACCACGCAGTTGTTGGTGGCGATCGCCGGCGCCACCTTGTGCGACACCATGTTGAGCGGATGGTTGAAAGGCGTGATGGCCGAGATGGCCTTCAGCGGCTCGCGCAGAGTGAAGATCTTGCGCTGCTTGCCATGCGGGGTGAGGTCGCAGGAGAATATCTGGCCGTCGTCCTGGATGCACATCTGGCCAGCCAGGGTGAAGACGTCGAAGGCGCGGCCGACCTCATAGAGCGAATCCTGCTTGGAGATGCCGAGCTCCAGCGTGATCAGGTCGGAGATCTCGTCCTTCCGCGCGTTGAGGAGTTCGGCCGTCCGCAGCAGGATCCTCTGCCGTTCGTAGCGGGTCAGCTTGGGCTGGAAATTCGCCGCGATATCGAATGCGCGGCGCGCATGTTCCGCGCCGCCCGCCGGCACGGTTCCGGCCACCGTGTCGTTCCAGGGATAGCGCACCTCGATGACGCCGTCGGCATCGACCTTCTGGCCGGCGATGCGCATCGGTTCGTGGCGGACCTTGATGGAAGTCTCCGGCCTGGTCATCGGATCAGTCCTCAGTTCGCCGGGAGAGCCGCGGCCATGACCGCATAGTAGAAGGCGTCGAAATTGCGCAGCGCCGGCGCGTCCGGCTGATCGGGAAGCACCCGATTGGTGATGAACGGCACCGCCTGCTCGGTCAGGCCGCCATGCGAGCGCAGCGGCTCGTTGAGCGCGGCGAGATCGTGGCGATGCTCCGAGGTGCCGATCGTCTTGTTCTCGCCCGAGATCATGATGATGTCGCCGATGCGGTCTTCCGGCAGCTCGAAACGCTTGCAACCCTCCTCGCGGCCGAGCACCAGGATCATGTCGTCGATCTTGCGCAGCTTGGCGATGATGGCTTCCCGGTCGGCGCCCTTCGGCAGGTAAGCGGTCGCGAAGGAACCGAGCGCGCCGTGGTGCACGACATAGGGGTCGGTGATGGGCAGGATGACGCGCGCGGCGTCCTTGCCCAGCCATTCGTCCATCAGGTCCTGGACGTAAACGACGTTGGGCGAGCCGTCGGCATGATGCTTTGGCTTCATGCCATGGTCGGCCGTGACCACGATCGCCGCGCCGAGCGCGTCGAGCTCGGCCAGGTACCTGTCGAACATCTCGTAGAAGTCGTTGGCTTCCTTCACGCCGGGCGCGTATTTGTGCTGCACGTAGTCCGTCGTCGTCAGGTACATCACGTCGGGCTGGAATTCCCTGAGCAGCTTGACGCCGGCGGCGAAGACGAACTCCGAGAGTTCAGCCGAATAGACTTCCGGCACCGGGCGCCCGAGCCATTTCGAAGCGTTGTCGATGCCGTTGGCGGCCTTGGTCGTCGTATCCGCCTTCTCAGAGGAGAAGCAGATCGCGCGGCCCTCGTCATAGGCCAGCCCGTGACCGAGAAGCGCGCGCAGCTTGTCCTTGGCGGTGACGACCGCGACCTTGGCGCCGGCATCGTAGAACGCCTTGAAGATGGTGGGCGCACGCAAGAACTTCGGGTCATTCATCATGACCTCCTCGCCCGTCTGCGGGTTGTAGAGATAGTTGCCGCAGATGCCGTGCACCGCCGGCGGACGGCCGGTGGCGATCGACAGATTGTTGGGATTGGTGAAGCTCGGGATCACCGAGTGGGCGGTGCGCACCGTTCCCCTGGCCTTGATCCTTTCGAGGGCCGGCATCAGCCCGGCCTTGATCGCGGCATCGAGATAGGCCGGCTCGCAACCATCCAGGCAGATGGCGATCGCCGGCACACGCGGCCAGGCATAGGTGCGTCCGTTGACGGACACGGTGACGGGGGACATCTGGTTCATCGACGGGTTTCCCTGCTTCACGTGCACTGCGCGGCAGTCACGGCTTTGTTCTGCTTGAGGCATTCATGGATCGACCGATCCACTGTTGAAATTCGCGCTCAACCGGCGAGCTTGGCGCGCTCGTCGAGCGCGACGCGCGGCGGCGCCGCCGTATCGACGCCCATCTCGCGGAGCGACTGGCCGGCGGCATCGACCACGCGGCGCATGACATGCTCGTCCATCCGGCCGATGCAGCCGACGCGGAAGGAATCGACCACCGTCAGCTTGCCGGGATAGATGATGAAGCCCTTGGCCTTCATCAGGTCGTAGAACCGGCTGAAGACGAATTTCTCGTGCGCCGGGCAGAAGAACGTCACGATGATCGGCGACAGCCAGCGCGCCGACAGCAACGTCTCGAAGCCGAGCTCGCGCATGCCGGCGACCATCACATCGCGGTTGCGGGCATAGCGCGCGCCGCGACCCTCGACCCCGTCCTCGGCCTCATGGATGCGAAGCGCCTCCAGGAAGGCCGCGACGACATGGGTCGGCGGGGTGAAACGCCACTGGCCGGTCTTTTCCATCGCCGCCCATTGCGCGTGGACATCGAGCGCCAGCGAATGGCTGTTGCCCTTGGCGGCCTGAAGCTCCGACTTCCTGGCGATGACGAAGCCGAAGCCGGGCACACCCTCGATGCACTTGTTGGCGGACGAGACCATCGCCTCGTAGCGGATCTCGTTGACGTCGAGCGGAATGGCGCCGAAGGCGCTCATGGAATCGACCAGAAGCTTGCGGCCCTTGGCGTAGACGGCCTCGGATATCTCGGCGACCGGATTCAGGATGCCGGAACTGGTTTCGCAATGGATGGCGATGACATGGGTGATCGCCGGATCGGCATCGAGCGCGGCGGCCACCTCGTCGCCCCGCGGCGGCAGGTAGTCGCCCTTGTCGATCAGCGTATAGGCGCGCCCGAGATACTGCATGGTCTGCGCCGCGCGCAGGCCATAGGCGCCATTGGCCAGGACCAGGACCTTGCCGTCCTTCGGCACGAAGGAGCCGAGCATCGCCTCCACGCAGAAGGAGCCGGAACCCTGCATCGGCACGCAGTCGAATTCACCCGCGGCATCGCCGGTCAGGGCCAGGAGACGACCACGCAGCTCGGCGGTCATGGCACGGAAATCGCCGTCCCAGGAGCCCCAGTCGCGCAGCATGGCCTGCTTGACCGCATAGGCCGTGGTCAACGGTCCGGGCGTCAGCAGGTAGGGCTCGCCCAGTGCCGGCGGCTCGAAGCCCTGCGTCGCCGCAGCGAAATTTGTTTCGACCCGCATCGTCCTTCTCCGGCTCGTTGGTGTGTGCCGGTACATTGGTCCAATCCGATATATTTGAAAAATCGTTATTTTGTATCTTTGTATAAATTCAATCTATCAATCCGCATGCGCCAGCCGACTCTGCAGCAAGTCGCCGCTTTCGGTCAGCAAGGGATAGGCGACGGTGACCAGCAGCGAGTTGATTTCCTTGAGCGCACGGGCGACTTCCAGATGCATGTCGCTGGTCTCGACGCTTTCCGGCGTGCCGGAGCGCAGGCGCATCAGGTGACGGTCATGGCTGCGCCGCTCCAGCTCGCGCATGCGCTGCTTCTCGACGACGAGCTGGCGGGCAGAGGGCAGGTCGTTCGAGACGAGGACATTGAGCGCGAGATGCATGTTCTCCATCAGCCGTCCGTGCAGCTCCGTCAGCTCCGCCCAACCCTCGCGGGAAAAGCGCAGGTTGCGCGCCACGCGTTCGTCAGCGAGCGCCAGCAGCGTCTTGGCGACGATGTCGCCGGCGTGTTCGAGGTTGATGGCGAAGTCGGTGAGCTCGATGCCCCTGCGCGCTTCCTCGCCGGTCATCGAACCACGGTTCACTTCGGCAAGGTAGAGCTTGATATCGTTATGGGCACGGTTGACCTCCTCGTCCACCTTGCGGACGCGCGCGATGTCCTCGCGCGCGCCGGTGGCAAGCAGTTCCATGGCCGGCCGCACCATGATCTCGACCAGCTCGCCCATGCGCAGCAGCTCCCGCGTCGCGCTGGCCAGCGCCAGCCTCGGACTGCCGATGACGGCGCGGTCGAGGGCGCTGGCGGGACGGGCGAAGCCGCCATCGTCCTTGTCGCTCGCCGCATCGGGCAAAAGCGCCTGTGTCAGCCGCGACATCGCGCCGGTAAAGGGGAAGCAGAGGCACAGCAGGCAGGCATTGAAGGCTACGTGCAGGTTGACAAGCGCCACGCCATGATCCGCCCCGAGCAGGCCGACGGGAAGGCCGATCGTCCCGGCCACGACGAGCGCGGCGATCGCGCCGGCAAGGCGGAAAAGCAGATTGCTGACCGGGATGCGCCGCGCCTCGGGCGGCATGCCGCGCGACAGCCAGAAGGCGATCAGCCCGCTGCCCAGATTGGCGCCGAGCAACAGCGGCACGCCGGCCTCGAGCGGCACAAGGCCCTGTCCGGCGAAGGCGGCGATCATCAGCACCGCGGCGACGCTCGAGTGCACGATCCACGTGAACAGCGCTCCGATCAGGAAGGCGGTGAGATAGTCGTCGGCGAGATAGGATGAAAGGCTGGGCAGCAGCGCGCCGTCGCGTATGGGGTGGGTGGCTTCGCCGATCAGCTTCAGCGAGAGCAGGATGAAGCCTACCCCCAGAACCATGCGTCCGGTCTCCCTCACCTTCTGTCCGCGCAGCTTGAGATGCATGACACCGCCGGCAAAGAGAAACGCCGGCACCAGCCAGCCGAGATCGAAGGACAGCACCCGGACCACCAGCGCCGAGCCTAGATCCGCGCCCAGCAGCAGCGACAGTCCGACCGGAAGCGACAACACCCCGCTGGCGGCAAAGCCGCAGCAGAGCATCGCGACGGCCGTCGAACTCTGCAGCATGACAGCCATCGACATGCCGCCGGCGGCAGCCTTGACGCGGCCCCGCCTCGCCTCACCGAGAAGCCGCTTCAACGCCGCGCCATGGGCGCGTTCCATGCCGGTGCGGACCATGTGCACGGCAAAAAGCAGCAGCATGGTTGCGCCGGCGAGATGAAGCAGGACGAGGGAGAAATGCATGGGCGCCGTCCTTCGGCACGAGCTAAAGGACGCCGAAATTCGGGCTGGGCTTTACATAAGTCAATTCGTTAGTTTCTATAGTTCTATCGATTGAGCCTATCGAAAGAGGTCTTATGCGCTACGTTCAGCTCCGCGCCTTCCATTATGTCGCCATCTCGGGCGGGTTCTCGCGCGCCGCCGAGGCGCTGTTCCTGACGCAGCCCGCGATTTCCGACCAGGTGCGCAAGCTGGAGGAGGAATACGACGTTCTCCTCTTCAACCGGCACAAGAAGCAGGTGACGTTGACCCGCTTCGGCCAGCAGCTCCTCGAAATCACCCATCGCATGTTCGACACGGAGCAGCAGGCGCTGGACCTGCTGTCGGAATCGCGGGCGCTGCGCTCGGGAACGCTGCGCATCGTCGCCGACGCCGCGCACCATCTGCTGCAGATCCTGGGCAAGTTCCGCGAGAAGTATCCCGGCATCCAGGTCATCATGCGCACGGGGAACACCGAGTCCGTCATCACCAGTCTGTTCGCGTACGACGCCGACATCGGCGTGCTGGGCGAGGTACCGGAGGGGCGCGAATTCGACATGCTCAAGCTCAACGCGACGCCCATCATCGCCTTCGTGGCCAGGACGCATGCGCTGGCCGGCACGAAATCGATGAGTATCCCCGAGCTAGCGAAGTATCCGCTGGTGCTGCGCGAGCGCGGCTCCAAAACCAGGCAGAAGCTCGAATCGACCGCCTCCTCTCAGAATGTCGCGCTGCGACCGGCCATCGAGGCCGAGGGACGCGAAGCGGTCCGCGAGATCGTCGCCTCGGGCGCCGGCATCGGCTTTGTGTCGGAGGCCGAATTCGGCCAGGACAACCGCCTCGCGCCGATCCTGATCGATGCGCCCGTCATGTTCATGGACGAAGCGCTGATCTGCCTGCGGGAACGCTCCGGCGGCAAGCTGGTGCGCGCGTTCTGGGACGTTGCCCGCGAGCTGTCGTCGGCGGATTAAAGGCCGCGGCCAAGGGGTGAACCGGTCTGGCCTCGCCAATTATGCCAGGCCCACGCGGCTGGAATCATTCCACACCGCTGTTCTAACATCCATTTAACCAACTGAAATTAAAACATAATTTTTCATTCGCCGCGCATGGTCCGCCTGTCGCTTCCACGATAGCAACGCGTTCAACGCCAGCGTGATGAAGGTTCTGCGATCATTGCCCTGGCTTCAGCACTGGAATTGGAACGAGAGCCATCGGCTCGTACTGAGCCAGCCTTTGCAGGCTCGTGAGGTCGGTCAAATCGATGAAACGCGCATTGCTGGTGATGAGCTGTTCGGCCCGCAGACGCTGAATGACACGATTGAGATGGGGCACGCTCAACCCGAGCGCATCCGCCATGACTTCCTGTGAGAATGGCAATTCGAAACTTGTCTCGCCAGCGCGTCCAACCTCCAGAAGACGCGCGTGAATCTCAAGCAAAAGGTGCGCCAGCCTTTCGATCGGCGTTCGCCGGCCCAAGTTGACGATGTGTTCGGCATAAGTCGCCGCCTCCTGGGCGGCGAGCCAGCTCAAGACCAGACCAAACTGCGGTTGCTCATAGCAGAGACGAATGTACGAATCGAATGGGCAGACGGCATATGTCAGTTCGCTTGTGGCAACGACTGCGTAGCTGGACCGATCGAAAAAGCTGACCGGAAAACCAATGACATCGCCGGGCATGATGAGCTTCAGGATTTGTCGCTTGCCGCTTCGAAGCAACCTGTAGCGGATGGCGTAGCCGTCTTTGACAAAGCACAGGTTCCGGAACTCGGAGCCGTGAACAACGAGTTCCTCGCGTTTGCGGAAGGTGAGATCGCGCTCGAAGATTGCCGCAAGACTTTTGAGATCGGCCGCATTCAGCTTCATTGAACGCGTCAGTCGGGTCACGATCGGATGACCGGTCAGCGGCATGTCAGGTCCTGAAATTCATGATAAGCGCCGAAACCTTCTCAGGATTATTAATCCAGATCAATGAACAGCAACATCAAACGAAAGTTGTATTGACTAGCCTGCCTACGCCGCCGCGAATGCCACACAAGCTGGCGCTTTTTCCGTTTTGCTTGAAAAATCCGGCTTCGGAACTGGGAACAACAATGAGAGCCGCCAGAAGGCTCCAAGGCTAGGAAGGAACAACTGATGCCGCTCGACGATCAACATACTGCCACCATATCCCGTCGCACCGTGCTGCATGCCGGCGCCGGCCTCCTGGGCGGTGCTATCCTGCCCTCTTTCAGTCTTGCCGCCTTCGCGGCCGACGACAAGCCCGCGATCGGCACATGGCCGGCCGGATCGCAGGGCGACACCGTCTATATCGGAGCCGCGGTACCGCTCACGGGCGCCTATGCGGTCCAGGGCGCCGACGAACTCAAGGGATGGGAGCTCGCCGTCGACCACATCAACAACGGCCACAACCTGATCAAGGCCATCGCGCCGAAGATCGACAAGGGCCTGCTGGGCAAGAAGGTGGAGCTGGTGTCCGCCGACAGTGCGGCCAAGCCGAACCAAGCCGTCGAGGTCGAGCAGAATTTCATCAATCAGAACAAGATCATCCTGATGACCGGTTCGACGTCGTCGGCGGTCGCCGTTGCGCTCAACAAATTTGCCCAGCGCGAAAAGGTCCTCTACGTCGCGGGGATTTCCGGTTCGAACGACACGACCGGCAAGGACTGCGTCCGCTACGGCTTCCGCCAGAATTTCTTCGGCCAGACCGCCGCGGCCGCGATCGGCCCGGTGCTTCTGAAGCAATTCGGCAAGGGCAAGAAGGCGGCATTCATGACGCCGGACTACACCTACGGCCACACCGTGACCAAGTCGGTCAACGACTATCTTACCGAAAATGGCGGCTGGGAGATGGTGACGAACCAAGTGTCCCCGCTCGGCACCCAGGATTTCAGCCAATATCTCACCAACATCGCCAATTCCGGTGCCGAGTTTCTCATCAACGTCAACTGGGGCCGCGATGCGGTGCTGTCGACACAACAGGCCAAGCAGTTCGGTCTCCTACCCAAGATGACGCTCGTCATCCCCTACCAGATCCCGTTCCTCGCCAAAGAAGTAGGTCCTGAAATTACCGAGGGCGTCTTCGCCGCGACCGATTTCTGGTGGACGCAGGAGGACCAATATCCGCTCGCCAAGCAATTCGTCGAGGCTTTCCAGACCAAGTACGGCTACCGGCCTGAATGGGGCGCGGAGAACAGCTATGTCAGCTTCGCCCACTGGGCGCGGATGGTTTCGGAGGCGGGCAGCTTCTATCCACCGGATATCATCAAGCAATACGAGAAGGGCGAGACCATTCCTTCCCTTCTCGGCGATGTCCACTACCGGCCCGAAGACCATCAGTGCATCCGTCCCGTCGTCATCGTCCGGGGCAAGGCCAAGAAGGACATGAAGAACGACGAAGACTTCTGGGAGGTGCTCGAAGTCGTCCCGGGCGAAGGCCTGATGCAGAAGCCGGATGCCTTCGGCTGCCAGCTCGGCGACTACACCTGATTTCCCCGGCCCCCGCCTTCTTCGCCGCCACGGCGGGGAAGAAGGCGTTCGCATCCGCACCGGCACCCGTTAAGACGCACCGCCAGGCTCGCCCTGCGACGGCCGCCCATTCGATGCCGATTTTCGCTCGGTCAGAACCTTGGCGGCGCAACGGACAAGGCATATCGTTCACGATTAGGGTGGGCGCACAGTGATCAACTGGGCAAACTTCATTTCGCAATGCTTCAACGGGTTGGTGACCGGTGCCCTGCTGGCGCTGATCTCGTCAGGCCTGACGATCATCTACGGAACGCTCGGCGTGCTGAACCTCGCGCATGGCGCGATGTTCATGCTCGGCGGTTATGCCGGCTGGCTCGCATACAGCTATACCGGCTCCTATCTTGCTGCGGTCGCCGCCGGGTCGCTGTTCGTGATGGTCGTCGGCGTGGTCATGGAACGGCTGATCATCCGCCACTTCTACACGCGGCCACATGAGGACCAGCTTCTCGTCACCTTCGGTCTTGGCATCGTCTTCGTCGAGGCGGTGCGCTTCTTCTTCGGCAGCCTGTCGCAGACGGTGCCACCGCCCGCCGCCCTGGCCGGCATCACCAATCTCGGTTTCATGATATATCCAACCTACCGACTGGCGCTGCTCGGCATCGTCGCCGTGGCGCTGCTCGTCCTCTACTTTGTGCTCTACCGCACTCGTATCGGCATGATTGTGCGCGCCGGAATCGAGGATTCGGTGATGGTCGATTCGCTCGGCATCGACGTCCACAGAATCTTCATGCTGGTATTCGGCATCGGCGCCATGGCGGCGGGATTCGCCGGCATCGTCAACGCGCCGGTGGTGTCGATCGCTCCCGATGTCGGCGAGGCGATCCTGGTACAGACCTTCGTGGTCGTCGTCATCGGCGGCGTCGGCTCCTTTCCCGGCGCCATCATCGGCGGCCTCATCGCCGGTGAGATCATCTCAATCACCTCGATGTTCAATCCGGGCTATTCCTACATCATGCTGTTTGTGGCGATGACGCTGGTGCTGGTGCTTCGCCCACACGGTCTGCTCGGCCAAGCAGGCCGCGAGTAGCTCGGGCATGAACATCAAACGCCCCTATCTCGTCGAACTCCTGACCGCGATCGCGCTGATCCTTGCGCCATTCGTTCTGCCCTGGCTCGGCTTTTCGCCCAGCACCATCAACCGCATCCTGATCTGGGGCCTCTTCGGCCTCGGCTTCGACATTCTGTTCGGCTACACCGGGCTATTGTCCTTCGGCCAGTCAGCTTTCTACGGCACCGGGGGCATGTTCGCCGCTTACCTGCTGACCGAAGCCAACTTTCCCTATGTCATAGTCGCCATCGTGCTTGGCGCGGTGGTGGCGGGCGTCGTCGGCTATTTCATCGGCCTGATCGCGCTGCGGCGCACCGGCATCTATTTCGCCATGATCACGGTGGCAATCGCTGAAGTCTTTTTCTTCGTCGAGTTCAACCCGCTCTCGGCCTATACCGGCGGCGAGAACGGCCTGCCCGGTGTTCCGACGCCAGCGTTCAACATCGGCTTCACGGTGCTTAAATTCGGCTCCGACTGGACGATGTATGTCTTCCTGGCGTTCTGGTATTTCATCGGCATCGTCATCGCGCTGCGTATCGTGCGTTCGCCGGTCGGCGCGATCCTGTCGGCCATCCGGGACAATCCGCTGCGGGCAGCAGCGCTCGGCCACAACATCCACGGCTACAAGCTGACCGCCTTCGTCGTGGCTGCGATCTATGCCGGCTTCGCTGGCGGCCTGCTTGGCACCATGCAGGGATTCATGCCGCCGGATGCCTTCATGTTTGACACGTCCGGCCAGCTCGTCATGCAGACGGCCATCGGCGGCGCCGGCACGCTGTTCGGGCCGCTGGTCGGTGCGACGGTATGGCTCTATCTGAGCGATTTCTTTCAGAACACACTGCATCTCGGGGCGACCTGGAAGCTCGTGCTCGGCATCGTCTTCGTGCTTCTCGTCGTGTTCCTGCGGCGGGGCATCGTTGGCGCCATCGTTGACCTCTGCCGAGTGGCGAGAAACGGCACAAAGGCGGTTGAGCCCGTCGGGTTCACCACGACGGGGACCGCGTCCTTCGATCCGGCCGCGATCAAGCCTATGCCGGCGCGCCGGCGCGGCAATGGCCCCGCGTCCGGCCCGATCCTGCACGCCACCGGCCTCAGCAAACGCTATGGTGGCCTGCTGGCCAACAGTGACATCGACTTTTCAGTCGACCATGGCGAGATGCGCGGCATCATCGGCCCGAACGGCGCCGGAAAAAGCACCTTCTTCAGGATGCTCACCTGCGAAGTGCCGCCGACATCGGGCAAGATCGTGTTCGAAGGCCGCGACATCACCGGCAAGAGCGTCACCGACGTGTGCCAACTCGGCCTGACGAAGAGCTACCAGATCAATCAGCTCTTCGACCGGCTGACCGTTCGGCGCAACCTTACGATCGCCGCGCTTGGCGAGACCCGCGGCAAGTTCCGGCTCGACCTGTTCAAGAGCCTGCACAACGTTGTCGGCCTCGACGAGCAGGTCGAACGCACGGCCGCGCTGGTCAACCTGACCAGCCGCCTCGATACACCCGTGTCCGAACTTGCCTATGGCGAGAAGCGGCGGCTGGAGATCGGGCTGGCACTGGCCACCTCGCCCAGTCTGCTCCTGCTCGACGAGCCGCTGGCCGGGATGAGCCCACGGGAGCGGATCGAGACGGTGGCGCTGCTCAAGTCGATCGCGCGCGGACGCACGATGATCATCATCGACCACGACATGGATTCGCTGTTCGAACTGGTGGCGAAGGTGACCGTGCTGCAGGAAGGCAAGGTGCTGGTCGAAGGCACGCCGGCCGAAATCAAGAACAACGCAAAAGTGCAGGAAGCCTATCTCGGTGGCGTGCATGGAGAGATGGCGTGAGCCTGCTTAAGGTCAGCGGACTGAATAGCTATTACGGCGACAGCCACATCCTGTTCGATGTCGGCCTTCGGGTCGAGAAGAACGAGGTGGTGGCGCTGCTCGGCCGTAACGGCGCGGGAAAAAGCACCACCCTAAAGAGCCTGATGGGCGTGGTGACGCCGCGCACAGGCAGCGTCAAACTCGACGGCGAGGAACTGGCGGGTAAGAAGGCGCACAGCATCGCCAGGCTCGGCATGCAACTCGTGCATGAGAACCGGCGCATCTTCGGCAGCCTGAATGTCGAGGAAAACATCGTCCTGGCCGGATTGACAGCCCAGAACAAATGGCCGCTGGAACGCATCTACACGATGTTTCCACGGCTGAAGGAACGACGCGCCAGCCGGGGCACCGACCTTTCCGGCGGAGAGCAGCAGATGCTGGCAATCGCCCGCGCCCTGGTGCGCGACCCGAAGATCGTTCTGCTCGACGAGCCGTTCGAAGGGCTGGCGCCGGTAATCGTGCACGATCTGGTGCGTGCCTGCCGGGATCTCGCTGCTCAAGGACAGACGATCATGCTTGTGGAACAGAATCTCGCGGCAACACTGGCGCTCGCCAACCGCGTCTACATCATCAACAACGGCCATATCGCCCATGAAGGCCCGGCAGCGGAATTGAAGAAGCAGCCGGAACTGCTGCAACGCTATCTCGGCGTCTAGAACAATTCCGGCGAAAATTGAATCGCCGGCATTGCTCTAACTCTTTGTTTTTACGCAATTCCGGACGCAAAACCGCTCCGCACTTTTGCTGGAATTGCTCTAGAGCAGGGGATTCAGTATTGAACGAAGCCGCTGACGCGGCATACGCAAATCGCTGTTTCTCTGCGAAAACCTAACCCAAGGCACTCCAGAAACCCGTCATTCCCACTCAATTGTCTTTACCTGAGTTAGGTCATTGATCTAGCTGGTTTTTTTCTTGCCTGCGGTGCCGAAAGCCGACGCCTGGCCCGTCAAAAACTTACGGTGTTGATTTTAAAGGGAAATTTTCGGCGGAAAAATTTTCGAGGTTTCGTGAACTATCGAAATCAATCGGACCTTTTGACCTTCCCACTGCACCGGAACGTATGCTCCCACTCTTCTCGAAAAGTACCGTCAGGGTACCGACGCCGGCCACAACTTAACGCAACGCTTGAGCCTCGCAAACCTAATCATTCAACGGCCGAAAAGGGGCAGGAAGCGGCCATTCCGCTTCCAGCGTCAAAGAAGGTGCATAGCCGCCATCAACGGTACCGTATCGCAAGATGTCGCGATCCATGCGCCAATACCTTTTCCCGGCTATCTCCTTCGCCGCCGCCACGGATTGCTGTGAGGGCTTTGGAGCGGGCGCATCCACGCAATCTCCACACAAGCTGCACAAAACCGCGACGCTTGACGGGCATTGTTGCGCCGAAACCTATGCCGGCAGCGAGCCGGCCGAAACAAAGGTTGGCAGCATGACGGAAACGCTTCGAAGAAGCCGCTGCATCAAATATCCGGTGTCGATCCGCATCCTGCACTGGGTGCGGGCAGTTCTGGTGCTGGGGCTGATCGCGTGCGGCTGGTACATGGCCGGGCGCGCCGAAGGCGATGCCACCGCCGGTTTCCTGTATCCCAACCACAAGCAATTCGGGATCTTGGTCTGGCTGCTGGCGCTGGTGCATCTGACCCTGCGCTGGCGCTACCTCGCTGTGCTGCCGCATGCGCCAGAGGCCCTGAACCCTTGGGAGAAACGGCTTTCTCGTGGGACCCACCGGCTAATCATCGCTTTGACGCTGCTCACGCCGCTGCTGGGCTACGCCATGTCGAGCAGCGTCATCGGAGGCGACGGCGTGCCGTTTTTCTTCCTCCCGCATGTGCCGGAGATCCTGCCGAAGAGCGATGCGGCATTCGCGGTGTTTCAGGCGTTGCACAGGTACTGCGCCTATCTCCTGCTGGCCTGCGTCGTTCTGCACATATCGGGCGCCATCAAGCATCGGCTGCAGGACAAGGACGGTGAGACCGACGTCCTCCCGCGCATGCTTTGAAAAGCATGGCATCCCCCCGCAGCGCTCCCATCATGCATCGTGCGCGACAGAAGAACGTTTCGTCTTCGCAAAGACCATCTCGAACAGCGCGCCGCCCTCTGGCGCGCGACGGTAGCGCAGACGTCCGCCATGCGCCTCCACGATCGCGCGCACGACCGACAGACCAAGGCCGTTGCCCCCCAGCTCCCGTGAGCGGACCGCATCGCCACGGACGAACGGATCGAAGACGCGGGCCGCCATTTCCGGCGAAAGCCCCGGTCCCTCATCGGCGACGCTCAGCCGAATTTCGCCGTCATGCTCGGCGAGGCGGAGTGTTATCGTGCCCCGAACCGCATAGCGCCGCGCGTTGGTGACGAGAGCCAGCAAGGCCTGGCGGATGCGTGCCGCGTCCGCATCGACCACGAGGTCGGCTAGGTCCAACTCCAGGCGAAAGCCGCCGGCACGAAGGTCGTGCGCCATGAACTCGGCCATCTGCTCGATCTCCCACGCGAGGCGGATCGGCTCAATGTGCAGATCGAGATGGCCGCTGTCGGCCAACGTTACCGTTCGCAGGTCCTCAACCAGCCGCGCCAGCCCGTCCACCTGCAGGATCAGTCCCTGCAGCGAGCGTTCGTCCGGCTCGAAAACGCCATCGATCATGCCCTGCAGGCGGCCCTTCAGGATGGTCAGCGGGGTGCGCAGCTCGTGCGCGATCGTGGCATTCCACAAGGCCATGTCGGCCGCCATGTCCTGCAGGCGTTGCGCCATCGTGTTGAAGTCGTCGATCAGGACCGCCGTCTCGCCGAGGGCACGGTCGGCGGCCGATGCGCGCGCGGTGAGGTCGCCTGCCGTGATCCGCCGTGCGCTCAGGGCAAGCGACTCCAGGGGCTCGAGTATCCGGCGTGCGAGACGCAGGGAAACCAGGGCCGCGATCGGCAGGGTGACGAGTATCAGCGCGCCCACGATCACGAAATCGAGCGAGGTAAGTCCGCCGTCCTGTTCCGGCATCGGATAGAGGGCGACGATTGCCGTGTAGGCGAGATAGGTTCCGAAGAAGACCAGCAGCCCGGCTGTCACGGTGATGGCCGACATGGCGATGAGTATCTGCCGGCTCAACCCGGCGCGCGGACCCATCGCGTCAGGCCGACAGCCGGTAGCCTATGCCGCGCACCCCAGGCAGCAGGCCGATGGCTCCCGCCTGTTCGAGCTTCCTGCGCAGTTTGCTGACATGGCTGTCCACCGTGCGGTCGAGCGCGTCGGAACCCGGCAGGCACGCGTCCACCAACTCGCTTCTCGTGAAGACCCTGGCAGGGCTTCGCGCCATGTGGGCCAGGATGCGGAACTCGGTCAACGTCAGCGCCAACCGTATCGCCTCGGCGCCGGCGCCGAGGCTTGCCTGATACGCATCGAGGTCGATGGCTAGATCGCCGACCCGCAGGATGCCAGCCGCGGTCGCAAGACCCGAGCGGCGAAGGACGGCCTTGGCGCGTGCGACGACCTCGATCGGGTTGAAGGGCTTGACCACATAGTCGTCCGCCCCGATGCGCAGGCCCTGCAGCCGGTCGATATCCTTGTCGAGCGCGGTGATCATGATGGCAGGCGTGTTTCCCCGGCGCCGCAGCTCCGCCAGCACCTCCCATCCGTCGAGGCGGGGCATCGTGACGTCAAGAAGGACGAGGTCCGGCTTCAGCGCGAGGTGTATGTCGAGAGCCGCGCGGCCGTCGCGCGCCTGCACCGTCCGAAACCCCTCCCTTACAAGATAGGCGTCCAGGATGGCTGAAATCTCGTCGTCGTCTTCGGCTATCAGAACGAGGGCTGTCATCGCGTGCTCCGTCAACAAGGAATGCCATCCGGCGCGGCCTGCGTCGAGCGTTCTCGGCCCGCCTCCATCAAATCGCAACACAACCTCCACATGCCGGCAACCCGGCGGATCGATAGAGGCTAAGTCGCCCTGAGCGACGGGACCGCCCTAACGGATGACTGCGATTATGCGCCTTCGCCGCCCCCTGACACACGTTCTCCTCGCCGCCACGGCGCTGGCTCTTGTCGCCTGCACGGACGGAGCGGGAAGCCCGAAAACGGACAGCGCGGCGGCGCGGACGCAAGCCGAGGTCACCCCCGTTCGCATCGCGGTGCAGACGGTCCAGCCACGCCGCGTGGTGGTTTACGACGAGCTGCCGGGACGCGTGTCGGCCCTGCGGACCGCCGAAATACGTCCCCAGGTCAACGGCATCGTCCAGACGGTGCTCTTCACCGAAGGCTCCGAGGTGCCGGCAGGCCAGCCCCTGTTCCAGATCGATCCCGCGCCGTTCGCGGCCGACGTCGAAGCGGCTTCCGCGGTCCTGGCCCGGGCGGAGGCGGATCTCCTCAACGCGACCGTCAAGCATGAACGCATCCAGGCACTCGCGGCCGCGCGCACAGCGAGCGCCGCCGCACTCGGCGACGCGACGGCGACGCTGGCGCAAGCTCGCGCAAGTGTCGCCGAGGCCAAGGCCAACCTGAAGCGTCGCGAACTGGAGCGGTCGCACGCAACCGTCCGCAGCCCCATCGCGGGGCGCATTGGGCAAGCCTTCGCCACCGAAGGCAGCCTCGCTTCCGTCGGCGCCTCGACAGCGCTCGCCGTCGTCCAGCAGATCGACCGCGTTTATCTCGACGTCCGCCAGCCGTCGATGCGTCGGGAACTGCTCAAGGAAATGCTTGCAAGCGGGCGGAGCGAGGATGCCGCCGCCCTTCCGGTCGACATTCTGGCGATCACCGGCAAGCCCTACGCGTTCCAGGGCAAGGTCCTCTACTCCGACAGTACGGTGGATCCCGGCACCGGCAGCATCGCCATGCGCGTGGAGGTGCCCAACCCGTGCAGGCAATTGCTGCCGGGCATGTACCTGCGCGCCAAGGTGCCGAGCGCCGTCTATGCGAATGCGTTGACGGTGCCGCAGGAGGCCGTGCGCCGGGATCCGTCGGGACGTGCGCAACTCACGATCGTCGCAAACGACAAGACGGCCAGCAGCCGCGACGTCCAGCTGGGAGCGCTGGTCGACCGACAATACGTCATCCTGTCCGGCCTGAAGGCCGGGGAGACCGTGGTCGTGCAGGGTCAGGATCGCACGGAAGGAGGCCGAGCGCTGGAGCTGGTCCCCTACCAGCCTGCCCCGCCCAGGAGCGAAATCTGAGGAGACCGTCTGATGCCTCACTTCTTCATAGAGCGGCCGGTCTTCGCCTGGGTCATCGCGATCTTCATCGCGCTGGCCGGTCTGGCCTCGATCCCGCAGCTGCCGGTCTCGCGCTTTCCCGTCATCGCGCCGCCGAGCGTCAGCATCTACGCCGCCTACACCGGCGCCAGCCCGCAGACGATCAACGACAGCATCACGGCACCGATCGAGCGCGAGTTGACGGCCGTCAAGAACGTCCTCTATTTCGAATCGTCCTCCGACTCGGCGGGCAACGCCAACATAACCGTGACCTTCAAGCCCGGCACCGACCCGGAGCTTGCCCAGATCGATGTCCAGAACCGGCTGAAGGCCGTCGAGCAGCGCCTGCCGGAACCCGTCCGGCGCTCGGGCCTTTCCGTGGAAGGCGTCACGTCGGGGTTCCTGATGATCGTTTCCCTGCGCTCCGAAGCCGGCATGGCCGATACGATTGCGCTAGAAGACTACCTGGCGCGCGGGCTCGCGCCGGAGCTCAAGCGCGTGCCGGGAGTGGGCCGCGTCCAGTCCTTCGGATCGGAGGCGGCCATGCGCGTTTGGGTCGATCCGGCCCGGCTCGTTTCCTACTCGGTCTCGATGGCCGAGATCACACAGGCAATCCAGGCTCAGAACGTCCAGGTGGCACCCGGCCGCCTCGGCGAGACACCCACGATACCTGGCCAGATGATCAGCGTACCGCTCGACCTCGACGGACAGTTGAAGACTCCCGAGGATTTCGCCGCCATCGTCCTGCGTTCCAATCCGGACGGGTCTAAGCTGACGCTCGGCGACGTGGCCAAGGTCGAGATCGGCGCACAGACGATGGGCTTTTCGATCTTCGACGGCGGAAAGCCGGCTACCGCCGCAGCCATCCAGCTCAAGCCCGGCGCCAACGCCGTCTCGACCTCGGAAGGTGTCAAGGCGCGCCTTGCCGAACTCGCGCAGTCGATGCCGAAGGGTGTCACCTATGCCGTTTCCTATGACACGGCGCCCTTCGTGAAACTCTCCATCTCGAAGGTCGTGCAGACACTCGCCGAAGCCATGGTGCTGGTGTTCCTGATCATGCTGCTCTTCCTCCAGAACATCCGCTACACGCTGATCCCGGCCATCGTCGCACCGATCGCGCTGCTGGGCACCTTCGCTGTCATGTGGACCATCGGCTACTCGATCAACGTTTTGACGATGTTCGGCATGGTGCTGGCGATCGGCATCATCGTCGACGATGCGATCGTGGTGGTGGAAAACGTCGAACGGCTCATGGCGACCAAGGGCCTGTCACCGCGCGAGGCGACCCGCCGCGCCATGCGCGAGATTACACGGGCGGTCGTCGGCATCACGCTGGTTCTGACGGCGGTATTCCTGCCCATGGGCCTCGCCGGCGGTTCGGTCGGCGCAATCTACCGCCAGTTCACGGTCTCGCTCGCGGTCTCGATCCTGTTTTCCGCGTTCCTGGCCCTCAGTCTGACGCCCGCGCTCTGCGCCACGATCCTGAAACCGGTACCGCCTCGTCACGAGCGCAAGGGCTTCTTTGCCTGGTTCAACCGCGGCTTCGAAAAACTGACGGGACGGTACACGTCATGGGTCGGCTGGCTCGTGACGCGGACCGGTCGCGTCATGCTGGTCTACGGCGCTCTGGTCGGCGCGCTGGCGCTGGGCTACGGCGCGCTGCCGACCGCCTTCGTGCCGAACGAGGACCAGGGGACGTTCATGGTCTCGTTCACGCTGCCTGCCGACGCCACCTCCGAACGCACCCAGGCACTGGTCGAACGCTTCGACCGCCACGCCGCGACGCGCCCTGATATCGCCAACAACCTGTCGATCATGGGCTTCGGCTTTTCCGGCTCGGGCCCCAACGCCGCGATGTCATTCACGACGCTGCGGGATTTCAATGCGCGCAGCGGCAGCACGGATGCGGAGATCGCGGCTGCCGAACAGGCGATGCAGAAGGCGACGGAGGGCGAGGTCCTCGTCATGAAGCCGCCGGCCATCGAGGAGCTTGGCACGACATCCGGTATCTCGCTGCGCCTCGTCGACCGTGCCGGGTACGACGGGGCAGCGTTACGGGATGCAGCGGAGACGCTGGTCGCGCTCGCCGGGCAAAGCAAGATCCTGCGCAACGTGCGCGTGGACGGCCTGCCCAACGGGCCGAGCGTCAAGCTGCGTGTTGACCGCCAGAAGGCCGGTGCGCTCGGGGTTTCCTTCTCAGCCATCAGCGACGTGCTCGCCTCCACCATGGGGTCGACCTATGTGAACGATTTTCCGCGCGCGGGAATCCTCCAGCAGGTCATCGTGAAGGCGCAGGCAAAGGACCGCATGCAGGTCGAGGACGTCCTGAAGCTTCAGGTGCGCAACGACAAGGGCGGCATGGTTCCCCTGTCCGAAATGGTGACGCCGCAATGGTACGTCGGCCCGCTGCAACTCAACCGCTACAACGGTTATCCCTCGCTCAGCATCTCGGGAGATGCCGCGCCCGGCGTCTCGAGCGGCACCGCGATGAACGAGATCGAGCGGATCGCCACGCGGCTTCCCGCGGGCTTCGCCGTGGAATGGACGGGCCAGTCCTTCCAGGAACGCCAGTCGGGCGCGCAGGCGCCGCTCCTGGTGGCGTTCTCCGTCGTCGTCGTGTTCCTGGTGCTGGCTGCCCTCTACGAGAGTTGGGCCATCCCCCTCTCGGTCATGCTGGTCGTTCCGCTCGGGATCCTGGGCGCGGTCATCGCCGTGCATCTGCGTGGCTTCGAGAACGACGTGTTCTTCAAGGTCGGCTTGATCACGCTGATCGGCCTGTCGGCCAAGAACGCGGTGTTGATCGTGGAGTTCGCCCGCAAGCTGCGCGACGAGGGGCGGAGCCTGTGCGAGGCGACGGTCGAAGCGGCACGGTTGCGGCTGCGCCCCATCGTCATGACATCGCTGGCGTTCACGCTTGGCATCGTGCCCCTGGTCGTCGCCAAGGGGCCGAGTTCCGAAACGCAAAACGCTTTGGGCACCGGTCTCTTCGGCGGCATGATCTCGGCCACCGTGCTTGCCGTGGTTTTCGTGCCCGTGTTCTTCGTCCTCGTCATGCGATTGCCTGGCCGCAAGGCGCAGACCACAATCCCTACCGGCTCGGCGCCGACAAAAGCGTGAACGTTCGAAGCTCGATCGTCGGAAGCGAGCGCCTTCTTCCGACATCCAGGGGGATGCCCATGACAGCCACACCGAATGGAACACACGTCACGCTCGATATCGTCGCCGAAGCGGATCTTCCCCGCTTTCGCCAATATCTACAGAAAGCGTTCGCCGTGGCCGTCGTCGAGGAATTCGGATCGGCCGACAACGGACCGGTTCCATCCGACGCAGACGTGACCGCCTCCTTCGAAGCGCCGAACGCGGTGATTCACCGCATCCTGGAGGACGGGCGATGGGTCGGCGGCGCCGTCGTGTCCATCGACGCCGGGACGCAGCACAATTCGCTCGACTTCTTCTTCGTGCGCGCCGGGGAGATCGGCCGGGGAATCGGCCGCAAGGCGTGGGCCGCGATCGAGAAGCACTATGCCGACACCAAGGTCTGGACGACCCACACCCCGTATTTCGAGAAGCGCAACATCCATTTCTACGTCAACGTCTGCGGCTTCAGCATCGTGGAGTACTACCACGCACGCCACCCGGACCATTCCGCCGGGCCGGACCTGCCGGGGGATGGCGGGATGTTCCGCTTCGAGAAGCGCATGTGATCCGACGAGATCGAACCGAGCCAGCCGCCTCGGCGGAATCGGAAATCCAGTGCACCCGTGGTTACGTCCGCTTTCCGGATAGCGATCGGACGGATCGAAAGACTGAAATGAGGCGCTGAGCACACACGCCTTTACGCACGCTGTGCTACGCCGCACCCCTCGCGCCATTCGAAAGCACTCTACTTGATCCGGGCGCAGATCGGGAGATCACCAATCAAGCGGGAGTCGGATATAAGGCAGTATCTAGGGCAGCGAGAATCGCCGCCGAAACTACGCTATTGCCGCCGTTTTCCCTCTACCCACTCAATTGTCTTTAACCCAGTTAGGTCTTTGATCTAGCTGGGTTTTTCTTGCCTGCGGTTCCGAAAGCCGACGCATAGCCCGTCAAGAACCTACGGTGTTGACTTTAAAGGAAGATTTTCGGCGGAAGAATTCTCGAGGTTTCACCAACTATCGAGGCCGAATGGACTGACATTGCGTCGGAAGGCTAGGGCCAAAAGACAAGTTGCGGGGGGCATCTATGCCACGGGATTCAACTGGCCACGACAAACTGTTGACCTAGATTCTATGTGGAAAGCTGAGATTTATTGGGTTGGTCAGCATCATCAACCTGGCCAGAGATGCACAGGTCGCACCGCTCCCGTATCTGAATTAAGTCGCGCCGCTCCCGTATCTGAATTAAAACGAAACCATCCATGAGCCTCGGCGTTATCCCGCGTTCTCTAGATCCGAGGTTGAAATGAGCGCGCACCCAACCTTTGCCCTTCGCTTTGGTTTCGGAGCCCCCTTGCCAATCCGATCCGTTGCAGACGTCCGCACCGCTCTCGGGCGAACGTGGCCAAGAAGAGATACGCCTCGCTACCTGCGGGCGCGCGAGCTGTGTGAATTGGCGCAGGCAGGATATTGCCGTCCGCAGGTCGCCATCGAGGCGCTCGTGGCCGCCGCAGCGGAACAAGGTCTTTTGCATAGGCACCGGGCGAGCGATGCGATCGACCGATTCGATAGTTTGTTCACCGCAAGCAAGGATCATGCCCGATGGAAAAGGCCTTCAACCGACTGGCAACGGTAGTATCTCACGCTGCTGGTCGGCCGTGGGCATTTGTCCTCTGCCTTTCGGCCGTGTTAACCTGGGCCATCACCGGAGCGATCTTTCATTATTCCGAAACCTGGCAGTTGATCATCAACACAGGTACCACCATCGTTACGTTCCTGATGGTGTTCCTGATCCAGAACACCCAGAACCGCGATAGCGCCGCCATCCAGGCTAAGCTGGACGAGTTGATCCGTGCGAGCGAAGGCAAGAACGAGTTCATCGGCGTCGAGAATCTTTCTGAGAGCGAGGGGGAGAGCTTCCGCAAACAGTGCCAGGTGGCAAAGGAGAGGATGGCGGCTATCGATGCTGGAAGAGCCAGCGGAAAAGTGACGATACTAAGCCGGGAATAGGTTGACCGCCGATATGCTGCACTAGCGCGAACCCTTAGATGAAAATGCTCTCTCGCAGCCCCTTTGCAGATGGCAGCGGTATTTGTTGCTGAACGCTCAGCTCGTGTCTCAGATCTTTGAGGCCTTTACCGTCGCCGAGACTCAGCGCGGAAGCTGCAGCCCGGCGGCTCCAGCCGGCCCCCTCAGCCATATTCAACAGGCCAACAAACAGCAGTTGCAGCGCTTTCCGACATTCGGCTTCGTAAGCCATAAATGCGCTGAGCGCGTGAGTGGATGAAGGGGCGGAGACGACGCCGTTCGTCGCCTTCATCCATGCTCTCTCCTATCTGATGAAACAACGCCGGTGCATCCATTCGGACGGAGGCCCCCCGGCACATTTCCACTGCCGCAGGCCTGGTGTGCAGTGGCGGGTCTAGCCGAGCGGCTATTCCTTGCACAGCTGGCGACATGGGGTATCGAGTTGTCAATTCTCACGCGATTTTCCCTGGCGAATGCCTCAAACACGCCACGGGCGGTTTGGCTTCGATATCGCCCACCAACGCCACTTGCTCGCTCGGATTGGGGCCTTCTGCGCTGGGCTATTTCCGCAATAGTCCGCCGCAAACTGGTAGCTGTCGAAGACCGTGTCGAGCTGCCGAGGAAACCTCAGACCAACCCAAACGCGGAGCGGCTTCTCAAAAGGCTCCGAGAACATGCAAGCATGCGGCCTAATGCACTCCGCGCAAGTGCGTGACTGCGGCATGCTGCCCAGGTCAAGGATATTTGCGAATCGGGCGAAACCGGCGAAAGCCTCTCGCGCAGTGGACAAAGGACGGATGAAAAACACTCGTACCGGTTCCGATCTGTGTAGCAGTCGCCGGAGCGTCAAGGTTCAACCGCAGTCAAACGGCTGCGGGTTGCCCGCCCCTAGTGGAGCTGAAGGCTGGAAGGCCCGCCGCTTTAGCGGCGGGCCTCTCGTCGGGCATAGGTGGGTTTGGAGCCTCGCCCTTCGAGCTTGAAGCATTCAACATGGCAACTGCCCAGCGAAATACTATTCAAATATGCGAGAGGTTTTCCTCGAGCTCATCCGCAATACCAGTTCGGCCTCGCAGTGGATCCCGGACTGGTATGCATTCACCAAGGCTGCTGCTCGCGCGTCTTTTTCCCAATCACTTTCCGAAGCTGGCGTGGTTTCGCGCAGGACTTTCTCAAGCAACGCCAGTTCGTCTGGTGCCAGGAAGTCGGTGTCGTTCATCAAGAGCCCTCGTTTACACAGCAAGGTAGCGGCGGCCGGACACGCAACAAACAACAAATGATAAGTTCGAGGGCCGGGAAGCTGTTTTCCGTACTGGCAAGTCCCTGTCGTGCCTTGCTCTCGTTGCCGACCTGACTGGGCAGCGATGGTTTCTTCCCTCGAACCTGGGGGGCCTACTGCATTTCGCCGGAGAAAGGCCGGCGGATTATCAAATGTTAGCGCGCTCGCGGGCACAACCCCATACCTCGTCAGGCATCCCAGTCCTGAAACCTTGAGGTCGGGATTCCCTTTTGCCGACTCGCGGAAGAGTTGAATGCTTGAATCCCTTTTCCTGAACCTCGGCCAGCACGATTTTCTATCCAACGAAGAGAAAGCCCTGCTTGAGGGACTGATGTCGTCCGAGCGGGACTTTGCCGTTGGCCAGGATATCGTCACTTCGGGCTCTCGACCGACCTACAGCACCCTGATCCTCGATGGACTGGCTGCGCGCTACAAGGTGCTTGCCGACGGCGGCCGGCAGATAACCTCCTTGCAGGTGCCGGGTGACTTCGTTGACCTGCACGCCTTCCTCCTCAAAACATTGGATCACGGCATCGTCGCGCTTTCCCCCTGCCATGTGATCATCGCCGACCATTCCAAGTTGCGTAGCATCACCGAAAAGGCGCCTCACCTCACTCGGCTCTTGTGGCTCGACACGCTGGTCGATGGCGCCATTCATCGGGAGTGGATTGTGGCCATGGGACGGCGTTCCAAGGTCTCGCACCTGGCGCATCTGCTCTGCGAGCTGTTCGTGCGTCTTCAGGTGGTGAACCGGACCAATGGCATGAGCTTCCACTTGCCGGTGTCACAAGCGGAGCTTGCCGATGTGTTGGGGCTTTCCGTCGTCCACATGAACCGCGTCATCAGCGCGCTGCGAAACAGTGGTGTGATCTCCTGGGCAAATCACACGGTGACGATCCTCGACTGGCATAAGTTGCAGCAGATCGCCGAGTTCGATCCGACTTATCTCAGCATGAAACGGGAGCCGCGGTAGTGTGCCACCGATGCGCCGCGGGATCGATCCCCGGACGTTCAGCCGCCCTCACGCCAAACGCGAGAAATTGCCAGGGTAATCAGGCTGCTGATGACGATCCACACTCCAACCTCGGCGCTGACCGCTTGTTCTCGTCGACGGCGCAACGTTGCCGCTGGCTGGTGCCCGCCGCTCGAAGGTTGAGTGGAAATGTCCTTGGCCTCTGAGATGCCATTCGCCACCACCTGCGCCAGGTCTCGCCGGCTGCCACGCCGTACCGAGTAGGCGCGGGTGATTTCGGCGCCGAAAAGGAATATCTGTGCCGAGTAGTAAACCCAGACTAGCACCACCATCAGTGCGCCGGCCGCACCGTATGCAGTGGCAATGGCGCTGGTGCCAATGTACCAGCCGATCAGCGACTTTCCCATGGTGAACAGAAGCGCTGTCACCAACGATCCGACGGCAACATCCCGCCACTTGAGGGTTCGGTCCGGCAGGACCTTGTAGATGGCTGCGAAAAGCAAGGCGATGAGGGCAAAAGAGACGCCGGTGTTTACCGCGCTGACGATCAATTCGCCTAACGGCAGGCGTTGGTTGATGAATTCACCCAGAGCCGAGATGGCGGTGCTCGCCGCGAGAGACACCAGAAGGAGGAAGCCGAGTGCAGCCACAAGGCCAAGGCTCGCGGCGCGCGCACGTACCATCCGGGTTATGGATATGCCGTCCGGCTTCACTTTCCAGATTTCATTCAGTGACTGCTGCATCTCGCCAAAAACGCCTGACGCCGTTACGAAAAGCGTGATCAGGCCGATGAGCGTGGCAAGAGTGCCAGACCAGCGATGCGACGCCGTCTCGATCGTCGCTTTTAGCAGATCCGCACTCTGCGGACCCATTACCCCCGATATTTCCGCCGACAGAGCAAGCTTGGCCGCGTCATTGCCGACGACGATCCCGGCGATTGCGACCACGATGAGAAGGATCGGAGCCAGGGAGGTGGTGGCATAGAACGCGATCGCCGCGCCGTGGCTCAGCGCATTATCGGCCATGTAGCCGGCTACGCTTTCTTTCAGCAGAATCCACGATTCCCGAGACCAACCCGGCACCACCCCCTCCCTTACCGCATTCCGCAAATCATCACTGACTGGCAGAATCGGAGCGAGCCGGGTGGGACAAGAGCTCGAGTGCCATTTCGTTGGCCAGGGCAAGAAGCCGGAGAAACCGCCCTGTTCTCTTTACCACCAGGTCCGGCTGACGCGGCCCGCAAACCACAATTCCGGTCGGGCATCTTGGTTCCCCGAAAGCTGCCGAGCGCGCCGGCACTGACGGCGAGGCGAAACGTCAAGCGCGCAAATCGCGCGATTCCAGCAGCGACATATCAAAGTTAAATGCACCGCACTGGCGGCGGGTGCTAGCGCTTCTTCATTGGGGGGACCCTTTGAGGAGGAGTCCCATGGACATTCGAGAATTCATCCGCCAGGTGTCGGCGTCTTTGACGAACCGCTGCGCCCCTGCGACACCAGAACCTGCAAGGCCGATCCGCGTGCCGCTTGCCCACGACCCCTTGAGGGCGAGACAAAGGCCGCCGCATCGGCCGGCACCACCACTCCGCCCTGCAAGCAACATGTAACGTGCCGGAACCATCTGGCGGTCCTTCGTCAAGCGGGATCGCCAGAATCCTGGCTACGGTGATTTGGAACCTTGCGGGTTCACACTATCGCAGGCCTTTGGCTGCCTCCATGATGGTAATCGAACGATGAGCCGGTTTCCGCCTTTGACCATCCGTTTTGTGAGCTGCGGCAGTATGGTCGTATCTTCGATAGCTGACGCGAAGAAAGCTCTTGGCCGCACGTGGGAGAACAAGGAGGCGCCTGCCTATCTTGACGCCGTCCGTCTTGTCGACGACGCCATTGCCGGAATTTGTCGGCCAGAAGTCGCATTCCAAGCTTTCACGCTGGTCGCTGCGCGGCAGGGGATGCTCAAGAAGAGGCGCCCCAGCGCGGCGCTCACCATGTTCGACAATCTGTGGTCCGCAAATAGTTCGCCGCCTTATTGAGATCGGTCAACGCGGCTCCCGATCCATGCTAAGATAGGTCGGATCGAACTCGGCGATCGCGACAAGCTGCTGCCAGTCCAAAATAGTCACCATATGCTGTGTCCAGGCGATGGCGCCGAGATTGCGGAGGGCGCCGATCACGCGGTTCATGTGGACGACTGACAGGCCAAGGACGTCCGCCAGTTCCGCTTGCGACAGCGGCAGCCTGAACGTCATGCCATTGGTTCTCTTGACCACCTGCAGACGCACAAACAGCTCGCAGAGCAGATGCGCCAGATGGGACGTCTTCGAGCGCCGTCCCATCGCCACGATCCACTCCCGATGAATGGCTCCGTCGACCAGCGTGTCGAGCCACAAGAGCCGAGTGAGGTGAGGCGCCTTCTCGGTGATTATCCGCAGCTTGGCGTGATCAGCAGCCAGCACATGGCAAGGCGAGAGCGCGATTATCCCATGGTCCATCGTCTTCAAAAGAAAGGCGTGAAGGTCGACGAAATCGCCAGCCACTTGCAGCGAAGTAAATTGCCGACCACCATCCTCCAGGACTTTGTAGCGTGCCGCCAGACCGTCCAGGATCAGGGTGCTGTAGGTCGGACGGGAACCCTCGGCAACGATATCCTCGCCGGTCGCAAAGTGTTTCTCGACCGACATCGCGCCGGCAAGCAGAGCTTTCTCCTGTTCGGAAATCGCATCGTGTTGTCCGAGATTGAGGTATAGGGCTTCGAGCATCGGCGTCCTGCTATTTTGAGTTTGAAACACGGCAGATGACACCCCGGTTGCAGTGCAATCTGGCGAAGTACAGTTCTCCCGCGCCAGGGAATGGATGCTTTTGATCATTCACTTGGAACCATGGCGGCAGCCGTGAATTGAACGTCGAAGCTCGCGGGATGCTGACACCAATGGAACGCTACTACTTCGATGTCTACAATACCGAACATACTCAAATGGACGGGGATGGGCAGCTGCTGCCCAACCCCGATCACGCTGGCATTGAAGCTCTGAGAATACTGTACGACGTTGCTCGTGACGAGATGCCTGGCGGCGAACATCTCAAGATTACAGTCAAGGTCCTCAATGCCAGCCGCGAGCAAATCTTCGAAGCCTCGCTGACACTCTCCTCCTCATGGAGTTGAGTTGAGTGGTGACGACATCTAGGTCGTACACCCCATGACGCCTTCCTTTGTCCGTATCGCCCGGCTAGTAGCCGCCAATAATCGGTAGGATTTCCCCTGTTATGTAGCTGGAACATTCCGGTGACGCGAGAAACACATAGGCGGGCGCCAGTTCCTCCGGCTGCGCAGGGCGTCGCATCGCCGTCTTGGATCCGAAACGGGCAACATCCTCCGGGTCCTTTTCCGACGGATTGAGCGGTGTCCAGACTGGCCCCGGCGCAACGGCGTTCACCCGAATGCCTCTATCGATGAGGTTAGCTGACAGAGCGCGGGTGAAGGCATGGATACCACCCTTGGTCAATGAGTAGTCTACTAACTCTCTTGACCCATCGATGCCAGTGATAGATCCCGTGTTGATGATCGCGGCGCCAGGCTTCATGTGCTCAAGTGCTTCCTGGGCCAGGTGGAAATAGCCATAGAGATTCGTCTTGAGGGTGAGATCGAAATGCCGTTCCGTCAGGTCGGCAAAGTCGACGGAGTGCATCTGAAAGGCCGCGTTGTTTACCAGCACATCGAGTCTGCCGAACGACGACACCGTCTTCTCGACAGCCTTCCTGCAAAACGGACGGCGAGAGACGTCTCCTCGAATGGTAACGCATCGCCGGCCCTCCGCCTCGACAGCTTGGCGTGTCGCATCCGCGTCCTGATCCTCACTGAGATAGACGATCGCAATGTCGGCACCCTCCCGAGCGAAGAGAACGGCAAACGCTCGTCCGATCCCGGAATCGCCACCGGTGATCAGCGCGACTTTTCCAACCAGTTTCTCGGATCCTCGCCAATAAGGCGCATCGTACAGGGGGGGCGGATCGATCGCCTGTTCGTTCCCTGGCTTTTTATGACGCTGCCTTGGGAAAGGCGGTTCGGGATAGCGTCGGGCTCCCGCCTGCATCGCTTTGGTTTTCGCCTTCGGCTGCTTCCTATTCAGTGCGTCGGCCTGCTTCTGGACCTTCCGCTGGTTCCCTGTCGCGTTGGAGGTATTGGAATTGTCGTTCATCGAAGCCTCCTGTTGTCGCAGGCAAAGACCGCCTCGACAAAAAAGAGAGCACCCAGCAGCTTGTTGGGTGATCAGGGCATAGATTCTAAATCAGTGAGACGCGTGATGATCGTGTCGCGCCCTCGTCTTCGCCGCCTTCTTGGCCGAAGCAGATCGTTCGGCCGGTGGCCGTGTTGCGGATGCCCGCCCGCCCGCCTCGCCACCTTTGTGCGCAGCCGGATGCCCGGTGTGCTTGCCGCGCCCTGAACCGCCTTCCTTCTTGCCGCCACCGTCATCCTTGTTCACGGTGGCCCATGCGCGCCTCTCGGCTTCCTTTTCCGAAACGCCGCGCTTCTCATACCCTTCCGCGATATGATCGGCCTTGCGTTCCTGCTTGTCGGTGTATTTGGACTTATCTCCGCGTGGCATGGCGCCCTCCTAATCCCGATGCTCCGGCATCGCCTTAAGCTCATCCTTGGTCCATGACGTCACGGCATGAACGTCGCCGTCCTCGTCACGCATGAAGTCCAACCGGCTTAACGGCACCGCTACCGGCTTGGCACCAATTCCGAGGAATCCGCCGACGTCAATAACGACGGACGTGCCGTGCAGATGATCCACGGAACCGATCTTCTCATCGTCGGGGCCATAAATCGTCGCGCCTTCGAGGGTGGCGGGGACGAGTTCGGCCGGGGCCAAACGAACATGGTTGGAGTGATCCATTTGCTATCTCCTAACTGGTTGAGACATGCTCAACCGGAGGGACGGCAAAGAGTTCCGAATTGATTTCGGGAGGTTGCCTGTCCAGCAATGCCCCCGACATGAAAGGCGGCAGGTGCGGTCACGATATATTTCAAAAGGAACCAGCCATCACTTCCCGGATTGAGTGCAGCGGGAGGCGCATGTTTCACTGGATAGGAGATAGAAAATGCCAAGCAAAGCTTCGGGTGGCAAGGATTTGGAAACGCTCTTCGTCGACCAACTGAAGGACATCTACTACGCCGAGAAGAAGATACTGAAGACCCTGCCGAAATTGGCAAAGGCCGCGCAGTCGCAGGAACTGAGTGCGGCCTTTGAGAAGCATCGCATGGAGACGGAGGGCCAGCTGGAGCGCTTGGAGAAGATCTTCGACCAGATCGATAAGCCGGCGCGTGGCAAGACTTGCCCCGCAATCGACGGCATTCTCGAGGAGGGCTCCGAGATCCTTGAAGAGTACAAGGGGATGCCTGCTCTCGATGCGGGGCTTGTCGGCGCCGCCCAGGCCGTCGAGCACTATGAGATCGCCCGCTACGGTACCCTTATTGCCTGGGCGGAGCAGCTTGGCATGAAGGACGCGCTGCCGCTGCTGCGGGAGACGTTGGAGGAAGAGTCGGCCACCGACGAGGCCCTCACCGCCCTCGGCGAAAACGACGCGAACGAACGCGCCCTGCAGGCCGCTTAACCCACCTGAACCGCGCCCTCCCTGAGGGGAGGCGCGGTCCCCCTAACACCTCTTTGTCTGCAGCTTCGAAGACGGGGTCCGAACGATTTTTCGGAACCGCCAAGGCGAACGGACGTTCTAGCGCAGTTCCTATTTTAGCAAACGCGCAAGCAGCGAGCGATTGAGTGCAAGGCGCCATCGCATCGCTGGCGCGACATCCCTCGGGGGAAACGACTTTGACCGACGTAAGCTCTCAAGTCGAACGAGAACAAAGCAATACCCTCGCTCGCGGCCCTTTCCAGAAGTTCCTTCGCACGATCGGTCCCGGCTTCATCACCGGCGCCTCCGATGACGATCCATCCGGCATCGGCACCTACAGCCAGGCGGGAGCCCAGTTGGGATTCAACATCGGCTGGACGATGGTTATGGCTTTTCCGCTAATGGCGGCGATTCAGGAGATTTCAGCACGGATCGGACGCACCACCGGAAAAGGCATCTCGGGCAATCTCGTTAAGTATTATTCCGTTCCCCTGCTCTATTTCATCGTCATTCTGCTTTTTATCGCGAATGTCATCAACATCGGTGCCGACCTCAGCGCCATGGCCGATGCATTGAACCTTTTGGTCGGCGGGCCCAGCTCAGTTTATGTGGTTGCGTTTGCCCTGGTGAGCGTCACAGCGATCGTGTTCCTTCACTACAGCCGCTACGTCACGATCCTCAAATGGACCACGCTTAGCCTTTTCGCTTATGTCATCGCGATGTTTCTGGCGAAGGTAAGCTGGACCGATGCGTTAAGCGGCCTGGTAGTCCCCCGCGTTCAATGGAACGGGACATTCATGGCTCATCGGAGTGGCCTCCCTTGTTAGCCTATCCTGCGCGCAAAGGCCTTCATGCCTGACTTCAGGCTGGCGGCCGCCTCCGCCGCGTCCTGCCACCCTTTCATTTTCAGTTTCTTGCCGGTTCCAAGCACCGACGAGAAGAAGAACTGTTCGATCTCACGCCGCAAATCCGGCGGAACATTATCGGCGGCGACCGGCTCGTCCGGAGAGTCCTCCTTGTGCGGGCAAAAAATATACTGGTCGTTTCGTATCTCGGCCCCATGCGGATCCTTTTGCTTGACCCGCAGGGAACCCAGCAAGTCGCATTTGATGACAATACCCGGTGCAGTGGCCGCCTGATGTATGACGAGCGCATCCAGCGGGTCGCCATCGTCACCGATCGTCGAAGGAATGAAACCCCAATCGTAGGGATAGGTGTTACCGACGGGCAGCGGCCGTGAATACTCAAAGACCCCGGACGAAGGCTTGTAAGCCAGCTTGGCGGCGGAACCGCGCGGGGTCTCAATCACAACACGATAGAGGCCTTGGGACCTCGTGGGAAGCTTCAGGAAATTCGCCATTGTACCGATCCCTGTTCATACTAGAAAAGCACGCGCGAGCAGCCAAAAGGTTCCATCCTGCTAGCAGCCGCGAGGAAACTCGCCGCGCGCAGTCGCGTTGATGCGAACAACGGCAACCCGTTTGCCTAATTGTTTTCCGAGAAACACAAGAGGGAGGCCACGATGAGCCGGATTTCTCCGCTTACCCTGAAGGGTATCGGCTACGTCATTTCCACCATCAGTGTTGTTCTATTGGCAATTGTCAGTTGGAGGCACGCGTCAAATGACCTCCTGCTCGCGGTGTGTCTCGTCGGCGGCGTGGCGACGTCCATCGCGGGTATGTGCTTCCGCTGGGCGTCCTACGTTCTCGAAAAATGGCAGAAGGTTACCTAAAGTCAGGCGGACGCTGCAGTTGGAAACCAGCAAGGAACTCGCCTGTATTTGGCCGACCGCGGCGTGTGTCCTATGCCAATATCGAGCGTGTACCCCAAGTTCTAGCGCGCGCGGCCAGCTTCCTTCTTCCTGGCGCCACCTATCCGAAGAACTTGGGCATATTCGCAGACGGTAGGGAGCGCCTGATGCACGGGTTTGGAGTCGAGGCGCTCAATCGCCAAAGGCTGTTATGGTATGGGTGCCACGCATCAGCCGCTAGGCATCAAACGCCGCGTCATTGGTGCTAATGTGTATGCAGTCGACCTGTGCGTTCTCCGACAGGCGGCCAGCCGCGATTGAACCAGTTATGGGCGCGGCACGTCCCGCCCGTTTCAGGCTGTCAGGCCTCATAGGTGTTCGTTGCCGGTCTTCAAGTATTGCGTTTCGGTACGTTCCCTAGGCACTATGATACGCTTGGCAAGTTCAATTGACTGGGATGTCGCATGCGTCCGGACGCCCTCAACCCAGCGGGGGACAGGGCCAATCTCTCACTTGATGTTGCGTCCTCCCGGTGCCGGATAAAGGTTCTGGCGCGAGCATGAAGCTGCGGAACTCGTAGAGCCGAGAGAACTGAAGGGAGGGCGTTTCCGCCCATAGGCCGCTTCCGAAAAGACTCTTATCCTGCGGCGTCCTCATTTCGCAACCAGTCGGTTTCCGCAGGCTTTAACCTGTCGCTGGATTGATCCCTAGCACTCAGTTCCTCCCGCTGGCATTAGGGTAGGCAGACTTTTTCTTCGGAACCTATTCAAAAGGGCAGCGTTCGGTAGTTGATGCACATCCCAAGCCCCCCTAGCCAGTGCATCATCAACCTGACCGCCGTAGCCTCGAATATCTTGTGACGCTACGGCGGTTGGTTTTCATTTGACGGCTGAGCGCTTAGGGCGCCTGGTCGCAGCTTGGTGCGAAAATGACCGTCAAACGACGCACCACTTACGTCGTCGGATCATGACGCATATGCCGCGTCCCAGGATCGGAAGTATTCGGGGGCATTCCAGGCTTGAAGACGAGCGGGGGATCAGAACGGTATACCCGATATCCGTAGCCAAGCGCCGCCTTTTCCACGCGCGCTCTTTAACGGCCGAGTTGATGATTGGGACCAACCCGAGAAGCATCGCCGCTTCTGACACCAATCGGGCAATTTGATCCGAGGACAGTTCACATGCAGGCAGGGCTGGCAGAACATCTCGAACCATTGGTTCGTAGAGACAATTGACCCTTTGCGAACTCCGTCAGTTTTCCGAGCATTAAGGATTGAAGTTCGCTCTTAGAATTTCTTCCTAGAACCACGAGCAAGCACCGAGGTTGCGGAACCGGTCGCGGGTAAGGATACCCGCCATGCCGTTTGGAATTGCCGGTGTGAACTGACAGACCTTGCGAATTTGCGTCCGCCATTTGACTACTGGTCGAGCGCAAAAAGACCAGCATCCATATCTACTTCGCCGGCAATCGTTGCGGAGATGAGTTCGGAAGCGATCTGTGAAAATGTGATTCCGTTGCCGCCATAGCCCATCACAGCGTGTATCCGGGGGTGGTGAGGCACTGTGCCGATAATCGGCAAACCGGTGGTCGTCGTTCCGAAGGAGCCGCTCCAGGCGAATTCAGCACGAACGTCTAGTTGGGGAAAAAGCTCCGCCAGTTTTTTCATCAGGCGATCCGTCTTGACCAGCGTGAGCGCATCGCGACGACCCTCATCGATGAATTCCTCATCCTCGCCACCACATATCACGCGGCCGTCGGACGTGGCCCGAAGATAGAGGTATGGATCAGAAGCCTCCCAGATCATGGCAGCATGTGGCCAAATTCGCCTCGGCTGCGGAGCGGTCGCCATTGCCCAAGTCGATATGACACGGTGGTTTGCGGAGGGAACCATGTCGAGCAGTTCGTAACCCGTGGTGAGCACAAGGTGCTTTGCCGCGATGGTTGGTCCCTCCCGCGTGGCAACCACCACCCCAAGACGATTGTCTTCGGCGCTCACAGCCTCGACCGGCGCATAGAAGCGCGCCTTGCGCGCAAGTGCGGCCAATAACAGACCCGAAGTAAGCTTGCGAGGATCAAGCGCTAAGTTGTCGTAGCTGACAATCGCAGCCGAACGCTCGATGCCGAACTGATCGCCCAACTGCTGTCTGGTCAAATACGACGCGTCGATGCCTGCATAGCGGCGAGCTTCAGCTTCTCTGTTGAGTTCTGAGGGGCCAAGCGACGTCCCTGCCAGATAAAGTGACCAGGTGCTTTTCATACGGCAGTTTAAGTCCAGCGCCTCGACACGTCCCTTCAGATTGAACACCGCCAACCGCGAACGGCGCCAGGCCTGTCGCGCAGCCTCATGGCCAATCATTCTGGACAGCTTGACGAGCGGCTGATCGATCTCGAACTGCACCAATGCGGTTGTGGCGGCGGTGGATCCTTTAAGCGGGCCTCGTCGATCGATGCACGCGACTGAATGGCCGTCGCGTGTTAACGCTTCAGCCATCATCGCGCCACTGATGCCCATACCGACGATTAAGACATCCGTCTTGATGTCCCTCGTGAGTCGATCGGTGGGAACCGTCCGAGACCGGTAGGCGGACCACACCGGCATGCCGCTTCTGAGATCAAGTTTGCGAGACATGGGATTTTCCAGTTGCGCACGATAAGTCACAATGCCTCTTTGCGTTCCAATTCACTGATCCGACTTTAATGAAGAACGGCCCGACAGCCTCTGCCGGCCGGGGTCGTCCTGGCCCAGTCATGCATCCAAGATCATGATCTCTCGTCCCTACCGCGGATGAGGGCGTGAAGAAGGCAACGGTGGAACCTTCAGCCGAGCGACCAGTTACTGCGGGCGGCATGATTAGATCAACGACCCGCGGCCGCCACAACCTCGTCAAGGCGCGTGACTGGGATCGACTGGAACCACGATGAAGCTGTTTCAATGTCCGCAGTGCCAATACCGGCTCTATTTTGAAAATGCCTTTTGCCTGAACTGCTCCAGCATTGTCACCTACGATCCCGAGCAGTCCGCTTTCGTGCGAGCCGATGACGCCGGCGTCTTTCAGTGTGCCAACTCTAGTCAATGCGGATGCAACTGGCGCACCAGTTCGTCGAACGGATTCTGTCAAGCTTGCGCCTTGACCAAGGTCATTCCTGACCTGTCCATTGAAGGCAACCGAGCGCGCTGGATACGAGTGGAGGCTGCCAAGAAACGTGCAGTCTACTCACTCATCTTCTTCGGGCTTCCGTTCTCGCCAAAGACCGGCATAAATGATCGCGGAGGACTTGCTTTCGATTTCCTTGGTGACTCGGCGTATTGTGGAAAAGGTTTTGAGAGGATACTTACTGGCCATGACAATGGATTGATTACACTCAACGTTGCCGAAGCTGATTCCGCCGAAAGAGAGAAGCGGCGTATCGAACTGGGTGAGAGCTACAGAACCTTGCTTGGCCACTTCCGTCATGAACTTGGCCACTACTACTGGGATCAGCTGGTCCGAGACGATCCGCAGAGACACGCGGCATTCCAGGCCATATTCGGCGATGAATCCACCGACTATGAGCGCGCTCTGCAGGTTTACTATGCTGAGGGCGCTCCAGCCAACTGGCAACAAAGATACATCTCGGCCTATTCAGCCTCGCATCCTTGGGAAGACTGGGCGGAAACCTGGGCCCATTACATGCATATCACCGACACGCTAGAGATGGTGGATGCGCTCCAGCTCTCGCTCGCCAGACTAGAGGCGGGCAATCAAGCTGGTGTGACCCCTATGGCTGGCCACGGAGTGCCAGCGACAACGCTGAGGTGGACGGTCTCGCCGAATGGGTTCGACGCTGTTCTAGAGCGCTGGACGCTCCTGTGTGAGGCGTCAAATTCTATCAACCGCTGCATGGGCCTACCCGATCTATATCCGTTCGTAATTTCGGAAAGTGCCGCTGAAAAGCTGACTTTCATCCATGACCTGTTGGCTTCCTCAAGTGGGCAAAGGGCAGCAAGCAGTTGATCCACAGGTCGGCTATCGCATCGTGGCTGAATTACTGAAGCCGGACATGTTGAGCCTCATTCACCATCTCAAGGCGCCAGCGGGTATGGAGTAGGCCGCGTGCATGCCACTGTTCATTGCCTGGACCTAGACAAATCGCAGCGGAACTTCCCCTAGGTTACTCCGTTGCTAGACACGTTCGCATGCTGCTCTCGGTAAGAAGGAACAGACCATATAGGTAGCACAGCTGATAAGGCAAAAGGCCTCGCCAACCATGCAGCAGGAAGCGTGAAACAGGGAATCGGCAAGGCCGTGGGCAATGACCGGCTGCGTGCCGAGGGCGCGGCGCAGGAGACCAAGGGCAAGGTGCAGAAGGTCATTGCTGGCGCGAAATCCTCAATTAAAGACGCGGCCAACAAAGGCTGCCGACGCGGTCAACAAGAAGCTCTAGCTGAGTTGAGCCGGGACAGGCATTCCAAGCTGGCCTCGGGGTGCAAGAGCCGCATCTTTTGCCTCAGTTGTCGGAGAGCGTACCAACAACGCGTGAAAATTGCACTCGTGGGACCAAGCATCGCCTTTTAGCGGTCTTAGGCATCCTCAGCGAGGCGATCACGTGCGCGGCGCGGTCGTCCTTTTTCACTCATGGACGACGAAGGGTATGTTGGCGCGTCTCGGTGCAGGGTTAGAAGGTATGTATGAGGATGCTTAGGAACGCGATTTACGACCAAGGCAGGCGCGGATAAGGGTGTGATGGCTTTCTGAACAAGCGAGACCGATCGCAGTGCCGGTTATAGCAACAGCAGGATGGTCTATTCCAAAATCGGTCGCGGCAGCCTTTCCTGATACCGGAAGCGCCCTGCAGCGATATGCCTCGGTCTTCACCGGCACCGAGATCAACTCGACCTTCTATCGCCGTCATAAACCCTCGACATTCGAACGGTGGGCTGAAACGACGCCTGAAAATTTCAGGTTTGCAATTAAACTTCCAAAACAAATCACTCACCGGGATCGGATGAACGACATCCGTGAGCCGTTCGCGGCTTTCCTTCGGAACATTTCGCCGCTTGGCCACAAGCGAGGACCTTTGCTTTGCCAACTACCACCATCATTGCGCTTCGACCCGGAAATTGTTTCGTCCTCGTTCGATACGATGAGAAATCTCGATGAAGGTCCAATTGTGATTGAGGCACGACACAGGAGTTGGTCATGTCAAGAAGCAATCATGTTGATCAAACGATTTGCTATCGACAGGGTATTGGCAGACCCAGACCTGGTATGGGAGGCATCCTCTTTTTCTTGCCAGCCCCGCTATATTCGCCTGCATGGCAAGCCCAAGATCTACCATTCGAGCTACAGTCCAGAGGATATACTTTCTATCCTGCAGATCCTCGCCCCTTCCGGTTGGTGCGTCTTTGACAATACGGCCTCCGGCGCCGCCATCAAAAATGCTCTCGCGATGGCGAAAAACCTCAACTGGTTGCCGAAGTGACGGGGTAGCGTTTCGACCGGTTGAGTTGGCGTGAACAGCCGAGAACGGCAGGCGGTCTGCACCCGCGCGGCTGCAAGCGAGAGCGTCCACAAAGGCTGATGAGGTGACAACATGCGCAATCGTCTTCGTCCTCGTCAAAGCGGTCGCGGCAGATCATTCGCGAAACTATTAGATCGGAGCTGGAAAGCCGCGCCGGCAGAAGCTCCAATTAGGGAAATCAATGCCCGATGCCTGCGTTTTGCCGCGCAGACCTCAAGAGACATGTCACATGGTAAGTATGATCGCATACCTCGAAAGCACATCGACCCAGGCCCTCGAGCCTGAACTGTAAAAGTCCCCATAGATGCGCCGGACGCTGGCCTCGTCGATCTTGGCGATTTCTTCGAACAGGCATCGAAAGCCTTCCGGTTGACCATGCCATCCTACCGGCCCAGAAAGACCTAGTCTTCAGCGCTTTGCTCCTCATCGCAGCGAGCCTCAAGAATTTCCATGGCGGGCAAACCGATGGGACGCACCGATGCTCCCTCCTTGGTGTCGGCGAGGCGCGCAACTGCAAGTGATGTGGAAGTGCTTGAAGCGCTGCTTGCCGAACTGCGTCTTTGAATCGCTTGAAGCGGAAGATCGCGTATCCAATATCTTCCCAAATCGGGCTGCGACTACCAAAAAAGGCGAGGAGGAGCGGCTGAAAATTGGAGGAACATATGGCCGATACTTTTGAACCACCGCTGCTGCTCGAACACCCATCGTTTGGGGTGAGGGTGTTACAAGATGCGATGGACGCGATCGATTTTCTCGAAGAATGGCCACTTGGACAGCGCCACAAGTTGCATGCCTGCGCCTGCGAAGCCTGCTTCGCCGCGTATGATGGACGCTGTGAGGCCGAGGCGGCCCGCAAAGCTCTTATTGCATGGGCACGGTGCGTGGGGGTCAAGGCCTGCGGATCAGTAATGCTCGAAGCGGTGGAAAGGGCTGGCGTGGTCGAATTGCTCTAGACGCGGTTTCGTTTAGGGTGTGTCAGTCTGGTTCAACAGCGTGGAGATCGCCGTGATGACTTGCGGCAGGAAAAATGGTTTGGAGATCATAATGCTGTTGGGAACGCCCTCCGCGCCCCACTGACTGGCGCTGTCGCCGCTCAAATATACAACAGGAATTGTGGAGTTCGTCTGCCGCACATGGCGTGCAACCTCCCAGCCAGACAATCCTCGTCCCAGCCGTATATCAGATAGCAGGGCCCTGAATTTCCCTGGATTGTCGTCGAATGCGGCAATGGCTCGCTCAGCGCTTGCAGCCGCGACAACCTCAAAGCCGGCTTCCTCAAGCGCCGATTCTAAGTCAAGCAAAATCAGGGTTTCGTCTTCGACGACCAGAACTGCGCCGCTGTTATCCATTCCACCTATGCCCCACAGCCAGCGCGTGAACGCGTCAGACCGGCTTTGGTTCCGGCACCTCCTGCAACGACCACGTCACTTGGCGGGAGCGCGAACTGGCGCCTCGCCCCCTTCAGGTAAAGCTGGCTTGTATGAGCAATCTAGCGCCGGGCTTCTGTTGCTCGGCGCTTCAGCGCATGGGCGACGCATTCTCACGCGGCGTGCTTGTCGGCTTCGATCTTTCTGGTCGCTGCCTTGGGCAGGGTGTTATCCGCAGCGATGTCGACGCGACGCGGTTTCATCTCCTCCGGAATTTCGCGCTTCAGATCTATGGTCAGCAGGCCGTTGACCAGGCTGGCGGCGACGACCTTTACATGATCCGCGAGTTCGAAGCGGCGATCGAATGGGCGTGCGGCAATTCCGCGATGCAGGTATTCGCCCCTGTCCTCGCCCACCTTCTGGCCAGACACCATGAGCATATTCTGCTCCTGGGTTATGGACAGTTCGTCCTGGGAGAAGCCAGCCACCGCCATGGAGATGCGATAGTCATCTTCGGCCGTCTTGGCGATGTCGTAAGGCGGCCAGTTGTCGACGGTCTCGATCCGGCTTGCCGTCTCGAGCGCGTTCAACATTCGGTCGAACCCGATGCTCGACCGGAACAGGGGAGTGAAGTCAAACGTGGTTCTCATAGCTACATCCTCCATTGAGCAACATAGATACGAGGAGCGCCAAGGAAGCGGCGCCCCTTGACCTTGCCGGTCTCTCAAGCACCGGCGAAAACGATCTGGGAATTCGAGGCCGGGACGTCAAGGCACAGCCCCGCGTCACCGTCAATGAATCGCAACAATCCCATCGACGGCCCGCCATTCCGATGGCTTGATGAGCCGATGATGAGCGACGCGGACAGAATGCAAGGCGCCCTCCAACTCGCGCTGCCAATAACCCAGGAAGCCCTTCAGTTCGGGGAAATCCGGCGCGAGGTCGTACTCCTGCCAGACATAGAGCTGAAGAAGGCTCGGATGATCGGGGAGATGATAGTGGATTTCAGCCGTCGTCAGCCCGTAGCCAACCATCTGCAGGCGAAATTCCCTGCTGATCATATGCCTCTCTCCTACCTTGGCGACATCATGCGTCCAGCCGGCCAAACAGGTGCTGGCAGTCATCAGCCGACCTTGGCGCGGCTGCGGTATCGAGTTTACGCAAAGCATCCATGATCTGGTCGAAGGATACCGGCTGCTTGGCACCTGGCGGATGGCGCAAAACCGGCATGGATTCGACCGTACAGGCATCAGAAGCCCAGGACGACAAGATTGCGCGCTTTTCCTGAAGGTGGAGCGTGTCATCCGCGAGCACGTCCTCGGGACATCTGAAGAACCGGCCTGGCGTCAGCAGCCGGTCCAGCGCCGGGTCGGATGTTTCGGGGGCAAGGGAAGGAATGATCGGCGAGAGCGTCTGTCGGTCCATGGTTGTCCTCCGTCTCCAAAGCTCCTTTGTCGAGGATCCGGTTTGGTCCACGCCGGCGGCAAGCCGGCGCGCATAATTTTGTTCGCATCGGCGTCGAAATCAAGTCCAGAATTCGCCTTACAGAACCGATTAGCCGTATGTTTTCATGTCACTAGCAGTCGTCCACGGCGAGTGCTGAAAATTTATTGGCGACCTCTTGAAAGTCGAAAGGCGCGAAATTAGCTCGACATGCGCGCGGTGCCGAAAGGGTCGCGCGAGCCCCGCCCGGGTCCATCCGATCCGGAGCGGAGGAACCTCAAAAATCTGTTTGTCCTGAAGGAGAACGATATGACGTTCCGTCCATTGCATGACCGTATACTGGTCCGCCGCATTGAAGCCGAAGAGAAGACCGCTGGCGGCATCATCATCCCCGACACCGCCAAGGAGAAGCCGCAAGAAGGCGAGATCGTCGCCGTCGGTCCCGGCGCCCGCGACGAAAGCGGTAAGCTCGTGCCGCTCGACGTGAAGGTTGGCGACCGCATCCTGTTCGGCAAGTGGTCCGGGACCGAGATCAAGCTGAACGGCGAGGACCTGCTTATCATGAAGGAAAGCGACGTGATGGGTGTGATCGAGAACGCCGCGACGCTGAAGAAAGCCGCCTGACCGGGGCTTCAACCGAACTGCAAACCAGTCAACGAAAAACTGCCTAAAAAGGAGTGATCCAATGGCTGCAAAGGAAGTCAGATTCCATTCCGATGCCCGTGAGCGCATGCTACGCGGCGTCAACATCCTCGCCGACGCGGTGAAGGTGACCCTCGGCCCGAAAGGCCGCAACGTCATCATCGACAAGTCGTTCGGCGCGCCGCGCATCACCAAAGACGGCGTTACCGTCGCCAAGGAGATCGAACTGGAAGACAAGTTCGAGAACATGGGCGCCCAGATGGTGCGCGAAGTCGCGTCCAAGACCAATGACCTCGCCGGCGACGGCACCACGACCGCCACCGTGCTCGCCCAGGCGATCGTGCGCGAGGGTGCCAAGGCCGTCGCCTCGGGCATGAACCCGATGGATTTGAAGCGCGGCATCGACAAAGCCGTGGATGCCGTTGTGGCCGAACTCAAGACGAATGCCCGCAAGATAACGAGAAACGACGAGATCGCACAGGTTGGCACCATCTCGGCCAACGGCGATGCCGAGATCGGCCGCTTCCTGGCCGAGGCCATGGAAAAGGTCGGCAACGAAGGTGTCATCACCGTCGAGGAAGCCAAGACCGCCGAGACCGAGCTGGAAGTCGTCGAAGGCATGCAGTTCGACCGCGGTTATCTCTCACCCTACTTCATCACGAACCAGGATAAGATGCGCGTCGAGCTCGACGAACCCTATGTGCTGATTCATGAGAAGAAACTCGGCAACCTGCAGGCGCTGCTTCCCGTGCTCGAGGCCGTGGTCCAGTCGGGCAAGCCGCTGCTGATCATCGCCGAGGATGTCGAGGGCGAGGCTCTGGCCACGCTGGTGGTCAACAAGCTGCGCGGCGGGCTCAAGGTCGCCGCCGTCAAGGCTCCGGGCTTCGGCGACCGCCGCAAGGCCATGCTGGAGGACATCGCCATCCTCACCGGCGGCACGGCCATAAGTGAGGATCTCGGCATCAAGCTCGAGAACGTCACGCTGGCGATGCTCGGCCGCGCCAAGAAGGTCGCGATCGAAAAGGAGAACACCACCATCGTCGATGGCGCCGGCAGGAAGGAGGAGATCCAGGGTCGCGTCGCGCAGATCAAGGCGCAGATCGAGGAGACCACCTCCGACTACGATCGCGAGAAGCTGCAAGAGCGGCTGGCCAAGCTCGCCGGCGGCGTCGCCGTGATCCGCGTCGGCGGCGCGACCGAAGTCGAGGTCAAGGAGAAGAAGGATCGCGTCGACGATGCGCTGCACGCCACGCGCGCCGCGGTCGAAGAAGGCATCCTGCCCGGCGGCGGCGTTGCCCTGCTCAGGGCGTCCAAGGCGCTCGACGCGGTCGTCGTCGACAATGCCGACCAGAGATATGGCGTCGACATCGTGCGGCGCGCGATCGAGGCTCCGGCGCGCCAGATCGCCGAGAATGCCGGATCGGAAGGCTCGATCATCGTCGGCAAGCTGCGCGAAAAGACCGACTTCGCCTATGGCTGGAATGCGCAGACCGGCGAATATGGCGACCTCTACAAGCAGGGGGTGATCGACCCAGCCAAGGTGGTGCGCACCGCGCTGCAAGATGCGGCTTCGGTCGCGGGTCTGCTCGTCACCACCGAGGCGATGGTGGCCGAAAAGCCGAAGAAGGAATCCGCACCGTCCATGCCGGGCGGCGCCGATATGGACTTCTAAGAACGCCAAGGACAGAGCCCGCTCTCGAAAAGGGAGCGGGCGCTTCGCGACCGACGAGATGGGAGAAGCCTATGGACACGATCAGCGGGTCAGTTCCGGCACCGACGCACGCGGCAAGCGAATTCCTCGCCTACGAGGCCGAATGTCGCAACGCACTGAAGCCGGTGCTGACGAGCCTTTTGGACATGGCCGAATCCGCCGGATGGAACCGACGGACCGTCGCCTCCACGTTGATGTTCCTCGCGGCGCAGCATGTCTCGGCGTCAGCCGAAACTTCCAGAGCCGGCTGACTTCGAACATCGCAATTTGGCGGTACCACACCACTTTCCGGGGGTCTTGACGCCGAAAATTGGTCTTTACATATATTTTGCAGGTCGCAGCCATTTGCGGCGACCATCTCTCAACCATCTGGAATCGTTCAAAGAATTGGAGGTTTAGATGAACGATCGGACATTCGACAGCCCCGTATTCGTAAGAGCCGGAGAAGGCCTCGTTCAAGAAATCGCATGTCTTGGGGAGGCCTTCGACTTTCTCGACGAATGGCCTCGGCATCGGCGCGGTGTGATTTATGAGACTGCGAAGCGCGCATGCCAGCGGGCTTTTGACCGCCAAATCCCATTGACGGTTGCGCGCGATGCATTTGCCGGGTTTGCGCGGTCTGCAAAAATCCTCGAGGAAGTCTCCACGACCGTGCCCTGGATGGTCGGCGTCAAGACCGACCAGACCGATGGAATTGCAGCCTGATCGCTAAAGGAGGAGGAAAACGATGCTTTCTCAACCTTTCGAAAAACCCGTCCGCGTATGGGTTGGACTTGGCTTCCCTCGCCAATTGAACACCGTCGTTGATGCCTACCAGTTCGTCACGCAATGGTGTGGAAACAGCCCGGAGCAGAAGGCAGCAATCCGCGCCTGTAAAGCTGCCTTGGCTGGCGAGATAGACGCGGAGACTGCGCGAGGCATTCTCGTTCAGTTCGCCAAGAGAAAAGACATCCTGGTCGAAGACGGAATAATGCATCCGGTGACGATTGCCGGCCGACCGTCGCATCTTTAGATCAGTGCCATAATCCGAAAGGGGCGGCGGCCGTTGTACTGCCGCCCGGACCGCGCGATGGGCGAGTAATAGCCGGGGCAAACTCAGGCCAACCGGCACTGACGCGATATTAATCTTCGGCGATCGATCTCTCGTCTTTCTTTTGGCCCGTGGCGAGTTTGGGCGGCCTCCGGAAGATGATCGTCACCCTGGTTCCTTTCTCCGGTGCCGACTGCACCTGGAACTCGGCTTTCGCATTTTCCATCAGGGAATGAGCAATCAGTGCGCCAAGCTTGCCAGGCTTGGGCCATGTCTCGCCTTGGGGCAGACCGACGCCGTCGTCGGCGACGACAATTCGACATCCGTCGTCTTCGACTGTGCTATGCAAAGTGACCGTGCCGCCATCGCGCCGTGTAAAGGCGTGCTTCAAAGAATTGGTCAAAAGTTCATTGACCACGAGGCCCGTAGGCATGGCAACGTTGATCGACACAAGGTAGGTGTCAACCTTCATGTCGAGTCGGATACCCTCCATGGCATGCGAGGTCATAACCGCCGAGGCAATCTGGCTTAGATATACCCCAAGATCGAGTTCGTCTTTATTGGCCTCGCCGGACAATGTTTGGTAGAGGATGGCAAGAGCTTCGACGCGTCCTGCCAGCCTTTCAAACCGCTTCCGGTCCGGCGCCGTCGCGTTGCGCGTTTCGAGGCGAATAAGCGCAGTGATCATCTGGAGATTATTTTTGACGCGGTGCTGTAATTCCCGCAACAGCACGTCCTTTTCCCCGTCCCGCTCCTCGTCGGACTGCTCCTGGTTCTCATTGGCGTGCTGCGACACGTCCACCATGGCGACAAGGCGGAAACACGCCCGGCCTCCGTCGTCCTCGATGATGTTTGAATAGACATCGACGATTGACGAGATTTCGCCTGATCGGCTGAGCTGGAACGTGCCCACGAAATCGCTCTCTTCAACGACTGCGTGAGCTAACTCCCAACCTTTGTGGCGGCGAATGCCGATCCCGGAGAGAACTGTCCAGTGGCTGAACTTACCTGTGGCACGGCCGGTGAGTTTCTCAAATTCCGGGTTTGTGTAAACAACGCGCTCTTCCGTCCCCAAGTCGGAAACCGCAATTGCAATGGGAACCTGATCGAGGAATTTTCTGAATTGTTCGCTTTCCAAAGCCCCGGCCAGGTCCGGCACGTCAAGCAAATGCTCAACCACCTCGGTCTTATCGGAATCGGATGGCATGCAGCTGCCCTGTGTCGGAGATTATGAGCGCTATCAATATCAGCGATCCAGCGCCCTCGCCACTTCGCCTCCCGGGAATTGACCCGGTGAAATAGAGACGCCCCTGCTTGTAACCGCGAGCAGTCGCGGCCGCTGTTTAATAAGTCGGCACCAATCTGGTGTCACGAAGGGGCAACTTCATATTGAAACGGAAGCCATCGGGGTCGTAATGCAATTCGACATCGGCTTGACACTGAACGGCGACAACCTTCTCGAGAAGTGTGGTGCCAAACCCGCGTCGCCGCGGCGTGTGCACCTGAGGACCGTTCCGTTCGCGCCAATCAAGGCTGACGATCGAATTCTCGCCGGATCGCTCGACCGTCCAGCGTATGTCGAGGCGGCCGTTTGCCCGCGAGAGCGCACCGAACTTCGCTGAGTTCGAGGCAAGCTCGTGGAAGCCCATCCCAACAGGAATGGCTATATCGGCGACAAGCGCCACTTCCGGCCCTTCGAGCGTAATTCGCGACACGTCTGTCGTATCGTAGTGGCGAAGTTCTCCTTCCAGCAACTTCTGCAACGAAGCCGTTTGCCAATAGTCGTCGGTCAGCATCGAGTGCGTATCGGCTAGCGAGACAATCCGTGCAGAAAAATCGCGAACGAAATCTTCGACCTTGCCGCTGGTCCGTGCGGTTGCCCCCATCATGGCTCGTACATTAGCAAGCGTATTTTTCACACGGTGGTGGAGCTCCCGGATCAGAAGTTGCTGGCGATCCGCCACCTCCTGCTTTTGTTCGATGTAGGATTTCACTTCCAGCTGACGGGCTCTGGCCCGCAATGCCGATCGCACCGAGTTCACAAGGCTCGAAGCCAGAAGCGGACGTTCGAGGACGATTAGATAACGGTCGAGAAAGGCCAGGCGCCTGTCGAACTCGGTCTCGCGCATCACCAGCAGCACGACCGGAAAATCCGACCATGGCGGTTGATTTTCAAGCCAGGCTGCGAACGCCCTGCGATCTGAATTGATCAGCGCCTCCTCCGTAACGACAAGACAGCGCGCGTCATTCAACGACGAAACCACATCGTCAAGCGTGCTGCAGATCCTTGCTTGGATCTGACTCTTTGTGAGGATTGATGCGGCGACTTCGGCGTCTCGGCCGAAAGGAGCCAAAATAAGCACCCCCGCTTCTGGCGCTGTCATGGAAGATCCTTGTCGTCCAGCAACTCGGAGGGCTTGCCTTCGAAAAACGGAACCCCGGTCAGGATGCCCCTGAACCGATCGAGCGGCTCCCCGACGGACAGGCCCTGCTGACCGATCTTGAACTCCCGGATCGTGTCCTCGTGGGTTCCAATACGTTTCTTCACCATTGAAATTGCGCGGCGGAGACGTCCGCCACTTTCGAAGAAGCGCAACAGCATCACCGCGTCGCATAGGTAAGTCATGTCGACAGGCGCCGCCATGTTGCCGATCAGCCCATGGTTGGCCAGCAACAGGATGGTGACGACACCCTTCTGATTCAGATACGTCAGGATCTCGTGCATCTGCAGCACGAGATGCTGCTCTTCAGACATGGCGTTCAAATAGCCGGTTAGGCTGTCAATGACCACGATGCGAACCTGAGACTTCTCGACGCCGGTTTCAATGCGAGTGGAAAGTTCTCCTGGCGACAGCTCGGCCGGGACGATCCGCTCGAGCAGCAGCGTACCGTCTGCGACGAACCGTCTGAGATCCATGCCGAGGCCCGCGGCGCGCGCGAGGAAAATGCGCTTGGTTTCATCAAACAGAAGCACTTGGACCCGCTCGCCGCGAAGCAAGGCGGCATGGCAATAGGTACAAGCTATCGTTGACTTGCCAACGCCGGAGGGGCCGATCAGGAGAGTGCTCGTGCCCCGCTCGAGGCCTCCGCCGATCAAAGCGTCGATGGAGCTTTCACCGAGCGCCGGCGGCCCGTGCTCGGCTTCTTCATGGTCGGACGATACGAGCCTCGGGAAAACGGTGACGCCGCCCGGCCGAATGACAAAGTCGTGGAAACCGCCTCTTATCTCTACTCCCCGCATCTTGATCACCCGCAAGCGCCGTCGTTCGCCGCCATAGATCGGCGACAGCTGCTCCATGCGGATCACGCCATGGCTGATCGAATGCAGATTGAGGTCGTCGTGTTCGGCCGTGAGGTCGTCGAGGAGCAGGACAGTAGCGTCATTGAGGAGAAAAAAGCTCTTGAGCGCCAGCACTTGCCGGCGATAACGCAAGGACCCTTGGGACAGCAGTCTTATCTCCGACAACGAGTCAAAGACCACCCTGTCAGGCCTCAGGCGTTCGATTTCAGCCAGGGCGGCCTGCACCGTTTCCCCAAGTTCCAGATCGGAAGAATGAACGAGCGTCTGCAACTGAGAGGGATCAAGACTTAACTCAGGCGGCACCAGTTCAAGGATTTCTATCCCGGCAAGGTCCCAGCCGTGTCGACCGGCTACCGCCGCGAGTTCACGCTTGCTCTCGGAAAGCGTGATGTAGAGACATCTCTCCCCGTTGCGGGCCCCCTCGATCAGGAACTGCATACCGAGTGTGGTTTTGCCTGACCCCGGTCGTCCTTCGACCAGGTGAGAGCGAAACTTCGCGTAGCCGCCGCGGAGTACATAATCCAGGCCCGGCACACCCGTGGCTGTTGGTGACGCATCACTGAGATCCATGGAGCTCCCCTTTTGGCCGGCGACTGCCTAACGGTTTGGATTTTCGAAAGGTTCCCGGGCATCCACTCCCACTGCGACGTGCCTCGCGAAGCATTGAAGGCCGGCCGCAAGTGCCGGACAAATGACCACAATTCCTGTCCGAATGCTTACTCGGAACCCGGCCGAACTCGGATGCACCGCATGCGGTGCGGATACGGCAATCAGTGAGGACAGGTTCGCACCAAGATGTCGGTCCGACGTACCGGCCAGTGGTACTCGTCCGGTAAGGCCTCTTGCGTGGACAGATGCACCGAGCTTACGCCGAGGCTCTTTTGCGCGAACCCTATTTCCGCTGAAGCGGCCGATTCAGTTTCCATATGCTGACGTTGAGCACGCTTGCGAAGCACACCCAGAGAAAATACGGGACAAGTAGGACGCTCGCCAGACGGTCCACCTGCCAGAATATGACTATGCAGACGGCAATCCCGACCAACAGGGCCGTAATTACGAACAGCGCGCCTGAGATCCATCGCAATCGAAAGAACACGATTGACCATGCCGCATTGAGGGCAAGCTGGAACAGAAAGATCGAGATTGCTCCGCCGCTCGAGCTTGGCGCAGTAAGCACCCGATAGAACGCATAGGCCATGGATGCGTATAGGATTGACCAAACCGGGGCAAAGATTGCGTTTGGCGGGTTGAAACTCGGTTTTTTCAGTCGGGCATACCAAGTCGCGATGCTGCTCCTCGTGGCCATGCCTCCGACGACTGCCGCCGCCACCACGGGCAGCAAGGCCAGGACCAAGTCAGACAAATGGTTCGCCATGTCTATCCCTCAATCCTCCTTGGCCATGGATTGATCGCGTGTCGACGCGTCTCAGCGTTTCCGAGCGTGCTCGATCACGAACAGTCCGACATCGATCGTTGCAGCCCGAAAGCCTGCCTCGCAATAGGCCAGATAATAGTCCCAGAGCCGGCGGAACCGCTGGTCGAAGCCAAGCCTCTGCATCGCGCCGGAGCTTTGGCGAAACCGCGCGCGCCAATCGGCGAGCGTACGCGCATAGCTCTCGCCGAAACACTCCGAAGCGACGAGTTTCAGCCCCGCCTTTTCGGCATGCGCGGCAATCAGCGCTTTGGTGGGCAGCATGCCCCCCGGGAAGACATAGCGCTGGATGAAATCCGCGCCTTTGCGGTAGGTTTCGAAGCGGCTGTCATCTATCGTGATCACCTGCAGCACGACCCTACCGTCCGGCTTCAGCAGATCTCTGACCTTGTCGAAATAGACCGGCCAGTACCGTTCGCCCACGGCTTCCAACATCTCGATCGAGACAATGCGATCGAACGATCCCTGACAGTCGCGGTAGTCCTGCAACTCCAATCTGATCCGGTCCCCGCGCTCGCTCTTTCGGGCGACGTCCCTGGCATGTGCGAGTTGCTCGGTGGAAAGCGTGATGCCCTTCACGGTCGTTCCTGCGTCGGCAAGCCGGGCGGCCAGAGCTCCCCAGCCACAGCCGATCTCGAGGGTCTCGGCTCCCGGCCCCGCCGCCAGCAGTTCCACGATCCGGCCGAGCTTGTGTTCCTGCGCCTGCTCGAGCGTCTCGTTGCCGGTGCGGTAGAGCGCCGACGAATAGGTCATGCTGGGGTCGAGCCACAGGCGGTAGAAGTCATTGCCGAGGTCGTAGTGGAACGCGATGTTGCGCCGGCTGCCGCGACGGCTGTTGACGCGCAGCAGATGGCGCGCGCGGTTGAACAGCCGGACCGGAAACAAGCCTGAAATTGCTCGTTCGATCTCTGCAATGTTGACCGCGGCGAGTTCGAGCAGCGCAGGAAGGTCGGGGCTCGACCAGTCGCCGTCCATATAGGCTTCGGCAAAAGCAACATCGCCGCCCCACAGCAGACGTCGTAGGGCCCGCCACCGATAGAGCACCATGGTGGCTTCGGGACCGGGTCTTCCGGTCTGGTGATGCAGCGTCGCGCCATTCGGCATGCGCACGCTGATCCTGCCGACCTTCAGGCAAGCAAACAGCCGCTTGAGGATCGGGCCGGCTGGAATGCCAGGCGACAGATCGGCTTTCACCCTGGCTTCACTATCCAACGACATCGGGCTCGGTCTTTCCCTTCGAAAGGCTGTTCGAGGCGACATGGGTGACTGGACGGTGGGGCGGGGCAGGGCGTTCGTGAAGCCGTATTCCCTTTGCCCAGAGCAGCAACGCTTCCCAATGTATGCCGGCGATGACCTTCAGCGTCAGCAGCGGATACGACAAGAAGGCCCGTACCAGCGCAGCATCGCTCAGCGTCCGGCGTTTGCCGGAAAAGCTGGCGACGATCAGCGGGCCTTCCGCATCGCTGCCGGTGATGTGGACGGCGACGCAGTCGCCGGGCAGGCCGATGCGGAAGCGATAGTCCATCCCCATCGCCATGAACGGCGACACATAGAGGCGTTTGTCGCAACGCTGCGTGACGGTGCCTTCATTCGCATCGCCCATGGGAATGAGATAGCTGTGCCGCTGGCCGAAGGTGTTGTTGACCTCGTAGAGGATCGCGGTCAGGTCGCCTTGCCGGTTGTGACAGAAATAGATGCTGAGCGGATTGAAGGCGTAGCCGAGCATCCTGGGCATGGACAGCAGCCGGATAGGGCCGCCGGTCTCGATGCCGGCCATGCCGAGCTGACTTTCGACATAGGCTTTCAACGAATCGCTCGAACCGTTCCCGTGATCGCGGTCGAAGAAGCCGAACAGATTGAGCCGGTTGTGCGAGAACAGGCGAAGCCGATTGCCCAACACCTCGATCTCGTCGAGGTCGAGCAACAGGAAGAACATGCGGTAGGATAGCCGGTGACGCCGCGGCTTCAGCCGCTGGTGCATCACCTTGCCGGCATAAAGGGCTGATTTCAGCTCCAGCATCAGGCCGCCACCCGATCAGGTCGCATGCCGGCCTCGGAAATATGGATGCGGCCGGATTCGTCCGGCACGTTCCACGGCCGCCGTACCCCGCCCAGCGCCTCGGCAACGGCCAGCCCGGCCTGCACGCCATCCTCGTGGAAGCCGGCGCCGAAATAGGCGCCGCAGAACCAGGTCTTGCGGTCCCCCTGCAGCGACCACAGCTGTCGTTGCGCGCGCATCGCCACGGCATCGAATACCGGATGTTCGTAGGTCTCGCGATGCCTCACGGCGTTTCCCTCCGGCTCCACGACCGGATTGAGCGTGACGAAGAGCTGCTGGTCGTCAGGCAGCGATTGCAGCCTGTTCATCCAATAGGTGACGGAGAGTGTGCGGGTTTCACCTCGGCCCTCGGTCAGATAGTTCCAGCTCGACCAGGCGCGCTTGCGACGTGGCATCAGGCGAGGGTCGCAATGCAGGACCGCCTCGTTGCGGCTGTAGCCGAAGCTGCCGAGCAGCCGCGACTCGTCGTTGCTCGGATCGGCGAGCAGACGCAGCGCCTGGTCCGCATGCGTCGCCACCACAACATGGTCGAAGCGTTGCTCGGTCCCCTCGCAGTCGGTGAGCCAGACCGCTCCACCACGCCTGGCGATCGAGCGCACGCCACGTCCGGCAAAGATGCGCCCGGCTACGCTCTTCGCCAGCCGCTCGACATATTTTCGGCTGCCGCCGTCGACCGTCCGCCAGATCGGCCGGCCTGCAAGCTTCAGCAGCCCATGGTTGTCGCAGAAGCGGATGAAGGCCGCCGCCGGATAACTGGCGACGTCGAGCGCCGGCGTCGACCAGATCGCCGCCGCCATCGGATAGAGATGATCCTCGCGGAACGCTGCGCCGTACCCCCTTGCGTCGAGATATTCGGCCAGGCTGATTTCGCCGATGCGCGCGATGTCGTAGGGCGCCTCTCGGTAAAAGCGCAACAACTCCTTCAGCATTTGCCAGAAGCGGAGACGACCGACATTCGCCGGTTGCGCGAGCAATCCGCCCAGCCCGGTGCCGGAATATTCCAGGCGTCCGCCATCGAGCGACACGGCGAAGGACATGTCGGACGCCTTGGTGCGCACGCCCAGATGCTCGAACAGCGCCGTCAGGTTGGGGTAGGTGACTTCATTGTACACGATAAAGCCGGTGTCGACCGGCGTGCCGCCGGCAACCACCGTGTTGCTGTGGCCGCCGAGGCGCCGATCCGTCTCGAATAGCGAGACCCGGTGCCGCGTCGAAAGCAGCCACGCCGCCGACAGGCCGGAAACGCCGCTTCCGACCACGGCGATGTCCAGCGGTTTGTCCGCTTCGAAATTCCTGCCGCCGCTCATCGTGCGCGTCCCCCGTTTGCTATGGAAGCGACCGACGTCTTCCCTTAGTTTCAATTCTACGCAGCGAGGCGGGCTGTGGATCACCGCCCATGCAATCGTTGCGCGGCTTGTGATCCGAAAGGGATTGCCGCGCGTAACAGGGCGTATGAATGCATCGGGACATCATTTCATTGCCGACAAAGCCTTTCTCGCCTTCGAAGTTGCGAAGACCGGACTGGCGGTGACCATGCGCAAGGACGAAGAAAGCCCGTCGGCGCCAGAAGCGAGCCGTCTGCTGGCGGCGGTCGCGGCCGATCGCGATCGCGCCGCCTTCGCCGTGCTGTTCGGTTTCTACGCTCCGCGCGTGAAAGCCTTCCTGAGGCGCTCGGGCATGACAGCGTCCGCCGCAGAGGACGTCGCGCAGGAGACGATGCTCATCGTTTGGAAGAAGGCGTCCTATTTCGATCCGGCGCGTGCCGGCGTGTCAACCTGGATCTTCACCATCGCCCGCAATGCCCGGATCGACCGGTTGCGCCGCGAAGGCCGACCAGCGGCGGTTGCGGAGGCATTCGATCCGTCGGATGAGCCGGACGCGCCGGTTTCGGGCGAACAGGCGGTGATCGCCGCCGAGCGCGAAGAGCGCGTACGCACCGCGCTCGGGCTCTTGCCGCGCGAGCAGGCCGAGATCCTGAAGATGTCATTCTTCGGCGAGGAAACCCAATCTCAGATCGCGAGCGCTTTCGGCATCCCGCTCGGCACCGTCAAATCGCGCGTCCGGCTGGCCCTCGGCCGCCTGCGCCAAATCCTGGACGACCTCAAATGATCAAGCATCATCCAAGCGATGAGACGCTCTTTCGCTATGCCAACGGCAGCCTGGAACCCGGTCCGCGCATTATCGTGGCGGTCCATGCCGGCGGCTGTGCGACTTGCGCCTCGAGGATAAGTGAATTCGAAGCGGTGGGCGGTTCACTGATGCACGACATCGAACCGGACGACATGGAGCCGTCCGCCCTCGACCATGTCATGGCCAAAATCGAGATCGACGAGGCCGCTCGCGACAGGCTCGCCGTAAGGCCAAGGCTGCCGCGCGCCGATGTTGGCATCCGCTTGCCGCAGGTGCTGGACGATTGCGGCATAGGGCCATGGCGCTGGATCGGGCCGGGCGTGCGCTGGAGCCGCGTCACGCTGCCTGGCGACGACAATGCGAATGTGATGCTGCTGAAGGTCACGGCCGGGCGGAAGCTGCCCGAGCACACGCATACGGGTTATGAATACACCCATGTGCTGAAGGGGTCGTTTTCCGACGCGCGCGGCCGCTACGGGCCGGGCGACCTCGACGAAGCCGACGACGACGTGCAGCACCAGCCGATCGTCGACAAGGACGGCGAGTGCATCTGCATTGCGGCGCTGGAAGGCCAGATGAAGTTGCGCGGCTTCTTCGGCCGGCTGATACAGCCTCTCATCGGCTAAGCGCGCGATGGGCGTCGTCCCTGCCATCGTCATCGCAGCGGTCGGTCTAGCCGTGACCATGGCGCTGGCGTGGCTTGTCGCGATCCGCAGCGGCAGGTCGGGTTGGGTCGATGCTATCTGGTCCTTCTCCGTCGGCGTGTTCGGCGTTTTCACGGCGCTCGTCCCGGTCGTCGAAGCCGTTGGTCATGAGAGGCGATGGCTGGTCGCCTTTCTGGCGCTTGCCTGGTCGTTGCGGCTAGGCATCCATATCGTCATGCGAACCCTCGGCGACGGCCGCGACGATCCGCGCTACAGCCAGTTGAAGCAGGAATGGGGATCGGACTTCCCGGCCCGGCTGTTCTGGTTCCTGCAAATCCAGGCGGCAGCCGCTTTCCTCCTTGTCCTGTCGATCATGGCCGCCGCGCACAATCCGTCGCCGGCCTTCGGCATCGGCGATTGGGCGGGCATCGTGCTGATGCTGGTGGCGGTGGGGGGCGAGGCGCTAGCCGACCGGCAGTTGAAAGCCTTTCGCACAGATCCCGGCAACAAGGGCAAGGTCTGCGATATTGGCCTCTGGGGCCTGTCCAGGCATCCCAACTACTTCTTCGAATGGCTTAGCTGGGTGGCCTATGTCGCAATCGCAGTCGGCGCGCCGGCCGCCTATCCCTGGGGTTTCGCCGCGCTTGCCGGCCCAGTGCTGATGTACTGGCTTCTGGTCCATGTCTCCGGCATTCCGCCGCTCGAGGCGCATATGCTGCGCTCGCGCGGCGACCGGTTCCGCCGCTACCAGGCGCGCGTCAACGCGTTCTGGCCGGGTGCGCCCAAGACCGTCGCCGTCAATCAAGGGAGTTGAACATGAGCTTGATTTCGTCAGCTATTCGCGCCGTGGAGCGCGCACCGCTGCCCGACAGCGCGACGCGCTGCGGTATCGGCGTCCTCGTCGGAAGGACACGCCGGCGTCTGGCAACAGCTGGCTCGGTCGACGAAAAGCGCTTCGCTGGCGATATGGCCGGCTATTCCATTGCCGAGCATACCGCGGCCGCCAACGAGCAGCATTACGAACTCCCGCCTGAATTTTTCGCACTCACGCTCGGTCCCAACCGCAAATACTCCTGCTGCCTCTATCCCAACGGCGACGAGACCTTGGCCGAGGCCGAGATCGCCGCGCTGGAGCTGTCCGTCGAGCATGCCGGGCTGCGCGACGGGCAGTCCATTTTAGAGCTGGGCTGCGGCTGGGGTTCGTTGACGCTGTTCATGGCGCAGCGCTTTCCGGCCTCGCGCATCGTCGCGGTCTCCAACTCGACGCCGCAGCGCCTGCATATACAAGCCGAGGCGGCAGCGCGCGGGTTGGCGAATGTCGAGGTCATCACCGCCGACATGAATGCGTTCGAGCCGCAAGGCCGCTTCGATCGCGTCGTCTCCGTCGAGATGTTCGAGCACATGTCCAATTGGCGCGACCTGCTGGCGCGCATCAGGACCTGGCTCGAACCCGAAGGCAGGCTCTTCGTCCACGTGTTCAGCCACCGCCATGGTGCTTACCGCTTCGACCACCGCGACGACGCCGACTGGATCGCCAAGCATTTTTTCACCGGCGGCATCATGCCGAGCCACGGTCTTATCGGCCATTTTCCCGATTGCTTCACAGTTGAGAGCGACTGGCGCTGGAGCGGGACGCACTATGCCCGCACCGCGCGCGACTGGCTGTCGCGCTTCGACGAGAACCGTGACCGGATCGACAAGATCCTGGCGGGCGTCTATGGCGCGGACGCGCCACTCTGGCGGCGGCGCTGGAGGGTCTTTTATCTGGCGACCGAAGGCCTGTTCAGCCATGCCGGTGGCAGGGAATGGGGCGTCAGCCACTATCTGCTTCGCCCGGTTGGCTAGGATGGAGAGTCTGGCGCGCGTGTGGCGACGCGTCGCCACCTATGCCGCGCATGATGATCCGCTGACGGCCGCAGCCAACTGGATCGCGCTGGTCGTGGCATGGAACCAGCCCTTCTATCCGCTTTACCTATGGGCGGCCGTCGGCGCCGACAAGATCGCGCCGGCCTTCCTCACGTTCCTATCGACGCCGTTCTTCGTCGCTGTCCCGGCCGTGGCGAAGCGGCATCCGCTCGCGGCCCGCATCCTGCTGCCGCTGACGGGGATCGGCAATGCTATCGTCAGCACAAAGGCATTCGGAGCAGGGTCTGGGGTAGAGATCTTCCTTTTGCCTTGCGCCTTGATCGGCGCTGCTCTGTACAGGCCGGCGGAGCGGCCGATAGGGCTCGTCATCGTGGCGCTCAGCGCTGCCGTCTATTTTGTCCCGGTTCGCTTCTACGGCCAGCCGCTGGCCGGTTACACCGCCGCAGACAACAACGCGATGGTTGGCCTCAATGCCCTGAGCGCGGCGACACTGGTCGTCTTCGTCGGGCTGCTCCTGTCCGGCGCCGTCGCGACGTCGGAAGAGCGACGCGATCAGGCGCCCCGCAAGAAATAGCGGGTGAGCAGGAAGCCCACGGTCGCCGCCATTGCGCTGAGCAGCGAACCCCAGCAGATATCCGCAACGGTGATAATCGTCGGCCAGCCGCGGATCGTGGCTTGATTGGTCAGGTCGTAGGTGGCGTAGGCAAAGAAGCCGAAAAGCGCGCCGTTGACGGCGGCGGTCGTCCATTTGCCGCTGGAAAAAGCCGGCGCGGTCGCGAAGACGACGATGCCCGCGATGTAGATCAGGTAGAACAGCGCAGCCGGAGCCGGGTTGAAGCTGTCGACCAGGATGTCGCCGATGTTGCGGCGATAGAGCCGTTGCGACATCGTCATCAGCCACACCGCGTCGATGGCCAGGAAAACGATCAGGGTTGTCACGTAAGCCACGGCGTAACGCATCATGAGGCCTTCTCATCCTTTATGGACTGGTACACGATCAAGGCCCGGTCCCGAGCCGCGCCGTGGTCCACGATCGGCTTTGGATAGGTCTTGCCGAGTTCGATGTTGTTGCCCTTCAGCAAGGAAGCCGGGGCTTCCCACGGCCGGTGAATGTAGCGATCCGGCAAGGCGGCGATTTCCGGGATGTGGCGGCGGACGTAACTGCCCTGAGGATCCAACTTCTCGCCCTGCAGGACCGGATTGAAGATGCGGAAATAGGGCGCGGCGTCGGCTCCGGATCCGGCCACCCACTGCCAGCTTGCCGGGTTGTTGGCCGCATCTGCGTCGACCAGCGTGTCCCAGAACCACTTTTCGCCGTGGCGCCAGTCGATCATCAGGTCCTTGATGAGGAAGGAGGCCGCGATCATCCGCACGCGGTTGTGCATCCAGCCGGTCCGCCATAATTCGCGCATGCCGGCATCGACGATCGGGTAGCCGGTCAGCCCGCGCTGCCATGCCCGCACCGCCCCCGCGTCGTCGCGCCACGACATCGCGTCGAACTCCGGCCGGAAGTTGCGCCCGGCAAGGTCGGGATTGTGGAACAACAGATGATAGGAGAATTCCCGCCAACCGATCTCGGAGCGGAACTTCGAGGCGCCTGCGCTTCTCGATTTGCGCAGGCTGGCGAGGATCTGAAACGGCGTGATTTCGCCGAACGCCAGATGCGGAGACAGCCTTGATGTCGCCCGCTCGCCCGGAATGTCGCGTCGGCGCTCATAGTCCTCCAGATCGTGCTCAATGAACTCATCAAGCCGCGCTTTTCCGCCTTCCTCTCCGGGTGTCCAGCTTTCCCTCAGGCCCTGCGCCCAGTCGGGTTTGGTCGGCAGCAGATTGAGATCGTTCAGTCGCAAGCCGGCGAATTCACCCACCCACCCGTCAATCGATCCCGGTGCATCGATAGGATCGCGGAGATCGGCCTTGTCGACCATCGCTTTCCAGAATGGCGTGTAGACTCTGTAGAACCCGCCTGCCCCCGTCTTCAGTAGCGAAGGTTCGTGCAGCAGCGCGCCGTCGAAGCTGCGCGCCGTGAGACCTTTTTCGCGAAGGTCGGCTTTCAGCCTGGCATCGACAGGCGCTTCGGATGGGTCATAGCGCCTGTTCCAGAATACGCAATCCGCGCTGCTGGCCCCAATCGCCTTACCTACGATGTCATCGGTGCGGCCGCGCGCCAAAAGCAAATTGGCACCAGTCTGACGAAGCCGATGATCCAAGGCCGCAAGCGAGTGATGCAGCCACCAGCGGCTGGCTGCTCCCATGGCCCGAAGATTTCTGTCTTCGTCGTCGAGGATGTAGAGCGCGATAACAGGTGCACCGCGGTCGACGGCCGCCGCGAGGGCGCCATTGTCATCGATGCGAAGGTCGCGTCGGAAAAGGACGATTGTGGGGGCAGGCTTGTGCCGGCTCATTGTACGTCGCCGCTCACTTCGCCGGCTTCCAGCCTGTATTCTTGCAGATCAGCCCGCCGACCACGCAGCCGCGCGTTGACAACCCATCCTGGGTGACCGTCAGTGTCATCGAATAGGTCAGTTTGCGCTTCGGATCATAGGCCTTACCGACCAGCACCTGCCTGGACTTCGGGTTCAGCGTCATGATCAGCTTGTCGCCGGGCTGCTCGCCCCTGCTCGTGTCGCGAATCCACAGATTCGTCGCGCACAACTGTTTTCCGCACGGCGCGATCGACACTCTGGCGTTGCCGTCGTCACGTATCCATATTCCTCGGACGTCTGACAGTTGGTCAGCTAACGCAAATTGAGGCATGAGTACCGCCGCACAAATCAAAGCTGAGCTTTTCATGCAATAGCTCCATGATCTTTGGGTTTCTACGTTGCCGACCAGTCAGCGGATCACTCGATCCATTGCTTCTTGCGAACACACGATATGGCTTGAAATGGTCAGAACGATCCTTCGAGCAGATCCTCTCTGCGCAGGTGACTCTCCTGAATGAATAGCGGCCACCGCCGCAAGGCTAAGGGTTTGGCAGCCATGTTCGATGACATCGAACCAAGCGGCGATCGCGCGTTTGGTGCGATAAACCTAGAGCCGTTCAGTATTTCATTGAATCGCCGAACGGCTCTATCTCTTTTTTTGCCGCATTTGTGCGACGCCAAATGTTTCCATTTGGCTGCAAAACACTCTAAATCGAAAAATGCCGCGTCGGGCGAACAGCCAATCGTCAATGTTCCGGATGGCGGAACGCTGACAGTGGGAAGGGCTTGCTTCCAACCCAGTCAATACATCTGGCCGCTGGCAGGTCGGCAGCTTCAGCCCGATCTGTCTTCGCCCCTCGCATCTATGCCGGCGCGTCCTTGGGCAGACCAACGCGCGACCGGCAAACGCCAGTTACGCCTGATCGCCAAATAGCGAAGCGCGAAACATAACGCTCCTCCCGCAAATGCCGAAATGCCATAGGTGACGCCTAAGTTATGGCCAATAACCACGACCGACGCCCCGGCCAGTGCCGCGACCGCATAAAGGTCCGAACGTAAAACGTGAGGGATGTCGGTTAGGAGAACATCTCGCGTCATACCCCCACCGATGCCGGTCAACATTCCTAAAAGCGCCGCCATAACCGGGCCCAACCCAAAGGTTAGGGCTTTTTGCGCTCCAGCTACGGCGAAAAATGACAGTCCTACCGCGTCGAATAAAAGCACCGGCGTACGCAGCTTGTCGACACCTGCATACCAAAAAAAGGTGATGATCCCTGCCAGGATCGACACCAACAGATACCGGCCGTCGCTTAAGGCAGATGGAGGAACCGCGCCGATCAAAAGGTCGCGGGTTATTCCGCCAAAGTTTCCCGTCACGAAAGACAGGACCAGGATCCCGAAAATGTCGAGTCGGCGATTAATACCGGCCACCGCCCCGCTGATCGCAAAAACGAAAGTGCCCCCTAGGTCCAGAATTTGTGCGAAGGTTTCAGTACCGATCATGATGTCCACGCGAGACTCACGGTTCAAACCGAGAGTACGAAGTGGCGTTGATATCCAAAAAACGCGCAAGCGTTGGCATCTTCTATTGCTTTCGATCAAGCAGGCTGCGGCAACTCGAGCTTTAGTCCCTGGCCAGCCAGGCCAGCGCGCCGACCACGAGCGCTTCGACACCAGTTTCCAGTGTGGGGTGTAAAACCGGCGCGAATTTCGGGCTGTGATTGACCGGAAGATCGTTCAGCTTTCCCGCTGCTTTAGCTTTTGCATAAGCTTGCGGATCATTGCCGCCCACGAACCAGAACACAGACGGCACTTGCCACGCAGTGCCGAAGCAGCCGAAATCCTCGCTGGCTGGGGCGGGCCCGGTATGCTTTACTCTTTCAGGTGAAAAATAGCTGCGAAACGCCGCAGCGATGCGATTGCTAGCGGTCTCGTCGTTCACGTTCAACGGATAACGGTCGAGGGGCGTTATCTCCGGCTTGCGCGGGGCGCCTGAAGCTTGTGCTTCTGCGTTGACGATCCGCTCGATCGCGGCCAGCACATGTTTGCGGACGCCAGCGTCGAAGGTTCGTACATTGAGCTTGATCAATGCTTCATCAGGAATGACGTTTTCCTTGGTGCCAGCCTGCAACACCCCGACTGTTACCACTGCGGCGTCCGTCGCAGCTACCTCGCGGGAGACGATAGTCTGGAGCCTCAAGACCACGGATGCCGCCATGACGACCGGATCGATGCTTGCCTGTGGCATCGATCCATGTGCACCGCGCCCGAACAGCCGGATCTGCAGACTGTCCGCCGCAGATGTGATCGGGCCCGCGCTGCCAGCAACGGATCCCGAAGGACCGACCATTACATGCTGGCCAAGAACCACATCAGGTTGAGGGAAGCGTTTTAGCAAACCGTCATCGATCATAGCCTGCGCGCCTTGCGCGGTTTCCTCGCCTGGCTGAAAGACTGCCAGCAAGGTTCCGTTCCAGGCTTCGCGCTTTTGTGACAGCAAGGTCGCCGCGCCAACAAGCCATGTCACATGCATGTCGTGGCCGCACATATGGCCGACCGGAACGGTGTTGCCTTCGGCATCGGCGGTTGACACTTTGCTGGCATAAGAAAGCCCGGTGTTCTCGGCAATGGGCAGAGCATCCATGTCCGCTCGCAGCATAACGGTAGGCCCGTCGCCGTTTCGCAGCAAGCCGACCACACCCGTCTTGCCGACCCCGGTGGTGACCTCATAGCCGGCCTGCCTAAGCATTTCGGCGGCAATTCTCGCCGTGCGATTTTCCTGCATCGACAGTTCGGGATGCGAGTGAACGTCTTTGTAGAGCGCCTCCAGATCAGGTTGCAGCTTGGCAAGGTTTTCGAGGACAACGGACGCGTTTTGAGCAGAGGCATTCTCGGCCATGGTGATCTCCTGTCGATACAGCTCGACCGATCGGCTTTCGAACCTTCGTTCCCTTGGAGGCGATTATCATCATAACCTGTGGCGGCGACAGCAAGGCCGATTTCGACGATCAACCGATCGTGAATGCCCGCAGTCGGGCACGACCGACAACCCGAAAGGCCGAGAAAACTTGCGGTGGCAGGGCTATGGATCGAGGCTCGCGATGGATACGGACAGGGCGGCCTCATCGAAAGGCGGCGCAAAAGCAAGCGATGCCTCCGTCTCCACGCCAGGCGCAATGAGCGGCAGTGTAGTCCCGGAAAAATACCCGAATAGGGACCCGAGGCCTCATTGCCGCCCGCGTGACATGGGACAAAGCCTTGGGGGAGGCCACATAGTTCCTGGGGCAGTTGCTATGCGGCTAGAGTTCTATGAAGCGTCCATCATCAATTGATGGAAGACCTGATCGATCATATCGCTCTCGCTCTGGCCGCATTGGCCTCAAGTGCAAAAATGACCTAAGCCACAGGGAAGTCGTCGATTAAAGTTTAACGCGAACGAGCACAGTACACCTGTGTCGACCTGGCGTATATATCTCGGCGGGATATGGCATTCGTCTCACAATGGGCCGAGAGCGAAATGTCCGCTTTCGACCCCTCACAAGCAGACACGGTGAAGCGCGGCGGCAAGCGAGCCGCCGACACGTGTCTTGGGCTTGCGCTAGTTGTGGCGGATCTCGGTGCCGAGCACCTTCAGGCATTCCCGAATGAAGGCTGCTAGTGCGGTCCAGCCCTTTGCCGACACCATCGTGCCGTCGACCAAGGCCTCGGTGGGCGAAAGGTCGATATAGGTACCTCCGGCGAGCGTCACCTCCGGCTCGCACGCTGCGAGCGCCCCGACCTTCTTGCCGCGTACGACACCATCCACCGCGATCAGGATCTGCACGCCGTGACAGATCGTGAAGATCGGCTTCTTGGTTTCGTGGAAGTGGCGAACCATGGCCTGGATGCGCTTGTCGGTGCGGATGTATTCCGGTCCGCGGCCACCGGCGCAATAGACGGCATCGTACTGATCGAGCTGCTTCTCGGCTTCGGCGAATGTCTTGTTGATCAGAGCGTAGTGGCCGGGCTTCTCGGTATAGGTCTGGTCACCCTCGAAATCGTGCAGCGAGGTCTTGATCACGTCGCCGGCTTTCTTGTCGGGGCAGACCACGTGGATCGTGTGGCCGACCGCTTCCATCGCCTGTTGGTAGACGAAGATTTCGTATTCCTCGGTGAACTCACCGGTCAGCATCAGGATTTTCTTGGCTGGCATGATTTGTCCTTTTCGGTTGCGTTGGCGAGGCGTGAACGCGCCTCGCCGGGGATTGCGACGGCGGTTCTCAGAACGGAGAATCGGGGAAGTAGTATTCCTTGGCGTTGGCCTGGGTGATCAGCGGCGCGTCGAGCTTTACGTGGCCACGGACCGGCGCTTGGCCGATCAGATTGGCAACCGTCATGTAGATGGCGGTCTTGATCATCGCCGGCGGATAAGGCGTCTCAACCGGCGTCACGGCGTCGCCGTCGATCACCTTCTTGACGATGTCCTTCATCCCGTTGCCGCCGAGCGCCAGCTTGATGTCGGTGCGGCCCGACTGCTTGACCGCCTCCAGCACGCCGAGCAGCATGTCGTCGTCATTGGCCCAGACCGCGTCGATATGCGGATACTTGGCGAGATAGTCCTGCATCAGCTTGAACGCCTCGTCGCTGTTCCAGTGGGCGTACTGGATGTCGAGCACTTTGATGCCGGTGCCCTTGATCGTGTCCTGGAAGCCCTTGATGCGCTCGTCGTCGATGACCGTCGGGATGCCGCGCAGCACCACAATGTCGCCCTTGCCGCCGAGCTTGTCGATCATGAACTTGGCCGTGTTCGCGCCGACCGCGATGTTGTCGCCGGCAAGATAGAGGTCCTGGATCGAGGCATCGGTCAGGCCGCGGTCGACGACGGTGATGAATGTGCCGATGTCCTTGATGGCCTTGACCGGCTGGGTCAGCTCTTCGGAGGTGTAGGGCAAGATGACAAGCGCATCGAGCTTGCGGCTGGCAGAAAGGTCCTCCAGCGCGCTGACCTGATCGGCCGCGGAAGGGGAGGTTTTGACGACGACCTCGACATTCGGGAACGCGGCGTTGATTTCCTTGGCCGCGGCTTGCGCGTGATAGACCACGCCCGCGGTCCAGCCATGATCGGCCGCCGGAATCGACACGGCGACCACCTTCTTGTCGGCCGCCAACGCCTGGCCGGCGACCATCAAAGCGCCCACGGCAACAGCCGCGACCCATTTTCTACTCAGCATAGTAACCTCCCAGAGATGTGGACCATTCAACACAGGTGCCCGCCCGGTCCCAAAAGGCGGGGCTATTTGGAAAAGCGCTGCACGAGCATAGCGATGATGATGATGACGCCCTGGACCGCCGCCACGAGGTATTCGGAGACGAAGTCCGAGAGCACCATCAGGTTGGCGATCAGCTCGAGGATAACCGCGCCCGCAATCGTGCCCCAGATGCGGCCCTTGCCGCCGCGCAGGGCCGTGCCGCCGATCACCACGGCGGTGATGACCTGCAGTTCCCAGAGCTGGCCGGTGGTCGGAGTCGCAGCGCCGAGCCGCGGCACGTAGCAGATGGCGGCGATCGCCACGCAAGCGCCCTGAATGACATAGGCTATCGTGCGGGTGCTTACGACCGAGATGCCCGAGTAGCGCGCCACATCCTCGCTGGCGCCGACCGCGGCGCATCTGCGACCATATTTGGTCTTGTAGAGTACGAAGGCGCCGAGCGCCGCGACGGCCGCCGAGATCAGGATCGGGATGGGAATGCCGGCAACAGTCCCGAAATAGACCGGCCGATAAGCCTCGCGCAGCGACCTGTCGATCGGGATCGTGCCGCCATTGGTCATGTAGGTGATGAGTGCCCGAAAAATCCCCATCGTACCGAGGGTGGCGATGAACGGCTCGATCTGGCCGACCGTGACGACCAGGCCGTTGGCCAGGCCGCAAAGCAGTCCGGTGACGACCGCGACCGCCATGCCCGCAGGAATGGCCCAAACACCGAGGCTCGGCGCCATTATGTTCATGAACATGATGGTGATGCCGGCGATGAACGCCACCATCGATCCGACCGACAGATCCAGCGCGCCCGACGAGATCACGAAGGTAGCGCCGACCGCGATGATGGCGATATAGGCGCTGCGTGTGATGACGTTGGCGAGGTTGGTTGGCGACAGGAAGTCCGGATTGATCAGGAACCCGAGCGCGAGTAGCGCCGCGAGCGCCAGGAACGGACCGGCATCGGCCCATGAGAACCGGTATTGCCGCGCGCTTGATGCCGGCGCGGATTGAATAAGCGCTGTCACTGTGATCCTCCCTGGGCGAGCTGCGCCCGCTCGCTCGTGGCAAGAAGCGCGATGTTGCTCTCGGTCATCTCCTCGCCCGAGACCTCGCCACTGATCCTGCCCTCGCGCATGACGATGATGCGGTCGCAAAGTCCAACCAGCTCCTGCATCTCAGAGGAGATGACGACGCAGGCCTTGCCCTGTGCCACGAGGTCCTGGATGAAGACGTAGATCTGCGCCTTGTTGGCGATGTCGATGCCACGCGTCGGCTCGTCGATGATGACGACGGACGGGTCAGTGAGGAGCACCTTTGCGAGCAGCAGCTTCTGCTGATTGCCGCCGGACAGCTGACCGGCTCTGGAAACAAGGCTTTTCACCCGGATGTCATAGTCGGCTACCGCCTTTGCCAGCGCGTCGGTCTCGAGAGAGGTTCTCATTACCGGGCCGCGATGGAACCGTGCGAGCGCCGACAGTGTGAGGTTCGGTCCGAGCCGCTCCTGCAGCAGCAGCCCCTTGCCCTTGCGGTCCTCCGTCAGATAACCAATGCCGGCGTCCAGCGCTTCGCGCTGCGAGCGTATACGCATCGGAACGCCCTTCAGCTCGATTGCCGCCGTCGCCGGCCGCAGACCCAGGATGCCTTCGAAAAGCTCCGTTCGTCCGGCGCCAATCATGCCGGCGAAACCGAGGATCTCCCCCTTGCGCACACTGAATGACACGTCCTCGGCAAAGCCGGGCACGGTGGCGTTGCGGACGACGAGCATGGGGGCGCCGGCCTTGTCCGTCCGTTTCGGCGGGTAGAGCGCGGCAAGTTCGCGGCCTACCATGAGCCGTGCCATGTCGATCTGGGTCAGCGTATGACCAGGATAGGTGCCGACCATCTTGCCATCGCGAAGTACCGTGACCTTGTCCGCCAGCCGCTGCACCTCGTCGAGACGGTGGCTGATGTAGAGCACGGCGACACCCCGCGCCTTGAGGTCGAAGATGATGGCAAGCAGGCGCTCGACCTCGCCACCTGTCAGGACCGCTGTCGGTTCATCGAAGATGACTACGCGGTGATGGTCGAGCAATGCGCGGGCGATCTGCACCAGTTGCCGGTCGGCAAGCGGGATGTCGCGCACCAGAGCCGTCGGCGAAACCTCGCAACCCAACTCGGCGAGTTTGGCAGAGGCGAGCGCCCGCATTCGCGCATCATCGACAATGCCGTTCCTGGTGAGTTCGCGGCCAAGATAGAGGTTGTCGACGACGGTCAGCGCATCGGCGAGGAGTATCTCCTGGTGCACCAGCGCAATGCCGGCCGCCTGAGCCTGGTCCGGCTTGGCGAAGCGCACGTCGCGTCCGGCCATAGACAACTTGCCTTCGGTTGGCTCGATATAGCCGGAGAGAAGGCGCATGAAGGTCGACTTGCCGGCGCCGTTCTCACCTATGATCGCGTGGATCTCGCCGGGCAGGACATCGAGCGTCACATCCGCCAGGACGGTGACGCCGCCGAACTGCTTGGAAAGGCCCGCGGCGCGAAGCACCGCAGGACCGACCGGCCTGCCATCTGTCGGCGCAGCAACGATATCTCTGTCGAGACGAGGGGCAATCGACATTGAAAGGATTACTCGAAAGCTGGCAGGAGCCGGTCGCGCGAATTCTCGATATGGACCCGCATGGCCCTCGCGGCCGCATCCGCATCGCCGGAGGTGAAGGCCGCCAGGATCGCCTCATGTTCGTCGAGCGCCTCCTCGGTGACGCGCGAATGGTACATCAGGCGGAAGATGTGGAAATGCGTGTGCTGATGGTTCAGCGTTTCGCGAATGAGTTCGTTTTGGGCGAATTCCATAATCTTGTCGTGGAAGATCGCGTCCTGCCTGGCAAAGTTGGAATAGCGCAGGCGCTCGTCCTTCCCGACCCGCCTGGCCATCACGCCGGCTGCTTCCTGAAGCATAGCGAGCCGCTCCGCGTCCAACGTCGCGGTCGCCTTGGCCGCGGCGGCGGGCTCGAGTAGCAGGCGCAGTTCATAGAGCTCGTCGAACCGACGGCGCGTGATCTGCGGCGCGGCGCGGAAGCCGATCAGATGGGTCTTGATCACGAGCCCCTCGCCTTCCAGCCGGCCTAGGGCCTCGCGGATCGGCGTGTGCGACACGTCGAATTCGCGCACTAGGTTGTCCACGGTGATCCGCGACCCCGGCGGGATCTTCAGCGACATCAGTTGCGCGAAGATCGCTTCATAGACGTCGCCGGCCAGACTGTTGGCGCGCTGGATGCGGCCGCCGGGGCGAGCTTCGGTATCAGCCATCTGGCCAGGATTTTCCATACGTCACCTCTTGACAGGAACAAGCCCTACCACGATGCTTTGGCCAATTCAATACTATATCCTATACGATTTTATAGAGGATAGCTGAATAGCCTGAAGCACTTAACCGAGCCCATCGGCCGGCCTCTTTTCGCGGCCGCCCCTTTCTACCCTTGACTCCCATCCACATCCGTAGAACAAATAAAGAACATGCTTATATAAGCTTTCCTGGAGGTCAACGACCATCTTGCGGCCGGAGCCCGCCATCGACGCCTTGCGCGCGCGGATCGAGAAGATCGAGGGCCGGAGCCTGCGCGCCAGATCGGTGCTCCCTTTCGGGATTGCCGAGCTGGACGCGCGGCTCCCAGGCGGCGGACTGGCGCTCGGGGCGCTGCATGAGATCGCGGGCGGTGGCAACGGCGCCATCGACGGCGCGGCAGCAGCGCTGTTCGGGGGCGGTGTGGCGGCACGCACAAAAGGTAAGGTGTTGTGGTGCATCACCCGGCCGGACCTGTTCGCGCCGGCATTGGCGCAGGCGGGGCTCAAACCCGACCGCGTCATCTATGTCGAGGCCGGTGACGACAAGACCATCCTCGCCTGCATGGAAGAAGGCATCCGCCACGGCGGGCTGGGCGCAGTCGTCGGCGAAGTCGCGCGCCTGACCATGACCGCCTCGCGGCGGCTGCAGCTCGCCGCCGAGGAAGCCCACACCATCGGCATCGCGCTGCGACGATGGCGGCGGCAGACGGAAGCCGCCGATTTCGGGCAGCCGACGGCCGCCACGACGCGCTGGCGCGTCTCGGTCCTGCCTTCGGCGGCGCTGCCGGTGCCCGGCGTTGGCCGGCACCGATGGCTGGTCGAATTGATCCGCGCTCGCGCGGGCGAAAGTGCCGATTTCGAATTGGAGGCGTGCGATGGCACGGGTCGTCTCGCTGTTCCTGCCGACCTGGCCGACCGACCGGGTGCGGCGGAAGGCCGGCGGCTCCGCGCCGACGGCTGAGGCTCCGCTCGTCCTGATAGGTAGCGACAAGAACAGGCGCGTGGTGCTTGCGGCCGACGCCGCCGCGCTCGCCGCCGGACTGCGCCCTGGCATACCCGTTACGAAGGCGCAGGTATTGGTGCCAGGCCTTGCGATCCAGGACGCCGATCCGCAAGCGGATGCCGAAGCGCTCGAGCGGCTGGCGGTCTGGATGCTGCGTTTCGCGCCAATCGTCGCGCCCGATCCGCCGGGCGGGATTGTCATCGACACGACAGGCGCCGACCATCTCCATGGCGGCGAAGCCGCGCTGCTGGAGGGCATGGTCGGGCGTCTGGCAATGTCCGGCATCGTCGCCCGTGCGGCGATCGCCGACAGCTGGGGCTTCACCGACGTCATTGGTCTGGCGCCAGATCCCGGCGATGCAGAAAATCGGCTCGTCGCGTTTGGTGAAGAGCCACTTGTCCTTGCGCTTTTTTCCCTTCTCCGTCGGGTCGGTGAATTCGTAAAAATCATCGGCAGGGATGAGGCAGCGGTTCGAGGCGAACTCGCGGCCATCCGAGCGGAAGTTGTAGACTGAACCCTTTTGCCCGGGCCAGCTCCACCGGCGCTGGACCAGATCAACCTCGCCGCTCGCGTCGCCGACTGCGCGGACGATCGGCCCTATATCCGTTATCTTGATATCCTCGCGCGCTTCGATATTAGGCGCGCCTTAGCTGAAGCGGATTTTGATCTTCAAATCGGCGAAGTCCTCGACGATCGAGGCGACATCCACCATCAGCCGATAATCATTGCACATGTGTTACCTGTTTCTCGGGGCGTTGCGCGGCAATTATGTTCCTGTTATGTTCTTTTAACTATGAGCGCAACAGTTTTCGATTCAGACGCACCGCCTGACGAACGCCGTATCATCATAAGACGCTACGGCGGTAACGTTGAGATGCTTGAGTTGCCGAGGGGACTTCAGCCGAAGGAACCAAGCGGGCGCCCCTTCACGGTCGTGCGTGCAGAAGACCGTTTATTCCCGAGCCATCGCTGCCTGGTGCCTGCATCCGAGTTCCGGCACCGCAGCCAGGGAAAGAACTACAACTTTCGCCTCGCAAACGGTGATTGGTTCTATTTCGCCGGCATCTGGCGGCCGGCGACGCGCGACTGGCCAGAAGCGTATGCGATCCTCACGATCCAAGCCAACGACGATATTGCCCCCTATCACGATCGCCAGATGGCGGTGCTGCGTCGGGACGAACGCTCGGCTTGGCTCGACATGACGCATCCGGAACAAGAGGTTCTTCGCCCCCTTCCAGGAGCAAGTTTTGCAGTTTCGCGTCTGCGCCAGGGTCACACACAGGCTGAACTTGCGATCTGAAGATTGTAGGATCTCTGAGCGAAGCTTAGACCCTGACGAAATGACATTGCAGGCAAATGGCCCCTGACCCGCGCAAGATCATCCATGTCGATATGGATGCGTTCTATGCGTCGGTCGAACAGCGCGACAATCCGGAACTGCGCGGCAAGCCGCTTGCCGTCGGCGGGGCCGCGGCCCGCGGCGTGGTCGCGGCCGCAAGCTACGAGGCCCGCGCCTTCGGCGTTCGCTCAGCAATGCCTTCGGTCACGGCAAAGCGCAGATGCCCTGAGCTGATCTTCGTGCCGCCGCGCTTCGACGTCTACCGGGCGGTCTCGGCTCAGATCCGCGAGGTGTTTTCCGAACATACCGATCTCATCGAACCGCTCTCGCTTGACGAGGCCTATCTCGACGTCACGCAGAACCGGCTCAACATTGCGTCTGCCACGACGATCGCCGAGATGATCAGGTCGAAGATCCTGCTGGTGACCGGTCTCACCGCTTCCGCCGGCATCTCCTACAATAAATTCCTCGCCAAGATGGCCTCCGACCAGAACAAGCCGAATGGCCAGTTCGTCATCACGCCACGCCACGGGCCGGCCTTCGTGGAGACACTGCCAGTCAAGAAATTTCACGGTGTCGGCCCCGCGACGGCTGCGAAGATGGAAGCGCTCGGCATCGAGACCGGCGCCGATCTCAGGGACAGGTCGCTCCCATTCCTGCAGCAGCATTTCGGAAAGTCGGGGCTCTGGTACTATCAGATCGCGCGCGCCATTGATGAACGCGCGGTCGAGCCGGATCGGCCGCGCAAATCGATCGGGGCCGAGGATACGTTCACAGCCGACATCGTCGATCTCGACGCATCATTCGCCGAACTCAAGCCGCTGGTCGCCAAGGTCTGGGGATACTGTGAAGGCAAGGGCATCCGGGGCCGGACGGTCACGCTGAAGGTCAAATTCGCCGACTTCCAGCAGATCACACGCAGTCGCACAGTGGCAGCCCCGATCGAACTTTCTGATTTTGAAGAGCTGGCAGCCGATCTCCTGAGGTCGGTATTTCCGCCGCGCAAAGGCATCCGCCTGTTGGGTATAACACTCTCGTCGCTAGGCGACTTGGCGCCGCCAGATCAACGGCAGCTGCGGTTCGAACTGTAGGGTGTCTCGTCGGCCGGGGTAAACCCAGCCGACATGGCCCTCCGGATCAGCGCGCGTGTGGATCGATCTCGCGCACGATCTGGGAGGCGTCTCCGTCATACTCGTCCGCTGGCACGACCGTGAGTGTCCCGTCGCCGGCGCGGAAGATGACGATGCTGACCATCAGGCTGGTGGCGAGACTGAAGGCGAAGGCGTTGGCTTCTACCAGGGACATTTTTCCGGCTCCCGTTCTGGAAGCGGGGAGCGATCCCCGCGTGACAGGCGCCCGATGTGTCCGGCCGAGGGCCGCAATCACCGTGAAGGCAAGGCCGAAACGGCGGCACGCTTTGCGTAGTCCGACCCTGTATGGGTTGATGGCATCAGGCCTGCGGACCGGACCAAGGAATTGCGCCGACAAACGCGGCGATCGGTTCCCTGTCTTCCACTCCAGGACGCAATGAGATGTGACCCGCGTGGTCCGCAGCCATGCCTTTATCGACGCCACATCGGCGGGAGTGGTCGCTCGATCAATGCGCCGAGAGCGAACGAAATCAGAGCGAATGATTTGAGGCGAGTGGACTGGTGGCCGCTTCACGCGGCGCCGAACTTCATCACCGGAATGCCGAGCCGGCGGGCCTTGTCGGCGAGGTTGTCTTGAATGCCCGAGCCGGGGAAATGAATGACGCCAATCGGCAAGGCGTCGAGCATGGCGTCGTTGCGTTTGAAGGGCGCGGCCTTGGCATGCCTGGTCCAGTCCGGCCTGAAGGCAATCTGCGGCACTTTGCGGCTGTGAGCCCATTTGGCCGCGATCAACTCGGCACCTTTTGGCGATCCGCCGTGTAGCAGGACCATGTCCGGATGCTTGCCATGGACCTGATCGAGTTTGGCCCAGATGAGCCGATGATCGTTGAAATCGAGCCCGCCGGTGAAGGCGACTTTCGGTCCAGGTGGCAACAGCACCTGGCTGTCTGCATGCTTCCTCGCGGCAATGAAGTCCCTGCTGTCGATCAGTGCCGCGGTCAGGTTGCGGTGGTTGACGACCGAGCCCGAACGCGGTCGCCAGATCGAGTGGGTGTGACGCTCGTAGTGCTCGGCGGCCTGATCGCGCATCAATTCGAAGGCGCTGCGGCGTTCGAGCAGCGTCTGACCTTGGGCGATGAGGCGCTCGAGCTCGACTGACTTGACCTCGGATCCATCCTGTTCGCGCTGCAGCCGTTGCTGGCCGAGTTCGTTTTCATCGAGCTCACGTTCAATCCGCTTGGTCGCGCGATGGAACAGGTTGACCGTACCCCACAGCAGCTCCTCGAGGTCGGGCTCAAGGCGTGTGTCGGCCATCGCCACCACGAGAGCGTCGAAGATGTCGGCGATGCTGGCTACCACGACCCGGCCTTCGGGAAGCGGGCGCGGATCAGGCTCGTCGTCGAAGGGACGGTAGCCGTGGAGCTGAAGCTCCTGAAGGACGTGGTCGATGGGTGATGATGGGGGCTGCGGTTCATAATCGGTATCGTGCTCGGTGCTCATGACGGCTTGCCTTCGTCGGATCGGCCGCGCCCATCGCGGCCTTCATGGCGACGAAGGCGATGGACGATCCGGACTTGCACCCGCAGCGTAAGCGCAGGGCCGGAACGGCAGTGGAGGATGGCGAAGCCCCGCTATTTTGCCTCGCGATGGAAAGGCCCGAAGACGGGGCCCCGTGCGGCTTGCCGCGTAGGGTGGCGAGGGCCGCCGGAAAATAGCCGGGCGCAGCCATTGCCTGTCCGGACCGGCCAGCGGCCGATCGCCCTCTTGAAGGCCGCGGGGCGGCCCTCACTCTGCGAAGGTTTCCTCCGCGCACCGAGATTCGCAAATGCCACCCCTCCCTTCCCCTTCCGGTCAGGTCGCCAGCTTCATGAAGCGTTCGATATCCTGCGCCGCGATCTGGACTCGCAGGATCGCCCGAAGGGCGTCGGCACCGAGCAGGCGCAGATCCTCGTTGAAGTCGCCGAGCCGCGGCGTCAGGACCATCGCCGCTATGCCGGCCGCGCTGGTGCGTTCGATGAGGGTTTTGATTGCTGCGTCGCCTGCCGGATCATTGTCGCGGGCGATATAGAGCCGCCGCAACGTGTCAGGAAACGCGATTGCGGACAAATGCGCCGCCGACAGCGCCGCGAGTGCCGGCATGGCCGGCAGGATAGAGCGTTGCGACAGCACGGTCTCGATGCCTTCGCCGGCTGCCATGACGTCATGGCAGCAGCCGAAGCGAACAGCGTGACCGAGCAGTTCGCCCATGGCCCGCCTCGGCGTGTCGATCGGAGCGCGGCCGAGATGGGCCTCGCTGAACCCGCCCGGATCAAGCCATGTGCGGTGAGCGCCGGTGAGCTTGCCTTCGAGGTCGCTGACCGTCGCGATCATTGCTGGCCAGGCTTCGGTCGGGCCGCGCTCCGGTCGGTAATAGCAGCGCTGATGAAACCGAAGGCTCCCGGTTTCATGCAAGGCTGTAATCGCACGTCCGCGCAGATACGTCTCCACAAGCGTTCCTGGTATCGGCTGCGACATGGAGACCAGCCGCCGCGCCGCTTCGCTGGAGCCGCCGGCAGCGGGAACGGCTTGCTCCCACCGGTCCTTTGGTTCGTTCGTCGCCGGGGGCATCGACAGAAAGCTGCGCACCTCGTCGCAGACGTCCTTGAAATCGACAAGGCCAAGCGATTCCCGAATGACATCCAGCAGGTCGCCGTGCTCGCCGGTGGCAGCGTCAGTCCATTTCCCGGCGGCGCCCTTGCCGGAAACCGATCCCTTGAGACGGACAAACATCGAGCGCCCCGGCGCATTGCGGGCGTTGCCAACCAGCCAGTAGCGGCCCTCACGGCGGCCGTTGGAAAGGTAGCGGCGGCAAACCGCCTCCGCCCGTTGGGCGAGACGGCTTGCCAGTTCGGAAGCATCGCGAGGAGGCATAAGGCGGTCTCCCTCTCGCTGATGCGCTGCACGGGCCAACACTCGATAACCTTGGCGAGCACAGCAGGCCCGGTTGCGTCCGCCGGCACGAACATGCGCAGCTTCCAGGATATGATCTCGTGGAACAGCCCGTAGGCCGCTAGCCGCTCGCGCATGGTATCGGTGAAGCCCGACAGCTCGATGCGATTGGCGCCCATGACGCGGACGCGGCGCAGATGGAGTCCCTCGGCGAGGTCGAGCATCGTTCGCCCATCCGCAAGGGCGTTGAAGGCATCTTGTGCCGTCAGGGTGCTGACGCCGGTTGCGAGCGCGCCGGCGGCCCATGCGGCCGAAACCCTTCGTCCGATGATACGCTCCCCCGCGTCGGTCTGGAGCCGATAGACCCGGCTCGATTCGTTTGGAAGTCGTTTCCAGATCGGCAGCAGCAGCCCCGCGACGATGTGGATGGTCGAGTCCGAGAAAGTCGGGACGCCCGCGACCTCGGCACTCCAGGCGGCCGCGAAGGTCTCGGGATCAACCTGCTGCCAATGACTTTCCTCCATCATGCGCAGCGAGGCATGATGTTGTTCCATCGGCCGGATCAGGCGGACGCGCCGCTCGATTTCGCCATCATCGAGCATGAACGATGGCGCGGGCACCTGCACGGCTGCACGCCCTGAGCGTTCGTTGACCAGCAGGATGGCGCGCTGGTCCTCAAGTTGGGCGACAGCGTCCCCGACGGGCACGGGTCGGTTGCGCTGACGCTGATCGATGGTGAGGAGCTGCGTTTCGGCGCCTGTGCCAGGATGGGTGTAGATCGCCCGCCGATCGGTGACGACGAAGCTCTCGGCTTGCAGCGTTTCGAGGCCAAGATCATACACACCAGACGCGATGGCGCCTTCCACCTTGGCTGTGAGCAGTTGCTCGAAAGCCGCGAACAGGATGTCCTGCAGTTCGATGGTGAGCGCCAGCAGTCGATTGAGGAATGTTGTGATCGGCGGCAACTCGTCCCTGATGCCGTTATCGTCGGTCAGCGTCAGCCCCGTGGTCTGCTCGAACAGCGTGAGCGAACAGCCCTCCACCTTGCCGCGGACAACCAGCAGATAGAGCTGACGCAGCGCATCGCGCGCATAATGCGATTCGAGATTGTCCTCTGGCCGGAAAAGGCCCTGGCCGCCGGTCTGGCGCTGGCCACGCGTGATTGCGCCCAGCGTATCGAGGCGGCGGGCAATCGTGGAGAGGAAGCGTTTCTCGGCTTTCACGTTGGTGGCGATCGGTCGAAAAAGCGGCGGCTGTGCCTGGTTGGTCCGATGCGTGCGGCCAAGGCCCTGGATGGCGGTGTCGGCCTTCCAGCCGGGCTCGAGAAGATAGTGGACGCGCAAACGTGTGTTCCGCGCCGAAAGCTCCGCATGATAGCTGCGCCCCGTCCCGCCGGCCTCGCTGAACACTAGGATGCGCTTGACGTCGTCCATGAAGGCCTGCGTCTCGCCTAGATTGGCCGAGGCCGCGCGGCTCTCGACCATCAGGCGCTCGCCCTTCCTGACGATGCGTCGCGAGCGGCCCGTGACCTCGGCCACCATATCCGTGCCGAAGCGCTGAACGATCTGGTCGAGTGCGCTCGGAACCGGCGGTAAGCTCGCCAGCTTCTCGATCAGCGCCGTGCGGCGCGCGACCGCCTCGCGGCTTTCAACGGGTTGGCCGTCGCGAAACACCGGCCTCGAGGACAGGTTTCCTTCCGAATCCGTGAAGGGCTCGTAGAGTTGAACTGGAAAGGAATGCTCGAGATAATCGAGGACATATTCGCGCGGCGTGATGTCGACGCGAACATCGTTCCATTCCTGCGTCGGCACCTCCGCCAGCCTGCGTTCCATCAGCGCCTCGCCGGTGGAGACGATCTGAATTACGGTCGAATGCCCCAACTGGAGATCCTGCTCGACCGAGCGGATCAGCGTCGGCGTCTTCATCGACGTCAGCAGGTGACCGAAGAAGCGCTGCTTGGCGCTTTCGAAGGCCGAGCGCGCGGCGGACTTGGCCTGACGGTTCAACGTGCCGCTTTCGCCAGTAATGTTGGCGGCCTGCATGGCCGCGTCGAGATGGTTGTGAATGACGGCAAAGGCGCCCGCATAGGCATCGTAGATGCGCCGCTGCTCAGGCGTCAGTTCGTGCTCGACCAGTTCATATTCGACGCCATCAAAGGAGAGCGAGCGTGCCGTGTAGAGGCCGAGCGCACGAAGGTCCCGGGCGAGCACCTCCATTGCCGCCACGCCACCCGCTTCGATCGCCTCGACGAACTCCGCGCGGGTCGAGAACGGGAAGTCCTCGCCGCCCCAGAGGCCAAGCCTCTGGGCGTAAGCCAGATTGGCGACAGTGGTCGCACCGGTGGCGGAGACATAGACGACACGGGCGCCGGGCAGAGCATGCTGCAGGCGCAAGCCGGCGCGACCTTGCTGTGAGGGCGCGACGTCGCCACGCTCTCCCTTGCCGCCGCCGGCATTCTGCATGGCGTGCGCCTCGTCGAATATCAGCACTCCGTCGAAATCCGGGCCCAACCATTCGACGATCTGCCTGACGCGCGAAACCTTTTCGCCGCGGTCGTCGGAGCGCAGCGTGGCATAGGTTGTAAACAGGATGCCTTCGGGCAGCGTGATGGTGCGCCCTTGTGGAAAGCGCGACAGCGGCGTGACCAGCAGGCGTTCCATGCCGAGCGCGGCCCAGTCGCGCTGCGCGTCCTCAAGCAGCTTGTCTGATTTCGAGATCCACACGGCCTTGCGTCGACCTTGCAACCAGTTGTCGAGCACGATGCTCGCCGACTGCCGGCCCTTGCCGACGCCGGTTCCGTCGCCGATGAAGAAGCCGCGCCGGAAGCGCACGGCCGCCGACGCGTCGTCGGGTGCTGCGGTGACAAGATCGAGCGTGTGGTCGACTGACCACGATCCGGCGAGAAACCCGCAATGGGCCTCGCCGGCCAGGATCACCGTTTCGAGCTGGGCGTCGGAGAGCGACGTCAGGATATCGTCGGGCAGGGTCGGGCGATAAGTGGGCTTTGGCGGCGCGACTGACGCCATTGCGGCGGACTGGACCAGCTTGGTCGGGTGCGCCCGGGAACCAGGAATGCGAATCGTCTGCAATCCATATTCCTCGTAGATCCCGTCGGTCAGCCGTGCTCCCTCGTCGGGTGCCCAATCGACCGTCTCGTACGAAAGTTCGACGCCGACCGGCTGGGATAGCTGCCGGTGAACCGGGTCTGCGACAGGGCGGTCGAGATAACCACGGACAGTCCGGGGCGCGGCAATGGCGGGAACGACCTTCACCGCTTCGGCGACCGGCAGCCGGGCCGGGACGTGCTTTTCGATCCAGCGGAGCAACGTCGAGACATCCGGTGCAAAGCCGGGCGAGGCCGGAACGACGGACATATCACCAGCGGGTGCCTTGTCGATGACCGTCAGCCGGGTCTCGATCGTCGTGCCATGCCTGGCATACACGGCGCCGCTGATGGTGGCGGTGAAAACGACACGACCATGCTCCTGGAGGCGCACGAAGGCATCGCGCCACGCCGGCATCTCCGGGCCGAAACTCGCACCGGTGATGGCGACCAGGCGACCACCGTCGGCAAGCCGGGCGAGGGCTGAGGCGACATGGCGATAGGCCGCATCTGCGACGCGACCACGCACGTTGGCGAGGACCGAGAATGGCGGGTTCATCAGCACCACGGTGGGCAAGCCGGCGGAATCGAGATGATCATCGATCTGGGCCGCGTCGAACCGCGTGACCGCAATGGCCGGGAAGAGATTGGACAGGAGACCCGCACGCGTCTCGGCAAGCTCGTTGAGGACAAGCGAGCCGCCCGCGATCTCGGCGAGGATGGCAAGCAGCCCGGTACCGGCGGAAGGCTCAAGCACCCGGTCGGACGCCGTTATGGCGGCCGCAGAGACGACTGCGAGACCCAGCGAGATAGGTGTCGAGAATTGCTGTAGCGCCTGAGTTTCCTCGGAGCGGCGGGTATGCGTGGGCAGAAGGTCCGCAATCCGGCTGAAAAGCGGTAAGGCGGAAGCCACGGAGCCGGCCTTGCGCAGAAGCGACCTTCCGTATTTGCGAAGGAACAGGACGGTGGCGGCCTCACAGGCGTCATAGGCCGTCTTCCAGTCCCAGGCGCCGCTTGTGTCGGACGCTCCTAATGAGGCCTCCATGGCAGCTCGCAGGACGACGGCATCGACACGCCGGCCACATTCGAGGTGGGGGAGCAGACGCAGGGCGGCCGCGTAGACTGCCGCGGCTCGATCGACAGGCGTAGCGGCGGGAGCGACCGGCTTGCCGGTTAATGTCGGAGACAAGAAGTTCATCGGAGATCCTCTGGAGAGCGAGACCGGGAAAAGCCCATCGGCGCTCTCTCTGACCGCACGGGCTCAACCCGTCCCGGCCCGACACTCACTCGCACCCCAATACGCAAAAACGCCCGGCACTCTTGCGAGAGCCGGGCGATAGACGCGGTAAGAGGCCAGCTATTCGGCAGCGTCTAGCTGTCTTTCTTCATGGTCGGCCAATGCGGCATCGTTGTCGCCTGCCAGGAATTCAGGCAGAGCTTCATCTTCGTCGCCAGCGTTGGTGTCGATTGCTTTGACATCGCTGTCGACAAGCCGCAGAGGCTCGGGCAGCCAGCCACTATCGGCGAGCAGGCGTTCGGCTTCCTTGGCCATGTCGCCCTTCTTGAGGTGATCGATGAGCTGGGAGGCGCGCTCGCCAGCTCCCTCGCGAACGGCTTCGAGGATACGCGCCTTGGTGACGCGGCCGAGATAGTTGCCGACAGTGGGGCGCCATCCGGCGTCGATCATGTCGAGCCCAACTGCCCGCGCAAGGTGATCGGCATCCGCAAGGCGCTGCTGGACGCCGTGCGTTGAGATGGCGCCGTTACCGTAGCGATCAGCCCTTTCGTAAAGGGCGTTGACGCCGAAGGATGCGCAATGGGCGAACAGCTCGGCTTGCTCGGTGCCCGTCAGTGCAGAGAGCGCGTTCCAAAGGTCGGCGACGTCAGTTGGAAGACGCTTTTCCCAGGCCTCGTGGCGGTCCTTGATCGAGCGCGCATAAATCGTATCCCGAAGCCCTTCGGACTGGACCGGAAAGACCGTGCCACGGACAGAGACTTCCATCGCCACGCCTTGCGCGCTGTAGCGAGAGAAAGCGTCACGGACGAATTTGTGAAGCACGGCCAGAAAAGCAGTTGCGGGATCGTTCGCGAGCTTGTCGCGCAGAGCCAGCGTGCGATCCGCGGTCAGTTCCATGATGAGCCGATCCGGCAATGGCTTGTTGCCATCCTCCTCCTCATCTTCCGGGTCCGCCGGCTGGCCACCGATGGTGATGATGGCCCGCTGAAACGAACCCGTCGATTCGACGTCGCACCCGTCGACGCCGGGATGTTTGCCACCCTCGGGCGTCACGGGCGTCTCATCCTCCGGCTTCACATAGCCGCGCTCGACGAGAAGCGACCCGTCCGTATCGATGCTGACGAAGACACCCGCACGCGCGATTTCCGCGGGATCGAAGTGAACGGGACGGGCCTCGATCGATTTGATCGCCGTTTCGATCTCGCCAAACCGCTGGTCGACGTCATCGGGCAACTCGTCGGCCTCCTCGTACTGCGTCTGAAGCTTGTCGAACTCCCCACGCAGTGCATTGAGCGTTGCCTGCTCTTCGCTGGTGAGGTCGATCGGCGTGCCCTCAAGCTCGCGCAAACCGTTTGCCGCGCCATAGGGGAAGCTCACCGCGACTTCGATCCACTTCCAGCCCTCATTGGCGATCTCGTCAGCCATCGTCTTGAGCTTGCCAGTGACGAGCCGTTCAAGCAGCGGAACGTCCTGCAGCCACCCGCCATCGTCCGACTGGAACAGATCGCGCAGCACGTCGCCACCTGCCGCCTCATAGGCCTCCAGGCTGACGAACGCGGCCCGCTTGTCGGAGGTGCGGACGGTGTTCTCAGTCAGCATGCGGCGGATCTGGTATGGCTCTTTCGACCAGCTGTTCTTGATCGCCTCCCAGACCAGTTCCTGTCGCGCATGATCGTTGCTGATGGAGAACGCCTCAAGTTGGGCGATCGTCATGCCGTCCTCGGCGTAGACGTCGAGAAGCGCCGTGGACACCGCAGTGAGCTTGAGACGCTGCTTCACCAAGTTGGTCGAGATGAAGAACGCGGCCGCGATCTCCTCCTCCGACATGCCTTTGTCGAGCATGTCCTTGAACGCGCGATATTGGTCCAAGGGATGGAGCGGTGCGTGTTCGACGTTTTCGGCCAGCGAGATCTCTTCGGCGAGGATTGGCCCAAACGGATTGCCCACGACACAGGGAACGGATGCGGTCTTCGCAAACCGTTTCTGTTTCACAAGCATCTCGAGAGCGCGGTAGCGACGGCCCCCAGCCGGGACCTCGAACATGCCCGTCTCCTCGCCGCCGGCATCGAGCACGGGACGAACATGGATGCTCTGGATAAGACCGCGCCGGGCGATCGAGGCCGCGAGTTCCTCGATCGAGACGCCGGCCTTGATACTTCTGACATTGGTTTGGGCAAGCACCAGCTTATTGAAGGGAATGTCGCGCGAAGGCGACAGGGTGATCTTCTGAACGGCGTTGGCCATTGAGGTTTCTCCGCGACGGGCGCCGAGAGCCTCTCTCTCGGCCTTGAACCCGTCACCAAATCCCTCCAACCCTATCCCTCTCCTGCCAGCACGATCCGGCACGCCATTATTCGACAGCCGAGCCGGCACAGCGCGCAGGCTTGGAAAGGCTTGTAGCCGCGAAAGCAGTCTCCGCATGAACCGACAATGAGAGGCGATCGATGAAACGCGGCTGGCGCTCTGTGCCGATCGGCAGGGCCGCCGCGTGCAATCCCGACGCGAAACCCTGCGAGCTCAAGACAGCCGATCGGTGGTCACCGGGACGGCGCTTGCGCTGTTCCGGTCAACGATGGTTATGCAGCCCTTCTATCATTGCCTGCGCCTAACTCGATGGATGCACCAACCTCTTCCGGTAGGTGGCCAAGAAGCCACTCGGCCGCCTTGCTGGCGTGGCTGGCTGCACGAACGATGGCACGATTGTCCTCACGCAGAACCTCTAGCCATGCGCCGATGTAATCCGCATGTCGCACCGTGGGCACGATGCCCAGGGCTGCGCAGCAGAAGGCCGCGCAGATCTCGGCGATTTATCTGAACAGTCAACCTGTCTCAGGCGGATTTTGCGGCGGCATTTGCCTGAAAACACACGCGCTTCCGCTCGACCTCGACGCATGAGACAGATTCGAGGGCCTAGAGACCCTCGAGC